>ENA-ORCT01000001-ORCT01000001.1-marine-metagenome-genome-assembly--contig:-NODE-1-length-1623204-cov-7.757690_pt1 | contig 1623204 bp, 1603 predicted proteins | sample MGYA00248632_ERZ508511 | MGnify/ENA primary metagenome ERZ508511 (study PRJEB26182, sample SAMN06268839) | marine metagenome | isolation source: Tt an P1-techrep anaerobic enrichment on pine from...
CGATTTCATTGTACAAAAAAAGACCCTATAGTGATAGGCTCTCTTTTCAGAGTGTCTAATCTATAGGGTCCATTTTATACAAGTATGGCTTCTTTTTGTGTCTTTAACTACTTGACAATACCAAGTAGCGGATGTAGAATAGAACTGAGCTACTAGGTAATGCCATATAGAAGGGGTGAGGTTGCATGGCTGGAAAAACCCAGATGCTGAAAGGCGTGCTGGAAGGCTGCATTTTAGAGATTGTATCTCAAGATGAAACCTACGGCTACGCGATTTGTGAAGAACTGGTCCAGGCGGGATTTTCCCATATCAACGAAGGGATTGTTTACCCCATTCTGATTCGATTGGAGAAAAAGGGCTTACTTTCGGCTGAAAAACGGCCGTCGCCTTATGGACCAAAACGGAAGTATTATCGCTTGACAGAATCTGGCGAAGAGGAACGACTGGAATTTATTCGCCATTGGAGAGAGACCAGAGGACGTGTTGATCAGATCCTGGAGAGGAGAGAGTCGAGTGAAAACGCGTAGAGAAAGAATGAAAAAGAGTTTTTCTTTGGTGATAGCAGGCGCAATCGTTTTGCTCACGGCCTTGTTTATGTGGGCATCTCAAGTGCGTGGCGAAGCTGGTTTGCGACCAGGACAGGGGATTGTTGCGGGAATGGTTCTTGCATTGGCAGCGATATCCGTAGCAGTTGTTTATTGGCAAGCCAAAGAGAGGAACAAACGATTTGCTGATCTACAGCCGGAATATCGAGAAATTTTTGATCAGGTAACGGAGTGGGTTGGCCAGAGCTCATTATATAATTGGGAGAAACGGGAAGTAGAGCAAGAACTTCTTGCCATGTTTCTACAAGCCCAGCAAGCGGGCCGGGACGTTAAATCAGTGATGGGCCAAGATGTTGAAAGCTTTGCAAAAGAAATTTTGGATGCCTATGGCATTCATTCAGGATTGGTCGCCTATTTGTTGACCAGCACACAGTGGTATTTCTTGTATCTTGTGATTGTACAAGGATACCGAAGCCTGAGTCGGCAAGGTGGATCCTATTTTGCCGCATCCATGGATGTTGAAATCCTATTCTTGTTTGCATGGATCTCTTATGTAACTCTGCCGTTGATTCAGTACGGCGCTAAGGGCTGGGTTCTTGGAAAAAGAAATCGCGGTTTGTATGCGATCTTTGGATTTTTGTCTTTCCTGATTGGTGTTGGGATTATCGAAGGATTGCATGCAATGGAAGCCAGCTGGCCATGGGCTGCAGGATTGTTGGCCAAGCAGGTAATCGTATTTGAACAGTTTTGGCATTTAGGTCTGGGCATTGGGCTCTTGTTGTGCATCGTATGGCTCAAGCGTTGGCTAAGAAGAAAATCCCTTCGATGAAGGGATTTTTTCTTGTCTTCAGGACTTTTTCGCTGTCTTTCTGGAAATGACTGCAAGGGCTGGCGTTCGGATAGGATTTTTGGTAGTTTGACACAGTCGAAGGGATTAGAAAGTCGACGGATTTTGGTATAAACTAAGAATAGAAGAATTTGGATATTGAGGAGAGTAAGATGGAAATAAGAATTGATGAAGGCTGGAAAAAATGGGCACCGGATCTACAGATCGGCAGCGTGGTGGCCGATGTTGTCGTAGAGGAAAGTCAAACGGAACTGAATGATGAGCTGGATGGTCTGATCGAAGTGATCGAGTCAACCTTGCCAGTAGCTGACATTGCAAAAGAAGCGGCCATTGCTGCTATGAGAAAGACCTATCGGACGGTTGGCAAAGATCCAACTAAGTACAGAGTTTCTTCTGAAGCGCTTTTGAGAAGAATTGGAAGAGGATTGGGGCTTTATCGGGTAAATAATGTAGTAGAGATCAATAACTATATTTCCATGAAAAGCCGATGTCCGGTTTGTGCGTATGACATCAGTAAATTGGATGGTCAAATTACTTTTACGGTAGCACCGGAAGGAACCGTCTACGAAGGCATTGGACGGGGGAATTTGAATATCGAATTCTTGCCGGTATTTTCAGATGCCAAAGGTCCTTTTGGAAGCCTGACGAGTGATTCTGCCAGAACGTGTGTCGGATCGGAAACCCGAAAAATTGTCTTGAATATCGTTTCCGTCCATTCCCATGAAAATATGCAGGAGTGGCTTATGGAAGTGGAGCGACTTTTAGTCAATTATGCCCAAGGTAAAAATATTGAGAAGAGTATATGGAAGGGGCAATGGAATAAGATCTAAGTGCGGAGGAAGGGCTATGAAGATTCGTTTCATCAGAAGGACCTATCAAGAAGAGGAAGACTATCATCGCATGAGGTATGCCCTTTGGTCCCATCATAGCGAGCAGGAACTGCGTGATGAAATGACGCTGATCTTGATAGGGGACAACTTTTATAAAAATGAACTTTCATGGACGGTTTTGGTGGCCGTTCGGGATAATGGATCTTTGGGTGGATTTATCGAGATTACCATATATCCAAAGTTGGAGTCTTATGAAGAAAGCCCTATTGGATATATTGAAGGCTGGTATGTTGATCCTGATTTGCGTAAGCAAGGAGTTGGTAGGGATTTGGTAAAAGCAGCAGAAGCCTATGTTAAAGAGGCTGGATGCAAGGCGATTGCCAGTGATGTGGAACATCACAATAGAGGAAGTCAGAAAGCGCATGTGGCTTTAGGATTTGAAGCGACGCATGAAGACCAAGAAGGGATTTTCTATTACAAAAGTTTGTCATAATGTGGAAGGGAAGGTGAATGGAGTGCGAATGTTAAACAGAGGTACCCAGGAAAGTATGGGACGGACCATACAGACAGTGGGACGGTCCTTGGAAGCTGCGATTTACCGCTGGGAATTTCTTGACGGAGAAGCAGACAAGGTTTTAGATGAATTAACCCAATTTCAAAACCCTGATGGTGGTTTTGGCCATGGATTGGAATCGGATTTCCAGTTGCCGGACTCATCTCCCATGGCAACTTCTGTAGGATTGAGGACTCTTTTGGCCTTGCCGGAAAGCCAAAGAAGAAATGACATGATGAACCGGGCCTTTCTCTATCTGGAAGAGGCCTATGATTCCGAACGGGGTGGATGGTATATTGTTCCCGCCAATGTGGTGGATTATCCGCATGCGCCATGGTGGGGCATTCTGGAAGAGACAGGCCATACAGCTATGGATGCTTCCTGGGGGAATCCGAGCGCCGAGTTATTGTCGCAGTTTCTTCGAGCGGGTAGAAATCCTGCAAGCTTTGATGTAAACAAACAGGTCTTGCATGCGGTTCATCTCTTGGAAGCAAGAAGCCATTTTGAGTCTGAGCATGAACTTTATTGCTATTTGGCACTTTATGATGCCCTGAAAGGAGACCTGAAAGCAAAACTGGGCAAAATCCTGAAAAAAGCCGTACAAGACCTACTTGTTTTGGATGAAGAGAAATGGGAGGAGTACGTTCCAATGCCTTTGAACTTTGCCCATCCAAGCCGGGAAGAGGATTTTGGAATCCAAAAGCAAGATATAGAACGGCAGTTGGATTGGTTGGCCTGCAAGATGGAGAAATCTGGTGGATGGTCACCACCTTGGGGCGAGTCCTTTTATCAGGAAGGCATGAAGCGGGCTTATCATGAGTGGATCGGTGTCTTAACGCTCAAAGCGCTGCGATGGTTTAGAGACTTTGGCCGCTTGGCCAAGGAGGAATAAAATGAAAACACGTGAAGACTATTTAGAAGAACTGAGTCTGATAAAGAAAGATGATTGGAATCTGCCTAAAGATTTGAAGGCGGATGAATACGCCTTGGAACTTTATCCGTTTTTGGGTGATCCGAACCCAGAATTGCGGGATGAGTTAGCCTTGACCATGATTTGGGTTTTGATTGATCGAGAGAAGCTAACCAAGAACACTTGTCGTGACCTATTGGAGCGAAGTCTCAAGGATGGCATCTTTCATGAGATTGATCATGCAAAAGGTCAAGGTGTCTACAAGCGAAGCTTTGCACTCTTGGTGATTTCAGCTTTGCTGGAGGATCATGTAAAAGCGCATCGTTCTTGGATGAGGAAAGACAAGTTTGTCGAGCTGGTAGAGCACTTGCTTGCCTATGCAGAAAACGAAAAGGATTTTCATGGCTTTACAGAGGAGTTTGGTTGGGCGCATACGGTTGCCCATTATTCAGATGCACTGTCAGGTGTGGCTGCTTGTAAAGAATTGAATGAAGATCAGGCGAAAAAGATCTTTGTTGCAATTCTAGAGAAAATGCAGGTAGAAAACTATGGCTATATTCATGGTGAGGACGAGCGTATGGCAAGGGCGACCTGCCAGTTGATTAAACATGAGCAAATGGGACTTTTGGCTTGGGAAGAAATACTGGAGGCGAATGTCAAGGGACCGGATCGGACTTTGCCAGGCAATTTACGCTTGCAGCAGGAGCATAATATGAAAGCCTATCTACGCAGTTTGGTGGCCCGAATTCAGCGACTGGGACTGGATGAGAAATGGACTTTCCCAGTGATTTCAGCGCTTCGAAAGTATGACGTCAAGTATTAGGAGTAGAAATGAGACTACGGATTGGAGCATTTGCAAAACTGCATGGGGTTGGCATACAAACCCTTCATCATTATGATGCGGAAGGCCTCTTAAAACCTGCATGGACAGACAAGGAAACCGGATATCGGTATTACGATGAAAGTTCGTCTGATCAGATGTGGAAGATTAAGGCCTTGAAATCCGCTGGTCTCTCCTTGAAAGAGATACGTGGACTGCTGGCGGCGGATCTGTCGGAAACGGGAGTGGTTTTTGACAAGACGAGAAAGAACTTGGAAGAGAAAATTAGAAAAGAGCAGCAGATGCTGAAGTATTTGGAGCGGAGTTTGGCGGCCATTGAAAAATGGAACCATGGTGATTGGATCAAGCAGCCAAAGCTTGTTGAAATCCCAGACCGCACCGGGTATGTGATCGAGGTGAAGGAATCGGATGATGGGGAAGCTCGAATTCGTGCTTTGGAAAATTTCCAAAAACACAAGCCTCTTCATGTGGACGTATTGTTTCAGCCCTCCCGGGTGATGAGGATTGGCGAGAACAAGTTACCGCAACTTTCCTGTTACGGAGCCCTTACAGAGTCGCCGATCGACGATGCAAGACTAAAAATGCCGGCGGCAAGCTTTGTTGTCATGGATCATATTAATATCCGGCAATCTGTAATGAAAACCTACGAGGAGATATTTTCCTTTTGCAGGGAACATCATTTGACTTGGACGGGAAATGCCCTGGAGTTGTTCGTAATCGATCCGCATTTGTCGGCAAATCCAAAAGACTGGGTTCGTCAAATTCAAGTGGAAGTGCAAAGATAAGGAGGCGCAATTGCGCCTCCTGTTTTATTTTTTAGGGAAACTTTCACCTGTGATCCACGGAAAGCCGTAGGCTTTCAAGGCGTGAATCAAATCCATATTGTCGGCAGCTGACCAGTTCGCTTTATAGTGCAAACCGAAATAGCGCTGGGCCATATTGATATGACCGACTTCCATAATGGCGTCTTCCAATTCCTTTTCATAGGATTCCCCGCCCAGATCGAAGGCGACTTCCTTGATGCTTGTCATATTCTGAATGCTGGTTGGGAAGGTTTTGTGGCCATATTTTTCTTCTTGAGCTTCCATAAGTCTTTCAATTGGAATATCTTGATAGGCTTCCTTGTGCACCATAATGTCCGTTCCCAGTTTTGGCGCTATCTTGATCGGTTGTGCCGGATAGCCCATGCTGACAATAACAACTGGAAAAACTCCTTCCGGCAGATTGAAGATGGACTTTAGTTCTAAGAAACACGATTCAACAGTGCCGATATAAACGGATCCTAGCCCCACAGAATCAGCTGCGGTGCAGATGTTTTGGGCTGCGATGATGGTATCCTGGAAGGCAATCCAGAAATGACGGTAGCTTTTTGTTGCGATGAAGGGGGCGTTTGAGCTTTCCGCCCAGCGGCCAATTCGTCGCCAGTCGATGCAAAACAATAGATTGGTTGGCGCTTTCCCTACCAATGGCTGCATATGCCCGGTATCCATCAATGCTTTCTTTTTTTCTTCCGACTCAATTTGAATGATGGCATACGGTTGAAGGTTTCCGCCGGTAGCAGCATGAAGTCCTGCATCCAGTACTTCTTCCATTACTTCCGGTGGAATTGGTCGATCCTCAAAGACTCGTATGCTTCCTCGTTCATAGAGTAGTTTCATGGTTTCATTGGAATATGTTCTCATAAAAATAACCCCCTTCGCTATAAGGATAAACCCTATAGCAACCAGAGGGTCAAGACTTAATTGCCAGTATCCAGTTCAATCAGATAATTTCCATTGGATTGCAAGCGCCAGACAGTGGTATAGCGGCCGGTCTCAACAGTTTCGCGATTGTCCTTATCCAGCCAGGTCCTTGTATAGTTACCAAAGGTATAACCTAGGGTATGGTCATCGGATAGTTGAGCGGACTCGGGTTGCCAGACCAGACGATTGGAAGGTTCTTCAAAAAATTTGTGCATCGTTTGATAGATCGCTTCGCGTCCAATGGGATTTTCTCCGTTTTTTACAATCATTACGCCGGCTGATGCGAAATAGGAGGCCCAAGCACGGGCACCGCCAGCTTGCACGGCTCTGCAAAAGGTTTTATCTAATTCCATTAATTTATCTGGCGTCATCATTATTTTCCTCTACTTTACCAAAAAACAGTAGGCCGATCAGACCGCCAAAAGCCGCACCGAATGCAATTCCCAAACCTAGGTTGAAGTCGAAAATCAGTGACGCAACAAGACCAAGGGCAACACCAATGGGCAAGCCTTGGGCATATGCTGTTGAGGTATCTCGTTTCTTTGCCATAAAAGTCTCCTTCGAGTTTTCTAATTTTAGTATAGCATAGTTGATTCGATTCTCAGTTGATTGCCCACTGGGGAATAAACGCAAGGAATTTCTTTCAAAGAAAAGACCCCGTTTATGGGGTCTGCTTACGTTCCCGAAGAATTTGAACCATGGTTCGAGAGTAGCTGATGAAAGCCAGTAACTTCAAGACCACAGCAAGGACCACCACAATCAGGGTGATTGTGGAAGTGGGAACCGCGAATAAAAGAATGATGCCCAAGGTAAAGACAACAGTTGCAGTTTTTCCAAACCAGTTGGCTGGAATCACAATTTGATCATCATGGAAATACATGATGGTGCCGGTGATCATCAGGATGGATTCCTTGATAACCATAATAATAAAGATAAAACCGGGCAGATCATGATCATAAAAGAGAACGCCTAGTGCAGTTAACAGCATCAGTTTGTCTGCAAGGGGATCCAATACAGTGCCTACGGTAGTTACAACGTCATACTTACGTGCGATATAGCCATCCAGGAAATCTGTAAAACCGGCAAGAAGATAAATGAATAATGCCCATAAATGATGGTTGGGGATCGCAGAGAAATAAACCCAGACAAAGATTGGAATCAGCAACATGCGGATGATGGTTAAAATATTCGGTACGTATTTCATATGCCACCTCCAAGAAGTATTCTTAATATCAATACCCATTTTTAGGAAAATCATGTTGGTTTTTTCACAGTGTCTCGCTATGGTAGAATAGAAGCATTAAGGAGGCAGATGATGAAAATTACTGTAATTAGTGTGGGCAAGATCAAAGAAAAGTATTTTACAGGTGCCATTCAGGAATATGCCAAGCGCCTGACTAGATATTGCAAGATCAACATGATTGAGGTGCCGGACGAGAAGTGCCCGGAGACTCTTTCTGAAAAAGAAGCGGAAATGGTAAAAGCCAAGGAAGGCCAGCGGATCCTTTCAAAAATAAAAGATCAGCAGACCGTGATTGCGTTAGCCATTGAAGGCAAGCAGATGACATCGGAGCAGTTAGCCAAGCAGATTCAAACCTGGGGCGTTCAGGGGAATTCAGATCTGGTCTTCGTCATTGGCGGTTCACTGGGTCTTTCCAAGGAAGTCATGCAACGGTCAAACTTTCAACTCAGTTTTTCAAAGATGACCTTCCCCCACCAGCTGATGAAGGTGGTCCTTCTCGAGCAGGTCTACCGGGCCTTTCGAATTAATTCGGGCGAACCGTATCATAAATAAGGCATTTGATAAAGTAAATTGTGGTAAAGAATGTCATTGTTAAGATAAGGAGAGAACAATTATGGGAAAATATTTATTTTATGTTATGCGTGGTCAAAAAATGTGCTTTGTGCATGTATTATTGAACGCACTTGATTTAGCAGAGGCTGGAAATGAAGTTAAAATTATTTTTGAAGGAGAGTCAGTAAAACTACCTAAAATATTAGAGGAAGAGAAATTCGGACTTTACCTAAAAGCTAAAGAAAGAAAGCTTATTGCAGGTGTTTGTTACGCTTGTTCCGTCCAACTTGGTGTATTAGAATTTAATCAAGGATTAGATTATCCCCTCATCAAGGATATGAATGGTCATGCAGGGATGAAGGCCTATGTTGACAAAGGATATCATGTAGTTACATTTTAGAAATGCATAAATCCTGTGACTCATGATGATTGCAAAGTGAATTAAGAGACGGATACTTCATTTTCACTGGTCAAGTCCGAGAAAGTGTGTGGCGCTAAGTAAGATAAAATCCTCAGGGAAGGCTTTTCTAAGAAGCAATAATATGGGTTAAAGGTATAAGGTAAATTCGATTTTTTCATGAGTGAGGAAGTTGAATTTCTTTTTAGGATTGGCTAAAGTACGTTGAACCTGATCATAAATGACTGAGGTTTTATCTGTAGTTCATTTACTAATATCATTAAGTTTCAAATGTAAGAAATTGATAATGAGGATATAATGTGTAGGCTTAAAAGGTCATATGTTGACTGGATATAGTTTTTGATATGGGTGCTGCGGTGACTTTATTAGATTAAGCTAGTAGGATTGTAATTTTTGTAAGTCTGAGAATGCTGTTATGTAAAGGAGTATTAATATGAGTTCAAACCAAAAGTGGGATGTAGAATTGTATGATCGTAAACATAGCTTTGTTTCAGCATATGGAAATGACTTGGTGAAACTTTTGGCACCTGAGAAAGGTGAGTTAATTCTAGATCTCGGTTGTGGTACAGGGGATTTATCGAAGGTAATATTTGATTTGGGTTCACGAGTTATTGGTATTGATGCATCAAACGAAATGATTGAAGAAGCATCTGCAAAGTATCCCATGATTAATTTTAGAGTTATGGATGCTACTGATATTAAACTCGAGGAAAAATTTGATGCGGTATTCAGTAATGCAGTACTGCATTGGATTAAGCAGCCAGAAGAAGTTCTAGAAGCGTCTTCTAGCGTTTTAAAAGCAGGAGGACGTTTCATTGTTGAGTTTGGCGGGAGGGGGAACTGTGAGACGATAACCAACTGTCTAATAGCAATCATGAATGAAAAAGGATATAACTATGATATGAATGAGTTTCCATGGTATTTTCCTAGCATAGGTGAGTATACTAGCCTGCTAGAAAAACATGGTTTCGAGGTAGAATATGCAATTCACTTTAAACGACCTACCAAACTTTCTGGAGACGGTGGATTTATCGACTGGATAAATATGTTTGCAGGCAATTTATATAAGAGGGTGCCGGATGATCAAAGAAATATAATTAGTAAAATTGCCGAAGGAAGGCTAAAGGACGTACTTTATCAAAATGGTGAGTGGTTTGCTGATTATAAGCGAATTCGTGTGGTTGCGAGAAAAATATAGTGTTCTAACTAAAGAGAAAAAGTGAAGATCAATAAGGGTATTTTGAGAATTTGATAATTTAAATAGTTGTTTTTATTTCTCGAATCAACAGAAGGAGATTATTAGATTTATGAAGAAATTTTTGTCTTTATTACTTGTGTTTACTTTAGTATTTTCATTAGCAGCATGCGGAGTAGATGAGAAAACTCTCGATCCTGCAGATTCTGATTCAGACCAAATTACATATTTAGATGATAACGATTTGAATGAACTAGAGAAGAAAATCAAAGTACTACATGAATTAGTTATTTCGAATAGTCCTTATGATGGGACATATGAGGAATGGGTAGATTGCGTTTCACCACCTACAGATTTGGAAAGACAAGTAAAGTTTACGATAACAAACGATCACTTAAAATGGAGATATGATGGTGAAAATAACTGGAACACTTTAGTTAATCTACTTACTTTATTGGGTGGAGTTACTTCAATAGAAGGATATCATTATGATAGTGATGACAATTTAATTATGTCATATAACTCAGGAAGTAAGGCTAATTTAGGAGAAATAGATTTTGTTGTTAAAGTTGAATTTCTAGGTTTAAATGAGATTCTTTTAGAAGAACAATATATAGAGGTTGGTACCTCTGCCATTGCACCTAGCATTCCTGATGTAACTGGTTATGAGTTTGATAGTTGGAGCGTTGACTTTTCAGATATATCTAATGATTTGATTGTACAGGCAAATTTTACAGAGACTGATTAATACTTTCTTATAGGATTTATAATAAGATTATTCAACACAAAAAGGGACTGTCCCAGCAGGGTCAGTCTCTTTTTAAATAAAAAAAGAAAAAGCTAGTCCCGAAAGACACGCTAAATGGTATAAAGTAAGTAATAAAGCAAGCAAATACCACAAATACCAAAGAGGTTATACCATTAAAATGAGAACAAGACAAATCGCATTACCGATAGAAGTTGAACATATAATAGCAGTTGATGACAATATTAGAGTATTAGATGAAATAACAGATACAATTGGTGCTAGTATAAATGGATTTAAGAACTTTCTCTGGACACGTTAAGTGAGGAATCAACAATTGTATTACCATACATACTGAAATTTGAAGGGGAGAAAAAACACAGTTTAATGCGGTGCGGTGAACTGTATCACAAGTAACGGTAAAGAAGCATACCTTGTAGCAAGGTTCAGATTGTAGAAAAGTCCATTCATAAAAACTGGATTCTGACCAAGGATTTAATATTCACCATCCGGGTAATTAATCATCAGGGGTGATGTGATGATTTATCGCGTGGAGCAGTTCTGGGCTGGAGGAATTTTCTTCGGCAAGGTAAATGAAAAAGAAGTCGAGGCGAAGATCAACGAACTGGCCAAGGACGGCTGGGAAGTGGTCTCCACGGCTGCATTGAACCGCTTTTTTGGCGAGACCCACAACTTCATCATTACATTCAAGAAGGAAGAGTAATTATTTACTTTTCCTTTTTGTATACCTACATTGATAAATTGTACTTCATGATCATGCTTGATGATGTCTGATGCAGCAAGGATAACCATTTTCTGTCTTTCGGGTATAAGATACTTAAGCATGGATTTGCCGGTTAAATAAAGGGTGAGCGATGAATTGCTTACGGAAAGACGTAGATCTTTGGTAGGAGAGGATAGAATGAGATTTTCATCTATAATTCAGCTGGGATTGAGGAGTGCATGGACGATCTTGCTCCGCAAGAAAGAGCCACTTATAGGTTCCATTATTCTAACGGACAGGTGCAATCTGTCATGCAGGCATTGTGCAGTTAACAACATAAACGGCAGGATCTATCCCTATGATCAGATCAAGTTGGAAATGCAATCTCTTTACAGACAAGGGGTGCGTATCCTAATTTTTTACGGAGGGGAACCATGTCTTTGGAAGGATGAAGGACGCAGAGTAAGGGATTTGGTTATAGAAGCCAAGGAAATGGGATTTCTGCTTGTCAATGTGATTACCAATGGGACGCTTTCATTCGATATTCCGGAGTCAGACCTGATTCTTGTGAGCATTGATGGAGCACGCGAGAATCACAATCACTTGCGTGGTGATACTTATGATGCAATTCTCAAGAATGTCAAAGAGGCAAGAGCGTCAAATATCTGTATGTATATGGCCATTAACCGTATGAACCAAGGGGATATTGAGAGTGTTTGCAGACTGGCGGAGGGAATAAAGAATGTTAAATCAGTTTCTTTCAACTTCCATACGCCTTATCCCGGAACGGAATATTTAAAGTTAACAGTGGAAGAGAAGACAGAATGCTGCAATCGAATCGAGAAACTCATGGATGAAGGCTATCCCATTCTGAATTTGCGTACTGCCTTTCCGTATATTATCCATAACAATTATCAAACGCCCTGCTATCAGTGTGTGGTCGTAGAAGACGGCAAACAGTGGGTATGTGGTCGTTGTATCGATATTGAAGGGCTTTGTGATGAATGCGGCTTTTTCTTTCCGGCTGAGTATTCTCTTATCTTTGATGGGAACCTAAAGGCGATCGTTGAAATGGGTCATAGCTATCTGAAACATATTTAGCGTTTTTGGATAGCCTGGAGGTAGGTCATATGAAAAAGAAACGAAGGGATCTCTTTCGAATGATAGTATGGGGAACTGTTGCTTATGCTGCTGGTGCCTGTATTGTTGGCCTGCTGTATGTTTTGTTTTCAATCATCACTGGATTAGGGGAGGCTGTGATTGGAATCGTTTTTCTCCTGATCATGGGAGCGAGTGGCGCGTTTTTAGGAGGAGTCTTCCTAGAGAGATGCATAGACACGAATCTTATTTTGAAGCATAGGGGGCTATTTATACTAGGGCGGATCAGTGCTTTCATTGAGTTTCTGTCTTTATCAGCAGGCGCGGTACTCTTGTTCTTCATTGTGTCTGCTCAAGAGGCTGGGGTGGGTCCGCCTGAATGGATTGCTTTTTCTATTTTAGGCCTTTTCGGTGTGATGGTCTTGGATGCAGTACATGGTGCGGTGATTGCGGGATGGTTTTTTCCGGGAAAACCGACAGGGTATTTTGCCCGACTTAGTGCAGTTATGGCATTTGTTTGCGGAATCCTATTGGGATTGCCTTATTTATGGATCATGTCTGATCTTCCGATGAGCTATCGGGGCATTGAGTATCAAATGCTGGTGCCGGTTCTGATCACGATCATATCCTTGGGGGCTACTACGGGCTTGTGTATTGGGGCTTATCGCATAAAATGAGACAGACGCTTAAAGAGGAGGAAAGACCATGTTGTTGACATCGATGTTGCGAGTTCTATTGACGCGTTCTTTCAAACCCTTCGTCTTTGAAGGGAAATATCAGAATGAGCTGGACTTTATGGATTTAGAGAATCTAGGTCTGTATGTACATATACCATTTTGCAGGACCTTATGCAGTTTTTGTCCATACTGCAAGGAGGTTTATGATCAAGAGAAAGCAGAAAGATACAAAAAGGCATTGCTTAAAGAAATCGAAATCGTCGGCTCTGGTATGAAGAATAAAAAGTCTGTAACGAGCTTATATTTTGGAGGAGGAACACCGGCGCTTATGGTGGATGAGCTAGCGGATATCATCGAAAAACTGAAGGGATATTTCGATATCAGGGGCGGAATTGGCCTAGAACTTCATCCGCAGGATGTTCATCCTGAAGTCTTGGAAAAATTGAAAGCATCTGGTGTGACCATGGTAAGTATTGGCATACAGTCTTTTGATCAAGCCTGTCTTGCCAAAATTGGAAGAACTTATGACGACTTTCAGGAAAAGATTATGCTTGCAAATGAGTTTGGATTTGAAGTGATCGATGTCGATTTGATTTTCGCTATTCCCGGTCAAACAGACAAGTCGCTGCAAGATGATATCGACAAAGCTTTTGACTGTGGGGCAACACAGGTTTCCACATATCCTTTTATCGACTTTACCTTTTCCAATAATGAATACAAACCGATGTCTGAAGCGGTTAAGAAACGCATGCTGAATCATCTATCCCATTATTGTGGGGAGATCGGTTTGGAAAGAACATCGGTATGGACTTTTGGGAAAGGTGGGACAGAGAAGTATTCCTCTGTTACAAGGGATTCCTTTCTTGGTTTTGGCCTTTCGGCCACAACGCTATTAGGAGACAGTTTTAAGATTAATACATTTTCGATTGAAGACTATATCAATCGCGTCAATCAAAATCATCTGCCTACATCTTTGACGATCGATTTTACCAAACGGCAGAGGGCAGTCTACTATCTTTTCTGGAGAGCCTATTCATTGGATATTGATTCCCATGATTTTGAAGAATTGATTGGCGAGCCTATGATGAAAATGTTTGGACATGAGATTCGCCTAGCAAAGTGGGCCGGATTACTGGAAAAGAAGGGTTCCACCTATCGTTTGACGGAAAAAGCCATGGTTCTTTATCATTATATTGAGCAAACTTATACCAATGCCTATATAGACAAGATGTGGCATATATCTCGAAAGCAGGCATTTCCCAGCAGGATTGTTCTAAAATGATGGCTGGATAGGAGCAAATAGGATTTAAGTTCTGGGGCAGAGAAATCTGCCTCATTCTTTTTGCATATAGATATATTAGGATTTTCAAAATGAAAAGCACTAGCTTTATTTGTCTTGGATAGGCACTTGAATCAAGGGGGGATTTGTTATATAGTAAATAACGGAGCGAAAGAGAAAAACACAAATTATAGTAGATGAATGAAAATTCAAACACTATATATAGTTATTATTTAATGGAAGTAGTTAATCAGAGTATAGCGGAAACTTATGCATTAATGGGGGAACATCATGAATATTCATAAAAGAAATGGTCAAAAAGCAGTATTTGATATTACCAAGATAATTGCAGCCATAGCTGGCGCTAACAAAGAAGTGGCAGAAGCAGATCAACTTCAGTCGGAAGATATTAAAGAAATTGCAGGAAAGGTTGCAAGTGAGGTTTCTGAAGGCAGTCATGTAGAAGCCATTCAGGACAGTGTGGAAGACGCGCTGTTGGAAAAGGGCGCTTATAAGGTTGCCAAAACCTATATAAAATATCGATACAAGAGAGATTTAGTCCGTAAGTCCAATTCAACTGACGAACAGATTTTAACTCTGATTGAAACAAAAAACGAAGAAATCAAAGAAGAGAACTCCAATAAAAATCCTACAGTTGTCTCTGTTCAAAGAGACTATATGGCTGGGGAAGTCAGCAAAGATGTAACCAGAAGATTTTTACTAGATGCGGACATTTCAAAAGCCCATGATGACAGTATACTGCACTTTCATGATACCGATTACTTTGCACAACATATGCATAACTGTGATCTGGTCAATCTAGAAGATATGTTGCAAAATGGTACCGTTATTAGCGGTACGATGATTGAAAAACCGCATAGCTTTGCCACGGCCTGCAATATAACCACTCAGATTATTGCTCAAGTAGCTAGTACGCAGTACGGCGGACAGTCTATTTCATTGAGCCATCTAGCACCATTTGTGGAAGTTTCAAGACAAAGAATCAAACTGGATATCGAGAATGAAATGAACATAGCTGGTGTTGAACTAGAAAATGATAAGTTTGATGCTTTGGTGCACAAGCGATTGAAGGAAGAGATCAATCGTGGTGTTCAAATGATTCAATATCAGATCATTACCTTAATGACCACTAATGGTCAAGCGCCTTTTGTTACCTTGTTCATGTATTTGAATGAAGTCGAAGAAGGCCAGTTGCGTGATGACCTGTCTATGATCATTGAAGAGATGTTGAAGCAGCGTATTCGAGGCGTTAAAAATGAAAAAGGGGTATGGACCACACCAGCATTCCCTAAGCTGATCTATGTTTTATCTGAAAATAACATTAAAGAAGGATCTGAGTACTTTGAACTTACTCAATTAGCCGCTAAATGTACGGCTAAGCGTATGGTTCCGGATTATATTTCAGAGAAGAAAATGAGAGAATTAAAAAATGGTGATGTGTATACCTGCATGGGTTGCCGTTCATTCTTAACACCATATAGAGATGAGAATAACCAACCAAAGTACTATGGTCGTTTTAACCAGGGCGTTGTTACTTTGAATCTTGTGGATCTGGCATTAAGCTCGGGTGGCGATCTTGATACATTCTGGAAGTTGTTTGATGAGAGACTAGACCTGTGTTATAGAGGATTAATGGCACGTCATAATCGACTAAAAGGCACCAAATCTGACGTGGCGCCAATTCTATGGCAGTATGGCGCACTAGCTCGTTTAGAAAAAGGGCAGACCATTGATCACTTGTTGTATGGTGGTTATTCTACGATTTCACTAGGTTATGCTGGACTATATGAGTGTGTGAAGTATATGACTGGCAAGTCTCATACAGACGCTTCAGCAGAACCGTTTGCTTTGTCTGTCATGCAGTATATGAACGATGCCTGTGCTCAGTGGAAAGCCAAGCACAATATTGATTTCAGCGTATACGGCACACCATTAGAGTCTACGACTTATAAGTTTGCAAAGGCTCTACAAAAAAGATTTGGTAATATTGAGGGTATTACAGATAAGAATTATATAACCAATTCATATCATGTCCATGTAACAGAAGAAATTGATGCCTTCACCAAACTAGGCTTTGAGTCTAAGTTCCAAGAGCTTAGCCCAGGTGGTGCCATTTCATATATCGAAGTACCAAATATGCTAGATAATATCCCGGCGGTTATTGCTGTTATGCAATATATCTACGACAATATCATGTATGCTGAATTAAACACCAAGTCTGATTACTGTCACAAGTGTGGTTATGATGGTGAAATCGAAATTGTTGAATCCGGTGATAAATTAGCATGGAAATGCCCAAATTGTGGTAACACAGACCAAGATCATATGTCTGTAACCAGAAGAACCTGTGGTTATATTGGGACACAATTCTGGAATCAAGGTCGCACACAAGAGATTAAAGAAAGGGTATTACATTTATAATGTATTATGGGAATATAAAGTACAACGACATTGCCAATGGAGATGGGGTAAGAACCTCCTTGTTTGTATCGGGTTGCCGAGTGGGCTGCAAGGGTTGTTTTAACTCAGAAACCTGGGACTTTAAATATGGCCAGGAGGTAACCGATGAAATCGTGTCTCAGATTGTTGAAAGCCTTGAGCCAAGCTATATCAGCGGACTTTCCCTTCTGGGCGGAGAGCCAATGGAGCCAGAGAATCAAGAGGGAATATTACCGATTCTAAGATTGGTTAAGGAGAGGTACGCAAACAAAACCATATGGTTATACACAGGATATCTATTGGATCAAGATTTGGTTTCAGGCGGTAGAAAACATACAGTCTATACAGATGAAATCATGTCGCTGGTAGATGTTGTAGTGGATGGACCCTTTGTAAGTGAACTGAAAGATGTTGGGCTTCGCTTTAGAGGTTCAAGCAATCAACGAATTACTTATTTGTAGATAAGGTTAGGAGTAGAGAAATCTCTGCTCCTTTTGTTTGCGTAAAAAGAAATTCTTCATCAATTGGATGGCTTGGGTAATGATTACTCATAGTATTTGCCACGGCTGAGTGAAGCTGGATTTTCTATATGATATTGGAAAAGGAGCATTGCGGAGAAAGCAGGTTGAGTATCGAGACGAGGTTTGTACGGCATTTAGTGTTAAAATGAAGGAGTAAAGAACACTAATGAGGATGATTTTAGGTTTATGCTATTTATGATGTGAATTGAGAATAAGGAGCTTTAAAATGTATGATAAATTTATTCATGCCGCCAAAAAATATATGTATCAATTGGATGATTTTCCAGAAGAAGCTGTTGTAGGGCAAATTACAGAAGAGTTTGAGGAGATTCTTGCGCTAAATGATAATGCGGTTCTTGAGAAACGGCTTAGATATATTGGTATTGGGAAAAAAGAAGATTATATGAATCGATTTATTGAAACAAGCGAGGGCATAGTACTTGCAGGAATTAGACACCTGGGGGGGAATCATGATAAACCCTTTGTCTATATGTGGGCGAGTTTCAAAATCCAGAATGTCAGTCAAATTATCACTGAGCTTAGACCTTATTTTGAAATCTTTAAGCCCAAATCATTTCATTTTTGGATTCGGCCGGATTGCAATGACTATGAAGCTTCTATTATTCAGCAACGGTTTATCGCGAGGATTGATGATATGGTCAAGTATGATTTGCCGTTGAAAGTTCCATCAGATTACTATGACTGGTACCATAATCAGTATAAAATTTTTCATGAATTAAGACCGGACTTTGTTGATCGAGTAACAGTGAATGCAAAGGAAATAATGGATGAATGTCTGCAACAAGGTTTGTTATATCAGTTGGAGATTGATGGACAAATAGCTGGCTTAATTGCAGGCGAAAAGGAAACATTCTTAGGACAGCCAACGGTTTATATTGATGAGATTTTAATTGCGTCGAAGTTCAGAGGGAAAGGATATGCCGCTAAACTACTGGGGTGTTTTGTAAATTTGCTCGATGCAAAATATCTAACTTGCCATATCGATCGTGATAATGTGGCGTCGACGAAGACGGCATTAAGGGCGGGGGAAGTGGTCTTCAGTCAAGAGTGTTCTGTTGAATCATAGCGTAAACAAAATATACAGATAGAAAGAGTATGCTCTAGGAGAGTATAGTATATCAATTGAATAGGTCGGGCTCCCCTTGAAGGAAACAGTTGAAAGAAGCTGTTTTCAAGGGGAGTTTTTCCATGAGTAGATGAGAGCATGGCGATTGAAGGGAATAAATGAAAGCCATTTACTTCCAGTAGCACTAGACCAAGGGCGGAATTTATGATTGAATGATAGTAGAAGGAACTCGATGTTATTTATAGCTGCTGATTAAGGGTAGTCCACAGGGGGCAGTTTAAATTTTTGGGTATCTATCATATGAAGAAGTAATAATTTGACAGTTCTTGAAAGGTTATTAGCGCGATCTTTGAAAGAAAATATTTAAACAGCGGTCCTGCTGAAATGGGAGGTTATGATGAAGAAGAAACTGATCATTGTATTTTTGGTATTTGCAGCAATAGGTGTGGGAATATTTTATATATTGACCATGGGCAACATCGGAGCAAGGTACAATACCGTGGAAGTTACAAAAGGCGATCTAGCGCAATTTGTTGAGGACACGGGTAGGATTTCTTCCAAAAATATCCGAAGATATTACGGCAATGGCGCCAGCAAGGTTGAGATTATGCCTCTGACCTTGGGGGATCATGTAGAAAAAGGACAGCTGCTGATTAAATATGATGACAATCTGGACCTGGAAATTCAACGGGTTGAAAAACAGATCGAAGCTGTGAAGGCCACTTACGATGAAGCCCTTTCGGGCACCGACATGGAGAGTTTGTCCAGTGCCAGGATCGAGGTGTCCAGGATTAGAAGTCAGTTGGATTTGGCAGAAGGTGAAAAGGAGCGGACAGAGGACTTATTTGATATAGGCGCTGTTTCTCAGGTTGAGTTGGACTATGCAGCCAATCAGGTAAGAACCCTGCAAAGCAGTCTAAACATCGCCCAAAACACTTACAATCGGCTGGCAAAAGGGCTTTCTTCAAATGTTCGCGACCGGTATGAGGCAGAGATTGATGTTCTCCTTCTTTCTCTGGAAATACTGGAAGAAAGCAAGGCAAACTATGAAATTCACGCAGATGTTGAAGGTATTGTGACCGAATTGAATACCTTTGAAGGGGATGTCCCTTATCCGGGCGCCCTGATCATTGAAATTCAGGATCCTAGCCAGAAGGTCTTGCTGGTTGATTTCATGGTGGAAGACGCTATCCAAATTGGAGCGGGCATGAAGGCAGAAGTGGATGATTTTGATTTAGGCATCGAAATCAATGCCATGAAGGTGGACCAGGTATATCCCAAAGCTTTTGTCACCCTTTCAGAATTGGGCGTCAAGGAGAATCGGCAGACTGTGGAGATTGGACTTCCGGAATCCGCGGATTCGCTTGCCTATGGACTTGAGTTGGAAACAAGAGTCATGCTGGATGCTCCAAGAAAAGTGGTCTTGATCCCAACGGGCGCGATTATTGAAAAGGACGACAAGCAGTATGTCGAAGTTCTAATCAATGGAGACGTTGTTGAACGGGAGATTAAAACAGGCATCAAGGTCAATGGCAGTGTTGAGGTCAGAGATGGATTGGAAGAAGGCGAAGAAGTTATCCTGAACTATCAGGAAGACTAAAATGAGCCCATGTCAGGAGTGTGATTATGGCTGAAGAAAAAAACACAATGATAAAAGTTGAAAATTTGTATCATTCATATAGCAATGATGACAACTATGCGGTCAGCGATGTCAGCTTTGAAATCAAAAAGGGCGAGATCTTTGGTTTTTTGGGTCCTTCAGGCGCTGGCAAGTCAACCACCCAGAATATTCTGGTGGGCCTTTTGCAGCTGCAGAAGGGCATGGTTGAGGTGGCTGGCTATGATGTCAAGCATATCAAGAACAAGATGTTCAACAAGATCGGCATGTCTTTTGAACAGTCCAATGTCTACAGCAAAATGTCAGGTCTTGAGAATCTGGACTTTTACAGGAAGCTGTTTGATGTGGAGACAAGAGACCCCATGGATCTGATCAAGCTGGTGGGCCTTGACGGCAAGGAGCACATCAAAGCCGGAAAGTATTCCAAGGGGATGAAGCACCGGCTGACTTTCGCAAGGTCTATGATCAATAATCCGGAAATGTGGTTTCTGGACGAACCGACCACTGGCTTGGACCCGGCGATTGCCTCTCAAATCAAGGATATCATCCGGGAGGAAAATAAAAAGGGCGTGACCATTTTCTTGACCACCCATAACATGTACATTGCCGACGAGCTTTGTGACCGGGTTGCCTTTATTGTCGACGGCAAGATTCGCTTGATCGACTCGCCCAAAGCCTTGAAATTGAAATACGGAGAAAAGCTGGTGGAAGTCGAATACTTTAACAATGGCGACCTGATAAAGGAAAGTTTTTCTATTATTGACCAGGCGGACAAGGATCGGCTGAGTGAGGTTATCAATAAATACGATATTCAAACCATGCATACCAAAGAGGCGACGCTTGAGGAAATCTTTATTAAAGTAACAGGAAGGGGTTTGGTCTAGATGAAACTCTGGCACAGTTTTAAAAAAGAACTGATCCTGTCCTCAAAAAGCTGGTATTTCTATGTGGAAATCTTTATGGCTCTTGTTCTCTTGCTTGTATTGCTCTTTGTGGTTCCGGAGGAATTTGACAGCAAGGGCAAAGAATATCTCTTCCTTGATTTGCCGCAGACAGTCGTAGATCGATATGAAAAGAATTTGTTGGAAGAGGAAGATCTTGACGAGACGGTGGAGTTTGTTGAATTGGAATCGGACGATCTTGTTCATACCGCAAAACTCTATGAAACTGAGGAATCGAAAATCTATTTGCTGGACAGCAAGGAGGCATTGGACGCCATTTCCGAGTCGGAACGGGTCCCTGTTGTCCATGTTCGGGTCAATGAGGATAATCAGATCATTCACACCTACTATCTGCAGGGCTATGAAACACAAAAATTGAAAAACCTATTAATGGTTTATCATAACCGCCTGGCTGGACATGACGTTATTCAGGATTACTCGGACAATGTCAGGGTTAGACGCCTGTTTGAAGATCAGGTACCTTTGAATGACAAGGAGAACATCATACCAGTATTTTTAACATTTAATGGAACCTTGATGAGTTTGTTTATTATTTCAGCCTATATTTTCCTGGATAAAAAAGAAGGGATTATACAGGCCTATGCAATCACGGCATCTACCGTCTGGCAGTACTTGTTAAGCAAGACCGGGGTGATCATTCTAACGGGCATCATCACTTCCTTGATCATCGTAGTCCCCATTATGGGCTTGCAGCCAAATTATCTGGCCATGATCCTTTTTATCATTACATCTGGATTTTTTGCAGCTGCCCTTGGCCTTATGCTGACGACCTACTATATGGACATCATCGAAGCTTTTGGGGCCATGTACATCATCATCGTGATTATGATTATGCCCAATATTTCCTATTTTGTTCCCAGCTGGGATCCGGACTGGGTTAAAATTATCCCGTCCTATGTCATGTTGCAGAGTTTTAAGGAAATTATATCGATTGGCGGTAACATGACCTATGTGGTGGTTGCGTCCTTTGGATTTTTTGCACTGGGGATGGCGATATTCGTTTTAACGGATTATCGATTTAAAAAGACACTGTCCCGGTGAAGGAGTGTTGTGAAAAATGATTGGGAAAATATTATTAATATTTCAGAGGGATTTAAAGACGAGTGTAAGAAACTTTATTACCTTGTATATCCTTGTGGTACCTGTGATCTTTGCCATCATCATCAATGTTTTTTCCCCAGGGATTAACGACACTACGGTTGAAATTGTGATGCTGGAAGGGGAAAATCAGGCGCAAACAGACTACTTCAAGCAGTTTGCAAAGGTTGAACTTTTGGAAACTTTGGAGGATGTTGAGAACCGGGTGGCGAAAAGGGACAATATCATCGCCGTACTCCCTGATCAAGGGGATGAATATTTCATTTTGGCCCAGGGGAATGAACCGGATTTCATTGTGGACTATGTCAGCAATTTGGTCGCCTTTGACCATTATGAGGTTGGGATGGAGGATTCAATCGCCGAGATTGTGGATTACGGCAGGGATATTCCGCCTTTGAAGAAACTCATGGTCAATGTAGCCATCATCTTTACCTCAATACTTGGCGGGATGATTATCGCCTTGAATATTGTTGAAGAAAAGACGGACAATACCATCAGTGCCATTCATTTGTCGCCTGTATCCAGAATCGGTTTTATTGCAGGCAAGAGTTTGATTGGTGTGGTTATTCCAGTGGTGGGTACTCTCTTGATCTTGATCATCACAGGTTTTAGGGATATCAATTACTTCCATGCGGTCATTATGGTGGCGACATCCTGTATTATCAGCATTCTGGTTGGCTTTATCGAGGGGATCAACAACGATGATGTCATGAATGCAGCCGGCAATATGAAGATGCTATTCTTGCCACTCTTTGGATCTGTTGCTGCAGTCGAGCTTTTGGCGGACAAATGGCAGCCTTTGTTCTACTGGATTCCATTCTACTGGACCTACAAAGGCAATGACCTTGTTTTGACAAACCGGGGCACATGGCTGGATATTATGACATATACAGGAATTGTGCTGGCAATCAGTGCAGTCGTATTTTTGGTATTGGCACCAAGAATTAGAAAAGGTTTAGAGTAAATTAAATCAAAAGGAGGGAATGAATATGGTAGTATGGGGAATTTTAGCAATTGTGTATGCAGCCTTGGTTGTTGTCATTGCTGTTACCAAGCCAGGAATAGCATGGGACAATATTAAAATCAGATGGTTTAGGAAGCATCTGGGCGAAAGAGGGACTGAAATTTTCTTTTACATCTGGGCAGCGTTATTCCTTGTTTTGGGTGTTTGGCTATTGACTAGATAATAGTAAGATCATATAACATTGCCTGCCAGTTGGCAGGCTTTTGTTTTTGAAGTGAGGTGATCAGGATGAAAGAAAAGACGAAAACGATGTTGACGGCAACTCTTTTGTTTATCGGTGTTTTGATCATTTGGTGGATCATTTATACGCCTGGCATGCAAGAGGAGATCGAAGAACGCTTCAGCTTTTGGGGTGAAAAAGAACCGGCATATGAAATCTATCCGGTGACTGAGTTTTACAAAGAGGCCAAGGATGATGAGACTGTCTTTCAGGGTTTTTTCCATAACACCAGCTACGCTGATCCCACAAGATTTCTAGCAAATGGACCGCAAACAAAGTCGGAGACGGCCAAAGAGATTGCCAAAACCATCAATGACAATAAAGACCTGACGACAATGATGGAGATCTATGACTATACAACAACCCACTTGTCTCATGGGGATGGACCAAAATTTTCACGCACGACGGAAGAGATTTTCGCTTCGGGAACGGTAAGCGGATGTACGGAATGGGGGCTGGCCTTTATCAGTATTGCCAGGGAAAAGGGCATACCGGCAGTTTTTGTTCAGACGGCCCGTATGGACTGGATCCATGATGTGGTCCGGAAACAGGATGACATGATTTATGGGCATATCTTTGTTGAGGTCTTTATTGATGACATCTGGTATTTGATTGATTCGACCTCTGGAAGAATGTATCTGGACTATGATGCCAATAATTTCTCCCTAAACAATGGATACTATGTTTTTGCCAAGTCGGTTGAAGTCTATGATACGGGCATAGAGGATGATGAAGGCAATTCCATGAACATGAGGGACCTTTTTATACACTTTAATGAGGATGCCTATGAGGATCCCCGTTATCAGTATGTTGATTTGACCACTGGTGCCGTAAAAGGCGTAAAAAGAGTGGAAATATCGGAACCTGACCGGATGATAGCCTTTGAGGATCCAGTGTTTGAAAAGACTGTCAGGGATTACTATGACATAGAGGCAGAGGAGATTACCTGGAAGGATATCGGATATCAAAGAGAACTGAACCTGGAAGACTTTAAGGTTCGTGGGGAGATTGCCAACCTGAATGACTTGAAATGGTTGATTAATCTGGAGGAGCTAATTCTTGTTGAAGCCCCCATCAGCGGTGATATCGCAAGCCTCAAGACCCTTGAGAACCTGCGGGTCCTTGATGTGTCCAGGACAGATATTCAGGGGGATTTAAGCAACCTTGGAGACTGGAGACACCTGGAGGTTCTTGTCCTTGAAGATACAGCGGTCACGGGAGATCTGAGTGACTTGAGCGGGCTTGCGGGTTTGACAGATTTGGCCCTCAATGGTGAATGGATTATGGGTGATATTGCAAGCTTGAGTGACCTTACGTTGTTAGAAGGGCTTTATCTGGAAAACATGAATGTCACTGGAGATGTTGGATCTTTGAATACCCTGGTTCAATTGCGGGAGCTTAGCTTAGGAGAAACGGATGTATATGGGGATATTGGCGATTTGAGCGGACTTGATAAGTTGGAAGATGTCGAGTTTGAGGATTCGAAGGTGAAAGGGCGGCTGACAATGCCGAATGGAGAGTCCGTTGATATGGGTGAGTAAAGTCCAATTCCTTTTGCTTGTGGAAAGTCCACCGAAGGTGTGAATAAGGGGTGCGTGGATGAGTGATAAAAAAACTGCTAAGAGAGATGCAAGCATAAAAAAACGTAAAATTATTTATGGAATTGCTGGGGGTATTATCTTTGCGATTGTCGGATCCGTCTTGGGTTTGTTGGCAGGTATTTCGATCGGTGGCAATTACTTTGTAAACTTTGAATTTGCAGGTACTCGGGGATATGAGGCCGCTGGCCTGCTGGGCGCTTTGCTTGGATTGCTAGGGGGCATGATAGTGGGTGTATTCCTGGGACGAAGTGCTTCAAATCTGAAAGAGAAAAAGCATGGAGCTGAAAACTGATCTCGCCTTATGGGATCAGTTTTGCATATATTGGAATAAAGGCGTTTGAAGAAGTGATATAATAAAAGCTACATTAGTCCAGGTCAAGGAGGGATTGCATGATAAAGTGTAGAACATACAATCAAGGTGATTACCAGTTTCTGCAGAAGATGTTGTTTGAAGCGGTTTTTTGGAGCAGAAGTGATGAAGACCGCCCGTCCTTGGAAGAAGGATTGTCTTATGATTATACAAAGCATGTGCTTATAGACTTTGGTAAACGAAAAGGTGATATTGCAGTGATTGCAGAGATTGACGGGAAAAGAGTCGGGGCAGCATTTATTCGTTATTGGAATGATATCGAGAATATTCGGGGTTATCTCTCTGAGGATGTTCCCGTTCTTGCCATTGGCGTTGTTGACGGCTTTAGAAATCAAGGGATTGGCAGTGCCTTGATTGAGTCATTGAAAAGTGAAGCGATAAAGAATGGCATTTCAAAAATCAGTTTGTGTGTTACCAAGACCAATGTTGCATATCATCTATATGTAAAGCAGGACTTCGAGATTGTAGAAGATATCGAGGATTCCTATAATATGCTTTGGCAAGCATAGAATAATACACTTTGAAATGAGGCTTAATGTGTGAATAAAGAACAATTGACTAAGTTGATACAAATTGTGAAGGCCAATCAATCCTTGATGCAACTATTTGATGCATTAGATCAAATTGGACTTAAGAACTATTACATTGGTGCGGGCGCTGTGACTCAAAGCGTTTGGAATGTTTTATCTGGCTATCCCATTGATTATGGCATTAGTGATATCGATCTTGTTTATTTCGATGATCGCCATCTAGAGGAAAGTCATGAGCAGGAACTGAAAAGAAGGATCGAAGCGATCTTGTCTGATTTCCCTTTATGGATTGATCTAAAGAACCAAGCTCGGGTTCACATTTGGTACAAGGATAAGTTTGGATATGAAATTCAGCCCTACGAATCTTTAGAGCATGCTATCAATACCTGGCCAACAACAGCAACATCTCTAGGTTTGAGAAGAGAAAATGGGGAAGACTGGGTTGTGTATGCCCCTTTTGGGATTGAAGATATTTTCAGCATGAAGATCAAGGCAAATTCAAGACAAATTACAGAAGAGATCTACATGAAAAAAGTGAACAAATGGACAAAGAAATGGTCAGGTTTGGTCTATGAGCCGTGGAGCGAAATTCAAGGACCGATTGTTCATGATCGACCAATTCAGTTTGAATATTCTATTTGAGGAGGAGCAACAATGAAAAACCTTTGGACAACAATACTGGTAAAAGATATGGATGCATCCATTGCATTCTACACGGAAGTTTTAGGCCTAACTGTCGATAATCGGTACAAGCCGGCAGAAGATGTGGAGATTGCATTTCTAGGGGATGGAGAGACTAAGTTTGAATTGATTTGCAATGGTCAGGTGAAAGAGATTGCCTTTACAGATCATGTTTCTACAGGCTTTGAGGTTGATTCGGTAGATGAGTATATTAAGTACTTGGCAGACAAAGGGATCTCCGTTTATCAGGGACCCATTGAGCCGTCTCCACGGATTAAGTTCTTCTACGTCAAAGATCCAAATGGATACAAGATTCAATTGGTGGAGTTTAAAGCATAAGTTCCAGATTAGAGCGGATGCTGTAGATTGACGAGCGTGATTCGTCAATGTGCAGCTTCTTTTTAGGAGAGAGAAGTCATGCAGAAGTATAGGAGCAGAGAAGACTTGCGGAGTCTTGTCATTGAAGCTTTTTCAAAGCAAACTGAGGTTACTGGCATTTATGTTTTTGGAAAAGAGATTGAAGGAAAGACCGATAAATACTCGGATATAGACATGGTGATTTGTTCCAAAGATTTGGCAAGAACCCAGGACAGCTACTTGAAGATCTTTAGTAGGATTTCACCAGTGATCGGTACCTTTCTTCTGAACAGCACAGAGACTGATTTATCTCAAATGATTATGCTGGAAGGTTTTTCGCCCTATCAGAAAATAGACTTTTCGATTACAGATGACATTGAGAAAAAAAGGGCAGATGGTTTTGGCCCCTTTGTTTGCGTGTATCAAGATGAAGCGGGTGAATCCCACTCCCATACAAAGATGGAGATCATTTATCGAGACCGAGTGAGTCATCAAGTGGAGGATTTTCTTTTTTCGATTCCCCGCTTTACCAAGTGCCTTTTCAGAAAAGACTATGACATGTACCGGCGATGGAAAAGAACCAGTAATCAGGTCATGGTCTTGCTCTATGAAAAGTACTTTGGCTGGGAAGATGTCTCTAAAAATAGTCTGTCTATAAAAGAGATCTCCGCACTAAATCAATTAATGAGTGCGGAAGATAAAGAAGCAGTCAAACGGATCTTTCCTGCTTCCGGGATCGTGAATATCGCAGAAAGCTATGAGTCGTGTCTTGAACTTCTCATCACTTTATGCAGGCGAAAAGCAAAGTTCTTTCAGATTTCGCTGGATGATGACTTCATTTTGTACATGGATAATTTCTTGCACATTGAAATTATACGGCATATAAAGAATGGTGCTTCAAAGGAAGCCTAAGGCAGTAAAATGAATACTAAGTTTTTTAGACCAGATCTGCAGCAAGTACAATAATAATTGCATCGGGTACTGCAATGCTCCCTTTAAGGGAGTATTTTTTTGGTCCTGCAAAGACAGAAATGCTGGATTGATCAAAGCGATAAAGCTTTGGACCGGAAAAAGCAGATATAGTGCCATTGGATACCTTGTAAAGGGTGGGACCTGCAAAAGCGGACAAGGTATGATTGTTCCAAGTATATTTATTCGCCCCTGCAAAACTGCTCACATGCCTTCCATCAAATCTTGCAATTTTTTTACCGCCGAATTGCGACAAGTACTCGCCGTCCCATGTATACTGAGCGGGCCCTGAAAATGCAGAGATGATGGTTCGGTTAGCTTGATGCCCTTGTGGCTGTATACTGCTGTTTTTATGAAGGGATTGGGTTACATTCCGGTAATCATCTGCAGATCTAAAGGGTGCGGTTAGATTCGTTGCCTCCTCATATTGTTGATCTAAGAACTGATTTCCAGTTCTCTTTCTTAGTCTGAGCCAGGTTATAAACCCGGAAGCAATGAAGATGCCCGCTGCAATTGGTGCAAATTTAAGTAAACTCATTTTTCACCTCGAATGATGTTGAATTTATAAGAAATCGTTTTGTCTTTTGTTGACTTTACTTCAATCTTTTAACGACGGAGTTAAGGCTGTAGTTGGCGTAGGACAGTAACTTTTCCAAGATTTCATTAAGCTCATCCTGACTGTTGCATTCTACCTTCAGCATATAGCAAGAGTTGCCGCTAATTCGATAAAGCTCGGTGATTTCATCGATTTCCTGGATCATGGATACAAATCTCTGATGGTTGGAGCTTGTCATAATTACGGAAACAAAATCGGTTCTTTTTTCATCGTGAAAATTTTCATGGACGGCAGCGTGAAAGCCTGTAATGACATTGTTTGCAATCAGTCGCCTCACTCTTTCTCCAACGGCTTGTCCGGTTAGATGAATTTCCTCTCCAATTTCTCGCCATTGGAGCCGCGCGTTTTTCTTCAGCATTTCCAAAATCTTGCGATCGAGCTCATCAATTTTGAATTCTTTGCTCATCATTCACCCTCCTTGCATGAGAATTAAGCGATATCATCAATACAAATATTTTATCATAGAATGCTTTCACCGTGAAAGTGTAGAGGATAAGGCGCTTCTCGGCGTAAGGTGATTTACCCCTATAATGAAATCAGAAATAAGAAAGGGGATATAAAATGAAATTTACACATATTCGTCACGGAAGTCATATGATTGACTATAATGGGAAGAAGTTTTTGGTTGATCCGGTTTTTGCTGAAAAGGGAAGTATGTCAGCCATGCCTAAGGCGCGGACAAAAGAGAAGAATCCGCTTCTTCCATTGCCGTTCAATCTTGATTTTGTTTCTTCGATCGATGCGGTCTTCTTGACTCATACGCATTTCGATCACTTTGATGACAAGGCGAAAGAGATTTTGCCAAAGGATCTGCCGATCATTTGCCGGTCTCATGATATGAAGGTTATCAGAAAAGCTGGTTTTACCAATATCATTGTCATTGATACTTCCAAGGTCATCTTTGATGATGTGCAAGTGAAAACTGTTGGAGGCAAACACGGAGTGGGACTTGCAGGAAAGCTTATGGGCAAAACTACGGGCTTTATTTTAAGTGATGCATCAGCAGAATCGATAGAACCCAAGGTCTATATCACAGGTGATTCTATTTGGTGTGATGAGGTGGAACAAGCGGTATCGAAAGAGGCTCCGGAAGTAGTCGTTGCATTTGCCGGTGCGGCTGTCTTGCCTTTCGGCAAGAATATCACCATGTCAACAGAGGATATTGGCCAGCTTGCATCATCGACTGGGGACGCTAAGATCATCGCTATTCATATGGATACATGGAGCCATTGTTTTTTGACCAAAGAAATCCTGAAAGATTATATTCAAGACAAGCCTTATCGAGACCGTATCTTGGTTCCTGATGAGGGCCAATCAATCGATTTTCAGTGAGGTGAAAGTTATGAAAAAGATCTTGTTGGACGGTGAGATTCCAGTCAATTGTTATCTGATTGAAGACCAAGGAAAATGCTATATAGTAGATCCGGGATTTGAAAAGGAAAGGCTTCGCCAATATGTGCGCGCACAAAATCTTGAGGTAATTGGGATCTTGCTGACACACGCACACTTTGATCATATTGGTGCTTTAGATGCCTTCGATGTGCCCATATACATTCATGAAAATGAGTATTCGATTCTTTTTGACGGTTATCAAAATGGTTTTTCATTTAACAACCGATCTATGGATTATGAGATGGAAGATTTGTATGTGGTTAAGATCAACGAGCATACAAAGATATTCTTGAATCGCAAGGAGATTGAAGTGATTCCAACACCCGGCCATACAAAAGGAAGTGTGTGCTATAAATATGAGAACCAGTTAATTACTGGGGATACCTTGTTTCAGGGATCGGTTGGGCAGTGGGATTTTCCAACTGGCGATCAGCGCCTTTTGCGGGAATCCATTCTAAAATTGACGGATTCTATGGATGATGAACTTGTTGTATGGCCGGCGCACGGTGGATCTACAACGATCGGTCATGAAAAAGCCAATAATCTTTTTGTTGGTCTTTGGACTGCTTCAGGTGACATTTTAAGGGATTATTGCATTGACTATGAGGCTTTTCAAAAGGCTAGAGCGCTTTTGGACAACAAAAGCTTTATGGAAGCAAGGGATATTCTAAAGAAATTATTTGAGAAAAATGATCCCAACCCGCTGACTTTTATGTATTATCAATATGCGATTGAACAAACATCTTGAGTTGGATGAAAAAGCTGAAAACTGATAACTTAAATTGATAGAAGTGAGACACAAAGACATTGCAGTGATTTGCAATGTCTTTTTCTATTTATAAAGTAAGGAGATTCATCTTGATTTATGACACGTGTCATCGTATAATTAACAAGGCGAATGACGCGTGTCATAAATTGGAGGATTTTATGAAAAAAAGTAAAAGCGAAGAGCGATTTATAGCTAGATTGGCAAAGCATGAAGATAAGATGGTTTGCAATCATAAAAATGCTGTTATGGAAGGCTTTGAATATTTTCGGACAGAAGAATATAAATCAAAACCGGAATCTGTGAAAAACAGAGGTCGAATGATGTTGGAAAGTCACGGACTCAGAGAAATGCTGAGACTGGTCAATCATATAAGAAAAAGGGTGCCCAGTATGCTTGGGAATATTAATAAAAACTTTTCGGATATGGAACCATATTTGAAACGGTTGGAAAGTGGTGGACTTATTCCGGAAACACCCAAAGAAATGATTGACGCATATCCAAACAAAGGCATATGGAGTGAAATAAAGAAGTATGCTTGGGAAAAATACGGTGTGATTGTTGGTTTTACCAAAGTTCCTGAAGAGTATGTCTTTGAAGGAAAAGGGATACCCTTCCAATATGCTCTGGTCTTTGCGCAGGAAATGAAAAAGGATGCAATTGAGAAAGCGCCTGAGCTGGATGCTGGAATGGAAGTGATGAATGTGTATAATTCTTTAGGGATCGCAACCAATGAAATCAATCAGTGGCTTAATGAGAGGTATGGGATTATAGGAATGGCCAACCATCCTTTGGGTGGATTGGTTGACTTTATTCCTCTGGCGGACAAGGGTGGACTTGGTAAAATTGGGCGGCATGGTTTGCTGATTACCAAAGAGTTTGGACCACGATGCAGGATATCTCCAATCTTTATTGATCACGAGTTGTTTGAAGTTACCGATACACATGAACATGATTGGATTAAGAACTTTTGTCAAAACTGCGGGAACTGCATAAGGAATTGTCCAGTTAACGCCATTTATGATCAACCTATATTGTCAGTTGATTATCAGAATCAGGAATTGGAAAACAGATATGAGACTTTTGACCGAGAGGCGTGTTTTACTTCTTTTGCGGCACATATGGGATGTGCGGTTTGTATAAAATCCTGTCCTTTTTCAAAAAATCCAAATATCTATGAGAAGATGAAGACTAAGTTAAGTAAGGGGGAGCATAATGCCTAAACCAACATTTTGGAAATTGACAGCGGAAAAACAAGAGCGGATTAAGGCGGCAATTTGCCAGGAATTCTTGCGGGTACCATTTGAAGAGGCTTCGATTAAGCGGATTGTAGAAGATGCGAAGATACCCCGAGGTAGTTTTTATCAATATTTTGAAGACAAGGCAGATGCTTTTGAGTATTTACTAAACGAGGAGGCGGAACATTCCGGGGAAACATTCCAGGTCTCAGCAGCAAATGATTTGGATATCTTCAACTTGATGGAAAGCATTTTTCTTCGCGAGCTGGATCATGTGCAGAAAAATGAAAATCTGACAAAAGCAAACTTGTTAAGTCAAATTGCAAAAAGTCCGGTAGCGATGGATATTTTCACCAATACCATGATTGATGCATTAGAGGATGAGGAGTGGTTTGTGAGCGAATTTATGGAAATTTGCTCCTCAAGGGATTATTTGGAGCCTATAATTGAAATGGCAATTAGCGCTTTGAAGGAAGCGATTCTATCCTTACTAAACGCTCAGCAGAATACGGACGAGATTCATAAAAAACTGAGAGTGAAACTTAGTATTATTCGTTTGGGTATTCAGAAGTTACCGTCATAATTCGAATGGAAAAATTGCTCAATCGTATTGATATAGTTCTTTTATTTCTTGATCGCTTTTCTTCTCTAGAGACAGCAATGCTTCATACGGATCACCTATCAGGTGCAAGAGCTTTGCAAAGGCGGGTTCGGTTTTCATGCCTTTCAATTTCAGAGTGATAACTTCCTTACGGAAAGTGTCACCCAGCAAGTCGATGATTCTGCTTTCAATGATCATGTGCCGGTAGCCGTTGAGTGACTCAGTTTGGGCAGACGTGGCATAAATTTCAAATACGAATCCCATGAATTCAAAGTTTACAACAAGGATCAGGCCGTTTTGGCCTGATTTTTTTCTTAGATTGTAGTCAGTGCATGCACCGAAATGTGTATGAATCAATTTACAAAATTCATCGAAATTGTAGACTTGGCAAATAATATCCAAGTCACTTCTTGGAATATCTATGGCAATGGGAATCGTACCAACGAGGATTGGATCATAGGCTTCGAGTATTTCTAGGATGCCAAGCTCAGTGATAGCTTGATACGCTGATTGTTGGACAGGAGTACCACTTTTCAAGTATTGGATGTTTCGATAGTTTTGCATAAGAATCCTTTCCTGTAATGACCTCTAATTTTTCTGATGATGCTTCTCAAATTCGGCGAGTTCTTCACTGGTCTTTTCCATAAATTCAACGGCTGGAGCAAAATGGCTTTTCAGTTGACCGGGAGAGCCATAGCGATCCATTCGGAAGAACCAGACATACACCTGCAGAAAGGCGAAATAGATCTTTGCGATTCTTTCATCGACCGGATCATCAAATATGATTTGAGAAACGTATATGTCTTCAATCTCATGAAAGTCATATCTAAAATTCCCGAAATAATAATTCATATCCCAGCCGCGCATGGCAATGCCAAAATTGTTCCAGTCAATCACAAAGTGTTTGCCGGTTTGCTTCTGAACAAGGATGTTCTTCCAATGGAAATCATAATGGCAGAAAGCATAATGGATTTCCGGTTTTATCTTATTATATAGCCTATTCCCTATAATAATGGTGTGAATGCGACTCACAAGTTCATTCAAATCATGTTTTTCATTTGTTTTCTCTGCATGGATTCGCATCTCTAAAAGTGCTTCTAGATTTATTGTTTTTTGATGAAGATGAGAGGGGATATATCGTCCGATTTTCATCTCGACATCCTTGAAAAGTGTCTTACATTCCTGATAGGGGATGGATTCAATGATTTTATTGATTTTCATTACTTTTTTGAGATCTTGTGTAGCCACTTGTTCGCTATCAATGTATTCAGTTGTGAGCAGTTCAACTTTTGTTCTTGGGATCATTTGGTAGGCAGCCAGTTTCGGGGCGAGTTCAATAAGCCTAGGATGAAGCTTACCAACTTCCAAATAAAAATGCCGCTCATACTTGGTGGATATAGATTCAAACCGGGTGATTTTTGTAAGCCAGATATTCTGGTCGGTTTGACCGTCAATCAGATGGTGTTTGAGAAAGCCAAAGTTTGTATAGCCCCCCAAGAGCATATGCTCGACTTTACTTATAGAATTTGGAGAGAATGCTTTTTGCGAGAAGGTAAGGACTTGATTGTAGTCACAGTGGGCAATGGCATTTAGTGCCCTGTGCAACATGCGTTCACCTTCTTCTAGGTAGCCTAAACGTCCAAGACTAAGTCCGTAAGCTCTTAAAAATTCTGGATTATTTCCTTCATTTTTTATGAGCTTATTGCCAATTTCCACCGTTCTTGCATGATCATGCTTTCTAAAAGAACGGTAAAATTGCCTATTTTCTTTGCTGCAAAGAATCTGGCGAATTTTCTTGGCATTTCTGCGTATAAAAGATTTATAGGCTTTACTTCTAATCATGTTGAAAATTTTCAGGAATCGATACATAACTTATTCCGCCTTTATCAATGATTAAGATAAAACAATATTATAGATTTGTTGCAAGGGAAGAAAATAATGCACAAGAAAAAAAGATACTTCGATTTTTGTAAACTCTTTGATATTCTTTTATTATATGAGAAAAGAGTTTCTTTGTCATTTGATGATCTGAATCCGCATTTGGAGGGATATGTACAATGAATACAAGCATTGGCAGTCAACTTATTGATATTGCATCCGGATTGAAAACTAAGATTGCTTTAAAGAACCTGAGCGGTAAGAAGATTACATACGAAAATCTTGCGATGATGCTGGAGGTGTCGGCTTCTTTCTTTAAGGAGAGCGGTCTTGGGAAAAGAACACGTATCGCGGTTGTTTCAAAATCTGGGTTGGATCTGGGCCTTCTATTTTTTCTGGTGTCGGAAAGTTGTATCTTCATTCCTCTGGACCATGAATTCTCAAAAGTGGAGTTTGAGAAACGTTATGATTTGCTTGATACAGATATTCTCATGGTTGAAAAGGATTATCAGGGACCGGCTTTGACAGGTTGGAAGGGTGAAAATGTTATTAGATATTCCCTTCACGATTGCAGCATCCAGTTTGAGATAGAGGCTTTATCGGATAAATCGGATATTGCAGCAATGCCAGATAGTGAAATTGCTCTTGTCTTAACTACATCTGGTACAACCAGCACACCCAAGGTGGTTCCTTTGACGGGTGAAAATCTTTTGGTTGCGGCACAAGAGAAATTAAACGTTTTTGGATTTTCAGAGGCTGACACAAATCTTATTTTGACACCGCTATTCAAAGGCACTTCCATTAATTCGATGATTACAACATTATTGAGTGGAGGGACCGTGCTAATTACCGACGGATTTAAGCTTGTTGCATTAATGACAGCGATCCAAGAGAATTCGGTTACCTGGTTTACAGCCAGTCCTGCTGTACTGAATTCTATTGCAGGCTATGCAATAAAGGAAAATCTTCGCATGGCGGGTCACTCCCTTCGCTTTGTCAGATCGAGTGGGGCACCGCTCAATAAAGCGACGAAAGATCATTTGGAGATGACATTTGGCGTGCCTGTCATACAAACTTATGGTATGACTGAGACACGGACGATTGCTTCCACATATGGTTTATCACAATTTAAAGAAGGATCCGTAGGTGTTTCTCTAGGAACTGATATCAAGATTGAAAATGGCGAGATCTTGGTACATGGGAAAAATGTATTCGCCGGATATGAAAATAATCAAGCAGCGAATGCTGCCTCCTTTTCAGAGGGATGGTTTCGAACCGGTGATCTGGGATATGTTGATGAAGATGGCTTTTTGTTTATTACTGGAAGAGCCAAGGAGATGATCAATCGAGGGGGAGAAAAGATTTCTCCATACGAGGTAGAAGCTGCAATCTTAAAATTGGACCATGTTACAGATGCCGCTGTATTTCCTTATCCCAATCGATATGGCTCAGATGACGCTGGCGCTGTGCTTGTGCTTGAGAGTGGGGCGGCAATGTCATTAAGCGAATTGAGAAACCAATTGCTTGGGAACTTGTCGCCTTTTAAGATGCCTTCCCTTCTCTATGTGGTTGATGAGATTCCGCTTTCCAATTCTGGAAAAGTCCAAAGAAGCAGGTTGTTTGAGCAGTTGGATTCTCTTGAACCAAGGGTGTATGCAAGGAAGCATATGCCTTCGGAAGCTGAAGTGAATAAACCAGACCTCTCGAACACGGAGAACGAGCTGTGCCGAATTTGGAAGGAGATTTTGAATGTGGAATCAGTGGGTTTAAGCGACAATTTCTTTGATCTGGGTGGCGATTCATTGGCAGCGGCAGAGCTGTTTTTAGATATCGAAAAAACCTTTGGTATTCAGGTGACAATTGATGATCTTTTTAATGTAAATACCATTCGTGATCTGGCTGGGCTTGTGGATGCAGGAAGCAAAAGCCATTATGAATTTCTTGTAAAAATCAAGGAAGGAAGCGCTGGATTGCCCTTGTTCTTTGTTCACTCCGGCGACGGTGAGGTTGTCACCTACCATGGGGTCTCGAATCTGATGAGAAAGGACAGGCGGTTGTGGGGAATCAAATTCTCACGCGATGCCGAGTGGAAATATCCCATTGATTTTGACCAGTTGGCCGAACGGTATATTCAAGAAATCAAGGCGATTCAGCCCCAAGGCCCTTATCGGATTATTGGAAACTGCCATGGTGGAGTGCTTGCTTATCACCTAGCTTGTCGATTGACTGACCGTGGCGATAAGGTATCTTTGCTGGCCATGTTTGATCCTCTCATGGGCAATCAATCATCAGGCAGCGGGAGCTTTGGAATGCGAAAGAGGATTTGGTACGCCTTCGTTGACATCAGGGAAAGGGATCTGCACGACCTGCCGGCCATTATCGCAAAAAAAGCGGTTAGCTTTTTTCGTGTTTTGAAGTTCAAGGTGCAGTACAGGATCTATAGCCAAGTGTGTAAAAGCGGTGACAAGAGGAAACTACGCTGGGTTTCTTCGCTGATCATCTTAAAAAAAGCCAAGGAAATCACAAGCTTGGATAAGTTTGATGGCAAGGTTCATTATTTTGTCCCTTCCAAAACCGCTAAGGGAAGCGCCTATTCCATCGCCTACTGGAAGGGAATGGCGAAAGAGTTGGAAGTGGTGGAATTTGAAGGAACACATAACTATATGACAAGCAACAGTGCCCCCAGCCTGGCAATGAAAATTGAAGAGACATTGGAGAAAGTCGATGATTGAAAGACTGTTTGGTGAAGGCAAAAAGAGAACATTGGAAGGAAATTGGCTGAAGGTAAAGCGAGGTCTGTCTTTGATAACTGCAATATACCTTTTTGCAGCTATTCTACTTTATCCGGAACCATTGCTTCACAGGAGCATCATTTTCTCTTTAATGTTTGCGATCATTTTCATCTCTTATAGAACGCCAGGTTCTGATATTGTGAGTCAGGTGCCGGTCTATGATGTGATTTTATCGATCCTGTCATTGTTAGTGGGCCTGTATATCTTTTTGAATATTGATAGAATTATTTACCGCTTTCCCTTTGTGGATGAAGTGTATTTTACAGATACCTTATTTTGCATCCTTACGGTATTTTTACTTTTGGAAGGCACCCGGCGGATCATTGGACCTTGGTTACCGGTTCTAAGCATTGGATCCATTATTTATGTCTATCTGGGAGATCATATTCCGGGCAAACTCGGACATATGGGATTTTCCTCTAAAAATATTGTGGATGGCCTTTTTTTAACGACTGATGGGATTTGGGGAAGCACCATGGGCATTGCTTCCAGCCATATCATGGTCTTTATGATTTTTGGCGCTTTTTTGCTGAACTCCGGTGCAGGTGACTTCCTTTTCACCCTGGTATCAAGAGTGTCGGGTTCTGGCAGAGGGGGCGTCGCGAAAATTGCTGTGCTTACATCAGCTATGTTTGGTATGGTATCGGGAAGCGCTATTGCCAATGCCTCCACGACAGGGGTTATGACCATCCCCATTATGAAAAAGAATGGATATCCATCTGATTTTGCAGCGGCAATTGAGAGCTGCGCATCGGTAGGAGGCATCTTTATGCCGCCGATTATGGGTTCTGTTGCATTCATGATGTCGGATGTAGTGGGGATTCCCTATTATCAAATTGCCATTATTTCCTTTCTTCCGGCTGTGATCTACTTTTCCGCCCTTTTCTTTGCGGTTGATGCCAAAGCGGCAAGGATTGGACTGGCTGGAATTGAACGGAATGTATCCATAGGGGTATTTTCGATCTTAAAGACTGGCGGAGGGTATTTCTTTCCTTTGTTCTATTTGATTTTCCGGCTGATGAGAGGAGTTACGCCAGCTAGAGTTGGAATTGAAGCCATTGCGCTTATTGTTGTGATCAGCCGGGTCTCTAAAAACAACCGGATGGGTATTAAGCTGATTGTTGAATCCTTGATCAATGGAATCGAAAAAAGCATGATGATTGTATCCACTATGGGAACTTGCGGCATACTGATTGGCATTATTCATACAACAGGAATTGCGGCTAAAATCAGTTCCATATTGGTTTCCTTAGCAAGCTTTTCCGGTATTCTTACCCTGCTCCTGGTAATGGGGGTTGCGGTTTTTCTGGGACTTGCCATGAATATTTCGTCATCTTACCTTCTGACAGCGGTGATCTGTGCGCCTGTACTGATTCGATATGGATTCGAACCCATTAGCGTGCACATGTTTATCTTATTCTTCTCGGCAATGGCAACAATCACACCGCCTGTGGCGCTGACTTCCTTTGCGGCGGCTTCTATTGCGGAAGCGCCCCCAATGAAAGTGGGCTTTCTATCTATGAAAACAGGCGTGGTGGCATATATACTTCCTTTCGTCTTTATATTCAATCCATCGATTCTCTTGATCGGAAGCTGGACGGAAACGCTTTTGGCTTTTGTTTCGGCAATCGCTGGAGTGAAACTACTATCCTACGGATCGGAAGGGTGGTTCTTGGGTAGGAACATTGGCAGGTTGTCTCGGGCAATTCTAGCGATTTCCGGCATTTTGGTCATATCCGGAAATTTGAGGAATGTTGGCATATCGGTAGCGGCTACGGGTATTTTAATTGCATATTATCGATTGATTGCACCGCGGGATTCCATTGAGCGCGTAGAACAGCTTAATGAATCGGTTGAATTCAATCAGAATAAAATGGAGGGATTGGATGAATAAAGATGGTAATAGGCTAAAAAAGGTATCTCTTGCTTGGGTTCTAATTTTGATGCTTGTACTGAGCGGATGCAGCGCGGCACCGGCGGAGAATCCTGGAGCAGGGGTTTATGAAAGTGTTGAAACGCAGTCGGCGAGGGATAGTGAACCAATCGAGTTAACCATGCTAGGCGGTTCTCCTACGGGAACCTGGTTTATGGTTACAACAGGCATCGGCGAGTGTATCAACAAGAGTTATCCGGGATCCATCGTGCAAATAACTCCTGGTGGCGGCGCAACAAATCCACCTAGAATTGGGAATAATGAAATGGAAATGGGCATGACCCATAATATTCTTGCTTTCGCGGCCAAGAACGGTACAGATCCTTTCGATCAGAAATATGAAAATATGGAGGCGGTTGCAGCCTTCTATTCAAGCGCCTTCCAATTTGTTATGGACAGCGGTGTGGGAATAACGTCGTTTGATGAGATTATTGAAGGCAAGATGAAACTAAGAATCTCTATTGACAAGCCGGGATCGTCAGCACAGGTGCTATTTCTCAGAATGATTAAGGAGTACGGAGTGACATTGGAAGACATGGAGACCTGGGGATGCAAAATTTACTTCAAGAATTTTGCTGATTCATCTAAAATGCTTTCTGACGGTTTGATCGATGGATTTGGGATCAATACTTTGGCACCAGCACCTGTTATCGTAGAGAGTTCCATAGGGAGAGATTTGGTTCTTCTTGAAATGAATGCAGAGAAGGTTGCATCGTTGTCAGAACAATTCGGTTACGCGGCTTACACAATTCCAGCAGATACCTATAAGTTTACCGACAAGGATGTAAACACGATCACAGCAACATCAATTCTTGCGGTTTCTTCTGATGTGCCGGAGGACAAGGTCTACAAGGTAACGCGTGCCATTGTGGAAAACCTGGATTATATGCAGGATGTCCATGTGGCCTTAAGTACCTTGACACCAGAATCTCTTACGGAAAATCTTAGTGTAAATATGCATAAAGGGGCAGAAAAATATTACAGGGAAGCAGGGATCATTGAATAAGAAGTTGCTTGCTCGTTAGACAGAGAATCATGGTGTGGTTAAAATCGATTATCTTAATTGTGAGATGATCGATTTTTTGTGCATTTTCATGTGTTTCACTGTTGCTCAATGTGTAAGGCGGGGTAGTGATTAGATACTGGATAGAATCGGTATATAGTGGTAGGCTAAAGTTAACAGTTATTTGGAAAGGAAGAGGAGTTATGAAAAAGATACTAATCAATTTTGCACATCCGGCAAAATCACGATCAAAAATCAATATCGCCTTGCGAAACGCTGTAATGGATCTGGAGAACGTGACAATTAATGATCTCTATGAAAATTATCCGGATTTTTTGATTGATGTGAAGCGGGAGCAACAATTGTGCGAAGAACATGATATTATCATTTTTCAGCATCCTTTTTATTGGTATCAGCCTCCTTCGATCATGAAAGAGTGGATGGATCTCGTATTGGAGCATGGATGGGCGTATGGATCTCAAGGCAATGCCTTGAAGGGAAAATTGTTTGTTCAAGCCATTACGGCGGGCGGTTCGGACAACGCCTATAAGTCGGGTGGATTCAATCTGTTTACTGTTGCAGAATTAAGTTCACCATATCGTGCAACCGCAAACCTATGCAAGATGGATTGGATACCTCCTTTTACCGTTTTGGGGATTCACCGCGGTTTGTCGGATGAACGAGTGAGAATACATGCTGAAAACTATCGGAGATTTCTTCTTGCACTGAGGGATGATCGTATCAACATGGAATTAGCCAGGAAAGCCAAGTACTGCAGTGCTAATTTGGACGCGATTATAAGAGAGGTCTAGGTCATGGAATATATTTTATTGCAATTATTTATCTTCCTTACTGCTTCTGCGATTGCGGTTCCTATTGCAAAGAAGCTGGGATTAAGTTCCGTACTGGGATACTTGATGGCGGGTATCGTGATTGGCCCATTCGGACTTTCGCTCTTTGCGAATGTTGAATCCGTTATGCATTTTACTGAGTTTGGTGTTGTTATGATGCTCTTTTTGGTCGGTCTTGAATTGAAGCCTGCTCTTTTGTGGCAAATGCGCATACCAATTCTTGGCATGGGTGGTGTGCAAGTTATTCTGACAGCCATAATAATCGCATTTGTTGCTGCTATCTTTTTGCCTTGGCAGCAAGCCTTGGCAATTGGACTCATACTTGCGCTTTCATCAACAGCCATTGTTGTTCAGACCTTAAAAGAAAAGGGACTGATGGTGACAAGTGCGGGCCGATCCATATTTTCCGTCTTATTGTTTCAGGACCTGGCTGTGATTCCCATGCTCGCTTTGATTCCTTTGCTTTCTTCCGGTGAAGCTCATGTAGACACCCATGTAGAAGCGGCCTTGATTGATCTGACTACTCTACCAGAGTATATGCAACCTATTGTTATTTTGCTTGCGATCTTGTTTGTGTTTTTTATAGGAAAGTATGCGATTCGACCGATCTTTCGAGTGATTGCAGAAACCCATGTAAGAGAAATCTTTATTGCGGCGGCCCTGGGCTTAGTCGTTGGAATTTCATTGTTAATGACAGTTGTCGGTTTGTCTCCGGCATTGGGTACCTTTTTGGCGGGTGTGGTGCTTGCGGACAGCGAATACCGACATGAGTTGGAAAGTGATATCGAACCTTTCAAAGGGCTACTTCTAGGAATCTTCTTTATTTCTATTGGTGCCAGCTTAAACTTCACTTTGATTGGTCAGCAGATTGTATTAATTGCAGGACTAACAGTAGTACTGATCGGATTAAAGTTTTTGGTATTGTTATTGATTGGATACCTATTTAAAATGCCGAAGAAAGATAAGTCGTTTTTTGCTGTGGCTCTTGCCCAGGGTGGTGAATTTGCTTTCGTTTTATTCCAATTGGCGCGTTCGAGTCATGTGCTTGAAGCGGAAATTACAGAGCCACTTATTTCGGCAGTAGCGATCTCTATGTTCACAGCGCCACTTTTATTTAAGGTCTTTGAAAAAGCTTTAGATGGAAAGCAGGAAGAAGGTTTGCAACGGGAGATGGATGCGATTGATCAATCGGGGAGAAAAGTCATTTTGGCGGGATTTGGTCATTTGGGTACAGATATTGGTCGGTTTCTGCTATCGGCTGGTGTGAAGCCGGTTATTTTGGATCATGATGCTGGCAATGTTGAAGTTCTCAGAAAGTTTGGGTTTGAAGTATACTATGGAGATGTGACTAGGCTTGATTTGTTGGAATCTGCTGGAGCGGCCGATGCGCAGCTTTTGGTACTTACCGTAAGTGATGTGGAAATAGCAAAGAAATTGGTGGAGCTTAGGGACAAGCATTTCCCACATCTTCAAATTGTTGCAAGTGCATCGGATATGGCATCGCTTTATGAATTGATGGATATGAACGTGACAAAGGTTCACAGTGAAACTTTCGGTAGTGCTTTGTCAATCGGGCAGGATGTTCTTAAACTTCTTGGGATGGATTCATATGATGCCTATCGCTTGATGAGAATATTTAGAAAGCATAATGAAGATATGATCCAGGTCTTGTATCAAAGCAAGCATGAGGGCATGGAATCCTATATTTCCGGCTATCGTCAGCAAATGGAAAACCTTGAGGAATTAATGACGATAGATATGAAAATGGATCCGGAAGAACTGGACAAGGCTTGGGCAGGTGGAAGTCCAAATAAATAGTATAACCAAGGGTGGAAAGAGTGATCTGGTAAAGATGGCTCTTTTCTGTTATATTATTGATTTCAGCTTCACATATTCCTCTTTGCTTGTGGCTTTTTAGGAGAACCTAAATTTTATGAGCCAAGCATAAAACAAACAGATTTTCATTTTGGAACCCACTAAAAGTAGAGGTCATGCTCGTATCTATATAGTATAGGATTTGTAGAATAAATAGTGCTATGCAATAATTTGGTGAGAGCAGAGATGGTTGAAAAGGATGAGTTCATTTGAAGAAAACACTGATGTTGATCGGAACAGGATTCGTTATAGCAAGCGCAATTATTACATATGGATTACAAGTAAAGAAGATGGATGAGACTGTCAATGTAGTCAAATATGAGCAAACAGAACCGGCTGTCAATCTAGATGAATTGGATACATACAACGTTAAGAGTAAAAGCATCAATCGAATAGAGGAAGCCAATCAGGAAGAAAAAAATGAACAAAATGATGGTGATGAGGAACTTATAGCTGCTCCGGTAGAAGAGAATGATCCTATTGAAAATATAGAAACAGAAGCAGCAGAAGAATCAGAAATCGAATCTCAACCCGAAATGGAAGCTGCATCTGAAGAGATAGAGCCTGCTGATGAAATTGAAAGTGATGCGATTGTCGAAGCGGTGGAAACTGAGATTGCCTCTGAAAATCAGGGGATTCAAGCGGTATCCATGGATGATTTTCAAGCGCTTTTTCTTAAGGACCAGATTCACCTTGTTAAGCATCCGAAGACTCAAGAAGACTTTGAAGCCATACTCTTACATATGAGTGCAAGAAATGCGTTCACATATTCCATTGCATATGATGAGATGGGCTTTGAAGAGGTAACTGAAAAAGAGCACTTGGAGGAAATTCTTAAAGCCTTTGATCATGTGTTTAACCGATATCCGGAATATATGAGTTTTACCAATCGCTTGTCATATGAAGTCAAAGGAGATCATCAGGGTGCCACATTGACCTTGACGCTTTCTTCAGACACGAACATGGATGAAAAGTCATTGGCTTTGTACCGAGAGTCGTTCTTCAAGGAAACTGTTGAAATTGTAAATGAACTGCAAGCCCAGGGATTGCTCTTTGATAAGCAATCGGATCGAGACAAGGCTTTGGTTTTATTTGATTGGATGGTACAGAACACGGAATATGATGATGATCTGCATGCGGAGAGTTATACCGGATATGGAGTGTATGCCAATCAATTGGCTGTTTGTCAGGGATATACCGCTGCCTACAATGCCTTATGCAAAGTTGCAGGCCTGCAAGTTGAGGGCGTTGGCGGTATCGCAAAAGGGGAAGAGCATATCTGGACAAGAGCTTTGTTTGCGGGTGATGATATGTATATCGATGCGACCTGGGGAGATAGCTATATGAATTCGGATAAGTCCAATTATGATTTTTTCATGGTGAATGGGAAGTCTTTGTCAGTTACGCATTCATGGCAATAGCCGTAAAAACATAAAATGCACCAACAGAAACTGGTTTCAATTGATTGAGATCAGTTTTTTAATTGGTAGAAATTTACTTTGTCTTTTGGTTTGAAGTCGGAAGTTTTTGTACCAGCCCGGGTATGAGTGTAATAGATGAAAGAAAAGAGAGGATAAATATTATGGGAAATGCAAAAGGAATTCCAGCGACAGCATTAGACCAATATGATCTGATTGTTTCCAAAATACCCGGAATGGAGCGAAAGGGAAAAGGGTCGCCTTATACCTCTATGAATGGCAACATGTATACCATGATGCGAAAGGATGGAGCTCTTGGCATTCGCCTCTCCAAAGAGGATAGAGAGATTTTTATGGAGAAGTTTGCCGCGGAGCCCTTCGAAAATTACGGTTCCATGATCAAGGAATATGTTGAGGTGCCAGAATCTGTGCTGATGGACACGGAAATCATGGTTGAGTATATGATCAAGAGTCATGAATATGCAAAGACCTTGAAGCCAAAATCGACAAAGAAGGCGGCCAAGCCTGCCAGCGAGTCCAAGCGGAAAGCAGAGGCTAAAAAAGTCACCCAATATGTGGGAGAGACCTACAAAAACGGACAGCCGAAAGCTGAGATTAAAGGCGAATTCTTAATCTTTTATTTTGAAGACGGCACCACTAAAGCAAAGGGGAAGATCGAGGACGAAAAGATGGAAGGCAAATGGGTCTTTTATAAAAAGGGCGGACACTTGTGGCAAACTGCGTATTTCAGTGCGGATATAAAAGATGGCGAGTTGATCCGCTATGATTCAAAAGGTGAGATCGCCTATCATGTTGTTTTTAAGAACGGCAAGGTGGTTGAGAAGTTGGTTTGATAGCTGAACCTGATGTTGATTATACATCAGGTTTATTTTTTCTCTTGACTTAGAGTTAACTCGAAGTTGTATCCTGATTTTGAAAAGAAAACAGATTGAAGCTGGAGGAAAAGAAATGAAAAAATTAGTAGTAATTACAGGAGCAAGTTCGGGATTTGGTATGGCTATGGCTAAGCAGTTTTCAGAAGACGGTTATCCATTACTGATGTTGGCAAGAAGAATCGAAAAAATGGAAGCATTGAATTTACCCAACGCCATATGCAGAAAAGTGGATGTGACCGATGCGGATAGTTTTGAACGTGCCGTACGGGAAGCGGAAGAAGTTTATGGAAAGGCAGACCTTTTGGTAAACAATGCTGGTGTGATGCTTTTGGGCAGCATTGAAAACCAGGATCCTTCCGAGTGGAAGAAAATGCTGGATGTCAACGTAATGGGCGTAATGAACGGCATGAAAATTGTGATGAATGATATGAAAGAAAGGCGGTCAGGAACCATTGTGAACCTGTCATCCATTGCAGGAGTGCAGCCTTTTGGCAATCATGCGGCTTATTGTGCCAGCAAGTATGGTGTTACCGGTTTGAGTGCTGTGGCGAGAGGGGAGATGTCACCATATAATGTTCGTGTAATTTCGATTCATCCAGGAGCGGTTGGTACAGAACTTTTGGGTCATACCACAGACCAATCCATTATTGATGGATACAACGATTGGAAGGAATCTGTTGGTGCAGTGAATATTACGCCGAACGATATTGCCGCAACTATCAAGTTTGCATATGAAATGCCACAAGCGGTAAGTTTGCGACAAATCATTATTACAGACACCATGCAGGACGCATAAAGACAAAGGGCTTGGCTGGAAGGTTTCCGGTCTGGCCTTTGTTTCCTTTGATGATTTTTGGATATAATGAAATTGAAACGAGGTGAAGGGAATGTACAAGATCAAGGAAGCGGCTGAAATGGCAGGGGTAACATCATATACCTTGCGATATTACGAGAAAGAAGGCATTCTGCCGCCCATAGGAAGGGACGCCAGTGGAAGACGGGTGTACACCGAAGAAAACATTGCTTGGCTGGACATTGTGACCTGTCTGAAAAAGACCAATATGCCGGTTGCGGACATCAAAGAGATTGTGCGCCTCAGCATCTTGGGGGACGGAACTATCGATGAGAGAAAAGAGATTCTAGCAAATCACCGCAAAGAGATGGAACGGCAGTTAGAAGAGATGAAAAGGAATATTGAGAAGATCGATAAAAAGATCGCCTTCTATGACGGTGCCGATGAGTGCTAATCGATTTAAAATCGTCGAAAAATACACGAAAAAATGAGTGATCTATACAGATCGCTCATTTTTGGTTTCTAACTAATTTTTTCTATTGCAGCAATCCGATCAGCTACTGGCGGATGGGAGTAGGTCATTTTCACAACCAGTGGATGTGGTGTCAGGTTGGCGAAATTCTCACGGGCCAGGACTTTGAGGGCGCGGATCATAGCGTTAGGGTCAGCAAATTTTGCCGAGTAGGCATCTGCCCTGTATTCGGCGCGTTGGGAAAAGGATGAGATGGGAATTCCCAAAAGAATGCCGATAGGCTCCATCAGGATGGTAAAAATGATGATGGAGAATGCCAAATTTGGTTCAGAAAAACCGAATGCGGCAGCAAAAGCGGTCGATTCAAGAAAATAAAATAGGATACTCAAGAAGAAAATGGATTGCACGGCTGTAAAGAGCAGGCTTTTAAAAGCATCTTTATTTTTGGAATGGCCAATCTCATGGGCAAGAATGCTGATAATCTCATCATTGCTGCATTTGTCCAGCAAGGTGTCAAAGAGAATAATATGCTTGAACTTGCCAAAACCAGTGAAAAAGGCATTGAGTTTTGTTGATCGTTTGGAAGCATCCATAATGCTGATGCCTCGAATCGCATAACCGGTTCTTTCGGCGAGCAGGAGGGTTTTATCGTATAAATCACCTTCCTCTAAAGGGGTTAGCCGATTGAAAAATCGAATGAATACGCGGGTGTATAGGATGCTGGATACCAACATAACAGTCATCAGTATCAACCAGATTGCAATTAAGGATTGACGGCCCATTTGCTGGTATAAATACAGGAGCAGGTATAGTAGTGGTCCTCCTAAAGAGACGGCCAAAAGAGTTGATTTTATCTGATCAAGAATGAAGACTTTCCATGTGGACGTATTAAAGCCAAAGCGTTCTTCGATGCCAAAGGTACGATAGACAACAAATGGGATCGAGATTAGATTCGATAGCAGCCAGTAGAGCCCGAGAAAGTAAAGGGTCTGCAGGATTTTGTTGGATGTGAGTACATTTGAAATACGAGCAAGAAATGGGAAAAATCCCAATGGAAAAAACATTAGAAGAATAATAGTAGCTACAATTTTACTGAATACGGACAGTCTGGTGATCTCCATATTATAGTTAAGCCATTTCTTGTATTCTTCTTGATCATAGATATCTGAAACGATTTTTGGGATCGGTTGGTTTCGGTGTCTGTAATTGAGAGTGGAAAGGCTGATGTCGAAAAACAGAACGGAAATAATAATTGTAATGGTGAGTGCAAACATTGCACGCCTCCTTTATTTATAGATATACACTGGTGACTCTATCATATAGCTATCCCGGGGCAGGTACAAGTCTAAAGGAAATCTTCTTTGTTCGGCTGATTATATCGGGTAGATATTTAGCATGGAGGTGCAGTATGAATAAAGTATATTTAGACCGTTATGTTGACATCATAGTCAAGATTGGATTGGGTCTTGAAAGAGGAGAAGATGTTGTGGTTTGGGCGGATGTTGAAGCCTATGAATTTACAAGAGAGGTTGTCAAAAAGTGCTATGAGCGTGGTGCGAAGAATGTATTGGTGAACTACTATGACCAGTATGCTGACTTGGAGCATATGATGCATGCACCAGTGGAGGCATTGTCTACCTATCCGGATTATATGTTTCATACATATGCAGAAAAAGCGAGAAATGGAGCAGCTGTATTGGTTATTTGGTCCAAGGTGCCAAACTTGACCAAAGATGTTGAGCAAGAACGATTAACGTTGTTTATGAAAGCTTTTAACAAGGCAAAAAGTCCGCTTTGGAAACATTTTATGGATGGGACAGTGGTACGGTGCATTGTTGCCTGTCCATTTGAAGAATGGGCTCAAACTGTTTACCCGGAGATGGATTCTGTAGACGCACTAGAGGAGTTATGGAAAAACCTCTTTGCATTTACAAGGGCTGACCGGGATGATTATCTAGAATGTTGGAAGAAACATATTGATACTCTTGAGGAAAAGACGAGACGATTGAATGAACTTGAGATTGATACCATTCATGTGAAAACGGATGTGACGGATTTGACGATTGGTTTTCCAGAGAACTTTATATGGCATTCTGCCTTGCTGCACAAGGAGAATGGCACGCCATATTTTGTAAATATCCCATCGGAGGAGATTTTCACAAGTCCTCATAAATACAAGGTGAATGGATATGTTACCTCTACAAAACCACTGAATTATAATAGTAATATGATTGAGGGCATCAGGTTTGAAATAAAAGAGGGTAAAATCATTCATTATGAAGCAAAAGTCGGAGAAAAAGTATTAGAATCTCTGTTGACCATTGATGAGAATGCTTTGTATTTTGGCGAAGTTGCCTTGGTATCCAGAGAAAGTGTGATTACCAAAACCGATACAGTCTTTAACAATATTCTTATTGATGAAAATGCCTCTTCCCACATGGCATTTGGGGCGGGATTCCCTCTTTGTGTGAAAGGGGCGGGGAATATGACGCCTGAGGAAAAAGAGGCGCACGGCATCAATCTCAGCAAGATTCATCTTGATTTTATGATTGGAAACGAGACTCTGTGCGTAGAGGCGCATTTAAAGAACAAGGAAGTCGTGCCTATTATGATAAATGGTGCATGGACTGATTTCTAGCAACCATTAGCAACCCCCTTATCCCATCGGATAAAGGGGTTTTGATTTGCATGACTGTTCATAGCGAATTTATTCTTGTATTTCTGACAAAACCCATTCAGCCATTCGCCGTACTTCTTCGTGGTCATCTCGACAGGCATTTTGAACAGCGCTTAGGTATTCTGGTTTCCAATGGTTTTTCATGGCATTTAAGGTGTTGGTCTTGAAACGCCAGGTCTTCCCCTGAGGAATATACCAGAATTTGGGCTGTACGACTGTTTCAAGAAATTCGTAGTCGGCGGAAAGAATCTGCTCAAGAGACAATTCCGAGCATATTTCTTCAAGTCCGGGAAAGTCTTCCTTGTGCGTCCAGGCCTTCCGATTGGAGGGGCAGGCATCCTGGCAGATATCGCAGCCAAAGATCCATTCCCCTATATCCTTGCTGTAAGGATCTGATGTCAGATCCCAACCCTCCCAGGTGGTCAGGCATGAAATGCATGTAGACCGGTTCATCATATAGGGTTCTGCCAGGGATTTTGTGGGGCAGGATTGAATGCAAAGATTGCAATTTTTGGGACAGGCTTTGACCTTGTTCTTATGTATGTATTCCAGATCTTGGTCAATCAGAAAGGCTTCCAGATGGATCCATGATCCCTGGTCTGTATAGAAGAAGTTGTTCTTCCGAATGATTCCAAGTCCGGCTTCCATTGCCGCCCACCGCAAAGAGGTGATTCCAAAATTGCGCTCAGTTTTTGTTTGAAGACCTGAAGATGTCAGGAAGTTTTCGAAAGCCATGCTGTCCTGATATTCTTGGGAATTTCTATCCTTTCGACTGTCGGTCAGATAGTATTTGGCAATATGCCCCTTTACATTTTCAGGGATCCGGTACTTTCCATACCAACGGGCGCAGATCACCACGGATTTTGCCCAAGGATACTCCTTATGCAAATGTGAAAAGGCATAGAAATCCTCGGAAAATGGGCGAACCTCGGGAAAGCGCTCAATTCGTTCTGTGAGTTTTTCCGCATAGCCTTCCATTTTTTCAATGCCGACAATGCCACATTTTGCATAGCCAAGTTCCAGTGCTTTGGAAACAATCGCGTCCGCCCTTAACATGGTAAATCTCCTCATTCAATAAGCCCTTTTATCGTAAAAAATTCATAGTAGTATTATAATGATTATTCGAAAAATTTGCAAAACAATTGGCGGGGAATCAGAAGCGCCTGCTGGAGAAGCTGGGAGGAAGAAATTATTCTGCTGGGAGATCATCGATCATCAGCATGCCATTTTTTGACACATCAGTTACGGTGCAAATGCTGTAGTTAAAGCAACAAGGTCTCCTCTTTCCGCTAATTAGCATGGAGCAGGCGGTGTTGATTCTTCTTTCCCGTGTTTTTTGATTTTTTGTTGATTGTATCCAACGAATCCATTCCCAACGGGCCTTGGTTGTGATTTCATACCATTGATTTTTTGCCTCAAACACATGCAAAGCAGTTTCTATATCTTCAGGTATATTTGGTTCAATCCATTCTTCAATTTGTCGAATTGATACGTTAATCGTATCGCCTGGCTTCAAGCCGGCTTTTTCTAATAGGTCGGGCATGATTCTAAACCAATGACTACCCAGTCCGTCAGGTTCTAGTGGAAGCTTTATAGTCATATCCTGTATAAGGGCTTCAACCATCACCATGCCGCGTGAGGACAGTTGTTGGCTGATTGCTTTAGGAAGTCGGATAAGGGTCCAATCTTTGATTGAAAGGAGTTTGCATTCAAAACTTATCAAGGTCATGTGCTTCATCCCCTTTTCTTTACAAATTAAGTCCTCAGAAGCATTACTTATTATGTACCCAAGAAGTCTTTTCTATTCATTTGACCTTCGGTTATGTAGGGAAATAATGGAGGTTGTTGAACGGCTTTCCATCCATCGAGAAAGCAAGAAGATAATGACTAAGGAACACAAGGGAATGCCTCCGGAAAAAAGCAGCAAGACTAGAAAGCAAACGGATAAAGCGCCTCCACAAATCCGAAGCAAGCGATCGTCAATAATGAAAATGGATGCGATGAGTCCGATCAATGCATTGGATAGGAAAAAGCAATTTGCGATGGACAAGATAAATTCCAGATTGATCAGATTTCTTGCATTTAAATAGAGTACAAGAACATGCATGCTGGTAAAATACAGAACACTTAAAATCGGAACTTCCTTTTTGTTTCTTTTCTTTAGCGGTTTAGGCATATAGCCCTCTTCAGACAAAGAAGCAAGGAGTCGTGCTAATGCACCTACAATTAAAAGATAGGTGGAGAGGCAAAGACCAGTAACCAATAGGGCTAGAATCATTGGAGCCCATTGTCCAAATACGGAAGCTAAAATGGCAGTAATGGACGGTTGATCACTCTTGGACAAAGCGCTGAGTGCTAGAGAAACCAAAAGATAGGTGACAGTTACGACAACAAGACTGATTCCTGTTGCAGCTGGAATGGTCTTATTAATGTTTTTCACTTGGTTAGAATAATTGCCAATCACTTCCCAGCCGATAATGGCCCAGAATAGAAGAAAAACAACGCGGCCAAGAACGGTAAGATCCATAGATGCAATGGGGCTAATGGTGATTGCTTGATTAAAATGACCAAAAATTGTTATTAGGCAGCAAAGGATTAAAATGCTCGCGACGATTGAAGACAAAACGAAACTGATGGTGCTGATGAATTTTAGGTCATTCAATAAAACGACAAAAGCAACCAATACAAGGAGAGTAGCCATCATATGTGAGGATAGCCAATGGAAAATTGACAAGTTAGATAAATAATCTGTTGCGGTTAGTAGCACTGCGGTGGGACCAAAACTAACTGCGGCGATCATTGACAGGGATGCAAAGAGTTTGTATCTGCGTCCAAGGCCTTTTTCGATGGCTATTGTCATGCCGCCTTCTCCTGGATGAAGTACGCTGAGGCGGGCAAAAATAATGGCGAAGAATGCGCCTAAAGCCATGATAATAAGCCATGCCCAGATAGCTCCGCTACCTAATTTCTCCGCAGCAATTGGAGGAAGCAGGATAATGCCGCTTCCTAATATTGGACCAATCATCAATCCGCTAAGCCTTGCGATTCCAATTTTTTGATTCATAGGGGGACCTCCACTTCTCGTTTGTTTTATTATATAAAGCGAGGTTTCATCAGTAAAATTGATAATTGCGATGATAATCATCGTCTTAACCGATGGATCTGATATACTGGATACAAGAGGGGAGGCATGTATGGATATTCGAAATTTTATTACCTTTAACGCAGTTGTTGAGGAAGAAGGATTCACCAAGGCTGCCAGAAAACTGAATTACGCCCAATCAACAGTAACCCAGCATATTAAAGAGATGGAAATGCATTATAAAGAATCCTTATTTGATCGGATTGGGAAGAAAATCTATCTTACGCAATTTGGCTCAAAGCTTTATGAACGAAGCAAGACCATTGCAAAAGAATATGATGCGATATTAGAATTGACAGCAAAAGAAACCCATGTGGAAGTGTTGCGGATCGGTGTTTATGAAAGCCTTTTGCGGTATAGAATTCATCACTTGATTCAGAAATTCAAGCAGGAATATCCTCATGTGGACATCGTGATTCGTCATGGTACATGCTTCACCCTAAGGGAAAAGTTACGATCAGGTCAATTGGATTTAACCTTTCAACTGGAAACAGATCGGGAATTTTCTGATTTGGTGGTGGAAACCCTTTGTGAAGAGAAGTTTGGCATGATATTTGAAAAAGGGAGGGGCATTGATCATATCCATAATCCAAATCAAACCATTTATTTTACTGAAGAAGGTTGTTCTTATCGAAAGCTATTCGAGAAATATTTGGATGAACAAGGAGTGGCCAGGAATCGGATCATGGAGACTTCTTCGGTGGATGTCATAAAGCAGCATGTATCTTGTGGACTTGGATATTCTATGATCCCGATGGTTACAGTAGGGCAAGAAAGAGAGAATAATAGCCTGGAAGTCATTCCTTTTGATATTGTGGAACCCATGTATACGCAAATCGCATATCACAAAGACAAGCATATTTTTCCTGCCATGAATAATTTTCTCGAGATGTTGAAGCGAGATGTAGAAGAATGGGTGTAAGGAGGAAGTGGTATGAAATCAAGATTTTCCATTGGTGAAATGTCAAAATTGCATAATGTGCCCATTAAAACCTTACGCTATTATGACGAGATCGGCTTGTTTAAGCCGGATTATGTAAATCCTGAAAGCGGATACCGCTATTATTCCTATAAGCAATTTGAAAGTTTGAATACCATTCGGTATTTGCGATATCTGGAGATTCCTATAAAAGAGATTCATGCCTATATGCAGGTTCGCGGCAAGAGTGAGTATCTGACACTTTTGAATAAGGAAAAGGGGATTATCCAAGAAAAAATGGAAGTGCTGAAGCAGATTGAGCGAAATATCGACAGGCAGATTGACGAGGTAGAAAGCACGTATGAAATCAAAGTTTTGGAAGATGTTATAGTCAAGGAATTGCCGGAGCGCTCAATGGTAGTCTTGGACGAAAAAATTGATACAGTGGTCGATTTGGAATTGTCACTTCACAAGCTTAAAAATACCTTGGGCAAGCCCTACCCGGTGGTTATTGGTATTGTAGGGTTAATCATGGGTGAGGAAAAACTGAGAGCGAACGATTTTGGCAGCTATAGTGGTGTATGCATTCTTGCAGATGAACGGGATCTTGCGGGTAAAGTAAGAATGATTCCTGATGGGAAATTTGCCTGCATGTATTTCCGGGATCATGATCATAGCAAATCGACTTACTACTACGAATTGATCTGCCGCTATATACAAGATAAGGGCTATACGATTTGTGGCGATGCCATAGAACGAGTCATTATCAATGAATACAAGTCCAATGATCCGGAAGAATACCTGACGGAGATTCAAATCCCAATCCGTTCTTGACTCTCCCCTTGCTGGATGGTTTTAAATAAGAGCAAGCATAGAAAGGTTTGCTTGTTTTGTTTAAGCCTACAGTAAGGAGGATAATATGATTGGAACCATAGTAAATACGGGTGCGATTTTAGCGGGAAGCAGCGTGGGTAGCTTGTTTAGCAAGGGTATCAGCGAATCAAAGAAAAAGATATTATACCAGGCGTTAGGCCTGTCTGCCTTTGCCATTGGCGTATCCTCTTTGGTACGTGGCATGTCGACCAGTAATGAACCGATTTTATTTATTGCCAGTATGGTAGTTGGCGGTTTAGTCGGGCAAAGATTGAACTTAGAAGGCCGAGTCGAGGCGATGGGGAGAAAAATCAGTGACAAGTCTGGAAGTAAACTGATCGAAGGTTTGACAACGGCTGTGCTTTTATTCTGTGTAGGAACCTTATCGATTTTGGGACCTATAGAAAGCGCCCTGAACGGTGACCATAGTTTGCTCTTTACCAATGCCATGCTGGATGGAATCACTTCTATGATTTTAGCATCCACCTTCGGATTGGGCATTATGCTTTCGGCGGGGATTCTTTTTCTTTGGCAGGGATCCATCTTTTTGCTGGCTGGATATTTGGGGGCGTTTGCTACACCTGAACTGTTAACGGAGATCTCCATTATTGGTGGAATACTAATTATGAGTACGGGCATTAATATTCTAGAGATTAAGAAGATTAGTACCCTTAATTTGATACCAGCCTTGATTGTGCCGGTTGTCTATTTTGCCCTCAGGTCCATTCTATTTTAGTTATGAGGGAAGTAGAGACTAAGACAATGACATAGAGCGAAAGAACATTGAGAAAGCCCGCGATTGCGGGCTTTTTGATTGCTCTCGTATTTCCATTATGGTCTTATTAAAACTTGGTCTCCTTCGCGCAACTCGTTTTGTCCGCGAATGACGATCGTGGAAGAGCCGTCAAGTTCATCGGAAATGACTTCTACCCAATTGTCTTTTGAAAGGCCTGTTTCCAAAACCACTTTTTTTAGGGTTTCATTTTCATAGGTGAAAACATATTTTTCAATTCCTTTTCTTACAACTGCATCGGCAGGAACCAGAATGGCTTGATAAGCTTGAGTCACAAACTCGACTTGAGAGAAATCACCGACACCGATCGGCACATTTTCCATGATTTCGACTCTCACTTCAAAGAGCTTGCTGGCAAGGTCAGGGATTTCGTTGATGGATTTGACTTGTCCACGGACTACATGATCCACACCTTCTATGGTTAAGCGAACATCCTGACCAAGTTGCAAAGTCTTCTTGAGTTCACTGGCTACCATGGTTCGTACATACAAAACGGAGTTGTCAATTACAGTGACGGCCAGCTGGTTACGTGCGGTTTGTCCTTCCTGTACCTTCAAGGAAGCCACTTGGCCGGTGATAGGGCTTTTTACCAGTAAGTCATCAAGAGAAGACTGCAAATTACTGACTTGGTTGTTGTAGCGAACCTGAGCATCTTGGTATTGGCGCTGGGTGATTAATAATTGGTCATAAGATGCGTCTAATAGATCCTGACTCAGAGTGCCAGTTTCATAGAGAACTTTTTGCAGATTGTAAGTTTCCAGCGCAGCGTTGTATTGCACCGATAGATTGTCGCGGATTGTCCGTAATTGACTTTCGGTTGCATTGAAATTTGTTTGTGTGTTTTCATTGAGCAACTGAATGATGGGCATGTCTTCTTCGATGAAATCCCCCGGTTCTACAAAGATCAGTTCGATTTCTCCGATGGCGCCCAAATAGACATCCAGCTGATTGTTTGGAATGACTTCGCCAATGGTGATATAGGTTTCCTCAACGGTATCTTCCAATGTTGATCCAAGCACGATAGGAACCGCTGGATTTGTCGATTCAACTGGGGTTGGATCAGCACTGCAGCCGCTTATAAGGATTGAGATGAGCGCGAGGCTCGCAAGGAGTTTGATGGTTGTTTTCATTTGACCACCGCCTTTCTATTTCGGCCTAGCCGAGCGAACAAGCCATAAATGGTTGGAATAAATAGTAGGGTTAAAATGGTTGTCATCATCAGGCCAAAGATCAGGGCATAGCTGAATTGTGCGTAATAGGCTTCCTGAAAGGCCAATGGCAAGACCCCGCTAATGGTTGTCAGGGTTGTAGCCAAAACTGGATTGAACCGCGTTTTGCCGGCTTCTTGGATGGCTTCGGTCAATTCCAATCCCTCGGAACGAAGGTAGTTGGTATAGTCAATCAGCACAATGGCATCATTGACCGCAATTCCGACCAAGGCCACAAGTCCCATAAAGGCATAGAAACCGAATTCGTTGCCTGTAAGAATCAAGCCCCAGATCACACCGATCAAAGCCATTGGGATGGTGGTGAGGATAATGAATGGCTGTCCGATCGATTTAAACTGAAGGGTCAGGATGATAAAGACCAGGAAGATGGCCAGAATCATACTTTGAAAGAGGTTGCCAAAGTTTTGGGAAATGCCTTCCACATCACCGGAATACCGCAAGGTGACACCCTTGGGAAGCACTTCTTCCGGAAAATCGGCTTGCAACTGTCCAACAACATCGTTGACGTTGGTCCCTTCTTTCAAGTCGGCGGTTAGGGTGATAACCCGTTCGCCATCTTTTCTGGCAATATTGGAGACACCTGATTCCTCAACCAGATTAGCGATACTGGACAAGGTGAGCATATTCTGATTTGGAGTTGCCACAAAGAGGTTGTTGACCTCATTGATACTGTGAATCAGCTCCAAATCTCTTCTGATTACTACATCAATCTCGTTTTGTCCTTCTCGGACGGTGGTAGCAGTGATGCCGTTGATCTCGCCCCGCAATTGATTGGTAACAGATTGTGGAGTTACGCCATAATTTAGACTTTTGTTTTTATCGATATCAATAATTAACTGTGGAACACCTTGGCTGGATGAGGATTCGATATTATAAACACCTTCAATCCCTTGAAGGGCTGTTTCCAGTTCATCGGCAAATTGGGCACTTGCCTTTAGATTGTCTCCAAGGATGCGAAGCTCAATAGGCTTGCCAACGGGTGGACCAGCAACCAAAGATTCAATGGTGATTCTAGCGCCAGGTATATTTTTAAGGCGTCTGTCGATCTCATCCAGGATTTCAAAGCCATTTTTCATGGATGTATCGAACTCAACCGATACGTTAGCAGAATCGATTTCATTGCCCCCGATTGTCGAGTTGAATTGAGAAACCTCGTCAATACTTTGCAAGAGGTCTTCCACTTCTTTCACTACAATATCGGTTTCGTCCAAGGTCATGCCGCCCACGGTGTCGATTCGAATATTCAAGGATGTCGGTTCACCGTTGGGGAAGAATGCGATCTTCAACAGTCCAGTGCCAAAGGTGGAAAAGCTGCCGGTTAAGGCCAAGAAGCCAATCAGAATCACTGCAAAGGAACGCAACTTTTTGGATACGATCCATCCGATCAATCGGCTGTAACGTTTTGTGAATTTTGCTTCTTCTAAGCCTTGATCCTTAAGGAAGATGACTTTTAATAGCATCAGTCCGGTAAAGATGGACATCATGACAAGTGCAAGAGTCAGGTTCTCTCCACCGCCATAGAAGGCGTAAAAACTAAGGCTTGCAACGATAACAATGGAAAGAACACGTCTGATCCAAGGTGGGATTCGGTTTTTGTTTTTACCCCGCAGGAGCTTGGCTGCAATGCTGGGGGTGATTACGATGGAAACCAAAAGTGCAACACTGATGGTAACCATAATGGTAATAGGAATCGTTGAGATAAATGCGCCAAGAATCCCTGGTAGAATGGCCAATGGGAAAAAGGCGGCCAATGTGGTCAAAGTAGAGGATACAATAGGGAAGCCTACTTGGTTGGTTCCAAAGGAAGCGGCTTCCTTGGCGGTCATACCCTTCTTGCGAAGCCGATCGATATTCTCCATGACGATAATGGAGTTGTCGACCAAAAGGCCAAGGGCAACAATTAGACCAAGAATAGCAAAGGTGTTAAAGGTGATGCCAAAGGCATTTAAAAGGCCGAGGGTTCCCAACAGGCTTAAGGGAATGGTGATGGAGACAATTAAAGACTCCTTGATGCCGATAAACAAGAAGAGTACCAAAACGACAACGATTAATCCAGAAATCGCTGAACCTTGTATTTTATCCAGGTCATTGGAGACGTTAACGGCCAAATCATTGGAAATATAGACGGTAATATCTTCCGGATAGAGGTTGCCTTTTTCATCTTCAAGCAATGATTGAATGGCCTGGCTGGTCCCAATGACGTCGCTTCCCACCTTTCGACTGACCGAAAGGAAGATGGAAGGCAAAGCCTGGTCATTGAGTCCCCGAATATAGGTGCGGTTATAAGAATCAATGGGCTCAATTCCGTCGACCACATCTGCGATATCTTTAACATAAACCATGCTGTTAATGCGTGTGTTCTCGATTTCCTGAACAGTTTTAAACCGCTCGTCAACACGCAAATTGTAGCGCACGCCGTTCAAGGAAACATCGCCGATGGGCGCGCTATAGTTTTGCGAAGCAATTGCGTTGCGCAAGGTGTTGTAGTCGATACCGTATTTCATCATCAGGAGTTCATTGGTGACAATTTCGATTTCTCGATTGACGTTGCCGGACAGGTCTACCTCTTCAACGCCGCGAACCCCTTCGATTTCATTGGCAATGTCTTCGGCAATTAGGGTTAGTTGATCGGGCGTATAATCTCCTGCTACGGAGATGTTCATTAAAGGAATTTCCGATGTTGAAAAGATAAAGGAACGCGGATCCTGAACCCCGTCCGAGAATTGAAGTTCTTTCAATGCATTGTCGAGCTCAATTTTCTTTTGGTCGATATCCACACCTTCCAGATAGCGAACGGTTACGATGGACAGGCCGAAGCTGGTTTCCGATTCGATGGTTTCAATGTCATCAAACTCTTTGACCTTGTTTTCGATCTTTTCCGTGACTAAAAATTCTACATCTTCAGGACTTGCACCCGGGAAGATGGTTTGAACGGTGATGGCGGGAAAGACAATTTCCGGCAATGATTCTTTGGGCAGGTTCAAAAGACCTGCGATCCCGATGCTAATGATAAGCAGAATGACCAAAACCGTTAGTTGGAATTGATTGATAAATCCACGAGCTGCCTTACCGTAGATATTCATTTTAATTTTGCTTTCGTCGATTTCCTTTCTCATAGGGTTGCCTCCAAGTATAGTAGGAATATATGTTTGACTCCAGATAATTCATTATTAGGAGTGATAGAATCTCTTGTTTTCAATATACCCATTAGCGGTATGTCAATCATCGTTGAAAGTAAAAGTGTTCTCTAATGGATCATAAAGAGAAAATGGTGATTTATGTTATACTATGAGAAATGTGTGAAATGGAGGATGTATGAAAAAAGGACTCGTTATACTAATCGTTCTTATGCTTGTGGTGCAGGTCGGATTTGCTGATACGGTTGGTGAGTCTTATGATGGATTTGCAAAGGAACTTGAGGCTTTTGGTGTATTTCAAGGTACCGGGAAAGGATATGAGCTGGATCGTGCAGCGACAAGACTTGAGGGATTGGTTATGCTGATTCGCCTCTTGGGAGAAGAGAATGTAGCTTTGAATGAATTTCAATCACAGGAAATTCCATTTCATGATGTGCCGGAATGGGGGAAAGCCTATGTAGCTTTTGCATATAAACAAGGCCTCACTCAAGGTTTGTCGGAGTATGAATTTGGGTCTGACCTGGAAATGAGCAGCCAGAGTTACATCACTTTTTTGCTTCGCGCGTTGGGTTACAGTGACCAAGAGGGTGATTTTTCTTACGCTGAGGCGCTGGACTATGCAGTGAAAATTCAATTGATGGATTTGAAAACAGTAGAGTTATTAAAGAACAAGCCATTTACTCGTGGACTATTGGCGAAACTGAGTGTTCAAGCACTGGATACTACCATGAAAAGCAGTGCTATGACTCTATGGGAGAAACTACAAAATGAAAGCTCCATGAGCCAGGAAAAGGTCGATTATCAGACTATGATTCGTGAATTATCCAGTCCCAAATACGCAGGAAGGATTCCGGGTACAAGGGAATATGCTGAAGCTGCGGAATATCTGGTCCAACAATTTGACCAGATTGGAGCTGAGCCCGTTTTTGGAAGCAGCTTAAGTTACAATTATCAAACCAAGATGGCATCCTTAGACACCTTAAATCTCAGAATCAATTATGTAGATCTGGAACTGATGGAGGATTTTATGCCTTTCTCTGGTACAGGAGAAGGTACTTATTCGGGAGTACAACAATTTGTTTTTGTGAAATCCGGTCTGGAAGAAGACTATAGGGGAGTCGATGTTTCCGGTAAAGCAGTGATCTTTACTTGGTATGATAACCTAGGCAAGTTTCCTGGGGGGATAACGGACCGAATATTAATTGCCAAGGAAAAGGGCGCAAGAGAAGTGTTTATCGTCTGCAATGGAGAGTTGATTGTTGGACATTATGAGCATCCGGTTAAAGCGGACAGCAAAGGGATCTTTGCACAGTATCTTTCAGAAGAGGCAGCAGAGAATTTTGGTTTAAGTGACTATAACAGAATTCAGGAGTTTTCGGCATTATTAGACTATGAATGCGCAATTCATAGATCTTCGTCGGTGTCTGCCCCCAATATTGTTGCGCAAATCCCGGGGAGGAATCCTGAAAAGAGTATTCTTGTTGTGACAAACCTCGATGGGTTTGGCAAACTGCCTGATGGTTACGCGTATCCCAATGCGGTTTATAGTTGCGCGGCACCTGCGATGATGGTGGACTTGGCAGCCTATTTTGCTGAAAATCAGCCTGCTCATAATGTGATTTTTGCAGTTGTTGGCGACAAATGGCGTGAAGATCAAGGTATTATGAGTTTAAAAGAGAAATTAAGATCCGAGAATATTGTTTCAGTACTGGATTTATATGCGGTTGGTGCTGAAGAAAATCGGTTTACACTAGCGGCCTATTCATCAGAAGGAGCGCTGAGAGATTATATGGCCCAGTATTTTAATCTGGGATTGCTGAAATCAGCTGGGAATGCATTGTCTGGAGATTTGATAGAGGACTATCCTGTCCTTTTCTATCGCGGAGTTGGCACATGGATTGATGATGCCAAACAAGACACCTGGGACGGAATCAACTATGAGAATTATGATAGAGAAATTCAGCATTTGAAAGCCGCCATCGAAAAAATGATGGAATATGAAGTGGTTGATTCGCAGTATAATTTAGAAGCCATTTCGTTATTTGAGCCCCTGGCGGATAGAAGTTATTTGTCGACTGAAACTAAGTATTATGAAATTCACTTTGACGAAGCTTATAAATCACAGATTATGACGACTGATTTTTTAATGGAAGCGGATAAAATTTATGAAAGAATCGCATCCTATAATTATTATCCTGTAACTAGAAAGAAACCCCTTCTTATTATTTCCGATGACACAATATCGGCTGCAAAAATAGGCGGAAGAAAAGATATATACGAGAATGGTCATGATGTGGGTGGTGGATTTGCCAGTTTCCCGGGAGAGAAATACCGTGTTGTATTCTGCAAGGCACCGAGTTTTTATACGCTTTCTCATGAACTCAATCACTATTTGGCAGGAATTACTTTGGGATCTTCCTTTGATTATGAGGTCAGAGCCAACCAGGAGGCACAGGGGCATACAGATTTTATTCATTATACAGGCCCGGTGTTTTCTAAGGATATGGGGTGGTTTGAAAACATTATTAACAGCAACGAGTATGGAATTCAATCGGCGATGAATGTAGCAAGAACATATAAGTCAAACTTTTCATGGAATTGGTTTTTGGATCTTTCCAGCAATCCCTACAAGCATCAGAACTCTTATCGTGTTTTAGGTTCCATGTACAGCTTTATTGATGCAAATTATGGCCCAAAGACCATGCGCCGGGCTATTTACCGCGCCTATGAAGCAAGTACAGAAAAACAATTGCAGGATGCGTTTATCAAAGAATTGGGATTAACGAGCAGTGAATTTTTGGAGGAATGGTCTGAATGGATGCTCTCTGAGGGGGAGGATCAAGTAGATGCAGATCTTTTTGATCTTGCGACCTATACAGATCAAGTTACATCTTACGATTTGAAATGGAATAAGGATACTGCTAAACTCGATAAGGAGTATGAAGCGAATTATTCGGTTTCCTCACTTAAAAGGGATATTGAAATTGTAACTCAGAAACCTAAGCGACACAATGAATCACTATATTTCAAGACGGATATTGATCCATTGGAGATTGCATTTAATAAAATACCGACAGATATTCATAGTCTTTTTATTGGAGAAGATGAACAGAATATTATAATAAAAATCGAATTTGATCCGATTATTGAACGCAATGACATGATTTTGTTTTTAATGGGAGACGCCCCTGGATTAAAAGAACGGTATCAGTATGACGATCATTTGGGAACGCTTTATGTTATGATTTCAAAAGAAGAGGCGCGAGGATATGATGTGGGATTTGTGCTTCGGAGAAATGAAGAATCAGCAATGCTGATTAATCGATGGGACGTTGAAAAATACTTGAGATAAGTGAACAGGTTTCAACTCTTATTGGAATAATTGAGGATCTAACGACTAGCTAGTATATGATAGAAATAGCCTATACGTTGAAGTTAATAAAGCTGATGAGGTGACTATAATGAATCGAGTAACATATGTGTCTAATGCAGGCGTATTGCTAGAGATTGGAAGCAAGAGAATTTTGATTGATAGTCTATGCAAGTCTCCGGTAGCCATCTACAAAAATACACATGAGGTAATCAGAGATCAAATCATTTACGGGATTCCGCCTTATGATCGGATTGATCTGATGCTCTTTACCCATCATCACGGGGATCATTTTGAGCCCGAGGGTACAGCAGACTTTCTGCAAAGAAATCCACAAGCCGTTCTGGTTTCTACGCCGGAAACGGTGAAAAGACTTCTTGCTCAAGAGGCAAACTTGGATAAGAGTCGGTTGATTGCGCCAGAGCTTAAGGCAGGGGAAGAGACTGTCTTGGAGATCAAGGATATGAAGCTTCGAGTGATGTCTCTGATTCATGACGGAAAGGATTACCGGGATGTTGAAAACTACGGATTTTTGATTGAGGTCAATGGCAAGCGGGTTCTTCATGTGGGTGATGCTAAACCCATGGCTGAAAATTTCGCGCATTTGGATTTGGATAAAGAGTCCATTGATCTATTGCTGGTACCATTTCCCTATGTAGGAATTCCCAAAGGCCAGTCGGTGATTCAAAACCAGATTCAACCCAAAAAGGTGGCGGCTATTCATTTGCCGCATCAGGACTTGGACCGTTTTAATTGGATAGAGGGAACGAAAAAGAGCCATGCCAGAGTGAAAGATGACTTTGTCGAAACAGTTTTTTTAGAAGAGGCAGAAGAGACTACCGATTTTTAGCGGATATGTGCATAAATAAAAAAGAGCTGCAGACCAAAAGAATTTTCTTGGTCTGCAGCTTTTTATTTGATTCGGTTAGATTCGCTCATGAACCTTACAGCCTTGAACCCAAACTTCCCGAATATTTTCCGGGCGGGTTAGATAGAGGATTTTTTGGAAGACATCTTTGAGATCTTCATCCTCATTGAAGATGGGCAGTCTGGCCGTTTGAATCTTTGTGTCGATAACTTGGGCGTCCCAGGCATAGCCTGGTGCAAGACGGCCGACAGGAAGACTGAGACTTTGGCCACCACCAGCTGTTGCCAGATAAAAGGCTTCGTTAACGGTGATGCGAGAAGCAGGCAGGCCACGTTCTTCAGCTGATAATCTTGGATTTACGCCGTCTTCCAGCATACGCGAGGACATGACAGCTTGGCGGATGTTGTCATAAAGGCTAGGTGAAAAACCGCCGGACAGGTCAGTATCCAAACCGATTTCCACTCCCATATTTTGAAGATGTGAAACAGGAAGCACGCTATTGGCAAAATAGGCATTGGAAATGGGGCTGTGGGCGATGGCCGTTCCCGTTTCGGCAAACAGCCTTGCGTCGTCATCGTCCAGGAAATTGCAGTGCGCCATAACTGCCTTTTCTGTCAGCAAGCCGAAATCATTAAGGGCAAATGCGTCATTCTTGCCAAAACGCTCCTTAACAAAACCATGTGCCCAGTCGCTTTCACTGCAATGGGACTGGATATGGGTGTTATACTTGGCGGCAAGCTGACCCAAACCTTTCAGTGCTTCATCGGAACAGCTTGGAATAAAGCGAGGGGTTACAACTGGATATACGCCTTGCTTGGCAGACTTGTTGAGTTCTTGTACGGCGACAATAAAAGCTTCCGTATCTTCGATGGCGACTTGCGGGGAAGCATCCCGGCAGTAGTCGGGGTTGGCCTGCGGGTCGTCCATGACCACTTTGCCCACTAGACCGCGCTGGCCCTTTTCGACGCAAAGTTTTGCCAAAAGAAGGCTGGTTTCTTTATGGATGGTAGCAAAGTACATGACGGTTGTGGTCCCGTTGGCCAGCAGGGTATCGACCAAATTGCTGTAAATGGTTTGAGCAAAGTCGGGATCGGCAAATTTTGATTCCAATGGGAAGGTATATTCATTCAACCAATCATAAAGGGGAATATCCAGAGCGGTTCCCGTTTGTGCCCATTGAGGGGCATGAACATGAAGGTCAATAAATCCAGGCAGGAAGTATTGTCCACCGGCAAGCCGGTGAAAATGTTCTTTGTCGGCAAATTGACTTAAGATCGATTGGTATTCTGGATCAGAAGGGGATAAGATCGTTTCGATGATCCCCTCAGCATTGATGCAAAAGAGGTGGTCTTTCAGGATTTTTACTTCTTTAGGAGTCTCGCTGGTAAAGGCGGTTCCTAAGAAGATTTTTTCATAGGTTTTCATGGAAGGCTCCTTCGTTCTAAGATACTCGCTATTATATCGGACTTATTCAAAGAAGTCTATGAACAGGGCGAGGAAGAAGGCTCATGAGGGCAAGGGGATGTCATATTGAAGCAATTTACTGGGTAATGACCGAAAATCGTGGTATAAGAAAGTTGGACTGATGATTAGAAAAGAGGGAAATGATATGAAAGGGAATTGGTTTTTGAAACTGGTAGAACTGCCAACCAAGGTCGCGAGTGTGTTTCCATTTTTGATTGGGACCATCTATGCGGTCTATCGCTTTGGACAATTGAATATTATCAATTTGATTTTAATGTTTGTTGCTATGATCTGTTTGGATATGGCGACAACGGCCTTGAACAATTACATGGATTATAAGCTGGCGATTAAAACCCATGGATTCAATTATGAACAGCATAATGCTATTGTGAAATTTGATTTGAAAGAGAATACCGTGCGTTGGGTGATTGGCAGTCTTGTTACTATTGCGATTGTACTTGGTCTGGTTCTTTTCATAAGAACAGATCTTGTGGTTTTACTTTTTGGCATGGTGTCGTTTTTCTTTGCGGCGATTTACACCTGGGGACCCTTTCCCATATCCAGAACACCTTTGGGGGAATTGATTTCAGGAACGGTGATGGGCGGAATTATCACCTTTATCAGTGTCTACATTCATGTTTTTGATTTCAACTTGATTGAATTTGTTTGGCAGAGCGGCAAGCTTACAGTTGGATTGAACATCTATGAACTTTTGGGAATTTTGTTTATTGCATTGCCATTGATGACTGGGATTTCAAATATTATGCTGGCCAATAATACTTGTGATATGGAAGATGACTTTGAAAATCGTCGCTTCACCTTGCCTTTGGTCATTGGCAAAAGAAATGCTTTACTTCTCTTTGCCATATTATATGGTCTTGGATATGGGGCTGTTCTTCTTGCAGTACTGGTTGGATGGCTGCCCTTAACTTGCTTAGCGGTCATGGTCACCTTGTTTCCTGTGAGAAGAAATGTAATAAAATTCTTTGAACTGCAGTCGAAAAAGGAGACCTTTGTAACCAGTGTGCAAAATTTTATTACCATTAGCGGCGTTTATGTGATTTCAATGCTGGTGGGTGTTTTATTTTATTAAGTGATACCAAGAAAAAGCACAAGATCCATTGGATTCTTATGCTTAGTTAACTGCCAAGATTAATTATTCTTTAATAACGCGATCCTTTAAGTACTTCAGTGCAGGCGTGAAGTACTTGTTTTTATGATACATCACCTTAAAATATCGTTTGATCGCTACATTCTTTACGGTAAAGAGGGCAATTGTCCCTTCTGCGATGCTGTCTTCCACCAGCAGTTCCGGAAGGAGGGAAATTCCGATATTCTTTTCCACACCACTGATAATCGCCTTTGTGCTTGCGCTCTCCCACATGGTGTTGACTTCTAGGTTGTAGTTGGAGCGGAGATATTCAAATTGTTCCCGTCCAGCACTTCCTTCTTCTCGCAATAGAAAATCACAGCCATTCAGTTCATCGATTTCAATTTGCCGGTTTGCAAAGGCGTGTTTGTTTGAGCAAATGAAGCATAGCTGGTCCGGGCGAAAGTCTTCATAGAGGATGTTGTCAAAGTGAGTGCTTCCCTCGATAATGCCCAGATCGATTTTGTTGTTCAAGATCATTTCCTCGATGGTTCCAGAGTTTTCAATGGTTGCTTTTACTTTAATCTCTGGATATTGGTGAGAGAAACGTTCGATGAAATCCGGCAGGAGCTTGGTGCCTATGGTGATACTTGTGCCGATTCTTATTGTTCCTACATTGTCGATATGTTTCATTTGCAGATCAAGATGATCGACCAGACTTAAGATGTTGACTGCCTGGGAGTAGTATTCTTGTCCAGCTTCGGTAATTTCCAAGCGGCGAGCAATACGTTCAAAAAATTTTGTACCATAATGATTTTCTAGCTCTGAAATTGCACGGCTTACAGCAGGCTGCGCCATATACAGTTTTTCTGCTGCACGTGTCATACTGCCGGAATCGCATACTTCAACAAAGATCCGCATGGCCTTAATATTCATGGAAATCCTCCTATATAACAGTTTTGATATGCTTGTAATTAAATAATATTATTTTAATTATATAACGTCAAGCCATATCATAAAGATAGAAGAAGGATGAAAGGGGATTTACATGAAGAAGCTATTGAAATTATTCTTGTCGACTTTCTACCTAAGCGCTTTTACATTTGGTGGCGGGTATGTGATTATTTCCTTGATGAAAAAGAAATTTGTAGATGAAATGCATTGGATGGAAGAAGAGGAGATGCTGAATTATACAGCCATGGCCCAGTCGGCGCCAGGGGCTGTCGCGGTCAATGCATCGATCCTGGTTGGATACCGAATTGGCGGTCTTGCTGGTGCAGCCGTTGCGATTATTGGAACGATTCTACCGCCTTTGATTATTATTTCAGTGATCTTCTTTTTTTATGAGGCGTTTAGAAGCAATTTGATTGTCAGTGCGGTATTGAAGGGTATGCAGTCTGGGGTTGCTGCCGTGATTGCTGATGTAGTATTGAATCTGTCCAGTACTTTGGTCAAAAATAAGGATACGCTTGCAGTCTTTATTATGATTGCAGCTTTTATGGCTACCTTTGTATTCGGTGTGAATGTAATGATTATTATTGCTGCCTGCGCAATCATTGGCATCGCCCGTGAAGCGTCTGCGGTTACCAGGAAGGAGGCCAAGCGTGAACTTACTGGAACTCTTTAAAGCATTTTTTCAGATTGGAATGTTTTCTTTCGGGGGAGGCATGGCGGCAATTCCACTGGTTCAAGAGGGCATTGTGGCAGAGCGTGGCTGGCTAACCATGACTCAGTTTACCGACTTGATTACCATTGCAGAAATGACACCTGGCCCCATCGCGGTTAATTCCGCAACCTTTGTGGGCATGCAGCTTTTTGGGCTTCCAGGCGCTATTGTTGCAACCGCCGGTTGTATCTTGCCGTCCATTATTCTGGTCTCATTACTAGCCATGGCCTATGCAAAATACAAGGAGATTTTTTGGATCAAGGGCGCCTTGAACGGTTTGCGTCCTGCGGTTGTGGCACTGATTGCCTCAGCAGGGGTGACCATTTTATTGCTTGCGGTATTTGGAGCTTCTGGACATGGTTTGGCATTTGATCATTTGAATATCATTGGATTATTGCTTTTTGCAGCGGGATTGGTAGCACTTCGAAAATGGAAAGTGAGTCCCATTCAAACCATGATGCTATGTGGTTTATTTGGGGGCATTTTTTACGGAGTTTTATAAAAGGCAGAAAACAAAGTTTGAAACGCGGTAGAGACTACTCTACCGCGTTTTTGAGTTTAGATTTTTGAAGAAATGAGGTGTGGGTAACGCGGCTAACATCAAAATTCAATAGCTTGAAGGTGGCTTGGATGACGGGACCAAATCCGAAGGCCAGGATCACAGTACCAAGACCGATTTTTGCGCCCAAGAGTACGCCCAAAGACAAAACACTGATTTCGATAAATCCACGGATCAAGCCGACGGGTTTTTCTGTTGTACGGGTTAATGCGACCATTAGTCCGTCACGTGGACCCGTGCCGAATCCGGCGCTAATATAAAAATAGCTGGCCAGGGCGATAAGAAGCATTCCTGCTAAAATCATGGGAATGCCGTTGAATATGCTTTGGGATACAGGAATCAGTTGGTAGTGAAAGATCCCGTCGATCAGAAAACCGATCACAAAGATATTGAGTAGGGTGCCGATTCCGATACTTTCATACAGGTGATAATTGATAAAGAGAACAAGCAATCCAACCACGATGCTGATTTGACCGAATGAAATCCCGGTAGTTTGGCTTAAACCCACATGTAAAGCATCCCAAGGGGCAAGACCTAGATTGGCGTTGATGGTAAGCACGATGCCAATGGCATAGAGGACCAGCCCCAGGGCAAGGCGTGCGATTCGTTTTTTATTCATATCTACTCCTTCTCAGACTCAATATAGTTCGAGTCGTATAATTGTAGTTTTTTTGGTTATGGAATAGTATAAAGTTAACAGTAACTGTAATGTCAATGGAGAGGAGAAAAACGATGGAAATTCGCTTTTCAGTCAACGAATTATCAAAGTTGGTGGGTGTCTCAAGCCGGAATATTCGCTATTATGATCAGATTGGATTGTTCCCTTGCAGTGGAATTTTAGAGAATGGATATCGTTATTATACGATAGACAAGATTGAGGAAATTAATTTGATTCATTATCTTCGAAAAATGGGGATTTCAATTAACGAAATCAAGGAACATATGCAAAAGCGGGAGATGGATACATACAAGACCATTTTGAACAATCATCTGGTTAAAGTGAACCAAGAACTGGAGAACCTTCAAAAGATTCAGCATCATATGCAGCGTAGAATTGCGACGCTGGAATATGTTAGCAAGCTTCCGCCGATGGGGAAAATTCATATACAAGCCTTGCTCCAAAGAAAAGTGATTCAAGTAAAAGATCAGCTTCATTCACAATTGGATTGGGAGAGAGCCTTGCGGAAGATTGTTGCGGGGAATAAATTGCCCTACGGAGTTTTTGTGGGGGATATTGGATTTATTGTCGATCTAAAGACTGTCAATTCAAGAGAAGCGGATGAGTTTATGGGGATTTATTTGCTCCTTGATGATCAGGACCAGATTGATTCTTCTAAGGAAACGGCTTTTGCCACAGGGGATTGGCTGACTATTTATGTGCGGGGTGGGCATGAAGAGGCAAAGCAGTATTATGAAAGATTGCTTTCCTATGCCGTAGAGAAGGGCATGAAGCTTGGGGGATTTGCGACGGAGCGGATGTTGATTGATCAATATATTTCTAGAGATGAAAATGATCACATCACCGAGATTATGATTCCAATCATAGGGTAAAGGCATCAGTGGATAGAAGATCAGATTAGGAGGGTAAAATGACGATTCAATTTCGAAACTATACCGATCAGGCGGGTATTACCGAAGATTATTTTAAAGTTCGGGATTTTCTCATTCAAGTAGGATACTGCGAGTATACTTATGCGCGATGGGATTGGATGGCAACCCACTCTTATCTAGACAAGGATTCGGTTGGAAAGATTGGTATTTGGGAAAGAGAAGGAGAAATCCTGGGAATTGCCACCTTTGATTGTCAATTGGGGCAAGCATTTTGTATCACGCTACCCAAATATGCTGGCCTGAAGGATGAGATTCTCAGCTACGCCAAAGAACACTTGATGAAAGATGGAGATTTTGGTGTGATGATTTCAGATCAAGATCTTGAATTCCAGGAGATCGCCGCAAAGCAGGGCTTGGCAGCAAGTCAAGATAAGGAGAGCGATGCTGTCTTCTATTTGGACCAAACGTCTACGGAATATGTCTTGCCTGAAGGATTCAGAATTACATCTATGAAGGAAACCTACGATCTTTATCAGTATGGACGGGTTCTATGGCGAGGATTCAATCACGAGAAAAATGGGGAAGGTCCTTATAACTTCACCGCACAGGAGGAAGAGGAACTGAATGCTTGCATGATACGGCCTCATGTGGATCTAAATCTGAAGCTGGCTGTGGTGGCACCGGATGGGAATTTTGTTTCCTATTGTGGCATGTGGTATGACCAAGCGACAGGATATGCAGTCATTGAACCAGTGGCGACAGATCCTGATTATCGAAGAATGGGATTGGGGAAAGCAGTCGTGCTGGAGGGAATCAAACGGGTAGGAGAATTAGGTGCCAAGATCGTTTATGTGGGTTCCTCCCAGCAGTTTTACTATAGTATTGGCATGCGTCCTTTTGCGACTGCAACCATGTGGAAATAAACAAATCCTGGAAAGAAGGTTGATTGCCTTTTCTCCAGGATTTTTGTTATGTGTACGATTATATGCAAGCAAGCAGCTTGCCAACGGTTTGTCCTCGGTGATTTTTTACAAGTAAGCGCAAGCGATTGTTGATTCGATTCAACTCATCTTCTGTGATATAGCCATGCTTGTATAGAAGTTGGGGTACCAGGCAATCCAGTGCTCGGTAGCCGCCGTCCTCTGTTTTCATGGCAATACCAACATTTTGGTCCATAACCGACATGCAGTAAACAGATTCAGCACCCAATTTGGCCAGAATTCTGCCTTGCGTTTCTTCCATTAGGATGGTATCCAGGCGATTGGTTCCCGCAACATAATAGGGTTGAGATGTCATGGCACTTGCAATGGTTTTTAGGACGGTTTGTCGCGGTTTGGATTTATCGAAGGGACCAGCCAGCTTGGCATAAGCGATAGCCATATTATAAATGGGAAGGCCGAAGACGGGAACGCCGCAACCATCGATGGCAAGGTCGATCTCTTCTTTTTTCAGATCTGTCATTTCAGCTGCAATTCCGATCATAATTTGCTGAATTGGATGTTCCGGCAGGATATAGTCTGTCATATCCAGGTCTTTAAGAATGCCAAGTCCCAGCATATTGGAATGCTTGCCCGAGCAAGGGTTGTTGGCCTGACTGAAAGATAAATCCGCCTTCAACATGCGACGGTATTCACCTTCGTACATGGGTCTTGAGACTCCGCAGTCCAGATCCTCCACCCTTTTATTTAGTTTGCCCAACAGTCCTTTCAACACTTGGACATGATCAGGTTCTCCACCATGGGAAGAAGTCATCAAGGCGAGTTCCTTGCTTTCGATATCGAAATGTTCAAGACCGCCAGCTTCAATAAAGGGAATGACCTGAACGGGCTTGGCTGACGACCGCCAAAAGGTTCGTTTGCTTCCGCACCCGTATTCAAAGAGGATCTTTCCTTCTTTGTCTACACCTACAATATCGCCCCGGTGAATGCTTTCAACTTCTCCGCCTCGCATGACATGTACCAATTCAACTGACATTTTAGACCTCCGATTGTTTTCTCTGAATCTAGCATAACAGTTAATGGAAATTCTGTCATGGTCGTATATTCCATTCGCAGGTATTGCAAGTGGAATATAAAGGGTATACAATTTCAGAGCTTCTTGATATGACAGTCGGCCTCCACTCTATCAGGCGGCGAATACCAGCGGATTAAGCTTTCAAAGGAGTTGGCAAAGTCTGCGAAAGAACCGCCTTCTACAGTAGCGAAAGTGATAGGCCGTCATACGGGTAGATTTCTTTGGGATATTTTGTGAATGAAAAATTTGAAGGAAAGGGAGATTTGAAATGAGTGGAAAAATAATTTTAAATTTAGCTATGAGCCTTGATGGATACATCGCAAGGGAAGATGGTGGATATGATTGGATTGCAGGCGATGGCGATCCTACACTTGATTCAGAAGAAAGCTTCGATTTTGGTGAGTTTTTAGCTGGCATTGATATTGTTTTAATGGGTGGTGAGAGTTACAGGCAAGGTTTTGCAAAAGATTATCAAACGAAAACGGTATATGTGGCTACGTCCAAGGAGGAAACGGACACGGATCATCTTCGCTTTATCAGTGGTGATATAGTGAGCATTATTCAGAAAGAAAAGGAAACTGGGAAAAAGATTTATTTGTTTGGTGGTGGAAAAGTCATTGACCCATTTATTAAAGCAGATGTTATCGATGAATATAACATAGCGATTATCCCCATCATATTGGGAAGTGGCAGAAAGTTGTTTTTGGAGAACAATCCTACTTTAGAACTGCACCTTGACTCTTATACCGTATCGAACGGAACGCTTGCAATGACATATTCCAAAAGATAGTTTGTGAAAATAGATTTGTAGATTAGCAGGGATTTGACCAAATGGCTGATCCGTGCTATTCTTTAATCAAGAACAGACCGACGGTCGGTCTGCATGAAAAGAGGTGAAAAAATGACATTGAAAGAACGGATCATTGAGGCTGCATATGAACTCTTTGGCCAGAATGGATATGATAAAACCACGGTTGCAGAGATTATCAAAAAGGCAGGCGCATCGAAAGGGGGATTCTATCATCACTTCCAATCTAAGGAGGAGATTTTGGAGACCATTACCTTCGCTTATATCGATAAAGTTCGCAAGGCTTACCGGCAAGTGCTGGATGATAAGGACATGTCAGTGATTGATAAATTTGTGGCATCCTTTCATCGAGTTAATGAGATGAAACTGGAGAGTGTGGATGAATGGGGTAAAATCAAAAACCTGTATGCCAATCGCCAAAATCATGTGCTTTTGGTAAGAATGGGACAAGCATTTGAGCAGGAAACTGCCATATACTATGAGGAGCTGATTGAAAGGGGCATTCAAGAAGGCGTCTTCCAAACTGCTTACCCTGAGCAGTTGGCTGCCCTTTGGGCCAGAGAAGCCATCAAGTTTCAGCGAATGACCAGGCATTTGTTTTTAGATCCAGATTTGGAAGAGGAAAGCTTTATAAAAACCTTGCTCTTCAATGAGTTGCTGATCAACCAGCAACTGGGTCTCGATGCAAAAACCATCGAACTGGAAAGCATGGGAAGAAATTACTTGGAATCCATGAGAGAACGGCTGAAAGGACGTGAATTCGATGTTGAAATGGTTTAGTGATATCAAGATGGGTGACTTGGCCGAGGTAGGCGGCAAAGGGCTTAACTTGGCTTTGATGAAACAAGCAGGAATTTCGGTTCCTGATGGATTTGTAGTTACGACATCAGCATATCAGGAGCATGTAAGAAGCCAAGGCTTGGATAAACGTATTGATGAATTGCTAGAAATAGGTTCATCCATGGAGGAAAAGTCACGAGCTATTCAGGATTTATTCCGACCAGAGGACGTATTAGATGAAGCCAAGCAAATAATTTTGGAATCTTTCAGGGAGATCGGCAGTGGCCGCGTAGCGGTTCGAAGCAGTGCTACGTTGGAAGATCTGCCGGGAATGAGCTTTGCTGGTCAATATACGACCTACTTGAATGTAACGGAATCAGACTTGATCGGAAAGGTGGTTGACTGCTGGAAGTCCTTGTGGAATCTGCGGGCTATGGAATATCGAAAGAGGAATGGCATAGAGACAGGGTTCAGTCATGCTGTGGTGGTCCAAACCATGGTGGAGGCTTCTGTGTCGGGAGTTGCCTTTACGGCCAATCCAGTGAATGGATTGCGAAAGCAATTAGTGATCAATGCCTCCTACGGACTTGGGGAAGCCATAGTCAGCGGTGAAGTGAATCCTGACCAAATTCTTGTAGATCGGGAATCAGGTGAGATACTTTCACAGGTCATCCAGGAAAAAAAGATTTTGTATCGTTATGGAAACCAAGGCATTGTCAAAGAGAATGTGAATGGAAAGCAAGCAACGGCGCTAAGTTTGGATGTCGGCATGGTTGAGAGATTGACTCAGTCAGCCGAAATGGTGGAAACCTACTTCGGTAAGCCTCAGGATCTTGAGTTTGCCTTTGATGCCAATGGAGACTTGTTTATTGTTCAATCCCGCGATATCACCACCTTATACCCCATTGACCAATTGGTGCAAGATGGGAAATTGAGGGCTTATATGAGTGCCGGCACTGTACTTTTAGGGATGAAAGAGCCTTTCACACCTCTGGGATACGATTTGATGAGTCACATGTTTCCAACGATTATTAATGTAATGACAGCGCGTAAAAAAAATCCACTTACAAACAGTTTTGTAAGTTTTGCGGGGAATCGAATATTTGTGGATATGTCCTATCTTTTGTCCAGCCGGTTTGTGGCCAAGCAATTTGCCAGTTCATTTTCTGGAAATGATCTTCCTCTGAAGGGTGTAATGGAGAAAATGCTGGAGGATTACGGCAGAACCTTCAGACATCAGGGCATCCATTTCAGGCTGCCAATGGGGATGCTTAAGTATGGGATTTCCATGGGATTGGGTGCGCGGCAGATACTGAAGATTCCTAATGATCGACGTTATGGCGCTATGATTGAAGAAGGTAACCGCTGGTATGAAGAGATACAAAAAGAGTATGAGCAAGTAAAAACGATAGAGGAACGGTTGGCTTTTGCCAGTCATGCATTGGTGCAGGCTTTCAGGCTTTCTCAAGCCCAGGCCATGTATTGCTTGGATGTCAACAACTATATAAAAATTGAAAAGGGTCTTAAAAAACATTTCGGCAATGAATATAAAGTGGAAGTTTTGGCACAGTCTCTGCCGGAGTGTATAACCCAGACTATGACAATTCGCTTGAATGAGTATGCAAAGATTTGTTATGAAAGTGGACAAGAACCATCTTTTGAAGATCCGGAATTTAAAAGAATTTTGGATGTCTACGGTGATCGGGGGAATACCGAGTTGGACTTTGGAACCAACAGGTGGCGGGAAGACCCAACCTATCTTTTAGACTTGGTCCGCACCTATATGACAGAAGGGATGTATGAACGGAATTTGGCATCTCATAAGGCAAAGGAAGAGGAAGCCTTAGCTATGATTGAGGATGTTACAAAGAAATTGATCGACAAGGTTGGAAAACGTAAGGCGGAGAAATTCCGCGCCACTATGATTAATTATCGTTACGGTGCTGCTATGCGGGAGTATCCTAAATATGATATTGTACGTTTCCTTGCTTTAGCTAGATGGGCGGTTCAATCCATTGGCCAAGAATTGGTAACGGCTGGAGAACTTGATGAAAAGAATGATATTTTCTTTTTACACGAAGATGAGATCTTGAAGGGACTGAACCTGAAAGAGATGGTCATTCGGGCAAAAGAAGAATATGATCGGGAAATGAAGCGTACGACAATACCGCGGATGGTCTTAAATAACGGTCATACTTATTATACGGCGCAGGTAGTGGACCCGGATGCAAAGGTGATTCAAGGCATGCCATTATCCGCGGGGATCTATGAGGGTAATGTTCGGGTAGTCTTTGATCCACGAAGGACGGAGTTAAAAGAAGGTGAGATTCTGGTTACGGAGTCCACTAATCCATCTTGGACACCACTTTTTGCAACAGCAGGCGCATTGATTATGGAGTACGGAGGTCCCATGAGCCATGGAGGCATTGTTGCAAGAGAATATGGGATTCCTGCTGTGGTAGGGATTCCATCAGCATCAGAGAAGTTGAAGAATGGGCAACGGATTCGGGTGAACGGGGAAACTGGAACTGTGGAAATTTTATAGCATGATGACCAATTAGCAAGGCAGGGGAATCTCCCCTGCCTTTTTTGCTGTATTGATTATTTCATTCCATCCTGTAGTTTGCTGTTTCCTCGAATATCCACCTCAATCCAGTCCACGACTTCGCCCTTTCGTTCGCAGGCAAAGTATGAAGTCAGATTGGCCGTTGAGCAGGCGTGGTTGGGAATGATTTCGATCTTGTCGCCAACCTTTAAATCTGTGGAGCCATCCACATGAATCTTGCCGACTTCTTCTGACAAGGAGGTTACGATCAATTCAGGATGATTTTTTACCATGCCAAATCCAACAATGGAGTCATTGCCGTGAGCGCCTTGGTCAAGTCCCAGGCTTTTTGCCCCAGCGTCAATCAGGAACAGGTCCTTCCGTGGATGAGAGATGACCGTTGCCAGTACATTAAGGGCGCAGTCTGCTTCTTTGGCGGCATCCAGAGACATCTGAATCATATCGTTGAAAACATAATTGCCGGGATGAACCGTGGTAACACTGGGATGTTTAACCTCACTTGAAAAAGTGGGTGTTGAGCCAGTGGTAATCAAGTCCAACTGATAGCCGGCTTTTCGCAAAGCGGAAACGGCAGTTTGAATTTCTACAAACTCATCGGTGATGCATGTGCTGATTTCATCCTCTGTCGTACAACCATATATTTGCCCGGGATGGGTGGAGATTCCTCGAAATCGCAAACCTTCCATAGGCTTAAGGGCATCAGCAAAATCTACGGCACTTTCCGATGCAATGCCAAAACGATGCAAGCCGCAGTCGATAATAATGGTATAGCTGATAAGGACTCCGGCAGCGATCGCTGCTTCGTTGATCAGCATGGCGCTTGTTGGATCATCGAGCCGGAGAATAAAGTCGCACTTTTTTGTCAGTGCAATGGCACGGTCAATGCTCTCATTGCTGGCGACGGGATAGGCATACATGACCTTTTCTATGCCGGCTTCCACACAAGCTTCAGCTTCATCAAGTGTGCCGCAAAGCATTCCGGCGGCACCAGCTGCCATTTGCATTTGCATGATGGTTGTACTTTTATGGGTTTTGACCATGGGCCAAAGTTCTTTTTTATTCAGGGTGCAGATGTCCTGATAAGAACGAATATTATGCTCAAGGACGTCGAGATTCAAGATCATCGCCGGGGTCCGAAGTTCATGCTTATTCATGGTTAGATCAGTCCTTTCTCCATTTAATGATAGCGGATAATGACTAGCATGACAAAGGAAATCAAGCAGATGGATTAGTTGTGTTAGCCTCATAATGCTTTTCTTCTAATTGGACTATTTCAAGATCTTCTGTACCTTCGCTTAGTCTCTTTGCTAAACTTTGAACACCAAAAATTTCAGTAAAGGTATGACTCCCAATGATCAGATTGATTCCTTTTAACTGGGCATATTGAATGGTATATAGGTTGCATTCGCCAGTCATATATAGGTCGCATTGGTTTTCAACAGATTCTTTTAGACATTCTGTTGGAGCACCGTTGCCGCAGACCAAGCCAACACGTTTCGCCTTATTCTTTCCAAACTGCCATGATTTAACAGGTTCCCCCAGCAGGGATTCCAGTTCTTTTACCAGTTGATTAAAGTCAGTTTCTTGATCATATTCTGCGACTCGACCAAAATACATCCCTTCCCATTCGTGGGTTCTCTCCACAATTTTTAGGCCCAAGGCAGATAAGAGACTGTCGTTGGTCCCGAAGGAACAATCGTCAAGAGGCAAGTGATTATAATAATGACTGATGCCGTAAGCTGCCAGTTTATCTAGGCACGCTTCTTTCAATCCGTATATTTCATCCCATGCAGGATGGTGTGTGATCATCATATCAACGCCATGGGACTTTGCTTGATCAATTGTCTCAAGGGTCAAGTTCACACAATATCCAATTTTATCTACGGAGTTCCCTGCGTCGTAGGTAATACCAGATTCATCACCATAAACTTCCGGATTACTTACAGTAAAAAGACGGTCGATTCTTTCGGCGATCTGTGAAGCGTTCATATACTTCCTCCTCGAGTTTCGAAAATTTAATCAATCCTTATATTCAGATTAAATATTTACCAAAGTATCGGTCAAGAAGAATTGTAAGATATTTCAAAAAGTTAATTTGATTTTATTCTCCTTGAGACAGATGGATCTTTTTTTCTCCATTTCCTTTATATAAGACTGCACAAATTATTGAAGTGAGAGGCAAGGCAAATAAAACGCCAAAACTTCCGACCAAAGCCTGCAAGATTTCTACTACGATTTTTTCGCTGTTCAGAAGAGTATTTAAGGATGTGCTGTAAGCAAACATCAACAAAACAACAGATAATGAACTTCCGATATAGGCAAGAATCAGGGTGTTGACCATTGTCCCCATTATATCTCTTCCAATATTCATACCAGAACGAAACAGATCGCTGGAGGAAGAGGTTCCTGCTTGTTCGTTCAACTCTTGTAAGGAAGATGAAATGGACATGGCGACATCCATGATGGCACCCATGGCACCGATTAGGATTGCTGCAAAAATTATCGCTTTTAGATCAAGTGGCCGGTCGGGAGAAAGAAAGGTTAAATAGAAGGATTCTTCTGAAGAATAACCTGTTAATGTGAGGATCTTACCCATAATTAAGGTTAGTGCCCCGGCAGTAAAGAGTCCGCCAATACAACCCAAGCTTGCTGCCAATGTTTTTTTGTTGTATCCGTTGATAATTAAAAAGGTCATTACAGTGGTAAAGAGGCAAATGATAATCGCTGAGACATAAATATTCTTGCCAGTTAGGATAGATGGGATAAATACCAGAAAAATACCAGCACAAGTGAATGTCAGCGAGATCAAGGTGTTAAATCCTTTAGCGCGTCCAAAGAGCAATAATGCCAAAGCAAAAAGAATACCTAGCACATAGAGCTTGTCAACTTTAATAAACTCAATGAACTCCCAAATAGGTTCTCCATAGAAATCATTGTAAAGGAGTAAAACTTTATCGCCAGCGTCCACTTGAGCAAGGTTGCTATTGAGTATGGGATCAATATTTTGAATACCCAAAAGAAGTTGTCCTTTTGTTTCGCCCTCTGTTACGGTAGCGGAAAAAGATACTTCTGTGTTTTCATAGATCAAGTTTCCATCCGGATCATACTCGCTTGTCGTGGTTTGGTCAGTGACTTCGTTCACCTTGGCAACAACTGTTACCATTTCGTAGTCGTTATTTTGGTAGAGCTCAAGATCTTTTGCAGCGTATTGATTGCCGAAGAATAGAAAGGCAAGTGATGACAGTATGGTAATGAGATAGAGAATTGTATCCTTGTTTTTTTTCATATGAATTTTCCTCGTCTTATTTAAGATTACGTGCGTTTCGGAATGCTTATGCCATATTTTTTGATTCGGTATTGTAAAGACTGTCGGGACAGGCCCAGTTGCTTGGCGGCATTGGTGATATGGTAGTGATGCTCTTTCAGCACAACTTCAATTAGTCCTCTTTCCAGATTTTTGTTGATGTCACTCAAGGAGTTGGGTGATTTTATTACACTTTCCTGTTGCGCTGGAATGGCTGACTCCAGTTTTCTGGCGATATAAGACGGCAGGAGTTGCGTAGAAAGTTGTTCAGTATCAAAGTCCGCCGAAATAAAGGTGGATTCGATCATATGTCGCAGTTCCCGCACATTGCCTGGGAAGTCATAGTTTTGCAAGAGTTTCAGAAACTCATGGCTAATCCCCTTGATTCGGTAGTTGAACTTGGTATTGAAATTTTGGATAAAGTGATGCACCAATGGAGCGATATCCGAGGTTCTCTCTCTTAATGGGGGTATCTCCAGCACAAAGGTTGAGAGGCGATAGTAAAGGTCATCACGCAATTCGTTGTTTTCGATGCACTCCAAGGGATCGCGGTTGGTAGAACTGATTACGCAGCATTCGATGTCGATCTGCTTGTTGCTGCCCAGTTTCATGATTTTTCTTTCCTGAAGAGCCCGCAGCAGCTTTGCCTGCAGGATGACGTTCATAGAGTTGATCTCATCAAGGAAGACCGTGCCGTCCTTGGCTTCTTCAAAAATACCGATGGAATCAATGGCGCCCGTATAGGCTCCTTTGGTAGTACCGAAGAAGATGCTTTCCATCAGGGTTTCTGGAATGGCGGCGCAGTTGATGGCGATAAAGGGCTTGTCAGCCCGCTCGCTGCCTTGGTGAATGGCATGGGCGAATAATTCCTTGCCTGTTCCGGTTTCACCAAAGAGCATGACGTTGACATTGCTCTTTGCCGCTTTTTTGGCGATTTTCTTGGTGAAAAGAAACTTCTCGCTGCTTCCCACAAGCTTGTCCGATGCGTCTGAGTTCTCCGAGTGGTTGACGAAATTTTGCAGCAGACCGGACTGGTACGCCAGGTTTTCACTGATCAGATCGGAGTTCTGATAGATGGAATATACCGCTTCCAGATCCCCTTGCTCAAAATAAGGATAGTTGTCAGAAATAACATGAACGTATTGTCCGTTGGACATTTGGTATTCAACCTTGTGGTTGCACAAGGCTTTTTTAGTCCGCATAACAAAATCGTGAGGCGCGTTGGGATCCTGATTGGCATAGAGACTGTTTCGCTTGATGTGATCATCGGCTGAATAATTGGCCGCTTCCATATCCAGGGCAGTCTTATTGGCAAAGAGGACGAAGTCGTCCTTGTCCGCGGCAAAGATTCCCTGCTTAATATTATTCATGATTTCTTCGTATAGATTGACTTTTAAGGTCAGTCTTTTTTCTTTGTTTTCTACAAACAAAAAAGCGTCCATCTTTTCAACTGGAAAATGAGAAATGACAAAAGGGACGTTTTTGATTTCTATTTCGACCTTGGTTTTTTTATTTCGGATCTGGTCAAAGACCTTGGTTTTTATAAAGGGAATCAATCCAGAACATTCTTCTGCTTTCAAATTGCTATAGATAAATTCATTGTTCAAGTATACGACTACAGGATGGGGAAAGTGTTCAAATGCAAAATGCTGCATGGCTCTTCTCCTTACGTACAAATTTGCTTTCATTGTATCGTGATCACGCAAAGAACGCAAAATTTCTTTGCGCAAAAGCAAAAATATTTTGCGGGATTGTGCAAAAAAAACCTTATAATAATAAATTTTTTCAAGAAAACTGCCATTTCATTTTTGGCACGGGTCTTGCAATAGTTAGAGGTGACAGAGATAGGGAGGTGACAAAATGTATAAAAATCGAGCAATTTTTCAACCCTATTTGGAATTGGTAGAATTCTTGGGTGAGGTCTTGGGAGAAAATGTGGAGATTGTCCTTCATGACCTAACCAACCTGGAGAGATCTATTATTGCCATCAACAATGGGCATATTAGTGGACGTCAATTGGGGGGACCCGTGACAGACTTGGTGCTCAGAATGATGAAAGATGTAGAGTTCAAGGACATGAATTATATTACCAACTATCAAAGCGAAGCCAAGCATGGCAAGATGCTGCACTCTGCAACCTATATTATTCGTGATGAGCAGAAGCGAGTGGTTGGCATGATGTGTTTCAATTTCGATTATAGTGAGCATTACGCCATTCAACAGTCGGTGGAGAAGATCTTGCCAAGGTTTATGCAGCAAAGGGAAAACAAGGAAGTTTCCGGAGATATTATTTCGGAGAAGCTGAATGACTCCATTGAGCATCTGGTGTCTGGATCCATTCAGGAAGTAACTTATTATAACGGCATAGAACCGCAGCGTTTGGTGCAAGAGGAAAAGATCGATATCGTACGAGGTCTTCATGACAAGGGGATCTTTCTGATCAAGGGTGCAGTAATTGAAGTGGCAAGTCAACTGCAGATGTCGGAAGCAACCGTTTATCGATACTTGTCCATGATCAGAAGAGAAGAATAGGATTTGACTCGGCAGTTCTGGCCAGATGCCGATGAAAATACAAGCAAGACATTGTAGGGGGGTTGTTCTGGAAGAAATAAACAGAATGACAATCAATCTCGCAAGAACTTATAATTACTAAATACAAAGGAGTGTATTTATGGGAAATCAATCGAAAGCAAAAGAAAAGCGATTGCCTAGTAAAATTGAAGCATTTGCAGTTTTAATTTTTGTTATCGCGGGTGTGAGTCTGGGAAGCAAATTTGGCGTTAGCATCGGAACCGTATTGTTGGTTTGCGCAGTCCTTTCCATTATCGTTGGATTGCGTTGTGGATATACATATAAAGAGCTGGAAGAGGCCATCAGTGAGAAGATTAATGATATTATGCCAGTCTTCTTTATTCTCTTGGCCATCGGCATGCTGATCGGTACTTGGATGTTTGCGGGTACCATCCCGACAGCCATCTATTATCTGGTGAAGCTGGTAGATCCTCGCATGGTGATTGTATTCGCCTTCGCGGTATGTGCCATCGTAGCAACAATCATTGGAACCTCTTGGGGTACTGCGGGAACTATTGGTGTGGTCATGATCGGTTTGGCTCAGGTATTGGATGTGCCAATGCCAGTTGTAGCGGGCGCGGTTATCGCTGGTTCTCATTATGGACAGCTGATCTCTCCAATGTCAGACATGGTTGCCATCTCTTCAACCATGGCCAAGGTGGATCCTTCAGAGATGATCAAACGTACCTTGATTGTGGTAATTCCATCTACCATTGTCAGCTTGATTCTTTATACTTTTATCGGTTTCACTGCAGGCGGCGCGGGCGGATCGTCCGAAATGGTTGATGAACTTCTTTTGACCATTAGCTCAACTTTTAATGTTAATCCGATTGTCTTGTTGCCACTGGCATTTATCATGTTCACCAGCGCCAAGAAGTATCCATCGGCACCGTCTATGATGCTCTCTGGTTTCTTGGCAATCATCCTGGGCGTTGTATTCAATGGTTTCTCATTGGGAGACGGATTGACTGCGGCATTTGACGGATTCAGCGCAAGCATGACTCATATTGATCCAGCGACATTGATGCCTCAGGTTGCTTCTTTGATCAACCGTGGCGGTATGCTGACTATGAGCTATGTAATCGTCCTATTGTTCTGTGCCATGATGTTTGCTGGCGTTGTATCGAAGATCGGTTGTTTGGAAGTCATCGTTAGCACTTTGGCTAAGAACGTCAACTCTATTGGCGGTTTGACAGTGGCAACGATTATCGCTGCATTTGTAACAGCGGTAACTACACTTCAAGCTTATCTGGCGATTATCGTGCCAAGCGAATTATTTGAAAAGAAATACATTGAAAATGGATATCATCCGGTGAATATGGTCGTGGCAGCTCAAACCATTGGTGCCATCATCATGGTTTGCTTCCCTTGGGGTGACACAGGTCTTTACATGGCTGGGGTTACCGGCGTGCCGACACTGTCATATATACCATATGCATTCTTCTGCTGGGGTACTGCCATTATTGCCATTGTCTTCTCTTTCTTGAAGATTGGTGTTAAGAAATTGGACGAAGATGTTGTGATTGAAGAACCAAAGGCGACAGAAGCCGTTTAAGAAGTGCTAAGCCGCTGTTTTGGTCTCTGATCATTTCAGCGGCTTCAAATTCGAAATGCGAACAGGAAAGAACTTGTCATAAATTGAAGAGAAAGGTCGTTAAGGTATGGAATTTAATTTTGATAAAAAAGTAAACCGTTATAATACTGCTTCACTGAAATGGGACAATGTGAAGGAATACTATCCGAACGCAAAAGAAGATCCTTTTATCATGTGGGTGGCAGATATGGACTTGGAATGCGCGCCGTGTATTTTGGATGCGCTTCATAAGCGCGTAGACCAAGGGATTTACGGTTATTCCCAGGAAGGGGATCAGGAATACAAGCGTGTGATTCATAATTGGATGATGAGACGGCACAATTGGGATGTTGACAAGGAGGCCATTTTCTATTCGCCAGGTATTCTTGCAGCCCTGGGTTATATTCTTCAGATGTTGACAGAACCGGGTGACGGCGTAATTATTCAACAACCGGTTTACTACCCATTTGCCTATCTGCCAAATGGAACCGAGCGAAAAGTTGTAGACAATACGCTGATTTGCAAGGACGGCCGATACCAAATGGATCTGGAAGACCTTGAGAAGAAACTTCAAGATGACAACAACAAGATGGTCATCTTCTGCAATCCACACAATCCGGTTGGCCGTTCATGGTCCAAGGAAGAATTGACCGCTTTTGTGGCCTTGTGCAAGAAGTACGACAAGTTGATTGTTTCTGACGAGATTCATTTTGATCTGACCAGAACCGGAGTGACCCATACTGTGCTTGAGACCATTGATCCATCCTACAAGCAAAGAATTATTACTTGTACAGCGCCGAGCAAGTCCTTTAACTTGGCTGGACTGCAAAACTCCAATATCATCATCAACGATCCTGAAATTCAGAAGCAGTGGAAGTACTTCACACGCTACATTGCCCATTTGGACGGTGCCAACACATTCGGTGCAGTGGCAAATGTTGCAGCCTATGAAGAGGGCGAAGCGTGGCTGGATGCGGCGCGTTCCTACATCGACGGGAATATTGCGTACATGAAGGACTTTATTGGGGAAAACCTTCCAAAGCTTACCTTCATTGACTGTGAAGCAACCTACCTGACTTGGGTGGACTTCTCTGGTTATGGATTGGAAGAGGAGGAAGTCGATCGCATTTTGATTGAGGAGGCTGGTGTTCTATTGGACAATGGCACGGCTTTCGGAGAGCCGGGACGTGGTTACCAGCGGTTTAACGTTGCTTGTGCGCGATCAACGGTTCAAGGCGCCATGGAATCCATTCAAGCGGCATTTGCAAAGTACGAATAAATCCTTATTAAATAAAGAATCGAAAGGCTCTTGGCCATGCAAAATTGCAGGGCAGGAGTCTTTTTTCTTGTCAGAAAGATCATGACAAGTCATACTGATTGCTTCATAATAAGGGATAGAGAAGGAAAGGAAAAAATTGGGGAGGGATGGCAATGAAGGAGTTTAATAAGGTGAATCTGGCGATTTTGCCGACGCCTTTGCAGTTGATGCCAAATTTGACAGAGGTGCTAGGGACGGGAGACTTGTATATCAAGCGTGACGACTTGACCACCGTTGGACTTTCAGGCAATAAGATCCGCAAGCTGGAATATTTATTGGCTGAAGCAAAGGCGCAGGGAGCGACAACACTTTTGACTTATGGCGGCGCACAGACCAATCATGGCCGGCTAACAGTGGCGGCGGCAACCAAAGCCAAGATGAAGAGTATCTTGATTTTAAGTGGCCCCGAGCCGGAATATTTCAGCGGGAACTTAGTTCTGGACAAGCTGATGGGTGCAGATCTCTATTTTACAGAAGGGGATAAAGCGGAAAAGGCCAAAGAAGTGATTCAAGCTTACCAAGCTGCTGGCGAGAAAGTATATGAGATTCCCATGGGCGGCAGCAATGAGTTGGGTGCTCTTGGCTACTTTTATATGGTTGAGGAATTGAAAGCACAGTTTGAAGAGATGGGAATATCGCCAAAATTCTTGATTGCCGGTGTTGGATCGGTTGGAACCTTCGCGGGGCTTTGGCTGGGAATCCGGCATTTTGGCCTGGATCTTGAACTCGTGCCAATCTCGGTTACCCCGGAAGCTTTTTTCACAGAGGAAGAAGCGGCGGACTATATTAATCGGACCAGTGAGTTTTTAGGACTAACTCAGCATTGCCAAAAGGAAGAATTGAAATGGATCTATGGGGATGGAGAGCAAAGCTATGCAGGAATCGGCTACAACCAACCGGATCGACAGACCCAGGAGGCCATCCGATTACTGGCAAGGACGGAAGCAATCTTTACGGATCCATGTTACTCGGGCAAGGTTTTTCATGGATTTGTAGATACCTGCAAAAAGCATTTAAGTACTGAAGAAAGCGCGGTCTTTTTACATACAGGTGGTGTACCCGGTCTTTGGACTAAGGAACACTTGGACCATATGCAAACCATGCTAAAAGAATAGACAAAAAGAAACAAGCCGTTGACAGGCTTGTTTTTTTATAGGATGATGCCCAGTGCCAAGGCTGCCACAACGATGAAAGGAGCCGGAATTTTTCCGGTTAACAAGAGCAGAGCAGTAGCCGTGGTTACCAGTAAATTATCAAGGGTAAATCCGGATTTTTGCATTAAGATTACGGCGGATATGCTAATCAGTCCCCCAGCTACAGCGTTGATTCCTTTTAAAGAAACCTTGATGCCCTTGATTTTCTTCATGTTCTCCCAAATGGGATAGATGAAATAAATCAGGAGCAAGCCCGGCAAGAATATGCCGATTCCACCCAATACGCTTCCAAGGATCTGATAGGCAATACTGTTTCCGCGTGCAGCCATTCCACCTGCATAGGCGCTGAAGCTGAACATAGGTCCCGGCAAGCCCTGAACCAGACCATAGCCGGTTAAAAACTCCTGGTTGGTCATCAGTTCTTTGACCTGAACCAATTCGGTGTGCATAACGGGAACGACAACCTGGCCACCGCCAAAAACCAGATAGCCATACCGATAGAAGCTTTCAAAGAGGTCAAGCAAAGGATTGTCCCAAATCATGGCCGCAGTGAAAGAGCTGGCGGCAAAAATCGCAAAAGCGATAAAGTAGGGCCAAGGGGGATTCAGTTTAACATGATTCCATAATTCTTCTTCCTCACTGAGAAAGATGCTGACACTACCGCCGATGACCAGGGTGAGGGGGAAGATCCAGGGTGAGCGAACATAATAGGTGGTAATCGCCCCAAAAAGCAAAAGCAGCATGGTCATCTTATCCTTGATCACTTTTTTCCCAATGCGCCAGGCGGCAACAATAATAAAACCTACTGCCATGGGACCGATGTAGCGAAGTCCTTGGTAGGATAAATTAAGCTGAGCCAGGATTTGATAGAGGAATGACAGGGCTGTCATGGCAATCAGCACCGGCAGCGCCCAAGTTAGCATGGTGAGTAAGGCTAGCAGTGGTCCTCCGGTTTTATAGCCAATGGAAACAATGGTCTGGGTGCTGGTGGGTCCTGGCAAGATGCTGCATAGGGCAATCAGTTCGACCAAGTCTTCTTCCGTTACATAGCCTTTCTTTTTTACCAACTGATCGGTGAAAACACCATAATGACTGGCAGGGCCACCGTATGCGCCCAAAGAGCATATAAAGATGTCTTTGAGAAAAGTACGCCATTTTATTTGATGATTCATATTATCCTCCATTACTTGAGTATGTAAGTGGCAATACTACGCTTGAGTTTTTTATACCCAATCAGAAATAAGTTTTGCCTGAAGCCTTAACTGGGACAACGTTTCCTTGACAGGAATTGGATTTAAAATTATACTGGTGTTGCGTTGATATATCAACGCAACATTAATTCATGGAGGTGCAAGATGATTCAAGTCAGATGGCACGGTCGCGGAGGACAAGGCTCTTTTACCATTGCCCGTCTATTGGGAGCGGCTGCCGTGCTTCAAGAAGGCAAAAACGCTTTGGCGTTTCCCACATTTGGACCGGAGCGGAGAGGTGCGCCGGTATTGGGATTTACCAAGATTTCCAATGAAAAAATTCATGACCGCAGCGAGGTGCAAAGCTGCAATTACGTTGTTGTTTTGGATGAAAGCCTGATTGACGGGAATACCGCCAAGGGACTTGAACAGGGCGGCTGCATGCTGATTAATACCAAGGATGCGTCCACATATGCCTCCATGTTTGACTGCAAGGTAATTGGAATTGATGCAACCGAGATTGCATTGAAACATATCGGGCGACCCATCACCAATACTGCCATGTTAGGGGCTTTGATCGCGGAATCGGACATGCTCAAGATTGAATCCGTCAAAGCGACCATTGGAACGGAAATGCGAAAGGACTTGGTGGAGAGGAACCATGGTGCGTTGATGGAAGCTTACCAGCTGATTAAGGGAGGACAAGCATGAGACCAAAGGTAAAAGCATATCAAAAACCGAAACACCTTTCGGATTATCCTCAGACAACAGCTTTTGAGTCAGGACACCTGGTAACGAAGAATGCGGGTTGGCGTACTTTTCGTCCGGTTGTGGAAAGTGACAAGTGTGTAGGCTGTTTGCGCTGCTATCTGGTTTGTCCGGATGGTGTCATCGTTCGAACAGAAGACAATAAAGTAGAAATCGAATATGACTTTTGCAAGGGCTGTGGAATTTGCGCCCACGAGTGCAAGGTGAATGCTATTTCCATGAAAAAGGAGGCTGAAGATGAGTAAGAATATTAAATTTGTCTCCGGTGATGAAGCCGTAGCCTTGGGGGTTCGTTTGGCACGTCCCCATGTTATCTCGGCCTATCCAATCACACCGCAAACCATTGTGGTGGAGCGACTCTCTGATTTCGTGGAAGACGGTAGTTTGAAGGCAGAATTCATGCATGTGGAGTCGGAGCATTCTGCTATGTCGGCAGCCATGGGTGTTAGCGCGGTAGGCGCGCGTGCCTTTACGGCAACCTCATCGCAAGGGCTTTTACATATGGCGGAAGGGGTGCACTATGCCAGCGGCGCTCGTTTCCCTATCGTTATGATGAACGCCAACCGTTCGGTGGCTGTACCATGGAGCATCTACGGAGATCAGCGTGATTCTCTGGGATTATTGGATTCCGGGTGGATTCAGGTCTATGTAGAAGACGCGCAAGAAGCGTTGGATATGATGATCCAGGCTTATAAGATTGCGGAGCATCCTGAGGTATCGACTCCTTTTATGGTGAACCTGGATGGATTTGTTTTGACCCATACCTACGAGCCGGTTGATCTGCCAGACCAAGACAAGGTCGATCAGTTCTTGCCAAAGTTTGAAACCACCAACAAGATGTCTTTTGAGGAACCAAAAAGCTTATGTTTCTCTACTTCGCCAGCAGACAATCAGGAGTTCAAGTTGATTCAGCATCGGGCCATGCAGCGCTCAGTTGATGTGATTCGTCAAGTGGACCAGGAGTTCCAAGAGTGCTTTGGACGAACTTATCATGGATTGACGGAGTCTTATCAGTGTCAGGATGCCGATGTGGTCCTAATGACGCTTGGATCGGTCACCGGAACCGCACGAACCGTAGTAGATGAATTGCGGGCTGAAGGACATAAGGTAGGCGTTTTTAAGATCCGTTTTATGCGTCCGTTCCCGGAAGAAGAAATCCGTGCTTTGGGTGAGTCTGTATCGAAAATTGGTGTATTGGAGAAGAATGTGTCTTTCGGTTATGAAGGAACAGTCTTTACCAATGTGAATTCTGTATTCGCATCTCTGGAAAACCGAGTCAAGTCTAAGAACTATGTGGGTGGCTTGGGTGGCCGGGATATCTCAAAAGCGGATATTCGAACCATATTTATGGATCTTTTGAATCATGATCGCTTTGAAAAACGCGTGGAGTTTATTGGAATGGGGTGTGAATGTGATGAATAAACCAATTCGACCAAAGGATTTGCCGGAACAGGAATTCTTCTACGGACATAAAGCATGTGCAGGCTGCGGTGCTACCGTTGCTGTTCGACTTGCCATGAAAGTATTAGGAGAGCGCACTTTCTCGGTTCTTCCTGCAAACTGCATGTCAGCAGTCAGCTTTATTTATCCACAAATGGCCTTTACAACCAATGCTATGATCGCGCCATTCCCAGCGACGGGCGCCATGCTGTCGGGTGTAGCAGCCGGTGCCAAAGCCTTGGGATTGAAAGACTTTACTACAGTGGGATTCGCGGGGGATGGCGGCACGGCGGATATTGGCTTCCAAGCCCTATCGGGAGCCATTGACCGCGGTGATGATATTTTGTATATCTGTTATGACAACGAAGCTTATATGAATACAGGCATTCAAAAAAGTGGCTTAACGCCTTATGGAACCAAGACAACCACTTCTCCTGCTGGAGACAATCTGCCAGGCGCGGTTACCCATAAGAAGAACATGTTTGAAATTGTAGCAGCCCATGGCATTGCTTATGCGGCTACGGCCAGCATTGGCTATCCAAACGATTTTCTTAAAAAGCTGGAGAAGGCAAAGTCTGTTCGCGGACCGGTTTATCTTCATATTTTGGCAAGCTGCCCAACTGGTTGGGGGTCAAAAACAGAATTGACCATTGAACTGGCCAAGCAGGCCGTGGATACGGGACTTTGGTATCTGGCGGAATATGAAGACGGTGAGTTCAAGCTCAGTAAAAATCCAAAGGAATTTGCACCGGTGGAGTCTTACCTTTCCCGACAAGGTCGCTTTAAACACTTGAAAGAAGAGGACATCAATGTAATAATTGAACAAAGAGACAAGAAGTGGGAAAAAATGCGAAAAGCATGGGCTTAGAAGGAGTAGGGAATGCCGCAGGATAACACAGAAATTTACACTTTATTGCTGGATCGAATTATTAGTCTGGAATACCAGCCCGGAGAGCTTTTAAATGAGAAGAAATTGATTGACGAATTGGAAGTGAGTCGAACCCCGATTCGTGAAGCGCTTTTGAAGCTTTCTGAAAAAGGCTTTGTTATCATGGTTCCGAGGGTAGGCACCTATGTCTCTCAAGTGGACCTTCGAGAAATCAAATACGCCTATGAAGTGAAAAAGAACTTGGAAGTTTTGGCATGTGAACTGGCGGCGGCCCGAGCGACGGAGACCCAGGTGAATTCCCTGTTTGAGATCGTTGAGCGGATTGAAACCTATCGGTCCCAAGAGGATTACCGAGAGTACATTAATGATGATTACCGTTTCCGCAGGATTATCAGGGAAGCTTCCCAAAATCCCTATCTGCTGAATTACTTGGAAGAGCTGAATAAAAAGACCATGCGTTTTGTCAACTATGTTGAGTACAAGCTGGAAAACCCAGCCTGGTACAATGCTTCCTTGCGGACCATGGCAGAGTCAATTCGGGATCATGATTCCGATGCTGCGGGCAAGGAAATGAAGAGTCATACAGAGATCTTTCTGAATGAACTCGCAAAGCGGTTTTTTGTTTAATTATGAAGACACCCTTAATTTTGCTATTGAGTGGATCAATAGAGAGTTAAGGGTGTTTTTGTGTGAGAGAGTGGCAAAGACTTGACGCATCTGATAGTCTTGTGTTTGAGAACTTGTGTAAGGAGTCAAGGGATGAAGAAAACCATTGGTGTGTTTGCCCATGTGGATGCAGGGAAGACCACCTTTTCAGAACAAATTTTATATCATACCGGCATGATCCGTTCGCTGGGGCGAGTGGACAGCAAGGATGCCGCCTTGGATCTTCATGAAATTGAAAAGCAACGGGGAATTACAGTATTCTCTGATCAAGCTTATTTTTCCTATAAAGAGGATGACTATTATTGGATTGATACACCGGGGCACGTTGATTTTTCTTCGGAAATGGAGCGGGCTATTGGAATCTTGGATGCGGCAGTCGTAATTGTTAGTGGCATAGACGGGGTGCAAAGTCATACGGAAACCCTAGTGGAATTATTGGATGACGCCAAGGTCCCTATTTTCTTTTTTATCAACAAAATGGATGCGGGCCATGCGGATCGACAGGCTGTGATCACGGAACTGGATCAGCGGTTTGGCAATGCGGTGGATTTTGACCAAATCGATTTTGAGAGGCTGGCTGAATACTCGGAAAATCTGATGGAAGCTTACTTTGATGACAACTATGACGAGACCTTGTTTTTGGAAGAAGCAAGGAACATGTTTATGGCGGGTGCGATTCGTCCGGTGCTAACAGGATCAGCCTTAAAAGATCGTGGAATAGATCGGTTTCTGGAACGCTTGCATCAACTGACAGCGACCAAGCATGGGGCAAAAGAGTTGTCTGGTCAGGTATATAAGGTCAAGGTAATCAAGGGCGTTCGGCATGCCTTTGTTAAACTGACAGGCGGTACTTTGAAGGTGCGGGATTTTTTGGGTCAAGAGAAGGTTACGGAAATCAAGAAGGTATTTGGTGGCAAGATGGAGAGTGTCCAGGAAATCAGTGCCGGAGATCTTGCGGCAGTGACAGGGATTTCTTTAAAGGCGGGCGAAGGATTTGGTCAAGAAGAAGGGATTCATTATGCCATTACGCCCATCTTTCGAACCAAACTCGTCGTTGATCCATCATTGTCCAGCAAGGATGTCTACTTGGATATGAAGGTCTTGGAGGAAGAGGATCCGTCTCTGCAAGTGGCATATTCACCCAAGAAGGAAATTACCATTGGAATTATGGGTGCTATTCAATTGGAAATACTAAAAGAGGTAATTCCCAAGCGGTTCGGTTATGCGGTGTCCTTTGATCAACCGCAAATTCTTTACAAGGAGACCATTGCCAATGAGGTGATGGGCTGCGGCCATTTTGAGCCTCTGCGCCATTATGCCGAAGTGATTATAAAGCTTAAACCGGGGAAACCAGGATCGGGCATTGTATTTTTTAACGAGGCGTCGCCGGATGATCTGACCGTGGGCAATCAAAATCTGATTCGCCATCATATTTTCGAAAAACAGCATCGCGGAATCCTCACGGGATCCGAGTTAACGGATTTGGAGATTACCCTGTTAACAGGACGGGCTCACAACAAGCATACCGAAGGGGGCGATTTTCGGGAAGCGACCATTCGTGCCTTGCGTCAGGGTTTGGAACAGGCGGAGAATGTGATTTTGGAGCCGATTTTTCAAGCCGTGATTCGAGTGCCCTTCACCGAAGTTGGAAAAGTCATGACAGATATTACGGTCATGCATGGAACCGCTGAAGCGGAACAAGAAGGCGATGATGCTGTGATCACCGCACGGGTACCGGTTTATAGCTTCCAGGATTATCATTTGAAACTGACAAGCCGGACAGGTGGTCGAGGAAGAGTCAAGGCCAAGGTGGTGGCATATGAACCCTGCCATAATTCAGATCAGGTCATTGCCCAGATTGCTTACGACAAGATTACGGATACGGAATATCCTTCTTCTTCTATTTTCTGTGCCAAGGGAAAAGGATATACCGTGCCATGGGACCAGGCTCGGGCCTATATGCATACTTTGAAAAAATAAAACAAGAAACGGAAGACAACCATGATGGAAGTCTTCCGTTTTTCATTTATTTTGCTAAGCTTTTCCATGATAGACGATTTGCCAGTCGCCATGGCTCTGATAAAGCGCGACCAACACGTAAAGGCTGCCGGTGAAAAATCCCAGAATCATCATGAGTAAGATCCAAATAATAGCTACCGCATGACTTTTTTCCCGGTGAGCGATCCACATGGAAAAAAGAATGAAACCGACGTAGAGATCGATAAGGGACATGACTCCCCAAGGGTTTTGAAGTAGCATTTGGCCATCCTTAAAAAAGTCGCCATTGATAAAGCCATTGGCAAGTCCCGCTGTCATGGCGAGAAGACCAATCCAGGCAATGAGTTTTGCTGCTTTCATATTCATGAGAGCCTCCTTGTTTTTCTTCTATGTTTACATATACCCAAAGATAAGAAGTCGGGTATAAGGGTACTTGGAAAATCAGTGAAATCAAGAGATTTTCGTGAGTTGGATCGGAAAAAGGGTAAAGCAATAAAGTGAGTTGTATAGATAAGGAGGAGGTCAATCATGAATATTGCGATGCTGATTATTGACATGCAAAAGGGATGTATGGAAATGGACGACAGTCGGGAAACGATGCTGCTTGCAACAGAGTATATCAATGAGGTGAGCGGCTATTTCAGAAAGGCTGGCAAACCGGTGATTGTTATCCAGGACAGGAGCGTAGACGAAGGTCCCGGTTCAAAAGGTTATGAAGTGATTGATGAGTTGGTGATTGATGAAACAGATATTTTGATAGCCAAAACCCACAACAATAGTTTTCATGAAACCCAATTAGAAAGCATACTCCATGATCTGGGCGTGGAGTTTCTTGTGATCAGTGGATATGCGGCAGAGTATTGTGTCCTCTTTACCTATAATGGGGCTCGAGAGCGCGGTTTTGGCGCATCCCTTTTGCAGCATGGTCTTGCCGGACTTTCCAAGGTGCGGGTTGAGGATACACAGCTGATTCGTTCAGTAATCAGTTATGAAGCCTTGGAATTTTTCATGAAGCAATAAGATGATGATCCCCCTAGGGAGGGAATTTCTTACGGGGTATGTTTTTATTGAGGTGATTCTATGGGTGAAGCGAAGATCACAGTAATAAAAAATGGCCCTCTCCGTGTTCAAAACGCCAAGCGTTTGATCCAATCCAAGGGGGAAGATTTGCCATGTTCATCAGACTTTGCTTTGTGCCGATGCGGTTGGTCTTCAAAAAAACCTTATTGCGATGGGTCTCATATCAAAAATGGTTTTTCAGGAGAGAACAACGAGAAAAATTTGCGGAATATCACTGTAGCCTATAAGGGCAAGGAAATTACGATCTACGACAATCGGAATATTTGCTCGCATGCCGGTTATTGTACAGGAGAACTGCCTTCTGTTTTCACCTGGGATATGCCATGGATTGATCCTGACGGAGACACAGTGGAAAAGATTATTGCCATCTGTGAAAAATGCCCTTCCGGTGCCCTGTCCTATTCAATCGATGGTGGTGAACGGATTTTTGGTGCTACAGAAGACGACTTGATGATTCGTGTTGTAGGCAGATTAAGTCAGGGCCCTTACGTGATAACAGGCAAAGTACGGATTGAAGGACAGATAGGCAGGCAGCCGGAAACACCGGATAAAATGGTATTGTGTCGTTGCGGTCGAACAAAAAACAAACCCTATTGCAATGGGGACCATCGATTTACTGGAGAAGATGAGGAGATAGATAAAGATGATGATTGATCAAGTTGCATTTACATCCAAGTATTTTGATTTATACAAGGTTAACGGTCACTCGTATGCGGCCATATCCAACACACCAGATAACATTAGCAATGCAGGATTTGTTGATTTAGGGGACCGTGTTGTTGTGTACGATACTTTTTTGTCGGTGGAAGCCGCCAAAGATATGCGGCGGGCGATTGAGGAAATCGCGAAAGCCAAAGATACAGTGATTGTTTTGAGCCATTGGCATAGTGATCATTACCTAGGTAATTGTGCATTTCCAAAGCAAACCTTGATTCTATCATCTATCGCTGCAGACAGAAAAATAAGAGAGACTATGCCAGCCTTGCAAGACCGGGAAGAATTGTTGAAAGAGCTTCATGAGCTGGAAATGGAATTGGAAAAAACAACAGATGACAAGGAGATTCTACAGATCAAGAATGCATTGAAATTTAACCGGAATTTTACCCATCCTGAATTGGAGCTTCGTTATCCCAACTGCACTTTTGAAGGAGTGATCAAGCTGACAGGAAAAAAGGCTGAACTGGATTTAAGGAGCATTGATATGGCCCATTCAGCGGGGGATGTGGTCGGATTTGTTGAGAAGGACAGGGTGCTTTATGCAGGTGATTTGGTTTTCTCTGACAACCATCCCTATCTTGGCGCAGGGGATCCATTGAAGCTGAAAGAGGAATTAAAGAAAATGCTTGAAATGGATGTAGAATACATCATACCGGGTCATGGCAAGATTTGCGGCAAAGAAGAGGTGCAGAATAAGATTGAGTATATTGATGCGCTTATGGAATTGGTAAAGGAAAACTTGAATTCAGACAGGGAACTGACAACGCAGGATTTACCAGAAAAATTTCATCATTACTCGAGTCCGTCTTTCCAATGGAATGTGAACTTCCTGCGGGAAAGCTTGTTATAAAAGTTTAGGCAATTAAACAGGCAACCCTTTGATTTTTTAATCATGGGGTTGTTTTATAGTTGCCATGAGAGGATACCCGCGAGAAAGAAGAGGGATTCTGAGAAATAAATTGTGTGAAAATTTGCACAAATATTATTCTTGTGATACTCTATCATCATGATATATAACAAAAAGATATAGATAGGAGAGAGACATGCAGAGTTCGAATACCTATGCCTTATTAGGCTTACTGACAATTCAACCCATGACGGGATATGTGATGAAAAAGTGGGTCGATGAGGTTTTCTGTCACTTTTGGAGAACCAGTTACGGACAGATCTATCCAACCCTAAAAAAACTTGTAGAGCAAGGATTGGTTATAGTCGAGGAAAAAGAGACTGAAAAGGGACCGGCTTCCAAGCTATACACCATAACAGAAAAAGGAACCCAGGCAGTAAAGGATTGGCTGGCGGTGGATGTCTATGACTTTAATTACCGGGATGAGACCCTGTTAAAGCTCTATTTCAGTACGCTTTTGCCCATGGAAACTGTAATAGAAAAGTCGGAACGAACCTTGGAATATCATCAAGGCATATTGGCAGATTACCAGAACATGGGTCAAGATTTTTGGAAAGAGGAGGACTTCACTCGTCAGGATTTGGTGCGTTATCTAGCGGTGAGAAAGGGTGTTTATTTGAACGAAGCCAGAATGAAATGGGCGGAAGAATGTGTTCGTTTGATGAAGCAGTTTGACGACAAGGAAAATAATAAGTAGGAGGATAGCAATGAGGATAAAACCAGTTAGTCGATGGATATGGATTTTACTGGTTGTATTACTGACCACGGCATGCAGCAGTGAAGAGAGTCAATCACCAGCCCCTATTGAGGAAGCAGTCGCAGTTACCGAAGAAGCGGTTGAAGATTTATCGGTACTGGAGGCGAAAGCTAGTCTCACATTTTTAGGGAGAGCCAGTGTTCGATTGGACTTTGCCGATGGACGGGTGGTGTATATCGATCCAGCTTACGGAGATAGTGGAGCCTATGAAAAACCTGCAGACCTTGTTTTGGTGACTCATCAGCATTCAGACCACAATGCTATTCATTTGGTTACCTTGAAAGAGGATGGTCAGGTCATTCAGTGCCCATATGACATGACGAGCGGTTCCATCATGGAAGCAAAAGGTTTAAGCATTGAGTCGGTTGATGCCTATAACAGCAATCATAATTTGCGGGAATGCTGCGGGTTTATCATTTCTGACGGTGATTTGGTCATTTATCATTCTGGAGACACTTCAACGACCAAGGCAATGGAGGAATTCAATGAATATGAAATCGACTATGCCCTTCTCTGTATGGATGGCTATTGGAATATGGGTCCCGAAGAGGCCATGAGTGTTGCAGATCTCATTCAGGCTCAAGCGGTGATTCCCATTCATACCTCAGCCCATGGAAATTTTGATATGGACCAGGCAAAGGCCTTTACTCACGAGTCGGCGATGATCCTGGATATTGGTCAATCGGAAGACTTGTTGGATTTATCCTTTTTGGCAGACCATGTGGCGATTCCTTTTGAAGACGCCATTGGACCGATTATGGAGGAGCGACTGCATGCGCTTGAGACCGATGATTATGACTTGTATATGAGCAGGATCACAAAAAAGAATCCATACTTGTTCAATGAGCAGGAACGGTGGTTTATGCATATGAGTGATGATCCCATTCGCAATGTATCCTTCGAGGTTATTTCTACAGAGAAGATTGACGATTATACCGGTGTGGTTAATATTCGCCAAAGGCACCAAGCCTATGAACCCTTTGATATCGTCTATCCCTTGCTTTTCAAGTATGAAAGAGGAAAGTGGATGGACTATGGCTATCATTTTGAAGAGATGAAAACCGATCGGTTTACAATCAAGTATATGAAGGGCGAAAAGCGGGTAGAGGAATTCAGACAGATGCTGGATGACGCCTATGACCACTTGGCGGTCTTGTATAAGGAAAAACCCCATGAATTCTTTGAAATGAAATTGTTTTCGGATCGAGAAATGCTCCGGCAGCGAACAATCCCTGCCAATGCGTGGCTGTTTACAGGTTGGTCGGAGCCGGATGAATCTTTGAAGATCTTTACCGGACATCACGAAGGGTATCGTAGTTATGGTGGAGTTGTACAGCATGAGCTGGTCCATCACATCACCATTCGCATTTGCAAGAATAATCTGGCCGTGTGGCTTTTGGAGGGAATTGCCATGCATGACGGATCAGCCTACTATCCCTTTGAAGATTCATCGCTTTTATCGCGCATATCGAAAGACGGCGTCGCGCTATCCATTGCTGAATTGGAAGCCATGGATCTAAGCGGCCAGGTGACACCGGAACAAATAACAAATTTCTACAATGCAAGTTATATGTATGTGAAGTATATCTGTGAAGCCTATGGACATGATACCCTGATGGATATTTTCTATGAGGCAGGCAAAAAGCCATTCCATGACTCCACATTAAATGAAATGTTTGAAGTCAATAATCAGAAGACAACCCAGGAAGCAATTCAGGCGGTATTGGGACTGAGCAAAGAGGAACTGAGTCAAGAATATTTGACATGGCTTGACGATCAGAAAATTTGATAGCAGCAACCACCAAATTGGTGGTTGCTGTTTTGCGTGCAAGAACGCAAAGATTTATAATAAGGATAATGAAGTTTTGATTAGAATCTTGAGATGGGGGAGATGAAAAGTGGGAAAGAAAGTCATTGAGGCGATTCATAAGGATCCCTATAGTGTTGAATTGGATCAGGTTGGCTATTTTATCATTAAACCGATCCGAGAAGAAGGGATTATTGAAGCTTCCTTTTATCATTACAACAAGGAACTTCAATGTGTGATTCAGGGAAAGGATGCCAGAAGTATTTATTGGACCATTATTGAAAATGGCTGGGTGACGGATCTGAGCCATGCAGCATATTTAGGAAAAGAATTGGCTTTTGCTGAAGTGGCAGTTAGAGAAAACATGCCTTATGAGCAGCATTGAAGACTGGCAGAAGCTTATTACCTCTCAGTGAATATCATTAAGAAGATAGTCTATGGAAATAGGAAGAATATAGAAAAAATCGGACCATAATAAATGGTTCGATTTTTTAGTTTGAAACAATTTATCAAGATACCCGTCAAAATTTTTGAAACTCATGCACGAAATGGGCATGCTGATTCGTATTCTTTTTGAAGGGGGAAATACAATGGAAAAAACTTTTGCCGGCAAAACCATTCAAGACATTGTATATGACTACTCCGACATGCTGATTCGGATTGCATTTCAGAATACAAAATCCATGGTCAATGCTGAAGATATGGTGCAGGATCTGCTGATCAAGCTGATGAATCATAATGGCCGATTTGAGAATGAGGAACATGTAAAGGCATGGCTGATCCGTGTTTTGATCAACCGGTGCAGGGATTATCAGCGGTCTGCTTGGATGAAAAGAATGGTTCCTTTTCGTGAGGAAATAGATGTTCTCGCGCCCCAGCACCAAGAGGTGATGGAAGAGATCTTCCAACTGAAGCCGGAAGACCGAAACATCATTTATCTCTTCTATTATGAGGGCTATGCCATAAAAGAAATCGCCCAAATGATTGGCATGAAAGACAATACCGTCAGTTCAAGATTGGTAAGGGCAAGAAAAAAGCTAAAAGTACTATTGGTTGAAGGGGGAATGGAAGCATGAGCAATGCATATAAAGAAACGATGAATGCAATTGAAGCAAGCGAGCAGTTTAAAGCGGAAACCCTTCGGAAATTGGAAAATCAAAATATAAGAAATGAGAAGAAGAGAGGCTCAATGAAGATGAATCAGACAAAGAAAGTGGCAATGGGATTGGTGGCAAGTTTGGCGATTTTGGCAGGAGTCTTTGGCATGATGCCGGGCGGCCAGCCGGCAACGGCAGTGGATCTGACCACAAGAATTGTAGTGGATGGCGATGCGGTTGCCGCAAGTGTGGCTGTAAATATTGAAGGGACGATTGTTGAGGTAGCTGAAGACGGCATGAGCTTCAAGTTGGATAACGGAACCTGGGTCAATGTAACGGATGAAACGGAAATTGGCATCTCGGGACCAACGGCAGCACCTGCGGATGAGCAATTTTTTGAGCCGACATTCCGTGTAGGCAACGCTATTGCCGGATTTACCTTGGTCGAAGGTGAAGAGGTTGACGCCTATGCCATCTACACCAATTGGAACTGGGAAGATCCTATTCGATAATATAGTTGTCATTCAAAAGCACCCCGGCTAAAATACGGGGTGCTTTTAATATTATAGAAAGGGTATTTTTTCGAGTCACCCTGAGATTTTTTTCAGGGTGTTTTCAATTTCAATCAGGGAACGAAAGCTTGTTGACATATCTTCTGTAGCACCAAAATTCATGTTGATGTAGGATTCTGTTACTGGATCAAAAAACATATGGGTGGCTGTGATTCCGATATGCCCTTTGGGTCTCGGCAATCCACGCAGTAAGAAGAATAATTCTTCAAATCGGATTTCCATCATGCCCAGACCATAATGGATCCCGGACCGGAAAGTGTGAGGAAAGGTTTCCATTGTTTTTAGTAGTTCTGGCGAGATCAGTCTGCCTTGCCGAAGTGCCTGGTGGAAAAGCAGGAGATCATCTACAGTTGAAACGATTCCTCCCCCAGCCCAATCACAAGACAAGCTTTTAAAGGTAGAGACATCCGTTTTATTTAACCATAGTTGGCTGATTGGTGGAGTAGGCTGGTTCTTTGGTTCTGAATAAAAGAGCAGGTAAGAATCATCCATTCCAAGTGGCGTGAAAAAGGAATCCTGAAGGCATTGTGTAAAAGTTTTGCCTGTGACGGCTTCGATCAAGAAACCAAGCAGAATATAGCCGGAGTCAGAATAAGAAAAACGCTCGCCAGGAGTGCCAACCGGTTTTTGATTTTTACGGGAAAAGTCCAAGAGTGCTTGCGGCGTCCAATGGGTATCGGGCTCAGAGACTACTTTCGCTACAAAGTCAGGACCTGATAGAACGGGTCCTTCAAAGTAGTCAGCAATCCCCGAGGTGTGTTCCATCAGCTGGCGGACTGTGACTTGATCGACATAGTCGGTCCCATTATGAAGGAAGAGATCTTCTAGAATTTCAGAGGATAGAATTTCGGCGATTTTTGTATCCAATGAAAGATGCCCTTGTTCAATTAACATCGCTGTTTGTGTTGCGGTGAAGACTTTGCCAACACTGGCAATATGATAAGACAGTGATTTTGATGAAGCAGTATAGCGATACTCAAATCCTAGTTTTTCGGAGAATACCAGAACCTGTAGGTCCTTTGGCGATTTTATTTTCGTCTGCATTTTTTCAAAATGACGATTGAGTCGTTTGACGGCATCTTGACTTGATAATGATTTTTTTTGACGCATTTTTTCCTCCTTGAAGATTTTATGGCTAGTTCTGTTCATATCCTACCCCTTTTACATGCATGTAAGTATTTGTGCGGTTCGAAATAATTTCTCTTTTGCTTGTCTTTGGGTAGAAGTAAAACGAGTAAGAAGGAAATATGCTTTTGGAGATTGTCATTAATGGATTTTTCGATATAATAAGTAAAGTGAAAAGTATAGAAAGAGGAATGAATTATGAATCGATATGTGATACTGGCAAATCCCGGTCATAACCGCATCTATTTTGAGACATCTATGAAAATTGCGCAGTTGGAGTTGGAGGCGCTTTCATTGGCATACAACTTAGAAATTACGGAGATCGGTGAAGATGATCTGGGACTTCCCGCTTCCATTGGCTTTCAAACAAACCGAGAGTTGATAGAGGAAGATTTTGAGGTATTGGGCTTCTCGTCTATCTACTATGCGCTCTTTGAAGTTGTAGAAGGAGGGCTTTTGCGCCCTGTCAGGGTACCTGATTTTCATACCTTCCCAGAGAGCATGGTCAAGATCTTGAAATATACCGGGAAAACCAATGAGCAGTTTACCCGTTTGATGGTCAACTTAGCATTAAGTGCATGCGAAACAAACAGTGAGAAAATCACCCTTTGCGATCCCATGTGTGGAAAAGGAACTACCCTCTACGAAGGCTTCATTCGTGGATTTGATGTGCGTGGAGTTGAAATCAACGCCAAATGGTCACAGGAAATTCAAACTTATGTGAGACGATTTTTGAAAGAAGGACGATTTAAGCATCGAGCGGAGCGATTGAGCCGTATGAATGCTAGGGGTAAGAAGTTTGCAGACGGCTTCCAGGTGACAACAGCCGTAACTAAAGAGGATTTCAAGGCTGATAAGGTTCAAGCTTTCCAGCTTTTCCATGCGGATACCCGCAAGGCGAATTTATTGATCAAAAATAAATCCATTGATTTGATTGTATCGGATCTGCCTTATGGGGTGCAGCACGGCAGCAAGCAGGCGCAAAGTACAAGCATGGAACGTAGTCCTTTGGAATTGATGAAGGCATCCATTCCAGCTTGGGTGAGAATGATGAAGCATAATGGCAGCATGGTATTGTCATTTAATGAGTTGACCATGAAATATGAGGATCTGGCAGCAGTATTGGAGAAAAATGGATTAACCGTATTGAAGGAAGCGCCATATACTGGTTTTCTACACCGCGTGGATCAATCCATTAATAGAAATCTGATTGTGGCAGTGAAAAAATAGGATATCAAAGCATGAGGCAGTCGTTTTTGGAAAGCGGCTGCTTTTTTCATGCGAAAGCGTGTGTCTTTGTATTATTTCGGGTATGGGTTCAATGATGAAACGAAAGGAGAAGATTATGGTTGGTCCATGCAGTGTGATTGAAAGAGAAGAACAATTGGTTTTAGCGATACGTACTCGAACTTCGATTCAAGAATTGCCGCAATTAATCGGTGCGAGCTATCAAAAAATTTGGGGGTATATGCAAGAATCTGGAGCGGTTCCGTTTGGCCCGCCTTTTGTAGCCTATTTTAACGAGGATATGAATGACATGGAAGTGGAGATCGGATTTCCGGTTGCCAGCCAAGTGCCGGGCAAGGAAGAGATTGTCATGAGTCGAATTCCGGCTGGCAAATACGCGGCCATGCTTTATACCGGTCCCTATAATAAGTTGGAGTCCGCTTATGGATCCATTATGGAGTGGATGAATGAGGAGCAATTGGAGTATGGCGGTTGTACCTATGAAATCTACTTAAATGATCCAGACGAAGTGGATGAAAGTGAATTGGAAACACAGATTTTGATTGCCGTGAAATAAGGAAAAACGATATTTAGGAAAGCTGATAAACATTCGGCTTTCCTTTTTTGGTATACTGTCAAAAAGGAAGAGGTGAGGGAAATGAGCGAACTAACAATAAGAAATGCGACATCGGCAGATTTGGATATGGTGACAGCCATTGAGGCGGAGTGTTTTCCCGCAGCGGAAGCGGCAACGAGGGAATCCATGGAGGATCGTCTGGGCGCATATACAAAGGGATTTTTTATCGCGGAAATTGATGGGAAAGCGGTTGGCTTTATCAATGGTGCATGCAGTGATTCGCCGGTGATTGAAGATAAGTTTTATGAGTCCATGAAGTGGCATAAGGATAATGGCAAACATTTGATGGTCTATGGTCTGGATGTTTTGCCGGATTATCGGGGACGAGGCTATGCAAGAGAGTTGATGAAGCGGTTTATTGATTTTGCCAAGGCTGAAGGAAAAGTGGCAGTGCTTTTGACTTGCAAATCGCATTTGGTTTCTTTTTACGAGAGCTTTGGTTATGTGAATGAAGGTGTGTCAGATTCGACCCATGGCGGAGCACAATGGCATGATATGCGGTTGTCTTTATAATTTGTGTAAATCTTGATGAATGAAAAATCCCACTGATGAGTGGGATTTTTTTATATGATACTCCAATTTTGTTCTAAAGCGATTTCTTTTAGTTTGTCATCTGGATTGACGGCAACCGGATTGCCTGTAAGACGCAAGATATGATGGTCATAGTGGCTGTCACCATAAGCAAAGCTGTTTTCCCAGTCAATGGTTTTCTCATCAAAGGTCTTTAGGAGAGCCGTTGGTTTGTTTTTCCCGGTAACAATGGTAATATTCGCGTCGAAATCAAAGGTTCCATCTGGTAGAAAAACCAGCTCAGTGCCTATGATTGTGTCGACTGGAAGGTGTTTGACGATCTCATTCAAGAGCAAGGTATTGGCTCCCGAGCAAATGACTGTATGACAGCCTTCTGCTTTTCTTTCTTGAATGCTTTCGACCACCTTTGGATTAAAATGCTGGATTAACTCAGTGGTGCAATCTCGAAAGAAGATAACAATCTCCTCTTTGGTCATATCGTCAAATAGATGCATAAACTGGACAGAAGCTTCCGCACGGAATCTTTCCTTGTCCATTCTGGGATCCAAACGGAGTTTATAAACGGCAAGGAGCCGAATCACCTGCAAATAAAAGCGGATTAAGCGAAAGGTAGAATAACGCTTTTTACCATAATACTTGACGATAAAAGGCAAGGTCTCTTTTTCAAAAATGGTGCCGTCAAAATCATAAATTGCCAGTTTCATAAGTCCTCCTGAAGGCTGTGATGTCAATCTTTGATGTTCTTGTCGGTAGTATACCGGAAAAAATGATAAAGTGGAAGAAAAGATTCAATTTTTTGATGATAAAAGTTTCGTTTATACGTATAATTATACAAAAGGAGGAATGGGTATGAACTTTTCATTTGTATTGCCTTCTGCTATTCGGTATGGCAAAGGTGTTGTAAAAGAGTTGGATCAAATATTGAGTGACTTGGAAGCCAAAAAGATCATGATTGTTTGTGATGAGGGAATTATCAAGGCGGGCATCCTTGACAAGGTGACAGCCGAAATTGGATCGGATAAGGAACTTCTGGTTTTCAGCAAGATTGAAGCCAATCCAAAGGACTATAATGTGGAAGAGGGAGCAGCCTTTGCGGCGGACAACCAGGTGGATGCGGTAGTTGCCTTGGGTGGAGGAAGTCCCATTGATGCTGCCAAGGGAATGGTGGTCCTTGCCAAGCAAGGAGGTGCAATTCGTGATTATGCAAGCAAAGCTATTGGTACAGATTGCTTGCCATTGATCGCGATTCCTACTACTGCGGGCACGGGCAGTGAAGTGACCTTTTCTTCGGTTATTACTGACACGAAAGAGAATTTTAAGTTCACTGTAAAGAGTCCTAATATTGCAGCCAAAGTGGCTTTGGTCGATCCGGAACTGACCTATACTCTTCCGGCTTCCATTACTGCTGCAACAGGCATTGACGCATTGACCCATGCGATTGAAGGATATACGGCAACCTGTACAGAACCAATCGCAGAGGCTTTGGGACTTTATGCTGTGGAGTATATTGGAAAGTATATTAAGCGGGCAGTAGATAATGGTTCTGATGAAGAAGCAAGAGATGGCATGATGATGGGTAGTCTTTTGGCGGGGTTGTCCTTTAGTCATGCGGATGTGGCCGGGGTGCATTGTATGGCAGAAGCTTTGGGGAGCATTTATGACAAACCCCATGGTCTTTGCAATGCGATCATCTTGCCTCACATGATGAGAGAATGTCTGCCCTTTGCTCAAGAAAAATATGCACGGGTTGCAAGAGCATTAGGGATTAAGGAGCAAGATGACAAGAAGGCGGCTGAAAAGGGCATTGCTTGGATTCAGGAAGCTTCAGCGGCAATTGGTCTGCCGGATTTTAAATCTCTGGGGGTTGATCCGGAAGGATTTTCTTTGTTGGCGGAACTGTCATTCAAGAACGGATCCAATGGCAGCAATCCAAAGTTGATGACGAAGGAAGACTACGAAGAACTTTTCCATAAGATTTATTCATTGTAGACCTGCAGGATTTTGCTGTATCATGAGAGAGAAGGCAAGATCTCATGAAGGGGAGGATGCGCAATGAAATGGACGGAGCGGCACCATGCGTTTTTAATTGGTTTGTTTTACCGGGAAATGGTCGATCAATGGGGCAGTGAAGGTGAAGCTTTCTTTGCTCAAGCCACAAGAGAGTACGCAGAGCAACGGGGATACAGAATGGCAAAACGTGCGCAAAAGCATGGATTTGCCCTTGATTTTTCGGCTTATTTTTCTCATGGGGAATGGGCGCCAACAGAACCGCCAACCTTGAAAGGCCAGTCCTTTTCAGATGGATTAGACTGGGTGATTCTCAACCCGGAATGTCCATGGCTTTCCACCTTTCAAGCTATGGGGGAGCCGGCTTGCGCCAGAGCTTATTGTGCCTTGATCGACAAGTATTTACTTAAGGGATTTAATCCAGCGCTAGCTCTAGAGGTGGAAACTTTCTTGCAGGATTCGGACTATTGCACCTTTCGATGGAAAGATGCAGATCTGTCGGAAGAGGATTGGGTCAAGATCGCTCAAGTGAAAAGTCAGTATACGCACGAGAATGTCATGTCTTTTGCTTATCATACAGGTCATGTCTGGAAATCTTTCAAGCTTGTGTTGGAGCGGGAAATGGGCGAAGAATCAGGGCTTGTGCTGGATCGTGTGAAGGAAAGATTTCAAGATAAGTACGGGGTAGAATCACTTGCTCAGATGATTGCCTGTGAAGTGATGGATTTCAATCTACTTCCAGAGGAGAATCAAGAAAAGAAGTGCTATGAAAATGAGACTGGCAGACTTGAATGAAAAGGCGGAGGAATCGAATGAAGAATAGGTTGAAGGAAAAACTGGATAATGGGAACAATGTGGTCGGAACCTTTTTTGAGATTGGGGGTACAGCGGCCATTGAGTGCTTGGGACTGACTGGATTGGATTTCATGGTGATTGATACGGAACATGGCCCCTTTGATGTGGAAAGCGCTATGGAATATATCCGGGTTGCTGAGCTTCATGGGGTTTCTCCATTGGTGCGAACGAAAAATCATGAACGGGCTTCCATTTTAAAAATGCTGGATGTGGGGGCGAAAGGATTGATCATCCCCAATATTCACACCATAGAGGAAGTGAAAGAGATTGTCGAGCATGGCAAGTACGCTCCGGTGGGGAATCGTGGTTTCTTCATGGGCCGTACGGCGGGCTATGGCTATAATATTATTGCCAAGGACGTGCCAGGCTACTTTGAGACCTGCAACCGCGAGACCATGCTGATTCCTCAGTGCGAGACAGTTGGATGTCTTGAGAATATCGAAACCATTGCTGCCATGGATGGTGTTGACGGGATCTTTGTGGGACCTTTTGATTTATCCATCAGCATGGGGATTCCAGCTCAATTTGATCATCCTGATTTCAATGCGGCTTTGAAACGGATCGTAAAGGCCTGCCAGCAAGCGGATATTCCCGCCTTTATCTTTGCGGGGAATGCCCAAGGGGCCAAGGCGCATTTTGCCAATGGTTTTAAGGGTGTGGCTATTAATACGGATGCTTCCGTTTATATTCAAGCCTATAAGGACATGATTGAAAAACTTCATTCATAGAATTTTAAAGGGACTTTCCGAAAGGAGAGTCTTTTTTCGTTCTGGAAGGAATTTGAAGGGGTATAAGAATACTGAATGGAGGGAAATACGATGACTTCGATCAAGGAATCTGTAATAAAGAGCCTGCAGCGTGCGTCGCTAACCTTTAAAACCTTTCCGGTAACCCTGGCGAGCGCGGCTGGCTTCACAATTGTAACCTTAATACGCATTTGGATGGATTGGCCCCAGCAAGAGGATTATAACTTTCTTTTCAACTGCCTGCATCTGTCTCTGGCTGCGAGTGCCATTTTAGGACTAGCCATGATTACTGCAGTACAAAGACGATACAATAGTCCAAGGGCATTCGCTCTTGCCAATAGCACCGCTGCGGCCTTAGGTGCACTCTTCTTTCTGCTCCTCTTTTTGTTTGGCGGAGCGGAGCCCAGCATATCCAGGCCGGTTGTAACCAATGTGAGTGGGTTGGTAGCAGCAAGGATGTCGGTTGTGATGATCCTTGGCATGATTGGTTTTATCTACTTTGCCGGTCAGCACAAAGAGGAATCTGATTTTCCAAGTGCACTGTTTATGACCCAGAAGGCTTTTTTGATTGCTGCCATCTATGGTGGTGTGATGATGGGTGGAACCTCTGGGGTTGCAGGTGCGATTCAAGCTTTGCTCTATCGAAATATGAGCGAGAAAGTTTATATGGTTTTGTCTGCTCTCATTGGATTTATTGCATTCGCGATTTTTGTCGGTTATTTTCCTGATTTTAAGAAAGACAGTCAGGATCCTCATCGAGCGATTGCGGAAACCCAGCCCCGCTTTATTGAAGTCTTATTTGAATTTATTATGGTGCCCATTGTTGTAGTCCTAACCGTAGTCTTATTGGCGTGGGCGGCGAAGACAGTAGTCACGGGGGAATGGCCTTCCTTCTCCAGAATGGCTGGGATCGTGATCAGCTATTCCATTGGGGGTACTTGGCTGACTATGATGGTTGCCAAGAAAGAGTCCAGCATAGCTCAGTTCTACCGTCGAGTTTACCCCATTACCTTGTTGATCATTCTTGTCTTTGGGGCTTGGGCCTTTGTCGGCAGATTGTCAGAAAGTGGCATGCGGAAGCAAGAATATTACTTTATGCTGGTGATGATAGCCGCTTCAGTATCGGCAATTCTTTTGCTGGTTTTAAAAGGAAAAGCCTATGCGAAAATCGCCGGGGTGGTTTGTCTTGTTGCAGCAGTTTCCGTATTGCCTTTAGTCGGGTATTATATACTGCCGGTACGATTGCAATTGAACAGGTTGGAGAGTCTGCTTGTTGAGGAAGGGATCTTGGTAAATGGAAAGCTTGTGGCAGCTCAAGTAGAGCCGGAAATAGAGGCTCGAATTGCCATAACCAATGCGGTGGATTTTCTGGCTTTCGAAGAGGAGGCTGAGCTGCCGGAATGGTTTGATGACAATCTTGCCAACCAAGAGATCTTTAAAGAGAAAATGGGATTCGAAAAAACATGGAAGGATTGGGATCAAGACTTTCCAGAACGGGATCCAGAACGTCTTGGCATGTTTTTGATGATGCCAAACGCAACAATTGATATCAGTGAATATGACTGGGCTCTTTATCTTCGGAAAGCAGAGCCGGGAAGATCGGAAGTACGGTCTGAGACGATTGTAGGCGAGCGAGGAACTTACCGCTTTGACTGGATGACCGGTGATGGAGATCAAGTTCCGAATCTAACCGTTTGGCTGGACGGGACCGTGATTTTGCAAGAGGATCTGAAAACATTTATGGACCAAACTGCTGAAGCGGTTCGAGAACGATCGGGACCGTTTGAGGCCAAAGGCTATGAAGAAATGAGTGTCATGTTCGAGACCCCAGAGATCTCTGTCTTGTTGGTCTTCCAGCATATGAATTTGTATCTTGATCCACAGGAAGACATCATGGAATATTATCTGGAACTGGATACCTTGTACGTGAATGAGAAATAGAAAGGAGACAACTGTGAAAGTATCGGTTGATGTTGCGATTAATGGAACTAAAGAAGCAATCTGGCAGGTCATTACAGATATCGAGGGTGCTGTAGAGAGGATCGAAGGTATTCAAAAGGTGGAAGTTTTAGAGAAACCTGATGACAGTTTTGTGGGATTCAAGTGGCGGGAGACTCGGATCATGTTTGGCAAGGAAGCCACAGAAGTCATGTGGGTAACCGATGCTGAGGAAAACAAAGGATACCAGACCCGTGCGGAAAGCCATGGCGCTATCTATATTTCCACTTTCACAATCGAAGAAAAAGAGGACCACTGCGTATTGACCATGGGTTTTGAAAGTCAAGTGGTGAGCATAGGCGGCCGCTTAATGGACAAAGTTTTTGGTAAGATGATGAAAGGGGCCACAGAAAAGGATCTGAGAAAAGACTTGGAAGATATCAAAGCCTATATTGAAGGTGTGTAAAGCATTCTAGCTATTTATCAAATTGAGGAAATAACTTACGGGTTCTTTTTCAAGCCTTGCATCATTGATAGAATGAAAGGATCGAGAAAAGAGAAAAGGGAGGAAAACATGGGATTTTTAGAACTGGCTAAAAGACGGTATTCCACGCGTGTGTATCAGGATATGAAGGTTGAGAAAGAAAAACTGGATCGAATTTTGGAAGCCGCTCATATTGCACCCACTGGAGGCAATCGGCAGCCCCAGCATTTGCTCGTGGTGCAAAGTGAAGAAGGCTTGGTTAAACTGGGAAAAGCAGCAACAATCTTTGGCGCGCCTTTGGCGATTCTAGTTTGTGCTGATAAAGAGGCTGCATGGAAGCGTCCTTATGACGGAAAAACACTAGAAGAAATCGATGCAAGTATTGTAACGGACCATATGATGTTAGAGGCCACAGAACTGGGATTGGGCAGTGTCTGGATTTGTTATTTTGATCCGGAAATTTTGCGAACAGAGTTTCAGATTCCGGATTCTTGGGTGCCGGTGAATCTTCTGGCGATTGGGTATGCGGCAGACCAAGCCAAGAGTCCTGAACGGCATGAGCGTGATCGCAAACCATTGGTTGAAACTGTCTCCTATGAGAAGTTTTAAGTCACTTGCATAGCGCATAAATTATGACGAATTTGACTAATTATGAAATCTGTTATACCCTATAACGGTACGAAGTTTATAGAATCAGTATAGAAGTAAGCGCTGTGAGTAATTGATTTGTGAGATTTGTAATGCATTTGGCAGTATAAATTCGAACTCATCACCAAAATGAAAACAGTTCTGAAAATATCCGATTTGAACTGGGGTTTGTTTAGGGTCTGCTGGCAGGCAATAAACTACACTACATTTGTGGTGTAATGTGAATGTATTTATTACGTGAAACTTAAACACTCTAACTCTTATCATTTTGAAAGAGTTGGGGTGTTTTTTTGTATATTTTAAGGAGGTTATATGGAGAGAAGAGAATTAAGACAAGAACTATTCAATCGAAATTTCGTCAAATGGGGATTTGATATGAACTTGTTTGTCTCATTGGCAGCAGCATTGCTGGTGGGCGGTTTTATCGCCTTTACTTTGTTTCAACCAGATTTAGCTGCTGAAACCTTTTCTGAGATGAACAGTTTGTTAAATCAAAAGTTTAATTGGTTGTATATCTTTACAATTAATGCGGCTGTGATTTTCCTGCTGGTGATGGGCTTTTCAAAACTAGGAAAAATCCGGCTTGGCGGTTTTACCGCAAGACCGGAGTATAGCAACTTTGCATGGTACGCCATGCTGTTTTCTGCCGGAATCGGCATTGGCATTTTCTTTTACGGCGTAGCAGAGCCGATTTATCATTTGTCTATTCCGGAAGCACTGCAAACTGGATCGGCATTTGACAATTTTAAAATGATGTATTTGCACTGGGGTGCGCACGCATGGTCCCTATACGGATTGGTGGCCATCGGCTTGGGGTATTTTTCTTTTAATTTGAATCTACCGCTTTCATTCCGAAGCTTGTTCTATCCAATTATCAAGGATAAGATTTTTGGAATTTGGGGCGATATTATTGATACATTTGCGGTTTTAGCGGTTTTGTTTGGTTTGGCAACATCTCTTGGTCTTGGCGCAAAGCAGATCAACTCGGGATTGAACTATGCATTTGGGATTCCTAATTCTGAAACAGTGCAGATTATTTTGATTGCCGTAATCACCTTTATGGCGACTTTATCGGTTGTGAGTGGAATTTCACGTGGCATTAAATTCTTAAGCCAGGCTAACACGGTAATCAGTGCAGTTTTTTTGTTCTTCATTTTGATTATTGGACCCACTGGCTACATTTTGTCGACTTACCTATCCAGCATGGGGGTATACATTAAAGATTTTGTGAATATTGGATTGTTTACGGCAATTACGCCGGAAGCCATTGAATGGCAAGGTGGCTGGACGATTTTTTACTGGGCATGGTGGATCTCATGGACACCCTTTGTTGGTACTTTTATTGCCAGGATTTCAAAAGGCCGTACCATTCGAGAAGTGGCGGTTGGCACCATAATTCTACCGACTTTGATCATTACACTGGCAATGACAGTCTTAGGTGCAACAGGGATTTCTCTCAATGAAGCTTATGATGGAGTGATCGCTCAAGCCATTTCTGCCAATATCGCAACAGCCATGTTTGAAATGATCAAGTATTTGGTAAGCAGCCCAATTTTAAAAATGGGCATGTATATGATTGCGGTTATTGCCATCGTCTTGTTCTTTGTTACCAGCAGTGATTCTGGTTCACTGGTCGTAGATAACCTAACAAGTGGCGGCAAGGAAGATTCTCCGAAGACGCAACGGGTGTTTTGGGCGGTAATGGAAGGCGTGATTGCTTTGTCTGTTTTGCTGCTGGGAGGCGAACGGGCACTCAGAACCTTGCAGTCTGCGGTAGTAATCACTGGATTTCCATTTGCGATTCTTTTGTTGATTATGATGTTTTCCCTGTCCAAAGAGCTGAAGAAAAGCTATCGAAAATATGAACATAATACCATTATTAAGCTAAAACGCAGAATGAATAAGCTGGAAACGCTGGAATACAGAAAGTAGAAACTTGGGGCTTAATTTGCCCCGAGTTTTTTGTTGGAGAAAAATCAAGTATACTAATAAGAGAATAGGACGGGAGGGAAACAATGAAAGCCGAGAAAATCAATCTATCAGAGAAGTTTGAGTATGTAACGGATTACTGGTCACCTAAAATCATTGAGCAAATGAATGACTATCACTTTAAACTGGCTAAATTTAAAGGCGAGTTTACCTGGCATGACCATAAAGAGACCGATGAAGTCTTTTTTGTGGTAGAAGGGGAAATGAAGATTGAATTTCATGACCGAACGGTGACGCTGAAAGCGGGAGAACTATTTGTAGTGCCGAAAGGTGTTGAGCACCGGCCAGTTTCAGAAGATGAGTGCAAGGTGATGCTGATTGAACCGGCAGGGACGGTCAATACGGGTGAGGTAGAAAACGATCAAACGGTTGCTGAGATTGATTGGATATAGGAGCCGAAATGAAAGAATACTTATATCAGCTAAAATTGATACAAAGACTGAAAGATGAATCCGCTTGGACTGAAAAAGATGAGGCGATTGTCGGGGAGCATTTTCAAAGATTGGTAGAGCTGCGTGATCAGGGCGTTGTTTTGCTGGCAGGAAAAACGGACCGAGAGGGAGAAGATGGTTTCGGGATTGTTATTTTCCAAGCTGGAAGTGAAGTTGAGGCGGAAAGAATAATGAATGAGGACCCCGCTATAACAAAGGGCATTATGACGGGAGTTTTGTTTGCATATCATGTAGCAGTGGAAGGTTTCAGTAAATAGGAGAAAAGGCATGCCATGAATCGGCATGCCATTTCTGTGTTCGGGTTATTCTTTTGGTCCTTTAAACTCAAAGGCATCTAGCAGTACATAAGTGATTGGAATTAGCAAGAAGACCAGCCAACCGGGATGCCATAAGCCGTAGACGAAGGAAATAAAGAGATAGACCAAGGTACAGATTAAGGCAACCGCCGTTCCGATGGCTTCTTTTTTTCTCTTTGATTGGCTGTTGCGGGGTTGCAAATCCTCATCCTTGTTGAAAGCATCTTTGTTCATCATGTAGAAGCGCTCAAACATAAAACCTGCTTTGATACACAGCAGTACACCGGCCGTTACCAGAATGCCAAAGATCAAAATATTAGTTCTTCCATCAAATGGCAGTGCGATAAAGCCAAAAGCACTCAAGATAAAGATGGCAACAGCGAGAATAATCATTTTCTCAGCATTCTTTCGTAAATCAAGTCCAACAAGCTTTGTTTTTCTTTGAGACAATTCCTCGTCTGCGTGGATAAACTCATCAATGGACAATCCAAATGTTTCAGCCAAAGCTGTTAGATTCTGAATATCAGGACTGGCTTCTCCTCGTTCCCATTTGGAAATGGCTTGACGGCTAACACCAATTTGTTCTGCCAAGGCTTCCTGAGACAAATTCATCTCTTTTCTCAATGTTACGATTCGCTCACCTAGATTGGTTATCATAATCTCTCCCTCTTTCTATATGCAATCTGTTTCTGTCTACTTAAATTATGACAAATCTTCTTATTTATTGCTACAAACTCTTTTTGATTTCTTGCAACCTTTGGTTGCGAACCTAGTTGCATATATTGAAATCACTGAACCTTAGAACTAGTGTTGTTCAGAAAATATAGCCAATGTATCTGATAGTTCAAATATGATGAACCACTCAGGGGAGATAATTTATAGCTGTAACTACAAACCGCGGCGTAAACATTATGGTTGCATTACATAAAATGTTGAACTAAGAAGGTGAAAAAATGCAATTTATAAATGTTTTTGTGACAGCTAGCAATAATAGTAATATAATGTAATAAATACAATAAATTTACAGGGGGAGAAAATGGCTAAATCAAAAAAACCTTTTTATAAGAGATGGTGGTTTATTTTAATTATTATTTTAATGTTATTTGGTGTTTTCGGAAGCGGTGGAGCTTCAGTAGAGTCAGAAGATAATGCTTCAGTTCCTACAGAAACGGTAGAGCCTAAAGATACAGATACTGAAGAGGCAACTACTGAAGAGGCAACAACCGAAGAGGCGACTACTGAGGAAGCAACAACCGAAGAAGCGACTACTGATGCTGTGGTTGAAGAAAATGAGTTTCCAAACAGTGAAGCATTGCGAGGATTTACTTTAGATGAAGTGAAGCAGGTGTTAAAGGGAAATGCGCAAAAAGAATGGGGTGAGGATTATACGATGGTTCAATATGAGTATGAGAATCAACTCGAGGCTTACGAAAAAGTTATAGACACTTTGAATCGTGAAGATTTACCCGGAACAGTGAATGAGAAATTGATAGAAGCTGCATTGACTGAATGGCTTATAGATTTTGAAATGGTTTGGTATGACTACTCTTCTCAAGTGGATTCGTATTTTGAAGTTAAAGCAATTCTTGATAACCCAGATTTACCTGGAACAATCAATGAGAAGTTGATTTATGAAGCATTGGAAGAATGGGGTATAGAGTTTGATATGGTGATGTATGAATATGAAACACAGCTCAAAGCTTGGCAAGCAATGAATAGCTAGTACGATAAAAAGATCCCAGATTGGGATCTTTTTTTAATCATAATAAAATACGAATTTCATTTAATGTATGAACTACATAAAAGATGCGATGTCGTTTAGAGTTTTTTTCTTAAGTTTTGGAAGTTGGTAATCTGGATCTGGTTTTCCTACACATAGAACCATCATAGCGGTTTCGCCTTCCGGCCGATTTAGGAGGTCCTGTAGAAAAGTGGGTGGTGCCGGCGTGTAGGTTAGGCTGGCATAGCCTGAATCTCGTAAGGCATTGATCAGCAAATCGGTCGCGATCCCAACGGATTCGGTTACATAGTAGTTCTTATCCTTGCTGCCATCTGCTAGCAGTTGGTAGAATTCCTTGAAAATAACAATTAGGCAGGGTGCTTCTGTTAAAAAAGGCTTTTCATAGCTGATATTCAACTTATCCAAGTCCGCCTGCCAGTCAGCGCTGATTTTTTCTTCATAAAAGGTCTTTTCGATCTTTTCTGCTTCTGTTCGGATTTTTTCTTTCATGGCAGGATCGGTTACCACACAAAAATGCCAAGGTTGCTTATCAGCCCCACTGGGTGCGGTTCCAGCGGTCATAATGCAATTTTTAATGATTTCTAAGTTAATAGGTTCCTTGAGAAATTGGCGATAGGTTCTTCGTTTTTTACTTTCAGATAAAAGTTGTTCTGATCTTTTGGTCATGACTGCACCTCCCTGGTTCTGATATCTTAAGTATAGAAGAACTTTTTGATTGGAACAAGACACTGATCAATTTGATCGCTGTTTTTCTATTTGGGAAAAAGTTGTGAACAAATAATGAGGCGAATGGAAGCTGTAAGGTCAGAGTGATATACTTAAATAGGCAGAAAATGGGAGGAAAGAGATGAAAAACAATAAAATTTTGATGATCGTCATCATTTTGCTTTTAGCAACGAATTTTCTTACATATAGTAGAGTAGGACGGCTGGAGGATGAGCTTTCAAGAGTCAATAACACCCTTTACCGAATGAGTGACCGTATTGAAGATATCAGCGGCGATGTTTCGCGGCAGCTTTATGAGTTTAAGCTAGAGAATGCCTGGACAAGAAATGCAAGAGCGGAGGCTGTTTCATATAATGAAAAAGACCAAACGGCAGGGGTAAAGGTTGAGGTGGAATTCAATGAGCTTGGAAAAGATGAATTGGTTTCTATTGTAGTACAGGATAGCCAAGGTTCGATTGTAAAGCGTGCCGATGTAACCAATAAGATGGACGATAGCTTGAATTTGGTATCTTTTCTTGATTTAGCGATTGGGCAAGACTATACATTGTCCATTGTCGCGGAATCTAATGTAGCCAAACGCAGTGAGGATCTGGGGACAATCCGTCTTGGCAATATTATGAAAGAGGTTCTGTATGTAGATGGTCACAGCTGGGAGATTCAATTTGACGAGAATGGCAACTACAAAAGTGCTTCTATGGATATTATGATTCATACATTCTTCTCAAAAGAAGCTTTTATTGAAGAGTACTTTAAGAATCGGGATATTGTAGGATTTATTGGAGAGGTTTATGTGGGTGATCAGTTGATTGATACCATTGATTTTACATCGGAAGAATGGCAATTTTCAGGAGACTATAAGCAGTTAAGCTCGACAGATACCAAGAGTCAATTGCCAAAATTAAGGCTTGGAACAGATGATGATTCATTTTGGGATATCCATGGGACCTATACATTTGATAAGCCGATAGCAAGTAATCAGCAAGTGGATGTCCATGTGGTTTTGACTGATAATCAAGGAGATGATTATCGATACGTTTTGCCGTATATGTTTGAGTAAAGGCTAATGAATGCAAAACGCCTATAACACGAATGAAAAAGACATTGCAAAATCGCAATGTCTTTTTAGGTATTCAACTAAACAATAAAACCCATTTGACGTTTCACATGATTGGTGTTTTCGCTGTCGCTCAGCAATTCCAAGAGCAGAAAGGCGACATCGAAAGCAGTAGACGGATTATAAGAGCTAATGATATTTTGGTCCAGAACAATTCGTTGGTCGGCGATCACATTGGCCCCGAATTCAGCCAATTGCTTTTGGCGAAGACCGCCATTGAGATGATAGGTGGTTGCTTTCACGTTGTTCAGGATTCCACTCTTTCCGAGAGGAAGTGCGCCAACGCAAATGGAAGCAATCGGCTTGTCTTGCTTGTGAAATTCTCGAATTACTGCTAGAAAGTCCGGATGAAAGGAATCCTTATAAAAGCCCGCTTCTTCAAACCCGCCGGGAATGGCCAAGGCATCGAAGTCGTCAATGCTTAGATCCTTTAACTGCATCTCCGGTATTACAGTGAAGTTCCAGGTGCAAGTCAGCTTTTCGTGCATGCCAACAGTGATAAGTTCTGTTTGTCCGTTGCCGTCGGTCTGATTCCAGCCCATGACATCGGTAAAGACACTGGCTTCGGCCATTTCAAATCCATCGGCCAAAAGAAGACAAATTCTTTTCATAGGAGCCTCCTGTAAGAGTATTTACATTTTCTTGATGAAAGAATAGAATCATACTATCATAAATTTTCGGAAAAATCAGAAGAAAAGCAAGCGGGGGGAGTAGAGATGAAATATACCATTGATTCATGGGTGTTTGAAAAGAATCCTGATGTGTGTGCATGCATTATGATCGGGAAAGGACTGAAGAACTCAAAGACGACAGAGACGGATTCCAAGGTTTTGGCGGAGGCCGAAGCCAAGGTCCGGGCTGAGATTGATCCCAAGACATTGAAGGAGTTTGGTCCCATTGCGGACTACCGGGATGCCTTGAGAAATGCAGGCATCAATCCCAATAAGTTTACCAACTCTGTAGAAGCCATGAGCAAGCGGGTGGTTAAGAGCGGCTCCCTTCCAAGAATTAATGCTTTGGTGGATCTTTGCAATGCGGTAGCTTTGCAGGAATGCATCTCCTTGGGGGCGCATGACCTGCGGGATATCGATCAGGATTTAGCAGTGCGAAAAAGCGTGGAAGGCGATGTTTTTCTGCCTTTTGGGGCATCTGAATTTGAGCCAATTCCAGCAGATGAATTGGTCTTTATCAGCGGATCCAAGGTGCAAACCCGACAGTGGCTGTGGCGACAGAGTGAACTGGGTAAGATTACTTTGGATAGCTCTGATATCGTATTTCAGTTGGTTGGATTTAAAGGCATGCATTATGACAACTTTGAAAATGCCATTGCTGCTATTGAGAGTCTGGTGGAAGAACGATTTGAGGGAAGCTTTAAAACCTATCGGGTGGATCGTGAACAACCTGAAATTGAGTTTGAGGTTTAGACAAGGAGATCGGCATGGAAATGCAAGCGATTGGATTCGTGAAGAATGGAATCAATGATGTACATAAGCATGATTGGGATCAAGTGGAATCTACAATTAAAGTGCTGCCAGAATTGGCGCAGGGTTTAAATGGTCTAGAAACATTTTCTCACGCAGAAGTCTATTTTCATTTAGATAAGGCTTCTTTTGATTTAGAAACAGATTTGGTGGGACGGCCTGGAAGGAAGCTGGAAAATCCTTTGGTAGGGGTTTTCGCCCGCCGAACGAATCATCGGCCAAACGGTATAGGAATGACCATCGTAAAGATTCTTTCGGTTGATCAAGACATTCTCCTAGTGAAAGGATTGGATGCTGTAGAAGGGACTCCGGTCTTGGATATTAAACCGCATATCCCAAAAGGCAAACAAGGAGAGGTTCACTTGCCGGAATGGGCTAAGTGAAGGGATTAACATTCCTTTTCATAAGGCAGAAGAGATGATAGACTAGTGGTCAAATCAATTTCGAAATGCAAAAAATGGAACGAGAGTACAGGAGGGTAAGATGGCGCAACATATTATTGAAGAGGCAAAACGGTGTTTACAGTGTAAAAATCCCAGATGCAAGCATGGATGCCCTGTAAATACACCGGTGAATGAAGCGATTGGCCTCTTATTAGATGGTCAAATTGAAGAGGCGGGGGAGATGCTTTTCCAGAACAATCCTTTGTCGATTGTTTGTTCGCTGGTTTGTCCCCATGAACGTTTTTGCGAGGGGAATTGTGTTTTGGCCAAGAAGAGCAGCGCTATCCATTGGAGCACAATTGAGCATTATATTTCTGATTATTACTTAAACCGACTGCATGAAAAACCGGAGATAGATCGGCAGAAGAAGATTGCGATTATTGGTTCCGGTCCTGCGGGGATTACATTGGCCATTGTATTGGCTTATAAAGGGTATGATATTACCATTTTTGAGGCAAAGGATAAAATCGGCGGAGTCTTGCAATATGGCATTCCAGCCTTTCGATTGCCGAAAGATATTTTGGAACGATTAAAGGAACAATTGATCAGTATGGGTGTGAAAATCAGACCCAATACCTTGGTTGGGCCAGTAATTACGGTTGATGACTTGCTGCGGGATGGCTACAAGGCGATCTTTATTGGTACTGGGGTATGGAATCCAAGGCCCATGCGTATTAAAGGAGAAAGTCTGGGACATGTGCATTATGCTATCGACTATTTGAAGAATCCTGAAAGCTTTGATTTAGGGAAGAAGGTATGCATTGTGGGTGCCGGCAATGTTGCCATGGATGTGGCGCGTACGGCCATGCGACGAGGAGCCCGCGAGGTGACAGTCATGTACCGGCGTGATGAGGCGGATATGTCCGCGACCAATGAAGAGATTAAGTATGCCAAACTGGATGGCGTCAAGTTCGAATTCTTTAAAGTCCCGGTTGAAATCACCGATGATGGCATTCTTTATAAAAACACCGAGAAGGTATTGCAAGATGGAAAAGAAGTGATCATTGAAAAGGATGAGGCGGTTCAAGAATGCCAGGCGGATTCGGTCATCATTGCGGTTAGCCAAGGCCCAAAATCCAATATTGTTGCTCATTCCAAGGGAATTGAGATTGGAAAAACCGGATTGGTGACCACCGATGATTGCGGGAGAACCACGCGAGATGGTGTGTTTGCTTCAGGAGATGTTGTAACGGGAGCCAAGACTGTTGTGGAAGCGGTTATGCGATCGAAAAAAGTGGCGGAAGCCATTGACGAATATGTACAGAGTCTGGAATAAGAGGGGGAACACGAATGCAGCTGGAAATCATCAAGGCCATACAATCCATTTCTAGTCCAGTATGGGATGCAGTGTTTGAAGGGATTACCTTTCTAGGGGAACAAGAAGTGGCCATTCTAGTGGGCGCGGCCTTGCTGCTCTGCTTGAATAAAAGAAAAGGCTTCGAGTTTGCCTATTTATTGGTAACGGGTCTTTTAGTCAATGTGACCTTAAAAGAGATCTTCGATATGCCCCGCCCCATTGGACTTGAGGGTGTGCGGTCTTTGCGTGTAGAAACAGCAACTGGAAAGTCATTTCCAAGCGGCCACACACAAACGGCAACCATGCTTTATTGGTGGCTGCAAAGTCAGATTCGAAAACCGATAGTAACGGTGATCAGCTTGATTGTAATTTTTGGGGTTGGCCTTTCTCGTCTTTATTTGGGTGTGCATTGGCCGATCGATGTTTTGGCGGCCATAGGGATTGGCATGGCTTGGGTTTGGCTAATGGCCAAAGTCTATCCTAAATTGGAAGGGCAAGGTTCGATTTTCATTGGATTGGCGCTTGCCTGGGCAGGTTCTATTTTCTTCTATTCCGAAGACTATATGAAACTGCTGGGATTATTGACGGGTTTGACACTTAGCATTCTTGCGGATCAGAAATGGATTCACTTTGAAGCTAAGGGATCATGGAAGCAAAAGACAGTACGGCTGGTAATCGGGGCAGCGGGGGCGCTTGCCATTTTGATTTTGGGAAAACTGGTCTTTACGCATCCTGTTTTTGGACATGTGATGCGATATGGCTTGGTCATGACTTGGATCGGTTTGATTGTGCCTTTGCTTTCCAAACGATTTCGTGTCTTGTAATAAAGTTTGAAGAGGATATAACAAAAAAGATACCAGGCTTGGTATCTTTTTGCTTTCTATAGGGCGTTGAATGCCTTTTCGATTCGATTTAAAGCTTCCACAACAACGGATTTTGGACTGGAAATGTTCATGCGGATAAATCCTTTGCCAGGCTCGCCGAACATGGATCCGCCTTCCAAAATCAGATGGGCGTCATCTGCCAATTTGGCTAATAGATCTTGCTCGTCCATGCCGTAAGCGCTGAAATCCAACCAGGTCAGATAAGTGCCGGCAGGTTTGTTGAACTTGATCTTGGGCAGTTTTTCTTGGATGAAAGTGTCCATATAAGAAAGATTCTCATCCAATACATGATTTAACTCCGTAACCCAGTCTTCCGACTTGTCATAAGCGGCGATGGTTGCTTCCATGGCAAAAGGCGAGATCATAAAACCGCCTGTGTATTTTGTCAAAGTTTGGCGCATTTCTTCGCTTCGAATTACAAGGTTGGTAATATGCATACCGGCCACATTAAAGGTTTTGTTAACGGCGGTTGCTACAATCAGCTTATTGTAGTCGGAAAGATTCAAAGCTGATGTGAAATCTTGGCTGGATCGGATCAAATCGCAATGGATTTCATCAGCAAAAAAGATAACATCGTTGGCCTCGCAGATGGAAAGCAGCTTTTGGGTATCTTCTGCGGACCAGATATTCCCTGTTGGATTGTGGGGATTACAGTAGATGAACATGGTGGTGTTGGGATCCTTGCATTTTTCCTCAAAGTCTGCAAAATCAATGCTGTATTGATTGTTTTCATCACGCAAGAGATTATTGCGCACCACTGTACGTCCCGTATCTTGGATTTGCCGTTCAAATGGATAGTAAACTGGCGGCTGGATAATGACGCCTTGGCCTTCTTTTGTAAATGAACGTAAGCTGTTTCTTATGGCTGAAACAGTTCCATTACTGAACACCAACCAGTCTTTTTCGATTTGCATCTTGTGTCGACGGCCGTACCAGTTGATGATGCTGTTTTGGTAGGCTTCGCTTTCCATGGTGTAACCGATGATTTGTCTGTCGGCCCGTGCCTTGATGGCATCAAGAATGGCAGGAGGGCAAGCAAAATCCATATCGGCAACCCACATGGAAATGGTGTCATCGTAATAATTTAGATTGAATTCAGATTGAATCAGCACTGCTGATGTTTTTGCAGCGGATGTATGGCTTCGATCGACAATCTGATCGAATGAATAAGTAGACATTTGAAAACTCCTTTCAATTAGTTCAAGCTCTTGATAGTTCAATCATTTAACTATATAATAGTGAATAGAAAGTTTTCTGTCAATAAAATAAATGATCGAAGGATAATATGATGAGTAGGGATAAGAAATTCAAACATGTTGAAGATGCATTTAGCGAGTTTATGGAGCATTTGAATACCAATATGCGGATCTCCATGCGTTACCATTCAACACCGCATTACTATGGAATTGAAGAAGAGTTGTATCTTTCAGAAGCTCATGTGATTCAGGCGATAGGGGACAAGCCCAATCAAAGTCTGCTGGAGTTGGCGGAAGCCACCCATAGAACGAAGAGTGCCATGTCTATGATGATTCGAAAACTTGAGAAGAAAGATTTGGTTTCAAAGATCAGAACAGAAGCCGACAATCGGAGAATTGCATTGGCTTTAACTGATAAGGGACGTGTAGTTTACGACTACCACCAAAGATTGGATCAGGTTAATTACAAATCGATTTTTGAGAAGATGAATGAAAACGATGAGATCAATTTGGCAGATCTGGAAGTTGCCAACAAAGTCCTGAAAAGTTTGGTGGACATTCCGGAGCGGGAATTGCTCTTGCCGGAAGAAGATGAATAAGGTAAGGAATAAAAAACGTCGGACTGTCATCCGACGTTATTTTTGTTCCAGGTATTTTTTTACGGCTTGGATGGTTTCAGGACTGATGACATGCTCCATTCGGCAGGCGTCCTCTTCTGCAATTTCTTTTGGCAGTTTCAAGGTTTGGATCAGGAAGGTTGTCAGCAGGCGATGAGCATTGTAAACGCGTTCTGCCTCTACCTGTCCAGCGGGGGTAAGTTGAAGCTCGCCATCCTTGCTGCGAACGAGCAGTCCATTCTTCTCCAGCAATTTAATCGCACGGCTGACGCTGGGTTTCGAATAGTCGAGTTTTCTTGCAACGTCAATCGAACGAACGGAACCTTTCTCGATTTTTAATTGCAGGATGGTTTCCAAATACATTTCTTGTGACTCATTGTTATTCAACCGCATCAGCTCCTTTCTAACACATTATATCACAGGAGAATTGAGTCATATGAATTGTACGGATAGGGAAAAGAGTTCATGAAGCCTTGTTTTGATGATATAATGATGCGGAGCTTAAACAGAGGAGAGGGAATCATGGATTTTGTCGTATTGGACTTTGAAACTACAGGTCTTCGCAATGAAGACCAGATTATAGAAATTGGATATGTATGGCTAAAAGATGGAGAGGTCAAGGCGGAAAGCAGCACTTTGATCAATCCGGGAAAGCCGATCTCACGAAGAATTACTCAGATCACCGGGATTACGACAGAGATGGTGACGGATGCGCCGCAAATCAATGAAGTGATTGATGGTTTTGCCAAGTTTTTGCGGGGAAAGATGATTGTAGCCCACAATGCCTCTTTTGATGTGCGCTTTTTGAATAATGCATTGAGACGGGCAAATTTAGATTTGGTGGATCAATATGTTTGCACCATGCGAATGTTCCGCGGATACAAGCGGGAGTTGGGTATCGAAACACCTGGAGCAAAGCTTTCCGATTTGACGGCCTATTTCGGACATCATAATGAGAGAGCCCATCGGGCTTTGGAGGATGCTCAGGTAACAGGACAGGCTTTTGTAGATATGTGTCAGGTTCTTCCCTGGGAGGATTGGGTTACAGTCAAAAAACTAAAATAAACCGCGCGATTGCGCGGTCTTTTTATGCGTCGATGGGTTTTAAATGATCGGTAGGGAAATGTTTGATCGCCCAATTCTCGATCATTTTAAGGGCTTCAAAAAGCTCTCGTCCCATTTCTGATAGTTCAAACTCTACATGTGGAGGTACTTCCGGATAGGTATGCTTGATGATTAAACCATCTCTTTCCAGTTCTTTCAGTTTTTCATTCAGGACTTTATGGCTAATGCCTTCTGTTCGCCTTTGCAGTTCCAGGTAACGGATGGGACCGTCATCAAGATGGCAAATGATAACAGACTTCCACTTGCCGCGAATAAATTCCATGCCTAGATCAAGATGACAAACATACTTTTTCTCATTCCATTGAATCATAGGATTCCTCCTTTACAGATTCAACATAGCATAGATGAGCTGAGTTTTCAAACTTACCAAAAAGTGCCTACTTGCTGAGAAGGGCAGATTTCTATAGGATAGAGGTAAAATCAGTTTGGAAGGGGAATAAAAATGATCAAAATTGTAGCACGGAACCAAGTAAAAGCAGAGAAGCGAGACGAGTTCTTGACGATTGCAGCGGAACTTGTTCAAGCCAGTCAGGCGGAAGAAGGATGTCTGGCATATGATGTCTTTGCGAATGTAAAGGACGAGAATGAATTGACTTTTATTGAGGAATGGAAGGACATGGAGGCGATTGAAGCCCATAATGCGTCGAAGCATTTTACAACCCTAGTACCTAAGATCAATGAATGTGTTGCTTCTTCTGATGTGCAATTGTATCAAAAGGCATAAAGAGGTCCCTTACCAAAAAGTGCATACTTGTTTTCATTTTTAGTTCATTGATAAGATGGCCTTATCTGAAAGGAGAATGAAAATGAAAACAGTTTGGGATCAGACAAGAATCAAGGGGATGGAGCTTAAGAACCGTTTTGTACGGGCTGCCCTTTGGATGAAGATGGCGGAAGCCGACGGCCATATCAATGAAGACCTGATATCCGTTTACGAGGACTTGGCCAAAGGTGACGTTGGCTTGATTCTTACAGGATATGCAACCATATCAAAGGATGAACAGCCCAATCCTCGAATGATGGGGATTTATGACGACAGCTTTATTGAAGAATACAAGGAAATGACCGACCGCGTCCACAAGCATGGCAGCAAGATTGCGCTTCAAATTGTGTTGGGCGGTTCGCAGAACCATCATCCTGACCGGGATGCAATGAAAATCTTGGGCCCATCTGCCGTGGAGAATCGGGTGACGAAGGTAAGGCCAAAGGAAGCGAGCATTGAAGAACTGGGAATGGTTGCAGATATGTTTGCCGATGCAGCTCTGCGTGTCAAAAAAGCGGGATTCGATGCGGTTCAACTTCATGGGGCACATGGCTATTTTTTAAGCCAGTTTTTAACCCCATACTATAACCGCAGAAAGGACCAATACGGCGGAAGCCTGGAAAACCGAAGCAGAATTTTGGTCCAAGTGGTGGAAGCGGTTCGAAAAGCGGTTGGCCAAGATTACCCTGTGATGATGAAGGTCAATTACGATGACTTTATGGATCCGGGTCAAGGTCTAGAGCTTGAGGAATCAATTGAAGTCTTCAAGATCCTGGATCGCGCAGGTGTCGATGTCTTTGAAGTTTCTGCGGTCAATGAATCATCGGGCAAGGGACTGGCTCCAGCCTTTACGCGTTGCCTGAAGAAGGAAAAGCAATCCTATTTTCGGGATGCGACAAAACAGATTGCCGACGCAGTGGACGCAAAGGTGATTCTGATGGGTGGAAATCGGAACATCGAAGTGATGGAGAGTGTTTTGAATGAATCGTCCATCGAATATGTTTCCATGGCTAGACCCCTATTGTCGGAACCAAACTTGATTAAAATTTGGGAGGATGATCCTGTGTATTCGCCTAAGTGTGTGGCATGCAACAAATGCTGGGAGACGGAGCCCAATTCTTGTATTTTCAATCGTTAGGCAAAAGTCTTCACTTTCATGTGAAGGCTTTTTTTCGTCTATGATATAATGAACGGGAATCATGTCAGAATATTTTGTCGAAAGGGCGAGTAGAAGATGAAGATTGCGATCGTTGGTGCAAAGGATTCCGTTGAAAAAGTCTATGAAATTGGCAGCACTTCATATGTAGATCATGAGTTTCTTCCCTTTGATGTTGGGCTTTGCGATTCCTGTGAAGAGATTTTGAATCGGGTGGAAGAGATTGCCGACGGATTGATCTTCACTGGCTTGGGCTTTGTCAACATTTCCAAGAAATTGAACATTCTTTCGATCCCGGTTGAGTTTGTCACCCGTGATGGGTCCTGTATCATCAAGACCTTTTGGGATTTAAGAGACCGGAACTTGAGTCCAAAACGAATCAGCATGGATGTTGTGGGAGAACATCTTTTCGCGGACGTCTGCGAGGAGTTAGACCTATCCTTCGATCAGTCCTATCTGTTTCCTTATAATCCGGAGCAAATTGAAGAGGAATTGATGGGCAAGCATAAACAGCTTTGGGAAGACGGTAAGATTGATCTGGCCATTACCTCTTACGGATGGATCTTTGACCAGTTGACGCAAATGAAGGTACCGGTAGCCAGATTAGCTGTAACTGCACCGATCATTCGAAACTCCATCGATCGACTGATTGCCAGAATTGAGAATCAGGAAATGAAACGTTCACAATTGGCAGTTCAATTGGTCAATATCGAAGCCAAGCAGGATTACAATCGATATGAGTATGAAGCTCTTAGAAAGCGTAACTTTTTTGAGGGACTGTTGATTGATTACCTGCCGATTATTCAGGGGACGGTGACGCAGGCAAGAGGCGATCAGTATATTATTATCAGCACACGGGGCGCGATGGAGAACGCTGCGGGTGAAAAGGCCTTTTTAAAGATTTTAAAAGAGGCTGAAAAAGAAAATATCCGTCTATATTCGGGTGTGGGCTATGGACATACAGCTTTTGACGCAGACTTCAATGCACGGACTGCCTTGAAGCGGTCGCGAAAGGAAAAGGGCAATACGTATTATATTGTGGATGCAAAGAAACGTGTCGTTGGTCCCATTGGCCATAAGGATTCTGTCTCCTTTGAAAGCGCACCTTTGGCAGAAGATGTTCGTCGGGTGGCGATGGAAACAGGATTGAGCACGGCATACATTTCCAAGATCATCAACTTGACCAAACGATTGGACACCAATATGGTGGACTCAAAAAAAATGGCAGAACTCTTGATGGTGACAGACCGTTCAGCGCGAAGAATTTTAAAGAAGCTTGCGGATGCAGGTTATGCAAAAGTGGCCACTTCATCTCAACAAAATGCGGTTGGACGGCCGATTCATATTTATAAAATACAAATTCCTTAACCTGGCTTGAAAAACAAAAAGAAAGATGGTAAACTTGTTACAGAAAGGTCATATTTCGGACACGACCGATATTAGCATGCCCACGAGGGCATCTTTCTTTTTTGGACATAACGGACATATTACGGTCATATGTTTATTGTGTCCGAAATTGATAAGAACAGCAATTAAATTATTGCAACTATGTTGTATCATAAATTTTCATAATATTCACGCATTGCAATCCTTTTCCCAGATTGCGAATGAAAGGAGGGTGAAGAGAAAGGGAAGGCAAACTATTTTGAAAGGAGTGTTTAGATGAACACTGAATACAAATCGTCATCATACAGAAATTTGTACATAACCGTATTTATTATCGTCATTATCAGTGAATTGATTGGTATTCGGAAGTTTTCCGTCGGACCGGGTTCTGTCGTTTTGCTTCCAATGCTATTTGCGGTGATTATTGGTCTTATTATTACACCGGGAATCCTGGGTAAGCGAATTGCATTCTTAAAGTCTTTGATTACTGAAGAGGTAATGGAGATTGCGGGAATGTTGGTTATGCTTTCTCTTCTTCCATTGGGTGTTAAGTATGGTACTTTGGTAGGTCCAAATATTGTTAAGGTTATTCAAGCGGGTCCGGCATTCCTATTGCAGGAATTGGGCAACTTGGGTACAGTGCTGATTGGTTTACCTTTGGCTATGGCTTTGGGCTTGAAGCGTGAAGCTGTTGGCGCAACCGTTTCTATTTGCCGCGAACCGACCCTGGGCGTTATCGGGGAGCGATACGGAATCAACTCGCCGGAAGGTACAGGTGTTTTGGGCACCTACATGATGGGTACTGTTTTTGGAACTATCTTCTTCGGTCTTTTGGGTTCGTTTGCTGTCAACACTGGCATTCATCCATACGCTTTGGCAATGGCGTCAGGCATGGGTAGTGGATCCATGATGACAGCGGCTTCTACTTCATTGGCAGAATCTGTTCCAGCTATGCGAGACACAATTCTTGCTTATGCTGCAACTTCTAACATGTTGACGGGTGTAACAGGATTGTATAGTGTAGTCTTCCTGGCTCTTCCTATGACAAACTGGCTTTACAAGCGATTGGAACCTGTTTTCAACCGTGGTGCGGAAGCAGAAGGGAGTGTAACGGATGCTAAGTAAAACTTTAGATCAAGTAAAATTAATGTTGGTTGTCGGCGCTATGATTTTGGTTGGCCAAAAAATCGGCCGTACAGTAACCGGCAAAGAATTGGTTCCATTGGGACCATCGATTGTAGGCATTTTGACAGTATTGTTGATTTGCATCGTTGCATTGAAATTGAAAGAAGCCTTTCCAAAGGTGAAGTTCCCGGCATTCGCATGGGCAACTATGATCGCTCTGATTCTTAGTATGCCGTTTATGCCGACTTCGAAGCTCTTCTTGCAATATACCTCCAGCGTTGATTTCTTGGCGACAACGACGCCGATCCTCGCTTTTGCAGGTATTTCTGTTGGAACCAAACTTCATCAGTTGAAGAAGTTGAGCTGGCGTCTTGTCATTATCGCCATGGTTGTATTCTGTGGTACATACTTCGGATCTGCTTTGGTAGCACAGCTGATTTTGAAGATGCAAGGCATTATCTAGAACCACGACATGATTTAACATCAGAAGCTTGAAGGGCGGTCTATCGGAAATTCCGATGGATTGCCCTTTTCAAAGATAAAAGGGGGTGCCTTATGAACAAAAATGAGCTGAAAAGCAAAATTTGCCAGGCCATTGATGCAAATCGAGAGGCAATTATCGATGCTGGCGAAAAAATGTATGCAAAGCCAGAATTGGGCTACAAAGAAACCTATGCGACAAGCATTATGGTGGAAGCCTTTGAAGCACTTGGATTGGACGTTGAAAAAAACATTGCAGTAACAGGATGCCGGGCACGGAGCAAGAATGAAACTCAGGGACCTAGAATTTCGGTTTTGGGAGAGTTGGATGCCATTCTTTGCAAGGAACACGCGGATGCGGATCCAGAAACAGGTGCCATTCATGCCTGCGGACACAATATTCAGGCGGCGGCTATGTTGGGTACTGCCATTGGTTTGGTGAACTCTGGAGCCATAGACTTGCTCGATGGAGCAGTGGAATTTATGGCGGTTCCGGCTGAGGAATTCGTGGAATTGGAATTCAGAGACCAACTGCGAAAGGAAGGGAAAATTCAGTACTTTGGCGGCAAGCAGGAATTGATTGCCAAGGGGTATTTTGATGATGTGGATATTTCCATGATGGTTCATGCCTTGAATATGCCGGGCAAGTCATTTTTGACCGCACCCACCGGTAATGGCTTTATCGGTAAAAAGGTAAACTTTATTGGCAAGGAAGCCCATGCGGGTGGAGCGCCGCAGGATGGCGTGAATGCCTTGAACGCGGCTATGCTGGCTTTGAATAATATTCATGCCCAACGAGAAACCTTCCCAGAAGCGGAACGCATTCGTGTTCATCCCATTATCACTAAGGGTGGTGACATTGTAAATGTTGTGCCTGCCGATGTGCGTATGGAGCTCTATGTCCGCGGACGTACGATTCCGGGGATCATCAGTGCTAATGATAAGGTCAATCGATCCTTGAAAGCAGGTGCCTTAGCCATTGGTGCTCAGGTGGAAATTGAAGAAATTCCAGGATACTTGCCACTTCTAAATGTGCCGGAATTGGATCGAATCTTTGCGGAGAATGCAGGAGAAGTTGTTGATCCAGAGACCATTGTTCATGGAGGAGACTTTACCGGATCCTTCGATTACGGAGATGTATCTCATATCCTGCCAATCTTGCATCCATTTGTGGGTGGTGTCGAAGGAGCCCTACACACCAGAGAGTTCGCCAATACGGATCATGAACTGACCTATATCGCACCGGCAAAAGCCATGGCCATGACCATTGTTGATTTGCTGTTTGATGGAGCGGACAAGGCAAAAGAGATTATTGCTGACTTTAAGCCAGAGATGACTAAAGAGGAGTATTTGGCTTATATGGAAAGCGTATCAGGAACGATCAAAGCATAGAAAAAGAGACACGATTTCGTGTCTCTTTCTTTATCCCAATAAAGAATAACCTTCCTGGTTCAGCATGGCTTCATGCGCCTTGAGTCCTTCTACAATGGTAGTCACATGATCAGCAAACTCCACTTCCATGGCTTCCATGGAGGAGATTAATTCATCGCGGTTGACCGCACGGGCAAAAGCCTTGTCTTTCATCTTTTTCTTAACGGATTTTGCTTTCAATCCTTCCAGTTTGGTTGGACGCATTAAGGCAACTGCAATGATAAAGCTGGCCATTTCATCCACGGCATGAAGGGCTTTTCTTTCCATTAAATCGCGTGGTACATCAGGGTCAATGCCATGAGAAAGAACAGAATCGATAAATTCTTGGTCAAAACCTGCCGGTGAAAGAATTTCCGGTGCCTTGGCGGGATGCACTTCCGGGTATTCTTCAAAGTCGACATCATGAAGGAGTCCTAAAAGCCCCCAGCGTTCTTCGTCTTCGCCAAATTTTTTTGCATAGGCGATCATTGCGGCTTCCACGGCCAGGGAATGGCGGTAGATGCGGTCAGTTTTTACATGCTCTTTCAATAGTGAGACGGCTTCTTGTCGGTTCATACTACTCCTCCTAAATCACTTGTTTTGCTTATTATTATAACATAAGGCGCTTAGGGAATAGACGAATCCGCTTTCAGGATAGGACACCTCCCCAATAGTGACAGAACCAGTAATCAAATTTCTTTCGCTAAAGGATTTGTAGAATGAATAAGAAGGATTATCTGATAAACACCAGACGATACAATCCTTGAAGCCCATGTCATTTAACGCTTGGGCGGCAGCCAAAAACAATTGACGGCCCAGTCCATGTCTTTGATGGGAATCTAGGAGATAGATGGCGTAGATTTCACCGTCTGCATGGTCACTCCGGCTGGCACCATAGGAAACGAAACCGACTAGCCTGTCTTCGAATTCTGCAACCAGCATATGGGCTGACTTTTCTTTTAGTTGTTTTGTTAAACGTTCGATTTTATCAGGGATTGTTTGATCTCGCTGATCAAAGACTGTAGAGGGGAGAATCTTTTGGTATGCAGACCGCCAGGTCTGATGATTGATATAGACAATGGCGGAAGCATCCGCCGAGTTTGCATGTCGGATCATGAATACACCTCCTAGTTGTAAGCTAAGGGTATCACAAAATGAATAAATTTATAAAAATAATTTGACAGAGGCGATAAAGCATGATATATTTTGTTCGGAGGCGAACGAAAGGAGGAAAGATCTGATGAAATCAAGATGTTTGATCGGTGAAATACGAGAAATTTCTACGGCTTTGGACAATGCGGTAAAGAGAAGAATTCTTAAAGACGGATTGCCGATTCGTCAGAATCATATTCCGCTTTTTTATATTTTGCCGGAGGCAGGAGAGTCCATGTCCTTCAATGAATTGATGAAGGAATGGGGGATTTCCAAGTCAACCTTGTCAGAGATTGTCACCCGATACGAAGGATTGGGATTTGTGCAGAAACTGATCGATCATGAAGACCGAAGAAGTGTGCAGCTGTCTTTGACGGCTCAGGCTGTAGTCATTAAGAATCATCTCTATAAGATGGAGGATGAGATCCTGGAAAACCTGTTAAAAGAGTTTTCTTCAGAGGATCAAGAAGCATTCAGGAATTTTGTTTTGAAAGCATTGCAAACTATGCCAGAGGCATTGTAATGCTTTAATTATATCAAATAGTTCGTTTGCGAACGAACAAAAAGGAGAAGAGAAAATGAAAAAAGTAATTTTGTTAAGCGGAAGCCCTAATGCCAATGGAAATACCATACAAGTCTTTGCTGAGATGGCAAAGGTAATGGAAGCGCAAGGTCTGGAAACTGAGATTATTTCTCTTGCAGGCATGCATCTAAAAGATGTAATGGATATGAAGGGCGGATACAACGACGGATTCGAAGAAATCGTTGAAAAAGTGAAAAATGCACAAGGTTTGATTGTTGGTGGTCCAGTCTACTGGGGCGCGGTACGTGCTGAGTTGATGATTGCATTGCAACGTTTGGCCATGGCGTCAATGCAACAAGGAAACTTCTTGTCTCGCATGGTAGGCGGTCCTATGGTTACAGCTCGTCGTGGGGGCATGACTTCATCTTTGAATGAGATGTTGATGTTCTTCTTGTCCAATGACATGATTGTTCCAGGATCTTCTTACTGGAACATGGTGATGGGTCAAGCGCCTGGTTCTGCATTGAAGGATGAAGAAGGTATGAACACGATGGTACGTTTTTCTGAGAATGTAGCATACTTGATCAACCAAATGGAAAAATAGAGCGAAAGAGCTCTGAACATATCAAAAAGACAAAGAAAGTTCTCATAAATAGAGGACTTTCTTTTTATGTCTGTATGATGCAAAAAGCGGTCAAAGACGAGTGAAAGACCACTTGGTTTTGGAAATTTTTGCATACAGAATCGTGAAATAGTACATAAAATATGCCGGGTTTGGATATGGTTGATCTTTGTTAATTTATATACAATTCACTTGAAGGAAATACGAGATTATTTGAATTGAAAGGATGAAAACAATGGAGAAAAGCAAGCTATATCAACCACTGCAGATTGGTTCTATGACTGTGAAGAATCGAATTGGAATGGCACCTATGGGAAGCAACCTGGGTTCCCATGAAGGATATTTGACACAAAAGCAGATGGAATACTATGAGGAACGGGCCAAGGGTGGAACAGGTCTGATCGTTGTAGAGGACACAACCGTTGACGACAATGCCATTTATATCTTTGACAACTTGCGGCTGACAGACGACAAGTTTATCGAAGGCTGGAAGGAGCTGACAGACCGCGTCCATGCCCATGGAGCAAAGATTATGCCCCAACTGATCCACCCAAGCTTCAACGCCCGGGAATCATTATCCGGAAGGCAGCCCATCGCGGCATCGCCAACCCCGTCTCGTGCCTATCGGGAAATGCCTCGGGAAGCAACAATCGAAGAACTAAAAGCAATTATTGAAATGTATGGGCAAGCAGCCCTACGGGCCAAGCAGGGCGGCTGTGACGGTGTACAAATCCATGCAGCCCATTGCCATCACCTGCTGGCAAGCTTTTTATCCTCTTCTTTCAATAAGCGGACGGACATCTACGGCGGCAGCCTTTATAATCGCGCACGCCTTTTGGTTGAAGTGGTCAGAAAGATCAAAGAGACCGCAGGCGAAGACTTTCCTGTAACTGTTCGTGTTTCCGGTGATGAATATACCTATGGCGGAAATACGATAGAGGATATGCAATATGTAGCACGCCTTCTTGTGAAGAACGGTGTTGATGCCTTGAACATTTCTGCCGGCACAACTTTCGGAAAAATGTGGTACTCCATCGCTCCGATGGCGCTGCCCAAAGGAGTAAACGTACCTCTGGCAAAAGCCATAAAGGAAGTTGTAGATATTCCAATTATGACAGTAGGCCGTGTAACAGAGCCTTTTATTGCTGAAGAAATTGTTGAAACAGGTAAAGCGGACATGATTTTGATTGCCCGCGGGCTGCTGGCAGACCCTCACTTTGTCAACAAGGCGGAAGCCGGCCAGTGGGAGGATATCAATCCTTGTGTTGGCTGCATGCATTGCATTGGACAGGCTTTGACAGACCAGGAAGTGCAATGTTCTTTTAATCCCCACATTGGACATGAAGCGGAGGCCTTGCAAATGGCGGATGAGAAAAAGCATGTCCTAGTCATCGGCGGCGGACCAGCGGGTATGGAAGCAGCCTTAACAGCGGAAAAACGCGGACATCAAGTCACACTTCTTGAGAAGGAAAACAAGCTTGGCGGCCAGCTGGTATTGGCAGCCATGCCTCCTGCCAAGCAGGACCTGGCAAAGGCTGTACAGTATATGGCCGTACAAGTTGGAAAGTCTTCTATTGATGTTAAGATGAACACGTCTGCTACAAAAGAATTGATTCAAGAGATCAATCCAGATGAAGTCATTTTGGCTACGGGTGGTCAAGCTCTTGTGCCATCCTTTATTAAAGGGGTAGACAAGGCTAATGTCATTACAGCGTGGGATGTCCTTCGAGGCGTAAGAATGCCATGGGGCAAGACTGTTGTTATTGGCGGCGGCATGGTTGGATGTGAAACAGCCGATTATATTGCGAATCCAGTTTATGATCAGCCATTGGATGGTGCCCAAGTGACTTTGCTTGAGCTGGCAGGCAACATCTGTCGTGATGAGCCGGGATTGGGACGTAGCCTTTTGGTGAGAAATCTGATGGATAAAAACGTGGACGTGATCACAGAAGCCAAAGTAGAGGCCATTCTTGATGATGGCGTGGAATTCGTGGTTAACGGCCAAAGCAAGCAGTTGAAGAATATCGACAATGTTGTTTTGGCTTTGGGTACAAAATCCCAAAACGAACTGGCAGGAATTCTTGAAGAGTTGAAGATCAAGACGCAAGTGATTGGCGATGCAAACAAAGTGCAAAGAGCGGCAGCGGCTGTTCATGCTGGTTTTGAAGCAGGCAAACTTGTATAAACAGACAAAATCCTACAAGCCTGGATTCCGAACGGAGTCCGGGCTTGTGTTTTACGGGTGTCATTGATAGGATCAAATTAGAGGGGAAGCGGGGTGAAGACTTTGACTACAAAACAAACAGTCAATCACAGTGATGTAATTGGTGCCAACAATGTTGATGACTATCTTGATTATGACTCAGAAACACCTTTGATGCTGAAGGAGATGTTTCATACTGGGCGTCATGGCATAGCCATTTTTCGTTTTTCATATCATGTTTCGGTGGAAACCCATCTGCATGATTTCTATGAAATTCAGGTTGTGGAAAGCGGATCAAGCACACAAGTCATTAACGGAAATCGAGTGACTCTGAATGCGGGTGATTTGTGTGTCTTTAATAAGCGGGTGACCCATGCCATTGAAGCGGAAGAAGATGCCAAGATTTTTCATTTGGTTTTGGATGACAAGCTCTTTACTGGAGGCTTCTTTAAACGAATTGGTTTAGGTGAAAATGAAATTGCCAATTATCTCTACCGGTCCATTAATCAAAATGACCCAGGCCTTGGATATATTCAAATTTCGGGATTGGGAGACGATGTGATTGAACTTTTGAACATGATGTACTATGAATATAAGGTTCGTGATCAGGGATACGATGAAATCCTCTATGGCCAGTTGATGATTCTCTTGAATAAGGCCAATCGTTATGGCATGCAAGCCAAACAGAGTCGACGGATTCAAACCAATATCACTCAAAAACAGCTTTTGGTTTCCAAAGTTTTGGCCCTGATTGAAGATCAATCCCATGCCGTTACCTTGCAAATGATAGCAGGCCAGATTCACTTAAGTCCCAATTACTTGGGCAGCATTCTCAAAGAGCAAACGGGAAGGACATTTTCAGCCCTGCTGCAGGATGCCAGGTTGGACCGGGTTGCCTTTTTATTGATAACAACCCAGGCGTCCATAGAGGAAATTGCTAGCAAGTCCGGCTATCAAAATATGAGTTATTTTTATCGGTGTTTCAAAAAGAAGTTCGATATGACGCCCAAGCAGTACAGAAAACAAGCGACTGTCAAATAAGTATAGAGAAGACTGTATCCATATATTGAAATTGGATACAGTCTTTTGCTTTTGGAGGTTGGTATTTTTCTTATTTAGGCATAATGAAAGGGTGAAAAATAGGGTGCATACTATCTAAACTTTGGATAGAGAAGGTATGATACAGCCGAATCATCCTTTAGTTTATTGTTTTTGTTAGGGGTTCGAGGATAGAATCGAAACCAAGAAATATGAAAAAACCCTGCGGATTTTCCGCAGGGTAAGTATTACTCTTTGAAATCTGATTCCACAGGCAGCCATTCATCGATATTGTACAGGATCTTTGGAATGATAAAGAAGTTGATGACTTCTACACCCTCTGTTTGGGGTAGGGTGAAGTTGATAAAGTCATACATTTCCTCATTGTCCAAGAATCGGGTTTCGATGGCCAGGTTTGCCTTTCCCCAACCCGTTGCAATGTAGCAGACGTTGGGGTTGTTCTTACAGGACTCGACAAATTGATCGTAAACGGCTTCATCCACCTTCAGGTTGATATCCGCAATGGAATGATAGCCAAACATGCTTGGATCGACAATGGTGGTTACGCGAATCGCGTTGGTGTCAATCAAATGCGTAATGCGCCTACGGATGGTGCGTTCGTTGATTCCTGTTTTCTTTGCAATTTGTGCTGCCGATGCTCGTGCATCTTTAGACAGCTCTTTGATGATTTGATAGTCAATCTGATCGAAAGACTTGATTTTCTCAGCCATTTTTGCTCCTCCAGACGCTGAAACGCAGGTAAATACTATACTCATAGTACCACTTGGGTATGAAATATGCAAGAATGATTGTGAAAAAAATACAATCCTATGACCGAATCGGACATTATAAAAAACATAATCGGACATATTTTTGATTTTTTTGGACAAAATATGTTGACATTCAGAAAATCCGGTCGTATGATTAAGACAGGCAATCGACTGCCCCCTCATATTTTGAGCTTGCAAGCCTCAAATAAGTAAATTTTTTTGTGCATCGGTGAAAACCTTTTCCAAAAAGTTAAAAAAGTAACGAGGATATGAAAGGGGCCAAAAAAACGGAAAGGAATGAAAGGATGTTTTTAGAAAACCTGATTCCACTTATGATAATTGCGGCCTTTTTTATCGGTATTACCCTGGTTGGAAAGATTGCGAGCAAACGCGTGAAAACCTCGGACGACTATATGGTCGCCGGTCGTGGAGCGCCGCTCTTTCTGGTCGTAGGTACCTTGTTCGCCACCTTCTGGGGAGGCGGAACCATTATTGGCGCTACAGGCGCGGCTTACAATGACGGCATCTTCGGTGTTATTGAAGACCCGTTTGCTGCTGGACTTGCGCTGATTTTAATTGGATTTTTCTTCGTTTCGATTTTGCGAAGATTGAAGATTCGATCGGTCGGGGAGCTTTATGCTTTTCGATTCGGACCAACAGCAGGATATATGGCATCGGCACTGATGATTCCAACCTATGTCATATGGACCGCGGTGCAATTGCTGGCTATCGGCAAAATCTTGAATGTATTGTTTGATGTGAACTTCCTGTTCGCTTATTTGATCGCAACTTTGGTTGTTGTGTCCTTCACCTACATGGGCGGTTTGATCGCCGTTGTATGGACAGATGCCATTCAAATGGTGATCATCTTTGTCGGACTCGTTGCCATCCTGTTTACTGGCTTCAAAGCGGCCGGCGGTGTGTCCGATGTGGTCGCGCATACACCGGAAGGATTTTGGCACTTTATTCCGCAGGAAAAAAGCCTGGGTGCGTGGATCTCTTATATCGCCATGTGGGCGGGGATGGCCTTGGGCAATATTCCAAGCCCGGATGTAGCCCAGCGTGCATTTATGGCAAAAGATGTGAAGACAGCTAGAAAAGGCATGATCATTGCAGGCGGTATGTACTGGACCATTGGTTTTATTCCCATCATCATTGCTTTGATTGGTATTACCTTGGTAGCCAAAGGCGTATTGCCCGCAGGTTTATTCGCTGAAGACAGTGAACTTTTAATTCCTTTTTTAGCCCGTGAACTTTTGGGACCAGTTGGATTGGGTGTCTTTGTTGCTTCACTCTTGGCGGCGATTCTATCGAGTGCCAGTACATCCTTGTTTGCTACCGCCGTTTTGTTCTCCAATGACATTTATAGACCTCTTTTCCATAAGGAGGACTTGCCGGAGAATGATAAAACAATGCTGAGAGTCACCAAGATCTTTGTTATCGTGGTTGGCGTATTGTCAGCCGGAGTTGGCTTGGCTTCCACCAATATTTATGACTTGACGATCTTTGCCTTTACATTACAGTTTGGCGTGCTGTTCTTCCCATTCATCTTTGCCTTAAAAGCAAAGTGGGTGAACACATACGGTGTAATTGCCGGCATGCTTGGCGGTTTGGGCGTGAATTTGATCGGCGTCATTACTCAAGCTTCTGTGATACCAGAGCCATGGGAGTTCTTCACTCTCGTGCCGGCTCTTGTAAATATGTTACTCATTATTTTTGTATCAGCCATTACGCGTAATAAGAACCATGCAACACCATTGGAAAATTTGTACATTGATTAAGTTTTAGTTTTTAGGAGGAGAAATAAACTATGAAACTACCATCATCATCAGCTACGGATCTGAATAAGCAAGGCATGCGCCACATGATTTCCATGAAAGATTTCACAACAAAAGAAATGGACGACATGATGGAGTTGATGGCATACCTGAAGGATGCCAGAAGAGACAATGCAATTCCACAGCTGTTTGAAGGCAAATCAGTAGCCATGATTTTCGAAGCGGGTTCTACTCGTACTCGTGTTTCTTTCGAAGTTGCTGCAACAATGCTGGGCGGACACGGTCTGTTCTTGTCTCCGCGAGACATTCACTTGGGCGGCAAAGAGTCTATCGATGATACAGCTCGCGTTTTGTCAAGAATGTGTGACATTGTAATGGCTCGTACCAACGATCCTGAAACGATTGACGCTTTGACTCGCATGTCGACTGTACCGGTAATCAATGGTTTGGATACTCGATTCCACCCAACACAAATGCTGGCTGACTTGTTTACAATCAAAGAGCATATGAGAGAAGGACAGAAATTGTCTGACTTGACTTTGGCCTTTATGGGCGATGCAACTGATGTTTGCCGCTCATTGCTATTGACTTGCACCAAATACGGCATGAACTTCAAGCAAATCGGACCAAAGAAATACTGGATGGAGCAAGAGTGGTTGGATCTGGCAGACGAGTACTGCAAAGAAACAGGCGCGTCTTATGAAATCACAGATGATGTGGAAAAAATCAGCGAATGCAATGTTGTATACGGCGACAGCTTCTACTGGGTAACGCAATATGACGAAAAAGAAGAGCGTCTAGCTGCATTTATGCCAGACTATGTGATTACGGAAGAATTGATGGCAAAAGCACAACCAGGTGCAACACTGCTTCACTGCCTACCTGCAAATGATCAGGAAGAAGTGACTCGCGAGGCTTTGGAAGGTGCAAACTCCGTAGCATTTGACGAAGCGGAAAACCGCCTGACAGCACAAATGGCCATCTTGGTGTACTTCACGCATAAATTCCATATCGAATCTACAGAAGAAGTGAAGAAGATGCACGAAGACAAAATCAACAATTTCCTTAAAACACTATAGTCGAAAGTATAGACAAAACTTGGGGGCGAGAAAATGTCTAGAAAAATAACAGAAACAACACCAAAGCAAGACGGATTTAGAATGCCGGGCGAATTTGAGCCACATAAAGGATGTTGGATGGTTTGGCCCGAGCGGACAGACAACTGGAGATTGGGCGGCAAGCCTGCTCAAAAGGCATTTGTAGAGGTGGCGGAAGCCATTGCCAACTACGAAGAAGTAACCATGTGTGTTTCCCAAACACAATTTATGGCAGCGCGTGAAGAATTGAGCGACCGTATCCGCGTGGTGGAAATGTCAAACGATGATTCATGGATGCGTGATATCGGACCGACTTTTGTTGTGAATGATGAAGGTCAAGTTCGTGGCGTAGACTGGAGATTCAATGCCTGGGGCGGACTGGTTGACGGTCTGTATTTCCCATGGGACAAGGATGACCAAGTTGCCAAGAAAGTTTGTGAGATTGAAGGAAAAGATTATTATTCTTTGGAAGAGTTCATTTTGGAAGGTGGATCCATCCATTCAGACGGCGACGGAACGGCAATCGTAACCGAAGCATGCTTGCTTCACGAAAGCCGCAACCCGCAACTGGATAAGGAAGGCATTGAGAATACATTGAAGGAATACTTGAATGTAGAAAAGGTGCTTTGGTTGCCAAATGGCATCTACCTAGATGAGACCAATGAGCATGTGGACAATATTGTTCATTACTGCGCGCCAGGCGTGTTGGTATTGGCATGGACAGAGGATGAAAATGATCCACAATACCCATTGTCAAAAGCAGCCTATGACTATTTGTCCAATGAGACGGATGCCAAAGGAAGAAAGCTTGAGATTCACAAACTTCATATTCCTAACGAAGTTTTGATCACAAAAGAAGAAAGTGAAGGCGTTGACTCTGTAGACGGTACATTGCCTCGTGAAGAGGGTGATCGTCAAGCGGCTTCTTACGCGAACTTCTATATCGCTAACGGTGCTGTTATCCTGCCATTGTTTGATGACGAAAAGTACGACAAGTTGGCGATGGAGACTTTGGGCAAGGTATTCCCAGATCGTGAAATCGTAGGCATTTACGCACGCGAAATCATTCTGGGTGGTGGAAATATTCACTGCATTACCCAACAACAGCCTCTAGGAAAATAAATTGTATGATTTGATGAGGAGTTGTGGCTGCTTGCGGCAGCCACAGATTCTCTGAAGGGAGATTATTCATGGAAGAGAAAAAAGTAAGTCTGTTTAAGATGATATCTTTCACGATCTGCGGGATCGTGGTATTGGACACATTTGTTGCGCCAGCTGCCATGGGCGTTTCTTCAATCACGGTATGGTTGCTAACTGCCATTTTATTCTTTATTCCATACGGATTGATTAATGCAGAAATTGGAGCGGCTTATCCAGAAGACGGTGGTATTTATTCGTGGGTAAAGCGTGCCTTTGGTGAGTTCCAAGCAACCTTGGTTGCCTGGTATTACTGGGTTAACGTAGCATTCTGGATGCCAGCGGTATTTATCGCTTTCAGCTGGTGGTTCTCTATGGCCTATGCGCCAGATCTGAGCACATTTGCTTCGGCGGCAATTGCGATTGTTATGTGCTGGGTTGTTGTAGGTATCGGAATCCGTGGTGTTGAACTGGGCATTACAGTAACGAATATCGCAGCGATTGTTAAGGTTGCAGTATTGTTGATTTTCGGTGGATTGGGTGTAGTTTATGCGATCCAAAACGGATCTGCCAATGATTTTTCACTGGCAAACTTCGCGCTTGATTTTAACTTTGACACCATTGCATTTAGTTCGGCCATCGTTTACAACTTGCTGGGCTTTGAGCTGATCAGCTCCATTGCTTCCAGCATTGACAATCCTGGAAAAAACATTCCGAAGATGACGGTTTTGGCAGGCGTTATGATTGCGGCCTTGTACATCATTGGAACCTACGGCGTATTGGTGGCAATTCCAGCGGATGCCATTGATCCTTTGGATGGTTTCTTCTACGCTTTGCAGGAATTGTGTACAGTATTTGGCGATTCCAGCACATTGGTCTTCAACATCATTATGGCGGGTGCCTTGTTCACTTTGGTATCTAACATGATTTCTTGGTCAATGGGCGGCGTTGAAGTATTGGACGAAGCTGAATTCACAAAGAAAACGAAAGTTTTGGGACACCGTCATGCAAAATATGACACACCGGATTACTCTTATATCCTGATGGGTGTAATTTCAACAGCCTTGATTGTTTTGAACTTCTCATTGGGCGAGAGTGCCAACGAAGCATTCTGGACAATTCTATCCTTCAGCTTCTTGGTATTCTTCCTACCGTATCTGTGGCTGTTCCCTGCGGCAGTGAAACTGCGACATATGGACAAGGATATGGAGCGTCCTTATGAAGTGCCGGGCGGTCTTCCAGGATTGTACATCTCTGCTTTCTTGGGATTTGCATTTATTCTTTTGGGTTGTGTATTGCTGTTCTTCACTGGCGAAGGATTCGACCCGCTGTATCATGGAACTTTGATTATCGGAACGGGCTTGACGACAGTCTTTGGGATTGGACTGTACCGAAAGAGCCATAAAGATATTGACAGCGACAAAAATGATGAGGGCTGCGCATAAGCAGAACGCTCCAATAGAAGCTGTTAGAGTATCATTCGGCAACATCTTTGCATGGGATTGTAATTGAATTTGGAGGGAATACAATGAAACATAGCGAACCACGTATTGTTATAGCCCTGGGTGGAAACGCCTTGGGCAACACCCCTGCTGAGCAGCGGGATAAAGTTGCGGTAGCAGCCAAGTCTTTGGTTGAATTGATCGCTCAAGGCAACGAGATTATTGTCTGTCATGGAAATGGTCCGCAAGTGGGCATGATCAATTTGGCTTTTGAAGAAGCTTCAAAAACTAATGAAAAGGTTGTTCCTGTAGACCTGCCGGAATGTACAGCCATGAGCCAAGGCTATATTGGTTTTCATTTGCAGTCTGCGATCAAGAAAGAAATGTCAGTTAAAAAGATGCCATGGCATGTGGCAACTGTCGTAACACAAATTGAAGTGGACAAGAATGATGAAGCTTTCCAAAATCCACGCAAGCCAATCGGTGGATACTATACCAAGGATGAGGCAGACGCTTTAATGGCGGCTGATCCAAATCTTGTGGTCAAGGAAGATGCGGGACGCGGATACCGTCGTGTTGTAGCTTCTCCAAGACCTAAGGATATTGTAGAGAAGGCATCGATTATTAATATGCTGGACAATGAGTTTGTTGTTATTGCATGTGGTGGCGGTGGTGTTCCTGTAGTAGCGGATGGCCAAGGCGGATACATGGGCGTTCCAGCAGTAATTGACAAGGATTTCGCGACAGCCAAGCTTGCAGACACAGTGGATGCAGAATACCTGTTTATTTTAACAGCTGTTGATCGGGTTGCTATTAACTTCGGTACGCCGGATCAAAAGGAACTGGATAAGATTACAGTAGCGGAAGCACAGCAATACTGTGATGAAGGCCATTTTGCACCGGGCAGCATGTTGCCGAAGGTGCAAGCAGCCATGGAGTTTGTACAGGCAAAACCTGGCCGACGCGCGGTAATTGCATCCTTGGAAAAAGCTGCATTGGCCATTAAAGGCGAAAGTGGCACGATAATCTACTAATTTGTACCCCGAGTAAATCTAGAACACCCTAACTAGAATGCTCTATATAAATCCATAAGAAAAACCTCCTGTCTTGTGACTGAGCACAAGGTAGGAGGTTTTCTTATGTTTAATGTTTTTGTGATGAATAAAGATTATGAACCAGTTGTGTTCGCGTGCGTACATTTAGCTTTCTAAAAATTGTATTGATATGTTTCTTTACCGTGTTTTCGGTGATGTAGAGATTATTGGCAATTTCTCGATTGGAAAGACCTTTGAAAATTAGGCTTATGATTTCATTTTCGCGTATTGTAATATGATATTTTTCAATTAATCCATCGTCACATTTGCATGATAGGCTTTTTCTGATTCCATTGGGGTATTTTCGTGTGAAACTGGCTGTGATGTGTTCAGTCAGAAGTTGTAGGATATACATTTCCTCGTCGGTAAAATCTTGATCAGATGCCCTAAATAAGGTTATGGATCCGTATAAAATGCCATTATCGAAAAGTGTGCTGCCGATACTGTAGTATACGCCCATTGGCTTCATCCAGTGCTGGTAGATATCTGTGCGTTCTCTTGCGCTGTCTGTAATAATGTCTGAATCTCGGTATAGAACCGAATGGTTGCTGGGGAGCATCCACGCAATATAATCAGAAGCCAAGTAGTGGTCGTAATAGGCATTTAACTCAGAATTTGTCATGTTAAGAGAAGTTGGATCAAAAAAGATGGCATTGCCGTCTTGTAGGTATCCAAGGTCAAAAAATGCTTTCTTATGGGGAATGACAGTTTGGATTTGCTCTAGAAAAAAGGTGCGGAGTTCTTCGATATCATCGAGCTTTGTCATAGAGCATGCAAATTCGTTGATTTGAATCCAAATTTCTTGTGCGAGGGATATTCTGGGAGTTTCCATTCAGACACGTCCTTTCCTATTTCAATAGTTACGAGAATTCAATGAAATGATTCTTAGGAAAATAACTGTAGTTTTTATGCTGAAGGATGATTATGTCGAAATGCTCGATTGTAAGGGATTATTATAGATAGATTTATCATAACATGAATGAACATGCCAAACAATTCTACTAGAGAGCCCAATATGGATATAACACGAAAGTAGTATATGGTACAAAAGTTTTATGTCATAAGTTTGCAGCTACACCCTTTGTACACTTATTGATTTTCAAACTGATGAGGAATAGTTTTCGGATTGCGTTGACGATATTGTATAGATAGACAAATCGGTTGTCGTAAGAATGAAATTTGAAAGGAGTGCATCAGTATGAAAACGATCAACAGTACACCAAAAAAAGATGGCTTTCGAATGCCAGCGGAGTGGGAGCCAAGGAAGCAAGACTGGTTAATTTGGCCAGAGCGACAAGACACCTGGAGAATGGGCGGAAAGCCAGCGCAAAAGGTTTTAGTGGAAGTTGCACAAGAAATTATTCGATTCAACAAGTTGACGGTGATATGCTCTGCAGACCAGTATGAAAATGCTCGAACACGTCTTCCTGAGGAAGTTCGAGTGATTGAAATGACCACGGATGATGCATGGGCACAGGATAAGGGGCCATTCTTTGTTGTTGATGACAAGGGTGACCAGCGCGGCGTTACATGGGGATGGAATGCATATGGCGGACTTGAAGGCGGACTTTATTTCCCTTGGAAGAGAGATGCGGAGTTTGCTACAAAATTGCTGGATTTGGAAGATGTAGATCGCTATGATGCCCGGGGCATGGTATTTGAAGGCGGAGCCATGCAAATTGATGGCGAAGGTACATTGATTGTTACTGAAAACAGTGTACTTAATCATAATCGAAATCCTCACCTTAACAAAACAGAGGTTGAGAACTATTTCAAGGAATATATGAATCTTGAGAAAGTAATTTGGTTAAAAGACGGTATGGCATTTGACGAGACTGATGGTCATATCGATGATGTTTTATTCTTTGTCAGACCTGGTGTAATCGCCCTTTCTTGGACGGACGACACCAATAATCCTCAATATAAGCCTTTGAAAGAAGCCTATGATATCCTCAGTCAGGAAACCGATGCGAAAGGTAGAAAGTTTGAAATTCATAAAATTCCAATTCCTGAAATTCTAACAATTTCTGATGAGGAAAACGCGGGGGTAGATCTTTGCGAAAGCGCTGCTTCTCGAGAAGCGGGCCTGCCTTTGGCTGTAACCTATATTAACAGTTATTTTGTTAACGGTGGAATTCTAGTTCCGCAGTTTGGTGATCCAATGGACGATGTCGCCTGCGAGATGTTCAAAAAGATTATGCCTGATCGAGAAGTGGTTAAGATTTGGACGCGTGAGTTCTCACTTGCAGGCGGGAATATTCATTGTATGGCACTTCAGCAACCGGCTGCGATTGTCAAATAAGAAGAACGACATCAGAAACTAATCCCAACAAGCCGCAGTTTTTCAAAAAGAAAATTTGCGGCTTGTTGAATAATTGGAAAGGAGAAAATGTGAAAACCAAAAAGTTTCGGCTTATTGATGCAGTTCTTGCTTCGGTCTGCATTATCCTGACGGTTGAGTCAGCGGCGCCAGCTGCAGCTGTTGGGAATGCGCAATACTTTTGGTGGATTTCCATGTTGGTGTTGTTCTTTCTGCCTTATGGACTTATTTCAGCAGAACTGGGAACCACCTATGTGGGTGAAGGCGGTATATATGACTGGGTTCGTTTTGCCTTCGGAAGCAAATGGGGTTGCCGGGTTGCTTGGAATTATTGGGTGAATTTTGCATTGTGGATTGCCTCACTGGCGGTTTTGTTTAAAGACACGTTGCTGAGAATAGTACCAATAGAGATGACTGTAATAGAAGAAACCGGTCTCCAACTGATATTTATTTGGGCGATTGTTTATATGACATCTAAAGAGATTAGCAAGAGTAAATGGTTAATGAATCTCGCGGCAGTTTTTAAGGCAATTATTATGATTCTAGTGGGTGGGCTCGGTATTTTTTATGCAAGTCATCACGGGGTGGCAACACCGATAACTCTAAGATCAATCTTTCCTGAGTTTGACTTGTATAGTCTTTCTTTTGTCTCGATCATTATTTATAACTTTGTGGGATTCGAAATTGTGACGACCCTTGCTGCTGATATGGATGATCCACGAAAACAAATTCCTCCTGCTTTGCTTCTTGGAGGAATTGTGATTGCCATATTCTATATGTTTGCTTCGTTCGGAATTGGAGTGGCAATTCCTGTTTCAGAATTATCCACCTCAACAGGCTTGTTAGACAGCATCATCTTTATGATCGGAAACAATTGGATTGTGATGATGGTCGGAATCATGATGTTAGTCACTTTTATAGCCAATATTATTTCTTGGGCATATGGTTCCACCTATGTTGCTAAATATGCAGCAGATCATGATGATCTACCGGCAGTTTTTTCAAAAACGAATCGGGAGGGAGTGCCAAACTACACCCCGATCGTCAATGGGTTGATTGCGAGTGCATTGATAATCATCGTGCCATTTCTTCCTAGTCAAGATGTGTTTTGGAGCTTCTTTGGTGTTGGTGTTGTGACCTTGATGTTGGCATATGTGCTGATGTTTCCTGCTTTTTTAAAGCTCCGGGAGATAAACCCCGAACGCAGGCGGCCATTCCTCGTAAAGGGAGGAAAGATCAAGATTTCGTTAATGGCCTATATCCCAATGATTCTGATTATCATATCTCTAATCTTCACAATAATACCCATGAATACTTCAAAGGCGGAATTAACAACAAAACTTCCATTGCTTGTTGGAGTTCTCATCTCAATATTGATTCAAGAAATTTTGGTTTCCAGAAGTACGAAGAAACATATGGAAATCGATCATACGATTGGATTACCAGCGAATGAGGAAAGGGAAGTGGGAAGAATGGCGTGAAGTCATGGTGGGATTTTTCTATTTTGAATGATATATATTTCTTACATTTAAATCGATGTTCAAGGAAAGGAGAAAGTATGGAGAAAAAAGCAAGTTTATTTAAAATGGTTTCTTTCACGGTATGCGGTATTGTGGTTCTCGATTCGTTCGTTGCTCCAGCTGCCATGGGCGTTTCATCAATTACAATATGGCTGCTGACATCAATTATATTTTTTATCCCGTATGGATTAATTAACGCAGAGTTGGGCGCAACCTATCCTGATGATGGTGGAATCTACGCTTGGGTAAAGCGGGCCTATGGTGAGTTTCATGCGACTATGATCGCCTGGTATTACTGGGTCGCCGTAGCATTTTGGATGCCTGCGGTATTTATCGCCTTTAGCTGGTGGTTCTCCATGGCCTATGCACCGGATTTAAGTACCTTTGCCTCGGCGGCTATTACGGTCCTTATGTGTTGGTTGGTTGTTGGCATTGGAATTCGAGGAATCGATTTGGGTATTACGGTAACCAATATTGCAGCAATCGTAAAAACGGGTGTCTTGTTGATGTTTGGTGGTATGGGTGTTGTCTATGCGATTCAAAATGGTACAGCTAATGAATTTTCTTTAGCGGATTTTGCCCTTAGTTTTGACTTTAATACGGTTGCTTTTGCCTCGGCGATTATCTATAACTTGATGGGCTTTGAATTAATCTCTTCCATTGCATCTAGCATTGAAAGTCCAGAGAAAAACATACCAAAAATGACAATAATGGCAGGCGTTGCGATTGCGGCTTTGTATATCATTGGCACTTTTGGAGTCTTGGTTGCGATTCCTGCTGAAGTGATTGATCCATTGGATGGATTCTTCTATGCACTCCAGGAATTATGTACAGTGTTTGGAAGTGCAAGCTCACTTGCTTTTAATGTTATTATGGCCTGTGCCTTATTTACTCTGGTTTCGAATATGATCTCATGGTCATTGGGTGGTGTTGAGGTCTTGGACGAAGCGGAGTTCACGAAGAGGACGAAAATTTTAGGCCATCGTCATGCAAAGTATGATTCGCCAGACTATTCCTATATCCTTATGGGTGTTATTTCAACAGCGCTTATTATTTTGAATTTTGCTTTAGGAGAAAGTGCAAATGAAGCCTTTTGGACGATCCTTTCATTTAGCTTTTTGGTATTCTTTTTACCCTATGTTTGGTTGTTCCCTAGTGCGGTAAAACTCCGAATGAAAGATAAGGATTTGAAACGACCTTATCAGGTACCCTTTGGATTTACAGGCTTGATGATTGCGGCGATTATCTGTGAATTGTTCATTCTTTTGTCTATTGGATTGCTATTCTTTACAGGGGAAGGATTTGATCCCTTGTATCACGGAACTCTAGTGATTGGGACGGGTTTGACGACCCTGTTTGGAATCGGGCTTTATCGGAAAAGCCAAAAAGTAGCCCAAGAAACAATCAATAATGATGATAAGGGCGCAGTTAGCTAATTCAGTAAGGATTGGTGAAGTAATAAAAGTTTAAATGATTCAAATGACCCCAAGTAATGTTTATAGATCCAAGAGAAGAGCCTCCCGCTTGAGTTGATAAGGGAGGCTCTTCTTGTAGGCATTTATGCCAATTCCAATTTTAAATCATTCTTTTTGATGGCGCCGATACTGCGCATGTATTTTGAGATCAGTAAAGTCAGCATGGTTGGTAATAGGATATGCAAAAGTAAAATGGAAAGAAACATCATAGGACCACCCTTGCCTGCAGCTTCCATGGCTTCAATGGTGCCAAATTGACCCACTAAGCCGCTGGTGCCCATGCCGGAACCAATGGCGGTATTCTCCATTTTAAAGATCGTGGTGGATATGGGACCAATGATGGCAGAAGCAACAATGGATGGGATCCAAATTTTCCAATTGCGTACGATATTGGGAATCTGCAGCATGGAGGTTCCTAGTCCTTGAGCCAAAACACCGTTCCAACCGTTCTCTTGAAAACTAATAACAGCAAAGCCCACCATTTGACAGCAACAGCCCACGGTTGCAGCACCTGCAGCCAAGCCGCTAAGCCCAAGCATAATGCCGATAGCAGCACTGCTTATGGGCAGTGTCAATGCAATACCCATTAAAACCGAAACGAGTATACCCATGGGAATGGGTTGAAGTTCTGTCGCATATACAATCATTTGACCGAATTTGGTCATAAAGGCGTTGATTCCTGGTCCAACCAGTGTGCCAACAATTGATCCTGCCAATATTGTAACGGAAGGAGTGATGATGATATCCAGTTTTGTTTCCTTGGAGATCAACTTGCCGCATTCTGTCCCTACAAGGCTGGCTAAAAAGGCACCAACGGGACCACCCAGAGCGGCACCGGCTGCGCCGGGGATGATGGAAGCAAATAATACAAGCGGCGGTGCTTGCAAACCATAGGCGACAGCGACTGCAATGGCAGGTCCGGTCATGGCTTTTGCCAGTGGCCAAAGGGTTTCGCTTAGGAAAGGAATCCCTAATTTTAGTCCAATCATATTTAAGATGCTGCCAACGATTAGCGAGGCGAAGAGGCCATAGGCCATATAGCCCAGGGCGTCAATCAAGTAACGCTTCACACTGATTTCTACATTCTTTTTGACGAAAAATGCCTTTGCTTTCTCCAATTTTAAACTCACTCCTTGAAAAATCCAACACATAAGGTATAAATATTCTGAATTGCTTATGATTATAACACAATTCCGACTATTGGAAAGGGAAATATGATTAAAAGAAGAAAAAGAGATCATATAGAATATATAAGAGAAAGGGAGGAAGACTATGGATCAATCGCTATTTGAAAAAATCAGTTCCACCTCGAAAACAGCCTTGATCACGCTTTATGCCCATAGCCTAGAGAGTCAGGATCAAGACCCGATTCTTTTCGATGAGTATGCAGTGAAAATGACGGAAGCCTTGTCTCCGATTCTAAAAAACTCTGATTCAAAACTTCTTAGAAATTTGGCTGCCGGGAAAATGGGTCAGCAATTGCGAGTGCATTTGGCCTTACGTACGAAAAAATTTGATGCGACAGCGGAAGCCTTTATCGAAAAGCATCCGGATGGGATTGTTGTGAATCTGGGTTGTGGATTTGACACGCGATACCATCGGTTAAGACAGAAACCCTTTCTCTTTGTTGATCTGGACCTGCCTGAGATGATTGCGATTAAACGGCAGGTGGTGACTGAAACGGAATCCTATCGTCTGATTGGCCAGTCGATTTTCAACCATGCTTGGATGGATCAGATCAAAGCCTACAATGTACCGGTTCTATTCTTAGCAGAGGGTTTGTTTATGTATTTACAGCCATCTGAGTTGATTCCATGGTTCAAGAAAATTGCAGTGGATTTCCCAGGTTCTGAACTGCTATTTGAAACTGTAACGGAAAAGTATACTCGTGGTATCAATCAAAGAATCGTCGAGTTTAAATTGCGAAAAGAGATTGGTGTGGAGGGGGATGTAAGCTACCATTTTGGACTTAAGGACAGTCGGGATTTGGAGAAGATTTCAGCTAAATTTCAGTGGATTCAAGACTGGTCGTATTTTGATGAGAAGCACCCGAAAGCGAAGGCCATGAACTGGATGGGAAAATTCAAGATGTTCAAGTATGTGCAATGGACCGTGCACTATCGAATCTTAGAAGATGAGTGATTGGTGACAGATTAAAGCCGTTTCATTGCAAGAATCGGCACAGCCAGATTGAGTCCGCTATAATGAGGACGAAAATGATCAATCTGGAGGACATCGAAAATGGTGAAGCAATTTCTTGATTCGTGGTATTCGGCGCTATTTATGGTATTGCTGTTAGTAGTTGTTGCCTATGTTCGTTTTGTAGTTATAGGGCCACCGTATTATTTTTAGGATTTCATTGCCATCTGCCCAGCCTATGTGATAGGATACAAGCCGATGAATAAAGTTGCATAGCTTGTATAGGAGGAATGAAGAATGAATTTACCTAATTGTCCGAAGTGTAATTCGGAATATACGTATGAAGATGGAAACCTTTTGGTTTGCCCGGAATGTGGTCATGAATGGTCTGCAAGTACGGTGGCGGAAGAGGAAACTGAGAAAGTATACAGAGATGCCAACGGCAATGTGCTTCAAGATGGCGACAGTGTGGTTGTGATCAAGGACTTGAAAGTCAAGGGTGCTTCATCTGCATTGAAAAAGGGAACTAAAGTGAAGAATATTCGTTTGGTGGAAGGCGACCATGATATCGACTGCAAGATTGATGGATTTGGTGCCATGAAACTGAAATCGGAGTTTGTGAAAAAAATCTAGTCCAGGGCTTTCGAAAGAAAGCCAAGCCACCAGGGCTTTCGAAAGAAAGCCAAGCCACCAGGGCTTTCGAAAGAAAGCCAAGCTATTTGTACCAAAGAAGGATGCTGAAAAATCAGCATCCTTTTTTCTTTTGTGAGGAGGGAATGGGGTAATGGTAATGTAAGGAAGTTCCAAATGGAGGATGATTATGAAAGCGATGATTGCTACAAGATATGGTCCACCAGAAGTATTGGAGATGCAGGAGGTTGAAAAACCTACCATCAAGGAGAATGAAATCCTTGTTCGCATTCATGCGACAACGGTTACCGCGGGGGATTGTGAGATCCGCCGGTTCGACCTGCCCGTTTTTATTTGGTGGCCCATGAGAATGTTTGTTGGGCTTCAAAAGCCAAAATATATCCTTGGAACAGAACTGGCTGGAGTTGTTGAGGAAGTTGGCAGTCGTGTTACTCGCTTCCGACCAGGGAATTCCATTTTCGGCTTTGCTGGAATGAAGTTTGGTGCCTATGCTGAATACATCGCCATATCGGAAAAGGGAGCAGTAGCAAGGATGCCAAAAAATATGACTTATGAGGAAGCGGCGGCAGTTCAGATCGGTGGTCTGAACGCTTTAGGATTTCTGCGAAATGCCAAAATTTCTCCGGGGCAAAAGGTATTGATCTATGGGGCCTCTGGCAGTATTGGGACTTTTGCGGTGCAGATTGCGAAAATCATGGGTGCTGAAGTGACAGCTGTTTGCAGCGGGCGGAACTTCGAAATGGTCAAGTCCATCGGTGCGACCCATGTGGTGGATTATACCAGGGAAGATTATGCAGAAAGCGGTGTTTTGTATGATTGCGTCTTTGATGCAGTGGGAAAGGATGGATTCCTTCACGGATTGAAGGCAGTAAAAAGAGGCGGCGTCTATATTCAGGCCAGTCCGAAATTTGGTCATATTCTACTCAAGCCATGGATTCGATGGTTTGTCCGTAAACGAGTCTTTTTGATTGCGCCACCGGAGACTGTCGAAGATTTGCAAGAATTGCGGACTTTGATTGAAGGAGACAAGTTGATTTCAGTGATGGACCGAATCTATGATTTTGCAGATTTGGCGGAAGCCCATCGCTATGTGGAAAAGGGACATAAGCGGGGAAATGTAGCCATACGTGTGGTTGACGACGGGAGGTAAGGCATGGAAGAGAAGCGAAAGATTGATCCTGAGATGATGAAACATCTATTGGGCGAACAAAGAGATGAAATGACTGCTTATCGAATTTACCTGGATATCGCAAAACATGTCAAGGAAGCGGAAAACAAGGAGATTATCGAAAGGATTGCCAAGAATGAGAAGAAGCATTATGAATGGCTAAAAATTTTAACGGGTCAGGATGTGAAAGCAAATCGCTGGAAGAGGCTCTTCTATTTTTGGATCATTCGTTTGTTTGGTTTGACCTTTGGGATCAAGTTGCTGGAAAAGGATGAGATTCAGGAAATTCGAGAGTACGAGGAGCTGGGTGAAGAGTTTCCAGGTTTTGATGAGATTCTGATAAACGGCGAACAGCGAGAGCAGGAATTGATCGCCATGATTAATGAGGAGCGTCTTCATTATATGGGGTCTGTCGTATTGGGCTTGAACGATGCTTTGATTGAATTGACCGGTGCGCTGGCTGGCTATACATTCGCTTTCCAAAATACTAGATTGATCGCGGTAACTGGACTGATCACGGGGATTAGTGGTTCCCTGTCCATGATTGCCAGCCAATATCTTTCGACTCGTCAAGAGGGCGGCCGAGATGCGGTAAAGTCTATGTTATATACTGGAGCTGCATTTGCGACGACGGTTTTTTTGATGGTTATGCCATTTTTCATCTTTAATAATCCGTTTGTTAGTTTATTTACGACCTTCGGCGTAGCCATTTTGATTATCTTTGTTTTTAATTACTATATATCAGTTGCCAATGACTATGTCTTTCGTAAAAGATTCTTGGAAATGGCGGCCATCTCCTTAGGGGTTGCGGGCATTTCCTTCTTGATTGGCGTTTTGATAAAACAATATATAGGCATAGAGATTTAGCTAAAGGAACCTGGCCCAATGGGCTGGGTTCTTTTTCCATTGTGAAATAAAAAAATCCATGATAAATTCTCATTTGGACCAACTTTTTATTAACCTGATGAGTCTAATGGATGAAGGGGGATCACCTTAATGTCGACAACAGGGAAGAATCATCTTTTATTAATTGAATACATCAAGACTCATCAAGAACAGTTTTATCGCATTGCATATTCCTATGTAAAAAATCAGCATGATGCCTTGGATATTGTACAGACATCCGTCGAAAAAGCCCTTAGAGCTTCAGACCGAATCAAAGAGCCCAAATATCTTTCGACTTGGTTCACGCGAATTCTCATTAATACCAGTATCGACCATTTGCGCAAACGCAAGCGAGAGGTACCTATGGATGAGATGGATGTGTGGATGGGAGGCGTTCAAGAAAAGTCAATGGATCAATTGGATTTATTCGACGCATTGGATGTTTTAAATCCGGATGAGAAAAGCTTGGTTATTCTTCGCTTTTTTGAAGATTTGAGGTTTCAGGATATGGCTAAGGTGCTAGATATGAATATCAATACGGTGAAGACCAAGACGTATTCCATCCTTAAAAAGTTAAGAATGGAGTGGGAGGGGATTGAGGAATGAAAAACGATAAAACGAAATATGAGAATATCGAAATCCCAAAGGAGTTGGACCAAATGATTAATCAGACTATAGAGAATGTACAGAAAGAGAGACGGAGAAAAAGTAGCCGAAAACGATGGATTGCGACAGCTGCGGCGGTAGCATTGTTTGTAACACCACTGAATGTCAGTCAGGGATTTGCCGATACCATGGCGGAGATACCGGTGCTGGGCTCCATCGCCAAAGTGTTGACTTTCCGGTCTTATCGTACGGAGAGCCAAGAATTGCTTGCCGAGGTGAAGGTCCCTGAAATTGCAGAAATGGACAACCAAGCCTTTGAAGACCAGGTGAATGCCTTGATCCAGGAGAAGGTGGAAAACACTTTATCCCAAGCGCAAAAGCGGGCGGAAGAATACAAGAAGGCCTATTTGGAAACGGGTGGTACTGAAGAAGAGTATGAAAAACGAAAGATTCAAGCGGCAGTGGACTATACGGTTTATGCAAAAAGTCAGGACACTCTTTCTTTTATGCTATTTTCCTATGACACAGTAGCAGCTGCTTATGCCGAATATACCTACTATAACTTGGATTTGCAAAATAATCGGGAATGGACCCTTGAAGACTTGCTTGGAGAAAATTATGCAGGTGTAATTACGGAATTGGTAAAGGGTCAGATGAAAACCCAAATAGAAAATGAAGGGATGGCTTTCTGGGATGAGGTAAATGCGGCTGACTGGAAGGTGCGTGAAGACATCGACTTTTACATCAATGAAAAAGGCAATCCTGTCGTTGTTTTTGATAAGTATGAAATTGCAGCAGGTGCCTTTGGTCGTTTGGAATATGAAATTGAATCGAATTAAGAAGAAGCTTCGGCGTTTGCGCCGGAGCTTTTTGGTATATGAAATATAATAGGAGAGGGAAGGAGGTTAGCTATGAAAGATCAACGCGTTTTTGGTCCTGTGCCTTCCAGGCGATTGGGACTATCTTTGGGTGTCAGTCCGATTCCGGCAAAAGCATGCAACTACTCCTGTATTTATTGCCAATTGGGACGGACCGATCGGATGATGAATACACCGGAAGTCTTTTTTGATGTCGATGAAATTGTGAAAGAGTTTGAAGAAAAGCTTGCGACGGATTGTGATTTTGACGCAGTGACCATTGTTGGAGAAGGAGAACCTACCCTTTATAGCCGACTGGGTGATTTGATTCTGGCAATCAAGGAACGAACAGATCGTCCTGTTGCCGTGATTACCAATGGTGCCCTTTTGTCGGATGAAGCGGTTCGCAACGCTCTGATGCATGCTGATATTGTGCTGCCTTCCTTTGATGCAGGGGATGAAGAAACCTTCGAAAAGATCAATCGCCCCATGAAAAGTATTCAGTATCAAGAAGTGGTGGAAGGACTTCGTCAATTTGCTGATGAATACCAAGGGGAGCTTTGGATTGAAACCATGTTGGTACGCGGAGTCAATGATACAGATGAGGAGTTGGAGAAACTGAAATTGCAGTTGCAGGAGATTCATTATGATCGCTTGTATATCAATGTGCCGGTACGACCACCGGCAGAAAAAGAGGTTATGGAGCCATTGAAGGAACGTTTGGAAATTGCCGTGGCATTTTTGGGTGGGATTTCGATTGACGCATTGGTTTCTGAAGGATTTTACAGCGAAGATCCAGATCCGGTCAAAGCGATCTGCAATATTATCAACCGCCACCCCATGAACCAGCACGAGATTACCAATTTTCTAGAAAGCCGCTCTTGTGAGGATGTGGAGGCGGTCTTTGCTGCGCTTGAAGTGGATCCTAAAATTGAGGCGGTTGAGTACAAGGGGCTTATCACCTATCGCATAAGAAAGTAGGGGGACGTGGAATGATTCGTGAAATGAAGAGAACAGACTATGAACAGGCTTTTCAAATCTGGAAAGAGATTGAGGGTATGGGGATGAGATCGTTGGACGATTCCTATGAAGGCATCGAAAAGTTTCTTGCCAGAAACCCCTCAACCTGTTTTGTTGCAGAAGAAGCTGGGGATGTAATTGGAACCATTCTTTGTGGTCATGATGGCAGGCGGGCCTATATTTATCATTTGGCCGTGCTGGAGTCGCATCGAGGCAAAGAGCTAGGTAAAGACCTGGTGAAAGCCGTGGAAACCGCCCTTGAAAAAGAGGGGATACATAAAGCGGCTCTGGTGGTATATTGCAGCAATAAAATGGGGAATGACTTTTGGGAGCGACGAGGCTATACGATTCGTGATGACCTCTATTATCGCAACAAAAGTCTGAATTTGAAAAACATATAAAAGGAAAAAAGAATCTGCGGAGTTGGCAGATTCTTTTTTTGAAAACTTATTAGTGTTAGATGAGTTTATTATATTGACAGGAGGAGATATGATGGGTATTATATATATGAACATGTGAACAGTTATTCATATGAAAGGGGTCTTATTCTATGTCAAATAAATGTTGTGTGAATCCAGAGAATGTTGAAATTGTGCGGTCTTCACGGTTGGAAGACGGGGTTATTCTTGATATGGCGCAAATCTTTAAGGTTTTGGGGGATCAGACTCGAATTCGTATTGTTGAAGCCTTACGGATTAGAGAGTTGTGTGTAGGGGATTTGTCTGAGTTGATAGAAGTGTCACAATCCGGTGTTTCCCACCAGTTACGGTTGTTAAAGCAGGAACGGATTGTCAAATCACGTCGAGAGGGAAAGATGATCTATTATTCCTTGGATGATGCCCATATCGAAGCTTTGATTGATATTGCCATTGACCATGTAACCCATCAGGGGGTGAAATAGGATGATTGTACTTCGTTTGGAAGGACTGAATTGCGCGGGATGCGCGGCGAAAATTCAGACGCGGGTAGGAAAGCTGGATGCGGTCACGAACGCGCGTGTGAATCTTGCCATGGAGAAAATTGAAATTGAGATGGGAGACAAAGGAGAAGCGGAAGCAATTGCGGAAGAGACAGCGAAAATTGTCAATGAGCTGGAGCCCCATGTAAAGGTGTATCCGGTCGATGGATTGAAGAAGGTTGTCTTTTATCTAAACGGTTTGCATTGTGCGGGGTGTGCGGCAAAGATTGAAGACGCTCTGGTTCGTCATGAAAAACTGTCCGAGGTTTCCTTCAGTTTTGCTACCAAGAAGCTGCAGGCGGCAAGTGCTTTGACCAAAGAAGATTTACGAAGCTTGGTGCAGGCCATTGTAGACCGTATTGAGACTGGGGTTTCTGTAGATGATCTGCCCAGCGATCAAATGAGCCAATTGCATGTATTGCCCAATGATATGAATGGTGAACTGGTTATCCAAGAGGAACACCCAACTAAGTTCACGGAATTTCTGCAAAAGCATTGGAAAACCATGCTAGGGGCGATGGTTTTGGCTATAGCGATCTTGGTGCCTTTGCCTTTTGGTGCAAAATTGGCAGCCTACGGTCTGGCCTATGTGCTGATCGGTGGCGACATTGTCTTGCGGGCAGTTAAGAACATTATGCACGGCCAGCTTTTTGATGAAAACTTTTTAATGACTTTGGCAACCATTGGTGCTTTTGCTTTGGGCGAGTATACGGAAGCGGTTTCGGTTATGCTGTTCTACAAAGTCGGGGAGGGTTTTCAGGATTATGCTGTAGACCAAAGTCGGAAAAACATCCAATCCTTGTTGAATATCAAGGCGGAATATGCCAATTTAATGGTGAATGGCAACTCTCGCAAAGTGATACCGGATGCTCTGTCATTGGGCGATGTGATTATGATTCGCGCCGGTGAAAAAGTACCGGTAGACGGAAAAGTACTGGATGGGCAATCCAACTTGGATACTTCGGCCTTAACGGGGGAGAGTATGCCTCGATCAACGCAAGTTGGCGATGAGATCTTAAGCGGGAGTATTAATCTGGATGCAACATTGATGGTGGAAGTAACCAAAACCTTTGAGAATTCCACGGTCGCAAGAATCTTGGACATGGTGGAGAATGCCACAGGCAAAAAGGCGAAAACAGAGCAGTTTATCACAAAGTTTGCCAAGGTTTATACGCCCATCGTAGTGGTTTCGGCGGTTGTATTGGCATTCTTGCCGCCTCTCTTGGGCTTTGGGGCTATGAGAGAGTGGATTTCTCGTTCTTTGATCTTCTTGGTGATTTCTTGCCCATGCGCTTTGGTACTGAGCGTCCCTCTGGGATTTTTCGGTGGACTGGGTGCAGCCAGCCGAAAAGGTATTTTGCTAAAAGGCGGCAACTACTTGGAGGCGTTGAATCGCATTGATACCTATGTGTTTGACAAGACGGGCACCTTGACCAAGGGGAATTTTGCTGTTCAAGAGATTATAGGAAAGGAAACCCTTAGGTTGGCAGCTATTTTAGAGGTTCACTCTACCCATCCCATTGGTCAGTCGATTTTGCAGGCTTATGGGGAGAGAAAAGAGTTGGATCCGGTGGATGAAGTGAAGGAAATTGCCGGGGAGGGCTTGGTAGGCAAATACCAAGATCGGCAATTGGTCGTCGGTAACGGACGCTTAATGAAACGTTATGGCATAAAAATACCGGAAGTGGAAGCGACGGGAACACTGGTGCATGTGGCATGGGGGGAGACCTATATCGGAAACATTCAAATTGCCGATGAGATCAAACCAGAAGTGGAAAACCTGGCTGATGCCCTTCGGGCTAATGGTGCCAAGGAAATCATCATGCTAACAGGGGATCAAAAGCACATCGCTGAAGACGTTGCAAAGCGTTTGAAGATTGACCGTGTATTCAGTGAATTACTACCGCAAGACAAGATGACCCATGTGGAAGCCTTAATCGAAGAAGGTAAACGAGTCTTGTTTGTCGGTGATGGCATTAACGACGCGCCGGTATTGGCTCGGGCTGATTTGGGTGTTGCTATGGGCGGCCTGGGATCAGATGCAGCCATTGAAGCAGCGGATATGGTCTTAATGACCGATGAGCCTATGAAGCTTTTGGAAGCAAAACGAGTAGCCAAGAAAACCCGGCGAATTGTCATGCAAAATATTGTCTTTGCTCTGGGGGTTAAGTTGTTCTTCTTAAGTCTTGGTGCTTTAGGGGGCGCAACCATGTACGAGGCAATCTTTGCTGATGTGGGAGTTGCTTTGATCGCGGTTTTGAATTCTATGCGGGTATTGCGTGTATAAAGGAGGAAATGATGGAGAATGTCATGAACTTGTCGGTAATGGATGATGAATACAGTGTATGTCGGCTTGCGCCAGACGCGGTCTTGCCGGATTGGTCTCAACAGGGTGACTTTTACTCTATATCCAAAACATCAGAAGAGCTTTCTATTGTTTGTCAAACGCATTTGGTACCGGATCATGTTCGGTCAGAAGCAGGATGGAGAATTATCAAGGTAGAGGGGCCTTTGGATTTTGCCCTGGTTGGGATTCTGGCAAATTTGAGCGGTATTTTAGCGGAACGTGGGATCAGTATTTTCGCAATTTCCACCTTTGATACGGATTACTTGCTGGTAAAAGAAAAGGACCTGGGCCGGGCGGTTATTGCCTTACGGGATGTCGGCCATGATGTATGGGAATAGATGAAAAAGCTGCCGAAAGGCAGCTTTTCTTTAAGAACGAAGCAGTTTAAAACTTTGACCAAGGGTTTCGTGTTTGACTTTGGTTGTGTCAAACTTCAATAGTCCAAAGGTGGTTTGTACACAGAATCCGATGCCGAATGCAGCGATTACGGTTCCGATGCCAACTAGGCCGCCGAGTTTCCAGCCGATGAGTACAACAGTTAATTCAACTCCACTGCGGCATACGCCCACCGGCAATTTAGTAATGCGGGTTAGGGCAACCATCAGGCTGTCTCGGGGACCGGCGCCAAATGCCGAGTCAATGTAGAAGTATGAGCCTAAGGCGATGGTAAATAGACCAAGAATCAGCATGAAAACGCCAAGAATGAAGTTGGACGCGATAGGAACCGGGTTTAGAATAAGAATCCAATCCAAAAAGATTCCAATCAGGAACATGTTGAGGATGGTACCAATGCCAATCTTCTCTCCCAGAAACATGACAAGTACAACAATCAAGGCGCCAATTGTGATGGAGGCGGTGCCAATGGAGATGCCAAAGGTTTGCGATAAGCCTACATGGAAGACTTCCCAAGGGGCATAACCGATATTGGCTTTGATAGCAAAGACGATGCCCAAGGCATAGAGGAAAAGACCGAAAATCAATTTGATAAAGCGTGTAAGAAATTGTGCCATGGAAGACTCCTTCTTATATTTTGAGTTTCATTATATCAGAAAATTCATTCGAGAAAAGAAAAAGATAAAACCGCTCAACTGAGCGGTTTTTGTGTTTGCAAGGATAAAAGTCGTTTCGCCGTATCCTGCAGATTTTCATGATGGATGGTTGTTGGATCAAATTTCATCAGATGAAAGGTGGTTTGTACAAAAAAACCAATACCAAAGGCAGAGATGACAGTCCCAAGACCAATCAGTCCGCCAAGTCGCCAACCGATGAAAACGACAGTCAGTTCCAGGCTGGAACGGCAAACACCAATAGGCAGCTTTGTGATGCGCTTTAGCGCGACCATCAAACTGTCTCGGGGACCAGCGCCAAATCCAGATCCGATGTAGAAGTAGGATCCCAAAGCAAAGGTTTCGATTCCCACAAGCAAAATCAAGATACCGATCAAATAATTGTCACTATGGGGTAAAAAACCGGCATCAAGAATAACGTTGGTCATCAGTCCGATCAATACCATATTGCAGATGGTTCCAATTCCGATCTTCTCGCCTAGAATCATGCTGAGAACGCCAATGGCCAAGCCGACATAAACAGAGGCGGTACCGATGGCAATGCCAAAAGTGCTTGCGATACCACCATGAAAGGTTTCCCAAGGCATATAACCGACTTTGGCGGTGATCGTTATAGAGATTCCGAGTGCGCATAAAAACAGTCCGAATAAAAGCTTGCCGAGACGTTTTGCAAATAGATTCATCGTGTGTCCTTTCTTTCCCTTACGGTTAGGATGAGTGATCAGTTTATAAAGAGTTTTGATTTCTTTCGATAATTGCTTGAAGCTCTGAAACAGTCTTGGCATCCAGAGAGTAAGCTCTATAAGAATAGGATGATAAGAGCAAGGCAAATAAAGAGCCAATGGACAGGAATATTCCCAAGAGCAGAGCTGTAGTTGGTGCTTGTACGGCTAAAGTGGAATCGAACCGAATGAAATCGAGAACGAAACCGAGAAGCAGAATGGCTAGAGATTGGGAAATTTTATAGCCGAATGTCAACATGCCATAATAGATGCCTTCGTTTCTTTCGCCGGTATGGGCTTCCTGAAAGTCGACGGTGTCGGCAATCATAGACAGTGGTAATGAGAACAAGCCGCCGGTTCCGAATCCAATAACGATCGCATAGATAAATAGGAATTGGTAATAATGGATCACTTGCGCTCGGAAGACAGTGGCGATAAAGAGGATGGCACATCCAATCATAGAAATTCTCAAGCCCAATTTTACAGCATTGAATTTTTCGATTTTAGAACCAACACGCGCCCAGATTGGTTGCGATATGATGCTAACAATAAATTGGATGCCGAATACGGCGCCAATTTGAAAGTTGTTCAGCATAAAGGTGTAAGTGAAGGTGTGCAGTCCGATGGTGCTGATCATTGCAGAACCCAGGTTGGTAAAGAGGTAACCCAGCAATACGGACCGATAATCTTTTTGGGTTAAGCAAAAGCGCATTTTTTTAAGGAAGTCCATGCGATTCTCTTTCGCCGAAGCGCTGTTTGGCGGTGCTACCGGATGGATAAACCGCTTGGTGCTGATATAGGTTAAAAATCCTGTTAGAATCATGATGATTGTGGTCAGGATGGAGATTCGACTGTATGCTTGAGGATTTAATTGGCCAATGGGATATTCCGGTGTTGGTGCAAAGAACAAGAACATAAATCCCGCGGATGCAAAGACGATGGCAAAGAGAAAAAATGCTGTTTTAATGGCCTGTACCAATGACCGCGTATTGTAGTCGGTGGAGAGTTCTGCACCAAGTGCCGAGTAAGGAGTAAAAAAGATGGTTAAGAAAGTCTTTGTTAATAAGACAGATACCATCACCCAAGCAAATTTGGAGTCAATGCTGCGTGCCGGATCGATATTCCAAAGAATAAGATTGGACACAGAAACGGCCAGTGCGCCGATAACGATATACAAATGTCGGTTTCCGAAACGAGTTCGGGTATGATCAGACAGATAACCCATAATGGGATCGCTGACAGCATCCCAGGCAACGCTGATAAAAAAGATCAAGCCGATGAGCCGTCCGGGCATGCCCAAAACAGCGGTGGCGTAAAAGACCAAGTAGGAAGTCAGCATTTGGGAAACCAGGCCGTAACCAAGGTTGCCAGTGCTATATCCGGTGATTTCAATTAAAGTGGGTTCTTGTCGGTTTGTCATGGTAAGTCTCCCTGTTTGCATCCCGCTTTAGCGAAAAAAAGCATTCGTTGGTTTCAGTGTACGGGAAAGCGGAGGCAAGTGCAATGAAATTGTGAGAAAATTGACCTTCTTTTTCTGGGTATCTTGATGGTGAAGGGAGATTTTCATGGCGCATCGAAAAAATGTTGAAATCAAAACCAAATACGAGTCTGTTGAGTCGTGTATGAAAGACTGTCGGGACATCAAGAAAAAGACAACGATTCCGGTACCGGCGTCGGGAAAGATTTATGGAGTAGTTCATGCAGATGGTTCTTTTTGGCTGAGCAGCAGAAAGGCAAAAACCAGCGTGATTTTCGAGTTTGTTGGATACATCGAAGAACGAAATGATGCTGTTTATATGGTAGGGGAGATTCGCCCAAAACGCTATCAGAAGTGGATTATGATCGGCTTTAGCCTGATCTTTCATTTGGTTGGTATTGTCTTTATCTGGACGGGCGAGGCGGGTGGAGTTATTAGTGGGATTATGCTTTTTGTATTCGCCTGGATTTACGTGATTTATTTATGGAAGGGAGATTCTTTGTATTACGATTTACTAAAGAAACTCCAATAATCATTTTTGACAATTGAGGGTTATCTGAATTATGATAAAACCATAGATTTGTGAGAGGAAAAGCTGATGATCTCAATGTTTTTTGCTAGATAAGATTCAATTGAAGACGTGGGAATAGGTACGATGAACCGACATGGGTTCATTTATTTGGCGTACCAAGAACACGGCGATAGCAAAAAGCGAACTTTCATACAATGAAATAGCTGGATACTGAAATTACACGCAAGAACTGCGTGGTTTTGTTGATGAGCTGTAAGTTGAAAGAATTCGACTTGCGGCTTTTTTGTTGTCGCCGAACCTACAAAGAAGAGCTTTGAAGAGGAGGGGCATATGAGAACAATTCTAACAATAGATAAAATTAGCAAGGAATTCGGCCAACGCCAATTGCTGAAGGATGTTTCTTTTCATGTGAATGAAGGGGACCGCATGGGCCTTGTAGGGGACAACGGGACAGGCAAAACGACACTGATAAAAATTCTGATGGGTCAAATCGAAGCGGATTCCGGCCAGATGATTTGGCATCTTAAGGGAATGCGAGTTGGATACTTAAGCCAGTCTGTAGAACAGCAGTTGGACGATTGGGAGAAGTTAAGCGGTGGAGAGAGAACCAAGCGGATGTTGGTGAATATTTGGAAGAGTCACCCACAGCTATTGGTCTTGGATGAACCGACCAATCATATGGATCAGGCAGGAGTCCAATGGCTGATTAAGGAAATCAGGCGATTTCAAGGAACGGTACTAGTGATTTCCCACGATCGGTATTTTTTGGATCAGGTTACCGACAGAATTTTAGAGATTGAGAGAGGAAAGGTGGAAAATTACCGAGGCAATTACACGGCCTATCGCAAGGAAAAGAACCATCGCATGGAAGCGCAACGCCATCAATACAGGGAACAGGAAAAGATGGAAAGGAAGATTGAAGAGGAGATTCGCAAGTTGCGCATTTGGTCGGCCAAAGGGCATCGGGAATCAAGAAACCATGAAGGATTCAAGGAAAAATACCGGGCGAGGGCAAAGAAGAAGGATAAGCAGGTTAAGTCGCAAATTCATCGATTACAGAAGTTGAAAAGGGAAGGTTTGCAAAAGCCGATGGAAGAGCAACGGATTGTATTTGATTTTCAAGCAGACCCTAGAGGTGGCAGGCGGATTGTGGAAGCCAAAGAAATTTCCAAGACCTTCGGGCGAAAAACACTCTTTGCCAACAGTTCCTTTACCTTGCTTTCGGGGGAGCGGATCGGCTTGGTAGGGCCAAATGGATGTGGGAAAACAACCTTTTTAAAATGCTTGTTGCAGGAGTTGCCCCTTGACCATGGTCAGTTGCGAGTCAGTGCATCAGCAAAAATCGCAACCTTGCATCAGGATGTGCTTGACTTAGAGGAAGACCAGACCGTTTTGGCCATGTTTGATATTCAGGATCGGGAAAAGCGCGGCCGTTTACAGACTTTATTGACAAACATGGGATTCACCAAGCCCATGATGAATCAGCGGATTGGCGATTTAAGCTTGGGGGAACGAACCAGACTCAAGGTGGCAGAAATGATTGTGAGTCAGAATAATCTTCTGATCTTGGATGAACCAACCAATCACTTGGACTTGCATAGTCGGGAGCGCTTGGAGCAAACCTTGGAAAGCTATACGGGGACATTGCTGGTGGTTTCTCATGACCGATATTTTCTGGAAAAAGTTTGTGATAAACTGCTGGTTTTCGAATCCGGCAGGCTTGATAAGCTGGAATCGAATTATGAGGAATACATGCAAGCGAAAGAGGGAAAAGAGGATAAAGAAGCCTTGGATGAGGGAGAAAAATTGCGTCTTGGGACACAAATTGCCGAGGTTCTTTCGCGCCTTTCTTTGGAAATGCCAGGCAGCGACAAGTATGTGGAATTGGAAGTGGAGTTTGAGAGACTGTTGGAAGAAAAACGGAAACTTGGATAATCGTTGCAATGAAGCCTTTCGTGGGGTATCGTGTATGTATAGAGATTTGTTTTTGAAAGAGAAAAAGGAATAAGATATTTGGGGGTTGCATGATGAATACAAATGAATGGTACCGGCTGGACAATGCGGCCAAGATATTTCCAACCATATCGCGGAAAGAAAATTCCGCAACCTACCGTTTGGCGATCCTTTTAACGGAAGAAATTGATCCGGAAGTCTTGCAAGAGGCGGTAGATCAATCATTAACACGATATCCTACCCTGGCAGTTTGGCTGAGACGGGGTTACTTTTGGTACTTTTTTGAGAAGAATGAAAATCAGCTGCTGGTGGAACGGGAATCCCGAACGCCATGCGGACACATTGATCCTTTTTTCAACAATGGATATTTAATGAAAGTGTTTTATTACGGCAAGAAGATTTCTGTGGAAACCCATCATTCCCTTTCCGATGGTTCGGGTGCCATTGAGTTTATCCGGACCCTGACCTATACCTATCTCAAATTAATGGGGAAAGACGTCGATCCTGGCGACGAGATTTTACTGCCCAATGAAATTCCTAGTCGCTATGAGTTGGAAGACAGTTTTCACAACTATTATCAACCGGCTGGTAGTGCGCCTGAAAAGGAAGTGGATGCCTATACCATTGATGGGACCATGTTCAAGCCTTTTGGCACCCATGTGGATACGGGAACCATGGATGTGCAAGAACTGCGGGCTGTCGCCAAAGGCCACGGTGTGACCATTACCACATTTTTGGTTGCTCGAATCATTCGGGCGATTTATGAAGAACATATGCAGTTTGGTATTTACAAGAATCCCATTAAGATTGCGGTGCCAGTAAATCTGCGGGCGATTTTCCCGTCTAAGACTTTAAGGAATTTCTTTGCGGTTGTCCATGTTGTTATTCAACCTGATTCGGATATGGAATTTGAAAGCCTGCTGCAATCGATTCAAGCGCAGTTGCTGGAAAAAACCAAAAAGGAATACTTGTATCCAAAGATTGCAGACCATGTGGAATCGGAGCGGTTTTTATTGTCGCGCTTTATCCCGCTGGGACTGAAAAATACGATATTGCGCTTTGCTTACCATCGCTATGGAACCAAGGTGAAAACGGCGACAATTTCCAACCTTGGTCGAATTATATTTCCAGAGTCTGTTGCTCAATGGGTAGATCATATGGAATTGATTTTCTATCCATCAAAGCGAAGTCCGATGAACTTTGGGGTTTGTTCTGTGAATGGAAAGATGAGCATATCGATTTCTCGGTGTATTGTTGAGCCTGGGATTCCTAAGCGGTTTTTCCGTAGCTTGGCAAAAGAAGATGGAATTCATGTAAAGATTGATTCCAATGAATGGGAGGCCTTTCATGAAAACTTGTAAGCGTTGTTCTGTAGAATTGGAAGAATCCCTGACTCGTTGCCCCCTATGCCAACAAGCGGTAGAAGGAGCGGTGAGCGGTGAACGGACATATCCTTTGTATGGCAGAAGAGATATGGATGGGAATTTGATTGAGGATGAAGATCATGCGGCTAAGCATCGTCGCAGAAGGATGCAGAACTTATTTATCTTTGGCACCATTCTTTTATTCAGCATCACCATTCTGGTAAATCTGTTGACTTTTCGAGGAGATTATTGGGTGATCTATGTCTTGAGTTCTGTCCTCTATTTGTGGTTTTCCATCAAGCATACCATTTTGTCCAATACCCGTGCTTGCCGGAAGATCTTGCTGCAGGCGTTAGCTTTGTCGGTCTTCCTTGTCGTAATTGACATTATGCTTCCGGAAACTCATGACTTGATCGACTATGCAGTGCCTTGGATTTTGACCATTGCCATTGTAATTGAGGGATTGTTGCTCCATTTTAGAAAGTCTCGATGGAAGGCCTATGTTCGGGACTTCTTCGTCATGGATTTGCTGGGCTATGTGCCTATAATCCTGTTTGCGTTTGGAGTAATTCGGGTATCTTGGCCCAGTGTGGTAACGGCAATGACGGCGTTTTTGACGCTGTCCAGTCAGTTTGCATTTTCATTTAGGAAATTTAAGGATGAGCTGCGAAGGCTTTTGCATCATTAGGATTAATTAGGGGGAGTAAGTCTTGAAACGTGAAATTCTGATTTTGGGCAATGAAACACTATATGAGGTGTGTGAGTTAATTGCGAAGGATGAGCTTGAGAAAGCCAAGCGCGTAGCCAAGGATTTGGAAGATACGCTAGATGTTTTTCGGGCTGAGAAAGGATTTGGCCGTGCAATCGCAGCGCCACAGATTGGGGAAACGGTGCGGATCATATTCATGAAGTTGGAAGACTTGGTAACAGTATTCGTGAATCCATGCATGGAAGTGCTGGAGGAAGAAACTTTTGAACTATGGGACGATTGCATGAGTTTTCCGGGCCTTGAAGTGAAGGTTGAACGATACAAAAAGGTTCGGGTTACCTACCGTGATCTGGATTGGCAGATTCAGTCGCAAATTTTTGAAGGAGACTTGGCGGAACTCTTTCAGCATGAATTCGATCATTTGAATGGCGTATTGGCAGTTCATCGAGCGGTGGATGAGAAATCCTTTCGCATGAGTTTGTAAAAGAAGGTTTCAATCTATTTGTTGAATTTTCCGACATATGGTATGATGAATTTAGATTAAAGAAAAGGAGTTGAGGACCAGAATGAAAGATTTCGGTATTTTTTTAAGTGATTTGGCGATTTAAGGGGATAGCTATGCCCATTTTTAGCCGAAATCATTTGAATAAACCGAGAATCGATCAATCTGCAGTTCCTTGCTTTATAGATAAAAAAGTAGGAAGAAAGTGCAGTTTTGACGCGCTTTCTTTTTTGATGAGAAAAATCAGGAGAGATTTGGCGCGTGATTTGTGCGATTTTTATTGTTGGTTTCGGCATTGCCGTAAACAAGGACTAACAAGGAGAAGAACATGATTTTACAACTGAAGGATATATCAAAAAGTTTTGGAGCGACAGAGGTGCTGAAAGGACTGAGCATGCATGTCGCCAAAGGAGAAAAAATCGGGATCGTTGGGGCTAACGGAGCGGGAAAAACAACGATCTTTCAATTGATAGCTGGTGACTTATCCCACGATGAGGGGCAGCTGATGATCAATAAAAAGATATCCAGGGGTGTCTTGTCGCAGATCAGCGATGTGAATCCGGATAATACCGTGATGGAGGAATGTCGTCTGGCCTTTCAAACGGCTTTGGAGGCAGAGAAGAAACTGAAAGCCTTGGAGCGTGAGATGGCGGATCCGAGTGTTTTTTGCTCGGAGCAGAAACTAAGCCGGGTGATGGAAGCACATGAAAAGACGCTGGCGATTTATACGGAAGCGGGCGGTTTTGAAATGGAAGGTCGAATCCTAGGTGTACTAAAGGGTTTGGGATTTAAAACTTCCTGCTGGGAAGAGAAGACCGATGTGCTGAGTGGCGGGGAGAAAACGAAATTAACCCTGGGAAAACTCCTGCTGTCGAGACCGGAACTTTTGCTTTTGGACGAACCCACCAATCATCTGGACTTTGCATCGCTCTTCTGGCTGGAAACTTATATTCGGGATTATCCGGGCAGTGTGGTTGTCATTTCCCATGACCGTTATTTTCTAGATGCCTGCGTGAACGTAATCTACGAGGTGGAACGGGGAGAGGCGATTAGATATGTAGGCAATTACTCCAGGTTTGTGGTACAGCGGGAAGAAAATCGTGCCTTATATCGAAAGAAGTATCTGGAGCAACGGCGGGAAATCAAGCGGTTGGAAACTTATGTGGAAAAAAATATCGCACGGGCTTCCACTTCTAGAATGGCTAAGAGTCGACGCAAAATGCTGGATCGTATGGATCGCATGGATGCGCCACTGGGAGATCTGCGAACCATGAGGCTGCAATTTGAGATGGATAAAAAATCCCATGAGGATGTCTTGATGGTGATAGATGGAAAGGTGGATGTGGGTGATCCCAAAGATCCCATCCCTCTCTTGTCCAATCTTGATTTTCATGTCCATCGTGGTGATCGCATTGCGATTGTAGGCGAAAACGGGATTGGAAAATCGACTTTGCTCAAGTGTTTGGTTGGCTTGCATACATTGGTGGAAGGGGATTTTCTTTGGGGACGCGATGTGGAAGTCGGTTACTATGACCAGGAGCACGGCGCGCTGAATGAAGCGAATACAATCTTCGAGGAAATTTTGCATGTGGTGCCTGGGATTTCCATTCAGAAGGTACGCACCCTCTTGGGATCATTGTTGTTCCCTCAGGACGATGTCTTTAAAAAGATCTCGGTGCTGAGCGGTGGAGAAAAATCGCGAGTGGTCTTGGCGAAATTGGTTTTAAGCAGGGGCAATGTACTCTTGCTGGATGAGCCTACCAACCATTTGGATTTGCCAAGCAAAATGGCCTTGGAACGAGCGTTGAAGGATTATCCAGGGACTGTCTTGTTTGTTTCTCATGACCGCTACTTTATTAACCAGGTGGCAAACCGGATCATGTTGCTGACCAAGAGTGGAGCGGAAGTTTGTGATGGCAATTATGACCGGTTTATGGAACTGCGAGGATAGAAGGCGTTTGGGAAAGAAGTAATTGCAAAAAAAAATCCCCATGAGTTTGAGTCATGAGGATTTTTGAATAAGTCAAACCTTTGTTAAGCGGTAGAGTTATCGGTGGGATTTTAGTAATGCCTCTACTTGGTCTGCCACTTCGGCATAGGACCATTCCAGGGCATTGAGATTGCTAGATAGTTGCGCACGATTGCTGACCCCAGCAATGATGGGTCCGACACCGTCTTGGTTGATTAGCCAGTTTATGGCGATTTCATTGATTGGCTTGCCGCATTCCTTTTCAATTCTTTGGGCCAAAGCAATCAGGTCTGCTGTACGGTCGTTGTTCAGCACGGGATTTGACGCGCATACACCTGTGCTGAAATCAGTTTTTCCTGCAAGAAGACCTTGAAGGAGCGGTGAGTAGGGCAGAAAAAACATGCCTTGTTCAACGAGCTTGGGAAGCAGTTCATCCTGTACCTTGTATCCCAGAGGAATATTGTGATAGGATCCTGCATTTGGTTCAAACATGTTGTATAGGCCTTGATGGGAAGCGATGTTTGTGACCGCTTGGGCCCGTTTTAAAAGTTCCAGTGAAAAGTTCGATACGCCGATGTATCGGATTTTTCCGCTCTTTTGAATATCCTTTAAGGCTTCCATGGTTTCCTCAATAGGCGTGTTGGGATCCGGCCAATGGATTTGATACAGGTCGATATGGTCGGTTTGCAGTCTTTTAAGAGAGTCATCGATTTCTCTTTCAATGCTTTTTCTTGTCAAGTCGTTACGGACGTTGAAGTCCTTGTCCCAAGGTAGGCCCACTTTGGAGGCCAAAAAGATTTTGTCGCGCAGACCTTTTATTGCCTTGCCCACAAGGATTTCGGAATGTCCTAGCCCATAGACTGGCGCTGTGTCGATAAAGTTGATATTGGAATCGACAGCTGCATGAATAATTTTTATTGCTTCGGCTTCATCAAAGGAGTCCCATGAATCCTTACCGGAAAATTGCCAGGTGCCTAGACCGATGGCTGAAATGGATTCTTCAATGCTGGTAAAATTCTTCATTTTCATATTGTTCACCTCAAAATTTCTTCTTAAATGCACGCACGCATTAGTTAAATTGCATGGGTGGTTACGATTAGTGCAACCGTTAGCACTATCATATCATAGAAATCAACCCTGCTAAAGCGTATGGTTGAGTATATGAGCTAGTGAAGGGATTGTATTTGGGGCTGGATGTGGAATGGGGTATTAAGTTTAGGAACATAAAACAAGGTCGGATGATGAAACTTCGAGATTAGGAGGTCTACATATGAAAAAGAAAGTGCAAATACGTGAAATTGGCCCCGAACAGTTGCGGGCGGATCTATTGAAGGATTTTGATCGTACCCAGCATGTTGAGAAGGTATGGCGGAATGTGGATGGAGAAAGGCGAATTGTCCCCTGCACCTTTACGGAGTATTGGGATGATGAATTGAAACGTGAGATTGTTTTTGGTGATTTCGCCGAAGCGATGGAATTTGGCGGACGCGTCTTTATGGCCTATGAGGGGAAAAAGCTACTGGGATTTGCGGTTTTGGGCGGTCAGGTTTTAGGAGATGGTGATGAATACTTGCAACTCATTCAACTTCAGGTTTCTCACTTGGAGCGGGGAAACGGAGTGGGCCGCATGTTGTTTGCCTGCTGCGCCCAGATGGCCAAGGTGATGGGGGCGAAAAAGCTTTATATTTCAGCCCATTCATCGGTTGAAAGCCAGGCATTCTATCAGAAGATGGGGTGTGTAGATGCCCAGTGGATCTTTGCCCAACAAGTGGAACTGGAACCCTTTGACGTTCAAATGGAATTTATAGTCGGCTGAAGTTTGCCTTGAGTTCCGTTTTTCATCTATTCTTTAAGTGTTTTATAAGGATAAGATAAGGGGTGAAATTAATGGAGGGCAGGGAATGGAGAGGCAGACACGAGTATTCATGGAAGTATATAAGAGGCTGTTTGGTGAGATGGGTCCCCAAGGCTGGTGGCCAGCGGAGTCGGATTTTGAAATGATGATTGGGTCGATTTTGGTTCAAAACACTAACTGGGGCAATGTCGATCTTGCTTTAAAGAAGTTGAATGGGGATTTGACGCCTCAGAGGCTGGAAGAATTTGATCTGGATGAGATTGCTGAACGAATTCGTCCCAGTGGCTTTTATAATCAGAAAGCCAAAACCATTAAAGCCTTTTTGGCCTGGTACAAGAAATATGACTACCAAGTAGAGCGTGTAAGGGACCAAGAAGCAGTGGGATTGCGAAAGGAACTTTTGGGTGTTCGTGGTATTGGTCGAGAAACCGCGGACTGTATGCTAACCTATGCCTTTGGGAAGCCGGTATTTATTGTTGATACGTATGCCAGACGAATCTTTGAGCGCATTGGTGTGCAATTGCCGAAAGGTTATGAGGCCTCTCGCAATATGATTGAAAGTGCAGTGCCCAAGGACTTGGATGTGTATGGAGAATACCATGCGCTCTTGGTTGAACTAGGCAAGAAGGCATGTAAAAAGAAACCACAATGCAAGGGATGTCCCTTGCTGAAAATATGCAGGACAGGTGGTCAGATCCTCGAGTAATCGAGGGTCTTTTCTTTTTGGTTACTGGGATGATTAACTTGATAAAGAAAATACAATCCCAGTAAAAACGCTTTGAAAGATGTTTCATTCTTGCAAGATCTGCATGAATAGGGAAAACAAACGTTTTTCTTGAGCAGATTTCAAGTTGGCACAAATATTGCATTATTGTAATATACAAGGCGGAAAAGGAGAGCACAGATGAAGTGTAGCAGTGAGCAGATTGAGAATTGGATTGAGAATCTGGCAAAATTTACGGATCCTGAACAAGCAGGATATACAAGATTTTCCTATACCAAAGAGGACATTGCCGCAAGGCGGTATTTGATTGCTGAAATGAAACAGCTTGGACTTTCTGTACGAATGGATCGGGTTGGCAATGTATTTGGAAAACGGGAAGGCAAAAACAAGGATGCAAAATCGATTGTGATTGGCTCTCATATCGACACAGTCATGAGTGGTGGAAAATATGACGGTATTGCAGGCGTTGTTGTCGGACTGGAAGTTGTTCGTGTATTAAGTGAGAATAATGTCGAGCTGGATGATCCCATTGAGGTGATTGCCTATGCGGAAGAGGAAGGCGGCCGTTTTGGATCGGCTTTTGTTGGAAGCAAGTGGTTGGCAGGCGAGATTCAGTCTGATGAATTATCTAATTATCAGGATGATCAAGGAATTACAATTGAATCTGCATGCAAGGAATTGGATGCCTTAAATGATGAAGTTGAGCGGGTGGAGCGTTGTGATTTATCAGCGAAAGCCACTTTTGAACTGCATATTGAACAAGGCCCTGTATTGGAAAGCAAAGGCAATATCCTGGGTGTTGTAGAAACCATTACGGGATCCAGTGCTTACCAAGTGACATTAAAAGGGGAAGCCAATCATGCGGGCACCATTCCCATGGATATGAGACGGGATGCTTTTATTGGGGCTGCTCATATTGGTCTTGAATTAAATCGAATCGCCAAAGAGCAAGAGGTTCATACAGTAGGAACCGTTGGCTTTATGGAAATCAAACCAAACGCTTATAATATTATTCCTGGTCAGGTAGAGTTTTCAGTTGATATTCGAAGTCTAAGCCAAGCCTGCATGGATACGGTAACTGATCATATGATGACATATATGAAGAACCTTGCTGAAGAAATGGAACTGGAAATTTCGATTCGGACACGGCATAATCAGCCGGTCATGCAATTGTCTCAGCAATTGGTTTCTGCACTGGCGGAATCAGCCGAAGAACGAGCCTACGGCTATCATGTGATGGGGAGCGGCGCGGGTCATGACACATTGGTTATGGCGGGTTTAGCGCCAAGCGCCATGGTCTTTGTACCTAGCAAAGCAGGTCGCAGTCATTGTCCTGAAGAGTTTTCACGTCCTGAGGAAATTGCAGGCGGTTGTGACTTGATTCTGGATGCGGTGCAAAGGATTTAACCGGGCATAGCCAATTAAAGTTTGATGCAAAATTAACAATTTATCTGATAAAGTGAAATTTATTGCAGAATAGTAACAAAAAACAAAATTTCCATGAAATAAAACGAGTATATTTATTGCAAAATTGTAATAGATATGCAATGATAGTAAAGTGTACCTTTTTATTCTGGTCAGGTTCATTGCCAAATTTAGCAACATATTCAAGGGAATTACGCAGTTGAAAAATTGCTGGGGGAAGCAATCCAGTTTAACTGCGGTTTCAATTTATACTTTATAAAATTTAGAAGGAGGAGAAAAAATGGCAGAAGCAGGAATTAGCAAAGCAGCAGAAAAAAAGAAGAAGTTTAAAGTACCTAACGCTTATGTAATCTTATTTCTTATTTTGATTCTTATGAGTGTATTGACTTACATTGTTCCGTCAGGCGAGTTTGAACGTGTAATGATGGACAATGGTCGTATGGGTGTTGTCCCTGGAAGCTTCCATTACGTCGAAAAAACAGCCGATATGAAAGTAAATCTTTGGGGGTTATTCACTGCAATTCCACGAGGAATGGTTGAAGCAGCCAGTGTAATGATGGTTGTATTCTTCGCCGGCGGCATGTTTAAAATTATTGAAGAAACAAAAGTTATCGAGAACTCTATCGGTATCGCCATTCGAAAGATTGAAGAGCACAATATCTCCAAGCACGTGACATTGGTTCTTTTGACTTTCTTGTTCGGTTTCTTTGGAGCCGCTGTTGGATATGAAAACTTGATGCCATTCGTTCCTCTAGGAGTTATGGTAGCTCTCGGTCTGGGTTATGACATTATGGTCGGTGCGGCCGTTGTTATCGGTGGTCTTTCTGTTGGATTCGCCACTTCCCCAATCAACCCGTATACAGTTGGTACAGCGCATGCGATTGCAGACCTTCCAACCTTCTCAGGCATGGGTCTTCGTTCAGCTTATTGTTTGACAGCTTTGATTATTATGGCGCATCACACCATCCGTTACGTAAAGAAGATCGAAAAAGATCCTGAAAAGTCTATCGTTAAGGGCATCTCTACAGAAGGCTTGGAAGTTGATCACGCCAAATTCGCATCATACGCATTGGACAAAAAAGGCAAAACAATTCTTGCCATCTTCTTGTCATTTATCGTAGTTGTTGTCTTTGGTGTAATCAAATTCAAGTGGTACTTGACTGAGATTTCCGCATTGTTTATCCTTTATGCGATTATCATTGGTTTGGTTGCTCGATTTAGTTCAGACAAATTGATTGCTACCTTCATGCAAGGTGCTGGCGGCATTGCAGGCGGTGCTTTGATTGTTGGTTTCGCCCGTGCGATTTCCGTTATCTTGACGCAAGGCAAGATTGGTGACACGATCATCAACAACTTGTCTGCGCCGTTGCAAAACTTCTCGCCTACGGTTTCAGCAATTATGATGACAGGTGTTCAAGGGGTTATTAACTTCTTTATCCCATCAGGTTCTGGACAAGCGATGGCAACTATGCCAATCATGATTCCATTGAGTGATATCATTGGTGTAAACCGTCAGATCGCAATCTTGGCATTCCAGATTGGTGACGGCTTGATCAACATGATCGTTCCTACATTGGGCGGCTTGTTGGCCATGTTGGCACTGGCACGTGTACCGTTTGACAAGTGGGTGAAGTTCATTCTTCCACTGGTATTGAAACTGTATGTTGTAGGCTGGACATTCCTTGCGATTGCAACTGCGATCAACTGGCAATAAGTTATTTAAGAAAAAAAGCGTCTCTCTCCATTGCTGGAGGAGACGCTTTTTTTGTTATGGAAATATTTATTGTTTGCTAAGCTTTTCCAATCCTTTTTCTGTTAACTGGCAGCCCAAAGGACCGGTGGCGTATTCAATCCATTCCTTTTCTTTTAAATTTTCCAGAATGGAGCGAACTTCCACTTCAGACAAGTGGTAATAGAGTCGGTTAAAGGTCTCGTGAACACTTCTTCGTCCGCTTTTCTTTCCTTGTGCTTTCAGTTCAGCAATAGAAGCCATAACATAATAATCTTGGGAACGAATCCCTTTTTCCTTGAGCGGAAAGTCCAGATACTCTCTCTTTTTCAGATAGGCCGGCAGTTGTCTGGGAGTGAAGGTTCCATCGGAAACCGTCGCCAGATACTCAATGACATTGTTCAATTCACGGACATTGCCAGGCCAGTCATAATGCATGCAGAACTGTAAAAAGAGATTGGAATAGTCGTGGCGTTCCGGATGGAATTCCGAGTACTTTCTAATCAGTTCGGGAATGTCGTTCAATCGTTCCCGCAGAGGCGGAACATCAATCTGGAAGACATTCAAGCGGTAGTATAAATCCTTTCTGAAAGTGCCTGCTTCCGCCATGGCAAAGAGATCCTGGTTGGTAGCAGCAATAATCCGAGTGTCGACCTTGATAATGGAGTCCCCACCCAGGCGGATAATCTCTTTTTCCTGCAAAACACGAAGGAGCCGTGCCTGCAGTTTTAAAGGCAGTTCACCGATTTCATCCAAAAATAAGGTGCCGCGGTGAGCGCTTTCGAAGAAACCGACCTTGCCGCCTTTGCGAGCACCGGTGAAAGCGCCTTCTTCGTAGCCGAAAAGTTCGGATTCCAAAAGAGACTCCGGCAATGCTGCGCAGTTGATGGCAATAAAGGGTTCGTTTCTTCGGTCGGAATAATTGTGAATGGATCCGGCAAAAATCTCCTTGCCTGTTCCTGATTCGCCGTTGATTAGGACAGCGGACTCTGAGTTGGCAATCTTTTTACAGATCTCAATCCGCTCTCCGATTCTAGGATCCGACCAAACGATGGACTCAAAGGTGTAGCGGGAGTACTGGCCCTTGCCAATGATCTCCTTATGGATTTTTTGCTGGATTTCTACTACATCCCGATAGTTCTTGATAAGAATCATGCGGCCGTAAGGCACACCGGCAAAGTCGATTTTCTTGATTGTAACGATCAACTTTCTTCCACTGAAGACCAACAATTCATTTTGAATTTCTGATTCAGTCTGGAACAGCTGCAAGGAAGGATAAGCCGCAACAAGTGCTTTTAGGTTTTGTCCTTCGTATTCTTTGAGTTGATTGTCGAAAAGGGTCTCCGCGATGGAGTTGATCATATCGATCTGATTGTTCTCATTCACCACAAGGACACCGGTTGTCAGTTCGTTAAGCAGGATCTCGTATTTGGATGACAGGATGCGTTTGTTTTCAATGGTGAAGTTGAGACCTCGCCACATATGTGGAATCCGCATGGTATACTTCAGCAGGATCTGTTCGCCCTGGTCTTCGTCGATATCCAAAAGGGCAAGGATATCAAGAACGGTATTGATATCAAAGATACGGCTTCCAATAATTATCCGCTCAGTATCCATATGAGACAAAAAGTCGTAGTCCATATGGGCAATGATATAGTCGATCTTACCCTCTGGTTCAGGGGATCCCTCCGTATAGGGAATCAATTGCAAATGCTTGGCCCCAAGCTGATAGATGGTAGCCAAGGTTTCATTGGCCATAAAGCTATTGATATTGCAAACCAGGCATCGGCTGCCAAAAGGCAGGGCGTTGATTTGCTCCAATGCTTCCTTGGACAGAGTCCGTTTCATCATCAGTACGGGTGAGTTGCTTTTGATGACGGGCATAAACTCAACCAAAATGCTGGGATCTGTATATAAAAACAAATCAGACTCATGGATGACGGGAAGGGGTTTGTTTTCTGTGGTGACATATCGAATATCCAAAAGATCTCCAAAGATGGATTCCAGTTCAGCTTTAAAGAACTTTGCGATAAATGTATCGACAGCAAGAATTTTTACTTTTCGCTTTCTCATGGTGCCCTCCTCTTGTTTACTGGGATGATTACTTTCATCTTATGGGCTTATTCCCAATAAGGCAAGAGGATTTAACAAAGATATAACAAATAACATATTGATGATTATCGATATGTTTGCTATTATGATATCGAAGTTCATCGATATGAAGGAGGTAGAGATGAATCACGATTATACAGAAGCAGCGAAAATCTTTAAGGGTTTTTGCGATCCCCACCGCTTACAGATACTGGAACATCTTGCCCGTCAAGAGCAATCAGCCTGCATGGTTTTGGAGAAGGTGGATGTATGCCAGTCAACCCTTTCCCATCATTTGAAGATCCTTATGGAAAGCGGGGTAGTGAAGAGCCGCAGGGAAGGAAAGCGGATTTTTTATTCTATTGACCAGGCGGGTTTTGAAGAATTGATAACCATATTGAAAGAAATGATGGGTAAGTAATCAGGGAATATGGGTGTAGAGAATATAGGAGGAAGGCAATGAGAATTCTAGTAATTGGAGCAGTAGCGGCGGGAACGTCGGCAGCAGCTAAAGCGAGACGGAATAATGATCAAGCGGAAATCGTCATTTATGAACGGGATCAGGATATTTCTTATTCTGGTTGCGGCTTGCCGTATTTTATAGGCGGGGAGATTCCTGAGATTGGTCAGTTAACGCCAAGGGATCCGGCTTTCTTTAAAAAGAAGTACAACATAGATGTGAAGATCCGTCATGAGGTGAAAAAAATTGACGCAGACAAGCAGACCTTGACTGTAAAGGATCTAGAGACGGGTGAGACTTTTGTCGATTCCTATGACCGTTTGGTGATTGCGACAGGAGCGAGAGCGTTTGTTCCACCCATTCAAGGGGCAGATCAAGAGCATGTCTTTGTTCTACGGAATGTGCAGAATGCCATTGCCATTCGTCAGTTTATCGAAGAACGGAAACCGAAACGTGCAGTGGTTGCCGGTACGGGATTTATCGGATTTGAGGTCTTGGAAAACTTGATTCATCGGGGACTTGATGTGACCGTTGTAGAAGTTGCAGATAAGATTACGCCGAATCTGGATCCTGATATGGCCTTGTATCTGGAGAATCAACTGCGAAAGAAAGATGTAAAGATCCGCAAGTCGACAAGCATAAGCGCCGTTGAAGCGGATACAGTGACTTTCAGTGATGGCCAAAGTCAAGAGACTGACTTAGTTATTCTGGCGACAGGCGTACGCCCTAATACGGAATTGGCTGTTCAGGCTGGTGTCGCATTGGGGGAAACTCGAGCGATCAAAGTGGATGACTCCATGAAGACCAATGTCGAAAATATTTATGCTTGCGGCGACTGTGTGGAAACCTTCTCGACAATTACAGGCAAAGCAGTGTACCGACCATTGGGATCAACCGCCAATAAAACGGGTCGTATTGCCGGAGACGCCTTGACGGGAGGCCGTTTGCGTTACAAGGGCAATTTAGGCACTGGAATCTTCAAGCTATTTGAGTTGGCCATCGCTTCAACAGGCCTTTCTGAGAAAGAGGCGGTTGAGGCAGGGTATGACATTGAAATCAGCCATAATATCAAACCGGATAAGCCAGCCTACTTCCATGGCGAAGAAATGGTGATCAAGTCCATTGCAGACCGCCAAAGCGGACGTCTTCTAGGCGTGCAGATTATTGGAACCCAGGGAGTCGACAAGCGAATTGATGTTTTTGCCACCTTAATCACATATGGAGCAACCGTGGATGAGCTTTTCCATATCGATTTGGCCTATGCGCCGCCATTTTCTACGACCAAGGATCCTGTCCATTATTCGGGTATGATTCTGGACAATGCCATTAATAATGGCCGTCCCATTATCACATCGGACGAGGTGAGAAGTTCTGAAGAACCCATGCAGATTGTGGATGCCCGGGTCAATGCCCACTATACTAACAGAGGCCATGTAGAAGGTGCTGTGAATATGCCTCATGCAGATCTGAGAGAGCAATTGAAAACTTTGGATCCTGAGGTAAAGACGGTGACCTATTGCAATAAGGGCGTAACGGGAAATGCTGCACAGAATATCCTTTTGAATCATGGATTCAAAACGGTTTATAATCTGTCAGGAGGCCATAAATTCTATAAGGGTACAGAAGAAAAGGAATAAATTGACATAATCCTTTGCTGTGATAGGATGAAGATAAGAATCATAGAAGGGGGATTATGATGAATCTGAAGTTTGAAAAAGTCACTAGTGAGAATTGGAAGGAATGCATCGATTTGCAAGTCCACCAGGATCAGACAAGTTTTGTGGCATCCAATGCATATTCTTTGGTGCAGGCGCAGTTTATCGGCGGTCTCTATCCTTTGTGTATTTATGATGGAGAAACAATGGTTGGCTTTGCCATGTGGGAAGAAGATCCGGATGACCATAGCCTGGGCATGTGCCGTTTGATGATTGACAAAAAGTATCAGAATCAAGGATATGGCCGTGCTGCGGTAGTCAAGCTATTAGATCAGGTTCGGGACCAATATGGACATGTGCCTTTTTACACAAGTTTTGAACCGGAAAACACAGTGGCCGGCGATTTGTACATGAGTTTGGGATTTGAAAAAACGGGAGATCTTTTAGGGGAAGAGATTGTACTAAAGATTGATCTATAAAGGGCAAGGGCGCTGAGAGGAGCGCCCTTGTTTTTATTTTAGTAATGGTTTAATTTCTTGAAGCTGAATTTCTTGCGGCAAGCGGCAACGGGTCATGCCCAAAGAGACGCTGGGTTTGGTTTTGCCGTGGTAGTCACTACCGAAAGTGACTAGCAGATCATGGGCCTTTGCCAGACCGTAGAGTTGTTCGATCTCTTGCGCTGAGTGATAGGAAGAAAAGACTTCCAGTCCTTCAACGCCGGATTCAGTCAGTTTCTTCAAATGAGGGGCTATGGATCCAAAGGTTTTCTCAGGATGGGCGATGATGGGAATGCCACCGGTTTCTTTGACCAAACTCACCGCCTCTTTCAAGGAAATAAAAGAAACGGGGACATAGCAAGGCTTGTCCTTAGCGAAGTAATCCCAATAGAAATTTACAAAGGGATTGTCGCTGCGGCTTCCACCCGGCAAGTAGGGTTGCAGAATGGGGTAGGTGGCTGCATCGTTTCGGTCAAGCAAGACTTCCGCGATCTCTTCGGGAATGATAATGGACTTGCCTTGAAAATCTGCCATGGAGACTGGCAAGCCGAGGGCTTGTGTTTTTTTAACCCGCAAATGGGATGCCTCTTCTTCCATTTTTTCAACGCTTTCGGTCAATTCTTGAAAGCGCGGATCATGATAATCGATTTGATAGCCCAGTAAATGCACATTGATGCCATGAAAATCGCAGTCGATTTCAATGGCGGGAATCCACTCAATACCAGCTTCCTTTGCCAGGGGAAGACCTTTTTCAATGGCACCGACTGAATTGTGGTCGGCGATGGCCATGACTTTAAGTCCCGCAGCTTTCGCTTGGGAAACCAGCTCGGCTTCGGTGAATTCGCCATCCAGACTTTGATGACTATGGATATGAAGATCAATTCTGTTCATTACGGTACCTCCAAAGTTGTGATTTTGCTTGAAGTTTTTCTGTTACTGCCAAGATAACAAATAGACTTGCGGCGATAAAAATGGGAAGAATGACCAAGCTTGTCGACTCAACAAGAACACCCAGTGCAGGGGGGACAAGAGCACTTCCGAAGTATCCTGCTGCCATTTGATACCCGATAATGCTTTGGGATTTGGAAGAACCAAATCGGTTTGGGGTTTCATGGAGCATGGATGGAAAGATCGGCGATAAGCCTAAGCCGATCAAGACCATGGAACCCGCTAAAAGTAACGGCGGAAGTGGTAAAGCAAATAAGATAGCGCCTGATGTTGCAGTTAAGATACCTATACGGATCAGCTGTGGATTGGTTAGTTTAAAGGATACGAAGCCTGATAAGAATCGACCAATGGTAATGCCTCCGTAATATGCTGAAACCCAGCTTGCAGCCTGATGAACTGAAAATCCACGGATTTGAGTCAAATAGCTGCTGCCCCATAAACCGACCGATACTTCTACCGCGCAATATATAAGGAAGGTCGCCAATGCAAGGGACACTCCCGGTGTTGAAAGGGTCTCTTTTGCAGTTGAAGCGCCTCTTGCTGATATGTCTATATCAGTACGATTTGGGGCATGTTTCTTCCAAAGCGGAAGGCTAATTAGCAAGATGAATGCAAGCGTCAGCTGGAATGCAGCAATTCTTCCGTATCCGGATTGCCAAGTGCTATTTTTCGCAAGGACATGCGCCATTACCAAAGGTCCGGCTGTTGCACCCACGCCCCAAAAGGAATGCAGCCAGTTCATATGATGTGCTTTGAAGTGAAGGGCGACGTAATGGTTCAGAGCTGCATCAACAGATCCTCCGCCAAGCCCCAATGGGATGGCAAAGAAGAGCAACCAGCCAAAGGATGGAACTCTTGAAAAACCAAGCAAGGCAGCGCCTGTCATCAGGCAGCTGATCAGTGTGACTTTGCCCGTGCCAAATCGCCGAAGAATTGCACCGCTGAACAAGCTGGATATAATGGTGCTTCCTGTAACCAGAATCGCAGCAAAGCCGATGGCGTCAAGGGGCAAACTCCAATCAGCCTGCATCACCGGCCAGGAGACTCCCAGTAAAGCGTCGGGAAGGCCGAGGCTGATAAATGAAAGGTAGATAATAATTAATAAGAGTGTGGTTGTCATAGCAACTCCTTATAAACGCTCAACAATTTGGATGTTGCAGGAAAGTTTGTCCAAGGCGAGCATGGTGAGACCATAGAGGTAATTTTCGTGAATATCTGTTTCAAAGGTTAGTGCTGGTCGATGCTTGTCGATCGTGGATGATGAAAAATGATTGCGGACTTTTTGCTGCATCTCTGAATTAAAACATCTTCCCGACAAAACCATTACCACGGGATTGATTACGCAGTTGATAGATTGAAGTGTGCGGTCAACGAATTCTGCAAACTCTGCAGGGCGATTTTGTAGCTGACCTTGTATATTTTGAGGTACATCCAACGGTAAAAATGAGACTTCACCCGCAAAATTCTGAGCGCCACGGAGGATCTGGCCGTTGATAATTAATCCGGCGCCGACATTGCCCGTATCTGGATAATAGAGATAGGCAATGTTCTCCTGGATTGTCAGCAAATTGCGTTTGTGATAGCCCATGGCTGTGGCATTCACATCATTTTCGGCAATCACTTGAATGGAAAACCGTTCTTGGAGTAAGGTTACGATATTGAGGTTTGAAAGCTGGGGAAAGTCAGAGTAACCAACCCTGCCTTGATGAATCACCGCTGGCAAGCCTAAACCTAAGACCTTGATATTGGGATACTGTTGAATCAGCAGGCTGACAGCGGTTTGGATTTCGCGTAAACCGATATCCTCAAAGCTTAAGGTTGTTTCAAAAATAGGCATGCCTAACAGATTGGATACCGTGCAAACCAGCGTCACTTCATCTTTTTCCTTTCGAGCATAAATGGCAGCGATGGAAGAGTAATTCTCGTTGTAGATAAAAACCCGTGCAGGACGGCCTCCTCTGGATTCTCCTGCTTCGATTTCTATAACTTCACCTGAAGCCAATAAATCATTCAAGATATTCCCGCAGGTGGACACACTCAATCCAGTTAATCGGGCAAGGTCTGGTTTGGTGCAGTATTTTTCTTGCTTCAATACATTTTTAAGCAGTTCCGTGTTTAACAGCTTGAGTTGCATGGTATTCAAAGGACTTGGATTCATATTATCACCACTTTCGTTAAGTCTTATCGTAAGTCTAATTTATAATGAGTTTGATAAAATGTCAAGAATAAATTCAGGCTTGTATATTGTTCGATTTTGACCGAACTTGTCTTAATCGAATTTTAGCAAATTGGAATGTTTCGCTAATTCCTGAGCGAAGGTATATTCATTTGGAATAAAAAAAGATCGAACCTGAGGTTCGACCTTATTGAAAGATGGAAAAATTCATTTCTTCTGATAAACGGGTTAATAGTTCAACGCCTGCAGCACTGTTTCCCTTTTCGTCCAGAGATGGACCCAAGGTGCCAATGCCATATCGCCCGGGAACAACGGAAAGGATGCCGCCGCCAACGCCGCTTTTGGAAGGCATGCCAACTGTAACAGCAAAGTGTCCTGAGGAATCGTACATGCCGCAGGTCATCATAATGGCCTTGGTCATCTTGGCGGTCTTTTCCGAAAAGAGCCGTTCGCCGGTCTCAATCATAACCCCGTTGTTGGCAATTACCTGGGCGATTCTGGCCAAGTCCTTGACCCGAACTTCCAGAGAGCACATTTGAAAATAGGTGTCCAATACCACGTCGACCGAAGCGGAGAAAGAATTGGTACCTTTTTGGAAGAAGGCCAATGCCCGGTTGATGTCACCGGTGCGTTTTTCCGATTGATAAACATCTTGATTCACATGAATGTGGTTGTTTTGTGCGATCTTTCTCAGAAAGGAAACCAGTTTTCGGAAGGTGCCTTTGCCTTCATGTTCTGCAATGTAGGCAATGGTTGCAATGGCACCGGCATTGATCAAGGGATTCAGTGGTTTGCCTTGATTGCGGGTTTCCAGTTTGATAATGGAGTTGAATGCATCGGCAGTTTGCTCGACACCGATACGGGAAAAGACATCTTCGCCATATGATTCAAGCGCAAAGAGCAGATTGATCACCTTGGAAACACTCTGAATGGTAAAAGGCGTATCGTAATCGCCGGCCTGGCTGCAGTTGCCATCCAGATCGCAAATGCAGATTCCCAAAGTGCTTGCATTGGCTTTTGTCAGTTCAGGAATATAATCTGCCAGGGTTCCGTTTTGGGTGAAAGGCCTGCAGGTTTCTACGAGTCGGTCTAGGGTTTGTTTCATGTCTCGTTCCTCCGAAAGGTTTTGATGATTTGATTATATGGCGAGGAAGGGGCAAGGGCAAGTTTCATTTGTGTAATAGACGTGAATAAAAACTGTTGTATCATTTAAAGATATATCATATAATGATATACAAAAGGGGGTCATGATATGCCACGAGGAAAATCACTAGACGAAAATCAGCTGACTGATTCCATGTATTACATCCTGATTAGCTTGATTGAGCCTGTGCACGGATATGGAATCAAGCAGAAAATTTATGACGATTCTGATGGAAAGATCGAAATTGGTCCGGCAAGCATGTACACGATTTTAAAGAAATTGCAGACACGAGGACTGATTACCCTCTTGGAACTGGACGGGGATCGAAGAAAGACTTATCAAATATCTGAAAGCGGAAAAGAATTGTTGAAACTGGATATTGAACGGAGAATTCAGATGGCGGAGATCGGAAAAAAACTCTTGCACAAACTATAAGGAGAAGAGGACATGGACAGACAAGTACGATACATATGGAATTGGGGTTTGGCTTTTGATGAAGACCGACTGCTCAAAAGGTTGGAAGTCTTGGCAGAGGAAGGTTGGCTGCTAGAGGGTATGTCAACCTTGCGCTATCGCTTGCGCAAGGACCAGCCTCAGGCTTTGCGCTACGCAATGGATTATAGAAAATTAAAAGTGGATGAAGAGCAAGATTACTTTTCGCTTTTTTCGGCGGAGGGATGGGAACATGTTTGCAGCCTGCAGGGATTTCATTTCTTCTGCGCAAACGTGGAGGCTCTTTCCATACATACAGAGCGGGCAAGCAAAGAGGAAAAGTACAGCGGTTTCAAGCAGGGCAGTTTTTGGACCATGGTGATCTCGGCGATTCTTTTTGCAGTCTTTTTTATGCTGGGAAGAATGCATGTGTTGGCTTTTTTGGGTCAAGGGGAGAAATGGGTGATGGCGATGCTATTGGCGGTTTCAGCAGCGGTGTTTGCACCTTCTCTGATGATGGTAGTGGCCTATTGGATGCGTATGAGAAAAATTGAAAGAGGTGAAAGCTGATGCTTGAGGAGATATTGTCTTGTATGGCGATAGCCAAGGTCTATAAAAAGGACCAGCGGATTCAAACGCGCCATCGAATTCGGTTGGCTAAAAGCTTTGGAATTGAACCGGGCGACCGGATTTTGGAAATCGGCTGTGGACAGGGAGATACAACAGCCGTTCTTGCCTATATGGTTGGTGATGAAGGTTTCGTACACGGTATTGATATTGCCAGCTCCGATTATGGAAGTCCAGTGAGTGTTGGTGAATCAGCGGAGTTTTTGATGAATTCATCCTTGGGCGATCGGATTCGCATGGAGTATGAAGTGGACTTTTTAGGTGACGACGTGTTTTTGGATCAGGAGGGTTATGATGTTGTGGTTTTGTCTCACTCTTCCTGGTATTTGAAGTCTCATGACGAGTTGTTGGAGATTTTGCAAAAAGCCAACAAAGTTGCTGACCGTCTCTGCTTTGCCGAAGCAGATATCCGAATTGACCGCATGGAGCAATTGCCTCATCTTTTGGCGGTTTTAATCCAGGCCCAGATTGAGTCTGTAAAGACGAATAGTACGGCTAATATTCGTACCCTGGTAACAAGAGATGACGCCATTCGATTGATGAACCGGGCAGGTTGGCGAATCGTTGAAGAAGCCAGGATTCATGAGCCAGATCTTCAGGACGGTGATTGGGAAATTCAGTACACCCTGCATGAAGCCTTGCTTGAATTGGAAAGAATGGAAACTCCATCAGAAAAATGGGGGGACCTCCTTCAATCCATGGGAGAGTTGCTAGAGCATTATGAAAACCAGGGGATGTCAGCACCGCTGGGCAGTTATATCCTGATTGGAGAGTAAAATTAGAAAAGCGCTATCGGTTTTTTGCCGATAGCGCTTACTCTTTATTCTTCTCGTTCTATGAATTTCCCACGGGACAATTCCATCACCGTAAACTCGACATCGAAATGACGCTCAACGGCCAACAGGTCGTTTATTTCCCTTTCATCGATCAATGAAATGGCAGTGCCTGCCTGGCCGGCTCGTCCGGTACGACCAACGCGGTGGATATACTCATTTAAATCTTCTGGCAGATCTAGATTGATGACATGAGTCAATCCCTTAAGATCCAATCCTCGTGCCAAGAGGTCTGAGGCGATCAAGACTTTGGACTTGCCGCTCTTAAAGGCATCCAGCGCTTTCTTCCGTTCTGGTTTTGTGGCATTGCCGAAGATGCCTTCCGTTTTAACCTGATGATAATTCAGTTTGGAAACTACCTCTTGGACCATCTCGTTGCGGTTGATAAATACCAATGCCTTTTCTGGTTGAATGGCGTGCAAGAGCTTTCTGAGGACAATGATTTTCTTTCTGCGATCGACAATCATGCAAAGATGGTCAATATTTGTATTTGTTTCTGTCGAAGTTAGGTTGATAATGCTTGCATCCTTCATCATGGCTTCAGCCCGTGCCTGGGTGTTGGAATGAAGGGAAGCTGAGAAGGCGACCAACTGACGGTCCCGCAAGGTTGTTTTCACGATAGCCTTTACGGTTTCGTGGTTGCTGTCAGCTAGCAGCTTGTCTGCCTCGTCAATGACAATGGTCTTGACTTGATGGGCCTTGACCTTCTTCATTTTGATTAGTTCCAATACACGTCCAGGTGTACCAACGATAATTTGCGGCTTGGACTTCAGGGCTTCAATTTGCCGTTTGATATTAACCCCGCCAACAAGGGTGGTGGAACGAATGGGTGTAGAGGCGTTTTTGGCTAATCTTTTGATGACGGTATTAATCTGTACGACCAATTCGTGGGTTGGCGCTAAAACCAGGGTATGAAGCGCTTTGGAACTTGGATCAATACGCTCAAAGGCTGGCAAAATATAGGCCAGTGTCTTTCCGCTGCCGGTTGCCGCGGTCGCAAGAAGATCCTGATTATTCAGTGCCAAAGGGATCGCTTTTTCCTGTACTTGAGTTGGATTGATAATGGTTTCTTTATGTAAGCCTTCGATGAGGTTTTCTTGAATTCGAAAATCGTTAAATGTATTCATGGTCTTTCTCCTTTATGGTGTGCCATTTGATAACCATATAAGGAAGCTAAGATTTTGTCAAAGGATATTTTTGGTGTTTCGACGAATTCTACAGGAAATGGTAAACTGAAAGCAAGAGAAAACCTGGGTGGATTAAGAAAAAGGAGAACAAATCCGTGAACGAACTGAATAGTGTGAGAGAAATGTGGATAAAATTCATAGCAGAGTTGAGTGATGTGGATAAGGATGCACTTGAATATGAAGCCTGGCATTTTTGCAGCAATCAAAAAGATGCCGATGAATTAGCCGACCTGGTAAAGGCAGGCACCAAACGGGCAACAGCTTCTTTGATGGAGGCCTATCAGGCTGAAGGAGAATCCTTGCCTGCAGTGGGAGATTATAGTGTTATTATCAATTGGGCGGGGGAAGCCCAGTGCATCATCCGTACGACAAAAGTTGATTTTGTGCCTTATGGGCAAGTCAGCCAAGCTTTTGCAGCGACAGAAGGAGAAGGTGACGGCTCCTTGGCCTACTGGCGAAAAGTCCACTGGCCTATTTTTAAGCGCGAGATGGAAGCATTGGGCAAATCCCCCAATGAAGAGATGCTGATTGTATGTGAAGAATTTGAGGTGGTATATCAATGAAAAGAAAACAGGTAGAATTTTGGATTGAACAAGAGCAAAAAGAAAATTATAAAGAGGTTGAGGCGCTGGTAAAAGAGGCTTTTATGGAATTGACCGATGGCGATCCCACAGAGCATATTTTGGTCAACCGAATTCGAAAGAGCGAGACCTTTGTGCCGGAACTGTCCATGATCGCTCGAAATGATCAAGGAATTTTGGGGCATATTTTACTTTCTGTCATTCACATTGTGGGGGAAGACCGAGAATTTGTCTCTTTGGCCATGGCACCGGTTTCTGTGCGACCGGACTTTCAAGGACTGGGGATTGGCGGTGCCTTGATTGACGAGTCCATTCAGAAAGCCAAGGAAATGGGCTTTGTATCCATTATTGTCTTGGGCCATCCTGACTATTATCCGCGTTTTGGATTTCGCCCGACAGCTCACTGGCAAATCCGCGCGGAATTTGATGTGCCGGAAGAAGCGCTCATGGGCATGGAATTGGAAGTGGGTGCCTTGCAAGCCTGCCGAATGGGCATGATTCAGTACCCAGATGTATTCTTTGAGGTTGACTAACCGGCTACCGTGGGTAGATGATTATCATAGCTGGGAATATTTGTTGCACAGGTTGAAAATGGACGAGTTTCACGACTTCAATCAAAGAGATGAGTTTGTCAACCAAACTGACAAGGTAGGACTCCAGATAGCTTGGCACACAAGGCTGCATTGGCCACATATGGTGAAGGATAATATCCTCCTCTATGGGAGTGAGGGTGAAACGTGATTGTGAATTCGCAAGGGATTGTTTCGCATGGGTGAAGCCATGGAGTCCCTTGCGATTTCCTTTTTTATGCCAGTCGTAGAGATAGAAGTCATGTAAAAGCGCGCCGCGGGCGATGGAGACTTTATCCAGTCCCAAACGATCTGCAAGAAGGAAACTATAGTAAGAGACGCTGAAACTATGCTCGAAGCAGGTGATAGCTCCGTGATGGGGATACCGATCCATGGATTGCACGTCTGGATGGATGAGAATATCGCCAATGGCATCTAAATGTGTTGAGTTATAGGGAGAGTCGGTTTTTAATTTCGGTTTTAAGAGAGTTGATTTTTTCATCGAAAATCCTCCTAATTTCACGGTTTTTTACATGAGCGTTCAACTGACGCAGGGAAGGAAAGGCGTGGAAGAAGCGCTTATGTTCAATGATTTTGTTTCTATATGCTTCCATTGAATATTCTGCATGGCGTAGGACAACACGACGAAGATCCACAAGATCCGAGATGGTCTTCATAAGGTCGACCAAAAAGTAGGCCATAAGCAGTGCGGCCAAGGTCTCCTTGCGGTCCAAGGGGATGAGTCCGGCCAGTTGCAGGCGAATGGGTTGGATGATTTGCATAACAACATAGGCTGCCATTCCCCAAAAAAGGGAGAAGCGCAAGCAAATATACCCTTTGAGGTTGAAGGCTTCATTGCTGTAGTCCCACCATTTTTTCTGAAAGATATTCTCCAGTACGGATCCGGTTGCATATTCAAGGATGGTTACCAGAAGGATGGAGAGCACAATACCACCCAAAATGGTTTGCACAGGTCCATTTGTCCACTTTTCCATATTTATAAAGGCCTGTTCCACCAAAAGTCCACCAATTCCATAGATGGGGCAGAAGGGGCCATGCAGAAAACCGCGGTTGACAAAGTGATGTTGCTTTTGTGTTGCATATAAGGTCTCTAAAACCCAGCCTAGAAATGCATAGAAGGCAAAAGGGAGAATTAATTGCTGAATCATCTTATGTTCCTTTCTGATTAGTCGTAAAGAGTTAAATAAGGAAACAGGGCTTCCATATCCAGTTCATCCATCAAGGCAAACTTTTTTGGAAAAGCAAGAAGGAAGGATAAGTTCAGCCGTTCCTTTTCCGATAATTCGCCGGAAACCAGTATGCGTTTTAAGGCGCTGGCATGAGGCGAAAACTGCTTAATCCCTTCCTGGATTTTTTCCAGGGTTTCTTTGGAAAGTGCGAATTCCTTTCGGGTTAGCATCAGCCATAGTTCCATAAAAATCCGAAATACCTTTTGAAAGCCGAGTTCTTTTTCAACATGACGATAAAAGGCTCTGGCGTCTGCTAGGGTAAATGGACGATCTTTGCTGGTATGGCTTTCTGCCATTTGATTGACCCTTTCGACTAGAAAGAGGATGGTTGCTTCAAAGACGGCTTCCTTATTTTTATAGTAACTGTAAAAGGTTGTACGTTTCATTTGAGATCGTTGAGAAATATCGGATAGTTTGGTTCGATAGTAGCCTTGATCGACAAAGACACGATAGGCGTTTTCAACAATTTTCTTTTTCATTTGTGGAATATCGACAATCTTTGGCATGGAAACTCCTTTCTCGACACATGTGTCAATTATAATTTACGCTTTATCGACGCGAGTGTCAATAAACAAAGTATAAACTAATCCAAAAACGCCATTGTGCAAACGTTGTCCATTCGCTATGCTAGAAAGAGAAAAAGGGGGAGACTTATGAGTATAGTAGAAACGGTAATTGTTCATGGAGAGGAATATGAATTGATCCGCGATTTTAAGCATGACCAGGATTTACGAGCGGCATTCAACCAATTAACCCAAAAGGTCTTTCAATTTGATTTCGAAAAATGGTATCAGGCGGGATACTGGAAGGGGTCCTATTGTCCATTTGCCTTGATGAAGGCGGATCAATGCGTTGCCAATGTTAGTGCCAATATTTTGGAATTTGCCTGGAATGGAGAGTCTAAGAAGGTTATTCAGATTGGGACTGTGATGACGGATCCGGACTATCGACATCGGGGACTGAGCCGATTCTTGATGGAGAGGGTGCTTAAGGAATTTGAGGAAAAGACGGATTTCCAGTACTTGTTTGGCGGAGATGATGTGGTGGACTTTTATCCGAAGTTCGGTTTTGAGCCAGCGGAAGAGATTCAATGCAAAGGCCGAATCAAGCGCAAAGGTGAGGTCATGCAAGCAAGAAAGCTGGACCTAGACCAGTCTGATGACTTGGATCTTTTGCTGCGGATTGGAAATGCGAAAGTTCTCAATGCACAAGTGGCCATGATTGGAAATTTTGAATTGAATATGTTTTATTGCGGTTTCTTTATTCGAGACCAGCTTTACTATCTTCCAGAAGTGGATGCGGTGGCGGTTGCCAGTATAAAAGAGGACCACCTTCTTCTTTATGAGGTGTTTGCAGGTAATCTGATTTGTATGGAGGATGTGATTCAAGCCCTTATGACAGAAGATGAGATGGACGTTTCCTTGGGCTTTTCACCCGTAGAGACGGCGGGCTTTGAACAAGTCACTTATAAGGAAGAGGACAGAACCCTCTTTATGCGGGGACAGCGGATGGGAAAAGTCATGTTTCCGCTTCTTTCTCAAGCCTAAATAAGGCTTTCTTGGGAATGGAGGCTATGATAAAATAGCCAAAAGACGAAAAGGAGCGGTTGGATGAGAAAGATGAGAAGGGATGATCGTCAGCTTGCCAATGAGGAAGCAATTGAGATCCTGGAAAAGGGTGAGTACGGAGTTTTGGCTGTTATGGGAGATGAAGGTTATCCCTATGCGGTGCCCCTAAGCTATGCTATGGATGAAGGTGCAATTGTATTCCATAGTGCCAAGGAAGGCCATAAAGTGGATTCGGTTCGGCTTAATGCCAAGTGCTCTTTTACGGTAATCGGTGATACCGAAGTTTTGCCGGGGAAATTCAGCACCAAATTTGAAAGTGCGATCGCCTTTGGAAAGGCAAGGGAACTGGAGGGGCAAGAGAAAGTTCAAGCCTTGATGGCTCTTATTCGGAAGTATTCGCCTGACTTTTTGGAAAGCGGCGAGAAATACGTGATGAAGTCCGGTAAAGATACGGTTGTAATCAAGATTGATATCGAAACTGTGACAGGAAAAGCAAGAAGATAGGAAAAAACCGTTGGAATTGTCAAATTTCAGCGGTTTTTATATGAAATGGAAAAGAGAACCTGATATACTAAAAGGGATATATTAAAGAAGGACAAAATGAAGGAGCTTCAGATGCAGGCAGTAACCCTTGGCGGTATTCTATTAATTTCATCAATTGCTTTGCTGGTTTTGGCATTGTTTTCTCTGTTTCGCAGAAGAATGACAGGGGCATGGTCCTTTTCACTCTTGCTTATGGCCATGGTGATTCATTCTGTTTTCTATGCCTTTGAGCTGATGAGTCAAAGCAAGGCAGAGATGATTTTTTGGCTGCGGCTAGAATACATTGGCATATCCTTTTTCCCGATTCTGGTTCTCTTCTTTGCACGCCAGTATATCGACGAGAAAAAAATTGCCAATCGCTGGACCCTGGCCTTGGTTTTCTTTTTGAATTTGATTACCTTTTTCCTTGTAACAACCAGCGACCGCCAGCATCTTTATTATCAAAGCATCGAGGTGATTGAGTCTTATGGCTTGCAGGTGCTGTATTTGCCGCGTGCCTTTTGGGGGAATATGCAGCATGTGGTACTGCTGGTGACCTTAATCTATGCCGTGACGGGTGTTTTTGGTCGCATGAAGAATTCTCATGGTCCTTATCGATCACGGGCTCATTATATGATGTTGGGCATGTTGGTTCCTGTGGTGGTTTACACCATCTATGCACTTGGCAGGGGACCGGTTGGTATTGATTTGATGCCTTTTTCCTACGTCTTGATGAGTGTATTAATTGGGATTGGACTCTTCCGGTATGATCTCTTATATATGACGCCAGTTACCTACGAGATGATTATTCGTTCCATTGATGAAGGCGTGATTGCCATAGATAATAATGGATTGGTGATTCGAGCCAATGACGCGGCAAGACGTCAGTTCCCATCCTTGTCTGACCTAAAAGAAGGGGATCGGGTCAATCAGATAGAAGAATTGAAGAGTTTTGATTTTAATCAGCCGGAATATCAATTTGAAGTGGCTGGCAGAATACTCAAATCAAAACGGATTCAGTCAGAGAATCGAAGAGGAATGATCTATCTTTTCAATGACGTGACGCAAGCGGAACAGAGCAAACGTGAACTAGAGATTATGGCAACGGTAGATCCGTTGACGGGGATTCAAAATCGCCGGATTTTTATGGAGAAACTGGAAAACGCGCCGTCTGGGATTTTTGCCATCCTTGATCTGGATCATTTTAAAGAGATCAATGACAAACAGGGCCATCTCGAAGGGGATCGCATTTTAAAGGAATTTGCGCAAGCCTTGCGAAAATACTATTCATTTCAGCAGGTATGCCGCTATGGCGGAGAAGAATTTGCCATCTTCTTTCCCAAGGCGACCTTGGAGAGCGCCTTTGAATCTTTGGAAGCCTTTCGCAAGAGCTGTTCAGAAGGAAATCTTGGAGCCACTTTCTCTGCAGGTATGGCGGAGTATGAATCAGGTGTGATCAATCCGGCAATTCTAAAGGCGGATGAAAAACTCTATCAGGCCAAAGCTGCCGGTCGAAATCGTATTCAAATATAAAGAAAATGTGAAATCCACTAGGGTTTAAGATGGATGTAAAGAAATTCCGGTATACTGGAGAAAACCGGAAAGGAAGAAGCATGAAAAAGCCATTGATCATAACTGGGGCGGGAATACTCGCTTGTGGAATTTTATATGGAATTGAGCAGGGGCTTCATGTCAATTATTTGACTCAAAGTCTGGTCAAAATTGCCTTGTTTTTAATTCTTCCTTTGGGCTTTACGATTCGGGATCGCAAGGAAGCGCAGTGGACCGTAAGCCGAAAGCTTGATCGAGGAAAAAACACCTGGATTTATGCCATTCTATTAGGGCTCTTGTCCTTTGCAGTCGTCTATGGGGCCTATTACTTGCTGCGGCCCTTGATTGATTTCAACCATATTGTAGCGGATCTTCAAAATCGATTAGAAGTCTCCCAGATGAATTATTTGTTTATTGGCGCTTATGTGATCTTGATCAACTCGCTATTGGAAGAGGTCTTCTTCCGAGGATTCCTATTTGGCCAATTGGCTCGAGCAGGCAACCGGACATACGCCTATCTTTTTTCATCCTTTCTTTTCGCTCTTTATCATATCTCCATTTTTCAAACCTGGTTTAACTGGCCCTTGATGTTACTGGCATTGTTTGGTTTGATGACGGGAGGATTGATCTTCTGCTGGCTGAATCGGCATGAATTGAAAATCACCTATTCCTGGATTGCTCATGTCTTTGCGGATATTGCAATCATTTGGATTGGATATACTTTGTTTTTTTAACTCCTATGTCTATGGGAGTTTTTTTGCGCCTGATTATTAGGACCGGGTCAAAGGGTAACAGGGAAAATTTTGGCGAGAGCATGGAATTATTTGGTGACTTGGATGGGGACCATTGCATTCTTATTTTTAGCGTGAAAAAATAAGATGAAGGAGTGCAGGTATGGAAAGGTATGAATATTTAACAGAAGAAGAGGCGATTGAATACGTAAGATCGCATACAAGTTTTTTTTCGAAGAATGATCGACTAGTTGCCAAGGCATTGACGGGGAATCGCGCCAGTGTAGACGGCTATGCCAATCATATTCTTCGTGTGCAATCGACATCCAGTGATGAATCGGTAATTATCAAACAGGTATTGCCTTTTATCCGGGCGGCCAAAGAAAACGGTGAGGATGTGCCGGTCAATATGGCTCGTCTTTTCACGGAAGTGCAGTATATGCGCGCGGCTGAAAAAATTTGTCCGGAGATTTCTCCTGAAATTTTTTCGTGGAACCAGAAGAATGGCACCTTGATTATGGAAGATCTGGGGCGGATGAAAATTCTCCGCTATGAGTTGATGCAGGGCAAAATCTTCCCAAGTTTTCCTGAGCGAATGGGAGCCTTCTTGGGGAAAATTGCATATTTCACTTCAGAACAGTATTTGACCACCTACGAGAAGCAGACGATTGAAGCCATTTTTGATAAAGCCAAAGCCAAGCGAATGTGGGGGAAATTTATTTTTGATGATCCGGTTTTAGCCAATCAAGAAAATCCCATCAATCCCCTGGTCAGAAACTGGGTGGATCAGCTTTACGCTGACGAAGCAGTTCGTAGGGAAGTTCGTATGTTAAAGAGCAATTTTAATCAGTCCAAGCAATGTTTGATTCACACGGATCTGCATACATCCAATATTTTTGTATCGGATGAGGAGTTAAAGATTTTTGATTCGGAATTTGCGCGGTTTGGTCCTATTGGATTTGATTTGGGGCGTCTATTGGGCAGTTTAGCCTTGAATTTTGCCTCGCTCCTGGGTTTTCAGGAATGGGCGGAAGAGAGGAAACGAGGCTACCAGTTTTATTTGCTGGAGACCATTCACAGCTTGTTTGAATCCTTTGATAAAACGTATTGCAGTTTGTGGGACAAACACCAGCCCGCTCGCGTTCAGAGCAGGGACCGCATTCGTAATATGATTTTTCAGCAAACCCTGGGATATATGGCCTGCACCATGATGGCTCGGATTTATGATCATGGCTTATGCCAGGATTTTCAGCGAATTGAGAGCTTGGAAGAACGAGCCAAAGGCCAGCGATTTATCATTGAGATGGCGCGAAGGCTTTTCATCCGCCGCTATCATTATCGCAACATGGAAGAAGTTGTAGACGAGATGAGAGAACTGTCTCTTCATCATAAGCAAAACTGGAACTAGCAGCCGATGGGAATCGGCTGTTTTTTTGAGAAGAGAATACTTCATGATAAAATAAGAAAAAGACAATGGAGGAAAAGAGAATGAGAGTGGATGCTGTTAGCAAGGCGAATCAAGAGGCTTTTTTTGAGTATTGTCGCGCCCATCGCAACGAGGTGGATGACTCATATTTGTATGAAGAAGATTTAGCTGAATTCGTTCTAGGGGAAGACAATCCCACTTACCTAGTTATGGAAAAGGATAAAGTTGTTGCAGCGGCATCTCTCGTTATCGATGACTATCATCGTCGCGGCAGGCGTGCGCGATTTCGTATTTTTCATTCGGAGAAAGCCGATCAAGGAATTTATCAAGAATTGTTAGATGCGCTGCGTCCATCGATAGCTGGTTTGGATTATATCTTTGTGTTTGTTCCTGAAGAGGATTTGCAAACACCGAAAATAATCAAACACTTGGGATTCTTCATTGAACGCTCATCGTATATGCTGATCCGTGATACCAGCAAACAGCTAGTGATGCCCGAGCTTCCTGAATCCTTGAAATTGCAGATGTTTCGCCCTGGAATGGATGAGTCGCATTACGTGACGGTGCGGAATCGTGGTTTTGAAAATCTTCTGGGTAGTCAAACACCCTTGTTGGAAGAACAAGTGAGCAAGATGATCAAGGATCAAGACCATCTTCCTGAGGGGATGCTTTTGCTTTTTGACGGCGATCAAGCAGTGGGCATTGTTCGAGGAACCGATGATGAATATGAAGGGCAGCCGATTGTTTGTATCGGTCCCCTGGCCATTATACCGGAGTATCAAGGTCGGGGCTTGGGCAGATATCTGCTGCGGACCATTGTCAAATCAGCTGCGGAAATGGGATATAAACGGGTTTATTTGAGCGTGAATGCAGAGAATGATGGAGCCAAGGCTTTGTATCTAAAAGAAGGATTTACACAGGAAGAAGCCATTCATTGCTACCGGTTCAATTGCAAATAATCCTTGACCCTAACGTTGCGTAATCCCATATGATCAAGACGAGGTGATTGAGTTGGCATACCAAGTGAATGAAATGGCCAAGTTGGCAGGTGTAAGCATTCGAACCCTGCGTTATTATGATCAGATGGGACTTTTATGCCCGAAACGCTTAACGGATTCCAAATATCGTTCCTACAGCGATCGGGACTTGGAACGTCTGCTTCAGATTTTATTTTTGAAGGAATTGGACTTTTCCCTAAAGGAGATTCGGTCGATTCTGCAAGCGGAAACAGACCTGCAGGATTTATTGCGAGAGCAAAGGTCCTTGCTGATTGAGAGAAAAGTGCGCTTGGAAAAGATTATTCAATCCCTTGATCGAGTAATTGAATCAGGGAAAGGAGTAGAAGCAATGAAGAAGTCTATAAAAGCTTTTGACATGAGTAAGATTGAAGCCCATAAGAAGGCCTTTGCCCAAGAGGTGAAAACCAGATATGGCAAATCAGATGCCTATCGAGAGTCGCAGCAGAAGACAGAGAGTTATTCCGAAAAAGACTGGGAACGGATAACCACTGAGGGGGACGAGATCCTAAAGACCCTTGCCCAATTGATGGACAAGGATCCAAAAGACAAAACTGTTCAGTTGCAGGTTGACCGGTACCGCGACTATATAACGCGGTCTTTCTATACCTGTACCCCTGAGATTTTTCGAGGTTTAGGACAAATGTACCAGGCTGATCCGCGTTATAAAGCGAAGATGGATGTCTATGGACAAGGTCTCACTGATTTCTTAAGTCAGGCAATTGCAATTTATTGTGATGAACTGGAGCTAGAAGGTAACTGAATCGCATTTGCAGGACATTTTTCGGCAATGCGATGAACCGCCTCCCATTGTTTGGGTGCAATTGGTTGTTGAATCAAGCTTGCCTTACCGTTTTCGATTTCGAAGATTTGTGGACCAAGCTTAGCGCATAAACTGCAACCCACACAATAAGATTTTGAGATTTGAACAAGTTTAGGTGAAGGCTCTGCCATAGGCAGGTCTTCTTTTTTTACAAAAGAAGCAAGCAAGGCGCTCATGGCAAAAATGGACAGCACGGTTAGCAGCCAGCGGGTTGCCATAAACTCGACTCCCAGAAACTTGGCTTCATTTGCCAGCATGGGGACCTTGATGACAGCCCAGGTACTTAAAATGATAACAATGTTGCCAATGCTGGCGCCCTTTTTCAAGAGGAGCTTACTGACAGGAAAGGCAGCGTAAATAGGACCGGCAGAGATGCTGCCAAGTAGCAAGGCTAAAAGTCCGCCCTTTATACCCGAATCTTCACCCAGGTGCTTGATAATAGTCTCTTTGGGGATCAAGACGTCGATAACAACAGTCAAGAGGAAGATCATGGGCATAATTTGGATCATTTCAACAAAATAGTAGCTGCTGTTATGGAAGGCATTTGCGGCAATTTCTCCTTTTACAAGGAAGAGCAAAAGATAACTAACAAGCATTATGGTTAGGAACTTATTCTGTTTGATGAATGTTGTAGGATTCATAGAATCACCCCCATCCCCATGGCGACGACCAAGGCGAAGAGAAAACTGAGCCCATTGCGAGTTACTGCGAACTTGGTACCGAATTCATGCTGCTCCAGGGGAAAGGTCACTACCCCGACCATGGTTAAAGTAGTTAAGAATGCAACGCCAGGAAGAATGCTTGCACCGGCATCAATCAATGATCCGACAAGGGGGAAGGCAACGAAGGCGGGAATGAGCGTGACACTGCCTGCGATGGCTGCAAGGACAGTTGCCAGAACTTGATTTGATCGACCTAATGTTCCTTCAATGGTTTCGGGTGGGATTAGGGCAAGCACCAATCCAATCAGTAAAATGATGGAGATGATTTGACCCAACATGTTCTTCATCATTCCTCGGGATTTTTTCATGGACTGCAGCGTTTTTTCTTTGTCTTTTAAGAGGGCGACCAGAGTGAGTATCAGGGTTATTGCCCACATGACTAATGTAAATGGATCCATAGAGTTCTCCTTTGCTTGATTTGTTTCTAGTATAGCGGTACTCTAAAAGTAGAGGAGTTACCAAGGTAACACATGGAGGATAAAATGAAATTGGCATTGGATAAAGTTTGCGGACTGACCATGATGGGCGTTTTTACAAGGGAAGAGATACAGGAATGGTTGACTACAGGAGATTTGCGCCTGGTTTCATACAAAGGAAATTCAGTGGTTCATCTGGAAGGCGAAACCTGCACCAAGCTGGAGGTTGTGGTTTCTGGAGAGGTTGTTGTTGATAGGATTGACCAAGATGGCGGCATTCTGTCGATCAGTCGATTTCGGGAAGAGGATGTGCTGGGGGCTTCATTGCTCTTTGCCAGCGATCCGAATTATATCCTTACAGTGAGTACGGTAAAGGACACGGAGCTTTTGGAAATCTCAAAGAATAGCATTATAAAGCTTTGCAATTCCCATCCGCAATTTTTAGAAATGGTTTTGCAGATGATCTCCAATCACGCTTCATTATTGGGAAAGAAGCTTAAAAATCATGTGGAACGCAGTTTGCGAGAGAAAATTTGCGTTTACCTGAAGCTGCAAAAGCAAAGGCAAGGGAGCGAAATCATCGTACTTAAAGAATCCAAAAAAGCGTTGGCAGAAAGGTTTGGCGTGCAGCGGACGTCGCTTTCCAGAGAGTTGAAGAAAATGAAGGATGATGGAATGATTAACTATGATGCCAAAAAAATTCAGATAATTTCGATATAAAAAAAGACCGAATGGTCTTTTTTGTTGTATAATAGAAATATACAGGTCAATCGGAAGGTCTGAAAGGAGCTTGATATGAAAAAGGATGTGGCCATTTTTCTGATTGTGACTGCTGGATTTTTAGCCGGATGTAGCAGCCAAAGCCCATTGCTCTCTTATGTAACCAATCGCAATGGATCTATGGAAATTGTTTTTTATGATATGGAAAGTGGAAATGAGTGGCTGGGGATTGAACGGGCAGGGGATGAATCCTATCCAGCCTTTAATAAAGACCAGTCCAAGTTTTTATTCCTGGATGAAGGAGAGGAAAGAAAGATTCAAGTGATTCGACCTTCGGGGCAAAGTCGAATTCTTTCAGTTCCCGTATCACAAACGGCAACGGATCCTTTTTGGTATCCCAATGGGGACTTTGGCTATGTAGACAAAGAGGAAGTTCACCGGGTGACTTTTGCTTATGGTGGAGACGAGATTGCATTTATAAGCCCTTATCCGCCGATACGTCTCTTTTGTACCCAGGACGAGCAAACCATAATGGCATCTTTCCTTGTTGAAGGAAAGTACCAAGTGGGGGCTTATTCTCTTGAAAGGGAGGAGTATACATCGTTGATTGTGTCCGAGGCCCAGCTGATTCTTTCTGATTACAGCGAGAGCATGGGAAAGCTTTTGTACACGGAATTTTCCAAATCAGGCAATCGGATTATGGCCTACGATTTGGAAAGCAAGGCAGTCACACCCTTGATCGATGATGACTTTCGCAATGAAAGCGGCATTTTTGATGGAGAGGAAGGCGCCATTATCTTTCAGTCCGATCGAGACCATGCAGATACGGAAATAAGGAACTATGAAATTTATCGTTGGGACGGTACCTTTAAAAAGTATGAACGTTTGACGGACAATGAGGCTGGAGATTATTTTCCGGTCAATTAATGAGATAAGAGCATGGAAGAAAGGAGGGAGACAGATGCCCAAACTATCGGAAGAAAAGATGCAGTTAAGAAGAATTCAGATTATGAATGCAGCTTTTGATTTGTTTGCTGAAAAGGGATACTCCGCCACCAGCATGCGGGACATTATGCAGGCAGCCAATGTGAGTAAAGGCGGTATTTACGTGCATTTCTCCAGCAAAGCGGATATTCTCTTGAGTATTATTGATATGCATGATCAAAGAAGGGATCATTTTTTGGATACCGACCCCAAAAAATCGGCTGAGGAAAAGCTTAAGAATTATTTAAAGGATCGACTGAAAGCATTTCAATTGGAGGGAACCAGAAAATGGGCGCGCATCATTTTGGAATTTTGGTCATTGCCCAATGTGATTCCCAATCTGCAGGAATTGGATGATGAACGCTATCATTTTTTTGCAGGAGTTATAAAGTCTTTGATCAGAGAAGGCATTCAGGCAGGGGAGTTCTCTTCGGACTGCCCGGTTGAAGAAGCTGCCTACCTGTTTATATCCATGGTGAACGGCGTTGGCGTTATGTCGGGGTCCATGGGAAGAGTCATCACGGATCGACAGATTGAAGAAGCGGCGAATATGTTTATACACTATTTGAAAGGATGAGAGGATGAAAATCAAGCGATGCAATCAAGTAACGGATACAGTAATCTACCAAGGCTTTCAGGCTGGATTTGCTGATTACATGATTCAGGTTGAATTGGACCAAGAAACCTTTGTCGGCCATTTCTTTGGTCCGGAAGGAAATGATCGTGCCTTATCCTTTATCGCCTTGGATGAAGACAAGCCTGTCGGTGTGATTCTGGGCGGATATAAGCAAAATGAAGATTTCAAAACCTTGCGTTGCGGGGGCATGGCCCTGATTCCTGAGGTTCGGGGTTCTGGTTTGGCAAAGCAGTTGATGGATTTGCACGAGAAAGAAGCCCGGGAACAGGGATGTCGTCAGCTGGCCTTGGAAGTCATTAAGGGTAATGATCGAGCCATTCGTTTTTATGAAAAGAACGGTTACGAGATTGTCACACATATGCAGTACAGAGCTTGGGAACCCTTGGACCAGACCAATAAGTGGTTAATTGCTGAAGAGCTAATGGACCGCGTTCAAGAAGTAGACCTAAAGGATATCAAGGAATTGCGGATGACAGAACGAACAAGATTGCCTTGGCAAGGATCCTTTCCATACTTTGAAGCCTTTCTAAGCAAGTCCTACGGAATCCGTGAAGGCGACAAGTTAGTTGCAGGACTTGTAGCAACGCCAAGACGTTTATTGTATCTTTGGGTGGATCCGGCATACCGCAATCAAGGATATGCAAAAGCTATGCTGAAGCGTATGGTGGAGGACTTGAAGCCAGAAGCGCTTCGCGTCTCTTATCTCAACAATGTAGGTTTCCATACCTTTGCCAATCATTTGGGAATGGAATTGGATGAAATCAGCCAATGGGAAATGGTGAAATGGCTTGACTGACAGGAGGAAATAAATGCGGGACAGAAAGAAAGTATTGGACGAAATTATTGCATTTGCAAAAGAGAATGAAAATATTCGTGGGATTGTTTTGCAGGGATCTTTGGTGAATCCGGCAGCACCCATTGATTATTTCTCTGATTTGGATCCCATGTTTGTTGTGACGGATGTTGATGCCATGGCGAAAGATGACTCTTGGGTCTATAAATTTGGAAACCTGATTTCCCATTGTTATAATACGATTGAACTGGATGAGAAGAAAAAACTGAAGCAAGAGATGATGCTGGTTTTGTATGAGGATGGTCTAAAAGTGGATTTTAGTCTATTTCCAGTGACTGCGGTAAAAGAAATCGCAGATCTGCCCCTTTATCAAGTGGCGCTGGATAAGGACGGCTGTATTCCTCAACCAACTAGAACAACCGAGGAAGCTTTCTACACAGACAAGCCCTCGGAGGAACGCTTTGTAAAACGGATCAATGGCTTTCTTTGGGATTCCACTTATATAGCCAAATCCTTATGGCGAGGGGAGATCTACTTTGCCAAGTTTATGTTCGACCTATTGCATCGGTATATGGAAGAAGTGATTGCCTGGCATTTGGGGGCTAAATCCAATTGGACCAATAATCCTGGCCTTTGCGGCCGGTACTTTCATCGGCAGTTAAAGCCTGAATATTGGCAGATGGTGCTGGATACCTATGCGGGCAGCGGAGTGGAAGACAATTGGCGGGCTTTGTTTACAAGCCTTGATTTGGTTGGAGAATTAGGGCGGGAAACGGCTGACCTATTGGGATATGCCTATCCAGAGGCACATCATGCCCGCATTGTTGCCTACTTGAATAAGGTCAAGTCCATGAATACGGATGCTTGATAAAACTTCATAAAGGTTTAACCGGATTTTCATCTTGACCCGATAGAATGGTCATTGATGAGAGGAGTGGTGAAAGTGAGAAGAATGGTTCAAGTTATCCTATTGGCGGCTTTGATTGTTGGTGTGGCATTTTTTATACGGTTTGTTAAGTATCAATACGATATCAAGCATGTGGAAGTGAATCCAATTGCCTTTAGCGAGGTGGAGGACGGGACCTATCACGGGGAATACGACCTCTTTCTTGTGAAGACCAAAGTAACGGCCAAAGTGAAGGATGGTGTATTGAAATCCTTGGTTCTGGATGAGCATGTCAATGGTCGGGGGGAAGTTGCCGAACCGATTGTGGAAAGAATTTTGCAAGAGCAAACCATGGAAGTAGATATGGTAACAGGGGCAACCGCCAGCAGCAAAGCGATTTTGAAGGCATTGGAAGACGCATTAAACGAATAAAAACACGGAGAGAATTCTCCGTGTTTTTTTACATACACGTTACATTTCCAAAACATCCCTTTAATAATCAAAAGTTAAACTAATACCAGAACGAAAGTGAATATGCGAAAAAAGGAGAGGTATTATGAAGCGGTATTTGAAATCATTATTGGGATTTATGCTTGTATTGGTAATGAGCACCGGCATCGTATTCGCCAACAACTATGTTGTACAGCCGGGTGACATGCTTTGGAAGATTGCAGCAGAGAATGGTACAAACATCGAAGCGATCCAAGCGGCGAATGATTTAAGCAATCCAAACCTGTTGATTCCTGGACAGGAATTGGCAATTCCGGGTCAAGCACCAAAATATGTAATTTTGTTGATTGGTGATGGTCTTGGATTCTCGCAGCGACAAATCACTGAGTACTATCAGCAAACAACAAATGGAACAAAAGCACAATTGGTTATGAATCAGTTTCCGATTGCAGGAGTTAACACGACCTACTCTGCAAACAGCTTGATCACAGATTCCGCAGCAGCAGGTACAGCGCTTGCTTCCGGTGTAAAAACAAATAACGGTGTCATTGGTAAAGATGCCGACAACCATAATGTCCCAACTCTTGTAGAGTTGGCAGAGAAAAAAGGCATGGCCACAGGGATTGTAACGACCACACGGTTAACCCATGCTACCCCAGCAGCCTTTGCAACACATAACGAGAGCCGTGGCAATGAATCAGAGATTGCTGTAGATTACCTGGACAGCGGTGTTGACTTCTTGGCAGGCGGGGGAATCCGTTACTTCATTCCAGCAAGCACTCCTAAAGACCAAAAGGATTATGCTGGAAATACCATAAAGTCCAAGCGAAAAGATGAATTGGATGTTGTAGCGTCTTTCGAGGACCTTGGCTACAAGACTTTTATCGGCAAAAAAGGTACGGATGCATTCAAGAGTACGCAACTTCAAGCTGGAGACCAAGTACTAGCGCTGTTTACTTACTCACATCTCCCCTACGAAATTGATCGTGTGAATACAGCGCCGGAGCTTCCGTCTTTGGCTGAGATGACAGATAAGGCAATTGATTTGCTGGAAGAAGATAAAGATGGTTTCTTCTTGATGGTTGAAGGTGGACGAATTGATCACGCAGCACACCAAAATGACGCAGCGGCCATGGTTGAAGACACGTTGGCATTTGATGCAGCCGTGAAAGAAGCTGTTGAATTCTACAATGCTCATCCGGCAGAGACTTTGGTTCTAGTTGTAGGCGACCATGAGACGGGTGGTTTGGGCCTAGGCATGGATACCAATGGATACTTCGTTGATCCAGCAGAATTGGGCAAAGCAAAGATTTCCATCGCAGATGCATTAGCGTATACAGACTTGGCATATGATGGTGATCGTGATGCTTACTATGTAACTTTGGAAACGGAATTGGGCTTGACTGATTTGACAGAAACAGAGATCGAAAAATTGGAAGCAGCAATGGACGCACAAGATGCGGGTGAGACATTTGGATACTATTCATATGATCCAGCCCCGGTTGCAGTTGCTCACATCGTTTCCGAGCGAGCGAACATTTTCTGGACGACAACAATCCATACGGGAACAGCGATTCCGATGTCTGCAATGGGCGTTGAATCGGATGCCTTCTTAGGCTACAAAGACAACACTGAGATCGCCAAAACATTGGCAGAGATCATGGGTGTCAGCCTAGCAAACTAGCATTTGGAAAGTCGTCGTTTTATACGACGGCTTTTTTATTTTGAGCAAAGATGGTCTGGTTGACAGGACTCAAACAGAATTTACTGAGCGGAATTCATTGAGAGGGATGAAAAGATGAAAAATAAAATAGGCTTGATCTGCTTGTTGGCCCTTGCAGCACTTGGACTGCTCCTTTTTTCAGCAGGAGTGAACGCGGAATCATCGGACATGGAGATCAAAGCAATGGTTTTGCAAGTGGACAATGAAGATATACTGTCTTCCGGATTTTCCAATCTGGGCGTGCAAACCATGGTGGTGGAAATCCAAGAGGGAGTCCATAAGGGCCAAGTGGTGGATGCCAATAATATTTTAATGGGGCAGAATGAATACGATGAAATCTACAAGGCAGGCGACAAGATCATTCTTGCCATTCAAACTGATGGCAGGCGTATTGTTGATGCCAAACCCCTGAGTCTGCAGCGGACCAGTTGGCTGTCGTTATTGGTCTTGCTGATGGTTGCGGCCTTGCTGGTCTATGCCCGCGTGATCGGGATTAAGGCGCTTCTGTCCTTTGGATTCAGTCTCTGGGTCTTGTGGCAGTACTTTATTCAGGGATTGTTGGACGGGAAAGATCCAATTCAGATGGTTGTGATGACAGTGATTATTCTATCGGCTGTGATTATCTTTCTGGTCTCTGGCTTTACAAGACGAGGCCTTACAGCCTTTTTCGGAACGGTGATTGGACTATTGACCATGTTGCTTGTGACGGGTTTTTTTGGTGCAGAAATGGGTTTGCATGGCATGACGCAGCCTTACGTGCAAGCATTGGTTGTCGGCGGCTATTATGACTTGGATTTAAGAAGCATTTTTTATGCGGCGATTATACTGGGAGCCTCTGGTGCAGCCATGGATATTTCAGTAGATATCGCAGCATCCATGCAGGAGATACTGGAGAAAAAGCCGGAAATCACTCGAGGTGAGTTGATTCAATCCGGATTCACCATAGGTCGCCAGGTCATTGGAACTATGGCTACGACACTTTTGTTGGCCTATTCCGGAAGCTATTTAACCCTTCTTATGTTGTTTATGGCTAGGGGAACAAGCCTGACTAGAATGATGAACATGAAGATTGTTGCGGCTGAAGTGATGCGAACTATTATTGGCTCGGTAGGATTGGTGGCGGTAGCGCCGCTGACGGCGATTATTGGTGGTTTTATACTAAAAAAAGCGATCGCTTCAAATGAGAAACAATCGCCTGCAATGAATCAAATGGAGTTGGAGAAGACCTTATAGCTGGTCTTTTCGATTGAGGGTCTGATTCCGGTTCTGGATTAAAACCACCAGGGCTGGAATCAAAAGAAATTGGATAACGAGTCCTGGCAATCCTGTAAGAATGGCACCCTGCAAATAAATCAAAGGATTCATTTTCAAACCGAATCCAATGGCCAGCAGGAAGACAATCAAACCAGCGACCAGTCGTCCTGCGATCATGGCAAGAATTAATCGGCCCAGTACATTCTTCATTCTACCTTTACCAAGCCAGCTGATGACAAGACCATATACCATCAATTCTCCCATCATAATGGGTAGAATCGGATAAAGCACCGGCATGCCGGTTAGCACGCTGCTCAAAAGAGGCGTTAAAAGTCCAACAAGAGCTGCGTAAATAGGCGGCAAAAAGAATCCGGCAATTAAAACAGGAATATGCATAGGCAAAAAGACCTTGCCAGCCCCCCCTAACAGATGGAAAATGGCGGGAAGCAAAAGTCCGATGGCCATAAAAAAGCCGCTTAAAATCATACTTCTAGTATTTGATGCTTTCATACATTTTTCCTTTCTGCTTACTTGCAGACATCAACCCATGCGCCTGCTGTCACATTAGCCAATTCCGAGACGCCAATTTTTACAGCTGAATTAGGTGTGCCGCCAGCCGGATAGACAGTTTCGAACTCCTTGAGAGACTCGTCCAGGTAAATGCCAACGCCATCCTTCAAACCGAAGGGGCAAACGCCGCCAGCCGGATGACCTGTAACTTCTTCCACATCATCAAAACGAATCATTTTGGCTTTGGTTTCGAAAGTCGCCTTGAATTTTTTATTGTCAATGCGGGCGTCGCCTTTGGACACGATGACAATAGCCTGGTCTTTTAGTTGAAAACCCATGGTCTTGGCAATCTGTGCCGGTTGGCAACCAATGGCTTGAGCCGCCAGGTCTACCGTTGCCGTACTTTCTCCAAATTCAATGATTTTTAAGTCGAGCCCTTGTTGGGCGAAATGATTTTTTACACTTTCAATACTCATGATACCCATCCTTTCAAGTTCCGTTACTCAAACTTTACTCTGCAACAGTGGAAATGTCAAATCGAAAGCAAAAAACTTTTGACACGTCGTCCTAGATGTAGTATATTCGATAATTGTGAATACAACATAATGGGAGATGACAGAGATGATGTCTAGTCGACAAAGATATATAACTGATACAGATTTGATGAAAAAGATTGAAAACTTGACCTTGTCCGATGCCAAGGACAGCGACGCAAAACGAGAGAATGCCAATATAGACGGCAACACAGCCATGGGGACCATGCTGCAATACGGCAGTACAGTTTCAAAAGCATTTTGTATGAGCCATATGTTAAACGGCGAGCATGCACAAGCCCATGAAGCTGGGGATATTCATATCCACGATATGGACTTCTACAACATGGGTACTTTGACCTGTGCGCAAATTGATTTATTGAAATTGTTCGAGAATGGTTTTTCTACGGGACATGGATTCCTACGGGAGCCGCAAGACATTGCCAGCTATGCGGCGTTGACGGCGATTGCCATTCAGTCCAATCAAAATGATCAGCACGGTGGCCAGAGTATTCCGTTTTTTGATTTTGGCTTGGCACCAGGTGTCGCTAAGACTTACCGACGCATGTATCGAAAAAATTTGGAGAAGGCTTTAGTTTTAAAGCTAGGGATTCATCCTTTTACGGCAAAAGATTTTTCAAAGGAATGGATGCTTGCGGCTGAAAAAGAAACCAATCAATTGTTCACCTTGGATTCAAAAATCCCCAATGAGAAGATTGTAGAAAGAATGATTGGGGAGTTGGAAATCGCAGCCAAAGACGCAGTCGAGGCGGAGTTGTTTGCGACTACATACGCTATTTCTGAAACGGATGAAAAAACATTCCAGGCCATGGAGGCATTGATTCATAACTTAAATACTATGCATTCCCGTGCAGGTGCCCAAGTGCCATTCAGTAGTGTGAACTTTGGTACGGACGTATCCGCTGAAGGCCGCATGGTAACGAAAAATTTATTGTTAGCCACAGAAGCGGGATTGGGCAATGGGGAAACGGCAATCTTTCCAATCTCGATTTTTAAGGTGAAAGAAGGCGTTAACTTCAATGAGGGAGATCCAAATCTGGATTTATTCAAATTGGCATGCCGTGTTTCGGCCAAGCGCCTTTTCCCCAACTTTAGTTTCTTGGATGCGCCTTTTAACGCGCAATATTATGTGGAAGGCAGACCGGAAACAGAAGCTACCTATATGGGATGCAGAACCCGGGTTGTCGGCAATCAATATGATCCGACTAGAGAAATTGTTTCAGGACGTGGAAACCTATCCTTCACAACGATTAACTTGCCTCGCTTGGCTCTTGAGTACGGCCAAGCATTAGGCAAAACAACTGACTTCGATGCATTCTATTCAGCTCTGGATGAAAAGATGGAATTGGTTATGGAGCAGCTGCTGGAGCGGTTGGAAGTGCAAAAGCGAAAAAAGGTGAAGAACTTTCCTTTCCTTATGGGACAAGGGGTTTGGCTGGATTCAGACAAATTGGGCATGGAAGATGACTTAAGCGAGGTTGTCAAGCATGGTACCTTGACCGTTGGATTTATTGGATTGGCGGAATGCCTGAAGGCATTGATTGGCCAACATCATGGGGAAAGCAAGGAAGCGCAGAATTTGGGATTAAAAATCATCGGCTTCATGCGGGAGAAGATGGACAAGGCGTCTGAGAAGACAGGCTTGAACTTCTCTTTGATTGCAACACCGGCGGAAGGTCTGTCTGGCCGATTCACTCGCTTGGACCAGAAACGATACGGAAAAATTGAAGGGGTAACGGATCGCGAGTACTACACAAACTCTTTCCATGTTCCGGTTTATCATACAATCAGCGCTTTTAAGAAAATTGCTCTGGAAGCACCATACCATAACTTCACAAATGCCGGTCATATTTCCTATGTGGAGTTAGATGGAAAGCCTTCTGACAATCTGGAAGCTTTTGAGGCAATCATCCGTGCCATGCATGAAGCCGGCATTGGATACGGCTCAGTTAACCATCCAGTTGACCGAGATCCTGTTTGCGGATACAACGGAGTGATCGATGAGGTATGTCCGGGATGTGGTCGTACCGAAGCAGATGGTGTGAAGTTTGAGCGAATTCGCCGAATTACTGGCTACTTGGTGGGAACTGTTGACCGATTTAACAATGCCAAGCAAGCGGAAGTAAGAGATCGTGTGAAACATGGGACGGCCCAATGAAAATCCGATTATCAGGTGAGATCACGGAGGACAGCATTGTAGACGGTCCTGGTCTAAGGGCGGTTGTTTGGACCCAGGGCTGTCGTCATCATTGTCCAGGTTGTCATAATCCGTCGACCCATGATTTGCACGGTGGATTTGAAAGGCGGATAGAGGATCTTATAGATGAATTGAAATCGATGAAATTAACAAAGGGATTGACGCTTTCGGGCGGCGATCCCTTTGAACAGGCAGAATCCTGTGCTGCAATTGCAAAAGCGGTGAAAAGCTGGGGATGGAATGTTTGGTCTTACACGGGATATACCTTTGAGTCTCTGCTTGAAGGGATAGAAAAGGAAAGGCGTTTGGATTGGCTTCAGCTGCTTGAGCAGGTGGATGTGCTGGTCGATGGTCCTTTTCTTCAAAGTCAGAAGGATTTGACTTTGAAATTCCGGGGATCACGCAATCAGCGATTTATTGACGTACAAAAGAGCCTTGCGGCCAAGCAAGTGGTACTGGCTAAAGTGGGGAATGAACTGGATGATTTGTTTCCGGTTCGAAAAATTGGGTCAAGTTTTTAGGACTGAAATAGTGAGGAAAAGGCCTTTGCAAGCATGCCAAGGTCTTTTTAAAAAAAAAGAGTTGACAGATTGAATCTAGGAGCGTATTATTTAGTTAGGCTTTACCAAACTATTAAGGAGATGTTTGTATGAACACGGATGAGCGCTTAGCAAAAGGAATTGCAGCCTTATTGAAATTAAAAGGTACTTGCTATGTTCACGTGCTGGATGATTTGAAACTGATGGAATTGAGTATTCGCCAATTGAACTACCTGAAGATGCTGAATAAGCCGGAAGGGGTTACAATGAGTGAATTGGCGGAAAAATTGGACTTGTCGAAGCCGACGGTGACACAGATGGTTCGCAAGTTTATCCAAATCGGTTATGCAAACAAGGAAGCGTGCCCGAATGACGGTCGCAAGTACTATATCCGATTGACAGTAAAGGGAAAGAGTCTGGTAGATATGGATTCTTATGTTGTCAGAGAAATGGTGGAGAAGGTGGAGACCAAGCTGACCCCAGAAGATATGGAGACGTTGGCCACGATATTAGAAAAAATCGTTTAGTCGGTTTTTTTTAGGGAATTAGTTAGGGTAAACATAACTAATTAAAAATTTTTACAAAACTAATTAGGGTAAAGCAAACTAATTAACGGAGGACGAAAATGGAGCAAAGACAGATAAGAGAGAGTTTTACAAACCTCCGATCGATTTACCAAGATCGGGAGCGATATAATCTAGACTGGGCGTTTAAAAACGCCCAGGAGGAAATGGATCAATTTCAATCCAAAATTCAAAATGGAGACTTGGAAAAAGAATGCGCCTTATGTGATAGAAGCAAAGAGGCCATGGAAAAATTTCAAGATCTGGTGGCGGGAAGCCGCAGTGCAGGACGGAAAAGCAAGTGGTATAAGCGACTTTTCTCCAATGTATATACCTTCCTGACAATCGCGGAAGTGGCAGTATCTTTTACATTAGTATTTTTTATGTCCCAGTTGAGTCATATGGGTGGCATGATGATTCACTCTGAGGGATTCAGTATTCTTTTCGCCGTTACTTTCTCATTTTTGAAAGTGGTGATGGAACGCTATTGGGTAGAACCCTACATGGAGAGATGGGGCTGGAAAGTATACATAGATTCCGTTGATCGTTTGGATCAAATGGCAATGGAATTAATGCAAGTCACAATAGATGAAGAGATTCAAGCAGAGCCCATTCCATTGGCTTTGATGGGAGGCATGAGAAATTCAGTGCTTCGACAGATTAGCCAAATGAGAGACCAAGGGATGGTTGCTGCAGGAAGAATGGAGTAGAGGTGAACAGAATGAATATCGATGGTAAAGAGCAATATACAATTATTCCACTGGACGGAGTGGTTTTGTTTCCGGGAAGAGCGTTGAAACTGAAAGTCAAAGACAAGATGATGGATCGCATGAAGGAGCAATTGGAAGCTGATAATAACCAGGCCATCGCTTTGACTGCCAAGCCACAAGAAGAGGAACAGGTATCCAAGCATAAAGCATTCTATCGCTATGGAAATCTGGTTCATGTAGAATCGATTGAACAGAAGTCTGATGGTTACCAGGTGGAAATCATTGTGGTAGAACGTGTAGAGGTGACCAATTGGTGGCGTGACGACCATGGCTTTATGGCAGAGATCGAACGCCGTCCGGATCTGATTGACATTGACGAGAAAAACAAGCAGCAGATGCTGACTTACGTGAAAAAGATGGTAGCCGATTTTGGCGAGAAATTCCAAGGCTCTTCATCCTTTATTTCCTATATCGAGGAAATGGATACCCTGGATGAGATTATGAGCCAATTGGTGCCGTATATGGAATTGAGCATTCCACAACAGCAAGCACTTTTGGAAATGCGTTCCTTGAGAAAACGGGGATTGCGATTCCTGGATTTATTGATTGAGCGCAAAGAAGCAGTGGAATTCCAAATGGAATTGAATTCGAAATTCAGCGATGAGATGAACCGGGCATACCGTGAGCGTATGCTTCGCGAGCAGCTTCGTACCATTCAAGAGGAATTGGGTGAATTGGACGGGGCAGAAGACGATGGTGATTCTGAGTATCTTTCAAAGATCGAAGAGTCCGGCATGACCGAAGAAGCTGAGAAAGTGGCCAAAGAAGAGGTAAAAAAACTTTCCCGCATGAATGAGCAAAGTGCCGAGTACAATGTAGTAAGAAACTACTTGGACTTGATGACAGCATTGCCATGGAAAAAGAAGAAACCTTCTTCCATTGAGTTGGATGCGGCTCGGGCAAAACTGAACGAGCGACATTACGGATTGGATGACGTAAAAGAGCGTATCATTCAGCATTTGACCGTTATGAAGTTGAAAAAAGACAAGCAAGGTTCGATTCTTCTTCTGGTGGGTCCTCCGGGAACTGGCAAGACCAGCCTGGGCAAGAGCATTGCGGAAGCTTTGCAACGGGAATATGTTCGAGTCAGTCTGGGTGGTGTACGGGATGAAGCAGAAATCCGCGGACACAGACGTACCTATATAGGGGCCATGCCAGGCCGTATCATTCAAGGGATGAAACGGGCAGGTACCAACAATCCAGTCTTTATTTTGGATGAGGTAGACAAAATGATGGCATCGGTTCAAGGTGATCCCATCAGTGCCCTTTTAGAAGTTTTGGATCCTGAGCAAAATAACACCTTCCATGACCACTATCTGGATGTTTCTTATGATCTGTCGGATGTATTCTTTGTTGCGACGGCCAACTCCTTGCAGAGCATTCCTGGTCCTTTGAGAGACCGTATGGAAATTATTCAAGTTGGCAGCTATACGACCCAAGAGAAATTCCACATTGCAAAGAATCATTTGATTCCGGAAGTCTTAGAAGACCATGGATTGAACGACAGCCAATTGGTGGTTGAAGATGAGACCATCCGTACGGTAATCGATAAATATACACGGGAAGCAGGCGTTCGTTCTTTGAAACGCCAGTTTACCAAAATTGTAAGAAGTACGGCAGAACGAATTCTTTCTCAAAAAGAAACATTGCCGATTCGGGTAAAAGAAGCAGAGCTCTTTGATCTTTTGGGTCATGAGATTGCTCGTTACGACAAGGTGGGAGAAGTGAATCCACCGGGAGTTGTAACAGGATTGGCATGGACACCGGTCGGGGGAGATATTCTCTTTATTGAAGCAGCCTTTATGCCAGGAAAAGGCGGATTGCTTTTGACTGGTCAACTGGGCGATGTGATGAAGGAATCAGCACGTATCTCCCTAAGCTTGATTCGATCCCGTCTGGGCGCTCAATCAGGAGCCGTAGATTTTGCAACAAACGATTTGCACATCCATGTGCCGGCGGGCGCAACACCGAAAGACGGCCCGTCCGCTGGCGTCACCCTCTTTGCTACTTTGGCTTCCTTGGTTACAGGGCGGTCGGTGGATTCAAAACTTGCGATGACAGGTGAAGTTTCCCTAAGTGGTAAAGTCTTGCCGGTTGGCGGCATCAAGGAAAAGGTGATTGCAGCCCATCGGTCCGGGATCAAAAAGATCCTATTGCCAGTCGACAACGAAGTCGATTTGAAAGACATTCCAGATGAAGTGAAGAATGATTTGCAGTTTGCGCTGATCGAAAGAGTGGAGGATGTTCTTCGTGAAGCTTTGGGAATCACACTCGAAACAGAGTCTGCTTTAAGTCTTAATAGCCCCTCCTTAAATGGCCATAGCAAACAACTGATTTGGAAATACCCTACAGAGTAATCTGTGGGGTTTTTCCCTTTTATTTGCTGCTTGCTTTTTTCTGTTCAATCACATAAATTGGAAGAAGACGGGAGGAAGAATATGGATGGAATCATGCAGCATTTAAGCAATCTGATTAAGGATCCGGACCTGGAACGGCTAGATATTCAGATGAACGCGCCTAATTTCTTTCAGATATTGAAAGTGGAGAGACGGGAGATTCGCCACTCAAATTTTTTGGCTTGGCTTTTAGATCCCAATGGCAGTCACGGATTGTCCGAGCTATTCACCAAATGGTTTTTTCGGGATATCTTTTCTGATGAAAAAGTAGCTTGGATGACAGAGTTTGATGTTGAAGACATCAACTTCAACCAGATATTAGTTAAACGGGAATGGCGGGATATCGATGTGCTCATTGAGACACCGGATTTTGTGGTGGTGATCGAGAATAAGGTGGATTCTGGGGAACATTCCGACCAGCTTCGCCGATACAGAGAAACCGTGAAACGATTCTATCCTGATCGGAACCATGCTTTTGTTTTTCTTTCTCCAACCAATATGGCGCCTGATGATGAGGAAGACAGCCTTCATTACATACTGTATTCCTATGAGAACCTAAGAAGGAATATGGAGATCCTTTTGGATGTCAATGGAGAGCGGATTTCAGAAAAGGTGGGCTATTACCTGAAAGACTATTTGACGGTATTAAGGAGAGATATCATGAAGGATCATGAAAGCATTGAACTGGCAAGAAAACTCTATCGAAATCATAAAGAGGCTTTCGACTTTATCTTTGAGAATAGGCCAGATCAAGTATCCGAGGCAGGAGAGCTTATCAAACAGGTGATTAAAGAAGAAGGCTATCATCTATGTACATGCAATAAAGGCTATGCCCGCTTCTTGCCCCAATCATTGGTTGGGATTGTTCCCAAAACAGGCACAGTTTGGACTGGCAAGGAGAGTTTCTTGTTTGAGGTAGATTATTGGCCTAAGAAGATCAGCATGCGTTCATTGATTTCACCAGGAGATGAATCGGTACGAGCGGCCTTGACTGAATTGATTAGCGGGATTGAGGGTGCCAAGGCGCCGAGAGGAAATAAGTTTCTAAGTCATTTTAGTGCTATCACCAAAGTCGATGTGACAGCGGAAGCCTATGAGGACCAAGAAAACCTTGCAGAAACATTCCGGAAATTTCTACAGAAAAACAAAGAGATGATTGCGACTATTGAACAGGCTTTAGTAGAAAATCAGGACCAATTAAAATCAGTAGAATGATGTAAAATCAGAGCAGCCTCATAGGGCTGCTTTTTTGTATATTCATACGAAAAATGCATATTGATTTCTGTACAAAAGAGGAGTAAAATACATGAGGCGTTTATAGTAAAGATCGCCAATAACTTGGAATCAAGCTTAATTTTTTGTATAGAAAGAAGAGGATAAAATGTCACAGCTGAAGCCGAAATTATTCAGTACAATGCAAAATTACACAAAAGAACAACTGGTTTCTGATTGCTCGGCAGGATTGATTGTTGCTATTATTGCCCTGCCATTATCAATCGCTTTGGCGATCGCTTCCGGTGTTGCACCGGAGAAGGGATTGCATACTGCGATTATTGCCGGATTTTTCATTTCCTTTTTAGGAGGAAGTCGGGTTCAGATTGGTGGACCAACCGGCGCCTTTATGGTGATTGTTTACGGGATTGTGATGGAGTTTGGCATGGATGGCTTGATTCTTTCCACCATTATGGCGGGGATGATTATGGTTATCATGGGATTTTTCAAGCTGGGGAATATGATTAAGTTTATTCCTTATCCCATTACAACGGGATTTACCAGTGGTATTGCCTTAGTTATCTTTTCGTCTCAAATGAAAGATTTTTTCGGTCTGAACCTTGCGGATGTGCCGGTTGGCTTTATCGATAAGTGGCGTGCCTATGCGAGTGCGGCTGCTTCTGTGAATTCAATGACCACCGCCATTGGAGTACTAGCACTTTTAATTATCATTTTTTGGCCCAAGGTCAATCGGAAGATTCCAGGGGCATTCGTTGCTTTGGTTGTTACATCAGTAATTGTGCAGATCTTTCATCTGGATGTGGCGACGATTGGAACGAAATTTGGAAGTCTTTCATCTGCCTTGCCGGTAGCTCAGATGCCAGAGATCTCTTTGCAGAAGATTCGCCTTTTGATAGGTCCAGCTTTCACCATTGCCATCCTGGGTTCCATTGAGTCTTTGCTTTCGGCCGTGGTTTCCGACGGGATGATCGGGGGCAAGCATCGGTCCAATATGGAATTGATTGCTCAGGGTGTGGCCAATATGGCATCGGGCCTTATCGGTGGGATCCCAGCTACAGGTGCTATTGCGCGGACGGTTGCCAATATCAAAAACGGTGGGCGCACACCGGTTTCCGGTATGGTTCATGCTTTGGTGCTCTTGCTGATTCTTGTATTGTTTATGCCACTTGCTCAAATGGTGCCTCTTTCAGCGCTGGCAGCGATTCTGATTATGGTTGCCGTAAATATGAGTGAATGGCAGGAGTTCCAGGCAATTCTGCGTACACCAAAAAGTGATGTGGCAGTTTTGCTGGCGACCTTCTCAGTAACGGTTTTGGTTGATCTGGTGGAAGCGATTAAGTTTGGCATCATCTTGGCTGCATTTTTGTTTGTCAAGCGTATGGCGGAAGTATCAGAAGTGCAGATCGGCACCATTGACGCGGCGGAGGAAGAGGACGGAGAAGATGGATCTGCCTATCAACGGTCACAGCAACAGCGGAATTTAGCGGAAGGCATTCAGATCTATGAGATCAATGGTCCTTTCTTCTTTGGTGCGGCAGACAAGTTTTTGGAAGCGATTAATAGTCTGGGTTATCATACGGATGGATTAATTGTTGGCATGAAGAATGTGCCGGCCATGGATGCAACGGCCCTGCATGCTTTTAAAAGAATGCTGAAAATGTGCGAAACTCATCATATTGAAGTATTCGTTTCCGGCGTTGGCCAGCAACCCATGCAGGTGTTGAAGCGCGCTGGAATTGTAGAAATGATGGGAGAAGACCGATTCTACCCCAATATGGATGATGCCATCCAGAGAGTGAAAAACCAATTGAAAGAAGCCAGTTGAATAATTGATGCATGATACAAAAGATCTCAAAAGTGAGATCTTTTTCTTTTTCAATTTTTGCCACATTGGATTGAAGGCAATAAACCTAGATTAGAAAAAATATTGTCGGTATAATAAAAAGAAAAAGGAAGATTGACATGAAAGAACGTCAGATTGAATTATTGATCAAGATAATCAATTCAACAGAAGCAATTACATATCAGCAGTTGGCGGATTATTTTCATGTTAGTAAACGTACGATTCGATATGACATTGAAGACGTAGATGATTTCCTTTTAGAAAATGGATTCAGTGAACTGGAGAAAAAACCGAATCTGGGTGTATTTATAAACGATAAGAGCAATCGAGATGATTTAATTCATCGGATTGAATCAAAAAGAAATTCTCATGAATATGTTATTTCTGCATATGAGAGAAGGAAAAAAATTGTACTGGAATTATTAATGAGTGACAAGTTCACACGGATTAGAGATTTGGAAATATTGGTTGATGTCAGTAGATCAACAGTTAAGAATGATTTGAAGTTTGTGAAGAATTGGATGCTGCAAGTAGATGTTGGTGTTGAATCGATTGCAAACCATGGGATTCGTATCTGTGGAGATGAAAACAAGATTCGATTTGCTATCGTTCAGATATTATATGACTATTTCAGTGATGATCATGTTTCTGGAAAAGTGATTTTGCGGAAAGAAGAATTGGTTCAGGATGAGTACATACAACAAATCGTGACAAAGCGGGAAGTTGAGTTTATCGAGCAGACTTTGCGTACTGCGGAAGATGCTCTGGATATTGTTTTTACGGATGCAGCATTTGTGATAATTATTGTATATGTAATTATTGCAGTCCATCGGATGAAACAGATGAAATACATCGCTTATCCGAAAAGTGGATTTGCCAAAATTGCTCGAACAACAGAGTTTACAATTGCTTTGAATGTCGCAAATCGATTGAATAAGTTTTTTAATATAGGCATCACCAATGAGGAAGTTGCTTCATTGACGGATTATATTCTGCAAGCGAATTATTCAACCAACAATTTGGTTTTGGATAAAAACTATGTGGAATTGCAGATGTTGGTACAAATGATGATAAACGAGATTGCTGCAATCACTGATTCTAAAATTGAAGAGGACCAGTTGCTTTTTGATGGTTTGATAAAACATTTAAAACCAGCGATTTATCGACTGGAAAATGATATGCAGTATATGAATCCGCTAAAAGATGAAATTGTTGAGAGATACAGGCAACTGTTTTTGCAAGTGAAACAAGCCTTGATTCGCGTGGAAGAGTACGTGAAGAAAAGCTGCAACGATGATGAGGTCGCCTATTTTACTCTTCATTTTGCGGCTGCATTGGACCGATTATCAAGCCAAATTGGTGAAATTAAGAAGATTTTGTTGGTTTGCGGGACTGGAAATGGTTCTGTTCATTTATTGAGTTCGAGGTTGCAGTCGGAATTTTTCATTGAGATTATTGGTAACGTTGCCTATCATCAAGTGTATAAAGCGGTATGTGAGAATCAGGTGGATTTAATTGTTTCTACAGTACCGCTTTCAGACAGAATTGCTGGGGTTCATGCGATTACGGTAAGTCCTTTGTTGAATATGGATGATCTAAAGAAGCTTTCAAATTTCCTTTCCAAGAAAGGCGTAATTATAAAAACTGAGAATACGAATGAATTACTTGATAAGAAGTTAAGGGAAGAACTTTTTTTGGATGAAATGATGATCCTGATTAAGCGAAATGCCCAAGTTTTTAACGAAGGAGAACTGAAGATTTCCATTGAGGAATTAATACATAGATGGACGGTTGAATCTGAACAAAAAATGAGGAGCCTGGGATTGATGGATATATTAAACGAATCCCTGATTCAACTGGATGAGCCAGCCGAGGATTGGCGAGCAGCTGTTAGTCTTGCGGGTAATTTGCTACTCAATGAGCAATGCATCGACAAACGATATATTGATCATATGATTGAATCCGTTGAAGAAATTGGTCCTTATATTGTAATTTACGAAGGAATCGCAATGCCTCATGCCCGAATTCAAGATGGGGTGAATCGCGTGGGAATTAGTTTTGTACGCTTGTCGGAACCGGTGTGTTTTGGAAATCCCGAGAATGATCCGGTGGATTTAGTATTTGCTTTATGTACAATCGATAAATCATCCCATATACAGGCTGTAACAGAATTAGGTACTCTATGCACGGATCCGTTGGTTCTTCAGAAGTTGCGTGAAGCAGAAACAAAGCAAGAAATTCTTATGATCATGAATGAGAAATTAAGGGATTGAACAAGGAGTTGCCACATCGTATTTGAAGAGATTTAATCTTTTTCATAAGCGGTGTGGCAATTAGACTGTTAGTGAGATAAGTTCGGCGCTGGACTGATCATAATGAAAACTTAGACGTATTGTACAGAAGGGAGATGTGAGAGTATGCTACAATCAGTTTTAAATGTATTTTCGTGGTTGTTGTCACAAGGGGCACCAGTTATTGTTCCATTCTCGGTCATTCTTTTAGGCCTGATCTTTCGGGCGCCAAAAGATAAGATCTTTGCAGGTGCACTGAGAATGGGTGTAGGATTCACGGCATTGTTCGCATTGGTAGGAAGCATTTTTTCTGCATTGGGACCAGCAGCCAATCAAATGGCTTCAAAATTTGGTTTGGCATTCACGGTAACAGATTTAGGCTGGCCAACACAGTCAGGCATCGTATTTGCAATACCGTGGGCGATGGCAGCAATTGCAATTTTTATTGTATTAAATGCACTCTTGGTCGCTTTGGGTGTTGTGAAAACGCTAAATGTAGACTTTAACAACCATTGGATTTTTGTTTTCTATATGGGTGCAACTTACTACATGACAGGTAGTTGGTTGTTAACAGCATTGGTGGGGCTGGTCTTCTGGTTTGTATCATTGAAAATGGCAGACTGGGTTTATCCAATGATCGATGCATATTACGATATGCCGATGGATGGCATCACTGTTACCCATGCGTACTCAATTTTGTGGGCGCCAATCGGATTTTTGCTGGATAAATTCTGGGATATGATTCCTGGTATTCGTGACATTCATTGGGATCCAGAATCTATCAAAGAGAAATGGGGTTTCTTTGGAGAACCTGTATTTATCGGTTGGGTTATTGGTCTTTTTGTCGGGATCGTTGCATATTTCGATGGAGTTCCAACTGGGGCGCAAGTTAGTGCAGCGCTTAGTTTAGCCTTTACTGTTTCATTCTTCATGTTGTTGTTACCTAGAGCAGCTGAATTAATTGTTGCCGGTATGGCACCATTGTCAGATGCGGTCCGTATTTTTGTAACTAAGAAGATGCCAGGACGTGATTTTCATCTTGGGCTGGATGCTGCCGTATTGGTCGGCGCACCTGAACATGTTGCCATAGGTGTATTGACAACTCCGATTGCGTTTTTGATTGCATTCTTGTTGCCAGGAAATAATATGCTGCCTATGGGTGATGTTGCAGGTTTGTTTATCTTCATTTGTGTGTTTATCACTAATACAAACCGAGGGAATATTTTCAGAGGACTGCTTAATAGTGCGCTGATATTAATTCCAGTATCATTCTGGGTTGGCGGTACTATGTCGACAGCGAACATGGCGATTGTTGAAGGGACAGGCTTTGTTTTACCTGAAGGTGCGGGTATGATTTCCTCCTTATGCGTAGGAACGACACCATTTGGATATGCCTTGTATCAGATCAGCACATTCTTTGCCGGTATCGGTACTTCAAAAGATTTAGGGATTGGAATCGCAATTCTCGTGGTTTTTGCAGCGGTATGGTATCTAATGCGTAAACGACCTGTCGAGTATGCCAGAGAGTTAAATGGCGAATATGAAGATGGTTTGCAAGATACACAGGCAAGCTAATTAAAAGGAGCGCGGAAATATGTTTGGAAAGAAAAAAACAAAACCGAAGCAAATGAAAAGAGAAATCAAGGACAAAAAAAGAATCATGTTGGTTTGTGGATCCGGTATGGTTTCAAGTACCTTGGTATACCCGATGGTCGAAGAAATCCTGAAAGAAGGCGGATATCGGTTTGAAATCATTAAAGGTGGTTTTAACGACATTAAGAACTACCATAATGTTTCCATTATTTTAACGACAGTATCTCCGCTTCCGAAAGAGGTATTGGAAATGGGAATTCCAATTTCATTTGTTACGCCATTATTTAAAGGGAACAAAGATGCTGTGAAAGGCGATATTTATGAGAAGTTGGGTTAATACCCCTAGATCGCGCGGAGAATTGGATTTCTCCGTGCGGTCGCTTAGATATCTCGTGCAAGCTCTTGCTGAAGGAAAGAAGCAGAATGAGATCGGCTGCATGTGAGAGGAGAGATTGAAATGAATCGAGTGTCATTAACGGATATTGTGAGTCCAGAGACGGTTCGATTGAAACAAGATGTAGAAAATCGTGAAGAAGCTATTCGGCTGGCGGGTAAAGTCTTGGCAGAGAATCAGGCTGTTGAAGAACGTTATATTGATGCAATGGTAGAGTCATGCAATGAGTTGGGACCTTACATTGTTTTGGTTCCCGGGGTGGCCTTGCCTCATGCACGTCCCGAATGCGGAGCAAAGAAGGTTGGCGTTTCAGTCATTACCTTGCAAGAACCGATTGTTTTTGGCAACGAAGAAAATGATCCAGTTCATACGGTAATTGCAATTGCATCTGATAACAATGAAAATCATGTGGGTGTGATTTCAAGTCTGTCAACATTTTTAATGGATAACGCACGTGTTGATGAATTAAAGAATGCAAATCAAGTAGAGGAAGCAATGCATGCTATTTTAGGCAACATATAGATGATCAGGATGCATGTTAGGGGGATTCAAATGAATACAGAATTACTTGTCATGTTGGTACAGAATGATGAAACGGTAAAGGAAGCATATTCACTTTTTGAGGCAGCAAAGGATTTACCGGTTAAGAACTGGGGATTTAAGGATGTTGGTCTTCCCAAGGAAGAAATGATTCAGCTGGTAGAGGCTATGAAAGCAGCGGGAAAGACAACATATTTGGAAGTAATGAGCCCTGATGAAAAAGGTGGATTGGAGAGTGCGCAATTAGCAATTGATTGTGGATTTGATGTGGTTGTTGGGTCAGTATATGCAGACTCAATCAACGAGCTTTTAAAAGATTCTCCAGCTAAGTATTATCCGTTTATGGGTCAGCTAGAAGGCCATCCGGCATCATTGGTTGGTACTGTTGAAGAAATTCTGGACCATGGTAAAATGATGCTAAGCAAGGGTGTAGATGGATTGACCATACCGACTTATCGATTTGTTGGAGATAAAAGGGAATTGATTGAAGCTGTAGCCAATGAAATCGATGTGCCTGTTATTTCAGCAGGTAGTGTTAATTCTTTCGAGCGAGTAAATGAATTAAAAGCAGCGGGGATTTGGGGAATTACAATTGGAAGTGCCTTCTTTACGAAGAATTTTGAGCCTGATGGCACATTCAATGATAATATTCGTGTAGTTGCAGAATGGTTAGAAAAATAATAATTAGAGCAGACAATGTCTGCTCTTTTTTTGATCAAGAGGAAAACGATTGCACTAAAGAAACGGATATGATAGGCTTAAAATGTCACATAATGTGACATTAGGAGGAGACATGTCTGAAAAACGAGCAAATACAAAGGAACGGATTCTAGTAAAAGCTTATGAGGTTCTGTTACAGACGGGGCTGATTGAAAGCTCTATGGAGGAGATTGCCAAGGCCAGTGACTGTACACGAAGAACCTTGTATCGGTATTTCCCCTCAAAAGACCAATTGGTTTTTGAGGTTGTTATTCGCATTCTGGAAGACTGGAATCAAGTACAGCATTCCATATATAATCAGCTGTCCGGCACAGGATTTCAAAGATTGGATGACTATTTAAAAGCCTTAGTTTCATATATGGAAGACCGAATGGATACCATGCGTTTTTTGGGTACCTTTGATTACTACACGCAGGATCGTTCCGATCTTCAGTGCAGCGGCGAGGTTGTCATGCGTTTCAATGAAGTCTCCCACAGCAGCCATCAATATTTGCAGCAATTAATTGAGCAGGGGTCAGCAGATAGGTCTTTGACTTATGCCGGTGACTTGGAGGTCTTGGTTTCAACCATTTCTCAGGTATTATGGAGTTTTGGGCAACGCATTGCCATGCGTGGTGTGCAAATTGAAGCGGAAGATCATGTTGATAAAATGAAACTGATTCATTGCCAGATTGATTTATATTTGCTGGCATTAAAAGTCCCGGAAGGAGGCATTCAATGAAACCGATTCAATTTCCATCATCATTTCTTTTTGGATCCGCTACAGCCGCAACCCAGATCGAAGGAGGAGATGTCAACAGCAATTGGTATGCCTGGTCTCTAGCGGGAAAAATTCACAATGGAGCAAGTAGTATTACAGCCGCTGATCATTGGAATCGTGTAAAGGAAGATATTGATTTAATGAAAGAACTCAATCATCAGGTCTATCGCATGAGCATTGAATGGAGCCGCATTGAACCCAGCATGGGTCAATGGTCGCAAGAGGGCATTGATCATTACCGGGATGAACTGACGCAATTAAAACAGGCAGAAATTGAACCCTTGGTCAGTTTGCATCATTTCTCTAGTCCTCAATGGTTTGAGGAAATGGGGGGCTGGACCAATCCTGAATCTGTTGATCTTTTCATCCGATTTGTAGAAAAGGTCGTTATGGAATTGGGGGATTTGGTTTCTGAGTACTGCACCATCAATGAACCCAATGTTTTGGCGACCGGCGCATATATTGACGGGAATTTTCCACCAGGGCATAAAGACGATATCAAGGGATTCTTCAAAGCGTCCAAGAACCTGATCCTTGCGCATCTAAAGGCCTATCAAAGCATTCATGCCATTCGCAAGGAAAAGGGATTCGAGGGAGATACAAAAGTGGGCTTTGCGCATCATGCGGCAGTTTTAACGGTAGATTCAAAGAATCCTTTGACCCAATTAAGCCGAAAGATGATGGATTACTCCTTTCATCATATTTTTGAAAAGGGATTTATAGAGGGTGAGCTGGTTATCCCCATTGGCTCGGGCTATCCACAAGGAAAAGGACGTTTTTGCGACTTCTTGGGGATAAACTATTATTCTCGTCATATCATTAAGAATTCATGGAATCCAGCCATGCTGTTTGGCCAGGTCACCGTGGACCCATCATTGCAGGAAGAGCAAAAAAATGACATGGGTTGGGAGCTCTATCCCACAGGATTATATGAAGTGATTGTCCCCTTGTATCAGGCCTATCGGTTACCGGTTTATATAACCGAGAACGGGATTCCTGATGAAAAGGATACCAAGCGGGCCAAATTTATTTATGATCACTTGACTCAGGTAAAACGGCTGATTGATGCCGGCATTGATGTACAACGCTATTATTATTGGTCCTTGATGGATAATTTGGAGTGGGCGGATGGTTATTGGCCTCGCTTTGGCCTGATTGAAGTCGATTATGAAACCATGGAACGCCGAGTTCGAAAGAGTGGCAATTTTTATAGCGCCATTTGCAAGGAGAAGGCAATTATACAAACCATGATCGAAAATTACTTGAAGGAGGAAGAATGATGAAGCCATTATCGATGCGGACAAAGCTCGGATATGGATTAGGGGATTTAGCCAGCAACTTTCTTTTCCAGTTGACGGTGATTTATCTATTGTTCTTCTACACGGACGTATTAAAGATTTCTGCTATTTCTGCCGGCATGATCTTTTTGGTCGCCCGCATCTGGGATGCTGTTAATGATCCTATGATGGGATTGGTTGTGGATCATACAAAATCAAAACGTGGGAAAGAGCGGGTGTATTTGCTGTACGGTTCTCTTCCTTTGGCGATTGCAACCATTCTGATGTTTCAAGTACCGGGATTTTCCCAAGGCGGTCGTGTGGCATATGCGCTGGTTACCTATATTCTCTGGGGCATGCTTTATACCTTGGTCAACATTCCTTATTCAGCCTTGACGGCTTCATTGACACAGGATCCCCAAGAGAGAACCAGCTTGTCCTCGATCCGCATGATTTTCATGCTGATTGGCGTAATTGCCGTTTCGGTTTTGGTTGAGCCGATTGTTTCAAGCTTTGAAGCGCCGGCATCCGGTTATCGTCTTGTTGCGGTAATATTTGCAGGCCTGTCCTTTGTCTTTTTCCAGCTTTGTTTTCTGTCTACAAAAACAGCTAAAGCGGCTCAAAAGCCAAGTCAAGCAAGTTATACTATGAAGGAAGTATGGCCGATTCTATTAAAGAATGGCCCCTTGTTTGTGATCGCATTGACTTCGCTTTTTGGATCCATGGCCAGCTTTATTCGTGAAACAGCAGCCATTTATTTTGTGAATTACAATGTGGGCAGGAGTGACATGCTGCCAGTCTTTTTGGGGATTGTCGTTTTGTCCATGGTTGTAGGGAATCTGATTTTGCCTCGTATCACGGCTCGTTTCGACAAGAAGGGCGCCTATTATATTGGCACAGGAATCGCGGTTGCTGGCTCGGTGGTATTCCATTTTACACCGACAAGCAATTTGCCCTTGATTATGGTTTTTGCGGCTTTCAGCAGTGTGGGATTTGCCATGGTAGGAACCTTGGGTTGGTCCATGGTGCCGGATACGGTGGAATACGGCGAGTATAAGACGGGCGTGCGAACAGAAGGGATTATCTACTCGGTCTTCAGTTTCAGTCAGAAGTTGGCCACTGCAATTGCAGGACTTTTGGTTGCATCGGTACTGGAATTGACGGGATATGTTGCGGATGTGCCGATACAAAGTGCTCAAACCATGAATGGGATCTTAAGCACCCTTACAATTATTCCAATTGCTTTGGTGGTGATTTCGGCAGTGGCTGTTCATTTCTATAAGATTGATCGTAGCTTTTTCGCGGAGATTCAGGAGAAACTAAACTGCGAAGAAAGAAGAGAGGCATAGAGGAAGTTTTTGAGCTGATATATATGTATGAAGACAAAGAAAAACTCACAATTGTGAGTTTTTCTTTTATTCGATATTCACTTATGCAGCTACTTTGCGTCCCATGGCATTTGTATTGGCTTGTTTTTTTAAATTTCTTTTATGAACCCAACCCGTAATGAGTGGAGCCAGAAATGCAGTTAAAATAACAGAAGCTGCAATTTGAGACGTTGCAATTGGAGCGATTGCTGCATAGGCAGGATCAACTGCTGCTAATGCAGCAGGATTGGCAACACCACTTGCGGCATTGGAAGAAATTGCAGCACCTGCAACACCACTGCCTCCCGTAGCCTTATCGACAATAATGGTAATAGCACCAATGATTACAGACGAAATAATGCCTAATAAGATTCCTTGCACGCCACCTTGGAACAATTGAGCGAAACTCATATTTGCACCCAAGGCAAAACCAACAACGATAATGCAACCTGGATAGCACACGGACAATATTTCTTTCAGATACGGGAATGCTGCACCTAGGATAACCCCCAAAGCAAGTGGCAGAATACAACCGATGATGGACCAAATGGAAATGGAAGCCAACCCTGCTGAGGAAAGGGCGATCATGGTAACGATGGGACCAACGGATAAAATTGTGATTCCAACCGCACCTTTTTCAGCATCTGTGCCGTACTCAGCTGTAATGCCGGAATATAGGGCGTTATTGGCAACAGATACCCCACCGATAATTGCAAGGGAAGAAAGTCCCAAGAAATTGTCTTTAAATACGAAGGCTACCAGCAAGCCGAGTCCGACAGAAGCTAGAACCTTTGTGATGATGACAATGCCGCCTCGCTTAACGGCTTGCGGTGTTGACTTGATATCCAGACTTGCGCCCAAGAAGAACAAGAAGATACCAACCAAGGCAGCGGTTCCGCCTTTGATTGCGGTCAAGAAACCACCCATATTTAAAAATTGTGGGATGAAAGAGTTCAGGATTACGCCAATAACCATTGGGTAGATAATTAAATCACCAGGAATTCGAGGGACCTTAAAACCTTTTTTTGTATTTGTCATTTTTCTCTCCTAATCTAGAACAATTCCGCCGTCGCAGTCACCGATTTCGCCATTGACGAAACTGGCGGCATCGCTTGCGAAGAACAAGATCATTTGTGCAATTTCATTGGGTTCTGCTGCTCTTCCAAGGGGAATCATGTTGATAACGGCATCGTTTTTATCTTTATCGTCCGACAAAGACTTTGTCATAGCGGTATGTGTGAATGAAGGGCATACGGCATTACAGCTAATTCCGTATTTGCCGCCTTCTTTTGCGATCGCTTTGGTCAGACCGTTTACACCAGCCTTGCTTGTAGCATAAGCGGCTGTACCTAGCAAACCACCACCGATCTTTCCGGCTACGGAAGAGACATTTACAATTCTTCCACCACCATTTTTCATGAAGTAGGGATAAATTTCGCTGCAAGTGCTATAGGTTCCAGTCAAGTTGATTCGGATTGTTCGTTCCCATTCCTCATCTGAAATATCTTCAAACTTGGCTTTGGAAACAATGCCGCCAACATTGATCAGGCCGTCGACTTTGTCATGTTCAGCACAAACTGTTTTGATGACTTCTCTGCAGTTCTTGCTGTCGCCCAAATCGATTTTGTAGAAATCAGCGTGGCCATTAAATTCTTTTGCTGCTGCTTCACCTTTTTCAGCGTTTAGATCTAAAATAACAACATCGCCGCCGCCTTTAACGATTCCTTTCGCTGTTTCCTTGCCAATTCCCTGGGCTGCGCCTGTAACGATAATAGTTTTACCTGTAAAATCAAACATAGTTTATGCCTCACTCTCTTATAATCAAAACAAACTAACACTCCTGCAGGGAATAGTTAAAAAATAAACAATTTGCTCACATGCAAATGATAACATTTACGGATGGAGAGGCAAATGTTATAATGGCCTGAAAGTATTGAGGGTTTTTGTGCTAATCGCACAAAGGGGGAGCTATGAAAAAAGAGGAAATCATTGATGCAGTACTCCGGGGAGAAACTCTGGACAAATTGGTTGAAATGGTGGGTTTGATGCTGGATAATCCCATTGTGATTATTGGACAATCATTCGAGATTGTCTCATACACAAGGAACTTTGCGGTTGAAAATGAGTTGTGGCTGAATGCAGTGAATCGCGGGTTTATCACATTGGAATTTGGTGCTACGCTCAACAATTGGGACCAGTTTGTTCATGATGGGCAGGACTATATTGAATTCTCAAAAATTGATAACCTAAACAAGCGGAGGTTTTATCAAATCTCTTATCAGGATTGCGTGATTGGCTACATGAACGTACTGGAGTCTAATCATCCATTGGATGAAAAAAGAGCAGAAGACTATCGCTTCGCCTGCAAGGTGATTGCCAAGGAATTGTTTTTGCAAAAAGAGCGATACCACCCAGATTTGAATGTTCAAGATGAGGATATCCTTTTGGACTTGTATTATGATCGGTTTAAGTCCAAGGAGCATCTTTTCCATCGTGCCTCACATCTGGATATTTATAACCACAAGATTTATCAAGTCATTACGTGCGACATTAGTCAGATGATCTCTTACAATGCAGAAACAGATGATTTGAAGAATGAGCTGAAGGCTCTCTTTGGGGATTCGGTTATCATTGTGGTGGGTCATATTTTGGTGATTTTGTTGTGCGGGAAGCTTTTCAAAAGCGATATTAAAATCAATAAATTCTTAGCTCAAAACAAACTCGAATTCAATGTTTCCAACATGTTCAACGAGTTGTTTGATTTTAAAATTTACTTTTTGAAAGCCAAAGAGGCAAGATTGTTGAAAAAGTACTTGAAGAATAAGTCGAGAATTGTTTTTTACAACGACATCAAACTTTATGAATCTTTGTCGCTTGCGCTCGACAAGGTGGATTTCATGGACTTGGTCGATAGTCGGATCATTAAAATTCAGTTGTATGATTTGGTGAATGGAACTGACTATCTGGAAACCATTCGAGCCTACTTGGAGAATGAAAAGTCGGTTCAAGCTGTTGCGGAAAGTTTGTATATTCACCGCAATACTGTGAATTACAGGATTAAAAAAATCAAGGAGCTGTTTAATATCAACTTTGATAATTACGATCAGCTAGTCCAATTGTATATTTCAATAAAAATCCTAATGATCAATGAATCAAAAAAGAATAAGGACTAATCCTTATTCTTTTTTCATGTCTTATGAAATTGCAAGAAACCCTTGTCTATGCTTGATTAGAGCGGGGCTTTGCTTTTAGTGGTACAGAGGATTCTCGCTTGTCGATTTGGATATAAAGACCGGCAAGTAGCGTTCCGGAGATCGAGTGCCAGACGCAACTTACAGCAGCGGCCACTGCAGCCATTGGAAAGGCAGCAAAGTGAGCTGATGCCAGATTTGTCGCTAATCCAGCATTTTGCATACCAACCTCGATGGAGATGGTTCGTTTCTTTGGCATGGACATGTTAAAGATCTTTCCGACCCCATATCCAGCCATATACCCCAGGGTGTTGTGGCAGAAGATCGCAATGAAAATCAGCAATCCAGACTTGAAGAATGAGGAGCCAACAGCGGCAATGACGCCACCGACAATAAGTGCTAAGCCAATAACGGAAACTCCAGGCATGACCTGCTGGAGATCCTTAAACCACTCTTTTTTTCCGTAGAGCACATTGAATCCGAAGCCTAGAAAGATAGGCAATAAGGTGACTTGCACAATGGAGATAAACATGCCCACACCGTCAATCGGAACGGTTTGACCGGCTAGTTTCAGCATCAAGAGTGGGGTTAAAACGGGTGAGATTAGTGTTGAAACCGTAGTCATCCCAACCGAAAAAGCAACATCGCCTTTGCATAAAAAGGACATGATATTGGAGGAAACACCTCCGGGACAGCATCCGACTAGAATAAGCCCAATGGCGATTTCCGTGGGCAGATGCAAGATTTTCGTAATCGAAAATGCAAGTAGCGGCATAATCGTGTATTGGGCTAGTGAACCGATAAAAATATCCAGCGGTCGTTCCGCCAATATCTTAAAATCTTTAGGAGATAAGGTCATCCCCATGGTCAACATAATCAATCCCAAAATAAGGGTCTGGGTGTTTCCTTTAACCCAGGAAAACGATGACGGTACAACAAAGGCTAAAATGGCAACTAAAATGACAAATAATGATGTTTGACTCGACAAGAATTTGCTGAGTTTTTGTATGTGTTTCATGAAGCTCACTCCTTTCGAGCAAGAGTATAGACGCAAAATAATTTTTTAACAAGTCGCGGCGAGAAAACTACTTTAAAGCGTTTTGGTAATATATACCATTATTTTGTTTACATTGATTCCGATTTGCGTTCTTATTTTAGAATTTATTGCAATTATACAATTGATAATTCGTATGTCAAGACTTGGAAAAATAAAGAAAATAATTTTAAAAAAATTATAGCTAGCCATGTTTTCTTACAAGAAAGCAATGATGGAGGAACTTTTTAGGCGTTGACAAAGAAGATGTTTTGCTGGCCAAAAAACGATCAGAAAACAGAAGGCGAAATGCAGGAAAATTATATAAAAACTCGAAGGAAAATTAGGAAAAACCATCGATTTCTATATTGAAAAGAAGAGCTGAAAGAACATAAAAGTGGAGAAGATTTGTATCGAATTTGGAGAAATTATCAGTCGTGGAAAAACGTATGCTGACAGTCGTGGTTAAGGCGCGAAACTCTTTAATTGCGTACTCGTCATATAGGGTAGAGAGTAATTATGACGAGGAGGTTGTACAATGAAGAAATGGTTAATGATTGCATTGGTCGGTTTGCTTGCGGTGGCCTCTGCTGGATGTAGGCAGAATGGATATAGTGTGGATTTGACGGATACTGCAATTGTAAGTCCTGTTTATCCGGAGGGATTTAAATTTGAGAATTATGACAGCCGCAGAGCAGTACGAAAAGCCAACGAAGTGACTGAAGATTTCCATAGAGCTTTTGATGAATTCTCTTATCAGACTGCTGCACAGATTATAAAAGGATCTGATCAGAATCAATTGTACAGCCCCATTAGTTTGTATTATGCAACGGCATTGGCAACCGTGGGTGCCAAGGGTACAACGCAAAAGGAACTGTTGGATTTGCTGGGAATGCCGGATCTTAAGACATTGGAAGACCAATGTGGCAATGCCTATCGATTGATGTATGCGGACAATGAAATTGCGAAATTGAAGATTGCCAATTCCCTTTGGCTGGATCATCAGGTAAACGGCATGGATGTTGTGTTTGAGAAATCCTATCTGAATGCAGCCAAGGATCAGTTCTATGCATCCGTTTATGCGGTGGATTTTTCTGATCCGAAAACAGGCGACTTGATGGGGGCTTGGATTTCTGAACAAACCAATGGAACCTTGGAATATGACTTCAATCCCGATCCCATGCAGATTATGTCCATTCTTAATACCATTTATTTCTATGATCAGTGGACGGATCGCTTTAACAAAGACAAAACCGCTCAAGATGATTTTTACTTGGCAAATGGTGACACCGTCACCTGCGATTTCATGAATTCACGGTATGGATCTCACGGTTTTGTTAAAGGAGATGGTTTTACACGAAGTGCTTTGGGATTAAAGGAAGCCGGCAGTATGGTTTTTATTTTGCCGGATGAGGGTGTATTGATTGATGATCTCTTGTCGTCGCCGGAAGGGATTCAGGCTTTGTTTGAGTCTGGAGAGTCACAGAGCGGCGAAGTCATCTGGCAAGTACCCAAGTTCTCCTATGGGACAAGCATGAAACTGGTTGATGCCATGAAAGAGCTGGGTGTTATAGAAGCTTTTTCTGATACGGCTGATTTTTCTGGTCTGGTCAACGTACAGGCTTTTATCTCTGACATTCAACAAAAAGCCCATATTTCCATTGATGAAAACGGGGTGGAGGCTTCAGCCTATACCGAGATTGCAATAGCAGGTGCTGCCATGCCTGAAGGCAGAGCGGAGATGATCTTGGATCGTCCATTCATTTACGGGATTCAGTCCCGATATGGAGACCTCTTGTTTATAGGGGTTTGCAACAATCCAACTCTAGAGTAAAACGAGCCGAATCGAAAGATTCGGTTTTTTTATTTTTTGCAAAGAGAAGGCTTTATAGCCTTTGTAAATAAATTGAAAAGACTGTCTGGAAATGTTTGGGGGTATTAAAAGAGTGATATACTAATTGATGAATACAATCGGAGGTTAGATCAAATGAGACGACGAAAAGAAAAATTTTTGTTATTCGCTTTATCACCGTTAGTAATTGGATATTTGATCAATGTCTTGATTATGAAATCAGGTTTGTATGGAATGTCTATGATGTTTCTTTCGCTTCTATTTGCTGCCTATTGGATTTATGGCGGTTATCGATCCATAGAAATCTTTTCATCGCGTTGGGAAGCCAATCTATGGGGAAATGGCATTGCAGCGATTGATTTTTCTCTGATTGTCGTTCAACTTTTAATATTTCGCCGTTTCTTGCCGAATGAGTTTGGATTTGCCACACAGATGTTTTATCTGCCCGTGGTAAGAATTTCAGCAATGGTTAGAAGTGTACTGTTTTTCTTGCCAGCATCAGATATGTTGGGGATCTTTCTCATTTCATTTCTTGTAATGTGTCTGCTCTACAATATTGGTTATTCTCTGGGATTAAGAAACTGATTAAGGAGGTTTCGTGATGTGGACAAGAGCTGAATTGAAAACAAGGGCAAAGGGTGTAATGAAGCTCTACTATTGGAAGATGTTTTTTGTCAGTTTTGTTCTTTTGCTTGTAGGCGGAAGAGAAGGTAGCGGTGGCAGCGGAAGTTCAAACAGCAATACTGGTAAAGCGGTTGAACCTATTTCGCCGGAGCTAGCGGAATTTATGATTAAAATAGCAGTAATTGTAGCCAGCTTGTTCGTTGTCTTTTTGCTTTTGCGTATTTTCATTGGTTTTGTTTTAGAAGTTGGTGGACGCAAGTTTTTTGTTCGGGCAGCAGAAGGCGAATGTAACATGTTCTATTTGGGCCATTATTTCAAAGAAGGGCGTTATCCGGGGATTGTAGGAACCATGGTGCTTCGAGGAATCTACATCTTTCTTTGGACCTTGCTTTTGATTATTCCAGGGATTATCAAATCCTACGCTTATCGAATGGTCCCATATATTTTGGCGGACAATCCGGACATTGGTGCTAGCCGGGCCATTGAATTGAGCAACCGAATGACAGATGGCGAGAAGTGGGACATGTTTGTTCTGGATCTCTCCTTTATTGGCTGGTATTTGTTAGGTTTGATTGCCTTGGGTATTGGTGTTTTGTTTGTTATGCCTTATGAGGATGCCACCAAAGCAGAGTTGTATTTGGTGCTGCGTGAAAAGGCAGTGAATCGAGGCTATACGACCTTGGATGAATTAAATTTGGTTCAAGCAATTGAATATGAATAAAATAATAAGTTGAGGTGACAACAAATGAGAAGCATAAAACCAGGCAGAGGACCTTCTGCCATGGGAGCGATGGGTTCGGCATTTGCCATTATCTTTGGTGTTTTTTGGACCATTATGGCTGCCTCCATGGGAGCGCCCATTTTCTTTCCTATCTTTGGGTTGATCTTTATTGGCATGGGTGTGGTCCAATTGATTTATCACTATAAAAATGCAACAGGTAAGAACCGCATGTCCATTGTAGATATCACAGAAGATGGAGAAGAGGAAGATCCTCTGGAAGATCTTTTTGGCATTGACCGGGATGAAAAATCAGCCGAAAGCAGAAATTTGAAGGGGGAAGGTTTCGCCTTCTGTCCATATTGCGGATATAAGCTGGATGACGTCTATCGATTTTGTCCGTCTTGTGGGAAACCGCTTAAGAAATAAGGGATAACAGGAGCAAAGCTATGTTGGAGAAGGGATTTAATCAGTATATCCGATCCATTCGCTATGATCGGAGTCGGGTGGATCAGGGGAAATACCCATACAATTTGGATGCCGTACGGGCATTGAAGGAAATTGAACTTCATCCTAACGTGACATTTTTGATTGGAGAAAATGGGACGGGCAAGTCAACCTTATTGGAAGCCATTGCAGTGGCATACGGATTCAATCCGGAAGGCGGTAGTCGGAATTTCTCTTTCCATACCAGAGAAACACATTCTTCTTTGGCAGAGTCTTTGCGACTAAGCAAGGGTGTGATTCGTCCCAAGGATGGATACTTTCTTCGTGCTGAAAGTTTTTATAATGTAGCATCGAATATTGATGATCTGGATCAAGGATCAGGAGGACCGCCGTTGATCGATTCATACGGCGGCATTTCTCTGCATAAGCAGTCACATGGAGAATCCTTTATGTCTTTGTTGCTGCATCGATTTGGCGGCCAGGGCATTTACATTTTGGATGAGCCGGAAGCTGCCCTTTCGCCAACCCGTCAATTGGCCTTATTGCGTAGGTTGCATGAGTTGGTTGAGGAAGATTCCCAATTCATTATTGCGACCCATTCGCCGATATTGATGAGCTATCCCCATGCGAAGATTTTGCTTGTGGAGGAAGATTATCGAGAGATTCCCTATGAAGAAACGGAGCACGTTCAAGTTATGAAAGATTTTATGGCGTGTCCCGAACGTACATTGGCGTATATTATGCGCGAGTAGCGTGTATAAATAATCATTCAATAAAAGAGAGGAGACAGAATTATGGCAAATGTAGCTGAGATTATGACTTGGACTTTTGAAGAGGAAACTGCTCCACCAAATGAGGTTTTGGATGTATTGATACCGGGGGAAGAGATTGAAGTTGCGTACAAGACAATTCGTGATGTGGCTGTCGTAACCAACAAAAGAATTATCATTGCAGATAGACAAGGGCTTACAGGCAAGAAGGTTGAAGTATATACGATTCCTTTCAAATCTATTGTAATGTATTCCAGTGAAAATGCTGGAGGCAGATTTGATTTTAACACTGAGATTGAATTGTGGACACATGCAGGAAGAATGAAATTGAATTTGAAAAAAGGTGTAGATATTCGTAAGTTGGATCGATTAATTGGCCAGCATATTTTATAGTTTTGGGGGTAAGACTTCATGAAATCATATCGGAAGGAACTGACTTTCCATACGCCGACCAGGCGAGCATTTTTGAATATCACCCCGGAAGTAGACCGGTGCTTGAGAGAAAGCGGTGTTCAGGAAGGCATGCTTTTGTGCAACGCCATGCATATTACGGCTAGCGTTTTTATTAACGATGACGAGTCGGGTTTGCATCGAGATTTTGAGCGATTTCTTGAAAAGTTAGCACCGGAGAAACCTTATTCACAGTACGACCATAATGGATATGAGGATAATGCGGACGCGCATTTGAAAAGAACCATTATGGGACGGGAAGTGGTGGTTGCCGTAACAGAAGGAAAGCTTGATTTTGGTCCTTGGGAGCAGATTTTCTATGGAGAGTTTGATGGCAAGCGACCGAAACGAGTATTGGTAAAAATAATAGGTGAGTAAGAACTTTGCGTTGAGATAAAAACACGATCCGGTTGGTAGTCCGGATGCGGCTTTTGCCGTCAGTAACCTGCCCTCCTGGGGTTGTCCATTCTCTTGTGTTCGCAAAAGAACAGGAGGAGAAAATGGATCAACTGACGGTATTTTTTGAGAACCCATTCTGGGTTGGCGTTTTTGAACGGCAAGAGCAGGGCATGCTTCAAACAGCCCGTGTAGTATTTGGTTCAGAGCCAAAAGACTTTGAGGTTTATGACTTTGTTTTGCGGGAATATGCTTCTTTGAAGTGGAGTCGTCCTATTTTGGTGGAAGACAAGGTCATGCGAAAACGGAATCCCAAACGGGTACAGCGGGATGTGCAAAAGGCTATGAAGCAAAAAGGAATTTCCAGCAAAGCGCAGGAAGCCATGCGCCTGGAACGGGATGCAAACAAGCTTGAACGGAGACGTCTCAGCAAGGCAGAACGGGAACGTCAAAAACGAATGCGGTTTGAGAAACGTCAAGAAAAGAAGAAGGAAAAAAGGAAAGGGCACTAGGAGAGGAGTAAAGCGTGAAACGATTAGTAACCATGCATTTTTCCCCAAATGGGGGAACCAAAGCGACGGTGGACAGCCTAGCGGCTGGTTTTACCTCAGCGGAAACATTGGAAGTAGATTTGGCGGTACCAGCCAACCGTCAGAAAGAATGGACTTTTAGCGCAGATGACTTGGTGATTGTAGGAATGCCAGTTTATTCCGGTCGACTGCCAGCACTTTCGGCGGAAATCTTTGAAAAACTATCTGGCAATCAAGCACAGGCCATTGCGATTGCAGCTTATGGCAATCGTCACTATGATGATGCGCTATTAGAGTTGAACCATGAGTTGGCGGCCAAGGGATTTCGTGTAATTGCCTCTGGTGCTGTGATAGCAGAGCATTGCTTGGAAAGACACGTGGCTGCAAACCGTCCTGATGCGGACGATCAAGCCAAGCTTGTCAAAATTGCCGCGGATGTGAAGGCAAAGATGGAAAAGGGTGATGACCATCAACCAAGTGTGCCTGGCAATCAACCATATAAAGCACTGCCAACATATGCAGCGCCGGTTGGCAATGAAGCATGTGACAATTGTGGGATTTGCTTAACAAATTGTCCTGTGGAAGCCATTGATCCGGAGGATCCCAAAAAGACAGATCCTGAAAAATGCATCTTCTGTGGTGCATGCATCAATGTTTGTCCAAAAGGAGCCCGGGCAACGGAGAAACTGCCAATGACGAGACAATGGCTTATGGAAAACTGCAGTGAACGAAGAGAAATGGAATGGTTTTTATAAAGGCTCTACATAAGAAAGGACTCGATTCAGATAGCTGAATCGGGTCCTTTTTAGAACCATTTTTTTCGTTTGAAGAAGGCAAGCATAAAGGCGGCGATTGCACCGCAAGCAGCCAGAAGAATGGCGAAACCATAGGGTGAGCTGCTGCCTGGCATCATTCGAAAGTTAGTGCCGAAGACACCAGCCAAGAAGGACGAAGGAATAAAGACAGCCGAGAAAATGGTTAGTGTGGTCATAATGGTGTTCATTTGATGACTCAGTTCCGATAATTGTCGGTCATGAAGGCTGGCCGCTAGCTCTCGCAGGGTGACAATCTGTTCGGATACTTGAAGAAGATTGTCCAATGCATCATGAAAATAAGGATGCACTTCTTCAGACAATACAGTCTGCTTGCCATGAAGGGTCTTTTGTAGAGCTATTTTCATGGGGAAAACCGCGCTCTTTAGTTTGGCCAGCTCTTTTCTGAGGGGATAAAGGGTATCCATTGCCACTTTTTCTTGATCGAAAATTTTGGCCTCGTGGGCATCAAATTGTCGATTCAACCGTGTTACAGTATCAAAATAGTGGTCAATAATTGAATCAATCAGAGCAAAGGTTAAATAGTCTCCCTTCATGGTGCGTAGGATCCCTTGCTTTCTTTCCAAGCGATTGCGGACGGAATTAAAAACATCGCCTTGATTTTCTTGAAAAGTGATGACCAAATTGTCGATTAAGAGGATGGAGACATGTTCATGTTCAATATCCTCATGCTTTTTATAGACCATTTTCCAGACGGAGAAGAGTAGATTTTCCTCCACTTGCATCTTGCTGTATTGGGAAACATTGACGATATCCTCCAGAATCAGAGGATCAATGTCAAACCGCTCCCCAATGCTGCGGATTACATGGGTATGTGAAAGACCGGTGACATTCAACCATTTGATCGTATCGTCATCGGCAATTTCATCAATGGATTTGATTTCTGTTTTAGACCAGTCCTCCGGCGTGAAACGATAGAGAAGCATGTGCAAAGGCACGTCCGTATAAGTGCCGGTATAAGCAATGGTGCCGGGCGGCTGATTCTTGATGGATGGTTGAGCATTCATAGCGGCCTCCTTTGTTTCCATTTTACCCCATTTTATGGGGGGCAACCTCGTGCTAATAATCTTTCCTTTCTTTAGGGGAAATACGTAATAGATTCTCTAGAATGCATATACAGGAATAGGCAGGTGTATTTTTGATTGCAGAAATTCAGATTTGGTATGATATGAATGAGAGGATGAGTATGATGAGAGTAAAAGGAAATTGTGCGGATGCCGAAGTCTTTACAGACATGTTGGATGAAGCTACTCGTGAACAAATACAAGAAATGCTGAACCAGTCTTGGGCCAAGGATGCCCATATGAGGATTATGCCGGATGTCCATATTGGCAAAGGGGCAACCATTGGAACCACTTATTATGTGCGGGACCGGGTGGTGCCATCCGTTGTGGGAGTGGATATTGGCTGTGGTGTTTTGACAGCGAATTTAGGAAAGCGAGATTTTAATTTAGAAGCTTTGGAGAGATTTATCGTAAAGACCATTCCATTGGGATTTAAAGTCCATGAGATTCCCCTGGTGGATTACGAAAAGACCTTAAAGAAGCTGACTTGCTGGAATCGGATTCCCGACAAGTTAGAGTTTTACGAGCGAGGAATTGGTACTTTGGGTGGCGGCAACCATTTCATCGAGGGTGGATTATCCCAAGATGGTGAGTTGGTGATTACAGTTCATACGGGTTCCAGGAATTTAGGTCTTCAAATTGCGGAAGCCCACCAGCAGATTGCCTATGAGCATTTAAAGAAGAAGTATCCGGAAGTAGCAGCTGACGGTGAAAAGAAAAAGAAAGAGAAAAAGAAGCGGAAACGACCACCAATTCATGGAATTCCATATAACTTGGCATATTTGGAAGGCCAAGAGATGGAGGATTATTTGCATGACATGAAGATCGCACAGGAGTATGCCTGTTTGAACCGGGAGATGATCATGTATCAGATCGCGACCGGGTATTTTGGCATGTCGGATTCCGAGTTTGAAACTCTTCCTATGATTGAAGCTGTCCATAATTATATTGAGATGGAAACACGAACGGTTAGAAAGGGTGCTATCTCCGCCAAGGCGGGAGAAATGCTGGTGATTCCGTTGAATATGCGGGACGGGATTCTGATCTGTCGTGGTAAAGGCAATGAGGAATGGAACCAGTCGGCCCCACATGGGTGTGGGCGGCTTTATTCAAGATCACAAGCCAAGAAGATGTTTTCCATGGAGGCTTTCAAGGCATCTATGGAGGGAATCTACTCCACAACCATGAATAAGTCTACCTTGGATGAGATACCAGCTGCTTATAAGCCTTGGCAGGAAATTCAGCAATGGATTGAGGATACCGCCGAGATTGTAGAGCATATACGACCGCTCTTTAATGTGAAGGGATAATTGATTCTGTAAATGAAGACTGTATCATGTCAGAAATATTTGGCTACTGATACAGTCTTTTGCGTGTCTGAAAGAAAATTTGTATAATAATGGCAGATTTTAATCTTGAATCTTTGCTTTATAAGAGAGAAAATGACATATGTATGAAGAATTGGACTTTATGATTAGAAAGAAGGAGACAAATGAAGAATTTTGATGCTTGGAAAGAATCGACGCCACAGTACAAAGCGAATTTGCATTCTCATTCTACAAATTCAGATGGTCTTTTATCACCTGAAACAATGATTGCGGAATATAAGAAAGAGGGTTATAAGATTCTCGCTTTTACTGAACATGAGGTTTATACAAATACCAGTGAATATGATTCGGAAGATTTTCTGATCCTTCCTGGAATTGAACGAAGCATTCAGCTGAATCAGGAAGAATATCATATCAATGGGATTGGGGATCCGAATTCGGAGAATTTGCCAAAGCATGGAGAATTTATTGAAGTTCCTAAATTTCATGATATCTCAGATGTTCAAAGAATTATTGATGAGTTAAAAGAAGCGGATAACTTTGTGACAATCAATCATCCCTATTGGTCATGCAACAAGATACAAGATCTAGTTGCCTTGAGGAATTATGACGCTGTCGAGGTTTTTAATTTCAGCTCAGAAGTTGGAATTGGGAATGGAGACAGTGAAACCTATGTTGATCAATTGCTATGGGCTAACCAGCCTAAGTTTGTACTGGCAACAGATGATAATCACAATTTGCATCGATATGAAGAGGGTATTACCATGCGGGACAGCTTTGGCGGTTGGATTAGCATTGTTTCAGAAGAGTTTAGCAAGGGAGCCATCTATCAAGCGTTGAAAAGAGGATCCTTCTATGCCTCATCCGGACCAAGAATTAAGAACTATGGGATTCGCGACGGCAAGCTATATGTTGAATGCAGTCCCTGCAAGAAGGTTATTTTCAGAAGCTTTCCCAGAAGAGGATATACGATTTATGGAGAAGATTCTTTGCTTGAGTGTGCAGACTATACGCCACGCGGCGGTGAAAAAAGTTTCCGGATTGTCTGTGTAGATGAAGCGGGCAGAAAAGCATGGACCAACATTTCTATTATTCAAGATTAGATGTTCCTTCTGTGGAGACGGCCTGGGAGTTGAATAGGTAGGGAACCCAAAAGTTGTAAAATATTGGAAGGTGCGAGCGTGATTCGCGCCTTCTTTTTGTAAAAGTAAGGATTTTACCAAGAAAGGTAAGAGGGATGTAAGAAACGGTTATGAGAGAGAAAAGAACTTATCGGTATACTAATCCCATAAGGACAGGAATGGGAGGATGTTATGAAAAAAATCTTGCAGGTACAGAGGATGGAAAAGACCTATGGCAAGCGGGGAAACTTGACCAAGGCGATTGATGGAATTAGTTTTGATGTGTCCGAGGGGGAGTACATCGGTATTATGGGTGCCTCGGGTAGTGGGAAAACCACCTTGTTGAATTGCATTTCAACGATCGACAATGCCACTGGCGGTATAATCACCATCAACGGTCTGGATGTGACGGGCTTGTCAGCGAAGAAATTATCAGCCTTCCGGCGGGAATCGCTGGGTTTTATTTTTCAAGATTTCAACCTGTTGGATACGTTGACAGCCTTTGAAAATATTGCCTTGGCCTTGACCATTATCAAGGAACCAGCCGATTCAATTCCACGACGGGTCAAGGCGGTGGCAGAAAAGCTGGAGATCAGCGACGTGCTACACAAATATCCTTATCAGATGTCTGGCGGGCAAAAGCAGCGGGTTGCGGCAGCTCGGGCAATTGTGACCGAACCGACCATGATTTTGGCGGATGAGCCCACTGGGGCGTTGGATTCCAAATCGGCCAAGATGCTTCTGCAAAGCTTTCAAAAGATGAATGAAGAGATGAATGCAACGATTTTGATGGTAACCCATGACGCTTTCACGGCCAGTTATTGCAAGAGGATTCTGTTTATCAAGGATGGCCGACTCTTCCATGAAATCGACCGGGGAAAAGAGAGCCGAAAGGATTTCTTCAATGAAATCATCGATGTGGTTTCCATTCTAGGGGGGGACAACAGCGATGTACTTTAAACTTGCCAGAAAAAATGTCCGAAAAAGCGTTCGGGATTTTGCCGTTTATTTTCTGACCCTGGTTTTTGGGGTTTGCGTTTTCTACATGTTTAATTCTTTGGACGCGCAACAGGAATTGATGGCTTTTACGGAATCGCGTCATGAAACCTTGGTGGCCTTAACAAAGATATTAAGTTATTTCTCTGTTTTTGTCTCTGTGGTGCTGGGCTTTTTGATTGTCTATGCCAATGGTTTTTTGATTCGCAGACGGAAACAGGAGCTGGGCATGTATATGCTTTTGGGCATGGATAAGTGGAAGATCGCCCGAGTCTTGGTTTATGAAACCCTGATTATCGGCCTGGTAGCCCTGGGTGTCGGATTAGGCTTGGGGATTTTGTTGTCGCATTTCATGTCCATCTTCACTGCCATGCTCTTTGAAGTGAATATGACGGGGTTTCACTTTGTCTTCTCTCCTGGTGGAGCAAGCAAGGCGATCATGTACTTTGGCATTATCTTTTTGGTTGCCGTTTTATTTAGCGCGGTATCATTGTCGCGTTATAAACTCATTGATCTCTTTCAGGCAAGTCGAAAGAATCAGGAATTGAAGCTTAGAAGTCTGAAGGCTTCTGTCATTCTATTTTTGGTATCGGTGATCTGTTTGGGCGCGGCCTACTGGTTGATTTTAGAGAATGGTCTGATGCGGATCGGATGGATGTTTACGGCCTCCATTATTTTGGGTTCCTTGGGTACCTTTCTATTCTTTATGTCACTGTCAGGCTTTTTGCTGCGTACCATTCAAGCCAGACCTGGCGTTTACTTTAAGAATTTGAATATGTTTGTTCTTCGTCAGATCAACAGCAAGATCAATACCACCTACGCGTCTATGACAATTGTCTGTCTGGTTTTGCTTTTGGCTATTGGAACCTTTTCCTCTGGAATGGGAATCTCCATGGCGGTGACCAAGGATCTGGAAGCGGCAACACCTTATGACTATTCCATCACCCAATATCAAAGAGAAGGGGAAGCAGCTTCACCTTCAATCTTGGCACAGATCAATGATCGCTTTGGATCCAATGCCTATTTGGAGGCAGCGGAAATCTGGCAATACGATTCAGGCCTTTCTTATGGGGAGCTGAAGGAACTGGCGGGGGCCGACCTGCAATTTGATGAAATGGCTTCCATGCATGCCACCATGATGAAGCTTTCTGAATTGAATGCCCTGCGTCGCATGAACGGCCAGCCGGAAGTGGAGTTGGAGCCTGGCAAATTTTCAATGGTTTGCACCAATGATGATTTTCAAGCATTCTTTAAAGAGCTATTTGAAAACACGCAAACCCTTGCTTTAGGGGGGACGGCTTTTGATTTGCAGTCGGATCAGATGATTGAAACCAATCTCGAGACGGGTTCCTTATACGGCAATATGGGGGTCTTTGTTGTACGGGATGAAGACATGCCAAAATCGGATTTGGATTTGCATACCCTGAATTTAAACTTTAGCGGTCAAGGGCAGAGCAAGGCTTTTCAGTCTGGCATGTTTCAATGGTTTGAAGAATCGGATAGCCGCTTGTTTTATCGGTCGGTTTCAAGAGAGGATATGCTGGAAGCCGGTGTTTCCACCCGGACCATTCTTTCCTTCTTGGCCATTTATCTGGGTTTTGTCTTTTTGATTGCTTGCGCAGCCATTCTGGCCCTGCAACAATTATCGGAAGCTGATGACAATCGAGCGCGGTATGACTTGCTACGGAAGATTGGCACCGACCGCCGCATGGTCAACCAATCCATCTTTTTTCAGGTCTTTCTCTACTTCGTCATGCCTTTGGGATTGGCTATTGTACATTCCGTTGTAGGCCTGAAAGTAGCCAATGATGTGATTCGGATGATCGGTCAGATGGATATTGTGGGAAACTTGGTGGGCACAGCCCTCTTTATTTTGGTGATTTATGGTGGTTATTTCTTTGCTACGGTTTGGGGTGTGAAGGCAATTGTTGCGCCTCAATCGGGAAGATTGATAGAATAATGCGATAAAACTTGCAATATCTTGTCATTATGGGTATGATAGGAGGGTATTAAAACATTGAACGGTTAGAGGGAGTAACTATCCTTAGAGAAATAAGGAATCAAAGTCGTCATTACGGAAGAAATTCCCGGCTTTGATGGCATTCTTGTCATGTGAGACTCTACAATGAACGAACGTAGTTCGTTTATTGTGGGTCTTTTTTTGTTGAAAAAGGCTCACCGGCAAACAAAAAGGAGAGAACAGAATGGAAGAATTACTTTTACAGACATTAGAGCATTGGCCGACGCTACTTCTCTTTGGTGTGATTGCAGTGAGTTTGTTCATTTTAAGCAAGGGTGCGGACATTCTGGTGGATGAGGCAGTAAGCCTGTCGGTTCACTGGGGGGTTCCCAAAATGGTTATTGGAGCAACCATTGTATCCTTGGGGACGACCCTTCCAGAGGCGAGTGTTTCGGTCATGGCGGCCATTAACGGCAATCCGGATATGGCTCTGGGCAATGCTATTGGTTCGATTATTGCGGATACTAGCCTGATCATTGGTCTAGCCGCGATTATGGGTCATTTGGTGGTTGATCGAAAAACTATTCTTCGCCAAGGCAAGGTACAATTGGGCGCTGGTCTATTATTGGCGATTGTCTGCCTGCCCTTTTTCTCGGCGGGAGACGGCGGTCGTATTTATCAATGGATGGGATTTGCTTTTATTGGACTTTTGATTGCATACATTTATATTTCCATGAAATGGGCGAAAACGGCAACACGAACACCGGTAGGGTTTGAAGAGGAAGATACGGCGATTTGGATTCAGATTATTAAACTGATTGTAGGCGTAGTCATGGTGATCGGTTCTTCCCGCATTTTGATTCCATCGGTTGAAATTGTGGCAACGCGCATGGGGATTCCACAAAGTGTTATTGCAGCTACCCTGGTGGCTTTCGGAACCAGCTTGCCGGAATTGGTAACAGCTATTTCAGCGGTTAGAAAAGGCCATGGAGAATTGGCGGTTGGAAATATTATCGGCGCTGATATCCTTAATGTTCTCTTTGTTGTGGGCAGCGCGGCTGCCGTAACCAAAGGTGGACTGACTGTGCCGGTTCATTTCTACCATGTTCAGATTCCGACCATGCTTTTGGCATTGGGTTTGTTCCGATACTTCTCACGGGGACGCAAGGCATTTATTGCCAAGCGAGAAGGGGTTGTGCTTCTTGCCATTTACGCAGCCTATCTGATTGTGAACTATATTTAAGCGTAAAGAAGACCGACAATTGTCGGTCCTTTTTTAATGCGTTTTTTGTTCCAGATTTTTACGTATCCATTTTTCAGCAATGCGAACCATAATGCTGTTGCGTTCAGATTCTTCATCCCGAATGTAAAAATAACCGGTGACGGCGGCAATCAAGGCGCCAATGGAGTCAACGATTAAATCCCACATGGTGTCAACCAGACCCGACCGCTGCATGTTCCAGCCCAAAAGGCTGTCCATAGTGAACTCGTGAATTTCCCATACCGCGCCCATGGAGACGGCGAAGGTAAAGGCGAAGAGTGCAATAAAGAAAGGACTGAGGTTAACGGCAATATTGGGCGTGCTGTTTAATGTATAGACAATGACAATGCCTCCAAAGCCCAGTAGAACACCCGAGAAAGTATGAAGAAGCATGTCCCACCACCAAAACATTTCATAGAAGTTCATAATGGAGCCTAGAAAGTTTGCGGCAAAGAGAAAGACCATGGCCAGCAAGTTGATCTCATGAATTACCTTGATACGGGTATGCCGGTTGATCCATTGATTGGCAAAGGTGAGTCCATAGGTGACGACAATGGTCGTCAAGTTCTGCCATTGCCGGGTAATTATACTGGAAATGACCGCTAGGACCAGCAGGATGCGAAAAACACGGGTAAAGAGACGGTCCCGCCTTTTGGCAATGACTTCATCGAGCGCTCGCTCGACAAGATTTTGATTAACACTCATGCGTTTCCCCCTTGTCGATGGTTTAATCTAATCATAACTAAAAAGTTGAAGAAGATGGGGCATGTTACAAAGATTTTAGAAAAGGAAGATTCTGGAGATCGACTAGCCAGATCATATAAGAGGAATTATCTTCCCAATGGTTGAGCAATTCGACGGTTGGTTGACCAAATTGATGGATCCAGATTTCCTGGGCGCTTTTGTAGCCGCAATCGAGTACGAATTGAGATTGATCAGTCTCCTTTAGGTGCTGAAGCATGGCGCGGACCAATTTCATACCGATGCCCATGCCCTGATAAGCGGGCAGTACATAGACCGATTTAAGCTCTGGAATGTCTCTTGTATCCGGCAAATTTGTTCGAATGTCCTCATTGGCAGGTCCAATGGCAACGGTACCTACAATGACGCCTTCCAGCTTAGCGACCCAATAGAGGGTTGATTGGCCATTTGTTTCAAAATCATCAGTCAGGCTTTTCATTTGAACGGCAACTTCTCTTTCAATATCATCCGTTTCTTGAATCTGGTTGACCTCAAAGGTATGGGTGATGGTGGTGCGAAACAGGGCTTCAATCTCTTCTTTTTCAAAACGCTTAGGACGAACGATTTCCATACAGTCAGCTCCCTTCTTTTTTTATTTATACTCCGATTTTATCACAGACTTATGGTATAATGGCAAGAAGTGCGATCGAGCATGGATTAGAAGTAAAGGGGCAAAATATGAAAGCAGAATTATTGAAAGTGAAAGGAACCTGGAGTGAAGTCAGGGATTCCGCTCGAACAACCATTCATAAAGAAGCGGGAACCAAGGAACCGAGTTCATCCTGGAAACGCAGAATCCTATTGGCAGAGCATTCACCGATCCGACAATTGTCGATCAGTGCCAAATGGTCAGACTTGAAGTATTGGGTATCCGTACATTTTGTACGACATAAATTCGGCATAGAACATTGGGTGCGTACCCAGCGAACCGACCGTACTGGATTGGATCGCAATGATTTGCCGCAAGGTAATGAGGTAGAGCATGAGATTCTAGCCAATGCCCAAGCCATGATTACCATTTCCAGAAAACGTCTATGCAACCAGGCGTCAAAGGAAACTCGGGAAGCGTGGGTTGGCATTCTGGACTCCATCAAAGATGAAGAGCCTGAGCTGTACAATGCATGTGTGCCAGACTGCGTATATCGCGGCTGGTGCTATGAGTTTAAATCATGCGGTTACCACAAAAGTGAACAATTTCAAAAAGACCTTCAAGCATATCGCGAAGGAATCAATGAATAGAACGGCCGAAAGGCCGTTTTTTTGTTTTTGCAGGCATGTGAGAGTGTTATAATTGAAAGAAAAGACTGAAGATTTCGGAGGAGTAGATGATTCATTTTGTTGCAGTTATTGGCCCAAGCGCTGTAGGGAAGTCGACCATAAAAAAGAAACTCGGTTACCAGACCGTGATTACATGGACATCGCGAAAACCAAGAAACGGGGAAAAACACGGGGTAGACTACTTTTTTGCAAGCCGGGATGAAATGCAAAAAAGAATGGAGTCGGGATATTTTCTTGAGATGACTGAGTATGACGGGAATTATTATGCTACCAGTGTGGAGTCTTTGAACCAAGTGATAAACGATAGACGTTGTGTATCAGTTGCGGTTGATTTAAATGGCATTCAAGAGCTGAAAAAGCATTTTGGAAAAGAGGTTCTAACTCTGGGACTCTACATATCCAAGGAAAGTTGCCGAGCCCGTCTGGAATCAAGAAATGAAGGCAGTGTAGAAGAGCGCCTGGCTAATTATGAAGAGGAAATCGAAGGATTATTGAAATACAGCGATATGATTGTGAACAATGAAGAGGAAAACTGGGACCGGATTCCATGGATCATGGACGGGGTACGTACCATGGTTAGGGATTCTGCCAACAGTTAGGAAGGAGACGGCATGCCCTATAAATTGAAAGACAAGTTGGTTGTGGCTATTTCATCAAGAGCCTTGTTTGACTTGGAAAAGGAAAACGCGATTTATGAAAAAGAAGGATTGGCAGCCTATACAGACCATCAGATTCGACATGAAGATGAGTCTCTGAATCCGGGAACGGCATTTTCTCTGGTGCAAGCCCTATTGGATTTGAATCTTGTAGACCAGGAAGCCCAAGTGGAAGTCATTGTCCTTTCAAGAAACAGCCCCAGCACAGGGCTTCGGGTATTCAATTCCATTGAACGGCGGGAATTGGGCATTCAACGGGCCGCCTTTACCGGTGGTGAGAAGATCTCCAAGTACTTGGAAGCTTTGAAAGTAGACCTCTTTTTATCCAAGAACAAGGGGGATGTGCAGGATGCCATCGATGCCGGCTTTGCTGCGGCCACGCTCTACGACGCGCCGGAAAACTATCAGCCGGATGACAGCCAGATTCGCATTGCCTTTGATGGGGATGCTGTAATTTTCTCGGAAGAGTCGGAAGCGATATACAAGGAACAAGGATTGGATGCTTTTATTGAAAATGAGAAAAAGAATGTGCAGGAACCTCTGCCGGAGGGACCTTTCGCCAAGTTTTTGAAGACTTTGTCTTTAATCAAAGAGAAAGACCCCAATCGGATTCGTATTGCCTTGGTGACTTCGCGCAATTCGCCAGCCCATAAGCGGGTTATCCTAACTCTGCGTTTGTGGGGCGTTGATCTGGATGAAGCATTTTTCTTGGGCGGGGTAAGCAAGACGGAGGTATTAAAGGCTTTCAATGCCCATATCTTTTTTGATGACCAGGAAGTGCATCTGGATCCTGCTTCAGGGAATATTCCATCGGCAAAAGTGCCATACCCTTCAGATTCTGTATTAAAGAATGACTAAACCTTTCGGTTAAGTGGATTAGGTCGAGAAAAGAAAGAAGGTTTAAGATGACGTTTTGGAATGTAATTGAGCGCTATGTAGCAAAAAACGAACAAGAACGACAAGATCAGTCATTGATGCTGGAGCAAATGTATTTGGTGGGAGACCGGATTCTTTCCCGAGAGAGCGCGGCAGCTCACATGACCAGCTCGGGTGTGATTTTGAATGAGCAAATGGATAAGATGCTCATGATCCATCACAAGATCTATGATACATGGGCATGGACTGGCGGACATGCGGACGGAGAGGATGATCCTTTGGCTGTTTCCATCAAGGAAGCGCAAGAGGAGACGGGTTTGAAAAAACTTCATCCGATTGTTGAAGCGCCTGTATCCATTGAAGTACTGCCCGTGCTGGGACATCAAAAAAATGGACACTATGTATCAACCCATTTGCACTTTAATGTTTCCTATGTGCTGATTGCCGATGAGCAAGAGGCTTTGGCGGTTAATGAAGCCGAGACCAACGGCATTAAATGGGTGCCGGTTGAAGACATTGGACAATACTCTGATGAGCCGGCTATGGTGAAAATTTATCATAAGATTATTGCTGCAGGCCAAACGATTGCGAAAGAGTAGGGGGAGAAGTCATGAGCAGACACTGGATCTATCCGGCCAATCCTAAAATCTTTCTTTTGGAAGAGGCTTTTCGCGCTGAGGAAGTTTTCTGGCCCATGTCCAGCAAAGTTGCAATTGGCGATACGGTCTTTATCTATGCCGGGGCGCCTTATAAGAGGATTCTCTTTCAAACCAAGGTGGTGGAGATCGGATTGCCGCCGGAGGTCGCCATGGATTTTGGCAAAAAGTTTGTAAGAGTAGAAGGCAAAGCGCCCAATAAGCCCTTTATGCAGCTGGTTTTCGAGCAGGCATTTGAACCCAAAGCCTTAAGTCCCTTGTCCTTTGTCCTCTTGAGGGAAAACGGATTAAAGGGAAGCATCATGGGACCCCAATGTCTTGAGAACAATCCGGAGCTCTTTGCCTATATTAAAAAAATGATTGAGGAATGATGAAATGAAGAGATTGGTAGATTGCACCCATACCATAAAAGCCGATATGCCGGTATTCCCCGGTACGGAAGGACCCATTCTAGATCCTGTCTGTACCATGGAGGAAATGGGCTTTCGGGAGAAGAAATGGACCATGTATTCCCATACGGGTACCCATATGGACGCGCCTGCGCATATGTTGAAGGACGGCAAGACCCTGGATCAGCTTCCGATCGAAAGCTTTATGGGTTCAGGTTTTGTGATGGATGTACGGGAATGTACAGAAAAGGAAGTCCCGCTTTCAAGGGTTAAAGCCTATGAGAATCTTTTGAATGAGGTCGATTTCTTGTTGATTCAAACAGGATGGGAGAGTTATTGGGGAAGCGACAAATACTTTCAAGGATTTCCTGCATTGTCTGAAGAAGCTGCGGAATATTTGATGCAATTTGACCTAAAAGGAATTGGCACAGATGCCATTTCCATTGATTTGATGGAGACCCAGACCTTTCCGATTCACGGAATCTTAATGAGTAAGGGTTTGGTGATTATAGAGAATTTGAAGAACTTAAGTTTGCTGGAAGGGGTATTTGATTTTCAGGCATTCCCATTAAATGTTGAGGATGCGGACGGATCCCCTGTTCGGGCTGTTGCAAATTTGTAAGGATAGAAAGGAGATCTGGTATGCATATCGGGTTTATGATCCAAAATGAAGCCATGCGGCCCCATGGGGAATTGCTGATGAAAAGTTTGGCGCGCACTGCTTATGAATCGGTTCGCATTATGGTTCCCGTTGAGGAGATGGACTTGGTACTCCAGCTTCGGCAACAATATCCGGAAAAAACCGTAATAGTGGAGCCTTTTTCCATGCCTGACGCCTATCGCAAGTTTCCATTTGCGGACAAACTGGTAGGAGCGGCAAAAGCGGAGGCTATGATTGACGGGACCTTAATGTGGATGGATACCGACAGCATTGTATTTGGTGATTTAAGTCCCTTGGACTTAAAACAAGGGGAGGTGTTCGCCTATCGTCCCGTTGACAAGAAGCTGATTGGCTGTGGACCGGAAGAGCCCTTATCAGCCTTTTGGCAGCAAACCTACATGGCCTTTAACTTGGATAAGGAATTTGCACCCATGAAAACCGGTGTTGAGCAAGAAGACATACGGCCATATTTTAATGCAGGCTGTTTTCTCTTAAGGACAGACCGAAAAATTCTACAGTTCTGGAAGGATATCTTTTTTACCTTTATTGAACGGGAAGAGATACAGTCCATCCTTGAAGATGAGATTCTTTATAGGATCTTTGCCCACCAAGTGGTTTTTACCGGGGCGGTTTTGGCAAGTACAAAGCCTGAGGAGCGGGTCTTGTTGCCCGATGCGGTCAATTATCCCATTCAGTTTCATGGCCTTCATCCCCTTAGCAATTCGGTGAAAGCATCCATGAATCTGATCAGCGGTCGATATGATACCTATTTTAATCAAGATGAGAGTGAATGGAATTTCCCATTCGATGACGAGACAGCTTCCTGGATTGATGTGAACGCCTTGCAGATGGGCTGGTTCTACGAATAGAGATAGCGAAAGCACGCCGAGATGGCGTGCTTTTTTATAGCAAAGATAAATTAACTAAACTAAAGATTTGTCTTTCCATTTTTTACTGCGCCATCTTAGATACATGGAGAAACCACGAACCCATTCATCCAGGGCAAAACCAATCCAGAATCCTGGCAATCCTAATCCCATAACAACAGCGAAGAAATAACCGACGCCAACGCCAAGAATCCACATGGAGATCATAGCCATGACAACCGGGAAGATGACATCTCCCGCACCCCGAAGACCATTGATAAAGACGATATTAAAGGTTCGTCCGGGCTCCAAGAAAGCATCGACCGCAAGGGTTGCAGCCCCAATGGCGATAATTTCGGGATTGTCTGTATAGATCCCAATTAGGTTTTCTCCGAAAAGGAAGAGACCAAGTCCGGTAAAAAGGGATAAGACAAATGAGATCTTAAAGTTATGCAATCCAATTTTATAGGCTTCGTCAATGCGCTTTGCTCCTACCGATTGTCCAACCATGATCTGAGTCGCTTGACCGATGGCGATGGCAAAAAGGAAGGCGAACCAGCAGATTGACCAAGCGTAGGTTCTTGTAACGTAGGAAACCTCACCAATGGAAATGAGGATCAAAGACATGACCACGGTTTGTGACACGGAATAGGACATGTTTTCCATGGCGGCAGGTAGTCCGATTTTTACCAGATTTTTCAGTACTTGTTTGGGTTTGTCCAGAATATGGCGGAACATTTCGGCAGGCACCACTTTTTTAAAGAGGAAGCCGTATGCAACCAATGTGGCTAAAAACCGACTGGCTGTAGTAGCGATGGCAACACCCTTAGCACCCAGCACCGGCGCACCGAAGAGACCGAAGATAAGAACGGCGTCTCCAAAGATATTTAAAATATTCATGCCCAAACTGATCAGCATGGTTTGCTTGGTGTATCCGTGGCTTCGGATGATAACGGCCGCTGTATTTAGCAAGGCTTGCAAAAAGAGTGCGCCGCCTACAATGCGGATATAGGAACCGGCGTGAACCATCAGGTCCGAGGTTACTCCCATCAGCTGGAGGATTTCTTCTCCCCAAATCAGCATAGGCAAGCTGATGCAAACACCTAAAATCAGGTTCATTACAATGGAAACAGAGCTGACGCGCTCGATTTCCAGCTTGTTTTTAGCCCCGACGTTTTGGGCAACCAAAACAGCGGTCCCGGCCGATACAATGGCAAAGATCAGATTCAGGTTATTGATTAACTGATTGGCAGCTCCAACAGCGCCGGCAGCCAAGTCATTGTATTGACTCAGCATATAAATATCGGCAACCCCCAAGAGCATAAAGAGCAGGGTTTCTATAAAGATGGGGGCGGCTAGCCGGAATAATTGTTTTCTGTATGTTTTCATGATGTTTTCCTCTATTTCTATAGTTTCAGCACGTTATTATACGTCCTGGCAAGCAAAAGCGCAAGTCAATTTCATAGCAATTTAGTGGAAATCGATGTCCTTCTTGCATTTGTGTCGAGATACCCTTGTAGGGTATAGAAATTATAAGGAAAGCAGAAAGGAATTTCTATGAAGTGCGGTTGCTCAAGCAGCCTTCTTTTCGCTATTTTCTTCCGAAAATGGGTTTAGCTAGTAATAGAGTAATCAAGTGGGTAAATATATAGTGAATGGAACAAGAAAGGAGTGAAAGATGAAACGGAGAGTTTTAACCTTAATGATGATTGCAATTATGTTATTCTCATCGGTTGGATTTGCAGCAAGTGATCGTGCGGCAACCGATTTAATTGTACGATTTGAAAAGGGCGTAGAATTGAGTCGGGTTACAGGAGTCTTACGCGGATTGGGTGTTCAAGCTCGCGCATTGGAAATTATCAACGGTGTTGCTTTCCGTGGGAGTCCGCGGGCTGTGGCAGCTTTAGAGAAGCACTTTAAAATTGTTTCAGTCAATGAAGATGCATTGGTTTATGCTTTGCCAAGACCACCAGGATTGCCGACACCTCCGGGACAGGACAAACCGGATGATCCGGAAGATCCACCAGAAGAGCCACCTGAAGACCCGGTTTCCACACAAGAGCTGGACTGGGGTGTAGCAGAAATTCGTGCCAATGACACGTGGACTACCTATACCGGTGTAGGTGTTAAGGTAGCTGTTCTTGATACTGGCATTGATCTAGACCATCCGGATCTGGATATACATGGTGGTGTTAATTATGATCCTCGGGCAAAGAGTTATGACGACAACAATGGTCACGGAACCCATGTTGCTGGTACCATTGCAGCGCTAGACAATACCTTTGGTGTGGTAGGAGTTGCACCAGATGCTGATCTATACGCTGTCAAAGTCTTGGACCGAAAAGGAAACGGATACACTTCCAATGTAATTTTAGGAATTCAGTGGGCGGTACGAAATAATATGGATGTGATCAACATGAGTTTGGGGTCTGATTATCCGAATTCAGATTTGGCGGCGGCACTGAATGCAGCGGAAAGTGCTGGTCTTATTACGGTTGCCGCAGCAGGCAATGACACTTATGATGTTGACTATCCAGGCGCTTACCCAAGTACGATTGCCGTAGGTGCCATCAATCCAGACAGAACCTTGGCATCCTTCTCATCCAGAGGTCCACAGGTGGATGTTGTGGCACCGGGAGTAGAGATTACGTCTACCTACCGCGGTGGCGGTTACAGGGATCTACAGGGGACTTCTATGGCAACTCCGCATGTGGCAGGTTTGGCTGCTTTGTTTATGCAGAAAGATCCGAATGCGGATCTAGACGATTTTAGGTCGGCTTTATACGCAACAAGCACTGACCTTGGTGATCCGGGATGGGATACCTGGTACGGTCAAGGCTTGGTAGATGCAGTGAATCTCTTGCAATAAGAGTCTTGAAAGCGGTCGTGAAAACGGCCGCTTTTCTTTACGGAATCCATTGGATTCTGGGTAACAAAATAAGGAAAGGATGTGAGTCCATGCTAATTTCATTTATTATGATGCTATTGGTGATTATCTTGACCTATTTACTGATCATTATTTTCTTCCCGGTTTTAAAAGAACCGCCTAAATGGGAACGTCCTGAACCGATTGAACCGAGTCTTGTTCCTGAAAATCGGCAGGATTTCTCTTTTGAAGTAGAGGGAGAAACCATATCGGCCTGGCTGTATCTGCCCGAAAAAGTAGAGCCTAAGGTGGCTTGTATTGTCATTAGTCACGGCTTTGGTGGTACCAAGGATACGGCAGTAACGGAAAGATATGCCTTGGAGTTTACAAAAGCCGGCTATGCCGTTCTTACATATGATTATCGGCACTTTGGTGAGAGTGGTGGAATGCCTCGCCAGTTGTTTTCTGCATTTAAACAAGAAGATGATTTGCGCCAAGCCATTCGGTATATGAGGGAACGACCGGAGATTGATCCGGATAATATTATACTGTTTGGCACATCGGCTTCGGGGGGCTATGGACTGGTAATTGCCGCCGAAGACAAGCAGATTGCTGGGGTAATTGCTCAGTGCCCTGCCTTAGACAAGGATATCGACAGCCGTATGGCAGTGGAACGCGAAGGCTACGGTTTCTTTTTGAAACTCTTTGTGCATGCCCAACGGGACCGGGGCCGCGGTCGTTTGGGATTGCCACCACACTATATTGGCATTGTTGGTCGTCCAGGAGATGCAGCCATGATCACTGCGCCGGGTGCCTATGAAGGATATCGGGACTTGCTCTTTGCCGCGCCAAGTTTTGAAAATCGTGTTTGCGCGCAAGTGCTTTTTACGGGCCAGGGAGAAAATCCGGCTGATTTTGCTTCTCAAGTGGAATGTCCGACCTTGCTTCTAGCATGTGAGAAAGACAACCTGGTCAGCATGGAATCTGTTGAGAAAGTGGCTGCAATCATGGGGGACTCTTGTAGTGTGATTACCTACCCCATTGACCATTTCGACATTTATCAAGGCGAGGATTTTGATAATGCGGTACAGGATATGCTGGCATTTCTAGAAAAGTTATAAACTCGATGCAGCCGCTGTTCATTCAGGGCTGCATTTCTCTGTAAGGCCAAGCTGGCTATACTTGGACAAGACTTTCTTCACTTGCGCAAGAATTGTCCGGTAAGGAGATTCCTGTTCGGGTATACTGAAATTGACGCAAGGGAGGGAATCGGACATGAAGAATGTAATCCAGTCAGTTGTTGACTATATTGAAGATAATATCGAATCGCCGTTAACCTTGGAAGAATGCGCGCAGGCGGTTGGATATTCGAAATATCACTTGCATCGCTTGTTTCAGTATTATGCGGGTCAAACATTGATGCAGTATGTTCGTAAAAGGAAAGTCATGCATGGGGCTTTGCGGATTAGACGTGGGCAGCGAATTTCTGATGTCGCCTTGGATTTGGGTTATTCATCAGATCGTGCCTTTGCCCGAGCCTTTCGAGCCGTAAACGCATGCAGTCCCAGTGAATGCAAGAAGCGGTCTATGTTGTGGCTGGAACCGATTGTGATTCAAGAATTGGAAAATATAGGAGGAACTAAAATGGAACACTATTTGAGTGAAGTTTTTTTTGAGACCTTATCAGATTTAACAGTTGTGAGCGCGGTGGTGATCAGTAAGAATCCAGAAGAGGAAGTCATGGCTTTTCTGGAAAACTGGGTTAAAGAGCATCCGGATTTAAAGACGGGTCGACGTTTTGGTTTTGACGTACCAGTCAGTGCCGCCCAGCAAGACGAAGGCTATCGCGGATATGAATATTGGATTTCCATTACAGGAGAAACCAAGGTGACCGATGGAATCACCATTAAGACGATTCCGGGAACCAGATATGCCGTCCTTCGCATTACCGATCCTTTTTCAGATCCCTTTAATCGAATTGGCAAGGGCTGGAGCCGGCTGGTGGAATGGATCAAGGAAAATGGCAAGCTGGAAGAAGAGAGTATGGGTATGCGGTATTGTTTGGAAGAAGTCAAAGAGATTGACGGTATTACCGTGATGGATATTTTTATGGCAGTTGAATGAAGCGTCTTCGGACGCTTTTTTTGTTTGCAATGAATTTTTTGAAAAAGTACGGACAAAATGGAAGTCTGGTTCGTTATCTAGACAGAATACAAATAAGTCTGTATCGATTCTTTCTGATTAGGACGGGTAAAGGGAGAGTAGAGAGGATAAAAGAAGGTGAGTATATGGTTGAAGAATTACGTAGTATTTTTTCGCAATACAAAGGATTGTCCCGATCCGCGTATGTCATTTTTATCGGAAGGGTCGTTACCAACATGGGGGCTTTTATCTGGCCACTCTTGACCTTGATTTTGGCTAGAAAAATTGGTTATACGGAAATGGAAATTGCCTTGCTATCGGTGATGATTGGAGGTCTTTTTTTACCAGCCAATATCATCGGGGGAAAGTTGGCGGATAAGTATAGCCGCAAGAAGATTATTATTATTTTCGATATTATTAGTGTCGCGTTTTTTATGGCCTGCGCCGCAGTGGAACCGGGCAATTGGATGACATTCTTCTTTGTTATGGCGGGTTTGTTTGCAAACATGGAACACCCAGCCTATGAGGCCTTGATTGCCGATGTGACCAAACCGCAAGAGCGGGAGAAGGTCTATTCCTTGTCCTATTTGGGACACAACTTAGGTTTTATGTTCGGGGCCGCCATTGGTGGACTCTTATTTGAGAATTATCTGTCCTTGGCTTTTATACTGGATGGCTTGACGACTTTGTCTTCCACCATTTTGATTGTTCTTTTTGTCAAGGTAATCAACGTAGAAGAACTGGAAGAGACAGAAAGAAACGTCTACGAAGATCACGCCGCGGATGGCGTAACAACCTTCCAGATTTTAAAGGAACGCAAATCACTTCTCATTCAGATTGCGGTTGCTTTGTTTGCATCCTTTATTTACGATCAATGGTCCTTTGTACTGCCACTGTATATGACCAAGATCTTTACAGCGGATGCTGGACGGTATTTTGGTTTGCTTTCCAGTTTTAATGGATTTGTGGTTATTGCCTTCACGCCTATTATGACCCGTGTATTAGTGAAATGGCGTGAGTTGAGAAAAGTCATGCTGGGACTGGCTCTATACTCCTTTAGCTATTTAATTCTTCGAGGTGCAGTTGATTATTGGATATTCTTTGTCATGATGTTTGCCTTTACTTTGGGAGAGATTATCAACATGCTAGGCTCAGCGCCATTTATCAGTCGACGAGCGCCGGCTTCTCATCGAGGCCGAATTAACAGCTACCGCAGCATCGCTTATTTTGTTGGAGGCGTAGGCGGGCGCGTGGTTATGGGTGCCTTGATTGAACGCTTTTCTTATGGTACGGCATTTGCCTTTTTAACAGCAGTTGGTGTGGGAACGGTACTTTTGGTGGCCTACAATTACAGACTTGACCAAAAGACATTTCCGAAATTGTATCAAATCCCAGAAGACAAAATTGGAGAAGAAATCTCTTGACAAAGCTTCTTTATTGCTTTAGACTACTAAAGTAACAGAAAGGCGATGACAAGAACAAGTAGAAGCAAGCCTGCTTTTGTAGAGAGATTCCGGTTGGTGAAAGGAATTAAAGCATTTGTTTTGAACACCTCTTTGAGTTGGGCACCGAAATCCTGTTGGAGAGTAGACTGTACCCGGGTAAGCACCCGTTATCCTGCGAAAGTGTGACAGCACTTCATGAGGTAATTGTCGCGAGGCAATTATAAAGCAAGGTGGAACCACGGGAACTTTTCTCGTCCTTCGAAATATCGAAGGACGAGTTTTTTTAGTTTGGATGAATATATCTTCCTTCCGCATTCAGTCAGAGGGTTTAATCTGTTGATAATTAGCAAAGGTTCATCTTGCTGACGGAAGCGGTTAAAAGGAAGATGGTATGCTTGACATGGTTCAAGCAGAATTCAGCCTGGAAAAATGAGTTCGTTAATTAATAGGAACAAGAGTAAGATATGAAAGCGTTAATAAGGACTTAGTGAAAGGGAGAGGAAAAAATGAAAAGAGTATTGGGAATGATTTTGGTTTTAATGATGGTAATGGGAATTTTTGCAGGCTGCGCCAGCCAAGAGCCGGCAGCGGAAGCAACAGGATATGATGCGTTAGTAGAACGTGGCTATGTGGTTGTTGGTTTGGATGACACTTTCGCGCCAATGGGATTCCGCACAGCAGACGGCGAGTTGGTTGGTTTTGACGTAGAGTTGGCAAAGGAAGTCTTTGCACGTTTGGATCTGGAAGTGAAATTCCAACCGATTGACTGGTCCATGAAAGAGACAGAATTGAACTCCGGAAATATCGACATGATCTGGAATGGATACACCATTACACCAGAGCGTGAAGAAAAGGTTGCTTTCTCAACACCATACTTGAAGAACCGCCAAGTGATCGTGGTATTGCCTGAATCAGGGATTGCTTCAAAAGCAGACTTGGCTGGCAAGAATGTAGCTTGCCAAAGCGAATCCAGCGCATACGCTGCAATTACAGCAGACGAGGCTTTTACAGCAGCATTGGAAGGTGGAGCGCCAATCGCTTTTGATACCAACAATGAAGCATTTATGGATTTGGAAGCGGGTCGTGTAAATGCATTGGTAGCTGATGAGATTATGGCAATGTACTATATTGGTGAAAAAGGCGTAGAAAACTACGTGGTATTGGAAGAAGATTTCGGTAAGGAAGAATACGGCATTGGATTTAGAAAAGGCGATACTGAATTAGTGAACAAGGTTAATGAAACCATGGAAGCTATGAAGGAAGACGGAGCTGCCGCAGCCATTTCAACGAATTATTTCGGAAAAGATATTGTAAACAAGTAAGAGAGGATTGAAACGATGGGTTATATTCTGGAAGTGTTGGGGAATGTTTTGGACATTTTACAATATGCTTGGGAGTTGCTGCCAGCCTTGATGGGCGGGGTGGCAACGACCTTAAAGGTGTTTGCATTTACAATCGTCCTGTCTATTCCCTTGGGGATTGTGGTGGCGCTCGGGCGTTTGTCACGGGTCCGGCTGTTTCAGCGTATAACTCAGTTTTATATCTGGGTGATGCGGGGAACACCGCTGCTTTTGCAATTGATTTTTATCTTTTTTGGTTTGCCCATGATCGGGATCACCTTTTCAAGGTTTACTTCGGTCATGATTGCCTTTAGCTTGAACTATGCGGCTTATTATGGAGAGATTTTCCGGGGCGGCATTGCCAGCATCGATCGGGGCCAGTATGAAGCGGCCGAGATGCTGGGCATGGACAAGCGATTGACCTTTTTCCGTGTCATTTTACCGCAGGTGATCAAGCGAACCCTGCCTGCAGTAGCCAATGAAGTTATTACTTTGGTAAAAGATACATCTCTGGTCTATATTTTAGGCATGAGTGAGTTATTGAGGGCAGCTAAGATTGCAGCCAATCGAGATGTCACCTTGGTGCCTCTCTTGGTAGCGGGTGTTTTCTATCTGGTACTGACGGCAATTTTAACCAAGGTATTCCAACGGTTGGAAGAGCGCTATGCCTATTACGAGTAAGGAGGAGTCATGGTTTTAGAAGTAAAAAGCATTACCAAACGGTTTAAGAAACAAGTTGCCGTAAAGAACCTGTCTTTCTCTTTGGCGGAAGGCGAGATTCTGGCTCTGATTGGAAAATCGGGTGCAGGCAAGACAACAGCTTTACGATGTGTATGCGGTTTGGAGCAAGTGGACCAAGGGTCGATTGTTATTGACGGTGAGCCGCTTTGCCAAGACGGACAGTATGTAGAAGCAAATCAAGTGAAAAAGGTTCGCCAAAAGGTAGGCATGGTATTCCAAAGTTTTAATCTTTTTCCGCATATGTCGGTACTGGAGAATATCATCGAATCACCCATACGCGTTTTTGGCATGAGTAAGGAAGAGGCTACTGCCAAAGCTATGGAATTTCTTGAGAAGCTGGATTTATCTGAAAAGGCCAATGCCTATCCATTTGAGCTTTCAGGCGGTCAAAAGCAACGGGTTGCCATTGCAAGGGCTTGCGTATTGGAGCCCAAGGTCATCTGCTTTGATGAACCAACTTCGGCACTGGATCCTCAGTTGAGTGAAGAGATTGCCAAGGTCATCAAGGATTTGGCCAAGGAGAGAAATCTATCGGTGTTGATTATTACCCATGATATGAATTTTGCTCGCAAGTCATCGGATCGCGTGATTTTTATGGAAAACGGCGAGGCGGTGGAAGAAGGCAAAACGGAAACGATCTTCAGCGATACAAGCAATGAACGAATTCAAAAATTTATGTCAAACTAAGTTGAAAGACCTCTGCGAGAGCAGGGGTCTTTTTTTATACTTTTGTCTAAAATGTCAGGAGACCTGATCGGGGGATGGATTGGCACCAAAGAAGGACAAATAGCCGATGAATGATTTTTTTGATCAATGGATTGATTGTACAAAAGGTTAGTCCGCAGATAGTTTAGCAGGTGTTTTTGGTTTTTTGTTTATGGCGATAGTTTCTGGCATATGCCTATAATTAAGGTAGACGTGCACGTCTACCTCAAAAACGATCAAAAAGGAGAAGGGTATGGATTTTACAACGTTGATTTTTGCATTTTTTGCAGGGATTTTCGCATCGGCAATCGGACCATTAATGACGTTTGTGTTTTGTGGGATCTTTGGAATCGTCGGAGTGGCGGCTGTTGCTGCCGGCATACAATTTGACATTCTAGGTACTTTTGCTTTTGGAATTTGGTTTGGTCCGCATGTAGCTTTTGCAGGCGGGGTTGCCGCGTTGGCTTATGCCAATAAACGAGGATATTTGGAAACAGCTCGAGATATTACATTGCCGATGATGGGAATGAAGAAACCGGATGTTTTGATTGTTGGTGGACTTTTCGGTGTTATGGGTTACATCACCAATTATTTAATTTCTTTAGCGCTTCCCGGAAAAATCGACACCATTGCCGCATCAATTATGATTACATCGATATTTGCTAAATTGATTTTTGACAATAGCGGTCTATTTGGCACTGTGGATGCAGAAGATCAAAAACTAGGTGGAAGATACAGCCTTTTTGCCAAAAATAACTGGTGTCCTTGGCAAGCGACACCGCCAATGTTATTAACATTGGCATTAGGTATTGGAGGACTGGCTGCCTATACGGTGAAGGTTTTGCTAGACACATCGATTGCTGGCTTGGCAGCACCATTGATGTTTTTGATTTGTGCGGTTCCATTGGCTCTATTCTATGTAGGATTACCTGTTCCTGTTACCCATCATATTGCGATTGGAGCTGGATATGCAGTTTTTGCTAGTGGGGGCAATTTGTTATGGGGATTTGCGGGGGCGGTGATCGGCGCATTCCTCGGTGAGTTCTTTGCACGTTTGTGGCTGGTTTACGGAAAGACTCATATTGACCCGCCTGCTTGTTCGGTAGCGTTTACCTCATTGCTAACGCTAGGGATCTTACCGGCATTGAACTTCTATGAAACCGATCCAATGGTAACACCGATTGTGATTATTGCAGTTGCATTCTTATACAGTGTACGGAGCTATGCGAAATTGGAGCAAAAAAAGAGTGCTGTGGAGTCAAATTAAGCAACGATAAGGGAGCTGACATATGAAGAACGAATATCGTCCATTAAAGAATAAAGTTACATTGGTTACAGGTGCCGGAGGCGGCATTGGAAGTGAGATCAGCAAGGAATTTGCCCAGCTGGGCGCGTGTGTATATCTGTGTGATATTGCAGATACAGGAGAGCTAGCGGAGCGAATTTTCAAGGCGGTCGGAGGCATTAAGCCAATTCCGGTACAATGCGATATATCCAACCGGGAAGAGATTGTGACAATGATGGATCAAATTAGCGCGGAACGTGATGGGGTTGATGTATTGATCAACAATGCGGCGATTAAAGGCCCAAAAGGATCACATCGTTTTCCAGAAATGGACTATGAGGGATTCAAGTTGACAGCCAATATTGATCTTTCAGCTGCCGTACATCTAACGGTAAAAGCCTTGCCGCATATGAAAAAACAACAATGGGGCCGCATTCTTTTTACTGCTGCACCATTGTCTTCGTCAGGAATTCCTGCGCCTTACTTAACAGGAAAAGCGGGATTTCTGGGATTGTCTAAATATTTATCCACGACTTATAAAGGGGACGGAATTAAGACATTTGCACTAGCCTTGCGCCATACGGAAACACCTATGATTCGTAAAGTGATTGCCAGCAAAGGCGTTGATGTGGAAGAAGGATTGAAGAAAATGCACGCAAAGTCCTTGATAGGCAGGATGACAACTCCGGCTGAAATCGCAAAACTTTTTGCGTATTTTGCGGTTCAGGAAGATCCGGAAGTAACAGGCGTATCTTTACTGTCGGATGGCGGAATTACGTATTTGCGATAAGGGGGACAAGAGATGGATGCATATTTTTCCAATCATCAAGGCAAGAAGTGTTTGCTTTTGGGTGGCAATGACTATATTGGTCGACAAGTAAGTGCCTATTGTGAAGCGGCAGGCATGGATCTGTTTGTTGCAGATCTTCACAAGTTTCGTGACATTCTATGGCAGGACAAGTATCAGGACAATTACCAATGTGTAAGATCAGGGGATCCCATTTCCTTTGAGAGGATGGTGGATGAAGCCTTGAATCGCTGGGGTGATCCGGATTACATCATCTGCAATTACTATTTGGAGCAGCTTAGGAATCTGGATGAAGTAGAAGCTACCAGCACCCTTTGGGAAGAAGTATTTGAAGACTGGGAGTTCAGTACTTTCTTGTTTTTAAAACTCTTGGTTTCGAAATTGGAGGAAGGGAAAAAGCGAAAGATAGTTTATTTCAATAGCGCGCGGGGATACACCGGAGAAGGAGAAGGGGAAGGTGCTTTGACAGGAAAAGGAAGTTTGGTTGAAGCTGCTTGTTCCAGTGGTGTGACTGGAATGATGACCTCGATTGCAAGGAGTATTATTCCCAAGGGATACGCAGTGAATGGAATCGCTCTTGGGGAGGATTATGAGAAGAAATGGTCTCATATTGAATGGGCTTTGAATTTGTGGCTCAGTGGAATTGGAGAGTATTCCTGCGGTGAGATTTATCGTGTGTATTAAGAAAGGAAGTGACAGAATTGACTTTAACAAAAGAACAAAGACAAGAAATTCTTAAGGCTTGGGGGATTGATCGTCTTCCTCAACAAGATCAGATTGTAGCACTCTATGAGCGTGTTCGAGACATTCCATTCGGAACCATTGGTTCTCGAGATCCTTATCAGGTTTATCAAGCCAACAAGGGGACTTGCTCGGGAAAGAACTTTTTAATCAAAGAGCTCTTCAATGAAATTGGTGTTGAAACCAAAGATATGATTTGTCTTCAACGTTGGAAGGACTTGACTTGGTATCCAGACGATGAGTACAAGGTAGTAAATCTTCCTGAAAACATCATGAACTTATTTGATGACGATGAAATTGTTGACTTCCATAACTATGTGAAAATTTTGGTGGATGGAAACTGGGTTCAATTGGATGTAACCATTGATGCACCTCTGAAAGCTTTGGGCTTTCATGTGGTTGAAAATTGGGATGGGAAAACGGATATGCCATTATGCTTTGTCGGTACGCATAAGGTTTGGGATTGCGGGAATGAAGGCCATCAGAAAAAGGTTGAATTTACTGCGCAGTTGCCAGATGGCGCCGAGGATGCTCGAAAGAATTTCCTAAGAAGTTTGACAGCATGGATTGACGAATGGAGAAATACCAATCAGTAGTTCAAATTCCAAACAGGAAAGGAGATCAGGATGGGGAAACGATATATTTTGGTAAATGATATGGGGACTACAGGCAATAAAGCCTTATTGTTGGATCAGGAGTTGAACAATGTTGCATCTGTCAGCAAGACGTATGAAACCTATTATCCCAAGCCAAATTGGTCAACACAAAAGATTTCAGAAGTGAATGAGGTTGTGATTCAGTGTATGAAAGAAGTAATTGAGAAAAGCGGCATTGATCCAAAGGATGTCGCGGTAATCTCTTTCTCCAATCAAATGATGACCATGGTACCCGTTGATCAAGATGGAAATGTATTGTTGGATGAGGTCGGCATTTGGTGTGACATGCGACAAGACAAGCAGGCGAAACGTTTGATGGAAAAGCTTGGCGGCAATGATGAGTATTATCGCATTACCGGGGTTGGCTGGCAGCCCGAACTTGCGCCAATCTGCAAGGTTATGTGGTATAAGGATAATCTGCCGGAGATGTATGAAAACACATACAAGTTTTTGCAATACAAAGAAGTGATTGCCTATCGTCTGACTGGTGTTATGGCAACGGAATATGGTGATATGTCTATGAACGGTATGATGGATTGCGCGAAAAAAGAACTATCAAAGACAATTTTCCAAGCGGCTGATGTTGACATGGATAAGATTCCAGACATCTTAAATTCAGATGCCATTATTGGCACGGTCAGCCAAGATGCTGCAAGCGTTTATGGTGTTGCAGCAGGCACTCCTGTGACTTTGGGTTCTGGTGATGTGATTTGCGCCAATATCGGTGCGGGTGTTATTAAACCAGGGATGGGTTATACCTGTATCGGTTCGGCAAACTGGTCGGCTGTTTTTGCGGATGAACCTTCTTTGGATCCGCGCTACAAGATGAACTGTAATACCATGCAACCGACCGGCGGCTATAACTTGGTTATGATCACAGCTGCAGGCGGAATCGCTCAAGACTGGTTTAAGGACGGATTCTATGGTGCAGATCATGAAAGTGGATCAGCCTATGAAGCCAATGTCTATGACAAGATGACAACGGAGACTAGTCAAGTCAATCCTGGCGCAGACGGCTTATTGTTCTATCCGTATTTGCGTGGAGGTGGTGCGCCGCATTTCGATATCAATGCGCGAGGCAGTTTTGTTGGACTGGATATTGCCCATACACGAGGACATATGTTGCGTGCCATCTATGAAGGCGTATGTTTTAACATGCATTGGCTCTATGATCTCTATGAGGAAATGGGCGTAGGCATCTATAATCTGGATACGATTCGCGCCATTGGCGGTGGAGTACTTAATGATTTATGGATGCAGACCTATGCCGATGTTAACAACATGAAATTTAGTCGCTTGTCCTCTCCGCAACAGTCGACGGCATTAGGCGCCGCGATTATTGGAGGCGTCGGGGTTGGAATTTGGAACAACTATGAAGAGGCAACCAATATGATTGCTGTTGACAAGGAGTTTTTCCCGAATGAGGAAAACGCGCCGAAGTATCAGGAGCTCTATAAAATCTATCGAGAGACTTATGAAGAGATTTATCCTTTCTATGCCAAGCGCAGCCAGTTTGTTGAACACAATATGGAGTAATACAAATGCCCCGCTTTTGCGGGGCATTTGATTTATTAAGGATGAATAGATCTTCGAAATAATTTGCAGCGTGGTTCAATCTGCAAATATAAGTTTAGCGAAGATGGTCTGGCTTGAACTGGGTTCAGGCCAGAATTCATTTATAGTCGCATTGGCTGTCGTTATACTTATAGAGTTTGGTCACGGCATCAGGTGTGTTTTTCACGCCAAACTTACGGTATATTTCATGCTTGTGATATTTAATGGTTTGAATGGAATATTGTAATTCTTCCGCGATTTCAGCTTCTGTTTTTCCGTTTGCAAGAAAGGATAAAACGCGCAATTGTAATTTGCTAAGCATGTTTTTATGCTTGCGGCATTGCTGCAGATGAAGCTTGTTCATCATGGCGGATGATAATAAATCGATTAAGTAGCGGAACTCATCGACCGAGTCTTCGTTTGTGGTCATAATGCAGAGATAACCAATGGTCTGCCCCGACATTTTTAAGGGAATCGCACTGGAGTGAAAATCGCGCATAAAGACACAGAAATGCTGGTCGGATTCCAGAAAAATAGGCAAGTCTTTTTCAGCTGCAAGACTGACAGCATTCAAACCGATGCTTTTGGTATCAAAGGAAGTGCCCAGTACCAGCTTTTTCATATCCAATATAGTTTTATCAGCGGTATAATTGGCACGGGAAAGAAGATGGTAGTTTTTATTGAATAATAAAAAGATAAATTTTCTGCAGCACTTTAAACTGAAAAGCTCGTACGTGCATTCATTGAAAACAGAAATCAGTTCTTCCTCATGCTCCATCATTGCTTCCAATTCCTTTGATTCGATTTGAATCAGAGGCTTTTTTATATAGGGACTGATATTGTTGAGGATGCAAGAGCCCCAACCTTCGTGTACATCGCTTTGGATATTCTTAAATTCAATCATCAGAGCCTCCAAGAAATCGAGTTTTGGGCATTTGCCATTAACTATATTGTATCAGAAGAATAAGCAACTGAACAAGTCAATGCGAAGTGTTTAACATTGAAGGATTCAAGTGAAGGGCATATAATGAAGGAGTTGAAATTGGGTATGGATGTTTCGATAGACAAAATCGAAGGGGGCATCATAATGAGCCAAGCATGGAAAAAAGAGTTGGTAAAAACGTATCTTCAAATGACGGAAGGATATGAGGGTCCACTGTTGATTGACTGGATGGTGGATTATGTTGAACCAGGTTCTGAGGTTTTGGAATTGGGCATGGGTCCAGGGACTGACATGGAGGAATTGAAAAAAACCTATCGGGTAACGGGATCGGATGTATCACCCGATTTTTTATACCGATATCGTGCCTTTCATCCCCATGCGGAACTGGTTCATTTAGATGCTGTGACTATGGAGACCAATAAACGATTCGACTGCATTTGTTCCAACAAGGTTTTGGTCCATCTGACGCGTGAAGAGTTGGAAAAATCGTTAAAGGAACAAGCGCGCTGTTTGTTGCCCAATGGTGTTTTACTTCATACATTTTGGCGGGGATCTGGTCAGGAGGTTCATGAGGGAATTCTTTTTACCTCTTATGAAATGGATGACTTGCGTACAATCTTTGAATCACTATATGAGATAATTAAAATCGAGGAATATCGAGAAGAAGAGGATGGGGATTCTATTCTTGTTGTGGTGAAAAAACGGGGGTAAAGATTTGAAGGGGAAATTATGGATCGCTCTTTTTACAGCGGTTCTTTTAGTGAGCTTATCCGGTTGCCAAGGGGAAACGCTGGATAGCATTGAAAACAAACAAAAAGAACAAGCAGAAAATACAATGGTTGTTGCTACTGATCTTCATCATTTGGCTACAGGTTTGAAAGATGACGGAAAAGCCATGATGTCGTATGTTGCCAATGGAGACGGAAAGCTCCTGCAGTATAGCGATGAAATAATAGAGACTTTTGTGAAAGAAGTGATTGATCTTCAGCCCATGAGTGTAATCCTAAGCGGGGATTTAACAAATAACGGAGAGAAAGCCTCCCACCAGGAATTGGCGGACTATTTGGCTGAAATTGAGGCAGCGGGCATACCGGTGTTTGTGATTCCGGGCAATCACGATTTGAGAAATCCCTTTGCATTGGGATTCGAAAAAGATAAAAGAATGCGGGTTGAGTCTGTTGAGGCTGCTGACTTTGCAGAGATTTACGCGGAATTTGGTTATGAGGAAGCACTGGCCAAAGACCCTAATTCTTTAAGCTATTTGGCGCAGCTTTCAGAGGATATAGCCGTGTTTATGCTGGATACCAATCGATATGCACATAACCTGGAAATTGGCGTTCCCAATCCTTCAGGGGAAGTCAAAGAAGAAACCATACAATGGATGAAGTCTGCGATTGAGACGATACCAGACATGGAAGTGATTGCGGTTATGCATCATAATGCTATTCCCCATACGGAGATGTTTATCGACAATTATGTGATCGATAATTCTCAAGAGGTTATGCCGATTTTGGCGGAGATGGGAATTTCTCTAACCCTTTCTGGACATATTCACATTCAGGATCTGGCCCAGGATCCCAATACCGGCATTCATGATTTTACAACCACAGCCATGAGCGTTTATCCTCATCGGTATGGTTTAATCACACTCAATGACGAAAGCATCCAATACCAGACGGAGTCCCTGGATGTAGCTGCCTATGCAAAAGCCCAAGGACTTAAGGATGAGAATCTTTTGGATTTTGATGCCTATACAAAAAGGGATTTTGCCGAGCGAGCCAAGGCAATGGTTCTTTCCCAAATGCCTACGACCATGCCTCAGGCAGACCGCCAAGTCATGGCGGATGTAATGGCCGAGTTGAACCTGGCTTATTTTGCCGGAGAAGAAGCGGATTTAAAGGCAGAAATCATGGAAATGGAAGGATTTGAAGCCCTTCGCAATTTGGAGAGTCCATTTTTGCAGCACTATATTGCCAGCATTTTGTTGGATGAGACCAATGATAATCAAATAACCATACAAAGAGAGGAATCATAAATGACTTATACACAGATTTTAAATGAAACCTTGGCCGTCTATCGGCAATCAGGCGCGGAAGCAGCTTTTGATTTTGTTGAAATAGAAGCCAAATCTCTTGCGGGAGATTATCCGCAGATTGATAATTTTCGTTATGCATTGGCTGCGGCTGCCGGCAAAAAACAGGAAGCCATGAGTATTATGCGGGAAGCCATTGAAACAAAGGGATATTGGTATTCCTATGAGTATTTGCAAGCGGATGATGACTTAGATCTGCTTCGAAAAGAAGCGGAATTTGAAAAATGGATTCAGCTTTGCAAAGAACGGGAAGAAGAGGCAAGAGCCAACCAGAAGTCGAAAATATTGCTTTTAGGCAATGAAGGGCAAGCGAAACCGACCTTCCTGGTCCTTCACGGAGACCAAGAAAACTTGGAAATTGCAAAGCCCTATTGGGAAGGGCTTGTTGAAAAGGGTTACTTGTTGGCCCTGCAGCAGTCATCCCAAATTGAATTCAGTCATGGATACAATTGGAGCGATGTTCATCAGGGCGTGGCGGAAGTGGGTACTTACGCAGAAGCCTTACAGGCAGAAGGACTGATGGGATCACCCGTATGGATCGGAGGTTTCTCTGCCGGCTGCAATGTGGCTTTGCGGGCCATGTTGGATGGGGCTATTGAAGCCAATCATTTTGTTTTTATGGCACCATGGTTGCCGGATTTGGACGCGTGGAAAGCAGACCTTGTGAAGCTTAAGGAAAAGGGCGTCACCGGTCATATTCTGGTGGGCGACCAAGACTGCGATTGTCAGGAAGGGGCAGAGGAACTGGCTGCCTTGCTTAAGGAATTGGAAGTAGAACATACCTTTGATCTAATTGAAGGATTAAGCCATGATTATCCGGAAGATTTTTCAGAGCGATTGATTTCTTGGCTGAAATAAAACAAAAGGAAAAACGGCGGTAACATTTCGCATATAGGGGAGGATGCAGCATGGAGAGATGGAAGCATATCGTAGTTGGCGGTGTTGTTGAAGGGATCTTAAAGTCGGCATTTGCCACAGATGATAACAATGGATACGTGGGGGAAGTCAGAAAGTTCCGCGATGACTTGTCTGTCGGAAGAATTGACCGACTGATGAAAACATACACGGATCGCATTGACTGGTTTGCCAAGATTACAGCCAGGACGGACTTTGGCGATTATTTAAAAGATCGATTGGAAGACTATGTTAGGGCTGATTACGAAGATACCCTGGCCTTTGAACCAGATGACAAGATCGTATTTTGGCATAGCGGCATTGTCTCAGAACAAGTGACGTTACGATATCTGGCTAAGCGTTTTTCTGGACGTCAGCTTTGGGAAGTTGATGCTTCTGATCTTCGGATTCACTATTGGAATGGCATGAAGGTTGTTCCACGAGCCCTGGGTGAGTGTTCACCCCCTGAATTGATGGAAGCCATTCAACATATTCAACCCATCTCAGAAAAGCGATTGGAGCAATATGAGGCGGAGTGGGCTCTACTAGAAAAAGATTCTTCTGTTTTACGGATTTTAGAGGAGGGTCAGATTATTCCTGTAGAGGAATCCTACTACGACCAAGTGCTTCTCAATGCAACATCCGATCGATTCAAGCCTGCTTTAGAAGTAGTTGGGGCAGTCATGGGATCAGCGGATCAAATTATTGCGGATACTTTTCTCAATTACCGCCTTCGACAGTTAGTAGAGAATCAACAAATTGAGCATCAGGGTTCCCTTTATTCCCTGGGGTCCTACGAAGTGCGTCTAAATGTGCTATAATAAGTGAAATTAAGGGGAGGAAGGTGAGAAGAGAATGGCATTTCAATTGGACCGCTGAGTGAGTTACATAACGGATGGTGCCATGAAACGCATCACCGATGCCTTTGGTCAAAGGCTGCAAGGAAGTGGAATTACAAGGATTCAATGGATCGCTCTGTATTATATTCAATCCAGTCAAGCCATATCCCAACGGGAGTTGTCGCATAAGATGACGATCACTGATTCTAGTGCGGGTCGCTTGGTCGACCGCCTGCAACGGGATGGTTTGGTCAAACGGGTACCGAGCCCGACGGATCGCCGGGTCACGCTGTTAGAATTAACGGAAGAAGGGGATCGAACAATCTCTGAGTTGTTTCATGTGGGTGTCGAATTCAATGATGACATTATGGAAGGGATCACAGAAGAAGAAATCTGTACATTCCAGCGAGTATTGGAAAAAATGACGGAAAATGCGATCAAGGGGACTGCCAAATAGGCAGTCCTTTTTTGTGCGAAAAAAAGTTTTGTAAAATTTTCAGAAATTGTTTGAAATTTAACGAATCGTTTGCTATACTTAACATCAACATAGCAAATAAATTTCAAGGAGGAGTTACAATGGCTTATAACGTAAGAGAAATGTTGGAAGGATTTACTGGTGGATTGGGTGTTTTGGCGGAGTCAAATCCAGAGCATGTTGAAGCATTCATGGGATTGTTGGGCGCATCCTACGAGCCTAACGCAATTGATTACAAAACAAAAGAGTTGATCTCTGTTGCAATCGGATGCTACAACCGATGTGAGTACTGCATTGTTTACCACTGCTACAAAGCATTGGAAGCAGGCGCGACACGTGAAGAAATCTTGGAAGCTGCAATGGTAGCAGTTGCCTTTGGTGGTGGCCCATCTATGGCATATACTGTAACATTGTTGAAAGCATCGATCGACGAGTTCGAAGGCGATTTCGAGTAGATTCATTCTCCTCTTGGAGGGTTTGAGCAGGAGGAGGGGGAACCCTCCTTTTCTGTCGTTGTAAATGGAAAGGTAGGAAAGGTATGAAGCACGATTTAACGATTAATAAACTCCCTGGTCATGAAACCAAAGGGAAGGTAATGGGAATTCAAGTCAAAGCAGGTGATGCCATTCAAGCGGGCGATCTTTTGTTTACCATCGAATCTGGAAAGGGAAACATGGATTTTTTATCGGATTTCAATGGCACCTTGGATAGCTTAACAGTTGAAGAGGGCCAAACCGTTAAAAAGAATGAAAAGATCGGCGAGGTAACGGGGGAACGTGTAGAAGGCAAGGCAAAAGCCAAGCCGGCTGCCAAGAAACCAGCTGCCAAAAAAGCAGGCAAGACAAGCTATAGCTTTGGCATCTCAAAACCGCAAAAGAAAGACATGCATGCTGATCTGGTTGTTGTTGGCGGCGGACCAGGCGGCTATGTAGCAGCTATCCGTGGTGCTCAGGCAGGCATGTCGGTCATATTGATTGAAGCCAAGAAATTGGGCGGCACATGCTTGAACTGGGGTTGCATTCCAACCAAAGCCTTGGCAAGCTCCGTATCTGTTTTGGAGAAAATTCGCGAAGCGGAAGACTTCGGTTTTGATGTGCCAGGCGTTGATGTAAATATGCAACGCGTCATTGAGCGGAAAGATGAAGTCGTTTCCACTCTGGTAGGCGGCATTGCCCATTTGATGGAAGTCAATAATATTGAAGTTGTAGAAGGCAAAGCAGTTGCCATTGATGAAAATACAATTGGCGTAAAAACCAAGAAGCTGGATGCCAAGATCACCTTTGGGAATCTGATTTTGGCCATGGGTTCAGAATGTTTCTATTTGCCAATTGAAGGCCATGACGATCCGGACTTGCTGACGAGCAAGGAACTTTTGGAATTGCCGGAAGTGCCGGAGTCTTTGACCATTATTGGTGGCGGTGTAATCGGAATGGAGTTTGCCTTTATTTACAACGCTTTGGGAACCAAGGTTAATGTCGTAGAATTCTTGCCGCAAATTTTGAATTTGCTGGACGAGGATGCTGCGGAAGTGATTCGAGAAGCGGCAGAGGAAAAAGGCATTCGCTTGTTTGAAGGTCATGCGGCCTGCGCCATTCAGACCACTTTGGACGGACAAAAGTTGGTTGTTGTTAAGCAAGGGGAAGAGAAGAAATACTTGACCAGCGAAAAAGTGGCAATGGCAGTTGGACGACGCGCCAATATCAATTCCATGGATCTGGCTAAATTGGGTGTCGAATTGAATGAGCGGGGAAATGGCGTTCAAGTCGATGACTACATGTTGACCAGCAATCCAAAGATTTATGCCATTGGCGATTTGACCAACAAACTGCAATTGGCGCACGTGGCTTCGCATCAGGGAATCGTTGCGGTTGACCATATCAACGGCAGTGATCAAAAAATGCGTTATGACTGGGTGCCAAGCGCAATCTTTACCAATCCAGAAGTGGGTCATGTCGGCATGACAGAAAAGCAGGCGGAAGCGGAAGGCCTGGAAGTGCTGGTAGGCAAATTCCCATTGGCAGCCAACGGCAAAGCATTGGCCATGGGTGAGCCGGCAGGCTTTGTAAAGGTAATCGCTGAGAAGGAAAGCAAAACGATTATCGGTGGAACCATTGTTGGTGCCCATGGAACGGATATGATTGCGACCATTACCAATCTGATTGTTGAACAGCGAAGTTTGGATCAAGCAGAGCATGTCATTTATGCGCATCCAACCACTGCGGAATCCATTCATGAAGCTATTCTTGGGGCGGAAGGAAAAGCACTCCACTTTGGATAGAGCGGATATGGAAGAAAGGCGACTGATACGGAATTTTCCATGGGGGAATATCAGTTTTGCCTATCGGGTCAAACAGGGCCGCATCTATACCTGTTGCATTGATACGGATCGGGAAGATGTGATTGCTGTAGAGCACTTGCAGGAGAATCTTCACAGTGTGGTGGCGCTTGGCGCTACCATGGCAGAGACAATTAAAGACGCAGTTGTAGATCCAGATATTGCAGCAGAAGTGGTTGCATGGTTGGATGAAGAAATGCACTTGTAAGAGGATGGAAAACCATCCTCTTTTTTCATGTCATATGGTAGACTGAATAAAGGAGGTGCAGGATGGAAATTCAACTGAGAAAGCGAAAAAATTCGGACCAAAGTTTTATGGAAGATATGCTTGTTCAGGCGATTTATGTACCTGATGGGACCTTGCCGGAACGGACTATTATTCAGGATCCAAAGCTTTACCGATATGTGGACGCATGGAAAGCGGAAGACCTGTGCATCATAGCGGAAGTTGAAAATAAGCCGGTGGGTGCATGCTGGTTGAAATGGTTTGATAAAAGCAATCCGGGATACGGCTATGTTGGGGATGATATTCCTGAGTTGAGCATTGCCATTAATCCGGACTATCGGGGCTTGGGAATTGGCACAAAGCTGATTCGTGCCATCTTTGCGCAAGTACCGGATCATGTTGCAGGTATTTCCCTCAGTGTGGATGTGAGAAATGCGGCAATGGGATTGTATGAACGGCTGGGTTTTGTTATCGTGAATCAAAAGGAGTATACCGCAGTGATGTTGTGGGAAAAATAAAGGGGGACTCACATGGAATCGACACAAGGAAGTCATATTCAAAGACAGGACAAGAAAAGAACCATCATGGTGATAGGAATCACCATATTATTGTTTTTTCTGATTCCTGCGGCACGATCAATTACCTTAGCGTTGCCGGCTGTTGTTTTACTGATAGACCGGAGACGAACGGATAAGTCGTGGGCGGAAATTGGTTTGAAAAGCCAGGGTATTTGGGGTGATATTCGGGAGGCAAAGAACTGGATCTTTCTGGTTGCCTTTGTTTCGCCGATCCTAACGATCATTTTAGCGCAATATTTGGTGCCGGATTTTGTTTCACATTTGGTAGGCCGACTGCCAGTGGATATTCAACAGCTGGTTCCCACGTTTTTTGTTCTTTTGATCGGTACCTTTCTTGAGGAATTGATCTTCCGGGGATATATTCAAACCCGTTTAAGCGCCTTTGGTTCAAGACGTTTTGCTTTGCTGCTTACATCTATTCTTTTTGCCGGCATGCATGTTTCTCAGGGTGCGGCAAGTGTTGTGACCTATGACTTGTTTTGGATCTTCGTGGATTCATTGATTTATGGTTTGATTTTCTTGAAGACAAGGAACCTCTTTGTATCCTGGATTGCTCATTTTGTCAGTGATGTGGTCGGGATTGCTGCGATATTGATTTGGTTGGTATAAAGGAGATAGAGATGACGGAAAAGGAAAAGATGTTGGCGGGGCTGCCTTATAACGCCTTGGATCCTGAATTGGTAGAAGGAAGAAGAAAAGCCCGAGAGAATATGAGACGTTTTGATGCTACGGCGGATGAGGCGGAACGCAGTGAATTGCTTAAGACATGGTTTGGCACGACTGGAGACACCATCCATATCGAACCGGGATTCAAATGCGATTATGGCTCCAATATTCATGTAGGCGATTTTTTTTACGCGAACTTTGATTGCGTGATTTTGGATGTTTGCGAAGTCCGAATCGGCAAGCACTGTTTTATGGCGCCAGGGGTTCATATCTATGCGGCCACCCATCCTTTGGATGCAGTCGAGCGCAATGACTGGGTGGAATTTGGCAAACCGGTCACCATTGGGGACAGTGTTTGGATCGGGGGTCGCGCGGTTATTAATCCAGGTGTAACCATTGGCGATAATGTAGTCATAGCTTCGGGTGCAGTAGTGGTAAAGGATGTGCCGTCCAATGTAGTAGTAGGGGGAAATCCAGCTAGAATTATCAAGAATTTGGATCCGATCCAATAGACTGTTTGGTAGAACTTTGCTTTTTTTGGTATGAATACCATAAGAAAGCGAGGTGGGCCATGAAATTACGAGACTTTTCAGGATTTCGAAAAAAGACAATCATTCGATTGAATCGCATAGATAATCCATTTAACCGAGTCTATGTCTTTACCTTTGATAAGCCCGATGGAATGGAGTGGCGTCCTGGAGAGCATGGAATATTTCGGATTTCTGATGTGCAGGGAAAGAAATGGCGTGCTTTCAGCATCGCGTCAACACCGGATGAAGGGATAATCCGCATTGCAACCCGGATTGAATCCAATTCAAGTCCTTTTAAGGCTCGCTTGCGTGACATGCAAAGGGGAGATTCCATATCCATGAGAGGACCATTTGGCTGGTTCACCATTCAAGATCAATGGACACCCATTGTAGGGATAGCCGGAGGCATTGGTATTACGCCCTTCCGTGCGCTTTTGGCTTCATTGGAAGAAGAGGAGACAAGAGACATCCATCTCATCTATGCGTCAAAAGATCAGCATTTATTTCAGAAAGATTTTGAAGAAATTTGCGAAAAGAATCCCAAGATCTCGGTTTCCTTTGTTCATGATCGAGAAGCGCTTACAACAGACTTGATGGTACATGCCAAGAAGTATGAGAATCGAGCTTTTTACTATATGTCGGGTTCGATGAAAGTCAATCAATTGAATCGGCAGGCCTTGAAAGAGATGGGGATTCCGACCAATCGCATGATTCACGATCCCTTCCTGGGTTACGGAAAGCGAGGATAAAGATGCATGATCTGGAAAGAAAGCTGCAAAAGAAGGAGACCAGTGCACCCATTTTGGTAGTGAATATGCCGGAAGAACTGGAAGCTTTGTTTGAGGCCTTTGCTTCGCCGGTTGTTGAGATCGAAAACCATAAATACTTTGCTATGATCTTGGTCTTTGGCCAGGAAATTGGAAAATTGCAAACTAATGCCCGAAAGGTCTTGTCCCTATTGTCACCAGATGGACTTTTCTGGGTTTGCTATCCCAAGAAGTCTTCCAAACGTTACAAGGGATCCAATTGTGGACGGGATGAATTAATTCCCTTGTTGGCGGCTGAAGGCTTTGAAACGGTAAGGCAGGTTGCCATCAATGAAGACTGGTCCGGGCTTCGTTACCGGGAAGCCAAAGAGATCAAAAACATGAAACGGTCCTTTGCCGTGACGGAAGAGGGCAAGAAAAAAGTTCAGAATAGCAAGTGAATAGCATGATAAAATTGTACTCCCTTTGAAATGGACAGGCGAAAGTCTAAACGGTCATTTTACGGGGAGTTTTTGGTTTGCTTGTAGGAGTGAATACCTGAAATGGACATTTTGGACGAAAAGAAATATGATTGAAACAGTAACGACAATAAATTCATGCAGTCGGAAGGGAGATGACGCTATGAAGTTGTTTTCTAGTCAAGCGCTGAAGTCATTTAGCCATTTGGATTACGAGATATATAATTTTATTATAAAAAACAGCGATAAGATATCCTATATGACAATTCGGGAACTTGCGAAGGAAGCGCATGTTTCAACAACAACCATTACCCGATTCTGCAAGAAATTGAATTGTGATGGTTTTTCTGAGTTCAAAGTGAGATATAAGATGGAGCTGGATGCGGGCAAGAAGCAGAAAGAGGCATTTGATTCATCTGTTATCATCGATTTCTTTCACCGGGTTAGTATGGAGAAATTTCAAAATGAACTGAACGAGATAGCAAATGTGATTGCATCAAGAAAGCATGTAATTTTTATGGGAGTAGGGAATTCGGGCATCGTAGCTGAATATGCCAGCCGTTATTTTAGCAATATGGGGATTTTCTCAACTGGAATTAATGATCCAATGTTTCCCATGAATATCGAGTTTCCGGATGAAACCATTCTAATTGTCTTGTCTGTTGAAGGGGAGACAAACATATTGGTGGAAAATTCAGGGCTTGCGAAAAGGAGCCGGGTAACAACCGTATCGATTACAAATAGCAAAAACAGCACTTTGGCGAAAATGGCGGATTACAACGTATCCTATTATATTCAAAAAGAGTTGACGAAAGAAAACGAGTGGGGCAAAGTCGACCTAACCTCACAGATTCCTGCCATGCATATCGTTGAAATACTTGCCAAACTTACACTGCATAAAAAGCTGACAAATGAAAAGTAAGCTGATTGAATGGACCGTCTGAAAATAGACGGTTCATTTTTTTGATGTGTTGTGTTTTAAGCATGAAACATCTTGTGTTTTGGGTGGAACATTGTACAAGATGGTCCCTCTTGTCCCTATCGCTCCGCAATTCATTGAAAAGACGGGTGAGCCAAGTATAATGGCTATAAAAGTAGTCAGGAGGAAAGCGATATGGAAAAAACAATTAAAATTGCAACAATCGGTGGCGGATCAAGTTATACGCCCGAGTTGATCGAAGGTTTTATCAAACGAAAGGACCAGTTGCCCATTCGGGAAATTTGGCTGGTCGATATTGAAGCCGGTAAAGAGAAGTTGGAGATTGTGGGTCAATTAGCCAAGCGTATGGTGAAGAAAGCTGGGTTGGATTGGGAAGTTCATCTGACGTTGAATCGTAAAGAGGCATTAGCGAACGCAGACTTTGTTACAACACAGTTTCGCGTGGGCTTGTTGGATGCTCGCATTAAGGATGAGAGAATTCCTTTGTCTCATGGTATGATCGGACAGGAAACCAATGGTGCTGGAGGTATGTTGAAGGCTTTTCGTACGATTCCAGTCATTCTGGATATTGTCGAAGAGATGAAAGAGCTCTGTCCGGATGCTTGGTTGGTTAACTTTACAAACCCTTCAGGTATGGTAACGGAAGCGGTCAAGCGATATGGAAAATGGGATAAAGTAGTTGGATTATGCAATGTTCCCATCATGTGTAGAAAAATTGCTGCCGCTGCTTTGAAGGAAAATGAGGAGGATCTGTTTTTCCGTTTCGGTGGTTTGAATCATTTCCACTGGCACCGTGTTTGGGATAAGGCAGGGGTGAATCGCACGGATGAGGTGATTGAAACCGCATACTGTTCAGTGGAAAAAATGCGAGAAGCGTTTGAAGGCATGGGCGGATCGGGTGTGAGAAATATTCCTGACATTACCTTCTTAGAGGATCAAATTCGCAGACTTGGAATTATTCCATGCATGTATCATCGCTATTATTATTTAACCGATGATATGTTGCAAGAAGAGCTGGAAGCATTTGAGAAGGGCGAAACCAGAGCAGAGGTCGTCAAGCAAGTAGAAGCTGAACTTTTTGACTTGTATCGTGATCCTGAATTGGGCATTAAACCTCCGCAGTTGGAGCAAAGAGGGGGCGCTTATTATTCCGATGCCGCTTGCGAGTTGGTTGCGTCCATTCATAATGACAAGCGTTCAATGATGGTAGTAAGTACCCGAAATGACGGAGCCATTGCTGATCTTCCAGATGATGTGGTTGTGGAAGTGAGCAGCATGATTACATCCAATGGCCCGGTTCCAATTTCCTGGGGAACATTTGATCCATCAAGCAGAGGGTTGTTGCAGCAGATGAAGGATATGGAGTTGTTGACAATCGAAGCTGCGGTTACAGGTGATTATGGAACTGCTTTGCAGGCATTTACAGTGAATCCGATTGTACCGAGTGGAAGACTTGCGAAAACCGTATTGGATGAGTTGTTAGTGGCACATGAAGAGCATTTGCCACAGTTTCAACAGACCATTGAACGCATTAAGAATCAGGCATAATTCTTTGAGAGAGAATGGAGCACTCTTTGCTGAACAAATATTATTTGCAAAAATAATTTGACAGACAAAAGGAGCGTATGCTAGGATTTATTTAACCGATAGAGTTGAATAAAAAAAGATTCTGGATTGTGACTGGTTATGCAGGCAAGACCAATTTTATTGATACACGGGACCCGTGTATGGATAATATTGGTCTTTTTTTATTCTCAATTTTATTGAAGATTTCGGCCGAATGAAAGAATAACGAAGATGGAGGTTGTTATGAATTCAATATTTAGAGAAGACTTTCTTTGGGGCGGCGCTACGGCGGCAAACCAATTTGAAGGAGCCTATAACCAGGACGGCAAGGGACTCAGTGTACAAGATGTTTTGCCAAATGGCATGGGACCAAGAACCGAGGGACCAACCGAGGACAATATGAAACTAGAGGGCATTGATTTTTACCACCGCTACAAGGAAGACATCAAATTATTAGCGGAGATGGGCTTCAAGGTATTTCGGATGTCCATTGCCTGGTCCAGAATCTTTCCCAAGGGCGATGAGACGGAACCCAATGAAATGGGACTTCAGTTCTACGACAAAGTGTTTGACGAGTGTCTGAAATACGGGATTGAGCCCTTGGTCACCTTGTCTCATTATGAGACACCGCTTCATCTTGTGGAAGAGTATGACGGTTGGAAAAACCGCAAGATGATTGGTTTCTTTGAAAACTATGCGAGAACTGTATTCACCCGTTACAAGGACAAAGTGAAATACTGGCTGACTTTCAATGAGATTAATTCAATTCTGCATGCGCCATTTATGAGCGGTGGCATTGCAACACCCAAGGACCAGTTGAGCAAAAGCGATCTCTACCAAGCCATTCATCATGAGTTGGTGGCCAGCGCATTGGTAACAAAAATCGGCCATGAAATTATGCCGGAAGCAAAAATCGGCTGCATGGTCATCGCAATGCCAGTCTATCCATTATCGCCGGATCCAGATGATGTGATGAAGAGTTTTGAATTGGACCGGTCTAATCTATTGTTCAGTGATGTGCATGTGCGGGGCAAGTATCCATCCTATGCCAAGCGTCTCTTTATGGAAAACAAGATCGAGATTGTCATGGAACCAGGCGATGAGGAGATTCTGAAAAACACAGTAGATTTTGTTTCCTTCAGCTACTATATGAGTATTTGCGAGACTGCAAAGGCAAATAGCGAAAAAGGCATCGCCAATCTTATGCCGGGGGTTCCCAATCCGCACTTGCAAGCAAGTGAGTGGGGCTGGCAGATTGATCCAAAAGGATTGCGATTTGTCTTGAATACCCTTTATGATCGTTACCAAAAGCCGCTATTTATTGTTGAAAACGGATTAGGTGCGGTGGATAAGCTTGTAGAAGATGAAAATGGAAACAAGACCGTGAATGATGACTACAGAATCCAATATCTGAATGATCATTTGGTCCAGGTTGGCGAAGCCGTGAAAGACGGCGTAGACATTATGGGCTACACTTCTTGGGGCTGTATCGATCTGGTAAGCGCTTCCACTGCAGAGATGAAAAAGCGTTATGGCTATATTTATGTTGACCGTCATGATGATGGCAGCGGCAGCTTGGAACGCTATAAAAAGAAATCATTCTACTGGTATAAAGATGTGATTGCGACCAATGGCGGTTCTTTGAAGGCAAAGGAGATGGAATAATGGCGAATAAATACGACGCGTTAGCGAAAGTAATTGTAAAAAATGTTGGTGGGAAGGGAAATATCATCGGACTATCCCACTGTATCACCCGACTGCGATTTAAATTAAAGGATGAAAGCAAGGCCAATACGGAATTGTTGAAAAACACTGACGGCATTGTGACTGTCATGCAGAGTGGCGGTCAATATCAAGTGGTTATTGGCAATCATGTGCCGGACGTGTATGAAGTTGTGATGGAAGCGGCAGGGATCAGTGCAGATCAGATGCAGGAAGGCGAGCAAAAGAAATTGAGTCCTTTAGCAAGCTTTATTGATATGATCTCGGGTGTCTTCCAGCCAGTTCTTGGGGTCTTGGCTGCAACAGGCATGATCAAAGGATTTTTGGCACTTTTCGTTTTCTTGGGTGTACTTTCACCGGAGAGTGGTGTTTACTCTTTGCTATATGCTGCAGGGGATGGATTCTTTCACTTTTTGCCAATCTTCTTAGGCTTCACAGCCGCCAAGAAGTTCAAGCTAAATCAGTTTGTTGGCATGGGTTTAGGTGCTGCCATGATGTACATCAATGATGTATTGGTATTAGCCAATAACGAGCCTATTGCAACCATGTTTGCCAATTCACCATTCGCCATGAATGTTTACGCAAAATTCTTTGGCTTGCCGATTACCATTCCTATGAGCGGATATGCGTCATCGGTAGTACCGATTATTTTGGCAGTATTTTTGGCTTCCAAAGTAGAAAAGTTCTGGAAGAACATCATTCCAGATGTGGTGAAGGCCTTCTTGGTACCAATGCTGACTTTGGTAGTAACTGTGCCATTGACCTTTATTATCGTTGGTCCAATTGCTTCTGTGTTATCGTCTGCGATTGGTATCGTGTTTAATGGAGCCTTTGCATTTAATGCAATTGTTGCAGGTCTTCTACTTGGCGCAATCTGGCAAGTGCTGGTTATTTTTGGTCTGCATTGGGGACTCATTCCTCTGGTTTTTGTCAACTTGGGTACTTTGGGGTATGATCCAATTCTTCCTGCCATGTTTGCAGCTTCCTTTGCACAAACGGCTGTTGTTATGGCCATTGCCATTAAAACCAAGGATCAGCAATTAAGAGGTTTGTCGATTCCAGCTATTATTTCCGGTATGTTCGGGGTGACGGAGCCGGCGATTTATGGTATTACTTTGCCTCGTAAGAAACCTTTCTACATCTCTTGTGGGGCCGGAGCCATTGGCGGTGCCATTATTGCTGGCGGCGGTGTCAAAATGTATATGATGGGTGGCTTGGGCGTATTTGGATTCCCTACTTATATCAATCCGGCAACGAATGATATCTCAGGCATGTTATTGGCTCTTGCTGGTGTAGTGGTCTCTATGGTACTTGCATTTGTGGCTACTATGGCAACTTACAAAGAAGAAGTAAAAGAGACGAGCGGATTGGCATTGGACAGCAAGGCCGAGAATGTGGTTGCAAGTCCTTTGAAGGGATCAATTCTGGAGCTTTCTGAAGTGAATGACGCGGCATTTTCTACGGGCGCTTTGGGCAATGGAGTAGCCATTCTTCCAACAGAAGGCAAGTTGGTTTCTCCGGTGGACGGCCAAGTGGTGACTCTCTTTAAAACCAAGCATGCCATCGGCATCAAGTCCAATAGCGGGGCTGAAATCCTGATCCATGTGGGCATGGATACTGTTAAGCTGGAGGGCAAGCATTTTAATGCTTTGGTTGAACAAGGTGACATGGTAAAGAAAGGCGATGTACTTTTGGAATTTGATATCAAAGCCATCAAGGCGGAAGGTTATTCTGTAGTTACACCGGTGGTGGTGACCAATGCTAAGGAATATGCCGATGTTGTCTATGAAGTGAACAAGGAGATTGCATCACAAGAAGCTTTGATGCTCTTGATCTAATTGTTCTGATAGATTTATGAACGCTCAATTCAAACTATCGCGAGTTGACGGTTGTGTTTGCTCGTGATAGTTTTGAATTGTGGAATAGGAAATATGGATTCAAGCCAAAAGGTAAGGGTGATTGCATGAAAATCAAGAAAATATTGAATAATAATGCAGTAATAGCAGTAGGGTTTGACAATGAAGAAGTTGTAGTAACCGGGCTGGGCTTGGCGTTCAAAAAAAAGGCCGGACAAATGCTGGATGAAGAAAAGATTGAGCGGGTTTTTCGGATGGAGAGCAAGGAAGTTTCGGAAAAACTGAAAGCGCTAATCAGAGAGATTCCCATCGAGTTTGTTCAGGTGACAGAAGAGATTGTGAGTACTGCTCGAGAAATTTTGAAAAAGAATTTGAGTGAAACCATTTACTTGACATTGACGGATCACTTGAATTTTGCTGTTAACAGAAACAAGGAAGGGCAGAATCTGTCCAATCCTATGGAATGGGAAATTCGAAGGTTTTATCAGGATGAGTATCGTGTAGGATTGAAAGCTTTGGGGATTATTCAGAGTCATTTGGGGGTATTGCTGCCAGAAGCCGAAGCGGCGTCTATTGCCATGCATTTGGTGAATGCTGAAATGGATGAGCAGATGCCCAATGTGGTCAAACTGATCAAGGCGCTGCAGGATATGTTGAATATTGTGAAGTATCATTTCGGATTGGAACTAGCCGAGGATTCTTTGCATTATCAGCGTCTGGTGACTCATCTTAAGTTTTTTGCCCAGCGCGTGATTGCAGGGGAGAAGGATGCAAGCGCAGATGAAGCATTATTTGAAATGGTTGCGACCAAGTACAAAGATGCTTATGAGTGCGCAGTGAAGATCCAGAAATACGTGATGGAGCAATATCATTTTGAAGTCAACAAGGCGGAAATGACCTATTTGATCGTACACATTGACAGAGTGATACAGACAAGCAAGGAAGGCTAGCATGAGTAAGCTATAAGTAATAAAAGAATAGATTTGAAGCAAGAGTCCTGAGTGATCAGGGCTCTTTTGTATGGATGCCAAAAATAAGGCAATTGGATTTGTCATATGGGTGGCGGGTAATTATTTAATACTTAGAGATCATAGAACGATGTTGTTTTCTTAGTGCTTTTAACGGTATATATTCGCTGAATTGTGTTGCTTTGTGCCACTATCAATTGGAGGATAAAATGCGAAGTGTATATGCTTGGATTCAAAGAGTGATTGAATATGGTTATAAAATAACTCCTGGCGCTGGTAAGGTCTTAATGTTTCATCAAGTAAGGGATGATGGAGACTTTATACTTAGGGCGGATTTTTGCATGAGAACAAGCTCGTTTAAAGCAATGCTTGAAGAATACCAGAGATTAGGGATGAAGTTTTGTCCTGTTGCAAATATATTGGTGAATTCAAATAAGGATCATGTGTATGTCACATTTGATGACGGATTTGAAGACGTCTATCTTTATGCTTATCCTATTCTAAGAGAATTGAAAGTCCCCTTTTGTATTTTTGTGGCAATTGACTACATCAACAAGAAGGGATATTTAACAAGCCAAATGATTAAGACCTTGTCGAAAGATCCATTATGCACGATTGGTTCGCATACAGTCACTCATCCACGATTAAGATTTTGTGAAAACCCTGAATATGAGATTCAACATAGCAAGGATATGCTGGAAGAAATAACGGGGAATAGGGTAGAATGTTTTGCATATCCTTACGGATCCATATCTGCTTGTTCCTTGGCAAATATGAATCGAGTGAAAGCGTCTGGTTATAAGTTTGCCTTTTCGGCGATAAGCGGTCATTTGAATCTGTTTTCAAATCGAGGAAGATATTTTTTGCCTAGAGTGAATGTAAACGAGAATATGTATAGAAGAATTATCCATAAGAATTAAGGTAGAAATCAAGCCATATTGTAATCCGATTTCAAGTCAGGAAGAATACTGTTCTTCCTGTTTTTTTTATTGCGAAGCACTGGCAGTTGCACAGCTTATTATAGCGTTATAGCAATTAAAATAGATATAATGACATATATATTTGACATTAAGCTATTATTGGAGTATGGTTTAGCTATAAAGAAAATTTCATACAAAGGAGGAAGTTGTATGTGGTATCAAAAATATCGAGATGAGCGTGTGGAAGCAATGAAGAGCCAGATTTTTCGTGAGCTTTACTATTGGATGATGGGATTTACTTTCCTTTCGATTATTATCAAATCCATGATGTATCCAGATGACTGGAAGCGCAGTGCTTTTGAAATGCTCCTGATGATCTTCTCCTCGCTATACTATATTTTAAGGTCTGTATTAATGGGGCTGTATGCAGATGAGGTTGAAATGCACGATCGAGACAATCGTCGAACAGTGAGTCAGAAAAATATGATTATTGGCCTGGGTTCGGCCCTGGCGATCGCACTGTACTTTGGTTTTAGAAGTGCTATTGTTTACGGCGGTGAGGGGACAACGATCAAGTATTTTCTTGCCAGTTTCTTTGGCTCTATCCTCATTTATGTTCCAGTTTTTCTTGCAATCATCATTGCTGCGGACTTAATGGCGAAAAAGGGAAGTGGATTTTTGAAAAAGCGTAAGAATGAGGACCAGGAATGAAGAATATCAAAATGAAAGTAGCGCGGGTTGAGCGTGATATGACCCAAGCGGATTTGGCGGTTGCCGTGGGCGTCTCCCGGCAGACCATTGGCTTGATTGAAGCAGGCAAATACAATCCATCCTTGAATCTATGCCTGGCTATCTGCTGGGTTTTGAATCGAACCTTGGACGACTTGTTTTGGGAGGACAAAGCAGATGAGTAAAGACAGCATGAGAGTGGTATTGTTGGGAACAGGCACACCAAATGCAGACCCGGAGCGTTCTGGTCCTGCAGTAGCGGTGATCGTTGGTGAAGATGCGTATATTGTGGATTTTGGTCCAGGTGTCGTGCGGCAGGCGGCTCGTGCATTTGAAATGGGAGAGCGTACTTTGTCACCAGCCAACTTGAAATATGCCTTGTGCACCCATCTTCATTCAGACCATACTCTGGGATACTCGGATCTGATTTTCACTCCATGGGTTTTGGGGCGTAAAGAACCCTTAAAGGTATGGGGGCCAAAAGGATTGCAGACCATGACTGACCATTTGCATGCAGCTTATGGACGGGATCTGCGGGAACGGCTGGAGGGAAAAGAACCTGCCAATCCAGAAGGCTGGAAAGTTGAAGTGGAAGAGATTGAAGGAGGAGTCATTCATCAAAAGGGTGAATTGAAAATCGAGGCAATTCCTGTTTTGCATGGTTCTTTTATTTCTTTTGGGTATAAGTTTGTTACGCCTGAAAGAACCATTGTGATTTCGGGGGATACCGCACCATGTGAAGAATTGGTGGAGCAGGCAAAAGGATGCGATGTATTGCTGCATGAAGCTTATTATGCCAAGGGTTGGGAGACGCGGAGCGATGAGTGGAAAGCCTATCACAGCACTGTACATACCTCAACATTGGAATTGGGTCAGATGGCGAGCCGCATTCAGCCAAAAAAACTGGTTCTCTACCATCAGCTTTTTATGATGGATCATCAAGCGGAACCGGAAACGGTACAGGAAAGAATTCGACATGTGGAAGACGAAATGTTGAAAGAAGTGCAGTCTTGTTACAATGGGCAAGTGATATCCGGCAAGGATATGGGAATATACTAGAGAGGGGAAATGAAAATGGCAGTACGTGATGTAGAAGTAAAATTCAGCAGAGACTTTAAAGGAATCCTGGATACCGGTGAGACGACGGCAGCAGTAGGAAAAGAACCTGGAGAATTGGCACCCTATGATATGCTGTTCGCGGCCCTAGCTTCCTGTCTTTATGCAACCTTCCTTGACATTGTCGACAAAAAGAAAATCGACTTTGAGACAGCCAAGGTGACGGTTACCGGTGAAAAACGGGAAGAAGTGCCGACTACCTTGAAATGGGTGAAGGTCAAGTATGAGATTGAGGGCTCTGACAATGAAAAGGGATTGATGAGATCCGCTGAACTGGCAGCCAAGTATTGCTCCATTTATCAGACCCTGTCCCATGTAGCCGACATGTCTTGGGAATTGGAATATCGAAAGTAGCAAAAAGAACCGTGGGAGTCACGGTTCTTTTGTTATGCAAATATGAAATATCGTAATTCAATTGATTTACAAACATGTAAATTAGATATACAATGTAGCTGGAAGGGGTGAAGATATGGGTACAAAAAGCATTAGTTTTCGAATTGACGAAGATTTGAAGAATGAGGCGGATATGGTACTGGAAGAAATAGGGCTTACTATGACTGCGGCATTGACGATGTATCTTAAACAGATCGTAAATAAGCGTGAGATTCCATTTAAACTAGAAGCCTTGGACCCATTCTATAGTATTGAGAATCAATTGATTTTGGAGCAGAGAATCCAAGCCTATAAAAAGGGAAAAGTTGAAAAGCATGAACTCATAGAGGAAGATTAATGGATAAGCTGTGGGTAGAAGGTGCTTGGGAAGAATATCTTGGTTGGTTTAAAAAGGACAAGCAAGTTTTCAAGAAGATTAATGAAATGATTAAAAGTATAGATAGAAATGGTTATGATTGTTTGGTCAAACCTGAAGCTTTAAAAGGAAATTTAAAGGGGTGGTGGAGCGTGAGAATCAATCATAAGGATCGTTTGGTATTTAGAATTGAGAATGATCGAATTGTGATTCTTCAATGTGGCACACATTATTCTGATCACTAAAAATATCCCGCATGCAAATTTTGCATGCGGGTTTTTTATGGTGAATTAATCTTTTAAGTTATTAATTGAATCGTTTAATCTGCTTTTATTCTATGGAAACTTTATCGTTCTGGCAGAACTTCGATTTCAATTTTATACGTATGGACATGGTCGCCGCTTGGTGCTTTTACCTCGCATTCAATGGTGTAAATACCATCGGTTTCAGGAGTAAATTGCAGGATACGAACAGATCCGGCACCGACCAATGCAGAGGATCTGCCTTTTGGAATGAATACATCACTCTCTAGAATCAATGCATCGGGATAAGTAATTTCTGTACGGTATCCGGTGGTTGGATTGACATCTAGAACGACTTCAAATGCTTCGCCTGCATGAACACTTTGGATAGCGTTGTCGATGGTAAAGCGAACGGCCATGGATGGCAATTCCTCAAAGTCTGGTGGCAAAGGGATTTCCTTTGGTTCTTCTGGTAGATCCGGAATAGGAATCAGATCTTCATCAGCCAAAATGATTTTCTGTGCCCAGATTTGCATGGGGTAACTTTCTGCTACAGCACCATCAAATTGCACCAATATCTCATCATCCACTTCCGGCAAAAGCTTCATGTCATAGCCTTCCGGTAGGTGAACGACAACGGAACCAATAATGCCTTCCACACCGGTTGTTAGAACGCTGTGATCTCGAATTTCAACAACAATTCCTGTATAGAAAACAGGTGCTTCAAGGGGTGGGGATGGTATAGGTTCTGCTGGTTCCAGATTAGATGGTTCATCAATGCGAACGGGTGCATCCGGTTCGCTGCTTGTTTCATTGGAGCCGTTGGTGCAGGCAACAAGCGCAAGGCTGAGAAGCAGCATTGCAGCCAGTGCCAGTATGGTAAGTTTATTCATTATTCTCATCCTTTCAGTTCATTCATACCCAGTTGTTTGTTCATTCTTCTAGACGAGTTTCGATGTGGATTGTTTCAAGTAGAACCGAATTACTAAGCCATCAGGACTATAGATTTAGTTTTGAAAAGAGAGCAAGATATAAAGTTCAAAAAATGAATTGACAAAAATAAGTTAAGCAATTAAACTATTAATTGTTAAGGCGCTTAACTATAAATATGATCATGATCAATTCTATTCAGCGGAGGTAAACCATGAAGTACAACTTCGACGAGCTTATTAACAGAAGGGGCACGGGATCCATCAAATGGGATTTTGGTGATGTCCTGAAGCAGATGGGATTTGCGGAACGATTTGATGAGGATACGCTGCCACTCTTTACGGCGGACATGGATTTTGCAGTACCGCCTGCGGTAGTTGAAGCCATGCACAAGACGGCAGATCAGAGAATCTACGGCTATACCATGGCACCGGATTCGTATTTTGATGCTGTAATCAATTGGTTTGGCAAGAGACACAACTGGGAGCTTAAGCGGGAAGAGATTCTTTATTGCCCAGGAACAGTTCATGCCTTAGGTGTTGCAGTACGAGCTTTAACAGAACCAGGGGATGGTGTGATTATTCAGCGACCGGTATATTTCCCATTCACCACAGCAATTGAAGGAAATGGCAGAGTTGTTGCCAACAATCAAATGCTGGTCAATGAAGAAGGTTATTACGTACCAGATTTGAAAGGCTTTGAAGACCTGGCTAAGAAACCAGAGAATAAAGTATTCATTCTTTGTAATCCGCATAACCCGTCAGGTAGGATCTTTGAAAATGAGGATTTAAAGGACTTGGCAAGAATCTGCAAGGAGAATGGTGTAACCATTGTTGCGGATGAAATCCACGGCGACTTAATTCGAAAAGATCAAGTATTCACGCCAATTGCAAAGATTGCTGAAAGCACGGAGCATATTATTACCTGTACGGCTATCAATAAGACATTCAATGTTGCAGGTTTGCATGTGACCAATGTTGTGATTTCTAATCCTGACCTAAGACAGATATTTTCCAATGAGTTGGGCATGCTAATGCCAACACCATTTGCCTACAATGCCCTGATTGCTGCTTACAATGAGGGTGAAGAATGGTTAGAAGCGCTTAAGGAATATCTGGATGGGACGATTGACTGGGTCATGGACTTCTTAGGTCGTGAAATGCCGAAAGTGAAGTTTGTTCGACCCGAAGGAACCTATATTTTCTGGATGGACTTTAGAGAATATGGTATTTCCCACGAAGAGATTCGAAAGCGAATCTATGTGGATGCCAATGTTATCTTGGAAGGCGGATTGATGTATGATCCGGATCAAGGCGCAGGATTTGAGAGGATCTGTTTATCGTCACCTCGTCCCATGGTTCAAGAAGCATTCCAAAGAATTGCTGTCGCTTTCGAGGATCTCAAATAATGTGGTCGGATTTTAAATTTCAAACATCGTTAGGAGAAATGAAAAGCATGGCATCTGTTGTATCGGAGCATGAATACACCGTGCTTCATTTCTCCCGATACATCGGATGTACGATTTGCCAGCTGGATCTTTTGGATTATAAGGATAACTACAATGACTTTCAGTCCAAAAATACTGAAGTGATCACGGTATTGCAGAGCAATCCGGAAATGGTGAGTAAAGAGAATGCATCTTTCCCATTCATTATTGCTTGTGATCCCAGGGGCGAATTGTATCAAGAATTTGAGGTGGGTATAGCCAAATCCACTATGGGGCTTTTGTCGTTGAAAACAGTGAAAAAAGCGATCAAAGCTAAACGAGCGGGACTGGAACATGGCGAATATGAGGGTCAAGAGCTTCAGTTGCCGGCACTGTTTGTTTTTAATAGGCAAAAGGAAATCGTTTACAGCAAGTATGCAAAAGATCTAGGTGACTTGCCTTCAGCTTCAGAGGTTCTGCAAATTATTGAGAAAAACTTGTGAAGAGAGTCTTGAAGGTACGAGAATAACCTGATCGATCTTTAGATTGAAATCAATCATAATTGATTGTAAGAGGAGGAAAAATGTCTAGTTCAAATGTAGGAGTACAACAAGCGGCGACTGCATCAACCAAGGATTTAAAGAAGTCTTTAGGTAGAAAAGAGCTTTTTTCTGTTGCAGCTGGACAGATTATTGGTGCGGGAATTATGGCATTAACCGGTGTTGCCATCGCAATGACCGGACGGTCTGTTAACGTGGCCTTTATGCTTGCAGCGGTAGCGGTCATATTCTTGTCGATACCCAATGTATTTATTGCTAGTTCTATTCGACTTCGAGGTGGCATGTATTCATGGGCTGCAGTATTTGCAGGTAAGAAAACAGCCGGCATATTTATGATTATTTACATTATTGCTAATATTTCTATCGCTATGTATGCAATTTCATTTTCGGAATACTTTATGGCATTAATCCCGGGAATTCCGGCAAAGGCAGTCGCCTTAATCGTAATGACCTTGGTTTTCTTTGCCAATTATCGCGGCGTTGAGGGCGCAGCGAAATTGCAAAATGCTATGGTACTTGTATTGGCAATTGCACTGACTTTATTCAGTGTATTTGGCGTTTCGAAAATCCAACCAGGATATTTTGAGAATCCAGGGTTTTTGACCAATGGAGTGGGAGGTTTGCTGACAGCCATGGCTTTATTGACCTTTGCAACTGGCGGTGCAACGGTAACGTTGAATTTGAGTGCGGAGGCAAAGAATCCGAAAAAGGATATTCCCTTTGTCATTATTGTTTCTACATTGGTTGTTGCTGGACTTTACGCATTTATGTCTACCATTGCAGCAGGTGTCTTGCCAATTGAGCAAGTAGCCAATCAACCATTGACGTTGGTAGCAGAGGCGATTATGCCAAAAGCATTGTATATCTTCTTTGTAGTGGGTGGTGCCATGTTCGCGCTTTTAACGACTCTAAACGCTACAGTAAGCTGGATCACCAAACCAGTTATGCAGGCTTGTGTAGATAATTGGTTCCCGCAATCCTTGGCGGCATTGCATCCGAAATACAACACACCATACAAGCTGTTGGCTATCTTTTACATCGTTGGAATCTTGCCGATCTTGTTTGATTTTAATATCGAGCAGATCGCTAACTTCGCCTTGATTCTAAACTATGCAATCTTAGCGATTTTGGTATTGTCGACGATTCGGCTGCCAAAACTCTTCCCAGAGCAATGGAAGAAGTCACCGTATCATATGCCAAGAGGAGCGTTTTCCATCTTGATTATTATCTCAACTTTGGTTATGATGCTGCAGCTTTTGATGTTGGGAATGAATCTGACGACAATAGAATTGGTTGGTAATGGTATTATTCTTGGTGTAGCAGTCTTGTTTGGTTTTGCTAGAGAGAAGCATGTTAACATGGAAATCTCTGTGGATGACGAGTAGGAATAGGAGTTGAAATTGGATAGTTAATACGTTAAACTAAATCTATAAACTTGACGAAAGGTGAGATAATGGCAAGCAGAGAATTTCAAGCATTTGAGCGGTTTATAGATTTATTGTATGACTTTTCTAGAAAGGCACATCCTTATGATTCTACTGCAAGGCAGTATGGAACGGAAGATATGTTGTATATGGTCGAAGCCCATACCGTTAGGATAATTGGACGGGAACCTAAGATTACGATTACTGAAATTGCAGAACAAACAAATAAGACCAAAAGTGCTGTTTCACAGATGATCGATAAGCTAAAAGGTAAGGGAATTCTAGAGAAGATTAGGGATCCTGAAGATAACAGAAGGTTTATTCTACAATTGACTGAAAAGGGTAAGATTATCTTTGAATACCATGAAGAATTGGATAAAGAAAACTTTATGAAGGTTCTTGAACAAATGGAAGGCGTTGCAGTTTCAGATATTGAAGCTGGATCAAAGGTAATTGAACAAATTCTAGAAAAGACAAAAGACGTAGAGTTTCGTTAATTAAGAAAGGACTGTATTGATGTTAAATCATCATACAGCCCTTTTTGCATTTACTCTTCAATTGTTTCAGATCCTTCAATCAGCATGGGATTTTCGATTGGATCCAAGCTAATTACCTGATTCTCTTCGACAGCAGAAATTTCTATCGCCCAGATTTGTGCGGGCAGGCTTCTTGCGACCTTGCCGTCATAGGTCAGGGAAATTAAGTAGCCTTCCGGCAATTCCATTTCAGGATCTGTATTTTTCGGCAAGTGGACGATCACATCGCCTTTAATGCCGAAGATGCCTTCTGTCAGCACAGAACCATTCTTGGATTCTTTGATAATGCCGATAAATAAGGATTCTTCGGGTGTTTCAGTCACAGGTTCTTGAATGAGTACCGGTGGTACGGTTTCAGCGGGAATTTCTGGCATATCCAAATCTACGGATTTAACTACGGTAGACCAGATTTGCAGAGGAAAGCTTTCTGCAATGGTTCCATCATAATAAGTGGTTAGATAAGCGTCTTCTGTGAATACCAGAGAGGGATCAACAGAATCAGGCAAATGAACAACAACCTGTCCTTCAATGCCGCTCATCCCAACGGTTAAAATGCTGCCGTCTTCCAAAACAGAAAGAATCTTGCCGATATAAAGTGGGGCTTCCATACATTCAGATGAATCAGGAAGTCCTGGCTCGATAACGGATGGATCAAGGTTTTGATCGATTTCTTTGTTTGCGGGTTCTGCGCCTGCAAAGGCGATGACGGTCATTGCCATTAAAATGATCAAAATAACTGGAATTAAGCGTGTTTTTTTCATGATTTTCTCCTTTGTTTTGTCTTCTACTTGCATAGACGGGTGGAAATGGAAAAAGGTTTCATGTTTTCAGGAATAATTGATAAAATATAGATATTACAGGGTGAAGGGGTGAAGAGATGGCAGAATTGAAAACAAAAATGAATGATGCCAGTGTACAGGCTTTTTTGGACCAAGTAGAACCGGAATCGAAACGACAAGACTGTTTTCGGGTGCTGGAGATTATGAGAGAAATCGTTGGTGAAGAACCCAAAATGTGGGGCGACAGCATTGTTGGTTTCGGGCAGACTCATTACAAGTATGCCAGTGGCCGGGAAGGGGATTGGTTTAAAATTGGCTTCTCTCCACGAAAGCAAAACCTAACTCTTTACGTCATGTCAGGATATGAAGGTTATGAAGACCTAATGGAAAACTTGGGCAAATACAAAACCGGTGTATCCTGTTTGTACCTCAAACATTTGGACGATGTGGATGTATCTGTGTTGAGGGAGATCTTACGTCGGACAGTAGAACATCTATCAAACAAGGGGGACTAATATGAAACCAATTTTTTGGCAGAGTCAGTTGACAACATTTTTGCTTTATTGCAATGGAACCGAGTTGGACAAAAGAATTCTAGATTGCGGCGCAGGTGGCCGACGACCGCCGCTGGCTATGTTCCAAGATCATGGATATGAAACCATTGGCTTGGAAATCTCTGATCGTTCATTGGAACGTGCACAGGAGTTTGAAAAAGAGTTTGGATATGAACTCAACATTCAAAAAGGCGATTTACGAGACATTCCTTTGAAAGACGAGTCCGTTTCTTTTGTATACTCTTATAACACCATCTTCCATATGCCCAAGGCTGAAATTTATGCGGCGCTTCACGAATTCAATCGGGTTATGAAACCAGGTGGATTGTGCTTTATCAACCTGCTGACAACAGAAGACCACGGGTTTGGTGAGGGAGAAGAAGTTCGCCCTGGTGAATTCCTGCAAGAAGAGATGGGTGATCAAGTGCTTCACTGCTATCATGACAAGGAAGAGGCGGAACCTTTCTTCAGAGAAGCGGGTTTTGAAGTGCTGTACAAGGAAGTTCGAAAGCGTACGGGTCCGAGTCGAGATGGCGGTAAAATCACCTTGGGATATGTGGACTATATTGTGGAGAAAATTCAAAAATAATCGGGAAATGTGGATAATTAAGAGGGAGTGCAATGACAGATTCTTTATACAAGCAGATGCTGGAATATTTATATGAAGGCGTTTATTTTGTAGATACAGAACGCACCATTACCTTTTGGAACAAGGGTGCGGAGCGGATCACCGGCTATCAGGCGAATGAAATTCTGGGGAAACGATGTTACGACAATATCTTAAAGCATGTGGACAGCGCGGGCTGTCAATTGTGCCTGCAGGGGTGTCCCTTGCAAAAAACGGTAGAAGATGGGCTGATGCGCGAAGCACCGGTTTATCTCCATCATAAGGAAGGGCACCGGGTTCCGGTTTCTGTACGGACGATTCCACTTTATGAAGGAAGTGAAGTTATTGGCGCGGTTGAAGTTTTTTCGGACCAGACCGAGCAGTTTAATCAACTCAGAGACCTAGAGGAATTGAAAAGCTTGGCATTGACCGATCAGTTGACGGCTTTGCCCAACCGCAGATACTTAGAGCAGTCTTTGCAAGCAAAGTGGATGGAGTTTCAGAAATTGGGGATTCCTTTTGGCTTGATTTTCATGGATATCGATCACTTTAAGGATGTGAATGATACCTATGGTCACGATGTGGGTGACGAGGTCTTGAAAATGGTAGCCAAGAGCACTCGTGCGGCTTTGCGGAAAAGCGACCTGGTTGGTCGTTGGGGCGGCGAAGAATTTATTATCGCCCTTTCCAATGCCAATTTGGAAACCATGCAGGTCGTCAGTGAAAAGGTTCGCATGTTGATTGAGCAGTCATCACTCAAGCTGGAGGGTAAGACATTATCGGTAACGGTGTCTTTGGGCGTAAGTCTGCCGAAGTTTGAAGATACATTGGAGTCATTAATCAAGCGGGCTGACGAAAAGATGTATGAAAGCAAAAAGAATGGAAGAAATCAAGTAACGTTATAAAGAAACCACCTATCTTAATTGATAGGTGGTTTTACATAAAAGGAATTGTTTATTGCTGGAAAATATGAGAAAATTGATATTATTACATTTTTTTAAAATTAAGGCTGACTTGCGGAGGAATGAATGGGCAGAGGGCTAAAAGCATTAATTTCGGTTCAGATCATAGCAGTTCTGGTATTTTTGTTTTTTGTGGTGCCTCAAATAACGAGTGAAAGACCAATTGATTATGTTATTCAACCACAACAAAGTCAAGAGAACAGACCAACAATTCGAGTTGGAGATGACTTTAATTATCCACCGTATACCTTTCTCGACAAAGATGGAAATCCGACAGGATATAATATTGAGCTGATTCAAGCGGTTGCGGATGTTATCGGATACAATTTGGAACTGGAACTAATGTCTTGGTCAGAAGTTCGCAAAGGACTTGAAAACGGCAGTCTGGATTTAACTGCGGGTATGTTCTATACCGATGCACGTGCAGAAGATTATGCCTTTTCCAGCCGCCATAGCCTGACCTGGGGGGACATTTTCACGAGAAATGGAGACCAAATCAAAACCTTGGATGAACTGCAAGGCAAAACTGTTGTTGTTTTACGCGACGATATTATGGAAGAATATCTTTCTGACCAGGACTTAAATATTCAGTTGATACAAGTGGATACGATCCCGGATGCTTTTGGATTGGTACATCAAGGAATATATGATTATGCCGGCATCATTAAGCCGATTGGCATGTATTTAATTGATGAATATAATTACGAAAATTTGGTTGCAAGTGATTTGGCCTTGGCTCCCCATGATTACTGCATGGCAGCCAGCAAAGAGAATGAAGAACTGATTTATTTGATGAACAGTGGTATGCAAGTGCTAAAGGCAAACGGAACCTATCAAATGATCTATGATCGTTGGCTTGGCATTTATGAAGAGCGGGATTGGGGAGCGTTTCTTCAGGATAATCTCATTATGATTCTACCAATCCTTTTGATGATTGTTTTTTTGATTGAAAGTGTGATTATCCTTCGCGTTGTTCTCAGGAAAAAATCTCGGGAGCTGGAACGGTCTTATGCTTCAAAATTTGCAGCGGAGGCCAAAACCAGAACCCTGTTGCGTGCGGTTCCGGATATGATTTTTCATGTGAATGTGGATGGTAAAATCCTGGATTACTCAGAAACGAATCCTAATTTAAAGGCGTTGGCAGCGGAAGGTGATTTGTTTTCCTCCATTGAGAGTATTCTAGGACTTGATCAAACAGAAAGCATTATGAAAGATGTTCAGCGGGTTGTACAAACTGGCCAAATGATGACCGATTATTTGGATCTACAATGGAAAGAGGAGCTTTATCACTTTGAATTCCGTATTATTCGTTTGAATGAAAAAGAAGCGATGTTGATGGTGCGCGACATTACCCAGCGGCAGCGGAATGAGACAAAGATTCGATATTTGAACGAACATGATCAGTTGACGGATCTGCATAATCGTCGTTTCTTTGAAAAAGAGCTGGATTGGTTGAGTTCAAGAGGGATTTGCCCGGTTAGTGTCATGATGATTGATGTGAATGGCCTAAAACTGGTGAACGATTCATTCGGTCATGCCATGGGAGACCAATTGCTGAGAAAGGTTGCATCAGCCTTGCAAAGAACTTGCCAAGACAAGGGGAGTGTATCCCGCACGGGTGGCGATGAATTTGTAGTTCTCTTGCCATTGATTGCATATGAAGAAGCACGTCAAATTGCTAAGCAAATCAAAAAGAATTTAGCGGATGAAAAAGTTGCATTTTTGGAGATTTCTGTGTCCATTGGTTGGGCAACCAAAACCATTCCATCAGAAAATTTACGGGAAGTTTTGGTCAAAGCAGAAGACTTTATGTACAAGGAAAAATTATTGGATGCGCCAGGCATGCATGGGGAAGCAATTCAGACCATTATGAGAACACTCTATGAGAAGAGTTCTAGAGAAGAGGCACATTCACAACGAGTATCCTTATTGAGTTATCAGTTGGCGGTGGAGTTGGGGCTTCCTGAAAAGGACTGTCAAGAACTGAAGGCGGTGAGCTTATTGCATGATATTGGCAAGATAGCGATCCCGGTTGGGATCTTGGATAAACCAGGCAAGTTAACAGATGATGAGTTTGAACAGATCAAAAAGCATCCTGAAATTGGCTTCCGTATCCTGGGTTCGATCCACAGTATGGCAGAACTTGCTCAGCATGTTCTCTCTCACCATGAACGCTGGGACGGCAGGGGTTACCCAAGAGGTTTGAAAGAAGAGGAGATCCCTTTGATGTCTAGAATTATTGCGATTGCCGATGCTTATGATGCCATGACGAGTGAGCGCAGTTACAAGAAGGCAATGACAAAATGGCAGGCAATTGAAGAGATCAAGAAAAATATGGGATCGCAGTTTGATCCCCTAATCGCAGATGCCTTTATTAGTCAGGTTTTGCAAGGGAAAGAGGAAATGGACGCATAAAGCAACAGGGTTTGCCCCTTAAAGGCAAACCCTGTTTTTCTATTTCTTGAAAGTAATGTTTTTTGGTTCCTGATAACCGTAGAAGGTTGTTTGTGCAGGTTGAGTTTTAACCAGTACCTTTCCGTTTCGAATGGAGGCAAGTACAGGAACTTGGCGGCGAACAGCGTCATAGCCGCTTTCTGCCGGCAGCAAGATCAGGTTTCCTGGTTTGCCAACTTCAATGCCGTACTCTTCTTCAATGCCTAAGGCCCTTGCACTGTTTTTTGTAATCATGTCCAGGCCGTTTTCAATCTGTGGAACGCCCATCATTTGGCAGACATGCAAGCCCATATGAAGCACTTGCAGCATGTTGCCGGTTCCCAAGGGGTACCATGGATCAAAGATATCATCATGACCGAAACATACGTTAATATTGGCTTCGTTCAGTTCTTTAACCCGGGTGATGCCCCTTCGTTTTGGATAGGTGTCGAAGCGTCCTTGCAGGTGAATGTTGACCAAGGGATTAGCGACAAAATTCATGCCTGACATTTTCAACAGACGGAATAATTTATAGGTATAAGCGTTGTTGTAAGAATGCATGGCAGTCGTATGGCTGGCTGTTACTTTGGATCCCAAGCCGGTTTCTAATGCCCGCGCTGCTACGGTTTCTAGAAAGCGGGATTGCTCGTCATCGATTTCGTCGCAATGCACATCGATTTTGCAGCCGGTTTTCTCTGCCAGTTCAAAGATCCAGTTGATGGATTCAACGCCATACTCTCGTGTGAATTCAAAATGCGGGATCGCGCCAATGACATCAGCTCCCAGTTCAACAGCCTTTTCCATCAATTCTTTACCGTTGGGGTAAGACAGAATGCCTTCTTGAGGGAATGCCACGATTTGCAGGGTAACCAAATCTTTCATTTCCTCTCGCACTTCTACCATAGCCTTCAGAGCAGTCAATTCTGGATCGGTTACATCCACATGGGTACGAACCGCTTGAATGCCGTTGGCAATCTGCCATTCCAATGCCTTTTTGGCTCGAGACTTCACATCTTCCTTGGTTAAGAATTCTTTTCGTTCCGACCAGCATGCAATGCCTTCGAATAAGGTTCCGCTTTCGTTCCAGCGAGGTTCTCCTGCTGTTAATGTGGTGTCCAGATGAATATGAGGCTCTACAAAAGGTGGATAGGCGATAGCGCTGGAGCCGTCAATCACTTCTCCGCTTGTCTCTAGCGTACCAGTTGGCGCAATGGCAGTGAATACGCCATTTTCGATTGTGATATCGTAACGCCCTTCCTGATTGGACAGAGCAACATTTTGAATCAACATAGTGTTTCCTCCTAAGCGGCTTTCTCTTCAGTAGTTTCTACTGCAGATTCTTTCGTCGTTAATTTTGTAAGTACCAGGTAAACCACCGATGCGCCCAGTACGGCATTGACTGGTGCCAATCCCGGCAGGAATTTAGCAGCTGCAACCCCTAGCACCCATGCCGCGATTGCAATCCAATTTACAGACTGGATCTTTGCTGTTTCCAAAGATGCGTATTTTCCTTTGCGGGCAACAAAGTAGTCGGCAATCAAGATTCCACCGATGGCTGGAATAAAGGAGCTCAAGAAGCTCAACCAGCCAACAAAGTTGTTGTATAGGATCATTGCGCCGGCTGTACCCAGGATGCCGTTGAAGATAACCAAATGCTTCTTCGGCAGCTTGGTGATATTGGCAAAGCCCAAACCAGATGCATATAGTGCGTTGTCGTTGGTAGTCCAGATGTTGAAGCCCAGGATGATAATAGCTGGGATGATCAAACCCTGTTGGAACATAACTTCCGAGATATCAGACTGTCCAACAACGGCCGCGCCAACAGCGCCGAAAGTAAACATCAAGGAGTTGCCCAGGAAGAAGGCGACAAAAGTTGTTGTCACGCCGACTTTCTTGTTCTTGGCAAATCGAGCAAAGTCCGGTGTTAATGTACCGCCGCTGATAAAAGATCCAATGCAAAGGGTTAAGCCTGTTGCAAGGCTGATGGTTTCTGTTGGTTCCAGAGCAAACAAAGCGCTTAATCCGCCGATAGATTGTACTGCTTCAGTTACAGAATAGCTGCCCAATAGCGCGATGGATGGAACCGCGATAATACTTAGAATAGTCAATGACTTGATGCCAAAGTATGCGGTAGCCGTCATTAAGATTCCGCCAATGGCGATTAGTAAACCTGCGTCAATGCCGGTTACTTTTTGCACCGGCAGGGCGAACATGGCAACACCAACACCAAACCAACCCACTTGGGTGATACCCAATAGGAAGGAAACCAGGTAGGATCCCTTTTCTCCGAAGGAGTAACGGGCCAATAGGTGAGTAGAAAGTCCTGTGCTTGATGCAATGTAAGCCAATGAGCTTGTATAGATGCCCAGCAAAAGGTTGCCCAGCATAACAACCATTAGGAAGGTTGAGAATTTCAGGCCGGTTCCTAAAGTGCCGCCGGTCCACATGCTGGCAGAGAAAAAGGTGAAGCCCAGCATAACGGCGAACATAGGAAGAAAGTTCTTTTTACTTTCTGCTGGTACGGATTGCAACGCGTAATCATGATCGTGGTTTTGTGTTTTAGACATAAAAATAGCCCCCTCTATGATGTTAGTCACAAATAGAGCGAGACTCTTGGACGCAGAACCTGCGTTTAACCGATTGCCTTATTCGTCTCTCTGGACGAATTTAAAAGCCCTATTCATTTCCTTACTAGATTTTGCCACTTGAGTAAGGGTTTGTCAATAGACCTTTTTTGTACTTTTCTACAATGAGGAAAGTAGAATAATGGAAATGATAAACTGCTTGGCAAATAGGGGTAAGAATATATCGCAAGAGATAAGAAAGGAGATTCTATGAAAGCGCTGGTGGTTTATGATTCCTATTTTGGAAATACAAAAGATGTGGCAATTTCCATTGGAAACGCATTGAAGGAATTGATGGAGGTTGAAATCGCGAAGGTGTCGGACCTGGATCCCAAACAGGTGAAGGGTGTGGACTTCTTGGTGGTGGGATCGCCGACAAGAGCCTTTCAAGCAACCAAAAAGATGAAGGACTTTATCAAGAATATCAGAAAACAGGAATATGCCAATATGAAAGTGATTGCCTTTGATACCCGCATAGCAACAGAAGATGTCGATTCAAAAATGCTGAGTCGAATGGCCAAAGCCTTTGGCTATGCGGCGGAACCCATGGGAGACATGATGGAGAAGCGAGGCGCCAAGCTCTTGCTGGATCCAGTAGGATTTTACGTAAAGGATACGGAAGGACCATTAAAAGACGGGGAGAAAGATCGGGCTGCCAATTGGGTGAAAGAAGCCATAGTCAAAGAGATTGAGAATCAATAAGAGTAGCGGTGCAAAATCTGCATCGCTATCTTTATGATCATACTTACAGTAGTAGGAATCAAAGTCTTATTTGGTGTTGTCTCTGGCAACTAGGGTAGGAATAAGGCAAGGATAAAAAATTGGGAAGAAAGAAGGGATAGGGATGAAGGCGTTTGTCATATATGATTCCAAATACGGAAATGCAGAGGATGTTGCCATTTCCATTGGAAATGCTCTCAAGCCATTGATGCACGTGGGCATTGTTCGGGTGGCGGATTTGGAACCTGAGCTTGTGGAAGGTCTCGATTTTTTAATTATCGGCGCACCTACCCTTGCTTTTCATGCAAGTCGATTGACAAAGCGCTTTCTCATTGGGATTCCTAAAGCGGAGTTTAAAAGGATGAGGATTCTCGTATACGATACGCGGACGAGTCCCGAGAATACGAATTCTTCATTCTTTCTTCGAATTATAGACCGCTTTGGTTATGCGGCTGAGGGGATGAAAGATATTTTGGAGAAGCGGGGCGCTAAACTGATTGCAGCGCCGGAAGGCTTCTATGTGGAAGATGCGGAAGGCGCCTTGCTGGAAGGGGAGGAAGAGCGGGCGGTTAACTGGGCCTTGCAAGCGGTGAAAAAAGAAATAGACTAGAAAAAAGTGATGCAAGCATCGGTAGATGCGGCATCACTTTTCTATTTTTTCTTAAACTTTCCTGCGAAGGGAAGGTATACATTCTTGATCCAGCCCATAATCTGATCCCCTTGGCCAATGACGCGCTGAATGACTGCCAGGATGTCATCATTGCCGTGCCAGTAGCGGCGAAGCAAGGCGGGATCCACATGGTTGAGCATGCCGTGCAGGGTCCAAACCACCACATAGATATCATCCAAGTAACCGATGGCACCAGCAATATCCGGTACCAGATCCAAAGGAGAGAAGAAGTACAAGAGGGCATAGACCACCTTGCGTTTCTGTTTGATAGGAACGCCCTTTTCCAGGCTCAGCCGCCAGATAAGATAGAACATATCCGGTGCTAAAAGCAGGATGTCGGCAAACATCTGAGGGATCTTGCCTTTCTCCAGCCAGCCGGTAAAAGAGTTACGCAGCTTGGCATAATACTGCTGGCTTTTCTCTTCTTGATCCGGTGTGCCCATTTCATGCATATAGGGCTCGATACTCTTTTCGATGGAATTGTCATTTAAGAAATCTTTCGTATCCATAGTTGCCTCCAATGTCAAAATTATACCCTCAAATCCAGACAAGTTGGTTCATTTTGCCTCTTATACACGGAAAGTTCAAAAATTCTCTTTGTTTTGTCCCCCTTTTTACCCCTTTCCATCATAAGGAAAGTGAAAGGAGGTGAGAACATGGCAGCAAACTTGATTCCAAATGAATCGCGTGTGCGAGCGACTTTGCAAGTGGGCACCGATGAACTCGGCGAACCGATTTACAAGTCCAAGACCTTCTCACGCATCAAGCCCGCAGCTTCCAATGATGCCATCTATACCGTAATGGACGCCATTATGGATCTTCAGGCGCATCCGGTCAACGGGTACGAGCGGATTGACTACGGTCAATTAGAAGAAGCAGTGTAGTGGTGAAAAGAGTCCGGTAGAAAGGAGGTGAAATCATGACCAAACGGCTTTTGATGAGTTTTCGCAACGCGGATGGGAACCGCGTTAGCTTGTCGGTAGATGACCCAAGGGATAATATCACAGATGCCGAGGTCAAGGCTGCAATGCAGACGGTTTTGACTCAAAACATCTTTGATTCCAAGGGTGTGGATTTGGTTGAGATTGTGGATGCGACTATCGTTGAAACAACCAAGACTGATCTGAACGTAGAAGCATAGAGGATAAGGGCCGGCTGATGCCGGTCCTTTGTCACAAGGAAAGGAGAGTGTGATGGAAGAAATGATGGGTGCAATCGGCAATGTAGGCTTTCCCATCGCGGTCAGCATTTATCTGCTGGTGCGTGTGGAATCCAAAATGGACCGACTTACCCAAAGTATTCAAGAGCTTTCCCGGGTGATTGAAGTGATCAAGAAATGAAAATGGAAGACAGATGGCTGACACCAAACCGGTGGTCCAGGCCTCAGCGGCAGTTGATTGGCACGCGGGGTATTGTCGTCCATTGGGTGGCCAATCCCAATACCTCTGCTTTGGCCAATCGCAACTATTTCGAATCCCGAAAAGCAGGGCTTAGGGGATTTGGTTCTACCCATGAGATTATTGGCCTGGAAGGAGAAATCATCCGCTGTGTGCCAGAGGATGAAATGGCCTACCATGTGGGGGCCAAGCGGTATACCAAACAGGCTCTTGATAACTTGTCCACCTACCCCAATGACTGCACCTACGGTATTGAATTGTGTCATGTGGACTGGGATGGAAGAATGACAAGACAAACCCTGCTGGTACTATTGCAACGCCTGGTTGATTTGTGCGACAGATGGCAGCTGGATCCTTTAAAGGATCTTTATCTCCATCAAGAAATTGTTGGCTGGAAGGACTGTCCCCGCTGGTGGGTTACTCATCCGGAGGATTGGCAAGCTTTTAAGGGACTGGTGAAGGCGAAAATGGAAAAGGGGGAAACCTCTTTTGAATTTGAATAAGCAAAAAGACTGGTCAATTTGTTGAGGAGAATACAAATTTGGCCAGTCCTTATTTATGGATTGAAAGTCATATAAAACTTCAGCGGTTAGTTCTCGATTGAATACGCTACCGCCGCTTTGGCGTGAAGGGTGGTGGTGTCAAAGACTTCAATGGAAACATCTTCGTCCCGAATAAGCAGAGGGATTTCTGTACAGCCAAGAACTACACCTTGGGCTCCTTGAGTTGCCAGCTTTTCAATGATGGAGACATAGGCCTGTCTGCTGGTCTCCTTGATATCACCAAGAATCAATTCGCCATAAATGATGTCATGAATGATTTGGCGGTCCTTCTCTTCAGGGATGAGTACTTCAATACCCTTGGCCTCCAGACGGTCTCTGTAAAAATCGCCTTCCATGGTAAATTTTGTGCCCAGAAGAAGAACCTTACTCACATCTCTTGCAAGGATTTCGTCTCCCGCTGCATCGGCGATATGCAATACTTGCAAGCCTGTCGCCTTTTCAATGTCCGGTGCCATGAGGTGCATGGTATTGGTGGCAATGACAATAAAATCTGCACCCGCAGCCTGCAAATTTTTCGCTTCATCCACCATCAAGGCGGTCAATTCTTCCCAACGGCCTTCATGCTGCAGTCGTTCCACTTCCTCAAAATCAAAGGAATACATCAAGCAATTGGCGGAGTGGGTACCGCCTAAAGTTTCTTTTACACTTTCGTTCATAATGCGGTAGTATTCCAGGGAAGACTCCCAGCTCATACCGCCTAAAATGCCGATTTTTTTCATCATCTATACATCCTTTCTAATCACTCTAATACCATCATACCATCCAGTTCGAAAGAATGAACCATCCAATTTGAGTGAAATTTCACACAACCACTAAAAGAATAAAAAGTATGGTAGTTTGCTTGCTTGCTTGCTTGTAAAAGAAGGTAACTAGTGGAAATGCAAGGTTTGCACGGAAAATATGAGAATAATCCGTGTGAAACTTGCAATTCGTGGTAAAATATATATGAAAGATAGGCACGGAAAATTTGAAAATAATCCGTGTAAAACTTGCGAGGGGTGAAAAGATGAATGTCAATGAAGTAAGTCGTGCTCTAAAAGAGAAAAAATATATGACACGCCAGGAGCTGTTGAATTTAGGCGTGACGGATTCCATTCTGAGTAGATGGGTTCAAATGGGTAAAATAAACCGTGTTTCCAGAGGAATCTACAGTTACGAAGAAGATGTCATTGACATCATGTTTTTATTGCAGCAGAAGTATAAGCGAGCCATCTTCTCGCATGAAAGCGCATTGTATTTGCACGATTTATCGGATCGTATTCCGGAAACTCATGTTATGACTGTGTATAGAAACTATAATGTGAGAAAAAATGATATGACTCCTGTTGTTTTCAGGTATGTTGACGAAAAAATTCATGGCCTTGGGGTGATGGAAATGGATACGATGTTTGGCAACCGAGTCTTGGCTTACAATGTTGAGCGTACGATTTGCGATATCATTCGGAGTGAAACAAAGATGGAGAAGTATACGGTAAATTTTGCATTGAGAGAGTATGCCAAAGTTGCCAAGTTTTCAAAGCTGATGATTTACGCAAAGCAAATGGGGCTAGAGCAAATTGTTATGAGAAAAATGGAGGTTTTGCTGTGAACGACGAGTCGCTAAGAGCGAAATCTAGAAATTTGGCAAAAGCGCATGGAATTGATCCCTATTTTATTATTCAAAGCTTCTTTTTAGAATATATTGCAACTTCTGAGAATCTATTAAGACTATGGGATCAATACTGTGAGAAAAACATGTATGCTGCAAAGGTTCAATTCAGTCAAACAGTGGATTCAATTCAAGAGATATTTTACAATGTAAAATTTGAAAAAACATAAAATGCTATGAAAGAGAAAGCCTGAAAACCGAGCGCAATGCTCGTGTTTTCAGGCTTATCCTATGCATTTATTCTTCTTTCTGACGGTTGAAAGTATAGTCAATGGTATCCTTCAGCTCAAGTTCGTAGAAGAAGGAGGTTTTATCAATTGGATTATAAGAGATCAAATACTCCATAGGAATCTTCTGCGCGTCATAGGCGACACTGTTAAGCTTGAAGATCGGATCTCCTTCCTTGAGTTTCATATGTTCAGCTAGAAAGGCGTCGCAAAAGTCCACGGTAATAATCCGTTCCGCAGTTGTAACCTTGATCTTGTAATCATCCCGCATGGTACCAAAGAGCGAGTTTACGGTAAAGTCGATCTTATTGATGCCAGGAAAGCGGTTCAGTGGAATGTGAGTAATTTCCATGGCATAGGGTCTATCATCAGCTAGGCGAAGCCGGGTTAAAATATAGACTGGATCGCCAATCTTGATCTTTAACTTGGAAGCCAAAAATTCATCGGCCACGGTGGTTTTCTTTCTCAGTTCGATAGAATGGACATTCTTCAATCCCTGATCGCGCAGAGCATCACCAAAGCCGCTTAGTTCAGCGCTTCGGATCAATTTTTTGCTTTTGACAAAGGTGCCTTTGCGAGCAATCCGCTCCACATAGCCTTCCTTTTCCAACTGGTCAATTGCCTTGCGTGCGGTCATGCGACTGACGCCAAACTCCATGCACAGTACCCGTTCGGAGGGCAGACTTTCATTCTCCGCATACTTTCCATTATTGATTTGTTCGATCAACTTGTTTTTGATGTCTAGATAAGCTGCCTGGTTTGTCAAATTGCTCCCTCCTTTTTCAATATCACTTTATTCCCAATTTGAATTGGTTGTCAACACCCGAAATTTACCAGTGGATTTCTCTAAAAAAATTTTTCGTGTGTGCTTACCGTTTGCATTCTCAGAATTTTGGGATTTGTTAATTATTTATCGGAAAAACGTTTGCAAAAAAATAAATAAATATTCAGAAAACATTGACAGCGAATAGGTGTGATCGTATAATGGGCTTAGCTGGTATATACCAAGAAAAGCTTGATAAATAAGTGCCTATAACCATTATAGCACGTTTAGTAAACTTGGTATAGCCCAAGGGATTTTCACAATAAAACAGCAGTTATGGGGGAAAGAGGACAATGAGAGTCATTGGATTGGGCGACAATGTCGTAGACAAATATCATCATTTAAAGACCATGTTTCCAGGTGGAAACGCTTTGAACTTTGCGGTATACGCAAAAATGCTGGGCATTGACGCTGCCTATTGCGGCGTATTTGGAAATGACCAAGTGGGCGACCATATCAAGTCCGTAATGAACGAACTGGGGATCGACATTTCCACATGTGTGACCCGGGAAGGGGAGAACGGATACGCGGAAGTCAACTTAGTAGAAGGCGACCGAGTCTTCTTCGGTGGCAACAAGGGAGGCATTTCCAAAACGGAGCCTTTGGTGCTGACAGACGAATTGATCGCGACCCTTAATGAATATGAAATCATTCATAGCAGCTGCTACAGTTTTTTGGAAGGCGAGCTGCCGAAATTAAAAGAACGAAAAGGAATTTTAACCTTTGATTTTTCCAATCGCATTTCAACGGAGTATTTGGAAACGGTTTGTCCCCATGTGGACGTAGCCTTTTTCTCCGCGGGCGATCTGGAAACCATGGAAGAGATCGACGCGCTTCTGGCAAAAGGCATTGAACTGGGATGTTCTTTGGCCGTGGCATCCATGGGAACGAGAGGACAGCGTGTGTATGACGGCAAGGCGTTCTACTCGGGCAAAGTAAAATTGGTGGAACCGGTTGATACGTTGGGCGCGGGAGATTCATTCTTTACGCAGTTTATCTTGTCAATCGTTGAACAAGGATGGAGAAGGGGGGAAGGAGTAGGGAAACAAGTTGTGGAACATGCCTTTGACTTGGCGGCCGACTTTTCAGCCGAGACATGCATGGTGTATGGCGCGTTCGGACACGGCGCGGAATTTTAGACGCCTCTAGGGGGACGACAAAGAATAAGGGAAAGAGGAGGAAGGAATGAAAAAGAACGGTATTTTGTTATTGGTTGTAGTAATGGTATTAAGTTTGTTTTTAGCAGCATGCGGCAGCTCTGAGCCCGCAGCGGAAACATCTGAACCAGCGGCGGAAACATCTGAACCGGCAGCAGCTGGTGAGGAAACAATCACATTGAAGTTCTTACATAGATGGCCAGATGAATTGTACGACGGATTCTTCAATGATATGGCCCGTGAGTATGAAGCTTCCCACCCAGGCGTTAAAATCGATGTTCAAGCCATTGCAAATGATCCTTTCAAAGAGAAGATCAAAGTGGTATTGGGAACCGACGAAGCGCCAGACGTATTCTTTACTTGGCCAGGCGAATTCACAAACCGATTTATCCGTGCCGGCAAAGTTATGGACTTGACTGATGTCATGATGGAAGACAACTACATTGACAACTATGTAGCGTCTCAAATGGAACCATTCACAGTAGATGGAAAGATCTACGGTGCGCCAGTTCGTGTTGACGGCAAAATCTTTGTTTATAACAAAGAGCTATTCGCGCAAGCAGGCGTTGAAGTTCCTGAAACTTGGGAAGAGTTTGTAACAGTTTGTGAGCAGCTGGATGCGGCAGGTATCGTACCAATCGCATTTGGTAACCAAGCGCCTTGGGCAGTTTCTCACTATGTTGGAACTTTGAACCAAAAGATTGTAGGCGAGCCTATTCATGACGCGTATGATCCTGCAACAGGCGATTTCTCTGATCCTGGTTTCGTAACAGCATTGGAAGAGTTCGAAAGAATCGTACCTTATTTCAACAAGAACACCAACGGCATCCGTCACTCGGAAGCTCGTGAAAACTGGATCGCTGGCAAAGCGGCTATGATGTACATCGAGATCGTTGAGATTCCTGAAATCGAACGAAGCGGCAACCAAGATATCATCGAGAACTATGGCGTATTCCAATTCCCAATCGTGGAAGGTGGAAAAGGCGACCAAACCTTGTTGACAGGTTATCCGGAAGGATTCGTTGTATCTAATACAACCAAGCATCCTGAAGAAGCCATTGATTTCTTCAAGTACATCACTGGTAAAGAAGTTGGTTTGAAAGAAGCACAGGCAGTGGGTTGGTTGAACGGTGCCAAAGGTATTGCAGAAAAAGGCCAGATTCCTGATTCGCTATATGAAAACACTCAAATCGTTTACAATGCAGGCGGCTTGGTTAACTGGTTGGACTCTGGCATGCATGCCAAGGTTACAAACGAATACCTGACTGACCTTCAAATGCTGATTGACGGCTTGTTGACTCCGCAAGAAGTTATGGATAAAGTCCAGGAAGTCGCAACAGAAGTTACCAAAGAGTTTTAAGAAATGAATACAGGTCGAAAGAACTATTGGCTGTATATCCTGCCGACAATTCTTTTGATCGGAATGTTTGTCTATGTGCCCATACTGCAAAACTTCTACTATAGCCTGTTTAAGATGAACAGCTATACGGACGCGAAGACCTTTGTCGGGCTAGGCCATTATGTACGTATCTTCAAGGACGATATTTTCTATACGTCCTTGAAGAATAACGTACTATACGCCATCATTTCGGTCATCTGCCAGGTAGGAATTGGAACCATTCTGGCTATCTTATTGGAAAGCAAACTTACTGGACGATTGCGGAGCTTTTACAGAAACGTGCTTTTCATGCCATCATTGGTCTCCGTAACAGCAATTGGCTTACTTTGGTATTTTATTTACAACCCCAACGTGGGTATGTTGAACGCGGTATTAACAAAGATTGGGCTGGAGAATCTGACCCATGCCTGGTTGGCTGAACCGGACATTGCCATCTACTCGGTCATTGCCATGAGTCAGTGGCAGTACACCGGCTATATCATGGTTTTGATTATAGTTGCCATCCAAAAGATCCCGACTGAGATGTTTGAAGCAGCCGAGATTGACGGGGCAAACGGCATCCAAAAATCTTTGTTCGTCATTATTCCAAACATTAAAGAAATGCTTTTGGTTACCTCGGTCATTACGGTTATCGGTGCATTTAAACTCTTTACCGAAATCTATGTCATGACCATGGGCGGACCTTATAACTCAACGCAGGTACTAGGCACATATCTCTACCAGTCGGCATTTATGTTTGACGAGATGGGCTACGCTTCGGCAATCGCGGTTATTATCTTTGTGATTACCTTCGGCGCGTCGATCTTCCAGATCCGGTTGGGCAAGAGTGGAAAGGATTAGGCTGATGAGATTGAAAAGAAATACAACCTTGAAAATTCTCATTAATATGTTTTTCCTGGTTCTTGTTGCCATGATCATCTACCCCATGTTTTGGCTGATCTTGAACTCATTAAAGACCAATGCCGAACTCTACGACAACTCCTTGGCAATGCCCATCGAGTATTTGTGGTCCAACTACAAACGGGCATGGGATGTAGGTCTTTCCACTTACTTCTTTAACTCTGTCTTGGTTTCAAGCATTACCATTGCAGCCACCGTATTTTTGGGCGCTGCATGCGCATATGGATTGGTACGAAGCAAATCAAAGTATAAAGACATTATCTTTTTTATGATCTTGGGCGGACTCTTATTATCACCGCAGGTAGCGCTGATTTCACTGTACAAACTGCTCGATGCTTTCAACATGTATAACACCCGTTGGGCATTGATCGTTCCCTACATTGCTTTCAGACTGCCCTTTGCAGTATTCCTGATGCGGTCTTACTTCTTGAGCTTCCCCATTGAATTGGAAGAAGCGGCTTATATCGACGGGTATAGCACTTTCCAAACTTTTATGAAGATTGTCTTGCCGATCAGTCGGCCGATTCTATCATCGACGGCGATCATGACAGCGATCTTTGTATGGAACGAATTCTTATTTGCCCTCGTATTCTTAGAGGACAAGGCGAAAATGACCATTCCGATTGGTCTGTCAAACTTCAAAGACGCACTATCTACAGATTGGACAGTAATGTTGGCGGGGATTGTCATCTCCTCCATACCAATGCTTATTTTATATCTGCTAATGCAGAAAAACTTTATTAAGGCGCTGGCGGCCGGCAGTGTCAAAGGTTAACACAGGAGGGAACAGGTATGTTAGATGCAATGAACGGGGCGTTTAAAGAGACGCTTCAAAAAGGATTGGACCAACACGAGGAATTGAACAAAGCGGTTGACGCGATTTGCGAAAAGGGAATCGAGAATGTCTTTTTGGTAGGATGCGGTGGCTCATTGGCAGTTATGTATCCATGCCAGCATATTCTAGACACTCGTTCTACAATCCCTGCATACGCGTATAATAGCAGCGAATTCTTGAACATGGGTCATAAGAAATTTAATGAGAAATCACTGGTGATTGTTTCCTCTTACACAGGATCTACAAAGGAAACAGTAGCCGTTGCAAATATGGCGAAAGAAGCTGGCGCTCCTGTTATCTCATTCATGGGTAAACTGGGCACACCACTTGCAAACGCAGCAGACTTTGCATTCGCTAACGATGCATTGGTAGGCGTAACAGATTCTAAGCTGATCATGCTTTACCAAGTGGTATTCCGTGTCATGAAGAACTTGGGTCAATGTGATGACTACGATCAAATCATTGAAGCAATGAAGACTCTTCCTGACAACATGGTTGCCGTTCGTGAGAAATTTGAGCCGATTGCAGAGAAATTTGCCATCGACAACAAAGACACAGACTATTACATGGTAATGAGCGCGGGCCTTACTTGGTTCACTGCATACTCTCACGCAATGTGTATCCTGGAAGAGATGCAATGGATCAAAGCACGTTCCATTCACGCAGGTGAGTTCTTCCACGGCGCATTTGAGATCGTGACAGACAAGACTCACGTCAACCTGTACCGAGGGGAAGACGAGTCTCGTCCACTGGGTGACAGAGCAGAAGAATTCTTGGCAAAATACAACTCCAACACATTTATCATTGATACCAAAGATTATGAGTTGCCAGGTGTAGCACAAGAACTTCGTGGCCTAATGAGTCCATTTGTGATCATGGCTTGCCAAGAGCGCATGAACAAGCATTTGGAAGACAAGCGAAACCACTCATTGAAGATTCGCCGATACATGGGAGTTGTCCCTTACTAAGAAGTCCTCTTAGTACTTATATTATTTCAGCGAAAAGGAGAAGGCCGTCACCTTCTCCTTTTTGTGACCCCCAAAGAGGAAGTATTATGGAGCAATATACCAAACGCATCTTTAAATTAAACTCAGGTCTTTTCTTCGTTGCCCTAGGCATTACTATGACCATTAAAGCCCATATCGGCTATGGACCCTGGGAAGTCTTTCATGCCGGCTTGGCAGAAACCTTCGGCATCTCTATGGGACTGGCATCCATTCTGGATGGTCTGGCAATAGGCATCATCATTGTCCTGGCCGGAGAAAAGATTGGCATAGGCACCATTCTTAACATGATTATGATTGGCCTATGGATTGACCTGATTATGCCCCTTTTAAAGGAGCAGGCAACCATAAAGGAAGGGGTTATCTTCCTTCTAATGGGTCTTTTTGTTATCTCCTACGGCCTTTACTTCTACATGTCCGCTGGTCTGGGTGCAGGCCCCTGCGACAGCCTCATGGTTGCCATAACCAAGAGAACCAAAGCCCCCATAGGTTCCTGCAGAGGCAGCATGGAACTGGTGGCCGTTATTTTAGGCTGGTCACTGGGCGGCATGATCGGCCCCGGTACCGTTATCGCAGCTGTTGGTCTAGGCATAACCATTCAAGTAACATTCAAGCTTCTCAGGTTTGATGCCACCCATATCAGGCATGAGACCATTAGGGATACATTTATGGGGATCAACACAAGAAAAATTAAATAGACGACAAGACACCGCAAAAAAACTGGCGGTGTCTTTTATCATATAACGAAGGTTCCTTTTCTCAATCAAGGTTGAAATCAAAGAGATTTCTCTTCAAAGGCGTAGAGAGAATGATGGAGGTATTGGTCTCGCCAAACTCTTGAATCTGATTGATTAAAGTTTCAAGGTCTTTGGCGTTTCTGAAATGGGCCTTTAATACCATGCAATATTGTCCGGTCACGTGGTAGCACTCTACCACATTCTTGCTGGCATTAATTAACTTGTAGAAGGCCTGATGGTATTTTGCACGCATGGAAACATTGATAAGGGCGGAGTAAGTAATATCCAGCTTGGTTGGATCCACTTCCGTCGTATATTTGGTGATGATTCCTTCACTTTCCATTCGTTTAATTCGCTCGCTGATACTGGGGGAGGATAGGTTGATTTTGTCTCCGATAGCCTTCAATGAAATGCGAGAATTTTCCTGCAAAGCTTCCAGAATTTTAGCATCGATTAAGTCCATAAAAAACCTCCTTAGAATATATGGTAATCATATCATAAAGCGAGCTTGAATGTAATAATATTAGGCGCAAAACAGCAATAGAATAATAATCGATGGAAATATAGAAATATACTTTACATACAAAGGTTGCGATGCTATTATCTAATTGAATGAAGGAAAAGAAACGTTTTCCTGTAGAATTTATTTAATTTAATCACACGATGAACTAATAAGTTGAGGCATTAATGGGTTTGGTCCTAATTATGTCAAAACTGTAATAGTGATGGAGGATACCATGTTTAAATTTACGGAGACCGCTCTTCGGGATGGTCACCAAAGTTTGATCGCAACCAGGATGACCACGGAAGAAATCCTTCCTGCCGTTGAGATTATGGATGCAGTTGGTTACCATGCCATGGAAGTTTGGGGTGGCGCTACCTTTGACGTATCTCTTCGATACCTCAATGAAAATCCATGGGAACGCTTAAGAGAAATAAGAAAGCGTGCCAAGAACACGAAACTGCAAATGCTTTTAAGAGGACAGAACCTGCTGGGATACAAGCATTATCCCAACGATATTGTCGAGCGCTTTATCTGTAAAGCCATAGACAACGGCATAGATATCATCCGGGTGTTTGATGCCCTGAACGATACAAGAAATCTTCAAAAATCTTTTGAGGTCATTGCCAGAGAAGGCGGACATTGCCAAGGAGCCATTTCCTATACAACAAGCCAAGTCCATACCCTGGACTATTACTTGAAACTGGCCAAGGAAATGGAACAAATGGGTGCTGACTCCATCTGTATCAAGGATATGGCGGGAATTCTCACACCGCAAAATGCACATAAGCTGATATCGAATCTAAAGAAAACAGTAGACATCCCTCTTGAGCTGCATTCCCATTGCACAAGCGGAATTGCAGAACTCACCTATGCAAAGGCCATTGAAGCCGGTATCGACATGATCGACACTGCTGTATCGCCATTTTCAGGCGGAACATCTCAACCGACAACGGAAGTCTTTAATGCGACTTATGAAGAAACACTAGGGAGCAGTGCACTCAACAAAGATGCCTTGGTCGCAGCGGCGGAATATTTAAACGGTGTTAAGAAGAAGCATATCAAGCAAGGCAACTTTGACGGCAGAGTCATGGATGTAAATCCAAGAATTCTTGACTACCAAGTACCGGGAGGCATGCTTTCCAATCTAATGTCGCAGTTAGACCAGCAAGGCATGGGTGACCGGTATGAGGAAGTGCTAAAAGAAATTCCAAGAGTAAGGGCTGACTTAGGTTTCCCGCCTCTTGTCACACCTTTGAGTCAAATGGTGGGAACACAAGCGGTATTTAACGTGATGACAGGGGAACGATATAAGATTTCTCCAAAGGAAATTAAGCAATACGCCCAAGGCTATTACGGCAGACCACCGGCAGAAATTCAGGATGAAATCAGGCAGACCATTATTGGAGACAGTCCAGTCATTGATTGTTGCCCTGCAGACCTGCTTGATGATGGATATGAACAAGTGAAAAGCCAAGTGGCAGATCTTACAGAAGATGAGGAAATGATTCTTGCCTATGCCATATTCCCGGAAAACACAAAGGCCTATCTTAAGGCTCAGCAATCACAACAAGAGAAAGCGTCAAGCGAATATGATCTTGAAATGGTATTTGGTTGAAGGTTAAGGAGGGGATTTAAAGCATGAATACAATTACAGAGGCCATTATGATATCGGCCATATGCATTGGTGTGGTTTTTGTTTCCTTGTTTGCCATCATGTTGGTACTGGACATGTTTGGCATCATCTCCAAGGCCATTGGCAGAATGAAACAAGCAAAAGACCAAGCGGCTGCCATTCAGCCAACCACGGAGATTGATCCGGAAACCATGTCTGAAGAAGAAGCCATTATTGCCATGGCAGTGTCCATTATTGCTTCAGAGATTGAAGAAGGAAAGACAGCTAAAGTCGTGTCCTTTAGAAAAGTCGCTTAATAAAACTTGGAATAAGGAAAATAGTGAAGGTGAAGAATGAAAACATATCGAGTGAAATATAAGGAACAGATCTATGAGCTTGGAATCGAACTGATATCAGAAACAGAAGCTGAACAATTGAAAGTGACTGAGAGTACACAAGCGAAAACGCAGGAAATAAGCAAGCAACCGTCATCAAATGAGAGCGAGCAATTGCTAGCGCCATTGCCTGGAAAGATTTTTGATGTTAAGGTAGCAAACGGCATGAAAGTGAAAAAGGGCGACCTTTTGTTGATTATTGAAGCAATGAAATTGGAAAACGAAATTCTAGCACCAAGGGATGGTGTGATTAAAAGATTAAACAAGAATAAAGGGGAATCTGTAGCATCAGGTGAATCATTGCTTGAATTTGCTTATGGATGTTAGGTGAAAATATATGTTGCAGAATTTCATTGACTCTATTGGTTTCTTTTCCCTTACCGGACAACAGATTCTGGTGATTGCCATAGCCTTAGGATTTATTTATTTAGCTATTGTAAAGAAGTATGAGCCCTATCTGCTGTTGCCAATTGCCTTTGGCATGATGACAGTCAACCTGCCCTTAACAGGGATTATGGATGAAGGCGGACTCTACTACTATCTCTATCAGGGAGTTAAGCTCGGCATTTACCCGCCAATCATATTTTTGTGTGTTGGCGCTTCAACAGACTTTGCTCCATTGATCGCGAATCCCAAAAGCATACTTTTAGGTGCGGCTGCACAGTTTGGCATCGTTGTTGCCTTTTTGGGAGCTATCTTTTTGGGCTTTGATACAGCAGTTGCAGCATCTATTGGAATCATTGGTGGTGCGGACGGACCAACGGCAATCTATCTGACAAGCAAATTGGCACCAGATTACCTGGGCCCCATCGCCTTGGCGGCGTATTCGTATATGGCCCTTGTACCCATTATTCAACCGCCAATTATTAAGGCTTTAACGACAGAAAAGGAACGCAAGATTAAGATGACCCAACTTCGGGAAGTCAGCAAGCTAGAAAAAGTAGCCTTTCCAATCATCATCATTTTACTGGTTGTCTTGTTTCTGCCTTCTTCGGCCCCGTTGATTTTTATGTTGATGTTCGGCAATCTCTTGAAGGAATCCGGCGTTGTGCCAAAACTTGTTGATGTGGCCCAAAACAGCCTGATGTATATTGTAACCATTTTTCTTGGGGTAACAGTGGGCGCAAAGGCCAGTGCAGGTGTTTTACTTGATCCCATGACATTGAGAATTATTCTTTTGGGGCTGATTGCTTTTGCCAGCGGAACGGCTTCGGGTGTCTTGTTTGGCAAATTTATGTGTTTCATCACAAAAGGAAAGATCAATCCAATGATTGGGGCAGCGGGTGTATCCGCAGTGCCGATGGCCGCTAGAGTTGTACAGAAGGTAGGCCAGGATGAAGACTCAAGCAACTTCCTTCTTATGCATGCCATGGGCCCCAACGTTGCGGGTGTCATAGGTTCCGCCATTGCTGCAGGTATATTCCTGAGTATTCTACAATAGACATACTATTGCCGATTATGGGGAGATTTCCCTACTAAAAAGAGTTACATAATGTATCAAACGTAAATGAGGAGGCCATCACCTTCTTATTTATGTTATAGAGAAGAAAACGAAGAAGACAACAAGAAACCGCCAAGATTGGCGGTTTCTTTATCGCAGGAAATAATATTTCTCTTTGGCATCAACGTTAATGGCCGATTAGCTGACTGCGGTGTTCAAGACCCAGCCTAGGGTACGGCATACGAAATAATAATCTTAACTATACAAAACTATACTTTTACTAATGTTCCAAAAGTTCTATTAGGTTTGTTGCTTATCGCTAAGGTGTTACAACTAAGTTTTCGAATTGCAACGAACTCTTGCATAAGCCTGCGAATGATGCCCTAATATTTAATGGTACATATTAATTGTATGTCATTTTGTGGGGAAGTCAAAGGCTAATTAATGGTTTTTTGCAAAGTAACGTATTTTTAAATTGTAGCTAAATCCATTGAATGTCGTAGGAAAAACCTTGTCATCACCTCTTCTAAGCTTATACATTGCATTGCATACGTTTTTCATTTTATCTTCCAAATTCATTTCAGCATGAATTTTATTTGAGACTATGTCAACATGTGGTTTTTCATTTTTAAAAGCATTGCTTAATTCATTAGTAATAAAGTTTTGAATCTCCTTATCTAAAGTAATATGTTTGTTTAACTCGCTATTGTTGATTTTAGCGGACTGAAACAAGCCCACTTTACTATCAGGAGATTTCAGCCTTTCGAACTCTTCATAAGTAAGAGGTCTGCCGTAAAGACCTTCATAATTCCAAAGACCACTTTTTGCAATTTCAGGGATTGGACTAAATTTACCAAACCATGTTAATGGTGGAAAAAACTTTACATCTTGGTTCAAGCTGCTTAGCAGACCCTCTTCGATTCGTAATCTAGTTGACTTATCATAAATTGCAATACATGAGAAACTCACATGATCAATAATGTATTTTGTAATATGCTTCTCGATTTGTTTTTCATAATCTAAGTCTACAAGTCTTGTGATTTTTTGCAGATCCCAGGTGGGCAGATATTCCTCTTTGTTCAGAATAAGCAAAGCTCGTCCGATATTCTTTCTAAAGATACTCCCTCGCTGATCTTCTGTCATGAAGTGGTCACGCAGTCGACGTTTTAGATTTCCTTGTCCGGTGTGTGTTCCTATACGTATAATTCGTGGATATCCATAAAAGGTTTCGGCTTTGTCAAACATGATATAAACACCATTTTCAAATGGGATATCACTGATAGATAATCCATTGTATGTTGGGAGTTTAGAGATTTCTTTGTGAATTTCAATCGCTGAGACAGAGCTTTTATATTCTTGGATAAGCTTATTTAGTGAAGGAATCCATAAATTCAAATTTTTCCCTTTCAATGGAATTGCATAATGAGCAAGCTGAGGGATTATTTGCTCGTAATATGTTCGCCCCATAATAAGGGTGAAATTGTCATTCTGAATATCAGTTAAAGAGCGCAGTTTCTCAATTACGCTTTTTGCCCATTCTGACTTTTCGTTTTCAGTTTTGTTATTCAAAGTTTCATCATAGGGATCAATAACTTCATCTTGATAAAGCAATCCGTATTTCGTCGATAAAATGAAGATTTCATCTCCAATTAGTTTCGCATACTGATAGGCTTTAACAAAATACTGGCTTGCACTATACATTTCTGCAGCAGAACATGGGTAGCTTTTCTTTTTTGCTGTACAAGAGAGAATCACAATTTGTTTCATAATAACCTCTTTCATAAGAATCAATTATTTGTAATGTTTTGATTTTTGCTTATATTTCAATTCTAGCTAATTTTATTAAATATTCAAGATGTACTCACGATATAGACGGAAGACATCAAGAAACTCAGTTTTACTAGGTAGAAGGTAGTACCATTTCAAAACATTGTTTTCTCTTACCCTTGAATTATTATCACTAGAGAAGCGATTATGGTTGTTGATTCCTTTACAAGAAAATATATAGATTCAACAATATAAGCTTTATCTATTAAAAATGATTATTTACGTCTATAAAAACAAAATATTTGTGATTAGCAACATAAAAGTGATAAAATAACAATGGCTGTTATGAATAGGATAAGGAGGGGTTATATGAAGTTTTCTGCGTATTTGATTGAAGATAATGGATATCGATTTAAAGATTTAGTAAAGTCAGAGTCGGCTGGAAGATGGTTTGACCTAACAGAAAAATATGAGTTTGATGTTGCTGTATACTTGGGTAAGTGCAAAGCCAAGAATCCTGTGTGGTTAGATTTCGTACGAAATGCGATAGAGGATGATATAGAAGATGAACTTGATGAGTATTATAACTCTTCTACTAGAGCAGTAATTTTTGTGAAACTTGATGGATATTTCATTGCTTATCCTTTAGGTTTCGGGAGACATTTACTGTGGGATTATCCGATAGTTAGAGATTTTGGAATTAAAGTAGCTCTTAATAATGTTAATCCTAAAAAGCTTAAAGGGATGGACAAGCTAACGCTTTCTGATAACATGATGCAATCGAAACAACAATCATCTAGAAGCACTAGTGTTAATGAGTTTAATGTAGATAAACGAAAGGATTTCTTACGGACAATCGCAGGCGAAACTTTGTCAAATGTATTAGATAAGAGAATTTCAGGGAGTGATTCTGTTCAGTTTTCACAGGAAGTTGATTTTGGTGGTTTGTATGATTTAAGTACTAAATTAATAGCGTATTATTGTAGTGATGCTTATAAAGCGAATTTTGCCTGGTATGATAACGTGCAAGTTGAGAGAAATAAATCTACAATAGAAAAGTTAAATAGGTTGCTAATTGATGAATTTAATGGAGGTAGAGAAATTTTCTTAGTTCCTCCTGAAATTGTTGAAGATTTATATGTCGAAGAAATGAGTTTGACAGAAAAAGGTGAGAAGTACACTTTTAGTATAACTTCTTTAATAGAGCATTTTGAATCTAAAGAGATAGGGTTTACATATGATAATCTAAAAAACAGGACGCTGTTTATTCATGATTCAGATGGAGAGTTGCAGTACAAATGGAAATTACTTAATTGCTTAATGACAGAAGTTAGATTCGATGGAAATGTATATTCATATATGATGGGCTCATGGTTCAAAATTAATGGTGATTACTTAAACCAAGTAAATAATTTTCTTGATGAGGTTGATATGTGCTCTATAGAATTAATAGATTGTAATGTTGGTGAACATGAAGGTCCATATAATAAGCGCGCAGTGAGTAATCACGGAGATTTATTGTTGATGGATAAGGGGTTGATTCGAGGTGTTGAAGTATGTGATATACTCTCCAGAGAAAGGCATTTTATCCATGTAAAACACTGGAATAGATCAAGTACTATGAGTCATTTGTTTTCGCAGGGACGTGTTTCTGCAACTATGATTCATAATGATTTGACTTTTAGGAAAGATGTTAAGGCAAAGCTTCAAAAATTGGATTCAACTTTCGATATAATTGATTTGGAGGAGTATCGTTCAAGCGATTATGAGATTGTTTATGGTGTTATTTATCCTGGTGATGAAACGATTTCAGCAAGATTACCTTTTTTCTCTAAAGTGAATATGATGCAAAGTGTTGAAACTTTACGGGGTCTAGGGTTTAAAGTTTCACAAATGCATATTAAGCAAATTAATTAGTGAGGTGAATATTTTAGCTCAAGAGAATCTTGAATTCAAAGGAATTGTTTGTTTGACATTTGGTATCCATGTGTGATTCAGAATTATCAGTCTACTGTTTTAATTTATAAGTCAGATGTAGTATCATGTACTAGAATAAAAAACGATGTGTAAAACTAAGATTATGACATTAGAAACAATAGAGCTTTGTTTTCTTCATATATATGAGAAGAAAACAAAGCTCTATTATTATAGATTATTAATTTTGTTTTATAACAATTAAAGCTTCCTGAACATTTTTGAATTTATCTATCCGTCTTCCCATTGTACTATGTTTGTAGTCTGTCGTGATCAGTTCGATAGAATATCCTTTAAGTGTTTTTGAAGCAAGTTGATTTATTTCTTCTATTGAAATCATTCCGGTATTACTATAACTCAAAACTAAGTTTGATTTTCTTTCAGAAATTAGTTCAAACATATCTTTAAAAGCATTTTTAACTTTGGTTTTTATACAAAATGGAGACTGATGCCTATCTGTTCTATATCTTCCTTTAAATTTTATATCCGGGTAATCGTACTTCACCAGCGTTTCGATTGTATGATAGAAACGCGAGTAATGCACAAAACAATATGGGGGATCGGCATATACTGTAGATTCTACCGGAATATTTCGCAAACAATCTTTAAAATCTAACGCCATAGTTTGATAATTAAAACCATGAGTATGTGACATGGAATCTCTTAGTTCTATTAGTTTTCTCTTAACATATGGTGTAATTTCTTTATTGCGATATATCATTATATCTTTCATTGAAGTTTCCGTATTTGCTTCTCTGTATTGTGCATAGTGTCCAGTACTTTGAGCGTTATAGGACATAGCAAACATAAGAGCGGTTAGTATTGCAGAACTAAAAGTTTTATCTTGGAACGTGTCTGCTACATATCGATACGAATCAATCCACACGCATTGTTCGTAGGTCCAATATGTCCCCGAGTAGTATTTTGCAAAAAGATAGTACTTTCCATTCCAAGAGTCTTTGTTGATTAATTCGCGTTGAGCTTCTTCAATTAATTTAAATTCTTCTATAGTCATATCACTTCTGTACATAAATTGGTCAGTAGCTATACCGTGAGATATAATGAGTTCATTATATTTTTTTGTAGCAGCAGCAATTACATCATCAATTATATTCAAATTACTATACCAATCATAATTATTTAAATATGTCTCAGCTAAGATTTTAGAATATATTTGAATATCGTTAGAAATTACAGGAGCGTGTCCTCTTAATGCTCCAGATAATGTTGCAGAACCAGCAAAAAGATCTACAACAGTACCACCGTCGATATATGCAGATTTTATTCCACTCATAATAAAGTCTAAAAGATTTGTTTTTGAACCCATATATTTAATAAAGTTAGGATAAGTATTATTGTACTCTAACATTTTAAACCACCTTAAATTTGATTTATATTAAGTATAAACTTTATCGATTCACTTATCAAGAACAAACGTTCTAATTGAGCGTTTTATCCATTTGTAGAAGAAAAGTTAATATTTTTTTGTTGTTTATTACTTTTTTTTATGGAATTAAAAGTAAAATGTTATATAATTATACATATTATTTTATAAAATGGAGGAGCAACATGAAGACAGAAAAGCATGTGCCGGTAGAGTTACTTAGAAAATATAACGTCCCAGAAGAATTAATTAAGAGGTTTTATTTTTATAATTATAATCATGCACTTGAATTATTAACACAAGCATTTCAACCTGAGTGGGAAGAGATCATTGAAAGTTTGCTGAAGTTCGATATAACTATTGATGAACTGCGTGAGAGTGGTGGAAATCAGACTCAAATACCAAAGAAATTTGATAATATACTGTATCCATACGGGTGGCGCGAAATTCGTATTTCTGGTGATTTACGTATTGGTTTATATCCAAGACAAGAGAAGCAACGGAAAGGATTTGCAAAAGAACCGGTAGAGGAATACATAATGGAAGGATATATTGATGGCCATAATATTGATTTTTTAAAGAATCGTGTAGCATTTGATTTAGAGTGGAATAGTAAAGATCAGACATTTGATAGAGATTTACTAGCTATGAGAACATATTACGACTGCAATGTGATTAGTGTAGGTATTATAGTAACGAGGGAAAAAGAACTCAATGATGTTTTCCGCACTATTTATGATTGCAACTCGAAAAATGAATGGAAATCAATTCAGCGCAAATACGGTGCTAGTACAACTTGGATTGGGAAGTTAAATACACGACTAGATTCAAGAAGAAACGGGGGGTGCCCAATATTAGCCGTTGGTATTAGAAAATCTTGTGTAGTAGACTGGAGCGAAGGTTATGTTGATGAGAACAAGCCAAAAGAGATTTAAGATACAGTAAATGGGGTTTGTCAAAACGTTATACTAGAACTAATCTTTTAAACTTTCTTAACTCAAGTAATTTGATTTGTGAGGAGGAAATATGAAAATTGAAATTGGCGAATCGTTATTCCTATCATGGTTACGTCATGCTAAGGGGTGTCAGTTGGTTCAAACGAATTGGAAGCCATCTACATCTTCGTGGGAGCTATTGAATGAGGAAGAAGTTGAGCGATTGATGGGTTATTCAATTGAATACTTCCGCACAAAATATGGCATCGATGTATTTAAAAAGAATACTTCGTACATGCAGTTTTTGCAGCAGGCAGAAGTGGATGCATTGGGAATGGCTATGACCGAGTCTGGGCAGGAGTATTATGCAATAGATGTAGCATTTCATGAAGCTGGCTTAAATTATGGAAGTAAAGACGAAACTGCGATGCGTGTTGTTAAAAAGATTATTAGAACGGCCATGTGTTTACGAGCTTTCTTTGATACAAATAATGGTACAATTATATTTGCATCTCCTAAGATTCATAAAAGCACAATGGATGTACTTGTTCCATATATGGAAGATATAGATGTTATATTTAAAGAGTTTAATTATGACTTTCAGATTCGATTATTTGGTAATGGAGATTTTAAAGAAAAGGTTTTTGATCCAGTTATTGCTGCGAGTGGAATTGTATCAGATACATCTGAGTTATTTATGAGAAGTATTCAGATGTATAATCTATTTGCATCGGATAAATATTCAAAATCAAAAGTTTTGGGAAAAAGAAAAATTCAAGCAAGTAGTATAAATATTGAACAAATTGAGGTTACAGACAGTAGTAGTTTGTCTGAAATGAAGATTGGTGTATTTGTGAAAACGAATATAATGCGATTGATTGAAGAGCGGAAGATTTCTAAAGAAGAAATTGAGTTGATGACCTCTAAGAAGTACTCGAAAAAGATCTTCAATATGAATTTGCCAGTATTGAAAGAAGTTGTTGATGATTTACCGATCTCACAACAGCGAGTGGATCAACGCGGATATGGTCGCTATTGGAATTTTACAATTAAGATTTATGGGAAAGAATATTTGGTTTGTTCACAATGGGTCGAAGGGTTACATAGGAGTCAATTCATTGAATGGATGAAAGTAATTGAGAAGTGAATATATAAACATAAAGCGTGGGTTTTCCCACGTTTTGTTTTATAATAAAGAAGAAAGTGATTTTGGAGCGAATAGTGATGCTTGTTATAGAATCAATCTTTATAATATAGACTCAGGATCAGGGAGGTAAGATATGAAAATCTACTTAGGGAAATTCAGTAAACAATACCAAGAACAAATCGAGAAAAAGTTCTATGCAGCAGGCGAGGAGGGGAACTCATGGTATGCTGGTGTCCAGCCTGGCGATTTTGTGTTTGTTGCCTATGAAGGTGAAATTATCGCTTTATGGAAAGCTCGGGAATATACTCAATTGAAAAATACGGTTAATCCTGATAATGATGGTGTATTGCAGTTTGATGAAGTGAAAATATTTAAAGATATTAGTGTGATTAATAACTTTGCACGTTATAAGCATTTTCTACATGATTTAAACTTGGTTAATAAAGTTTCAAAAAGTGTGAAAGCGGGATTTGTAGAAATTAGTACAGCGGTTGAATGTCCTAAGGCAGAAGACATTGACTTTAAATCTGGGTTAATTAATGTCTATATCAGTCTTGAAAAAGTCGAACTTGACTACAAGGAAGGAGATATTCGTGTAACAATCGATAGTCTTGAAAAAATGAAGATTCTAGGTGTTGAAAGATATCAAGGCGGCAAATTTATAGTATATGAAGAGTTGAATCGCTTATATGAAGAAAAAAATGCGCTAGAAGGAAAATATTCTGTTCGCGAGCTGTGCGAGTTAGCGCTTAAAGACCAAGCGCCTAACAAACGTAGGTTTTTACTCACATTAATCGAAGAATTAGAGAAAAAGGGATATATGAAGGTTTCCAATATCATTCGTCTATATGATAATTTGCTTGTTGGAAGAAAACGAACTGCGACTCCAAAGGGGGCGGCAAAGGATCGGGACAAAGTGAATGAACAAATTGACGAAGAGTCGTTTGATGAGAGTACTGAACAGTATCTAACAGCTGCAAATCTTTTAAATTATAATCCTAATGTTATTCTTTACGGACCTCCAGGAACAGGGAAAACGTATGCGACTGAGAAGATTATTGATAGCTTTGAAAAGAAATATTTTCATGGGAAAGGCAGCTTCGAAATTGCATCAGCTGAGAATCGAGTAAAATCAATTACTTTTCATCAGTCTTATTCATACGAGGAATTTATTGAAGGAATTAGACCTATTTTAAAAAATGAGGAGGCTGAGGGGGTAGGTTATCAGCTTGAAAACGGCTTGTTTAAAGAGTTTTGTATAAATGCAGAAAAAGAAATTATTAAGAGAAAAGAAAATGCTGAGTATGTAGATATGATACATTCCGAGAGTCGGATCTGGAAGATTTCTCTAGGAGAACGAAAATTAGATGACATTTTTAATGAGTGTATAAATGTTGGAGAGATTGCAATTGGTTGGCTGCCGGATCATGATCTGACTGACATGGATTATGAAGAAATTCGGTTAACACTTGGTAATGATAGTGATTTTGGTGACAAGCCGACTCAAAATGCTAACTCGATTAATGCGTTTGTAAATGAAATGACCATTGGTGACATTGTTTTTGTATATGATGGGCAACAAACAACTAGAATGATTGGGGTTATTAAGTCAGGTTACTGTTATAAAAAAGAATATGCATATAAGCATCGACGAAGTGTTGAGTGGTTTAAGGATCTTAATTATCCGATTGATATACATAAATATAACGGATATAAGAATTTGACCTTAAAAACAGTATATAAGCTAGGAAGAATTAGTGTATCTGATGTTATTGAGATTGTTACAAATTATAGTAACTATACACAAAGTCAAGAGGATAAAAGAGAAATTAAACCCTATTACATGATTATCGATGAAATTAACAGAGGGAATATTGCAAAGATATTCGGAGAATTAATTACGTTAATTGAGCAAGATAAACGAGGAAAACAAAAGAGTGTATTGCCATACTCAAAGAAAGAATTTTCTGTTCCTAGTAATTTATACATTATAGGGACTATGAATACTGCGGATAGATCAATTGCTGCTATTGATACAGCGTTAAGAAGGCGATTTACATTTATTGAAATTGAACCGGATTCTAGCGTTTTATCAAGGAATGAAAATCCGATTATTAATGATACAGTTGATCTGACGAAATTATTGGATGCGATTAATGAAAGAATCATGGACAAGTATGATCGTGATCATCGTATTGGGCATGCCTATTTCATGGGAATTGAGACATTAAGTAACTTTTATCAAACTTGGTATTATGAGATACTTCCACTTTTAAATGAATACTTTTATAACGATATAGACACGCTAAAAATGATTGTTGGTAAGAGCTTTTATGATAGATATGGAAATATTAAGTATCTGACTACAACCCAAATGTTAGAAAATTTATCAGAATTTGAGAAAGCGGTTATTAGTATATATCAGGAAAAAGAAAATGGATGATACGAATGTTATAAAGATATTTGAAGATTCACAGCAAAAACTTTCTTTAACTGAACAACAGAAGAAAGATATTATTTCTATGAAATCAATTATTGGAGAGAATAATCTAATCCTTCAAGCTGATGGGAAGTTGTTAATTAAACATTATGTAGGTTTTGTCCAATTGAATAAAACGCGATTGTTGATTTACCCTAAGATTGCTAATCATGAAGGTTGCAAAAATTCAATAGATAAATCATTTGAAATTTTCATTAAGATGCTTTCTTTTACTAATTATAATCAAGTAAAAAGAATACCAAGCAGTCAGACTTTAGACCGGTTCGAAGGGGATCTTTTGGAGCTTTTTATTGGGATCTATGTCGATGAATTACTTCTTCAATTTCGGCGTGACATAAATCGTGGGTACAACATAGTATCTGAGAATCAAAGCTTTATAAAGGGTAAAATTGATTACACTGAAACGATGAAAAAGAATAGTTTCAGAAAACACTTGCATTATGTTCATTATGACCAGTACAGTGAGGATATACTTCTTAATGGGATTTTTAAATCGATTTCGCTTAATTTAATATCAAGGACGAATAACAAAAATAACAAAAGAAAGTTAAAACAATCCTTATTGTGGCTTGAAGATGTAACACGTGTACGATTGAGTGGTGATATTTGGAATAATATAAAGTTTGATCGACATAATTCAAAATATGAAGCTGTATTTAATATGGCAAAATTATTTTATCAGAATTCTAATCCTTCTTTAAACAAGGGGAAAGAGCTAGCGTTTAGCTTCTTAGTTCCGTTGAATCGACTATTTGAACTCTACTTGTATAAAATTCTATGCAGATATGCTTCTGCTGAGTATAGAATTAAATATCAAGCACCAGTCAAGTATTTAGCACGTTTGAAAGATAAGAAGCTTTTGCAATTAAAACCTGATATTACTTGCATTAATGAAAATGGGATCGCTTGTGTTATTGATGCAAAATATAAATACGCACAATATGATGGGTCAACTTTGAAAATATCTCATGATGATATTTATCAGATGTTAGCATATAGTATTCGCTTTAAATGTAGAAATATTGTTCTTATATATCCTAGATTTTTAGGTCAAAAGGACGAATTTTTAATAGAAGAATTATTGATAGAGAATTATGAACATGAAATATCGATAAAGCTTGTTCGAGTCGATTTAGAGAAATCGCCAGAATTACTTGCGAGACAGCTAGAATTATTATTGGCTAGACAAGAAATGTAAATGGAGGAAAAAATGAACTCAAGCGCGATTGGACAATTACTTAAAGAGATTTCTTGGGAAGGTAAAGGAGTTAAGAGTTACCGAGATGGTGGACTTGGTCGTGAAAATGTATTAACTGCCGAGGTTTTTCAAGCGCTAGATTTCTTGCCTCGAGAAGATTTCTTTGGAGAAGTTGTACTGAAATCTCATTTAATTAGAGAAACAACTCAAGTGGCTGATGAGGTAATTAGTGAAATTGATTCAGCTGAGTTTATATTACTTCCTGGTAACTATTATTTGCGTCCAAGTGAAAACTCGCATTTTACTGGAATAGGGGTACAGCCAGATGTTCTTGTTGAATCTGAAAAATCAAGTATTCTTATTGAAGCAAAGCGTATTCGAAGTGGAAGTGCGTTTAATAAACAACAACTGGCACGCGAATTTGTACTAGTAACAAGAGAATCGAAACAGAAAAAGCCTTTCTTATTACTAGTGCTGAAGAACGAACCTCCAATTAAAGTTAGTGGAGCGGGAATTATGGAGATTCGAGAAGCGATTTTGAAAGATTTGAAAGAAGTCTATGAACAAACAGAAGGGCATCATATGGAATACGAACAACTTGTTGATTTAATTGATACTTCAGTTGCATGGGTGACATGGGATCAAATTAATAGTATTGTAAAAGAACAGGTAAGAAAGTATGATGTTGAGCAACCTGTAAATCGAACAATTCAAAGACTAGTAGAATCGATTAATGAATCAATCGAAAGACATAGCTAAACAACGGAGGAGAACTTGAAGAATTCAGAAGTCTTTTTATCACTATATCAAGAAATAGAAGAGTACTTTCAGCGGGAGCTTGAGGCGAATCATCACTTGCGGTTTTATGCCATGGTGGATCAGATGAAGAAGCGGAATGCTGCGGTTAGGCGGTATGAGTTTGATCTTCGTGAGTTTTCTGATCTGCGCAATGCCATTACCCATGGGAATATGGGAAAGGATGTGGCCATTGCAGAACCTCATGATAAGGTAGTTGAACAGCTTAAGTTGATTAAGGAACAGATTATGGCAGCACCACCCATTACCTCTGTGGTGAATCATCAGGTTCGAATCGTGGATGGAGACATGAAGTTGTCTGCTGCATTGGGCATAATGAATGATCATGGCTATGGTCAATTGCCAGTTTATGATGGAGACCGATACAAGGGGATCTTCAATGGAGAGATTCTTATGCGTTGGCTGCGGGGGCATGCAGAGTCCTCTGTATTGGAAATGGATCGCGTGACCTTGGAAGAGATTATCGAGAGTGATCGAGATCAAGGACATCAGGTGATTTTTAAACCACGATCATCTTCTGTATTTGAGATTCAAGAAACCGTAGAGCATTATACCGACAAGCAGTATCGACTTCAGGCTATTATTGTTACAGAGAATGGCTTGCCGACAGAGAAACCATTAACCATTATCACATCAGCGGATTTGCCGCTGATCTTCGAATGAGTGAGGTGTTTGTATGATACGACTGGCAAATGAAGGCGATTTATGGGCAATGACACAAATCTACAATCAGGCGATTTTGCGGGGAACCTGCAATGCCTTTACGGAAACCTTTGAGATGGAAGAGCGAATGGATTGGTTTGTTGCTCATCAAAATGAGCATTATCCTTTGTATGTGTATGAGAAGGAAGACCAGGTTGTAGGACTCTTTTATTTCACCGCATATCGGCCTGGCCGCTTGGCTATGAAGGGGACAGCAGAGATCTCTTATTATGTTCATGAAGATTATCAGGGACAGGGAATTGGTTCAATCATGATGGAGTATGCTTTGGATCTGGCACCAGACTTGGGGTTTGATACTTTGGTTGCCATACTTTTAAGTGTCAATGAGGGCAGTCTTGCCTTGCTGAAAAAGTACAGCTTTGCTGAGTGGGGCAGGATCCATGATGCGGTACAGTTGTCCTTTGGTCGATGTGATCATTTATACTACGGTAAGAAGATAGGAGACTGACATGATACTATGGATCAACGGTTCCTTTGGTAGTGGAAAAACCCAAACTGCATACGAACTGCAAAAGCGGCTTCCAAAGGCTCATGTATTTGATCCGGAAGAAGCGGGCTTTTATATCAAAAAGAACTTGCCTGATTCTTTGTCATTGAATGATTTTCAAGACTATGAGATGTGGCGACAGACCAATCGAGAGATGTTGCTGTATTTACATGAACATTATGACGGTGTCGTATTGGTGCCCATGACAGTAACCAATGCAGACTACTTAAGTGAGCTAACGGCTGGTTTTGAGGAAGCTGGTGTAGACTTTCATCATGTGACGCTTGCAGCCACCAAGGAAACCTTGCTGAAGCGACTGAGTGGTCGAGGGGAGAGACGCGGAGCTTGGGTCTTTGATCAAGTTGATCGATGTGTAGAGTCTTTGTCTGGTGATGCCTTTGGCGTTCATATCCATACCGATGAGCTCACTATCGATCAAGTGGTTGAAAAGGTTGCTTGTGTTTGTGGATTGTCTTTGCAAACAGATCAGCGATCTGGATTTATGAAGAAGGTTCAAAGACTGATGGTGTGGAAACAGCATATGCGATTGTTTGGATAATGAAAGACGCGTGGCTACGCGTCTTTTTTGGTGTCTGCTTGCTTTTTCTGGTTTCTATACTGGTTGGGAGACATGCCCACATAGTTTTTGAAAGCCCGGCTGAAATAGTGCTGGCTGTTGTAGCCGACCAGCTGTGAGATCTCCTTCATGGAGTAGAGCTTGTTTGGATTTAAGAGGAGCTGAATAGCCATATTGGTTCTGAGCTCATTGAGGTAATCGGTGAAGCTCAGGCTGGTTCTTTGCTTGACGATTCTGGTGACATAAGATTCGCTGGTGAAGTATTTCTTTGCAATAGATTGAAGGCTCAATTCGTTGTTGGTGAAATGCTCTTTGATGTATTGTATGATGGCTGCACCGATATCTGCTTGGGTGCTTTCCTCTTCTTCCAGTTCTTTGAGTCGGTTCTTTTCCCAGATGCGGTGGGCATAGTCCCGCATGGCCTTTTCAATGAGTGGACGGAAGTTCCGGTAGTCGATGGGCTTGAGCAGGTAGGTGTAAACGCCTAAGTCCAGGGCTTTTTGCGCATAGGCAAATTGGTTATAGCCGGAAATGATGATGATCTTGGCGTCTTCATCGATCTCTCTGGCTTTTTCAATGACTTCCAGTCCATTCATGAGGGGCATGTTGATGTCCATGAGAATAATTTCTGGTCTGTATTCTTTGATGGCTTCTAAGGCTTCCTGTCCGTCCTCCGCTGTGGCAATCACCGTCAGGTTTAAGTCATAGGATTCAATTAGCTTTTTCAGGCCGTTACGGATGGTTTCTTCATCGTCGGCAATGACTACTCGATACATAAGCTTCCCTCTTTTTTGACTGGTATTTTTAAGAGTACAATGGTGCCCTTGTCTTCTTTGCTGTCGACTCGGATTTGATAGTCTTCGCCGAAGGTGTATTTTAAGCGTTCATTGATGTTGTAGAGGCCGTAATGGTCGGATTCGATTGAATCCTTCAGGTTGGCTTTTAGACTATCCAGTTTAGCCTCTGTCATGCCGACTCCATTGTCCCGCACTTCGATATGCAGAAAGTGTGCTTCCTTGGTGACGATGATATCAATGGATCCGCCTTGTTTCTTTGGTTTTAGTCCATGGTAGATGGCGTTCTCCACCAAAGGCTGGATGATTAGTTTAGGTACGCATTCCTGATTGAGGTTTTCGCCCGTTTGGAAATTGTATTGGATTTTGTCTTTGTATCGTACCTTCTGGATTTCCAGATAGGTTCTTGCGTGTTCAATCTCATCCTCGATGGGGATATACTCGCTGCCGCCGCTTAAGGAGATGCGGAAAAACCGGGACAGAGAATTTACCAGATCGGCCACTTCGAAGGCATTGTACTCCAAGGCTTTCCACTGGAGGGTGTCCAGGGTGTTGTACAAAAAGTGCGGATTGATCTGGGACTGGAGTGCCCGAAATTCCGCCTGGCGTTTCTGCTTTTGGGAGTTGACCACCTGATTGATCAGGTTTTCTATCTCATTCAGCATCTGGTTGAAGACTTGGCCCAAAACGGAAACCTCATCGGTCTTTTGCAGATCGGAATAGGACTGCAGGTTACCGTGGGATACCTCAATCATATTGGATTTGAGGGATTGAATGGGTTTCACGATGGAGTTTGAAAGCATGACCGCCAAGAACATGGAGATGATAAACAGGATAAATCCAATCAAAAGGATATATTGGAGTATGTTGTTGGTTTGTTCATAGAGCATGCTGTCTTCGATCAGGGTGCAAAGAATCCAGTCTTCCGTATAGGGAATGGAAGAGTAGTAGATGGTGGCATTCTCCTCTTCTATGTTCTTGATGGTTAAGGTACCGGAGGGAGTTGCCTGGGTTTTGCTTATGATGGAAGCCAGCCCTTGGTCTGAAATATAGTCCTTTTTCAGTGTGCTTGCATTGGTGGAATAGATCTCTTGGTTGGTGTTCATAATCCAGGTGAAGCCCTCGTAGAGGTCGATGGTGCTTACCACTTCCGAGAAACGTTGCAGGTTAACGGAACCATTGATAAAGCCGACTTTCTCCTTGTTCTCATTAAGGATGGGATAGCAAAGGATGAAAATCGATTGCTGGTCGGACTTGGATACAATGGGCTTGCTGATGACATATTCCCGGTCGGTGGACATGGCTTCCTTGAAGTAGTCCCGGTTGGATACGTCAATGGTGATTTGATCATTGATCCAACCCTGGCCATCAACCCCGCCAATGGCGAAGGTCTCGTTGGGATTGCCGTATTGGCCCCGAAGGACTTCGTTTAGTTGGGCTAGGTAGGGTTTGATTTCATTAAAGTCCATGGTTTTGGTGGACGGATTTTCATTGATGATGCGGATTTCACTGACTCGTTGGTTCATCCAAGATCCGATTTCGTTGGCTTTGGAATCGATTAGCTGGGTGATATTATGTTCCAATTCTTCTGTGCGCAGGTGTTTGATTTTGGTTTCCATCAATAAGGAAAGTACGCTGATGGAAAGGGCAATCAGCACGACGAAAGAAAGAATGATTTTTGATCGTAAAGACATGCGGTCCCCTTAGACTGTTTGACATTTGTTTCCCTTCAACATTATACCGGATCCGTTTGGCTTTTCAAGACAGAGTGACTGAGAGTTCAAAAACAGGAAATCTGGTGTAAATACAAAGAGGGTGGAAGCTGTTAGACTGATAAGCGAAAACGTTATTGTTTTAACAAACATAATAAGGGGGAGAAAGAAGTGAAGAAGATTTTAGTTTTTTTGCTGATGGTTGCCATGCTTGTATCCATGGTTGGCTGTTCGCAAAGTGCGGCGGTTGAAGAACCAGCGGCACCAGCAGCGGAAGAGACAGCTCCAGCTGTAGAAAATGCTATTGCAAATGGTACATACCAAGGTGTTGGGGAAGGTAAAGGCGGAGATATTTCCGTTGAAGTAACCATTGAAGATGATGTGATTACAGCCATTACTGTTTTGGAAGAAAATGAAACCGACGGCTTGGATCAAGCCTTGGTTACCTTGACAGAAGAGATCTTGCGAACCAACTCATTGGACGTGGATACAGTGGCTGGTGCCAGTGTAACATCCAATGGTTTTGTAGAAGCGATCACGGCTGCATTGAGTGCTGCCAACGCGACGCCTCAAATGTTGAAGGCTGTTGAGGTAGCAGAGGTTGAGACTGCTCGTGAGTCTTTGACTGAAACTCATGACGTTGTGGTTATCGGTGCGGGTGGTGCTGGTCTGACAGCGGCTATTGAAGCAAAAGCGGCAGGCGCGGATGTTATTGTTCTTGAAAAAATGCCGGCGGCAGGTGGTAATACATTGATTTCCGGCGCGGAATACGCAGCATCCAACAACTGGCTGCAAAAAGAAATGGGCATTGAAGACTCTGTAGAACAACATATGGAAGATACGCTGAAAGGCGGCGACCATGTGAATAACCCTGACTTGGTTCGCGTGGTAGCGGAGAATGCCTTGGCAGGTGCCGAGTGGTTGCGTGATTTTGTGAATGTAGAATGGGAAAATGAGTTGATGCAATTTGGCGGTCACTCTGCGAAACGAAGCTTGATTCCTCATGGTGCAAGCGGTAAAGAGATCATTACTAAGCAATTGGCCAAGGCGGAAGAAATGGGGATTCCTGTTCTTTTGAACACCAAAGCGACTGCTTTGATTACAGACGATGCTGGTAAAGTTGTTGGTGTGGAAGCGGAAGGCAAAGACGCGGACTATATCTTTAATACCAACAAAGCGGTCATTATCGCAGCTGGTGGATTTGGATCCAATGTAGAAATGCGCGTGAAGTACAATCCGGACATTGACGGATCAATTCTTTCGACAAACTCACCAGGATCCACTGGCGACGGCATTGTTATGGCGGAAGCCGTTGGCGCGGACTTGACTGGCATGGAATATATTCAAACATACCCGATCTGTGATCCTTTGTCTGGTACACTCTTGTATGTGGATGATGCCCGTCTGTATGCACATACTATTATTGTGAACCTGGAAGGCAAGCGATTTGTAGAGGAATTGGGTCGTCGTGATGAAATGTCTATGGCAATCAAAGCACAAACAGGCAGCGTATGCTACGAGCTGATGGATCAGAACGGATTTGATAAGAGTCATCTGCAAGAAAATCATGCAGCAGAGATTGACTACCTGTACAATCATGACCTGTTTGTAAAAGCGAATACGCTGGAAGAAGCGGCAGCTTTCTTCGGAATCGACGCGGCTGAATTGCAAGTTACAGTAGACAACTACAACAGCTATGTAGCAGATGGAGTGGATCCGGAATTCAACAAGCGAAGCATGCCATCGACGATTGAGCAAGCGCCTTACTACATTTTGAAAGCCGTACCGGCGGTTCACCATACAATGGGTGGCATCATGATTAATGAAAACGCGCAAGTCGTCAATACGGACGGACAAGTAATTGAAGGCTTGTATGCAGCTGGTGAGGTAACTGGCGGCATCCATGGCAAGAACCGATTGGGCAGCAACGCCATTGCGGACATTACCGTATTTGGTCGCATTGCTGGTCAAAACGCAGCAAAGTAAGAAAATCAGGACAAATAAAACTTCTGTTGGCGCAAAGTTTTGAACGGACAGCGCGGTGTGTAAAGCACCGCGTTTTTTTGTGTCTAAATCGAAAGGATAATATTTTGTGCTTGTTCGCGGAAAAGATCACGATGTGGAGGGCATAATTCGAGCGTTGAAAAATTGAAAGACTAAAAGAGTAGCACGTGAACTTTCGATATATGATATGTTGTAATGAAAGGGGTATATCCAAATAGACCAAGATATAGTTTTTGGTTTAGAATTGAAAAGAACTCAAAAAGAAGACCTCTTAACGATTGAGAAACAAACAACTGGTGGTAAAACTAGGAAGTGGAAGTCATGTGAAATATAAGTTGAAATAGCGACCGGTAGGTCTGTTTATCTACCGGTTGTTACCGGTAGAGGAGAGAATGGGGAGGAAAAGATGAGAGCAAAGGACTTATTGAGTGAAGGGATGTTTTATTTAAACGCCAGACAGTATGAAGAAGCAATTCAATGCTTTTTGGAAGCGTTGGAGGAGCCGGCTGACGCGGAAATGTATATCCGCAATAATCTTGCTCTTGCATTATGCTATGTGGGTGAGTTTGAAAGAGCGGATCGCGCCTTAACGGGAAATGCAGCCTTGAAGCGGGATTTGAATCCTTTTTATTATGCATTGCTGTCTATGATTAAGGGTGCGCAAAAATATGAGAGGACGGCTAAATCCTATTTTATAAAATCGTGTCAAAAATATGATCAAATATATAGTCGTCAAGCGGATCGATATAGTCGGGATGTATGGGAGACTTATGCGTATATGGTGATGAAAGCCGGAGCCGTTTCTGAAATGTATGAAGATTGCTTATCATTTTATAGCAGGTTTGGTGCTTACTTTTTTGCAGATCATATGCATGATCTTGCGGCCCAATGTGCATTTAATATGAAAAAATATGATCAAGCCTTGAATTATTGGTTAAGGATGGAAACCCAAGTTGTTCCTAGAGAGGCTTTGGATCGTGTATTATCAAAGTTTAAGCAGGGGGAACTGCCGCCTTTTATCGTGCCGTTTACTGCGATGCATGCCTTTGATCAAGCCAGTGACATTGAATTATTTGAATATGCCCTTGACCATAATGAAGTACTTTTTGGCGGGCCTTTATGGATCATGCTTAGGCATTTTTATGATTTTGATAACTATAATGAAAAACAAAAGGATCGTGTGGCTGCTGTGGAGAAGATTGTATATTCAACTGGTGATTGGGGTGTACAGTTTGCGTATGCTGTGCTGGAGGATGCAGAGCTGGGTCAAGAGGAAAAAAGACAGGCTTTGTCCTGTTTGAGAAAGATGGGAGTCGAATATGAAGGGATTGCAAAGGACCGTAGGGTGTTTGTACTGCGTCCGGACGATTTGGTTTCTCACATGATCAGAGCTGAAGTTGCTGGAATGTTGGAACGGGGGGAACGAGAACACGTTCAAACTCTTTTAGAGGAACGCTTTTTTAAAGAGGGGATTTCTACACCGGAACTGTTGTTGATCATGGTTGATTTGCAGATGGAGTCGGGTAAGTGGGTGGAAGCTAAAAAGAATCTGAAGCTGATAGAGTCCTTTGATAAGAATTACGCAGGTGTGAAAGAGAGGTTGAGTCGTTGTGAACAATCGTGAACTGGAGAAAAAGGTAAAGACGGTTGCTGGACAATTGGTTAGTGAAAAAGGCTATGCGAGTTCGGTGGATGTATTGATAAAACTGGGATATCTGACACAAAAAGATTACGAGAATTGGCGAATGAAGAAGGTAGATTACCTGGAGCGGGTATGTAAGGTGAATTTGAAAAAACTTTCGCTGGTGAATAAAACTTTGCGTGCCTTTGGATATCAGGCAAAATTGAAGCCATCTAAAACGGTTTATATATCTTGGGGGAAAGGACCCAAACAGCGGTTGCGGTTTAGTAAGTCGGCTAATCCTCGTGTGGAAGAGTGGTATGCAACCCATTGGGTTCTTAGTAAGAAAAAACATGTAGTAAAAAAGGAAAAAGAATAATGCGTGACCACGTTGACCACGGTGGTCTCTTATGATAGGCTGAGGTTGGAGAGAGGTGAAAGTATGAAGGAGTGTAAGTCAGTTTATAACATTCGTGAGACCAAGAGTCAGTACTCTTCAATCCAAAAAGCAGCTATAAAAGGATTGCCAGTATTCACGAAAAATAAAAATGAAGAGATGTCGGTTGCGCATATTCATGAACAGTTAATGTTAATTTTGTTACGTGGACTGCCGATTGATTTGAGCATTGATTATGATGAAGAGCTAGCGGTTTATACGATTGCCTTTGAAAAAATTAACCTCTATGGAGAAGGGAAAACAAAGGAAGAGGCTAAAGAAGATCTTTTAACATCTGTTCTTGAGTGGATTGATATCTATAGGGAAAACATTGATCGATATCAAGGATTGTTCGATGATGACTATAAAGCCTATATGTTGAAGCTGATGGTATTAGCTTGTGATCGAGAAAATCTTGAAAAGGAGTTTAATCTCTGATGCCGCTACGATTTACCCAAGGCGAAATCAAGAGAGTTCTGAAGTGGATGGGATATCAAAGAGTGCGTAAAGGTTCCAATATTTACATTGGGATTGATGCAAAAGGAAAACCTTCTACTGTCAAGTTTGACTATCATAAAGATCGTGATCAAGTTGCTATTGGAACGGGTAAACAAATTGTCAGGTCCCTAGGATTTAAAATTGTAGAAGACTTAAAGGTATTTATACGAAATAAAGGCAAATAGGCGAGTGTGGCGCGGTGCGATTGAAAGATTGCATCGTTTTTTTATGTGTTCATGAATCAATCATACAGATACATTACGTATAGTCAGCGTGCTTGATCATTATGATGAAAAGTGTTAAGCGGATTATGAAATCGGGGGAAATTTATCAATAAGTAGATTGATGAATTAAACGGTCTTAACAATGTCGATTATATATCGCATGAGGAAATGCTAGAGGAACTGAATATTGATCCAGAGAAAGGTGATTCTTGAACCGGTATGTTTTTCAATTTCGGGTATGAGTCTTCTATAAGCTGTGAAGAAATGGAAGGAGCGTGAAGACGTGGTATATTTGAAATTGTATGGCATTGCTTTTGGCGTTTTTTTGGTGATTGATTTGATTTGGCTTGGGGTTATTGCAAGGAATTTGTATCGGCAGGAGTTGGGATTTATTATGAGTCCAAAGCCCAATTGGCTGGCGGCGATTCTTTTCTATATAATCTTTATCATGGGTCTGGTTTTCTTTGTCATTCATCCAGCGGTTGAAAAGAGCAGTTTGCTTTCTGCATTATTCTCTGGTCTTTTATTCGGATTGGTGACCTACTCCACCTACGATTTGACCAACCTGGCGACCTTGGCCGACTGGCCTTTGAAGATTACGATCATTGATATGATTTGGGGCACCTCTTTGGGTGGATCGGTATCGGTAATTACGAGCTGGATTTATATGGCCTGGGTGAAATGAATGTATGTATAACAAGTCGCTGAAAGGCGACTTTTTTGCTGAAAACAATCTTTCTGTGAATGCATTTGCGTTTTGTTGTAGAATAAAAACAGAAGAATTTACCAAGTGTAGTTTAAAGTACTGGAGACGGGGTGAGTAAATGGCGAAAGGAAATTTTGAACCTGAGAAGGAGTCGATTACCAAAGGTCAGGCTTTTTGGGGCTTGTTGGTGTTTATTGGATTAATTGCGGCGGTTGTAGTCTGGTTTTCTTCCTTGCTTTCCGGTGATGTGATGGAAGCGACGGATTATGTGTCTGAGGAAGCGGTAGAGACCTTTAAAGAAGTGATTGTTGAAGAAGGCGCACAAGTCTCTGAAGAGGAAAAGGCGGCTGAAGCAGAAGGAATCGTGGTTGAAAATCTGGGCGAGTACAAGATAGAAGCTGTTGAGTCGGTTGAAGGAGACTGGCGGGCGCTGCGGGTTTTGGATTCGGAAGCTGTTGCCGCTGAAGAGTATGGCATAACTGTGGATGGTTTGATTGATGAGACTTTTATTAATTTAAAAGTACGATACCCGTCTGAAGGGGAGGGTTCTGCGGTATTCTACTTACCAGCAGATCGAGAAGAGTTGAAAGCCTTCTTGCATGATGTTACCCAGCCAGGAGACAATGAATGGATTGTACGTTTGGCTAAGGATGACTGGGCTGCTCTTGTTGAAGCCTATGGGATTGATCAGCTGGGATTAGCTTTGACGTCTGAAGAGGCGGGAACGGAGACGAAGGTCTATATTTTTATACCGGAATTCGATAAAAAGAGCAAGTAAGAAATGGAGCGGAGCATGAGTGATCATGTTCCGTTTTTTGATAGTCAAAAGTTAACAAAGATAAGGAAAGTAGATGTTTGTTGTTGATTGCAATTTCGTTTATAATAAAAGGGATATGCAAATGGAAATATATAGGAAATCTAACTAATCGATTGCAATGATTGGATAGACCATAAGGAGCAGAATAATATGGACCGAATCAAGCGGATTATGATGGAACAAGTTGGACAGGATCTGTCTTGCTTTCATGATGATTTTTTAGAAAAAACAATTGAAAAGCGTCTGCTTGATTTGGGATTGAGAAGTCTTGCGGAGTATGAGGAAAGACTTCGATGGGATCATGCTGAGGTACAGAATTTTATTCAAGCCTCTCATGTTTTTTATTCGGAATTCTACCGGGAACCCTTTACCTTTTTTAGCCTTTCGCAAACGATGCTTCCAGAAATTATTGGCCGGAAAAAAGAAGGGCAAGAGATCCGGATTTGGTCAGTGGGCTGTGCCCTTGGGCAGGAACCTTATTCCATTGCCATGGAAGCCCATCGTTTGATTGAACAAAGTGAAAAGGATTTGAAGTTACGCATTTTTGCGACGGATATATCGGAATCGGTATTGGAACGTGCAAGACTGGGCAAGTACAAGCGCTCTGACTTAAAAAAGCTGAGTCTGGAATCCTTGGATCAGCATTTTCATCAGATTGGCAATGACTATGAAGTCAATGACAATATCAAGGCGCATGTGGATTTCATTCGCTATGATATTTTGGATAAGGAAACCATCTGTCCAGTGGAGAGTATTTTTGGCGGCTTTGATATGATCTTCTGCCGCAATTTAATGATCTATTACCGGCCGGACTGCCAGCGGAGAATATTGGGGAAGCTGCAACAGTCTTTAGCGGCGGATGGCTATCTGGTAACTGGGGAAGCCGAGAAAGGGATTGTAGAAAAATGGTTGCGGGCCAAGCCTTTTACGTATACGGGGGCCGCATTTAAGACAATTTGAAGTGTGGGGAGGGGACTAGATGAATTTAAGGCAGATGGATATAGGGAAACAATTAAAGACGGTGTTTTCAAGCTTAATTATTGTTGTGACTTTGATGAGTTTGTTTACCATTTGGGAGACCAACCAGTTGTCGCAACAGACACAAACGCTGTATGATCACCCGCTTCAAGTGCGCCGCGCATTGGACGATATCAAGGTGGACCAGCAAATGATGGGGGTTGCCATTCGGGATATGGTGCTGGCGGAGAATGAAGCGGATATGAATATGGCTTATGAGCGACTCTTGCGGCATAAGTCCAATATTCCAACGCAGATTGATATTTTACGGAATTTGTATTTGGGGCCTATTGAGGATGTCGAAGCGATTGTTACGGAGTTTACGGTTTGGGATGAAGTGGTCATGCGAAATGCTTCCGCTCTTATGGATGGGGACCAGACTGGGGTGATTAGAAACATCCAACCCAATGGAGAAATCACCATACACGCTCGCTTGTTGGAAGAAGCGGTGGATACCATTGATGCTTTTGCCAAACAAAAGGCGGATAATCTCTATCATACTTCAGAATCGAGCAGAAGGGGCATTACCTTGATTAGTATAGTGATTACCGCCGCTATGATCTTTGCTATGTTTTGGATATCCCGTTACCTGTACCGAAATATTCAGCGTCCGCTTCGCGATCTGGTTCAAGTGATCGGTCAGGTGGAAGGCGGAAGCCTGTCTGCGCGGAGTGAAATTGCAGATCGGAATGAGTTTGGCAAACTGGCAGACGGATTGAATGGCATGCTGGACAGCATTGAGAATGGGGTCAAGCTAAATGAAAAAAGCGCGACCTTATCCGGCATTATGCTGGCGGATGATGAACTGCATACCTTCTTCAAGACCTTGTTATCGGGTTTATTGGAACTTACCAGCGGCCAGTTGGGTGGCGTTTATTTGCTTTCTGAAGATCGGGCCAACTATAATCTTTTTGTATCGGTAGGTATGGATGAAAGGAAACGGATAACCTTTGACCGTGAGAGCTTGGAAGGTGAGTTGGGGATTGCCTCATCCAGTCGAAAGATTCAAGTTTTGAGAGGGGTAAATGAAAATTCTCGCTTTGTCTTTCCGGCTGCAGCCGGGAATTTGGTACCTAATGAGTTGATTACCATTCCTTTGGCCAATCAAAATGAAGTATTTGCTTTTGTTACGCTGGGCAGCATTACTGGATTTGACGAGTTGACCTTCGATCTTTTGGACAAGGAACAAACTATTATGTCTACGCGGATGCAAAGTGTATTGGATCTTCAGGAAATTAAACGAATTAAAAATCAATTGGAAGATCAAAACCGGGAACTGGAAGCCCAAAAGACGGAATTAGATGCCTTGAGTTTGGAATTGGGTGAGCAAAACCGCGAGTTGGAACAGCAAAAGCTGGAACTTAGCGAGGCCAATCGTTTAAAGACCAACTTCTTGTCAAATATGAGTCATGAATTGAGAACACCTCTGAATTCAGTCATTGCCTTATCAGGCGTGCTGGAACGACGTTTGGTTGGCAGAATTTCAGAAGAAGAAAGTCAGTATCTGGATGTTATCGGCAGAAGCGGCAAGAGCTTGTTGGAGATGATTAATGAGATTCTGGATATCTCTAGAATTGAATCGGGTCGGGAAGAATTGGACCTAAGAAGGTTTGAGATCGATGACTTGATTCGAGATGTGATAGATATGCTGGCACCGCTTGCTAGAGAAAAGCAGATCTCTTTGGAGTCGAAAGTGGTGGGAGCCAAGGGTCTAATTGCTGGTGACGAGAAGAAGATCCGCCATATCATTCAGAACCTCTTGAGTAACGCCGTGAAATTCACCGATGAAGGAACTGTGGGTGTTGTGGCAAAAATTCAGGGTGATCAGTTGAAGATTACTGTATCGGATACGGGGATTGGCATTGCGGAAGAAAATCAGCAAACCATCTTTGAAGAGTTCCGTCAGGCGGACAGTTCTACAACCCGCATGTATGGGGGAACTGGATTGGGACTTGCGATTGTGAAGCGCTATGTTGAGTTTATGGATGGCGCCATAACGTTGGAAAGTCGTATTGGGCAAGGTTCTGTCTTTATAGTGACCATTCCCATTCCTTCCATAACGGATGATCAGAGTGAATCATTGGAAAGAGACAGCATAGACCGTGCATTGGATTTTACTTCCTTTGCCTCCAGACCGATTACAAAGACTTATGCGGAGGATACACGGGAACGATTGTTGATTGTTGAAGACAGTGAACCGGCGATTATCCAATTGCAGGATGCTTTTGGCCAAGAAGGCTATCAGATCAGCATCGCCCGTGACGGCTATGAAGCCATTCAAATGATTCGAGAAATCCAGCCGGATGGCATCGTTTTGGATTTGATGATGCCGCGGATTGATGGATTTGAAGTATTAAAGACCATTCGTGGAAATGAAGAGACCGCGCATATTCCAGTTTTGGTTCTCTCGGCCAAGCACATGACCAAGGACGAATTGAGCGAATTAAAGCATAATCGTGTGGTGCAGTTGATTCAAAAAGGAAATGTTCATTTGGAAGAATTGAAAGCGGCTGTTGCAGCCATGTTGCATCCGGTGGAAGAAGTGATAGAGCCGATAAAAAGAGAAGTGCCATCACCCATTGAACGACCAGTTGTATTGGTTGTAGAAGACAATCCGGACAATCGCATTACTGCGCGTGCTGTCCTGGAAGATTACTATATTGTGATTGAAGCGGAAGATGGTGAAGAAGCGGTACGGATTGCAGCAGAAAAGGTGCCGGATCTCATTTTAATGGACAATGCCCTGCCAGGCATGGATGGGGTGGAAGCTTTTCGAATCATTCGAGGCAATGAAGATTTGGCTCATATCCCGGTCATTGCACTGACTGCAAGTGCCATGACAACAGATCGGGAAATCTTTTTGGCCTACGGCTTTGATGGATTTGTTCCCAAGCCGATTATCGAAGAAGAACTACTGAAAACAATAAGAGGTGCCCTGTATGGTGTATAAGAACGAGCAGAAGCGATTTTTACTCATTGACGATGTCATGAACAATTTAATTACCTTGAAGGCTTTGATCCTTGAAACCTTTCCGAATTCGGAGGTCGCCATTGCCCAAAATGGGGAACTGGGTTTGCAATTGGCAAGAAGGATCCAGCCGGATGTGATTTTGTTGGATATTCTTATGCCGCATATGGATGGATTTGAAGTCTGTAAAGCAATAAAAGCGGACTCAGACTTGCAGGATATTCCGGTTCTTTTTGTTACAGCTTTAAAGAGCGACAAGGAAAACCGCATGAAGGCTTTGGCCTGCGGCGGGGAAGCTTTTTTGACTAAGCCTGTTGACGATGTGGATCTTTATGTGCAGCTTAGAAGCATGCTGAAGATCAGAGAGAAAAATCGCAATGAGAAGGCGGAAAAGGAAAGGCTGCAAGAATTGGTGGCGGCCAGAACTCATGAGTTAGAGAAGTTGAAAGAAAAATACAAGGGGCTTTTGGATGATTTGCCAGGAGCGGTTTGTGAGTATTTGCCGGACTCTACCTTGACTTATGTCAATGAGGCCTATACGGTTTTGCATAATCGATCGGCTGGAGAGTTGATTGGCCAGAAGTTTTTGGATTATGTTGATCCGACCTATCGGGCACGGGTGGAGAGAAGCTATCGCTTTCTTACTCCTGGGCAACCGGCCAATGTGAGTGTTGAAAAAATACAGAAAGATGGAAATGCTTTATGGATGGAATGGCGAAATCGGGCGATTTTTGATGAGCAGGGCCGGGTATCCCAGTATTATTCCATTGGTTTGGATATCACAGAGCGAAAGAAATCGGAGCAAAGACTGGTGTTTTTAAGCTACCATGATTACTTGACGGGTCTTTATAATCGACGCTTCTTTGAGGAAGAAATGAAGCGTTTGAATCAGCCGAGAAATCTGCCTCTAACCATAGTGATGGCGGATGTAAATGGTTTGAAACTGGTCAATGATTCCTTTGGCCACAAGGATGGAGACCGCTTGCTGCAGAATGTGGCAAACTCCATGAAACGAGGATTTCGGGCGGATGATATCATTGCGCGGATTGGCGGAGATGAATTTGCGGTGATCTTAACCAATACTGATACAGAGGTTGCCGAAGAGGTGGTTTTGCGGGCCAAAGAGCAAATCAAAAAGCATGCCGATAAGAACATGCTGCACTCTGTATCCTTTGGTTTTGCGACCAAAACCAGAATGGAAGAGGATATCAACGAAATCTTTACTACGGCGGAAAACTTTATGTATCGTCATAAGGTGTACGAAAGTGCCAGTATGAGAAGCAAGATTGTTGGCCTGATTATGACCAGTCTCTTTGAAAAGAGTGAGCGGGAGATGAGTCACTCTGCTCGAGTAGGTGAAATGGCTGCATCCATTGCCAGGGTTATGGGATTTTCGGATGAGCATATTTCAGAGATTCGGACCGCTGGATATATCCATGATATCGGCAAGATTGGTGTTCATGAAAAGATTTTGAATAAGGACGGCAGCCTGACTGAGGAAGAATGGGTGGAAATGAAAAAGCATCCCGAGGCGGGACGGCGAATTTTGTCTTCAGTCGATGAATTTAAGATGATTGCCGAGCATATTGTCGCCCATCATGAGCGCTGGGACGGCAAAGGCTACCCCAATAATTTGGCTGGAGAAGAGATTCCGATTGAAGCCCGGATTATTGCGGTTGCCGATTCCTTTGATGCCATGACATCCAAACGATCCTACAGAAAGCCGATGCCGCGGCAAGAAGCCTTGGATGAAGTGGTTCGAAATTCAGGTACGCAATTTGATCCCGATGTTGTTGAGGCCTTTCTGAAGATAGATATTCCAAGCCATGCAGAGACTCCTGTAAAGCAAATGTTTCGAATTGACGTATAAGAATGCGTGTGGCGGATTCTTGGGTATAAATATTGTGAAGTGATCATGGATTCATGCGTTGAAGGAAGCCATGTTGGCTTAATAAAGAAGACACACTGGAATTGGTTTAGAAAGAGGTGTGCGATGCAGTATTTTACTATTCATGTGAAATCGGCTTATGACGCCGATCGGGTTCGTTACCGTTTATCCTTGGACAAGGTCAGCTTGTATGGGGAAGGGGAAACCATGGAAGAGGCGAAAGCCAGCTTACGAGATTCTGTACGAGAATGGGTGGACATCTACAGCGAGAATATCGATCGATATGAAGGCTTGTTTGATACCGAGTACAAGCATTATATGAAGAGGCTGATGCTGTTTTCCAATGGGCATCATTGATCATGAGCAGAAGAGAAAGAATGGCGCAATGCGATTGCATGGCACTGTTCTTTTTTATTGCAACGGATAAAAAACACCTCTCTGTGTAATAGAGAGGTGAAGGCTTATAGGGTTTTTGTGAAGATGAGAAGGTCATCTTCTAGTTGAGCATCTAGATTCTTGTAGAGTTCGATGGCTCGGTGGTTGTCCTTTAAAACATACCAGTCGACTTTTTCAATGCCTTGGGCTTTTGCTGTATTGAAAATAGTTTGAATCAATTTCTTACCGTATCCTTTGCCTCTTGCATCCTCGTCGATAAAGAGGTCTTCAATAAAGATTCCTTGCTTGCCGGTTAAGGTGGAGAAGTTATAGTAGTAGGTTGCCAGGCCTACCGGGATTTCATCCTCCAGTGCTAGAATGGCAAAGGCTTCTTCCTTCTCGAAAAAGGCTTCGTGCACTTCCTTCATGGTAATAGTGGACCGGTCCTGGATGCCGGCGAAAATAAAATGCCGCTGCAGATAGTCCATAATAACAGGGGCTTCTACGGGCTTGGCTTTTCGAATGGTAAATTTCATGGAATATCTCCTTTCTTATCTAATTTAATCATAGTTTTTTTGAAGTGATTTATCAATGTCGATATTTCCAAATTTTTGGAATATAATAGCACTAACGAATAGAAGTGAATGGAGGGATTGGATTGAAACCATTGATTGGAATTACCAGCAACTATTTTAACAGTCTAATGCCAAAGCTGGAGCGTGGGGGCGCGGAAGAGTTGGCGGAGCTTGAGAAACTGAAAGCATCGAAGGTGGCGAGTGGCATGTATGCCTTGAATGAGATTCCTGTGAATCTTTCCTTTCAAACGGATGTAGCGGCCATTGAAGCGGCTGGGGGCATTCCTGTCGTGCTTCCTTTGTATCAAGATATGGAGACGGCGAAAGCCATGCTGGAGAGGGTGGATGGTCTTTTATTTGCTGGGGGAAGCGATCTAGGTGCCCGCTGGTATGGGGAAGACATGGTCGACAATTCTGGCTTGTTCGGTCGTTTGGATGGATTGGACAATAAAGATGCGGCAGGCTTTGCAACGGAGATTATTGAGCGGGATATGATGGAAATGGATCTGATCCGATTTGCGGTAAACGAGACAAAACTACCGATTCTGGGTATTTGCCGCGGCGCTCAAGTCTTGAATGTTGCTTTCGGAGGCACTTTGTTTCAGGACAATAAAGCTGCAACGGATTTCAATCACTCGCAGTTTGCTACATGGGACCAAGAGAGCCATCCCATTAAATTGGTAGAGGGGACCATTCTTCATGGTATTTTTGGACGAAAAGATTTAAAAGTCAATTCCTTGCATCACCAGTCTGTAAAAGAAGTGGGTCAAGGTCTGAGGGTTTCTTCTCTTGCTCCGGATGGAGTAGTGGAGTCCCTTGAACATAAGGACACTTCTCGTTTTATTGTGGGCATTCAATGGCACCCCGAGATGCTGCGGGTTAAGGAGAAGGAACAAGACAAGGTCTTTGACGCTTTTTTGCAGGCATGCAAGAAGGCGTAAGCCTCACATACGCTACAATCACAAGCGTGTGATACTTGAGAAGTGATTGGAATCATCTGATGGATTTTGTGGGGGAGGCAGAAAATGAAAAGAGCATTATTGTTTTTAGTGTGTATCTTGGTTCTTGTAGGTATGGCGGGTTGCAGTTCGGCTCCGGCAGAGGTAGAAAGCGCATCGGTGGTTGAGGCGGAGAACCAAGCGGAAGAAGAAAATCAGCAAGCTCCTGATGAAGAAGCGATCATTGAAGTAGATGAAGGATTATTGATGGTGGAGATCACCATTCCTGTTGATATGCTTGATTCTGAGCAAGAGGAATTTGATGAAGAAGCGTTCTTAGCTGAGAATCCAAAGGTTGAATCCATAGCAATCAATGAAGATGGGTCGGTCACTCTTACTATGACCAAGGCCAATCATCGAGAGATTCTGCAAGAGATGAAAACAAGTATTGATGCGGCGTTTACTGAGTTTGCAGCACCGAGTGAAGACAACTATATCAAAGCGCTTGAAGCATCTGATGATTATCGCGAAATTGCCATTAAAGTGGATCGGGAAATGTATGAAAGCACCTTTGATTTCACCTCATATTTGGTAGGTATCAGTGGTGGCATGTATCAACTGTATGCTGGCGAAGAGTTTCATGTAGTCGTTACCGTGTTGGATGCGGAGACGGGCGATACCATTACTACGGTTGTATTGCCGGATGAATTGCAAGGATAGATATTTGATAAAAATGAAGCCGGAGACAGAAGTTGTCTCCGGCTTTTGGTATCCAAAACTTGGATCAGCATGTGGGTCACGGTATATAGAAAGCGTTGAAAGTTCGGCCGATTAGAACAATTGCCTGTTCTCTTGGAGTATTCAAGAGCGGATCGATTGTGGTTGGGCTTGTTCCGTTCATAATACCGTTTTGGTAGCAGAACTTCACTTCGTTGAGTGCCCAAGACGCAATATCGTCATAATCGGTAAATGGGAATGCGGCCAATGGATCGACAGAGGTGTCGTATCCGGCTGCATCCAAGGCACGATAAATCATGACACACATTTCCTGACGGGTAATATTGTTGGACGGCGCAAACTGGGTAGCGCTAATGCCGTTTACAATTCCCAGGTTATAAGCTTTTAGAATGTCTGGATTGTCGGTGTCTTCAAATGGATCAATGCCCGGTACGGCAGTAACCCCTGTCAGGCCTTCGTAGAGTTTAACCGCGATGGTACAAAATTCTTCGCGTGTGATTGAACGACCATAGTCATACATAACACCTGGATAGGTCAATCCGTTGTTGTAGGCTTCCAGAATTTCAGCTTCCGCCCAACCGGATTGGGTGCCGTCGAAGATATCGGGAACCGGATCTGGGTCTGGATCAGGTTCTGGGATGCCATCATCCAGATTTACAAAGACATCGTCGGAAGGTGCTGAAGTCAAGGCTTCGTCATAGGTTCTCACCCGATAAAAGACAAGACCGGTCAATCCTTCAAGGTCAGTATCGACAAAGTCATAGTCGTCCTCGGTTGTGTTGCCAAGTTCTTGCCATCCTGATTCTGCGTTCTTTTCGATCTTGAACCCTGTGTAGTCTCCGGATGGAGGATCCCAGGATATAAGAACTTCTGTCTTGGATCCGTCTGTGAAATCCGCAGCTACGTTAACGGGTGGATCAGGGAACTCAGGGAAGATAAACCCGTCTGGGAATACAGGATCAATAATGAGTCCTGTGTAGGTGGCTTGTGCGGTATTGGAGTAATCTGAATTCAAGATAGCTCCTAAAGCCTTTACCCGATAGGTATACTTCACACCGGTAGCAATGGCGATATCGGTGTAGTCGGTTTCATTGATGCCCACCGTTGCGATTTCAATAAAGGCGATGCCGCCTTCGGTTTTCCTCTCAATGCTGAAGCCGGTTTCTGTAGCGGAGTTGTCTGTCCAATAGAGGTTGATCTCTTTGGTGACAATTCCTGCATTTGCGGACAGGTTGGTTGGGGCGGCGGGCATGAGGGTTAATATGCTAATGCCGGGATCGATTGGAATTAAAGTGATGATGCCCGGATCCGCGGTGATGGAGAAGGTTGAGGAGGTGTCCCATGCCGTTGCGCTGACACCAGTTTCCGCTCTCCAAAGGGCTCGGATTTTCATTTCACTGTTGGTCATGTTGGGCACAGACCACATGTATAAGCCGGTTCCTGAAGCGTTGCTCAAATCTTCGGCCATGGTATACCAGGTCTCGCCGTTGTCTGAAGAATACATAAGAGTTACCAAGCCGCCGCGGGCTTTGGTCATCCAGCTGATTCCTCGAGTAGTTCCACCGGTGAGATTGGAAGGGATTGAGCCTAGACTGATGCTTTGAATAATGCTGGCGGTTTCCCACATATCCAAATACTTGCCGGTGATATTGTATCCGTAAGGAATCGCCGGCCATGTGATATATGGACCCATGGTGGTATAGTCGCTGCTGTAATAATAGTCTCCGTTCCAAGGCGGGTCGCCTTCTTCTAGGGCTCTTGTGCTTTCATGAACCGTAACAGAACCTGAGAAGCTGTCGTCACGGATATATCCCATGATACCTGTGTGGATCCACCAAGGGCGAGGGGGATCAGGCAAGAGGGACAGGATTGTCAAGGATCCGAAGAGTTTATAACGGTGCAAGGCGACATATCCCGGCAGTTTGACTGGACTCAAATAAGCGACAATTCCATCGTTTGTCCAGCCGCTGGCTGTGAGGTCATTCTTCTCGCCTACTAACGAGGTGTATGTATGAATGTCTTCGCTGTTGTTATGGAGGCGATAAAGAGGGATGGTTGCAACGGATCTTTCATTTACAAAGAGAGGCATGGGCGGCAGGGTAATGATGGGGTCAACGGTGATGGGATCGATGATTATTGGTGGTGAACCGCCGAATGCTGGGCTGGCTGTTGTCATGAGTAGTACGCAGATAAGCGCAAGTATTTTCCATTTTTTCACAAGCATTTCCTCCTTTACCAAAATTTTTGTTTCTCATTAAACATATATCCGGGAGAGAAAGAAATGAATCGAAATTGGATCAAATGTAATGAATTGTAAATAGATATTTACTAATTAATAGTATTTATAGTTTAATATAGCATAAAAGTAAAATAATAGAATTGATGTGGGATTGCAATCTTTTCTTTGCGATGATAAGTTTAGAAATATAGATCTGATGAATTGATCTGTTTAGTTGGAGGGGTGATGGCGGTGGAAGCGGCATTGTTTTTTTACAATATTGGAATTATGGCGGCCTATGTTTTTTGCGCTGCGATCTTTCAGTTATTTTATCGGCGCCATAAGGATAAAGTCTTTCATTATATCTCGCTGGTCTTTACACTTTTTGTAATCGACAATTTGATCTACTATATGATTGAGTTTTTGCCTTCTTTTGCTCAGTTTTATGAAAGTAGCCTCTATCTTCGTACAGTATCATCCAACGCAATGAGTTATCTGGTGATTTATTCCTACAGGCTAGTATTGATGGCTGCATTCAAAGAAAAAATTGGCCGGGTGGAGAAAGGCATATGGGCAAGTGTGCTTGTTCTTCAGCTAATGGTTCCATTGGTATTTATGCAAATGAATGTTGCTCCGGCCTTGTCTTTGATTATGCATATTTTGGCGATTGGCATTTTTGCGAGAGGGCTGCATAAATTATGGTCTTCTAAGGAAGGGGTCAAAGACGCGAAGGTTTCTTTGGATCATGGGCTCAGATTTGGTGAAGGTGTACTGATTGTTTCTTTGGTTCTTCAGTTTTTCTTTGCGGCGGAAAACATGCTGATGTTACTGATGCCGACATTGAGAGCCAGAAGTATCGGGATTGAATTAATCGGACTTTTTTATACGGTCCTCGCAATTCGGTATATTGTTCAAGAATTGATGAGGGAGTCCTCGCAAACTGTTAGAAGATCAAAAGTTCAAAGCGCTGATGATGAAGGATTTCATGCCTTTTGCAATGAGTATGACTTGACCAAACGCGAGCGGGATGTTGCCTTTTTGCTGGCGGAGGGTTTTAGCAATCAACAAATTGCTGAAAAGTTATATATCTCTGAAGGAACAGTTAAAACCCATGTTCATAATATCTATAAGAAAATTGGTGTTAATACACGCTTGCGTTTTTCAGCCAAACTTACTGAATTTCTTTTAATGAAGAAGTAGAGTAATTTCATATTGTATTTGAGTAAGCACCTTGCAGGGTCTTTTGGCCATGATGCAAGGTGCTTTTTTGCTGTTATTGGACAGTTTAGCCTAATCTTTCGATAGATATAGGGGCATAACTGCAAATCTATCTTCAGTTTATAGATTCTAGTCTGACTGTCACGATAAGATTCAAATGATACGAAATGAGTAATGTGGAATCGAGGAAAGCGTATGCAGGGGCAGTTTGAGCGTAACAAACGGCCGGCATATGCCTGCTGGGGAGGAGGTATAGGAAGGGAAAAGAAGTATGATTACAGTTTTGAGAACATTCAAGGAGGAGATTTAGTGAGAACTAGTAAGAAATTCTTATTACTTATACTTGTAGCGATCATGATAACAGGCTTGTTGTCGGGGTGTGCTTCTTCTGGAACCAACGAGGTTTCCGAGCCGGAAGCATCAGAAACTGTAGAAACAGAAGAAAGTCAAGCGGTTGAAGCGGATGTGGAAACGGCGACATTGGTGCTACGCGGCGGTGTGGTTCAAACTATGGATGAAAGTCGTAGCCAAGCAACAGCGATCGCTGTAAAAGATGACGAAATCATTTATGTTGGCGATGACCAAGGTCTTGAAGCCTTAATCGGCAAGGATACAAAGGTGATAGAGTTAAATGGCCAAATGGTTCTTCCAGGATTTGTTGACAGTCATATTCACTCGGCTTCTGGTTGGATTACAGATATGTATGAGTGCAATCTAGCTGGAGTGGAGGCGACGGAAGAAGCCTATGTACAAGCGCTAAGCGAATTTGCTGAAGCCAATCCGGACTTGTCTGTGATTATTGGATCGGGATTCCAAGTCAATGCTTTTGGTGAGTTGGGACCAAGCAAGGAAGCTTTGGATGCCATTGATTCTGAACGCCCTATCATTGTGCGGGATACTTCCTTGCATTCTGTCTGGGTCAACAGCAAGACTATGGAGATGGTTGGTGTTACAGAGGAAACGCCAAATCCGGCAGGCGGCAAAATTTATCACAATGAAGACGGTTCATTGCGTGGATATTTTGCAGACTGTATGATCTTTGGTGATATCTATCAAATGGCGGCCATTACCATGGAGCAATATGAAGCTGCGTGGATGAACTGGCAGGCGGAAGCCAATTCTTTCGGCATCACTTCCTTCTCGGGTGGTGGATTCTTATCAGCGACGACCATGAGCAAAACGGATATCTGGGAGATGGTAGACCGTTTGGAAGATGCGGGAACACTTACTCTGCGAGCCAATGTTCCGTATCTATTTGAAGCGACAGAGGATCTAGATGAAGGTTTGAACGAGATGCTGGATACCATGGACGAAGCGCAGCAGTATGCGTCAGATTACCAAGTCATTGAAACGGTAAAGACGTTTCTGGACGGGGTTGTTGAAGGACGTACCGGATATTTGCTTGAGCCTTATGCGGAGTCGGCTGGAACAGAAGCTGATTATCGAGGTGAGCCGCTTTGGGGAGAAGCCTTCTTGAAAGAGATGATTGCTGCAGTTGATAAGCGTGGATACTCTATGCATATGCACTCCATTTCTGATGGCAGTACCCGCATGGGCGTTGATGCCATTGAAGCGGCAATCAAGACTAATGGTACAACTGATCCACGTCATATTTTAGCGCACATTACCTTAATCGATCCTGCGGAGATTCCAAGAATGGCGGAGTATGGCATTATTGCTGCAATGCAGCCAACTTGGTTCTATCGGGATCCGTGGTTCTCGGCATTGGAAGAGCAGATGCTGGGTGAGGAACGATTCAATAGAATGTATGTAATTAAGGATATGGTTGACGGGGGAATCATTATGACGGGCTCTGCTGACTACAGCGTATTGCCGGATTATCGACCACTTGTGGGAATCGAAGCTGGAACGACACAATGCAGCCCGTATCCTGGCCAGGACACAGATCCGACTTATATCAGAAATGCCGATCAGGCAGTTTCTTTGATGCGTATGCTGGAAATGTATACAATCAATGGCGCTTACCAAATGGGCTTGGATGATAAGATAGGTTCTTTGGAAGTTGGTAAATTGGCAGATATGGTAATTCTGGATCAAGATTTGTTTGAGCTGGAATTGAAAGATGTTGCCGAAGTGGAAGTAAACGGCACCATCATTGGCGGCAAGGTGGTATTTGAAAAATAAATCGATGTACGAAAAAACGGTGCCGCTAAGTGGCACCGTTTTTGATCTAGAATAATAAAGTGAATAAGGCGAGTTTTAATATTGAAGAGAGATTTTGAGCAGAAAAAAACCAGGAACCTGAATTCGCTCAAGCTCCCAGCCTTTTATAATAGTGCTGGTCGGAGTGACAGGACTTGAACCTGCGGCCCCATGACCCCCAGTCATGTGCGCTACCAAACTGCGCTACACCCCGATGGTTAATAGTATAATTTTATACCCATATGGAGAATTTTTCAAGTTTTTAGAAAAGTTCTCCATTTTGTTATAATAAAGGAAAAGCATGAGTGGAGGAGAATATGAAAGTTGAATTGCAGAGATTCATGAACGAAAGGAAATGGAACGAGCTTTTTGATATGCTTGAAGCTTCTGTTTCTTCGGTATTTTCCACACCATTTATCAATCAAACCTACAAAGTGATTAAGGATGTTGACGTAACCTTGTCTGAGCGGTGTCTTCCTCGACTGATCTTTGCGTGGATGGCTTTTTTGTGTGGAGATCACACTCGGGCCTTTCCAATTGTTCAGGGAATTGCACCTGAAATGCTGGAGTCGCCAGAAGCCGAATCCATGTATGAGGGATTGCTTGCTTTGTCGGGATATACAAATAACCCTGAAATTGGTTTGGCGCATGCGGCAAGGTCTGTAGAGGTGCTGAAAGGAAGAGGGAGTTCACTGTACTTGGGCAATGCATTTTTAACATACGGACAGTTGTTGGCTTCATCGAATCAGTATCGAAAAGCAGCTGATATTTTTCATAGGTCCTATGAAGTTTTTTACCCTCGCGGGGATGACTTTGCAGCAGCGGTAGCGTTAACTAATGAAGCGTTAAACCGCTATCGGTTAGGTCAATTCCATGAAGTACTGGATATTTGCAACAACGAACTTTCCAAATCCAGCGATTTTCAAAGTGCAGGCAATGCGTATTGGCAAATTCTTAATCTGCCAATGGGCATGTGTTATTATGAGCAGGCTCGATTTCATCTTGCATTGGAAAGTTTGGAAAAGGCGAAATTAACCATCGATTCATTTGGGCTCTTGCATATGCATGGAATCGGGGAAGTGATGCTGTATCGCTGTTATGCTGTGCTAAATCTGAATGATAAGATGATTGAGATGCGCGCTGAATTTGAAAAACAGTTTGAATCGGTTCATGCAGAATATATCAAGGAGATGCTGGCATGGATGGATCTTGTATTTGGCGGCGGTGAGACACAAGTGGCTAGAGAAACGATGGAGATGCTTTATGAGCGATATGGGTCAAAAGCGCGTTTTATCGTATTAGAGTCTTTGTTGTGGGTTCAGGATCGGGAAAATGAATCGATTTTAAAGGTAGCTGACTTGATCAAACTAGTAGAAATGTTTCGCGATAAGGGGAATCTGCCTATGCAGCAACGAAGTCTTTTAACTTTGTCTTCGGTATATATGTTGGCAAGGGAACCATCGGAGGCAAATGCAGCTCTTGCCAAAGCAGTAGAAATAGAAAGAGAGAGTAGCATGCGGGCCGGTTTTTTTGAACTCCCCCTTTCAATTCGTGATGGCATGAAAGTGATTAATCATGAAGTGGTTCGGATTTTGGGAGAGAAGAAAGAGCCGAAGCAAAATTATGTATTAAGTGAGCGAGAACGGGAAATCATGTCATTCATTGCAGTGGGGAAAACCAATGCGGAGATCGGTCAGCTTCTTTTTATTTCAAAAGGAACGGTTAAATGGCACACCAACAAGATCTTTGGAAAACTGGGAACCAGCAACCGTATTCAGGCGGTCGAGAAAGCAAAACTGATGGGAGAGATCGAATGATCTCTCCTTTTTAATAACCTGCCCTAGGGTAGGGGGCAAGCGAGCGCAGATTTTGTATGATAGATAGGACTTGATGTATCAAGTCCTAATTGCAGAAGAATGATTTCGCTTTGAAAGGAGTAACTAATGATATCAACATTTGCTTTTTTGATTTTCATAGGAACTGGAATTTTTACTTTGGCATTTTTTACTTTTACGGGCCTTACTAGATTATTGCTTCATGTGGTAGGCGGGCAGCCCTTAAGAGGAGTTGCTCATTGGAAGGTTTTATTAATCGTGATTTGTATATCTTTTGTAGGAGCTTTTGCAATTGCTTCAATAAGTCAAAGTATGGCAAAAACACCAGCTATAAGAGAAATGGAGGAAGATGAAAGTCAGGAAAGTATAGCAGAATTATTCGAGCTAGAATTGAATGAGCGCTTAGAATGGATTAGTGTGCGAGGTAAAGATCAGTCTGCGCCGGTACTCCTCTTTTTAGCTGGCGGACCAGGGGGCTCACAAATGGCAGCGGTGAGGCATGAACTGGGTGAACTTGAAGAACATTTTGTAGTTGTTAACTGGGATCAGCCAGGTTCGGCTAAGTCATACAGGGCTGCTTCTTCCAATGAGATTACCATTGACATGTATGTGGATGATGGGTGTGCATTAGTGGAATATTTATGTGATCGTTTTGAGAAAGATTCAATTTATCTGGTGGGTGAGTCATGGGGGAGTGCTTTAGGTGTGATGATGAGCAAAGAAATGCCAGAACGAATTGCAGGATTTATCGGAACCGGTCAGATGGTGGATTTTGTCGAAACTGAGATTCGAGACTATCAATTGGCGTTGGAGTTGGCGGAGAAGAATCAAAATGAGAAGAAAATTCTTGAGTTGGAAGGCAATGGGTCACCGCCTTATAGGGGGAAAAATGTTGCCTTAAAAAGCAATGTGTATTTGGGGTATTTGTCGGATCATATGATGAAGAATCCAGAAATCTATAATGGCGGCTATAACACCTTTCGTGATTTATTTTCCTCAGAATACGGAGTCGTTGATCAGATCAATTTTTTTAGAGGGTTGCTTACCACCTTTAATCAGGTTTATCCGCAATTGTACGGGACAGATTTGAAGAAAGACTATCCTGTACTGGATGTTCCTGTTGCATTCTTTCTTGGGCGACATGATATTAATGCGCCAACCGACTTGGCTGAGGCCTATTTTGATGTGCTGGAAGCCCCTGTGAAGGAAGTGGTTTGGTTTGAGCATTCCGGCCATAATCCCTGGATGAATGAGAGTGAATTGTTTGTTCAAGAACTTTTGAATTTCACAGGAGTTAAGTGAGGAATGATGCTAATTGCCTGTCATTAAAATAACATTTGGATTATACAAAATAATTGATGCTTTCTGACGCTTTTCTGCTAAAATAGAGGAAAGCGTTAGGAGGATTGGGAGAATGAAGACTAGAGATTTTCTCGCGCTCACGCTGCTTGCGGCGATTTGGGGTGCGTCATTTTTATTTATGCGGGTATCTACGCCCTACTTGGGGCCTTTTGCAACCATCTGGGTGCGGGTTACTATAGCGGCATTGGCCTTGTGGATTGGATTTAAGATTCGCGGCAAGAAGATAAATCTGAAAGGTGCCTGGGGGAAGATGATTTTGGTTGGCGCTATTAATGCGGCTGCACCATTTACCTTGATTGCTGCGGCTACCTTGACCTTGCCGGCATCAACTGCATCGGTCATCAATGCAACCACACCGCTTTTTACAGCTATTATGGCATGGTTGGTATTGAAGGAAGAATTGAAGTGGAATCATTTTTTAGCCTTTGCCTGTGGCATTGGCGGTGTTGTAGCACTTTTGGGCTGGAGTCCTTTGCCTTTTACCCATGAGGTGGTATTGGCAGCCATGATGTCTTTGGGTGCGTCTCTCTTTTATGGCATTGGTGGTGTCTATGTGAAAAAACACTTGATGTCTTTTGATGGAGAAGTTTTATCTTTCGGACAGCAGGCTGGAGCAGCTATCGTGCTCTTTCCCATGATCTTTATTCAACCACCAGCAACTTGGAGTGTTCCATTTGGCGTGTGGCTTGCAGTTATTGTATTGGGCGTTGTATGTACCTCCATTGCTTACTTAATTTATTTCTCCCTGATTCGTCGGGTGGGTCCAACCAAAACCCTGTCAGTCACCTTTATGGTACCTTTCTTCGGGGTACTGTGGGGGGCCGTATTCTTGAATGAAGCCCTGTCAGTTGGTACCTTTGTTGGATTTGGTTTGATTTTGACCAGCTTGATGATCCTATCGGAAGGCCAGATGCTAGGCTTTAAAAAGAAAGAACAGGTGCGATAGTAAGCACTATAATTGGATATTGTATTTGTGAAAATAAAGGCAAGGGCAACCTTGTCTTTTTTAGTTGTCTTTGCAACTAAATCGTGATAGACTGCTATTAGTTGCAAAAGCAACGATTTGGAGGGTGTAATGACACATTATCAATATGGACGGTATATCGCAGGGGTGTATCGGTCCTTTCAACAATTCTTGAAAGTTCGTTTGGCTGAAATTGATCTGCGACCTTTGGAATTCCGTGTTTTGCTCTATTTAATTCATCATGATGGCGCCAATCAAGAGGAGATTGCAGACTGGCTTTGCGTGGATAAAAGCGTTGTGGCAAGAATGGTTAAGCGGATGGTGGACCATGGTTATGTGACCCGAAGGGTCAATGAACAGGATCGACGCGCCTATCAATTGTTCCGTACAGAGCAAGCGATCGCCTATCAACCGGAGATGGTTGGTGTTTTGGAAGAATGGGAAGGGATTATTCTGGAGAAGGTGCCGGAAGATGAACGGGATCATTTTTCAGAATTGATGAAGGGTGTCTTTGAACATACGCGAATGACAGTGAAGAAGTTTCGACAGGAGGATTAGATGAACAAACAAGCAAATAAAATGGGCACCATGCCCATACCTAAATTACTATTTTCAATGGCACTGCCGGCTATTATCGCCATGATGGTACAAGCTTTATATAATGTGGTCGACAGTATTTTTGTATCCCGATTGGGTGAGGAAGCTTTGACGGCCATTTCTTTGGCATTCCCCATTCAGCTGATTATTATTGCCTTTTTTGTTGGCTTAGGGATAGGCATCAACTCTTTGGTTTCCAGAAAACTGGGAGAAGGACGGCCGGAAGAGGCCACCAATGCTGCCGAGCATGGATTTATGATTGCGGGAATCCTGTATGTGATCATTGCAATCTTGGCATTTGTTATGCCGAGACGCTTTTTTGCAAGCTTTACCGATAATATGCTGGTTGTGGAGTATGGCGTCCAATACACGACCATTGTTATGCTGTTTGCCTTTGGTCGAATTCTTGCGCAAGCGGGAATTAGTACCATGCAGGGCACCGGTGAGATGGTGAAGCCCATGAAAGCCATGATGATCGGGGCCGTAGGCAATATGATTTTAGACCCGATATTGATCTTCGGCTGGTTCGGATTGCCTGCATTGGGCATTCGAGGAGCGGCCATTGCAACCGTTATGGCTCAGATTTTATCGATGTTTTACGTCTTCCACGCTATCTTTAGACAGAAGGTCAGTCTTCATCTGGATATGAAGAGTTTTCATTATGATCCCGGAATGATCCGACAGATTGTAGTGGTTGGCTTGCCAGCGGCCATTATGCAGGCCTTGGGTTCTGTTATGCTAACAGGTTTGAATCTGATCTTGGCAAGTTTCTCAGACTCCGCTGTGGCGGTACTGGGGGTTTACTATAAGTTGCAGTCTTTCATCTTTATGCCTATTTTTGGATTGGGCCAGGGTACCTTGCCTATTGTCGGATTTAACTATGGAGCAAAGAATCGTACACGCTTGATGGAAGCCATTCGTGTGGCGGTCATTGCGGCGGTTTCCTTTATGACCTTGGGAACCGTGATCTTCCAGCTTTTGCCGGATACTCTTCTTCAGCTGTTTAATGCATCGTCAGCCATGATGGAGATTGGTGTTCATGCCTTTAGAACCATCAGCTGGATCTTCCCCATGGCGGGCTTGTCCATCGTCTTGAGTACATCCTTTCAAGCCATGGGCAAAGCACACTTAAGCATGGTAGTCAGCTTTATTCGCCAACTGGTAGTGCTTTTGCCGGCGGCTTACTTTTTGGGCCGTGTCTTTGGGCTCGATGCAGTTTGGTACTCCTTTGTTCTTTCTGAAGTAATCGGGGTGTCTACCGTATTATTTTTATTCCGTTCGGTAATAAAGAGTCAGTTGGCTGACTGGCCGGAAAATTTAGAAATTGAAAATGCAAAGTAATGGTAAGTCCTGAGTAATCAGGACTTTTTTGTTGCGCTTGGAGGAATTTGAAGGATACAATAAAGTGGAGTATAAACGAGGAGAGAAATCATGATTATTGTTATATCACCGAGTAAAACCTATCAAACAGAAAGGCAAGCGCCTTTACAAATAGAGAAGCCAAGCTATGAGCAAAAGGCGAATGATATTCGGCAGCAATTAAAGACGTGGTCGCGGGAAGATTTCCAGCAGCGGATGAAATTGTCTGATGCCTTAACCGACCAGGTTACAGAACTTTATCATGGGACGACTCAGGGGGAAGGCAATACTGCTATTACTTACTATACAGGCTTGGTCTACAAGCAACTGTGTCTGTCTTTGTATGACGATGCAGAGTGGGCCTATATCAAAGATCATGTGAGGATTTTGTCTGCCATGTATGGTCTGCTGAAGCCGCAGGATGGTGTTATGCCTTATCGACTTGATTTCTTAGTGAGATGGCCAGGAATGAACTTGTACAAGTATTGGAAAGAAGCTATGGTTCATGCCTGGGAGAATGAAACCATTATTGACTTATCTTCCAAGGAGTTTGGCAAGATGCTGCCGGATAACCGCATTCAGATCCAGTTTTTGCAGCGCAACAAAAAAGGGGAATGGAAAGCCCAGTCTACCAAAACGAAAATGGCAAGGGGCAAGATGTTGAATTGGATGATTCAAAATCAAGTCCAAAGGCCGGAAGAAATTCAATCCTTTGATTTGGAAGGATATCGGTTTGATGAACAGCGTTCATCAAAAGAGGTGTGGTTTTTTGTACAAGAAAATCAAAATTAATGAAGAAAAGCCTGATATCAAATCAGGCTTTTTTGTATCTAATAGGAAAATTCAGCTAGATAGACTTTATTGCTATTATCACCAATCCAGATTTTCACCTGTTTGTCGGTGACATCAAACATATATCGCTGTAGATCACTGTTGCTTCTATTGTTTCCAGCATCTGGATCTTCCGGAGCAGGCGCTTCTTCGTAATCAATGGGAACAAAGGCTTTGTCGAAACTTCGGCCTGTGCCAGAAAATTGTTGCTTCTTAAAACCGGTGATTTCTCCGTCGCTGTTGTAGGTGGGCTTAACACCATAGAGTTTTTTGTTCTCGATGATCAAACTGCCATCTGCCACTGAACGTTTCATGAAGTCAGCCAAGAGTTCGGCTTCTCTTTCATCAGCTGTTTCAGTTGCTTTTGCCTGTACGCCCATATAGTTTGGGACTGCAATGGCGAGAATGAGACCGAGAATTGCTAGAACGACAATTAATTCAATTAAGGTGAAGCCTGCTAGTTTGTTTTTTGTGCGATTCAATCAGACACCTCCTCATATAGATTTTCAAATTTGAAACATAAACATTAAAGCGATAAGTAACTATTGTTTATGTTTTCAGCAAGTGATTATTATCTGAAGAAAGAATCATATTTGTGTTTTTTGAAGCGGATTTTCATAATCAATAATTTGCGAAAGTCCAAAAATCGCTTAATGATAATCCTTTGTTAGTGTATCAAAGTGAAGAGGAAAGGAATCATCTTCCCTAATATTTTAAAATTTTTTTAAGAATTACGATATTGCGAATCTTATATTATGTTTATGGTAAAATTATCCTAATGATGCTTTGGAGGACAGGATGAAAAAGACATTTGCGAATCATGAAATTTTTCTAGCAGGATTAATTGCCGTAACAGTGGGGCTATTGGCTATATTGGTTCAAACGGAAGGGATTAGCGGTTCAATCAACCCCTTGGGATGGATTTTGTTGGGTACGGTGGTTTATACAGAAGTCATGCAAATGTTCTACGATGACGAAATTACCATGTCGCTTTCCGGGCCGATTTTAATTCTGGCCTTGCATACGCAGCCTTTTTGGTTTGTTGTTGTATTGGTCTTTGTTTGCAGCTTGGCGGGAAAAATCTTTCAGACCTATTACTATCATGAACGGGAGAAGGTCTTTGATATCCGCTTGGTTTTTAATATTAGTCAGATTCTCTTTATTTTGGCTTTAATTGATTTGCTCATACCGGAGATTCCTGTTTTTGATCGAGGGGGCTTTTTGCTTTGTTTGGCAGTGCCGCTGGTCTATACCTTGGTCAACATGATCTTAACGGGTCTCGTAATTAGTCTATATCAGGGCCGTAATGCTTTTGGGGTTTATCGTTCCAAATCGTCCTTGATGTTTTTATACTTTCACATCTCCATAACCGCCCTGCTTATTTATATCTATGATTTAGGCGGAACATTGGGTTGTATATTGGCGCTAATGGTGTTGATTCCCATGCAGGGAGAAATCCTGCAAAGAGCCAGCATTCATAAGTTGAATCCCAAGCTGGTGACAGATGAATTAACAGGTGCCTATAATCGGTCTTACATGAAGCGAAAAGTTACCGAATGGTTGCATCACAAAGAGGAGTTCGCACTTCTTTTTATGGACTTGGACGATTTCAAGGCGATCAATGATACCCATGGTCATATTGTGGGCGATGAGGTTCTGATTCATTTTGTAGAAGAAATCCGCAAGGACTTGAGAAAGGCGGACAAGATGTTTCGCTTTGGCGGTGACGAGTTTTGCATCCTCTTTCAACGCTTGCAAGATGCTCGGAAAGTAGATGAACGTTGGAAGAACGAACAGCTGAGGTTTGATGCAAGCGATGGACGAATCATTAGCTATACCTTCTCATCGGGCGTGGTTGCTTATCACGATGAAGAAGAGCTGAATTATTATGAATTGCTGGATAAAGTCGATCAGCAGATGTATTTGGAAAAAAAGCATAAAGGCGACCGAAGAAATAGGGAGATCTCTTAGGAGGTCTCTTTTGGGGTATTTATGTATTGAGGTGATGAAATGGTTCGATTCTTAGGATACTTCAATGCATGTTTGGTTGTTATTCTGTCCATGCGGGCTCCATATATGGCTTGGTTTAAACGCACGGAGAAAGCAGAATGGAAAAAGACCCTGACAAAAGCTATTCGACGTCTTCATCCGATTTTTGGAGGCGTTTTGGCAGTGACGGGGATTACGCATGGGTATATGGCTTGGGGTTGGAACTTTCGACACACCGGATATTTGCTTTATGGTTTTGTCTTGCTGCAAGCTATTCTGGGGATTGGACTGTTAAGAAAGAAAAGAAGTTTGAAAAATATGCATCGCCTGGTTTCTGTAGGTACCTTGTTTTTGTTGGGGCTGCATATCTTTTATCGGACAGCCCTTGGATAGGAGAGAAAAATGAAACGGTTTTTAGGTTTGTTGATTGTTGTGCTCCTTCTTTTTGTAGGGTGTACAACGGACCAGGGTGCAGTCGATCCTGTGATGATGGACGAACCCAATGTTGCGATGGACATTGAAGAAGAGGAGGTGCCGTTGGCAGACGGCATGGTCGGCGAAGAAGGCGTTGAAAAGGATATGGGCGGCATGATGATGCTAACGCTGGAAGAATTGGCTGCCTATAATGGTGAAAATGGCATGCCTGCCTATGTTGCTGTTGAGGGTAAGATCTATGATGTGACCAATCATCCGCAATGGTCAACAGGTATGCATGGCGGTAACATGGCTGGTACGGATATTACCGACATGTTGAAAGCAGCTCCTCATGGAATGAGTAAGTTGGAAGAGATTGATGAAGTCGGCGTTTTGACAGATGATATGATGGATAAAGACATGATGATGAAGTTGACCCTTGATGAGTTGGCTGCATACAACGGTAAAGACGGTATGCCTGCTTATGTGGCAGTAGATGGAATGATCTATGATGTCACTGATCATCCGCAATGGTCAACAGGCATGCACGGCGGCAACATGGCTGGTACGGACATTACTGAAATGCTGAAATCAGCCCCCCATGGAATGGGTAAGCTGGATGAAGTGATGAAGGTTGGCGAATTGGTCCAATAATCAATAGTGATTTGTAAAAGGCAAAAAAAGATCCCGAACAAATTTGTTCGGGATTTCTTTTGTCTATAGCTTGTCTGCAATTCGGTAAATCAAGGTTTCAGTTTTGCCCCAGCCCAGGCAAGGATCTGTAATGGATTTGCCGAAGATACCGCCATCTAGATTTTGACGGCCGTCTTCTAGATAAGACTCGATCATCAAGCCTTTTACAGCCTTTTCGATGGCGAAATTATGACGACGATTAGCCAATACTTCCAAAGCGATGCGAGGCTGCTCCATGAAGTCTTTTGAAGAGTTTGCATGGTTGCAGTCAATAATAATGGCTGGGTTTTGCAACTCACGCTCTTGGTATTGGTGAATCAGTCGATTCAAATCTTCATAATGGTAGTTTGGAATGTTTCGACCGTATTGATTGACAGCACCACGCAAGATGGAGTGGGCAATCGGATTGCCGGTCGATTTGACCTCCATGCCGTTGAAAATAAAAGTATGCTCGATTTGTGCCGCGCGAATAGAGTTCAGCATAACCGTCAAGTCGCCACTGGTTGGGTTTTTCATGCCGACGGGAATATCAATTCCGCTGGCAACCAGGCGGTGCTTTTGATTTTCTACCGAACGTGCGCCAACGGCGATATAGCTCAAAAGATCATCAACATAAGGCAGGTTCATAGGATACAGCATTTCGTCTGCTGCACTTAGTCCTGAATCTTTCATGATCTGAATTTGCAAATTACGAATGGCCTTGATGCCTTCTACCAAATCCGGTTTCTTTTCAGGATCCGGGGTGTGCATCATGCCCTTATAGCCTTCGCCGGTTGTGCGAGGCTTGTTTGTGTAAACGCGAGGGATAATTAGAATCTTATCCTCTACCTCATCTTGCACCTTGGCAAGGCGGGTAACGTACTCTCGAACGGCGTCTGGATTATCAGCGGAACATGGGCCAATAATCAAGATGAATTTATCAGACTGGCCTAAAAAGATGTCGCGAATTTGTTTGTCGCGAAAGGCTTTTTTCTCCGCGAGTTCTTGTGAGAGTGGAATCATTTCTTTCATGGTTTCTGGTGCTGGAATTGCTTGTAGCGGTTGAAATGCCATTTTAGACCTCCTGTGGTTAATAATTTATCTGTCACTATATCAAAAAAATGATTGGATGACAACCTAATTCGTTAAAACTTTACGCATGGTGCGCAACGTGTAAAAGATGCTGAAGATCGCAGCTGTCCAGGTGATGAGGACAACTCCCCACCAAACGCCCAAAACACCCATGGAACGTGTGCCTCCCAAGAACGGAAAAACAATCATGGGCAGAATGAACTGTCTTGTAATGCCGATAAAAAAGATCATTTTTGGCCGCTTAAGACCCTGCAGAACGGAGTTGCTGATGCCCATCAGCACGTAGGTGTTAAAGGCAATGACTTCAATGCGAAGAAACTGACTGCCGATGGCAATCACTTGGGGCGTGTCATTAAAAAGGGCCACCAGTCTTGGCGCAAGGGGATAGACGACAATCATGCCCAGGGTCATCATGGTTACGGCATAGCGTAGTGACAGACGATAAATTTTTCGTACGCGTGCCGGGTTCTTGGCGCCGAAATTTTGGCCAACCAGGGAGAGGGTTGCGATATTCAATCCCAAGGTAGGTAATAAAGCGACCTGTTCAATGCGGATTGCGGCACCATAAGCAGCCATGGCGATGTCTCCGCCATAGAGCAGAACATAGCGGTTGATGACAAAGAAACCAATGGCGATGGTCATCATATTTAAACTGGCGGGAATGCCTTGGGCAAGAATTTCTCGCTGTCTTTGCCAGGTGATATTTTTTAGGCAAAAGCCATGGAAAGGATGCTGGGCTTCTTTTTTTAGTTGACGAATCAAATAGTTGCTTCCAAAGAACTGGATTAGGATGGTGGCCAAGGCGATGCCAGCTGTGCCCATTTTGGGAAGCCCAAACCAGCCCAGCATAAAGAGGGGATCTAAAATCAAGTTCATAAAGAATCCGATGATGAGGAAATTGCGATAGGGTTTGGTATTGCCCTTGGAGACCAACATGGCATTTAAGGTAGCGTTGAAAACAAAGAAACCGGAGCCGGCGAACAGAACATGCAAATAAGAAACCCCATAGGTGAGAGCCCCCCCGGAAACGCCGAGTGCTTGTAGAATAGACCGGCTAAAAATTAAGCCTGATAATGTGATGGCAAGGGAAAAAACGCCAGCGAGTACGATGGCGTTGCAAATGATGACTTGACCTTTTGCTTCATCACCAGCGCCATAGGCGTTGGAAAGAAGCGCGGTTGTACCTGTCCCGATTCCGGAACCGGTGGCAATAATAATGAAGAAGATCGGAAAAGACAAAGCGAGTCCTGCCAGGGCCAGAGTATCCAAGTGACCGGCATAGTAGGTGTCGACCACATTGAAGAGGGTGTTGAAGATCCAGCCGATGCTAGCAGGAAACGCAATCTTTCGGATCAGGGTCTTTAAGTCACCATGAACCAGATCCACATGCGGCTCCTTTCTTAGTCTTTCTTTTTCCTCTTACGGAAGAGGGAGAAGCTGCCAAATCCGCCTAAAATGGCAATGTAGAAGCCAAAATCATAACCCAGGCCTGAATTGATCGTTTCATAGATCTGATAAGGTTCTCTAAAGATGGAAAGGATTAAACTGATGGGCGCGATCCATCCGTGCCAGATGCCCCAGAAAAAACCAGCTGGATCATCGGGGGTGATGCTGCCATCACCAGGGATGCAGCCGGTCAGTAGAACCAAGGTTGCGACCAGGGTAAAAATGAGTGCTAGTTTTCGTTTCATATTTTCTCTCCTTTCTGATGATATTGTACCCAAGTTTCATGGATCAGGGTACAAATGCTTTAGGAGGTGCAAAATGTCACAGTATGAATCACCGGATTATCAAGTGATAATCAAGGAAGAACCCTTTGAGCTGAGGCGGTATGAAGCCTTTGAAATCGCCAGGGTTGATATGAATAATCGGAATGATGGCTTCCGTGTCTTGTTCCGCTATATTTCCGGAGCCAATCAGCAGCAAAAACAGATTTCCATGACGGTGCCGGTTTTGCAAAGGCAAGTGGATCAACAACAGACCATGAGCTTTGTGGTTCCTAAAGCCTATCAGGGAGAGGCGCCGGTTCCTTCTGACGCTTCTGTGTCCATTCAGAGAATGGAGTGGCCTGAAATGGCGGTGATTCGATTCTCGGGTATGACAAGCGATCGAAAAATTCAAGGCAAAGAGAAGAAGTTGATGGATTGGATTCAGCAAAAAGGTTGGAGAATGATTGGCGAGCGGATTCTTGCCTTTTATGATCCGCCGTTTCAAGTACCTTTTTTACGGCGCAACGAAGTCCTGATAGGCATTGAAAGAGACTGAAAAGTGGATCATGGGGAAAGATATCGTTTGCATGTGGACAAATTAAAAACTTTTGCGAAAACTTGTGGATAAGGTTGGACAAAATGCGAAATATCATGTAAAATAACGTGTTTATTGCTATGAACAAAAGAAAAGATAGGTAGGTATTAATGGAGAATTTATCAGTACGTGATTTAACCTGTGCGAACGAGACAATTCGAGCGCTGATGGAAATGGGCTTTGAAACAATGACCCCCATCCAGACGCAAGCGATCCCCAGAGCAATTGAAGGAGTTGACTTGGTTGGACAGGCACAAACGGGAACGGGAAAGACAGCCGCATTCGGCATTCCCATTCTAGAGCGCATTGATCCCAAAATTAAGGCTACACAAGCCCTAATTCTTTGCCCGACGCGAGAATTGGCGGTACAGGTATCAGAAGCCTTGAAGACGATTGGTAAATACCATCGTGGGATGCAAGTGGTTCCCGTTTTTGGAGGTGCGTCAATTGACCGCCAGATCCAACAGCTTAGAAGAGGAGCGCATATTGTTGTCGGAACGCCGGGAAGGGTCATGGACCATCTCCGTCGTAGAACCTTGAAATTAGATCAGCTGGACATGTTTGTTTTGGATGAAGCCGATGAGATGTTGAACATGGGCTTTAGAGAAGACATTGAGACAGTTTTGGAGTCAGTACCGCAAGAGGCACAGCGTATGCTGTTCTCGGCGACTATGCCCAAAGCGATTATGGACATTATCTCAAATTACTTGAGAAGTCCAGAAATTATTCGCATCCAGCGAAAAGAGATTACAACAGACACCATCCAACAATTGTATGTGAAGACCCGAAACCGGGACAAAGAAGCGGTATTGGCTCGTTTTATCGAGTTGTACAGCGCGCAGAGAACTATTGTTTTCTGTAACACCAAACGAAAAGTTGATGAATTGGTGGAATGGTTGGCAGCACGCGGCTATCAAGCAGAGCGGATCCACGGGGATATGGATCAGTCAGCCCGTTTGAATGTAATTCGCCGCTATAAGGCAGGGAATGTACAAGTTTTGGTTGCAACAGACGTTGCGGCACGAGGTCTGGATATTCCAGAAGTAGAGTTGGTCTTCAACTATGAGATTCCTCGTCATGAGGAGTACTATGTGCATCGAATTGGCCGTACGGGCCGTGCCGGATTGAAAGGCACTGCTATCTCTTTTGCTACAGCAAAAGATATGTACACATTAAAGCAAATCATGCGATACACGAAGAAGAACATGGAAGAAGTCCGTATTCCTAAGAAGGAAACCATTGAGAAGATTCATTTGGATCGCGTTTTGGCGGATGCGAATGAAATTATCGAAACGCAAGACTTGAGCGGCTTGATGGAAACATTGGCTAACCAAGAAGGTTTCCCTGGCTATGAAGCCATGGCAGCAGCGCTTTTGTCCAAAGTCATGAAGGGTCATGTGATCGAAGAGATTGATGAAGCCGGCATGCGTGGATTCCGTCAGAATGACCGCAAGATTCGCGGTAAAAACGGTCGAGTGAAGCTGTTCGTCAACATTGGACGAAAAGAAAAGATTGATCCGCGTGACTTGGTACGTGTGATTACTCGTGAAACCGATGTAACAGGGAAAGAAATTGGCAAGATCAACATCTTCAATGAATTCTCTTTTGTTGAGGTACCGGAAGAGCATGCCAAGCATGTGATCCAGCGATTGCGTAAAAAGACCATCAATGGCACTAAGATTAATGTAGAAGTGTCACGGGAGAAAAAGTCTGCCGGTTATCGTGGTGAAAACGGCAAGCATAATCATGGCAAGCGCCGTGAATATGGCAAGTGGAACAAGGGCGGAGACAAGAAGTCCAAAAAGCGCAAGCACAGCAAATAGGAGGCAGGTATGACACCCTTTACGGAAGCAGTCATTCAAGTCATTCGAGAAATTCCCAAAGGGAAAGTTATGAGCTATGGGCAAGTCGCTGAACTGGCGGGAAACCGCAGGGGAGCGCGGCAGGTTGTTCGTGTGCTGCATACCATGAGTCGCAAGGAAGGATTGCCATGGCATCGCGTAGTCAATGCCAAAGGGGAGATCCGACTTCCTCATGGACAAGGATTTGAAGAACAGGTTGCTTACCTGGAAGCTGAGGGAGTTCAAGTGAGTCCTGGAGGCAGGGTGGATTTAAGCCGATATCGAGCATAAAGAACAGCGACGCGTAAAGCGTCGCTGTTTTTTCTTGCAAATTTTTTTCTTGATTATGCCAGTTCCTCATATTCATCGGGAGTATTTAAAAGAATTAACCGCTCGTCCAGATAATAGTGGGCGAGAATCCAATAGTTGTAGATATAGAAGCCGACTAGACAAGCAAAGATGGATACTGCAATATAGGGAAGCGTAATTTCGGGTGTGTACATTTGATTTGCTAATTGTGTACGTATGCTAGCAAATATGACAGGTCCTGTGACCAAAAGTGAAAGCAGTCCAATAAGCAGTTGGGAACCTGCAAATCTAAGCTTGGATTTTTTCAACATCTTTTCAGTTCGACTGATGCTATCAAGTATATTGTTTTTATGCACTACTTCGATTAAATAGATTGGCAGATAAGTTGCGCAGAAAAGCATGATTATGATATATAGAAGTACCATTAGAATAACGCTGATACCAATGCCGATGTTTTGGTCTGAAGCAAGAGTAGCTGCTGACACAAAACCAATAGGAATAAATAGTATGAACATTGCTATGGACAAAAAGGTTGTAGCAAGCAACATGCTAACGAAGACTCGCCAGGATCTTTTGAAACCTGTAGTAAAGCTTTCTTTCACTGTCCATACGATACCCCTTGCGGCATTGGACATATATCCGATATATCCTGTAGCGAGAATAATGAGTAAAATCATGATAATTCCTTGAAGGCTAAATAGCTTTAAGAATTCGGTAGGGGCAATATGCTGATTGACGTAAGGATTAGCATATAAGGACGGGAATGATTGTAGATAATAAACCATAAGGAGTCCGTATAGGACGATAAGCATAGCGAAAGATATGGCGTTGGCAGCCCAGTTCTCCTTGATAAATCGAAAGGTTTCTGGGATCAGACGTAAAAAACTGATTTTTCGATTTCTCTCCATTGAGTGATTTCTTTCCATCGTGATGTCTCCCTTCTGAGGTTGTTTTTGTGGATGATAAACTTTAAGTTAAATTTACTTAAGGTGTTTAACATATACTTGGTCGATGATATTACTACTATATATTAACATTTATTTAGGATAAAATGTTAATATTTTCTATTTTTTAAGGTTTTTAGGGTATGAGATGATTGAGGATCTAAAAATCATATTATTATATGGTAGAGAAAGAAGGCGCTTATGTATGAATGGCAACAATGTATTTTTCCTTCCTATGCTTGTCGTTTTGGCGGGAGTTTTGGTATTTCTATGGATTTTCTATCAGCTGCTAGTAAAGTATCTGGACACGCGGCCCTTTCTGAAAAGAAACCTTTGGAAGCTTATGCTGGCAGGATTTATCGTCGTTGCTTTTTGGGGAATTAATAGTCTTATGTTCTATTTAGAGACGGGAGCAGATGAGCGGTTTGACCAGGCTTTGTCAGACTTTAATGAGGCCAAAGATGAGGTTGAGATTGTAGGCATTGAGGATCCAAGCCAATTTTCATATGGAACCGATGGGAAATACGTATTGATTGCTGTGCGGGATTTGTCAACCCAAGAGATGGTGCCCTGCGCTATCAAAGATGACAAGGTATATGTGATTGTGAAGGAAACGGTTGAGCAACCTTTTATTCTTTATAATTCATCGGAGCATACGATTGATATTTATTATCCGGATAATACGGTTAAAGTTAATTATAAGAAAATTGATCGAGATCAGCTGAAGGTTGAGGACGTAGAAAGTCAGGTTCTTCAAACGTTTTTATCGAGTTTGGATCAATTGGAAGAGTAGATAGAAATGGCTAGAGGTGAATGATGATGGGTGTTCAGATCATAAGAGTGATTGTGAAAGCTGCAGCTGTGCTTTTCTTTTTTGGGGGAGCGGTCTACTTTTTTTCTGCGGATAATTGGCTGTCCAGGCATACCAAGATGGCTGGCATCATTTTGGTTTCTTTGTTGATTATCATAATTGCCGGTATTATTGCCATTATGATAATCATGGCCAAATGAAATTTGATAAAATATGTGATGAGTTCTGACCTGGAGTCAGTTCAGACCAGACCATCTTTGCTTTAACGCATGTTAACGCATTGGAGTATTTCGCTAAATTCTTGGTAAAGAGTTATTCATCAAAAGCAACAAAAAAAGCAGCCTCGCAAGGCTGCTTTTACATTTTTTAAATTAACGAGCTGGAGTTACGTTCTCAGCTTGAGGGCCTTTTGCGCCTTGAGCTACTTCGAAAGTAACTTCTTGGCCTTCCTCAAGAGTTTTGTAACCATCAACGTTGATTTGTGAAAAATGTACGAATACGTCATTTCCTTCTTCTGAAGTGATAAATCCGAATCCTTTTTCTGCGTTAAACCATTTAACTGTACCGTTCATTGTGTTTCCTCCAAAAATATTATTATTTGTTGCCTTTAATGTCTTTAGAGAAAACTTACTTCTCATTAAAGAAAGATCTTGCATGCATTTCATTTTTCACTAATCTATTAAAGGTACTCTGTAATCATACTACAGGTTTTGAAAAAAAGCAAATTTTTTACGAAAAGAAAAAAAGTTGTAAAAAAAAGCAACCCCTGTCGAGGTTGCCGTTGAACTAACGAAGTGAATTAACGTTTTCCGCTTGAGGACCTTTTGCGCCTTGAGCGATTTCAAAAGTAACTTCTTCGCCTTCTTCCAAAGTTTTGTAACCTTCTTTGTTGATTTGAGAGAAGTGTACGAATACGTCGCTACCATCTTCAGAAGTGATAAATCCATAACCTTTTTCAGCGTTGAACCATTTTACAGTACCGTTCATTAATTTGTTTCCTCCAATGCCTTTGATTTTTTCCTTTAACGCCTTAGAGAAAACAGCTTCTCATAAAGGTCTTGCCTTGCATGGTAATGATTTTCACTAACGAATTAAAGGTACAAGGCTATGGTACAATAAATTCAAAGAAAATGCAAATGTTTTCCTACTGATAAATTGGAATATTTTGTATACATTTGTAAAATGGTTGCTGTTTCTTTGAAAACGGAACCGGATCATGGGAAAATCATGCGGATTTTGGGTATTTTTTCAACAGGAGGCTGAATCATGAAAGCATATCCGACAAAAGCTTTTTTTAACCGCGAATTGAGCTGGCTGCAATTTAATGACCGCGTATTACGGGAAGGGGATCGTTCCGACGTTCCTCTATTTGAGCGTGCCAAATTTATCGGGATAGTTGCTTCCAATCTGGATGAGTTTTATCAGGTGCGGGTATCAGGCCTATTGGATATCCAGGGTGCAAAGCAGAAGAAAAAGGATGCTTCCGGCCTCAATGCCAAGAATATGTTAAAAGGCATTCGTCGACATGTCAAAAGATCCAATCAGCTTCAGATGGAGATTTACAATCGATGGCTAGAGATTGCGGCTGAGGCAGGAAGGCCGCATATAGAAATCGAATCACTTTCAAAAAAGAAAAAGGCGCTGGTGAAGCGTTATTTTACCAAGCATATTTTGCCTGGTCTGGCACCTATGACTTGGAACGAAAGTCTGAGTCAATTCGCCGATTTGCGTCTTTATCTTTTGGTAGGCATGAAAAAGGGGAAGATGGGCATTGTTCAAATGCCGCCTCTGATGGATCGACTGATTGACGGACGTCATGTATTGGGTGAGGAAGGATTTTTACTGGCGGATGAACTGATTCGTTATTTCGTTTCCGACTTATTTCCCGATCATGCAATTAAGGGTGCGGCATGGTTTCGTGTGACACGCAGTGCAGCCTTGCAGGTTGAGGTCGAGGAAGCCGCTGATTTGGTTCTAGAGATGGAACGCGCCTTGATCAAGCGAATCAAGGGGCGAATTGTTCGGCTGGAAGTGGAAGCGGATCAAGAGTGGGCGCTTGAATTCTTGAGGGGAATACTAAAGGTTAAAAAGCGTCTATGCTTTTCTGTTGACGGGCCATTGGATTTGAGTGTTCTACAGAAATTTGGCACCCTCTATGCGGGAGAAAAGGACTTTTACCCTGACTTTACACCTCATGAACGGGATTGGTGGCAAGGGGATTTATTTGAGGCGATTCGAAAAAAGGATCGGATTCATACAGTCCCTTATGAAAGCATGCAGCCAGTCGTGAAGTTTTTACAGCAGGCGGTAGAAGATCCAGACGTGATTTCCATTTGGCAAATCTTATACCGGGTGAGTGAAGATTCTCAGATCGTTGAATCTTTGCGTCATGCAGCCTTGCGTGGCAAACAGGTGACAGTCTTTGTTGAGTTGCGTGCAAGATTTGATGAAGCCAATAATCTCTATTGGGCGCGGGCGTTGGAAGAGGCTGGCTGCCAGGTGATCTACGGACATCCCTCTTACAAGATGCATGTAAAGGCAATTTTGCTGGCGCGTAAAGAAAACAGTGGAATCCGGTCCTATCTACATTTGGGAACCGGCAATTACAATGAAAAAACTGCTAGATTCTATACGGATATAGGCTTGTTTACAGCCAATCCAGTCCTGGCGGAGGATGCAATGCAGGTTCTTCAGTATTTGTCTGGGGCAATTAAAATGCCGCATACAAAAGTACTTTCTATAGCGCCTTTTGACCTTCGAGAGACTTTGATGATGCGGATTCAAGAGACCATCCTTGCAGCCAAACGGGGAGAGCCAGCCTGGATTTTCTTGAAAATGAATGGTTTGGTGGACCAAAGATTGATCCAAGCTTTGTATGAGGCATCGCAAGCTGGAGTGAAGGTGGACTGTTTGGTTCGCGGGATTTGCTGTTTACGGCCAGGGGTGCCGGGGTTAAGCGAGAATATTCAGGTGAAAAGCATTATTGGACGGTTTTTGGAACACCAGCGCATTTTTTATTTTGCTAGGCGGGACAAGGAAAGCTTGTATCTTTCCAGTGCAGACTGGATTCCAAGAAACTTGAACCGGCGTATCGAGACTTTGTTTCCTGTTGATGATCCGGAGGCGCGAGAGACCATCAAGGGATGGATGCGGTTGCAATGGCAGGATCAGTGTCGGGCTCATGAGTTAAAGCGGGATGGATCCTATCGACGACTGAATGGAGGAAAGGGTAGGCTGGATTCGCAGGCAAGCCTGATAGGTGGCAGAAAGGAGTAGGCAATGAAACGAATAGGAATTGTAGACTTGGGATCTAACTCGGTGAGGATGTCTATTATATGGGTGGAACATGACCATTCTTATCATATGATTGAGCAGGCAAAAAGCATTGTTCGACTCAGCGAAGGCATGTCGGAAGACGCCAACTTGAGTACTAAAGCGATGGAACGAACAAAATCAGCCTTGGGCATGTTTAAAAAGCTGGCTAGCGTCCATCAGGTGGATGAAGTGCGAGCTGTGGCGACTGCTGCGGTTCGTCAGGCCAATAACCGAGATGCATTTTTGCAGCTGGTCAAGGAAGAGACCGACTGGGAGCTTGAGGTGATTTCAGGGGAAGACGAAGCCTACTACGATTATTTGGGCGTTGCCAATACCATGGATCTGAAGAACTTTGTTCTGATGGATATTGGGGGTGGCTCTACGGAGTTGGCCTGGGTGGAAAACCGAAAGATTAAAAAGGCGGTTAGTCTGCCTTTGGGAGCCGTTTTATTGACAGAATCTCATTTCCCTGGCAGTCAAGTAAGCCAAAAAGGTTTGAAGGCTGCACGGGCCATGTTTGATCAAGTCTTGGATCAAGTGGATTGGCTAAAGGAAGCCAAAAGCTTGCCATTGGTTGGTCTAGGTGGCACTTGGCGAAGCATTGGCAAATTGGATCGAGCCGCTACCCGAAACAGCATCCAGCGGATTCATGGCTATGCCATGGACCGAAAGACAACTTTGGAATGGCTGGATGTGCTCTGGGGTATGTCATTAAAGGATCGGGCAAAAGCAAAAGGGATTAGTGCCTCACGTGCCGAGGTGATTGTTGGCGGGATTGTACCCATTGAGCGTGTGCTGAAAAAGATGAAACCCAATCAAGTCGTTATCAGTGCCAATGGGGTGCGGGAAGGTCTTTTTTATGAATCTTACTTTAAAATGCTGGGCAAACCATTGGTTGTTGAAAATGTGTTGGATCATAGTTTGGCCAATACGGTCAAGCGCTATCATGAAGAAGACCATCATCTGATTCATTTGGATCAGTTGACCTCAACGCTTTTTGACACTTTGAAAAAAGAATATCATTTCACTGAGAAAGATCGAAGGCTTTTGTATGCAGCTATACGCCTTCATGATATTGGCATGCGGGTTGATTATTTTAATCATCAAGATCATAGTTTTTATCTGACATTAAACACCAATATTTATGGCCTTTCTCACAGGGAACTGGTCCAGGTCGCTTGGATTGCCGGCAGTCATCGGGTGGATCGAAAACTGCATCAGAATATGAGGCTATACGCGGGTTATATCAATGACGAAGAAAAGCAACGGATTTTCCAATTGAGCGCGCTCTTAATGATTGCGGAACAGTTGGATCGTGCTGAAGATGGACGGGTGACTAGTCTGCAGGCAGACCTGACTGATCGGTCCTTGAATTTGTTGGTGGGCAGCCAAGAGCCCATTGATTTAGAGTTGGATTCTGCCAAGCGGGCGGCGGCTGTCTTCCGTAAGGCCTATCGGCGCACCTTGATCATTAAAGAACAAGCCTAAAGAGAAAAGCGAAAGAGAGAAGGGATAAGAGTGAAGAGCGCGATCGCCATCTTGCTCAGTTATTTTTTTGGTTGCGTCAATACCGGTTACTATTATGTTCTTCATTTCTATCAACAAGATATTCGGGAAACTGGAAGCCGGGTTACTGGTGCGACCAATGTGAGCCGACTGGCAGGCAATCGGGGATTTATGATTACATTAGCGGGAGATGCCTTGAAAGGCTTTATTGCAATTGGAATCAGCCGCTTGATGCAGGTCAATGACTATATTATTCTTTTTTGCATATTTGCTGTTATTATGGGGCATATATTTCCTATCCAATTGGGTTTTAAGGGCGGCAAGGGACTGGCTACCATGGCAGGAGCCTTGCTGGCTTATTCGCCATTACTGGTGGTCCTTGCACTAGGCATGAGCGGTCTTGTGTTGATCTTTAATAAGAGACGCACGATTTCGGTTCTCATTGCCTTGTGGCTTTTGCCGCTGGTTTTATGGATGATGAACTTCAATTGGCAAGTGATTGTTTTGATTCTTGTTCTGGATGGTGTTTTTCTTTACGCCTTTCGTGAGAACATTAAAGGATTTTGGCAAGAACTGAGAGACTAAGGGAAAGGAGGCGCAGCATGAAAGTAACCTTTCAGAAAGAAGTGGAAGTCAAAAAAGCAAAAACCATTTTAGAGGTTGCCCAGGATGAGCAGATTAAGATTAAAGCGCCGTGTAAGAAAGGAAAGTGTGGAAAGTGCAAAGTCAGGATTCTTTCCGGCGATGTTTCTCCCATTACAAAGGAAGAGAAAAAGGAATTGAGCAAGAAAGAGATAGCCGATGGCATCCGCTTGGCCTGCATGGTCGAGATTGTGGATGATGTAACCTTGGAAGTCGTGGAAAAGAAGAAAAAATAGAAGCGGTCCGTCAGGACCGCTTGTCTTTTGTTATCCGATCAATAGATAACGGGAAATCATAATAAAATGAGATAAGCTTCCACCCAGAATAAAGAGATGGAAGATTTCATGGAAACCGAAATGCGGAATCCGCAGCCAGCGAGGTTTAAAGGCGTAGATAATGGCTCCGACCGTGTAAAGGGTGCCGCCCACAATCAGAAGAACAAAGCCTTGAATGGCAATGTTGTGATAGATGGATGGGACAAAGAAGATGGCGATCCATCCCATAAGCACGTAAAAGCCGGTGTAAAGCCAGCGCGGCGCATTCAAAAAGAAAACTCGAAAAAGGATACCCAGAGCGGTTAAGATCCACATTACGGCCAAGAGGATCAAACCCATGGGTCGAGGCAGGGCCAAAAGGCAAACCGGGGTATAGGTGCCGGCGATCAAAACAAGAATCATGGAATGATCGATTTTTCTTAAAATGGTTTCCACACGCTTTGAGGACTTAACGGCATGGTAAATGGATGAGGCGCTATACAACAAAATCATACTAATGCCGAAAATGATGGCACTAGTCAGTTGTAGGGCACTTTGATGAAAGACTGATTTGACGATCATCCAGGTTAGTCCGGCGGCGGATAGAATGGCGCCGATTAGGTGAGTGATGGAGTTGACAGGTTCTTTTAGTGGGGACATTGATGACTCCTTTTTGACTTATGATTGGGTTTCAGCCAGTTCTTCATAGAAGAACATGGCTTCTATAACTTTTATAAAAACAGGTCCGCTGTCTCCGCGGAGACGATAGGCTTTGCCCTTTACCCAAACCGTTTCTTCATTCGCTTGCAGGGTGAAAGCGCTGCCGTCTTGTTGATGAAAAACCAGGTCAATCACGGGTTCGCCCAGTTTGGCCTTGCCTGGCATGGCCAAGAGCAAGTGGGCAGCATGATGTGCCTTCTCGATTTCTTGCGTCTGGTTAAAGAAACGTTCTTCAGGCGACAGGTGTTGATCCAGTATCTCGACAGAAGTGATTGTATCGATTTGAGGGATGCCTCGGATGGGAATCCCGTTAAGCAATATATACCCGATTGTTGAGATCAAAATGACCATCAGCAGGGGAATGAGTTTTTTTAAGATTTTTGAAACTGTTTGATTCATTGTTTTGTCCTTGGTTGGCATTGATTTATCATAAGACCTAGCGGAGAAGAGACATCAATCGAAGGATTCTGCCTCGGATACTTTTCGGTAAATTACCGGTAAGGGCTTTTTCCAGCAGGTCGGGATGTTGGATGCCCCTGGCAGCCAGATAATCTTCAATCAACTTCACCTTGCCTTCCCGTCCTGGAATCAGCTGGTATAAGACATACCAATCTTCTAATGAAGTAAAGGGAATCTCAACGTCATTGATAACAAAAGTCTGGGTAATGGACTGCTGGTCAAAGATATACTCGAATACACCAGAATCATGGCGAATGGCCAAGCCTGCCATCACATCCACATCAACGGATTGAATCCGATATTCATAGAAGTATTGGGTCTTGTAGTCATCGGTTTTTTCTCGTGCCTTTTTTTGACCCATGGACTGAAGAATGAGGTCGGCTTTATCAATGTCTTGAAGTGAGACAAAAATATCAATATCATTTGGCGCATCAACCAGCCCATGCTGAACAAGCAGAATGGAAGCGCCAACAGCCCAAAGGATTTGGTTTTCATTGAGTTTTTTGCCAATTTGGCTAAGTCTTTCAAACATGTTGATCTCACCTCAATGTCAAGTATAGCATATATTTCCAGTTCCAGAGACAGGTCCTTGACAAGGGCGTAGATTTTCTTTAGAATACCGGAAACGAGGAAATGCCCAACGGGCAAAACCATGAAGGGGGTGGTATCATGACGAAGCTTCGTCTCGATCAAGTTTCTTCTCAGACGGATAGTGAAGAGGACCAGATGAGGAGGAAAAATGAAGACAAAATCAGAAATACCATCAAATTTTTTGCATGCAGAAATCGAAAAGGATTTAAGTTCCGGGCGGTTTGACTCCGTTCATACCAGATTTCCGCCGGAACCCAATGGCTATCTCCATGTGGGCTCCGCCTATGCCATTCAAATCAATTGGCTGGCGTCACAAAAGTACGGCGGCAAGTTTAATTTGCGCATGGATGACACCAATCCCGAGAAGGAATCCTTTGAATATGTAGACGCCATCGTGGAAGATATGCATTGGCTGGGACCCGACTGGGAAGACCGTTTGTTCTTCGCGTCGGATTATTTCGAGGATCTTTATAAGTATGCGGTTCTTTTGATTGAAAAAGGATTGGCATATGTTGATGACCTAACGCCAGAAGAGGTAAGGACGACCAGGGGCACCCTGACAGAAAAGGGGACCAACAGTCCATATAGAAATCGAAGCATTGAAGAGAATTTAAAGCTCTTTGCGGATATGAAGGAAGGCAAATATCAAGAAGGCGACAAGTGCTTGCGTGCCAAGATTGATATGGGATCCCCCAATATTAATATGCGGGATCCGGTGATCTATCGGATTTGCTATACGCCGCATTATCGTCGGGGAAGCGATTGGTGCATTTATCCCCTTTATGATTTTCAGCATCCCGTATCCGATGCCATGGAAGGCATTACCCATTCCATGTGTTCCGATGAATTCAAGAACCATCGGCCGCTTTATGATTGGTTTTTGGAGCAATTGGATTTTGAGCGGCCATCACGACAAGTGGAATTTGGACGCATCAACCTACGAGGAATCAAGACCGGCAAGCGTGATTTGCGGGCCATGGTGGAAAGCGGTACGGTGTCTGGCTGGGACGACCCCCGCATGCCGACCATTAAGGGCTTGAAACGACGGGGATATACACCGGAAATGGTTCGTGAATTTTTATTCGCCATTGGCGTAGCCAAGGATCGAAGTACAGCGGATTATGATTTGCTGGAAACTACCGCAAGAAAAGTCTTGCAGACTTCGGCACCGGCACGCATGGCGGTGTTGGATCCGGTCAAATTGGTGATTACCAACTGGCCTGAAGACAAGGTGGAGTGGTTAAAGGCGGCCAATCATCCCAAACATCCGGAGTGGGGCGAGCGCCAAGTGCCATTTACTCGGGAATTGGTGATCGAACGGGACGACTTTTCCGAAAATCCACCAAAGAAATTCAAACGCCTGTCACCAGGCCAAGAGGTACGATTGCGTCATGGATATTTCTTTAAATGCGAGCAAGTGATCAAAGACGATCAAGGTCAAGTAATCGAAATTCGTGGGACTTATGATCCAGAAACCAAAAGCGGCAGCGGTTTTTCTGCTAGAAAGCCCAAGGGGACCATCCATTGGGTGTCTGCGACAGAAGGCCTTCGAGAGCCGGTGCGTGTCTATGACCGTATCTATCTGCCGGATGGAGAAACCATCAATCCAGATTCTCTTAAGGAAGGGACTGCGGTTTTGGAACCAAGTCTGGCGGATGCGAAAATGGAAGAAACCATGCAGTGGGTCCGTTTGGGGTACTTTACCCTGGATCCAGTTGAATGGGAAAAGGGAAATCGGGTGTGGAACCGAACGGTTTCATTAAAGGATACTTGGAGAAAATAAGAGTGCAATAGATGAAAGCCCTCGTGCAGTGATGCGCGGGGGTTTTGTTGCGGCAGTAAATATTGGGTATAATGAAATGGAAATAGGAGGAAGATATCATGAAGCGATTTGTACGTTTGGACCAAAAGGTTGGCATAGAAAAATTAACAGAACAGGAATTTCAAGCGCATCTGCAATTTATGGAGCAATCCGCCGAAGAACGCTCAATGATGGCGGGTGGATTTGTAGGTGATGCCGGCGGCATGGTGGTATTTGAAGCGGATTCCAAGCAGGAAGCCAAGGCGTGGGCAAAACAAGATCCTTTATTTGCTTCGAGAAAGTATGAGTTTCGAATATATGAATGGCACTTGGTTTTCAATACCTAGGAGGAAATCAGATGGACAAATTTGATCCTGCATTAGCCAACATCAAAGATCATCCAGCTTTTGAGCCTTTTGCTGTAACAAAGTGGATCCCTTTGAAAGATGCTATCGACAAGGGCATGGTAGACGGAAATGAGCCAGTGTTGCTGGCCAATATCGAAGGAACATCTCTGGCATTATTGACCCGGCAGATGACCTATCATCATGTGGCGCAGGGGACAATCGGTGAAAAGCCGTGGATGGTGTCCTTCTGACCGGCTTGCAATACGGGTGTCTGGATGACGCCCATTATTCAGGGGAGACGGCTAACCTTTGCAACCTATGGTTTGTATCAGGGACTGTCTCTGTTAGCGGATTTTGAAACCCAGTCCTATTGGGATCATATTACCGGAGAGTGTATTAAGGGCACCTTTGTGGGTGAGGAAATGCAAGTGCGCCTTTTGTTGCATACTCGTGCGGATCTTGCCTTGAAGGAAAATCCACAAGCGCAAATTGCAATCTCGAAATTGTCCAGGCGCAGAGACTGGATGGCCAGAATCATGCGAATCGGGATTAAGCAAAATTGGCTGCCGCCTGTGTTCCGCAAGCAGTTTCAAAGAACCGACCAAAGGCTTGACCCTTTGGAAATGGGCTTGGGCATTTGGAAAGGGAAACATGCTAAGTTTTATCCAGAGAAGATTCTAGACAAGGGTGAGATACGTGAGACCTGGCAAGGCTTGGACTTGGTGATTCGTATCCATCCCGATTCAAAGATCCCCGTTGCTGAAACGGTGAGTGGAATGGAGCGGGAGATTTTGCAGGTGCATTCCCTGTGGTATGGTTTTGTGGCTACTTTTCCGCAGGCAGAAATTTATAAGGGGGAGCTATGAAAAATCGTGATGAAATTTTAAAAGGAATTGCGGAACGGCTGGAACCGATGGATGAAGCCCGCGCTATGTGGGAATGCGGTTCTGTGGCTTTTCATCGCATTGATGAATGGTCGGATGTGGACATTGTCATTGAAGGACAAGAAGGCACATCACCAGTGATTTTTCAAGCGATTGAGGATGCTTTGACTTTGATAGCGCCCATTGAATCCGCCCTGGGTCCCAGTGGCGGCTGGCCGGGCGTCTTACAAAAGGTTTATCGGTTGGAGGGGATGAGTCCTTATCATGTGATTGAGGTCGCTATTGTTGCCCCAGACGCGCCGACCAAGTTTTTGGAACGCGAAATTCACGGAGATATACCTGTCCATTTTGACAAGGATGGCATTACGACGGTGCCGCCGATTGAAGCCCGAGACTGGGAGAAGAAGCTGCAAGCCCGTGCAAGCGAGGTTGTTAAGAAAGTAGACCTGTATCGGATTTTGGTCGAGAAGGAGCTTCACCGTGGCAATCATATGGAAGCCATGGCATTCTATCAGGGATTTATTCAGAAAGCCTTGGTGGAAATGATACGTATTCGCTATAGTCCATTCCGCTATAACTTCCAAAGTCGATACTTGTATTATGACTTGCCCCAAGGTGTGATTGATCGTTTGGAACCCTTTTTCTTTATTGGATCGCCGGAAGGCTTGGAACGAAAATTCATGGAAGCCCTGGAATGGATTCAAGACTTGGAGGATAACAGTTGAAAGAGGTAAACGTTGAAGAGATGGCATCGTTTTTCGATGTTCGAGCGCAAGGATATGACCAGCATATGCGGGATAATATTCAAGGCTTTGAAAGCTATTACGAATTTTTGGCCAAACCCTTGGAAGGGCAAAGTCAGCCCATTCAGATTTTGGATTTGGGTTGTGGCACTGGCTTGGAGTTTCCCTACCTATTGCAAGCAGCACCTCATGCATCAATTACGGGCATGGATTTGTCTGCAGGCATGATGCAGGAAGGGGCCAAAGCACATAAGGGATTGGAAGATCGCATTACATGGAAACAGGCTTCCTATGTAACGGATGATTTGGGACATCAAGCCTACGAGGTGGTTATCTCCTCTATGACCATGCATCACTTCTTTGTTTTGGAGAAGCGCAAAATCTACCAAAAGATATATGCGGCCGTAAAACCTGGTGGGATGTATATCGAAGGGGATTATATGGTTTCTCCGGAAATGGAAATGGAAGCTTTGGCGTATTACTTTGAACAGGCAGGGGACCTAAAAGAAGCTGACAAAGGCAAATTTCATTTGGATATTCCCTTTACAGTAGACAAGCAAGTCATGCTTTTAAAGAGTGTGGGATTTGATTCTGTGCGGGTGATTTACCGGACTAACAACAATGCTATACTGGTAGCCAAAAAGGCAGAAAAAGCATAAGAAAACACAAAAAAGGAGCTCAACTGAGCTCCTTTGATTTTTGGCTAAACTTCAAATAAAAGGATATAATAAAAATGGCAAATATGCAAGAAAAACTTTGAAATCGGGAGCAAATCAAAGGAGGGTTTCACCTGTCCTTTGGAGAAGCATTGGAATCTCTTGAATGAAGTTTTGATTGCTTGATGAATTCTGATACACTTAGCTTCCAAATGAAGAAAGGAGGAAGTGCTATGCAAGCCAATCTTCATCCTGATTATAGGGAAGAACAGGAACAATTGCAACGCGTTACACGGATTTGGGATCAACGAACGGAAAAGCTAACAAAAGAAATTGACGAGCGGGGAGAGAAAGTGAAGGACCTTCGCCGAAGTGGCGGGGGCGGATACTCCAATGAGTACGAGATTGCCGCTCATTTGTTTGAAATGGCGGAAAGGGAGCATGGCATGCTGACCCGGTCCAGCGACAAGCCATATTTTGCACGCATTGATTTTCTTGACGACGGTCGAGAGCAAGCGGAGATATTTTATATTGGCAGGGTGGGCTTGGAAGATCCCGCAAATGGCAGCCGCATGATCTTGGATTGGCGGGCGCCCATGGCCAGCCTTTATTACAGGGGCGAGCTGGGTGAAGTCATGTTTAAAGCACCGGATGGATTGGTGATGGGGGAGTTGACCCGGAAGCGCCAATATGAAATCGAAGAGCGCCATTTGATGAATATCTTCGATAAAGACCTTACGCCCATGGATGAGTTTTTACAACGCGCCTTGTGGCAGAAGAAGGACAATCGGCTGAAAGACATTGTTTCAACCATACAGGAAGAGCAGGACGGTGTGATTCGGGCGGAAAAGAACCGGGTCGTATTAACCCAAGGGGTTGCTGGATCCGGAAAGACCACCATCCTCTTGCATCGCATTGCCTATCTCTTATATACCTATCAAGAAGAATTGCCGCCTGATTCGATTTTGCTCTTGGTTCCCAATCACCTCTTTTTGACCTATATTCAAGAGGTTTTGCCGGAATTGGGTGTGGATCAAATTCAGCAGGGCACCTATGAAGAAGTGGTACTGAAGCGGATGGAATTGAAAGACCAGCCTCACTGGCACCGGGAAGGCGTATGCGGCAAACTTAAAGGCGATTTGCGTTGGGTGGACGTCATGCAGACCCTGGTCAAAGAATTGCCGGCATTGGTTTTGCCGAAAGAAGACTTATGCTTTGGGGATGTCTGCCTTTTCTCAAAAGAGGAAATTCAGAGGCTCTACTATACCGAGTATGCCTATCTGCCGGTAGGCGCCCGATTTGAACGGGTGAAAAAACATATCAAAGACCAATGGAACGCCAAGCGGGACCAAGCTTTTGCAGAATGGACCCAAGAGATTATGCGGACAGGTTCCAAAGCTTATGACCGTCGGGATGCCTGGATGGAAAGCATCAAGAAAGATGGCCGCAAGGAACTGAGAAAGACACTAAAGCGGTGGCATACCTTATCGGCGTTGGAAGCTGAAGAGATCTGGCGGTCTCATCCGGGTCTGTATGAAAAAAGCCTGGCAGGCTTTACGGAAGAGGAACGGGATGTTCTTCGATTCGAATCAGACCGCACCCGGGAAGACCTGCCCATTCTTTTCCTTTTGCATCTCCTGCTTTGGGGACGTAAAGACTCAGAAACCTTGCGCCATGTGGTCATTGATGAAGCCCAGGATTATAGCCCTTTGCAAATGGAGACTCTCAAACGAATTTCCAAGGGAAATTCCTTTACCATTGTAGGGGATGTGGCCCAGCAGATTTCGGCGACTCGGGGCATTACGGATTGGAAAGAGATCTGGGGGCCGGTATTTCCGGATATGGATGTTTCTTATCAAACATTGGAAACCTGTTACCGGTCTACCACGGAAATTATGGCTATCGCCAATAGCGTACTTGCGGGTTTGAAGCGCGCAACGGCCGGAAAAGTGCAGGTTCTGTTACGGCATGGTGAAGACGTAAGCAAAACGATTTACGATTCTCAGCAGGAATTGATTGAGGATTATGCTAACCGCATTCGAACTTGGCAATCAAACGGACTTCAAACCATCGCGGTGGTTTCCAGAACTTGGGAAGAAGCCGAATGGGTGCATGAAAGCCTGGTTGAACAGATACCGGAAATGCAATTGCTCCATGAAAGTGATCCAGAATATTTGGGCGGTTTGGTTGTGCTGCCGGTACGGGTTGCCAAAGGCCTTGAGTTTGACGGGGTACTGATTTATGAACCGACCAAAGGAATCTGGCCGGAAGAGGATTTGCACCTTCGCCAGCTATATGTGGCCTCCACCCGAGCCCTTCATATGTTACACTTAGGGGGAACCAACGAATGGATGGATGCGCTTAAGGAGGCATAAGGATGCGGCTACTATACGGCACAAACAATTCAGGAAAGTTAAAGCGGATGCAGGCGGTTTTTATTGGACACGATATTGAAATCGTGGGTCCATCGGATCTGGGCATTGAAATCCAGGTGGAAGAGACGGGGCAGACGCCCTTGGAGAATGCGCGCATTAAAGCATGCGCTTTTCATCAAGCGGCAGGCATACCGACTTTTGCAGTGGATTCCGGTTTGTATCTGGACAAGCTGCCGGAAGACAAGCAACCGGGTGTGTTTGTACGTCGTGTAGGCGGTCGTGAACTCAGTGATGATGAAATGGTTGCTTATTATCTGGAGTTAATTCAATCGATTGGCGGGCGTTCGCCTGGTTATTGGCGGGATGGACTTGTTTTGATTAACGAATCGGGGAAGCTCTTTGAGAACGAGTTTCGGGAAGAGACTTTTCTAACGGCGGAAGCAAGTAAGGTACGGGTGCCGGGGCAGCCGCTTGGTTGCTTGCAGATTGACCCGGAACTGAATCAATATAAATCTGAGATAACCGCAGACCAGAGGAAAAATAAAAGCAATCGCTTTGATCGTCGTTTGTTCAACTTTTTGACCATGCATCTGGAGGCGACGGATCTGTTGAGTCAGGCGCGGCAATTTGCCTGGGACGCCATGGAATCCATGCCCATGCGGGATAAGCTCAATCGGAATTTTCGCGACCGGTGGGACCACACCAATCGGGTATTGGGATGGGCCAAGCGAATTCACAAGGAAGAAGGCGGCGATTGGGAAGTCATTGAATTAGCCACTTGGCTGCATGATTGCGGTTTCGACGGCGTTCGGCCTCATGCGCAATTGGCGGCGGAGAAAGCGGAAGGCTTTTTTGCCTTGCACGCTTATGATAAAGCGGACCAAGTGCTCCAGATGATCCGTGACCACAGCCGCAAGGAAGAGGATCGCGTTTGGACAAAAGAGATGCAGGTCCTGATGGATGCCGATACGCTGGATGAAAAAGGGGCTTTGGCTGTTTTGCTGGATGCCATGTCCGAGGCCATGGAGAATGATCAGGCACGATATGAAGATGTTTATGGGCGAATTCTTCGGTATTTTCCTGAAGTGCGCCGGGAAGTACGACGTTTGAAAACGGAAACCGGCAAGCGAATCTTTAACCGAAAGATTCGATGGATGGAGAACTGCATTGAAGCCATTCGGGAAGAATTGGGAGAGTAAAATGTTTGAACGAAAAATCAGACAAAAACTGAAAGAAGCTGAATTGGAAGCTCAATCTACATCGAAGAGAGTTGATCATGATGAAGTGATGAAAAAGATGAGAAAATTGGTCAATGAAAGTCAATCAAGCAGAAATAAAAATAGCTCAACCACGTATTAAAGTGGTTGAGCTTTATTATTAAGGATGAATAGATCTTCGCAATAATCTGCAGAGTGGTTTAATCTGCAAATATAAGTTCAGCGAAGATGGTCTGGCTTGAACTGGGTTCAGGCCAGAATTCATTTGGATTTATTCTGCCATCTCCAATGCGATTTTCATCATTTCAGTGAAGGCGTTTTGGCGTTCTTCCGCTGTTGTCACTTCATGTGTAACCAATGAATCGGATACAGTCAATAGACAAGCCGCTTTTTTGCCAGTAACTTTTGCGTTGGCGAACAGTGCAAAAGATTCCATTTCAACAGCTTTACAGCCATGGTTGTCTCGAACGCTTTGGAAGTAGCCATCTTGCTGGTTATAGAATACATCAGCAGAATGGATACGGCATTTGTGAAGAGGAATATTCAATTCCTTGGCAGCCGCTTCAAGATCTGCGTTCAATTCTTCGGAAGGAAGCATAACATCGCTGTCGTTTCCAGTTTGTACTTTCGCGTATGCAGATTCGCTGTATGCATCAGACGCAAGAATTACATCATACAGATTCAATTCATCTGTGTAAGCGCCGCAAGAACCGATACGGATGATTTGCTCAACTCCGTAGAACTTGAACAACTCAAATGAGTAAATGCCGATGGATGGCATACCCATGCCAGAACCCATAACAGAAATTTTTCGGCTCTTATAAGTGCCAGTGAAGCCCATCATGCCGCGCACGTTGTTGAATTGAACCGCATCTTCCAAAAATGTGTCAGCAATAAACTTGGCGCGAAGTGGATCACCAGGCATTAAAACAGTTTTAGCAATGACGCCTTGCTCTGTGACGCCAATGTGTGGAGTAGGGATAGACATAATAAAATCTCCTTTCAAATTTCGAACTTTCCGGTCGTGAAAACCTTTCCTCATTATTGTACCCTTCTTTTTTGCTTTTTGCATTAGAATCGGTTGATTCATGGACCACCGTCCTTTGGCGAGGAGGACTGGAAATGGAAAAGGGATTGACAATAAACATTTCAGGGCATAGAATGAAGATGTTAATAAAACGTTTTACTAAAACGATTAAGTCGGAGGTGACTCCATGAAAATGACCATGAAAGAGATCGCAAAAATGGCTGGGGTGTCGGTAACCACCGTATCTCTCATTATCAACGGCAAGGACCAGTCCATAGGAGCGGAAACCCGGGAACGGGTGTTGAAACTAATCGAAGAAACAGGCTATGTGCCCAATGGGATTGCCAGAAGCATGATCACCAAGCAGACCAGTACTTTGGGACTGATGATTCCGGACATTACTAATCCGTATTTTGCCTCCATGGCGCGGGGGATTGAAGATGCGGCGCGCAAGGCGGGCTATCATGTGATTCTTTGCAATACGGATGAAAACCAGGAGCGGGAGACAGAATACCTGCAGCTTTTGCGCAGGCAAAATGTTGATGGTGTCATTCTGGTTTCTGCAGCTACGGTTGAACATGAGGAAAAGCGGATCTTAAAGGAATTCAAAAAGCCGCTGATCTTTTTGGACCGGCGGGGAACCAAACAAACGGAAGCCAGCGTGGGATTTGAAAACCGCAAAGGCGCCTATATGGCAGTACGTCATTTGATTGAAGCGGGACATAATAAAATCGGGTGCATCACGGGACCCTTGGAGAATAAATCGGCGCAGGAACGGTATCAGGGATATTTGGATGCCCTGAAAGAAGCTAAGCTTGATCCGAATCCGAAATGGGTGGTGGAAGGCGATTATCAGATGGCAGGTGGAGAAGCTGGGATTCGGACTTTAAAAGACCAGGGCGTCACTGCTTGCCTGATCGCCAATGACTGGATGGCCTATGGGGCTTATAAGGCCTGTTATGAGGAAGGGATTCAAATTCCTGAAGATCTGTCGATTGTTGGCTTTGATGATTTGGAAATTTCCAAAGCCATGATTCCACCGCTAACGACTGTTCATCAGCCTAATATTGAGATGGGTCAAATGGCAGTCGAGCAAATTGTTTCATGGATTCAAAGCGGTAAGCCACCAGCGGAGAGCAAGATGTTTGAGCCGAGATTGGTGGTTCGAAATAGCGTAAGCAAGAAAAATGGAGGTGCATAACATGAATAAGGCAATACAAGCAGCTAAGGGAGATCTTCCATTTGATTTGGTAATCCAAAATGTCAACTATGTAAATTTGATAACAAAAGAAGTTTATCCAGCAGAAATTGGGATTGCCGATGGGAAGATTGCCCATGTAACACAGCCTGGAGAAGGCGGATTGGAAGGACTAGAGACATATGACGCGCAGGGGAAACATGCCCTGCCGGGATTGATTGACACCCATGTGCATATCGAGAGCTCTATGATGAATCCGGCGCACTTTGCTGAGGCCATTGTACCGCGAGGAACGACCACCATTGCATGTGATCCCCATGAGATCGGCAATGTGTTGGGAATTGAAGGGGTGGATTATATTCTGGAAGCCAGTGAGGGTATTCCACTAAGCGTATTTGTGCTGGCACCGTCTTGTATCCCATCGGTTCCGGGAATGGAAACCGCGGGTGCTGAATTTGGCCCCAAGGAAGTGGAAGAGCTTTTGAAGCGGGATCGGGTCATTGGCGTTGGTGAAGTCATGGATTTTGTTGGCGTCATTGAACAGTCCGACCGAATGAGCGGTATTGTGCAGGCTGGCCTTGACCAGCGGCTCTTTGTACAGGGACATGCTCCGTCATTGAGTGGCCGCGCTTTGTCAGCTTATTTGGCTTCAGGCATTGAATCAGACCATGAGACCTCATTTACCGATGAGGCCAGAGAAAAGCTGCGGGCAGGCATGGTTCTGGAATGCCGGGAATCTTCCATTGTTCATGACTTGGAAGCCTTGGTTCCCGTAATTAAGGAGTTGGGTTATCCGGATACGACCACTCTTTGCAGTGATGACCGGGAGCCGGACGATTTACTGCGGGAAGGCCATTTGGATCATGGTATTCGACGGGCCATTGAGCTGGGCATGTCACCAATGGAGATTTTACGCATGGCGACAGTCCATGGCGCACGCCTTTTGCGGCTTCATGACCGAGGTCTTTTAACACCTGGCAAACGTGCGGATTTGATCCTAGTGGAGAATCTAGACCAGTTTGTGGTGGATGAAGTCTTTCTTGCAGGCAAATTAACGGCAAAATCCGGTCAAATGACAGAGCAAGTGGTGGTTCCGACCCATGAGGTGGAGGACAAGAATTCGGTTCATTTAGACCGTCCAATTACAGAAGAGGATTTTGAGGTATCGGCTCATGGAGACCGGGTGCGCATGAATGTGATCGCCTATACGCCGGAAACCCATATCTTAACCAAAAAGACGGTACGGGAATTTGCGGTTGAGAACGGCAAGGTGGATCTTGACCAAGAGGGCTTTTGTCGCTTGGCGGTTTTTGAGCGCCATGGGGTAAACGGCAACCGGGCTGTGGGCGCCATTCAAGGATTCGGTTTGAAGAAAGGTGCCATCGCCAGCACCGTGTCCCATGATTGCCATAACTTGGTGGTGGTGGGCACCAATACAAAGGATATGAAGATGGCGGCTGAACTTGTCAAAGAGGTTGGCGGCGGTATTGTTTGCGTGCTGGATGGAAAGCGGATTGCTGGTGTGGACTTGCCAATTGCAGGTCTTATGTCCAAAAAAGGCTTGGCTGAAATGTCGGAAGAGACACGTCTTTTAAAAGAAACCATTATGGATTTCGGAATCAACGCGGTATCCCCGATCATTCAGGTAGCCGCCTTTGCTTTGCCGGTTGTACCGGAAATTCGATTGACTGATATGGGACTGGTGGATGTTATTCAACAGTCTTGGATCCCATTATTTGAACAAGGAGGAAACAAAAATGAGTAAAAAAGTTTTAATCGCAGGAGAATCGTGGATGAGCCATACCATCCACGTCAAAGGATTTGATTCATTCACTACATCCGTTTATGAAGAGGGCATTGAGTGGTTGCGCAACGCCTTGCAAGGCGGCGGATATGAGGTAACTTTCTTGCCTAACCATGTGGCGGGCGAAGCCTTCCCTTATACAGTGGAAGAGTTGAACCAGTATGATGCTGTAATTTTGTCGGACATTGGCGCGAATACCTTGTTGTTGCCAAAAGCAACATTCATGGCGAGTGAATCACGTCCTAACCGACTGAATGTAATTGCTGATTATGTACGTGAGGGCGGATCCCTTTGTATGGTTGGCGGCTATTTGACTTTCATGGGAATTGACGCCAAAGGTCAATACAACCACACAGCCGTAGCGGATATTCTTCCGGTTGCCATGTTTGACCGCGATGACCGCATGGAGAATCCGCAAGGAGTCGCGCCGGTTATTGAAGCAGACCATGAAATCTTTGCTGGAATTCCAAAAGAGTGGCCTGCATTCTTGGGTTACAACCAAACGCAAGCCATTCCTGAGGGTCAGGTTTTGGCAACAATCAATGGCGACCCATTTGTTGCAATTCGTGAGATTGGCAAAGGCAAGACTTCCGTCTTTACTTCCGATTGCTCACCGCACTGGGCACCACCGGCTTTCGTAAACTGGGAGCATTACAAGACATTCTGGGTTAACTTGATGGATTGGATGTGCAAATAGAATCACCTGCCTCGGCTGAATAGCCGGGGCTTTTTATCTTTTTTAAAAAAACTGCCAGCTGGCATTTTTATTGAAGATCGTTTCCGTTACAATAAGGCTATTGAAAAAACGAAAATTCAAGGAGGAAATGAAATGAGTATACCTACACCGCATATTGAAGCGAAAATGGGAGATGTTGCAAAAACGGTTTTGATGCCAGGAGATCCTTTGCGTGCGAAATTTATTGCCGAAACATTCTTGGAGGATGTGAAGCAGTTTAATGGCGTTCGTGGTATGTTGGGATACACTGGAACATACAAAGGTCGTGAAATTTCTGTTATGGGTCATGGCATGGGCATTCCGTCTGTAGGAATCTATTCATATGAATTATATGCCTTCTACGGAGTTGAGAATATTATCCGTATTGGTTCTTGCGGAGCAAATACCATGGATTTGGATCTGTATGATGTTGTATTGGCAACAAGTTGCTACAGTGCGTCTACTTACGCAAAAGAATTGGCAGGATACGAGGAAGACGTATTTGAGGCAAACGCGGAATTGACTGCAAAGCTAGAGTCAATTGCCAACGAATTGAATATTCCTGTTACAAAAGGCTGTGTTAGCTCAGGGGATGTATTCTACGCGCAACCATCAGAAGCACGTAAAAAGCGTTATGAAGAAAAGAAAATCATCGCTATGGAGATGGAGTTCTTCGGTCTTTGTGCAAATGCTAAGCTTTTGGGCAAAAAGGCAGCTTGTCTGTTGACCGTGTCTGACCATGCATTGACAAGAGAAGAAACAACATCAGAAGAGCGTCAAATCGCCTTTACAAAGATGATGGAAATCGCTTTGGAGATGGCTGAGTAAAGACAGAAGTTTTGGAGGTACCGGAATGAAGGAAATGACAAGAAAGTGGAGCATATCCATACTGGGTGCGCTGATCGCCTCGTTTTCGATTGTAATGTCGATTAAGGCCAATATGGGTTTGAATGCCTATAATGGTATGCTAGGCAATCTATCTGAAGCAACTGGATGGACCATGGGTGTATTTAGTTGGACCAGTGGATTTCTCTTTATCCTATTTAACAAGATTGTTTCAAAAAAGAAGAAGTTCAATTGGAGTGCAATGATTGTTTCCTTTCTATTCGGCAGCTTTATTGATTTCTTTTATGTATTGCTGGAAGGCAATGTTGCCTATGAATCCTTTGTACTGCGTCTGGTAGTATTTCTTACCATGATTGTTGTGGCAGGAATGGGGATCAGCCTGATCATCTACAGCGGTTTTATCTCCCCTGTGGAAGAGTATCAGTTTGCCATGAAAAAGATATTCAAAACCGATATCGCGACATCAAAAGTCTACTCGGATATATCCTTTTTACTGGCAGCCGTAGCGGTTGGCCTATTGAGTCATCATGGATTGGGACATATCAACCTTGGCACTCTTGTGGTTACCTTAAGCACAGGAAGAGTGATAGGAATGACCTTGGATATGTTGAATCGTGGTAAAGCAAGCAATACAGTACAAGCATAAGAAACCATCAATCCTCGTTCTCGTTTGAGAGCGGGGATTTTTTTCATGAATTGACACTTCAGTGGCTTTCCTACACAATAAAGAAAAGGAAGCTCAAGTGGAGGTGGATGCATGCGGTGGGAAGAGATTCAAAATGAATCGGAGAAAATCAAGGATCTGGTGCGGGATATGCCTGAGGAGATTCGGGAACGCTGCATGGTCAAGCATGTTGGGAAAGGCGTTGAGATTCTACGAAAGCATGAGAAGATGGAAGTGGTTTATATTCTTTGCAAAGGGGAATACGAAGTGCTGACTTCTTTTGCTGAAGGGCAGATGTATGTTTTTGGCAAGGTGATCGCCAAGGACAGTTTGCATTTGGTGGGGGAGCAGGAAGTATTGGCTGAAATTGAAGAGTCGCAAGCGACTGTTCGCACCGTGACCGATTGCCGCTTTTTGTTATTGTCACAAAAGGATTTTTGGGCATGGATTCAAAAGGATCCACACGCAGCCATTATCCTGCTCAAGCAATTGGCCAAACGATTAAACGATGCCACCCGAGAAGCGGGAATCCAGCTTTATTATCCAAAATTATATCAGTTGAAAAAATACATTGTAGAACGGTATGAAGACTCAGGAGAGAAGCGTGTCCGCATTAAAGCGAAACGCCAGCAAATTGCCGATGAACTTGGTATCAGTTTGCGCAGTGTGGAACGGGGCGTCAGGGAATTGAAAGAACTTGGACTGATCCATATTGTGAAGGGCAAGATGGAGATTAGTGAATTGGAGTATCAAGCAATTTTAGAAAGTCTAGATGAATAAGCAGGAGAAAGTGAATGAGGAAAATTGAAGTGGTTTCCTATGATCCCAAATGGAAACGGGAATTTGAAAAAGCCAAGGCATTTTTTTATGAAGTGCTGGAAGGGCTTGATTGTTAAGTCTTGCATGTAGGCAGCACTTCGGTGGAAGGTCTATGGGCCAAGCCGATTTTAGATATTGATATAGTTGTAAAAAATGAGATGGACAGCCACCAAGCAATTGTACTTTTGGAGCGTGTTGGCTACCTTCATGTGGGGAATTTGGGCATTGAGGGGCGGGAAGTTTTGAAATACGATGAAGACAATCCACTGATTACCTGGATGGAGCACCATCTCTATGTTTGCATTGAAGGAAATGAAAATTTGCGGAATCATTTGCTCTTGAAGCGGCATTTGGAAAATAATCTGCAAGCGGTGAAGGCATACAGTGAGTTGAAGAGATATTTGGCAGAAAAATTCCCGGATGATATTGATGCCTATGTTGATGGGAAGACGGAATTAATCACCAGCATTCTCGAAGCTGAGGGTATGGACTTGGATGAACTTGAGCGAATTGAAGCGATTAATAAAAAAGAAGACGAATAAGAATGTAGCCGCCTCGATGAGGCGGCTACATTTATGAAGCAGAATTAATTATAGATGGCTTCTTCTGAGTAAAGAAGCTCTCCGCTTGTAAATTTGATGAAAACGGGTTTTTGCGTCGTGTCTTTCGGAGCTGCAGTCCAGTATAAAAAATCACGGATATCGTGATCACGTGTACCCAGGAAAAAACCATAGATATCCAAATACAAAATCATGTAGTCCGTTTGATTGGAATCAAGAATTTCAATGGCTTCTTCTCTGTCAATTCCATCATCCGCATAGACCTCGTATATTGCAGATTTGCCATTTTGACGCTGGAAATAGAACAAAACGTATTTCTCTTTATTTGTTTGATTTTCGATCCCATAGATCGTTCCACGCGCTTGGCGAGGGATCAGGTATCTGTCCGTAATGTGCATTTGGTAGTTTTCGCTGACATATTCGGTATTGATAAGCTTGCTGAATTTTTGTTGCTTGTATAGAATTTGAAAGTCATTCCAATTCAAGGCGATGAATACAAAAAATAAGCCTATGAGTATAAGGTTTGTAAGCTTCAATTTCCTTTGCTTGGGTGTTTTCATAGAATATCCTCTTTCCAGATTCTCGGCAGGAAATAACCAAGTAGCATGGGGATCAGTAATAGGGGATTGAATGTTGAAGAAATCGACAAGATGAGCCGTCTTATATTCCAGCTAGTTAAGAATAGAATGATGATTATCACCAAGTTTAAGAAAGCAAAGAGATGATTCCATTCGATGGTTTTTCTAGTGTGACGATGGCGTATATGCTGGATGATGATATCCTTTGAAAAGAAGAGTCCCATGATGAAACCGATGGAAAGAGTGAAGATGATCCGAGGTTTCACAATGAAAGTTGTACTTGTATATTGGTCTAAGCGAGTGGTTGAAAAGTAGAGGAATGCAAAAAAGCCTGCAACAATCAAACTGATTAGAAAAAAGCGCAGAATTAAATGGAGTGCATTTGTTTTCCTATCCATAATTTCAACCTCCGTTAAGTTTTGATTCTTTCACATTCAGTATACGCTTAACTTAAACGAGAATCAACAAATATGCAGAATATTGAAATTAATATGTGCTTTTTATACAAAACAAACAAAAGAACAATTTATATGACTAAGTTATAACTCTATTTGTTATCTTTTATATGAAAAAATGAGCCTCAAAGGGAGTACTGTAAGAACAGGAAAAAGCCACCTCATTAGAGATGACTTTTTCTTTATGGGGTGTTCATGGTTTTCACCATTTATAAGGCTTGAATCAGCAAGTCTTTTAAATCAGACTCTTGTGGTTTTCTAGGATTGGTCGGGGTGCATGTATCGTTCATGGCGTTCTCGGTCATAATCGCCATATTGGACCGATACGCTTGCGGATCAATCCCCTGTCCTTCAAATCCAGATGGAATTCCCATCTGCTGGTTCAGGTAGTTAATCGCTGCAATTAAACTCAGGACGCCTTCCTGATCCGTTTTTGCCGGAAAGCCCAATTCTCTTGAAAGTGTGGCATATCGCTTTGCAACGGATGCAAGCGGTTGGTCAGCTCTAGCATTGTATGCGATGACGGTAGGCAACAGAATTGCGTTGGCTCTTCCGTGGGAAACTTTGAATAAGCCACCGACAGCATGAGCCAAGCTGTGGTTGATGCCCAGTCCGGCATTGGTAAATGCGATACCTGCCATGTAGGAGGCTTCCTGCATTTTTTGTCTCGCTTCCATATCATTGCCGTTTTTATAAGCGCGCACCAAATAGGCAAAGACTTCTCGAATGGCTTTGTCGGCGTAAATGTCGGTAAAATCGGTTGCGTCTTTGGAAACATAGGCTTCCAGCGCATGAGCGAGAACATCCATACCGGTATCTGCGGTTACAAAAGGCGGTACTGTTCGGGTGAATTCCGGGTCTAAGATAGCAGCATCCGGTACCATGGTGTTGCTGACCAATGGAATTTTTGCTTGCTTTTCCGTATCGGTCACTACAGAGAATGCTGTGACTTCCGAACCGGTTCCGCTGGTAGTAGGAATGGCAATAAACCAAGGTTTCCGAATGTCTTCCCGTTCGATTAATTGCTCCTTGGTTTTGATGCAGAAATACATAATAGCCTTGGCTGCATCAATAACAGACCCGCCACCTACAGCAATCATCAAATCAGGTTTTGTAGAAATAATTCGATCTAATCCTTTTTTAATGGTTTCCAGTGAAGGATTAGGCTCTACCTCGGTGAAGCATTCATAAGGTATATTTCGAGCGTCCAGGCGATCAGTAACCAATTTTACCATATTCAGTTTAATCATCAGGGGATCAGCAACAACGAAAGCGCGTTTCGCCTTGAGTTCGTCCAAACACCGGATGGAATCTTGTCCATAGTGAATCTCTGTTTTCGATTGAAATCTCATAAGATCCTCCTTGCAGATCATAAAGCTATCTGCTTTTATCCTATCGCAAGAAGGCCTTAGACTCGATTCAAAATCTTGGCGGATCATGGTATCATTTTGCTATTTCACAATAATGCCAAACCAGTCGGCTGTTCCGAATGGGGTAAACCCGCAGGATTTTGCCAATTGCTGAGATGCTGTGTTGGTCTCAACAATTTGTACAATCGGGATTTCTCCTTGGTCTAAGAGCGCTTTAATCATTCCGAAGGTGGTATCGCGGGCATATCCTTTGTGACGATGTTCTTCCAAGGTGTGCATCATGCCAATGGTGCCGTCCGGATGCTGAAGCGCCCAGGAAACAGGACTTCCATCAACAAAAACAGCCGCGCTGGGTCTGCGATTGATATCATCCCGGATCATTTTCAAGGTATGATCACCACTGTAAGGGTAGTAGCGGTCGACAAGTTCGGCATCTTGCGTGCGCAAAGGTTTGGTTGGATTTACTTGTCGCTCTGGATGATAGGCTTCTTTGCTTAAAGCATAGGCCGTACATGGATTGCCCCATTCTTCCTGGTATGCGTTTTTCAAGGCGCTTGCAATCTCTCGAGGGATGCCGGCAAAACCATATTCGCCTGGTTGGTTGAAATGAGCGACAATGAACTCAATAAAGGCAGACGTTTTTGCATATGCATAATGCAAGTAGCCGCTTTGAATTAGGATGCCGGATGGATTTGTAGAATCGTCTGTAAAGCAAATCAGTTTCTGTTTGTTTTTTAAAATATATTGGATAGAGAGGGTGCCCAAGGGATCGGCGTCAAAAAGTGCCTGAAGTTGGACTTCTCCACATTGAAACTTTTTCATTCAATCACCTCCATTTCCAGTATAAGGCAGGAATTTATGAGAAACAAGCCATGAGAATATGGTAAAATGGGAAAAAGGAGGGGTCGCCATGAATCAAAAGGAATTGGTGCGAAAACTGAAACGAGACGAAAAAAAGAATATCAATGTCATCAACTTTATTGAGTCTTATCCGGTGGATCGGGTGGACCAGGTAGGCGACACCATTCGCGTACGGGGAAAAAGCGATCATGATTGGAACTACATCAGCAGCAACTCCAAGGATGAATTTCAAAGCATGCTGGATGCCATGCAGAATGAAAAGTATTTCGCGATTCTAGAGGACTGGATGGTTCCCATTGTGGAAGCCGAAGGGACTTTGGATTGGAAACTATCCTGCATTAAATTTTCATTCCCGGATGCCAAGGAAATTCCTGAGGTGGATGCGCCCATTACCCCCTTGTCAGTAGAGGATGCGGAATGGATTTTTCAAAATGGCAAGTATTCGGAGTTTACCTCAACACGATATATTCGTGAAATGATTCAAAAGGGTCCTGCAATCGGCATTCGTCAAGACGGTCATTTGGTCGCATGGGTTATGACTCATGATGATGGTGCTATTGGATTTTTGCATGTGCTGCCAGATTATCGAAGCCGGGGTTACGCCATTGCTTTAACTTGCGAGATGATTCGAAGAGTGAAACGATCCGGCAAGATTCCCTTCGTTCATATTGAAGAGGAGAATTCGTCTTCCATTCGATTGGCCAAGAAATTGGGTTTTGAAGAAGAACGAAAAGTGCATTGGATTAAGTTGAAATAGAGTGATAGATCAAGCGACTTTCTAAAGAAGGTCGCTTGATTTTTATGAAGATACTTTGCATTAAAATACACTTAATGCAAAGTGTTTTACTATTATGATTGATACAATCCTTTTAGGAGGAAGAAATGAATTTACAAAAGAAGATGAATCAAACAATGCAATATATTGAAGATCATTTGACAAAAGAAATGGATTATAGCATTATAGCGCAGTTAATGTGTATTTCTGAAGGGGAATACAGAAGAATTTTTTCCTTTCTAACACAGACGTCATTGTCGGAGTATATTCGAAAAAGAAGATTATCCATGGCAGTTGTTGATATTAGAAAAGGTGAAAAAATTATTACTGTTTCAAACAAGTATGGTTATGATTCGCAGGCTGCATTTTCAAGAGCTTTTAAAAGTATGCATGGCATAGCACCCTCAGAAGCTAGAAAGAAAGATGCTGTGATTTATTCTTATCCTCCAATAACATTTAAGTTGGTATTAATGGAGGAGGTTGAAATGAAAGAAGACAAAACAAGGGTCATTGTTGGTGGCCACGGGGACCGTTATGGCATTACTATGGATTTGAATCAAAACCTTATTCATGAGACAAATGATAACTTCTGGAGTACAAAAGGCAATGATATAATCGGTTGTTTGGCATTGCCCTTATACGGTGCATTCATATCTGAAGAAAAATGCGGTTTATTAGGTGAAGTGAAAAACAAAAAAGTGCTAGATGTTTGCTGTGGAACTGGTGAGTCTCTATTGTATGTTGCAGATAAAGGTGCTGACGAATTATGGGGCATTGACATGTCCAAGCATCAGTTAAATATCGCCAATAAAGTACTGAATGATAAGGGTTATGAAGCTAATTTGATTTGCGCACCGATGGAGAAAAGATGCACAATTGAGAATGACTATTTTGATATCATATATTCTGTTTATGGCATTGGTTGGTCAACTGATTTAGATGAAACCTTTAAACATATATATTCCTATTTAAAAGAGGGTGGCAGCTTTATTTTCAGTTGGTCACATCCGATTCATAAATGTGTCTCAGTGGAAAATGATGCTTTATTCTTTAAAAAGAGCTACTTTGATGAATCATGGTATGCACTGTCTTTAGATGGAGAAACTATTTCATTATCAGATAGAAAACTTTCGACTTATATCAATGCACTCTCCAAGGCAGGCTTTGTGATAGAAAAGCTGGTTGAAGAATCTCACGAAGATTTATTACAGGCATCAGATAGTAGATTTTCTAAAAAAGCAGAAATGTTGCCTGTAACATTTGTGATAAAAGCAAGAAAGGGATCAAAAAGCTTTTAGTTAATATGAGACATTCTGTTAATCCACTTTCAAACAATTAGTGGATGTAACAGAAATGGCACCATATCTCGAGGGTTCTAGCTAGGATGAAAAAAATTCCCATTAAAAAAATCATGGAAAATTTTTTATCATCGTTATTGACAGTTTGATATCAAACAATGTATACTAAGTTTAGTTGAATTGAATATTCTTCAGGGCAGGGTGAAATTCCCGACCGGCGGTGATAGTCCGCGAGCGCAAGCTGATCTGGTGAAACTCCAGAACCGACAGTACAGTCTGGATGAGAGAAGAGACACGAACGTGTGGATATTTTGATCATAGAAATCTATGAGAGAAGTGAGTCTACGGTTCTAATCGTCAAGAAATTGACGAGATCTTGGCTATCAGCCCTGAAACTTTTGTTTCGGGGCTTTTTTATTTATGCTGAATAGATCTTTGTAAGCGACTGAGCAGAGGTGCCAATCTGTGAAGTGGCTGTAAAGCAAAGATGGTCCGACCTGAAAATATTTCAGGGAAGAATTCAGCCATGAAGAGGAATTCAGCTTTTTGGAGGCAAGTATGGATCAACATTGGATGAATCGAACATTGGAACTGGCAAAACGGGGCGCCGGCTGGGTATCGCCCAACCCGATGGTGGGTTGCGTGATCGTAAAAGACGGCCAAGTGATTGCAGAGGGTTGGCATGCCAAGTACGGCGGACCTCATGCAGAAGCTGCTGCATTGGCGATAGCCGGTCAAAAGGCGAATGGCGCAACCCTATATGTGAATTTGGAACCGTGTTCTCATTTCGGCAAGACGCCGCCGTGTGCAGACGCCATTATCGCTCATAAGCTGGCACGAGTGGTGGTCGCCATGGAGGATCCCAATCCGAAGGTGGCAGGCCGGGGAATTGAAAGAATACGAGCAGCTGGCATTCAAGTGGAAGTCGGATTGATGGAAGCGGAAGCCAAGGAACTGAATCGAAGCTTCCTGCATTATATAACAAACAAAACACCATATTGCCTAATGAAGACGGCTGTAACCATGGATGGTAAAACAGGAACGTCTACTGGAGATTCCCAGTGGATTACGGGACCAGCTGCTAGAGAAGTCGTGCATCACATGCGGCATGAATTGGATGCGGTCTTGGTGGGTACGGGTACAGCGCTGGCGGATAATCCAAGATTAACGGCACGCTTGGATATGGAAGTTTCACAACCAGTGCGAGTGGTAATCGATAAAGACGCTCTACTGCCACAAAGCCATCATCTTTTCTCAGATGGGGCTGCCAAAACCATTTGGGCAGTTGGGGAAACTCAGGTGCCGCAAGAGACGGCAGAACATGTTGAAGTGGTCAAGGTGGAAGTCAAAGACGGCCATCTGGACTTGAAAGACCTGTTTGAAAAGCTGGGGGAACGAAATATTGCCAGCATACTTTTGGAAAGTGGCGGCGGATTGAATGCAGCCATGCTGGAAGCGGGACTGGTGCAGGAAGTAGCACTTTTTATGGCACCCAAGATTGTCGGAGGCGCTGAGGCGAAAACGGCTGTGGAAGGGTCTGGAATACCGGTTCTTTCCGATTGTTTGAACTTGGAGTTTACAGAAGTAAGACCGGTTGGTCCGGATCTTTTAATTAGAGGGAAGGTGAAATAGCTTGTTTACAGGAATTATCCAGGAACTTGGAAAATTAGAACGGATTGAGAATAAGCAGAATGGCGTTCGCCTTTGGATTCATGCCCCGAAAATGCGTGAGATCAGTCAGATGGGGGACAGCATAGCAACAAACGGCGTGTGCTTGACCATCTCCGATTTTTCTGATCAGGGATTTTGCGCCGATGTCATGCCGGAAACCATGCGACGAACGGCGTTTGCATCCTTGAAACCCGGGGCGGTCTTGAATTTGGAACCGGCACTGCGATTGGCTGACCGTTTAGGAGGACATTTGGTCTCTGGTCATGTGGATGCGGTTGGACGCATTCAATCCATGAGACCGGAAGGCAATGCAATTCTGGTGGAAGTATCACTCGATGAATCAGCGGGCAAGATGCTGATTGAAAAAGGGTCCATTACCATTCAGGGCATCAGCTTGACCATTGTGTCCTGCACCACCACATCCTTTGTGGTATCGCTGGTGGGACACACTCGATCGGAAACAACCTTGGGTGACATTCGAATCGGAGATATAGTGAACTTGGAAACCGATATGATTGGCAAGTATATCTACCAATTTATGACCCGAGCTGGAAATTTTACGAATATGGGCAACACGGAATCAAAAATGGATTGGGGCGCGTTTTTAGGAAACGCATAAAGGAGGAAAAATCATGTTTGCAAAGATAGAAGATGCAATTCAAGCAATTGCTGAAGGAAAAATGTTGGTAGTTGTTGATGATGAGAACCGTGAGAATGAGGGTGACTTGTTAATGGCCATGGAAAAGGTTACAACGGAAGATGTAAACTTTATGGCTACATATGGCAAAGGATTGATTTGTGCGCCGATGATGGCGCAACGTTTGGCCGAGTTGGAGATTCCACAAATGGTTACCAACAGCACGGATCCAAAGGAAACGGCTTTTACCGTAACCGTGGATGACCGAACATCTGCAACTGGAATTTCTGCAGGAGAGCGAGCAAGAACGCTGCAACGCTTGGCAGATCCAACAGCTGTGCCAACAGATTTAACTCGTCCGGGACATATCTTCCCACTACGCGCCAAAAATGGCGGCGTATTGGAACGGGATGGACATACGGAAGCGGCAGTTGACTTTGCTCGTTTGGCAGGTTTGACTCCGGCAGGTGTGATCTGTGAGATTATGAATGATGATGGCACCATGGCTCGTCTGCCGCAATTGGTGGAATTCGCGGAGAAGCATGACTTACTTCTGGTATCCATTGAAGACTTGATTGCATATCGAAAAGAACAGGAACAAACAGTCAATCGTGTTTCCCAGGCTCATATGCCGACTAAATACGGTACTTTTGAAATGATCAGCTTTGTTGATCCTCGTACAGGCGAAGATCATGTGGCCTTGGTAAAGGGCGAGAACTTTGAAGGAAAGACACCGCTGGTTCGTGTACATTCCGAGTGTTTGACCGGAGATGCCTTTGGATCTTTGCGTTGTGACTGCGGTGACCAACTGGGCCGGGCATTGAGCCAAATCGAGGCGGAAGGCGAAGGCATTCTGGTTTATCTTCGACAAGAAGGCCGTGGCATTGGCTTGAAAAACAAGGTTCGTGCCTATGCGCTTCAAGACAAAGGAATGGATACAGTAGATGCCAACCTGGCACTGGGATTTGAAGAAGATGCCCGAGATTACTGGGTGGGAGCTGAGATCCTGAAAAGTTTGGGAGCCAAAGAAATTCGCCTGATGACCAACAATCCAGAGAAGATTGACGGCATGGTGATTGAAGGAGTTAAGGTTGTAGAGCGCGTTCAAATCGAGGGATTTGATCAAGCGCAAAATCATAAATATCTAGCAACAAAACGTGATCGTATGGGTCATATTTTGCATATGAAGGAGGAAATGGCATGAAAGTATGGGAAGGAAATTTAACTGCTGAAGGGCTAAAGATTGGTATTGTGGTGGCTCGATTCAATGATATGATTGGTGAGCGACTATTGGGAGGCGCAATGGACGCCATTAAACGTCATGGTGGCAATGAGGCGGATGTGGAATTGGTACGCGTACCAGGCGCGTTTGAGATTCCTTTGATGGCCAAGCGTATGGCGGCAACAGGACGTTTTGATGCGGTAATCGCATTGGGTGCTGTTATTCGAGGAGAAACACCACACTTTGAGTATGTTTCCAATGAGGTTACAAAAGGTGTAGCGATGATGAATCTGGAGTTTAACCTGCCAGTGATCTTTGGTGTTCTGACTGTAGATACCATTGACCAAGCCGCAAACCGTGCTGGTTTGAAATCCGGAAACAAAGGATTTGAGGCAGCGGTTGCAGCGATTGAAATGGCTAACTTGAATAAAAGCTTTGAATAGAATATAGAATTTGCAAGGAGCCGTTTTTATAAAACAGGCTCCTTTTTACATGGAATTTATACATTTGTCCCAATCTTCCGCCATATCTGCCTGTTAAACTGCAAGTGTAGAAAGAAGAAACGCTGTGCAGATCAAGCGCAGTAAGATGAAAAGGAGGAAACAAAATGAAAAAATGGATTTTTGCAATGTTGGTTGGCGGGTTGATTATGGGATCTGCTACGATGGCTTTTGCCGATGAGGAGGCGCCGGCTGCAGGCAGAAGGTTTGGCCGAGGAAAAGAATTTGGGCAAGGCAAGCAAATGGTTCAAAGAATGATGAAAGATGGTGGGAGACTGCAGAATGGCAAAGAGAAACTGGAGGGGCTTTTCGAAAACTACTTGCCGGAAGAAATGGACAAGTTTGAAGCTTTGACTGAAAGTGGAAAAGATCTTCGTGAGGACATGAAAGAATGGCGAGATGCAATCAGAGAGACTTACGAAGACGAATTTGAGGCAGTGCGGGAAGAAGGCCAAATCTTGGTGGAAGAGTGGAAAGCAAAGATTGAATCCGGGGAAGCGACTCGAGAAGATATGCGGGAAGCAATGCAAAGCTTCCGCCAGGAAGCGCATGATGAGATTCTGGGTCTGGATGCGGCTAAACGGGCAGAACTTGATGACATTCGAGACCATTTGAAAGAGGAACGTGCAGATGGCAAGGACATTCGTGAAGCATTGCGTGATGCGGTTCAGGCTGAAGACGCGGAGGCGATTGAAACTTTGTTGGGATCGATTCTAGATGAAATGGAGACAAGATTAGAGCTTCATCAGCAACGTTTCGAGATGTTACAGTCTATTTAAGTGTGTAAAGGGATTGCCGCCGAGGGCAGTCCCTTTTTCCATCAAATTTCCACATCTTCTTTCAGAAATTGACAGATGACTATGGTAGACTGAGACTGGGAGGCGAGGCAAAGTGAAGACAATCTACGTGGTGGATGATGAAAGAAATATTCGGGAACTGATTCGTTCCTATTTAGAAAAAGAAGGCTACCGTGTTGAAGTATTCTCGCAAGCTGACGCGGCGGAGAAAGCATTCCAGATGCTGGAGCCGGATGCTTTGATTTTGGATATTATGATGCCGGGTCAGATGGATGGTCTAGATCTTTGCAAACGAATCCGAAAGCAAAGCGATGTGCCGATTCTTTTTGTTTCAGCCAAAGATGAAGCCATTGACAGGATTATCGGACTGGAATTGGGGGCTGATGATTACTTATCCAAGCCTTTTAGTCCACGGGAATTGGTAGTGCGCTTGAAGATCATATTTAAACGAATTGACAATGCTGGTGCTGTAAAGAGTGGTGTTTTAAAGAACCGGGATCTGACCATGGATGAAGCCAAACGGGAAGTGTCTGTAAACGGAAAAAACCTTCATGTCACCAACAATGAATATATGCTGCTTCATTTCTTTATGGAAAACTTGAACATCTCCTTTTCTCGTGAGACCTTGATTGAACGAATTTGGCATTATGACCATTTGGGGGACACCCGCATGATCGATGATTTGGTCAAACGGATACGCAAAAAATTAAAAGCTGCAGCCTCAAAAGCCGAGATTGTAACAGTCTGGGGCTTCGGTTATCGAATGGATGGTGAGCATGAAAATTAGTCAACGCATATCATGGAGTTTTGTACTCATTCTACTCGTGTTTTTTATTTTGTCATCCGTGGCATTTAGTGTGATTGCCCGAAGAACTTATATTACGGAAGCGCGTAAGGATTTGGCGCAGGAAGCCAATTATATCGCAGAAAATGAAAACTTGATTACGCGGATCATCGTAGGAGAAAAATTGCGGGCAAGGACTAATCTTTTGCAAAAAACTTTGAATCTGGAATCTAAAATGATTCTGGTTTCAAACGATGGGGAAATTGTCTATTCGGATGAAGAGGAAACAGCTAAAGTTTTGCTGCAGCAATTCAGGAAGGGGGAGCAACCTTCCGATTTGGTCTTTAGTCGTATGCCGGTTAAGGTGCGTGCTTTCAACGGAACCATTATCTTGTATTATCGGGTTGAAGAATTGAAGCAAGCCTTGGCACTAAATCGACGAGCCAGCGTGTTTGGTTTTTTAATCGCTTTGCCGTTTACCCTGCTGCTGGCATGGGCCTTGCAGCGCAAGATCAGCAAACCGGTCCGTCAATTGCGGGATCGCATGGCAGTTTATTCTGGTGAAAAGGGAATGAAGGAAATGGCCAGTCAATCTGAAGATGAAATGCAGGTTTTATCGGATACTTTTGATGCGCTTCAACATACCATTGAAGAGAATGAGCGAAACCGGGAAATTCTATTTTCGAATATATCCCATGAATTAAAAACGCCACTGATGACCATTCGTGGGTACGCGGAAGGGATTCAGGAAGGTGTAATCAGGCCAGACCGGGGGTTGGAAACGATTATTGAGGAAACATCACGCCTTAACGATTTTGCTCAAAAGGTGCTGGCTTTATCAAAATTGTCGACCCAGCCTTTGGTCAAAGAAGGGGTAGACCTGAACCAGCTGCTTGCAGGGACGGTTATGCGTTATGAACCTATGGCTGAGCAAAAGGATCTTAAACTGCTTCTCGAGGAAACGGCATCAAAAGTAAAGCTGATGGTGGATGAGGAACGTTATCGGCAGGCTGTGAGCAACCTTATTGCCAATGCCTTGCGTTATGCCAAAAGTCAAATTGTGGTTGGCGGGATTGTAGAGGCCGGAAGGATTGGGATCTTTGTTCAGGATGACGGTGATGGTGTTCCTGAGTCAAAATTGGAGACGATCTTTACCCGGTTTGAAAAGGGACAACATGGACAAACCGGTTTGGGTTTGGCCATTGTGCAACGGATTATGGAGCAGCACGGCGGTTCTGTAAAGGCAGAAAATCGAGAAGGTGGATTTCGAATCACTTTGTGGTTCCCAAAAGAATAGAAAAAGTAAAATGCCCCCAGAAAGAATTTTCTGGGGGCATTGTTATATGGTTAGAAGATGGCACCGACCAAAGCAAAGAGCAGGTAGAAGATGCCGCCGACAATCAGAATTGGCAACAAGAGTCCCAATCCAATGGGAAGAAGCAGGAAGAGCAGTAGGAAACCGACCATGGCGATTCCCGCACGCAACAATCCAAATCCCAATGAGAATAATACTTTCAAAACCACAAAAAAGAGTAAAGCACCAATTAAAATTTCAAACATATTTATTCCTCCTAAATTTCCTTGGTTTATTTTCTATGGTTTTATTATAGGCAGAAAAGCTGAACGGGATATAAAAGAAAGATGAAATTTTGATGAAATTTTCATATTTGCGGAGAGCGTTTGCATTTTAAAAGGAACTGCGATATAATTATGGAACCGGTCCCACAACGCCGGTACATTCAATTTTTCATTACTCCTTCTATGCCCCCGGGCGCTTGGCGCCCGGAGGCCTAGAGACCTGAATGGAAAACGTTTGGAGGCGCTTATGCCAGCAACTATTAAAGACATTGCCAAAGCGGCCAAGGTTTCTCGTTCTACAGTATCACGGGTGTTAAACGATTCGGGATATGTGAAGGAAGAGACCAGAGAACGGGTATTGGCAGTCATTGAAGAACTAAATTATTCTCCAAGTGCAATTGCACGCAGTTTGTCCAATAAACGGTCGAACACCATCGGGGTGGTCGTACCGGATATTAACAACCCCTTTTTTGCTGAGATGATCAAGGGTGTAACCCGGGTTGCGGATGCAGAAGGATATCGCCTGCTATTGGTTGATTCCGATGAGAATAATGAAAAAGAGCAATTGGCGCTACAGGCATTGAAGGAGCAACGAATTGAAGGACTCTTGATTGTAGCAACACCTGCAAAAGAGAAAAAAAGTTTGGAACACCTACGCTGGATGCGTTCTCATCATATTCCTGTGGTTTTGTTAGACGGTCATATGAAATATGATGAATTTGATGGTGTTTTTATCGACCATTATCAAGGGGCGCATGAAGCGACCCTTGCTTTAATTGACGCCGGGCACAAGCGGATTGGCATTATGACGGGTAAATTGTCTTCGCGGCCAGCTATGGAGCGCCTTCGAGGATTTCAGGATGCCATGGCGGAAAGAAAGATGACCAGTTATGACGAAGATATCCTTTTTGGAGATTACGGTCATGAAAAGGCCTATCGACTGACCAAGGAAATGTTGATGCGGGACAAGCGTCCGACTGCCTTGTTTATCAGCAGCAACCAAATGGTATTGGGAATGATGCGCGCTGTCAGTGAGCTGGGCTTGTCTATTCCAAAGGATTTGGCCTTTATCGGTTTTGACCGCTTGGAAACCCTGAATTTAATTGGAATGAATTGTTCTACGGTGGATGCCCATACGGTTGAGGTTGGAGAGCTGGCCATGAAGCGGTTGATTCAGCGATTGGACAATGAAAAACTAAAAACAGCCCATAGAGTTTTGCGGCCGGACCTGTCTTTGCGAGGTTCGGAATCAAAATCAAAATAGATCGAAATTATGAGATTAAAGGAGTATTACAATGAAGTTGAACAAAATGATTGATCACACGCTTTTGAAAGCGCACGTGATGAAGGCGGAAGTGGAGCGTGTTTGCAAGGAGGCTTTGGAGTATGATTTTGCCTCTGTTTGTGTGAACACTTGCCATGTGGAATTTGTTGCTGAGCAATTGAATGAGAGCGATGTAAAAACTTGCGTGGTTGTTGGCTTCCCATTGGGAGCCATGATTACAGAAGCCAAGGCTTTTGAAACTAAGGTGGCTGTAGAAAAAGGCGCTAATGAAGTGGATATGGTCATTAATATCGGTGCATTGAAAGACGGTAATATTGCATTGGTGGAAGATGATATTCGTGCCGTAGTTGAAGCGGCAAAACCTGCTTTGGTCAAGGTGATTATTGAAGCTTGCTTGCTGACAGAAGAAGAAAAGATCGCGGCATGCCAGGCTGCAGTTCGTGCAGGTGCGGATTTTGTAAAAACTTCAACCGGTTTTTCTACCGGGGGAGCAACAGCAGAAGACATTGCTTTGATGAGAAAGACGGTTGGACCTGATTTGGGTGTAAAAGCGTCCGGCGGTGTTCGTACAAAGGAAGACGCGGAAAAAATGATTGAAGCGGGTGCCACAAGAATCGGTGCCAGCGCATCAATCGCGATTGTCGAAGGAAAGATAAGCGAATCGACAGGCTATTAGGAGGGTGAAATGAACATTCAGGCATTGGCAAAACAAGCGTTGGAAGCGCAGGAGTTTTCATATTCGCCATACTCGAAATTTCGAGTGGGCGCGGCTCTGTTGACGAAATCAGGGAAAGTCTATACAGGTTGTAATATTGAATCGGCGTCTTATACGCCAACGATTTGTGCCGAAAGGGCAGCCATTGCCAAAGCCGTTTCTGAAGGGGAGCGTGAGTTTGAAGCGATTGCTGTCACAGGCGATGGGGATTGGACTTATCCTTGCGGGGTGTGCCGACAGGTAATACGCGAATTTTCGCCAGACCTATTGGTGATTATTGTGAAATCAGAGACAGAATATCGGGAGCATCGCTTATCTGAGTTGCTGCCTTACAGCTTTGGTCCGGAAGATTTAGAAGAAGCGAAAGGGGAATAAAGCGATGAGAATGTACGATATCATCATGAAAAAAAGAAACGGCGGTGAATTGACCACCGAAGAGATCAACTTCTTTATTGAAGGTTATACAAAGGGCGAGATACCGGATTATCAGGTTTCAGCCTTGATGATGGCCGTTTATTTTCAAAAGATGAATAAGCGGGAGACTGCGGAATTGACGCAAGCAATGGTGGAGAGCGGCGAAGTAATGGACTTGTCGTCAATTCATGGGATCAAGGTTGACAAGCACAGCACGGGTGGTGTTGGCGATACAACAACCTTGATCGTTGGTCCTATCGTAGCAGCGGCAGGTGTGCCGGTTGCTAAGATGTCCGGCCGCGGGCTGGGTCATACCGGCGGAACAATCGATAAACTGGAATCCTTTGATGGATTCCAAGTGGATCTGCCGATTGAGAAGTTTATTGGAAATGTGAATGAGATTGGGATTGCCTTGGCAGGTCAAACTGCCAATCTGGCACCTGCAGATAAAAAATTGTATGCTCTTCGAGACGTTACGGCGACGGTGGACAATCTATCATTGATTGCCGGCAGCATTATGTCCAAGAAGATTGCCTCTGGCGCTGACGCCATTGTATTGGATGTTAAAACCGGCAGCGGTGCCTTTATGAAAACGGAAGAGGATGCTTTTGCTTTGGCAAGAGAAATGGTGGATATTGGTACTCATACCGGAAGAAACACCATTGGTGTTGTAACGGATATGGACCAGCCTTTGGGCTTTGCTGTGGGTAATGCTTTGGAAGTCAAGGAAGCCATTGATGTGCTAAACGGAAAAGGACCCGAGGATTTGCGTGAATTATGCTTGACTCTTGCCAGCCAGATGCTGGTTTTGGGAGAAAAAGCTGAAAGTGATGACCAAGCCAGAACGATTTTGGAAGAGATCATTGCATCTGGAAAAGGCCTTGATAAATTAGCAGAGTTTGTTATTGCGCAAGGCGGTGATTCGGAGTGGGTCTATAATCCAGACTTGCTGCCAACTGCAAGCAAACAGATTCCAGTGCTAGCGCCAAAGGGTGGCGTGGTTGAAAGCATTGAAGCGGAAAGTGTTGGCATTGCAGCCCTTCTTCTTGGAGCAGGCCGTGAAACCAAAACATCGGAAATCGATTTGGCTGTCGGGATTGTTCTAGAGAAAAAAATCGGTGACGCGGTGAAAGCGGGCGAACCATTGGCAGTCCTTCATGTCAACGATGAGACGAAAGTGGATGAAGCGACTGAGCGCTTGTTAAATGCTTATGGCATTGCGGAATCAGCAGCCTCACCAAAGTTAATCAAGGGGATTGTTCGAGCCAACGAAACAATCAAATTCTAAAGCGGGGATTCCCCGCTTTTTATTTTTTGCTAGATGAATAGATCTTCGCCCAGAACTTAGCGGAAAGTTCCAATCCGTTAAAGTTCGGTTAAGACGAAGATGGTTAGGGGCTTCAATCGCCTGATAGAAGGTGGAAACTTGTGGTAAACTATAAGTAGAAGAAATCAATAAGGGAGTAGACAGATGAAGAGAAAAGGGAAAATTTTACGGTGGATCTTTATTGCGGTTGCAACACTGATCCTTTTATACCGATATCCGATATTGGAAACAGGGCTGAAGATTATTGGTTTGCTGTTAAATGCGGCTTTTATTGCCTATTTGCTGGACACCTTGGTCCGCATTCCCATGACGAAGTTGAAGTGGGGCAGAAAGGCGAGCGTGGTATTCACCCTGGGTGTTTTGGCGATGGTGATTGTATTGTTTGTCACCTTTGTGGTACCTGGTTTGACCGAGAGTTTTCAGAGTTTAAGTCAACTCTTCTCGGGAAATCGCCTGGCCGAAGTGAATGCCGAGGCGCGGGAGTGGATTGCAAAGCTGGGGATTCCATTTGTTGATTCCGCGGTATTGGCCATTCAGACTTCTTTTGAAAAATTAATGAGCTCAGCAGGATTCTTTTCGGGTGCTTCATTAAGCCAAGGATTTTCCACATTAATGAACTTTACCTCCAGTGTAGCAACCATGATGATTGCTCTGGTTTTAGGTCTTTATATGTTGGGTGACAAACAGGAATTGGTGACAACCATAGGTCGTTGGAGCGAGTCCTTTATGGAACCAGAACGTAAAGCCTTCTGGGAAAAAGCCTTAAAGAAAGCGGATGATTGCTTTGTTCAGTATTTTGTAGGCAAGTTGCTGGCATCAACCGTGATGGGGATTCTGGTCGGTGTAGCATTGGCTATCTTCAAGGTGCCATACGCAGCGGTTATCGGCATGCTGGCAGGTATCGGGAATATGATTCCCTATATTGGTTCCTTGTTGGCGGCATTGTTGGCGATTGCCATTACCATTTCCTTTGGCATTCGTGAAGTTGTCATCGTAGTTGTGTCGATCTTAGCCGCACAACAGGTTGATGGCTTGATTCTAAGCCCGTTGATCTTGAGTGACCGGGTAGGGGTTCGACCAGTTTGGGTGCTGGCGGCGGTTACTGTAGGTGGTTACGTAGCAGGATTATTGGGGATTTTCTTAAGTGTTCCTGCTGCTGTATTTATTAAGTGGTTGGTGGATGAAGAGGCTGATCGAAGAAGAGCCTTGCGTCCCGAATATCAAAAGGAGGGTGAAAATGAAGATCATCAAGAGGGAAGTGCTGAAGGAGAAGCCTGATTTCAATAATTTGGGATTCGGCAAGATTTTTACCGATTACATGTTCGTGATGGATTATGAAGAGGGAAAAGGCTGGCTTGATCCGTGTATTGAGCCCTATGGTCCCATTTCTTTGGAACCCTCAGCTATGATTTTTCATTATGGGCAAGAGACTTTTGAAGGATTGAAGGCCTATAAAAATGATAAGGACGAAGTGCGCATGTTCCGGATGAAGGACAATCTGAAACGCATGAATCGTTCCAATGATCGTATGGGCATGCCGGCAATTGATGTGGATTTTGTTTTTGAAGCCATTAAAACTTTGGTGGATTTGGAGCGGGAATGGATTCCAACCTTGCCGGAGACTTCGTTGTATGTAAGACCTTTTATGATTGCAACAGATCCGTTTTTGGGAGTGCGTGCCGCATCCCAATATAAGTTGATGGTCATTCTATCGCCGGTTGGCGCCTATTATCCGGAAGGCATGAATCCAACCAAGATTTATGTGGAAGATGAATTTATCCGAGCGGCTGAAGGCGGTACGGGTGAAGCCAAAACATCAGGTAACTATGCGGCTAGCATTAAAGCTTTCGAAAAGGCGCGGGCAGCTGGTTATTCTCAGGTCTTGTGGTTGGACGGAAAAGAGCGGAAATATGTTGAGGAAGTGGGCACCAGCAACGCTTTCTTTAAAATCGACAGTCGAATCATTACGGCACCTTTGGAAGGAACGATTTTACAAGGCATCACCCGCGATACAGCCATTCGCATTATGCGGGAATGGGGATTTGAGGTTGACGAGCGACGAATCACCATCGAGGAAGTTTTTGAAGCAGAGCGCAAGGGGCTTTTGGAAGAAGTCTTTGCTACAGGAACTGCGGCTGTGATCTCGCCAATCGGTTCCTTGACCTATAAAGGGGAATCGATTGAAATCAATCAAATGAAGATCGGTTCTTTAACCAAAAAACTATATGATACAATTACAGGCATTCAGTATGGAACAGTAGAAGATCCTTATGAATGGGTCACTGTATTTTAAGCATTCAAACAGCAGATTTTTATCTGCTGTTTTTCTTTTGCCTCGTCTTTGCCGGGTATAAATAAAAATGAATGGAGTAATAAATAAGGCGAGTCATAGAGAAAGGATGAGGCAGAATGAAAAGGATTTGCTGGCTGCTGATTCTCATAGTGCTAATTGCTTTTAGTGGATGTACAGAGGAAGCTGAACCTGTTGGGATGACACAGGATGAGGAAGCCATTGAAGTAATAGAGGACGAAGTGCCAAAAGCAGAACCGATTGAAGATCAGGAAGAAATACAAGAGCAAGAAGAGGAAAGTCAACCGCTTGAGTGGGACTTACTTAAGGGGATTGTTGCGCATGAATATGAAACCTTGTTGGTTGAAACGGAGCTTTCAGGTGAACGAGGATTGGTGGCAAGAACGACGGCTTATTACAAGGAAATGAATATGCGAACCGAGACTCAGGTGCCTGACCAGCAAAAGTATGTCATGATTGTTCGAGGCCAAGAAGGCTATTCCTACCAGTATACGGATGGCATTGATAAGGGGATTATGCTGAAGCATGAAGGCACGGAAGGCATGATGAACTCAGAAATTGAGCAGGGAATGGAAGCGCCTGATTTGGAGGAGATTCGAGGCAAATTTGACGAGAATATGATCGTGCGGGAAGATTTATTGGACGGTCAGGAAGTCATCTATGTGGAATTTTCTGAGATGGGTGACGTCTTGAATCAAGTGGTGGTAAAACTTTGGTTTTTGAAAGCGAATGGATATCCAATTCGTCAAGAAATGTATTCAGACGATAAGCTGTTAATGCGATCCAATGTTACACGTTTGGAAATGGATATTGAATTGGAAGACAGTCTTTTTGAGCCGCCTGAGAATGTGGATTTTATTGAAATTATATCCATGAATGACTTTGGGATGCCGGAGGTTCCAGAAAATTAAATAGCAAGAAAGTTGGTGGGGATCATTAAAAAATGATCCTCTTTTTTGTGTCCAAATTTATGGCGAATCGGCTTTTAATGAAAAAAATTGAGTATCCTCGTAAACCTTGAAAAATTGGGATTTTCGATGGCTTTGTTTTTGTAGGCCAGACAGATGTCCTAAATTTACTATTGACCTTATAGTTGTTATAAGGTTTATGATATTGAAAAAGATAACGAGGCGGCTCCTTACAGACAGATTCAATGTCAAATAGACAAGTGGTAAGGTGTCATCAAAAAGAATCAAGACGTCGAAAGGAGTCGTATTTGTTGAAAGGATATTACGCGAAAAGAATCGTCTCAGCCATGATTACGATTTTACTTATTGCCACTTTAACATTTGCCATGATGCATTCAATACCAGGCGGACCATTTACGAGGGAACGCCCCGTGCCGGATGAGATTTTAAAGGTCTTAAACGAAAAGTATAATCTGGATGCGCCGATTCATGAGCAATATTTTGATTATATGAAAGGGCTGATGACCTTTAATCTTGGGCCTTCATATGCCAAAGTTGGAACTACGGTCAATGATCTTTTGGTTGCAGGTTTTCCAACATCGGCCAAGATCGGTCTCTTCGCCAGCATACTGATTATCATCTTGGGGATTCCCTTGGGAATCATTTCTGCCCTTAAACAGAATACCAAACTGGACTACTTTGTCATGTTTATCGCCACGCTGGGTGTTACAATACCTAGTTTTGTCGTCGGTACGCTGATTATCTACTTCTTTGCCGGCAAGCTCGGATGGATTCCGACCTTTGGCATTGACGATCCAAGAGGTTTTATTGGGCCGACTATAGCGTTGGCAGGATATTCTCTGGCCTTTGTTATGAGGCTTACAAGATCCAGCATGCTAGAGGTGCTGCGTCAGGACTACATCAGAACGGCGAGGGCCAATGGCATTCGGGAGTACAAGGTTATTTTCAAGCATGCCATCAAGAATGCCTTAATCCCGGTTGTTACGTATTTGGGTCCCATGGTAGCGGCAATACTTACGGGTTCTTTCGTCATTGAGAAAATCTTTGCAGTACCGGGAATGGGTCGATACTTTGTTGAAAGTGTTGGTAATCGAGACTATACAACCATTATGGGCATGACTGTGTTTTATGCCGCTTTCTATGTCGTGATGGTTTTACTGGTGGATATGGCATACAGCTTGATTGATCCAAGGATCAAACTAGGGAAGGAGAAATAACCGAAATGGCTAACAATCAATTTGAATTTGCAGGAGATGCCGTTAAGGATATGGAACAGTCCAGACCAAGTTTGACCTATTGGCAAGATGCCTGGAGACGGCTCAAGAAAAATAAATTGTCCATGGCAGGGGTTGTCATCATTATTTTCATCATTCTGTTTGGAACCATTGGACCCATGTTGACACCTTTTACGTACTCCGATCAGATGAATGATTTCAAAAACCTGCCGCCATTGATGGATGTCTTCCATGTGGATGAGGGAGTCAACTTATATCTGTCCGAAGACTACAACATGTTTTTGATCTCCGATCAAGGAGAAGTGGTTCAGCGTTTGGAACTTGATAAAAAACGAAAAGACATGATCAACAAGGTCTATGTCTATGGACTGGAGATGGAAGGCCAGGATCCAAAGGATGTTACCTTGGATTTTTCCTACAACCTTCTCAAGAATAAGCAGGGATATGATTACGATTACACCATTGAATATGAGGGTACGGTTCACCAATATGCAACAGGAACCAAGTTCAACAAGACCTTTCCTTTTGGCACCGATGATTTGGGGCGAGACCTTTTAACCCGGGTTATGTATGGGGCTAGAATCTCTTTGACCATTGCTTTTGTCGCAACCTTGGTCAATCTCTTGATTGGCGTAGTCTATGGCAGCATAGCAGGATTTGAAGGCGGCCGTGCTGACGAGATTATGATGAGAATTGTTGACATCATCAATTCAGTGCCCTTGATCCTTTATGTGATTCTTCTCATGGTATGGTTCAAGGATTCGGATGGTCTTTTTAATATCATCATTGCTTTGAGCACTGTGTATTGGGTGTCCATGGCAAGACTGGTTCGAGGTCAGATGCTGTCTTTGAAAGAGCAGGAATTTGTTTTAGCGGCAAGAGTCATCGGCGTTCCAAAACGGCAGATCATTTTTCGCCACTTGATTCCCAATGCCATGGGACCGATTATCGTTTCCATGACAATGATGATTCCAAGCGCTGTATTTACAGAAGCCTTCCTGAGTTTTATCGGTCTTGGTGTATCTGCACCACAGGCATCATGGGGAACACTAGCCAATAATGCTTTATCGGGATTGATGACATATCCCTATCAACTGTTTTTCCCGGCACTGGCAATTGCACTGACAATGCTGGCATTTAACTTCCTGGGAGACGGTCTAAGAGATGCATTGGATCCAAGACTTCGGAAAGGATAGGACGCATAGATGGAAAAAATATTGGAAGTAAATAACTTAAGCACTTCTTTCTATACCCACTTGGGGGAAGTGCAGGCTGTTCGCGGAAATACCTTTTCGGTTGAGCGCGGGGAGATCCTTGGAATTGTGGGAGAGTCTGGCAGCGGCAAGTCTGTGACGGCCATGTCTATTATGGGCTTGGTCGATCAACCGGGAAGAATTAAAGAAGGTGAGATCCTTTTCAGGGGGGAAAACTTGGTGAAAAAATCCAAGGCGGAGATGTCTCAACTTCGCGGTAAAGAAATCTCCATGATCTTTCAGGATCCGATGACTTCTTTGAATCCGGTTTTCACCATAAAGAACCTGATGATCGAAGTAATCAAGCGCCATCAAAAGGTCTCAAAGAAAGAGGCTTTGGAGATTGCAATTGAAAAGTTAGGCATGGTCGGGATTCCGGAACCGGAAAAACGGATCAACTCATACCCACATGAATTTTCGGGCGGGATGAGGCAAAGAGCCATGATTGCCATGGCGCTTTCCTGTAATCCTCAGCTCTTGATTGCGGATGAGCCGACTACGGCTTTGGATGTCACCATTCAGGCACAGATCCTTGATATTATGAGGGATTTGTCCGAAAAAATCGACACATCCATTGTGATCATCACCCATGATTTGGGGGTGATCGCGGAGACCTGTCACAATGTGATCGTTATGTATGGCGGTTTGATTATGGAAAAGGGATCGGTCGATGAGATCTTCTATAATCCACAGCATCCCTATACCAAGGGTCTTTTGAAGTCGATCCCAAGAATGGATAAGAAAAATCTTCAAGGCAGACTGGTACCGATTGCCGGATCACCACCGGATCTTTTGAATCCGCCGAAGGGGTGTCCGTTTTCCACCCGGTGTGAATATGCCATGAACCAGTGCATCGATCAGCCGGCGCCGACCTATCAGATTAAGGAAGGTCATAGCTCAGCCTGCTGGCTGCTTCATAAGCAAGCGCCAGAAGTAGAAGGATTTGTTAAAGGATGTGAAATCGTTGAGTAATCAAGATGTTTTATTGGAGGTGAAAAACCTCAAGAAATATTTTCTTGTCAAGGACAGTATGATCCAAGGCAAAAAGCAATATCTGAAAGCGGTCAATGATATTTCCTTTGAGATTAAGAAAGGAGAGACCTTTGGCCTTGTAGGAGAGTCGGGCTGCGGCAAGTCAACTACAGGCCGTACCATTATCCGGCTCTATGAACCGACCGATGGTCAGGTTATTTATGACGGTGAGGATATTTCCAATCTTTCAGACAAGGAAATGCTGAAATACAGAAAAAAGATTCAGATGATCTTTCAGGATCCCTACGCTTCATTGAACACTCGGATGACGGTTGCGGATATTATCGGGGAAGGCTTGGAAATCCATACGGATTATAAAGGCCAAGCCAAGCAAGAGCGTATTTTTCAGCTGCTATCTACAGTGGGGCTGAAACGGGAACATGCAAGTCGTTATCCTCATGAGTTTTCGGGTGGCCAGCGTCAGCGGATCGGGATTGCAAGAGCATTGGCAATTGAACCGGAATTGATTATTTGCGATGAACCCATCTCTGCTTTGGATGTATCCATTCAGGCTCAGGTGGTGAATATGCTGGAGGATCTTCAGAAGGAACTGGGATTGACTTATCTGTTTATTGCCCATGACCTTTCCATGGTCAAGCATATTTCAGACCGTATTGGTGTCATGTACTTGGGACAGATGATGGAAGTTGCTTCAAGCGATGCGCTTTATGAAAGGCCCTTGCATCCCTATACGCAGGCCTTGCTGTCTTCTATTCCAATACCGGATCCCAAGGCAAGCAAGTCCGAAAGAATTGTACTTGAAGGAGATGTTAAAAGCCCCATTGGTCTTGGGGAATGCTGTCCATTCCACTCCAGATGTCGATTCTGCCGTGACAAATGCACGGAAGAGACACCCAAACTGATAGAAGTAAAAAGAGGACATTTTGTAGCCTGTCATTTCGTAGAAGAGATTAATGGCTTGTACGGTTTTGTTGAGAAAACGATTCAAGCCTAGTGCATATAAAAGAACGATGGTGAATAAGGGAGGCGAGCCTATGATTGTCGATGATGAGATTCAGATCGTTAAGAGAGTGAAAGACTACCAGATACTTAGAAAACGGATGCAAAAATTCAGGAGGAATAAAATGAAACGATTTAAGTTTATTCATTTTCCTGTTGATTTATTTTATCTTAATTTTTTGCCTAGAATCGACGGGATGGCGCTCTATAAAAGAATCGAGCGACTGTAATCCGAATCCTCATGTAGTTTTACCGCAGATGGCGGTGTGTCAAAAGCGTATTGAGGATGACGGATGAGAAAATGATAAGAATGTGGTAATAAAAAACAACAATAAAGGGAGGAAGACATGAAAAAGTTACTAGCATTGCTTCTTGTAATTAGCTTGGCTTTTCCGCTTGCTGCATGTGCCGGAGGCGGTACAGAGTCAGGCTCACAGGAGGAGCCGGCGGAAGTTGCAACTGAAGCAGAGTCGGCGGTTGAAACGGAGGAGGCGGTTCCAGCGGTATTGAACTGGAATATTGGCGCTGATCCCAAAACCATTGACCCAACTTTGAACGGTGCGACGGATGGCGGTGATGTCATCAATAATACCTTTGAAGGATTGACAAGAGAGCGTTCTGGGGTTGTATATCCTGGTATTGCTGAAAGTTGGGATATTTCCGAAGATGGACTGACAATTACATTCCATTTGAGAGAATCCAATTGGTCTGATGGTACACCGTTGACAGCAAATGATTTTGTATACGGTTGGAAAAGAGGCATGGATCCGGCAACGGCTTCCGAATACGCTTGGATTTGGCATTACACCAATATCGTAGGGGCAGAAGCTGCAGTTGAGGGTGCGTCACTTGATGAAGTGGGCATCAAAGCTGTTGATGATCAGACATTGGAAGTACAACTGATTGCTCCAACGGATTACATTATTTCTTTGCTTTCCTTCTATCACTTTATGCCGATCAAAGAAGGTGTTGCGGATAATGAAGGAATTTGGGCCAAGGATCCAGCACAAGCTGTGTGTAACGGCGCCTTCAAACTTTCAGATTACAGCATTGGCGAAGGCCTTCAATTGGTTAAGAATGAGGAATACTGGAACGCTGAAAATGTGAAGATTGACGTGATTAACGGCAAATTCATCGAAGAAGCCTCTACAGCTTATCAAGCCTATCAGGCAGGAGATTTAGACTATCTTCCTTCCGTACCTGCTGCTGAAATTCCAAAGTTGATCGCAGAGAATCCAAACTTCTATGTATTCCCGCTGCTGGGCACTTACTACTATAACTTCAATCTTGATTTGGATTTGTGGTCTGATGCGAAAGTAAGAAAAGCCATTGCGCTTGCTATCGATCGCGAGCAGATTACAGAAACCCTCGCGTCTGGTCAGGTTCCGGCAGGTGGTTTTGTACCGCCAGGATTCACTGATGCGGATGGAAACGACTTCTTTGAAACGGCCGGCATGTATGGTTTTGCGACCGACGGTTCCAAAGTGGAAGACGCACAAGCCTTGCTGGCCGAGGCTGGATACCCAATGGGTGAAGGGTTCCCTGAGTTCACCATTCTTTACAATACCTCTGAAAGCCATAAGCTGGTAGCAGAAATGGTTCAGGAAATGCTGAAGACAAACTTGGGTCTTAAGGTAAAACTGGCTAACCAAGAATGGGCTGTATTTCAGGATACGCGCAAAGAAGGCGATTTTGAAGTATGCCGTGGCGGTTGGTTGACAGACTTTATGGATCCAATGGGACTCTTAGGCATCTTCAAGCAAGGCATTCCTTACAATACACCGAACTATAACAATCCAGAGTTCGATGCATTGATGGATAAGGCTTCTGCTTCAACAGGCAAAGAGCACTTTGATTATCTATATCAGGCACAGGAAATGTTTATGAATGAGGTGCCTGTCATTCCGATCTATCATTACTCTGATACTATGCTTGTTTCAGAGAAGGTTGTTGGTTGGGACCGTTCTGTATTGAGTGCGGTTGACTTCACGACAGCTGAGATTGTTGAATAAGAAATTGTCATTCGTCCCCTTAATTTACGCCAGAATTTTGGGAGAATAATAAAAATGCAGGTTCCTTATGGAGTCTGCATTTTTTCATATCATTAAAAATCACCAAAACCAAGGATGATCTTGATTTTGGTGATTTTAGTCATTATCGTCTGGAAAGCGTTCGTGCCACTTCAATAAATCGTGATGAGGTTGCGTCATAGAATTGCTTATAAGCCTGACAGAAGATATTCTCCTGGTAACGGCCGTCGATTTTCGGTTCCTTGTGACGCTTGCAGCCACCCCGGCAAACCCGGTAATGGGGGCAGGTTTCACAAGTGGGATCCGTATGCAAGGATTCTTGAACGAAGGCAGTGGCTTGCGGTACTTTGGTCAGATCCTCGAGGGAATTGTCATGAAGATTCCCCAGTTTCCAAGGGTCTGTCACGTAAAAGTCGCAAGGATAAACAGAACCGTCTGCTTCAACAACGGCATTGACCGTGCAATGACCATTCATATCACAGCTTTCCGGGCGCCCGGTTAATAGAATCTGCAGGATATTATCAAACATGCGAATGCTGACAGGCTTGCCTGCTTTCCAATCCTGGTACCACAATTCAAAGAGCTGGATCAAGAATTGTCCATACCGGTCTGAGGTTACAGACAAGGGATTGGTGCCTTGGGCTTGGCCCAACTCATCCAGGCAGGGGATAAACTGCAGATATTGGAAGCCTTGCTTTTTAAAGAAGTTGTATACCTTGGTTGGATGTTTGGCTACGGTTTGATTGACAACTGAAAGGATGTTGAAGTCCACCTTTTCTTTTTTTAGCCAGGTGATAGCTTGCATCACGCGTTTGTAGCTACCCATTCCATCGGCAAGGATTCGATAATGATCGTGGATTTCCTTGGGACCGTCCAGGGAGATGCCCACTAAAAATCGGTTCTGGTGAAGGAATTGCGCCCATTCTTGATCAATAACGATGCCGTTGGTTTGCATGGCAAAAGAAACCGGCAGTTTCTTCATGTTATACTGGTCTGTAAGTCGGACCCAATTTCGAAAGAAGTCAAGCTCCGCCAGGGTTGGTTCGCCGCCCTGGAAGGCGAAGGTGACTTGTCGCTTGGCTGTCTCGAAAGCACGCTTGATTACCACTTCTGCGGTCTCTTGACTCATAATGCCATAGTTGGGGATTTCTCTATTTTCTGCCACATCGGCATAAAAGCAATAGGTGCAACGCATATTGCAGGAACTGGATGCGGGTTTGATTAAAAAGGATAAAGACATTTTTCTTCCTCGCTTTCTTACTGTATTTCTATCATAACAGATGGATGCAAGGGTGAATCTGCCATTTTGCAGGTTTGTATAAAAAAAGAACTTTGGTTATAATGACGGTATCCAAGATCGAACAGGATTGATGGAAGGGAATTTGGAGGGAGTCAAGTATGGAATTTCAAAAATTGCTCGTGGAGCATCCTGAATTGAAAGACTTGTTTCAAAAATTTACGATGGAAGACATTGATAAGATTCGGGTTACACGCTATCCTCAGGATGTAGCTATCATTAAGCGAAATGCTCAGGAGTCGGAGTTTGCCTATCTAATTGTTACTGGAATATGCGGGAGTTTCAATATTTTAGAGAATGGCGAAGAGTATTGTACTTATAAAATATCGGATTATGATCTAATTGGTCTTGCTGAACTGCTGGGTAATGAAGCGGTTTTGCGAGAAGCGGAAATACGTACGCTTTCAGATGTTGTTGCCTTGAAGATTGCAAAAACGGAGTTACGTGTATGGATGGTAAAATATCCTGAGTTTTATAATCGGTTGTTGAAGAATATTATCAATCGTCTTCATGGGACGATTAGGAAGCATGTGGAATGCAAAAAGTATTCTTCCATGGGGAATCTTGTTTCTTATTTGATCTATAGTTATGAATTATATCGGAAAGCTTATCATAAAAATTACTTGGCAGAAGTGAAGATCAATGAGACGCGGGAAATGATCGGTGATTTTATTTCCATGTCTATTCGGTCCGTCAATTACAATCTGGAGGCTTTGAAAAAGCAAGACTATATCAGTATTCAGCGTGGTAAGATCTATATTGATCATGACCAGTATATGAGGCTGAGACTATACAAAGAAGAACTTTTAATGGAATAATGACAGACAAGGTCACGGTAAAAAATTGCCGTGACTTTTTATTTTTTTGCGAAATCATGCAAAATTTCCTATTTGCAAAAACAATATTCGAATACAATGGCGGTAATCTAAGGAAAGTGGAGGGAGACAATGAGAAAAGTACTGGCACTATTTTTGGTGATTCTGATGAGTGTAACGCTATTTGCTGGTTGTTCACAAGGGGACTCAGCCGCAACAGGAGAAACTTCTGAGCCAGCGGAAAGCGCTAACCCAATCAAGGTGGTTTTATTGACTTCAACTGGCGGTTTGGGCGACCGATCATTCAATGACGCGGCATATGCAGGTTTGAAGCGTGCGGAAGAAGAATTGGGCGCGGAAATCAAGGTGATTGAACCGCAATCATCGGCGGATTATTTGCAGTCCTTGAAAACGGCAGCCAGCTTAAACTATGACTTGGTTATGACAGTTGGCAACGACTGGGCAGATTCTTTGGAGACAGTTATGCCGAACTATCCGGATGTTAAATTCGGTGCAGTTAACGTAAAAACAGAAGCAGACAATTTGGCTGTAGCAAAATTCAGCGATCATGAGGGAAGCTATTTGGCAGGTGCCTTGGCTGCAAAGATGTCTGAATCCGGTACGATTGGTGTAATCGGCGGTATGGATATCCCGGCAATCAAACGCTTTGTTGTGGGCTTTGAAGAAGGGGCCAAATACGCAAATCCGGATATCAAGGTAATTCCTACATATGTTGGTTCTTTTGCGGATCCTAACAAAGGGAAAGAATTTGCTTTGCAGTTGATGAACGAAGGCGCAGATGTGATTTATCATGTAGCGGGTAAAACAGGCGAGGGCTTGTTTGCGGCAGTGAAGGAGAATGAAGGGGTTTATGCAATTGGCGTAGACCAGGATCAGGATTACATTGTAGAAGGCAAGGTTTTGACCAGCATGATCAAGCGTGTTGATGTTGCGGTCTATGAATTTGCCAAATTGGTGAAAGAGGATGCTTTTACCGCAGGCGTGCATGTATATGGCGTGGCGGAAGATGGCGTGTCATTAAGCGAAATGAACTATACCAAAGATTTGATTCCTGCAGAGGTCTTGGAAGAACTTGAATCAATCCGCAGTCAAATTGCGGACGGAACGATTCAGGTCACTGACCTGTTTGAACAATAAGTGTAATGTAAAAACAGGATAAGGACCTGTTTGAACAATAAGGAACATTAAGTTTTGACTTAGATCAGGTGGGCGTGCGAGTTGGCACGCCCATTGATTCAGCAGAAATCAGAGTGACAGAATGGAGAAAAGGAGAAAGACCAAATGGGATTAGCAATTGAAATGATTGATATCTGCAAATCGTTTCCCGGTACCCTGGCCAATGACAAAGTGTCCATTCAAGTGGAAAAGGGTTCCGTCATGTGCCTGGTGGGAGAGAATGGTGCAGGGAAATCAACTTTGATGAATATTCTGTACGGTTTGCTTCGTCCTGATTCGGGTGAGATCCGAATTAATGGAAAGACGGTTGAGTTTCATTCCAGTTTGGACGCATTGAATGAGAATATCGGCATGGTTCACCAGCATTTTATGTTGGTGGAGGAAATCTCTGTATTGGAGAATATCATTCTGGGTCGTGAGCCTGGTGATTCACAATTCATTGATTATGAGCAGGCGAGAAAAGAAATTCAAGATTTGATGGAAAAAAATGGCATGACGGTTCCTTTGGATGCTTTGGTTGGAGATCTGCCGGTTGGATTGCAGCAAAAGGTGGAAATTATCAAGGTGCTGTATCGCGGCGCCGATATTTTGATTTTGGATGAACCAACAGCGGTATTAACGCCACAGGAAACGGACGAGCTTTTTAATAATATTGAACGAATCTCCAATTTGGGAAAGACGGTTATCTTCATTACCCATAAGTTAGATGAAGTAATTCGAGTTTCCGATTCGATTATTGTTATGCGTCGCGGCAAGGTTGTGGGGCGCGTAAAAACAAAGGATACAAACAAGTATTTGCTGGCAGAGCAGATGGTAGGAAAGGAAATTCCACCTATTCGTGAGCGAGAGGAAAAGAATGGCGAAGAAGTGATGTGTTTATCTGAGGTTACCTGCCGCGATCAAAAGGGCCGTGAATTGCTTAAGAGTGTGAACCTTTCCATTCATGCCGGTGAGATTGTTGGTGTGGCCGGGATTTCTGGCAATGGACAGCAGGCATTGGCTCAAGCCATTTCAGGGCAGTTGCTGCCTAGTGATGGAGAGATTCGTTACTTGGATCAGAGTTATTCCAAGATCAAGCGACGGGAAAGACTCTTAAAAGGCATTTCTTATATGCCGGCAGACCGAAAGAAAGACGGTCTTTGCATGAGCTGGTCCATTGCTGAAAATGCGATTGCCGGATACCATATTTTGAATCGCTTTGTGAAGCGGTTTGCAGGCCTGCATTTTATTCGTGAAAAGGAAATGAATGAGATCGCTGTGGATATGATTGAGCGTTTCGATATTCGAACTCCGGATCATTTAACTAAGGTCAGTGCCTTGTCTGGAGGGAATCAGCAAAAGGTGGTTATTGCCCGGGAAACATTTGTGCAAAAGCCTAAGTTGTTGATTGCAGCCGAGCCAACACGAGGGGTGGATATTGGAGCAATCAGCTTTATTCACAACTATATTATGGAACTTCGAAATCAGGATACAGCGGGTCTGTTAATTTCGTCAGACCTTGATGAAATTTTTGCTTTGAGTGATACGATCGTTGTCTTGTTTGAAGGGGAGATTGTTTGTCATGTAAAAGCCAGTGAGATCAGCAAGGAAGAACTGGGCTTGTATATGGCTGGGTCAAAGAGACAGGAGAAGAAATATGCGTGAAAAAATCGTTGAAATGATGAAAAATTTAGGCAAGCCGATGTTTGCGATTTTTATTTCCCTGCTGTTTGGCGCGCTCCTTATCTTACCGACGGGCACATCACCGCTGGAGGCCTATAAAATCTTACTGGTTGGCGCATTTGGTTCCTGGCAGGGAATTACAACAAGTCTTGCCTATGCAACGCCATTGCTTTTTACCGGCCTGGGTGCGGCTTATGCTTTTCGGGCAGGAGTTTTTAATATTGGTTTGGAAGGACAATTGTACTTTGGTGCGATTGCAGCTGCATTGGTAGGCGTCTACGCACCGGAAATGCCAGGCTTACTTCATATCATTCTGTGTATTGGTGCAGCCATGATTGCGGGGATGCTTTGGGCCATTGTGCCAGCACTATTAAAGATCCGATACAACATTGGGGTCTTTATTACCTATATCATGTTCAATAATATCGCCCAGTTGTTTTCCGACTATCTGGCGACCTATCCTTTCAAGGGTGAATTGTCCATTGGCGCAACCTACAAAGTCAGTGAAAAAGTCTTCCTACCCAAACTGGCCGGGGAGATGATTGATCTCAATTTTGGCTTTGTGATTGCCATTGCCTTGGCCATATTCTTATATGTTTTGCTCTTCAAGACCCAATTTGGTTATGAAAGCCGCGCGGCGGGCTTGAACCCGGACTTCTCGGAGTATATGGGTGTTGATGCAGTCAAGAAGATGATTATTGTGGTTATGATTAGTGGCGCCATTGCTGGTTTGGCAGGTGCAGAACAAGTATTGGGCGTTTCGCACCGGTATATCAGCAGCTTCTCGCCGGGTTATGGTTATACGGGTATTACCGTTGCCTTACTGGCCAGAACCAATCCATTGGCATGTATTGTCACAGCTATTTTCTTTGGGGCATTGAATAATGGTGCCATTCAAATGGAGATCTTCACCAATATTTCGCGGGATTTGGTTACATCCATTCAAGCGATTATGATTATCTTTATTGCAGCGGATTTTGCACTGAAACAGAGAAAACAAAAGAAGAACACAGACAAGAATCAAACGCAGTCTAAGGAGGTCGCATAATGGATATGATGACAATGGTATTGGAAACAACCCTGCGACTCTTGCCTGCGATTCTATTCGCCAGCTTAGGCGGATTGATTACTCAGCGGATCAAATTGGTCAATCTGGGTTTGGAAGGTTTTATGCTGATGGGCGCCTTTGTAGCGGTTGCTGTCAGTTACTATACAGGATCGGCTTTAATTGCCGTTCTGGTTACCGTGATTTTTTGCGGCCTTTTAGGCTTGTTTTTTGCGGTGTTTAATTTGAGATTTAAGGCGGATAATATTGTCATTTCGGTAGCGATCAACATGTTTGCCCTAGGAATTACGAAATACTTTATGAACCTTCTCTTCGGTGTGCGGGGCGCCTTCTCGTCGCCGGAAATTGTTGGCCTGCCGAAAGTTCATCTGGCATTTTTGGAAGAGATTCCAATCTTGTCCGCCTTTTCAAATCTATCTGTTTTTGTATACTTGGCATTGATTTTAGTGGTTGTTACCCATATTGTCCTTTACCGAACCAAGATCGGTCTGCGGGTGCGGGCAACCGGCCCCAATCCCATGGCAGTGGAAACGGCCGGGGTTGGCGTATATAAGTTGAAGTGCTGGGTTTTAACAGTCAGTGGTATGCTTTGCGGTCTGGGTGGAGCTTATCTGTCTTTGGGACAGCTGACCATGTTTACAGACAATATGACCAATGGCCGGGGCTTTGTCGCCATGGCGGCTTCCAACTTCGGAAACGCGGCACCGATCGGAACTTTCTGGGGCGCGACGCTCTTCAGTTTTTCTGATGCGGTTACCATGCGGGCGCAGTTATACGGATTTCCACCGCAGTTGATCCAAATGCTGCCCTATGTGGTAACAGTTTTGACGCTGGTTGCCATGGCCATTGCCAAGGAAAGAAAATTGAAAAGAGGAATCAACCATGGGGTACAATAGACCGAATATTTTATTGATTACAACGGATCAGCAGCGCTTTGACACGATTAATGCGGCTGGATTCTCTCATATGAAAACGCCGAATTTAGATCGGCTGGTGAAGGAAGGCTGCTTGTTCCAGAATGCCTACTCGCCGAATCCCGTGTGTATTCCGGCCCGACACAATATTGTTTCGGGTTTATCAGCCAAGCATCATGGATTTGACGACAACTACTTTGATAACTCGATTCAAATGCCGTCGGACCTGCCGACCTTTCCAGAGCTGTTGACCAATTCGGGTTATGGATCCATTGGAATTGGCAAGATGCATTTTCAGCCTTGCAGACGGCATAATGGATTTGACCGCATGCTGACTATGGAAGAGATTCCGGAGCATCTGGAAGATGACGATTACGCCCTGTATCTGCATAATCAGGGATATGAGCATTTGCGCAGCTTCCACGGTGTGCGTCACTTGCTGTACATGTTGCCACAACAATCATTTTTGCCGATTGAACATCATGGCACGACGTGGGTAGCGGATCGAACCATTGAAGCCATGAAAGGATATACGGGAGATCGACCGTTTTTAATCTGGTCCAGCTTTATTGAACCTCATCCGCCTTTCGATGTGCCGGAGGAATGGGCGCATACCTATGATGATGTTGAGATTCCTGAGGGAGCGGTAAGCGAAACACCACTGTCATCTTTGGCGGAGGAAAACAAGCATATCGCGGATTATCCGACCAAGGAAGTTGCTGACCGAGCCAAGCGTCTATACTATTCAGCCATCTCTTTTGTTGATGACCAGATTGGAAGAATCTTAGATTATCTGGAAGAGTCAGGGCGTTTGAACGATACCTTGATTGTCTTTACTTCTGATCACGGGGAGATGATGGGGGATTTTGAAACCTATCAGAAATTCCTTCCTTATGACGGATCCAGCAAGATTCCTTTTGTGGTTCGCTATCCAAAACTGGTAGAGCCGGGATCGGTGGATGATCGCTTTGTTGATTTGAATGATCTTTTGCCAACCTTCTTGGATGTGGCGGGTGTGGAATATCCAGCCAATCATAAGTTGCCTGGGGAAAGCATCTTTGTTGAGGATGGCTTCAAGAACCGTGGCCTGCAGTATGTAGAGCACAACAAAGGCAATAAGCGTTGGGTTAGCTTACGGGACCATCACTACAAGTACAATTATTACTATGGCGGCGGTTGTGAAGAACTTTTTGATATGATTGCGGACCCGCAGGAGACGACGAATCTTTTGCATGGTCCAGTTTCAGAGGAGGCAGAATCAGCGCGAGTAAGCTTGCGGGAGAAATTGGTTCGATATGAAAAGGCATACGGCTTGGAAGGCTATGTCGTCAATGATGATTTTGTTGAGATGGAGCCATATGTGGCTGTTCCTTATCGGGAGACCAACTTCCCGAAACATGTTGAGTCGTTGACCAAGGAAAAGAAAGAGATCCTGGGTGCCATGGAAGACGAGATTCAGCTTGCTATAAAAAATGAGTCGGTTGTGAATCTTGAAGAACTTGACCTGGAAACCTTCCAAAGGTTCGGCGGTTTTTCTGCTGACCAAGTGAAGGCCTTGCTAAAGAATTAAGTAAATGAATGAAGTAATATCAAACAGAACATATCATTTGATGTGTTCTGTTTTTCTGTATTTAGGGGATAAGTGCAGAAAGCAGCTTACGGGTAATAATAATTTATAATGAAACTGTAAAGGAAAGTCTCTTCATCATCTTTTCCACATTCTTAGCGGTAATTTCTTGTAAGGAAAGTGGTGGAAATCGATGATACCATGAATAACAGATAAGGTGGTGCAAGAAAATGAAAGCCAAATGGATACAGGAACTGATGATGTTTTTATCGGAATCTGAGTATCGGACCGCAGAGTTTTTAGCAGAGGAATTGAATGTCAGCAAAAAAACGGTACGCAATCGGATTAAGGAATTGAATGGAATCCTAAGTGGTCATGGAGCGATTGTACAGTCAAAACATCATTATGGCTATAAGATTGAAGTCGCAGACGATGAAAAATATCAAAGGTATTTGATTCAAGTTGGATCTTCGCAGCCGGATTGGTTTCCCGTTAATTCTGAGGAACGGGTCCAATATATGCTCGCTTATCTTTTGTCAGCGAAAGACTTTGTGAAGATGGATGAATTGAGCGAGAGTCTTTATGTATCGACCAATACCTTATCCAGAGGTAAAAAGAGAATTAGAGACATATTGCAGACAACCCGCCTACGGGAGGTTAATAAACCGCATTATGGCATGCGTCTTGAAGGAATGGAACAGGATAAGCGTCTACTGATCGTTGATTTGTGGAGTGAGCGCTTTATACAGTACTGGAAGCTTTTATCGGATCATCCAATGGAAGTTGTGATTATTGAGAATTGGATTGTTGAAGCGATTCGAAAATGGAAGATTCAGATTTCAGAAACAGCGTTTGAAAAACTTGTCCGCTTGGTTTGGATTATGGCAAGTCGTGTTTCTGAGAATCAAGTGGTGACTTTCGATGAGAGCATGGCGGACGGCCAATATGAAAAGAAGGATATTTTTGCCGCTGAGGAAATCGTTGGCCGTTTAGAGGATGAGATTGAAAAGCCATTTCCAAAAGGAGAAACTCAATATTTAGCTATGTATATGGCGAGTTTGAGAAGCCGTGGGATTCAAGAGAAAGACACGGAAGACAAGATGATATCAGCGTCAATGAATTTGTTGGTTGCCGACATGCTGAAAATGGTTCGGGATACCTTCAAAATTGATTTGATGGAAGACTTGGAACTTCGGGTTGAATTGTCGAGACATATGGTTCCTTTGGACATTCGACTGAAGGAAGGGATTTATATAGCCAATCCTATGCTGGAAGATGTGAAACAGAATCATATGTTTGCTTATATGATTGCATCGCAGGCGAGTATTGTTTTGAAGGAATACTACAAGAAAGAATTGCCTGAGTCTGAAACCGGGTATTTGGCGCTTTTGTTTGCACTTGCTCTTGCACGAAAGCGAAACCAAGTGAAAAAGAAAAATGTGTTGATTATTTGTTCAACCGGAAAAAGCTCAGCTAAGCTCTTATCTTATCGCTACTTGGATGAGTTCGGGAAGTATATTGAGTCGATTCAGACTTGTGACGTTTTTGGAATTTCAGATGTGGATTTCTCAAAGATAGACTATGCGTTTTCTACGGTTCCCATTGATCAAAAATTGCCGGTCCCCGTTCTGGAGATTGAACATTTTCTAGAGCATTCGGATATTGCGAAAGTGAAAAAAGCGCTTTCTTTAGGCAATGTTGACTTTCTCTTAAAGTATTATCGCGAAGAACTCTTTTTAACAGACGTTCCCGGAAAGACTAAAGAAGAAGTCTTGGCATTTATGTGTGACTATATGAAAGAGAAGGTGGATATGCCGGAGGGATTCTATGAAGCAGTGCTTAAGCGGGAGACTCTGGCGCGAACCGATTTTGGTAATCTGATTGCATTACCGCACCCTTACAAGACTTTTAGCAAAGATACATTTGTCTGTGTAGGAATATTGAAAGAACCGATCCAATGGGTTGAAAATCCTGTTCAAGTTGTATTCTTAGTATCCATATCAGACGGAGAAAACGAGAAGTTGCAGGAATTCTATCAATTAACAACCAGTTTTTTATGGAATCGAGAAGGGATACAAGCCTTGATCGAGGCCAAGAGTTTTTATTCACTGATTCATTTGTTGGGCTATCAGCAATTTGAGGAGAGTGAAGATGAGTAGGAGTGAAGGAGTAGAAATGGAAATGACAGCAGAAAGAACAGTAATGGAACTGATCGTTTATAGCGGAGATGCTCGCAGCAAGGCGATGGAAGCGATGAGAAAAGCGAAAAACGGTGAGATGGAAACTGCGAAAGCGAAGATTAAAGAAGCAGATGAGCAGTTGAATATTGCCCATAACCATCAAACGAAAATGATTCAGATGGAAGCTGGGGGCGAAACCATGGATTTTAGTTTGTTATTGGTGCACGCGCAGGATCACCTGATGAATGCGATTACCATTCGGGATCTTGCGAAAGAAATTATCGCGATACATGAAAAGCTTCAAGAAGCAGGACTGTAGGAGGTGAATCAGATGAAACATATCGTACTCATATGCGCAGCGGGAATGTCGACATCCATGCTGGTGCAAAGAATGAAAAAAAGTGCGAAAGAAAAAGCGGTAGAGGCGGAGATTCTTGCTATGCCTGAATCTAAGTTTGAAGAATACGATGCAGAGACTGATGTGCTATTATTAGGACCTCAAATCAGTTATATGTTGGATGAACTGAAGGAGAAGTACGAAGCGCAAGGAATCAAGGTCGCTGCCATTAACATGATGGATTATGGAATGATGAATGGAGAGAAGGTTTTAACGGAAGCGTTGGAGCTGTTGGATTCATAAGGAGAGGAGAAGTATATGGGGAATGTTTTTCAAGAAAAATTAGGTCCAAAATTGACGGCGATGTCCAAACACCATTATGTTCGTGCAATTCAAAGTGGCGTTATGTCAATGATTGGAGTAACAATATTTTCTAGTATTATGGTGTTGCTGAAAACACCGCCGGTATCACCGGCTTCAACAAATCCAATTGCAGTTGCTTGGATGAATTTTGCGGCTAACAATGCAGACTGGCTGGGTGTTGCCGTTGAAATGTCTATGAATATGTATGGTTTAATTGCATTGATTGGTGTTACCTACAGTTTGGCTGAACATTTTAAGATTGATAAAAAGAATGCCATTATTGTATCGATTGTATCGTTCTTGATTGTTTCCATTAAGTTGGTACCAGTGGAGCGTGCGGTTACGATCTCGTATGCCTATCTGGGTTCCAAAGGACTTTTTGCTGCATTCGTTATTAGTATTTTGAATTGTGAAATCTTGCGTTATTGGGAAACAAAAGGGCCGTCTATCAAACTGCCGGATGCAGTTCCACCGATGGTGTCTGAACCATTTAAAGCATTGATTTCAACGATTGCCCTATTGTCATTGGCTGTTGTGATTCGTGTAGTCTGCGGACAATTTGGTATTTTGTTCCCGCAGTTGATTGAAGCGATGCTGAAGCCTCTGTTGGGCGCTGCAGATTCGTTATTGGTATTTGTCTTGATGATTGCTTTGTCACGAGTTTTATGGCTCTTTGGCATTCATGGCACGTCGATTGTCATGTCGGTATTGTCTCCGATTATGATTATGAATACGGTTGAAAACTTGGCTGCTTATGAGGCTGGAGTGGCTTTGCCTCATACTTTGACATTTGGTTCATTGGCTTGGCAGTTGGGTATGTTACCTGCGGCAATTGCCATGATTATGGTAGCTAAATCCGCTCAATTAAAGTCGGTATCCAAAGTCGGAATTATTCCGTCCATGTTTATGATTTCTGAGCCGATTTTGTTTGGTACACCGTTTATTTTCAACACAACTCTTTTCATTCCTCAGGTGGTGGCGTTTTCATTTTCTGCTGGGGTTGGATACTTCTTGCAAAGCACGCATATGATTGGTCGAAACTTTATGACGGTACCTTGGGTTATTCCAGGACCATTCGGAGTTTATCTGGCTACTTTAGACTGGAAAGCGCCGCTTGCATGGTTTGCCGTCCTTGCGATTTGTATACTGATTTACTTGCCATTTATTAAGAAGTATGATGCGAAATTGCTAAAAGAAGAGACGGAGAGAGAAGCAGAGAAAGCTGCATAAGAAGATGACAATAAAAGATCAGGCTTGCTTGATCTTTTATTGATGTATAGAAGGATGTGAAATTATGAGAGCAATTATGGTGATGTTTGATACCTTAACCCGAGACTATTTGCCGGCTTATGGGAATGATTGGGTACATGCACCGAATTTTTCGAGGTTGGAAGAACATTCGATTACTTTTGATCAGTTCTACGGAGGAAGTATGCCATGTATGCCAGCCCGCAGGGAGTTGCATACCGGCAAGTACAACTTTATGCATCGGGGATGGGGACCATTAGAGCCATTTGATTATTCGGTGTTTGAAGCCTTGGGTGATAAGGGCATATACAGTCATTTGGTGACGGACCATTCCCATTACTTTGAAGATGGCGGGGCAACCTACCATAACCGTTATAATACCTGGGAGGGATTCCGAGGCCAGGAGGGGGATCGATGGGTGCCCAGACGGGAGATTGATCAAATTCCTCCGCAACATCCATTGAATAAAAAGGGATTGTCGGTAACACAGCATCATGCCAATCGGCTTCGGCAACAGCGGGAAGAAGATATGTCGACGGTAAGAACCATTAATGCTGGCTTGGACTTCCTGGGTCATCATGCAGACAAAGACAATTGGTTCCTGCAAATCGAGTGTTTTGATCCGCATGAACCATTTTATGTTTCCGAGAAGTATCGCGCCTTGTATGAGGATATGGATGAAGTAGAATTATTGAATTGGCCTGCCTATCAAAGAATTGATGCAGACCAGAATCCTCAAGCATTGAAAAAGGCACGGAAGGAATATGCGGCGCTTGTCAGCATGTGCGATTTTCATCTCGGAAGAATTTTGGATTTTATGGATGAGCATGATATGTGGAAAGACACCATGCTGATTGTGAATACGGATCATGGTTTCTTGCTTGGGGAACATGACTTTTTTGGCAAGAATTTTCCACCCATGTATGAAGAGGTTGTCCATACGCCGTTCTTTTTACATGATCCAACGATTGGCAAAGACGGAGAGCGGTGTTCGCAACTTGCGCAAACCATAGATATTGCCCCATATTTGCTAGACTACTTTCAGCTGGAGCCTCATCAGAATATGGATGGTTGTTCGCTTTATCCTGCAGTAAAAAATGACGAGGAAATTCATGAAACTATTCTGTTTGGCGTTAATGGGGGGCATGCCAATATTTTCGATGGCGAGCATGTATTTATGAAAGCGGCTGAGAGCAAGGACAATCAGCCTTTAGTGAATCTGACGTTGATGCCAACACATATGCGTGGATTTTTTGCTTCGGAAAGTTTGGAACAAATGGAGTTGGTGGAAGGCAACAAATTTACCAATGGTATTCCGTGTCTGAAGATCCCGACCAAAACCTATATGAATTCTGCAATTTTTGGCGATTTACTTTATCATATGCCGAGTGATCCAAAGCAGCAAAATCCAATTTGCAATCAAGAAATTTTTGAGCAAATGAAAGGAAAGTTGATTAAGGCAATGAAGAAAATCGAAGCACCAAAGGAAGAGTATCTTCGTTTGGGTCTGAGAACGGAATAGGGGGAGAAAAAATGTTGAATGAAAAATTTTTATGGGGCGGAGCGACGGCTGCAAATCAATGTGAAGGTGGATATCGTGAAGGTGGAAAGGGCTTAACAACGGTGGACGTAATACCGAGCGGTAAGAATCGATTTCCAGTGGTGCTTGGGAAAATAGATTATCGCCAATTAGACGGGACGGAGACATTCCCATCTCATGAGGCGATTGATATGTATCATCACTATAAGGAGGATATTCGTTTATTTGCGGAAATGGGATTTAAGTGCTATCGAATGTCGATTGCTTGGTCACGGATTTTCCCTAACGGCGACGATTTGGAACCGAATGAGGAGGGTCTTAAGTTTTATGAAGATTTCTTCAAGGAGCTAAAAAAATACAAGATTGAGCCAGTGGTTACCATAACGCATTTTGATGTGCCGTTGAATTTGGTTGAAAAGTATGGTTCATGGAAGAATAGAAAGACGGTTGACTTCTTCGAAGCCTATTGTAGAACGATTATTACGAGATACAGGGACTTGGTGCGCTATTGGATTACTTTCAATGAAATCAACATGATGGTACACGCGCCGTTTATGGGGGCGGGGCTCTTATTTGAAGAAGGTGAGAATCGTATTCAGTCCATTTACCAAGCTGCTCATCACGAGCTTGTGGCTTCGGCGATTGCAACAAAGATTGCCCACGAAGTATCACCAGAGAGCAAAGTGGGTTGTATGTTGGCGGCGGGAGCAACCTATCCGCATACCTGTCATCCTGACGATGTCTGGGAAGCCCTGCAAAGCAATCGGGTGAATTATTTCTTTTCTGATGTACAGGCGCGTGGAGAATATCCAGCTTATGCATTGAAGTTTTTTGAAAAGAACGGAATTGAAATCGAAATGGAAAAGGGGGATTTGGACCTCTTAAAAGAGAATTCTGTTGATTATGTTTCCTTTAGCTACTATTCCAGCCGGGTTGCCAGCGCGGACCCTGAGGTGAAGGAAAAGGCAAGTGGGAATATCTTCGCAGCGGTAAAGAATCCGTATCTGAAAGCCAGCGAATGGGGCTGGCAGATTGATCCAGTGGGATTACGCATTACCTTGAACGAGCTCTATGATCGTTATCAAAAACCGCTTTTCATTGTGGAAAACGGGCTTGGTGCAGTTGACCAAATGGATGAAAATGGAGAAATTCATGATGATTATCGCATTCAATACCTACAGGCGCATATTCGAGAAATGATTAAGGCTGTGGAGGAAGACGGAGTCGATTTGATGGGTTATACACCTTGGGGATGTATTGACTTGGTGAGTGCTTCCACTGGGGAAATGAAGAAACGTTATGGATTTATCTATGTGGACAAAGACGATAATGGAAATGGGAGTTTGAAACGAAGTCGGAAGAAGTCTTTCTATTGGTATAAGCAAGTGATAGGATCCAATGGAAGCAAATTAGAGAATCTTAAATAGGATTGCGTAACTGAAAAAGGAATCTGATTCGGAATTAATCGAATCGGATTCCTTTTGCGTAGTATCTGTATAGTGGTAAATATGCAAATCGCAATACGCTACAAAGTAGAGATCGTATCGAGCTCGAGAAGAATGATCAGTAGACAGATTGTCTCTGTGTCTGGAATAGTAATCTCCAGTGCAGTTTCGAGCAGCTCAAGAGAGTTTTTAATTTCACCGGTTTCGGTTTGATATGTTTGAAAATACTGGTCTGCATTTTTGATCTCAATATTTCTGTTTTGGTTGATAAGATTTTCTAATGCACTGGCAATATGGACAATTAAACCGATTTTTTTATCTGAAGAATACTTGGTTTGAAAGAATGATTCCCAATGTGTTATTAAGTTGTCCAAAATAGGCTTGATCTGACGGTAGTTGTATGTTGAAATCTCTTTTTCGAGATAATCATGAACGTTTTTGATGGGATCATCGTTCGTTATAGTCGGGTGACGTTCTGTTTCGAAATCCAATGGTTTTACTTCGTTTGAAAAAGCCTCGAAAACGATTTGTTTAAGTTCGGAGTAATTGTTGTTAATCAGCATTTTTTCGATTGACACAAAAGGAATGTTGTTGATACCGGGATTGTAGGTTCCTACAATTGCGATAATATTACTGGTTTTCGAGATTTTCTGAATGCGTTTGATAGCGTCTCGGTGGTTCATGATGGAGAGCGGCACGACATCAATGGATTCAGAATCGAGGATAGCGCTGTTTTCAATCATGTTTTTCAATTTGATTGCGCTTCCCTCTCCTGTAAGACAAATTGTAAGAATTACATTTTCTTTTTTAGGCTTTGAAAGTTTGAATTCTTTTGAGAGGAAGTTGCCCGTATTGTTGGAATAGCTGAGCAAGTTCCGATAGATAACGTCGATGTCTGATTCGAACAACGCTTTGTGTGCGCATTGCAATGCGATTGGGGTTGATACCATTTCAACCGTTCGAATATCCACAGAGAGTTCTTTGGCTAGCATACTGCCAAAAAAGGATAATGCCCCCATGTCGGAGAGGATGATTACGCCGTGACCGGCATCGATTTCCGTTACGAGTTGCTTGATTTCTTCATATGCAGTTTCCATGGATTTGTCTAGTGACATATCATAGTAATGGGTTGCAGGATAATTGATAATCTGGTTAACTACGTGGCTCATATGCATAGCTGCGCCTTCGCCATGCATCAGAATCAAGATTCCTGGATGAGGAACATTTCCAAACTCTACGCACTTTTCTGACAGAAATAAGGAGAGTAGAGCGATGTCATTGATCGTAAAGTGCGCAGAATAATGGGATTCAAGTGACAGAGCGAACTGTGTAGCCAGTTTGTGTTCCTCGGGGTAAGCTTTGAGGACGAAAGCAAGTTGCGTATGATTCATTAACGGATTTTGGCTTTTATCATAAATTGCGCTATGAATGTGCTGGCAAAGAGCAAATAGGATTTTTTTACCATAGATTCTGTTGAACTTCTGTTGACAGCGATTTAAGAACGCTGAGAGTTTTTGAACTAACTCAGGCTCAATCATATTTTCCAGATCTGCGAAGGATGTAATTGCATGGCTCAATTGACTGTAATAGTCAATGAAAATAGCCGGTAGGGCATTGTCATTCGAGTAAAGAATGGATTTATTGTTATGCTCTTCGGAGTAAAAGGGCAGCGAATTGGCGATCAGATTGTCGATGGCGCTGGAGCTGTTGGAGTCTTCAATAAGCTGCATATGGGAAAATTCAGGATTGAAGCGGTATATCATTTTACGGTCAAGAATTTGCTCGATTTGCTCCTTCTTCTCATGGAAAGAGAAGATTCCCTTTTTTATATGGTTGCTGAGATAGGTGTCATTTAAATTAAGAAAGCCATTGTTTGGGTTATCGCAGAAATCCACATAAGCTTTCGCGCAAGAAAGCATGATGTCCTTCTGAAGTTGGGAAAAATCTCCAGGACAATCATAGAGGAGAAACATCGATAAGATGCTGGTTTCCACTTGTATGGAAAACTGGATTTTTTTTGCCTCCTCAAGTAAATATTTCTTTACGATTTGAAACCGTTCCTTGATGGAGTATCGGTTCAATTCTGGCAACTTAATTTGAATGAATGTTGAGGTTGGCTGAGTTGAAGGATTTATCGAGGTTGCGATTATCCGAACCGGATATTTTTCTCCCTGACAAGCTAAGTAACCGTGCGTTAAGACGGGTGTGAGAGCATTGCGGATCTGCTGGCTGGCAGAAAAATAGTTTTTGATGAGTATGGTTCCATTGACACTTTTCATGAGGAGACTCTCAGGTCCTTCAAACAGCATTGTAAACATTGTGTCCATATTTTCAAGATAGTCGTTACAGTCGATGGACAAAAATTCCCCGCATGGACGGACCTCGCTCTTTTCGGTTATGTATGCATGCATGCATTTGGCAAAAGCCGCTTTGCCGGAACCTTCTTTGCCGATCAGTAGAATATTCAATTGGCTCTTTGGATAGAGGACGGATGCTTTTGCTTGCTGAATAAGCGGTTGAAGAACGGTGTTTGCACCAATCAGTTGACTGAAGCTATCGGATTGGCTTGGGATATGTTCTTTATTTAGTCGAAAGAGCACAGGCTTCCCTTTTATTTTTTCAACAAGTCCATCACGAACCAATTCATTTAGTGATCGTGAAACGCTGGACCTTTCCAAAAACAGATGGTCTGCAAGCATTTTTGTAGTGAAGCATTCGTACTGATTGTTTTCATCGAGTTTGGAGTAGTTTTCAAGATAATCGAATATGATTTCCTTTGAGGGTTTCATTGTCAACACGCCTCCTTCTGTGCAATGTGTGCAAGTAGTTATTTGTATCATAGCACACATATATGAACGGTACAATTTTATTAGCGATTATGAAAAACGTCCGTAAAGCTGATGAAATAGCGCGTTGGGAATGATGGTGATGGTGATTATGAGAAATTATCACAGATCAAGATGAACTTCTATAGAATGATGACTTATGTGTGCAAGTAAAGTGTGAAGTGAAAGAATTGCTTTATTATAGCGGCTGGTTCTAAGAGGATCTGTGAAATAATATTCCAGTATCGTGCAAAAGTAGTTTTTTTTCATATGAAAATTGTGAAACGAGAAGCGCTTGGTGGTTTTGACAAACGTTTGCTGCGTGCCATATGATTGACTTGTAAAAATCATTGGAGGTAAGGTATGAGCCCGATTGAAGAACAGAATTTGATGGAACTGATTGTTGCATCAGGAGAAGCGAGAAGCAAGGCGCATGAGGCGCTACAGGAAGCAAAAAATGGAAATTATGATGTTTCCGATCAATTGGTAGAGGAAGCAGAGGCAAAGATTCTTGGTGCGCATAAAGTGCAAACTAACTTATTAACGATGGAAGCGCAGGGGAATCTTACAGAGATGACAATATTGTCTGTTCATGCGCAGGATCATTTGATGACGTGTATTCTGGCGGTTGATTTGATCAAGGAATTGATTGAAGTTCATAAAATAAAGGGGGATAAGTAAATGGTACAAAAGACAATGGAATCATTGCGGGACAAATTGGGACCGGCGCTTGCGAAGTTTTCAGAGAATCCGGCGATCAAAGGGATCCAACAGGGATTTATGTCGACCATGTCGGTTTTGATTATTGGCGGTATCGCAACATTGCTGTCTTCTCCACCTGGAGTGATGGAGACGGCGACAGGTTTTAGCTTGATGTGGCATCAATTCGCTGCAAATTATGCAGGTCTGTTGGCCGCATTGAAGATGAGTACGATGGACTTTGTCTCTCTATGGACCTTGATTGGCATTACTATGAAGCTTTCAAAAATTTTAAAGCAGGATGCAATAGGCAATACAATCATTGCAGGTATGTTATTTATGATTTTTACGTATACAGCGGTTCCTGGTGGATTGGCTGTCCATTACTTTGGCTCGCTTGGTCTTTTCACAGCAATGGTGACAGCCGTGTTCACTGTTTATTTTGTTAAATTTTTGAAGGATAAGAATGTAACAATCAATTTCCCAGATACAGTGCCGGAAATGGTAGCTCAGCCGTTCCAAGCGTTGGTACCGGCTGTATTCGCGGCAGCGATTGCGATTGCAATCAATGTGATTCTGGGCCGTTTTGGAATCAATTTTCCAAGCTTGGTTGTTCTTGTTTTCCAGCCGCTGGTTCAGTTTACAGATTCCTTCTTTGGTGTTCTCTTGATTGCATTTTTGGTTCATTTTCTTTGGAGCTTGGGCATTCATGGGGGAGCGGTTGTTATGCCGATCGCGATGCCGGTAATGATGCAAGCGACTATGGAAAATATGGAAGCCATTTCATCGGGCGCCGCACCCGTGAATATTTTTACTGTTGGATTCTATGGAATGTTTATCATGCCTTTGATTGGACTTGCTATTGCCATTTTGATGGTTGCGAAATCTACACACTTGAAGACCGTTGGCAAGGTTGGTTTTATTCCGATGCTGTTTAACATTACCGAGCCAATCGGTTTTGGTGCTCCGGTTATTTTGAATCCGCCGTTGGCGATTGCACGAATTCTCTCGGTATTGGTTACTACAAGTCTTGGCTATGCTGCTTTTGCCATGCATTTGGTCAAGTTGCCTTCGTTCCAAGTGCCGATGTTCCTACCTGGTTTTATCACTGCGCTTTTGGCTACAACGGATTGGAAAGCGATTATTCTTTGGCTGGCGGTAATGGCGCTTTCGACCTTGATTTATATTCCGTTTGTGAAGATGTATGATACGCAATTGCTTAATCAAGAAAAGGCGGAAGAAGCTGAAGCGAATGAGGCGGTTCAAGGTGAATTTGCAGCCGAATAATAACCTAAGCAGATAATGAAAGGAATGTTATTATGAGCAATCAAAAGAAAAAGCCAAATGTCATCATGTTTGTTGCGGACCAGTACCGAGCAGATTCGATTGGTTATCGAGGATGCAAGGCTGCTGTAACTCCGAATTTTGATACGCTGGCTGAAGAAGGGATTGCGTTCAATAATGCATTTTGTCAAAATACGGTATGTGTACCCAGTCGGATTAGTTTTTTATCCGGCTGGTATCCTCATGTAAAAGGATATCGGACTATGCACCATTTGACAGATCAGCATGAACCCAATCTATTACGAAATATGAAGGAAAATGGATATAGTGTGTATTGGGGCGGACGGAACGACTTTTTGAGAGAAGATGTGGAACATGAGGCTTACTATGATGTTCGCAATAATGAATATGCCAAAACGATGGGTGCTTTAATGAATCGAGGCAAAGGGGCGGATCCTAAACTGCTTGATCAGCTAAAGCGGCATAAAGAAATGAAGCAGAATGGTCCGAGAAGCGATAAATATTCGCATTATTATGGTGTTGGACCTGTGGGTGCAATGGGAAATGCTGATTGGGAAGAAGTTGAGGCGGCAATTCGCTATATCGAAGAATACGATGAAGAAAAGCCATTGATGATGTATCTGGCATTGGCTTTGCCACATCCGCCATACACCGTGGAGCCAAAGTATTATGATCAGATTAATCCTGAATTGATTGATGAGACAATTCGCCTTTCCGAAGAGGAACTGAAGAGAAAACCTGCAATGATGCAAGGTATTCGGGAAAAGCAAATGCTCTATGACAAGACCGATGACGAACTGAAAGAAATCAAGCGAGTCTATCTTGCCATGGGGACAAAGCTTGATGATGCTTTTGGAAGACTGATGGAAGCGCTTAAGAAAAAAGGCATGTATGATGACAGCATGGTGGTTATGATGAGCGATCATGGAGATTATACGGGAGATTTTGAAATCGCGGAGAAGTCCCAAAATACGTTTGAGGATGTTCTGACAAATGTGCCTTTGATTATCAAACCTGCGCAAAACACCAAATCCGTCGGATCGCATGAAGCGATGGTGGAACTCTTGGACATTCAGGCTACAATTTACGATGTGGCTGGTATTGAGCCTGCCCATACTCATTTTGGTAAGTCGCTGGTTCCTATTTTTGAAGGCGGCCAAAAGCATCGGGAATTTGTCGTCAGTGAAGGTGGACGCCTATGGGATGATCTGCATTGCACGGACTCGGGTCACAGCGAAGACAATGAGTATTGGGCGCGGACTGCTGTACAAGATCAAATGCCCGCCCATTCGAAGGCAATCATGATGCGGAATGAAGATTACAAGTTTGTATATCGCTTGTATGAGGATCATGAATTCTATGATCTGAGACAGGATCCGCAGGAAAGAAACAATGAAATTCATAATCCTGCGTATGCATCGAAAATTCGTGAAATGGAAAGTGATCTGTTTCGGTTTTATATAGAGACGTCGGACATAGTGCCGCATAGAAGAGATAAGCGAGCGGAAAGGAGCTATTAGGATGAATATTTTATTGGTATGCGCCGCAGGCGCTTCAACGGGAATTCTCGTTAAAAAAATGCAGGCTTCTCTAAAGGGAACTGATCGAGAGGATTGGAGAATTGAAGCCCATGCAATTGGTGAACTGAAGGAGTATGAAGACCAGTTTGATGTTATTTTATTGGGACCGCAGGTCGGGTATCAGCTGTCCAATGTAAAAGGGAAAACAGAAAAGCCGGTTGAGGTAATCAATGCGATGGACTATGGAATGGGAAGAGGCGCTAATGTAGTTGAGCAAGCAATCAAATGTCATAATGCCTATCAGAAAGGAAATATATAATGAGTCTCTCAAATGGTTTTCTTTGGGGCGGTGCAACGGCTGCCAACCAATGCGAAGGCGGATACCGCGAGGGTGGAAAGGGCTTGACAACGGTGGATGTCATTCCGAGCGGAAAGAATCGCATTCCAGTGATGCTGGGAAAGATGGACTATCAGGAGTTGGATGAAGCGGAGACGTTTCCCTCCCATGAAGCGATTGACATGTACCACCACTATAAGGAGGACATTCGACTTTTTGCCGAGATGGGATTCAAATGCTATCGGATGTCCATTGCCTGGTCGCGGATTTTTCCCAACGGGGATGATGCGGAACCGAATGAGGAAGGTCTCAAATTCTATGAGGATTTCTTCAAGGAGTTAAAAAAATACAAGATTGAGCCGCTTGTCACCATTACGCACTTTGATGTGCCTCTGAATTTGGTTGAAAAGTACGGGTCGTGGAAGAATAGAAAAACGGTTGGATTCTTTGAAGCCTACTGCAAAACGATTATGACGCGATACAAGGATCTGGTACGTTACTGGATTACCTTCAATGAAATTAACATGATGGTGCACGCGCCGTTTATGGGCGCTGGATTGATGTTAGAGGAAGGTGAGAATCGCATGCAAGCCATCTATCAGGCGGCGCATCATGAGCTTGTGGCATCCGCGATTGCGAAGAAAATAGCTAAAGAAATTGCACCGGAGAGCAAAGTGGGATGCATGCTGGCTGCTGGATTAACCTATCCGAATACCTGCCATCCGGATGACGTATGGGAGGCAGTGCAAAGCAACCGGGTGAATTACTTCTTTTCCGATGTACAAGTGCGGGGCGAATATCCAGCTTATGCCTTGAAGTTTTTTGAGAAGAATGGGTTGGAGATTGAGATGGAAGCGGGGGATGCCGAACTATTGAAAGAGAATCCTGTTGATTTTGTTTCTTTCAGCTACTATTCCAGCCGGGTTGCCAGCGCGGATCCCGAAGTAAAGGAAAAGGTAGCCGGAAACATTTTTTCAGCACTGAAGAATCCGTATCTGAAGGCGAGCGAATGGGGCTGGCAGATTGATCCTGTAGGACTGCGGACGACTTTAAATGAGTTGTATGACCGTTATCAAAAACCTTTGTTCATTGTAGAGAACGGCTTGGGCGCTGTGGACCAGATGGACGAAAACGGAGAAATTCAGGATGACTATCGCATCGCATACTTGCAGGCGCACATCAGCGAAATGATCAAGGCTGTAGAGGAAGACGGAGTTGACCTGATGGGTTACACCCCATGGGGATGCATTGACCTGGTAAGTGCATCTACGGGCGAGATGAAGAAGCGTTATGGATTTATCCATGTGGATAAAGACGATGAAGGAAATGGGACGCTAAAGAGAAGCGGGAAGAAGTCATTCCACTGGTATAAGCAAGTGATTCAATCCAATGGAAGCAAATTAGAAAATATTGAATAGTTAGCACGGAAATAGAATCAGATTTGGCATAAGACTTGCACTAATATAGTGTATCAAACACTAGGAGGGTCTTATGAAACCGAATCTGATTCTTTTTAATCCTGATCAAATGCGGGCGGATTCTTTGTCCCATTTGGGGAATCGGGCGATTGATACAAAAAACATGGATGCTTTGGCGGCAGACGGGGTTTCCTTTTCCAATGCCTTTTGCCAAAATCCTGTCTGTACGCCCAGCCGATGCAGCTTTGTCAGCGGCTGGTATCCTCATGTGCGAGGTCATCGCAGCATGCATTATATGATGCAGCCAGATGAGCCGGTTATCTTTCGCCGATTGATGCAGGAAGGGTATCATGTCTGGTGGGGCGGAAAGAATGATATTGTATCCGCGGATAAGAATATCTTGGACTACTGCCATGAGAAACCAGAGCCAGACTTTTTAAAGAAAAATCTGGAGCAGGACCCGGATTGGATGGGATCCTGGCGGGGACAACTAGGAGGAAAGGGCTTTTACAGCTTTCATGCCGGAGTGATGCCTGACCAACATGACATTGGTTTTCTGCGGCATGATGAATATTTTATTGAAAAGGCGATTGAGCAGATCAAAAACCGGAAGAAGGATCAGCCCTTCTGTCTCTTTTTACCGCTCTTGTTTCCGCATCCGCCATACGCTGTTGAGAAACGGTATGCCGACCGGGTGAAAGTTGAGAAAATTGAAACACCCGTGGTCTTGGAGGATTTGTCGGGCAAGGCGAAGATGCTATCGAAGATTCGCAAGAATCAGAATCTCCAGGACTGGAATCCGGAGGAATTTATCCAACTGAAGCGGACCTACTTGGGCATGGTCGTCAAAGTGGATGAAATGCTGGGCAGGTTGATGGATGCCTTGAAGGAAGAAGGAATCTATGATGATACCGCTCTCTTTGTCTTTAGCGATCATGGGGATTATACGGGGGATTACGGGCTTGTCGAAAAGAATCAGAATACCTTTGAGGACGCCTTGACCAATGTGCCAATGATTGTGAAACCTCCAAAGGGTTTTGCAGTGAAACACGGGGTGAGGAAGGATTTTGTCGAGTTATTGGATTTGCCTACCACCATTGCTGAAATGGCAGGTTTTGACTTGGATTATCAGCAATTTGGGACTTCCATGATGCCTTTGGTGGCGGGAGAAGCGGGCGAGCGAGACTTTGCTGTTTCGGAAGGCGGGCGCCTTCCGGGAGAGGAACAATGCATGGAAAAAGGACATCAGCCGCTGTCTTTGTATTGGCCGCGGTTAAGTGCTCAGGAGGAAGAGGATGGCGCTCACGGCAAGGCGATCATGATTCGAGCTGTCCGATACAAGTATGTCTATCGTGCCCAAGAACGAGATGAGTTCTATGACCTTGAATTGGATCCCAAGGAAAAAGACAATCGCATTGAAGATCCAGCTCTGACTGATGAGATTCAGATACTTAAAGATAAGTTGCTGGACTTTTTGGTTCGTACAGGAGATTATGTACCGCCAAAAAGAGAGAAAAGAAAATAAGGATTAAGAAACGGCGCTTGGATGAGTGATGATTCCAAAGCGCCGTTTTTTAGAATTGTTCCTTGAAAAGAATCTCTGTAAGGAAGATGATCTCCCTGTCAGGGATGGTGATCTTGTAGTGTTCATCAATCTTTCCGATACTTTTCTTGACGGTGAAGAAGAGCTCGCGTTGAGTCTCGGACTGGATGGAGAGATTCTCAATTTCTCTCACCAGGGGTTCATTGATGATCAATTTTTCGATCAGACGGGATAGATGGGAGACAAAGATGATGATGGCATTGTCTTTTAAAGGTTCGCCCACTTCCCTTTCAATGGATCGGATGCAATTAGTGAATATGGAGGCCAGCTCGTCCAAATCCAAGAAGTCTACATAATACTTCAAAAGGCTAGGCATAGACAGGCTCAAGTCCAGATTTGGCCGCGAAGATTCTTCGCGGTCTTTTTGTTTGGGCTGGCTGATACGCAGGTCTTGGTAGCGGAAGGCTTTGGCTGTGCTTTCCGCCAATTCCTCCAACTGGGTTATCACATAGTGCTTGTTGACTGCTTCCAGGATCAGCGGAGGACTCACAAAGTCGATGGTTGCTGTTTTGATGCCGGTCAACTCTGTAATTCTTTTGCCGGTATTCACCAAAGAGCCCATATCGACCAAGAAAAGAATTCCCTTGTCATTGTTGATGCGCAGACAATACTTGGCTACCTCATTAAAGAAGTCCTTGTGAGCTTCATCCAGTAGAAAATCAAAACCGACGGTGACTTTTTCTCCAAAGATAGAATTGATCACATTGGACATGCTGGTTGCTGTGTGTTTGCCGTGGGCCAAAATAATGATGGGGATGCGAGCATCCTGTTCACTGGCTAGATTGACGGAGTGGATTAAAGAGGCCAAAAAGTTGGTCTGGTTTTTTGACACGCGAATGCCGACCAAGCGTCCAATTTCATCACTGAGTGCCATGGCGAAACTCTTCTCATCCTGAGTGATTTTTGAAATGGAAAAGTCGAAATTCAATCGCTGATCTTCAGTCGGTTCCCGGTTGATTACCTCACCGATAAACAAACTCAAAGGACTCAAAAGCTGCGGTTGGATATGGTATTCAGGATGAGCTTCTATGCTTTGAATCAGGGATTCAATGACGGTAATAACATTGGCCGGAACAATAGCATGGAGCTTTTTAAACTGGTTTTGATAGATTTTGGATTGATCGTAGCGATAGTTGAGATCCAGTTTTTCACTTAAGGTAATCAGAGCCTGATCCTTGGTGTAGCCCAGGTCCATTAGGTGGGCAATCTCTTCATCCAACTCGCGATACCACCGTCCGCCTTTCTCTTCTTCAAAACTGGAAAGGGGCAGGTTGGCCGGTACGATGAAAATGGTGGAGTCATGGATTTTTATATTATTCTCCATTAAAGGCAGGTGGCGAAGATTTTCTGGCAAGCAACTTTGGTCAATTAGAATTTTGCTGCTATCCAGAACGGTTTTGTTCAGAAATCCTTTGGCGCATGCGTATTGCAGAGCGCTTTTTAGTTTGCCGATATTGCCTTCCTCGTTGTGGGACAAGAGGCTTTTCAGTACGTCGGATTTAACTTCGATGGGACAGTTCAGTTTGTCTGCTTCAGCTTGGAACAATGCCTTGATCAAATCGATACGTTCCTTGATGGGCCGGGATTCCAGCGAAGGCATTCGAAGGACAATAGGGATTCGACGCATAAAGGTATCTAGTAATGCAGCCTTGGGATCTTCAGTGGTTGCACCGATAATCAGAATCTTGTCGATAGTTTCTGGTCGTTCACCGCCCATTTTTCTGTAGATGCCCTGATCCATAATGGAGAAGAGCATTTCTTGTCCGGTAGGAGGCAGCCGGTGGATTTCATCCAAGAAGAGAATGCCGCCTTCCGCCTGTTTGATTAAGCCTTCTTTTGATTGATCCGCGCCGGTAAAAGCGCCTTTTTCATGACCGAATAAAAGAGATACCAGCATTTGTGGATTGTTGGAATAATCCGAGCAGTTCAGACTGATGTAGGGCGAATCTGCTTGAAGTTTGCCGGAATGGATAGCGAAGTCATGCATAACTTTTGCCAGCAAAGTTTTGCCGGTTCCTGACTTTCCTAGGATCAGAGTGTGCAATCCATTAGGCGGATAGAGAATGGCTGCCTTTGATTGCTCGCAAATATTCTGCAGGCTTCCATCGTATCCGATCAGGCTTTGGTAAGGATCTGCTTTCTCGGGTTTGCTTTGTTCTGCCATCCATTGAAAGGTTACGGGGCGGCCGTTGGATTTGGTAACCTTGCCGTCTTTTACCAGCTGATTCAAGTCGCTGCTGGCGTTGGCTCGGCTGATTCCTAAGGCTTCAGCCACTTCTTTGGCGGTATAGGCTTTTTGGGGAGTGTTTTCCAGATGCTCTTGCACCTTTTCGATTCGTCGCATAGGATTCACCTCGATCTTTGATTGATTTCAGTATAAGCGCATTTAGTAAACGAAACAATAGCGAATAGTGTTTTGTGAATAAAATTAGTGTTTCGCAATATCGAGATAGTGTTTTATTCTCAGAGTTAATTACTGCGGGTAATCACCCGCTAGTGTTTTGGCACGGGACTTGCAATAGTATAGGGCAGAAGCAGAAAAGGGAGGATAAACAATGAAAGTTAAAATGTTTCGAACCGACGATCGTTTGATTCACGGCCAAGTTATGGTTCGCTGGGTTGGCGGTTTAGGTATTAAGAAGATTGTGATCTTTGATGAAGAGATCAGCAAGGATCCTATGCTGGGCAGCATTTTTGAATTGGCTTGCCCGCAAGGAGTGGAGCTAATTATTGAGAGTGTGGCCAATGCAGCGGATGTTCAAGCCAAATTGGCAGGTCACGGGGATCAGACTTTGGTATTGACTCGATCGCCGATAACCATGGAACAGGTGATTGCTTCCGGATTTGAATCAGAAAAGGGATACAACATTGGCCCTATGAGCAACAAGCCGGATACAACCAAGCTGGCGCCGTTTTGTTATTTGCTCGCGGATGAGGTGGAAGCCTTGAAAATGATCCACGAGCGGGAAATTGATATCTTTGTTCAAACAGTCCCAGATGCTGAAAAGCTAATCTGGTCTGACTTGGAAAAACTTTTTTAAAGAGGAGGAGCTATGTCAGTATTACAAGCAGTACTCATTGGTTTCTTTGGATACCTGGGTGCCAAAAGAACCCCTTGGTTCTTTGGTGTAACAGGCGGATGGAATACCATCGGACGTCCATTGGTAGCAGGTCTTATTATCGGCATCATTTTAGGCGATGTTAGAGGTGGCATTCTTGCCGGCGCAGCTGTTCAAGCGATGTATATCGGTTTGGTAACCCCGGGGGGAGCGTTACCGGCAGATATCAACTTAGCAGCCTATATTGGAATTCCTTTGGCCTTGGTTTCTGGCGGCGGGCCGGACTATGCGGTTACATTGGCAGTGCCATTGAGCTTTTTGGGAATCGTAATTTTCAACTTCTTGATGTCATTCAATGCAGCGTTTGTTCATCGTGGAGACAAATACGCGGAAGAAGGAAATGGCGATGCCATTGTGAAAACTCATATCGCAGCGACGATTCCAACTTTCTTGATTCGTTTTACCGTGATCTTTGCCGCATGCTATCTGGGAGCACCAGCAGCACAAGCCTTGACCACGGCGATGCCGGAATGGCTGGGTCATATCTTTATTGTTTTGGGTCGTATGCTTCCTGCCATCGGTTTTGCACTTTTGCTTCGTCAGTCTTTGACAGACAGAAAAATGATTGTATATTTCCTAGCGGGTTATGTGATTATTGCATCATTTAACATCACAATTCTTTCATTGGCGATTTTGGCCAGCCTATTTGCTGTAATGGACATGATGTATGGAAAGGAGGCAGCATAAAATGGCAGAGACAACTGCAATTAAGTTACCGAAAAAAGAAGTGCAACGCGCATGTTGGAGATTTATCTTCTTCTCCCATTGCGGCCAGAACTTCGAACGAATGATGGGAATGGCATTTACCCATATGATGGTGCCGATCCTGAAGATTTTGTATAAGGATCCGGAAGAATACAAGCAAGGTTTGAAACGCCATATGCAGTTCTTTAACACGGAGCCAAACCTGGGTTCTATTATTCCAGGCATTGCAATTGCTCTGGAAGAAGAGCGGGCCAATGGCAAGCCGATCTCGGAAGAGATGATTGCCGGTACAAAGAATGCCTTGATGGGACCTTTCGCTGGTCTTGGTGATTCAATTATTGTTGGAACCTATATGCCAATCCTTCTGTCAATTGCCTTGGGCTTGTCGGAAGATGGTTCTCCAATGGGTGCAATCTTCTACATCGTGACTTGGTTGGGTTCCATTCTAGCTATGCGTTACTGGTTGTTTATGACAGGTTATAACCTAGGTCTGGGTGCTGCCAAGTCAGTCTTACAACGGGGCTTGACCAGCTCAGTAACCCGTGCGTTGAACGTTGTGGGCCTGATGACCATCGGGGGTGTAAGTGCAAGCTTCGTCAAATTCCCGATTGCCTTTACCTATACGGCTGGTGAAATGTCGATTCAACTACAAAGCATTTTTGACAAAATCATGCCGCGCATGATGCCGCTGGTATTGGTATTGACAGTTTACGCGCTGATTGTGAAGAAAGAATGGTCTGTAAACAAAGTGATTTTGGGACTTCTTGTTTTCGTATCAGCAATGACATTCTTGGGAATTATGTAAGAGGGAGGGCTGCCTTTGGCAGCCCTACTTGAGGAGGACAGCAATGGTTGGAATTATTATCGCGGGTCATAAGGAAATGGCGGTGGGCCTAAAGGGTGCTGCTGAAATGATTTATGGTCAGTTGGAACAGGTGGAAGCCGTGCCATTTGAACATGGTGAAGGCTTGGAAGAAGTGAAAGCAAAGCTTTTGGCTGCAGAAGAAGGGATGGATTGTTCCGACGGTTTGCTGATTTTACTGGATTTGTTTGGGGGAACGCCCATGAATGCGGCGGCTTTTGCCTATGGTAAAAGAGAAGATGCTCGTTTGATTGTTGGGGTAAATTTGCCCATGATTTTTGAGGCGGTGGAAAAACGTCATTCTGGCAGCTTGGATGAAGTACAGGCAGCTGTGATTGAAGCGAGCAAGCAAGCGATTGGAACCTTTCCACGTTAGGAAGTGAATAGATGAAAGAAATTTTGGTTTACTTATCCGATCAGCATGATCCTTTGGTAAGCGGGGTGTATGGAAATCCTTGGGTGGATACGCCGAATTTGGATCGTATCGCCAAGGAGGGGCATGTATTTGAACACGCTTATACACCCTGCCCCCTTTGCGTACCGGCACGACTTTCCTTCTTAACAGGAAAGCGGCCATCGAAGTTGAATATTTTCAATAACGATTGTGCTCTAAGGGGAGATCAGCCAACAATTGCCCATGCCATTGGTGCGGCTGGATATGAAACGACTTTGGTGGGCCGTATGCATTTTAAAGGTGTGGATCAAACTCATGGTTTTGATCATCATCGTGTCGGAGACATTACAACCCAATTTTGGGGAAATGGCGGTGGACGCAGAAAAGATCTGGGTGCTTTTGTGGGGACTACAAACATGAAAGGTTGCTTGGATCTTGTGGGCGGAGGAGATTCACCGGTATTGGATTTCGACGAGTGCGTTGTAGATGACACCTTGCATCTTTTGGGTGAAAAAAGCGAAAGACCCAGGTTTATTGTTACAGGTACCTATGCGCCACATTTCTCTTATGCGGCGCCAAAAGACTTGTATGAGAAATACAAGGAACGGCTTAGACGAGTAAACGAAGACATCAAAAGTGAGAATCACGCTGCATATAGGCATATGGAGCGTCAGATAGATGATGAATTATTGCTTTCCATTCGTGCGGCCTATTATGGCATGGTGGAGAATATGGACCAGCAGATTGGCAGGGTATATGACGCATGGAAGAAAAGTTTAAAAGCCTCTGGCAGAGATGGGATCTTTGTTTATGTTTCTGATCATGGAGACATGCTAGGTGAGCGAAAGATGGTGGGTAAACAGACTTTCTATGAGCGTTCGGTTCGTGTGCCATTGATTATTGCGGGTGACGGCATTGAGTCAGGGCGAACGACAGTGCCTGTCAGCCTATTGGATTTAAGTCGAAGTTTGGTGGATTGGGCTCAAGCAAACCTGATCCCAGAAATGGAGGGGGAGAATCTGATGACCATCGCAAAGGAAGGTCGAAAAGATCCTGTGGTTGCAGAACATGTCATCGACCGAAAAGATGGCTGCTATGCAGGGAAGATGGTTGTCACCGAGTCGCATAAAGCATTTTATTTTGACGGGATTGGTGATTTGACCCTGTATAGTCGATTGGAAAATGGAAATATGCAAGCGCTAGCGGCAAATGATTCTGAAAAACAAAGCTGGATGGATCTGATAAAAGAGGAATGGGATCCTGAAAGTGTCATCGACCGGTACAAAAAAAGAAAAGCAGACCAGCAGGTTCTGATTCAATGGGGAAAAGAGAAGTGTCCGGCAGAAACAGGTCGCGTCGTTTATAAGCGCGGCGATTTTCAAAAACCGGAGTTTTAGGAGGAGTTATGAAGCGAATTTATTGGACCGATATGCATAGCAACGTGCATTCCAATCAGATCCATGAGATGGATCAATGGTATGAGGAAGCAAAGAAGAATTTTGATTTTTGGCCGATTGCCTACTATCCCTTCTATATGCGGAAAGATGCTTGCGGCTTAGGTGTGGAAGATCGTTATCCGGATGAGCGGGTTGCTCAGGACTGGGAAGCGGTGCGCACTTTGGCAAAAAAAGCGGAAGAAGAAGGATTTCCTCTTTTTATGGGTTATGAGTGGCAGGGTGCCGGTCTTGATGGAGATCATAACGTCTATTATTTGAATAATGATCAGGATACGCCTAATCCTATGCGTTATCAAGGGCTGGTAGAGTCCTTGCCAAAAGGAGAAGCCTTGGCGATTCCTCATCATTTGGCCTATCAATTGGGCAGTCGAGGGAAGAACTGGGCAACCCACAATGAAGAGCTTTCTCCCTTTGCGGAGATCTATTCATCTCATGGTTCTTCTGAAAGTGATTTGACTCCTTTGTCCATGGAACGCCATATCCATATGGGACCGCGAACAGAAGGAAGCCATATGGAAGCGGGCTTGGATGCTGGATATAAAGTTGGCATTATCGCGGCTGGTGATAATCATCAATACCCAGGAGTTTACGGTCACGGCATGATGGGTGTTATTGCAGAAAACAATGACAAGGAATCCATTTGGCGGGCCATGAGAAGCCGTCATGTATATGGTGTGACTGGCGATCGAATTGAATTGATGATGTTCTTGGACCAAGCTCAAATGGGCGATGAAATTCCAGCCAAAGACAAGTACTTACTGGATCTTCGGGTGAAGGGCAGCAGTGCTATTGACCGCATTGAACTCTTGCAGGACAATGTGGTGCGGGATGTCTTTGTGAATTCTGGTACTTGGGAAAGAAAGGCCTTGTCGGAAGAGGTTCGTTTTAAATGCAAGATTGAGTTCGGCTGGGGACCGGATCGCCGAGTCTTTGAGGATATCGATCATAAGGTTTGGTCGGGTAAGGTGGAAACCGAGACTGGCAAGATCTTGAGCGTGGAAAAACAATGGACCAATTATGGTCAGGAAGTAATCACGCAAACGGAAAAGGAACTTGAATTCAAATTAACGACCTATAAATCCACAGCTACGGGCAAGTGGATGGGACCATCTCCAGTTGGTAAAGAAGGATTTGTAGTGGAGATTGAAGACAAGCTGGATGCAGAGATCACCTTTACGGTAGAGGGTAAGCGCTATAAGCTTACTGTTGCAGAGATCCTGGCGCAAACTCATCTTTATGAGTTGCGGGAAGAAGTGGAGCAATTGCTGAAGGAACGTTTTGGATTTACCGAGTATTACCGGGATGATCCATTCTGGCATAATGCCTATAAGTTTAAAATTCATCGTGGAATCCCGGAAGCGGGATATCGAATGGATATAGAAGAAGAGTTGGCTGGAGATTTGCCATCGGGGAGCCAACTTCGAGTTCGAGTTTATCAGAAGAACGGCCATATGGCATGGTCATCACCCATCTTCATACGATAAATCAAGAAAGCTGACGCAAAGCATGCGTCAGCTTTTTTGTATATGATGAATAGATATTCATTTTACAACCATCTTTTGCATTCCGCGGATAATTCCATAGCCAAGGAAAACAAAGGTCAGAGGAATGAAGATAATCCTTGCCTGAACAAAGAATACGATGGAAGAGCTGGCCAGCGATGCCAAAGGAATCAGAAAGGCTGGAGCGCAGCAGGCTAGGCCTGTTAGAAATGCCGGAAGAATTCTCAGCAATGGATTTCTGGGTTTCTCGTCGAACCTACATAACTTGGGATTTCTTCTTAAAACAAAGTAGACTAGCAGATTCGCCATAAACAAAAAGGCGATGGCAAGTCCCAAGAGAATATTCAATGGGGACAAAAACCATTGAAGGCCTGGAAACTGCAATAGAGCAATGGGTTCCCATAGAAATGGCGCAACAGACCGGTTCCATAGACTTGCTGCATTTGGCAGGACCAACCATCTCGTATCGAAATTTCCAAATCGCAAATGGTTTAAACTCACTTGATAAAAGAGGAAAAACAGCATGCTCAGTATAGTGGAAATTCTTAGTGATCGGCGATCCTTGATCAGGGTCTTCCATTTTTCTTTCATTGAAAATCACTCACTTCTATGATTGTCGTTTCAGGGAAATAGGCATACCAAGCAAACCAGAATGCATCGTAATATACGGGTGCTGTGAGTTTGCTTTTATGATCGATCGGCCAACCGTCATAATCCCAGCGAAGATCTTCTGTAGGACTGAATAAAGTCCGGGAATCGGTTTCGATCATAAGGTCTGGGAATTGAGTCATATCTAGAATACGGCTTGTTCTCAGGCCTTCGTCCCAGAAGATCAGGAAGGAGGTTTCCTGCCAGTCAAATTGGATTTGGCCTTTTGCCTGCAACTTGATGGGATCAAGGACAAATTGATTTTGGTCGATGATCAACCCGGTAATGGTTTTTTTAGGGAACCAGTAATCGGTCTCGTTCATTAATGGAAAGAGCACGGTATCGTTGAAGTAATAGGACGATCGAAGTTCGTGAGAACCATAAGGATCTGAGCCGTATTCCCGCAAATAACCGGTATTGGTTGTTAGTACTTTCCCTTCTAAATCCAGTGCAAGGATTTGTCGCCAAGTGCTCCAATGGATGGGATGATGATTCAAGACCAATCCTGGAGGGGATCCGGTGATGCTTCTAGCAAGCATTTGTGGCCAGTATTGGTTGCTGGCTCGGTCATACATGACCAAATTGCTGTTTAAGAGCTTGCCGGAAGTTCCAAATTCATAACCTTCTCCTTTGAATCCCAGAGCGGTAGCTGTCAAAGGGCAATAGGAGAAAACGAAGTTTTCGTTTTCGTCCCAAGGCATGTTGATTATTTCATGCCAGACCAGCACCTCTTGAGGAACAATGACCAGCCCTTCCGGTGTTCTCGTCACCATCACCCAATCATCTGCCTGCATAAAGGTCTTGGCGTTCTCTACTGAAACAAAATCTGGAAAGTCGATGGATGGAATGCCATCCTGGGCAACACCACCGCTTTCGATTGCTTGAAAGTATGCGTCAAAATTGGACCCTAAAGGCGGGGGTGTTGGTTCAATAATCTGGTTTTCTGATAAATAACTGCTCGGTTCAGCGGGAGATCGGCCCCAGGAACCAATCCAAAAAACAAATAAGAAGATCGCTGCTAATACAAAAGCCCAGCGAATGGCTTGTTTTGCTTTCATTGTAATTCTCCTTTCAATTTCTTTATACCCTGGCAGGGTAACTGGAATTTAAAACTTTTTATAACGAATGTGCCACGTGGCGTGTTGGAGGGTTGGGTTAGGAACATATAATGAGGACAACCAAAAGCGTTTCAAGGGATCAGAAAAAACGTTTTCAGATCATAGCCGCTATCCGGAGAGTGGGGAAACGGAAAGGGAAACTTACCGATTTGGAGGGAAATAATGAAGAAGATCAGTATTGTACTAATGGTTATGCTTCTTGTTGGACTGTTTGCGGGATGTTCAAATGGAACGACCGCATCGGAGGCGACTGCATCTGCGGGTGACAGTGGTGAGAAATTGGTTGAAGAGTTTTTAAGCGAACCGCTACATATTATTGTGCCATATGCAGCAGGAGGAGGCGCGGATATTACGGTTCGATTGACTGCTAAGTACTTGGCAGAAGAATTGGGAACGGAAGTTGTGGTTGATAATAAGCCGGGTGCTGGCGGTGTAGTTGCATCTACCGAGTATTTAACGGAGAAGGCCAACACGCGAACCATCCTTTTTACAAACAGTTCCTTGATGTCCTATGTGCCGAAATCTCAGAATACGGCGTATAATCGAGCAGATTTTGAAGCAATTTCCAGCTTGCAAGTGATTCAGTTTGCGCTTTATACAAGTCCTGATAATACGGGAATTGAAAGTATTGAGGATCTGCAGGCATATGCAAAAGAAAATCGAATTATCTTTGGTAGCCCTGGAGTAGGCAAACCCCTGCATGGTTCGCAGGCGAAAATTTACACCACAATGGGAGCGGAAAATGAAACGCTGACTTATGAGCATGGCAATCAAGGTATTGTGAATCTATTAGCTAACGACACACAGATTTTAGCAACAGGATTAAGTGTTGCTGATCAATTTGTACAGGAAGGAACAGTTGTGCCTCTGGTCATGCTTTCGGCGGAAGATTATGATGGACCGTATGGCAAGATTCCGAGTATTTATAACTATGGTTACAATTACTCCAATGACATGTTGACCATGTTTGTAACACGCGCGGGTACGGATGATGCTATTGTGGATCATTTGTACAATGCTTTTGCAAGCGTAGTGGAAAACGAAGAGTATCAAACGGAAATTGAAAAAGCATCCAATCTTGAATTCAAGGTAATGGATCGTGAAGGTGTTAATAGTTTCTTGGATGAAATGGATAAGGTAACGGATCAATTGCTTGCTGAGTAAGCGAATCAAATGATGAGTTAAATAAATGGGGTCGTGGGTTATGAAAATTCGTGTAAGAAGGGATTTAACCAGCGGGATTGCCTTGATGATTATATCGGCAATCCTGTGGTTTATGATACCCTATCATATTGTTGTTCCAGAATCGGGCAATAGTGCCCAGATGTTTCCGCGGATGATTATTGGATTTATGTTTCTTGTTGCGTGTTATATTTCAGGGAAGTCGGTGATCACAAAACGCGATATCGTTCTGGAATTTGATGGTAAAAAAGAAGTGAGAATTATACTGTATGCTTTGGCGTTGATTCTTTATGTGTTTTTAATCGATAAGGTTGGCTATTTAGTGGCGACATTGGGGATCAGTGCTTTGACCTTAGCGGTTTTTAAAGCAAGAAAGAAGTTTTATGTCGCGATGGGTGTCTTTGTAGTTGTTGTGTATATGCTGTTTATTTTTGGACTTGGCGTGCCATTGCCATAGAGGAAAGGAGGAGAAGAATTGGAACAAATTCTACAAGGTCTGATTGCTGTATTAACAATTAAACATCTTGTTTTAATGGCAATTGGAATATTGCTTGGAATGATTTTTGGCGCAATTCCGGGACTGACTCCAGTACTCGGCATGACGCTTTGCCTGCCCCTCTCTTTTTCCATGGCGCCGATTGCGGCGATGGTCTTTCTGTTGGGGATTTATTGCGGTGGAGGATTTGGCGGCTCTATTACGGCTATCTTAATTGGAACACCGGGAACGGCACAAGCGGCGGCTACGCTTTTGGACGGCTATCCTTTGGCCAAAGGCGGCAAAGCCTACAAAGTACTCATGATGGCTTTGACTTCATCGTCAATCGGCGGTTTGATCAGTGCGGTGAGTCTTTTGATGTTTGCGCCGATTATCGCAAGTTTCGCAATGAAATTCGGTCCGCCTGAATATTTTGTTATGGCGCTATTTGGCTTGACCATCATTGCAGCCATCAGTGCGGAAAGCATTGCCAAAGGCTTGTTTATGGGTGCCTTGGGATTTCTGCTTGCCATGGTGGGCATGGATAATCTGACGGGAGTATTTCGATTTACTTTTGATTCGATTTATCTCTATAACGGATTTTCATTTATCAGTATTATGATGGGTGTCTTCGCTCTGAGCAAGGTCTTGCGTGAAATTCATGAATATTACTATCAACCGCGTCAAGAACAGGCGCTGTCTCAAGATGAATTTATTCAATTTGAGGAAGGTGACGGATTAGAGCGGCAGGAAGTGAAAAAAAGCCTGAAAACCATCCTAAAAGGATCAGGAATTGGAGTGTTGGTTGGCGCAATCCCGGCGGCGGGAGCAGAAATTGCTGCCTTTATGAGCTATAACGAAGCCAAGCGTACGGCCAAGGATCCTGAAAGTTATGGAAAAGGGAATTTAGATGGGGTTGCCGCTGCTGAATCTGCAAACAATGCGGTAACTGGATCGGCGCTTATACCCATGCTGACAGTGGGGATCCCAGGCAGCGGTGGTGCTGCAGCATTGATGGGGGCCTTAACTATTCAAGGCTTGGCGCCAGGACCGCTATTGTTCCGCGATTATGCTTTTGAGATGTATGCGGTTATGGTTGGTCTTTTAGTAATCAATATCATGATGTATTTTCAAGGTCGTTTATTGATGAAGCATTTTGCTAAAGTTGCCTTGGTTCCCAAGGAAATAATTGTTGCAGCATTGGTATTCCTTTGCGCTGCGGGCACTTATTCGGTGGGAAGGAATATTTTCAACATTTATGTTCTGGTTGTAGCAGGCATTGTATTCTATCTTTTCTGGCGGTTTGGATTTCCTACCATGCCGATCGTATTAGGCTTGATACTGGGTTCTGTGGCGGAAGACAACTTGCGGCGTGCCCTTGTAATATCAGATGGCTCTTGGAAGATTTTTGTTACAAGACCGATTTGCCTTGTATTCATTCTTCTATCCGGCATCGTGGTTTATAGTGTGATTCGGCAGAATCGAAAAAAGAAAACGAAAGAAATGAAAATGGCAGCATAGGATTTGGAGGAAAGAAGCGTGAAAAAAGAAACAAGACCCAATATTGTCTATATAATGAACGACCATCAGGCGTATTATCGTCATGGATGGGACGGAGGAGTGAAACCCTTAACACCAAACTTTGATCGTCTGGCAGAAGAGGGTGTGCGAATGGAAAACGCCTATTGTGCAACACCGCTTTGCGGTCCGGTGCGGCGAACCATCTTAAACGGACTTTATGCCCATGCACATGGCAATTATTATAATGACTCTTTTCAACCCTATGATGAGGAAAGTTATTTGCAAGTTCTTCATGGTGAAGGTTATCAAAACTTCTATTATGGGAAGTGGCATGCAGGACCTGGGACGCCTCAAAGCGATCACAAATGCGGCGGCTTCAGCTGCGAACATTATGGCAACCCATATATCACAAAAACCTATGAGGAGTATTTGGCAGACCGGGGGCTTGAGAAAGCCCGCCACCGCATAGATTATAACTTTTCCCCTGAGGGGCATGATATGTTTTTTGCCCATATGGAAGCGGGTAAGGAGTATGCTTGTGAATCAGCTTGGTGTGGTGAGCATGCGGCTGGAGTAACGATGACACCAAAGGAAACCCACGAATCATTCTTCCTGGCGAACTTGGCGTGTGAGAAATTGGATGAGTTGGCAAAGAGGGATAATGGGCAACCTTTCCATCTGCGTTTGGATTTTTGGGGTCCTCATCAGCCATTTTTCCCGACCCAGGAATTTTTGGACCTATATAATCCTGAGGACATTCAGGTTTATGGGAATCATTTTGATAGCTTGGAAGACAAACCAGATGTGCATCGGGTAGATAATAATAGACAATTGTCAAAGGGTGATCAGCTGATCTTGCCGAGTGCACTGGAATGGTCAAAATGGCAAGAGGTTTTGGCTCGTGCCTATGCCCATCAAACGATGATTGATGCAGCAGGCGGCATGGTGCTCGATAAACTGAAGGAACTCGGATTGGATAAAAACACCATTGTTATTTGGACTACGGATCATGGCGATGCTTTAGCCAGCCATGGCGGGCATTTTGACAAGTGTTCTTATATGTCGGAAGAAGTCATGCGGATTCCGATGGCCATACGTTGGTCGGGTGTGATTGAATCTGGACAGACATGCAATGAACTGGTGTCCAATCTGGATATGCCGGTCACCATGCTGTCTGCCGCGGGTGCAAAATTCACTAATCCCGTTCATGGAATGGATTTGCTGCCGCTTGTTAAGGGGCAGGTGAGTGAATGGCGTGATGGCATGATGTGTGAAACCTATGGTCACGGCTATACGGAGCGGATTTTAGGACGCATGTATGTGAAGGATGGCTACAAGTATGTGAGTTTTGACGGTCAAATGGAGGAATTATACCATTTGGAATCAGATCCTTATGAAATGAAGAATCTGGCTAATCAACAGGAATATGCTTCGATCAAAAGGATGATGGTAGAGGCACTGATGGAAGAACAAAAGCGCTTTGGCGATCCCTATAAGCTTAGACAGCCAGAGGCTGTTTAATTATTCCTCTTATTCAAAAGGGCAGCGTAGGCTGCCCTTTTATTTGCCTACAGGGTCTATGCTATACTTAAGACAATAAGAAGGGAGGGAACCGATGAATTTGGATGCGTATATCAATCAGAACTCAGAACTTCGTGAGATTATGGCGGGGATTCCACAGTCTGTGAAGCGCCGCTGTGCCTTGGTTCGTTTTCAAGCGGGGACCATTCTCTTCTATAAGGGTGATTTGCTGGAGGGTATTTTTCTCTTGTGTGAAGGAAAGATCAAGGTCATGAATATCTTTAGCAAAGGGAATATTTATATTGTTGGTGAGATGAATCATATTACCTTTGTCGGTGAACAGGCCATTCTAGCGGGAGAGAAAAAAGCTTCTGTCACCGTGGAAGCGGCAGAGGATAGCGTGATGATACGGATCCCAATTGATGCTTTTTTAGAATGGGTTGATAAGGATCACGAGTTGGCCAAGCTGCTTCTGAAACGCTTGGCTAAGCGCCAATATAGCTTGTCTTTGGATCATGGTGAGCGGTCTTACCAGTCTTGCTCTTATCTTCTGGGAAAATACTTGATTAAAGTATATGAGAAGTCACCTGAGTTTGAAGTGCGGATTGTTGAAACCAGGCAGACGATAGCCGACAAGATTGGTATCAGTTTGCGGAGTGTAGAAAGAGAGATTCAAAGCATGAGAGAGAATGGGTTGATTACCATTCGAAAGCGGAAAGCTTATATAAACGAGGACCAATATCATAAACTGGTGCAAATGATCGAAGAAAACTTGTGACATGTCACCTGACATGTTGAGAAAAATCCTGCCGTGATATGCTGAATTCAAACAAACAGAAGCTGGAATAGAGCGGAATGGAGTGAGGCAATGAGCAGTGACGGAAAGCAAGCTAATATCGTATTTATCTTGTCGGATGACCATGGCATTTGGGCCAATGGTTGTTACGGCAACAAGGAAGTGAAAACACCGAACATTGATCGTTTGGCAAAAGAGGGGATTCGGTTCACCAATTATTTTTGCACCTCGCCGGTGTGTTCGCCGGCTAGGGCATCAATTCTGACAGGGAAGCTACCATCGCAGCATGGTGTTCATGATTGGATCGCGAGTGGAAGTGTGAATAAAGCGGATTACGAGAACCTGCAAGTTAGCAGAAAGCGCTATATTGCGTCCTTGGGAAATCGTACGGAAGAAGATTATAAAAAGGTGCCTGAGGATGAGAAAGTGCCTATCTCGATGACGGCTCAATATCGATTTGTTCAACATGAGACGGGCGAGAATATTGAGTACTTGAAATCACATAAGGGCTATACGGATGTTTTAGCTGAGAATGGCTATACTTGTGGTTTGATTGGAAAATGGCATTTGGGGGATAGTAGAAATGTTCAGAAGGGTCATTCTTACTGGTCGGTAATTGGCAAAGGTGGATGTTTGTATCACTTGCCCGATTTTTATCGAAATGGCGAGTTGATTATGGAGGATCGTTATATCACCGATGTGATTACTGAAGAAGGTATTGAGTTTATGGATGCTTGCGCGAAGAGTGGTAAGCCTTTTTACCTCGGCCTTCATTACACGGCCCCTCATTCTCCGTGGATCAAGGAAGATCAACCGGAAGAGATCTGGCAAGCATATGACTCTTGTGCTTTTGAGTCTGTTCCTTTTGAGGGAATTCATCCTTGGCAAGTGGAAAAACGTCATCCTGGTTACAAAACAGCGGAAGGCCGTCGGTATATGCTTCAAGGCTATTATACGGCGGTAACAGCCATGGATAGGTCGATTGGACAGCTTATAACAAAGCTTGAAGATTTGGGAATTAGAGAGAATACCTTGATTGTTTTCACTTCCGATAATGGGATGAATTTGGGACAACATGGAATCTGGGGCAAAGGAAATGGAACTTTTCCACAAAATATGTTTGATAGCTCAGTGAAGGTTCCTATGATGATGAGCCAACCAGGATTGATTGCTGCCAATCGAACCGAAGAAGGCCTTTTTAGCCATTATGATATTATGCCTACACTTCTAGACTATGTGGGCTTGGATGACAAGAAGTGGACGCAAGGCTTGCCGGGGCAGAGTTTTTCATCCTTACTAAAAGGAGAGCCTTATCATCAAGAAACGGATGTGGTGGTTTACGATGAATATGGTCCGGTTCGCATGATTCGGAGCGGGGAATGGAAATATGTACATCGTTATCCATTTGGTCCACATGAACTTTATCAGATGAATAAAGATCCTGAAGAGCGACTCAATCTTATTGATGATGTAACGTATGAATCGGTGGTAATTGAAATGAGAGCTCGTTTGACGGAATGGTTTGCCAAGCATGTAGATCCTTCTGTGGACGGGGCGGTACTGCCGGTTACTGGAGACGGTCAGACGAATTTACCGGGAGTACATAGTAAAGGGATACAGGCTTTTCGAGAAAGAAAATAAGGAGCGAGTAACGGTCTGCCATGGGCAGACCGTTTTTATTTGCGTATTTTATGTATACACAAACGATATAAGCGTGTTGTAAATGAATATGAATACATAAATAGTGTTATATTACCCAAAAGAAAACGATTTATTCAAATTTAACAATTAGCCTTAAATGCAGTAATATAGCGGATTATAACCGTATATGAGATGCTGTTTAATAATTGACCAAGAAAATACTCTTGAAGAAAACGTTTTGCCGTGATATTGTGTATACACAAACGGTTTGTGTATACAGAGAAACTTATGAAGTGACAGGAGGAATTTGAAATGTTTAAGAAACCTTATGCAGTAGTGGAATGGAACGATACGGAAACGGATGCAACCGGATGGTTGTGCGCCTATAACTTTGTGGATCATTATTGCGGTGGCGGTACGCGTATGCACCCAACCGTAACAAAAGAAGAAGTAGTGCGTTTGGCGACAACCATGGGCTTTAAATATAAGGCGTGTGAATCGGTTACAACAGGCGGATGCAAGGGCGGGATTGCCTACGACTACAAAGCACCGGACGCAAAAGATGTATTGCGCCGTTACTTGGAAGCCATGGCTCCATACATCCGTTCAGGTGTTTCCATCGGTGGGGACTTGGGTGTAGATTACGCGGACGTATTGTCAATTCTGGACGATCTGGGCATTGGCCTTCCGCAAACAAAGGCCATGAGAAATGATCCTCAATTCCAAGAGAACATTCGCAACCATGACTTGGCGTGTGAGATGACTTATGACGGATTCAAAATGTACGACATGATTACAGGTTACGGCTGCGCATTCTCTTTGGATGAAGCATGGAAATTCAAAAAAGGCCAACCGGGCGCACGTGTTGTTCTTCAAGGATTTGGTTGTGTAGGCGCCAGCATGGCTTTTGTTTTGGACAAGATGGGGTACAAAGTAGTCGGTATTTCTGACGCCAACTGCCTGGTATCCTGCGAAGATGGTTTGGATGTTAAGAAACTGGTTGAGACACGAAAGCCAAAGGGAGAAATGGATCCGGCTGCTTTCAAAGACAACTACGTAGTTCGACCGAATACAGAGTGGTTGGATGTTGACTGCGATATTTTAGTACCAGCGGCATTGGAAGATGTAATCAACATGGGCAATGTGGAAGATGTTAAAGCTTCTTTGATCGTTGAGGCGGCTAATATTCCAATTACACCGGAAGCGGAAGAAGTACTGGTGGAAAAGGGTGTAGATATTTGTGTGGACTTCATTGCCAATATGGGTGGAATTCGAATCTATGAAGCCTTAGTATTCGGCATTGTTGGTCCGGTCCCGGAAGATATCGTCAATGATACGGAAGTGATCATCCGAAAGCAAACCAAGAAGATTTTTGAAGAGGCCATTGCCCGTGGAAAATCACATCGTCAAGTAGCACGTGAGCTATTTGCACCGGATGTGTTTGACACACCGGACAACTAGAGCAAGTTTAGTCGTTGAACAGGAGGATCAAATTGAGCATATTGGTGATTGATTCCGAACGTTGTAAAGCGTGCGGATATTGTGTAAACAGCTGCCCGAAAAATGCCTTGTCATTCTCGGACAAGATCAATAAAAAAGGATATCCGGCAGTTCAAGTGGATGAAGATGCTTGCATCCAATGTGGCATCTGCTACAATGTTTGCCCGGATTATGTATTTGAATTGTTGGAGAAGGAGGCGTAAGGATGGCAAAACAGTTGATGAAAGGAAATGAAGCCATCGCTGAAGCTGCGGTTCGAGCGGGTTGCAGATTCTATGCTGGCTATCCCATTACCCCGCAAAGCGAGATTTTGGAGTACTTGTCAAGCCGATTGCCTGAAGTGGGCGGCACATTTATTCAGAGCGAATCAGAATTGTCTGGCATCTCCATGGTATATGGAGCGGCTGCTACAGGAACACGTTGCATGACAACTTCTTCCGGACCGGGATTTTCTTTGCTGCAGGAAGGAATTTCTTATCTGGCGTCGGCGGAACTGCCTTGCGTCTTGGTAAATGTCCAGCGCTATGGTTCGGGTCTTGGCGATATTTTCGTTGGACAGAGCGATTACTGGCAAACTGTGAAAAACGGCGGTCATGGAGATTATCGAACCATGGTGTACGCGCCGGCTTCGGTTTCTGAGATTGCAGGTTTGATGGAAACTGCTTTTGACAAGGCGGAAGAATACCGAAATCCTGTTGTGATTCTGTCGGATGCTTCCATCAGCCAGATGATGGAACCGGTGGAATTCTCAGAGATGCGCGACCATGATCCAGACATGCTGCCATGGGCGCTGAAGGGAAAAGGCGATGGCGAATTCAAGCGACATACATCCGTGATGTATTACGAGCCTGATTTCGATGCATATATTCGCAGCAAGTACGATGCAATTGAAGAAAATGAACAAAGATGGGACGAATGGAATCTGGAAGATGCAGAGATTGTCATGGTTGCCTATGGCATTAGTTCGCGCATCTGCGAAGAAGCCATGGAACTTGCCCGGTCCAAAGGGCAAAAGGTAGGCCTCATTCGTCCGATCACCCTCTATCCGTATCCCAAGAAAGCCTTCGAAGGATTGGAAAATGTAAAGGCCTTCTTGTCTGTTGAGATGACAGCGCTTCAGCAGATGGCGGAAGATGTGGCCCTGGCCAGCAAAATGAAGGCGCCAATCTATGCCATGAAGGGCGGGATGAGCATTTACACAGCAGAAGAACTTTGCGAGAAGATTGATGAGATTCTTGCAGGCAAAGCAAAGGAGGTTTTGTAGTCATGATTAAGCAGAGACCAAAAGCTTGCCAATTAGACAACAAGTACTGTCCGGGATGCGGACATGGAATTATCAACCGAATTGTGGCTGAAGTTTTGGAAGAAATGGAGATGGACGGAAAAGCAATGGGCGCTATTGCGGTAGGCTGTGCCTCTTTGATGCCGGACACTTTCCAAATGGATTGCGTGCAGGCTCAACACGGTCGAGCGGCTGCGGTAGCGGTCGGCATGAAAAAATGTCGTCCTGATCATATGGTATTCACCTATCAGGGGGATGGCGATGCCTTGGCAATCGGATTCTCTGAGACCATGTATGCAGCTATTCGTAACGACGATATCACGGTGATTTTTGTCAACAATGGAAACTTCGGCATGACAGGCGGACAGATGGCGCCAACAACTTTGGAAGGACAAAAAACAACAACTTCCAAGTACGGGCGTGATACAAGTCTGACAGGTCAGCCGCTGGATGTCATTGATATGATGAAAAATCTGGATGTGGCTTATTTGGCTCGAGGAGCAGTGACCTCCAACGCGGAAATCGTGAAGGTGAAAAAGTATATCCGTACAGCTTTTGAAGCACAGAAGGAAAAGAAGGGATATTCCTTTGTTGAGGTCTTGTCGCCATGTACAACAAACTGGGGATTGTCTCCTTTGGATTCCATGAAGCATATCGAAGAGAATGTGATGCCGGTTTACCCTCTGGGTGAATTCAAGAAATGGGGGGAACAATAATGGCTGAGATTATTTGTGCTGGATTCGGTGGCCAAGGCGTATTGACTGCCGGACTGATTTTAGCGAAAACGGGAATGAACAACGACCGGAATGTATCTTGGATTCCTTCTTACGGCAGCGAGATGCGCGGGGGAACGGCAAACTGCAACGTGAAGATTGCTGAAAGCAAGATATCCAGTCCTTTTGTGAAAAAAGTGGATATCCTGGTGGCCATGAACACCCCTTCTGTGGATAAGTTTATGCCAATGATGAATCCAGGTGGTTTGCTGGTGGTGAACTCCTCCATCGTAAAAGATGTGGAATTTCGAAGTGATATCGAAGTGGTTGAAGTGCCGGCAACAGAAATTGCCGAAGCGGAGGGGAATCTTCGCGGAGCCAATATCGTGATGCTGGGTGCTTTGGCAAAATCGGATCGTCTTTTCGGCCAAGAAGTGATGGCGGAAGGCGTGAAGGAATTCTTTGAAGCCAAAGGAAAGTTTAACCCTAAAAATGATACATGCTTCCAATTGGGCTACAGCCAATCGGAAGGGAAATAGGAGTCTTATATGAGTCTGAAACACTTATTGAAACCCAATAAAATATGCATTGTTGGAGCAAGTGAGAAAGAAGGTTTCGGCGGGGATACCTGCCGAAACGTGATCCAACATATGGAGGAGAAGAATTACTTCTTTGTTAATCCTAAACGGGACATGGTATTTGGCAAAAAAGTCTACAAGTCTGTTTCTGAGGTGCCGGAGAACTTTGACCTGGTTGTGATCTGTACGCCGGCCTTTACGGTTGAGTCGATTTTGAAAGAGGCATCCTTGAAGGGAGCCAAAGGTGCCATTGTATTTGCCAGCGGATATAAGGAAGTGGGCGACGCGGATGGAATTGCAGCACAGGAATCCTTGATTCAGCTGTGTCAGGAATTGGATTACTCTTTGATGGGGCCCAACTGTGCGGGATTTGCCAACTACATTGACGCAGTCCATCCTTTTGCCTTTATTTCGGCGGACAGAGATCGCAAAGGTTCTGTTGGATTCGCGTCGCAAAGCGGCCAGCTGTGCTTGTCTTTGATGGATAGCCCCAATATGCGGTTTTCCTATTCCATTTCTGCCGGCAATTGCGCGGTAACCAAAATGGAAGATTACATCGATTTTCTGGTAGACGACGAAGATACCAAAGTGGTTGCGGTATATTTGGAAGGCGTTACGGAGCCCAAAAAGCTGGCGGATTCCTTCCGCAAAGCGGCATTGAAGCGCAAGCCGGTGGTTGTTTTGAAAGCTGGCCGTTCCGAGAAGGGTGGTCAGATTGCCGCCTCCCATACAGGTAGTCTGTCGGGCGCTGATAAGATCTTCGATGCTTTGGTGGAGAAGTTTGGTGTGATTCGTGTCAACGATTTGGAAGAGATGCTGTATATGGCGCAATTGTTCTCGGTACTGCCGGAACTGCCTGAAAAAGCGACTTATGCATCCATGAACCTGTCAGGTGGTGAAACGGGAATTTGCGCCGACGTAGGTGACTTGAATCAGATCGACTATCCGGACTTTACTGCGGATACGCTGGCCAAACTGACAGATTTGCTGCCAGATTATGCGTCGCCTGCCAACCCATTGGATATGACAGCCAGTCTTTCCTATGACGAAGATCTTTTTGCCGATGCTCTACGCACGGTAATGAAGGATCCCAATATCGGCATGGTAGTGGTTGGATACACTTTGTTGCAGGAGATTGCGGATCCGGCCATCAAGTATATGGGTGCGGCCATGGAAAAGGTCAGCAAGGAGCCGGGGGCGAAGCCCATGGCTATGCTTCCTTTTGTCGGCAATACCAGAAATGAGGAATACAGCACGCGGCTTGAAAGTGCTGGCGTTGCCTTGTTGCCGCCGCCGGGATATGGTTTCCGAATTCTGCAGAATCTTGCCAAGTTCGTCGCTTATGATCCTTCCAAAAAGGATTTGACCCTAGCGATTCCGGATCGACCTCGCAAGGAGACGCGAGTCGTGTTAAATGAGTTTGCAGCCAAGAAGATTGTTTCTCAATATGGCGTGACTACGCCGAAAGAGGCGGTTGCGACATCCAAATTGGAAGCGACAGTTCTTGCTGAAGAAATTGGTTATCCACTGGTTATGAAAATTGACTCCAAGGATATTCTGCACAAATCGGACAGTGGGTGTGTCAAATTAAATATCAAAAACGCCAATGAAGTGGACGCTATGTTTGAGGAGATTATGACCAACGCAAAAACCTCTCATCCGGATGCGCAAATCGATGGGATCTTGATCCAAAAGATGGCCGATGCGGGAACGGAAATCATTATCGGCGTTAACAGTGATCCCATCTTTGGTCCAGCCATTATGGTAGGTCTTGGCGGTGTTTTTGTAGAAGTGTTTAAGGATACGGCATTGAGCTTGGCACCTGTGTCCAGAGAGGAAGCTGTGGAAATGGTGGACTCTTTGAAGGGGGCCAAAATGCTAAAAGGATACCGGGGGAAACCGCCGCGTGATATTGAGGGATTAGTGGATGCGATTATGGCGGTTTCGAAGATGGCGAGTGAGCAGAAAGACAGCTTGCGAGAACTCGATATCAATCCGATTTTTGTGTATGAAAAGGGAGTCTGTGCGGTTGATGCGGTCCTAATTGCGGATTCTCCCTTGTCATAAAGGAGAAAAGATTTAAGGAGGAGAAATGTGAGTAAAACCAGAAGGAATTTAATCTTAATGTTTCTAGCCTTGGGCCAGGGTGCCGTGTACTTTTTGCCGTATATTCGGAATGTATACTATACGCCTATGCTGGAAATCATGAACGTAACAAACGCGCAATTTGGTTCACTGGTAAGTTTCTTTGCAATTGGATGTATGATTTTGTATATTCCTGGTGGAATTATTACGGACCGATGGAATTATAAGAAGTGCATTACCTATTCATTGTTTGCCACATCGTTTCTAGTTGCGTCATTTGCCTTTTTCTTGAACTTTGCCTATGCGCGAATCGTCTTCTTTTTAATGGCACTGACCACAACCTTTGTGTTCTGGACGGCAACATTGAAAGCGGTACGTGTAATTGGCAAGTCAGACGAGCAGGGAAGAACCTTTGGATTCTATTATTCCGTACAAGGTTTGTTGTCCATTCTTGTGCAAAGCGGATACTTGTTCATGTTTAATCGCTTTGCTGATCCGGCAACTGGCTTGAAGTTCGTATTGATCGCCAACGCAGTGACTACCTTTGCAGCGGGTATTGGCGCACACTTCCTCTTGGAAGAGCCTTCTCAAGAAACTTCTATGGCTTCTACAGGCGGATTTGATTTCAAGAGCATTGGCGCGGTTATCCGCAACCCATTGACTTGGATTATTGCTATCTTGGTTTTCTGTGCGTACGGCACTTACTCCAATTCTTATTACTTCACAGTATTCTTGACATCACAGCGAGGATTGGATCCAAAAATTGGCGCGCAATTGAGCTTGATTCGCGTGACCTACATGATGTGCATCGCATCCTACATTGGCGGAAACTTGGCCGACCGTATTGGATCTACATCTAAGATGTACACCATCAGTGCTACCATTGCAGCAATCTCGGGATTTGCCTTTGTCGGCATGATGAATTCTGATGTTAGCGCTATGGCTTTGGGCGTATTGTCCATTTTGCCTTCTGCTTTCATGCTGTTGGTATATGGCATTATCTCTTCGCTTTATGAAGAGTACAGCTATCCGGTACGAGCGACAGGAACCGCCATTGGCATTGTTTCGATTTTGGGCTACACCCCTGACCTGATTTTCGGACCATTGCTTGGCGGCTGGATTGATACCCAGGGCGCAGCAGGTTACACCACAATCTTTACCTTCTTCGCTATTCTGTGCTTGGTAGGTGCTGGAGCTGCTTTCGTTGGAAAAGCACTCAATTCTAAGGCGAAATCCTCTGGGAATTCAGCGGGGGAGTTGAAAGCAAGTTAATCATTTAACCCCAAAAAGAAAACGTGCATGAGAGTCGGAGATTTCCGGCTCTTCAAGCACGTTATCGAAAAAACTATTTTTATATGAATTCAGGATAGAAGGTATGCCAGTGGGTGTACTTAAGGTACTTTTCGAGTTCGGCGCCGTCTTTCCGTTCAAACAAATCGATGATCTTGCGATGCTGATCATTGCTTTCTGCCAAGATGACAAAGAGTTTGTCCATGTCTTCATTGGTGTAGGTGTACTGAATGGGACCAGACCTGATGGTGTTGAGCATTTCGATCAATGGCGGATTGTCACATTTGTCGATATAGATGTTATGAAAATCCTCTTGAAGGCTGAAGTAGTCTTCGTAATTTTTGTATCGAATGGCAATATCGAGCTTGTCGACAATTTCGCGCATTTTCATCAGATCTTGGTCTGTAAGATGCTCCATGGCTAGAATTGCGGCCAGGGCGTCCAAGGCACCAATGATGCTGTGGATATTATCTTTTTGTTTTTTACTGAATTTTAAAGGCGTATAGCCCTTTCGGGGCACCTTTTCAAGTATGTTATTGGCTACCAGCTGAAGCAAGGCTTCGCGGGCAGGGGTGCGGCTTACATTCAATTCATTGGACAAGGCGACCTCGTTAATGATGTCACCGGGTTGAATGGCGCCAAACTTGATTTGCTTTTGAATATGGTCGATGACTTCTTCTTTTAGGTTTTTTGCTTTAGACATCGGATTGCCTCCATGATATAATTGCAGTAAATGTATACAAAGAACATTAACTGTTAATTTAGTTTATCATAGGGTGATTAACTAATCAATACAAGTAATATCAATACATGTAAATAATATCGGAAAATTGATATAAGGCTAAGGAGATGCTTATGTATACACTAGATGAGAGAATTCTTCAACAGATTGAAATCTATTATGACCGCTGCCGGGAAGTTGCAGACTATTTGACTGAAAACCCGGAAACCGGCGGAAATGAGAAAAAAGCGGTGGAAAAAATCACTGCGTTTTTGGCGGAAGAAGGCTATGAAATTCAAAGGAATATTTATAATGTTGACCATTCCTTCCTGGCGGTAAGAAAGGATCGCGCTCAGGAAAACGGTCCCAAAGCGGTTATTATGTGTGAGTATGATGCCCTGCCGGACATCGGCCATGCCTGCGGTCATTCCATCAGCTGTGGAACCAGCCTGCTGGCGGCCTTGGCCTTTAATGCGGCCTATCCTGATTCACCCATCCGCATTGATATTATGGGAACGCCTGCCGAGGAGTATCCCGGCGGCAAAGTATTTCTAACTGATGCCGGTGCTTTTGATGAGTATGAGTTTGCAGCCATGGCCCATATGTTTTATGCAAACAGTCCGGTCTTCAATGTCTTGGCCTGCACCGACCGATTCATCACCTTCAAAGGGAAAAACAGTCATGCTTCAGCCAATCCGACAGATGGACGGAATGCCTTGAATGCGGCACGAATTTTTATGACGGCCATGGATATGTGGCGCCAGCATCTGCCAACTACCAGCCAATTACATGGTGTCATTGAAAAGGGTGGCGAGCTGCCGAGTATTGTACCGGATGAAATTACGTTGAATTATTACTTCCGGGCAGTGAATCGACCAGACCTGGATGACTTGATTGAAAAGGCCATGGATTGCATGAAGGGGGCTGCCCTTTGTACGGGGACTAGCTTTGAAGTGAAACAGCAATATCCAACATACTTTGATATTTATCAAAATGAAGTTGCCATGGATATCGTGGATGAGATTTTCCAAGGCATGGGACAATCTTCTGTTCGGTATGATAAGCCTATGGGATCAACGGACGCGGGGAATGTAGATCAAAGGATTCCTACTTTCCATCCTTTGGTGGATGTGTCAGGAGGCAAATTTATTCCGCTTCATGATCCGGCTTTCCAAGCCTTGATGAAAGAGGAAACGGGGTACCAGGGACTGCGCAACGGGGGAAAACTGATTGCTTCCTTGGTTCACCGCTTATTGTTTGAAGAAGAACTATTGGCCAATGTGCAAAAGGCGCATAAGGCATATCGGGGAATCGAGTAGAGTATAAAGGGGAGAAGGCAATGGACTCAGTTGTGAAACGGTTTTTATCTGCATCACCGGTCGCTACCATTATGGGAATTTTGATCTTGGTTGTACTCATGACCTATCTGGTACCGTCTGGAGAATTCGTACGGGAACTTGATCCAAACACGGGACTTGTGGTGGTGGATGGCGCCACCTATCATCAGATCGAAAAGAACTATCTATCGATTATGGATGTATTCACCAGCATTCATCAAGGGTTTATCGATGCGGCTGACATTATTTTTCTTTGTTTCTTTTCAAGTTTTTACATAAGAGTCATTACAGACTGCGGCGCATTCTATGCCGTGATCCAAAACATGATTCGCAAGCTTGGCAACAAGAAGAAATTAATGATTCCTATTATGATTCTTGCTGTTTCTTTGGCGGGGGTTACTTATGGGGAACTGGAAGATATTTATCCGCTGATTCCACTTTTTGTGACCACATCGATTTTGCTGGGTTACAATGCCGTTGTTGGGGTGGCCATTTCCGGTGGTGCTGTCATGATCGGCTTCGCTGCGTCAGCCTTTAATCCCTATACCATTGGGGTCGCGCAGAATATTGCCGGACTTCCCTTATATTCTGGATATTTGTATCGGTTATTGATTTACGTGGTCTTTATCTCCCTGTATATTTTCTGGGTCATGCGGTACGCATCCAAGATCGATCCAGACCATAACGAAGACTTAGAGACGTATCGCGATCAAATCAAAGAGATGGAAGGCACGGAGGGCATGCAACTGACAGGTCAGCATAAGCTGGTGATTGGCGGATTTTTCGCGGTTGTCGCCATGATGATCTATGGTGCCATGCAGCTGGGATGGTACTTCAAAGAAATTTCGGCCCTGTTTCTAATGGGCGCTTTGTTTAGCTGTGTTTTGCTGGGCTATAAGCCGCAGACCATTGTAGATACGGCATTGAATGGGTTTAAGGATATTTTGCTGGGCGTGATGGTTATCGGTTTGGCGCGAAGCATCTTGGTTATGTTAAATGCCAGTCTGGTGCTGGATACGGTGATTTACGGACTTTATCAGGTGATGCTACTTTTGCCGAAAGCGCTGTTTCCTATTGGAATCCTCTTTATCCAAACGGTGACCAATCTTTTTATTCCTTCAGGATCGGGACAAGCTGCAGCCGTTATGCCCATTATGATTCCTTTGGCGGATCTTCTGGAAGTCAACCGACAGGTTTCCATTTTGGCCTTCCAGATGGGGGATGGCTATTCCAATCTCTTGTGGCCGACAGGAGCCATTGCCGTAGTTTGCGGTATTGGCAAGGTTTCCTTGCAGCGATGGTATAAGTTTTTCTTGCCCTTCTTTATGGTGATCATTCTTTTGGAATGTATCTTCTTGATTGCGGCCAACGGTTTTGGTTACGGACCATTTTAGAGCGAACCAAAGATGATAAACGAAGTTCAGTTTGTAAACAATGTAGCGCCAATCCTTGATGATTGACGCTACTTCTATCTAAGGCATTATTTTCTCTTCTAAAGAAGATGAAAACTTCTTGCTGATTTTAAATGATTCTTCTATACTGTTGTAGGATGAGGAGAGAAGAAATGACGGAAAATATAAAAGCGCGGTTGGCTTTGATTACCAGTGTGGTAATCTGGGGCGTAACCTTTATCAGCATGAAAATCATATTGTCGGAGATGCCACCCATCACTTCAAATGTGGTTCGTTTTACCTTGGGGAGTATCGCCCTTTGGATCCTTTTAAAGATCAAGGAACCAGAAGCAAAATTCCAGCGCCACTGGTTGAAACCCATGTTTTGGACGGGATTTTTTGGTGTGACCATTTATTATGCCTTTGAAGGCCTGGGTCTGGATCGGCTGGATGCCTCCACTTCGGCCTTGATTATGGGAACTGTTCCTTTGCTGACTTTGCTGATTGATCGAGGTATAAGCAAGGAAAAAATCAAACCCCGAGAGTGGGCCTTGTTTTCTTTGTCTTCCGTGGGGATTCTTTTTACTGTGATTGCAGAATGGAAATTCCAACAGAGCCTGGATGCCTTTCTTGGTATATTCTTTTTGGGAATCGCCAGCTTTGGCTGGGTCATGTATACAGTACTGACGGCAAGGGTGGATGATCGCATGTCTTCCTTGCAGGTCTTGACCTATCAGACGACCTTGGGCGCCATATTCCTGTTGCCAGGAATGGTTTTTGAACCATTTGATCTAGTGGGCTGGTTTATGCATGATCCTCAAATGCCTATGGCGATGGGTCATTTATTGTTTTTGGTTATTGGATCCACGGTGATTGCTTATTATCTTTACCTATACAGTTTTCGCATTATTGGAGCGGCTGAAAGCTCCTTATATATCAACATTGTCCCCTTGGTGGCCTTGTTTCTGGGGACAACTTTGCTGGGAGAACGCCTATCTGTGGAAAAGTTATTGGGCGCGGCCTGCATTATACTGGCAGTCTTCCTGTCGGAATGGTTGAACCAGCGGTCAGAAAATTTGAATAATAAGAAGACAGCATCCATCGAATAAGTTTTCGGTGGATGTTTTTTTGAGCAGAATTGATTGAGTTTTGGGTATGATTGACCTAGAGGAAAGGTTGAAAGGAGAGGAAGATGGAAGAGAAACGATTGACCGTGGAAGAGTTTATTGCAAGGAGTCGAGAATTGCCTCGACATCATTTGGACTTTCGACGTTTGAATTTGAAAGGCAAGATTTTGGATATAGGGGCTGGGGGCGAAGGGGTGATCGGGCAGATCTATCCTGAGTCTATTGGCATCGATCCAGACCGAAGGGAACTGGAAGAAAGTCCTGCCAAGCAAATGAAGATTGTGATGGATGGCCGGGGTCTTGGCTTCATGGATGAGACATTTGATACGGTAACGATTTTCTTTACCATGATGTATGTAAAGTCTGAAGATCATCTGAAGATTTTTCAAGAAGCCTACCGGGTGTTGAAATCTGGTGGGGAACTGCAGCTTTGGTATTTGAAGATGGATGAACCGGAAGAGGAAACTTACGGACTGATTCTTCCTTTGGAGATCGAATTGCCGAGTGGGATGATTCAAACGGGCTATGGCGCACGGTGGAATCGAAAACAGGATGACGATTCTTTTGCAGACTTGGGCAAGCAAGCAGGATTCCAAGTAAAGAAGGTGCATCTGAACGGCGAGACGGGATGGATCCGGTTTGTGAAGAAATAGGATGTGTCTGTAATTGAAAGCAAATGAATTTAGTAAAGGGTAGCCAATCGGCTACCCTTTTTGTGTGAAAATCTAATCTTGATTAAAAATGGCTTTGATGAGTTGAGAACGATTTTTTATGTTCATCTTAGAATAGATATTTGCGAGATGCTTTTTTATTGTATTTTCTGATACGTGAAGTGTTTTATATAGTTCCTTGATTTCAATGCCTTGTTTGATATATTCAATGATTTCATTTTCTTTGGCAGTCAAATTGTATTTAATTTGGAAATTTGTCATTTGCTTATCGAAGGAAGATTTACTCAAGCCTCCAGGATAGTTTCTCGAAAAGAACTGACAGAGATGTCGATTGATAATTTCTAAAACTTCAAGCTCTCGATCTGTAAAGTCCCCTTTTTCTTTACTGCGAAACAAGGTTAGTTCGCCATAAGAAACTTCATTTGCAGCTACACTTAGTCCGCAACCATAACAGACATTCATGGGCTGCAACCATTCTTTATAAAATGTCGATGTCTCTTTTTTTTCTTCATTGATCAAATCCGTATCTCGATAAACAGAGGGGTAAGGCTGAACCGTGTACCAAGCACAGTAATCAATATCTACATAATATTGGACATAAGCATCTAAGACTTTGGCTTCCATGTCGAAAGACTCATAGTGAAAATAGTGATTGGTGTTATTTTGATTGCTGGAAAGGTTGGTGAAGGATTTGTCGAAATCAATTACAGATTGTAAGGCTTTGCAGGTTAGTTGCAAAACGCTGGATGCGTCGGATATATAGATACTTCCGATGATTTCGTCAAGTTGATACCAATCTTTTTGTGAAACATTCATTTTTGTTTTTCTCCTTAATTATCAACAAAGATTATATGGTGGATTATTAAAAAGTAGTAGAAGTTATTCAACTCCGGTTCTTATTAATTACTTTACATAATAAGAAAAAATAAATCGTGTTTTTGGAGAATTGTTATTCGATTAACACGATTATATACTAAATGACGTGAAGAAGAAACGTTTTCACAAAATATTTGTAAGGGAGTAAGGAAGTATGGCATTGGAAAGAGGTTATAACAAGGAAGGCGTTCGACATTTTCTGACATTAGCTGATTTTTCGAAGGAAGAATTAACAAGTATGTTGGAGCTGATTGGAGAGCTGAAAACGTTGGAAGAAAAGGGAATTCGACTGCCATTGCTAAAGGATATGTCTTTGGGTATGATGTTTGATCAACCTTCTACACGTACACGTGTATCTTTTGAGGTGGCAATGTCTCAATTGGGTGGACATGCTTTGTTCTTGGAATCCAAGACGTTACACGTTGGCGAGGATCGTGAGACCATTGCAGACACAGCCAAGATTATTTCTAGCATGTGTGATCTTATGATGGTGCGCACAGAGACACAAGAAACCATTGAAGAGATGGCAATGCATGCTTCTGTGCCTGTATTGAATGGTATGACACTTTTGGATCTACATCCAACTCAAGCATTATGTGATGTATTTACGATGATGGAGCATATGCCGCCAAACAAATCAAAAGTCGAGGATTTGGTATGTATGTTTATCAGCAACAATGCGTCAGACGGTGAATTTGCTGAATGTGTATTCAAGTCCCAGTGTAGAATTATGATGAAATTGGGCATGACTGTGATTGGTGCTGCTCCACCAGAGTACTTTATGAGCGAGGAAGAGGAAGCCTATATCCGAGCGGAAATGGAGCAGTCGGGCGGTAAGTTGATTTTAACGGAAGATCCGTTGGAGTATATGGATCAGGTTGACTTCATCACTACAGATTCATGGTGGTACCATGGAACTGACGATTTGAAGGAAAAGAATCTTGCCATTTTCCATCCGAAATATCAGATTAATCAGGACTTATTGAATCATGGTCCAGAGCATTGCAAAGTTCTTCATTGCTTGCCGGGCAACCGTGGATATGAGATCACCAATGATGTATGGGACGGACCGCAGTCGTTATTGTTTCAAGAGGCGGAAAACCGACTTCATACCCAAAGGGGATTGCTGGCATGGTTTGGTCATGATTTGAAGAAAAAGACAGTAGAGACAGAAGTAGAAGCAGGATTGGATCGAATCGGAAAGATGCTGGATGGACTAGGAAAATAGATTGTTAGGGAAGACGCTCAATAGAGTGTCTTCCAAACGATTGCGAGGAGAAAAATGAACAGAAATCATAATTATCGAGCTGTAGCAGAATTTGAAAAGCAAGAATCCGTGATATTAAGCTGGCCGCCAGCAAAATATGTTTGCGGAAACTATAATATTGAAGAACCCGTAATTGAAGTGATTCGGAATTTGATGGATCAGGTGCAAGTGATTGTGAATTACTATTATCAGGATTTGATGGAGATTAAGTCGGCTTTAGTATTAGCCGGAATTGATATTGATCAATTGCGATTTGAAAAGTATCAGTCGGATGATGTGATTGTAGAAGAAGATCCGGATTTGTTTATCGAGACTTCTTGGTTGCGTGATTATGGGGCTGAGATTGTCATGGATGACGAAGGCAATCGAGGCGTTGTAGATTTTGATGATGCCTATTATGGAATTGCTGGATCAACTGTTTATGAAAGAGGTGCAGCAGCTGTTAAAGGAATTGCTCGTTGGCACGCATCCTTGGAAAACATTGACGATATACTGTTTACTCGTTTGGTTTCAGAGGGTGGCGACCGCGAGTTTAATGGTTCTGGTGTAATGATGACAGTCGAAGAAACTGAAGTCACAAAAAGGAATCCGGCTTACACAAGAAATGAAGTGGAAGCGGAATTTAAAAGTATTTTTAATTTGGATCAAGTGATTTGGTTGCCTCGCGCATCTTATGACGATGAAGACTACACTAGTGGTCCAATACCGGGACCGACAGGCAAGTATGATGCTTATCGTTCTTCAAGTGCAAATGGTCATATTGATGAAATGTGTCGATTTGTTTCAAAAGATACGGTTATCTTAGCTGAGGTCACCGAAGAGGAAGCGAAAGAAAGTGAATTGCACCGCTTAAACAAGGAACGTTTTGATCAAGCTTATGAGGTTTTGAAACAAGCGCGGGATCAAGACGGCAATCCATTCAAGATTATCCGTATTCCTGTTCCTGAAGCTGTATACGTTGATATTGATCTGCAGGAGCCAAGTCCAATGCAAGACATTTGGATGGAATTGGATGAGCTGCTTGATGGCAAAATGCTGGATGGTTCGGATCTTCCGGTTGGAAAGAGTCGTTTTCTTCCAGCTCTAAGCTATTGTAATTTCTTGATAACCAATGGGAGTGTATTGGCTCAGAAATACTATCAAGAGGGAATGCCTGAGATCATAAAGAAAAAAGATGAGAAAGCCTTGGAAGTATTAAAAGCTGTCTTTCCTGATCGGGAAGTCGTGCAAATCAATACATTAGCATTGAACATTTTTGGTGGAGGTATTCATTGCTTAACAAGGCAAGTGCCATCAAGCAAATAGAAGAAAAAAATAAGCAAAGGGGGTTTATTTATGAATGACGAAACAAAAGCGGGCGGATTGGGTAAACTGGATGTGTTTTTAGGATTGGTATGTGCCATTTTGTTTGCGGATGTAATTGCACCAAACGCAAGCATGGGAGTGCCGGTTATCACATGGTGGATCATCATCGGTGTCTTGTTCTATATTCCAAATGGATTGATTACGGCGGAATTGTCAGCTACTTATCCCGATAAGGGTGGTATTTTTAGTTGGGTAACCAGAGCTTATGGATCCAAATGGGGGGCAAGGCTTTCGTACTATTACTGGGTAAATAATGCAATCTGGATCTCGTCAGCCTATATATGGTTTTCAGGGCTGCTGGCAAGTATTTTCTTTCCGAGCTTGCCGTTTATTGCAGAAGTTGGTATTGGCATTGCGATGACATGGTTGACAGTTTGGATTGCTTCGAAACCAATGGTAGAAAGCAAATGGGTAACGAACCTTGCTGCGATTGCGAAATTGACGATTTTTGCTGTTGTTATTATATCTGGAGCTGTGTATTTCTTTAAGTCTGGTACTACAAGTAACACGATTGAGTGGAAGGCTTTTGTTCCAACTTTTGATCAGGCTTTGATTTATCTGCCGATCATGGTCTACAGTTGCTGCGGATTGGAAGTTTTGTCAGCATCCGCGCATGAGATGGAGAATCCAAAAAGAGACTTGCCGAAATCGATTATTACCGTTGCATTGATGGTTATTGTACTGAATGTGCTTGCCTCTTTTGCTACGCTTACAACGGTTCCTTTGGATTCATTGAACTTGATTACTGGAGTTACAGATGCCATAGCGATTGGATTAGGTGCAAGTCCAGTGTTTATTATGATCATTGCTGCAATCTTCTTGTACAGTATTCTAGCGCAGGTTGTGACATGGACATTGGGGACATGTTGGGGTGCGATGGAAGCGGGTGCATCTGGAGAATTGCCAAAGTATTTTGCCAAAGAAGGCAAAGGTGGCATTCCGGTGGGTGCATTGCAGATTACTGGAATTACCACAACTGTTATCTTTTTGGTCTATGGGTTAATGGCGACAAATTCTGCTGATTTGTTCTACACCTTATTAGCCTTTAGTTCCATTATCTTCTTTGTACCTTATATCTTGATGTTTGGAGCATATCTAAAGTTGAAGCAAATTGATACAACAACAATCAGAACTTTTGTTGCACCGATGGGTAATATCTTTTCTTATATTTGCTTGTTTGTCCTGATTAGCGCTTGTGTACTATTTGTTTGGGTACCAGGTCAGCCTTTTGACGCAGCTTATGCGGTTCCAATTCTTATTGGCTTGGTTGTAGTCATGGGGATTGGAGAAGGATTGATTGTTTACGGTCGTAATCAAGCGGATTCAAAGGAAACAAAAGAAGTCGCATAAGTGTAGAGTATTATTTCGATCATGCATGTTTAAGGGATTAGGATTGAAATAGCACTCATACGAATTAAGGAGAGAAAAGATGTCTAGAGTAGTGATTGCTCTTGGAGGAAACGCCTTAGGGAATACTCCAAGTGAGCAGCGTGATAAAGTTGCGGTGGCAGCAAAATCCCTGGTAGAACTAATTAGTCAGGATAATGAGATTTTGGTTTGTCATGGCAACGGGCCTCAGGTCGGGATGATTAATTTGGCTTTTGAGGAAGCAGCAAAGATCAATGATAAAGTCGTACCAGTGGATCTGCCTGAATGTACGGCAATGAGTCAAGGTTATATCGGCTTCCATCTACAGTCAGCCATTAAGAAAGAGATGATGGAAAGAAAAATGCCGTGGCATGTAGCGACTGTGGTAACACAGATTGAAGTGGATAAAGCTGATGAAGCCTTTGAAAATCCAAGAAAACCCATTGGCGGATATTACACAAAAGAGGAGGCGGACGCCCTGATGGCAGCCGATCCGAATTTGGTAGTCAAAGAGGATGCGGGACGTGGATACCGCCGAGTGGTCGCTTCACCAAAGCCAATGAACATTGTGGAGAAGGATTCGATTTTGAATATGCTGGACAATGAGTTTGTGGTAGTTGCCTGCGGAGGTGGCGGAGTTCCTGTGGTGTCTGATGGAGAAGGCGGATATATGGGCGTTGCGGCGGTGATTGACAAGGATTTTGCTACAGCCAAGCTGGCAGATGCAGTAGATGCGGAGTATTTGTTTATTCTAACTGCTGTTGACAGGGTAGCTATTAACTTCGGCACACCTGAGCAAAAGGAATTAGAGACAATGAGCGTGTCGGAGGCACAGCAATACTGTGATCAAGGTCATTTCGCGCCAGGAAGTATGATGCCGAAAGTACAGGCTGCAGTGGAATTTGTTCAGGCGAAGCCGGGACGGAAAGCGGTGATCGCTTCTTTGGGAAAGGCTGCTTTAGCCATTAAAGGTGAAAGCGGCACCATGATTGTATAGCACCCCGAGTAAGTTAGAGACACCCCAAGTAAAACTCTATATAAACACGAGAGCCTTCCGCTTCATGTAGAAAATGGAGCGGAAGGTTTCTTGTATGAAATGGATTGGAGAGCATATGCAAGTGATCGTATTGGGTTCCGATTGTGTTGTGACAAAGAAATACCTAGAACTAATAAAAAGAAGGATGAAAGCATTGAGACGGAATGGCTTTGTGGTTGCAAGTATGGACGGGGAAGTGCATAGGAAATATGGCATCCAGAATCGTTGTGATCCGTCGATGTGCCCCGGATGTGGCTTTTTATTTCCAATGAATGGTGAATACTTGCCGGCACTTGTTGTAAATGGAGTGGTAGAATTGCATAGCCTTTTCCCTAGTGAAGAGGAATTGGATCGAGTACTTCTAAGATAGAAGCGACAATTGATTCCAGTAAGCAAAATAGGGCAGCCGTTATGGCTGCCCTTATTTTTATGGGAATCAAGTTTTATTCATATGCATATGCCGTTAGAAAATCTTCCATCATTTCACCGATCTTGTCGAATTGCTCCAGATGAATGACTGAAGGATCATCGTCCGGGGTGTGGATGCGCTGCATGTCCAATTGAATGAGTGTAAAAGCATTCAAGCCGGATTGTAGAAACGGCAGATGGTCGCTGGCGTATTCACCGGTGGTGGAAGCGTCGGCTGGAATCCCCCAGTCGTCCGCGGCTTCCAGCAATTCGTCCAACAAGTTGCTGTTCCGAGCCAGTCCATCCATAGACAATGGAAAGCCGGGATCTGTGCCAACCATGTCAAAGTTGATGACTTCATAGTTGGAATCAATGGGCGGATTCTGCAAAAAGGCAATGGAACCCAAAAGACCGACCTCTTCGCCATTGAAGGCGGCAAATACCAAAGTGCGTTTTGGTGGTTGATCTTTGCTGGCCATGGCTTCTGCTAAATGAACGACCATGGCTGTACCTGAAGCATTATCCAAAGCACCTGGAAATACAACCCCTTCAGGATCAGAGCCCACATGATCCAGATGTGCCCCGATGACCAGTGGAGGCAGACTTTTATCCGTTCCAGGCAGGATGCCAACCACATTGTTGAGCGTAACAGATTCAAAGGATAGATCATTAACGATATGAAGGATGCGACCCTGTCTGGCGTCATTGGCCAACTGGTCGTAAACCTTTTGTGTGACATAGCCTAGGATGATCTGGTCGCCAAGCTTGTAGGAAGGTTCCCGGATGCTGGTAGCCTTGATAATATAGTCCAGCTCGTCTCCGCGAAGAGCACTTGCTGTTGTGATGACCGCTTGTACGCCTTGGTTGATAAAGTCTCTTTGTTGTTGGGGGAGACGCGCACCCTCGGGGTGAAGTACAATCAGATCTTCCTCGTCATCCGAAGAATGGCGGCTCTCACGGAATGTCGATTCTATATCACCGCCGCCAGCATAATAGGATGCGCCAAAGGCGAAATCCTTACGTAAACGGTAGGATCTGATCAGTTCTCCTTGACTGTCTTTCACCTCGAGGATGAAGGTATCCCCAAAGACGGGAACAAACGCTTCAAACGCTTGTTTGTACCCACCTGACGGAGCAGTAAGTCCCATTTGGTCGAATTCACTGCTGATGAGTTCGACTGCTTCTTGGTTTTTTTCAGTTCCAGCCATTCGACCTTCATAGTCGTTTGCCAAGCTTTCGATCAAGGCAAAGGCAGATTCTTCATCGAAATCATCTTCACGGTTTTCCTCCTTGGTCGGTTCGATTTGGTCGGAAGACTCGGTTTCTGAAGATGTAGGAGCTACTGGCGGGTCTGGAGTCGGATTTGATTGCGGTGACAACCAAAAAAGCCAAATGAATCCAAGAAGCGCAAAGAAGATGACAATGAATCCGGCTTTCTTTCGATTCATCATGTTCTCCTTTTCTAATCCTCATGGTTGCGAATTATACAACCATATTTGCATTAAGAATTTCTATTGGTATGATCTTATCTCTATTATAAGGCGAAATATGGGAAAAAGAGGGATATTGCGAAATTGTGAGAAAATTGCGACGAGAGACGAAAAGAATATGACAGAAATGAAACGCTTGATAAATTTTATCAAGAGAAGGAATTTCTTGTGTTTTATTATCAAAGAGGAAAGGCATTGTATGTGAAAAAGCTTGAAAAAACCAATGATTTCAATTTGGCACAAGACTTGCAATTAAGAATAGCAACCGGAAATCGTTTCCGGATCGAACGGATTCCTTTCGGATGGGGATCAAGGAGAATGGGAATAATTTATGGAGGTGCAGATTTGAAACATTTAGGGACAGTAGTCGGATCAGCAATTGCAGGTATGTTTGTCATGAGCGTCTGGGGGGCATTAGTAGGCGAGAATGGCTTGGTAGGCGGATGGTTTGCAGCCTTGATCATCATCGGCGTTATGTGGTTTTTAAACCATTTTGTTGGCTTGATCAACAATGACGGCGCATGGGTGGATATGGCGGTCGGCATCGGTGTCGCGGGCACGGCACGTGGTGGTTTTGACGCAGGATTTGATACGGTTGTTGCGGCTATGCCAACGCTGGCATTTGTATTGATCGGTGGTATTGCCGGCGGTGCTTGCGCGCATTACTTGACAAAGATGCTGAATGAGAAATCGGCGGAATAGAAGAGGGGGATTGCGATGACGATTGAAAATATCATTACAACGATAGCGGGCGGATTTATTTTTCCTTTTATGATTTATATGATGTGGGGCAAAATGGTTGACACATGGGGGGCGATCGGCGGCTGGATGGCAGCTGGATTTATAGTCGGTACCGCATGGACCCTCAATCACGGTGTTGGTTTGATTGTTCAGCAAGGCGCATGGATTGACATGGCTTGGGCGGCGGGCATTGGCTTGTTTGTTGCCAGCGTATTGGATGGCAGCAGCTTCTCCAAAGGCGCTGTGAATTACGGCTACTCGATTCTTGGTGGTATCCTGGGTGGATTTATTTTATCCTGCCTATAATCCTTTTAAGACAGACACTGAAGATCTTGCCCGATCTTCAGTGTCTTTGTTTGCATGAAAATGTCTGCATGATACAATAAAGAAAAAGTGGATTCGGGGAAGAGATTATGCGTTATGAAAAGCATTTGGTGATTCGGACAGCAAAAGGGCTTCATGCCCGATTGGCAGCTGCCGTGGTTCACCAGGCCAGTAAAATTAATCGAACATATGGGGTAACCTTGTATATCAGCAAGTTGGGTTTGCAAGCGGAAATTCCCATTACCAGCATGCTGAGTTTAACCTCCTTGGGCATTCGGTCAGGCGATACGGCTATCGTTTTTGCTACGGGCGAGAAGGCGGAACTGGCGGTTAATGCCATGATTCAGTATTTGGCTGAAGGCATCAATACCATGCTGGAAACCGACGAGGCGGTGGATGAAATTATCAACCAGTCCACCTTGACCACGGAACGGGTTTTTGAGAGCTTAAACAGTGGATTGATCGTGGTGGATGATGCCAACCGTATTTCTTATTTCAATCGGGCGGCTGAGCAGATTTTGAAAATGAAGCGGGATGCTATTGTGGGCAAGGATGCTGCAACCATTTTTGCGGATTCTCAACTGGACAAGGTATTAAAGACGGGCGTATCACAAGAAAATGTCAAGCAAGTCATTGGAAAAACCACAGTCATCAGCAATCGGACTCCTATTATTGTGGAAGAAAAGGTAAGGGGCGCGGTAGCGGTCTTTCAGGATATTTCGCAGCTAGAGGCTCTTTCCAGCGAGTTGGAAACCACCAAGGTGCTTATGGAACGCTTGGAGCTGATTTTGGAAAATGTGCATGATGGTGTGGCCATGGTGGACGAAAGAGGCATCTTGATCTATGTCAATTCCGCCTATGAACGCATGTGGAAGGTGTCGGGCCAAGAGGTGGTTGGCAAGCGAATCGATGAGTTCTTCCAGCACAAAGCCGACAAGGAGGTTTTGAAGACTGGAAGAAATCAGCTGGGCATAACAGTAGAAACCAAGGAAAAGACCAAAGCGGTCGTCAATGCGGCTCCGCTTATTTTGGATGGTCTGGTCCGCGGGGTTATTTCAACCTACCTGGAAGTGACCGATTTAAAGATCATGCTGGAACGGTTGCAAATGGCGGAAGACAAGCTGGCATATTATCAAGAGGAAATGGAAAGAGAGTGGGGGCGTCACCAATCCTTTATGCAGGTGATTGGACACAGCAGTGCTATTGAATCAGCCTTACGTCTGGCGGGAAAGGCGGCTAAGTCCTCCGCTACTGTTTTGATTCGCGGAGAGTCCGGCACAGGCAAAGAGGTGCTGGCAAGAGCCATTCATGCGGCCAGCCAGAAAATCACCGGTCCATTTGTTGGGGTAAACTGTGCGGCCATTCCTGAAACCTTGATTGAAAGCGAACTGTTTGGTCATGAGAAGGGATCCTTTACAGGAGCCATTCAGCGAAAGATTGGCAAGTTTGAATTGGCCAACAATGGAACCATCTTTTTGGATGAAATCGGAGATCTGAGTCGGGACATGCAGGTGAAACTCCTACGGGTTTTGCAGGAAATGGAGTTTGAGCGGGTTGGCGGCAATGAAACCATTCAGGTCAAGGTGCGTGTGCTGGCCGCAACCAATCGTAACTTGGAAGAGATGATGAAAACCGGAGAGTTCCGGGAAGATTTGTACTACCGCTTGAATGTGATTCCCATTACCATGCCGCCGCTTCGTAAGCGACAAGGAGATATCCCGTTATTGGTGGAGCATTTTCTTGAGAAGGTGTGTGAAGCGGAGGATGTCGAACTGAAGACCATGAGTCTTCGGGCCTTGCGGGTTTTGGAACGGTATGACTGGCCGGGGAATATCCGCGAGCTTGAAAATATTATCACCCGTGCGGTTGCCATGTCTGACGGGACTATGATTGATCTGGATGACCTGCCAGGATTTTTGCATCCGTCCCAGGAAGTGAGTGATGGATTGATCCAGATGACGGCAGGCGGGCTTGCTACCATGGAAGAATATGATCGTGCCATTATCCAAAAGGCATTGGAGCTTTATCCCTCCTATAATCAGGCGGCCAAGGCTTTGGGCATTACCCATCGAACGGTAGCGTTAAAGGCGAAAAAATATGGATTGATCAAAGAAGAAAAGTAACTTGATAATTTTTATCAACAAAATCAAGCTCTATGCTACTTTTTAGCATGGGGCTTTTTCAAAGCCTTGATTTTCTGCGATTTTCAGTTTTGGCACGCAACTTGCAATAATAAAAAGCGAACCCATCCGAAAATCCAAAATTGAAGGAGGAAGCAATGAAGAAAATTATTAATCAACCAGAAAACATTGTGAATGAAATGCTGAACGGGATCGTCAAGGCGCATCCAAATCATGTGAAACGTGTTGAAGGCTTTGAAGTACTGGTACGTGCCAATGCACCGGTAGCAGGCAAGGTTGCCTTGGTATCCGGTGGTGGAAGCGGTCATGAACCTTCTCATGGCGGATTTGTTGGAACAGGTATGTTGGATGGCGCGGTAGCTGGTGCTGTCTTTACTTCGCCAACGCCGGATCAAGTCTATGAAGCTGTAAAAGCGGTTGACGGCGGTAAAGGTGTTTTACTGGTTATTAAGAATTATACCGGTGACGTTTTGAACTTCGAAATGGCAGCGGAAATGGCTCAGATGGATGACATTACGGTTAAGTATGTTGTAGTTAACGATGATGTAGCCGTTGAAAACAGCTTGTATACGACAGGACGACGCGGTGTTGCGGGAACCATTTTTGTTCATAAGATTGCTGGTGCCTTGGCGGAGCAAGGAGCGGATCTTGATCAAGTACAAGCAGTAGCGGAAAAAGTTATTGCCAATGTCCGTTCTATGGGCGTTGCCTTATCAGCATGTACGGTACCTGCAGCAGGAAAACCAGGATTTGAGCTGGCGGAAAATGAGATTGAAATGGGCTTGGGAATCCATGGCGAGCCGGGAACCCACCGTACAGAGATTAAGCCGGCGGATGAATTGGTAGACGATCTGTTGGAAAAAATTCTAGCCGATATCGATTATAGCGATTCAGAAGTGGCCGTTTTGGTGAATGGTTTGGGTGGAACTCCGTTGATGGAATTGTACCTCATGAACCGTCGTGTCCATGAAGCGTTGGAAGCCAAAGGAATCAAAGTATACAAGACATTGGTGGGTAACTATATGACATCCATCGAAATGGCGGGTGCATCCATTTCACTCTTGAAATTGGATGATGAAATGAAAGCATTGCTGGACGCTCCGGCGAACACTCCGGCTTTGACACAATATTAAGGGATTTTAGGATTGCCGTAAATCCCTCTTGAAGAAAGGAAGAATAGAATGAAAGCAAATGAAATGATTCAAGCGCTTCAAGCAATGAATCAAACCATCGCGCAAGAGGCGCAGTATCTTACAGACCTGGACGCGGCGATTGGCGACGGAGACCATGGCATTAATATGAAGCGAGGATTTGCGGCTGTCTCAAGCAAGTTGGAATCTCAAACGACAGAAGATTGTGGCGCCGTCTTGAAAGTCGTTGCCATGACTTTGATCTCTACCGTAGGTGGTGCGTCTGGGCCCCTGTATGGCACAGCTTTTTTAAAGGCAGCACGAGCGGCAAACGGCAAAACTGAACTCAACAAAGAAGACGCCTTGGCCTTGCTGACGGCAGCGGTTGACGGTATTCAATTCCGTGGGAAAGCGGACCGGGGTGAGAAGACCATGTTGGATCTTTTAATTCCGGTAAAGGAAGCTTATGCAGAAGCGCTTGAAGCTGGATTGTCTTTGGATCAGACAAAAGAAAAGCTTTTAACCGTGATGGATGAAAGCATTGCCTATACCAAAACGATTATTGCAACCAAGGGACGTGCAAGCTACTTGGGAGAAAGAAGCTTGGGGCATCAGGATCCTGGTGCAACGTCCAGTTATTTCTTGATCAAGACGCTTTTGGATCAGGTTCAATAGGAGGTTACCATGGTAGGGATTGTATTGGTATCACACAGTGAAAAAATCGCTCAAGGTGTTCGGGACCTGAGTATGCAAATGGCGTCGCCAGATACAAAAATCATGGCGGCAGGGGGTCTTCCGGGCGGAGAGATTGGAACCGATTTTCAGCGGATTCTAGAAGCCATTCAAGGCGCGGATTCTGGTGACGGCGTGGTTGTTCTTGTTGATTTGGGCAGCGCCATTATGAGTACGGAAGCGGCTTTGGATTTTCTGGAAGATGATTTGCGCGCGCGGGTAGTGCTTGCGGATGCGCCGATCGTAGAAGGCGCAATTTCTTGTGCGGTAGCGGCATCCATTGGGGGTACGCTGGAAGAGGTTAAGGAAGCAGCGGAAGAAAGCCGCGGTGTCAATAAGTTTTAGGAAGGACAGAAATGGTTACGAAGCAATTTACCGTATTAAATGAAAAAGGATTCCATGCCCGACCGGCGGGTTTGTTGGCTAAAGTTGTTAAAGCTTCAAGCAGTCAAGTCCATATGATGGTGGATGAAAAACAAGTGGACTGCAGAAGCATTGTGACGTTGATGACAACAGCGGTACGTCAAGGCAAGGAAGTTGAAATCCAGGTTCAAGGACAGGATGAAAGCAGTGTAATGGCTGAGATTGAAGCCTTGTTTTTAGATGGATTCGGAGAGTAGAGGGGATAAGGTCCTCCAAGTGCAAAGATGCGCTTGGAGGGCTTTTTTTATTTGCAGGAAAACCCTGTTCAAACTGGGGTGGGTTTCATTTTTACAAGTTTTTGACTCTTTTTCACATTCAGCTTAGGGCTTGGAAACAGTATGATGAAGTCAAGATGCAAGAGGGTATGGTGTTTGCCGCCTTGCCAGAATGTATAAGAATGATAGAAAAGAGGGAATGGTATGAAGAGGAGTATTTTGATACTTGTTTTATTGCTTGTAATCATGATAGGCATGTCTGCCTGTGGTCAGGCTCAAGCAGAAGCGGACATCTTGCGGGTGGGTATGGATTTACGGTTTTATCCCTTTACGGGAACCGATGCAGAGGGAAATCCTGCAGGAGTAGAAGTGGATATCGCCAAAGCCTTGGGGGAATATCTGAATCGCCAAGTGGAGATTGTGAATACCGAGTTTTCCATGTTGATTCCCGCTTTGCAGACGGGGGATATTGATATTATTATCGGTTCCATGAGCATCACGGAAGAACGGGAAAAAACAGTGGATTTCAGCAATCCCTATCTCTATGACAAGATCGTTGCACTGGTGAACCATAATTTTTCGGAAAGTCATGGAATTACAGATGATACGCCGGTTGAGAAATTCTTCTCCTACACAGACACGCGATTTATTGGCATTAATGGTTCGATTGCTGTATCCATCCCACAATCATACGGATATGAAGTTGAGACGGTAACCTCTGATGCGGTAGCGGAGCGGGAGATTGCCACTGGAAATGCGGATGTTTTAGTAGGTGCCTACACCCTCTATGGCATGCATAACACCAATCGTGAAACAACCATGATTTATAAAAATCCCATTGAGTTGTCCATGACGGGTATGGCGGTCAAGGAAGGCAATCAGGAGCTGTTGAATCAGGTAAATGATTTTTTGGCACAGATGGAAGAGAGCGGCTTGAATGACCAATTAAGGGCGGATTGGGACCAGGCTATTGGAGACAAACTCTTTGATGACTCTTTAACGCTTGACTATTATTTGCAGCGAGACTAGGTCATGAAGAGGAAGAAACTTGCAGCGGGTATTGTAGCGGTGGGAATTTATGTCCTATTCTTCGGATTTGTTCTGACACAGGTAGCGGATGTATTGGACTTTTCTGTACTGGTGGATTATCGTGGACAGTTGATTGATGCGGCGCTTCTTACCTTGGGGCTCAGTCTTTTGGCTTTGATTGCCAGCATGGTGGTTGGATTTATAATCTTTTTGATGGCGGAGTCCAGCAATTTGTATGTGAAATATGTCTTGGAAATCTATAAGGAAATTATTATGGGAACCCCGCTTCTGGTTCTGGTTTTTGTGGTGGTCTATGTGATCGGGGTTGCTTTTGGATCCAGTGACAAGTTGGTATTGGGTTTTGTTGCTCTGACCCTGTATATGAGCCCTTATATGACCAATATCTTTGAGGGGGCCTACAAGTCCATTGATGAGAGTCAGTTTGTCATGATGGACTTTTACGGATTTAACCTTGTTCAGCGCTACCGCTATATCCTGCTTCCGCAAATGGCCAAACCCATTGTCCCGGGACTGATCAATAACTTGTCCGGCATTGTTAAAGGCACATCGATTTTGTCCACCATTGCCATCTCGGAGATCTTCTACACGATCAGTGTAGTCTCCAATCGGACTTATCGGTATATCGAAGGGTATTTTGTTCTTTGGATGGTGTATTTGGTCATTACCATTCCTTTGTCCAGGTTGGCCAAATACTATTCGAGAAAATGGCATTAGGAGGGGCGGATATGGAATTGAAACTGAGAGGGATAATGAAATCCTATAACAAAGAGGTCCTAAAAGGCATCGATCTCGATTTAACAGGCTATCAGGCGATAGGAATTATTGGTCGCAGCGGATGCGGCAAATCAACCTTATTAAGACTCTTGGCAGGCATGGAAGATCCTGACCAGGGCGCCATTCAGATCAATGGCATGACAGTCAATCGATCAAGCCGCAAGGCCTATCAGAGGCAGATTGGCATGGTTTTTCAACAGCATAACCTGTTTCCACATCTGACACTTTTACGCAATATCACTTTGATTCTGGAAAAGATTCGGGGCTATAGCAAAGGGCAAGCGGAAAAGATTGGCAAAGACTTGCTGTCTCAGCTTCATCTGAAGGATGAAATGCATAAGCGTCCAAGTAAAGTGTCTGGCGGCCAGGCCCAACGGGCGGCCATTGCACGAGCGCTGTCTACAGATCCGGATCTGATTTTTATGGATGAACCCACAGCGGCATTGGATCCGATTTTAACCCGCGAGGTCTTAGATGCGGTGACCGGACTAAAAGATTCCGGCAAGGCCTTTGTTTTTGTTACCCATGAGATTTCTTTTGTTAGAGACTTCGCTGATTATGTTGTCTTTATGGAGGATGGGCGCATTGCTGAGAAAGGGGAAAGGCAGATTTTATCCGCACCAAAAACGCATGCCTTAAGGGCGTTTTTGCAAGCGGAAGAAAGTTCGTTAGATAAAGAAAAGAAAGGAGAAAGATATGACCATCAAAGAAATTTACGACTTGTTTGATGCAGTAGGTGTGAGCACCTTTTCTACCATCCATAAGGGGGAAGTGCACAGCCGTATTGCTCATTTTAATGGATATGATGAGGAGGGCATCTATTTTCGAACCATGTGGAACAAACCCTATGCCCGCCAACTGATGGAAACGGGGCAGGTAACGGTATGCGGCGTGACGGATTCTAGAATTCTCGGCCATGATGAAGAGTACGTGCCGGAGTTTCCGCCAGGGTATTCCATCCGCTTGATCGGCAAGGTGAAGTTTGTACCTGAGGATGCCATTCGAGAAAAGGCCAAGACCAACGAGGGCTTAAAGACTGCTGCTCAGGATATGGACAAGTATCCAGCGATGAAAAAGGGGAATTTTGTCATTTATGCGGCCAAGGTAGAAGTCTTTGACTATGATTTTGAAATGAAGAGTCGGGATCATAAGCTGCTGCGTACGCGAGCTTCTTTCGGAGGCATGACCTATAATTTGGCTGGGCCGAGGATCACGGAGACTTGTATTGAATGCGGTAAGTGCTACAAGAAGTGTTCTTTTAAGGCTATCGAGAAGGGATCACCTTATCGGGTAAATCCTCAGCGATGCGACGACTGTGGAGACTGTTTGGAAGTTTGCCCGGTGGGAGCGATCAATCTGTCACAAGCCTTTTAAGGAAATGAATGAAAGAAATGATATAATCAATCTACAGAGCTGGATGCATAGCTTGCAGGAGGATGAGCTTTTGGAACAGATCCGTAGAATTGATTATCGTCAACAGAATAAGGGAATTCAAGATTTTGAGATTCTCACCTTGGAACATTTTTTTGCAAGACGACCGAAAGCGCTGCTGGAAAGGGACCATCGGCTGAATTTTTGGGTGATTTTGTATATCACAGCAGGTCATGGTCGGCATTTCGTTGATTTTGAAGGCTATGACTATCAAGCCGGTGATATTCTCTTTGTCCAAAAAAATCAGGTTCATCGATTTGCTGTTAATGATAGTGCCAGAGGATATGTGATGCATATCAATGAACCCTTTCTGATTCATTTGAATCAGGCCAGAAGAAATGTGTTTTTAGAATTTGTGGATCAGGCATTTGGGTCACCGGTCATAAAGGCAGATGCAAGTCCTGATTCTACCAACAGAAGACTGGTCGACTTACTATTTTCCGAGTATGAACGAGAGGTGAAAAGGGAGGATCAGGTCTTTATTCGGACCCTTTTTGAGAGTTTTGTCCTATCGGTTCGAAAGGATTTTTCTACTAAAACCAATCGATTGAAAGGTTCTGAATATCGGATTTTCGCTGAATTTCGCGATTTGGTTGAACTTCATTATGCTCAGCATTTTACCTTGGATCGATATGCAAACATGATGGGTGTATCAAAAAAAACGATCAATCAGGCCACCCGGGCGATTGTAGACATGTCGGCCAAAGAGTTTGTCAATCAACGGCTCTTTCTTGAAATCAAGCGTTATTTGAGCCAAGGCGAGTTGATGATCTATGAAATCGCAGAGCTTTTGGGCTTTGATGAACCAGCCAATATGACCAAGTTTTTTAAGAATCGGGAAGGCCTTTCACCAAGAGGATTCAGAGCTTTAATCTGAAGTGGCAAAGACAAATAGGGGAGAGAATGATGAATCGAATTGTACTTCTTCGATCCGCTTGCGCGGTGAATGAAGCCTATATGGAGGCTGTACAAAATCGGATGCAGGCCTTGGGTTTGCAAGCAGATCTGCGGGAGTCACAGGATCCGGACTTGTGGACTGCCTATGGCGTTGAGAGTCGTTGCATGATGGGTTATTGTCCGGGCTGTAACTTTCATGGAGATATGGAAGGGTCTTTTTTGCCCGCTTTGGCCATTAATGGACAATTGGTTTTGCATAGCCATTTTCCTACAGATAAAGAATTGGATCAGGTCTTAAGCGAATATTTGAAGTAGGCAGCGGAAGCTGCCTTTTTTTGTTCACAGTTTTGTTACTTAGTCTTGATGATTGGAAGGATTGATTATTGGTATAATTGATGTCAAGAGAAGCATATAACTGGTTTGAACAGAAAAGAGGGTGCCAGATGAGAAAAAATAGATTGAACAAAATAATTGGTGCAATGGGAATGGCATTGACCTTAACTTGTTTTACAGGTCCTGTTGCCATGGCAGTAGAACCGGTGCAGCTTGTTGTTGATGGGAAAGATATTACCGCTATTTCCAATCCAGTCATTGAAAATGACCGGCTTTTGGTGCCAATCCGTTATGTTTCGGAAGCCATGGGAGCAAACGTAGAGTGGGATCCGGACCTTCGAACGGTCCGTGTTTCCAGAGGTAATCTTGATTTTCAGTTGTGGATTGACAATCGCTTGGTTTCCTATGGAAATGGAGACCAATATCAGTTATGCGATGTCTCACCAGCCATCATCAATGATCACGCCTATATCCCTTTGCGATTAATGAGCAATGCATTGTCAGTGGGCATTGACTGGAACGGCTCTACACGAACTGCAACGGTTAATTCCGATGAGTATTCACAGATTGAGCCTTTTTACGGAGCAAAGATTATTTCCCTGAAAGATGGCGATACAGTCAAAGGCGCGGTGCAAATCGCGGTATCCATTCCAAAAGAAGTGCGGTCTCAGGTCAAAGAGACGCAATTGATACTATTGGATCCGGTTACGGCTAAAGGCTTTGTGGTAGCCCGTGAAAATGGGGCGAAGGATCTGCTTACTTATGTGCCGAAAGTGGAAGACCGTGGCAATCAGGTTTTGGCTTTGGCTCTTTATGACGAAAAGCGACAATTCATGGGCGGTCATGCGGTTGCGGTTACGGTTGATGTGAATCCATGGGTTGCCTTGCAAGGTCTTGACGGAGGACAAACACTTGACTCTGTGACCATGGGTCAGAAAATGAATTTTTTGGCGGAGTCTGTCACCTACAAGTTAACGAATCTGGCAACGGGCAAAGAGACCGTGATTGAGAAACGAGACCCGGAAGGCACTTATACCTGGAAGCCAACTTATGAGCAGAATGGCACATATCGTGTGCAGGTTTTTGCGTTTGACGGCGATGGGAACAGCTATGCCAGTGATGGGGTGGATGTGAATTTCCAAGTGGAACCCTATTTCAACTTGAAAGGGGTAAAGAATGGCGCTACGATCAGCAATCCTGTTACCCTTCGGGCAAGCCGGAATTTTGATGTAACAGAGACCGCTTACTTTGTGCGGGATGTAAAAACCGGCAAGGTAGAATTAATCAAAGAGCTGCCTTATGGGGAGGTTGATTGGTTCCCTGGACCGGAAGATTCCGGAGAGAAAGAGCTTTATGTGCAGGTCAAGGATGTTCGCGGACGCTTGCAAACCACAGAGCCGATTCGGGTTACGGTTGATGGCAGCCCCAAGCTTACGCTCAAAGGTGTCGGTCCCAATGAGGTGATTACAAAGTGGGCGGATCTTACGGTAGAATCCAATGTAGACTTGGACCAAGTACGCTATATTTTAACCGACCGATTGACGGGCCAGCAAAGGGTGATTGGAATTAGCAGTCAGCTAGATCAAGCGGTACGCTACAATGCCAAGGATTCTGATCAAGGGCCGGTTCGCATTCATGCTGAAGCAGTCTACAAGGGGAAGACCATCACCACCGGAAATACCAACTTCAAGGTTTACCGTGGAGAGACCTACGGACCAGAAGCGGTTGTTGAGAAAAGCGCGTTTTTGGATTTTGCATCCAATATGGCATTGGAGTCATTTCATAAGACCGGCATGTCTGCAGCCTTGCAGACCGCGCAGGCCATCCTGGAAACAGCTTCTGGCCAGCGACTGCCGGTGGATCGATACACCGGTAAGTTCTCCTATAACCTCTTTGGCATTAAAGGGTCAGCCGACAACGGCTCTGTTACCTGCAGCACCTGGGAGGTTTATAATGGCATGACTTATCGGGTGGATGCAGATTTTCGAGCTTATTATAATGTGCAGCAGGCATGGGATGATCATAAGCGAATTTTGTTGGAACTGTCCCGTTATCAGCAGTATCGGGAGGTCATGCATGATTCGACCCAGGGCGCCTGGGCGATCCGGCGTGCCGGATATGCCACAGATCCCAAATATCCTTTAAAGTTGATCGATATCATCAAAAAGTATGATTTGATGAAACTGGATCAAGTGAAAATACATTAAGAACAATAAAAAAGCAGCCAATGGCTGCTTTTTTTAGTATCCCAAGTTTTCGTTAACCAAAATTACGTGGATGCGGTCTGGTCGGGTTTGCCAACGAATGGTGGCATAAGATGCACAGATTCGTTCCGGGCTTTTGCAATTGCTGCATTGGCCGGTTGTCGCGCATGGTGTTTTGCGGCTTAGGCGTACACTGTTGGATGGGGCTGCGAAGTTACGAAGACGCTCGTAAGCGGCTGCTTCATCTTTAACCAATTTATTTACGCCTGCAATGACAATTACCTTGTCTGGGCCATAGATCATGGAAGCCACGCGGTTACCGTTGCCGTCGATGTTGACCAATTCACCCTCTTCCGTTAAGGCATTGGTGCTGGTGAAATAGTAGTTGGCCCCAAAGCTTTTTCGGTAGATTTTGGTGATATCCTCTTTGGTCAAGCCTTCCGCATATCGGTCCCAGAAGATAAAATCTTCATTTCGCAGCCAATTGATTATACCGGTTTCAAAAAGTGTCATGGAACCGCCGACAGACACGGTGGATCCCTTTGCGCAGAGATCGTTCAGGATATTCATCATTGCTTCCTGATTATCCGCGTAATAGCCATTCATGCGGTTTTTCTTCAAGTTGTCCAAGGTTTTTTCAATATGACGTTGTGTAACAAACGCTGTATTTTGATCCATGATTTCCCTCCTCCAATTTTCCTTTATTGTATCAAAAGCCGGCAGGGAAACAAATCTTTTACAATCAATTGCTTTAAATTGCCAATGATTGGTCTTGTCTTCTTCTTCAAATACATTGTCGACTTGCACACAGTTATAGTCACAAAAAAAGCCGTCCTTATGGACGGCCGTTGCGGTGTCGATTTTCTTGGCAACGCGGGCAAGTGCAATCGCCTTCTATCAAAAGCCGCTTGCCTTCGACAATACTTTCAGCGACTTTCTGTCTTGCGTTTTTATAAATGCGCTGGAAGGTGGTTCTGCTGATACCCATCTGTTCAGCACATTGCTTTTGATCCAGATGCTCCAAATCCATCAAGCGGAGACTTTCCACTTCTTCCAGTTCCAGCGTTACATGTTCTACATCAGGGTGTCCGACTGGTCCGAAGGCGCCGTATCGCGGACGTTGTCCAATTCTTCGATGTTTTCTTGGTCTAGGCACAATTACTCATCCTCTTTTGGGAAACTCGAGAGGCGTTCTTTCAATTCTTCCAAACGTTCTTCATGGAATGCAATGGCTTCCTCTACATGCGCGCGTTGTTGCACGTAGGCAAAACGTCCGTAGCAGGGTCTTGTTTCAGCGGGGCGTTCAAGCGTTGATTGAGCGCTCATTCCGTACCCTCTGCCTCGGCCCGTTCCCATGCCGCGTCCCATGCCTCTCTGCTCTCTCATCATACCATATCCGGGGCGATCCCAGTACCGGCAGTTTCGATGGTTCCTCATATTCTCACCTCCTTATGAAATGGGCATATGCCCTTTATGTTTTAAGCATACGCTTGTTTTGGGCATATGTCAATAATAAAATTTTGAAACAATTGTTGACGACGGGAAAAAAAGGGGGTACTATATCGATAGACGATAGAACGAGGATCGATAGATCGAGGATCGATAGATCGAAGTTCGATGGTTTCAAGAAAGGGGATTACCATTGAAAAAGAGAGGACCATTAACGGAAGCAACCTATTATATCTTATTGACCCTGCAAGAACCCAATCACGGATATGGGATAATGCAGATGATTGAACAGATTACAGACGGTGAGGTGGAAATCGGACCAGGAACTCTGTACGGTGCCTTGGGCAAGTTGGAAAAGCAGGGAGCGATTCAGACTACGGTTTGTCCGGACTCATCGGATACGCGAAGAAAATGCTATGTATTGACGGAGTCGGGACAAGAGCTGCTGGTCGAAGAATACCAGCGTATGAAACGGGTGTTGGCGAACTCAGAAGAACTGATAAGGGGGGCAATCTAATGAAAGCGATGAAACGCATGCATAAATTGTTTTTTGTTTGGCAGGAGCAAGAAGAGGAGAAGTGGCTTAGATCAATGGCGGCGCAGGGTTGGCATTTGCGCAAGGTGGCTTTTTGCACCTATTACTTTGAGCAAGGGGAGCCGGAAGATATTGTTTATCGGCTCTACTCTTATCCAAAAGGGGAGTCGGAACTGCAGTCCTGTATTGCCTTGTTTGAAGATATGGGCTGGGAATGGGTTGATCGGATCTTAAGTTGGCAGTATTTTCGAAAGCCTCATGAAGAAGGGAAGATGGACGAGATTCTGTCGGATAACGAGTCCAAATGGGACGCCTTGAAGCGATGGAGGAATTTCGCTGCAATTTTTGCGGCATTGAACCTGTTTAACTTTGTTAACATTACTTTCTTGAGCGAAGGCTTGGGTCAATGGCATTCATGGCCCATGACGCTTCTTCGAATCTTAATTTTGGCGCTGGTTGTCGTATTAGCAAGAGGCATGATGCGGATTCAACATAGGATGAATGAATTGAAGGATTCAGAACTGTAATTTATAGGAGTGAAAAAACCCGAAATTGTTTCGGGTTTTTTCTTGTTCTTTTACAAAATATCCCTTACACTATAATTGGCATATGCCAATTAAGGAGGTCGATGATATGAGGATTATGATTAGTGCATCAGACAACAATCCGGAAGCTTTTGTTTCGGATCATTTCGGACGCAGCCCCTATTTTGCTTTCTATTCAGAGCTGCAGAATCACTATGATTTTTTACGGAACTCAGCGGTTAACTATGAGCACGGCGTTGGGATTTCCATTGCTCAAATGGCAGTGGATCAAGGCGTTGGTGCGATTATTTGCAAAAAGCTGGGGCCCAAGGCACTACGTATTATCCAAGAGAGTCAAATTCCCGTCTATGAGTCTCCTGCGGGCACTTTGGAAGATGTTGTCGACGCATTCAAGAAAGGAACCTTGATTCGACTTGTTTGATTTGGCTGTGATAAGCGGAAAGGGCGGGACGGGGAAAACATTAGTGGCAACAACACTTTCAGCTTATCTGAAATGGGATTACATAGATTGTGATGTCGAGGCACCCAATGGTGCCTATTTGATGGATCCGATATGGGAAGCTTCATATGACGTGGCCATGCCCATGCCAAAAATCGATGCCACAAAGTGCAATCGATGCGGTGCATGTTTGCGCTTTTGTCGTTTTCATGCCCTGGCATTGAGCTTAAAAGAGCCTATGCTTTTTCCGGAGCTTTGTCATGGCTGCATGGGGTGTGTTTCGGTATGCGATCAAGGCGCTATCAAGCGCTCAGCACGAAAGATTGGTGTGGCACGGCAAGGAAAAACACAAAACCAGAGGGTTTGGGAAGGATGTTTGGATCTGTCTGAACCCATTGCACCACCAGTTATTCATGGAGTTAAACTCCTAAGCAAGAATGGCAATGGACGAGTATTGGATGGTCCTCCAGGCGCATCTTGCAATTTAATTGAGACATTAAAGGGGATTGATTACGCTCTGCTGGTCGCTGAACCTACGCGGTTTGGGATTCATGATTTCAAAGCGACAGTTGAGGTGCTTAAGCGGTTGGGGATTCCGGCTGGAGTCGTAATCAATCGGTCCTTTGGTGATGAGGAAGGGCTGCGCGCTTATATTCAGCGAAAGGGACTTTCTCTCTTGGGTTCAATTCCTTTTTCAGAGCGTATTGCCTATGCCTACAGTCAAGGGAATTTTGAAGTTCTAATGGCGGAAATGAAGCCTTATTTGGATCAATGGGCTGAAATAATTCTGGATGCGGGGAGGCGGGCTAGCTCATGAAATGGGTCATTCTCAGTGGTAAGGGCGGTGCCGGCAAAACTATGATTGCATCTGGATTTGCCTCTTTGTCGGATGAAACATGGTGCAAGATGGATGCGGATGTGGATGCTGCCAATCTGGCTTTATTATTTCCGGAAACCAATCGAATTCATCAACGTGCTTATATAGGTCGCGAGAAAGCATTTATCGATCAAGACCGATGCAATCAATGCGGCGCATGCAAAAAAGCTTGTCCGCAAGAGGCCATTCGTCTTCGCAACAACCGCTTGGTCGTTGAGCCGATTTTTTGCGAGGGATGCGGACTCTGCGGTCTTTATTGCGAGCAAGCAGCCATTATGATGGAGCCCATGCAAGCGGGACAGATGTATGACGATCAAACAAGTCAGGGACCCTTGGTACACGCCCGGCTCTTTCCAGGCGAAGCGGGCAGCGGAAAATTGGTTCATCACCTAAGACGGATTGCAGAACCAAAAGCCTTGAATTTATTGATTGATGGACCGCCGGGAACGGGGTGTCCGGTGCTGGCCTCCTTGAATGGATGCAGTCTTGCCATTGTTGTTATGGAGCCTACCTTGTCAGGTATGGCAGATGGGTTTCGGACCATTGAATTGGCAAAGGGCATGAAGGTGCCAACCTGTATTGTTGTGAACAAATGGAATTTAAATAAGGATATGGAGCGAAGCATCGCTCGAAAAGCGGAAGTGGAAGGCATCCCGATTGCAGGGATTATTCCTTTTGATCCGCAAGTGGTTGAGGCTTTGCGTCAGGCGAAGCCTGTTACGGAGATGGAAAATTCTCCGGCTAGTCGCGCGATTAGCGCGATTTGGGAAAGGTTGCTGACACAACACACATAAAGTTCTCCTCGAAAAGCACGCCCTTGGACAAGGCGTGCTTTTCACCATGTTTGGAGACTTTTCTTTCTTTGATCATATCGAACCAGACCTGAAAAGCCGATTTGTTTGAGTAAAGGGATCATACGATCAAAGCCGCGGGCTAGATCAGCTGGCTTATGGGCATCGCTTGCCAAAGTGATTAAACGACCGCCGGCCTGATAATAGCGTCTAAGCAAGGCGAGAGACGGGAAAGAGTCCTGACAGGCCTGGAAGAGGCCTGAGGTGTTGACTTCCAAGGCGATTTCCCGCTCGATCAGCAGGGCGATGATTTTATCAATCTGAGGATGGAATTGACTTTCATCCATCAGGGTGTAGCCTTCGTCAACGATATATCGCTTGATAAGATCAAAATGCGCCAAAACATCGAAATCGCCGACTGCAAGGGCTTGATAAAGAGCATCATAATAAGCAGCAATGGCTTTTTCTTGATTCTTGTACTTGCGCAGATAGGTGCGCAGGGTGCCCTTTTCCAAGTCATGGGTGCTGCCAATGATAAAATCCCAAGGGTATTCTTGAACCAGGGAATTTGCGCTTTCTGGGTAGTTGGCGATTTCATCGAGTTCCAAGCCGATCTGGATGGTTAATTGACCGGCATGTTTTTCTTGAAGCTGCTGCCATATTTGAAAATAGCTTTCCGGTTGAAAATGCAAATAGTTTGGGCTGTATGGACCGAAGGAATAATGGTCGGTAATGGCGATCTCCTTTAAGCCTAAAGAAAGCGCAGCCTCACATATTTCATGGGGCTGCGCTTTGGAATCAAACGAAAAGTTTGAATGAATGTGATAATCCAGCATCAGATCCTCCTGTAGGTTAGATACTTTTATTAAAGATGAATATATCTTCGCTAAGTATTTAGCGGAGTGAACCAATCCGCTAATATACGTTAAAGCGAAAATGGTCTGAGCTGAACAAAGTTCAGCTCAGAATTCATTATACCAGAGATTCTAGGAATTGACACGGTCCGTCAAGCCTACTAGATTGAAGCACTCTGCTTCATTTCGAATGATTTTCTTGATTTGATTGATGGCGTATCGGCGGCCATCAATGCCAAGGTTAGTAAGGTTTTCGAATAGATCGTTCAAGCCTTCCTTGATCACATCATTGTTGTAAGTATAGTGGCCGGCCAATTCGGTGATGGTGAACATGAGATCAGGATTTGCCTTGATTTCTTCCGATGTCATTTCCAGTTGTTCGCCAACCAGCCATTTTCTGTATCGACCGCCGGCAAGAATCTCATCTTGCAATGTTGCGTGAAGAGTGGATCGTTTTTCCAGTCGTCCCGCTTCAAATTCTTTCTTTTCTACTTCCATCAGATTCAGGTAGGCGCGAGTTTCAGCTGTTCCATAAGCGGGAGCCACATTCATGGCTGTAATACCAACGGCCGGATGCTGCAAGAGGATGGTGTCTGGCAGGTAATCACCGTTATGCTCTTTTAGACCAACGCCGTACTTTTTCGCCAAGTTGGATAAAACTTTAGCATTTTCTGCAGAGAAATTGCCAACATTTTCTGTCAGTCTTGTCAGTGTGCCGGTTTGTCCAACGATAAAAGCGGGACGAGGAAGAGCTTCAGCATCCAAACGTTCTGTCAGGGTTTGAATGAAGCCTTCATAAACTTCTGAAGATGTTAGTCCGCCGTTGGTTTCTTCAGTTCCTACTTCGTAAGACACTTCAGGAAGATTGTTTTCTTTTCTAAAAGTTTCACAGTGACGGATTAAGTCGATTGTACGGTCTAGAACCACATCCAAAGGAATGACTTTTCCTGTTACATAAGGGTCTTTTGTCGGATCAATATGCAGAAGATCGAAACCGTTCAGCATGTCTGCTTCGTAGGATTGACGTGCCAGGCGCATAGCTTCCTCTTCTGGAAGATGATCGTTGCGTTCCTTGTCTCGTTGCCATGGTCCGCCATGGTCGCGGCAAAGGAAGTAGTCACCAGTAAAATTCACATCTTCAGCAATGCGTTTCAAATCCTGGGCAAATCGTGTCTGGTCCCAGCCGCAGACATATCCGCCACCCAGTTCATCCAAGTCTACTTGGTTTCGGCTGGCAATGAACATCAGCGGGAATCTCTTCTCTTCTGCCAATTCAAAGCAAGCGGTAATAAGGGTGTCAGACATGGGTCCGATCCCCAACATAGTCGCTTTGTCATCAGGATTTTCCAGCAGATAGTTTACGTAAGTTGCCAATTTGTTTTGATTCATCTCTACTCCTCCTATTTTTAGCCATACAAATGGCCGAAGCATTTTCAGCGTCGGCCATACGTGTGTGTTCTATTTCTTTGAATCGTAATGTTGTTGCAATTTTTTCATCAATGCGGCTGATTTTTTAATCGCATCGCCAACGCCAATGCGTACAACCGTTTTCCCTGCAAAACGTTCTTCGTTTTTGATTTGCATGTCTTTTGTCAATACAACATAGTCAGCAGAGGCAACGTCATCAGCAGTCAAAGTGTTTTCGATTCCGATGGACCCTTGTGTTTCAACTTTTACATCAAAGCCTGCTTCTTTTGCTGCAGTTTCAATGGCTTCAGCAGCCATATAAGTATGTGCAACACCAGAAGGACAAGCAGTTACAGCTATAACTTTCATATCCAAGACTTCCTTTCTCTGAATGGTTTTATTCGAATGAGATGTCCAGCTCGTCAACGTCTCCGCCAGTAACTGCTACATCTTCAGTAACTTCTTTTTTCAACAGGTTAACAACCAAGGCAGTTACAACAACACCAACCAAAGTCGCTACGATATATGCCAATCGGTTCTCAACAACCGGCAATACAATCCATCCGCCCCAAGGAGCGTTGTTTGCTGCACCCATCAAGAATGCTGTTACGGAACCGGCAGCGCCACCAATCATGATAGAAGGGATAACGCGTAGCGGATCGGCTGCTGCAAATGGAATCGCACCTTCTGTGATTCCGATGAAGCCCATGATCAAAGCGGCTTTACCAGCTTCACGCTCTTCTGTGCGGTATTTCTTAGGAGCCAAGAATGTTGCCAAAGCAAGACCTAGTGGAGGTGTACAGATTGCAACACCAACTGCACCCATCAACTCTGGATGTGTTGTAATCAAACCAGCTGCAAAGAAGTAAGCCGTCTTATTTACAGGACCACCCATGTCAAATGCCATCATGGCGCCCAAGATGATACCCAAAACAATTTTGGAAGAACCTTGCATGCCTGATAACCATGCTTCCAATCCGCCCATTGCGTTTGCAATTGGCTGACCCAAGACGTAAGTGATCAAGAGACCTACAACCAATGTACCTACCAAAGGAATAACAAAGATTGGCATTACAGAACGCATTACTGGTGGAACCTTGATTTTTTTCAAGTAGAATACAACGATACCTGCAACCAAACCGGCAATGATTCCGCCCAAGAAACCAGCGCCCATTGAGTTTGCCAAGTATGCGCCGATCATTCCGGGAGCGATACCAGGTCGGTCAACCATAGAGAATGCAATAAATCCACCAAGAACCGGTACAAACAAAGTCAATCCGGCAATACCAATATCAGACATTGCTTTCAAGAATCCTGTATCAGGTACAGCTGCTTTACCAGAGATCATAACGGCTAGCGCCAAAAGTACACCGCCGGCTACTACGAATGGGATCATGTACGATACACCTGTCATAAGGTGCTGTCGAGTGTTTTTCATCATTTCTTTCATTTGTTAAGAAACCTCCTATCGGTTTATTAAAAATAAGTACTTTCTTTGCAATCGGGCCCAGAGATTGAAAAGAGAATAAAAAAACTTGTTCAGCGGCACACCAGAGAAAGGGGGAATCAGGAGATTCCCTCCTGGTATGCAGCTGTAACTAACAATGAAAAGAGTTGCTAATTTTGCAAAGCTGCCTCAAAGATCTCGTTCAATTGACCGAGCAAGGCTGCTTCGTCTTTAGATTCCATCAATTCTTGACGGAAGTCTTCCTTCATCAAGCGACGGGATAGAGCCGCAAGAATTTTTAAATGCGCGTTGGAAGCAGCAGCTTCAGGAACGGCAATCAGGAATACCATATGTACAGGTTTTTCATCCAGAGACTCCCATTCGATTCCTTCTACGCTGCGGCCAAAGGCAACAGTTGGTACCTTTACGGCATCTGTTTTACCATGAGGGATGCCAACGCCAAAACCGATGCCGGTTGTAGATAGGTCTTCTCGACGGAATACCTCTTCTACATAGGCGTCAAAGTCATTAAGACGCTCATCCTGGTGGATTTGCTCTGCAAGTTTGGTGATCGCTGTTCTTTTGTCGCCCGCTGAAAGGGACAGATCGATTAGCGATTCATTAATGATTGTGTTCATGAATTACTTCCTTTCCTGTAACAATTTGATAAATCGAGTCGGCATCTGTGGCCGATCGAAGCGCCTGAACCAATGCTTTGTTTCGGATCATGGCATAGAATCCTTTGAAGAATTGCCGTACATAACGGCTATCGTCAAATTTGAATGCGAGCATAAAGATCAGTTCCACTGAGTCATCGCCCCATTTGACAGGTTTGTCGAGACTTACCATGGCAATGGATGGTCGCGTGACAAAGGGTTGTTCTCCATGGGGAATGGCAATGCCATATCCAATAGAGGTATGGGTGATCTTTTCTCGTTCTAAACAAGATTGGGTGAATCCCTTGGTAACGGCGCCTTGGGCTTCCAAGGCGTTGCCTAGAAAGCGAATGGCGGATTCCGCATCAGCAAAAGACTGCTTTGGAAAGATCAGGCTCTTGCGATACAATTCGGGATTCGGTCCTTCCAGAGATTTGCTTTGGAAGGTTTTTGTTTCCGTTACATTTCGGATATACTTGCGTATTTTTTGAATATCTCGATCACCGACCAGCGGGTTGATGAGAATCACCGGCTTGTCGTAGCCCCGTAGGGGAATGGTTGAGATGATAATGTCATAATCCAGTGTTTGGATTCGGCTCACATCATGGTAAGAGGTGATTTCTACGATTTTCAGATCCGAAATGGATTGTTCCAATCGTACCGCCGCCAATTGAGCGGTTCCAATGCCGCTGGAGCAAACAATGACCGCTCGGGTCAGGGTTTTCTTTCTCTCCAGTGCCGCACCGAAATGCATGGCCAGATAAGCGACTTCCTCTTCTGTGACTTTGATGCCGTAGTATTTTTCAAATAAAACACTGCTTGACCAAGCGGCGCCAAATACGGATGGATATTTTAGCTTGATTTCATTAAGCAGCGGGTTTTTTAACCGCAATCCATATTTTAGCCGGTTGATTGTCGGACGAAGGTGAAGTATCAACCCCGTCAGCAATTGCTGATCGTCCTGCAGGTCTACCGAGAGAACGATACCCACCAAATGAATAATCTCCTTGGCCAGGTCTCGGACGAAATCATCAGATGAATCGATAATTTCTTCCGATCGATCGATGGTGAAACCCTGTTGCATTTTTGAACCCAATATATGAAGAGAAATATAACCAATTTCCGCTTCAGGAAGCTTAAGCCCGTAAAGCTTTTCAATTTCCCTTGCGATTTCTTTGGCAATTTCATATTCGCGTTTTTGCTGAATAGCCAACAGTTGGTCGCTTTCCATTTTGATGTCTTTATTCTTCTTGATCCGTTCCAAACTAATGGCGATATGGATCAAAAGACAGGTGAAAGCGTCTTCCGCCAATGGAAACTCAGATGTTTCTTCCGCTTGCTTGAGAACACGCTCGATGCCTTCCAAATCCGTATCGGGGAACAACTCCTTTAATTGAAGGTAGTTGACATAGTCGATCCGGCTGGTGCTAAGATCATCGTTGAGCTGAAGAATATTCTCCAGATCCTGGTCGGTTTTTAGAATATCCAACAGATCTGCCATGGCATTTCTGATCTGCTGCTCATTGCCTCGGATGCTTAGTCCTTCTTTTTGCTTTCGCTTGAGGATAATGTCATATCGAGACAGCCAGTTTTCCACATCTTCCAAATCGTTGTAAACGGTTACCCGACTGACAAAAAGTTCATCGGCTAACTGCTGCATGGTCAGATGGCTTTGTGAGAGCAAGAGCTTCTTAATGAGAAAGAAACGTCTGTCCTCCGCGCTAAAGGGCGAAATGTATTGGGATGCTTCCTCGATTAAATGGTCAAGTTTGCGCTTCCCGTTTTCATCGGTTTCAATCCAAACCCCGATACGCGGTTTCTTATGCAATTGAATGGTTGGATATTTTTCCATCAGGAAATCGTTTAAGTCATTCAGATCATTCCGGATGGAGCGATTGGAAACATCCAGCCGCATGGCAATCGTATTGATCGTCAGCGGTTCGGTTTCCGCGGCAAGAATCTTAAGAATCTCACGGCTTCGCTTGTTCTTTAACGTTTTCATGAAACATCCTTTCTGTTTGGCCAATGAGGCAAAAACATACGATATGTTCCTGTGACCTCATCATATCATGGATAAATTGTTTTTATGGTCATACTTCATGCCGAAATAATGCGGCAACCTTTTACAAATGCGGCAAAGGTAGAAAAAATCCACCTTGTAAGTAAGGTGGATTAAGTAAAGCATATCATTTTTATCTTGTAATTTGCAAATGTGGCAAGATTGTATTGATTTCCTCTTTTGTTGCAAAGTCGGTGCCTTCCTTGGTAACTGCAATCACAGAAGCGGCAGATGCTATTTTTACACAATCTTCTAAGGGAAGACCTTCATCCATGGCGTAGACATAACCAGCAACCAGAGAATCACCGGCGCCCACCGTGCTTAATACCTGCACTTTGGGGACTTTAACCCTTATCATTTGGTCTTTGTCGATAAAGAGAGAACCGTCTCCGCCCATGGAAACACAGACTCTTTCAATCCCTTTTTCCAGCAAGGGTTGAACCGCTTTTTGGATGTCCTCGGCAGTCGTAAGTTGCTTACCCGTCAGAGTTTCCAATTCTTCCTTGTTAGGCTTGATAAAATTCGGAACAGCGGCTTCATTTGCCTTTAAAAGTTCTCCGTTGATATCCAGCGCAACCTTTGCGCCTGCTTGCTTTGCTGTGTTTACCAGCTTGGTGTAAAAATTGGCTGGCACGCCTTTGGGCAGTGAACCGGCAATTACAATCCAATGATTGGGTTTGAGCGCAAGTTTGAAGGTTAGGAGGAAATCCTCAAGGGTATCGGACATGACCAATGGACCTTTTTCATTGATGTCGGTGGTGGATCCTGTATCCAGTGAAACGACTTTTTCATTGGTACGGGTTTCCCCTGGAACCTGCGTAAACCGGTGGGGAATCTCCAAGAGATCCAACTGGTCTTTGATCCAGTCGCCGGCGGAACCGGCCAATAAACCCATGGCCAAGTTTTCTTTGCCGTTTCGCTGCATAAAACGCGAGACGTTAATGCCCTTGCCGCCAGGATCTTTAACAACCTTCTCAATTACATTCACCTGGCCGGGAAGGAAGTGTTCCATATAAACAGTGCGGTCAATGGCTGGGTTCATCGTTACTGTAATGACCATGATTATCCCTCCCGATTGACAAGATTTAGGATCTCTTTGTCAAGTTTTGCCACATTTGGTTGGTAAGTTTTTAACAATTGGCAAACACCGCTGATTTCATAGGCACCCAATGCGGCAGGAATGAAAATACTGTCACCCATTGTAAAAGATACGGTCGTATCTCCAGCTGTAATTGCACCTTGTCCGTCAACACAAGACAGGATATGGAATCGTTCCGGATCACTGTTTCCTTCATAAGATGGATGAATATCCAGGTGTTCCAAGGAAAAATTGCGATCATAGCAATAGTAGGTATGGACGAATGTTTCTTCCTCGAACTTTAATCCTTTTTCCAGTTTCCCTTCCAGTTCCAAGTCGGTTACATCCAGAGCCTTGTCGATATGCAGTTCACGTCCACGTCCGTAATCGTAGACCCGATAGGTGGTATCGGAGTTTTGATTGATTTCGGCAACCAAGACATCTGGACCGATGGCATGAATGGTTCCGGTGCTGACGTAAACAACATCGCCTTTCTTCACGGGAACTTTGTTCAAGTACTCGTCAAAGCGATTTTCCTCAATGGCTTGACGAAATTGTTCTTCATTACAATCTTTCAATCCCACATAGAGGCAGGCCTCATCAGAATAGGTGTCAACCACATACCAGGCTTCTGTTTTGCCCATTTCTCCTTCGTGTTCCATGGCGTAGGCATCGTCAGGGTGAACCTGAACAGAAAGGGATTCGCTGGTTGCAATTTGCTTATAAAGAAGAGGGAACCATTCTGGTGGAATTTCTGTACCTAAAAAGCCTTTTGCGTCCATTACAATGAGTTCCTGCAAGGTTTTCCCTGCCAGATCGCCATTTACAACAATGCTGGTTCCATTGGCGTGATTGCAAACATCCCAGGATTCACCGATTTTTCCTTCCGGTACATCATTGCGGAAGTCGGAAAAATGGGTGCAGCCCCAAGGCTTGTCTTTATATACCGGTTTGAATGTTAATGGATAGTACATGGTTTCCTCCTTTATAAGGCGTAATTGAAGGCGGCCAGTTCATTATGAATGCTTTCTTCTGTAGGAAGAATAGTAATGCCGGCTTCTTTGGTTTTGGAATAGTCGAGCCGCAAGTCGCGCGGATGGTCTTTGAACTTGTCTTTTGCGCAGATGATCGTCTCATCGATAATGGCTTCCGACAGATCGATTTCTTTTAGAATGAAACGAGCGGTTTCGTAACGGCTCATTTTGTTTTCGCTGCCGAAATGGTAAATGCCTTTTGGCAATTCAAAGATTTGGTCAAACTGCTCAATCAGATCGTATGCGCAGGTTACACCACGGAATTCATTGGGGGAAGCTTGCGTAGGCTTCCGGCGCAGGGCTGCCGAAAAGACATCCCAGAAAAGGGTGTAGCCGTTGGGCAGATTTCGCTGTGGCAGGCCAAAGAGCCAGCTCAGGCGCAAAATAACCGCATCGGTATCCAAGGCTTGAATCGCTTGTTCAGCTGCGTATTTGGTTTGTCCATAAACTGTATCGGGGACTGGAGTCGTATCGACTGTGTATGGTCCCGGTTCTGAATTGCCGTTAAAGACCTGCTCTGTGCTGAAGAATAGAAGCTTAGCCTGGTGTTTGGCACATTCCTTTGCAATATGTTCAGCAGCATCGGTATTGACACTTTTGGCCAGATCCGGATGGTCTTCACAGACTTGTGTCATGGCAATTGCAGCTGCATGAATGACGTGAGTCGGTTTGAATTCTTTAAAGGTTTTGCTGACCGCTTGGTGGTCGGTGATGTCCAACTGGTCACGGTCAAGGCTTAGGATCTCCCATTGATCAGCATAGGCTTTAGTGGTGCGGGACATTAAAAATCCCTTTCCACCGGTAATGAGTACGCGCTTCATGTTACCCTCCTTAAATCACTTGAATTGGCAATTCGGAAATCTGTTTTTTGATTTCCGGTTCCAATTCCTTTTCCACAATCATGCAGTCAAAATCTTTTAGATTAGCGAATTGATAGAGACCGGAAGAGTGAAATTTCTTGGTTTCCACCAATAGAATTTTCTTGCGTGCGATGGACATTAAAACCCGTTTGGTGTTCCCATCGTCAATATTATAGGTCATGATGCCTAAATCGGCAGGTATGCCGCAAGTGCTCATAAAGATCTTGTTAACGCGGATGCGAGTCAGGTTCTCCATGGTTTCCGTTCCGGTAAAACCGCCTTCATCTTGGTTGTAGACACCGCCGGGGCAAACCATGCGAAGATTTTGATTGCGGCATAGGCGGTAGAGGATTTCCAGGTCATTGGTGACAACGGTTAATGGATTTTGGTATTGGACCAGCTCTTCTGCCAAGGCAAGGGTTGTCGATGAGATGTCGATAAAGATCACATCATTGGGTTCAATCAATTCCATGGCCTTTTTTGCAATAATGTGCTGATCGGCAGAAAGCGTGGAACGTCTCGCATCAATGGACTGAATTTCTACTGGCAGGGTTTTTAAGATGCCACCGCCATAGGTTCTTTCCAGAATGCCTTCTTTTTCCAGGGCTTGCAGGTCTTTTCGGATGGCGTCTTCTGACATGCCGAATTGCTGGCTCAGGTCTTTTACCCGAACCCGGCCCTCGTCTTTTAGGATTTGAATAATTTGATTCATTCGTTCTTGAGGAAACATTTTTCACCTCGATTATTGTTTTTTATCGATTCACGATTTTATTATATAGAAGAGAAAAGGCAGTTACAAGGCGATATTTCATATATATAGTAAAAAGAAGGGCACATTAATCTGGAAAAAAATGAAGAAATTGCAGATGGAACAAGAATTAACTATAATAAACGTGAGTAATCAATAAAAAACGATAAAGAGAGGATCGTGAAAATGGATCGATTTCAAAAAATGAAAGAATCACTGCTTGCCTTTCAACGGGAGATTTCCATTGAACGGGCCAGATATTATACAGAAAGTCATCGACTGACAGTAGGAGAATCGGAGATTATTCGCCGTGCCAAGGCAACGGCGCACATTATGGATTCTGTAGAGATTTCCTTGCGGGAAGGGGAGATCCTGGCGGGCAACCGTACGGTGAAACCCAGATCTGGCATCATGTCGCCGGAAATGAGTCCTTACTGGATTTATGATGAAAGAGATAGTTTGGGAACGCGCCCTCAAGATCCTTTTGTATTCCAACCGGAAGACAAAGCGGAATTTGAAGAAGAACTCTATCCATATTGGAAGGGTTTGAGTTTGAAAGATGAGATTGAAGGCTTGATCCCGGATGAGGTGCAGGCTGCCAGAAAGACAAAGATTGTAAAATTGAATCAAACCGATAAAGGCCAGGGGCATATTATACCGGATTTTGAGCGGGCACTTCAGTTGGGCTTGATTGGAATGCTGAATGAAGTGATGGAACAGCAACCGCAAACCGAGACCCATCAAGCCATGGCGATTACGATCAAGGCAACTTCCCGTCATATTCTACGCTACGGGGAGTGGATTGCAGCAGAGATGCTTAATGAGAAGGATCCAGTACGGTTGGCTGAATTGGAAGAAATGCGGCATATTGTGGTTCGCGTTGCGACGGAAGCCCCGCAGACTTTCCATGAAGCTGTGCAGTTGTTCTGGTTTTTGAATTTAGCTTTGCAATATGAGTCCAATGCATCCAGCATATCTTGCGGAAGATTTGACCAATATATGTTTCCTTTCTTAAAGCGGGATTTGGATCGCGGTGTTTCTGAAAAGAAACTCAAGGATCTTTTGAAAATGCTTTGGATCAAAATGAATGATGTTGTGCTTTTGCGTAGCCGTGAAAGTGCTAAGTATTTTGCCGGATTTCCAACGGGCTATACCATTATTCTGGGCGGGGTAGACGATCAAGGCTGCGATGCGGTAAACTTATTGTCTGAGTGGATTCTAGACACCTATGCCGAGATCCGTTTGCCGCAACCAAATTTGGGTGTGCGGGTGAATGAACGGACACCGGAACGATTTTTTAGAAAGACGGCGGAAACTGTTCGATTGGGAACGGGAATTCCGCAGATATTCAATGATGAAGTTATTATTCCGGGCTTTTTGAATCGCGGCATCTCTTTAAAAGATGCGCGGGACTATGCGGTTGTCGGCTGTGTGGAATTGAGTTTGCCCGGCAAGTTATATGGACTTCATGATATTGCGCTTTTCAACTTGTTGAAAGTGCTGCAAGTAGTACTAGATGAGGATGCATCCAAGATAACCTCCTATCGGTGCTTGGTTGACACCATCAAGGAAACCATTCGTACATATGTAAAAAGAATGGTGGAAGGATCGAATGTAGTGGACGGAGCCCACGCGAAATTCGCGCCGATTCCACTGCTTTCGTCCTTGATGGATGAATGTGTGGTCAGCAGCAAAGATGTAACGGCAGGGGGCATGAAATATAATTTTTCAGGGGTTCAGGGGATTGGAACAGCCAACCTAAGCGACGCCTTGTATGCCATTAAGCAATTGGTATTTGAAGAAAAGCAAATGACGTTGGAAGAACTGCGGGATATTTTATCTTCAGATTATGAAGGGCAGGAAATTCTTCGCCAGCGTTTGATTCACAAGTATCCGAAATTCGGGAATGATCATGAGGAAGTTGATGCTATTGGGGCAGATCTTTTACGCTTCTATTGTGAGGAAGTTTCCCAATATCAAAATCCGCGTGGCGGTTCTTTCACTCCGGGTTCTTATACGGTATCCGCCCATGTACCTTTGGGTGAAGCGGTGGGTGCGACACCGGACGGGAGAAAATCCGGCGAGCAATTGGCGGATGGCGGATTGTCACCTATGGTGGGCAGGGACAAAGAAGGTCCCACTGCTGTATTAAAATCCGTGTCGCGTTTGGACCACTTCCTATTGACCAATGGATCGCTTTTGAATGTGAAATTTCATCCGGCAACGTTGGAAGGGGAAGAAGGCATTCGACGCATGGTAGGATATTTAAAAGCGTATATGCGACTGAAGATTCAGCATATCCAATTTAATATCGTATCTGTAGAAACTCTGCGGGACGCTCAGGCGCATCCGGAACGATACTCGGATCTGGTGATTCGCGTGGCAGGCTACTCTGCAATCTTTGTTGAATTGAACCGACGAATTCAGGAAGATATCATCGCCAGAACAGAACATCAATTATAAGGATAAGACCATGAAAAAAGCATTGGTAATGAATACACAAAAATTTAGCCTCCATGATGGAGGCGGCATTCGCACCCTGATTTTTTTGAAAGGGTGCGCTTTGCATTGTCCTTGGTGCGCCAATCCCGAGAGTCAGTCCAGAGAGATTGAAGTGATGCGCAAACCGAATCTTTGCATCCAGTGCAGTGCTTCCAGCTGTCAGGCATGCACTCAGTTGCCGTCATTCTGTCCAACGGGAGCTATGGCTGAGATTGGGGAATGGATGACCGTTGACAAGGTTGTTGAAATTGCAAGAAAAGATGCCATTTTTTACGATGCAACGGGAGGCGGTGTCACTTTTTCCGGTGGAGAACCCATGGAGTGGGCAGACTTTCTTGAAGAAACGGTTCCTCGATTAAAGGAAGAAGGCATTCATGTTGCAGTTGAGACCTGCGGGGCGGGTCCTGTGAGCGGTTATGAAAAACTTGCAGAACTTGTTGATCTTTGGCTGTTTGATTTAAAGATTGCAGATGATGAAACTTCACAATCTACCTTAGGGGTATCTTTTTCCGATTTATTTGAGAGGCTGAAAGTACTGAGGGAAAACCATGCCCGAGTCATTGCGCGCATTCCGCTTGTTCCAAGATACACGGCGACTGAATTGAATGTAAGCATGCTGGCGGATCGTTTGGAAGAGATACAGATTCATGAAGTTCATCTTTTGCCTTTCCATCAATATGGAGAAGGAAAATATGAAGCCTTAAACCGGGATTATAAATTTGCTGGCCTGCCGGCAATGAAAGATGAAGAAGCAGAAAGCTTTGCAGCATCCCTTAAAGAGCGGGGATTCCGGGTGCAAATTGGCGGTTAATGCGTTACAATTGTACTGAGGTGATTCTAGTGCGAGAGATTTTATTGGAAGCGCCCATGCGGGCTTGGAAAACACAATTTGCCAAAGAAGTTGAGTTTTTACGGGCAACCCTGCCGGAAGACGGTTGGCGAGTGTATCATATTGGCAGCACGGCAATCAAGGGCATTATGGCTAAGCCGGTGGTGGATTTTTTAATCGAGGTCGATGATTTGACTTTGCTGGAAGAAAGTCTTCCAGGTTTGATCGAAGGTGGACTCCATGATCGTGGAGAAGCAGGCGTTCCAGGGCGAAGATTTTTCCTACGGGGTACGCCAGGTGGCGAACGCAGTGCCCATTTTCATTTTTATCAAAAAGATCATCCAGATGTGAAGCGGCATTTGTTCTTTGTGGTTTATCTGAATGTCCATCCTGAAAAAGCGCATGAGTACGAGCAGTTGAAGCTTCGCTTGAGTAAAAAGCACCGCTTTAATGCGGAGAAATATACCTTTGGAAAATCGGACTGGATTCAGGAAGTCGACAAGCAAGCGGCGGAATGGGCGAAAGTCCATGAAGAATGGGTAAAAAAAGAAATAGAAGCCTTGCGAGGATAAAAAATGGACGGAGCTTAGGCTCCGTCTTTGTATGATGAATAGATCTTCCTACCGCATTCAGTCAGAGGGTTCAATCTGCTGATATGTGGTGAAAGGAAGATGGTCTGCTTGACATGGTTCGAGCAGGATTCATAAAGTGAAAGGAGAAAAAATGGGCGTTTTATTGATACTACCGGTATTGCTTTTACGTTACGGATGGATGCGGATTCTCAATCCCAATGTCTTGCCCTTTGCAGCCATCTTTCCTCATGGCGAGGGCAGGGATGAGTGGCAGACAAAATTGAATGCTTGGATCATCAATGGAATCATATTCAGTCCTATCTTCACAAGAATTCACTTTTCTCTTATGGGATGGAGTGTTTATGTCGCAGGATTGATCGTTTTAGCCATTGCGGTTGCAGGTTTCACCAAACGCAATGATCAAGGATTCTGCGATGAAGGCATTTACCGCTATTCCAGAAATCCCATGTATGTTGGATATGTTTTAGCCTTTTTGGGTCTTGGTATTTTGATTCGAGCCTGGTTTTACTGGTTGTTCTTTATTCCATTCCTATTAACACTGCCAGCAGTGATTCGTGCTGAGGAAGTCTGGTGTTTGCAGGAATATGGGGAGCTCTATCAAGCTTATATGCGTCAGGTTAGCCGTTATTGGGGCAGAAGTTGAATCCAGTCGGCAAAAGAAGGATTCATAAATACAGCCGGATCGACATAAGCGCCGTTGATATAGACGCAATAGTGCAGGTGGGGACCAGTTGAAAAACCAGTAGAGCCAACCGTACCGATGATTTGACCTTGTTGAACCATTTGTCCGGCTTCAACCGCAAGGCTGTCCATATGGTAGTATTGGCTGAAAATGCCCAAACCATGTTCGATAATCAGGGTGTTGCCCGTGAGAATCATTTCACCGGCAAATCGAACCTTTCCAGCCTGCGCCGCGCCAAACTCAGTTCCTGTTGGTGCGGCCAGGTCGTAACCGGAATGGCGGGATCCGCTGGGAACGCCGTTGATGGTGCGTCCCTGCCCATAATCGGTGGTCATACGGCCTTCAAAGGGAAGAATAAAGGCTGAATCGAAAAGGGCTGTGGATTCTGTTACATTGCGAGATTCGACCAGCATTTGGCGGAATTCTTCATAGGATTTTTCGTTACGGGTTGTGGCGTTGACATTGGGATCAATGGTCAGGGGCTGCATAACAAATTCGCGGTCCTTGATGGAAACAGCAAGGCGAATGGGATCTTCATATTCAGGCTTTATGGTCAACTCATAGTCTCCGGGCTTTGTACTGGAGGGAATTGGATAGAGAATAAGACCCTCGCCGTTGCTTCGAAACCACTGTGGTTCTACAGAAAACCAATTGCCAGATATCTCGACCTGTTGGCCGGGATCTAGAAATTCAAGATGCAGGATGACCAGTTGGCCCGGTAAAAAAGAAGTCTGGTTGATTTCAACGGCAACAGGCCGCTGTGTAGCAACAAAAAGTCCCTTATCCAGGGGCTTATTTTTATGGGCATAAACGACATGGAAAGAGATTGCCGTAATGCCATCGCTGGAAGGAATGGGTAAGTTTTCTCCATTTTCAACGACTTCCTGCCAGATTTGAGAGCCTTGATGACTATAGGCTACCTCAATGGATTCAGGTTCTGGGGAAATGGAAAAAGAGTTTCGCAAGTCATCAGGAACAATCCATGGTCGTGTTTCTTGATCCAGGGCAAAGGTTTTGTCACCAAAAGTAAGAACAGGCTCTACCGGAGTTGTATCGGAAATAGGTTGTTCTAATTCTGGTGCTTGCCAGGACATGGATAACCACGCAATTAGGATGATAAATAGAATCACAAATGCAGCTGCACTTTTTTTCATGGCACATTCCCCCTTTTACTGGTTATAATATCCATATAAGGACCTGATAAACGGAGGAGACCATGAAACGAAAGTTATCCAAGACCTATCTCAAATACTTCTTAATTCTTGCAGTCCTTTTTTTGGGATTGACTGGCATCCGTTACCAGATGGCAATGATTGAAATTGAACGTCATGTTGATGATGATGTGGAAGATTATTTTCAAGTGCTGGAAAATCGTATGGAATCCACCTATCAGGAAAGACAACGGGATCTGGTTTATATGCGGGAAATGACGGAGACCATGTTAAATGGGGGAGCGACAAGGTTCCAGTTGGCCGATATTTATTATGAATTTTCCAAGTCAATCGGGATGTATGATCAAATCCGCTATTTAGATACAGAAGGCATGGAGCTTGTTCGGGTTAACTACCTAGGAGGCAAGCCACAAATTGTTGAAAATATGGCACTTCAAAACAAGGGCAATCGGTATTATCTGCAAGCCTTGAAAGAGCTGGATCATGAATCCATATATATATCCCCAATTGATTTGAATGTTGAAAACGGGGAGATTGAAGTCCCCATAAAACCCATGATTCGAATTGGAATGGCTGTTCAGGATACAAACGGTAATAAAGCCGGCTATGTATTAATGAATTACCTGGTTTCCAATTGGCTGAAGGCGGAGTCGAAGTATTTTATTACCTTTCGGGATCATGTAATTGAATTTCCTGAGCTCCGCATTGTAAATACGGATGGTTATTATTTGCAGCATGAGGATCCGAATAAGGAATGGGGTTTTATATTCCCGGAACGACAGAATGAAAATCTTGCTGTAGCATATCCCGAACTTTGGGAAGAGAGAGACAGCCAGAAAATGATAAAGCGTACAACTTCGCAAGAAGTGGTTTACTTGCAGAAGATCAATGCTTTTTCATCCGCGACACCTTATAGCAGCCAAGATATAGAATTGGGCTACTTGGTTTATGTTTTCCCGATTGCCCGCTATGAGGGATTCTTTGAATCTGCAAAGGATGAAGGTATGATTCTGATTATCATCTCATTGCTGCTAGCGCTTTTGGGGGCATATTTCTTTGAGAACTCGGCCAAATCCAGACGTGAACTCATCGATTCTCTACATTTACGTGCAAGTCGGGATCAGTTGACAGGACTATATAATAAACATGGTTTTTTGGAATTGGTTCCTGTTGAGATGAAAAGATGGGATGACGGGATTTCCGCCATCGGCTATTTTGATATTGATGATTTCAAATCCGTCAACGACCGTTATGGTCATTCGGTAGGGGATGAAGTTCTACAGGAAGTGGGTAGTCGTCTGAAGGAAGTATTGCGGGAACGGGATTTACCGGCAAGAATTCATGGGGACGAGTTTAATATCTTGCTAAAGCTGCGAAAAGAGATTGATGCCCGCGTTGTTGCCAGACGATTGATTAATCGCATGAAGGATCCAATTGTAACCTCAGCGGGTGAAATTGCGATTACGGTTTCATTAGGTATCGCATTTTTCGGTGAAGAGGAAAGTTTTGAAGAAGTGGCGGAGCGGGCAGATCGTTTGATGTATGAAGTGAAGCGCACGGGGAAATCGGATTATCGTATTGAAGGGCTTGCACAGGAAGCCTAAACATGGTACAATCCCTAAATACAAGATTCATTAAAATTTATATCCTGGATGAAGGGAGCGGAAGCGCAAGGCGTGACCGTTTTTGGACAGAACTCTGGAGAGACTTGAATGGTTGAATAACCAACGAGCACCGAAGGGGAAAGCCGAAAGGCGAAACTCTCAGGTAAAAGGACAGGGCGCAGAAATAGGATTCTTTTCCGCGCTTTTTAGCGCGGAATTTTGTTTATTAGGGAGGAAAAAATATGAAGGCGATTGTAACGGTTATTGGAGAAGATCAGGTTGGCATTATTGCCGAAGTCACTATGGCTTTGGCTAAGCAAAAGGTCAATGTGTTGGATATCAGTCAAACGATTATGCAGCAGTTTTTTACCATGATGATGTTGGTGGATGTAACGGATGCATTAGTTAGTTTTGAAGAGATTCAAAAGGAATTGAAATCGGTGGGCGAGAAGATGAACGTCTCCATTCAAATGCAGCATGAAGATATTTACCATGCCATGCACCGACTGTAAGGAGGTACAGCATGATTGATCCAAAAAGTATTTTTGAAACGATTCAAATGATTGAAAAAGAAAAACTGGATATTCGTACCATTACCATGGGAATCTCTTTGCTGGATTGTGTATCATCCACGCAAGCGGAAACCCGTGACAAGGTGTATAAGAAAATTGTTGACTCAGCCAAGGATTTGGTGGAAACAGCTCGACAAATTGAGATTGCTTATGGTGTACCGATCATCAATACGCGAATCTCTGTTACCCCGGTTGCGCTCCTGGTACAAAATGGTACAGTAGCTGACGCGGTTGAAATGGCCAAAACCTTGGACAAGGCGGCGGAAACCGTAGGGGTTAACTTTATCGGTGGATTTTCAGCTTTGGTCCAAAAAGGATTTACGACAGGTGATAAGAATTTGATTGCAGCCATTCCGGAAGCATTGGATGTAACGGAACGCGTTTGTTCCTCAGTGAATGTAGGCGATACACGCTCTGGAATTAATATGGATGCTGTGAAATGGATGGGTGAAATCATTCAGGAAACTGCCAAACGAACGGAAGATCGCGACAGCATCGGGTGTGCAAAGTTGGTAATCTTTGCCAATGCAGTGGAGGATAATCCATTTATGGCAGGCGCTTTCCATGGTGTTGGTGAAGCGGAACGTGTCATTCACGTGGGGATCAGCGGTCCTGGTGTTATTAAGTCCGCTTTAGAGAAAGTGAAAGGGGAGCCTATTGACGAGGTGGCACAGACCATCAAGAAGATGGCCTTTAAGATCACTCGTGCGGGTCAATTGGTAGCCAACGAAGCTTCTGAACGCTTGGGCGTACCTTTTGGCATCATCGACCTTTCCTTGGCGCCGACTCCTGCAGTTGGAGACAGTGTAGCCAGAATCTTGGAAGAAATCGGTGTGGATGCAGCCGGTACCCATGGCACGACGATGGCTTTAGCCATGTTAAATGATGCCGTAAAAAAAGGCGGTATTATGGCTTCGTCTCATGTTGGGGGACTTTCAGGAGCCTTTATCCCAGTCAGTGAAGATGAGGGCATGATCGCAGCGGTTCGATCTGGTGCAATGAATATTGAAAAGCTGGAAGCCATGACCTGTGTATGCTCTGTAGGTTTGGATATGATTGCCGTACCTGGCGATACGCCGGCAACAACGCTTTCTGCCATGATTGCGGATGAAGCAGCCATTGGGGTCATCAACCATAAGACCACTGCGGTACGTGTGATTCCTGTATGGGGGAAAACTGTTGGTGATGAGGTTCATTTTGGCGGATTATTGGGTAGCGCGCCAGTTATGAAAGTTAACAGCTTTGGCAGCGAGAGACTGATCCTTCGAGGGGGACGCATGCCAGCGCCAGTGCATAGCTTTAAAAACTAAGAACCAAATTCGTATAAGAAGAACGAGGGCATGTCGGCTCAGCCGAACATCCCTCGTTTTTTAGTGTGTTTCGATATATTGATCCAATTCATTATGCCATTCTCGTGTATTTATCACACCGCCGACGGTTTCTTCTCCAAAGAGGAGGGAAATGATGTATTGCGGGGTTTTCCCGCCGTTGATCATGGATTTCACGCAAGAAGTGCAGTGAACCACCACATCCTCCCGCGGCATTTCATTGGCGCGTATTTCCATCCTTTCTTGAACCGCCTCATCGGAAACATGAGGATAGAAACTGTCGCCGCAGCAAACACTATGGGTCCGTGCTTTTTCTGGTTCAACCAGCTGGATATTCATTCTGTTTAACAAGGTTCTCAGCGCTTGGTGGACAGCCTCATTCTGCCGGGTAGGGCATGCATCCTGAATGGACATTTCTTTTCCCTGATAATCCGGGAAGGGGAAATTTTTATCATCAGCCAGCACTTCCCATAGGGAGATTGTCGTGATTCCCTCATAAAGGGTCGCAAATCTCTTGTGGCAGCCGGCGCAAACATTGATGATTTCCGTGCCCGGCTCTAGTTTCGGGTCATGCTTGCAGCAAATATGGTGTTCTTCCTGACAGATATTTTCTTGGCGTAAATAGTCGGATATTTTAGTTGCCAGATGGGGCTGATAGATCATTAAACCGCATCCAGGGGCAAAAACTCGTTTCATTGACTTCTCCTCCTTGGTAAAAACAGTAGGTATTGGTGGTAATTTAAGTATAGAGTAGAACTGCAGTCGAAACTAGCGGTTTTCGGACATGAACGCATGAACTGGCTTCCTTCTTTTTTCTGCAGGTGAGTCATGATAGAATAGGGAGCGAAGAAGGAGTGACGAAATGAGCAAACAATTGATTTTGGCGGAGAAACCCTCCGTCGGAAAAGAAATAGCACGAGTATTACATTGCAAGAAGAATATCAATGGCGGCTTGGAAGGCAATCATGCCATTGTGACTTGGGCTTTCGGCCATCTGGTAGAGTTGGCAAGCCCGGAGCGATATGATGAAAAATATAAGTCTTGGAAAATGAGCGATCTGCCTATGCTGCCGACGCCCTTAAAACTAAGTGTTATCCCTCAAGGGAAGAAGCAGTTTTATCAGATCAAAAAAATGCTGACCCGGTCTGATGTCAATGAAGTGGTCATTGCTACCGATGCGGGTCGGGAGGGTGAATTGGTCGCCCGCTGGATCTTAAAGCTGGCAGGATGCAAGAAACCGATCAAGCGTCTATGGATCTCATCTCAAACCGACAAGGCCATTAAAGAGGGATTTAAAAACTTGAAACCTGGCAAGGCATATGAGTCACTTTATGAAGCGGCTCAAGCACGGGCGGAGTCGGACTGGTATCTGGGACTGAATTTGACCCGGGCATTGACCTGCAAATACAATGCACAATTATCGGCAGGCCGAGTACAAACTCCAACCCTGGCAATGGTTGTTGCCAAGGAAGAGGAGATTCAAGCCTTTAGAAGTCGCCCTTTCTGGCGTTTGTCTGCCAAGCATAATGGGGTGTCTTATTCGGCAACACGGTCTCATCAAATTTTTGATAAAAGTCAGGCAGACCAGAAGCTGAATCAGGTGAGAAAGGCAGAAGCCAAGGTCACTGCAGTTGACCGCAAGATCAAAACGGTGGCGGCTCCGCAACTTTATGATTTGACCAGTTTACAGATTGAAGCCAACAGGCGATACGGCATGGGTGCCAAACAGACCTTGCGTTCTCTGCAGAATCTGTATGAACGACACAAGTTGGTTACCTATCCAAGAACTGATTCGCGGGTCTTAAGCTCCGACCTGGTTGCAACTTTGCCGGAACGATTGGAAGCTCTTTTTGGGGGACCAATGAGAAAAGAAGCTCAATATCGGTTGAAGAAGGGCGTACAGGTAACCAAACGACTGGTTAATGACAAATTGGTGTCGGATCATCATGCCTTGATTCCGACAGAGGCGACCATTTTCTTGTCGGATTTATCCAATGACGAACGCCGCATTTACGATTTGATTGTCACCAGATTTTTAGAAGCTGTCGCTGAACCGGCGCAAGTGGAGACTTGGAAAGTGAAAGTGATGGCGGGCAAAGAAGAGTTTGCCGCAAGCTTTTCATCAACGGTGGAAGCTGGCTGGAAAGCCATTGTCGGAGATGATCAGACGAGTGCCAAACCGAATGTCAAGGAAGGTCAGATTTTAGATGGCTTCCAGCCACAACTGAAAGAGGATCGAACGCAACCACCGGAGCGCTATACGGAAGCGACTTTGCTTCGGGATATGGAAAATCCAAAACGCTTTGTTAAAGATGAAGCCATGAAGAAGACTTTGGATCAAACCGGTGGGATTGGGACTGTAGCAACCAGAGCAGATATTTTGGAGAAGCTTTATTCCGTAGGTTATTTTGAAGAAAAGTCCGGCCATATCTTCCCAACCTCAAAAGGCCGCCAGTTAATTGAATTGGTGCCGGAAATGGTGAAATCACCTGCTCTTACAGCCAAATGGGAAGGCGAGTTGACTCGGATTCAAAAAGAGAACAAGAAGCGACAGGCCTTTATTGGTGAGATTAAAGCAAAGACCAGGGAGCTTGTTCAGGGTATTGAGTCTTCTGAAGCGAAATACCGCCATGACAACCAAACCAACACACCTTGTCCGGAATGTGGAAAGCGTCTGTTAAAGATGAAGACCAAGCACGGTGAACGGCTGGTTTGTCCAGACCGGGAATGCGGATACAAGAAGAATCTTTCAAGGGTTACCAATGCCCGTTGTCCGGAATGCCATAAAAAGTTGGTCATGATGGGTGAAGGGGACAAGAAATTCTTTAAGTGCAACACTTGTGGATTTAGAGAGAGCCTTGCTTCCTGGGAGAAGAAAAACGCCAAGAAAAAACAGCAGATGAATAAACGGGAAGCCCAGCGTTATATGAAGAAGATGAAAAAGCAGGCGGAAGAACCAATGAACAATCCTTTCGCAGATGCATTGAAAAATTTTAAAGTGGATAAATAAAAAAATCCTCGCAGACCAATTGCTCTGCGAGGATTTTGCTTTTTATTATTTGATTTGCTCCAACAAGGAATGGCCGATGGTGCCTTCCGGCATTGCCACGTTGAAGTTGTCGACGATGGTTGCGCCGATAACAGCAAAGGTATCGGTAGTTTCCAGTTCCTTGCCGCCTTCCATGGATGGTGAGTATGCCAAGAATGGTACATATTCACGGGTATGGTCAGTACCTTCATGGGTTGGGTCATTGCCATGGTCGGCTGTGATAATCAAAAGATCATCATTATTCAGACTATCCAGCAAGATCCCCAGTTTGACGTCAAATTTCTCAAGCTCTTGTGCGTAACCGGCAGGATTTCTTCGGTGTCCCCAAAGGGCGTCAAAGTCAACCAGGTTGGTGAAGCATAGACCAGTAAAGTCACGTTTTGTAATTTCAATGGTTTGCTCCATGCCATGAACCGAGCTTGTGGAACGATTGGAATCTGTAATGCCTTCATCACAGAAGATGTCCGCGATTTTGCCGACAGAGATGACTTCCAGATCATTGGCTTTCAAGGCATCCAAGGCTGTTTTGCCATATGGCTTCAAGGCATAGTCGTGACGGTTGCTTGTACGCTTGAACTCGCCAGCTTTTTTACCTACATATGGGCGGGCAATGATTCTGCCTACACGCCATTCTTCCTTCATGGTCAATTCACGTGCGATTTCGCAGCAACGGTACAGCTCATCCAGACCGAAAGTCTCTTCATTGCCACAGATTTGCAAGACGGAATCGGCAGAAGTGTAAACAATCATATTGCCAGTTGCAATTTCTTCTTCACCAAACTCATCCAGAATAGCAGTACCACTGGCAGACTTGTTGCCGATGACTTTGTGACCAGTACGTTTTTCCAACTCATCGATCAGTTCTTTTGGGAAGCCCGTATCCGTAAAGGTTTGGAAAGGTTGGGTAATATGCAAGCCCATCATTTCCCAATGACCGGTCATGGTGTCTTTGCCTGTGCTGGCTTCTCCCAGTTTTGCATAAACTGCCAAAGGTGATTCTGCTGGTGCCACCTTGTCCATGGCACAGATGTTGCCCATACCCAGTTTTTGCAGGTTGGGAATCGCTAATGAATCAACGCTCTTTGCAATATGGCCCAGGGTGTTGGTGCCGACATCGCCATAGCTTTCTGCATCCGGAAGAGCGCCTACGCCCAAAGAATCAATGACAACAGTAAATACGCGTTTGTACTTTTTATATGACATGATTGACCTCCTAGAAATTTTCAAAATTATCGTAACCTTATCATAGCAAAATTCAAGGTTTTAAAACATGCCTAATGGCACTTTTTTTCTCTTTATGGACCGCCGTCTAAATTTTAGAATGACAGATAAATAAAGTGTTGCTTCTGGGGCTTGTGATAGAAGGCATGATTTGATATGCTACTAGCATCTGAAAGCGAGGACTAATATGGATAACAAACCAAAAGCCATCGTATTTATGCTGATTTGCGCCTTTGCTTTTTCTGGCGTTGGGGCGATGGTAAAATTGGCCGGTGATGTACCGGTTTTTGAAAAAGTATTCTTTAGAAATTTGGTCAGTCTCTTTGTGGCCATTCATATGATTCGAAGCAACAAAGCCTTATATTGGGGCAAGCCGGAAAATCGTAAAGTTCTGTTTGCACGGGCATTTTTAGGATTGATCGGTGTGATCATGTATTTTTATGCCATCAGCAATTTGATTCTTGCCGATTCCAACATGCTGAATAAATTGTCTCCATTCTTTGTGACACTTTTCGCGTCTTGGTTTTTGAAGGAAAAATTGTCTCCGATTCAGATTCCTGCCTTGATTGTGGTCTTCTTAGGAGCCATGATGATTATCAAGCCGGAATTTAATTTATCTGTCTTACCGGCATTATCAGGCTTTGGTTCCGCGGTGACGGCGGGTGCCGCCTATACCCTTGTTCGTTACTTAAAGGACCGGGAGGATCCGGCAACCATTGTATTCTTATTTTCCTTTGTTTCCGTCCTGGGAACCATCCCTTTGGTGATGATGGATTTTGTAGTGCCAACTGGCACACAGCTGATCTTCTTGATCGGCACGGGCGTTCTTGCCGCGATTGGTCAATTTGCTTTGACCTATGCTTACAAGCTTGCACCTGCGGCTGAAATCTCCATTTACAATTATTTCAGCATTCTTTTCTCAGCCATGCTTGGTTTTTTCCTATGGGGAGAGGTTCCGGACACCTTGAGCATTTTTGGTGGTATTTTGGTTGTGCTGGCTGCACTTGCAACCTTTATGTACAACAACCGGCGGGTTGCGGCGCAGGCCGTTGCAAACACAGAGAGTTAAATTTTACGGACGGTCTGATCAGACCGTCTTTCTAATATGAACAGCAGAAAAGGAGAAGCGTCATGGAGAAATTGCAGCAAGTTTATCGGGCGATGATTGAGTTTAATGCGGGGGATCCAAGAAAGATTCAGCATTTTGCAAAGGTACATAGCTTTGCCAAGCTGATCGGCGAGATGGAAGGACTAGATGAAAGAACCCAGAAGATCCTGGAGATTACGGCATATGTTCATGATATCGGCATCAAGATTGCCAAGGAGAAATATGGCACTTGCACAGGAAAGCTGCAAGAGGACGAGGGTGCTATAGCATCGAGAGACCTGCTGGGGAAACTGGGATTTGAAGAAGACTTGATTGAGCGAGTCAGCTATATCGTTGGTCATCACCATACCTATACGGATATTGACGGATTGGATTATCAGATTTTAGTAGAAGCGGATTTTCTTGTTAACCTCTACGAAGGAAAAACGGGCATGGAAGGAATTCTATCTGCCTATAATAAGATCTTTCAAACGGAGTCTGGAAAACAGATCTGCAAAACCATGTTCGGAATTGAATAGAGAGTTAGAAGCCTGTGGAATTGTTCCACAGGTTTTTTTTGAAATCTAACTTAAACAAAAATTTATTAGTTTTAAATTTTAAGATCAAAGTTTTATTTATTATTGTTTTTGTAAAAGGTGTATAATGAAAGGTGGAAAACAATGTAAGGAGAAATTTGATGGAAAAACGAATAGACCGAAATTATCGATATATTAGTTTCACAGTTTTTCTGGGCTTGTATACTGTGTCTCGTATTGTTAATGATTTTTACTTTAGTTTTTTTGAAGCTTTTGCAAATCCCTATACCATTCCAATCATTGCAGGATTTCTGCTTCTACTTTTTTGGACGCTGGAGTTTGTTTCAGTTCAACTGGCAAATTTGTTGAAGCGATTCTCATTGCCAACAGTCATTTTATATCCTTGCACACTGGTATTCTATATTTGGTTACTAAACCAGTTTTAGGGAGGTGGGGATGATGAAGACAAAAACAACTCCATTTGAATGGCTGGGAAGCTATGTTTTTCTCCTTTTTCTTCTGAACCTTTTTCACATGGTGGATAATGGCCGAATGGCAGCTTCATTCAGTTTCCTTGTTTTATTTGGAATGTTGGGCATCGGCGCTTATATAAAAAATGGGCCGCTCCCCTCAAGAATCAAGTCATATCTGAAGCAGCATCGAATCCGATGGATTCACTTATGGATCGGAATTATAGTTGCTTATTATGGAATTGTAGGAATAGTTGAACTTATTTCGTGAGTCATTGTTAAGTTGCAAATCAAGGAGAAGGCAATGGAAAAACAAGTCAAAGAATATCAAGGATATCTTCGATATATTTGGGTGATTGGTTTTCTGATTCTTGGCAGGAGATTTGGTTCAGGAGTCTATCAGGTAGTTAATATCTACACGGTTCCCATTTTTTCAGGTGCAGTGGCAATGCTCTTTTTAAGTTTGGAAACATTGGGAGGGCGTGTGGCCAAAAGACTGGAAAAAAATCAGTTTCCAATCTGGATACTAGGGCTCCTTTGTCTTACAGAGCTTATTGTGTACTTTATTTCGCTAATCGAATACTGATAGGAGGCTGAAACCATGGAAAAATGGGAAATGCGTATCTTAAGCTGGTATATTTATTTTGTTATGATGATTACGCTTAGTCTTGGCTTGTTGAGTCTGCAATATGATCGTCTTACAATTTGGATGCTTGCCTGGATCTTTGCAAGTGTTATTCCAATATTATTGCTTCTAAAGGAACCATATCAAAATAAGATGAAAAGCTGGATGGAAAAGAAGGGGATCAGATTTGCCCATCTTTGGGTGGGATTGACAGTGATATACTATGGTGTTGTCGGAGTAGTGAAACTGTTCTCTTGAAAATGATGAGTGGTAGGAGGACATGATATGAGTGTTCAAGTGAAATCGAATCGAAAGTGGATTCAGTTAGCTGTAATGACTGCGATGTTCTTGTTTAGCAGAATGAATAGTCATGCAATTTTTATGATCTTTTCCAGGTTTGATGGCAGGTGCAAAATCTTGATTTTCAGCTTGGCATTTTTGATTGTTTATGGAATTCTCTATTTTTTTGGTGTACGGATTGCCGATTTTTTGGAAAAGCAGGGAATACCTTTTTGGCCAGTCGCTGCTACAATGTCTGCGTTGTATGTTTGGACAGTTGTTCGAGGAGGCATATGAATGAGAAAGGTTTTAATCGTGAGTATTCTGCTGGTGGGTCTATTACTAGCAGCCTGTCAAAATGAAGAGAGTATTGATACTCAGGCACTGGAAGTGACTGAGCCGCAAGTTGAACTAGTGAAGGTTCCAGAAGTCATTGAATCATCGTTGAAGTATAATGAGCTGGCTTTGATTTGGAAACCCTATTCAACAGCGTATGTGTCTTGTTTGGATTTAGCTGTAGTCATGGGGTGGGGCTATGCCTGGGATGCAGATAGTTTCATGTTTGAAGATCATGAGATGCAAGTGGACTTTAAGGTAGGATCATTGTATGTAACCCGTTATGGCCAGATTGTGGACGTGATGCCGCAGGTTCCAATTCTGCAAGACCAGGCTCTCTATTTATCTGCTGACTGGCTGGAAGAGAATTTTGGGGACGCCATAGAACGGCTGGATGATCGGATGGTAATCGTAGATACTGAATCGGTGTCTTTATATGATATTGCAAAGTATTTTCCTGATGATTTGATTTTTCTTATGGATCATCCAGACTGGGATGCTTCGAAGCGTGTCTTGGCAGCAATTGAATTGCCGCGGTCCATGGGGATTGAAATTCCAAGGATTAATCCAAATAAGATGATGAACATGCGTCCTGTCAGAAACTATCCACCGGAATTCGCAGATGAGCTTCTAGCGCATGGATTTAGCGAAGAGGAAATCGACAGTATTTCTTATGGAGAGTATGAAATCATCCATTCTCATTGGTTATTGTCGGAAGAGATGCAGGAGTTGGCGATAAAATACTATCCGGAATATACATTGGAAGATGTATCTAGATGGACTTATGGTGAGCTGACCATGCGCCAGATGGCTGACGTGGACCAGGCCAAACGAGACAGATTCAGTGAGGCAGAATGGGAAACTTTGCAGGAGCGGGGAATAAAAGAAAGGGACATCTCTTACTTGCTCAAAGAATTTCATCAAGCAAGTACCATATTGGAGCAATCGGATGAGGACCTGAAGCGTGTATTGGAAGGCTATTATGAGAATGATTTGGAATATTGGACACAAATGATGACACTTATAGATGAAATGAAATAGTGGTATATAAACGGGATTAAGGAGGTCGTATGATGGAGATTTCACGTGCATTGCCTTTGTATGGATTTTTACGAGTGTGCAACCAAAGCAAACTGGAGAAAAAGGTATTGGATTGCGGCGCGGGTGGCGAGTATCCACCGCTTTCTCTTTTCTTTCAAGCAGGCTATCAGTCATATGGGATCGAACTTTTTGAAGATGCCTTGAGGGAAGCGGAAGATTTCGCGAAAAAGGAAAATATGGACCTACATCTGGAGCAGGGGGATATGTGTGCACTGCCCTATGAAGATCAATCCTTCAGTTTTTTATATTCCTGGAATACAACCGTCCATATGGACAAGGCTGATGTCAAAAGGGCAGTCAAAGAGTTTCATCGGGTATTGGTGCCAGGGGGACTATGCTATTTGAATCTATTATCCTATGAATGTGACACCTTTGGTCTTGGACAAGAAGTGGAATCAGGTGTATTTGCGCTGGGAGAGGGTGAGGAAGCCGTTCAATTCAATCACTATATGCAAAAAGAAGCGGAAAGTTTGTTTGAAGGTTTTGAACCCATTCAATATGAACATCGCATCGTCACCAGATATACGGAAAATGGTGCGCGAAAATCGGGGTTTCATGAATATATCATCAAGAAACTTTAAAGAAGGGGCTTAAGCAGCCTTTTTTTTGTTGCAAGAAGGCCTAGACTTGACAGCAGAAATAAGGAGGAATAAACTAAAAGTACAGACATCCGGACGTTTCATCGAGGGTGAATTGATCGGAGGAATCGGCATGGAAAAGAGGATCAGAAAAATCCTAGGGAAAAATCATAAATGGGCGACTTATAATTTGGCTGTATCAGTTGATGAGGACCAAGTTGTTACCCTTTCAGGTCAAGTGGATGATTGGCAGCAGGTTGTTGATATTGGTCATAAGATCGCCGAACTGAAAGCTGTTCGCAATGTAGTCAATCATATTTCTGTCAAGGGAATGGAGTTGGAAGAAACGGACCGTTCCCATGAGATTCGCCATGCCTTAAATACGGGGAAAGAAGAAGCTTATGATTGTGTGATTATCGGGGCAGGCATTACGGGTTGTGCCATTGCCAGGGAATTGGCCCGATATGAGATGAAAATCCTTGTGCTGGATAAAAACAATGATGTGGCGGAAGGAACCACCAAGGCAAACAACGGAAATATTCATCCTGGCGTGCAAGCCAAACCAGGAACCTTAAAGGCGAAATTGAATCTAGTGGGCAATGACATGTATACACAATGGGCTAAAGACTTGGATTTTAGATTAGAGCGGCCTGGTTCATTGGAAGTTATTTATGACAAGCAAGAGTGGCGGTTTATGCAGGCAGTTCATTTTTTGAAACGAACGGGGATCGGTCGGTTGATTCCCGCTATGGATCAAGTGATGAAAACACCGGGGCTTCAATGGCTTAGTAAGGACGAGTTGCTGCAATTGGAACCCAATATCAAGGGCGACCCCTTGGGTGGCTTTTGGATGAAGACCATGGGACTGGTGGAGCCTTATGAGGTTTGCCTGGCTTTAGCGGAGAATGCAGTGCAAAATGGCACGGAATTTCGCTTTGATACCGAAGTTCTGGATTTGTTGACAGAAGGCGATGAGATTCATGGCGTGGTGACGAAGCAAGGTGTTATTCACACACCTCTAGTCATCAATGCGGCGGGGGTCTATGCAGATAAGATTGCAATTATGGGCAATGATGAGTTTTTTACCATTCATCCACGACGTGGTGCGATTGCGATTCTAGATAAGTCCAGAAAGGGATTTTTAACCCGCCCGGCCGGTGTTCGGGGGAACAAGGAAGCGAAAGAGAAAAATACAAAAGGCGGCGGTGCGTCGATTACGCCGGAAGGAAATTTATTGTGGGGGCCAACGGCAGAAGAGGTGCCCGACCGGGAAGACAAGGGTGTAAAACCGGAGGATATGGACTATATTATCAGCTTAGGAACCAAGGTATTGAAGGATGTGCAACCTTCAGAGATTATTACCTATTTTTCGGGAATTCGAGCAGCCGATTACAAAGAAGATTTTATTATTGAAGCTTCCCGAAAAACCAAGGGACTGGTACACGCTGCTGCCATTCAGTCACCTGGATTGGCGTCTGCACCGGCTATTGCTGAAATGGTGGTTGAGATAGTACGAAAACAAGCGATTAGCTTGAAGGAAAAGGCGGACTTCAATCCCATTCGAAAAGCACCGGTACAGTTTCGTCATCTTTCTCATGAAGAGCAGGATTTATTGATTCAGCGGGATCCCAAATACGGGAAAATCATCTGCCGCTGTGAATTGATTACGGAAGGTGAGATACTGGAAGCCATTCATGGCCCAATCCCCGCGAAAACAGTGGATGCAGTGAAACGCCGAACCCGTGCTGGCATGGGAAGATGCCAAGGGGGATTCTGCGGACCTAGGGTAGTCGAAATTCTGGCAAGAGAGTGGGATCAAGATCCAGCATCAATTACCCTAAAGGGCCCGGGAGCTGAAATTTTGTCCACGGATAGCCGGGAAGGGAGGCAGTCATGAGAGACTTGCAGATGGACCTGGTTGTAATTGGGGGAGGACCTGCCGGACTGGCAGCTGCAGCCGAAGCCAAGCGCCAGGGAGTAGACCGTGTTTGCATACTGGAACGGGATTTTGAATTGGGTGGCATCTTGCAGCAATGCATACATGATGGCTTTGGCCTTCATCGATTTGGCAAGAGGTTGACAGGCTGTGCCTATGCAGAAGAATTTATAGATCAAGTGGAAGCGCTGAATATTGAGGTTAAGCTCAATACCATCGTATTGGAAATGACTGTAGACAAAGTCATCTATGCCATGAATGAAGTCGATGGATTTATGAGAATCCAAGCCGGTGCCATCATTTTGGCCATGGGTTGTCGGGAACGAACCCGCTCACAGGTGTTTATTTGGGGAAGTAGGCCCAGTGGGGTATTAACAGCCGGTGCTGTACAGCGATACATCAACATGGAAGGCTATTTACCGGGGAAGAAAGCGGTCATTTTGGGATCGGGGGATATTGGACTGATTATGGCGCGGAGAATGACCTGGGAAGGCATGGACGTCGAAGGCGTTTATGAAGTCATGGACGCGCCAGGCGGATTAACCAGAAATCTGGTACAGTGTTTGCACGACTATCAGATTCCTTTGCACCTTTCCATGACGGTGGTGAAGATTCATGGAAACAAGCGCCTTACTGGCGTGACGGTTGCAAAGGTTGACAAGGACAGAAAACCCATTGCAGGAACAGAACGCTTTATCGATTGCGACCTCTTGGTCTTGTCAGTGGGTCTGATTCCGGAAAATGAGTTGTCTCGTCAAATTGCCATGGAAATGGATCCAAGAACCAAGGGACCTTTTGTAGATGAGTCTTTTATGACCAGTGTTCCCGGCATATTTGCGGCGGGGAATGTAGTCACGGTTTATGATTTAGTGGACGATGTTTCATTGACTGCTGAAGTTGCGGCAAAGGGTGCTGCGGCATATTTAAAATCGGAGCAAAAAGAACTGCCAAGATATCGTGCAATTGAACCTGGAAATGGGGTCAGCTTGGTAGTTCCCCAGAGAATTCGTTTGGATGCAGTCGAACAAGAAGTTTCGCTCTATTATCGGGTCAAGAAACGCATGGAAGACGTCATTACAGAGGCCCTTGTTGATAAAGAAATTGTGCTTGCAAAAAAACACCCAGTTGCCTTGCCACCGGAAATGATTACAGAACGTTTGAAGGTACAAGAATTACCTTCAGGGAAACAGCCGATTCGTTTACAAGTAAGGGAGGTTCAGCTATGAAAAAAGAGATGATCTGTATTGTCTGCCCAATTAGCTGTGCCTTGACGGTTACGCAGATAGAAGAGGAGATTTTGGTTGAAGGGAATCGGTGCAAGAGAGGCAAGGTTTTTGGGGAACAGGAGTTTATCAATCCTTTGAGGATGCTGACTTCTACCATTGCGATCAAGGGAGCGCGATTGCCTCGTTTGCCTGTAGTCAGCAGCGGTGAACTTCCCATAAATCGCATGAAGGAGTTTCTTCAGGTCTTGTATGGCGTACGCTTGCAAGCGCCTGTGAAGAAGGGCGATATTGTAGTTGCTGATATATTGGGAACCGGTGTTGATATACTTGCGTCACGATCCATGAAGAAGAGTTAAAAAGAGCCTCGCTTATCGCGAGGCCTTTGCTTTATAGTGCATTTTTTTGCAATTGGTTTTTTAACTCCATGGAGCGGATCACTTTAAAAAGCATTTCATTGGTCGGTGTCTCCACACCGGCTTTTTTGGCCCGTTCGATCACCACGCCCGCAAATGCTTCCACTTCAGTTTTTCGCTGGGCCAGCATATCTTGACACATGGAGGTTTTCATATCGGGATGAAGATTCATTAAGACTTTCTTCCATTCCTCGATATCTTCCGGGACCAGATTGATTCCTTCCGCTTGCGCCAAGGCAATGACTTCTCCCATGGCGGCATCCACCAAATGGTTTGGCAGTTCTTCCTGTTGGAAAAGGCGGTAAGGGGCTTGAAGAATGGCGGAGACTTGGTTGATGCCAACGTTGATCATCCATTTCCACCACATATCCCTGTCCAAGTCTTCGGGAACAATATATTCAATGCCTGCAGTCTTGAAAAGGCCAGCAACTTGCTCAATAGCAGGATGATCGCCATTAGGATGACCGAAATGAATCACGCCTGGATTTGAAAACTGAACATTGCCGTTTTCACGTACCGCATCAATGCGGACGATCATGGCTGGCAGGATGGTGGTTTGCGGGAAAGCCTCACCCAAGATTTGTTCACTCACAATACCGTTCATTAAAGAGATGAGGATTGTATTTTCCCCTACAAAAGGCTTCATGGTTTCCATGGTTGCTTGCAGGTGATGATGCTTGACCGCAACAATGATCAGGTCCATGGGAATAGCGGCATCCGGCGGCAGGTAGTCTGCATAGAGGGGTTTGCCGTTGATCTTAAGGGGATGATTGAGATAGCGATCGATTCTTTTGCCGTCAGCCAGTACGGTGAAGTCAATTTCTTCAGTATGAGCCAGTTTTTCTGCGATAATACCGCCAATGGCGCCCAGGCCGATTAGGCCGACTTGCTTGATGTTTTCCATGATGAGAACCTCCTAATCCATTGCTTTGACAGCGATTCCGCTGACAAAGCTGTTTCTCATAAAATAAGTTTTTTCTTGGATTGTAAAATCCAAGGATTCGATTGATTTGTCGGTTTGCCGATTGAGGTGACAACCCTTGGCCAACAACTTCCATACTGGCGTTGCTGCATGCATTGCAGGACCAAGTATGGGTTGATCGGATAAGATATGCTCAATAAAGAGATAGCTGCCCCCGGGTTTCAAAACACGCCAGATTTCTTCCAAGCCTTTGAACGCGTTGGGCACAGAACAAAAAACCAGGCAGGCCACGACTGTATCGAAATGATTGTCGGGATAGGGCAGCGATTCTGCGGTTCCTGTATCAAAGGCAATGGATGTTCCTTCCGGATAGGGGTAACCTTTCAATATTTCCTGCATTCGTTGATCAAAGAGCGTCAGACTGGTCATTTGATTGAATGAGTAGTATTTGAGATTGGCACCAGAGCCTGGTCCGATTTCCAAAACATTTCCTTTGCTTTTGGGGATGAGGGAGGCTCTTGCGTCAGCCAATCCGTTTTTTTCGAGAGGATGCATAAAGTGGTCATAGAAGCTTTTGCCATATTCCATGAGAATTCCTCCTTTGTTGTATCCTATCCCAAAATCAGCAAAAAAATCAAGCTGTAGTATAATAAAGTGAGAAGGAAAAATGAGGAGATTACAATGAAGATCAATGAATGGGAAAAACTGCTGCAAAATGGACTGGATCAAATGAAGCCGAGAGGCGGATTTGCTTTTGCGGATGGTTCTTTTGACGAGCGCATGCATGCCCATGGAGTGGCTTATTTTTGCGTGATGCTTGCCATGAAGCGAGGGCTGAATACCAAACTGGCATACTGCATGGGCCTCCTGCATGATTGGGGGCGCATCAAGGAAGAAGACTTTACTTCTATGCATGGACCGACAGGAGCGAAGGCCTTAAAGGACCAATTGGCTGAATGGGGCGACTTCACGGAAACGGAACAGGCCATGCTTTTGGAGGCACTGCAATTGCATTCCAAGAAGAAACGAATTGACGGACCTTATGCGGAGCTCCTGAAAGATGCTGATCTTGTGGAACGCGTATTTTCCTTGGAAGACCTGCGCTATGGCTCTCATCCCAAGAAGGAAAAACGTCTTTTGAAAGTACTTGAAGAGTTTGGCTTAAGCAGAAAGGAGACAGAATGAAAGAGATGAAAAAAGAGCAAGTCATTATTGAATGGAAGCATTTGAATGTAGAAGGTGAAACTTGTGATCGGTGCAGTGATACGGGAAAGAATCTTTCGGATGAAGTTGACCGTTTAAACAAGACGTTGAATTCGGAAGGAATTGAAGTAGAATTACATGAAATCAAACTAGATGGCAGGGATTTAAAAGATTCGAATTCGATATTAATCAATGGAAGCGCTATAGAGTCGTTAATCGAGATTCAGATTGTTGAAAATTACTGCGAGTCATGTTCGTCTTTGTTGCAAGAGGAAGCCTATTGCAGAGCGGTAGTCTACAAGGGCAAAGAGTATGAAGAGGTGCCGCTCAATGCGATTCGTGATGCGGTTTATCATGCCTTAAATCGAGAAGAGGAACCATCCTTTCAAATTTTATAGTGGATTGGTGTAGTGATATAGGATCAAGATTTACAAATGGTTCATGGTTTGCTAGGCAATGAATGATAGCATGGAAAGTAGCAAACCCAAAGGAGATGGAAATGAACCAGTTTATGATCGGACAGTACGGCTCATATGACGAAAAGAAACACAAGCGGGATTTTCGGCCAGACTTTTTGGGCGTAGAAGCCTGCATGATGCAATCAAATGAAGATATTGAGAAGCTGTGTTATTTAAAAGACCAAGAAGGGGTCCGAATTGGCATTCATTTCCCGCTTCGTTCAGGGCAGTGGGACCACCGTGACCCGCAATATTTGTCGAATGATCAAGCAACAAGGCGCTTGTCTTACTGCTATATGGAGAAAGAGTTTCACTATGCTGCCGCCATCAAGCCAGACTATGTTCTGGTTCATTATCCAAAACCGGTTGTCTTGGATAGTCACGTGGATTGGATGGGCTGGAATTGGAAATTTGGACATCCATCTGAATATGTTTTTTCAACAGATCTCAAGGAGAGTAAATTTCGAGATCGGAGCAAGGCTTTTTTTGAGTGGTTTTCCACCATGGCGCAGCGATTGGACTTCCGTCCGGTAATCGAACTGGATGCAATCCCTTTGTATCTGTCAGGCTCTGATTTCTTCTTTGACTTGTTGGATCAATATCCGGACATTGAAGTTTGTGTTGATATTGGTCGCCTACACCTTCAGGACTCCATCGATCAAGAGTTTGATGCCTTTCAATTTTTAGAAAGGATTCTTCCTTGGGTACGAGAAGTGCATTTGTGGAATGTTCAAGTAACAGACCGGGTCGCAAACGGTCATTATCCTGCATTGCCTGGTTTAGCGCCTGAAGACGGTTGGGCAGATATTCAGCGATATTTTGCTATTCTCCGAAAAGCGAAAACTCCCTTGCGTATTTTGTTTGAGCACGATTCTACAAAAATCTCGGATACGGAACTGGATGATTGTTACCGTTGGATTCAGGATTTGATGAGCAATGGTGAGAAAAGGTTTGGAATCAAAGGAAATCTCTGATATATTAGACGTATACAGAGAGTGAGGGATATGTCATGAAGATTGAACAGCCACCGGGAAGCTTGGCCGATCAAGCTTATGAAAAGTTAGCGGATATGATTGAACGCCTGGTATTAAAACCAGGTGAATTAATAACGGAAAAACAATTGTCGGAGCTCCTTGGAATCGGTCGAATGCCTATTCGGGAAGCCATTAAGCGATTGCAGAATGCACATTTGATTCGCATTATGCCACGACGCGGCATGATGGTTACGGAAATCAAAATGGAAGAAACCTTTTTGCAGATGGAAGTACGCCGTGCCTTGGAAGCCATTATTGCCAAACGGGCAGCGCGGCTGGCAACGCCTGATGAGCGGGAAGAGTTCTTGCGTTTAGCCGTGGAGTATGAAGAAGCCACAGCAAGGAAAGATATGGACAAATCCATGAAGGTGGACCATGAGTTCAATGAATTTGTGGCAGCGGTGGCACGCAATCCATTTGCAACCTCCAGCATTCGTCCTCTTCATGCCTTGGCACGAAGGATGTATTACTACTCCTATATGCGGGATGAGGAATTGACTGTGCAGATCAATGACGGACATTGTGAGTTGATGCGGGCAATCGCAGTCGGAGACGAGGCGGAAGCGGAACGGTTATCCAACCATTTGATGGATTTAATAGAGAGACTGTATAGGAAAAACTATCAGCAGATCATGCAATAGGGACGCGAAAGCGTCTCTTTTTTTATCTGGAAAATATTTCTGAAAATTTGTCCTTGCAAAGAGAAAACGTTTGCTGTATACTATGGACATACACCTGATATATCAGTTGGATTTCAAGGAGGAAGAAATGAAGCCATTGACCATCAAAAAGATCGAGGTCTTCGCAACGGGGGATGAGCGACAAGAAAAGGTTCGCTGGGCGTATTACATGGGCCCGATCTATACAACAAATATCATTTGCAAGATTACGACAGAAGACGGATATGAAGGTTTGGGCGCGACCATTGCCTATACGGAAAACGATTTCGACATATCCATAGCTGAAGCATTGCGGCCATACTTGCCGGGCTTGATTGGAAGATCGGCATTGGACCGGGAAGAAATTTGGGATTGGCTGGCAAGCCGGCCAAACTGGATGCCCTTTCCTACAATCTCAGTAATCGACATTGCATTGTGGGACTTGGCGGCTAAGTATGCGAATCTGCCATTGTATCAGTATCTGGGTGCCAAACGGGACAAGATTTTATCCTATGCGAGCACACCGATGCTGGACAGCAATCCGGAATACATCGATTATATTCAAGACTGTATTGATCATGGTTTTAAATCCATCAAGGTACATAGTTACTGCATCTTCCCGAAAGACGTGGAATTGCTTTTGGAAATCGATCGTCACTTCGGTGATACCGACATCGACTTTTTGCTGGATGTTGACCGTCAATACAATCGCGATGAAGCCTATGAAATGGCCTTGTTGTTGGAAGAGTTGGGCTGGGGTTGGTTTGAAGCACCAATTTCCGACCATGATTTGGTTGGCTATCAAGAGTTGGTTGCAAAGACAAAAGTACCGATCTCTTGCGGAGGCAATTCTTTGATTACCTTGCCACAGATTCAATTGGGCATCAACATGCGTTGCTGGACGGACCTTCGAGCGGACGCGACAGTCGTTGGGGGCATTACGCCAATGCAAAAAATAATGGCTTTGGCCGCAACCAACAATATGCGCTGTGAGGTGCAGTCATGGGGAATGACCTTAACACAAGCAGCCAATTTGCATATTATGCTGGCCAACAACAATTGCACCTACTTTGAGCAAGCCTTTCCATACGAGCGCTTTGAGACAGGATCCAAGACTGTGATTCGAACGGACAAGGACGGTTATGTGCATGCACCGCAAGGTCCTGGACTGGGTGTTGAAATGGATTGGGATGAAGTTGCACGCACCACTTTATTGACGTATTCCCAGGAGTAATCTTGGGTTGCGATAGGAATTATCAAATTTTTCAGGGGGGTATATTGTAGTGAATAAGATTGACAAGAAAATCTTCTTTCCGGCGTACTTGGTTTTGTTGCTCGTCAGCTTGCCAATTATTCTAAACCCGGAAGGCTCGCAAGAGATGATCGGGGCGATTCAAAACTTTATGATCACCAAACTGGGTGTATTGTATATCTGGTACGGCATTTTCGCCATCGGTTTTGTTTTGTGGATTTCCTTTTCGAAATTCGGGAAAATTCGATTGGGAGAGAAAAATGAGAAACCGGAATTTAACAACTTCAGTTGGGCTGCCATGCTGTTTTGCGCCGGCATCGGCGCGGGCATCATTTACTGGGGCGCCATTGAGTGGGTCTACTATTTCCAATCACCGCCATTGGGTGCGGAAATCGGATCATGGCAAGCGGCTGAATTGGCTGCATCTTACGGCATCTTCCACTGGGGGCCTGCTGCATGGGCAATGTATTCCATTTCGGCATGTGGGGTTGGATATCTGTACTTTGTAAAGAAAAAGCCGATCTTGAAAATTTCTGAAGCTTGCCGCGGGGTCTTGGGTGATCGCGTGGATGGATTCTGGGGCAAAGTCATTGACATTGCATTTATGTTCGGTCTATTGGGTGCAACTGCAACCAGTCTAGGGATCGGGGCGCCATTGGCTACAGCCGGTTTGGCACATGTATTGGGAATTCAAGTAGAGTTGTGGTTTGAGCTATTGATTATTGGTGTGATTACCGGGATTTTCGCAACCAGTGCATACTTGGGATTGAAAAAGGGGATCAAGGTCCTGAGTGATATCAACGTAATTTTAACCTTCGTACTCGTTATCTTTGTATTCGTTGCAGGAAATACGGTCTTTATGCTGAACATGGGCACGACGGCTATCGGTCGGGTCATTCAGCAATTCCCAACCATGATTACTTGGTTGGATCCAGCGGGTGGATCACTCTTCCCGCAATGGTGGACAGTTTTCTACTGGGCATGGTGGGGTGCATATGCACCATTCATGGGTATGTTTATCGCCAAGATTTCTCGCGGACGTACCATCAAGAATATGCTTTTGGGCGCACTGGGTTACGGAACCCTGGGCTGTGTATTGTTCTTCGTAGTACTAGGCAACTATGGATTGGATCTTCAATTGTCTGGCGCCATGGATGTAGTGGGCTCTTTGAGCAACATCGGCGGACCGGCAACGGTTATTGCGATTTTTGAAAATCTGCCAATGGGTAATTTGGCCGTTCTTTTGATCGCGGTTATCTCCATCGTATTTATGGCAACAACTTTTGACTCTGCTTCCTATGTATTGGCAGCGGTATCGCAAAAGGAATTGCGTCAGGATGAGGATCCGCAAAGATGGTTGCGTTTATTGTGGGCATTCTCTTTGGCTTTGGTACCAATCGGATTTATGCTGATGGGATCGCCATTGTCTGTGCTTCAAACAGCGTCTATTGTAGCGGCATTGCCGGTGTCGGTCATTGTGATTATTACCGCGGTTTCTTTCGTGAAGATGGTCAAGAAAGATATTGCCAGCGGTGAACTGGAAATCGAGTAAGGAAATGGCTTGGGCTGATCATCAGCCCAAGCTCCTTTCATACAAGGAGGATAAAAATGCGCGGAATGATTCAAAAAGTTGAAGCGATTCCTGTGAAATTGAAGAGCACCAACTGGGATCAAAGCACACTAGTGGTGAAAATTACAGATGAGAATGGACTTGTTGGCATCGGTGAATGCGATGGACCACCGGAGGTGATCCGTGCGTTTTTTGAAATGGAAACAGCGCATGGATGGAGCCAGAATCCAGCAGAAATCCTGATTGGCCGGGATCCTTTAGATCGGCAGGCGATTTGGGATGACCTCTATGAAGGTTTTTTATGGCAAGGCCGAAGGGGACTCGCACTCTTTGTCATTAGCGGGATTGATATGGCACTTTATGATTTGGCAGGCAAACAATTGGGGGTTCCGGCTTATAAGCTTTTGGGCGGTGCTGTTCGAGAAAAGACAGTACCTTACATGACCCTGTATCCGGCGGTATCCGGATCAGGAACTATGAAAGAGCTCTTGCAAGGCTATGAGGAATTATTTGAGAAAGCCAAAAGGATCGGTGCACAGGCCGTTAAGATGTCCATACTGACAGACAAGTCTGTATCAGATGATGAACTGGTTGGCTTCATTCAAGATGGACGCAAGCTCTTGGGATATGATACGGAACTGATGGTCGATTTCTTGTATCGCTGGCGGGATCCATATGCTGCAAAGCGTGCGCTAAGAAAGCTGGAAGATGTGGACCTGTATTTTGCGGAAGCTATTTTGCCGCATGATGATATTAAAAGCCATGCTTTGGTAGCCAGAAATACGGATATTCGCATCTGTGGTGCAGAAATGGCAACCAGCCGCTTTGAGATTAAAGATTGGGTGGAAAACGGCGGTGTTGCCATTGTTCAACCGGATTTGAACCGTTGTGGAGGTTTGACGGAAATTCGACGAATTGCTGATTATTGTGAATTGCATGGGGTTGAAGTCATGCCGCACGGATGGAAAACGGGAATTACGGCAGCTGCCGGACAGCATTTCCATGCGGCGGTAAGAAACGCTAAATACTTTGAGTATTTGCATCCTTCGCTCTATGAATCAGCTCTTCGTGAGCATCTTGTAAAGCCGGAAGCTGAAGTGGTGAATGGGGAAATAGCTTTGCCGGATCGTCCGGGTCTCGGCATTGAATTAAATGAAGATTTTATTAGGGGATTGAAGTAGGAGGCACCATGGGAAAGATAATTGAGAAAGCAAAAGAAATCCCAATCATCGCGGAAGCGGAGCTTGTGATTGTCGGTGGAGGCCCCGCCGGTGTCGCAGCGGCAACGACTGCAGCGGAATTGGGTTTAAAAACGATTGTTATAGAAAAAAATGGATTCTTTGGCGGTTCCAATGTGGCTGGATATTCCGGAACGATTGGTGGAATGTTTTCTTCCAGTGCGGATTTGGAAAAGCCTTTGGAGCAGATTGTTTTCGGCTTTGCCGGCCGGTTTGCAGACCGGCTGGAGGAAGAAGGCGGTTTGATTCGTCAGGTTCGTTTTGGCCATACATCACTAGCTCCTCATGATCCAAGCATTTGGATGCGGGTTGCTGATGAGTTTGTTACTGGCGCTGGCGCAGAGATCTTATTCCATACACAATTTGTGGATCCCATTGTGGAAAATGGCGTGATCCAAGGGGTAATTGTGGAAAACAAAGACGGTCGCGGCGCGATTCTTGGCAAGTTCTTTATCGACGCGTCTGGCGATGCGGATCTGGCTGATCGTGCCGGTGCGGAGACCTATTATGGAAAAGACGGTGTGATTCAGGCCATGACCAAAGTCTTCCGCCTGGGCAATGTAGATTGGGCGTCAATTTCAGATTTCAGCTTAGAGCAAGTTTGGGAAAAAGTTGAGCAGGCTGACCAGGATGGCGGCTATGAGCTGCCGCGAAAGCATCCTTTCATTTTTCCTGCCCCACAACCGGGTCAAGCGGTTATGAACTGCACGGCCATTATCGCAGAAGATAAACGGGTCTTGTATCCGACAAAGGCAAAGGATCTGACAGAAGCGGAACTTTTAGGACGGCAGCAGATCCTGGAATATGCGAGGTTCGCAAAAACCTACTTAAAAGGATTTGAGGACAGTTACATCTTAGACACAGCGCCCATGATCGGGATTCGACAAAGTCGGTCTGTTGTTGGGGAGTATACCTTGAAGAATGAGGATGTTGCTCAAGGTCGTAAATTCGAGTCTGCGATTGTAAGAAGTGCATGGCCCATTGAAATTCATGGCGGTGCCGATGGCGTGAAGATCGTAAACTTGGATGATGATTACTATGAAATTCCTTTTGAAACCATGATTCCCAAGGGCATGAGTAAAATGCTGGTGGCAGGCCGCTGTATTTCTGCGGAACATGAAGCCCTGGCATCAGCCCGTGTGGTTGCACAATGCTTTGAGGAGGGTATGGCAGCTGGCATCGGTGCTTTTTTGGCATTGAAGGATGGTGTGGATGTTCGGGAAGTTCCTGTGCAGACAATTCGCCAAATGATGAAGGAGAGAGGGGCGAATCTGTAGCCTGAATCATAAAAATGAAAAAGAGCGTTTCAATGGATGGGATCCTCATGGCAGTGACCTGGGGATCCAATTTCCTTTTTTTGAAGAATCTTTTGGGGGTTTTCTCACCTTTGGAAGTGACGGTCTTGCGATATAGCATTACGGGAATCTTTTTTCTTCTTGTCAGCGGTAGAGCCTTGAGGGGGGTACGTTTGACCGGGCAAGATTTTATGAGACTCTTGTTTTCAGCTGGGATCGGCATATCCCTATATTCCGTGTTGGCTGCAGTTTCTATGCAATGGCTGACTTCATCGGAAGCGGGGATGTTAAATGGAACTATTCCGGCCATCACTTTACTGGTAGAGAGGATGATTTACAAGCGATCCTTGATCAAGCGGCAGATTCTTGCTGTAGCTGTGTCTATCTTCGGAGTTATACTGATTAGCTTTGGAAGTCTTTCTGGCGGATTCAATCCTCTGGGCATTGGTTTGATGCTTTTTGCCCTTGTGCTTTGGGTCAGTTACGGTTATGGGATCCAACCGCTCTTTGACCGATATAACAATGAAGCGATCAACATATTGCAAAGTCTGGTGGGGGCAGGACTCTTGATGCCATTTATGCTGGCGACCAGTGAGAATGTTTTGGTTCGTCTATGGGATGTGAAAGTTTTGCTGTCTTTTTTGGGATTGTCTGTGATCGCTTCGGGACTGGGTTATCTTTATTACCTAAAGGGGATTCGAAGCATGGGAATTCGAAAAATATCCTTCTATGTGAATCTCTTGCCAGTGGTTGCGGTTGTAGAAGGTCGGATTTTTATGGGGGATTTAATTCGAGGCTCCCATTTGATGGGGATCATTTTGGTGCTTTTATCCGTATGGATCATACAAAGAAATAAAGAGCCGATTATGGCAAATTGAGAAACCGATATTCGGTTTCTTTTTTTGTCTTCGTTGAAATACTGTTAAATCATCAATCCATGCGAGTATACATATAATAGAAAAAGAAAGGAGGTGAATACGATGGCAAATGCCAAGAGCAAGTGGAGACGGCTGCGCTGGGTAACCAGCATGTACAAGGAAGACCGGATCGTTGAAAATTTTCGAACAATCTCGGATATTTTTCCTTACAATCGTATTCAGCGTGACGGCAAAGTTTTTGAATTTGATAGACAATTGCATGAATTGCCCAATGAATTTACATATCGAGGCGAAAAGACGGATATTCATGACTTGTTGAAGGACACTTGGACGACAGGATTTCTTGTCATCAAGGACGATACCATTCGATTTGAAGAATACTATCTTGGCAATGCGGAAGATACCTTGAACATTACCTGGTCGGCCGGAAAATCCGTTGTATCTGCCTTGGTGGGCATTGCAATCGAGGAAGGCTTGATCGATGGTGTGGATTGCATTGTGTCGGATCTTGCGCCTGAATTAAAAGGCAGCGGATATGAAGGGATTCGCCTAAAAGATGTGCTGCAGATGTCATCTGGAATTGGATTTAATGAAGACTATCGGTCTTTCTTTAGTGATATCAACCGCATGGGCAGAACCATCGCTCTGGGGCGGTCATTAAACGATTTTGCCTGCAGCTTGAAGGCAGAAAGAAAGCCGGGAACCTTCTGCCATTATGTGAGTATGGATACCCAGGTCTTAGGCATGGTGTTGCAGGCGGTGACGGGCAGGTCTCTGTCGGAATATTTGGAGGAGAAGATTTGGAAAAAGCTTGGTATGGAATCTGACGCCAGATGGCTGGTGGATGATACGGGCATGGAGTTGGCCTTTGGAACATTGAATGCAGTTTTACGAGATTATGCCCGCTTTGGGCGCCTTTATTTGCTTGGCGGAAATTGGGACGGCCAACAAATCGTGCCCAAGTCTTGGGTGGAGGATTCCATGCGGATGGATGGACCGCATTTGTTGCCTGGGAAGCACGACCATTGTGACTTTGCACCGGGCTATGGATATCAGTGGTGGATTCCGGAAAAACCACAGGGTGATTTCTATGCCTGTGGCATTCAAGGCCAGTATATCTATGTTCATCCAAGTAAAAATGTGGTGATTGTGAAGACTTCGGCAGATCCTAATTGGACAGCAAATTCAGAGAATAATCCCAAGGTGATGGAGATGATGCAGTATTTGGCCAATCATTTGGATGAGTAAAAAGTATCCTATCATGGTATGAAGAAACCGATCTTTCGAGTAATCGAGATTTCGGTTTCTTTTTGTTTAAGAAAAAGGTAAGCCTTCCGTTCAGGTTTTGTTAAGAATTGCCAACTATACTGAGATAAGAAATGAAAGGGGAGGACTATCATGAAAAAAGGACGATTGAAGATAAAAAAGCGATGGATTTTTCTGTTGATATTGGGAATTGCCATTGGTGCATTCTATGCGGTGAAGGTGAAAGCACCGGCGCAGGCGGCCATGGCTCCACAGTTTACAACCATTAACCTAGAGAAGCAAACGGTTCAAGAAAAGGTGCTAATATCCGGCTTGGCTGTGTCTGAGAAAGAACAAATGCTGCAAGCAGGAAGCAATGGTGAAATTCAGACGATTGAGGTAGAGGCAGGGGATCCGGTTGAGAAGGATCAAATTTTGATGAAGATGGAAGACTCTAAAGCCTTGGCATTGGTCAAGCAAGCGGAGTTGAACTTGCAGGAAGCCAATGAACGATTGTCGAATTTTGATCAGGATGCTGGACAGACTATTCGAATGAATTATGAGGCAGCAAAATTGGCCTTTGACCGAGCTAGCCAGAATTATGACCAGCAAAAGCAGTTGTTGGCATTGGGTTCAATTTCAGAACAGGAAGCCAGCCAGGCCAAAGAAGCTTTGACGCAGACAAAGACAGCCTACTTAAATGCAAAAATTCAGTACGATTCCTTCGACTATGACCAAGAGCGTTTAAAATGCGTTTTGGCCGTGGAACAGGCAGAAAGTGAATTAGCTGACGCAAAAGAAGAGTGGAGCAATGCGGAAGTAAAATCGCCGATTGACGGCGTGGTGACCAATATCGATGTCAAAGAAGGCGATCAAGTTCAAATCGGATTGAATTTGATTGAAGTGAAGGATGTAAATTCCTTAAAAGTTTTGGCCACCATCAATGAGTTTGACGCTGCCAATTTGGCGGAAGGCGATGCGGTTACCATTCGACGCAATGCAGATCCATCCAAAGATTATCATGGATCCATTGTGTACTTATCCCCGGCAGGTGTCAGATTGAATGGTAAAACTGTTTTTGAAGTTGAAGTACAGGTTAATGACGAAGATGAGTATTTTAAGATCAACAACTCAGTTCAGATGGAGATTATCGTGAATGCGAAAGAGGCTGTTTTGGCGGTTCCTTTTGAGGCAGTAGGAGATCAAGAAGGTCAGAAGGTTTTGTTTGTCGAACGTGATGGTGTAGAAGTTGTGATTCCAGTTGAATTGGGTGTAAGAGGCGACTACAATGTTGAAGTCATTGGCCAAGATTTGAATGAAGGGGATCTGGTACGTGTGTATGTGGAAGATGCGGGTGCCTTCATTGAAAGGTGGTAGCCATGATTCAACTAGAGGCCTTATCGAAGGTATATGAACAAGGAGAAATTCGGGTAGAAGCCTTGAAATCCATCGATCTCCATGTGGAAGAAGGGGATTTCATGGCAATCATGGGTCCATCGGGATCCGGTAAATCCACATTGATGAACGTATTGGGCTGTTTGGATCAAGCGACGGCTGGCTCTTACCGTATTGACGGCACCCATGTGGAAGAGTTGTCAGAGAATCAGCTGGCTGATGTTAGAAATCAGAAAATCGGATTTATCTTTCAGTCCTTTAATCTTTTGCCTAAACTGAATGCCCAGCAGAATGTGGAATTGCCTATGGTTTATGCCGGCAAGTCTTCCAAAGAGCGCAGCGAAAGGTCGCAAAGAGCGCTGGCCCAAGTAGGACTGGCTGACCGCGGCAAGCATAAGCCGGCGGAAATGTCTGGGGGACAACGGCAGCGGGTTGCCATTGCCCGGGCTTTAGCTACAGATCCGGCCATTCTCTTGGCGGATGAACCAACAGGAAATTTGGATTCAAAATCGACGGAAGAGATTTTGAAGCTGTTTCAAGAACTGCATAAACAAGGACGAACCATTGTCATGGTTACCCATGAAGCGGATGTGGCCAAGCATTGTGCTCGGGTGATTGTGATCAAGGACGGCGAGATTGTCGATGATTATCGAAACAAGGAGGGAAAACGCATATGAAAGAACTCTTTCAGATTGCCCTAAGTGCGATCTGGTCCAATAAAATGCGTTCGCTTTTAACCATGTTGGGAATCATTATCGGGATTTCCTCCGTGGTAACCATTGTTTCCATCGGCGACGGAACTAAAGCGAGCATGAATGAAGAGCTGTCGAATCTGAGCGAAAACGTCTTTCAGGTCTATATTAACTATCGATTGGACCAGGAAGTTTGGGAAAAAGCCATGATGACAAAAGCCGATGTGGATGCCTTGAAGGCAAAGTTTGGTGATGAGACGATCGAAATTGCACCGGAAAGCGGCATTCAAGGGGAAATTGTCGGTAATTTGGAAAAGGCAGATGCCTCCTTCAACGGCGCCTCTTCGGGAACCATGAACAAGTTTGACGCTAAAATTGTGGATGGCCGTGATTTTACGCAAGAGGAAAGAGCGGACAAGAAGAATGTTGTTGTTATTGAACAGCGACTGGCTCAGGACTTGTTTCCAGGTAAAAGTGCTGTGGGGGAAACCGTCTTTTTGCAGATGGATGATACCAGTACAGGTTTTCAGATTGTGGGTGTCTATATCCAGAAAGACAAACGGGCCAATCAATACGGTGGATTTATCCCGATTGAAACATCACAGAAAATCTTGAATCAAAATTACTATGGATCGCTTATGATCTATCCAGCAGACGGACAGAGCATTGATGTGCTCAGTACACGCGTGGTGAAATTTCTAGAAAGCAGGCATGATGCAGAAGGGCTGGGTTACTATAAGGTCTTCAGTCCGGAAGCGGCTTTGGCAACGGTCAATGACGTACTCGCCAAGGTTACCTTGTTGATTGCGGCTATTGCAGGCATAGCGCTTTTGGTAGGTGGAATCGGTGTTATGAATATTATGCTGGTTTCAGTAACGGAGCGAATTCGCGAGATCGGCATTCGAAAGGCGATCGGAGCCAAACGTCACCATATTATGACGCAATTTTTGATCGAATCAGTCCTTTTGACATTGACTGGTGGAATTATCGGGGCAGCTTTGGGCATGGGATTTGCAGCCATTGCCTGTAGCTTAATGAAGGTGCCGCGAGTGGTATCAGTCGATGCCATTCTGTATGCTTCGGCATTTTCCATCGCGATTGGACTGTTCTTTGGTATTTATCCAGCGAATCAAGCGGCAAAGCTGAGCCCTATTGAAGCTTTGCGACATGAATAGGAGGAAGGAAATGAAGAAAAGATTATCATGGTTGGCAATTGGTTTATTAGCTTCTCTGAGTTTTTCATCCTTGGGATTTGCAGGTTCTTCAGGACTGACGCTAGAGCAGGCAGAACTAATGGCTAAATCGGAACCGAGCTATCAAGTTACCATTATGGAAGATCAGATTGACCAAGTTAAAGAAAACTTGGAAGAGGCTATGGAAGACTCAGCCAAGGCGGCTAAACGCACCTATGCAAACAAAGAAAATTGGAGCGCAATCTCCATTCATAATCAGCGGGCCATCTATTTGATTCCCTTGGGACTGAAAGAGCAGTTGGCCGGTTTGGAGCAAGAATTGGATCGATTGAAAACCAGCGGGGAAGACCGTTTGGAAGCACGATTTTATGACTTGGCACAAGCGCAAGCCAATCAAGAGTTGGCAGATTTGCAGTTGGAATTGGCCAAAATGAATCAAGCTGCTGCCAAGGTGCGATATGACAATGGGAGTATTTCTCTTCTTGCCTATCATGATGCGTCCTACGCATTTTTGAATGAAGAAGGCAACCAGCTGGAAGCGCAATTAAAGCAAGAAGCGGCTTATGAGAAGTTTAATCAAAAGATGAAAAAGCCGATTGCAAAGGGCGAAAGGCTTGAAATTGTTTGGGGTGCTATGTCTTTGATGCCACGTGCTTTGTCGGAGCGTGAATTGGATCAATTTGCTTTGGGAACTGATGAGTTCCTTTCTGCGGTAAGGGGATACCAGAAAACAGTTTTGGAAATCCGCGCCATTGAAGATGGCTTTCGAGGACCAAAGTTTGATAAAAACCGACCGGATTCCTATCCGCAAGCCTTGCTGGATGAGATTCAATTGGCAGGCAAAGTGGCTGATGCTTTGATTGAAAGTAAAACAGCCATTAAAGAAAAGTATGCGAACTTACAAACCATGAATCTGGCAGTGCGTCAGGATTTGCAAAATCTGAAAAATCGCGAGCAGGAATGGGCATTAATTGATGAGAAAGTACAAAGCGGTTTAGGCAGCAAAAAGGAAATGCTGGAAGCGGAAATCGGCTTGTTGCAGGCGCGGATTCGATATGATCAGGACCGGTTGGCTTACGAAACCGCTGTAGAAAACTGGAATCGGGATCTAGGGGATTGGAAAAAGAATCTGACTGAAGAAGAGGATGCGTGGATTCAGGAGTTGAATGCTTATGTCGCTTCCTGGAAATATGATCCGGAAGGAACCATGAATAAAATTGGTCGTGCTTATACAGACTGGATTTTAAGTTCACATGGGATTTCACCGAGTATTTTAGAATCGGAAGAGAAATAATTTCTTCATTCCCGTATAATAAAGTAAGGAGTTACGGGGAGGAAAGAAAAATGAAGCCGATGATTGTAAGCGCGTGTTTGGTGGGCTGTGCCTGCCGTTATGATGGAAAGTCTGTACCGGATCCTTTGTTGAAGGCTATGTTTGAAGCGGGGGATCTGGTCCCGGTTTGTCCGGAGGTCATGGGTGGACTGGATACACCTAGAGATCCAGCCGAGATTGTCTCGGAGTCACCCTTTCAAATTTGCACTCAAATGGGGGTTGATGTTACTGCGGAATATCAAATTGGTGCAAAAATAACCTTGGATATGGCACAGATCCTTGAGACCCAGCGAGCAATTCTAAAATCCAAGAGTCCGTCTTGCGGATCGCAAAAAATCTATGACGGTCATTTCAATCGGAGACTGATTGATGGTTCTGGAGCAACGGCCAGGATTTTGAGGGAAGCCGGTATAGATGTGATCAATGAAGATCAAGCTCGAGCGGACTATCTTTCTTCTTGTACGAAAATTCTATTGCTTCGCCATGCGGAATCTGAGTTTTCGGCTGACGATCGGGGGCGGGGACTGACACCGGAGGGTAAAAGGAAAGCCCAAGCGGTCACGGAGAAAGTTGTTGGCTTCTTTCAAGTGGATGGCATACTATCCAGTCCATATAAGCGGGCCATAGATACCGTTTTGCCGTGGGCCGAAGCCTTGAAGTTGGATATCATTCAGGATGAACGACTTCGGGAGCGGAAAGTTGCGGAGGAGCCTGTTGAAGACTTTTCAGCTTTTGCTCAAGCGCAATGGCTGGATCCGGATTTTTCTTTGGCCGGAGGAGAATCCTTGGCAGAAACTGCCGCAAGAGGCTATGACGCAATTCAAGATTTGGAAAAGAACCATCGAGGAGGAACTTTGTTGATGGCTACCCATGGAACTTGGATGGGTGCAGTCTTCCATGAATACGATCCAAGCTTTGGCTACACACAGTGGAAGTCGTTGACTATGCCGGATCTTTGGGAGATGGTTTTTTACAAAGGCGTCTTCGTAGAACTGAGAAGAGTTGCAATGGAGTAAGTTTGGAGGAGTGATTGATTCCGGTGTGGAATAATCACTCTTTTTGTTTTGAACAAACAAAACATTCTCTTACATTCAATCTGAGGCTTTATCCTGCTGATAAAAGAGGTGAAAGGAAGAGGATTTGGCTGGAGTAATACGAAAGACAGAATTCATTTTAAGAAAATTATGATAAAATGAAATTGAAGGAAGGATAGATTTTTTTAGGAGGGTGAAAATGATTCAAGCGATGATGACCAGACAATCGAACCGTTCGTTTACTCGCGATTCTTTGATGCGCCATCGGGACATGATCGATCAAGTGTTACGTGATTCAAGAATGGGTCCTTTGGGACATCCTATTGATCTTTTGCGTGTCACCCCCCTGGAATTAAAGAATAAGGGGATCGGACAATTGGCAACCTTTGGTGTAATTTCCGGAACGGCGGAATATCTGTTTGGAATTATCCCGGATACCCGTGCCGGACATGTCAATTACGGCTACGCCTTGGAAAAGGCAGCCCTGAACTTGTGGAAAGAAGGTATCGGTTCCTGTTGGCTGGGTGGAACCTTTAAGAAGCAGAAACTGGAGGCCATGTATCTGATGAAGGGAAATCGAACCATTCCAGCTGTTTTGGCAATCGGAATTCCACAGGAAGAAAGATCGGTGGTGGAGCGGGTTGTCAAGCTGGCGACACAGCCCATCAATCGAAAGCCTCTGACACAATTTGTTTTTGACCGCGGATTTGAGCAATCACTGGAGATCACTCCCGGATCGAAATGGGAAACCATTTTTACCTGCGTTCAACGTGCGCCGTCAACTAGAAATAGCCAGCCATGGCGCGTCGTACGAGAGTACAATCAGTATCATTTTTATTTGGAAGCACGGGAAGAAACAACCCTGAATCGAATCAATATGGGCATTGCCATTTGTCATTTTGATTTGGCGCGCATGGAATTAGGCGTTGAAGGAAGCTGGCGGGTGATTCGACCGCTGGAAGATCCGGAGCATCGATATTTTATCAGCTTTGTTAGAGAAAAGGAGAATCAATGAAACAGGCAAATCAGTGGTCAGACAGTGAAAAACAGCAGGTTGTGGCATTCCTGACAGAGATTTTTCAGGAGCATGCTTTTATTACGCCAGAGCAAATCGGAGAACTTTTCTATCAGTCGATTTATTTGGAGGGAGAAACGTATTTAGCCAGTTTTGAACAAGGGCAAGTGACAGCCATTGCGGCTATGATCGTTGAGGCGATCGAGCGTGATGGCATTGTCTATTTCAGTACCTGTTATTGTAAGTCGGGCAAGGAAGAGGCATTGAAAAAACTCATGTTGGCTTTGGAGAATCAGGGCAGACAATGGGGGGCAAAAATTTCAAAGGTGGGTCTTCGAAAGGAGAACAGCCACTTGGCAGAAATGTTTTTGCCACAGCTTGACTATTCACCCGTCTATCGCATTGTGCAGATGGGGAAAGAGGTTCAGGCGTCAGCTCCATTGCCAGATGGATTTTCCAGCAAGTTGGCAAGCCCAGAAAGCTTGGCTGACTTTGTTGATCTTCATAATTTGGCATTCAGGAACAGCCCCAATGGTAGCCAGATGCTGATGGGTGAGGCAGAAGAGAATCTTGAGCGGCAAAACAAGGGAGAGGCCAAGCTTGGATTTTTGCAGTACCAGCAAGAGCCTGTGGGCACCTATTTGCTGTCCATGGAAAAAGGTCTATTGTGGGTTGACGCCGTTACAATTAATCCTGAGCATCAGGGAAAGGGTTGGGGAAGGATCCTGATTCAGGCGGCGGAACAAGAAGCTTTAGCCATGGCAAGCCAGGTGCATCTTTTGGTCGTAGATGCCAATCAAGCCGCCTTTCGGCTTTACCAGCGGACTGGTTTTTTGGAAGAAAAGGTCTATAGTGAATGGTTTGAAAAGAGCCTATAAAAAAAGCCCACTTGAAAAAGTGGGTCTTTCTATTTGGCAATGCAGACAAAGGGGATGGAGTTATCTTTTAGTGGTGATTGGTCAAAGCCACCAAAAACCTGGAGATCAGTGAATCCAGCCTCTAGAAGCAAGCCTTCCAGGGTGGCTTTCATCAGTGGAATCAGCGGGATGGTGTTTTCCAGGATTTTATCATCGTCCTTTAAATGCAGGGTAGTGTTGAAATTAATGCGTCCGTCTTCCCGTGTTTGATAGATTCTGCTGAATTTCAGTCCGGGTGTTTCTATGGCAGGAAGGCCCAAGGTATCGCGACGCATGATCATGTCGTAATGGATCATCTGAATGCGAAATTCTCCATCAGGCTTTAATAGGGATTTGACCTTTTTTAAAAAGCGCAGCAAAGCTTGTTCATCTGGCAAGTGAACCAAGGTGTTGCCCAAGCAAAGGATTCGGTCAAAGTGATCTTCCGGAAAATACTGATCAATAGCCATCATATCCATGGTGGCATAATGGGCGTTTTCATGGTTGTGGTTGCAACGGGCCAAACGGATCATGGTAGGACTTTTGTCCACGGCATGAACTTGATAGCCGGCCTTTCCCAGGGCTTGCGCCAAACTGCCGGTGGAACATCCGATATCCAGGATGACTGCAGGAAGCGGCAAGTCCTTTTTTGAGAAGTTTAATTTTGCATCGGTTAAAGGAAAAATATCATCATAAAAAACGGAAATCGATTCATAGAAATTCATTATAACCCTCCTTATATATGGAAAGGATACCCAGTTTTGCACAGAATCCTCGAATCCTGTGATAAGATGAGAAGAGGTGAGGTGAGGAATCATGAGGGAGAGAATGCAGTGGACAATTGGACGTTCGGCAATCATGGCAGGCTTGATGGGCCTTGCGATTGCCTATGAACAGGCAGCACCGGGTCGTTTGCGCTTGCTTCTTGTGGCTGGCTTCGGGTTAATGGTTTTGGGCCTGATTCGCAGCTTGATTTTGGAATCCAATAAGAGAAGCTGGACATTCCTGCTTGATGGGATCCTTTTAATTGGCATGGAGACCTTGTCTCGCTATGCGATAAACCTAGCCCTTCAAGGCATTTATATATTATTGATCGTCGATGCCTATCGATATTTGGACAAGCGTCATTTTTTGCGGGTCGGCATTGGCATTAGTCTTTTAGGCATGGCCAAGTTCGGCCAGCAAATCGCTTTGGGCACAAATTTTTTGGTGCTTTCGCAGACGGTCTTTATGGCAATGGTCCATGTGCTTGTTTTGACGACCCTTTGGTTTTCCCGTTCCTATCAAGAAGAGAAGAGCAAAATCGAGCAGGCCAATCGTGAAATTGAGCAGTTAAGCCGAGAGCGGGAGCGAACTCGACTGGCACGCGAACTTCATGATTCCATCGGCCATTCCCTGACAGGTCTGATTATGCAGCTGGAGATTGTAAAACGATCGGAAAGCGCGATTTCTCAATCAGGAAAAGAGGCCATGGACGAGGCTGTGCAAACGGCCAGACAAACCTTGACGGAGGTGCGTTCCGTTGTTGACACATTGAAAGAAGACGCGGAAGAGAAAAACTTTCAGTCCATGTTGAAAGACTTGGTTGAAAGCTATCAGAACCGAACCAAGATTGAAGTCGACATGAAGGGATTGGAAGACTTGCCCGATATCCTATCCAAGGAAGCTTTGGATCTTTATCGGATTGTTCAGGAATCCTTAACCAACACGGCACGCCATAGCGATGCCGGTCATGTTCAAATCATCTGGAAATATAGCGATCATCGACTTCTGCTTGAAATACTGGATAATGGAAAAGGGTTCAAAGAGATTCATTTGGGAAATGGCCTTATTGGCATGAAGGACCGCGTAGATCGACTGGGAGGAAGCATCGACTTTTCTGGTGAGCGTGGGTTTGCAACGAGAGTACAGATCCCTTTCCAGGAAAAATAAGACAAAGAGTTACCCCCTTGGGATGATCCAAGGGGGCGGAGGAGTATTGGACATTAATCAGCTTGTATATAGGGGGAAAAGCTAATTAGAAGATTTACTCTTCAATACTTGTATACCCAATTTTTTCAAATCTATCAGAAAATTCAGAGAAAGTTTTGCTTTTATTCTAATTTGTTGAGGAGACCATTATGGGACAGGGAATTTACCATTATTTCGGTTATGATTTTGATTTTGAAACGCGTACCCGCTTGATCGCTCAAGCTGGATTTGACTCCACCATGCTTTGGTGGGGCGACGAGGATTTTATTCCTTTGTCTAAGGACCAACAGGTTGCATGTATTCGAGAAGCAGGGTTGGCAATAGAGAATGTCCATGCCCCCTATGACCAGATCGCAGGATTGTGGGCGGAAGATTTGACAAGGCTTATGGAAGCGCGAAAATCATATTGTCGATATCTGCAAGAGTGCGCAGAACATAAGATCCCTATGATGGTCATTCATGGGCTGCCCCAAGAGCCGGTGGAAAATGACAAAAACGGCTTGGAAAGTTTCCGAATCTTGTTGGAGCAGGCCAATGCCTTACAGGTAATCCTGGCGGTGGAAAACACCATTGAAGACAACCGGTTTGAACGTTTGCTGCAAGAGGGAATCCCCCATGGGCTCAAATGGTGTTATGACTCTTCTCATGACTGGGTATACAGCCAGAAACCCATCCGGCTGCTTGAGACCTATGCCCATGCCCTTACCTGCCTGCATCTGTCTGACAATGATGGAAAAGGGGACAGGCATTGGCTGCCGGGTCAAGGCAAGGTGGAGTTTAATAGGATCTCACAAGTGCTGCGAGAACATGAATTTTGCGGACAATGGTCGCTGGAAGTTTTCCCCCAGGGCTTGGATGAACCTGCAGAGGTTTTTTTGAACCGAGCCAAGAAGTGTTTGGACTGGGTCATGAAAGGGGCGCAAGATGGAGCTCAATTATAGGCGGGTAGATCCTCTGAATGATGAGGATCTGAATGTATTGCTGAGAGGGATGAATGATCCTCAGATTCGTCATCTGGTTACCCCGAATTTTCGGGAAGAAGAACTGCCGGTAGTCACTTTGGAAGACTATCGTGCCAGCATTTTAAGTGCAGGCAAAGAAGTTCATCGCTTTATTATCTTTGATGGCAAGAAAGCCATTGGAGATCTTTCTTTGGCAGTGGACCCCGATCATTTGTTTCTTTGCATTCCCAATAGCGGTTGGCTGGGCATTTGCATTAGTGACGGAGATTATCGAGGTCGGGGCATTGGAAGGAAGGCTTTGGAGTTTATCGAAGGCTTTGCCTGGGAAAGAGGGCTTGTTCGAATTGAACTGGGAGTTTTCTCGTATAACGAACCAGCTATTCGCCTCTATCAGAAAGCCGGCTATCATGAGATTGGAAGGATTCCCAATTTTGTTTGGTACAAGGACCGCTGGTGGGCGGATATACGAATGGAAAAAATGAAACCATCGCAGGATGAATAGATCCCGCGATGGTTTTATTCTTATTTACTCATAGGGAAGATCTCTAGGCTTCTTGGCAAAATACCATTCAAGGCTGCCAAAAGAATGCCGTAGTTGGTGATGGGCAATCCCAAAGCGGTGCATTGTGCCAACCGGGACAGCATGGTTTTTTCATTGAGCATGCAAGAGCCGCAGTGGATCACAAAATCATAATCCGCCAAGTCCTCTGGAAAGTCATGTCCCATGGTGAAAGTGAAGGAGAGATTCTTGCCGGTTCGCTGGCGAAGCAGATTGGGAATCTTCACCCGGCCGATATCTTCATGGGAATGATTATGGGTGCAGCTTTCCGCGATCAGTATTTTACTGGATTCATCCAGTTTATCAATCATCTTGATGCCTTCAACAAAAAGGGAAAGGTCTCCCTTGTGGCGGGCAAAGATCGTTGAAAATCCGGTTAGTGGAATCTCATCTGGAATCACGCTGGAAACAAATCGAAAGGCTTGGGAATCCGTGATGGCCAAATCGATATTGGGATGATCTTTTAAGGTTGATTCCAGTTCTGTATCTCGGCAAACCAGGCAGCGAATGCCATGATCCAAACAATCGCGGAGCACTTGTACCTGGGGCAGAATCAATCTGCCTTTGGGGGCTTCCGAATCAACGGGAACGATCATAAGAACCGTGCTTCCCATAGGAACCAGGTCACCTACAAGGGGTTTTTCTTTTTCAGCGGCCTGCAAGGATTGGATCATGCGGTCTTTTAAGTCTAAAATGCCTCTTTCCTCTTGTGCGGAAACGAAGATCGCTTGAGGAAAGCGGGCAATTAAATCCTGATTGGCTTCTTGGTCCAGTCTGTCGACCTTATTGAAAATCATCAGATGGGGAATGCGGTATTGATGAAAGTTCAGTTTCATTTCTTCATAACCGTCAAGATCCGGATCAATGGCATCGACAACGTAGAGGGCAAAGTCTGTTTTCTGAAGAATTTTCAGAGACCGTTTCACCCTTAGTTCACCCAAGTCACCTTGGTCATCCAAACCGGCTGTGTCGATAAAGACAACGGGCCCATGGGGAATCAGTTCCATGGTTTTTTCCACGGGGTCTGTCGTTGTGCCCAAAACGGATGAAACCAATGAGATTTTCTGTCCGATGATGGCGTTCATCAAGGAGGATTTTCCCGCATTTCGACGGCCGAAGATGGCAATGTGATCACGATTGGCTTTTGGTGTTTCTTGCATGCTTACCTCCTTACAGGTATAGGTCGCGCTCTCCCTTGCGAATGCGCTGGACATTCTCTTGGGTTAGGGCACGTACTTTTTCGTTTTCAATCTTTTCGATTTCTTTTTCGATCAAGGCAAATCCCTTGCGCTGAATCTCGTCATCCCCATAATCCAAGATGTATTCGGTCAGTGTCATTAAAGCGTTTGGCGTACAAATATTTCCGATCTGTCCAGACTTGGCCAGCCGCATAAATCGGTCTCCTGTTCGTCCGGACCGATAGCAGGCAGTGCAGTAAGACGGAATAATCTCATCATCAACCAGAGATTTTAGTATCACAAGGGGATCCCGATGATCCGCGGTTTCGAATTGAACCAGTTCGACGCCTTGTTCTTTCAGGGTATAACCACCCACATCGGTGCAAGAGCCTGCACTGATTTGGCTGACACCGTGGTGGATTAAGCGCTGGCGCATTTCTTCTGACTCCCGTGTGGAAAGAATGAGACCGACGAAGGGAAGCGCCAGGCGAAGAATGGCAACAATCTTCATAAAGGTAAAGTCATCGATAATATGAGGGAATTCGTCCAAGCTCATGCCCTCAGCCTTTTTCAAACGAGGAACAGACACGGTGTGGAAGCCAACGCCATATTCTTTTTCCAAGTGGGCGTTATGCATCATCATGGCCAGCACTTCAAACTTCCATGGTCCCAAACCAAAGAGAACGCCGCCGCCCACATCATCAATCCCTGCTTCCATAGCGCGGTCAAAGGCGCTTAAGTGATAATTGTAATCGCCTTTCAAAGACTTGGGATGGGTTGCCTCATAAGATGGCTGGTGATAAGTCTCCTGGAAAAGAATATAGGTGCCAATTTCCGCATCCTTCAAGCGCTTGTAGTTTTCCACCGTGGTGGCAGCAATATTCACGTTGATACGGCGAATCGCGTCTTTTTCTGTTTTGGTGGTGTAAACAGCATCAATGGCATCCAAAATATATTCAATCGGGCAGTTGACAGGATCTTCTCCAGCTTCCAAAGCAATGCGCTTATGACCGTTTTTCTCAAGGATTTGGGTTTCACGCTGGATTTCCTCTCGGGTCAGCCGCTTGCGTGGAAAATCATTATCCCGTTTATAGCCGCAATAGGTGCAGGAGTTAACGCAATAGTTGCTGACATAAAGCGGCGCGAAGATCACCAGGCGATTGCCGTAGATTTCCTGCTTGATGGCTCTGGCGATTTCAAAGAGCTGTTCCAGCTCCTCATTGCTGTCGATATTTAAAAGAATGGCAATTTCTTTCATGCTTAAGTTTTCTTTTTTTGCTGCTTTATCCAGTACAGATTGAATGACTTCCTTGCTGGGTTTTTCCGTTTCCTGAAGCAGATTTTCAATGGTTTTCGCATTAATTTGCATGAATACTCCTCCTTGTTGGATGGTCGCCGCGGGTCATGTTAACGCGGAAACCGGTTGATGCAATGCGTTTTTCAATGCATTGACGACAGTGGGCGGCCTCGTCGCCGGTACAGATCTTGCCATCGTAGAGGGCGTAGAGATCACGTACATTTGTTGGAGACAGATTGGGCATTACGACATTGGCGCCAGCCAGCAGTCCTTGTTCTCGTCCTTTGGGATCCAAAGAACCTAGAGCCGTGGTTGCAGGCAGTAAAACTTCCGGCAAGATCAGGCGGATAATGGATAGCAAGAGGCAGGTCCATTCCAAAGTGCCGGGTTCAGCGTCCGCCAAAGCTGTGTCTGATTGTGGTAAAAAGGGGCCAATGCCCACCATATGCGGCTGCAGTTTTTGAAGAAAGATCAAGTCTTCAATCAAATCATCCAGAGTTTGTCCCGGTGCGCCTACCATAAAACCGGCGCCGATTTGAAAACCAACTTCCTTTAGATCCCATAAAGCCTGAAGACGGTTTGCATTGGATTCACCATTGTGCAGGCTGCGATAGAGCTTGTCTGAGGCTGCTTCATGGCGCAAAAGATAGCGGTCCGCGCCTGCATGGAAGAAGGCTTGGTAAGAAGACTTTGGCCATTCCCCTACGGAAAGGGTGACGGCACAATCGGGATAAGTCTTTTTGATGCGTTCGACCAATCGTACAATGCGTTCCTCAGTAAAGAAAGGATCCTCACCACCCTGAAGGACAAAGGTGCGATAACCCAGCCAATAGCCCTGATCGCAACAGGAAAGAATGTCATCTTCGCTGAGGCGATAACGCTGCACCTCTTGATTGGAGCGCTGAATTCCACAGTAAGAGCAATTCCGTTTGCAATAATTGGTGAACTCGATCAGTCCACGCATATATACATCGGTGCCGTAATGGTCTCGCCGTGCACCAATGGCTTTTTGCTTGAGTTCATTTTTGTTCTCATCGTTTAAGCTGGCAAAAAAGTCTCGCCATTCTTGATGACTGAGAGCAGGGGGCCGGGCTAGCCGGTCAATCCAATTCATGATTCGATCTCCTTTTTCGCTACCGATGTTTTCACCTGAACATGGGGGATGCGACCGAGCCGTCCCGTCAGAGTATTGATTTCATTCATGGTGCCCAAAAGCGTGATGGTAATGACAGTGATGCCGTGTTCCGGCATAGGAAGTCCCATTCGGCCTTTTACAAGACCTTTGAACTCCGCAATCAAGTCATTAAAGCGATGCTGTGTTTGTTCTGGATTTTCCAAAATGGCGCTGATGACAGCGATTCTTTCCATATTTCCTCCCAATAAAAAAGCGTTTCCAAAGAAAACGCGCACGCTAGAAAGCAGGCCGGTAGCCTGTTGGAGACTTTCTTTCGACGCAGTGTTCTTTGTCGTTAGAATGGTAGTTGGATTGTCATACACAAAAGGAATCGACAGGACGCCTTTGTGTTGTTAATACTTTAACAAAAATTCGTTATAAAAACAACAAGAAAGTTTTACCAAGCTGATTTTCTTAATTTTACTTTGTAATATTTGGAATTTCTATTGCAATCAAATCCCCTTGTCCGCCATAATAGAAGGTGGAGAAGAAGGAGGGATTTCTGATGACGACAGCAAAAGCTGCCATTGACAGCTATTTTGAAAAAATTGATCAATTAGGCTGGGATCCAGGCTTGCGGTCCGTGAAAGAATTGTTGGCCCGCTTGGGAAATCCTCAAAATGCATGCAAAGTGGTTCATATCGCTGGGACCAATGGAAAGGGCAGCACCCTCGCATACCTTTCGTCTATTCTTCAAGAAAGTGGATTGCGGGTTGGTCGCTTCACGTCTCCAGCATTAATGGCACGCAATGAAATGATTACGATTAATGGGGATGCTATTCCTGACGATGAAATGCTTGCCTTGCTGGATAGAGTGGAAACAATCTGTCAAGAAATGGTGAAGGCAGGATTTCGACACCCGACCTCTTTTGAGGTGATGACGGCACTGGCCTATTGTTATTTTGTGTCACAGGTAGATATTGCCCTAATTGAAACAGGAATGGGCGGACGACTGGATGCTACCAATGTGGTTGATGAACCGCTCCTTGTCTTGATGTCTCCGATCGGATTGGACCATCAGGCCTTTTTGGGTGAGACGATTTCTGCTATAGCAAGAGAAAAAACCGGAATTTTTCGGCTTTCCGTACCCATTGTGTCTGCTTCTCAGACCTTGGAGGCAAAGGCTGTTCTGATCGAGGAGGCAAAAAGGCTACATGCGGATTTGAAATTTGTGGAGGAAGACGTTCTTTTCATTGAGGGCGAAGTTGAAGTCCTTCATTTTTCTTATAAGGGGATGAATTTTGTTTCTGCCATCTTGGGAAGGCATCAAAGCATGAATGCGGCTGTTGCCATTGAGGCGGCTCAAGTTTTGAAAAAGCTTGGCTGGCAGGTAAAGGATGAAGAGATACGGGATGGAATTCAAAAGGCTGTTTGGGCCGGGCGGTTTGAAATGCTTCGGAAGACTCCGCTTTTAGTCATTGACGGAGCGCATAATCAACAGGGGATGGATGCGCTGAACCTATGCAGAAAGCAGGCCTTTCCCAAAGAATATGTGGCGATTGTGGGTGTCTTGGGTGAAAAGGAAATGGGGTCAGGATTCATAGAGATTCTTCAGGATGCGGAAACCATCTGGACGGCAACACCCGACAGTCCCAGGGCTTTACATGCGATCGACTTGACCAAACGACTTCGTGCGATCGGCTTGGAAAGTCAGCCGAAAGCAGACTTGAAGGCCTTGGCGGAGGAGATTGTCCGCTTGAAGCAACCTTGTTTGATTTTTGGATCCTTGTATTTGATTGGCTCCTTGCGAGCGGCAATAAAGGAGATATTGTAGGATGATTCGAGTATTGGTTGTAGATGATCAAAAGATTATGCGGCAAGGCTTGAAGATGATTCTGGGACAGGAAGAGGATCTGGAAATTGTGGGGCTGGCATCGAACGGACAGGAAGCACTTGCTTTTTGTCAGGGGAATCCGTCACCGGATATCGTGTTGATGGACATTCAGATGCCGGTTATGAATGGGGTGGAAGCGACAAAAGCGCTGCAAGCCTATGATCCGGCCATTCGGGTTATTATTCTGACAACCTTTCATGATGATGCCTATATCTTCGCGTCCCTGCGAGAGGGGGCGCATGGTTATCTATTGAAAGATGCACCGCCAGAAACCATTATACAATCCATTCGGGCTGTATATGAGGGAGGCGCTATGATCCAGCCGGAGATTGCCTCGCGGGTGATTCGTCAGTTTAACCGGATTCAAGAGACAAAACCGGAATTTTTATTGGGTCAGAAAGAATCGCTGACCGATCGGGAGGAAGAGATTTGTCGATTAGTTGCACGGGGATTAAATAACCGGGAAATCGCGGCAGAGCTTTTTTTGAGCGATGGGACAGTCAAGAATCATATTACCCGCATTCTGGATAAGCTGGACTTGCGGGATCGTACACAATTGGCAATTTACACACTTTATCACGACTAGAGAGGGAAACATGGGGAGAACAGAAATGCGCATTCGATATGGAATACTTTTTTGCATAATGGTCTTGCTGATGCTTCAGCCAGCCTGGACAGAATCGGATGCCTTAACGATATCATATTACGACAATTATCCCCTGTGTTTTCAGGATGAAAACGGCCAGCCGCAAGGGATGTTTATTGATGTGCTCAACCAGGTCGCTGAAAAAGAGAACTGGACGCTGGACTATGAATACCATACCTTGGAAGATCAAATCGATTTGGTTGCTGAGGGAAAGCTGGATTTGGGTCTTGCAGTTGCCTATACAGAAGACCGGGCTCGACGGGTGCTTTATCCTGCTGAAACCATTTATTCCAATTGGGGGCAGGTTTTTGTTTCAACAGAGCTGTCACCCGTGGATACCTATGATTCCTTGTCCAACTATCGGATCGCATTGGTACGCGGCGGTGTGTATACTACTGAACTGGAAAATAGTTTTGACTTTCTAGGACTGGAGAAGCGTTTTGTCTATGTCGACGGTTATTCGGATGTTTTAGCAGCGATAGACTTGGGTCAAGCGGATGCTGGTGCCGTAGCAAGAACATTTGGCCTATTGCATATGGAAGAGTACGCTGTGAAGGCAACAACCCTGGCGATCCGTCCAGTGAAAGTCAAGGTGATTGGCGCACCGGGTACAGAAAATGCTTTGGCCGCTATTGACCGTTGGATGATGGGCATGCGGGAAGATTCCGAATCTGAATACTTTGCTATCCTTTCCCGATGGTTGCGGGAAGAGGTCAAACAGGAGGTTTTACCGGAGTGGCTGAAGTGGATTTTGGCATTGGCGGCATTGATTGGCCTCTTGTCCTTAAGCTTTGCTTTCTTTTTGCAAAAAATGGTAGCCAAGCAAACCAAGGAGTTGCGCTATCTGGCCCATCACGATCCTTTAACCGGATTGCCCAACCGCAGCTATATGAGGAAGTTGATCGATGGAGGTGAATTTAAGCAATCTGCTGATTTCTTATTGATCGATTTGGATCAATTCCGTCGTATCAACGATGTATACGGACATGAGATGGGGGACCGATTGCTGGTAAGCTTTACGGGTCTTGTAAAGAATCATTTGCCTGAATCAGCTGTTTTCAGTCGACTAAGCGGAGATGAATTTACTATTCTGTTGCCACGGCATGAAGGTGAAGTGTTTGCCAATCATTTATTGGACTTGATTCAATCCCCTCTGGATGTTCGAGAGGAAAGCTTTCAAATCGGAATGAGCATCGGACTGGCTAAGCTGCCTGAAGACGGTTCCGATTACGATACCTTGACAAAAAAAGCCGAGATGGCCATGTATCAAGCCAAGGGAAAGGGCAATGAGAAAGTGCAATGGTTCCGAGAGGAATTGGAGGCACGGCTTCATGAGACCCATTGGTATTTGCGGTACCTGAGGCAAGCTATTGCCAAAAAGGAGCTTTATTTGGCGTATCAACCTATTGTTGATGCCAAGAGCAAGAGCATGGTTGGGGTTGAAGCCCTCTTGCGTTGGGAACATGAAGGAAAATTAATTTCACCAGGGATCTTTATTCCGATTGCGGAGCAAACCGGGCTCATTCATGAAATCGGTGATTGGGTGGTTCATGAAGCGGTTCGTCAGTTGATTGACTGGCAGGGTCAAAGTCAAGCGCCGAGGTTTATGAGTGTCAACCTATCGGCAGTGCAATTGAACCAAGCAGGCTTTGTTGATCACTTGGACAAGTTGGTTGCGTCTTTTGGTGTTGAGAAATCAAAAATCCACTTTGAAGTAACGGAAAATGCTGAGATTGAAAAGATTGGAAATTCTAGACGCGCGCTAGAGGTCCTCAAACAGCGGGGCTATCGCATATCTTTGGATGACTTCGGCATGGGCTATTCATCCATGAATTACTTGAAGGAGCTGCCCATTGATACCATGAAAATTGATCGATCTTTTGTACAGGAGATTGGTCAGGATCGAGAAACTGAGATTATGATTGAAGAGTTGTTGATCTTGGCAAATCGGATGAATCTGATGACCATCGCGGAAGGGGTGGAAACGGAAGCGCAATGGCACTTTTTGCGGGAACACGGATGCCGGATGATTCAAGGCTATTATTTTGGCCGTCCGGTGAAAGCGGAAGAATTGATTCAATAAAAAAAGCTCGAATCCTCATGGGGTTCGAGCTTTACTTTTTTGGGAATTGGATAAAGAACGGGACAAAACCAAATTTAAAAGCAAGGTACAAGCCAGTAGACTGACCAACAAATACAGATGCATGGTAAAGATATCGGTCCGATCCATCAGGGCGCCAATGAAGGGAAAGAGCAGGGCCACTGTCAGATTTTGCAGCATGCTTTGCAGGGAAAGCACCGTTGCGCGTTCCTGACTGGGAATATGCTTATTGATATACTTTTGTGTGGTGGGACGATAAAAGCCCCGGGCAATCTGTTGCAAGGAAAGAAAGGCAATGCCGATCCAGTTTTGCAGCTGCCAGAGCCCTAAAAAGGAAACTAGCAGGATGCCCATCAATCCGATTAGGCTCCATCCCTTGCTGGCAATCAAGTATTTGGGTGTCAGTCGTGAAGAGAATGCCGCGACTAGATTGAATCCTGCAAAAAGGAGTCCAAAGTATCGAATTGGAAAATTGACGGTTTTTAAATAAGGCTGAATCATCCAAAAACCCGCTCGGCTAAACAGCAAATAGATCATGCAGAAGAAGACGATGGATCGAATTTTCGGATGTGTCGCCAGGGTCTTGGCACTTTTGGCAATTTGGTGAAAATAAGCAGGGCGTTCTTCCTTTTCATAGACTTCGATTTCTTCAAACTGCCAAGCGATCAAAAAGGATATCCCGACAAATGCTGCTGAAATAAACAGTGGCAGGGCAATGGACCATTCAAAGAGAATACTGGAAATAATGGAGCCGGGAACTTGGGCCAAAAGCGCATAGTAGCTGCCGCGGCTGATAACATCTTTGAAGGTTGATTCTTGATTGGTACGTTTTAAGCTGTCGTACAAAAGGGCTGTGTCTGCACCTGATTTGAAGCTGGCTCCGACCGCAAACAAAAATTCTGCACAGGCAAAAATGAAAAAGCTGCGCCCCATGCCATAGAGAAAAATGCTAAAAGCCATGGTGGCCGCTCCCAGCAAAATGCTTTTCTTTCTTCCCAGCAAATCAGCTACGGCGCCGGTTGGCACTTCCAAGGCAACAATGGTTACAGCGGAAATAGCCTGCAGAGACAGAATATGGGCATAGGTCAAATCACGGGCCAGATAATACAGGGTGATGATGGGACCCAGGATCAAGAGATTTGCGAAAACCGTATAGAAATAATAAAGCCGAACATTTTTTTGATATGCGTTCAAACCGACACCCCCTTTGCGTTAATTAGAGTGTATCATAACGAATCTGGCAAGGAATGTCAATTAATCCTTTCTTTGATATAAAAAATCTCCCGGAAATCCGGGAGATTTGATCGTTTAGGCCTAAACCCATCTTACTTATGATGAAAACTTCCGGAAAAATCCCGGAAGTTTCAAGCCAACTGGGTTTCGAACTGGCTGGTATAGAGTTGGTGGTAGAATCCATGCTGGTCCAGAAGGCTGTGGTGGTTGCCCCGTTCAATGATTTGTCCTTCTTGGATGACCAGGATTTGATCGGCATTGCGGATGGTGGACAAGCGATGGGCAATCACAAAGCTGGTACGCCCCTTCATCAGGGTCTTCATGCCCTTTTGGATTTGGAATTCCGTTCGGGTATCGACACTGGAGGTCGCTTCGTCCAAGATCAAAATATCCGGATCAGACAGGATGGCACGAGCGATGGAAATCAGCTGCTTCTGGCCCTGGCTGAGGTTTCCGCCTTCTTCCGTTAAGTTGGTGTGGTAGCCATCAGGAAGACGGTGGATAAAACTGTGGGCATTGGCCAACTTGGCTGCCTCTATGACTTCCTCTTCTGTTGCGTCCAAGCGTCCGTAACGGATATTCTCATAGATGGTTCCAGAGAACAGATAAGGATCTTGCAACACAATGCCCAGGCGCTGACGCAATTCTTCCTTCTTCAGATGCTTGATGGGATTGCCATCGATCAGGATATCACCCGATTGAATGTCATAAAAGCGAGTTAAGAGATTGATAATGGTGGTCTTTCCAGCACCGGTAGGACCCACCAGAGCAATGATTTCACCGGGACTGGCATCGAAACTGACAGAGCGCAGAACCGGTTTGTTGGCCACGTAATGAAAGTCAACATCGCTAAAGGCAACAGATCCTTTTAAGGCATCCACACTGATAGCTTGGTCGTGTTCCTCTACCTCTGGTGTCTCATCCAAAACTTCAAAGACCCGTTCTGCACCGGCAATGGCAGATTGAACGGTATTGTACAATTGGGCCACCTGATTGAGCGGCCGGCCAAATTGACGTGAATAGTTCATAAAGCTGGCAATAATCCCTAAGCTGGCACGCCCTTGAAGAACCAAGAGGCCGCCGACACCAACTACCAGAGCATAGGTTAGGTTGTTGGTCATGCCCATCAAAGGTCCCATAATGCCGCCGAAGAATTGTGCGCGAATGGCAGCGCCTTTCAACTTGTCATTTTCTTGGTTGAATTTTTCGATGATGGCCTCTTCCTGTACATAGGCTTTAACGACTTTTTGTCCGCTGACATATTCTTCGATCAGGCTGTTGACATTGCCCAAGGAGCTTTGTTGTTCTTTAAAGGCCTTGCGGGTGCGTTTAATCACTCGGCTGACAATGAGAAAGATCAGTGGCACGGTAGCGATGGTGACCAAAGCCAGAATCCAATTCAATCGAAGCATGACGATCAATACGCCCAGAATGGTAATGACGCTGCTGATCAATTGGGTGATAGACTGGGTCAGGGTGTTGGAGACATTGTCAATATCATTGGTCATACGGCTCATCAAATCCCCATGGGGATGGGTGTCGAAATATCGCAAAGACAAGGTTTGCACATGCTCAAAGAGATCTTTTCTGAGGCGCAGAACGGTATCTTGAGCGATATTGGCCATAAAATAGGTTTGCGCCCAGGTGAAAGCTGCGCTAATCAGATAAAAGAGAATCATCAATCCTGCATACCTTGCCAAAATAGACAGGGGTGCGGATTTTATGAGTGCATCGATGGACAATCCTAACAAGTAGGGTCCTGCCAAGTTGGCCGCTACTGAAATCAGGACCAAGCATAAGACAAAGATCAGCAAAAGTTTGCTGCCGGCTAGGTATTTCCAAAGGCGTTTCATAGTCGCCTTGGTATCTTTTGGCTTTACAATGGCCTTAATATGGTGTCCGGGACCTCGACCGGGACCGCGGCCGGGCATGCCGCCGGAAGCTTGTTTGTTTTGTGCAGGTTTTTGATTAGGCAATGTCATCACCTCCCAATTGTGAGTCGTAGAGTTCGCGGTATACAGGACTTTTTTCCATCAAGGTCTGGTGATTGCCAATAGCTTCGATTTGGCCGTCATCCAAAACCAGGATGGTATCGGCCGACATGACGGAGCTGATGCGCTGGGCAATCAGGATGCTGGTGCGATCTTTCATAAAGGTCCGTAGCGCTGTGCGAATTTTGACTTCCGTTTCAACATCAACAGCAGAAGTGCTGTCATCCAGGATTAAGATTTTTGGATTCATGACTAAGGCACGGGCAATGGCAATCCGTTGCCGTTGTCCCCCGGAAAGGTTGACGCCTCTTTGCTCGAGATTGGTCTTATAGCCCTCCGGCATCTTCATAATAAAGTCATGGGCCTGCGCGATTTTTGCCGCCTGTATGATTTCCTCATCAGTGGCTTGCGGTCGGCCAAAGCGCAAGTTGTCTTCGATGGATCCGGAAAAAAGCACGGCGGTCTGCAAGGCAAAACCGATTTGGCTTCTTAGCCATTCCTGAGGCAAGTCTTTGACATTGACACCATCGATCAGGACTCGACCGTCACTCACATCATAGAAACGTGGAATTAATTGTACCAAGGTAGATTTGCCTGATCCGGTAGAACCCAGGATGGCCAGGGTTTTTCCGGGCTGAATATTTAAGTTGATGTCCTTTAATACAGGATCACCGCCATTGGTGTAATAGCTGAAAGAGACATTGTCAAAGGTGACTTGTCCCTGCATGGCTTCCGGTGTTTGCGTTTCTTGTGCGTCGACAATGCTTGGGCAAGCGTTCAAGACTTCCAGAATTCGTGCTGCTGAAGCTTCCGCTCTGGACATATGCAAGATAACCATGGCAACCATCATCAAAGACATAAGAAGAAGCATAATATAGTTGATAAAGGACATGACCTGTCCTACCTGCAAGCCACCAGCCAAAACAGAGGATCCTCCGAACCAAACGGCTGCAACAATAGCCAGATTGAGGATCAAAAGAATGACAGGGAAGATCATGGCAAGAATATGAGCGGCTTTGACGGAAATATCCCGATAGTCGCGGTTGACTTGGTTGAAGCGTTCATTTTCAAAATTCTTTCGAACGAATGCCTTGATCACACGAATTCCAGATAAATTCTCCTGCACTACCTGGTTGACTTGGTCCAGTTTTCCTTGCACCTGACGATAAACCGGCATGGCTTTTTTCACGACAATGGCTAAAATCACGAGAAGGATGGGAATCATAACAACCATAATCCAGAACAGCTGGGGACTGACGATCAAGGCCATGGCGATGGAACCCACCAACATGATGGGGGCACGAACCAGCAAACGAAGAGAGAGAAAACTCAGGGTTTGCACTTGGGTGACATCGTTGGTCAGTCGCGTAATCAATTGGCCTGTTTCCAGTTCGTCGATATTGGGAAAGGACAGGGACTGAATTTTGACAAAGAGATCCCTACGCAAATCCCGGGCCATGGACATGGAGGCTTTGGCCGCGTAGTATGCGCTCACAACGCCGCCTACAGCGCCCAAAATGGCTAATAGGATCAAGATGCCGCCGTTTCGCAGAATATAAGACATGTCCTGGTTGGCAACGCCAATATCAACCATTCGCTGCATGACCGCAGGCTGCAAAAGTTCGGCTGCAACGGTTAATACAACCAGGAGGGGAGCAATGATTGCCCAAATGCGATAGGGTTTCATATAAGTGTAAATGCGTCTTATGGATTTCATTGGCAGCCTCCTTGATCTTTTGATTTGAAGTAATTGTAGAGCTTGTGCATAATCCTATGCAGTGTTTCTTTTTCCTCTGCAGTCAAGAGGGCGGAAAGTTCGCTTTCCATGGCGAATAGCACTCGTTCCGCATCCTCTTGCGCTTTTATTCCCTCTTGGGTTATGGTGATTTCCATCACTCGCTGGTCCTTTTTCGAAGGGGAACGGGTGATCAGTTTATTTTTTTCCATGCGTTGCAGCATGCGGGTTAAGGTTGCAGGACGGATGTCCATATGCGTCAGCAGATCCTTTTGAGTCATAGAGCTGTGATGCCTCAAAAGCCGTAGAACGCGAGGCTGTCCTTTGGATAAACCGTAGGCCTCCAGCTGGTTGCCCATATATCGGTGGGCGATGCGGGTAACCATGCCAAAGCTACGAAAAATGGAATCTTTCATGGCGTACTCCTTTCATTTAGTTAGCTAACTAAATAATATCACAAAAAATCAAGAAATCAAGAACTAATTAGCTTGCTAAGTAAATGTTGGCTCCATTTGCTTTGGGCAGGACGAAGAACGATTCATCAAGAAAAAAAGCGCAGACTAGGTCTGCGCCATGGAGGCAAAGGATGGAAAGTTATTTTTCTCGAATGGGGATTAAGAGCTCTGAGACAAAATGATCGGGATTATCGGTTGTAGCCATGTTTTCATGGTAGACCTCCCGATCAGGTCCGCAGATTTCCAAATTTTGTTCTTCAATCCATTTGAGTACGGTATTGTAGGCTTGATGGATTCCTTCATAAGGCCCACGATAGGTCAGGCTGGCAAATTCTCCACCAGGCAAGGTTTGATAGCGTAGATCGCCTTGATCGGGAATTGCGCGGTCAATCACTTGACAAACCATCAAGTCCACATCTTTTTCTTTATAGCCTTCATTGTAATCGACGGTGAAACTAATACCAGTGGGTTTGGCGCCATTTTTGGCAATGGTTTGGTTTAATTCCATCCATAAGGCCCCTTGGTCTTGGTAACAATCGATCACACGTCTGAGCGTCAGCACTTCTTGTGGGGGCACCTGCTTTCTTACAACGTCCATGGTATTCATAACATCCTCCTCTTGGTTGGCATTGAGGATGCTGTTTAGCATCGTTAGCTTTTGCTGGTCTTCCCGTATTCGTGCTTTGATTTCTTGAAGTTTTGCCTGCAGCTGATGAGCCTCCGCTTGGCCTTGGCAAAGAATCTCATCGATTTCCTGCAAGGAGAAGCCGAGGGTCTTTAGGGCGGTAATTCGGTTGGCTGCCACCATTTGATCTGCCGAGTAGTAACGGTAGCGGGAATCAGGATCAACATGCTTGGGCACAAGCAGACCAATTTTGTCGTAATAGCGCAAGGCTTTAATGGTGATGCAAGTATATTTTGAGAATTCGCCGATTCGATACATAATCGCATCCTCCTTTCTGATGGTTTTATATCCTATTTGCCTCTTCATATTCAGTGTAAGCCCTCCTGAAAGGGGAGGGTCAAGGGAAATGTGCAAAAAGTCATATGCTAGAATCGAAATTTGATGCTTGTGGGTACAAGACGAAATGAGGGGACTCTTTTATAATGAAAGAGAAGATAAGGAGGGAGAACGATGAAGAAATGGATTTTGGGTCTGTTGATATGCTTGCTTTTGATGGTGACGGGATGTCAGGCAGGAACAGATCTGGAGACTTACCAAACAGCTGTTGAGAAGACGGAAAATGCGGTGCAGGGCAAGTCGGAGTCCCGAATGATCATTGAAAATGAATTTAATAGTGAAGGAATAAATGAACAGACGCGAAAGTCTCTGGCTGCTTTTGAACGGATGGAGTGGGACACCTATTTGCGATTCGATGAAAGTCGGGTGCAGAATGACTTCTATATGAATTTTGGCGGGATCGGATTTGATGCCTCCTATTATAAGGATGGCGAACTGGAATTTATGAAGCTTCCTTTGGTCAACAAGTATATGAAGCTGGAGGCTTCACAAATGGAGACAGCCTGGGATCCGGAACTCTTGGCAATCTTTGACCCGGTAGGGGAAGAATGGTTGCGGATGTTGACAGAAGAGAATGTCTTCCAAGGAAAGCGGCACGTCTTGACAACGGAAGACGGGGATATTAAGGTAACCCGTTTTATTATCGAATTGACAGAAAGTCAGATTCGCCAGTTGGTGGAAGTGGCGGCAAACGCCTTGGAAGAGAATGAAGATCAGATTCTGCAAAGCGGAATTTTGGGACAAGAGAATCATGAAGAAGGGCGTGAGCGCTTGATGATGTTTATCAAGCAGGTCAGGTCTGCACAATTTGATGAATTCATTTATACAGCGGATATTGATATCGATGGCTACCTAATTCAAGATGATTTTCATGGCAGCATTTATTACGGCGACAAACAGGAAATGAAAACATCAGTTGATGTGAAAAGCTTATACTGGGGATTCCATGAAAGACCCGATTTTTCCATTCCAAGTCCAGGGGAATCAGAATGGGTGGATGAAACGGATCCGGATATGGATGCATCGTTCCTCATGGAATTTATGGGAGGGATAGGCAATGAATCTAATTGAGATACAAGGACTGGAAAAGCATTTTGGAGACATCCGTGCAGTGGATGGGATTGAAATGACGGTAAGAAAGGGAGAAATCTTGGGTCTTTTGGGACCGAATGGTGCGGGAAAATCGACCACAATCTCCATGATTGCAACACTTCTGGAACCGACAGCGGGCAATATTGAGTTTCAAGGTCAGTCGATTTTACATGCACCGAAAGCCATTCAATCGGTTCTGGGATTTGTGCCTCAGGAAATCGCCTTGTACCCAACCTTGACGGGAAAGGAAAATCTCCAGTTTTGGGGTCGGGTCTACGGCTTGCGCGGGTCCGCATTGCGGGAACGAATCAAAGCGATTGCCGGTGTGATTGGTCTGGATGAACGGTTGAAAGACCGGGTGGAAACCTATTCAGGAGGAATGAAACGACGATTGAATATCGGGGTTGCACTTTTGCATGAACCGGAATTTATTATCATGGATGAACCGACAGTCGGGATTGATCCTCAATCCAGGAGTTTTATTCTGAATACGGTCCGGAAACTTAGAGACCAGGGCTCCACCATCCTCTATACGACCCACTACATGGAAGAGGTGGAGGCGCTTTGCGATCGAATTTATATCATGGATCATGGCAAGATGATCGCGGAGGGGACCAAAGAGGATTTGACAGCCTTGATTGACGCGGATGAAGTGATTCGGCTGACTGTAGAAGAATTGACGCCGCGGCTGATCGAAAGCTTGGAAGCTTTGTCTTTTGTGGAAAGCGTAGTGGCGGAAAAAAACACCATTCATGTAACAGTAAAAGAGAATGGCAGCCATTATCAAGCCTTAATGGAAGCAGTGCTGGGATCCGGTGCGGTTTTGCAGGGGATGGACATTCAAAAGCCCGACTTGGAAACTGTCTTTTTGCATTTAACCGGCCGCGGCCTGCGGGACTAAGGAGGCGCTTATGTTTCGGATTTGGCAAATCATAAAAAAGGATTTTAAAATAATCGCATCCGATCGAAAGGCACTCTTTATCATTCTGGCAATGCCACTGCTTTTGACGGGGATTTTAAGCATGGCCCTGAAGGGCTCTTTTCAGCCTGGAGGAAAAACCATGGCGATTCCGGTTGCCCTTGTAGTAGAGGGCAATGAAATGGACGACCGTGAACGGTTTTTGAATCTGCTGGCAGGAAGTGGCATGACGGAAAATATCAACCAGGAAAGCCTGCAAGACTTGCAAGCGGCTGTGGATGACTTGAGGCCGGTGGAAATCTTCCAAGAGGATTTCTTAGGCAGCCAGGAGCTTGCCAGCCTGATTGACTTAACTTTAATGACACGTAAGGATGCGGAAGAAGCTTTGATGGACACTAGGGTTCATGCAGCCATTGTTCTGCCCAAGTCTTTCTCCTATGATATGTACATCAACCTCTTTACACCCTTTAGAAACCGGATTGATGTTGAAGTCTTGGGCCATCCCGATTATCAGTATAATTTACGGATTGTCCGGGAAGTTGTGGGTGGATTCTTCCAGGTGATGAATGCCGGAATGATTGAAAAGAACACCTTGCTCGCCGTGGGGGCGCAGTTGGATCAGCAAGATGTGGTCTATGCCCATATGGACGAGGTGCTTGCAGGTTTTGAAGGTGGCATGGACAATTTGGAAATTGAAAACTTGCGGGGGACCGAACGGATTCATGTGGACAGCTTCACCTATTACGCGGCTGCCATGCTGGCTATGTTTGTTCTGTTTACAGCAGGTTTTGGAAGCCGTTCCTTGTTGACGGAGAAAAGGGATCATACGGCAAGCCGCATGCAAAGTGCTGGTGTATCTATGCTGGAAATGCTGATTGGCAAATGGGTTATGATGTTGACCCTGACAGTTTGTCAAATGGCCATTTTGTTTGCGGTTTCACGATTTGCTTTTGGGATCAAATGGACTGATCCACTAGGATTGATGGTTACAGCCTTTTTCGTTGGTGGAGCAATTGCATCTTTGGGCACCATGATCAGTGTGATTTCTTATCGTTCCAACAACTACAAGGTTGCCAATCTCTTTGAAAGCGTATTGGTTCAGGTAATGGCACTCATTGGCGGATCCTATATTCCTTTGGAAGTACTGCCCAAAGGATTTGCCATGGTAGCCCCATTCACCATCAATGGATTGACATTGGATGCGATTCTCACATTGCAGCGTGGATTTGGATGGGGTCAAGTTGTCGGCATGTGGCTGGCATTGACTGTGATCTCTGGTGTCTTGTTGCTTGTATCTCTTGGAATTGGAAAATGGAAGGGAGGGATTCGCCGTGAGAACCATACTATGGCTCAAGTTGAGACTGCTTAAGCGAGAGTATATGATCGTTGTTGTAATGACAGCCATGGCCTTAATCCTGACTGCGATCTTCAGCGGCAGCATGGGCGGAAATTATCAACCAACCATTTTACTGGTATCGGAGGAAAGCAATGAAAGTACAGAACGATTTATTTCGCTTTTAGAAGACTCGGAAACATTCTCCTTTGAAAGTGTGCAAAAATCGGAAGCTTTTCAGTTGGTGGAATCGGAATTGGCCATGGCCGCAATTGTTATTCCTCAAGGGTTTGAAGCCTCCCTTGAATCGGGTACGGTTCCAACCCTATCGATTTTCCAAACAAAAGAGGCTTTGGAGTTGATGGAACTTCAGAACTGGATGCGCACAACGATTTATCGTATGCAAACCGATCAGCAGATGTTGGATTTTTCTCAAGCGTATTTTGAGGAAGCGGGAATTCAGGAAAAAGTATTGGCGGAAGCGGATTTGAATTGGAGCCGGCGGCTTCCTATAAGGGTTTCCAGTCGCACCTTGTCAGCAGGTTTCTTCGATGGCTATGATTTAACAGTCCATTATCTGGTGGGATTCTTGTTATTCTTCAGTACCTTTAGTATTGTTTTTACCATGGGGGATTTACTGCAAGAGAAAAAACAATTCACTTGGCATCGGCAGATGATTTCTCCCCTTTCAAAGGCAAAGATCCTATCATCCAATATCGTCTATGCATGGGCTTTGGGTTTTGCCCAGGTGATGATTCTTGTGGGCGCTGGTGGGTTTTTGTTCGGGATTGACTGGAAAGCGCCTTTGGCGGTACTGGCAGTTTTAGCAGTCTATATTTTGGCAATTGCCGGATTGGGCATGTTGATCACGGGATTTGTACGAACCATTGAACAACTTTCGGCCATTACGCCTATGATTCTTATTGCTTTTGCCATGCTGGGCGGCTGCATGTGGCCGTTGGAAATTATTAGCAATCGATTCCTTCTGGCAGCTGCTAATTTGACACCTCATAAATGGGCCCTGCAGGCTGTCGAGCGTATGGTGATGTTTGACGCGGGGACCGAGACCATATTCCGGCCGATCTTGATCATGTCTGCAATGAGTTTGATATTCTTTGTGTTGGGTTTATGGCGTTTCCGCAAGCATGCCATTTCCTAGCATAGTAACAAGATCAGGAAAGGAACCGCGCAGTGCGCGGTTTTTTTCGATCTTCGGGTACAATATGCATAGGAGGGAATGGAATGGAATCGAGATACTATGTAAAAGAAGAAGGAAAGATTCGTTGTGAATTGTGCCCGCACCGCTGTCTGATTGCTGAAGGAGCGACAGGCCGCTGTCATGTCAGAAAAAACAAAGCGGGAATCCTGGTCGCTGAAAATTATGGAAAGATCACTGCCTTGCAGGTAGATCCCATCGAAAAAAAGCCATTGGCTTTTTTCCATCCTGGGGAAATGATTTTTTCCATTGGCTCTTTTGGATGCAACCTGTCTTGTCCGTTTTGCCAAAACTATACAATTGCCCATGGCCGTCCGGCAACCACGGAATATACGCCTCAAGAGATTGTCAGCGCGGTCAAGCGGCGAGACCTGACTCATTTGGCCTTTACATACAACGAACCGATTATCAGTTTTGAATTTGTTGTCGATACGGCAAAGGAAGCGAAAAAAGCAGGTTTGGTTACGGTGATGGTGACCAATGGCTTTATTGAGCAGGAGCCCTTGCAAGAGCTTTTGCCATGGATTGATGCCTGGAATATCGATTTGAAGGGATTTCGGGAAGAGACTTATAAGAAACTAGGCGGTCAATTGGCACCTGTATTGGAAACCATCAAAAGGGTGAGTAAAGAGGCTCATCTTGAAATCACATGCTTATTGGTGCCTGGAATCAATGATGATCGTCAGGAAATGCAAGACCTGTTTCAATGGATCGGAGAATTGGATCCGGAAATTCCGATTCATTTGACGCGATATTTTCCAGCTTGGAAGTACAAAGAGCCTTCTACAGATTTGGAATGGATGAAAGAAATGAAAGAAGAAGCGAGTAAATTTTGCAAACGAGTCAAACTAGGGAATGTATGGGAGGTGTAACAATGATTGTTGGTGTAGCGTTGGTTCCCCATCCCCCCATTCTTCTGCAGGAGATCGGCAGGGGTGAGGAAGAGAAGGCTAGGCAGACCTTAAAAGGAATGGAAGAAGTCGCAAAACGGATTCGGGCGAAAAATCCAGACTTAATTATCTGTGTATCCCCACACGGTCCATTTTTCTCTGATGGATTTTGTTTCTTGGATGAGCGGTGGGTGCATGGTGATTTTGGCATGTTTGGCGCAAGCCAAGTCCGAATGAATAAGGAGATTGCCCAGGAAATCAATCGAAAATTAGAAGAGGAACTGGCGCGAGAAGGTATTTCAGCCCTCTTTTTGAATCGTGAGATCGCGGCAGAATATGGGATTGAACCGGTATTGGATCACGGCAGCATGGTACCGCTTGCTTTGATTGATCAAGTGCTTGCGGGTTATCGCATTCTGCATATTACCATTAGCGGATTATCCAGGCTGGATCATTATCGTCTGGGCATGGTCCTGGCCAAGGTGATTGGACAAGCCAATTTGCAGACGGTGATTCTTGCCAGCGGCGATTTGTCCCACGCCCTAAAAGAACAGGGACCATACGCCTATCATCCTTCTGGTGCAGTATTTGATCAAGAGCTTCGGGAGGCAGTTCGTACAGGGGATGTATTCTCGATTGTCACCATGGAAGAACAATTGGTTGAAGAAGCGGCTCAATGCGGCTTGCCATCTTTTTTGGTAGGCTTGGGTGCTTTTGACGGATACCATATTCATTCTGAAGTGCTTTCTTATGAAGGTCCCTTTGGGGTTGGTTACATGACCGCTTTTTTGGAACCCGGCAATAAAATGGAATCTTGGGTGGAATCGCTTGAGGCGCACTTTATGAAAAAGCTGCAGGAAAAAATTGACGGGGAAGATCCTGTACTGCGTTTGGCGAGACGGGCCATTGAAGAACGGGTTCGTCATGGACGTCGGGTTTCCTGGAAGAAAATTGTGCAAGAGGAAGAATCATTAGCCTATATGGAAGAAAATCGGTCCGGGGCATTTGTGTCCATTTATGAATCCGGGCAGCTTCGCGGATGTATCGGTACCATAGAACCGTCTTATGAGCATCTGGGAGATGAGATTATTGAGAATGCCATGGCGGCAGCCTTGCACGATCCTCGATTTTTGCCGATTGAACCCAAGGAATTGCCATTTTTGACAGTCAAAGTAGACGTGGTACACCCACCAGTACTCATTAAGTATCTGGCTGATTTGGACCCTGAGCGTTACGGTGTAGTCGTAGAGTGGGAAGGCAGGCGCGGCGTGCTTCTTCCAAGGCTGCAAGGGGTGGATACGGCAACGGAGCAAGTGCGGATTGCCAAACACAAAGCCGGGATTCCTTATGAAGCAAAGGTGGATATGTATCGCTTTGAAGTAACTCGGTATGAAAGTTAAGAAAGAGAAACCCGGTTGATCGTATCAACCGGGTTGTTTTCTTATGTATCGAGTTTTTTCCAGTAATCGGTCTCTAAGGGTGACTTGCCTTCGCTGGGAACCAGAGCTTCGTAGATATAGGTTCCATAGGTGACTAGATCACCGGGTTGATAGACATTGAAGGCGCGCCATTCAGAAGTGATTTCTTGCCATGGTGAACCAAACAAGCCTGGAATGAGGCCCTTGTTGGTTTCTCGTGCTTGATAAATGACATCCTTGTAGAGTACACAATCTTCGGATCGGTAGGTCTTATTGGGATCCCAAGCGGCAGGATTGTTTTTCTCCTGCAGTTTAGGCGGAAGATCATAGGCAATGATCCATCCGGCTTTGGTCCGTTCCCAACGCGGATTCTCTATGGATTGAAAGACTACCTCATCAATATAGCCGTTTTCCAATTTTTCAATGGATTGAACAAAAAGGTCTGTATTCTGAGCCATTCTTGTATCAAAACTATGGGTATTGTTCAGGATGGAATAGAAGCTTTCTGCTCGCTGAATCATGGCAATGGTGTAACGATCAGCTGTATAGCGGGCTTCTTCTAAAATATCGGCATAAATGGGTGTAGCAATGCCTAGAATAATGCTTAGGATTGCTAATACCAATAACAATTCAATTAGGCTAAAACCTTGCTGACTCCTTTTCATTTTACGCCCCCTTAAACTTTTTGCTCAACTTATCCATAAGTTTATAATACTAATCTGTGGATGTAAAGTAAGGAAGTGTAAGAAAGTGTGAATAACATTTTCTGGAAATTCATTTTTCTGATTCTTTGGGTTTGCTGCGATAGCTTTTCTTTTAGGGGTATAGTATGAATAAGTAAAAATCCAAAGAGAAAGAAGGGATGACATGCAAGAGCGAAGAATTATGGAATTCAACCAGATGCACACTTCTCGATGGAAAGAATTGCAGCAGGATCCAATCACAGGCAATCCTACCGGCGCCTTCTATGTCTCTGAAGGATTCGGGGTGTTTTCAGGAGATGTTCAGGTGATTGACGAGGACGGTTATTGTGCCGTGCGAAGCGAGGTTTCCGGGTTGGATTTTGAAGATGCAAAAGGGCTGGTTCTGGATGTTGTTGGCGATGGACAAAGCTATTTCGTTGATCTTCGGATGCTGTGGCCCTCAGGTCCATTTGGCTACTACTCAGCCTTTCATACCATGCCAGGTGTTCGACAAAAAATCTACCTGCCTTTTTCAGAGTTTGAGCCCAGCTACTTGGGGGAAGCCTTGTCGGCTGCTCCACCATTGAACCCTGTTCAAATTTCGAGTATTGGCTTTATGATTTTGGATGCCGGAGATGGAAATTTCGAATTGAAAATAAGATTTATCGGAACATATAAATAAGGCCCGTAAAGGGCCTTATTTTTAGAAAGTCAATTATTGAACTTCAAAATGCATTTCATATGCTTGCAAGTCAGTACGGGCATCTTCCGCAAAAAGAACTGGCAGGTCCAATTCTTCTGTTGTGATTTCCACTGCGGATTCTTCAGCATTCCAATATAGATTCATTCCGAATGAGTCTTTCAAAAAGTTTGGAGAGAAGAAGATGCGATCGCTGTCTTCACTTTCCCTCAGGCCAACAATTGGTGCGCCGAATTTCACTTTTGGTTTCATATCAATATTGATCTGCTTCTGATCATATGGAACTTCTACAGCGAATTCCATCATGTTGAAGGTCATCTTGCTTGGAAGCAATGCTAATTCGGAAGCGTTAAGGGCAATCAGCAATGGCTGGTAAGGGATACGAACTACCTGGCTAACCTCTTCTACCCATGGATAACCAAATGCGTCGTTAAAACCGATCAAAGTGCCATTTACTTTGATTTTCAATCCTTCGTAGTCAGTCGACATTTCTTGAGCTTTAAACTCTTCGATCAAATCAACTGCTTCTACTTCCTCTTCTACCTTGTTTCCGCCGCCGCATCCTGCCAGCAGTGACAGCGAAAGAATAAGAACAAGTCCCAATGCAAGTTTTTTCATAACCTCTCCTCCTGAAATTTTTTGACGTTCCCGTAATAGATGTGACAATCATTGATACTTTATTTTAACGATTTTGTAATAAAATAGCAAGAGAAAAGCAAGTTGGTCCACGATGAATTTCACATTTATGGTATAATTTTTTACAAAATACAAGGAGGAATTCTGATGAAAGTATTGGTGATCAATGGTCCGAATTTAAACCTTTTGGGGGTTCGGGAACCAGAAATTTATGGAAGCCGAACCTATGCGGATTTGGAAGCGCAGATCATGGAAGACGCGCGAGACCTGAAGGTGCAGGTCAAGGTGAAGCAAAGCAATTATGAAGGTGAAATTGTAACCATGATTCAAAAAGCCTATGGCAAGTATGATGGGATTGTCATTAACCCGGCAGCCTATACTCATACCAGCGTTGCCATTCTTGATGCATTGAAGGCTGTTGGCTTGCCGGCGGTTGAGGTTCACTTGAGTGATATCGAACAACGAGAAGATTTTCGAAAGCATTCCTTTACAGTAGCTGGCTGTATTGCACAAGTTGCAGGGCTTGGATTTGAAAGCTACCGAGAAGGCTTACGAAAGTTAAAAGAGTATTTGGAATCTTAATTGCAATAAGCGAAAATCACCATTTCCCTATGTTATAATGAAGGCAGAAATCCATATTTTCTCAAGCAGAAAGGAGAGGGACTCGTGAAATCAATTGTGATTCAACCATCTTCCTTAAAGGGGAGCGTATTGGTATCGGCTGAAGATGAAATTGCGCGCATAGCGGTTTGCTGCGCGGCACTTTCCAATGGGATGAGTTATTTGAGCCATATGCCGAAGAACTATGATTTTCAACTCTTTATGGATGCCGTCAGCCAGATGGGCATGAAGGTGATGAAAAAGCGGGAAGTGGACGGGCATGTTGATTACTTAATCAAAGGGGCTGTTCATTTAAAAGGGGCGTCGATCCTTAATGCCGGCAGCGAAAGCAACCTGCGATGGTTGATCCCCTTGGCTGCAAAGTGCGAGGAACCTGTTCGCATTTCAACCAAGCAGTCGATTCCGAATGATTTTTTGATACCGTATCTTGCTGTCTTCAATGAAAAGCGTGTGGTCTACCACAGCGAACGAGGACATTTGCCTTTGGTTGTGGATGGAAAACTGCCGGGTGGGGAATACTGTGTTCCTGATACCTTTCCACCTTTGGCCATTGCCGGTTTGATTTTGGCATTGCCAACGGCTGAACGGGAGTCTTGGATTGAGTTTCCTAAGTCCTACAAGTTATTTTCCTGTCATGATCTGGTTATCGATTTGATGGCGCGTTTTGGCATGGAAATACTGGAAGAGCAGTATCGTTTGCGTATCCCAGCCCAACAGTATTTTGAACCCGCGGATATTACCGTGGAAGGCAATATGAAAACGGGCATGGTGTGGTTTTTGGCAGATGCAATTGGAAGTCAGATTCACGTGCAGGGAATTAAGCGTTCTTCTTTGCAGCGAGAGAGAAATTGGAAGTACATTTTACGGTCTTTGGGATTGGAAATTCAAAAAGAAGACCGGAATTATTGGGTAGACGGCAAACAGTATGAAGGGATCGAATTGGAATGCAGCAATGATGACGATGCCTTGTTTGCCACTGCCTTATTCGCTTTTGCCGAAGGCGAGAGTCATGTGCAGATAGAATCCATATCTAGCCGCATGAAGCGCCGTTTAGAGGCTTTGATGAAGCTAGGCATAGAGATTCAGTATTCAGATGATGGTTGGATAGTCTCTGGAAAAGATGAACTGCAGGGTGGTGAAGTCGATGCCTCGGGAGATCCGTTTTTGGGCATGATTTTAGCTATTTTGTCTACACGGATCAAGAATCCGATTATTGTTCATGGATTTGAATGGATACACCATCAGGAACCGATGTTTTGGGGTCAGTTTTCGCAATTAGGCGGAAAAGTCAGCGAGGAGGAAATAGGGTGACAGAAATAGTGCCATTGGAAACGCTTCGGGTAGAAATCGATGCGATCGATCAGGAAATTGTTCGCTTGTTTGAAGCGCGTATGGAAGTTGCAGGGAAAATTGCAGATGCGAAACGGGAAATTAACAAACCGATTTATGACGAGAGTCGCGAAAATATTGTCTTGGATAAAAATGCCGATCGATTGGCTCATCAGGAGTGGCGGGAGGAATTACAGGCTGTTTATCGCGAGCTGATGAAGCAAAGTCGTGAGATCCAAAAGAGGAGGATGGCGGAATCATGAAATACGGATTGATTGGAAAAGGGATTCAGAAGAGCCTGTCTCCTGCCATTCATCGACTGGTGTTTCAGGCATTGGAGATAAACGAGGATTATCAATTGTTTGATATGGAAGAAGATCAGGTGCGAGACCATCTTCAAAGCTTTAGAGAAGCGGGGATTGGTCGCAATGTCACCATGCCCTTCAAACAAATGGTTATGCCCTTATTAGATGAAATTGACCCGGCTGCCCAGGCCATTGGCGCAGTCAATACAGTTTCCAATCAGAATGGCAAGCTCAAGGGATGGAATACCGATTATTGGGGATTTGCTTGGATGTTGAAACGCTTGCAGGCCAGTCCGGAAGGAAAGAGTGTGGCCTTTTTAGGCACCGGCGGAGTCATGAAAGCGGGATTTCGTTATTTTTATGACCATGGCGCATCTGAGATCTGGATCGTATCCCGCAATCCGGAAAAAACGATGAAGCAGTTTGAAGGCGCTGACTGGTGGGAAGATCCACGGGTGAAATGGCTGGATTATCAAGGCGTTGAACAGGTTGAAGGAGATTTTTTGGTGAATTGCACCCCCTGCGGCATGGTAGAAGGATTGCCTGCGTGCGCGGTTTCTGAGAAAGTTGTTCAAAACTTTGCAAGCATTCTGGAAGTCATTTATCATCCGTGGGAAACGGAACTGGTTCGTATGGCAAGAGCCTTGGGGAAACCGGCAGAGAATGGTTTCAGCTTGCTCCTGGGCCAAGCTATTGCAGCCGAAGAGATCTGGCAAGGGAAAAAGATGCCGGAAGCCATGTTTGACGAGATATATCAAGTTCTGTCTCAACAGGAGGAAAAAAGATGAGCAAAGTATATATGATGGATTTACGGTCCAGAGGTACCAGCTCCAACAAGCAGGCAAAGATCCAAAAATTATTGGAGACTGCAGGACAGGGTTTGTTTGAGAAGAATCAATTGATCGCTGTAAAAACGCATTTTGGTGAGCAGGGAAATGATGGATTCATCCGTCCCATTTATTTGCGGTCAGCAGTGGATTGGGTCCGTAGTCAAGAGGCGAAGCCATTTTTAACAGACACCAACACCTTGTATTCAGGCAAGCGGGCACATGCGGTGGATCATCAAGAAACAGCTGCCAGTCACGGTTTTGTCCCCACGGTGATTAACGCGCCCGTGGTCATTGCGGACGGACTGCGTGGAGAAAATGAAGTCAAGGTTCCCATTGAGGGCAAGCATTTCGATTCGGTACGCATTGCAGGTGCTATTGCTGAAGCGGATGGCATGGTGGTTTTCAGCCATTTTAAAGGCCATCAGATGGCAGGTTTTGGCGGCGCGATCAAGAATTTAGCCATGGGTTGCGCGACACCGGCTGGCAAACGAGATCAGCATGCGACTCGCCAGCAAGTGAGGGAAAGCAAGTGTATTGCCTGTGGAACCTGTGTGCCGGTATGTCCTGTTCAGGCTATTGAGCTGGGGGAAAAGGCGAAAATTGATTCCAACATTTGCATTGGCTGCGGGGAATGCATGACGGTTTGCCCGGTAGATGCCATTGGATTGAATTGGGATACTGAAATTCCAGAATTTAATGAGCGCATGGTGGAATATGCATATGGAGCAGTGAAAGACAAGCCGGTGGTTTATGTGAATTTTGTCTTGCAGATTGCTCCAGACTGCGATTGCGCACCGTGGAGTGATGCACCGATTGTTGGAGATATTGGCATACTGGCATCAACCGATCCGGTTGCTTTGGATCGAGCGTCTTTGGATCTGGTTAACCAGCAGCCTGTTAATCCAGCCTCTTGTTTGGCTCATGAGCATGCAGAAAGCGAATTCTTGATGGCAGACCAAAGAGATTTGTTTAAGGCAGTTCATCCCAATACAAGGGGAGAGATTCAATTGTCTTATGGTCAAGCCATTGGAATGGGCACAGAGAAATATGAATTGGTGGTGCTAAAATGAGCGCCTTGAAAATTCAAGCAATTGTTGACAATGAATTACGCCAGGGAACTCAAGGACTCGCAACAGAAGCGGGTCTTTCCTATTGGATAGAGTATATGGGCCGGACATTTCTTTTTGATGCCGGGGAAGGGGATGCCATTCGTGTTAACCTTCCAAAATTGCAGAAGACTTTACAGGATGTAGATGGTGTTATCATCAGTCATGGTCATCATGATCATCTTGGCGGAATGGACTGGGTCTTGGAGCAAGTGAATCCATCGGTGCCGATTTATGCCAAAGACTCTGTAACGGATCCGATCTGGTCCAATCGGGCTACGGGCATGGCCTACGCAGGCGTTAAGCCTGAACTGGTTAAACCGATTCAGGCACGGCTTCACGCAGTTGAAGCTGTAGAAGAGATTGAACCGGGCTTCTTTTTGGTGGCAAGGGCTTCTGATCGCTATCCGCAACCGGGAAGCAGCCAATTCCTTTTTGAGGGGCAGGAGGGGAGTTTGCATTTAGATTCCTTTGCCCATGAGTGCTTCATTGTGGTTCGATTGGAGGAAGGCCTTGTGGTGATTTCGGGATGTTCGCATCAGGGAATTGCCAATATGGTGGATCGGGCGCAAGATTTGTTCCCTGGGGAGCCGGTTGTCTCTGTGATTGGCGGCTTTCACTTGCAGGGGCGCAAACCTGACTTTGAAGAAAGCCAAGAAACGATTGAAACAGTCGCGAATTATTTGAGGGAGCAGGTAACAGGAACCATATATACAGGCCATTGTACCAGTCTTCCTGGATTTGAGGGACTTCAGAAAATTCTTAAGGATCAGGTGCAGTATTTTTATACAGGAGACATTTTAACATTTTGACCCACAATTTATTTAATGAGAGTCTCGTATTTAGTTAATAGGAGGAGACTTCAATGAATCACGAGCAGCATGACCTTCTGGAAAAAGTGAAAATGGCAAAGAAGGATCCCCAAGCGCTCAATGCCTTATTAAGGGAACAGCGAGGCATCGTGATTCGATTGGTGGATCAGTATCCAATTCCAAATCGCAGAGAAGAGCATATTCAAATTGGCATGATCGCCTTGCAAGAGGCTGTAGCCAAGTATGATGAAGAGCGGGGGCGCTTTTTATCCTTTGCTTCTCAAGTCATACGCTCTCGTTTGATTGACTATGAGCGAAAAGTTTATCGTCAGACGAGAAATGAAAGTTTGGAATTGGTAGGCGATGAAGAACAGGAGTTGAGTTATTCTGAAATCCAAATGGCCATGAGTCAATTTCGAAAGGATCAGGAAAGGGAATTGATTCAGCTGGAAATTGCGGCTTACAACCAAGAGTTGGCGAAATGGGGACTGACTTTTCAAGAGCTAGTAAAGGTTTCTCCCAAGCAGGAACGTCTGCGCAATCGGTATTTTCGTGTTGTTCAATTCTTAGTGGAATCGGAAGAACTGATCGATTGGATGAATCAACATCATAAATTGCCAATCCAAGCAATTATGAGTGGTTTAGATGAAAAAAAGAGAAACTTGGAACGGGGCAGAAAATATATTTTGTCTATGGTAGTTTTGTTGAATGGAGAATATCCAAGACTGAAATCTCGGATCTCGGGGGTGAAGAAATGAAGGGAACAATTGTCGAAAAAAGAAAAAAATACTGGATTGTACTGGATGAAAGAGGACGATTCAAAAAGTATCCATTTTTCGAGACCCTGGGTTTGGAAATCGGTGATGAAATTGAACTGCCAGAAAAACGACCGGTTCTCAATTGGAGGAGTGCAGTCAGTATGGCACTTGTCTTCATGTTTTTGTTCAGTGGATGGTTGTATATGACGCCATTTGGTTATATGGTGGTGGATATCAATCCAAGCACGGAATTGGTCTACAATCGTTTCAAGCGAGTGATTGATGTTAACTCTTTGAATGGAGAGGCTGAAACCTTGGAAATAAGGAACTTGAAACATCAGTCCTTGCAGTCGGCTGTTGCTGAACTTGTTGAAGAGGCAAAAGAAAAAGGCTACCTGCAGGAAGACGGGTTTGTTCTGTTGACAAGCCAGGATGATCAAAACGAGATTGATGAAGAAGCTTTTGTTGAGCAATTGTATGAGACTTTGTTGGATGACGGACTTGATCTTACCATTGCGGCATTGGAAAGCTCTGAAGAGGAGTATCAAGGCGCCAAAGGGATAGGCGTTTCTCCTGGCAAGGCAATCTTGCGTGAGGAAATTTTATCTCAAAAAGGAGAAATCAAGGCATCTGGCGGAAGTGTTGGTGCATTGATTCGGGAAGCCAATCAGCTGACTAAACCGACAAAGGAAGAAAAAGAGCAAGCGCGATTGATTATGCAGGAACAAAAGCGTGAGAAAATTAAAAAGGAAGAAGCTGAAAAAGAAAAAATCCCTCCTGGACAGGCGAAAAAGGATCAAAATAGTCAGGGGCAGCAAAAAGACAAAGAAGACAAGGGGAATGGAAACCCGAAAGACCAGTCGAGTCAAGGAAACAAGGGGAATTCAGACAAGGGAAACAAATAAGGATAAAATTGGGAAAAGCGCAGAAATGCGCTTTTTTGTTTTATGTGAGCATATTGTCTTTCTCTAATTAGCAAAGGATTGATTTGCGGCAGAGCGTTCAATATTCACTTGCGCATTTTTTTGGTTCGTCTATAATGGGGGTGGGGTGATGAGAGTGAAAGATAATCAGAGAATGAATATGATCAACGGAATATTTCTGGCACTTGCCTTACATTTGACAAAACCTTACAACGCCAAGTTCGCCCTGCGCTTAGGAGGAACGGATTATCATGTTGCCATGATTTCCTCTCTTCCAGCCATTGTTGCGGCCCTGAGCCTGATTCCTTTATCCATTTGGATCGAACGTTCGGAGAATCATCAAAAACGTACGGCCGCCTTGATGCTGACCCATAAGCTATTTTATCTGGTCATGGCTTTGCTGCCTTTTTTTGAGGGCGTAGACCAGGCCGCTCTTTTTGTATTATGTGTTGGTCTGATGAATCTGCCATTTGCAGGCAGTCAGATGGGCCATCAAGCCTTTGTAGGAGAGATTTTTCAGCCAGATCAGAGGGCAACTGCCATGAGTCTTCGAAACAGGGCTTCAGATATTGCCCGACTGCTGATTACCTTGGTTTCTGGCCAGCTGATGCTTCGCCTTCCCAAAACCAATACAGATTTTATTCACCTTTACCAGGCCTTTTTCTTTTTGGCTTTTCTGATCGGGCTGGGTGAGGTTATTAGTTTTATGCGATTTAAGGGTCTTGCAAAGAAGGTCAAAAGTGGCCAGGTGGAGAATCATCCATTGAGAGATGTAATTCGACGATTGCCCTCTGAGAAAGACTATTTGGTCTACGGCGCTTGCGCCTTGATCTTTTATTTTGGCTGGCAGATGGGCTGGCCGCTCTTTAGCTTGTATCAGATCCAAAATCTTGGGGCCGATGAATTTTGGCTGAGCACATTTTCTGTTTCTTTTAGTATTTTTAGTATTCTGTCAGTGACATTTTGGGCTAGATTGGCCGATGAGAAGGGAAATCGCCTGGTCATTGTACTAACTACCTTTTTAATGGCGCTGACCCCGATCGTATTTGCCATGACTAAAAGCCTGCCTATGATGGCGGCCTTGCAGATTATTCCGGGTACGGCTACCGCAGGCACCCTGCTGGTTCTTTTTAACAGTCTTTTAGAGGTAACACCAGAAAAGAATCGAACGATTTATATTGCGATTTTTACGACCGCAACTTATATTTCTGCAAGTATTGCGCCGGTACTGAGTGTTTGGGTGAAAAATCAAACAACGATTGTTACTGCATTGGTAATCACGGGATGTGTACGCATGGCTGGAACCTTGGCCCTTTATTTGCGGCAAAAGTCGGCGTAGACAAATCCTTTCCGGGTAGGTATACGGTGGAGGGGATGATATGAAAGAACTGAAGAAGTATGAAGTGAAAGATCGTGATAAGAGAATCAATAAACTGACGCGTAAACAGATGGAAGTCGTATTGGAAAATGGTACGGAGCATCCCTTTGAAAATGAGTTTTGGAATGAAAGCAGAGACGGGATTTATGTGGACGTGATTTCGGGCGAACCTTTGTTTTTATCGATCGATAAATACGATGCCGGTTGTGGCTGGCCAAGTTTTACAAAGCCCATTCATCGGGAGTTGATCGTGGAAAAACGAGATTTTAGTCATTTTATGGTTCGAACCGAAGTTCGAAGCCATTACGGCGACGCCCATCTGGGCCATGTCTTTGAGGACGGGCCAAAGCCAAATGGACTGCGTTATTGCATCAATTCCGCGTCCTTGCGGTTTATCCCCAAGGAAGACATGGAAGCGGAAGGTTATGGAGAATACCTTCATCTATTGGAAGAATAAAAAAAGCTGCGAATTTTCGCAGCTTTTTTGTATTATGAATCAATTATTTTATTCTTCTTCATCATCGCGGCGGATTCCTTTAACCGCATAATGAATTTTTGATTTTCGTTTTTTGGGTTGCGCTTCTTCTGTCTCAACAGTAGTTTCTTTCTCTGCGTCCTCTTTTGGGAATTCTTGGCTGTAGGTGATGGGTTCATCAGCTTCGTCCTCTTTTTTTCTTTTCCGTGGCTGGAACAAGAGATAGATGCCAATAAAGACAAACAAAGCGGGAACCGCGCCAATTCGGAAGAAGGTTTCAATCTCAGGTGTAATCAAGTTGGCTCCAATAAAGAGAGCAACGCCAATTAACAAGATGATCATGCCGGCACCCAATAGACGATTGGACTGGAGTCGTTCTTTCTCAAAAATATAGGTGGTCATAAAGCCCAGACCCAAAAGGATGAAAAAGAGTCCATCCGATGGCATGGTGGTCCATTCTTCCAAAAGTTGATTCAAGCCAATGACCGTTAAGATCATACCGGGATAGATATAGCCATTTCCCTTATTGGTAAAATATAAAAGATAAAACAGGCCGCCCAGAATCAGGAGAATGAAGCTGGAAGAAATGGATAAACTCAAGATGTTGTTTAGACCCAATCCAACCAGGAAAACTCCCAGCAAGAGGTTGGCTGCTCCCCGATTGACCCCGTAGCTTGCCAAAAAGGCACCACCGCCGGCAACCAGAAAGATTTCTGCGCCAACAAAGTCAAAGCGAATAAGAAGAAGTGACACCCCGAAAAGAATCAGCAAGGTGGCAATAAAGACGTTGTTTTTATTCATACGATCCTCCTTGTATGTGAATCTGATAATGATTGCTAATTTTATTATACCAAGATTTGGCATCTTCATTCGCTTCTCTTCATCAAATTCATAAAGAATTAAAAAAGAAATGCGCCTAAGGGCGCATTCCTCTTATCGATGACGATGTAAGTTAATATCCTGGAGATCGAAGATCCGTAAAGATTCGTGTTGATCTTCTTCCATGGCCAGTTTTCCATATTCGGTAACGGCGCGTTTGTCTTTGGGCCCGTGATGCATGGTAACAGGACCTTTAATACAGCCTCCAACACAAGCCATGCCTTCTATGAAGTTGGCGGGCTGGCGCTTAAACTTAGCTAATTTCAAGGCTTTATCACATTCTTTAATGCCATCGCATGCCACAGACTTTACTTCCAATCCCAGCTTAAGGTGCTCGACTGTATGCTTGACAGATTCGGTAAGACCGCCTGTAGAAGCGAAGATTCGTCCATAATAGGATGCGTTGTTCAAAGGAATAGGTGTCAAGTCTTCCAGGACAAGTTCTTTGGCATCAATCATGGCGGACAATTCCTCAAAGGTTAATACGTACTCGGTGTCGCCCAAGAGATCTTGTTTTCTTTTTTCCGATTTCTTTGCCACACAAGGTCCAATAAAGACGGTGATGGCTTCTGGATCGATTTTTTTAATCAATCGAGAGGTGGCAATCATGGGAGACACGGTGGTGGAGACCAGTTCTTTCAGTTCTGGATATTCCTTATCGACATAGTTCACAAAAGCAGGACAGCATGAGCTGGTCATCACATCATGGCTTTCCAAATGGCTTGCCAGTTCTTTTGTTTCTTCGATGGAAACCAGGTCGGCGCCAAGCGCCACTTCGATCACATCCTTGAAGCCCAAAGCTTTAATGCCGGCGATAATCTGCCCTAAGTTGGCCGAATCGAATTGCGTGGAGAAAGCCGGGGCTACCATGGCGTATACATTTTTATCAGCCTGCAAGGCGTCGATGACAGCCGTAATTTCCGATTTGTCTTGAATCGCACCAAAGGGACATTGATAGACACAAGCGCCACATTCAATGCACTTGTCCGGATTGATTACAGCCTTTTTTTCTTCATTGATTTCAATGGCACCTGTTGGACAAGCGCGACGGCAAGGACGCATGACATCGGAAATGGCATTGTAGGGGCAGGCTTTGGCGCAACGGCCGCATTCAATGCATTTGCTGTGATCCATGATGGCTTTTCCGCCGATATAAGTAATAGCGCCAACAGGACAAGCCTGCTCACAGCGGTGAGCCAGACAGCCACGGCAGTTTTCGTTGATGGTATAGCGTTGGACTGGACATTGGTCACAAGCTGAGTCCAGCACTTCTACAATGAGTGGATTTGTTTCATCGCCGCCTTCTGCCAGCTGAATGCGTTCCTTTGTCACTTCCCGTTCGTGGTAGACACAGCATCGGAATCGGGCTTCCGGACCAGGATTCAAAATTAGGGGAATAAACTCTTTTTTTTCCGTCAAATTGCCTTCAAAGGCAAATCGCGCAACCTCGCGCAATACCTCATATTTGACAAATTGTACTTGGTTTTCAAATACTCTCATGGGTCACCTCTTTGTATAAAGCCTAAAATCTATGTACTTCGACTTGTTTGCCGATTTTCTTCAGTTCTTCGATCAGAGCTTCCACCACATGCATCTTTATGCTGAGGGCTGCGGGGAAATCTGGATTTTGATGGGCGGGATTGATGGCGCGCCCAATAAAAAAGCAAATGTGGGTAGAATCGTCAATCAGCATTTTTGCCAAGCGGGTTGCTCCATCTAATCGTTCCGGATCATAACCTGGTAATTTCAAGCGGAAAGCTTCCAAGCGATCAATGGTCTTTTGCAAGGTCAATACGCCTTCGGTTACCAGATCAATGCCATTGATTTTTGCGATAGGCGGAATTTCAGGATCTAGATAATCCAAGCAGGTTTCAATCTCCCGGTTTAGTCCACGACTGATGATGTTGGCGGCAGTACCACCACATACGATTTTTTTCCCTGGTTGTTTCATGAATTTCTTTATCAGATATTCATCATCATCCGGATCGACAGGTGGTCCTGTGAAAAGACACAGGCTTTCAGGCTTCCGAAGTTTGACCGTCACGGCTGTCGTGTCGTCTCCTGGATGATAGTTGTATAATTTGGCGCATGCGTCAATGAGCCGTTCATTCAACTGGTCTGCCGTTTTAACCGTTTGACGAGTTAAAAAGCTGGCCACATGTTCCCATTCCCAGCCGTGGTTCAGTGTTTCACCAACGCCGGCATGAATAACCCCATCGCTGCATAAGGTTAAGCTGTCTCCTTCTTGCAAGCAAAAACTGGAGCGCTTTACGATTTTTCCGTCATAAGAGATCTCTTGTTTTTCGATAGGCAGTATTTTACCGTTTCGAATAACAAAGATGGGGGGATTGTCATATTCCAGCATGACACAGGTGCCTTCCGGTTCAATGGCAATCACGCCAAAGGTTGAATAGGCAATCTTCCTTACCTGACATACCGGTAATGTGTTCATCAAGGTATCCAGGGTTTCTTCCACAGATTCGCCCTTGATTAGCATGGTACCTGCAATTTTGGTTGTCATGGTTGCCAAAATATTGGCTTTAACTCCGCTGCCCAGGCCGTCGGCCAAAACGATGACCGTTCGGCTGGGCTCACGGAAAATTTCTACCTTGTCGCCACAAAGCTCTTCTCCAACTTTATTCAAGCTTTGGGTGGCGATGTCGATATAGTAACTCATGAGAAATCCCCCTCGTCAGACAATACGATGTCCTTCAAGCGATTCAGGTTCACTTTGGTTTCTGCGGTGGTTTCGCCCAACAAGCTGGCAATCTCTTGCGCGACGCGCATTTGTTTGTCGATTACCTCTTGGCAGGCAACGATGGTTTCTCGTTTGACCCGCATCAGTTCAATCTGGTTTTTCTCGGCTTGGGTAACATCCGCCAGGATGCCCAAAATCAATTCCTCTTCCAACATCACGATATTGGCGATGAAGGTTTTTTTGATAGATGGGAATTGTACCCGTTGACCAAGAATGCTTTTCTTTGTTTGTGCAACTTGGGCGAATAGCTCTTCATCCAAGAAAGCTGCAATGGGGAAGTCGCGAACTGGGCTTCCTTCTAAATTGAAAGAATTATTGAAAGCTGGATTTACATCGCGAATGGTGAGATCGCGATTTAGGATTACAATGCTGTTTGGTGTTGAGTCAAAGATGACAGATTGCATGCTTTCCGCTTTCTCACGTAGATACGGCATGCACATTTGGGCGTCTGAAATACCCATAACAACAGCCCTTGCCTTGTCGACACAAGTATCGTAGCCGCAAGCGCCACAGTTTAATTGGTCCTGTTTGGTGTATTTGCCCATTTGCATTAAAGCCTGCTGAATATCTTCTTCGGTTGCGATATCGAAGCAAATATTTTTTGATTCGAAATGCTCGCTCAAATCAAGATGCTCGAATTCAAAGCGATTCTTTTTCCGCGCTTCTTTTAAAGTTTTCTTGGTATCGACATATTTGTGCAAGCGCATTTCCCGTTCAAAATGGCAGGTGCCGTCTTCCGGCATGCCTGGTCCGTTGATACAGGAACCGGAGCAAATATTGATTTCGATGCAGTAGTGGTCCAAAGCACCCTTTCTCAGGGCTTCCAAGATGTCTTTGGATTCCTCGATCCCGTGAACTCTTACATATTTATAGGCGTGATTGATTCGCGTCCGAAAATCACTTTTGAAGAGACTGCCGCCCAAAGGATAGGCGCAACCGCGTTTTGTCGCGATATGATCGAAAGGAGTAGGAGTCAAGTCTTTTAGGTTTACGCGAGCGTCATACAGCCAGTCGTGAAGTTCATCGAAGGTGATTACGGCGTCAATGACACCAGGATACTTTTCCGCCTCTTCTTTTTTTGCCATGCAGGGACCAATAAAGACCGTATATGCATCCGGGAATCGTTCCTTCATTAGTTTTCCATGGGCGATCATTGGGGATACGACCGGTAGAAGATAAGGAATGGACTCCGGATAATATTGCTCAACCAAGTAGTTGGCAGATGGACAGCTGGTGGTGATCAGATTCTTTTTGCCACCATTTTCGATAACCATTTCGTAGGCTTGTGATACGACTTCAGCTCCGATGGCTGTCTCTTCCACATGGGTGAATCCCAAAAACTTTAAAGCGGTTACAATCTGACTGGGATCATACATATTAAAAGCTGAAGCGAAAGAAGGGGCTATGGAAACGACAACTCGCTGTCCAGAACGCAGCACTTGCTTCACTTTATCGATGTCTCGGGTGATGGATAATGCGTTTTGCGGGCATGCTACAAGACATTTGCCGCACTTGATGCAAAAATCATCGATTACTTCACGCCGGTCTCCCAGAAAAGCAATGGCTTTGGTGGGGCAAGCTCTCAGGCATTTATAGCACTCATCGCATTTTTCTTTGTCAAACGCAATAAAAGACATTACAATCTCTCCTTAATGGATGTTTGAAAGAAGTCTTCGACCGTATCTGGTGACACGGAATATACGGGTTCATCGTCAATTTTTACCGAAACTGCTTGAGCGCATTGACCCAGGCAAAAGGACGATTTGAGCAGAACTTGCTCTTCCAATCCGTTTTCCGCAATCTGGGCTTTCAGCTTTTGAATCACATCATAAGAACCTTTTAAGTGGCATGCACTGCCGATACATACTTGAACTACCATCTTTTTCCTCCGTTTTCCTGTAAATTCATCATTATCATAGCGCATTGTCAAAAAAATATCAATACCTATTTTTAATTAGTGTTAAAAAATTAACACAAATCGTTTTCCTGAACCCTTTCTAAGCGTTAACTTTTTATGAAGACAAGGAAAAAGAGTTGATTTTTTGACGAATTCCTGTAAGATAGAATAGACAGTGAAGCTAGTTCAAGGGGGATTATAAATGAAGAAATGGGTAGCTGGAAGCCTACTGATCGTATTGGTTTTTGCCTTGTTGAGCGGATGCGCTCCTGCAGAACCGAAAATTGAGAATGGACCGATTTCCTTTACGGAAGTCTATTTGGATGAACTGGATGAGACAACGCAGGCTGCAGTGAAAGAAGCGGTACAAACCCCAGGCATCTATCGCTTTGATGAAATCGATGTCGTTTTGGTTGTTGAGGACTTGGCTTTGGAAGAAGGGCAGACCTTGATGGTAAAGCGTGCTAATTACTTGGATGGATTGGTAGAGTTGGTGGTTGGCCTAGGCGAATCATCAGATCCTGATGTATTGGAGTCGAAATACGCATATGCGCTTTCACAAATCGGTGTACCAATGTTGGAAAAAGAACTGAACGTACAAGATGAAGAAAGTTATTTGGCAGCCAATCGCAAAGAGATCACAGGTGTTTACGAGAGCCGTAAAGACGACAATCATATCCTGGTAAAATCCGGCGAAGAAACATTGACGCTGGACTCTTCAATCGTTAATCCGATTCTTGAGTTTATTCAAGAGGGACAGGAAGTTCGTGTTGTATACGAAATTCAAGTTGACGGTAGAGCGTTGATGATGGATATCAGCAGTGTAACCAACTAAGGAAACCGGCGTAAGCCGGTTTTTTTGTTTTGTTGGTAAAATGAAAGACAAAACTCTTTTGGAGGAATCAATTATGGGTGAACGGGTTGTATTAAAGGAACAGGAATTTCAATTGGAAATGTGCCAAGAGGGCCTTTGCAGTGTAGAAATGCCGGCCTTTATGACAGATGAGCTGGAATGGGGCCTGGGTTCTGTTCTCTTTTTGGAAGATCAGCTTCATTTTCAGTTTGTTACTATGGAGTTGGATCTAGAGGTTCTGGCTTCCGGGTTAAAACGTGTGGATTATGGTGCTCGTCTTGAAGAAAACGAAGATGAGTCGACGGTGAATCTGATTCTTGATTTTTGGTTGGAAGGTGAATCTTTGGCATTAACGCCGGAGTGGATCATTCCTGGTGGGATCAATTTGGCCATCCAGAAGACTTGGCTGGAACGTTTGGGGAAAGCTAAGCAGTTGGTCTTTTGGTTTGTGGATACGGAAGGGACCGCTTTGTATCGTTTGGAATTGATATGGGATCCAAGTGGCTTAGAGACAACAATGAAAGAATTGATGGCCTTTGACCGTGCCATTTCAGAAGACTTAAATTAAAGAATGCCGCCGCTCCTTTTAGGAGCAGGCGGCATTTTTGCTTTCTGATTTTTCACAACCATACACACGGGCGACCGGCATAACAAACATAAAAGCTTTTCCTTCTTCCTGGAAGTAGTCGAAGACTTCTTCTTCCAGTCGAGCGGTGATAGTATCAAGAAGCGTATCATCTTGAATCACACTGAAGATGGTTTTGTTGTAAGGCTGGCCCTCCTTAAAGATGCGGTCGAATCGGCCGACAAATGGAATGGGCTCACTGTGGCGCTGCAAAATGCTTCTCATGCCTGTGGTGTCCATGGTAGTGGCACCGACACGGAGTTCATAAAAGATTTCCATCACATCGTCATACCGAGTTAAATCATTGAGAACAATAAATAAAGCGTTCATACTCTTCCTTCTTTCTTTCCAAATAATGCCTATATCATACGCTTCTTCTTCGATTCATGCAATTAAAACTTTCATTTACTTGTCACAAAACCGTCACATTGCAAGCCTATGATAAGGGTGTAAAGAAGAATGAGACAAAGAGGAGGATATAAAATGAAAAAATTGTTATTACTTTTATTGATTGCTTTGTTGGCTGCGGGAACTTATGCTTTTGCAGCTGATAATGGAAGTCCAGCTGAGATTTATGCAAACTTAACAGGCAAAAGTGTTGAAGAGGCATGGCAGATGAGAGGGCAAGGACGATTTGGTAAATTGGCGATTGAGGAAGGTGTCAGTGAAGAATTTATTTCACAGATGCTGGAAGTCAAGAAAGCACAAATCTTATCTTTGGTTGGCGACAGATTGACACAGGAAGAAGCCGATACGTTGATTGCAGAATTGGAGGAAAGAATCGCTCAATGTGATGGAACCGGTCAGCAAGCTCAGCTGCTTAATGGCTTTGGATTACGCTTCGGTGGCCAGGGGGTAGGCAATGGTCAAGGTAAAGGCTATAGACAAGGAAATGAGGGAATTCGAGGAAATGGGAGAGGCTGTGGCGGATACGGTGGATTCCGACAAGGCTTACAAGACGGATCGGGTTTGAGAGCACAGGATGGTACGTGTCTATTTTCTGAAGTTCAAGAATAATAAGAGGTTGATTTAACGCCAGGGCATCCAATGGGTGCCCTTTTCGTTGATTGGGTATCTGTTTTGGTATAATAAGGAAAAGGAGGGGCGCTCATGAATGGATTGCGTGTACTTGTCGCTGAAGACGAAGAGAAACTTCGAAAAATTGTTAAAAGCTATTTGCAACGAGAAGGATATGAAGTGTTGGAGGCTGAAAATGGACAGGTTGCTATTGAGCTGCTTGATGAGACGCCTTTCGATTTGGTGATTCTAGATGTGATGATGCCGGAAGTGGACGGATGGTCGGTGCTTAGGCATTTGAGGAGAGTGTCAGATCTTCCCGTTATTATGCTTACGGCTCGGGGTGATGAAGAAGATAAACTCTTTGGCTTTGAACTGGGTGCGGAGGACTATATGACCAAGCCATTCAGTCCCAGAGAGCTGATGGCTCGTGTAAGGGTGATAATGAAGCGTAGAGGGAATCGGGCTGTGGATGCTTTCGTTCAAATCGGAAGTATTGCTCTTTCGCCTCAATCACATCTGGTTAAGGTGGATGACGTTGAACTGGATTTATCGCCAAAAGAATATGAGCTTTTATTCTATTTTGTCAACAATGCCCACCGTGTATTGACGCGTGAAATGATTTTAGACCGGGTCTGGGGATATGATTATTATGGTGATGATCGAACGGTGGATACTCATGTGAAGCGGTTGAGGAAAAAATTGGGGAATGCAGGCAAGCAGATTGTCACAGTGCGGGGTGCGGGCTATCGGCTTGAGGAGGAGTCATGAAACTGAAAATAAGAGAACGAATGTTATTCATTATTATCGGATTATTCTTGTTAATCTTCTCAATTGGTTATATTTACGGTGCTCAAGCTTTTCCACAGTATTATCAAGAGATTCAATTGAGTCGCTTATCCGCATTGATTGATGAGTTTGAAATGGCGGAACGTGAATCAAGTACGGTACCCTTGGCGGAATGGGAATCTTTGGCGCTTCAAAGTGATGCCTTGGTTCAGATTTTTGACAGGGAAGGCAATTTGATTTATTGGAAAGGAACTTTCGGTCAGGGTATGCAAGGCATGCAGGGAATGCAAGGCATGAGAGGTCAGGGGCACGGCAGATGGGATATGAGTGAAAATGATCGTGCCTACAGTGGAGTTACGACTTTCAGCAATTTGCCAGGAGAATGGTTGGTAGAGCGTCGACTAACTGATTTGGGTTCTGTCATTCTTGTTCAAAGGCCTATGGGGGAAGTTGAAGCTGCAGTTGATGCATTTTTGATCTTTTTACAACGGATTTTTATATTGGGATTGGGATTGGGTGCAGGGGCGGCTTGGTTTGCTGCAAGGAACCTTAGTCGTCCAATTGATCGTCTGAATCGCCTGGCTAAGAATATTGCGAATTTGGACTTCAGTGAACGGTTTGTGGAAACACGATCTGATGAGATTGGAGAGTTAGGTGCAAGCATTAATGCAATGTCACATCAATTGTCTGATACGATTGAGCGCCTTCAAAATGAATTGAAGAAGGAGAAGAATCTTGAGTCGATGCGAAAGGGTTTTGTTGCAAAAGTTTCCCATGAGCTGCAAACCCCCTTGGCTGTAATTCAAAGTTATGTCGAGGGTTTGGAAGACGGACTGCCGGAAACAGCTTCTGAACGCCAAGACTACTATCGGGTGATTGGATCAGAAATACAAACTTTAAGTCGGATGGCAAGAGATTTAACCGATCTGTCTCAGTTGGAATCAGGTGCCTTTCAGATGAAGAAGGACAGGATTGCCCTTAGGCCGTGGCTAGAAGACATCGCAAGTAGGTTTAAGCGGATTACGAGTGAGCATGAAACGGTTTTTGAATATTGGATTGAAGAGGATACATTGGAAATTTGGGCGGATCGTCAACGTCTTTCGCAGGCGGTATTCAATCTTTTGACCAATGCCCGTCGACATACACCTGAAAAGGGAAAGATTCGTCTTGAAATTGGATCGGAAAAAGATCAAGTCCTTATTCGGGTTTGGAATCAAGGATCCAGGATAGCGATCGAAGAAATAAATGAGGTCTGGAAAGGTTTCTATCGGGGGAAAAAGGAAGAAGAACGGGGGATGGGTTTGGGACTGGCGATTGTCGACCAGATTGTAAAGGCGCATCACGGGAATCGATCGGTTGAAAATCGGGAAAATGGCGTCCTTTTCACCTTAAAATTTCCCAAGTAAAAAAGATGCGCTTTTTGCGTATCTTTTTGCTTGCCTGCGAGAAGTGAATTGAGTATAATACTAGCTAATACTTAGGAGGCAAAATATGGAGACGCAAAGATTAACGAAAGACGAAAATCAACAATTTTATCGTACCATGGTAACCATTGCGGCACCCATAGCCTTGCAGTCTTTGATCGGTACCTCGCTGAATATGGTCGACACCATGATGATTGGCTCCTTGGGATCTGAATCCATTGCGGCCGTCGGCATTGCCAATCGGATCTTTTTTTTATTTATTCTTTTTGTATTTGGCGGTTTCAGCGGAATGTCCATTTTCACTTCTCAATTTTGGGGAAAAAAAGACTTAAAGAATATTCATCGTGTTCAGGGCATTATGCTGGGTTTTGGATTTTTAGTCAGTGGATTTTTTATGGCGCTTGCGCTTGTATTTCCGCGGTCGATTATGCAGATTTTCATCGATGATGCCAGGGTAATCGAATTGGGGATTTCCTATTTGCGAATTGTTGCCTGGTCGTATCCTTTAACGGCGATGACTTTTGCCTACAGCTATGCGTCACGGAGTGTTCATCGAACCAAACTTCCCATGGTGGCAAGTATGGTGGCGCTGTCATTGAATACCTTGTTGAATTATACCTTGATTTACGGAAATTTTGGTTTCCCTCGACTGGGTGTGGAAGGTGCGGCGACCGCAACCTTGATTTCACGGTTCATTGAAATGCTGATTTTGATTGGCGTGGTCTATTTTGGAAAAGAGCATCCATTGGCTGCAAATCGAAAAGAACTAAGGGATTTTGATCTTCCTATGGTTAAGCGGGTATTAAAAACTGCAGCGCCTGTGTTTGTTAATGAGGCAACCTGGGCTTTAGGGGTAACAGTATATTATATCGCCTATGGATTCTTGGGAACAGAAGCGGTGGCGGTTGTTCAGATTTGCTATGTTGTGTCGGACTTCTTCCAGTCTCTTTTCATGGGGATTGGCAATGCGGCAGCGGTTATGATCGGCAATGAAATTGGTGCCGGCAAAGAATCCCGCGCTTATCAATATGGTGCAAAATACCTACGCATGTCTGTGATTTTGGCCATCGTAATTGGATCGGCGCTCTACTTCAGCCGAGCTGGCATTGTCTATTTCTACTCACTTGAACCTGCGACGAAAGCAAGTTTGATGCAGGCTTTGGCCGTGGTCGCTTTATTCCAATTGCCGAAGATGTTTACATATGTGATGATTGTCGGTGTTTTGCGAAGTGGCGGAGACACTCGATATTGCATGATTTTAGATTTGGTGGGGATTTGGGCAATCGGGGTACCGCTTGCATTTATTGCTACGCTGGTATGGCACCTTCCTGTTCATTTGGTTTTGGCATGCGTATTTTTTGAAGAAATCTTGAAGAGTTTTGTTACAATTCCGCGTTTTACAAGTAAACGTTGGGTAAACAATGTGATACATGAAGGTTTTGAATAGTTTGCGTTAATAAGTAAGAATGATAAAATTTAATTAAGTTTTATGGAATACGAGGAATACATGCAATACGATATAAAATATAATGAGGACTAAGTAAGGGGGAAAGTCATGAGATTGGAACCGAAAGATCGAAGGGCATTGGTGGAGGCTGCATTGGGTAAGCGACCCTTTGATTTGCTGATTCAGAATGTTCAATTGGTCAATGTTTTTACTGGGGAAATCTATCCGGCAGAGGTGGGCATTTACGATGGATTTATTGCTCATGTTGAGGCAAATCCTGATCAGGAAAAACGTGAGCGTTCAGCGATGGAAGCCGTAGAGACTTTTGACGGACAAGGACAATTTTTGGCTCCAGGTTTTGTTGACAGCCATGTTCATGTGGAAAGCGGGATGATGACACCAGCCCATTATTCCGAAGTGGTGGTTCCTCACGGCACTACCACGATAATTTCGGATCCTCATGAGATTGCCAATGTACTGGGCATTGAGGGCGTAGAGTATATGCATGAGGCTAGTGAGTCCCTGCCGCTCAGACATTTCCTTTTGGCGCCGTCATGCGTACCGGCGGTACCTGAGATGGAAGGTGCCGGCGCTGTATTTGGTGTGGAAGAAGTTTCTCAGCTATTGGATTTGGAGCGGGTGATCGGAATTGGCGAAGTCATGGATTATCCCGGTGTAATCAATGGCAGCGAACGCATGCAGGCCATTCTTGATTTGGCCCTTAAACGGGATGTTTTTATTCAGGGACATGCACCGGATGTTCGCGGGCGAGACTTGTCGGCCTACCTGTGCGCGGGCAATGAATCTTGCCATGAGACGCGCGTTGGATTCAATGCGAGGCAAAAGATTCGATACGGACTCTTCGTGGATGCTCGTGAAAGTTCTATGAGTCAAAATGTGTCTGGAATTATCGAAGAAACCAAGGGCTTTGATTCGCCGATTAACTTAACAATCTGTACAGATGACCGGGAACCGAAAGACCTGATGGAATTAGGGCATGTTTCCCACGGTGTAAGAGAAGCGGTAGCAAGCGGCATGGATCCGGTTCGAGCAATTCGCCATGCGACCCTTTATCCTGCAAAAGAAGTTGGAATGAAAAATATCGGTGCAATTGCACCGGGCTATACGGCTGATCTTCAGATTCTGCCGGACTTGGAGAATTTCCGTCCGACTGCAGTCTTTATGGAGGGTGCTTTGGTAGCTAAAAATGGGCTTTGCACAGTAACCGTTGCCAAGCAAAAATTTGAGGTTGAAACCAAGAATACCATGAATCTTCGTATTCCTGATCAATCAGACTTGCAAATTCATGCACAAGGTCGTCGAGCAAAATGTCATGTGATTGAGTATATGAGCATGAATGGTGCCAGAACCAAGCTTGTCGAAGAGTGGATTCCACTTGTGGACGGCGTTTTGGATCTTTCGAAAACAGATCTCTACTATGTGACGATTATGAACCGGCATGGTACGGGCGATTTTGCTGTTGGTTTGGTTCGAGGGTTCGGATTGAAGGAAGGCTCGGTGGGATCTACTGTTGCTCATGATTGTCATAATCTTTCCTTGATCTATCGGGATCCGGATGAAGCGATTATGATTGCCGAAACCTTGCAAAAATGTGGAGGCGGCATGGCCTATGCCAAAAATGGAACGGTGCAAGCGGTATTGGAATTGCCGATTGCTGGGATCTTATCCGCGCATCCAGGGAAAAATGTTGTAAAAGAAATCGAAATTGTATCATCTGGCATTCGGGAGATGGGAATTAATAATCAGGCACCTCATATGCGTGCTGCAACCATAGCCTTACCGGTGATTCCGGATGTGAAAATGAGCGATTTGGGCATGATTGATGTAGTGAAGCAGGAGTTTATTCCAATCGTTGTTGAAACGGAGTAAAGAAGGAGATTTTTCTCCTTCTTTTTTTGTGCAATCCTGAAAGAAATTCAAAAAAATGGGTATCAGGGTTAAGACGGCACTAAAGGGGGGATTCTTGAAGCCGTTGGAATAAATTGTTCGTTGGCATTTCAAGCATTGATCGGGCTTTTCACGTGGGTCCGAGAAAATGCAAGAAGTATTGCGTTTCCATTAGTGTTTGACAAAAAATTATCTAAGTTGACAGTGGTTTGTTTTGTGTGAAACAATAAGAAAGCAAATATTAGGCTGTCAGCCCATAGAAAGGACAGGTGGAAGAGTGAGAAGCAACCATCCATTTTTTGAAAAAATAGCAGTCAATCCCATAATAGCGGCGATTAGTGACCATGATATGATTGACGAGGCGATTGCTTCCCCGAGTGAAATTATCTTTTTGTTAAAGGGTAATATTCTAAACTTGGCTGAGGTATCCAAAAAATTAAAGGATTCCGGCAAGCTTGTTTTTGTTCATATGGATCTGATGGAAGGCTTAACCAAGGAATCAGTCGCATTGGAATATGTATCAAAAACCTGCCATCTTGATGGCATCATTACTACGCGAACCAGTTTGTTGAAAAAAGCAAAGGAGTTGAATTTGTTTACAATTCAGCGACTCTTCTTGCTGGATTCTCTTTCTCTGGACCGGGGGATTCATTCTGTAAAGAATATCCGACCGGATGCAGTAGAAATCCTGCCTGGGATTGTGCCAAAGATGACACGTTTTTTGACTGAAGAGTTGAATGTGCCCATTATTACGGGCGGTCTGATCAAGGACAAGGAAGACGTCATTGAAAGCATCAATGCCGGTGCAGTTGGCATTTCGACCAGCCGTAAAGAGATCTGGTATCTATAAGAAAAACCATTTATGGGAAACGTTGTTCGAAATGAGTAAGAAATGGTAAACTTTACTCATGTTTGATAAATTTGAAAAAAAACGTTTACACAAATGTCATAGAATGGTATTATAAGTATAGAGTTGATAGTGATGGAGACTGAGGAGATCACACGTGAAAGAAACCTAGGGGTAGGTTTGTTTGCGTGTGTTTTTTTTTGGACTCAAAGAAAACGTTTGCTAAAAACTTAACAATACTCTCGTAGAGAGCGAAAAAGAAGACCTTGAAAAGGTCGAATGAAAAGAGCCTAGGAGATGTTCACATCTCTTGGAATATAAAAAAAGGAGTGGGAAGCGAATGAAAAAGTACATTTTGGCATTGGATCAAGGAACGACTAGCTCGAGGGCTATCCTTTTTGATCATGACGGACAAATTGTAGCGACTGCACAAAAGGAGTTTACACAGTTTTATCCTAAGGCTGGCTGGGTAGAGCATGATGCCATGGAAATCTGGGGAACTCAAAGCGGCGTTATGAAGGAAGTCATCGCCAAAGCAGGTGTTGATGCAGAAGAAATCGCGGCAATCGGCATCACGAACCAACGTGAAACAACTGTTGTTTGGGATCGTGAAACGGGCAAGCCGGTTTACCACGCGATTGTTTGGCAATGCCGACGAACTGCAGGCTTCTGTGACGAGTTGAAAGCACGCGGCTTGGAAGACTACGTACGTGAGAACACTGGTCTGGTTATCGACGCGTACTTCTCAGGCACAAAAGTCAATTGGATCCTGGAAAATGTTGAAGGCGCGCGCGAGAAGGCGGAAGCGGGCAAATTGGCATTTGGTACCATCGATACTTGGTTAATCTGGAATCTTACTAAGGGCAAAGTACATGTTTCGGACTACTCTAACGCATCACGTACCATGTTGTATAACATCCGTGATCTGAAGTGGGATGAGAGAATGCTGAAGGAAATGGCCGTTCCTGCATCTGTATTGCCGGAAGTCAAGCCTTCAAGTGAAGTATACGGCATGACTGATCCTTCAATGTTTGGCGTTGAGATCCCAATTTCAGGCATCGCGGGTGACCAGCAAGCTGCATTGTTTGGACAAGCTTGCTTCGAGCCAGGCATGGCGAAGAATACTTATGGTACTGGCTGCTTCATGCTGATGAACACAGGTGAAGAAATTGTACCTTCCAAGAACGGTTTGTTGACAACCATGGCATGGGGCGTTGATGGCAAGGTTGAATACGCACTGGAAGGCTCAATCTTTATCGCAGGCGCATCCATTCAATGGCTGCGTGATGAGCTTCGTTTGATCAATGACGCACGGGACAGCGAATACTTCGCGACTAAGGTAAAAGACTCAAACGGCGTTTATGTCGTTCCTGCATTTGTAGGTTTGGGCGCACCTTATTGGGATATGTATGCACGCGGCACGATTTTGGGCTTGACTCGGGGGGCAAACCGAAACCATATCATCCGCGCGACTCTAGAGTCTATCGCATATCAAACTCGTGACGTATTGGAAGCAATGCAAGAAGATTCAGGCATAAAATTGCAAGCACTCAAGGTTGACGGCGGAGCGGTTGCCAACAACTTCTTGATGCAATTCCAGTCTGACATTCTTGATGTTCCTGTATACCGTCCGGTTGTTGCAGAAACAACTGCATTGGGCGCTGCATACTTGGCAGGTTTGGCAGTAGGCTTCTGGGACAGCAAAGAAGTCATCGCGAAGAAATGGGCAATCGATCGCGAATTCGAACCTCAAATGGCAGAATCTAAGCGTACAGGATTGTACGACGGTTGGAAAAAAGCTGTTGGTCGAGCAGCTAAATGGGAAGAGGCGTAAGCCTTTTCCTCCCGCTTCGGCGGAACCATCCAGGTAAGATATTGACAAGTATTAGAAGAAAATTGTCAGATTTTTGATTTTGAAGCAAACGTTTTTTCTTTTGTGTTAAGATCAAACTGAGTAAAACGGGCAAGTTTTATTTAGGTTTCAATTATTTTTTATTCATTGGGCAGTAAAAAAGGAAATAGGAGGGAATATTAATGACAATCTACATGATTCTAGCGGCATTCGGCGGTGGACTTTTCGGCGCATTGATCGGTGCGTTGCCAGCATTCATCTTTACAGGTTTTACGGGCTTGATCGGCGTTGCTCTTGCGATGGCAGGCGTTGACTATGACTGGTTCGGAACAGTTACATTCGGTTATATGTTTGGTCCGCATATCGCATTTGCTGGCGGTGTTGCAGCAGCGGCATTCGCAGCAAACCGTAAGAAAGTGTTGGGCGCAGGAAACGATATTTTGACTTCATTGAACAAATTTGCTGATCCTACCATCTTGATTGTTGGTGGTGTATTTGGTGTTATTGGTCTTTTCATTAATTATTTGTTGGCAAGCGTATGGGGAGCACCTACAGATACTGTCGCTTTGACAGTTTGGTTGTCAGGCGTGATCGTACGTTTGGTATTCGGTAAATCTGGTTTGACTGGGGAAGCTTGTGAAGGTCGTGTATATGTGCCTGCAGGCGGCTCCATCATTTATGACATCGTTCTAGGTGTATCTTTGGGTGGTTTGATTGGTTTCTTGGCAGAGTGGTCAGGTGTTGCAGCCATTGGCTTCGTTATTTCTGCAGCAACCTTGATTTTCGCACAAACAGGATTCGATACACCTGCAACTCACCATATTACTTTGTTGGCCGGCGTTGCAATGTTGGCAACAGGAAATATCTGGTTGGCAATGGTATATGCATCCATTTCTGCGATCCTAGGCGACTTGGGTGGAACTCTGTTGAACTCAGAATGTGATTCTCACATTGACCCACCGGCATTTGCCATCTTTATTGTTACAACAATGGTATTGTTAATTCACTAATTTGGTGTGAACTTGGGTAATTAAATAATGCCAGGATAATTGGAGAAGGTCACAGCGGTCATCATTGGCACACTGTGACCTTTTTTACGTAAAGGAGGTAAGTCGTATGTATGATGTTGCCATTATCGGCGCCGGGGTTGTTGGAGCCGGAATTGCACGAGAGTTGATGCGGTATCATTTAAAAGTTGTCGTCTTGGAGAGAGACAATGATGTGGCCAATGGAACCACCAAAGCGAACAGTGCCATCGTTCATGCGGGCTATGACGCACCGTATGGATCCAACAAGGGTCGCTTTAATGTGGAAGGCAATGCCATGTACAGCAAAGTTTGCGAGGACTTGGATGTTGAATTCAAAAGGATTGGTTCTTTGGTTTTGGCTTTCGACGAAGAAGATCGGCCGACCTTGGAAGAACTTTTTGAAAACGGCAAACGACTGGGTGTTCCTGATCTGGAAATCATTGAAGCGGATCGAATCCGTGAGATTGAACCCAATGTCAGCCATTCTGCGGTAGCGGCACTCTATGCACCGACTGCTGGTATTGTAGGACCTTGGGAATTGGCGATTTCTTATATGGAAAACGCCATGGACAATGGCGCGGAACTCCGCCTAAATACAGAAGTGACGGCGATTGACAAAAAGGAAAACGTTTTCGAAATTTCAACTTCCACGGGTATGGTTGAGGCAAAAGTTGTTGTGAATGCGGCAGGTGTCTACGCAGATGCAGTCTATGCCATGGTAACGGAACCCGATTTTAAGATTCAACCCAGACGGGGTGAATACTATCTGTTGGATAAGGAAATGGATGGATTGGTCAACACAGTTGTATTCCAATGCCCAACCAAGATGGGCAAAGGTGTATTGGTGGCACCAACCGTTCATGGCAACGTCATTGTTGGTCCCAATGCGGAAGATTTAGATGACAGAGAAGCTTTGAATACGACAGCTGAGGGACTGGAATTTGTTCGAGAGCATGCCTTGCATACCATTGAAAATCTACCGATCTATATGAATATCACAAACTTTTCCGGCTTGCGTGCAGAGCCTTCTACCGGTGATTTTATTATTGAAGAGTCCAAATCGGTAGCGGGATTTGTGAATGTAGCTGGTATTAAATCACCAGGTTTGTCTTCTGCACCGGCTATTGCCGTCTATGTGGCAGATGAGCTTGTGAAAGGCATTCTTGGGGAAGATATGAAAGAAAATCAGGACTTTAATCCCAAAACCCGAAAGAAGATTCGTTTTGCAGAAATGAGCGACGAGAAGAAAGCGGATTTGATTCGTGTAGAGCCGTCCTTTGGACGGATCATTTGCCGCTGCGAAACCATTACAGAGGGCGAGATTGTTGACGCTATTCATCGAAATGCCGGTGCGCGAACCATCAATGGGGTAAAACGGCGATGTCGTCCTGGCGCGGGACGCTGCCAAGGCGGATTTTGCGGTCCAAGGGTGGTCGAAATTCTAGCTCGTGAACTTAAAATTAGCCCCATGGAAGTGGAGCAAGAGGGCAAAGATTCCCACATTCTTGTTGGAGAAACCAAAGGGGGTGCGGACGAATGATGAATTATGACTTGATTGTTGTTGGTGGTGGTCCGGCAGGTCTTGCTGCAGCGGTGGAAGCGCGAAAAGAAGGCGTTGAAAATATTTTAGTTTTAGAGCGGGATCGTGAATTGGGCGGCATTTTGCAGCAATGCATTCACAATGGATTTGGCTTGCATATTTTTAAGGAAGAGTTGACCGGTCCTGAATATGCGGAGCGTTTTATTGATGAATTATTACAGATGGGCATTGAGTATCGCTTGGATACCATGGTCTTGGATATCAATGAAGATCGGGTAGTGCATGCCATCAGCAAAGGGGAAGGATTTGTTACCCTTGAGGCCAAAGCCATTGTCTTGGCTATGGGATGTCGAGAACGGACACGGGGTGCTTTAGCCATTCCGGGATTTCGTCCTGCGGGTGTTTTTACAGCGGGAACCGCACAACGGTATTTGAATATGGAAGGCTATATGGTTGGGAAAAAGGTTTTAATCCTGGGCTCCGGCGATATTGGTCTGATTATGGCTCGTCGAATGACTTTGGAAGGCGCTAAAGTAGAAGCGGTTTGCGAATTGATGCCATTTTCCGGTGGATTGACAAGAAATATTGTCCAATGTCTGGATGATTATGATATTCCATTGATGTTGTCTCATACAGTAACAGATATTCAAGGAAAAGACCGGGTGGAAGGTGTAACAGTGATGAAGGTGGACGAGAATCGAAAACCGATTCCTGGCACAGAGATTCACTATGATGTTGATACCCTGCTGCTGTCTGTTGGTCTGATTCCTGAAAATGAATTGTCCAAAGGTGCCGGTGTGCAATTGGATCCAAGAACCCGAGGCGCCATTGTTAATGAATCTATGGAAACCACGGTGCCGGGAATCTTCGCTTGCGGCAACGTCCTTCATGTTCATGATTTGGTGGACTGGGTGACAGACGAGTCCAGAAGGGCTGGCAAATTTGCTGCGCAATATGTGCAGAAGATGGAAGTGATCGAAGAAGAAGCCATTGAAACCTTGCCAGGCGAGGGAATCGGTTATATTGTACCGCAACGGATTCGGCCATCCAAAGTGGATGAAGTATTGGAGCTGTTTATGCGTGTTCGCGATATCTATGTCGGCAAAACCTTGGTGGTTCGAGTAGACGGTCAGGAAGTGCAGGCAAAACGCAGGGGTCATATGGCTCCGGGCGAGATGGAGCGCGTGAAATTGCCGATTGAATTATTCAATGGGGTAGGCGTAAAGCAAATAACCATTGATGTGGAAGACCGTTAAAGGAGGATCCGATGGAAGAAAGAAAAATGATCTGTATTAGTTGTCCCATCGGTTGTCGCTTGACGGTGACCGAAGAGAATGGAGAGCTGCTTGTCACAGGAAATCAGTGCAAGAGAGGGGAAGTATACGGCAAGAAAGAGGTCACCAATCCAACGCGGATTGTTCCCACAACCGTTAAGATTCGAGGAGCGAGGTTGCGACGTTTGCCAGTAAAGACCGATACGCCTTTGCCGAAACCCTTGATTTTTGAAGCCATGAAAGTAATCAATTCGGTTGAAGTGCAAGCCCCTGTAAAGGTGGGGGATGTGATTATCGAAAACATCCTGGATACGGGCGTGAATATTGTAGCGACAAGGAGCATGGATCAGGCATAAGTGTAGAAAATGAAGAATCCGACCCAGAAAACTGGGTCGGATTTTTTAATTCCATTCCAAGATGCGAGCCAAAAAGTTTTTTAACTCTGGCGTTTTTGGCTTATCGAATACTAGATGGCTTGGGCCATGTTCCAAAATTTTGCCTTCTGCAATGAAAATCACATAATCGCATGCATTTCTTGCAAAGCCCATTTCATGGGTGACTACAACCAATTCTTTGCCCTCTTGGCGAAGTTCATTGATCATATCCAGCACTTCGCCAGTGAGTTCTGGATCCAAGGCTGAGGTTGGTTCATCGAACAGCAAGGTCTTGGCACCGCTGGCAATAGCTCTTGCAATTGCTACACGCTGCTGTTGTCCGCCGGACAAGTGAGCAGGCAATTTATTCTGGTGCTCAGCCAACTGAAAGCGTTTCAGACAGTCCATGGCGATTTGGCTGGCTTCCATATCGGATTTGCCGTGAACGTGAATCAAAGGCAATTTAACATTCTCTAGCGCGGTTAGGTGTGGAAAGAGATTGTATGCCTGAAAAACCATGCCTAAGTTTTTCCTGTAGGCAGTCAGAAAGGCTTCATCGTCCAGTATGGTTTGATTGTCGATGGTAATGGTTCCGGCCGTTGGCGCGATCAAGCCGGCGATCATTCGAACCAGGGTAGACTTTCCGCCTCCAGAAGGACCAATAATCGCCAGGGAACCGATGTTTTCAAGTTGGCAGCTAATTTGATTGATTACAAGCTTATCGTCAAATTGTTTGGAGAGGTTTTCAAGCTTAAGATTCATAGTAAAATCTCCTTTCCAATTGCTTGGTCCATAGAGAGATTGGCAATGTTAATGCCAGATAACCGACTGCCAGCAGAAAATAGCTTTCGAAAGTGGCGAAGTTGATTGCGGTTACTTCAAAGGTGACTTTTGTAAACTCCCTTACTGCGATATAGGAAAGCAGGGAACTGTCTTTGACGATGGATGCAAATTGACCAGCCAAAGGGGGAAGAACCCGACGAATTACCTGGGGATAAACGATTAGGCGGTAAATTTGTCGCCGATTGAGTCCTAAAGCACGCGCAGTCTCCAGTTGTGAGTTTTCAATGGATTCGATTCCGGCGCGGATCATCTCGGATACATAAGCGCCGGAAAAAATCGAAAGAATGAGTATGCCGCCAATCAGTTTGCTTTCAACACGAAAGGCGGTTCCGATAATATAGTAAAAAAAGACAATTTGCACCAAGAGCGGCGTCCCCCGAATTAATTCCACATAAAACTTGCTTAGATAGTGGAAAAAATAAATACGGGAGTGATTGCCTAAAGCAGCCAGAGTTCCAAGTGTCAGGCTCAAAAACAAAGAAAAGAGACTGACCAGAATAGTCATGCCGAATCCTTTGGCAAAGAGGACCCGATAGGACCAAACCTGATCCCAACGGGGAATATGACCGATTCTTGAGAGTGAGAACTGGACAATGGCAATGAGAATTAATCCAACCAGAATGATATTGAAGAATCGGATAACCTGAGAGGGAGCTTTACTTTTTGGGTCTTTGATCAATAGAGATGATAATTTCATAGAAATCCTCCGATGTCATAAGTGAAGGACGGGTTAACCCGCCCTTCAGCCAAACTGATCGGGAGAAATTTACTCCCGTCGTAATTGAATGCTAAAAGAATAATGGAACACCTAGCTCGTCAAATAATACCTTTTGTTCTGATAGATGTTTTTCTTTCAAATCATCAAATCCACCGTTTTCTTTGAACTCTTTCAGAAAGGCATTGATCTGGTCTGTCAATGCGTCATTGCCTTTCTTTACACCGATCCCCCATTGCTCAGGAGTATCTTGGAAGGGTTCCAAAACCGGCCGTGTTGTCGCTTCGTTTAGCTTCCAGTTTTTATAGATTGTTAATTGGTCGTAAATGAAAGCATCTGCTTTTCCTTGTACAACCTCCAAGACGCAGGTATTTTCGTTGTCAAAGACATTCAGTTTTGCTTCAGGGAAAAGGTCCATAGCGACCAGATGTCCCGTGGTACCGGTTTTTACAGCGATGACACGATCTGAGTTATTTAGGTCTTCAGCGGATTGAACCGGTGAGTTTTGATTGACCAAGAGTGCCAGATAGGCATTGGCATAGGGATCTGAAAAGTCAATCTGTTCCAAACGATCCTCTCGAATCGTCATCGAGGATAGAATGATATCGATCTTGCCTGATTGCAAAGCCGGAATCAATCCACCCCACGAGGTGTTCTCGATGCGTACTGGCCGATCTAGGTATTGACCCAGAGCTGTTGCCAAATCGACGCTGATGCCCATGGGATTGCCTTCTGGATCGGTTGTTTCAAATGGCGGGTAGGCCAGTTCCATGCCCACAACCAGCTCTGTATTTTCTTGACTGCATCCAGTTGCCAGTGCAGAGAATAAGACCAGTAGAATGAGCAGCATGATAAGTGATTTTTTCATAGTTTGTCCTCCTTTGTACCATACAGCTTATCCATACCCCGTTGGGGTTGAAAATATTGAAAGAATGACAAAAATTTTACTTGCGAAAGAGCCTTCACCCACGTAAGATGAGACGGTAAGGAGGCGATTTTATGTTTCAACGTCAACAAAACCGCTGGGTACGCAGCTTTTGGGATTATGTATTTATTACGGTAGGCTGCGCGGCAATCGCCTGGTCGGTTTCCGGATTCTATCAGGCTAACACCATCGCTCCGGGCGGTGTTTCAGGTATCTCGGTATTGCTATATAAATTATTTAATCTGCCAACGGAGATTTCATACTTGGCCATTAATATTCCGCTTTTGCTCTCTGGCATTCTGTTTTTAGGGAGAAGTTTTGGATTTAAAACCTTCTATGGGACTGTGATGATCTCTGTATTCTTAAAAGTGATTCCACCGGTAACCATGACGGAAAATGTGGTATTAGCGGCTCTCATCGGAGGTGGGCTGACAGGTTCGGGGCTTGGTCTTGTATTCTCCCGTGGGGCAACCACAGGCGGAACGGATTTGTTTGCTGCGATTTTGAACAAGTTTATTCCGGGCTTAAAGACTCAGCAGATCTTGTTGATCATCGACGGTACCATTGTGCTGGCATCAGGCATTGTCACAGGGCAAGTGGAAACGGCACTTTTATCCATTGTTGCATTGATGATGATTATTCGTTTTGTCAACACCGTGGTGGACGGATTTTTGGCGGCTAAGGCTTTTTGGATTATTACGGACCATCCGGATCGAGTGAGTGAACGCATTATGAGCGAATTGGACCGGGGGGCTACCATGATGCAAGGCAAGGGAGCTTATACCCAGGGAGACAAGGGGGTCTTGCTCTGTGTGGTTGAAAGATATGAAATTGTAAGAATGAAGCGCATTGTTCGGGAAATCGACCCGCTGTCATTTATGATTGTAGCGGATGTGCATGAAGTATATGGAGAAGGATTTACTACCCAGTAAATCCTTTTTTTCGTATAATAAGGAGTGAACAGGATGTGAACGACAAAAGTGAGAGGTACTCGAACGAAAAAAAGTGAACAGGATGTGAACGACAAAAAGAGTGAGAGGTACTCGAACTTTTTTTCACTATCAATAAATATAAAGGGGGCGATATCGTGAGAGTCGTTGTTTACAACAAATTGGTTCGTGATGAGATTCCCAAGGTAATTGAAGAGGACGGTAAGAAGGCCAAGATCAGTAAAGTTTCCGGCATGGCATTCCGCCAGGCTTTGGAAAACAAGATGTTGGAAGAACTAAAGGAGTGGCAGCAGGATTACGAGCTTGAGGAATTGGCTGATCTTTATGAAGTCTTGCGGGCTATGACAGAGCAGGCCGGCCATGCATTTGATGATGTGGAACGGATTGCTGATGAGAAGAGGAAACGCAGGGGTGGTTTTTTTGATGGTGTCTGTCTGGAGCGGGTGGAAGAATCCAGCGAGGTTGAGGCTGACAAGGAAATCATTTTAACAGGCTTACGCGCATATAATATATCTCAAATTGGCAAGCGGGAATTTCCTGCCTTGTTGATTGAGGCAAAGGACAAGGAAGATCGACGGATTGGTGCGATTGCAGGCCAAATTAGTTGGGATTACTTCAATGTTTATGGTCTTTATGTAGAACCGGAATTTAGGGGACTTGGTTATGGCAGGGCTTTGGTTCAAACCGCAGCCTATGAAGCGAAAAAGCGGTTTAATGCGCCGCAAGTCGAATTGGTGACGAGTTTTCCAGAGGTGCAGGCTTTTCTAACACATATTGGATGTGAAAGGAAAGCGGAATTAAAAGATATGCCCAAGGGATTCACCAATGCCTTTTTCTATTTTAATACAGCTGCTACAGACACGCCTGTCGGCTCCTTCTCCATTCAGGAGAGCTTAGAAGGAGAAACGGGAGATTGGTTGCAGGAAAAAAATAAAGAAGCATTGAAAATGCATGAAATTGATCGAACCAAACGGGAAAGAACTGTATTGGCCATGGATGAAAACGAGAATCCTTTGGGAGGCGTATACGGTTATCTTGAGAGGGACTGGCTTTATGTCAGTTTGTTATGGGTGGATGAAGCCGCACGGGGCAAAGGAATTGGAAATCTGGTGATGGATGAAATTGAAGCTTGGGCGGAAGAGCAAGGCATTCGAAATTTCTATGTAGGAACCGGGCAATTCCAGGCACGGCCATTTTATGAAAAGCGGGGATATCGCGTAATCAATACTTGTGTGGATCAGCCCATTGGTTACGAATGCTATACTTTGGTAAAACAAGTCTAAACGAGAAGAGCCTCCATGCGATTGCATGAAGGCTCTTTATCTTATTTATCATTGGTAATGTCTTTTGCTGAAGAAGCTTTTTTTCGCATTTCTTCGCTGGAGACATTGGAGTGACTTTCACGATTGGGCTTTTGTAGAATCAGATAAATGCCGGTTCCCAAAAGGGCAATACCGATGACCAGTACCAGTAAACCCAGTGACTGGGTGGGTCTCAGCAAGGCGTAAATCCCACTTAGAATCAGGATAATTGCCATAATCAGTCGACGGTCTTGATAAGCAGGTCCTGTTTGCTGCCGCTTGCTTAACTGGTAAGCGCCGCTGACAATAAAAGCAATGCCAATGATAATAGAAGCAATACCCGGATAAACAAGAAGAATAATCCCAGTTAGAATGGGGATTGTTGAGAAGCCTCGACTAATGCCTCGGAAGATGGATAAGGAAACAAAAAGTCCCATAATGCCAACCGCGATCAGGGAGACACCCAAGAGGCCAACCACCAAAGAACCAATAAATTGTGGTGCAATGATCAGCAAGAGTCCGATCAGGCTTGTGGTGATTCCGACAGATCGGGTATATCGTGCATCAGAGATATGAATTTGTACCATGCAATCTCCTCCTTTTGTTTGATTGTCTATGGTTCTATTGTACCCAATTCTTGGTTTTTTTCGAAGCGGCTTGGGCAAAGTTTCACAATTTGTTTTCATGTCATGCCCTGCAAACCGCTGAAAGCCAGCAATAATCACAAAGTACGATTCACAAAGTCGCCGTTTTGACCCTTTTTTTGAACAAACAATACACGCGTAATACACAAATTTCAGATCCGATTTATGGCCGATACAAGGTCTTCAACGGGGAAATGAGTGTAGACTTTTTCCGTCAGCGACATGGCGCCTGAGTGGCCCACTATTCGCTTGATGACGGTTTGGTTGACATCTGCTCTGGCGAGTAGGGAAATCGTAGTGTAGCGCGTCTCATGAGGCCTATGATAAATCTGATATTTCTCCATAAATGGGTTCCAGAAGAACATGCGGTAGTGGTCATAGGTCATGTGCCGGCCGTCTCTGGTGAAAAGAAGGTATTCGAATTTTGGTCGTTTGCTCATCCAGTTTTTAAAGAACGGAAGAGTCTTTGTCGCGATCGGCACCTGGCGGATGCCGTTCGATGTTTTTGAAAGCGTGACATTGAAGTATTGTTCGTCCAGATGAACATTTTCTTTTTTGAGATCCAGCAGCTCTCCGATCCGGACTCCGGAGTAAAGCAGCATAAGAATCATTTGGGAATAATCGTCTGAATCCTGTTCAACAATATGCCAGATATCTTGGATCTCATTATCAGAGAACGGTCGTCGTTCTCTTTTCATGATTGTTGGGCCTACTTCCATAAACCTTGAATAGTCTTTGGAGACGATATCATTCTCCATGGCGAACTTATAAATCTGATTGCAAAGCACCTTGATCTTTCTCTTGGTGGCATAGCCGCGGTCACAGTGATCGAGTATGCCCTGCAGGTGATGCTTTCGCACATCAACAAATTTCACCTCATAGATCTGAGAGCAAAATTTAAAAGCTGAAGAGTACCCGTAACGGCTGCTTTGAGACAGTTTTGGGAACCGATCTTCAACCCATTTCTCATAGACCTCATGGAATGTCATTTTGTTGCCTTCCAGGCTGTAAGGTTGCTTGTTGTACTCTGCCAAAGCCATTAAGGCTTCTTTTCTTGTTTTGTAATAGCCAAGGTATTCATAGAGTTGTTTGCCTTCATCTGTCCATCCAATTGTCAAACGTACAGCAAAAGGCCGCCTTCGCTTGCCGCTGATTTTATAGACAGCGCCATAACCATTTGGATTTCTCATATCATCATTCCTTTCATCATAGACTTATCATTATTGTTTCAACTTCAAAGCGATAATTTCAGCCCATTCAAGGAATTGCATAGGTAATTGGGTCATAGATATAGATAGATGGCAAAGATGCTAGGCAGAGCGATTTGCCATTGCTCAGTGGCCAATACAAAGCTTTGCAGGACATGTAATGCAGTTTGCATAGAATGAGCTCAACAGTGACTTGAAAAGTGTTAGCAAGCTCCTGGATGCATGAGACCGAACAGTCCTCAATCCTGCTAAGGAGTTGTTCAGTCGGTATCAAGAAATCAGCTGCCCATCTTACCGCTTTTGATTCAATCCTTTCATGTTGCAGTCGATCGTAGTATGCCATTCCGGAACGGGGGAGAGCTTCAACTGGTGATGTGAAGTGGTGGCCAAGTTCTTCAGCCAACACGCAACGGTATGCAGCACTCTCTTCAGAAAGACTTTCATTCATTACGATCTGCGGACGATTGTCCGAGATTGAATAAAACCCGTGGATCTTCTTCGGTAAAGGGGCGAGCGTGATCGTGATATGCTCTTCAGAAGCGAGAGCATATATTGTGTCATTGGATGTCATTTTGATCACCTCGGTTGTAGTTGATATAAAAATGATACTACGAACAAACGTTCGTGTCAATTTTTTGAAAATTTATTGACCAGACCCTGGACTTTTCTGACCAATAAATGTAAAATGATGATAGGAGGTGAGACTATGACTAAAATTTTGAATGATCAAAATATTATTAATTGTTTGTCAAACAAAAGTGAAGAATTTTGGGATTTCAAAACGGGCTTTGAAAAAGTTCATGTTCATGGGATCGCTAAGTATCCTGCTACGATGGTACCTAAAATGCAAGCTGAATTAATGGATATTTTGCTTAACAACGCTTCTATTAGTAGTATGCTAGATCCTTTCATGGGATCGGGCACATCAGTCGTATTGGGATTAGATCGAGGGCTAGAAACATATGGTTTTGATATTAATCCTTTGGCGTATTTAATAACCAATGTTAAATCTACTCGTTATGATTTGCAAAAGTTGAACGTTGATTTTAACATGATCATAAAGGCTATGGATCAGAATAGAGATGATGAATTATTCGAATTCGATGGGATCCAAAAATGGTTTAAAGAGGACATAATCAAAGATTTATCTTTTATCAGAAGTTCTATTCTTGATTGTAAGTTCGAGTACGTTGATTTTATTGCATTAGCTTTTGCTGAGACAATAAAAGCGGCAACAAATTCTCGAACTAGCACATCGAAACTTCACATTAAAACAAGAGAATCCATCGACGAGTTTGAGCTAGATTGCAAAGCATTTTTTGTTAATAAACTTGAGAATATGATAGATGCAATCCATGATTACCATGAAGAGGAATTTTATCGAGATGATGTTAAGTGTTCACTTCGATGTGGGAACTCTTATGATTTATTGGATGCATTCGATAGAAAAGTAGATTTGATAATCACCTCACCACCATATGGTGATAACGCAACGACTGTTTCATACGGCCAATTTTCAGTTCTTCAGTTGAGATGGTTAGAAGGCATAGTCGATGTTGTAGATAATTCATCTACTGAAACGTTAGTTGGTATTGATTCAAAAAGCCTGGGTGGAGTAAAAAGCTATTCAACTGGTGATACTTCAACTGATTTATTGATGAATAAAAGTCCTAGCTTTGAAACTGTTATGAAAGCTTTAGAGATCAAAGATAATAAGCAAAAAATACGTAAAGTTAAATTGTTCTATAGTGATTTAAGTTCACTAATTATTAAGCTATATGACCAGTTAAACGATAACGGATATGCTCTGTTTACCACTGGCAATCGGGTTGTAGATGGAATTCAAATTCCGTTAGACGAAATTCTTATCGAGCTTAGTGAAGCGTATGGGATGAAAAAGATTTATCGATTTGAACGGAACATTCTAAAGAAAAGATATCCTTCAAAGGTTTCCATAGATGGGAAAAATAGAAAAGTGAAATCGATTGATCGAGAAACAGTTATACTTTTAAAGAAAAAAGGAGATGCTTAAGCATCTCCTTTACATATATGTGCATATGGGCATTTCATGGACTCGCAAAGCTCTTTGTTATAGCTACAGGAAGCAATAGCTTTGTCGAATTTATTTTGGTCGATTATTTGTTCAAGTATAGTAATGTCTTGAGTGACTTGTTGCATAGCCTCTTTGGTAACTGGAATAGGTGCGAGCGGAGCTCCTTGATCAATATTATAGATTTCGACATAATCAGGAGCTTTCCCGGTTAATTTCTCATATCCTAAAGCGTATGTCATCAATTGACGTTCTTCGGTTGAAGCTAATGCGACATCAAACTTTGATTTAAAATCAATTATCCTGACAGAGCCATCAGTGTTGTTAATTACTAGGTCAATCCTGCCAGAGAAAAGTATATTATCGCCGATTCTAAATTCAATGGGTTTTTCGACATACTCGATATTGCCAAATGCGTGTTTGTTAGTGTTAATGTATTTCGTTAGTTCTAAGGTAGCTTTCTCTCTCATGTTTAGCGTTAGGTCTCTTGCGGCATACGGTAAATGGAAGTGTTTATCTACAATACCTTGAACCGTGTCAGGATCAAACTCACCATACTCTTTGTAGTTTTTATGAATGTCTTCTAAGATTGTATGAATAGATTGCCCGTATCCCATCCTAACACTAAGTGGCGCTGCAATTCCCAAAACTGATCCATAATAAAAACGTTTTGGACATTCAAAGAAGCTAGATATTGTTGAAAAATCCAGTGCTAATTCATCAGTCGAGGCAGGTTTCACATCAGATGAAGTGGGGCGTTGGGAGTAATCTGAAGCGACTTGATAATAATCGGGTTTATAGTTTTTAGCCTTCACGAATACATCTGAAGTGGTATTTGAGCGGCCATACTTCGCTCTTGTGAGAAACAAGAATTTCTTGCTGCGAGTTACACCAACATAAAATAATCTTCTGAGTTTTGCCGGAGTGTTTTCATACTTTGACTTGTCCAGTGTTCCGTCGAGGATTTTCATAACACTTACACCACCGGGTTTTCTTGTAGGGAAATGGTGGTTTTCCGTCAGAAATGGTAAGAAAACTACAGGAAATTCAAGTCCTTTTGCTTGGTGGTATGTCATGATTCTTACGCAATTTAGAGTCTCTGAATAATTTTTTGAGAGCATACCTTCGGGATAAAAATCAGAGGCATCTTTTTCGAGGAATTTGCAAAACTCGCGAACTCTTACTCGAGGCGTGGTTGTTAAATAAACAACTTCAAAGTCGTTGATCACTTCTGTGAATTTCGAGTAGTTGTATTTTTGTGGTTCGGTACCTTTACTCAATGTTTTTGTCATTGCAAGAAACTGTAGATAGAGTTCCTGTAAATTAAATTCACTTAGATCACGGTATGAATTTAAGTCGATTTTTGAAAATTCACCGACAATTGAGTTTATATCATTTTGTGAAAGATATTCAAACTCATCAGATAAGGATATTTCTAGTTGAGTTTTATTACTAATGGTGCGGTTGTTGAGAAAGTTGAATAGACAAACGACAAGTTTGCACTGTGCGCTTTCAAAGAAGTTTTTTACTCCTTCAATAACGTAGGCAATATGAGCTTCATTTAGCTTGTCTATAAATTCTTGGGGGAATCTTTTTACAGAGCCAGCAAGGATAGCCATATCACCATAAGTGAGTCCATAAGATTCTGAGTTAGATGAAAACTCTTTTCCTTTTAATTCTGAAATGGTTTTAACAATAAAATCTATTTCGCTTGAGCTGGGGGTTTGGCTACTTTCATTGAAATCATGTATATAAACATCCCCTTTTTCAGCTTCAACGAATTCTGCACTTTTCATAGTTTTCTTGAGTCTTCCAATGTCTTTTTGATAACATTGTATTTTGTAAAGTTGTTTTGCTTTTTTCTCGGGTTTTTTAGCTCTTCTGTAACTGCCCTCAGCAGCAGCAATTTCTTCCTCTATTGTTTCGGGATTATTAAAGGATATAGCGTATTCCGCCAAGTCGGTTATTGCCTCAGAGCTTCTGTAATTGCTCTCGAGCCTTTTTTTCACAACGTTCGGATAATTGGTTTCAAATTTCAGAATGTATTGAGAGTCACTTCCACGCCAAGAGTAGATGTTTTGATCATCATCACCAACTACACATATATTAGCTCCGTAAGAATGGATTAATTTAATCAATTCCTCTTGCATAGGGTTTATATCTTGATATTCATCAACTGTCAAAAATCTTACTTTTTCATGCAAATCTCTCTGCGCATCCGGATTTGATCTAATGACGGAAATAGCCGTTTCCATTATAGAAGTATAGTCAAAATATTTATGCATATTTAGCAGAGCTTCATATTGATCTAGTGCTTCAAATAAATTTTCATTATCTGAAGTGCGAACAGTTTCCCCTTCGCGTAACAGGGCCATTAAGTTTTTGAAAACTTTAGCGTCAGTGTTATATAGGGGACGCGTCACACCTTCATTAGTGGTGTATTCAACTAATTCTAGTCCGACGTTTCGATGATACCGCTTTATAAAGAGTTGAGTTTGTACATCGTTGAGGACTGTGTAGTTTGAGTATTTTGGATTGTATTCTTTCACTAAATTCATACAATAACCATGGATTGTGCCAACGTACATTTCAGCTAAGCCAGTAGTGTGCCCGAACACTTTCTCGTGAAGATCATAAATCTTGGATTTCATATCAGAAGCAGCTTTTTCAGTAAATGTAAATGCGACAATGTTTTCAGGATCTACATTTTCATCTCTAAGTATATTAATAATCCTTTTTACAATAGTGCTTGTTTTTCCGGAACCTGCGCAAGCAATAATCTGCAGGTTTTGATCAACAGTCTCAATTGCTTCTTTTTGTACGTCAGATGTGTTTGTGTAGATGTAGCTAGTGTCCATTATAGCCTCCTTCGCTAAACGTTTTCCTAATTTATGGAAAAAAGATCAATATATTTGTTTACATCAAAAGAGCACAGGTTCACCCTGTGCTCTTAATCGTCTCTTTTACTTTTCAAAAACTCTATGTATTTTCGTACTTCTTCGATTTCTTCATCGGTAAGATCTTCGGTGGTATGGAAGGCGAGAGTGTCCGGATAGTTTCTGAGATTTGTGTTTCCCAATAGATAATCAACTGAAACTGAGTAAAATTTCGCAAGTGCAGATAATGTGTCATAGTCTGGTTTACTCTTATCATTTTCATAACCTGAGTATGTCGATTTTGCGAGATTAAGCATTTTTGCAACTTCAATCGATTGAAGCCCTCGCTCTTCTCTTAATTTTCTTAATTGCATACCTAAACTCATAGCGCCCACTCCCATACATATATAGCTTTATTTTACAATTATATTCGGAAATCTCAAAACGAATCCGTAAAAATCGGAACAAATACCAAAAAATGCATTGACAATCCGAGTTTCTAGGATTAGAATAATCATGATGAGTCCGAGATACTCGGAATGGGAGGTGTGATATGAGAGAACGTGTTATTAAAGCAATATTGGTTAGACGAGGACTTAAACAAAAAGATTTGGCTAAATTACTTGGAATTTCTGCAGCGGCAGTAAATGAAAAAATACGGGGCAAATCTGAATTTAAGGAAAGTGAGATTAATAAACTTATTAAAATCACAGGAATGACTTATGAAGAAATTTTTTTGGTTGAATCGTCCGAGAATCTCGGATTGACTGAGAATCAAGATGGCTAATTTCAGCAGAATCGACGCAAACCACCAGGAACTAAAAGAATGTCCACGCTGCCATTGTGAGATCCAGCAGGGCGCGGATCGCTGTATCAGATGTGGATTGGTTCTGGATCCGATGGTTGTTTGGATGATTGAAGAAAAGGAAAGGAGAAGCTTATGAATTTTAAGGTATGCTGCGGTAACTGCGAGTCGAGAGACGGTGAAACTGGAAAGTGCAAAAACATAATGAGTTCGAAATGCGGGAAGTTGGTTGATCCCAATAATCCAGCATGTTGTCTATGGAAGTGATAGCTAAAGAAATGACGGCCATTCGCATGACCGTACTGTGAGGTGATTCATGAAATTGTACAAGATTGATCAGAGGGCGAATCTGATCACCGAAGAGATGCAGCGCTACACCAGGGAAGTGTCGCGCAAAATCGCGGTACTCGTTCACCAGGGTTATCAATTTGACGAGCTGATCCGCGATGGAAGAATGCTTCTACATAGAACCTTGGGAGAGGTTTGTGAAGCGTTTCTAGTTTAATTGTAGGGGAAAATGAGTGATAATTCTTTACCACTGTACCGGTTGAATAAATACTTGTAGAGGTGATTATTAGATGTCGTTTTCAACAGAATTGTATCAAGAGAGAAGGAAAGTCAAAATGAGCCAGGCTGCCTTGGGCGACCGGATCGGTGTTTCCCAGTCTGCAATATCGGACTATGAAACCGGGAGGGACATTCCACCCGACAATGCCTATAAAATGGCTAGGGCACTTCAGAGCGATCGGTTGTTGGCTATGTACTGCTGGGAGTACAAAACAGGATTCTTCAATGTTCCGGTCCTTAACCAGGTAGATGACCATAGCATTGTAGGCATGGGTGTATTGATTGAAGAGGCAGCTGAACTGATCAGCAATATCGAAAGGCTGCGAAAGATGGTGCTCAACAAAAATGACCGCCGGCAGTTTACCAAGGATGAGTGGAAGCAGCTGGTGGAGTACGAGATGCAGATTGTCGACATCATGCCGGCATTGCAGCTTCACTTGATCAAAATGTCTGAGGTGTTTGGTTTGGATATTCGTGATCTAGAACACCGGTTGGAATTGAAAATGAGAATGAAAGGGTACTATATGAAATCTTGAAAGGAGAGAAGAGAATGAGTATTAAAGCACCGCGATTAGTAACGATCAAGCAGGCAGCTGAAATCATGGGTAAATCAGAGCAATTTGTACGAGTTGGATTGCAAAGAGGATTGTTGCCCTTTGGTACTGCTTGGAAGATGCCAGGATCATCAAGTTTCAGTTACTACATTTATCCAAACAAATTCCAGGAGTATGTAGGCGGCCTCGAGGGAGACCTTGGTGAAGACCTTCCGGACTTTGTGTTTGAGACAGATCCAGCGTAAGGCGGATGAAGACAATGAACAAATACAGAACACCATATAATCCTGAACTTCATGACATGCATGGAAAGAAATGGGACGATGAAGATCTTATGTATTTGTGCTCCATGTATGAGTTTACGAAAGGCGAAGATCTAGCACTTGCCCTTGGGAGAACCCATGCGACAATACTTTCAAAGGTGTATCACTTGAGGAAGATTGGGAGGTTTGAAGAATATAAGAGAAAAGGAAATGAACTATAAATGAGGAGGAAGAACATGAGTGATGTGAATGTAGGAATGAAAGTGTTGGATATCTTTGATGAGATACATCAGCTGAACGAATGTGCGACACTGATTCGATCATCAGAAACGGGCGCAGCAGTTGTTGTGGATGATTGTGGAGGTTCAGTTTATCTCGTTGATCTTCAAAGTATGAAGATTGATGAAGAAGCAACATCGAATGGAAAAGAGGGTTGTGATGAATGAAGAAAGGAACCGAAGGAAGAAAGTGACCTGGTCAAAAGCCAAAAGACCTACCTTGATTCAGGAAATGATCATACCTTGTCTAGTTGTTTTAATCATCATGCTAGTGTTGATTACTGCACTGCAGCATAACCTCATTGGTGAGTACCAAGAGGCTGTTTCATTGCTGAGTGACAGGGCAGAACACCAAGTAGTCATCATAGAGGGTCTGCAAACTGAGAATAAGGTGCTGAGGGAAAGCGTCAGCTTTACGTCTCAGACGCTTGAGGAAATAGACTTGCTTTATATACAGACGATTCCTGAAGGAGTGGACTTGCGGATCCAGTTGGCCTTGCAGGCATTAGGAGCCGAGTGATGGAGAAAAAGAAGGCTTTATTGTTAAAACTGAAAGCACTTGCTGAACGTGGTGAAGGCGGCGAAAAGATCAACGCTGAAGAAACTTTGAAGCGTTTAATGGTTCGATATGGATATACAGCAGAAGAGCTTGAATCCGAGGAAAAAGTTGAATGTGTATTCAGATATCGAACGATCAGAGAGCGAAAACTTCTTCTGCAGATTCTGCTTAAAGTAACGAACGAGAGTGATGTTTCGTTTTTTAAACGCGGGAAAGAACAAAATAAGGCTCGAAGCATGCTTACTGCTGAACAGAGCATGGAAGTAGAGATGCTCTTCGATTTTTACAGGCACTTATATGTAAAAGAAGAGAATACCTTGTTTGTGGCGTTTGTTCAGAAGCACAATCTATTCAAAGTAATGGATGAAGATGATGAGCCGACAGAGGTATCCAAAGAGGAGTGGAAAAAGATAGCGGCAATGGCTTCTGGAATGGATGATGCATCGCCACATAGGCAAATCACTTGGAATGGATCGGAGGCATAAGAAAATGAAGAAAATATGCGAGAATTGTAAAACTGATTTATGTTCAACGGCATCAACGCAATATGCAATTACTGATCCATGGAATAAAAATGCGAATCAGCGTATCTCAGAACGGATTTGCCCGACCTGTGGTACCAGGAACGAAAAATTGGTAGGCTTTGAGCCTAAGATTACAAACAAAAAAAGACCCGCACGGCAATGCGGATCCAACGAGTATTTGGTCAAAAATAACTCTATTTCATTATAGCATAACTGAAAGCTATTGAATAGAGATCAGGAGGAGCAGGTATGCGAGAGCATGTGAAAGCGTTGCAAAAGCAGTGGGCGCGAGAGTATGGTACGAAGCGCATTAGTTCGCATGAGATTCAAGCTTTATTCAGAAGAAAGGCTGAGCTCGAGTATGAACGCAGGATGTGTATTGACCGACACGAATTTGAGACTGCTGCGATCAAGACGGAAGAGTGGAGCGCGGTTAAGAAACGGCTTAAAGAGGCACAACCAGTCAGCTATAAAACGTATGCGACAAGAGAATTTGCAAAGGACTTTATTGCGGTAACAGAAAAGATCGATTTGACAGAACAAGATCGTATGTTCTTCAGGATTTACTATTGTAGGGAGTATCTCGGCCATGAAGTGAAAGAGACTGCTGATCTATATGGTATTAGTACACGAAAGTATTATCAGATCTATAACGCTGGGATAGCGAAATTCTTCCCGGGGGAAGTATCAGAAGAATTATCAGAGGTAGGGTGAGGATATGGCGCGACCAAGAAAAGAGGGACTTGATTACTTCCCAATGGATATTGTGTTTGACGATAAGGTTGGATACATTGAAGGGCTGCATGGAGCAAATGGCATCTATATTTGGTTGAAGCTTCTGCAGAAGATCTATGCGAAAGGCTATTTTCTTGAATGGACACAGGTCTCGAAAGTGAACTTTAAGCGAGAGACGGAAGGGCTGAGTATGAGTGAAATTCAAGAGATTGTAGAGGACTGTTTAGTAGCTGGGTTGTTCGATGAAAGGCTTTTTCATGATCACCAAATTATTACCTCTCAAGGAATACAGAAGCGGTTTTTTGAGGTCGCAAAACGTCGTGAAGAGGTAGTTATTGTTGAGGATTACATTGTTTTTGACAAGATGAGAGCGCATTTCTGTGAAGTTTCTGCAACAGAAACCCCACAGAAACCAAACGATAACGAGGGTTTAGGTAATCAGTCGGATGAAGAAACCCAACAGGAACCGGAAGAAACAACGGGTTTCAGTAATGATACCGAAGATAAAACCCAACAGAAACGAGCGGGCGGTGAGGGTTTAGGCGAAGTTTCTTCAACAGAAGTGCATACAGGCGTGCGCGGAAAGCATAGCATAGTAAAGAATAGTAAAGGAAAGAATAGTAATAAAAAGAATACGCGCGCAAACCAACCACCCAAGATCGCCTATGCTGAAAATGTATCGATGACAGAAGTTGAATACCAAAAGCTTATCGACAGGCATGGACAAGAGGCAACTGATTGGATGATTGAGAAGCTGGATAATTACAAGGGATCCAACGGGAAGAAGTACAGGAATGATTATCGAGCCATTTTGAATTGGGTTGTTGAGAAGTATCAGGAACAGGCTGCCAAACGGCAAGTGAACGCTGGAAGGAGTGAGGTGAATGACAGCATTGAACCAGATCTTAGACAGCAGGATTGGAACAACTGGTAGTGAAATTAAGGCACCGGTGAAGTCTTATCGATGCGAGAAGTGTCATGATTCGGGGTGGATCACCGTTGTGAAAGACGGTCATGAGTATGCTCGAAGGTGTGATTGCTTTAAGCGCCGTAGGGCTGAGAAGGCGTTGCAAGAGTCGGGTATATCTGAGTCTTTTCGGAATAAGACTTTGGAGAACTTTGTGCCGAAGAACGAGAAGCAACGCGATGCTCTTGAGAAGGCTAAGAAGTACGTGGAGATCTTTGGGGAATACAGCATGCATATGAATTTCATGCTGCTTGGTCAGAATGGCGCAGGCAAGACACATTTGGCGGTTGCCATTGGGAACGCGCTGATCGAGAAGAATGTTCTGGTGCGGTTCGTCACTTTTCAGGATCTATTGGATCAGCTATCAAGATCTCGGACCCAGAAGAAAGAAACGTATAGCGTGATTGATAAGTATCGTGATGCTGAATTACTGATCATCGATGATATTTTCCGGACGACGATCCGAGAGTGGAACGGCAGCAAGAATGTGATCATGAGTCATGTGGATGCGATTTTCAGGATACTGGACCATAGGTATTTTAACAAGAAGGCGACGCTGATCACTGGTGAGAAAACAGTACTGGAGATGATGGATATGGATAGAGCGATAACTGGACGACTTGTAGAAAAAGCCCGCGGAAGCATCGTCGAGTTCAAGGATCCGAAGTTGGATCATAGGTTCAATGGCTAACAGAATGATCAACTGCGCTGCATGCAATCGATCGGTGAGGAATGCAACGCTGCATGTTGTTGGGGGAACGGCATACTGCGGGAGGTGCCTGAACCATATTTGGATTAAGACCAAAGAGTTACCAGGGCGATTTTATATGCAAACTCGGGGGCGGATCTTTGTAGAGTACTGGACCCAGGGTGATCGGGTTATTGAGGAGTTTGACATAGACGAGCTTTTGATCGGTAGAAGAGCTCAAGACCAGGAGGAGAAATATGCCTAAAGCAGAGTTTGATGCACCGGCAATGTTTTCGTACAAGATGAGAATTAGTCCGGAAATGAGTATTTACAAGTGTGATGATACAGGACGGGTGATCCTGTTTGATGAAGTGAACAAGAAGATGCTGGAGATGGATCCGGAGTCGTTGAAGATGGTGAAAGGGGCGAAGTGACTTCGCAAAGCGTAAATTTTGTAACTAAGGAGAAAGCTGATGGCAAAATTATTGAAATCGAATGATGGCATGCTGCTATTTGAATGTCCTGGATGCGGACATGCTCATGGGGTTTATCCAAAGTCAACAGGGAATCCTCAAGGTGGTCCTTCATGGGATTGGAACGGCAGCATGGAAAAGCCGACTTTCAGTCCATCGATATTAGCTCAAGGCGAGTACAGATGTCATAGCTATGTGCGAGATGGAAAGATTCAGTATCTGACTGACTGTTCTCATTGGTTAGCGGGACAGACGATTGAACTGCCTGAGATCGATGGAGATGAATGGCGAGAGGAGAAGTGACATGGAAAATGAAATTACGTGGGTATTTAGTGGTTGGCATGATGGACCTTGGTGTGACGAAGATTATAAAACTCGTGAGGAAGCTATCGAAGCGGGTCGAAATGTGTTTTGCGAAATTGATGAAAATGGACATGCGAAAGGCAGTTTCTATGTGGCTGAGAAAACTGATCCTGGTTTAGCGCCACTAGACTTTGGTGTGTTAATTGGAGAAGAGATTGAGGAATGTCATTCTGATCTTGCAGGAGATAATTTTGATGGATTCTCGTTCAACTTTGAGCATGTTAAAGAACTGAATGAAGGCGTCCGTGATGTGGTTGAAAAGTGGATGAACAAGTATCAATATTGGCCGAACTATTTCTTGATTGATAAGTTTGAGCGGATAGACGCCAAAGGAGAGGGCGATGGAGCAAGAATTGAGAGAATTGCTATGCAAGCAGCTAAAGCTGGTGAATGATTGCGACTTGAGTGATCCATTTGTTCAAGATGATCTTATTCGATTGAGCAATGAATTGCAGTACAAAATAATTCATATGGACTGAAAGGAGTATTGGATGGTACCAGTAAGAACTGAAACAAGCAATATTGTCTATAAGGGAGAAGGGTGCGGCGATCTGCCTGCGAGGACTTGTACAAAAGATGATGCTCCTTGTGTTGAAACTGTGTGGGAACTAACAGAAGATGAGAAGCAGCAGGTGATGGAATCCGGACGGATTTACTTATATTTGGTTGGTGGTGGAGTGCAGCCATGCTTTATAACAACAGAATCAGCAATCATTGAAGTTGATGATTGAAATATTAATTGGACGGTGAGAGATGCCAAGACAGATTGAGAAGAGACAGAAACTTGAAGGGAAGATCGATGAGTTTGTTGATTCATCGTTATCGATGCTCGAAGCCCAGGGGCGACTGGATCACTTCGATATATCGATCAGTGTTCATCAGGGGAACTTGAGTTGCAACTTGCTGCTCAAGGAAAAGAAAAAAATATAGCAGTCCTACCGGACATGCCGGCGGACACTTCTGGATATTATGCCAGGAGTGTCTTTTTTGTTGCGAAGGGAGAGGTGAAGATGGAATTTGTGAGATGCTATCAGGATTTGTGCAATGAGATTGAGATTTATGAGAAACGGCTTGAGTCACTCATCATGCAGAAAGATGCAATGATTGATGGGTGGTTGAAGCCGATTGGTGATATTTCTGGGATCGACTATTCTAAGCCGAGAGTCCAGGAGAATCATTGCAAACTGGATATGGAAGAGGAGTTGCCACATATCAAAGCACTGGAGAAGGATATTGAAAAGTACCAGATGCTACTTGAGAAAGTCAAGAGTTGCCGACAGGCGATTGAGGATCAGATTAGTAAGATGACAGGAATTGAATATAAAATTTTATATAAAAAGTTTATTGAGGGCAAAAAACTAAAAAAAGTTGCAGAAGAATTAAATTATAGTTATGGTTATATTAGGAATTTATATAGTGATTTGACAGGAGATGATTGAATGAATGCTGAGGAAATTATCCAGAAATGCAAATCATACGATAATGAAGATTTGCATTTCGAGTTGAAGCGATCTGACAAATTTTTAGATGAGAATGGAAAACTGAATAGCAAAGACTTAGTGAAGTTAATTGTTGGATTTGCTAATCGAGAAGGTGGCAGGATAATAATCGGAGTAAAAGATGATGGGAGTCCAGAAGGGTTGGATATATTTGATCGGTGCTCAAGAGGAAGTAAATCTGGAATAGATAAGTTCAAAGAAGCGATTATTAACATAAGTGATGCGAATATAAGTCCTAAAATTAATATTGAGGTAAATTATCATAAGGATCACGGATATGAGATTGTTGAAATAGTAATTCCACAAAAAGTCAATATTCCTCATGCTGTTGTAACTAGGAAGGGTAATGAGATTGATCATCGAAGTTACTATTTGAAAACTAGTCATTCTGTAAAACGTGTAACAGATACACAGCTTGATTGGCTCTTTTCAAAAGAAAATAGTGATGTAGAATACGAAGAGTTTGATATTAAAACAACTACCATTCATGATCTAAAAGAGATGCCAAGAACGGCCGATAATCTGGGTGATAGGTTCATAATACAACCAGAGATTATTACGCATCAGCTACCATGTTATTTAGACAAATTAACTGATGAAGCTAGGGAGAAGCTAGCAAAAGACAATCGTTATAAGTACAATTTGATAAGTGAGATTGTTATGTACTCGTTATTGCCAACATTAAGTTGGGGTAATAGGTCAGCTGGAAAAAAGAGAATTAAGGTTCCGAAACCGGATAGTAGTTTTTTGTTAACAGAAGCATTAGGCGAAGACAAAGAAAGTGTTTTCAAGGGCCCGTGGGCAACAATGATACTTCCTAAGACTTTGGAGGTTTCAATTAGAACTGAAAATGATCGTGTTATAGCGACTATTAAAAATGCATATGTATTCGTTGAGTTAGAAATACAATTTGTTGGTTGGAGAACTGGGCTTGATGAAATCAATCCATATGCAAGTATTATGAGACAAAGGCATGGAATTTCAGGTCAAAGTTTTCTATATGAGAATTACGAAACTTATAACTTTAAATTGAAATCTAAGATAAAAAGATTGTTTCCAGAAGTAATGACTAAAGAATATTATGATTCCTATGAATTTGCGAATCAAATGAACAATCAAATAAGAACTCGTTGGGATATAAACTATTTTATGAAGGAGTTTCCTCATTACAGGAAGTTATATGCTACTGAGTATAAAGTTGATGAGATATTGAGAGTCCTTTCAGAGATGAAGTGAAAAGTAAATTATATGACAATTGTCTGACAAAGATAAGGTAATTGAAGTGTTATTATGGTATTAAGGAGAATTGCCTAGAGAGGTTCTCTTTTTTGGTGGGGTGAATCATGAACTATGTCGAACCTATCCGTGATCCTGGGTTGATCAAGGATATACTGAACTATCTAAAATCGAATAATGATCGGAACTATCTGTTGTTCTGCACCGGGATCTACCAGGGGCTGCGGATCAGTGATATTCTGAAACTGAGATCAAGGGACGTCTATAACAAGACGTCCCTTAGTGTATGGGAACAAAAGACTGGGAAGAGATCCTTTGTTGAGATCAATCCGGTGCTGAAGAAAGAGTTCACCAGGTATATCCGGCAGCATGATCTGGATCCAGATGATTACCTATTCACTTCGCGTCAGGGTGTGAACAAACCGATCGGCAGGTCTATGGCCTATAAGGTGCTGCGGGATGTAGGCGAGATGTTCAACCTTGAAGCTGTTGGTACCCATACGCTGCGTAAGACATTCGGTTATCATTTCTACAAGCAGACTGGTGATGTGGCGACATTGATGTTGATCTTTAATCATAGCAGCCCATCGATCACGATGAGGTACATAGGAATCACCCAGGAAAGCATTAATAATAGCATGAAGAAGTTCAAGTATTTTTAGGGGATAATTCGCTCGATTTTGGGCGTTTTTTTATTTTTTTGAAATCCAGTTCACCATATTGCGAGAATGTGTAACTGTGTTTTTGAGAGGTGTCTCAAGTCCTGTAATTATCAATGGTTGAGGTGGGTTTAGCGAGTTAAACACAATATTAAGATATGTTTAACTCAAATGCATATTTTGGGGGTGTTTTTGCATGGCTAGGAAACCTCGTCATCCTTGTGGTCATCCAGGGTGTTTTAGGTTGGTCGAAGCGGGTGAGCGATACTGTGATGAGCACAGTGATTTGTATGAAGCAGAGCGTAATAAGTACAGGAAGAGATATGATCGAGCTCGTGGGAGTTCGGCCAAGCGTGGTTATGATCGCCAGTGGCGTGTGTACCGGTTGAGGTACTTGAGAAAGAACCCACTGTGTGTTAAATGCTTGGCTGAAGGGAAGTTTGTGCCGGCTACAGTAGTCGATCACATCATTCCTCACAAAGGAGATAAGAATCTCTTCTGGGATCCAGAGAATCACCAGTCAATGTGCGATAAATGCCATAACATAAAGACTGCTTCCGAGGACGGAGGCTTCGGCAACGAGGTCAAGAGGTAGGGGGTATCAGAAAGTTTTGGTCGTTTCTCGGAGACCGAGCGGGTGGTCTTTTTCACACACCCGCAAAAATTGATTAAGGGGGGGATTAAAGTGGGTGCCAAGGAAAAATTGGCTGATTCCAGCCATCGACCCAAGGAAAACAAGGAAAATGATGCCGGGTTAGTAGCAGATCTGAAAATGGTTACGGATCCTGAGCAGAAACCACCGACTTTTTTGAATCGGTATGGAAAGCAGCAGTGGAAGAAAGTTTTAGTTGAGCTGGTGACTGCCGGCCTGTTGGCAGAGATTGACTTGGGAACCCTGGAAGCGTACTGCAGCTGTTATGGAGATTGGCGGTTGGCACAGGCTGAACTGAAAAAGCATGGCCTGACCATGGAATACACCAACAAGCAGGGCCACACCAATACAATCAAGCGTCCTGAAGTGGATATTGTTCAGAAGAACCTGGTTCTGATGAAGCAGTATGGCGAACAATTGGGTCTTTCTGTGAAAGCACGACAGAAGCTTGGGATCAAGCGAAAGGCGCCGGCAAGGTCGAAGCTAGTTGATCTCATGAGCGAGCGTCAGGAAATTCTAAATGGTTCCTCAAACAGTTGATGTTGCGCTGCAGTACGCAGAAGATGTGGTCAAGGGGAAGGAAAAGGCATCGAAAAAAGTTAGGCTTGCTTGTGAAAGACATATTCGAGATCTGAAGAAAGCAAAGCGTAAGAGATATCCGTACTACTTCAACAAAAAATTGGCTCAATATTACATCGACTTCTTTGGATTGCTAAAGCATTCCAAGGGAGAGTGGGGCGGCAAGCCGGTGATTTTGGAACCATGGCAGCTGTTCATTGTAATCAGTCTGTTTGGTTGGTTGAAAAAAGGCGAGAACATCCGACGATTCAAGATGGCTTATATCTCGACAGCCAGGAAGAATGGCAAGTCGACATTTCTTTCTGGAATTGGTTTGGAATTGTTTGTTGCTGATGCAGAACCAGGGGTCGAGGTCTACACGGCCGCAACGAAACGTGATCAGGCGAAGATCACACATAACGAAGCGAAGAGGATGGTCAAGAAGTCTCCAGAACTACAGGAGTATCTCGATATCTTGCGTGATGTGATTCTCTTTGATGAAATCGACGGGACCTTTGTTCCATTGGGTGCCGATGCAGACACCATGGATGGTTTGAATATCCATGGGGCCATAATTGATGAGTTGCATGCTCATAAGTCTCGAGAACTTTGGGACGTGCTGGAGTCTGGTACCGGATCGCGAAGGCAGCCATTGATCGTGGCAATCACCACGGCCGGATTCAATGTAAATGGAATTTGCTATGAGATCTACAAGGATTGCGAAAACATCCTGGAAGGGATTTATGAGAATGATACTTGGTTTGCATTCATCGCGGAACTGGATGAAGGAGATGACTGGACAGATGAATCCGTGTGGATTAAAGCGAATCCGAATCTTGGTGTCAGCGCAAAGATCGAGAATATTCGAGATGCTTGCCTAACGGCCAAGCAGAGTGCCAGAAAGCAAAACAACTTCCTATGCAAGAGGATGAACATTTGGGTGAACCAAGCAACACGCTGGATTAACTTGCAGGATTGGCGGAAGAACAACAAAGAATTACCGGATCTGAGAGGCCGGCCATGCTATGGCGGCGTTGACCTTTCCTCAACTGGTGACCTGACAAGTGTTGCTCTGGAATTCCCACTGGATAATGGTGAATATGCTGTAATTAATCATTATTTTATTCCAGAAGATAAGGCGCTGGAGCATGAGAAAACAGACAAGGTGCCATACAAGCAATGGGCAAAAGAAGGTTACGTCACGCTGATTCCGGGAAATGTCATTGATTATGACTATGTGCAGGCATGGTTTGAGGAGATGGCGGAGATTTATGAGATCGTAGAGATAGCCTTTGATCCCTACAATGCCATGCAGTGGAATCTGTCCATGGCCAAAGAAGGTTTTACTATGGTTATGCTGAAGCAGACCTATAGCAATATGAGTCCTTCACTGAAGGATATTGAAAGAATCATACTGAAGTACCAGGTGGTCCATGGGAACAATCCGGTGCTGACATTCTGTATGAATAACGCGGTTACCAAGACGGGACCATCGGGCAACATCATGTTAGACAAGTCGAAAGCGACCAACCGTATTGACGGTGCGGTCGCTTTTGCGTGTAGTCATGCCAGGGCGATTATGCATGAGGAGATTTACAGAGCCAATGTATATGAGCATCGAGGCGTGCGAAGTGTTTAAAGGGGGTGAGAGGTATTGGGATTCGAAGTATCTTCAAAAACATTCGAAGTTCCTTGTTTGGATCTTCGACATTGGAAAAGCCATCGAGCTTTCTGACAACACTGTTTGGCGGAAATGCGACAGTGGCAGGGGTGAGAGTCAACCGGAGCACAGCTGTTCAGGTTTCAGCTGTATTTGCATGTACGCGGCTGATTTCAAACACCATTGCAGCGCTACCGTTGAACTACTACCAACGGGATTCGAAGGATGCCCGAGTCAAGCGGATCCAGCATGATCATCCGCTGCAGGTCTTGCTGCATGACATGGCCAATCCGGAATTGACAGCGTTCAAGTTCAGGCAGATCATGCAGACCAATATCATGATCGGCGGCATGGGCGTTGCTGAAGTGGTGAGGGGACCGGATGGCCGGCCAAAAGAATTGTGGCCGATACCCTACTGGGCCGTGAGGCGGGTGCGGAATCCGACATCCGAGGAGTTGGTCTTTGAGGTTACAGTGAAAAATGGCAAGATCAAACGGCTGTATCCTGAGCAGGTCTTATGTATTACGGGACCAGGTTTTTCACCGGACAAGCCGTTCAAGCCGTTGGAACTGGCCAGGGAAGTCATTGGTCTGGCATTGGCTACGGAATCTTTTGGTTCCAGTTTCTTTGCCAATGGTACTAATGTTGGCGGCATTGTGGAAACGCCTGGCCAACTTTCAGATGATGCTTTCAAGCGTTTCAAGGAGGACATACGAGGTACTTATGAAGGCCTTGGCAAAGCTCATCGGCTGATGTTCCTGGAACAGGGATCCAAGTTCCATCAGATCACAGTTAATCCAAATGAATCGCAGTTTATTGAGACGAGGAAATTCCAAGTAGAGGAGATTGCTCGTTTTTTTAATGTGCCGCCACACATGATCATGCATATGGAAAAGGCGACCTACAACAATGTAGAGCAGCAGAATATCAATTATGTGCAGTACTCATTGTCGTCGGAGTTGAAGAATTGGGAGCAGGAGATCAAGAAGTCATTGATTATGCCAGGTGCTCGAGCATTATCCTATGCAAAATTCAACGTGGATGGTCTTCTTCGAGGGGATATTAAGACGCGATACTTCGCTTATGCCCAAGGGAGATCGTGGGGATTTCTGAGTGTTAATGACATCCGTGAGAAAGAGGACATGAACCCGATTGGACCTAAGGGTGATATTTACCTGAGTCCAACAAATATGACTGCAGCCGAAGAAGTTTATCGGCAGATTTTAGCATTGCTTGAACCTGAAGGGGGTGAGTAGATGAAGCAAGAAAGGCGAAATTATGAATTTGGTAATCTGGAATGCCGCACTGAAGAAAATGGTGATCGGATCATTGCCGGGTATGCTGCGAAGTTCAATGTTCGATCGAAGAAGCTTGGATGGTTCTATGAAAAGATTGACCAGGGTGCTTTTGCAAGATCGCTCAGCGACAAGGTAGTGAAGGCTTTGTTCAATCACGATTCTTCATGCCCGTTGGGATCCACGAAGAATGGAACCCTGTCATTGTCGGAAGATGATATTGGTTTGCGCTGCCAAATTACGCTACCGAATACAACAGCTGGCAAGGACACCTATGAGAGCATCAAACGGGGTGACATCGACGGAATGAGCTTTTCGTTCTACACCATTGATGACAATTGGTCGACGGATGATCAGGGGAATGACATTCGCACACTGCGTGAAGTGGACCTCATTGAGGTGAGTCCAGTGACGTTCCCGGCTTATCCGCAAACCTCGATTGGTCTTCGAAGCTATGATGAGATATTTAAAGAGCATCAGGCAGTAGAGAAGCGGGAAGATAAGGGCGGAGAGCAACGCAGTGCATGCTACTTGGCGGAACTTAGGAAAAAGAGACTTGATTTGATGGAGGAGATGTAGATGAAACTAGTAGAACAGATTAATGCGTGGAAAGAAGAGCGTTCGAATTTGGTTGGCAAAATGCGAGTGGAGCTGGACAAGTCGATTGACGAGAAGCGAGAAATGTCCAGCGATGAGGAAACTGCATATAACAATATGCAGAAAGAGTTGGACGGATATAATGCAAAGATTGACCGAAGTGAGAAGCTTTTGCTTGAAGAACGGAAGCTTGGCGAAAACAAGATGCCATCAGCTGGTAGCCAGGAAGGGCGAAGTCAGGATCCAGGTGAAGAAGAGCGCCGCGCGGCATTCGCGAGTTACTTGCAAACTGGTGAGATTCAGAATCGGGATATGTTCATGAGCACGGATGCAAATGGTGGCTACCTGGTTGCAGACCAGAAGTTCTCAAGTGAGGTCATCAAGTCCTTGAATGATGCGGTTCAGATTCGACAGCATGCACGTATTTTGACACTAGACAAGGCGAAGACCTTGGGATTCCCTCAACGTACTGCAAAGATGGCGAGTGGTACTTGGGGCGGTGAACTGGATGCGCCGACCAAGGATTCTCAACTTGCATTTGGCAAGCGTGAGTTCAAATTGAACTACTACACCAATGAGATTTTGGTTTCCTTGCCATTGATCCGCAGCTCATCTGTGGATGTGTACAAAGAGGTTCAAGAGGCGATTGCTGAGATCGTTGGAATCGATTTGGAACAAGCTTACATGTTGGGCGATGGCGTCAACAAGCCTTTGGGACTGTATGTTGCAAGTGACAATGGTATTCCGACTTCTCGTGATGTTGTTGGTTCTAATACCACAACCGAAGTCAAAGCCGATACGATTTATGACATGCTGTATGCGCTTCGGGCTCCGTATCGAAAGAATGCGAAGTTTATGTTCCATCGGAACATCATGAAGGACATCATGAAGATGAAGAATCAGCAGGATGGTTACCTGTGGCAGCCTTCATTGGTTGCTGGCCAGCCAGATCATTTGATCGGCAAAGCAGTAATGGAGAGTGAACTTGCACCTGCAACGAAAACGGCAAATTCATACGTTGGGATTTGTGGAAACTTCAACCGATACTGGATTGCTGATTCGCTTCAGTTGGAGATCCAGGTGCTTAAAGAGCTATATGCTCGTGAGAACAAGATTGGTTATCTTGTTCGTCTGCAGACTGACGGTGCACCGGTTGATCCGGAAGCTTTTGTTCGAATGAAGATGGCGAGTGCATAGGATGGATAGAGCGGAGCAATCCGCTCTTTATTCCCTTTGGAGGTGAAAAATGAAGAAGATTAAATTTATTGATGCATACGCGGATCCCAAATACACTGGGATTCCTGGTGAAGAGAGAGAAGTTGACAATGTTACAGCTGAGAAACTTGTGAAGGCTGGAGCGGCCAAGGTGGTTGGAGCCAGTGAAGAACCGGATCCTGAAGGATCTTTTGTAGTAATTCACAAGGGAGCTGGTTGGTATACTTTGCCGGATGGATCTAAAATTCAAGGCAAGGACAATGCCATTGATGCAGCTGAAGCGATGGCTGAAGAATTGGGTGTTGATCCTGACTCCATTGTGTATCAGGAGGAAGAGTAGATGGATTATAAACGTATCGTGAAGCCTTCAGCGTTTCCGGTCACGTTTGAAGAAGCCAAGCTGCATGCACGGGTTGAACATTCAGAAGAGGATACACTCATTCAAGGAATGATTGAAGCAGCAACAGTATACTGCGAGAAGATCCAGAAAAAAATGTATGGCCGGCAAACATGGCAAGTGGCTTTTGATCACTTTCCAATGTATCCGGAGATCATACTGAGGAAGGCTCCATTCCATTCACTGAAGAAGTTTTATTATCGAAATGAGTTATCTGAAGAGGTGCTCTTTGTAGAGGGGTCGGATTTTATGGTAGATGATACTGGACTTTTTGCAAAGATCATTTTGCTGGAAGCCTTCAGGTTTCCAACAGACCATGCATCGGGTAATGCTTTCCGGATTGAGTTTGATTGTGGAAATGATGATATGGCTGACGTGGAAGCGACTGTTCGCCAGGCGATTTTGATGCTGGTGTCTCACTGGTACGATAATCGAGGCTCAGTAGTTATTGGTGTAGTTTCGAAGGAGCTTGAGTTTGCAGTATCAGCTTTGTTGGGACCAGACCGGGTGGTGAGTGTATGAGAGCAGGTGCGCTGAATGAGCGGATCGTAATCATGGATTTAGTGCGAAACTCTGATGGTATTGGAGGTTCAACAAACACATATGAAGCGAAGCTGTCCCTTTGGGCCAAGGTAAAGAAGGAAGGCGAGAAGAGTAGTATTTCCATTCGATATCGGAAGGACGTAGCTGAAGACCAATTTGTGTTGCATGATGGGAAGACCTACGAAATCAAGAATGCTAATGATCCAACTGGGCGGCGGCAGGAGATGATTTTGGAATGCGAGGAAGTGTAAAATGCGGGATCAGATTCATGTGAAGGTTGAAGGTGTTGAGCAGACTATTTTCAATTTTAAAAAGCTTGAGAAGCAGAAACAGGAAGATGCACAAAAAGAATTGAAAAAGGCTGCGCAGAATATCAAGAGAAAGGCACGATCAAATATCGTTTCGAAAGGATTGAAGCGAACTGGAGCCTTATACAAGGCCATAAGGACTCGGAAAATTGATAAGTTTTCCTTTCAGGTTTATGTACCTAAACGGGTGTTCTATTCGCGGTTTGTTGAGATGGGAACCAAGAAAACAAGGGCTCAACCTTATCTTCGGCCGGCATATGATGGTGAGGAACCAGAGTTTATGAGTAGGTTGACCAACCTGTTGAAGAAGGGAGTGTGATCAATGATCAAGGAGATTCAGGAAGCGATCTATCAGGCTTTAATTGGAGATCAGGTGTTGGTTGGGAAAGTCAAATCAATTACTGATTATCTGCCAAATGAAGAAGAACAGAAGTGTCCATTCCTTGTGATAGGAGATTTGCAGTTCACTCCCAGGAATACTTTTGGAACCAAAGGTAAAGAAGGATCCATCGAGATTCAGAGTTTTAGTGAGTATGACGGGAAGTTGGAGCTGATGGAAATTGAAGCAGAGATAGAAAGGATCCTGGAGACCGTACCAGTACCGACTCTGGGATTCTTTAACTTGGAGTTGGATGATGAACAGATCTTTGAAGATGAGCAGGACAATTCGTTCCAGTTGAATATGCGGTATCGGGTTGTCGGGGAGGAACAATGATGTTGTTTCCATGGAGAAAAAGAAAGCAGAAGCCGATTGAAGTTGACTGTCCTCATGATGATCTAGTGGAGTTGACGACATTTGGTGATGAAGTGCGCACCTTCCGTTGCAGGAAGTGTGAAGCGATTATCCAATTTGAGCAGGGGGTGGATGTATGAGTTTAGCAGCGAAGAATTTGAGAATCAAAACGGGATCCAACGCGATTACCGGGTTGAATGATGCGAGCTTCAATATCAATGGAGAGACCATTGAGGTGACAACTTTTGAGAGTGCGGGCTGGAAAGAGCGCATTGCAGGATTGAAAGACTTTTCTATGAGTCTTAGTGGATTTTACGAAAAAGATGATGCCGATGGACAAGGTGCTTTGAAAACGGCTTTGTTGAATGGTACGAGCGTTCCGGTTGACTATTTGGTCGATGGATCTTCTGGCTTCCGTGGGGACTATCTTGTTACCAGCATGGAGACCGGAGCATCACCTTCGGGTGAAGTGACTGTATCGTTCTCTTTGGAATCAACCGGTGCGTTGACGATTATCTAGGAGGGATTTGATGGAACCAGGGAGACTTGCGAAGGTGAAGGTGAGTGGAGCGCCAGTGCCTTTTGTTGATGAAGCAACAACTACATCTGATCAGTTGACCTTTCAAATCTCCACGGAAGCGAAACGGGTCCTGGATCTTGATGAAGAGGTTGTAGTTAAAGTTGACGGGGTTGCAGTTTCGTCGGGATTCACGGTGAAGCGGATTTCGGGAAAAGTTGTGTTTTTTGAGGCGGAGACTGGTGTTGTAACGGTGTCCGCTTCTTATTTGCCGTTATCGATTGCAGCAGAGTGTTATGAGTACTCATTTACTATTGATGCGGATACTCGAGAGACGACAGTCTTTGGAATGAATCATAAAAGACGTGAACCTGGGTTGCTCAGTGGTAGTGGGAGTCTCGGTCAGTGGTATACCGTTGACATGTACTTTATTAATGCATTGTTGAGTGGAAAGCCAGTAGTGATTGAGATGTATCCAGGAGATACAACGGATCCGGATCGGATCTTTGCGCTATTGGATTCTGATGAAATTGGAGCGGCGGTAGCGGATTCGGTTAATGAGTCTGTGTCGTTTTCAACTAAAGAGAAATGGATGTAGGAGGATGGAATGAATTTACGAAATAAGATTTTGCAGTGTTCAGATGTTGAGGAAAAATTGGTACATGTTCCTGAGTGGGACTGTTCAATTCTAGTCCGAGGGATGACGGGTGACCGACGAAGCAAATTGATTCAAGAATGTGTGAAGGTGAACACAAAGACGAAACAGAGCAAGACTGATCTAGAGAAGATGTATCCGATTATGATAATCGAATGCTCTTTTGACCCAGAGACAAAGGAGAAAATCTTTACTGATGAGGATCGTGGCGCTCTTTCTAAGAAAAGTGCAAAGGCTTTGGATCGTGTGTTTAAGGTGGCCTCAGCGCTTTCAGGATTGGAAGATGAGATTGAGGATCAGGAAAAAAACTCTTAAGCCACCCGGAAAGATTCTTCTACTATCAGCTAGCTGAAGAACTTGGTTATGCAAGTGTCAAGCGGATGCTTGAGGCGATGAGCAGTAGAGAAGTCTCGGAGTGGCAAGCATATTATTCCATCAAGAAGAAAAGGATGGATGAAGAAGAGAAGAAAATGAAAAACAAGTCGAAAAGCAAAGGCATTTCGACTTTTGAGTAGGGGGTGAGAGATTGGCGACAGTTGCAAGTTTGATGGTAAATATCGGAGCGAACTTAAGTAACTTCGAGAAGGGAATCAACAAGGTAACACGGAAGCTAGACCGAACCTCAAGAAAAATTGGCAATGCCGGCAAGACTATGACCAGTACCTTCACTGCACCAATTGTTGGAGCGGGAATAGCTGCCGCAAAAATGGCCGGTGATTTTGAAGAAAGCTTGAACAAGGTCAGTACGATTGCAGATGATACAGTTATGTCGCTAGATGAGATCCGATCAGGCGCACTCGAGCTTTCAAGCAGGATGGGTATCGCGGCAACCGATATCAATGAAGCATTGTATCAGACGATCTCAGCAACTGGAGATACTGTGAATGCTTTAAGCTATGTAGAAGTTGCAGCACAAGCTGCAGAGGGTGGTTTCACAGATATTACAACATCTGTCGACGGATTGACCACGGTTATGAATGCGTATGGATTGGAAGGGACTGCTGCTATGCAGGAAGTCTCTGATCAAATGCTGATGGCTCAAAACTATGGCAAGACAACCTTTGGCGAGATGGCAGCATCAATCGGCAATGTTATTCCAATTGCATCCTCATTAAATGTTTCAACCGAAGAGTTATTCGCTTCTATAGCGACACTCACGAAGAATGGTATTCAAACATCACAGGCAATAACAGGACTTAAGGCAGCTTATTCGAACATCTTAAAACCTTCAAAGGAAGCATCGGACCTTGCTGCTGAGCTGGGCATTGAGTTCAACTCAGCTCATTTGCAATCAGTAGGCTGGGCAGAATTCTTGGATGAAATTCGTGAAAAAACCGGCGGGAATGCTGAAGCAATGGCGACTCTTTTTGGTTCTGTTGAAGGATTGAATGCGGTAACGGTATTAGCAACAACAGGCGCTGAAGACTTCTCTGGGGCGCTTGATGCAATGGCCGATAGCGCCGGAGCAACACAGGAAGCATACGATAAGATGAATCAAGGTTTCAATGATACTTTTGGAGATATGCTTGTGAACCTTCAGAACCTTGGAATACAGTTCGGTGAAGTGATTTTGCCGTATCTTATGCAGGGCATTGGGTACTTGGAATCATTGGTGAACTGGTTCTCGGGACTTGATGATATTTCAAAGAAGATGATCGTACAATTTGCAGGGATGGTGGCTGTTGTAGGTCCATTGCTTCTAATTGTAAGTCAAGGTATAGCTGTGTTCAGTGCGTTGTCTACCCAATTCTATTATTTTGTTGCAATCATTGATATGGTGACCATGGGCATAGGTTCAATTTTTGCATGGATTGGAAAAGTAGTTGGAATTATTGCAGGTTCATTGATGTCTGGACTCCAAGCGTTGTTTGCATTCATTGTTGCCAATCCAATTGTTTTAGTAATAGCCGCAATTATCGCAGCATTGATATTGCTTTGGAAGAATTGGGACACGGTGAAGACGTGGATCCTTGAGACTGTGACAAAGCTGCGGGAAGGAGTTTCCCAGAAGTTCACTGAGCTCTCTACTTCTGTATCTGAAACCGTGGAAAAGATGAACAACTGGCTAACCGAAAAATGGGATGGATTGAAAACGGGGGCTGTAAGTATATTTGATGGAATTAAAACTGGTGTGATTGATGCGTTCGAAGGGCTAAAGACAAAGGCTCTTACAATTTGGGATTCCATTGGAAGTGGAATCAGAGGAACGATTAATTTTATTATTCGCGGAGTCAACACCTTGATAGCTGGTATGAACAAGATTTCGTTTAAGATCCCAGAATGGGTTCCTGGTGTCGGTGGAAAAAGCTTTGGAATTAACATTCCTAAGATTCCAATGCTGGCTGCAGGTGGGATCGTGACAAAACCAACTCTGGCCATGGTTGGTGAAGCAGGACCCGAAGCGGTTATCCCATTATCAAAAGGATATGGTCCAACGTCAGATGGTCCGCGACCAATTGTAATTTACCTTGATGGAAGTAAGATCTATGAGGGAGTGGATGAATCCTTAGGAGATCGGCTGCTTGGTGTTGGGGGTGTCTAAATGAAGGTTTATGCTGATGACATACAGCTGATGAATGTGGCCAAAGTCACAAGGAAGACTGTTTTGGATGGATTCGGATCCATTTCTGTAACGGGCTTTAATATTTCAGAGAGCTTGAAGTACAAGACACTACAGTTCTTTAAAGATTATCCAACACTTTTTGCAGTTGGCCAAGTAACTGATCAGAAAGAAACGGATGAGACAAGTATAAAGGCGGTATCGCTAAAATGTAGTGATAACGCCTTTTATTTGAAAAAGAGAGTTGTGGCAGAACGATTTGGGTCCGATGACAGCTATCAAGGAAGACCAGACTTGATTTTGAAATATCTGATCAGTCAGTATGTTCCGGAACTAACTACGAATTCTATTCAAGCTTGTTCTGAGGTCATTGATGAACTGTATTTGGAGTATATCTACATGAGTGAAGTCATGAATCGAATCATGAAGCATCTTGCTGACTGGCACTGGTATGTAGATGGAGAGAATGATTTTCACTTCTTTAAAGGATATGAGACTGATGGAATAAAGTTTGGAATGGTTGATGGTCGATACAATTTTCAGCTTAATACTTTGAATGTCTCTTATAAAGGTGAAGAGGGAGCAAATCGTATCTGGATTGTGGGGGCAAAACAAGCTTCGCCTGATTATATCGATCAGTATTTCAATTCAGATGGAGTGCAGCGCGTTTTCTCTTTGGCATATCTTCCGAACTATGCTGAGATCACAATTGATGGTGGAGATCCTTTGAGTTGGAAGCTATTGAAAAATGACGATGGGAATCAGGACTTTTTGATTGATAAGGAAGGAAAGGTGTTGAGCATTCCTGGCAACATTAATCCGATACCGATTGGACAAATCAGAATCCACTATCGGCCAACGGTTCAGGTCGTTGATTACTTCGAGGATCCTAAAAGTATTCGCGAGCATGGGCTTCTTGAAGCTGTTGTGAAGAGCAAGGATATAACAGATCGATTATCAGCCAGAAAGGTTGGTAAGGCAATGCTTAAACAGCAGGCGCGGGCAAAACGTATAGTGAGTCTGAAAACGCTGGAAGAGAGAAAGATTGGGCAAAAGTGTGAGATTGATATTCTTAACGATAAGTGGGATATTCGGGGATCTTTTTTGGTAAATAGTATTACTGAAGAAAATGTACCAGGTCATACTATTTATTCGATCGGACTGGAGGAATTATAGATGAAACTAACAGATGCTATGGCTAATCAGAATTCGAGGGTGACTGCTCTAGAAGGTGCAGACTTCAATTCGAATTCGACAATAGCCAGGATTACGAAATTTTACGGGAACCTGAAGGTCAGGATGAAGTTCAAGGTTCGCCGGCACAAGTATCATTTTGCATCAAGTGATCTGTATCCTTCAGAAGATCTATTCATCTAGGAGGTGGAGGGTTGATTACAAACGCAGGATTAGCAAGAGTCCTAGCCTTACTGGATCAGGACCTTGAGTACTTTGGTTTGGGAGTTGGGACATCCCCTGAGGCGGATTCAGAGAATCTTGATCAGGAAGCGATAAGAAAGATAGCTACGGCGACGATTGATGGAGATACTTTGATCAAGGAAGTTTATCTCGACGAAAGCCAGGGAAACGGAATCCACTTTACATCTGCAGGGATCTTTGGAGATGGAGCGACTAATGTGATTGGTACAGGGAAACTCTTTGCTGGAGCTGAGATTAATGTTGATAAGGATCAATATGAGTCCCTTACTGTGAGTATCGAAATCACGGTAGAAACGGAATAGGAGTGAGTCAATGAATTATAACAAAACGATATGGAAAGAACGCGAGGTTGAATTCCCAAATCGATATCTAGTAACGAATAATCCGGATGGTACGATAACTCTTACACCGGCATTCGGAACGTTAATTCAGGCGGGCACTCCTTTGAGCGTGTTTAACATGCAGAAGATCGACGATCAGCTTGAAAATATGGACTTGGTTGTATCGGCGGCAATCGAAGACAATGACGTTGTGACAAACAATAAAAATACTGACTATACTTGGACCGAGGGAAATCTGAGCAAGGTGGTTGAGTATTGGCCGGATGGTACAACAAAAAGAAGAGAGTGCGATTACACGTATTCAAATGGAAATCTCACGATCGCAGTCTCTAAGATTTATAATACTTCGGGAGTTTTGCAGAAGACGGTCACGAGCACTTACAGTTACACGGATCAAGATCTAACTGGAGTAGAAAGGTCGGTGATATAGATGGATGGAAGTGATGTAATTGCTGCTTTAGGCGGAAAGTTTAGCAAGTTGGAGACAAAGATAGATGCAATTTTTGCAAGTCTGCAGAGGCGAACTATTGAAACATGGAACGACTTTGCCGACTTTGGTGAATGGGTGAGAGTAAATCTTTTGAATTCAGGAGTATTAGAACTTGGTCAGCCAAATGGTGTGCCTTCATCGGATAGTTATTCATATAGTACAACGGAGTCGGTTAGCAATGGGTATAGCGCAGGAATTAAAGTAAGCTGTACTCAAGATGCGGTTCTGACAAAAGTTTCGGCTGGACATGAGAATAGCTCGGGATCAGGTATCTCAATTCGAGTCATTGATATCGCGGCAAAGAAAATAATCTATGAAAGAACTTATGCTTCAGACGATGTTAAGTACGATGTTAATGTTGCTCTGAAAGCCGGCAAGGATTATTACATTGAGACAAAAAACTCAACTGGGGGAACATTAACCTATCACGAAGATAACAGTGAATCCTTCCCGCTTGTTGTCGGGGCGTTAACTGTTTTAGGTACGTATAAAACCAATGATCCTATAAATGGTACGCCTACCATTATCGACAACCGCGTATATGGAATCAATTATATTGAATCCGAACCAGTAACGCAGACAGGTATTCTAACCGGTTCTGCTGTGTCACCTTTAATCGATGCCTCCTCACTTTTCAATTACGATTTGATTGATTACATTATCAATTCAAATGATGGATCATATCAGGTTGATATCCTCGATTCTGATGACGGTGTACTTCTTGCAGACGTTCAAGCGAGAGAAGTTTTGACCTCGCTGAATGTCGAGGATGTGAAGATCAAGATCACGTTGAATCGAGCGCTAGATACAGATGCTTCACCAGAGATCAAGCTTGTATCCTTAGCATATGTAGAATAGGAGGACTGGATGAGTAAGAAAAAACAAGAGATCAGGCTTAAACTAGCTCATGCGGATATGGAGAATATCTTACGCTTGGAGAAAAAAGTCGATTTTCTTATGAAAAAACAAGCTCAGCGAGACTTGGATGAGTCGTTGATTGAAATGGGGGTTGATCCAAATGCTTAAGTATACAGCTGCGGAATTGCGAAATATGTATAAGTGGAAGATCATTGATGAGAATTATTTAGATCGAGCAGTGGGAGTTGCTTGGATCACTCAGGCTGAGAGAGATGCGATCGTGCAGGAGGGTTAAATGATTACGAAAAGATTTGAATTGAAGGTAGACTTTGATCGATCAGTTTCATATAAGCCTGTTACATTCATAAAAGGTGACCATGGGAGCTGCATGATTTCTATGGACTGCTCTCAGGATTTGACTGGCCATCGGGTCTTTGTGGCCTTTGAATTGTCTGATGGGAGTAAGTTTTTGCATGAAGGGACAGTGACTGGGGCGAGCACAGCAGAACTGTTACTTCCTAGTGGAGTGCTGGCTGTGGCTGGCCGAGTGGAATGTCAGGTGGCCGTTTACGTGGGCGAAAGCCGGCTGACTAATGCGGTTTCTTTCGTTTATACAGTGTCTGAAGACCTCGCGGACGAGGCCATAGCGGCGACCGACAAGGTGCCAGTGCTCACTGGATTGATCACCGATGCACAGAATATGCTTGATCAGTTTACCTACCTGGAGGGTGTGGCTGCGGATACCGAGCAGGCCAAGGTGGATGCGCAATCCGCCCAGGCAAATTCCGAACAAGTTCTGGCTGATCTTCTGGCCATGATAGGATCGGATATCGCGACATTGACCGGGGGCAAGCTGACACCAAGCCAGATTCCGGCCTTGTCTATCAATGACACATTTCCTGTGGGGAACGAAGCTGAACTACTGACGCTCGATGCTCAGCGCGGGGATGCAGCTATCATTGTGGTTGATGATGTGGTCACTGATAGTTATTTGCTTGCAGCTGATGATCCAACTGTCTTGGCCAACTGGAAGAAGCTCGGCGTTTCCTATGTGGCAGAAGCTGGCCATGCGGTGGCAGCGGATGAGGCGATCAATGCCGGCATGATCAATAATCATCGGATTGTGGCCATGACCCAGTCTCAATATGATGCGGCGGTTCTAGATCCGGATACGATCTATATAGTAACTCCTGATTAGGGTGGTGAGAACATGAGTGTTTTGAAAAATGGCCAGGGATGCAAGGTTTATAAGGGAGATCATAAGCCTGTGAATCTGTACCAAGGGGATAAAAAGATTGCCGGTTGGCATGAAGAGCAGCAGTGTGGTGCTGGTCCATTTGTGTTTGAACGAACATTTAATGATGAAGTTGAAATGTTTATTGAAGGAATGACGGAGCAAGTATTTATGCCGGATAAGAGTCTTTCCTTTGATGGATTAGATGACTATGTGAAAGTCTCTGTGCCAAGTCTTCTGGAAGTTAATGGAGTTGATAAGGGGATTACACTTGAGTGCATTGCGAAAGCGAACTTTAGAAAACTATATGATGGATTTCTGTTTGTAGGAGGCAGAGGAGGATCTGCATATGGTTTTCTTATTTCATTACTCAATGATGACTCATATCGAGTGAGATACTGGAGTGATGGAGGAACAACTATACCCTTCGGAACTAATGAATTCGGTGTATATAAACATTTAACAGTTACGATTGAAAACAGTATTATTAAAGCTTATGAAGATGGTGTTCTTAAAGCCTCACATTCGATTGTTAATCCGATAGAATTGGGAGCTGATTTATATATAGGTACTTATTGGGGAGATCAAAATTACCTAAATGGCAATATTTCTGAAGTTCGTGTCTGGGATAAAGCATTATCTCAGACTGAAATAGAAGTCAACTTATTCAAGCGGCTTACGGGAATCGAAGATAGTCTTGTGGGTTACTGGTATCTAAATGAGGGCGAAGGCACAAGTGCAATGGATTTGATTGATGGAAATTATGGAGTAATTGACGGAGCGACGTGGAGTGATGATGTGCCACTTATGACTAACGATATTGTATCTCCAGATTATCCAAGTGTAGTGAAAAGTATTGAAGTGACAAATTTGAGAAGCCGTGGGAAAAATATTCTCCCTTATCCGTTAGACTTAAATACCTATGTATTGCTTAATTATAGGGATCGCACAGCGATGTCCCAAGACGGGGAAGTTATTACTGTTCTTTCATTAATAGGAGATGTACTTGATACATCTTTCAGGTTTTCTTCACCATATTTTAAAATTAAGCCATATAGCACAGTTACAGTTAGCTTTGAAGCAAATGTGCATAGTGACACTTTTTATTATTTCGACACGCAAAGGCTAACCGGATCTGCATTGGTTTTAGTCACTAAAACAGGAACAAGGCTTTTTGCAAATAATGGACAAAACATTTATGGGATTGAGAAAAATGTGTGGAAACGCTATGCATGTGTGATTACAACATCAGATGAGGAGGATGTTCAGCTTATACTAGGAAGTGATAGTCCGAATCTGTATAATTATGACAGCATTGAGTTTAGAAAACTCCAAATTGAATATGGGGATGTACAAAGCGAATTCAAGTATTATCACGAACCAGCAGAAATTGCTCATCCGGAGCTTAGAAAAATTGGTGATATAGCTGATAGTTATGATCTGGTTACTGGAGAGCATGTTCAGCGAATTGGGATTAAAGTATTTGAAGGAACGGAATATATATCACTTCCAACAAGCACTCCGCCAGAGGGATATATTCCTTTCCGCTACACCACACTTATGGATTCAGCAAGGCCGCCATTTCTTTGTTCACATTTTCCTTATAAAGATGAAAATGGATATATTCAGGATATTGATAAGGAATATATTAAACGGTGGACTCTTGATTCTGGTCAAATGTTTTTCATGGTACAGGAGTCTAGATGCTCTAGTATTGAGACTTTCAAGAATTGGCTCTTAGAGCAATATAATACAGGAGCTCCTGTGACAGTATATTATCAGCTTGAAGAACCGATAATAACATATTTTGATCCAGCTGTAATTCCAACGTTCCCAGGTGCAACAGTGATTGAACAGGATGGGGATGTCAAAGGAAAGATGTTTGCTACGGTGAAGGTGATGGATCAATGAATTTGAAGGAGGGCGAATGACACAAATACAAGAATATTTCTCGAAGGTGTTGGATGGGACCAACCCAGCGATCGGTTTTCTGCTTTCAGTAATCACCTATGTACTCATTCCGGATCAAGCTTTTTTCACCAGCATCGTCGCAGTTGGGATCGCCATGATCCTGGATCTTCTGACAAAGTTCTGGTCCTTGGCCAAGTTGAATGGCGGGTACCAGGAGGCAGTGAGGACCAGAGCGATCTATAGTAAGACTCTTTGGGATAAGACGAAGATTAAACTGTTTTCGTACCTGGTGATTATGATTTTGACAGGCTGTAGCTATCGAGTGGCACCGTTGCAACAGATGGGTGTTTTCTTTGCAACAGTGGTCTACGCGATTATGTTTTTGAGGGAGTCGCAATCGGTAGTTGAAAACTTGGTAGATGGAGGAGCTGACCTTAGGTGGCTCCTTTTTTGGGTGAAGAAAAAGCAGACGCAGATCCTCGAAGGTGATCCAGATATGATGGAGGATCCTTCAGGAAAGGATGATGATTATGAAATGCGAGTATAGCGTTGAAACTAAGTTGCTTTCGATGAATCGATATTCCCGCCCTGGGCGAAAGCTGAAGACGGTGCGGGCGATCGTTGTTCACTGGGTGGCCAATCCAGGATCCACGCCGGCCGGCAATCGGAATTACTTCGAGCGCCGTAAGAAGGGGAAGGATGGATTCGGATCCGCTCATGAGATCATCGGGATCAGTGGTGAACGCTTGGTGTGTATTCCGGAAGATGAGATGGCCTATCATGTAGGATCCAAGAAGTACACCAAGCGGGCTCTGGTCAAATTGTCATCGTATCCGAATGATTGCACCTATGGCATTGAGATGTGCCATAAGGATTGGACCGGAGAGTTCACTGAGGAGACTTTGGATTCCGCGGCGCATCGATGCGCGGAGCTTTGTCTCAAGCATGATCTGGATCCACATACTGACATCTGGACGCATCAACAGGTGGTTGGATGGAAGGAGTGCCCGCGATGGTTCGTGAAGCATCCAGTTGAATTCGAAAAGTTCAAAGATCGTGTAGAGGAGGTTGTGATGGGACGGAAGCTTGAAGAGTGGCAAGTGAAGCTTGGTAAGAATGCAGTGAAAGAGTTGGCCAAACGAGGGATTATTAATAATCCGGAAGAGTGGTCAAAGGAAGAGAAGCTGGCTGAGCCGGCACCGAATTGGTTGATGTTAACTGTGCTTGCGCGATATGCGCTGGAGGATGAAAAGAATGAAAACAAAAATTAGAGTTATGTTGATGCTCCTGGCAGTGATCCTGCTGGGAGTTTTGATTTTGGGATTCCAGGAAGTAATCCCAATGGATGCAGTAGCAAATGCGATTGTGGTGGGAGTATTCATCGCAGTGCTTCTGGTGTTGTTGTACTTTGGCCAAGTTGAAGCAGTGAAGAAGATCTTGCTCTCGCTGGTGATTGAAGCTGAAGCGATATACGGATCCGGAACCGGAGAGCTTAAGTACAATTATGTGTTAGGGAAGACATACACGATGCTGCCAAGTGTGATTAAGATGTTTGTTACGGAGAAGATGCTAGATGGATTATTGGAAGTTGCGGTAGATCAGCTGCAGGTTTTTCTTTCGGAGACAGCAAAAGAGTAGTGAGGAGGCCTCCATCACTACTCTTTCAACCTCGATTTAAAATAACCGGTAATAAACAGAGGCAATGACAGTATGCTCCCTTTATTTGTAAATTACAAGGGGATATCACAAAAGGTAGAGTGATATTGCGAAGAGTGAAACGGAAACTAAAAATCCTTATGAGTTTTCAATATACTTACAATATACAAAGTGTCTATAAACGACGAAATCATCAAGTTGTCCTAATATATTACTATTCAACTAAATGCTCTAGTTTTGATTTAGTTGTTCCAAGAGCCACTCCTATAGGTAGGTTAACTGCAAGTAATACAAAACTACTTGTTTCACCATACAATAGTCCGTGAAGTATAAATAAGAATATCATGAATGTACTCATTCCGATAAAGAAATTTGCTTGAAATTTAAGGATTCTTTTTGCTTTTTCAAAGTTATATTTATGAACTTTTCTTTGCATCTTTAGATACAATCTGAAAAAATTGAAAAACATTAAGTAGCCTATTGCGATGCCAAACGACACGAAAAGTTTTTCACTAATTGTAGCATACTCGGAACTTTTAAGAAGTAAAAACAATATAATACTTAAGCCCATATAATATCGTGAATACTTAATGCATAAATCAATGTTTTTATTAATATACTTGAACATAATAATCACCTTCCATTTCTGTTTGTTTTACTTAATTAGTGACGAGTAAAACTACGAATTTAATTTTGCACTTTTTGAATTGAAATGTCAAATAATTACATTATAAGTAATCAAGTATCGCTTCACTCATGGGGATTTTGGACAAGAAAGATTATAGAGGCGTACTAAAAACGTACTAAAAAAACTTGAAGCCATAAATTCAGCACTGAAATCGGTGGAATGGAGATATAGAATGCAGTGAAATCAATGCATTATTATAGGAAATAAAGCAGATTGATAGAATGGGAATAGTAGAAGAAACCTATGAGAGGACCGGTGTTTGCCGGTCCTCTTTCTAATTGAAGATATGATATAATATTTTTATTGAATTAGCCCTCGCCATTGGCGGATGGGCACTCTTTATATAGAAGAGAAATTTCATTGTGAAGTTAATTCAAAAGGGAAGTAGTTCACAAAACAAGTCACACACAATACACAAAAAGGCTTGAAAGTGAGCAATACTCTCATTTTAAGTTTCACAATTTGTTAAAATGGTAGAAAGAGGATGAGGAGGACGCAATGAATATTTTACTGACAAATGACGATGGAATTGAATCACAGGCGATTTGGAGCCTGAAACAAGCTTTGGAAAAACGGGCACATCATGTGTATATGATGGCACCAATGGAGAACAACAGCGCTTGCAGCATGCGCTTGTCCCTGTTTCTTCCCTTTGAGATGGAAGAGCGGGAAGACCGGGTCTATGCACTTTCTGGAACACCCGTTGACTGTGTGATTTTGGGTACAAAACTCATGGAGAAGCAATATGGAGAATCCATTGACCTGGTTGTTACCGGTATTAACAATGGTCCCAATTTAGGGACGGACGTCTATTATTCGGGTACGGTAGGGGCTGCTCGGCAAGGCCAGATTCAAGGAATCAATGCCATTGCTTTTTCTTATGAAGGATATCGGCCAACTCCAGAAGAAAACGAGCGTTGCGCAGAAGTTGCAGCAGAGTTGGTAGACCGATATTTTAATGACCAAGAACGGGTAGAGGAGCTGATTAGTGTCAATCTGCCTAAAAAGGTGATGGATGAATTTCCTGAGATTGAGGAAACCTATATTGGAAAGCGCAAGCACCAAGGTGGTACTTTGATGAAGCGGGAAGACGGTCGTTACTATATCGACATGACCGACTCTACTTTTGTTGAAGACAATCGTGAAGGAAGCGATTCAAAAGCGGTTTCGGAGGGGCGGATTTCAGTGACCCGCATTCCATACGGCTGCTAAAAACACGATGTGATTTTAAACCAATAGGGTAAGGAGGACGAAATGAATTCAGTTTTGGAGCTACTTGAAAATCGACAGTCCCTAAGAAATTTTAACGGGCCAGCCGTCACCGAGGAAGAACGGGAAGCGATTCTTCATGCGGCTATGCGGGCGCCAACGGCGGGGAATATGATGATGTACTCCATTGTGCAGATTCGCTCCAAGGAGACCTTGGCACGACTGGCGGATACTTGTGATCATCAGCCCTTTATCGCGAAAGCGGATTTTGGACTCTTGTTTTTGGCAGACATGCAAAAATGGCACGATTATTTCGTCTCTGTTGGTTTGGATAAATCCTACAGCCAGGAGGATCTCAATCCCAAGGCTTCTGAATTGTACCTTGGGATGAATGATGCCATCATTGCCGCTCAAACGGCTGTGATTGCGGCAGAATCTTTGGGCGTAGGGTCCTGCTATATTGGCGATATTGTTGAGAATAAAGAGATTCATCAAGAACTTTTCTCTTTGCCCAAATGGGTATTCCCGGCTGCCTTTGTGGTATTTGGCAAAGCGCCGGAAGGAATGACAAGACCGAAAACGCCTCGGTTCGATCCGAAATTCGTTGTCTTTGATGAAGTATATGGCGGTGTCAAGCAAGAGGAGTTTCCAGAAATGTTCGCGCGATATGCGGAGCTGGAAAAGGAATGGGGAGAAACATTCGGAGAAAAGCTCTTTAAGCGGAAAATTGTTTCTGATTTTGCCAGAGAGATGGACCGATGCGTATTGGCCTATTGGAAAGAATGGATTGGGGAGGAGAAAAAATGAAGGTGATTTCCCATGGACACGCAACCATTGAATTGCGAGGACATGACACACGAATTCTAATTGATCCTTTCTTGTCGGAAGAAAAAGATCGGGAGGCCATAAAAGGCATTGACTGGATCTTGCTGACGCATGCGCATGGAGACCATATGACGGGTGCTTTGGAAATCGCAGAAAAGAGTGGCGCTAAAATTGTAGCCATTTATGAATTGTGCATGCACTTTCAAAACTTGGGCGCTGAGGTGGAACCTTTGGGTATTGGCGGGACCCTGGATTTGGGCGATACAAAAATAACCATGGTACCGGCTGTGCATTCCTCGTCCATTTTTCACCAAGATCCCTTCCGCGTCGAGTATATGGGCGCGCCGGTTGGATATATTGTAGAAATGGACGGCAAGCGAATTTATCATGCGGGCGATACGGCTATTTTTTCAGATATGGCCTTATGGGCAGATTTGTATCCGTTGGATGCGGCCATTTTGCCCATTGGTGGTGTTTATACCATGGATATGCGTCAAGCGGTGAAAGCGGCCGAACTCTTAAAGGTTAGCCAGATAATCCCAATTCACTACAATACCTTTCCTGCGATTGCGCTGGATCCTTCAGAATTTGCGGACTTGCTCGGGAAAACTGGACGTACAGCCCGGATTCTGAATCCTGGCGAAGCGTTTGTTTTCTAAAAATTCATCGATTTTTTTCTCGGCCTATGATAAAATCAGAGTAATTACTTAGATAGTCTAAGTATTCGACAATCAAAGAGTTGAAAAGAAGGGAATCGAAAATCGTGAAAATCGGAAAAAAATGGACGAAATTTCCCGTTGTGCAAGGCGGAATGGGAATCGGAGTTTCAGCGGGAAGGCTTGCAGGCAGTGTCGCTGCTTGCGGGGGAGTCGGAACAATTTCAGCGGTAGGCATCGGTTATAAACAAGTTGATCATTTCAAAGCGTTTATGGAATCGAACCTGCGCGCAATGGAAGAAGAATTTAATAAAGCCCGTGCGCTTTCTAAAGATGGCGTCGTTGGCTTTAATATTATGACAGTCATTCAAGATTATGTGACTTATGTCAAAAAAGCAGTTGCCCTCAAGGCGGACTTCATTGTATCTGGAGCGGGCTTGCCATTGGACTTGCCGAAATTTGTCAAAGGAACGGATACCCAAGCGGTTCCGATTGTTTCCTCTGCAAAGGCAGCCAAGATCATTTTAAAAACCTGGATCAAGAAGTGGGAGTACATTCCGCAATTGATTGTAATTGAAGGACCGGAAGCTGGCGGTCATTTGGGCTTCAAGGCTTCTTATTTCCAAAAAGGCGAGCATGAATCCCTAAAGGATTTGTTGGCATCGGTTCGTGAAGCGGTTGCTCCATTTGAAGCGCAAATGAAGGAAAAGATTCAGTTGGTTGTTGCTGGCGGCATTGTTACACCGGAGTCGGTAAAAGAGGCTTTGGCTATGGGTGCTGACGGTGTGCAAATGGGAACCAGATTTATTGCAACAGAAGAGTGTGATGCGGATCCGCGTTATAAAGAAGAGTATGTCAAGGCAAAGGACGAGGATGTCATGATTATTCAGAGTCCGGTTGGTTTGCCAGGACGTGCGATTAAGAATCCGTTTACCTTGGAAGGGGCCAAAGATCGTGCAAAGTGCCGTCATTGTTTGGCACCATGTGATCCAGCCAAAACGATCTACTGTATTGCTGACGCCTTGGAGCGGGCAGTACGTGGGGATGTAAACGGTGGTTTGCTGTTTACCGGAAGTCAGGTTGGCAGGATTCAATCGATCAAACCGGTAAGAGAAGTGTTCCAGGAAATCGAAGAAGTGCTGTAAATTTTAAGGAGAGGGTTAATCCCTCTCCTTTTTTTTGTATAGGTGAATGGGCCGATCAATGCCGCCATGAGCCGCCTCCATCACCGCTTCCGAGATGGTTGGGTGAGGATGGATGGCATGGGCCAGGTCTTGCAGGGTTCCCTCCAGCTCCATGGTGGTAACCGCCTGTGCAATCATATCGGTGGCGTTTGGCGCTACGATATGAATGCCAATGATCTCATCATAGGAATCGGTATCGGCGATAAGCTTTACAAAGCCTTTGGTAGACCCTTCTGCCAAGGCTTTACCGTTGGCGGCCAAAGGGAAGGTGGAAACGCGAATATTTCGACCCTCCTGTTTCGCCTCTTCCTCGGTATAGCCGACAGCCCCTACTTCCGGGAAGGAGTAGATACAAGCGGGTGCCTTGCGGTAATTCAAGGGCTGAGAAGCGCCCAGTACAGCATTCTCTGCCGCTATAATGCCTTCCGCACTAGCCACATGGGCCAGCATAGCCCTGCCGTTCATATCGCCAATGGCATAAACATGGGGAATGCTGGTTTCCATGGAATCAGACACCTGGATCTTTCCACGATCCATTTGCAGGTTCAATGACTCAATTCCCTTTGTGTTGGCTTCCCGGCCAATGCTGAAGAGGATTTTGTCGGCACTATAGTTCACAGGTTGACCGCTGGTTTCACCGATTAAGGTGTTTCCGTCAACCTTGTGAATTTTGGTATGATAGACGATTTGGACCCCAGAATCCTTCAATATTTTTTCCATTAAGACGCGAACATCATAGTCTTGTTTTGACAGAATTTGATCCGATCGCTGCAGGATTGTAACCTGAGAACCAATGGATTGAAAGAGTGTGGCGAACTCGATACCGACCACACCGCCGCCAACAATGATTACAGATTCCGGGATGGTTTCCAGATCAAGAAGTTCCCGGCTTGTGGTCGTGAAACCGGCTTTAAAGGATTCTTTCAGTCCGGGAATATCCGGCATCCGGGTGTGGGAGCCTAAAGCCAGGATGAGATTCTTAGTCGTTAAGGTCTCTTCGTTGACTTTTACAGTTTGGGGATCAAGGACCTGGCCAAATCCCTTGTATAGGGTTACACCGTTCTTTTTAAGCAGGGTACGCACACCACCGGTCAGTTTTTTTACGATTTGTTTTTTTCTTTTTTGAATGGCAGACCAATCCAGTTGAATGGCGGATGGATCAGAAAGGCTAATGCCGTACTCATGAGCATGCAGCATTTCCTGATAGATTTTCGCGCTCTTTAATAGGGTCTTGGTTGGAATACACCCCCAATTGAGGCAAACGCCGCCATAGGCTTCTTTTTCAACCAGGGCAACCTTCGCACCCAATTGTGCGGCTTTGATTGCCGCAACATATCCACCGGGACCGGCGCCAATTACAATGACATCATACATGGCTGACTCCTTTCTACCTCAAAAGCAATTCCATGGGATTTTCCAAATCCCTTCTAAGGACATCCGTCAGTCGTCCCGCATCGGCCCCATCAAGGGCACGATGATCAATACTGATTGTGACAGGCAAAAGATGGCGTGGTAGAATCTTCCCATCTACAACGGCAGGTTTTTCCTGGATCCTTCCAATGCCTAAAATGGCAACCTGGCCGACAGGAATCACTGGAATGCCGAAACTTGTACCGACTGCCCCATAATTTGTGATGGTAAAGGTTGCGTCTTTCATTTCTTGCAGGGTCAGGCTTCTTGAACGGGCTTTTTCAGCCAAGGTCTGGATTTCCTGGGCCAGTTGAAGAATGCCCTTTTGATCAGCATTCCGAATCACGGGTACGATCAGTCCATCCGGTGTATCGACAGCGATACCGATGTGAATATCCTTGTGGATGCGCATCTGGTCATTGACCAGGTCAAGTGAGGCATTGCAGTGCGGATGTTCCCGCAAGCCATGGGCCAGCGCTTTAACAACAAAAGGCAGATAAGTCAACTTGATGCCTTGGGATTCCGCCAATGGTTTCTGCGCTTTTCTAAGGGCGACCAATCGTGTCACGTCCAGTTCATCCATAGATATGGCATGGGGAATGGTCTGCTTGGATAGGGCCATATTTCTTGCAATGGCTTTGCGCAATTGTGACAATGGCCGAATTTCATCTTCTTCCCATGCGGGTGACTCGACCGCTGCAGGTTTAGCAAGAGGCTCATCAGGCCGCGCTGGTTCAGTTTTTATTGATGTGCCAGCCGCTGCTCGGATATCAGCCTTCATAACTCGTCCATTGGGTCCTGTTCCTGTTAATTTTGTGATATCAACCCCAAGATCTTTGGCTAGTTTTCTGGCAACGGGTGTTGCAAGCACCTTGCGTTTTTCTTTTTCTGACTTTGCTTGTCCACGGGTCGGAATGACTTCGCTTGAGACTTCCAGTTCTCCTACTACACCAACCGAAGAATCCCCTTCTGCAAGAGCTTCTTTTTTTATAGGCTCTTCAGCAGCTGGCGATTCTTTGCCATCATTGATTTCCACAATGACGTCACCCACATGAATGGTGTCACCTATTTGATAGTGGTGCTGGTGAATGGTACCGGTGACAGGGGATGGAATATCCGTGGTAACCTTGTCGGTTTCCACCAGGAACAAAGGATCCCCTTCCTTGATAGGATCTCCAGGCTCCACATACCATTTCAGCAGTTGCCCCTCGTGGATGCCTTCTCCAATATCAGCAAATCGAAATTGAATCATGAGTCCACCTCCTAATAAGCGAGCAAACGCTGAATCTCAGCCGCAATTCTTTGCGGCGTAATCATAAAGTGGTGTTCGCCTTTTGGAAGCGGGACAGTAATGTCATAACCGGCCAACCGAGTTGGCGGTGCTTCCAAAGACAAAAATGCATCTTCTGTAACCAAACTGATTAATTCGGCACCAGGACCAAAAGAGGATACTGCTTCATGAACGACCAGAAATCTTCCTGTTTTTTGAACCGAATCAATAATGGTATCGCGATCTACAGGTGAAATTGTTCTAAGATCAATCAGTTCGACGGATATGCCAGATTGATTCAAAAGATCGATGGCTTTCTGGGCTTCTCGAACCATGGCGCCCCAAGCGACTACAGTAATGTCCTCGCCGGGTTGAACGATATTGGCTTTTCCGATTTCAATTTCATAAGGCGTTTCTGGAACTTCTTGCCGGAAAGCACGATAGATCCGCTTTGGTTCCATAAAGATTATCGGATCCGGATCACGAATCGCGGCCATCATCAATCCTTTGGTATCATATGGGGTGGAAGGAATAACCACCTTCAATCCGGGGATATGGGCAAAGAGGGCTTCCAGGCTTTCGGAGTGATGCTCCAGCGCGCGAATGCCTCCGCCATATGGCATACGGATCACCATGGACAAGGGATACCGTCCTCGAGATCGATTGCGGTAACGAGCCGCATGGGCAACAATTTCATTGAAAGCAGGCAGAACGAATCCTGAAAACTGAATTTCAACAATAGGTTTCAGTCCATAGATCGCCATGCCAATCGCTGTTCCGACAATGCCGGCTTCTGCCAGGGGAGAGTCAAAGCAGCGCTTTTTACCGTATTTCTCTTGGAGTCCTTTCGTTGCCCGAAAGACACCACCTTCAAAACCAGCGTCTTCTCCATAAATTAATACTTTGGGATCAGTTTCCATGGCTTGGTCCATGGCTTGGGTTAAAGCACCAATATTATTTAACAATGCCATCCTTATTCACCTCCTGATTGAAAACGCTTAGCGACATCCAATTGTCGCTTCAATGGCTTGGTTAAGTCTTTATAAGTGAAAGCAAAGACATCTTCTAATTCGGGTGCTTGACTATTTTCCACCTTGGCGAAAACTTCATTGACTTCCTGCTCAAATTTTTCGTACAGTGCTTGATCTTCCTCTTCCGTTAAGAGCTTTTTGGTAATGAGGAAGCGTTTGAGGCGAAGGATGGGATCTTTCTCCCGCCATTCTTCCACCTCTTCATCGCTGCGGTAAATGGTGGGATCATCAGATGTTGTATGGGGCCCTAAGCGATAGGTGACTGCTTCAATCAAAGTGGGACCTTGACCGGCGCGTGCCCGAGCCACTGCCTCTTGGGTTGCCGCAAGCATGGCAAATAGGTCATTGCCGTCGACTTGCACGCCTGGAATACCGTAAGCGACTGCCTTTTGTGCTAAGGTTTCCGAACGGGTTTGATCTTTTCGTGATACGGATATGGCGAACTGGTTGTTTTGAACGACAAAAATCACGGGTGCCTGAAAGACACCGGCAAAATTCAATGCTTCATGGAATTCTCCTTCGCTGGTGCCACCGTCACCACAAAAGGCGACAACCACTTCGTCTTTCTCTTCATAGTTGATTGCCATGCCCAGGCCGGCCGCATGGGTGAACTGAGAGGCAATGGGTACGGAAATCGGCAGCATGCGAACATTCTCTGGCAGAATAGAACCCTCTTCATTGCCGTACCAATAAAGAAAGAGTTTTTCCAAAGGTGCCCCTTTGTGAAGCCAAGCGGCCAATTCTCGGAAAGCCGGTACCAGCCAGTCCTTTTCTTCCGTTGCCAAGATTGCGCCTAGACTGGCGGCTTCCTGTCCCTGGCTTGGCGCATAGGTCAGCATTCGTCCTTGTCGTTGATATTGAAGGGCCTTTTGATCAGCCACACGTGCGAATACCATGGTTTCATACCATTGGCGTACCGATTCCAGTTCAACTGTTGGCATTAAACTTGGCTTTATGATTTTTCCTTCCGGAGAAAGGATCTCCAGTTTTTTCCCTTTTAAAGGGTCATAAGTCTTTGATATCATAGGATCCTCCTTGTTTTTTAAGTTGTTACAGTATATATATCCATTTATTACAGCTTTCATTCAAACCCCTTAGGGGTATTGCAAAGGCGTTTATGAGAATGGTTTGAGGCGGGCAGATTGCACTTTTGAAGGTTTCCGTTATAATAGAAGAGTATAGACTGGGGTTCTATGCACAGAATGGAGAGGATAATAGATGGAAAATCATAATCGATCAAGAATGATGACCGAGGGAGCCATGATGGTTGGGCTTGCCGCGGTTTTGGGATATTTGGGGCAAATGCTCTTTACGCCCCTGCTGTTTTTGTACCCCTTGCCTTTTTTGGTGTTGGGATTTCGACAAGGACTGAAAACGACCATTATTGCTATTTTGGCCAGCTTGGGTGTATGCTCGCTTCTTTTTATGCCGATTGCGGCTTTGTCCATGACCCTGAGTTTGGGCTTGCCGGCAATCGCTATTGTTTGGGCGATCCATCGGGGAAGGAGCTTTGGTGAAATAGTGATCATGGGCGGACTGGCTTCTTTAATTGGATTTGGCGGCGCAGCCGTATTGTTCCAATTTGTCAGTGGAATGGATCTGGCCCAGTATGTATTAATGATTACAGAAGAAATGCGCACAGTGATGGAAGAAACTGTTGCGGCGCAACCCAATATGACACTGGAACAGTCGGATCTGATGCTGAATCAATTTCATGTCATGATTGATATGATCAAACGTACTTTACCTGCAAGCTTGCTGATTGTATCCATGATTATTTCTTATGTGAATCTTCGATTGATGATTGTGGTATTGAAACGAGTGAATACGCCTGTGCCGGAAGCACCTCAATTGAAGTATTTTGTATTGCCGCAAGGGATCGTACTCAGTATTTTTGTCATGTACCTGGCAGGTTTATTTTTGGAATACCGGGAATACTTCGTATCAGGGGTGCTGACCCAGAATATTTTGATTTTGGGTATGGCGATCTTCCTCTTGCAAGGCTGGGCGGTAATTGCCTATCTTGTGGAGCAGCGTACAACCAATAAGGGGATTATCGTACTCCTTTTCGTATCGAGTTTACTGGTTGCCTTTATTCAGTATGTTGTATTGATTGTCGGCATGATGGACCGATTCTTCAATTTCCGTCGCCTGCCTCATACAGGCGCTTAAGGAGAACATCATGAAATGGAAACGATGGATGAGAAAAGTAAAAAAAAGACGACAAAGTCGAATGGAAAAAGAGGAACAAAAGATTCAAAGGGTTGTCAAAAAGGCTCGGTTTGATCAGCGTCGCATTATGATTGCAGCTGGTCTCTTAGTCTGTCTGATTGCTTTTTGGAGACTGGAACTGGGTTTATTAATTGGTTTCCTATTTTTCTATGGATATGCTTATTTGCTGATTCGAAAAAACGGAAATCAGCGCCATTGGCGAAGACTTGTAGAAGGCATGGCAGGGGAAATGGATCTGGTTACAAGGGATTTGATTTTTAATTTGCCGGTACCTTTCTGTTTGGTGTCTGAGAATGGTTCTATTCTTTGGTACAACGAAGGCTTTCAGACCACCATGGAAGGCCAGGAGTGGATTGGAGAAAGCATCGGAAAGATGGTTCCCAATTTCTCTTTTGAGTTGTTTGAAGAAGAATCGGTGAATGTGTCTTTGGGAGAACAAAGCTTTCAAGTGCTTTGTAATGTGATTGAGCCCAAAGATGAAAAAAGTGCTCGTTTGGCCATGTTGTATTGGGTGGACCGAACGGAGTTGGCTGGAGCCAAAGATCAGTTGGAGATGAATCAACCGGTGATTGCCATGATTCAGATCGACAACTATGAAGAACTGGGCGCCTTAGGTGAAGACTTTAAAATGTCCGAGATTGATGCAGCAGTCCATCGGATTCTTGATGGCTATGCGGTTCGCATGAGTGCGGCACTGCGTGAATTTGACGCTGGAAAGTATATGATGGTTTTGAATGCACGTCAGCTTCATTGGCTGATTGAGCGCAAGTTTGAACTGCTCGATGAAATCCGGGACATTGATGTTGGCAACTCCATGCCTGTTACCCTCAGCATGGGAATCGGTGCTGGGTCCAGCGCTTTCTTGAAAGTCTATGAATACGCTGGTGCTGCAACAGAGATTGCTTTGGGTCGCGGTGGAGACCAGGCGGTTGTGAAGCAGGGAGATACCCTGAATTTCTACGGCGGCAAGTCAAAGACGCTGGAGAAGCGGAATCGAGTTAAGGCCAGGGTTATTGCCCATGCCTTGAAAGAGTTGATCGTGGAGAGCGAGCGTGTCTTTATTATGGGACATAAGGTGCCGGATATGGATGCCTTGGGAGCAGCGGTCGGATTCTTGGCAATTGCCCAGAATTTGGACAAAAAAGGTTATGTTGTTTTTGATGAAAGTAATCCGTCGATCGATAACCTGATGCGACGGCTACAAGAGGAAGATGAGGAATACATGTTGAATTTCATCTCTCCGCAAGAAGCGGAAGAGATGTTCCAGCCAAGTGATCTATTGGTTGTTGTAGACAATCATCGTCCGGAATCGGCAGAAGCACCAAAGTTGATTCCAAAAGCGGATAAGATCATTCTCTTCGATCATCATCGAAGAACGGCTTCCTTTATTGACGACATTACCTTAATGTATATGGAACCTTATGCGTCCTCTACCTGCGAACTAATTGCCGAAGTAATTAGCTATATGGGGGATGACATGAAGTTATTGGCTTATGAGGCTGACGCCTTGCTAGCCGGTATTACAGTGGATACGAAAAACTTCACCTACAAAACGGGTGTGCGTACTTTTGAAGCAGCATCCTTCTTGCGTCGTGCTGGGGCGGATACCATGGCGGTTCGAAAGTTGTTTAAAGATGACCTGTCCATATTGGTTCAAAAGGCTTCCGTATTGAAGGAAGCAGAGATTTACAAAAATTGTTTTGCCCTTTCTCAATTCGATCAGGATACCGAGATTTCGGTTTTGGTCGCAGCCCAGTCTGCGGATGAATTGTTGAAGGTTCGAGGGGTACGTGCCTCTTTTGTTCTGACCAATTACGGCGGCCGGATTCATATCTCAGGCCGATCGATGGATGAAATTAATGTGCAAGTGATTATGGAAAAATTGGGAGGCGGCGGTCATATGAATTCGGCGGCCACTCAAATGGATACAAGTCTGGCTTTGGCGAAAAATATGCTGATGCAGGCGATTGACGAGTATATAGAAGAGGAGACGGAATAGCATGAAAGTGATTTTATTGAAAGATGTTAAGGGAATTGGAAAAAAGGGCGATGTGATTAACGCCAAAGACGGCTATGCCCGTAACTTTCTTTTGCCGAAAGGATATGCAGCAGAAGCGACTGCTGGAAAAATGAAAGAAGTGGAACAAAGAAACCGTGGTCAGGAAATTCGTGCCAAGGAAGAACTGGAAGCGGCTCGAGTATTGAAAGAAAAGCTTGAAGGCGAGACCATTGTGATGAAAAGCAAGGCCGGAGCCGGCAGCAAATTGTTTGGTTCCATTACAACCAAAGAGATTGCACAGATGTTGAAGACAAAAGGCTATGAGATCGATCGAAAGAAAATGAAGCTGAAGGGCGGAAAAATCAACATGCTGGGAAAATTCCCTGTTGAGATTAAACTGCATCCGAAAGTGAAAGCGGAAATTACCATTGAAGTAGTCGATCAAAATTAGACAAGGAGAGCGGAGATGGAAGAAATCATCAGCAAAATTCCACCGCATAATATAGAGGCGGAACAATCAGCCCTGGCAGCCATGCTGTTGGAGCGGGATGCCATTGTAACAGCATCGGAGATTTTGCATCCGGAAGATTTTTACCGCAAGGGCAATCAAATGGTCTATGAAGCGGTGATGGAATTGTATAATGCCAATGAACCGGTTGACCTGATCACCCTTTCTGAAGTCTTGAAGAAGAGGGATATGTTGGAGGCCATTGGCGGGGAAAGTTATTTGATTGGCATTACCGATGCCTTGGCGACAACAGCTAATATTCGAACATATTGCGAGATTATCGAAGAAAAGGCGGTTCTTCGCCGGCTGATTCAAACTTCGAATCAAATTATGGCGGAGTCCTATCGGGATCAGCGAAAAGTAACCGAGATTTTGGCTCAGGCAGAAACCTCGATCTTTCAGATTGCTCAAAGCAAAAACACAGGTGCCATTACCTCCATGCGCGAAATCTTGTCGACAACCTTGGATCAAATCGAGGAATTGTCCAAGAACCAAGGGGAGTTAACAGGGATTACGACAGGCTTTAATGTCTTGGATGCCAAACTTAACGGTCTACAGCGTTCGGACTTGATTTTGGTGGCGGCGCGTCCTGCCATGGGAAAATCAACCCTTGCCATGAACTTTGCAGAAAATGCGGCGGTTCATGCTGATGCGACGGTTGTGGTATTCTCATTGGAGATGGCCAAAGAGCAGCTGGCACAGCGTATGCTCTCTTCCATGGCCAACCTTGAATTGAATAAAATCCGGTCAGGCGATTTAAGCAATGATGATTGGACACTTTTAATCGCAGCCATGCAAAAACTGGCTGAGAAAAAAATCTATATCGACGATACACCAGGTGTGACCCTGAATGATATTCGGGCCAAGTGCCGCCGAATGAAGGCGGAACAAGGACTTGATATGATTGTGATTGACTATTTGCAGTTGATGAACTCGGAAGGCGGTTCAGAGAACCGACAGCAGGAAGTTTCCAAGATGTCACGTGGATTGAAGTTGATGGCCCGGGAGCTGGATTGTCCGGTTGTAACCCTGTCTCAGTTGTCTCGTGCACCGGAGCAGCGTGCCGATCATCGACCAATCATGTCTGACTTGCGTGAATCCGGAGCCATCGAGCAGGATGCCGATGTTGTCATCATGCTTTACCGTGATGACTATTACGATGAAAACTCTGAAGACCAAGGACTGGCGGAAGTCATTATTACCAAGCAACGTAACGGCCCGACGGGTACCGTTAAACTTGCCTTCCGTGGCGAGTATACAAAGTTTATGAGCATAGAGCCATAAAGTGATGAACAGGGGAAGCTAGGATCTGCTTCCAAACAGAGAAGAACAAATGAGTTTGTTCTCTTCTGTTTGAGGACAGATCACGCTTTCCTTTTTTGCGGAAAGCGTATAAACTAGCTTCCACTGTTCTGGGGAAGGAACCCAATTACTCCCGCAAGGCGAGTGAAGCGAGCCTTAAGGGAGCCATGCCGGAAAGCAATCAGCCGTCTCCCCTCATTCTGGAGAAGGAGCCCCATTCGTTCCCGCAAGGCGAGTGAAGCGAGCCTTAAGGGAGTCCCCCTGTCCATTCCTCAAAGACGACTGAATGGATTTATATGGGAACAATGGGATCATTTAAATGAAGTTGTGGGGAAGCTTGTGGAAATGTCCGTGATTCATCTACAATTTGCTTAAAAGTTCAGATATTTCTGTGGATAAGCGAATAACTTGTGGACCAAAACGGTGGATTATTCATGTTTTGTGGATAATCCACAGTCTATTCACAGAACATCTGTGTATAAGTCTGTGGATAACGTGGATAATGTGGGAAAACTGCCCACAAGATGTTGTGTTAAGAAAAAGTCAATCCCAGAATCTAGTGAAAGAAAGAACTTTCTAACAATGATTTCAAATAAATAGTCGTTCTAAGGCGTATGAAATAGAAAGTCTCTATGAAAACATACGGATTTTCATTGCATCTCGCGGTTCTTTCTGGTAGAATAAGCACGGTCGGATAGACCCAGAATTTATAGAAAAATGTGAGGTATGAATCATGTCAACCTATACAGTACTTGGCGCTCAATGGGGCGACGAAGGAAAAGGAAAAATTACAGATTACTTGGCAGAAAAAGCAGATTTGGTTGTTCGCTATCAAGGCGGAAACAACGCAGGTCACACTGTTGTAATTGGTGAGAACACCTACAAATTGCATCTAATTCCGTCAGGAATTTTTTATGCGGACAAGCTGGCTGTAATTGCCAATGGTGTGGTGGTGAATCCCTTTGCACTATTGGAAGAGATTCAATACTTGAATGATAAAGGCGTAACGACAGACAATCTTCGCATCAGTGACCGCGCACATATCATTTTGCCAACCCATCTTAAGTTGGATGCCTTGAAGGAAGAAAAGCGAGGTAAGGCAAAGATTGGAACAACAATCAAGGGAATTGGTCCTGCATATGTGGACAAAATGGAACGAAGCGGATTGCGATTTGCGGATATCTTCTATCCAGAAGTATTCGAAAAGATTCTTCGAAAGAACATCGAAGGCAAAAATGAACTGATTGAGACATTCTATGGCGCAGAAGGATTCGATGTGGATCAAACCGTTGCAGAAGTGATGGAAGCATTGAACAAGTTGAAGCCATATGTAGTCGATACGGTTGCGTTGCTTCAGGAATCCAAACAAGCAGACAAGAAGATCTTATTGGAAGGCGCTCAAGGGACGCTTTTGGATATTGACTTTGGTACTTACCCGTATGTTACAAGTTCTCATCCAACAACGGGAGGCGTGCCAATTGGTACAGGATTATCTCCATTCGATTTGGATGGTGCCATTGGTGTTGTAAAAGCATACACAACACGCGTTGGCAAAGGTCCGTTCCCAACGGAATTGGAAGATGAAACCGGCGAATGGATTCGTGAAAAAGGATTTGAATTCGGTACAACTACAGGTCGAGCGAGACGTTGTGGATGGCTGGATACAGTTATTCTAAAATACACAGCGCAAATCAATGGATTGACGTCCTTGGTTGTTACAAAGCTGGATACTTTGGGCGGTTTGGATGAGTTGGAAATCTGCTCAGGATACAAGTTGAACGGGGAATTGGTGACAACCTTCCCTGCATCCTTGCAAACTTTAGCGCTTTGTGAGCCTGTGTATGAAAAGCATCCAGGCTGGAGTGTGGAAGAGATGACAGACGTGAAGACTTATGAAGATCTTCCTGAGAACGCGAAAAAATATCTGGCACGAATCGAAGAGTTGACAGGTGTGCCGGTGGATATGTTCTCGGTTGGACCGAAGCGTTCTGAAACCATTATGAGAAAAGAAATCTTTTAGCTAACGAACTGGATGGAAACATCCAGTTTTTTTATGGTAAAATTGGGGAAAAAGGAGGGCGTAAATTGGAGAATTGGACAAAAGAAACACAGGCGATGATAGAAGATCTGCAGGCCCTGATCCGGATTAAAAGCGTTGAAGGGGAAGCGGAGGAAGGCATGCCTTTCGGACCTGGTCCCAAAGCGGCTTTGGATGAAGCTTTAGCTTTATGTGAGAGACTTGGATTCAGAACTAAAAACTTAGATGGTTATGCAGGTTATGCGGAATTTGGCGAGGGAGATGAAGTCGTTGGCATCTTGGCACATTTGGATGTAGTGCCGGAAGGGGATGGCTGGAAATTTGGTCCCTATGAAGCAAAAATCGAAGACGGCAAAATGTTTGGTCGTGGAACCATCGATGACAAGGGACCTGCGGTTGCTGCTCTTTACGGCATGAAACGGGTCATGGAATCGGGTGTGGCGTTGAAGCGACGTGTTAGGCTCATCTTCGGCACCAATGAAGAGACCGGATGGGGCGGTATCCGTTACTATGTTGAAAAAGAAGGCGGCGTAACTTGCGGCTTTACACCTGATGGTGCTTTCCCTTTGATTCATGGCGAAAAAGGGATCATGGATGTGAAATTCACAAAAAGCTATGAGTCTACACAAGCTTCTGTGAGCCTTGTTTCTCTGGATGGGGGAAATGCTGTGAATATGGTACCTGATTCAGCGACAGCCACCATAGCAGGGGAAGGTGCTCAGGCCTGGATAGAAGACGTGAAAGCAGCTATTGAGAAGGATGATCGTTTTTCAGTCAGCGAGTCGGACCAACATTGGACAATTACTCGAACAGGCAAATCTGCCCATGGTTCAACGCCGGAGCTGGGTGAAAATGCGGTATCCCATTTAATTGAATTCTTGTTGGAACAGGGATTGGAAGACGAGTGTTTGAAAGACTATCAGAGCATGGTAGGACTCGAATTGGATGGTGCTTCATTCGGCTGCAAGATGGCAGATGAGTATGGTGCACTGACCTTTAATGTGGGACTTTTCCATTTGGAAGATGGTCAAGCAAGCTTCCGGGTGAATATCCGTTATCCAATCAGTGAAAAAATGGAAGATGTAACGAAAGCGTTGCAGTCTATTTCAGTTGCAAAATTTGGGTGGTCATTCGAAATGTTCAGTCACCTGGCACCGATTTATCGGGAAAAAGACGATGCACTGGTTCAGACATTATGGGGCGTTTACAAGGAAGTCACCGGTGATCTGGAGAAGGAACCTTTTACAATCGGCGGTGGAACCTACGCTCGTGCGATGGATAATGTCGTGGCATTTGGTCCTGGTTTGATGGGATCCGGTAAACTGGCTCATCAGCCTAACGAATACATTGAGATTGAGGAGCTTATTGCTTTGGCGGACATCTATGGCAAAGCCATTGAGCGGTTGGCGAAATAATCTGACTTTTTTTGGTACTATTGATATTTTGTGCTCTCTGCGGTACAATAAGGCTAGCGTTATTATGGGCGCTTAGCTCAGTTGGGAGAGCACTAGCTCGACAAGCTAGGGGTCGCTGGTTCGAGCCCAGTAGTGCCCACCACCAAGACAATCCGAAAGGGTTGTCTTTTTTTGCATATGATGAATATATCTTTGCTGAGCATTTAGCGGAGTGATCCATTCCGTTAATATGCGGTTAAGGCAAAGATGGTCTGGTTTGAATGTAATGAGAGACAGAATTCATTTGGTATGATGAGCGGTAGCCTAGTGACCGTCAGTTTCTCCTGGATAGGAAAACTGACATTTAACGGTGACGTGGAACCAATAATTTGAGTGAGTATAAGCAGCGATCATCCGACAATCCGAAAGGATTGTCTTTTTTATGCAACTTTATATCAGTACGATAAGAGAAGAAGATAGGCGGGTATTGGTAATTAAAGAGAAATAAATTTGGAGAAAGAAGAAAGAGGTCGATATGAAATATAAAACAGTAGACGAATATATCCAGGCACAGCCAGACCGCGCGAGAATCTTATTGGAAGAATTGAGGGCAATGATCTTAGAAGTTGTTCCGGAGGCAGAAGAAGGTTTTACCTATGGTGTACCAGCTTTTTCTCTGGTGGAGAATGCGAAAATGGAGGAAAAGATCTTGATTGCGGGATTCAAGAACCATGTCGGCATCTATCCTCATCAAACAGTTATTGAGCATTTCAAGGAGGAACTGGCACCTTATAAACAGGGAAAGGGAAGCATTCAATTTTCTCTAGACGGAGATTTGCCCAAGGCTTTAATCCTCGAGATGGTGGCATTCAGAAAAGAATGGATTGAGAAGTCTTGAAGGGAAGAACTTTGAACCATCCGATGATAGGACCAGTTTTTCGGGTACAGGTATCATAGAAAGGTGGGGTGTATATGAAGGAAAAGAATTTACCGCTTTGGACAGGGATCAATGGTGCTGGAATGGTAGTCTGGTGGGTTGCTTTTGCCAGTCTTTGGACAGGACGATTTGGAGAGTCCTTAATGGACTTATATGGGCGGGTGGAAACCTATGTAACACCAACGGAGAACACGTTTTGGATTTGGCCAGTAGCCATTGTTTTATCCGCAATTTCTTTTGCCTTTATTCATCAAAAGGGAAATGAGGAAATTGCAGGCACATTAGGAGTTCCTTATGTAGCAGGACATATTTTTGCGGTTTCATGGGCTTATGCAACGGGCATTGGCCGATTGGGCCTTGCGGCGTGGATGGTCAGTCTTTCTGTCCTTTTCTTTTCTATTGCTTATCATCGTTTGCATGAGAAGGAACCATCACTTCGCATAACAATGGGATTAAGTGTTTTTCTTGCCTGGCTCTCCGCGACAACCGTTTTGGCTTGGGCAGTTTATTTGCGAGAGATTGAATGGGATCCTTTTATTTTTGAACCCATGGAATATGCAATGATCGTAATAACAGCTGCTTTGTTCATCGCATCAGTGATGCTCTTTCAAAAACGGGACTGGATTTTTGCTTTGGTTGTTGTTTGGGGCATGGAAGGGATTTCTGAAGTTACGCCTGATTTGGGTTATCGGATAATCATTGTAATCTCCATGACTTTGCTTATTATCTTTGTACTGACCATGTTCACTTGGAGAGTGCGGGGTCATAGCCGAATTTCAGACTCTTATTTGAATTAAGACGATTCTGTGAGAAGATTATGACAATATTTTAACGATTAGCCTGACTCAAAGATAGGAAAGCCGTGTATCCTATAAATGAGGAGGGATAACGATGATGACAATTTTTATTACTTTTGCAATTGCCGGAATTTGTGCCTTGGTTTGGGCGAATCCCATCAGCATTGAACAAAAAAATTACGAGACACTGATCCACGAGATCTTACAACGATAAAGGAATCCTCCGTAGATGATACGGAGGATTTTTTTCTTGACAAGAAAATAGGTCATGCATATAATGGATTTAGAACTGGTAATGACCACATGACCTGCGAGGAAAAAATGATGATGGATCCTAAAAGTCGAATCCCATTATACTATCAGCTAATGGATGTATTATTGGAGAAAATTCGATCTGGAGAATTGAAAACTGATGATAAGCTTCCCAGTGAGCGTGAATTGTGTGACACCTATGAGATCAGTCGATCCACTGTGCGTCAGACAATGCTTGAGATGGAGCGGGAAGGCTATATCTATAAAAAGCATGGCAAAGGCACTTTTGTAGCGCCGCCATTCCTAAAGCAGGATTTAAGTGGATTTTATTCATTCACTGAAGAAATGAAAAAGCTAGGAAAGGTTCCCACTTCTCACGTTTTGGAATTTGCCGTTGTAGAAGCGGATAAAAAGATTGCCAGCATGATGGGCCTCAAGGAAGGCGATTCGGTTATCAAATTCAAACGGCTTCGTCTTGCTGATGGAGAACCGATGATGTATGAGAGAAGTTTTATTCCTTATCATCGATTTGCCGGTGTTACGAGGGAAGAACTTGAAAGCCGCCCTATGTATGAGATCCTGCGTGAAGAGTATAATGTGCGCTTCACCGATGCGGAAGAAATCTTCAAGCCAGTGTTTCCACAGGCTCATGAAGCAAAACATTTAAAGATCAAAGGCTATACGCCTTGTATGCTAATCGAACGAATTACCAGGGAAGGAAATGCTGTTGTGGAGTATACAGTGGGTATCGCTCGGGGAGACAAATTTGAATATCGCGTGGTGCTTAAGACCGGTGGGGTCTAAGCACCCGATCTTTTACCTTAACTGGTAAGTACCACACGTCCACATGACGAACGAACAGGAGGAATGGAAATGATTTTAGGGGCAGAGGCTTCTGCATGGGAAACCAAGGGTGCGCTGATTACCGCAAAAGAAATTGATCAGCAGCCGAGATTGTGGGGAGAGACATATGAGATCTTCCAAAGAAACCAAGAAGAACTGAAAGCATTCTTGGCACCGCTTTTAGAGAAAAAAGATTTACGTATTATTGTGACCGGAGCCGGTTCATCCGCCTTTGTTGGGGATATGGCAGTTCCATATATGAGAAAGCATCTTTCTTATACGGTTGAAGCGATTGCTACAACAGATATCGTTGCCAATCCAGTCAACTACTTGAAAAAGGATGTGCCCACTCTTTTGATCTCTTGTGCAAGATCCGGCAACTCGCCGGAGAGCATTGCAGCAGTTGATTTGGCGGATCAATGTGTGGATGAGATTTATCATTTGTTTTTCACTTGCAACAAAGAAGGCAAGCTGAACCAACGGGCAACAGGAAAGAATCACATTTTTAGTCTGTTAATGCCGGAAGATGCCAATGATCAAGGTTTTGCCATGACGGGCTCTTTGACTTCCATGACACTATCCAATTTGCTCTTGTGTCATTTGGATGAGTTGGAAACAATGAAGCAAACCGTATCTATGATTCAGGAGCGGGGACAAGCCTATAAAGAAAGAATCTTGCCTTCGATTGAGGAACTTGTAAAAGCGCATTTTGCTCGATATGTATATTTGGGATCATCCAGTCTTGCGGGAATGGCCAGAGAATCAGCCTTAAAAACTTTGGAACTGTGTGCAGGTGATTCCACAACCCATTACGATTCTGTTTTGGGCTTCAGACACGGTCCTAAATCAGTTGTTAATGATGAAACACTAACGATTCTATATGTAGCCAATGATCCATATACGCAAGCTTATGATGTTGATTTGTTAAAAGAGTTTGCTGCGGACAAGAAAGGCAAGGTATTGGCGGTTACAGACGCGCCGGATGAGCAAGTGTCTGAACTGGTTGATTACCATTATGTTGTGGGCGAAGCGCCAATGAAGGATATTGACGATGTATTCCTCAGCTTCCCGTATTTGTTGACAGCGCAATTGATTGCACTTTTCAATTCTCTGGCAATTGGAATCACACCGGACAATCCGTCACCAACAGGATTTGTGAATCGCGTAGTTCAAGGAGTCCATATTTACCCATATAAATAGTTCTCTCCGGAAGGGCAACCTTCCGGGGTGAACCCCATCCAATATTAAGGAGGAAACGAAATGCCAAATATTTTATTAACACGAATTGACAATCGACTTTTGCATGGTCAAGTTGCTGTAACCTGGTCACATCACGTTGGGGCAAACCTTATCCTGGTTTGCAACGATGAAGTAGCCGAGGACAAAATTCAACAGTCACTGATGGATATGGCGTGTCCGCCATCTATGCAGACCCGTTATTTCAGCATCGAAAAGACCATTCAGATCATTCATAAGGCTTCACCCAAGCAAATGATTGCCTTGATTGTCAGAAATCCACAGGATGTATTGCGACTGGTTGAGGGCGGTGTGCCGATTGACAAGGTTAACATTGGAAACATGCATTATTCAGAAGGCAAAGATCAAGTGACCAGCACAGTTTCATTGGATGATTCCGATCGTGATGCCTTTAAAAAGCTGACTGATCGTGGCGTGGTTTGTACGATTCAGCGAGTGCCTTCAGAGAAGGCTGTTGAGATCCAAAAGTATCTATAGCAAAAACGCTTGAGGAGGCGTTAAGCAATAATTTTATGAGGAGGAATTTCACATGTTTACACAAGCACTTTTAATTGCCTTGTGGGCCGGTATCTGTGGTGTCGATATGTTCGACGGATTGACACATATTCACCGTCCGCTTGTATCAGGTCTTGTTGTCGGTGCAATTTTGGGCAATGTTGAAACTGGTTTGATTGCCGGTGCAACACTAGAACTGGTTTGGATGGGTATGGTACCACTTGCAGGTGCTCAACCACCAAACGTAGTAATCGGGGGCATTATCGGAACCGCATTTGCGATTTTGGCTAATTTAGAGCCAACAGTTGCCGTTGGTATTGCTGTACCGTTTGCCGTTGCCATGCAAGGTATGATTACGCTATTATTCACAGTATTTTCTCCAGTTATGCACAAAGCGGACCAATTCGCTCGCTCTGCCAATACAAATGGTATTGATCGCGTGAACTACTTAGGATTGACAGTATTGTTCTTGATGTATTTTATTGTAGCCTTCCTACCAATCTACTTTGGTGCGGAAAGTGCGACAGCCATTGTACAATCTTTGCCGGAAACTTTTATTGCCGGTCTATCTATTGCCGGCGGCATGATGCCAGCAATCGGTTTTGCAATGCTGTTGAAAATCATGTTGAAAAAAGATTATGTTGCTTTCCTAATCATCGGCTTCATTTTGGTAGCCTATGTAGGACTTGATATTCTGGCTGTTGCCCTGTTGGCAGGCGCATTTGCAGCATATGACTTCTTCAACACGAAGCGTATTGAGGCTTCAGTAGAAACAAGCGGAGGAGGATACAGCGATGGCATTTAATGATCCAAGTGTAAATAAAGTAATCACCAAAAAAGACTTGACGAAAATGGCGTGGAGATCACTCTTCCTGCAGGCGTCTTTCAACTACGAAAGAATGCAGGCGGCAGGCTGGTTGTACTCTCTGCTTCCAGGATTGAAAAAGATTCATAAAGACGAAGGCGATTTGTCTGATGCAATGCAGGACCATATGGAATTCTTTAATACACATCCATTCCTGGTAACGTTCATCATGGGCATTATCATTGCCATGGAAGAAAACAAAGAATCTCGAGAAACAATTCGAGGCATTAAGGTTGCAACAATGGGTCCTTTGGGTGGTATTGGAGATGCTTTGTTCTGGTTGACTTTGCTTCCAATCTCTGCAGGCATTGGCGCGTCTATGGCGATGCAAGGCTCAGCGGCTGGACCAATCTTCTTCCTGGTTGTATTCAACGTGGTTCATTTCTTATTGCGATTTGGTTTGATGTATTCTTCATACAACCAAGGTGTAAAAGCGATTCCAATGTTGAAAGAGAATACACAACGGATTTCACACGCAGCATCGATCATCGGGGTTTCAGTAGTTGGTGCTTTGATCGCATCTTATATCCGATTGAACTTGGCTGTTGTGATTACAGCAGGTCAGGCGACTGTCAACTTGCAATCTGATGTAATCGACATGGTAATGCCGAAATTGTTGCCATTGCTGTACACGCTTTTGATGTACCGATTGGTGAAAAAAGGCTGGTCTCCAACCAAGTTGATTATCTTGACTTTGGGCATTGGTGTAATCGGTCATTATATCGGATTAGTATAAGACATCAGGGAGGATAACGTTCAAACGTTTTCCTCCTTTTTCATAAGATGATCTGATTGACATGATACAAGCAGAACCCAACATTTGAGTTGAGTACTTGTATACGTAAGAGTATGCAAGCGGAATATAAGAGTGAATGAAACAAGGAGGATATGAATGGCTGGGATTGTAGTAACAGGCCATGGCAACTTTGCCACAGGACTAATGTCCGCAGTGGAATTGATTGCAGGGAAACAAGAAAACGTCATTGCGGTTGACTTTGTTGACGGAATGAGCGTGAGTGAATTGGATATGGAATTAAGACGTGCCGCAGCAGCGGTAGACAGTGATACGGGGGTCGTTTTCTTCTCTGATTTGGTGGGTGGATCACCTTTTAAATCCAGCGTATTGCTGGGTCAAACATTGGATGCAGAAGTTATTGCCGGTTCCAATCTGCCGATGATTTTATCTGTGATCTTTACGGCGGCCGGACAAAAGGCGGCTGATGTAAAAGACCAGGCCTTGGCAGAAGGGAAAAACGGAGTGATTGCATTTACCATGCAGATAGAAACGCATTTGGAACCTGAGGAAGAAGACGGGATTTAGGAGGAAACATGGCATTACAAACGAGCTACTATATGTTGAAAAAGGCGCAGGAAGAGGGATATGCGGTTCCGGCTTTTAATATTCATAACTTAGAAACTTTGCAAACCGTGGTGGAAGTAGCGGCGGAATTGAGATCGCCTGTTATGATCGCCGCAACGCCGGGAACTGTACGTCATGCCGGCAAGAAATTCTTGTTGGCTATGGCAGAGGCGGCTGCGGAAACGTACGATATTCCGATTGCTTTGCATTTGGATCATCATGAAGACGTGGCAGATTTGAAAGAGAGCATTGATTTGGGTTATCCGTCTGTCATGATTGATGCGTCCAAGCATAGTTTTGCGGAAAATATCGCGATTGTAAAAGAAGTGGTGGAATATGCTCATGAGCGCGGTGTAACTGTGGAAGCGGAGCTGGGAAAACTAGGCGGACGTGAAGATGATTTGGTTGTGGATGAAAAGGATGCGTTCTTGACAGATCCCAAAGAAGCCGTTGAATTTGTGGAAAAGACCGGTGTTGATTCTCTGGCTGTTGCCATTGGTACAGCACATGGCTTGTACAAGGCGGAGCCTCAATTGGACTATGATCGATTGACAGAGATTCGGTCAGTTGTATCGATCCCCTTGGTTCTGCATGGCGCATCGGGTGTACCGGGAGAGAGCGTTAAGGAGACCATCCGTCGAGGGATCTGCAAGGTAAATATTGCAACAGAGCTAAAGATTCCATTCTCGGATGCCATGAAGGCTTACTTTATTGAGAATCCGGAAGCCAATGATCCTCGTTACTATATGAAGCCAGCCAAAGAAGCCATGGCGGCTGTAGTACGTGAAAAGATTGCAATCTGCCAAAGCGCCAACCGCGCATAGGAGGCCATATGATTCTGACAATTACAGCGAATCCTGCCATTGATGCTCGCTATTTTCTTGATAGTTTGAAGGTTGGAAGCGTAGTACGCTGCAATAAAACCAACAAAACAGCTGGCGGCAAAGGATTGAATGTTGCCAGAGTTGTTGATTTATTGGGCCAATCGGTTGCTGTCACTGGATTTATAGGGGGAAGAAACGGGGATTTCATTCGGGAAGAAGTTCAAAAAGCCGGTTATCGGAATTGTTTTATTTCAATTGCCGGTGAAACTCGTATCTGCTTAGGGATTCTGGGAGCGGATGGCACACAGACAGAAATTCTGGAAAAGGGACCTCAAGTTACTGAGGCTGAGCAGGACGAATTTTTGGCTGAATTACCGGCAGTGCTCAAAGAGATGGAAGTAGTCTGTATTTCTGGCAGCTTGCCTGCAGGCGTGCAAACAGACTTTTACCAGCAAGTAATCGAAAAAGCCAAAGCATTGGGAGTCAAGGTGATATTGGACACATCCGGCGAGGCTTTTCGTGAGGGAATTCTGGCTGGTCCAGATTTTATTAAACCCAATCGAGAGGAACTTTCCGCTTATTTCGGAAGAAGTATAAAGACCAAAGAGCATGCGGTGGAGGCGGCAAAGGAACTCATTGAGCAAGGTGTTGGCGCTGTAGCGGTTTCTTTGGGTGCTGAAGGTGCAGTATTGGTAGAAAAAAACCGGGTGATTTCCGTCGAAATTCCACAAATCCAAGTCATCAATCCGGTAGGATCCGGGGATTCATTTGTAGCTGGATTGGCTACTGCTTTAGCCAAGGGTGAGAATTTGAAAACAGCCATGGGCTTGGCTTGTGCCTGCGGAACAGCTAATGCTTTGGAAGAGAAAACCGGTTGGATTGAAAAGGAGAAACTCGATCAAATTTTGAAAAATATGATCGTTTCTGAGAAAAAAGCTTGATTCTCATTCCAGAAATCGAATACGATTTCAAAGAAGGAGTGATTGAGATGAATCAGGTATTATTGGAAGAAAAGCTGAAAGCTATGCCCAAGCGTCCCATGCCGAAAGTTGTAATTTTTGACAAGGATGGCATACTTTATGACACCATGCAAGGCCATCAGGATTCTTGGGCAGCGGTTTATAAAAGAAGGTTCGGCGTAGAGATCAAACCCAATGAAATCTATGTGGAGGAAGGGCGGCCCAATGATGAAACAGTGGAGCGCGTATCCGCAAAGTATGGACTAGCCATTCCCAGCAAAGCCGAGATCGATGACATGGTTCTTGAGAAAATCGAACTCTATCATTCCTATGATGTCGACCATTTGTTTCCGGAAACCATCGCCATGCTAGACAGCGTGATCGAAAGCGGGCAGGTTCCTATGATTGCAACAGGCGGCTATTATGAGGGCATCAAGGATAAACTGTTGGAAGAACTGGAAGGCCGGATTGATAAGGAACATATGATGACACGGATTGACTACAATCAAGGGAAGCCCAATCCGGAGCCCTATTTGCGGGCTATGGAGATTGCCGGGGTTAGAGCAGAAGAAGCCGTTGTCATTGAGAATGCCCCTTTGGGAATTCGTTCTGCGGTAGCTGCAGGTGCATTGGTTTTCGCCATCAATACGGGAATTCTGGAAGATTCTGTGCTTTATGATGAAGGGGCAGCATGGGTATTTGCCTCTCATCAGGAATTGATAGAGGCTTGGCCGAAGATCGTTCAATCTTTTCAATAGAGGGAAAATCGCCTTGTTTAAGGCGATTTTTTTCTGTCTGCTTTTCATTTGTGATATGATAGGAAAGACATGATGAGAGAAAGGGGATGAAACGGATGCATTACAAGATAGTAGGGGACAGCAGTTGTGATATCAGCAAAGAAATGGAAGCGGAAATGAACATTGAATTGGCACCACTTACTTTTACCTTGGACGGGGAAGAGTTTGTGGATGACGAGACCTTGGATTTGGACGATTATCTGAGAAAGATTGATGCAAGTGAAAATGTACCTAAAAGCGCTTGCCCGTCGATTCAAACCTATTTGCAAAAGTTTGAAGGTCCGCATGACTGGACCTTTGGTGTAACCCTGTCATCCGAACTGAGCGGCAGCTATAATAGTGCGGTGAATGCCATGCGACAGTTTTTGGAAAAATTTCCTGAGAAAAAGGGGCATATTTTCAATTCAAAGGCAGCAGCGAGCAAGGAAGTTCTGATTGCTTTAAAGATTGATGAATTGGCGAAAATCGGCAAGAAGTTCGAACAGATTGTTGAAGAAGTCGAGACTTATATCGAGCAGACAAAAGTTCTTTTTGTTCTGGACAAGATTGATACACTGGAGAAAAATGGCCGTTTGTCGAAGATGAAGTCGCGCATTATCCGTGCTTTGAATTTGAAATTGATCCTGACAACAGATAAGGATGGAGCCATAGTATCCGGTACGCAGGCTCGCGGAAGCAAAAAGGCAATGAAAAAATTGGTCGAAGAAATGAAAAACTATGGAACGATTTCTAAAGATAATTTAGTTGCCATCGCTCATTGCAATGCGCCGGAGCGAGCGCAATATGTGAAGGAATTGATTGAAAACATGTACGAATTCCGGGACGTGGTTATTGTGAAAACACGAGGACTAAGTTCCACTTACGCCAATGAAGGCGGCGTTATCGTATCGTTTTAGTGAAAAGGACTGTCGAAAGACAGTCCTTATTTTGGTTCCAGAGGAATCCCACAATGCATGCAGTGGCTGATATTGGTTTGTTTGCCAAAATTCTTTTTGCAGTGCGGACAAGACCAGCTAAGCCGGATCCAAAGCACATATGCAATAAATACACCGGCCATTGCCATTAAGGCGATATGGTGGTCTGGATTGCGGATCCATCCGTCTGCGGCTAAAAACCAAGGATGGCTTTCGCCCAGCAATCGCAATCCAAAAAACAAGATAATCAGCACGATGACAGGAATTGATTTTAAATGCATGCTGCGTTTTTGCCTGTGGAAGTGAAGCTGAGCTGCTTCAATTTCCGATGGTGTAAAAGTCATGATGTCACCCCCTGAAACAGTATAGCAAGGATTGGAAAAAAGGTTTCTTAAAGAATCATTAAATCCAGTTTTATCGAACAGACTGACGGGTGTTTTTCTATAAGGTTCAGTCATGGGTGGCATATAAAATTCGTATGGAATAATTCCGCCGGAACGATTGACAAAAGCAGGCCTTTTTTATAATATTGGTATATACAACATATCAAGAAGGAGTAATCCCATGAAAATAATCGTAACCAAGACTTATGAAGAACTCAGTCGAAAAGCCGGCAACTTGTTTGCAAGCCAATTGATTCTCAAGCCCAATTCTGTAATCGGCTTGGCGACAGGCAGCAGTCCGGTTGGCATGTATCAGGAACTAATTCGCATTTACAATGAGGGCGATATTGATTTTAATGAAGTTGTATCATTCAACTTGGATGAGTATATTGGACTGACACCTGATAATGAGCAAAGTTATCATTATTTTATGGAGAAGAATCTTTTTTCTAGTATTAATATCCGTCCTGAAAACATTCATATTCCTAGCGGAATCGCAGTGGATATGGAAGTTGCGGCAAAATCCTATGATAAATTGATCGAGGATGCCGGTGGCATTGATATTCAAATTCTGGGGATCGGCAACAATGGTCATATCGGATTCAACGAACCGGATGTTAAATTTGAAGCCAGAACCCACATTGTCGAGCTTGAGCAGGACACGATAGAAGCCAATGCTCGTTTCTTCAACTCCATTGAAGAGGTGCCTACAAAGGCGATCAGCATGGGAATCAAAAATATCATGCAGAGCCGCAAGATTGTCTTGATTGCCACAGGCGAAGGCAAAGCCAAAGCAGTGCAGGGAATGATCGAAGGACCTATTACTCCGGAATTGCCTGCGTCCGTACTGCAATTGCATCCGGATGTTACCATCATCCTAGATGAGGCAGCAGCAAGTTTATTAAGCAAATAGAGAAGTGAATCCGCGGTGAGAACCGCGGGTTTTTTATGTAAAAGTCAATTCCTGCCTGAGTGCTTGCGGAAGTTTTCAAATTTATTGACAGGAAAAGAAATATCAGCGAAGATAATAAGGAATAAGAAAAAACAAGAAGAAACAAGAATGGAGGATTTAACATGTTAGTAATGCTGGATACGGCAGATCATAAGAGTATTGAAGAGGGCGTCATGTTTTTCCCTTTGGCGGGAGTAACAACAAATCCGTCAATTGTAACAAAAGCCAAAAAGGATTTTTGGGAGTTGCAGGAAGGTATTCGTACTATTATTGGCGACGATATGATGATGTTCGCACAAGTCGTAGGGGAAACCGCTGAAGAGATGTTGGAAGAAGCCAAAGTGCTGGCAGCACGTTTGGGCCAAAATACCTATGCAAAGGTTCCTGTAACCAAGGAAGGCTTAAAGGCCATGCGACTGATCAAAGCGGAAGGAATCGGTGTTTTGGCAACTGCCATTTTCACACCTATGCAAGCTTTGCTGGCTGCTCGAGCAGGAGCGGACTGGGTAGCGCCATATGTCAACCGCATTGACAATATCACAGGGGACGGAGTAGGCGTAGTAGCGGCAATTCGAGACATTTATGATCAAGCTGGCATCGAGACGAAAATTGTAGCGGCAAGCTTTAAGAACGTACAGCAAGTATTGGAATGTGCGCGCCTTGGGGCGGAAGCCGTTACGGTACCGGCTGACATCTTGGAGAAAATGCTGGATCATCCAATGACGGATTGGTCAATGGATCAGTTTGAAAAAGACTGGACAGAACAATACGGTAAGTTGACAATCTCTCAGTTGTAAGAGAATCTCCTATGGTATAATAGGGGGAGAATCTCAACAAGGAGGGGTACGGTATGAAGCGATGGATCATCTTCGCATTGATCATCATCTTATGTGTTCAACCGGCGTTTGCAGGTTCCTTTTCTGATGTAGAAGGAACAGATTATGCATGGGCCTCGGAATATATCAATGCGATGAACGAAAAGGAAATCCTAAAAGGATACGACGGCGGAGTCTTCAAGCCGGGTGACGCGGTAACCTATGAACAGGCTTTGGTTATGGCTGGGCGTTTATTCCAATATTCAGCTGATGAAGTCAGCCAGGCCAGTGCGACCTATAAGGGAACGCTGGTAACGGTTGGGGCAGCCAACTGGGCCAAAGAGGACATCGCGGTTGCTTTAAACGAGGGGATCGTTTCTGTAGCCGAATTGACGGCAATTTATGACAAGGATCGGGCGCAAGCGGTTAACAAGGGTGAGATTACCCGATTGTTGGCACGAGCCTTAGGCTTGGAGCAGGCGGCAAACAATGTTTTGATTTATCAGGAAGTTGAAAAGTTTGCTGACTTCACTACCAAGAAAAATGATCCGAATTGGGCTTATGTAGAGGTTATGGTGAAAGAAGGCATTATCAATGGATTGACGGATCCTGTCACTGGACAAAAAGTTTTCCAGCCGGATTCCAAAGTTAGTCGAGCTGTTATGGCAACCCTTTTGTCTAGAACCTATGACAAAATGGCAGCCAAGGGCTTGGTGCACGACGGCAGTCAGTCGGTGCCGGCTACAACCAACACCATGACGACAAGCATTCAGAACTTAATTGCAGGCAGCGGCAATCAATTTGTTCAGCTTGCACAAACTTCAGAATGGTATCGCGTTGGGAATGATGCAGTCCTCACAATCAACGGCCAGACCGTTGCGCTTTCCAGCTTTTCAAAAGGCGACAGCGTAGAGGTTGTCTATGTGAAGGATGATCAGCCAGCAAACAATACCTTTAAACTGACTAAGATGGCAAGTGGCGGATCAAGTTCTTTAACCAGTCCGACACCGGAAGGAACCATTGTCTACGAAGGAATGATCACTCAACGGACTGAGAACAATGGTGAGATCACTTTTATTCAGGATACCTTTGAAAATAATATCAAAGCCTATAAAACATGGAAGGTGAACAAGACCTTCCCCGTATCTTTGGGCTTAAATGCTTCAACTGCGGCAACTTTAACGCAAAACCAATTTGCACAAGTAACGGCCAAGAACGGCAGTGTTGTTTCTATTGCTGTATGGCCTGCCACTACGACTGTTCAAGGAACCTTTAAGGGTATTGTGTTTGGCAGCCAGAACCGGGTTAAGATTCAATCCAATGGTGTGCTGAAAGAGTTAGTTTTGGGCAAGTCGGTTTATGTGATGAAGAACGGCAAGCAGATTTTGGTTACCGATTTGCAAGTGGGTGATTCCATTACGGCAACCCTGGCTTATCAGGAAGTAACGTCCATTATGGGTACGGCAACAACGGCTGAAACGGTTCAAGGAGAAGTGGTATCCGTGACCATTGCCGGGACCACGGAACTGAAGGTCAAGAAATCTACAGGTCAGGAAGCGACTTACTCAGTAACAACATCGACACCGGTTTATAAAGGAAACGGACAGATTTCTGTATATGATCTGCGACCAGGCAATCAAGTGACTCTCTACTTGATGGGAGACCAGATCTTAAATGTTTCGGTACAAACCCAGACTGGTTCAGCGGCCTTTGTCGGCAATTTACTTTTGTCGGATTACGGTTTGCAATTGATGATGGTGGAAAAGAGCGATGGAACGCAGGTAAATGTCTATTATAATTCGAAGACCAACTTCATCAACTCATCCGGACAATCGACGTCTTATGGTCAGTTAAGCTTGAGCAGTCAGATTTCTGTAGCTGGCGAATACAACAGCGAAGGAAAATTAATAGCCAAGACCGTGATGATCTTGTCACAATAAGCATATCCCGTTTCACTTTTTAGTGAAACGGGTTTTTTTATTCTCGCTTAATCACGTAAGCCGGGGACCAATAAAGTCAAAGGCTGAATTCATGAGGTGTATGGTGTACAATAAGGAGAGACGAAAGCAAAGCGGACAAGGAGTGTATTATGAAACGAAGAATAGGGATATTATTGGCGGTTATTCTGTTTTTGACAGGATGTTCCGCACCAATTGAAGAAAGTCCGGAAGCCTATGTGCCGGTTGAGGTGACTGCTGTAAGGCGGACTAATATTCAGCAGCGGGCAGCGCTTTCAGGTGTATTGCAGGCAAAGGAGAACGCGGCAGTTTTGGTACCTCTGACAGCTGCTGTAAAGCGAGTAGATGTACGGCTTGGACAATGGGTGGAAAAGGATGAGATCCTTTTTGTTCTTGATGAAGATGCCATTTCGGACCAAGTGGAGCAAGCGGCTGCAGCATTTAAACAGGCGCGGGCTGCCTATGAGAGCAATTTAGAGCAATTGCAGTTGGCGCAAACGACAGCGGAACGCATGCGCCGTCTTTTCGAGGCTGGAGCAGTTTCTAAAGCGGAAGTGGAACAAGCGGAGCTAGCGGCGTCACCGGAGAATGTCGACGTATTGTTTTCTGGCTTTCAACAGGCGGAAACAGTCTACAGACAAGCACAATCCATGATGGAGGATTTGGATGTGAAGGCGCCGATTTCCGGGGAAATATCATTTTTGAATGTGGCGGAGAATGGCTTTGTAGCACCGGGACAACCGGCTGCGATGGTTGTTGATGCTTCTACCATGAAGGTAGCGGTAAATTTGCCATCCAAATTAATTTCACTGATAAAACTCGATGACCTGGTGGAATTAGAGATTCCAGCTGCCAAAGAAATGAAAACAGGATCTATTGTTGCCATTGGTCCATCTGTGGACCAGCAAACATTTTTATATCCGGTTGAAATTGAAATGGACAATTCAGAAGGGACAATGCTGCCGGGCATGTTCGCCAAAGTCTATTTGGTAACGGATGAGAGAGAGGATGCCTTGGCGGTTCCAATCGAAGCGGTGGTTGAAAGTCTGGGACGAAAACGTGTATTTGTTCAAGTTGGTGAGCGGGCCCAAGAACGGATTGTAGAGACTGGCTTGGATGACGGTGTGAATGTGGAGATTCTTTCTGGTTTGGAAGAAGGAGAAAATTTGATTGTTGTTGGACAGAATTTCTTGGTCGATGGAGATCGGGTTTTGGTAGTGGAAGAATAGGAGGAACCCATGCTTTCAAAATTTGCTGTGGGTCGTCCCACAACCATTGTAATGATGACCATCGCCCTTCTTTTGTTGGGCGTCATTTCATTTTTGAATATTCCAGTTGACCTTTTTCCTGAGATTGAAGTACCGGTGCTTGTGGTTGTATCCGATTACGAAGGGGTATCGCCAACGGAAATTGAGAACCTGGTTACCCGACCGATTGAAGGGGCTGCAGCGGCAGTCGAGGGTTTGGTGGATTTACGGTCCATTTCTTCGGAAGGGCGCTCGCTTGTAATCGCTGAATTCGATTATGGAACTGATATGAATCAGGCATCCTTGCGGGTCAGGGAGCGGGTGGACATGATTGAGGGCTTTTTGCCTGAAGATGTTTCTGCGCCCATGATTTTGCGATTTGATCCCAGTGATTTGCCGATTCTTGATATTGCCCTAACGGCGCCAGCTCTTTCAGCCTTGGAGCTTCAGTCTTTTGTGGAAGAGGAGTTAAAGCCCAAGCTGGAACAGGTAGATGGCATTGCCAATGTAGATGTTATCGGGGGTGTAGAAGACCGTGTAGAGATTACATTTAGCCGTGAGCAATTGGTGGGCTATGGACTGGATCTTTCTCAGGTCCAACAGATTCTGGCGGCGGAGAACTTTAATCTTCCTGCTGGAGAAGTGGCGAGAGGAAGCCGATATTTAAGTGTTCGGGCCATTGGTGAATTTGAAAGCCTGGATCAAGTGCGAGATATGCTTTTGCCCTTGCCACGAGGTGGGCAGATTCGGCTGGGTGAACTGGCACAGGTCCAACGGGTTGCCAAAGAAGGGACGACCAAGACGCTGATCAACGGACGGCCTGCGGTGGAACTGTCTATTAACAAGCAGTCCGGCACTAACACGGTTGCGGTTTCCAATCGAATGGAAGCGGAGCTTGCAGAATTGTTGGAGTCCTATCCCGAGATTGAACTAATCCGAATATTGGATCAAGCGGAGATTATTCGCCTGGCTATTCGCGCAGTCATGGAAGATGCATTGATAGGCGCTTTGCTTGCTGTCCTGATTCTGTATGTTTTCTTGGGGCATTATCGCACAACCATGATTATTGCCATTACTATACCGGTATCGGTGATTGCGACCTTTATTTTACTGTTCTATACGGGAATCACCATCAACCTGATGACCTTGGGCGGACTGGCTCTGGGGTTGGGCATGCTGGTGGACAACTCCATTGTTGTCTTGGAGAATATTTTCCGTTACCGGCAAGAGGGATACGATCCTAGAGAGGCAGCGATCCTGGGTGCAAAAGAAGTCAGTCTTTCTGTTATGGCATCAACGCTGACTACTATCGCTGTATTTTTACCAATTTCTTTTGTTGGTGGTTTGACTTCGATTATTTTTAGAGAGTTGGCATTAACGGTCACCTTTTCACTTTTGACCTCTTTGGTCTTAGCCTTGACCTTGATCCCCATGCTCTCTTCATTCCTATTGACGGATGTGCAAATGAAACTGGCATTTACGGAAGAGGATTCGCGTCATCGCCTTATTGGACGGTTTAGACGTCGCTTTGAATCCTTCCGAGACTGGTATAAAAAAGTCTTGCAGTCGGCCTTAAATCATCGTAAACGCATGGTTGCCGGTGCCTTTGTCTTTATGATGATTGCTATCGCCTTGACCTTCTTCTTGGGCCAAGAATATATTCCAGAGATGGATGAAGGTCTTGTTCAAGTGGATGTACGACTGCCTGACGGCGCGGAATCTGATGAGACGGAAGCGATTCTTGGTAAAATAGTCAATCGACTTGAGGGTGTGGGGCAAATTGAATCCCTCTTTACCCGAGTGGGCAGCGGCGGCAACCAAGGCATGATTGCAACTGCAGGGAATCGAGGACAGGTTTCTGCAATTCTTGCTCCCATGCAGGAGCGCGACCAGTCCATTCAAGAACTGGAAGCCGAGATACGAGCAGCGGTTCAAGATATACCGGGAGCAAAGATCTCGGTAACCATTCCTTCCGCAACGAATCTTTCCAGTGCTGCAGCACCATTGGAAGTCAAGATATTAGGGGATGACCTTGCGGCAATTCAAAAAGTCAGTGACGATGTCGTAAGGGAATTGTCTAAGCTTCCATCTCTAACCGAAGTGAAGAGTAACTTGGAGGAAGGGATTCCCGAAGTTTGGGTGATCCCAGATCGATTAATCGCCTCGCAATATGGATTGACAACCGCACAAATTGCCCAGTCAGTGAACCAGCAACTCAGCGGTATTTCTGCTACAAGATTGAAACTGGGGGGCAAAGAGGTGCAAGTGCGTTTGAAAGGCGATTCCATCTATAGCGAAAACATCAATGCGCTCTCTCAAGTGCCGGTAACGGGATTTGGAGGCTTGAGTGTTCCTTTGGGTGAAGTGGCGGAAATACGGATTAGCCAGGGTCCGATCAGTATAAGCCGAGAAGCCCAATCCAGACGGATTTCGGTTACAGCACAGCTTGCCTCAGGGGATGCGGCTGAAGCGGCAAATTTAGCTCAGGAGCGTATGGATGCCCTTCAATTTCCTCGAGGTGTGCGGGTAGAAGTGACGGGTGAAAATGAAGAGATTCAAGAAGCTTTTACCGACTTAGGTCTGGCAATGCTCTTGGCCATTGCCTTGGTTTATATGGTTTTGGCATCAGAATTTGAATCCCTCTTAAACCCATTTATTATTCTTTTGATTGTACCCCTGTCTTATGCCGGTGCAGTCTATGGCCTGGCACTATTCAGACAAACCCTAAGCGTGCCATCTTTAATGGGTCTGGTGATTATTACCGGCATTGTGGTTAATGATGCCATTGTATTGATCGACTATGTCAACATTCGACGGAAGAGCGGAGAGACAAGAGAGCAAGCCCTCTTGGCAGCTGGACCGATTCGGATGCGACCGATTTTGATGACGACCTTTACCACCATATTAGGATTGACCCCCTATATGATTGGAACGGATGAAGCCTCTATGTTTATGCGGCCCATGGCGGTTGTGGTCATCTTTGGATTGATCTCTTCCACTGCACTTACCTTGGTTTTATCCCCTGTCATCTATTCGATTTTTGATGACTTTTCCGAGAAAATCAGAAGGCGCTTTCATGCTAGGCTTTTAAGGTAGGCAACATTTCGGTATAATGAAAATCATGAGGAGGTGGCCTATGAAGCCAGTGATTGGAGTATTGGGGAATTTGACAACGATAGAAGACGGCGCGGTTACTCGAGCTTATGTGAATCAATCCTATATTGATGCCATTGAGCAGGCAGGTGGGATTCCTTTGGTCTTTCCGGTCTCGAAGGATGCCGCGGCAACGGGAGGATTGTTGGAACGGGTTGACGGACTCTTGATTACCGGTGGATTGGACGTGCATCCCTTCTATTATGACGAAGAACCTTATCAGGAATTGGGAGCGATTTTACCCAACATGGATTTGTTCCACATTGAAGCTCTGCAAAAAGCGGTTGACATGCAAATGCCAATCTTGGGAATTTGCCGAGGCATTCAAGTTATGAATGTTGCTTTTGGAGGCACATTGTTTCAGGATTTAAGCCATATTCCGACTATGGTATTGAAGCACTGGCAGAAGGGCAGCCGCACTTTGGGCATGCATTATGTAAATGTGGAAGCGGGAAGCAAATTGCGGCGGATGGTTGGAGATCGTTTGATGGTGAACAGCATTCATCATCAGGCCGTGAAAGATGTCGCTCCAGGATTTCGTGTTGCAGCCAAAGCAAGCGATGGTGTGGTGGAAGCGATTGAGAAGCAGGATTATGGTTTTTGTCTGGGGGTTCAATGGCATCCGGAAGAAATGGTGAAGGTTTCTGGAGCAATGAAGCCGATTTTTCAGACATTTGTTAATGCAGCTAGGACGAGCGTTTAGAAGGAAGGACCGAATAAAATGAAAACAAACCGAGATCGATTAGTAAAGCAATCTGTACAGGGAAAAGTACATCATCCTCTGGGGAATGACTTTCGGGTGGAACGGGACGGTGAGCCGAGAATTTTACCGGCAACCGGCGGGATCTGCTATAACGTAAAAGTAGGCGATCCGGCTTTCGGCTGGGAAGGCGATCATATTGAACCGGGCGTATCCGTTCGCAATGAGGAGAAAATGGAAAACAAAGCATTCACAGCCTTATCTTGCATCGGCAATGAGGCGATCGTTGTTTCCGGCGATGCAAAAGGCGACAGGGGCTATGTAACGGGAAAACATGGCGGCATTGATCATGTAATGATCTATTTTGACGATGAAACCCTGAACGCTTTGGCCATAGATGATAAGATCATGATTCGTGCTCAAGGGCAGGGATTAAAGATTGAAGCTTATCCTGAGGTTAAAGTGATGAATATTGATCCTGACCTATTTGATCGCATCGAGATTTCAGAGCTTGAAGGACAATTGCAAGTGCCTGTTGCTGTGGAAGTGCCAGCAGTGATGATGGCATCTGGTTTGGGCGCACGACATGCCTACTCTGGAGATTTTGATATTATGACAGGCGACAAAGCGGGCATTCAAGAGTCGGGTATTGATCAACTGCGATTCGGCGATTTGGTTTTGCTTCGTGATATGAATTGCGCATACGGATATGATTATCAACCAGGCTATGCAAGCATTGGCGTCGTTGTACATAGTGATTGCATTAAAATGGGCCATGGGCCAGGCATCACGGTCATTATGACTGGACCAGCAGAGAAATTAACCGGGATTGTTGCAGAAGGAGCCAATATCAAGGATATTATTGAAAATGCGTAAGCATTAGACAGAAGGATGTGGAGAGTATGGGGACTAGAATAATGACGGACAGCGCGGGGGATCTACGCGTTGAAGAAATCCGTGAAAATCAGATTATTGAACTTCCAATTGTAATCTTAGTCGATGAAGAGGAGTTTTATGAGAATGATACGATTCAAAAACCGGAAGTCTATGACCGGGTTTCTGAAGGGAAAGAAGTGAAAACGGCTCAAATTACTTTGCATAGTTTCTTGAAGGAGTTCGAGGAAGTCGCTAAGTCGGGGGATCCTTGCATTTACGTATCGCTTTCTTCCAGTCTTTCTGGGACTTATAATGCAGCCTGCATGGCTCGGGAAGAAGTCATCAAAAAATACCCGAATTTTGATCTGACGATTTTTGATTCAAAATCCGTTTCCTACGGGCAAGGCTGGATGGCCAAACGGGCGGCGCAATTGGCTTTAGAAGGAATTGCTAAAGATGAAATTTTGGAAGTGTTGGAGTTTTACCGGGAGAACATGCGTATTTTATTCACGGTCGGAACCTTGGAATACCTCTATAAGGGGGGGCGTCTAAGCAGAACGTCAGCGGTTCTAGGGGGAATCTTGGGAATTGCACCGGTCCTTGGCGTTGAAGACGGCCAAGTAGTGGTTGTGGCTAAGCAGCGTGGTGTAAAAAAGGCTTGGCGCAAGATGACGGAAATTGTCAAGGTAACACAAAGTGGTGACTTGCCATTCTGCATTTTGGGTAACTCGGGTACTGTTGAGGATGAAGAGAGATTCCGTGCTTTTGCAGAAAAGCAATTGGATCAAAAAGACCTGGATGTGATTCTACCGGGAGCGGCCATTGGGGCGCACACAGGTCCGGGATTACAAGCGATTTTTTATGTAACGAAAGAAGAACCGAAAAGATCGGACGGATAAGACATGGGGAAGAAGGAAAAACCAAATTTATGGGAATTGTTTCGCTTGATGTTTGTTTGCGCGGCAACAACATTCGGTGGCGGCTATGCACTGGTTCCTGTATTGGAAACATCAATTGTTGAAAAGAAGCAATGGATGGAAGAGGAAGAATTTTTAGATGCTTTGACCATTGCTCAAAGTATTCCTGGTGTATTGGCTGCCAATATGGCTTTGATTTTAGGTCGCAGAATTAATGGAGTTAAGGGTGCCCTGATCGCCTGTCTGGCAGCGATATTGCCCTCTGTAATCAGTGTTATGCTGATTGCAATGGTGTATGAACAAGTGAAAGATGCGCCATTAATGCGCGGTTTTTTTACGGGTGTTCGGCCGGTAGTCGTGGCCCTGTTGTTCTTTAGCTTTCTCAAATTGGCAACACGTATTCCAAAACGGGTTTATGAATGGACGCTGTTGTTGGGTACTTTTGTTGCGGTTGCTTTCTTGAATGTCAATCCCTTCTGGGTGATTTTATTGGGAGGAGGGTTGTCGCTATGGCGCAAGGATTCAGTATCGTAGTTGATCTGTTTTTTACCTTCTTTAAAATTGGTGCTTTGGGATTTGGCGGTGGCCTGGCCATGCTGCCCTATATTGAGAGACAGGTTAGTGTCTTGCATAATTGGCTGAATGCGGAAGAGTTTTTGGATCTTTTGGCCATAGCGCAGTCGACACCGGGGCCTATTGCCATCAATTCATCTACTTTCGTAGGCTTTCAGACCGCTGGAGTTGTGGGCGCCATGGTAGCCAGTATCGGTGTAATCTTTTTTGCGATTTTTGCCATTAATCTGTTGGCTTCCTTCTTGGAGAAGAATGTGGAGAGTCCGCGAATCAAGCAATTGTTTTTAACTCTTCGGCCGATTACCGTTGGTTTGATTTTGGCCGCGGCTTTTACCACAGGCAGCAAGGTTTTGGTGGACTTGCCTTCTCTGGTGATTGCTGCAGTGGCATTTTTGGCTTTGAGCAAGTTTCGCTTGCATCCCATTACTTTGGTGTTGAGTTTTGGAGTCATTGGCGCAATTGTATTTGTTTTGCAATAAAAAACCCAACGGGAGTATCCCATTGGGTTTTTTCCAAACGATGTGAGGAGTCCACGAGGAGAAATTTCACATTTCATGGACATCATTTGGCAAAGTCGACTGGTTTGATCAAACCAATTCTAACAATTGTTTGTTTCAACTTTATTATAGTACAGCGAATCGAAAAAAACAACGACTGGTAACAGAATTGCATGAGTATTTTTTAGGGATTAGGAAGGAAGTGGTTTGATGATTGAAAAGTTGAAAAAATGGATGCAAGAGAGCCAATCTATGGTGTTTTTTGGTGGCGCAGGCGTGTCAACGGAGAGTCAAATTCCGGATTTTCGTTCGGATGACGGTCTGTATCAGGCGCAAAGTGAGTTTTCATATCGACCGGAAGAAATGTTGAGTCATGACTTTTTGATCAACCATGCGGATGTATTCTTTAAGTACTATCATTCTTATATTCTACATCCGAAAGCACAGCCGAATCCTGCTCATGAAGCCTTGGCGGAATGGGAGAAGAAAGGCAATCTTTCCGGTGTGATCACACAGAATATCGATGGTTTGCATCAATTGGCAGGATCACAAAATGTCATGGAGCTCCATGGCAGCGTGCATCAGAACTATTGTGTCGATTGTAAAGCTAGTTATTCCCTTGCTTTTATGGTTGAAGCGGAAGGGATTCCAACTTGTCCAAAATGTGGCGGCATGGTGCGGCCTGATGTAGTCTTATATGGAGAAGCCTTGAATCAAGACGTTACAGAAGCTGCTGTACAGGCAATTCGACAAGCGGATCTTTTGATTATCGGAGGTACTTCTTTGGTGGTGTATCCGGCTGCTGGTCTTCTTCGGTACTATAAGGGCAAGCGCTTAGTCCTGATCAACAAGGAGCCGACACGCATGGACAAAAAGGCAGATTTGATTTTTAGAGAGCCTATTGGAGAGGTCCTGAAACAAACTTTGTAAAGGGCTTGTATCTTGGACTACCTTGTGGTATGATAATGAAAATAAATCTTTAAACCGGTCCCGTGAGGCTGATAAGAATCTGAAATTTTTTTTGCGCTTTTTCACCTTCTTGCGTCTTGCATGAAGGTTTTTTTTTGCCATTATTTATTTATTTTGGTTCACTTTAACTCGGTCCAGAGAGGCCAGAAAGGGAGGAAACAATGTCTACAAACGAATCAGCTCTAACTAACTCCAATTATTACGAAGGTCTTAATGCAAAGAATTTTATCTTGGGTCTTCAACATTTGATCGCCATGTTTGGCGCAACGGTTTTGGTACCGATCCTTACAGGATTGAATCCATCAGTTGCTTTGTTTTCAGCGGGTATTGGCACACTAACGTTCCATGCGGTAACAGGAGGAAAGGTTCCAGTTTTCTTGGGCTCATCTTTCGCTTTCATCGCATCGATCGTAGCGGTAGGATCTACATTTGGTGATCTTCGATACGCGCAAGGCGGAATCATGGTTGCCGGTTTGATCTACGTATTGCTGTCATTCCTGGTTAAGGGAATTGGCGTTGACAAGATTCGCCGCCTGTTGCCTGCACAGGTAGTTGGCCCAATGATTATTGTAATCGGCTTGAACTTGGTACCGGTTGCTTTCGGTATGGCTTCTGGAAACTTCGTACTGGCGGGCATCACATTAGGATCCGCTTTGGCAATCAAGTACTTCACAAAAGGCTTTATCAGACAGTTGAACATTTTGCTGGCGGTTGTAATCGGCTACACAGTGTCCCTGTTTGTGGGCGCGGTTGATACAAGCATCATCGCGAATGCATCATTCTTCGCAATGCCTGCATTCACTTTACCAAAGTTTGATATCGGCGCGATCATGATGATTGCACCAATCGTTTTGGCAGTATTCATGGAGCACATCGGTGACATTACAACAAACGGTCAAGTTGTTGGAAAGAACTTCATTGAAAATCCTGGTCTGAACCGCACACTTTTGGGCGACGGCTTGGCAACATTGATTGCAGGTTTGATTGGCGGACCGGCAAACACAACTTACGGTGAGAACACAGGCGTTTTGGCCATTACGAAAAACTACAATCCAGCAACCTTGAGAATTGCAGCATGCTTTGCAATTGTCTTGGCCTTTGTTGGCAAGTTGGGCGGAACTTTGAGCAGCATTCCAGTACCGGTAATGGGCGGCATCTCATTGATGCTTTTCTCCATGATCGCGGTTATCGGGGTTCAAACCATTCAACGAGAGCAAGTACAGATTAACGTGAAAAACCTGATCGTTATGGCAGCTATCCTGTTCATCGGTTTGTCTCCAACTTACTTGGGATTGACAATCGGTATTCCTATAACAGAGACAGTAGCCATTTCAGGCTTGAGCTTGGCAGCCATCGTTGGGGTTGTTGTTAACCTGGTATTGAACGGAATGAAAAAGCAATAAGGAATAAAATCATGAGATGCATCCAATCGGATGCATCTTTTTTTATTTTTTTCAAAGAAAAAAAGACGATTAATCCCATGTTTTTTCAGGAAAACTTTTGTTTTTACAAGGATCAAGACAAAGAGGATATGGTTATTTTTATCATCTTTCTTGGAATTTGAAACAAATCAAAGGTGTTTTTTGTTGAAAGTTGGCAAAATTTGGGACATGCTTCTAGGCCCGTATAAGCAAGCGTGAAGGAGCTGGAAGAAAAGGGTGAATTTTCTGATTTGTCAAGGGGGTATTTCCAGCTATTAACTTTTCGTAAATTTGTGAAAAATCTGGTAGATTCCATTTTATTTGCGTATAATTATAGTAAGAAAAACCTTTTCACACGTAGATGGATGATTATAAAAAAGGAGTGGTTATCATGGTGAAACTGTTAGTAGGCAACAAAGGAGCTGGAAAAACAAAGGCACTGATTAAGATGGCAAAAGAGGCAAATGAAGCTTCCAAGGGTGTCGTTGTATTTGTAACCACGAAAGACAAGCATATGCTTGAATTTCCACACGAAGTGCGATATGTCAATGCATTGACATACAAATTGGAAACTTTACCGGGAATCGAAGGTTTTGTAAAAGGTTTATTGGCAGGAAATTATGACATCGAGAAAATCTTTGTCGACCGTTTATATACGTTGATCCAAATGGATGACGAATTGCTTGAGAGGATCGTAAAAGATCTGGATGGAATTAGTGAAAGAAACAATGTTGATTTTTACCTCACCATGAGTAAAGACCCCGCGACCTTGCCGGAAAGCTTGAAAGAGTATCAACTGGCTTTCTAATTTAAGGAAAATTTATTTGATTTTTACAAATAATACTCCTATGCTAGATCATAGGAGTATTATTTTTATTGACGGGTATAATACCGTCGAAAGGAGATGAAAAAATTGGCAAAGAAGCGAAATAATGTTCTATTGATCATAGGCGGGATTGTCATTCTTGCTTTGATGTTCTTTAGGACCATCGTCAACTTTGTAACTGACTATCAGTGGTTCCGTGAATTGGGCTATACCGAAACCTTCTTTAAACGATTGGTGACGGAGTTTACCATCGGGATCCCAGCCTTCGTGATCATCTTCCTCGTTATCTATTTTTATCTGCGGATGATCAAGCGGAATTACCTGAGTCAATCCAATATCACGCTCGATCCGACAAAGAACAAATGGATGAATCGTGGTATGGGCGGGCTTTCCATTTTCGTCAGTTTGACAACTGCAATCAGCTTTGCGACCAGCCTTTGGTTTGTATGGCTGCAATTTGCGAATCGAACAAGCTTTGGCGTAAATGATCCGCTATTCAACAATGACGTTGGTTTCTATGTGTTTACCCTTCCATTCTTGCGGGAAATTGTCTCGTTGATTATGGGGGTTATCTTTACACTGTTGATTCTGACCATTATCTTCTATGCGATTATGATGGTGATTGCACCGCCTCAATCCGATGTGGAAGAGATGGAAGATGTGGAATACTTGGGACGTCGATCCTTTGTAGACCGCAACTTGTCAGCAAAGGCAAAAGAACTGAATACCAAGATTATCAAAACAGCCTTGCATCAGGTTGGTGCTTTAGCCTTTATTATCCTTATGCTGATTGGCGCAAACAACTGGTTACGAACATTTGACCTTTTGTACTCTGCTTCTGGCAAAGTTTATGGGGCTGGATACACCGATATTCACGTCTATTTGTGGCTGTACAGAGCATTGGCAATTCTTGGTATTATTGCGGGTATCAGCGTTCTCTACGGGGCGTATAAGCGCAATAAGCGGGTTGCCATTATTGGACCGGTAATTTTAGCGGTTGTTGCTATTGGTGGCACCATTGTCGGCGGTTTGGTTCAAAACCTGGTGGTAGAACCAAATGAACTGGCACGGGAGCGCCAGTATCTGGAGTACAACATTGACTATACGAGAATGGCTTACAATCTCGACAATGTTGATGTCATTCCGTTTGAGGGCAATTCCAATTTGAACAAGGATACCATTGCAGCCAACCCAGAGACGATTGAGAATATTCGAATCAATGATTATCGTCCAGTCAAGCAAGTCTACACACAGCTGCAGTCTATTCGGCTCTACTATGACTTTAATGATATTGATATCGACCGATATCATATTGACGGGGATTATCGGCAGGTCTTCTTGTCGGCTCGTGAGTTGAACCAGGAAAAACTGGACTCTCAGGCAAAGACTTGGATTGGCCGCCACTTGAAATACACACATGGCTATGGATTTGTACTGTCACCGGTTAATGAGGTGACAACCCAAGGACAGCCGGCCTTGTTTGTAAAGAATATCCCGCCAGTGACAGATACAGATTTGAATGTTGAACGACCGGAAATTTACTTCGGTGAATTGACAGACCAATATGTAATTGTCAATACGGATGAAAATGAGTTTGACTATTCAACCGGTGACGCAAACCAGGAGACTCGCTATGAAGGGTCTGCCGGAATTCAATTGAATGGTCTGAACAAGCTCTTGTACGCATTCCGCCAAGGCGATATCGAAATTCTGATTTCTGGCGCAGTGAACAGCGACAGCCGAATCCTGCTTCGAAGAAATATCGTGGACCGCGTGCAGAAGTTGGCTCCATTTATTCTGTATGATGAAGACCCTTATCTGGTATTGAATCAGGATGACGGCAAGATGTACTGGATTCTGGACGGCTATACAACAAGTTCGCGATATCCTTATTCGCAGCCGATCAGCTATGAGTCGAAAGTCAACTATATCCGAAACTCGGTCAAGGTTGTTATTGATGCATACAATGGCCAAACTGATTTCTATATTGCCGACGAAGAAGATCCAATGATCGTCACTTATGATAAGATCTTCAGAGATTTGTTCAAGCCGATGTCGGATATGCCAACAGGCATTCGATCCCATGTGCGGTATCCGCAAACCATGTTCAAGGTGCAGAGCGAATTGTACCGAACCTACCATATGACAGATCCGACCGTATTCTATACCCGTGAGGATATTTGGAATATTGCAGAAGAGAAGTATATGGAAGGCGTACAGACAGTGGAACCGAACTATGTGATGTTCCGATTGCCTGATGACGGAGAAGCGGAATTCTTGCTAAGCGTACCGTATACACCAAAGGGCAAGCCGAATATGACTTCCTTGTTTGTGGCTAGAAATGACGGTGACAATTACGGTGAGTTGGTTCTTTATGAGTTCCCGAAAGACAAGTCGGTCATGGGTACCATTATGTTGGAATCACGGATTGATCAAACACCGGAGATTTCATCACAATTGACCCTATGGGGACAACAGGGATCCAGCGTACTTCGCGGGAATATCATTGTCATTCCAATGGAAGACTCCTTGTTGTATATCGAGCCGATTTATCTGCAAGCAGACAATGCCAATAGCTTGCCAGAGATGAGACGGGTTATTGCAGCCCATGGCGACGATATTGTCATGGAGGAAACCTTGAACGATGCCTTGCAGAAATTGTTCGGAGGCACAGTTACGACAGATTCCAATGGAGAGGCTGTTGACCTGACCGGTGAAACAATCAATGAACTGATTGAGCGGGCACAGAATCTTTATGAGGAAGCACAAAATGCCATCCAAGCCGGTGACTGGGCAAGCTACGGAAGATATATGGATTCCTTGGCGAAAACACTGAACGAATTGAGCAGTCAAGCAGAATAAGAACAGTTTGTAAACCTCCCATTTTTGGGAGGTTTTTCATTTGGTTAAGGTGAATAATCTTCGCTCAGGATTTTGCGGAAAGCTCCAATCCGCCAAAATACGTTTAAGGCGAAGATGGTCAGACTTGAAAATATTTCAAGGATGAATTCATTGATGTCCGATGAATAGATCTTCACAATCATTTGCAGAGTGTTACAATCTGCAAAAATAAGTTTGGTGAAGATGGTCAGACTTGAAAATATTTCAAGGATGAATTCATTGATACGGGGCAAACGATTTGTTAGAATAGTAGGGAAGAAATCATACTGAAGGGGGATCCAAATGATTGCAAAACGACTGAGCGACTTAGTTGGAAACACACCTATTTTGGAATTGGACCAAGAACGCTACGAAATTCCCGAGAACGTACATATTTATTTGAAATTGGAGTCTATGAATCCAGGAACCAGTGTCAAGGACCGAACGGTTTCCTATATGTTTGACAAGCTGGAGGAATCCGGTCGATTGAAGCCGGGTGGAACGGTCATTGATGCCAATGCAGGAAACACTGGAGTTGCCTTGGCATGGTTAGGCGCAGAGCGCGGCTACAAGATCGTTTTGGTTCTGCCGGAAGATTATATCATCGAGAAGCAAATTATGTGTCGTGCGCTGGGTGCTGAGATTATTCATGTGCCATGCTGCCCAGACCATGCTCAAACGGATGCTGCTGTAGAGAAGTATTTGAGCGAACATCCGGATGCTTACTATTTCGATCAATATGAAAATCCGTTGAATACAGAAGTGCATTATGAGGTGACTGGACCGGAACTGTACAAGCAATTGGATGGCAAGATCGATATCTTTATGCATGGAGCGGGCACAGGTGGAACTTTCACTGGTGTGGCAAAATATTTAAAAGAGCAAAATGATGCTGTTCAAGCCATTATTGTACAACCGGAAGGTTCTGTATACTCAGGTGGAAAATTCCGTTCATTTGCATGTTCAGGCATAGGAAACAGCTTTATTCCTGGTAACTTGGATCTGGATATCGCTGATGAGATTGTCGATGTGAATCAACAGCAAATCGACTCTACTCTTTGGACCGTTGCTGAGAAGTCTGGTTTATTAATCGGTCAGGCAACGGGTGCTCATGTTTTTGCGGCGGTTGAAAAGGCAAAGACGATGGCTGGCCAAGAAGAAAAGAATGTTGTCATTCTGGCAACTGATGATAGCTGGAAGTATTTCACCAAGAATATTTTTGATACACAAGATTGGATGGACGCGAAAAACCGATTGGTAAAATAGGGGATTGACGGAGAATTTCCCCTGTGATATCATATCGTTATATTCATCGGGCGATGAAAAGATTAGTACCTTTGATTTGGCTATTAAGAGACCTTGCGGTTGGTGAGAGCAGGGAGCACTGAAAAGGGAATCCACCTTGGAGCCTTCATTAAGACCGGACCGCCGGTTACAGCGGAACTGAGGTGAGCCATTTATGGCTAACTAGGGTGGCAACGCGGATATCTTCCGTCCCTATATTTTATAGGGACGGTTTTTTTGTTTTTAGAATTCAAATGTAGAAATGAATTCAGTTGATAACAAATGGTTTAAGAAGGGGTGATAGTGATGTTGGACATCAAGCGTATTCGAAAGAATCCAGAAGAAGTACAAGAATTGTTGAAGCGAAGAGGCGATTACGACCTAAGCGAATTGATTGCATTGGACGAAAATCGCAGAACCTTATTGGTGGATATGGAGTCGAAGAAAGCAGAGCAAAACAAGGCTTCCAAAGAGATTCCAAAACTAAAAAAAGAGGGCAAAGACGCGTCGGAGATCTTTAAGGCGATGAAAGTGCTTTCTGGCGAGATCAAAGAGCTTGAAGCGAAAGTGAAAGACGTGGATGAGCAGATAGATGCAATCTTGATGACGCTGCCCAACACGCCGAACTCAGATGTAACCATCGGGAAAAGCGACGAAGACAATGTTGAGGTCATGAGCTTTATGGAGCCGACAACTTTTGATTTTGAACCGCAAGCCCATTGGGATCTGGGAACCACTTTGGAAATTTTAGATTTTGAACGAGCTGCAAAAGTGACAGGTGCAAGATTTTCTATGTTTAAGGGATTGGGTGCTCGTTTAGAGCGCGCGATTGCGGCGTTTATGTTGCAGATGCATACAGAAGAGCATGGCTATGTTGAGATTGCACCGCCATACATGGTAAACCGAGCGTCTATGACGGGAACAGGCCAATTGCCGAAGTTTGAAGAAGATGCCTTCCATCTTCCTTCAAAGGATTATTTCTTAGTTCCGACTGCCGAAGTACCGGTAACCAATTTGCATCGAGACGAAGTGTTGGATCAGGCTTCATTGCCTGTGAACTATACAGCCTATACACCGTGTTTCCGTCAGGAAGCAGGCAGCGCTGGACGTGATACTCGTGGATTGATCCGAAACCATCAATTTGACAAAGTGGAATTGGTGAAATTCGCTCATCCGGACACTTCTTATGAGGAGTTGGAAAAATTGACAAACAACGCGGAAGCAATTCTGCAAGCGTTAAAATTGCCATACCGCAAGGTTGAATTGTGTACGGGAGACATTGGTTTCTCCAGTGCCAAAACTTATGACTTGGAAGTATGGATGCCAAGCTACAACCGCTATGTGGAGATTAGCTCTTGCTCCAACTTCGAGGACTTCCAAGCGCGTCGCGCTAATATCAAGTTTAGAGACGCAGAGACAAAGAAACTGCGATTTGTGCATACCCTGAATGGGTCTGGATTGGCTGTGGGACGTACCTTTGCAGCGATCCTGGAGAACTACCAAAATGCTGATGGTTCCATTACGGTTCCAGAGGTACTGCGCGCATTTATGGGCGTGGATGTTATTCGCTAGCGATTCTCACGATTTTCGTGTGAACCGGGGCTGGGCAAGATCAAGCATGTTTTTTATATGGGGATGTAAAAATGAATGAGGGGACTCCAGCCCCAGGCATTAAGCCTTGTCAGAAACTGTCTGACAAGGCTTTTCTTTTGTTTCAAAGAAGGATACAATTAAAAAGAGGATAAAAATACATTAAATATTAATATATTGTAAAAATATCCAAACTTTGTTAAGACGTTTGGGCATGGTCTATGAAGTTGGGTATTAATAAATCGAAGGAAATTTACAAAACACGTCACTTTTTTGGCTTTAGTTCGTCGTATATATAAGAGGAAGAATAAATGTAGTCAATAAGGAGGAAAAGAGATGAAAAGACTGCTGGCATTTTTATTGGTTGCAGTACTCATCGCCGGCGCTTTTGGTACTTCGGCCTTTGCAGAGCCAGGTAAGAATGGTAAAGTGCATTGGAAAGACCAATTAATTGCTGATTGGGATGAGATGTTGCAGGAATATCTGGAACTAAAAGATGAATTGGATGAAGAGGGCAGCTTGGATGCTGAAGACCAAGCTCGATTCGATGAGTTGGAAGAGTTGTTGACTGGTGACAGTAAAATGGCGAAGAAGTTCTATTTAGCTCTTCGTAATCGGCTGAACAACAAGCATTACGCAGTACGTGAGCATGTGCAAAGTGTAACGCAAACCATGAATGAGTTTAGAAAGAAATTCGAGAATTGGGACGTGTTGCCATTTAATAGTATCATCAGTCACAAGTACAATTTCTTGTTCGATACCCCGCCAATGCTAGCAGGTGGACGTACTTTGGTACCAGTTCGTGCGTTGGTTGAAGGCTTGGGAGCGGATGTCGAATGGATCCCATATTGGGATAATGATGCTTTGACATTTGGCGATTTCGCAGGTTTCTCCACAATGGATCTTGAAGGTATGGATGAAACTGCCGATGAATGGCTTGATGATGAAATGAATGCCAATATCAACAGTGGAACTTTGGTATCGGTTGTTCGAATTACTTTGGAAGACATTGAGATTGCATTGTTTATTGATTTCCCAGTCGCATATGTCAACGACGATGGCGACATTCGATGGGAAGCTTTAGACACAAAACCGCAAGTTTTTGATGGAAGAACTTATGTACCGCTTCGCTTTATTTCTGAAACCTTCGGGTTGGAAGTAACTTGGGACAATGGTACGATTGTAATCGATGATTCTGATGATCAGGACGATCCAGATGATCCAGACGATCCGATATTGCCTAGTGACATTGAGCGTGATGGAGATGAGGTCACACAAGATCCGTTTACGGCAAGCAGCTATAAGTTGAATGTAAGCTTTGATCCGTCAGACTACGATGTTGTGATTTATAGTGTAGACGGCAATGACCAAAACAATAGTGTTGACGAGTTGATGTATTATGATGAAGTTGATCTACTAGGTTTTGAATTGAATGGTTACTATGTCGGTTTAGCTATTGATATCCCAGACGAAGTCGATCAAGAAGAGTATGATCCTAACTACGGCACGTTAGATGTTGTGGATGTTGAATGGAATGGCGATGACATCCAAACTTATGCGATTGTTGGTGATGAGCTCTATGTTTACTTGCCTGTAACAGAAGCTATGGAAGGCACAAGCCCGAATCTGGAAGTGAAATGGGAGTTGAACCTGGATAAGGAAGTCTTTGATGTGAAGTTGCAGTATTTGCGATTTGAAGATGAGCCGGTTGAAGAAACTTTGATTTTGCGTGAAGATACCGATGTTACCCAGTATATGAATGTCGGTGGTGACCATATTGATTTCCAATTTGACGGAGAAGACAAAGTCTTGTTGATCTTCGGTCAAACAGGAAATGAAGTGCCATTTATCGAAGAAGGCAGTCCATTGCCTGATAGTGATGGTTACTTTGTTGGAATTCGTATTGAAGCACCGGAAGGATTCGAGGAAGAAGATCTGGAATACGTTGAATTCAATGGCATCACTTTGGATGATGACAATTATGATGTAAACGACAACCGCTTGGTTTATTATCTAGAGATTGATCCGGATGATGAATCTGATCTATTGGAATTGACCATCAAGTGGGGACCTCAATTCGTTGATGAAACCATTGATATTCGCTGGTTTAACTTGAATCTGGAAGAGCAAATGATGGTAGCTGAACGCACTGAAGGAAGTGTTCGTCAGGATCCTGCTGACACAGGCGGTACTGGACTAGACTTCGATTTTGATCTTGGTGATATGAAGTTGGATATTGCCACAGAGAGTGGAGAAGAAGTTGCGTACTATGTAGCAAGTGAAGGCGATTTGGTCGACTTGGATGACGTAGCATTGCCAGACGGCAACTGGGTAGGCATTGAGATCTTGAGACCAACAAACTATGATGGGAATACCATCGAAGAATTGACAATCGGATCTGACACATGGACCGATCTAGATTTGGATGGGGTCGACAATGATAGATTGTGGCTGTACTTCGAGGCTGTTGAAGGCTTTGTAGATTTCAATATTGAAATCCTTTGGGCAGACAATTTTGAAACAGAAACAATCATTGTAGATGCAGTGTTCTTTGAATTAGCACCTGCACCAGCACCATAATAAATATAAGAAATTTGGAAGGCGGTCTTTGGGCCGCCTTTCTTGACTTTTCATGCCAATCTATGTAAACTAGTATAGGTATTTGTTCTCGTAGCTCAGCAGGATAGAGCGACCGCCTCCTAAGCGGTAGGTCGGAGGTTCGACTCCTCTCGGGAACGCCAATTTTTCACCAAAGAGAAACGCTGGAATCTGATGAAAATATTCATTGGATTCCAGCGCTTTTTTTATGGAAAGAATAAGCGAAAAGGTAATTCTTAAATAATTCTGAACTATATTGACATTATATGGATATAAGAGTATGATTTGGCATAGATGGTATGAAAAGTATAACTTGTATAACAATTAATCGTTTGGAGGATTACATGAAAAAACCTGATGGGAAGTATATGGGAACGGTAAAAGTAGGGTCAAAAGGGCAAATTGTGATTCCGAAAGAAGTGCGTGAGATGTTTGGAATTCAATCGGGAGATTCACTGATTATTCTGGCTGACAAAGAACGAGGAATTGCCATAGAACGAATGAGTGTATTCAATCATATAGCAGAAACGATATTTAAAGGAAAAGGTAAAGCGGTTTATCCCGAGCATAGTGAAGAAGAAAGTTTGGCTTTTGCAGAGGGAATCAAAAAACTAAATGGAGAGGACGAGGAAAATGAATTCGATTGAAACGATTAATCTAACCAAGCGATTTAGAGAAAAAACTGCAGTAAATGGATTGAACCTGTCAATTCGAAAAGGGGAGTTGTTCGCTTTGCTTGGAGTGAATGGAGCTGGGAAAACAACTACTATAAAAATGTTGTCTTGTTTGGTGAAACCATCCGAAGGTGATGCCAATGTTTTGGGGAAAAGCATCCTTTCGAATGCGGCAGAAGTGAAAGCTGTGATTAATGTGTCTCCTCAAGAAACCGCAATAGCACCGGGATTGACTGTAGAAGAAAATCTAGAGATGATTGCAGGGATTTATGGGTCTACAAAGCGACAAGCTCAGAGGAAAGCCCAAGAATCTATCATGGAGTTCGGATTAAAAGAAATCAAATCGCAAAAGGCCAAGAATTTGTCAGGTGGATGGCAAAGAAGACTGAGTATTGCCATGGCATTAATTACGGAACCGCAAGTCTTGTTTCTGGACGAACCGACATTGGGACTTGATGTGCTTGCTAGAAGAGAACTCTGGTCAATGATTGAAAATTTAAAAGGAAAAGTCACTGTTATTCTGACGACGCATTATTTGGAAGAGGCGGAATCTCTGGCAGATCGAATTGGAATCATGGCAAAAGGAAATTTGAGAGTTGTCGGATCTGCCGATGAATTAATAAAAGAAGCGAATGCATCAAGTTTTGAAGATGCATTTATTACATTTGCTCAGGAAGGTGGTCGGCCATGCGCACAATAGTTTTTGCTTCAAGAAATCAAAAAGAAATCTTGCGTGATAAACTGAACTTGATTTTTGGAATAGGATTCCCAGTTGTCTTGTTGTTGCTATTGTCTGCAATTCAATCAAATATACCGGTTTCTCTCTTTGAAATTGAGCGGTTGACACCAGGGATCGCAGTTTTCGGTTTGTCGTTTATTTCCTTGTTTTCAGGAATGTTGATTGCGAAAGACCGTACCAGCTCATTTATGCTTCGTTTGTTTACCTCGCCGTTATCCGCGCGAAATTTCATCTTTGGATATATGCTGCCGCTATTTCCAATGGCAGCTGCACAAGTGACCATGTGCTTTATTGTTAGTTTTGCGCTAGGGCTGCCAATTAGCATTCATGTAGTAACCGCAATTTTAGTTACATTACCGGCGGCAATACTTTTTATCGCAATTGGCTTGCTATGCGGCAGTATAATGAATGAAAAACAGGTGGGCGGGCTATGCGGTGCATTGTTGACAAACTTAAGCGCTTGGTTGTCTGGAACCTGGTTTGATTTGGAGCTGGTTGGTGGTGTCTTTCAAAAGATTGCAGAAGTTTTCCCATTTATTCATGCAGTACGAGCTGGTCGAGCAGCACTAGCGGGAGATTACGCCAGCATACTGCCAGACTTATGGTGGGTGATTGCATATGCGGTTTTGATATTAATGTTTGCGATTTTTGTTTTTATGCGTAAGATGAACGGCGATAAATAGATTTAACGGTATTAGCATCAGATCAGAATAGTTGCCAAAACAATTCGTGTTCCAGATATAGAAAATTCTAAGTAGATCAACTTTACAGCGTCTAGTATATCGGTAGGTCGGAGGTTCGACTCCTCTCGGGAACGCCATGCAGAAACATGAGAAAACGTTGGAATTTAGCGGTTTGTAGCAACCGCTGAATCCCAGCGTTTTTTTGTGTTTATAGGGCCTTGCTCAAGCGTCATCACAGGATGCCCATTTTTTTATTGCTGATGTCCACTTCAATAATTGCTTGCGGCTTTTGATTTGTCATACTTGGAAATGTAATTTCGGCAAATCCTTTTACTGAGCGGTTTACTAAGGCCTGCCGATTTATGCATGTATGACAGTCAATTAGGAAGCAAATTAGCAGCATCAATAAAACCAAAAGTTAAAAGCACAGTCTTTTAATGTAGTTCTAGTGCACGTGAAAGTGATAAGAAATTTAACTATTAATAAAATGACTTTTTATATATTTACTATTTACAAACCAGAAAAACGGTGTTAGACTACGATTGTAGTAAGAATTTTGACTATCTAAAATTTAATTATAAGGAGTTTTTTATGTCAACAGTTAATGAACTAGGTACCAAGCCCATATGGCGCTTGATTGCACAATATTCCATTCCGGCCGTGATCGGTATGTTAGTAGGTGCTTTATACAATGTGATTGATCGTATGTTCATCGGCAATACGGTAGGCGAATCGGCTTTAGCAGGCTTGACGGTGGTTTTCCCCATCATGATGATTTTATTTGCCTTTGTCAGTTTGATTGGTGTAGGGGGTTCATCTCTGCTGGCTATTAAGCTGGGGGAAGGAGATCAAGAAGGTGCTGATCACGTGTTTGGGAATACAAACAGCGTAGGCATCATCGTAAACTTGATTGCCCTGGCCGTCGTATTTATCAATATGGATGGTTTTCTGTCCTTGTTTGGAGCGAGTGCCGATGTAATTGGCTACGCATCTGATTATTTAAGGATCATCCTGCTGGGTTTTATCTTCCAAATGATGTCCTTTATCTTAATGAATTTTGTTCGAGCGGAAGGGCAGCCAGTTCTATCCATGATCTCTATGATTACTTCAACGGTTATGAATATTGTCCTGGATTATATCTTTATTGTTGTCTTAAGGCTGGGGGTAGAGGGAGCCGCCTTGGCAACCATTCTGGGTCAATTCTTTGGTTTTGCAATTCTGCTTAGTTTCTACATCAGAGGGAAAAGCCAGTTGAAGTTTCATGCCAAAGATATAATCCCAGATCTGAAAATTGTGAGGAAAATCGTATCGATTGGTTTCTCAAGTTTTGTTTCAGTTATAGGCACAAGCATCACTATGGTGCTTATCAATCGCTTGCTTGGAACCTATGGTGGGACAGCTGCGATTACGTCTATGGGAGCCATAAACAGTTTATTTACTTTTGTTCTGATGCCCTTAATGGGAATCACACAAGGGATTCAACCGATTATTGGCTATAACCATGGTGCCCAGCAAAGTGATCGAGTGAGAAAGACACTCTTGTACGGTATTCTAGTAGGATCCGCTTTTTCATTGTTGGTTTTCTTAGTCATGATGGTGAATGCAGAGACATTTGTCGGCATTTTTTTGGAAGAGGGTTCACCGACCCTTGCAATGGCAGCTAGCGGCTTGAGAATGTATATCGCAATGTTGCCGCTGGTAAGTGTCAATTTGATGGGGATTGGTTATTTTCAATCAACAGCTCGGGGCAGAATGGCCATGGTGCTTGGCATGTTGAGACAATTTATCCTCTTGATGCCATTGCTGCTAGTCTTGCCAAACCTACTTGGCTTGAATGGTATTTGGTTATCAGTACCGATTTCTGATGGATTGTCAATCGTAATCGTTGGAATCGCGGTATTGAGAAGTTTTTCGAATCAAAGTGAAAGTGGGAATCAATTAAACACAATTTAAGGAGGAAGTAAGATGGATAATTACAAAGGAAATGGATTTGAAATTAAAAGAGTGGGTTTGGGATGTATGAGAATGTCAGTGAATCCAACATCTAAGAAAAGCGAAAGCATTAAAACCATTCAAGCTGCCATCGATGCAGGGGTGAATTTGTTGGATACCGGTGATTTTTACGGAGTTAACGGTCATAATGAAAAGTTAATTCGCGATGCCTTAACCGGGGGGCGAAGAGACAAGGCCTTCATTTCGCTGAAATATGGAAAGATCAATCCTGTCATGGGCAGGATGGATGTGGGCCCCAAGAATGTTGAGAAGTACTTGAAAACATCCTTGAAGCGCCTAGGCGTTGATTATGTGGACCTGTATCAACCGGCGCGCGTCGACATGGGGATTCCATTTGAGGAAACGGTTGGAGCCATCCAAAGACTAATTGAACAAGGTTATGTCAGGCATTTAGGCTTGTCCGAGGTAGATGCAGATACCCTTAGAAAGATACACGCCATTCATCCAGTTGCTCTGGTTGAGTCACAAGTTTCGATTACGGACAACTCGATTGATGAGGATATCATTCCTCTTGCCGAGGAATTGGGGATTGGGGTTGTTGGATTTAGCGCCTTGGCATTTGGTAAGTTGTTCAAACATGAAGACGATCCCCTAAATATTGTTATCCGGCAACTGGCCAAGGAAAAAGAGGCATCGATTTCACAAATTGCCCATGCTTGGGTTTTAAGAAAAAGCGACAACATGATTCCTTTGATGGGTTCTAGAAAAACAGACCGCATGCTGGATTCCATGGGCTGCTTAAATATTTACTTCAGTGAGCAGGAAATCAAACGGATTAAAGATGCAATGAAAAAGAGCCACATCATGGGTGTTGGCATGCCAAAATTGGTTGTCAAAAACGGCAAGATGATTCGATAGAATTTGCGTCAAGCTTGAATTATATGTTATATTCAGATTGTCAAATTCAAGAAAATAAATGGATTCGATTGATGTGAAAGTATTCAAGAAGGTAGTGAAAATATGATGGAAAATGAAAAATTCAATAGGTTGATCATTTTACGAGCGCAACTCGAGCAAATAGTTTTTCGAGAGTTTTTCAAGCAATTTGATATGCCAAGAGGACTGAAGCAAGTTCATGGCATCACCCTTTTAAAACTGAAGTATATCAAAAAGATGTCTATGACAGAATTAAGTCATGCACTTAATCTGGAAAAAGCTTCTATAACGTCAATTGCAGATAAATTGGTAAAGTATGGTTTAATTGAGAGCAAGAGAAGTGTAGAAGATCGCCGAGTATATAATTTAACCTTGACTGAAAAAGGAAAAGAATTTGCTGATGACTTCGATGCAAAGCATAAAGAGTATTTAGAAAGCAAATTTGAGAAATATTCAGATGAAGAACTTAGTAAAATGTTTGATGCACTTGAGTATATGACTGATATGTTCGAAAAATTATAATGTTGTTTGATAAAAAGGATATTGATTTTTTATATGAAAGGTAAATCAATGGTGAATTACTAAGGGAATAGCAAGAAAGAATTTGAAAAACGTTGGAATTTAGCGATTTATAGCTATTGCTGAGTTCTAACGTTTTTTTGGATAGAGCAACCTTTTCTCATTAGCATTCGATTGGGATGTACTTGAATTTGTTTTCCCTATAAATATGCTTCAAACGGAATTATCACTCGTTAGTTACAGTTTGTGTCCCTGCAAGAAACGATGATGGAAAGTAAATTTTAGGTGAGTTGAAGTGATTAAAAATTTACCAATAAAATACATGCTTATTGGGTATAATGTATTAATGAATTCGTCTGCTTTTGTTTGAGTCGAAGCACGAGCATGCAAAGCGAGTTAAACTGACATATCATATTTATTTACAGGAGGGATCATATGGAATATTCAACAGGCACCATAATATTTGCATTTTCATTGACTTTGTTTGCTGGACTATCAACAGGTATTGGAAGCGCTTTGGCCTTCTTTACAAAACAAACAAGTCATAAGTTTTTATCAGGTGCACTTGGTTTTTCTGCCGGAGTTATGATATATGTATCCATGATTGAGATATTCGTAAAAGCACGGGATTCTTTGTCTAGTGTTTATGGAGATACGAAAGGTTATTGGATTACAACTCTTGCATTTTTTATTGGCATTGCTGTTATTGGAATTATTGATAAACTGGTTCCGGAAGCGGAAAACCCACATGAATTGCGTGATGTTGCAGAAATGGAAGCCTCTGGGACCAATGATGTGGCGCTTTTGCGAATGGGACTCTTTTCTGCTTTGGCTATAGGGATTCATAACTTCCCAGAAGGTCTGGCAACCTTTACAGGAGCACTTCAGGATCCGACCTTAGGCATTAGTATTGCAGTAGCGATTGCCATTCATAATATTCCTGAAGGCATTGCAGTTTCTGTTCCGATTTACTATGCAACTGGAGATAAGAGAAGAGCATTCATGCTATCTTTCCTATCCGGTTTATCAGAGCCCATTGGAGCCTTGCTTGGATTCTTCTTGCTAAGAGCCATTTTCAACGAGGCTATGTTTGGTCTTGTGTTTGCTTCTGTGGCGGGAATTATGGTATATATTTCATTGGATGAGCTTTTGCCAACTGCAGAAAAATACGGGGAACATCATATTGCCATTGCAGGTCTAATAGCGGGCATGGGTGTTATGGCAGGGAGTTTGTTGCTATTTGCATAAGGATACTGTAATTTGACATCTGATTAAAGGAGATGATCTAATGCCGTTCATACTTCCAACAATTTTTGCAAGCATTATCTATTTATCGATATTTGTCATCGCCTTAATTAATGTGATCAATCCTCGGTTCATGTGGAAGGTGTTTGAAAGCTGGAAAGCAACAAGCGAACCTTCGAGTGCGTATTTTTTTTGGAGGAGAATTGGAGGTTTAGTCGCACTGATTCTGATAACGCTGGTTATGCTTGGTCCAACAATCATGCATATGATAAATAACTAAAACATTTGACAAGTGAAATTAGAGATGGTAGTATCTCATTAATATTTAAATGCGATGAAGAGAAGTAGTAAATATACTTGATTGTTCAGAGAGAAGATGGTTGGTGCGAATCTTCACAATGGGTATGTTGAAGCAGTCTCGGAGCTGTGAATCGAAGTGATAGTAGACTTCAACGGAAATCCCCCGTTATCTCAGGATCGTGTATCGGCTCTTGCCTGTACATAGTGAGTGCAGAGATTTTCTCTGAAATTAGGTGGTACCACGGATTGTTAATTCGCCCTAAGCTATGATAGCTTGGGGCTTTTTTTATTATAAATTTTTAGAAAGGAAGAAGACGATGACAGCGAATGAACTAAGAGAACTTTATTTATCGTATTATTTGGAAAGGAGACATGAAATCGCGGCTGCAGCTTCTTTGGTGCCGGAAAATGACACAAGCGTTTTGTATACGACAGCTGGCATGCAACCGTTGATTCCTTATCTTTTAGGCAAGGAACATCCAAAGGGAAAGCGGCTGGTGAATGTTCAACGATGTGTGCGTACCGGGGATATTGAAGAAGTTGGCGATGATTATCATCTAACGGTATTTGAGATGCTGGGCAATTGGTCTTTGGGGGATTACTTCAAAAAGGAAACCATTGAGATGAGTTTTGAATTTCTTACAAAGGAGTTGGGGATTCCAAAATCGAAACTTGCAGTTACCGTGCATAAGGGGAATGAAAACGTACCTATGGATATTCAAGCAGTAGAAGCTTGGAAAGCGCTAGGGATTGATGAAAGTCGGATCTTCTATTATGGTGACAAGGAAAACTGGTGGGGACCTGCTGGTGAGACGGGACCTTGCGGACCGGATTCTGAGATGTTTTATGTGAATGATGTGCCTGACTGCGGAGAAGCATGTGGACCGGCTTGCTCATGTGGAAAGTATGTTGAACTGGGTAATAATGTGTTTATGACTTACAATAAGTCGGCTGATGGATCATTGACAGAATTGGAACAGAAGAATATTGATGTAGGTCTGGGATTTGAACGATTACTGATCCTTGCAAATGGATTGGAGAATGTATATGAAACCGATTTGTTCTTACCGATTATTTCTGAGTTAGAAGGCTTAACAGGAGTGAAGTATGAAGAAGCAACGAAGAATTATTTTCGGGTGATCAGTGATCATATCCGGGCATCAGTATTTATTCTTGCAGATCCAAAAAGAATTGTACCGTCGAATTCAGAGCAGGGTTATATCCTTCGCAGATTGATCAGAAGGATGATTCGAATGATTCAGCAATTGGGGATCCGTCATAATATTATGGACCAACTTGCTGGTGTAGTAATTGAAACTTACAAAAGCTCTTATCCGGAAGTGAAAGAGTATGAAGACATTATCATGGATGAGTTAAAGAAAGAGTACGAGAAATTCAATAAAAGCTTGCAAAAGGGATTGAAAGAGGCAAACAAATTTTTTGGAAAGCTTGAAGATGGTCAAGAACTCAGCGGAGATCAGGCCTTTAAACTGTACGACACCTTTGGATTTCCTATCGAGTTTACCCTTGAATTGGCAGAGGAAAAAGGAATGAGCGTGGATGTTGTTGGCTTTCACAAAAGGTTCAAAGAGCATCAAATGAAATCAAGAACGGGTGCTGCAGGCAAGTTCAAAGGGGGACTTGCTGAGAAAAATATCAACAGTATTCGCCTTCACACAGCAACACATTTGTTGAATGCAGCTCTGAGGCAGGTATTGGGAGATCAAGTCTTTCAACGGGGCAGCCATATCAATGCGGAACGACTAAGGTTTGATTTTTCATTTGAAAGAAAAATGATGAATGATGAAATCCAAGAGGTAGAATCAATTGTGAACGAGGCGATTGCCAATGGCATTGATGTTGTATCGAAGGAGATGAGCCTTGATGAGGCGAAAAGATTAGGTGCGATCGGTGTATTTGATTCAAAATATGATGATCAGGTGAAGGTATATGAAATTCAAGGATACTCTTTGGAAATCTGTGGTGGCCCCCATGTGGCCAATACATCGGAAATGGGAAGCTTTAAGATTGTGAAGGAGCAAAGTTCTTCTGCGGGTGTTCGAAGAATCAAGGCGGTTTTGCAGTCTTAGAGAAACTTAGGAAAGGCGGTCAATGGTGCTCGGGTACAAATATGATGTAGGTCGATCGATTCAGAAAGGAGTGATCTTGTGACGCGGGAAAGAACAACAAAGCCATGGCTTATCTTGTTTGTATTGGGGCTTGTTTTGATTGTTTCCAGCATGCTGGGTCCAATGATGGATGGGATTCGAGATCGGTCGTCGAATCAGATTGTATTGGGGGATTATTCGCCCGCCATTGAATATGTCCAAGAAACAACGGAGGATTTGCTGAAAAAGCAATCGGTTCCTAGTGTGGTTGTTGCTTTGTTGGATGGTGAGGATGTACTATACGCGCAGCCGTTTGGATATTCGAATGTCGAGGAAGAGGTTCCTGCAAGCCTGGATACGATTTATCAGATGGGATCCATCACCAAGTTGTTTACGGCAATAGAGATTATGCGATTGGTTGAAAATGGTTTGGTTGATCTGGATGCACCAATAACCGAATATTTGCCACGCTTTTCGATTCAACAATTGACACCATCAGATCCTATTACGATCCGGAGTCTGCTGGCCCATCGGTCGGGATTGCCCCGAAATGACAATCTTGTAAGCTGGTATTGGGATGCACAACCTGATATTTTGAAAGCTCAAGTGGATTCATTGGCGAAGTCTTATCAGGCATATCCTGCCGGCCAGCGCTATAAATATTCAAATGTTGGCTATGAGCTGTTAGGGAGAATCATAGAGGTAAAACGGGGCATTCAAACGCCAGCAGCAGAAGCGGTCAGTGGGTGGCCCTATTACATGAAAGATCATATGCTGAGTCCTATGGGTATGCAAGATACAAGTTTTGGATCCAGCAGGTTACTTTACGGGAAAGAGCCGGCAAATTCTGTTGCAATGGGCTATGGAGTGTATGACGGTAAATCGGTCCCTGTTAACCAATATGATATTATCCATTTGGCATCGGGGAATTTATGGTCTACCATGAATGATCAGATTCGATTTGCTCAAATGATCCTTAATCCTGAAAATCTTGAGGCGGCTGGTATTCTATCGGTGGACAGTGTGAATACGATGTTCGAGCCTCAATATGTACGAGAGCGTGATCCACAGCCTAATGGTCTGGGATGGTTTACGGAAAGTGAATTGTTTGGGGAACAAATAGTCATTCACACTGGAATTGGCCAGGGATTCCAAGCAGTTATAATGCTGATACCCAAACAGAAGCTGGGTTTTATCGCCATGTCAAATTCCTATGCTTTTGAAGAATTCCAGATTCCAATGGCGATTCGAACCTTGGAATTAATGTTAGAGGCGAAAACGGGTGTTGCCATAACTGAGAAAGAAGAACTAGAAGCAATAGAGCTTGATTCATCGATTCTTGAAAAATATACAGGCAAGTATGTGATTCGCAATGAGATGATTGAGATTATTTCGGATGGAGGTCGATTGGAAGCCGTATATCAGGACCGTAAAGTGAAAATGGCACCCATTGCTGACAATAAGTTTTATCTTACAAGTTGGTTAGCCGATGTGGAAGATATCACTTTGGAGTTTTGGATTGATGACTTGGAAGAGGAAGACCTAATGATTGTTACCATGGGGGATTATTTTCTCTGTCCTAAATATTCTGAAGTTAAGGATGCACCTCCGATTTGGCGAGCGCTTAAAGGACGATATGAACTCTATGCGCAGACGCCATCAGTCTATAGTGAAGATGAACTATTGGGGACGGTTGAAATCCTTATTCAAGATGGAGTATTGAAAACCTCTGATGGGAAGATGCTTTTGCCGGTTGATGACTCATTGATCCGTATTGTAGGCGGCATTTTCGATGGCGAGATTATGGAATATGATGAGATTTCTGGTGAGTTGATATGGCAGGGATTTATCTTTCGGCCTATTGAATAAAAGGAATAAAAAGCTGGAACTCCATGTTGCTGCATGGAGTTCCAGCTACTTTTATTATTTTTTTCTACCAATAAAGTAATATCCGTTGGATGGATTTCCATTCATAGTTGTGAAGCTTTCTTTTTCAAATCGCACAGTTTCAAAAAGTGAAAGACTGTCCTTTACCCATTCGATATTGTGGTGACGGCAAACACCGCCCTTTGGCAGTTCAAAAGTACCATAGTGTGGATAGGAATTTTTATATTTTTTGTATCGTTCTACATTCCGTTGATCTGTATTTAACAAGAAATCACTAACGACGATAATACCGCCTGGCACAAGAATTCGATTGATTTCCTGGAGTAGATAATCCTGTTCTTCGTTTGATGTGATACAGGTGAGAACTGCGAAGAGAATCACTGCGTCAAAGGTCTTGTCCGGGTAAGGAATTGAAGGCGAATCCATAACATGAAGGTTCAGGTTTGGATAGAGCTGCTTTCCTCGATCAATCATATTAGTAGAAAAATCTATGCCATAAAGGTGAGGATGCCCATAATTGCTCAGTTCTTTCAAGCTACGTCCATAACCGCATCCTACATCCAGGATTTTTGCATGTGATTCAAGAAGATGTTCAAAGCGAGTGTAATGAAGCGGGAGCGTGAACTCCTTTTCTTGGGATACTACATTCCAATATTCTTGTTGCATTTCTCGTGACATAGGGACCTCCTTTTCTATTTGCATTCAGTATGCCATAAACTCTTTGCTGTCGAGTATGACCTATGTCATACTAGAAGTGAAGAAAATTTGCTATCTTGAAGTTGGAGGTGATTGAGATGCATTTATTTGGAAGCAAGGAACAGGATCGATTGAGACAAAAACATAATCGATTGAGTCTGGTATTGTCTGAAGAGAATTGGAAGCTTGGCCGGTTCTACGCGTTTGAAAAAGGTGAAATCCTTTTTGCGGAGGGAGATCCTTCAACAGCTTTGTATTTGTTGGTTGAAGGTGAGTGTAGAGTCTTTAAAACGGTGGAAAGCGGAAAGAATTTTTTGATCAGCCATTACGGAGAGATTAGCGTAATTGGCGAGGTTGAACTGTTTGAAGGCAAAGACTATCAAAGCACGGTACAGATGCTGACTAAAGGGATTTGCTTTCTCTTGAAATTACCAGAAAGGCGTAATGCGATTATGCAGGATTTGCCCCTTATGCGTTTTATTGCCCAACAGCTATGCGCTAAAGTTGAAAGAAGTGATCGAAACACTTCCGTTACGGTCAGCTATACCCTGAAAGAGCGTTTATCCAGCTATATTCTTTACGCGCAAGATGAAGGTGTTTTCAAAAGCAATTATACGCATTTGGCCAATCATCTAGGGTGCAGTCATCGGCATTTGCTGCGTACTTTGAAAGCTTTTTGCCAAGCGGGGATTCTTCAAAAGGAAGACAAGGGTTACCGTGTGTTGCAGATTCAAAAGCTTGAAGAGATGGCTGGTGATGAATTTTATGTTAGCAAGGTGAAGATTTAAAATGCTTGCGATGTTGATAAATTACCATTTGTTACTTATAATGGTAATATAAGCACTGTGCGGATATTACGATGGTAGAAACAGTATAAGAAAGGACAAAAGAATGGATCGCCAAAAATTTTCAGGAAAATGGATGGAAGATTTAAATCGTATTAAAAAGCTGATCAATCAAAAATTAGAAAAGGTGGAACGGCTTATTGTAGCGATTGATGGAAACTGCGGATCGGGAAAAACGACGCTGGCTGACGCGCTTGCAGACCAGTTTGATTGCAATGTGATTCGTATGGATGACTTTTTCTTACCGCCAGAATTACGTACGAAAGACCGTCTTTTAGAAGCGGGTGGAAATGTACACTATGAACGATTTGTAGAAGAGGTAATCATGCCTTTGAGTCAAGATGAGAGCTTTGATTATCGCGTATTCAGCTGCCATAAGATGGACTATATAGGCTCATCAAAAGTAGAGAAAAAGTCATTGACCATTGTTGAGGGGGCCTACAGTATGCGACCTGAGTTTCGCGTCGCATATGATTTGAATGTTTTTGTCACATGTGATCGTGAAGAGCAATATGCACGAATCTTGAAGCGAAACGGAGAACGAGGGCTAAAAATGTTTCAAGAGCGATGGATTCCTATGGAAGACCGATATTTTCAAGCATATGACGTGAAGGCTTTATGTGATATCGTATTGGATACTTCGAAAGAGGAAAATGAAGGGTAGATGATCAAAGGCTTGACAGCTTCTAGGAAATCGTTTATTCTTGATTTAGGACGAGAGTCGAAGAGCTGTCCATACTGCCTGCAGGGGTAGTATGGACTTTTTTTGTACGCAAAAGGAGATCATGATGCTGACACCGGATCAATTAAAACAGAAATTTGTGAAACAATCTGTGGTGCCTTCGGCGCGTACCATGGAGGAGCTAGAGAACATCATAGAAAAATCGGATCACGAAATGATCATGGTGAAATTTGGTGATGTGAATACTTTGCCGGGAATTCTCGATTTCATTAAGAAGAATCACAGAAAGGTTTTGTTGCATCATGATTCTTTAAGGGGACTTGCAAGAGATTATCAAGGCTTGGAGTATTTGGCCAATCTAGGGGTTCAGTATCTGATTACAACAAAGCCGCAAATGGTGAAATCCATTCGAAAGCTGGGTATGCATCCCCTCTTGTGTTTGTTCTTGATTGACTCGGATGCATTAAGAACCGGGCTAAAGTCCATTGCAGAAACCAGTCCTGAAGTAGTGATAGTGATGCCGTCAAGCGTTCCGAAAAAAGCGGTCTTGGAAATCAAGAAAAAGGCAAGGGTTCCGGTGATCGGAGGTGGAATGGCTTTCGACGAATATGCTTTACAAATGGGGCGAAGAAATGGCTTTCATGCCATTGTAGCAAGTCAAGAAAATTTATGGAAACGATAGGGGAAGCGAGAGTCTAAGAGCTGCTGAACCACTCCAAAGGGGGTGGTTTGCGCAGCTCTTTTTTTGTTGGGAGGTGAATAAGAAAAACGCCGACTATCGTGGATAAAGGAAAAATGGGAGGGAAGAAAATGGAGTTAACAGGAATTTTAATGGCATTTTGCGGAGGTGTTTTTGGGGCATCGATTGGTGCTTTGGCATCTTTTATCTTTGTGGGTTTTTCGGGTCTTGTAGGCATAGGCGTTGCCATGGCGGGCGGCAGTTTTAATTTTCTAAACATGGTGACATTCGGAAGTGTTTTTGGACCACATATCGCATTGATTGGTGGTGTGGCAGCCGGGGCTTATGCAAGAAAGCGAGGCTACATAGAAAGTGGAAAGGATATCACCTTGCCCATGCTTAGCTTGAAAAAATCGGATGTCTTGCTTGTCGCTGGTATTTTCGGCGTGATTGGATATGTGATGAATGCGCTTGTAGCAGGTGCCTTGCCAGGCCAGATTGACAGCGTTGGTGCTACAGTTTTTGGGGCAGCCATGATTGCAAAAGTAGCATTCGGTGATTTGGGCTTGCGAGAAGTGTTTGGGATTGTGCCGGAAGAGGTAAAAGCGCTGGGTGGCAGATTTTCTGAAAATGCGCCATCTTGGGTTCCTTATATGGTACGTCCATTTGAAAAGCTGCTAATCGGTTTTGCCGCTGGCGGGTTATCTGCTTATGTCACAGTATCATTTCTTCAGATTGAAGGTTTGGAGTCGAGTGCGGTATTTGTAGGTTTTCTGCTATCAGCAGCCAGCTTGATTTTCTTGCAGATGGGATTTCCGATTCCAGTCACCCACCATATTACCGTTTGCGCGTCTTATGCAGCTGTAGCAAGTGGAGGAAACTTGTATTGGGGGATAGTCTTTGGCGTTGCAGCCGCATTCTTGGGTGATTTTGCAAGCCGACTGTTCTATAACTATGGGGATACGCATATTGATCCTCCGGCAACCGCTATTATGGTACTCTCCTATTTGGCCATGGGAATTTTGCCAAACTTTGCTTTCTATCAATCGGGGAATACTGTACCGCTGGTTATTCTAGGATTGGGGTTTTTTCCATATAGTGTAATTCGTACATTTAGGGGTAACAAAGCAAAGGGTAAACAAATAATTCAAGCCTAAGGAGGGTTAAAATGAAGAATGTATTAATTTTTGGTGATTCTAACACATGGGGTTGGAAACCAGAAAACACATTGGCCAGTATTGAACGTTATGCGGACGATGAACGCTGGGCTGGAGTCATGCAGGCTATTTTGGGAGCAGATTACAAGGTCATCCCGGAAGGATTGAATGGACGGACAACAGTCTGGGATGATCCGATTGAAGAGTTTCGCTGCGGCAAGCATCATTTGATTCCCTTATTGGATACGCATGATCCCTTGGATCTCGTGATTATCTTTATCGGTACCAATGATTTCAAATCTCGGTATTCATTGACTGCGGAAGATGTGGCTTTTGGTGTGAATCAGCTGATTGTGAAAACCATGGATCATGTATCTTGTTTCCGGAATGGAGAGCCCAAGGTGCTCTTGATTACACCGCCGCCAACGGGGCCATTGAAGCCTGGCAGCGTGTTTGAGTACATGTTCAAGGGTTCAGAGGAAACTTCAAAGTATTTGGCGAAACATTATGCGACTGTTGCCGGATGGTATGGCATTCCAGTAATCGATGCAGGGCAATACATAGCCAGCAGTCAAATCGATGGGATTCATTTGGACCTGGATGCACATCAAAAGCTGGGACAAGTGGTAGCGGAGGAAGTAAAACAAATTTTAGGCTAGTATGGAAGTGACGACATGAAGGATAGATTATATTTTAATGGAAAGGTAACATGTATTCGACCTATGGATTTGGTTTGTGAGGCCATGCTTACGCGAGGAGATCGAATTGTTGCTGTTGGGGACCGCAATGCGCTTCAAGCGCTTGCGGCCCCAGGTGTTGAATTCATTGACTTGGCTGGGCGCCAGGTATTGCCGGGCTTTATCGATACGCATGCGCATTTTTTAGACACAGGTTTTAGCCAAACAAAACTGAACTTGGGAGCGGTGCAGACGATTAAAGAACTTCTTGAAAAGTTATCTGAATCTGTGAAGGAAAAGGGGGAGTGGATTTTTGCAGTAAATCTGGATGAAAATCGACTTCTAGAAGGAAGGTTGCCTACTTTGGCTGAGTTGGACCAAGCGATTCCTGATAATCCTGTATATATCAATCATCGGTCCTATCATAGCAGCCTAGTTAACTCTTGTGCCCTTTCTTTAGCCGGGATGATCAAACAGACAGACGATAACAAGAATTGTGCCTATTTAAGTGGTAGAGAGAACACGGAATTTAAAGCGTGGATTGCAAAGCGCACGCAAGATTCTGATTTGATCAAAGCGATGGAAGCGGCTAGCAAGCAAGCGGGGAGAAAAGGATTGACGACGGTGCATTGCATAGAAGGTGGCGATTATTGGGGAGATGCTTATGCGGAGTTTATTCATAAGCACCAGCCAGAATCCATTGATTTGATCTTGTTTTACAATACCGACAACATTCAAAAAATTGAAAGGCTTGGTTTGCCAAGAATGGGTGGAGATCTATTTTTGGATGGCTCTGTTTCCGGACGAACGGCTTCGTTCTTGAATCCGTATGTAGATAAATCGGTGCATGGGGATCTGTATATGACGGATCAAGAGCTAGAGACGCTGATTGAAAAGGCGCACAAGGCTGGTGTTCAAATCAGTTTTCATGTGATTGGAGACCGGGCCATTGAACAAGCCCTGCGGGTCTTTGATCGAGTTTTAATCCAATATCCTAGTCGAGATCATAGACATCGGATTGAGCATTTTGGATTTCCGTCGGATGATCAGATCCAAAAAGCGGCAGAGTTGGGATTGGCAATTGCAACACAACCAGCCTTTGTTTATTTGAAGGGGGAGAATTATCGGATTCGGCTAGGCGAGGGTCGAGTGAAGAGTGCGTATCCCCTTAGAAAGTTGATCGATGCAGGATTGCGTGTTGGTGGAGGATCCGACAGTTTGGTTACACCTATGGACCCTTTGCTGGGTATTCACGCCGCAGTAAATGCCCCTTATGATACGCAGCGATTAACTCGGAGTGAGGCTGTTGAACTCTATACGATACGTGCAGCTGAATTGGCCTTTGAAGAAGGTCGGAAAGGATCTTTGGAGGCTGGGAAGTTGGCGGATTTTGTGGTTTTGGAGCAGGATATTTTTCAAGTGCCTGCATTGGAAATTAAGGATGTTGAAGTGGCGATGACGGTCCATCACGGACAATGTGTATATCAAAGAAATAAGGAGGAGCAAGATGGAAAAGGTTGTTTTGGGGATTGATCAGGGGACAACAGGAAGCAAGGCAATATTCTTTGACAAAAAATCGAATATCATTGCGCAAGCATATTCTGAGTTTGAGCAGCATTATCCTCAACCAGGATGGGTTGAACATGATCCAACAGAGATTTTGAATGTAACCATGAAAGTGATCACAGAAGCCATGGAAAGTGAGCAAATTACAGTTGAACAGATCGATTCCATTGGCATAACCAACCAAAGGGAAACAACAGTATTCTGGGATAAGCTATCAGGAGAGCCTGTAGGACGGGCGATTGTTTGGCAGGATCGTCGCTCTTTGGGTGTAGTTGAAGACTTGTTGGCCATGGATCCCGAGGTGGGAGCAAGAACGGGGGCGCCAATTGTGCCCAACCTATCTTCCTCAAAGATCAAGTGGCTTCTTGATCATGACGATCGCATTCGAAAAGGTGTTGAAGAAGGTCGATTGCTATATGGGACGATTGATACTTGGTTGATTTGGAAATGGAGCAAGGGAGCTGCTCATGTTTCCGATACATCGAACTATTCAGTAACAGCATTGCTCAATGCGACAACCTTGGATTATGATGAGCGGGTATTGGATGAGTTGAAAATTCCGAAATCAATACTGCCAAAAGTCGTACCTTCATCTGGCATTGTAGCCTATACCGACGAAGAAATTTTTGGCGCACGGATTCCGATTGCCGGTATTGCCGGTGATCAGCAAGCGGCGACATTTGGTCAGGCTTGCGTACGGGAAGGAATGGCTAAGAATACATATGGAACTGGTTCATTTATGCTGATGAATACAGGTGTGGATTATAATCCGCCACAGTCGGGATTGTTTTCACCTGTACTTTGGACCATTGGAGAAGAGACATCCTACGCATTTGAAGGAATGGCGGACGTGTCCGGTGCGGTTGTTCAATGGTTGCGCGATGAATTGGACATTATTGAAAAAACGGAAGAAGTTACAGAGCTGGCAACCAGTGTGGAAGACAATGGCGGCGTTTATTTTGTTCCAGCCTTCGTTGGACTGGGGTCACCGCATTTTGACTCCTATGCGCGAGGTACCATTATAGGCATTACCCGAGGAACCAACAAAGCGCATATTGCACGGGCGGCATTGGAGTCCATGGCATATCAAGTGCGTGATGCATTAAAGATTATGGAGAATTCTGCTGGCAAAAAGCTAGATATTCTTCGCGTTGACGGAGGCGGATCCAAGAATGATTTTTTGATGCAGTTCCAAGCTGATATTTTGGGGATTCCGGTAGAACGACCAATCATCACAGAAACCACATGTTTGGGTGCCGCCTACTTGGCTGGTCTTGCAACGGGCTACTGGACATCTCTTGAAGAAGTTGAAGAAAACTGGCAATTGGATAAACGTTTTGAACCGCAACTTTCAGATGATAAGCGGCAGGAATTGTGCAATATGTGGGAACGTGCGGTAGGACGATCTTCCGGTTGGCTGAAGATGGAGTAATTCATTGAATTGAATTTTCTATCATAGAGAAACCAGGCTGCGTGTCAGCCTGGTTCTTTTCGTGAAAGGCATTAATCTGGTGGAAAAATTCAATAATGGTAGATTTTATGGATTTCGTAATTCGTTGGAAAATATACATATATAAGTTTATAAAGGTAAAAATTATAAATAAATTTGATTTAAATGTTGTAAAAATGTTAAATAATGAAGAGGATAGGTTTTGCATATGGTTACCGGGTACATAATTTATGACAGAAACAAGAAATCACTTTTAGGTATGCATCGTTGCTTCTGGTAATAAGTATTGCATACCAGTAGCGAAGAGAAGAGAAGAAAACAGGAAGCTTTTCAAAGAGAAGCTTCCTGTTTTATATGAGAGGTTGATTATGCTGAAAGAAGCGACCGGATTTCAGAGTCAACTTCTTTTTTCGTTTTTTTATGAATCAGTGACAGGATTCTTTCTTCAGCCTGCTGATAGCGGGAAAAGATCTCTTCTGAGGTTTTCGGATTTCCATACACCTTCCAGCTCAGTGTTTTCACGTGCTTGAGGGAAGGATGCCCGATAAAGCCCATTACATCTTTCAGTGGATAGCCAAAGAACAAACCGTATTCATCTGGGATGCGGTTTTTCTTTAGACTGTCAGCGAGGAATTCCATATAATCAACTGTGTTTAAATTGGCAGCATAGCCTCGTGATATTAGGAACTTACGATTTCGGTGATCTGAGAGTACTCGTTCGGCGGCGGGAACATGATAGACGATTGCTTTGATAGAACGGTTTTCACTTAATACCGTGCGCAATTTTATTTTCGGATGCGCGTTGAAGAGTTGCGTCAAATCATTTAATGCCTGCTTAAGGAATGGAAAATTCTCGTTGAAGCAAAAAATATGAAGCGGTTTTTCGCCAAGCAGGGTAGGTGCCAGCCGAACAAGTAAATTCAATTCGCGATATCGGTTATAATCTTTCATGCATTCAGCATAGTTGCAAGCTTTCAGCATTGGTTCACCTCGTTTTTGATTAATAAACACATTCTGATAATGAGAATCATTATCAACAACAATGCTATCATGCTTTTGGATCTGTGTAAAGGGGAACTTTCGACTTTTTATCAACATTGGGCTGAATGTTTAGCTGTTTTAAGAAAGGATTAGCTGGGAATCAGTGATTGCAAGCACTTCATCATTTTGTTGACTTTCGCACAAATGTTTAGAAGGATGAATTTTGTTCAAAATAATCCGTGCAGGTTCTAAAAAAATGTTGTAGTATGGAGTAGGATAAGTAAACAAATAGATGAATCAGGAGGGGTTAAAATGAGAAAAAATATTATAATTGACTGTGATCCGGGACATGACGATATGATGGCCATTTTATTGGCTTTGGGTAATCCTGACTTCTTTAATGTATTGGGTGTAACAACGGTTGCAGGCAATCAGACTTTGGAAAAAGTAACATTGAACCTAAGACGAATTTATACCTACTTGGGGATGAGCACACCAGCTGCTAGTGGTGCGGCAAAGCCGATTGCACGTGAATTGGTGCTTGGTGATGCGGTACATGGGGAAACAGGTCTTGACGGATGGGATTTCCCTGAGCCGACTTTTGAGTTGGATTCAACCAATGCCGTTACCTTTATGTATGACAAGATTATGAATTGTGATGGCATGGTGACATTGGTGCCTGTGGGACCATTGACTAATATTGGACTTTTGCTGGCAACTTTCCCAGAAGTAAAAGAGAAAATTGAAGCAATCTCCATTATGGGTGGATCGATTTATGCCGGCAATATGACACCAAATGCGGAATTTAATATTATGGTGGATCCGGAAGCTGCATGGATTGTTTTCAATTCAGGTATTCCAGTGATTATGAGCGGTTTGGAAGTTACTCATGCGGGTGGCATTACGCATGATGAAATCGAATCCTTGCGCCAACGAGATGGTCGCGTTTCTAAAATGTGCGGTGACCTTTTGAAATTCTACGTTAGCTATCATGATCGTGAAGGATATGCGTCATTCCCTTTGCATGATGTTTGCGCGGTCATGTATTTACTGAAGCCGGAAATTTTCACGTATCAAGATCTTCAGGTGGAAATCGACTGCAATGATGGTCCGACTTTGGGACGAACTGCCGCAGACCTTCGGGAATGGATGCGATACGAAAACCCAAATACTCGCGTATTGTTGGATGTAGATCGAGAGAAATTTATTGACGTATTATTTGAAGCAGTTTACGCGCTGGACGAAATGTGCGCCAAGTAGTGAAGAAAGAGGGAATAGAGTATGAATAGCAACATGAGTCGACGGGTGATTGTCTATATCATCGGATTGTTTTTATACACCTTGGGAATTGCTTTGACGGTAAAAACGGATTTGGGTATCGCGCCCATCAGCACCTTTCCCTATGCATTGTCTTTTATAACACCTTTCAGTTTTGGTGTAACAACATTCTTTTTGACAATTACCTATATTCTAATTCAGATCGTTTTGCTGGGAAAAGAATTTGAAAAGCGCCAATACTTCCAAGTCGTTGTGGGGATCTTATTTAGTACCTTTATCGATTTCTCCATGATCTTGGTGAGAAATGTTCATCCAGAGACTTATATCAGCCGAATGGCCTTATTGCTTGCCGGTTCATTTGTACTGGCAGTTGGTATTGTTTTGTCGGTTGTACCGGATGTGATCACACCTCCGGCGGAAGGTGCCATAGGTGCCATTGCAAAGCGCTTTAACAAAAACTTTGGCAATGTAAAGATTGCCTTTGATTCAACTATTGTAGTTTTGGCGATTGCCGTGTCTATGATTTTTATCGGACATTTAGTTGGATTTAAGGAAGGAACAATCATTTCTGTGCCAGTAACGGGCTTCTTCGTTAAATGGTTGATGAAGGGTTTCCAAGGGAAATTAGAAAAAATTTGTGGTATGTAGGAAGAACGGCTGCTGAAAAGCAGCTGTTTTTTTATACTTGTGGGGGACTTGGCTTGGGATTAGAATAAAAGTAGAATAGGATTGTTGAGAGGATCAATTATATGAAGAAAGAACTCGTCATTCAAGTGGAATACCGGCGGAGAAAAAGTTTCGAGTTGAAGTGGATGAATCCTTATAAACTCCGGGTCCGTGTACCCGTTGGCACCACAAGAAAAATGATTGACCAACTGGTTCAGGACAAGACAGATTGGATTGTCCGTTCACGACAGCGCATGATGGAACGCGAGAATCAACTAGAGAAGAATTATCTGCAAGCCAGTACGATTCAATACACTGGCGAAAGCATTCCCTTTCGATGGGAAGAAAAAGCACATCCATTTAAGTTGATTATGGGGCCAGAGGAGTATGTATTGGTCGGCAGAGGGACGCCGCAGGAAGCTCAGCAACTTGTTGAGGCCTCTTATCGGGACCGCGCCCGAATGATTTTCCAAGCGAGGTCAGCACACGTTGCAAACCGTCTGGGCGTTGAAGTGAATCAAATTCGAATTAAATCGCAGAAAACCCGTTGGGGAAGCTGCTCCAGCAAGGGTAATCTGAATTTTAACTGGCATGCAATTGTTGCACCACCGGAAGTGATTGATTATTTGGTCATTCATGAATGCTGTCATCTCGTTCATATGAATCATTCCAAGGCGTTTTGGGAATTGGTTGAAACCCTTTGTCCCAATTATCGAGTATATAGAGAATGGTTGAAAAGTCATGATACACAGATATTGCCCTAGCGAAAGTGGGGCAATTTTTTATTGGAAAAGTTTGCAAGAGTTGAATAGGCTATTCGGAGTATTCATTGTGGTATAATTGACTTGGAAAAAACTGTTATTCAAATAAGCATAGAATAGATGGGATAAGCTTCGATATGGATAGTCAGGAGGAAAAGATGAAATCGAAATTGTCTTGGGTATTGATTGGAATCATGATTATTGGCTTGCTTGGCGGATGTGCACAACAAGAAGTGGATAAGCCTCCTACAGGTGAGGAACAGGTGGAACTTGAAGAGCCTGTTCAAAAGGAAGTTATTGAGGAAGCTGAGGAAATAGAACCAGAGCAAGAAGTGGTCACCGATGAAGATTTTGTTTTCGATAACGAGTGGATGTGGAATCGGTATATGTATGACACCATCACCTCTATTGGAAATGCACAACGATTTGATGCGGATCATTTGACGGAAATTGATGAATTGATCGAATATGTGTGGTATCGGTATTGTTCTGAATTTGAGTCTGTTGAAGCAATGGGATTTGAGCATTCTACGGATATCACTTCCTATTACCTGTTTCCGAGGGAACTTGCCTTTAAGGAAGCGGAGAAGGTTTTCGCTTTCGATATCACGAAGGCGAATTTGGAAGATTCCTATGTGTATCTAGAGGAGTTTGATGCCTTTCAGATGCATTATGTAGGTCCGCGTGAAGACTGGGAAGTAAGCGGAAATAATCCCTGGGCGATATATTATGAAGGTGTGGAACCGCTTAAAGGCGGTCGATATGTCGTGCGCATGGTTTCTTATGAAGATCGGGAAGCGGGTATTATCGAAAGGGAGAATGTGTATACATTACGATTGGGAGAAGACGGCACATTCCTTTTTGAATCAGGTGAGTGGAGAATGCCTTATTATCCTTTGTCTGATTTTAGTGATCTAATCATTCCACTGGATACTTGGAAAGACAAGGTGAATGAATATGCTCGCATGATCGGGGAAAGTGACCAAGAGATCTTCTTTTTGGAGCAAGATGAAGATATTCAAATTATGCGGGTGTCGAAATCGGATCTGACGCAAATCAAACCAACAAAGATTCTGTTGAATCCGGAAGAATGGTTGGTACAAATTCGTCAGGCAAAAGACAATCGTTTCTTTGTGTGTACCTCGAATTATGTTCGCGTTTACGACGAATTGTGGCAAGAGATAGAACGGGTTTCCTTGCCGGAAAGTTTTACCGAAAAAATATATGCAGAAACCACTTGGGATGATTTTACCTTAACTTCGATCTTTACCGGTTACGATATAACAGATGATTTGAAACGAATCATTTATGGTGATGAAGAAGGATTGAAATGGTTTGAACTTGGGTCTGAAAATCCAGAAATCACTCTGCTTGAGAAGAGTGAAGCATATCCTGATGACAATCTGGCACCATTGTCCGTTTATCTAGGACCTCGTTGGGTGAATGGGGACAAAAAGATATTTGTGGTGCGATCCGGTTACGAAGGAAATCGAGGGATTGCGCTTTATGACTTCTCAATAGGCAAGATGAATCGCTATAATCATGGATGGAATATTTGGCATACTCAGATTCAGCCGGATAAAGGCGTGATTATGCCCAATGAATTTGATTATAATGTGGAGACTGGTCAGGGTCGCACTTTGCATTATTATTTGGATTTTGAAACCGGAGATCGAATGGAATTTGCCTTTGATCGCATGGGGGCAGAAGATATGCCGGATGGTGGTGAAACTTATTATGGTGAAAACCATTTGGCATTGCTGCTCAAGGACTATTCGTTTGATCCTATGGTTACTTATATACAGCGTGTTGATCCAGAAACTTGGCAAGTGATTGACGAGGTGGCAGTCAAAGCATTAAGGCTTCGAATTTTAGGGATGGACCGAGACGGGAATGTTTATATCCATTATTTCTACAACCAGGAAAGCAGAGGCTTTGGTGTACTTCCAGCAATTGATTGATGAAGAAATAGACATGTCACAAATTGTGATGGTAAGATAAAGAGCAATAGGAAAAAGGAGGCGGTTGCATGTCTCATATCACAACAAGGATAGAAAATTTGTCGATGGAGGAGCAATCCCATCATCATGCTTACGGGCAATACGTCGTCAGCCTTACGGGAAGCATTCAGATCCAATGCATGGGTCGTGAATTGCTGGTGGATGAAAATAATTTTGTGTATATTCCATCTGGCATGGAGCATACCTTTCGCAGCTTGGAGCAAAATGAAGCCTTGATTATCAATGTGCCTTTAAATATGGTGCCGAAGCGGGATATGGAAGTCATGGAGGAGTTTTCGATTATTCCCATTGATGAAAAGTTGTCTATGATTTTGAAACTGATCCGAATGGAAATGGAAGAGGTTGCGGATTCTACCTCCATTGAGTATTTGTATATGTTTATGTACGACACGCTCAGGAGAACCAAACGGTCGAAATCCATTGAATACATTACCAGCCATTTCGATCAAGAGATTAAGGTGGCGCAACTGGCTGCTATTGAGCATTACAACGAGAATTATTATCGGGCGTGGTTTAAGCGACAAACGGGAATGACACCCAAGGAATATATTGTGAAGCTACGCATGGAAAAAGCTAAAATTCTTTTGATTACAACCAAGTACGGTATTTCAAAGATTGCAAATCAGGTGGGATACAATCAAAATTCATCCTTTACAAGAGTCTTTAAAGAGTATGAAAAATGCGCACCGCTTGAGTTTCGCAAGCAAAATCAATAGCTATAAAAATGATATGTGAAGACGCCGATTTCGGCGTCTTTTTCATTCTGTGATTTGGCTAAAAAAATTGTGCGAAATCGGATAGAAAAGAAACAATGAATTTTCTATGATGGTAGCGTAGAGAAATGGTTATACAAGCATGTATAAACTAGATAAATTCAAATTTTCTTTGGAGGAAACCGATGGAACATGTAAATCGAGTCGGCAAAGTTCAAACGGAAGAAAAAGCACCTTCGTTGACCAAGCGACAAGCGCGTGAGATTCGCCATAGTTTGATATTTATTGGAACTTCAGTCGGGATCATTGCCTACGCTTCCTCTGTAATGGGGGTATCGAATTTTGTATCCACCTTGATGGAAACAGCCTACAGGCTTTTAATGGAGACGGCATTGTATATTTTGGCGATTGCAGTATTCATGGGAGCTGTTGGCAATTTGCTATCCGAATTTCATGTCGTCTGGCTCTTGAACAAGATTTTATCGCCTTTGATGCGTCCTATTTATAATCTGCCAGGAGCGGCGTTTGTGGGGGTTACGACAACCTACTTGTCGGACAATCCTGCCATTATTGCTTTGGCCAATGACAAAAACTTCTTAAAACATTTTAAGCGGCATGAAGTGCCGAGTTTGTGCAATTTGGGAACTTCATTTGGCATGGGTTTGATATTAACCACTTTTATGATGGGTCTGGGATTTTTCCGGGAAGCCTTGATTGGTAATCTAGGCGCCATTTTGGGAAGTGTAGTCAGCGTTCGCATGATGACCTATCTGGTCAAGCGGTCAGGGTATTTCAGTCAGTTTCCACCTGAGCGTGAGATGCGTGATACTGGGGAATCCTCATCGGGATTTGAGAATACAGATTCTTTCTTTATTCGCTTTATGACTTCCATGCTTGAGGGTGGAAAGAATGGATTAAAGATGGGTGTTGCCATTATTCCTGGATTGGTTTTTGTCTGTACATTTATTATGATTATGACCTTTGGTCCTCAGGATCCTAGCCTGGGTTATCAGGGTTTGGCATATGAAGGCACACGATTGCTGCCCAAATTGGGTTCGCTAATCAGTCCGATTCTCACACCCTTATTTGGTTTTACATCCGCCGAGGCCATTGCTTTTCCAGTCACTTCTCTTGGCGCGGTTGGCGCAGCCATTAGTTTGGTGCCATCATTTTTAGAGAAAGGCTTGATTGCAGGCAATGATATTGCTGTATTTACAGCCATGGGCATGTGCTGGAGCGGTTACTTGTCTACCCATGTGGGCATGATGGATGCCTTGGGGCATCGAAAACTCATATCTTCTGCCTTGCTCAGCCATACTCTTGGGGGATTGGTTGCAGGAATTGCAGCACACTTTATTTATATGTTGATTGCTTAGACGTATTTTAGGACTCTTAGGAGTCCTTTTTCTATGGATCAGATCGACAATTTTAATGATTTGGCATATGCTATTGAGAGAAAGTGCAATGGAGGAGGAAACATGACAAAAGAACGGTTTATGAAACCGGCCGCAGCTGCCATAATAGAAAAGAAAGAAGTTGGGAAACGATATATACTTTTGCAAGATCGCGAAAAGGAAGATGCGAAAGAAGAATCGGGTTTGTGGGAGATTCCTGCAGGTAAGATCCGTGAGTATGAGAATATCTATGACTGTTTGCGGCGGGAAGTATGGGAAGAGACTGGGCTGACCGTTACAGAAATCCAAGGAGAAGCTGAGGCAGAGTGGCATGAGTCTCATGGCTATAAGGTATTGCAGTATACCCCGTTTGCCAGTACTCAGAATGTGAGTGAAGCCTATCCGATTATGGTGCAGGCATTTATTTGCAAAGCAGAAGGTGCTTTGGCAAAATCGACCAATGAAAGCCAGAATATCAGATGGGTCGAAGTTGATGAATTAAAGAGGCTGCTGGAAACTCAGTCAGATTGCTTCTTTCCTATGCAAGTGATTACCCTGAAAAAATATATTGGAAGAGCATGAAATGATCCTATCGATAGATAGGATCATTTTTTTGCCCGAAAAGCAGACGGTGATACATTTGCATGTTTCTTAAAGACACGGGTGAAATAATTTTGATGGTTGTAACCAACTGTAAAAGCAATTTCACTGATGGTCATATTGGTATCTCGCAATAACTCCTTACTCTTTGCGATCCGCAACTGATTGATATAGTTGGAGAAGGTGGTTTCCATTTCCTTGTGAAATAGCTTGGATAGATGGCCTTCACTGACATGGAGTTCTTTCGCCACGCTTTGCAAGGAGATATCCTGTAGATAGTTTTCCTCAATCAGCAACAGGGCCTTTTCAATCAACGGCGCATGTTGGCTTTCTGTGTGGGAGAACAGTTCATCAACAAAGAAGGTGATAGTCTCCTCTGTCCATAAAATCAATTCATTGACTGTAAAAAGATCGCTGATGGAGGAAATGAACTTGAAGTTCAAATCAAATACTGAATTCAATCCCAGTCCTTTATCAACAGCTGTTCTTGCAATGAGGGAATAAAACTCAAGAAGCCTTGCCTTTACGAGATCGAGATTACCGGATTCGATCAACAACAGCTCCTGAAGGACGCGACGCATGGCTTCAATGGCATCTTCCTTTCTGCAATGGAGGACTGCCTCTAAAACGGCGGACTTATTTTCTGATGAAAATCGAATGGGGCTGTTAGCTGCCTTGTGGTCGTAAAGGGTTTCGCCAATCCTGGCTTGACTTTTTTTCTCTTCCCTCAGTTTTTTATAGATGATTTCCTGGTCAAAAAGTCGGGTGATCGTAATATAGGTCAGTTTTGACAAGGCGTGAATTTCATGGGAAGTAAATGCACGCAATTCTTGAATGGTTTTTAATGCATTTGTCAGTACGGGAGCGGGATCTTGATGCAGTCGGATAAATTCTCCTGTAGTATGTTGCTCCAAAGCATGGAGTTGGATAGGACCGATTAATATGGTGCCGTAATCATGCAGGTCGTGAAGCAAACTAATTGCGATATGAATAAAACCGGAGGGGCAGGTGAAGATATAGGCCTCTCCCATTTTTTTTGCGATTCGTGAAGCGGTCTCAAAGCTCTGAAAGCAGAGGGATTCTTTATCTGAAAATATGGCGAGCGGGCTGCATAGGTGCTTATCCCCGAGAGAAAAGTATTTGAGTTGGCCTTCTGGATCCAGATAGCGGATCGGCAAGCCTGTAGGCAGGCTCAAGGCGTCGATATGCAGTTGAATGGCAGCCATTGGCAATTCATTATTATTCATAAATACCTCCAAAAAATGCTAATCGTTGATTGTGCAATGAGAAAATAACATGAAAAAAGTGTTGCGCTACTGGTCTAATTGCTTAAAGTATGACATAAAAATGCTAAAAAGAAAAGACTCAATGAGAGAAAAATGTTTTGTTAGGTCATATAATGAAGATGAGCTCAATCAAGAAATTGAAGGGTTGACGTTAATTTTAGTTGTTTATAAGGAGGATGAAGATGGGAAAGGATTTGTTGTTGCGTGTCTTGCGTCATGAAGAGGTGGAAAGACCTGCATGGGTGCCATTTGCCGGGGTGCATGCGGGAAAGTTAAAAGGATATACAGCCAAGCAAGTGTTGACGGATGAAGCGAAATTGACGGAAGCCTTGAAGGAAGTGCATCGCTTGTATCGGCCTGATGGCATGCCAGTCGTTTTTGATCTGCAAGTGGAAGCGGAGATTATAGGCTGCGATCTCTTATGGGCAGAAGACAATCCACCATCGATTGCCTCTCATCCTCTTAAGGATGAAAAGAAACTTCCGTGCGCATGCAAAATGCCGACTAAGGAAAGTGGACGTATCCCCATGATTTTGCGAACGATGGAAACCTTGAAGGAACAAGTTGGCAATGACACGGCTTTGTACGGATTAATTTGTGGACCATTTACATTGGCATCACACTTGCGGGGCAGCCAGATCTTTATGGACATGATTATGGATCCTGGCTATGTGAAGGAACTTTTGGGTTATTGTACTGAGGTCGCTATAAAGATGTCGTCGTATTACATCGAAGCTGGCATGGATGTAATCGCTGTTGTGGATCCATTGGTCAGCCAGGTATCTCCTGCGCATTTTACTTCGCTCTTGTCAGAATCATTTACAACAGTATTTGACTTCATTCGGGAAAAAGAAGCCTACTCTGCATTTTTTGTTTGTGGGAATGCGACCAATCAGCTGGATGTGATGTGTAAAACCAATCCTGATTCCATCTCGATTGACGAAAATGTTGTCATTCAAACGGCAAAGGCAACCATGGATGGATACAATATCGTAACCGGCGGCAATATTCCTTTGACTACAACAATGTTGTACGGAACCCAGATGGATAATATGAAATATGTGGTAGATCTGATTGATTCCATGGATCATAAGAATTTGATTGTAGCGCCAGGGTGCGATATGCCTTATGATGTACCGGTTGAAAATACCATTGCGGCAGCCCAAGCGGTTTTGCAAACGGAAGAATCTAGAGAGATGGTGGCGGGTTACGAAGCGGCTGAAGACGATTCGATTGAAGTTGACTTGCCAGAGTATCAGAACTTGAAGCATGTATTGATGGAAGTATTTACTTTGGATTCCGCAACCTGCGCGGCATGTACCTATATGATGAACACAGCTTTGCTGGCTAAGCCTAAGTTTGGTGATGCAGTTGAAGTGGTGGAATATAAATATACCAATCGAGAAGATATCGCACGCACCAAGAAAATGGGTGTAACTAATTTGCCGTCCATTTATATTAATGGAGAATTGAAGTGGTCATCGATTATTCCAAGTGAGAAGGAATTGTTTGAAACCATTGAGAAGGTACAGGCGGCAATGAATGCCTAGGGGGATTCAATGAAAATAATTTTATTGACAGGATTTTTAGGAGCGGGGAAAACCACGCTCCTTTCCCGCTTGTTGAATAGTGACATTACAGGCAAAGTTGGCGTTTTGGTCAATGAGTTTGGGGAAGTGGGGATTGATGGTCGTGTGGTCCATCATGCAGATGCCCAAATGATTGAATTGAACAAAGGCTCCATCTTTTGTGCCTGTTTGAAATCTAAATTTTATGAGGCTTTGGCACTTATGGAAGAGCAGAAGGTAGACTGGCTGTTTGTAGAAGCATCAGGTTTGGCAGACCCATCTACAATGGAGACCGCAATAAGATTCTTGAAAGAGCGGGGGCGAGAAGCAGACTATTATGGTGCGGTTTGTTTGGTGGATGCTGTCTATTTTCCTGCACAAGTAGAAGTGCTTCCTGTTTTGGAAAGACAGGTATGGTATAGTGATTTGATACTCTTGAATAAGACGGATTTGCAAACGGAAGAAGGATTGGTGAAAGTTGAAGAGAAATTGCTAGAAATTCAACCGACCAATCAAATTATGCGAACCCAATACTGCAATGTGGAAGTTGGTACCTTGCTGGGAAGTTTGGCTCATCAACGTAAGATGGTGAAGCCAAGCTTAAATACCCGGGATTCCAGAATGGTTACGCTTACCATTCGCGATCAAAAAATTTATTCTCTAAGCCATTGGAAGCAATTGATTGAATGGACTGTTCAAAGTTCATACCGATTGAAGGGATTTATCCGAGCGGTAGAAGGGGGATATTATGTTAGTGGCGTTGGGGGACATTTGCGATGGGAAATTGCAGACGATTGCAAAGAAACGGAACTGGTGGTGTTCTCTGCGATAGGTGTAGGCTTGATAAACACGGTTATGCGCCAAGCGAAGGGGCTGGATCTTGATTGTATTGTGATCCAATAACATGGAGGAAAAAATGAGTGAATTAATTCGAATAGAGCCAGATATCGAAATAAGTCGCGAGAAGATTTATAAGCGGATGAAAGTCAAAGATGAAATGCGGGTGGTCATGGATGGCTACTATGAAGTCTTATTGACACAAATGCGCGAGGCGGTTGACTTGGATGCTGTTGCGGTGATTGATGAAGAAACTCTTGCTTTAGACATTAGTGAGTTGGATGCCTGTAAAAAGAAAGCGGTTTGTTACGTGAATATTGGCAGTCGGGTGGTCAAGACCCTTCAGGATTATTTCTCTAAACGACAGTATATGCTTGGGTATCTGCTTAATGAAATGCTGGGAGAAACGATTATGCAGATTGCCGGCCAATTGCGCATGGCAGTGCGTGAGCAATTGGATCCAACAGAGAATATGACTGTTCGATACTCTCCGGGAGAGAAGGGCTTTCCCTTGAAAAATCAAGCAAAGCTCTTTGGTAAATTGCAGTCGAAAACGCAGATTCGCGGGAGCTTGAATGAGGCTTATATGATTGTGCCGGACAAGGCTATGCTTTTTGTCTATGGAATTGGAGATCATTTGCCAGAAAATAATGTGGATCATGTATGCACTAGATGCACAGGCAATCGATTGTGTCCCTATCGTACGGGCTATTGAGGTGGAAAAATGATTGAAGTGAAGCAAGGAAATCAGATAAGACAGATTAAACATAAGGACGAGGGCACCGTTTTGTCCTTTTTGCGGAATCATGGATATGTGATGACGGCAGTTTGCTCCGGCAATAAGACCTGTGGGAAATGCAGGGTGCGCATACTAAAGGGAGCACCGGAAGCAAGTGTGGAGGATCGGGAAAAATTAACCGACGCACAATTAAAAGCGGGGGATCGTCTTGCCTGCGCCCATAGGATTTGCGACGGCATGCGAATTGAGTTGGATGAGAAAAGAGACTATCAAGGGATATCTACTTTTTCACATGTAGAGTTGGACCGATCCGTATGGACGGGACCATCGGATGCTTATGGCATTGCCATTGATTTGGGAACCACCACGGTGGCGGTGGGATTGGTTTCGTTGGCAGAGGGGAAGCTTGCCCAGCTTACCACTTTTCTCAATCCTCAAAGTTCTTATGGCGCAGATGTGATTTCTAGAATTCAGTCATCAAAGCAAGTGGGCGTGCAAGTCCTTCAGCGCGCTATTCTAGAGCGGCTTGAAAAAGAAATCGAAAGCTTATGCAGCTTGCAGGGGATCGAGACGACTGCGTTGCGAAAAATCGCAATAGCCGGAAACACCACCATGCTCTATTTGCTGCAAGGCTTTGATCCTAGTGAATTGGCTGTGGCTCCTTTTACAGTGAGTCATTCCAGTTACAGGGAATATTCATCCGCAGGTCTGTTTGGATTTTCCTCTCCTGCCAAGGTGAGCTTGTTTCCGTGTTTGTCAGCCTATGTAGGAGGAGACATAATAGCGGGGATTTATGCATATGAAGCCATGTTAAGGGAAGATCAACCAGCCCTGTTGTTGGATTTGGGTACCAATGGAGAGATATCCCTGCTTGATGGCAATCAGATTGTATGTGCAGCTACAGCGGCTGGGCCGGCATTTGAAGGTGCAGGCATTCAGTGTGGTGTAGGTGGAATTCATGGTGCCATCTCAGAGGTTCGTTTTTCGAATCATGAGGTTGAAGTTAGAACCATTGGCGATAAAGAACCCATTGGGATTTGTGGCTCGGGTATTATCGACTTGGTTGCAGAGGGATTGCGGATTGGCCGGATCGATGGGACGGGGCGTATGGCAGATGGAAGTTTAAAAGTGGCTGAAGGTCAAGTGCCAATTGTATTTACCCAGAAAGATGTGCGGGAAGTTCAGTTGGCTAAAGCAGCAGTTGCCGCCGGAATTCGTGTGTTGTCCGATAAAAAGGAGTTGAAAATCGAGCAGGTTAAAAAGCTTTATGTGGCTGGAGGCTTTGGCCAACATTTAAACTTTGAACATGCGGAACGGATTGGATTGATTCCTCAAGGGATGGAGGAACGCACAATTGCCATAGGCAACGCCTCTTTTGCCGGGGCTTTCAAATCCTTGTTTGAAGAAAATTTGGAGGAAGCCTTAGAGCAGATTTGCTCCAATAGCACATATTTTGAACTTTCCAAAGAAAAAAGTTTCAATATGCTCTATGTGCAAGAAATGAATTTTAAAAAAAGTGAATAAAAATGTGACGGACAAAGAATGTGATCAAAAAAAGTGACGATACATGAAAAATGTTCGTCACTTTTTTTGATTTACTGTCCCTTTCCTTGATATGATAAAGACGAAGAGTTGAGATTTAGCGGTATTGGAAGTTAAAAATTGTGAATGGCATAAGACTTGCAATAGAAAGAGGTGGGAGAACAAGATGGAACTATTCGAAATGATATTGAAGGCAATTGAAAAAGAAAAGCATCATGCGCCTTATCAGGATCAGCAGCTGGCGGAATTGCTAAATTGTGACCGAACCAGTGTCACCAAAGCCAGAAAGCGATCGGGGATTGAAGATTCGCGAGCGCGGTTGAAACGGTATGCGGCATTGGAAGTCGAAAAGATTCTTGAGAAAGATGAAACGATTTCTGACCGAAAATTGATTCGGGCATTGCGGGATCAGGGATTTGAGGTCTCGCCATATATGATGAAGCAAATCCGGACAAGTATGGAAAGCAAACCGCTCAAATCTGATTTTGAGGTGACGCAATCTTCTGTCATATCAGACTCGAGTCTTGAATCGGCGGAAAGCGTTTATTCTGAGATTGTTGGCAGTTTGGGTAGTTTTAAAACCGTGATTCAGTCCTTGGAAGCGGCGGTTATGTATCCGCCAAAGGGATTGAATACCTTGATTACAGGGGAAAGTGGCGTTGGAAAGACCATGCTGGCAAGAAAAATGTACGAGTATGGGAGATTGGAAGGTCGATTTCCTGCTGACAGTGAATTCATCCAGTTTAACTGTGCGGACTATGCTGAAAATCCACAGTTGATTTTATCCATTCTTTTTGGCGTAAAAAAGGGCGCTTATACAGGCGCTTCGGATGATCGTGTTGGGTTGGTGGAGAAGGCCAAGAATGGTGTTCTTTTCTTGGACGAGGTGCACAGAATGCCGCCGGAAGGCCAAGAGATTTTGTTCAAAATCATTGATGAAGGCGTCTATCGTCGTTTGGGCGAAAGTGACCGTGAGCGCGAGATCAAGGTGTTTATTGTTGCGGCAACCACGGAAGAACCGACGGAGTGCCTCTTAGATACATTCCTGAGACGTTTCCCCATGATGGTCCATGTGCCTCCTTTGAAACAGCGTCCAGCTTCAGAACGATTGGAGTTGATTGAGCGATACTTGCATGTTCAGGCTCAGCAACTCAATAAGGATATTTGGTTGGATCATGACAGTGCTTTGGCATTTTTGCTCTACACGCCTAAAGGGAATGTGGGGAAGCTGTTCAATGAAATTCAGGTTTGTATCGCCAAAGCATATTTGAAGTCCATGCTTGAAAACAAAAAAGAGATACGGATTGGTTTTGATTTGCTGGACCAGAAGATCCAACGGAATCTGATGGATAAAACACCGGCATACCGGGAAGCCAATCGGATCATTCATTATCAGGGCTTGTCGATTCCAAAGGATGGCAACCTGGAAGGTTCTTTGTTTAATCTGCATAAAGAAGAAACCTTATACAAACTCACAGAAGAATTGTTTTTGGAAAGCCAGCAGACTGGCAAGTCTATAGAGGAAGCGCAAGCGGATATTGGTGAGAAAATCGAAGGCTTTATTCGAAAAAAAGTTAGCAAAACAATTCCGGTGGACAAGCAAAACATTATCAAGATTATTGGCACACAGTTGGCTTCAACGGTAGAGCGAGCGCTAGAACTGGCTTCACCGGTGATTCAACAGTATGATATGCAGCTTTTTTATTCCTTGGCCGTTCATATCAATGAGACCATTGAGCGGGTGAAGGCCGGCAAGGCGATTCAAAATCCAAAGCTGCAAACGATTGAAACCAAGCATGCGGATTTGTTTCAAGTAGCCATGCAAATGACCAATTTCATTACCCTTAGAACTGGGGTGGAGTTTCCAAAAGATGAAGCGGCTTTTATTGCCATGTATTTACTGGGTTATCTTGAAAAGGAAAAGGAGACGGGCCGGATCGGGATCTTGGTTCTTAATCATGGGGAGTATGGACAACCTATGGTTCAACTGGCTGGTGAACTAATGGGAGAAGCCAATATTTCCAATATCGCCATGAGGCTGGAAGACCAGCCCAGTGAAATTCTCCCGTTGGCAACGGAACGAGTCCGCGAGATGGATGAAGGAAAAGGGGTTCTGCTTTTTGTTGATATGGGCTCACTGAATGCCTTTGGATCCCTGATTGAGGAAAGCACAGGAATCGCTGTGAAGACCATTTCACGCTTCGACATCTTAATGCTGATGGAGGCTGTCCGCATGTGTCGCATGGCGGAGATGAGCTTGGATGACATTTATAATTATTTGATTTCCTCCGATCGCAATCATTTGCAGCGAGAAGCGCGAACAGAAAAAGAGACTTTGAAGAAACCGTTGATCCTAACGACCTGTATCACCGGCAAGGGGGCAGGGGTTTATTTGAAAGATTTGTTGGACCGGTCGCTTTTTGATCTTGCCATTGAAATTAAAGAGCTGGGCGTCTTTTCAGATATTGCCATGGAAGAACAGATTGAGCAGTTGTCCCAGAGATACACCATTCTTTGTATTGTAGGCACCATTAATCCCAAGGTGGCGCGGGTTCCATTTATAGGAATTGACGAAGTTGTGTCAGGTAAAGCGGTCGATGTGATTCGAACCCTTTACAAACGTCGATACGGCCAGCGGGACCAGCTTTTGCTGAATCCCAATCTGATTTTTCATGGGGCGGCCATCTCTTCAAAAGAATCCTGTATCGAGTTTCTTTGTCAGGAACTGGTAGGTCAAGGGGTGGTTACACCGTCCTACATCCAAGATGTGTATGCAAGAGAAGCAATGGGCCTTACCTGCCTCTTGGATGCTGATGAGAAAGGCATAGCCATTGTGCATACCGTCACCTCCAAAGAAATCCTTCGGGATGGCGTTAGCATTTTGCGAATGGCGAAACCGATTTTTTGGGATGTGATCGATGTAGATTTTGTCATCGTCATGGCGCTGACAGATCCGGAAAGTCCCATTCCATATCTTGTGAATCGGGAGATTGTAAGAAGTGAAAAAACCATGCGCAAAATTCGCGCATCGAAAACCAAGGATGAAATGTTAGATCATATACAAAAGGTGTTACAAGCGTAGGGAGGGAAGCAAAAGGAGGAATCATGCTACAAGATTTACGAGAAGAAGTTTTGGAAATTGGACATCAGATGAAGGCCTATGGATTGATTGCACAAGCGGGTGGAACGGTTTGTGCCAGGGATCCGGAATCGGGTTTGATTGCGATTACCGCCAGCGGAATGGAATACGAAAATATGACATGGAAAGATGTCATGATTATCGATGATGAAAAGAATGTTCTAGATGGGGACAAGAGGATTTCGGTTGCGACAGACATGTTTCTGAATATCTTCAAACGGCGTTCGGATGTGAATGCATTGGTTCATACCCATTCGCGATATGCGACAGCCTTTTCAACTGTCAACCAGCCCATCCCGGTGATTACGACTACCCAGGGCAACATCGTGGGCGGTCAAGTGCCGGTGGTAAAGACGGTACATGTCGGTCCATACGATCAGGCATTTTATGATGAAATTGCCGATACTTTAGGCGATGGATGGGCATGCAACTTGGCATCCCATGGACCTATTTGCGCAGGAAGAGACTTGGCGATGGCCTTGGATGTGGCGGTAACCATTGAGGTGACAGCCCATACGGCCTGGATTGCCAAATTCTTGGGTCAACCTTATGAATTAACGGACCAAGAAGTTGCGGGTTCGTTTCAATATTGCCAAACGGCAGTAGGACAAAAGTGAAAGGAGGTGAAAGAGTGGAAGAACGCAAATTGATTTTATGTGTATGTGGCGCGGGAATCAATACATCAATGAATGCAAAAATGACCATTACAGAACATCTTCGAGATGCGGGAATGACTGACGTGGAAGTGAAACATGCCATGATTGGTGACATTACGCCTTATCGCGGAAGAAAGAATATGGTGGTTGTTTGGATGACGCAAATTGACGAGTCCTTTGAAGCACCGGGCGTTCAGGGCATGGCGTACCTGATTGGATCAAAAAAGAAGAAAAAAGCATTGACAGAAGAAATTATTCAAAAAATGAAAGAAGCATGCGAAGTATAAAAAAACATCACAAGCAGTTTCGAGGCCACTTGTGATGTTTGAGGCTCAGACGCAAGGAACCCTTGCGAATGATTTACCATTTTATCAAGTAATCTTATAAAAATCAAATTTTACGGAGGAACGTATGATTTCAGCGATATTAGGAAGTTTGGGCGGACCAGTTCTAGTAGCAATTGTTATGTTTTTACTCGGTTTGATTTTCCAAGCCGGTTTATCAAAAAGCCTTCGAGGAGGACTGTACGCCGGGATTGGTCTGGCGGGTTTGTTTGTTGTCGTCAATGCGGTAACAGCTAGCTTGACACCTGCTATTCAGGCTTTTGCGGCAAGATTTGACACAACCTTGACTTTGACAGATGTTGGTTGGGGATCGGCAGGTATTGCCTTCTCATGGCCAGGCCTTGCGATGGTAATTGTAGGCGTAATGGTAGTTAATGCGGTTTTGGTTCTGCTGGGTGTTGTTAAGACCATGTGGACAGACATTTGGTCCTACTGGCATGGTCAAGTTGTTGGCGGTTTTGTTTGGTACATGTCCGGCAGTGTCGTTCTAGGTGTTGCGGCAGCCATTGTATTTTTGACATTGGGAAGTTTTATTGCCGACTATACGGCGAAGAAGTATCAAGAATTTAACGGCATGCCTGGTATTTCCGTACCATGTACAGTAAGTTTTGCCGGTATTTTTGCACAGCCAGTGAATGCTTTGATTGAAAGAATTCCAGGCATTAGAAACATTGATGCATCCCCAGAAAACATTCGAAAGCGCATGGGCATCTTTGGCGAATTGGGTGTTATGGGTGTTGTAATTGGTGTATTTATTGGATTGTTGGCAGGCTATGGTTATGCGGCAGTCTTGAATTTGGGCATTCAAGTTGGCGTTATGATGGTCTTCTTGCCAAAAACTGTTTCTGTTCTTTGTGAAGGGGTTATTCCGATTGCCAACTCAGTTACGGAATTTGTACAGGATCGATTTGAGGACAAGGAAGTTTACGTAGCGGTTGACTGCGCGGCATTGTTGGGTCATCCGTCTGTAATGGCATCTGCAGTTATTTTGTACCCAATTGCAGTTATTATGGGTGTTCTTCTTCCTGGAAACGGCATTATTCCAATCGCAAGTTTGGCGATTATCCCTTACTGGTGTGGTGCAATTGCACCATATTGCAAGGGCAATGTATTCCGCATTGTATTGACAACCATGTTGTGGATGATTCCAATTTTCTACATTGCAACAGCAATGGGCGATGTGCATACAGGTACCATGGCAGCTTTGGGACTTGGCGAAGCGGCAAGCTCAAGCTTTGACATGGGTGGCGATATTCTAGGATTCTTGGTTTACAAGATTTTTAGCATCTTTTAGGAGCGGTTAAGTCTGGCCTGATGGATTCGGGCCAGGCCTAGCAAGACATGTGAAAGGAGAATCTATGTCTATTCTTAACAAGAAGAATGTGCTTCTGGGTGTTCAAATCAACGATTACCAGGAAGCAATACGGATCCTTGGAAACCAGATGGTGGAAAACGGATATATTCAACCGGAGTACATTGACTCCGTAATTGAACGGGAAAAGCAGTATCCCACAGGACTACCTACAGACGGTGTTCATGTGGCGATTCCCCATGCGAATGCAGAATTTGTGAAGCGATCGGCAATTGGTGTAATGACCCTGTTAAAGCCAGTAACCTTTAGAAATATGGGAGACGCGACAGAGAATTTGGATGTTGAGATGGTCTTTCTATTGGCGAATGCGGATCAGTCGGATCAGCCGGAATCTTTGCAGCGTTTGATGCGGTGTTTCTCGGAGGAAGAGACATTGATGAAGATGAAAACAGCAGAAACATCGGATGAAATTGTTGCGGTTTTACAGGAATTTATGGGAGAGTAGGTAAAGTGATGAAGAAAGAAATGACGCCGCGAGAAAGAGTGGCAAAGACATTAAATTTTGAAGAGCCGGATCGCGTCCCAATTTGTATCGGATCCAGCGGCGCCAGTGTGAACGACGCGGTGTACTATCAGTTAAAAGAACATTTTCAAATTGAAGGAGACGTGGAGCCGTTTCGTAGCGGCCATGGAGATAATATCTATGATCCTCGTGTTTTTGATAAATTGGGCGGAGACTTCCGTCATGTATTTTTAAAATCAAGCCAAACCTATGAAGCGCCCGTAACAGAAGATGGCGGACGAATCAATGAGTGGGGCGTGAAAGTCATTCGGGTAGGCAAGTTTAACGAATGGATGAGCCATCCATTGAAGGACGCCACCATAGATGATTTGGATACCTATGCATGGCCAAAGCCCTATGAGGGGAATCGAGACCGCGATTTAAAGGCGGATATCGATTATTGGTACAATGAAACTGATTATGCCATTTCGACGCGATCGCCTTCCCGTGGATTTTGGGATTTAGGCATCCAATTGCGTGGATTTGATCAGTTTGCCATGGATATGATTTTGAATAAACCCTTTGTTCATAAGATGATGGAAAAAATTCTTGAGGTTTTAATCGCTTACTATGATGTATTGCTTTCAACAGTAGGTCCATATGTACAAATTGTTGAAACCCAGGATGACTTAGCCCATCAAACAGCACCATTTATGTCGCCGGAGGCTTATAAGGAGTTTATGATGCCTTATCGGAAAAGACTGAATGCTTTTATCAAGAGCAAAGCCCCACAGGCAAAAATTTATCAGCATTGCTGCGGCTCGGTTCGAAAATTGATTCCTTATATGATTGAGGCGGGTATTGAGGTATTGAATCCCATTCAGCCTTTGGCCAAGGAGATGGACACAGGAAAGTTAAAGCGTGATTTTGGTGACAAGGTCGTCTTCTTTGGTGGAATTGACCTGCAGGAACGTCTGGCTGGACCACCGGAAGTTGTCGATCAGGAAGTCAAGGAGAGAATCCGGGATTTGGCTCCAGGTGGCGGATACATCCTTTCACCGGCCAATGTCGTACAGCCGGATGTGCCGGTTGAAAACTTGATTCTTCTTTGTGAGTTGGCTCGGAAATACGGCCAATACCCACTGGATTTAGAAGCGTTGAAATAGGAGAGATTTCCGATGAAAAAAGTATTGTTGGTTGGCGGCCTGTGTGGAACGACTATGTTGCGTGCAGCAGCCATGATCGAAGAAAAGTGTTGGGAAAAAGACATCTCAGTAGATGTGAATATTCAAAATGTATGGGAATCACCCAATGTCAGAATGGAAGGCTTGGATGTGTTGATCCAAATGATGCCCCTATATACGGAGGCGCCTTGCATGCTGGTTAGCGGGAAACCCTTTATTTCTCACGTGCAGGAAAAGCAACTTTTGGCTTCGATTATTGATTACCTGGAAAAAGGGGGCGCAGCTCAATGATTTATGCAGATCATGCGGCAACGACACCATTGGACCCTCAGGTTTTTGAGGCCATGAAACCCTATTTTTGCGAGCAATACTTCAATCCATCTTCTCTTTATGTACAGGCGCAGGAAATTAGGAAGAAAATCAATTTAGCCCGGGCGCAAGTGGCAGATCTGATTGATGCACAAACAGCGGAAGTAATTTTTATGAGCGGTGGTACGGAAGCGGACAACGCGGCCGTTAAAGGAATTGCCTTTGCGTGCAAAGACAGAGGTCGTCATTTGATTAGCTCACAGATCGAACACCATGCGGTTTTAGAAAGTTTTCGCTTTCTTGAGTCTCAGGGATTTGAAGTAACCTATTTGCCGGTGGATGAGAATTTTCGTGTATCTCCTGAAGATTTTCGAAATGCGATCCGGCCGGATACGGTGATGGCTTCCATTATGATGGCCAACAATGAGACGGGAACCATACAGCCTATTTCGGAACTGGTGTCAATTGCAAAGGCCAATCAAATCATTTTTCATACAGATGCGGTACAGGCGATTACGACCTGTCCGATTTCTGTAAAAGAATTAGGCGTTGACGCCCTAACGTTATCCAGCCATAAGATTTATGGTCCAAAAGGTGCAGGAGCCTTGTATATCAAAGCAGATACACCGTGGATTTCTTGGATCACAGGCGGAGATCAGGAAAGTGGAATGCGGGGCGGTACGGAATCAGTTGCCAATTTGATTGGTTTTGGTCAGGCAGCAGCTCTTTTAAAAGGGCAACAGTCAGAATGGGAAAAACATGGCGAAAACTTGCGCCAGACATTTATTCAACAGTTGCGAGAAAGCCAAGTAGATTTCCGGGTGAACGAGGCGCCGGACTGCCGATTGGCCCATATCGTAAATGTCGGATTTAAGGACATGGAAGGAGAAACGGTATTGATGCACCTAATGCTAAGAGGGATTCTGGCTTCTTTGGGTGCGGCTTGCAACACTTCAACGGTGGAACCTTCATATGTACTTGAGGCTGGTAAGGTTGACCGTGCTTATATTAGGGGAAGTGTACGATTTTCATTTGGAAAAGATACAACAGAAGAGGAAGTGATTCACATCGCTTCTGAACTCGGTAAGATTATAGAATTGATTAAGAAAGTGGATCAAGAAGCAGGAGGCAATCAATGATTAATAAAGTAATTGAATCGCTGTCGATGAATAATCCAGAATTGGTGAAATCAACAGTGGAAGAAGCATTGCAAGCGGGACTGACTGCCAATCAAATTATCAATGATGGATTGGTTGTTGGCATGGACGCCATTGGCAAGCGGTTTAGGGATGGAGAGATTTTTGTTCCAGAGGTTTTGGTTTCAGCCATGGGTATGCAAATGGCCTTGGACCGTTTAAAGCCATTGTTGGAAGATGGTGAAAACGAATCAAAAGGTAAAGTGATTTTTGCAACCGTTCAGGGCGATATTCATGATATCGGAAAGAACTTGTGCTGCATTATGCTGGAAGGTGCCGGCTATGATGTGATTGACTTGGGCACCGATGTGAGCAAGGAATCCATTGTGGATGCAATTGAGAAGCATCAACCAGATGTTGTGGGATTGTCAGCACTCTTAACAACCACTATGACAGAAATGCCAGTGGTTGAAGCCTATTTGAATGAAAAGGGCGTTCGGGACAATATCAAGTTGATCTATGGTGGTGCACCGATTACCGATCAATGGGCCAAGGATCATGGAGCAGACGGATATAGCGAAGATGCGGCAGAATGTGTAGAGCTGATTGCGGCACTCGTCTCATAGAAGAAAAGCGATGCAGAATTCTGCATCGCTTTTTTAAAGGTTGCGATGTAATGTTTTTTTGACATTTTGTCAAAAAAGAATTACACTGTACATGAGGTGAGGAAGATGAGTATGCAAATGAAGCATGCAACGATTCGCATGATCCTTTGGCTAATGGTTTTCGTGTTTTTCTTGTCCATTTTTTTAACGGGCGATACCATTGAAAGCTGGGGAGACAATCGTACCAAGACCGTTGTGGTGGCAGCCTTGTTTATTGCTGGCTTTGGCGGCGATGCTATTTTAAGCATTGTCTATCGAAAACGGAAAGAACCGGTTACACGGGATGAACGGGATGATTGGATCCAGAAACAGGCCTTGTCAGGGGGCTTTATTGTAACCCTGGTCTATGTTTTTTTGATCACGATCAGTCTCTATACAAAATTTGAAACAAGTGGATTGGTGCCGGCGGCCTGGCTATGGTTTATTGCCTATAGTCTGATTTGTGTGGCTAATATTAGCGTCACGGCTTTTTCGGTGTATTTCTATCGAAAGGGCGGATTGTAATGGCAGAAAAGCTGAGGAATCGGGTACGACAGGTTAGGCGCGGTCAAACAGAATTGACTCAGGAGCAATTGGCAAAACGGGTAGGATGCACACGTCAGACCATTTTGGCCATGGAACAGGAAAAGTATAATCCCTCCTTGATTTTGGGATTGAAGATTGCCAAGGTGCTTCAGGTTCCTTTGGAAGAATTATTTTTTCTTGAAAGCTGACAGAATAGTGCTTGTGGCATATATTGGGTATCGAGTAAAATTGAATGGGGAAACATGGGATGAGCTCTTATCAGAAATGATAAGGGCTTTTTCTATTTTGGGAAATACAGTGAAAAGGGGTGAAGTGAATATTAAAGAAAAGCCTGCTTTAGGAGTGGGTAAAAGATGGTGAGATGGAGGAGTAGCATTGAAGAGAAAAAAGACAATGAAAGGAGTGCTTCAGTTATACATAGGCACACGAAGCCTGATTGCAGTCACAGTTGCGATTGTGGTGATGACGGTGGTTTACCAATTTGAGGTGCAACAATATGTCAATGCTTTTGCGAGCACAAGGACGGCCACGTTTGGGGAAGTGATGGCTCATAGCCAGCAAACCTTGAAAAACTATGCACGTTTGCATGGCCATTGGGACGAACTACTGGAACGTATTGAAAGGAATGATTTGGAATGGGTGCAAGAGAGTGCGACGGGCTACATGTTGGAAGATCAATCCTTCCATGTGGATTTTGCATATTTGTACGAAGAGACAACCGAGTTCGAAGACTGTGAAGGAATCAGACGAGAAGCCGTTTATTCATTGCTAGAGAATGCAAGTTACCAAATGGGCAGCCGTGATTTTCAGGAAGGGATCTACTCAATTGAAGGCGTATTATATCTGGTTAATGGAGTATATTTGTCTGATAATTCGGGGAGAGTTAATCGAGGTATTTATTTGTTGGGGAGAAAACTAGACGAGGTTTTTTTATCTGATATCAAAATGATGATGAATACCGAAATGATACGAAATATTTATCTGGAAGAGCAATGGCGAGAGCATACATATCCTAAACTTTTTGATACGGAATTTGAATTCAGTGTTCCGATTACGAATGAGCGTGAGACAACCGATTGGCATTTAAGATTTGTCTATGATGTGCAGTTGCTGAAAAATTTTTTCTATTATGGACAAGTGATGTTGGTTGGGCTAACCGTATATTTTGCCTTTTTGATTAACTATGAGTTGATTAAAAAGGCGGAGGGGGTATTGGATCGTTGCAGAGTTTGGGAGAGAAAGATTTGGCAAATGACCAAAGGGGACTATGGCAATCGCTTTGAAACTGTTGAAATCGAGGAAGTGGATTCCTTTCTGGGTTCCTTGAACCTGCTTACTGTCAGTTTGAAGAACTATAGCAGTCAAGTTCATCAGGACAAAGTTGAAATGGTCGGATTGCTGGTAAAGGCTGTAGATATTAATGATCATTACACGAAAGGGCATTCGGAGCGAGTTGCAGAAATGGCGAAAAAATTGGCTGAGTTTGTTGGGTATTCTGAACCCAATAAAATCGAATTAGCCGGATTGCTTCATGATGTTGGGAAAATTTCAGTGCCTACACATATTCTGAATAAACCGGGACGGTTAACGGATGAGGAGTTTATGATTATTAAGGGACATACCGAACGAGGTTATGAATTGCTAGTTGAGTCAGAGGTGTTCCGCGATATCAGGGAAGCGGTTCATTTTCATCATGAACGAATTGACGGCAAGGGGTATCCAATGGGGCTAAAAGGAAATTGTATCCCCATTGAAGCAATGTTTATCTCGATATGCGATGTCTATGATGCATTGGTGACAGATCGTCCTTACCGTAAAGCTTTGAGTCATGAGGAAGCTATGATGATTATTCGAAAGGAAAGCGGGAAGGCTTTCACGGAAGAGTTGGTCGCATGTTTTCAAATACTCCTGGAGCAGGAGAAATTGCAACTTGAAACATAGAAGAAGCGAGCCGATGGCTCGCTTTTTTACTCGTTGAACAAAGTGTCGTTTTTCACTCTAGAAATCAAATCGAGGACTTTTTCCTTGATGATGTCGCGGGTTTCGCGGAAACCCTCAATGGGACCGCCGGATGGATCGTCCAAGCCCCAGTCTTCCATCAATCGGTTGGGCACAAAGGGACAGGTCACATTGCATCCCATGGTGATTAAGACGTCCAGTTCTTGAGGGATTTCTGAGAGCAGTTTTGGTTGGTGTCCTTGCATGGAGACACCGGCTTCTTCCATGACTTGAACGGCTAGTGGCTTAACTTCCGGGTAGTTTTCCGTGCCTGCTGAGTATACATCAAAGTATTCACTGCCCAATTGCTTAGCCCAGCCTTCCGCCATTTGAGATCGGCAGGAATTATGCACACAAACAAACGCTACTTTAAGTTTCATTGAATTCTCCTTTTCTTTTGAGAGTATGCTTAAACTATCAAGGGTTTCATACCCAGATCAGGTTTTTTACAAGAACTTTACATGGATTTTCTTTCTATTGTCTTATGAAAGATTAAATGCTTCTTAAATTGCAGGAAAGAGCCTTGTCGAGGGATGGTGGATTGGGTAAACTGGGAAGCGACATAAGGGGGATTATGATGATGGAACTATTTTGGGGAAGCACCAATATTGGCGAATCATTTCAAGTGTTTGGGAATCAGCATTTGATTGCCTTGTTTCTTATTTCCTTGGGGCTGGGCTGGATGTATCGCGATCGGGAGTGGATTGGCAGACATGAGCAGAAAGTGGCTCGGATTCTCGCTTTGACTCTGGTCTTGCAACAAGGCTTGCTATATGCCTGGTATTTGACTTCCAGTGCATTTTCTTGGGGAGAAACTTTACCGCTTTATCCCTGTCGCTTATCGATTCTCTTATCGATTTGGATGTTATGGAAAGATGATGAAGGGGTTTATCAACTTGTTTTCTATTGGGCTGCGGCTGGTGCTGGGGTCGCACTTTTGTCGCCGGATACTTCGACTTTCAGTTTTCCACATTTCATGTTTCTGCAATACTTTGTTGGACACGGGGGCTTGTTGATGGCGATTGGGTTTATGGCGTGGATTCGGAATCATAAGATTTCCAAGGAAGCAATTTGGATGACCTATCGTTGGTCACTGGTTTATGCTGCAATCGTATTGCCGGTGAATTGGATTACAAAGGGGAATTATGGTTATCTCAGCCGACCGGTAGCAGGTACACTGCTGGAGATGTTTCCAAAATCACCGAGCTTGTATCTTTTGTACTTGATGGGGAGTATGTTTCTTCTATTCGGCATTATTCATTTGACCATTATAAGAAAGCAAGAGCGGGAAACTGCAATCAGAAGAAAGGCATGATAAGCAACCGGAAGAGGAATCAATCCTCTATCCGGTTTTTTATTTGGCTGGAGTCAGAGCGCCGTGCTTCCTGCGATGGAATAGAAAAAACTGGGTATTGTATAAGGGAGAAGACATAAGGAGGACAACATGGCGTTTATTGTGCGTGTAGGTCAACTATTTGTCGAAAGACAGACTTTTTTTCTGGATTTGATCGGGGAGCATATTATGCTTTCTCTGATAGCCATTGCTTGGATTACGGTCATTGGTATCACTTTGGGCATTTATATTACCCGGCGGAAACAAGCAGCCAATTTTGTATTGGCGATGACAAATGTTTTATATACCATTCCGTCCATCGCATTATTTGGCTTTCTGGTGTCTTTAACGGGAATCGGCAACACCAGCGCGCTGATTGCCTTGACTGCCTATGGAATCTTGCCGGTAATCCGAAACACCTATGTAGGCATTGAAGAGGTGGATCCGCAAATTTTGGAAGCGGCTATTGGCATGGGAAGCACAGACCGACAATTGCTTTGGAAGGTGCAAATGCCTATTGCTTTGCCAGTCATCATTGCAGGATTTCGAACCATGGTGGTTATGACAATTGCCTTGGCGGGGATCGCATCATTTATTGGCGCCGGAGGTTTAGGGGTTGCCATTTGGCGGGGCATTACCACCAATTTCACGGAAATGACTGTTTTAGGCAGCCTTTTGGTAGCGCTTCTGGCCATGGGATCGGACTTATTGTTGGGAATTATAGAAAAAATAATTCGAAGACGCGTCTTGGGCGCGTAGAAAGGAGAAAAGAATGAAAAGATTGATTTCACTGGGATTGATCCTGGTTCTGCTGATGGTATTATTTGCCGGATGCCAGACAGAGGAGAAAAAGGTTGTCATTGCATCAAAGCCCCATAGTGAGCAATATATTTTGGCTGAGATGTTGACCCAGTTGATTGAAAGCCATACCGATATTATGGTGGAGCAAAAGTTGGGAATTGGTGGTGGTACAGCCAATATTCATCCGGCTGTATTGGCAGGAGAGATTGACATCTATCCAGAGTATTCCGGAACTGGTTGGCTCTTTGTCTTGAAAGAAGATTTGATTAATGATCCGGATGAATTGTATATGGCAGTTACTGATCAGTATAAAGCCGACTTTGATATCGTTTGGTTGGATCGGTATGGTTTCAACAACACTTATGCTTTGGCCGTATCGGGTCCCATTGCAGAAGAGTTTCAATTGGAAACCTATACGGATCTAGTTGATAAGTCACCAATGCTGGTTTTTGGCGCTGAGTATGATTTTTACGAGAGGGAAGATGGATACCCTGGTTTGGAAGCTGTATACGGATTTGATTTTAAGGAGAAAAAAGAACTGGATATTGGTTTGAAGTATGAGGCGATCGGTTCAGGAGAAATCGATGTAGTGAACGCTTTTTCCACAGATGGTCTGCTTAAGCAATACGATTTGAAAGTTTTGGCTGATGATCAGAATTTCTTCCCATCTTATCAGGCGGCTACCTTGATTCGACAGGAAACTTTGGACAAGTATCCGGAGTTAAAAGATGTTTTGAATAAGCTGGCTGGTCAGATCAGTGATGATGAGATGATTGAATTGAACTATATGGTTGAAAAGGAAAATCAGGATCCAAAAGAAGTGGCGAAAAAATTCTTGGAGGAAAAAGGACTGATTTAATGGACATTATTCGATTTGATGCCGTGGGCCATGCCTATCAAGCCGGAGTGCCAGTGGTGGAAGACTTGAACTTGTATATCGAAAAGGGTGAGTTTGTCACCTTGATTGGCCCGTCCGGCTGCGGCAAAACCACCATCTTAAAAATGGTGAATGCCCTGATTCAACCGACTTCCGGTGAAGTTTACGTCCACGGCCGTCCCCTGTCAAAATGGGATCCCATTGCCTTGAGACGGAAGATTGGCTATGTGATTCAGCAGATTGGTTTGTTTCCACACTTAACAATTTCCGAGAACATCACCTATGTCTTGGATCTGGAAGGCGTCTCCAAGGAAGCGCAGCGGAATCGGGCCAAGGAGCTGATGGATCTGATCGGGTTGGAGCATGAATACTTGGACCGGCATCCGCGAGAATTGAGCGGTGGCCAAAAGCAGCGGGTCGGTGTAGCCCGCGCTTTGGCGGCTGACCCTGAGATTATCTTGATGGATGAACCCTTTGGCGCGGTGGATGAGATCTCGCGTCGCGGTTTGCAGGAGGAAATTGTTGCCCTTCATCAGAAGTTGAAAAAAACGATTTTGTTTGTTACCCATGATATCGAAGAAGCTTTTCGCTTGGGATCTTGGATTATTCTTTTTAAAGAGGGCAAAATCGAACAACAGGGCAGAAAAGAGGATTTGATTTTTCATCCGGCGACCCCCTTTGTAGAATCTTTTTTCGGCTTAAAGAATTTTGTGTCCTATTTAACTTTGACAAAGGTTTCTGAATTAATGGATCAGGATTCACCCAAGCGAACGCCCCATGTGGTTCGATCGGAAGATACAGCTATGGAGGCAATCAAATTGATGTTTTTTCATCAGGTAGACTGTGTATGTGTAGAAAATGGCCAAGGCCAGTTGGTGGGCAACTTTCGGCTGGCTCGGGCAAAAGAGCAAATGGAGCATCCCGGCAAGTGATGGGATGCTTTTTTTATAAAAAAATGAGAACCTTCTCACAAAATGCTTGCATTCTTTTCCACAAGCGGTTATACTGTAATCGAGTTGAAAATGTTTTCAGTCGAGATTCACTGGAAATAATGATGAAATATTGATCAAAACAGCATGGAATGTTGAGTTTGATGAAAAAAGTTCCCCCCGAATCCTTTTTTTCATTCGTTTTTTTTGAACCAAAGTGAGAACGTTCTCACTCATTTTTTTAAAGAATTAGTGAGAACGTTCCCAATATGGTGTATAATAATCCCATGAATAATTGGATGGAGGAAACCAAATGGCAACAATATTAGATGTAGAACGGGAATCGGGTGTATCTAAATCGACCATCTCTCGATTTTTAAATGGAAAAAACGTGACGGAGAGCAATCGCGTTAAGATTGTGGCGGCAATTGACAAGTTGGGTTATCAAATTAATCCTCTTGCCAGCGGATTGAAAACCAATCGTACCAATACCATTGGGATTCTTTTGCCGGATGTGACGGATACATTTTTCCCACCGATCATCAAAAGCTTTGAAGAGGTACTGACCCAAAAAGGATATAGTGTCATCTTATGCAATTACCAGCAGGATGTGAAATTGGAAAAACAACGCCTACAGTTTCTGGCAGGCAAACGGGTGGACGGCATTATCGTTGCTTCATCATCCAAAACAGGGGAACATATTCAAACCCTATTGGACAATAAGGTTCCGGTACTGCTCTTGGACAGGCAGATTCCAAACCTTGAATGCGATGCTGTAATTGTAGACAACGAAGAAGCCACTTATCGGGCAACCAAGGTAGCCATTCAAAAAGGTCATAGCAAAATTGCATTTTTGCGGGGCCCGGATTTTGAATATACGGCAGTGGAGCGTTACAAAGGCTATGTGCGTGCCATGACTGAAGCGGGATTGGAAATTCCCGACGAGTATGTGGTCCAGGGTGATTTTGTACGCTACAGCTGCAAAAACAAATTTATCGATTTAATGCGAATAGCCAATCCTCCCACACTCGTGATGGCGGGCAATATTTATATTGCCATCGGAGTGTTGGAGGGGATTGTAGAGTCAGGCATGAAGATACCGGAAGATCTTTCGGTGATCTCTTTTGACGATTACACCCAGGTGCCGGTATTAAAGTTTATGAATTTTATTTTACCGAAATTCACCTGCATCAAGCAGCCTATTGAAGCTTTGGGTAGACGGGCTGCGGAGTTGATTCTCCATCGTATAGAAGGAGAGTGGGATGAAGCTTTTGTTCCAGAGGTGGTACAGCTTCGGACCAGTTTTGAATTAACGGATTCGGTTAAGGATCTTAGAAAGTAAGTTGGATGCAACCGAATCCTGAATACGACCAAAACGGCATATGCCGTTAAATAAGCGGCACTTGCCGCTAAATAATAAGGGGGAGGAAATCTCTATGAACAAGAAAGGTTTTTTTGCTTTGTTATTGGTTGTAACAATGGTTTTGGTTGCATTTACCGGATGCAGTGGCTCTAACGCTTCTGAACCGGCGGCAGCGGCGCCTGAAGCAGGGGACGATGTAGTTGAAATCGCACTGATCATCAAGGCGACAGATTCACCGTTCTGGCAAAAGGTAGCCGACGGCGGACGTGATTACGCGGCTGAGCATGAAGGTGTGAATGTTACCATTTATGGTCCGGCTTCGGAAAACGATGTCGAGAAGTCATTGTCTATCTTGGATGATGTTATCAACGCACAACCAGATGGAATCGTAATGGGTACAGACGGTGCGGAAGGTGCCATCCCAGCGGTAGAACGTGCAACAGAAATGGGCATTCCTGTAATTACCATTGATACCGAGGTACCAAGCGATCAAATCGTAACACACTTGGCAACAGACAACGTTGCTGGTGGCGCTATGGCGGCCGACGCTATGGTAGAACATTTGAAAGCCAATGGCATTGAGCTAAAAGGCAAAGTGGGTATTGTTGCAGGCGTAGCCGGCGTTGATACGATTATCAAGCGGGACAACGGTTTCATTGACCGGATGGCAGAAATTGCACCGGAAATTGAAATTCTGGAACCACGATACATCGAAGGCGATCCAGCAAAAGGCATGATTGCAACAGAAGACTTCATCACTACATATGACGACTTGATCGGCATTTATGGCGATTGCTGCTTCTCAGGAACAGGCATTGCCAGCGCGATGGAACAAGCCGGTCTTCAAGATGAAATTATCGTTATCGCATTTGATGATGATCCAGCAGAAGTAGAAGCATTGCAAAATGGCGTAATCAAAGCCTTGATCATTCAAGACCAACACAACATGGGTTACGCTGGCTGTGATTCCGTTATGAAACTTCAAGCGGGAGAGGAATTGCCGAAATTTATCGATACAGGCGTTCAAGTAACAAACAAAGAAGATCTGTAGAAAAAAACGGCAAGTCTAAACTTAGACTTGCCGCTGCTTTTACCGAAGTAAGGAGAGGAATATGCGAAACTGGACACATGAAGTAGTACGAATGACAGATATCCATAAATCATTTGGATCGGTTCACGCATTGAAGGGTGTTAAGCTGCAGGTGCATGCAGGCGAGGTGCATGCCTTGGTAGGTGAAAATGGTGCCGGGAAGTCGACCTTGATCAAAACGTTGATGGGAGTCCATCAAAAGGATCAGGGACAGATTTTTATTGAAGGCGAAGAAGTCACCGTGCAGAATCCGATTCACGCCGGAGATCTGGGTTTGGGTTGCGTTTATCAGGATGTTACCATTGCCAGACACTTGACGGTGGGCGAAAATTTCTTTATGGGCAAATTGCCGAAAAAGAACGGATTGGTAGATTGGGAAACAATCTATTCCGAGACAAAGAAAACCCTGGAAAGCTTGAATATTCAGGTGGACCCGCGTGAGATCGTAAAAAATCTGTCGGTTGCCCAGCAAGAGATGGTCGTTATTGCAAAGACGGTTCATCAAGATTGCAAGCTGGTCGTTTTTGATGAGCCTACAGCGCTTTTGGCCAACGAGGAGGTTGAGGAGCTGTTTAAGATCATCGACACCTTGAAGAATAAAGGCATTGCTGTTATTTACATTTCCCATCGTTTGGAGGAAATCTTCCAAATTTGTGACACCATTACCGTATTTAAAGACGGGACATGGGTAAACACCGTGGAAACCAGTGAAACCGATGAGGATCGACTGATTGCCATGATGGTGGGAAGAACCATCGAAGATATGTATTCAATCGAACATTATGAACCTGGCCAAGAGGTTCTGAAAGTTCGGGGACTGACTCGCCAAGGCGTCTTTGAAAATATTGACCTGGACTTGAGAAAGAGCGAAGTATTGGGAATGTTTGGCTTGGTTGGTTCAGGACGGACTGAAATTATGCGAGCGATTTTCGGCGCCGATTCCTTTGAGGAAGGCACCATAGAATTGTTTGGGGAAGAAGTGAAAATCACGTCGCCGATTGATGCGATTGAGCGGGGGATTGGACTTCTGCCGGAGGACCGAAAAGAGCAGGGCTTGAGTTTGTCTACTTCGGTAAAAGAAAATATCAACTTAGCGGCTTATGACCGAATTATCAGCAATGGACTGATCAACTTGAAAAAAGAGGCTTCCGTTGCAAAAAAATATGTAAAGGACTTGCTGATAAAAACACCTACGATTGATCAAAAGGTAAAGAATCTATCAGGGGGAAATCAGCAGAAAGTTGTTATTGGAAAATGGTTAAATCGCGACAGTCGAATCTTTATTTTTGACGAGCCTACCGTCGGGATTGACGTTGGCGCCAAGCGAGAAATCTTTAGGCTGTTTGAAAAGATCTTGGAGGCGGGCAATTCCATTGTTTTAATTTCTTCGTATTTACCGGAAGCTATGGGAATTTCCGATCGATTGGTGGTTATCCATGAGGGTCACAAAATGGGTACATTGATGCGAAATGAATTTGAAGAAGAACGGATATTGCGACTGGCGTCAGGAATAAAAGATACGGTGGAGGAGTAAGAAGATGACTGAAACAACAATGAAAAAAGAACAAACCAAACCGGGCATAATGGATAAGATTCAGGCCTTTCGGAAGCGATACTCAGAAAGCACTTTGATGGCGATTTTAGTAGCCTTTATTATCATCATGTCATTTGCATCAGATCGCTTTTTGACATTAACCAATATTGCAAACCTGCTGCGATCCACATCAATCGTCGGTGTTGCAGCGGTAGGTATGACCTTTGTAATTATCACAGCAGGCATTGACCTTTCCGTAGGTTCCATTTTGGGACTAAGCGGGGTTGTAGCAGCATTGTTTATGACGAGTGGTGTACCAATTTTTGTTTCCGTGTTGGGTGCGATTTTATGTGGAACCGTTGTTGGTGTTATCCAAGGCTGGGTGATCCACAAGGGCAATGTTCCGCCATTTATTGCAACTTTGGCCGGGATGATGATTATCCGCGGTGGCGTTATGTTGATCACCGGAGCAAACATGGTGTCTGGATTGCCAAAATCTTTTCGGTCCTTTGCAACGGCTGAAATTCTAGGTTTGCCGGCGGTATTCTTTATCTGGGTTGCTGTTTTGGTATTGGGTGCTTTCATTGCCAAGTACACAAAATTCGGACGGAATATTTATGCCATTGGCAGTAACCAAGAGGCGGCAAGATTGAGCGGCATCAACATTCAAAAGAACATTGTGGCAGTATACGGATTCTGTGCCTTTACTGCATCAATCGCGGGCATCTTGTTCCTGATTCGATTGGGCAATGGACTTCCTTCAGCAGGAACCGGCTATGAAATGGACGCCGTAGCAGCGGCAGTTGTTGGCGGAGCCAGCCTGGCGGGGGCAGAAGGCAGCATCTTGGGAACCTTTCTGGGAGCCATCATTATTGCCATGATTCGAAACGGTGGTAACCTTTTGGGCATCAATCCGTTTATCTTGAACATTATTGTCGGTTCTTTGATCGTAATTGCAGTATTGCTGGATCAAAAGAGTAAAAAACAAGGAAAGTAAAGGAGAAAATAACATGCATGGATTTGAATTTTCACTACCTACAAAAATAAAATTTGGTGAAGGCGCTGTAGCCTCTGTTGGAGAAAAAGCGGCACAATTTGGCAAGAAAGCTTTATTGATTACTTATCCGGAAGATTTTTTTACAAAAGTGGATTTCTTGGAAAAAGTGGAGAAAAGTTGTGCGGAAGCCGGCGTGGAATTGATTAAATACTTTGGCGTAAAGTCAAACCCAACGGTTGAGCATGCTCAAGGTGCCATTGAAATTGCAAAGACAGAAAAACCGGATGTATTGATTGCATTGGGTGGTGGCTCTGCCATGGACGAAGCCAAGTATGTCAGCATGGCAGCACCATATGATGGAGATGCTTGGGATTTTGTTGAGGGCAAAGCTGCACCGGAAGAAGTACTTCCATTGGTAGTTGTAGTAACTGTTCCAGCAACAAGCTCGGAGTTGAATGGAACAACGGTTATGAACTATGAAAAGATTCAGCGAAAAGACGGTTATGCCAATCCAATTCTATTGCCAAAGGTTGCAATTTTGGATCCGGAACTGACATATACCCTGCCTATGCGACAAACTGCTTATTCGGCAGCAGACATTGTGTCTCACCTAATGGAAGCATACTTTGGTCATGAGTTGGAGTGGGCGCCATTCCAAGATCGTTATTCACAAAGCTCCATTCGTACCATTATGGATTGTATGGATCGCTTGATGGAAGATCCTAAGGACAAGGAAGCCCGCGCGCAAATGATGTGGACCGCTTCTTATGCTTGGAATGGATTCTATCCATTGGGTTTGGGTCCTGTGGACAACACCATTCATGTTTTGGGGCATTCTTTGAGTAACTTCTATGATACGCCACACGGAGCAGCCATGTCAGTCACAATCCCTGCGACTATGCGTTACTTTATGGATACAAAAACTGCCAAGTTTGCTGATTATGCTCGTGAGGTATTCAAACTGGATGAAGAGGATGATCGCAAGGCAGCCGAAACTGGTCTGTCATTGACTTTGGATTGGTTTGACAAGATCGGTACGCCAACAACTTTGGAAGCCGCAGGTATTACAGATTCAGACGCCATCGCTAAAATGGCGCCGGATGCATTGCAAACAGCACAAGCTTGGGGCTTAGGTGATTTGTATACTGTCGAAAAGATTGAGGATATGTTCAATCTTTGCAAGTAAGCAAAGAAGAACTGAACAGTCAGGAGACAGAAAATGAATACATTTGAGTTTCAAATTCCAACACGAGTGATCTTTGGGGCAGGAAGCCTGAATCAATTGGGGGAAGCAGCGAAGGGAATTGGAACGAAAATTCTGGTGATCTCTGACGTGGTTATGCGGAAGATGGGATATTTGGATCGGGTGTGCGATCAATTGCGAGCGGCGGGCATGGATGTGGTTGTGGATGACCATGTTATGCCCAATCCCATTGCCCGTTATGTTGACGATATGGTTCGTCTGTTTTTGGATGAGTCTTGTGATGCGGTTGCGGGTCTTGGTGGCGGAAGTGCTATGGATACGGCCAAGGCAGTTGGCTTAGTTGCGAAAAACGGTGGAGAAATGATGGATTATATGCCGGGAGGATCGCGGGCATCTATGGCCGAAATTGAACCTGCATACCCGATCATTGCCATTACCACCACAGCTGGAACAGGATCGGAAGCGACGAAGTTTGCAGTCATCACGAATCCGGAAACCCGGGAGAAGCCGGGGATTGGACATGAAAGCCTCTTTGCACGACTGGCTATTGTTGATCCGGAACTGACATTGACTTTACCCAAGCGTGTAACGACAGCGACGGGTGTGGATGTCTTGTTCCATGCCATAGAAGCTTACTTGTCAAAACCGGCAACACCCTTTACGGATCTTTTGGCAAGGCAAGCCATCGAATTGGTACTGGGTAATCTGGAGACAGCGATTCGTGAACCGGAGAATTTGGAGGCGCGGTCTCGGCTCTCTTATGCCAATACGATTGCTGGGGTGGCGATTGTTCAGGCAACAACGGTTGCAATTCATGGACTGGGCCATGCGGTAAGCGGAGCGACTAATGCGACCCATGGTTTGACCATGGCTGCAATTGGACCGGCCTATCTGGATTATTCTTTTGATTCGGAACCGCATAGATATGCGACCATTGCAGGCTTGCTGGATGAATCAACAAGGAACTTGCCGGAAGAGGAACGTGCGGCGCGGGCTGGAGACGCGCTTCGCCATGTACTGAAACGGTTTGATTCCTCTGTCTCATTAATGGATTTGGGTGTGACAGAGGATATGATTCCTGAATTGGTTGAAAGTGCATTTCATACAATGAAAGATTGTATTGATGCGAGTTTGAAAGTGGTGAATCCAGAGGATGCCGCGGAAATTTATCGGGTGTCCTTATAGAGGAGGTTGAAAATGGCGAATTATGTATCAGGGATCGACGTTGGCACAACGGGTGTCAAGGTTATGGTTCTTGATTTGGAAGGCAATGTTGTGGGAAAAGCATACCGGGAATATCCCGTAGAGCTTCCTCATGACGGCTGGGTGGAGCAAGATTTTGAGTTGGTAGCGGAAAAAACCTTTGAAGCGAGCCAGGAAGCGGTCGGCAATTCAAAAGTGGATCCGAAAGCAATTCTAGGTGTAGGTATTGGTGGACAACGCGCGACAGTGGGTTTTTTGGATGAGGCGGGCAAGCCCATCTGCAACTTCCTGTCCTGGCAGGATAACCGGGCCATTACAGAGATCGACTATATTAAATCTGTTATGGATCCTGTGAAGCTGTACCAGATTCAGGGACAGCCGATTACACCGACCTTTTCTCTTGAGAAGTTGATTTGGCTGAAAAAAAACCAGCCGGAGATCTATGGCAAAATCAATAAGATGGTCTTTGCATCGGATTATATTCTTTATCGTTTTGGCGCTGATGAGTTGGTATCGGAAATTACCAATGCCGGATGCTCATCCATGATCGATTTGGAAAATCGATGCTGGTCCAAAGAGATCTTCGATGCTTTTGACTTGAATTTGGATTGGACATGCCCACTGGTGGAGCCAGGTGATACCGTTGGCAAGGTGACCAAAGAGACATCCGCTTTGAGCGGTTTTGCTGTTGGAACACCGATCATCGCCACTTCTGGTGACAATCAATTGGCAACTTTAGGCGTAGGCGTTTTGACGCCTGGTGATGCCTGTCTAACATTAGGTACATCTGGTGTTTTGATTGCCGCTACGGAAAAACCGGTCTACGCGGATGATTGCGCGACCATGGTCAATATGGCTGCCAGTGATGATTTGTACCAATTTGAAGGCATTCAATTGGGCGCGGCTTCCAGTTACAAATGGGTGCGTGATACCATTGCCGGATTGGAAAAGAAAATGGCGGAAGAGATTCAAGGGGATGCCTTTGAATTGATGAACAAGCATGTGGAGAATTCTTCTGTGGGTGCCGGAGGCGTAATCTTTATGCCGTATCTGTATGGCAATGGCTATCCTTATTGGAATCCAAATGCAAAGAGTGTCTTCGCTGGATTGAAATCCACCAGCACAAAAAGCGATATGATTCGTGCCGTTATGGAAGGAATCTCATTGGAAAGCAAAGACATGTACCAGCATATGCAGGAAGCTGGCATTGAGATTAATTCTTTGGTCTTGACCGGCGGTGCCTCTAAATCGGATATTTGGGCGCAGATTATTGCGGATATGCTGAATCTTCCAGTCAAGCGCTTGAAGGTGTCAGATGCGACTATTCTTGGTTCTGCGATTTTGGCTGGTGTTGGCGTGGGTCTCTTTAAAGACAATGAAGAAGCCGTTCAGAAAATGGTGCATGTTGCGGATGTGACTGATCCGATTTCTGAGAATGTAGCGGTTTATGAAAGTCGTTACAGTGCTTATCGCAACCTCTATCATGCCTTGGCAGATCAGGGAATTTTTGAACAGCTATAATGCCTTGCAGGCATTGTATTTAGCAATACCCTTAATGGCTTTTTAATCTTGTTATTCTCTAAGGAAAAACAAGGATTTAGAAGTCTATATCAAGGCTTTTTTGAACTTATCATTGCCTTTGGCAATAGTATGGTCTGAAAGCCTATACATAGTCAAAAGACTATCTCCTATCGGAACCAGCGCAAATTTTGCGCTGGTTTTTTCCTTGAAAAAAATGGGTGTTTCAGTTGACTTATATTACGGAATTGATAGAATTACTTCTAGAAACAGTTGATAAATAGAATGGAAATAAAGAATATGGGAAAGTATTGGACATAAAATGCAGAGTATGCGAGGAGAATAAAATATGAGGGATTGGTTGTGGATTCAGCAAGTTGCATGTTTAAATGTTTATACCAAACAATTTCAGATTCGTGACGTAGGAATTGTGGGAGATCGCATTGCTGCGGTAGAAAAGCCGCATATGATAAGAAAAGGAACTTGTATTGATGGAAAGGGCATGTATCTTGTACCTGGTCTGATCGACAGCCATATGCACATTGAAAGCACGATGGCAGCACCAGGTCCATTTGCCCAGGCCTTGTTGCCTTGCGGAGTGACAACCATTGTAGCCGAACCTCACGAAATTGCCAATGTTTTTGGTGTTGAAGGAATCCTTGCTATGATCGAAAATGGAAGGCAAACTTCCATTGATATTTTTCTGGGGATTCCCAGTTCGGTTCCATCGACGCAAGACAAGTTTGAAACAGTGGGTGCTGAAATTGGTGTTGATGAAGTCAAGCAGCTTTTAACGGTACCGGAAGTAGTCTGTCTGGGTGAAGTCATGAACTATTATGATGTGATTCATGTACCGGATGCGAAAATTCATGACTTGTTGGCAGTCTTCAAGGTTCAAGCACCGCATCTGCCCATCGAAGGCCATTGCCCCAAGTTGATGGGCGATGAATTGTCACGGTTTATCGCGGCGGGCATTGACTCTGATCATACCCTGCAAACCGTAGAGGGCATGCGGGAGCGGGTTGAAAAAGGCGTGATGGTCCAGGTACAGGAGAAATCCATTCATCCAGAACTAATGGAGGCCATTGTATCAGAAGGCTTAGATAGCAGGATTTCTTTGGTGACTGATGATGTTATGCCGGATCATTTAGTTGAAAATGGTCATTTGGACCATGTGGTCCGCATGGCCATTGAAGCGGGATTGCCACCGGAAATGGCAATTGTGTGTGCGACTCATATTCCGGCAGTTCGCATGAAGATGGATGATCGTGGCGCTATCGCGCCAGGCAAGCTTGCTGATTTTCTGTTGCTTTCTGATTTGGAGCATTTTTCTGTGCAAGCAACCTATAAGAATGGAAAATGTGTGTACCAAATGGGTGAAGAAATGAGTTTGAACAAGGCTGATAAATCTTTTCCGGTACATTTTTATCAAAGTGTAAAGTTGGATCCTTTTGAAGAAAAGCAATTTGAAATTTCTCTTGATGAAGCCTTTGTCCATGGAGAACAACAGGACCAAGCCACATTGGTAAAGGGAACTTTAGCTTGTCGGCAGATGATGGTTCAATCGGATTCAAATTATACGGAAGAAGAGTTGCTTCACGTACCGGTTTCTGATGGCAGGCTAGAGTGGGAAGATACGTCTGCAGCCATGATTGCGGTTGTTGAACGCCATGGGAAACATGGTCAAATGGGAAAAGGATTGATTGGTGGAGCAACGATTAAGCGGGGGGCCGTTGCCAGTACATATGCCCATGATCATCATAATCTTCTGGTGGTGGGACATTCGAAAGCTGAAATGACATTGGCCGCCAATCGTGTAATTGAATTGCAGGGAGGAATTGTGGTTGTAGAAAATGGCAAGATTATTGCGGAAATGCCATTGCCAATTGCAGGGATTTTATCAGAGGAACCCGTTTCAGTTCTCGGCAGTCAGATGCGAAAGGTTCGAAAAGCATTGAATGGTTTGGGGTATGAACATGAGGATTCAATTATGTCTTTGTGTACCAATGGATTGCCGGTAAGCCCATTGCTGAAAATCACTGACCGAGGGTTAATGAAGTTGAGTGAGAATCGTTTGGTTTCCCTTGCGTGGGAAATTTGAAAGATTTAGATGGTCATTTGACTTACTATTAACTTGCATAAAAAGGAAAATAACTAGTCATTTCCAGAACCTTGTCGGGTTCTGGATTTTTTTGTCCTGAAACTGATAAAAAATCGCTCTAAACCTTGTAAAGACTGGCTTTTTGTAAAATTTGGAATGTTGAAATATCCCTGTTTTTCTTGAAAAAGAATGGTATAATGGGGAGGTGAAACAAAGGAGGTTTCTATGCGAATTTGGATTGACGGCGATGCTTGTCCGGTTAAAAAGATCATCATTGAATTGGCAAAAAAGGCGGACCTGTCTGTTGTGATCGTAAAAAACCACTCCCATCAAATCTCCATACCGGGAGTAGAAGTGATCACCGTGGACGGAAGCAGCGATTCGGCGGATTACTATATCGCCAATCATATCCAGGCCGGAGATTTGGTTGTTACCCAGGACTATGGCTTGGCAGCCATGGTGTTGGCGCGCCGGGGGGAAGCCATGACGGTCATGGGCGCGGTGCTCAATGAGTGGAATATCGACATGCATTTAAGCAGAAGACATGTCAATCGCGAGATGCGCAGGAAACATCAGAAATATACAAAGTTTAAAAAACGTACGACGAAAGATGATGCCGTCTTTCGTGAGGCGTTCACAAGGTTTTTAGAGGAGAGGGGTTTTGGAAATGATTAAGTTAGTTGCTTCAGATGTGGACGGTACTCTATTGGACAGCACGGGGAAAATGCACCCCGAAACCTTCGACGCAATTCAGAAGATGCATGATCGAGATGTTCGTTTTGTTGTAGCGAGCGGACGTCAGTATCAGAGTCTTCGAAATCAATTCGCGCCGATTGCCGATGAAATCGCATATATCGCTGAAAATGGCGCTGTAGTGGTTTTGGAAGGCAAGGAAATTTATAAGAGTGTAATTGACCCGGTCGTGATACCTAAATTTATCGATGATGTTCGGAATATTGGGAATGCACATCTGGTCTTATGCAGCAAAGATTGCGCCTATATCGAAACGGACAATCTGGTTGCTTTAAAAGAAGTTCAGATTTATTACGCAAACATTGAGATTGTAGAAGACTTGAAAGAAGTGGAAGCCGAGATTATTAAATTGTCCATTATGCATATGGAAGACTCAGAGTTGACTTACGCGGCCATGGAGCCAAAATGGAAGGACACTTTCACCATTAACATCACAACACCTCTATGGGTGGATGTCTATAATCCAACAACTAGCAAGGGTTTGGCGCTGAAAAAACTGCAAGAACACTACGGTGCGGAATTCAAAAATACCATGGTCTTTGGAGATTACTTCAATGACGTATCCATGATGGAGGAAGCCAAATACAGCTATGCGGTGGCCAATGCGCCGGCGGGTGTCAAAGAAGTTGCTACATATGAGACCGCATCCAATGATGAATACGGTGTGCTTCAGGTGATTTACGACCGAATCTTGGGATAAAAAGAGTAATTATTAAGGATTGGAAAGCCAATGGCGGTCCAATCCTTTTTTGATGAAGCGATCTTCGAATATGTTTGTTTTTACTTTGTCAAACAAACGGACAAATGAGCAGGTGAAAGAAATGCCAGAAGGAATAGACTGAAGAAGGAGGTGAAACCATGAAAACGTGGATTCAATTGATGGAGGAGTGGATTCAAATTCCTTCAGTTTATGACAGCAAGACCGCTTCGAGACAGGAACCGTTTGGGCGCCCGGTGGCAAAAGCCATGGCTTGGATTGCTGAGCAAGCCAGAAAAGACGGGTTTTCTGTTGAGGAAAGCAAGACGTATACTACGATCGATTATGGACAAGGCGACGCCTATATCGGGATCTTTTGTCACTGTGATGTGGTGCCAGCAGGATCTGGATGGCAGTCGAATCCATTTCATTTAACCCAGCGGGATGGCAAGTTCTTTGGCCGAGGGGTGGTTGATGACAAGGGACCGGCAATTTGCGCCTACCTGGCCATGAAGGCCATTAAAGAGGCTGGGATTGTTCCTGCAAAAAAGATTCGACTTTTTATTGGAGGCAATGAGGAATCGGGTTTTCAATGTATTCGCGACTATGTAAAGGATCAGCCTCAACCTCTTTTTGGGTTTGTTCCAGACGCCAAATTCCCTGTTTTGCATGGAGAGCGGGGCGGTGGCCGGGTCCGATTTGAATGTGAGGTCTCGTCCTTGATGACAGCGCATGCCGGTGATGCAGTCAATATGATTCCGGCAAGTTTGGCGGTTTTCAACAATCGACTATTGGAGTGGCAACGCGTTGAAATGGAGAAGCTGGGCATAAGTATCCAGGCTCGAGATGATGGATATGATTTGCTTGGTGTGGGTGGCCATGCGTCCAAACCTCATGAGGCGGATGCGCTCATCGAAAACTGGCTGGGTGTCTTGGAGGATGAATGGAGCCGTGAATTGTTGGATGTGATCCGATACAAAGAGACTTGGGCGAGTCGCATGTCTAGTGCCGGAAAGTGCGGCAGTTTGCAGATCACCCCAACGATTTTGAAAATGGAAGGCCAGCGCTTGCAATTATCCTGTGATATCCGATATCCTGAGACGGTATCGATTGACATGTTGAAAGCTGCTTTTGAGGAATATCGAAAAGAAAAAAAACTGCAGATTTCAGCAAATTTTACAGAAATTAAAAAGGCTCGTTATGTAGAACCTGATCATTTTATGGTAGTCCAATTGATGAATTTGTACCATGAGATGGGGGGCGATCCATCGGAGCCATGCAGATTAACCAGCGCCGGCACCTATATGAGCGAGCTGGAAAACACGGTGATCTTTGGCATGGAATCAGCTTATGGGGGTTCAGGGAATATTCATGGGGCCAATGAATTTATATCAGAAGAGCAGGTTCAGTTTGGGATGGAAATTTATCAAAGAGCTCTGCTGGAAATGCTTTCTTGGTAAAACTTGTCCGGTAAACGGTCAAAAGATGCATTCACCTAAATTGGTGGACAAGATAGACTATGGTTGCAGGGAGGAACTGATGTGATAGGAAAACGGCAATATCAGATTCTTCAGCGGATGTTGAAAGCGGAAGATTATCTTTCGTCGGAGACGCTTGCAGAAGCCATGCAAGTGTCCAATCGAACCATTCGCCGGGATATGGAACAAATTGAATATGAATTGAAGGATCGTGATCTGGAAATCGATTTTTCGAAAGCGCGGGGATATCGCTTGCAAGGGGCGAAAAACGAGATTTACCGATTGAGTCAAGAAACGGCCGCTTTTTTGGAGGGGACCTTGATGGGCGACTCCATGGAGGGTAGGATTCAGCGAATTATTCAAGTCTTGCTGGAAAAGGGACCGATCTCTGTGGAAGATATGGCTGAGGAACTGAAATACAGTGTTTCCAGTGTGCAAAAAACCATGGCTGCTGTAAAGAAGCGTATTGGTCAATATTCCTTGACCATTCAATCGAAACCGCATTATGGATCAGAGATCATTGGCAAGGAGATTGATCAGCGATACTTGCAGTTGGATTATTGCATCAAGCGATTGAACAATGTGCTGGAGCGCATTCCGGACAATGTTGATAAAGAAGAAGCTGAGATGATTGAAAGGGTCATGCTTCATCGTTTGGATGATTTGAACATTGTTATTTCCGATCAGGATTTCAACAAGCTTCAAGAGACCATTTTGGTCGCAGTTTCAAGGAATCGAAAAGACAAAGAGATTCCCATCCTTGATATTCATCAGGAAAGCAAAAATGAAAACTATTTTGCCATTTATGAAATGATGAAGGCCATGGAGCCCAAACTGGGGATTGCATTTGCCGATACGGATTTCTGGTATGTTTCCCACTTTTCAGGATTTATGCTCTATGATTACCGAATCAAGGATTCTTCCAACTTAGCGAATCTAGACAATGAAATGCTGCGGTTTTTGTTGGAGGTGCTCAATGAGATTCGATTGATTACCGGTCATGATTTCGGCAATGATTTTCAATTTATCAATGCCATGATGGTCCATTTGAGCCTATTGAGGAAGCGGATCTTGATCAATGATCGGATTGCCAATCCAATGTTGGCACAGATCCGGTCACGCTATCAAGTGGAAATGAACTTGGCCAGCTTTCTAGCTAAGCGATTGGAAGACTATTTTCAGATTCAGGTCAGTGAAGATGAGATTGGTTTTTTGGCCATGCATTTTGGAGCTTCGCGGGCCAGAAAGAAAAAGGAACGCAAGATGCGGGTTGCGGTGCTTTGTCATTTCGGGATTGGAACGGCACAGTTGTTGGCGGAACGAATTCGAAAGAGCATTCAGAATATCGAAATTGCAGGGGTTTATCCCATTCGGGGATTCCAACTGCAATATGCCGAAGACATTGACTGCATTGTGGCAACCCAGAAGTTGGATCAGACCATGGGCAATGTACCTGTGATTGTGATTGAAGATATTCTTTCAGATCAGTCCATGAAACGGATTCATGATTTTATCCATATTGAGTCCAAGCAGAAGGAATTGCTGGTGGAAATGTTTCATCCGGACGCCTACTACCATTTGGAGGCCAAGACGTCAAAAGAAGCCATTGAAGAATTGGCTTTTAAGATGACGGACAAGGGCTTGATTGACGGAAAGATTACCCATTCGATTCTGGAGCGGGAACAGATTTCAGCAACGGATATTGGCAATCTGGTGGCGATTCCCCATACGACCCTTCATGGTGATCATCGTTCCATTATTGGGGTGGGCATTTTGCGGGAACCGATTCTTTGGAGTCGGGAAAAGGTGCGATTGATTTTTATGCTGTGTTTCAATCTGGCTGAGGTTGAAAACATCCAGGTATTTAAATATATGTATGATTTGATTGAGAATGAGCGAGTGGTCAATCGCTTTATTGAGTCGAAAAATTACGAAGAGTTTCAGCTAATTTTGAATCAGGAGAAGTCAGCGTGGATATAAACAGAGAAATGATATGTACAGAGCGGATTGCCTTTGAAAAAGGGATCGCAAATAAAGCGCAAGCCTTGAGTTATCTGGCGCAATTGGCGGAAACAACAGGTGTTGTGAAAGACAAAGAACAAATTCTTCGTGATTTGACGGAACGGGAATCGGAATTTTCTACAGGATTTGGGGATCGTTTTGCCATTCCTCATGCCAAAAGCGATGCGGTTGCCTTTCCGGCGTTATTTGTTGTTCGCTTGGACCAGGCGGTTGAATGGGAAGCCATTGATGACCAGCCGGTTGAGATGTTGATTGGCATTATGGTGCCCAAAGAAAGCGCAGGAAATCTTCATATTCAGATATTGTCCACCTTATCGGGCAATTTGATTGAAGAATCATTTAAATCCGCATTAATGAATGCGGAGACAAAAACAGAAATCTATACCATTATGCAGAATGCATTGGAGAACGAGGAGGAGACGAAATGAGTAAAAAATTGATCGCACTTTGCGCATGTCCCATGGGATTGGCCCATACCTTTATGGCAGCCAAGGCTATTGAAAAAGCGGCCAAGGAATTGGATTATGAGGTAAAGGTAGAGACGCAGGGCGCCGACGGCGTGCAAAATGAAATTACAGCAGCAGATATCGAATCGGCTGATATTATCCTTCATGCGCTAGCGGTAACACCAATGGGCGAAGAACGTTTTGATCAGGCAACCGTATATGAAATCACGCTTCAGGAAGCAATTAAGGAAGCGAAAGAAATTATTGTTGATATCGAAAACGGCGAATTCTAGAAAATAACCGTTTTTGTTATTGAATCTGGTCATGCTCATCCAAGTAAACCCGGGAATTGGATGCGGAACCGGAACAAGATAGAAAACCAGTACATAGGAGGAGCAGATGAAAGTAGAACGCAAGACGAGAACGCGAAAAAGCGCTGAGCAAGCACAGCCGGCAAGTAAGGGTTCTCAGGTTTGGAAGACGTTTAGCAAACATATTATGACAGGCATCTCGTATATGATCCCCGTTTTGATCATGGGGGGCTTGATTGGCGCAATCGCATTGATTATTCCTTATGTAATTATGGGTGTAGATCCTGCTATGGGAATTAAGAGCGCGATGAATTCAGGTCTTTATTCAGGCGGACAGATTCGCATGTTACAAATTGCGGATGTAATGTCTAACTTTGGATTTACATTATTTGGTTTTGCAATTCCTGTATTTGCAGCTTTTACAGCTAACTCAATCGGTGGAAAAACAGCATGGATTTCAGGATTTATTGGTGGATATTTGGCGAATAAACCGATTGGTATGACAACTTTGGTTGATGGACAATGGGATAGCGTTTCTCGCGTGCCATCTGGATTTTTGGGTGCGATTTTAATTGCCTTCTTGGTTGGCTATTTTGTAAAATGGTTGAACAAGAAGATCAACTTGCCACAAAACTGGCTGGCTTTCAAGGCGACATTCTTGATGCCGCTTCTAACAGCACTCTTCACTATGGTGATGATGGTATTTATCATTACACCGTTTGGCGGTATGATTAATGGCGGCATTCGTTCTGTATTGGAAGCAGCGGGACAATCCGGAGAATTGGTTTACGCGGCATTGTTGTCTGGCGCAACGGCCTTTGACTTGGGTGGACCAGTGAACAAGGCTGCAGGATTTGTTGCCCTAGGATTTACCTTGGAAAAAACATTGCCGATTACCGCTCGTTGTATTGCAATCGTGGTACCGTCTTTCGGCTTGGGATTGTCAACATTGATTGACCGCAAGCTGGTAGGCCGCCGCGTATATGACAAGCAATTCTACGAAATTGGCAAGACTGCCATCTTCCTTGGATTTATGGGAATTTCAGAAGGTTCCATCCCATTTGCTTTGGAACGACCTTCCTTTACAATTCCACTGTATGTAGCAGGCGGTATTATTGGCGGTGTGTCCGCGGTATTGTTGGGCGCTGTGCAATGGTTCCCAGAATCTGCAATTTGGGCTTGGCCATTGATTGAAAACATTGGCTCATACATTTTGGCACTGGCAATCGGTTCTACATTTATTGCCGTCATTAATGTCTTGCATCGAAACAAACTGATCAAAGAAGGAAAATTGGTTGTAGATTAAGAAAAAGCTGACTTCGGTCAGCTTTTTTTAGGAGGATGATATGGAAAAATGGAGCGAATGGTTGACGGACGACCTGGATGGCGCGGTGATTTCGTCTCGATATAACAAAGGTTATTTGACAGGTTTGTTTAGCAGCCGCGGTATGGTTCTTTTGTCTGAGGATGAGATTGCATTGGTGATTGATTCACGATATGCGGAAGAACAGGCAAAAAAATATCCCTATGATCAAATTTTTGTTGCGGAAAACTGGAGTGCTACGCTTCAGTCGATTCAAGGCTGGGCAAAGGACAAGGGAATAAAGCGTCTTGGCTTTGAAGGATCCTTATTGGATCATAAACGGGGAAAGGAATTGACGGAAGGGATTCAGGCAGAATGGGTCTCAAAAGATTTTTCACAATACCGCGCACAAAAAGACGAGTCGGAAATCGAAAAGATGCGAACGGCAGCGTCCATCGCAGACCGTGCCTTTATACGTTTGCTGAAAGAGGTTGAGCTTGGAATGACAGAGCTGGAGATTGAGCGCCGCTTGTTGCGATTGATTCGTCAAGAAGGCGGACGCAAAGAATCATTCCCGCCTGTTGTTGTATCTGGTGAGCGAGGGGCCTATCCCCATGGATCTGCTAGCGACCGGGTTGTGCAGGCAGGCGACTTTGTCACCCTGGATTTTGGAGCGGTTTATCAAGGCTATTGTTCGGATTTGACCCGGACATTTTGCATGCAGGGCGAGGCGAATGACGAATTGGTCAAGATCTACGAAATCGTCAAGCGAGCTCAGCTGGCAGGTATCCAAGCTGCAAAAGCCGGTGCAAGAATCTCGGAAGTGGATTTGGCGGCACGCAGTGTGATTGAAGCGGCAGGCTATGGTGATTATTTTGTGCATAATACCGGGCATGGTGTCGGATTGGAGGTTCATGAGTATCCTAGTGTTTCACCCCTTAATGAAGAAATACTTTTGGAGAATATGGTGATTACCGTGGAACCGGGGATTTATCTGCCGGGGATCGGGGGCGTTCGGCTGGAAGAAAATATTTGCATTCGACAAGATGGTGCGGAATTGTTGTCATCGGGCCAAGCGGAACTGCAATATGTTGGCGGAAAGCAAAAGAATTCATTTGATCTAGCGCCTGACAGGCTAGTGGAAAAATGCAGAAAGTGGGATGCTGGGAAAATTGAAGGGGAGTTTGGATGCGCGCCTAAAGATCCAATTCCCATGTGGATCGCTGATATGGATTTTCGCGCGCCCCAGTCAGTACTGGATTCTTTTCAAGAGGCCTTGGAAGTTGGCGTATTTGGCTATACCTCTGTCTATGAAGAATTTGACCGGGCTGTGCAAAATTGGTTTGAAAAGCGTCGGGGCTTGCAGGTAGAAAAGGAATGGATTACGCTTTGTTATGGTACGGTTTCCACCCTGCACTATCTGGTTCAGGCTTTTTGTGTGCCGGGTGACAAAGTACTGATGAATACGCCGATTTATTCGCCTTTTCAGCGGTGTGTCGAGGCTTATGGGGCACAAGTGCTTTGCAGTCCCCTTGAACTTGTAAACAACCGTTATGAAATGAATTTTGAGCAAATGGAATCTTTGTTTCGAGCCCATCAGCCTAAGATTTATTTCCTTTGTTCGCCGCATAATCCATCGGGTCGAATTTGGTCGCAAGATGAAATTGAGAAGCTGGTTTCTTTGTGCCAAGAATATGGGGTTTTGTTGGTGTCTGATGAGGTTCACGGTGACCATATTAACCAAGGCAAGCATGCCTCAATTGTAAATTGGATGGATGAGGACAGGCGAATCATTCTTTTGTCATCACCAAACAAGGCTTTTAATCTGGGTGGACTGAAAACTTCTTATGCCATCATCCGAAATCAAGAGGTGCGGGAGTGTTTTCAGCAGAAACTGAAGAGCAATTCCATCACATCGCCCAATGTCTTTGGCATTCGGGGCATCATCGCGGCCTATGAGCATGGTGAAGCCTGGTTGGATGAGATGGTTGCCTATGTTGGCCAGAATTATGCTTATGTCATGAACTTTTTGTCGGAAGAATTACCAGAACTGAGAGTCATGGAGATGGAAGCGTCTTATCTATTGTGGATCAACATAGAAAAGACGGGTTTATCGTCGACGGATTTTGTCTTGCGATTGGCACGGGAACAAGGCGTGCTTTTGGAGGACGGCCATCATTTCGTGCAGGACGGCGATTCTTATGTACGAATGAATCTGGGGACACAGTTGTCCTTGGTCAAAGAGGCTTGCCAGCGAATTCAAATATTTATCAAGGCATTGAAATAGGCACCCGATTGGGTGCCTTTTTATAGCGTCTTACTTTTCAAAGAAAACTTCGAACTCATCATCGCTGTAGTCGTAGTAGTCTTTGCGGGCCAGATCGCTGAAGCGCTCGAATTCAGCCTTCTTTTCTCCTGATAGGGTTTCGGAATACTGGTTGATCATAATGTCATGAGAGATATAGTCTTCGCTCATTTCTACAAAACCCGGATCTTTAATCCACGTTACCCGGCAGTCGGCGCCGCGGGAAATAACCCCCCAGATGACCTGCTCGCCGTCCAGCACGACGGAAATATGGCGTTCTTTCTTTTCCATAAGGTAGCGCTCAATCCGGCGATGGCTGGTCATGCTTTCAAAAGGAAGTTTGCGGCCAAAATAGATGCCCCGAATCTTGATGCCACGTGCTTGAGCAGCCTGTAGAGGTTGCAGCAATTCGGCAACTTCCTCTTCCCAAATGGAGAGGGCGATTCTGCTTTTGGCTTCGCTGATAAGAAGCTTTAGAAAGTCGAGGATCTTTGCGCGATCCTTGAGTACGATCATGCGTTGGTCTTCTTTGGTGCGGTTAAAATGCTGGCTTGCCACCTGGTCCACATGGTGTAGGGCTTCTTCCATTTCTTGTCGCAGCTTGCGGACTAAAAGGTTGGGTTCCAGAGGATAATAGAGAGTGGCATCACCGTCTTGCTGCTCAAAGACAGCTTGCTTTTCTTCTAAAGACTTTAATATTTCATAAATGCGTGACCGAGGAATGCCCGATGCTTTGCTGAGTCCATAGCCGTTGATGGGGTATTGTTCCAAAAGGCTTAGGTAGGCTTTAACTTCGTAGGGGCTAAAGCCAAGTTTTTTCATATCGTTTAGTATGGTTTCGCTAATCATAATAAACCTCCAAGCTGTAAGAGAACGGCGGTACCGACGGCGCCGAGTATGGGGCCGATAATGCCGGTATGGATCCAAGCGATGAAAGCTGCGATAGCCAGACACAAGGCGGATGCCAATGGGTGGCCGGAAAGGCCAGATAATCCGCCGGGCAGAATCAGGGCGCCCAAAACTGCAAAGGGAATAAAGGCAAGAAAATCTTGTACCCAAGCAGGCAACTTTTTGGCATCAAAGACGAAGAAGGGCAAAACCCGCGGCAGCATGGTAACCACCATGGAACCGAAGATGATTAGTTTATGATTCATGGGAGACCTCCTTGTCTTTACTGGTGAAACGTCGCTTGATCAAAGTGGATATAGAAGCAATGATCAAAACGGTTAGAATGAAGCTTCCGCTTTGGTCCAGATTAACCAATCGGATTAAGGCTGTATTGAATAAGCCAGCAGCCAATGCCACTACCAAGGCGATCTTGGACTGTTTACCTGCGGGGATTAAAAGAGCAACAAAAAGGGCATAGAGGGCAATTCCCATACTATCGGTTATAATCGTCGGAATAAACATGCCAAATAAATATCCGGCGGCTGTACCCGCGACCCAAGAGGCATAAGCGCTTAATTCCAGAGAGATCAGGTAACCGGGATCATCGATATCTTTTTTTAGGCTGACAACAGAATAGGATTCGTCTGTCAGAAAGAATCCGATAATGGGAAAATAACGCTTTGGCGTCTTTTCTAAACGGGCACGTACGGAAGCGCTCATAATAAAGTGGCGAAAATTCATAAAGAAGACGGCTGTAATAATACTGGCTGCGCCAATGCCGGCACCAATCATGCTGGCGGTCATAAATTGTGCGGCTCCAGCATATAAAATTGCGGAAAACATGACTCCATCGGTCATTGAGATACCGACGGATTTTGCCAGAATGCCATAAGCCATGGCAATGGGAAAATAGCCTGCCATGACCGGCAGGGCATCTTTGAATCCGATTCGTTTCATGATTTGCCTCCAAAAACCAATTCTTAATAGTGGTTACTAGTACAACTACTATTAGTGGTTATTATAGCAACTACTAATAATTCTGTCAATTTCAAAGAAAAATAAAATAAAGGGCAACTTTCTCTATACAAAGAGAGATTTGTGCTTTATACTGCAGGCAAGCGGATCTTCGTGTAGGGGAAATTTTGGAGATTGAGGTGGTTCGTGAGATGAAGGGAATGATTGCGGTGGCTTTGGCATCCATCGCCTATGGCATTATGCCGATATTTACCAAGGATTTGCAACTTTTGGGTATGCCGACGGTTTCGGTGGTATTTTATCGTTTCTTACTGGCTAGTTTTGCGGCGGCGATCTATTTGCTGGCCAGTAGAAAAGGGATGAGGGTCACAAAACGGCAGCTGATGGAACTGATTTTGCTGGGGGTTGCCGGGTTTGGTCTGACAGCATTTTTTTTAGCGTCTTCTTATGAAAGCTTGCCGGTTGGACTGGCGACTATGTTTCATTTTACGTATCCGATTTTTGTTGTTTTGATTATGATGGGGCCTTTTCATGAAAGAGCAAGCGGAATGAAATGGCTTGCTGTCGGTTCGGCAGTAGCTGGCTTGATTCTTTTGATGGACCTCAATGGAGGGCTGTCTTTAACCGGGATCATTTGGGCGGTTTTGTCCGGGATTACCTATGCGGTCTATGTGATTGGCAATCGGGAGACCAGTCTGAGGGAATTGGGCTCGGTTCAAATCTTGTTTTATGTTACTTTGGTTTCTGTTCTCTTTTTTGGTGTCCAGGCCCTTTGGGCAGGGGAATTGGTAGTCCCGTCAAGTCTACGTGCTTGGGGTGATTTGCTCTTTATTTCTCAAGTGTCAACAGTCTTTGCTCTGTTGCTTTTAACCTATGGCATCAAAACCATTGGCGCGACCAAAGCATCCATGATTAATATGCTGGAGCCGGTGGTTGGAGTCCTGGCGGGTATGCTGGTATATGGGGAACGATTGGATTTTCGGGCAAGCATTGGCTGTCTGGCCATCCTTTTGTCGGTTCTATTTATTTCTTTTGAAGGAGCGAGTGAAAAGAAACAAGAGCTGAAGATGAAAAAAATTGCTGGATAGTCTTGCTTTGGTAACGGGGGTTACCGAAGCAAGGCTTTTCTTTTTATAGAATAAAAGCATCAGAAAGCCAAGGAGGAAAGCATGGTAGAGCAAGTTTTTCATTATTCAAGAGGAAAAGAAAAGGCAATTGAAAAATTAATCATGGATGATCAAGTGCATTATATTCATATGCTTTTGAATCAAGAGGAAGGATTGCCCGAGCACTTTTCCAATTCCAGGGTTTACATGACGGTCGTAAAGGGAACCCTTACCATCCAATTGGACGACCAGGAGGCCCACCGATATGAGGCAGGCACTGTTTTAAAAATTCCCTATCAAACCAAGATGAATGTTGGTAACAAGGATGAGGCGCTTTTGGAACTGATTGTGGTCAAGGCGCCGGCGCCGGGCACTTTTTAGAAAAAATCAATGCAGTGAAAAAGGACGGATTCCATATAGGGATTCGTCCTTTATATTTTGTACAGTAGCCAGCGGCATTCGCGAATCAGATATTTAAGTTCGTAGATCTGCAGTTGATTGCGGACTTCGCTTTCGCATCGGAAGACAAAGGAGTCAATGCCGGCCAGACGCTCTTTTCGAACTTCTTGAATGCGATGGACATGAATGACTTCATAGGATTCGTCGGATTGTTGGATCCGGAATCGAAGCGGTCGCGGTTGGTTCTTTGTGGGGAACCAAGCGATCATTTCAATGGGTTTGGAAACAATGCGCATGGGACCCTCCTTTCTACAAAAGACTGGTCATAATGGGATATTCGTCGTTTTCGGCGACACCGCCCTGGATGGGTCTGATCCCGCTGTGGGGAAAACACCCGCGCACCAGGATTTTTTCTCCGAACCGTTTGCGGATTTGATCCATGGTTTCATCGAGTTTGGCGTCCCGGTCCCGGTCGAATGGCTCGAACAGGGAAAGCTGATCAAAAGGCTGATCGGTTAAATCCGTCACCCGCACACCCAAATGACGAATGGGCACCCCGGTCCATGCCTCGTCAAACAATTCTTCCACAATGGAATAGATGGCCCTGGTGGATTGGGTGGGGTGGGGCAGCCGGCGCTGGTGGCTGATCCGTTCCAATTGAAAGCTTTTGATGGAGATGGCGACCACTTGGCCATAGGCTTTTTTTCTTCGCATGCGGATGGCGACTTTTTCTGCCAAGGACAAAAGCACCAAAAGGGCTTCCTTGCGGTCGGTGACATCAAAGGGAATGGTGGTGGAGTTTCCTACGCCTTTTTGCGCTGGGAAATTTGATTCTTTAACCAAGCTGTCGTCGATCCCATTGGCGTATTGCCAAAGCAAGGTGCCATAGCTTTTGAAATGCAGACGCAGAAAATCGGGATCGCTTTTTGCCAGTTGACCAATGGTATGGATATTCAGTCGCTTTAGTTTTTTTCTTGTGGCGCGACCGACCATAAACAGTTCGCCCACGGGCAGCGGCCACATTTTTTCCTCCATTTCACGGGGAAAAAGGGTATGGACACGGTCGGGTTTTTTTAGTTCGCTGCCCATTTTGGCCAGCAGCTTGTTGGAAGAAATACCAATATTGACGGTGAAGCCCAGTTCATTTTTGATGCGACGACGGATGGTGTGGGCCGCTTCCAGGGGATCCCCGTAGAGAGAGATGGATTCCGTGTAGTCCAAAAAACACTCGTCTACGGAATAACGCTGGACTTTTGGCGAGTATTCCAGAAGAATTTCATACATGGCTTGGCTGCACTGGGCAAACAATTGGTAGTTGGGTGGAATGACCAAAAGATCCGGACATTTCATCCGGGCTTCCAGCAGGGATTCACCGGTAATGACTCCGTATTTTTTTGCTGGAATGGACTTGGCCAGTACGATGCCGTGGCGTTTGGCTTGGTCGCCGCCGATAATGGCCGGAAGCTGACGTAAGTCTCGTTTGCTGCCGTTTTCCAGTTCATAAACCGCCTGCCAACTGAGGTAGGCGGAGTTTACATCAATATGAAAAATAATCATGGTTTCACCTTCTCTTTACGCTTTTAGCATAACACGAACAAGTGTTCGAGTCAAGCGTGACGCAGGCTGGTTTTGTAAAGTGTAAAGGTAAGTTCTAGGGTCAATTGACATCCCAACGGGCCAGTGATAGAATTTTCCTACAACATTTGTATATGAATACGAAAAGGATTCATTCACCCGCGAAGGCTATGCTGGCTTGTCGCGGTTTTTTATAAGAAGCACATAAGATACTTGGTTCGGAAAAGAGGGCTTTATGGAATTTCAGAATATGTTGATTATGCAAGGGACCTTGTTTTTGTTGATCATCGTTGGAATAGGAGCAAAACGACTGAAGATTGTCAGAAGCGAGGATAAAAGGGTTTTGACAGATTTGGTAATTGAGATTTTTTTGCCTGCAAGCATTATCAATTCTTTTCAGATGAATTTTAATGGTGACATGATGAGCACTTTTGCCATCTTGATTGGCGTATCTGTCCTCTCTATGATCATTAGTTATGTGCTGGGTGCTTTGATGTTCTCCAAGCGTGATCATAGGCAAAAAGCGGTCTTGCGGTATGGAACGCTGATCTCCAATGGCGGTTTTATTGGCATGCCTATCGCTGAAAGTTTTTATGGAACGTTGGGACTCATGTATGCTTCTATTTATCTGGTGCCCATTCGAATTGCCATATGGACGGTTGGATTGACCTTTTTTACAAAGGAAAAAGACATTTTGGCAGGAATTAAAAAGGTGGCAGTCCATCCATGTCTGATTGCCGTATATATAGGTTTAGGCATGATGGTTGCCGGTTTGCGTTTTATTGAGCCGGTCGCTACAACGGTCGTCATGCTGGGCAAATGCACGACACCGATCATTATGATTTTGATTGGTGTGATCATTGGAGAGGCAAAGGATTTGAAGTCCATGTTCAGCGGGGTTGTCTTGTCTTATTCCATGATTCGCGTCCTGCTGATTCCCGCCATTATCTACGGGATTGTAAGTTTGCTGCATGTGGATCCGACCGTAGCGGGGATCGCAGTTGTGATTGCCGCAATGCCGGCGGGCACATCAACCTTTATATTGGCTGCAAAATATAAGGGTGACTATGTGTTGGCCATGCAGATGGTTGTTGTGTCAACCATGATTTCCATGATTACCATACCGATCTGGAGAATGATTCTTTAAATCAAACAAGCTCCCCGAGAGTGGACAGTATAAGAACTGTTTCTCCAGGGGAGCTTAATTTTTTAGCCAGAGATCTTAAAAATTCACAATCGAACGCCAGAACTGCCGGAATCCGTTATGGATAACTTGATCTTGATCAGCCGATTCATTGTAGTTTAAATAATTGATGACACCATCGGTGATGCCTGAAAACATAAAGGTGAAATGATCGATATTGTCGGCAATGATTTCCTGGTCCTCAATGGCTTTGTTTATTTTCGGAATCAGAAAATCGTATCTGGATGCATCGTAATTTTCCATGCAGCTTTTTACACTGGGCTGCAATTGAAAGGTCAGCAGATAGGTTTTCTTATCTGGATTGTTCAGTGCCCAGAGAATGCTTGCATTCCAGTAATCCTGAAGGAATTTACGAATCCCGTCATTGGGATCCAATGCGCTGTATAAGGCATTCCTTAAATCATCTTTATACATTTGATAAATGGCCACAACCAGTTCGTCCTTATTGGCAAAATGATTGAAAAGGGCACCGTTGCTAACACCTGCAGCGGTTACAATGGACTTGGTAGAAGTGCCATGGATTCCATTTTGCAAAAATAATTCAGCAGCTTTGCTCATAATGGTTTCTTTGATCGTCATAATATCACCTCCTAAGAGTACTGCTCCTGTACATTATAGTATGATTCAAATAAATCTGTCAATCTATGAAAAATATTGTTGACAGGAATCGAAGAAGATGATATTTTTGTATCAAGTAAGAGCTGTACTCTTTAACAAGAACTTATAAGCAAAAATTTTTACCATAGAGAGAGTGTCGCTCTCTAGAAAAGGAGAATTGATATGACTAAAGAATTGGTGGTTTACTATTCGCATTCAGGCAATACCAAAAAGGGAGCTATGCTGATCAGCAAAGTGACGGGTGCCGATGTACTCGAGTTGGTTCCGGAGCGTGCTTACCCAAAAGGCATGTGGGCGACAGTTGATGAATTTAAGAAAGAACTGGCAGGGGATTTACGACGGGCAATTTTGCCTTATGATGTAGATGTCTCTCAATATGATACTATTTACATCGGTACGCCCAATTGGGGCGATACCCTTGCGACACCCCTTCGTTCCTTCTTTGATAAGGAAGATCTTGCCGATAAACGTATTATGCCTTTTGTTACCCATGGGGGCGGAGGCCTTGGAAACTGCAGTAGAGATATGATTCGTTTATCAGGTACAAAGAACTACACAGAGCCTTTGGTCTATTCCGGTGGCAGCGTTAATGAGAGGAAAGTGAAAGAATGGCTGCAAAAGAAATAAATAAAGAAGAACTTTTACGCTTGATTGATGATGTCGAATTGCCAGGGATTCGGAGTGGTCAAGTTCACAAGTTTACTCCGGTTTGGATGGTTACCATGAATGGGCGTATGTTTTGCCGATCGGGCAGATATGTGCCTTCTGACAGCTGGTATGATGCCTTTCAAAGGGAACCGCAGGGTGCAATTCAGCTGAATGAAATCATTGTAAAGGTTACTGCAAAAATTCCTGAAGATCTGGAAAGGATCGGAGAGGATATTAATCAAGCCTACTATAAGAAGTATGGCGGCAAATATCCGCATCTGATCGCTGGAATCGCAACCGAAAAATTGATGCGTCACACCATGGAATTTCTTGTAGAGTCAGATGAAAAAGAATAGAGATAAAAGGAACAGTAAATCGTAAAAAGTCCCCGCTGAATAACGCATGGCCGTTATTTGTCGGGGATTTTTTATGTTGAATTTCAGTCATTCCTTGCCGTCAGACTTCTTTAGTTAGAGGGTTATTTGATAGTCTCTCAGTCGTTTGGCAGCTGATTTCTTTAATTTTATTTATAAGTCGAATTTCGTCAGGAGTTCCGCATTTGGTTCTTGCGCAATCATAGGGATTAGTTCGCTTATTTGATGGATGATCTGATCGGGTTGGATTGCAGAGTTAGGAGAAAGTCCTACGGATTCAAAGTCGTTCCAGATCCCCAGAATGCCCAATGATTGCGGTCCTTTAACATCCCATTCTAGATGATCGCCAATAGACCACACCTCTTCAGGCTCAAGTTTGAGGGCTTTCAAAGCTTGTTGGTAGAGTCGGACATCGGGCTTTCCGTATCCTTGTTCGCCTTCAATCAAGATGCAATCAAAATACTTTACCAGATCAAATTTATTGATTTTGATTCTTTGAATTTCACTTTGGCCGTTTGTAATCAAGGCAAGCTTGATTCCCATATTAGTCAAGGAGTCTAATGTTTCTTTTGCCCCTTCAAATAGTGCCAAAGAATCCATTCTGCGTAGAGAATAGTCATCGGCGAAGGGAACTGCATCTGCCAGATTCAAATCTAATTTTGCAAATGCTTTTCTTATGATATCGCGGCGAGCTTGTTTTTGATTATTACGACCGAGAGCATTCTTTTTTTGATCAGCCCAATAGGCCAGTCTTGTAGTTGTGATTGTTGCATAAAGAAGCTCAGCGTCAATTTCATTCTTCTCTGCATACTCCTTGCACATGGTTCTCCACATAATGTTTGCGGTAGCTTTTAAGGAAATAATGGTATCATCCAAATCAAAAATAATGCCTTTTATCATAAAGACCTCCTGATATTGTGGGATCGCGAGTATTGATTTCATCATATCATAAGATTTTGCCATGCAAGTAGGAAGCTTTCATTTGAGTCTTGCACCATGCGCTGTCTTTTTTTACAATGAGAACATCAGAGAAAAAGGGAGACGGTTATGGCAGTATTTGCAATCTTTTCATGTATTGGAGCAATCGATTGGTTTTTGGGCAATCGTTGGGGGCTAGGAGAGCGGTTTGAAGAAGGTTTTTTAACAGCGGGGCGGCTCTTGTTTGCCATGGCTGGAATCTATACGGTAGCGCCATGGCTGGCGGGTCATTTGGACCAATTGATGGGACCGGCCTTTGCTGCCATTGGTTGGGAACCGTCTTTGGTGACCTCTTCATTTTTAGCCATTGATATGGGTGGCTACACGGCAGCGCGGGCTATGGCAGACTCCAATGCCATGCTGGCCTTTTCTGGCATTGTGGTGGCGGCTTCTTTGGGGGCAACCCTGTCTTTCAGCATTCCCATTGGTTTGGGCATGATTGATTCCAAGGCCTATCCGGCCTTTTTTCGGGGAACCATTCTGGGCTTGATAGCTTTGCCGATTGGATTTTTTGCAGGTGGCCTTCTCTTGGGTCTGGAAGCGGGAATCGTGATGTGGCAATTGGTGCCCACAGGTGCCTTTGCTATTCTATTGGCTCTGGGCTTAAGTCGGGCGCCGGAGGGAACGGAGCGTTTGCTTCATGGATTGGCCCGAGGCCTTCAGGCCATTGGCGCCTTTGGTTTGGCTTTGATTGTGCTTGAAGAACTTATGGGGATTACCATTCTACAGGGCTTGGTTCCTTTTTCAGAGATTAGTTTGGTCGTAGGTCGTATCGCCCTGCTTTTATCGGGAGCACTTCCCTTGATGGCGACGGTCACTTGGGCTCTGGGAAAAGGGATTGATCGCATCGGAAAGCTTCTGGGTGTTGGTGAACTGGCTGTTTTGGGCATAGCCGGCGCTTTGGTTAATAATATGATTGCCTATGCGCGTTTTGATCAAATGGATGAAGACGGACAGGTCTTGGTAAGCGGGATCTGTGTCAGCAGTGCCTTTGTGATTGGCGGGCAATTGGGCTTTGTTCAGAGCTTGCAGCCGGAAGCGACATTGGCGTTTATAGCGAGTAAGCTTGTGGCAGGTTTATTTGTCTTCGTTTTGTACCGATTGCAAAAAAGTGCAAAGTTAAGAAAATCAGTCTAAAGATTCTTTTCTCCTCCAGCGCTATAATCAATGGTGTTTGTGAAAACTGTAACAATGGAGGAGATAACATGAAACGATTTTTGGCAATGATGTTGGTTGTCTTGATGGCTTTTTCTTTGGCGGGATGCGCTGGCGCATCTACGGCAACGGAGGAACCTGCGGCAACTGTAGAACCGGCAACAAGTGAAGCGACTGGCGTAAGTGGAACTTTTGAAGGTGCCGGAGAAGGAAAAGACGGTGCAATCCGTGTTAATGTAACTTTAGAAGACAATGTGATTACTGGGGTTGAAATTGTCGAAAGCCATGAAACAAAAGGCTTGTCGGAAGCACCGATGCAAGAAGTGATTGATCAGGTTTTGGCAAAGAACAGCCTGACAATTGACCAAGTAAGTGGTGCCTCTTATTCAACAAACGGTTTGTTGGAAGCCATTGAAAGCGCATTGGCAACAGCAGGTCTTGCGTCTACTGATCTGGTTGCTGTAGCGATTGAAGCGGAAGAGGAAGCTCCTTTGGAATACCATACAGACGTTGTTGTAGTTGGTGCCGGTGGTGCGGGTATGACAGCAGCAATTACAGCAAAAGAAGCTGGAGCCAATGTATTGGTATTGGAAAAGATGAGCTTTGTTGGCGGAAACACATTGGTTTCCGGTGGCGAACTGAATGTACCTGGCAGCTGGGTGCAAGACAACGAAGGGGTGGAAGACTCCATCGAGCAATATACAGCAGATACCCTGAAGGGTGGCGACAATCAAGCCAATCCGGAATTGGTAGGGGTATTGGCGGAAAACGCCTTGGCAGGTGCTGAATGGTTGCGCGATGAGATTCAAGTGAATTTCCAGCCGGATTACTTGATGCAGTTCGGTGGACACTCTGTACCTCGAGCGATCTTCCCAGAAGGCGGCTCAGGTTACGAAATGATCAGCAAGTTGAAAGCAAAAGCGGATGGAATGGAAATTCCTTTCCATATGAATACACGCGCGACAGCGCTTTTGACTGACGAGAATGGTCGAATTGTTGGTGTGGAAGCGATGCAAGGCGACAAAACAATGACATTCTTTGCTGACAAAGGTGTGGTATTGGCGACAGGCGGTTTCGGTTCCAACGTGGAAATGCGCATGAGCTACAATGCGGAATACGATGAGCGTTACAACTCAACGGATCAAGAAGGCACAACCGGTGACGGTATTGTTATGGCGGAAGCGATCGGCGCAGCTTTGGTCGATATGGAGTTTATTCAAACATACCCGGCCTGCAGCCCGAAAACTGGCATTCTTTCCTACGTAGCGGATACACGTTTTGACGGCGCGTTGTTGTTCAATAAAGAGGGTGACCGATTTGTTGAGGAATTGGATCGTCGAGATGTGATTTCCAAAGCGATTTTGGCGCAAACTGACAGCATTGGCTACTTGGTATGGGACAATCAAGTAACAGAAGCGAGTCATATGGAACATTTCCAAAAAGAGTATGATGAATTAGTGAAAAGCGACGAGTTATTCAAAGCGGAAAGCATTGAAGAGTTGGCAAACCACTTCGGGTTGAATGTGGAAAAAATGCAGGAAGTTTTGGATCAATACAATGAGGATATCAGAACAACGGGCCAAGATTCCGTTTGGAATCGCCGTGGTTTGAAGTTCACCATTGAAGAAGCGCCTTTCTATATCCAAAAAGTTGCACCTTCCGTTCATCACACAATGGGTGGTCTTGTAATCAATACACAAGCGCAAGTAATGAATGGAGAAGGACAAGTGATCGAAGGCTTGTATGCAGCGGGTGAAGTAACAGGCGGCATTCACGGCAAAAACCGTTTGGGTGGAAACGCCATTACAGACTTGACGGTATTCGGTCGAATTGCCGGTTCTGAAGTGGTTAAGTAGAAAGAAATGAGGTTGCGCGCAAGCGCAACCTTTTCTTTTTGTCAAAATCCGATATAATGACTAAGGAATTAAACGACGGAGGATAGCATGGGCTCGTTTCGAAATCGAATTGTATGGATTGTTGTAATCGCTTTGGGTTTGACATTAACCAGCTTTCTTGCGGTAACACGCCGGGAAGTAAACCAACAGAATATGGAAATGACGCGGGATTTAACAGAGCAAATCATTGAAGCCAAATCGGCTCAGATTAGCGGATGGATGGACCAGCGGGCAGCAGAGATTCGGGTGCTGACCGAATCTGAATTGATTCGGTCCATGGATATGGTCCGAATCAAACCTTTTCTGCGGACCTTTGACGCCCAGCATGATGAAACCTTTGAATCCTTTGGCATTTGCGATGAAGAAGGATTGATGTGGATTTCCGACGATACCATGATTGATATTGGCGACCGGGAGTACTTCAAGCGAATTCGTGAAACGGGCGCGGAGTATGTGATTTCTGATCCGGTGATTTCCAAGTCCAATGCTGAACCCATTGTATTGATCCATCATCGGATCTTTGGGGAAGGCAATCAGACGGTGGGTTATATCAATGCCGCCATTCGCTTGTCCAAGCTTTCGGAATTGGCCAGCGAAGTGCTTGTGGATGATGGACAGGGATGGCTGGTGGATCGCAGCGGCCGTATCTTTACACCTACTCAAGAGGGCTATGAAGTTACGACCTTGGAAGACTTTCAAGGTTATGGAGCCAAAGCAAACCAGACTCGGCAAGGATATCCTGTTTACGGAACGGATGGCAGCCGAGCCCGTCTATTTTTATCACCCTTGAAAAGTGTCCCTGGCTGGCAGATGGGAATTGTAATTTCCGAGGAGGCCATGGCGGCGCCAACCCAGAGACTGATTGCCTCTTTGGTGGAATTGGGTTTGGGGATTTTATTGGTTGCCGCGCTTTTGGCTGGTTTGATTATCAGTGGGATCTTTCGACCTATGCAGCGTTTGACTGCCTTGATGGAACAAGCGGGGGCGGGGGATCTTTCGGTACGTTTTACGGAAAAGAGGAAGGATGAGATTGGCCGGCTTGGAAGTCGGTTTAATTGGCTGCTTGCCCAAATTCAAGACTTGATCCATCAAGTCAAGATCAAGGAAAAAGAAAAGCAGCGGGCGGAAATGACTGCTTTGCAAGCCCAGATTCATCCGCATTTTTTGTATAATACCTTGGATACCATTCAATGGAAGGCTTTGGAGCATGGGGCTGATGAAGCGGCGGATATGATCCAGGCCTTATCGAAGTTCTTTCGATATTCCTTGAATCAGGGCAAAGAATGGACACGCCTGGAGAATGAAGTGCAGCAGATTCGCAACTACCTCTTCATTCAAAAGATTCGTTACGAAGAGCGCTTGCAATTTGAAGTGGATTGCCGTGCTAATATGGAGTGGGTCTTGCCCAAGCTGATATTACAACCCTTGGTGGAGAATGCTATCTACCATGGAATTAAACCCAAGACTGAAGGCGGTTTGATTCGAATTGAGATTCGAGAAAAGGCGACGCGGTTGGAAATTGCCATCTGTGACACCGGTGTGGGCATGGATCCAATATCCTTGCACAAGTTAAGGGATAGTTTGGAAGGTACGGGTCAGGATTTGGGGATTGGCATGAAAAATGTGCAAAAGCGCCTGCAATTGGCTTTTGGAGACGCATACGGGATTACCCGGGTCTTGTCGGGAACAGGCGGCACGCGAATTGAGCTAAAGATTCCCAAAAAGGAGGGTTGGGAATGAAGATCTTAATTGCAGATGATGAGAGAACCATACGAAATGGATTGGCAGGTCTTATTAAAAAGTGGTTTCCGACATGGGAGCTTGTTGGACTTGCGGAGAACGGCAAGCAGGCCCTTCGCATGGCGGTGCAGGAAAAGCCGAATATTTTGTTGGCGGACATTAATATGCCGGAGATGAATGGCTTGGTCATGATTGAAAAGATCCGATCGATTTTGCCGGAAACCCAGGTAATCATCCTTTCAGGATATGATCAATTTGCCTATGCCCAACAGGGGATTCGATTGGGTGTGCTGGATTATCTCTTAAAGCCGGTGGATCGAGAAGAATTGTTTATGGTTTTGCGGGATGCAGCGGAGCGAGCGGCCCAGACGCTTGGAGAGCCTGAACAAATGGAAAAAGAGGCCATCAGTGTGGCTGAACAGGCCAAGCGGATTCTTGAGGCTTCTTTTACCGATCCAGAGATTAATCTTAATGGAGTGGCGGAGCGCCTGCATGTGAGCCCCTCGTCTCTGACGCGAAACATGCAAAAGGAATTAGGATTAAGCTTTGGGGAGTTGGTGACAGGACTGCGAATTGAGAAAGCCTGTTATCTCTTGGCTCATAGCAATCAAAAAATGTATGAGGTGGCAGAAAACTGCGGATATGGAAGTCAGCACTATTTTAGCCGAGTATTTCGAAAACAGCGGGGTCTATCGCCGCAGGAATACCGAAAAAGCGAGCGTGAAAAAGAACGATAAACATCGTTCTTTTTTTGTTACAAAAGTTGTTGCGAGAGCGAGATGAAGTCATGTCAAATTAGTGAAAACTATTGCAATTCGGTAATAAATCCCGTATAATTTTATATGATACCGTTTAAAAACATCACCGTTCCTTTTTGAAGGGAAAGGATATCTCGTTGTTTTTTAAACATACTTTTAAATCGGAGATGATACGTTTGAAAAGAGTCGAGAAGAGAAATATGTTTTTCTATCTCTCGGGGAAACTTGTTTCTCTGATGGGGACAAAGATGTTCACATTCGCGATGGGTCTATACATTCTACGTGTGACAGGCTCGGGAATGAGTTTTGCTTTGTCTTTGCTTTTAAGTGTGGTGCCGAGTTTAATATTTGGTCCGATTGCCGGTTCTTTTGCCGACCGATTTGACCGAAAACGTATTGTGATCCTTATGGATGTGCTCAGCGGGCTTGCCATGTTGTCTGCCTTGTGGGTGGCCAATACGCAAGGCTTAAGCATTTTGCTGATTTATGTATCGATCGTAGCATTAAATGCATTGAACATTTTCTTTGATGTAACCTTTGAAGCCTCCATTCCCAACTTGGTGGAACGGGAAAATGTGGGTGCGCTTCAGTCCTATAGTCATTCCACGCGAAACATGACGGATATTATTGGTCCGGTTTTAGGCGGTGTAGTCTACTCGCTGGTTGAACCGGAAACCTTTATGTTGTTCAATGGCATCTCCTTTTTGCTTTCAGCAGCATCCGAGATGCTGATATCCTTCGGATTCAATCGAGATTTGGATACGGGCAAGGAGTTGGTTCCTCTCAGTATCGGAGGGATCTTCCAGGACTTAAAAGAGGGATATGAGTATTTTTCTCAGAAGAAAGAGATTCTCAGTCTATACAAGCATGTTATGATCTATAACTTCTTCTTTACTGTATGGGATGTTATGATGCCAGTGATTCTGGTTACAACCCTTCATGTCTCCAACCACTCCTATGGAATTGTACAAGGAAGCTATTTTGTTGGCGCTTTTTTGTTTAGTTTGATCGGGGCGCGAAAGATGGGGCAGTTTGAGATTAGAAAATTCACGTCTCAAATGATGATGATCGCTGCAGTGGTTATGCTTTATGCATTGCCAGTCCTGCCAAGCCCATTGCCTTTCTTTGTGAATCAAGTTGTTCCCCTTTATATCGTTTTTGGATTCTTGATTGGCGGTGTCTTAATGCTCATCAATATTCCAATGATGGTAATGATTCAAATGGGGACGGAAGACCGGTACCGGGGTCGCGTGATGGGATTTTGCGCAACGATCTCCCGAGTGATCAGCCCTTTGGGATTCTTGGTTTATGGGATTTTATCTGACCGCTTACCAGCATCTATTTTATTGATTGGGAGTGGCTTGGCAATGCTAGTTGTTGCCTACGTTTTCTACCGGGAATCCATGAGAAAATCATATTATCAATCCGAAATGCAAGAGAATCAAGCATAGACTCCGTAAGGGGTCTTTTTTTTAGGGATTTTGTTAGATGAATATCTAACAAAAATAATTTTAGAAAAGAACTTGACATATTCAAGTTAGATGATATACTGAAGTTGTTAGAAGAGTTTCGAACTAATAATAATGTTAGATAGGAGAAAATCATGGTTCAAGAAAAACGAGCGGAGAGAAAGAATCTTGTTCTCTTCCTTTCAGGGAAATTTGTATCGTTATTGGGGTCTCAAATGTACGGATTCGCCATGGGCCTTTACATACTGCGATTGACAGGATCCGGCATGAGTTTTGCGATTAATATTTTGTTGTCGGCAATACCTGCTTTAATCTTCTCGCCTTTGGCGGGATCTATGGCTGACCGCAAGAATCGAAAAGCGATTGTGGTCGGAGCTGACCTTTTAAGCGGCCTTGTGATGTTGGTGGTTTTTGCTGTGACCATGAATATCGGTCTGAAGGTGGCTTTGGTTTATCTTTCAACATTTTTGCTGCGGAGCATTAGTATTTTCTTTAGTGTAACCTTTGACGCCGCTATGCCGAACTTGGTCCGCCAAGAGAAGATCGGCCAGATTCAGTCCTTGTCTCAGGCTATTACCCAAGGCACGAATATACTGGGACCGATCTTTGGGGCCTTGTTGTATGCGGTGGTATCGCCTCAGATTTTTTTGCTCGCTAATGGTGTTTCCTTTATTCTATCGGGCATTTCTGAAATGTTTATTGACTTCTACTGGCGAGTGGCACCGACTGAGCCTAATGAGGAAGAGGCCACTGGTTATTTTGCCTCTATCAAAGAGGGCGCCTCCTATATGTTTAACAATCCCATGATGAAGGCGATGATTCGAAACATTATCGGTATCAATTTCTTCTTTACTGTAATTGGCATTATGATTCCTGTCGTTTTAGTCAGAGACCTTCAGATGTCCAGTCAGCAATTTGGTTTTACAGAGGCCTTGTTTTCTGTGGGCGCCTTGATCTGGTCCATTCGAATGAGCCAGTCGGCGGATCAAGATGTGACGCTTTTGGGCTATTCTAAAAAACTGATTGTTTTGCCGTTTTTGACACTGGCAATGGGCTTTGCGGTCGTTCCAGGCATCAGCATTTTAGCCACCATTCCTCCGGTTGTGTATTACGGAATCTTAGCCTTTACCATGGGCGCGTGCCTGATGGCTATTAATATTCCAATGATGGTCTATATCCAGAAGAATACAGCGGATGAAAACCGGGGCCGTGTGATGGGATTTTTAAATATGATTTCCATGTTGATTTCTCCGATTGGATATTTACTTCACGGATATTTGTCGGATGTCCTCCCAAGTTATATACTATTTACGTATGCGGGACTTGCAACCCTTCTTTTGGTGGGTGACCTGTATCGATCTGGTGTACGACTTGAAAGGAGACCTGTGACATATGAAACTAAAACTGAAGCATAATCTAGTAGTTGAATACTGCTATTTGATTACCCGTGTCTGCAATGAGAAACTGTTTGACAATCATCCCGTTATTCAACATTATCAACGCAATCTTGACGTCGTGAAAGTGGTGGATCAAGTTCGGGATGAGGTTAGTCCGTTTTTAAAAAAAGATATGGATTATTTCATCAAAAACTTTACGGGAAGCCTTTCTGTTCCTTTGATTCTGTCTTTGGAAAATGGTTATGAGTCGCCAGTGGAAATGATTGATGCCATTGCTGCCATGACAGCTGAGGAATGGCTGCAGTTTTACTTTACTCTGAACAATCAAGAGGAATCCATTATGGCTTTGACGGACGCAGAGCTTCAAGAGGTCGTAAAGGAAATGATTATGCCCAACTGGGATATTCCCAATCGGGATCAAGACGTGATTGTAGAGATTCGGAAATATGCCGAGGAATCCAAAGAACAAATCGTTCAGATGTATCGAAATTTTTATGCCAAGCACTTTCAGCCATTGGAAGACTTTTTTTTGGACCAATTGACTCCACTGGTGGAGGCACATCGGAAAGTGATGGAAGAGAAACCGAAAGAATTTTTGGAAGAAATTCTATGGATGAAGGAAGAAGAATATAGCCAGGTAGAAGATATCCAGTTTATTGTTACCTGGATCGGGGAGCTGTCACATAGCGTCAGTATTGACGAGGATCGCATTGCCGGAATTTATGGATTTGGGTTCTTGCAGCGGTTCGACAAGGATTTTATGAAGAAGCAAACCATGAAACTGTTTAAAGTATTGTCAGATGAGCGACGATTGGATATTCTACGTCTGGTGGGCAAGAAGTCACGCTATGCGACGGAATTGGCCAAAGAACTGGGATTGACCAAAGCGACAGTCAGCTACCATATGAACTTGATTATCGAACAAGGCTTGGTTACTATTCGGGTCGAACAAAACCGAGTGTACTATGACTTGAATGTAGACCGACTGGGCAAGCAACTGACAGATGTGATAAAAGACCTGACGGGGGAGGAATAGATCATGAAGGCCATGAAACAATACAGGGGGTTGCCGTCACCGATCTACTGGATTTTTCTCGCTCGTTTGGTCAACACTATGGGTGCCTTTGTGCACCCTTTTTTGGCGATTTATCTAACAGAAACCCTGGGCTACTCCACAGCCCAGGCTGGGATTTATGTGACCTATTCGGTGATGGCATATGTACCGGGTGCCCTGATTGGCGGGCGATTGGTAGACCAGTGGGGAAGAAAGCGGGTTCTGCTCTTCTTTCAAGCCTTGGCGGCATGCGGTTATTTGGCGGTCGTGCTGGTTCCAAATCCAATTTGGATTCCCTGGTATTTGATTGCTACGGCATTCTTTAATAGCGTAGCCCAGCCAGCCCATGGGGCCATCACTGCGGATTTGACGACACCGGATAATCGGCAGCAGGCCTTTTCCTTTTTATACTTGGGCACTAATATTGGCTTTGCCATTGGACCTTTGATTGCAGGCTTTTTGTTTAACCGATACTTGATGTGGATTTTTATTGGCGATGCGGTTACCACCTTGATTGCCTTGTTCTTTATTGCCCGTGGGGTGCCGGAAACCAAACCCGAGGAAACGGCAGAAGCCTTGGGTCAAGATCGAAAAGCGGAGCAAAGGGAGGAAGGTTCTCTTTTTGGGGTGCTTTTGCGACGGCCGACTTTGCTGATCTTTTCATTCTTTATGATTTTGATTTCTTTTGTGGTGGTGCAGTTAAACTTCACGGTGCCGCTTCAGTTTAACGATTGGTTTGGCACGGAAAACGGAAAATCCTATTATGGCATATTGATGTCGGTTAATGGATTGACGGTAATTGCCCTAACACCTTTCTTGATCCATTGGACCCAGAAGAACTCCGCCATTTTCAATGTGGGATTGTCTAATTTGTTTTATTTTGTAGCAGTCCTGATGCTGGGGATTCAAGCGTCTTTGCCATGGTACTTGGCCATGATGCTGGTTTGGACGGCGGGAGAAATTCTGCAAATTACCAACTACAATGTATATTTGGCCAATCATACCCCGGAAAATTATCGCGGGCGGTTTAACTCGGTGATTAATATTATTCAGGGAACGGGCTATGCAGTAGGTCCCATGATTATGGGACGGTTTTTAAAAACACATACTACTTGGGAAGTATGGCCCATGGTTCAAATTATTGCGATGGCGGCGACCATCGCGGTTATGGCCTTGTTTGTCTGGGAAAAGAGATTTGCAAAGAGTCGTGCAAGAAAGAAAGTCGAGAAAAGCGAATTGAAAACGGAGACACAAAACGCGCGATGATAAAGAAAAGAGGAGGCCGCCTTTTATTGGCAGCTTCCTCTTTTCTAAGTAGGTGGGAATATATGGTTAACTTGCTTGTTTCAGCAAGAGATCAAGCTTTTGTGAAATGGTATGCAGTTCTTGGGTAACTTCTTGAATGGCCTGAGTCAAAAGTTCGTCTCTGGCTTCCTGCATAGCCTTCATTTCATTGTAGTTCGGTCCGTATGGGGAATTGGTTCGGTAAAACATGCCATATGGGTGACCTGCCCTTTTCATTTCAGATTTTGAGGGCTTTGGATAATTGACGCCTTTGGCTTGAGCGGATTCACTCTCTTCTGGTTGGCGGTAGAACATGCCGTAAGGACGTTTAGTTGCTGTATTGTCTGTGGCCATGTCTTCTGTACTTGCCTGTGATGTTTGCTTGAATTGTGTATAGTACATGCCATGCGGTTTGCCGGGATTGGCTTTTTCTTCCGCAGATGGCTGAACGTAATGGACGCCATAAGGTCGCTTTTTAGATTTCATGTTTTTCTCTTCTTCTGTTGGGCCATGGTAAAACATGCCGTACGCTTTCTTTTTCATTGTAATAATCTCCTTTAATATTGTTTTCGTTCAAGTTTTATAAATTTATTCGTATGACAAAGCTCGTTTTTCTTTTGTTTTAAAATGAGCTTTCGTTGCATTTGCAATTTTAACCAAGGTTAGCATCACAGGTACTTCCACCAATACGCCGACAACCGTGGCCAAGGTAGCACCTGAATGCAGACCGAATAAAGAGATCGCAACAGCAACAGACAATTCAAAAAAGTTGCTGGCGCCGATCATGGCTGCCGGTGCTGCGATGCTGTGATCCAGCTTCCAGATCTTCGCCCATCCATAGGCGAAGAAGAAAATCAAGAAGGTTTGGATAATCAGTGGGACTGCAATCAAGGCGATATGGACCGGGTTTTGCACGATGGTTTCTCCCTGAAAGGAGAAGATAATGACCAGCGTCAAGAGCAAGCCGATGATCGTGGTTTGGTCAAATTTTTTGATAAAGACAGTTTCAAAATACTCCAGCCCCTTATTTTTGACAATCACACGGCGCGATATCATGCCTGCGGCTAGCGGGATCACAACAAAGAGAACCACGGATAAAAATAAGGTATCGGTTGGAATGACTACATTGCTCGCTCCCAGTAAAAGTGCGACGATGGGAACAAAAGCGACTAGCAAAACCAAATCATTAACAGCAACTTGCACCAGGGTGTAGGCTGGATCCCCTTTGGTCAGACGACTCCAAACAAATACCATGGCGGTACATGGGGCCGCGCCCAGCAAAACAGCGCCGGAAACATATTCAGCCGCCAGTTCCGAAGGAATCCATGGAGCGAAAATCACTTTCAAAAAGAAGGCGGAAATCAAATACATGGTAAAGGGCTTGATCAACCAATTGGTCACAAGGGTCAGGGTTAATCCTTTTGGCTGCTTTGCGGCTTTAACAATGCTGGAAAAATCAATCTTCAGCATCATGGGATAAATCATCAACCATATTAAAATGGCGATGGGAATAGACACATGGGCATATTCAAATTGGCTTAAGAATGCTGGAAACATGGGAAGCTTGATGCCAAGTATTACGCCGATCGCCATGCAAAGGGCAACCCATAGGGTTAGATATCGTGTAAAAACATTCATGGGATTTTGTGTCTGTTTGGATGTTGTCATAATAATTCTCCTTAAATGAAACTTGTCATATGATTGCATTTGAATTCACTCATATATTAGACTAAAAAATTTTCCCTCTTTCTAAGGCGTTTCTTTTTCACATGAGTATATTGCAATTTGCTCATATAATAGGTGAAAAAGATGATCGCAAGCAGGAGTGCCTACGATCGGACGCTCTTTAAATCAGAGGAGCAACATGGTTTGACTTTTCTCATTTCAATCAAATTATTGAAATCCTCGGTATAGGTTTCATCCATTTCAAAGGATTTATGCAAAAAGGCAACCAGTTCTTGATTGTCTGTCAGGAATTGATCGCTGACACGGTATGAAACCCATTGTGCTGTTTTGTTGGGGGTAATAATCCCAACACTTTTTAATTTGCCTAAATGTCTTGAGACATTGGATTGTGTGAGTTTTAAGACATCTTCCAGATCACTGACACATAATTCATCATGAAATAGCAGATGTAGAATACGGAGACGGTTTAGATCTCCGAGTGCTTTAAAAATATCATTCATAGAGATGGCCTCCTCATATGAGTAAATTCGAATTCACTCATATGCTAACATGGCATTTTTATCTTGTCAAGGGGTAAGATGAAATTTTTTTGAATATTTTATTGATAAGGCATATCAGGGAGGATAGTATACCTAGAGGTTTTATGTAACAGAAGACCAGTGGAAAAATCTTCCGCTGGCTCTCTGCTTTAATCGGATCTGTTAATTCACAAGCGATGAATTTTCATTTTCTTCCTCTTCTGGACCATGATAGTAATTCATTTCGCTGTGATGTTTCTTAGGGTCATAGGCAGCGCCCATTTTTCCAGAACCGTGGTAGAAAATATGGTACGGCTTCTTATACAGAATCATAGGGCCGGGTTTGCCTTCTTCTGGTCCATGATAGAACTTGATAGGTCTGTTTTTCATCGTCTCCTCCTTCCCTAATACCGTGCGATATAGACAAGCTGTAGTGTGCAAAAAAAACTCCTGCAAAAGTTGATTTACAGGAGCCGTAAGCAAAGTCGGCTCAAGTGAATATATCACCCTCTGCCTTCCATATATATTATACCCGGTTGCGTAACCATCCATAAATAGGGCGTGCGTTTGATGGCGGAATTCACAAAAGTGTAATAGCTGGTTAAGATTGAATCTTCCAGAAAAGTGCTGGCTTAGTCATATTGATCCAGAATTTCTTGATATCGGAAGCAGGTGACCAAATGATCATTGACCAGGCCCACAGCTTGCAGATGGGCATACATGATGGTGGGACCCAGGAATTTAAATCCGCGTTTCTTCAGATCTTTACTGATTTGCTCGGATAGTTCGGTTTTAGCCGGCAATTCATTGAGGGATTCAAAGGCGTTGACCACTGGCTTGTTATCAACGAATCCCCAGAGGTAGGCATCAAAGGAGCCGAACTCTTCCTGGATTTTGATAAATAGCTTTGCATTATTGATGGAGGCTTTGATTTTTAATTTATTTCGTACAATCCCCTCGTTTTGCAGAAGAGATTCTTCATCCTTTTCTGTAAAGGCTGCTACAGCTTTGGCATCAAAATTTTTGTAAGCTTTGCGATAGTTTTCTCGTTTTTTGAGGATGGTAGACCAGCTTAATCCTGCTTGAGCGGATTCGAGAACAAGAAATTCAAAGTGAATTTGGTCATCATGAACGGGAACGCCCCATTCTTCGTCGTGATAAGAAACATAAAGAGGGTCGGTGCCGCACCATTTGCATCGATTCATGGCGATCTCCTTTTTCTTTTAGTATATCGATAGGACTATGTGAATTCAACTTACTAAAATTTTTTAAGAGGTATTGATTTATTTTAAGTACTATGTTACAAATAGGTAGGGAGGATTTTATTATGAAACCGATTCATCCAATTTTACAGAGTTATATCCCGGTTGTTGAAGCCATTGGTGCGACAATGGGGAAACAATGCGAAGTGGTTTTGCATCAATTGACCGATGAGATTTCAACAGTAATTGCGATTTCCAATGGGGAAGTAACAGGCCGAAAAGTCGGATCTCCGGCGACTAATTTACTGGTGGAAATTGCTGAAGCCTTGGAATCTGATGAAGTAAAAGACGAAATGATGCTGAATTATCGAAATGAAACATCGACTGGACGGATCTTGAAATCCTCAACGGTGCTGGTTCGTGACGGAGAAACCGTGATTGGCGCTTTGTGTATCAATCAGGACATTACTGATGATCTGGCATACTTGGCGAAATTGCAAGCCTTAACGGACACGAGGGAGAAAAAGGCCGAAGTTCATCCTCATAATGCCGAGTCCTTTATGGAGAGCATGATTGATCGTGCGATCGCAAAAATTGAAAAGCCTTTGCCTTATTGGGAAAAGGAAGATCGTTTGCGGGTGGTAGCGGATCTGGAGAAGCGGAATGTCTTTTCTATTCGCGGTGCCGTGAATGTGCTGGCTAGCAAAATCAAGGTATCCAAGTTTTCTATTTACAATTATATAGAAGAAGTAAGAGCGAATAAGTAAGCTCAAAAGAATATCAATTTAGGGGGAATTTTCAATGGCAAAGAAAGTAATTGCAACAACAAAGGCACCTGGTGCAATCGGACCTTACTCACAGGCAGTTCAAATCGGCAACATGGTGTACACATCAGGACAGCTTGGTATGAACACAGCAGGTGAATTGGCGCCGACTGTAGAAGAGCAAACAAAGAAAGCTTTGGAAAATGCCAAGGCAATCTTGGAAGAAGCGGGCACAGATATGTCCAAAGTAATTAAAACTTTGGTATTCTTGTCTGACATGGAAAACTTCGGCGCGATGAACGGCGTATACCAAGAGTTTTTCTCTGGGGATTATCCAGCACGTTCAGCGGTTGAAGTGGCACGCTTGCCAAAAGACGCATTGGTTGAGATTGAAGTAATCGCAGAAGTTGAGTAATTTTCAATAACTGAATAGAAAGATTCAAAAAAGGCTTGATTTTTTCAAGCCTTTTTTGTAAAATTACGGAAATCGAAAGGAGGAGAGAACATGTTGCATCAATTGAACCAAGCGCACGATGAAGAAGTAAAGGTCTTTTTGTCGGATGCGCCGGGATTTGCCTTGTTTATACTGGGAGACATTGAAAACTTTGGTTATGAATCGTCTTTTCAAGACGTATGGGGTGATCGCGATGATCATGGGGCTCTCCGGGCGGTCCTCTTGCGGTATTATACCAATTATGTGATCTATGCGCCGGCGAGCTATGATGCCAAGGCGGTTGCGGATGAAATTCAAAAGAACAGCAAGTGGACCAATATCAATGGCTGGTCTGAAGCGGTTCGACAAGTGGTTCCTTATATGGAAGAAGGAAACGCGCGGGAGTTGTATTTTGCGGAGTGCAAGGGATTGGAGACGGAATATCCGGTTCCGGAGTCTATTATAGAAGCTGGTTTTGAAGATATTGATGGCATTATCAACCTGCGTTCTGCCATTGAAGAATTCTCGCAGCCAAAGGATGGCGCGAAAATGCTTCGACACAAGATGGAAACGAAATCCGGTCAAGATGTTGTCTGTAAAATCGACGGTCAGATTGTTGCGGGGGCGGCTACAACTGCTGAAAACTCTCAATCTGCCATGGTGGTTGCCGTATGCACCCATCCTGAGCATCGAAAGCATGGATATGCATCTGCATGTGTGACTAAGTTGGTCAAGGATTACAGCAAACTGGGCAAACGACTCTACTTGTTCTATGACAATCCCAAGGCTGGGCGGATCTATAATCGGATCGGCTTCCATGAAATCGGCATGTATATGATGATTCAACGATAGAAACGGCGAAAGCCGTTTCTTTTTTTATAGCAGATATTCATTTGGGTCCTATGTCCTAGACAGAGATTAAGCTTCTCGGATATACTGGGTGTACTGTTTAGGAGGTCGACATGAAATTAGCCTTTGCAACCTTATTTTTTATACAGTTTATTATGACCATGGAAATGGGGAGTGTATTCCCTATTGCACCGGTTTTAGCAGATTTGTTTGGAATCGATGCGTCTCGGATTATTATGATTAATGTGGGCTTTGCCTTTTTTGGTCTGGCCGCACCTGCTTTCGGCATGATGGCAGATCGAATTGGAACCCGTAAAGTGATTACTGGTGGGCTGGGTTTTCTGGCCTTAGGTATGGGTATAACAGCCTTTGCTCAATCTGCCCTTCATTTTCTTGTGGGTCGTGCCGTGATCGGCGCAGGTTTTTTTAGCCTTTCCGGTTTGATCGCGGGCTATATAGGCGACTTGGTTCCCTATGAAAAACGGGGACGTGCCATCAGTTTTGTTAGACTCGCTTTTGCAATTGCCATTCTTTGGTCTCCGGTTTATGCCTCGTATATGGTTATGCATGTGGGGATAAAGGGGCTTTATTTGCAGTATATGCTGGGAGCGGTGATTGCCCTGCTTCTTTCAATGCGTTTGCCAAAACCAGACCATCATGAAGAATTGGGGGGCATCCAATGGGAAGAGATCAAGGAAATTCCCAAGGTGCCAGCCGCAAAATTATTTTTATTGCTTCAATTTGTCTTCGCGATCCCAGCGATCTTTGTCTATGGATATTTAAGTATTTACCTGAATGAGTTGGGTACCTCGCAAAGCGTAATTGGATGGGTCTATCTAATTGCCGGATTAGGCTCGGCAGCAGGAGTGCTGCTGGCCATATGGAAATCAGATCGATGGGGTAAGGTTCGATTTACGAAAATTGCCTTTTTGATGATGGGGATTTCTATTTTATTTGTGCCGAGGGTATCGATTGTAGGAGGATCAGCTTTGCTTTTCTTTTTTGCCATAGGCATGGATGGCGGCTGGCCAGTCTTTCAAGCGTTGGCGTCTGAGGTCATGAAGGAACGACGAGCGACTTTTATGACCCTGATGTTTTTATTGGTGTCCTTATCCAATGTGTTGATGTATTTGATTGCCCCTTGGGTGTATGAAACCATTGGCTTTTTAGGGATCAGTTGGATTGGGTGCATAACAGGATTGATATGCTTTGGATTGTTAACATTGATCCAAAGGAAATATTCTGAAAAGTTCTAGATCGGCGAGAGCCGGTCTTTTTTTTATGATAAAATAGGAGAGACATAGAGGAGGAATGATGGGATGAAAATTGTTTTGATGGAGCCACTGGGTGTGGCAGCGGAAAAGATTGATGAAATGGCGGAAGCGCTACGCGGTCAAGGGCATGAATTTATTGCCTATGATTCGATTGCTTCCGATGAAAAGGACATGATAGATCGAGCCAAGTCGGCTGATGTTTTGATGATTGCCAATCATCCCTTGCCAGCGTCTGTAATTGATGCAGCAGATCACTTGAAGATGATTTCTGTGGCTTTCGTTGGGGTTGATCATATCGCCTTGGAGACATGCAAGGAACGGGGGATTTTGATAAGCAATGCGGCCGGATATTGTGATGACGCGGTTGCGGAACTGGCTTTGGGTATGAGCTTGAATCTTTTGCGGTATGGCCGTGAAGCGGATCAAGCCACTCGTGAAGGGAAAACCCGCCTTGGATTGATTGGCAATGAATTGGCTGGCAAAACGGTAGGCATTATAGGAACCGGAGCCATTGGTCTTCGAACAGCTGAGCTCTTTAAGGCCTTTCGTTGTAATTTGATTGGATACTCTCGAAGTGAGCGGGAAGAAGCCAAGGCTTTGGGACTTACTTATAAAAGTTTAATTGAAGTTATGGAAGAAAGTGATATTGTTTCCGTTCATACACCGCTGACACCTGCAACCAAAGGGATGATTAGCCGGGACCTAATTGGACGAATGAAGAAGGATGCCTTGTTGATTAATGTGGCACGGGGACCTATTGTGGATAATCAAGCCTTGGCTGAGGCATTGAACAATGATGCAATCCGTGGAGCGGGCATAGATGTTTTTGATATGGAACCGCCACTGCCGGCAGAAGAGCCTCTGCATGGGGCAAAAAATGTATGGCTGGCCCCTCATGTGGCTTTTGCCACCAAGGAATCCATTGAGCGACGTGCGCAGATTACCTTCGACAATGTAGCCATGTGGATGGATGGCAAGCCGCAAAATGTGAAGGGGTAAGTTATGGAACTTGTATTTTTATTTCTTGCGGGAGCTGTGCAAGGCGCTGCGAATTTTGGCTTTGTTTTGATTGCTTTACCCCTCTTGGGGCTCTTGATGCCTTTAAAGACTGCTGTACCCTTATTGACCTTGGTGGGACTGTTTCTTGGCACAGCACAGTTGTTTCAAATACGGAAAAAGCCGGATTTAAAGATGGTTGGTATTTTGCTGATTTCCGGCATGATGGGTGTGCCTTTGGGTGTATGGATTTTGCTTGCAGCAGATGATGTTTTGCTTAAGGGTATTGTGGGTCTTGTTTTGATCCTTGCGGCAGTTTTACTGGCAAAAGGATTCAGAGTACGCCGTGGCGGCAAGCTTTTGCACACGGTAGTTGGCGGCTTTTTAAGCGGTCTCCTGAAGGGCGCGGCATCTATCGGTGGTCCCCCCATTGTAATCCTATTGAGCAATTATGATCTGAATAAGCAAACCTATCGAGCCAACATCTTGACCTATTTCTTTTTGATTGGGGTCTTTGCGATCCCCAATTACCTGAAAGCGGGTTTGTTTTCACAGGAGATGATGATTCAATCCATTTGGGGATTTGGCGCGGCAGCCACAGGTTTGGTGGTTGGCAATATTGTTTTCAAGCGTATGGATGAAACGAAATTCAAGAAACTGACTTATGGGATTGTTATGCTGTCAGGCGTGATGACTGTGGCATCAGTGTTGGGATAAAGGAGAGGGTAGGATGAGACTGGTAGATTTTCACTGCGATACCATTTTGCGATTGATGAACGGTTCTGTAGAAGGCGATTTGATGAGAAATACGGGCCATATCGATTTGGAGCGATTACATCAAATTGGTGCTTTGGCACAGTTTTTTGCGGTTTTTGTAGATTGGGGAGACGAAGAGGTACAAAAAGATCCTTTTGGCTATGCCTTAAGAGGGATACAGCTTTTTAAAGACCAGGCCAAGATTTATCAAGACAAGGTTGGCATTGCTCATAACTTGGACGAGATTCTGAAGCTGGAGCAGGAGAAACGTATTGCCGGGATTTTGACCATTGAAGAAGGGGCAATTCTGGAAGGCAAGATGGACCGATTGGAGCGGCTCTACCAAGAAGGGATTCGTTTGATTACCTTGACTTGGAACTATGAGAATTCATTGGCCTTTCCAAATTCAAAGGATCCTGAAATCATGAAGAAAGGGTTAAAGCCTTTCGGTAAATCTGTTGTAGAGCGGATGAATGAGCTAGGCATGATTATTGATGTTTCACACTTGTCGGACGGCGGTTTTTGGGATGTGGTTGAAATATCAAAGAAACCTTTTGTGGCGTCTCATTCCAATGCACGGGCGGTCAAAAATGTAACGAGAAACATGACTGATGAAATGATTCGTGCAGTTGCAGAAAAAGGCGGCGTGATTGGGCTGAACTTCTGTCCTTTCTTTTTGAATGAAGAGAATCATGAGACGGTAGAGTCACTTGTGCAGCATTTGATTCATATTATTGACAAAGGTGGCGCGCAAACCGCTGCTATTGGTACGGATTTCGATGGAATTGGCGGGAAAATGGATCTGGCCCATGTGGGAGAAATGGATAAATTACGCCATGGTCTTCGCAAGGCTGGTGTTTCTTCTGCTACCATTGATAAGATCTTTACGGAAAATGGACTTCGTGTCATCAAAGATACGATGAAATAAGAAAGAAGGCGATGGGATGCTGCGTTCGATCAGAAAGATTTATCATCCAGTGTGGGCACAAAAAGCAAGCCGTGAAAAGGGCTTTGAGGGATGGTATTATCGCTTGGTCACAGCTGACCGTCGTCATTCCTTGGCTTTTATTCCGGGCACAAGGGTTGGAGAAAGGGAAGAGGCATTCTTACAAATTCTTATGCAGGGATGGGAAGAAGGCTTATGGATTCCTTATCCGATCGAATCCTTTCAATGCACGGATCATCCATTTGGCATTTGTCTTGAAGAGAATCGATTCTCAATGGACCGAATTCAAGTGCGCTTAAAAGACTCTCATGACATTTATGGGGAGGTATCGATTAGCAATTCGATCAAGTATCCTGTACGTCCTTGGGCGCCTGGAATCATGGGCTGGTATCGCTATGTTCCAAAAATGGAGTGCTATCATGGGGTGATTATCACCGATGCGGAACTGGAAGGCTCATTCTTCGTTCACGGCCAGGAACTTGATTTTACAGGCGGTCGGCTTTATATGGAGAAGGACTGGGGCACTAGTTTTCCATCTGCTTGGGTCTGGGTGCAGTCAAACCAATTCAAGCAAGCGCCAACCAGCTTTATGATGTCAATCGCTGATATTCCTTGGCGGGGCAGCTCTTTTACAGGCTTTCTTTGTTATTTTCAAACGCCGGATAAGTTGTATCGGTTTACAACCTACACGGGTGCCAAGATCATAAGCTTTGAAGAACATGATAAGTGGATCCAAGTTGTTTTTGAAGATAGGAATTTCCAGTTGACCGTCAAGGTTCACCGATCTGCAGGTGCGGATCTGCGGGCGCCTAAGCAGGGGGAGATGAAGCGGTTGATCAAGGAGACGGTATCGGCAAAGGTAGACTTGTGGCTTGAAAAACGGAATGGTGAACGAATCCTTTCTTGTAATGGAGATCCGGCAGCTTTTGAGCAAGCGGGGAAATTGGAAATCTAGAAAACGGAGGTTGGGGCATTGACGACAAAACGGAATGATATACTCAAATTGATAGGGATGATCAGCATGGTCGCAGATCATGTGGGCGTGCAGTTTTTCTCTGAGAATCCAACCATGCTTTATTATGCCTTGCGGTTGTTCGGCCGATTGGCCTTTCCGATCTTTGCCTATCTAGTAGCTATGGGATACCAGCGTACGCGGGACTGGAAGCGGTACGCACTTCGACTGGGTGTGTTTGCGGTAATTACGCAGATTCCTTTTCAAATTTTTGCGGGCCATTTAAATGTTTTATTTACTTTTCTTTTAGGACTATTTTTTCTTTATTTTTACGAGCAACAGGAAATCTTGGGGGTTGTGGCCGTGATGCTTGCTGCGGAAATTTTACGAACAGACTATGCAGGCTATGGTCTCTTGATGATCTTTATCTTTTATCGTTTTGGTCAAGACAAGCAACGCACTTTCATGTACATATTCGGATTAACCGCCTTATATGGCGCGCTAAGCGCACTTTCGGCAGGTGGATTCCAGTGGGTAATGATGATTCAGTTGGCGTGTGTAGCGGCTCTGCCGCTGATCTGGCATCCTTATCGTTGGTCCCTTCAATTGCCAAAATGGACAGGTTATGTCTTTTATCCGGCCCATATTGCCTTGATTTTAGGCCTTGATGCATGGATCTTGTAAATTTTAGGTGACGAGAAGGAAATCGTATTCACAAATGCTTTCAAATCTGTTATAATCTTGTCTATTAAAGAAAAGTTAGGTGATGACATGAAATGGACAAAGAAAAAAGAAATAACCCGGGATGAGAATCAACAAAATCGGGTTTATTATGCAGAAATTGAAAACGAGGAAAGAACGTCATGCGCCTACAAAGTATTTTCTTCAAAGGCAGCAAAAGAGCGAGAAGCAATGTTGTTAAAAACTTTGAGAAAACATGCTTTGCGCGTTCCAAAGGTATTGGATGAAGATGAACAGGGAATTCTAAGAGAATGGATTGACGGAATGACGGTCGAGGAGATCTTAGTCCGCATGGAAGAGACCCAGGCCGAAGTATATGACGCTCATGCCAATGAATCCCTGATTTATAGGCTGATTAACTGGTTTTATGACTTTCATACCATTGCATCTTGCATGGAACATCAGGATCTGGTTATGTATGATGTGGATCCGAGCAACTTCGTTTTGAGACGGGGGCAAATATATGGTCTTGATTTTGAAGATTGCCGTCCTGGTGTGGTTGAAACCGATTTTGGCCGATTTATTATTTTCCTGCTGAGAAGTGGCGATTTGCAATGGCGATTGTCTTTTGCCAAGCAAATGCTGAAAAGCGTTGAAGGGGAATTTCGATACAACTCGGAGTTGGTACGGCAGGCTATGGAAGAGATGAGCGAGCCGGATGAACGAAAAAACATTGAAGAGATTTTTAATTAAGTGCCGAAAGGTGCTTAATTTTTTTTCTTAGTTAAACGAAAATGGTCTGCTGAGTATCCATTACCTTGGATTGCGGTAGAATGAATTCTTTAACGGGTATACAGAAAATGGAGGAAATAAATGAAAAAGATAGGATTACTTTTATTGATGATCGTCTTGATTTTTACTGTGACAGGATGTTCTGATGAGTATTTGTCTGTTGTGCAAGACCGGGCAGAAGAAGGACAGGAAGTTGCTCGATTATCTATGGAATCAGACCATCTGATTCGTGCCTATATGGTGAGTGAAGACGGAGTGGCGGACAATATATCACAAATTCTGGAATTGGCTGTTGATGGTCAGCCTTATCGTGTGCTGGTTGAAATTGATCCCGTGGAAGAAACCTTTTTGGATTTTCAAAATTTGAGCGGTGAGGATTCGGAAGCTATTCAAAATTGGCATGCGGATTTGAAAGGAAAATCCCTATCAGAAAGGGTTCCAGAAGTCGGTGACTCGGATTTGGACAGCATGTGGAAAACCGCTGTGGAAGAGGCTAAATCTAATATTCTTTCTTTGGTTAAAGATGAGTAAAATCGCAAGAGGAAGATGACGGATGGCGGTGGAAAGTGATATAATAGAATCCACAGCTAAGGAGGAATGGCGATGGAAAGAAAAGGTTCAGCGATTCGATGCATCATTTTCGATTTCGACGGGACAATCGCGGATACGGAACATTTTGCATTTCACATCACCAATGTATTGGCGGAGCAGTACAACTTCAAAAAGATCACACGGGAAGAATTAGGTGATATGAAAAAAATGCACTTCAAGGAGTTGTTGGAGCATATTGAAGTATCGGCAAGAAAGCTTCCGTTCATTCTTCGCAGAGGACAAAAACTGTTGCGGCATAATATGCATGAGGTGCAATTTTGTGAGGAGCATTTTCCAGAACTTCTGGAGGAGCTTCAAAAACGTGATATGATTTTGGGGATTATCACATCCAATACCAAAAACAATGTATTGCGTTTTTTAGAAGATAAAAAGATTGAGGTATTCGAATTTCTTTACGCTGCATCCTTGTTCAATAAACAGGCCAAGGTAAAGCGCGTATTAAAGAAATACAATTTGAAACCACAGGAGATTCTCTATGTCGGGGATGAAGTAAGAGATATTCATTCGGCGCGCGCCGCTGGGACCAAGATTGCCTCGGTAGTTTGGGGATATAACGACCGGGTTTTCTTAGAGGCTGAGAAACCGGACTGGTTGTTGGAAGATTCGCGAGAGATTCTGGAAATACTGGATGCAGAATAAACAAAGTTGATGCACGCTGTCGAAAGACAGCGTGCATTTTTATTAATCTGAGAATTTTTTGCAAAATCAAGAAAAGGGATTGAAATTGAAAAAGTTTCTGGTATACTGCTACTAATTGAGTCAATTACGGAGGAAATTATGCAGAAGAAAAATCGCGATCCTAGAATTTTGGCTGTGCTTTTATTGGGGACCATGGTGTTTTTTGCTTTATTCGATAGCCCGAAAAACATTTTGATCCCAGCCTACAAGCAATCATTTGAAATTGAAAACACGGTTATGGGCAGTATGGTATTTGCCTCCAGTATTATATTTACGATCATGACATATTTTTCCGAGAAAATTTGCGGGAAATTGGGTCACCAGAAAATGATCGCGGTCGGTTTGATTGGATTGATTGCGATTGGATTTGGGATATGGCAGGTGCAATCCGCAGCCATGTTTGCAGCTCTTTATGTAGGACAGGCAGTTTTTGTTGCGCCTTTGGTATTTGGTTTGAATACCTTGGTGCCCTTGATCCCGGTACGCAATTCAGCGCTTTTAATGAACCTATTGCATTTTGGATATAGTTTCGGTGCCATGACCATGTCAAAATCCATTGGACTCTTGTTGGGCAGAGGCTATGTCTGGCCGCAAGTGTATTTCATGACCTCTTTGGGCTTGCTTGCGATTCTTCTTTTGAATATCCTGATCCGATACCCATTAGCAAGTCCGCAGACGGTGCAGTCCCATGGTCAGGTTAAGGGCAACCTATCCTTGAAAAATCCGCTTTTACTGGGGATTACAGGCGCCTTTGCTGCTTCCATTGTAGCGGAGTCGGCGCTGGGACAATGGTTTAGCAATTATATGGTGGAAAGTTTCGGCTTTGCGGTGAATGAAGCGGCAAATCTGCTCTTTATTTATTTGGCCTTGCATGCCATAGGACGCTTGTTTGGTGGATTTGTTGCCGGTCGTTTGGGACCGCAGCGAACCCTTGTGGCGTCCTTGGCAATAGCTGCTAGCTTGACCCTTGTGGGTATTATGTTGAAGAGCAATGGACTTTATTTAATCGCCGTGGCGGGATTGTTTTTATCAATCAATTATCCAACCAGTTTGCTCTTGGCGCAATCCCTGTTTCCGAATCAATCCGTGCGGGCAACCAGTTTGGTTTTAACCAGCATTTCCTTTATTAATATGTTTACAGGGATTGTTGTGGGTGCTTTGAATGACTGGATTACCGCTTATACGACATTCTTGATTATACCGGTTATGCTGTCAATTTCTCTTGCCTTTCATGGATTTGTCTGGGTGCAGGGTAGACGGCTAAAGCTGGCTATGGAGAAAATGGGATCATAAGAAAAAGGACATCCGAGGATGTCCTTTTTTGGTGAAATTATTTTCGTTCTTTAAGAGGATAATAATGGTGCAGTTCGTTGACTGTTCTGTAAGCGGGACGAATGATCTTGTCATCGCTGAGCAATTGCTCCAAACGGTGAGCACACCAACCTGCGATCCGGCTTGTTGCAAAGATAGGGGTGTATAGATCCTTTGGAATCCCCAGCATTTCCAGAACAAATCCGGAATAAAGGTCAACATTGGATGCGATATGAGCATGAGGCCCTTTGCGCTCGTAGAACAATGCGCGAGTGATGGATTCAATATTGGCGTAAAGTTCAAATTCCTGAACACGACCCTTTTCGATGGCCAATTCCTTGGCCTTCTTTTGAAGGAGAACGGAACGGGGATCTGATTTCGTATAGACAGCATGCCCCATTCCGTAAATTAAGCCTTTTTTATCGAATGCGTCTTTATTCAAGAGACGTTCCAGATAGGCGCGCAATTGTGCCTTGTCACTCCAGTCTTCCACCTCTGCCTTGATCGCTTCAATCATTTCGCAAACCTTTAAGTTTGCACCACCGTGCTTGGGTCCTTTTAGAGAGCCAACTGCTGTTGCCACGGCTGAATACGTATCGGTGCCGGTGGATGCAACAACGTGGGTTGCAAAGGTTGAGTTGTTGCCGCCGCCATGCTCGGCCATGATGACCAATAAAAGATCCAAGGTTTCAGCTTCCAGTACCGTATAGCCATTGTCTGGGCGAATCATGTGAAGAATATTTTCTGCTGCGCCGACATTGGGCTTGGGTGAATGGATGTAGAGGCTCTTTCCATCAAAAGCCCGCGCTTTAGCTTGGTATCCGTAAGCGATGATGGTTGGGAACCTGGCAATTAAGCTTAAGCTTTGGCGCAAAAGGTTCTCCGTGCTTAAATCATCAGGATTGTCATCGTATGAATACAATACCAGGGTGCTTCGTTGAAGCTTGTTCATGACATTCTTGGACGGAATGCTGATAATCATGGAATCGGTAAATTTATCAGGAAGGTCCCGTCGTTCATCGAGAAGACGATTGAAGGTTTTCAATTCCTCTTCTGTAGGCAATTTGCCAAAGAGAAGCAGGAAGGCGGTTTCTTCAAAGCCACGTCTTCGTTCTGTTTGAAAGCCATCGACCAAATCAAATAAATCAATGCCTCGATAAAACAAACGGCCTTCTTTGGGAATTTTCACGCCGTCGACAATATCATAGCCGTCGACATTGCCAATTTCCGTTAGGCCGACAAGTACGCCGGTTCCATTGGCGTTTCTAAGGCCTCGTTTGATGTTATATCGGTCGTAATCAATGGCGGGTATGTGATTGTTTTTTGTTGCCAGATCGGTTAAATGGGTGAAGAAATCCTTCTTCATGTTCTCACTTCCCTTGAATTATTTTTATAATCGCTTGCGTCATTTCAGAGGTTGTGGCATTGCCACCCAGGTCTTTGGTAACGTGAATGCCTTCTTCTACAACGGCTGCAACCGCGTTTCGAACACTTTTGGCAGCGTCGGTTTCTCCTAAGTGATCCAATAGACTGGCACCTGAAAGAATCAAGGCTACAGGATTGGCTTTGTTTTGTCCAGCCAGTTTGGGTGCGCTTCCGTGTACCGCTTCAAATATGGCAATATCTTTGCCAATATTAGCGCCTGGGACCAAGCCCAATCCACCGACCAAGCCTGCACATAGGTCTGATAAGATGTCGCCGTAAAGATTCATGGTAGCGACTACATCGAATTGGTAGGGGTTGATGACCAATTGCATGCACATATTGTCAATAATGACTTCCTCATATTCGATCTCCGGGTAGCCTTCGGCAACGGCACGTGCGCAGGTCAGGAACAATCCATCTGTGTCTTTTAGGATGTTGGCCTTATGGGCAACAGTGACCTTCTTTCTTCCGTTTGACTTGGCGTATGAGAAGGCTTTTTCCATCAATCGTGTTGAACCTTCTCGGGTGATTCGTTTTCTTGCGATGACGGTGTCATCATCCAGAAATTCCTCATCACCAATATATAAGCCTTCTGTATTTTCTCGGAAGATGACCAGATCCAGATTTGGATAGCGTTCTCGGTCACCCTGCAAGCTTAGGATTGGACGAATATTGGCATATAGATCGTATTTTTTTCTTAAATGGACATTGATGCTTCGAAAACCGCTGCCGACTGGGGTTGTGATGGGACCTTTGAGGGCAATACGATTTTTTTCGATACTTTCATATACTCGGTCAGGGACTAGAACGCCTTCGGTTTGAAAAACCGCTTCGCCGGCATTGACTTCTTCCCACTCAATGGAAACCCCCGTTGCGTTGATGACTTCCTTAGCTGCATTGGCGACTTCGGGTCCGATACCATCGCCTGGAATAAAGGTTACTCGATTCATGCTTCAATCTCCTTTTTCGTATAGTTCAAAGTACCGCCAACCATTAAAACGTCTACATCTCGTTCAGAACCTTCAAATATCACTTCGCATGCAAAACCTTGGGTTTTGTTGGTTAATTCGAATTTTACTTTGCCGCTGAGCGCATCGTGTACGGATTCAAAGGCAAGTTGGTCATTTTCGCTGAAACGGTCATAATCGGTTGGATCCTTGAAGATCAATGGCAGAATGCCTGAGTTGATCAAATTCTTCTTGTGAATTCGGGCAAAGGACTTGGCGATAACCGCTTTTACACCCAGATACAGAGGTACCAAGGCTGCATGTTCCCGTGAAGATCCCTGGCCGTAATTGTCTCCGCCGATGACAAATCCGCCGCCTGCAGCTTCCGCACGCATTTTAAAATCTGGAACAATGGTGCCAAAGCAATACTTTGACAATTCCGGAATATTGGAACGGAAAGGCAAAAGCTTTGCATTGGATGGCATGATATCGTCGGTTGTAATATTATCCCCGGTTTTTAGAAGCAAAGAACCTTCCAGACTTGCAGGCAGTTTATCGTTGATTGGGAATGGTTTAATATTTGGTCCCATTACAACAGACAGTCCTGTGCGGTCTTCCGGTGGATAGATAAAGTAGTTTTCATAATTTGTAAAAGTTTCCGGCAGTGTGATCACCGGCGCTTCCATATCAAAATCAGCAGGTTCAGTTACGACGCCAGTAATGGCTGCAATGGCTGCTGTTTCCGGACTGACCAGATAGACATCGGCATCCATTGTGCCGCAACGTCCTTGGAAGTTTCGATTAAAGGTTCGTAAAGATACAGCGCCGCTTTTCGGTGCTTGGCCCATGCCGATACATGGTCCACAGGCAGCCTCTAAGATTCGCGCGCCGGCAGCAATCAGATCGCCCAAAGCGCCGTTTTCACTCATCATTTTCAAGATATTGCTGGATCCAGGTGAAATCACAAGGCTGACATCCGGGTGAACACTCTTGCCTTTCAAGATTGCTGCAACTTTCATAAGGTCGGTGTAGGATGAGTTTGTACAAGATCCGATGGCAACTTGATCCACTTTCATATTGGCAATTTCGGCAATTTCAGCAACAGCATCCGGGCTGTGCGGTTTTGCAACCATAGGAACCAAAGTGGAAAGATCAATTTCCAATCGAGCATCATAAACGGCATCTTCATCAGCTGCAAGTGGCTGGTAATCTTCAGCACGTCCTTGACGGGTCAGAAAATCCAGAGTTTGCTCATCTGATGGGAAGATAGAAGTTGTAGCTCCCAGTTCAGCGCCCATATTGGTAATGGTTGCTCGATCTGTAACGGATAAGGATTTTACCCCCGGGCCGGTATATTCAATAATATAGCCAACGCCGCCTTTTACACTGAGATTTCTCAATACTTCTAAAATGACATCTTTGGCTGAAACCCAAGCGGGAAGTTGACCTGTTAAGTGAACTTCATAGACTTTGGGTGCTTTCATATTATAGGTGCCTTTTGCCATGGCGACGGCAACATCAAGTCCGCCAGAACCAATGGCGATCATGCCGAGGCCACCACCTGTTGGGGTATGGCTGTCGGAACCAATTAGGACCTGGCCAGGTTTTCCGAATCGTTCCAGGTGCAATTGATGGCAAATTCCATTTCCGGGCTTTGAAAAGACAATGCCGTACTTGGCAGCTGCCGATTGTATGAATTGATGGTCATCGGCATTTTCAAAGCCGGCTTGCAAGGTGTTGTGGTCGATATAGGCAACAGAGCGGTCGGTTTTGATTGAATCAATGCCCATAGCTTCCATTTGCAAATAGACCATAGTGCCTGTGGAATCCTGAGTTAGGGTCTGGTTCACGCGAACCGTTAATTCTTCTCCCTGCTGCAGAATGCCAGCCTGGTTGTTCTTTTCCAAAATTTTGTATGCTAATGTTTTTCCCATATTTACCTCCATGCAAGAAAATTTATTCTTATTGCATTATTATAAATGTTTCTGAATGATTCGTCAAAGAGAAATTTTGCAAGAAAATATTCAAAAACAACTGATACCAATGCTTTGAGCCTGCTTTAACGAAATAAAGCAAGAAAGAGCACTTGCAAGAAAATGTTTTCATAATGAATTATTTGAAAATTCTTCTTGCAAAACGGGTGTTTTTGCAAGAAACCGTGCATTTTGGTGTCTAAAGAAGAATCTGCTATACTGAAAAAAAGCAAGAAAACTTGTAGGAGGAAGCAAAATGGCTTTAATGCATTGTCAAATTGACTCAAAAATTTTAGACCTAGAGATGTCGGTGCAGGTGATTCTTCCTGATCATATAGAAAAGTGCCAGAAGAGATTGCCAGCTTTATATCTCTTGCACGGATTATCGGGGAATTATAGTTCATGGACAAGGAAAACATCCATTGAACGATATGCGTCAAAATATCAATTGGCGGTTGTGATGCCAGAGGTGCATCGCAGCTTTTATACGGATATGGCAAATGGTTATCGGTATTGGACCTTTTTGTCAGAAGAGCTTCCGAAGATGATGGAATATTATTTTCCTTTATCAACGAAGCGGGAAGACCGGTTTGTTGCCGGCTTGTCCATGGGTGGTTACGGCGCTATGAAATGGGCGCTTTCATATCCTGAGCAATTCAGCCATGCAGCCAGTCTGTCCGGTGCCTTGGATTTGTTTTATGAATATAAGAAAAATATGAATACACCGGAGATGGAAGAGCTCCTTCCTGAGCTGGAAAATATTTTTGGAAATCTGGATGCGTTCAAGGGGAGTTCCAATGATTTATTTACCCTAATGACGCAAGCCAAGACCAGGAATCTTCTTCCTGAACTCTTTGTGCTTTGCGGGACAGAAGATTTTCTGTATCAGGACCATTTGAACTTTATTCATGAATTGGAGGAACAGAGGATTCAAGCTGAAATATTTGAGGAAGCTGGAGAACATACATGGGATTTCTGGGATCGCAACATTCAGAAAGTCTTAGCCTGGCTGCCGATTGAAGAGTGGGAGGAATAAACATGCGATACGCACTGGCGTTAGAAGGCGGTGGCGCAAAAGGCGCTTACCAGATTGGTGCAGTAAAAGCCTTGAACGAATTGGGATTTGAATTCGAAGCTGTTGCCGGCACTTCCGTAGGTGCCTTGAATGGCGCTATGATTGCCCAAGGTGATTTTGACCGGGCCTATGAATTATGGGAAAATATGAAGCCGTCTTTGGTGGTAGATATGACGGATGCAGAGTATGAAAAGCTGATGAATTTGCAACTGGAGCGGGAAGACTGGAAGACCATCTCTTCCAGGGTCAGAAAGATCTTTACTGAAGGAGGCATTGATACTGCGCCACTGCGATCTTTAGTCATGGATTATTTAGATGAAGTCAAACTGAGGCGGTCGGAAGTCGACTTTGGCTTGGTAACCATCTCCCTAACGGATTTTCAAGCCATGGAGCTTTATAAAAATGAGATTCCACCTGGAGAAATTGCGGAGTATGTTTTGGCAAGCGCCAATCATCCTGCTTTTAAGAATGAACCACTGGTGGGCAAGTTGTTCACGGATGGCGGCATGTATGATAATTTGCCTATTAATCTGCTAATGCGAAGAGGGTATGTTAACATTATTGCCATTCGAATTTTTGGATTGGGATTGAAGCAGCGTTACGATGCCAATCGCGTGAATATGATTGAAATTGCTCCTCGGGAAAATTTGGGTGGAACCTTTGATTTTACCCAGGAGAAAACACGTCACAATTTGCAATTGGGATATTATGATGTCTATCGCCACTTCCAGAAATTGCGTGGGGACAAGTATTATTTGCGTATGGATCGGACTGCGGCAGAGGTTTTGGAGACCTTGTTTAACTTGGAGGATCAAGTGATTCATCAGATTGCCGGTGAGATGGGTCTGGAAGAGGAAATGCCGGCCAAGCGTTTGTTGCTGGAACGGGTGGTTCCCATGATTGCGCGATATTTGGAATTGGATGCATCGGCTGATTATGACGAGATTATCATTCATCTTTTGGACCATGTTGCAGCTCAATTGGAGATTCCGCGCTTTGCCATTTATGACTTTAGCACCTTTTATCAAATGGTTTGTGATCGCTACGAAGAAAAAGAAACCTCGGATGTTTCGAGTTTTGTTCGAAAAATCCCTTATGGGGGCATGGTGAGCCGTCAAGTACGGGAAGAATTATTCTATCAGATTATGAAACATGTATTTTGCTAACCGCTTCGTATGAAGCGGTTTTATTTTAAGAGGATTTGGGAGTGATATAATGAAATGGAAATAATATGAAATACCATAAGGAGATGATGGGATGAATGGACTTTATCTGCAAGGTGGAGGTGCTAAAGGAGCTTTTCAAGCAGGTGTTATTACTGGATTGCTAGAAAGGGGCATTCATTTTCAAGTAATTGCTGCGACTTCAATCGGTGCCATGAATGCCTATTGTTTATTCACGGATCAATTGGAGCAACTTAAAGAAATGTGGCTGCATGCCTATGCGGAGATTGATAGAGAAAGCAAATATCTCGGGAAGGTTTTTGAAAACAAAGCGATTATTAGTCGCTTGGCTGGCTTGCAGGGGCGGGATGAAAAGATACAAGCTTTTTTCGTGAACTACGTTGAGATCCATGGAGGGCGTCCAGAAGAAGTGGTTGTTGATTTGACTAGATTGGAAAAATCGGATCAACTAGAAGCAGTAAAGTTCTCTTCCTTGCTGCCTTTGCGGATGGAAGAAGAAATGACCATGCCAGAAATTATGGAAAACTATGATTCCAACCGGATCTTTGGGGAATTTCAGGAAGGATTAATGAAGGGTGAGTATGAAGGTTATCGATTGGATGGTGGAATTTTGAATAACAATCTATTGGAGCCCTTTGTTCAGAAGCGGGTAGAGCGCTTGTTTATTATTCCATTCCAGCAAGATTATCAAGTGCCAGACTATATTACTGAAGTCTATCATCCCAATGACTTAACCATCATATCGCCAAAGACCAAATTGCTGCAGTCTGATGTATTGCGCTTTGAAAAAGAGTTTTGCACCAAAATGTATAAAGAAGGATATGAAATAGGTCTTGCTGTACAATTCTAGAAAATGAAAAAGACGCCTGTTCACCATTAGTCTTGGTGATCCAGAGCGTCTTTAAATTTGTCTTCATTGGGAATGCGAAACTGTCCCTTTTCATATTCCAAAAGGGATTTGGCTTCCAGTTCCTTTACAACGCGATTGACACTGCGAAGGTGACAACCGAAGAGATCGGCTGTGAGCTTCTTGTCTACATAGAAAGGATTGCCGAACTGCTGATATTTTTGCAGGAAGAATCGCATTAACCGCTGCTTGAGGGAATACTGCAGATTCAAAGAGGTGAAGGTTGACATAATAGCTAAGCTTTGTGCCAATTGGCCTACAACAAACATGGCGAAATCTGGCGATTCCTTGATCATGGAGAGGTAGGTTTCCTGGCTCAACTTAACAGCTTGTCCTTGTGCGGTAGCAACAACAGAGCAGATAATGGGCTCGTCGGTTACCGCTTCGATTTCTCCAATTACCTCGCCGGCATGATGGATATATCGCACGTGGCGGATGCCGGTCGGTGTAGTGGAAAAGGCTTGAGCTTCACCACTCAACAAAACATACACCCAGTGATCTTGGTCGTTTTGCTCCATAAAATAATCTTCGGGTGAAAAATCAATGATTTCTATTTGATCGCGCAGGCGGTCGGGACAAAGTGAGACAAGCTCTTCATATGAGAGCAGCCGTTTACCTTTACGTTTCATATCCATAAAAATGGCTCCTTTCAATCCTGCTTTCTAAGAGCCTCTTGAAAGCGGATGAGATCCGGTATTTTAAAGGTCCCTTTATGATAGTGGATAAGCCCTGATTCTGTCAAATCCTGAACGATTCGATTGATGCTGCGGTAATGGCAGCCTAGAATGCCTGCAATTTTCTTTTTGTCCACGTAGAAAACGCCGTCATGACGGGTTTGCGCATGGTACAAATGCTGCATGAATTGCTTTTTGATGGAATAATTCAGGTTCATGGAAGTGACGGAAAAGGTGTTGGAAAGTTTCAGTCCCAATTGACCTGTAATATACCGGGCGAATTTTGGCGATGAATCAAACCATTCGAGAAAATTCTTTCTGCTGATTCCATAGACGCGACTGGGTCTCGTCGCCATCGCCCCTGTGATGATCAGTTCGCCGGTAAAGACTTCAACTTCGCCTATAATTTCTCCAGGTTGGTAAATATAGATGATGTGGCGCAAGCCCTTTTCTGTGATAGCAAAGCACTGCATTTCGCCTTCTATTAGTTGATAGACATAATCTGGGGCATCCCCTTGATCAAGGAGGTTTTCTTCTGGTTGCAAGTCTATAATTTGAATTTCCAACCGTATGGATTCGGGACAATCTTCATAGAAGTTCATTGCAAGTCCTCCTTTCATTCCTATTTTACCAAATTTCTGTAAGAAAAAAAATCGCCGCAAGTTTTCACTTGGGCGATTTTTCTATACAGTAAGCAGTTCTTTTAATTTGTCTCTGAATGCGTCGCCATCAATGCGAAGCACCATATTGACATTGGCTTCTTTCTCCAGGGTATTCATAAAATCGGTGCAAATGGTTCCGTATGCAAGTTCGGATTTGATGTCCACAGCCGCATAGTATTGGCCGGATTTTGTGATCATCTCAGGGTAAAGTGCTGCTGCAACCGCTACAGGATCCGGAAGGTCCATGCCATCCAGGTCGAAACGCTCACGATTGAATTGAATCAATGCTTCGTTGCAATCCAGGGCGAAGTCGCTGACAGGGTTGTCCAGTGCGCGGATGCCGGCAAGATAATCATGATTCAGGAAGGTGCCGTTGATGGACACATCCCACCCGATCAAGGTCACAGGTATTTCAAAATCCAATACAATTTTTAATGCTTCCGGATCGGCAAAGGCATTGAACTCTGCTGTTGGTGTAACGTTGCCGGGACCATCGCCGGTGCCCATCATCATATACAGATTTTTATAACGTTTCATGGCTTGAGGGTCTTTACGAATGGCTAGAGCCAGATTAGTAGCAGGTCCCAGACTGATCAATTCCAGTTGACCGTCTGATTCCTTGGCATAGTGAATCAGAGCATCAATCGCATGCATTTCTTCTTTGGTTTGTTCTGTTTTTGGCAAGACCATATCACTCATACCGTTGACGCCATGTACAAACTCGGCATGATAGGGTTCGCGGATTAAAGGGCGATCGCAACCTTCATAAACCTTTGGACGATAGGTGCCAGCTACTTCCACGCTGGCCAAGGCATTGGCCGTGGCGTAATGAAGATGGCAGTTTCCTGCAACGGTCGTAATGGCTTCTACATGGATGGAAGGTTCTCTAAGTGCCATCAATAAGGCGACTGCATCATCAGAACCGGTGTCTGTGTCGATAACGAATTTTCTCATAATAAACTCCCTTTTTATTTATTCTCGATGAATAGATCTACGCTTCTTAATTCATTATAGGAATTTATGGATCAATAAAAAAAGGACTGCAGTCCTACACTGCAGTCCAAAATCACTATTTCTTTTTCTTCCAAGAGCTTTTCAAGGAAACAACTCGGTTGAATACTGGTTTTTCATCAGTAGAATCTTTTGGATCTACTGAGAAGTAGCCGTGACGGATAAACTGGAATTTATCATGTGCTTTCGCTTTTGCCAATTCCGGTTCAATCCATGCGTCGATGACTTCCAAAGAGTTTGGATTGATATTCTCAAGAAAATGATCGCCTGTTTGCTCTTCTTCATCCAGCAATAGATAGTCATACAGACGTACTTGCGTTTTCAGGGATTGGTTGGCTGGTACCCAATGCAGGGTGCCGCGTACCTTACGTCCGGTAAATCCGCTGCCGGATTTGGTTTCTGGATCATAGGTACAACGCAATTCAATCACTTGACCGGATTCATCTTTAATCACTTCGTTGCATTTTACGAAGTAAGCGCCACGCAGACGAACTTCATTTCCTGGGAAAAGACGGTAGAATTTTTTCACCGGTTCTTCCATAAAGTCGTCGCGCTCTACATATACAGTACCGTCGAATGGAACTTGACGGGATCCCATTTCAGGAACCTCTTGATTCAAAGGCACATCCAGCATTTCCACTTGATCTTCCGGCCAGTTGGTGATGACAACCTTTAATGGCTTCATAACAGCCATCAAACGAGGCGCTTTTAATTTCAAATCATCACGGATGGCATGCTCAAGCATAGCTGAATCAACCACACTGTTAGATTTGGATACACCCACCATTTCACAGAAGTTTTTAATGGCTTCTGGTGTAAAACCTCGGCGTCGCATACCAGAAAGAGTTGGCATGCGAGGATCGTCCCATCCGGAAACGATGCCTTCATCGACCAATAGCTTCAACTTACGCTTGCTCATTACGGTTCTTGTGATTTCCAAACGGGCAAACTCGATTTGCTTAGGCGCGTCTACTTTGAAATCATCCAGATTTTCCAATACCCAATTATAGAGTGGACGATGGGATTCGAATTCCAACGTACATAGTGAGTGTGTGATGCCTTCGATCGCGTCCTCTAGAGGATGAGCGAAGTCATACATTGGATAGATGCACCAGTCGTTGCCGGTTCTATGGTGGTGGGCATGGGCGATTCGATAGATGGCCGGATCTCGAAGATTCAGGTTCGGTGAAGCCATATCGATTTTGGCGCGCAAGATTTTTTCGCCGTTTTGGTATTTGCCCTCGCGCATTTCAGCAAAGAGCTGTTTGTTTTCTTCTGGGCTGCGGTCGCGGTATGGCGAGTTTTTGCCAGGCTCTGTTAAGGTGCCACGGTATGCTCGCATTTCTTCCGCTGTCAGATCGTCTACATATGCCAATCCTTTTTCAATCAGTTCAACAGCATATTGATACATCTTTTCGAAATAATCCGATGCATAGAATAAGCGGTCTTGCCAATCGTATCCCAGCCATTTGATGTCTTCCATAATTGACTCAACGTACTCTGTATCTTCTTTTACGGGATTGGTGTCATCAAAACGCAGGTTGTACAAGCCTTGATATTTTTCAGCAGTCGAAAAATCAATTGTAATGGCTTTTGCGTGACCGATATGCAGGTAGCCATTGGGCTCTGGTGGGAATCGTGTATGCACGCGTTTTTGATATTTTCCAGCCTCGAGGTCTTGTTCAATGACCTCGTGGATAAAATTTGTGGATTTTTTTTCAGATTGTTCCATTTTTTCCTCCTAGTAACCATTTCGAATGGGTATATTGTATCACAAAGGGTTCTCTACCTCAATTCGTGAAAACGGTTGCAAAAAAAGTTGAAAGTAGACTGAATATTTGATAAATTTGAATTAGCGAGGGAGACGGGGAGAACGCGACTAGGGTTCGAATTGTGTCCTTTTTTTAATGAAAGGATATAAATATAAAGGAGGGAAATACGTGAAAAAGTTAATTAACAAACCAGAAAACGTGGAAGTTGAAATGCTTGAGGGCATGGAATTTGCCCATGGCGATCTGCTTCGCAAGCTTGAAGGCTTCAATGTCTTGGTTCGGGCGAACAAGAAGCAAGACAAAGTAGCTTTGGTATCTGGTGGCGGCAGTGGCCATGAACCAGCACATGGTGGCTTTGTCGGAACAGGCATGCTGGATGGCGCAGTAGCAGGAGCGATGTTTACATCTCCAACACCAGACCAGGTATTTGAAGCGGTAAAAGCCGTTGACGCGGGCAAGGGCGTTCTTTTGGTCATCAAAAATTATACGGGCGACGTATTGAACTTCGAGATGGCTGCAGATATGGCTGAGATGGAAGGCATTAAAGTTGACAAGGTTGTTGTCAATGATGACGTAGCTGTAGAAAACAGTTTATATACCACAGGACGTCGTGGTGTGGCTGGAACCGTATTCGTTCATAAGATTGCCGGAGCTATGGCAGAACGTGGTGCTGAGCTGGATGAAGTCAAGCGGGCTGCTGAAAAAGCCATCGCCAATGTACGGACCATGGGTGTTGCTTTAACACCTTGTACAGTGCCGGCTGCAGGCAAACCAGGCTTTGCGTTGGAAGAAGACGAAATTGAAATTGGATTGGGCATTCACGGCGAACCAGGCACTCATAAGGCCAAGGTTATGCCTGCGGATGAAATTGTTGATTTATTGTTGGGTAAAATCTTTGAAGATATGCCAGTTGCTGCAGGAGAAAAGGTTGCGGTTATGATCAATGGCTGTGGTGGAACACCAGTTAGCGAATTGTATATCTTGAATCGCCGTGTGGCACAAGTTATGAAGGAAAAAGGAATCGAAGTCAAGAAAACTTTGGTTGGAAACTTTATGACTTCCATTGAAATGCAAGGTGGAGCGATTAGCGTATTGAAACTGGATGATGAATTAGAAGGCTTGTTGAATGATCCTGCCGACACAGTAGGATTGAAACTCTAGACAACGAATGGAGGATGTTATGGACGGTCAAGTTTTCAAAAAACTATTAGAAGAAATTGCAGCAAAGATCAAAGAAAATCGACAATTCCTAACGGATTTGGACCAGGTAATCGGTGATGGCGACCATGGGATTAATATGGATCGTGGTTTCTCCAAAGTGCTGGAAAAAATCCCATCCATGCCGGATGATGTTTCCATGTGCATGAAGCAGACGGGGATGACTCTGGTTTCCACAGTAGGTGGCGCAGCAGGACCTTTGTACGGAACGGCTTTTATGAAGGCTGGCGATGCCATTAAGGGAAAAGAAGAGGTTGGCGTTGAGGATGCCATCGTGATGATGGATGCTGCAATCCAAGGTGTGATGAAATTGGGGAAAGCCACAACGGGCGAAAAAACCATGTTGGATTCTCTGGTACCCGCTTATGAGGCATTGAAAGAATGCTTGGAAGCGGGAGAAAATGCGAAGGTTTGTTTCACCAAAGCGGTCGAGGCGGCTGAGGCTGGCGTTGAGTACACCAAAACGATTATAGCCACAAAAGGCCGAGCCAGCTATTTGGGTGAAAGAAGCATTGGACATCAGGATCCTGGGGCTACATCCAGTTTGGTGATCTTGACTGTAATCCGTGACTTCCTCGAGTAAAAGGAGTCGATATGGTAGGAATGGTCGTTATTTCCCATAGCGAGAAGATCGCTGCAGGGACCATTGACCTGGTAAAACAGATGGCGCCCAATTTACCAATCTTTCCGGCAGGCGGAACTTCGGATGGTCGCATCGGAACTGAAATGGATTTGATTATGCAGGCGATGGAGCAAGCGAATCAAGGTGATGGGGTCATTCTGCTTGTTGATCTTGGCAGTGCGGTCATGAGTGCGCAACTGGCCATGGAAATGCTTCCGGATATTCAACCTGTTGCCATTGCCAATGGGCCGATTGTTGAAGGTGCCGTAGTTGGCGGTGTGGAAGCCGAGATTGGCGGAAGTTTTGAGCGTGTTATGGAAGTAATTGAAATGGCAGGTCAAATGGAGAAAGTAAAGGCGTAAAAAGGAAAAGCTCCCTTCGTTAGAAGGGAGCAGCGCAGTGCGGGCAAGCACTGCGTGGGAATAATATGGAAAGGCAGTCGGAGGGCAATCCGACAACCATCCAGGCTTTTGAAAGAGAATCCAGTTTCTGGATTCTTTTTTCTATTGTAATACTTTTTCGCCAATAATGCGAATGCCAATTGCGCCTAAAGGGGCAGTGACTAAGATGGATAAAACGGCTATTGCCAAGAAAACTTCACCGTGAGCCACACCCATGGCCAGAGGGACTGATCCAATGGCGGCTTGAACCGTCGCTTTTGGCCAATAAGCCACAACGGCGAAGCATTTTTCTCCAAAGGTGTAATCAGATCCTGAGATGGAGAATAAAACACCCAGGCTCCTGGCTAATAGTCCCAGGAAGATCAACAAGAGCCCGGTTCCCAATGATTGACTGGCAACGGAAATATTGACTTGCGCGCCGACAAGAACAAATAAAAGAATTTCTGCGAAAACCCAAATTTTATTCAATTTGACGGAAAGTCGTTTTGATACCTTTGGATAGTTCTCCAAGAGGATAAAACCAACAGTCATAACGCCTAAAAGGGAGGCGATCTCTACGTGAGATTTCAATAAATCTTCCAAACCAGTCATAAAGACGGCGGCACCCAGCATCAGCAAGGTTTTCTTGGTGTCTCGCATATGGAACTTCTTAAACAGATAGGTAAAGAAGGTACCTACGAGAAAACCGAGTAGAACTCCCAGCAAAATGGAGATGGGAATGCGAAGGATTTGCATGCCGATGGAAATGTTTTGGCTAAAATACATGGACAGCATGGAAGAGAAAAAGGTGATGGCGAATACGTCATCCACTGATGCCCCTGCAAGAATCATTGTCGGGATGCCTTTTTCGGATCCTTTTCCACTGTCGATTAACTGTAGCATGCTTGGTACGATAACAGCGGGTGATACGGCTGCTAAGGTAAAGCCAAGAATCCCTGCTTCGGCAAAAGAGATGCCAAAAAGCAAGTGGGCGAAATACATAACGGTGAAGCCTTCTAAAAGACATGGAATAAAGCTCATTCGAATGGCGTTTTTTCCAACTTTTTGAAGGGTTTCTTTCTTTAGACCCAAGCCTGCGCGAAGCAAGATGACGATCAATGCGATCTTTCTAAGGTCAGCTGATACAGCCATCAGTTCCGGCTGCATGAGGTCGAACCCGTAAGGGCCGATTGCAATGCCAACAAGAAGCATGCCCAAAAGCCCGGGCAATTTGATTTTTTCGAAGATGAAATTGGCGATCATGCCAAGAGTGATAATAATTGCTAAAGAGATAGCCATTTGATGTTTTCCTCCTAAAACGAATTGATTCTCAAACCGTGTTTGATGCAGAAATCTTCCTAAAGTGCATAAAAAAAGACTTCTGCAGAATTTCTGCAGAAGCCATTAGCATTATCGCGGTTTGAGTTTCCTCAGGAGAGCTTCATCTCCCATCGATGTCGTTGGTTCGTATATTAACACGAGCTTTTATCGCTTGTCAACCTTTATGAATAAAGATTTTGATTTTCTGTAAATAGATTGTAGATCAAACGAGCTGTATCTTCACGGGTAAGGTATGCAAACAAGTCTACTGGAAGATTCACCGGCAGCATGCTTGCGTCAATTCTGGTTTCATCAAGTCCTTTGAAAACTGCGCCGCTTTCGGTCAAGCGAACGATGGTCGACAAGAACTCTTCTTGTGTAACTAGTTTTGTGCCCATAAACTGTCCGTCGTTTAAATCCATCAATCCTGCGTGGATAACATCGGCTACAGCGTTTTCAGCCCAATCTGAGACCTCAACCATGATGAATTCTGTTTCGGATACTGGTTGAATGTCAAATGCCCGAGTTAAGATCACGGCCAATTCTTCTTGACTTAGGTAAGCAGAAGGTTCAAATTGATCCGCATAGCCTTGCATAATGCCTTCAGCGCCTAAAACGCGCAATTGGTTTTGAAGAACAGGGTCATCAACATCGGCGTAAACGCCCATTTGATAATCGCCGGTCTTTTCAACCCAGTTGCGGAGAACCCATCCTTCGAATGGATCGTTTAAGCCGCGTACTTGTTGCCAGTAATAGCCGTTCTCCAAGACGGGTGCGCCGATGACGACCATTTCTGTGTTTGGAGAAAGCTTGGCGATTCGTTTACCTGCAGGTTCTTGGAATAAGTCGATTTTGGTCCATGAGTAGGATGCGAGTCGATCTCCATAACCGTATAATTGAATATCGCCTGTGTGACTTGGAGTCGGTGTTTGGTACTGCCCTTTTTTGGACGGAAGTCCTGAGGCTGGCAGTTGGCCCCGATCAATAACGGTAACGGGAATTCCGTATTCACGATCCGCCATTAAAAATACCTGTTCCTGATATGCTAAATTCTTAATTCCCTCATTGGGGTTGTTGACCTTGGACCAACCATTATAAGCCCAAAGGACAAAATACCAATTCTCTAATACATTAGGATCCATGTCGCCGATGGATGGGAGGGTGTTTTTTACATAGTCCCATTTGTAGAGCAACATGTTCGCGCCAGCTTCAATATTATAGTCGATGTCATACTTCAACATATCACGGTCAAAATTGGACCGGCTGTTGATCTGCATGACTCCAATATCATTCGTTGATGAAATGAAAGGATTTCCTTTTGATGTAAATTGGGTAAAGCTGGATTCAACGCGCGCAATCGACTTCATAATAACGCTGGGAATTCCTCGTCGAAGCGCGACTTCTTCAATTTTTTGTTCAATGGTTTCTCGATCTGGATTGACATGGTCTGCAGTAAATCCAGTTGAGAAGATAGCAGTGATCAAGATGGTAACAATGAAGATGATCATTTTCTTTCTCATCTCATGTTCCCCCTCTCTCTAATTTTGGTACTCGCATATCCTATGGGACTCCTACCCAAAAGTCAAGAAACAGAATATTACAAGCTGATGAAAAAACGCCTAATATTACAGTCGTGTTACAGGAAAAGGGTTTTTTCAGCCTATTGTTTGAATACTATGAAGAATCTGTTAGATTTTTCGTGTCTTTTTCAAGTGAATTTGCCTTTGGTTAAAAGGATGGTTATGATGAGTTTAGGAGGGGATTTGATGATCAAACTTGTAGCATTGGATTTGGATGGCACTTTGCTAACAGAAGAAAAAGTGATTCCAAAAAAGATCAAAACACAACTTTTTGCCTTGAAAGAAGCGGGTGTGAAAATCATTTTGGCAACAGGTCGCACCTTCGAATCGGCCAAGCGATATTATTATGAATTGGAACTTGATACGCCTTTTATTGGTTGTAATGGTGGCTTGGTATATCTGCCGGATCAAGATGAAGTGATATTTGAAAAGGTCTTTTCAAAAGATGACTTTCAATCCGTAGCTTCCATGTTGGCGGAGAATCAGATCTACTATCAGTATTATGGTTTGGATTGCATATATGCACGGGAGTTGGCGTTTGGGGTGAAACGCTGGAAATGCGAGAACCATGATTTGCCTGAAAATTGGAGAATGAAGATTCAATTGGTGGAAGATCCCATTCAATGGGCGCGAGAGTCCTATCAGCCTGTTTACAAAATTTTGGCCCGGTTTGGATCAGAAGGGGTGATGAATCATATTGCAGAGAAAGTCAATGCAATGCAAGGATTGGATACAGTGTCTTCGTTTTCCATGGCTTTGGATATTGGTCCTGATCAATGTACCAAAGGTCATGCCCTGGAGCGGGTGAGTGATTTTTTGGGAATCGACTTAAATGACACTCTAGCTATGGGGGATCATGACAATGATTGTGAGATGATCCAAAAAGCAGGTGTCGGCATTGCTGTAGGCGAGGCTTCTCAAGCGGCGATTGCGGTTGCAGATCGTTGTTTGCTGGATCAGGAAAAAGGGATATCGGAAGTCTTAAGGGAGATTTCGAATTCTTTGTAAGATCAAGGAGGATTGAATGATGGTAAGTGGTTGGATGACTGAACGGCTTGTGATCAGAAGATTTTTGGCGGACGATGGGGAAGCCTTGTATGAATATCTTTCCAATCCAAAGGTAGTGAAGTATGAACCGTATTCTACCTATACATTGAAAGAGGCCTGTGAGGAAGCGGAACGACGTGCGACAGATTCTTCCTTTTGGGCAGTATGCCTAAAAGAGAATGGGACACTGATTGGCAATTTATACTTTAGTCAGCAGGAACCTGAACATTTTAGGATTTATGAAGTTGGTTATGTATTCAATGAAAGCTATCAGGGAATGGGCTTTGCGACGGAAAGTGTACGTTCTTTAATTGATTATGGATTTAAACAATGTAAGGCGCATCGAATTATTGGTCGCTGCAGTACGGAGAACCATCCTTCCTGGCGGCTGATGGAACGATTGGGAATGAGACGGGAAGGTCATTTTATAAGGAAAGCCTATCATGAACAGAGTGAAGATGGGAGTCCAATTTGGCATGATGTTTTTGAGTACGCGTTGCTTAGGGAAGAGTGGAAGGGTTAATTATAAAGATTGTTAATGGATAAAGAGTCGTATTCGGTTTGATGGTAAAACGGAAACGACTTTTTTATTGTGCGAAAAAATATAAAAATTTGAAGATTTTTGAGACTGGCTGAAAATTTTACAATTTGGGTCCGTTACGACCTAAAAGGACACAAATAACCGTCAAAAGAGCCTTTTGTTACAAAATAGAAATAAACAATAGAAGGTTTTGTTAAAGAGTACGAAAAAATCCGGTAACTCCATTCAATGTGCAAATTGAGCGATTGAATGGGAATCTTTCCAAGAAGCTGAAAATTCGAAAAATATACAAATTTGTAATAAAGTATGGTACAATTTATTAAAAAGTTGTGGAGGGTATAGATGATAGTAATTGGAAAACAAGAAGTAAGAGAATTGATGACCATGGGTGAGACGATTGAGCTGATGAAGGAGACTTTGGCAGACTTGAATGAAGGAAAATCATCTATGGCCATGCGAACCAACCATAAGTTGAGTGGAAATGATTTTTACCTGCTTATGCCAGCCTATTTGATTGAGAAAGAGTATTTTGGCGTGAAGCTGATTACAATCTTCCCATCAAATCATGACAAGGGATTGCCATCGCATCAGGGTGTTGTTTTATTGTTTAGCGCAGAAGACGGACAAGAAAAAGCAGCCATCGACTGTATTGAGGTAACGGCGCTTAGAACAGCTGCGGTTTCAGCGGTAGCAACTGATCTTTTGGCTAAAAAAGATGCAAAAGTATTGGGCTTCTTGGGTGCGGGCGTTCAAGCCAGAAACCATGTTGAGTCTCTTTTGCTGGTGCGAGACATTGATGAAATTCTTGTTTGGGATCTTTATGAGTCAGCAGCAAAGAAATTTGCAGATGAGATGTCAGCCAAGTTTGGTGTAAAGGTTACCGTATGTGAGAACGCTGAACAAGTGGTTTCCAATTCGGATATCGTGACAACGGTTACCTTGGCAAAAGAACCGATTGTCAATGGGGACTGGGTCAAGCCGGGCACGCATATCAATGCGGTTGGCGCTTCTGCAAAAGCATATCGTGAGATTGACAGCAAGACGGTTGCCAAGGCAAAATTCTATGCGGACAAGAAAGAATCCACTTTGGGAGAGAGCAGCGACTTCTTGGTACCAATGGAAGAGGGCTTGTTTGGTGAAGACCATATTGTTGGTGAAATTGGCGACATCCTTCTTGGCAAAACACCGGCTCGTGAAAACGACCAAGAGGTTACAATGTTTGAAGCCATGGGACTTGCGGTTGAGGACATTGCCACATCAGCTTATATCTACGAAAAGAAAATCAAACAATCATAAAGATGATTTCATGAGAAAAGGGATTGCCGAAAACGGCAATCCCTTTATTTTTTAATGATTTATTTGGTTCCGAAGATTCGGTCTCCAGCATCGCCCAAACCAGGGGTGATATAGCCGACTTCGTTCAAATGCTCATCAATGGCAGTTGTAAAGATTTCGATATCCGGATGTGCTTCCGTAACAATTTCCAAACCTTTTTTAGAGCATACCAGACACATGATTTTGATGTCTGAAATACCGCGTTTTTTCAACAGATCCACAGCAGCAACCACAGATCCGCCTGTTGCCAACATTGGCTCCGTAATAATTACGGTACGCTTTGTGATGTCTTGAGGAAGCTTGCAGTAGTATTCTACTGGCTCCAAAGTTTCTTCATTTCGGTACAAACCGATATGGCCAACCTTTGCAACAGGAATCAGCTCCAAAACACCGTCTACCATTCCAAGACCTGCGCGCAGGATGGGAACGATAGCTACTTTCTTTCCACTCACAACTTTGGAAGTTGTCGGAGCGACCGGAGTCTCAATCTCGATATCTTCCAATGGAAAATCACGGGTTACTTCATAAGCCATTAGCATTGCGACTTCGCGAACCAGTTCACGGAATTCCTTAGAGCCGGTTTCTTTCATCCGCAAGTGCGTTAATTTATGTTGCAGAAGCGGGTGATCCAATAGTTTCACATTATTCATGATTCATCCTCCTTCATGTTTTCATCCTTACTATCATAATTATAAGTGACTTGCTTGTCAATGGGAAGTTACGATTCAGAAAATTCTGTGGTAAACTAGAAACAATGAGAGGGGATGGGCAGATGAAGGTGATTGCATTAGATTTGGACGGCACGTTGCTAAACAAGAAGAAAGAGATTTCTTTATCGAATCAGGAGCGAATTCAAAAGCTTAGAGAGCAGGGGGTTAAAGTCGTGTTGGCTTCCGGTCGTTCGGCAACGGCTATGCGATATTATTATAATCAATTGGGATTGGACGAACCGATGGTTTGCTGCAATGGGGGATTTGTAGTGGACCCGATTACGGAAAAGGTAATTGCTTCCCGTCCTATCAAAAGAGAAGATTTGGAAACGGCTGCTGAATTGCTGCGTCAGGAAGATGCCTATTATTTGGTTTATACGGCTACGACTTTATGGATGTCTTCCATTCAGTTTTCCATGGATCAGTGGGTATTTCGCAATCGCAAGCTTGCGCCGGAAGATCAGGTGGATATAAAAATTCGCGAAGATTTGGAATCGTTGTTCGATGAGGAGCCGATCTATAAACTGTTTGTTTTTTGTGTAAATGAAGAAGAGAAGCAAGATCGGATTCAATTGCTTCGAAAGCTGCCGGGACTTGAGGTGAGCGATTCATTGCCGGGTGCCATTGACCTTATGCGAAAAGGGGTTACCAAGGCGGATGGATTGAAGGATATCGCCGACTATTATGGGATCTCAATGAATGAAATAGCCTTTATGGGAGACCATAACAATGATGTAGAAGCATTGAAACAAGCGGGCCTTGGCGTTGCTATGGGAAATGCCACGGAGGCAGCCAGAAATGCGGCGGATTGGTTGACGGATGATCATGATGAGGATGGCGTGAAAACAGCCTTGGATCGATTGTTTGGCATATAGGAGGTTGGAATGAAGGGACGACTGGGGATAATCGCAAACAGTGAAGCGCTAAAGCAGCGAATTGCCCAATGCTACCCGGGAAAACTCGCGCGAGGTGAAATGCAAATCGTAGTGTATGAGGACGGCAAACTCGAAACGCAGGCCCGAGAATTGGTTCGTCAAGGCGCGCGTGTTTTGATTGCGCGGTCGGGCGCCTATGAATGGGTTGTAAGGAGCGTGTCGGTTCCTGTGCTTCGCTTAAAAATTACAGCCACAGACATTATCTTTTCCATCAAAGAAGCGGAACGCCTGGGCAAAAAGATTGTGTTTATTCAGAGAGATCATGTCGCTTTTAACTTTGAGGAGTGGAGAGGGGTTTTGGATCTTTCTGTTCCGGTACAGGTGGAGTATTATCACAATCCTGAAGAGGTAGAACCCATTATTCACAGCTATGCCGCAAAGGGCGAGTCTGTGACATTTTTGGGCGGTGGATTAAGCCATAGCATTGCACCCTCCTATGGATTTGATTCGGTTTTTTTGAATGCTTCAGAAGAGTCGATTCGAGAGACGGTGCATTCTGCCGAGTTGCTGATTGCAAAATTGGAGCGGGAAATGATTCGGTCCGAATTGGTGGAAAACATGCTGGAGAAGGTGCATGACGCTGTTGTTTCCATTGATGAAAAAGGAATTGTTACCTTGTTTAATGAGCGGGCACGGCAATTGCTGAAAAAGAACACAGAAGACGTGGTAAACCGGTCTTTATTGGAAGTGCTGCCGGAACTGTCTTTTCTAAATGATGCACTGACGACGGCGCAGCCGATTAAAGAATCCATGCGACAGCTTCATTCTGATCTGATTGTCAGTGTAAGTGCGACCTTGATTGCGGTAGATGACCAGATCAAGGGGGTGCTTTGTACCTTTCAGGATATTACCCAATTACAAACCTTGGAGAAGAAGATTCGCTATCAATTAAACAAACAAGGCTTGGTTGCCAAGTTGACTTTCAATGAGATGATTGTGGAAGATCCCATTAGTATCTCCTGTCGTGACTCGGCCATGAAGATGGCGAAAACAGAAGGGACTATATTGATCTATGGGGAAAGCGGTGTTGGCAAGGAGGTCTATGCCCAAAGCATCCATAATGCCAGTTCCCGGTCCCACGCGCCATTTGTTGCTGTGAACTGTGCAGCCTTAACGGAAACGCTATTGGAGAGTGAGTTGTTTGGTTATGAGGAAGGTGCTTTTACTGGAGCCAGAAAAGGCGGCAAACCGGGTCTGTTTGAGTTAGCTCACGGAGGAACTATTTTCTTGGATGAGATCAACAGCATACCGCCAGCCCTTCAGGTTAAACTTTTGCGGGTTTTGGAAGAACGCGAAGTCATGCGCATTGGTTCTGATTATGTGATTCCTTTGGATGTTCGCATTATCGCTGCATCGGATGTTTCCTTGAAGCAAAGTGTTGTGTCGGGGGAGTTTCGAGCAGATTTATTCTATCGTTTGGATGTATTGGAATTGATGATTCCATCCCTGCGGGAACGCAAGGGGGATGTGCTTCCCTTGTTCAGGAATTTTCTCCATGAACTGGAGTTTGAGGAGGCGATGGATGAGCAATTGATAGAGCGCTTGCTGCGTTATGACTGGCCGGGCAATGTAAGGGAGCTGCGCAATGCTGCCCAGCGGTACGCTTTGCTGGAGAATTTGCAGTTGGATGATGCGGGGCAGGAACCTGCAGAATGGGAATCGGGCGTTATATCTTTGCGGGATATCCAGCAGCGTGTTGAGGAAGAAGTCATCGAAATGCTGCTTCGTGCAGGCCATAATAAAACGGAAGTGGCTCATCTTTTGGGAATAAGCAGAACGGCGTTATGGAAGAAATTGAAAGAGTGATGTTCACAAGTGTTAACCAAAGTTAACACGCGTAGATTATGTTCAAGATAAAACGGGGAATCCTCCCCGTTTTTTTGTTTGCAATAAAAATAGATTTTTACTTTGGAAACTGTGTAATGGGCCAGTTTGCGACGATTCGGTTAAGGCCAAGAAGGTCATGAATGAACAAAGTTTTTGAGTGAATTGATTTGGCATAATTCTTGCAAAAGAAAAGGGCAGAAGGAAGAGGTGATGAAATGATTCAACATGTACAGGAATTAATTTCGAAAGCCCAAACACAAAATACCATGCGATTGGCAGTTGTTGCTGCCGAGGAGGCTGAGGTATTAAAGGCCGTACACGAAGCGGTGGAAATGGGTTTGGTGGAAGGCATTTTGTTTGGTGAAATTTCTGCCATGAAACAAATTGCGGAAAACTTGGGCATCAGCTTGAGTGCATTTAAAGTGGTAAAAGCAGATTCTATGGAGGAAGCTGCTAAATTGGCTGTTCAGTATGTTCGAGAAGGCAAAGCGGATTTCTTGATGAAGGGATTGGTGGATACATCGATCTTTTTAAAGGCCATTTTGGACAAGGAAAAGGGACTGCGAACCGGTAATCTCTTAAGTCATGTCATGGTTTACGAGGTTCCTACCTATCACAAGCTTTTGCTATTAACAGATGGTGGAATGAATCTGGTTCCGGATTTGGACAAGAAAGCGCAGATCTTAAAAAACAGCGCGGATGTTGCCAGAGCATTGGGTAACGAGTCCATCAAGGTCGCTTGTTTGGCAGCCAAGGAAAAGGTGAATCCGAAAATGCAAGCTACAGTTGATGCTGACGCCTTAAAGCAACGGGGCATGGCAGGTGAGTTTGGCCAAGATGTCATTGTAGAAGGACCTATGGCTTTGGATTTGGCGGTTTCAGCAAAATCAGCCAAAATTAAAGGTTATGAAAGTCCGGTTGCCGGGGAAGCGGATGTTCTCTTGGTTCCAACCATTGAAATGGGCAATGGAATTGGGAAAGCCATTACGTATTTCGCGGAAGGAAAATTGGCGGGAATTGTTATGGGAGCCACAGCTCCAGTAGTATTGACGTCCCGAGCCGATTCCCATGAAGACAAATTGCATTCGATTGCATTGGGGAGTGTAATCGCAGGATGGAAGAAAGAAGGAGGCAGGCAATGAAGACATTGATGACAGGCAACGAGGCGGTAGCGCGAGGCGCTTATGAAGCAGGAGTAACCTATGCATGCGCGTATCCAGGAACGCCTAGCACGGAAATTCTTGAAAATACGGCAACCTATAAGGAAGACTTGCTGGCAGAATGGGCGCCCAATGAGAAAGTGGCTTTGGAAGCAGCCATTGGTGCTTCTATGGCAGGCGCTAGAACCTTCGCAGCTATGAAGCATGTAGGCGTAAATGTTGCTGCAGATCCGCTCTTCTCCTTTGCTTATACAGGGGTTCATGGCGGCATGGTCTTGGTAACAGCAGATGAACCGGGACAGCACTCTTCACAAAATGAACAGGACAATCGGAATTATGCCTGGTTTGCCAAGATTCCTTTGGTAGAACCGTCCAACAGCCAGGAATCGAAGGATTTCTTCAAAGCGGCTTTTAGTATCAGTGAAACCTATAACACACCGGTATTGTTCCGCATGACGACTCGTGTTTGCCATTCCAAGAGTGTTGTGGAATTAGCGGAACGAGACGAAGTGGGTGTAAAAGAATATGTGCGCAATCCAAAGAAATTTGTTACCGTACCAGCCCATAGCCGCAAGTTGCGGGTAGAGTTGGAAGATCGTTTGGCAGCACTGGCTGACTACTCGGAAAATTCACCGTTGAATCAAGAAGAGTGGTATGACAAGAAGATTGGTATCGTTGTTTCTGGCATGAGTTATCACTATGCCAAAGAAGTCTTTGGCGAGACGGCGTCTTATTTGAAACTGGGATTCACCCATCCGTTGCCGATGAACAAGATTCGAGCTTTTGCCGACCAGGTGGAAACCCTTTATGTGATTGAGGAAAATGATCCAATTCTGGAACGAGAGATCAAAGCGGCTGGCATTGTCTGCATCGGTAAAGATGTTTTTCCTGTTTATGGTGAAATGACTTCTGATCGCTTGCGTGAAGCTGTATTTGGCCAAACGAATCCAACTGTGGAGTTTGATCAAGAAAAGGTGGTTCCACGTCCGCCAACCCTATGTGCGGGCTGTCCGCACCGAGGTTTCTTCTATGAGTTGGGCAAGCGTAAAAACGTGATGATCACCGGCGATATCGGCTGCTATACTTTGGGATTTGCAGAGCCATACAATGCAATGGAAACAACGATTTGCATGGGCGCTTCTGTTTCAAACGGCCATGGCGCACAGCAGGTTTTCAACCGTTATACGGATACGGAAAAACGCGTGGTATCTGTTCTGGGCGATTCAACCTTCTTCCATACGGGCATTAATTCTTTATTGACAGTATCTTATAACCGCAGTAATTCTGTTACGGTGATTCTGGACAATCGCATTACCGGCATGACCGGTCATCAGCAAAATCCGGGAACCGGCTACACCTTGCAGGGCATGCCAACAAAAACTGTTGAAATTGAGCCTTTGGTTCGTGCTTGCGGCATTGATCATGTACGTACCATTGATCCGAATCGACTGGACGAAGTCAAAGAAGCATTGGATTGGGCCTTGGATTTGGATGAGCCATCCGTGATTATTACGCGTTGGCCATGTGTATTGAAAAAGCTTTCTACGGAAGATGTGGAAGAGTTCGGAAACTACAAACACTTGTGCCATGTGGACACAGATACCTGCATCGGCTGCCGTAAGTGCACCAAGACAGGTTGTCCGGCAATTTCATTTGACCGAGAATTGAAGAAGGCAAGTATTGATCCAATGCAATGCGTTGGCTGTGAGGTTTGCTTGCAGGTTTGTCCAATGCAGGCGATTCAGGCAAAGGAGGTACAATCATGAAAAAAACAAAAAGTATTTTACTGGTAGGCGTTGGTGGCCAGGGTACAATTTTAGCGAGTAAACTGTTGACGCTGGGCTTGTTGGAAGCTGGATACGATGTGAAAATGAGTGAAATTCATGGCATGAGCCAGCGGGGAGGCTCTGTTTCTTCCCAGGTTCGATATGGAAGCCAAGTAGAGTCACCGGTTATTGAAAAAGGCGGTGCAGATATCTTGGTTGCTTTTGAGAAGATGGAAGCATTGCGTTGGCTGGATCATGTGAAGCCTGAAGGCAAAGTGGTGGTTTGCGATACCGCGATTGAATCTATGCCAATGAAAGTCGGCAAGGTGACCTATCCAAATCAGGTGATTGAGGAATTGCAATCACGCATTGAAACCACAGTTGTACCTGCTGTGGACTTGGCCAGAGAATTGGGCAACGAGCGTGTAATGAACGTGATCCTTCTGGGCGCCTTGGTTCGTTCCATGGGGCTTGAGTCCATTGATTGGGATCGCTTGATTGCAGAACAGGTAAAACCACGATTTGTGGAATTGAATCATAAAGCGATTCGGATTGGTATGGAACAAATCAAAGTTGAAGCCCAAACTCATCCGGAGTCTGCATGAACAATTTGATCGAAACATACGCAGCGTGGAATGCTCAGGCACCTTTTGTAATGGCTTTTATTAAATTCGCGATTCTTGCCAGTTTAGGAGAAGCTTTGGCAGTGCGAATTCAAACGGGTTCAAGGCAGCGGGTTTTAGGCTGGCCCAAAAAAGCGATTGTTTGGGGCTTGTTGGGAATGTGGATTGCTTGGATGTTTCCCATCTATGCCAAAGGGGTTGCAGGACTTGGATTTTCATCCCGTCTTTTGACAGCCTTTCTTACATCACTTACAATGAATGTCAGTTTTGGTCCTGTTCTGATGACGACCCATCGGATTACAGATACCTGGATCGATATGAGAGAAAAGGGTCAACGACCGACGGCTGAAATGGTTTTTGCGGCCAATGATTGGCCTGCCTTCTTTCGATTCGTTTTGGTTAAGACCAATCTGTTTTTTTGGATTCCCATGCATACCGTTACCTTTCTCTTGCCACCTATGTGGCGGCTATTGATGGCAGCGGCATTGTCTATGGCACTGGGCATTATTCTCGCAATTGCACGACGCAGATAAGGAGGAGAACAATGAATCGGATTTTAGCGATCAATCCAGGCTCAACTTCAACAAAAATAGCCTGGTATGAAGATCAAAAGCAGATATTTTCCATTGGGATCGACCATCCGGTGGAAGATCTAGAAAAGTTTAACCGCGTTCAGGATCAATTTGCCATGAGAAAAGAGGCAATTGAAGCGATCCTGGAAGGCGAAGGACTGGACTATCGAAGCTTGAACGCTGTCGTTGGACGCGGCGGACTTTTGCCGCCGGTTTCTTCTGGAGCTTATCGTGTCAATGATGCTATGGTGGATCGATTGACAAACAGACCACTTGTGGAGCATGCCTCAAATCTAGGCGCCCTAATCGCTTATGCATTTGCAACAGAATTGTCTGTTCCGGCCTATGTTTATGATCCGGTAGCTGTCAATGAGATGACGGAAATTGCAAAGATTTCAGGTATGCCGGAAATCGAGAGACAGTCTTTTTCACACGCGCTTAATGCCCGAGCAATGGCTATGAAGACCGCAAAGGAAATTGGCAAGACCTATCAAGAGCTGAATTTGATTGTTGCCCATCTGGGCGGTGGCATTTCCGTTACCGCGCATCAACATGGTCGCATGGTGGATTTGGTTTCTGATGATGAAGGTTCCTTCTCGCCGGAACGATCGGGTGGTTTGCCGAGTCGTGCTGTAATGAAATTATGCTATTCTGGCAAATATGACTTCAAGACCATGAAGAAAAAATTGCAGGGAAAAGGTGGATTTAGCGCCTACTTAGATACCTTGGATGCACGTGAAGTCGAAAAGATGATTTTGCAAGGTGACGAAAAAGCAAAACTCATCTATGAGGCAATGGCTTATCAAATTTCCAAATCGATCGCCCAGCTTTCCATTGTCTTTAAGGGGCAATTGGACGGGATTGTCATCACGGGTGGTATTGCCTATTCAAAAATGGTAACAGATTGGATTAAAGAGAGTGTGTCTTTCCTGGCGCCGATTTATCTGCAGCCAGGCGAGCATGAATTGGAGAGTTTGGCTTTTGGTACTTTACGGGTTTTAGAAGGCAAGGAAGAAGCAAAAGAATACATTGAAAAATAAGAAGAACCTCCCGAATTTCGGGAGGTTTCTTTTTAGTAGGTGATCATTCTTGGCAATGTTTTGGCTTCGCGTACCCAATTGCGAACCTGATTTTGGCTTGGCATTTTGTGAACCAAACGCTTCTCTTCATTGACACGGTGTAGAGCTTCCCATAAGTGTTCAGGATTTCTCCGTCCCAGTTCAGGAACGGTGTCAACACCAGTAGCTTCTAGCAGGTCAGCATACTCTTCCCCGATCCCTTTAATACGGAACAAGTCAGCGTGATTGGTCCAACGGAGGATCATCTTTTCAGAGATCCCGGTATCCTCCGCCAAATGGTGACGGGCACTTCTTTTTTTACACATATTCAATAACTCTTCTGTAGTGTGGATTCCAGCGGAGTCTAATCGTTTTTGATATGTGGGGCCAATGCCCTCGATGGTTGAAATACGATGCATATCATCCTCCTTAACTTAGACTTATTTGATCAGTTATTGATTACCCGTGAAATCATGGGGAAAATCGAGGGAATTAATGGAAAAGCTGAAAGGAAAACCAAAGTTCCTTTGTGGTATAATACGGATAAAGGAGGGAATGTGATGATCAAGTCAATCAGCCATGTTGGGCTATTTGTTTCAAAGTTGTTGGGGGCAATTTTCGGTGCCCTGATGATGACATTTCTTTTCGGCGAATTCAACGGCTCTTTTGCCGGTTTATCGGGAACGGAGACATTGCTTATACTTCTAGGCGGTGTAATGGCAATCGGTTTTCTTGGCGCGCTCTTTAAGCCTTTTCTTGGAGGAATCTTAGCGGTTGCCGCAATCTTAGGGATTAACGTGATTGCGCTGATGCAGCCAGATGTCCGTTTTGAATTTGATTTTCCTCTGCAGTTGATATTAGGACTTGCTTTGATTGGATTTTCCTTGCTTCTGAAACGGAGAGAAACATAGGAGAGAAAAGATGGAGAAGATACAAAAAATAGCTTTTTTAAGTGATATACATGGAAACTATCCAGCCCTGGAAGCCTGTCTGGAAAGGATTGAGCGGGAACGTTGCCAAGAGATCTATGTCTTGGGAGACAGCATTGGGATTGGTCCTTTTGTTAATGAGACATTAGACCGGCTGCTGAGCCGGAAAGATATTGTGATGCTTTTGGGGAATCATGAACAGCAATTGATTCATGGCATTCAGTCGGAGATTCGTTCTATTTCCCGCGGGGAGTTGGAACATCACCGGTGGGTGCAAGGGCAGATTAAGCCTGAGTATTTGGCTCAGCTTCAAAGTCTAAAAATGCAGACGACCAATTGTTTTGGAGAAACGACGGTACGCATGCAGCATTATGCTTACATGCATCAAGGGAAGTTTCACGCCGCCTTAAAAGATCCTACAGCAGAAGCTTTGGATGATTTGTTTAATATTGCCCACGCCCAGTTGGTGCTCTATGGACATTCTCACAGAACCAGTGATGTATTCAGTGTTCGAAGCAATACAAGATATTTAAATCCCGGTGCATTGGGAACCAACGGACAGGGGATTGCACGCTTTTTGATTTTGCATTTTTCCGAAGCTGGTTATTCGGTTCATTGGGAGTCTGTCTTCTATGATTTGGCTGTTGTGATGCAGGCCATGGAAGATCGGCAGGTGCCCGACCGCGCCTTCCTGAAAAAAATATTTTTCGATTGAATTAAAAAGTCCGTTTGGACTTTTTTGTTTTTATATGTGATTATTTTGTCATAAAATCATGAATTTCAACTTTTGAAACGTAAAGAGTTAAGATGTTATATGACAAAATAGGAATGTAGAAGAGAAATGTTATATCAATCATGAATATTGTTTAAAAAGGCCAACTATTGTCAGAAAATAAGGAGTTGCAAAGAAAAAAAGCTAATGGGATGAAATCGATTACAGAATATTGTATACTAATGAGGGGGAGTTTCTGAGGAGGTAAATTGGATGAGTTACGTGTTGATGGTTAGAATGCGGGTAAAGCGGTATGCTCGTTTGGGTATGGATCCGGTTGAGAAAAAAGCTTTCGAGCAGATGTTTAAGGACTGGTTAGCGGATCCGAATTTAAAGCGGCTTAGGGTTTTTCATGAGGAAGATCCTCAGGAAATGAAAAATGACAGTGATGGATTTTTCAGCATTCTCAGGGAACGCGGAGAGCTCGAGTTTATTGCGGAAGGGGAAAGTTCCGCTGCAACCAAAAAGATTTGGGCTTATATCGAAGATCCTTTGCGAGTCAAGGAGGGAAGCCTGTCTTTTCGAGCAAGTTTGAATCGGGATGACAATGATGTAAAGCTGATTTTTGGCGATCATGGGAAATGTACGATCTACGATGCCATCATTCATGAATGGCTAACGCCGGATTATGATCGTGAAATGCCGGTACAGCTGACACGGCATCAACTGACTGTTTCGGGGATCAATGAAACAAAATTAACCGAACATACAATTCAAAAGCTTGAGGAATTGCGGCATATAACTGGCGGAGAATTAACGGTGAATGACAAGAATGCCCAAGTTACCTTTGAGCCTAAGTTTTTGATGCCTGATGAAAAAGAAACCTTGTACACCCAGTTGAATGATTTGGGTCAAGAGTTGGTTAAATTGGAAATGGAACCTCTGGCCTTATTGGCTGAGGACGCATTTTACTACGAGATTGCTCAGTTTGAAAGTCGAAAAATTATAATTTATTCTATGTCAATTTAGGAAGCGAAAGCTTCCTTTTTTTGTGCGTAATTCCCCATACGATAAAAAGGATGAATCCGTTTGAGAATCCTGAATATGGTAAAATAAAGGAAGTGAGAAAGGAGAGCGTGTATGAAACAGCTGAAAGCGATTTTTACAACCATGCCCTTTGAGGAAAAGTGGATCATTGGACAAAATGTGCGTCAAGTCTATCAATGGATCCGTGAACTTGCTTTGGATGGAACACCTGCCATGAATTATCGGGTGATGAGTTACAATATGCTGGCGGAAGAATGGAATCAGACGCTGAAAACACCAGGGCAATATGCCCATAAAGATGAACGACTATTGGCGATCGGAGAAATATTCACCCGGTTAAAGCCGGAGTTGAAGTATTATCATCAGGTTCCGGTGGGCATTCACTGGGTGGAAGGCCTTTTGGATGCATTTGATGAAATGCGTCTTTTGGGGATTCAATCAGAAGATTTTCCTCTTCAAACCTTTCGCCAATCAGAGAAAGCTCAGGATTTAAGGCTTCTTCTTCAAGCCTATGAGAACTGGCTAAAACAAGAGAGGCGGATTGACGCTGTCGCCGCCTATCAGAACGTTTTGCAGGCTGGCCAATTAAATCTTGATGAAAAGGTTAAGATTATCATATTGGATGATGGCTTCAAGCTGATGCCTATGACCAAGCGTTTTCGAGAATTCTGGGAAAATCGAGGAGCGACAGTGGTTGAGGTGGAAGCTGAACCGCAAGCTGAGGACAAGCCAGAGGTCTTAAAAGCCTATGGAGACCTTTCTGAAATTCATCAGATCTTTGAGAAGGTGAAAGCAGAAGGCTATGGATTTGACCAAGTGCAAATCATTGCGACAAAGCCTGAACAATTGACAAGAATCGGCATGATTGCCAGCGGAGAAGGAATTCCTTATACGGCATCCTTGGGTGAAGCGGTTTTTGCATTGCCAAAAGCGAGATCATGGATCTTTGACTGTCTGGATCAGATAGAAAAAGCAGATTTTTGGAAGCGGATTCAAGACCCGAAAGATTTGGAAGAAGAAGTTCAGGAAGGCATTCAAGCGCTACTAAAGCATTATCAAGCCTATGAACAACGCTATGGAGATTCCTCTTTTATGAGAGAAGTCTTTCACCAGTCCTTGATTCGTTTACGCGTAAAGGGCCAACCGCGACAGCCGGGCAAATTATTTGTGACTGATCTGGCAGGGGCAGATACCAAACAGCGGAAAGCAACCTTTGTGTTGGGCTTGGATCATCTGGATGGTCAAGACGGATTAACGGATGGACCGATTCTCTATGATGAAGAGCGAAAAAACATTAGCGAAAGCGCAGTGACCATTCATGACCGAAAACAAGAAGCCGCGCAAAAGCGCAAACGGGATCTGGATCGTTTGAAAGGAAGAGTCTATTACTCCTATTCATGTTTTGATGGCGTGAATTTTACCGAGAAGTTTCCATCGCCTGTTATCTTGAATCATTATTCTACTCAGGCGTGTAAGAATCTTCCTATGGCCGTATATCGCGTAGATGCTAAAGATGCGATTAATTCGAATGAGTGGATTCTAGCCGTAAATTCCTTGCCGGAAGCACTCGCTTCACTCTACCCGAAGATTGAAGCAGGCAGACGTGCGCGTGAAAAGAGAAAACAAGATGTCTTTAATGCCTATAATGGTCAGGTTCATTGGGAGGGAGAGGCGGATCTCAAACTGGCGCCAAGTTCAGTAACCAAGTTTGAAAAGCTGGCCCGGTCTCCTTATCTTTACTGGATCGAGAATGTTCTGGAGATTGGCCGGGAACCGGAGCCCGATGAGGCGACAGTTTGGTTGAATGCATTAGAGAAGGGGACACTTTTGCATGCTATTTTCCAGGCTTATTATGAATCGATTCTAGCTGTAGGTCAAAAGCCGAATCGACAACGGGACGAAGAGGCTTTGATTGCCTATGCCCATCAAGAAATTGAGAAATTGGCGTCAATCAATCCACCTGCGTTGGCAATTGCCAAAGAGGTCTTCGTCGCCGAAGTCGAGCAGACTTGCCGAATCTTTTTGTCCATGGAGGAAGAACATCTGGGAGCGGATCAACCTGTGAAACAAGAAGCCGAGGTTTCTGGCCAACTTGCTCTCCCTGACGGCAATGCGCTTGCACTTAGGGGGAAGGTAGATCGAATTGATCAAACACCCGATGGGGCCTATTGTATTTACGATTACAAAACAGGGAAAAGCAAGTCCTATAATTTGAATCAGTATTTTGTTCACGGTACCAGACTTCAACATGCCGTATATTCCTTGTTGGTCGAACAAGAGGAAAGAGACCGAAAAGTTTTGAGTTCTGGTTATCTCTTTCCAACCAGGCGTGGAGGCGGTAAACGGATCGCCTACCCTGAGCAGGGGGTTGAAAACCGTAAGGATGTGCTGCAAATTCTGTCACTCTTGCAACAGGTTTATATGCAAGGGTCTTTTGCCTGCGGCGTTATTCCTTTTGCCAACCAGGACGGGCTCTATCCGGAATTGACGGAGCAAAATCCCGGCAAGAAAGACCAGGAAACGATCTTTAACAGCGTAGAAGCCTTGCAGGAGGTGCATGCATATGAGTAAGAATAGGTTTAAGATTAGTGATCAGCAAGAACGGGATATTATTCTTGATAATCTTACGGGGAACTTTCTAGTGGAGGCGGGCGCAGGATCCGGCAAGACCACATCCTTAAAGGGGCGAATTCTGCAATTGATTGGAACCGGCACCCTTAAGCCATCGCAGATTGTTGCTATTACTTTCACCAACAAAGCGGCAGGGGAGATTAAAGAGCGCGTTTATGAGGGATTGCTGGAAGCCAAGGAAAAAGCGGATACGACTGAAGAAAAGTTGCGATATCAACAGGCGATTGCATCTTTTGACGATCTCTTTATTGGTACCATTCACTCTTTTTGTGGAAGAGTTTTAAAAGAATATCCCATTGAAAGTGGTTTATTGCCTGGCTTTACTGAAATGACAGACTTGGATGAGCAGGTAGAGCTGGAAAGGGCATGGCGACTCTTTTTAGACAATCCCGATCAAACTGCAACAGAACGGTGGAGGGCTTTGGGGTTGCCCTTGGATTTGTTCCATCAGAATGCGAAAACTGTTATACAAAATGCGGATTTGGATCTGCCGGCGGATTCAGTCGCCTATCCCAAATGGCCGCGCATTGAAGCTGCAATTGGGGAATGGATACGAGAAGCACGGGATTACATCCCAAATGAGGAGCCCGGTGTTAAATATGATGCGGTTCAGGAAGCTTTGTTTGAATTGGAGTTCTCTCTCAATCACTTGGATTTGACCAAACGGGAAAACCAATGGTGGATTTTAAGCAAGGCTGCATCAGTCAAGGGAAAGGTGACTCAGAAGAATTGGATCGACAAAAAATGGGCTAAGAACTTTCAGCAGACAACGCTAGATGATTTTCGAACGGAGATGGAGGCTGCCAGGAAGCAATGGATGCAGGCGCGGTATCCGGAATCCATTGAAATTCTTCGTGAGTTTGCCGACTACTATCAGTCTTATAAACAGACACGAAACCTTGTCAGCTTTGACGATCTTTTGCTGTTGACAGCGAGCGTATTGAAACGGGAAGAGATTGCTCGTCATTATCAAAAAGAAATTCATTGTCTCTTTATCGATGAGTTTCAGGATACGGATCCCATTCAAACGGAAATTATGGATGCCATCACAAGAAAGAATGGAGAACTGCGTTCAGGCAGTCTTTTTGTAGTAGGGGATCCCAAACAATCGATTTATCGATTTCGACGGGCGGATATCGAAATTTACAACCGGGTGAAAAAGAAGATGGGCCAGGAAGGTCAAGTCTTGCACTTAACGTCAAATTTCAGATCAAGCAATGCCCTTTCCAGAGCATTGACACCGGTCTTTGAAACATGGTTTCCCAAAGAAGAGGATGAGCATCAGGCTGAATATGCGCCCATGAACACGGTGAAAGAAACCGTTATGAATCCTGAGCCGAAGATTAGCCCTGGTGTACATACACTAGAGATACCGGAAGCCAAGAAAAAAGAGGAAGCTTTAAGTTTGGAAGCGGAAAGCTTGGCCAAAGTTATTGTCAACGCAGTTGAAAGTGGCGGAGTTCAATACCAAGACTTCATGCTTTTATCCCGCCAGAAAAAAGGCTTGGGCATTTATGCCGAAACCCTCACGAGGTGGGGAATTCCCGTTCAGGTAACAGGTGAGAACAAAGCAGTTGATGAACCTGAGATTCAAGAACTGCTTTACCTTTTACAGGCACTCGTGGATTTAACACCAACGAATCTGTATATTGTTTTGCGAGGACTGTTTTTGGGCTTCTCGGAAACGGAGATTTACGCCTTGAAACAGGCTGTAGGAGCGGTAGTTTTGCAGCGGGAAGGTTTGGAAACCATTGAAGATGAATCTTTGAGACGAAGATTGATGGAGGCTTTTGATTGGCTGGAAGAATTGCAAAGAGACCGTGAAAGTCTGCCGCCAGCGGTATTCTTTCGAAAATTAGTCTTGGAATCCGGTATTTTGGCCAGTGCTGCAGACCGTAAACCTGTAGTGGGACTTTTGCATCATTTGATGGAAATGGTTGCTGGCTTACAGGCACAGGGGATCTATCAATTAGGCGAAATTGTTCAAAGGATTTCCACCTATCTTTCCCATGAGCTGGAGGAAGAGCTGGATCCGGAAGGCAGTTTGAATCAGGTTCGTATTATGAATGTGCATAAATCTAAAGGTTTGGAAGCACCCATAGTTTTTTTGGTTGGGCCATTGAACAATAAAGGCAAGCGGGCCAGAAAACCGGCTTGGGTCGTAAGACGGGAAGCGGAAGGGGCCAAAGGCTATTTGGCTTTGGAAGAACGATTTGGTTTTTCTACCAAGCCTGTGGCAGAACCCGCCCATTTTTCCAAGATTCAAGAGTGGGAAGAGCAGTTTTTGCAAGCGGAAGAGTATCGTCTCCTATATGTAGCTGCAACTCGAGCCAAACATGCGCTGGTAATTGCAAGCATGGGTGATAATAAATACAATCCATGGAAAGCCATTCTGCCGGCAGCCGACCAGGAGATTGAGATTCCTGAAGTCGCGCAACCGTCTCTAGGAAAAGAGGAAGAAAGGCAAGAAATGTCAGCCTGGCAAGACTGGACTCAAGAACGAAGCCAAGCAAGCTACCGGGTTGTTACACCGAGCTTGCATAGTGATCGTACGATTTTGGAAGAGGTGGAGCGGGAGTTCGGAGGCTCAGCTGTTTTTGGTTCCATGATTCATCTATGCTTTGAGCGTCTTGTCCGCTTTGGTGAAGAATCCGCCCGTCAGGTAATTGAGCGTGATTCGGCGGATGAAGCCACAAAAGTACGCGGTATGCGGATCATGGATCGCTTTGTTGGGTCGGACTTGTATCAACGCATGAAAACTGCCAAGCAAGTTTTGCCCGAGATGCGAATCACAACCCGACTGGAAGACGGGTCGCTTTTTCAGGGTGTTATTGATATGGTTTTTGAAGAGGAAGACGGCTGGGTGATTGTAGACTATAAAACCGACCATTACAAAGCAGAAAAAGATCGGCTGCAATTGGAGCAGTATTATCAGTCGCAGTTGGATGCATACAAGGAGGTTTTTTCGCGTATATCAGGCAAAGCTGTCAAGGAAACGCAAATCTATTTTACGCATCTTCCACGTGCCTGAAACCCAAGTATTTCCATGCTTAATTGGTCACCGTTGAGGGATATATGTAATGAGAGATCAATTAATCATGGAAAGGAGAAAAGGATGAACGGCTATGGTGTAACTCGTGTTCATTATCATGACCCGAAGACGAAAGACTTCATTGAATCTGTAAAAGTGATGGAGTTTGAAGAGTTTGCGGGCCGCATTGACTTGAAGAAGGAATGGCAATGGAACCGCAAGACTTTGCTCCGCGAGGTGGAGTACAACCACGATGTCTTTGTTCTCTTTGACCTCGATGATTTAGGCCCTCATTTGGAGATGGTCGAGATTGACGGTAAGCGATACTTGCGAACCGATCAGCGCAAGGATCCCCATGATTTCTTGGTCGGACTGCCTGAGTTTTAGCGGATTCGATTGAACGGTGAGTGCTGCGGGTATATGTTCAGCGCAGAGGAGAACTCACGATTGCAGTTTCTCGATTGAAGAAGGGGATGAGTCGATGAAAGGATTAGGGATCAAGGAAGTTCATTATCATGACCCGAATACTCGAGACTATATTGAGCGTGTAAAAGCTATGCACTTCAGAGGTGTCCGTAACTGCAAGCCTACTGATGAGCTAAGAGAATACACACGCGAAGAGATTTTGGAAGAGATCCAAATGAGAGATGACGTTTACACGGTATTAGAAGACAATCATCTTGGACATCGTGTCAATGCGATCCATATCGGAGAGGAAGATTTTATCCGTACAGACCGCAAGAAGATTAGTCACGATGAAGTGGATGAGGTGAAGTTCTATTAGAAAATAGCACGGGAAACTGCGAACCGGAAGGCATTAGCCTTCCGGTTTTTTGATGATAAAATTATTCTTATTTGATCCGATGCTGGTCCAACAGATCGTGCATAGATTGAATATGAGCGAGTGCGGTATCTTTCCGGGCTAGGGCGATGCCTGTATAAACGCAGTCTAGAATAGTAAGCTGCGAGATTCTGGAAGCAATCGCTTCATTAAGGATTTCGCTTTCAGATGCTGCCGCACATAAAACTATATCTGAATACTTGGTCATGGGACTGTTTTCAAAGTTGGTTACCGATATGGTTGTGGCCTTTTTTTCCTTTGAGATTTTCAGGTTTTCAACAATTTCTGCAGTTCGACCTTTATGTGATATGGCGATAGCAACCGAGTTTTCATCCAATTGGCTTGAAGCGATTAATCCCACATAAGGATCAGTTGCCACCTGAGCAGGCAGCCCCATTCTCATAAACCGATAGTAAAACTCGTTAGCAATGGGAGCAGAACTGCCCATAGCCACAAAAAGGATTTTATTTGCGCGAATAATGGAATCAATGGCGGATTCTATTACGTTTTCATCCAGTAGATTTAGCGTGTTTTGCAAACTTGAAATATTAGAAGAAAATACTTTTTCAATCATGGAGGAAGTCGAATCATCGACGTTGATATTCTCAAATACTTGCGCTTCCACTTCTTTGAAATGGGTTGCTAAGTTCATTTTGAATTCACGAAAGCCAGAATAACCCAGAGTTTTGCAAAAGCGCACAATGCTGGATTCTGCAATCTCACACTCCTTCGCAATTTGGGCGATGGTCATCGTTAGAAACTCTGACATGTGATCGAAAATAAAGTCTGCAATTTTCTTTTCAACCCGATGCAGATTGGGATAGCGGCTTTTCAATAATAGATAGGGATTTTTCTCTTGCAGCATAGAATCCTCCTTATGGGATCAGATAGTTCATTATACCGCTTACTTTGCTTTTTCTTCAACTGCGGCACCTGGCCGGGCAAGAATCCTTTTTTGCCCCTGTCCTCTTTCAAATAGGCGGTATCTGATTAAGGACAGCACTCCTGCTGCCAAGGTCAGCGTCCAGAAAGTCATAACCCCATTCCAACCAAAAGCGTCAATGATTAGTCCGGACAGGGCTGCAGAGGCTCCGGCTCCCAGATAGGAGCTGGAATCTAGGATTCCGGCGACGGCACTTGTGCGGTTGTATCTTTTAAATTTCATGGGAATGGCCGCGGACAGCAAGACATTTGTGCCATGGAGCAAGGATGAGGCCAATCCAAGAAGGAGAACGCAAGTCAGGGTGGATGTATGGGCAAAGACCAGCAGGCCATAGCAGCTGAAGCCGGATGCCACAAAGAGAATGGAGAGAATAACGGCTTCCCTGTTTTGCATGCGGTCGGCCATCCATCCTGTCAATAGAAAACCAAAGAGATTCATTATCGGGACCAGCAGGATAAGCCAAAGACTCGAGTCCATGCCGAATCCTTGTTTTTCCATGATATAGAGAGGTCCCCAAAGAGTGATACCTTCTTTAACAATCCCCTTGGACATATTGGCAATCATCAGGTAGGAAAGCCCGGTTTTCTTGATTAGTTTGCCCAGGGTAAGACCGGCTTTATGATGTACCACGGGAGTAGAAGCTGCAGATCGTTCGTCGGTCCCTGGAAAATCCCGGATGCCAGTGACCCAGAAGAGGGAAAAAGCCAGCATGACAAGGCCAGGAATCCAAACTCCAGCCTGCCAGCCCCAGGATTTAATGAACCATCCCGTAAGTCCCCAAGCTAGGAGATAACCTCCGACCATGGAGGTGGAGATGCCTGTGGAAACCCTGCTTTGGGACTGGTCATCAAACCAATGGGTGAGTATGCGGATCATGGGGCTCCAAATCATGGATTGAAAATAGCCATTTAGTGACCAAATGATAATCATGGCGACCAGGCTTGCAGCGAAGCCGAATAGGATGTTTGCTCCCGCAATCAATATGGTACCGGCAAAGACAAACCAGCGGCCGGACACCTTATCGCCGATCAGACCATTGACTAAATGGCCGGCTCCGTAGATCCAAAAGAATCCGCTGCCGATCAATCCGACTTGTGCCTTGGACCATCCGAAGACATTTTGCAATTCTGGCAAAATGATGGAGATGTTCATGCGACTGAAGTAGGCGAAAGCGTAAACTAGCCAGCATAGAAGAAATATATGGGTGGCAGAGCGTCTTTGTTCTGCGATTTTTATTTTCATGAGGATGCTCCTTTAGTATGAGATGCTTCAATTATACAGTGTCAATGAATAAAATTCAATTTTAATAAATCTAAATAGAATAAAATTCTATTTAGAGCATTCCGCATCGTTTGCAAAATGCTTGTGATGTGGTACATGCTATATGGATAATTGAATGAAAAAGTATCAATAAACAGAGAAACGTGAGAGAAATACTAAAAGCAAGAACTGATATGTAATAAAATGTAAAAATCAACAAGTTTTATTGATTTACAATAGAGGTGGAGGTGGATGATGAAAAGGAAGATGAGTCTTTTATTACTACTGATTCTATTGAGTGCAAGCATGGGAATTGGTTTTGCGACCAACATGGAGGCAGTTGATCTTACCAATGAGATTCAAAAAGAGGTTATTATTGAAATTAACTCTCTTGGTCAGATTGATTTTGATGAGCTAGAGGATTTTGAGTATGATCCAGTAGCCAATCAGTATTATTTACTCATAGAGCAAAATATGCGTGATTCTGCCTATTGGTGGCGACAAATTGTTGTCGATTACTCAGGTGAGATTGTAGCGGATCCAAGATTTAACCTTCATGAAAATCGCGAACGGATGGATATTGAAATCCTAGGCGAAGAGGCAATTAGTTTAGAGAGATTAGCAAAACGAGATCATGAAGGCAACTTAACAGGAAATCTTGAAGTGAAGAATTATCTGGTAAGAACTAATACAAGTGGAATCCTAGAGGATGAAGTTGAAATTACATGTGAAAATGAAGTAGAGCAGTTGCAAGTTAAAGGAACTCGTGGGATTTATTCATATCAACCGTATTCGAGTCCACATCAGGTGATTATGGAAGGAGATCTAAATCCCTTGGCATTTCCAGTAAATGGACAGCCTTTTTATGAAGCTCTTCAATATGATGATGAGTTGGAGCATTTTGACCTTTCAGATAATGGCGAGGAGTTTCTTTATTTGACAGGAGAGCCTGGAACCGAATTGTATTCGGCGGTTTATCTAAATCAAAAACCATTTGACGCCAATGATGTAGAACAGCAATCTTTGCTGATGAATGAAGAGGAAGAAAGATTCTACATAATAGATTACTATGCGGCGGATGGATTTATTGTGATAATGTATATCGATTTTCTAGAATTGGAAATTCGATTGAATCGGTATGATCTGGAAGGAGCTTTATCTGGACAAACAAACTTGGGGTTATCAGCTGTAAAGATTACCAAAGGTCAAAATGGAAACACTTTATGTATTATGCGGGAAAGAGATCCAGAAACCTTTGAATTCATAGAGAATGGTGCATGTAACATCCTTGAAGTTGACTGGGATGCTGGCAAAGACAACAATCAAGAAGATCAATCCAACGCATCTGGAAGAATGAGACATTTAATTCGAGAACATGGCAAAGCTGGTGAGGTTTTGGCAGAGTATAAATCCCATGGATTTGGTCTATACAAACAGATCGTTCCTGATTCAGAAGCTTATGATTACGTCGCACCACTGCGTACGAAAGCAGAACAAGTACGATTGCAAATCCCATACTGTGATGTAGTGGAAAAACTGAGAAGTGGAGCGCGAAATCTGCTAGTGGAATACAAGGATCAAATTATTACGCTGCCAATGGAAATTTTTGACTGCGGAGATTTGCTGGCATCCATGCCTTGTCAGGATGAAGCGACCTTTGAGATTATTTTGAAAGCAGATGATGCGGATAATGTATGCTATCAAATCCAACTCTTCGTGGTGGAAGAAGTAAATGGAATGACGAGTGTAGTTCATCGGAAAACGATTCAGTAAAATATTCGGTAGACTAAATATGCTCAGGGCTCTGGAATACAGAGTCCTGGGCTTTTTCATGCGTTTTTGCGCTAAATGTATATTGAAAATTGTCAATTAATTCAAAACATTCCCTTGACAAGCGTTTTCCGAGGCGATATACTGCTATCAGATAGTTAGTTTTGAGTCCGAACTAATTAAAATTGGACTGAGACAGAAGGGAGTATGGTATGGAAAACGTCAAAAAAGAGCAGCGGATTGCAGTGAAACCCAAGCGAAAAGCTAAGGGATTTTCCATGGAACGGCAGAAGGAAAAATGGGCGTATATTTTTATAACAATTCCGCTCTTATACTTTTTTATCTTTCGGATCGCACCAACATTGTTTTCTTTTTTTCTAAGTGTAATGAAATGGGATCTTTTATCACCCAAGCGTGTGTTTGTTGGATTAGAAAACTTCAAAATTGTTTTGCAGAATCCAGCCTTTCGCATGGCCATGATCAACACGCTGGAATATGTCATCATTAGCGTCCCGCTGATGATTGCCATCAGTCTCTCGATTGCATTGCTCTTAAATAGTATTGCAAAAGGGCAAGGACTCTTTCGGATGTTGGTTTTCATTCCATACGTAACCAGTACGGTCGCCATCTCATGGGTTTGGAAATGGATGTTCATGGAGAATGGCGGTGTTATCAATGGACTATTACGAGCAGTTGGATTAAGTGCTCAACCTTTCTTACAAAGCACCACCCAAGCGATTTATGTGGTTATGTCCAATATTGTTTGGCAGAATATCGGTTTTAACACGATTATTCTGTTGGCAGGATTGATGCAGATTTCAAAAAGTTACTACGAAGCAGCTGAGATTGATGGGGCATCGAAATGGGATCAATTCAGACATATTACCGTACCACAGCTGAATCCGACTTTGGTTTATGTTTCGGTTATGGGTGTGATTAGAACCCTTCAGGTATTCACTCAGGTATATAATATCGCGGGTGCTGAAGGAGGACCACTGAACTCCACTTCCAGTTTGGTGTTGGAGATTTACAAAGCGGCGTTTACGAGCTATAAAATGGGCAGAGCAAGCGCAATGACCGTCATCTTGTTTATCATCATCTTGGCGATTACGATCTTCCAGATGAAAGTTTTAAACCGGGATATTGACTAGGAGGACGATCGAATGAAGAGAAGAGAGCAAATACAAAAATTGTTGTTTTATATCGCTTTATGCATCATCGGATTTGTTATGGTGTTTCCATTCCTTTGGATGGTGGCAACTTCTTTCAAAACAGGAACAGAAGTATATAGCTTGAGTCTGATACCTGAACATTTTTCACTGAACAATTATATTGAAGTAATCGAAGGATCCAATTTTCCAAAATGGTTTATGAATAGTTTTATTGTTGCAGGTGTTACGACACTATCGGTTTTAATGATCGATCCATTAGTAGGTTACACCTTCGCAAAATTTCGTTTCAGGGGCAAGGAGCCATTGTTTATTTTGATCTTGTCAACGTTGATGATTCCAACAGAGATGCTGATCATTCCATGGTTTTTGATGGTTAATAAAATGGGATGGAACAATAGCTATTGGTCATTGTTATTCCCAGGCTTGGTTACAGCCTTTGGAATTTTCCTCATGAGACAGTTTTTTATGGGAATTCCAGATGATTTGCTGGATGCCGGACGCATTGATGGTTTATCTGAGTTTGGCGTATACAGGAAAGTGGCATTACCACTGGTTAAGCCTGCGCTGTCGGCATTAGGTATTTTCACCTTCTTGGGTAGCTGGAACGCATTCCTGTGGCCGGTTGTGGCCTTAGATGATCCAAGCAGGTACACTTTGCCTGTAGGGATTGCATTATTCTCAGGCGAGATGTTGAATGAATGGGATTTGATCATGACTGGGGCGACAATTGCTACGATCCCCATATTAATTGTATTTATCATATTCCAGCGTCAAATTATTGAAGGCATTCAATTAACAGGGGTGAAAGGATAAAACCATGAGCGAGAAGAGAAAAATTATTGATTCCCATGTACATTTTATGGTGAAAGGTACGGAAATGACGCCGATCCGTAAAAAGTATGTAGAAGAAAATAGTGAAGTAAAATGGCAAAAACTGCAGGAAATGAGTCAATATCAACGGGATCAATGGAGCAAGGCGTGGGGATTTCCAAAACCGGAACCTACGAAAGATACGATAGAAGAAACAGTAGCTCAGTGGCTGGAAGATATGGATCGCAAGGGTGTTGATAAAGCCGTGTTTGTAACAGCTGGCGACTACGCTACCAGTAATGAAAATATGACAAAGATTGTGAAGATGGCACCGGATCGATTTATTGGATATGCCTTTCATGATCCTTTTGCACCTAACGCGGCAGAGCTTTTGGAGAAAGCCATTGTCGAACAGGGGCTTAAAGGTATTAAAATTCTTGGTCCTGCCTTGGACGGTGCATTAGATGATCCCGTTTTGAATCCGATGTGGGAGGTTGCTGAAAAGCATCAGATTCCAGTTCTCTTTCATTTTGGGATTATGGGAGCGGCAGGTGGTGTTGCCAAGCATGTTAATATGTCGCCTATGATTATTCATGATGTGGCAAAGAAGTATCCAGATGTTTCCTTTATCGTACCGCATTTTGGCTGTGGTCAAACAGAGGATGCTTTGATGCTCGCTTGGGTTTGTCCCAATGTGTATATTGATACATCTGGCAGCAATCAATGGACACGCTGGGTGCCTTATCCGCTGACTGTAAAGGATTTATTGAAGAAGTGGTACGAAACCATTGGACCAGATCGAATTCTATTTGGTACTGATGGAGCGTGGTTCCCAAGAGGATTCGTGCAGAAATACTATGATCAGCAGATGCGTGCTTGTTATGAACTGGGATTTACTGATGAAGAAGTCGATAAAATCTTTGGCGGCAATCTAGAACGATTGATTGCAAGGGTGAAGTAGATGGAAATTGAGCAAAAATTGCTTGATTTGACCAATTTGACTGTCGGCTGTACGGATGTTGGGGCAATTGGCTATGCAGCATCAATTGCTCGCGATGCGCTTGCAGCAGAGCCGAGATCGATTCGGATTATGCTCAGTCATGAAATTTATAAGAATTCAAAAAATGTTGGTGTACCCGGTACGGCAAGACGGGGGCCGGTTGTTGCAGCATTATTGGGTACTGCGATTGGAGAGCCTAGTCATAAACTTTCCATCTTTCATCATGTATCGGAAAGACAGCTTGAGGATATGAGACGGCTGGAAGGCATAGTATCTGTGGAACTGGAACACACAAAAGCCGATTCATCAATGTGGGTCACGGTTCAGATGGTTTCTGAGCTGGATACGGTGGAAGCCACACTGGCATATCGATACGACTATTTGTTGGAACTGAAGAAAAACGGAAAAACGGTGATAAAGAATTCGATTCCGAACCAAGCGGATCACAGAAAAATGATTTTGGATATGACGCAAATCCTTGCGCTTGTTGAGTCAATTGATAAACCGAGTTCAACATTGCTTGACAGGATTTCAATAAACGTTGATCCCATCGAACCAATACCGGATGATATGGAAACACTCTTGTTTGCGCTTCATCGAAAAATATATAAGAAAACGGCCAAACGGATGAGAGGAGAAGTACTTCCGGTAGTCAGTTATTGTGGAAGCGGGAACTTGGGTATTGCCAGTGCCAATGCAATTGATGCATTAACACGCTTTTATAAAGCAGATCCAATAACGCAGACAAAAGCAACTGCCTTGTATCTTTTGATTGTTCAAGAGATTAAGGCAAGCATGACCCTTCTAACGGTTATGTGTGGTACAGCGATAGCAGCTGGTGCTGCAGCTGCAGGCATTAATCTTTACTTGAAGGGTGCAGAGCCGAAAAGTATTCACTTTGGAGTGAATCAAGCATTGAGCGAATCTTTAGGAACTCTCTGTGATGGGGCAAAAGAAAATTGTGCAGCAAAAACAGCATCAAGAGTAATGGAAGGTATTTTGCAATCCGAGTATGTGGATGAAAACTTAGGGATCGTCGGTGAACAAGGAGTAACCGTTGTTGATGTCAATCAAACCATTCGCAGGATAGCAAAGTTGAATAATGAAGATATGGAAGCAGTGAACCAGGCTATTCTAGAAATGATATAGGAGAAGACGATGATAAAAGCGACGAATACCTTAATGAAGCAAATGAATAAGAGCACTTTGCTTTCGATTATCTTTAAGGAGGAGCGTGTTTCAAGATCGCAATTGGCGAAAATGACGAAAATCGCGAAATCCTCAGTATCACAGCTGGTTGATGAGCTTCTTCAAGAAGGAATAATTGTTGAAACTGGAGAAGGTGAAGCTTCCAGCAAGGGCGGCCGAAAACCGATATATCTGATGATCAATCAAGATTATGGATGTGTGATCGCACTGGTTGTTCGCCATCAGACAACCAATATTGCAGTTTGCAACTTGGAAGGGGAGATCATCGGGCAAATTGAACATCCAACTGCGAAATACCGTGGTGAATCCTTAGTGAAAGAATTAGAGAATGTAATTACCAAGCAGATCAAGAGTTGCGAAGAAAAGATGCAGTTACTGGGTATTGGAATTAGCATTCCCGGAATTGTGGATATGGAGCGGGGCGTTATTTTGCATTCACCTGAATTGGAACTGGAAAACTATTCGATACGGGATGAATGGGTCAAGCATTTTGATTGCGAAGTCTATATCGACAACGACGTAAATATGCAGAGCCTAGGTGAAAACTGGAAGGGTGCCGGCCAAGAGTATCGCGATTTTATTGAAGTTACGATTGGAACAGGTATTGGTGCTGCGATTGTGATCGATAACAAACTCTATCGAGGAGCCAGCAGTATAGCGGGTGAAATTGGATATATGTCTATTTCAAAAGATGCATTGAATGAAGGTCCATATGGATACGATCGATTTGGTCACTTTGAGTCGCAAGCATCTATACGAAATTTAGAAAAGAAAACGGGACGCACATTTAGCGAGTTGATCGTAGATGCTGAAAATGGGGATAAAGAAGCGAATGAACTTATTCTGCAGACTGCTGATTTGGTTAGCTTGGGAATTGCAAATATCGTGAGCTTCATGAATCCAGAAGCTGTAATTATTAATGGTCGTTTCCGATATGCAAAGAATCTGGTAGAGGAATATCTTATTGATCGGGTGAGTCAGCTAACGCCTATACGTGCAAACATCGAGTTTTCCGAATTAGGCAACAGAGCGACTATATATGGTTGTGTAGCAACAGTATTGGCAAATTTGCTTGGGATCGAGTTTCTATAATAGGAGGACAGCATGATAACAAGAGAACAAGTACAGCGAGAGGAAGGAACTAGTTTTCCTGCAAAGAGTTTTCAACATAATGTATTGGAACCGATTTTCAATGTTCAGAAGCGTCACTACTACAGGATATTCATTGAAATCACAAAAGCGCATGTTGTGATGCTTTATGAGCAGGGCATTCTGAGTGAGAACGAGGTAGAAACCATTATGAAGGGGATCCGAAAAGTCGAGACCATTCGGTTTGAAGACTATGCATATGATCCCCAGGTAGAAGATTTGTTTTTCATGATTGAACGGGAATTGGAAAACACAATCGGTCCAGATTTGGCAGGACGTGTTCATATTGCCAGAAGCAGAAATGATATTTGCATTGCTGAATTCAGGTTGGCATTAAGGGAAAAAGCAGTTGGCTTGATCGAAACACTCAATCGATTTCGTGAAGTTCTGCTTTCGCTCATTGAAGAAAATTTTGATACAGTTATGCCGGCGTATACGCATACACAACCGGCACAGCCGACCACGCTTTCTCATTATTTACTTTCTGTTTATGACACAGTGACTCGGGATTATTATCGCTTGCTTCGAGCCGAAGCGGCCATCAACCGATCTCCATTGGGGGCGGCAGCCATTACAACAACAGGATTTCCAATTTCTCGAAATCGTGTGTCCGAGCTCTTAGGTTTTGACGGACTTGTGGAAAATTCCTATGACTGCATAGCAGGAGCCGACCACTTAATGGAAACGGCAGCGGCAGTCTTGATTCTATCCACCAATCTTTCAAAACTAATGAAGGATATTTTGGATCTATGTACTGTTGAATTTAACGGATTGCGTATGCAAGATGCCTATGTGCAAACCAGCAGTATTATGCCGCAAAAGCGTAATCCGTCCTCCTTGGAACATTGTCGACCGATTTTAAGCAAGGCGATTGGCGAAGCGAATATTGTATTTACTGTTTCACACAATACACCATATGGTGACATTGTTGACTCAGAAGAAGACTTGCAACCACATTTGTATGATGCCATTACCTATTGTTCAAGAGCCTTGGAAGTCATGGGGAATGCCTTTATGACCATGACAATCAACAAGGACTATCTTCGCAAACGAGCAGTAGAAGGTTTCATCACTGTCACGGAACTCGCTGATACCTTGGTGAGAGAAGAAGGTCTATCATTCCGATTGGCGCATCATTTAACCAGTAGGATTGTCAAAACGCTATATCATCAGGGCTTGAATGTAGAAGACTTGAATCAGGAGATGGTTAGCCAGCTGGCTAAAGAAGTTGTAGGTAAGGATTTGGAGTTAACAGATGCTGATTTGCGAAAAGCGTTGGATCCCGTACATTTTATAGAGATTCGAGACCGCATAGGCGGACCAGCAAAGATAGAGACCACACGTATGTTTGAGGAACGACTAGAAAATTATCAAGTTCAAGTAATTGAAACAAAAAAGATTCGAGAAAAATACAAGAACGCGCATCGCGAACTGAATGAGGAAGTCGACCGATTGTGCAAAAGGGGGTGATGGCGGTGAGTAAAAGGCTTGGAATTGATATTGGAGGGACTTATATCAAATATGCGATTGTTGATGGAGATGATCGATTGATAGAGACCAGACAAATCAAAACCGAAGGATCTGGTGAGGCATTTCTTGCCTTTCTTAAACGAGAAATCAAACAAATTCTGCGAGTGGAAAATGGAATTGAGCGAATCGGAATTGGAATTCCTGGTACGGTAGATCCTATTACTGGAAAAATTATTGATTCGCCTGCGCTTACCTTGCATCAGGTTCAGTTTGTTGATGAGTTGAAACAAGAGTTCTCTCAGGAGATTTGTCTCGAAAATGATGTAAATGCCTGGACCATGGCAGAGAAAGCAATGGGTGCGGCTTCTGACCGTGACACGTTTGTTATGATCACGATTGGAACTGGAATTGGTGCTGGAATCTATTACAAAGGTGAAATTATTCGCGGGATGGATAATGAAGCGGGGGAGATTGGATATTTCCCAATCGGTTTGGATGCATATCATGCGGGAATATCTAATTTTGAGTTTGGACATTTCGAGCAACTTGCATCTGCATCAGGAGTGAGCAGAAGGTTTCAAGAAAAATTTGGTGAAGAAACATCTACCCATAAGATATTCGAGCGAGCAAAACAAGGAGATCCCAATGCGCTCGATACGGTCAACGAGACCATGGATTATTTAGCACTGGGAATTAGCAACATAGTTTGCCTTTTGCAGCCTGAACTGATTGTGCTGGGTGGCGGTATGGCAAACACAGGTGACTGGTTGATTGATGCAATATCGGAAAGGGTTGAAAAACTGATTCCGATGCGTTTCGAACTGGCCTTGTCAACAGTAGGGAAATGGGGCGGAGCTGTGGGCGCTGCTTTCATTCGATAAAAAATTTGGAGGGGGATTTATGAAGAAGTACGTAGCATTATTATTGATGGTTGTTATGACATTTGGAATGTTCGCAGGATGTTCCAACGGCGAAACTGCACCTGCAGCAGAAACGCCAAGTACAGAATCAAATGGCGAAGCAGCGGATTCTGAAGAAGTAGTTACAATCGAGTATTGGCAGTATTTCTATGAGACCAAAGTAAATTTGGTGGACGAGTTGATTACGGAATTTGAAGCGGCAAACCCTGGAATCAAAGTGGAGCACAAACATTTCCCTTATGATAATTACCAGCAGAAATTGGCAGCTTCCATCGCAACAGGACAAGGTCCTAATATTATCAACTTGTATTATGGCTGGGTGCCAAAATATGTTCAATCTGGCGTATTGCAAGAGCTTCCAGGAACGTTGGCAACTTCTATCGAGAATGATTTTGCACCAATGGTAGGTGTTAACAAGATTGAAGGCAAATTCTACACCATTCCGATTGCGGTTCGAACTTCAGCATTGTTCTATAATCTGGATATCTTGGGTGAGTACGGATACACTGCAGAAGACGTACCGCAAGATTTGGAAACCTTAGTAGCAATGGCAGAAGAGATGACAGTATGGAATGGCGACGAGTTGATTCAAGAAGGTATGACTTGGCAACCTACAGGCCAATATCATTCTTGGCTGCGACCTGTTCTGATGAAGCAATTTGGCGGAGAGCCAATGAGTGCTGACAAGAAAACAGCGCAATGGAACTCGGAAGCAGGTTTGGAAGCGTTTAAATTCTTCCTAAGCTTGACTCAAGACAAAAAAATTGGTGTTACTGATTTCTATACCGATGATGTAACAGCATTTATGTCAGGCAAAGCTGCATTCCATATTGATGGATCGTACCGATTGGGTACCCTGCGCAAGAAGGCTGAAGACTTGAACTGGGGTGTTGCGAAGTTACCAGCACACAATGGGGTTCAAACTTCTTTTGGTTCATTCTGGACCAATGGCATTACAGCCAGCACAACGGGCAAAGAGCTTGAAGCTAGTGAGAAATTCTTGGCATTCATGACTTCAGAAGATGTAATGAAGCGTTGGACAACAGAAATTGGTGAATTGGGTGCGCGCAAGTCGATCACCAAGGATGAAGAGCTTCTTGCAGATGAAGCATTGAGGCCATTTATCGAGCAATTGCCTACAGCGACTTCTTACTTCTATGTGGATGAAAGCGCTGACCGACAAGCTTTGTTGGACGCAATTGATCAGGTTCTTTTGAATGGTATGGATCCTAAAGACGCATTGGATCAAGCGAATGCAACCGTTCAAGCGATGCTTGATGAGTATTGGGCACAATAGAATGAGTAATGGGATGCGCGGAAGCGCATCCCATTTTTATTGGAGGATGAAAGATGAAAGTGGATTGGGAGGAAATTGAAGAACGGGTTGCTCGGATGTTGTGCGAGGCGAACACGGATTTAGGAAGATCTCAATTGGATGTGATGCGTGAAAAACTCGCGGAAGAGCATGATGATCGGGCAAAGAATACCTTAAATGTCCTTCTTGAGAATGCCAAGATCGCGAAAGAAAAGCAAATGGCTCTTTGTCAGGATACTGGGATGGTAGTTGCCTTTGTCGAGATGGGACAAGATGTAAAGATCAGTGGTGGTTTTTTAGGAGATGCCATAGAGTCTGGGGTTCGTCGAGCCTATAAAGAAGGATACTTTCGAAAATCAGTCGTCAATGCAGTGACGAGAGAGAATACAAAAGACAATACACCTGCTGTGATTCATTATGACTTGGTGCCGGAATCCAGGCTGAAGATTACACTGTTGGTAAAAGGATTTGGCAGTGAAAATATGAGTAGAACCTTCATGTTGAAACCAAGCGAAGGCATGCAAGGAGTAGAACGAGTGGTCTTACAGGCTGTAAAGGAAGCTGGATCCAATCCTTGTCCGCCTATTGTGGTGGGTGTAGGCGTCGGGGGAACTTTTGAAAAGGCGGCTACGATGTCCAAACACGCTTTAGCAAGGGAGGTAGGATCAAATAATCCTAAAGCATCTTTAGACCAGTATGAAAAGGAATGGGTCAATAAAATGAATCAATTTGATATTGGACCATTGGGCTTCGGAGGCAATACAACAGCTTTCGCTGTACACATTGAAGATTATCCGACACATATTGCTGGCTTGCCAGTTGCTGTGAATATTAATTGCCATTCGATTCGGCACAGAAGTTGGGAGTGGAGAACATGAGATCGTTAAAATTGCCCTTAAGCATGAATGAAATACAATCCCTGCGTGCTGGAGATGAGATTTTACTGAGCGGAGAGATTCTTACAGCAAGGGATGCAGCACATTTGCGGTTGGTTAATTTGTTGGATACTGGAGAAGATTTACCGGTTGATTTAAGAAAGAAAACAATCTATTATGTAGGACCTGCACCGGCAAAACCAGGGGAAGTAATCGGAGCAGCGGGTCCAACCAGTAGTTATCGTATGGATGAGTTGGCAATCCGTTTGATGCCCTTGGGTGTCCATGGAATGATCGGTAAAGGGAAACGAAGTGATGAGTTTGGGAAGTCACTCATGTCAAATCAGGCGGTTTATTTTGCGACCTATGGGGGAGCAGGTGCTTTATTGGCTGATTGTATTAAAAGCAGTGAGGTGATCGCATTTGCTGACTTGGGAACAGAGGCGATTCGCTGCATGATCATTCAGGATTTTCCGGTTATTGTGGCTATGGATTGTCTGGGTGGTGATGTCTACAAAAGGGGTGAGAAAAATGAAGGAAACGAAAAGCATCAATAAGCATGCCCAATGGCGAGGCAAGGTGGAAGTAGTTTCGAAGATTGGAATCCGATCGCGAGAAGAATTAGCTGTGGCATACACACCGGGAGTGGCTGAACCCTGTTTGGCCATCAAGGACAATCCTGAAGCTGCTTACTCGTTTACGATGAAAGGAAATGCCATCGCAGTAGTAACTGATGGTACAGCGGTATTGGGATTGGGGGATATTGGACCCTTGGCGTCTATGCCCGTAATGGAAGGAAAGGCGATGCTCTTTAAGCAATTTGCAGGTGTGGATGCTTTCCCAATTGCATTGGATACCAAGGATCCTGATGAGATTGTTGAGACCATTGTACGAATGGCTCCAACGTTTGGTGGTATTAACTTGGAGGATATCGCAGCGCCAAGGTGCTTTGAAATCGAAGAGAAATTGAAATCACGCTTAAACATCCCAGTATTTCATGATGATCAGCACGGTACTGCTATTGTGGTGTCAGCGGCATTAAAAAACGCAGTTCGCTTAACAGGAAAAGTTTTTAAAGAAATCAAGGTAGTCATCAATGGACCCGGGGCGGCGGGAATTGCGATAGGATCTCTTCTCTATGATTTGGGTATTCGAAATTTGATTTTTTGCGACCGTTCTGGGATTCAGTATCCAGAGAAGTCTACTTTGAATCCAGTGCAAAGAAGATGGGCGAAAAAGTTGAATCCACATGGACGCAAGGGAAGTCTCAAAGAGGCACTAAAGGGAGCGGATGTTTTTATTGGGGTATCGGCAGCAGGGGTGTTGAAAAAAGAACTGATCAAGGGAATGAATGATAATCCGATAGTCTTTGCCTTGGCCAATCCAATCCCAGAAATTATGCCTGAAGAGGCGAAGGCGGCAGGTGCTGCTGTTGTCGGTACGGGAAGATCGGATGATCCGAATCAAATCAACAACTTACTGGCCTTTCCAGGCGTATTTCGTGGTGCGTTAAACTGTCGAGCAACCGAAATCAATCAAACAATGAAACAAGCTGCAGTTGATGCATTGGCAGCCTTAATTTCTGACCAAGAATTGAATGCTGAACAGATCTTGCCTTCAGTTTTTGACGAGAGGGTTGTGATTGCAGTTGCTTCAGCTGTAAAAAGGGCAGCAATACGATCGGGAGTTGCAAATGGATAGAAAAAATTTGCTTAAATCCTTGTTTGCTTTAGCGCTTCCGGTAATTCTGCAGAGGATGATTACAGCTGCGTTGAATATGGTGGACACCATGATGATTGGGCAGATGGGCGAAACAAGGATTGCTGCAGTAGGATTGGCGAATCAATTTTTCTTTATTTTTCACTTGTTGATGTTTGGGGTGAACAGCGGAATCACCATATTCACTGCACAATATTTTGGCAAGAAGGATCTAGGGGGTGTTCGTCGTTCTGCAGGGCTTGCGGTAGCCGTATCGTTCTTGTCTTCTATGGTGTTTAGTTTATTGGCGATTGCTTTTCCACACTGGATTATGAGGATCTTCAGTGAGGATCCTATGGTCATAAAGGAAGGGGTTCGATATCTTAGAATTATTGGTTTATCCTATGGACTGACTGGGGTTTCACATGGGATCAGTTTTTCCCTTAGGGCTGTTGGTGAGCCCAAGGTAACCTTGTATATCAGTTCAGCTGCGTTGGTAGTCAATACTGTATTGAATTACGGATTAATATTGGGGAACTTTGGATTGCCTGCCTTAGGTGTTCAAGGGGCAGCCATTGCTACGCTCATTGCTCGTGCTTTAGAATGTGGTTTGATGATTGCCTATCTAGCAAGAACCAAGCACATGCTTTTGGATCTGAAAGAGAACTTTAATTTCCCGAAAGAATTTATAAAATCAGTTACCAAAACATCGAGCCTAGTTGTTATTAATGAGTTTTTGTGGTCCATTGGCATGTCGGCAGTGGTAGTTGCCTATGCCAGCGTCGGGACAGATGCAGCGGCTGCCGTACAGGTGGCAAACACGATTCAGAATCTATTCATTGTTGCGGGATACGGAATGGCCAACGCAGCGGCTGTGCTTCTTGGACAGTCATTGGGATGTGGTGACTTTAAACTGGCAATTGCACAGAGCCGAGCATTCATGTTGAGCGGTTTTTCTTTTGGGGCAATACTTGGTATTCTTTTGCATATATTCAAAGGTCCAATTCTGCAGGTATACAGAATTCAAGCGGATACCCAGCAATCCATTATGCAATTGCTCTTAATTATGAGTGTGTTTATGGGCTTCAAAATTTTGAACACTACGATTAGCATCGGTGTATTGCGAAGTGGTGGGGATACAAAGTTTGCCTTCTTTGTGGATACGGGATCCGTCTGGTTAGCAGGAGTTCCCATGGCATTTTTAGCAGCAAAAGGATTGCACTTATCGATCCCAATGGTTTATCTCTTTGCTTCCAGCATGGATGTTTTTCGATTTGTGACAGGAGTGCCAAGGGCTCTTAGCAACAAATGGGTGAGGAACTTGGTGATGGAAGAAAAAATCGCATAAGAAAAATAAAACGGAGGAGCCTGAGCATTATATCAGCTTGGACTTCTCCGTTTTCTACTTTTATTATGATTATGAAACTTGCATGCTTTCCTTTTAAATTCAGAGGTGCAATTTTTTTCATAATGAACCCAAAATGCTTTGCAAAAAAGTTTCAAAGCAGTATATGTATTAAACTAACTGCTGCATCTTAGCTTTACTCTTGTATGTGAATGGGTTGTTTAGTTTTCTATTGGTTCTTTATTGAATTTAGTAATGCCGTTGCAGTTGAAAAATTTCAATCCCCATTCACGCATGGAAGCAGTTACGGATTCAAATTCATCGCCTAGAATAGATAGGGAGTACTCGACTTTTGGTGGGATTACATCATACACTTTACGATCGATCACACCGTCCTTTTCCATTTCTCGAAGTTGTCGGGTCAAGGTTGTTTGTGTTGCCGGTATAAGGCGACTCAGTTCGTTGAACCGTTTGGTCCCTTGCATCAGATGCCAGAAGATCAGCATCTTCCATTTCCCTTTCAACACCTTTTGAGCCATACAGTATGGGCATAAGTTCATCCTTAATTCTTCTGGGACGACGCATTCTTCACATTCATGAACATACTTTGGATTTAACATGGAAACCTCCTACGCAACCTCTTAAATACTATCAAAAAAGATGGTATAGATAAATATAATACTGTGTTGTGATGATAATAACATAGATTCAAGATGAGTGCAAATGACATCCAATATGGTCAACAATGAGTCTTTAGAAATATATAATATCATAGAACTATATAAGTGATGACCGGTACAAATAATGATAGTGGATATCAAAAATAAGAGTATTGCAGTCAATGCATTCACATGTAAAAATGATACTGAGCTCAGAAACACCGATAAAAACATTGTGAAAATTTAGGAGGAAACAATAATGGAAACAATCGCACAATTTTTAACTGACAGTAAAGTATTCTATCTGGCGACAAATAATGGTAAGAGACCAGATGTTCGACCTATGGGCATTGCTATACCTTTCAAAGGGAAGCTGTACTTTGTTTTGGCCAAACCAATGAACTTGCACAATCAGTTGCAAAAAGACAATAATGTAGCTATTTCTGCCTACAATGGAGAAAAGTACCTTCGACTGTATGGAACAGCAAATCTTGATGATTCTAAAGAAACTGTCGAAGCCTTCTACGCAATGAATGAAGAAATAAAGAAGATCTTCCCAAGTGAAGTAATTGCACCTTACTTCCTATCAGACGTAATAGCAAGTATTGACACAATGGGTGAAAAGGGAGAAATTCACGAGTTCTAATTGGCTATGTCTTCAGGGAGTCTTCCAGATTGGAAGATGCCCTTGAAGACGGATGAACTAAATCAAGGGGTGAAAGCATATGATTTTGGGAATATCAGGCAGTCCTAGATCCAAAGGAATTACCGCAAGTGCGATTAAAGAGGTTCTTTCCAACTGTGTTGGGGAGACAAAATATATATCCCTCTCTGGCAAGCAAATTGCTGGCTGCGTCAGTTGTCTAGGCTGCACAAAGGACAATGTGTGCATCATAAAGGATGATTTTTCGAAAATAGCAGAAGCCATGAGAGAAGCTGAAGCTATTGTACTTGGGGTGCCAAACTACTACAATGTTCCCAATGTATTGTCTCATGCTTTGCTGGAACGAAGTTTTTGCTTTCGGCATCAGGGAATCTTCGGATTGCAAGAAAAGCCCATAGTGATACTTTCAACCGGCTATTCATCAGATGAGGAGAATAGCCAGGTATTGAATATTGTGGAACACTTTGCGAATAGCAACAGGATGAATGTGGTGTCAAAATTCCTGGTTGGTGCATTTTCTCAGTGCTATTCCTGCAAGTATGGCAGGACGTGTGTTGATGGAAATATTGTCAAAAAAAATGGCTTGGTGGATGTTGTCACATCGGATATGCTACCTCCTAAATTTGACAAACAGCTGGAAGCCTTAGACAAATGTCGGAATGCAGCACAATTGTTGAATGCGTTATCTAGTGCAAAATAGGAGCGTTAATAACGAATTAATATAGATGAGTTTGGCATGTTGAAAATTCATGATTACGATGGGATAGGTCCCCCCGAAACCACCGCACTCAAATTTCTATACGAACCCTCTTTACATGCTCTTGTAAAAAATGCAAACTATATAATTCGTTTAAATATGAAGTGGAATCTTCCAATTTTGGAGGGTTTCATTTTTTGTTTTTGAATATATTACAGATAGCCACTTCATACCGACAAAAAAATTTTTACATTATGATTGCAAAGGTTCTATAGAGCTGTGTCTTCAAAAAGAGGAGGCCGATTTGCTCAGCCTCCCATAACACTTCTCTTATTTTTGATCAGCGACAATTGTTTCACCTGCGATTTTGCCGAATACCGACATATCAAGCAGTGCGTTGCCACCTAACCGGTTGGTTCCGTGAACACCGCCTGTGACTTCACCGGCGGCATATAGGCCTGGGATAATGCTTCCATCTTCCGTCAGAACATGGGTTTCCACATCAATTAGCAGGCCGCCCATGGTATGATGCACGGCTGGCGCAACTTTTTCAATGTAGAAAGGTCCTTCGTCAATCAATGCCATTTTGGCATTTCGATTAAAGTCCTTGTCCGCTTCCGTCGTATCCATTCCAGCTTCAAAATCTTTGGTATATTCATTGTAGGTTGCAACTGTATTCAGCAAAGCTTCAACATTAACACCGAAGTACTCTGCTGCGTCTTTCAGTGTATCTGCCTTGTAGATCAGTCCCTGTTCCAGCAAGTAAGTATACTCTTTATGGTAGATTTCGAAAAGGCGGCCGTCTTCAGCAATCGCTTGATCCCATACCACATATCCAAGTCCGCCAGTCTGAGCAAATACTGCTTCCGTTACCTTGTCACGGCGACCATTTTCATTTACGAATCGTTCGCCTTCCAGGTTGACCATAATGCCACCGAACATTCTTGCGTGGGGAATAAAAGAAACTTCACCGGTTGTCGGCATGCAGAAGGGATAAGTTTGAATCCATTCCATGCCTGTCAAACCAGCACCCAGGGCTTCCGCCATGATGATGCCGTCACCATTGTGGTTTGGCGCATTGGTCGACTTAACACTTGCACCAAGGTCAGAACGGTATTTAAGGCGCATTTCAATATTGTCGGCAAATCCGCCGGAGGCAAGAATCACGCCATAGTTGCCATTGAATGCTAATGTTTGACCTGACTTGTTCTCGGCAGTTACACCGATTACACGTCCTGTTTCATCGGAAATAAGATCAGTTGCCTTTGTATTCATTTTGAACTGAACGCCCAGCTCTTGGGCCTTTATAAATTCCCACATAACAATCTGGGTACCGATGCCTGTTTCAAAGATCAAAGCGCGTGGAACCTTGTGTCCGCCGTAGTGCTGCTGATAGCCAGCCATAAACTGAACGCCGACTTCATCCCTCATCCACTCGGCTGTTGGAAGGGATTCTTTTGCCAGAGTTTCAACCAACTTTGGATTGTTTACATTGTCTCCGCCGATCATAGTGTCTTCAATAAAGGATTCGACGGAGTCTTCAATATCCAGATCGACCTGTTCCCAGTTGCCTGGTACATTCATTCCAGCACCAGATCGACTTACATTTCCGCCAACGACACTTTCTTGTTCCAGGACAACGACGCTAGCGCCATTTTGGGCTGCGGCGATTGCCGAAGCCAGTCCTGCACCGCCGGCACCTACGACAACAACATCATAGGTTTGACTTGTTTCCACTTCCGGATGAGGTTCAAATACTGGTATTTCCATTAATCCGTCATCGTTAGTGACAACTGACGCGCTTGCTGCTGTGTCAGCTTCTTTGTTTTCTTTAATTTCTGTACTCTTTTCTTCTTGTGGTTCTACTGCAGTCGTTTGATCTGTAGATGATGAACATGCAGTTAGTGCAAAGATCATCATGCCAATCAAAATAAGTGCCAACAATTTCTTCATGACTTTCCCCCATATTACTCATTTTCATTTTATTAATGCTTGGTGCGGTATTGCTTAAATCTTTTGCAAAGGATTTGTGAATAGTTTACCAAAGAAGTTTTACGCAAAACAATACATTCAAAATTGATACTTTTATTTTTCTGCATACTATCATTTTTGAATGTATCAAATTTCAAACTGTAAAATAGGTTTGACTGTTAGCGGGTTTCATATATGGATGCAATGCCCAACGCTATACTCGAGATGAAAGATTCCGAGAGAGTTGGAGATTGTGCTTGGTGATGATTTTATGTCGTTTCACGGTTTGATATCGGAGATCCAATTCCAGCATAAGCATGGCAGGAGGTAGTTAAGAAAAATAAAACGAGGATAAATAATCCGCGGAAATAAAATCCTTGACAATCATAAAGAAAGAGGATATGATCAACACGAATAATCCGCGGAACATAATTACGCGGAGTTGTAAAAACATCTTCAAAAAAAGCAAGAAATGATTGACTAGCGATAAGTTAAAGGAGTTATGAAAATGAAAAAAGCTCACTTGATTTACTTTAGCCCTGGCGGTACTACGAAAAAAACGGTAACTGCCATTGCTGAAGGAATGGATCATATAGAAATCATTCATCATGATATGACAAAAATGGAGAATCGAGCAAAGAAACTTGTGTTTAATTCAGATGATTTGGTTATTTTTGGATCCATGACTGGGACAAAAATGTATGGACCGATAGAAGAGATTCTGGATTGCATGGAAGGGCACAACACTCCTCTGATCGGCGTGGTTATGTACGGGAATGGTTTCTACGGCAGCGCGCTAAAGGATATGAAAAAATATGTAGAGAAACAAGGCTTTGTTATGGGGGCAGCAGCTGCATTTATCGGGCAATATTCTTTTACAGACAAAATTGCAACAGGAAGGCCAGATGCTGAAGACCGCAAGATCCAATTGAAATTCGGCAAGGAAGCTTATGAGAAAATTTTTGAAAGAAACGATCGAAAACTGCATTCGAAAGTCGGAATCAATTGGCCAAAGAATGAAGGGGCAAGGAGCTTGATCAAGACAGCTGTACTTATTTCGCTACCTCGAAAAGGCATGGTGATGCCGAAGGCGTGGAACGCCAGAGAAATCGACAGCAGATGTGTTTCCTGCCGCAAATGTGAGAGACATTGCCCCATGCAGGCAATTGAAATTAATACCAAATCTATAGATATTGATAAGTGCATCGGCTGCAATGGCTGCACCAATGTATGTCCAACTGGTGCGATTCATTCGACAAGCAAGACGATTCACGAAATGGTTTCAAATAAGATATTATCTGACAGGGGCAGACGTGAGCCGGAATTGTTTTATTAGTCACACGGTTCGATAACTTGAAAAATGATTGGACACCATCATGGATGATCGCACTACGAAAATTGAGTGTATTTACAGATGGATATCAGTATGACAAGCTGATGTAGAAAAATCGCAAAAGAAAAATCTGTGATAGCAAAAATTTCTATGAGACAAATGTAATAAACGAAAGGAAAGTGCAATATGGATAATAAGAATAAAAATTTTACTTTGCTTGTTTTGGGAATGATGGCTTTTCTAGCAAATGGAGACAATTACGCAGCAGCATCCCTGATCAGTAATATTTCCAAAGATCTAGGATTATCGGTAAGTACGGCCGCCGTATCTGTAACAGCATATATGATGGCATTCGGCATTTTTACCTTGTTATTTGGTCCATTGTCCGACCGTTTTGGGAAGGTAATGGTGATCAATACTGCGGCTATAGGCACTGCAGTTTTCAGCATGCTTGGTGCAACTGCATTCAACTTACAGTCATTGGTGATTTTTCGGGCGATGAATGGGCTATTTGGAGCGGGAATTTTTCCAGTGACCATGGCATTGGTCGGAGAGATGTTTGATGACAAAAACAGGCAAAGTGCATTGGGCAAAGTTATGGGGCTGGCATACCTTGGCGGTGCAACGGCAACAGCTATTGGAGGCGCCATAGCCTATTTTGGATCATGGAGAATGGTCTACCTGGTTTATGGTATTGGTGAATTCGCACTGGCGATGGCGATGTTGAGGCTTTTACAACACGACAAACCGGTTGTGAAAGAACTGAAACTATTTGCTTCATATAAACATGCAACGACCAACTTTAGATTTATGCGATTGGTTGCCATGTTGTTCTTTGTAGGATTTACAGTGCTTGGCACCTTTACGTATACGGGGATTTTTATTATGGAAAGAACCGGGTTGAATGTATTGGTTGTCGGTTTAATATTGTCTATGTATGGAATTGGTACCGTTTATGGCGGACGCATTGCTTCGGAAATGAGAACGAGGCTAAAAAACGGATTTTTGGTTACTGCTGGGGCGATTGGATTTGTCTCTCTTACCATTATTTCCTTAAGTCATCAAGTCATTGGATTTGCTCTTGGCCTTTTTGGCTTTGGAATTGCATTCATTTTACTCCAGTCCACGCTAATTGCGACAGCGCAACAAAAACTGCCAGCAATGAAGGGAACGGCCATGTCATTGGCTGCCTTCAATATGTTTTTGGGCGCTGCTGTAGGAACTTCAGTCAATGGGCACTTGATGAACATCACAAATACATCTACTGTATTTTCCATTGCTGCTTTTGTTATTTTAGGCGTGGGCGTTTTGGCGGCTGTTTTTGTTTCAGGCTTTGGCATGCGAAAGCGCATTGCAAGCAAAGCTTAATTTGGATTCGAGAGAAAATCTTCTCTTAGTTAATAAAATAAAATTAAAGGAGCGTTCATATGTCTACAGTAACGTATAAAGCTGTTGCAAAGAAAACAGAAGGATTAGCAGTAGAGGTCAATGCACGAGGATTCAAGGTGGTTATCGATGAGCCTGTAAATGCAGGTGGCGCAGATACCGGCATGACACCTATTGAGTTAGCTTTGGGAAGTTTGGGATCTTGTCAAGTGATAACGGCACTCATGGTTGCCCCATACCATAACATTGACCTTGAGGATATCCATGTTGAATTGGAAGGCGATATTGATATGGACAGTCTGACAGGAGCCAGTGCGAATGCGGAAAAAGGTTTCACTGAAGTCAGATTCAATTTCCATATCAAAAGTTCTGCCTCTGATGAAGCGCTGAAAAAACTGATTGACCACGTGGAAAACATGTGTCCTGTTGGCCAGTCTCTGCTAAAGGAAGTCGAGATGGGGCAGACAATCATCACACAGAATTAATTGTATAAGTGAGTTAATCTTCTTTGTTGGGATGAAATGAATAATTGTGGTCAACTTTATGAGACAATGACTCGGGGAAATGAAGAAAAGGAACAATCGAATATGAAAGCAAATAGCTAGAGAGGAGATCATAAGATGGTAAATGATAACAAGAGCAAATTGACGATACTATGGACAAATGCAGATCCATTGACTGCTGAAATGATGGTGTTTATGTACGCGAATGCTGCCTTAAAGTATAATTGGTGGGATCAGGTCCGTTTGATTGTATGGGGCGCGACTGCGAAGCTGGTTGCAGAGAACGAACATATACAGGCAAAGTTATTGGAGGCAAAAGCTATGGGTGTAGATGTAGGGTTCTGTATTGCGTGTGCGAATGAGCTCGGTGTTGCTGATAAGATTGAAGCGTTAGGATTTGAATTGAAGTCCATGGGTCCTGAAGTGACAAAAGTCTTGAAAGACGATGGAAAGATGCTGACAATTTAAGGTCAAAGACGAGGATCATAAATAGTGACTATCAATTATGGTAGTCACTATTTATATTAGGTGTATTTACAAACTGAGCGATATAAGTAAGTATTAAAGCATAGTGATAATCTGATGATTGATGGCGCTATGGATCCAGTGATAACTGGATTTCAAGAGGAGGAAGAAATGATTAAAGCCGTATTCTTCGATATGAATGAAACTTTACTGAATTTGAATCTGCTTCAGAAGAAATTTGAACAATATTTCAAAGATGATTTTGCACTGAAATACTGGTTTATCAAATTGCTTCACACATCTACGGTAACTGGAATTATGGATGAATATAAAAATTTTGGCGTTTTGGCTGACATTGTACTGGAGAATGTATTTTGTGAAGCCGGAATTCCGCTTTCAGATGAGGCAAAATCTGAAATCTTGAATTCTTTTAGAAATCTGAATACTTATGGGGATGTTCCTGGTGCTTTGAGAAAATTGAGGGAGAATCAAATCAAAGTGATCACTGTATCAAATTCCTCATTGGAAATGATGAAGGAACAGCTGACCAATGCCGGAATCCTGGATCTGGTGGATAGCTATTATTCAGTTGATGCAGTTTCAAAATATAAACCCTTTAGAGATATTTATGAGTTCGTAGCAAACGAGGAAAAACTTTTGGTCAGTGAAGTTGTTATGGTTGCAACCCATGACTGGGATCTGTTTGGAGCGAAAAAGTCTGGTTTGACGACGGCCTATATCAAGAGAAAAAATGTGATTTACAATCCTTTTTATGCACAGCCGGATATCGCTGAAGAAAATTTGGAGATTGTGGCGACGGAGATTCTAAAATTGAACGTTTGAAAGTTGTTGTCAAGTCGATCAAAGCAGTAGTGAAGCGGTTCTACAATTTGAATTTCATGCGAGTTATGTTATACTATAACCGCGGAAGATAAATACATGTAAGGCAAAGGGGAGATACGATGGCGAATAAGCAAATGGTGCTTGCTTCCAACCTTGATACAGAAAAAAAAGTCTACGGTCTTATTATGTGTATAGCCCATGAAATGGAAGCAGCAACTGCAAAGATTTTGAAACATTATGGTTTGTCTAATACGCAATTGTCAATTCTAGACGCGCTTGACAATAGCGGACTTGAGGTGATGACAGTCAATCAGATTAAAGGATCTATGCTTGATGAGAGTCCGAATGTCTCCAGATCGTTGAATAAATTGATGGAGAATGAAATGATTGTCAAGGAGAGAGATTTGATTGACCAAAGGGTTGTTAAGATCCGGATCACCGATGAAGGACGTAGAGTTCACAGAGAAGCAGACATGGCAATCATGAAGGAAGACAAAACCTCAAAGCTGAACGAGGAAGAGATGAAGAGTTTATTTGATCTATTGGTTAAATTTTAACGGCGCATAATTGCGCTGTTCTTTTTGAAAACATATAGTACGCGGATGATAGTTACACGAGTTTGTATTTTGCGAAATGGGGGATACGAATGAAAATAGAAATTCAAGTGATGGTAATTAATTCACTTACCAATATATTACTTACGTTATTAAAAATCCTTGGCGGCTTGTTCTTTAACAGTCAGTTGTTGCTGGCGGATGGTATCCACTCGGGAAGCGATCTAATGACAGATTTATTCTCAATCATTGGGTTGAAATTGTCTGGAAGGCCTGCCGACGAGGCACATCCGTTTGGACACAGTAAATTGGAGTATGCGGCTGGACTGACAATGTCTATGTTTATCTTTTTTATCACTTACAATTTGACAAGGGATGTGATTTCAGAATGGAATCAGCTCAACACTTTCTTGGAAGCGATTGTTGTTGTGATTGCAATCATTACTTTGATCGTAAAATATTGTCTTAGTGTTTTCGTACTTAAGAAAGCAAAGGTGTTAAATTCACTGACTTTGGAAAACAGCGGTATAGAATCTAGAACCGATGCTTTATCGACTTTTGTGGTTCTTTTAGGGCTGGTTCTAAAATCAATTGGTCTGCATTACAACATTCAGCTGCTGATCTATAGTGAGAAGATTGCCACAGTTTTTGTTATCATGATGTTGTTAAAGGCGGCGGGTACCATCTACTTCAATGCGCTTGTTGGCATTGCCGGAACACCAGCGGAGAAACGGATTTCTGAGAACTATCTGGAATCTATTAAGTCATGGGATCCGACCATTCGTATAGACAGCTTTTTGGTAATCAAGGAGGGAACGGAATATGCGGTAGCAGCAACCTTAGCCTTTGATCCTTCAACAGAACTTAAGGATGTGTATTTCACCTTGAAGCAAATAAAAGAACAGCTATTGAAAGAAAGTGGAATTTGCAAGGTCAGCATGGAGTTTGTAATTAGTTAACCATGTGAGACATTTAATTGAATTAGCCATAATTCCATTAAGCTTTGCTCTTTAGGAAAACATCTTATAACGGCATACAATCAAATTTAATCGTATTTACAGATTTTATAGTATCTGTGATAATGACATTAATACAGATGAAAGGAAATAGATAGTGAAGGAAAAGTATTGGGAAGGAAAAAACTATGCGTTTTTTCAAAACAAAGAATGTGAATATTTTCCATGTCACAAAACAGATGATATCGAAAACTTCAATTGTCTGTTTTGCTATTGCCCGCTTTATGCGTTAGGAGATAAATGTGGTGGAGATTTTATTATGACAGACAAGGGGATAAAAAATTGCAGCAAATGCTTAGTTCCTCATATGAGGGATAATTATGGCTACATTACAGGGAAATATGAAGAGATTGCTGAAATCGTCAGAAAGCAGATAGCCAAAGGTAATGAAGAAAAAATAAGAGATTGAAACGACTCGATTCCCCTGATTCTGAATGCCAACAGCATCACTCTCAGGATCAAAAATCGAATCGTTAATATATGACAGAGGAATCATCCAAAAAGGAAGATTCCTCGTTTTCATTTCTCCGTATATTTTAAATTGGAACCTTTATACTCCTCGACGGAGTATTTTTTTGCGTTCTTCTCCATCTTGTTGAAGAATGCCTGGCTTAGGTCGATGGAATTGCGTTCGGCAAAGCGAAGCACAAAGAAGAAAACATCGGCCAGTTCATCGCTGATTTCTTCCTTGAGGGAGGGGTCTTCCATCATGGCAGTCATTTGATCTATATTCTTAAATCGGAAATGATCCAATAATTCTCCTGCTTCCGTCGATATGCCAATAGCCAACTCCTTTGGTGAATGGAATTGATCCCAATCCCGATCAGCGCAAAAGGATTGAATATAGTCTTTGAGTTCTTGTAGTGTTTGTTTTTCGTCCATAGTGAACCTCCTGAATTTCAGTATACTGATTTTCACTATTACGTGCCAGCTTTGTTTTTGGAAAGGGAAAAACCAGTAGGCAATTGGAAGAATTTATGTAACAATAAAACATAAGCAGAATGAAGTTTCATGGAGGCAGGCATGAGTGTAATTCAGCATCTGAAAGCACATGGCTATAGAAAAATGGGAGAATTTTGTCATAAGACCAGGCATGGGGAGCATATTCTCTTGTCTTCACTTTACACAATGGAGGAGACTTGCGTCATCATAGACCATCAGATGATTTTTAGTACGGAATTCTCATATAAAAGGTATTGCCAAAAGCAGAATGAATGGATGCTGCAGTATTCATCGGTATTTCGATTCATTGAAGATGATAAGGAAATGGTCGAAATGTTCTTGCCAATAAAGAAGAGTGCTTTTATTGAGGAAGGTGCTGACTATATATCTTCAAAAACATTTAATAGAGAAGAACATGCTCTTGACCCCAGTCCATTGGAATACTATTTTGAAGACCGTTTTTTTGAATGCTATGAGGACGATGCATTAAGTTATCTTTCCAGAGAATATAGCTTGATTATGCGGAATGGAAGAACAGGGTATTTTGATTATGTATTGATTCAGAATGATGGCACTGTAATTGGCATTGAAGAAAATGGAGTATCATATCATCATCCTTTCCAAATCAAGGCAAAAAAATATGCAGCGATTCTGATGAAACAAAATTCCATGGTTTGGCAGGGCGGTAAGGTTTTTCGATGGGATACAGAGAGCATACAAAATCCAGTGAAAGTCATTGATGAGATCAGAGAGTTTTTTGGCGACTTGTCTCAATATCAAAAGCAAACAACATTGAAACATGCCCGTTTGTTTCGTCTTTATGATCATCAAAAAAGCCATTTGAAAGAGCTTCATGCAAGACGTGAAAAGGAAGAAGAAGCGGCACTTGTTGTATTGCCGACAGGGAGCGGTAAATCGCAAATTGTCATTGAGGATATTGTGCGCTATGGAAGAGGCAAAAAGGAGGCGTCCATCTTGGTATTGGTTCCATCCAGGGATTTGAAACGGGATTGGATCAAGAATCTCAAAGATGAAAGGCTATGTGGTTGCCAAATCTCTGTGAAAACCTATGCAGGAGCAAGCGGCACATATCGCAAGGAAGCACGGGATGCGTATGATTATCTTGTGGTTGATGAAGCGCATCATGCGGTTGCGCCTGGATTGAAAAAAATGATTCGATATTATCGGCCAAGATTCTTACTGGGTTTGACTGCAACAGACAAGAGATTGGACGAGAAAAAACTGGAAGATATTTTTGGAAACTATGATGTTCAGTTGGATTTGAAAGAAGCAATGAATCTGGGCGTTTTATGTCCGATTCGAGCGTATCGACTTGATACAAACATTGATTTATCAGAAGTTCGGTTTAATCGAAAAGACTATTATGCATCGGATTTGCAGAGAAAAATATTTGTGCCTGAAAGAAATAATGTGATCGCAGATACAGTTGAAAAGTATTTTGGCAAAGAAGGAAGGAAAAAGAGCGGCATTGTATTCTGTGTGAATGTTCAACATGCAAAAGAGATCGCAGCCTTGCTTAGAGAACGAGGCCTTTTAGCTGAGTCGGTCGATGGTAAGGATTCAAAACGATTTGAGAAAATTGACAAGTATATGAGTCGTGAGGTTCAGTTTCTTTGTACGTGCAGTCTGTTGACAGAAGGTTGGGACGCACCACATACGGAAGTTTTAGTTATGGCTAGGCCGACCATGTCGCGGGTTTTATACACCCAGCAATTGGGACGTGGAACACGCAAAGCGCCTGGGAAGGATGCTTTGTATTTAATTGACGTCGTCGATAATTATGGGGCATACGGTAGAATCACAAATCGACCATGGTCTGTTCATGCTCTGTTAGGGCAACCATGGTACAAGCCTTTTGGTGATATTTTGCACCCTGATACGGATCCTGTTGAGATTGATACGGTATATCAGAAGGAGATGAAGCTTTCACCCTTTGATTTTAATACGATGCAGGAACTCTATGAGAATTATCTGGGAGAGGAACAGCTGGCACGAGAGCTTTTTGTATCCACTAGTTCAGTAAAAGCTTGGGTGAGAAAAGGAAAGATCTTACCTGATGTGGACATAACTATCGGTAAAATGCATTTGCGATTATTTTCTCTGGAACAAGTACTGGAAATACGGGAGCAAATGGGATTGGTTGAACATACTGAAGAGATGATTGTACAGGACTTTTGGGATTTTATTGAGAAAGGGGATTATTCTTTTAGCTATAAGATGGTGTTCATCAATGCTTTGTTGAACAATGTTGATGAATCGGGTGAAGCGGATATTGACAGGGTACTAGAATCTTATCAGAGTTTTTACTTAAAGCGATTACAACAAGGATTGCAGGTGGACCGTGCAAAATCGCCATATAATCGTGAGGAGATGCTGAATGATCAAAAAGCAATAAAGAAGAGTATGCTGGATAATCCATTTGAGAAATTTGAGAGAAAAAGATTTATGTATTATGCCAAAGACCTGAAACGAATTTCTATTCATCATAGGATTTGGGATGAGTTGTCCGACAATGGTGGAGCGCTTCGTTTGCGCGAGAAGATGAAAGAAGACATGCAAGCCTATTTTAGTGCTTTGTAATTGGAGGAGCAAAAATGGTTAAGGATTATTATAATGAAAATGCTGAAGGGTTCATTGAAAGAACCTTGAATCTGGATATGTCAGACATCTATGACTGGGTATTGCCTGGCGTGCAGGAAGGTGGTCGGGTGCTGGATGTTGGGTTTGGTTCTGGGCGTGACAGCCTGTATTTTTCCGCTATGGGATATGATGTGACATCTTTGGATGTGTCCGAGCGATTCGTCGCCAAGGGTCGTGAGATTCTGGATGACGTTGTATTGATGGATGTCCGGGAGATGAAATATGAAGAAGAATTTGACTTGGTTTGGGCTAATGCGTCTCTTCTTCACTTTGACGAAGAGGAATTTGCTCAAGCCATAGAACGAATTGAAGTGAGTTTGCAGCCTGGGGGATGGTTCTATGTTTCCTTGAAATTTGGTGACTTTGAAGGAATCCGAAACGGCCGATACTTCAAGTATTATACACAGGATAGCCTAGTGGATGCTGTTACAGAAGCCAGTTCACTGGTGTTGATTGATTATATGGAAACGGAAGACGGACGTGAAGGACATGCGGGTGAGTATTGGGTCAATGCCATGTTTATCAAACCAAGTGAAGATGAAATTGAGGAGTGGTAGTATGAAAATTGTTGTATTGGATGGATATGCATTAAATCCAGGAGATCTATCTTGGGAGCCCTTAAAGGAACTGGGAGAACTGACGGTATATGACCGAACCAAGGATGAAGAGATTATTTCGCGTATTGGAGATGCAGACTTGGTATTCACCAATAAGACTCCAATTGGAGAAGATATTTTTGCTGCCTGTTCTCAGATGAAGTTTCTTGGGGTATTGGCGACGGGCTATAATGTAGTAGATGTAGAAAGTGCAAAGCAACACGGTGTTGTGGTTACCAATGTGCCGAATTATGGATCGCAAGCGGTATCTCAATTTTCCATTGCACTTCTTTTGGAACTTTGCCATCATATCGGTGCACATTCTGAGAGTGTAAAATTGGGTGACTGGGCTCGTTGTCAGGACTTTTGCTATTGGAACACGCCATTGATCGAATTGTCCGGTAAAACCATGGGTGTTATTGGTTACGGCCGGATTGGTCAGGGAACAGCACGGATTGCACAAGCCTTTGGAATGAAGGTTTTGGCTAATAAGCGTGATTTGTCTTCTATTGTTGAGACGGAAACCTTGAAGGCTGCGGATTTGGAAACCATCTATGCAGAGTCCGATGTGATCATGCTTCATTGTCCTTTATTCCCTGAGACAGAAGGCATGATTAATGCTGAGACCATTGCCAAGATGAAAGACGGTGTATTGATTGTAAACAGCTCCCGGGGTCCTTTGATTGTAGAATCGGACTTGGCTGCTGCCCTGCATTCTGGAAAGGTGGCTGGTGCGGCTGTAGATGTAGTGTCTACAGAACCAATCCAGAGGGACAATCCATTGCTGGAAGTTAGGAATGTAATTATCACACCGCATATCGCATGGGCGGCTTTGGAGAGCCGTCAGCGGCTGATGGATATTGCAGTGGATAACCTGCGGCAGTTCTTGGCGAGAAGTCCCGTGAATGTAGTCAATAACTGATTGTAGTGCCTTTGAGAGATCCTTCGGGATCTCTTTTTTTGTGGAGAGATAGTCTTGTTCCTAAGGGATTAGGAAAACGGTTATTTGTTGCAAGTTCTCCAAATCCATACAATGGACTTGTAAGTAGGAATAATAACTTTTAGAGGGGAGTATTTGTATGAAAAAGGTAGAAGAACTTTTACGTAAGATTCTCTTGCCGATCGCGGCGAAATTGGAACGAAATCCACAGATGGCAGCAGTACGACGCGGCATGATGACTTTGATACCAGTTACCTTGGTTGGTTCGATTCCAATCCTGTTTTGGCAGTTGCCGGGCATTCCTGGAGCACCGGAATGGTTTGTCAATCTTTGTAATTCCATCGCGAAGGTAACGAATCCAATTCACTTTGCTACTTTTGGCTTTATGGCATTGTTTGTTGCGGCATTTGTCGGTTGGTATTACTCGAAAGAACGGGATGTATGGGATATTGGCGGCACAGTAACAGCTATGATGGCATTTGTGTTGGTTGCCACGCTTCCAACAGAGTCTGGTGTTGGACAGGACATGTCATATTTCGGGGGAACCGGAATCTTTACAGCTATTGTTGTTGCATTAATCTCAGTTGAAATCTTGTACATCTTCCGACACAAGCTGAAATTCACCATTGTTTTGGGCGAAGGGGTTCCGACACCTGTGAAACGATCCTTCGAAAATCTTTGGCCGATCCTGTTTTCTGTCATTATTATGGCCGTATTAAAATTTGCAGTTGAAAGTATGACGGGTACACCAGTTGTAAAACTGATTGAGCTGTTGTTCTCACCGTTGACAGCGTCTGTAAATACATTGCCAGGCATTTTAATGATCCTGTTTTTTGTACAACTGCTTTGGTGGTTCGGTATTCATGGTTATGCGGTAATGGCGCCAATCTGGATTGGGGTTGCATTCCAAAATGCCGACATGAACGCTGCTATGTTGCAGGCAGGAGAGCCATTGGCGAATATGGCAGTCTTTACACCGGATTTTATGTGGAATTTGGCAGGTCTGACGGGTTCGGGTCTTTGCGGTTCATTGATGATTCTCATGCTATTGTCTAAATCCACACGCTTTAAGGCGATTGGCCGTTTGAACTTTATTCCCGCGTTTTTCGGCATCGGTGAGCCGATTGTCTTTGGTCTGCCGATTGTCTATAACCCGGTGATGTTGATTCCTTGGATTCTATCGGCACAAGTAGCTGCAATTATCGGTTGGTTCTCCATTACTTCAGGTTTCATGAAGCCATTTGTCATGGTTTCTCCATACACGCCGATTCCAATTGGTGGAATTGTTGCAACCATGGATTTCAAGTTTTTAATTGTGGCAGCAGCGATTCTTGCTGCAGGTGTTTTGATCTATTTGCCATTCTTCCGCATTGTGGAAAAACAGGCGATCGCAAACGAAACCAAAGCCGCAAATCAGGAAACTCAATCATTGGATGACTTCGAATTTGATTTTTAGATGACTGGAGGATGAGCCGATTGGCTCATCCCATCGTCATATTTAAGGAGGAAAACGTTATGAAAATTATGTTGGTTTGCTATGGCGGATTATCCACCAGCATTTTGGTCAACAATATGAAAAAGGCAATTGAGGCTTCAGAAAAATTTCGTGACAAAGGGATTGAAATCGAAGCTTGGGGCAAAGAGGAATATGTGAATCAGCTGGAAGGAACTGCTTGTGTTTTGCTAGGTCCGCAAGTGTCCATGATTCAAGAAGATGTGAAGCGCGTGGTGTCAGAAAAGGGATACAACATTCCAGTTGAAGTGATTAACAAGGAAGACTATGGCATGATGGCAGCTGTTCCCATTCTAATTGAAGCATTCAAAGCCATTAAAGCCAATCGACAAGCATCATAGGAGGAAAGACAGCATGAATTTATCATATGAACACAAGCGTTACCCGGTGGAATATTTGATCTTTCAGTTGGAAGATCCAAAGATGATCGATCGTTTTATAGAACTGGATCACACGATTTGGACGGCTTATTTGGAGTCAAATCCCGGATTTATTGCTAAAGAAGTTTGGGTGAATGAGGAAAATCCCGGGGAGCTTCATACGGTTGTAATTTGGGAAACCATGGAGCAATGGAAAGTGATACCGCTTGAAGAACTGAAGGATACAACCAAGAAGTTTGACCAAGCATTTGGAAGTCCTTACAAAATCACTAGAAGACTTCATAAGGAATACAACCACGGGCTATATAAAGTTCGACATTATGAGAAGGATGGTAAATAGGATGAAGTTGATTGTCTTTAACGGTTCGCCGCATAAAAAAGGGGAAACCATGACCTTGGTGAATGAATTGATTCAGCATGTTGAGGTTGAAACGGAAGTCATCAATGTGTTCGATCATTTGGATTTAAAACCTTGTGTCGATTGTGGTTATTGTGTTAAGCACCCTGGGTGTGCCATCAAAGATGGATTTAATGAGATTATGGAACAAATTGAACAGGCGGATGCATTCATTATTGCGACGCCAATGTGGTTCGGTACGATTTCGGGACCAATGATGGCATTTTTCTCTCGCTTACAGACGATTTCAACAGGGCTGATTTTCCGAAAAGATATCCAGCATACCTGGGAGAAAATGGGCATCTTTATGATGACGACCGGTGCAAAGTGGCATTCTATGGCAAAATCAGTGGAAACAACAGCTGAATTTCTTTTCAGCCATTTGGATGCGGGGATTTTGGATTTCATCTATGCGACTGATACCGATCGTTTTCCCACCGCAGGGAATGAGCAGGTCAAGGTGCGCTGTAAGCTGACCGCAGATCGCTTGAACCAATGGTTTAAAGATAAGGAAGAAGGCCGCTATTACAAGTACGGCTATTCTTCGGTGAATTACGTACGAGACGAACATTGGAAGGGACAGAGTGAAAATGAGTAAAATGGAAAATCGCGTTGCCATTGTAACCGGAGCTGCATCCGGGATGGGCAAGGCGATTGCAAAATGTTTTTTAAAAGAGGGCTGCCGAGTTGTAGGGTTTTCATTGGAATCTAATTGTGATATCCAGCATGAGAACTTTTCGTATCATTCCGGAGACATTCAATCTTATGAGCAGGTGAAAATCTTTGTTGATACGGTTTACAAGGAGTATGGAAAGATTGATGCCTTGGTGAATTCGGCGGGAATCACACGAGAAGGTACCTTGGAAACCACATCAAGTGAAGAGTTTCAATTGGCTTTTGGGGTGAACACACTGGGAACTTTTCACATGTGCAAGGCGACAATCGGCTATTTAAAGAAGCAACCATCAACTATTGTCAATATTTCTTCCAATATGGCAATTAAAGCGATTCCTGAGCGGATTGCCTACAATCCTTCCAAGGCAGCCGTGAATATGCTGACAGAATGCATAGCGGTGGACTATGCCCCCATGGTGCGCGCCAATACAGTCATGCCTGGGATTGTGAAAACACCAATGATAGAAAAGCGCTTGGATGAAGCTGAGGAGCCTGAAGCTTTGCTGAAGCTATATGCGAGTTTTTATCCTTTAGAACGAATCGGAGAAGTTCAGGATATTACCAAAGCAGTCTTGTTCTTGTCGACAGCAGAATCAGACTGGATGACGGGTACACATCTACCTGTTTGCGGAGGCGATCAATTATGATGAACAAGTCTTGGAAGACCCAGCTGCCGCAAATGGAGTTTCCATATGAAGATATGAAATTGAACCGACTATTTGGGAATGAGGATTGGGATTATTCGCTTGATGGTATTCAGGCTTCCTGCATTGAACAGGTACTTTCTTCGCAATTGCAATTTACGCGATCATCTTCAGATCGTCCTTTATTGTACAGTTCACTGGTCATGTCCATAGACGGACGCATTGCCTATCCGGATGCGCCTGAGGGACCATTTATCGCTTCTAAAAATAAAAAAGCAGGTACTGGATCATTGGTGGATTGGTGGATCTTGAACTTGCTTCGCGCATCCAGCGACGCCTTGATGTTTGGTGCTAACACATTAATTGCGGAAGCGGAATCAACCGGCCATGTCTATGATGCCAATTTGGCGCAGGCAAGAATTGAAGCGGGGCTTCAACCGGTGCCTTGGAATGTGATTCCAACCTTGGATGGATTGGATTTGCCCTTGGATCATAAGGAATTTACCTGTGGCGAGATTCCAGTGCTAATTTATACGTCACCATCAGGTTACGAGAACTTGAAAGCACGGTTGACCGGAGAGTGGACTTTGCTTGGACCCTATACGGACTCAACGGAAGTAACAGCTTGTTTGGATCCAAAGAAAAAGTACGTGATGGTGACAGGTTTGGATAAGTTCCCGGATCATCAAGTTGGTATGCGTGCATTAAAGCGATTGGGGATAGGGAAGCTTTTGGTGGAGTCTCCAACCCTGACTCATTTGCTGATTCAAGAGCAATTGATGGATGAGTTGTTTTTCAACTATTCCTGTGTGTATGTCGGCGGGAATGCATTGACGATCGGGCAAAACTTTCCTGCATTTGCAGCGGAAGATCATCCACATACAGCACTCTTGTCGGTGCATATGCATTCGCCACATTTTATGTACTTACGACATCGACTGATATATGACTGATTAAGGAGGAAGCAATGCCGTCTAATTTAAAGAAAATCGATTTTCCCTATGAAGCGATGAAGACTTCAGAGTTGTATTTCAATGAAGCGATGGATTTGCCGACAGAGGGCGTGTCCCATAAAGTGGTTCGGCAAGTATTTGGCCGTGATTTGATGTTTGGAAGGGTTCCAGATGATCGGCCTTATGCATTTAATTCATTGGTGACTTCGATTGACGGACGCATAGCGTTTGCGGATCAACCACAGGGACCTTTGATAGCCCGAAAGAATAAATATGCCGGGGCAGGTGGAACCTTGGATTATTGGATGTTAAATGTACTCAGAGGCGCTGCTGATGCGATTTTAGTCGGTACAAAGTCCATCTCTACAGAAGTGAATTCCGGTGGCACAGGTCATTGTTATGATGGTAAGATTGAAACAAGACGTGAAGAATTAGGCATGCATCCGGTGCCTTGGCGAGTGGTGGTTACTTTGGATGGACAAGACATTGCATTCGAAGCTGCACAGTTCACCAATCCTGAAATGTCCACCTTCTTTTATACAACAGCGGAAGGTGTTGAACATATTCAAAAACACGCTCAAAAGGAAATTGTGGTGATTGGTCCCTTTGCATCGGTTGAAGAGATTGCTCTGCCAGATTTTAACTATGATCCGACCAAAGCGTATGTGATTGTGACCAATGAAGAGCGATCTTTTAACAATAAGTTTGGAATGAAAATTCTTCGTGAAATGGGAGTACGTCGTTTATTGGTGGAATCGCCCACAGTGACCCATATCTTTATGCAAGAAGGATTGATGGATGAATTGTTTTTGAATCAGTCTGGGATTTATGTGGGAGGCGAATCCTTGGCGATTGGACAAGCGTGTTCGTCATTTACAGCGGAAGAACATCCGCATACGGAACTGGTGTCGATGCATATGCATTCTCCTCATTTCTTGTATGCGAGATATCGGTTAATTTATAAGTAAGAATTAGGAGTTCAAGGATGAAAGTATTTCTTTCAAAAAGGCAAATGGAAATTTTAAAGGCATTTAAGACGCAGGGGCGTTGGATTCGGGGCAGTGAATTGGCACGTATGTTTCAAGTAAGTGCACGAACGATCCGCAACGATATAGAATCCATTAAATCCCTTGTTGGCCTGGAGATCATCGAATCTTCTCGGCAGGATGGATATCGATTGAATCCTGTAATTGATCTGGCTTCTTTGGATATTCAAGAAGTCTTGTCACCTTCTGAGCGAGCTGTTTTATTGGCTAAGTCATTGATTGTGAATCCAGCGGGGGTAGATTTATATGACCTTTCTTCTGAATTGATCGTTGCAGAATCAACTTTGCTGGGCGACCTTCAAATGATCAAACGAGAGATTACTGGCAATGATTTTCAGCTAAGTATTGAACGAAGAGGAGACCAACTTATTTTAAAGGGGGATTTGGTTGAAAAGAATGCATTTTTGGTTTTTATGATCAAACATCTTCTTCCCAATACCCGTATTGATAACATGCAAAAATTCTTCTTCGGTTTTGACCTTCATCGATTAACAGATCGGATGCTGAATTTGCTGATGGAAGAGAATTTCTTTTCCCGTTATTTGTCTTTGCGGTCCCTAATGATTACGCTGTTTTTAATTATAGAACGAAGCGTACAAGGGATTTATATAGTGGAAGAAGAGAACCATCCTGAATTGAGAGGAGATTCGATCAATCAAGTGACTCAATTGATGCTGTCGAACATTGAAAAAGAGTTAAAGATCCAGTTGGATTCCTCATATGTGCAATTGTTGGACCGCTGCATCGATAACGTTCGGGATATGGAGGAGATTGAGAATCAGATACGGAATATGGATATCCGAAAAGATCCGTTCTATGATGACTTCTTATCAATTTTGATGGATGTTGTAACCGTCTATGATCTGGATTTCGTAACGAATAACAGAAATTTAAAAGATTTAATCGTCCATTTGAAGATTGCCATGTATCGTGCAGAACGAAACATCCGGATCAAAAATCCAATTAAAGATCAGATTAAAAATGAGTATCCTTTTCTATTTGATGTTGGAATCTTTATCTCAAAGAAAATTGAAGAAAAAACGGATCTGTATTTGAATAGCGACGAAGTAAGTTTTATTGTCAGCTACTTGGCCAATACCTATCGGGAAGTAAAGGAAAAGCAGGTTCCAGTTGATAAGTTACGCGTATTGCTTGTTGCCTTGGAAGGGCGAGCGATTGCGAAATATATTCATGACCGGATCTCTGTATTTCATCAGAACATGATGTTGGAAGTTCAAGAGATTTCTTCCTTCTCCCAAGTCCGGGAATTTGATGAAAAGGCCAAGGAGTTTGATGTGATGATTGCCACCTCATTGATCAAGATAGGCAATCGAAAACCAGATCTTTTGATTCATCCCAATGTAAACATTAATGACGAGTTTAATATTAACGCATTAATTGCTAAGAAGCTTGATTTGGTTCGGAAGAGAAATTTTGAAATTATGGTTCATACCTTTTTCAAAAAAGAATTCTTCGTTTCAAAGGGCAAGGTGAGTAACCAACAAGAGGCACTTGATATGATCTGCACAAAACTAATGCAAGAAGGATATGTGGATGAAGATTTCCAGGCATCGGTTGAAGAACGCGAGTCCCTGATTTCCACGGGATTGCAGGCGGGGATAGCCTTGCCGCACGCGACAACAAAAAAGTCAATCAAAACGGTTGTGAGCGTAATGAATTTCGAGAAGCCGATATTATGGGGAAATGCCATGGTGAAGAGTGTCATGCTTTTTGCAGTTGCCAAAGATGATTTGAGACTTCTAAACCAATTTTATGGCTTTATTGCCCAGTTTTGCATGGAGCAAAAGAACATTGAAGAATTACAGTCGTGCAGCGAGTATTCCGCATTTATTGAATTGCTAAATCGCGTGTATATGACAGGAAAATGATGGAGGAACAGAATGGAAATGAACAGTGAAAGTATTGCATTCCAATTGATCTCAAAAGGCGGCGATGCGTCTTCAAAGTTTATGAAGGCGTTTCAGGCTGCACAAGCAGGTAATATGAAAGAGGCACGCGCTTTGGTTGCTGAAGGGGAAGCGTCATTGGAAGAGGCGCACAAAGTACAAACTCAAATGATAATGAAGGAAGCGGCTGGAGAATCATTTGAAATGGGCGTTTTGATGATCCATGCGCAAGATCATTTAATGAATGCAATGTTGATTAAGGAATTAACGTCGCATATCTTGGAACTATATGCGAGGACAGGCATAGATAAGGAGTAAGGGGAATGTCGAATTATAACAAGTTTCCAGAAACAGTATTGCAAGGATTGGATGCACATGCGTTTGCTGGATATGATGCAATTGTGAGTGAGTTAAAGGAGAAATTTCAGGGGAAAATTCTCGTTGTAGATGCTTATCCAGGGGTTCGAACAGAAGAATTGTTGAAGAATCTGGTGCAGCCTATAGATCCGGACCTGATTGTTTTTTCGGATGAACTCTTTGTTTCCGGTGAAACGATTACAGAACGTGTACAGCCCAATTTGACTGACGACAGAGTCTTTGGATTTATGTCGAAATATCGCTTTTCACAATTTGTAGATGCGAAGAAAAAAGCTGATTTGCTTGCGAAAATCGAAGCGACACAGGGTTTGGTTGTCGTATATGGTGTTGGCGCGTCTGAGCTGGTGGAAGGGGATCTACTGGTTTATGCGGACCTTTCTCGATGGGAGATTCAGCAGCGTTATCGCTCTAAAGAAATCGGCAACTGGAAAGTTGAAAATTATGATGAGGATGTGTTGAAAAAGTATAAGCGCGGTTTCTTTTTTGAGTGGCGCATGGCGGATTATCATAAGAAGAATTTATACGGTCAAGTCGATTACTATTTGGATACAAATCTGAAAGAAGAACCGAAAATGATTACGGCGGAAGCCTTCAATCAAGGAATGGAAAAAACGGTAGATGGACCCTTTCGTGTAGTGCCTTTTTTCGATCCTGGTGTATGGGGTGGCCAGTGGATGAAGGAAGTCTGCGATTTGGACAGAAGCCAAGCTAACTATGCATGGTGTTTTGACTGTGTTCCTGAGGAGAACAGCTTGTTTTTTCGTGTAGGCGATGTAAGATTCGAGACTCCATCCATTAATTTGGTATTCATGGAACCTCAAAAACTCTTGGGAGAAGCCGTTCACGCTCGGTTTGGAACGGAGTTCCCGATCCGATTTGATTTTCTAGATACATTTGATGGACAGAATTTAAGTCTTCAAGTGCATCCTTTGACAGAATATATTCAGGAAACATTCGGGATGCATTATACCCAGGATGAGAGTTATTATATTTTGGATGCAGGAGAGGATGCTGTTGTCTATTTGGGTGTGAAGGAAGGCATTAATCCTGCGGAAATGATCCAAGATTTGAAATTGGCGCAAAAAGGCGAGCTCATTTTTCCTGACGAGAAATACATCAATCAGTTCCCAGCCAAAAAGCATGATCATTTCTTGATTCCTGCAGGCACGGTGCATTGCTCCGGAAAAGATGTCATGGTCTTGGAAATTAGTGCAACGCCTTATATCTTCACCTTTAAGCTGTGGGATTGGTCTCGTTTGGGTCTGGACGGTCTGCCTCGTCCTGTTCATTTGGAACATGGCCAAAAGGTGATTCAATTTGATCGCGATACGAAATGGGTGAGCAAAAACTTAGTCAGTCCAGTTGAAATTATTTCGGATCAAGATGGTGTTTTGGAAGAAAAAACGGGATTGCATGAGCGGGAATTCATTGAGACTCGTCGATTTACATCGGAATCAGTCATGATGCTCGAAACAAAAGGCAGTGTGAATGTATTGAATTTGGTGGATGGGAAAGAAGCGATTGTAGAAAGTCCTGATGCTGCGTTTGACCCCTTTGTTGTGCATTATGCCGAGACTTTCATTGTGCCAGAGCATGTGAAGACTTATACGATTCGTCCATATGGGGAGAGTGCTGGCCAAGCGGTGAAAGTCGTACAAGCCTATGTGCGCAATTAGGAGGTAATGATGAAATTTAATCCAGGATTTGCAATTGAACCTGATTTTTCAAAGATGATCTTTCGATATGGGCTGGGTGTTTTTGGGCCTGAAGTAGAACAGCGGAAGATTGATGCCATACGCAAAAGTCTAATGGATCCGGATTGCCAAGGTCCGGAAATCGTATATGCGATCTCAATGGATGTTGGTAAAGAAGCTGATCGAAACGATCTGGTTGAAAGAAATTTGTTATATGGGGCTGTTTTATATGCGGAGGGTCGTTTGGGCCAGGAACCCATTCGCAGCCAAGGCCATATACATGCGATTTCAGCCAGTTGTGGACAGTCAACGCCGGAAGTATATGAAATTTGGAGCGGCAAGGGCATTATCTATATGCAGGAGAGTGCTACCGACCAGCCAGGTCGATGTTTTGCTGTGGAAGGGCATCCTGGCGATGTGATTATTGTTCCACCGGGCTGGGCTCATGCGACAATCAGCGCCGATCCCAATCAGCCATTAGCATTTGGTGCGTGGTGTGTACGGGATTTTGGATTTGATTATGATTTGGTGCGGGAACATGAGGGCATGGCATTCTTTCCGATCTTGGAAGATGATTCAATTCGATGGGTCAAAAATGAAAATTATGAGGCGTGTGAATTAGTTGAAAAGCGGCCCAATGATTATCAGGAACTGAATCTTGATCCAGAACAAGCCATTTATACGCAATATCAAAAGAATCCATCCAAGTTTGATTTTGTGAAAGAACCATCATTAGCAAGTGAGATTTGGGAAAACTTTATTCCGTGATAGGAGGCAACATGATAAGAGCAGCTAAAGCGAAGTTTAATGCGGTCAGTGGAGAAATTACAGGATCGGCTGACTTTGTAGAACGACTGACTAGAACAGTTGAGAATACCAATGCAATTTATGCAGAGCAGGAGATTGATGAAAAAGCTTTGCAGCAAATCAATTACCGGGTAGAAGTTTATCGTGAAGATGAAGCAGAAGGCGGCCTTCAATTTGGCACCAGTTATTTATATCCGGGAACGGTAAATGGTGAGTTCTTTATGACCAAAGGGCATTACCATGAAATAAAAAATCGAGCAGAGTTTTATTTTTGCCTAAAGGGAAAAGGCCTGCTTCTTTTAATGAATGAAGATCGTTCCATTGAAGTCGAGGAAGTAAAAGCGAATTCTTTGCACTACATTCCAGGTAATGTGGCACATCGTTTGGTGAATATCGGAGAGGAAATTCTGACAGTAGGTGCATGCTGGAATAGTGACGCAGGACATGATTATGGCACTATAGCTGAAGAAGGTTTTTCAGTACGGGTCATGAAAGATGAACAAGGTTATAAAATTGTAGAGATGAGTCAGTAAAATAAAACAATCCCGAAGCATCAATGCTTCGGGATTGTTAGTTTACGATCTTATTGAGCTGTTGCGTACTCGTAAGTTGAAAGCTTGAAGCAGAAATCATCCAATTGTTTGTTGGCTTCCGCTTGCTGACCAGCTTCTTCAGCAGCAACAAATGCGTTGTATTGTACTTCCAGTTCTGCCATCTCGCAGTCTGTAATGACTCGCTCCGGCAGGCTAGTCATCAGTGTGTCAAAGTCCATTACTTTTGTCTCAACAGGTGCTGCTGGTGCGGTTTCCAGACCAAAAATTTGTGGTGCTGTCATCAGACAAATCAAGATTGCTAAAGCAATAAGTAGAATGTTCTTTTTCATTTATATTTCCTCCTAATTCATAAAGCCAAGGTTGTAATTTTCTTCGTCACGTGCAGTATACACGATTCCAGGAAAAAAGGAAAAAATATTAATAAGACTTAACATTATCAAACGTTTTCATGAAATTTCTTTCAGGAAAACGATTTTTTAAACAAAAGTGAAAACGTTTTGCCAAAATTCACCGAATCGAGTATTATAAGATGACAGATTGTATAAGGGAGTGGGAAAATGAGAAGATTTATTATTGATACAGACCCGGGAATCGATGATGCATTTGCCATTGGACTGATGATGAAATCGGATATAGAGATTTTAGGCATTACAACGGTGTCAGGAAACAATGGAATTGATACGGTAACAACCAATGCGCAGCGGCTGGTACATTTTTATGATCGACCAGAGATCAAGGTATATGAAGGCGCCGGAAAGCCGATTATGCGGGAACCAGGAATGGCAGCGGATTGTCATGGATCGGATGGTTTAGGAGGCACTTATTTGCCGGTAGGCAATGGCGGTGTCCAAGACCAGCATGCCGTAGATTATTTGATTGAGACCTTGAAGGACTCAGATGGTGAAATCGAGATTTTAGCGCTTGGACCATTGACGAACCTAGCCTTGGCCTTTCAAAAGGATCCGGAAGCCATGAAAAAGGTCAAGCGGATTTATACCATGGGCGGTGGTGTTGAATGCGGCAACATTACACCTCATGCGGAGTTTAACTATTGGGTAGATCCGGAAGCAACCAAAATTGTATTTGAATCAGAGTTACCCTTATATATGGTTGGATTGAACGTAACCCATGAATGTATCATTACCCTTGAGGAACTTGAGTTGCTAAAGGAGAAGGGTGATCGCTTGGCTTCTCTATATTATAAAATGACGGATGGTTACGCTGCTCACTACAAAAAGTATTTGGGCATTGATGGCGTGATTATTCATGACTTGGTGACGGCTTCATCGATTATGGATCCTGAGATTGTGACATTTGAAACCCTAGGAGTCCAGGTGGAAACTGATGGTGAAATGCGTGGCGCAACGCAAATTGCGGAAAACGGTAAAGCCATTGCTGTTGGAATGAAGGTTGATGTGGAAAGATTCAAGACTCATATCTTTGAGAACCTCTTTGATATTGCCTGGAAATAGGAGGATAGAATGGAGATAAGAAAGACGGAATTAAAGGATTTGCAAGCGATTCAGGAAATCTATGCCTTTGCAAGAAAGTTTATGGTTGAAGTGGGAAATCCAAACCAATGGGTGGATGGCTATCCAAAAGAAGAGCTGCTGCTAGATGATATCGCTCAAGGCCATGGCTATGTTTGTGTAGAGGGAGAAAGAATTGTTGCAGCCTTTGCTTTTATGATCTGGGACGATCCCAATTATGCAGAGATTCATGAAGGCGCATGGTTGGATGACGAAGAGTATGGAGTTGTTCACCGGATTGCAACTGCTGAGGGGACTCGAGGTGTAGCTTCTTTCTGTATTGATTGGTGCTTTGATCAGATTCCTAATATTCGCATTGATACACACTTGGATAACCGACCCATGCGTAACTTCCTGACGAAAAAAGGATTTACAGAATGTGGTATTGTTTACTATAGAGACGAGGCTGAAGGCAAACGGGTTGCCTATCAAATCAATCAACTCTCTCAAGAGTAAAAGTTTATATTTGGTAGAATTTTAAGTCCTGCATAGAGGCGTGTATGTGTGTACATTGCCAAAAATGCAGGACTCTTTTTTTGAAAAGCGCTTTTCTCAATAATTGAGTTTTTCTGTATATAGCGGGATACTCGTATTGTTTCCCTCCTTCATCCACTTGATACAAAGGTCCACCCAACCAGCCACATGATTATTGATATGATCTTTTGAAGTGGCCACTTCTGGAGTCGCCAAGGAAATTCCATGAGGCCCGTTAGGGAAGAGGTGCATTTCAAATGGAATGCCGTATTTTTTTAATGTCATTGCATAGATCAATGAATTTTCAACAGGTACCGAACTATCGTCAACGGTATGCCACAAAAAAGTAGGCGGTGTATTCTCATGAATACAATTTTCCATAGACATACTGCGATAAGTTTCTTCGGGTGCATCGTGGCCGAGAAGGTTCATAAAGGATCCTTTGTGCATATATTCGCCGTAAGTTAAAACTGCATACGATAGGATTGATCCTCTGATCGAAACACCTTCTAGATTTATACCATTGATCTCGTTCAGCCATTTTTCCTGATAAAAATTCGAGATGCTGGCACACAGATGTCCACCGGCAGAGAAGCCACAAACATATAATTGATCCATATCCACATGCCATAATTTAGCATTGTCCTTAACAATAGTCAGCGCTCTGGCGGCATCCAACAATGGCTGAGGATGTTTTGCTGGTGCAACGCTATAATCTACAAAGACCGCATGGTAATTTTCTTTGTTAAATTGTAAGGCAATGGGTTCAGCTTCTCTTGGCGATGTCATACTGTAGCCACCGCCAGGTAAAATAAGTACTACTCCTCTTTTTTGCTCACCAGATCGGATATAAACGGTCATTTTGGGTCTGGAATTATCTCCTAATGGAGTATTATCATTGATCCCCTCCCAAAGGTCTATCACTTCATGAATCATAGCTTACCTCCATTCTACAATGTTGATCTTCGAGTCAGTGCCCCTTAAATAGTTTCTTGGAATACGATTTTTTCAGCTTATTATAAATATAATCTAAAAAAGCTAAATTTTATAGAAAATAATTTCATGAGCCGAAATTTTCGATGAGAATAGGTCTTTGAAAGGGTCTCTTATTTTATGGAATGATTTTTTTATGAGGCGGACAAAGATTGAAATTTAGCTGTTTTGAAAGAATCAAGCATTTGGAGAAATTGTTTTCCTGTTGACAAAATTTTGGAACGTGGTACAGTATTAGTATAATTGTTAGACAAATAGACTATTGTACAAATGGAGAGTGCGATGATGAAATTTAATCAAATTAGAAACGAAAGGTTATCGGATCAAGTGGTTCGAGAGATTATTAATTCCATCGAATCAGGTGATTTAAAGCCAGGAGAAAAATTGCCGACTGAGACGATTTTTGCGGAAAATTTGGGCGTTAGTCGCGGTGTTTTACGGGAAGCGTTGAACATCCTGCAAGCCCAAGGCTATATTCGCAGAAAACCAAGAGAAGGGACGTATATTCGGGATATTGGAGATCAAAAGAACTTCGACAAGCCAATTATTACCATGTTCAAAAAAGCTTCTTATCGAGATTTGATTGAACTGCGTACATCACTTGAACAGAAAGTGGTGGAATTGGTGATCGAGCGCGCGACTGATGAAGAGATTGAATCCTTGGCTGTAAAGCTGAAAAACGGCAAACTGAGCCGGTCTATGGATGAAGATTTCCATCTAAATTTGGCTGAACTTTCTCGCAACGTTTTGATGTTGAACTTCATTGCACTCTATTACGATATGATTCAAGAAATTGCTGAGAACAACTATAAATTGCCAGATCGACGCAAAGAAGTTGAGCATGAGCATATTGAGATTATGAAAGCGATACAAAACAGGGACAAAGAGGCTGCAAAAGAAGCGATTCTTGCACACATGGGAAATATGAGACAAACGATGGATAAAGAAGAAATTAAACAAAATATTGGTGACAGATAGGAGAGACAGATGGGCAAAGAATTGAAGATCATTTCGCCCTGTGGGATTCTTGGATATGGCTATCCGATAGATTCTTTTATGAATGGAATCCGGCAGAATCCTGATGCAATCATTGTGGATGCTGGATCAACTGATGCGGGACCCCATAAACTAGGGGCAGGTGTGAGTATTGTAAGTGAGCTTGCAGTGAAGAAAGACTTGATTCCAATGATTGAAGAAGGGCTTCGCTTGAAGATTCCCGTTATCATTGGTTCAGCGGGCGGAACCGGAACGAAAGGTCAAGTTCATTGGACGCTGAAAATTATCAACGAGATTCTCAAAGAGCGAAAGAAGACAGCTAAGATAGCAATTGTCTATTCTGATTTTGAAAAAGAAACGATTAAAGAAGCAATGGCAGAAGGCCGAATTCAGTTGTTATCCTCCCATATCCCGGAGTTGACAGGAGAAACGATTGATGAAACCACTGCAATCGTGGCGCAAATGGGGCATGAACCGATCGTCAAGGCTCTGGAAACGGAACCCGATATTATTCTTTGCGGGCGAGCATATGATCCTGCACCATTCGCAGCGATGTGTATTCATCACGGATACGAGGAAGGTTTGGCTTACCATTTGGGGAAAATTCTGGAGTGTGGGGCCCTGTGTGCTGAACCTGGAACAACAAAAGACTGCATTTTGGGAACCATTCGGGAGAAGTCTATATTAATACAGCCTTTGTCCGATGATCGCAAGTGCTTGAAGTCAAGTGTAGCGGCCCATACTTTCTATGAAAAAGAGCATCCATATCTTTTAAGAGGACCTGGATCTTTGTTGAATTTAGAGGAGAGTGAATTTATCCAGATAGATGAACATTCTGTTGAAATCAAAAGAAGCAAGATGGAGCATCCATCCTCTTACTTTATTAAATTAGAGGGCGCTCGACTGGTAGGTTATAAGACTTTTGTGGTTGCGGGTATAAGAGATCCTTTAATGATTGAACAATTGGAGTCGATTGAAGCCCAGTCAGAAGAGCAAGTGCGGAATTATTTTTCTGAGATCCCAGCGGAGGATTATGAAATTCGATTTATTAATTACGGGATCAATGGTGTACTAGGTGAACGTGAGTTCGAAACAAAACGAGGCCATGAAGTGGGCCTGATGTTTGAAGTATGTGCCAAGAACCAGGACCTTGCCAATACCGTATGTGCTGCACTTCGTTCCACACTTCTGCATTTTGGATATCCAGGGAGAAAATCCACAGCAGGAAATTTGGCCTTTCCACAAGCGCCAAGTGATGTACCGTTTGGTCCTGTATATGAGTTCTCAATTTATCATTTGATGGAAGTGGAAGACGGTTTGAGTCCATTCAGCATCGAAGAAGTGATTGGAGGCAAAGACAATGAAACTTTATGATGTTGCACGCATTCTTCGAAGCAAGAATTCAGGACCCTTTGAATTGACGTTTGATATTATTTTTGAGGATAAGCAAGCCTATAAGCGTGTTAAAGAATCACAGTTAATTCAAGAGGAGACGATTAGCCAAATTTATCGAGTCGATCAAGACCGAATAAAAAGCATTGTATTTTTTGATCAAGCATTAGGCATAAAGATTACGATCGCTCGAGATATTTCGTCGGGAACGATTGGAGATCGAGATGTTTACGGCGCCCAGCAGCATGCGCCATTGATGAATTTGGAAGTCTAAAATGGATGTCGGGAAATCGATTTCGGATGTATTGGAATGGGAGAGATGAAATGTCAGAAAACATATCTGAAATTCAAAACAGTAAAAGCAAGTCTATAGATGAAAATAAAAAGGTAAAAGCACGCAAAAAGAATCAGTACTGGAGAAACAATTGGGTTTTGTATTTGATGTTGATGCCGACATTAATTTATTTTGTGATTTTTCATGTATGGCCGATTCTGGGAATGCGTCTGGCTTTTCAGGATTATCGGATCATCGGTCCAAATGAATGGGTTGGATTGAAGCACTTTCGAATGCTTTTTGGTTCACCGGCTTTCATGAGTGTACTTAAGAATACAGTCATCATTAGTATGATGAAGCTTGTTTTGCTGATGCCTGTTCCAGTCGTACTTTCTTTAATGTTGAATGAATTAAGGGCAGGACGATTTCGAAAATATGTACAATCAGTCATTTATTTGCCTCATTTCTTGTCGTGGGTCGTAATTGCAGGTGTTTGGATTAGCCTGCTGTCTTTTGACGGTGCCGTCAACAATATCCTGGAATTTTTTCACTTTCCTGCAATCGACTTTATGACAAGTAAAGGGCATATTCGTTGGGTATTGTTGTTTTCTGAAATGTGGCGTAGTGCAGGCTGGGATTCCATTATTTACATCGCTGCATTGATGAAAATTAGTCCAAGATTGTATGAAGCTGCGAGAATTGATGGAGCAACAAGATTGCAGCAAATGCGTTATATTACCATTCCAGAACTGGTACCAACAATTATAACCGTTTTTATTTTGAATTTAGGTTTCTTTATGAGTGCAGGATTTGATCAGGTTTTCAATTTAATGAATGATTCTGTGATCAGTGTGATTGATATATTAGATACCTATGTTTACCGCATCGGTTTGGTTGGAGGACAGTACTCTTTCTCGATTGCGGCTAGTTTGTTTAAGGGTATTATTGGTGTTGTTTTAATCTTTAGCACCCATTATGCGGCAAAAAAAATATCAGGGAAAGGATTATGGTAGTCATGAATAAGGATAAAGTGTTTCTACGTGTTATATATGTCGTGTTGTTCTTGATGACGTTAACCATGATTATTCCAATTTTAAATATTGGGGCTTTATCGTTATCAAGTCCAGATCGGGTGAATGAATTAAGTGGATTTAGTATCTTGCCCAAGGGTTTTTCATTAGTTAACTATCGGGTTTTGCTTTCTAATCCATTAGTGCTGCGAAGTCTTTTAAATTCTGTGTTTATCACCATAACTGCAACTTTCATCAATCTTTTTTTTACATCTATGTCTGCGTATGTTTTGACAAGGCCAAAGTTAAAAGGGAAGCGTTTATTTATGGCATTGTTGATTTTGGTCATGGTCCTAGAGCCTGGCATTGTACCGGAATATTTGGTTATGAAAGAAATTGATCTGATCGGGAGTTATTGGTCAGTCATTCTGTATAAAGCGGTGAATGTGTACTATTTGATTATTCTAATGCGATTTTTCGAAGATGTTCCAATATCTTTGGTGGAGGCTGCAGAGGTGGATGGTGCAGGGCATCTCACTATTTTCGGGAAAATATTTTTGCCATTGGCAAAGCCGGCGATGGCAACAGTGGGCTTGTTCTATGCGGTTTATCACTGGAATGAGTATTTTCGAGCAGGCATATATTTGAATCAGGCTCAATGGCCCCTGCAGGTTGTTTTAAGACAGTTTGTCGTTCTGAACGATACGTCATCTTTAGTAGGGGCGAGTAGTTTGCTAGCATATAACGAAGCAGCACAGCTGAGTTATGATGCTTTGCAAGCGGGTACGATTGTTATTGCGATTGTACCAATCTTAATGTTGTATCCATTGATTTTAAAATATTATACAAAAGGAACAATGGAAGGTGGAGTAAAAGAATAATGCAAATAAGGGAGGGCAACAAAATGAAAAGAGTACTTGCGTTAGTTCTAGTTTTATTTATGTTGGTTGGAGTAACAGGTTGTGCAGGAACGGCGGAACCTGAGGCAGCGGCACCAGCGGAGAGCACTGAAAAGCCTGCGGTCCAGGCTGAATCAAACAATGAACCTGTTACACTGCGTCTAGTTATGAAAGATATGCTGCCGACAGACGAACTTTGGATTCGATATTTTGACGAAGTTGAAAAAGGAATGGCAGCCCAAGGTATGAATGTTGTGATTGAGTTGGTTGAAACACCAGCCGGCAATTATGCGGAGAAATTAAATTTGATGCTATTGGGTGGAGATATCCCGGACTTGATCTACTTCCAAGGTGGCGATGAGCAAATGGCCAATCAGGGATTATTGGAAGATTTAACACCATATATTGAAAAGTCTACATATATCAAAGACAGTTTGTATAAGCATAATCAGGAGCGACTGGCGAATTATCCGTATTTATTGTGGATTAAGCCTGTAGGATCGAAAGTGCCAGTGATTCGTAAAGACTGGTTTGCACAGATGGAAACGGCAGAAGCCTTGTTGGAAAATCCAACAATCGATCAGTATTATGCATTCTTGAAGGAATTGCGAGATCAAGATTTTGATGGAAATGGCGCACCTCAATACGGCATTACGGTTGCAGGAAAATTATTTGAGATCAACCAAGTATTCAACCAAGCATTCGGTTTGACTTCGACTTGGATTCAAGATGAAGATGGAAATTATGTTTATGGTAAAGTTTCACCAGCAGAAAAAGAAAAACTGGCTTTCTATGCAAAATTGTATGAAGAAGGCATTTTGGATCAAGAGTATTTGACCAAGAAATGGGATACAAAAGAGCAGGCCTTCTACGATCAGGAAGTCGGCGTTATTATTGGTACTTCGGGTAAGGTTGTTGATATTTATGATGGCAAAATGAAGAAAACCAATGGCGATGAATCTGAGTTGGTTGTATTGCCGCCAGCATCAGGTGCGGGACAGGGATACATGCCGGTTGATACAACAAAAGAGTCAAGAGGTGTAGCTATTTCATCGATTTCCGAGCATAAGGATTTGGCTTTTGCTGTACTGGAATACATGGCGAGTCCTGAAGGCCAAAAACTGGATCGATTAGGATTTGAGGGAGAGCATTATAATGTAGTTGATGGAAAGATTGAAACAACGGAAAAATCTCAAGAATGGTTTGCCTTGTTCTGGGAACCACAAGCGCTGAATATTGGCTTGGATTTGGCAACGCCTTTGATGGGTGAGCCGGCTATGAAGTCAATGGATATGGCGAATGAATACTTCACACAAGATGTGAATTTCAAGATTCCGGAAGAGCAAGCGCCAAACTGGGATGCAATGGAGAATCTATACAAAGAGTATTCTGCAGATATCATAACAGGGAAAAAATCGATCGAGGCATTTGATGATTTTGTTGACGAATGGTATCAGTCTGGCGGTACAGCAATTACAGCGTACGCCAATGAAGTATTGAAGTAGACAAATTGGACACTAACCGCCTTGCGGTTAGTGTCTGTCTTTAGGAGGATTACATGATTTCGTTTCAAAAACGTGTTGAAGGAGTCGTTTATGGGACCGCTTACGGGGATGCCTTGGGAGCGACAATCGAGAAATTGACAAAAGAAGAGATTCAAGAAAAATACGGTCGAGTAACATCGATCCATGTCCCTTGGCATAAGGAGAACTGGGAACCGGAGCGTCGTTTGCATCGTATGCGTGGATATGGGATTTATACGGATGATACATTGATGACGCAAGCCTTGATCAATGTCTATCATACAGTTGAGAGACATATTGATGCATATGATTTTGCGGATGAATTCATAAAAGAAATGGCTTTTCGACCTCGATACATCCCTGAGATGGATAAAGAGGCGATGATTATTGAGAGACTGTTTTATCCTGATAAGTATCCATTTGTACGGCATACATTGGCCAATTGCGAACCACGAGAAGGCGGGATCGGCAATATGGTTAATTGTGGTGCTGCTATGTATATCGCTCCAATTGGTGTCGTAAATGCATGCAATCCGGAAGCGGCATATCATGAAGCGATCGCATTTGCCAGCGCTCACCAATGCAGCTATGGTTTGGAGGCGGCAGGCGTTCTGGCAGCGGTTGTTGCACAGGCTTTTTCACCGGATGCAACGATTGATTCCTTGTTGGATACGGCACGAGTAATGGCAAAAGATGGAACTAAAATGGCGATTGATGCGGTCCTGCAAGTGGCAGAAGAAATGAAATCGAAAAAAGAAGATCCTATGAAAGTGGCGGAAGCGTTTCACCAAGCGATTTTACCTTATTCACCAATGGGGGATGATGTAAATCGGAGAATTGAGAAGGTGGGCCTGCCATCGAATCATTATGCACCGAGTCGGATTCATTCTATTGAAGAATTGCCGATCGCGCTGGGATATATTGCGCTTCATGATGGAGCTTTCGATCCAGCAATTGTGGATGGCGTGAATTCAGGACGAGATACGGATTCCATCGGAGTGATGGTTGGCGTGATTCTAGGTGCTTATCATGGGTCGGATCTATTCAAAAGGAATGACATTCAAACGATTAATGAAAAAAATCATATTGATTTAAATAAGGTCGCAGCAGAGTTTTCACACACGGCTTTAAAGATTATTCGAAAAGATGACAAGAAGAGAAAACAGATTATCGAGCAACATAGAATGATTGGAGCATTGGAGGGACTTGAATGATTCCTGAACAGTATTTAGAAAAGGTGTATGCCGGATTTTTAGGAATGAATATTGGGATCCGATTGGGTGCGCCTGTTGAACCTTTGGCATGGACTTATGATCGCATCGAGGCAATCTACGGAGATATTCGTGGATATGTGAAACCTTACCGCAATTTCGCTGCGGATGATGATGTCAATGGGCCGGTCTATTTCCTCCGAGCATTGGATGACGATGCAAGAGATCGTGAACTGAAAGCAGAAGACATAGGCAAGGCATGGCTGAATTATGCTAGGGAAGGCATCGGTATGTTTTGGTGGGGCGGCGAAGGTGTGAGCACCGAGCATACGGCGTATTTAAACCTAAAAAAAGGGATCGCTGCACCTAAATCGGGAGCTGTATCCACTAATGGCGAGATTATGGCAGAGCAAATTGGCGGCCAGATATTCATTGATACGTGGGGATTGGTCTTTCCTGCACAACCAAAGCAAGCGGCTGATTATGCAGAAAAAGCAGCCAGTGTTTCCCATGATCGAAATGGAGTCTATGGGGCAAGGTTTATTGCCGCATGTATTGCGAAAGCTTTTGATGCGAACTCGGTTGACGAGATTATAGAAGCAGGCTTGAAGGAAATTCCTTCAGAGTCGACATATGCCGCAGTTGTTCAAGATGTGATGAAATTCCATGCAAATCATCCTTCTGATTTTCGAGCATGCATGCAACGACTTTTTGACAAATGGGGATACGATAAGTATCTGGGAATTTGCCATATCATCCCCAATGCAGGGGTGTGCGCTTTATCCTTATTATATGGGGAAGGGAGCTTGAGTCGTACGGTCGAAATCGCAACCATGTGTGGATGGGATACAGATTGTAATGCTGGTAATGTAGGGACTATTATTGGTGTATTTGAGGGCTTGAAAGGTCTTGAAGCACATTACCGTGATCCAATCAATGACGGTATTGTATTGTCTGGGATTTCCGGTTATTTGAATAATTTGGATGTACCCAGTTATGCCAAAGAAATAGCACTACATGGCTACCGGCTAGCAAATGAAACAGTGCCGCAGGAATTGGAGAATTTTGATCCGACTGGATTAAATTTTGATTTTGAAATTCCGGGAAGCACCCATAATTTCCGCCTGTCAAACGAGTACAAGTTTCGGATGAGGAACTCCAGTGTGAAAGCCTACTCAGGACAACGTTCATTGGAAGTGATGTTTGACCGATTGGTGGAAGGGGAATCGGGACGTTTATTTTATAAGCCATACTATCGACGTGCTGATTTTGATGATGAGCGATATAAACCGAACTTTGCACCGAAATGTTACTCAGGACAAGTGGTTTCAATGAATGTGTATTTGGATCAGTGGGATGGAGCGCCTATTCAGGTTTCATCTTATATTCGAACAAGCTCTGATCAAACGGTATTGGAAATTCAAAGTCATCCTCTTGAGAATCAGAATTGGACAAATATTCAATTCACCTTGCCTGATACAAAAGGCGATATGATTGATGAAGTGGGATTGATTTTTACCAGTGATGGGGACCGAATGAATCGTTCGCTTGGAAGAGTTTTTGTTGACGATTTTAGCATTTATGGTGGCGGCAGTTATTCGATTGATATTGCCAAACAGTCTATAGAATTTTTAAGTGTTACTCCTTTTGCGCACCAGCATGGTGAATGGACAATTCAAAATGACGAATTGTCGGTAAAGTCAGAGGAAGAAACAGCTTCCTTCACTGGGAATTATTATATGGGAGATTCTGAAATCGCAGTAACCATTTGTCCGATTTTAGGTGCAAGTCATATGGCAATCTTGCATGCGCAAGGCGCAAAGCGTGGGTATTATCTTGGCTTTTCTGGTGAAAATGAAGTGGGTATCTTTAGAAATGATTTTACATTTGAACCGTTAGCGAAAAAAACGTATACGTGGGAGCGAAATCGAAAGTATCAAATCACAGCTAGCATTATCGGTAGCGAGATAACGCTTAAGATTGATGGGGAAATTATACTCAAGACCCATGATGATCGTTTTTTATATGGAATGGTTGGAGTTGGATCAATGGGTGATTGTGAAACAAATTATAGTGAGATAGAGATTTCATTTTCATAAAGAAAATAGGAGCCGAGGCTCCTATTTTTTGTTTCAATTATGCTTATTTTGCTTTTGGTACAATTAGAATTATGTCAGTTCCATTATAATCCTTGCCATCCATGTCTTCTGCGATGATCATCAACTCAATAACACCCATAGGGTCTGGTCCAATCAGGTCAAATACATCTTCCATGCTGAAATGCAAGATAATATCCATATATCCGTCAGGATCATAGACTGGCGGATCTGATTGAACATCCTCATAGTTGAAGCGGAGCGGTTCGATCATGGTTGGCTCACCGGCTACCATCATGTAGATGGACATGCAATCGAGTGCCATCACGTCAAAGTCTTCACTGCCCAAAATTGCAACAGGAAGAACACCTTTTGGTTTTGGATTGACCGCATTCGGATCACTGCCTGGCTTGATGTTAATGTCAATATGACGAATTGGAGGTGGTGGCGCAACTTTTTGTAATGTCAGCAATGCCCAAGTAGTTGATAAAATTTGATTGTCTTCATAGTCCCAATTACAAGTTGGCCAAAAATCAAATACAGTTTGCTCTGCCAGTAATTCATCTGCAATATCGTTGAACCAGTCGAATTCAGGATCTCCGCCTACATCCAGGATTTCAATCCCATATGCATGCAATCCTTTCATGAGAGTAAAGGTTGCTTGATAGTTGGATACTGAAGCATTACCTTTCCAGCCCGGATCCAGGTTTGCAATGTTCCAATTGCTCTGGATGTATCCAATGGCCGCTTGAACTCTCGCATCGCCGACAGGATAACCTAAAAAGGCAAATTGCTGAAGTAAATTACCAGCTTTCAGAAGGTTGACCCAATCGTTAGGGTGAGAGTATCCGGATCCGCCGTTACCAACATTTTGGATATAATTGACCCAGAAATCCAGTTCATCTCGAACGAAACCAGGAATATCACATTCGAAACCATAGTCAGGGTGTTCCGCAAAGGCTAAAGCCATTACAGCGTAACCTGAGATGGAATTGTCACTGCGGTTAGTTTGATTGTTCATTGCGAAATAGTTCCATCCGCCTCGATAGACGCCAGGACTGTCAGTTTGACCAAAGGCAAGATAATCAACCATGTTTTGGGCGACATCGCCAAAAGTCATGCCAGTTAAAGGTCCTGAACTTACTACACGGCCTGGATCGCCGGATGCTGCAACTGCCATCAATGCAATGCTGGTGATGTAAATATCATGATGTCCGCCGGGTGCCAAGCTGATCCCAAATCCATCGCCATTTGAGTCAGGGTCACCTTCCGGTTGTGGAGTAATTGCAACTGTTGCAGCGGAAGACAGCAGATAATCCAATCCTTCAATGACATTCTCACTAAATGGATAATCTGGATCGAAAGGTCCTTCAAAATCAGGATCATTTAGCGCATGGGTTTCAAACTTCAGCAAGGCCAAGCCGGTTCTTGCAAAGCTATCGGGTGCGTACCAGCCCCAAGATCCATCTGTTGACTGTTGCTCAGCAAGCCATTCCATTGCTGCATAAGTAGAGTCTGCAATTTCCTCAGGAGTAGCTGCGAAAGCGGCGCTGGAGAAGACCAGAGCAATCATCAGCAGCAGGGCTGTGATTTTTCGAAAAGCTTTCATTTTTTCCTCCTTGAAAAAAATAGGTTTGATTGAGATATACATTAATTTTCCTTAACCACCTCCTTCAGAAAAAACCTTTTATGGAAAATAACAGAAATACATGAAAAAAGACTTCCTTAAAATGGAAGTCGTGAACGCACATTTGAACATATGCCTTGAATTATTTGGTTGATATGTAAGAATTGTTGCAATTATCTTATCAGTAGCTTCCATTCGATGGTTTTGAACCACCCTCTATTATTATTGATACCCTGCTAGTCAACTGAACGGTGTCTAAATCGGAAACTTTGGTTTATCATAAAACCATATAAACGAAACAAGAAGCCATTTGGCTCCTTGTTATTTTTTGCGTTCATACGATATCAGTTCTGTGTTGCGCGCGACTTCCTTCATCTCATTCTTTTCCAGAATCCTTCGTGAAGGGATATTGTCCAGTTTGCAGGTTGCGCTAATGTTTTTCACTTCCGGTTGTTGCAAAGCCCAATCCATCAGGGCTTTTAAGGCTTCTGAGCCAAGTCCCTGGTTATGCTCCGTATCCACCAGTCCGTAGCCGATTTCCACGGTTCCCTTGTTGTCTGGCGGTCCATGAAAGCCGATATCCCCGATGACGGTTTGGGTGTCTCGTTTGACGATCATCCAGATTTCAAATCCGCTTGGGTGTTCTTGAGATTCCAAGATTTGATCCGCAACGGGCAGAATATCCATCGTGTCTTTTCTTGGCCAGTGGGGATCCTTTTCAATGGAGAACTCTTGATGGGGAATTTCTTCTCCGATCATGACAGACCGCACTTGTTCATGCGTCATGGGAATCAAAATTAATCGTTCTGTTGTTAAAGGTTCTACATACATGGATTTCTCCTTTCCTTCATGCCATTATTCCTATACCCGAAAGGGAGTAAGAACGGAAGCTGTTTTAGAAAAAAAGAAAATAGGCTTCAAAGCCATTGACAATCAGAAGAATGGGAATGCCAATTTTAAAAATCATTTTTTGTGTTTTGTGACGGTAGATTCTTGATCCGATTAGTAAACCCAATGCGCCTCCCAATAATCCTAAAAGAAGCAGGTTTTTTTCAGGAATGCGCCAGCCGTGATGAATGGATTTCCATTTGTCCCAACCCATGATGAGGAGGGTCAAAACGTTTATGGCAAATAGATAAAGCAGGAAGATTTGTTCCTGTGACATTTTTACTCTTCCTTTCGTTTTTTTACAGTATACCAGACAAGGGTGACTTGGTTTGAAATCTGTAAGAAATTGTGAGAGTTGACGTAACAAATGGGAATTTGTGATAAAATGGAAAACAGAGATTAATGAGGAGGAATGGAAATGAATCGTTTGGATCAGGTAGTCGATCGTAGGGGAACTAATTCACTAAAACTAACACATATGATGAAGCACTTTGGGCGGGAAGATGTGCTCCCTATGTGGGTTGCCGACATGGATTTTCAGTGTTCGGATGCCATGAAGGAAGCTGCACATATGGTAGCAGATTGGAATTTATATGGGTATGCAGACCGTGAGACAGATTATTTTGAGGCGGTGCAGTCTTGGTTCAAGCGGCGCTTTAACTGGGATGTCAAGCATGAGTGGATTGCTCATGCACCAGGTTGTGTAACGGCGATCTCCATTGCCATTCATGAATTTACCAATGTTGGCGACGGGATTATTATTCAAGAGCCGGTTTATTATCCATTCCGAGCCCAAGTGGAGTTGAACCACCGCAAGGTTTTAAACAATGCTTTGGTGGAAACGGACCAAGGATATGAAATTGATTTTGATGATCTTCGCGAAAAAGCCAAGGAAGCCAAGATGATGGTCTTTTGTTCGCCCCACAATCCTGTGGGCCGAGTATGGACACCGGAAGAGTTGTTGAAGATTCAAACTATTTGTTTGGAAGAGAATGTTTTGATGGTATCGGATGAGATTCATTTCGATTTGATTCGTCCAGGATTAACCCATACCATTGCAGCAACTTTAGGGGAAGAATTTGCTAATAATACAATTACATTAACAGCGCCTTCCAAGTCCTTTAATATGGCGGGCCAGCAGATTTCCAATATTATCATTTCAAATCCAGAATTGATGGAACGCTATGAACGGCAACGGGAAACCATGGGGATTCACAAGCCAAACAATCTAGGCATTCAACTGGCCAAAGCAGCTTACAACGATAGTGAAGAATGGCTGGAAGAAGTGGTTGCCTATGTTTATGAGAATTTCAAGTTTGTGAAAGATTTTGTGGATGAGCGCCTGCCAGGGGTTGAATTTGAGATTCCAGAAGGAACTTATTTGGGTTGGCTGGATTTTCGGGCGTGGGGATATAGCGATGCAAAGCTGCAAGACTTTATCTACAACAAGGCGAAAGTTGGTATCAATCCAGGGTATAAATTCGGAAAAGGCGGCAGCGGTTTTATGCGGCTGAATGTGGCGTCTGCCCGCTCTGTCGTCCAAGAAGCCTTGGAGCGAATTGAAGCGGCAATGAAGGAAATGGAGGCATGATGATGAACAAAGATCCGAAAGATCCGAATCGAATGGAAGAAGGCGATGTATTGCCCTTGAATGAATCCATTGAACTGGAATTGATGGACGAGACCATTGACGAAGAGGTTGAAACGGCATCGGAAGAGGAAGAAGTTCAGGAAGCCGAAGTCATGGAAGAAGACCAAGCAGAAGACGCGGATGAAGTCGAAGAATCGGAAGAAACAGTTCAAGAAGTCAAAGAGCCGGAACATGGGATTCTTGCCACTGCGGTAGAAAAGACGGAACAGGGTTTTTTCTTGGATTATCCAGGATTGTTTCGCAAAGCCAAGCTTGACTATCGGGATCTTTGGTTCGCCCTTTCTGTGAAGGATTATTATACGGCTGATGATACGGTTTCTGGATTTAGAAAGTTCTTTAATCAGCGAAATCTCGATAAATTGGAAGACGAACTGCTGTCTTTGGCGGAAAAGTGGCATGCCAATCGTTTGGATACCTATACGAAAATCAAGAAGCTCTTGAAAAAGGGACTGAACCTCAGTGACGAAAGCCTGGATTGGCTTTTGCGGGATGAAACACTGATTGCTATTCGCGCCTATTTTAACCGGGCACGTCTCTTGAATCCTGAATTGTCCATGCATGATGTTGTAGGTGGCTTCTGGCAAGTTTTGTGGATGATGGCGGTACGGGAAGCGGCAGGCAAAGAGATGGAACTGACAGATCCGATTTTCGGATACGCTTTGTTGCCAATGTATGCAGACTATCTGGTCAATACAGTGAAAATGGAATCATCGGAACAAGCCTCATCCATCGATAAGCTTTTGGCTATGGTTAAGGGGCAAGAGATTGTCATTCGAAACCTAAAGGACAAAGAAATCCGCGAGTTGGTGGATGCCGTAGAGCGGGACTATGACCGCGGACTGGACATGGAAATCTATATTTGCATGGAGCAGATGGTTACCACGACAGTAGAAGCCTTTGAAGAGCAAAAGGGAATGGCTTTGCCGTTCTTGAAAGATATTTTGGGCGCATCTATGAGCAAGAATATGACAAGGAGCATTGCCAGAACACAGGCGGCTTTAGGCACCATGAAGGAAGAAGAGTTTGAATTCTTTGCGGGCCAGGGCATGCTGGAAGGCTTGGTTGAAGAGTTTGGAAATATCGCCTATGATTTGGAACGCAAGCATTCTACCATCTTTACGGTAGCTTCCAAAGTGGGTGATTTGGATGACTTTGCCGATAAGCTTTTGCATTTTACCGATGAGATGCTTTCAAAATCCAAGGACTATTATAATGGAAAATTGACACCTTTTTATTCCTTGCTCCTTGAGACCTACCGCATGAAAATTATGATGACGGTTATCGAGAACAAGAAATTGTTCTCTCGGGGATACTACAGAGAAATTTCCAGATTCTCGGTCATCAAGCCAAGTTATTTGAGCCGACTGGAAGAGCGCTGGATTGAGAAACAAAAACTGAAAGAGATCCTGGACCAATTGTTGTCTACAGAGATTGCAGAATAGGAGACAGAATATGAGCAATTATGGATACAACGATCACTATCCTGAACGGTACGAGGACGTAGTAACAGTCAAAGACTGGCTTCTGGTGATGGTTTTGATGTGCATCCCTTTGGTAAATTTGATCATGCCGTTTGTTTGGGCTTTTGGCGGAGGAAACATCCCGGAAAGCAAGCGAAACTGGGCAAGAGCCATGCTGATTTGGGCTTTGATCATTATCGCGATTTACATTCTCTTGTTTGTTTTTGTCGGCATTAACATGCTGGCACCTACAGATTATGGAATTTAAGCAGGATGCTAGACAAAGGCAGGCATTTTTGATAGAATTGGACCGTTGAATAGAAGAGACTGTGAACGGAAGCAGTAGAGAAAGAAAAGTTGCAAGCGAGTCGTTGGTTGGTGTGAAACGATAACTGAATTTCTTGAACTCAGCCGGGAGTCACCTTTGCAAGAAGGTCGGTGAAAACCGTTATCGAAGAAGTGGGCAAATACTTGCCAAGTAGAGTGGTACCGCGGGCTTTCTCGTCTCTAATCAAGACAAGAAGGCCCTTTTTTTATAGAACGAAAGGAGAACGATCATGCAAATAAAGCCTTACGATCCGAGCGGGATTGAAAAGAAATGGCAAGACCGTTGGGACGAATTACAATGTTACGCTGCAACAAATGATTTGGATAAGGAAAAATTCTACGCCTTGATTGAATTCCCTTATCCATCAGGCAAGGGTCTTCACGTGGGTCATCCACGTCCATATACGGCACTGGATATTGTAGCCAGAAAGCGCCGATTGGAAGGATACAACGTATTATTCCCAATGGGATGGGACGCCTTTGGTTTGCCAACGGAAAACTATGCCATTAAAAACAAAATTCATCCTGCCAAAGTAACCGAGCAAAACGTGGCACGTTTCAAGGCGCAATTGAAAGCCTTGGGCTTCTCGTTTGACTGGGCACGCGAGGTGAATACCACAGATCCGAATTATTACAAGTGGACCCAATGGATCTTCTTGCAATTGTTCAAGAAGGGCTTGGCTTACAAGAAAGAATTCCCGATCAACTGGTGTACAAGCTGTAAGGTTGGTTTGGCCAATGAGGAAGTTGTCAACGGTGTTTGTGAGCGTTGCGGTTCTGAAGTAGTTCAAAAGGTCAAGAATCAGTGGATGTTGAAAATTACGGAATATGCAGACCGTTTGATCCAAGATTTGGATGAAGTGGACTATATCGAAAGAGTCAAGACGCAGCAGAAAAACTGGATTGGCAAATCAAAGGGTATGGAAGTGGATTTTGCCATTGCAGGAACAGAAGACAAGCTTCGAGTATACACAACTCGTCCGGATACGCTTTATGGAGCAACCTATATGGTTATGTCTCCAGAGCATCCCTATATCGAAAAATATGCTGACCGAATCAAGAATATGGATGCCCTTGAAGAATACAAGGACTTTGCATCCAAGAAATCTGAGTTCGAGCGTACTGAGCTGGTAAAAGAGAAAACCGGTGTGGAAATTGACGGCTTGAAAGCCATCAATCCTGTAAATGATCAAGAGATTCCAATCTGGATTTCTGATTATGTTTTGATGTCCTACGGAACAGGTGCAATCATGGCCGTACCAGCGCATGACACCCGTGACTGGGAGTTTGCCAAGAAATTCGATTTGCCAATTGTAGAAGTCGTTGCAGGCGGCAATGTAGATGAAGCGGCCTTCACAGATATTGCACAAGGTACTATGATCAACTCACCAGTGATTGACGGTTTGTCCGTAGAAGACGCTAAGGTGAAGATCGCCGACTTCTTGGAAGAGAAGGGCATTGGCGAGCGCAAAACCAATTTCAAATTGCGTGACTGGGTATTCTCTCGCCAGCGTTACTGGGGTGAGCCGATTCCAATGGTTTACTGCGAGAAATGTGGATGGCAGCCAATTGATGAGTCTGAGCTTCCATTGTTGTTGCCGGATGTAGAATCCTATGAGCCAACAGACAATGGCGAATCTCCATTGGCCAACATGATGGAATGGCGTCGTACGACTTGTCCTTGCTGTGGTGGAGAAGCCTTGCGTGAAACGGATACCATGCCGCAATGGGCTGGTTCAAGCTGGTACTTCCTGCGTTATATCGATCCCGACAACAATGAAGCCTTGGCTGATCCGGAGTTGTTGAAATACTGGTTGACTATCGACTGGTACAATGGCGGTATGGAGCATACAACCCTTCACTTGTTGTACTCACGATTCTGGCATAAAGTCTTGTATGATATCGGTGCGGTTCCAACCAAAGAGCCATACCAAAAGCGTACAAGCCATGGCATGATCCTGGGTGAAAATGGCGAAAAAATGTCTAAGTCCCGCGGAAACGTGGTAAATCCAGACGATATTATTTCTGAATATGGTGCGGATACGCTTCGTATGTATGAAATGTTTATTGGTGACTTCGAGAAGTCTGTACCTTGGTCAATGAACGGGGTAAAAGGATGCCGTCGATTCTTGGACAAAGTTTGGAAATTGCAAGAGATTTTGGTGGATGGCGATGCCTATTCCAAGGAATTGGAGACGGTTATGCATAAGACCATCAAGAAGGTTTCTGAGGACTTTGAAACATTGAAGTACAATACAGCCATCGCGCAAATGATGACCTTTGTCAACGAGGTGCAAAAAGTCGGCAAGATTAACCGTGCCGAGTTCAAGTCCTTATTGATTCTGTTGAATCCAGTATCTCCGCATGTAACAGAAGAGATGTGGGTAGAGAACGGTTATGAAGGTTACTTGCATCAATCATCTTGGCCAACTTACGAGGAGTCCAAGACAGTAGACGCGGTAATCGAAATGGCGGTTCAAATCAATGGCAAGGTGCGTGGAACGATTACGATTCCAAAAGATGCTGACAAGGAAGTTGCGAAAGCGGCTGCCATGGCAGAGGAAAATATCGTTTCTCACTTGGAAGGCAAAAACATTGTAAAAGAGATCTTCGTACCGGGAAGAATTTTCAACTTGGTAGTGAAGTAGACATTCTAGGCCCTCTCGGAAACGAGCGGGCCTTTTTTGGAGGCAGGCATGAAAAAGATTCGAGGACGGTTTGCGCCAAGTCCTTCTGGCCGCATGCATCTGGGAAATATTTGGGCCATGATGGCAGCTTGGTTGTCCGTAAAAAAACAGGGTGGGACAATGGTGCTCCGAATGGAGGATTTGGATCCTGTTCGTTCAAAAAAAGAATATGCAGACCAGATCATCGATGATTTGGCCTGGATGGGACTTACATATGAGGAAGGCCCTGATTGTGGGGGGGATTTTGGTCCATATACCCAAGATGAGCGTCGTCATATGTATGAGGATGCACTGGAAACAATCAAAAAGCAAGGTCTACTCTACCCCTGTTATTGTTCCAGAAAGGATTTGCAGGCGGTTCGCGCCCCTCATCGTGGCGAAGGGCAATTTGTTTATCCTGGATTTTGTCGCAACCTAAGTCCGGAAGAGCAGATGGAGCGTGCCTTAAAGAAGAAACCTTCTTTGCGATTTCTTATGCCTGACCAAATAGACTGTTATAGGGATTTAAACTATGGCGAGCAATGCCAGGATCTTCAAGGACAAGTGGGTGACTTCATTCTTCGACGAGCGGATGGCGTGCATGCCTATCAATTGGCTGTTGTGGTGGACGATGCATTGATGGAAATCAGTGAAGTAGTCCGAGGGGCGGATCTCTTGTCCTCTACCCATCATCAGCGCGTTTTGTACCAAACGCTAGGAGTTGAAGCACCGCAATTCGGCCATGTTCCGCTTTTGGTGGGAAAGGATGGCGAGCGTTTGAGCAAGCGCTTTAAATCATTGGATATGGGCCAATTGCGTGCAGGAGGATGGAAGCCTGAAGAGTTGGCAGGTCTTTTACTCTTTGAGGCGGGCATGATGGAAAAAGAGGAGCCGATTTCCCTGCAGGAAGCCATTTCAATCTTTTCCTGGGAAATGATGAAGCAGGATGATTTGCGGATCGATATCGAGCGGTTGGAACGATAAATGGTTGATGCATGGGGTAATGAATATGATTCTGGGACAGATTGAATCGATATTTGAATTTTGCCAAAAAACATGATATGCTTTCAAAGTATGTGCAGTTGAAAGAAGTTTTATGAAAAGCCTATTTCTGTAGGCTTTTTTCTTATGAAGAGAGGAAAACCAATGATACGAGTTGAGAATTTATCCTATTCATATCCGCAGAAAGACCTATACAAGGAGGTCTCCTTTAGCTTGGATCAGGGCCAGCATTGTGCCTTTATTGGATCAAGCGGCAGCGGCAAGTCTACCTTGATTGACATGATACTGGATCCGGACAAGTATCTGTTCGATGGCAAAGTAGAGATTGATCCATCCTGTCGGATGGGCTATGTCAGCCAGTTTCTGAATCAAGAGCAAGTTGGGGATACAAGCGTTTTTGAATATATCGGAAGTGAATATATAAAGCTCCAGGAGGAGATTGCAGCTATCTGTACGTCTATGGAGACGGCTACAGACCTGGATGATTTGTTGGACAAGTACCAGCAAGCACTGGATGCCTTTGATGCCATTGGCGGCGATGATTTTGAAAGTCGGATCATCAAACAGTTGAATCTGGCTGACTTGGCGACCAAGCAGGACCTGAAAGTTTCTGAACTCAGTGGCGGAGAATTCAAGCTGATTCAAGTGATTAGGGAAATGCTTGCGGAGCCGGACTTGATGATCATGGACGAGCCGGATGTTTTCTTGGATTTTGGCAACCTGAATGCCTTGAAGAATCTGATCAATGGCCATAAAGGGATCTTGCTGGTTGTAACCCACAACCGATATCTCTTGAACCATTGCTTTAATAAAATCATTCATCTGGAAAACCGTGACTTGCAAGAATTCGACGGACGCTTTGCCGACTATAACCTTTCCCTGCTTCAAGGAAAGATTGAGATGCAGGAACTGGCCCTGGCCGATGAAGATGAAATTAAACGAAATGAAGCCTTACTCGACAAATGGCGTTTTCGGGCCTCGGAACTTGATTCCGCTTCTCTGGGGCGTAAGATCAATGCCCGGGTTAAGATCCAAGAACGGCTGGAGGCAAGACGAATCAAAGCTCCTTTTGTTGAGATCAAGCAGCCGGTGATTCAGTTCCAGACTGAAAAGCTGTTCGAGGATGAGGCGATTCTGACGGTCACAGATTATAGTCTTGCCTTTGATGAAGTACTTTTACGGGATGTGAATTTTGAAATCAAGGCAGGTGAAAAAGTGGCTCTGATCGGTGCCAACGGCACGGGGAAAACAAGTTTGTTGAGGGAAATTTCTGCCAAGCAAAATACAAATATTGCCCTTCATGATCAGGCTCAATCGGCTTATTTGTCCCAAAACCAAGGGGAAGTTTTAGATGAATCCAAGACTCTGATGGAAGAGTTTTTTGAGCTAGGGTTTCAATCCTACGCTGACATTCAAATCCATCTTTCCGCTTTTGGTTTTGAAGGGGCGGTTCTCGACCAAACCATTGGAGATTTGTCAGGTGGCGAGAAGAACATTCTGCAATTGGCCAAAATATCAGCCAAGACAGCTGACCTGCTTTTAATGGACGAGCCCACAAGTCATTTGGACACCTTTGCCCAAATTGCATTGGAGAAGGCCATCGAAAACTATCCGGGAGCGATCCTGATGATTTCTCATGACTACTATTCCATTATGAACGGCATGGATTATGTCTTGCTGATCGACGATAAAACCATTCGCAAAATGACTATGAAGAAATTCAGGAAGATGATCCACAAGCGTCATTTCGACAAGGATGACTTGGCTGCGGACCAAAAGAAAAAAGCCCTTGAAACAGAGATTGCCTATGCCTTGAAAAGCAAGGATTTTGAAGGCGCGCGTGCCGTGTCCCTAGAGCTGGAAGACTTGATACAAAACTAGTATAAGAAGTGTCTATAAAAAATAATCCTCCGATGGTTTAGACTGAGTCTGGCCTTGGGGGATTTTTTCTGGAGCAATAAATTTTCGCTAATTTATCAAAAAGAGGATTGCATGATTCTGAAATTATGCTATGATTAAGGCCTGATTTTGAAATGAATCAAGATAGATCGTATCTTGAAATTTTTTTGGAGGAATTATGAGCAAACTCTTGTTGATCGTTGTCATTCAGTTGATTTATGTGCCGCTACTGACATTGCGGACGATTACCATGGTAAAGAACCTGAAAATGCTTACGGCGCTTTTTGGTTTTTTAGAAGCTTTTACGTATGTTTTTGGTTTGGCCATTGTGTTGTCGGGGGAACAGAACACCCTTGAAATGGTTGTCTATGCTGTGGGCTTTGCGCTTGGGCTTTTTGTTGGTGTCTATGTAGAACAAAAAATGGCGATTGGCTATGTGACGGTTTCTGTGAATATCAATCATCCCAACCAGGCATTGGTAGACGAGTTGCGCTCTCTTGGTTACGGCGTAACGGTTTATCAGGGGCAAGGCCGGGATGGTGAGCGGTTCCGTATGGAAATTCTGACAAAAAGGCGAAGGGAAAAGGAGCTTTATAAAAGAATCGACAAGCATGAACCGCAAGCATTCTTGATCTCCTATGAACCCAAGACCTTTAAAGGCGGTTATTTACGGGAGATGATGAAGCGTCGCGTTAAGCAAAATCGCGTGAAGATCTTTAATCCGCAAGAGGGTGAACCGGTTGTGCAGCGGAGCGTTGCGGAAGTGAAACGGGAAGCTGTTGAATTCGTAAAAACCTGGAGAAACTAAAATATAAGAAACCAATCTCTGCTGAGATTGGTTTCTTTTCGTTTATTGAGATTTATTCGATTCCAGTCTTTGCTTGTTCGGCAAGGCGGGCATTGTTTTGGATGCGTTGGATAACCTCTTCCAAGAAAATGAAAAAGATGGTTCGTGACTTTTCATAAGGCTTTAGATAGCTTGGTTGCGGGTTTTTTGACAACCAAAAGATCTTGTCGCACTGGTCAAACAAGGAAGTGTTGTATTCTTCAACCACCATAGCGACGTCGCAGCCTTTATTCTTCGCATCATGATAAACTTTTTCGAAGGATTGGAAGGTACCCGTCACCGTAAGAATGATCAAGAGGGTATTCTCATCCACCATGGAAGTTACAGAGATTTCATCAGAGACGGCCATAACCAGCTTGTTTGAGCAGGTTCGCAGACGATATTCAAAATATTGCGCGCAGAGAAGGGAGGGGCCGTAGCCGAAAAAAACAATCTTGTCATGCGCGTTAATCAGTTCCAGAAATTCATCGGTTAAGTCTGTATCAAATTCATCAATGAATTTTTTGATTCGACCGAGTTCATCTGATTGTTGAGATTCTGGAACTTCACCACCGTATAGAAATTCAAGATATTGTTTAAAATTCGAGAATCCGAGCTTTTTTACAAACTTCGAAATTTTTGACACGGAGCAACCGCAGATTTCCGCTGCTTGGGTAATACGAAACTTTGGATGATCTTTTGAGTACTCCATGAGTGTTTCATAGATTTGATGTTCCAATGGATTTAAATTGTTTGAATCAATTTTAATCATAATTATTCGTCTCCAAGTTCTGACATTGTGTGCTTGTTGTTCTGATTCTAGCACTCGCTTTCATTTTTGTAAAGAAAGCACTTGGCGATAAATATTAGGAGATTGGCCGGAATTGACGAGCGAGAGTGGCCTAAACATAGGAAAGAACAAGGGCTTAAGCTTAAAAAACAGATAAAAGGAAAAGTTTTACACCAAATCATAAAACGGAAAATTTTCCACGGAAAATGATTTCAAAAATTGGAAATAGAAAAATTTCCACAAAAATCCTTGACATCGTCTTTGATCGTCCATATAATGAACCCATGATCATACACAACACAAAAGTTGTGTCAGAAAAACCGGTACGACAAGAAATGCTTAGAAGTCTATGAACTCATGATTATTTAGGAGGCAAAGCAGTGAAAAAGGATCAAATTGTTGAATCATTGATTGAAATGCTATCAGCGGAACAGGTGAACACAGACCACGAAGATCTATACGACGCTTCGGTAGACCGTTACAAGAAATATGCAAAGGCAAGAAAAGTGGTTGATACACCGCTTCCGGTTGCGATTGTTTACCCAAAAAATACGCAAGAAATAAGTGAACTGCTGCAATTTTGTAATGAGAACTTGATCAATGTGATTCCTCGCGGAGGAAAGACTGCAACAGAAGGCGGTTTGGAAAACTGGAAGGATACAACGATTGTAATTGATGCATTGCATTTGGATGAAATTATTAAAATCGATCCTTATAACAGCCAAGCGACTGTTCAAGCCGGGGTAGCTCTGCAAGATTTGGAAGATGAACTTAGAAAAATTGGCTATACAACAGGCCACTCGCCACAATCCAAACCAGTAGCCAAATTTGGTGGACTTTTGGCAACAAGAAGTATTGGTCAGTTTTCAACATTGTATGGCGGTATTGAAGACATGGTTGTTGGATTGGAATGTGTATTCCCCGACGGACATATTTCCAGAATCAAGAATGTATCCCGACGATCAGGCGGACCGGATATTCGCCATATTGCCATCGGCAACGAAGGAACGCTTTGTTACATTACAGAGGTTACAATAAAAATCTTTAAATTCTATCCAGAAAATCACAAGTTCTACGGATACTTGGTGAAAGATGTGGAAACTGGAATCAGCGTGCTTCGCGAGGTTATGGTTAACGGCTTTCGTCCATCGGTTGCAAGAACCTACTCGGAAGAAGATGCGGCGCAGCATTTCTACCATTTCTACGACAACAAATGTGTCTTGATCTTTATGGCAGAAGGCCCTGAAGGTATTGTGAAAGCAACGGGTCAGGCAATCGAGGAAGCCGTAGAGAAATTCCAAGACGGCATTGTCAAGCAGGTGGACAGCCAGTTGATTCAAGATTGGTTCGAGCATTTGAACTGGTCACAACAAGACATTGATGACGAGTATGAAGGAATGGTTGAAAAAGACGAACATGCAGGATTCACGACAGAGATTTCAGCGGATTGGGAGACGATTCCGAAGATTTACAACAACGTTATCAAGCGTGTAAGGGAAGAATTCCATCGTGCGCATGATCTGACTATGTTGGGCGGTCACTCATCGCATAGCTACTTGAACGGAACAAACATGTACTTCGTGTATAATTACGAGATCAACTGTGCACCGGAAGACGAGTTGTTGATTTATCACCATCCAATCCAGAAGATCATTGTTGAAGAAACCTTGAAGATGGGTGGTTCCATGTGTCACCATCACGGAATTGGCAAATACCGAAACGAGTGGGCGGAAGAAGAGCATGGTTCAGCCTTCTATATGTTGGAAAAATTGAAGGAAGTATTCGATCCAAACGGCATTATGAACTATGGAACTATCTTCCCGCAAGAAGAAGCCATTAAGAAATACATCTACAAAGGATAAGTCATGAAACTAATCTGTATGGTAAAAATCGTACCGGATGTAGACAAATTCAAATATGATTTTGAAACCAATACAGTTGTAAGAGAAAATGTTCGGATGATACTCAATCCGGACGATGCCTGCGGAGTTGCTTTTGCCTTAAAGGCAAAAGCAATGAAGCCAGGTACAACTGTCGAAGTTGTTACGATGGCACCCCGTTCTGCCAAGCCGATTCTAGAAGATTTGATTCGAATGGGTGCAGATCAGGTGACATTGATTTCAGATTCCTGTTTTTCGGGAAGTGATACTTACGCGACCAGTACGATTTTAGCAAAGTATTTGAAGAAAGCAGCTTACGATTGCATTCTGACAGGTAGTCATGCCATTGATGGAGATACCTCGCATGTGCCTTCCCAGATCGGTGATTTGTTGGATATCAGCCAAATGTCTAATGTGATGCAAATTGATTTATCTAAATTTGATGAATCACGAGCTGTCTTTAAAGTGGACAATGATTTGGCGGTTTCTACCTATGAGATGAAATTGCCTGGAATTCTGAGTCTGCAAAAGGAGAGCAAATATAAATTGCCATACATTAAATACGCTGATATTGCTAGAGACATGAGTAGTCAGATTAAGCTGGTTACCAACGATGACTTGAAATTTCAAAGCCATGAAGTCGGACTGAAAGGATCTCTGACAAAAGTGAATCGCACGTTTGTTAAAGAATACCAAAAGCGAGATAAAGTCATTGTGGGTACAGATGATCAGGGTATCGAAACAGTATATATGTTCTTAAAGGAAAAGGGATTTTTATAAATGAGAAAATGTTTGATATACCTGGATCAGGACAATTATAAAAATTCAATCGATCTATTGGAAGTTGCCCGATTGATTTACGGGGAAAATGATTATGAGAGTTATGGAATCAGTGTAAATCACCAGTGTTCACAGGCAAAGGGTCTTTTTGATGCCTTAATTTATGTGAATGAGGAAAAGGTTTTTCTGCATGACACCAAAATTTTAGCGGATATTATTGAGGAGTTGCATGCAGTTCATGGTTTTGATTCGATTCTTGTGCCGGCAACCTATCTAGGAAGAATGCTTGCACCAAGACTTGCCATGCGGATTGGGGTTGGACTGGTGGCGGATGTCACCGAGATTGCCCATCGGGACGGGATTCTTGAGATGGTAAGGCCCGCATTCAGCGGCAAGATTATGGCCGGGATTGTAAAACAAGGTCAAGGGCCCATCATGATGAGTGTGCGGCAGAATGTTTTTGCATATCAGGGCGAGCCGGACAAATCCACCCTGATGATTCAGTACCATCCATTGAAGCTCCGCGAGAGCGGCATGAAATTAATTGAAAGCAAGGAAAAGGTTCAGAGTTTTGATATTCGTGACAGTCAAGTGCTGATCTCTGGTGGTGGTGGCATGATTAAGGATTTTGACAAGTTGCAAGACTTGGCCCATTCCTTGGATGGACATGTGGCAGCCAGCAGAAAAATCATTGATAAAGGGATAGCGCCCAGAAGCATTCAGGTCGGTCAGTCCGGCAGAACAGTAAATCCTAAATTATATATTGCTTTGGGAATTAGCGGTGCCATTCAGCATATTGAAGGATTAAAGAATGTAGAAACGATCATTTCCGTGAACACAAATAAAAATGCGCCGATCTGCTCATTGTCTGATTTGGTAGTGGAAGGCGATGCTGCAGAGTTTGTTGAAAAGCTTACAAAGAAAATGAAGGAAAAAAATAAAAAAATCTAGGAGGCAGGAAATGAATATTACAGATTTTAACTTGGATTTCTTCTCATTAAAAGGGAAAAACGCAATTGTTACCGGAGGAAACGGTGGTTTGGGCCAAGCGTTTTCACTGGCCTTGGCAAAAGGCGGTGCTAACGTTATGGTTACCAGCCTGGCAGATGATGACGGGAGCACAAAAAAGCTGATTGAAGATGCCGGTGTTGAGTTTAAATTTGTACAATCGGACATTACAGCTGATGGTGAATGCAAGCGGGTTGTTGAAGATTGTGTTAACACATGGGGCAGCATTGATATTTTGATTAATTGTGCAGGTATCAGCATCAACGTACAAGATGTAACCAAGTATACCCGCAAAGAGTGGGACAAGATGGTGTCTGTCAACTTGACGGCTGCTTTTGAAATGATTCATGAGTCTTGCAAATACATGATCAAGCAAGAAAGCGGAAAGATCATTAATATTGCATCCCTGTATTCATTCCTTGGCGGACAGTGGTCGCCTGCATACGCTTCTACCAAACATGGAATTGTTGGATTGACCAAAGCCATGTGTGATGAGTTGGCACAATGGAATATTCAGGTCAATGCAATTGCACCTGGCTACTATGCAACACCATTGACTGCAATGACGCGAGCGGACGAAAAGCGAAACGGAGAGATCTTGGCTCATATTCCTGCCAATCGATGGGGCTACACAGCAGATCTGATGGGCGCAACAGTATTCTTGTCCAGTGCAGCTTCAGATTATGTAAATGGAACAACATTAACCGTCGATGGCGGATATTTGATGCGATAAATCCTGTATCGCAAACCAACAGGGGGAGAATCATGGAAGATAAGTATATTATTGCGTTTGACGGTGGAACGCAAAGCACCAAGGTAGCAATGTTTGATATTCACGGTACGGAGGTTTGTTCCCATACGGTCAAATTGCGTGAAATTGAATTGTCTGATAATGGACGCCGAGCTTTGCATCCAGATGATGATCTATGGGATAGCTTGAAGCTTGCCTGCCAGGAAATGTTTAAAAAGTTCCATGGCGACAAGAAGAATATTATTGGTGTGGGTTTGGGTTCCATTCGGTGCTGTCGTGCTTTGGTTAAGGAAAACGGTGACCTGGCATCACCGGTTCAGAGTTGGATGGATCTGCGTCTTTCAAGACCTTATGAGCATGAAGATGATGAAGTTAAGTATGTTACAACCACGACCGGCTATTTGACATACCGTATGACGGGTGAAACCAAAGACACACGCAGTAACTATGTGGGTCCTTGGCCAATTGATCCAATGACACTTGAATGGTTTGAAGACCAAGAAACCTTTGATTCCTATCAAACGCCCCGCGAGATGTTGTTTGATCTGGTGGATCCATCAAGCGTTTTGGGCACGGTTAATGCATTTGCCAGCGAGGCGACAGGCATTCCTGAAGGAGTTCCGGTGGTTTCAACTTCCAATGACAAAGCGGTTGAAGGTTTGGGCGCTGGTTTGATGAACGATGGCACGGTGCTAGTTTCTCTTGGCACTTATATCACATCCATGATGGTAGGTGATAAGAACGATCCGAACACGGTGAATTACTGGAGCAATCCGGGCGCGGTTAAGGATGAGTTCCTTTATGAGAGCAGCGGTATTCGCCGAGGAATGGCGACAGTGACTTGGATTAAGGACCTTTTAGGCAGTGATATTGTAGAAGAAGCGGAAAAGCGCGGCATGTCTCCAGAAGGGTATTTGAATGTACTTGGTGCAGATGTTCCAGTTGGATGTGACGGATTGTATACAGTTCTGCACTGGCTGGCAAGACCGACGCATTTGCATGAACGGGGAATGATGATTGGATTCAACGGAACCCATAAGGGGCCGCATATGTTCCGGTCTGTGCTGGAAGGTATCGCCATGACAATGAAGAATCACGCTCAAGCCATGTGTGATGAACGCGGCATTGAATTGAAGAACTTGGTTGTTAGCGGCGGGGGGTCCAACGGCGAACTCTTTATGCAAATCTTTGCAGATGTATTCGGTGTCCCTGCGCATCGGAATGTGGTAAACGGATCTGCAAGCATGGGGGCTGCGATCTGTACGGCGTTGGCCTTGGGCGTTTATGAGGACCGACAAACAGCTATCGAGCAGATGGTTCGAAGACGGGACACATTTATGCCAATCCCGGAAAATGTTGAATTATACAAAGAGATCAATGAAAAGGTATACAAGAATATTACAAGTTATACTGATGAGTTATTGAAAATCTCACATAATATTTTCAACAAGTAAGTTGAGTAAACTCTAGTGAATGCAATTGTACAATCCCTGATTAGTCCATCTGCAATTGCTTTCACTACAGTTATTCATATAAGGATTATTGAGGAGGAGAACATGAAAGAAAGTACGAAAAAATGGATCGTTGTTGCAATTCTAGCAACTGCCGCCGGAATTATTTTTGAACTCCCGTACATGCGCTATACTTTTTACGACCCACTTAGAGCGGGACTTGGTCTTTCGCACGAGCAATTTGGCGAACTGATGAGTTTTTATGGTACACTCGCATTTATTTTCTACTTGCCAGGAGGATGGTTGGCTGACCGTTTTTCTCATAAATACCTATTGGCTTTCTCTATGATTGGAACGGGTCTGGGGGGATTCTACCTTTCTACATGGCCTTCATTTGGCGGTGCCAAGCTATTATTCGCATTCTGGGGAATCACATCTATCTTTACATTCTGGGCAACGCTGTTGAAAGCAACCAGCATGCTGGGGGACAAGAGTGAACAAGGAAAGCTCTTTTCTCTAACAGAAGGTGGACGAGGCATTATTACCTCAGTGGCCGCGCTAACCGCAACTGCCATGATTGCGCGCTTGGGAGGCGATCCAGAGCAATTTGTTATGGTATTGTATCTGTACTCAACCTTGTGTGTGTTAACAGGTGTTGCTTGTCTGGTATTTGTACCACATAACAAGATCCCAGCGTCCGAGCGTGAGAGCGGCATGAATGTTATTAAAGATATGATTGAAGTGGCAAAAATGCCAATCACATGGATGTTGGCAGTCTGCATCTTCGCAATCTATACCGTATATACAACTTCCAGCTACTTTACACCATTTATGACAGAAGTATTTGGCGTATCCGCTGCTACAGCCGCATTGGTAGCAACCTTTAAGAATCACTTGTTCCGACCGATCTCAGGTATTGTGGGAACTTTCTTGACAACCAAGACAGGCTCTTCCATTCCGTCTATGAAAATCAGTGTGGTATTCCTTGCAGTTCTCATTGGAATTACCTTGGTTCTTCCGGTATCGGCAGCATTTGTATTCGCAATCAGCATTGTAATCGCTTTGATCGGCTTGATGACATTTGTATTGCGTGGCTTGTACTTTGCGCCGGTTGGCGAGGTGGGAACACCAAAACGTTTGTTGGGGGCAGCCATGGGCTTGATTTCAACCATTGCCTTTACCTCTGACATGTTCAACTTCAAGATTGTAGGAAGAATCTTGGATACCAACCCGGGAATCGGTGGATACAAAATGGTCTTTACTTACATTTTGGTTCTGCTGGGCATCTCCTTTGTGAGCCTGATCTTCCTGAAGCGTGCTTCTGACAAGGCGGCAAAGGCGAATGTAAATGTCGAGGAATCCGCAGAAGTTACGGCATAAGTTATTTTCTGAAAATTATATTCGCATACCCTAGACAGAAGATGACAGGTTGAACCTGTCATCCTTTTGTCGACTCTCCGGTTAACGATTTCCTCGTTGCTGGGGGAATTGTTGATTGAAAATACAAGGAGGTATAGAGTGTCTGACATAAAGAATAAAGCAATCAAGAGCAAATCAATGCAAAAATTACGACCTTTCGTCTTTTTTCCGGCATTTATTTTATTGATCCTGACCATTATCTTGAACTTTGTGAATCCGGAAGCATTTCTAAACATTACCACAGCGGCCAAGAATTTCATGGTCATTGACATGGGCTGGATTTTCAGTATCACTGGCATTATGTCTGTATTGGCCATGGTGCTGGTATTCTTCTCACCCATCGGTGAGATCCGACTAGGCGGTAAAGACGCCCAACCCATGCTGAAAAAGTCATCTTGGTTTGCCATTACCTTGTGTACAACCATTGCGGCGGGAATTCTTTTTTGGGGGACGGCGGAACCCATGTGGCATCTGGCCTATCCGCCTGAGTCATTGGGGATTGCGCCTATGTCGGCGGAAGCAGCGAAATTCGCCATGGAGACCATGTTCCTTCACTGGACTTTTGTGCCCTATGCGATTTATGCAGTACCAACCATTGTATTTGCCTTTGCTTATTACAATATGAAACGGTCTTTCAGTGTGGGTTCTCAAATTGCTCCTTTGATTTCTGTTGAAAAGCAAAACAAAATCAATGGCGTGATTGATGCCATCGTTCTTTTCACCGTGGCAGCGGGAATTGGTTCTTCTTTTGGAACTGCTGTTATGAACATGGGGGGCGGGCTGAACGCCTTGTTTGGCTTGGACAACACAAAAACCCTTTGGGTGATTATCACCATCATTGGTACCATTGCATTTATCATTTCATCCGGCACGGGCCTGATGAAAGGGATTCGGATTTTATCCGACATTAACGTATATTTGTACTATGTGATTATTGGCGCCTTGTTGATTTTGGGACCAACAGTCTTCTTCTTTAGCTTGGGGACCGAAGCCTTTGGCGGATTTTTGGACAACATCTTCTCAAAAGCCCTCTTTACCGGGGCGGCAGCGGGTGATACATGGGCTTCCGGATGGACCATGTTCTATTGGTCAAACTGGATGGCATGGGCACCAGTGGCAGCTGTCTTTTTGGCAAGAATTGCCTACGGATACAAGATCAAAGAAGTGGTAATGATGAACTTCATTATCCCTAGTGTGTTCAGCACCATTTGGATGACAATCTTGTCAGGTACAACCATCAACTTCCAAATGACAGGACGCGTTGATGTGCTGGCCATTATGAATGAACAGGGATCTGGGGCAGCCGCTTATGCGGTGCTTGGTGAATTGCCATTTTCTGGACTGATTATCGGTATTTATCTGATTGCGGTTATGATTTCCTTCATTACCGCCACAGACTCCACAACCAATGCCATGGCCAGTATTTGTACAACTGGCATCAGTGACGGCAGCGAAGAAGCGCCGCTAATGATTAAAATTACCTGGGGTATTATCATCGGTGCGGTATCTTTGATTTTCATCACGGCATTAGGACTTGATGGTATTAAAATGCTCTCCTATTTGGGTGGTTTCCCGGCTCTCTTCTTAGGAGTATTGAGTATTGTATCCCTGTTTGTAGTCATGCGGCAGCCTGAGAAGTTTGATGTGTTTCTAAAAGCAAAGGCCGGCAAGGAAAAAGAGCAGGATAAAATCGAGATCAGCTAGATGAAACCGCTTATTTTACTCACCAATGATGATGGGATCCAATCTCCGGGCATTCTTGCTTTGGCAGAAGCGCTGTACCCGCTAGCGGACTTACTGATTGCTGCTCCGGCAAACCAGCAGACCAATATGGGGCGTGGCTCGCTCAAGGGAAAGGATATTGGAAAAATTGAGGAAGTGAAGATTGAGGTTTCGGGTGTACATGTAACAGCCTATGCCGTTCATGGATCACCTGCGCAAGCAGTCGCACATGCCGTGCTGGAGTTGACGGAAAGGAAACCTGACTATTGTATCAGTGGGATTAATTATGGAGAAAACTTAGGCCTGGCATTTACCTGCAGCGGGACGCTCGGGGCTGTATTTGAAGCCGATACTTTTGGAATTCCATCCATTGCTTTTTCTAGAACCATTCCTTTTGAGAATCAGCGGTCTTCAAGCTTTGCCCAATTGGATTGGGAGATGGAAAAGCTCCATGTCCAAAATATTTTCTGTAATGTTTTAGCAAAGGGAATGCCAGATCGAGTCCGCATTCTCAATGTGAACTTTCCTTTGGATATGTCAGAAAATACGGAAGTGAGGGTGACTAGGCAAGCCTATATGAGTTATGGGTCTTATGTAAAACCGGAACGAAAGTCATTTGATACGGGCTGTTTTTTGGCATGGAAACTAAACGATGCCTTAAGTCGGGTGGATCAAGATACCGATATTTATGCCATGCATGTTGATCGCGTGATCTCAGTCACGCCTATGTCTTCCATGATGTCGGTAGATGTCAACCATTATCACAAATAAATAGTTTGGATGCAGGAAGGAGTGATGATTTCACTCCTTTTTTGTTTCAATAAAAGCCAGCTTTTTCAGAGATGTTTAAAAGGGTGTTTCTAAACATCTGATTCTGGGCAAGAAAAAAGTAAGAATGGGTATTATGGGTGGATTTAAGTGGATTGGAGCGATAGGATGAGCAAACGAAGCTGGATTTTTATTTTATTTGCCTATGGAATTGCGTGGGGACTGTGGGGGAGCCAAATTGCCAGCGATGCGGGTTGGCCCATTCCACTGCTACTTATCCAGTTAGGCATGGTAGCAAGCTGGGCACCACTCTTTGCACGATTGATCGTTGAATCAAATGGGAATTGGAAAAGCCGAATAGTAAGGCTTTGGATCGATCTGATCGCTGAATCGAAAAAACTGAAATGGCTTGGACTTGCGATCCTATTGGGCATGACACCGCCATTGCTTGCTCAAGCTTTAACCAACCAGCTAACAGGCCAGGTCTTTCAATGGGGCTATCCACCTCCAGCATGGGGATTTGTTTGGATTTCTATTTTGTTTGTTGGTGGTGGCTTTGAGGAATTTGGTTGGCGGGGCTGGTTGTATCCTGAGTTAAGAAAGCGTTGGAATCCATTTGTTGTTGGCATTCTTGTTGGTGTGATTCATGCCTTATGGCACCTGCCCCTTCATTTTTTGGAAGGTACGGTGCAAGCGGCAATCCCTTTATGGGAGTTTATCTTGCTGACAGCGACTAGTGGTTGGATTTATGCTTGGATTATGATGCGAAGCAAAGGCGTATATGCGGTCATTCTCTATCATACCTTTGCAAACTTCGGTGCAGCTTTGGGTACTTATTGGCAGGTACCTGAAGGACGTTGGATTGTATTCGGTTTGCAAAGTGTTTTGATTCTTGCTTTATTTGTCCATAGCAGAAAGAGGTGGCTTCAGATCTCTGATGCTTGATAGGGATGTATGCAGATTGAATTATTATTCTGTCATGGTATGAAAAGGAGGAGAAGATGTTAATCAATGATGCAAAACACATGGCTGAGGATTTGATTAAACGTTCAAAGGTTGCATTTGTAGGCTCTATTCATGATGAGGTCCCTCATATCAAAGCCATGCTGGTCGCGAAGCGAGAAGGATTGAAAAGTATTTGGTTCAGTACCAATACTTCTTCAAGGCGAGTAAAGCAGTTTCTTGAGAATCCAAATGCTTGCGTATATTTTTGTGATCAGGAAAAGTTTATCGGATTATTGATGGTCGGCAAAATTGAGGTACGTCATGATAAGGAAGCAAGAGAACTGGTATGGTCTGATGGAGATGAGAAATACTATCCTAAAGGGGTTACTGATCCGGATTACACAGTGCTTCACTTCACGACAGAACGGATTAACATCTATCATGATCTTGACAACATTGATTTTCAGATTTAAGGAAGCAAATCTGTGGAGTTAAATCATGAGAATACGTTCCGTATCATTCGGTTTTTCAACGGATAAGTTTGAAGATACAAAGCAATATTATCAAGAAAATTTTAATGCGAAGATCGTCTTTGAGGCAGAGGGCTATATGAATATCATGCTTGGCGATCTGCCAGTCATTTTAGAATTCTCATCACCGACGGTAACGGGTGTCAAAGCTTCAGATCCAGCAGGTCTTGGATTTAATATTGAAGTCGAGGACGCAGAAAAGGTTTATTATGAGTTGGTTGAAAAGGCCAAGCCTTCTTTATATAAGAGGGCTTTTAAATTTTGCACGGAGATTAACGGATGCTCATTGGGAATCATGGTCTTGCGGGTATAGATACAGTGTAAACGACTTGTGAAGAGGGGGTGATGAGATTGTTGATTATCGGAGATGTTCATGGTTGTTTGAATACCTTGAAAGCCCTATTGGAGCAAAATTGGAGTGAAGGAGAAACTTTGGTTTTTCTTGGCGATTTGATCGACCGGGGCTGTTATACACCGGAAACCGTGGAATATGTACGAAAGCTGCAAGCAGAATATGAAGACTTGATTCATGTAGTGCTAGGGAATCATGAGAATGAATTTATTGAGCATTTTGAGCAAGGGCCCAACAATAATTGGTTATGGCAATGCGGGACGAAAACGCTGCAGGATTATGAGGAAAAGGGATATGATCCGCTGAGTGATCTAGCCTGGTTTAAGACCCTGCCTTTGTATTATGAGACGGATTCAATCTTTATCAGCCATGCAGGGATTTCTGCAAGCAGTCGAGATCCTTACGATTTGAATCATCCAGAAAGTATTATATGGAATCGAAGCAAAAAGAAAGCCATTGGAAAAATGCAGATTATTGGCCATACACCCAATCCAAACGGGCCAAGTTATGATAAAGAGAGCGATACGTGGAATATCGATACCGCTGCTGTATATGGCGCTAAGCTGACAGCGATGAGACTTGATGAACGTGGTACGGTCAGGGAAATTATCAGTATTGATGTGTTCCGGGAAGATCTGTTTTGTTAAGAAAATGAGATCACGAAACCATTTGCGACTTTGCAAATGGTTTATTTTTGTATGAATCCTACTTCAATAAATTAGAATTTCAGAGAAAGTTAAATTTTATGTTTGCTAATCGAATAAAGTGGTAAAAATACCCAGAGAAGAAAGTATTCGTTTAGAATGGAGGCGGTAGTATATGAAAAATCAGCAAGCCTGGCTGTGCCCAAAGTTTTTTATGCTAGCGCTGGCGGTTTTTTTGATCACAGCAGCTTTTCCAATTGGCTTCATCGATTTTAATTGGAAGCTTATTAGTATGATTGGTTTAATTTATGTGTCCTATTATATGGTCATTGAATTTAAATCGGCGGGAGCAGTCTACGTAAGCTTTTTTTATGTAGCTGGATTGCTTGCGTTACTGATTACAAATCGATTTGCCAATTACCATACCAATGCGGTTATGGCCTTTCAGATTGCGACTTTAATATCGATTTATTATCTGCATGATTATGTCATAAAGACTGATGAAGCGAGAACGCGGCTATATGAAAGTTCTGTGATTGATGATCTCACTGGTGTCTATAACAAACGGTATTTTCGAATTAAGGCAGAGCAAGAGTTGTCGCGCGCTCGGCGGCATATGCTGCGATTTGCTATTGTAATCATTGATATCGACCGCTTTAAGTCAATTAACGACACCCATGGGCATTTGATGGGAGATCAGGTTTTACGAATAGTAGCAAGAGAAGTAGAGAAGGATATCCGAAAAGAAGATACATTTTGTAGATATGGCGGGGACGAATTTGTTATTGTTGTTAGCAACTACAATGATTTATGTAAAGATCGTATTGCCAATCGGATCAATGAATCCATTCGGCGTGCAAATCAGAATCTGTTAGACCAAGTGGAAGAACCCCTTACTGTTTCGATTGGATTTGGCGTATATCCTGAGGATGCTGAAGACTTGGATGGTTTGTTCCTATGTGCAGATCAGCAAATGTACAAAAAGAAAGGAAATGAAGCATTATCTGAAAAAAAAATATCGATATGCAAATCAGATCAGGCATATGAAATATTGTGATAGAAAAAACACTGCTGTTAAATCTCCAGCGGTGTTTTTTGTGTTAAGAGGTTGTTTCATAAGGATTCAAATTTTAGTGTAGCAGAAAGACTTTTAATGAGAACGTTTCGGCAACTTGTAATTTATTCAGTTTTATGCGGATAAGCATACTAGAGTATGCTAGAATAAATACGTTGGAGTAAATGCATAGATTTTAGTGAACTGTATAAATATAAAAGGGAGTTGATTGCTATGAAGGAGACGGAGAAAAAGCTGAAAGTCGCCGTTGCCCAGGTTGCGCCAGTGATCCTGGATATGGAGAAAACGATTGAGAAAGCCATTGGCATTATTAAAGAAGCAGGCAAGGAAAATGTAGATCTGGTCGTATTTCCAGAATCCTATATTCCCGCGTACCCTAGAGGATTTTCCTATGGCTTTGTTGTGGGGAGCCGAACTATGGAAGGCCGAGAAGACTGGAAACGGTACTACGACAATTCGATTATGATTCCCAGCATGGAAACGGAGCTTTTGGGTGCAGCAGCCAAGGAGGCCGGTGTATATCTTTCCATGGGCGTGACCGAGAGGGATTCGGTAACTTGTTCTTTGTATTGCACCAATATTTTCTTCGGTCCCGACGGCTCTTTGCTTGGCAAGCATAGAAAACTGAAGCCAACAGGAACTGAGCGATGCATTTGGGGGGAAGGGGATGCCAGTACCTTAACGACCTTGGATACACCTTACGGAGTCATGGGTTCTCTAATCTGCTGGGAGAACTATATGCCATTGGCACGGACAGCCATGTATGCTAAGGGCGTATCGATTTATATCGCGCCAACGGCGGATTCACGGGAAGAATGGCAATCGACTATGAAACATATTTCATTGGAGGGCCGATGCTTTGTTATAGGATGCAATCAGTTTGTGACCAAGGACATGTATCCGACAGATCTGAATTACTATAGTGAATTGGAATCCCAGCCGGAGAACATGTGCCCAGGCGGCAGTTGCATTGTCGATCCATTCGGCAAATATGTGGTTGAGCCTGTATGGAACAGGGAAGATGTTGTGATTGCGGAGCTGGACCTTGACAAGGTGGTCTTAAGCCGGATAGATTTTGATCCATGTGGTCACTACAGCCGTCCGGATGTATTTGAGTTGATTGTTCATGAAAAGTAGATGAGATAAGAAAAGTGCCTCGGCTGAGGCGCTTTTTTGGCATTGTGGCATATTTTGATTGGGAATCCATTTATTGATCGGAAGAATATTCACAAGAGTGTAAAGAACTTTTTGACAGGGTCTGTTGATTTGTGCAAAAAAACCGTGTTTTATGTAAATACAATTTCATGGAATCTCGATATAATCGATTGTGAAATTAACAACAATCTTTAGGGGGAAGTCATGAAACGAGTATTATCTGCATTATTGATTGTCATGATGATTATGACATTGGCAGGCTGCTCACAGGCGGAAACGACTGTGGAAGAGCCGGCTGCAACAGGAATTCAAGACGGTGTTTTCACTGGTGTTGCCGAAGGCAAGAACGGTGAAATGGAAGTGGAAGTAACCATCGCAAACGGTGTGATTACTGATGCAAAAGTTTTGAAGTCAGAAGACACGGAAGGAATTTCAGACGCGGCAATTGAGCAAGTGATTGCAGCAGTATTGGAAAACAACTCCACTAACGTTGAAGCGGTGTCCGGTGCCAGCCTGACAAGCTACGGCTTGCTAGAAGCAATCCGAGATGCCTTGACAAAAGCGGGAGCAACGGAAGCGGACTTCACATCAGAAGACGTGATTGATTTGGCTAAAGCTTCAGAAGAAGCGGATCAATCATATGATGTTGTTGTGATCGGTGCTGGCGGCGCAGGTCTGGCAGCAGCGGTTGAAGCTTCAGCAGCTGGAGCCAATGTGGTTGTTTTGGAAAAAATGCCGTTCATCGGTGGAAACACAATGGTATCCGGCGGTGGATTGAACGTACCGGGAAGCTGGGCACAAGAAGCTGTTGGTGTAGAAGACAGCATTGAATTGTACTTTGAAGACACAATGAAGGGCGGCGACAATCTAGCGAATCCTTCACTAGTTCACATTCTTGCTGACAATGCCTTGGAAGCAGCCTTGTGGTTGAAAGAGGACATGGGTGTTGGCTTTATGGAAGATCGTCTGCAACAATTTGGCGGACATTCTGTAGCGCGTGCGATTATTGCAACAGGCAACCATGGTACAGATTTGATCGAAAAGCTGGCAGCACGTGCAGAAGAAAACGGTGTTGTCATCAAAACAGAAGTGAAGGCCAACGAGTTGATCCTTGAAGATGGAAAAGTTGTTGGTGTGATGGCTCAAGCGGCAAACGGCGATGCAATCACATTCCATGCAGCAAAAGGCCTTGTCATGGCAACAGGTGGATTCGGTGCCAACATGGAAATGCGTATGCAGTATAACCCAGAGTTGGATGAGCGTTACTTGACAACAGACCAACCAGGCACAACTGGCGACGGCATTATCATGGCGGAAGCAGTCAATGCGGAATTGGTTGGCATGGAGCATATCCAAACCTACCCACTGTGTAATCCAAATACAGGAATCATTAGCTACGTAGCCAATGCTCGTTTTGACGGAGCAATTCTGGTTAACGCAGAAGGAGAGCGATTTGTTAATGAAATGGATCGTCGAGATGTGGTTTCACGCGGAATTTTGGCACAAACGTCTGCAAGCGCATATTTGCTATGGGGACAAGAAATCGAATCCAAAGGCCATATGACAGAAGTACATGCACAAGAATTTGCTACATTGGAAAGCCAAGGCTTGATTGTGAAAGCGGATACGCTAGAAGAAGCCGCACAAGTTATGGGTGTGAATGTAGAAACCTTGACGGCGACTGTAGCAGAGTATAACCAGTTTGTTGCTGGGGAGACTGAGTTGGAAATTGTGAAGAAGGGTGCTCTTCGTCCAATCGCTGAAGGTCCTTTCTATTTGCAACGTGCCGTACCTTCCGTTCATCATACCATGGGTGGATTGATGATCAATGAAATGGCACAAGTGATTGATCAAGACGGTCAAGTTGTTGAAGGATTGTACGCAGCTGGCGAAGTAACTGGCGGCATCCACGGAAGCAACCGTTTGGGTGGTAATGCCGTTACAGATGTGATTGTATTCGGTCGTATTGCAGGACAAAACGTAGTTAAATAAGTTGGCAAACTGAATGGTTTAAATGGACAAAAGACAAGAGGCGGGCTTAGAGCCCGCTTCTTTACTTTTATGGGAGATTTCTATACAATGGGAAAGGTTTTGAAAGGAGGCGCCATGATTTCCATTCGTACAAGAATGATCACGGCATTTTTAGGGCTCTTGTTGCCCATTGTACTGATCTTTTTATTCTTTACCCAATCACAATTACAAGAGAGTTTGGTACCGGAAACCTATGAGATGCATCGGTCCGTTTTACAGGCACGCGCGGAGAGTGTAGATGCATGGATTCATGAACGGATTGCTGAGCTTCAGGTTTTGGCTATGAATGAAACCTTTCTGGAAGGCAATGAAGCCAAAATGGCTGCAACCCTGACGCGGTATGCCGATCATCTATCTGATCGTTATGAGTCTTTGGGCATTGTTGATTTGGATGGAATCAATAAGATCAGCAATGGCTTAACCATTGATATTTCGACGCGCCCGTATTTTCAAAAACGATTGAATGAGCCAGAGTTGAGTGCGGTGATTTCCAATCCTATATGGTCTCTGGACCGTCAAAATCCCATTGTAGTCATCTTGGTACCCGTGGAAGAGGCGGGGCAAATAAGTCGCTATCTGTCAGCTGCAGTAGATATCTCATCCCTGACGGAACTGGTGTCTAAAACACAGAATCCTGAAGGCAGCTGGGCTTTGCTGAATCAAGAGGGGATTGTATTTGCGCATAACCTGGAAGCGCACCCTGTTTTCTTTTCGGCAGATGAGTTGCGTTCAGACCGGGAATTTGAAGCGGAAATTCAACGATGGACTCAGTCGGATCAAAACTTTTATTCAGCATCGCTGGAGGACTATGTCGTCGATTTCTTGCCGATTCGAGGTGCGTCTCAATGGACCATCGTTTCCTATTACGACAAAACACGAATTCTGTCCGGCATCACAGATTTCCAAAGTGAAATGTTCATTATTGGAATTGCCATTTTATTTCTTGGCATTTTAATGATTTCTCCCTTGGCGGATTCATTGAGTCGCCCCTTAATTGCCTTTGAGGCAGCGACAAAAGAAGTGAAAGTGGGGAAATTTGATGTAGAAATCCCACCGTCTAATGTTCAGGAAATCAACTCCCTTGGCCAAAGCTTTCGACAATTGCTTGGTAGAATTGAGTCCTTGATTGGTGAGGTTGAAGACAAGGAAAGACGCAAGCGGAAAGCAGAATTACAAGCGCTTCAAATGCAGATCACACCGCATTTTCTATATAATACGCTAGATACCTTGTACTATATGAGTGTTGAAGCTGGAGCCAAGGAATTGAGCCAAGGCATTCGAGCCCTCACAACCCTCTTTCGCAATGGGTTGAATCGGGGGAAGGAATGGACCACTTTGGCACGTGAAATCGATCACGTGAAGAGTTATCTATGGATTCAAGCCCTGCGGTATGAAGAGAAAATCCAATATCATATCGAAGTGGAAGCAGGGGTGGAAAACTGCAAGCTACCCAAATTGATTTTGCAGCCCATTGTAGAGAATGCCATCTATCATGGGATTAAGGAAAAAGATGGACCTGGAAGTATCCAAATTCGAATTCAAACGGACCAAGACCGGATTCGATGTGAAATTCAGGACACAGGCATTGGGATGACAAAGGAGCAATTGGGCATCCTACGGGCCATGATTGATACCGGCGTACATCTTGGAGGCGGTGTTGGCTTTTATAATGTGATTGAACGCTTGCGACTCGTTTATGGTGATGCCTTCCAAGCACATGTAGACAGTGAACCCGAGTTAGGAACCAAAGTGATCCTTTGGATCAATAAGGAGAGTATAGAGAATGATTCGAATCTTTTTAGCGGATGATGAACCGAAAATCCTGAGGGGGCTTGGCCGGCAGATTGAGGATTTGGGATTGGAAGCCCAGATTGTAGGAACTGCTCAAAATGGGGAAGAAGCCTTGGAAGCGTTGAAGCGGGTACGTCCCGATCTTGCTTTTGTGGATATCAATATGCCTAAACGCAATGGTTTGGAGTTGATTCAGGACATTCGCGCATTGAATCTTCCCATGGATGTGGTTATTATATCGGGTTATGATGAATTTGAATATGCACAGAAAGCCGTTCGGCTGGGGGTGTCTGATTATCTGCTAAAGCCTGTTGAGGAAGAAGCTTTGCGGCGTGTGATTCAAAGTTGCAAAGTAAAGCGAGGAGAAAGACGGTCCTTGTATTCACCCTTTGTGACTCGTGTGATGGCGTATTTGGAAGACAATTATGGGCAAGAAGACTTGGATTTAACTGCCATGGCGAAAGCCTTTGATTTGAGTCCCAACTATTTGAGCAATTTGCTTCGCAAAGAAACAGGAGGCGGATTTGTAGAAGTGTTGAATGGGATCCGCATTCAGCATGCCAAAGAAATGCTGAAATCCAGTCGAGAGGTGAAAATCTACGAGGTGGCGGAAAGCTGCGGATATAAAAGTCAACATTATTTCAGTCGAATCTTTAAAAAAGTAACGGGGATTTCTCCTAAATCTTTCCAAATGGATGCAGAATAGAAGACTTCTTTGGGTATGAATAACCCAAGGAGGGGTGTTTATGAAGAGGAGAGGCAAGCAAGAGTTGCATTTATTAATCAGTATTGCATGTTTCTTTTTGGCGGGTTCATATTTAACACATGATGCCTTGATTCGAGGCTGGCTGGCGCTCCTTGCCGGCAGCGGATTTTTCATTTTAACCATTATGGAGATAAAAAGACAAAGATCCAGGAAATGATCCTGGATCTTTTTTTATGCTCTGTTGGCTCGTTTTCTTTCGTCGAGCGTCAAATGTTTCTTTCTTAAGCGGAAGATTTTTGGTGTAATTTCGATCAATTCATCATCTCCCAAATATTCCATAACACCTTCCAAAGACAATTTGGTTGGTGGCGTCATAATTTGTTTTTCATCAGCAGATACCGAACGGATCGAGGTTAATTGCTTTTTCTTGCAAACATTGACTTCAATATTCTCCGGACGATTGGATTGTCCAACTACCATGCCCTCATATACGTCTTCGCCGGGACCGACAAACAAAATGCCGCGGTCTTGCAGTTTGAACAAGGCGTAGGTTACAGACTTGCCTGGTTCTGTTGCAACCAGGGAACCCGTTTCACGGTGAGGGATCTCACCTTTATGCGGCTGGTAGCCATCGAATAGGGAGTGCATAATGCCAGTACCCTTTGTATCAGTCATAAACTGTGAACGGTAACCGATCAATCCACGGGCAGGAATGCTGAATTCCATTCGTGTATAGCCACCGGATGCAGGCAGCATATTCATCAACTCGCCTTTTCTTTTGCCCAAACGTTCAATAACAGAACCTGCGTACTCTTCTGGTACATCGATGGTGACCATTTCCATAGGTTCATGCTTCTTGCCGTCGATTTCTTTGATCAACACCTGCGGTTTGGCAACCATAAATTCATAGCCTTCCCGGCGCATGGTTTCAATCAAAATGGACAAGTGAAGCTCACCGCGGCCGAAAACCTTGAATGCATCGGTGGATTCTGTCTCTTCTACGCGCAAGGAAACGTCTGTATTGAGTTGACGGTCCAATCGGTCTCGCAGTTGGCGTGATGTGACATAGTCGCCGTCACGACCCGCAAAAGGACCATTATTAACGGAGAAGACCATGGATAGGGTCGGCTCCGAGATTTTTACAAAGTCAAGCGGTGTTGGATCAGAAGGATCACAAACCGTATCGCCAATCTGAAGATTCTCGATACCGGCCAAGGCGATGATGTCGCCTGCAGAAGCCGTATCCACAGCAACCCGCTTCAAGCCTTCAAAGGCGAAGAGCTTGGTGATACGGACCTTCTTGGATTGGTCATTGTCTTGGTTAACGATGATAGTTTCATCGCCTACATTCAAGGTACCGCGTTCGATTTTACCAATGCCGATTCTTCCTACATATGGATTGTAGTCAATCGTAGAAATCAGTACCTGAACGGGTTCTTTCTCTTCTGATACGGGTGCCGGAATGGATTCCAGTACCGTGTCAAAAAGGCAACGCAGGTCTTTTTGCTCACCGTCCGGCTCTAAACTGCCTGTTCCATTCTTGGCAGAAGTATATACAATTGGAAATTCGATTTGCTCGTCATTGGCATCCAAGGTAATAAACAGATCGTAAACTTCATCAATAACGGCTTCCGGTCTTGCGTCAGGTCGGTCAATCTTGTTGACGCAAACAATGACAGGAAGGTTCAATGCAAGGGCGTTTCGCAAAACGAATCGTGTTTGTGGCATGGGCCCTTCAAAAGCGTCAACCAAAAGGATTACGCCGTCAACCATTTTCAAAACACGTTCAACCTCGCCACCGAAATCCGCGTGACCGGGAGTGTCGACAATATTAATTTTTACATCGTTATATAAAACCGCTGTATTCTTCGAAAGAATCGTGATACCTCGCTCGCGTTCCAAGGCGTTTGAATCCATTACACGTTCTGCAACTGATTCATTGACGCGGAAAGCTCCGCTTTGCTTCAGCAGTTCGTCTACCAGGGTTGTTTTGCCATGGTCGACATGGGCGATAATCGCGATATTTCGGATCTTTTCGTTTTGATTCATGAATTTCCTCCAATTCTTTAACACAGAGTTCAATTATACCTTGTAAGCCCTGCAAGAGCAAGGTATTTCAAGCTTTGACAAGAAAAATTCACTGAATTGTGTGAAAAAATCGATTTCCGGGTAGAGTATGAAATGAATAAGAAAAAAATGGAGGTGTTTTTATGACGTATAAGTTGGTTATTATCAAAAATGAAAATCGTGAGGAATCAGCAACACGGATGCAGCAATTGCTGACGGATTTTGGATGTTACATTAAGGTTCGCTTGGGACTGCATGATGTGCCGGCGGATGTTTGTTCACCTTCCGGATTAATTGTTTTGGAAGTTGTTGCAGAAAATGCACAAATTGAAGAACTGGTAGAACAATTGAACTCTCTAGCGGATATTACTGCGCAGATGGTGGTGATTTAAGAATGAGAGGAAGACGGCTTATAGCAGGATTTGAGATCGGTGTAGGCGCCATGATGATCCTTATGTGGGCCTTCTTCTTTTTTGCCGGTCAAATTCCTGAGCTAGATACCAAACCGATTGAGATTTTACTGCATCTGGCTGCCGAAGGAACGACGGCACTTATTTTGCTTTTTAGCGGTTGGGCTTTGTGGACAAAGAAAAACCACGGAATTCGAATGAGCCTTTTTGGCTTGGGCATGTTAGCCTATACCCTTATTGTGAGTCCCGGTTATTATTTGACCCAGGGCGTGTTGGCCGGAGGGATCATGTTTTTTGTTCTCTTGGCAGTTACCTGTTTATGCGCCATTTTTTTGATAAAAGCAAAAACGCTGGAGCAATAAGGCTCCAGCGTTCTACTTGTATGCTTTTAGGGCTTTTGCGAATTGGTCTGGGCAAGAAGTGAATTTGCCGCCGCATCGAATGCCTTCAAGTTTTTCAATTACATCATCAACGGGTTTGTCTTTGACCAGTTCAGAAATCCCAATCAGATTGCCAGGACATCCCCCAATAAAATTTACCGATTTTACAATTCCATCTTGCACGTCGAATTGGATGGCGCGTGCGCATACGCCTTGTGTTGCTACTGTAGTCATTACTGCTTCCTCCTTTAAAACCTTTTATTAGAATACTTCAAAATCGCAATTTGCGCAAGAAAATTCACCATAAGTTTGGTATAATATACCAAGAAGGAGTGGGACGTTTAATGAAAAAGCATATACGCGGAATGATATTTGACTTTGGGGGCGTCTTGGGACTTCCTCAGAAGTGTGAAGCGAGAAGAGCCATGATGGAAGCGACGGGAGTCGATGAAGAAGCCTTCTTTGAAAGTTATTTTGATGTACGCACAGAATACGACCGCGGAACCATTAGTCGCAGAGAGTATTGGGAACAAGTTTTGGAGCGATTGAATTTGGAATTGTCCAAAGAAGTGTTCGAGACTTTAGTTATGGTGGATGAAGAGAGCTGGGTTTCAGAAAATCCGAATATGACGGCTTTTATTCAAGCGAATCGAGATCGTATGGAGAAAATTGCAATTCTCTCCAATATGCCAAAGGAATTTGTTCCATCTATCTTGAGGTATTTTTCTTGGATTCAAGACTTTGATCAACTATATTGGTCCTGTGATGTTCATCTGGTGAAACCGGAAAGGGAATTCTATGAAATGGCAGCCGAAGGATTAAATCTTGAGCCGGAAGCTTGTCTTTTCATCGATGATTCAATTATCAATGTTGAGGGTGCACGGGCGATTGGCATGGAAGCCATACATTATACAGATTTTGCTTCCTTCCTTGAGGAATTTGAAGACAAGTACCGATTGGAGTAAAAAATGAAAAAAGTTTTGGTTTTTGATCATGAAATTGAAGCGGAATTGATGGCCGAAATTCTGGAACAGGAAGGGATTGATTATCATATTCAGTCCTACCATCAGGCTGGATTAAACGGGATCTTTCAATTGGAGTACGGTTGGGGACATCTTGAAGTTGAGGATGAACACAAGGAAAAGGTTCTGGCATTATATGAGGAATTGAAGAAAGGAATTACAGATGGCGGGGATACTGACGAATAGAGATTACCTGGTGCATTCCTATGAAGTGGATGCATGGAATCGGGTTTTGCCGCAAGCCATTTTGCTCTATATGCAGGACTTGGCAACATTGCAAAGCGAGGAATGCGGGGTAGGTATTGATCGGTTGCGGGCAAACTGTTTTGGCTGGATGCTCTATCAAATGGAATACACCTTGGAGAAAGACTTTTTTGGTTATGAAACCATTGATTTGTCAACGGTGGCAACCGCATTTGATCCCTTATATGCATATCGAAAATTTTGGTTGCGGGATGGGGACGGCCAGGTTGTTGGCGAAGCCAAGTCAAAATGGGTTTTGTTTGATTTTGAAAAGCGTAAGATTGCAAAGAAGCCGGATTGGCTTTCTGAGGCATATGGATTAAGCGGAGAAGAGAAAGACAAGCTGAAATTTGAGAAAATTCCACTTCGGTTTGAAGCGGTCAAATCTCATGAGGTAAAGGTTGGTTATGCTGATATTGACATTAATCGCCATACGAACAATACAAGGTATTTGATTTGGGCGATTGAAGGCATGCCGCTTGAGTGGATTAAGCAATACCGGGTAAAGCGTACGAATATCATATTCAAGAGCGAAACTCGGCTTGGGGAATGTTTGCAGATTGAAATGGACCACCGGGGAGAACGGTCCATTCACCGAATTCGAAAGGGCGATGGTCAATTGGCTGCCGTCTTGGAAATCGATTGGGAGTCTGTGGAGAAGGAATAGGGGAGATAAGCGAAGCGGGAACATAAGGAGGAAAAGATATGGACACGCTAGTTTGTTACTATTCAAGAAACGGTCATTCAAAGGCATATGCGCGTAAATTGGCTGAGGAACTTCATGCGGATCTCCGTGAAATTACGGAGTTTAAGAAACGGATGGAAGGTCCATTAGGCTTTATTAAGGCAGGGTATGACAGCAAGAAGGAAAAGATCGGCAACATCCATCTTTGTGGATTGACCCTGCTGGATCATTTCAAGAAGATTGTTGTGATCTCTCCGGTATGGGCAGGCAATGTTCCACCGGCAGTTCGCGGATTTGCACACGATTACAAGATTCGAAATGCGGAAGTTTTTTTATTGATTAACCATAAGGGAAGCGATCCAGAGGTGTTTTTGCCTAAGTTTAAGGAAGTGCTTCCAAAAGCGGAGAAGATTACAGTGATTGCCCGAGATCGGGATTCAGCTGAGACAGCAGAGCGAAAATTGCAAACTGTACTGGAACAGGTACAAGATGCTTAAAGGACCCAGAGGGTCCTTTTTAATTTGCCTTTAGGGTGACGACCACCAATTCAGGTTGATTGAAGATGCGCAAGGGAATGATGCTGTTTCCTAGTCCGCGACTAACGACCATTGTTGTCTCATTGAGGGTGTGCATGCCAGCTGTGTATTCGGGGAAGAGGCCTTGATCTGGAGCAATCAGGCCACCCAGAAAGGGCAAGCGAAATTGACCGCCATGGGCATGACCGCTAAATACCAGGTCTACCGGATATTGTGAATAAAGTGGGAATGGGTTTGGACGGTGAGCCATAAGGATAGTGAATGAATCATCCTCGAGTGCTAGCGCATCAAGATGTTTCTTGCTATAGGTTTCAATATCCCCTTGATGGCGTGTAGCAGGATCCATGAGACCGATCAATTGCAGACAATCTTCATCCTTGCAAATCGTTACACTTGCGTTATCGAGGCAGTGCCAACCGCCTGCGTCTAGAATCGCTTGAACTTGGTCGTATTTGCCGCTCCATACTTCATGATTCCCTGAAACATAATAGGTAGGAGTAAGTGGGAAGCTTTCCACCAATTCTTCAACTGGGGATAAATTGAACCTTCGCCTGTCAATGGTATCACCCGTTACTAGGATTAAATCGGCATTGGCAGATTCAATTGCATTCAATAATCGGGACTGATTCTGGCCAAAGCGATGATTGTGGAGGTCGCTGATCTGAAGAATACGATAGCCATCAAAGGATGTTGGAATCTCCGATGATGTTAGGGTGAGTTCTGTTGTCTGCAGCCATTCATTTTGTGACCAGATAAAGGCGACAAGAAGGATAAGCAGTATAATAATTTTTGTCAGTTTTTTCTTCATGGTGGTTCCTCCTAGTTTTATTGAACCACAAAGAAAAGAGAGAATGCATGAACTTTCTCTTAACTTTCTTCTCTTACTTATTTTCAATTTGCGATCTTGTATATAAAAAGAATGCAGACTCGCAAGAGTCTGCATTTGTTTTATTCTTTGTCTAAAGCGATGGCGGTTTCCAGAGCGATCTCCATCATGGCAGTTAAAGCATTTTGTCGCTTGTCTGAATCGATAGAAGTGTTGTCTACCAGATTGTTGGAAACGGTCAAAATGGTTGCAGCTTTTTTATTTAAGATCTCTGCATTGTGGAAGAGGGCAAAGCTTTCATCCTCAACGCAAACACAGCCATATTTTTCAAACTTGACGCTGAAATGCTCAGCCGTGTCTTCCGTATAGAAGGTATCGTGGGTATGAATGGGAGCAATCACTGGATCGTGTCCCAATTCATGTGCCTTATTAATCATTAGCTGATTCAAGGACGTGGATGGATAGGTGAAGTCCCTATCTTTACCGCATTGTGCCAGGGCATAGGTTGATTCTGAATAAGAACTGTCTGCAATGACCAAATCATAGACTTTTAGGTTGGGATCATAGGCCCCGGTGCTTCCAATTCGAATAATGTTTTCAACATCAAAGAACTTATAAAGCTCGTAAGAGTAAATTCCGATGGAGCACATGCCCATGCCGGAACCCATCACGGATACGCGGTGTCCCTTGTAGGTGCCTGTATAGCCCAGCATGTTGCGGACATCGTTGAATTGTACTACATCTGTGAGATAGTGGTCTGCTACGAATTTGGCACGGAGGGGATCTCCGGGCATTAAAACGGTTTTTGCTACATCGCCTTTTTCAGCGCCAATGTGTACGGTTGCCATAAAATTAATCTCCTTTTTGATTTTAGTATACGTCAAATAATAAAACTAAAGGAGGACCTGTGTCCGCTCAATTGCATCAAGATTCAATTGGACGCCTTTTCCTGTTCGCTTCAATAAGCGTTCTTCTTCACATTGTACAAGCAGGCGACGCAAATGGCGCACAGAGATACTTAAGGCATCGGCGACCTCTTGATTCCTATAACCTACAAAACCTTTCTTGTCAGCTAGTTTGACCAAATAAACAAGCAAGCGGGTCTTTGCAGGATACAAAAGAGTGCGGGCATATTTTCTTGAGGATTCCAGCTTGCGGTTGCTAAAGTGCTTGCAAAGCAGTTGATGAAAAGCCAAGTTGTCTGATAGATAACTTTTGACTACGGAGATTGGGATGGCGATGAGCTGTGATTCAAGCGCCGCAACCACCGTTTGACAATAATCAACTTCTGAGAAGTATTCCATAGCACCGATGGAAGCCAAGGGCTTAATGCGTGTGATGGTGATGGTTGTTCCGTCTTCATTGCCAGAAGAAATATCCAATTCCCCGTTTACTAGAAAATACAAAAATTGAACCGGGGTGTTTTGCAGGCAAACCAATTCATCTCTCACAAAGGAGTGAATTTCTATGTTGTCCCGGATCTCAGGCAAGAGTACGGTTTCCAAATCAAATTGCTGAATGAAGAAATTCAACTTTTGTCGATCATGCATTTTTTTCATAAGGACCTCTTTTCTGCATGACTTGCACGCATTTTATTGTGCCAGCAATTGAAAAAGAGCAGCAGGTGAATCGACAATGGCATATGGAGATTCTGCTTGCAATTCTTCCATGCTCCCGTATCCATAGCTGACTCCGATTGCGGGCAAGCTGTGAGCAGCAGCGCCAATCAGGTCATGTTTTCGGTCGCCAACCATGACAGTTGATTGAGAATCGAATCCGTAGTTTTCTTGAATATAAGCAATGACATCAGCTTTTAATGATCGGCTTTGATCAAAGGTGCTGCCGGCAACAAAATCGAAGTAGTGATCCAGCTTAAAGTGTTTTAATATCCGATTGGCAAATTCCGTTGGCTTCGAAGTAGCAACAATCAGAGTATGTCCCTGGTCTTTCAGTTTTTTTAGCATTTCGGGAATGCCTTCATAAACCTCGTTTTCGAATATCCCTTTGTCTCGAAAATACTCACGAAATACTTCGATTGCTTCATTGGCTTTTTCTTCATCAAATCCATAAAATTCCTGAAAAGAATCCGCCAAGGGGGGACCAATAAAGGGCTCAAGTTCATCTAGATTATCTGCAGCAATGCCATAGTGTCGCAGGGCATACTGAACAGCACGGGTGATGCCAAGTTTGGGATCGGTCAAGGTACCGTCCAGGTCAAATAGTATAGTTGTATATTTCATCGCTTACCTCATTCTCTCGTCATTATTCCTCTTTAGGGGTAGTATATCGAGTATGGTTTACTGAAGTCAAGTAATATCAATGCTTTCAGCGATTTTTTAATTGAAAAATTTCGGTTTTGCCAACGGTTTGCCAACGGAAAAATGAGCCGTTGGCAAATACTGAGGACTCAAACGAGTGAAAAAGGTTTTATCTTGAACAAGTTTATTCACGATTCTTGTTAGTGTCTTAATTGCTAATTACATACCATTGAATTTTTTACACTATGTCATATAAGAATAGTGTTCTTCATCAGGAAACAAATCAGAATTCTGATCAAGAATATCATAAAATAAATTCCCAAAAATCTCTTTTATCGAGTTTTCTATTCCGAAATATTCTTTTGCAAGCTGGTAATCACAACAAATTGTACTATCAGAAAAATCAACTTTAGCACTATTCGCTAGATTTGCTAGTTCAAATATTCTTTCAAATGTCAATTCAAAATCTATATTATGCGCAATTTTATTTCTTGTTTTGTTAATTTCTAATAGCAATATTTCCATATGATCAGATAATCTACCAACTGACTTCAACAATTTAACTTTTTTATAGAATGTATTTCCAATATTATTTAACCAAGAAATATTATTATGATTTGAAGGGGAATTTGGTTCTAGAGAAGGATCAAATGGGGAATGAAACCCGTTATGAGTATCAATATGATGGAATGTTGACAAAAATTAAATATCCTGATGGCACTTTTGTTCAATATGGTTATGATACAAAGGGCAACAGAACCTATGAAGAAAATGAAAATGCGCATATTACTAGGTACTGGTATAACGGTTTCAATCAATTAAAAAAGATTGAAGACGCTTTAGGTCGATCAACGATTTATACCTATGATCCAAACGGAAATCAAACCAGTATAACTGACCGCAGGGGTGCAACAACACTATTTACTTATGATGCACTTAATCGCCGAATACTAAAGGAAGTGCCGATTGAAAGCGATGGATCGGTTATTGAGTATGGTACAATGGGATATCAGTACGATAGTATGGGGAACTTGATTCAAGAAACGGCATCAGGAACCCTTAATCCGACAGATTGTCGTGTAAGCAATTACACTTATTATGATAATGGTCTACTTGACTCTGTTATAACTAATGCTGGTAAATCACAAACCTATTATTATGATGCTAATGGCAATACGGTCAAACTGGAAGAAGCTGTTGTAAATGGAGAGATTCAAGTCACACGATTGGTGTATGATATTAACAATCGTATGACACAAACTATTCGGCTTGTAGATGATGATTTGATCGATAATAGTGAGAGTTTGCCAAACATTGCAAACTTGAGAGATGCTGAGTATGCAGGCAAGGTCATGCTGGTCAGTGGATACCAATATGACATGATGGGTAAATTGACAAAAGAAATAGATCCGAGAGCTTATGGATATTTGGACTCTGATACAGCCAACAGGGATCGATACACTACAACATACACTTATGACTCGCTAGGCCGATTGGAGAAAACCATTTCTCTCTTTGATGGACAGCAAATTTACATGCAAAATTTCTATGATGCTAAGGGTAATCTAATAGCGCAGCGAGATCAAAAAGCGGGTACTGTTCGCTACACATATGACTTGCGAGGCCGGATGTTAACGATGACAGATCAGCTATTGAACGTAACAACGTATCAGTATGATTCTGTGGGTAATCGGGTGTCGGCTACAGATATGCGAGACAATACTTATGAATACGAGTATGATCCGCTGAACCGACTGGTCATGATTACTGATCCTGATAATTATGTACAGCAGAAAAATATTTATGATGAAGAAGGGAATGTCATTAAATCTATTGATGCTAGGGGTTACTGGACTGCTACTAGTGATGAAGCAAGATATGGAACCCATTATGAGTATAATTTGGCAGGACTATTGGTGAAGGAAATTGATCCGGAGGTATTTGATCTGGGTGATGCGACAAAGTTCACCGCGCAGTATCAGTATAATCAATATGGCGAATTGATTGCAGAAACAAATGGTGAGGGTGAAACCACTGGATATCAATACAATCATGCTGGCGATCTTGTGGGTGTGACAGATGCTTTGAACATTCAAACGACTTATGCATATGATCTGGTTGGAAATATGGTTACTATGATCGATGGTCGGCAGAAGCAAACAGTTTACGAATATGGTAATTTTGGCATCTTGTCAAATGATACAAATTCTGAAGGATTGCAGCGAAGCTATACATATGATTTGGCATTAAACCCTGTTTCAAAGATCGATCGAAATGGAAATTACCTGACTTATGCATTTGATCCAAGGAATTTAATGACATCAAAAGCTGTAGAAGAAACCTGTGATTTGGTGACTTGGCAGTATGATGAGCTGGGCAATCGAATTGCTATGATAGATGAGAGTGGATCATATACATATGCTTATGATTCCCTTAGTCGGCTTCTTAACATCCAAGAATCAGGTCAGCAGCAGATCGCATATACCTATGATGAAGTTGGTAATATTTTAAGTGTGACTGATGTGAATGGACTTGCAACAACCTATACGTATGATGACCTCGATAGAATTCATAAAGTTAAGTATAATCTCGATTCGTTTTGGTATAGGTATGATAAAAATGGTAATCAGACAGCGTTATATTATAGTGGCCCTGGAGATATATGGGAGAATGAATATGACAAAAATAATAGAATAGTAAGTGTTACTCACTGTGCTGGTGACCCATCATGGTATGAGTATACTTATGACTTGGCGGGTCGAGTAATCACTGAATCGAAAGTCTCTGGGGAAACGAGTTATACATATGATGATGTGGGAAGAATCATAGGCGTCCATGATCAAAAGAAGAATATCGCATATCAATACGATGCTGCAGGCAATAGAAGCATGATGACGGAAACCTACTTTCGTTCACAAGAGACTGGCCACGTTAATGAAGCAACGCAGACTGAGATTGAGTTCATCACAAAAACTAGTCAGTATAGTTATTCTGATGCAAACAAGCTGATGGAATTAACAGAAAGTTGGAATGATGATCAAGGTGTTCAAGTCCTACAGAATACAACATCCTATACCTATGATAATAATGGCAATGAGTTGACAAGTGGATCTGGCTGGATGTCTACTCAAAGCACTTACGATGGTTTTGATCGTCTTGAAAGCAAAACCTCATTAAAGGATGGAATGGCAACAACGGTTGGTTTTATTTATAATGGAGATGACTTGCGTACTGAAAGGGTAGCAACCAGCACAACAGCAGGACCGATTCCCGAAATAACTGAATTCTTATATGATCGCAATCGCATTATACTCACAATGGATGATCAGGGAAATAACCAAGAACGATGGGTTATTGGGAATCAATATGAAAGAAGATATCTTGAAGGTGGAGAAATTGCTTTTCTTATGTACAATGGTCATGGTGATGTTGTATTAACTAGGAATGAACGTAGAGATATTGACAATCGATATGAGTATGACGCTTTTGGTAATTTGACTCGTGAAATTGAGCAATATCCTTGTCAGATTCGATATGCCGGTGAGTATTATGACAAGGATGCAGAGTTGTATTACCTGCGTGCGCGGCACTACAATCCAAGCACTGGCCGGTTTGTATCTGAAGATGCTTATCTGGGAGATTATAATGATCCGTTAACTTTGAATCTCTATACATATTGCATTAACAATCCGTTGAGTTATGTGGATCCATCTGGACATAGAGCAATGTTATTAGGCCATGAAGGTACAGTTATTGTTCGTAATCAATATGATGTTTACAATGAAAAGCGAGAAGCAGAAAAAGCATCGTATAGGCCGCCGGTCCAAGAGGTTGTTGAGAAAAGTCAAGTATGTATAGGAGAATTACCATCATTATATGATAATGTTGGTTCAATAGGTAGGATTGAAAGTAATAACGAAGTAGATAAAGAGGTAAATAGTGATACTCAGATAAATGTCTTCTCCAATGAAACTATCAAGAAAACGAATGGCTATGATTCAAGCGGTGGAAGTAGTCACTCAAACTCTGGTGAAAAGAACAAGTCAGTAACTGAATCAAATGAAAATAATGGTTCAAGTATTAAAGATGATGTGCACGTGTATGGAAATCAGAATGCAACATTTATTGATAGAATTGATGAGTTCTTAAGTGATACAAGACCAATAGGAGATAGAGAAATACCAACGTTTGAAGAATTTTCTGGGGAAATTCTATCTAATAACAAAGTGACGGCGTACTTGGGGAGTATGTTAGAAGCAATGTCTGATCTAGAGTATAAGGAGAATAATAATTATATTGTTGATACTGTAGTCAAAATACTACCTGAAGGAAACTATGATAATTTTGTTAAGCCATTTAAGAGTGTTGCAAAAGTTAATACTCTGATTGTCGGGACATCTAATTTAATGAATGTTACTAATACATGGACACAGGACAGTGGGAACTCTCGCTTACAAAGGATTGAGAAAACAGTAATACAGATTTCGGGAGCGTCGGCAGCTTTTGTATCTGGAAAAGCAACTGCGAAGCTTGTTCAGGTAGGTTTAGCGACTGCTGAAGCTACTGGAGGGGTTAGTGTAGGTATTGGTATTATTGGCGCAGCATATCTTGATAATAAGATTGCTGACGGAATTGATTTGATTCAAAACCGGATTTACAACTACTTAGATATTAAATAGGGGTGGAATTTTGAAAACATACAAGTATAGGAAGAGTATTATCTTTATAATGATTATTGTCCTTCTGATGATATCTGTTGACAGCTTTTTTGATTTATACACAGAGTCATTTGATTTATTGATTTTTTTTGTTGCAGCTTTCTCACTTATATGGGCAATAAAGACAAGTTGGATGTTCACTATTAGGTTTGTTATTGATGAAAATAGTATAATTATCAAGACGCCTTTGAAAAACAAGTCGATTCTTTTCAGTGAGCCTCTAAAAATTAGAGTTGAGCAACTTCCGTTCAAAATGACTAGTGTAGTAATTGAGGCTCATAAAAGAAAGATAGTATTATCATCATTTTTATTAGATTATATGGATAGTGTTGAAGAGTTGTGTAAGTCTTTAGATATCAACGGTTATCCAATGGAACAAATAGAAAGAATCAGATTACAGGCTAAATCAAAAAAGTGATTTAACAAACAATATTTTGATGAATTAGTTGAATTTAGTTCTTTATTTGGGAGGTTAACCAATGGGGAAACGAATTTTTATTTTATTATTAATTAGTCTTATGACAAGTGGGTTGGTCATACCAGTTTTTGCAGGAGAAGTAATAAATGTGAAAAATAGTGCAAAAATGATTAGAATCTCTGGGAAATTTGTTGAAGATGATAGAGATACAATAATTTATGAAAAAGTTAGGATAGCGAAGTTCACGTGTGGTGAGCAAGTTGTAGCTTGGATGCCGACGAACGAGGAACTGGTAACAGAGGAGCCGGTAGTCGAAGAATCAGCGGGTTTAGAACCGGCAACAGAGGAGCCGGTAGTCGAAGAATCAGCGGGTTTAGAACCGGCAACAGAGGAGCCAGTAGTCGAAGAGTCAGCGGGTTTAGAACCGGCAAAAGAGGAGCCAGCCACCGAAGAGTCGGCGGAGTTAGAACCAACAAGCGACGAGCCAGTAGTCGAAGAGTCAGCGGGTTTAGAACCGGCAACAGAGGAGCCGGTAGTCGAAGAATCAGCGGGTTTAGAATCGGTAATAGAGGAGCCAGTAGTCGAAGAGTCAGCGGGTTTAGAATCGGCAAAAGAGGAGCCAGTAGTCGAAGAGTCAGCGGGTTTAGAACCGGCAAAAGAGGAGCCAGCCACCAAAGAGTCGGCGGGTTTAGAACCGGTAACTAAGGAGTCAATCATCGAAGTATCGGTATGTGGAGAACCAGCGGTCGAAGAGTCGGCAGCGGAGGAATTAAAAGTAGAAGAACCTGTAGCTGAAGAATCATCAATAGAAGAGCTAGCAGTTGATGAACCAGCAACCGAAGAATCTGCAGTTAAGGAGCTGATGATCGAAGAGACTGAGAACTATGATTTATTAGAATCTGAGGTGCCTGAGGGATGGATTTGTGTGGCGCAGCAGGAGGCTGGCGAGGATGGATCTTATGCCTTTGATGGATTGGAGGAAGGATTATATCGATTAGATGTACTTGTTAATGATGAGTGGGTGTTAGTGTCTGAATATAGACTGGTTGCCGGCCAGAGTGTTTACAGCGAGTGCATGATCGATGATGGAACGGTTGAATGGGTTGAGGACTATGGAATACTGACAGATGCGCGAACCGGAGAAGTAGTTTCATACCCGGAAGTGCGGTTTGTAGATTTGACCACGGATGAGGAGTATTGTTTCACTGGCGATGAGACTGGCCGATTTGATTTTCGTCTTCCGGCCGGTCGCTATGCAGTCTCAATTGAATATGAGAACTACTACAGTTCAGTCAATGATGTATGGCTAGGTGAGGTGGATCAAGCTGAATAACTTATGATAAAAGAGCCCTGAGAACTTGTGTTTTTAGGGCTCTTGTCTATTTTACCAACCTGATATGAGAGGCTCTTTTTGTGTCAAGAGATACAAGAGGAGGCGATATACTTATATCATTTGCAAAACTTATCTTACGTATGTTCTAAGTGATGCTTCACTTATAGAATTATTGCCAACGATTTGCCAACGCCGAGCAAAACATGAGTGGTTTTCATAGGCGTTAGTATGGGAAACATTGGAAACGTGTTTTTCATATGGAAGAAAATAGAAAGAAGTCTATGATTCAGTAATTGTAAGGGTTGTAGCTTGAATCAATTTTGAAAAAACAAAGAAAAACTCAATAAATCAAGATGAAAGAAAACGCCAAAAATGGAAATTAAAGGTTCCAAATTGGCGTTTATTTTATGGGTAGTATATGGCAGATGACGCATATCGGCAAGGTTTACATAGTCTTAATCTTGTTTTGACAAGGATTTTACATGGAAGCAGTATCCTAGATAGGGAGGCAGAAATGGAGAATCTTGTAAATCGAATGGACAGCTTTGAGAAAATTATATCCAGTAATAGTATGTATGCCGTTTTTCAGCCTATCGTTTCATTAAAGTCTGGACAAGTGGTAGCATTGGAAGGACTAAGCCGTGGCCCCATGGGTGGAGAATTTGATTCACCATTACGTTTGATTGATGAGGCAATCAAACGAGGGAAACTGTGGGAACTTGAACAGCTCTTTCGTGATAATATTCTTCGTTCTGCAGGAGAACAGGGCTATGAAGGCAAATTGTTTATCAATGTCGATCCATTGATTTTACAATCGCCGGAATTCCAAACCGGGATGACCGAGCAATTGTTGAAACAATATGGTTTTCATCCCCATCAAATTGTTTTTGAATTGACCGAGCGAAGTTCCATTGACCATCCGGGAACCTTGCAAAAAGCCATTGAACATTATCGTGCTCAAGGCTATGGGGTTGCTATCGATGATGCGGGAGCCGGGTATGCCAATCTTCTTCAGCTGGCTAGAACCAGACCGGATTATGTCAAGATTGATCGGGAGATTATATCTGGATTGGATCAAGATCGATATAAGCGATCCATTGTTGCTTCCTTGGTTGAATTGGGAAGACGGGTGGGATTTCAGTTGATTGCCGAAGGAATTGAGACGGAATTGGAAGCTGAAGCAGTATATCGCTTGGGTGTTGTATTGGGACAGGGATATTATTATGCCAAACCCAAACCACTGATCGATCAAATAATGACAGAAATTGATACGGAGTTGGATTCTTGGAAGCGCCGCATGGATTTTGGTGATCGTACAGTTTTGACTGTAGGAGAAATTGTGGATTTGTTCGAGCAGGTAGCACCAAGTACACGTTGCGGTCAGGTTCAGAAGATGATGAAGGAGAAGGACCTGCATGGTGTGCCGGTAATCCGAGAGAGTAAGCCGGTTGGTTATATGAATCGTGCGGTTTTGGGCCAGACTTTGGCTACCCAGTATGGATATGCTTATTACGCGAAACGTTCGATTGCTCTAATTGCAGATACCCAATTCTTGGTGATGGAAGCAGAAACACCGATAGAAACAGCAGCTGAAATTGCCATGAAACGAAATTTTTTGCGGGTATATGATGATGTTATCGTTACCAGAAAGGGAATATACTACGGATGTGTAAGCATTCGCAGTTTGTTAGACCATACGACCCGTCAGGTGCGCGAAGAGGCGGCTGCATTAAATCCGTTGACTTATCTGCCGGGCAATCGTCAGATTCATAGGGAATTGGAGAAGTTTTTCCATTCAAGCCAAAAGTATGCCGTCATTCATTTTGATTTGAATCGTTTTAAGGTTTATAATGACCAGAAAGGATTTGAGGAAGGAGACCGTATCATTCGACGAACGGCGCATTTGCTTAAGGAAGTTGTGGTGTATGACAATGATGGTTTTTTAGGTCATATTGGGGGCGATGATTTTATTGGGATCATTCCCATGCTGGAGGATTGTTCAGATTTGATATGTCAATCGATTCTTGATCGTCATATGAATGAAGTGCTAGGGATGGAGTGGGACCAGAATTCCGAAATCCCAGGGAGTTTAACTTGTGCGGGGATCGTAACAAAGGGAAGTATGTTGGAACGGGAGTTCTTTCATAAAACCATGACAATGGTCAAGCACGAAGCCAAGCAATCCGGGGCGCCGACCTATCAATTTTATAGATTTAAAGAAGAAGCATAGGCCAACTTGGCCTATGCTTCTTTCATTAGCTCTTCTGTTCTTTAATTTTTTCTAAGTAGGTCGAAGTACTTACCTTAACAAACAATTCTTTGGTTTGGTCCCAGTTTTCCAAGAGCTCTTTGGCTCGGTCTGATCCAGTCAGCTCTTGATGCGTTTTCAACTCGTTCAAGATCCAATCCAGATTTTCTTGGGTGATTGGCAAGATTTCAGCCAATTGCTTGTTCATCTTCTTATCAAGATCCCCCTTTGGATCATAGAGGTAGGCGATACCGCCGGACATACCAGCTGCAAAGTTTTTACCTACAGAGCCTAGAATCAAGACGCGTCCTCCGGTCATGTATTCACAGCCATGATCACCAATTCCTTCTACAACAGCGACAGCACCAGAGTTTCGAACAGCAAATCGTTCACCGGCACGGCCTGACAAGTATGCGGATCCACTAGTTGCCCCGTAAAGCAGGGTGTTGCCTGCAATGACATTGTTGGCTGCCACAAAGGTAGAAGCGGCATGTGGGCGAACGATCAGCTTACCTCCACTTAAGCTCTTGCCTACATAATCATTGGCATCACCGTTGAGGATCAAAGTTACACCTTTTGTCAGAAAAGCACCAAAGCTCTGACCAGCTGAACCAGTAAAGTGACAAGTCATGGTATCATCGGACAATGGCGCATCAAATCGGCGATGGATTTCACCACTAAGCTTAGCGCCTACGGCACGATCCGTATTGCGAATTTGTAGATGCTTCAAAGTGGTTTTTTCATTTACATCCAATTGGTCCAGGCGGGTGATCAAGCGATCATCCAGTACGGCTTTCAATTTGTTGTGTTGATGAGGCGCAAACTTATCTTGGATGCGAAGCGGCAATTCCGGTCGATGCAAGATTGGCGTCAAATCCATGCAGCGAATTTTATGGTTGCCTGCCAAGTGATAATCCAAAAGATCGCCTCTGGCAATCATGTCAGACATCTTTCTGAATCCCAAGGCTGCCATCATTTCGCGCAAGTCCTCTGCCAGATAGGTGAAGTATGCGATAACATCCTCTGGGGTTCCTTTAAATCGCGCACGGCGTTTCTCGTCCTGGGTAGCAATACCAACAGGACAGACGTTTTTATGGCAATTGCGGCACAAGACACAACCAGTAGCAATCATAGCACCAGTGGTGATGCCATATTCTTCTGCACCTAGAAGGGCTGCAATCAGAACATCCCGGCCAGTGGTGATCCGTCCGTCTACCTGAATGATGACGCGATTTCTAAGATTATTCAGCAAGAGGGTCTGCTGCACTTCTGCCAAGCCCAATTCCCACGGCATGCCTGCATATTGCATGGATGAGATAGGCGCGGCACCTGTACCACCATCGTGACCACTGATCAAAATGACGTCAGCTTGGGCTTTTGCAACACCCGCAGCCACGGTTCCGATTCCAGCATTGGAAACCAGCTTCACATTGATACGGGCTTCCGGGTTGACATTTCTTAGATCGAAAATCAACTGCGACAAATCCTCAATGGAGTAAATGTCATGATGTGGTGGTGGTGAAATTAGGTCAATGCCAGGAAGGGCATGACGTACTTTTGCGATTTCTTCTGTGACCTTTTTGCCAGGAAGATGACCACCTTCACCAGGCTTTGCACCTTGGGCCATTTTAATTTGCAATTCTTTTGCGTTGACCAGATAGTCGGTGGTTACACCAAAGCGTCCAGACGCAATCTGCTTGGACTGGCTGATTCTCCAATCGCCGTTTTCATCTTTATTGAAACGGGCTGGATCTTCACCACCCTCACCAGATGAGCTCATGGCACCAATACGATTCATGGCGATTGCCAGAGTTTCGTGAGCTTCCCTTGAAATGGAGCCAAAACTCATGGCACCCGTGGTAAATCGCTTGATGATCTCTGATGCAGGTTCTACTTCATCCAAAGACACCGGTGTTCGGTCTTTCAAATGGAACATATCACGGATTTTTACCGTTGGATGATAAGCTGCTTTTTCACGGGCATATTCTTTGTATAATTCATAGTTACGACTGAGAATTGATTTTTGCAATTTTTTCACGGCTTGTGGATTTAAGCTGTGGAACTCTCCTCCTTTAGAAGGGAAAAGATCTCCACCCTTACCAATAAAGGTGTTAGACTCAGGATCAAAAGCTTTTTCATGCCGCAACTGAACTTCTTTGGCGATGGTACCCAAGCCCATGCCTTCAAGGCGGGTAGGCGTGCCAGTAAAGTATTGGTCAACAACATTTTGGCGAATACCGACAACTTCAAAGATCTGGGCGCTATTATAACTTTGCAATGTCGAAATTCCCATTTTGGCTAAGATTTTCAACAAGCCCTTGTTCATGGCATTCAGATAGTTTTTCACTGCTGCTTCATGATCATCAAGCCCTTTAATGGCTTGGGAGTCGACCAGGTCATGGATGACCTCAAAAGCCATATATGGATTGACAGCTTTGGCACCGTAACCCAAAAGCAAGGCGATTTGGAAGACATCGCGGCAATCGCCGGCTTCCACAATAATATCAACCTTGGTTCGCAGTTTTTCGCGAATCAGGAAATGATGCAGGGCACTGACTGCCAAAAGACTTGGAATCGGCGCATCGTAGCGGTCAACGCCACGGTCGCTCAAGATTAGCAGATTGGCGCCGGATTGAATATTTTCCTTAGCACGAGCAAAAAGGTTATCCAAAGCCTCTTTTAAACGGTCTTCACCGCCGTCAACCGGGAAGGTGATCGGAAGACGAACTGCTTTGAAATCCTCAGAATACAAGTTTTCCAATTTCGCAAGTTCTGGATTGCGAAGAATTGGAGTGCGAATCTCGATATACTTGACACTTTTGTTCACTTCAATCTTGTCCAGTGAAACACCATGCTTGCCAATATATTGGCGAAGACTCATAACAGACCGTTCGCGAATGGAATCAATCGGTGGATTGGTTACCTGGGCAAAAGACTGTTTGAAGTAGCTGAACAATAGCTGTGACTTATCAGACAGTACGGCCAAAGGAATATCGGAACCCATGGCGCCAACCGGTTCTTTGCCGTCCCGTGCCATTGGTGCCAGGATAAACTTTAATTCTTCTTCGGTATAGCCAAAGAGGATTTCCCTTTGCAGCAAGATCCGCTGATTCATAAATGGTCGTTCCAGACCTTTAGGAATATCGGCTAGGGTTTGCTTGTTTCTTTGGATCCATTTGGAATAAGCGTATTTTTCTGCTTCTGTTGATTTGATCTCCAGATCCAGATTGATTTCACCTTTTTCCAGATCACAAACCATGATTTCGCCAGGCTTCAATTTGCCGCGCCTTGCTACGTCATTAGGCGCAATATCCAAAACACCGGTTTCAGAAGCAACCACCAATCGCTGGTCTTTGGTCAGGGTATAGCGAAGCGGACGCAAGCCGTTTCGGTCCAAATGAGCGGCAATTTTGCTTCCGTCGGAAAGGATCACCGCAGCAGGTCCATCCCATGGTTCAAAGATACGCGCATAGTATTCATAGAATGCTCGGATTTCAGGACTCAAACGATCATTTTCCTGCCAGTTCTCCGGCATCATCATCATAAGAATTTGTTCCATTGGCAGTTCATGAATGTAAAACAGTTCAAATAGATTGTCGAGACTTGCTGAATCACTGCTGCCTTTTTCAATAATCGGAACCAATTTTGCAAAATCATCGCCATAACGTTGTGAGGTTAAAATTCCCTCACGGGCATTCATTCGGTTAACGTTGCCGCGAATGGTATTGATTTCACCATTATGGGCTACATAGCGGAAAGGATGCGCTAATCGCCATGATGGGAAGGTATTGGTTGAATACCGTTCATGGACGATGGAAAATGGGCTTCTAAATAACGGGTGCTGCAGATCCAGATAGAATTGATCCAGACGGGTGCCTAGAATTTGACCTTTATATACAATGGTTTGATCCGACAGGCTACAGACGTAAAAATAACCGGTTTCCGGCTTCTCGTTTAAGATGGCTTGTACGCGCTTTCGTACCAAATACAATTTTTCACGGAATTTTTGAATGGAATAAGATCCTCGTTGAATAAAGACTTGAGAGACGACAGGCCGTGTTGCCCGTGCCCATTCCCCGCATTGACTTTCGTTTACAGGGACTTCCCGCCAAACGGCGAAGCCCAAATCTTCTTCACGAAGAATTCGCTCAAATACACCTTCGCAATAAAGTCGGTTATGCGGTTCTCTCGGAAGAAATACCATGCCGACTGCGTAGTTGCCCGGTTCGGGCAAGAAAACACCTTGCTTGTCCAGTTGTGACTTGAAGAATGCATGGGGAATCTTTACCATCATGCCTGCACCGTCTCCAGTGTCGGCGTCGGCGCCGACAGCGCCTCGATGCTTCATATTCTTCAGTAGGGTGAGACCGTCTTCAATGATTTGTCTCGATGGTTGACCCTGTGTGTGGCAAACAAAGCCAACACCGCAGGCGTCCTTTTCAAATAGCGGATCGTAGAGACCTTGTTTGTTTGGATAGGTTAAGGTTCCCATTCGAATCATCTCCTTTCTAATTTGGACTTGCATGATGCCGATTTAACCGAGCTGGAAACCAATTTGGTTTTGCATGCCCGGTGAATGATCAAATAATGCAAGAATATAAATAATTGAATCATAAAGTGTTGTAGGTCTTGACTCGTCTGAACATATGCCGCCTACATTGAAATGCAAGGTGCGCGCATATTCACTGTGACGACAATTATGAAACGACTCAAGTCCTTATATAAAAAAAGTGGCCGAAAAACTGAAATTAATTTCGGCCTACAAGTGAGTTGTTACATATTTTATATAATTCAGTTGCCAATGTCAACCCATTACGGATACTTGTTTGCCATCGGAAAACATTTTCAATAGAAATTTTTTGAATTTTTTTTCTTCTTATTCCTGTTATACTAATATTATATTAAGGAGGGGAAAATGAAAACCATCATATTTGATACCGAGACAACAGATATTAAGCCTGGTCGCATTTGTCAGCTGACTTATGTGATCTTGGAGGAGGAAAGTATTATAGGAAAGAACTTTTTCTTTACAGTTAACTATATTTCTCCTGGCGCTCAAGCAGTTCACGGATTTAGCATTGAACAATTGGAAGAATGGTCGGATGGGCGACGTTTCTTTTCTTCGGCCGAAGAAATTGCTAATGATTTTGAAGACGCGGCGATCGTTGGACATAATGTCGACTTTGATATTTCCTTTTTAAAGGCGGAATTGGATAATGCGGGATTCGAGTTTTCCTATGCATGCAAGATCGATACGATGAAAGAGTTTGCTCCATTCTGTAATCTTCCTCATTATAAATATGCCTATAAGTTTCCAAAATTGACAGAGCTGATGGGATGTTTGAATATTACAGACCAAGAAATTGAAAAGGCAGCAGTGGAGTTCTTTGGTCAACAGGGTCAGGGATTCCATGATGCCCGATTTGATGTGGCGGCAACGACACTGGCCTACTATAAGAGACAAGAATTGTTGGAGGGGCTTGATGATTGCTGAAACAAGACGGTTGAGAATCGAACCGCTGAAGAAAGAGAATTGGAAAGAGCTTTTGTCATTGGATTGTGATCCGCAAGTGATGAAGTATATTCATGACGGTACAGTGCGGGATGAAGCGGCAGTGAAAGCATATGTGACACGCGCGTTGGAATTCTCGGAAATGACAGGAGTTGGCGGATATTTCACTCTATGGGAAAAAGAACAAGACCAATTTGTCGGTTGGGTTTGCCTGCGGCCTGAAACCGAAGAGGGATTGCGATATGAAGTAGGATATCGGCTTTTGCCTATATTTTGGGGGAAGGGATTGGCGACTGAAGCAGCCCTGGCTATGGTGAAGAAAGGTTTCTTGGATTGGCAGGTGCCTTCTATTTTTGCCATTGCCTATGGAGAAAACCGGGGATCAGTTCGCATTATGGAGAAAGTTGGATTGCGGTTCGAAGCGATTCTGGAAGGTCGGGAGCTTCGTTATGGCATTGATCGAGGGACTTGGATATTGGAAGGCAATACGTTGACTTCTTTGGGGGTTCGTGTTTCAGCCAAAGCGATTATAGAGCGTGATGGAAAGGTTCTTTTGACAAAGAATGGGGATCATTTGGAAGGTCCTTATTATTTGCTTCCGGGTGGTGGTCAAGAGAAAAAGGAAACCATTGAAGCAACCTTGCACCGGGAATGCATGGAAGAACTTGGGGTAAAAATCACGGTTGGTGATTTCGCTGTAATTCGCGAGTATATCGGTGAGAACCATGAATTTGCAGCCTGGGATCAGGAATTTCATCAGGTGGAGATTATGTTTAATTGCCACTTGCTTGATGAACCGATCGTAAGTGATTCCGTAGAAGGGGATTTGCGACAGATTGGATTTGAATGGCTTCCAGTTGATCAGTTGGATACCATACGGCTATATCCAAAAGCGCTGGCTGGCTGGTTAAATGGAGATCGGAAAAAAAGGTACTTGGGCGATGTGAATTAAGAAACCCGAGAGCAGTCACTGGCAACAGTGTGCTCTCGGGTTTTTATTCGGTCTGCAAAATTGAAATGAACAGTTCGACAATAAATGGATCAAATTGTGATCCGGAACAGAGAATTAGTTCCCGCAAGGCTTCTTCTTTGTTTTTTGCGTCGTTATAAGAACGTTGAGAAGTCATGGCATCGTAGGCGTCCACCACACAAAGAATGCGCGCTGTAAGCGGAATCGATGTGCCTTCGCGACCTTCCGGGTACCCTTGTCCGTTCCAATGCTCATGGTGGTAGAGGATGCCTTCTGCAATGGTGTCCAGATTTGGCGAAGCCGAGACAATGCGGGCACCAATAGCGGAATGTTGTTTCATCATCAGCCATTCCTCATCACTTAAAGGTGCCGGCTTATTCAGGATTTCCATTGGAATTGCGATCTTGCCAATATCATGGAGTTTTGCCAAGAGCTTGAGCTCGTTGATAATGTGATAATCAAGTCGCATTTTCTCTGCAATAGCAACGCAATAGTCTTCAACACGGCGGCAATGGGCTTCTGTTTCCAGATTTTTTTCTTGAAGACTTTTCATAAGTGATAAAACCACAGAAGCTTTGGAGCTGGTGCGATTGGTTAGCTTGTCTTTGTACATGCGATCTTCTGCCCGTTGAAACATGGTCTCAAAGCTTTCTTCCCGGCGTGAGTAGGCATAGCCGATGGAAAGATTGGTTTCCATGGGAAGGTCAGTCTGCAGCTTAATCATGCGTTTTAGGCTTTCTATCCGTCCCGTGATCTCTTCCCGACGCAAAGCAGGAAGTATAATTGCAAATTCATCACCACCGATTCTGCCTACAAAATTTGCATCGCGAAATTGCTTTGTTATGAGGGTGGCTATCCGTTTCAGTGCGCGATCACCAAATTGGTGACCGTGAATATCATTCATGGGTTTTAAACCGTCCATATCAGCCACCAGCAGCAAATCATGCGCGAAGCTGCGGTTTTGTGTGAAGGATTCAAAAGCATTGCGGTTTTTTAGACCGGTTAAAAGATCGTGGGTTGCCAGATATTGAATATCGGTTTCATATTTTTTTCGTTCACTGATATCGGTAATGGTGCCTACAAATCGAATGACATTTCCTGATTTATTTCGTGCGATGGCTCGACCATTATTGCTGACCCACTTGAATTCACCGGAAGGTGCCAGCGTACGAAAATCAAGTTGCAAGGTATCATGTTTGCCATGAATAAATTGCAGAACCGTATGCCGAAAGACTTTCTGATCTTGAGGATGAATGCGGGACACAATATCGTCGAAATTGGATTCTCTGCTGGCATTGGGGGTGTCCAAATGACCGCTGCTGGTCACTAGATCCTGTTCCACGTTCCATTCATAGACAAAAGAATGATTGGCTTGAATAGCGGTTTTCAACCTTTCCTGCATCAAGCCCAATTCCTGCTGGGAGGTTAAAAGCTCGGTTAGGTCGGTGAAAAGAATCAAACAGCTGGATCGGTTCTTTCCAGTTAGGACTGGAAGTACCTGAATTTGGAAATGCACAGAACTTTCATCGCTTTTGTATTCGCGATTTAAAACCATGGTTTTTTTTGCTGCATTGATTTCAGAAACAGGCTGACAGCACGGTGGGGAAAAGTTTAAGCAGGCAGTGACTTCTTGAAAGTCCATGCCGTGTTGTATGTTAATTTGAGATTCTGCAAAATACTCATTAAAAAACATAGTAAAGGATTCATTTGCGTAGAGCAACTTGCCTGTCTGGCTGATTTGCAGGATTGGATGGGGCAGATGTTCCAGTAAAGTAGAGAATTCTACATTCTTTGTAAAGAGTTCTTCTTTGATTTGACGCATATGAGCGCGACCCAGCAAATAATCACCGACTTCCTGAAGAAATCGGACATGGGTGTCACTCCAATCGACTTGGCGGGTAATGGAGTCGCAGCCGATCACCCCGATCAAATCAGAGCCAATAAAAATCGGCACCACCAAATCGGCCTTCGTACCTCCAGCAGTTAAGAGGGATTGAATGGCTGAAGCTTCATGCGGCAGTTTATCCACATTTGGAATTTTAACAGCATGACCGGCTTCTAACTGTTTCATCAACCAAGGCACTTTTTGTGTTTCAATGCCTAAATAAAGGTGTTTGTCGGAATCAGCTTCACGCGGATCAAATTCTTCAATGCTTTCTACTTTGGAACCATCCTCAGACAGCAAGCTGAAAAAAACGCGGTCTCCTTGGCAGAATCGAGCTATGGTAGCTAAGACATCCGGCATGGCTTCTCGAATATGTGTACTTTTGGAAACTGCAATCTTGATTTGCTGAAGCGATTGCCGATAAAAGTCTAAATCATCAATGATGCGATAATCCTGGGTGCAGCTAATGTCGTAAATCCTAAGGACAACGGAACGCTGGTCCTGATTTTCCATAACGCCGATTAATTGCCGAATATCCCCTTGGGTATCTGTAATTTCATATCGGTAGATTTGGGTTTGTCCTGAAAGCTGCAGTTGATTATAATGGTATTCTAGAATATCTTTGAACTTTTGAGGCAAATGACTGGTATAGTGATGCCCAAGAATTTTGGTTTCATCAAGCAGTAGGAGACTCGGATTGTGAATGGTGAAATCTGAATAGGTACAATCTGATCCAATCACAAATTTTAAATCATAAAGGGGTCGGGTTTCTTTTATGGGATTCATTTTCATGCAGCGTTGAGCTCCTTTCATTTGTTTAGTTTATTATAGCATGGATTCAAGAAAGGATTGGAATAAATGGAAAAGATAATCACAAGATTGGAAAATAATGGATTTCAACTCAAGAATACAATCCTGTATTACGAAAATCGGCCCTTTCCTTATACGGAGGTCTGGACTAATGAGATGAAAATGCAAGCAATTTTGATTGACCATGGGATCTGCCAGCAACCGGTATGCGGTGCAACCTGGAGCTATCGAATGTATGGGGAAGTACAAAATCAGATTCACGCGCAATATAAGTGGCTGCGTTATAGGAGCAAAGCATTGGAAAGCCTGGAGCGGGATTTGGACCAGATGAATTCATTGAAGGGACGGACCAACAAAAAATTATCTGTCGATCCCAGAAAGGTTCATCCTCAATTAATTGGTGCGGATCGATATGAAGGCTTGCTAAAACAACAAAGGGTGCAAGCGATAAATGGCGTGTTTGTGGAAATGGTTTTTCCGCTTTAGGACGCTATGGTACAATAGAAAAAAGGAGGCGAAGGCATGCGAGTAGTAGCAGTATTGGGAAGTCATCGAAATGGAGGCGACAGTTCGAAGATCGCAGAAGGCATAGTGAAAGGCCTGGACTTGCAAGCAAGAGACGAGCAGGTTGTGGTCGCCTTGAATCGATGCCGGATTTTGCCTTGTTTGGCTTGTGATCAGTGTAAAAATGAAGACTGTGTGATTCAAGACGATTTTGAAGCGATAATGGCAGAGATCGAAAAAGCGGATTTGGTTATCTTTGCTACCCCGGTTTACTTTAATGGTGTGAGCAGTATGATGAAGACCTTTATTGATCGTGCACAGCAGTACTTTACAAGTCCTGATCAGTTTTCCGAAAAGACCCGTGATGTCATTTTGATTGCAACGGGGGGCGCAAAAGAATATGATGAACAATTTGAAGGGATTCGCTTGAACTTTAAGTTCTTTATTCAATATCTAAACGGTAAATTATGGAACTTTATTCAAGTTCCGGGAACTGATAAAATGCCGGTTGATGAGAGGCAAGACCTGATGAAAAACATGAAACTGATTGGCCGACAATGGAGGGATTTGTACGATGCACGTTCTTGAAGAAGCTTGGATGGAAGCCCTAAAAACGGAAGAAGCCAGAGACTTGGTCGAAGAAATTTTAGACCTGATTTTTTTCGGATTGAAGGAGTCTGAGGATCGGGAAGAAGCCAACCGCTTGCTGAAAGAATTGGAGAGCTTGGGGGAGAGTGAAGCCGTCCATTTTCTGTCGGAAAAAATTGAAAAATAGAAATTTGAATTCGTAAAAAAATCATCTTGCCTATGGCTTTTTTTCTTCGTATAATATAGCCACAACCACTACTTGAGGTTGAGCTATTATACAAATTTAATTTTGAAAACTGAAAGGAGACTAGCCGGCATGTACGATGAGTTTTATGATCTTCTGAATGATGAGGAGAACATGGATTTGTTGGATGTGATTATTGATTGGATTGATTCGGGTGTTGAAGATGATTTGGAGATCGAGGCACTTAACAGGAAAATTGATGAATTGGAAGAATACGGTGAGGATGTTCTGGTAGAGAAATTACGAGAAGAAATGAATAAATTGTAGAGAAAACGTTGATTTTATCAGCGTTTTTTTGTTTGGTCAATGCCCATCTGTTTCAAAATCGTAGAAAGCGCCCGAATTATGGGTAAAGGAGAAGTGAAGATCATGTAAATTCATGGGAACCTAGTGATCTCTATTGAAGTTTGTGAATTTTTTCCTTATCATGGAAATAAAGGAGGGGTGTTATGGACGTCTTACAGCAATACGGTTGGTTAATTGTATTGGTCTTGGCGGTTGTGGTAGAAGCAATGTCTTTGGGTCTGACCAGCGTATGGTTTGCCTTTGGTGCTTTGGCTGCATGGCTGGTATCCCTGGTGGTAGATTCCTTCGCCATTCAGATTACGGTTTTTCTGGTGGTTTCACTGGCTTTGCTGATTGGAATTCGACCATTTGCGGTAAAAGGACTTAAGATTGGGCGCCATCGAACCAATGCCGACGCATTAGTAGGTAAAGAGGGCTTCGTATTGAAAGCTATTGAACCTTTGAGTGCATCAGGCCAGGTAAAAGTGGGTGCGCAGATCTGGACTGCGATCAGCGATGATTCACTGGCTGAAGGTGAAAGGGTGGTTGTATTGGAAATTCAAGGTGTGAAGCTCGTAGTGAAACGGGCAGACAAGGAGGAAGCATAGTATGGGCGGAATTGGAGCATTTATTGGTTTTATCGTCATTGTCGCGGTTGTTATCGCATTGATTGCGACGAATATTCGAATTGTACCTCAAGCATACGGATTCGTGTTGGAGCGCTTGGGCGCTTACCAAGGGACTTGGGGCGTTGGTTTGCACATCAAGATTCCTTTGATTGACCGCATTGCCAACAAGGTTTCTTTGAAAGAGCAAGTGGTGGATTTCCCGCCGCAACCAGTTATTACAAAAGATAATGTCACCATGCAGATTGATACGGTGGTCTATTATCAAATTACAGATCCAAAGGCTTATACCTATGGGGTCAGCCATCCGATCGCAGCGATCGAGAATTTGACTGCTACAACTTTGCGTAACATTATTGGTGATTTGGAATTGGATGAAACCCTGACTTCACGTGACACCATCAATACAAAGATGCGAGCGATATTGGACGAAGCTACAGATCCTTGGGGCATTAAGGTCAACCGAGTGGAATTGAAAAATATCTTGCCGCCGGCTGAGATTCAAGACGCCATGGAGAAGCAGATGAAGGCAGAGCGTGAGCGACGTGAATCGATCTTGCGAGCGGAAGGTGAGAAAAAATCGACTATCCTGGTAGCAGAAGGTAAGAAGGCGGAAGCCATTTTGACGGCAGAAGCGGAAAAGCAAGCAGCCATTCTAAGAGCGGAAGCCAAACGGGAAGCAGCCATTCGGGAAGCGGAAGGTGAAGCAGAAGCGATTTTGAAGGTGCAAAATGCAACAGCAGAAGGTTTGAAGATGATCAAGAATGCTGAGGCTGATCAATCCGTACTGACCTTGAAATCCTTCGAGGCATTGACAAAAGTAGCGGACGGCAAGGCGACCAAGATTATTGTACCGTCCGAGATTCAGGGATTGGCCGGTTTAGCGGCATCCTTGAAAGGCGTAGTGGAAAACGAGGAGAAATAAAATGGCTAGAAAATTGTATCGCGACCCGGAACGGGGGATGATTGCCGGTGTATGCGCAGGGGTTGCAGATTATTTTGATATTGATGTAACCATCGTGCGAGTGGTTTGGATCGTACTGGCATTTGCTGCAAGCTTCGGATTGCTTTTATACTTGGCTTGCTGGGTTGCGTTTCCAAGAATTGACGAACTTTAATAAGGAGGACAGGCATGGAACAGAAGCGATTGTACAGAGATGAAAAGAAAGGAAAGATTGGTGGCGTATGCCAAGGCTTGGGCGATTACTTTGGGATTGACCCGACTATAGTACGGCTGATTTTTCTTCTGCTATTGCTGATTCCAGGTCGATTCCCTATTGTATTGGTTTATATCGTCCTTTGGGTGGTTCTGCCGGACAAGCGCGATGTAGCGCGTGTGATGCGTGAAGAAGATGTTGTTGTGGAAATGCGTCAGGCCAAAGATGCTGAGGATGAGGAAACAGATGAAGACTAAAGAAAGTTCCTTGGAGAAATCCAAGGAACTTTTTATTTAAGTTGACAAGAGGAAAAAGGGAGTATATACTGTGCATATAAAATATATACAGTATATACAAGGAGGCAATATGGAACCTTTATTAAAGTTGACTGGAGTCAATAAAAAATATGATGGATTTGAATTGAAGCCCCTGGATTTGTCGCTAGAGCGTGGCTATATCATGGGCTACATTGGAGAGAATGGCGCCGGTAAAACGACGACCATCAAGAGCATTTTGAATTTGATTCATCTGGATGGTGGAATCATTACCGTGGATGGGCTGGATACGATCAAGGACGAAAAGAAAGTGAAGGAAAAAATCGGTTTTGTTTTCGATGACACGCATTTTTATGAGCATTTGAAAGCGGTGGATATGACCCAAATTATTCGAAGATTCTATCCGCGATGGGACCAAGGATTGTATAAACGATATCTCAAGCGATTTGATTTGCCAGAGCATAAAAAGATTAAGGATTATTCTTCTGGCATGAAAATGAAGTATTGTTTGGCGACTGCTTTGAGTCATGGCGCCGAATTGATCTTATTGGATGAACCCACGTCGGGTTTGGATCCTGTCTTTCGGTCTGAACTTTTGGAGATTTTTCAAGACTTGATTGCGGATGGTCAACGGAGCATCTTCTTCTCCAGCCATATCACTTCTGATTTGGATCAGGTAGCAGATTATATTAGTTTGATTCATAGGGGCAAGCTCGTCTTTTCTGAAGACCAAGAAAGTATTCGAGACCGTTATCATCTGGTTAAGGGAGGTATTCAGCAATGGAATCCCCTGGCAGCTGAGGCTTGTTTGGGGATTAGAAAAAATGCCATGAGCTTTTCGGGATTAACGACAGATGTGCAGGCTGTACGCAAGCATATACCGGGTGAGGTTATCGTTGAACCAGCCAAGCTGGAAGAGATTATGATTCATATTGCAAGGGGGGAGCGTCATGCGTAGTTTGATTTTAAAGGATTTTACATTATTACAGAGTAGTCGGCTCTATCTGATGGGGCTGCTCTATACCTTGTTTATTGTCTTTGATCGAGGCAACGCCAACAGCCTTTTTGAGACTTCCACATTTTTTCTGGTGTTCATCACCTACATTTTTGTCAATTATCTAAACTCCTATGACTATACCTATAAAGGGGATCGATTTGTCAATGCATTCCCCGTTTCCCGCAAGGAGGTTGTAGAAAGCCGCTATATGAGTGTCATCATTTTGGTTGGAGGTTTCTTTAGCCTTGCCTATGGCCTTAGAAGTATTCTTTACATCCTTGGATACCCTTATGCAAAGGGAATTGTCGATTTGATGCAGCTGTCGGTGGTGATATTGGCAGTTGGATTCTATTATGGGATTATGCTGCCTTTATACTTTAAATTTGGATTTGAACGGCTTCGTTGGATCAATTTTCTTTCCTTTATCGTGGTTTCAGTTTTGGCGTCTGTGCTCGGTGTCATATTGGGAGAATTGCCCACCGTTTCAGGCATTTGGGCTTTGCTCTTGAGTGTAGGTGGAGCAACTAGTGTTTTGGGATTATCCGTTACGCTGGCTGTCAAAGTCTATGAAGGACGGGATTTCTAATGAAAGTACGCGTTGTATTATCCAACAAATCAAGTGAACCCATCTATCAGCAAATCGTGAATCAGATACGGAGTCAAATATTAAATGGAGAATTGGAGGCAGGGGAATCCTTGCCTTCCATTCGATCCCTGGCCAAGCTGGTTGGTGTCAGTGTCATTACCACCAAGCGCGCTTATGAAGAGTTGGAGCGAGATGGTTTTCTCTTCACAAAGCCCGGCAAGGGCAGTTTTGTGGCGGAAATGAATCTTGATTTTGTAAGGGAGCGCAAGCTGGCCTTGATACAAGACCGCTTGGCTGTCTTGATGGAAGAAGCCAAGCTTATGCAGATGACGTATGAAGAGTTTCTTGAAATTGCTCAATGCCTTTGGAATGAAAGTTGAGAATTCCTTGCTGAGCCGTTATAATAAAGGCTGCATAATAAAGGAGTGAAAACGATGAGTTTTGGTGTAATCCTATTAATCGCCTTGGCACTGGCAATGGATGCCTTTACTGTATCCATATCGTGCGGGGTTTCAAATTTAGCGAGATGGACAAAAGAGCAGGCCAAGATTGGAATCTTTTTTGGCGCTTTTCAGGGTTTGATGCCCTTGGCAGGCTACGCTGCAATCCGCTATTTTAATGTGAATTTAAGTGATGCAGGCTCTTTTGTTGCCATGACCCTATTGGGTTTCATCGGCGCAAAAATGATATGGGAATCCTTTCAGCCTATTCCCAACCGATGTGACCGGGAAGCTTGCCTGGAAGAGATGTGCGACAGAGAAATTTGCTTGAAAACAGGGAAAGCGCGAGAATTGCCCTTACGAGAGTTGTTGACTTTGTCTGTGGCGACGAGCATTGATGCTTTGGCTGTTGGGGTGACTTTTGCCTTTGTGGGCAATCAGATTGCCTTTCCAGCGCTGGTAATCGCCATTGTTACGGGTTTATTGTCTTTTCTGGGGGCGCGGTTTGGTACACGGCTTGGAGAGCATTTTGGCAAACTAGCAGAACGAGCCGGCGGTATGGTGCTGATTATTTTGGGAATTTGGATAGGCTTTGTTGGATAGATGCGGGATTCCGCATCTTTTTTTTGCTTGTAAATGGTATTTTGTGGTAATTTATTACTATACTCTGTTGAAAGGAGAGCGGGATGGACAAGCAAAGGCATTTTACAAAATCGTACATGCGCCGATTTCTTTTTGCCGCGCTCTTTTTTTTGATGTTGATTTATGGGATTTCTTCCTATGCATCTTATCAATCGATTCAGGACCAGCGTCAGCTGGTGGTGAAAAGACAGTATCAGGCGATAGAAACCAACCACAGAGAATTGGTTGTTCATATACAAAAAGTATCGCAGGATTTGACACTTTTGGCGGGCGATCCAAGGTTTCGGTCTTTCATCAGCGGAGAATGGAAAAATCGTGGAATCGTCATTAGTGAATGGATTGATTTTATGCAGATAAGCGATAACTATAGCCATGTGTCCTTTATCAACTTGATTGGTGAGGAAGTCATTCGTGTGAATACCCAGGAAGGCATCGCATATGGGGTATCGGATGTACATTTGAAAAATATCGGAAACTCAGCCTTTTATCAGGAAGCCAGCCAAGTTCGCAAGAATTATATTTACTTCTCTTCCATTGAAGCCACGCAAATGGACTCACAAGGCAGTGATTTTAATGCGGCAGTCTCTATTTATGACTTCAATGGCTATAAAAAGGGCTTGTTTCAGTTAAACTATCAAACCGAACGATTAACATCCATTATGGAAGACCATGCACAAATTTTTGATACCAACTTGATGCTGATACAGGAGGATGGCCAGGTGCTGTGTTCCGACGATGGTCAGAGCATTCAAACGCATGTGGATCCACAGGAGTTGGAAATCGCCAAGATTCTTACAAGCCAAGAGGATACCGGCCAGTTTGAGACGAAAAATGGATTGTATACCTATGAACGCTTACGTCCCGAAGTATTAGGAAAAGAGGCCGGGATTCGGATGTCCCTGAATGACGAGGAATGGGTATTGATTGCTCATGCGATGCCGGAAACATTTCCGTTTCTAAATGGCATGGCTGATTGGCAAAACGGATTGCTGGCAGGATTGGCTGATTTGCGCCAGTATGGCTTGATTGGCTTGCTGGCAGCCCTGTTGTTTGCGGAATTTCGTCGTCACCGGCAGGAAAAGGAAGAGAACAAGCGGGTATCAGACCAGAAAATTGAAAAGATCTCCATGAAATATCAGGATTTGATGGATGCCTTGGTGGACATGCTGGAACAGGCCAGTGTTGTGAATTCCAAGGAGCAGGCCAAGCACGGAGTGCGCGTATCAGAATACGCCCAGATGCTTGCCAAGCATATGCGCTGCGATTCTGGATTTATACAGGAGCTCAAGACTTATGCGCCAATTCATGATATCGGGAAAATTGGAATTCGAGAAGTGGTTTTGGCCAAGAAAGAGCGATTGACGGCCGCGGAATTTAACGAAGTAATTCAGCATGTGCAGATTGGATACAACCTGATTAAGCATTTGAATTTGGGGATTGTAGCCGAGAATTTAGTTTTGTACCATCATGAACGGTGGGATGGCAACGGCTATCTTCACGGGCTGGAAGCGGAGCAGATCCCTTTGGAAGCCCGTATCATGGCTGTAGTTGACAATTATGATGCCTTGCGAATGGATAAGCCTCAAAGAAGGGGCATGGATCACCCGACCGCTATCAAGATCTTATTGGAAGGCAAAGGAACCAAGTATGATCCCAAGTTGATGGAGATTGTGGAAAAACATCAGGGCGAGTTTTATCAGATTTTTGAACGGAACAAGGTTTAACAAATAAATCCCCAAGTCTAAGACGCAATCGTCTTTAACTTGGGGATTTTCATTTAGCTGGATAAATCGATATGGCAATAGCCATTGGGATTTTTTTGCAAATATTTCTGATGGTATTCTTCCGCATCGTAAAAGACGGCCAAAGGCTTGATTTCCGTGACGATGGGACGGTCATATTTTTCTTGTTCCTGATCCCTAGAAGCTTCTAATTCATTACGTTCATGGGGATCCGTGTAATAAAGGCCTGTGCGGTATTGATGACCGATATCCGGTCCTTGGCGATTGAGCAGGGTAGGCTCGATGATATGCCAGAAGGATTGAAGCAATTGTTTCAAAGAAAGAATTTCCTCATCATATTCGATCCAGACAGCTTCCACATGGCCGGTTGTTCCTCGGCAGACCTCTTCATAGGTCGGGTTTTCCGTAAGGCCATTGGCATATCCAACTTTAGTAAAAGTGACGCCCGCCAGTCGTTCCATATACGCTTCGACGCCCCAGAAACAACCGCCAGCGATTATAATTTTCTTCATATTCTCACCTCGATGTAAATTTACCCAGAATAGGGATGAATGTCAAGGAAAACCTTTACATGAATGAAATATGAATTTTCAGAAATTCTACTTGATAATTCTTCTCAGTATGATATGATTACAACCATAAGAGCGTATGCAAGAACTGGGTTTTTATTTAAGGGGTGTAAACTTGCAGAACGAATTGAATCGATTGCATCAAAAGTACGGAGAAGAATTCGTCGCGATTGCGGCGCCAGTGATTACTCACGATTTATATCAGACCATGAGGGAGATTCCTCATCATCATGAAAGTGTTTATGAGCATTGTCTAGATGTCGCATATTTTGCCTATCGGATTGCTCGAAAGCGCAAATGGGATTATCAGTCCACCATTCGGGGCGCCTTATTGCATGATTTTTATTTGTACAAGTTTAAGCGCAAAGCCATGTACCGACTGATTTATGACGCCATGAAGCACGCGGCTATGCATCCAAGACTTTCATTGAAGAATGCTTTGGAGCATTTTCATTTAAATGAAAAGGAACAGGATATCATCAAGAAGCATATGTTTCCTTTTGGGATTCCAATGTACCGTGAATCGTGGACAGTCAGTCTTGTTGACAAAGGATTGGCAATTCTTGAATATGCCCAACGTTTGACTCGAGGCAAGGTTCAGTGCTTGTATTTTTATCAAAAGCCGCTGATTCAAGAATAAATATTGCAAGATTAAGATCGCAAAGATTTGCGATCTTTTTTTGTGTCAGAAAGCAAGAGAAATGCTATACTGGAAAAAGATGATGAAATGGAGGGGTGCAAATGAAACTGCAAGCAATTCAAGAAAAAATGAAGGAAGCAGGGCTTTCTGTATTGGTTATTCCCAGTGCGGATCCCCATCAAAGTGAATATGTAGCGCCATATTGGAAGGCGAGAACTTTTGCAACAGGCTTTACCGGTTCAGCGGGAACGGCCTTGATTACACCTGAAGAAGGATATTTGTGGACAGACGGTCGTTATTTTATCCAGGCGGAACGTCAAATCGCCGATACGGGTTTTCAATTAATGAAAATGGGCATCCCTGGTTATCCAACAATAACAGAGTGGATGCAAGCGCATACGGTGGAAGGAGAGACCATTGGTTTTGACGGCCGAGTGGTTCCATTTGGCACCTTCGTAGAGTGGGAAGAGGCTGTTCAGGGTCGTAAGATTGATTTTGCTTTTTCACAAGACTGGATTGATCCCTTGTGGGGTGACCGGCCAGCATTGCCAACTGCCAGCATCTTTGAATTGAAAACAGAGTATGCAGGTCTTTCTAGAGTAGATAAACTATCACAAGTCCGGACGCGCATGGAAAAAATGTCCCTGTCCACCTATGTCATTTCAAGCTTGGATGATATCGCATGGCTAACCAACCTTCGAGGAGGAGATGTTGCCCATACGCCGGTTTTTGCGTCATTTATGATTATTGGCCAAGAACAAGCGGTACTGTATGTGGACGAGAATAAGCTTTCCAAAGCTCTGCGCATTCAACTCGAAAATGATGGGATTTGCGTGAGAGCCTATGAGGCTTTTTATGAGGACTTAAGTGGCTTGGCAGGAACAATAGGCATGGATCCCAAACGGACCTCGGTTTTGGCAAAATCGAAATTGTCGGAGCAAGCGACATGCAAAGAGATTGAGGAAATTACAGCCCTATTGAAGGCTGTAAAGAATGAAACCGAATTGATGAATCTAAGAAAATGCCAGATTGATGACGGGGCAGCCATGGTGCGTGCCATCAAAAGGATTCGTGAAATGGTTGAAACGGAATCCTCTCTCACCGAACAGACAGTTGATCAGATTCTGATTGAAGAACGATCCAAGAGCCCATTGTTTTTGGAAGCCAGTTTTGATACCATCGCAGCATATCGATCCAATGCAGCCATGATGCATTATCGCGCGACACCGGAAAATGATACAGCCATTGAAGCAAAGGGCTTTTTATTAATCGATTCAGGCGGACAATACTATACCGGAACGACAGACATTACCCGAACCCTTGCGATGGGAGACTTAACTGAGGAAGAGAAGAAAGACTATACCTTGGTGCTTCAGGGCATGATTCAGCTTTCCATGGCCAATTTCCTGAAAGGAACCTCGGGCAAGCAACTGGATACTCTAGCCAGAACGCCACTATGGAAAGAAGGCATGGATTATAAGTGTGGAACTGGCCATGGTGTTGGATATCTGTTGGGGGTTCATGAAGGGCCGCAGAACTTCTCCAGTTACAAGGTTGGAGCAGATACGCCTTTGATCCCAGGTATGATCCTGACCAACGAGCCAGGCGTCTACAAAGAAGGCAAACACGGCATTCGAACAGAAAATATGCTGGTGGTTGAATGGGAAGCGAAAACAGGGGACGGCCAATTCTACGGCTTTGAAACCATGACTCTTTGTCCGATTGATACCCGACCCATTATCAAAGAGATGATGAGCCCTGTGGAATTACAGTGGTTGAACGCGTATCATCAATGGGTCTATGAAACCCTAGCGTCAAGTTTGAATGAATCGGAAAGAGATTTTCTTGCCAAGGAAACAGCCGGGATTTAGGGAAGGAGTAGAAATGACAAGAATTCGAGCAGTTTTATTTGATGTGGATGGGGTTTTGATCGATTCCATGCCCCAATACACCGTGATATGGAAACAAGTCTTTCGAGAAGCCGGTGTTGAATTGCCCGGTGAAGTCCTGTACCGCCGGGAAGGTGCGACAAGTTTGGAAACCCGAGAGTTTTTTAAAACCTTTCCATTGACAAAGCATCTTGATGATCAGCAGATTGATCAAGCGGAGGCAAAAAAGAGAAAGCTTGTTGAGGAGAAAAAGCACTGGCCGGATATGCCGGGAGCCTATGAAACCTTAAAAGCAGTAAAGGCGGCCGGAGCTGATTTGGTGATTGCCTCCGGAAGCATGAAAGAGGATTTGAAATCAAATCTGATCCTGCGGTTTCCGGATCTCTTGCAGAAAGACAAGATTCTAACTGGATTTGATTACGAGAATTCCAAACCTCATCCGGAACCTTACCTAAGAGGCATGGCCTTGGCTGGATGCAAGCCTGAGGAAGTGATCGTTGTGGAGAATGCCCCTTTAGGCGTAAAATCGGCTAAAGCGGCGGGCTGTATCTGTTATGTGATCAACACCGGGATTTTGGATGATCAGGAGTTGTTGGATGCAGGGGCCGATCAGATTTTTCATGATCATAAGGCATTGGCACAAGCATTAATTGAGTCTATTGAGAAAAGCGCGTAAGCGCTTTTTTTGTTGGCATAAATTTATTACAAACAGTTAACAAAATTCTTTTGAACCTTTTTTGCTTTCATCCGTCATAGAGGTGAAAAAGAAAAGGAGGAAATAAAATGAAAGCATTGTTTGATAATTGGTTGATGTTATTGCCTTTGATTGTTCTACAATTGGGATTGGCGGTTTATTGCATACGAAAAATTGTTCGGGATGGTGTGAAGACCTTGTCCAAACCAGTTTGGATTGTATTGGTTTTATTTTTAAATCTGCTGGGTCCGGTACTCTTTATGCTAACAGGCCAAAAGGAGGCATAAAATGATTCAGGTAAGGGGATTGGAAAAGACATTTGGTTCTTTTCAGGCACTAAAAGGTTTGGACCTTCAAGTGTCAGCAGGCAGTGTCCATGGATTTTTGGGACACAATGGCGCAGGAAAGACAACGACCTTGAATATTTTGACCGGCTACAGTCCCTATGAACAAGGATCTGTACAAATTGGCGGTCAGGAAGTTCGTCAGGCCAAACATGTTGTACAGGAAATGATTGGTTATTTGCCGGAAGCGCCGCAATTCTATGACTATATGCAGGCGAGGGAATTACTAACCTATCTGGGAAGACTTCAAAAGGATTCTAAAAGCCAGGCGATCAAACGAGCGGAAGCCCTTTTGGACCTGGTTGGACTGACAAGTGCCAGCAAACGAAAGGTTGGTGGATTCTCCCGAGGGATGAAGCAGAGAATGGGCATGGCTTGTGCCCTGGTACATGATCCGCAGCTGCTCTTGCTGGATGAACCCACATCAGCATTGGATCCAGAAGGCAGGCGGGAAGTGCTGACCCTTATCGATCAACTGAAAGAACGGGGCAAAACGGTCTTAATCTCGACGCATATTCTGTCAGATGTAGAGCGGGTTTGCGATAGTGTTACCATGATCAAGGAAGGCAGATCCATTTTAGACGCGGATATTGAAACTTTGAAAGCCATTCAGGGACCGGCCCTTTATCGCATCGATTTTTCTAGGGAACTGACAGCGCATGAACTTGAATTGATGAGGAGCCAGCCTTTTATTGAGTCTTTGTCCTGTCAAGAGAAAAGCTGCATAGTAAAGACGCCTCGTGAAGATGATGCAGTCAGTCTGCTTCTGGCCAATGCTGTTGCAGGCATGAGTTTGCCTTTTCATGCCATTCAGCGGCAGGAGCGAACCTTGGAAGAACTCTATATACGGAGGATGAACGGACATGATTGAATTGATTTGGAAAGAGCATATGGAAGGCGTGCGAAAAAAACAATACTTTGCCATTGGTATTCTTTTGATAGGATTTGCTATGTTGGCACCGATTATGATGAAAGCTTTGCCGGTTTTATTGGAATCGCAAACCGGCAGTCAAGAAATGGCGGCAGCAATACCTGTTAACTTGAGGGAATCCTTGCGCAGTTTTGTAAAGAATATGCATCAAATTGCAACCTTGCTGCTGGTCTATCTTGGAGCGGGTCAGATAGCCTATGAACGAAACCAGCGTCTTGTGTTTCCGCTACATGCGGGATTGAACCTGCAAAGCCTGATCTGGACCAAGGCTTTGGTTTATGGGCTGGCCATTCTTCTTCTTTCTTTGGGGGCATCTGCTATTACGGTGATTTACGGTCAATTGCTTTTGCCGGGCAACTGGCAAGCCACTTCGCTGATTGGATGGATGGGCATGGAATTGGGTCTATACCTTTTTGTCGCCTACCTGACAGGGATGATTTTTGCCAGCTGGATCCGCAATAAAATGCTGGCAACCGTCTTGGGTGCTATGACTCTGTTTTTGATTGGCTGGTTGGCTGGATACACTGACTACGCTTGGTTGTTTCCTACTTATTTAATGGCCGAGGTCAATTATTTGACCCCTTATTGGACAAAGCCTTTAGTAAGCTGTCTGTTGATGGTTCTTGTTTGGAGCGTTTTGATGATTCAGGTGATTGGTTGGAAGTTAAATCGAACGAATATGACAGTTAGGGAGGATTCGTGATGAATAGATTGAAATGGATCAAATGGATATGGATTCCTCTTGTTGTATTGGCGGCAATTGCTCTGCAAAACTGGGGAGAGATTGAAATCGCAACAGAAAAAGGCACCTTGTATGGAACCCTAGCCAAAGCTGACGGTCGAAAGGATGAAGTGGTGGTACTGATTGCAGGATCCGGCCCAACAGACCGGGATAACAATTCACTGATTTTATCCGGCAAAATGGATGGTTTTCTGCAATTAAGCCATGCCTTGAATCAAGAAGGATATTCCGTTTTCCGTTATGACAAACGGGTGGCTGGCAAGAGTCGGGATTCTTTTGGGCCGCACGATATGGTCTTTGATGATTTTGTTGAGGATGCTATACTGGTAGTGGAAGAGATGCAAAAAAATGGATATGAGAAAATCCATTTGGTTGGGCACTCACAAGGCGCCTTGGTAGCCATTCGGGTCGCGCAGGAAAAATCGGTAGCCAGTGTCACCCACTTATGCGGACCAAGCAAGCACATTGATGAGACTTTTCTTCGTCAATTGGAGATTTTGCCCAAAGACCTTTATGAGGAAGCCGTAGAACATTTTGATACTGTGCGGCGTGGTCAGGAAATTGGCCTGGTTTCTGAAGAATTGGAACCCTATTTTTCGGATCGAACAGCGCCATTTTTATTGAATTGGATGCAATACAATCCTGTTGAGGAAGCCAAGGCAGTTCAAGCGCCGATCTTATTTCTTGCAGGTGGCCAAGATACACAAGTATTGGCCGAGGATTTGGAAGATTTTCAAGCGGTTCTTGAAAACGAGACCTATCAAGTCATACCCAATATGAATCATGTGCTGAAAAGCGTTCAATCAGACCGAGAGAATCAAGCCACTTATCAAGATCCATCCTTTCCAGTGGATCCGATCTTGGTTGAGACTTTGGCAAACTTCTTTTCACGCACATAAGAAAGGAGGGCAAGTTGCACGAAAAACTTTTAATTGAGCGGGCACGGCGAGGAGATTCAAACGCCATGTCACAATTGATGCGTGACAATTATGCCCTTGTTTACGGTTATTTGTTGAAGGTGACAAGGGATCCAGAGACAGCCAAGGATGTGACCCAGGAAGCTATGACTAAGGCACTTGTTTCTATGCCTAAATTTCGGGGAGACGCCAAGTTTTCCAGCTGGCTGATACAAATCGCGTATCATGCCTATTTGGATGAAAGGCGCAAATGGGACAAGCGGACAGTTCATCAGGAAACTGAGCAAAGCGCCCCCGTTTTGACGGAAGAGGAAGCCATACGGCATGATCAAATGGCAAGGATTCATGAGGCCCTTCAGAGCATTGAGGAGCCAGACAGAAGCATCTTTGTTTTAAAGCATGAAAAGGGTTATTCTTATAGCGAATTAGCTAAAATGTTTGGTTTGAAAGAAGGTACAATCCGATCGAAACTGCATTATACGATCAAAAAAATTCAAAGGAAAGTGAGGGAGCCGGATGAAGACGTGTGTTGAATATGAAATGGAAATAATGGATGCATTCTACGGAGAAGGTCAAATGTCTCAGGATTGCTTGTCTCATCTGGCGACTTGCAGATCCTGCCAAGCATTTCAAGAAAACTTGCAGGCTATGCCGGAAATAGACCTGGAACCTGTTATCGATGAGTGGGCTATTCAGGAATCGGTTCGCGCGGCCATGGTGGTCGTAGACAGCCGGAATAAACGGGAGCGTTGGATCTTTCTGGCCTTGACTATAGTGCTTCTAATGGCTGGATTAGGGCTTTTGATGAGAGGATTTGGATCTGTTCTTTGGAAGATGTATTTGATGGTCTATCTGCTTGGGCCATTCTTATTGCCGTTTATGATTTGGAAACGACAAAGGGGAGGGCAAGAACATGCGTGAATTATTTATAGGTGACCAGCCCTATGGACTGTTTGCAGTCATTGGGATTGCATTGGTGATTCAGGCCAATTGGGTTTTTCGCGACGCGGAAAAACGGGGAGAAAACAAGTGGCTTTGGGGTGCTTTCGCCTTGCTGAATACACCGTCCAATCTTTTAGTATACCTCTTGGTGACGCGGCGGCTTGGCAAACGGCACGCTTGCCCGCAGTGCGGTACCAAAATCTTAGATCGGCATAAATATTGTCCGGTTTGTGGAAAGGAACAAGAGGAAGCGTAATGATGGAATGCGCTTCTTTTTTTTGTGCGGATATGGTAGATTGAAACAAAGGGAGAGTGAGGGAGAAATGGAATATAACGGAAAACAAAAACAGGCGATCGCAACCATTGCCGATCCCTTGCTAGTTTTGGCGCCGGCAGGCAGCGGCAAGACAGCCGTTTTGGTGGAACGGGTAAAGCAGGCGATCCAGTCGGGCGTATCAGCAGAAGAAATGCTTTGTGTCACTTTTACCAACAAAGCAGCACAAGAGATGAAAAACCGAATGACAGGGACCGAGACCAGGGGAGTAACCATCAAAACCTTTCATGGGCTTTGTGTGCAAATTCTTCGCAGGGAGATTCATCGCTTGGGTCATGCTTCAGAATTCGGCATCCTGGATGAAGAAGATGTAAAAGAAACGGCTGCGGAGATCCTTCGGGAAGACCGCTTTCGAGATTGGAAATGGGACCGAAGAAAGCTTTATTTTATCATTGAGCAAATTAAGCGGAGGGAATTGCATGAAGAATTGGGTTGGCCGGAAGGGGTAAATCCTCAACAAGGGCAGGCCTTTATTCGCGCCTACAATCAACGGCTTCATGACCAGCATAGTTTGGATTTTACCGATTTGATGGTGATGACCCATCGGATCTTTCAGCATTTTCCGGAAGCGGTAGCTTTTTGGCAAAAGCGCTTTACCTGGATTCAAGTCGATGAAGTTCAGGACACGGCGCTTCAGGAGTATGAAATTTTAAAGATTTTAGCACAGCCGGAAGAGCGATTGGCGCTTTTCGGAGATTTTGACCAGACTATTTACAGCTTTCGAGGTTCTCAGCCAGTGGCGCTATTGGCTCGTTTTAGAGAAGACTTTCATCCTGTTGTAGAGATTCATTTTACCCAGAATTATCGATCCACAGAGGCCATTCTCCACGCGGCCCAAGGTGTGATCGAAAAAATGCCAGACAGGGAAATGCAAGAGGTGGAAGGGGTGTCTGGTGAGGCCGGGGCCCCGGTTTTCATCGGTTCCTTTGAGCGAAAAGAAGATGAATACCGTTATTTGGCCCAAAGCATCCTTGCGCTAAAGAAAAAATATAATTTGAAGTTTCGTGATTTTGGCGTTTTGGCTCGTACCAACTGGGTTTGCAAAGAGGTCTCGCAGGTTTTTGAAACAGCAGGCATTCCTCACTTTACCATCGAGGAATACAAATTCTTCCGCAGGGCTGAGATTAAGGATGCCCTGGCTTGGTTGCAGTTAATCGTTAATCCCTGGGACTTATCAGCATTTAAGCGTTTGGCTAAGCATTATATCGCGGGAGTGGGAGAAGCGCGCATGCAGCAGGTTTTGCGTCTTGAATCTGAAATTGGTTTGCGGCTTACTGATTTTTCAGAGGGTGCAACCATGAAACATCATGATCCCTATGGATTGTTGCGTGATGCCCTGTCTCAGGGAAAGTTGATCATTTTTGATGTGGAGGCAACAGGCTTGGATACGGCCAGAGATGAGATTTTAGAGCTGGCGGGAATGAAAATTGATGCTTTCGGCGTCGTGGAAACCTTTCACCGCTATCTGCGGCCAAGTCGCCCCGTTGGATCCAGTGAGGAAGTGCATGGATTGTCGGATGCCTTTTTGATGGAGAAGGGGGAGGACCCTAAAGCGGTTATTCAAGATTTTATGGACTTCTCTCAAGACTGCATTTGGATGGGCCATAATGTTGGATATGATTTTGCGATTCTTGAAAGTCATGTGCAGCGGATGGGGATTACAGGAGAAGCCCCCTATGCCTATGATACCTTGGACATGAGCCGGCGCTTTTTCCCGAACCTGGGGAGATATACCCTCGGTAATCTGTACGAAGTTTTTCAGATACAGGTGAAACCCACCCACCGGGCCATTGATGATGTAGGGGCTACTGTCGAGCTTTTCAGACATTTATGGGAGGCGGCGGACAAATATCGTATGGCGAGAACGGATGCTGTGGATCAGTTGGGCCATCTTTTTGTGGACTTTGCAGACGCCATGATGGATTTTCGGCAAGAAGCCAGAAAGCTGCGACCGGCGGACTTGTTGGATACAGTCATACAAGAGACGCACATGATGTCGCGCTGGCGGCTACAGGCGGAAAGGCAGCGGCGCGAAGCCAATATTCAGGAGTTAGTTGCTTGGATGAGGGAATTTGATGACAAGGACCTGGCGCCAATGGATGCGCTTAGAGAGCTGATGACCATCGCTGCTTTGGGCAATGAGACAGATCGTTACGGCCAGGGTGAAGATCGGGTAGCGGTGATGACAGTCCATCAAGCCAAGGGACTGGAGTTTGATACGGTCTTTTTGGCAGGGGCGCGGGAAGGCATTTTTCCGGGCAGATTCAGCAAGGATCAGGCAGCCTTGATGGAAGAGAGGCGTCTGTTCTTCGTGGCCATGACCCGAGCAAAAAAACGCTTGGCCATAACATCCCACCGAACGGACAATCGAGGGAATTTTGCCTATGAAAGCAGGATGATTCGTGATATTCCCGCAAAATGGGTGAGAAGAATGGAAAAATAGGAGGTGATCCCGTTGGGATTCACCTCCGTTTTTTTGCTTATTTGAGTTTTTCTTTGATGATGCCTTTTCGATAGGCAGCGATTAACATCTCCAGGTATTGGATTTGGCGATTCAATTCCCGGCCAATATCGGTATTGCTGACGCGCTTTCGCTCAACGGTTTTTTCGATGACTCGAACGGTAGAGCGAATATCCTGGCCTTCCCGAATGGCCTTCTCAATGGATTCGAAGGGTTCATGGGCAGCCAATTGCAAACCATAGGAATTGTAGATCAGGGTATAGCCGGCAATCCCGGTGGTTTTACGATAGGCTTTCGAGAAGCCGCCATCGATGACCAAAAGTCTTCCTTTGGCCCGGATTGGGCTTTCACCCTTGGGAATTTGAACCGGAACATGGCCGTTGATAATATGGCCTTCTTTCGGATCCAATTGGAATTCCCTTAGGATTTTCATGGCAATTTCTTCTTGGTTGACCAATTTAAAGTAGGGTGTAAAGACTTCCTTATGCGGTGCCGGATCATCGATCAGATAGCGTTCGAAGGTTGCCATCTTGTTCTTGCCAAAGATGGGCGATAGGGGATGGCACCATAAGAACCAGAGAAAATCTGTATCGCCAGAAGCGACACGATTGCCGAAATAGGCTTCCCGCGCCAGCCTGTCAAAAAGATCCATGAGGGCTTTGCCGGAGTAGGACTCACCTTCAAATTCAAAGCTTTGAAAGTCTCCCTCTTCTGTCATAGGAATGGAAGCGTGATAAAGCAAATTGCCATTATAGGCCTGATAAAGGCTTCCTTTTGCATAAAGAAACTCAATATGGCGGTGAAGTTTCTCACTTTTTCTAAAAGACCGGCGTAGTTTTTCCACCACCTGTTTTTCTTCCTTGGTCAATTCACTGGGATGATCCGGATTGATTGTTGGAAAGAGACAGTCGTTCAGTGGGTATTCGACCCTATTGACCCAAGCGGTTTTTTTCTCGGGATCAACCGTTTTCAAAATTTGGCGGTCTTTCATTTGATATTCCGGATGACGTTCGACTAACTCTGATTCCAACTTGAATTGAATCAGGGTAATGGCCTTGTGCATTCTAGCCAACAAGCCCCGGTCGGAATCCGACAAAAAGCTGGTCTCTGACAGTTTGGGTAAAAACTGCTCGCAAGGATCACTGCTGTATGTATCCATGGCAAAGGTTGCCAATGGAAGCAAGTTGATGCCGTATCCGTCTTCCAGAATGGACATATTGGCATAGCGAAGACAGTTGCGAATGGCATTGGCCATGCAAGCATCGTTGCCTGCAGCGGCGCCCATCCATAGAATATCATGATTGCCCCACTGGATATCCAGGGAATGATAATCCATTAAAAGATCCATAGCCAAATGGGCTTCCGGACCCCGGTCATAGATATCGCCTACGATATGCAGGTGATCGATGGTCAGGCGTTGGATTACTTTAGCCAAGGCAATGATAAAGTGACCGGATCTCCCCAAATCAACAATGGTGTTAATGATATTGTTGTAGTATTCCCGTTTGTTGAAACGCTCTTCATCCTCATGAAGCAGCTCCTCCAATACGTAGGCAAAATCCTTGGGCAGGGCTTTACGCACTTTGGAACGGGTGTATTTGGAAGAGGCAACCCGGCAGATTTGAACCAGCCGATAGATGGTGATGCGGTACCAATCGTCGATTCGGTCTGTTGAATGACGGATCAGGCTTAGTTTTTCTTCCGGATAGTAAATCAGCGTAGCCAGTTCCTTGATATCTTGGGAAGACAGGGTCTTACCGAAAACATCCGTGATTTTTCGTTTGATAACGCCGGATCCATTGCGAAGGACGTGGTTCAAGGCGCGGAATTCTCCATGGATATCGGTCAGATAATGCTCGGTGCCTTTAGGCAGATTTAAAATGGCCCGTAGATTGATAACCTCCGAGGAGGCAGAAGCAACATTAGGGAACTGCTTGGACAGCAACTCCATATAATCGCGATGTTGATTTAATTCCTTGGAATGATAGGTACGCATTGAACTCTCCTTTCAAAATTCAATGTTATCGTACCGAATTCAGGGGGAGAAAGCAAGAAAAAAGCAGGAATTTTCCTGCTTTTTTCTCTTTCTTTCAAATATTCGATGAATTTTATCCGATCAAATTAACCAGGTCTTCACGTACACTTGCAATTCCGCCAATACCAAAGTTTTCAACCAATACATTGGCTACATTTGGTGATAGGAATGCTGGCAGGCTTGGTCCCAAGTGAATATTTTTCACGCCCAATGCCAAAAGCGCCAATAGTACGATGACAGCTTTTTGCTCATACCAAGCGATATTATAAGCGATTGGCAGTTCATTGATATCTTCTAATTCGAAGACTTCCTTTAATTTCAATGCGATGACAGCCAAGGAGTAGGAGTCGTTGCATTGTCCAGCATCCAATACCCGTGGAATACCGCCAATATCGCCCAGTTGAAGCTTATTGTAGCGATATTTTGCGCAGCCTGCAGTCAGAATAACCGTATCTTGTGGAAGCTCTTGTGCAAAATCTGTGTAGTACTCACGAGACTTCATGCGTCCATCGCACCCTGCCATCACAACAAACTTCTTAATTGCACCGGTCTTGACAGCGTCTACAACTTTATCTGCCAAAGCAAGAACTTGGGCATGCGCGAAACCGCCTACGATTTCACCGGTTTCGATTTCTGTTGGAGGCGCACATTTTTTGGCGTGCTCAATAATCGCTGAGAAGTCTTTCATATCCTTGTCGCCGCGCTCAGGGATGTGCTGGAAGCCTTCAAAACCTGCTTCGCCAGTGGTGTAAACTCGATCAGCATAACTTTCTTTCGGTGGAACAATACAGTTTGTGGTGAATAGGATTGGTCCGTTGAAAGATTCGAATTCTTCTTTTTGTTTCCACCATGCGTTTCCGTAGTTGCCGACAAAATGGTCATACTTTTTGAAGGCAGGGTAATAATTGGCCGGAAGCATTTCGCTGTGGGTATAGACATCGATGCCTGTACCTTCCGTTTGTTTTAGTAGATCTTCCATATCACGCAAATCATGTCCGCTGATTAAGATACCTGGACGATCGCTCACACCGATGTTTACGCTGGTGATTTCTGGATTTCCGTAAGTTGAGGTGTTTGCCTCATCCAACAAGGCCATGGTTTTTACACCAAAGTCACCGGTTTTTAAAACCAAGGCAGTCAACTCATCCGCTGACAAGGTATCATCCAAAGTCTTTGCCAAAGCTTCTTGAAGAAAATCAAAAAGCTCTTGGTTTTCGAATTTTAGGTTATAGGCATGCTCTGCATAAGCTGCCATACCTTTCAAGCCGTAAATGGTCAGTTCACGCAGGGAACGAACATCTTCGTTCTCTGTGGACAAAACACCAACTGTTTCGGCTTTTTTCAGCATGTCTTCTTCGCTAGCTACTGTCCAATTCATGCGGGCAATGGCTACTTGGTCATAAGTATTGGCTCCAAGTAATTCGTCGCGTAATTGAAGACCTTGATGAATTCGTTCAACAAAAGCCGCGCGGTGGAAATTGGCATTGGTGATGGTGGCAAACAAGGATTTCATCACAAACATGTCGACACGGCGGTCTGATTTGCCGGATTCCTTATTGGCCATATTCAAAACAGATAATTCCTTGCATAGATAAATCAATAAATCCTGCAGCTTGGCAACATCGTCGGTTTTTCCGCAAACACCTTTGACGGTACAACCTGTACCTTTGGCTGCTTCTTGGCATTGGTAACAAAACATGGACATAGTTTTCCTCCTTAGATTGAACTTCTTAATATGGATACCCGGAATCGGGTGTTCTTGTTGATAGTTTGATCATATCTTAGTGCAAATAAAAAAACGGTAACCAGCGTTACCGTTTTGACAAAGTCTTAACAAAATTGATGCACCTACAGTTTTTGATTCCATTTGCGCTCTAAGGTGTCAATGCCTTGGAAACACAAGACACCCAAGCAGCCCAACAGGAAGATGCCCGCATACATTTGCGTATAATTGATGCGCTGCATGGCATCCATAATAAAGAATCCCACACCGGACCGGGTGCCAAAAGCTTCCGCAAGAAAAAGGACCGATAGAGCGGTTGCCATGGAAATTCGGGTGGTGGAAAGCAACTGTGGAATGGTCGCAGGGATCAATAGTTCCCGAAAGATCTCGTGGTCTTTAGCACCCAGGGCGATTAGGGGTGTGAACCATTCGGGATCCAATTGGAGGACCCGATCTCGAATCATCACAGTGATGGGAAAAACCAGAATTAAAAAGATTAAGCCAATCTTGGGCGCGTCTCCCAGCCCAAATGCCAACATCAGAATTGGCAGAAAAGTAGTTTTGGGAATGGGATAAAGGAGTGCGACCACAGGCGAGATCAATTGGTGGGTCAGTCGATAATAGCCAAGAATCAAGCCTAGCGGGTATCCGATCAGAAGACCGCTGGCAACGCCTAATAGCAAACGGCGAATACTGGTAATTAAATGACCGCCCATTGCTAATCCTTTCTTTGAAAGAAGAAAGGCGAAAACCGAGATTGGAGACGGCAAGATCGGACTCTTGATGATGACAGAAGAAAGCCACCAAATCAAAAGTACAACGACTATGGCGTATCCCCAAGGATGTCGTTTCATCATATCCGCCTCCCTTCGGCAAGCCGTTTTCGAAGATGTCTTTCCAAGTCTTTTTTCGACTTTGGATTTTTGGGATTTTCGATTTGTTCAATCCCTGAATCCAGCATAAGCAATATGGAGTCACCAAAACGCAAGGCTTCCTTCAGGTTATGGGTAACCAAAAGGGTCGTTGGCTTTGTATGGCTCCAGACTTTCTCAAACAAGCGGTAGGCCGTTTCCTTGGTGATTTCATCCAAAGCGGAAAACGGCTCGTCCAATAGAAACAAATCGGGCAAGAGATAGAAGGCACGTGCCAGAGACACCCTTTGCTGTTCGCCGCCGGAAAGTCGTTTGGGAGAGCGGTCAAGCAAACTCTCCAATCCGAATCCAGCTGCGATTTCATTAAAAAGGGCATCTTCCTTTGGCATTTTGCGGATCTTCCGTCCAATTTCGATATTTTGTCTAACCGTATGCCAGGGATAAAGTCCGTAGCCTTGTGGCACATAGCCAATTCTATGCTGGTGCACATCCAGTTGCTGTCCTTGATAGATCAAACTGCCGGAGTGCAAGGGATGAATGCCGCCCAATGTTTTCAGTAGGGTGGTCTTTCCAAAACCGGAAGCGCCCAATACCGCCATGATTTGATGATCATTCAGTTGAAAAGAGAGATCATCAAGAATGATTTCCCCATCGGGAAAGGCGATGGTCACATGATTAGCTGTCAGCATGGTCTTCCTCCCAGCGAGTATGGAAATCATGAGGCAGGTTTAAATGATCAAAGATCCTTCCCATCATTTGATCCAGCAACTCTTCGATCGCGGTTGGATGATGGTAGAAGGAAGGGCTTATAGGCATAATGGTGGCGCCAGCTTTTGAAAGACGAACCATGTTTTCCAAGTGGATGGTGTGAAGGGGCGTTTCCCGGGTTAATAAGATCAAGGGGAATCTTTCTTTCATACAAACATCGGCGGCACGGATTAAGAGATTGTCGCTGGTGCCTGCAGCAATGCGGCCAACCGTCCCCATGGAGCAAGGGCAAACAATCATGCCGGCAAATCGGCGGGATCCGCTAGCAATGGGAGAGAAAAAGCTGGTCGCGTCCTCTTGATGGAAGCGGCCCTTATTTAAGCGTGAGAGTCCGGCTTCCAAGGAAAAGCCCATTTCATACTCGAATACTTCTAGGCCTGGTTTCGTAGCCACCACGAAAACTTCAAAAGCTTGCTCATTTAGTTTTTCCAATAAGCGCCAGGCATAAGGACTGCCTGAAGCTCCGGTGATTCCAACGATAAATGGTTTCATCCGATCCTCCCGATCATCCAGGCATCCATCCAAGCTACAAGCAGAAAAAGGATACCGACAATTTGATTGATATGATAGCTGACCCAGTTCATTAATCCATGGTCTGCAGGGGATACGAGTTTGTGTTCAATGGCCAAAAGAAATGCGATGACGATCATTCCGACGCCATATAGCCAACCGATGCCAAAAAGCAATCCGGCAGATAAAAAGAAGCACCATGCCAGCACATGAAATCCTTTGGCAATCCATAGGGCTTTCTTTAAGCCAAATCGCGCAGGGATGGAGTGCAAGCCTGCTGTTCGGTCAAAATCAATGTCCTGAGTGCCGTAAAGGGTATCAAAGCCTGCAATCCAGAAGGTAACGCCTGCTGCCAGTACCAAAGGTGGCCATGCCAGGCTGCCGGTGACCGCAATCCAAGCACCAACGGGTGCGCCGGCGCAGATTGCCCCCAGTATCAGATGGCAAGCCCAGGTCCAGCGTTTTGTATAGGAATAGCCAACAAATAGCGCAATTGCTACCGGGGATAAAATAAAGCAGAGAAAGTTCAACTGCCAAGCAGCAAAGACGAAAATGGCAAACAAGATTAGGGTCAAAGCAAGGGCCTCTTGCTTTTTAACTTTCCCTTGTGGGATATGACGGTTTTGGGTTCTTGGATTTGCCCGGTCATAGTCTGCATCGATTACGCGATTGATGGCGTTGGCTGCATTTCTACCGGCAAAGAGAGCCACAAGAATCCAGAATACAACGCGAGCGGAGGGAAATCCCTCCGCTGCCCAAACCATGGATACCGCCGCAAAGGGCAGGGAGAAGAGGGTGTGCGAAAACATCACCAACTCTCCAAAGTCTTGAATTTTACGAATCCAGGCCATAGTCAGCCCACTTTCTTGTCACCTGCTCAACAACATCTTGGCTCATTACGATATCATCAGGCCATTCTCTCATGTGGCCTTCAGCAGCGGTTTTCTTGGTTGCGTCAATGCCCAAACGACTACCATAAAATGTGGTTGGCGACGAATGATCCAGTGCGTCCAGTGGACCATCAGTAATCACCAGATCACGTTTGGGATCAATATTGTTGAAGACTTTCCACATGACTACAGACAGATCTTGCACATCGACCGTATGGTCAACGACAATAATCATCTTGGTATACATCATTTGTCCCATGCCCCATAAGGCGTGCATAACCTTGTGGGCATGCTTTGGAAATTTCTTTTCAATGGAAACGATGCAGCAATTGTGGAAGACACCCTCCAGCGGCAGGTTCATGTCGATAATTTCAGGCACAAACAGTCGCAGTAAAGGCAAGAAGATTCGCTCAGTCGCCTTAGCCATATAGCAGTCTTCCATTGGTGGTTTGCCTACAATGGTAGAAGGATATACGGGATTCTTCTTCCGTGTGATCTTTTCTACATGGAAGACTGGATACTCATCTGCCAGGGAATAATAACCCGTATGGTCGCCGAAAGGACCTTCCAGACGACGCTCATCCAGATCCACATAACCTTCCAGGATGAATTCTGCATTGGCGGGCACGTAAATGTCGCTGGTCACAGACTTGACAATGCGCAAGGGTCTCTTGCGAAGAAAGCCGGAAAAAAGCATCTCGTCAATCATTTTTGGCAATGGTGCCGTTGCCGCATAGGTCGTTGCCGGATCACATCCAAAAGCAACAGAGACCGGCATTCTTTGAATGCCCATTTCCCGATATTTCTCGTAGATCATGCGACCGTCTTTATGAAGGTGCCAGTGCATGCCAGTGGTATTTTTATCGTATTTTTGCAGGCGGTACATGCCCATATTTTGCTGTCCTGTTTCAGGATCCTTGGTAATGACCAAAGGAAGGGTCATATAAGGACCGCCGTCTTGCGGCCAGCAGGTTAGAATTGGCAAGGTGTCCAAATCCGCATCTTCCACAACCTGTTGGCATTCCGCCACTTTTACCTTTCGGGGAATGACAGCAGCCAGCGGTGCCAGTTTTGGCAAGGATTGTACCGCGCCTAGAAAACTCATGTATTGCTTGAGATCCAAATAATCCGAGATCCTGTCGGCAATATCATCCAAGTGGTCAACACCCAATGACATAGCCATGCGCTTTTCTGAACCAAAGGCATTCATCAAAACCGGGTAATCGGAGCCCTCTACATTTTCAAATAAAAGAGCAGGACCATTTTGTTTGGAGACTCGGTCGGTAATCTCGGTGATTTCCAAATGAGCAGAAACTGGTGTTTTGATCCGTTTCAGTTCACCTTCCTTCTCCAATTGTTCTATAAAGTGCTGAAGGTCTTTATAAGCCATCAGTTACCTCCTAGTAATTGCGCTTTAATAGCGCGCTGTATACATCTGCCAGGATCTGCCGGCTTTCGCAGTCTGGTGTTTTATTTAATGCATCGAATGCTTTTTCCGTGTATTTCTTAGCCAAATCTCGGGCTTGAGACACACCGCCCAAGTCGATTACTTGATTTTGAATCCATTTCAAGTCGCTTTCTGTGAAAGATTCCTGATCCAATCGTTTTTTCAATTGACCGCTAGAATCGGATTGCAGGGCGTAAATGATAGGAAGTGTTACATAGCCTTGCTTGATATCATTTTGTGCGCTCTTTGACAGGGTCTTGTCTTTGCTGGTGTAGTCCAAGCAATCGTCAATAATCTGAAAGGCAATGCCCATGCGTAAACCGGAAAGGGACAACTGATGCGCTTTTCTTACAGATAAGCCGCCTTCGATAGCGCCGGCGTAAAGGCTGACAGCAAATAGGGCAGCCGTTTTACCGCTGATTACCCGCAGGTATTGCGCAACAGATAGATCGACCTGGTAGCGGAAACGATATTGTTTTAACTCTCCGCGGCAAATTCGATAAATTGCCTTTGCCAGTTGGGTATTGGAATCCGCTTTTTGATATTGACTCATTAGCATAAAGGTTTTGGCAAAAAGATAATCCCCCAAATACACGGCTACATCGGTGCCATACTTGCTTGGGATTGCTTCAATGCCGCGACGCAGTTTCGACTGGTCGATAATATCATCATGAATCAGCGTAGACAAATGCAACAATTCAACCGATGCGGCAATAGCCCGGAGCCGTTCAGTTTCCGGTTTGCCGTATTGACCAGCGATACACACAAAGGCAGGACGCAATTTTTTGCCTCCTGTCTGAATAAGCTCAAGTAAAGGTTGTGAAATAAAGGGTTCGGCATCCTGGGTTTCTTGAACCATCAACCGCTGAACGGCATCAAGTTCTTTTTTAATGGAGGGATAGGCCTCCCAATAATTTTGCATAGGATTCTCCTTTATCGTTGTTGGAACTGAAAGCCAAATCTTGTGAGATAAGGCAACAAATAACGCGTTACAATGCCTACGAACAAGCCTGTTGGAATAGCCAGGAGCATTAAGAACGGAAGATAATAGAGAATATTCGCGTTTTCAATGACAAGTGCAGCCATCAATAATTGTCCCAAGTTGTGTGCGATCGCACCGATAATGCTAATGGCAATCAGGCTGAAGCTGTTAGGGAGCGTTTTCAGCAAAATAGCCATCACAATAAGACTTAACAAGCCACCCGCCATGGAATATAACAATGATGACATGGTACCAAACATAAAGGATGTTAAAGTAGTTCGCATCAGTACAATTGTCAAACTGCTTTTAAAATCCATGGTGGAAAGGGCAATTAGCGTTATGATATTAGCCAGTCCCAGTTTTGCGCCAGGGATGCCCGGCGTAAAAGGAATCAGCGATTCAAGCCAACTTAGGACCATCGCTTGAGCAACAAGGATGGAGATAAATACAAGCTTTTTTGTGTTGTTTTTCATCGGTTACTCCTCGATCGGCTGGTCAGTGATATAGACAATGACCTGGTGGGGCAGACAGACAATCATATCGCCTACCTCGCGCGCCGGTTTTGTATTGACACAGATTTGATCTGGACAATCCGATTCTATCATGTCCGCTTGTCCATTGGAAATGATAACAGTATTGTAAACCGCTTCATCCCCAACACGGATCGTTTTTTCCGTTGATTCAGTCAGGGGAACGATGTCCACCACTTCACCAAAGGATTCAATGACGACCCAGCGGTCTGCTTCCGGTTCTTTATTGCTCTGCATCCAGATCAAGCCGGCAACAGCAATTGCCAGAACAACCAGGATGACCAGAATATCATTTTTCTTCATACAGTTTCTCCCATCTGTAGTAGCGTGAAAAATCCTTTCGCATCTGCGAAAGGATTTTCAGCCGCTTCTTATTCAAGTTCGTCCCAGTATAGATAGCCTTTGCCGCCGATATGTGTTTTGCTCCACCATTGCCGCAACCGAGGCAGAACGTAGTAGTCCAAACCGAAGGTGGATCCGGCGCCGCCGATCAAGGCGATTCCGCCGAAGAAGAACCAAAGGATGCTGGCATCCGTCATGGTTGTCAAAGTAAAGGCTATGGTCAATACGACACTGATTGCAGAAGATAGGAAAGTAAACAATCCTACAATCAGGCAAACGCCAACGACCATTTCTGTTAAGACGATCATAATCTGGAAGAATACAGGGGCTTGCGCGTAAATATTGTCCAGGAACCATTGCATCAATCCTGGTACATGTTTTAATAGAGGCTCGCCATACGCTGATGCGGTTTCAACAGCCGCTTCAACAGCACCACTCGCTGAAGTAACAGCCTCAGCCGCTGCTTCTGCTGCGCCGCTTGCTGCTGTTACCGTTTCAACAACAGTTTCAGCCGCTCCACTTGCTGCTGCAGTTGCGTCAGCCGCTGCAGTAGGTGCAGGTGTCAACAACCAGCCCATTTTCATTTCCTTCATCCAGCCTTCGCCGATCTTGTTGTAGCCTTCGATTAGCCACATAACACCTAAGTAGATGCGAAGTGGAACCAACCAGAAGTTTGGTGATGCTGTTGCAAAATGACCACCAACAAAGGAACGGCGATGCTTCACGCGGAAGAATTCATGACGCCAGTAGTTCCACAGCTGACGAAGTCCACCAACCGTAAACAGGTATAGGAAGTTGACCAAATGCTTGACCAACATGGCCATCCAACCATTGAATCGAATGCCACGCGTATCGGAAACCGCATAACGGGAACCAACCGATACCATGAAGCCATCATATTTTTGCTTGTGTGTATGCAGCTCGCCGCCTTGAATCATTTGAATGATGTTCTCAGCTGCTGTATGACCAGATTGCTCCGCTGCCTGAACGATTTGTGGCATTGGACCGTCTGCATCTTCATAGGCTGCGTTGTCACCTACGGCAAATACATTTTTGTATTCCGCAGTTTGCATATATTCGTTAACCAAAATTCTTCCACCGCGACCGGCTGTCAGGCCAAGCTTTGCAGCAAAGGAATTGTTCTTGATGCCGGCAGCCCAAATCAGGGTACGGCATGGAATGATTTCACCGCTCTTTAGGGTGAAGGCATTCTCTTCAACTTTTACAATCGGTGCATTGATTTTTAATTCAATGCCCAATTTATTGTAGCGTCGTTGAACAGCTTCAACCTGGCTGTCTTTCTCCAGCATATTCAGGATACGACCCATGGCTTCAATGTTGTAAACCTTCACTTCGCTTGGATCAATATCGTACTTGCGGGACAAATGCTCTTTTGCTTCGCCCAATTCGCCAGCCATTTCTACGCCAGTGAATCCACCGCCGCAAACAGCAAAAGTCAAAAGCTCTTTACGCTTTTCTGGATCTTCCGTGCGGGCAGCCAAGTCGTACATGCCTTCAACATGTTCGCGAAGGCCAACGGCATCTTCGTAAGACCATAGGGTGTGGGCGTGTTCTTCCGCGCCTTCAACACCAAAGAAGTTTGACTCATTACCTGTTGCTACAATCAAGTAGTCGTAAGCATAGTCGTTTTGCTCACCCTTCAGGGTTTGTGTTTCGAAATCAATGGATTTAATTTCGTCGAAGCGAACATCAACGGTTCTGCCACGGAAGACTTTTTTCAAGTCTACTGTGATGGCATCCGGCTCAGTACGGTGGCCGGCAACTTCATGAAGTTCTGTCATTAGCGTATGAAAACGGTGGCGGTCAATCAGTGTGACCTCAACGTTGGGATCTTTTCGGAACGCCTTATGCAAGGTTTTTCCGGCTTTAATCCCAGCGTAGCCCCCGCCAAGAATTACAATTTTTGTCGGATTCATAGTTCCCCTCCTAGTTCTTGTTAACAAAATAACGATTACGTTTGTAAAAATGGTTAAATGGACAAATAAATAGTACAAAAAAGTTTCCTTATGAAACTGTTGGCGTTTTCATTATAGCCTAATTTCCTATAAATGCAAAGAAAATTTGCCAACAAACAATCAATTGTCAGAATCAGTTCTAGCCAAGCTGAAACTGCACTTGATGTTTCAAATCTGACTCTATCAAATTCGGTATTGAGGTCATACAATTTGTTCATAAGAAAAATAAAAAATGATTTGGTCTTGAGGGTGATGAAGTTTTTGTAACTTTTTGAACAAAATTCATCAAAAGTGGGTAATAAGTCGTAAGGGCAAGGAAAGAAGCAGGAAAATCTTAGCAGAATGTAAAGTTCTGTAAGAGAAATAGTTTGACAAGGAAACTATCTCGATGCTAGAATGAGTTTGTCCAAATATAAACAAAGTCTAGGAGGAGAATCGAATGAAAAAATTAGCATTATTGCTGATTGTTTTGATGACGGTTACAGCATTTGCGGGTTGTGCGCCTGCAGAGCCGGAGCCGCAACCAGAACCTCAGCCGTCGGAAGAGACACAAGAACCAGCACAACCAGCAGAAGAAACGGCAAACTTTGACGTAGCGGATGGCGTTTATTACGCTCAGGAAGCAGCTTTTGCCGGCAGCGGCTGGAAATACAATGTAATTGTTACCGTAGCAGGCGGAAAAGTTGTTGACGTCAACTGGAACGGCACCAATGTTCGCGGCGGAGATGACAAGAAAACTGCTTCTGAAAGCGGTGCTTACGGCATGGTAGCTTATGGAAACGCGCAAGCGGAATGGCATGAGCAAGCACAAGCAGCTGAGCAATATCTATTAGACAACCAAACAACAGAAGTGAACTACACAGATGACCAAGGTCATACGGATGCCATTGCAGGCGTATCGATCCACGTTTCTGAGTTCTTTACCCTAGTAGATGAAGCATTGGCAAACGGACCAGTTGCTCAAGGCGCTTACACAGATGGATATTTCTACGCGGAGTTGCCTGAAGATGAAAAAGGATTCACTTACCTTGGTCAGTTCCAAGTGGTAAATGGAACCATTGTTAGCGCCAACCTAAATGCAAAATCTAAGGATGACGAAGGCAAAGACACTTCCAAGAAGGAAATGGGCGATGACTATGGCATGGTTGCCTACGGCGGCGCGCAAGCGGAATGGTATGCGCAAGCGGAAGCGGTTGAAGCCTTTATTCTAGCCAACCAAGGATTTGACGTAAGCTTGGACGCGGAAGGAAAAACTGACGCGATTGCCGGCGCATCGATTCATTTGACACAATTTGTTGAGCTATTCAATAAAGCATTGGGTGGCGGAGAAGAAATGGCTATGGCTGACGGCATTTATTATGCTTCAGAAAAAGCTTTCTCCGGCAGCGGCTGGAAATACAATGTAACACTTAGTGTTGAAGGCGGCAAAATTGTTGATGTTAACTGGAACGGAACCAATGTTCGCGGCGGAGATGACAAGAAGACTTTGTCAGCAAACGGCGGATACGGCATGGTAGCATACGGCAATGCCCAAGCAGAATGGGATGTTCAAGCACAAGCGGCTGAGCAATACTTATTGGATAACCAAACAACAAAAATCGACTATATCGATGACAAAGGCCATACTGATGCCATTGCGGGTGTATCAATCCATGTTTCTGAATTCTTTAACTTGGTAGATGAAGCCTTAGCCAACGGACCAGTAGCCAAAGGTGCTTATACAGACGGATACTACTATGCGGAATTGGCTGAAGACGACAAGGGATTCACTTATCTTGGACAATTCCAAGTGGTAAACGGAACCATCGTTGGCGCCAACCTAAATGCAAAGTCTAAGGATGATGAAGGCAAAGACACTTCCAAGAAGGAAATGGGCGATGACTATGGCATGGTAGCCTATGGTGGCGCGCAAGCGGAATGGTATGCGCAAGCAGAAGCGGTTGAAGCTTTTATTCTAGCCAACCAAGGATTTGATGTAACACTGGATGCAGAAGGTAAAACTGACGCGGTAGCGGGTGCATCGATTCATTTGAATCAGTTCGCTGAACTTTTCAACATGACACTAGGCAAATAATTGCTCTTACTGAAAAAGCTGGGGGAACCCAGCTTTTTTTGTTAAGATAAATAAATCGTCGTTCCGAATTCAGTCAGAGGATGGCTTCCCAATCCTTCTTTTAAGAAAGAATTGATTGAAATATCATTTGGCCTTCGTTACAATGGGAACAGAAACTTGAGGGGGAACAAAATGATACAGAAGAAAAAATGGATTGGATTATGTCTGGCGTTTGTACTGTCAATTTCCTTGGCAGCTTGTCAGCAGGAAGATCCGGAACCAACGACAGAAGTACCTGCAAAAGCGACTTATATTGAAGATCACGCCTTTCAATTGGATACGATTGTTACGGTGAAATTATATGGGGAAGAAGACCGCTCCTTGATTGAAGAATCCTTTAATCGCATTGACAGCTTGGAAAAGATGTTGAGTGTTCATTTAGATGGCAGCGATTTAGCCCATTTGCGGGATCAAGCCGGCAATGGTCAAGCGGTGTCTGTGCAGGCGGAGACGCTGGAAGTCATGGAAGCAGCATTACGGTATGCCAATCTTTCAGGTGGTCGTTTTGACCCGACTGCGGGTCCTTTGATTGACCTTTGGGGAATTGATCCGCCAGAAGGACATGTGGCAACTGAGGCGGAACTGGAAGCAATTGCGCCATTGATCGATTACCGAAGCGTTGCAATGGATGCAAATGCAAACACCATCGCCTTAAAGAATCCTGGCACCATTGCCAACCTGGGCGCTATCGCAAAAGGCTATATTGCCGATCAGGTAAAACTGCAACTGGTTGAAGAAGGCGTTACAAGCGGGATCATCAATCTGGGCGGGAATGTTCTGCTAATTGGCGGTAAGCCGGATGGCTCGGATTTCCGTATTGGTGTTCAGGATCCCGATAGCCTGCGTGGCGAGTATTTAGGCATTGTGGCTCTTCAGGATGAATCGATTGTAACCTCAGGAGATTATGAGCGGTATTTTGAAGTGGATGGCAAGAGATACCATCATATTTTAGATCCTTTTACTGGTTTTCCGGCTGATAATGAACTGCGGTCAGTTTCTATTATCAGTGAGAAATCGACGGATGGGGATGCACTTTCCACGACCTGTTTTTTAATGGGTTTGGATGAGGGAATGGCTTTGATTCAATCCTTGCCGGAGATTGATGCAATCTTTGTCACCAAGGATCAGAAGATGGTATTCAGTTCGCAAGCGCTGTTTGACCGATACCAGTCAACCAATGAAAACTATGAGGAAATTTTATACGAAAAATAGAGAAAGGCTCCCAAATGGGAGCCTTTACTTATTTGTTGCGATTGAATTTATTGAATTGGCTGGTTGGTGATCCATCGGCTAGGAGCTGCACCGGCAATGCCGTACATTTCAATGTGTTCCATTACAACGTCCGCCATGTCGCCAAATTCGGCCGCGGTAGTCGCATCACCGAAGCTTGAGTAGCCGTCGCCGCCTGCTGCTACAAAGTCATTGGTTGCAACCTTGTACATTTTCATTGGATCTAATGGCTGTCCATTGATCCAAACGTTGGAAACGAAGTTGTCAGCCAGTTCGCTGTAGTTCAGGGTGTACTTGATGCCATAAACATGTGGGAATCCGCCATTGGTTTCTGGATAAGCGCTAATGCCATGGTTCAAAGCATCCAAGATTGCTTGACCACTCATATTTTTGACAACAACATAGTTGCCAAATGGCAGAACTTCAAGAATATGACCTTTGGTGATGATCCCTTGTCCGATAGTGGCACGAATGCCGCCGCCGTTAGTAATGACCGCGTCTGCACCGGTTCGAATACCGATTGCTGTAGTGATCAGGTTGCCCATGCGGGTTTCGCCGGTACGAACAAAGGCGCGTTCGCCGTTCAATTCGTAAATGCTGTAGCCGATTTCAACATCTGTGATGGCACGGTTTTCTTCAACAGCTGCATCAATCAATCCCTGAATGGTTGCATCGTCTTCATAACCTTCAGCGCCTTTTTCTACAAGACTAGCCATTGCAGTAACCATACCGTCTTTTACCGTTACATCAACACGACCAACATTTTTATCATAGTAGCCTGCTTGAACCAAAAGGGCTCCGTTAACCATTTCGCCTGCTTCCAGAGTTTCGTGGGAATGGCCGTCTACAAAAATATCAATGCCATCGACATTTTCCAAGACATACTTGCTGGTTTCTTCCATCTTGGTCTCATCATCGTTGCCCAAGTGGCCTAGGGCGATAATTACATCACAGCCTTCCATTTCAAGCTTGGCGACCATTTCTTTGGCTGCTTGAGCGGGTGCTTCAAAATCAACGCCAACAACATTCAGTGGATTGGTTTTATACATAGTTTCAGGAGTGGATAAACCGAAGATACCGACTTTTACGCCATCAAATTTTTTGATGGTGTAATCTTTTTCCAACAGGCTTTTGCCGTCCATTTTCACATTGGCAGCCAGAATTGGATAGTTTGCCATAGCTTCCAGCTCGAGCAAACGTTCATAGCCATAATTGAAGTCATGGTTGCCTGGCGCTTGTGCATCAACACCAAGTTCGTTCAAAATATCTACAACCAATTCGCCTTGATTCAAGTTAACGACTGGCTTGCCATGATAGGAATCACCAGCGTCCAACACCAAAACATTACCGCCTTCAGTACGGGTCTGTTCAATTACATTGGCAAGTCGTGGGAAGCCCATTCCATCGTACTTTCCTTCTTCAACACGACCATGTGTGTCGTTGAAATGGAAAATAGTAAAGGTTGTTTCATGTCCTGCGGCAAATCCAGGGACTGCTGCAAATGCCAAAAGAACCAGACTTAGTACGAGTGCAATGCTTAAATGTTTGTTGAATTTCTTCATAAATCTTCCTCCTTTAAAGATTGTAAACGTTGTCTACAAGTTTTATTATAACCTGAAACCGGTCCCATTTCATTAGAAAGTTTTTGGTATTTTTGTAAGAATTGGGTTAAGCGGTTGAAAATGATATAATGACGGGAGTTGAAAGAGCTGATTGAAGAAAGGTGCGAAAATCATGGAAAAATCATTTGGGGTTATTGCAAATCCCTCCAGCGGGAAAGATATTCGGCGCATTGTCTCTTATGCGGACAGTGTTGGACATATGGAAAAAATGAATTTACTCTTGCGAGCCATTATCGCTGCAGCTTCTAAAGGGGTGGAACGGATATATTTTATGCCGGATCCCCAGGGGATGGCTTTGGCGATTCGACAGCGGCTTAAACAGGATGGGGGACCTTGGGAACTGGTAGAAGTATTGGGCTTCAAACCGGAAGGGAAAGCAAGCGATACGGTGATGGCTGTAGAAGAGTTTGAGCGCTTGGACTGCAAAGGGATTATAGTTCTGGGGGGAGATGGTACATCGCGGGATGTAGCTCAGACTGGAACCAAACTACCGATTTTACCGATTTCTACGGGAACGAATAATGTTTATCCCGATTCGGTAGAAGGAACCATTGCGGGATTGGCCATGGGAATCCTGGCAACGGAGCCTGAAAAATCACAAAGGCGTAGAGACAAGCGCTTGAAAATTCAGGTTAATGACGGTGAGACCTGGATTGCTCTTGTGGATGTTGTTTGTTCCAGACAAAATGAAATTGCATCCAGAGCGGTTTGGTCACCGGAAGATGTACGCTGGCTGGCAGTAACACGGGCTACACCTGCATCTATTGGCTTGTCATCCATTGTTGGACAATGGCAGTACTTAGCGCCCGATGATCCGCATTGGATTGTATTTCAATGCGGGGATGAAGGGGAGACACGATTAACGCCCATTATTCCTGGGCGGATGATCCCCATTGGCAAGCTTGAGTTAATAAAATATACAGCGAGAGAAATCGTGGAATGGGAGGCAGATCAAGGGGGTACTTTGGCCTTGGATGGGGAGCGCATGGTGCGTTTTCGCAAAGGAGACCGCATTCGAATACAAATGGACTTGAATGGACCTGAGCGAATTTTGGTTGAAGAAACCCTGATAGGCAGCTTATAGAGAAGGGAACGATCAAAGTGTATCGAATTGGCAAAATTGCAAAAACCTTTCGTATATCCAAAGAAGCATTGCGCTATTATGAGCGCAATGGAATTGTTCGACCAACCCGGGATGAGGACAGTGGATATCGTTACTATGACCGGGCTGATATTCAGCGGGTTGCAACCATTAAAAAGATGCAGAATATGAACTTTTCTTTGGAGGAAATCAAGGCTGTTTTTACAGGTTTGTCGACGGACACCTATATCAAGTGGTATGATTCCAAGATTGACGAATTGGAAAAGCAGATATATTTTCACCAGCAGATTGTGAATCGGATGAAGTGGCAATCAGATATGATTAAGTATGGAAGTGAAGAGCTTTTTCGGTTTTCCATTCGAGAAGGCGCGTCATTTGCACGAATTGAATTTGGTGATTTTGAACGATTGCTTTCAGATCTGGAATTAAATCGAATTACAAGTGACTGGTTTCGATATATGGCCATTGTTAATGCGTCTACCCGTATTGACATGAAGAAAGCATCTTACGGTGAGTTAATCGAGGCCAAAGGCTTGATGGTTGCCAAAGAGACGCTCAGCCGTTTAGATTTGATGACAGATGAACTGGTGGACATATTGGACTTTAATCGATATGTTTATGGAATCATTCGCATTGAAACCGGTCAGCAAAATCCTTTTGAGGAAAGCATCTTAAGGGTGCTGCAGTATCTTCAAGATGAGAATTTGAAAATACGATCAGATCTCTTTACCAATGTAATCGCCAGTTTCTCAGAAAATGAAAATAACCATATCGTATATAGCCAAATATATTTACAAGTGGAATAAAGACGTGAAAACGTCTTTTTTTCATGCTTGACTCTAAAAGGGCTTTATCCTTTACCATGGAATTGTGAAAAAAATATCGGGACTAAGGACAAAGTACCCGAACTTCACATTCTGTTGGCAACAGATAGACAAAAGGAGGAGAGCATCATGAAACGAATACTTGCAATGGTCTTGATGATTGTTATGGTTGTTGGTTGTTTTGCTGGCTGCAGCCCGGCATCATCAGAAGAGGCAGAAACACAAGCACCACAAGAAAACACGCAAACTCAGGTCGATGAGACCCAGTCATTTACATCAGGCACATACGAAACGGAAGCGTTGGGTCGAAAGGGACTGATGAAGTTCAAAGTTACTTTTGATGAAACAAGGATTACCGATATTCAAATCACCAGCCATCGGGAGACCAATGGTGTAGCCAATGTTGCATTGGAGACAATTCCAAAAGAGATTATCGAGAATCAGTCTGTGGATATCGACGCACTGGCAGGCGCTTCAATGACATCTTACGCGATTGTTCGAGGGGTCAAAGACGCTGCAAAGCTGGCGCAGGGCAATATGGAATTATTGACACAAAAGGTAGAGCGAGCAGAAGTGGCACGTGAATCCATCACAGGGGAATACGATTTGGCAATAATCGGTGCTGGTCCGGCTGGATTGATGGCGGCACAGACTGCGGCTGAAGCGGGTAAGAAGGTTATAATTTTTGAGAAGCTGCCATTTGTTGGTGGCAACTTGTTGTCAGCGGCTGGGGTTATTTCCGGTGCAGGAACCAAAATGCATGACGCACAGGGGATTACGGATCTGACGCCGGAAAGTTACTTGGCGCATCGCATGGCGATTTCGTCCAATCCGGATTCCAAATATTATACAGAAGATCCAATTTATACACGTCTCTTTTTTAATCTGAATCGGGATATGGTGAATTTCTTGATTGATCGAGGGGTGGAGTTTGTTCCAAATCCACGCAGCGTATCCCATGTATTGGCACCTGGATATTTCAAGGGCAGCGGCAATTTTGCCATGTGGCTGCAGAAGACGATTGAAGAAGCAGGCGGAGATGTCGTCTTGAGTACGGAGGTTACGGATGTATTGGTCGATAATGGTCAAGTTGTGGGTGTCAAAGCAGTAGGGAAGAACACCGATTATACCATTTCTGCAAAGGCGGTTATTTTAGCTTCTGGTGGGTTTACCTCAAACAAAGAGATGATTGGGGAATGCTATCCGGAATATAAGGATGTTTATTCAACGGCGCAAGTGACAACCCTAGGTGATGGAATCCGCTTGGCTAAGCAAGCCGGGGGCTCTATCCATGCATTGGATGCAGGGGTTCATAAAATGTATTTGGCGGGTAAATCTTTGAATGAAATTCCGTTCTTCTTGTTCTTCACACCTGCCATGGTGGTCAATGCTTACGGTGAACGGTGTTTGAATGAGTATGGCAATTACTCCATGAATTCAGATGTTTTGCTTCAGGAAGAAAATGGCGGCTACGGCTGGATCATTTTCGACAAGGAAGGCAAAGAGGCCTGCTATGAAGAATATCAAGGTCTGTTTGAATGGGGTGATGTACAGCAATTCGCATCAGTTGACGAGATGGCAGAGGCCTTGGCGCTGCCAAATCTGCCGGATTCAATTGAAAAGTTCAATCAGATGGTAGAAGCTGGAGAGGATCTTGACTTTGGTCGTACAGATCCGATGTTCCAGACCATTGAGGGGGAAGAATTGTACGCAATGAAGTTGGTTCCTGGTCTTTACATGACATATGGCGGCGTGAAGGTAGATCTGGATACCCATGTAATGACTGAAAACGGGATTCAGGTGCCACACTTCTATGCGGCAGGAGATGTCTGTGGATCCTTCGAGGTGCAGGAAGGTATGCGTTATACAGCAGGGGTTACTCAGGCTTTGAGTTTTGGAAGACTGGCTGCTCAAATGGCAATGGAAGAAATGGAATAATGAAAAAGCCGCCGAGATGATTCTCGGCGGCTTTGATGATTATAAGCTAACAACAGCGGTAGCGATCGGTCCCCGTTCGCCCTGTTCCATTTCATACTCGACTGCTTGTCCTTCTTCCAGCGTACGATAGCCTTCCATTTGGATTGCGCTGAAGTGTACGAATACGTCCTGTCCTGCCTCATCAACAATAAATCCGAATCCTTTTTTGCCGTTGAACCACTTAACTGTACCTTTTTGCATGATAAAATCCCTCCAAAAAAAATCTTTCGTCATTTTTCATCTTAATGGGTTTATATGGAAAAGTCAATAGAAATTGAAAACGATTTCACTATAAAACATCAAACTTTTGTTTGTGAGAGTATTTTCCAATTAATTCTTTTCGCAAGCTTGATTTCAATTTCCAATGGGAGTATAATGTATCTATTCGATAGGCGGGTGTAGCTCAATGGCAGAGCTCCAGCTTCCCAAGCTGGCCACGGGGGTTCGATTCCCCTCACCCGCTCCAGACACATCCATGAGCAAAATCTGCCCATGGTTTTTTTATATCTGATTGAACGGAGGGATTATGATGATTGGATTTGATCAAATACCAGAAATGATGGAACAATTGCCAAAGGGTGCTTTTCTAACGGTAGGGCAAGGGGCTGAAGCCAACCCCATGACGATCGGCTGGGCCTTAAGCGGCATTATTTGGGGAAAACCGGTGATGATGGTGGCTGTACGTTATTCGCGTCACACCTACGATATCTTGGATAAGCTGGATAACTTTACAGTGAGTGTGCCCAAACTAGGGCAACTGCAAAAAGAATTGAATTTTTGTGGCACAAAGAGTGGTCGTGATTTTAACAAGTTTACTGAAACGGAGTTGACGGCGCAAGAAGCCAAAGCTGTTCCGGGTGTTGTGGTTCAAGAAGCAGCGCACCATTATGAATGCAAAGTGGTTTACCGTCAGTCCATGGATCCCGCCAATTTGGATGCAGAGCTTAAGAAGCGGTATTATGATTCCAACCACGATTATCATGTCTTCTTTATCGGTGAAATACTCAGTGAATACGAGGGGTAAAAGAAACGCGCAGAAATGATTCTGCGCGTTTTTTAGATTCGATTAAATTGTTTTTAGTGCTGACTCCAGTGCTGCAATCATATTTAAAATATCGGTTTTGCTAATGATCAATGGCGGTTGGAAAGCCAGAACATTCCGATCAATGCCATTCTTGCCAATTAGGAAACCGTGATTCTTCATGATTTCCAGAATCTGATCAACGGCTTCTGATGCAGGTGAGCCGTTTGCATTCTTGAGTTCGGCGCCAACCATCAAACCGATACCCCGAACATCTGCAATCAAAGGATACTCCTCTTTCAGCTTGCTTAATTTCTCCATTAAAAGCTTGCCCAGATTGCCAGCTCGTTCTTTTAACTGATGAGATTCCAGATAATTTAAGACCGCGATGGAATTGGCCGCAGATACAGGGTTGCCTCCCAAGGTAGATGCCGATGGGGAGGTAAAGCCTGCAGCGAGATCATCTCTAGTTGAGAAGGCTGCAATGGGCACGCCATTACCCAGGGCTTTTGCCGAGGTAAGGATATCAGGTGTAATGTTGTAATGCTCAATGGCAAAGTTTTTTCCGGTCCGGCCGTATCCGGTTTGTACCTCATCGACAATCAGCAAAGCGCCTGCATCATGCAAAAGCTGTTGCAGTTTTTTGAAATAGCGGATATGAGGAACTTGGATGCCGCCATTGCCTTGAATGGGTTCAACGATCAAGGCTGCAATTTCCTGTGGATGATCATTCAATATTTTAGCTACACTGGCTAGCGATCGCTCCATGGCCTCTTCAGAAGTCTCGCCGCCCTTTTTCCCATAGCTTTCCGCCAGATAGGTATTGGGTGCGGGATCATCCATGGTACGCCACATGGGAATGCCAGTTAGGCTCATGGTCAAGTGAGTTCTTCCATGAAGTCCGCCCTCCAGCGCAATCAAACCGACTCTGCCTGTGTGTTTTTTGGCCAAGAGTAAAGCACCTTCATTGGCTTCAGAACCGGACATGCAGAAAAAGCTGCGATGTAAATTGCCCGGAAGATAGGCAGCCAATCTTTCTCCCAGAGAAACAATCGGCTCTGTTAAATAAATGGTGGTGGTATGCTGCAATGTCTGCATTTGTTGTATGGTGGTTTCCAGTATTTCTGGATTGCTGTGTCCACAATTCATCACCGAGACACCAGCGAAGCAATCCAAATAAGCTTTACCGGCATGATCGTATAGGTATTGCATGGAGCCGCGAACCAATTGCGGCGGATCTTGATAAAAATGATAAGAACAAGGCAGTAAATATTGCTTTTTCTTATCGATAATGGATTGAGGTCCAAGATAAGTCATATTATTCTCCTTTTTCGAAATGCAAAGCGCCCAAGGTAAATCCGGCGTGGATGGGTTGAAGTGGATCCAGTTGTCCATCATTTTGCTTCAATTGGCACCAGTAATTGAGAGCGCGTTCAAACTCTTGTGGTGAAAAATGTTCGATTTCCAGTCGCCAAGTGGCAAATCCATGGCTGGTCAGCATGGACCATAGGGGCGCCAGGTTAATGTCTTTGTTCATACGAAGGTGATTGCGTTTGAATTGGTCGCGGTATACAGGGTGTTCAAATCCGTTGTCGTCTCGAAGGACCAAAACTTCTTTAGGGAAGTATTGGCTTTCTTGCGGATGACTAGGCTTTTTGCTTTCCAAATGTTGAACGAAATCCAGATCACTGAGCATAACAGTTGGAGATCCAAAGACAACCAATTCTAAAGGCAAGGCTGCGCGTTCTGCCAGCGCCCATAGATCTTTGGCTTTTAATTCAATGGAGGCAATACTGGTGACGAAGCCTTCTTTTGATAAAAGAGCAGCTGTGCGCTCGTTGAAAAGGTTGAGTCCCAGGTCTCCGGCGACTTTGATGCCAAAGGATTTAATGACCATGGCTTGACCAAGGGTGCTGACCCGAAGGGTGATACTTTTCTTTAGCCAGTCTTGGTGAATGGTCAGCCATTGCTTTAACTTGTCGAGTTCCAGATCTTGTGCTGCTCGCGGCAAGCGCAAGATAAAGTTTCTGTTGCCATAAGCAAGCACTACATGCTTGATGGAGTCTATGGTCAGACCGGTTTGACCATCAAAATGCTCAAGCGCAATTTCGATTTGATCGATATTGGAAGCCAGGGCCAATGCCAATTGTTCTTCTGTTTGCAGACAGACCAATAGGGCCGGCTTTTCTTTTGCTTGCTTGCCGGTTTGTGTCATTAGTGTTTCCACTTCCCAGTCTTTGGTCTCATGCTCGTTAACCGGTTTAGAGAATACTTTCCCATGGGAGTAGAAGATACCGGTACCCTCATAACGGCGATTGATGGCGCTGACGCCTGGATTGCCAAAGGCGAAGCTTTGGTAGGGATCTCGTTTGCGCTTGGGCAATAAGGCATCAGATTTTTTGTTTCGGTCAAAGCTGAAAGGATCAGCCAAATATCGATCCATTGCATCGCCATAGGCTTCGATGATGGGCAGCAGAAAATCCGCTTCCCGCATGCGTCCTTCGATCTTAAAGGAGACGACGCCGTTTTCCAGCATTTCAGGGATATGTTCCAACATCCACATATCTTTAACAGCCAGTGGATATTCCGTATCATACAATTGTCCTTGATAAAGGCTTTGATAATGCCAACGGCAGGGTTTCATGCAGCGTCCGCAATTGGAACTTTGACCAAAGACCAGGCTGGAGTAGTAACAGCTTGCACCGTTGATGCTGCACATGTCGCCATGGGTAAAGTATTCCACTTCAATGCCGGTTTGATCGACCCAATTGCGTACCGTTTTTAATTGCACTTCACGGGAAGCCACCACACGGGTAAAGCCCTGGGACTGTAGATATTTGATATGGGCTTGGTTATGGACGTTCATCATCACCGAAGCGTGCATTTCCAGGTTCAAATTCATTTCCTGGATCAGGTCTGCAATGGCTAGATCTTGAATAATCAAGGCGTCAGGCTGGATGCGATCCAATTCCTTTAAATAGGCTTTGGCAGCAGTCAGCTCATCGCTTGCGACCAGATTGTTTACCGTGATATAGACTTTCTTCCCAAGGGAATGAGCGGCTTGAATCGCTTTCTCCATTTCCTCCAAGGTAAAATTGAATTGGGAGCGATGCATCCTCATATTTAATTGCTTGCCGCCAAAATAAAAGGCATCTGCCTTGGAGTGCAGCAATTGCAAAAAGATTTCGTAATGGCCTACAGGGACCAGCAGTTCTATTTCGTTTCCTAAATACGTTCTCATGATTTCCTCGCTTTCTGAACCATTATAACAAAAAAGGATCCCCTTTCGGGGATCATTTTTTATTGGACTAAAATTGGTTCAACCAGACTTGTATAATTGTGTTCGCCTTCAAGTAAATCCCGTGCTTGCAGCCAGTCGATCGCCTTTTTAATTTGTTCTTGGGAAGGTGCCTGCGCTGGATGGTACAAAGGCAGGACGAAATCTTTTTGTACAGGTTCCGGGAATTTGGCTTGTCCATAAACAGCCATTAGATCCTCTTCATTCGCCCCTTGGTTCAAAGCTTCGATGGAAGCGTTATAGCCTGCAAAGAATTGTTCCATTGCTTCTGGGTTGGCATCCATCCAATCGCTGTTGACCAATAGGACACCTGGTTCCAAACCAATGGAATCAGCAGTAGCAATTAGTTTCCCTTCTGCCAAGACCGCCAAGCTAAGCATAGGCTCTGGTAAAGCAATGGCATCAATTTGGCCGGCACGATAGCTTTCCAAACGATTCGGCAGAGATGGAATCGCGATTTTTTCAATATCAGACTCAGTCAATCCTGATGCTGTCAAGGCGTTGTCAACCAAGTATTCCATCAAGGTGTTGGTCGACAAGCCAACACTTGCGCCTTCAAGACTGTCGCCCTTTCGAAGGGCAATGCCGTAGGTTGCTTGTGTACTGCTGACGGCTTTAAGCGGACTAGCTGCTTCTGCATAATAAAGTAATGAAATAACATCTGAGTAAATAGCGTCCAGTTCGCCGGCTTGCAAAGCCGCGTCGCGATCCAAAGCACTCATAAAGATTTCGAATTCAACATGAATACCTTCTTCTTCAAAGAAGCCCTGTTGTGCTCCATAAAGATAAGGCACAATACCGTCATCCGGCATCAATCCAACACGAAGGAGTGCCGGTTCGCTTGCTTCTGGAGAAGCGTCTGTCGCAGGACTGTCGGCACAGCCTGCCAGCAGAAGCACAATCAATAAAATCGAGACCATGCTCGCAAGAATTTTTTTCATAAAAATAACCCCCTTAAGTCTAGAGGGTTATTTTATCATGGCTAAGCCTGATAAACAATATTTCCATTAATTATGGTCATTAAAACCTTAGATTCATAATGGAATGGATGTTGGTCCCAAAGAACCAGGTCGGCATCCTTTCCAACTTCTACGCTTCCAATGCGATCGTCCAGTCCCAAAATTTCTGCCGCGTTGATGGTGATTGCCTTGATGGCTTCTTCCTTTGGCAAGCCATGTTTACTGGCCAGTGCCGCGCAGATTGGCAGATATTGCAGAGGAATCACAGGAGAATCTGTGATGATGGCGATTTTTACACCAGCCTGATGAAGAACGCCCGGTGTATCAAAGGTCAGGTTCTGCAATTCAAATTTTGAACGCTCTGACAATGAAGGACCAACCAGTGCCGGGTAGCCTTCCGTAGCCAAATGGTCGGCGATCAAGTGCCCTTCTGTACAGTGGTCCAATGTTAGATTCAAGTCGAATTCCTTAGCGATACGGATCGCGGAGAAGATGTCATCAGCGCGATGGGCATGAGCCTTTAAAGGAATTTCTTTCTTTAATACAGGACCTAAAGCTTCCATTTTCATATCAAAGCCTGGTTGTTTGCTGGGATCGTCCTGGTTTTGATCTTTCTTTGTCCAGTACTCTTTGGCTTTAAAAAGGGTTTCTCGAAGTGTCGCGGCTGTGCCCATTCGTGTACTCGGTGTCTTCTTTTGGCCGTCGTAAACACGTTTTGGGTTTTCGCCAAAGGCGCATTTCATGGCAAGAGGCGCTTGAATGATCATATCATCAATGCGATTGCCGACTGTTTTAATGGCTGCAAAGCTGCCGCCAAGCACATTGGCGCTGCCTGGTCCGGAAGCACAGGCAGTAATACCGCCGTTTCTTGCTTCTTCAAACGTTCGGTCCATAGGATTGATGCCATCAATGGCGCGCATATGCGGTGTTACAGGATCAACCGCCTCGTTTCCATCGGCGCCTTCAAATCCAATGCCGTCTTCCCACATACCGAGATGGCAATGGGCATCAATAAATCCTGGGAATAGCAAGGCCCCTTGTGCGTCAATTAATTCTGCTGATTTCGGATCAAGATTTGAACCGATTTCTGTGATTTTTCCATTTTCAATGCGGACATCCTGGTCAGCGAGCAGATGGCCAGACAATTGATAAAGCGTTGCGTTTTGAATCAGTTTCATCAAAATCTCCTTTCAAAAATTTCCTTTTTTTAGTGGTTCAACTGGGGTAACTATACCACAGGAGGGCAGACAAATGAAGGAAATTAATGGAAAAATTGTGTATTCCGCCTTTCGCTCTGGCGCAAAGGCATTGATTGAGCAAAAAGATTATTTGAATGCCATTAATGTTTTCCCGGTTCCTGATGGTGATACCGGTACCAATATGGCAATGACGGTGCGATCCATTCTTTACTCCATTCAAGAGGAGATACGAGTGGATCAAATGGCGGCAGCGATTGATAATGGCGCTATGCGGGGGGCAAGAGGCAATTCCGGTATGATTCTAGCCCAATACTTTCATGGCTGGGCGGAATCCTTGCAGGGAAAAGAAGCGGTCTCAGCCGAGGAGATGATTGCTGGATTCAAATCCGCTGTACCGGCTGCCTATGCTGCTGTGGAAAAACCGCAAGAAGGAACCATCTTAACCCTTATGCGGGTGATGGCAGAAGAATTGGAAAGCCATTACAATTCCGGATATCGTGGGGAAAGCCTGATGGAACGGGTTTTTCATGAAATGAAGAAAGCCTTGCAAAAGACCATGTCCCAATTGGAACCCCTAAAACGGAACCATGTAATTGATTCCGGCGCAGCTGGATTCCTAGCTTTTGTGGAGGGGATCCATCAATATTTGACTCATGGGGGCGAGGCCTTGCAATTTGATCAAGCGGATCCGTCATTGATGCAAGATGAAATCAGTGACGGGCATGAAGATTCAGCCTATCGTTATTGTACGGAAGGAATTTTGGAAGAGGCGGAATCTGCGGTGTCAGTACGCGGCATCTTGTCTGATTTAGGCGACTCATTGATTGTTTTGGATCGTGGGACGACTGTACGATTTCATCTGCATACAGATCATCCAGACTTGGCTTTTGCCAAACTTAAAGGACAAATTGTCATGCAGAAGGTGGAGGATATGGCTTTGCAGACCAGGATTTTGGCAAGTCCCAAGGCCAAGATTGCGGTATTGACAGACTCTATTGCGGATCTGGATCCGCAGTGGGCGCTAGACCATCAGATACATGTAATCCCCATTGGGATGGTTGCAGAAGACCAAACCTATTTAGATCGCTTGACCATGAGTGTTGAAACCGTATTGGAACGGGTAAGGAAGAACAAGCCTATGCCCACCAGCGCGGTTCCTTCACCCGATGAAATTCGATCCAGACTGGCTTTTTTGCAAAGCCATTATGACGGCGTTTTGGCATTGCCGGTATCTGGCAAAATGAGTGGATTTGGTTATCAATTAAAAAGGATTGCAGATGAATTTGAAGGTTTTCCGATAGAGGTTGTCGATACCCTGCAAAATGCAACAGCCCAAGGCCTTTTGGTACAAGCAGCTGCGGAAGCGATTGAAGCGGGCAAAGCCCTGAAGGAAGTGGCTGAACTGATTAAGGTCAAACGGTGTCAAACCAAGATCTTTGTTGCCATTCATGATTTAAAGCCCATGATTCGGGGGGGACGTCTGAGTGTGCGAGTAGGCAAAATATTTGAATTCTTGGGTATCCAGCCGATTATTTCTATTGATGATGAAGGGGAAGGGACAGCGTTTGGCATGCATATGCGGTTCGCTTCCAGTCTCAAGCACTTGGAACGATTGATTAAGCGGGAAGCAAAAGACTCACACATTCGGGTACAGGTTTCCTATTCGGATGATCGTCAAGCCGCGGAAGGATTTGCCCGAAAATTAAGTCGCATTCCCAATGTCTCTTGCCAACTTGTCACGCAGATCTCTGCGGTTGTTGCAGCAAGTGCCGGATCCGGTGCTATTGCTGTAGCGTATATGAAAGAAGGTCAAGCATGAATGCAGTATGGTTTGGATTGATTGCAGCAATCGGATATTTTGGTCTTTTCTTTATTTGGGGAACAGCGACTAAGAATAATTCAGTAGTGGATTTCGGCTGGGGATTCGGCTTTGTGGTTATCGCATGGCTGCTGATTGTGCGTGCATCTGTGATTACCATGCAACAATGGGTCATGACAGGTTTGGTATCGGTTTGGGGATTTCGGTTGACTTATCATATTGTTCGAAGAAACTGGGGCAAGGCGGAAGATTTTCGTTATGCCAAATGGAGGAAGGATTGGGGGCGCTGGGTAATACCAAGAGCGATCTTGCAGGTCTATCTGCTCCAAGCCTTCTCGATGTGGCTGGTGGCTTTCAGTTTATTGTGGCTGCCCATGAATCAAATGACAGGCTGGTCTTGGCTGGCGAGTATCGGCGTGTTGGTTTGGCTAACAGGTTTTTTGTTTGAAGCCCTTGGAGACGCGCAGCTGAGGCGTTTCAAATCAAAAGCAGAAAACAAGGGAAAGGTGATGACAGAAGGCTTGTGGCGCTATACGCGACATCCCAATTATTTTGGAGAAGCGGTTCAATGGTGGGGATTATTCTTTATTGCTTTGGATGCGGGTGCCGCCATTTGGGCGATTATCAGTCCTTTGACTATTACGGTATTGATTCGCTTTGTTTCCGGGGTGCCGCTTTTGGAGCGAAAATACAAGGATCGTCCGGAATTTCAGGAATATGCGGCTCGAACACCGATCTTTTTTCCTTGGTTCCCGAAAAAAGGCTAGAGGCTCCTGCGCGGAGCCTTTCTTTATGTTACAATGATGGGTGAATTCGAAGAAGGAGCAAAGAATGAAGATAGCAATCATAGGTGCAGGTCCAGCCGGTTTGATGGCTGCTTATGCCGCTCGTGAATTAGGCGCGGATGTAGTGGTTTATGAGAAAATGGAACGAGGACTTCGCAAGTTTTTAATTACAGGAAAAGGGCGTTGCAATTTGACCAACGCCGCACCCATGGATCAGTTTATCGAACAGACCATGGCAAATCCGTATTTTTTATATAGTGCTTTTTACTCATTCACCAATGAGCAATTGATGGATTTCTTCCGCGAGCGTGGTGTTGCGTTGAAGGTTGAACGAGGGGACCGAGTGTTTCCTGAATCAGACAAGTCCATGACCTTGGCCAATGCCTTGATTCGAGCTTGCATTGAAAAGGGTGTTCGAATCCAAACCATGAGTCCGATCAAGTCTTTGTGGATTGAGGAGGGCGAGATTCGCGGCCTGATAGATGAAAAGGGTTGTACGATCACGGCCGACCGGGTGATCTTGGCGACAGGAGGCAAAAGCTATCCGGCAACGGGCTCAACAGGTGATGGTTATCGTATGGCCAAAGCGGCGGGGCATGAGATTGTCAAGCCCATGCCTGCATTGGTGGCTTTTCGAACAGAAGATAAGTGGAATCCGAATTTGGCGGGACTTTCATTGAAGAATGTAGCCTTGATCACCAAAGCAAAGAACAGAAAGGAATACTTTGGTGATTTGCTCTTTACCCACGATGGAATCTCGGGTCCCATTGTATTGACGGCTGGACGCCAGTTGATTCAGGAAGGTGCGGTTAAGGATAATGGTGAGTTTAAAAATGTTGTCTTTGCCATTGACTTGAAGCCAGCGCTGAACAAAGAGAAGTTGGACCGGCGTATTCTGCGGGATTTTGAAGCCATGCATAAAAAGCAATTGCGCAATGTATTAAAGGAATTGCTGCCCCAGGCATTGATTCCTATTGTAATTGAAGAGGCTGGATTGGATCCGTTGATGCCGGTACATCAAATTACCCGTCAACAGAGAGAGACCCTGATTCAAACACTGAAGGAATTGCCTGTTCGGGGACGAGGATTGAAAGGATTCAAGGAAGCCATTATCACGGTCGGGGGTGTCAATGTAAAAGACGTGGATCCATCCACAATGGCATCCAAACGGGTGAAGGGATTGTACTTTGCCGGAGAGGTATTGGATCTGGATGCTTTAACGGGAGGATTTAATCTGCAGATTGCATTTTCCACTGGATATTTGGCCGGCCGGTCTGCAGCGGAGGACTAGGATGATACGAATTTTTGAAATTGCGTTGCCGATTGAGGAAGGCAAGGATCAATTGCCGAAACGGATTTGTGCACAAATTAAGATCCCAAAAGAGGATTTATACTCGTACTCCATCTATCGGGAATCGATTGATGCAAGAAAAGGACGGCCACTGCGGTTGATTTATACGGTAGATGCGTCTGTCCGAAATGAAAAGAAAATCTTGAAACGAAATAAGAAAGTAAAACCGACACCGGCACCCTTGCAGGCGATTCAATCCATAAGGGATTATAAAGGTCCGCGTCCGGTGGTTGTTGGATTTGGGCCTGCAGGCATGTTTGCAGCCCTTTATTTGGCTCAGGCGGGATTGAAGCCCATTGTTCTGGAACGGGGAAAGTCGGTCGATGAGCGGCAAGCAGATGTGGCGTCCTTCTGGGCGGGAGGACCTTTGCTGGAAGAGTCCAATGTACAGTTTGGCGAGGGTGGAGCCGGGACCTTCTCGGATGGCAAATTAACATCCAGAAGCAAGGATCAGCGTATTGAACGCGTGATGCAGACCTTAGTGGCAGCAGGTGCGCCTGAAGAGATCCTATGGATGAAGAAACCCCATGTAGGAACCGATCGCTTGCGACAGGTTGTGAAAAATATCCGCACGGAAATCGAGGATTTGGGCGGGCTTGTTCAATTTGAATCCAAAGTGACACGACTGCTTTTTGAGGATGGACGAGTTACAGGTGTTCAAGTGAATGAACAAGAGATCATAGAGACGAATACGGTATGTTTAGGCATCGGTCATAGTGCACGAGACACTTTTGTCACACTTAAGGATCAAGCGGTTGCTATGGAGGCCAAAGCCATTGCGGTAGGCGTTCGAATCGAGCATCCTCAAGGGATGATTGATCTCAATCAATATGGTGAACATGCAGGACATCCAAGATTGGGTGCGGCTAGCTATGCCCTTCGATTTACAGACTCCAATGAGCGAGGTGTATATTCCTTTTGCATGTGTCCTGGAGGCCAGGTGGTCGCTGCTGCCTCGGAAAAGGGGGGCCTTGTTGTCAATGGGATGAGTGAATACGCCCGTGATAAGGAGAATGCGAATTCCGCCCTTTTGGTGCAGGTCGGTCCGGAAGACTATGGTTCATCCGATTCTTTGGCAGGAATTGATTTTCAACGTGCCTTGGAACAAAAAGCCTATCAGGCGGGTGGCAATACCTATGCAGCCCCGGCACAACGTGTGGGTGATTTTCTTGGGCATCCAACAGTGGCTGAGGGTGAGATTCAGCCTAGCTATCGACCCAATGTAGTTTGGACAGACATCAGCCAAGTTTTGCCGGCATTTGTAGTATCGGCGTTAAAGGAAGCGATTCCCTACTTTGGAAAACGGATCAAAGGATTTGACCGCCCTGATGCGGTTTTAACGGCGGTGGAAAGCCGTTCTTCGTCTCCGGTTCGCATTTTGCGAGATCGTGAAAGTTTGCAGAGTATTTCTCATGCGGGTCTATATCCCATGGGAGAAGGGGCCGGTTACGCAGGGGGAATAACATCATCAGCCATTGACGGCATACGATGTGCCGAAGAAATAATTAAATTGATTCAAGAATAGGAGGGGTAAGATGTCAGCTTTATCAGGATTGCAAGAATTAACCCAAAGTCCCATTATGCTGTTTGCCATTTATTTGCTGCAGGCATTTGGATTTTATCGATTGGCCCAAAAAGCGGGTGTAAGAAATGAATGGATTGCATTCATTCCCATTTTACAGTTCATTTTGTTTTTTCACATTATCGACCGCAGCGCATGGCATATCCTTGTCGTATTGATTGCCATTATTCCTATCATCGGTTGGCTGGTGGCACCGTTGATTTTTGCGTTTTTCCAGTATGAATTCTATCAGCGTTTTGGTGTGGAACCATTGCTTGGCGTTGTTGTTATTATTATCGGTGTTTTTGTTCCGATTGTTGCCAGCATATTCTTTTTGTATCTTGCATTTTCAGACAATCAGTATCAAGGAGTGAATCGGTATGGAATTTAGTGAAGCATGTCAGGGCGCACGAATCCGTTTAGACGGGATTCGTGGCTTAATTGAAGAACTTGGGGCTTATCAGCTTCAAGAACAACAAACTGGAGATTTGGGGATTGACACCAAGTCTTCTGAAATGGATCTGGTAACTCGGGTAGACAAGGAATCAGAGAAAAGAATTTCTGCCTGGATTATGGAGAATTATCCTGAAGATGGCATTCTTGGGGAGGAAGGAACCCATCACAATCCACAGGCGGATTACCAATGGATTGTGGATCCTGTGGATGGCACCAATAATTATGCACAGGGCATGCCCATTTTTGGCATCAGTGTGGGGATAAAGTTCCGCGACCAAGGGGTTGGCGGTATGGTCCATATTCCATCCTTGCGGGAATGGTTTATTGGTGTGAAGGGCCAAGGGGCTACCCTGAACGGACGTCCGATCCGGGTAGGTGACAAGGAAGAATTGCTTCATTGCATCGCTTGTACAGGTTTTCCCTATGATAAGGGAACCAATCCAAGAAACAACGTGCGGGAAGTATCAGCTCTGGTACCTAAGGTGCGAGGAATGAGAAGAACCGGTTGTGCGGCTTGGGATCTTTGTAATGTAGCCTGCGGCAGATTTGACTTCTTCTGGGAGATGGGTCTGAAAGATTGGGATATTGCCGCTGCTTGTGTGATTCTGGAAGAGGCGGGCGCAGTCTGGAAAATCTACCAGGAAGAACGTCCGATTTCTATCGTTACGGGCAACCCAACCATTGTACAAAAGCTCATGCCCATTTTGACCGATTCTTCCTTGTGAAGCGAAGACCTTTTCTATATAATGTAGGAGTGAATTTTTTAGCAAAGGAAGGATAAGGGATGGATTTTCTAACAAAACTGAAAGAACAAGCAAAAAAAGATCTTCAAACGATTGTATTGCCAGAGTCGTTGGAAGAGCGTAACCTGCAAGCTGCCTGCGAGATTTTGAAAGAGGGCATTGCAAAGATTGTTTTGATCGGCAAGAAAGATGAAATCGTTGCAGCGGCTGGCAACAGCGAAGTTGAAAAGGCGATTATCATCGATCCTGCAACATACGAGAAGACACAAGACATGATTGACTTGTTGGTCGAGCTTCGAAAGAGAAAAGGCATGACGCCGGAATCAGCAAAAGAATTGCTATTGACGAATCCTTTGTATTTTGGATGCATGCTGGTTAAGATGGAGTTGGCTGACGGCATGGTTGCCGGTGCAATCCACTCTACAGGTGACGTGCTTCGTCCAGCGCTTCAAATTTTGAAAACAGCGCCAGGCGTGAAATTGGCTTCTGCTGCATTCGTAATGGAAGTTCCAAACTGCGAATTTGGCGAAGACGGTATTTTGGTTTTTGCTGACACTGCTTTGAACCAAAATCCTTCAGCGGAAGAAATGGCACATATCGCCATTACTTCAGCCAAGACTTTTGAAGCATTTGTTCAAAAAGAAGCGGTTGTTGCTATGCTTTCTCATTCAACATACGGATCAGCAAAGCATGCGGATGTTGACAAAGTAGTTGAAGCGACAAAGATTGCCAAAGATTTGGCGCCAGACTTGGCTTTGGACGGTGAGCTTCAATTGGATGCTGCCATTGTTGAAGCGATTGGCAAGAAAAAGGCACCGGATTCAAAAGTGGCGGGTTCTGCCAATGTATTGGTATTCCCAGACCTGGATGCGGGCAATATCGGCTACAAGCTGGTGCAACGTTTTGCTAAAGCAAATGCCTATGGTCCTGTTATCCAAGGCTTGGCTAAGCCGGTTAATGACTTGTCTCGCGGATGCTACGCGGAAGACATTGTTGGTACAGTTGCCTTGACTGCATTGCAAGCGCAAATGGCGAAAAACGCATAAGCATGATTGATTGAGATATAAAGAACGCGAAGACCTACGTCTTCGCGTTTTTTCATACAATATTTAATTATAGATGAATTTCCTTGAGCTTGTCTTGAACCCAATTCTCAGTTCGTTGATCCCGGTTCATCTCCAAATGATGGTATTTTGCTTGCGTATGAGGTGGAGATGAAAGTTCATAGAGTTCATCGGCAATTTGCAGGGCGGTTTGATGGTCATGGGTGATCAGCAAAACCGTCTTTTTCTTTTGTCGCCATAATTGAGTAAAGAGACCAATCATCTGACTCTTTAATTGGGGATCCAAGTTGCTGAATGGTTCATCAAGGATCAAGAGTTCCGACGGGTATAAAAAGCCTCTTGCAAGGGAAACACGCTGCTGCTGTCCGCCAGACAGGGTGCCTGGCAGGGCGCTTGCCTTGTCGTTTAAGGAGACAGCCTCCAGTATGGAATCGATGGCCGCCTTGCTTTCATTAACCAAAGCGAGGTTTTCTGCCACGGTCAGCCAAGGTAAAAGCCTGGGTTCCTGAAAGACGTAGGAGATGTCCATGGCTTCAAATTCACTTCGGTCTCCGGATTCTATGGGCAAGATGCCTGAAAGGACATGAGCCAGGGTGGATTTTCCGCACCCGGACGGACCAATCAGTGCGGTTATGGCGTGCTCTTTTAGTTCCAAGGTAAAATCTTCATACAAAAGAAGTTGGCCGTAGGATTGGGTCAAAGATTTAAGCGTCGGCATGAAGATCCCTCCTTTGCGGGAAGATAGACAGAAAGATTCTTTCTGTGATTCCGCTGGCTACAATTAAGGCAAGGGTCCAAGCAAAAAGATCCGGCGTTTCTAGATAGACTTTGGCGTCATAAAGTTTGGAGCCAATGCCGTAACGTGGATGACTCAAGACCTCAGCGGCGATGGAAGCTTTCCAGCATAAACCGATGGCGGTTTGCGATGCGTTTCGAATCGATGGCCATGCGGAAGGCAGGATGATCTTTCTCATACGCTGCCAGGGAGACAGTTGAAAAACCCGGGCCATTTCAAGCAATTTTGGATCGGTTCGCTTCACGCCTTCATTGGTTTGCGCCCAAAGAATGGGAAAGCCGATAAGAAAGCCCACCACAACCGGGACCAGATTGGATGGAAACCAAATGAGGATCAAGAGAATCAAAGACATGATGGGTGTAGATTTCACTGTCTGCATCATGGGTTCCAAGCCTTCTTGCAAAGTGGGAAACAAACCGGAAGGAAAGCCCAAAGCAATACCCAGAATAAAGGAAAGCAAAAAGCCGGTCCAGACTCGCAACCAGGAAATGCCCAGTATCAGCCATGCATTTGGATCCGTTAAGATGGCAATCAAATGCTTGAGGGTGGTAAGAGGCCCTGGCAGGTAAATCTCCTTCTGGACGATTCCAGCTAGAATCGCCCAGAGAAAGAGCCAGAAAAACGCGGCTATAAATTTTCTTTTTTCTTTACTATTGGTAATAGTAGAAGTTTTCATCCGGCATGCCGCCTCCTATGGATTTTGGATTGAAGGATTTCATGGCTTCCAGGTATGGTGTCAAAGTTTCTTGCGCGTCAGCGCCGCTAATCCAGACGATATTGCAGTTTGGAATGGCTTTTTCAGCCAGGGCTGCCATTGGCAAAATGCCCTTTTCTGCAATGACTTGGCTTGCTGCTTTTGGATCTGCATTCACCCATGCAACAGAATCTGCATAAGCATTCAGGAAGGTCGCAACTGCTTCAGGATTCGCTTTTGCAAATTCAGTTTTAACCACCAGTCCGCCCATCGGCATCGTAGTTCCCGCTACAGCTTCTTCCCATACCTTTGTCAGGTCAAGGGCAATGGAAAGATCAGGGTTCTTCATCATGACCTGTGTAACGAAAGGCTGAGGAAGCAAGGCGGCATGGATTTGACCGCCAATTAGTGCTTGGGCTGAACTTGCATGATCCAGTGCGTAATCCAGTGTTACATCTGTTTCAGGATCCAGACCTGCATTTTTCAAAAGGTATTGCAGGGCGAAATCTGGCGTTGCGCCTTTTCCACTGACGTTAATGGATAGACCTTTTAAGTCCTCCATGGATTCGATGCTTAAGGTCGAGTCTGTAACCAAATACAAAACACCCAAAGTATTGATGCCGGCCAATTGATATGCGCCTTCTGTTTTCTTATAAAGAATGGCAGCCAAGTTGGTTGGCACAGCAGCGAAATCCAGTTCACCATTCAAGATTTTTGCCGTGATGGCATCCGGTGCGGCTTCAATGGCGAATTCCAAATTTAGTCCCTCAGGATTTTCTTGCATGAGTTGCGCCATGCCCATGCCAGTTGGACCTTTTAGGGTTCCAACCATCATATCGACTGGTTCAATTACAGGTTCAGCTGCTTCTTCAACTGGTTCAGTCGCCGCTTGTTCTGCCGGTTCTTCAACCTGTGCTTCTTTTGTTGCCGGCGCTTCTGTCGGGGCACAAGCCGCGAAAGTGACAAGCAAAATTAAAATGATAGACAGTAAGCTTATTTTTTTCATGATAGACTCCTTTTTTCTAAAAACTCTTGTGTTAGGGTAATTTGTTTTTTCTCGACGATAATCCAATCCTTTTGCTGCATAAAGTCAAGCTCTCGGTATAGACTGGCTCGACTGATGCCGAGATACTGGGCCCATTCCTTTCGAGTGTAATGGATGGGACAAGGATTTCCATAGACCTGCCAGAGGCGGATCAAGAAAGCTTCCATCCTTTCGCGTGCTGTTTCGTAAAGCAGTAGGTGGATGTGATCATTGAGAAAAATGAGCTTTTCGCTAGTGATGCTCAAATAACGCTGAAGAAATTCCGGTGAATTCGCAAGCAGACGTAGAACTGCACTGCTTTTAATCCAGAATACACGACCGCTTTCCGAAGCAATAATCTGCGTTGGATAGGATGGTGCTTCTGCAAAAAGCGCGGACAAACCAAACAGATGCGGAGCCTGAAATTTTCTAACGATTTTCTGATCTGAGGTAAAGGCAGCAGCTTGGCCATCCAGAATGATGCCTAGCTTTGCCGATTCCGGTCGAAAAGGTTGCAAGATTTCACCGCTTACAAAGGTGTTGACTTCAGATTCGTCCGGCTCAACGGAGCGCTCCCATACCTCATTGGACAAGCATGCGAAAAGTGGATGATTGGGTTTGTTTAATTTGATGGGGATATGCTCACCTCCATATGTCTCATATAAGACTTAACTTTGACAATAATATATCATACTCCGGTAAAAAATGCCATGAAAAAAGACAGGGAACAGACGATTTGTCTTTTCCCTGTCTTATGAGTTTGATTAGTAATCCTGTTTGTTTGTATAGATTAGCAGAAACTGCAGCAAACCAAAAAGAAATAATCCCATTCCTACTAAAACAATAAACTGGTAGGCTGTAGTTTCCATGCCACGCAGAACCCGGACACTGGGGATCCAAAGAAAAATTGCTAGAAAATATAAGGCTTGACCTTGGATGCGGCGATAGAAGCTTGGATTGCGGTGTTTTGCGGCAATCGGCTCCAAGAAATGTCCTTGAATTTGTTTTTGTAATGTAAATCCAATAATCACAAAGAGGAAGCCAAGAATGATGCCTCCCCAAGCAAGAATACGCATAGAATCTCCCTCGCAACGGCTATTTTTTCCATTTGCTCCATGATATAATAAGTTCAGTTGAGTTGCAAATATTGAAACTGAGGTGAAGGACATGCAGAAAAAGGTAAAACGCCCCATTCCATTGGTTAGTATTTTTGTGGCGGTGGCGGTGATTGTAGGATTAGTAGGATATCGAAACGGATGGGAATTTGATTATCGCCATTATGGCATTCTCTTAATTCTCTTTTTTGTGTTGACGCTTTTTGATCGTCAGCGTGAAAAGCGTAAAATGGCAGAAGCTCTGTTAAAAGGGGATTATGAATACGCCCTTGCGGTTTACGAGCGAGAATTGCCTAAGATCTCAAAAAAGAAGCCGCAGGTAATCGAAAATATGAAGCTGAACATGGGGATTTGCTATTTGAACAAGGGCGATGTCAAAGAAGCCGAAGAAGCATTGAAGGATTTGGCTGCAGAGCATATGGAAGCACCGCAAAGAGCCTTGCGCGATGTTTACTTGGCTCAGGCGTTTTTGTTGCAGGGGAAACAGCCGGCTCGTGCCATGAAACTGTTGATGGACGCCAAAGCCGGATTCTATCTTAAGGGCAGTGAAGCGATTCTTGGTTTTGCATCCGCTTCCTTGAATCAGTTTGAAGACGCCAAGGATTGGATCGAGCAGGCAAAAGAAAATGCGGAGCATGATAAGATCGATGGTTTCAAAGGGTATCTTTCTCCAGATTATCGATTGGAACGGATGTTGTATCAGTTTTATATTGGGGCTGCTTATCACAGGATGAATGATAAGGAATCCCGTGATGCGTGGTGGTCAAAGCTGGAGAATCCTGCCTATGAAAATATATTTTCCAAGACTGCTTTGGTCTGGAAGGCAGAAGTTTAAGAAAAGGGGGCTGACATGAACACAAAAGAATTCTTAAAGGCGATTGCGGATGCCAATGGACCATCAGGTCAGGAATATGAAGCCAGTGCCGTAATTGCGAGTGGGTTTTCTCCTTGGGTCGACCAGGTGGAAACGGACCGCATGGGAAATGTATATGCGGTAAAAGAACCGACAGAAAAGAAGGATAAGGTTCCAACCATCCTGATTGATGCTCATGTTGATGAAATTGCATTGATGATCAAGGACATTACAGAAGAAGGATTTCTGTATGTGCATCAGGTGGGAGGCTTTGATCCTCGAACACTTTTGGCGCAGGAAGTCGTAATTCATGGCCGACAACAAGTAATAGGAATTATTGCGGCAAAATCCAATGCCATCCAATCACCGGAAGAGACCAAGAAGGTATTGCCTTTGGGTGAATTGATGATCGATACCGGTTTGCCTGCGGATCAGGTGAAGGCCTTGATTCGGGTTGGCGACCGCGCGACCATTCGCCGTGAAGCGACAGACTTGTTGGGCGACTGGGTAACAGGGAAAGCGCTGGATGATCGGGCGGGCATTGCCGCCATGTTTGCATGCGCTCAGGAATTGAAAAAACTGCGTCATGAGGCAAGGGTGATTTTTCAGTCTTCTGTACAGGAAGAAACCACAGGTCTGGGAGCCCGGGTTGGCGTTCACAAGTGGCAGCCGGATTTTGCCATCGCTATTGATGTTGGATTTGGCATGACACCCGAAGTTTCTGTGGAAGATGGCATTGAAATGGGGAAAGGACCGGCAATCAGTTTGGGTTCCAACACCCATCGCAAGCTTTATCAAATGCTCTTGGATACCGCAAAGACTTATCAGCTGCCGAATCAGTTGGAATTGACACCGACCGGATCCGGTACCAATGGACAACCTATGCAAATTGTTCGACAAGGTGTGCCTGTTGCGGTGATTTCTTTGCCGCTTCGCTATATGCATACCTCGGTTGAAACCATTCGCATGGCAGATGTTGAGGCAACCGGACAATTGTTGGCACGGATGATCGCCGACTTAACTTGGGAGAAAAGGGAGGAATTGTTGTGCTACGAGACGAACTAGTAGGCCTTGCAGGCGTTTCCGGTGAAGAGACGGCAGTTCGTGACCGGATTCTTCAGGAAGTGAAAGCGATGAATCTGACACCCATAATTGATGCTTTGGGGAATGTTGTGGTGAAAAGAGAGGGCCGTGGCAAACGGGAAGTTTTGTTGGTTGCTCATATGGATGAAGCGGGACTGATGGTTTCTGAGATTGATTCAGCCGGATTGATTAAATTCTTAACAGTGGGTCCTGTTGATTTAAAGCAGTGGGTGTCCAAACGCGTTGTGATTGGCAAGGACAATGTGCCGGGAGTAATCGGCGCAAAACCGATTCATTTGCAAGAGGCTTCGGAACGCAGGCAGATGATTGGTCGCAAGGCACTGTATGTTGATATCGGTGCTGCCTCAAAGGAAGAAGCGGAGAAGAAAGTAAACCGTGGTGATTTTGTTTCACTGCAGGTTCAAGGAGAAGCCTTTGGCGACCGAAAGTGGAAGGGGAAAGCCTTGGATAGCCGTATTCCTGTGGAAATGGCATTGGAGCTTTTGAAAGAAGAGTATGAAGCAACGGTTGTGGTTGCCTTTACAGTGATGCGTTTGATTGGCGCGCGGGGTGCCATTCCTGTCAGCTGGGGAACAAAGCCTGATCAAATCTTGATTTTGGATGGAATCGATGCGACAGATGCACCGGAACATAAAGGTCGTCAGTCTAAGATTGTGCTAGGAGAAGGTCCTTGTGTATTGATCAAGGAAATGCGTGCGGTTTTGGATCTTGCCCTAAGACGGCAGCTGACAACAGCGGCAAAAACGGCAGCTGTACCGGTTCAAGAAGCAGTCCATGGTACTCAGTATTTTGAATCTAATTTCATGCAATTGGTAGAAGAGGGACGTGCTGTTGGCGTTTTGGGATTGCCGATTCGATATATGCACAGTCCGGTTGCCCTTTGCGATGAACGGGATGTACAGGGAATGAAAACGATCCTGGCTGCATTTGCCAATGTCAATGAGAAGGAGGAAGCATAGATGAATTTCAATTCGGAAGGACTTAAGAAAATAACAGGGATCTATGGTCCCTCAGGCCATGAAGAACGGGTCGTGGCATATATTCGTGAAGAGATTAAGGATTTGGTGGACGACCTAACAGTAGATGCTTTGGGCAACTTAATTGCTCATAAAAAAGGGAATGGTCCCAAAGTGATGGTCGCCGGTCATATGGATCAAATTGGTTTGATGGTGACAGATATCGATGAAAAAGGCTTCCTTCGCTTTACCAATGTAGGCGGCATTATGCTGACAGTGACCATCGGCCAGCGTTTTATTTTCGCAGACGGACGCATTGGCATTGTAGGCAAGGAAGAAAAGCAGGAGATTCAGAAAACAAGACTGGAACACTTGTATATGGATATTGGCGCGAAAAACAAAGAAGAAGCCGAGAAGATGGTGTCTATTGGTGATATTTGTGTGTATTACAGCCAGTATTACGAGACAGAAAATACTGCCATGGCAACAGCTGTGGATGATCGCATTGGCTGCTTTGTTATGATGGAAGCCTTGAAGCGATTGGACAAGGTAGAGAATGACTGCTACTTTGTTTTCACTGTTCAGGAAGAAGTAGGCACTCGCGGTGCCCGCACCAGCGCTTACAAGATTGATCCTGATGTAGGATTGGCTGTAGACATTACCTTGTCTGGCGATACGCCGGAAGCTAGACGTTTTGCTGTTTCCTTGCATGACGGAGTAGCCATCAAGGTGAGAGACAATTCCTTGTTGTCACACCCTAAGGTGAATGACCGTTTAATTGCTTTATGTGAGGAGAATGAAATCAAGTATCAAATGGAAGTTTTGGAGTTCGGCGGAACCGATGCCGGCGCTATGAGTTTGACCAAGGAAGGGGTTCCGGCTTCTTGTTTGTCAATTCCTACCCGATACGGCCATTCCGATCATGAAGTGATTTCCAAGGAAGATGTGGAAGCGTCCATTCAACTGCTTGTGAAGTCTTTGGAAAAGCCATTTGAAATTTAATTCATGAAAATTCATATGATACAAGTAACGCCCGCTGCATTTGCAGCGGGCGTTTTTTTCGTACATATCAATAGTAATTTACGGTTGCGTAGTCTGGTAAATCTTCGATTACGTCATCAGATGATTTTACATATTTGATCGTCAAAGTATCAGTTCCTACGTCAAGGTCAAAATGGAAATAGGGATAAGTCGCTGCACCGTCTTCTACATAAGTAAAGCAAAGATGACCGCGGATTGGTGGAGTTGAATCATCAATTTTACCACCAATGACTGTGGTGTCTGTACCGCTAATATCAACATTCATTTCTTCTGCAACTTCATCTACGGTTGCAAAATCATCAGCAAACTCCTGTTTTAGGCTTTTCGCAATCAGTCCAGCTTGCACCTCTTGCGCGTTATCGTTTGCGGTTTCGTTGATTCCCAAATAATTAGGCACAGCAATAGCGAGAATGATACCAAGTATGGCTAAAACAACAACGAGTTCCAATAGGGTGAAGCCGCTTTGCTCCCTCATCTTATCCTCCCAGTCAAGCGTAGTTATTTATATCATACCTCAAAAAAATCGACATAAAAGGGAAATTGTGAAAAAAAAGATTACGATTTCTAACATTGGGGATTTTTTCAATCTAAATTTATGAAAATATTGACAATTTGTTCATTGACTTTTAAGAAGGGAAGTCTATAATGAAACTTGAGGGACACGTGTGTCGATAAAAACACATGTGTCGAAAAAAACGTTGACGTCTATGAAAATGTGCACATAAGGGGATGAGGCGATCTATGCCAAAGATTATTAATTATGATGAAAAGCGTCTGGAAATTGCCAGTGATGCTATTGAAGTTTTTTCTCGTAAAGGATATTACAATACCAATCTGAAAGATATAGCCAAAGTGGCGGGGATGGGCAGAAGCTCCCTCTACAAGTACTTTCGCAATAAGGATGAGATTTACTATTATATCGTAAAGCGTGCTTATCGTTCTTACAATGAGCGGGTTGAAAAGGTTCAAGCCTTGGAGATGACCAATTTGGAGCGAATTGAACACTTGGTTGAATATTTGGTTAAGCATCTGGATGAAAACATTGTAAGCAACCGCTTCCTTGATTTTTGGATGGTTATTCATAAAAAAGATCGGGAAATGGAAGACGATCTGTTTCGGCTGTCTGAACAGATGATGGGCAGTTTTCAAAAGCTCTTAAAGCGGGCAAAAGAAGCAGGGGAAATTGTAAAAACCATCAACGAGAAAGCTTTGGCATCCATCCTTTGGGCGGTCGTGGAATCATTGACCATTCTGAAGGATGAAGATTCACCGACAATCGACGAGTATTTGGAAACCATGCATACATTATTGAATGGAATCAAAGAAAGGGGATAGTGAAATGAAGTCAATAAAAGAATTTGGAAGTCAGTTAGCCGTGCAGCAGGCGGTGAAATATTTAAAGGCAGATCCGGAGAAAAATCTTCCCAAGATCTTAAAGCTGGCGGAAAAATTCGCGACGAACCCACGGGATATTCGGGTCATCCAATCCGCCCAAGTGCGCATGCAGGATGAAAATGATCCCTGGTCAAAAGCAATTCATCAGTTTTTCAAAACAGTAAATCCCAAAATGCAAAGAAAATTTGCTGTGAATTTTTTCTTGAATTCTGTTGTTTTTGGAATTGCTAAAAAGAATGAATTGCAGGAAGAACTGGGCGTTCGGATTCCATGGACGATCTTAATGGATCCAACGGCCAAGTGCAACTTAAAATGTACAGGCTGTTGGGCGGCGGAATATGATCAACGCAATGACATGTCCTTGGAAACTTTGGACCGTATCATTTGTGAGGGAAAAGAGCTAGGCATCTATGTCTATCTGTATTCCGGCGGAGAGCCCACTGTAAGGAAGGATGACCTCATTGAATTGGCCAATCGGCATCAGGACTGTTTCTTCCTGGCATTTACCAATGGCACCTTGATTGACGAAGACTTTGCTGACAAGATTGCAGAAGTCGGAAACTTAACCTTTGCTTTTAGTGTGGAAGGAGATGAAGAAGCTACTGACTTTAGAAGGGGACAGGGCACTTATCAAGGTGTCACCCGGGCCATGCGCCTGTTACAGGAACGCGGTGTCTTCTTTGGGGTTTCTACCTGCTACCATCACTATAATTACGAGGAAATTGGTTCTGAGAAATTTACTGATGATATGTTGGATCTTGGTGCGTATTTCATGTGGCTCTTTACTTATATGCCAATCGGCAAAGATGCAAATCTGGACTTGGTTGCACGACCGGAAGAACGGGCCTTTATGTATGACCGGGTACGTGACATGCGGACAAGAAAACCCATGTTTTTCATGGATTTTTGGAACGATGCCGAATATGTGGACGGCTGTATTGCCGGAGGCCGAAACTATTTCCATATCAACGCCAATGGCGATGTGGAGCCTTGCGCCTTTGTCCATTACTCCGATACCAATATAAAAGATGTTAGCCTGGTGGAAGCATTGGGCTCACCACTCTTTAAAGCCTATGCGGCAAGGCAACCATTTAACTGCAACCACCTTCGCCCATGTCCGATTCTAGACAATCCGGTTAATATCAAAGACATGGTGGCAGAGTCGGGTGCGCATTCCACGCAACCTGGGGATCGTGAGTCCGCGGAATTTTTAAGCGGCAAATGCATGCCAATCGCAGGGGGATGGGAGCCGGTAGCCAAAGAAATTTGGGAGAATTCACCGGCAGGCAAAAAAGCCATGGACAAAGAAGAAGTCGATGAGAAGTATGCATAAAGAATGGCATAAGAAAGGGAAGCGGATCATGATAGATCGCTTCCCTTTTTTCATTATCCTCTTTCCAGCGCCGTTAGACCGGTTCTTGCAATTTCAACAATCCCATAGGGTCTCACCAATTCAAGAAGTCCTTCGTTTTTATCTTCATCGCCTGTGATTTCTATGGTTACGCTTCTGGGACTTACATCCACAATTTTTGCTCTGAAGATATCAGCAATTTGAATAAGTTCTGCTCTTGTCTGGGTATTTGCATGGATTTTCAGCAGCATCAATTCGCGTAATACAGAATCGCGACTTGTTAGATCGGTGATTTTAATGACATTGATCAGTTTGTTTAGCTGCTTTGTGATTTGCTCAAGAACATCTTCATCGCCGGTCACGGTTACCGTGATTCGTGATATGTTGGGATCCTGGGTTTCGGCAACATTGAGCGTATCGACATTATAACCGCGTCTGCTGAAAAGACCCGCGACCTTGCTTAGTGTCCCGGAATAGTTTTCAACCAAAATTGATAGAACATGCCGGTTTTTATTCATAGCCTTGTCCTCCTAAGCGTGGTGTTGATGGAAAATCGGGATCGATGATACATTCCAATAGAAATGGCTGATCGCTTTCAAAGATCTTTTTTACCGCGGCTTCCATTTCACTTTCCTTGGAAATTCGGATGCCTTCAATGCCATAGGCTTCCGCCAATTTGATGAAATCAGGATTAAAACCGATTTTCACACCGTAAGTGTAGTCGCGGCCATAGGCGTTATCTTGAAGTTCTTTTACCATGCCCAATTGGCTGTTGTTAAAGACGATGATTTTAATGCCTAAGTGATGTTCTGAGATTACGGCTAGTTCCCCCAAAAGCATTTGGAAGCCTCCATCGCCGACGACTGCGACCACGTCCGCTTGGCTGTTTGCGAACTTAGCGCCAATGGATGCGGGAACGCTATAGCCCATGGTTCCCAAGCCGCCAGATGTCATGTACTTTCGATCGGCAGTCGCATTAAAGCAATGTGCCGCCCAAATTTGGTTTAAGCCAACATCGGCGGTTAGAATGCCCGTTTCATTCATGGCTTCAGAGACCATCTTAACAAGTCTTCTCGGATTAATATCACCCTGCTCGTTCTTTTGCAAGATTCGATCTCTGTACTTCAATCGCTTTTCTCGAATCGATTGCAACCACTCATTGGTTTCCAAGGTATAGTCATAGTCCAGAAGGGAGCCAAGGATATTTTTGGCATCGCCGACTATTGGAATAATTGTCGACATATTCTTTCCGATTTCTGCCGGATCAATATCAATATGAATAACATTTTGGGTAATCTTGTCTTTATTAAGCATGGAGGTTGACCGGTCTGCAAATCTTGCGCCGATTACAATCAGCAGATCAGACTTATGAATGCTTCCATTGACATATGGATATCCGTGGGATCCCATTAATCCGGCGAAATATTGGGAGTCGTTAGGGTAAGCATCAATCCCCATCAGGGAGCAAATAACCGGTATTTGGGTTTTTTCGATAAAAGCGTGCAATTCCTTTTTCGCGTTGGAGGATGAAATACCGCCACCGACACAAACCAGAGGTTTTTTTGCATGATTAATTAATTTGACCGCCTTTTCGATCTGCCGGATATTGCCCGTATAGGTCGGCTTGTATCCTCGAATACTGATTTTATCCGGATATGTATAGCGAATCATTTCTTGTTGAATGTCCTTGGGAATATCAATCAGTACAGGACCTTTTCTCCCCGTGTTGGCGATGTAAAAGGCTTCCTTCATAATCCTGGGCAGTTCAGCTGCATCTTTTACCAGATAATTGTGCTTGGTAAATGGTTCGGTTGCGCCCCGAATATCGGCTTCCTGAAAGGTATCTCGGCCAATCATTTCTGAAGATACCTGGCCTGTAATGGCAACGAGCGGGATGGAATCCATGTAAGCTGTTGCTACTCCTGTGATCAGATTGGTTGCGCCTGGTCCTGATGTCGCGATGCATACGCCAACTTGGCCGGATGCTTTGCTGTAACCGCTTGCCATATGTGCGGCAGATTGTTCTTGCCGAACAAGCACATGTTCAATGTTGGACTTTCTTAGAGACTCGTAGAGAGGCAAGACCGCACCTCCCGGATAGCCAAACAAGATTTTTACATTTTCTTCTTCTAGACATTTTACAATGGCATCGCATGCTTTCATCTTCATGAAAATCACCCCTCCTTTTTTAAGTATTGCTAAAAATTATACCACAAATAATTTATAAGAGGGCAAAAAAATTGGAAAGTTGGAAAATTAATAAAACTCCCTCGGTTAAAGACCAGTTGATTTTTAGAGGTCTTTACTCGAGGGAGTAATTTTTATTGAGAATTAGGCTTTTTATTTCTTGCTGATATAGGCATTGAAGGCAGAGAGATAATTGGGCAGTCCTTGTTCCATAGGAATCAGGAATCCTTTATCATTCATGGCATCCAGTGGAATTGATCGGCGTTTTGATTCGAACCAGTAATAGTTCAGTAATTCCAAGGGGACCAAATAGAAGTCTCCTGTGAGTTTGAAGTGGCAGATTAAGAAGGCCCAGCCGCCTTGTTCCTTGAATTGATTCATATACTGAACCTGATGTTCATGAATGTTTTTCAAAGGAAGAAATTTTTGATTGGTTTCTTTTACATCGAAGCAAAGACCGAAACCCTGGCACATTCCAATATAGTCGACCGTGGATTTCTTTTCAAAAAAAGCTTTGTTGATGACACCCTCACCAATTTCGATAACTTTGATGGGAACGGGCACTTTGGTAACCATGGCAAGATTTTGCTGCAGGTAGAGCTGGTTCACTTCGTCAACCAGGGTTTCGGTATAGTCACCGCGGTGATTAAAACTCTTCCATCTTGTCATGATTGTCCTCCAGTCAGGTTGCGGCAGAAGGTTTTTCGATGCCAAGGGGTTAAGCCATGGGTTAGAATGGCTTCCCGGTGCTGCTTGGTGCCGTAGCCCTTGTGTTTGGCAAAACCATACTCTGGCGCTTGTGACTCGTAATGGTCAATCACATATTGGTCACGGCCTGCCTTGGCTAAGATACTTGCCGCAGCAATACAGGCGCTTTTGGTGTCGCCTTTTACAACACTCTCCGAAAAATCAATTCCTGTATTTTTATAGTTGCCATCAATCAGAATGCGATTCGGACGAAGGTCGAATTGTTCAGCCAAATGATCAAGGGCTCGTTGAAAAGCCAAAAAGTTAGCTTTTTGGATGCCGATCTTATCTACTTCCTGGGGGCTGGCCATGCCAATTCCCCATTGGGCTAGGTTTTTAATCTCTTCTGCCAAAGTATAACGCTTTGGTTCGGCTATTTTTTTGCTGTCGTTTAGATCCTGCGGCCAAGGTTGATTGGGTAGAATGACAGCTGCAGCAAAAACCGGACCAGCCAGGCAACCACGGCCCGCTTCATCGACACCGCATAGGAATGGATTCTCATATTGGGCGTCAAAGGCATATAAATTTTGAAGACGCTCTTCTCTTTTTGTCATTTTCGACTCCTGTCATTGAATTTCTTCGACTAATCCGTTAAGATTAGGGTTGAATCAAGTGATTACCGTTTTATTCTATCATTGATTCGAACGAGTAAAAAGGAGTGTTTTCGTGAAAGATTATTTGCAAGAGCATTATGATCATGTGTTTCAAAAGACATATGAAAGTTTGATGGTTGACCGGGAATCAAACCCGAAATTTACCATAGCAGATTTGGAACGTTTATTGGAGAGTTTGTATATTCGCATGGGGGATGACCTTGGTGGACGTGGTGAGATTATGGACGCGTCAATTGATGCGGAAATTGCAGCCGTGCAGGTTGTGCTGCATGACTGGAAAGAAGAACTGAACAAATAGGAGGAAAAAGATGCAAAAAGATTTTATTAAAAGGCTGTTGGCGATCGCCGTACCCGTAACCTTGCAAAATCTAATTGCATCTTCTTTAAATTTGGTCGATACGGTGATGATCGGATCCTTGGGGGAGGTTTCCATTGCGGCGGTTGGATTAGCCAATCAATTCTTCTTTCTCTTCCATCTGTTGATTTTTGGCACCCTGAGTGGGATGACGGTATTTATCGCTCAATTTTGGGGTAAAAAGGATCTGCCTAATATCCATAAGACATTGGGCATGGGATTGACGATTGGCATCATAGGAACCATGGTGTTCTCCGTATTGGGATGGATAGCGCCTCATTGGGTGCTGGGCTTTTACTCCAATGATCCGGAGGTTGTCCGTTTAGGCAGTCAGTACTTGCGTATCGTTGTCTCTTGCTATTTGGGAACGGCATTATCCTTCACCTTTGGATTCTCTTCCCGTTCCATCGGCAACGCCAAGCTGCCTATGATTGTAAGTATGATTGCTTTGGGCAGCAATACCTTGTTAAACTATCTGTTGATCTTCGGGAATTTTGGTTTTCCACAATTGGGGGTGCAAGGTGCTGCAATTGCGACTTTTGTTTCCCGTTGGCTAGAGTTTTTCTTGATTCTCATTTTAATGAAGCGGCAAAAAAGCCCATTGCTAACGAAGATTTCTCATTATTTTTCTTATTCCAAGGAGTTTGTAATCCGAGTCTTGAAAACTTCGGGACCGGTTATTTTTAACGAGCTTTTGTGGGCTTTAGGCATGACCTTGCACATGGTTGCCTATGCTCATATCGGAACCCAGGCGGTTGCCAGTATCCAAATTGCCAATACGGTCAACGGACTCTTTATTGTATTTGGATTTGGCGTGGCCAATGCTTGTGCTGTGATTCTAGGCAATACCTTGGGAGAAGGGAAGATTGATGAAGCCAAAGTGGAAGGTCGATGGTTTTTAAAAATCGCTTTTGGCCTTGGTACGGTTTTGGGACTAGTATTGATGGTCAGCAAGCCTTTTGCCCTGCAATTCTATTCTGTGCAGAATTTAACCCTGGCGGTAGCCAGTGGTTTGTTGACAGTGATGGCGATCTCCATGCCTATTCGCATGATGAATGCGACCATTATTGTTGGCGTCTTGCGCAGCGGCGGTGATACACGCTACGCATTGTTTGTTGATGTGGGTTCTGTCTGGTTTGTGGGAACCGCCTTGGCATTCTTTGGCGCATATATTCTGCAATGGCCTATGGTTTGGGTCTATGCCTTGGTAACCTTGATGGAAGTGGCTAAGATTTTCACAGGCTTGCCTCGGGTACTAACCAACCGCTGGGCGCGTAATTTGGTTGATGAATTATAATTCAAATACAAGACAAAAGAAGGATTTCCATTTGGAAATCCTTCTTTTGTTTTATGAGTCGCTGTTTTCTTCGGACGACGAGGCGATTCCCAAGAAATCATCCGTGCCGTTCAGATAGTCATTGATCAGCTTTTGCAGGTTCGGATCTTTCAAGCCGATGGCAATCTCGATCCGGCGATTTTTCGCCCAAGCTTCTTCTGTGGTGCCTGGATCAATCGGGCGATATTCTGAGTATCCTGCCGCTGAAATGTATTCCCCGTACTTACTCTCCAAGTTTGGATTTACGGCAGCCATATAATCGGTTACAGCGGCTGCACGGTCGGTAGACAGCTTTCTGTTCGGCGCTGAGTTTGGCCGCTTGTCTGTATGACCTTGGATTTCAATCACATCGATATACTGGCGAGTATATTCGTCATCAAGAATGTTCTCAAAGGCATCGGCCAATTTTGCGATCAAAGCTTGTCCTTCCGGTGTAATCACGGTGGAGCTTGGTGCGAAAAGGACACTGCTGTTGAGAATGATATTGCCATTCTCGCCAATGGTAACGACTGATTCGCCATCCGTATTGAAACCACCCAGCTCATCCTCAATGGATTGCTTAACGGCTTCCAGTACTTCGAAACGAAGGGCAGCCAATTGGTCCAGCTTGGTTCTAAGCTCTCCCAACTCGCGGTTGGAGTTGGCGATAATCTTTTGCTGCTCGGACATTTGAATCAGGGACAATTGTAAAATTCTTTGCCCTTCATCGATCTCGGCGTTTAATTCATCCAACTGGTCTTCCAGGATCATCAATTCTTTTTTGGTCTCCTGAATATCCGCGTTGGCAAGCCGTAATTGTTCTTCTTTTGTTTTTAAATTGGTGCCGGTAATAATGTTTTGTACATAGGACAAAAGCATTAGGAAAAACAGGATCAGGGCGATCGTTGAGATCATATCCGTAAAGGATGGCCAAAAATTCTGTTCTTGTTCCTCGGCCTTAAAGTTTCTGCGTCGCATTTTCATCGATGATCACTCCTTACGCGCTATGGACGTTCTTGGTTGTATCCTTCATCGCATCTGTGAAATCCGACAAGCTGACGTTCATTCGTTCAATATTGGTTTTCAAGTGATGGTTGAATTCCGTCAAGTCCCGGGTATTGTCCGAGAATGTTTCCAAGCTTGCGGCAAACATGGAGATCGCCTGCATCAAGGCCTTGGAAGAAGTCTGAAGTTCGGTTGTTGTTTTGGTCAGTTGAATGGTCGAATCTTGCGCCAGGTGAATCAAGTCATTGGACATTTGATCGCCGTATCGGTCAAATACTTGTTGAACGGCTTCTGCCAACATTTGATATTCTTCTTGCATACGAGTGGAGTAGTCTTTGGCAACCACGTTGTCCAGATAAGACTCAATCTCAACCAGCAAGGTTTCCCGAACTGTGCCGATATTGGCAAAGGTGGTAAGAAGGGTCAAGATAATCGCGCCAGAGATACCAAACAGGGAGGTTACGAAGGCAACACTCATGCCCTGTACGGAATCGATCAGACCGGTGACAACGCCTTCAACGCTGGTGAACTCAACGCCACCGCCATTGCTTAAGAGATTCACCAATTCGCTGATGGAAAGGGTCAGACCGTAGAAGGTACCCAATAGACCCAAAATAATCATAATGGAGTTGGCTTGTTTTACAAAGCGTTCTCCCAAAGCCAAAGTGTTGTGTTCATTGTTGAAATGCTTTTCGATAATGGCCTGCGTATTAACATCAGGACCATTGGACTCCGCGGCCTTTCGATAGTCGTCTGTGATTTTTGTTAAGACGATCTCCGAAAAGTTTGGATTTTTTAGTTTATGATTCCTGTGGAAGTCCCGACTGATTTTCGCATATCGGCTTCGAACAAGGGCCGTGGCAATAAATGCCAATAGAAATACAAGGGCGATTAATGTTATAATCGTTATGGCTAAAGGGTTTAATTGTTGAATTAAGTCAAACATCTTTTTCCTCCTTATGATGACTCATATGTCAGTGAAATTCTATCTCCATAATACGAGGAGTTGGAAAGAGGTGTCAAATAATGTTTAAAAGCCTTCAAACGTTGATGATTACTGGATTGTAAAGCGGTCTAAAGAGGATATACATAAAAAAGTTACAATTCGGACAAAGATATGCCATAAAAAACGGAGGATTTCATGGGAAAGTTCACAGGATATTTAATAGTTTCCGACCTTGACGGCACTTTATTGAATGAGGAGCATAAGGTAAGCGAGAAAAACGCAGAGGCAATACGCTACTTTATTAAAAACGGAGGACGGTTTACGGTAGCGACGGGACGCATTCGGGAGGAAGTGGTTCCTTTTTTGGATGAATTGATTATGAATGTACCGGCGATTGTTTCCAACGGTGGTATGATTTATGACTTCAATTCAGATTTTATGATCATGGAACGGTTTTTGCCGCATCATATCGAATGGTTCACATCCAAGATTATGGAGAATTTCCCCGAGTTGGGGGTCATGGTGGTTGCCAAGGGCGAAGTTGTTATGATTCGAGAGAACGAGATTTTCTTGGCTGATCCAGATTTGTACCGGACCTTTACCCTTCCCAAAAAGCAATTGTCGGAATTGGGAGAGTCCTGGGGAAAAGTACTTTTCTCTTTAAAGGAGGAAAAAGTACCAGAACTGGAAGCCTATTTGCGATCGCAAACAAGTGATGTTGAAATTGTTCAGTCCTATCAAACAACCTTGGAATTGCTTCCAAAGGGAGTTTCAAAAGGCGAAGCGCTTGAGTTTGTTATCCGGGGCTTGCGGGCCAATCGTGACAAGGTCTTTGTATTGGGAGACAATATGAATGATTATGCCATGCTGGAGACTGTGCCAAATGGCTGGTGCGTTGAGAATGCCAATCCACGCCTAAAGGAGATTGCAAAGAAAGTCATGCCTCCGCATACGGAATCGGCAGTTGCAGCAATGATTGATGAAGTGGAACAAATTGTTGACCAGCGACAACTGGCCGATCAGGAAATGGCAATGAATTATTTAAAAGAAAATGACTGTACCCTGGTATTTGTAAAAAATGGCCAAGTAATTTATGAAAGCCATAAGAAGGGGATTCGGCCCATGTATGAAGCGCTAAACGCTGAGGTTAACTTGAAGGGGGCTGTACTGGCTGATCGCGTGATCGGCAGAGCAGCAGCCATGTTGGCTTTGTCGGCGGGGATTCGCTCGATTCACACTTTCTTGGTTAGCCAATCCGCTTTGGAAGTCTGCCAAGAAAAAGGATTTGAAAAAATTGCATATGAAGAAGTTTCACCTTATGTCATGAACCGTACGCAAGATGATCTTTGTCCCATTGAGAAGTTGTCTCAGGGAACGGAGGATCCGGTTGAATTGATGGATCGAATTACCGAGTTTTTGAAAGGCCTGTAAAGGGCCTTTTTTGATTGACGAAAAACCAATCCAGTGGTACGCTGATAATATGAATAATGAACGCGTGTTTACGATTGGAGTTGGACAAAATGAGGAAACATAACAAAAGAAAATGGATTATAGGAATCCTGATTTCAGTGGCCGTAGTAACTGCTTTAACAGGTTGTCAGCCGGAACCGCTGGAAGAAGCGATTCCGGTTAGTGTGCGTGTTGTTAAAGCGGAGATGAGTTTGTTGGAGCGAACACACCGATATATGGGCAGCATGGATACGGAAAGCATGATCAAGCGAAGTTTTCCTGCCAGTGGTAAAATCGATTCCATCGAAGTTTCCGAAGGAGATTTGGTGGAAGCAGGGCAGGTGCTGGCAAAATTGGATCCTGAAACGGTTCAATTGCAGGTGGATGCTTCCAGAGCGCAATGGGAGGCAGCGCGCGCCCAATATGAAAAAGCCCAGTCAGCGGTAACCTTTGCTCGTGATACTTATGAGAAGATGCAAACCTTATATGAATCAGGGGCTGTGTCCAGTTTTGAACGGGATCAGGCAAAACTTCAATTAGATAGCTTGATTCAAGATCGGGATGCGGCGTTAAAGATCTGGCAACAAGCCAAAGCTGGATTCGAGGGGGCAGGCAAGGTTGCAGATGAAAGTGTGATTCGCGCGGATTCAACCAGCCTTGTCTTGACCATTCTCAATGAGCCGGGTGAATTTGTTGCGGCGGGTTATCCTGTAATTGTTTTGCGGGATCCGGAAAGTCGAATTCGCTTGTTTGCCACCCAGGAAGAGATTGTCGACATCCAGGTGGGGCAGAATGTCCGGTGTCATTTCGGTGAAGAAACCTACGCGGGAAAAGTGGATTGGATCGCGGAAGTGCCGGATACGAAAACCTTGACCTATGAGGTCCAGGTTCGTCTTGAGGAGGCGGATCTTCGGCTTGGAACCATTGTGGATGTAGAGATTATCCTCAAAAGGGTAATGGCAATTCAAATTCCTATTCAGAGCATTATCAATGATGAACATGGCGACTATGTCTATGTTGTGGAAGATGATGTGGTCGTTAGAAAGGCAGTCGAACGGAAGATGATTGACAACACCTTTGTTGAAGTTGAAGGCCTTTCGCCTGGAGACCAGGTCGTTGTCATGGGCATGGCCTATGTGGAAGAAGGGCAATCGGTTTTGGTACGGGAGATGGAAGAATGAAAAGAGGAGTGATTGGCGCAGCCATAGAACGAAAACGGGTTACAATCACCCTGGTCATCTTTTTACTCCTCTTTGGATTTGTACGTTATGCCGAATTGCCAAAACAGGAGTCGCCGGATATTAGTGCGCCATATGCCATGGTTTATTGTGTGTATCCTGGAGCAAGTCCGGAAGATATAGAGAAAATGGTGACCAAGCGGATCGAAGATGAGTTGAATGCCTTGGAGGGCGTTGAAAAGGTAACCTCACAGTCCAAAAATTCTGTATCGGTTGTCATTATTAAACTGAAGGAAAGTGTTTCTGATCAGAAAATCGATGAAACCTGGGCTGAACTTCGTTGGAGGATGACAGACCTGCAGGCTGACTTGCCTGAGTTTGCCTTGCCAATTGAGGTGAATACTGATCTGATTTCAACTGCCGGCATGTTGATCTCCATATCCAGTCCTCACTACTCCTATGAGGAAATGGAAGGTTACGCCGAGACTGTTAAGGATGCTTTAACAGCCATCGACGGTGTCAGTCGTTTTGAGATCACTGGCAAGCAGGAACAAGAACTGCAGATATTGGTAGACTTCAAAAAAATGAATCGTTATGACTTGTCTTATGACCAGTTGTCCAAATTGATTGTCGCTTCGAATTTGGCAATTCCTTCTGGGGTGATCGAGAATCAATATGGCAAGATTAACGTCAGCGCAACAGGTATGTATTCTGAGCTTGATGAAATTGCCAATACCATTGTTTATGGTTCTCCTGAAAGCGGAGCCGTGGTCCGGTTGAAGGATATTGCTGAGGTGAAGTTTGTGCCGGCATCATCCAATTACAAAGTCAAGGATGACGGTTTGCCAAGCTTGCTTTTGACGGGATATTTTGAATCTGGGAAAAATGTAATTGCGGTCGGACAGGCAGTTGATGAAACCATAGAAGCCTTAAGAATGGAACTGCCTTCAGACTTGCGGTTCGACACCATTGTCTATCAGCCGGATGATGTGAAGACGGCTGTTGACCAATTTATGGTGAACTTGATTCAAGGAATCCTGCTGGTCATTCTGGTGGTTTTGGTTGGTATGGGTCCCCGAAACGCTATCATTGTTTCCTTGGCGATTCCTTTGTCCATTGCGATCACCTTTTTAGGCATGAGCGGATTGGGCTTGAAAATCCATGAGATTTCTATCGCTTCCTTGATTATTGCATTGGGTATGCTGGTGGATAATGCCATTGTAGTCAGTGATGCCATACAATTGCGGATTGATCAAGGCCAAGAACGATTGTCAGCCTGTGTGAGTGGAGTCAAAGAGGTTGCCATTCCCATTTTGACATCAACCATGACAACCATTGCTGCTTATGCGCCATTTTTGTTATTGGACAATACAGCGGGGAAATATATGCATGCCCTGCCTTTGGTTGTTATGATGGCATTAGTTGCTTCTTATGTCATAGCGCTTTTGGTAACGCCAACTTTTGCATTCTTGTTTTTTAAACCCAGCCATGCTCGATTTAAGAAAAGCCGGGTTCGAGACTTTTACAGTCGGCTTTTAGAAAGGGCCATGGAACACAGGAGCAGAACCTTGGCTTCTGTAGCAGCTGTAGCAGTTGCTATTGGCAGTTTGGTTTTAATGTTAAATATGAGCGTGTTTCCATTTAAGGATACGGATTTGCTTTACATTGATGTCTATGCTGAAGTGGACGGGGATTTGGATCGAACAGAAGCAGTGTCCGACCAGGCTGTAGCGATTATGAAAGGCTTCCCGGAAATTGGCAAGGTTAGTCAGGTGATTGGGGATGGATTTCCCAAGTTTGCCTCAACTTTGAGTCCGCCGATTCGGTCCTCAGACTATTCGCAGATTGTCTTGCGTTATCAATTGAGTGACGCGGTTGAGACCCAGCAGGAATTGGCCAATGCCTTACAGCGGAGATTGGATCAGGAATTGGTTGGAGGACAGGCTTTTGTTCGTCAATTGCAATTGGCGGAACCGCGGGTGTATTCGGTGATGGTAAAAGTAGCGGGAGATGATTTGGCTCAATTAACCCGTTCCGCATCGGACGTGCAGGAGATTCTAGGGGGAATTCCCGGGGCAATCGAAGTTGGCAATAATGCGGCCAGCCGGATCTATGAGTATTATCTGCAAGTGGATACAGACAAGGCCGCGGCCTTGGGCATCACCAAATATGATATCCAGAATGAAATGAACCTGGCTCTCAGGGGGCGTGATGTGTCGGTATTTCGGGAAGAAGGCCGAGAGACAAAGATTCGATTGGTCAGTACCATGGAGAGCCTAGACGATCTTGAGAATTTAGCCATTGCTTCCCAGATTAGCGGCAGCAAGGTATTGCTTAAACAAATTGCTCATGTTGAGTTAAAAAGTGAATTGCCCATTATTCGTCATGAGGATGGCAAACGGACTATATCGGTTTATGCTAACGCGGCAAACGGCTATGATCCCATTTCGATTGAGAACCAATTGGAAGAGCAACTTGGCAAGCAGAATTGGAAGGGCATCACCTTCTCCTACGATGGGGAACGGGAATCTGTCAGTCGTTATTTTGGTGACTTGATTCCACTGGGATTATTATCTTTGGCTCTAGTCTTCTTGATTCTATTGATTCAGTTCAATTCATTCCTGCAGCCAGCCATTATTATGGCAACTGTTCCATTGTCATTGGTTGGTTCTGTTTTGGGCCTGACCCTTTTTCAGCAGCCCCTATCTTTTACAGCCCTTCTGGGGATGGTATCCTTAATGGGGATTGTTGTGAACAATGCCATTGTTTTGATTGATTTTATTAATGCAGAGCGGGAGAGTGGGCACGATGTGCAAATGGCGTGTCGGGAAGCTGTTGCCAAGCGAATACGACCGATTTTACTTTCGACAACAACCACGGTGATTGGCTTGATTCCATTGGCCATTGGCGGGAGTAGTTTGTTTGAGCCCATGAGCATTGCTTTGATATTTGGTCTTTTGGTTTCGACAGTCTTAACCTTGATTGTTATCCCTGTCGTTTACAGCTTGACAGAAGAACGGGATCAATGGCGAATCCTGTCCAGAAAATCAGAAAATTTGTAGGAAAAAATTATGCTATAATGGAAGAATAAGGAGGGGGAATATGGCAGTTATTCGTGAAATTATCGCGATCCTCTACGCCATTATAGGCATTGTTTGGATGCGGATTGGACCCATGTGGGCACCAAGGATAAATCGTTTGAGAAAGCAAGGCAAAGAAGTGGAAGCGGATCAGGTCATGACTCATATGTTGAAACGCTTTGTTCGCCGGATCATGAAAATTATCGGTATTGAAGTGGAAATTATTGGACAAGAGAACTTGCCCAAGCATGGCAATTATGTATTGGTTGGAAATCACCAAGGTCATGCGGATCCATTTTTCCCGTTTCTATTCATGGATCGAAGTTTGGGTTTTGTGGCAAAGAAGGAAATTCGTAAGTTGCCGATTGTACCTTATCTAATGGAATTGGATCATTGTGTGTTTATTGACCGCTCAGATTTGCGGCAAAGTCTGCAAGCGATTCAAGAGGGCGCTGAATATGTGCGTCAAGGATACCCCATGATGATTTACCCGGAAGGAACTCGATCCAGCTCGGAAGAGATGTTGCCTTTTAAACCTGGAGCGATGAATCTGGCAGTTAAGGCCAAGGCTGAGATTGTGCCGGTTACAATGGTAGGCACCTATTGGATCCAGCAAAAAGGAAGCAATTTAATTCAAAAGGCAAAAGTGAAGGTTGTAATTGATCCTGCGATTCCAACAGCTGATTTGGATCGTCAAGGAAAGAAGGAATTGAGTGATCGCGTACGTGGCGTCATTCAAAATAATTTGGATCAATACAAGATTGAACGTTAAGAAAAGCATTCGGGCAACCGAATGCTTTTTTATCTTAAAAAAGGCTGATCGTGGTATTGTGAAATCCTTTTCCAGGAAATTCTTTTGCACATGCCCTTGACTTTCCCAGAAACATGCACTAAAATATGAACAAAGTATTACAAAAAAGACACGATTGTGTTTGTTCTAGCCTGAAGGCTATTGCAATAGGTGTGACGTCAACCCCCTTTTTGATGTCAGAGAAACGCGTGAGTCGGCCTCGCGCGTTTTTTCTTTACGGAAATTTCTGACAATTTATGAACAAAATTTTATAAATATCGATTACAATTACAAAATAGCAATGTAATGTTCTTGACACAGAAACAAATGTCGGGTATCATTATAGACAAATTGTTACACAAATGAAATAATATAGAAAGAAGGGGACCTATGAAAAACATGAAAAGAACTTGGATCGCCATGCTATTACTAGTAGCAATGATCCTTACAGCGGGCTGTGGCGCCCAGGAGACTGCTTCAGCAGGTGATGACGCACCGGCACCGGCAGAACCTAAGATTTTTGTTTATGCGCGTGGCGCAGACTCCATCAGTTTGGACTCGGCATACGTATCGGATGGTGAATCATCAAAAGTTTTGAACCAGATTGCAGACACTTTGGTTCGATACAAAGAAGGTTCTACAGAAATCATGCCTTGGTTGGCGGAGAGCTGGGACATTTCCGAAGACGGTACGGAATATACTTTCCATCTTCGTGAAGGCGTTAAATTCCATGACGGTTCTGATTTTACTGCAGACGCTGTTGTTTGGAGCTTTGATCGTCAATTGGAAGGCAACCGTACTTCCGACATGCCTTATGCGTCATTTACTTACGCGGGTGTAAAGAGTGTTGAAGCGGTTGATGATTTGACTGTGAAGATTACTTTGGAAGGACCATCAACACCGTTCCTGGCAAACTTGGCAATGTCTCTTTCCGTTCAAATTTACAAGCCTGGTGATGACGTGGCCGAAAATCCAATCGGAACTGGCCCATACAAATTGGAGTCATGGAAAAAAGATGAGTCCATTACATTGGTAAAAAACGAAGATTTCTGGGGCCAAGCACCAAGCTTCGACAAATTGATCTTCAAAGTAACAAAAGAGAACGCGGTTCGTGCAACAGAATTGATGTCCGGTTCCGTTGATATGATTGACGGCATCAGCTTCAATGACGTAGAGCAGCTGGAATCCAGCGGTGACGTTACAGTGGAAAAGGTAGCGGGCATGAACATCAACTACATGGCCTTCAATACGACTCGTGCACCATTTGACAAGTTGGAAGCCCGTGTTGCGGTTGCAAAAGCGATCAATACACAAGAGATTGTAGATTTCCTATATCAAGGTTATGCGACCAAAGCCGAGTCATTCTTCCCAGACTTTATGCCTGGATACAATGGAGACCCAGGTTTGATCGAGTATGATGTGGAAGCGGCAAAGGCCGAAGTTGCTGCAGCTGGATTGGATAAAGAACCAATCAAGATCATCTGCTACTCAAACCCTCGTCCATACAATCCAGCGGGTGGTAAATTGGCTGAAACGGTTCAAGCATACTTGAATGAAGTAGGCATTTCTGCAGAAGTAGTGGTATATCCTTGGACAGACTATAGAGACAAAGTAAACCAATATGAAGGCGATATTTACTTCATGGGATGGATTGGCGACAATGGTGATCCGGACAACTTCCTGACATTGCTTGAAGGGGCGAGCATTGGCGGATTGAACGACACTGGTTGGTCAAGCCCAGAATTTGACGCTTTGATGGCGCAAGGCCGTGAACTTCCAAATGGGGAAGAGCGTTGGAACGTTTACATGCAAGCACAAGAAGTGCTGGCCAAAGAAGTTCCTTGGGTACCAATCTCACACGCAATGGATCTTGGCGCTTGGAGAAGCAATGTAACAGGATTCCAATTGCATCCTACAGGACGTGTAAGCCTGTTTGGTGTTGACAAGTAGAGAATAATCAGACCGGTGCCCTTTTTCGGCACCGGTTTTCTTTTTTTAGGGGGTTTCTATGGGAAAGTATATTATCAGACGACTGCTGTATCTGATTCCCGTTGTCCTGGGTGTATCGGTTTTGGTGTTCACAGTTATGCATATGTTCACGTCCGATCCAGCCTTGGTCATTCTAGGTCAGCATGCAACCGACGCGGATGCTGCAGCTTTGCGGGAAGAATTGGGTTTTAATTTGCCCTTGTATCAGCAATATTGGAATTTCTTAAGTGGCATGCTAAAGGGCGATTTTGGCACATCCTTATTTACGCATACGCCGGTATTTGAAGAGGTCTTGTCGCGTTTTCCAGCAACGGTGGAATTGGCCTTGTTTGCGATTATTGTTGCATCAATTGTGGGTGTGACTTTGGGTGTCGTTTCAGCTGTGAGACAAAACTCGATTTTTGACTATGCTTCCATGACGGTCAGTCTGATGGGGGTATCCATGCCGATCTTCTGGCTGGGCTTGATCATGATTGTGGTGTTTGCCTTAAAGCTGGGATGGTTCCCGGTATCGGGTCGCATTCAAATGGGATATGACCCGACTCATGTAACAGGGCTTTATATACTGGACAGTTTGCTGACGGGCAATACGCCGGCTCTAAAAAGTGCCATTAAGCATATTATCCTGCCGGGTACAGCTCTGGCTATGTATTCCATGGCCATTATTGCACGGATGACCCGGTCGACCATGTTGGAAACCTTGGGCCAGGATTATATTCGAACAGCAAGGGCCAAAGGGATCTTTGAACGTTTGGTTATTGTTCGCCATGCGCTTCGAAATGCCATGATTCCCATCGTGACGGTAATTGGCTTGCAGGCCGGCAGTCTTTTGGGCGGCGCTGTTTTGACGGAGACGGTATTCTCATGGCCGGGTGTGGGTTCTTATACAGTAGAATCTATCTTGAAGTCTGATTATCCAGTGGTTCAGGGCACGGTTATGATGATGTCGATTATTTTTGTATTGGTTAACTTGCTTGTGGATTTGATTTATAGCTTATTGGATCCACGGATCAAGTATTCATAGGAGGGGCAAATGGCAGAAGAAGTAAAACGAGAAAATACAATGGAAATTGCCCCGGTTGAAAAGGGAATCTCCCCTTGGCGGGACATGTGGGACAATCTGAAAAAGAATAAAGCAGCTATGCTGGGTCTTGGCATTATCGGCCTATTGGTTTTCTTTGCTCTTTTTGGAAAGTTTTTGACGCCATATGATCCGAATTATGGTGGAAGTTTGAAAGAGAGTCTGCAGGGACCGTCGGCTGCCCATTGGTTGGGAACCGATGAACAAGGCCGGGACATGTTGAGCCGAATTATTTCAGGCGCATCCATTTCTTTGCGAGTCGGTTTGTCAGCCGTAGCCATCGCTTTGTCGGCTGGGATGTTGATTGGATCGGTTGCCGGATATTATGGCGGCAGAATCGATATGATTTTAATGCGTTTGATGGACATTATGCTGGCTTTTCCATCGCTGTTGCTGGCGATCGCCTTTATGTCTGTATTGGGGCGAGGCATTGACAAGGCGATTATCGCCATCTCTATTGTCACCATCCCACAGTATGCACGTATTGTTCGGGGATCAGTCTTGTCGGTCAAGGAAAACGAATATGTACAGGCTGCGCGCGCCATCGGCAATCCAGATTGGCGGATTATTCTATTCCATGTGATCCCGAATATTTTACCGCCGGTTATTGTACGGGCAACCCTGGGTATTTCTGTTGCGATTTTGGATACATCTGCTCTGGGTTTTCTAGGTTTGGGTGTACAACCACCAGCCGCTGAATGGGGGACTATGCTGGGCGCCGGCCGGGCCTATTTCTTCAACGCCAATCATTTGGTCTTGTTCCCGGGTTTGGCGATCACCATTACGGTAATGGCATTTAACCTGTTGGGCGATGGACTCCGAGATGCTTTGGATCCGCGCATACGAAAAGGATAGGAGGGGCTTATGTTACTAGAAGTAAAAGAACTGGAGACGCACTTCCATATCAAAGGCAAGGTAGCACGTGCGGTAAACGGAGTTTCATTTTCTGTTGAACAGGGTGAAGTGGTAGCCTTGGTTGGCGAATCTGGCAGTGGGAAAAGTGTAACAAGTCTTTCTGTATTGGGACTGATCCCTTCTCCACCGGGAAAAATTGAAGGGGGTCAAATTCTATTTGACGGAGAGGACTTGTTGAAGAAGAGCAACCGGGAAATGCAGGATGTTAGGGGAAATGAAATCTCGATGATTTTTCAGGAACCCATGACTTCTTTGAATCCGGTTTATCCTGTAGGAAAACAAATTTCTGAGGCAATCAGAAGGCATCAAAAGATTTCTAAAAAAGAAGCCCGTGCCATTGCCATTGATATGTTGGACAAAGTAGGAATTCCTTCACCGGAGACGCGGGTGGATGACTATCCGCATCAGATGAGTGGAGGTATGCGTCAGCGTGTGATGATTGCCATGGCCTTGGCAACCAAACCGCAATTGCTTATTGCTGATGAGCCAACAACTGCACTGGATGTTACCATCCAAGCACAGATTCTGGATTTGATGAATCGACTTCGGGAGGATACAGGAACTTCCATACTCTTGATTACCCATGATTTGGGGGTAGTAGCGGAAACAGCTGACCGGGTTGTGGTTATGTATTGCGGAAAAGTCATGGAGATGGCCAATGTGGTGGATCTTTTTGAAGAACCCAAGCATCCCTATACCCAAGGCTTGATCGCTTCCATTCCGAAAATGGAAGGCGAATCTGATCGATTGACCATGATTGAAGGCAATGTGCCGAATCCTATGAATATGCCAGCGGGATGTCCTTTTGAGCCGAGATGCAGCAAATCATTGGGAATTTGCAAGCACAAGATGCCGGAATTGAAAACCGTCGGCGACCGAGAGGTCCGCTGTTTTCTATACGATGATAAGGGGGAAGTTGAATGAAGCCAATATTAGAAGTGAAAGGCTTGACCAAACACTTTCCTGTCGAACAGGGATTTATGTCGAAGAAGGACAAGGTAGTGCGAGCAGTCGACAACCTGAATTTTTCCATTGCAGCCGGTGAAACCTTGGGACTTGTGGGTGAGTCTGGCTGTGGCAAGTCGACAACAGGCAAGCTGATTGTACAATTGCTGAAACCGACGGCGGGAGAGCTGTTTTTTGAAGGAAAGAAGATCAATAATCTTGGGGGACCAGAACGACGCGCTTTGGCCAAGGATATTCAGATTATCTTTCAGGATCCTTACGCATCCTTGAACCCAAGGATGACGGTGGAGCAGATTGTTACAGAACCCATGAAGCTGCATATGAACTTGGGCAAGAAGGAAATGGAGCAGGAAGTCTTGCGATTGATGGACACAGTTGGACTGCCTTCATTCTATCGAAACCGATATCCGCATGAATTTTCAGGCGGCCAACGTCAGCGGATTGGTATTGCAAGGGCCTTGGCATTGAAGCCCAAGCTGATCGTCTGTGATGAGCCGGTGTCCGCATTGGATGTTTCCATCCAGGCTCAGGTGCTGAATCTTTTGGATGATCTTCAAGAAGAATTTGGTTTGACCTATTTGTTTATTGCCCATGGTTTGAATGTCGTTCGCCATATTTCAGATCGTGTGGGTGTCATGTATTTGGGGAATATGATGGAAATGGCGCCAGCCAAGCCGCTTTACGCCAATCCTTTGCATCCATATACGCAGGCACTGCTTTCCGCAGTACCCATACCAAATCCAAAAGCGGAAAAGAATCGTATTCTATTGGAAGGCGATGTGCCAAGTCCAATCAATCCGCCTTCAGGATGTCGTTTCCATACCCGTTGTCGATATGCGACGGATCGTTGCAGACAGGAAGTGCCGAGATTGCAAGAAGTTGAAGACCAACACTTTGTTGCCTGCCATTTGATGGACGAGCGATAATTGATTAGAGAAACGCAGGAGGAAACTCCTGTGTTTTTGTATATGGAAAAGATCTTTTTCGTGTAAAATAGAAGAAGAGGAGAAACAGGGGGATTTTATGGGTAAAAAAAAGAAAACCAATGCGATCCGATTGTTGGATCAAAAAAAGATTGAATATAAGGTTTGTGAGTATGAAACCAAGGATGGTTTGATTGACGGCGTCAGTGTGGCAAAGAAGACGGGACAGGCGGTAGAACGGGTATTCAAGACATTGGTTGCCCAAAAAGAGGACGGAAGTCTTTGTGTTTTCTGTGTGCCGGTTGCGGCAACGTTGAACTTGAAAAAGGCAGCCAAAACCGTTGGAGCCAAGCGAATCCGTATGATTCCCATGAAAGATTTATTGAAACACACGGGCTATATTCATGGCGGATGCTCGCCAGTCGGCATGAAGAAGCATTACCCGACCTGGTTTGACATTTCTGGCAAAGAAATGGAGGCTATTTGTGTCAGTGGCGGTATGCGTGGCATTCAGGTTTGTTTGATGCCGGATGAGTTGTTGAAGATCACCCAGGCAGAATGGGCTGATTTGGCAGAATAAGAAAGGAATTAATAAAGGGAAGAGGAGGATCAGACATGTTAGTATCGGGCAAAGAAATTATGGAACATGCACATGATAATGGTTATGCGGTTGGCGCCTTTAATGTTAACAACATGGAAGCGGTGCAGGCCATTGTTGAAGCTGCAGAGGAATTGCAATCTCCGGTGATCATTCAGGCCTCGCAAGGCGGATTGAAATACGCGGGTGTGAAGATGATTGCTGCCATGGTTAAAGCTGCTGCCGAGGAGGCTACAGTTCCCGTTGCACTGCATCTGGACCATGGAACGGAATTTGCCAAGCAAGTACAATGCTTCCGTGCCGGGTGGACATCGCTGATGATTGATGCTTCCCATTATGATTTTCAAGAGAATATTGCAAGAACCAAGCAAATTGTAGAAATGGCGCGGCAGGCAGGCATTGGCGTCGAAGCGGAGCTGGGAAAGATTGGCGGCGTGGAAGACGATATCGTCGTTGATGAGAAGGAAGCTACTTACACCAATGTAGAGGAAGCTTATGAATTTGTTAATGCCACAGGGGTGGACTATTTGGCCATTGCCGTGGGCACGGCGCATGGTCCTTATAAAGGAGAACCGAAAATTGATTTTGAAAGGATAAAGGCAATCAAGGCAAGACTGAATATTCCTTTGGTCTTGCATGGATCGTCAGGCGTGCCAGAGGCTTCCATCGAGAAAGCCATTGAAGCGGGAATCAATAAGATTAATATTGATACGGATCTTCGACAGGCCTATCATCGGGCGGTCAAAAAATTCATCCAGGAAAATCCGGATGTATATGACCCTCGAAAGATCAATGCACCGGGAAGGGAAGCCATGAAAGAAGTTGTGAAAGATAAAATGCGGATGTTTAAGTCTGTCAATCAAGCCTGGAGATAAATGATCCAAGTCCATGGAAAACCCATGGACTTTTTTTATGTAGAATGTATTTCCCCGCCAAACTTCATTATGACAAAATTGTGAAAATGTTTTCATACAAGGATTGGAAAAAGAGAAAACATTCGTGTTTTTGCCGATAAAATTCAAAAATATTCCTTTTAGCACAAGTTGGAAGATTCATACTGCTTCAAAAGCGTATAAAGAAAAGGTTTTCGTGAAATTTATACGGAAATAATCGTCTTTTTAGGATATTAAAAATTTCAGAAAAGTGTTATTATGGTAATTGGCAGAAGTGCTGTCGCAGAAGAGTTGCGGCAGAGCGTGAAGATAGGATTAAAGGTCCTGTATGAGATTGATAAGTGAGGTGTAGTCATGGCCAAAATAGCATCAGATATCGAAATTGCAAGAAGCGCAGAAATGAAACCCATAGTCACGATTGCTAAGGAAGCGGGCATTCTGAATTCAGAATTAGCGCCATATGGAAAATATATGGCGAAGATTTCTTTGGATGCCATGAAGCGTTTGGAGGATCAACCGGACGGCAAGTTGGTTTTGGTGACGGCGATTAATCCAACACCGGCTGGTGAAGGAAAGACCACCACAAACATTGGCCTGTCTATGGCCTTAAACAAGCTGGGCAAGAAAACTTTTACAACCCTGAGAGAGCCTTCCCTGGGTCCGGTATTCGGTATCAAGGGCGGCGCGGCAGGTGGCGGTTATTCGCAGGTTTTACCGATGGAACAGATCAACCTTCATTTCACGGGGGATATTCATGCCATCACATCAGCCCACAATTTATTAGCTGCTTTGCTGGACAACCATATTCACAGGGGCAATGACTTGAACATTGATCCTCGGCGAATTGTATGGAAACGGGTTATGGATTTGAATGACCGTGCGCTTCGCAATGTAAATATTGGACTTGGCGGACCGCTTCATGGTGTGCCGCGGGAGACGGGATTTGACATTACGGTGGCTTCCGAGCTGATGGCAATCCTTTGCTTGTCGAAAGATATTAAAGACTTGAAACGAAGGCTGGACCGCATCATTGTTGCTTATACCTATGATGTGCAACCCATTCGCTGCAAGGATCTGAAGGCGACAGATTCTCTGGCCATCCTTTTGCGGGATGCCCTGAATCCAAATTTGGTACAAACCATTGAAGGAACGCCAGCCTTGATTCATGGTGGACCTTTCGCCAATATTGCCCATGGCTGCAATAGCATGCTGGCTACAAAAATGGCTTTGAAATTGGGTGATTATGTTGTAACTGAAGCTGGTTTTGGAGCAGACCTTGGAGCAGAAAAGTTCTTTAACATTAAGTGTAGAAAAGCGGGCTTGCAGCCGGATGCGGCCGTTATCGTAGCAACTTGCCGCGCCTTGAAATTCCATGGCGGCGTGGAAAAGGAACGCTTGAGCGAAGAGAATTTGGTTGCGGTTAAAAAGGGATTCTCAAATTTAGAGAAGCATGTGGAAAATGTTCGAAAATTTGGTGTGCCATGCGTGGTTGCTATTAATGTTTTTGCTACGGACACCCGTGAAGAATTGGATTTGATTCACCGTCTTTGTCATGAAATTGGCATCGAGGTTGTCTTGGCGGAAGTATGGGCCAAGGGCGGTCAAGGCGGTTTGGAGTTAGGCAAGAAAGTGATTGAAATGGTGGAAAACAATGGTAAGGACTTCCATTACCTCTATGATTCCAGCCGTTCCATCAAGGAAAAAATCATTACCATAGCCCAGGAAATCTATGGGGCTGACGGTGTGAAATTCTCAAAAGAATGTGAGCATCATATCAAGGAGCTGGAAGAGCTGGGGCTTGACAAGTATCCAATCTGTATGGCCAAAACACCCATGTCTTTGTCGGATGATCCTCGATTGAAAGGCCGTCCGGAAGGCTTCAAAATTAATGTACAGCAGGTTCGTGCAAAAGCCGGCGCAGGATTCTTGATTGTTTATACAGGCAATGTATTGACCATGCCGGGATTGCCTAAGGTACCGGCAGCAATGAAAATGACCATTGATGCAGAAGGAACGATCGACGGATTGTTCTAAACATAGAAATTCAAAAAGGGGGACATGATGATTCGAAACGAAGCGATTGATCAGGCCATGCGTGTAAAACTTGAGGATGTATTCAAGGAATTGCCCGAATTGCCCAACTTCGACCAAGCAAAACGGCGTGCGCCAAAGCGCGCTTTTACCTTGACGGAAGAAGAAACGGTATTGGCGCTTCAAAACGCACTTCGGTACTTGCCGGAGAGATGGCATCAACAAATGGCACCGGAATTTTTGGAGGAATTGAGAACCCATGGCCGAATTTATGGGTATCGATTCCGTCCGCAAGGTCAAATCAAGGGACGACCCATTGACAGCTACAAAGGAAAGACCACTGAAGGCAAGGCCATTCAGGTGATGATTGACAATAACCTGGATTTTGACATTGCCCTATATCCCTATGAGTTGGTTACCTACGGGGAGACCGGTCAAGTCTGTCAGAACTGGATGCAGTACCAATTGATCAAACGGTATCTGGAGGAAATGAAAGAGGACCAGACTTTGGTGGTTGCTTCTGGCCATCCCGTAGGTTTGTTTCATTCTGACACCCATGCACCAAGGGTGATCCTAACCAATGCCTTGATGATTGGCATGTACAATGATCAGGATAATTGGAATCGGGCCATGCAATTGGGCGTTGCCAACTATGGACAGATGACAGCAGGCGGTTGGATGTATATTGGTCCACAGGGCATTGTTCATGGGACCTACTCGACCTTGTTGAATGCAGCCAGGCAGCGGGATGACCGGGCTGCCGACGCGGACTGCAGGGGACTGCTCTTTGTTTCCAGCGGATTAGGTGGCATGTCTGGCGCTCAATCGAAATCTGTTGAAATTGCCAATGGTGTCGGTATTGTCGCAGAAGTGGACGAATCTCGAATTATTACCCGTCATGAACAAGGCTGGGTTTCAGAGGTAGCCAAAACACCTGAGGCTGCTTTTGCCCGGGCCATAGAAGCCAAAGAAAAGGGCCAAGCCATTTCCATCGCTTACCATGGAAACATTGTGGACCTTTTGGAGCATGCGGTGGAAAACGATGTCACCATTGACTTGCTTTCTGACCAAACCAGTTGCCACGCGGTTTATGACGGCGGATATTGTCCGGCGGGAATCAGTTTTGAAGAAAGAACCCGTTTGTTGGCCGAAGACAAAGAAGCTTTTATCAAGCTGGTGAACGAAACACTCAAGCGGCATTTCAAAGCCATTCAAGCCTTGAGTAAAAGCGGCACCTACTTCTTTGATTATGGCAATAGTTTTTTGAAAGCCGTTTTTGACGCCGGCGTACCGGAAGTATGTAAAAATGGTATCGATCCGATTGATGGATTCATTTATCCATCCTATGTGGAAGATTTAATGGGACCTCTGTTCTTTGATTATGGTTACGGACCTTTCCGCTGGGTTTGTCTGTCGGGGGATCCGCAGGATCTGGATAAAACCGATCAGGCTGCCATGGACTGTATTGATCCGGAACGGCGTTTTCAGGATCGAGACAATTATAATTGGATTCGTGATGCAAAGAAGAATCAATTGGTTGTCGGTACCCAGGCGCGCATCTTGTATCAGGATGCCTTGGGCCGTATGAAGATTGCCTTGAAGTTCAATGAGATGGTACGCAAGGGTGAAATCGGACCTGTCATGCTGGGCCGTGACCATCACGATACCGGCGGAACCGATTCACCATTCCGTGAAACATCCAATATCAAAGATGGCAGCAACATTATGGCAGAGATGGCAACCCATTGTTTTGCCGGCAATGCTGCACGCGGAATGACCATGATCGCCTTGCATAATGGCGGCGGTGTAGGCATTGGCAAGGTCATTAACGGTGGCTTTGGCTTATTGTTGGATGGCAGTGAGAAAGTGGACCAAGTCATTCAGTCTGCGATTCCATGGGATGCCATGGGTGGGGTGGCTCGTCGTGGTTGGGCCAGAAATCCACATGCCATTGAAACAGTTATGGCTTATAATCAAGAATTTGAAGGAAAAGATCATATTACACTTCCATATTTGGCGGACGTTGACGCCCTGACCAAGCTGGTAAAAGGGGAATAGGAGGATTCAGATGGAGAAGAAGACTTTGTTTGAAAGTGTACCGAACTTTAGTGAAGGCCGTGACCTGAAAAAAGTAGAAGCCATTGTTGATTGTTTCCGTGCAAAGCCAGGAGTAAAATTATTGGATTACAGCTCTGACGCGGACCACAACCGATCAGTGGTTACGGTTGTCGGAGAGCCGGAGCCTTTGAAAGAAGCGCTTTTTTCTGCAGTGAAAAAGGCTATGGAAGTGATTGATCTAACGGTACACCAGGGACAGCATCCGCGCATGGGCGCAACCGATGTTATTCCTTTTATTCCGATTCAAAATGCCACCATGGATGAAGCCAAGGAATTGGCGGTTGAGTTGGCGAGACAGATGGGAGAAGAATTGAAAATTCCTGTGATTCTCTATGAAGAGTCCGCTACAGCGCCCCATCGGGCAAACTTGGCCAAGGTTCGAAAGGGCGAATTTGAGGCCATGGCAGAGAAATTGAAGGAAGAGGAATGGAAACCGGACTTTGGACCAGCAGCCCCTCACGCAACGGCAGGAGCAACCGCTGTTGGAGCACGAATGCCTTTGGTTGCCTTTAATGTGAATTTGAATACCAATGATCTTTCCATTGCATCTGCCATCGGCAAAAAGGTGCGTCATTCTTCCGGCGGACTTCGATTTGTCAAAGCCATGGGGGTAGCCTTGGAAGACAGGGGGATTGTGCAGGTATCCATGAATATGACCAATTATACCAAGACAGCGCTCTATCAGGCCGTTGAAATGGTTCGTTTTGAAGCGGCTCGTTACGGTGTGAGTGTTGTTGGTACAGAATTGATTGGATTGGCACCAATGGCAGCCTTGATCGATTCTGCGGTTTACTATATGGGACTCGAAGACTTTTCTTACGATCAGGTCTTGGAGACTCATTTGATGGAGTAAGTTGATGATGTTGTGGATTCAGAATCCTTCCGAAGTGATTACCTGTCATGCTGAAAAATCAAAAAAGGGCAAGGAAATGCAGGAGATCGGTAGGCTGACCGGTGTGGAAATTCTGATTGAAGAGGATAAGATCATTGCCATTGCACCGAGGGAAGAGCTTGCCAGCTCTTATGACTTAGGCAGCGCACAAACCCTGGATGCAGAGGGCTGCGCGGTATTGCCGGGCTTTATCGATTCCCATACCCATTTGGTTTGGGGGGGAGAGCGGGCTGAGGAATTTTCCTGGCGGCTGGCAGGTGTCGATTATATGGAAATTATGAATCGGGGTGGTGGCATTGCATCCACGGTTGAAAAGACCCGTACCGCAAGAGAAGAAGACTTGATTGATGCGGCCAGCAAACGTCTGGATTCCATGCTGCGGATGGGGGTTACAACGGTAGAAGCCAAAAGCGGATATGGCTTAAATCTCGAAACAGAAATGAAGCAGCTTAAAGCGGCAGAAAAACTAGATCAAGACCACCCGGTTGATTTGGTCCATACCTATATGGCTGCGCATGATATTCCCAAGGGAATGGAAAAAGAAGCCTATGTGGATGCCATCATTGCTGACTTGGATTTTGTGAAAAGCAAAAGCCAGGCGAGCTTTTTTGATGTTTTTTGCGAAAAGAATGTTTTTGAACTGGCGGAGACGCAGCGCTTGTTGATGGCTGCCAGGGATGCCGGCTTTTACTTAAAAATGCATGCGGACGAGATTGTTCCCCTTGGTGGCGCTGAATTGGCCGTCGAGATGCGGGCAACTTCAGCCGATCACCTGCTGCAGGTGACCGATGCCGGTGTTCGCGCGCTTTCAGAAAGTGAAACCATTGCAACCTTATTGCCAGGCACCGCATTCAGTTTGCAAACAGCCTATGCGCCGGCAAGACGGTTAATTGATGAGGGATGTGCAGTGGCATTGGCCTCGGATTTGAATCCGGGCTCTTGTCATTCGGAATCAATTCCCTTAATCATTGCATTGTCATGTTTGCAAATGAAAATGACAATTGAGGAAGTGATTTCAGCATTGACCATTAATGCTGCAGCTGCTGTCAATCGCTTGGACACCATTGGAAGCTTAGTGCCTGGCAAGAAAGCCGACTTGATCATTTTAGACGCGGCTACTTATTTTCATCTCATTTATCATATTGGGGTGAATTCGGTGAAGACGGTTGTCAAGAACGGTAAAGTTGTTGTTCGGAGAGATTATTAGGAGGGAATCGATGTTACAGGATAAGAAAGTTAGTGTGTTTATGGAAACCTTGGCATCCAATGCGCCAGTGCCAGGCGGCGGTAGTGTGGCAGCCCTTAGCGGCGCGGTCGCAGCTGCCTTAACCGAGATGGTTGCCAATTTAACAGTCGGCAAAAAGAAATATGGCGATGTTGAAGATGAAATGATTGAAATTTTAGCTGATTTTTCTGATCATCGGGAAGCATTTTTAAAAGGAATGGATGAAGACGCCCAAGCATTCCATCTGGTCATGGATGCGCTTGGCATGCCCAAGGAGACTGAAGATGAGAAGGCGGTACGAAAGGAAGCCATGCAAAATGCTTTTAAGGAAGCGTCACGCGTGCCATTGGAAACAGCCCGCTTAGGGTTGGAATTGTTTCCTGGCATTCAAGCCGTGGTAGAAAGAGGGAACCAAAATGCATCCTCGGATGGTTTGGTTGCAGCCATGATGGCTAGGAATGCCATTTTAGCGGCCTTATTTAATGTTCGCATCAATCTGCAATCGATCAAGGACCAGACCTTTGTCGATAAGATGAGAATAGAAGTCAAGCAAATTGAAGAGAAAACATTAGAAGCGGAAGCGACCATTCTCGCTTTGGCGAAATTTTAAACATAAGCGCTGAATATTCAGCGCTTTTTTCTTTGACTAAACTATGATAAACTTGTAATGAGTCCAAAATGAAAACGGGGTGAAATCATGGATCTAAACATACCTTCTTTTTTACGAAATCAGGGAATTAAAGCATCATATCAACGTATACGAATCTACGAGTATTTGATGAACAATCGCACCCATCCAACGGTAGCGGAGATTTATGATGCTTTGATTACAGATATTCCATCGCTTTCGAAAACAACAGTCTATAATACACTGAATTTGTTTGTTGAGAAAGAATTGGTGGAAGAGGTGACAATTGAAGGCAGTGAAATGCGGTATGACATTAAGGATCCTGAGGGTCATGGCCATTTCAAATGCACCAAGTGCCACAAAATCTTTGATGTGCCGATTCAGATTGAAAAAATCTTTGATGAAGAAATGAGCGACTTTTTGGTACAGGCGCAATTCGTTCATTTTGTCGGAATCTGTCCTGATTGTCAGAAGGACAACTAGGAGGGACATATGCCTCAAATTCAGAAAGAGTCTGTCAGAAGAAGAATTATCAAGGAAGCGAGAGCGGCTTTTTTGGTTTCGGGTTACCAAAACACATCCATGCGCCAGATTGCCCAGAAATCAGAAATGACGGTCGGCAACCTTTATCGCTATTTTGAAAACAAGGCCAGTCTGTTTGGTGCCATTGTCGATCCTTTTTTAGAAGAGATTGACAAGGTGCTTAAAGAGACGACCAAAGACTGGGTCAGTTTGAAGACAGCGCCAACAGGCGTGTTTGAGCTGACGGGGGTTCAGTATGAACTTGCTGTGGAGAACATGATTCGTTTTCTTGTACGAACTATACGAAAGCACAGGGAGGAATCCATCTTGGTACTCAGCAAGAGCCAGGGGTATCATTACGGCAATACCCTGCAGGACACAGTCGGATGGATCCACGCCATCTTTGAGGAGCGTGAACGGGCCTTGGGCCTTGAACTTAATCCCTTATATACCAAAGCCATTGCCAAGGGATTTTTGGAAGGCTTGATTTTGATGATTCAGGAAGCGAAAAGCGACCAGGAAGCAGAAGAGGTTTTGACTCAGTTGATTGCCCACTATTTTTTCCTGCCCAAGGATAGGCTTGTAGGAAAAGAATGAATCTGATAGAATAAATGCAATTCCAATAGAAATATTAATGCGCAAGAAGAGTAGCTTGAGGAAACAGGAAAGCGAGCGGGGAATGGTGGAAGCCCGTCCTGGGGAATTTAGTGAATGGACTTGCAAAATGGCCGGCCAATCCATAACCGGTCCGGAGCCCGCCGTTACGGGATAAGCGGGATGCAGTTGCATCCAATCAAGGTGGTACCGCGGAGAGATTCGTCCTTAAACCCAATCTGGGTTTAAGGGCTTTTTTATGTTTTATTAGATGAATTCATCTTCGTTATTTCAGGAAAGGAGGAAACAGAATGGAAGAGAAAAAGATTATTTTTAGTGGCATTCAACCGACTGGAGTATTTACATTGGGCAATTATTTGGGGGCGGTTCGAAACTGGGGTAAATTGCAGGAAGACTACCGAAGTATTTTTTGCGTCGTAGACCTTCATGCCTTGACCGTGCGTCAAGTGCCAAAAGACCTGCGTCATCAGACCTATCAAGCTTATGCCTTATTGTTGGCTTGCGGCATTGATCCGGAAAAAGCCTTGGTATTTGTGCAATCCCATGTAGCGGGACATGCCGAGTTGTCTTGGATCCTCAACAATTATACCTATTTCGGTGAATTAAGCCGAATGACACAGTTTAAGGACAAGTCCAGCAAGCATGAGGACAATATCAATGCAGGATTGTTTGATTATCCCGTTTTAATGGCAGCAGACATTTTGTTGTATCAAACGGATTTGGTTCCGATTGGTGCCGATCAAAAGCAGCATTTGGAATTGGCTCGGGATATCGCCAACCGTTTCAACAATGCCTATAGCCCAACCTTTGTCGTGCCGGATGGATATTTCTCCAAATCTGGTGCTCGGGTGAAGAGTCTGCAGGAACCGACTAAGAAGATGTCCAAGTCTGATACCAATGAGAAAAGTTATATCCTGCTTTTGGATCCGCCGAATGTAATTCGCAAGAAGATTCGAAGTGCGGTTACGGATTCGGATGCCAAGGTAGCCTATGATCCGGAAAACAAAGCAGGCGTTTCCAATTTGATGGAAATCTATCAAGCGATTACGGGCGATTCTTTCGAGGAGATTGAAGGAAAATTTGAAGGCCAGGGGTATGGTGTTTTCAAAGATGCCGTTGCTGATGTGATCATTGGTGAACTGGAACCGATTCAAAAACGCTATGAAGAACTAATGAATGACAAGAAAGGTTTGGAAGCCATTATGAAGGAACATGCAGAAATGGCAAATCGTATGGCGATTCGTACCTTGAGAAAAGTGAAGAAAAAGATTGGTTTGGTGCAAGTTTAGGGCAAGTGCCCATTGTCATAAGGCCTAGAAAACCCTCACTTCCAGATGGAAGTGAGGGTTTTGTTTGTATAGTATAAATCGTTTATTTCATACAAGTAAAGGTCTTGGCGGTCCATCGTCGATATTTGCAATTGTAGCAAGAGGGATCCAAGTCAGAAACGCATTCGTCTTCATCATCCATTAAAAAGAAAGAACAAGTTTTGGCTATGGTATGGACGGTTTCCCAATCTTCCTGGCCGCCTATATAAGTGGGCTGTCCATGTTTATTGTTTTTGAACCATCTATCATTCATACTAATATCCTTTCAAATGCTGCTTTGTACAGTTTCTCCAGATTTGATCCTTATCCTGGTAGACCAGCAGAACCGCTTGATCGTTTAACAAGACCGTTTTTACTTTTTTGGAGAGAGATATGGGCGTCGTCATTTCCAATACTTGTCCTTGCAGTCCTTGTACCATGTCAATCCCTGGGTGTTGCAAAAGAGCTGCTACGCTAGCGGTGCCATCGCTTGATGGAATCTGATGATGTCCTTTGAAACGACCGTCATTGCCGGTCATCCGGAGTCCTGTGCCAGCCAAAGCGCCAATGATCCCATCGCCCGTTCCGCCGTGTTCGGAAAGATGGATGTTTAGTTCTTTAGCAAGGGCGTAGGCTTCATCCTTAGTAAGGACTTGCCTTTTTGCCTTTCTCCCAAAATCCATTAAGAGATGAGGATTATCCAGGTTTTCTGTATTGAGAACACAGAGACCAGGATCTGAACCTTGAGCGCTTTCACTTTCTAAAAATCGGGAAGCGAAATCAATAATGGATGGCAGTTGCTTGCCATCAATATGTGCACGGAAGCACATGGAACTATTGTGGGACGTATAGGGAATATCTTCATGGACATAAAGTTGATGGCGGGTGATACCGGAGCAGTGGCCCCAGCCCCTGGCTTCGATATGGGAAGCGATGTTTTCACATAGCTCGCCGGTTCCAACGCTTTCCAAGTTATCTGTATCATCGATTGTTAATAAGATTTCCATAAGCCCTCCTTATTTCTCGTAACGAGTGATTTCAAGATTCAGGATTTGATCCAGGATTTCATCCGAATAATCCTGTTCAAAAAATTCACTGTAGAAGAACCGTGCTTCTTCTTTCATGTCAATGTCCTCAAAATAGGTCGGATATAGTTTCTTGGCCGTCCATAAAATGGCAAGGGGCGTTTCAATCGAGGTTGGGTGTCCCCAACGGGAGATGCCAAGGGGCATTAGATATACCCGGTCATGAAGGACAGCATCTAAGTTTTGCCATTGGTCTTTGCTTCGTATGTACTCATCCACACCCTTCTCATTAACCAGAATCACCTCAGGGTTCCACATCATGATCTGCTCTAGACTGGCAAAGTATTTGTTGTCCGCAAATTCCAGGGGATCATCCAAGGAGACATTAATCACCCCGGTTATTTGCAGCCAGTCAGCCGGCAGGGTGTCCGGCGCATCTGTGCGTGTTGCTTCGTTGACGGAATGGTAAACGCGTACCCACTCTTCCTCTGGAATCGTATCTGCAATAGCACTTACACGCGCTATGCAATCTCTGTAATAGTCAATGTAAGCTTCAGCCTCTTCTTCTTGTTGAAGGGCTTTACCCATCTGCTGAACCAAAAACATCTCTTCTTCCATGGTGTCAAAATCAACAATAAAATAAGGGATTCCAAGCTTGTCAAACTTGGCTATTTCCTTTTCGAAGGTTGCGATTTCATTGTCGATAAAGACAATATCCGGTGCAGCATTTAGAATCTCCTCGATGTTGATGCTGCCTGATACCTTGGGAATGACAGCTTCTGCGATATTGGGGCTCATGTCGATTAGCAATTGATCTCTGCGGAGTCCATTGCTGATGGCTGTGATTTTTCCGCCTTGGCCCAACATGGTAGTAATGTGACCGGAAACGGCAAATAAGGTTGCGATGGAGTTGATCTCTTCCGGTACCTCAACCATGCGTCCTTCAGAATCTTCCACCTGGAAGGTGGGCACATTTGCTTTAGGGCTGGTGGAGGCCTGGCATCCTGTTAGTCCTATTGCCAAAATCAGCAATAGAACAAATACAGACTGCTTGAATCGTTTCATAGAAGACTCCTTTCATGATGTCCTTTGGCAGTTTTCATAGGAATAATGGTCTTTAGTCCATTGGACATATTGTCCGGAATGGAAAGAATTTCGGATTGAACGCCAAAAACAGTTTCGATATTCTCTTTGGTTAGTACGGTTTCCGGTGAACCGACAGCAATCAATTGACCTTCCCGCATCATGGCGACACGGGTAGGAACACCATGACTTTCCAGATAAAAAGCGTGATTTGGAAAGTGGGTTGCCATAATTACCGACAAGTTCTTTTCTTTAATCAATTGTACAATGGTTTCTAGAATCATAAGCTCATGGGCAAAATCCAAATGAGCTGTGGGTTCATCCATAAGAAGCAGGGGTGTTTTCTGTGCCAAAGCACGGGCCAGAATGACCATTTGCCGTTCACCGCCACTTAGTTGAGTCAGAATCCGGTCTTGGAAGTGTGAAATGCCGATTTGCTCTAAGGCTTCCAATGCAATTTGATGGTCTTCTTGGCCTGGGCTGGAAAAGGTGCCGGTATAAGGGGTTCTTCCCATTAAAACAAAATCCATCACACGATAGGGGAAGGTGCCTTGTCGAAACTGAGGCACATACCCGATATGTTTTGCCAAGTCACGGGTTCGAAAGGTTTCGAATGCTTTGCCTTGATAGAACAACTTCTGTTTTTGAATGGGATGCGCGCCTATCAAATGATCCAGAAGGGTGGTTTTACCGCAGCCGTTGGGACCGACAAGACAGAGGGCTTCGCCGGAATCCGCATGAAGGGTTACATTCTTCAGCGCTTCCAATTGTGGATAAGAAAATGATAGTTGTTCGATTTCAATTAAATGCATTTACCATCCACCTCCTTTGGTTCGACGCAGCAGATACACATAGAATGGTCCGCCTATGAGGGCGGTTAGAATACTCAACGGCAGTTCACTGCCTGTAATCATTCGTCCGATATTATCAATGAGAATCATAAAGCATGCGCCGATGGACATGCTGGCTGGAATTAAATATCGATTGTCATTGCCCACAATCATACGGCCAATATGAGGGATGACCAGGCCGATCCAACCAATAATACCGCTGACACTGACTGCACCTGCAGTTGCCAAGGTGGTAAAAATGACAACGGCAGCCCGATAGATACGGATGTTCAAACCCAGGGCACGCGCTTCTTTGTCTCCCAGGGAGAGCACATTAATGCGCCACCGCAAGGCCAGAAGACCTAGGACACCAACCGTGATGGGAAGCAAGGATACTGCAATTTCATGATAGTCGGCATTGGCAAGACTGCCCATAAGCCAAAAGACAATTGTAGGCAATTGATCATAGGGATCGGCAACATATTTCAGAAAGGATATTAATGCCGAAAACACCGACGAAACAATGACCCCGCCCAGGACTAGCATGATATTGGGTACCGTACTATAAATGCGGCCGATTAAGTAGCTGAAGAATACGGCAATCAAACTGAAAGCGAAGGAAAGGGCATAGATGGCGGCGATATGATCAAATAAAATGATTCCCAAGGCAGCGCCAAAACCAGCTCCTGAGCTGACACCTAGAATGCCGGAATCCACCAGTGGGTTATGGAAAAGTCCCTGCAAAGCAGCACCGCTAACCGCCAGAGCACCACCCACCATGGCACCCAGAATGGCACGGGGCAGGCGAATATCCCATACAACCGATTGTTCAATGGCAGGGACCGATATGGGATTTCCGGTTATCTTGCCGTATAGGGTTTCAATTACGGTTGAAGCGGTAAGTGGATACCGTCCTAAAAAGATACTGATAGCAATAAATAGGATGGGCAGCAAAACAAAGAGAATCGGCATCCAGCGTTTTAATTTTTTTTGATCGGATTCCTTGGTTATAGTGGCCATTTTATTTGCGGTTGCGACGCACTAAGAAAAATCCGATTACAACAATTGCGGCAAGTGCAGCTGGAATTAATGCGGGATTGTTTCCGGAGCCTGCAGATGTATCAGTTGTTGTAGAAGAACCGCCCACGGTCGTGAAGGAAACTTCCACATCATCTTCCATAGCTGTGCCGCTTTTTGAGGTTAATTCCTTGCTGATGATTACCGTATAGGTGGTTCCTTCTTTTAGGGTTTCAGCAGGCCGCACATAAATGTAGTCTCGAAACTCTCGGTTGACCTGGTCATCTTCCATGCGGAGTTCGAATGCTACGGGATTTCCGTCGCCATCCACAAAATTGATGCAGGTTCTGTTGTTCTCTTCCACTTTCATATTCACCACATTTTTTGAGAAGAACAATTCGATTTCTTCAAGATCGGTTGCCACATCAAGAGCACCGTTTTCCGGATTGGACGATTCCAGTTTCAAGGGTTCTCCGTTGGCGGCGAATCCAGTCGTAGCCAAGACACAGATCAAGAGAATAATAGTTAGTGATAGGGACAGTAGTTGCTTGCTTTTCTTCATGGTAGTCTCCTCCTCTTGCCAGCAAAAAAAGATCCCCCTTGGATAAGGAGGATGATCGTGTATCATCAGGTTGTCTCCTTTCCAAACGTGGGAGGCAAAGTGGTTTCCCGCTTTACCCATCGGTCCCGATTCCATAGCGAACCGTAGGAAGGGAGACTCGGAGTACTGGCTAATAATTGATTTAACTTTATTATACAGAATTTACCGGAAGATTTGCAGAGAAATTCGAGAACATTCGAAAAACTTCACCAATCGCAGAGAAAACCTTTGCCAGTAAATTTTTCTTGCAAATTGGCCAAAAAGGTTTGACGAATGGCGAACAAAGGGGTAGGGTAGTGGTGAATCCGACAAGGATTTATATGAACTACACAATGCTGTTTCTACAGCTTACATAAATTTGAACAGGTAGAGGTCAAAAGGAGAGTGGAATTTGAAGATTATTATGGATTTGCATACGCATACGGTTGCCAGCAGCCATGCCTTTAGCACATTAAAGGAAAATATTGAAGCGGCGGCAGTCAAGGGATTGAAAATTATCGGCAATAGTGATCATGGTGGCAAGATGCCGGGAGCGGCCCATGATTTTCATTTTACCAACTATCGGGTGGTACGGCCTGAAATCTTGGGAGTAAGAGTTTTCCGCGGGATTGAAGCCAATATTACCAATACTGAAGGGGAGTTGGATACCAAGCCTTTCGTGCAAAACAAGGTGGATTATATGATTGCCAGCATCCATCAATCATGCTATAAGATCGGCACGGTGGAGGAAAACACCAATGCCTTTATTAATGCAATGAAGAATGACAAGGTCATTGTTGTTGGTCATCCGGATGATGCCAAGGTACCGGTGGATTTCGATCTATTGGCCAAAGGGGCTAAAGAACATGGGGTTGCCATTGAATTGAACAATTCCTCCTTGGTTCCCAATTCGGTTCGAATGAATGGAAGGGAAAATGCGAAATTAATGCTCGAAGCAGCAAAAAAACACGGCGCGATGATTCTCCTTGGAAGCGATGCTCATATCTATTTGGATGTTGGCCGCTTTGATGAAGCGCTTGCGCTTATTGAGGAAGTGAATTTTCCAAAAGAAATGATTGTGAATACCAGTATGGAAAAGTTGGAAGCCTTGTTGATTCAAAATGGTTGCCAAGAAGCCTTAAATCGTTAAGAAGCATGCCTTTGGGCATGCTTTTTTTATGACAAATATCAAGCTTATTTGATACAGCTTACGTGCAAAAATTATCTCTATGGTACAATGAAGGCGAAACCGGATAAAAGGAGAAGTCATGATGGAAATGGTTATTCTGCGCATGCAAATAAACGAATACCTCGCCCCCTTCTACCGCTTTGTTATTATTCGAGAGCAGTCACAAGCACACTTGCTCTTTGATCCAGATGAAAAGATTTTGCGATTCGAGTCCAATAATGACTTGACCAAGTGGTTGAAAGGACATGAACGGCAATTACGCGCCATGCTGCATAATAAAAGGCGTGATACCTTCTATCCAGGCTTTCGATTGACCTTTGCCATGAGAAATCAAAAGGATGTGGCGGCCTACAATGATCGCAGCAAGATTGTGGTACTTGATAAAAGAGAAGAACCACATAAGAACTATGTGTTGGATGGTTCTGAGGAGCGATTGGACAAACTTTTTACGGATGCTTCTTTTCTTGAAGACAAGGGAATGGGTGGTATTGCTGTGATCCATCAGGATTTGGACGGCGAATATCATTTGTACCATGAAACGATCAAGCAAGAGGGAAGCTGCCAGTTGGAGTTGCTGGCAGCCGTACGCGGACTGGAAATCCTTCATAATGTGGATAAGGTTCGTATTATTACCGACAGCCAGTATGTTCGCAAGGGCTTGACTGAGTGGATTGTCAATTGGGAATTGAATGAATGGATGACGGTCAATGGGGAAAAGGTGAAAAATATTGACGTTTGGCAAAAGTTCAATGAATTGTCAAAAGGAAAATATATCGAGTTTGAATGGGTCAAGGGGCATACCAATCATTTTGAAAACACACTTTGTGACCTATATGCAAAATCGGCTTCCAGACACTCTTTTTTTTACAAAGAATGGGTAAAAATGTAATGGAGCAGAGTAACCTCATAAGGAGGAAGCCATGGAAAATACGATGATTATGAAAGGCAATATTCTTTTTACAAAAACGATGGATCAATTTGAAGTATATCCGGATAGTTTTCTTGTGGCGCATGATGGCCTGATTGAGGGCATTTATCCGGTTTTGCCGGATAGGCTGAAGAAAATGCCTGTGCAGGATTACGGGAATCGTATTATTATTCCGGGATTTGTGGATCTCCATGTGCATGCGCCGCAATTTCTGCAAATGGGTACTGCCATGAATAAACCGCTTCTGGAGTGGTTGAAGGAGTATACCTTTCAACTGGAGACCAAGTTTACCGATCTTGATTTTGCAAAGGCGGCCTATGAGCATTTCATCGAAGAATTAATTGCGAATGGGACTTTACGAGCTTGTATATTTGCGACATCCTCAACCAAGGGTACAGAGATTCTCTTTGAAATTATCAAAGAGGCAGGAATTGGCGCTTATGTAGGAAAAGTAGATATGGATCGAAACGGACCGGAAGAATTGATTGTATCGACAGAAGATGCATTGATAGGTACCCGATATTTAATTGAGCGATACGGCAATGAAACAAAGGTGAAACCAATTATTACACCGCGGTTTGCTCCATCCTGTACCAAAGAATTGATGGATGGTCTTGGAGACTTGGCCAAGCAATATAAGATTCCGGTTCAGTCTCATGTGGGAGAAACCAAGAGGGAAGTGGAATGGGTCCAGGAACTTTTTCCTCATGCAAAAAACTATCTGGATGTCTATGGCAGAAGTGGATTGTTGGACCGGACAATTATGGCCCATGGGATTTATATGACCGAGGAAGAACTTGAGGAGACAAAGAAGCGAGGGGTCTATTTGATCCATTGTCCAGATTCTAATATCAATATTCAAAGCGGCATTATGCCTTTACGGGAATATATCAATCGAGGCATCAAGCTTGGATTGGGCAGTGACGTGGCCGGCGGACACGTCATCGCCTTAAAAGAACAAATGGTTCGTGCCATTCAGTTGTCGAAGATCCGCAGGTTTAATGAAGAGCATGTAGAACCAATTCAGTTAACGGAAGCATTCTATCTGGGCACCAAAGGAGGCGGGTCTTTCTTTGGAAAGACAGGAAGCTTTGAATCGGGTTATTGGCTGGATGCCTTGGTCATTGAGGATCATCCCTTGATAGCACATGCCTATTCACTGGAGGAACGGTTGGAGAAATTTATATATAGTGGAGATCGAAGCAATATTGTTGCGAAATATGTCGAAGGGCATATCTTGTAAGGGTAGAACGGGCGCTTGAAGAGAAGCGCCTTTTTTATTCAGATTGACTTGTGTTACGATTAGTGCAAGAATAAAGCTCGAGCAAGGAAAACGTTTGGGAGTGCAGGTGAAGCAATGAAAACGAAAAGAATCAATCGGATAAAGTGGTTGAAAATCACTCTTATTGTGATGTTGATAGCGACAGTTGGATATATCGGTTATTTGACCAATGACATTCGAATATCTCAAAATGGGGAGAGGAATCTTTTTCGCAGGGTTCCAGAGCAACAAGTGATTGTGATTCTTGATGAGGAAGAGTCTTATGCGAAAAAGGAGTTTTTAGCAGGTATTGAGGGTGCTGGTCAAGACTTGAATATAGTCATACAAAAGGAGATCGTAACAAATCCCCTTAATGATTCTGAGATTCGTGATGCGTTTCAAGCGAGCATATATGCGCGAGTTGATGGAATCATTGTGAATCTTGCCAGCAATGATCGGGCAGAATCCTATATCAAGGCCAGTGTAGACCAGGGGATTCCGGTAGTGACGGTAGGGAATGATTCTATTACCAGTGAACGGATTGCCTATATTGGAACCAATCAATACAATTTGGGTGTGAACATTGGTGAGACGGTATTATTGGATAAGGAAGCGGATGATGTATTGTTGGTTTTCGATTATAACTATTTAGAGAAAAAGGGAGCTTCTTCCAATAATTATCTAAATGGTTTCTTGTCAGTGATGAATGAAGTTGGCGATCGAGAAATTCAAACCTTGTTTTTAGAAGAAGGTCAGCGGATAGAAATTGCTCTAAAAGCGTTATTGGAGAAAAAGACGCCAGACTATATTGTAGCGACAGATCCGATCAATTCTTTACGAATTACGAAAACGCTTATTGATTTGAACGAAATTGGCAGGATCAAGATTATTGCAAGCAGTGATCATCCTGATTTGCTTGATTATGTGCAAAAGGGAACAATTCAAGCAACTGCGGTCGAGAATTATCGTCAGATGGGGACTGAAGCGATTGAAGCCATTTCTGAATGGGGATTGACGGGATCGACGTCGGCATATCAGGCGATGTCCTTTGAAATTGTAACCAAAGAAACGGCAGGTGAATTTGATGGGGTGGAGTAAAGTAATTACTGGAAACAGTATACGAAATCATATTACACGTTTTATTTTTATTATCATCATTAGTTTCCTGCTTGTGTACTTTTTTATCTTTTATTCAACAATCAGTGTCAATGATCGGACCGGCCAAATGTTTGAACTGAATAAGGAGTTGAATCAACTGGAAATGATCCTTGTTGATTCTAATGAAAATTTGGAGAAATACTTGGACACGAAGGATTCTGACTCCTTTATTGCATATTTGGACAGTCGGGCGGAAATTGAAGCTTTTGTCGAAAAGTATGATACGGGATTGAGTTATGATCAAACCGAATTAAAATTGAACAATATTAGTCAAATGCTGAAAGCATATTTGAATGAAGCGGATTATGCGATCGATTTTAAAAGAGGGCGGTTTACTGCAGATTATATACAGTCCTTTGAGAAGATCCAAGATTTGACGGGTTATATCGAAGCAAAGATAAATTTGGTAAACCTATCTGAAGTAGAGGTGAATCTGGAAAATTACAACAATTTGACGGATTCGATTCGACAACTAAGTTTATCGTTTTTACTGGTAACGGGAATTTTGGTTGTTATGAGTTTTGTCTATATTTATGACTCTACTGAGAAGATTATTCATCCGATTGAGCGATTGTCGAAGCAATCGAAAGAAATTTCAAAAGGAAATTATGAAACATCTGAAGAAGAAATGTACTTTGATGAGGCGGTTATTCTTCAAGGATCTTTTAGTGAAATGGCGAGAAGCATCAAGTCCTATATTGAGGACATACAGGATAAGGCAACAACGGAAAATAAACTTCGAATTTCAGAAATTAAAAATTTGCGTATGGAGAATATTGTGAAGGAAGCGGAACTGAAAGCATTACAATCGCAAATCAATCCTCATTTTTTATACAATACCTTGAATGCGGGCGTGGGGCTTGCCGAATATGAAGAGGCGGAAAGAACTTCAGATTACTTGGATCATTTGGCGAAACTTTTCCGGTATAACTTAAGAGGTCTTGAGCAGCCTGTAAGCCTGCGGGATGAGCTGGGAAATATTGAAAACTATGTTCAACTGATGAAGGTGCGTTTTTCTGATAGCATTCTATTTGATTTTGAGGTGGATGAAAGTCTGCTGCAACTAAGCATGCCTCCTTTGATTTTACAGCCCTTGGTTGAAAATGCGTTTATTCATGGTTTTCGTGATATGGGATCTGGTCGCCGTATTGAGATTTCTGTTAAGCGAGATGGTGAATTTGCTGTCATTGAAGTTGTAGACAATGGGAGCGGGATGTCATTGGAGCAATTAGAAATTATACGGAAACGATCATCCTTGGAAGTTGAGCATGAGGAGCACGGTCATACAACAGGATTAGGAATGGATAATGTCAAAAGCAGGTTGGAACTCTTCTATGACGCTTCAGATGTCTTTGATATTGAAAGCAGAGAAGGGGAAGGCACTAAGATTACAATCAGAATACCAATTGAGGTGGATCATGACTAGATTATTGATTATTGATGATGAAGCAATTGTATTGGATACGTATTCACGCATTGTCAAAAATAATTTTGAGCAAGTAGAAATCGAAACGGCGGCTACTGGAATTGAAGGTCTTTTAAAGCTGGAATCCTTTCGTCCGCAAATCGTGATTACGGATATTCGAATGCCAGGAATGAGCGGATTGGAGTTTATTCGGGAAGCCAGAAAGTTTGATCAGCAAGTAAAGATATTGATTATTTCAGCGTACGAACAGTTCGAATATGCGCAGGAATCGTTTCAGTACAACGTAGAAGACTATATCCTGAAACCTGTAACAAAGAAAAAACTGATTACGGTTTTGAACAAAACAATGACATCTATTGAGCGTGAAAGTCAGCGGCGTGATAAGGAATTGGAGAGTATTGAGCGGTATTATAAATCGATTGGTTTGCTTGAAAGCAATTTTTTAGTGAATATTGTTCAGGGGAGAACTTTCTCTGTTCGTCTCTATCGGGAGATTTTTTCGCTGGATTTAGACAGGGGAAGATTTGTGATTATCAAATTTCCGCAGCTGAAAGAAACCACAGACTGGAACACGGTTGAAGACTACAATGAAAAGATAGAGGCTTGTTTTGAATATTTAAAAATTCAAATAAAATATAACTATCAGTGTCTGATTGGAGATGTTGTAGCGGATCGCATTTACTTGTATTTTGAGGCAGAAGAGGGATTAAATGCATCTACCCTGGTAGATTATTTTCAGAAGATGCAGAAGGATATCTTTAAGAAGTTTGGCTTGAGCACAAGAATATCCATTGGAGGAGAAAAGGACCTGTCAGAAATCTTCTCTTCGTATGAGGAAGCAAATTATAACCTGTCGCATGGCAGAAAGAACGTTGAGATTTATATCACCCGTCATGCTGTCGATCAAGATATTTTGGAATTTATGGATCTGCAAGACAAAGCCTATGAATATTTTATGAAAAAGGACAGTCGGTTCACTACGGTATTAAAACGGATTGTTAACTTGTATGAACCGCTCTTGGCTGATCAGCAAGAACGAGTTATCCGTGCATTGACTGAGACCTATATTTTGATTTATAAAATTGCCGCTGAAACCCATATTGTTTCCAAGGACCTTTATCGATCCAAAGCATATTTGGATCACTTTCTTGATCAGACTCCAATGGGAAAAATTATGATATTTGACAAGCAGATTCGTATCCTTTTTAAAAGGTACAGTGCGCTGGAGAGCATAAACTATTCGGAAATAACGATTCAGGCGATTGCCTTGATTGAATCAAAAATCAGAGAATCGATATCACTGGAGGAAGCAGCGCGTGAAATTGGGGTAACTCCGCAATACTTGAGTCGTATTTTTAAAATTGATACAGCGAAAAGTTTCAAAGCTTACCATAAGGAACTACGCATGGAAGAAGCGAAACAGCTCTTGAGGGAAGATGAATTGTCTGTACGTGAAATCAGCGATACTTTGGGCTTCAATGACTATAATTACTTTATCCGTACATTTAAAAAGACGGTCGGCTGCACACCGACGGAATATAAAGGGTGATAAATATGAAAAGAAAAATTGGCATGATCATGGCCATTCTTGTTCTCGCAGCAGGTGCATATGGTATTTGGCTGTCTAGAGATGCAGAAGCGGATGTACTGACTGGGGGGGACGATCAATTTGCAATTGGCTTGTCTTTCGATAGTTTGGTTGTTGAACGATGGCAGCGGGATATGGAGACTTTTGTCTCCTATGCGAACGAAAAGGGCATTGAGGTCAATGTACAGATTGCAAACGATGATGTAAATCTGCAAAAGAAGCAAATCCAAGAATTAATCAAAGCTAAAGTTGATTTGTTAGTGATTTTACCGAGCAAGTACGATGCTTTTGTTGAAGAGTTGAGGGATGCAGAGAGGGCAGGGATTCAGGTAATCGCCTATGATAGATTGCTGACGGGAGGTCCTGTTGATCTTTATTTATCCTTTGATGATAAAGTGATTGGAGAAAGCTTGGCGCGCGAGGTGGTTGAAGGACTTGGAGATAAGTTGGCTGGCATTAAAAATATAGTCATCGTTAATGGAGATCCTAATGATTTTAATTCACAGCTGATCAATGAGGGAATACATTCAGTCTTGGAGCCGAATGACTCCATAAGAGTCGTGGCAGAAGTTTGGGCAGATGGCTGGCGAGAAGGCAAGGCTTATGACATTGTTGAGCAAACTCTTCGGGAAGGAATACGGATTGATGGTGTTATCGCAGCGAATGATACACTGGCAACGGGGGCGATTCAAGCTTTGACTGAACGTAGCCTTGCCGGGAGTGTGGTTGTTGCAGGGCAGGATGCTGAATTGTCTGCTTGTCAACGAATTATGGAAGGAACACAAACAGCAACAATTTACAAGCCAATCAATGCGTTATCTCAAGCGGCCGTTGATTATGGTTTGTTGTTGATGACCGATCAAGAAATTGAATATGAAGAGACGATTGATAACGATTATCAGAATAACGTGGTTCCATACGTCAAATTGAAAACCATCGTTGTTACTCAAGAAAACATGGATGAAGTGATCATTGATTCAGGATTTCACGATCGGGAGTCGGTCTACATTAATGCAGATTAATAAAAACAAGGATACAGCACAAATTTAACGTTAAATTTGTGCTGTGTTTTTAGTTAAGAGGATAACATTTTCCCGAGAAAGCAAACGCTTTCTCTTTTTTCGTTAACTGAGTCAAGTGTCAACTGAAAGAAATTTCAGTATGATCAAGATGAATTTAAAACGTGGAGGGAAACATGAGAAAAGGATTGAAATTAATCATTGCAACGCTAATTGTAACGATGTTGATCCCAATGCTGAGTGGATGCGCAAGCGAGCCGGCAAGTGGTGATGGTGAAAAATCTATGGTAATTGGTGTATCGCTTCCAACCCAAAGGGAAGAACGATGGGTAAAAGACAAAGAAGCCATGGTGGCATACGCAGAAGAATTGGGCTATGAGATTAAAGTACAGATAGCAGATGCCGATCAAGCACAACAAACCCAACAAGTCGAGAATTTGTTGACACAAGGTATTGATATTCTAATTTTGGCACCTCATGATGCTTCAGCTTCAGCTGAACTAGTTAAGAAAGCACATGATGAAAATGTACCGGTAATTTCATATGATCGTCTGGTTACTTCTTCGGACATTCTTGATTATTACTTGTCTTTTGACAATGAAGCAGTTGGTCGTTTGCAGGGTGATTACTTCGTTAATACAGTTGATCAGGGAACCATTATGTTGTTTGCAGGAGCACCTACTGATAATAATGCGACATTGTTCTTCAAAGGTGCAATGAGCGTTATCCAGCCAAAGATTGATAGCGGTGATTACAAGGTGATTGGTGGAACCGAGTTCCAACAAGTCGCAACGGATAACTGGGTTCCTGCAAATGCGCAAAATCGTGCATCCAATATTTTGACTGCAAATCCGAATGAAGATGTAGTTGGCGTATTAGCACCGAATGATGGAACAGCAGGTGGTATTATCGAGGCGTTTAAAGCAGCTGGTTTGCAAGTTCCTGTCATTACTGGCCAGGATTCTGAGTTGGCAGCAGTAAAACGAATCAAAGCCGGTGAGCAATCAATGACAATTTTCAAAGATACTAGGGCTTTGGCCAAAGAAGCGGTTGATATGGCGATTAAGATTATGAACGGTGAAACTGTTAACGCGAATGGCGCGGTTGATAATGGCTCAATTGAAGTCAAGTCAGTTTTGCTGGAGCCAAAGGTTGTTACCCAAGATAATTATCAGGAATTGTTAGTTGATAGTGGCTATATCAATGCGGATGATTTGAATTAAGAAACAGCTTGAGTGAAACAGAGTGTCAGGCGCAGATCTGCGCCTGGCTCTTCTTGTCAAGAAGAGCAAAGCGTTGTCAGCAGTAGGTGGAGGTATAGTATGGCTGATTTTATTCTGGAAATGAAGCAAATAACGAAAGAGTTTCCTGGAGTGAAAGCTCTGGATAATGTTGATTTCAAAGTGAAAAGAGGCGAAATTCTCTGTCTGGTTGGTGAAAATGGCGCTGGTAAATCGACATTAATGAAGGTATTAAGCGGAGTGCATCCACATGGAACCTATACAGGAGATATTGTCTTTAATGGTGATGTGCAGGAGTTTTCAAATATTAAGGATAGTGAAAAAGTAGGGATAGCGATCATCTATCAGGAGTTAGCGTTGATTCCTGAGATGAGTGTATACGAGAATATTTATCTCGGAAACGAGATTATGAAGGGTAAGGTAGTGGATTGGAACGAAACAATCCTAAAAGCTCAAGAGGTACTGAAAAAAGTGAATTTGGATGTCAATCCAGATACACCGGTTAAAGAACTGGGGGTTGGCAAGCAGCAATTAATTGAAATTGCCAAGCAATTAGCCAAAGATGTTCAATTATTGATTTTGGATGAACCAACAGCAGCATTGAATGACGATGACAGTGCAAATTTATTGGAAATACTGAAAGATCTGCGCAAGCAGGGAATTACCAGTATTATGATTTCACATAAATTGAATGAAGTGATGGAAGTTGCCGATGAGGTTACTGTTTTGCGGGACGGTCAGACGGTAGCGACCATGGACCGCAGTGAAGAAGAAATTGACGAAAATGAAATTGTAAGATTGATGGTTGGCCGTGAGTTAACCAATCGCTATCCGGACCGAGATGTGGAAATTGAAGAAATTTTAATGGAAGTGAAGAATTGGAATGTGTATGATGCCGGCCATAAGAAAGTGATTGAAGATGTGAATTTTCATGTTCGACGTGGAGAAATTATAGGAATTTCCGGGCTGATGGGTGCAGGACGAACAGAATTGGCGATGAGTATCTTTGGCAAATCTTTCGGTGCAAAAGTGGAAGGCGATTTAATCCTCAATGGGAAGCGAATTGAACTGCATTCACCGAAAGAATCCATTGAGGCTGGTTTAAATTATTTAACGGAAGACCGGAAGGAAAAAGGTTTGATTTTAATTCAAGATATTAAGAATAATATTTCGATATCCAGTCTGCCGGCGATCACCCATAAGCATGTAATTAACGACAACGAAGAGATTAAGAATGCAGAAACGTATCGTACCGCAATGCAGATTAAAACACCGTCTGTGGAACAAAAAGTCATGAATTTAAGCGGGGGCAATCAGCAAAAAGTAGTATTGAGCAAGTGTTTGTTGACGCATCCGGATGTTTTGATTGTCGATGAACCGACACGTGGAATTGACGTGGGGTCAAAATATGAAATTTACGCCATTATGAATGAGTTTGTATCACGAGGAAAATCCATTATTATGATTTCATCGGAATTGCCGGAAATTATAGGGATGAGTGATCGCGTATATGTCATGTTTGAAGGCAAAATGGTAGCTGAGATACCAAAGGGAAAAATGACACAGGAAGAGATTATGAAATATGCAATCGGTCAAGGAGAATAGATATGGATAAAAATGAAAAGAAACTATCAATGCTCGGACATCTTCTCAAAGGAAATATCCGGCAGTATGGAATGTTTATTGCGCTTTTTGTTATCATGATTATATTTAACATTCTAACGGAAGGAACTTTTATCTCTGCCCGTAACTTGACGAACCTATATCTACAAACCGGATATATTGCCGTCTTGGCGACGGGGATGGTATTGGTTATCATTTCTGGACACATCGATTTGTCCGTTGGATCCATTGCTGCTTTTACTGGAGCGATTGCGGCGATTCTGCAGGTTAAGATGGGACTTCCTACAATACCAACAGTTCTGGTTACATTGTTGGTAGGCTCAATAATTGGATGTTGGCAGGGCTATTGGATTGCTTATCGGAAAGTGCCGGCATTTATTGTATCATTAGCCAGCATGCTGATGTTTCGTGGAGCCGTAATCGCCATTACAAAGGGTCAAACGATTGGTCCATTTGCCGATAGTTTCAATAAGATGTCGGTCGGATATTTACCGGATATTGCGAGTATTGAAGGGGTCCATGTGGTATCTTTGCTAATTGGTATTGCAGGAGTACTCGCATATGCGGTTATGGAGTTTAACAAACGAGAAAAACGCCGTGGTTATGGTTTCGAAGTGCTTCCGACACAGTTTTTCTTAGGGAAGTTAGTGTTAGTCAGTGTTCTAATTATGGCATTTATCCTGTCCATGGCATTGTATAAAGGCATTCCATATACTGTCGTGATCGTAGTTTTGTTGATTGGCTTATACACTTTTATTACGAAGAAAACACCACTTGGCCGACATATCTATGCGATTGGCGGGAATTTAGAGGCAGCGAGACTGTCAGGCATAAATGCAAAGAAAACCTTGTTTAAAGTATTTGTCTCTATGGGGACCTTGGCAGCCCTTTCAGGAATGCTATATAGTGCGCGGCTAAATTCAGCAGCACCATCAGCAGGAAATTTATTTGAACTAGATGCTATTGCAGCATCCTTTATTGGCGGTGCCTCCGCGAGTGGCGGGGTAGGTACTGTTTTCGGAGCGATTATCGGTGCCTTGGTTATGGCATCCATCAACAATGGGATGTCTTTAATGAATTTGGATATTTCATACCAATACTTGATTAAGGGTTTGGTTCTCTTACTAGCAGTTTGGTTTGATATCTCTACACGAAATAAGAACAAGTAACAGCAAGAAGAAAGAATCGAGAGTTTCGGATTTTCTCCCCCGAAGCTGTCGATTTTTTTCTTGTAAAGAGGATTGCTTTGTTGTATGATGAAGTTGGAAATAATAATGAGACTTGTCTCATTTTAAAAGGAGGAGCCGGATGCCAAAAGTCAGCCAAGCCTATATTGCACAAAAAAAAGAAAAGATCTTGGATGCGGCGGTCCAGGTATTTTCCAGTAAACCACTATATGAAATGACCATGTTGGATGTGATTCATCAAGCGGGATTGAGTCGGGGTGGCATTTATAAGTACTATGACAATATCGACGAGGTTCTTGTAGCCATGATCAATCGAATGACAGCGGAGAATCGATTCATTGATCAAATTGAGGAAACTCTTGCAAATAGCAGCAGTTCCAAAGCTGCCATTGAAAAACTACTTTCTCTATTGGGAAGATATATTCAAACTCATGTGAATAGTTTGGGAAAAGTACAGTTTGAATTGACTGTCTTGGTAAGCAACCATCCGGAGAAAGTGGAAAGTATTCTTTCTAAATTGACAGAGCAGGAATCCGGTCAATATTTAATGGCAACATTATTTGAGCAGATTCAGTCAGGCATAGTTAGCAAAACTTTTCAACCTCGATATCCAGTCGAAGACATTTCGAACTTTATCATTTTGCAAATTGACGGATTTATGCACAGTGCTGTAATGGCACATTGTTATGGCGCGATTGAGACTGCGCCAGATGAAGACAAAACAATGAGTATGCTGACAGAGATGATTTTCTATATGCTAGGTGTCTAAAAGAAAAATCCATGAAGGAGAAATCAAGATGAAACCGAATGTGGAAAGAAGAATTCTGAAGTTTTTGCTATGGACTTTTGTCATTTCGTGGGGCTGTTGGGGGACCGTGGCGATTGCCAATCAGTTTGGTCGATTGCCATATGGGACGCCATTCGCCATGATACTGTTTTTGATCGGTGGAAACGGAGCGCCAATTGCAGCGTATTTTTTACTGAAACGGTGGGGAGAAATCGAGGGGATCAAAGGGTACATAAAGCAATTTTTTGAATTTCGAACATCGGGCAAGCATTATCTGCTTATTCTTTTCTTTTTAGCGATTCATTTCATGATTCCTTTGGCTATGGGCGCATCCAATAAAGCCATAGCCTTATATATGGGACTTTTGTATATTCCCATGAATACAATCGGTGGCGGTTTAGAAGAGATTGGCTGGCGGGGGATTTTGCAGCCTGATTTGGAAAAAAAGATGCCTTTCTTGCCTGCGACTGTGATTGTTGCTCTGATTTGGGCTGTATGGCATTTGCCTCTATGGTTTATAGTGGGAACCTATCAATCCACAATCGGCTTTGGGATGTTTGCTGTATCAGTGTTTGGTTTGGCATTTTCATTGGCAGCGATTCGGAAAATTACCAACAGTGTATTTCTTTGCATTGTGTTTCATGCAAGTGTGAATAGCTTTATGGCTGTATTTATGTTCGACCAGGGATTAAGTACGCTTCCTACGATTCTTGCTGAAATTGGTGTCAGTTTGATATTGGTGTCATGGTGGTCCAAACGCAATCAGAAAGAGAAAGTTCAGTTGATTCGATAAAGACATGCACGAGAAATCGTGCATGTTTTTTGATCTGGTGTTAAAATGAGGATTAGAGAATGAAGTGAGGTGAGCAAAATGAATCGAGTGGCACAAAAAATTAAAGATGCAAGATTGAAATCCGGCATGTCTGAAAAACAATTGGCAAAGAAATGTGGATTGTCAGTCAGCTATATTCTACAGATTGAAACGGGTAAAAAGATCATCAATGAGAAGATGGCAGATAAGATCCTAGCTGTTTTGGGAGAAGAGATTGCCCTGGTTGAGTTTTCTGAAGCAAAAGAGGAAAAGCCTGCAAGAGTGAAGAAAACACAAGCAGCGGCTAGTTTTGCTGTTGAGCCCAATGAACAGTGGATGAATGCCTTGGAAGGCGTTATCAAGAAATTTCCGATTGTTGACAATCGGACCAAGAAAACTGTCGGCAAGAAGGAATTGCCCATTATCGGCAAGAAGGTGGAAGGATATCATGCGGACAAGATCATGTTTGTTCGGGCTTCCGGCAATGATATGGAAGCGATGCGCATTGAGAGCGGTGATGTGGTCATGGTATTAAAGACGCGTGAGATTCAAAACAACGCCCTCTACTTGCTGGAGATGAACAATCAGCGATTGATTCGAAAGATACGTAGGGAGAATGATAAATTGCGCCTGTCTCGGGATCAGGCGGAACGATACTCCGAGCTGGTGCCGATTAAATCGGTGAATCTGATCGGTCGTTGTATCCGTGTTGAAGTTAGCTTATAAAAGAGAAGCAAAAGTCCTGTAGAGATGCAGAGCTTTTGCTTTTTTTCATGTTGAAAACTTCTCATAAGTTGACAAGTCAATGCAAAAACGATAGACTAACAAAAAAGAACAGGTGATTTTTTTTATGCAAACAAAAAAGGAAGTTGTACAAAAAGCGATTGTTCAGGCAGCCAGCAAAGAGTTTCTTGATAAGGGATTTGAAAAGGCATCCTTGCGACAAATTGTAAAGAATGCTGGGACCACCCTGGGGAATTTTTATAATTATTATGACAGTAAAGAAGCCGTATTTGCCAGTATTGTTGGTGACGCATATAATGGCATGCTTTATCTTATCAATCATCATGACGAATGGGAACGACGTGATGAGTTGTGGGAAATTCAAGATGTAGAAATTTGGCGGCGTGAATTGAAAATCTTGATTCAGCCCTTAATTCCTGCGATTACAACCCCCTTTGTTATTTTAATCGAGGGAAGTGCAGGAACAAAATTTTCGCATGCAAAAGAGGATCTGCTGCAAATATTGGAATCGCATTTTATTGAACATATGGATGAATTCAATCCCCACTACCAACAAGCCAAAATTGCGAGGGTCTTGGCTGAGCAGTTGGTTTATGCTCTTGTGATGATTGTAAAGAATTATGAGGATGAGAGTGTGAGACATGATTTGATTGTTGAGGAGATTCTGTTTTTTGCGATTGGTGTCATGGGAATTTTAAAGGCGTTTTAGTGTTCTGAAAGGAGCACTTTTTCTATCAAGCAAAAAAGATCAAGTGAAATTTATTGAAGGAGAATGAGGATGATAAAAGTTCAAAGCCTTGATTTTACCTATAAAAACACAGGGAAGGAAGCACTGGACGATCTGGATTTTCATATTGATAAGGGCGAAGTTTTTGGTTTTTTAGGACCCAGCGGAGCAGGGAAAACCACTACCCAGAGAATTATCATCGGGCTCTTAAGAGGATATAAGGGATCAGTCCAAGTTTTTGGGAAAGAGCGTCGAGACTGGGGGAAGGAATTTTATGAAAGGGTTGGAGTCGCTTTCGATTTTCCCAACCTTTATACAAAGCTATCCGCATATGAAAACTTGAAACTGATTGGGTCTTATTACCAAAGTCGAGACCAGAATATAGAGGAATTGTTAGACCATGTGGGACTTTTGCCGGAAAGAGACAAGAAGGTAGAGGGATTCTCTAAAGGAATGAAGATGCGTCTGAATTTTATTCGATCCATTTTACACAATCCAGATCTAATATTTTTGGACGAACCGACTTCGGGATTGGATCCAGTGAATGCAAAAATTATAAAAGACAAGATACTGCAGATGAAGGCGGAAGGCAAAACGATCTTTCTAACAACCCATAACATGACGGTGGCAGAACAGCTTTGTGACCGAGTTGGTTTTATCAATGAAGGAGCCTTGTCTGTAGTCGACAGTCCCAAAAACTTAATGGTAAAGTACGGTGAAGCGAAAGTGCGGGTAGAGTATTTGCAAGAAAATACATGGAAGGATTTGACTATTCCACTAACAGAGCTGAGGAACAGCCAGGAGTTTCTGGAGATTGTGAAGACCTGCCAAGTAAAGACCATTCATAGTCTGGAAGCGACCTTGGAGGATGTTTTTATTCAACTGACAGGGAGGACCTTGAAATGAGTCGGAAGCGAATGGTACAAGCATTAAAAGCCGATTTGAAATTTGAACAAAAGCAAGGCTTTTTTATGATCTACCTGGTTATTAGCTTTTTATATATTCTCCTTTTGGCACAAATCCCAGAGTCGTTTCGCATGCTGATACTTCCCTTTGTGATCTTTTCAGATCCTTCTGTTTTGGGCTTGTTCTTTATTGGAGGCATTCTTCTTTTGGAAAAGCAGCAGGGGATCTTACAATCCATTGTTGTTACACCACTTAGCTCGATGGAGTATATGATCAGCAAAGTGTGTTCCTTGACACTTGTTGCCTTGTTTGCTGGGATATTGATATCTGCTTTTATTGCTGCTCAGGAAGTGAATTATATTTCCTTGATGGTGGGGATTATTTTGACATCAAGTTTTTTTACCTTGATGGGGATTTTAATTGCGTGCAGAGCCCGTACAGTAAATGCATTCTTTGTTAAGATGATTCCGGTTATGTTATTTCTTGTTCTGCCCGTATTTCTCTTAATTCCATTTTGGGATCAAAGTCTATTGAATATCATTCCGACGGTTGCGTGTTTGAGAATGGTTTATGGCGCATATCATGGGAATCCCCTTGGAGAGATGGTCTTTCAAATCGGATACATGGGTGTACTTAATTTCTTTTTGCTCAAGTACACAGTAAACAAGTTTGAAGAGCTTATTGTCTATGGAGGACACAATGGTCAAACTGACGATAATAAAAAATGATTGCAAGCAAATTGTACGAGAACCAATTGTAATGATGCTCTTTCTGTCTCCGCTCTTGATTGCGGTAGTTTTTCGTGTGTTAATGGACTTTTTATTGCCTGTCATCTTTCAGTATTTTAATCACAGTTTTCTTCCATACAAACCTTATGGATTAGCCTTTGCCTTAATTTTTTGCCCAATGATGCTGGGAGTCGTGATGGGTTTTTTAATGATGGAGGACAAGGATGCGAAAGTGATTGAATTAATGAGTATAACGCCATTGGCTAAACGTGGATATATACAGAACCGAATGGCTTTTACCTGTTTGGCAACCTTCATCCATGCTGTTTTCAGCTACTTGATCATAGGTCAATACATCTTGCCTTTCTCTTCTTTTCTTGGCTTGACCGCTATCCTTTGCTTGATGGCTCTAGTAGTGGGTTTCGTTTTCTTTTCCTTGGCGGATGATAAGGTCAAAGCATTAACTTATGCTAAGGGCTTAAACCTCATTGTTATTTTCGCATTCTCAGATCTGCTTAAAGGTGATTTTATCAAAATTGCGGCATGGTTCTTTCCGACTTACTGGGTTGCAAAAATAATTCAGACACCCGATCATTTCCTATATTTTTTATATGCAACTTTGAGTGCCCTGGTCTGGCTAGTGGCGATTATGCTGGCTGGAAGATGGAAATGGAATGATTAATAAATGCAATACGATAAATCGTGAGTGAAATTAACTTTTAATGGATATAATGTGAATTAAGTGAAAGTTGAACAGAAAACAAAGCATGGATTTGTGTATGTTTAGAATATATACGGGGTAGAATATATTTGGCGCAGGATTTGCACAGACGCTGGATCCTAGAATGGCTAGAAAACAGATGGATCGTTAAATAAAGACAAATTGAATCAACTGATGTAGAGACTGCCGTGAGGCAGTCTTTTTGTTTTTGCAATTTGATTTCGCATCATAGAGGAGGTGCATAATGAAAACTCTGAGAAACGATATTCATATTGACGCTTCAATGGATGTTGTGCATAATTTCGGAAAAGATCCAAAACATTGGGAAGAGTGGTATGAGAATCTGCAGCATGCGAAGATCATTAGAGGAGATGGCGAGGAAGGTACTATTGTTGAATTTGATTATTCCATGATGGGCGTTCATGTGCCTGTTCATCTGGAAGTTATTGAAAGCAACAATCATCATTGGGAAGGTCAGTTTTCCGGAGGGTTGAATGGTAACCAAATTGTAAATCTAGTAGAAGAAGGTGAAGGCACCCATCTGGAGATGGTTTCTAACTATGAAATGACCGGTAAAGTTCTTAAGAGATTTTCGGACACGAGACTAATGGAGAAGATGTTGAAACGTTCTATGCAGCATACCATTGAAAATTGGAAGATCATGTGTGAAGAAATGAAGCATTGAGAAAATTAGACTTGCATTTCCTGTGCCGATTCGATAACGGTGAGTTATTAAGCGTAAAATATTACATTATATTTGTGGAAAATGGAATATATAGTTTTTTGAATTTCTTTGAGTGTAAGAAATTTTGTTTGGTAACGTTATCCGCTGCTGAAAAGCATGGAAGAGGTGGGATTTTGCGTAGTATTTTGTGAAAACTGTGGTATAATATAGCCGTGTGAGATAAGGGGGTGCTGAAGAAGTATCTTCTTTCTTAATGTTTACATGTTTTACACATAGGGTGTGTATTGATTTTAAGGAGGGTTTCAGATGTTAGTTTCAACGAGAGAAATGTTGAAAAAGGCTGTAGAAGGCAAGTATGCTGTTGGTCATTTCAACATCAACAACCTGGAGTGGACAAAAGCCATTCTATTGACTGCACAAGAAACAAATTCACCGGTAATCCTGGGCGTATCTGAAGGCGCTGCCAAGTACATGGGCGGTTTCAAAGTGATCGTTGGTATGGTAAACGGTATGCTGGAAGAGCAAAACATTACGGTTCCTGTTGCATTGCACTTGGACCACGGCAGTTACGAAGGCGCGAAAGCAGCCATGGCAGCTGGTTTCTCTTCAGTTATGTTTGATGGTTCTCACTATGATTTGGCTGAGAACTTGACTAAGACAAAAGAGATCATTGAGATTGCAGCTCAAAGCGGCATTTCAGTAGAAGCTGAAGTTGGTTCTATTGGTGGCGAAGAAGATGGCGTTGTAGGCGCTGGCGAAATCGCGGATCCTAAAGAGTGTAAGCAAATCGCTGACTTGGGCATTGACTTGTTGGCAGCTGGCATCGGAAACATCCACGGCAAATACCCAGAAAACTGGGCTGGCTTGGACTTCGGCGCTTTGGCAGCAATCAAAGCAGAAACTGGCGACATGCCTTTGGTTCTTCATGGCGGAACAGGGATCCCTGTGGAAATGATCAAAGAAGCTATTTCTTTGGGTGTAGCAAAAATCAATGTAAACACAGAGTGCCAGTGGGCATTTGCTGCGGCAACTCGTGAATACTTTGAAGCCAAAAAAGACTTGGAAGGCAAAGGATTTGACCCTCGTAAAATCTTAGCGCCAGGCTTTGAAGCAATCAAAGAAACTGTAAAAGAAAAAATGGAAATCTTCGGCTCATTGGGCCAAGCGTAAAAATGAGAGCTCTTCGGAGCTCTTTTTTTATTGTTCTTTTTTGTGATAATCGTCTTAATAGGTAGAGGGAGTTAGTTGTTTCTTTAGAAATAGCATATTTATCAATAAGTTTAACAATGAAAGTGAAGAGTGATAAAATATGATTGGAAAGAATAGGAATGAAAGAGGCGAATAGCATGTGGATTCCATATCTACTTGGTGTTATTGCGGTTTATTTTACAGTGGGTGCATGCTTTGAGACGATTGAAGATGCCAAGCAAAATGAATACAAAGCTTGGGGATTTCAGGATGGTCCTGTACCAGCCGGCAAGCTATTGAAGAGTTTTGCCAGTGGTATTTTTCTTATGTTTTGCATGAAGTATGAGTTTTCCATTCACGTTTGCTTGTTATGCATGATCGCTTTGGTTGGACTTACTCTTTGGCTGTCATGGCTTCGTTGGAAAGTATATCAGAAGTTGGGATCCTTGATTGTTTCAATAATTTTCTTTATTGGTGCCTTTGTTTTTGCCCTGCATTTCTGGAACCAAATACCGATGTAGAGAGAGGAGAGCAATATGATTGAAGGAAAGAAAGTGATAATTCGTCAGTTGGAGATGGGTGATGAGAAGTGGATTCATCAATGGCGAAATCATGGAAAAGGAAATGAATATTGCGCCTTTCCCTTTGGATTTATGTTGAGTCAAGAAGCCTATCGATTTGAAGTCAAAAAGCAGATTGAAGAGCAGCAGGTGTTTCCAAAAGAAAAGATGTTTATGATCTGCAAGAAGGAGAACCTTGCTCCAATCGGCGATGTATCTTATCGCAATTGGAATCCACGAAACCGCAGTGTTGAGTTTGGCATTGAAATTGGTCAAGTGGATGAACGATCTAAAGGTTACGGCTATGATGCTCTGGTTCATTTCATTGATTTTCTTTTTCGACATCTGAACCTAAATCGAATTGAGTTAACGACGCTAGCCGACAATGAGAAAGCGCAGAATCTGTATCGAAAATTGGGCTTTAAAAATAGCGGAACCATGCGGGAAGCCAGTTTTGACAGTCGAACAGGAAAATATATGGATGTTGTATATATGGACATATTACGTAAAGAATGGCTTGTGAAGGGGGACGTATTGTAATGGAATGGTCGATATTTGAGCACGGGCATCCGTGTGTCAATATAGAAAACAAGCGGTTTGAAGAAATTTCGTATTTACTGCTTTCACCAAAAGGAACCGATCCAAAGCAATCAACAATTATCTATTATCATGGTTGGCATTCGAGTAAGGAATTTAAGCGGTTTGAAGCTATGACCTTGGCTAGTTTTGGTTATCGGGTGATTGTACCGGATGCGCTTTATCATGGGGAACGTGGTACCATTGACTATGATGCACCGGATAGTATTGATCGCTACTTATGGGAAATTATTGTTCAAAGCATAAAAGAATCAGGAAGATTTATCGTTCACTTGGATGAATCCTATGGAATTCAAGAAGAACAAATTGTTGTAATGGGATGTTCTATGGGAGCGATGATTGCTGCAGGTGTGTTCTCTAATAATCCTCAGATTAAAGGGCTTACGTCAATTAGCGGCTTGAATGCATGGGGAAAAGCAATTATGCAAGGTGCTATGCCGAACCCTGGAGAATACAAAGATTTGATCCACCAGCTTGACTTGTATGAGAATTTGGGCCGGCTTAATGAAAGGCCAATTTTAATGCTACATGGCATGGATGATAATCTGCTGCCGATTGATCTGCAGCGGGATTTCTATGAAAAGGCCAAGGAAATTAATAGCCGAGTTGAAATGGCGGAGTATGATCAAGTAGGGCATCGGTTTACTATGAATATGATGCAAAAACTGATCGTATGGTTGGATTTTTATTCGAAGTGAGGTTTCGTCAACACAATTGGAATGAAAAAGCAGGTGATTTTGAGGTGAATCATGGACAAACAAGTATTGAAAATGAGACTGAAAGCAATCAAAAATAAAGGGTACGCGGTTCCAGACTGTGTCAATCCATTTGAGTTATCGAGAAGCATGATGGAGTTTATTGGCGATTCTGATAGTGAACTGCGGGATGGATTGATCTATTCGATATTATATACATGGGTGGATCGAGGGACTCTAAGTAACGGTGAAGTGCATGAACTGTTTAAAATTGCGTTGGACGATGAGCATTTGATGAAGGGATTAGGTGAAATAGACGATTCGGTGTTTTGCAGGGCATTTTCAGTTTTGATAGTTGCAATTGCAGTGATGCGGCATAGACGGGATTCATATCTTTCGAAAGAAAGTCTTGACGGCGCATTGGAACGGGTTTTAGAGTGCTTCAACCGAGATCACGATACAAGAGGATATGTAAATGGAAAAGGCTGGGCCGATGGGATTTCCCATGCTGCTGATGCGCTTGATGAGTTTGCAAGATGTATTGAGATCGGGAATGAAGGATTATTAAAGATACTTGATGCTATTCACCATAAAGTCAATATCAATTACTCAGGTTTTATTTATTTTGAAGATGAGAGGATGGTTACGGCGGTTCAGGGAGTCTTGGAAAGAAATATTGTCTCGCAGGAAAGCATAGAGAATTGGATCGCAAGGTTTAGCGAAATCGATATGATTGGTAAATATCCGGAAGATCTTTTGATTCGTGCGAACGTGACGATCTTTTTGAAAAGCTTGTTTGTTCGGTTAATAAGCGATCCCAAATATAGCGATACCGCAAGTGTTGTAAAACGAACGCTTGATACCGTTAATCCTTATTCTGCGAATTGATGAATATCTAAGGAAGACAAAACATGACCTATGAAACAAAAAAAATCCCGAGAGCTCGGGATTTTTTCTATTCTTAGTTCATAATCGTTAATTTGATCTTATTGTCTTCCAAGTCGAAGTGGGCGGTGTTGCCTTCTTGCAGTTCGCCTCGCAGGAAGCGCTCGGCCAGCTCATCTTCGATTACTCGCTGCAGGGTCCTTCTTAATGGACGTGCCCCATATTGCTCGCTGTAGCCCAATTCAACCAGATGTGCCTTTGCTTCTTCAGTTACATGCAGTTTCATCTTTTTCGCATGAAGTGAAACTGCGATCTCATTCAATTGCAGATTGATGATCTCATGAAGATGCTCTTGCTTCAATCGGTGGAAGGAGATAATTTCGTCGATTCTATTCAGAAATTCTGGGCGGAAGAATCGTCTCAGGGCTTCCTTGGAAGCTTCTGCTTCAATGTGGTCTCCTTGGTTGCCAAAGCCTAGTTTGGCACTCTTTACTTGTGTGCCAGCGTTTGAGGTCATAATGATCACCGTGTTTTCAAAGTGAACGGTGCGACCCTGGCTGTCCGTTAATCTTCCATCTTCCAGAATTTGCAGCAGCATGTTAAAAACATCCTGATGGGCTTTTTCGATTTCATCCAGCAAGACTAAAGAGTATGGCTTGCGTCGGATTTTTTCTGTCAGGTAGCCGCCTTGGTCATAGCCGACATATCCTGGAGGCGCGCCGATCAGTTTTGAAACGGTGTGCTTTTCCATATACTCTGACATGTCCAATCGGATCATGGCTTCTTCTGATCCAAAGAGTTCAATGGCGACACTTCTAGCCAGTTCCGTTTTACCTACACCGGTTGGTCCAACAAAGATAAAGGAAGCTGGTTTTTTGTCCCGGTGGAATCCAGACCGTTTACGGCGAATGGTCTTAGCCAAGGCCTGAACAGCTTTGTCTTGGGCGATAACCCGCTTGTGCAGCCGGTCTTCCAATTGCATCAATCGGTCAGCTTCATACTCCGTGATCTTGTGAACAGGAATCTTGGTCCAGGCTTCGATCACAGAAGCAACGTCTTCCCTTGTAAGGGCGACTTGTCCAAACTCGGTTTCCAATTCGCTGATTTTCTTTTCAATGCGCAGCTCTTCGGATTTTCTTTCTGCGGCCAATTCATATTGACCGGCTTCAGCGGCTTCTTCCTTCAAAATCTGGATTTTCATTAACTCATCCTGAAGGGCCGCAATTTCGACTAATCCCAAGTTTTTTAAGTTTGCTCGAGAACCGGCTTCGTCGATTACATCGATGGCTTTATCCGGCAGAAAGCGGTCGGTGATATAGCGTTCCGACATTTCTACGGCTGTTTCAATCAGCTCGTCGGGAATTAAAACTTTGTGGAAGTCTTCATAATAGGAACGGATTCCCTTTAGGATTTCCACGGTTTCTTCAATGCTTGGTTCTTCTACAATAATCGGTTGGAAGCGGCGTTCCAATGCGGCATCCTTTTCGATATACTTTCGGTATTCATCCAGAGTAGTCGCGCCAATGATTTGGATTTCGCCTCGGGCCAAGGCTGGTTTTAAAATATTGGCGGCATTCATAGCACCGCTTTCCGCTTCACCAGCTCCGGCAATATTATGAAGCTCGTCGATGACCAAAATGATATTGCCTTCGGCTGCCGCTTCTTTCAAGAGGGCTTTCATGCGGTTTTCAAACTGGCCTCGGAATTGGGTGCCTGCTACCAGCGCTGTTAAATCCAAAAGGTAAACTTCCGCATTCAACAGTTTGGCGGGTACTTTCTTTTCAGCAATCCGTACGGCCAATCCTTCCGCAATGGCGGTTTTACCAACACCGGGCTCACCGATCAGCACAGGATTGTTTTTGCTTCTTCTGTTCAGAATTTGCATCAATCGGTCCACTTCACGGTGGCGGCCGATTACACGGTCCAATTCATTGTTTTGCGCCAATTCCGTTAAGTTGGTGCCATAAGCATTCAAGGCTTTTCGTTTGCCTTTTTTCTTGGTTTTGGTTTTCTTTTTGTTGCGGCCTTGCGGCTCGTCTTGATCAGGTGTTTGGTCGACGTGTTCTTCTTCGGATTCTTCGTCGTCTTCCTCGCCAGCCTCCAGGGACATGTCATTGCCCATCATAGCCTGAAATTGTTGGAACATGGGGTTGTTTTCCATTTCTTCAGGGTCCATGGTCATCATACCCTGCATGGCTTCCTGAAGTTCTTCCTGATCGATATTCTCAAACAACTGCATCATTTGTTCGTTTAAATTTCTATAGTCTTCCTCAGACATTTTCATCTGATCCATCACTTGATCAAGTGGTTCAATCCCCAATTCTTTCGCGCACGGAATGCAAAGGCCCATGGTGGACTGCTTTCCATTCTCTAATTTTGTCGTGTAAACGACGGCGACATTTTTTTTGCATCGTTCACAAAGTTTCATATGCTCATCTCCATTTCCTAGGTGTTTCAATAAATATTCATTGGTGTTTCTACCTTGAGTGTATTCGATGATTGATGGAAATGCAATCGAAGCAAGGCTTAATTTATGAAAATTTTGCAACTGCCCCCCATAAGGGAATTCATGTTATACTGGTAAGGATAAAAGGAGGCAGCCATGGGGAAACGGATTGTAGTGATCGGCGGAGCCAATCTGGATTTGGTTGGTCATTCGCGAGTGAAATACCGTGCGGCAGATTCCAATCCCGGCAGGGTAAAGATGAGTCCGGGAGGGGTAGGGCGAAATATTGCTGAAAATCTGGCTCGACTTGGGGCGGAGGTTGTTTTTTTGTCTGCTATTGGAGATGATCCGCAGGGGCAATTGGTAGCGGAGGCAACCCAAGCATCTGGCGTGGATTTATCTCATGTTTTACGAACGGATTGTGGTACATCCACCTACTTGTGTATTCTTGATGAGAACGGTGAAATGGTGGGTGCCATTAATGAAATGGAACCGATTCAAGCAGTCACAGCTCAAGTGGTGCTTGACTGGAAAGAAGTGATTCAGTCAGCGGATGCCTGTGTGTTGGATATGAATCTATCAGTCGATGCGATTGAGGCTTTTTTTCAAGTTAAGGGCAAGGTTCCTGTTTATGTAGATCCTGTATCCTGTGCCAAAGCGGAAAAGATCAAACCGTATTTGCAGCAGGTCGCGGGCATCAAGCCCAACCGACTTGAAGCTGGCGTACTAACGGGATCGGAAAGAAAAGAACCCATAGAACTTGGCGAGATGCTAATCAAAACCGGGGTTGAAGAAGTTGTCTTGTCTGATGGTGCGAATGGTGTATTTTGCATTGGCAAAGAAGAGCCTTTGCATTGCCCGGTGCGACCAGTCAAGGTAGTGAACGTTACGGGTGCAGGGGATGCCTTTATGGCGGCCTGGGTATTTAGTGCGTTTGAATGGAATAGTTGGCAGAAGCGTTGTCGTTTTGCAATGTCGGCATCGGCTTTAACCATAGAATCGGAAGAGACGATTCATCCCAATCTTTCGTATGAGAAGGTAAGGGAAAAAGAAAGGGAGTTGTGGGGAAATGAATAAGGCATTACAAATCCGTGTTGAACGCGACGGGGTTGTTGCGGCAGGGAACATTTTGAAAGTTGACAGTTTTATCAATCATCAGGTGGATCCATCCTTCTTGAACCTGGCTGGTCGGGAATTCTTTGCCCGATTCAAGGATGCGGGGATCACCAAAATACTGACGATTGAAGCAAGCGGCATTGCAATTGCAGCCATCGCGGCGCAATACTTTGATGTGCCTTTTGTTTTCGCTAAAAAAATGGAATCTTTAAACTTGGATCCAGATACCTATGAAACAGAAGTATTCTCTTATACAAAGGGAAAGGGCTATCAAGTACGAGTTGCAAAGAAGTTCTTGTCGGCCAATGACAAGGTGTTGATTCTGGATGATTTTCTAGCGAGAGGGGAAGCTGCTTTGGGGCTTGTGCGATTGTGCCGTCAAGCAGGTGCGAGCGTGGAAGGCATTGGAATCTTAATTGAAAAGAGTTTCCAAGAAGGTCCTGGACGTATTGAGCAGGAAGGCATCCGATTGGAATCTTTGGTTCGCATTGCCGGATTTGAAGACGGAAAAGCGATTTTTGTCAAATAGAGACGAAAAAACTGAGAAGGGATATAATTTCCTTTCTCAGTTTTTTTGTGCTCATTTTTGAGTTAACTGATCTTTCAAGGCAATTTCAATCTCCGTAAGGGACCGATTGCTCTGATGGATGAGATAGTAATCGATGACGATGGGTTTTGTACAAGGCAACTCAATCAGTCCACCGCATAGAAGTGCGGAAGTCACAGAAGAGCGGGGGAGCCATACAATCCCTGCGCCTTGCATAGCGGCAGTGACCGATGCCTGGATGCTGCCTGTTTCATAGGGAATCCATGCCTTTTCATAGTCAAGGTCAATTTCGTCGAAATGGTTTTGAACCAGCTTATGGATTCGATGGCCATCAATATGAGAAATAAGCATATTCTCTAAAATTACGTCAGACAGGGGTTTATTCAGATCAATCTGCAATTTGGGTGAAGCAACGGCAATTAACTCATCTGATGCGATGTGTTCAGTTTCCAGTTCAGACTCTTTGGGATGAATATCGACAACCCCAAGACTTAACTCGCCTTTTAGGATTTTGTCGATTACCGTTGTGGAATTGGATATCTCCACTTTGACAAAGAGGTCGGGGTAATTTTTCAAAAATGGTTGGATGAATTTTGGGAGTACATATTCGCCAGGAATAGCAGTTGATGCGATCCGGCAGCGATAGGTTTCCGTGTCTTGAAAGGGGGCCATATGATCAGACAAAAGCGCAAACTGATTAACGATGGTCAGTGCATTTTGATAGAGGGTTGATCCCGCATCAGTCAGGATAAATCCACGGGTATCGCGTTCCAATAAGATGACGCCCAATTCATTCTCTAAGGATTTTAATTGCCAGCTGATTGCAGGCTGTGTGACTTTTAGTTTTTGTGCCGCGCCAGAAAAACTATTTTCTTGTACAAGAGCAACAAAAACTTGCAACTGCTTATAGGTCATCGTTCCGCCTCCTTGAATTGATAAGTTTATTTTATCACAAAGCATAGTCATGAATCGAATTTATAAAAGCCTACCTAATAAATACTTATGCTGTATAAGTATTATCTATAAGTGGATTGTGTGAAATGAATTGCAAGGCGTTATCTGGATTGATAAAATTAATTTATAAATAAATTTTACATATAAGAAAAATTTTGCATTCTTTGGTAAATTGCAAATTTTATAAACTAAAAATGATGTTGAATTGGAGGGATGGACTTGAAGCGAGAAGTTGAGTACTATAATCTGCTGCGCACATCGCATACCCATGCGCATTCGCATAAACACAAACATAGGCATAAAAAAAGCGATGGGAAGATACCAGTTGCGGTGATTGGCGGTTTTCTAGGTGCAGGAAAAACAACCCTTGTCAATCATATTCTTTCCAGTATAAGCGATGCCCCTGTTGACGTATTGGTGCGGGAATATGGAGAGATCTCGATAGATGATATGTTGATTCATTTGCCTAAGAGGCGACTGCATGTTTTCCCTGGTGTATCCATGCATTTTGATCGGCAAATTATGCTCTATGGATACATGGACCAACTCTATGAAGAGAAGAGCGAGAAGATTGATCAGCTGATCATGGAAGCGAGTGGTTTAGACGAGCCGGAATATATGTTGAAATTGTTCTTGTTGGGAAATATTCGAAAGCAGTATCAGCTTGCAAGCTATATCACCATTGTGGATGCGGAATACGCACATTTAAATCTCGATGAGTATCCGATTGTACAAGAGCAGATTGCCTATGCGGATATCATTCTTCTGAATAAAACAGACTTGGTTGAATCATCAGAGGTGGATAGAGTCAAAAGGCGTTTGCGAGGGATTAATGGAATCGCTGATATTTATGAAACGAGCTATTGTCAGATTGATCCTGAGGATACTTTAGAAGTGAACGGTTTCGAACAGATTACGCGGATTGCGGATGAGAAAAAGGAAGGAAAGGAGGAACCATCGATGGATCCCATCAAAACGGTTGTATTGTCTGCTACAAAGCCTATGAACAAGGGAAAGGTGAATCAATGGTTGGAGACAGTTTTTCAGGACCAGGACATGAAATTGTTGAGAAGCAAGGGTTTTTTCTGTTTTGCGGGAAGTGATTACAAGTTTGAGTTTCAAGGTGTACGGACCAGTTTCCATTCAAAAGCGGAAGAGCTATGGCAAGAAGGGGAAGAAAGAAAGAGCACAGTCGTCTTGATTGGGGAAAATCTGAATGAGACAAAGCTTAAAGCTGGATTTGAAGCATGCGTGTGATGGATTCGACAAAAATGAAAGGAGTGGTTGAATGAGTGATGGTCGAGACATTATTAATCAAGCCTACAAAACGGTAAGGGAAATTTCCAAGAATGTGGAGGAGTCCAAGAAAAATTTTTCGGACAAAGAGTCAGAAGATTTTGAAAACGAAGTGAAAGAATGTGTGGATTGGGCAAAAAAATGCCGAAACAAGGTCTGGCTTCGCTCCAAAGAGGGAACGGACTTGGCGCAAGGATGTTTGGAGGCTGTATTAGACATTGAGAAGAATCTGAAAAATGGTGAAGCAGCTGTTACAGCGGCGGAAACAGCCAACTTCAAATTGGAGTCTTTGGCCAAAGTCATTGCAACCAAAGCTTCTGTGATGACGTAAAGCCATAAGCGAAGAATAAAAAGAAAGGAGAAGATAATGCCATCAAAAGTATATTTCTTGAATGACAGGGCAAACAGCCTGCAGGAAAGCACACCTTTCAAGGCCGTCAAAGTTTTGCGTGACGCTGGATTGGAATCCCTTTTTAAACCAGGCGATATAGTCGGCATTAAGATGCATATGGGCGAGTTCGGAAATTCTTTGAATTTGCGTCCTCAATGGATCGGCGCCATTGTAGAGGAAGTCAAGCGATTGGGAGGAAAACCGGTTGTAGTCGACTGCAACACCATCGTATTCAGCGACTATGGTTCGCGGGTGATTACCAAAGACCATCTGCGTTCTGTTTCCCGTCACGGATTTAATGAAGAAACTTTGGGCTGTCCCATCTGGATTTGTGACGGCGACAATGGGTTTGATGATGTACAAGTTGAGGTACCTAAGGGCGTTTACTTAAAGCATAGTTTTATGGGCAAGAAACTGCTGGAATTGGATGCGGTTATTGCGGTTACCCACTTTAAAGGCCATCCCATGGGGGTTTACGGCGGGGCCATCAAAAACATAGGCATTGGCATGGGTTCCAAGCGTGGCAAGCTGACCACCCATTATCTCAATCATTCGAATTATGGCATTAAAAGTATGGAGATGAATCAAGAGGCTGCAAAACAAGCGGCTTCCTTGCCACATCCGAATATTATCGACAGGGTTATTGAAGGATGTCCTTTTGACTGCTTTGAATGGAAAGAGGATCAGATGGTCTTTCATAAAGACCAGTGCGTTCAATGTGGCGCTTGTTTCGGTGGAGCCCTGTTTTCTGGTCTTCTATCGCCAAAGCCTGAGATCACCGCAACCTGGGCACCAACCATTGCCGATGCGGCTTCAGCCTATATCAATGCTATTGGCAAAGATAAGTTCCTTTATGTGAATTATGCCATGGATATTACTCCATGGTGCGACTGCGTTAACTTCCATGACAAGCCTTTGGTCCCCAATATCGGCGTCTTTGCTTCCAAAGATCCTGTAGCAGTGGACATGGCCTGCATTGAGATGTCGGAAGAAAAATCTGGCATGGCTGATTCCAAGGCAACGGAGTTTGGCTTTGGAGAGCCGGGAACGGAACGCTTTACGAATGTATCCAGTATGGCCAAAGTCAGCCAATGGTCTCAGGTTAATGCGGGCGTTTATAATGGCTTGGGCAGCGCGGACTATGTGTTGGTAGAATCCGAACCTGCAGAAGAAGAGGATTTCTGGTTCCCGCCATATCGGCCAGACAATGTGTTGGGCAAGGTGTTACGGGATGTTCTTCGAAGTGGAGATTATGATCCAGGCGACTATGCCTTTGAGCTGCCTCGCCAGTCTCTGGCTGAGTTGCATCTTAAGCCGGGAGGCAAGGTGGAAGAAATATCAATTTTGGACGAAGAAGAATATGATGAAGAACATTGATGCCGTAAGAAAGGAGGGGCAATCATGTTAGGCGGATATCATGGAAAGATGCTGTTTGTGAATTTGACGGATAAAACATTGACGGAAGAAGCTATGAAGGACAAGATGGCGCGCAAGTATCTGGGTGGTTATGGAATCGGAGCACGGATTCTCTATGAACGAATGCCAAAGGGAGCGGATCCTCTGGGAGCCGACAATATATTGGGCTTTATTACGGGTCCAGTCAACGGAACAAAGGCCTTGTTTGGTGGCCGTTATACCATTGTTCACAAATCACCGGTGACCGGCGGATGGAACGATGCCAATTCTGGCGGTCAGTTTGCACCAGCGTTAAAGAAAACTGGTTATGATGCGGTCTTTATTAATGGGATTTCCGATAAGCCGGTCTACCTGTGGATTCATGATGGTCAGGCTGAACTGAAGGATGCATCAGCCTTGTGGGGGCTTGATAGCAAGGAAACGGAAGCAGCTATTCGCAAGGAATTAGGCGATGACCAGATTAGTATCAGTGCCATTGGGCCTGCCGGAGAGAATATTGCTTTAATGGCGTGTCCGATCAATGACGGACACAGGGCACCGGGGCGAGGTGGCGGTGGAGCTGTTATGGGTTCGAAAAAGCTCAAGGCTGTGGCCGTTCGAGGAAGCTTGGATGTTCCTGTAGCCAATCCCGATCTTGTTGTTAAAATCAATAAGAAAATATCTGCCGCTATGAAGGGCAATCCTATGATGGAAGGTTTTGGCGCTTATGGCACAGGTGTGGGAACAGGAGCGTCTGCATTGAGTGGTGACTCGCCCGTTAAAAACTGGGGCGGTGTCGGCGTTCGGGACATAGGCGAGGACAAAGCAAACTTGTTGGCTGCACCTTATGTCGACGCTAAGTATAAAACCAAGCAGTATCATTGTGTTAACTGTCCATTGGGCTGTGGCGCAGAATATAGGGTTGACGATGGTCGCTGGCCGATGGAAAAAACGGATCGGCCAGAATATGAAACGGCGGCATCCTTTGGTTGTTTGCTTTTGAATCATGAAGTGGATGCAGTGATTAAGTGCAATGATCTTTGCAATCGGGCAGGACTCGATACCATTTCTACGGGCATGACAGTTGCTTGGGCCATGGAATGTTTTGAAGAAGGTGTTTTGAGTCTGGAAGAGTTGGACGGCATTGCCTTGAACTGGGGCAGTGGAGAAGCTGTTGTCGCTATCACAGAAAAAATGGCCAAGGCTGAAGGGGTAGGCGCTGTTTTAATGAACGGTTCGCAATATGCAGCCAATCATTTTGGTAAAGGACACGAATATCTGAATACAGCGTCCGGTATTGAGTTGCCTATGCATGATCCGCGTTTTGCACCGGGCTATGCGAGAACTTATCAGTATGACCCAACGCCTGGGCGCCATGTCAAGGGTGGATTGGGCATGGCTCAGATGATGGGCGCGCCGATTGGTCCAAAATACGATTATAAAACCACAGGCTATCTTGACGTGAAATTAACGGCGGGCACGGAAATCACCAATTGCGGTGGATTTTGCTTATTTGGTGGCATGGCTGCCCTAGACGGTGAAATGAACCAATTGATTTCTGCTATTACAGGGGAACCTTTCTTGGGACAAACCGCTGACGAGGTTGGCATGCGGATTTTCATCATGCGTCATATGTTTAATGTAAGAGAAGGAATTACACCAAAAACGATGGTTTTGGCCGATCGGGCCGCAGGGCATCCACCGCTTGAGGAAGGTCCGCTGGCAGGGGTGAACATTGAGAACAATCGATTGGGTGATAATTTCTTTGCCTTCTTCGGCATCGATCCTGAAACGGGGATTCCTTCAAAAGGTACTTTGAAACGACTGGGCATGGACTTTCTTGTTGATGAATACTACGGAGTCGAATAGGCATGATTTGCCGAGGAGGTGATGTCTTGAAACGAATACTGGTAACAGGAGGCGCTGGAAGCATGGGGCGCGAGATCTCTTTGCTCTTAGCCGGCAAAGGCTATCAGGTGCGGGTTTTCGATATCCCGAGAGCCAATTTTGACGGGCTTGAAGAGCAAGGGATTGAAGTGGTCAAAGGTGATATTACTGATCTAGAAACGGTGATGGCATCTATGGAAGGTGTAGATCTGGTTGTTCATTTGGCAGCTATTTTGCCGCCCCTAAGCGAGTTAAAGCCGGAATTGACTCAAGCGGTGAATGTGATGGGGACAAGGCATTTGATTTCCGCCATCACCGAATGTGAAAAGCCGCCGCGGCTCATCTTTACATCTACAGTTGCAACCTATGGCGACACAACGGCTGGACAGCCGCCGGTTACGTCTGAAACACCTCAGTTGGGCACATCCAATTATGCGAAGACCAAGATTGAAGCAGAAGGGATCGTTAAAGAGGCGGCTATTGAATATACCATCCTTCGGGTTTCAGGAGTTGTCTTGGCAGCACTTTTGGATCCGCCAGAGTGGCCTTTTGAGGAAAATCAACGGATTGAGCTAGTTTTTAGGGATGATGTGGTCTCAGCGGTTATGGGTGCGGTAGAAGCGGAAGAAGCGGTTGGCAAGACCTTGATTATATCGGGTGGAGAGACTTGGCAGATGCAGTCCAATGACTTTGTCAAGGAATTCTTCAAGGTCTTGGACATTCCATTTGAGGATGCAGAGTATGCGGAAGTTTCCCATTACTCGGATTGGTATGATACAGAAGAAGCGGAAGCTCTTTTGCATTATCAGAATACACCGTTTCCAAAGTTTATTGAAAAGTTTCAAGCTGCTGTTGATGAGGTGCTGGGGTGACCGTTGTATTTACCTATATGGGGGTTCCGGTTCCAGGATTGGAAGCAGGCAGGCATCGGTTTGAGCTTGTGGAGGGAGCTAACCTTAAAGCATTTGTTGAAGCGCTGGCACAGGAGCATCCTGCACTTTCCAAACAGTATTTAAAGAAGTGTACAATTTTGGTCAATGAGGCCAAAGCTGAAATGAATCGGGGATTACAGGATGGGGATCATATTTTGCTTTTGACAGTGCTAGGGGGAGGCTGAGAAACAACTGGAAAAAGACCGTCGCTTTTCATTTGGAAAAGGACGGTCTTTTTCTAGTTCTATGCAAGGCCAAAGCGATAAATCGTTTTGCTCTCGTAGGTTTGATCAGGTTTTAATAAAATTGATTCCACTTCCGGGTGGTGAATCGCATCAGGGAAAGCTTGGGTCTCAAAACAGATTCCCGTGTAAGCGTTGGGACGAATACCGTGGGACAAAGGTTCATCGGGCATTTCTCCCAAGAAGTTTCCAGAATAGACCACGGCATTCTTCTCTGTGGTTTCAATCTCCATCTTTCTTCCGCTCTTTGGCTCAATCAGGACAATTTGCGGTTTTTCTTCTTTCAGGCAGAAGGGATGGTCAAATCCGCTGCCAAACCGCAATTGTTCATGGTCTTGGTCTAAAGCATCACCGATCCGCCTCCCATTCCTAAAGTCGAAAGGCGTGTCGTCTACAGGAGCAATTTGTGTAGGCACCGTATCTTGATCAATTTGACCGTAATGATCTGCATGGATGGTCAATCGATGATCGTGGATTTTTGTATCGGCTTTTCCGCTCAGATTGAAATAGGAATGGTTGGTCAGGGTAACCGGCGTAGTGCGGTTTGTCCTTGCATGGTAATCAATAATCAATTCATTGTTGTTAGTTAGCGTGTAGGTTGCTTCCAGGGTAAGATCGCCAGGGAAGCCTTCTTCCATATGGGGACTGACACGTTTCAGGACTAGGCTGCAGGTGTCGGCTGATGTATGAGTATTGAAGTCGTAAACTTGGAAATTGAATCCTCTAAGGCCCCCATGTAAACAGGCGTCATTGTTGTTTTTTGCCAAGCTGTAGCTTACGCCGTCAATGGAAAAAGAGCCTGTGCTGATCCGGCCTGCGACACGGCCTGTTAAAGCTCCCAAGTAGGGGGAAAAAGTTTCGTAGGGGTATAAGTTCTTGTATCCAAGTACGACATTTTCGAACGTACCGTTTTTATCTGCTACCTGAATCTCTGTTATGATTCCACCGTAGTTGAGAATGGTTACGGACATGGAATTGTCATTGATGAGTTGGAAGGCAAAGATGGTTTCTTTTTCTTGTGTGAGGCCAAATTGAGTCTTGTTTATTTTCATATTTTCACCACTTTCTTGCGAGTCTTGATAAGTTAGCTAGATTATATCATAAGAGAGATTTAAGAAGAAATGGGAATCCGTTCCAGGAGGACAACCGTTTTCATTACGGCGACAAACAAAGTTTGTTAAAAAAAATTAACAGGAAAACGTTCTATTTTGTTAATAGGCGCTTTTGTTAATTGTCAGAAAAATATTCCTATGTTAGACTAAATCCGTAGGAAATATCACTATATATAAAGGGATATGTTAGAAGGAGGGTTTTGTCCATGCACAAAAAATTATTTATTCCTGGACCAGTTGATGTACGACCAGAGGTACTCGAGCGAATGTCGGAGCCTATGATTGGTCACCGTTCCAAAGACGCTTCGAATTTACAGCGTGGAATTTCAGACAAATTACGTAAACTCTTTTACACAGAGAATGAGATCCTTTTGTCCACTACATCGGGCAGCGGTTTGATGGAGGGTTCCATTCGTTCCTGCACAAAAAAGAAAGCGGCATGTTTCTCAGTAGGAGCTTTCGGTACTCGCTGGTATGATATGGCAGTGGCAAATAACGTGCCTGCCGATCTATACGAAGCAGAGTTGGGTCAGCCTACAACGGTTGAAATGGTTGACAAGGCCTTGGCAACAGGCGAATATGATTTGATTACCGTTACACATAATGAAACTTCGACAGGAATTATGAATCCAGTTGCAGAAATTGGCGCTTTGTTGAAAGAGAAGTATCCAGAAGTGATTTTCTGTGTGGATGCCGTATCATCAGCAGCGGGCTACAAGATTGAGGTAGATGCGTGGGGAATCGACGTTTGTGTTACTTCTACGCAAAAAGCATTGGGTCTTCCTCCTGGATTGGCAATTTGTACATTTAGCCAAAAAGCATATGAGTCTGCCAAGCAAGTGAAATTCCGTGGATTCTATTTGGACTTGGTGAAGTTGTATGACACCATTCAAAAGAAAGATTACCAATATCCTTCTACTCCGTCATTGTCTCATATGAATGCATTGGATTACCAATTGGATTGCATTCTGGCGGAAGGATTAGACCAGCGATTTGCACGTCATGCAGAAATGGCGGATTATGTACGCGCTTGGGCTGCAAAGCATTTTGAATTATTTGCGCCGGAGGGATACCGTTCCAATACGGTAACTGCCATTAAAAACACCAAAGAGATCTCTGTTGCGGGCTTAAACAAAGATTTGGCTCGTCGTGGCTACGCCATCTCCAATGGTTATGGGAAGATGAAGGAAAAAACTTTCCGAATCGCTCATATGGCGGATTACAAACTTCAGGATTTGCAGGAGTTGCTGAAGCAAATCGATGATATTCTGGGACTGTAAGGAGGAGAAACCGTGGCAAAGATTTTAGTAGCGGACGGTATGGACAAAGCAGGGATTGCTACCCTGAAGGAAATGGGCCATACAGTCGTTGAAGAGCATTACGAACTGGACCAACTGAAAGAAAAGATTGTTGATTTTGACTGTATTGTTGTACGTTCAGCAACTAAAGTGCGAGAGCCTTTGATTGACATTGCTGCTGAAAGTGGATTGAAATTGATTATCCGCGGCGGTGTTGGCGTAGACAATATTGATGTGAAATATGCAGAAGGCAAAGGGATTGCTGTTCGCAATACGCCGAAAGCAAGCAGTGCTTCTGTAGCTGAATTGGCAATTGGCCATATGTTCAGCCTGGCGCGTCACTTGTATATTTCCAATGTTACCATGAGAAACGGTGAGTGGAACAAGAAGCAATACAAGGGAATCGAATTGGCTGGTAAAACATTGGGCTTGATCGGTTCTGGCCGTATTGGTCTGGAAACAGCCAAACGTGCAGACGCTTTGGGCATGAAGGTTGTTTATATCAACCGCAAGATGCATGAGGTAGAAGGACCATGGAGTCTTGTTACCAAGGAAGAGCTTTTTGCGCAATCTGATTTTATCTCACTGCATATTCCATTTATCAAGGAAGCGGGCGCAACCATTGGTCAAGCGGAATTTGACATGATGAAAGATGGAGTATACTTGGTTAACTGTGCCCGTGGCGGCGTTGTGGATGAGGCTGCCTTGTTGAAGGCGCTGGATTCTGGGAAAGTTGCTGCAGCGGCGGTTGACGTATTTGAAGCCGAGCCGACTAAGAATGAAGCCTTGTACACGCATCCAAAGGTTTCTTTGACACCGCATATTGGCGCGTCTACTTCAGAAGCGCAAAAGCGGATTGGTGAGGAAATTGTAGACATTATCAAAGAAGTTCTTTAGAGGAGGAAGCTATGGCTATTGTAAGACCATTTAAGGGGCTTCGTCCCGTTGTTGATAAAGTTGAGGAAGTTGCTAGTTTGCCATATGACGTAATGAATCGTGCAGAAGCCAATGTACTGGCTGAAGGCAAAGCATGGTCTTTCCTGCATGTTGTACGTCCGGAAATCGACTTGCCTGACGAAGTAGACCTTCATGACGACCAAGCATACGCAAAGGCGCGTGAGAATCTGGACAAGTTCCAGGCAGAAGGCGTATTGGTTCAAGACCAAGACCCGGTTTACTATATCTATCGCCAATTGATGTTTGGACGTGTTCAGACTGGTATCGTTGCATGTACATCCATCGACGAGTATATGAATGAGACCATCAAGAAGCATGAGTTTACCCGTCCAGAAAAAGAGGAAGACCGCATTCGCAATTTTGATACCTGCGACGCCAATACTGCACCGATCTTTTTGACCTACCGACGCAATGAAGTGATTCATCGTGCGACAAACGACTGGATCAAATTCCATAAGCCGGTTTATAATTTCACTTCTGAAGATGATATCCAGCATATCGTTTGGAAGATTGATGACGCCGACGTGGTTGCTGAGATCCAAGAAGCTTTCAATCATGTTGAATACTTGTATATTGCAGACGGTCATCATCGTTCTGCATCATCTGTAAAAGTTGGTTTGAAGCGACGTGAGCAATTCCCGAACTTTACAGGCGAAGAAGAATTCAACTTCTTTATGAGCGTTATCTTCCCGGATGAAGATCTGTTTATTATGGATTACAATCGTGTGGTTGAAGACTTGAACGGTGCAAGTCCGGAAGAATTCATGGCTGCCATCGAAAAAGACTTCACTGTGGAAGCCGCTGAGGGAGATGGACCTTATCATCCAAAGAAGAGCCACGAAGTGGGCATGATTCTAGATGGTAAATGGTATCGCTTGACCATGAAGGAAGGCAGCTTTGACGCAGAAGATCCTGTAGAGAGCTTAGACTGTGCAATTCTGCAAAAGAATTTGTTGCAGCCGATTTTGGGAATCGAAGATCCAAGAACCAGCAACCGTATTCAGTTTATCGGTGGAATCCGTGGGCTGGAGGAATTGGAGAAGCGAGTGGCAACGGATATGGCAGTAGGGTTTGCCATGTATCCAACAACCATTGAAGAGTTGATCAATGTGGCAGACGCGGGACGCGTAATGCCTCCGAAATCAACTTGGTTCGAGCCAAAACTTCGAAGTGGATTGTTTGTCCATAAATTAGGAGAATAAGTGATTGAGCAGCAGACTTGAAAAAGTCTGCTGTTTTTTTGCTTGCAATTTCGATTAACATATTATAATATAATAATATGAGAGTGTGTTAAGTGATTAACAAACTTGGAAGGAGGGTTTATTATGATCGATATCACCAATCAGGAAACAGTCGCAGAAAAGGCTGAACTGATCAAGGCGATCTCCAATCCAGTCAGACTTTGCATGGTTAGAAACTTAATCGCCAATAATGGAGCGAATGTGTCGACTATTCAAGGTTGTTTGGGAGCGTCTCAATCTTCCGTGTCTCAACATTTGGCAAAGCTGAAAGCTTTGAAAATTGTAGAGGCGAAACGGGAAGGCAAGGAAATGTTTTATTATGTGACAAGCGAAGAGGTTTGCCGCATTGTTGAAGTATTGTTTGACGAAGATAAATAAAAGGAGGAACCATCATGGGTAAAAAGGTATTGATTGTCGGCGGGGTTGCCGGAGGTGCGAGTACGGCGGCACGCTTGAGAAGAAATGACGAGAATGCTGAGATTATTGTTTTTGAGCGAGGCGAGTATATCTCATTCGCCAATTGCGGTCTGCCATATTATATTGGGGGAGCGATTGAAGAGCGTTCAGCACTCTTGTTGCAAACACCAAAGGCATTTAAGAATCGATTTGACATTGAAGTACGTATTTGGAATGAAGTAACTGGGATCGACCGTGATGCGAAAACGGTAACAGTTAAGAATGTACAGACTGGTGAAACTTATGAGGAAAGCTATGATGTTTTGGTATTGTCTCCGGGATCTACACCGTTGCATCCGCCAATTCCAGGCATTGACGCGCCTAACATCATGTCTTTGTGGAATATTCCAGATACAGATAAGATTAAGGCCTTTGTGGATGAGAAGAAACCAGCTCGTGCTGCAGTTATCGGCGGTGGCTTTATTGGTATTGAGATGGCCGAGAACCTTTATGACCGTGGCATCGAAGTTTCCATCGTTGAGATGCTGGATCAGGTAATGGCGCCTGTGGATTTCGATATGGCGCAACATTTGCATAAGCATATCGACCAAAAAGGTGTTCATCTGTATTTGGGTGATGGTGTTGATCATTTTGAGCAAGAAGGCGATGTGACCAAGATTGTTTTGCAAAGCGGCAAAGTGGTTGAAGCAGACTTGGTGATCCTATCCATTGGCATTCGTCCAAATGGCGAATTGGCAAAGATGGCTGGTTTGGAAACCAACCGTCGAGGCGGAATTGTGGTTGACAAATATATGCGTACAGCGGATCCCAGCATTTATGCTTTGGGTGATGCAGTTGAAGTGATCGACTTCAACACCAAAGAGCAAACCATGGTACCATTGGCGGGACCGGCGAATAAGCAGGGCCGTATTGTTGCCAACAATATTTGTGGCTGGGAAGAGCCGTATAATGGAACTATGGGAACCTCTGTAGCCAAGGTGTTTGATATGACGGTTGCATCCACTGGCTTGAATGAGAAAACTTTGTGGAAGATGGGCAAGAAGCATCGGGAAGACTACCGTGCGACCATCATTATGCCGAAATCTCATGCGGGTTACTATCCAGGTGCTCGCCCTATGTTCTTGAAGGTGATTTTTGATCTTGAAGGCAAGGTGCTTGGGGCGCAAGTTGTTGGTTACGAAGGCGCTGACAAACGAATTGACGTTTTGGCAACTGCTATGCGTTTCGGTGCGACAGTTTATGACTTAAAAGAATTGGAATTGGCATATGCACCGCCATTCTCATCAGCTAAAGATCCGGTGAATATGGCTGGCTTCGTTGGTGAAAACTTGTTGAGAGGCGATTCCGACAATATTCTATATCACGAAATGGATGCCTTGGATCCTGCAGTTTCAACCATTCTTGATGTGCGTACTGCTGCCGAAAGAGAGCTTGGATTCATTTCGAATTCAGCCCATATCCCAGTGGATGACCTTCGTGAGCGATTGAATGAGTTGGACAAAGGTAAGGAAATTATTATTTATTGCGCCGTTGGTATTCGCGGTTATATCGCTGAGCGGATTTTGCGGGCCAATGGATTTGACAAGGTGAAAAACTTCTCCGGTGGATACAATCATTATGGTTGTGTTAGTTGTAAGTATGAAGGCAACGCTGAAGGAGAATGTGGAGCCTGTGGCAGTGATGAAGTCGTCGATGATTCCGGCGACGTTCATTAGCTGAGGTTTGAATGCACGTTAGAGAAGAAGCAGATCTTAATAATGCCATTAAACTGAATTGCACAGGACTTCAATGTCCGGGTCCAATCCTGCAGGTTTCAAATCGGCTAAAGGAAGCTCAAGACGGAGAGGTCTTTGAGGTTCATGCCTCGGATCCAGGATTTCCTGTAGATGTGAAAGCCTGGTGCAAGAAAACAGGCAATCACTTTATCAAAGATGAAGTACAAGGAAAGAATTTCGTTGTCTATATTCAAAAAGGGGCACCAATTGCAAAGGGACATGCACAGGTTGGACCTGCCTTGAATGACTCAACCATGGTAGTCTTTAGTGGCGATATGGATAAGGCTTTGGCTGCATTTATCATTGCCAACGGTGCTGCGGCCATGGGGAGAAAGGTAACCATGTTCTTTACCTTCTGGGGACTGAATATCTTGCGAAAACCGGAGCCGGTTGCAGTGAAAAAGAGCTTAATTGAAAGCATGTTCGGTTGGATGATGCCACGGGGCACCAACAAGCTGAAGCTTTCCAATATGAACATGGCTGGCATGGGATCCATGATGATGAAAAAAGTCATGAAAGACAAGAATGTGAATACCCTGGATGAACTGATTGCGGAAGCACAGAAAAACGGGGTGAAAATGGTTGCATGCACCATGTCTATGGATGTTATGGGCATCAAGCAGGAAGAACTGATTGACGGAGTTGACCTGGGCGGTGTTGCCGCTTATATGGGTGATGTTGATACCGCCAACCATAATATTTTCGTATAAAAAGCAAACTCCCATCCGGTGAATATTTTTCACTGGATGGGAGTTTTTTATTGGTTATAGGAACCAACGGTTGTTTAAAAGATCACGGGCATCCGAGGTAAGCGGGATTAAGTCCTCTTGACCAAAAAGACCGAGATCGAATTTTCGATTGAGGGCACCGAAGTGCTGGACACCAAAAGCAAGCTTGTTCAGATAAGAGAAGACCCCAATTGCTCCAGTGGGGAAGTTGTTGGCTTCTTTGCCGTAGAGCGCTCTCAAGTCGGCCAAATCGGTGAAGATTTCTTCGATGGAGGCACCGTACTTTTCAAACATGGAAGGAATCTGGCCGGACTTGATTTGTTGACCAATGGTCTTTCCTGTCATGGCAGCCGCCATAGCTGCACGGCAATAGCCAACGGCATGAATATGCCCGTTTCCATAGGCCAGCGCTTTAAATGCTTGATCCTCGCTGGCGAATCCACCGGTAATGGTCAAGGCGGGAAGGCTAAGCCCTTCTGCCTGCAAGTGCTTGCTGATTCGAACGACTGCATCTTCCAGGCAAATGGTTGGCAGGCACCATTCATTCATCATTTTTGAAGGGCTGTAACCAGAACCGCCCCCGGCACCGTCGAAGGTTACCATATCAACACGCTCGGCACTGGCAATGCGGAGTAGGCGTTCGATATCATCAGGATCGTAACCCGCCATTTTAAAGTAGATATTTTTTGCACCCATGTCTCGAAGAGCTTGGATTCGCTGAGAAATGGAGTTTTCTGTCCACTGGGGAAGGCGTCCGTAGGAATAGAAATTCGGACAGAGGCCTTCTTTGTTTTTTTCATGCATTTCGGGCTGGCTGGGATCCGGATGGACGAGAAAGCCCATTTCTTGTTTTTTTAGTGCTTCTGTGTAGCTTTTAATTAAGACGGCAGGTTGGGTTCCTTTAGCGCCTTGGCCAAACTTGATTTCAATGGCTTCCACGCCATATTTTTGAATAGCGAGTTCAGGCACACCCATTTGATCATCTTCTAAGTTGGATTGCAGCACAATTTGACCGTAGCCGCGATAATAGCGGTTGAAGCAGTCTAAGGATTCTTGAATCAAGGGTGATTCTATAATTTGACCGTCTTGGAAGACGGCTTGTTTGTCATTATGAATGGCGCCTTCGCCGATAAAACAGGTAACACCGGCCAGGGCTGCACCAGAGAAATAGTCTTGCCAATTTAATTTAATCAATGCGGGCAGAACAAAGGGCAAAGCCAGTTTGACTGGATGATCAAAGCCGTAAACTTGTTCAAGCTGAACATTGAAAATGGTTGCTGCTTCTGGCGTTGGAGCAGCTCCTTGAGCGCCAAATACGCGACCGTTGATGTTGAAATGGGAATAGTCGATGGGGTAATCTTTTTCAGAGGCAATCTGGTTGCTCCCGGTGGTTGTAGGATAAACGGTTCTGGCTCCTAAAACGGCGGCTTGTGCGATTTCGCATGTGCCGGGACAATCTTCCGTACAAAAGGAACACATGCCGGATTGGGGGGAGAGAAAAGAACTTCGGTTTCTTGCAAAAGTAAATCCTGAGCTTAGTTTTGGTGAAAAAGTCATGGTAATCTCCTTCCGCGATTTGTAAAATATGGTGAAATTCCTGTTTTCTTACAATTATCTTATCACAATGAAAAGCGGAAAGAAAAAACCTGCAATCCTTAATATTAGTGATTGCAGGTTCTAGATTCTATAGATTGGTCTCTTTCAATACGTCCATCACATAATCGTATGTGAGAAGTGGATTGACAGATTCTCTTGAGTTGGCTGTGGAGTCTGCCATAGCAATGGCGAACTTAGTCAGCAATTCTGGCTTCATATCTTTCAATGTACCGAAGATAATGCCGGCCATAAAGGCATCAGCCGTACCGCTAACACTTTTGGAAACCAACATATTGGTTTTTACATAACCTTCCGCTTTGGCGTAGCTGTCATTGTAGTAAACGCCTTTGCCAGCGTGAGTAATATACACGCGGCGAACGCCTTTTTCAATGATCTCTTTACCAGCAGTAATGACGTCTTTTCGTGTTTTTAATTCACGTTCAACAATCATACCGGCTTCCTGTGCATTTATGCGCAGGGTATGAATTTGATCCATATGAGCGGCAATCTGATGTACATCCGTTGAAATTGGAGACATATAAACATCTTTACGCTTATAGTTTTGGAAAATGTAGTCGATCACATCGTCTGCAAATCCGGTATCAAGAGAAATGATTTTTGCGTTTCTCAAGATTTGTGATTTTGAATTGATAAACTCCGCTGTCATTTCCTCCAGAATTTTCATGTCTGCAAAGGCATGGATCTGGTGGTTGTGTTGGTCCAGAATCGCCATATAGGTAGAGGCGCGTCCGTTTTCCACAATTAGAAAATCATCAGTTGAGATACCAACCTTGTGGCAGTGATCCATAATAAAATGGCTGCGGCCGTCTCCGCCAATGGCGGAAACAAATTTAACACGAGTACCCAAACGAATTAGGTTTTCTGTAATGTTACGGCCAACGCCGCCTGCGGATTCCTTGATATTTCCAAAGTTGAATCCACCGCATTCCACATCTGTCTCGCTGAAACCTTGCATATCAAAGTTTGTTGCGCCAATCACGGCAACATAAATATTGTCGTCTAAAACGTATCCCTTTCCTTTGATATAGCCCTTCAACATCAAGTTTCGAATATGAACAGCAACCGAGGAACGAGTGATGCCTAACTTCTCTGCGAGATCCTTTTGCTTGATCATCGGATTTTGTTCAATCAACTGCAAGAGTTGACGTTCACGATTGGTCATAGGACACCTCTTTCTTATAAACATATTTTTGTTTAAACATTTTTTCAATTCTCATTATACCCTAAGGCATAAACTCGTGCAAGGAATTGGAGGATGTTTTAAAAAAATTCAAGATTATCTAAACCAAAATCGCTGTTTAGGATCTAAACAAAAAAATAAAGCCCCAAGCGGGCTTTATTTTTTGTAGCTGGCTGCAATTTTTGCTGCAACACGAGCGTTGTTGTAGACCAATTCTAAGTTTGATGCCAGACTTTTGCCTTCGGTTGCTTTGAATAGATGTTTCAATAGATAAGGAGTTACATCTTTTCCGGTGATGCCGTCTGTTTCTGATTGTTTCAGTGCTTTTTCGATTTCCGCACCGATATAATCCGCATCCATTTCTGCAGCAACAGGAATTGGATTGCCGACAATCACGCCGCCTTTTAATCCTAAGTCCCATTTTGCTTTCAAGAATGCTGCAACGGTTTCTGGATTATCCATGCGCTCATCTACACCGTATCCGGAAGATCGCAGGTAGAAAGCAGGGAAATTGTTTGTTTGGTAACCAACAACAGGTACGCCTTTGGTTTCCAACACTTCTAAAGTCAGACCGATATCCAAGATGGACTTTGCGCCTGCGCAGACAACTGCAACACTGGTCTTGCCCAGTTCTTCCAGATCGGCCGAAATATCAAAAGTCTCTTGGGCTTTGCGATGAACACCGCCAATTCCACCTGTTGCAAATACCGAAATGCCAACCATTTCGCTGATGACCATGGTGCCGGCAACCGTTGTCGCGCCGTCTTTTCCACTGGCAACAACAAAGCCCAGGTCTCGGCGGCTTACTTTGCGGATTCCTTTTTCTGTACCGAAGTACTCCAGTTCGGCTTCAGACAAGCCTACTTTGATTCGTCCTTGAATGATGGCAATGGTCGCTGGAACAGCGCCCTCTTCTCGAATAATGGCTTCGCATCGTTTTGCACATTCAACATTGAGAGGATATTCCATGCCATGGGAAATAATCGTAGATTCTAAAGCGACCACCGGCTTGCCTGCATTTAAGGCCTCTTGTACTTCCGGTTGAATATCAATGTACTGCATCATTTTTTCCTTCATTGTTAACTCCTTAGTATAATTCTCTCATTTTTTCATAGGCTCGATCATAAGAGATCATTGGATTGACTGTTTTTTCGCTCTCCAAAGTAAGAACGGAAACGGCTGTTGCAAATTTCGGGATTTGATCTTCCCGCATGCCCTTTACTGTACCATAAATCACACCAGCCATAAAGGCATCACCTGCGCCGGTGACACTGGCAATATGATCTGCTTTGGCCTTGATAAAACCAAGATGCAAATCGTCGGATGCCGATTTGCGGTATACGCCTTTGGCCCCGTAGGTTATGAAAACTCGCTCAACACCTTTTTCAATTAAAATATCTGCAGCCTTTTGCACATCCTTCATGGTTCGGATGGGCTTGTCAGCCAGGAAGGCCGCCTCCAAGGCATTGCATTTTAGGGTGTGAATCTTGGATAAATGTTTTTGGATGCGAGGCGCGCGATTCACGCTGACCGCATCGACAAAGAAATTGCTCTCAGGGAATTCCTCAAATACCATGTCGATAATCTCTGAGGATAAACCGGTATCCATAAAGACGATTTTTCCATTCCGGATGAAATTGGATTTGCTTCGAATAAATTCCGGTGTCATTTCATCCATAATGGACATGTCATTGACCGCTAGAACCATTTCGCGCTGTTCGTCCAAAATCGCCATATAGGTGGAAGCCAGTTTGTTTTCCACCACCAAAAAATGGCTGGTGTCAATGCCCATCTGGCTGCATTCGTTCAAAAGATAATGGCTGTTGTGGTCGCCGCCGGTCACAGAGATCAGTTTGGTTTCTTGTCCCAGGCGCATTAAGTTTTCGGTGACGTTTCTTCCGACACCACCCATGCTCAACTGGATCTTTCCAATGTTGGAATCGCTTGAGATCACCTTTTCATGGGAAAATCCCTGAATGTCGACATTGGAAGAACCAATGACGGTTACATAGTGATTTTGGTCCAGTACATAGCCCTTGCCTTTAATGTACCCCTTTTGTGTCAAATTGCGGATGTGAACCGCAACAGAGGATCTGGTGATTTGTAGACGTGTTGCTAAATCTTTCTGCATAATCATCGGATTCTCTTCCAGGATTTTGAGAATTTGTCGTTCGCGTTTCGTCAACATAACCCCTCCTAATGATTTGTTTATACGATAAACATGTGATTAACCATCTCTTATTATAAAGCATCCACAAGCCAATGACAATAGGCTATAATGGAAAGTATGGAGGGATTAACTATGAAGGGCATACACACATCAGATTGGCATCTGGGAAAGGTTTTGCATGGAGTTTCCCTGTTGCCGGAACAAAAAGAACAGATTCAGCAAATCACAGCATTGATCCGACAGGAGCAAGTGGATTTTGTTGCCGTGAGCGGGGATTTATATGATCGGGCGATCCCGCCTACGGAAGCGATTGATCTGTGGGAAACAACCCTGGAAGAATGGGTAGAAACCCTAGGAATTCAGGTGTTTGTTATTGCAGGCAACCATGACAGCGCGAAACGGCTGTCCTTTGGACATCGCTTTTTAGAAAAGCAACGTGTCAGCATTTTAGGTGATTTTTCTCGGCTCTTTGAGCCGCTTACGGTAGAAAGTGATGGTGTCAGAATGCAGGTTCATTTTCTGCCCTATTTGGATACGGCCTATCTGCGCGATATTTTAGACCTGCCAGAAATTCGGTCGCGGGAATTCTTGCTGGATGAAGCCATGAAAAGGGTTCGCCAAGGATGGGATGAGCAAGCTTTTCATTTATTGCTGGCCCATGAATTTTTACTGGGGGGGACCACCAGTGATTCGGAACGGCCATTGAGTGTTGGTGGAAATCAGGCGGTTCCTTATACCTTATTTGATCAATTCGATTATGTTGCATTGGGGCATTTGCACCGCGCCCAAAAAATTGGAAACGAAAAGATTCGATATGCGGGCGGTTTGTACCCCTATTCCTTTTCTGAGGCAGGCCGCGTCCCGTCGGTAGAGCTTTTGGAAGTTGACAAAAATCATCATTTGAGTCGATCCCGTCTACCCATAGCGCCCAAACGAACCTTGCGTGTGGTAGAGGGCAGCTTGGAAGAAGTTCTTGACATGCCTGAAACCGACGATTACTTGAGTGTATTGATTCAAAATTCAGAGGTGATTTTGGATTTGATGGGGAAACTGCGGGAGAGATTTCCCAATACCCTGCGGGTGGAACGCAGTTTGTCCGGTCAAGGTGCCAAGGATCAAATGGAAGCGGAGATCGGAGAACGGGAATCGACGGAGACCTTGTTTGAGCGGTTTTTCACGGCGATGACAGATCAAGACTTATCGATTGGTCAGAAAGAATATCTGGGCAAGGTCTTGAGTGAAATCGAAGGGGGCGAATGAATATGAAACTACAATCTTTGGAAATGACGGGATTCGGACCTTTTGCCAAGAAAACAAAAATTGATTTTCAGCCATTCCATGCAGCACCCATCCTCTTGATCCATGGAAGAACAGGGGCGGGAAAAACCAGCGTCCTGGATGCCATCACCTATGCACTCTACGGGCGTGCGAGCGGCATGGATGGAAGAACACCGGACACACTTCGAAGTCAAATGATTTTGGATACGGAAGAAACCCTTGTTCAATTAACTTTTCAATTAAGAGACCAGCGATATCGCGCGAGCCGGTCACCGGAATATCTGCGTCCAAAGAAAAGGGGAGAAGGTTGGATCAAGGAAAGTCCCACAGCCCTTTTGGAACACTGGGAGGAGGGCCGTTGGAAACCAAAAGCGACTCGTGTCAATGAAGTGAACCTCAAGGTTGAAAGCCTGCTGGGCTTTTCATATGAGCAATTTACCCAGGTCTTGATTTTGCCCCAAGGCAAGTTTCGACAGATGCTGATTGCCGACAGTGTTCAAAGGCGAGATATTTTTCGCCAGCTGTTTAGAACGGGAGATCTGGAGAGTATGCAACAACGCATGCGCGATGATACTGCCAAGATGAGAAAAGCAATCGAGGAGAAAAAAATCCGGATTGATGAACTTTTTGGCCAGCTTGAAGGAATTGAAGGCACAGTCGTTACGAAATTGGAAGAAGCTCACGGCCTATGTGGGCAAATGGATCGGGATATTCAAGGTTTGGAAATAGATCTTGTCCGTGATAGAGAAACACTCAAGAATGTTCGTGGCCAGCGCGACCGCGTACTTAAGCGCAATCAGATTGAGGAAAGTTTGCTTGGTTGGGAAAAAAGACTTGAGGGCCTGGTCGGAAAATCTCAAGAGATAGAAGCCTTGAAAGCTCAGCGGGATCTTGGAGAACGCGCGCAGGAAATTCGCACGGAAAAAGAGGCCTTTGATCGTTCGAAAAGACAGGTTGAATCAGATGAAATTCGCCTGCAGTCAATTTCGCAGCAGCTGGAAGTTGCGCAGGCAAAAAACGAAAACAACCCCCAAGAAGAGTCTTTGAGGGAAGAGATTCTTGAACTGAAGGAAAGAATGCGTGTCCAAAAGGAAAGAAAAAGGCTAAAGCATATCTTGGTCAAGAATGCCCGAAGGCAAAAAACGATTGATTATCATTTGGAGAAAAGCAAGGCGGAAAAAAATGTTCACGAGGAACGGAAACAAATTTTGACAGATCGGTTGAGTGTTATTCAGGAACAGATGCGAGAAGAACGCGCTTATGTTTTGGCGAAAGATCTGGAAGAAGGTGCTCCTTGTCCGGTTTGCGGCAGTATTCATCACCCTAAATTGGCTGCAGCCATTGAGGTTGATCCAGAAGAGGAAGCAAGGATTGTGAGTGAGATCAGCAAAGTTGATCAAGCATTGACAAAACTTTCGGATCATATGATCACGATTCAGTCTGACCTTGCCATGCTGCAAGGAGGAAGAAGCAGCTTTTTGGATCAATTAAATGCTTTGCCTGAGGGAAAAGAGATTGCAGAAGAGACTCTGGATAAAAAGATTGCTAGCTGTCAGCAGCAGATTGAATCCTCAAGACGAGTTCGAGAAGAATGGACAAGGTTGAAGGGGCAGGCTGCCCTTGCGGAAGACCAGTGGAAAAAACAAAAAGGGAATGTGGAAAAACTGCAGGATGCCTGGGAAAAAGCACGGACCAGAAACGGGTTTCCAAGTGATGAAGCCTATGGACGAGCCAGCATCTCCTATGCAGATCTGCAGGTTATGAATCGAAGGCTGCAACAGCATCAACTGGATTTGGCGGAAGCAGAACGTCAGTTGGTTGCCTTGAAATTGCAGTTGGAGCAAGAGCCTGTAGAAAATCAAATGGATTTGACAGACTTGGACCGGCTGGTAGAAGAGTGGACCAAGACCATTGATGAAAGGACAAAAGAGCTTGCAGAGAAGACCAATCGCTACAAGACCTACGAGCGTACAGTCAATCGTCTGCAGGTGGAGCTTGAAGATAAAAGCGCGGCAGAAAAAACCTTTGGGGATTTAGCTTGGATGGCGGATGTGGCATCGGGTCGTAATAGCCAGGGGATGGATTTTGAACAATATGTTCTCAGACGGTATCTGGCTGAGGTTTTGCGGGTTGCCAATGGTCGCTTAAATATCTTGACGGACGGCCGCTATGAATTGACCATGCAGGATGAGCGGCGGGACCGGCGAAAAAGATTCGGCTTGGAGTTGGATGTCTTTGATTTCTATACCGGAGACAAGCGTCCTGTTGGTTCCCTTTCCGGAGGCGAAAGTTTCAAAGCCAGTCTGGCGCTTGCTTTAGCGCTTTCTGATGTGGTGCGTTCCTTTGCCGGAGGGATTGAACTAGAGACACTCTTTATTGATGAAGGCTTTGGCACCTTGGATCCTTCTTCCTTGGATAGTGCGGTGGAAGTGTTGGTGGAGTTGAAGCAGCAGAATCGACTGGTCGGCATTATTTCCCATGTTCCGGAATTGAAGGAACGGATTGACAATCGAATTGAAGTCGTCAAGAATAGAGGAAAACAGGGAAGTCGGATTTTTATCCATCTTCCAGGAGGGGGAAGCCATGAAGCTATGCCGATACAAAAGCAGTGATGGAGTACATCTAGGAATTGTAAACAAGTCGGGAACCGGTATTTTTCGTTTGGAGAACCTGGGGATTTCAGTTGAGTCTTTAGGTCAATTGATACCTGATTTCCCAGGGCGGGAAGGTTTGCAAGCAGGCTTGGACGGCGACGGAGACGATGCGATTGAAGAAGTCGAATTTTTAGCGCCGGTTGATCAGCCTACCGGACGGATTATCTGCTTGGGGAAAAACTATCGCGAGCATGCCAATGAAGTGCAATCCTTGCCGGGACAGTCCAGCGGTGTGCCGGATGCGCCTATTTATTTCGGGAAGATGGTTAACCGAATTGTTGGTCCGGCAGAAGATGTGGATGTGGATCTGTCCGGAGCCTGTGAGTTGGATTATGAAGTTGAAATGGCGATTGTCATCGGACAGGAAGCGAAAAATGTTTCAGAAGATCAGGCAGCATCCTTGATTTTTGCTTATACGGTGGTCAATGATTTGACGGATCGAGCGGCTCAAAGAAGACACCAGCAATGGCTGAAGGGGAAGTCCATTGACAATACGTTTCCTATGGGACCCTATTGGGTTTTAGCAGACAGTGTGGAATTTCCGCCCAAACGAAAAATACGTTCCTATGTGAATGAAGACCTTCGTCAAGAGGCGGAAACGGATGATCTTCTCTTCTCAATCCCCATGATCTTGGCAGATTTGTCTAAAGATTTTACATTGCTTCCTGGGGACTTGATTTTAACGGGAACGCCGGCTGGGGTTGGAATGGGGTTTGAACCTCCGAAATGTCTGAATTCCGGGGATACGGTGAAATGTGAAATTGAAGGAATTGGCTGGCTGAAAAACAAAATAATGGAAATTTAAAAAGAAAAGGGAGCCGCGGATAGCGGTTTCCTTTTCTTTTGCTTGTTGACAGGTTGGTTTTCCTTCGCTATAATTGCAAATAAATTTTAAGAAAACAAGGAGGGCGTATGGATTCATTAAAGCGAATTGAAGAAGCAAGGGAAAATTTGCGCGGCATTATCCGTCCGACGCCCATGATTCATAGCGAATACTTTAGTCGCATGAGCGGCAATGAAGTTTATATCAAGCCGGAAAATTATCAAAAAACCGGTGCCTTTAAAATTCGAGGTGCATACAATCGCATTTCGCAATTGACAGAAGAAGAAAAAAGCCGCGGCGTGATTTGTTCCTCAGCAGGGAATCACGCGCAAGGAGTTGCATACGCAGCGCAGCAGCTGGGTGTAAAAGCAACCATCGTAATGCCAAATGTCACACCTTTGATCAAAATCGAAGCGACTAGAGACTATGGTGCCGAAGTTATTCTGCACGGTGACGTGTATGATGACGCTTATGCGGAAGCAAGGCGGATCCAAGAGGAAACAGGCGCAGTCTTTATTCATCCATTTGATGATTGGGATGTGATTTATGGCCAGGGAACCATTGGCCTCGAGATTCTTGATGAGCTGGAGGATGCTGATATTGTACTGGTGCCGGTAGGCGGCGGTGGGTTGATCAGCGGCATTGGTCTGGCAATTAAGGAACGGAATCCCAAGGTGCGGGTGATCGGGGTAGAACCTGAAGGCGCGCAGACGCTGGGACATTCCATCCGGAAAAAATCTATTGTACAATTGGACGTGGTTTCAACGGTAGCGGAAGGCGTGGCTGTTCGTACGCCGGGTAAGAAAACCTTTGAAATTGTGCAGGGATATGTCGATGAGATCATGACGATCAAAGACAGCGAATTACTGGAAAGCTTTACAATTTTGATAGAAAAACATAAAATGATTGCTGAGACAGCTGGCATCTTGCCTCTTGCAGCCTTAAAGAAATTGAAGGTATGGGGGAAAAAGATTGTTTGTGTTGTCAGTGGCGGCAACATTGATGTGGTTAATATTTCAGAGATGATCAATCGTTCTTTGATCAGCCGGGGCCGTTTATTCTGCTTTACGGTAGAATTGCCGGACAAGCCGGGTGAACTTCTGAACATCTCCAAGATCCTCGCGGAAGAAAGCGCGAATGTGGTCAAGATTGAGCATAATCAGTTTAAAACCCTCGATCGCCTAATGCAGGTGGCTTTGGAACTCACCGTTGAAACCAACGGCCATGACCATATTGCCAGTGTGATCGGAAAATTAGAAGCGCAAGGATATTCCTTGCATCGTGTATACTAGGCGTAGACGGAGAGCCTGACGGCAAAAGAACTTGCAGCGAGTCGATGGTTGGTGGAAATCGACAGTTCTTGCATTCAGTACTCCCTCCTGAGCCGGATCCTTGAATCAAGTAGAGGGTCCCGGGGATTCCCGTTAAGAAAATTCGAGTGGCTCGTTTGAGCAACTAGGGTGGTACCGCGGAACATGTCCGTCCCTTTTGGGACGGGCTTTTTTTATTTTTTTATATTTTTAAGATTCAAAATTTTCAAATTCGAAAGGAGTGATGGCATGAGAAAGATTTTAATTTTTGACACGACGTTACGAGACGGAGAACAATCTCCAGGATGCAGCATGACGATTCCAGAAAAATTACGAATGGCTCGCCAATTAGAAAAGATGGGGGTTGACGTTCTCGAGGCGGGATTTGCGATTGCTTCTGAGGGTGACTTCCAGGCGATTCAAACCATCGCCAATACCTTGAAAAACACATCGGTTGCATCGTTGGCACGGTCGCTTCCTAAGGATATTGACAGAGCCTATGAAGCGGTACGCGGTGGTGTGGCACCACGGATTCATACTTTCATTGCCACTTCCGACATTCATCTGAAACATAAATTGCGTATGAGTCGGGATGAGGCCATTGAGTCAGCTGTTGCAGCGGTTAAACGTGCAAAAGGTTATTTGTCGGATGTGGAGTTTTCTGCAGAGGATGCAACGAGAAGTGATTGGAATTACTTGAGCCGGATTGTGGAAGCGGTTATTCATGCGGGAGCAACTACGGTCAATATCCCGGATACCGTGGGCTACACCACGCCGGAAGAGTATTTTGAGTTGATTAGCCATTTGAAAAATACAGTGCCGAATATTGAGCGGGCGCGAATCTCGGTTCATTGCCACAATGATTTGGGCATGGCGGTAGCCAATAGCTGGGCAGCCATTCAAGCCGGTGCGGATCAAGTAGAGTGTACGGTGAATGGTATCGGAGAACGTGCCGGTAACGCGGCCTTGGAAGAGATTGTCATGGCCATGCATACACGCAGGGACAAGATGGAGGTTGACTGTGGGATTAAAACTCAGGAAATCGCGCGGTCCAGCGAATTGTTGACCAGCATCACGGGTGTCAAAGTGCAGCCGCACAAGGCGATTGTGGGTGCTAATGCCTTTGCTCATGAATCCGGCATCCATCAGCATGGCATGCTGAATGAGCGTACGACTTATGAAATTATGACACCGGAAAGCGTGGGAATCCGTAAGACAAGATTGGTCTTGGGCAAGCATTCCGGCAAACACGCCTTGATGGATCGCATCAAGGAGTTGGGTTACGAAGTGGACAAGCAGGAGTTTGAATCGGTATTCGAACGCTTTAAAGCATTGTGTGACCGAAAGAAGACGATTTACGACGAGGACTTGGAAGCATTGCTGGCAACTAAGATGGACGAAGAATCCATTCACTATCGCTTGAAGCGCTTTGTCATCAACACAGGCAATGAAATGACTTCCACGGCAGCCGTGGTTATCGACCATGATGGAGAAATCATTGAAAAGGTCGCTATTGGAGATGGTCCGATCGATGCGGCCTATCAGGCGATTCGCAAGGTGATTCCTGCCGAGATTCAGCTGGTGGAATACAAGATCGATGCAGTCACTGGCGGTGGAGACGCCCAAGGTGAAGTGCGCTTGAAGTTGGAAGTGGACGGCTATCCGGTTTCCGGACGGGGCGTCAGTACCGATATTATTGAGTCAAGTATCCAGGCATTCTTGCACGGGGTCAACCGTTGGGAGCAGCGAAAGGAGCGACAAGCATGAAAATGACGATGACACAAAAGATTTTGGCTGCTGCTTGCGGCAAGGAACAGGTTGAAGCCGGCGAATTTATTATGGCCAATCTGGACATTGTACTGGGCAATGACATCACCACCCCTGTTGCTCAGGATGCATTTGCCCGCATGGAGGCAGACCGGGTCTTTGATAAAGACAAGGTAGTGATTGTTCCTGATCACTTCACGCCCAATCGTGATATCCGGGCGGCCATGCAATGTCAAAAGGTACGGAATTTTGCTTATGACCAAGAGATCACCAATTACTTTGAAGTTGGTGAGGTAGGTATTGAGCATGCCCTTTTGCCCGAAAAAGGATTGGTCAGCGCGGGCAAAGTTGTTATTGGCGCGGATTCTCATACGTGCACCTATGGTGCCTTGGGTGCTTTTGCCACTGGGATTGGCAGTACGGATATGGCTGCCGGCATGGCAATGGGCAAAACCTGGTTCCGTGTACCTGAAGCGATTCGTGTGGAACTGACAGGCAAAATGCCAAAGTGGGTTTCCGGCAAGGATGTGATATTACATTTGATTGGCGAGCTGGGGGTTGATGGGGCGACCTATCAGTCCTTGGAATTTGTAGGAGATGGCATTGCCAATTTAACTATGGATGATCGGTTCACCATTGCCAATATGGCCATTGAAGCTGGTGCCAAAAACGGAATCTTCCCGGTTGATGAGAAGACAGAGGCTTACATGAAAGCTGCGGGTGTGGAGGAATGGAAGGTATACCAAGCGGATGAAGACGCAGACTATGTCAAAGAAGTTAAGATCGACTTGTCCAGCTTGTCTCCAACCATTGCATTCCCTCATTTGCCGGAAAATACAAAAACCATTCAGGAAGTCGAAGAGGTAGTCATTGATCAAGTTGTAATCGGTTCTTGTACCAACGGACGACTGGAAGACTTGCGGATTGCCGCGGAGGTCTTCAAAGGCCGAAAAGTGAAAAAGGGTGTTCGTGTCTTGATTTTCCCGGCAACCCAGAAAATCTATCGGGAAGCCATGCATGCCGGATACTTTGATATCTTCTTGGATGCCGGCGCAGTAATTAGTCCGCCAACCTGTGGTCCTTGTTTGGGTGGACATATGGGGATTTTGGCGAAAGGCGAGCGTGCGGTTGCCACAACCAATCGAAACTTTATTGGACGTATGGGCCATGTTGAGTCAGAAGTGTATTTGGCCAGCCCGGCTGTAGCGGCAGAATCTGCCATTCAAGGCAAGATTGCGGCGCCAGGTCAATGGGCGTAAGGAGGGAAGTCATGAATCAAGCATTTTGTTACGGAGATCATATCGATACGGATGTGATTATTGCCGCACGATATTTGGACACCAGCGATGCCGAGGTTTTGGGCCAATATTGCATGTTGGATTTGGACCCAAGCTTTATCGAGAAGGTTAGCGAAGGGGATTTGATTGTAGCCGGGGAAAACTTTGGCTGCGGATCCTCGCGGGAGCACGCGCCCCTGGCGATTCGAGGTGCAGGTGTTGGCGTAGTCATCGCCAAGAGCTTCGCCCGAATCTTTTTCCGCAATGCCATCAATGTGGGACTTCCCATTGTAGCATGTCCTGAAGCGGTTGAAGGCATTGAAACCGGTGATGAGGTAAAAGTGGACTTGGCGGCGGGCATTATTGAGAATGTCACCAAGGGAAAAACATGGGAGATGGCTCCTTATCCGCCATTTTTGCAGGAGTTGATTGCAATGGGCGGACTGGAAAACTATGTGAAAAAGCAGAAGGAGGCGCAAAATGTTTAAGCTTTGCGTATGCCCCGGAGACGGGATTGGACCGGAAGTAACGAAAGCCGCCTTGGCTGTGTTTGAAACAGTTGCCGGTCAGGCGGGCATTGAATACCAGATACAGGAAGCTTTGATTGGAGGCGCTGCTATTGACGCAAGCGGCGTACCCTTTCCAGATGACTCAAAAGAGATTGCCACTGCCTCTGACGCGGTATTTTTAGGTGCGGTAGGCGGTGACAAATGGAACTCTCTTCCTGTTGAAGTTCGTCCGGAGCGGGGACTTTTGGCCCTTCGATCAACCCTTGAAACCTATGCCAATTTGCGTCCTGTTCAAATGTTTGCAGGACTGGAAGATATGTCGCCTTTACGTGCGGACCGCATGAAAAATGGGATTGACATGGTCATTGTTCGAGAATTGACCGGGGGTATTTACTTTGGCAAGCGCCAAGAAGGCGACGATGTTGCTTCTGATGAAGAGAAGTATACACGAGAAGAAGTAACCCGCATTGCCCATGTGGCATTCCAGACAGCCCAGACAAGGGACAAACGCGTTACCAGCGTTGACAAGGCCAATGTCTTGGCGAGCTCTCGCTTGTGGCGTCGTGTCATGGAAGAAGTGGCTCAAGAGTATCCGGAAGTGGCATTGGACCATCTCTATGTGGACAATGCTGCCATGCAGCTGATTCGAGATCCAGGTCAGTTTGACGTTATGGTCACCAATAATATTTTCGGTGATATTCTCTCTGACGAAGCCAGTGTGTTGGTGGGATCAATCGGCTTGCTGCCGTCAGCCTCCATTGGCGCAAGCAAGGCGCTTTATGAGCCCATTCATGGTTCAGCACCGGATATTGCGGGTCAGGGAAAAGCGAATCCTGTTGCGGCGATTCTTTCCATGGCCATGCTGTTTACCCATAGCTTGAAGCGAAAAGACTTGGCGGAAAAAATCGAGAAAGCCGTATCAACCGTGCTTGAGGGTGGAGAGCGAACCGGCGATCTGATGCAAGCTGGCTGCCAAATGCGAACAACTGAACAACTGACAGAGGCAATTGTCCGCTATTTGGCGAACAATTAGTGATAGATGTGAAAAAATCTTAAAAAAATAGCCTGAAAATCATTGACAAGCGGGGGAGCGCCCCGTATAATCAGATTAATATTATCGATTCTTTGAAATTGTCTGAAAAAATGGAGTGGAAATTATGAACGCAATGCAATCAATCTTTTTCAACAATTTGAATATGTCTGTTGCCAGCTCTTTTGAGCTCGTCCTACTCGTGGTCCTAGTACTCGTCGTACTCGTGGGCCTAGTCGTCGTGCTCGTGAACAACAGAATTCCAAATGGTTGCGAAAGAATGAACCCAATGCTTGCGGCATAAGTCAGGAAATGATTGCCAACGGGACGTTCTTCGGAACGGCCCGTTTTTTTTCGATGAATAGGTCTTCATTGTCATTAAGCGGAGTGAACCATTCCGTGAAAATGACAATCAATGAAGACGGTCTGATGAAGTGGAACAAGTCAGAATTCATCGTGGTGAATTAGTTTATGAATGGAGAAAAACAATGAATGCAATGAACATGATCGCAATGAACAACTTCAATCTTCTCGTACTACTCGTGGTCCTCGTGCTTGTCGTGCTCGTGGGCCTAGTCGTCGTGGTCGTGGAAAACAAAATTGAAAGTTGTTGCGAAAGAATGAACCCATTGCATGCAGTGTGATTTGGCAAAAATTGCCAAGCGGGACGTTCTTCGGAACGTCCCGCTTTTTTTACCGCAAATTTCATTGAAGTCCTAGGGAGGGAGAAAAAGATGCAAACAATTTACGCAAGATTGGAAAAAGGAATGGACAGTTTTATTCGAGTCTCCAGCACATTGAGAAGAAAAGAATTTGAAGTCGTCGGGATGAACTTGCAGGCCGTGTCCTCCCAACCGGGATGTCATGAAATGCATATTGTCTTACAGGGAACGAATCCGATGATTGCCAGTCGAGCTATGCGGCAGTTGGCAAAGCTGATTGATGTTTCATCGGTTCAATTGATAAAGGAAGCCTAAGGAGGGAAAAGATGCAAACCATTTACGCGAGATTGGAAAAGGGAATGGACAGTTTTATTCGAGTCTCCAACACCTTGAGAAGAAAGGAATTTGAAGTGACAGGAATGAACTTGCAGGTAGTGCCCTCTCAACCGGGGCGACACGAAATGCATATTCAATTGCAGGCAACACATCCAGAAACGGCTGATCGAGCAATGCGACAATTAGCAAAGCTTATTGATGTAACAGGTATTCAATTAATTAAGGAGGATTAGGTAGAATGGCGACAATGTATTATGACAACGATGCGAATTTTGAGGTGATTGCGGGAAAGAAAATTGCAATCTTGGGTTTTGGAAGCCAGGGTCACGCCCATGCGCTTAACCTGAAGGATAGCGGTGCTTCCGTAATCGTAGGTCTTTATGAGGGAAGCCGTTCTTGGCCAAAAGCCGAGGAAGCGGGGCTTGAGGTAATGACGGTTGCCGATGCCACCAAAGCGGCGGATGTGATTATGATGCTTTTGCCGGACACACGTCAGGCGCAAGTTTATGAATCAGAGGTAGCCCCTTACATAACAGCAGGGAAAGCATTGGCTTTCGCTCATGGATTCAATATTCATTACAACCAAATTCGTCCGCCAAAGGATGTTGATGTTTTCATGGTAGCACCAAAGGGACCAGGCCATTTGGTTCGACGGGTCTACCAAGAAGGCAAAGGTGTACCGGCCTTGTTTGCAATCTATCAGGATGCGACAGGTCAAGCTCGAGACATTGCGTTTGGCTATGCCAAAGGCATTGGAGCGACACGCGCCGGTATTTTGGAAACTTCCTTTACGGAAGAGACAGAGACAGATTTGTTCGGTGAGCAGGCTGTACTTTGCGGGGGCTGTACGGAATTGATCAAGGCGGGATTTGATACCTTGGTTGAAGCGGGATACCAAGAAGAGATTGCATACTTCGAATGTCTTCATGAGATGAAATTGATTGTTGATTTGTTCTATGAAGGTGGATTTGAGAAGATGCGCGACTCTATCTCCAACACAGCGGAGTATGGTGATTATGTAACAGGGAAACGCATTATCACAGAAGATACGCGAGCGGAAATGAAGCAGGTTTTGGCAGAGATCCAAGATGGAACTTTTGCTAAGAATTGGATTATGGAGAATCGCATTAACCAGCCAACTTTCGCAGCAGCTCGCCGCATTCAAAATGCGCATCCGATTGTAGCGGTTGGCAAGCGCCTTCGCTCCATGATGAGCTGGATTGGCGGAAAAGACGCCTAAGAGTCGGGAATTTGAAACTTGTAGGGAAATGGAATGAATTAGAGGAGGGACACGATGACGGGTGCAGAAATCGTATTGGAAGTTTTGAAAAGAGAAAATGTTGAGCTCATGTTTGGGTACCCTGGCGCAACAGTAATCCCTTTGTACGATGCCCTGTATCGTGCAGATGACGCGCCACGGCATATCCGAACCGTTCATGAACAGCATGCGGTACACGCTGCTGACGGGTACGCAAGGGTTTCCGGGAAGCCGGGCGTTTGTATTGTAACAAGCGGACCGGGCGCATCCAATACCATCACGGGATTGGCCAATGCCTATATGGATTCCATCCCCATGGTGGTGATTACCGGCCAGGTACCAACCGCCTTGTTGGGGCAGGATGCCTTTCAGGAATTGGATATCACAGGCATCACCTTTTCCATTACCAAGCACAATTACATCGTAAGGGATGTTGGTGACTTGGCGGAGGTCATGACAGAAGCCTTTAAGGTGGCGGCCAGCGGTCGTCCGGGACCAGTTCTGGTGGATATTCCTAAAGATATCTTCTTGGCGGAAACTTTGCCGGATTGGAATGAAATCGATGAGATTCAGGGTGAGCAGTTTGAAACCTGTATCGGTGATGAGATCAAAGAAGCGGTTCAAATGATTGCTCAGGCGGAGCGGCCGATTATTCTGGCTGGCGGCGGTGTTCGCATGTCGGGCGCCGAAGCGGAATTGACTGCCTTTGCTGAAAAAACTCAGATTCCCATTGCCAACACCTTGATGGGATTGGGAACCATTGACCGTTCACATCCTTTATCTTTGGGCATGATCGGCATGCATGGCTTTAAGTATGGCAACTTGGCCATGACGCAAAGTGATTTGATTCTGGCAATCGGCACACGGTTTAGCAACCGGGTAGTCGGCAATCGCAGTCAATTTGGGAAAAACGCCAAGATTATTCATATCGATTTGGATCCAACGGAATTTGGTAAAGTCGTTGATCATCGTCTGGCCATTACAGGTGATGTCAAAGAAATATTAACTGAGTTGACCGAGCAAGTACATTCGGCAGACCATCCGATTTGGTTGCAGCGGATTTCCGATTGGGAAAATGGAGATGCGTCCAATCGTGAATCGGGATTTGTACCCAAGAATATCTTGTCGGCCATCAATCAGGCAATTGATCCCCAAGCGACCATTGTTACAGACGTTGGCCAGCATCAGATGTGGACAGCCCAATACTGGGACTTTAAACGGTCTGCTGATTTTATTACTTCAGGCGGATTGGGAACCATGGGATTTGGCGCTGGGGCAGCCATGGGTGCAGCCTTGGCAGCAAATGATAATCCAACCGTTCTGATCACTGGAGACGGCAGTTTCCGAATGGGAGCACCGGAGCTATTGACCATAGCCAGACACCAAATGCCGATTTTTATTGTGGTCATGAACAACCGGACTTTAGGCATGGTACGTCAGTGGCAATACTTATTCGGTGATGAGCGATATGCAGAAACTGATACCGATGAAACCATGAGCTTTGTTAAGTTGGCCGATGTATACGACATTCCTGGTGCGACTGTTCGCTCCATGGAAGACCTGGAGTCTGTATTGGCAGAACGACAGTGGGAAAAGGGTCCTTTCTTGATGGAGGTACGGATTGAGAAAACCCATCAGGTATTCCCCATGGTTTCTCCGGGAAAAACCATTGACCACGTGATTACAGAGAAGAAATAAGCGAACACCCCAAGGATTTAATTTTCTTGGGGTGTTTTTCGTTGGGCGAAGATTGATCAGCGCTGAAAGGCGTTTGTCCGCCGTGAAGCGAATCAAAAAGCGTTTTCCTGCACAAATATGAAGAAAAAGCAACAAAAAGCGTTGACAATAGCCAGGTCCCCCGATATAATCAGACTAACATATTGAGAGTCTTTGAAATTGTTTGAAAATGATGGAGTGAAAATTATGAGTGCAATGAATACAATCTTTTTAAACAACTTAAACGGTATTATTATTATTTTGGTCCTCGTGCTTATTCTGCTCGTGGGCCTAATCGTCGTGGACAAAGAAAATACTGTTAAGTTGTTTCGGAAGAGGACATTGTATCCATGTTTGAATTGGTAAAGATTGCCAAACGGGTCGTTCTTCGGAACGACCCGTTTTTTTTATGAAGGATGAATCGATTTTGTTATTCATCCAAATGAATCCTAAGGAGGGAGAAGAAAGATGCAAACTATTTATGCAAGATTGGAAAAAGGAATGGATAGTTTTATCCGTGTAACCAGCACATTGAGAAGAAGGGAATTTGAAATTCGTGGAATGAATCTGCAGGCAGTAACCTCCGGAACCGGGAGTCATGAAATGCACATTCATTTAGAAGGATCATGCCCGGAACAAGCACAGAGAGCTGTGCAGACTCTGGAGAAGTTGGTAGATGTATCATTGATTGAAGTATTGAAGGAGGATTAGGATCATGGCGACAATGTATTATGACAACGATGCGAATTTTGAGGTGATTGCAGGCAAGAAAGTTGCAATCCTGGGTTTTGGCAGTCAGGGACACGCCCATGCGCTTAACTTGAAAGAGAGTGGAGCCGATGTGGTTGTTGGTCTTTATGAGGGAAGCCGTTCTTGGCCGAAGGCAGAGGAATTGGGACTGGAAGTCATGACGGTTGCGGATGCAACAAAAGCGGCTGACGTTATTATGATGCTTTTGCCGGACACGCGTCAGGCGAGCGTATATGAAAGTCAAGTTGCTCCATATTTGGAAGCAGGGAAAGCTCTGGCATTTGCCCATGGATTTAATATTCATTACAACCAGATCCGTCCACCTAAAGATGTTGATGTATTTATGGTTGCGCCAAAAGGCCCAGGCCATTTGGTTCGCCGGGTATACCAAGACGGCAAAGGGGTGCCGGCTTTGTTTGCAGTTTATCAGGACGCAACGGGCCAAGCGCGTGATCTTGCTCTTGCTTATGCAAAAGGCGTTGGTGCGACTCGTGCTGGTGTATTGGAAACCTCTTTTATGGAAGAAACAGAAACAGATTTGTTCGGCGAGCAGGCTGTCCTTTGCGGTGGTGCTACCGAATTGATTAAAGCAGGCTTTGATACTTTGGTTGCAGCGGGATACCAGGAAGAGATCGCATACTTCGAATGTCTTCACGAAATGAAGTTGATTGTTGATTTGTTCTACGAGGGCGGATTTGAGAAGATGCGCGACTCTATCTCCAACACAGCCGAGTATGGCGATTACGTAACCGGCAAGCGTATTATCACGGAAGATACACGCGCCGAAATGAAGAAAGTATTGGAAGAAATCCAGGACGGCACCTTTGCTAAGAACTGGATTATGGAAAATAAAATCAACCAGCCAACCTTTACGGCAGCTCGCCGTCAACAAAACGCGCATCCGATTGTTGCGGTAGGCAAGAGACTTCGCTCTATGATGAGCTGGATTGGCGGGAAAGATGCGTAGTGATCGCGTAAAGGCGGGTGCGGCTAGAGCACCTCACCGATCATTGCTGAAGGCGACAGGACTGACGGATGCGGAAATCAGCCGCCCATTGATTGGGGTTGCCAATTCATTTAACGAAATTGTACCTGGCCATGTTGAGCTTCGTCAGATGGCGGAAGCGGTAAAACGCGGCGTACTGATGGCTGGTGGAACTCCTTTGGAGTTTCCTACCATTGCAGTTTGTGACGGCATTGCCATGAACCATGAAGGCATGAGATTCTCGCTTGCCAGCCGTGAAGCAATTGCAGACAGCATTGAAATTATGGCCAAGGCCCATGGCTTGGACGGCCTTGTATTGATTCCAAACTGCGACAAAAGTGTGCCTGGCATGCTGATGGCTGCGGCACGAGTTAATATCCCTACTGTTGTTGTTAGCGGTGGTCCCATGTTGAAGGGCCGACACAAGGAAAAGGATGTGGATTTGATCACTGTCTTTGAAGGTGTGGGCATGGAAGCACTGGGTCAAATGGAAATGGATGCCTTAATCAGCCTTGAAGATGATGCTTGTCCGACTTGTGGATCTTGCGCCGGCATGTTTACGGCGAATTCTATGAACTGCATGACAGAAGCTTTGGGGTTGGGATTGTCCGGAAATGGAACCATTCCTGCAGTATATGCCGCTAGAAAGCGCTTGGCAAAAGAAGCGGGCATGCGTGTTATGAATCTTGTGGAACAACAAATTAAACCAAGAGACATTTTAACTGAAACAGCCTTCGCCAATGCCTTGGCTGTGGATATGGCCTTGGGATGCTCAACCAATACGGTGCTTCATTTAACGGCCATTGCCAAAGAAGCCGGCGTTGATATGGATCTTGAAAAAATCAACCAAGTCAGCCAGACGACACCAAATCTTTGCCGATTGAGTCCGGCGGGGGATCAGCACATCGAGGATCTATACCACGCTGGCGGGATTGCAGGCGTGATGAAGCGACTTTTGGAAGGCGGAAAAATTGATCCGTCTGCACAAACAGTCTATGGCCAACCTATGGGAACGGTGCTTGAGGGAGCCAAAGTTACGGATAATTCGGTTATTCGTACCATGGAAGAACCTTATGCCAATACGGGGGGCATCCGCGTATTAAAAGGAAATCTTGCGCCGAAGGGTGCCGTTGTCAAGCAGTCAGCTGTTGCGGAAGCAATGATGAGTGTGGAAGCACGCGCGCGGGTCTTTGACAGTGAGGAATTGGCGGTTGAAGCAATTTTGGGCGGTCAGATCGAGCCTGGCGATTGCGTTGTCATTCGATACGAAGGCCCAAAAGGCGGACCGGGCATGCGAGAAATGCTGACACCAACTTCAGCATTGGCAGGCATGAACCTGGATGATAAGGTTTCTTTAATTACGGACGGACGTTTCTCCGGTGGAACCCGGGGAGCGGCGATTGGTCATGTATCGCCGGAAGCAGCGGATAATGGACCAATTGCATGGATCCGTGAAGGCGACAAAATTCGCATTGATATTCCCAATGGCGAGTTGAGTTTGCTGGTTGATGAAAAGGAATTGGAGGCACGTGCAGCGGCTTGGAAGCCGCAAGAGCGTACCTTGTCAGGATATTTGCAGCGTTATGCTGCCATGGTAAAAGACGCTTCGCAAGGAGCGGTTACGTTTTAGGAGGTTGCGATGAAGGGCGCAGAAATCGTATTAGAAGTATTTAAAAGAGAGAGCGTTGAGCTTCTGTTTGGTTATCCGGGCGGAGCGGTGATCCCTTTGTATGATGCCCTGCATCGTGCAGATGACGCGCCGCGCCATATTCGTACCGTGCATGAGCAAAATGCGGTTCATGCAGCGGACGGATATGCGCGGGCTACCGGCAAACCGGGTGTTTGTATCGTTACCAGCGGACCGGGAGCAGCCAATACCATCACAGGATTGGCTAATGCCTATATGGATTCCGTTCCTTTGGTTGTTCTTACCGGACAGGTGCCAACGGCTTTGCTAGGCAAAGATTCATTTCAAGAATTGGATATCACGGGGATCACTTTTTCCATTACCAAGCACAACTATCTGGTGAGGAAGGTGGAAGATTTGGCAGGTGTTTTGACGGAAGCTTTTGCTGTTGCCAACAGCGGACGTCCGGGTCCTGTTCTGATTGATATTCCAAAGGATATTTTCTTGGCGGATACCCAGCCGGATTGGGACGCTTTGGACCAAGCGGCGCAAGAAAAGAAGAAGGAAACAGATTTTAGTCAAGCGATCAGTGAAGCTGTTAAAATGATTGGTCAAGCGCGACGACCTGTGATCTTGGCAGGCGGCGGCATCAAATTGTCGGGCGCTGAGGATGAATTGGTGGCTTTGGCAGAAAAGACCCAGATTCCTGTGGCCAATACCTTGATGGGACTGGGGACCATTGACCGGACCCATCCATTGTCCTTGGGCATGATCGGCATGCATGGATACAAGCATGGCAATCTGGCGGCTTCTCAAAGTGATTTGATTTTGGCGATTGGTACGCGGTTTAGTGATCGAGTTGTGGGCAAGCGAGGAAGTTTTGGAAAAAACTCTTCCATTATACACATTGATTTGGATCCGACGGAATTTGGCAAAAACGTCAAGCACAATCTGGCGATCCGAGGTGATGTCAAAGCCATTTTGACAGAGCTTTTGGACGCGGTGAAAGCTGCAGAACGTCCGGTATGGCTTGAACGAATTCATGATTGGGCGGAGGGGTATTCAGCCAACCGGTCCAATGGATTCACACCATCCAATATTTTGTCGACGGTGAATCGGGCGGTAGATCCAAGATCAACCGTAGTCACCGATGTTGGCCAGCATCAAATGTGGACAGCCCAGTATTGGGATTTCAAGCAGAAGGTTGAGTTTATTACTTCCGGTGGCTTGGGTACCATGGGATTCGGTCCGGGAGCAGCGATCGGTGCCGCGTTGGCAAAACCAGGGGTGACCACGGTTTTGGTGACGGGTGATGGCAGTTTCCGCATGAGCGCATCAGAGCTTTTGACCATGGCAAGACAAAAGTTGCCGATTCTTATTGTTGTGATGAACAATCGTGCCTTGGGCATGGTACGTCAATGGCAGCAGCTCTTCCAGGAAGAGCGGTATGCAGAGACAACCAATGATGAGGACATGAGTTTTGAAGCTTTGGCAGCCGTATATAAGATACCGGGTGCAACAGTGAAAAGTATGGATGACTTGGAAGCGGCATTATCGGAGAAAAAGTGGGAAGAAGGTCCTTTCCTTTTAGATGTAATGATTGAAAACACGCATAATGTCTATCCGATCGTACCACCAGGAAAACCGATTGACCAATTGATTACAGAGTAAGCAAACACCTTGTACGAAAATCCAGAAGGATTAAGTGCAGGGTGTTTTTTTCTTGCAGTCGGAGAGGTTTTTTTATATACTTTATTTATTAAATAAAGAAAGTAGGAAGGCTATGCGATACGAACGTTCCAACAAGCGGATGATCAAGCAAGTGAATCGTGGTTCCATCCTTCGGCTTTTGTGGGATGAGGGGTTGGCATCCCGAGCGGAGATTGCCAGAAGGCTGCAACTGAATCCTGCAACCATCACCAATCTGACTCGGGAGTTGATGGAAGAAGGTTGGCTGTCACAGACGGAAGGCGGAGATTCCTCAGGGGGACGTCCTCCCATTCTATTGCAATTAAATCGGAAAAAGATGAAAATGATTGGCGTTGATGTCGGAATTCACAGTTTGAAATTTGGTTTGGTCAATGGGGAGGGGCAAATGCTGGATGCCTGGCGATTGGATGACTGCCATATTCATTCGGGTGATGATCTAATTTCCTATATAAAGGAAGGAATTCAAAAGGCCGGCCAGGAATTGACGCACTTTTTGGGTTTGGGCATCGGTATGCACGGTTTTGTTGACCGCGCAATGGGCCTTGTGCAAGTTGCGCCTGCTTTTGGTATTGAAGGCTTTCCCTTGCGAGAAAGACTGGAAGATGAATTCTCCTGTCCGGTAGTAGTAGAAAATGATGTGCGGGCCATGGCGGTAGGAGAAAGGTGGTTTGGCTTGGCGGCCAATATTGATGATTTCTTTTTAATTAATATTGGCGATGGTGTAGGCGGTGCCATCTGTATGAATGGCAGGATACAATCCGGCGGCAAGCATATGGCGGGAGAGATTGGACATCTGACTTTACCTGGTCATGATGGGATTCGCTGCAGCTGTGGGAAAGTAGGCTGTTTGGAAACGGAGATCTCCAGCAAGGCCTTGGCGAGGAAATATCAGTCTCGAACCAAGAATCTATGCGCAGATGGAAAAAGGCTTTATGAGCTTGCACTCAGTGGAGATCAAGATGCACAAGCGATTTTCAGTGAGATGGGACAAACCCTTGGCTGGTCCCTGGCCAATGTGATTCAACTGCTTGATCCTGAATGTGTAATCATTGCCGGCGGTGTCAGCCGTGCGTGGGATCTCTTTGCACCGACCATGATGGCGGTCATCAAAGAAGCTTGTCTCTCAAATGAAAGCCGCAGCATAGGGGTAAAGCCAACAGGTTTGCATGGCAAAGCAGGGGTTTTGGGGGCAGCTACCTTGGTCATTGAAGACTGGATGCAAGTTGGGGAAGGAGCGAAAGCATGAATCAAAAGGAACTGATTGAAAAATTTGAAGAAAATTTTGGCCAAGGGGAAGGCATTCGCCTTTTTTTCTCGCCGGGACGTGTGAATTTGATCGGTGAACATACTGATTATAATGGCGGTCATGTATTCCCAGCCGCATTAAGCTTTGGCACCTATGCGGTCGTTCGAAAGCGCCATGATGGGCTATTGAAATTTGCCAGCCTAAATCTGCCTGCTGAGGTGACTTGCGAGCTTGAAAGACTGACCTATCAGGATGAGGATGATTGGGCCAACTACCCGAAGGGAATGATTGATGGTTTGCGGGCTCAAGGCTTGCCTGTGGGGGGCGCCGAATTTCTTTTCTATGGAAACATCCCTAATGGGGCTGGTTTGTCTTCTTCTGCCTCCATTGAGGTGGTTACGGCCATTGCTATGCGAGGGTTATACGGAGGAGATGCGACGAATCAGACTTTGGCTATATTGGCACAAAAGGCGGAGAATGAGTTTGTTGGGGTCAACTGCGGCATTATGGACCAATTTGCTGTTGCCATGGGCAAGAAGGATCATGCGATTTTATTGGATTGCGAGACCCTATCCTATCAGTGGGTGCCTTTATTATTGAAAGATTACGAATTGATTATTGCCAATACCAATAAAAAGCGTGGCTTGGCTGACTCGGAATACAATGCACGCAGACAGGATTGCGAGGAAGCCTTAAGGCGAGTTCGGGAGCATGAGGATTTGGAATCATGGGGTGCTTTGAGTGAAGAGGCATTTGAAGAAGTGATTCCTTGGATTAAGGATTCGGTTTTGGTGAAACGGGCGCGCCATGCGGTTACAGAAAACCAAAGGACCTTACAGGCTGTTCAGGAATTGAAGAGGGGGAATTTGAAGGCCTTTGGCCAATTAATGAATGCTTCTCATTGTTCCTTGCGGGATGACTACCAAGTGACGGGCAAAGAATTGGACGCTTTGGTGGAGGCAGCCTGGGCGCAGCCCGGTGTAATTGGTTCACGGATGACGGGAGCTGGATTTGGAGGCTGTACCGTATCCTTGGTAGAAAAGAATGAGGTTCAGGCTTTTATGGATCATGTAGCCGAGCGCTATACAAAAGAAACTGGTTTGGTCGCAGACTTTTACCGGGCTGCAATTGAGGACGGTGCAAGGGAGCTGGAAATATGGTGAAAAAATCCAGGAAAACACATGATGAATCCGCACGAAGGCAGATTGAGCAATTGGTGGCCTATGGACTTCACTGGAGGCTGCTGGAAGAAGAGGATGTGCCTTATGCAAAAAACCGATTATATGACCATTTGCAGTGCCAGCTGCGTGGGGAGTGGCAGGGCGAAGGATTCCCTCTTGCCCAAACACCCAGGCTTCTTTTGGAAGACATGGTAGAGGAACAGGTCAATTTGGGTTATGTGGAAGATTTGTTGCCCAGTCGCCAGCGGTGGATGATGGATGCTATGGATATTTTAATGCCGCGTCCATCTGAGGTAAAGAGAAGATTTGAAGCCTTGGAGATGGATGAGTCAGCGGATGCCGCGTTGGAATACTTTTATCGACTGAGCCAAAAGTCAGGATATATTCAAATGGACCAGATTGCCAAGAATGAGGAATGGGTGGCTAAAACTCATGCGGGCGACTTGGAGATTACCATCAATCTTTCAAAGCCAGAAAAGGATCCCAAGCTAATTGCCCTCCGGGCCAAGGAGAAAAAAACAGGATATCCAGCCTGTGTTTTGTGTCTTGAAAATGTAGGCAATGGAGGCAGCCTGCAACGGCCGGCCCGAAGAAATCATCGGGTCATTCCGGTAGACCTGGCGGGTGAAAGATGGGGCTTGCAATTTTCCCCATATCTCTATTATAATGAACATTGTATATGTTTTAACAATCTTCATGTGCCAATGAAAATTACCAGAAAGACCTATGAGCGGCTATTTGATTTTATTGATCGATTTCCCGGATACTTTATCGGTTCCAATGCCGATCTGCCCATAGTAGGCGGGTCCATTCTTTCCCATGATCATTTTCAAGGGGGGCGCCATCTCTTTCCCATGATGAAAGCGGAGGATGCAAGGGTAATCGCAGTGAACGGGATCACAGTATCAAGGCTTGCTTGGCCTATGAGCGCCATTCGCCTGAAAGGGACAAATCGAAAGGATTTGATCGAACAGGCGGTTCGTATCCAGGACAAGTGGTGTCAATATAGCAATGAAGAGCTCGGTATCTTGGCTGAGACCGATCAGCCGCATCAGGCGGTTACACCGATTCTTCGACGCGATGCAGACGCTTACGTGATGGAAATTGTTCTTCGAAACAATCGAACCAACACGCAATATCCGGATGGGATCTTTCATCCCCATGTTGAATGGCATTCTATCAAAAAGGAGAATATCGGTCTGATTGAAGTGATGGGAAGGGCGATTCTGCCGGCCAGGATTCAAAAGGATCGGTTGGCTTTGGCAGACTGGCTTATGAAGAATGAAAAGAAAACATTGCCAGAAGGTCTGGCGCACCACCAACCCATGGTGCGGCAGTTTTTGGATAAATGGGAGGATCCCAAGGATCTTTCCCAAGCAAAGGCCATGATCGATCAAGCCATCGGGCAGGTCTTTGAGAAAGTCTTGGAAGACGCGGGTGTTTTCAAGCAAACACCTCAAGGAATTCAGGCTTTCGACCATTTTCTTCGGTCTTGCCTATAGGCGAGTCCCAAGCAATCCCCAACCAAGCACCTGTCCGGATATGGATGGGTGTTTTTCTTTTTTCGATTTGGTATAATAGGTAAGAATGGGGGGAGCGGAATGGCTAAAATACGAACAAAATTTGTTTGTCAAAATTGTGCCTACGAAAGTCCAAAATGGATGGGACGATGTCCTGGGTGCGGAGAATGGAACACCATGGTGGAAGAAGCGGAGCAGCCAAAGTCTTCGGCTGTAAAGCGCAGCGCGCGTTTGGCCGGCAAACCGCAGCCTCTTTCTGAAGTGAAAATGGGGCAGTACACCAGAATCGATACGCGGATCGGAGAATTTAACCGGGTTTTGGGCGGCGGAATGGTGCCGGGTTCCATGGTGTTGGTCGGCGGTGATCCGGGAATCGGGAAATCGACAATTATTCTGCAGGTGGCTAAGCACTTGGCAGAGCAAAATATGAAGGTCTTGTATGTATCCGGTGAGGAATCTGCCGAGCAGTTGCGCATGCGTGCGGAACGGCTTGGGGCTTTGGAAGACTCCTTGCTGGTTTTATCGGAGAATGATTTGGAACAGGTGGAGATCTCCATTGATCTGGAGAAACCGGAATGTCTGATTATCGACTCCATACAAACCGTGCACTCCATGCAGGTGACCAGTGCTCCGGGCAGCGTCAGTCAGGTGCGGGAATGCACCAACAGACTTATGCAGATTGCCAAGGGCAAAAGAATTCCTACCTTTATCATTGGTCATGTGACCAAGCAGGGCAGCCTGGCGGGACCGCGAGTTTTGGAGCATATGGTGGATACGGTCTTGTATTTTGAAGGAGACCGATACAATGCCTACCGAATTCTGCGGGCAGTTAAGAATCGATTTGGTTCCACCAATGAGATTGGCATGTTTGAAATGCGTTCAGAAGGCCTGGTGGAAGTAGAAAATCCATCGGAGTTTTTGTTGAGCGAACGGCCGGATCGGGCGTCAGGATCGGTTGTGGTTCCCAGTGTGGAAGGCACGCGGCCCATGCTTGTTGAAATTCAGGCTCTGTTGAGCCAAACGGCTTTTGGAAATCCAAGGCGTGTAGTAAATGGGATGGAGCAAAGTCGAATTCTTTTGCAGCTGGCTGTGCTGGAGAAGCATATGGGCATGCAGACTCAGTTGTTTGACGCCTATTTAAACCTGGCTGGCGGAATCAGTGTGAAGGAACCGGCATTGGATTTAGGGATTGCAGCGGCCATTGCCTCTTCTTTGCGGGATGTGCCTATTGATCCTAGAACAGTAGTTATGGGTGAAATTGGATTGACCGGGGAGCTTCGCAGTGTGCAATTTGCTGAAAAGCGCATTTTGGAAGCAGAAAAGATCGGATTCTCCAAAGTTGTCTTGCCTCAGTCGAATTTGTCTCAATTAAAAGGCAACAAGTTTTCTATTGAATTGGTGGGAGTCCGAACCATTCGGGAAGCCATGGAGGCAATTTTTGTTTAAACAAGATCTTTAAAAATGTAAGAAATTTATAAACAATCTTGAAAGATCCTTACGAATCTCTCTTTCTGTGGTAAAATGAGAGAGATTCCGAAGGATTTTCTTTTTTTCTAAAAACTTTTGGCTTCTATCTTGACAATTGAAAAGTGCGCTGATATAATATTTTTTTAATTTTCTTCCACTTTATGGTATAATAGAATTACGTATCCTAAAGGGAGGTTTAAGAATGTTTAAAATTGGGGATCAGGTTGTTTATCCAAGTCATGGCGCAGGTACAATTGAAGGGATTGAGGAAAAAACGGTTTTAGGGAAGAAGAGATCTTATTTGGTCATTCAAATGCTGACTTCAGACCTGACAGTTTCCGTTCCGGAAGAACGTGCCAATGAGGTTGGTTTGCGACCGGTTATTACATCGGATGAGATCGCCGCAGTTTATGAAATTTTATCTCAGGATCAATCAGAGATGGAAGCTAACTGGAACAAGCGGTTTCGTGCGAATATGGAAAAAATCAAGGGTGGCGATATTTCAGAAGTTGCAGAAGTCTATCGCAATCTTTTTATTCGGGATCGTGAACGTGGTTTGTCTACAGGCGAACGTAAAATGTTGTCTGACGTACAGCAAATGTTGATCAGTGAGCTGGCTTTGGCTAGCGGTAAAACACCTGAGGTGGTTCAAAAAGAAGTGGATGAATGCATCTCATAAAAAATTGAAGGGAGGAAGTCATTTGTCGATCAAACGAGTGATGCAATTGTTGATTTCTCTTGTGGGAATGACAATTGGGATCGGCGCTGGTAATTTTGTATTCTTTCTATTTCCTAGGGTAGAAGAAATTTTTGGAGCGGTGACTTTATTATTTGTGTATTATGGCGTTTTCGCCTTGTTATTCGGAATTATATTCTTTTTATTGTCCAGCCGTCTCATCACTTTCTTCCAGGGGAAAATGGAAAGAATTGAACAGGATATGCGGAAGATTCCATTGGAGAATATTTTGCTTTCTGCCGTTGGACTGATTATCGGTCTGATTATTGCCTATCTCATCAGCAATTTGGTGATGCAGATTCCGCAGGTGGGGGCGTATATTTCCATTGTTGTTTATGTATTCTTTGCCTATTTGGGGATTATGGTACCCTTGCAGCGCAAGGACGATATTCTGTCTTTACAGCAGAATTTTCAGCGGACGAGCAGAGATAGCGGCAGAGGCCGCACGAAAAAGAAAAAACGTGGCTCGATTCCAAAGGTTTTGGACACCAGTGTAATTATTGATGGCAGAATTGCAGATATCTGTGAAACAGGTTTTATTGAAGGACCTTTGGTTGTACCGGAATTCGTTTTGGGGGAAGTCCAGCATATTGCTGATTCTTCCGATGACTTAAAACGAAAGAAGGGGAGAAGGGGTCTTGATATTTTAAACAAGATCCAAAAAGAACTGGATATTGAAGTGGAAATTTCATCACAGGATTTTCCGGAAATTGCCGAAGTGGATTCGAAATTATTAAAGCTTGCCAAGGAACTAAGCGGCAAGGTTGTTACCAATGATTATAATTTGAACAAGCTTGCGCAATTTCAAGGGGTTGAGGTGTTGAACGTCAATGAATTGGCCAACGCCGTCAAACCAATTGTATTGCCTGGAGAAACCATGACAGCATTGATCATCAAAGAGGGCAAAGAAGCGAACCAAGGGGTTGCGTATTTGGATGATGGTACGATGATTGTTGTGGAGAACGGGAAACAATGGGTGGGACAGACCATTACAGTTTCTGTGACCAGTGTTTTGCAGACAGCTGCGGGACGCATGATCTTCGCGAAAAGAAATCATCATTAAATGGTTCGATTATATCGAACCATTTTTTATGGAGGAAATATGAGTTACGATGGAAAATTCGTCTCGGCTGTGATTCCTGCAGCTGGGATGGGCTCGCGTATGGAGCGAGATATGAATAAAATCTTCATTATCATGGAGAATCGGCCGATTTTGGCCCATACTTTGGAAGCCTTTCAGGAATGCGACGAGGTTGATGAAATTATCCTGGTCGCAAAACCCGAGGAACTGGAGTATCTGAGAACGGACTTTTTACGGGAATATCCTTTTTCGAAAGTACGTGGCATTGTAGCAGGGGGAGAAACCCGGCAGGATTCGGTCTATAATGGTTTAATGAGTGTGGATCCGGCTTGTGATGTTGTTTTGATCCATGACGGCGCGCGACCTTTTGTAGAGAAGCGGCTGATTTTGGACAGTATTTTAGGTGTCATTGAGCATGGTGCTTGTGTGGTTGGCGTTCCGGTCAAGGATACCATCAAGGTGATTGACCAAGAACAAAAAATCCGCTATACCCCGCAACGCAAAACCTTGTGGTCAGTGCAAACGCCTCAAAGTTTTGTATATGAGTTTATTGTGGATGCGCATTTGCGTGCCCAAGACGAGTCCATCAAGGCGACGGACGACTCTTCCTTGGTGGAACAGTTGGGCTATCCTGTGCATATGGTCATGGGCAGCTACAGCAATATCAAGATTACCACGCCGGATGATTTGAAATTCGCCAAAGCGATTTTGTGGAATTGGAAATAGGATGAAGAATGAATATAAGCTCTCATTTAGAGAGACGGTCAAACGAAACCGTCCCTCTGAATGGGAGTTTTTTTATGAACAAAAGGAATGGAATCCAAGTGATCATAAAATGGTATATTATGTTTGGTTTGGTATGTGTGGGATTGTTTGGTTTGTTTTGTGGTATGATTTGTTTGTGTGGTATGGCTTGTGGTATACTTGGGTTGATAGAAAAGGTTTTCTTTGGAAAATACACACTTTGAGAGGTTGAATGCATGGTATGTTATGTTTTGGCACGGGACTTGCAAGAATAATGGGTGGAGGGAAAGATGAAAGAACAAATTCGGCAAATCATTGCAAATGAAGATATCAAAAATCCCTTAAGTGATCAGGAGATTGCGAAGCTCGTTGGTGCACGCCGCGAATTGGTGACATTGGCGAGAAAAGAGATGGGCATTTTGAATTCGAGGGCCAGACGGGAACAAATTTTGGCACGGCGAATGAAGGAGATCTTGGTCAGTCATGACACCATCTCGGAACGGGAACTGACGGAGCTTTTAAAATCCGAAGGTTTTAAAGTATCCCGACAGAGCGTTCGAACCTTAAAGGGGAAATTGGACGACCTGGATCTGGATGGAGAAGAAGTGAAACCAAAAGCTTCTGCAAAAAAAACAATAAATCCTTTAGAACCGAAGGGTGCGCATATTGAAATTGCTTTTGGAACCTTAATCGGGGCTTCGGGCAGCATGAAGCATTCTATTCAGCAGGCCAAGGCAGCCATGCTGTATCCGCCTCATGGATTGCATACCCTGATTGTTGGGGAAACCGGAGTTGGAAAAAGCGAATTGGCTCACGCTATGTTCGACTTTGCCAAACGGGAAGGCGTTGTCAAAAAACAAGCGGATATGATTGTTTTTAACTGTGCAGATTATGCGGATAATCCACAATTGCTGATGGCACAACTTTTCGGTTATGTTAAAGGCGCTTTTACAGGTGCCGAGAAAGACAAAAAGGGTTTGGTGGAACAAGCCAATGGCAGTTTGCTGTTTTTGGATGAGGTTCACCGATTACCGCCGGAAGGACAGGAGTTGCTCTTTTATCTAATAGATAAAGGCCGCTTCAGACGATTGGGCGAAACCGACGCCAGTCGGAAAGCTCAAGTAACCATCATTACAGCAACTACAGAAAATCCGGATTCTAATTTGTTAATGACATTTAGACGTCGGATTCCCATGGTGATTGAAGTACCGAATCTAGCGGAACGTCCATTGGAGGAACGGATGGAAATCATCCATGCCTTGGTATCCAGAGAGGCTTTTCGGACCAATAAAACGATTCGGGTATCCAATGAAGCAGTTCGTTGTCTTTTGCTTTATGATTGCCCCGGCAATGTGGGTCAATTGAAAAGCGATGTTCAGGTATCGGCAGCGCGGGGCTTTTTGAAGCAGGTTGTGGGTCAATCGGATGAGATTTTCATCACTGTGGAAGAACTTCCTCAATCCGCCAAGCGGGGCATGCTGAAATACGAAGGCAGTCGCCAGGAAGTGGAAGAATTGGTAGGACTTCATGATTTGAAGGTGGGACCCGAAACTGGGACCAAGAAAGTCTTTATCAAAGATGGATTGTATGGTTTCCCTCAGGAAATCTATCAATATATTGAACAAAGGTATGCTGATTTGAAATCCCAAGAACTGGGTGACGAGTTGGTAAACTATATGATTGGAAATGAGACGGAGAACAAATTGAAGCAATTGGTGCATCGGTTTGAAGCCAACGTCAAGCCAATCAATAAGAGTGATCTGGCCAATATTGTCGGATTTGAGACTATCAGCATTGTGGATCAAATGATTCGCATTGCCAAGCGCAAATTGGATATTGATGGAGACCGTCTCTACTATGTATTGGCGATTCATGTTTCCACAACCATTGAGCGCTTGAAGGAAGGCAAAACGGTTCGCAATCCCAATCTCGAGAACATCAAGCGCAAGCATGGTTATGAGTTTTCGGTTGCGGTGGAAATGGTTCAGATCATCGAGAATGAGATTGATTTGATTCTTCCAGAAGATGAAGCTGGCTTTATTGCCATGTATCTATCCATGATGGAGAAGGAAGAAGAAGCGCAGGGACGTGTAGGCGTAGTTGTTGTTTCTCACGGAACTGTCGCGCAAGGCATGGCTGAAGTGGCCAATCGCCTTTTGGGTGTTACCCATTGCCGGTCAGTCTGCATGTCTTTGGACGAAAAGCCTGAAGCTGCTTTGGCAAGAACCCAAGAGATGGTCAAACATGTTGACGAAGGCCGTGGCGTATTGCTTTTGGTGGATATGGGCTCGCTGGTTACATTCGGTGAGATTATCACCCGGGAAACCGGCATTCGAACCCGCAGTTTGGGCCGAGTGGATACATTGATGGTGATTGAAGGGGTAAGGCGGGCTATGTTGCCCAATGCCGACCTGGATGTGGTAGCCGATACCTTGGAAGAAGATCCAAAGTATATCAGTCGAATCGCCAAGCAGCGCAGAAACAAGGAAAAGGAATTTGCGCTGATTACCATCTGCATCACCGGCGAAGGATCTGCACTAAAGATTATGAATCTGGTCCGGGACATTACCCAGGAATATGAAGAGAACATTCATATTATTCCGATTGGCGCCATCGATGAGAATTTGAACTATTTGATTCGGTCAACCATGAAGCGCTATAACGTTTTGGGCATACTCGGTACCGTAAATCCAAATGTGCCGGAAGTTCCTTTCTTCTCGTTGGAGGAGATGCTGGTGGAAGAAGGAGTCAATCGTCTTCATCATTTACTGGAACGAAACATTCCATATTCCAAGCACCCGCAAGGTTCTTTGCAATCCTTGGTGGATCCGGAACGCATTTGGGTCGATTTCGACGAATCCGACAAAACTGCCATTATCAAAGCATTGGCAGCACCCATGCAGGAAGTGGGATATGTAACGGATGGATTTACCGACGCGGTATTGGAACGGGAAAACCAAGGGATGACGGTTTTGCCAAATGGGATTGCCATTCCCCATGCGGATCCGCGCACCATCAAGAGAAATGCCGTTTCCTTTGCAAGGTTGAAGGAGCCGATTCTTTGGAAGGACCACATGGAAGTGCAGTTTGTCTTCTTGCTGGCATTCCGGGAAGACGCCATGGAGTGGGTTTTGAGCCTGCATGAATTGTTCCAGGATTCTGGATTCATTGAAATGTTAAAGACATTCCAAGATAAGGAAGTTTTTATAAAGAGTTTAAAGAAATAGGAGGACTACTATGGAATCATTGGGGCTGCTAAGGCAGGATTTGGTCGTACGGGACCTGGAAGCATCCAGCGATCAAAGTGCGATTGAAAAGCTCGCTACATTTTTGCATGAAAAGGGATTAGTAAAAGAAAGCTATATCAATGCCATTATGGAGCGGGAGAAGGTATTCTCAACAGGCTTGCCAACTGGCAGCATCGGGGTTGCGATTCCGCATACAGACGTTGAACATGTCAATGAAGCTGCGGTTGCAATTGGTATTTTGAAGGATCCAGTACCATTTACGGTAATGGCTTCGGATGACGACAAGGTTGATGTAAAAATCATGTTTATGCTGGCTGTAAAGGAACCTCATGCGCAAATCGAATTGCTTCAAACTTTGATGGGCGTATTGGCGGATCCAGCATTATTAGAATCCATTAGTGAAGCGACGAGCAATCGCGAAGTGTATGACGCGATTACGAGCGTTTTATAAAAAAAGAAGGGGGAAACAAAATGAAAAAGATTTTAGTTGCATGCGGAACGGGTATCTGTACTTCTACGATGGCTGCCAAAAAATTACAGGGCGAATTAGAGTCCCGTGGTTTGGCTGGAAAATTCAGCATCAATCAGTGCAAAGTGTCAGAACTGGCATTCAAAGCCAATGACTTTGATGTAGTAGTATGCACATCCAATGCTACAGGCTCTTTCGACACACCAATTATTCAAGGCTTGGCATATTTGACAGGCGTTAACATGGCAAAAACAACTGACCAAGTTGTTGAAGCACTAGGGTTATAGGATTTTAAAGCCTTCGGGCTTTGAATAAAATTCATAAGGAGGATTTATTGTATGGCTATTCTTGATTTTATCGTAGGTCTTGGTCCATCGGTTATGATGCCGATTCTCTTGACACTTTTCGGTCTTCTTTTGGGGGCGTCTTTCGGGAAATCGCTTCGATCAGGTTTGACAGTAGGTGTAGGTTTCATCGGTTTGAACTTGGTTATCGGCCTGTTGGGTAACAACTTGGGACCTGCGGCACAAACCATGGTAGAAAACTTTGGTTTGAGCTTGACAACAGTTGACGTTGGTTGGCCAGCAGCAGCAGCGATCGCTTTCGGTTCTCAAATCGGCGCGGTTATCATTCCAATTGGTTTGGTAATTAACGTTGTAATGTTGTTGACAAACACAACTCAAACAGTAAACATTGACATCTGGAACTACTGGCATTTCGCATTCACTGGCGCCTTGGTTCAAGGCATCACTGGATCTTTCATGATGGGTGCTTTCGCGGCATCAATGAACATGATTATCACAATGGTAATTGCTGACCGTACAGCTCCTGGCGTTGAAGAATTCCTAGGACTTCCTGGCGTATCTCTTCCTCACGGCTTTACAGGCGCATACGCTCCAATCGCAGCTGTTATGAACGCGATTCTTGAGCGCATCCCTGGCGTAAACAAGATCAACATTGATCCTGAAAAAGTACAAAAGCGTTTGGGCGTATTCGGCGAACCTCTTTTGGTTGGTACAGTAATCGGTATCATTATTGGTATTATGGCGCAGTATGACATTTCAGGCATCTTGAACTTAGGTGTTACCATGGGTGGTGTATTGATTTTGATCCCTCGTATGGCAGCTATGTTGATGGAAGGCTTGATCCCTGTATCTGACGCCGCACAAGTTTTCATCGAGAAGCGATTCAAAAACCGTGGCAAAATGTACATCGGTTTGGACTCTGCAGTTGGTATTGGTCACCCAACAACTTTGGCAGTTGCCTTGTTGTTGACTCCAATCACAATCTTCTTGGCAATCGTTCTTCCTGGAAACACTGTACTTCCATTTGCTGACTTGGCGGTAATTCCGTTCATGTTCGTATTGGTTGTACCATTTACAAAAGGCGACTTCTTCCGTACATTCATCATTGGCTTGGTTATCGTAGCAGCTGGTCTGTTGATTGCAACTGACTTGGCTCCAATTCACACTCAAATGGCGATCGAAGCTAACTTTGACATGGGTGGAGCAACACAGATTTCTTCTATCTGTGACGGCGCGAACCCAATGGCTTGGGGTATCTCTAAGTTGATGAACATGGGCGTTGTAGGCGCTGGCATCTTGGGCGTATTGTCTGTTGGTTTGGCAGTTTGGAACCGCAAGAAAATCGTTGAAGAAGCACACGCAGAATAAGATTTGGACGGAGAGCCTGGCATTCGCCAGGCTTTCTTTTTCAGTATGATGGTTGGTCTCAAATAAGTTTTGAGACAGAATTATTGGGGGAGCAAGATGTTAGAAGCATTGAAAAAAGAAGTTTTAGAAGCGGCATTGGCGCTTAAAACCAATGGACTGGTCACATTGACTGGTGGAAATGTAACGGGTCGAGACCCGGAAACCGGTTATTGCGTGATTACACCGAGTGGAATTGCCTATGAGTTGTTGGAACCCAATGACATGGTGGTTGTAGACATCGACGGAAATGTTATTGAGGGAGCTATGAAGCCTTCTGTAGACATGATGGGTATTTTGTATATTCTTCGCAATCGCCCGGATTTGCATGCGGTCATTCACACGCATTCACCATATGCCACAAGTTTTGCAGCACTGGATCAAGGGATTCCATGCGCATTGACAACTTTGGCCAATGAAGTGGGTAGCGACGTGCCTTGCGCGCCATACACGCGTCCTGGCAGCGAGACCATTGGCATTCAGGTTGTCGAGCATATCGGTGACTCCAACGCTTGCTTGCTGGCTCACCATGGCGTGATTGCAGTCGGTACCAACGTTCGGCATTCTTTGGTTGCTGCGGTTATGTGTGAAGATGCGGCCAAAGTACTATACTTATCGAAAACAATGGGTCGGGTGGAGCGTCTGCCGCAGGAAGAGATTGACTATTGTCGTGAGCTTTTCCTGAATACCTATGGACAATAAATAACGTTACGCAGTACACTGGGAAAAAGGAGGATTACCAATGAATGAGATTAGCTTGACTTGGCCGAAACGTGTTTTGATTGGGGAAGGGGTTTTGGCGAACTTGTCCAAGGAAATGAAGGACTTTCCCAAGAAAGGAATCGTAATTACCGGCGGTCAATCAACAAAACGTTCTGGTACTTTGGACCGGGTACTGAAAGCATTGGAGGATTTTGATTGCCTGGTCTATGACCGGGTGACCAAGGAACCGTCAACTGCAATGGTAGACGAGGCTCGAGCGGCTGCCCGCGACTTTGGCGCTGGGTTTGTGATCGGTTTGGGGGGAGGCAGCGCCTTGGATGTGGCGAAGGCGACCGCCGGGCTTTATCATTTGGATGCATCCACACAGGTGTGCATGGATCAAAAAGTCTTTGACAAGGCGAATATTCCTTTTGTCGGGATTCCGACAACGGCGGGTACGGGAAGTGAGATTACCCTAAATGCAGTCTTGTACAGTGAGACAACGGAAAATAAGCAAAGTATTGCTGCGCCGTGGTTTCAAGCAGAGATTGCATTGGTGGATTCGGAACTGACGGTTTCCATGCCGGCGAGCTTGACGGCTGCAACGGGAATGGATGCCTTGACGCATGCCATTGAGTCCTATACATCGGTAGTTGCTAATGAGGTGACTCGCGCTGTAGCTTTGGAAGCGATCGAAGCCATTGGGAAGGGCTTGATTGCGGCATGCCAAGATGGGGAGAATCGGGAAGCAAGACTTCATATGGCCAAAGGTTCTGCCTTGGCTGCTCTGGCATTTTCTCAAACTGGCGTAGGAATCGCTCATGCCATTTCCCATCCTTTGGGTGCGGAGTTTCATATTCCACATGGCGTGGCCAATGCGATTCTATTGCCGGAAGCGATTCGGTTCAATCGGGTGGAGATCGAATCTGATTATGAGAAGATTGCCCAAGCTTTAGGGATGGAGGATGCCGAAGCAGGCATTCGAGAATGGCTTGAAAAGCTGCCCATACCAAAAACTTTGGTGGAAGCGGGATACGAACGGGGTCGGGAAGCCTCAATTTTGGAGAAGACGTTCTTATCACGTTCATTGAAGAAAAATCCGCGTCAGGCGTCGCGGGAGGATGTGTTAACCATGATTTCATGGTGTGAAGGGGGAGAATAATGAAGACTTATCGACATACACGAGTACTGGTTGCAATTCAATTGCAAGCGGTTATGATGACGATTATTGGAATTTACGGCTTGTGGCAGACTATCAATCAAGCGCCGGGATGGCCTTTGTTTGCATTGGTTAGCGTAGTTGGCTGGGCTTCGGCTTTTCGCATGGTATTTCAAGGAACCCATCCTGAGAAGATCGAAATTGACGATGAGGAAATTCGCTTTACTGCCTTTGGTCGAACCAAGCGTTTTCGTTTGGCGCATTTGTCCTTGTTCAAAATCAAGGACTTGGATCCCAAGCGCAAGATCTTTTTGCGGATTGAAGACGAGAATGGCACCAAAGGGCGAGTCTGGTTGAGCTTTGATAAATACAAGGATGCACAGGACTTAACTTATTGGCTGCATGACTTGGAATACAAGCTGAATCCCAACGATATTAAGTATCACAATCGACGTTTGGCGGAGAAAAAAGCGAAAAACAAGGCGGCTAAAGCTGAGCATGAAGAACAGGAATAAAATCCTAAGAACGGAATTTCTAATGAAATTTCGTTCTTTTTTTGTTTTTTTTAGCTTCCTCTCTTGCGGGAGATGAGATGCCGTGATACAATGCAAATGACAAAAGAACAGCACCTGAGCATATGCTCAGGGCCCGCACAAACCATACCAGGAGGCGGATATGAACCAAGAAAGAAAACAATTAATCAAGATTGCGAAAATGTATTATGACGAGGGAATGACCCAAGATGAAATCGCCAAGCGTATGAGTCTTTCACGACAAAAAGTCAATCGGCTGATGAAGCGTTTGATCCCGGAAGGAATCGTTCATATCACCATTGATGATTCTCTGGATGAATACGTTGAGATGGAAAAACGCTTGGAAGAAGAGTTGGGATTGGAAGAAGCCATTGTGATCCCGACGGAAGATGATTTGCACCTTTTGCTGGATCAACTGGGAAAGGCGGCAGCCGATTATTTGGATCGTGTCATCAAACCTCAATCCCATGTGGGTATCGCCTGGGGTAGAACCCTGGGATATATGGCAGCCCATCTGAAGCGTCCGCGTCAGAACTTCCGCGGATCCATTGTGCAATTTGCCGGCGGCGCGCCCATCGATGTGGATGGCAGCGGTGTTGTCGATGAAATCAATAAATACTGGAAGAAACAATCAGGTGAAATTACTCGGGTCATGGCGGATGTCCTTGGAGGCACACCCTATTTGCTGCATACCCCTTTGTTTATGGAAAGCCCTGAAGCCATGACAATTTTGCGCAAGGAGCCCAGTGTGGCCCGAGTTTTCAATCAAATGGAGAAATGTGATCTGATGATGGTCAGTCTCGGCGGTGTTGGCGAGAACTTGACACCCTTTCGGGAGCATATGCTGGGCCGGGATAAATTGGATTACCTGCAAGCCAAAGGAGCAGTCGGCAATATCGTATTTCGGTATTTTGACGTGGATGGAAAGTCCATACCCGCTCCATTCGACGATCATGTGATGTCGCCGGCATTATCCGTTATGCGGAGAATACCCAAGCGAGTCTGTGTTGCCGGGGGAGAGGAAAAGATATACGCGATTCTGGGAGGAATCCGCGGGGAAATTGTGAATGTATTGATTACAGATTATGGTACAGCTCAAGCTGTTCTAGAAACGGCTCAGGCTGAATAAGAAAGGGAGGAACTTAAATGAGCATCGATCGCGAAACACTAATGGAAATGTATTTGCGCATGAACCAAGCGCGGGCATTTGAGGAGAAGGTAAAATGGGGCTTTGCCCGAGGTATGATTCACGGAACAACCCATTTGTCTATTGGACAGGAGGCATCTGGAATCGCTTCATGTATGGCCTTGGAAGAAGGAGATTTGACTTCACTTTCACATCGTGGACACTCGGCGATTATCGGCTTCGGCATTGACCTTAAGCGTATGATGGCGGAACTATTGGGACGTGAAAACGGCTATTGTAAAGGTAAAGGCGGTTCCATGCATATCGCGGACATCGATAACGGAAACCTGGGCGCTAACGGCGTTGTAGGTGGCGGATTCAGTATTGCGGCTGGCGCGGCATTGACTCAGCAATACCAAGAGACGGGCAAAGTGGTTCTTTGCTTTGCAGGTGACGGCTCTACGAACGAAGGAAACTTCCATGAGTCATTGAACCTGGCGTCAATCTGGAATTTGCCAGTTATCTTTTACATTGAAAACAACCTGTATGGCATGTCTAATCCAATCGGAAAGCATATGAACATTACAGATATTGCAGACCGTGCATCTTCATACGGTATTCCAGGAGTCATCTGTGACGGCAACGACGTATTTGATGTATATCAAACGGTTCAAGAAGCGGCCAAGCATTGTCGAGAAGGCAAAGGTCCTGTTTTGGTTGAGGCAAAAACTTATCGTTGGGATGGCCATTCCAAGTCTGACGCGCAAATCTACCGAACCATGGAAGAGCGAAAAGAATGGATGGCAAAAGACCCAATTAAACGTCTTCGTAACCATATGATCGAAGAAGGTTTGGCAACAGCAGAAGAAATGGATGCCATTGATGCAAAGGGCAAGCAAGATATTGAAGAAGCATTTGAGTTTGCTTGGAACAGTCCGGAACCTGATGTCAGCACACTGACAGAAGACGTATACGCATAGGAGGGAAAATCGATGAAAACAATGACGTACGCAGAAGCGATTCGAGAAGCGATGTCAGAGGAAATGAGACGTGACGAAAATGTTATGTTCATGGGAGAAGATATTGGTCTGTACGGTGGTGCCTTCGGTATCTCAGTCGGCATGTTGGATGAGTTTGGTGAGAAGCGTGTAAAAGATACGCCGATCTCTGAGGCAGTTATCGCCGGTGCGGCAGCAGGTGCTGCGGCAACGGGTCTTCGTCCGATCATGGAGATTATGTTCTCTGACTTCTTTACCATTGCCATGGACGGTCTGGTAAACCAAGCAGCAAAAATGCGATACATGTTTGGTGGCAAGGCGCAAGTGCCTATGGTTTGCCGTACACCAGGCGGATCTGGAACAGGCGCTGCAGCACAGCATTCCCAATCTTTGGAGGCTTGGTTCTGTCATGTTCCTGGCATTAAGGTGGTTACACCATCATCAGCGGCAGACGCTTATGGACTGTTGAAAGCATCCATTCGCGATAACAACCCGGTTGTATTTATTGAGCAAAAACTCTTGTACAGAACCAAAGGCGAGGTGCCTGTTGATCAAGACGATTTTGTGATTCCTTTGGGCGTAGCTGATGTAAAACGTGAAGGATCTGATGTAACAATCGTTACTTACGGTCGTATGGTTCAGCGCGCATTGGAAGCGGCAGAGATTGTTGCAGAAAAAGGCATTAGCGTTGAAGTTGTGGATCCTCGTACCCTTCAACCGCTAGACAAGGACACGATCATCAAATCTGTTGAAAAAACAGGCAAGTTGATTGTGGTTGTAGAGGCAGCGCAAACAGGCTCCTATGCAGGCGAGATCATTGCATCTGTTACAGAGAGTGATGCTTTTGATTTCTTGGATGCGCCAATCCAACGACTTTGTGGCAAAGATGTACCGATTCCTTACAATCCAAATCTGGAAGCTGCTGTTGTTCCTCAAGTGGATGAAATTGTAGCAGCGATTGAAAAAGCGGTTAACCGCGGATAGGTGGTGAAGAGATGGCAGCAGAAATTATAATGCCTAAAGCCGGCATGGCCATGGAAGAGGGAACTGTCGTCCGTTGGTATAAGGAAATTGGCGACTCCATCGAGCAGGGTGAAGCGGTTTTAGAGATCTTAACAGATAAAGTAAATATGGACGTGGAAGCGGAAGCGTCAGGTGTTTTGCTGGCGCAGCTTGCCGGAGAAGGCACAGTACTTCCTGTTTTCACAGTGATTGGATATATTGGTCAAGAGGGCGAAGAAGTGCCTAGTGGAGCAGCGACGGCTGCAGCTCCAGTAGCTGCGCAAGAGGCCAAAGATCAACCGAAAGAAGAGAAAAAAGCAGCGCCAGTCGCAAAAGCGGCAGCAGATGGCAAGCTTCGCGCAACCCCGGCAGCGAGACGTGTAGCTCGGGAAAAAGGCGTAGATCTGGCTCAAGTTCCAGGTTCTGGCGCTAAGGGAAGAATCCATGCACCTGATGTTTTGGAATTCCGACCGGAAGCGGACGCTTCAATTTTGGCCAAGCGTATGGCGGCGGATATGGGCGTCGATTTGGACGGCCTTGCAGGTTCAGGCGCACGTGGACGCATTTTGAAGAAAGACATTATGGCAACACAAAGCTCTGCGGCTGCACCAGCAGTAGCAATGGAAGCACAAGCGGAAGATACGTTGATTCCATACACAGGTATCCGCAAGGTTATTGGCGACCGTATGCAGGAAAGCTTCTTTACGGCACCGCATGCGACTTTGACGATCGAAATCGACATGACCAAAGCCATTGAAATGAGAAAGGCATTGGTGGATCCTTACAAGGATTCCATCGGAGAAAAACCTTCTTTCAATGATATGGTCATCCTAGCAGTATCTCGTGCATTGAAAGCGCATCCTGGCATCAACAGCACATTGACAGAAGAAGGAATTCTACAGCATGGCAACATCAACATTGGATTTGCAGCGGCAACAGCTGACGGCATGTTGGTGGTACCGGTAATCCGCAATGCGGACCGCAAGGACTTCAGAAACTTGGTTGTAGAAGCCAAGGATCTTGGACGTCGGGCGGTTAAAGGCAAGGTAATGCCAGACGAAATGCAAGGCAGCACCTTTACGATTTCCAATTTGGGCATGTTTGGCATCACTGAGTTTACAGCGATCATCAACCGTCCGAACGCTGCGATTTTGAGCGTTGGTGCCATTATTGAACGATGTGTGCCTGTAAACGGTGAGATTGCAATTCGTTCTATGATGAACGCGACGATCAACTTCGATCATAGAATCATTGATGGTGCGCCAGCGGCTCGTTTCTTGCAGACTCTGAAACAATACCTGGAAAACCCATACTTGATGCTGTAAGGAGGAAACGCAATGGCAGCTGAGATTATTATGCCCAAGGCCGGTATGGCCATGGAGGAAGGTACCGTTGTTCAATGGTACAAAGAAATTGGCGACCCCATTGAGCAAGGGGAAGCAGTTCTTGAAATCTTGACAGACAAAGTGAATATGGACGTGGAGGCGGAAGCCTCCGGTGTCCTTTTGGCGAAATTGGCGGAAGAGGGAACTGTTCTGCCGGTATTCACCGTGATTGGATATATTGGCGCGGAAGGCGAAGAAGTGCCGGCGGCACAAGCTGCAGCACCAGCCGCTCCAGCAGCCAAAGAAGCGCCGAAGAAAACAGACGAGGCGGCACCAGCACCAGCTTCTGATGATGCTTTTGATGTAATCGTACTGGGCGGCGGTCCAGCAGGATACGTTGCGGCTATCAAAGCAGCGCAATTAGGTGGGAAAGTTGCCATCGTAGAAAAGATTCGCGTAGGCGGAACTTGCTTGAACCGTGGTTGTATTCCAACTAAAACGTATGTGAAGAACGCGGAAATTCTAGAGCATGTTGCTCATGCGAAAAACCGTGGCATTATGTTTGCGGATTCTGCATTTGATTTGGACATGGACAAGATCGTTGGCTATAAAGATGATGTCGTTATGACGCTCACTTCCGGTGTTGCGGGTCTATTGACAAGCTATGGCGTGAAACAATACAACGAGCTTGGCGTGATCACAAAAGACAAAAAGGTTCGTTTGGCTTCCGGAGAAGAGTTGGAAGGCAAAAAGATCATTTGGGCTGGCGGTTCTCAAGTGGCGCAAATCCCAATTCCGGGCATTGACCATGAGAGAGTCTTAACAAGTGATACAATTTTGGACCTGAAAGAAGTACCGGAGTCCATGATTGTAATCGGCGGCGGAGTAATCGGTTGTGAGATGGCCGAGATCTTTAATGCATACGGTACAAAAGTGACTATTGTTGAATTGGCAGACGAGCTTTTGCCAATGATGGAAGTTGAGATTTCTCAAGCTTTGCGGGCGCAATTCGAGAAGAAGGGCGTTACTGTAATGACAGGACGCAAGGTTGAGAAGTTTGAAGGTGAATCGGACAAAGTGACTGTCACGATCGATGGTGGCCAAGCCTTGGTTGGGGAACGAGCGCTTGTCAGCATTGGCCGAGTGCCTGATCTTTCCGGCTTGGGTGAGTTGGAGCTGGAAATGAACCGTGGACGCGTTGTGGTTGATGATAAGATGGAAACCAGTATTGAAGGCATCTATGCACCTGGTGACATCAACGGACGTCATATGCTGGCCCATGCAGCCTTTAAGATGGGTGAAGTGGCGGCAGCCAATGCTATGGGTCACGATGAAACTGTGGACCTGTCGATTGTTCCTTCAGCCGTATACTTGTTGCCGGAAATTGGAGCAGTTGGTCTGACTGAAGCGGAAGCCAAGAAAAAATACGGTGAAGTTTTGGTTGGCAAGTTCCCGTTTGCAGGGAATGGACGTGCCTTGGCATCCGGTGAATTGGTTGGTATGATCAAGGTGATTGTAGAGCCTAAGTATTTTGAATTGGTTGGGGCGCATATTTACGGTCCGTGTGCTGCAGAAATGATCAACGAAGCTGCTGCTTTGATGGCTGCAGAAGTGCCTGCGGATATTATTGCAGATACCATTCATGGTCATCCAACTTATTCTGAAGCATTTATGGAAGCTTGTGCGGATGCATTGAAACGATGTATTCACTTGCCAAAAAAAGCATAAATTAGAAAAAAGTCGAAAGAAAAAAAGAAAGATTGCGTGTTTAGGGGATTTGACGGGAAGCCTGCATATTGCAGGCTTTCGTCATGTTTCCAACTGTGATACAATATATTTAAACAAAATTTGTGAGGATTTAAATTTTCGATTAGAGGAGAAAACACATGAAAAAGATTTTGGTAGCCTGCGGCACAGGCATTGCAACATCAACTATGGCAGCAAAGAAATTGGAAGCGGCTTTGAAAGCACGCGGATTGGATAAAGAAGTAAAAATTAATCAATGCACAGTGGCTGAACTTCCAATGAAATCCCCTGATTATGATTTGGTAATCGTAACAGCTCGTCTTGCTCAAGACATTAAGGTTCCTGTAGTACAAGGTCTTCCATTCTTGACAGGCGTTGGCATCGACAAGACGGTTGACGAAGTAATTGAAAAATTGGGTCTATAGAAAGATTGATCAACAGCAGTGCTATGGCGCTGCTGTTTTTTTGTTACATTTTTTCTTTGTTGGAAGGAAGGAAAATTTTGGTTATAGTGACTAGGTTTGATAAAATGGAAGGGACTTAAATGATAGGGGAGGCAGTGATGGGAGATTATTCGAAGCACTTTTTGATGAGCAGCCAGGATGCGATGGCTTACGTGGTTGATGTCGTTCACTACTTTGCGTCTACGGAAGGACTGATTGCAGAAGAACTAAGTGATGGAAACATTAATTACGTCTATAAAGTAACAGAACGGGAATCGGGTCGTTCTATAATTGTAAAACAAGCAGATACGACACCTAGAACTGCAGACCGTCCTTTGGATATTCATAGAAATAAAATTGAGACGGAAATCCTGAAAATTCAAAATCGGTATGCGCCGGGATTGGTTCCTGAAATTTACCATGATGATGAGATCATGGCAGTCTTATGCATGGAAGATATTTCGGACTATAAGAATATGCGTTTGCAACTGGCTAAATCTAAGATTTTTCATGATTTTGCGGAACAGATTACCAGCTTTATGGCCAAGACCCTTTTACCGACGACTGACTTGGTGTTGTCACGCAGAGAAAAAAAGGAGAATGTAAGACTCTTTACCAATATCGATCTCTGTGATATTACGGAGGACTTGGTATTTACAGAACCTTATGATGATTATAAGCACAGAAATGCAGTTGCCAAAGAAAACGAGGATTTTGTCATTCGACATTTGTATGAGAATGAAATCCTGAAAGCTGAAGTAGGTTTGTTGCGCAATGAGTTTATGAACAATGCACAGGCTGCTCTTCATGGAGACCTCCATTCCGGATCGATTTTTATCAATCAAAATGGCATTAAGGTAATTGATCCAGAGTTTGCTTTCTATGGTCCCATGGGCTATGATATTGGCAATGTGCTCGGCAATCTGTTTTTCTCATTGGCCAATAAGCTTGTGACGGGATCTAAAGATGAAGAATACTTGACTTGGATTCGAAGGACTATTGCGAATGTGTACGACTTATCTTTTGAAAAGTTTAACGCAGTCTTTGATAAGATCGTTGATTTCTCCTTGTATAACAATCACTTCAAGAAAGCGTATTTGGATGAGGTGTTTTCCAGTGCGGTTGGGTATGCAGGCACAGAAATGATCAGAAGGACTGTAGGCGAAGTAAAGGTGTCCGAAGTGGATTCGGTTATCGATCGAGACCAGAGAGCCTCTCTGGAGCGTTTATTGATTCAGGCGGGCAGTGCTTTTATTATGGAAAGACGACAAATAACCTGCGGAACGGACTTGTTGGATATTTTTGATCGTTTTGTCAAATAAAATCCTTCCAAGATAAAAACCTCCATTTTCCAATGGAGGTTTTTTGTGTCTAGGCTTATTGATTTTCTTTCTCTTCTGGGTCTGAAGATTCTTCAACAAGTGCTGGCTCTTCAGTATTCACCACTTCTGAATCAACCGCTTCTCCTGCTGAAGCGTCTTGGTCTTCTGAAGTAACGACTTCCTCGCCTGGTTCTTCCGTATGTTTCTGAATCAAACGGCGGAAGGTATCGCCTGTAATGGTTTCATGATCCAATAGATATTGGGAAACCTCATGCAAGAGTTCTTTGTTCTCTTCCAATAGGGCGATAGCACGTTGCTTTTGGGCTTGAATAATGGATCGAATCTCCGCGTCAATTTCTTGTGCAGTAGCATCGGAGCAATCCATAACCCGCTGGCCGCCCAGATATTGATTCTGTACCCGTTCCAAACCAACCATGCCGAACTTGTCGCTCATGCCATAAAGTGTGACCATGGCTCTTGCAGTTTGCGTCGCCTGCTCAATATCGTTGGATGCGCCGGTCGACATTTGTCCAAAGACAACTTCCTCAGCCGCGCGTCCTGAAAGCATAACCACAATCCGGTCAAGCATTTCTTCTTTGGTAACCAAGTACTTCTCTTCACCTGGCAATTGCATGGTGTATCCCAAAGCACCCTTGGTACGCGGTACAATGGTGATTTTATGGACTGGATCTGCATTTTCCAATAACTCTCCAGCCAAAGCGTGGCCCACTTCATGGTAGGCGACGCGCATTTTTGTATCTGCCGACAAAATGCGGTCTTTCTTTTGTTCCCCGGCGATAACCACTTCAATGGCCTCTTCCAGGTCTTCCTGGGCAACTGCTTTGCGGCTGTTTCGGACTGCGCGCAAGGCTGCTTCATTGATGATATTGGCCAGTTCCGCGCCCGACGCACCGGCTGATGCTTTGGCAATGGCTTCGAAATTAACATCCTTGCCAAGCTTGACCGCCTTGGAATGAAGTTCCAAGATGGCAATTCGTCCAGGCAGGTCAGGTCGTTCCACAACAATCTGTCGGTCGAAACGTCCTGGTCGTAATAATGCAGGATCCAAAATTTCCGGTCGGTTGGTTGCGCCCAAGATGACTACGCCATTGGAAGAGTCGAAACCGTCCATTTCCTTCAACAATTGGTTGAGGGTTTGTTCCCGCTCGTCATTGCCGCCAATCATGCCATCCCGGCGTTTGCCCACCGCGTCAATCTCATCAATAAAGACGATGCATGGAGCTTTTTCATTGGCTTGCTTGAAGAGATCGCGTACCTTGGCTGCACCGGCACCAACAAACATCTGAACGAATTCAGAGCCTGAAATGGAGAAGAAAGGTACTTTGGCTTCGCCCGCTACGGCTTTTGCCAACAAGGTCTTGCCGGTTCCCGGAGGTCCGACCAAAAGCGCGCCTTTGGGCAATTTTGCGCCAATTGACCGGTATTTTTCCGGTTGATTCAGGAAGGTGACGATTTCCAGAAGTGAATCTTTGGATTCTTGCTGGCCTGCCACATCCTTAAAGGTAACACCTGTATGGTCTTCCGCATAGATTTTAGCATTCGATTTGCCGAAATCCATAACGCCGCCTCCGCCTCTCTTTGTCAGGCTTCCCAAAAGGAAACGCCACATAAAGAAGAAGAGTACCATCGGCAGAATCCAGGTCAGGATGAAGTTCAGATATGGATTGTTCTCAACAGAGACGCCTCCGTATTTTTCAACTTCCCACTCCTGAAGCTTTGTTAAAAGATCAGGATCAGTCACTCTGTCGGTGTAAATCTCCTTGTTCATGGTTCGAACAGTATTGATTTTTTCCGCCAGGGCAGGGTCCGCGTCAGCCGGCAAGACGGCTCCGCTTTCCAGTTCGATATAGATCCGGTCATTGGCAATCTGAACTTCTTCAATGACCCCATAGGAGCCTAGCGCTTCAAACTCGCTGTATTCAAGCTCTTGGGTGGTTCGGTTGGAGAAGAACATGTTGAAGCCGACAATGGCAATCAGCATAACGGCTAAGAATCCCCAGTTAAAGGGCTTTCTCATATTGCTGGTTGGTATATTGGGTCGGCGGTTGTTGTTTTTATCATTTCTGTTTGATTCCGAATTTTTCGGTGGCCAAGCGGAATGACGGTTGTCTTGCTGGTCATCCTGGTTGGAATCCGAGTCTTTCGGCAACCAAGGTTCTGCGTATCTTCGATTGTTATTATCCATTTTTTCTCATTCCTTTCGATGGTATGATTCTATCGGATTTGTTCCTTTAAAACAAGAAAGATGCCTTAAATATCCCATAAACTTTTTTTAAACATTGACATGTAGCTATATGAATGGTATCGTAATGGAAAAGAATCTTTAAACCGGTACGAGATACCGGAAAGGTGATCATTCAAAGAGCCGTACTGCGGCTTTCTGTTTATGTTGTCATGCCTTCCGGTAACCGGAAGGCTTTTTCTTTTAATTCGACCCAGAGAGGCGAAAAGGAGGGTATTTATGAAAGCGACGTTAATTTTAGAAAATGGCCGCATGTTTCGAGGCGAGGCCTTTGGCTACCGTCACGATGTAACTGCAGAAATTGTATTTCAAACCGGCATGACCGGATACCAGGAGGTCTTGACCGATCCTTCCTATTATGGACAAGCGGTGGTTATGACCCATCCCCATATTGGAAACTACGGCGTCAACCTGGATGTTAGTCAGGGTCGTACAGCCTTTGCCAGTGCCCTGATTGTCCGAGACCGTGCCGAAGCAACGCGCCATTATAAAGAAGAGATGGATTTGGATTCCTTTATGAAATACCATCATGTGGTAGGTCTTCAAGGAATTGATACCCGGGCTTTAACCAAAGAAATCCGGGAAAAGGGAACCATGAAAGCGCTGATTACCTTCTCACCTATGAGCAAACGTCAAGTGGAGGAGCGTTTCAGAAGATTTGACATGAAACGCCACGCTATGGACACAACCTGCGAAACCGTCTACAAACGCGGCGGGGCAGGAAGAAAGATCGCTGTGATGGACTTTGGCATCAAAGAAAACATTCTGCGGGAATTGGAGAAACGCGCTTGCGATATGACTGTATTTCCAGCTGATACGCCTGCAGAAGAAGTATTGAAAATGAATCCGGAAGGAATCGTTTTGTCCAATGGTCCTGGAGATCCAACAGATCTTCCGGATGTGATTGAAGAAGTGAAAAAGTTGATGAAAGCCAAGCCGGTCTTGGGCATCTGCCTGGGACACCAGCTTTTGTGTCTGGCGACGGATGGAAAGACAGGGAAACTTCCATTCGGCCATCATGGGTCCAACCACCCGGTAGAGAGACTGGAAGACGGCAAGACCTTTATCACAGCACAAAACCACAACTATACAGTTGTAGAAATGCCTTCCGTTATGGAATGCACCTACCGCAACCTGAATGACGGCAGTGTTGAGGGAATGAAACACAAGTCCCTTCCTGTGATTTCAGTACAGTTCCACCCGGAAGCGGGACCAGGACCTTATGATGCGGAAGATGTGTTTGATGCGTTTATGACGATGATGGAGGGGAAATAATGAAAAACTACCAGGGGAAAAAGGTATTGGTACTTGGGTCTGGCCCCATCGTGATTGGCCAGGCGGCAGAATTTGATTATTCCGGCACACAAGCGTGCCGTGCGCTGAAGGATGAAGGGTGCGAGGTAATCCTTGCCAACTCCAATCCGGCAACCATTATGACAGATACAGCCATTGCGGACCGGATCTTTATTGAGCCGCTGACACCGGAATGGATTGAGGAATTGATCAAACAGGAGCGACCAGATGCGCTTTTGGCCAACGTAGGCGGTCAGACGGCATTGAACTTAGCCATGAAACTGGCAGAGATGGGCGTTTTGGAAAAATATGAAGTCGAGATGCTGGGAACCTCCATTGAAGGCATACAAAAAGGGGAAGATCGGGAAACTTTTCGAAACTTGATGGAAGAAATTGGGGAACCCATTATCGAATCGAGAAACGTGGACACGGTAGAAGATGGTTTGGCCTTCGCCAATCAGGTTGGTTATCCGGTTGTGGTTCGGCCAGCCTTTACCTTGGGTGGATCCGGCGGCGGTATTGCCAAGACAGAACAGGATTTGCTGGAGATTTTGCCGGAAGGCCTGCAGCGTTCAGCGGTTGGCCAGTGTCTGGTAGAACGTGCCATCCTGGGCTGGAAAGAAGTTGAATACGAAGTCATGCGGGATGCACAAGGTAACCGTATTGTTGTTTGTAATATGGAAAATGTGGATCCGGTGGGTATTCACACCGGCGACAGTATTGTTGTAGCGCCAAGCCAGACCTTGTCGGATACAGAGTACTATATGCTGAGAACGGCTTCCTTCCACATCATTGACGCGGTTGGGGTTATCGGCGGCTGTAACGTACAGTTTGCTTTGCATCCGGAAACAGGCGAGTATGCGGTTATTGAAGTCAATCCGCGAGTTTCCCGTTCATCGGCATTGGCATCAAAGGCGACAGGCTATCCGATTGCCAAGGTGGCAACCAAGCTGGCTTTGGGATACCGATTGGCAGATGTTCCAAACTCCATTACACAAAAGACGACGGCCTTCTTTGAGCCGGCGCTTGATTATATCGTCGTAAAGATTCCGAAATGGCCATTTGACAAGTTCCCGGTTGCAAAAAGAACTTTGGGCACACGCATGATGGCGACGGGCGAGTCCATGTCCATCGGTGCCAACTTCTCTCAGGCCATGTTGAAAGGGATTCGTTCCATCGATCCTAAACGTCAGACCCTGACAGATCCCAAACTCTTTGACGTTTCTTTCGAAGAGTTGAAGGCGGCAGTGGCTGCGCCAAACGACCAACGACTTTTCCACTTGGCGGAACTGATCCGAAGAAGATACGGGTTGGAGCGTTTGGAGCATATGACGGGTATTATGCGTTTCTTCCTGGCAGCATTGGAAGAGATTGTACAGGAAGAGGAAGCCTTGCGCCAGCAGGTTGTTGGAGAATTGACCGGAGAAAAGCTGTTAAAGCTCAAGCAAATCGGTTTTTCCGATGCAGGAATCGCAGAACTTCTGGATACGGACACGGCATTGATTCGTCAAATGCGAAAGGAAAACAAGATTCAGGCGACCTTTAAAATGGTTGATACTTGCGCGGGTGAGTTTGAGGCGGTTTCACCTTACTTCTACTCGACATACGAAGAGGAAGACGAGGGTCCGGTAACGGATCGTAAAAAGATTGTGGTTCTGGGTTCGGGTCCTATCCGAATTGGCCAGGGCATCGAGTTTGACTACGCATCGGTACACGCTATGCAAGCCCTTGAAAAAGAGGGATATGAAACCATTATGATCAACTGTAACCCGGAAACAGTCTCTACAGACTTTGACCTGGCAGACCGCTTGTACTTTGAGCCAATCACCCTGGAAGAGGTGATGAATGTTATTGAGAAAGAGCAGCCAGAAGGGGTTATGGTCCAGTTTGGCGGCCAGACTGCCATTGACTTGGTAGAAGCTTTGGCGGATCAAGGTGTGAAGATCTACGGTTCTTCCCAGGAAGCCATCAATTTGGCGGAAGAGCGAAAAGCCTTTGATCAACTGCTGGAAGAGTTGGGAATGCCTCGACCGAAAGCGGAAACTACGGATTCCTTTGAAGAGGGATTGGCCATCGCCAAAGACTTTGGATACCCGGTTCTGGCACGACCGTCATATGTAATCGGCGGCCAGGGCATGGCGATTCTAGCCAACGAAGAAGAACTGTCCGGATATCTGAAAAACTTCTTCAACCTGTATCCAAATGGCAAGGTGCAGATTGACCAATATATTCAAGGTAAAGAGTTGGAAGTGGATGTGATCTCGGACGGGACCAACAGTTTGATTCCGGCCATTATGACCCACTTGGAGCCTTCGGGGGTTCATTCAGGAGACTCGATTACCATCCTGCCTTCACCGTTTCTGGATCAAGAAATTATCGATCAGGCGGTTAATGCTTCCGAGAAATTGTCAGCCGGCATGAAGGCCATTGGTTTCTTGAACATCCAGATGATCTGGTCCGATCAGTTGTATGTCATCGAGGCCAATCCACGGGCATCCAGAACCTTGCCGATTCTATCCAAGGTGACGGGCGTACCGATGACGGAAATCGCCATTCGAGTTATGCTGGGCGAGAAGTTGAAGGGTATGGACTACGGAACAGGGCTATTGGAGCCGAAACTGCCGTATGCTGTAAAGGTGCCGGTCTTCTCCATGGAGAAGTTGCCGGGTGCTGAAGTTATGCTGGGCCCTGAAATGCGTTCAACAGGCGAAGTGTTAGGCTTGGGTGCAACGCCGGAAGAGGCTATGAGAAAAGGCATGATCGCAGCAGGCGTTCCATTCCCGAAAGAGATTCGCATTCTGGCCATGGTGCGGGATGTAGAAAAGCCGCGTCTGCAGGAAATGCTGAAGGGGACACAAGGATTGAATGTGAAGTGGACGGCAACTGGAGGCACTGCCAAGCTCTTTGAAGCGGAAGGCATAGCATGCGACTCGGTGGAGAAGATCCAACAGAGCGATGCCTTGCTAACAGAAATTCGCCAAGGGGACTTTGACTGGGTGTTGAACCTGCCAACCAAAGGTAACGACGCGACAAGAGATGGATTCTTGATCCGCCGTGCAACCCTGGAGTCGGGCAAAACCTTGTTCACCTCATTTGAAACCTTTGAAACAGCCTTTGCCCAATGGCAGTCAGCGGAAGCGGAGAAACGCTTCTATCCATTGATGAAAGAAGAAAAGTAAGAGTATAAATGGAGCGGCGATCAGGAATTGATCGCCGTTTTTGTTATGTTTATCAAAGAAAAAATATCTGGTTTCTGACAAAAGTGTCTTGTAATAAAATGTAAGACTTTGAGTAGCAAAATTTGGTTGTTGTTGAAATGTTCATCCTTTACAATAGAATTTGGAGTTTAGAAGAAATTGGAAAGGGGAAATTTTGTGAAAAATCAGAGAATGGCACAAATTGTGTCTTTGCTATTGGTTCTCTTGCTGCTAAGTGGGTGTTCTGCACCGTCTCAACCAGCAACAACAGAACCGGAGACAACAGAGAGCACATTTACAGCAACAGAACCTTCTGAATCGGGTCAAACTGCAACGGGTGGTTCAGCAACAGCGCCTGCAGATGATTCAGGGGAAGAGGATCCCATTGCATTGACTAAGGCTGCCTTGGCGGAAAATGAATGGATCAACCTGGATTCACCGGATGGATATATTGGATTACCGTCCAATGAAGCCTTTTTGACAGCTTTGCAATTTGAATCATGGGAGTCTGTTGAAGATGTGACTGATTCAGTAGAAGTTTGTCGTTTTTCTGTTGGGAATGGCGAGATTATCATTAATGAGGGATCAGCTTACTTGCTGACCGACCATGGCATGGACTGGTATCTGATTCCAGAAGAAGTCATTGGAAATATCATGATGTATATGGAAGAGAATTTCACCATGTCAGCCCGTAGCATGCTGACAAACGATGAATTCTTGTTTACCGAGTATTACTACGACTCCATCGCTAGTATCGGCAATCTGGACGAGTTTGACGGGCATGGACCTTTGAACTACGAGATGGTCAAGTATGCCTGGTTCCGATATTGTTACACCAATACGGAAGAAACAGTTAATGAGCTTTATGATGAAGATAAAGGCCGTTATATCATGCCTTCGGAAATGGCCATTCGTGAAGCCAAACGGTATTTCGACTTTGATGAGTCTGTGTCGGACGTCACGCAAGTCAATTTTTATGAGCCTGAGATCGACGGTTTTGATTTCTGGTATTCCGGACCGGAAAACAGGGAAGGTTTTTATAATAGCTGGAGCGTTGAATACGGTGGAACCGAGGAGATTGGTGACAATCTTTATGAGGTAAGGTTGATTTCGTATGCTGACTATGAAGCGAAGCGAATTAATGATGTGAATGTAATGGAAATTTCTTTTGACCCGGAAGGAAATTTGAAATTTGAACGTGGATACAAGGAAAAACCAACGTATAATTTGACGGATGCCTTGCCTGGGTTCGAAGCTTTTGACATCCATGACGATTTAATTGCTATGGGCGGTGTGCTCTTTGGAGAATCAGAGTCTGCGTATTATTTTGTGACAGATGACGGGGAATGGGTCGGTTACTACAGGTTAGATAAAGAAACCATGGTAATTGAACCAGCCAATGCGCCTCTTTTGGAGGATGATGAGTGGCCGGAACGAGTCGAGCAGCATGGTGATCTTTTCTACTTCTATACAACCAAGCGAGTGCAGGTGACGGATGCAGATTTGAATTTGATGGAGTCTGTGGCTTATCCGGAAGCTCTTGCCAAAGCCAAAATGGATCGTTGGGAAGCAGGAGGACATTACTTTGGTGAGACCCTGTCGGATGACCGCAGTATGTTCGCCTATGTGGATGGTGATGGTTTGAAGTTGTTTACAATTGCAACTGGACAGACTGAGCTGATTAAAGCCAAAGAAGGCAATGGCGACGAAACTGAAGCCATCTGGCCTATGAATCCGAAATTTGTGAATGAGGATTCCATGATCATCACAGCACGGACGCGAGATTATAATTCTGGTTTCTATCTCTATGATCTAAAAAGCAAGCAAGAGAAAACAGTGGATGGATATATTGTTTGGGAACCATGGCAAATTTCTGATGGCCGGGGATTCTTTGTAAGTGACAAAGTGGATGCATACTTCTATGATTTCAAAGCAGGACAATTGAAGCAAATCCCAGAGGAAGGCCGTGGACCAAACGTAGGAATGTCCGAATATGTACTTTGCAACGGTAAGTACGCTACCTATTTTGACAGAGGGGAAGATATTAATGACTTGGTGCTCTTGAACCTGGATACCTGGGCGATTGAAAAACGCATCCCGGTTGAAAATGTTGATGCAAATATTCTTTTCTTGGGAGAAAATGGAGACTTGGGCGTTCGTTATTTCTTCACTTATGAAAACAATGGCGCTGCAATTCTTAGAAATAAGTAAAATAGATATTGTTGGATAGTAAAACGGAAGAGATCAGGCGATCTCTTCCGTTTCTTTTTCTGTACTTTCGTTTCTTGCATCGTAAAGGTTCAACACTTGCATTGCCAGGGTGGAAACAATGGCAACGATGCCAATCACCTTCCAAGCGCCGCGAATGCCAGTTACAGGCACCAAGTTTCCAATGATCATAGGACCAAATGTGAAGCCCAATCCCATTACAATCGGTAGTACCGCGTTCATGCGGCCCCGATGGGAAGCTGGTGTATGGTTGGCCAAAAACGGCATAAAACTAATGGTAACAATGATTTCGCCCAAGGTGAAAATGATACAGGAGATGGCAAAGGCCGGAATGGTGTCAAAGAAACCCAGCATGCCAAAACCAATGACATAGGCGATACCGCCCAAGACAATTTTTCGAATATTGCTGCTGGTCTCAAAACCCTTGGTAATGAATGGTGTGAATAGAATGACAACCAATCCATTCAGTGCAGCCAGCTTGCCGTAAATACTGGCACCCATGTTCACATTGACGGCTTCCACATGCATAGGAAGCAAGAAGCCCCATTGGGCGTAAACGAAGTTGTAACCTAAGGCAAAGAGGGCGAACCAAATGAGCAATGGCCGCTTCAGAAGAACTTGAAGAATGCTGCCTTCCTCGCGAGCCTCTTGACCGGTATGCTTGGTCTCTTCATCTTCATAGGTTTTGTGGATGGTTTCGCCTACAAAGAAGAAGACCATTAAGACGGCAATGATGCCGGTAATGGAGTCGCCCAAAAAGAACCAGTGCAAGTGGTTTTCAAAAAGCAATCCGCCAACAAGAGGTCCAACGGCAAAGCCAATATTGAAACCCAGATAGGACAAAGAGTAGGCGCCATCACGATTTTCCGGTGTCGTCAAGTCGGCAATCAGGGAATTGTGTGCCGGTTCCGCCATACCAAAGAAAACACCTGCTCCCATCAGCATATAGACCATAGGCATGGATGGCGGTACAAAAGCGCATGCGCCAAAAAGCAATACAGCGGTTCCTTCAAATAGCAGGATGACAGTTCGTCGGCCGATGGTATCTGTCAGTTTTCCGCCAATGAGGCTTGCAGGCATGGCCATCATGCCCGATACAGCCAGCCAGAAGCCAGCTTCACCTGTGGACAAGCCAATCTTTTTGGTTAGCAGCAGTGTCATCATAGGCCAGACAAAGGCGCCCATGGCATTGATGATCCGTGCGAAAAAGATAATGTAAATCTCCCGCGGCAAACCGCGGTACGGGCTAAGTAATTCGTTCAATTTTTTCATATGTTGTGCCCCCCTTTTAATAAAAAAAACGCCGCAGGGCTGCGGCGCATTTGTCGTGAATAATGAAAAATGGCAATAAAAAACCGCAGACGGACAGTCTGCGGGAATTAACACGGAACTAAATGAGAGTTTTCATGCGCCGTGGATCGCAAACTGACGAGTATAATGAAATTGGCTTGTTGATTCTTTGTTTGTTTGGCGATGCCATTTTTGTAATACGCATGGATTTCTCTCCTTTCGTTTAGAATACGTTCTCCACAACTATATCGGATTGTTCAGGAGAAGTCAAGCGCAAAGCTTTGGCCTTTTAGGTGGAATATGGTAAAATAGTCGTGACTTCCAAAGGATAAGGAGTGGTTGAAATGGATATCAATCAACAGATCAGCAAAGAACTTTCATTGCGTCCCAATCAGGTGAAAAGCGCCATTGAATTGTTGGACGCCGGCAATACGGTGCCTTTTATTGCGCGTTATCGTAAAGAGGCAACCGGAGAAATGACCGATGTGCAATTGCGAGAGCTGCAGGAGCGGCTTACATATTTGAGAAACCTGGCTCAACGAAAAGAGGATGTCATTCGTCTGATTGAAGAGCAGGGGAAATTGACACCGGAATTGAAGAAAAGTATTGAGACGGCTGACGCCCTTCAACGTGTTGAGGACTTATACCGTCCTTATAAGCAAAAGAAGCAGACACGGGCAACAAAGGCCAAAGCCAAAGGTTTGGAGCCTTTAGCAGCGATTCTGATGGCGCAGGTAGAGACTGCAGGCACACCGGAGGAATGGGCAGCTGGATTTATCAATGAAGAGAAAGAAGTAAAAACCATTAAGGAAGCCTTGCAAGGCGCCATGGATATCTTGGCGGAGCAAGTAGCGGACGACGCGGAAATTCGCAAGACCATTCGTGAAATGACCTGGAAGCAGGGTGCGATGACGTCCAAGGCAACAGATGCGGACGAGGTTACCGTGTATGAAACATACTATGATTATAAAGAGAACCTGAACACCATGGCCAATCACCGGGTATTGGCAGTCAACCGCGGTGAGAAGGAGAAAAAGCTTAAGGTGAAGGTGATTGCGCCGGATGAGCGAATCTTAGATTGGGTTAAGAGCCAAATTATTATCAATCCAAACTTCATTGGCAAGAGCATTTTGATCACAATGATCGAAGATGCCTACAAGCGACTCTTGCAACCGGCCATTGATCGAGACCTTCGAAAGACATTGACGGAACGGGCAGATGAAAGCGCCATTGAGGTATTCTCAAAGAATGCCAAGTCGCTCTTGTTGGTTGCACCGATAAGAGGCTCTGTGGTCATGGGATTTGACCCAGCCTACAGAACGGGCTGCAAGATTGCCATTGTGGATGAAACGGGCAAACTTCTGGATTTCACTACGGTTTATCCAACCAAGCCTATGAACAAGGTGGAAGAGACCAAGAAAACCCTGAAGGCCATGATCAGAAAGCACAAGGTGAATCTCATTGCCATTGGAAACGGCACCGGTAGCCGTGAATCCGAGCAGATTGTTGCGGAAATGATCGGCGAAATGGATCAAGAGGTTTTCTACACCATTGTCAATGAGGCGGGCGCTTCCGTGTATTCCGCATCCAAGTTGGCCAATGAAGAGTATCCGGATATCAACGTATCCATCCGGGGGGCCATTTCTATTGCAAGACGCCTGCAAGATCCCTTGGCGGAACTGGTCAAGATTGATCCAAAGTCCGTTGGTGTAGGTCAATATCAGCATGATGTAAACCAAAAGCGGCTGGGAGAAAGCTTGAATGCGGTTGTTGAGGACTGTGTTAACCATGTTGGGGTAGATTTGAATACAGCTTCAGCTTCCTTGCTGTCTTATGTATCGGGCATCAATGGAACAGTGGCCAAGAATGTGATTGCTTTCCGAGAGAAAAACGGCAAGTTTATGGACCGTTCCTCCATTCTGGATGTACCGCGATTGGGACCAAAGGTTTATGAGCAATGTGCCGGTTTCTTAAGGGTGGTTGAATCGGTAAATCCTTTAGACCAAACTGCTGTCCATCCGGAGTCTTATGAGGCGGCTGAGCGTCTTTTAGCTATGCTGGGTTATGATCAAGAAGACGTGCGCAACCATCGCTTGAACGATATGGACAAGCGGATTGACAAGCTTCTGCCGATGGAAAGAAAAGAAGCGGAGATGAAGGCCAAGGGAGGCAAGCGCCTGCATGGTTTGGAAGCATTGAAGCAAATCTCTTTTGAAGATCCAAAGAAGTCTAAGCGCAAGGATATGGCGCGTCATCATAAAAAATGCATGTCGCATTTGGCCAAGGAATTGGATTTGGGTCTGCCGACTTTGAAGGATATTATGGAAGAGCTGAAAAAGCCGGGCCGAGATCCGCGTGAGGATATGCCAAAACCGATTTTCCGAAATGATGTATTAAAGATGGAAGATTTGGATGTGGGCATGGAACTGACGGGTACTGTGCGCAATATCATTGACTTTGGCGTATTTGTTGATATTGGTGTCAAGCAGGATGGTTTGGTGCATATCTCTGAATTGAGCGATCGCTTTGTTCGTGATGCCATGAAGGTGGTATCTATTGGCGATACCGTTCGGGTCAAGATCATCAAATTGGATCAAAAACGCGGACGAATTTCTTTGAGCATGAAAGGCATTAAACAACCAAAATAAAATAGTGAAGGTGCGCTTCCCGATTGAGAAGCGCACCTTTTTCATTTATTAATGATGAATATATCTTCGTCAAGTATTTCGCAGAGTGAACCTTTTTGTGAAATGCGTTAAGACGAAGATGGTCTGGATTGAACTAAGTTAAGGCCAGAATTCATTTATTAATGATGAATAGATCTTCTCGATCATTTGCAGAGTGCTTCATTCTGTAAATATACGTTCGGAGAAGATGGTCTGGCCTGTACTAGGTTCAGGCCAGAATTCATCTATTAGAATAAGATTAGCGACAGAAGCAGCAAGATGATTGCGATGTAAATCAGCTTGCCGATGGGATGGCCGGCATTGACCGTATATCCGCCGCTGAATCGCTTGGGCACCCAAAGGGTAGGATCATCCGGGTTGTAGTAGAAGAGGCCGCCTTTCCAATATTGGTCATCATCCGGCGCGGCCAGATGATCGTTTTCAACCTCATCTGTTTTGACTCTCAGTCGCTGGCCATGGTCACCTGTGGTCGCGTAATAGAGGGCGATGCCGCCAAAAGTGACTAGAAACAGGATCGCCGAAGAAACAATAAAAATCCAGGAAGGCAGGGCGTATAACATGCCTAAATGTAAAATGGCAAAGTGCAGGGTCATGACATTGATCAAAGTCATCATATACAGACTCATCCTGTCCCGTGCAATCTGATAGCGCATCAAGGCAGTCTTGGGACGAGCGGGATCAATTAGACGTTTTGCTTGATAATGCCGGGTAGAAAAGAAGTACATGACCAGAGTCAGGGTAAAAATCAATCCGGCACTTTGATGTACAGCATTAAGGCTTTTGGCTGCAAAGCCATTGGCTTGCCCAAAAAGATCCCAGTGGACGGGCAGGGGATCAGGCAGCTTGTCGTATTGTAGCACTAAAAGAATCCATGTGGCTGCAGCGATAAGCATTGCAAGAATAAATCCTGCATGAAACTTGCCTGGCATACTAGGACGAGGTGACAGGTCGGCAGTGCGAACAATTTGCACATCAGGATCCTTAGGCAATCCGACTTTGAATTGCTTCAAGCGTCGATGAAAATAGAATTGCAAGCCCCATAAAAGCAAGATCCAATAGGCGACCCCGATCCCTTCGTTAAAAGCATCCAAAGAGAAATGGGCTAGGGGAACAAGCAGAAATCCGATCACATAGAACAAGCGGAATTCACGCAAGGATTTTTGCAGGATGCCTTGAACCGACTCAAGGGACTGCTGCCTCTCTGAAAATTGAACACCAAACCAATGCTTGCCTGATTTACCGAATCCGCGTTGAAAATCAGGCATGAAATAGCCAATGACAAATAGAATGATCCATATGGTCCACATAGTTAGTCCTCCTTATGAAAGTCGTTGAAGATGGATTGAATCAAATCCAGGGTTTCTTTTTCTTTTACGCCCTGCAGATGGGCTTTTGCCAAAAGAACGGTAAGGGCTTCTTTCAAGTCAATTGCCGCTTGAGAATCATGTGGAAAATCCAAAGCGATAAAAGCGCCCTTCTTTTTGTTAATCACGACAAAACCGTCCTGGGCCAGCAGGCGGTAGGCCTTGTTTACCGTATGAAGATTGACACCCAGTTCTCCGCCTAATTGTCTTACAGAAGGCAGGGAGTCGCCAGGAGAAAGAGAACCGGTGGCGATGCCTAAAAGGATGGCTTCATAGATTTGTGTGTAAATGGGTTTTTCACTATTAACGTTGATCTGAAGAATCATGGGCACTCCTTGTGTTTGTTGTTATATATAAAGTATAACAGATAAGTTTCCCTGTCAAGGCTTGACGAAAAAAGTTTGATATCATATAATATCCATACAAACCAAATATCTTCAGGGCAGGGTGAAATTCCCGACCGGCGGTGACAGTCCGCGAGCCGAAAGGCTGACTTGGTGCAATTCCAAGACCGACAGTATAGTCTGGATGAGAGAAGAAGAGCGCATTGTCTCGTTTATAATCAAGCCCTGATTGGCTTGATTTTTTTATTGGGAGGACTTATTATGACTGAATCTATGAGAACCAAGTGGTTGGTAAAGGTGGGCATGCTTTCTGCAGTTGCCTTTTTGCTGCAACTCTTGGAGTTCCCATTGGGGATTTTTCCGGCATTCTTGCAAATTGACTTTTCGGATGTACCTGCTTTGTTGGCCGGTTTTTCCTTGGGACCAGCAGCCGGTGTGGCTGTGGAACTGATTAAAAACATTTTGCATCTGATTTTGAAAAACAGTGGAACCGGCGGGGTTGGCGAGCTGGCTAACTTCTTGATCGGATCGGCGATTGTAATTCCAGCGGCCTTGGTCTACAAGCGCAAGCATACACGAAAAATGGCGATTTACGGCCTGGTTACCGGTACTTTGGTAATGACTCTTGTTGGGGTATTGGCCAACCTGTACATTTTGATTCCATTCTACTCAACAGCATTCGGTATGCCGATCGAAGCGATTGTTGCCATGGGAACAGAAGTGAACTCAGCAGTTGTGGATTTGCAAACCCTGGTTTTATATGGGATTGTTCCATTCAACTTGCTAAAAGGTGTTATTGTATCTTTGGTAACCGTATTGATCTACAAACGCTTGTCGCCAATTTTGCATCGATAGCTAGAAAAATTAAAACGCAGCTTGGGCTGCGTTTTTTGTTTGCAGAAAAATATATGGAAGCAAGTTTTGAAATTTCTTACATGCTTTAGCAATTTCTGGGGTATAATACGAAAAAAGGAGGGATTCCCATGGAAAAACAATCAAAGTTATGGTGGCTTTCAACCGGTACTTTTGTTCTTGCAATGAGCCTCGGCGGTTATACACTGATTCGCTTTTTCGTTAATCGTGCGACCTTGCCGGAGGGAGTCTGTCCTGTGACCCCGATTGACATGTGGTTTAAGCTGACCATTGTAATGGCACTCTTGTCTTTTGTTCTGAATGTGATTTTGGATCGACAGGTGCGAAAACAGGGAGAATAAATATTCTGCGGGTATAAAAAAAGTGAGGGAAGGCGTTACATATGAGCAAAGGATGTGTGACGCATGAAAAAAATTCGTTTTTTGTCGGAAGCCTTTTTCTTCAGCGCCGTAGCCCTCACGATTTTGGCGATCGGAAAGATTCTGATGGACCGCGAACATCTTCCGTATGGCGTCAATCCTATTGAAATAAACAAGGAGTTGCTGTGGGGGACTGTTTTCGTTGGTGTATTATCCATGGTCTTTACAGGATTGGAATTGGTCGTCGAGAAATGGAAAGACAGATCTTCAACGCAAAAATAAAAGGGAATCGAATTCGATTCCCTTTTATCGTGCCTATTCTACATAAATTTCGACTTTTTCGCCTTCGTTTGTATCGACTTCTACCAATTTGCCTTCAACGCCTTCTTCGATCATTTGAAGCACTTCGTCCATATCAACCTTTTCCAATGCTTTCAAATCATCATCATCGGCATATTTGCTGGCCAGCTTCAATCCGATTTTTACAAGTCCCAATGGGATATTGATATTGACCTTGTCGCCACCGCTCTTATCATCAACACGAATTCGTAAAAACTTCTTATCGCTTGATGGGGTGGAGATGGTCTCCTCATCGGTTTCGTCCAGTGCGTTCAATAATTCCATGGCTTGTTCTTGGGTAATCTTCCCGGATGTTAGCATTTCAAGAATTTGTTTTTTCTCTTCAGAATTTGATTTCACTATTTCTCCTCCTCACCACTTAATAGTTTGAGTGCATCTTCTGTTGAAATTTCACCTGCATCCAATTTCTTCAGGATGTTTTTCTTGTCAACCTGCTTTGACGGTCCGGTTTGATAGCCCAGTGCTTTTATAATGGAATCCAGACGGTTACGCACAGTTGGATAGGAAATGTTCAACTCTCGTTCAATCTCTTTAATATTACCCCGATTTTTTACAAAGACTTCTAGAAAGTAAAGTTGTTCTTTGCTCAGCTTCATAAATTTGCTTAATTGAAAGTTGCCTTCCAAAGCAGTTCCACAATGGGAACACTGCAGCCTTGTCACTTTGAGTTCATGAGAACAAATTGGACAAGAGCCAATCACATCGTTTTTCATGTTTTTTCCTCCAATCAATGGAAATGACCTTATAGGATGCGAATGGAAACCTTGGTTCCATCGCTATCATCCACTTCAACTAGTTGATAGGGTTCTCCGACATCGAGACTCTGCAAAAGCAACTTTAAGTCTCTTGGATCAATACGCTCCAGAATTTCCGCCCATTCTTCCGCGTCTTTGTCGTCTTTTCCCTGTTTTTTTGCCAGCCATATGCCCATGCGTGCCCAAGAAGACAACCAGCGTAGCGGAATGGCAGGCAGGCGGATGGATGGTCCGTCAGCGGGAAGTACGGTTATTTTAATTTTTCCTTTTGACCGTTTTGTTTGAGTTGCCAAGTGCATCACCTCCTTGCACCTTCAGTATACGACTGCAAATCAATATTGTCAATATAAAAATTAAAATAATTAATTTTAAAATTGATATTATTGAAATTCGACTTTAAAATAGGTGTGAAAAAGGCTTGATATCACGATGAAATCAAATATATTAAGAGTGATATTGAAATATTTAAGATGAAATATAAAACAATAAAAAAAGCGGAGCTTAAAGCTCCGCAATTTCATCATCCCGTCCGAATACCATAAAGTGCGTATATCCGTGGGCTTTTATTTGATTTAGTTGTTTGCCTAGTTTTTTCTTGGCCAAAATACAAGAGACTGTAGCGTTCTCACGCAGTTCATCGGCCTTAGCCAGGATCTCTGTCCATTCAGCGTCATTTCGATAAACCAGGGCAATGCGTTTTTCTTGAGATTCCTTTTGTTTGTTTTCTTCCAATAGGATGCCGATGATTCGTTCGAATCCAATGGAGAATCCAACAGCCGGTACGCTGGTTTTTGAGAATCGACCAATCATTTCATCATATCGTCCGCCGCCGGCGATGGAGTAGCCGTATGGACCATAGTTGGCTTCGAAGATCAAACCAGTATAGTAACCCATTCCACGAACCAAAGTTGGATCGAATTCGATGTTGTAAGCGCCTTTTGCATAGGTCTCAACCGTTGCAACAACTCTTTGAATAGCGATTCGAACCTCTTCTTCAACAGGCAGCTCGGCAATTGCATTTAGATTCATAGAATCAACCGAAGCGACAAAAGCCTCAATGGCAGCGTCTTCGTATCCGGCTTTCAAGAGTTCTTCCTTGACGCCGTCCAATCCGATTTTGTCCAGTTTGTCCAGAATGATACTGACACGTCCGATTTCTGATTCGTCGAATCCGGCACCGGTAATCATGGCGCTTAAGATCCGTCGGTCATTGATGCGGATGGTAAATCCGTCAAATCCAATGGCGGATAGGGCTTTTGCAGTTGTCGTAATCAACTCGATTTCCGCATTTTCAGTAGGATCGCCCAGAATGTCGATATCACATTGCTTAAAGGAGCGGAAACGTCCTTTTTGAGGGCGTTCGGCTCGGAATACATTGTCCACTTGAATGGCCTTGAAAGGCAGTTCCAATTCATTGGCATGATTGGAATAGAAACGGCTTAGGGGCAGGGTTAAATCATAACGAAGACCCATGTCGCACAAATCATTTTCTTTCAGGTTATCTGCATTCAGGTTGAGTTTGGCACCACGCTTTAAGATCTTGTAGATCATTTTCAGGTTTTCGCCGCCCTCGCTGCCCAAAAGCAGGTTTAAAGATTCGATTGCCGGTGTCTCGATGCGATGGAAGCCATGAGACCGGTACATCTCTAGAATCTTACCCTCCACCTCATCGCGCAATCGCATTTCAGATGGAAGAATATCACGAGTTCCCCGAACGGGGTTAGAACTGAATTTCATTTCATTCCTCCTTGGTTAAAAGTCTTTCCTAACTATACCATAAATGAGGGGGAGTGCCAATCAAGAATAAGAAGGAAATCAAAAAGACCACAGCGTTTTTCATAGAAAACAGCTGTGGTCTTGTTATCTTTATGTGCCTAGTACAATTTTGTCAAGAAAACTGTCATTGAAAAGCAGTTGAACCCGACCGCCTTTTTGCGCTCGTTGGTAAAGTCGAGGTGAAACCCCAAACTCCTCCAGCTTTCCATCAGGATGCATTACTTTTATGAAATAAAACTCTGTCGACTTGTTTTTTCCGGAATGGCTGAAAATTGTTGTGTCGGCACGCTTGGATACAATCGTAGCCAATTTCGTGATTCCCTTTTTCCTTTTCAGAAATGAAAACATACAATTCCCCCAAAAGCTTTTCTTTTATTATACGAAAATTTAAACAACTTGAAAAGATATGTTTTGTTGTTTATCGAAAATATTTCGTTTTCTTACAACTCTGTGCATAAAAAAACCCGCAAAGGCGGGTTTTAGTGATTTTTGGAGCTGATGAGGGGAATCGAACCCCTGACCTATTGATTACGAATCAATTGCGCTACCATCTGTGCCACATCAGCATAGGCTTTTGACGTAATTAATTATAGTACTCTTTAATTCCCCTGACAAGAGGTTCGGTTGGTAAAATTATCCTTTTAGCATCTAAAACTTTTGTAAAAGATTGGAGTTTGCAAAGTCTGGGTGGTATCATTATAATGAAGTGGAATTTGAACGTTGAAGGAGCATACATGAAGAAGTGGATTTTGTCCAGCTTGCAGGAAACAGCAGAGTTTGGACGTTTAATGGGAGAGAGAATAGACCGGCGTTTTTGCATATGTCTGGACGGCGACTTGGGAGCAGGTAAAACGACCTTCTCAAAAGCCTTGGCGGCCGGTTTTGGAGTGGATGAAATGGTCACCAGTCCAACCTTCACTCTGGTGCAGGAATATCAAGGGCGACTGCCCTTTTATCATTTTGATGTTTACCGTTTGGGTGACGAGGATGCCTTCTTGTCCCAAGGCTTTGATGAGTATTGGGAAGAAGAGGCGCTGGTTGTGATGGAATGGGCCTCCATGATTCAGGACATCCTGCCGGAAGACCGTCTTGAGCTTAGGTTTTATCAAACAGATCGTGAAGAGGAACGAATGGTGGAAGCGGAAGCCTTTGGTTCTTTCGCGGAAACACTATTGGAAAGTTTAGACGCGTTTTTCAACGAGGAGGGAAAAGCATGATTGTATTGGCCGTTGAAACCGCAACAAAAACCGCCAGTGTCGCATTGGTTTCGGAGAATCGTCTATTGGGGGAGTTTACGGTACAGACCCAGTTCACCCATTCTCAGAGCATGATGCCTATGTTGGATCAAATGCTGAAACAGGCCGGGATTTCCATTGAGCAAGTGGATGGGTTTGCCGCATCCATCGGACCGGGTTCCTATACGGGACTGCGAATTGGCATTGCCGCGGTAAAGACCTTTGGATTTGCCCTCAATAAGCCGGTCTATGGCGTTGAAACTTTGCCGGCCATGATTGACCAGACACCATGGTTGCAAGGAACCATTCTAGCTATGATGGATGCCAGACGAAACCGGGTTTATGTGGCAGGTGTCAAGCAAGATGGCGATTCCAAAGAGTTGGTCTTAGAACAGCAGGCCATGGAGATCAATGATCTGGTCGCCTGGATGGATAGCCAGGAGGGTCCCCTGTATCTGATGGGGGACGGTGCTGAAAAGTATAAGGAAAGCCTGCAGGAGGGGACTAAGAAGCTAGTCTTCTTGCATGGAGAATATGCCACACCTACAGCGAGAACCATCGCATGGCGTGGATTGGAAATGTTGAAACGGGAAGAGCCGGGCGATCCGGATGAGGTTGTCCCTGCTTATCTAGCAAAGACTCAAGCGGAAAGAGAGTTGGAAGAAAGGCGGAAAAAGAATGGAAATTAGAGAAATGAAAGGCACGGACATTGATGCTGTAGTTGCCATTGAAGAACAGAATTTTCGCGATCCATGGACACCAACCATCTTTAAGGATGAATTGTCTCAATCCTCTAGAACCTATTATGTAGCCGAGATGAACGGACGTGTAATCGGCTATATGGGTATGATTTGGATTTTGGATGAGGGACATATCACCAACGTAGCTGTTGACACCGCATTCCATGGCCATGGATACGGCCGTGAGTTAATGAAGGTGGTTGCTGATCTTGCCTTTGAAAAGGGAATGAAGAGCTTGACCTTGGAGGTTCGTGCGTCTAACAAGCGAGCCATTCATGTCTACGAGCAATTGGGCTTTGTTAATGAAGGTGTACGGCCTAAGTATTATGAAGGAAAAGAAGACGCTTATATTATGTGGTTGTATAAGGAGGATTGGGATGCGCGCAATGCTTGAAGAAGCGGTTCAGAATCTAAAATGGTTGATGTGGGATCCGGATCAACTCTTTGCCCAGTTTAAGCAAAAAGCCAACTGGAAGGTTCCCATGATTGTGGTCTTGGTTCTCTTGCCTCTTTTGGGACTTTTATTCCCTCAGGTTGCGACGGGATTTTCCTCTATCGGTGAATATGTGGACTTTTATCAGAAAGTCGCAGCAGAAACTGGTGTCGAGGCGACAGCGGGTTCTTTGCAAGCGCGGTATTATACCGATATTGCCATGCAGGGATTCGGCATTATCATGATCTGGCTCTTTAAAGCCTGGATGTGTGGCGGTCTGGCCAATGCTATGGAAGGGGAAGGCGAGTTGAAGCAAGCTTTTTCCATTGTTGCCTGGGCTTATATGCCGGTTGCAGTTGCCAGAATGATCACCATGATTACAGCTGGCATCTTTGGTACTGGTCTGGTCTTTAATATAGGGGCTCTATTGCCGGCCAGCATGGAATCCAGCTTTTTGTTCCTGCTTCTGCGCAATGTGGATCTCTTTGTCATCTGGTATCAGATTTTGGTGATTCGAGGCCTTCGGGTAGTTTATGGTGTTGAGAAGCGATTTGCCATCTTTATTGGCTTGGCGACATGGTTTGCTTATATCGCTATGAGTATTGGATTTACCATCCTCTCGTGGTATCAGTTTTAATGGAGGAGTTTGATTTGGAAACGATAAGAACCTTAGCGATTGAGACATCCTGCGATGAAACCTCTGTTGCGATCCTGGAAAATGGACGCAAGGTTTTGTCCAATGTGGTGGTTTCTCAAATCGCCATACATGAAGCTTTTGGCGGTGTCGTCCCCGAGGTGGCCAGCCGGAAGCATGTTGAAATGATGAACCCTGTAATACGGCAAGCGTTGAAGGAAGCGGATATGACCTTGGCGGACTGTGATCATATCGCTGTTACCTACGGTCCGGGTTTGGTGGGCGCGCTCCTGGTGGGGGTGACCAGCGCCAAAGCCCTTTCTTATGCCCTTGATAAACCTTTGGTGGGAGTCAACCATATAGAAGGCCATATCTATGCCAACTTTATTGCCCATCCGGAATTGGAACCGCCCTTCTTATGCCTGGTGGTATCCGGCGGCCATACCCACTTGGTAGAGGTGAAAGACTATAGCACCTATAGAATTCTGGGGCAAACCCGGGACGATGCAGCCGGTGAAGCCTATGACAAGGTTGCCCGTGCCATTGGTCTTGGTTATCCGGGTGGACCCAAGATTGACAAACTTTCAGAAGAAGGAAATCCGCAAGCCATTGATTTTCCAAGAGTCTTCCTGGAAGCGGATTCTTACGACTTTTCCTTTAGTGGCTTGAAGTCAGCGGTCTTAAATTACTTGCATCGCCACCGACAAAAAGGAGAGGCAGTCAATGAAGCCGATGTGGCAGCCAGTTTTCAGGCTGCGGTCATTGAGGTTCTGGTGGAAAAGTCTTTCCGTGCTGCAAAGGAACTGGGCTATCCGGCCGTTGTCATGGCTGGTGGGGTATCGGCAAACAGACACTTGCGGGCGGCTTTTCAAAACCGTGCTGAGCAAGAGGGAATGCAATTTTATTTCCCGCCAATCGAGTTATGTACCGATAATGCAGCTATGATTGGATGCGCCGGCTATTACCAATATCTGGCTGGGAAACGGGCAAATTTGGATTTAAATGCCATTCCGTCCCTGAAATTAGCCAACGGTGAGTAGAATTTCAAGAATCTTACAAACTTGTGGGAAAGTTCGGAAAATTCGGGGATAACTCTGTGGATAACGTGGATAAGTTTTTGAATTCTCAGAAAAATCGGATTTGCTACCCATTCATATTGTGGATAAACGAAAAAAAGACATGCAAATGCATGTCTTTTTCTTGTTGTTTTCCTAAAATATGGAGAAAATGGGGAAAGACTACTCACTTTCCATAATTTCTGTTAATGTTTCCCATTCTTCCATTGCCCTATTCAAAGCAGCTTCTGTTTCCTCCAAAGCCGCATGAATCTCACGACTTCGAACCGGATCCGAGTAAACTTCTTCTTGGCAAAGCAGGTCGTGAAACTCTTCGATTGCAGTTTCCTTTTCTTCGATGGTATTTTCCAGTTCCTGCAAAAGTTTCTTTTGTTGACGCTTTGCCTTTTCTTCCTCTTTTCTCTTTTTGCGTTCTGCCTTTAGGGCAGTTTTATTGGTTGGCGTTGGATCGACCAAGGCGTCAATCACTTCGTTTTTCTTTTCCAGATAATAATCGTAATTGCCCATATAAGACTGAATACCGTCTTCCGTTAGTTCAAAGATGCGTGTCGCAACTCGGTTGAGAAAATAACGGTCATGAGAAATAACGAATAGGGTGCCGTCATAATGCATCAAAGCATTTTCCAGGGCTTCTTTCGATTCCAGATCCAAATGGTTGGTCGGTTCATCCATCAAAAGAAAATTGGCTTCCGATAGCATAAGCTTCAACAAAGCCAGTCGGGCTTTTTCTCCACCGCTTAAGGAGGAAATTTCTTTAAAGAGGTCATCTCCAAAGAATAAAAACCGTGCCAGCAAGGATCGAATGCGATAATGGTCAAAGGTCGGATTCTCATCCCAGATTTCATCGACAATGGTTTTGTTGCCATTTAGATTGGTATGTTCCTGGTCGAAATGGGCCGCATGGACATGGTGTCCAAAGTCCATATCGCCGTCTGTTGGCATGACATCCCCTAAAAGAACTCTGAAGAGGGTGGTTTTTCCGACCCCGTTGGGACCGATCAAACCGATGCGCTCCTGGCGGTACAAAGAGAAGGCCAGGTCTTTAAAGATTTCTTGATCTCCATAGGACTTGGAAAGTCCTGATACCCGCAACACATCATTGCCGCTTTTGACGCGAGGACTAAACCGTAATTTCATATTGCCCTGTTCACTTTGAGGGGCGTCGACCCGTTTCATGCGTTCCAACATTTTTTGCCGGCTTTTGGCCTGGCGGATGGATCGGGCGCTTCGGCGGTCCATAAAATCACGAATCATGGCTTCCTGGCGTTTGATTTCCTTTTGCTGAATCAGGAACCGCTTTTCCAGTTCTTCATACATCTTCTGCTTATGGACAACAAAAGAAGAATAATTGCCAGGGTAGGAATCCAGTTGATGATGGTGCATATGCAGGATTCTTTGAACCGTGGCGTCCAGAAAATAACGGTCATGGGAAATAACCAGCACGGCGCCTTTATAATCGCGGATATACTTTTCCAACCATTCAATGGCTGCCAGATCCAGATGGTTGGTCGGTTCGTCCAAAAGCAGCAGGTCAGCTTTCTCTAAAAGCAGTTTTGCTAGAATGACCCGGGATTTTTGGCCGCCGCTTAATTGGTTGACGGGACGGTGAAACTCAGACTCATCAAATCCAAGGCCGCGAAGCGCGCCACGAAGTTCTGATTCGCAGGCGTAGCCATTAACTTCTTCGTATGCTTCCTGCAGCTTAGCGTACCGTTCCATTAAACGGTTGAGTTCCGGACTCTCTGTTTTATTTGAAATTTTAAGTTCCAGTTCGCGCATTTCCGCTTCCATGGCAAAGATGGGTTCAAAAACAGCACGGACTTCTTCATACACGGTTTTTTCGCTGGTTATATGGGTGTTTTGTTTGAGATAACCCACGCGGATGGTTTTTGGGATCATAACAGATCCGGAATCCGCGGACAATTGGCCGGTCATAATCCGAAAGAGGGTGGTTTTTCCAGCCCCATTGGCGCCAACCAAACCGACCTTTTCCCGATTATTAATGGAAAAGGACAGGTTTTCAAAGATGGTTTCTCCAACAAAAGCTTTGCTTAATTGTGAAATATTGAGTACTTTCATCGTATCGCTCCTTTAATTCCTTTCTTATTGTATGAGTGAGGAATGGGAATGTCAATAAAATACCAGTTTTGGGCATTTGATCGTTTGCAAATTAACAACTCTTTCATTATAATAAGGATAGGATTGTGGAAATCTTTTCAGGGAGTGATAACATGCAGCGACACAGTAATATTTCAATGGCCGTTATTCGACGGTTGCCAAAATATTTTCGTTACTTATCAGATTTGTCCGAGAAGGGCGTCAATCGAATTTCTTCCAAGGAACTGAGTCAGATTACCGGTTTCACTGCCTCTCAAATTCGTCAAGACCTAAATAACTTCGGCGGATTTGGTCAGCAGGGCTATGGCTATAACGTATCAGGATTGCGTGATGCCATTGCATCGATTATCGGACTGGACAAACGATACCGGGTTGTCATCGCCGGTGCTGGTAATATGGGTTCAGCCATTGCCAACTATGGCGGATTCAATACGGCAGGCTTTGAAGTGCTGGCTTTGTTTGATACCCAGGAAGAGCTGATCGGCAAGGAAGTGGGCGGAAAGCCGATTCGCGACATCAGAGACTTGGGCACGTTTATCGATGATCACCGGATTGAAATCATTGTGATTTCAACGCCAAAGCATGCCGCGCAAGGGATTGCAGACATTGCAGTTTCACGGGGTGTGAAAGGGATCTGGAATTACGCGCCGGTTGATATTCGCGTTCCGGAAGACGTAGTGGTGGAGAATGTTCATTTGAATGAAAGTCTATTCACCCTGTCCTATTTAATGAAAGAGAAGCAAGAGTCTTAAGAACTGGGAAACCAGTTCTTTTTTCACGTCAGGAGAAAAGCATGAATTTACAAAAAATTAGATTGCCTTGGTTCGATATTCAGGCTACCATGGAAAGTGGGCAGTGCTTTCGTTGGCGCCTTCAAGATAACGATCGTTATATGGGTTGGATTCGCGGTAATTCTGTCGAGTTGGTTCAGCATGTTGATTGGGTGGAAGCCATTACAGAAGAGGGCGTTTCTCAAGAACTTATTCGGGATTACTTCGATGCAGACCGGGACTATCCCGCCATTCTTGCTTCATGGAAGGGGATCGAGGATCTGACGGAAATTGTTGACAGGTGGCAGGGCATTCGGATTTTACGCCAACCCCTGCAGGAGACGATCATCAGTTTTATCCTGTCGCAAAACAATAATATTCCCAGAATTCAAGGGATGATCGAACGCTTTTGCAAGGCTTACGGCAAACCGACCCATACCCTGAATGGACAAGAGGCATATGCCTTTCCCACAGATTGGGATTCAATTGATGTGACGGAAGAAGATCTTAGGAACCTGGCCTTTGGTTATCGGGCCAAATATGTGGCAGCAGCCATTCAATCCTTTCGGCAGGAAGGCTATGATGAGGGGGATTTTGCAATCCTGACCAGACCAGAGCAGGAAAAGCGGCTCTTGGACTTGATGGGGATTGGCCCCAAAGTGGCAGCCTGTATTCTCTTGTTTGCCTTGGGGGATTTTTCGGCATTTCCCATGGATGTTTGGGTTTTACGGATTATGCGTCAACGTTACTTGGGCCAGTCGGCCAAACCAAAGGAAATCGAGGCGTATGCCAAAGAAGTCTTTGGGGAAGAGAGAGGCTATTTACAGCAATTGCTGTTTCATGAATATCGAATGAAGGAGAAAAAGAATGAAGGATCAGAGTGAAAGTAGAAAGGACCTGGTTTTAGCGAAAACCATGCGGTGGCTGATGAGCGGCTGGCGTTTTGTGGGCTTAAGCATTGTCTTTTTACTCTTATACAAGTTTATTGTCGCCGATGCCCGGGTGGGTTGGCTAATTGGTTCTGTGCGGGTTGTGGTGGTTGCCTTTGTTTTGGCCTACTTCCTGGATCCCTTGGTCCGGCAAATAGAAAAAAGGACCAAGCTCAAGCGGATTTGGTCGGTGGTGTTGACCTATGCACTGATTGGATTTTTGGTTTATTTGTTTGTCAGAAGCGCTTTGCCAAGCATTTGGGAGAGTTTGCTTTTATTGATTAACAACATTCCAGGCTACTTGGAGGAGATTAGTACCATTATCACAGAGAATCGGCTCAATCTTTCTCCGACCATTCATAACTTGATCCAAGACCAGTTGAATGCCCTTGTTGACAATGCAGGTACCATTATCAGCAATACCCTGACGGTTGTACTAAGCGGCGCCTTTAATTTCACTTCTGGTTTGGTGCAGTTTGGTGTTTCTCTCTTTATTACCTTTTATATTCTAACGGGATTAAAAGGGGGAGCCAGAAAGGCGCGTTTGATGGCTTTTGGCCTTTTGCCGAGGGAAGTGGCTGAACGAGTGGTTCATGCAGCGTCCCTTTCGGATCGTGCTTTTAAAGGTTTCTTTATAGGAAAGTTCTTTGATTCATTGATTATCGGGATTATCTTTCTGATCACCGTCAATCTTTTAAATGGTTTTGAAAATATTCACTTCCTATATATACCGCTGATGGCATTGATTGTTGCCATTACCAATATGATTCCATACTTCGGCCCATGGATTGGCGGCGTGCCTTGCATTGTGATTTCCTTATTTGCAGGCTTGCATGAAGGTGCGGCCATGACTCTGGTGATTTTGGCCATTCAGCAATTTGACGGTTTGATTCTGGGACCTAAGATTCTGGGGGATGTGATGGGGATTACCCCTTTCTGGGTATTGTCTTCCATTACCATAGGCGGTGCGCTTTTTGGTCCGCTGGGCATGCTGGTCGCTGTACCGGTTGCGGTGGTGATCATTGAGCTCTTTACCGAGTATGTCAACCAGAATTTGGACAAGAAGGGAATTGACGAACAATTGGATCTGCCGCCGGGACCTCAGGGAACCAAGAATCTGATGCGGCGCAAGCAAAGCGATGGAATTTCCATTCAGATCACTAGTTCAGATGACAACACCAAGCAGAAATAATCGGGATTTATAAAATAAGCGTAAAATCCTAGATCAGGGTCTTGATTTTTTCTGGAATCTTCACTATGATAGAGATATGAAATTTAGCACTCGATAAATAGGAGTGCTAACAAACAAGGAGGAACCATGAAGATTAAACCTATTGGCAAGCGTGCGGTCATTCAGCGCATGGAAGCAGAAGAAAAAACACAAAGCGGAATTATTTTGACAGGAGCGGCCAAAGAGAAGCCGCAATATGCAGAAATCCTAGCAGTTGGTGCATCGGAGGATTCCGAATTGAAAGTTGGCGACAAAGTTATCTATAAGCAATATTCAGGCACAACTGTGAAAATTGAAGGCGAAGAGTATATTGTGATTGAACTGGAAGACATCCTGGCAGTCATTGAATAGGAGGCAAAATCATGGCAAAAGAAATTAAGTTTGGAGAAGATGCCCGCCGTTCCATGGAAGCGGGAATTAACAAATTAGCAGATACAGTGAAAGTGACATTGGGACCTAAAGGAAGAAATGTCGTACTGGACAAAAAGTTCGGCGCTCCTTTGATTACCAATGACGGGGTTACCATTGCCCGTGAAATTGAATTGGAAGACGCATACGAGAACATGGGTGCGCAATTGGTTAAAGAGGTTGCAACCAAAACCAATGATGTAGCCGGTGACGGTACAACAACCGCAACTCTTTTGGCGCAGGCCATTATTCGCGAAGGCTTGAAGAACGTAGCGGCTGGCGCAAATCCAATGATCATTAAAAAAGGCATTGAAAAGTCCGTTCGCGTAGCGGTTGCTAAGATCAAGGAAGAATCTGTAGAGATTCGCGCCAAGGAAAAAATCGCTCAGGTAGCAGCCATTTCTGCAGCGGATGAAGAGATTGGCGCTTTGATCGCGGAAGCCATGGAGCGCGTTGGCAACGACGGCGTGATCACGGTAGAAGAAGCCCGCACCATGGGTACAACTTTGGAAACTGTAGAAGGCATGCAGTTTGACCGCGGATACCTGTCTCCTTACATGGTAACCAATCCAGAAAAGATGGAAGCCGTATTGGATAATCCATACATTCTGATTACAGACAAGAAGATTGCCAATATCCAAGAGATCCTGCCAATCCTGGAACAAATCGTTCAGCAAGGCAAGTCTTTGGTGATTATTGCAGAAGATATTGAAGGGGAAGCACTGGCAACCTTGGTAGTGAATAAATTGCGCGGTACATTCAACGTCGTTGCTGTAAAGGCGCCAGGCTTTGGTGACCGACGCAAGGAAATGCTACAAGATATCGCAATTCTGACAGGCGGTACAGTGGTATCGGAAGAATTGGGTTATGACTTGAAAGAAGCAAGCTTGCCAATGTTGGGTCAAGCAGCAACAGTCAAGATCGACAAGGAAAACACAACGATCGTAAACGGAGCGGGCGCAGACGAGAAAATCGAAGACCGCGTACGCCAAATTCGCGCTTTGATCGAAGAGACAACTTCTGAGTTTGATAGAGAAAAACTGGAAGAGCGTTTGGCCAAATTGGCTGGTGGCGTTGCAGTGATCGAGGTTGGCGCGGCTACAGAAACTGAAATGAAAGAAAAGAAATTGCGCATTGAAGACGCATTGGCAGCAACCCGAGCAGCTGTGGAAGAAGGTATTGTTCCTGGTGGCGGTACAGCGCTTTTGAATGCGGCAGCAGATATTGAAGCCTTGATTGAAACCCTAAGCGGTGATGAAAAGACAGGGGCGCAAATCATCCGACGTGCCATTGAAGAACCAGTTCGTCAGATTGCAGCCAACGCAGGCCTTGAAGGTTCTGTTATTGTTGACAAGGTGATGAACGCGGAAGAGGGCATTGGATTTGATGCCTTGAACGAATGCTATGTAAACATGCTGGAAAGCGGCATTGTGGATCCAACTAAGGTAACCCGCTCTGCGCTTCAAAATGCAGCATCCGTAGCAGCTATGGTATTGACAACAGAAGGTGCTGTAGCCGATATGCCAGAAAAAGAAGAAATGCCTGCCGCAGGTATGGGCGGCATGGGTGGCATGGGCATGCCAGGCATGATGTAGATTATAAGAATTGTAAGAAACCTTCGAGAAATCGGAGGTTTCTTGTTTTTTCCATTTTTTTACGGGTATTCAAACATCATAGAAAAAATGGGAGGGTAAACATGGAACTTGATTGGATGTCATACGTAATAAAGGCGATTGGTGTAATTCTTGTCTTGTGGATTGGTTTTATTGTGATTAAATCGGTTTGCAGACGGGTTGAAAAGCTTTTGAAAAAGCGGGATATGGATCCTGCCTTGCAGGGATTTGCCATGTCCATCTTACGGATTGGACTCCGGGTATTGTTGGTTATTTCAGTTTTGGGGATGGTTGGGGTTGATACAGCATCCTTCGCAGCTGTCATTGCGGCAGTCTCTTTTGCCATTGGCTTTGCTTTGCAGGGGAGTTTGTCCAACTTGGCTGGCGGCGTGATGATTTTAATCTTCCGCCCCTTCACGGTAAATGAGTTTATTCAAGGTGCGGGCCATACAGGGGTTGTCAAAGAGATTCAGCTTTTCCAAACCCATTTATTGAGTCCCGACGGCAAGCGGATTATCATTCCCAACGGGGAATTGTCCAATTCCAGCGTGATTAATTTTACCCGCGAGGCCATGCGGCGCATAGATTTTGTCATTGGTATTGATTACGGGGACGATCTCTTGCGTGCTCAAGGTGTTATTCTCAACATTCTCAAGCAGGAAGAAAAAGTCCTGGAGGAACCGGCGCCATTTGTGGGGCTCTTGGAACTTGGAGATTCTTCGGTCAACTTGGCTGTGCGTCCTTGGGTGCAAACCGAGGACTATTGGCCAGTCTATTTCCGCTTGATGGAACAGTTCAAGCTTGAGCTGGATCGGGCCGGTGTTCAGTTCCCATACCCGCATATGGATGTGACGCTCTTGAATCAGGAGGAGGCTGCAAGCTTAAGTCAGGACTAGAAAAGGTTTTCTTGGGAAAAAATCAGGCTGGGGCTCTCCCAGCCTTTTAAATTGTTCGACTTTTCCGGGTATTCTATGATATAATACCGTCTATAAGATGCGTCTCAGAAAGACAACAGTACGTCAGAGAGAGACGTGTATTACAGAAATGAATAAAAGGAAGAAGTATAGGAGGGATGCAATTGCGTAAATTTCAGAAGGTGTTGGTAGCCAATCGCGGCGAGATTGCGATTCGAATTATCCGGGCGTGTCAAGAGCTAGGCATTCGGACGGTTGCCATTTATGCAGAAGAAGATCGTCTGTCCTTATTCCGAACCAAAGCGGATGAGGCTTATTTAATTGAAGACCCGAATCCGGTTGGGGCATACCTCAACATGGATACAATCATTAAGCTAGCAAAGAAGAAAAATGTGGATGCGATTCACCCAGGTTATGGTTTCCTGGCTGAGAATCCGGTTTTTGCCCGTCGATGTGAAGAGGCAGGCATTGCATTTATCGGACCTTCGGCGGAAATGATGATGGCTCTGGGCGACAAGATCCAGTCTAAGCTGGTGGCAAAGAGTGTTGGGGTGCCAACCATCCCTGGTGTGGAAGAACCCATTACCAGCGATGCGGACGCCATCGAGTTTGCCAAGGTAGCTGGTTATCCGGTTATGCTGAAAGCGGCAGCCGGCGGCGGTGGACGCGGCATGCGGATTGTCCGCAAGGAAGAAGATCTGCTGAGGGAATTCCATTCGGCAAGATCGGAAGCGGCCAAAGCCTTTGGCAATGATTCCATTTTTATTGAAAAGTATGTGGAACGACCAAAGCATATTGAAGTGCAGGTACTGGGGGACACCCACGGCAACCTGGTTCACTTGTATGAGCGGGACTGTTCCATTCAAAGACGTCATCAAAAGCTGGTGGAGTTTACACCGTCTTTGGCTTTGACTGCCCAGCAGCGTGAGGCCATTTGCCAGGACGCATTGCGGATTGCTGGCGCGGTAAACTATCGAAATGCCGGTACTGTCGAGTTCCTGGTGGACGCGGACGGCCGACATTATTTTATTGAAATGAACCCTAGAATCCAGGTGGAGCATACGGTAACGGAATTGGTTACTGGCTACGATTTGGTTCAGAGCCAAATTCTGGTGGCGCAAGGTTATGAATTGTCGTCTGATGAGATTGGCATTCCTGACCAGTCCGCCGTTCAACCGCGCGGATTTGCCATTCAGTGTCGTGTCACAACAGAAGATCCGCAGAATTCCTTTGCGCCTGATACGGGTCAATTAGATGTTTACCGTACTGGTTCTGGTTTTGGTATCCGACTGGACGGCGGCAACGGATTTGCCGGTTCTGTGATTACGCCATACTATGACTCTTTGCTTGTAAAGATTTCATCTTATTCAAGAACTTTTGATGACGCCCGCCGTAAGGCCATTCGCGCAATTAAGGAAAGTCGTATTGAAGGCGTCAAGACCAATCAGGGCTTTTTGTTGAACGTATTGAACCACCCTCGCTTTATTGCGGGCCGATGTGATACAGGCTTTATTGACGGCAATCCAAACTTGTTCGACTTCCAAGAGAAGAAGAATGACGAGCGTAAGCTTTTGCAGTTCTTGGCTGAGAAAATCGTCAATGAGACCCATGGCAAGAAGCAGGACTTTGACGTACCGGTAATTCCGGACGTACAAAATCCGCATGATCTTTCAGGCACCAAGCAACTCTTGGATGAAGGTGGACCAGAGGCTGTTGTAAACTGGATCAAAGACCAGAAGAAGCTTCTTTTAACTGATACAACCTTCCGGGACGCGCATCAGTCTTTGATGGCGACTCGTGTCCGAAGCCGGGATATGATTAAAATTGCCCGCGCGACTTCCGTATATGGACGAGACCTCTTCTCTGTTGAGATGTGGGGTGGGGCAACTTATGACGTTTCTTACCGATTCCTCAAAGAGTCGCCTTGGGAACGACTGGCTGAGTTGAGAAAGCGGATGCCGAATGTTATGTTCCAGATGCTGCTTCGTGGCTCCAATGCTGTAGGTTACAAGAACTACCCAGACAATGTGATTCAAGAGTTTGTTAAGGAAGCAGCCGACCATGGTATCGACGTTTTCCGTATCTTTGATTCACTGAACTGGTTGGAAGGCATGAAGGTGGCAACCGAGTCTGTATTGAAGGCAGGCAAGATTGCCGAGGTCTGCATGTGCTACACTGGGGATATTTTGAATCCTGACAAGGCCAAATACGATTTGGACTACTATATCCGTTTGGCAAAAGAGATTGAGGCGACTGGTGCTCATATTTTGGGCATCAAGGACATGTCCGCCCTTTTGAAACCAGCGGCGGCATATCAGTTGATTACAGCATTGAAGCAGGAAATCAACATTCCGATTCACCTGCATACCCATGACACTTCCGGTAACGGCGTAGCCACCATCTTGATGGCAGCCATGGCGGGTGTGGACATTGTCGACAGTGCCGTCAACGGCATGAGTGGATTGACCAGCCAGCCTGCATTGAATTCCATTGTGGCGGCGCTGGAAAATACCGAGCGCGACACGGGCATTGTACCGGAAGAAATGCAGAAAATTTCCGATTACTGGGTAACTGTACGGGACATTTATGCAGGATTCGAGTCCGACTTGAAGTCCGGTACAGCCGAGATCTACAAGTACGAGATTCCTGGCGGCCAGTACTCCAACCTGAAGCCTCAGGTGGAAAGCTTCGGTTTGGGTCACCGCTTTGCCGAAGTGAAGGAAAAGTATATCGAAGCCAACAAATTGTTCGGCGACATCATCAAGGTAACACCGTCATCCAAGGCGGTTGGAGATATGGCCATCTTTATGGTTCAGAATGATTTGGATGCTACCAATATCTATGAAAAAGGCGGCGATCTGGCTTTCCCGGATTCCGTTGTAGACTTCTTCAAGGGCATGATGGGCCAGCCGGAAGGCGGATTCGACAAGGATCTGCAGCGTATTGTTCTAAAAGGGGAGAGCCCAATTACGGTTCGTCCGGGACAATTGCTGGAGCCGGTTGATTTCGACGCCATTCGTGCAGAATTATCAGTGAAATATGACCAAGACTTTAAAATGACCGATCTATTGAGCGCGGCTCTTTATCCGAAAGTCTTTGAGGATTACTTGAAGTTCACGGAAGAATTTGGCAAGTTTATCCGTATGGAGAGCGATGTTTTCTTCCATGGCCTGAGTGAAGGCGAAGAAGCGCGTATTGATATGGACAAGGGCAAGAGCCATATGGTCAAACTGGTCAGTATTGGATCCATTGACGAAGAGGGCATGCGTCAAGTTGTCTTTGAAGTGGATGGTTTCCGTCGCGAAGTAAGAGTGGAGGACAAGAATGCTGTTTCCCTTTCTGTAAAAGCCAAGGCAGAAACTGCGGATCCTGAAAATCCATTCCACATTGGCGCCGGTATTCCAGGCAAGATTATCGAAGTCCTTGTTAAAGAAGGCGATGCTGTGTCAGAGAACCAGCCGTTGATGGTGGTAGAAGCCATGAAGATGGAGACTCAAATGGTGGCACCGTTTGATGGAGTAGTCAGCCGCGTACTGGTGAAGCCAGACCAACAAGTGGAAAGCAATGAACTGCTGATGGAATTGGCAGAAAGCTTTTTCGAAGAAGAATAAAAAATAAGGAAGCGTCCTTCCGCATGGTGCGGGAGGACGCTTCTTTTGTTTGAATTAGTATCGCAAACTTCTTGGTAACTCATTGCCGTCAATCGGATAATACAAAGTGCCGATGGAACGGTCAACGAAGTATATCACAACTTCATAGTCGGTTGGACGCCAGTATCGGTCGCCGGTATTATTCATAAAGGTGAGCAGGTCTTGAATGATCTTGGGATCATCAATGACTTTGTCTTGTTTGTTGGTGTTCAGTGAAGTCAAATGAATGCTCTCCACTTCATCCAAAGTCATGACCAGTCGCTCCATGCGTTCCATGGCGATCAGCTGATTGACGGTTTCTTCGAATTGGTTTCGAAGAGGCATATCCAAAATGGTTTGTCCATCCTGGTCCAAAAAATGCGCGTAGGCAAATTCGGTGTTGCGCTCATCGCTCGGCAGATAGTTCCAATAGGTGCCGCCTTGCAGGTCGTGAAGGTCCGTGTGGATGGCCTCTGTCAGCAAGCGGATTTCTGAAGGACTGGTCAAAGTAATCACCCGTCCGCTCATTAAGCTGGAAGATAATCGCAAGGTTGCAATCTGGGTTGCTTGAATGTTCAGGATTGGGAAATTTTGTAGCATGATTTCCGGATCTGCCAGATAATCCCGATAATTTGCATTCAAGAAACTATTGTCCAGCGTATAGATTCGTTTACTGACCCCCTTGTCTCCCAAGTAATAGGTACAATAGACTCTTTCAGAATTCGGTGTGCCTTCAGGCAGGTTGGCTTCCATCATTTGCTTTTGAATGGCTAGGGTCTTTTTCTTCAGGCTGTCGCTTAGGGGTGGGTATTCCTCATCTTGGTTTTGCGCATAGTACCGGTCATAGGTTGCTAGGGAAAAATCAACGATGGAGTCAGCCGAAGGCTGCCACTTCTCGATCCCCAATACATCCATTCGCATGCCAATGATCATCAAAACAGATGCCATGAGAAAGGCCAAAAAGCTTTTCCATTGCTTCCAAACGCTGAAACTTTTCTGGATCAGGACTTCCGCCAAGAAGAATCCGAAGAGTCCGCCAAAACCATATCCGATATAGAGCCACATGGCATTCTCATTGGCCAACAGATAAAAGAACGGTCCCATAACCAATAAGAAGCAAAAGCCCATGCCGTATTTAAAGACCCGGTTGAATTTGGGAAAGGCAATGACATTTCCTGCTGCCTCCAGATCCCGCATGTGATAAAGCCAATAAGAGCCCAGGAAGAAGACGATGCCAACTACTAGGTAAAGTAAATCCTGAACCAATGGGAATCCATCTTGCAGACTCAACCGAAAAATTGGCATCCACCAAGAAAATCGGTCTGTAATAAAAAAGGAGAAATAGTAAGTTTGCGCCAAGAGACTCAAGTTCCCTAAGAGCAAGGTGTAAATCCCTAATGGGAACAGATAGGCGATCATGGAAAAAAGACCATGGGTCGGAATCATGCCGGTGATAAAACCGATAAAGATGGTGATGCTGGTATGCAGTAAGAGAAAGATACTGCCATGAATCATCCACTGAAGCATCAACTTCATTTGAAAGGCTTCTTGAAATTCTGGGGTCAGTCCTTTCAGCAGATAGACAATGATTCCGGTCGCCATAAAGGGAACCCAGGTGGAGAAAAAGGCAATCATGCCCCGTCCCAGTAATAGATCCATCCGTGTAACGGGCAATTGGTGCATAAGGTCAACCCGGTTTTTGTGGTGCAGGTGGCTGAAGATAATCAGCACGCTGATCACGGGTGCCAGTAGGATATAGACAACCAGCAAGCCATTGTGAAAGATTTGCAGGTCCATGGCAAATTTCGTCATTTGTTCTCCAAAGCCCTGAGAACCCAGTGAACGGAACATAAACATTCGCGTCGGTAAGACCATGATTAGAAGCAGGGCCCAACTGATGCAGATCCATTTATATTGTTTGCAGCCATTTAAGAAGATGGCGCGAATTCGTTTCATTCGATCAGTCATTTTGCGCACCCTCCACTTCATGAATAAAGATTTCTTCCAGACTTAATGGAATAAAGTCACAGACCACCGGCCGGCTTGCTTGCACCTGTTCGAAAAGGTCTCGGCGGTTGCCACGAGCAATGATCGTATAAACGCTTCCGGTTCGCTTGATGGAAATGGTGTCCATATCTTCAAGAGGGAAGCAGATGGGCATGTCCTTGTAGGCCACCTGAATTTTGTGCAAGTCGTTCTTCAAGGTATTGAGTTCCCGTGCCAGAATGACTCTGCCTTCTTCCAAGATGGCGATATGGTCGCAAAGGTCTTCCAACTCCCGCAGATTGTGAGAGGAGATAATGATAGTTGTATTTTTCAAGGTTACATCTTCAATCATCAAATCTCGAATTTGTTTTCGAATCATGGGATCCAATCCGTCAATAGGCTCATCCAGTACTAGAATGTCTACGCCCTTGCAAAGAGTCAGCCAGAAGGTGGCTTGCTTTTGCATGCCCTTGGACAGGGTGCGAATTTTCTTTTGATCGCTGAACTGAAAAATGCGCTTCAAATAATGATAGCGTTCATAGTCCCAGTTAGGATAAAGGCGTGAATAGTTCTTGGCCATTTCTTCCGTTGTATAGTGCAGGTGGTATAAAGGCTGATCGGACAAATAGCCGATGCTTGCCTTGGCTTCTGGATTTTCGTAAATGGGTTTGCCATTTAAGAGCACATCGCCGTCATCCTGCTTGTAAATGCCCACCAGGTGTTTGAGCAAGGTGGTTTTGCCGGATCCGTTTGGCCCCACAAGGCCATAGATGGATCCTTTGGGTACAGCCAGACTTACATCGTTTAAGGCAACCAGGCTGCCAAAGCTTTTCGTCAAATGGATTGTTTCAATCATGAGAAACCTCCTTGATGTCTGTAATAAATGGTGCCAATATGGCATTGAGCCGCTTTTGAGAAATATTCAAATAGCGGGCTTCGTAGAGAAGATGCTCCAGTTCCATAAGAATCTGGTCTTCTCGCAAGGGATCATGGATGCGTTCCGGCGAGGCCACATAGGACCCTCGGCCCTGAATGGTGTACAAGTAACCATTCCGCTCCAGTTCCTTATAGGCTTTCTGTACTGTATTGGGATTCACACCCGTAGATTGTGCCAGTTCCCGCACAGACGGCATGCGCTCATCGGGCTTTAAAACACCCCGAAGTACCAGTTGCCGAATCTTCACCAACACTTGTTCATACAAGGGAGTGCGGTTGTAGGGATCGATTTGTATCATAGACTCACCTCCTAAGTGTATTATGATACATAATACAGTTGATCACTTGTAGTGTATGGCAAACACAGTTGTGTGTCAATCGGAATCGAAAAGAGTTAAGAAAAAAGAAAGAAACTTAATTTTCCTAAATTGCCGAGAATAACTTGACTACTTACCTCGTGTTTGCTAATATACTTAATTAAAGTCAAAAGAATATTGCTCATATATCATCCGGGATTTGGCCGGAAAGTATCTACCAAAAAGCCGTAAACTTTTTGACTATGAGCAGACCCAATACAAGTGTATGGTTCTGCTAATGGGCAAGAACCATTTTTTTTATTTATGAGGAGGCGCATGCATGGCGAGAGAGAAGTTTTTAGGGATGGGTTACACCTTTGATGATGTCTTGTTGGTACCGCAAAAATCGGAGATTCTTCCGAAGGACGTGACCTTGCAGACAAAATTGACCAATTCGTTGACGCTAAATGTTCCATTGATGTCAGCAAGCATGGACACAGTAACTGAGGCGAAAATGGCAATCGCAATGGCTCGAGAGGGCGGCATCGGGATCGTACACAAGAACATGTCGATTGAAGCGCAAGCTTTGGAAGTCGACAAGGTAAAGCGATCAGAGTATGGCATTATTACGGATCCTTTCTATCTGGAAGCAGACAATCTTGTAGAAGAAGCATTGGAATTGATGGCTCGCTACCGCATTTCAGGTGTGCCAATTGTCGATAAAGACATGAAATTGGTGGGTATTATCACCAACCGTGACGTTAAGTTCATGGAACCGGAAGATGAAAAAAATCCGATCAGCCAGCACATGACCAGCGAAAGCTTGATTGTTGGTTATGAAGGAATCACCATGGAAGAAGCAAAGAAGATTCTCGGCAAGCACCGTATCGAGAAATTGCCTTTGGTTCGTGAAGATGGTACTCTTTGTGGCTTGATCACCATTAAAGATATTGAGAAGGCCATTAAGTATCCGCAATCAGCCAAGGACGTAAATGGTCGTTTATTATGTGGTGCCGCAGTTGGTATTACAAAAGATATGATGCAGCGTGTGGATGCCTTGGTGCAAGCCAAAGTAGACGTGATCACTTTGGATACGGCTCACGGACATTCCGCAGGCGTTATGGAAGCGGTAAAAACCATCAAAGCGGTTTATCCAAAGCTTCAAATCATTGCCGGCAACGTTGCCACGGCAGAAGCAACAGTTGACCTGATCAAAGCAGGCGCTGATGCAGTAAAAGTTGGAATCGGACCTGGTTCCATTTGTACAACCCGCGTCGTTGCGGGCGTAGGTGTGCCGCAATTAACTGCGGTTTATCAATGCGCTGAAGCGGCTAAGCCTTACGGTATTCCAGTGATCGCCGACGGCGGAATCAAATACTCCGGTGATGTGGTAAAAGGTTTGGCGGCAGGAGCAACAGTTGCAATGTTGGGTTCTATGCTGGCAGGTACAGACGAGTCTCCAGGAGAAACGGAACTGTACCAAGGACGTAAGTTCAAAGTATACCGCGGCATGGGTTCATTGGGTGCCATGGAAAAAGGTTCTAAAGACCGTTACTTCCAAAATGAAAAAGAAGACAAGAAGAAATTTGTACCTGAAGGCGTTGAAGGCCGTGTACCTTACAAGGGAAGCGTATCTGACGTGATCTACCAAATGATTGGCGGCTTGCGTGCCGGTATGGGATACTGTGGTTCTGCAACCATTGTTGATCTTCATGAAAAAGCGCAATTCGTACAGATTACAGGTGCTGGTTTGGCGGAAAGCCATCCGCATGATATTTCCATTACAAAAGAAGCACCGAACTACTCTGTTCGCTAAGTTTCTGATATAATTGGTTAGTTAGTTGAATTAAGGAGGAAACATGAAAAAGAGTTTGGTATTGGTAATGGATTTCGGCGGGCAATACGCTCAGCTGATTGCACGACGTGTACGTGAAGCAAAAACATATTGTGAAATTGTCTCTTACAAGCTTTCAGCGGAAGAGATTAAAAACAGAGCACCGGAAGGCATTATTTTCTCCGGTGGCCCAAACAGCGTTTACGCAGAGAATGCGCCACAGGTTGATCCAGAGATTTTTGAACTGGGCATTCCAATTTTGGGCATCTGCTATGGCGCCCAATTGATGGCTAAGACCATGGGTGGCACGGTTTCTCATGCGACTGAGCGTGAATATGGCAAGATCAATCTGCAGGTTGACGGAACAAATGGCTTGTTGAAAGACATTACGGAGTCCATCTGTTGGATGAGTCATACAGACTTCATCTCTGAGCCTCCAGCAGGCTTTGATGTTGTTGCCCATACAGACTCCTGCCCGGTAGCCGGCATGGAAAACCTGGAAAAGAAATTGTTTGCTGTTCAATTCCACCCAGAAGTGGAGCATACAGACCAGGGAACACAATTGTTGCACAATTTCCTATACGGCCAGTGCGGCTTGGAAGGCGACTGGGACATGGGAGACTATGCCCGTGAGACCATTGAAAGAATTAAAGAACAAATCGGTGACAAGAAAGCCATCTGTGCCCTTTCAGGCGGTGTTGACTCTTCTGTTGCAGCTTTGCTGGTTCATAAAGCCATTGGCAAGAACCTGACTTGCGTGTTCGTTGACCACGGACTTCTTCGTAAAGACGAGGGAGACTGGGTAGAGAAGGTATTTAGCGAACGATTTGATATGAAATTGATTCGTGTGAATGCTCAAGAACGATTCCTTTCCAAGCTGAAAGGCGTGACAGACCCTGAGACGAAGCGTAAGATCATCGGTGAGGAATTTATCCGTGTATTCGAAGAAGAGAAGCAGAAGCTTTCTGACGCGGATTACCTGGTACAAGGTACCATCTACCCAGATGTTATTGAGTCAGGCGGATCTGATGAAGCGGAAGTCATCAAGTCTCACCATAATGTAGGTGGACTTCCTGAAGACGTAGACTTCAAACTTTGCGAGCCACTTCGTGAGCTATTCAAAGACGAAGTACGAAAAGTTGGGTTGGAGATCGGATTGGATGAAGATCTGGTTTACCGTCAGCCATTCCCAGGACCGGGACTTGCTATTCGTGTCATCGGTGAGATCACAGACGAGAAGCTGGACATCTTGCGAGAAGCGGACTACGTATACCGTGATGAGATTGCCAAAGCAGGCTTGAACCGAGACATCTGGCAATACTTCGCTGTATTGACTGGCATTCGAAGCGTAGGCGTTATGGGTGATGGCAGAACATACAGCTATACCATTGCACTACGTGCCGTAACAAGCTCAGATGGTATGACTTCTGACTGGGCAAAGATTCCATTTGACGTTCTGGAGAAGATCTCTTCAAGAATCGTCAACCAGGTGGACCATGTGAACCGTATCGTGTACGATATCACCACAAAGCCGCCTTCAACCATTGAGTGGGAATAAGCTTTTATCACCCTCAAACCCTGATTAATACAGGGTTTGAGGGTTTCTTTTTGTGCGAATGATACTAATTCGATACTACTTTTACATTGCTTAAACTTCATAACGATAATTTCATCCAGTGGCCAATAATCAACTCAGAATTACTTATACTTAACCTATCTTTCACACAGATTTTCCACGTTTGCCTCATATAATTAAGAAAGAAAATTGGATGTATAGGCGTATAAGAAGGGAGAATCATTATGATAACAAAAAAAGTAGTGATATTAGCACTTGCTGGGATCCTAGCTATCGGAGGTACCGCTTGTATGGCAGAAGTTGATTCAGGGGAAAACACTAATCAGAGCATAAAGCAGGATAGCATCAAAGTTGAAACAATAGAGCAACAAAAGCGCATTGAAGCTTCAGATCAGGAAGTTGATAATGAAGTTTTACCAGGAAGGGGAAATCGGGCATATCAATACAAAGAAAATGATGGAATCTTTGTGTTTTATGAAACAGAAAATGAGGAACTTTATCGTAAATTGTTACCAGAAGAATTTGACATGCCAGACAAAATGATCGTTCATTTATTTGTTATGGACTTTTATGACATTGATTCTGAGGCAGACCCATACAAAGAAATATCGATTTCTTTATTAGCTAAACATGATGGTGAGGATATCTGGCATTGTGTTTATATGCCAGTAACAAGCGAGCAGTCAATAATTGCAGGCCAAGTTGGATTAGGATTACCAAAGACATTGGGTGATATACAGTTTACACGTGATGACTTCACTTATACGGGAACAGTAATTGACGATCAAGGTAGATCAGGTACGATTGCAATAAATACCAAGTACTATAATATGACAGCATCTGAAGAAGAGGAAATTAAAGCATTTATGTCTCTTCCAAAGATTAACTTATTAGAGGGCGAGTTTGTTCAAATGACAAGAGCTGGTGGAGCTGTCAACATAATTGATGTAGCTAACCGTTATAAGCACTTAGTAACGCTTCAGGGCGGTGTAGCAACTATTTCTTTTGATACTAGTAAAGACAATAAAGAACATCCATTTGATTTAGAAGCATCTGAGATTATTGCTGCTTACTATTTGCATAATGAAATACCATTTAGTTTAGATAGAAAAGAATAGCTTTTGATAAATTGGGAAAATAAACATGATGCACTTCATAATTACTCGGTCATATGAAATCTATACTGGATTAATTTATGATATGCTTCTTGAAGCCAATAGGGATCAAGTTTTAGTAAGTGAGTGGAATAGGAAATATTTAAAGACCCGCAGGTCTGAAAGAAATTTCAGGCTTGAGGGTTTTTTTATGCTCTTCACAAAATTTCCGAATGATTTTTTGAAAAAAATGATATTTATTCGTATTTTCTCATGGACATTTGTAAATTCCTGTAATACAATGTGTGCCATGGGTGTTACGAAAACGCAAATTATTATGAGCGGTATGATGCTCGTTTGAGTTTGTGTTTGATATGAATGATTAATTGTTTAGAACTAGAAAACGTACTTTTGGACAATATGCGTGCAATGCCTTTTATTGGATTTTGCTGCGTTAATTAAACATAAGGGAGTGTACGTGATGAAAGAAAAAAAGAAAATACTTATGCTGTCTTTGCCAGCGCTGGTAACACTATTTACCGTATTTATCATCCCTATGGTTTATACCTTTATCGAAGGTCTTATAACCAACCGGCTTGATTTCTATATCAAGTTTATTTCAGATCCATTTTACTTATCCATTCTAGGGGATACGGTCATGTTGTCTATCAAGACAACGGTGGTATGTTTGCTTCTTGGGTATCCAACCGCTTACTTCTTGGCGAGAACGGAATCTAAAATCAAGAGTGCATTGTTGATTGCAACCATCTTTCCTTTTTTGATCAGTGCGGTGGTTCGAGCCTTTGGATGGATGGTATTACTGGGCAGCAACGGCCTGGTCAATCAGTTTTTGATGATGGTTGGCTTGGTGGATGAGCCGGTGAAAATCATGTACACAGAAACGGCGGTTATGATTGGTTTGACGCAATTGCTTCTGCCTTACATGATCCTTTCGATTATGAGTGTGATTCAGTCGATTGATGACAATCTGGAATATGCGGCAAGCTCTATGGGGGCAAATCCTTTAACGACATTCTGGAAAATCATCTTCCCATTGAGTGCACCTGGTGTGGTTTCTGGATGTACCTTGGTATTCACATTAAGCATGACGTCCTACGTCACGCCAAGGTTGCTGGGTGGAGCTCAGTACCTGACGGTCAGCACCTTCATTTACAACCAGGTGAAGACGTCTTTTAATATGCCTTTTGCCAATGCCATCAGCTATGTATTGGTCTTTGCAATCTTACTGTTTCAGGTATTTTCAAACAATGCCAACAATTATGTGTCCAAGAGAGTTGGAGGTGTCTAGGCCATGGCTGATAAAAAGAGAGTTAATTGGTTTTTCAAATTCATTGCAGTTATCGCCTATATGATTATTCTAGCTCCCATGTTTGTCATTGTGATTGTGTCATTTAATTCGACAGAGGTTATCACATTCCCGCCGGAAGGCTGGTCCATGAGATGGTATGCCAATATCTTCGCTGAGAATTCAAAGTTTGTTACAGGATTTATCAATAGCGTCAAGGTGGCTACTATTGCAACCTTCTTTGATATTGTGATTGGCGTATTGGCTTCAATCAGTGTAACCAAATACAGCTTCAAGCAAAGAGGTCTTCTGATTTCATTGTTTACTTCGCCCATGTTTATACCGGCAATTGCTTTTGGCTTTGTGCTTTTGCAAATGACGGCTTCCTTGAGAATTCTAACGCCGTTTATGAAGATCCTGATTGGCCATATTATCATCATCTTGCCATACATCATCAGAAACACCTTAGGCATTTTAACATCGTATGATTGGACCATAGAAGATGCGGCAGCAAGCCTGGGGGCCAATCCTGTGAGAGTATTCTTTCAGATTACCTTGCCTATTATTAAACCAGCGGTACTATCGGGAGCCTTGCTGGCATTCCTTTATTCCTTTGATGAAGCCGTAATCGCAAGTTTTCTAACATCGGCGAAATTTACGACATTGCCTGTGCAGATTATTAACTATATGGAATTTAGCTTTGACCCAACAGTCGCAGCGATTTCTACCATTCTAATGGCTATGTCATTGGTGTTGATGATTATTATGGACAAATTTATTGGGCTTGATGCGCTGACAAAACAATAAGGAGAGTTTGAAGTGGGATATCTTACAATCGAAGGTTTAACAAAAAAATTCGGCGATTTCACGGCCGTTAATGATTTTAATTTAAAGATTCAGCAGGGGGAAATGATTGCGCTTCTAGGTGGGAGTGGTTGCGGAAAAACAACGATCCTGAGAATGATCGCAGGATTCATTGAGCCTTACTCCGGAACGGTTTCAATCAATGGGAAAGTGATGAATAGCATTCCGGCTTATAAAAGGAACGTAGGGATTTTCTTTCAGAACTATGCCTTGTTTCCTCATATGACTGTAAACGAAAATGTTGCTTTTAGTTTGAAACTCAAGAAATTGAAGAAAGATGAGATTCAGAAGAAAGTAGATTACATTTTGGGTCTGGTCAAGCTTGAAGGAATGGGCGACCGCTATCCTCGTCAACTGTCCGGAGGCCAGCAGCAACGTGTTGCGTTGGCAAGAGCCCTTGTTATGGAGCCTGATGTCTTGCTTTTGGATGAACCTCTTTCAAACTTGGATGCAAAGCTGCGTCAGGAAATGCAGGTTGAAATCAAAAGGATTCAAAAAGAGCTTAAGCTGACAACCATTATCGTAACGCATGACCAAGAGGAAGCAGTATCCCTGGCCAATCGTGTGGTGATTATGAACAAGGGGGAAATCGAGCAAATCGGCCAACCGAGTGAAGTCTTCAATCGGCCGGCGCATCCTTTTGTTGCCGATTTCATGGGCTTTTCCAACTTTGTGAATGGCAAGATCGTTGGCAAGGATGGAAAGAGGCTTGAGATTGAAGTGGCTGACGGCTATGTGATGGAACAAGCATATGATCAAGCGGATGAGTTAGCCGTAGGCGATGAAGTGACATTGACAATTCGTCCTGAAGCGGTATTGATTTCTAATAGTGAGAAGGAAGGTTATACCAAAGGGGAGCTAGTGAGTATGACTTACAAAGGGCATCATACCCTGGTCGATATTTCTTCTTCTGTTCATGAAAAGATACAAGCAATTAATGTTGATATGGTTTTGCCAAAGGAAGGCGAAGAGCTTTATTTTACTTTTCCATCCGATAAGGTAATCGTATATAAAAACTAATATTTAAGGGAGTTGGGGAAATGAAAAAGCGAGTACTATCGATGATCTTAGTGATGATGTTGTGCATCACGTTCGCGACAGGTTGTGCGCAGGGAAGTGCAGAAGAGCCTGAAGCAGCTGCCAATGAAGCAGCGGCAGTAGAAACAGAGCCTGATTACACAGGTGTTCAATTGGTTGTTTGTACGTGGGGCGGTGCTACAGGATCCGCAACAAAGGAAATTGCAGCAGCTTTTGAAGAAGAGTACGGATGTGAAATCATCATTGATGAAGTGAATTCAAACACAGACCGTCTTGCCAAGCTGCAGGCGCAAATCAATGCTGGCGTAGTTGAAGATGACGTTGTTTATCTTTCGGGAAGCTTCGCAAAGCAAGCGCAAGAATTGGGTCTTCTTGAGCAAATTGATACAGATGTCGTAACAACTGTTGATGAGTTGTATGATTTTGCGAAAAATGATTCTGGCTATGGTCCTATGGTAGCCGTTGGCCGTTTCGGTTTGATGTACAATGCAGCTATGCTGGAAGAATTGGGCTTGGAGCCGCCAACATCATACATGGATTTGTTTGATGACAAATATGCCGGTATCGTATCCCTTCCTGCCATGACATCGACTGCGGGACCTTACGTACTGGGTGCTATTGCAGAAAATCTTGGTGGCGACTTGGAAAACTACCAAGCGGCATTGGATCTTTACAAAGAGAAAAAAGACAATATCAAGTTGTGGTACACAAGTGACATCATTGGCGCCATGGCGCAAAAAGAAGTTGCGATTACTGTTTACATGGACTTGTTGATGCCTATCCTTGTTAGCTCAGGACTTGATATGGTTTGGGTAGATGCAGAAGAAGGAAACTTCGGCGATCCAGTAAACATTAACGTTGTAAAAGACGCACCGAATAAAGAGTTGGCTCAATTGTTTGTAGATTATACTCTTCAAAAATCAACTCAAGAGTTGTTCCTTGAGTTGAACAATGAAGCGCCTACAAACAAAAACGCTGTTATGTCAGAAGAACAGCAAGCCTTCTTGGCATACGGTCCAGAAGCTTTTGAAATTTGTACTTTCTTTGATTATGATCAGTTGAACGAGTTGAAACCGATCTTGGTTGAGGAATGGCAAAAAATCGTAGCGGAGTAATCACGGTAGCGTTAAGAAGATACAGAAAAAATTGAATCAAAACCCGCAATTCTGCAAGAAATTTCAGAATTGCGGGTTCTTTTTTATTGACAATAACTTCTAACGAATAATTTTTATTAAAATCAGATATTTGTTCGTGTTTTCCATAGACAATCATCGAATCCTGTATTACAATATGTGGAGTGGCTGTCAGATTGACGGAAACTTTGTAAAAAACGAAGAATGAAATGTTTGAATATTTTCACTCTGAAAGAGTGTGAGTGCTGAGCAGCAGAAGCAGGGAAATGATGGTTAATATAAGGGCGGAAGCCTTATATATAATTTGGGAGGAGTAAAATTATTATGAAGAAGCTTGTAACGGTATTGTTGATTTTGTCATTGGTGTTGGCAACCTTTGCTGGGTGTGCACCTGCGCAGGAAGCAGAAGGCGGAGAAAACGCTGCTAACGCTACTGAGGTAAAGCGAATTGCATTTATCGCTGACCCAATTGGAATTAACCCCTTTTTAACACAAATGGTTGATAAGTTGGAAGAGTACAAAACTGCTGGCAAATATCCTATGGAATACTCTGTAATTGAGTGTGTGGATTCTGCAGCATGGAGTGAAAACATCCGTGCAAGCGTTGAAGAAGATTATGACTTGATTATTGCAGCAGGATGGCAGGCAGCAGGCCCGCTTTCAGAAGTTGCAGCGCAGTTCCCTGACAAGGCTGATTACGTTTGTATCGACGTTGTAGCCGACAATCCAAACATTAAATCTTACATCTTTAAGCCTTCTGAAGCTGCTTTCTTGATCGGTGCAGTTGCAGCCATGGTTTCTGAAGATGCAGGCCAGCCTAACGGTCCTTTCGGTGGTGTTCATGCCAATCCTGGACAAGGAAGCTTTGAATGGCGTTACGGCTACATTGAAGGCGCAAGAGCGGTTAATCCTGATTTGACAAAAGATGATTTTATTTTCAACTACACGAAGTCATACACTGACGCGGCTTTGGCTAAAGAACTTGCATTGCAGCAAGCTGCACAAGGTTGTGTGTTCATTAACGCAGCATCTGCAGTAGCTGACTTTGGTACATTTGAAGCGGCATTGGAAAAAGGATTCTATACATCTGGCCAAGATGCTGACAGAACAACTCCTGACAATGAGTACATCATTACAACGCAAGTGAAGTACACTGGCGTTACAATCGAGTTTGCATTGGAAGAGTTCTTCAATGGCGGAATTGTTCCTGGCGTTGAAGCATACGGCTTGAAAGACGGTGTTGTTGGTGCGACATACATCACAGATGATGGCGTTAACCCTAGAAACACAGATATTTTGACAGATGAAATCGTTGCAAAAGCAAAAGATTTTGCTGAGAAAATCAAAGCTGGCGAAATTACTGTGGAAGTTCCATTGGAAGACGATTACGACTTTATGAAGTAGAAGAAGTAAGAATAGATCGTAGAGGAAACCTGTATGCTATTAAGAATGGAAAACATAGTAAAGAACTTCGGTTCAGTCATAGCCAATAACGATGTGAATCTTACCTTGAACAAAGGTGAGATTCTGGCTGTTATTGGAGAAAACGGCGCGGGAAAGACAACCTTGATGAAGATCTTGTATGGTCTTCATGCTCCTACCAAGGGACACATCTTCCTGGAGGACAAGGAAGTGCATTTTAAAAATCCTGCGCAAGCCATCGCAAAGGGAATTGGTATGGTTCAGCAGCATTTTATGCTGTTCGAACCATTTACCGTTGCGGAAAACATTGTTTACGGCAAGGAGCCGACCAAAGGCATGTTCTTTGATTTGGAAAGGGCTAATAAGGAAGTGGAAGAACTATCGAGAAAATATGAGCTTCCTCTTAATCCTAGAAGAAAACTCCATGGCATGCCGGTAGGCTTGAGACAGCGCGTTGAAATCATGAAGGTCTTATATCAGAATACGGATATTATTATTTTTGATGAACCGACAGCTGTCTTGACACCTCAAGAGGTAAAAGAGTTGTTGAAGACAATGAAGCTGTTGTCCCAAATGGGCAAAAGCATTATTATCATCACCCATAAGCTGGAAGAAGTTATGGATGTGGCTGACCGGGCGATGGTTATGCGCAACGGGCTTGTGGTTGATGATGTAAAAATAGAAGATACTTCGATTGAAGATCTGTCCTTTAAGATGGTTGGGCGTCAGCTTATTGACAAGAGCATTGAAACAGGCGAAGTCGGCGAGAATGTCTTGATGGTTAAGGATTTGAATATGACCGAAAAAGGCGCGTCTGAACCGATCCTGAATCATGTGAATATCAAGATTGATGCCGGTGAGATTGTCGGTATTGCAGGGGTTTCCGGAAACGGGCAGACAGAATTGATCGATACCCTGTTTGGTCTTAAAAAGGCGGATTCTGGTCAGGTAACCCTTAAAGGGGAATCCATCTTCAATCAGTCCGTTAGGCAGGTTCGGGATGCCGGTGTGGCCCTGGTGCCGGAAGACCGGACGATCTGGGGATCCGCAGGACCTGGAACCTTGAATGAAAACACCATTATGGGCCATTACCTAAAGCCTGAATTCAGTAAAAACGGCATTCTGAATAAGAAAAATATTCATAAGTTCACCCAAGGCTTAATTGACGAATTTACAGTGAAGGCCGATTCACCACGACAGAAGATATCATCGCTTTCCGGGGGCAATGCCCAAAAGCTGATCGTAGCCAGGGAATTCGCACAGCATTCGCCACTCTTGATTGCATGCGAGCCAACCCGGGGCGTGGATATTGGTGCCATGGAGTTTATCCATGACAGCATACTTAATAAGAGAGAGAATGGCGCAGGCATTCTGCTTGTTTCATCTGAACTATCTGAAATTATGAAGTTGTCGGATCGAATTTATGTTATGTATGAAGGCAAAATTACGGGTGAATTCACGCGTGAAAATGCCAATGAAGAGGATATCGGTTTATTGATGGCGGGAGGGACTAAGAATAATGAATAGAATTAAAGAGTATCTTTCCAACATCATACATCCCCTTTTGGCGATCGGTGTTTCACTGATCATGGGAGCCTTTGTTATTCTTGCGGTTGGGGAACAACCGATGGAGATTTATCGTGTTATGTTCAAAGGCGCCTTTGGCAGCATGTACTATATCTCCGCTACATTGACAAGAGCGACGCCGATTATTATTACAGGCCTTGGCGCGGCGATTGCGTGGAATTCCAATTATATGGGCATCGGTGGCGAAGGGCAGATGATATGGGGCGGATTCATCGCGACCATTATCACCCTTTATATGGGTGGACCCGTAATTGTGGTTCTGCCGGTTGCTATTTTGTGTGCCGTCCTGTTTGGAGGACTGTATTCGATTTTCAGTGCATATCTGCTTGAAAAGCTAAATATGTCTTTGGCCATTACAACCCTTATGCTCAACTATGTGGCCCAATATGTGACATTCCATTATGTCTCCAATGTGTTTTTGGACACATCGGGGATGGCAAGGTCCGTTCAAACGGTTCAGATTGATGAAGGCTTCTTTTTCATGCAGCTCTTTGACGGATATTCCCTGCATATTGGATTCATTATTGCGGTGGTGCTTGTATTCGCCACATGGTTTTTCATGAACAGAACGACGGTCGGATACGAGTTCAAGATGAATGGCTACAATGAGAACTTTTGTAAGTACGGCGGTATTAAAAGCAGAAAAACCATGTACCTGGTTTTATTTATTAGCGGCGCACTTTGCGCATTTGGAGGCGTGGTTGAAATCTATGGGGTTCAGCATCGATTTTTGCAGGGCATGTATGTAACGACATCCTTTGCATGGATGGGATTGGTTGCTGCCTTGATTTCTGGCTATAATCCTATTGGCGTCTTGTTTACATCTATTATTTTGGCCGCGATTTCCACGGGTGGCACGGCGGTAGACCGGTCAACGGACATACCTCTTGAAATTGCATCCATTATCCAAGGCTGCATTACCTTGTTTATTTCTGCCAGACTGGTGATTCAATTTAGAATGAAGCAGAAAAAGAAGAAAGTGATGGCCCCAGGGGTTGAAAAGGAGGGTGTGACGGATGGAGTTTGATTTACAGTATTTAGCGGTTGTTTTTAATTCTACATTGAGACTGATGACGCCCATTCTATATGTTGCATTGGGCTCAGCACTATGCAATCGGGTTTTTATCTTCAACATTGGTCTTGAGGGCATGATGCTGACAGGCGCTTTTTTTGCCATCGTTGCAAATTATTTCACAGGGTCTGTTATGATATCCATCATAGCAGCGGTTGTGTCCGCTTCTGTTATTGCCTTGATCGCGGGCATTTTCATGGTGACATTCAAGGGAGCTATGCTGGTTGTCGGTGTTGCCATCAACATCCTGATGGCGGGGATGACAACATTCCTCATGCAGATTATATTCGGAGTCAAAGGGGCATTTGTCAGTTCAGACCTGGTGGGGCTTCCTAAAGCCAATGTAGAGTTTTTGAAAGGCAATGAAATCCTCTACACCATGTTTGGATCATTGACCTACTTGGATTATCTGGCCTTTGTCATCGCGATTATTCTCTATGTCTACTTGTTCAAAACCGTATCTGGATTCAGACTGCGTTCAGTCGGCATCAATAAAGAGGCAGCTGAAAGTCTTGGAATCAACGGCGACAAACTGCAGATTGGCATGGTTGTACTGTCCGGCGCCTTGTCGGGCTTGGGCGGATGCCTGCTCTCCATGGGCGGCGTAACCATGTTTGCCCAGAATATCACTGCAGGACGTGGCTTTATCGCCATGGCGGCGGGTACTTTGGGGGCTGCTCATCCTTTGGGGGTTATTGCATCCTCTTCATTCTTTGGCCTGGCCCAGTCGGCGGCCAACATGCTTCAGAACACCAATATCAGCGGACAGCTGACCATGGCCATACCTTACGCGGCAACCATTGTAGGTTTGGCAGTATATAACTACGTTGGCATGAAGAGAAGCGAACGTTTAGCAGATTAATCTAGTCAATCCGGAGGTCATCATGAGTTACGATTACGAATTTTTTAAGAAAAGCGCAGATTATGTTTTATCAAAAGTGGACTATGTGCCGGAAGTTGCAGTGATCCTGGGCAGCTGCCTAGGCAATGTGGCAGATGAGATTGTGGATCCTGTTGTGATTGACTACAAAGACATTCCCAATTTCCTTGTTTCAACGGTGAACAGCCATGCTGGAAAACTGATTCTGGGAGAATTATGCGGTAAAAAAGTGGTCTGCATGTCAGGCCGATTCCATTACTACGAAGGCTATGACTTTGAGCAGTTGGTCATACCCATCAGACTCTTTAAGACCTTGGGAGTCAAGAGTACGATTCTGACCAATGCAGCAGGCGCAATTAATACAAGCTATAAGCCCGGCGACATTATGATTATCAAGGATCATATCAAACTGATGGGTGCAAGCCCGTTGAGAGGCAAGAATATTGAAGAGTTTGGACCCAGATTTTTTGATGTGGGCAACATGTATGACAAAGACCTGATCAAGCTTGCCAAAGAGGCGGCATCAGAGACAAAGCTTGATGTGCATGAGGGAATTTACTTCTTCTGGAGTGGACCTCAGTTTGAAACTCATGCGGAAATCCGGGCAATGCGTACACTTGGCGCCGATGCCGTGGGCATGTCTACGGTTACAGAAGCCTTGACAGCAGCTCATTGCGGCATGCCTTTGCTTGCACTGTCCATGATGACCAATATGGCAGCAGGCATATTGGACCAACCGGTTACACCGGAAGAAGTGGGTGAGACTGCAAGAGCTTGCGCAACCGAATTTGTCAACTATTTCAAAGCGATTTTGAAAGTCATATAAATGGACGTGCATTTGCGGATCAACATTAGGAGGTAGCGGTTTGGAAAGAGCGGATAAAGGCTTAGCTTTTATGCTACAATATGAAAACGTTGCATGGTATGACAATGGCGTTGTTCGGATCCTTGACAGACGGGTGTATCCGACCAAGGTTGAGTTTGTCGAGTGTCGGACCCATGGAGAAGTAAGACAGGCGATTACGGATATGGTGACACAGAGTGCCGGTCCTTATACGGCTGCTGCAATGGGAATGGCATTGGCAGCTTACGAGTGTCGTGACAAGCGAGAGGAAGAACGAAAAGCCTACTTGAAAGACGCTGCGCACTTGATTGCCCATGCAAGGCCAACGACAGTTGAAAGAATGAAATTGATTACCCAGTCGGCATACGAAACAGCCTGCAAAGCCATGGACGAGGGAAAAGATGCCAGCCAAGCGATTGTCGAGGCGACCGTCGAGAACAACAACAAACGGTATAACAAGATCTACATTATGGCAAAATATCTTGTTGATATGTTCCCGAAAAACGGTAAGATCATGACTCAGTGCTTTGGCGAGACCATTGTCGGCATGATGCTGAAAGAAGCCAAAATGAGAAACAACGACCTGAAGATGTTTTGCGCTGAAACAAGACCCTATTTTCAAGGTGCACGACTAACGGCAACGGTATGCCATGAAATGGGATTTGACACAACGGTGATTACCGACAATATGCCGGCATTCACCATGCAGCAAAAAAAGATCGATGTCTTTACATCTGCTGCGGATGCAATCTGCCTGGATGGCCATGTGGTCAACAAAATAGGCACCTTCCAAATGGCGATAGCGGCCAAGTATTTTGGCATTCCGTATTTTGCAACCGGCGCACCGGACATCGGCCATCCTGTTGTGGACACCATTAAGATCGAAGAGCGGGATCCGGAGTTTGTGCTTCAAGCTATGGGCGTGCGCACTGCCAGGGAAGGCGTGAAGGGATTCTATCCTTCATTTGACATTACACCGCCGGAACTGGTCTCTGGCATTGTTACGGATCTTGGCATTTTCTCGCCTTATGATTTGAACAGATATTATGAGAATAATGCGGAAGGCGAGTATTAGAAGCCTTTAGTGAAAACTAAATGTATAGATTTACTGGACGAGTTATCCTTAATATGGATGGCTCGTTTTATTAATGATTAATATATTTTCGTCAAGTATTTCGCAGAATGAACCTTTTTGCGAAATGCGTTAAGACGAAGATGGTCTGGCTTGAACTAGGTTCAGGCCAGAATTCATTTTTTGTTCTTCTAATTTGTATAGTTAGCGACACATAATGTTTTTGATCCTGTGATCTGAGCTTGCCCTGCTCACAAGTTTTGTCCATACACTTTCAGAATTGCTCACTTGTTTTGTTGTTGTCTTACAGATACAATAATGGTGGAAATGGGCATTATTGAAAGTTAGATAGAAATTTTGAGGGAGAGACCATGGCGAAAAGTAAGAATGACCCACTGTGGGCAGAGGCAAAAAAGAAGTGCCGACTGAATGCGGCAACAATACAAATGGCAAAGGAACTGGGATTGAAGCCCAAGAGCCTTATAAAGAATATTCCAAGCAAAAACCAACAGTGGAAAGCGTCGGTTCAAGTCTGGGTACAGGATATGTATGAAGATCGATTTGGCGAGGAGAAATCCAGGGAGACGATTGCAAAGTATAAAGGTGTAAAAATAAAATGATGATTTAAACGGAGGCTGCCATGCTTAAATTGGACGATGTTATTGAAGCGCTGGAGATTGATTTCGCAGAATCGAATAATTTTTATGATGTGGTCAATGATTGCGTTGTTACTGTTTCAGATGATGACTTCAGGCATGCTGAAGATGACGATACAGATTTGTCAAAGATGCCTGAGTGGCAAAGAGCGGATGTGGAATTAGCCGGTAAAATATTGTATTCGGATAAATACATCCGCCTGCCTGGCAAGGTTGAATTCAATGAATACAGGCATATGGAGCGTTTTATCTGCCTGCTTGATGAAGGAAAAGCGAAAGAAGACCTATGGCAGGCCATTCATGGGAGGGGCGCATTCAGGCGTTTTAAGGACAAAATCGACTACTATGGAATTGCTGGCGATTGGTATAAATACAGGGATGAGGAATTAGTTGCATTTGCAAAAGATTGGTGTGAAAGCTGTGACATCAAATATGAGGAATAGGCAACAAAAGCAACAGGGGTGTTGAATAATATAGATGAGGTGAGGGCTGAAATGATAAAGGTAACAAATACAGAGAATTTGACAGGTGTGACAATATCAGGAACGCATGATGACATTCACCAGATTTATGAGGCCATCGGCCGGGTGATTGGTCCTGGCTTATCTGAAGATGCGACATCATTAAGAATTTTAGGGGTAAGTTATGACTTGCGGCATTGCTTTATGGGAGACCGCGAGATCGAAATTGTTGAGAATAATTATGACGAAGACTTGCAGCGATACCATGAAATGATCCATTCAAAAACCAATGTCCGATTTAAGGTAAATATACTGTGGCTCGAAGTCATGTTTGCAGTTTTGGCTTTGGACGATTTTGTGAACAAATATAAGGATGATAAGATTTTTAATAAAATGATGAAAGATGCCGGGTGTGAAGACGAAGTAAAGGCATATTATGCGAACAATAGGTATGAAGATATTGCCTTGGTGAACCTCTTTCAAGAAAAAGTCTGGACAGCCTTTCGGGAGGCTTGTGGTGATGCAGCATATAAAAGACTCTATAAAAAAGCGAGGAATCAGGAATACCATTTTGCAGTGATTACGAACTATAGAGGCTTTTGCACACAGTATTTGGATCGACTTGAGATGAAGTATATCCATTCCAAACCGGAGAAACGGGAAAAGCTTCTCGCGACCTTGGTCAGGAAAATTATTGTTCAGGGAGATGACTACCTGCAAGTTGAAGATGATATTATGGCCTATGCTTTGCGTCATCATCTGCCGAAAGAAGAAATTGTATTTTCGGATGTGGAATATCCTGAAGTGATCGAGTGGTAAGGTTCGACTAAATCACATAATTGCAGCAAAAAAGATATACACCAGATTATTATATTTTAGAATATAATAATCTGGTGTATATTTATGTGAGCTTTTTTACTCGTAATTCAATCCGATATACTCTTCTTCATATTCCCAGCGGTGTTTATTGAATGGGCACAAGTCTTGGCAGTGATCACAGCCTGCGGTGAAGTTCTCGACAACGATATCGGTTTGAAATGCGATGCACTTGTCGGTATCTTTGGAGACTCTTGTGAGTGCTTTTTCCGGGCAATTTCTCGCACAGATACTGCAGTGTTCCGGACATTCAGTTGGCGGCTCATCGAAGTCGCAGGTTAGTTCTGCATCCACCAGCCATGCATGCAAATGGCAATAGGATCCGTCCTCCGTATAGAAATAGCCATTCCTTCTTGTAATGCCAATGCCCATTTCTGCAGCAATTCTGTTTTTTATGGGTGATGACAAACTTGTCATATCTACATGTTGAATGGCTTCATTTGATAAAAAAGTTTCGAATTCTGTGGCTGTGTTGTTTTCATGAGACTGCTCGAAATAACGTCCTCTAAATAAGTCTCTTTTACTGACTTTGCCTTCCAGCTGAGCAGGGATTTTATAAAAGTTATAGTGAAAGGCTGCAATAATCATAGACTTTGCCCATGGATGATCTTGTTTGATCTTTTCTATAGATTCATTTTCGATATCGGAAAATTCCAATGCCCCTATACGGCTATAACCGACAGCCAGTCCTTCGTCATGTATTCGTTCTGAAAGTTCCATTTAATCTTTTCCTTTCCTTAGTCTAACCTAGTTTAGTTTAACACAAAGAGGTTTCTATAGGTAAAGCAAATGCTTATAGTGGTCTATGTATTCTAATAGGCATTCTTCTGCTTTTGTTTTGGCTTTGACTGGTTTTATACCATGAAAGCCTGATATAATGGGAGAAGTTGGTGTGATAAGTAAAATATAAAATAATGGTTCGAAAGGAGTAATCGATCAATGGGAGAAGCGAAGAATCAGTTAAATATAGAAATGATGAAAGAAAAAATTGAAAAGATGAATGATGAAATCATTACATGGAGACGTCATTTTCATCAACACGGCGAGCTTTCCTTTAAGGAATTTGCCACATCAGACTTTATTGAAAAGCAACTTGAAAGTTTTGGTGGTGTAGAGATCTGGCGACCAACAAAAACTGGTGTGATCGGTAAGATTTTTGGAGCAAAACCTGGAAAGACCGTAGCCTTGCGTGCGGATATCGACGCATTGCCTATGACAGAGTTGAATGACCTTCCCTATGCTTCCGACACGGAAGGGGTTATGCATTCCTGTGGACATGATGGCCATACAGCGATTTTGTTGGCAATTGCAAAGATCTTTTCTGAAATGAAGGATGAGATGAGCGGAAGTTTGGTCTGCATCTTTCAACATGCGGAAGAGCTTCCACCAGGCGGTGCCATTGAAATGGTTGAAGCTGGTGTTATGGAAGGGATTGATGAGATCTATGGTCTTCACTTGTCGTCTTCTTTTCCAACAGGAACCTTTGGCATTCGTTCAGGCTTCTTAACAGCTGCAACGGACCGTTTTGATATCGAAGTTGTCGGTAAGGGCGGGCACTCAGCCATGCCTGAAACCTGCGTGGATCCTATTGTTATTGGGGCGCAGATTATCAGCAATCTTCAAACCATTGTTTCAAGAAGAATCAAGGGCATTGAGCCGGCGGTTTTGTCGGTTTGCCAGATCGGTGCAGGGCATGCTTACAATATCATTCCCAATACGATGACCATTACAGGTTCGGTTCGGACTTTCTCCCGTGATACACGAGGGAATATGGAGAACATGATCACAGAAATTTCTCAGGGAATTGCATCTGCATATGGTGCTGAGTGCAAGGTGTCATATGAATTGGGATACAGTTCTGTTGTCAATGACGAGGCACTCACAGAGAATGCGGAAAATGTCATGAAAGATTGGTTCGGGAAAGAAAGTGTTTTGGCTATTGATCCAGTTATGCCTGGAGAGGACTTTTCAGCCTTTACGGAAGCGACCGATTGTCCGGGGTGTTTCGTTGAAATCGGAACAGCCAATGAAGCTTTGGGCACAACCATGCCTCATCACAATCCCAAGTATCTGATGGATGAAAAAGGTCTGTACTACGGAACGGGATTCTTTGCAGGCGTCGTATTTGACCGTCTGTTTTCAAAATAGGAAGGACGATTATGGCAAAGCTAAAAGTCAGTGCAACCGCAACGAATACTACGATGACAACCATTACCGCAGGCAAACATCAAATCCTTATCGACGAGCCGCCTCTATTTGGCGGCAATGATGAAGCGCCAAGTCCGGTTGAAATGTATCTGGCATCCATCGCCGGCTGCATCAATGCAGCTGGGCAATGGATTGCAAAAGAGATGGATATGGATCTCAAGAAGATTGATATTCAGATCGAAGGGGAAGTGGATGGCGCTAAGTTTTTAAAGAACGATGATACCAACAGAGCTGGTTTTACAGAAATCGTAACCAAGGTAGAAATTGTTTCAGACAGTGATCCAGCTGTTCAGGCAGAGTGGCTGAAACAGGTGAGAGAACGGTGCCCGGTGATTGATAATACGGAGAATGGTACAAGATTTATATTGAAATAGGTTGAATAACAGTTATGTAAAACAAGACTACCCGCTGAGCAGGTAGTCTTGTTTCTATGAGTACATTCTAATTAGGATAGAATCTTGGAGTTTATCGGGTAGTCTTGCCATTAATGCGCCCATTTTGGCATCGGTGCCGATGGCGTAGCGCGCTTTCGGTGATTTGCTGTTGATTGCCGAAACGATCACCTTAACGACCTTCTTCGGAGAAGGCGGATTCTTATAGGCTTTTTTCATTTCATTCAAGAATGCTTCTACAGAATCGTTGTATTCTTTTGGATGCTTGATTTCCCTTACTTTCTTTTCTGCGACTTCATAAAAGCCTGTATTCATGGCGCCAGGTTCAATTATTACGACTTTGATGCCAAATTTCCTGACTTCTCTTCGAAGTGCATCGGTATAGGCTTCAAGGGCGAATTTTGAGGAAGAATACCAAGCGCACATGGGTGTTGTCAGACGGCCTGCGATCGATGTGATATTAACGATCGAACCAGTGCCTCTTTTTCGCATATGGGGTAGTACGGCTTTTGTCATTCTAGCGGCGCCAAAGACATTTACATCATATTGACGCTGTGCGTTTTCCAGAGAGACGGCTTCGACCATGCCATAAGCGCCATAACCGGCGCTATTGACAAGCACATCCACTCGTCCGTGTTTGGAGATGATTTCTCCAACAAATTGATCTACGCTTTCATCACTGGTGATATCAAGCTTGCTAACCTTGGCACCGAGCTTTTCAATGTCCTTCATTTTTTCTGTTCTTCGGGCACCGGCGTAAACGGTATTTCCTTCGTTTAATAGTTGTCTTACGGTTTCTTTTCCAAAACCTGAACTTGCTCCTGTTACAATAATGATTTTTTTACTCATTGATTTTCTCCTCTTGTTTTAAATTATTGATAAGTGTTCTAACATCGAATTCCTGATCATTCAAATATCGTGGTGCAAATGTGTTGTAAGCTGTGTTGAGCGCTTGATATCGTTCATTGATTCTGACTAGATTGTATGCATGCGCCACACAGTAGAATTGATTTTCTTTCAGCTGTTTCATGATGGTTGATACGAATTTGTTGACATCCATGCCTTTCAAAAAGCCTGTGGAAAGTTCGGATTGAACAAGTCCCGGCACAATAAAAGATACATCCAGATTTTTCGGTGCTTCTTCTGCTAATGATTCTGTAAGGGCAAGCAAAGCGTGCTTTGTTGATATATAAGCGGAAGCCATAGGCACGCCGTTGAACAAACTGTTTTCTGAGCCGACATTATAAATGGCTGCTGAGCAATTGTTCTTAATCATATCCTTGCCAAATACTTGAACGCAGTTCAGAACGCCGAAATAATTGATTTCAAACAGATTTTTATATATATGAGGATCTGTATCAAAAATTGATTTTTGATCTTGTGAAATGCCTGCATTGTTTAATAGGACATCAACATCCCCATAAGTTTGGTTTGCAAATTTCTTTAGCTCGATGACATCCTCCCTAGAGCTTACATCGCAATGGGTGCCGCTTGCCTCGATGCCAACAGCTCTTAATCGTTCAAGGGCATTATTGACTGCTGAAATTCGTCTTGAAGCAATAACGATCTTTCCACCCTCAAGACCCATGGCTTTTGCAAATGCATAGCCGATGCCGGTTGCACCTCCAGTGATGACAATGACTTTATCTTTGAAACTTTTCATGAGTTCACCTCCTAGTGTCTCTCTGTATGTACAGTATATGCGCTTCCTATTTATAGAACTATTGCTCAATTACTGATGGTTTTTGCCAAATTACCGCAATAAAAAAGCACTACACTTATGTGTAATGCTTTGTCTATAATTGACGACGATAGATGCTTGGAGAGACTCCAACTTTGCCTTTGAAAAATTTTGAGAAATTTGCCTGTTGTTCAAAACCCAGGATCATGCTGATCTCATTGATGGTGAGGCTTTGATCAGCAAGCAGGCTTTTTGCTTTTTCGATTATATAGCTTTGGATATGTTCTGATGTTGTCAATCCGGTTTCTTTTTTTAGCATATCACTCAGGTAATTGGGGGAGTAGCCAAGCATGCGGGCGATCTCCTTAACCGAAGGGATATGGGGATTTTCATTTGTTTCACTAAATGTTCTTCGTAAAATCTCTTCAAAACGAATCAGATAGTCCTTGTTTGATTTCGTTCTTGTCTCAAATTGCCTAGCATAGAATCGACTTGAATAATTAAGAAGGACTTCGATATAAGAAATGAGTATGGATTTGCTAAAATCATCTTCTGCGAGTGTGTACTCTTTGGTTATATTCTGAATCACATCATGAATCATGGCTGTTTCCTGATTGGACAAATGCAAGGCTTCATAAGTATCGTATGAGAAGTAGGTGTATTCGACCATTTTGTCTTCCAGGAGGCTGTGGCGGATTAGGTCGGGATGAAAACATAGCATCCACCCCTCGCATTGTAGATCGCCATAGACTGAATCCAGCAAGAAAACTTGACCTGGAGCTGTAAACAGCAAACTGCCTTCACTAAAGTCATAAACCTGACGTCCGTATTTAAGCCAACAGTCTTTATTTCTTTTCATGGTAATGGTGTAGAGGTTCAAAGAGAACTTGAGGCTCTTCAGCTCTTCGCGCAAATGTGTTTCTTCTAAATCTATTAGGGTGATATAGGGATTGGCAATGCCCTCGTATCCAAATAATTCGTGTAAAGCGTCGATTGTTTCAATTTTTTTCACACTGTCCATGGCTACTCCTTGAAAGAAATTTATTTAGCGGTTCTTCTAATATATCGTTTTATCCGGTACACTTCTACTGATTATTGTATCATATGGCGTAATTTGCATAAAACTCGTCACCTTTTGTGGTTTGTTTGAACGTGATAACTTGATAGGATGTATACATAGGAATCTAAAGATAAGGCTTGAAATGGAGGTAAAGGATGCAGTATAGGAAGTTGGTAAAAGGCGGAGATGACTTGTCGGCTCTGGGATATGGTTGCATGAGACTGCCGACAAGAGGCGGAAGAATCGATGAGAAAAAGGCAGAAGAGCAAATGCTGTATGCCTTTAATGAAGGTGTAAACTATTATGATACGGCTTATCCTTATCACGGTGGTCGAAGTGAAGTGATGCTGGGTAAATTCGTCAACAATAATAATCTTCGTGATCAGGTATACATAGCAGATAAATTGCCAGCTTTTCTTGTCAATAAACCGGAACAGATTGAATCCTTTTTTCAGACTCAGCTGGAACGACTGAACATGGATTATATCGACTATTATCTGATGCATATGTTGGATAGTCTTAAAGCATGGGAGAAACTGAAGCGATTTGGGATTCTTGAATTTATTGAAGAAAAGAAAAAGACTGGCAAGATTCGTTATGTAGGCTTCTCTTTCCATGGACGGCCTGAAGAGTTTATAAAAATTCTTGAAGATTACGATTGGGATTTCTGTCAGATTCAGTTTAACTACTTGGATGAGTACAATCAGGCAGGGCTTGCAGGGCTGAAACGGGCGCATGAGCTGGGCAAAGGCATTGTGATTATGGAGCCGCTGCGTGGTGGCAATCTTGCAGCAAAAGCGCCGGATAAGGTGAAGGCGAGATTTGCGGAGTATAAAGAGCAGCGTTCACCGGCCTTTTGGGCACTTCGTTGGGTTTGGAACCATGAAGAAGTATCTGTCGTCTTGAGTGGTATGAATGTGTTGGACCACGTGAAAGAGAACATTGAAGCGGCTAAGATGACAACACCAAACAGTATGTCTGAAGAAGAAATAAAAACGGTTGATGATGTAAAAGAAATTTACAGTAGTCTAATGAAAGTGCCTTGTACAGGATGTAATTACTGCATGCCATGTCCATTTGGTGTAGATATTCCGGGAATCTTTGCAGACTATAACAACAAGTATTTCTTTGGCGGACAAATGGCAAGATTCCAGTATATTGGTCGAGAAGTTGGTTTGTTCGGAATGACCAAAAGTTCAGCCGACCTTTGTACCCAGTGTGGCAAGTGCGAAAAGCACTGTCCACAAAGTATCCAAATCAGAAAAGAACTTCAAGCGGCTCATAAAGATCTGGACAGTCGGATCATGCGGTTTGGACTTTCTGCCTTTGGTAGAATTCAAGGTTGGGGGAACAAAGGGGACGAGGAAAGCAAGTAATCTTATATTTGCAAAAGAATCACCAAATATGTTCGGTGATTCTTTTTTATTATCTTTGGCTTTAAGTTGACTGATATCAGATTGGCGTGATTTGCGTAAATGATGTCGCGTATTGCGGTTATAATAAAATCCTTCGTTGATATAATTAAGTTAAGCTAAGAACAATAAATTGACCGAAAACAATAGATTATAAAGATGAAGGAGAAAGAAAAATGGCAAGAACAAAATTATGGATTGATGAAGAAACTAGAAACAAGGACTTAACCAATAAGGTGTATATCGTAACAGGCGCAAACTCAGGTGTTGGTCTTGAAACAACTAGACAATTGGTCAAGCAAGGCGGGCATGTTGTCATGGCCTGCAGAAGAGTGGATGCCGGCAAGGAAGTTGCCAAGAGTTTTGACAGCTTGAAAGGCAGTTATGAGGTTATGTCATGTGATCTGGCAGACTTGCAGACAGTTCGAGATTTTGCAGAAGGATTCTTGAATAAGTATGACCGGTTGGACGGATTGATGAATAATGCAGGTTTGGTAACGGCGGGGAGCGAACCGAAGTTAACCAAAGACGGATTTGAAATGTCAATCGGCGTTAGCTATTTTGGACATTTCCTGTTGACAGAAATGTTGCTGGACATCTTGAAGAAAAGTGCACCATCCAGAATCGGTATTATCTCTTCCTGTGTGCATGCAGGTAGTGGAAAAGACAGACCTGATGTGCATTTGGAGGACTTGAATTACGAATCAAGAAAGTTCAATAATTTCGCTGCATATGCTGAAGCCAAGGTGGCAAACCTGCTTTATGCAAAGGAACTTGCAGATCGACTGGAGGGTACTGGGGTTACTACGGGTTCTGTTCATCCGGGCTGGGCACGATCGAATTTCGGACGCGTTAATACAGGGATGAAAATACTAAGCAGTGTTATGGCGCCGTTTACCAGAAGGATGACCGACAGCAACGAAGAATCTGCACAAACATCATTGCATGTTCTGCTTTCAGATGATGCGCCAAAATATTCAGGAGCATACTTTAGCCAAAGCTCTGTATTATACAATGATAAAGAATGCAGACCGGGTGGATGGCCAATGGAATCGCCGAATCCGAATGTGAAAGACTTGGATAAGGCCAAGAAATTGGTTGAGATTAGCTATGCGCTTGTAGGATTGGAGAAGTGAAGTTTAAATGGAGAGACATGGTTCTTTCATAGTTCTTTTGAAAATGATAATCTAAAGATGGAAGAATCATGAAAACAATCGTTGCATGGATGTGCCAACGAAATTTACTGGTATTGGAGTGAGAGCGCTGTTTTACAATTTTAATTTTGATTCAAAATATATGAAAATGTTCAGTGAGCTTGGCGTTAATGTAGAATTGATGCTGCGGGAGGCTGGGATACCACCTAGAGCGGTAGAAAATAAGAAGTATCAGTTAACACATGATCAGTACAAAGGATTGATTAAAGCCTTTGACCGACAAATTCATGCAGAGATGGTGCTGGAATTTTCCAAACTCGAATCTGTGGCCATGTTTGTTCCTGAGTTCTTTGCAGGATTGTGCGCGAATAATGGGGTGAATTGTGTTAATCGAATTGCAAAGTATAAAAAGATTATTGCGCCAGTTAATATGATGGTGGATCATCAGGAGGAGACGACAGTTATTTCCTATGAATACAATGATGGAGATCCATTGCCAAGAGCGATACTGATGAACGCGCAAATTAGCATTCTTAGCATCATTCGACAAGGGACTGGCTTAAATTATATTTCACCGATTAAGGTAACGGCAGATTTTGAGTATCCTCAGAATGCGGTTGAATATATGGGCATTCAGCCAGAATTGTCGAGTATAAATAAGATGGTTTTTAGCAATGAAGATTTGAAACGTCCATTCATTACAGAGAATAATCGCATGTGGAGCTATTTGGAGCCTGAGCTCAATCAGCGATTAAGGGAAATGGAAACCGACAATAGTTTTTCTGCAACAGTGCGGAAGACTTTGTTTGAAGTGATCCCTTCCGGTGTGAGTGATGCGGAAAGAATTGCATTTGAACTGGGAATGAGTAAACGGACCTTGCAGCGTCGTTTGAACGATGAAGGCACAACCTATAATGAGCAGCTGAATCATACAAGGGAGCTCTTGGTACGAAACTATCTAAAAACAGGAATGTCCTTGGATGAAATCGCCTTTCTTGTGAATTATATGGATGCAAAATCATTGTCTAGAGCTTTTAAAACATGGACGGGGATGAGTGTGACAAATTATCGGTTGAAGCATGTTAATGTTCAGTGAGGATGCGCTTCGAATGGGATAAGTGAATAGATGTAGAATCCTGCAAATCTTACTATGATAAGATATGCAGGATTTTTATTTGCCAGAAAATCGTAAGGAATGTTTGTGGACTTTGATCAAATCGCATATTACAATATGACGTAAGAGTCTATTTCATCATAAGGAGAAAATAATGAGAAACTTAAAAATACTGGCCTGGATTTTGTTTTTTCCATTCATGCTGACCTATTGGGCTTGGAAAAATGATAAGAAACCTCTAATGGTTCTTGGTCTAGTTTTATCGGTTATATTATTGCAAACAGTATTGTTTGGATCGGATCAGGCGTATACAGAAAATGATCCCTTGCTTGCACAGACGAGTGAAGCTTTTGATCCATTTGAAGGCTATCGTATACTGGAAGTTGATGGCGGCGATTTGTCTGGTGATCGAGAAGCAAATGTCGTCGTGGATATTGGCTTTGGCGACCGGGAATACTATGCCTTTACCAATGAATACGGTCAATTGGTTAAAGTTATTGCAGACGAAATCATTTTACAAGATGATGAAAACGAACCTGTTTTGTCGACGGGAAGATACTTTAGGGATGAAGCGAAAGTACCGGGTGTAGAGAGTAAGGTGCTGGATGAAGGCCATGTGATTGCTGACTCATTGGGTGGCGTATCCAATGCTTATAATATTACACCGCAGAATAGCACCTTGAATCGCCACGGTGATCAGGCCTATATGGAAGATCAGATTCGAGAAGCTGGGGGATGCACGAATTTCGTTGCCATTATCACCTATCCTGATACGGAAACACAGATTCCTAGTCATTACGATTTCACCTATACCTTGAAAGGAAAAGTGATTCATGATGAGTTTGATAATGTGAATCCGGATGAGGTGAATAAGAAGCTGGTGGATCAAGACACATCTACTGGGATTCGAATTAAAGCTCTGGATAAGCGGGCAGAGTATATCATTATTGAGAATGCAGGAGCTGAGGATTTAGATCTGGATGGCTGGACCATTGTATCCGAGCGTGGATCGCAAGCCTATGAGTTTGATACGTATATGCTGAAGGTAAATTCTCAGGTGATTATTGGCGGTTTTGATGCGAAAAATGAAGTGGATTTGCTTTGGGAAGATGGCAGTGGTGTTTGGAGCAACAGTAAATCGGATCCGGCAAGTCTTTATAATGAAGATGGCACCTTGGTCAGTCGATATGAAGATTAGAAAGTGAAGAAAGAACGATTAAGAGTCCTGTAAACCATTTTTGGTTTGCAGGACTCTTTTGCATCTGCTATTTTGATTGGTATTCTTTGAAATGTTCTTTGACAAAGCCCACAAATTTTTTCGCTGCTGGAGAAAGAAACTCTGAAGAAGGGATGGCTATACCAATTTCAACAATTTGTGGTGGAGCCAGAGGTTTAAAAACTACGTTTCCAGTCCATCCTTGAGCATTCAGTGCATTATCACAAGAGATGCCAACACCGGCTTCCACTAGGCTGTAAGTGGCAGCAATGCCGTTGGTGGTGTGTTTGACATTGGGCTTGATTTTGTATTTGGCAAAGATTCTTGCATTATCCGTTTCTTGGCCTGGGTGTGTGTCGATATAATCTTCTGTCTCAAAAGCTTTCACTGGGAAAGCCTCAGCTTCGGTTAAAGGATGGTTTGGCGGCAGCCAGGCAAGCATGGGATCATCCTGCAGATGAATCCAGGAGTGATTTCCCTCACGAGCGCTGATCATGCAAAGATCCAATTGATGGGCGTTCATTTTCTTTAGCAAGCGTTCGCTGTTGAATTCGACAATGTTCATGCGGATATTGGGATGGGTTTGAATGAATTCAGTAATCAGTTTTGTTAACCAAGGATAATAAAACTGTAGGGAAATACCAATACTGATTTCACCGATTTCCAGTCCTTGAATTTCTGAGGAGATCTGGCTATACTGCTTGCCAAGAAAACTTAGCTCTTGAATGACTGGCAAAAGCTTCTGGCATTCTTTTGTTAGTCGCACGCCTTTACGGCTTCGAATCAATAAAGGGAATCCGGTTTCTTGTTCCATGGAAGCAATCATGCGGCTGATGCCGGATGGGGTGTAACCAAGTTTATCCGCAGCGAGCGAAAGGCTTTTGTTTTCTATTACACAAAGCAAGGCTTTGCATTTCTCTGTATCCATGACACCCTCCTTAATTGATGAAATGTCAAACAAAACGTGACATAATATCGCTTTATTCAAATATATAATGGCGGTATACTGATGTCAAGAAGTTGGCGGGAGGCATGATAATGATGAAGTTAACAAGAAAAGCAGGAGAGATTCTTCTGGCAGCAGTAATACTGGCGAGAAGTACATCTTTTGTGATGATAAAAATAGGTTTGCAAAGCATGGGAACCTTTACGCTATTGGGGCTGCGGTTTTTATTGGCCTTTATATGCTTGCTCCCCTTTGGCTGGATTCGACTGAAGCAAGCAGATGGAAAGACAATTTATCGCGGCATGTTGCTGGGTTTGGCCTTCTTTTTGGTGATGGCAGCTGAGGTCTCAGGTATCAAGCGTATAGATGGCTCAACGGTTGCCTTTTTAGAAAACACAGCGCTGGTCATTGTGCCGGTTTTTGAAGCGTTTCTCTTAAGGCGGCTGCCGAAAAAGTTGGTCGTTGTTAGTGCTTTGATCACTCTCTGCGGAGTGGGGCTTATTACCTTGAAGGATGGTGGTTTTTCGTTTTCGATGGGTGAGTTTTTTAGTTTAACGGCCGCGGTATTCTATGCGGCAGCAATTATCCTCACAGACAGGGTCAGCAAAGAAAGTGATCCATTGACCTTGGGGATCTTGCAAGTGGGCTTTATGGGATTTTTCAGCATAATTGCAGCCTTTGTGGTTGAAACGCCTCGCCTTCCTGCTGGTTCAACGGAGTGGGGTGTGATTCTGGCTTTGGCTCTTGTTTGCACGGGATTTGGCTATACCTTGCAGCCATTGGCGCAACGAACCACAACGTCTGAAAGAGCGGGTTTGTTTTGTGCCTTAGGACCGATTGGTGCAGCAGTGACCGGTTTTCTGGTTCTGGGTGAATCCTTTGGTCCGACAGAAGTTTTGGGAATTGCATTGATCCTTCTTGGAATGTTTCTGGGCAGGATGATAGAATGGGCTAAGAAAGGGAGGGGAAGACATGAATCTAGATCTTACCATGCAGTCGTTGAAAAGGCTGGGTTATAAGGTTTCCTATTTTGATACATCAAGTGATGCGGCGGACTATTTAGTGGAAAGCGTGCAGGGGATGACAGTTGGATTTGGGGATTCTGCAACCCTGTCTTCTATGAATCTTGCCGAGCGATTGGCAGAGGGCAACCGGGTGGTTGATCCAAGTGACTGCTCTGATGAAGACTTTGTTGAAGTGGCAAAGGGGACCTTGCTGACAGATGTGTTCTTTACTTCGGTCAACGGAGCTTGTGAGACTGGTGAATTGGTCAACATCGATGGGACAGGAAACCGGGTGGCAGGCTCCCTGTTTGGTCATAAAAAAGTGTACTTTGTCTTCGGGACCAACAAGATCGAAGGAACTCTGGAAAAAGCCATTTGGCGGGCACGAAATATTGCAGCTCCACAAAATGCAAAACGATTTGGATTTAAAACGCCTTGTGCCATTAAGGGGGACAAATGCTATAATTGCCTGAGTCCTGACAGGATATGCAATGGCATGGTGGTCTATCTTCATGCCATGAAGGATATGGAAGTAGAAGTTGTTTTGATTGATGAGGCTTTGGGTTTATAAATAGGACAGTCGGATAAAAATTCATAGGATTAACTACTCATTCGTAACGGTGTGCATATTGCACACCGTTTTTAGTTATTCTGTGGACTAAGTGAGAATTTATTGGCGATTATCCTACGATATAATTACCATAATGTAAAATGTGTGACAATTCTTAAAACAACAATGTGTATGCAGCTTGGAGGTGAAAATATGAAGGAAAAAGCAAAGGTTGGCATTTTGCGTGTATTGACAACATCGGATCCTGAAGTCTTACTGGCGCATCAGAATCAAATAAAGGCATATTTTCCTGAATTTGAGTATGAAACCAAATGCATTCCGGATCAGTTTGAAGGCATTCATGATGATGAGACATACGACATAGCATTCCCCAAAATCGTTGCTATGGCAAAAGAATGGGAATCGGAAATCGATGGATTGATTATCTCTTGTGCAGGAGATCCGGCAGTAAGTGTGCTGCAAAAAGAATTATCCATTCCGGTTGTAGGTGCTGGCGTTGCTGCGGCCAGTCTTTCTCTGAATTATGGAGGAAAGGTGGGCATTATCGGTATTGAGGAAGCGCCACCACCAGCTTATCTTGAGGTTTTGGGAGATCGTCTTGTTGGTTACGAATTGCCTAAAGGCATCGGGAGCACCAACGATCTTCAGACGGAAAAAGGAAAAGCTGCAGTGGTGAAGTCGGCAAAAGCTTTGGTAAAAAAGAATTGCGATGTAATTGCTTTTGCATGTACGGGGCTGTCTACGGCGAATGCCGTGCATCTTATCAAGGACATCGGCATTCCTGTAGTAGATGCGGTCATGGCGGAAGGTCTTTTGATGAAATATAAAATCATGGAAGAACGATTCAGAAAGCAAGAGGGAGTCGGATGATGAAGATTGATGCGATAAGCGGGAAACATGCTGTACTCGGCGGTGCCTTTTTAGGTGGCGGGGGAGGCGGTTCAGAACTTGAAGGACTGAAGACCTTGGAAGAAGCGCTGAAATACGGCGAGATTGAATTGCATTCAATCGATGAGTTTAATGCGGATGATGTGATTGTAACAGCCTCTGCGGTTGGGTCACCAGCCTCAACAGAGAGCTATATTTCTGTTGAGCAGGTTGTTGACAACCTTGCACTCTTTAAGGCTATTTATGGCCAAGAGATCAAGGGAATTATTACCAATGAAAATGGTGGACATTCTACAACCAACGGCTGGATTCTGGCAGCTGCTACAGGCATACCCTTAGTGGATGCCCCTTGCAATGGCCGGGCTCACCCGACTGGAGTAATGGGGAGCATGGGTCTTGAAACGATCTCAGATTATGAGACGGTACAGACTGCAGCCGGTGGCAAGTCTGACATGGCCGTATCTGTATCCATTCGCGGCAAGTTAGATCGAACTTCCAGAATGGTGCGTCAGGCTGCGGTGGAATCAGGCGGTTTGGTGACGGTACTCAGAAATCCCGTGGCTGCTGCTTATGTAAAAGAGCATGCGGCTATTGGTTCACTTGCCATGGCGATTGAGGTTGGAAAAATCCTGGATGAGGCAGCTGATACGGGTGACGCGATTGAAAAGTTGTCTGATATGTACGACTTGTCTCTAGTCGCCCAAGGCAGGGTGGTTGCTTGCAACCTGACAATTGAAGGTGGTTTTGATCATGGAAGCATCGTGATTGATGATGGTGATCAGCAGTACAAGGTGACATTCTGGAATGAATTTATGTCAGTGGAAGCGGAAGGCCAGCGGCTGGCAACCTTCCCGGATTTGATTGGTTTGCTGGAAGAAACGAGCAAGAGGGTTTTAACCAGTGCCATGGTCAAAGAAGGGGATCGGGTTTGTTTGTATAAGATTCCAAAAGATCATTTGATTCTCGGTGCGGGCATGAAGAGCCGCGATCAGATAAAGCTAGTGGAACAAGTATTAAATATCGAAATGGAAAAATACATCTTTGAGGAGTAAATCATGTTAAAACAAGTAATGGATTTGTTTGAAATTCTCGACAAGCCGTCGGTGGATGGCTATGAAGTGGAAGCCTACTTCAAAGAATTGACGGACTTGGAAGAGATCTATGTCAACCGGGTTAGCGGCGAAAAAGGAAGCACCGATTTTATTCGGATTCTGATTCCTGGAAGCAATGGAAAGAGCGGAGGGGGAACCGCTCCAACCATGGGAATTGTTGGTCGTCTTGGCGGACTTGGCGCACGGCCTGAGCTGATCGGATTTGTTTCTGATGGCGATGGCGCTCTGGCTGCATTGGCGGCTGGTTTAAAGTTAGGCATCATGCATAAGAATGGCGATATTCTGGAAGGGGACGTTATCGTTTCCACTCATATTTGTCCGGATGCGCCAACGCGACCACACAAGCCGGTGCCATTTATGGATTCTCCGGTAGATATTCAAGAGATGAATGATGTGGAAGTGGACGAAAGAATGGATTGTATTGTATCCATTGATACAACAAAAGGCAACTATGTCATCAGCAATAAAGGAATTGCCATTTCACCAACGGTGAAAGACGGCTACATTTTAAAAGTCAGTGAAGACTTGATGAATATTATGATGCGCGTAACAGGCAAATTGCCTAGTGTCTTTGCACTTTCCCAGCAAGACATTACACCATACGGCAATGGTCTTTATCACATCAACAGCATTCTTCAGCCTGCGATTGCGACCAGTGCACCGGTTATCGGGGTGGCAGTAGCAACGGATGTGCCAGTAGCAGGATGCGCAACTGGAGCGACTCATCTTATTGATGTGGAACAAGCTGCACGGTTTGCCGTTGAAACGTCAAAAGATTTCACAGCAGGCATTTGCAAGTTCTATGACGAAGAAGAATTTGAATTGATCTTAAAACTGTATGGAGATATGAAGAAATATCAAACCAAAGGAAATCTTTAATGAAAAAGGTTCAGATTACATTAACCGTTGAAGAATCAAAAGAATTAATCGCCGCCAATATTCTGTTGCACCAGAAGTTCCAGACCGCACAAGCGTCTGGGACTCTGGTCTTAAAAGGTGGTACTACCGTCTCGCGAATCAGTGAAAAGGTGACAGGTATTCCCTTGCGCATTTGCGGTCGGATTACAGAAAGAGGAACGGTAAGTTCCCATCTTAATCCGGATGCGCCTCATACTTTGCTTTGTCATAAGGGAATTGTAGAGAGCATTGATGCCAATATTGTGAAGCGGATTCAGGCGCTGGATTCGCCAGCTTTGATTGTCTGTTCCGCAAATGCTTTTGACAATTTTGGTCATGCGGTTTTAATGGCTGGAAGTCAAGGCGGAGGATCGGTAGGCCAATCCATGCCTGATTGGAACCGTGAAGGGGTGGATGTACTGATTCCAGTGGGACTGGAAAAGCTGGTTCCGGGAAACCTGCAGGAAGGCATGAAGGTTGCCAGTAGAGAAGGCGTCGCGTTTTCAAATGGCATGACAGTGGAATTAATGCCCCTTCAAGGAGAGCTGTTTACAGAGATTGAGGCGTTTCAACAAATTGGTCATGTGGAGGTTTTCTTGATTGGTTCTGGCGGACTATATGGAGCCAAAGGCAGCAAGACATTTTTAATCCAAGGGGAGGATGATGTTGTTGATCGAATTATTGAACAGGTCAAAGCGATCAAATCATTGCCGAAGCGGGAATCCGGAGACATTCGGTCTATGCAGGAATGCGCCTATCCTTCCGCAAGATGCGGAAATCATCTGGGGTGCGCATACAAAGCCAGAGAACTTGAGGAAGGCAAGAAACGACTTGGGGTACTCACAATTGGTCAATCGCCGCGTACGGATTTTATGCAGGACATTCTTCCGCACTTGTCAGAACGGTTTCATGTAATCGAACGTGGGGCATTGGACCCTTTTCATAAGGAAGAAATTAAAAGTCGATTTTCACCTGAAGTTGGTGATGAGACGCTGGTATCAAGACTTAGGGATGGTAGCCAGGTGATTTTTGCTGAGAAATACATTCTGCCATTGGTTCAGGATGCGGTCAAAGCGTTGGAAAAAGAGAAATGCGAAATCATTTTACTTATGTGTACAGGGAAGTTTCCTGAAATCGAGCACCAATCGGTGCTGATCAAACCGCAGGAAATTATTCCTTCGATTGTCAACAGGATTTCTGAAAACAAGCGCTTTGGGATTATTATCCCTGACAAGACCCAGATCCAGCAGATGTACAAGTGGTGGGAGAAGACGGAAGATGAACTGATTGTTCATACCGCTTCACCATACCAATCGGCACAAGCACTGGAAGTCGCTGCTCAGGCGATGAATGAAGACCAGGCGGACATCATTGTCATGGATTGCATGGGCTACACAGAAGAGATGAAACGGATTGTAGAAAAGATAACAGGAAAAGCCGTCATTCTTCCCCGAACTCTTATTGCCAGAATCATCAATGAATTATAGAATCTTAAAAGGAGGAGACTATGGAACAAATGCAAGAAAAAGTTATGCAAGAACCTAGTAAGAAGAAACATCCATCAGCATTGCATCCGGCGATTTTGATCCTGAATATTTTGGTTTCAGTTCTCGGCGCAATTATTGGTATGGAATTGATTACCCGATTGGGTATCAGTCCGAACACATCCATTGTTGGTGCTTTGTTTGCAATTATTATCTCAAGAATTCCAATCAATCTTTTGAAAGGCTTCAGAGACATTAACTCGCAGAACCTGGTACAAACAGCGATTTCAGGAGCGACTTTCTCGGCTGCAAACGGTTTGATGCTGCCGATTGGTATCCCTTATTTGATGGGACGTCCTGATCTGGTGTGGCCAATGTTGATTGGTGCAGGTTTGGCGGTTATTACTGATGCAACCATCCTGTATTTCAGCTTTGACACGGAAGCATTCCCTGCGACAGGTCCTTGGCCTCCAGGAATTGCAGCTGCAGAAGCGATCTTAGCTGCTTCTAGAAAAGGCAAGGAAGGCATCTTGCTGTTGGCGGGTATCGCTGGTGGTGTTGCTGGAAAGATTATGAAGATTCCTACAGACATCTTTGGTGTTGCATGGATTGGAAATATCTTTGCCCTTTTGGCATTTGGTGTTGGTTTGATCGTTCGAGGATACTCTCAAGACTGGTTTGGTTTGGACCTGAATGCAATGTATCTCCCACATGGTGTGATGATTGGTGCAGGCCTTGTTGCCCTAATTCAAATCATCCGCATCCTCTTCAAGAAAGACAATGACGATGACAGTGCTGGTGCAAACTTCACCCGTTCACTTTTCGAAATGAAACGTGGCATGGGTCGCGGTTACTTGATGTACTTGGCGATTGCTTTGGTTATTGCTTTAATTGGTGGTTTGGTTAGCCATATGTCAGTGATTATGCTGATTTTCTGGATGATCTTTGCAGCCTTTGCGGCTATCGCATCTGAGTTGATTGTAGGTATTGCCGCTATGCATTCCGGCTGGTTCCCAGCATTTGCAACTGCCTTGATCTTCTTGGTTTTGGGTATGCTGGTAGGCTTTCCGCCTTTGGCACTGGCTTTGCTGGTAGGTTTCACTGCTTCTACAGGTCCTGCATTTGCGGATATGGCATATGACTTGAAAGCAGGTTGGGTACTTCGTGGAGAAGGCGCTGATCCTGAATTTGAGAAGGAAGGCCGTAAGCAGCAATATATCGCAGAGTTGATCAGTTTCATCGTGGCGATCGTGGTTGTTGCCGTAGCGCATGACTTCTACTTCTCGCAAGACTTGTTCGCGCCGGTTGACCGTGTTTATGTGGCAACCATCGAAGCGGGAGCCAATGCGGATGTAGCCATGAAGCTTTTGATGTGGGCAATCCCTGGTGCGATTATTCAGTTCATTGGCGGTCCAGCTAAGCAATTGGGTGTCCTTTTTGCGACAGGCTTGCTGATTAACTATCCAATCGCGGGCATTACAGTCCTTGTCGGTTTGGCGATTCGTGCGATTGTAGTTGGCGTATTTAAGGAAAAGGGTCAAAAATCCTTGTACATTCTTGGTGCCGGATTTATTGCCGGGGCTGCTGTGTACAGCTTCTTTACATCGACCATGAAGTTAGGGAAGAAATAGAAATTCGAAAACCTCCTTTGCGGGAGGTTTTCTTTTCGTGTGATATAATGGTGAAAATTGGGAAGTAACGGAAGTGAGGGGAATAAGGTGAAGGTCAGAGAACTGTTTTCAATCAATAAAGATTTTTCAAGATTCGAACTGATTGCCGGAGAACGGGGCTTGGAACGTACCATCACAGACATTGATGTAATGGAAGTACCCGATGGGGTTTATTGGACGGAAGTTGGCGAGTTTGTGATCACCACAGGCTATTTCTTCCGTGACAATCCAGAAGAATTATTGAAAATGGTTGAAGTGCTGGATCAGAAAAAGTCTTCCGGCATGGGCATCAAACTTGGGCGGTTTATTGACAGCCTGCCCCAGGTCGTGATTGACCGTGCCAACGAACTGGGACTTCCCTTGCTGAACATTCCGGTCAATCTGGGATATGGCGGCATTATCTGGCCCATTGTGAGTGCCCTTCTAAGTGAAAATAGTTATTTGGAGTATGTGCTGATTAAATTTAGGGAAGAACTGGACAGTGCGATGCAGAACAAGTTCTTCTTAAATGAGATTCGTTTGATTATGTCCAATTATCTGGACAGTGATGTATATTTTCTGGATCGGGATCAATACAATATTATGAAGAATGTGCCTGTAGAGGAGGATTACCTGCAGCTGAAGACTATCCTTGGGGAAACCGCCTCCTTTCGGTCTGAGATGGTGACACGTTCGATTGGAGGGCGCCATTATCGGCTGTATGAGGTTAATCACCATGGCATCTTTTATGGTCATATTTGCCTGGTTTCCAAGCAGCTTCAGGATGAGAAGAAGCTCTTGGAAAAACGCATTGTGAGCGAGGTGGCTCCGCATATCGTGATTCATCAGCTGAGCGCGAAAACCAGTCAAAAGGAATCCTATGAATCAGCGGACGATTTGTTCCGTGAATTGATTGGCGGTAAATTTGAAGGCGATGAGATCCGACTTCGGGAAGAATCCAAAGTTTTAAATCTTGATTACTATTTGGGCCGGGTTGTATTGGTTGTCAAAGAAGCAGAAGGGGTAAAATCTGTCGATAAAAAATCTGCTTTGGGCATATTAAACCAGGTTCTTGCGGGGCGTGGGATTGGTGTTTACACCTTCGAAGACAATGAAAAATTGGTGGTAGTTATGTCGGTTGCGGTAATGGATCGCGAGAATATCAAAAAATTCTGCCAAGAGATTGTTCAACGGGGTTTGCGGGATGATGCTGCCATGAATTTGGAAATTGGCGTCAGCAAGGAATGCAAAAGCCTGAAACATATCAAAGCGGCTTATGAAGAAGCGGAATTTGCGCAAAGGATGGGCAGAATGCTCAATCAGGCCAGAATCAGCTTCTACGATGACTACATCGTCTATCATATGATGACCAACCTACATAATCATCCTTCCGTTATGAAACTTTATAAGAATATTATTGTGAAGCTTCGCAAGGAAAACGGCAACAATGAGGAATTGATTGATACGATCAAATGCTTGGTGCGTAATAACTTTAATATCACCAAGGCGTCGGATGAGCTCTTTTTGCACCGGAATTCTCTATACAAGCGAATCAACAAGATACAAGAAATCATCGGTTATGATTTTGAGCAATCTGACACGAAATTTATTCTGAATATGGTCTCGAAATTGGATGACCTGATTCATTAGGGGGAGAAAACCATGTTTGATCAAAAGCAAATTATTGATACATTTATGAATTATGTGAAAATAGACAGTGAATCCAGCAATGAGCAGGCATTTTCCATGCAGTTGGTTGAGGAATTAAAGGCTTTGGGTGCCGAGGTTTCAATGGACCAAGCGGGTGCTGTTTGCGGGTCCAATGCCAATAATATCTATGCAGACTTTCAAGGTGAAGTAGATCAAGAACCCTTGATCTTCAGCTGCCATATGGATACGGTTACGCCGGGTATAGGGATTGAGCCCAAGGTGGAAGGTGATCTAATTGTAAGCGCAGGCGATACGATTTTGGCAAGTGATGACAAAGCGGGCATTACTGCCCTAATGGAAGCCATGAAGCGTATTGTATCTGAAGGAAAAGCCATTCGGCCAGTGCAATTTGTTTTTACGATCAGCGAAGAGACGGGTCTTTTGGGAGCCAAAAACCTGGATTATGATCGCTTGATTGCAAAGAAATGCTATGTACTAGACAGCAGTGGTCCGGTGGGCAAACTGATTGTACAGACACCAGGCCAGTTTAAGATCAAAGCGGTGATCCATGGTAAGCCAGCCCATGCGGGTATTGCGCCGGAAAAAGGCATTAGTGCCCTTATGGTGGGTGCTGAGGCTATTAGTCAAATGAAACTGCTTAGGATTGATGAAGAGACTACCGCCAATATTGGAACCTTTGAAGCGGTGGGAGCAACGAATATCGTGAGTCCCATTGCAAAGATTGTGGCTGAGGTTCGCAGTCTTGATTTGGAAAAGGCGGGCAAACAGAAAGACCATATGGTAGAGTGTCTAGAAGAGACGGCAACGCGTTACGGCGCGACACTTGAACTAGACGTTCAAAAGATGTATGAGCCTTATCATTACCAAGAGAATGATGAAATCGTTGAATTTGTAGCAGGCATCTGTCGACAGATTGGGGTGAAACCATTCCCAGCATCTACAGGCGGCGGAAGTGATGCAAACATTTATAATGCAAGAGGCATTAAGACTCTTAATTTGGGCTGTGGTGTGACCAATGCCCATACCTTGCAAGAGTGTATTAAGATTGAAGATTTGGTGAAGCTAACGGAATTGGCGTATGCAATGATGGTTGTTCAATAAGATTAAGGAGGGCGCTATGGGCGAAATTCTGGTTCGAAAGCTTGAAATTGGGGAATGTGATCGGATTCGGGAAATTGACGCATCGCAATACATTGGTAGAGCTTGGCGGGAAGTTGATGGGGTACGACAATTGGTAGAGATTGATTATCTGGATCCTGACTTTCCGGAAGGATACGAGGTTCATTTGGCTGCCTTGAAAAGCACATTGCAAGAAGGCGGCGCAGCCTATGGCGCCTTTGACACGGATGACAGGCTTGTAGGATTTGTTACGATTAACCGTCAGGTCTTTGGCGAGCGTTTCAAGCATGTCTTGCTGGATCAGATGTTTGTGAATAAAGAGGATCGGAATCGGGGTATTGGTAAACAGCTCTTTCAGCGTGCTCTAGAGACGGCTAGAAATTGGGACGTGGATAAGCTTTATATCTGTGCGGGTTCTGCAGAAGAAACCATTCTGTTCTACCGTGCGGTGGGCTGCAAGGAAGCGGAAGAAATCAATCAGGAATTCTACGAAGACGATCCAAGAGATTGGCAATTGGAATATGCAATAAAATGATCGCAGAATAAGAAAACCTCCATGTTTAGGCATGGAGGTATTTTTACGCTATACGATTTTTGTTGTCCATTCTTCCACATTCCAAATGTCGGTGACCCAGTCTTCATAGAAGTAGGGTTCATGGGATACCAGGAGAATGGTGCCCTTAAAATCGATCAGGGCGCGTTTTAACTCTTCCTTGGCATCGGCATCCAAGTGGTTAGTGGGCTCATCGAGTACCAGCCAGTTAACATCTTTCAGCATGAGCTTGCACAGGCGAACCTTGGCGTTTTCGCCGCCGCTCAAGACGCGCATCTGGTTGGTGATATGTTCGTTGGAAAGACCACAGCCTGCCAATGCTGCCCGCACTTCCCGGTTTTCCATGGCCGGGTATTCCTGCCAGATCTCCTCAAGAGCCGTATTGCTATTGTCGCGGCTGGATTCCTGTTCAAAATAACCTTTTTGCACATAATCACCGTGAGCCAACTCTCCAGAAACTGGCGGAATCAGTCCCAGCATGGTTTTCAATAGAGTAGACTTGCCCAAGCCGTTTACGCCAGTAACGGCAATTTTTTGATTGCGCTCCAAGGTAATATTTACAGGCTTTGTTAGTGGTTCGTCGTAGCCGAGAACCAGATTTTCCGCTTGGAAAATAAATCGACTTGGCGTTCTTCCTTCCTGGAATTGAAAGGTTGGTTTCAGCCGTTCCGTTGGCTTCTTCATGACTTCGATTTTATCCAGTCGCTTTTGGCGGCTGTTGGCCATGCCACGTGTGGCAACCCGTGCCTTGTTTCGAGCGATGAAATCTTCCATCTTTTCGATTTCCTGCTGTTGCTTCTTGTAGGCCTTCATTTGTTGCTCTTTCTTGACGGCGTACATTTCCTGGAACTGGTCGTAATTGCCGCTGTAACGGGTCAAGACGGCATCTTCAACATGATAGACCACATTCACGACTTCGTTCAGGAAGGGAATATCATGGGAGATCAGAATAAAGCTGTTCTCATATTCTTTCAAATACCGCTTTAGCCATTCGATATGGTTCACATCCAAGTAGTTGGTGGGCTCATCCAGCAAGAGGATGGTGGGATTTTGCAGCAGGAGTTTGGTTAGCAAGACCTTGGTTCGCTGACCGCCGCTGAGCTCTGAAACATCCCGGTCCAGGCCGATTTCACCCAAACCCAAACCATTGGCAACTTCCTCAATCTTGGTATGCAGGGTGTAAAAGCCGCTGATTTCCAAAAAGCTTTGGATCTCGCCAACCTCTTCCATCATGGATTCCAATTCTTCTGGTGTCGCATCGCCCATCTTTTCATAGAGAGCAAGCATTTCACTTTCCATGTCGTACATGCTTTGGAAGGCTTCTTCCAATACAGTGCGGATGGACTTTCCTTTTTGTAGAATGGTGTGCTGCTCAAGGTAGCCTACAGTTACTCGCTTGGACCATTCGATTTTTCCCTCATCCGGTGGCAGTTTGCCGGTAATAATATTTAAAAAGGTAGATTTCCCTTCGCCATTGGCACCAATCAGACCGACGTGTTCGCCTTTTTGCAGACGGAAAGACGCATCTTCCAGTATTTTTCTGGCGCCGAAGCCATGGGTTACATTTTCTACGATTAATACACTCATTTTTTTCTCCTTACCAATCACAGTCTTCCAATATCCTATCTGGAAATCGTGAAGCTGTCAAAAGTAATATGACTTTTCTATGATTTTTAAGTGACTGCTGTCAGATGTATCATGCTTAGAATCGGCATAAACTATAAATGAAAGATAAGGGAGTTAATTATTGAGAAAAAGGTGGTGGGCGTTTGGAACATATTTGCTATTTAAATCAAAAAAACCTAGATGCTCTTGCTTCGTCTTCTAGGATCACTTTGCTGATGAGTGATCGCAAAGGGCGGGGCAAGGTCTGTCAAATCTTCGAAAATGACCGAGTCTATCTTGTAAGCAGGCAAAAACCCAGAATGATTGTTTGGGAGGCTCTTGTACAGAGCGTGGAAAAGGTTGATCGAGACAAACAAAAAAATGATGGACAAATCGAAGGTGTTTATTATGTTGATTATTGGAGCAAATGGAGTCAGTCTTACTTAGCCATAGAGATTCAATTAATGAAAAGAGTCGATATTCCATTGGAAGAATCAACGGGACGATTAAGGGCCAATTGGGAGTCGGTTGGCAAATTGTTTCACAGGATATAAGGAGGTGAACATGATGAGAATAAAGAAATTCAAAAATTATTGTGACATTCACTTTTTGTGCAAAACAGAAGGAATCAATACCCATTATTTCATTCATTGCTGTGGGATGAACTGCTAGTTATCGCTAGAAAGTCTTGGATAAACTTGCGAATATTCTGAAAAAAGGAATAAAATAAAGAAAAGGGTAAAAGGAGTTTCACTTATGATTCGTGTATTGGTTGCTGACGATCAACAAATACTGGTTGAAGGGCTGTCGACCCTTCTGAATTTGGAAGAGGATATTTGTGTTATTGCTGCGGCGAAGGATGGCGAAGAAGTATTAGCCTATTTGGAAAACAACACTGCTCCGGATGTGGTTCTAATGGATATCCGCATGCCGAAGATGAACGGGGTGGTTTGTACCAAAGAGGTGAGAAGCCGCTATCCGGAAGTGCGGGTATTAATGCTGACGACTTTTGATGACGATGAATACATAGCCAATGCATTGGCAAATGGCGCATGCGGGTATTTACTGAAAGACTTGTCGTCAGAGAAATTGTCTTCAGCGATTAGAAACGCTGCAGCGGGCAACACGGTGATGGATCAGTATGTTACGGAGAAGATCATTAGACAATTCCAAGCTCAATCTTTTGAAAAGGAAAAAACTAAAAGTGTCCGAATTACCGATATGCATGGCAACCTGCTTCATGAAAGAGAGGAGCAGGTGCTTTTGCTGCTCGCAAAAGGTTATAAGAACGCTGAAATTGCTGGAAAGCTGTTCCTTTCTGAGGGAACGGTTAAAAACTACATTTCATTGTTATATGAGAAATTTGATATCAAGGGGCGAACGAAGTTGATGAGTCACGTAATTGCCCTGGGTATTCTTGAAGACGAAGAGTAGGAAAGGAAGGCGATCTGATGACGCTCTATGTGATCGGGCTTATATGCATCAACCTGTGGTTGCTGGTGCCAATCTATCAAGGACAGGAGGGTGAGCAAAAACTTCAAAAAGGAAAGCTTGTGGAAATCATACTCAGAGGCTTGGTCAATTTACCGGGTGCGTTTGCTCACTGGATGGTGATACGAAGAACAAGCAATCAGATAAAAGTGGGATCCAGCTTTGTAACGGTTGATCAAGAGCTGATATTCATTGCGCTTGTCTTTGCATATGAAGCGTTTACAGTTCCTCTAGCAGCGATTTTGAGTGCTGAAATCTGGCCGCAGGGACTTCTTCTACTGGTTTTAATTACTCTTTTTGCCTTGCATTATCGAGCCAATAAAATGAGCTCCGTGGTATCGGCATTGACGATCAGTGGTATTGTCTTTGTTAATCTATGGTCAGGAACAACAGACTATCGGATGAGTATTATTGCAGTGACTTTGATCATTCTTAACGAAGTTCCATTGAAAGTATTTAGACGGTTTGCAATTGGCGGGCTTAGTATTTACATATTTATGTCTTCAGCTGCATTGGCACTATCGGCAGAGGTAGGATGGAGAGCAATATTTGTTTTTGCCATGCGAAATGTCATTACTTACGCTATGTTGATATTTCTTTTTTATGTTGGAAAGAAACAGTTGATCTTGGTTGAGAAACTGAAACGTACTGCACTTGAGTTAAAGGAAAAGAATCAGCAGATGGAAGAGTTGCGCCTGGCTAATGAACGCAATCGCATTGCCCGGGAAATTCATGATACCTTAGGGCATACTTTGACGGGAGCCTTGATTCAACTGGAGGCGGCAAAAAAAGTTGTCCCAACAGACCAAGACAAAGCTGTTGATATGATTGGTCGAACGCAAGACGTAATTCGTGATGGTTTTTCTGATGTCAAGCGAGCCATAAAAGCTCTTCGGCCTTCTGGCATTGAAGCGGCTTCAATCAAGGAAGCATTATCGGATTTGGCTAAGCGGGCGGAAAAAGAATTTGGCATTCGTGTGAATCTTAAGGTTGATGATTCATTAAAACTGGATGAAGATCAGCGTGTAGCTGTATTTCGGATTACACAGGAAGGGATCACCAACAGCATGCGGCATGGGAATGCGGCGGAAATCATGATTGAACTCAGCCAAGAATACCATACGGTTCGGCTTGTGATCGAAGACAATGGAGATGGATGCGCACATATTGTAGAGGGTTATGGCTTAACGGGCATACGTGAGCGGGTGCAAAAAATGCAGGGGAAGATGTCGGTGAAAAGTAGAAAGGGGAAAGGATTTTTGATGATGATCTGCTTGCCTCGTAAAAGACCGAAGGAACAAGCCTTAGTGCATTAATTGAATTTATGCGGAAGCGGAATCGCTTCCGTTTTTTTATTGGCAGAATCACATTTTAATATGTCTTTCATGCAAGGATTGAAGTTTTCTTTCAAAATGAATGTAGAAAATGATATAGTAGACAAAGAATTGATTGAGAGAAGTAGGTGTTATGGATGAATGTATTGGTAGCGGAAAAAATATCAAAACGATATAGTGACAAGGTCTTGTTTGAAGAAATTTCTCTGGCTGTGAATGAGGGAGAAAAGATCGGTCTGATTGGGCTGAATGGAACAGGCAAGTCCACCCTGTTGAAGTGTTTGGCAGGAATAGAATCGCTGGATGCGGGAAAGATTATGGTTGGATCGGATATGACCATTGGTTATTTGCCGCAGATGCCGAACTTTGAATCGGGTAGAACGGTTTTAGATCAAGTGTTTTCTGGTGAGACGCCGGAACTTCGTCTGATTCGTGAATATGAGGAAGTTATGCAAGCGGTGGAAGAAAATCCAGGGGATCAGCAGCTGGAAGCAAAAATGCTTGGATTGATTCAAAAGATGGATCAAACGGATGCATGGTCCTTGGAGACGGAAGCCAAACGAATTTTAACCAAGCTGGGTATTACGGATTTCACAGCGGATGTGGGAACCCTGTCCGGTGGGCAGCGAAAGCGGGTGGCGATGGCCAGTGCCTTGATTCGACCTTCCGATTTATTGATATTGGACGAACCGACAAACCATATTGACAATGAAACTGTCGACTGGATGGAGACCTATATTGCCAATCGAAAAGGGGCATTGCTGATGGTCACCCATGATCGGTACTTGTTGGATCGTGTGGCAACCCGGATTATTGAGCTGGATGCCGGCAAGCTCTACAGCTATCAGGCAAATTACACCAAGTATTTGGAAATGAAAGCGGAACGGGAAGACTTGGAAGAAGCGGCTGAGCGAAAGCGTCAGAACTTGATTCGGCGAGAATTGGCTTGGATTCGTCGAGGCGCTCGGGCACGAACCACCAAGCAGAAGGCTAGACTGGATCGATTTGATGAGTTGACCAATGTCGAAAAGAAGGAAGCGGCTGGTACGGTGGAAATGCAAAGTGCTTTTTCACGCCTGGGCAGAAAAATTATTGAGATTGAAAATGTGAGCAAGGCCTATCCTTGCGGGCAAGTCATTAAAGATTTCAGTTATATTGTTCTTCGCAATGACCGGATTGGAATCATAGGACCCAATGGAGCAGGCAAGTCGACGCTGATGAAAATCGCAACCAAACGATTGGAGCCGGATACGGGCCATGTTGAGATTGGAGAAACGGTCAAGATTGGCTATTTCACTCAAGAAAATGACGAAATGAATGAAAGTCTTCGGGTGATTGAATACATCAAAGAGCAGGCGGAATACGTCAATACCAAGAATGGAAAGATTAGCGCATCACAAATGCTGGAACGTTTTCTATTCCCGCCTAGCGCTCAGTGGACTTTGATTTCTAAACTTTCTGGTGGAGAGAAGCGCCGCCTCTATCTCTTGCGTGTATTGATGCAAGCACCCAATGTGCTTCTCTTGGATGAACCGACCAACGATTTAGACATTCAGACCTTGACCGTCTTGGAGGATTACCTGGAAGAATTCCCTGGAGCTGTCATCGCTGTATCTCATGACCGCTATTTCTTGGATCGGATTGCAGACCGAATTTTTGCCTTTGAAGGGGATGGTCTGATCAAACATTACCCGGGAAATTATTCGGATTATAGCCGATTTGTAGGGGACGAAATTGCGTCTGCTCCGAAAGTTTCTAACGAGAAAAAGAAGGTCGAAGACAAGGTGCCGGAAGAAAGGCAGAAGGCACGAACCCTCAAGTTTACTTACAAGGAACAGCGTGAGTTTGATACCATTGATGAAGTGATTGCGGGCTTGGAAGAAAAGATCGAATCTGTGGAAAAGCAGATGGCGGAAGCTTTTAGCGACTATGTCTTGCTGCAGCAATTGACAGAAGAAAAAGAAGAACTGGAAGCCAAACTGGAAGAGGCAACAGAGCGTTGGATCTATTTGAATGAACTCTATGAAGAGATTCAAAGCGGGAAAGGAAATTAAAGCGAAATCTTCATCAAGATGGAGGAAATGACATGGCAAAAGTGATGAAAATCAAGCGGGTACAATTGGATCTTAACATGGAACCGTGTGAGGACTTGCTTGAGACCTTGATGCAAAGCGTTGAAAGTGAAACAGATATTATGAATCTTCATATATGCAAGCAAAACTTGGAGGAAGAAGAGTTTGATAATGCTTATTTTGAGAATGTGATTTTTGACCAGTGCACATTTTCCAATGTGACTTTGGAGCGATGTTCTTTTCGCAATGTGCGCTTTGAATCCTGCTCCTTTCCCAATTGTAATTTCTCCCATAGTTGGTTTCATCAATGTGAATTTATGGGAACGCAACTGGTGGGTGCAAATTTCGGCTCCAGCAATTTTGTAGACTTTATTGTTCAAAAAAGTGCATTGCGGTATGCCAATTTCACGTCGGCTCGTTTTGATCGAAGTGAAATTATTGATTGTGATTGTACTGATACATTCTTTGCAGAATGCAGCCTGGGGAGTTTTGTTGTAGACCAGACGAGGTTTGTGAGAAGCGAGTTCTTTCACACATCCTTGAAGGATGTGGATTTTACCACCAGTGAATTAGACGGTATTTGTGTTTCTGACCGGGGAGAAGAATTGAAAGGTGCTGTAGTCAATGCTTTTCAGGCGATTGAGTTGTCCAAATTACTGGGTTTGGTCGTGAAAGAGGATGCTTAATTCACGTATAAACTAGGAATGTTATGACAAGATCTGATGACGTTGTTTGTACAGCTCTGGCTGACAAATAGCGTCTTTTTCGTTTTGAAGGCGACAAATGTATGAGGCTGGCGAACTGTGTGTTGTGAACAAGGCTTGCCTGTGATACCATATTGAATGGACTATCATTCTATGCCCAAGTCTGGTTGGCGTTCTGAATGGGTATTTTGTAAACGTAGAACTTATTTTTCTTTTTCGCCGAAAAACTTGTAGAGGAGATGTTATGGAAACATTAAGCAAGAAGTATGGATTAGCAACAGCGGTTGCCATGGTGGTCGGTGTTGTTATTGGATCCGGTGTATTCTTTAAGGCAGACGATGTTTTGATTTTGACCAACGGGAATGTATTGTTGGCTTTGATTGCATGGGGACTGGGTGCCTTTTCTATGATCTTTGGTGCCTTGTGTTTTGCTGAATTTGCAGGTCGAATTGAAAGAACCAATGGCGTTGTTGACTATTTGGAGACAGCCTATGGGGAACGAATGGGATACTTGGCCGGTTGGTTTAATTGTGTTTTGTATTTCTCCATCCTATCCGCGATTCTTTCTTGGGTCTCCGCTTTGTACACCATGATTCTTTTGGGCAGTGACAATCCAGCGAATTCAACGATGACTTGGGTGTTGGCTGTATTTTACATGGTTTCGATTTATACCATGAATTATGTTGCGCCAATTTTGGCCGGCAAATTTCAGGTTACCACAACAGCCATCAAGTTGATTCCATTGAGTTTAATTGCGGTGCTGGGTTTTGCTTTCGGCATTTCTAATGGTGTGTTTGTTGAGAATATGCGGGTCGCAGCGTCTGAGATGTCTCGATCCGGCGGCACACTGGCTTCAGCGGTTGTTGCAACGGCCTTTGCCTACGAAGGCTGGATTGTAGCTTTGACGATTAATAGCGAGATTAAGGATTCCAAACGCAATTTGCCAAAGGCATTGGTAATGGGAACTTTGCTTGTGTTCGTTGTTTATGTACTGTATTTCTTGGGAATTACCAGCATGTTGCCGGTTGATGTTATCCTGCAGCAAGGGGACCAGGCGGTTACCATGGTTGCCACTGATTTGTTTGGTACGGTAGGTGGCAGTATCTTAACGGTATTTGTCGTTATCTCATGTTTGGGAACACTGAATGGACTGGCTTTGACCAACTCTCGGATTCCATATTCCTTGGCGGTTCGAAATCAGGGACCTGCGCCTAAATTCTTTGCAAAGGTAGATGAGAAAACCAATATGCCAAGACATTCAGCCATTGGTGCCTTCGTCTTGTCTATCATTTATTTGGCCATTTGGTATGGCAGCTTAAATAATGTATTTGGCCGTTATATTGGATTGGATGAAATTCCGATTGTTATGATTTATGGTTTCTATATTTTGCTGTATGTGTGGTACATGAAAAACTTTACAGATCTTTCTGGATTCAACCGTTACGGCAAACCAATATGTGCGATTCTGGGTGCTTTAGTCATCCTGTATGGGGGCATTACCAATCCGAATGTCGGCATGTATATGATTATTTCACTGATAGTTTTGGGAAGCGGCTTGCTCTTCTATCGAAAAGAGCAAACAGAATAGAAAAGAGATGAAAAATTCCTGCTAGCAATTAGCAGGAATTTTTTTGTTTGTTCATTCAGTTATTTTCTGTTTGTTTTGTAGAGCGGTCCGCAGAATTCTTGTCCCAAATCCCATTAGAATGATGCCAACGGCAATGTTAAAGATGCGCAACAGGTTTTGGTTGAGGAAGACAGATATAGTGCTGCCCAGAAGGCTGATCCCACCTAGAAAGATCAGGGTGGAAAGGACTGCACCCAAGCCGAACAGCAGCATGTCTTGCTGGTTCAGATTTTCTTCTGCGATTTTGGCTGAGAATACCCCGGTCCAGAATAGGATCGTCATGGGATTGGATAGGGTTAAAAGCAAGGTTTTAACAAACATGTTTTCAATGCCTGTAGTCTGCAGATTGAGGCTTGGCAAAAGGGAATAGCCGAAAGCGCCCAAGAGGGTGGAAAGGCCAAAAAGGACAACCACTGTTCCGCCAAAGCCTTGAAAGATACTTTGCATACGCAGGTTTTTTCTAATCACAGCACCCAAGCCAAAGACAGCCATGGCTATATACAATCCATCTGCCAATACCACACCGAAGACACCGGTTAAAGCCGGTTGAAGACCAGAAGATACGGCGGTTTGAAAGAGGTAGAGACAAACAGGACCAACAGCAAATTGCAATAAGATTCCGAACTTAAATCCTTTGAAAATCATGGCGCGGCAATCCTGTTGAGATTGGATTTTACAGTGGTTAGATTAATCAGCGTATTGGTCTTCTGGACGCTGAAGATTCCCTTTAAGCGATTGCTGATGAATTGCTCCAGTTCTTGGGTGTCTTGAAGCAAGACCTTTAATAGATAATCATATTCCCCAGCGATATGATGGCATTCCAAGACTTCAGGGAAAGACAACATGGCTTCGCGGAATTGGGCAATGGACGCGCCGCCCTTTAGAGTGACGAAAACAAAAGCAGTCAGTTTAAAATTCATTTTATTGGGGTTGAGTTTTAAGGTGAATTGTTCAATAATGCCCGATTCTTCCAGCTTTTTAATTCGTTCTGAAACAGCGGGATTAGACAATCCAACGGTTTTGCTGATCTCAGAAACCGTCGCACGAGCATTTTGGTCCAATAGGTCGAGAATAGCCAAATCGATATGATCCATGGGATCCTCCTTGCTTATTTTTGTTAATCTTACATCCAAACTTATAAAATGTAAATAATTATATATTAATTACGAAAAATTTAAAGTTAATGCAGTTTTATCGTAAAGTATTAAAGTTGTCAAAGGGAGTAAAAGGTCTGTTTTTCTCTTTAGTCTGATAAAGTATAGCTGTGAAAACGTTTCTTTGAAAACATTTGTGGTTTTGGGGTTGACAGATGATTAAAGATTCTTTACAATGAGAAAAAATTCAGAAAGGAGAAACCATGAACCGATTCGTAGAGGCAATGCAAAATCAAGCAACAGAATTGAAACAACAACTCAATGCATATTTTACATTCTTTTTCCAAGGCTATTATTTTTATTATGGCGTTGGCTATTTTGCGTTGAATTCAATAGAAACAAATCGAATCATGGGGGAACCGGCATAGAATTTTGAACAAATTGTTGAAGCTGCGGGGAATCGAATGATTCCCCGCTTTTTTTGTGCATTTATTAGTGTTTTATTGAAAGGATGGTAAACTATGGTAATCGTAATGAAAAAAGGAGCAACAGACGCGGATATTCAAGCGGTCATCGCGCATATCCACAAAAACGGCAACGAGGCGGATGTAAGTACAGGTCCAAACCGCACGGTTATAGGTGTCATTGGAGATACATTCAAATTTGAGCTATCGGAGTTTTTGAATGATCCGATGGTGGATAAGGCATATCGCATTACGGTTCCTTATAAACTGGCAAGCCGTTCCTTCAAAAGGGAAGACACTGTGGTTATGGTTGGTGATGTAGCAGTTGGTGATGGATCATTCCCGGTGATTGCTGGGCCATGTGCCATTGAAAATCGCGATCAGATGATGGCTTCAGCCATGGCAGTAAAGAAAGCGGGTGCCAGCATCCTTCGCGGAGGCGCTTTTAAACCCCGTACTTCTCCTTACAGCTTCCAGGGTTTGGGTCTAGAAGGATTGAAATTGCTGAAGGAAGCTGGTGAAATGACGGGTCTTCCAACGGTATCGGAACTCATGAGCGAGCATGATTACGATCTCGTGGCTGAACATGTGGATATGATTCAGATCGGTGCGCGGAATATGCAAAACTTTGCCTTGCTCAAGCGGGTTGGCCGGGGTAACAAGCCAGTACTTTTAAAACGCGGCATGTCGGCGACATTGGAAGAATTCTTGGTGGCAGCTGAATACATCATGTCAGAAGGCAACCGAAACGTGATTCTTTGCGAGCGAGGGATTCGAACCTTTGAAAAATACATGCGAAACACTTTGGATTTGAATGTGGTTACGGCGATTAAGGAAATGTCCCATTTGCCAATCATCATTGATCCAAGTCACGCATCAGGCAGAAGAAACATGGTTATGCCAATGTCGCGCGCGGCGGCTGCAATAAAGGCGGACGGATTGATGATTGAAGTTCATGCCAATCCAGAAGAAGCCCTTTGCGATGGCAGCCAGTCATTGTACCCGGAACATTTCGAAGAATTGATGCAATCAGTACAGATCGTTCATGATGCTGTGCGGGATCTGTAGAACGAGGAGGAAGAGAGATGGAATCAGACTTTAAGCGGATTTTAGTTGTCGGTTTGGGCTTGATGGGCGGATCATTTGCCAAAGCATTGCGCCAGGCTGTTCCAACTGTAAAATTAGATGGATTGGATTTGAACCGTGCATCCATGAGACAAGCAGTTGAGGAAGGCATATTGGATGCCGCATATGATAAAAACAGTGATACGGTTTATGATTTGGTCGTATTGGCCACCCCTTTGGGGGCATATCCAAAAGTAATTAAAGAATTGATTCCAAAAATGGCGGAAGGCGCCTTAATAACTGATTTGGGCAGCGTGAAAGAGCGCGTTCATCGAGAGATGGAGTCTTGCTTGCCGCAATCGGTACACTTCTTGGGCGGTCATCCCATGTGCGGCTCAGAACAAAGCGGTTTTGAAGCATCCCGCGCTGATTTGTTTCAAGGCAAAGCCTTTTTTCTAACGGGAAAAACAACAAGCGACTGGGAAGACGCCTATGAAGCCCTTCTATTTAAGATGGGGGCACAGATTGTACGGACGAGTCCGCAAGAACATGATACAATGGTAGCGAAAAGCAGTCATATTCCTCATTTAACAGCTGTTTTGCTGTCTTCGCTATTGGAAAGTGAAAGTGATTTTCAAGCATACATAGGGGATGGATTTCGTGACAGCACGCGCATTGCCGGGGGGGATCCCAAGGTTTGGCGAGATATCTTCCTATATAATGCAACGGCGATCTTGAAGGATTTGGAAAATTTTCAGAGCAAACTAAATCAAATGAAAGCGTGTTTGCAATCGGACAATGGTCTTGAAATTTTGCAGACCTTGGATACGGTAAAGCGGTTTCAAGAGGGAATAAAGGAGTAGGGAATGGAACGAATTGACGTACAATCAAAGCATGGAAAATATCCCATTCTGATTGAAGCGGGAATCTTTGATCAAGCCGGCAACTGGATTCGGCGTTGGCTGCCTTCTTCGCGATTGGCAATTATCACAGATAGCAATGTAGGCGCTATTTATTTGGAACGGCTTGAAAAGTCCTTGACGGAAGCAGGGATGGAAAGTCCGGATGTTTATGTGATTGATGCAGGTGAGAAGAGCAAGAACCTGCAAGTGGTAGAGACAATTTATCACTGGTTGCTGGAGAAAGGCCATGACCGAACCAGCGGAATCATTGCCCTTGGTGGTGGCGTAGTCGGCGACCTTTCGGGATTTGTAGCATCCACATTTATGCGGGGCATTCCTTTTGTGCAAGTGCCTACAAGCCTCTTGGCGCAGGTGGACAGCAGCGTTGGCGGCAAAGTTGGCGTGAATGTTGTGGAAGGGAAGAATCTGATTGGCAGCTTTTACGCGCCAAAGGGAGTCTTGATTGATCCAAAAGTACTGGAGACATTGGATTTGCGCCAGTTTAGAAATGGTATAGCCGAAGTGATTAAAACCGGTGCCATTTTGGATGCCAGTCTATTGAAGAATGTTGCCAAACTGGAAGATGCGGCTGAAAAACGATCGGAGTGGGCTCAGGTGATTGCTCGCTGCTGTGAGTTGAAGGCCATGGTTGTTAGCCAGGATGAAGAGGAACGGGGATTAAGAAAGATTTTGAACTTCGGTCACAGCTTCGGTCACGGCATTGAACAATATACAGAATATAAAACTTACGCCCACGGTGAAGCAGTTGCCATTGGCATGATCTTGGCAGCCCAGATTGGAAAGCAGTTGGGCATTACAGAGGCAGGGGTTGAAGAAGAGTTGGATAGCCTCTTGAAGCAATTTTCATTACCGGTCAAGTCGATTCCGATTCCAACATCAGAATACTTGTCGGCCATGAAGAAAGACAAGAAAAAGAGCCAGGGATTGCTGCATTTGGTTGCTGTAAAAGCCATGGGACAAGCCGTTGTTCGTCCTGTTGGATTTGATGTGATTGAAGCATTCCTTGAGGAGGTGGCGGAATGAAAAGGTTACTAAATCCTTCGACGTTAAAGGGGACGCTGCGAATTCCTTCCTCTAAAAGCGTTTCGCACCGGGCACTGATATGCGCGGCACTAAGTCCGGGTACTTGCCTTGTAAGCGGTATTGATGATTCAAGAGATTTGCGGGCGACTAGGGAAGCCATGGAAGCTTTGGGTGCAAGTTTTTTAGACCTTGGCGACGGACGCTGGCAAGTGGAAGGCGTACGGCCTTCAACTGCCAATGCGGTCATTGATTGTGGCGAATCGGGTTCAACCCTGCGCTTTATGATTCCAATTGCAGCCTTGCTTGCCGAACGAGCAAAGTTTATTGGAGAGGGGCGTTTGCCGACGCGACCCATTCAAACCATTTTAAATGTTTTTGATCAAGCTGGAACAGCTTATACATATCCGGACCAGCTTCCATTGATTACCGAGCGTTTTACATTGCCTGCGGAATTTTCTCTGGATGGAAGCATCAGTTCTCAATTTTTCACGGGCTTTTTGCTGGCAGCACCCATTGCGGGTACGGAATTGACCTTGGGCATCGAAGGAAAATTGGAGTCCGAGCCTTATGTTGAATTGACGCGTGAGGTTATGGAAGCCTTCGGTGTTAAGGTTGAACGTACAGAGACGGGCTACCAGGTTCCAGCGGGACAAGCTTATAAAGGAATTGATTTTCATGTAGAGGGCGATTATTCCCAGGCGACTTTTTGGATTGTTGCCGGATTGGTTGGGCAAAATCCACTATGCCTGACAGGGCTAAAGAAGGATTCCACCCAGGGAGATCGAGCAGTACTTGAATTAACAAAGAAAATGGGCGGCAAATGGGAATGGAAGGGTGATGACCTTTGGGTCTATCCGTCGGAAACAAAAGGGATTGAGATCGACGTACAGGATATTCCCGATGCCGTGCCTGTATTATCAGTCTTGGCGGCATTGAGCCAAGGAGAAACCCAGATAGTCAACGCGGCGCGTCTGCGAATCAAAGAATCGGATCGTTTGCAGTCGACGACCGATGTTCTTAGCAAACTGGGAGCTAACATTATAGAGAAGGAAGACGGTCTTGTAATTCAAGGCGTTACCGAATTTGCAGGCGGCAATGTAGATGCCTGGAATGACCATCGGATTGCCATGGCGGTGGCGATTGCCAGTACTCGGGCAAAGGGGCAGATTGCCTTAACAGGCAGCCAGGCAGTCAATAAGTCATATCCTCATTTTTGGGATGAGTTTCAACGACTAGGAGGGAAAGTGCATGAGTAGCCAATGGGGAAAAAATATTCGCATGAGCATATTCGGCGAAAGCCACGGGAAAGCCATCGGGGTAGTGCTGGACGGATTGCCGTCTGGACTGTCCATCGATGAAGAACGTATATTATTTGAAATGAAACGGCGTCAACCGGGCAATATGCCCTGGTCTACCAAACGCAAGGAAGCTGACTTGCCTGAAATCGTAAGCGGCGCTTATGAAGGAAAGACGACAGGTACGCCTTTGTGTGCCATGATTCGAAATACAGATACGCGATCCAAAGATTATTCGGTTTTGGCTTCTCTTTATCGGCCTTCTCATGCCGATTATTCCGGAAGTATTCGCTATGAGGGTGCCAATGATCCACGGGGCGGTGGACATTTTTCCGGGAGGCTTACAGCACCCATGGTCTTTGCCGGCGCTCTTTTGCGACCATGGCTGGAAGAGCAGGGGATTCGGATCTTTGCGCAAATTCGACGCATTGGTGGTTTGGGTACCAAACCCATCGAGACTTTGTCGGAAGAAGAGTTGAATGGTTTGGCCAATCTGGATTTTGCCGTTGCCCAGGAGTGGGACCGACGAGAAATGATTGATGCCATTGAAGCGGCACGTTTGCAGGAAGATTCCTTAGGAGGTTCCATTGAACTGATGATCACTGGTTTGCCGGCAGGTGTTGGCAATCCCATCTTCGATACAGTAGAAGGAAACCTGGCCCAAGCCTTGTTTGGTGTGCCGGCGGTAAAAGCTGTGGAATTTGGCGATGGATGTGATTTTGCAGAATTGACCGGACGACAAGCGGCAGACGAGATGCAGATGGATGGAGACGATATTTCCTTTATGACCAATCACAATGGCGGCATTGTGGGCGGAATCACTACGGGCGCACCACTTCGCTGTCGGGTGACAATCAAGCCGACGCCGTCAATTAGTCAACCTTTAAAGACAGTAAACAAGGAAGGAGAGGATCAAGTGTTAACATTGACAGGTCGTCATGATCCTTGTATTGTGCCACGTGCCGTACCGGTTGTGGAAGCAATGGCTTCCATTGTAATGACGGATTTGCTTATGGGAGGAAAGAATCATGGAGAATAAAGGAAAGGTTGCCTATCAAGGCGTACCGGGAGCTTTTTCTGAAATCGCGGTACGTTCATATTTTCCTGAAGGAACCCATCAGGCCTACGAAACCTTTGAGGAAGTGGTGCAAGCGGTACAGTCCGGGGAAGTTGCAGCAGGAGCGCTTCCTATTGAAAACTCTTCCACGGGTGCAATTCGTGCTGTCTATGCCCTGCTCTTGCAGGCGGGATTAAAGATTGTGGGTGAGCAGTATGTGCCGGTTCGTCATTGTCTGATGGTGAAACCTGGAACAAAGGTAGAAGAAATTCGGGAAGTCTACTCCCATCCGGAAGCACTGCGACAATGTCAAAGTTTTTTATCAGCCCATCGACAGTGGAAACACCATGCTTATTTGAATACAGCCAAGAGTGCTGAGCGTGTTGCCTTGTCGAAAGACAAATCCATTGCGGCCATTGCCAGCCGTCGTGCAGCTGAAATCTTTGGGCTTGAGATTTTGGAATCGGAAATCCAAGACCAAAAGACAAATACCACCCGTTTTGTATTGGTAGCCAAAGAACAGAATCACGGAGAGGCATTGACTAAAGCTTCCATGATCCTGCGGGTGTCTCATCAACCGGGCAGTTTGTTTGAAGCCTTGCGTGTCTTCTCGGATCATCAGATCAATCTGATGAAGATTGAATCTCACCCTGCCAAGGAAGTGCCGTGGGAGTATGACTTCTTTATTGATCTGGAGCGTAGCCCCAGTGAAGAGGATTTTCAGCGGGTTTTGGCGGAGTTAAGAGAAAAGTCCTTGGAGTATCAATTGCTTGGTTCTTATAAGGCGAATCCATTAAACGAATAGAAATACCAGAAGCGAACAGGTTTTGTTCGCTTTTTTTTATGTTTGTCGAATGGAAATGAAAAGTTGATAGGGGTTTTAGTCCGATATCCGAATAAATACGAAACGTTTTCTTGTGTGATTTGCCTATTTTTCGCCATTTACGAACAATGAAATAAATTTAATAAAAAACATTCGTGTTTTACGTTGACTTTCACGTACTCCTTTGTTAGACTGTATTTGCATTGATAAGAAACTACTAAGGAGGAGCTACATGGAATCATTTTTTAAACTACAAGAACGTGGCACCAATGTAAGAACAGAAGTGGTGGCGGGTGTTACAACATTTATGACAATGGCCTACATTCTCATTGTAAACCCTTTGATTCTGTCGGAAGCGGGCATGGATTTTGGCGGCGTGTTTACGGCAACAGCCTTGGCATCAATCCTGGCGACATTGACTATGGGATTGGCGGCGAACTATCCGTTTGCTTTGGCACCGGGCATGGGCTTGAACGCGTTTTTCGCTTACACGGTTGTACTTCAAATGGGATACTCTTGGGAGACTGCACTGACAGCCGTATTGATTGAAGGACTTATTTTTATCGGATTGACTTTCCTGAATGTACGGGAAGCAATCATTAACTCCATCCCAATGAACCTGAAGAAGGCGATTTCGGTGGGTATCGGTTTGTTTATTGCTTTTATCGGTTTTTCTAACGCAGGTGTGGTTGTACAGGGTGCAACGCCATTGGCTTTGGGTGATCTTTCGTCCCCAACCGTTTTGGTTGCCTTGGCAGGCTTGGTGATCACAGGCATTCTTTTGGCGCTGAATGTAAAAGGCGCATTGTTGTATGGTATTTTGCTTTCAGCGATTGTTGGTGTTCCTTTGGGCGTAACAAGTTTGCCGGAAAGTTTTATCAGCGCGCCTCCGTCTTTGGCACCAGTTGCCTTCAAATTTGATTTTTCTTTCTTGACGGATTCAAAGGCCTTGTTTGACATTATCGTTGTTTTGTTTACCTTCTTGATGGTAGACATGTTTGATACGGTTGGAACTTTGGTTGGTGTGGCGACAAAGGCAGATATGCTGGATGGTGAAGGCAAACTGCCAAAGGCCAAGCAAGCCTTGTTTGCTGATGCGGTAGGAACTACAGTTGGCGCGTGCTTGGGTACTTCAACGGTTACAACGTATGTTGAGTCTGCAGCAGGTGTTGCTGAAGGCGGACGTACAGGCTTGACAGCCCTGACAACTGCGGGCATGTTTGCGGTTGCTCTGATTTTATCTCCGCTCTTCATTGCCATTCCAGGCGCGGCAACTGCTCCAGCCCTGATCTTGGTTGGCTTGTTTATGATGAGCCCAATTAAAGACATTGATTTGGATGATTACACAGAAGCAATTCCGGCGTTCTTGACTATTATCATGATGCCGCTTGCTTACTCGATTGCGGAAGGCATTGAGTTTGGTGTATTGTCATATGTATTCTTGAAAATGTTCACAGGCAAGGCGAAGGATGTGCCGGTTCTGACATATATTGTCGGCCTGCTATTCTTGGTCAAGATCTACTTTACGTATTTCGCGTAAATAAGTGCATAAAGAGAGTCCGGATAGCGCAAAAACTATTCGGACTTTTTTCATTCTTTTAGGAGGGGACAAGATGGTTCAACGTATTTTTGTAGAAAAAAAAGAACCCTTTCATGAGGCGGCATTGCGTCTGCAGGAACGGTTGCAAGAGGATTTTAACCTGACGGATTTGAAACGGGTGAGAATCTATCATCGATATGATGTAGAAGGTGTCGATGAAGCGACTTATGAGCAAGCCGTCACAACGGTCTTTGCTGAACCGCCAGTTGACAGGTGGTACAAGGAGAATTTGCCGGAAGAAGGCGATTGGGATTTGGTAGTGGCTTTTCTACCGGGACAATTTGATCAGCGTGCAGACTCATGTGAAGAAGCGATTGCATTGATTACAGCGGGAGAAAGACCCATTGTACATGCCGCAACCCACTATCGTTTCTTTGGTTCCCTGACGGAAGAAGAGAAAACATCCATTCAAGAAGCCTTGATCAATCCAGTGGATTCGGGTCTTGTTGGAACCAACAAACCAGAAACCTTGGTTCATGAATATCCAGTACCGGACATGATTGCAAAGTTGGAAGGCTTTCTGGACAAGTCGGAAGATCAGTTGGCAGCTTTTCGTGCAGCGGAAGGATTGGCCATGTCTTTGGAAGATATCAAAGAAGTACAGGCTTACTTTGCCAGTGAAGGCAGGGTACCGACAGTAACGGAAATTAAGGTGATTGATACCTATTGGTCAGATCACTGCCGTCATACTACCTTCGCAACCAAACTGGAAGAAATCAGTTTGGAAGAGGGAGCAGGTATGACACCCATCCATCGGGCTTTTGAAATGGCTCTGGCAGCCAAAAAGCGGATTGGCCGCGGTGAAAAAGATTTGACACTTATGGAGTTGGCAACCCTGGGCATGCGATTGTTAAAGCAGGAAGGGAAACTTGCCGACTTGGACGAGTCAGAAGAAATCAATGCTTGTTCCATTCGAATTCCGGTTACAATCGACGGAAAGACGGAAGACTGGCTATTGATGTTTAAAAATGAAACCCATAACCATCCAACAGAGATTGAACCTTTTGGTGGAGCAGCCACTTGTTTGGGCGGCGCCATTCGAGATCCATTGTCAGGCCGTTCTTATGTGTACCAAGCCATGCGGGTAACCGGTGCAGCGGATCCAACCGAGAGTTTAGCAGATACCTTGGAAGGCAAATTGCCGCAGCGAAAGATTACGCGGGAAGCGGCAAGGGGCTATTCTTCTTACGGCAACCAAATCGGTTTGGCAACAGGCCAGGTTGCAGAGGTCTATCATCCGGGTTACAAGGCCAAGCGGATGGAAGTGGGGGCTGTGATTGCAGCAGCGCCGGCAGCACACGTGCGACGGGAACGACCATCAGCAGGGGATAAGATCTTGCTTTTGGGTGGTCGAACAGGCCGGGATGGCATTGGCGGAGCGACAGGTTCTTCCAAGGCCCATACCAGCGAGTCTATCGAAGAGTGCGGAGCTGAGGTGCAAAAGGGCAATCCGCCTACAGAAAGAAAACTACAGCGATTGTTCCGGGATCCGGACTTCTCGCTTTTGATAAAACGATGCAACGACTTTGGCGCAGGCGGTGTCAGCGTAGCGGTTGGCGAATTGGCCGACAGCCTTCGCATTCAATTGGATCGCGTACCTAAGAAATATATGGGATTGGATGGAACTGAATTGGCCATTTCTGAATCCCAGGAACGAATGGCCATTGTTGTGGAAGCCAAGGATGTGGATGCGGTAATCGCATTGGCTGACAAGGAAAACGTGGAAGCGACAGAGATCGCGGAAGTGACAGACACAGGTCGGTTGGAAATGATTTGGAAGGAAGAAACGATTTTGGATCTTTCCAGAGCCTTCTTGGATACCAATGGGGCAACCCAAACAGCCAAGGTGCAAGTTTTGCCGCCAGTCTTGTCGGAATCCCCACTGGTTCATGTGAAAACAGAAGGAAAAACCCTCAAGGAAAAGTGGATCCGTCATTTGGGTTCTTTGGCAGTTGGCAGCCAGCAAGGTCTGGTAGAAATGTTTGACTCCACCATTGGTGCGGGAACAGTTCTCTTGCCTTTTGGCGGCAAGGACCAAAAAACACCGGAGCAAGGCATGGCAGCCAAGATTCCAGTACAAAATGGAGAAACAACAACAGCCAGCCTCATGTCCTATGGCTTTGATCCTCGCATTTCTTCCTGGTCACCGTTCCACGGCGCGGTTTATGCCGTATTGGATTCTTTGTCCAAGATTGTTGGCATGGGTGGCGACTATAAGAAAACGCGCTTGAGCTTCCAGGAATACTTCGAGCGTTTGGGCAATGATCCGACGCGTTGGGGCAAGCCCTTCCAAGCCCTGTTGGGTGCAGTCCATGCCCAAGTGGCATTCGAAACGGCATCCATCGGTGGAAAAGACTCCATGTCTGGATCCTTTGACGATTTGGATGTGCCGCCGACGCTTATCAGCTTTGCAGTCAACCACGAAGAGGTTGAGAAGATTTATTCCAGCGAATTGAAGGGGCCAGGTCATTACCTTCTCTATTTGCCGGCCATTATGGACGAAAACCTCATGCCGAATACGGAGCTGATGAAGCAAAGGTTTGAAACGATTCGACATGGATTTGATCATGGCAGAATCCTGACAGCACGACATATCGGCTTTGAAGGGATTGCTGGTGCCATCAGCAAGATGTGCTTTGGCAACAAGATCGGTGTGAAGATCATGGACGGCTTTACGGAAGAAGACTTCTTCCTGCCGCAAATGGGTGGCTTCCTATTGGAAATGGATACAACGGCTGATGTTAATCACTATGCACAATGTTTCAATGGAGAAATTCTGGGAATTACAGTACCGGAGCCAATGATTGTAGCCAAGAAGATGCTCTTCCCATTGGCTGATGCTGAAATTGTTTGGGAAGAACCATTGAAAAAGGTGTTCCCGATCCATCCGGACCAAGGAAAGGCTGTAAATAACCTTCGATTTGATAAGCGAACCACACGCAAACCTGCCATTCGATACGCAAAACCGAAAGTGTTTATTCCGGTCTTCCCGGGAACCAATTGCGAAGAAGATATGGCACGGGTATTTAGAGCAGAAGGTGCCAAGGTGGATTTGGCCGTAATGAGAAACCAATCACCGCTTCAAATCCAAGAAACCATTGAAGCATTTAGAAAGGGTATTAGCGAAGCGCAAATTATCGCTTTGCCGGGCGGATTCAGCGCCGGTGATGAACCGGAAGGATCCGGCAAGTTTATTGCCAATACCTTTAGAAATCCAGTATTAATGGAAGCCCTGTCGGAATTCATTGATCAGCGTGACGGCTTGATGATTGGCATCTGTAATGGATTCCAAGCACTGATTAAGCTGGGCTTGCTGCCAAATGGCAAGATTGGAGATTTGACGGCGGATTCGCCGACACTGACCTTTAACACCATTGGACGCCACGTGTCGACCGTGACACGGACGAGAATTGCCAGCGTGCATTCGCCTTGGTTGCAAAATGTGGAGGTCGGAGATATTCATGCAATTCCTGTTTCTCACGGGGAAGGACGATTTGTCGCATCCGAGCAGGTCTTGCAAAACTTGAAACTCAATGGTCAAATTTGTTTCCAATATGTTGACGCAAACGGACAGGCGACGGAAGAAACGCCATTCAATCCTAATGGATCCCATTGGGGCATTGAAGGCATTTGTTCGCCGGACGGCCGAATTATCGGCAAGATGGGTCACTCGGAACGAATTGGCAATGGGCTATATAAGAACTTGGTGGAAGAGATGGATCAGAAGTTATTCGCTTCTGGGGTTAAGTATTTTCGTTAAAGGGAGGAAATCATGAAAGTAGGAATTTTGATGGGATCCGATTCGGATTTTCCAGTTGTTGAGAAAGCTTTGGCGGTATTTAAAGACTTTGGTGTAGAGGTAGAGTGTCGGGTTATGTCGGCGCATCGTACACCGGATCAAGCGGCAGAATTTGCAAAGACAGCAGAGGAACGTGGACTTTCAGTGATTTTGGCTTTTGCGGGAATGGCAGCGCATCTGCCGGGTGTAGTGGCTGCAATGACAACCCTGCCGGTAATCGGGGTTCCGGTTGTATCGGGCGCATTCCAGGGAATGGATGCCATGTTGGCGATGGTGCAAATGCCACCGGGAATTCCAGTGGCGACAGTAGCGGCAAACGGCGGCAAGAACGCGGCGATTCTGGCCATCCAGATGATGGCATTGGCTGATGAGGACCTGATGAAGAAAATGCATCAGTTCAAAGCGGATATGGCTGCGGCAGTTATCGAAAAAGACAAGAAGATGCAAGAACGAATTCAGGGTTAGGGGGAGCGAATTATGGAAAAAGGTAAATTGTTGTACGAGGGAAAAGCGAAACAGATCTTTGCGACTGACAATCCGGACCAAGTGATTGTATTCTATAAGGATGACGCCACAGCATTCAATGGCGAGAAAAAAGGAACTATTATGGGCAAAGGTGTGATCAACAACCAAATGTCCGCCATCATTTTCGATATGTTGGAGAAAAAAGGCATTCCTACTCATATGATTTCTGTGCTTTCCGAGCGGGAGCAATTGGTGAAATCTGTAGAGATTGTACCATTGGAAGTGATTATTCGAAATACGGCGGCAGGTTCCATGTGCAAGCGTCTGGGCATTGAAGAAGGCATGGAATTGAAAGAGCCAATCTTTGAAATCTGCTACAAGAACGATGATTACGGCGATCCTTTGATCAATGACGACCATGCGGTTGCATTGGGATTGGCTACTCGGGAAGAGCTTGCAGTCATTCGCGAGATGACTATGAAGATCAATGAGGCCTTGATTGCATTCTTTGCAGAGCGAGGTATTCGCTTGATCGACTTCAAATTGGAGTATGGCCGATACAAGGGAACTATCGTATTGGCGGATGAAATTTCACCGGATACTTGTCGATTCTGGGATGCCGAGACCGGCAAGAAGTTGGACAAGGATCGATTCCGACGTGACTTGGGCGATGTTGAATCTGTTTACGCGGAAATGCTTTCACGCGTGAAGGGAGATTAAGATGATGCAGGACGTTTGGAGCGCGGATGAGCTGCACGAAGAGTGTGGTGTCATAGGCGTCTATAGTCAGCCAGGCAATAATGTAGCGGAATCTATTTATTATGGATTGTACGCGCTGCAGCACCGCGGCCAGGAATCTGCCGGTATCGCGGTTAATGACCAAAAGAAGATTCATGCCCACAAGGGTATGGGCTTGGTTTCCGATGTATTTCGGGATCCCAATATGGAAATTTTTAAAGGAAATATCGGCATTGGACATGTTCGCTATTCCACGACCGGAGACAGCGAAATTGAAAATGCCCAGCCGATTGTAGCCAACTACCGGGACAGCCAAATCGCTTTAGCACATAACGGCAACCTGGTTAACGCCAAAGCCCTTCGCAACATGTTGCAGGACGCGGGCGTCATTTTTCAAACAACGATTGACACCGAAGTCATTCTAAACCTCATTGCGCGAAACTATAAGGCGGACTTGTTGGAAGCCATCAAGCGGGTTGGGGAAATCATCAAGGGCGCTTATGCCCTCGTTTTGACCATTGACGACCATTTGATCGGCCTTCGCGATCCTCACGGCATGCGCCCTATGTGCTTGGGTCAAACGGAAGAAGGTTATGTATTGGCTTCAGAATCTTGTGCCTTGGATGCCATTGGCGCCAAGTTTGTACGGGATATCGAACCGGGCGAGATTATTTCCATCGGTCCTGAAGGCATTCGTTCTGATCGTTTGAACCAGTGGACACGCAAGCGACTGTGTATTTTTGAGTTGATTTACTTTGCAAGACCGGATTCAGTCATGGACGGCATTGGCATTTACGATTCCCGTCATCGAGCTGGACAAATTCTGGCTGATGAGTTTCCTGTGGAAGCGGATATTGTGGTTGGTGTGCCTGATTCAGGAATTCCGGCTGCCATTGGCTATGCGGAACGGTCTGGTATTCCATATGGAATCGGATTGATCAAGAACAAATATATTGGAAGAACTTTTATTCAACCCAGCCAGGAACAGCGGGAAAAAGGCGTTCGTATCAAACTGAATCCTTTAAAGGGGATTATCAGTGGCAAGCGCGTAATCCTGGTGGATGACTCCATTGTACGTGGAACCACATCCAGAAGACTGGTTGAGCTTTTGCGGGAAGCGGGAGCCAAGGAAGTTCATTTCCGTGTATCTAGCCCACCGGTTGCCTATAGCTGCCATTTTGGCATTGATACGCCATACCGAAAGCAATTGGTTGCATCAAAAATGAGCCCTGAAGAGATCAAAGAGATGATCGGTGCAGACAGCCTGGGTTATATTTCTTTGGACGGGCTTGAGAAAGCCTGCGGCAAGGGACACGGATATTGCCGCGCATGTTTTGACGGAGATTATCCAATGGAGGTGCCATTCGATGTCGAATAAGGGATTGACCTACGCGGAAGCGGGGGTAGACAAGGAAGCGGGCTATGAAGCTGTGAAGCGAATGAAAGCCCATGTGGCACGTACCATGCGACCGGAAGTGCTGACTGCCATTGGCGGGTTCGGCGGTGGATTTAGCCTGCCGACAGGCTATAAAGAGCCGGTTCTGGTTTCCGGAACTGATGGGGTAGGAACCAAGCTGAAACTGGCATTTGCCATGGATAAGCATGACACGGTAGGCATTGACTGCGTGGCCATGTGCGTCAACGATATTCTGTGCCAGGGTGCCGAGCCTTTGTTCTTCTTGGATTATATCGCTGTGGGCAAAAATGTACCGGAGCGAATTGAGAATATTGTTGCCGGTGTAGCGGAAGGCTGCGTGCAGTCTAATTCTGCCCTGGTTGGGGGAGAAACGGCCGAAATGCCGGGCATGTACCATGAAGACGAGTATGATATGGCGGGTTTCTCCGTTGGTGTCGTAGAAAAGTCAAAAATGATTACCGGCAGCGACATTGCGCCTGGAGACAAAATGATCGGTCTGACTTCCAGCGGTCTTCATTCCAATGGTTTTTCACTCTTTAGAAAAGTAGTGGAAATGGCTAATGTTTCATGGGACCAGCCTATGGGACCGGGACTTCCTTCTATTGGGGAAGCGGCCTTAACGCCAACCAAGATCTACGTTAAGCCTGTGCTTAAAGTTTTGGAAGAAGTGACGGTCAAGGGCATGTGTCATATCACCGGCGGTGGATTGTATGAAAACGTACCACGGGTATTGCCGGAAGATTGCGATGCGGTAGTGGATTTTGATGCCATTCCTAAGCAAAAAATCTTTGATTGGATTCAAGAAAAAGGCGGCATTGCAAAAAAGGAAATGATTGGAACCTTTAATATGGGTGTCGGTTTTGTTATCATAGTATCACCAGAAAATGAAAAACGAGTAATGGAAATTCTCAAGGAAGCGGGAGAAACACCGTTTGCTTTGGGCCAAATTGCTCAAGGAAATCAAGAGGTGAGAATATGAGTCAAAAGAAACGAATTGCAATCATGATCTCGGGAACAGGTACCAATATGCAGGCATTAATTGATGCCCAGGCTTCCCTGAATGGGGAAATCGTCTTGGTACTGTCCAGCCGTGAAGACGCCAAGGGATTAGAGAAGGCCAGAGAGCAGGGCTTTGATGGAATTTGTATTGAATCCAGCGCTTTTGAAGACCGTGCTCTCTATGAGCAAATGATGTTAAATACCTTGGAAGCCTATTCGGTGGATCTGATTGTATTGGCGGGATACATGCGAATTTTAGGCGACAAGTTTATCGACACGTACGCCAACCGCATGATTAATGTGCATCCTGCCTTGCTGCCGTCATTCGGCGGAGCTGGCTATTATGGATTGAAGGTGCACGAGGCGGCATTGGATGCCGGCGTCAAAGTCACTGGTGCAACGGTTCATTTTGTTACCAAGGATACGGATGCCGGTCCCATCATTCTACAGGAATGTGTACGGGTGCAGCCCAAAGATACGGCAGAAGTTTTGCAGAAGCGAGTTTTGGAAGTGGAACATCGATTGTTGGCAGCAGCCGTTCGGCTCTTCTGTGAAGACCGCTTGGTGATTGAAGGCAATCGGGTTGAAGTTGTGGGAATGGAGGAGTAGGAATGCCAAGAGCGTTAGTCAGCGTCTTTGACAAGACTGGAGTACTGGAATTTTGCAAGGAATTGGCGGGTTTAGGCTGGGAGATTGTCTCCACGGGCGGAACGGCCAGAATGTTGAAAGAAGCGGGAATTGAAGTCATTCCCATTGATGATGTTACTGGATTTCCGGAGTGCCTGGACGGCCGCGTAAAGACCTTGCATCCGCGGATTCATGGGGGAATTCTAGCGGTTCGATCTTTAGACAGCCATATGAAGCAGTTGGAGGATTTAAGTGTAGCACCGGTGGATATGGTCGTTAACAACCTATATCCTTTCCGCGCAACTTTGGAGAATCCGAATTCTTCTCATGCGGAAATTGTAGAAAACATTGATATCGGAGGACCTTCCATGATCCGTGCAGCAGCCAAGAATTATCAGGATGTTGCCATTCTAGTGGATCCAACGGATTATGAAGAAGTATTGGCGGAACTGAAAGCGGAAGGGAATACTTCCTTTGGCTTGAAGGAACGATTGGCAGCAAAAGCCTTTATGCACACGGCGCATTATGATGCCTTAATTGCCCAATATTTCTTGGGAAAAACGGATAATACAGAACCGGAATTGCTGACCTTGACCTTTGAGCGTCAACAGTCTTTACGCTATGGCGAAAATCCGCATCAAGGCGCAAGCTTTTACAAGGAAATCTTTGATACAAAGGGTTCATTGGTGGAAGCGGAACAATTGCATGGCAAGGAATTGTCCTTCAATAATATCCATGACACCAATGGCGCTCTGGAAATCTTAAAGGAATACGGCAACGAGGAACCGACAGTGGTCGCTGTCAAGCATGCCAATCCTTGTGGGATTGCCCAGGCAGAGACCCTGTCGGAAGCCTTTTTCAAAGCCAATGCGGCCGATCCTGTATCCATTTTTGGCGGCATTTTGGCCATGAACCGGGAAGTGGATCTGGCGACAGCGGAGCAAATTGCAAAAATCTTTATTGAAGTGGTTGTCGCGCCGTCATTTACAGATGAAGCATTTGAATGTTTGACTCAAAAGAAAAATATTCGCTTGTTGAAAATGCCGACAGTTACAGAAAAGAATCCTGGCAAGGACTATAAGCGGGTGCTCGGTGGATTGTTGATTCAAGACCGCGATGCCAAACTTTATGATGGCGAGTTGACGGTTGCTACAGATCGTCAGCCGACTGAAGCGGAACTGAAAGATCTGGATTTTGCATGGCGTGCTGTGAAAAACTCCAAATCCAATGGTATTTCTTTGGCTAAAGACAGTGTCTTGGTGGCTAACGGACCAGGCCAGGTATCTCGAATCTGGGCATTGGAAAATGCCATCAAGCAGGCCAATGTAAGCCTTGAAGGGGCTGTATTGGCATCGGATGCCTTCTTCCCGTTTGAAGATTGTGTGGAAGCGGCCCATGCGGCAGGCATTACAGCCATTGTTCAGCCAGGCGGATCTAAAAATGACCAGCGAAGCATTGACAAAGCCAACGAGTATGGAATGACAATGGTCTTTACAGGCGTGCGTCACTTCCGTCATTAGGAGGTTTCATATGAAGATATTGGTACTGGGCAACGGTGGTCGCGAGCATGCCATTGCCTGGAAGATTGCAAAGAGTCCAAAATGTACGGAATTATATGTAGCCCCTGGTAATGCAGGCACAGCCAAGATTGCGAAAAACGTCAGCCTTGATCCTATGGATGTGGATGCGGTGGTGGACTATTGTGCCGACCAGGAAATTGAATTGGTAGTTGTAGGACCGGAAGCGCCTTTGGTGGCTGGTGTTGTGGATGCCCTGGAAGCTAAAGGGATTCGTGTCTTTGGACCAGAGAAGGCTGCAGCCGAGCTGGAGGGCAGCAAGAGCTTCTCAAAACGCTTTATGGACCGTTACGCTATTCCAACGGCAGGATACTCAGAAGTTTCTTCAGAAGATCAAGCGCGCGAGCAGCTGGCGGAGATGAGTCTGCCGGTAGTTTTAAAGGCAGACGGTTTGGCGGCAGGAAAGGGCGTATATATTTGCTTCACTCAAGTGGATGTAGATGAAGCGCTGGACGACCTGTTTGTTAAAGAACGTTTTGGAGAATCCGGTAAACTGGTTGTCATAGAGGAGTTTTTGGAAGGAACGGAAGCCTCTTTGCTTTGTTTCTGTGATGGCAAACATCTCTTCCCTATGGAAAGTGCCAAGGACCACAAGCGGATCTTTGACAATGATCAAGGACCTAATACAGGTGGCATGGGATGCGTTTCTCCTAACCCGCAAGTCACAGATGCTTGGTTGGATCAGATTGAAAAAGAAATTTTACTTCCTATAGAAGAGGGCTTCCAGGCGGAGTCTTGGACCTTCAAGGGGATTCTCTTTATCGGCTTGATGTTGACCAGTGACGGACCCAAGGTTTTGGAGTTCAATGTTCGAATGGGGGATCCAGAAACCCAGTCGGTTTTGCCAAGGCTGAAAAGCGATTTAGTTGAATTGATGGAAAAGACCATTGATGGAAATTTACAAAAAATGGATTTTGATTGGGATCCTGCGGTTTGCGTCAGTGTTGTGGCAGCGTCAAAAGGATATCCGCAAACATCCACCAAAGGATGTCAAATCGAGGGCGTGGAAGCGTGTGAAGAATTGGTCTTTCATGCAGGCACCAAAGAAGAGGATGGGAAGCTGTTTACCAATGGCGGACGCGTCCTTGCGGTATCTGCTTTGGGAGAAAACCTGGATGAGGCTTATGACAAAGCCTACCGGGCAATGGATCAGATTATCTTTGAAGGCAAGCAGATTCGTAGAGATATTGGTAAATAGAGAAGAAAGGCCTGATTTTTTCAGGTCTTTTTTTGTGTGTATGAGGTTGCTGGCAGTGGGTGAAGTTACAATACGACGCATCTAAATATAATGAAAAAAAGAAACGCACTGGACTTGTGGCGTTGATCACAAAGTCCAATGCGTCTTTTAAGTTGCAGGATATTAACGATTATCGATACTTACTTTTGTATTTCTTTTAAAGTATCATCATGGTGTAATTACGTTGCCATGCATATCTAGATTAGCACCGTAATTATTGTACATATCAAGCATTGTTGCAAGATCTTCAATCGCATCTTCTCCAGCTGCAATCGCATCTTGAACGGCTGTGATGATTTGAGCTACACTCATTGGATAAGCAATATCAGGATGAGAGGCATTCAAAATTGCTGCAGTTGCATGTCTTGCCAAGGCATTCATGCCTCCACCATTTGCACCAAGGGCCTCAAGAAGTGTTGGATCTTCATAAGTTGTTTTACCTTTGCCTCTTAATGTGATATCTACTCCGAAAACATCATCAAAAAGATCATCCGGCACGTAGTCAACCCAAGCATTCGCATCCCATTTATCCGCATTGTTTTTCCAGTAACCTGGTGTTAAACCTTCTTCACCTGGTGGCAGTTCACCATAGTAGTTTCCTGGATCGGAATCCGATACAGGAGGACCAACTGGTGGCGTTCCTTCAGCAGTAGCCACATTAGTATGCTGCCCTTCCTCTGCTGGAATAGGACCATAAGACACGCTTTCGGTTGCTCCAACCGGTAACAATGGAATTGTACCGATTGTACCGTAAACGTCATCTGTCACTACTACGTCTACCAGATCCACATTACCTGTATTGGTTATGTCGAAGGTGAAGGTGACAGGATCGCCTACTGGAACGATTGGTCCGGTAGGAGAATCGGCATCTTCGCCGTTGACATATTTTTCGATGTCAATAGCAGGATCAGAACCGAAGTAGTTGGCTGGATCAGTGTCTGATACAGGCGGACCGACTGGCGGATTGCCTTCAGCCGTTGCAATGTTGGTATGCTGGCCGGCTTCCGCAGGAACAGGACCATGGCTCAAGGTCGAGTCAGTCGCTCCCGGCGCCAAACTAGCAATGGTGCCGATAAAGCCGTAAACATCATCATTCACATCGATATCGGTTAAAGTGACATTACCCGTGTTGGTTACGTCGAAGGTGAAGGTTACATCATCGCCTACAGGAATGATCGGACCGGTAGGTGAGTTTGCATCCTCGTCATTGACATATTTTACGATCTCGATATCAGGGTCAATGATTTTAACCCAAGTCTCAACTTCCGCGCTTAGCTTTTCGCCGACGTCGTTTTCTCCTAAAGTATTGATCCCATTAGTAATAAATAGGCCAAGATCTTCAGGTTGGACAACATAGTGGAGTTCCGCATATGCGAAATCTTGAGGGGTTAAAGTCAGGGTTTTGTCACCAAAGCCTGGGAAGGTTGGGATTAATTCCGGGCTTGGTCCAGCTACGCCTACATGAGTAGGGTCTCCGACACCATCTATCCATCTCAAGATGATTGTGTTTCCATCGATTAAATAATCAGTGCCCTCTACCAATGGATCGCTATCTGGTGATGGAGCCGGGTCGATTACCCCATTGAAGTCCTTGTCACGATACATGGTGACGTGGGCAAGGTCTCCACTAAAGACATCATCGATATAATAATAAGTGTTGGTTGGGTCTCCTGGATCTGCAGGATTTTGTATTTGCATTTCAAAGATGACGGTTTCACCTACTGCATAGAGTCGTTCTAGGCGATCTGGATTCTTTGAAAGTGACTCGGACGAAGCAAAAGCTGTCATAGATGCAATCACCATGCCCAGTGTCAGAAGAAATATAAGGGGAATCGATAGTTTTCTCTTCATTTTTACCTCCTCTCTGTGATTTGAAGATTAATAATATCGATTACATTTAATTTTGTTATACTTATCTGCCTCCTTTCGCACAAAAAAAGCCCGACATGCAGTCGGACGGTCATAGTACAGGTTCGTAACTGTAGACTCCTGGCTTTGCGTCCCATGCTTTCACATGGTTTGCCCATTAAATCCTATGAACTACTTTATCTTCAAAATCTTCCAATATATATGTACCCGTAGCTTCATATGTAAACCTTGGTTTAATTTGTAAAGTATGGAACGTGAATACATTACATATAATTACATTATTGCAACATATGATCAATTTATACTGGATATGTAAAAGTTACGATAATTGACATTATTTTTGATTTTAACAAATATGAACTGTATTTGTTATTCTCTTATTATTTTAGGGAAAATACCGGATTTCTTTATATTTGCGAAAAAGGTTCTTGGAAGGGGGTGAAATAAAAAGAAGTGTGGTGAAAGCAGGAGTCGCAGCGAAAGATATTATAGTCTAAATAAGAACAGGAAAAATCAAACGCATTGGATTTGCAGTGATGAACACCACAAAATCCAATGCGTTTTTTGTTTGCAAGATATTCGTTACTAACGATTCTTGCCTTTTCGTTCCACATTCTTACTTGATAATGTTATTAACCTTGTCTGATGAAAATATTATTATGGTGTAATCACGTTGCCATGCATATCTAAATTAGCACCGTAATTATTATACATATCAAGCATTGTTGCAAGATCTTCAATCGCATCATCGCCTTCGGCAATAGCGGATTGAACAGCTGCGATGATTTGAGCTTGGCTCATCGGATAAGCGATATCAGGATGTGAGGCGTTCAGCAGAGCTGCAGTTGCATGTCTTGCCAAGGCATTAATGCCTCCGCCATTTGCACCAAGCGCTTCAAGGAGTGTTGGATTTTCGTTTACTGATTTGCCTTTGCCTCTTAAAGTAACATCTACGCCGAAAATATCGTTAAAATAATCTTCCGGAGAGTAGGTTATCCAAGAAACAGCATCCCAATTTTCTGCATTGTTTTTCCAGTACCCTGGTGTCAAACCTTCTTCACCAGGAGGCATTTCTCCATAGTAGTTGGCTGGGTCTTCATCGAACACATCACCATCTGTAGCACTTGCCATGTTGGTATGCTGACCTTCCTCAGCAGGCATTGGGTCAAGTGTAAAGGTTTCGGTTACTCCCACTGGCAAAAGTGGAATCATGCCGATTGGACCGAATACGTCATCTGTAACGACTACTTCCACTAAGTCGACATTACCCGTGTTGGTTACATAGAAGGTGAAGATTACAGGATCACCTACTGGAATGACTGGACCGGTAGGCAAGTCAGCATCCTCATCGTTGACATGTTTTTCAATGTCAATTGCAGGAGCTGCACCAAAGTAGTTAGCTGGGTCTGAATCTGATACATCACCATCTGTAGCAGTTGCCATGTTGGTGTGCTGACCTTCCTCAGCAGGGATAGGGCCGTAAGTTAATGAAGTGTCGGTTACTCCCACTGGCAAAAGTGGAATTGTGCCAATCAGACCGTAAACATCATCAGTAACAACTACGTCTACTAGATCAACATTACCAGTGTTCTCTACTTCGAAAGTGAACAAAACTTCAGCACCTACTGGAATGATTGGACCGGTAGGCAAATCAGCGTCATCACCGTTGACATATTTTTCAAGGTCAATTGCTGGGTCCGCACCAAAGTAGTTGGCCGGATCACTATCTGATACATCTGGACCAGCCGGCGGTGTTCCTACAGCAGTAGCAATATTTGTATGCTGACCAGCTTCTGCAGGCATAGATACAAGTCCCATGGTTACGGTTGCATCTACTGGCAAAAGTGGAATTGTGCCGATAAAACCATAAATATCATCAGTCACGTCTACATCTTCTAAGTCTACGTCACCAGTGTTGGTCACATAGAAGGTGAAGTTTACTGGATCACCTACTGGAATGATTGGACCGGTAGGATCATCAGCGTCCTCGCCATTGACATGTTTTTCGATGTCGATAGCAGGATCAATGACTCGGATCCAGGTTTCAACTTCTGCGCTTAGCTTTTCACCGACGTCATTTTCTCCTAAAGTATTGATCCCATTGGTGATAAATAAGCCAAGATCTTCAGGCTGGATCACATAGTGGAGTTCCGCGTATGCGAAGTCTTGAGGAGCTAAAGTCAGGGTTTTATCAAACGCTACGGAACCAAAGGTAGGGATCAATTCTGGGCTTGGTCCTGCTAGTCCTACATGTGTAGGGTCGTCAGGACTTCCATTGATCCATCTCAAGATGATTGTGCTTCCATCGATTAGATAATCAATATTTTCTACCAATGGATCACTATCTGGTGATGGAGCCGGGTCGATTACCCCATTGAAGTCCTTGTCGCGATATAGGATAACATGGGCAAGATCTCCGCTAAATACATCATCGATATAATAATAGGTGTTAACTGGGTCTCCAGGTTCTGCTGGATTTTGTATTTGCATTTCAAACTTGACGGTTTCACCTACCGCATAAAGTCTACTTGGGCGATCTGGATTCTTAGAAAGCGACTCGGATGAAGCAAAAGCCGTCGCGGATGCGATAACCATTAAGAGTATAAGGAGAATCGATAGTTTTCTCTTCATTTTTTCCTCCTTTCGCGAATTGAAGATTAAATAGTATCGATTGTATGATTAAGTGGCTTGTAATAAATATGCGCCTCCTTTCGCACAAAAAAAGCCCGACATGCAGTCGGACGGTCATAGTACGGGTTCGTAACTGTAGACTCCTGGCTTTGCGTCCCATGCTTTCACATGGTTTGCCATTTGAATCCTATGAACTACTTTATTTTCAAAAACTGTCAATATATATGTACCCGACAAAGTTGTCGTAAACCTTGGTTTATATTGTAAGGGATGTTCTAAACATACATTGAATATAATGGGATTCATTCAATTATCTAGAAAAGACTATAAAATTATGCAGTTTTCATCAGCTGAATTGGAATCTTTTATGCATACATTCAAATCGATATTTAATTTATAGTAGATGGTATTAGGAGAATGCTTGTGTAAGAAAGACAAGGAAGAAAAGAAAGCGTTTTTTCATAGAGCTTGTTTTTCTTCCTTGAACATCTGCTGAATATTCTTTCGAATAGGAAAATTGCGACTATTTTTCTAGGTGAAAAACTTGGTCAAAAAGACTTGAATGATTGCGATAAAGACGCTAATGTATTAGGCATATGTAAAACATATGACAAAAATGAAACAGGAGGATGACGAAATGAAAAAGACAGCATTGGTGTTGGTATTGATCTTAAGCTTATTGACCCTTTCAGCATGTGGTGGCGCAGCAGAGGAATCCAACGTAATTAAGATTGGTACAATTGCACCGACAACAGGTCAGGTAGCCGTATATGGACAGGCGGTAGATAACGCCGTTCGTTTGGCAGTTAAAGATAAGAACGCAGCAGGTGGATTGCTGGAGAAAGAAATCGAGTTGATCGGCTATGACAACAAAGGCGATATCACAGAATCAGTAAACGCCTTCAACCGCTTGGTAGACAATGATGGAATCGATGTGTTTATTGGTGCGGTTATCAGCTCAACAACATTAACACTAGCGCCTTTGGCGGTTGAAACAGAAATTCCAATGATTTCTGCGACAGCAACCAACTTGGAGATCACACCGATCGGTGACAATATCTTTCGCGCATGCTTTATTGATCCATACCAAGGAATCGTATTGGCTCAATTCGCCGCTGGAGAGCTTCAAGCCAAAACAGTAGGCATTCTGTTTAATACAGCGGATGATTACTCTACAGGCCTTGCAGATGCTTTCAAAGCAGAATTCGAAGCGGCTGGCGGAACCATTACAAACTTCGAAGGATATACTGGCGGATCTGACAAAGATTTCAAATCTCTTTTGACAAAAGTAAAAGCAGAAATGCCAGACGTATTGTTCTTGCCAGACTATTACAACACAGTTGCATTGATTGCGGAACAAGCCAAAGAAGTAGGTGTTGAATCAACACTGATCGGTGGCGACGGCTGGGACGGCGTTTTGGGCGTAACAACAGAAGCGGTTGAAGGCGCTTATTACGCGGCACACTTTGCCAAAGATGATCCAGCTGAACACGTACAAGAATTTATTACAGAATTTAAAGAAGAAACAGGCGAAATGCCAAATTCCTTCTCAGCTTTGGGTTATGACGCGGCTATGATTATGATGGAAGCAGTTGAAGTTGCCGGCTCTACAGATTCTGCTGCAGTGGTTGAAGCTTTGAAAGCGACAAGCTACGATGGTGTAACTGGACACATCGAATTTGACGCTGATGGCAACCCTGTAAAGAGTATTTCTATCATCCAGGTAAAGGATGGAGTGGATACGCTTTACGGAAAGTTTGACGCCAAATAAAAAACACATTTGGCGAATACTCTCTCAGGAAAACGCTTGTCTGTCCGTAAGCGACAGAAATGTAAAAAAATCCTTGAATTTATGAATAAAACGTAATATAGTTAAAGAAATATTTTTAGTCGCTTTAGCGAGGAAAAGTAGAATACGTTTAGAGGAGGAGTGGTTGAAATGAGAGGCAAGAAATACGTAGCATTATTTATGATGGTAGCTCTAGTTCTTGGCGCCTTTGCAGGATGTGCCAGTGAACCAGCGGAAGCAGAAACGGTGAAAATCGGTCTCATCGCACCAACAACCGGCCAAGTTGCAGTATACGGCCAAGCAGTACAAAACGCAGTTGAGCAAGCTGTTGAAGAACAAAATGCAGCTGGCGGCCTTCTAGGCAAGCAAATTGAATTGATTTCATACGACAATAAAGGGGATGCGACAGAATCAGTAAACGCATTTAACCGATTGGTTGACAATGATGGAATCGACGCGTTTATCGGTGCGGTTATCAGCTCGACAACATTGACAGTAGGTCCTTTGGCTGTAGATGCGGGAATGCCAATGATTACACCAACTGGAACGAACTTGGAGATTACGCCAATCGGCGACAATATCTTCCGTGCATGTTTTATCGATCCATACCAAGGTAAGGTTATCGGTCAATTTGCATCCAAGGAATTGGGCGCGAAGAAAGCAGCGGTTATGTTCAATACGGCTGACGACTACTCTGTTGGTTTGAAAGACGCGTTTGTTGAAGCATTCGAAGCAATCGGCGGCGAAGTTGTAGCGATTGAAGGCTACACTGGTGGAACTGACAAAGACTTTAAAGCACTTTTGACAAATGTTAATGCGGCAGATCCAGATGTATTGTTCCTGCCAGACTACTACAACACAGTTGGTTTGATTGCAGACCAGGCAAAAGAAGTAGGCGTTGAAGCGACATTGATCGGTGCAGACGGATGGGACGGCGTATTGGGCGTATCTCCAGAGTCTGTAGAAGGCGCATATTTCGCTAACCATTATGCAAAAGATGACCCAGACGAAGTAGTACAAGCATTTATTGCTGAGTACACAGGCAAGTACGGCGAAGCGCCAAACGCTTTGGCGGCCTTGGGTTATGACGCGGCATACATCATGTTCCAAGCGATTGAGTCAGCAGGTTCTGTTGACAAAGCAGCGATCATCGATGCGATGGCAGCGACGGAAATCGATGGCGTTACAGGCCACATCGTATTTGATGCGGACGGTAACCCAGAGAAGTCTATTTCCATTATTACAGTTAAAGATGGTAAAGACGTGCTTTACGGAAAGTTTGGCGCGGAATAAGATACGTTGAATGGGATGATAGAATAGGAGACGATCATTTCTCTCCTATTCTTCTTTCTGTTTATGAGAGGAGGATGCGAAATGCAATTCATACAACAGTTAATCAATGGCGTTCATGTTGGCAGTATTTATGCATTGATCGCTTTGGGTTACACCATGGTATATGGCATCGTAAAACTGATTAACTTTGCACACGGCGAAATTATGATGCTAGGTGCGTATGTAGGCTTTTTCGCGATTGGGTTATGGGGGTTGCCTTTTCCACTCGCATTGTTGTTATCAATGGTGTTTAGTGCGCTTCTGGGCATAACAATCGAAAGGATTGCTTATAAGCCATTGCGGAATGCGCCGCGGATTTCAGCCCTGATCACCGCGATCGGGATGAGTTTATTGTTACAGAATATTGCTTTGGTTATTTTTGGGCCGGATCCACGAAAAATGCCAGCGGCAATTTCAAAAGAAGCAATCACTTTAGGCGGGGTGCAAATTTCTTATTTGACCATCGTCACAATTGTAGTATCCGTAGCATTTATGATTTTATTGGAATTATTCGTTAAGCAAACCAAAACAGGAAAGGCTATGCGTGCCGTGTCTCAGGACAAGGCGGCTTCAACCCTGATGGGGATTGATGTTAACCGCATTATTTCTGTAACTTTTGCTGTAGGCTCTGCCTTGGGCGCTCTTGGTGGCGTTCTGTACGCAGTAGCATATCCGCAGGTCGAACCATATATGGGCATGATGCCGGGCTTGAAAGCCTTTGTTGCCGCCGTATTGGGCGGGATTGGCAGCATTCCAGGTGCCATGATTGGCGGATTTATTATGGGAGTTGTTGAAAGTTTGACCAAAGGCTATATTTCCAGCCAGTGGTCTGATGCCGTGGTATTCGGTATCTTGATTCTAGTATTATTAGTCAAGCCATCTGGCTTGCTGGGCAAGAATGTAAGAGAGAAGGTGTAAGCGATGACAGATAAAAGAAAAAAACTCGTCATAAATTTAAGCTTGATCCTTTCTGTTTATGTAATATTATTTGTGTTGATGCAGCTTAAGGTGATTAACCGATACTATCAAGGTATTTTGATCGCCTGTCTGATCAACGTAATTTTAGCCACCAGCCTCAACCTGGCAACAGGATTTTTGGGTCAGTTGGCCTTGGGCCATGCCGGCTTTATGGCGGTGGGTGCTTATACAGCGGCCATCATCACAAAAACAACTGGCATGCCTGGTACAGTTCAATTGCTTGTATCCCTTTTAATGGGCGGCGTAGTTGCCGGCTTGATGGGTGTTGTCATTGGCATTCCAGCCCTTCGTTTACGGGGCGACTATTTGGGGATCATCACCTTGGGCTTTGGCGAGATTATCCGTGTATTGATTTTTAACCTGGAAATCACCGGTGGTGCGCGAGGCATGAAAGGAATTCCAAAACTTGCAGGTTTCAACTTGGTGTTCTGGATGACCGTATTGATTGTCTTTACGCTTTATGCCATTACCCAGTCCAAACAGGGTCGTGCAATCAAGTCTATTCGTGAGGATGAAATCGCGGCTGAAGCTGTGGGTATTCCTACAGTCAACTACAAGCTTTTAGGCTTTGTTGTGGCAGCTTTCTTTGCAGGTGTTGGTGGCGGTCTGTATGCCCACTATATGACAGTACTGGATCCAAAGACATTCAACTTTATGAAGTCTGTCGAGATCTTGGTTATTGTTGTCTTGGGTGGCATGGGTTCTTTGACAGGATCTGTTGTTGCGGCACTAGCCTTGACGATTCTGCCGGAAGCACTTCGTTCTTTCTCGGACTATCGATTGCTCTTGTATTCAGCGCTATTGATTGTCATGATGATCTTCAAGCCGGGCGGATTCTTCGGACAGCGTGAGCTTTCCATTCAAGGATTCTTGAAGCGATTGAAGAAGCCAGTTGTGGAAGGAGGAGAAGAATGAGTCTGTTAACATGTCAAGACATTGGGATCTCCTTTGGCGGTTTGAAAGCCGTAGATGGATTCTCCATCGATATCAAGCAAAAGGAATTGGTTGGTTTGATCGGACCCAACGGTGCCGGAAAAACAACCATCTTTAATATGATGACAGGGGTATATCTTCCGACGGAAGGTGATATCCTGATTGACGGAAAAAGCATTGTTGGAAAGAAGCCGTATGACATTGTAAAAATGGGCGGATCAAGAACTTTCCAAAACATTCGTCTCTTCAAAGATTTGTCGGTAGTTGACAATGTGAAGATCGCTCTTCATCACGACATTAACTATGGACTTTTCGCAGGAATTCTTCGTGGCAAGAAATATGATCAAGCGGAGGCCAAGGCGCAGGAACGTGCATTGGAACTTCTTAAGATCTTTGAAATGGAAGAATACGCTGAGCAAAAGGCGAGAAACCTGCCTTACGGCAAGCAGCGTAAGCTGGAGATTGCCCGTGCTTTGGCGACCAATCCAAAAGTTTTGATGCTGGATGAGCCGGCTGCCGGCATGAATCCGCAGGAAACGCAGGAATTGATGGATACCATCCATTTTATCCGGGATCATTTCCAGATTGCCGTTTTGCTGATTGAACATGATATGAACCTGGTTATGGGGATCTGTGAGCGATTGATCGTTATTGACTATGGTAAGATTATCGCCAAGGGTACGCCGGAAGAAATCCGCAACAATGAACGGGTTATCGGCGCCTACCTAGGCAGTTAGGGGGGAGACGCATGCTACAAGTACGAGATCTACATGTGTATTATGATAAAATTCATGCGATCAAGGGCGTCGACTTCGATGTTAAGGAAGGCGAAATTGTATCGCTGATCGGTGCCAACGGCGCCGGCAAGACTACCATTCTTCATACGGTTTCTGGAATTTTGAAACCCAGCGAAGGCTTTGTGAAATTTCGGGGCGAGGCAATCAGTGATGTACCAGCCCACCGCATTGTTTATATGGGCATGGCTCATGTACCGGAAGGACGTCGCATTTTCGCACAGATGACTGTTCTTGAGAATCTTCAGATGGGTGCTTTTACGCGCAAAGACAATGTTCAAATCAAGCGTGATATGGATAAGGTCTTCACACGCTTCCCTCGCTTGAAAGAGCGTATGGGACAGTTGGCGGGAACACTTTCTGGTGGTGAGCAGCAAATGCTTGCCATGGGTCGGGCTTTGATGTCCAATCCAACGCTTTTGCTCTTGGATGAACCATCCATGGGACTGGCGCCAATTCTGGTTGATGAGATCTTCGCTATTATTGAAGATATCAAGGCAGCTGGAACAACAGTATTGCTGGTAGAGCAGAACGCCAATCGTGCATTGTCTATCTCAGACCGTGCCTACGTGCTTGAAACAGGCAAGATTGTTATGTCTGGTGACGCCAAAGAGCTGTTGACCAATGAAGATGTACGATCGGCCTACTTGGGCGGTTAGTGCAAGCATATGGTTAGGAACTAACCTCAGACTTGGGCGGTTAACATTGGGGCGGATCACAAAATCATATGTTGAGGTAGGATCTGCAGAATCATAAAGATTGAAAAGAAGGCGAGAGCCTTCTTTTTTCATACAAAGGATTTTGTCTGCAAGTTATCAATCTTACCCAAGTAATATATGGTAGAATACAGAAAAGAATTTGTACGTACATAAATGGAAACAGGAAGGAAGTATTATGTATCAGGATGGGTTGAACGATCAAATCAATGTTGCATATCAAAAAGCAGAAATCAAGAACGAGGATAAGGTTCTTGTCTTTGACAGTAAAGGCAACTTTATTCAAAAGGAAGAAGGACAAGAGACCTTTTTCGCTTATGGTGAACTGAAGGTTCATATGGACCAAACTGATGAATCGGAATTCTATTATCTGTTTTCGGTTCATGAAGAACGTTATTATTTGTTTACGGGCAGCATCCCTGAAAGTTTTGTCGATATTTATAACGTAAAGCCGCGACGAACGATTTTTAATGATCATCCAGATGAGTACTCATATTTGGTGATGACGGCTGCTCATGTCAACGACTGGTACAAAAATACCAAGTATTGCGGGGCATGCGGCAGTGAGACGCTTGTGCGCAAGGATGAGCGTGCCAAAACTTGCGCCCATTGTGGAAATCGAATTTATCCGCAGATCAATCCTGCCGTGATTGTAGGCGTATCCAACGGCGATAAGCTCTTGCTGACCAAATACGCGAATCGTGATCATTCCCGTTACGCTTTGATTGCAGGTTTTGTAGAAGTAGGTGAAACTTTGGAAATGGCTGTTAAGCGTGAAGTTATGGAAGAAGCCGGCGTTCAAGTGAAGAATATTCGCTATTTCGACAGCCAGCCATGGGGTATTACCGGTGGCCTTCTATCAGGATTTTTTGCGGAACTGGACGGCGATGAAACCATTACCATGGATGAAGAGGAACTCAAGGAAGCGGCATGGATCCCGCGTGAACAGGTTCAAGAGATGGATTTGACCATGAGAAGCTTGACGTCGACCATGATGGATGCATGGCGTCAAGGCGTTAATAAGGAGTAGACTTTATCAGCCGAATGCAGGGATCTCGCATTCGGTTGTTTTTTTAAAAATATTTTTAGCATAGAGGAAAAAGGACAGATGTCCTAGTTGCTTTTTTGTAATCTTGGGTAAGCTGATAAAAAAGGAGGTAGGAATAGATGAAAGCGTGGGAAGAAGTACGAAAAATCACCGACGAGGCGATTCCGGTTCGTTTGGCTGAAGAAGAACAGACTTGGGATGCCTATAATGAGGTAGAGAAGCAAATTGATTTTATGTTGAAGCTATATTGGAACAGTCATGTACCCGGTTCATATGCCCCTGAAAGTTTGGCACTAGCGTCCATCCAAGCGGTTGAAAACCAGGGTAGAGTGGTTGAAGGCGGCATGGACTTGTATTATGCAGGTCAGCAAGCGGTGAAAGATGACGATATGGTGGCCTTGAACCGCATTACGGCCATTTTGAAAAATTGTGTCGTAGAAGCCAAGGAAGACCCAACCCATCCATACTTTAAGACAAAGTTGTATGAATCCTTTGAGGCTTTTGCAGCAGAAACGACATTCCCAGAAAGTTTGGAATGCGATGTGACCACAGAAAAGTTTTGGGATCAGACATATGCCGGTTGGATCACACAAATTATCGGTGCGGCATATGGTACGGCATTGGAAGGCTATATTACACCGCAGTTGGAAAAGATGTTTGGTGATATGGACGAATATGTTCGAGAACCCAATACTATGAATGATGATATTACCTATGAATTGGCCTTCCTAAACGCATTTGACCGTCAAGGCTATAAGGTGACAGCACGGGATATTGCGGCGGAATGGCTGGCTTTGGTGCCTGCGGGTTGGTCAGCGGAGCAAATCGCTTTGGACAATATCCGATTGGGCATTATGCCGCCTGAATCAGGCAAGCTTCACAATCCATTCAATGAGTGGATTGGCGCGCAAATGCGTGGTGTTATCTGTGGCATGGCTGCACCGGGAAATGCCAAGCTGGCTGCAGAATTGGCTTGGAAAGATGGAGAAGTGTCCCATATCAGCAACGGCATTATCGGCGAGGTATTCAATGCTATGCTGGCTGCCATGGCCTATGAGCGAAAAGATGTACGCGGTATGCTGGAGGAAGTGATTGACGGATTGCCAGCAGACGCTGAATATACGCAAATCGTTCGTTTTGCCTTGGAGCAGAGCAAATCCCATGAGGATTGGCGTCCGGCATGGAAAGCCTGTGAAGAGCGCGTGAAGACATTCAACTGGATTCACACCTATCCAAATGCGGCTGCTGAAGTTGTTGCCCTCTGGTATGGCGATGGTGACTTTGAAAAGACCATTGTTTTGTCTGGTAAATTGGGTCAGGATGTCGATTGCAATGCAGCACAAATTCTAAGCGTTTTGGGAATCATGAATGGATTGGCTGGGGTGCCTGAGAAGTGGACTGCTCCATTTGCCAATGACAAGTTGGAAACTTATGTGCGATCCATGAAAGAGATGACGATCTCATCTTTGACAGATTGGACTGTAAATGCGGTAAAAAAAGCGAAAGCGTAATAAACAACAAGAGAGAGGATAACCTCTCTCTTGTTTTGTTTCTACTCATAAATCCCCATAGACAGATATTTTTCTCCGCCGTCTGGCGCGATAGTCACAAGCTTGTCTCCGGCCTTGTAGTTTTCTGCCAACCGAAGGGTTGCCAGTATATTGGCGGCAGCTGAGATGCCCACAAAGAGGCCTTCTTCGCGCACCAGGCGCTTGACAAAGGTAATCGCGTCATCAGTTGTTACCTTTAGTACTTCATCTACGTATTTCACTCGATAAATTTCTGGGACAAATCCCGCACCGATTCCCTGGATACGATGAGGACCTGGACTTCCACCGGACAAAACATCAGATTCAGCTGGTTCGACCGCATAAATCTTAATAGAGTCGCGTTCTTCTTTCATTCGTTTGCCAACCCCTGTGATGGTACCACCTGTACCAACGCCAGCAACAAATGCGGAAAGACTTGGCAGGTCTTTTAAAATTTCTTCGGCTGTTGTTTCGTAATGCTTGCAAGGATTGTGCTTGTTAACGAACTGATAAGGGATAAAAATCATTTCGTCGTCTTCTTTCATTTCAAGCGCTAAATCAATGGTACCCTGCATGCCTTTTGCCCCCGGTGTCAATAGAACTTCCGCGCCATAGGCGGTCATCAACTGGCGGCGTTCCACACTCATGCTGTCTGGCATGATAATGGTCACATCATATCCCTTTAAACGGCCGATCAAAGATAAAGCAATGCCGGTGTTGCCGCTTGAAGGCTCCACAATTCTCATGCCTGACTTTAAGAGACCTTCATTTTCTGCTGCTTCGATCATGCCCAATGCGGCACGGTCTTTGACTGATCCGCCTGGGTTCATGCCTTCCAATTTCACATAAATCTCTGCTCCAGATTTCGGTTTTATTTTCTGCAGTTTCACCATGGGTGTCTGTCCAATTAAATCAATTAAGCTGCTATAAATCATGTTTTCTCCTTTCGATAAAAAAACACACCTCGCCTCAATTAAGAGGCGAGGTGTTATCTCGCGGTTCCACTCTAGTTCGGAGCCAATTGGCTCCCTTTAACAGATACAATCATATCCTTTCTCTATAACGGGAGAAACCCGTACAAACCTACTCGTTTCGGCAGTCCGCTCGGAAGAGCACTTCGATCAAAAATCCTTAAGAGGTCACAGCAACCCTCTCTCTCTGGGAAGAATCATTTTCTCTACTTTCCTTCGTCCTTGCGTTTTTTGTATTCTACATAGTTCTACCCGGCCTGTCAACCTTTAAATCAAAAAAATTCTTTTCCATGAAAAAACATGTTATCATAGTAAGAGACAGAGAAGGAGGTCATCTCATGAAGAAATTGGGGGTTGTTTTGCTGTTAGTGGCATTGATGCTGACAGGATGTGGACAAGGAGAAGAAGCAAGTGCAGTGGAACCTGAACCGGTGGAGCCGGAACAAGTGGAGCCAATGCCTGAACCAGAGCCTGAACCCGAACCGGAGCCTGTATTGGTGATGGATGAAAGTCCGCTCGTATTCCAGTCAGGAGAGGAATCGGAAGAGATTCTTCCTATGCAGCAGGCCTTGTATTTAATTAATTATGATGTGGAAGAAACCGGCATCTATGATGAAAAAACAGAAGCAGCCGTATTGGCTTTTAAACTAACGCAGGAAGATTTGATTCCGAATGGTGAATGCACCGAATGGACGCGGGACCGTATTCTTTCTGAAGCAGACCGTCGATTGATTAAAGATCCCATGAGTTTGATGGTTTTGGCAAACAAAGAATATTACCTGCCAGCGGATTTTGTTCCGGAAGATTTGGTCAAGCCGGATGTCTTCAATTATTATGAGGACAAACGCGAGTTAAGGGAACCAACTGCCCGTGCTTTGGAAGAATTGTTTGCAGCAGCCAAAGAAGAAACCGGTATAGAACTGGTTTTTCGGTCCGGATTCAGATCTTACGATATTCAAAAAATCATTTTTGAGCGAAAGGTTAAGGAACGAGGATTCGAAGCTGCCAATCAGGTAAGCGCAAAGCCGGGACAGAGTGAACATCAGACTGGGCTTGCGGCCGACATTACCAGTTGGAGTGTAAAAAATCAGCTGGAAGAGGAATTTGGGGAAACACCGGAAGGGATTTGGGTAGCGGAAAATGCTCATAAATTTGGCTTTATCATTCGATACCAGATCGATACCGTAGAGATCACCAAGTATCAGTATGAGCCATGGCATTTGCGTTATGTGGGTGTAGAAGAAGCCACCAAGATCTACCAATCGGATCTTACCCTGGAGGAATATCTGGGAGAATATGAATGAAACAATGGAATGACAAACGATACCATAGCTTGAATTACGAACTGCGCAAGCAGTTTGGAAAAAAGATGGTGAAATTGAGTTTGGACGGGGGATTCACCTGTCCGAATCGAGACGGCACCCTTTCGTCGAAAGGGTGCATCTTTTGTAGTGAGCGAGGAAGTGGAGATTTTGCCGGCAACCGCACAAGTGCTATTCAAGTGCAGATGAAGCAGCAAAAGGAGCTTTTAAAAGAAAAATGGCCGCAAGCGGGGTATTTGGCGTACTTGCAAAATTTCACCAACACCTATGCACCGGTGGAAGAGTTGAAGTCCTTGTACCATGAAATTCTTGCTGAGCCAAGAATAGAAGGCCTGGCTATTGCAACCCGGGCGGATTGTCTTGGAGAGGATTGTATTGACTTACTGGAAGAATTGAGTCGGAAGTATTTTATTTGGGTGGAACTGGGTGTCCAAAGCATCCATAAGGAAACACGAGAATGGATGAATCGACACGAGGATTTGGAGCAAACCCTGTTGATGGTGAAAATGTTGCAAGAAAGAGGGATTCGTGTAGTTGTGCACCTGATCTTGGGTTTGCCCGGAGAAACACGGGACCAAATGCTGATGAGCATAAAGCGGATTGGAGATTTTCATCCTTGGGGTATTAAGCTGCATCTTCTGCATATAATCGCAAAAACCCCCTTGGATCAGTGGTATCAGAGCCATCCTTTTGATATGATGGAGAGAGGGACTTATGTGGATTTGCTGGCGGATGCATTGTCACTTTTGCCGCCGCAAACAACAATACACCGTTTAACGGGTGACGCGCCTCGCGACCAGCTTGTAGCACCCTTGTGGGCAGTGAGAAAACGGCTGATTTTTAATGAGCTGGACCGTGTACTAAAAGAACGAAATTCCTGGCAAGGGGCAGAATACAAAGGGGGAGATCCGTCATGGAACTTCAATGGATAGAAGGCGAGTTTTTGTCCAGACCAAATCGGTTTGTTGCTCAAGTAGTTGTCGATGGAAAGCAGGAAGGTGCGCATGTGCCTAACACAGGACGACTGCAAGAGCTTTTGCTTGCAGGCGTGCCTGTTCGATTGACGGTACATGAAGATCCCGGAAGAAAGTACCGGTTGAGTTTGAGGCAAGTGAAATATAAAGGAATCTGGGTTTCGATCGACTCTCAATTACCGAATCGATTGGTTGGCCAAGCCTTGGTCAAGGGCTTGATTTTTCCAGAGGAAGAATGGGATCGCATTCAGCCTGAAGCCAAAGAAGGGGAAAGTCGCTTTGATTTTGCCCTGCATAAAGAATCGTTGACGCGATGGATTGAGGTCAAAGGAGTTACGCTGGAGCGTGATGGATGGGGATATTTTCCCGATGCGCCAACAAGCCGTGGCACCCGGCATATCAAGCATCTTCAGTCTTTGGTGGAAGCTGGACATGAAGCTGCGGTCATTTTTGTCATTCAAAACGCATGGGCGGAAGGGATTACACCCAATGAGGAGAAAGATCCCGCCTTTGCTCAAGCGGTCAGGGAAGCGGCTCAGGCTGGTGTTCAGTTTTTGGCCTATTGCTGGAGATTTGATGGACAAGAGGAGACCTTTATCGGCAAGAGACCTGTTCGATTCCAAAACGGTCAAGACCTATAGAGAAAGGACAAAGCGATGAAAGCATGGGAATTTGTAAGAAAGATGACAGATGAGGCAATACCCAAGGTTTTGGAAGAGGAAGAGCAGACTTGGGATGCCATGAACTTGGTTGAAGAGCAGATTGATATGATGCTCCGCTTATACTGGAACAGTCATGTTCCAGGATCCTTTGCACCGGAAAGTTTGATGTTGGCTTCCATACAGGCAGTTGAGAATCAGGGGAAGCTTGTAGAAGATGGCATGGATTTGTATTTAAAAGGACAGGAAGCCTTTGAAGCCAATGATATGGTGGCTTTGAATCGAATTACGGCTCAATTGCGATATAAGATTATTACAGCCAAAAAGGACATGGCCCATAGTTATTGGCGAACAGCACAATTCGAGACCTTTGAAGCGTTCGCAGAGCAGACGAGTTTTCCTGAAACGATAGCCTGTGATGTGACGGCTGAGCGTTTCAGCGACCAGACCTATGCCGGATGGATGGCGCAGATTATTGGGGCTGCTTATGGGACTGCTTTAGAGGGATATACAACAGCCCAATTGGAGCGGGCATTTGGTGCAATGGACCAATATATTCGCAAGCCAAACACCATGAATGATGATATCACCTATGAGCTGGCTTTTTTGAATGCTTTTGACCGATCAGGGTATGATATAACTTCGAAGGAAATCGCAGCCGAATGGTTGGCCTTGGTTCCAGCGGGATGGTCAGCGGAACAAATCGCCTTGGATAATATTCGCAAGGGAATTATGCCACCCAATTCTGGACAGCTCTACAATCCATTTAATGAGTGGATTGGAGCGCAAATGCGCGGTGCGATTTGTGGAATGGCCGCGCCGGGCAATCCCAAACTGGCTGCTGAGCTGGCTTGGAAAGATGGCGAAATCTCTCATATTAATAATGGGATTATTGGCGAAGTTTTCAATGCCATGTTGACTGCCATGGCCTATGAACGCCAGGATATACGCAATATGCTTCGCGAAGTGATAGAAGGTTTACCAAAGGACAGCGAATATACACGTATCGTACAATTCGCGCTAAACCAATGTGAGACTCATGAAGAATGGCGTCAAGCATGGAAATCGTGTGAAGAAAAGGTGAAACGCTACAATTGGATTCATGCCTATCCCAATGCGGCCGCGGAAGTAGTAGCGCTTTGGTATGGGAATGGCGATTTTGATAAAACTATCGTGTTGTCTGGAAAATTGGGACAGGACGTAGATTGTAATGCCGCACAGATACTCAGTATTTTAGGTATAATGAATGGACTGGCTTCCATTCCTGGAAAATGGATTGCACCTTTTGCCGATGACCGGTTGGAAACCTATGTGCGATCGATGAAAGAAATGACAATACGATCACTGTCAGACTGGACGGTTGAAGCAGTGCAAAAAGCGAAAGGAGAAGCAAGCGACGATGAGTGAAGAGAATAAGCAGAATCAGCAGGTTGCGAGCAAGGAAGAGCAGGCAAAGAAATCCTCTTCCAATCGTAGACGTCCCAATCGAAGACGTAAGAAACCTACGACCAACCGTAGCGACGAAAATCAGAAAAAGCAAAACCAAAAGCAACCCAACAATAAAAAAGACAATCAGGGGAAACGGGATAGCCAAGGGAAAAAGCCTTCCGGGGACAAGGACTCCCGTCGTAAAGACCAGGGTCGAAAAGATCAAGGGAGAAAAGACCGAGATCATAAGGACCAGCGAGGATCGGGGAAAAAGTCCAGTGGGTCCAGCCGTGGCGGCAGAAGAGATCAACGTTCGGACAAGCGTTCAGACAAACGTGAATCTTCATCAAAGGCGCGTGTAACTTTCGCGAAACCGAAAAAGCAGCGTGAACCACAGACGCGACAGATGATCTACAAGAAAAACGGAGTAACCTTCTTTATGAAGACGGGTGAAAAGGATGTGCGTTTGGAACTGATGGACCAAGTGGAACCGCATCTTTTGTTCCGTGGCAATAACAGAAAGTACTATGTGGCAACAGAATACAGTGGCATTATGCATGTAATTGTAGAATATGAAACCTATGAAGATGCAAAGGTAGAGCTTGGAATTCGAGGCGAACATGATTTTTCGCAAATCTTGGAATTTGAAGTCGATGGCAATATCGAATAGGAGTGAATGTTATGAAGATTAATGAACTTTCCCCCAACTTCATGGAGAAGTCTCAAGAAACGTTGGCTGAAATGATTGGCATGCTGAAAGACAAACCGACATTGGTTTTGGATGCTTTGCAGTTTGACCGTACAGCAATTATTGTCATGGATTTAGTCAACGGCTTTGCCAAGGATGGTCCATTGTTTGACGAGCGTGTAAAACGCTTGATCCCTGGAATCCGCCGGCTTCTTAGCGCTGCAGCGGACCGAAAGATCGAAATGCTGGCCTTCCGGGACTGCCATAGCAAAGATTCCAAAGAAATGAAGTTTTATCCGGCCCATTGCTTGTCTGATGAGAAGGAAAGTGAATTGGTTGATGAGATCAAGGGATTTCATTTCAGCCATATAATTGCCAAGAACTCAACGAATGGCTTCCACACAACAGAATTTCAGAATTGGCTGAAGGAAACCAATGTCGATACTGTGATCATCGTGGGGGATTGTACAGATCTTTGCGTTGAGCATTTTGCCATTACCCTGCAAACCTATTTGAATCAACATAACTTTGAGGGGCGAATTATTGTACCTATGGAATTGGTAGACACCTTTGACGTTGGTGCCCATCAAGCAGATTTTATGAATGTCGTTAGTCTTTATCAAATGATGAGCAATGGCGTTGAATTGATACAAAACTTTCAATACGAATAAGAGGAGGACATAATGAAACAACCCCATCTTTTAGTAGAGCCGTCCGATGTCGCACGTTACGCCCTTTTGCCGGGAGATCCCGAGCGGGTTTTGCGCGTGGCTGCTTTTTTGGATGATTGGAAAGAAATTGCATATAACCGTGAGTTTAGAACCATTACCGGCCATTATCAAGGGGTTCCTGTTACGGTGACTTCAACGGGAATTGGCGGAGCTTCTGCCTGTATTGCCATTGAAGAATTGGCAGCATGCGGCACAGACACATTGATCCGAATTGGAAGCGCGGGCGCATCACAGCCGGAAATCGAGATTGGTGATTTGATTGTTTCTTCCGGTGCGGTCCGAGAAGAGGGCGCTTCACGCATGTATGTGGACCAGAGTTACCCGGCAGTGCCGCATTTTAGCGTTTTGCGGGCTTTGGTGGAAGAGGTTGAGGAAAAGGGGCTACGACATTTCGTTGGCCTAACAAGAAGCCATGACAGCTTCTATATCGATGATGAAGCAGAATGTATGGAAAAAGCCCATCGAACCAAATTGCTGGGCTCGGATATGGAAACTTCAGCCTTGTTTGTGATTGCTGCATTGCGTGGTTTGCGCGCCGGCAGTATTTTGAACAATGTTGTGAAATATGAAGCGGATGTCAAAGAAGGCATCAGTGACTATGTAGATGAAGCGGACCGGGCGGCCGAGGGAGAAAAGCAAGAGATTCTTGTTGCTCTGGGTGCGATCAAGCGATTGGCGGAACGGGACGGCAACAAGGAGGCATAAATGATTAATCATGTTGCAAAAGTGACAGAAAGCATTTCGTGGATTGGGGTCAACGACCGGCAAAAGCACCGGTTTGAGAACCTATGGCCATTGGAAAAAGGAATGGCATACAATTCCTATGTCATTGTAGATGAAAAGATTGCGGTACTGGATACAGTAGAACGCTGTTTTCTGGAAGATTACCTGGAAAAATTGGATGAGGTTGTCGCGGGACGCCCAGTTGATTATCTGGTGATCAATCATATGGAGCCGGACCACTCTGGAATTATTCGGGAAATGACTGAACGTTACCCGGATATTCAATTGGTCGGTAACAAGAAAACCTTCCAATATCTGGATAATTTTTACTGTGTAGAAGGCAAGCGTCTGGAAGTCAAAGAAGGAGATGAACTGGATCTTGGCTCCAGAAAGCTTTTGTTTTCTATGATGCCTATGGTACACTGGCCGGAAGTTATGGTTACCTATGATCAAAAGGACAAGGTCTTGTTCTCAGCGGATGCCTTTGGATCTTTTGGTTGCCTGGATGGTGGATTATTTGATGTGGATTTTGATATCGAAAGAGATTTTGAGCCGGAAATGCGCCGTTATTATTCCAATATCGTAGGCAAGTATGGCGCTCAGGTACAACGGGCATTGAAGAAGCTTTCTGCCTTGGATATTGAAACCATTTGTCCGCTTCATGGACCGATATGGCGAGAAAAAATCCCATATTTGCTGGAAAAATATGATCAATGGTCTCGTCTGGAAGGCGAGCCGGGTGTTGTGATTGTTTTTGGTTCCATGTATGGTCATACAGCGAAAATGGCAGAGCGTGTCGCTCGCCGATTGCGGGAAAATGGTGTCAAGGAGATCAAACTGTTTGACGCATCCAAGACCCATTTGTCTTATATCCTGCAAGAGGTTTGGAAGTATGAGGGGCTAGTGATTGGCAGTTGCGCATACAACAACGCGGTCTTCCCACCAGTAGCGGATCTTTTGTCAAAATTGGAGCATTGGGGTGTTAAGAATCGAACCGTGGGCGCTTTTGGCAACTATACTTGGTCAGGCGGAGGTTTGAAAGGAATCCTTGCTACATTCGAAAAATTGAAGCTGGAACCGGTAGGTCCCAATGTGGAAGCTCAAAGCTGCATGCATTATGCGGAAGAAGTAGCTTTGGACGAATTGGCGATCAATATGGCCAAAGCGGTATTGAAGAAGGAAGATTAGGAAGGCGGTTATCATGAATTATCGTGAAGTGTATGAACAGTGGCTGAACAATCCTTATTTCGATGAAGCGACAAAGGAAGAGCTTCGTGGTTTGGAAGGAAATGAGGCGGAGATCAAAGACCGCTTCTATAAGGAATTGGAATTTGGCACAGCAGGCTTGCGCGGTAAGATTGGTGCTGGAACCAATCGAATGAATCCTTATATTGTTGCGCGGGCAACCCAAGGCTTGGCGGAAGTCATCAAGTCAAATGGACAGGTATTTATGGACCGTGGTGTAGCCATTGCATATGACTGTCGTCATTATTCGGATGTCTTTGCCAAGACGGCGGCTCTTGTTCTGGTAGCGAATGGGATTAAGGTTTATCTTTTTGAAGGGTTGAGGCCTACACCAGAGTTGTCTTTTGCAGTGCGTCATTTTAATTGCGGATCAGGGATCGTGGTGACAGCCAGCCATAATCCGCAGGAATACAATGGATATAAAGTGTACTGGGATGACGGCGCTCAAATCTTGCCTGAGATTTCCAATGTGGTAACAGAAGCCATCCTGAAAATTCAGGATTTTGAATCCATTCCTATGGCAGACGAAACTGAGGCGCTTGCAACCGGGCAATTGGTTATGATCGGCAAGGATGTTGATGATCTCTATATCGAACGGGTCAAGGCATTGTCTTTGCGGGATGAGGAACTGGATAAATCTCTTAAGATTGTCTATACGCCTTTGAATGGAACCGGCAATGTTCCGGTACGTCGGGTATTGGAAGAACGCGGTTTTGAAAATGTTTATGTGGTGCCGGAGCAGGAGATGCCGGATCCTGACTTTACGACGGTTGGATACCCGAATCCGGAAGACACCAAGGCTTTTGCTTATGCGGAGCGTTTGGGCAAAGAAAAGGATGCGGATTTGTTGATTGCAACGGATCCAGATTGTGACCGTTTGGCAGTGGAAGTCAAGAATGCCGAGGGTGGTTATACAGCTTTTAACGGCAACCAAACCGGTGCGATTTTGGTGCAGTATCTCTTGGAGTCCTATACGGAATTGGGAACCATGCCGGAAAATCCGGCCATTGTCAAATCCATTGTAACGGGTGATTTGGCCAAGGTGATTGCCCAAGGCTATGGCGTGAAAACCTTTGAAGCCTTGACGGGATTTAAAAACATTTGCATGTGGGCCAAAATCTGGGAAGAAACCAAGGCGCAGACCTTTGTCTTTGGATATGAGGAAAGCATTGGCTTTTTGACAGGTGATTTTGTCCGGGACAAAGACGCAGTTAACTCAGCCATGTTCTTGGCCGAGGCTGCGGCTTACTACCGAATAAAAGGGAAAACCTTGCTGGATGTGCTGGAAGAAGTTTTTGAGAAACATGGCTACTATCGCGAACGGCAAGTTGCTTTGGTGCTGGAAGGCATGGAAGGTGCGGAGAGAATCAAGCGGATGATGAAATTCTATCGCGCCAACTATCCGAAAGAAGTGGGTGGCATGAAACTCTTGGCGGCAACAGATTTTGCCGTTCAGGAACGAGCCGACATGGAAACCGGCACGAAAGAAAAGATTGAGATCCCACCGACCAATGGCTTGAAGTTTGAGATGGAAGGGGAATCCTGGTATGCCCTTCGGCCATCGGGAACTGAGCCGAAGATCAAGCTTTATTTGTATTCCAAAGCTCAGACGGCGGCGGAAGCGGAAGACAAGTTGGATCGATTGGAAGAGGGAGTTTTAGCAGAATTGAACAGTATTGAATAGAGAAACGCCTTCGGGCGTTTTTCTTTTGTTTTGAATAATTTGTGAATAGATTTATATAACTTGACATACAAAATATATGAGAATACAATTAACTCAGGAGGTGGTTCCATGAGTCGCAGCATGTATAGTTTAATTCTTTCCGATCGTGTGGTGGAAGCCATTGATCGGGAGGCTTATCGTCAGCAATGCAATCGATCCAGAATGATCGAAAGGATTTTGGCGGAATATGTGGGCGTGGAAACCAAAGAAGCACAAGTGCGGGATATGATGGAAGAGATAGCCCGCTTGCTTTCTGTACACGACCGCATTCAGGTTTTACCCAATCGCGAGACCAGGAGTCTGGTCTATCAGGCGCCGGTGCGGTTTAAGTATAATCCGACCTTGCGTTATCGCTTGGAATGGCAAGAAGTCAATGGTTTGCATCGTGCGGTGCTGAAAATAGTCTCGCGTACCACATCTAGACCGCTTGCCGACGCTTTGGAAGCTTTTTTCTTGAATATGAATCGGTGGGAAGCGGAGTATGCCCCTTTTGTACAAGGGAAGAACCGGCTCTTCAGAAATGAGGGCAAAGGAACCATTCAGTTTGTGAAAACTCTTTATACAGGTTCGCTTGCTTATGATGAGATGACTCGTTTGTTAAGCCGGTACCTGACCATGTTGAATGAAGCCATAGAAGGATATTTTTCTCCTGCTGGAGAAGCAAAGGCTAGAGAAGTTGTTCGCCGATGGGGCGAGCGCGAAAGGAAGGAGGCTGATCAATGGAAATGAATCGACTGACGCAAAAGTCTATTGCCGCCTTGCAGCGAGCGGAACAATTAGCAAAGGAATACGGCAATCCAGAATTAAGGCAGATGCATTTGTTTCTTGCCTTGAATGAAGATCCGGAAGGGCTGATCCCTCGAACCTTGGAAAAAATGAATATAGACGGCAAGCGATTGAAGGATGAAGCCCTTTCTTCCATTGAGCGCTATCCAAAGATGCAGGGAGGGCAATTGACCATGTCGGCAAGCCTGGACAAAGCCATGTTGGCAGCGGAAAGGGAAGCCAAAAAGATGAAAGACGAGTATTACTCGGTGGAGCATTTCTTTTTGGGTCTCTTGTCAGAAGCGGTAGATGAGCTGAAGCAATTGCTGAACCGATTGAATATCAATCGACAAGGCTTTTTGCAAGCTTTGCAGGGGATTCGGGGTAACCAGCGGGTGGTTTCAGAGAACCCTGAATCCACCTATGATGTTTTGGAGAAATATGGCCATGATTTGGTCAAGGAAGCGCGGGAAAACCGTCTGGATCCTGTAATTGGACGAGATGAGGAGATCCGTCATGTGGTTCGCATTCTTTCTAGAAAAACCAAGAATAATCCAGTGCTGATCGGAGAGCCTGGTGTCGGCAAAACGGCCATTGCGGAAGGCTTGGCCCAGCGGATTGTCAAAGGGGATGTGCCGGACAGCTTAAAGGACAAGCGAATCTTCTCTTTGGATATGGGCGCTTTGATTGCCGGGGCAAAATTCCGGGGTGAATTCGAAGAACGCTTTAAGGCCGTGCTGAAAGAAATTCAGGAGAGTCAAGGGAAAATCCTCTTGTTTATGGATGAGCTGCATACGGTCGTTGGCGCGGGAAAAACGGACGGCGCGCTGGATGCAGGAAATATGCTGAAGCCCCTATTGGCCAGAGGAGTCTTGCATTGCATTGGCGCTACTACCCTAAAGGAATACCACCGTTATATCGAGAAGGATGCGGCGCTTGAGCGCAGATTCCAACCGGTATTGGTGGAGGAACCTACGGTGGCGGATACCATTTCAATTCTAAGGGGACTCAAGGAACGATATGAGAACTTCCACGGCGTGAAGATTGCGGATGCTGCCTTGATCTCGGCCGCAACCTTGTCCAACCGATATATTTCAGACCGGTTTTTGCCGGATAAAGCCATTGATCTGGTCGATGAAGCTTGCGCCATGATCAGAACCGAGATGGAATCCATGCCGACAGAAGTGGACCAGATTTCCAGACGGATGATGACCTTGGAGATTGAGGAAGCTGCCTTAAAGAAAGAAAAGGATCCAGCCAGCCTCGAGCGACTGAAAGAGGTCAAGCGGCTTCTGGCTCAAGACCGGGAGAAGCTTACAGCCATGCGCGCCCAATGGGAGGCGGAGAAGTCGAAGATTGGGGAAGTGCAGGAGCTTCGGTCAAAATTGGAAGACTTGCAGTATAAGATTGATCAGGCGGAACGTGCTTATGATTTGAATCGAGCGGCTGAGCTCAAATACGGCGAGTTGCCAGCAGCACAAGAGGCCTTGAAAGCGGCGGAAAGCCAAATGGAAGAAAGACGGGGAGAACGAGAAAGTTTGCTTCGTGAGCGGGTTACGGAAGAGGAGATTTCTCAGATTATCTCCCGCTGGACAGGCATTCCTCTGGCCAAGCTGGTGGAAAGTGAGAAAGACAAACTTTTGCGTTTGGAAGAACGGCTCCATGAGCGAGTGATTGGTCAAGATGACGCGGTTCGCTTGGTGGCGGATGCAATTCTTAGATCTCGTGCCGGCATTCAAGACCCCAACAGGCCTATTGGCTCCTTTATCTTCTTGGGACCGACAGGCGTTGGCAAGACAGAGTTGGCCAAAACTCTGGCAGAGGCGCTTTTTGATTCTGAAGATAATTTGGTACGCATTGATATGAGCGAGTATATGGAACGCCATGCCGTCAGCAAGTTGATTGGCGCTCCACCGGGATATGTTGGTTATGAAGAAGGTGGACAACTGACGGAAATCATTCGGAGAAAGCCATACGCAGTCGTCTTGTTTGATGAAATTGAAAAAGCCCATAAAGAGGTTTTCAACATTCTCTTGCAGGTGCTGGATGATGGGCGGATTACTGACGCCCAAGGGAAAACCGTTGACTTTAAGAATACGGTGATTATAATGACATCCAACTTGGGCTCTGAACTGCTCTTGGAAGAGCTGGAAGTCACCGAAATGATCAGCGCAACAACCCGTGACGCGGTTTTAAGTCGATTACGTGGACATTTTCGTCCGGAATTCTTGAATCGAATCGATGAGATTGTTCTCTATAAGCCATTGAGTCGATCGGAAATGGATCAAATCTTGACTTTGCAGTTGAAGAATCTTGACAAGCGATTGTCGGATCGACGGATAAAAATTGAGGTCACACAGGGGGCACGAGAAGCCATTCTTGAGCATGGATATGATCCCGTCTATGGTGCCAGACCTTTGAAGCGGTATTTGCAGCGGGAAGTGGAAACAGCCATTGCCAAACTAATTTTGAAAGAATCTGTGGCTGAAGGAGCGACTATTATCATCGATGGCGCAGGCGGGGTTTTATCTTATAGAATAGCAAATTGAAGAATCGTTATCTGAGCATAGAAAAGGCCAGCGGATGCTGGCTTTTTATTTGTGTGTATATTCAATGAAACGTATGTCATCGCCGACTTTTCTTCTGATGGCATCCCGCATCACTTCAAAATGCGGACAAGGAACACCGATGGGAGTACCTCTTGAAATGCATGAAGCGAATACAATCGTATCTACGCCGCGTTTGATCATTTCTACCGCTCTTGGAACGGCTTTTTTACCAGGACAGCCACCGCAGTCGTTGACACCTAATACCTTTATTTCTTCATCCTCGAATTTGTCAAACTCAAACATCTTGTAATCAAACACGGTAAAGCATGTTGATCCAGGACACATGTCCTGTGTTTGTTTGCATCGAATTAAGCCTAGTTTCATATGATCACTCACTTTCTTATAAAATTTAGGGTTTCCCAACAAGTCTTTTGGTCTTGTGAAAGACATAACAAAATCTAGTATATGCTGACTCAAGCGAGTATGGGTGCCTAAATGGCTTATGGACTATCGGGATTTCTTATGGAGATTTTTGGAAACCTGACGCATTCCTTGTTTTGAATTTCAGACTATGGTATGATACCAAAAGGAGGACAAACAGATGAAGGGCTTGTCGATTGAAAATACAATTTTATCAAGATTACCAATCTGCTTGTCAGGTATTTCAGGAATTTCTGCTTTTTACGGGATAGGTGCGTCCAAAATTCAGGCGATTTCGTAAAAAGCAAGGGTTTGAACCAGACATGAGTTATTGTCGGATCAGCTGCTGCTGATCTTTTTTTGTGTCTGAAAATTGGACCGGGTGGGTATTGCAATTCAACCGAGAAATTTCAGAAAGGGTAGGAGTATGACAAAATCAACAGAAAATCTATTGCGAGACAATGTACGGAAAAACTATATCTATTCATTTTTATCCAACTTTAATGTGACCCATGGGGTTTGGATGCTATATCTGGCTTATCGAGGTCTTTCTCTCTTCGAGATTGGTATTATGGAATCCATTTTTCATATTACTTCTTTTACCATGGAAGTGCCGACAGGCATGGTTGCCGATTTGTATGGAAGGAAAACAAGCCGGGTCCTTGGTCGCTTGTTAGCGGTTGTTTCAACAGTCATGATGATTCTGGCACCCAGCATGGCATACTTTGCTGCCAGTTTTGTATTCAGTGCTTTAAGTTATAATTTAGAATCCGGCGCGGGAGATGCCTTGATTTACGATTCCTTGAAAGCCATTGGTGAAGAAAAAGACTATATGAAGATTACTGGAAGACGGGAAATCTATTATCAGCTGGCATCAACAGGATCCTTGCTGATCGGTGGCTATTTGGCGACTATTGACTATATGTATGTCTATTGGGCAGCCTTGGCTCTCGGCCTTATTACAGTTATCCAGAGCTTGAGTTTTGTTGAGCCGGACTATGGGAAAGTGGAGCATGAAGAAAACGGATGGAAAACCCTGGTCAAGCAATTAAAGACAAGCATAAAAGTGATTGCATCTGATAAAAAGATCGGGTTTATGATCGTGGTCATGGAGGTCTTTTCGCTTTTCTTTACCACGGAATTCTTCTATGTGCAAAATCTGATGAAGCTTTCTGGGAACTCGGAGTTTCAGATCGGTCTGACCTTGGCGGCGGGCGGACTTGGTGGTGCCTTTGCAGCATCCCAGGCTCATCGTTTGGATGCAAGATTCTCGCCGGCAAAGATCCTGCGGGTCTTTCCCATTGTTGCCATCGCCGGATTTTGGCTGATGACGGTGCCGGGGATCACCTGGTTGGCCTTTGTCTTTCTCTCCTGCGTGGACGGGGTGGTTTATGTGTCGGTTGCCGACTATGTTAACCGCCTGATTCCCTCGGAGCAGCGTGCGACCATTCTTTCCTTTCAAAGCATGTTGTTCAGCGTCTTAATGATCATCTTGTTTCCCTTGGTGGGCAAGATTGGCGACCTGGCTGGATTGGGGATTGCCTTTTTGATTATTGCTGTATTGGCGACGATTGCTTTGGGAATTTTACAGGTAATTGTACGAACCAATGAGGAAGCCTTTCATGTCCTGAAAACAGGAACGGAAAATTGACAAAAGAGGCATTCTGGTTTATCATAGACACGGAAAGCCAATGATGGGAAGAGTAGCTTCTGATGCCTATGCATAGCGAGCCGGTGATAGTGTGAGTCTGGCCATAGCACGGTTGTGAAGAACATCCCAGAGGCGCTGTACTGAAAGCAAGTAGGTGCAGACGGAAACCGGCCGTTATCGGATCGAGTGACGCACAAAGCCGTGCGTAACTAGGGTGGTACCGCGAATGTTGACCTTTCGTCCCTTTTTGGGACGGAAGGTTTTTTTATTTGAAGAAAAGGATCTGTCTTGATCAGATTTCAAGGCGGAGTTCATTAATGAGGAGGATATGATGAAAGGAATTAAGATTCGAGAGATTCATCAAGCGCCTGAGCGCTATGCAGATCAAGAAATTACAGTTATGGGTTGGGTGAAAACCAACCGGGGTTCCAAGCATTTTGGTTTTATTGAATTGAATGACGGTTCTCATTTCCGCGGTATTCAAGTGGTTTATGAAGAAGCTTTGGCTAATTTTGACGCCGTAAAGAAAATCAGCATTTCTTCATCTTTGAAAATTGTAGGGAGCCTGGTTTTGACACCGGAAAACAAGCAGCCGTATGAAATCAAGGCGACAGCCATTGAAGTTTTGGGCGACTGCCCGAGCGAGTACCCGCTGCAGAAGAAGCGACATAGCTTTGAATACTTGCGTTCCATCGCCCATTTGCGACCAAGAACCAATACATTCTCAGCTGTATTCCGCGTTCGTTCATTGGCGGCTTACGCCATTCACCAGTTCTTTCAAGACCGAGGATTTGTCTATGTGCATACGCCGATTATCACAGGTTCTGATGCTGAAGGCGCGGGAGAAATGTTCCGTGTAACCACTTTGGACTTGCAGAATCCACCGCGTACGGAAGAAGGCGATGTGGATGAGAAGCGAGATTTCTTTGGCAAGGAGACCAACTTGACGGTATCGGGGCAATTGTCTGCAGAGACTTATGCTTTGGCTATGCGTGATGTTTATACATTCGGCCCAACATTCCGGGCAGAGAACTCCAATACAGCACGCCATGCGGCAGAATTTTGGATGATCGAGCCAGAGATCGCCTTTGCTGACCTGCAAGACGACATGGAAATGGCTGAAGACATGCTGAAATATATCATCACCTATGTGATGGAAAATGCACCGGAAGAATTGGAATTCTTCAATAAGTTTGTTGACAAGGGCTTGTTAGAGCGTTTGAAGCATGTGGTTTCATCGGATTTTGCTCATATCACTTACACAGAAGCCATTGAGATTCTGGAAAAAGCCGACAAGAAGTTCGACTTCCCTGTTTCATGGGGCATTGATCTTCAAACGGAGCATGAGCGATATATTACGGAAGAAGTCTACAAGCGACCAGTTTTCGTTACAGATTATCCAAAAGAGATTAAGGCTTTCTATATGCGCATGAATGAAGACAACAAGACGGTTGCGGCCATGGACCTTTTGGTTCCAGGTGTTGGCGAGATTATTGGCGGCAGCCAACGTGAAGAGCGTTTGGACGTTCTGAAAGCCCGCATCGAGGAATTGGGCTTGAATGAAGAGGATTACTGGTGGTATCTGGAGCTTCGCAAATACGGAACAGCCAAGCATGCAGGCTTTGGCTTGGGCTTTGAGCGTGCCATTATGTATCTGACAGGCATGGCTAATATCCGAGACGTTGTTTCATTCCCTCGTACGGTGAAAAACGCAGAATTTTAAATCCCAGATTTTGGGGTATTCATACATCGGAAGATAGGAGGGTGAGCTATGATTCCCAATTGGAAAGAGATCTTAATTGTGTACGAACAAGCCGTTGATGAATTGAAGCTGAAGTTCAAGCGGATTCGTAAAGAGTTCCGTGCTATGGACGAGTATTCACCCATTGAATTTGTTACAGGACGGGTAAAAGAGATCAACAGCATTATCAATAAGGCAAACTTGCGGGGCATTCCTCTTTCAGAAGTGGAAACGGGAATTGAGGATATTGCCGGCATCCGTATTATGTGCCAGTTTGAAGACGATATTCATCGTGTGGTGGATCTGATTAAAAGCCGATATGACATGGAAGTGGTGGAAGAGCGGGATTATATCACCAACTTTAAAGAAAGTGGCTACCGTAGCTACCATATGATTATTCGATACCGGGTCAATACAGCCCATGGCGTGAAGCCGGTATTGGCGGAAATTCAGATCCGTACTTTGGCCATGAACTTTTGGGCGACCATTGAACATTCATTGAACTACAAGTTCGATCAGCAAATACCAGACCATATCGCGGAACGGCTGCAGCAGGCGGCGGAAGCGGTCTATACACTGGATAAGCAGATGTCACAGATCCGGGAAGAGATTATGGACGCACAAGAGCTTTTTGCTTCTCGTGCCCACCTGGTCGAAGATTCGTTGAATATGCTGCAAAACCTGTATATGTCAGGCGATGTGGAAGAAATCGATGAGCTTTATGATGAGTTTATGGTCTTGCGCAAGAAGGGCAATTTGCAGGAATTGCGCGACTTCAGACAGCGTTTGATGGTCATGACCAAGCAAATGCAGGATTAAGTAAATAAAGAACAATGAAAAACCAGCTGGGTCAATCGACCCAGCTCGTTTTGATTTCTTGAGCTAAATTATGCGCGTATGTCTTGGCGCGATCTTCAATGTTTGGTCGCTCCAGAATGGCATCTTTGTCGTTGGCTGTTGCTGACAAGGAGAAATTTGGCGGCAAGCGAAAGGTCTTGTTGATATTTAAGGCCGAAATCAGCTGATGCTGCAGGCATTCGGAACCGGAGTTGCCCGATACCACCAGACCAAACAAGGTCTTATTGTAAAAGGAATGAGCGCGGAACAATGCCGTCATCCGGTTGATGGTTGCCGTTAGATTGGCCGACAGGGCATCATTATAGTTGGGACAGACCCAGAGGATGGCGTCTGCAGCTAAAATCGCCGGATAGATTTCTTCAACCATGATTCCGCCGTAAAAACACTGGTTCTGTTCGCCAAAGTGCTTGCAGGTGGTGTAGGGACAGCCAATGCAGTCCCGCACCGTGCCGTTATCAATATGGATCTCTTGCAGCTTGACGGCTTTTGGAAGGTTCTTTTTCACCATTTCCCAGAGTCGCAAGGTGTTGGATGTCTTGGAGTTGCTGGCGTGAAGCACCAAGAGCGATGGGTGATTCTTCTTGATGGGACTGTCGGCAATGAGCCGGGTAACAAGTTTATTGGATAGATCCAAACAGATTTCCTGCCGGGTCTTTTTTTGCACCTTTTCCATCAGTTTCCAATTGACCAAATCCTTGGTGGCCTCTACCACTGGTCTGCCCATAAATCGGCAACCCATTTCGTTGGCTCGAAGGATGATGTCAACGGCGAAATTGCGGCTGTAGCGCTCGCTGTGGCTGTTAATCAATATGGCGGCATCGCTTCCTGCGAGAGACTGTGCAGTTGGGTCCAATCGCATAAAGAATGTGGCAAGTTCCGGACAGAGGTTCCATGCGTTTACCTGTACAGCAAAAAGAAGTTTTGCATTGCGTAAGTCAGGCAAAGGATCGGTAGACCGAAAAACACCGTCCGGATGATGGGTCCATGCGGCACCGAGCATCTTTTTCAATTGAATGGATGGTTGGCCGATCTGAATCACATAGAATGGTTTCATAAAATCGCCTCCAAGGCTTGGTGGGTCTCTGAAAGACGGTCCATCAATGGTTGTGGCAGGTTTAATCGTTCAAAGTTAACACCTTCATCCATGAGTCGATTGGCGGCACCGAAGTAAACGCCTCCTAGAAAGTTTGCGCTTAAATGCCAGTTGCCTCGGATCATATTCAGGATGGATAAAGCGCCGGAAGATAGGGCTGGCGCGATATAGGGCTTGAAGCCGGTCGCCCGTACCAAGTGGTTGGCCGTAATGGTGGCTTCCGTTAAAGCCAGGCTTTTTTCTTCATCATAGGCATGAATAGAGTTTGCTACGATCAGTCCTTTTCCATGCGGGCCATAGGCGCGGCCGTTCTTTAGGAAATCGGGTTCTTGAATCACCGATTCCGCCAAATAAGCGGCGCGGGCATACATAACGCCTAAACCAAATCCGTGGATTTGTTCAGGACGCAAGCCTTGAAAATCAAGCTTTTCATTGGCTGTATTGCTGTCCAAATAGGCTGCCTTGCAAAGGGGATCGACTGGATCGGAAACAACACAGAACTCACCCTGGAAATCCTTCATTCTAGCCATATGGGCGAATTCCTGAAGGATCTTGCGGTTGCCTTCCAATTGAACCATGCGAACATCGCCTGAGGTTTGTGAAATTGGAGGGATGCCTTTGGAAGCGCAAAATACGAAATAGTCGCCATCAAAGACTTCGTCCTTTTCAATGGCGCGCACTTTTGGCTTTTGCTCCTTTTTACCAAAGGCCAGAATTTGATTGGTCTCCAAAACAAAACGGCGTTGTTTTTCAGGGGAGCGATCATAAATGCCAATTTCATCGATGCAGTCACCGCCCATCAGGCAAAGGCCAATCAAGAGGGTACTGCCTACATCACCCAGAGCAACAAGATTCAGGCGGATGCCTGTCCTTTTTTTTGCTTTTATTGCTAAGAGGCTTTTCCATTTGGGCCAAGCAAGATTCACAGCATAAACGGGCAAGTCTTCCGGGACAAAATCGACCAGGGAAGAATCCCATTGTGTCCAGGCTTTTAACCGATTCAAATGATCATGATCTTGAAAGTCACGCAGTTCATGTATGGGAAAGCGAGCAACATTTTTTGCTGGATCGCCTTCAAAGAAAACAATAGCCTTGTTTGCTTGCTTTGGAAAGCGTTCAACTTCAAGTGCTTCCAGTTCAGGGATGGGTCGGTTGGCGACACATCCCACTTGATCGTTTAGATGATAGAAATAGGGTCTCATTTCTCCTCCTGCATAAAGAGTGAATGGATCCGGCGTAAATGATCCAGATCATGGCGAATGTAGTCGGATACCTTTAGTGCGGAATCATATTCCAGTAATTCGCTGCGATCAGGCAATCGTGGGGTAGAGAAGATCTCACCCAGATTGGTAATGCAAAGCGCACGGTCATTCAAATGTTGATATTCCCGTTCAAAAGTTCGGAACAACTGGTAGGTATTCTCCAGTACGGTCTCCGATAACTTGTAGATGGCTGATATCGGTGCATTTCTGATATAGCTTGGCGATGCATACGGCAAGACAAAGTTGACTGATGGGATGGTATTGGAGTTGTATCCAGAGGATTGCTCCACAGCATCGCCGCCGATAAATGGATATAAAATGCTTTCGTTGAACCATACATTTAGATTCGGTACAAAGTAGGCGGATTCAACTTCTGCATTTTGCAGTTCCATCAATTCCTGTCCCTGGCTGGAAAGAATGCCAACGATGGTTTTTTCAACCCTGGCTTCATTACGGGAAAAGATTGGCTTGATGGCTTTGATTCGGTAGCCCTTATGAAGAATATCATCGATCAATAGCACTGGCCTTCTAAAGGATTTGATCATGCGGATTTGCTCATCCAAATTTAGATAATAAGGCGTCTGATCAATGTAGAAGGACTGGGTATCGCCCTTATAGGTTTTTTCGGTATGAAGTGACTTGGTGACTGTATTGGGAACAATCCTGTTCTTCAAAACCGAACCGTATGGCACACAGACGTTAGGCCCCAAAACCCGGACAGGTCCCTGCATAGGTTCTACATGGTTATTTCGGCAGATGATCTCCATCAACCGCTCGTTCATGATCTTTCGGTCGAAGGTTAAGAGCAACTGGCCGGGATACAAAGCCACCAAAGCTTCCCGCAAGGCATCGCGGCTCTTATGAATGGCACGGAGGATGGCGTGGTTGCTGAGATATGGTTCTTTGATCAGGGCTTTCATATTCAGATACAGTGTTGACGGATTGGTCATGGAAACCAGATAAATAGGTGACTTATCTTCTCGTGCTTCCTCCGGTACCGGGATAAAGCCCTGCAGCTTCAAGACCTTGTAGATCCTGTCGTCAATAGCGGGATGACTGCCGATTTCATGGTAGACAACCGCTGTATAATCTTTCTTTAAAGTAAAGTCGATGGTTTCTGTCAGTAGGATCTGTCCAAGATGGCGATAAGGAGATTCCTCATGGACATAAATGCCGGCGAGCAGCGCGATCCGGCCTATGGCATGCTTGCGAATGAAATTCGCTGCCTCATGATCATGGAATTCCCTGAAAATCATAGAATTTCTAAGCCAGCTAAAAGGTACAAAGCCAACGATCTGATTTTGCTTGGTTTCACGGGCGATCAGGATTCTTGCGCTGTTTCGCTTAAAGAAAGCCTTCAGGTCCATTGGCAGCTGGCCAAAGCGCGTACGCAATTCGGTAGCCAGATCATAGCGGAATTCTTCAGCCACTTCAAAACTCAGGGTTCTGGTGGACACAGGTGATTTCATCATGGGTTCATGACGGTAGAAACCACGGGCGATAATATACTTCTGCGCCAGAGGATCAATCATCATAGACACATCTCGATTTTGGTCGATGTATTTCCGAATTTGTGAGGAGGAGATATCCTCATACTCTTCCGGCAAACAAAGTCTTACGGCATCCTTTTTCATGCGGGCAAGAAACGGCTCCAGCGGATCCGGATCCATCCGGTCACAATTTCTCTCAAAGATGACATGAGAAAAATCATAGATGGAAAATTCATCGGTAACCGCATAGGCAGAAGCGTTCAGAACAACATCGCTACCTACAACGATGGAAACTTCATCATCTCCAAAGGCATCCTGCAATTCCCGTAGATCGTCCGGATTGGCGATATTCACGGAAAGGGAGGATGGGAAGAGGTAGATGTCCAATTCGTCTGCGATGGACATGTCAATGATGTTTCTGCGAATGACATTGGGTTGTGTCCGTTTGGACCAAGAAAATTCATCAACCGCCAGGAAGACTTCATAACCCATATTTCGGATGCTCTGCGATATCTTTTTGTGGGATACCGAGAAGGGATCGAAGGTTCCAGGGAAGAAGGCTTTTTTCTCATTGGTAAAGACTGGCACTTCCCGATTGGTAAACTCATAATCACCGATAAAGCGATAAATATGGTTGAGGGATACAGAATCATTGAGCATCAAAAGATCGGTACGGCGGCCTGTTGCGGCCAAAACCAGCATCTTTTTGGCAACAATGGATAAGAGATTCTGCTTCTCTGTCATATTCAGTTTGCGGGAACCAAAGACATCCTTGCCCAAGACTAGGAAGGCTTCCCGTTTGACTTCGTGATCGTAGTTCACAAAGCTGTTTAGCAGGATGCTGACCATGGTGATCAGGCGGCGCCTCAGTACATCTTCCGATTCTTGGAATCGAGGACCGTACTGGGCGTAGTTTTGTATGCTGATGCCGATGGTTTTCAGAAGCAAAACGGTAATTTGCCGATTGGACACCTTGGTTTTGTCAACAAAATCGTCAATGATTTCATCCAGTTCCCGCGGTTGCAAATGCAGCATCACTTTGCCCAAATAAAGAGGGATGAAATTGGTAAATTGGAAATTTTCCATTTCTAAAGCCCGCAAGAGCTCGATGACCACATCATTTTTCTGTTCCTTGCTTAAATATGGGAATACTTCAACCAGGGCAATCCCTGCATGGTTTCGCACATTTTCGACTTCGCTGACCTTCAAGAGGTTGCAGAAGTGAATGGCTGTATGGATTTTGTCGATATTTGGAAAGCCGTCAATCAAATAATCCGCCAGCAAATGTACATGGACTTTTTTGAAAACCCATGGTGTTGCGGTTTTCAGGTTTTGCAAATAGATGTCTGACAGATCTTTGCCATCTTCCCGGCAAATTTCATAATAATGGTCAACTGAGCTTTTCGGCACATGCAGTCGCTTAGCCAGTTTATAGCGCAGATAGTTTTCTGCCGGTTCGTCGGAAGCAGGCAGATTACGCTTGAGATTTCGGCCTAATTCGTCAATGAACCATCCCTGGTTTGGAACCTTGTTAACCAGATTCCAGATCCGTTCTAAGGCGGTGACTCGGATAATTCGATCCTCTTCTTTGATTGCGCTAAGCAGCAAGCGCAGGGGTTGAATCATCACAGACTCATCGAAGTTTTTCATTGGAATCCGCTTGATGATCTGCATCAAGTAGAATTTGGTACGGAAGGTCGAGAAGTTCTTTTTGCTGTAATGGGCCAGAACAACCCTGCGATAGATTTCCATTTGCTCTTTTTTGGCATGTTGGAAGAGGGTAGCCAACATGACGCGCAGGTTATGGGTGATCCAAATCTGGTGTTGTTCAATCAACTGAGGATCTGGATGCATAATCTTTTGGATATAGCTTTCAAGGAGTTCACTGCTGGTATAAACCGTTTCCGGCAATGTCGCGTTTTTGGGAATCTCCTTGCGGTATTCTTCATCGAAGTTTGCAATTAAAATGCCGATGATGCCTGCGGCTTGGCGACGAATATCCCCGTCTTTATTGGTCAGCAGGTCATAAAGAAACTGTATGGTAATTAATTTTTGATCTTGTGTCAAATAGGTTGTGTATTCCTCTAGTACCTGCAGGTAGCCGCGTAGTTTCTGCGGATCACTTTCGCTTCGGGCCTGTTCCAAGATTTCGCTTAGGCTGGTAACAGAGCGGAAGTTGTGCATGAGATCAATGTTGTGACGGATTGCCATAAACTTGATATTCTCGATGACTTCCTGATGGTGCATAAGGGCATAGTGTTTGACGGGTGCAGGTTCGTGGGGAACGTGCTCCAGGTTTAGGTTGATGTTTTGGTCGCGCAAATAGGATTCAAAATCTTTTAGCTTTGCATAGACTTTGCGGTAGCGGTTGGCTTTGGCTTCATCAACGTTGTCCAGCTTGTTTAGAATAATGTCGAATGCTTCAGCTAGACTGTAAACATGCATCTGTCGTTCACCATTGGATAAAAAGCGATTCTTTACACGGAAATCGCAGTAAATCAGCAGCAAGGATTCCATTGGCAGGTTTTCCAGCTCCAAATCCCATGTTGAATGATTGGTTGCGATATGACCGATATAATTCAGGCCATGCCGCTTGGTCCATTCGTCAGTATAGAAATAGTGGAAGTAGGGAACGCGTTGGCTGCATTCTCCAGTGCAACCGAATTTACCGATATCATGAGAGGCTGCCGCGCCTGAAACAACGCCTAAATCCACTGGTATGCCTTGGCGGAAGCATTGTCGGCCAATGTGGACTGCCAGGGAATGAACGCCGGAAACATGATGGATGTTGTTGTGATGGGTGAGCTCGAAATGCAGCTTCATCAATTCATAGACCATATCTTGATCAAAGGCGGTAACAAACTTTCTATACTCATGCTTGTTAATGATCATTTCATCATCAACAGGCAAGAAATTCAGAGGAAAATCAAAGGGGGTTTCTTCGGATTCTTTTTCTACTGTACTGAAGAAATGGAAAAAATGAATAAATAATTGCGCAGCCAAATCAAGCTGAGGATCAAAGTCAATCTCAACGCTGGATGGATATGCACGTTTTAAAATAGCTTGATAGCAATAGGCGAGCCAATCTTTAGGCGGTTGTCGCTTGGAAAGATCATAAAGAATGGATTCACAAAGAGAAAGAACGGCGCGTCCCGAATAGTCATGCTGGGTGCAGATCCGTTCGAATTGCTGTTTGAAATCGTGGGCTTGAATGGAAAGTTGAATAAAAGCGGCTACGTCCTGATTCTCCGCGAGCCACTCGAGGTGATCGAAAGATTGAACAAAGCGTTGGTACTGATCCAAAGTAGTTTGGTTCATCGGTTGCCTCCTCGATTAGTTTTCACTCTTATTATATAATAATTCCCTGAAAGAATCAGGCAATTTCACGTTTTTTTGCAGTTTCTTACGATTAAGACGAATTAGGAAAACTATGTTATAATAGAGGAAAATGGAAAGGGGATCGATTGATGGAATGGCAAATTGAGGCGATTGAAAAACGCATTTATCAATTGAAGTTTTCGAAGTCCAATTATGAGCGCTTGGAAACCATACGTTCATCGATTGCAGCCCTGGAAGAACTGCGCGAGATGATTGAGCGGGAAGAAGCCTGCAGGAAACAAAAAGAGGTGCCAAAAATCCGGGAAGGCATTGTGGAAAAACTCATGGCAGAGATTGAGTTCGTCTATAAACCTACCTTGAAGGATGATATATACGAAAGTGATTATTTAGAGCAATTTTCCCAACTGCGACGGGCGGACCTGGTCCTTTGCGGTGCCTTGGAAGCGCATAATGAGTTTTGGACAGCCAACTCGGTGGAGTTTGGCAATATTTTCGCTTCGCTTCCGGCCAAGCTGGTGGGGGACGAAAAGGCGGAAAATTTGGTTTCCTTAGGTTGGCAACGGGTTCATGTTCGTTTGTATTTAGCCAGCGATGTGCAGTTGAGTGAGATTTACCGGGCTTGTGAACGGGCTTTTCCTCATTACCTGATTGTCAAGGAAAACAAGGGCAGCCGGTTTATCATTTTGGAATACTTGATGGAGAAAAATGAAGAATAATTGTAAAGTCTGGCCGAAATTGATTTCGACCAGGCTTTTTCTATACCTTGAGAATATTGAAGATCATGACAATTGCTGCAATGAGATTGGTGACAGCAAAGATCTTTTTAAGGTTTCTGGGTTTGCTTTTAACGGCATACTTGCCGCCGATCCATCCGCCGGCCACCGCTGCGATGACCAGGGGAATGGCAAATCCAAGGTCAAAATTGCCGTGAATACTATGGCCCAGAAAACCCATAAGCGCGGTGACTGCCACCATGGCGGCCGAGGTGCCCACGGCTATTTCCATGGGGATTCCGCATAGCATGACCATTAGAGGAATCTTGAAGGCTCCACCGGAGATGCCGATAGCGCCTGCAAAGAAACCGACAGCTGCTGTTATCGGAAGGGTAAGCCAGAGATTGACCGTATAGGAAAACTCACCAAAGGTTCGGTTCCAATAGCCGAATTTATTGACGGGTTTGTGGGGCTTTTCACTAACCTGGATAAACATAAAGATGGAGATCACAATCAAAAGAACAGCGAACATGATTTTCAGGGTAGTGCCTTCCAAATGACCGGCAAAGTAGCCGCCGATAAAGGCCATAATGTCTGTTGGCGGATCAATTACCAAAGCCAGCTTCCAGTCAACGCGTTTGTGGTTATGAAAGATCAGCATGGAAGTGAAGGCTGTTGCCATCATAATCAATTGTGAGGTCGTAGCGGCGACATGCATGGCCGCCCCCGTTAGAACCATGGTTAAGACGTAGAAGTTGCCGCCGCCTTTGCCGACCATGGACATGGCGATGGCGATTCCCAATATGATGAAAAAGGTGACAATTCTGATTGGCTCCATCACTCAGATGCCCGCTTTAATCGTTTCCATACACTGCCCGGCTTGATGGTTTCTGTAATCTGGCCGTGGCTTTCTGGAATGAATTTTACATTTGCATAGCCTCTTTCCTGCAGGTAGAGAACCGCCATTTTTGCTCGTGTTGCCGCGGCGCAAAAGATGGCAATGGTTTGATCTGTTGGAATTTCATTTAAGCGATTTGGAAGTTCATGGAGTGGAATGTTGACGGCGAATCCAAACTTCACCTGTTCCACTTCTTCCTTGGTGCGCACATCGAGTATAAAGCCTTGGCCTTGATCTGAAAGCGCGATTGCTTTGTTGATGTCGATTTTGTTTTTTTCAGTGTCTAAAGTTTTTGCCATGAAATTTTGCATGGTCATGCGAAATTTATCCATATTTCCGGCGCTAAAGTATTGTAAGTCAAATTCTTGCAGTTTGATATCAAATTCAGTCATCCTAGGATCCTTTCTCTATATAAGATTTGTTCGATTGGCAATCGTTCTTTTGAAAAAGGATCAATACTTAGCTTCCCAACCACTTGCAACGGCAAAATTTCCTTCGCATGGCTACCTCCAGAATATTGCTTCAGGAATTCACATTCTATTATTGGCATATGCCAATAACGGCTATATCATACGCCTCTTGCAGAACCTTGTCAAGGAAGGGGAGGCGATTCATAAAGGATTCTTCGCATATAAAAACCGCCCCGGTTTTTTCCGAAGCGGTGTAGGTTTGTTATAGAAACTTGTTTTTAATATTTTCCCAAAAATGATGTTCGTGGGTGGAAAGCCGTGTCAGTTTGCGGTCTGATACCCAAAACTTTAGATTGGTAATATCTCGATAGGTTAATTGAACACCGTCCACAACGATCAAAATGGAGTTTTCGTCGCGATACTCCGGTATCAATTCGATGGTCATATTATAAGGGACGATAACGCTATTGGTTAAGGAACGATAAACCCGTGAATTGATGGGCGCCAGGGCGGTCATTTGCAAAACCCCCAGGGTTGGGTAGACCAATGCGCCTCCGGCTGACATATTATAGGCCGTAGAGCCCATGGGCGTTGAAATAATGATGCCGTCTCCGGAGTAGCTCTCTAGCGTTTGTTCCCCGATTTTTATATTTAAATGAATGACTTTTGAGTCAATTCCCTTAATTACAATTTCATTGATTCCGGTTAGGTAGATGCACTTGTCTTCTGTACATACAGCGCCCTCGACCAAATACAATTGTTCCAGTTCATAATCATCATCTTTTAGGTGGTTGATGAGTTTGTCGATATCATCCGGACAAAGCTCTTGGAAAAAGCCTAAATGACCGGTGTTGATGCCAATAAAGGGGATTTCAGGAAAATCGACCTCTTTCATGCCGATCAGGATGACGCCGTCGCCGCCAACGCAGATATTCAGATCCGCTTCGTGGTCATACTTGTCCGTGACGTGAAAATTTGCCGCCTGGAGTTTTGCGCGCAATTCATCCACGACAGGTTCAGAAGATTTTTGATAGTTGTGTAAGATATTGATTTTCTGGATTTTGCGCATTTTTCTCCTCCTCTATTTACTCAACCTCTATTATAAACTATAATAGGGAAAGTTCAACTGTAGAAAGGAATCATTATGAAAGAAGATTTTCGTCTTGAAGTGGAGCGAAATTATGATTCGCTTTTGCTAGCACTGGAAGACATGCTGCAGATTTCCGGTCGTCAGTTTCGACGGATGATCCGCCAGCGCTTGGTGTTCGTGGATGGGGAATTTCCAGCACGACCAAAGCCCGTACAAAAAGGATCGGTGATTTCCATTCGATTTCCCAAGGAAACGATCGAATATCCCGCTGAACCCATTCCCTTGGAGGTTTTGTATGAAGATGAGGATATGATCGCGGTCAACAAGCCGCCTTATATGTTAACCCATCCATCCAAGGATGCCAATTCCGGGACCTTGGCCAATGCCATTGCGGGCTATTTCAAAGAGATTGGCTTAAAGCGAAAGGCACGTTTTGTTAACCGACTGGACATGAATACATCGGGCATTGTCTTGGTAGCCAAACATTCCTACGCGCATCAACAGCTCAGCGATCAGGATAAAATTAAAACCTATCAGACCTTGGTGGAAGGGATTCCGCCTGAGGAAGGACTGATTGAAGCCCCTATTGCACGAGATCTAACCGAAGCATCGGTTAGGCGGATCATTCATCCGGATGGGAAACCGTCAAAAACCGGTTTCAAACGTTTGGACACCCATTGTGGAGTTTCCCTCTTGGAAGTCCGACTGTATACGGGCAGAACTCATCAGATCCGTGTGCACTTAAGCCATAAGGGATGGCCGATTTTGGGTGACACCCTTTATGGAAATGGAGATAAAGCTCCACGGCAAATGCTGCATGCAGCCAGTTTGACGGTTACCTCCTTAAGGACCAAAAAACCGATCGTGATCAATGCGCCAATTCCTGCCGATTTTATGAAATTATTGACAAATTGTAAAACCTTGTAATATAGTGTTAAAGCAATTGTAAAATCAGTCCATCTGCGTAAGTGGCAGGATCTATGGTATAATATAATTAATCCAAAAGAGTTCTGGGGTGTGCGTATCTCGCTTGATAATTCAACCGACATAAAGTTTTCGGGAGAGCGGCGTCCGTTGTATAGACACATGCCTCTTTGAGGACGTAGCTATTCAATGGCAGTTCACCCACCTGCGGAGATCGCGGGCGTGAATTATAGGTGAGGTACGGCACTTTGGATTGTGACTGATAACCCTTAAGCATACTTAGCTTGAGGGTTTTTTGTATAAAAAAATCACGAGGGGGTTGACGATGAGAAAGAAGAAACGGAAAATTTGGAGGCCGATCCTGTTTGCTGCGCTTCTTCTGGTTGTTGTGATAGGCATCTCTGCCTTGCATGGGTGGAACTATCATAAGATCCAGTATGAGCAGTACTGCACGGAATGGGGAATTCCGAGTCAGATCGACGAAATGGATTGGCTGGAACCGTATACGGCGGCAGTTGTAGACGGAAAACTGACCAGTTTTCGCATGGATTCCAATGGTGTTGTGAATTTAACATCCATGAATGAAGCGGGGCAGGTTGTTGGTGATCGTTTCGAGAGTCTAATCAAGGAGAGCGCAATCCGAAACATGTTCTTCATTGAACCATACTTGATTTATCAGACAGGCGATCAAATAATCGTATATCCTTTTGAGGAAAACCCAGGTGGAGACGGCAATCGTCACTTTGGGGAGCCGATTTTCCTTACTCAGGATATTTTAGGGCTGGAAGCATGTTCTTCCGATCCAAATCGATTCTTGGTTTACAGTCGAGACAAGGCAACCCTTTATGAAGTTGCAGAGGCTGGAATTCGAGAAGACCGTACATACATAAGCGACAAAGCGATTACAAGAGCGAGGGCGGAATGGGTCAATGGCAATTTTGCCTTGGTTTATTACACAGACCGTTCCTTCGTTTCCTCAGAGGGACTGACCAAAAACGAGTTGATTTTAACGGACTTTAAAGGCAAGCAAAGTCAACAGCTTACGGCTGTATCTTCGGTGCTGCCGATTACTTTGGTGAATTTGAATATTTTGAACAACAAGGAATTGAATGAGTCCTATGTGATTTATGAAGAGAAACGCAGTGACCGCGGTGTGACTAGTTATAGTCTCGAGAAGATCACTATTAATCCTGAGAATTTGGTCGTTTTGGGCGCTGAAGAAATTGAAACACAAATATTGGGCAAAACCATTCAATCTGGTTATTGGGATGATACACCCTATATTTTAACAACAGGCATCTATAATCCTCGACTTGCATTGGGTGAGCCTATGCATCCGGACGGGAAAATTCCTTGCTCGGTTAACCAGGACGTTAGGAAAAATATGGAATTCATGAATCTGGTTACCTTGGAAGGTGCTATGCAAGCACCAGAGGATTTTCACTTCTTTGTATCCACCTATACAAATTCTGTATCACCATTGATGGTTTCTTGGGGAGACTATGAATATGCCTTTTTCAAGGATGTAACAGCCGGCAGTTATGGATTGATGCTTTCCAGTAACAATCCGGCTTATGTGGAAGCGCATCCGCTTGCGGCTCAGAATCGCACGGAAGGTGTTGGCTTCGCTCTCACAGCGCCGGTTCAGGTGATCTCCAGTGGGATTATCCATTTGTGGACAGAGTTTCTTGCTTTGTTTGTGGTGCTGGGCTTAAGTGTATTGGTGCTGACCAGACGGGACCGTGCCATGACCAAGACGCATTTCTTTATGTATTTGGCGATGTATGTCGTGATTAATATCATCGCTGTCTACCGCTTCCATTATGCAGGAGGTCCGGTTGCACATGCCCCGGCATTTATTAATGGACCGGGAGCGTTCCTATACGTGCCGCTTATGATTAATGCGATCACATTTGGTTTGATTACGGTGCTGGGACGTGCCAAAGATTATGAGGAAATGGCTCCGATCATTTATTTTATCCTTGTGGATATCTTCTTGATCAATTTGATTTATATACCGTTTTCACAAATTTTGACCTATTTGTCCTAAGGCTGTGAATCAGCGGGAAAAACGCTATTCTTTGTTAGGAAAATGTGATATCCTATAAGATAGGGAAAACAGGAAAATAAAAACGGAGGTGGCGTATGGCTATTACCATTAAAGATGTTGCAAAGAAAGCTGGTGTGTCGATTTCGACGGTTTCACGCGTGGTGAACGACTCAAAGCCAGTAAGTCCTGAATTGAAGAAAAAAGTAATGGATGTCATTGAGGAATTGGGCTATCGTCCCAACGAAGTGGCACGTTCACTGGTTACGAAAAAATCGTACTTGATTGGTGTAATTGTACCGGATATTGGTCAATCTCATGTTGCCAGCATGCTTAGAGGTATTGAAGAAGTAGGCAAGATGTATAATTACGATATTCTTTTGTGTTCCAGCTACGGTGATAAGAATGCTGAGCTAAGCTATTTGCAGCTTTTGAATCGCAAGCAAGTGGAAGGCTTAATCATTTTGTCTGCAAAATTGGAAAAGGATGTTGAAGATTATATCAATGCCTTTAACCTGCCATTTGTCTTCTTGAGCACTAACGATTATCGCGAGCAATACCGTTCAGTAGATATTGACAATAAGATTGCTGTCTATGAGATGGTCAACTATCTGCAGCAATTGAATCATGAAGACATTGCTTATCTGGGCACAAAACCTGGAAAGAAAACAAAAGCACAAGTTAAGCGTGATGCATTTGTTAAAGCAATGAAAGACAGTGGATTGTCAGGTGAAGCGACCTATGAAACTGATTCTCTTTCCATTGATTCAGGTTACGAGGCTGCAAAGGAAATCATGTCAGCCAAGGTTCGCCCAACAGCGATTTGCTGTGCCAGTGATGAATTGGCCATTGGTGTAATGAACTATTGCCATGACCAAGGCTTGAATGTGCCGGAAGACTTGTCGATTGCAGGCATGGGCGACATTGAAATGGCGTCTCATATTCGACCTCGATTGACAACAATCAGCATCCCATACTATGACATCGGTGCAGTAGCCATCCGTCGAATTGTGAAAGCATTGAAGGAAGAGGAACAGACAGAGGCCGAAATCAAGCTGCCGTTCCAAATCCATAAGCGGGAGAGTTGTAAAAAGCGAGCGTAGTTTCCTTTCGCTAAACACCGAAAAGGGGGAGACGAATTTGAAGGGTATTGAGATTACAGGAGAGCATTTAACCATTGAACAGGTCGTGGCAGTTGCGCGCGGCGGGGAAAATGTTCAGATCAGCTTCGAAGCGTTGAACCGCGTTGCCGAGGCACGCGCGGTTGTAGAAGATTTTGTCGATAACAATCGAATTGTCTATGGTATTACAACAGGTTTTGGAAAGTTTAGTGACGTTTATATTTCAAGTGAAGACGCGGAAGACTTGCAAAGGAATTTATTGGTTAGTCATGCATGCGGGGTGGGAGCTTCCCTCCCCGTTGATGCTGTACGCGCCATTATGCTTTTGCGGGCCAACGCATTGTTAAAGGGGCATTCCGGCATTCGACCGGAGACCCTTTCTTTATTGGTAGAGATGTTGAACCGTCAGGTGCATCCGGTTATTCCTGAAAAGGGATCGCTGGGAGCCAGCGGGGATTTGGCGCCATTGGCCCATATGGCTTTGGTACTGATCGGCGAGGGCGAAGCGCTCTTTGAGGGAGTGATCCTACCGGGTGCAGAAGCCATGAAGCGGGCGAGACTTGAGCCAGCCACTCTTTCAAGTAAAGAGGGGCTAGCCTTGATCAACGGCACTCAGGTGATGACAGGAATTGGCGTATTGGCATATTGGGATGCTGAGAACCTAATCAAGCAGGCGGATATAGTCGCGGCAATGACCTTGGAAGCCTTGGAGGGAATCATTGATCCCTTCGATGCCAGGATCCATGAACTGCGGCCGCATCCCGGACAATTGACAACGGCCAGAAATATGGTTAAGATTTTGGACGGTAGCGGTCATGTTACCCATCAAGGGGAAAAACGGGTGCAAGACGCTTATGCGATTCGTTGCATTCCGCAAATTCATGGCGCGTCCAAAGACGCCCTCAGATATGTGCGGGACAAGCTTGAGATCGAAATCAATGCGGTTACGGACAATCCTTTGATTTTCCCTGAGACAGGCGACGTAATCTCCCAGGGGAATTTTCATGGACAACCTATGGCTTTGGCCTTTGATTTTCTTGCTATTGCCATGAGTGAAATCGCCAATGTATCCGAACGGCGTCTGGAACGACTGGTTAATCCGTCATTAAGTGGATTGCCGGGCTTTCTTGCCAAAGAAGGCGGTTTGCATTCCGGGTTTATGATTGTTCAGTATAGTGCGGCGTCTTTGGTATCAGAGAATAAGGTGTTGGCCCATCCGGCCAGCGTAGATTCCATTCCTTCCTCAGCCAACCAGGAGGACCATGTTTCCATGGGAACCATCGGTGCAAGAAAGGCAGCTGAGATCATCGGAAATGCCCAGCACGTATTGGCCATGGAATGGATGGCCGCAGGCCAAGCCTATGATTTAAAGGAAATGTCGGATTGTGCAAAGTCTACGCAAGCCGGCCGAGACCTGCTTAGAAGTGAAGTTCCATTTTTAGAAAAAGATCAAGTGATGTATCCATTGATTCAGAGCGCGTCGCAATTCTTGGCTAAAGCTGAGCTTTTGCGCACGGTCGAAGCGCAGGTTGGATCATTGGAATTGTAAGGAGTATTAAGATATGTTAAATCAAAAAAAGCTGGATGAATTAAACCGTCTGGCACGAAAGAAAAAAGCAAGCGGATTGTCAGAGGATGAAACGACGCGTTTGAATGAACTGCGTCAGGAATACCTGACGAATTTTCGCAAGAGTTTCCGCAATCAATTGGATTCTATTGTGATCGTTGATCCGGAAGAAGAGGGGGAAGAGTCATGAGTGAAGAAAAAACACAAGGCCAAATCCTGGAAGAGAAACTGACGAAAAAGTGGGACTTTATCTGGGATCAGGTAGATGAGAAAGAAGAACAGGCCATTTACGACTTTGCCAAGGGATATATGGCATTCTTGGATGCGGGAAAAACCGAGCGGTTGGCAACCAAAGAGTCGATTCGACTGGCTGAGTCTATGGGTTACGAGCCATTGGAAGCATTCCTGAAAAGCGGCAAAAAACCCGAGGCTGGTACCAAGGTTTACGCCAACAATCGTGGCAAAGCAGTTGCCTTGTTCCATTTCGGTCAAAAACCTTTGGAAGAGGGGATGCGCATTGTTGGTGCCCATCTGGACGCGCCACGTATCGATTTGAAGCAGTTTCCATTGTATGAAGACAATGGACTGGGTTTGTTGAAAACGCATTATTACGGCGGTGTTCGCAAGTACCAATGGGTTGCATTGCCATTGGCCCTTCATGGAACTGTTGCCAAGAAAGATGGATCCGTCGTCGAAGTTTCCATTGGGGAGCAGGTGGATGAGCCAGTCTTTATGATTTCGGACTTGCTGCCACATTTGGCCAAGGATCAAAACCAGCGTAAATTGCACGAAGGCATTGCTGGTGAGGAATTGAACATTATTGTAGGTTCTGTTCCATTTAAAGATGACAAGGTATCCAGCAAGATCAAGTTAAACTTGTTGAATATCTTGAACAAGAAATATGATATTAGTGAAGAGGATTTTGTTTCCGCGGAATTCGAAGCGGTTCCAGCTGGGACCTCTAGAGATTTAGGCTTAGATCGTTCCTTAATCGCGGGCCATGGTCACGATGACCGTGTCTGTGGATATACAGGATTGAAAGCGGTATTGGATTCAGCGACACCGCTTTATACAGCAGTTGCTCTTTTGGTAGACAAGGAAGAGATTGGCTCTTACGGCAATACTGGCATGGATTCCAAGTTCTTTGAATTCACTGTAGCTGAGCTATTGGGTGCTGCCATGGACAATTACAATGATTTGGCTTTGAAACGGGCCTTAAGACGATCCAAAGTCTTGTCTGCGGATGTTAGCGCGGGATTTGATCCGACTTTCCCATCGGTTTTGGATCCGAAGAATGCAGCTTATTTGGGTAAAGGCGTAACCATGAACAAATATACCGGCTCACGAGGCAAGGGTGGCTGTAACGATGCCAATGCGGAGTTCATCGCAGAGCTTCGTCGCTTGTTCGATGAAAAGGAAATTATCTGGCAAACTGGCGAACTGGGCAAAGTGGACCAGGGCGGCGGTGGAACCATTGCCTTTTTGATGGCAGCATATGATATGGATGTCATTGACTGCGGCGTACCGGTTCTAAGCATGCATGCACCATATGAAATCGTCTCTAAAGCAGACGTATATATGACTTACAAAGCCTATAAAGCTTTTGTAGAAGCCTAATAGAAAGGCCGATCGATCATGATCGGTCTTTTTTTTTCACTTTTTGACAGGGCTATCGGGAAAGAGTAGACTGTAATCAATCAGAAGTGAACAAAATCGAAAGGAGACGGTCATGTTTGGCGAAGAAAGGCTGGTAGCCATACTTAATCTGTTGAGTCAACAAAAAAGGGTAACAGTACAGGAATTGTCGGATCGTTTTGGTGTTTCGGAGGTTACGATTCGTAGAGATTTAAATCGTTTGGCAGATGATGGATATATTACCCGAACATACGGTGGTGCCATGTTGGAGGCAGCATCGGAAAAGGATTTATCCTTTGAGAGAAAAAATACCGAATTGCCAGAAATTAAAGCCTTGATTGCAAAGAAGGCTGCATCATTGGTGAAGGAAGGGGATACGGTTGCTTTGGACGCGTCCACCATCACCTATCGCATGGTGGAATTTTTAAAGGGCAAGCAATTGACCATTATTACCAATAGCTTGGATATTGCAGCGCAGGTTTCACAGCAGCCGGAGATGACTTTGATTTTATGTGGCGGCATTCTGAGACATGATACCCGAGCACTAATGGGCCCGGTTGCCGAGCGGCAATGGCGGGAGTATCGTGCCGATATTGCCTTTATTGGATGTAATGCGGTGCATCCTGATTTTGGGGTGATGACCACCAATGCGGTGGATACCTATAGCAAGCGAGCGATTCGTGAAATATCCAAGGTTGCCTATATGGTGGCCGAGACTGCAAAGTTTGGCAGGACTTCCTTGCATCGGATTTTCTCATTTGCAGAAATTGATGGCATCATAACCGATTTGGGGGATCCCAATGGATTGAAACGATCGATTCAACCGATCACAAATATCATTATGGCAACGCAGAAAGAGGAGGAGTAGACGATGTTGGTAAACATGAAGGAAATGTTGAACACGGCAAAAGAGGAAGGCTATGGGGTGATTGCCACCGATGCCTGGAACTCAACAAGCTTGAAGGCAATGGTGGAGATTGCGGAAGAAACAAAGTCACCAATTATTTTATCCTTGGCAGAAGTTCATTTGCCGTATTTTTCTCTAAAAGAGATGGCGGAATTGGCAAAACTATATACCAAGGATGTAAAGGTGCCTGTTGCCTTGCATTTTGACCATGGCATGACTTTTGATGAGATTATCAAAGCGATTCACGCGGGATTCACTTCAGTCATGATTGATGCCTCGGCATGCGAGTATGAAGAGAATGTTCGCAGAACCAAAGAAATCGTGAAAATTGCCCATGCGGTTAATGTAAGCGTTGAAGCGGAAATTGGTCATGTAGGCGGCGCGGAAGGCGGCGGAGATGACGGTCATGACAGTCTTTTGACAGATCCGGCGGAAGCGGCGCGTTTTGTCGAAGAAACAGGGGTAGATTGCCTGGCGGTTTCAGTAGGAACAGCGCATGGTTTATATAAGGGAATTCCAAAGCTGGATTTTGAACGCTTGCAGGAAATCGCCAAGGCGGTCGAGGTTCCACTGGTGCTGCATGGTGGCAGCGGATCAGGCGATGAGAATTTGAGAAAAGCGGTTGAGCTGGGAATTAGCAAGGTCAATGTATTCTCTGACATGCTCAAAGCCATTGAAATCAAGACGGAAAAGGAAGAGGAGATCTTTGGTCTTGACCGAGAAGATATTGCCAAGTCTGCCGTGAAAGAGTGCATAAGCCATTATTTGAAAGTCTTTAAGTCGGAAGGAGTTTGTCAGTGATCGGATATGGTGTAATTGGATATGGCGGTATCGCCAAAACCCATTTAATGGGACTCAATAATTTTCGTCCACTTGAACTAAAGCTGCCCCTGATTGAAAAGGTTGCGATGCTGGGGGTTCATCAAACACCAGAAAATGAGCAATTGGCTTCAGATTTAGGATTTGCCTACTTTTCGACTGATCGAGCTAAAATGCTGGCTGACGACCAGGTGCAAGTGGTTGATATTTGCGCGCCCAACAAGTTCCATGCGCCTTTTACCATTGAAGCATTAAATGCAGGCAAGCATGTCTATTGTGAAAAGCCATTTGCCATGAATCGGGAAGAAATCAACGCGATTGGTCATGCCCTTGAAAGTTCAAAAGGCATGATGCAAGCAAGCTACAACAAACGATTCTTGCCGGCTTTTTCCATTGCAAGAGCGGCGATAGGGTCCGGCGTATTAGGCAAGATAACCAGTTTTCGGGTGGAGTATTATCACTCCTCTTATCTAAATCCTGCAAAGCCATATGCATGGCGTATGAGCAAGGCTGTGTCCGGCGGTGGTGCTTTGGCAGACCTGGGCAGCCATGCCATTGATTTGGTTCGGATGGTGATCGGAGATGTAGACAGCGTCTTAACGGATATCCGTACAGTTGTTGAGCAACGAAAAGACGCGGAAGGAAAGACCTATACAGTTGATGTGGAAGACTGGGCGATGAGTCGTCTGGTTATGCAAAACGGTGCCGTTGGCAGCGTTGAGGCTTCCCGGGTTGCTGTTGGTAAAGAAGGATTCCGTTTTGAAGTTTATGGAGAAAAGGGTTCCTTTATGATTGAACCATTTGCAGCGCCATGGGCGGTAAACTTCACTGATGCAGAAGGAAAGACGGCACAGATTCCAAAGGAAGCCTACACGGAAGATCCTTTCTTCCAGTTTATCGATGAATTCTATCCCAAGAACAAATTGTTTACCCATGGATGGATGTTGGATTCTCATTTAACTTCACTTGCAAGCTTCTTTAAGCGGATTGAAACAGGAATTACCATTGAAGGCATTCCGACATTTGAGGAAGCTGCTCGAACAGATGCTGTTTTGGAAGCTGGATATGAGTCAGCAGAGACGGGAAATGTTACAAAAGTGAGTTGCGATTTTTAGCAAAAGAAGGCGGATGACCCGCCTTCTTTTTTTAAGCTTTCTTACGTTTTCTTACGATGAAAAGTCATGCTTTGTAAATATATGGGTTTCGTTAGAATGTTTTATCGTCGTAGCGACGAAAAAGAAGGGGAATTTAATAAATTTGATATTAATAGAGATAATTTCCTGCAATAATCGATAAATGTTGAAAAGCAATCATGTGGATAAATTTCATTTTTGTAATATTCTGGAATCTCATTTTTGATAGACTTGCTCTTTTTGTATCGCTACAATAGAGAATAGATGAGTCTAGACAGAAACAAAAAAAGGGAGGATCATATGAAAAAAACGTTAGCGGTCGTTTTGGCTGTGCTATGCATGTTTACCATGGCAGCCTGCTCGGCCGGTGCAGGCAGTGAAGCAATTCCTGCTCAGCAGGAGGAAGCGACGGAATCGTCTTTTATGGCATCTGGCGATTCTCAAACATCGGAAGCACAAGGGGCGGAAGATCAGTCGGAAGCAGCTGAGCCGGCTGAAAAGCCTGAGGCTGAAGAGGAAGCTGAGCCAATCGTTTTTGAAGTGCCAGAAATCGATGTGATGGACCGAGGAACATCCTTCTGGTTCAACAGTAATGATGAGGGGTTGATTATTACCTATGATGGCAGCGGGAACGAGTATTTGGTAGCAAAGTTCAATCAGTCGGAAGATCCAAAAGAAGCTTTTCACGATCTATTCGGTTACCATACCATTTATTCCAATGGCAATGAGGCATCCTATCGTGATTTCTACTATACAACCATGTCTGAAAGATTTGGCAATGCCATTCGATATGTGAATTTGGATGAGCGGATTGATTATTATGTTTGTCCGGGCTGGCTGCATCAAAATGTTGCAATGGGACCATTTGAAGGCAATTTGCTGGTTCAGATTGAAGAAGGGGATGGAGATGGTACCCTTAAACCAGGCATCTACATGTTTGATGCAGATGGGGTGATGCAAGAGTTCTTCGGTGACAGCTACGATCCTGTTTATCTGCGTACCGGTAAATATGAAGAAGAGGAGACGGCTGAACCAGAATCTCAACCACAAGTCGAAGCATCAGCTGAGCAGCAAGCGCAACCACAGGCGGAAGTTTCAACAGAAGCGGAGGAGGAAGAGGAAAAACCGATTCCTGTTACCGAGTCGGATATCTTGGTTATGGATACCTTGTATGAAGCTGATCTGAGTGGCAACGGCGAGACGGAACTTTTCTATTTGACTGCAGATGAAGACGAAGGTGTTTTCTTGCTGGTCAACGAGGAAATTCAACAATTGTCAAATATCTATCCTGATCTGACGTCTTATGAATACCGTATTGTGGATCTGGATCCTGCGAAAAAAGGCAAAGAATTGGAAATCTTAGAAGCGGATCCGCCATATGACCAAGGCATTCATTTTGTTCGGGTGACTTCTGATTATTCAGGTGAACATGTGCAGACGATCGGGCCTTTGATGGTTTCCTATGAAGCCTTTGATAATGATCGTGTTATGTATCAAGGCAACGATCAGATTATGGTGATTGAAATGTCGAATATCATCACAGCTTTCTACCAAAAGTTTTATCGCATTGAACGAGGTGCGATTATGGATGAATCGAGACCGGATATCACCAAGTATATGACGCCGTTCCGAACTACTATGAATAAAGGGGTTTTGGCATTCCCAACAGATCACTATACCGATTCAGGAAACATCTATCTGGATCCGGGCGATGAGATTATTATTCACGGCGAACATGAAGGCAATCTTTGGATTGAATATCTGGGTGAAACATCATCGGACTTTTATTGGATTTTGGGCACAATGATCGATCATTTCCCAGATGCCAATGGACAGTATTTGTTTACCGGTGTTCAATTCTGGAGCTAGAGACGTAAAGGAGAAGACATGAATAAAAGACTAGGCATACTTGTATTAATCTTGATGATGGTCACCTTGACTGCTTGCGGCGGGGCAAATGGGGCAGAAACGCCTGCTGAGCCGGCTGCAGCTATCGAGAAAGATGTGACCATGTTGTTGAAAAGCATTGGCGATTCCATGGACATGGTCAAGTCTTTGGGGGATCTGCCGGAAGCGCAGGTAAACGGTAATCTGTATTATTATCAAAATACAGAGAATGCAGGGTATTTTGCTGGGTTTGATCTGGGTGTTGAAACGCAAGCAGATGGAACGACAGTCAAACAGATTTATATTCAGCCAATCGGAGACGCGAAGATTACAGCGAACGACATGGTCGTCGGTGGAACTGTTTCTGATGCCAAGGCAGTTTTTGGAGACGGGGCTTTATCTTCTGTAGACCAAAATGGTAAAATTGTAAACTTTCTGACCTTTGCTGACGAAAAATATGAAATGAAGGCAACGGTAAAAGACGACCGGATTACAGCGGTTGCTTTTACGGCAGCATCGGGTGACTCTGCAAAGCCATCTGAAACGACAGCAAGTAATCCAGGGGATGCAGAGTCTGGTTCAGAATCTGAAAGCTCAACGTCTGCGCCACAAACAAGTTCAATTTCAGATGCCGAGGCGGAAGAACTGTCTCACAGCATGGATTATTTAATGGATTTTGTCGGCCAAAATTTTGAAGTTGTTGAAGATGAATTGGGAAGCGACTATACAAAGGATCAAAACGAGTTTGAAGACTTGGTTGTCTATGAAGAGTCTCCTATTTCCATTGCATTCTCGGTTGACTACGAGACCAATGTGGTTACAGCCTTGCTGATTACCTTTGATGAGACCTATGCAGAAGTGGAAACGCATGTAGGCATGGCAGGCTTTGTTCTGGGAGCGCCTTTACCTGATACGTATGAAGAACCGGTGGCATGCGGACCTAACGATCTGTTTGTTATGAGTGATGTTAACAATATGATCTGTGGACTTCAGGTGCTTGGCGGCATGCCTATGGATTACGACGAGCCGGAATCTGAAACTTCGGCTGACGATGGAGCATATGAACTGGTTATCGATAACTTTGACACCTATTCTATTTTGAGTTTGAAGTATCTTGAATCGGGAAAAAAGGTTGAACTGGTTAACACCAAAGGGCGTTGGGATGGCGACCAATTCTTTGATGGCTTCGATGTGAAGATCTTAGATGCAAAAGCCAGCAAGGATGGTAAAACGGTATATTTTGGGACGGATGATCCCAAAATGACTAACGGTTATGGCGCATCCAACAACACCATCCTCAAGTATGATATTGCAGGTGGATATGAAGAGCATGTCTGCTTGGGATTCCTATACGATACAGTAAAAGTTCCAGGATATGAAGACTGTATCATCATTGAATACTTTGAGCCAAGTCCACGGGGCGGATACTATCAGCCATATATCTTGATTGATGGGGATACCAATTATCATTTTATGGGCAAAGAACTGGAAGCGGATTTAGCGGATCAAGTACGCCGAGCCTATAATGGTGAAATCGATGAACTGGCTGTAATGACACCGGCTTCTGAGAATATCAACGGCAAGTATATTGATTTCAGCAAGTATTCTATTGTTGTGGCAGAAGACTATCAGGGGATCAATACAGGTCGGATGGAGAGCATGACCATTCAAAACCCTTATTATAAGGATCAAGGACAATCCTTATTTCCGTGCAATTTTGCTGTTTTTGGAACCATTTATAATCTGCGATGGGAAGTTGGAATCAACATGGATGAGTCTAAGGTTTATCCAATTGCAGATCAGTTGACAGATACCTTGGTGACTTATGAGACTTGGAGGCCATATGATCCTTCTACCGACACTTTCTGGTTTGAAGACGTCAATGGCAACGAATACCGCATTGTCATTGAGGATATGAGCGACAATATTGATTTGGTGACTGTTCCGTAAATCAGATGCCGCAAACCCAAAAGGTTTGCGGTATTTTTTGTGTTTGATGATTTGATCTTGACATTGACAATCCATACCAAATCAGGTAACCTAGACGAAACAAAGGTAATAACATATGTAAGGGGCGATTATATGGATAGCGAAGTCTTGAAATTGATTCAGGTCGCGAAGATGTACTATGAAGAGAATATGACCCAATCCCAAATCGCTAAGCAGCTGGGCGTGTCGCGTCCTTTGATCAGCAATATGCTGACAAAGGCAAGAAATACAGGGATTGTCGAGATTAAAATTAAAGAGCCATTTGGAAACAATATGCTTCTTTTAAACCAGTTGAAGAATATTTTCAATGTGCAGGGGGGCTTTGTATTGCCGTCCTCTTCAACGCCATATCTAACAGACAAGGCAATCATCAATCAATCTCAAGTGTTTATTAAAGATCAGATTCACGTCATGAACAAGGTGGGACTTGGCTGGGGTTATGCCATGAGAGAAGTGGTAGAGAACCTGAAGGAAGAAGAGATTTCACAAGTCCAGGAAGGGTTGGTTTGCCCCTTGATTGGCACAGCTTCTATTCCCAATAAGGGATATCATCCTGCAGAATTGGTGCGTGAGTTTGCCGCAAAGACTGGCTTTGAACCACATTTTCTCTTTGCGCCGGCTTTCCCAACAAGCGAGCAGGAGCAAGAACTGTATGTGAATACCGACAATTATCAGGAAATTGAAATCTTATGGGATCAGCTGGATACGGTTGTTTTCAGCTTGGGCGCATACCCTTCTGTTCCAGACCATGCAACAGCGCTTAGGTTTGGCAAGGAACTGGCCAAGCAGGGAGCTGTCGGCAAGATGCTGTCCTACTTCTTTGACAAGGACGGACAGATCATTCAAGGGGAAAATGACTTTGCCATACAGATTCCATTGGCGAAACTGGGCCGTGTCCGGCGTGTGATTGCCATCTGTCCGGCGGAAATCAATGCCAAGGCGATTTTGGGGGCATTAAAGACCGGATTTATCACCCATATCATTGTAACGGAAGAGCGAGCCAAGGAAGTCATTGCATCCCGTGCCTATTAGAACCGCAATTTTGCGGTTCTTTTTTATTATTCTGAAACTTGTCATTTACAAACGTTATTACATATGTTAGATTGAAATTACAAAACGAAAGGAGGCGGATGAATTGACCGCAGATTACTTAAAGCAACTACTCCTTCCCGTAACGGATTTGATTGCGGAAAACGTGGCGTATTTGACAGAATTGGATTCTGTAACGGGTGATGGCGACCATGGTGTGACCATGAGTAAGATTTCAGCTGTAATCCGCAAGACCATCGAAGGTTTTACTGGCGAGGAAAACGTTGCAGAAGTCTTGGATGATCTTTCTTGGGATTTGATGAACGTGAACGGTGGGTCAGCGGGACCACTGTGGGGTGCCTTTTTTGAAGGGATGGCGGAAGGTGCTGCTCAGCCAGCAGAGGATGATCAGGCGCAACTAAAAAATATGCTGGTTAAAGCTTATGAAAATTTCTATTCGGTTTCTAAAGCGGAAGTAGGAAATAAGACGATGATTGATGCCATTGTTCCAGCGACCCTGGTCCTTCAAGAGAATGAGGGTACAGTGGAATCCTTGGCGGAGGAAATGGCAGCGGCAGCGGCAGCTGGTGCAGAGGACACGGTCAACATGATTGCTAAGTTCGGACGGGCAAAAACATTGAAGGAAAGAAGCATTGGTCATAAAGATCCGGGGGCGGTTTCTTTTTCATTGTTCTATAAGGGAATAGCGAGGGGTCTTCAAAAATAAAAAGGAGGAGTTACAAGAATGAGCATGGAGATTATGCACATTGGTGTGCCGGTAACTACACCACAAAAGGACGAGCATTACGCGGAAGGGCTAAAGCTCTTCATTTCTGGTCCTGATGATAATCCGATGAAGTTCGAATATCTTCGGTTTGAAGAAGATACACCTATGCATCCGGATGTTGTCAACAATGTACATATTGCTTACAAGGTAGACAAGCTTTCAGACTACACGGACAAGTACGAAGTGCTTGATGGGCCCATGGACGTTTCGGATGAATTAACCATCGTTTTTGTGAAGATTGATGGCGCTGTATGTGAACTGATGGAATTTCATAAATAGGGAGGAATGCAAAGATGAAGATGAAAAAATTTATCAATGAGCCTGCGAATTTGACCCAAGAGCTTTTGGAAGGCCTTGAATTGTCAAATCCCAATTTGATTGAATTCGTTGACGGCAAGATGATTGTCAATAAGAACCTACAGGACGCGGATCGTGTGACCGTAGTTTCTTTGGGAGGAACAGGCCATGAACCTGCATTGAGTGGTTTTGTCGGCGACGGCATGCTGGACATTTCTGTACCTGGTGATATTTTTGCAGCTCCTGGTCCAGGTCCTTGCTTGGATGCAATTCGCATGGCAGACAAAGGCAAAGGTGTTCTCTTTATCGTATTGAATCATGCTGGCGATATGCTCACTGGCGATATGGTCATGAAGCGAGCGAAAAAAGAAGGCTTGAATGTAGTGAAAGTGGTTACACAAGAGGACATCTCCAACGCACCTAGAGAGCAAGCGCACGACCGTCGAGGCTTGGCAGGCTGTGTTCCCGTATTCAAGGTAGCTGGTGCGGCAGCAGCAGAAGGCAAGTCTTTGGAAGAAGTGGCAGCAGTTGCGCAAAAGTTTGCTGACAATATGGCAACCATCGCTGTAGCGGCACGGGGTGCTACGCATCCGTCTACAGGGGAAATTATTTCAACCTTGGGTGAAGATGAAATGGAAATCGGCATGGGACAGCATGGTGAAGGCGGTGGCGGACGTCAAAAGATGGCTACGGCCAACGAAACGGCAGAAGTGATGCTGAATGCATTGTTGAAAGACTTGGACATCAAAGAGCAGGAAGAGTTGATGGTTATGATCAATGGTACAGGCCAGACAACTTTGATGGAGCAATTGATCGTATTCCGTCATTGTTGTAAATCACTGGCAGAGAAAAACATTGATGTGAAGGCAAGCTTCGTAGGCGAATACCTGACGGTTCAAGAGATGAGCGGATTCCAAATGTGTATCGCGCGATTGGATGATGAGTTGAAGAAGTATTTGGAAGCACCATGTAAGACACCGTATTATACAGTATAAGGAGAGATTTAAATGGCAGATCGAGATGGTATTCAAGAGGGAAAGAATTTTTACTTAGATCAAAAAACAGACAACAAAAGTTTTCATGTAAAAGGCATGGAGCATGCCGATTGGGGCATGAAACATCGCTTGTCCCGCATGTTTAATCCAGAGAGCGGACATACGGTTATGTTGGCTTTTGACCATGGCTATATCATGGGTGCGACCAGCGGATTGGAGCGACTGGACATTACCGTGCCACCTTTAGCTGAGCATGCTGATGTATTGATGGCTACAAGAGGCGCTCTTCGCTCTTGCATCACTCCAACCTTTGACAAGGCGGTTGCCTTGCGAGCTTCCGGTGGTTCTACCGTATTGCAGGATGATATGACCTTGGAATACTTTATGGTTGACATGGAAGAAGCGGTGAGAATGGATTCAGCTTGCATCGCCATTCAAACCTACATCGGATCCAAGAATGAAGCGCAAACCCTTAAGAATCTGAATCAAGCGGTTAATCTTGGCAACAAGTATGGCATTCCGGTATTGGGTGTGGTTGGCGTTGGCAAGGAAATGGCGCGTACACCGCAATACTTCCTGACAGCAGTCCGTACGGTAGCTGAAATGGGTGCCCATATCGTCAAGACATACTATTGTGAAGACTTCGAAAAGATTGTGGCGGCTTGTCCAGTACCGATTGTAGTGGCCGGCGGCAAGAAAATCCCTGAAAAAGATGCATTGGAATTGACATACAACGCGATTTCAAAGGGCGCTGCTGGTGTTGATATGGGTCGTAACGTATTCCAAGCGGAAGATCCTGTGGCAATGATTCAAGCTGTAAGAAAGATTGTTCATAAAGGGGCATCAGCTGAAGAGGCCTATAAATTCTATTGCGAAATTAAAAAATAAGGTAAAGAAAAAAGGCGCGAAATGCGCCTTTTTTTGTTGCTTGAAAAATGTGGTCATTAATGATCTGACAAATAGGTTTGTGCTTCTTGATCCGGCAGTGGTTTGCTGAAATAATCCCCTTGAATCAATTCGATGCCAAGAGAATCCACATAACTGCGTTGCTCTTCTGTTTCCACGCCCTCGATTAACAATTTATAAGAAAGCCCCTTCAACATCTGCGCGATCAGACGCAAAACCAGGCCATCATCCTGAAGAGGATAATCTTTGATAAAGAGACGGTCGAGTTTAACCTTGTCCACTTCCAGCTCTTTTAGATATGCCAGTGAGGAGTAGCCGGTACCAAAATCATCGATTGTCAATTTGAAGCCAAGTCCCGCCAGATTTTTCAGGTGCGCTTTTCCGAGTCGAATGTTCGTCATCAACATGGATTCGGTGATCTCCAGTTCAATCAATTCCTTTGGCAATCCAACGTGATCCAGCAAGGAGAGGATCCGCTCAACGAAATGTGGATCTTCCAGTTGTGCCATGGAGACGTTGACAGAGACAGGAACAGGTTCGATGTTCTCTTTTTTTAGTTTCAAGATAAAGTTGCAGACCTCGTTGAAAATCCATTCGCCGATTGGAATGATCATTCCGTTATTTTCAGCCACCGGAATAAATTCTTGAGGCGACAGGTTGCCAAGCTGCGGATGACGCCATCGTATGAGAGCTTCCAAGGCCATGACTTTTCCAGTTTTGGGATCAGACTGAGGCTGATAATGAAGAGAAAACTGATTGTCTTGCAAGGCTGTTTTAAAGGCTGCATCGATCTGTGAATATCGCAAATATGCCTTAGAAAGGCGAGAGTCTTCCAGGATACGTTTTTCAGCACTGGATGCCTGGATTCTGGCAACCTCCATGAGTTTTGCTTCCGTCTGGCCATCTTCCGGGAACAGGGCCATGCCCATGGAGAAAGGCAGTCGTTTAAACCCGCTTTTTTTCAAATGGAAGGGGGCTTCCAAATGTTTATTGATGCGGGTGATTGAGGCAAATAAGTCCTCCTGTTCTTTTAGCATAGGGAAGGTAAGGGTGAATTCCGTAGAATCCGTTCTAGCCAGAATGCCCATGGTTCGATTTACTTCCTCCATTAGTCGCTTGGCGAAGGCTTTTACCGCCTCGTTGCGAAGTTCAGCAGTGTCATATTCACTTTCGATAGGATGCAGATGAATAACAACAAGGCCCAAATGAAGCCGCGATTGCTTGTGGGAAGAAAGACTCTCCCTCAATAATTTTGGCAAAAGAGATTCATTTGGCAGGTCTGTTAAGAGATCATAATAGGTGGAATGGTAATCGCGAACGGTGGTGTCGCGGGTTGCGTCAATATCATTGTAAACTCCATAGTAACGGATGGATCGATTGGGATGCACGATTTTTTGGATTTTCACCCATTTTAAAATATCGTCTCCCTGACGCATCTGTTCCCAAAGCTTGCCTTCCCAGACGCCTTTTTCAAGAAGCGCATCGGAGATATTTCGAAGATAAGCGGCGGTATTACGCTTGGAACGGAACTCTCGTACTCGTAGTCCGGAAATTTCTTCAGGGCGGTAGTCCAGCATTCTACAGAATGCTGGATTGGCATAAATAACACGGTAGCGGTCGTCGGTAATGGCGATGGATTCGTTCAGGGATTGCAAGACTTCACCCATCAACCGCTGTTGGTTGCGTGCGTATTCCCGAACGGCTGCCGTATAGGCAAGATAAATAGCCACCGCAAACCAAATCAATAGAATCATGCTTTCAATGAGTAAAAAGGCCTGTACTTCAGCATTCTCCAAATAGAAGAGGGAAGGGGGTTCCGACTGTATCAGGAAAAAGAGGGACAAGTCACTGTCAAAGGGAATATCGCTGTGACTCTTGACCAAGTCTGCAAGACCAAATTCAATGAAATGCGTATAGACGGTTTCTGGTTGATTGCTGCGTCTTTCAATCTGATTTTGAAGGTCTAATGGAGAAAGGGTCCATTCCTTTCGAGGAGATTCATAAAGCTGCTGTCCGTTTAAATATAGACCGTAAAAACTATCGGGATGATTGATTGCTTGGGTTTGAATCAGAGTATATAGTGGCATTGGTTGGTATTCGATTTGCAGGTAACAACCGATTTGACTGTTTGCCGTATAAACGGGCAGGACAAAGAGAATACCGCCATCCGGGCAATCATCATTCATGCGAATTGAGGGAAGTGGCGTGTTTTTAATGGTGTCGTTCAAGCAAGTCAATGATTCCGTTTGCGAAGCTTGCAAGGTGCGGCCGTTTGGATTGATTTGGATGACTGGCATCCCGTCATTTCCATAAAGGGTCAAGGTTTTGTAGAATTCATTGTTGTTTTGGAAATTACGAAAGATGCGAGCCATCTCTGAGATATTCCATAATGAATGGGGATCTTGGATATATGCGGTTACTTCGCTGGAAGCGCCCATGACCAAGAGATCGTTTAGTATGCTGGCAAATTCATTTTGGAAAGACATAGTTACTACAGAAATTTCTGATTGATGAAAAGCCTCTGTCAATGCTTCATAGCGCTGTTTCTCCTGGCTTTGGAAGAGGGCGAAGAAGAGGAATGCAATAATCAAAGCAATAGCGATCAAAATCGATGCGCGGCCCGCCAATGTTTTTCTATTCAGTTGAAATTGGGGTAACCGGGATTCGTTCATGATGGCCTCCTACTGTACTTATACCGTGAATTGCCTGGTGCGTAACGTTTATTCGCAAGCTTTCCGGGAGACCTGAAGGCTACAGGAATTGAAGGGTTGAGAGGGGGTTACAAATAAATATTCAGTAAAGAGAAGTGAAATTTATTTAATCAAATGATTTGAAAAAATAGTTGACAACGTTATCAGCTCCGTGTAGGATGTAATTAATCAAATGATTTGATTAAATGTTTTAGGAGGTGCTTGGTTGAACAAGAGCAAGTTGACACCATATCTATTGATTGCACCAACCTTTGTGTTGTTTACAATCTTTTTCTTAATTCCATTATTTTATTCGTTTTCTCTAACTTTTGTTGAGTGGAATGGATTTTCAATCGACAAAACATTTGTCGGATTTAGCAATTATCTGCGGTTGTTTGAGGATGAAGATTTTCTAAATGCACTGAAGAATACGATTGTATACGCACTGATGACTGTGCCTCTGAGCGTTACGATTTCATTGCTTCTAAGCTATATCCTTGATGAAAAGGTAAAGGGCTTTCAATTTCTGAAAGGGGTATTCTTTCTCCCTCATATCGTTTCCCTGGTTGCGGTAGGGGTTGTATGGTCTTGGATTTACCTACCGGACAAGTATGGTTTACTGAACGTGATTTTGGGCTTTTTTGGCGTTGAGATTCATCAATGGCTCCACGATCCGGATCTAGCCTTGATTTCTTTGGTGATTATCGGGGTTTGGAAGAGCATTGGCTACAACATGGTCATCTTTATTGCAGGGCTTCTTGCCATTCCCAAATCTTTGTATGAAGCCGCTGAGATCGACGGTGCGCATGGCTGGCAGCGATTTTTCCATATTACGCTTCCTATGCTGCGCCCAACTATCTTTTTTGTAATGGTATCCAGCACAATCTATTCTTTGTTTCAGATCTTCGATATTGTCAAGGTCACCACAGATGGCGGTCCGATCGGTCGAACAGAGATGTTGGTAACCTATCTCTACAAGGTTGGTTTCACCAATTATGAAATGGGATACGCTTCGGCAATCGCCTTTGTGCTTTTTGCCATTACCGTATTGATTACGATTATTCAAAGAAAGTTTGTTGAGGAGAATTAGAGATGAAGAAGTTGCGAAGTCTTTCCAAACATGTATTGCTCTACGGACTTGGCGTAGTAATGGTTCTTCCGTTTCTATGGATGATTTCTACCTCGCTGAAAGGTCCTACTGAAATTTTTTCATTGCCCATCCAATGGATTCCTTCGTCGCCGCAGTTTGAAAACTACAAATCGGCGGTAACAAGTTTTCCATTTATTCATTTTATGATAAACAGCATTGTAGTAACGGGGCTGATTATTATCGGTCAGCTCTTTACTTCGGTGTTGGCTGCATACGCCTTTGCGCGAATGGAGTTTAAAGGGAAAAATATCTTGTTTGTTTTGTTGTTGGCAGGACTGATGCTGCCGGCACAAACCATTATGATTCCTATGATCTTGATTTTGAATAAGCTGAATCTGATTAATACCTTGGCGGGACTGATTATTCCATTCACTTGGTCTACACTGATTGTTTTCCTGCTTCGCCAATTTTTTATGAAGATTCCTCGTGAGATTGAGGAAGCGGCTATGATTGACGGGTGCAACACCTTTCAAATCATTACCCGCATCATTCTACCGATTTCCAAACCAATTTTATCAACAGCCTTTATTCTGATTTTCATCTATGGCTGGAACCAGTATTTCTGGCCATTGCTGATTGTCAATAAGGAAGAGTTGTACACCCTGCAGCTGGGATTGGCCTATTTTAAGGAAGTCAATTCCATCGAAACTGACTGGGGTGCTTTGATGGCAGGAACAACCCTGACCATGCTGCCTGTAATCACTGTATTTTTATTCTTCCAGAAGAAGGTAATTGAGAGCATTGCTTTCTCTGGAGGAAAAGAATAGCACTAAGAGGAGGAGAAAATTATCATGAAGAAACGAGTATTGGCATTACTATTGGCGAGCATCATGATTTTGGCCTTGGGCCTGAGCGGATGTTCAAACACAGCTACGTCTGAGCCGGCATCCGAGCCAGCTGCTGAAGCGGGTGAGACTACTGAAACAACTGAGCCGGTAACCATCAGCTTCTGGCATGGATACACTCCGGAAAAGACAGAAGCTTTGGATGATTTGATTGCACGCTATGAAGAAGCGAATCCAAATGTAAAGGTTGATGCACGATTTGTAGCATCGGGCGAGGAGATGCTTCAGAAGGTTCAAGCGGCATTGTTGTCAGGTGAAGAGCCTAACATGCTTTGGGGTTACCCAACGTGGACAGGTGTATTGGCAAGCTCTGGCAAATTAGTAAACTTAGGCGAAAAAATGGATGCGGATTGGAAAGCTGATCTTCCAGAAGGCATTTTGAACGCGGGTAAATTTGAAGACACGGTGTACTCTGTACCGATTGAAGCTGGTACTTTGTATTTGATCTACAACAAAGACATGTTTGCAGAAGCTGGAATTGATGCGCCTCCTGCAACTTGGGATGAGTTGCGTCAAGACGCGGAACTGCTGACAAAAGGCGAGCAATACGGCGTATGGCTTCCAATCGAGCCAAATGAAAGAACTTCATGGACATGGGAAACATTCTTATGGCAAAATAATGGAGAGTTGTTAAATTCTGACAGAACGAATATGGGCTTCAATACTCCGGAAGGTTTGGAAGCTTTGAAATTCTACACTGATTTGGTGAAAGACGGCTATTCTCCAACATCAATTGGTCAAGATCCATTTGTAGACGAGCAGGCAGCCATGATCTATGGTACACAAGGTGCTGCAAAAGCCTATATCACAAAGTATGAAATGAACGTTGGCGTGGCCATGCTTCCAGGAAAAGAGACACAGGCAACGGCTTTGGGTTCCAACCACTACTTCATGTTTAAGAGCGACGCGGCAGTTGAAAAAGCAACATTGGATTTTATGAAATGGATGACAACAGGCGACACTCACGCAGAATGGGCAATTCGTGCAGGTTACTTGCCGGTATCTGAATCAGCTCGTACGTCTGAACGTTATACAACATTTGGCGAAGAGAATCCATATATGATCGAAGCGGCTAAAGCATTGACAATGGGTCAGGCTCGTCCGCCAATCGAAGAGTATCCAAAACTTTCAAATGCACTTTCTTCAACCATTGAAAAGATCGTTTTCGGCGAAATGACGGCTGAAGAAGGCATGGAAAGAATTCAGGCAGAAGCAGACAAAATCTTCAAATAAGGAGAAACTATGAGCAAAGCAACCAGCCCCGAGGTAATGAAACAGAATAACAAGAAGGCGATTCTCGAGTTTATCTATTCCGAGAAGAATATTTATCGAGCGCAAATTGCAGACAGGACTCGTTTGTCCAATCAGACGGTAACCAATTTGGTCAAAGAATTGAAGGAAGAAGGTTTTATCAAGGAAGTGACCATGGAAACCAAAGGTAAGGGCCGAAATCCCATCGCTCTTTCCATTGCCTTAGAGAACCTATGCGCAATTGGTGTTGAGATTTCCGTTCAGGGCGTTACTGTTGGCGTTTACGATGCACAGGGTGAAGTGATAAACCGCGAAGATCATCCGCCGACGGATGTGATTCTTCCGATTTTGAAGACCATGCTGGAGAATGCTCTAGCAAAAGCGGGTGACCGCAAGGTACTGGGTATTGCCATGAGTCTTGAAGGCGTCATTAATGAATCGACGGGTTTGGTTGTGAAATCTAGTTTGGGCCTTGATGGAGTCAACTTGATCAAGGAATTGAAGTATCTGGGTGTGAAAACCTATATAAGAAATGATGTAAACCTCTTGGCGGAAACAAGTAACCGCCAAGAGGAGAACTATATGATGGTATTATTCGATCGCGGAATTGGTGCCGCACTATTTTTAAACGGCGCCGTTCTTCGGTCGGATCACAATATGGCTGGAGAGTTTGGCCATTCGATTATTTACTCCAATCCCCATCCGCGCCAGTGTAAATGCGGGAAAAAGGGATGTTTGACAACAGAGGCGTCTATGTCGGCGATTGAGGATCACTTTCATATGAGCGTGCCGGAAGTGGCGAATGCCTATAAAGCTGAAGACCCAGAGATTTTTCCAGAGATAGAGCGCTTGTGCCGTTATATTGCAGAGCCTATGGCCAATATGATTACCATTATGGATTTGGAAAAGGTTCTGGTCACTGGTTCTTTGGTAGAGCTTATGGGGCCAAGTTTCCTTGAATGCATTCATAGGAATATCAAGGAACGATTAAGCGTATGGAACTCCTTTAAAGGTGTCGAAGTATTGGATCATTATGATATTGCAGACCTTAGCGCGAAATTTGTTGTGGAGAAGTACTTTTTGCGCTGGAGAAACGGAGGCGCAATTTCGAAAAAGTAAAGAGGAAATGAGGGTCGAATGATGAAAATCGCATCAGAAGCGTTTCGCTTCGGCAGCATACAGAGAAAGCATTATCAGCGATACGTCAAGCGGTACCTCTATCGTTATCGGGGCGTTAATGCAGATTTGGTAAATGGAAATGAGTTTATTGTTGATGAAATGATGGATGAATTGGCGGATGAGGGCGTCATTAGCTTGCGGGAGCTGCTTGCCTACTATCAGAAATTGACCAAGTACATGCGCACTCTACCCGAGATGCGGGAAGAAACTGACGAAGAAATTTATCGTGAAATCTTGCGAATTCGCGAAATATATCATACGGCGGAAGTGAACCGCTATTTGAAAGAAAAGAAGAAAGAAATTCTTATACGGGACTGGCGGCCGAAAAATGGAATTGATCAGATTCAGACCTTTTGGAATGACAAGAACCAGCCCAGTCGTGTTACCTTGATGGTGATGGATGCGGAACTCTTGGCTTCGTCCATGGAAGTGTATCGGTTCTGCAAACTGTTTCGCATACCGGTCCGCATCATGGTACAGAATGGGCAATGGGTGGATACCCTTGTGGGCGAAAGTGATTTGATGGCCTTTGAGGAGCTGGAAGAAGTTGATCTTGTGACCGTTTCCTCTGGCTCATATGGATTTGACCTGACGTCCATTGAGGCGATTGATAAGCAAGAGATCGTAATTGGATTCGGCGAATGGTTTGTGGGCGTGTTTAGGAACTTGAATGTGGATGCGCATATCGTATGCCAATCCAAGGAGATTCTGACAAGGGCTGTAACGAATGCCATTGACAAGAAAGAGACCCACTGGATTTATATACCGGCCGGCTTTGATCTGATTCAATCGGTTTCCATTGTTGAACGGAGTTTGATGAATTATCGTGTCTTATCTTGGATTGCAGAAAAAGAAGGCAATGAGATTTACCAGTTATCCGCAGAAGAATTAATCAATCATTATCCATCCTATTTTCTTCATGGGAATTCTGACCAAAAATGCAGTCTGCCCTTTACAACAGGTAAGACGCAGTCGGAACAGGATTTTTTTGACAAGCGTAATTGCGGGATTTTTGAGTGGATTCAAGATAATGCGGATGATGTGGAAATGGGCGCGAAGACTATTTTTGACCGCAATGGTTATCCCATGAAGGTGACCTACGCAAAACTGCAACGGTTGCAGGATCATCATCCAAGGGTGTTTTCTACATCCAAGGCGCAAGAGATTCGGCCATTTTTCCGCGAGAAGAAAATAGAACATGGATTGGCTATGAATTTTCTTTTCTTTGCAACAGAGAAAAGTATTGCAACCTATAATCAAATGAGAAAAAAAAGACCTCTGGAACAGATTCATAATGCCGGTTGGCACATTGATTACCGTAAGAATGATGATGGAGAAACTTTTCCACTTTACGCCAAAGCTGCAGTCGGAATGGATGATGAAGGAAAACTTCATTTTTTCAGAAAGCAGCTGGGGGCTGGTGAACTCGTTTTAAACGGGATCTCCTTGAAATGGGATTCAGATCAAGTGGATCCAGAATTGCCAGAAGACTTTTGCATTTTTACGCCATATGCGGTGAAAACAGATACAGAAGCGTATTTGGATACCCGTGAGCTTGTAGGTCAAGGACGCGTTAACTTGGTTGTTGTGAATGATCGCATTGTTGCAATCCGAAAGGGAGGCGTGATTCTGCCCAATATCGGTGTTGTGCTTTCATTTAGCAAGGAGAACTGGATCCGACTGTTTGCAGGTCAAGAATTTGACGGTGAAGGGTATGGAGAAGCAGAACGGTTTGCTTTTAGCCTTAGACTAGACACGGCTGCGAATTATCACTGGGTCTACGGCGGCGCCATGTTTTTGGTTTATCAAGGGGAGGCCTTTGATACGGAAGAAAAGCTTATGGCGGAATTTCGCCGGGAAGGCTGGTTGTCTGATTTATCCAAGCAAACACAGGATTCAGAGACCTTCCGGCTGGAAAAACATCCTCGGTCTATGATTGGGATGACGAAATCCGGAGAGTACTTTATGGCGGTTGTTTCAGGAAGAAGTCGCTATAGTGTTGGAGCAGATTATTTGGATTTGATCCAAATTGCAGAAGACTTGTTTGACGATGTGGAAATGCTGATGAATGTCGATGGCGGAGCCTCGTCATTTATGGGGCTGATTCATCATGGGGAAGTCTTGGAGCTCAGTGATGTGACCTTTACCAACGATTCTTCAGCGGGAACCTTGCGTCCTTTAAATTCGATTTTTACAATCACATATCAAAAATAGGAAAGGGGAAGGAGAAATCCTTTCCCTTCATTTAAAAAGAAGAGGTGTACAATGAGCAGTGCTAAAGCGATTGTATTGGCGGCCGGAAAAGGCAGCCGATTGCATTCGGAAGAACATATTTTGCCCAAGGTCTTGAGGAAGGCTAATGGCAAAGCTTTGCTGGATTATGTCCTGCAAGCGACAGATTTTATTCCTCAAAATGATACCGTGCTGGTTGTCGGTTATAAGAGTGATCTGGTTGTAGACCATGTTGGCGGCCAATATCGGATTGCGGAACAAGTCCAGCAACTGGGTACAGGGCATGCGGTGAAAATGGCTGAACATGAATTGCGACGCTATTCGGGTCCAGTTCTGGTTGTTTATGGGGACATGCCCCTATTTTCTCCTAATACCTACCAGTCATTGCTGAAGGTACATAAGGAAAGTCATGCTGCATGTACCATACTGACAGCGGTTCTTCATAATCCACCCGAATATGGACGGATCATTCGAGATGAAAAAAATGAAATTCTTGATATTCGCGAAGTCAAGGATTGCACCGATGCCGAGATGGCAATCAAGGAATTGAATTCAGGTGTTTATGTATTCGATGCGAGAAAGCTTTTTTCAGTTCTGCATGAGTTGAGGAATGATAACGCACAAGGTGAGTATTATCTGACGGATGTACCCAAGCACTTATTAAAACGAGGCGACCGGGTCGCATCATATACATTGGTCGGCAGTGATGAAGTCTACGGGGTGAATACCCTTGAGGAATTGAATCTTGTGGAATCATTATTGAAGAAAAGAGGGATTAAATGATTAAGTTTGGAACCGGTGGCTGGCGAGCTATCGTTGGTGATGAGTTTATCAAATCAAATATTGTGAAAGTAGCCCAAGGTCTTTCAGACATGCTGCATGACGAGGGGGTCGCGGAGCGAGGAATTGTAATTGGGTATGACAAGCGGTTTTTGTCTGATAAATCCAGTGTATGGATGTCTGAGGTTTTTGCCGCTAACGGAATCTCTGTTAACTATATTGACAAGGTTGCACCGACTCCTTTGATTATGTATACGGTGAAAACTTTTGGCTGCAATTACGGGGTTGCCATTACAGCCAGTCATAATCCGGCGGATTACAATGGAATCAAGGTCTTTACCAAAGGCGGCAAAGACGCGGATTTGCCTGTAACAGAGAAATTGGAAACCTATATCGACAAGCTGGCTGAAGGTGACGTAAAGTATCTGACTTTTGAAGAAGGCAAGGCTCGTGGTGTCATTCGCACCGTTAATCCATTTAATGACTACATTGATACCATCATCTCCATGATTGATGTGGAAGCCATTCGAAATCGTGAATTGCGGGTTTTGGTGGATCCCATGTATGGCGTGTCAAAGGCGGCTTTACAGACCGTGCTGACAACGGCTCGCTGTGAGGTGGATGTAATCAATGACAAGCACGATACGAGCTTTGGCGGACGCATGCCGTCGCCTACCAAGGAAACCTTGAACAAATTAAGCAATATGGTCTACGAAAGCCATTATGATTTGGGGATCGGTACGGATGGAGATGCGGATCGCCTGGGTATTATCGATGAGGCGGGAACCTATGTGACACCCAATCAAGTCATGAGCTTGCTCTACTATTATCTGCTGAAATACAAGCAATGGGAGGGCCCGGTAGTTCGCAATCTGGCGACAACTCATATGCTGGACCGTATTGCGGAGCGTTACGGGCAAGCGGCCTATGAAGTCCCTGTAGGTTTCAAATATATTAGTCAAAAGATGCAGGAAACCGGCGCGATCATCGGCGGAGAAAGCAGTGGCGGCTTGACCATCAAAGGTCATATCAAGGGCAAGGATGGGATCTTTGCAGCGGCTCTTTTGGTGGAAATGATCAGCGTAACTGGACTGAAAATCAATGAAATGCTGGTTGCCATGGAAAAAGAATTCGGAGCCTTTGAAATGGTGGAAAGAAATTTGGGACTTCGACCAGAGAAAAAGCAAGAGCTGATTCGCCGGATTTTTGAAGAGAAAGAACTGCCTGAACTGGATTGCAGGGTGGAACGTGTCAGCGACCTGGATGGATTGAAGATCTACTTTGAAAATGGAGGATGGTTGGTTGCAAGATTTTCAGGCACTGAACCCCTTCTAAGGATCTTTGCTGAGATGAGTACGATTCAGGAAGCTGATCGTGTGGCAGATACCTTTATGGCTTATTTCGGAATTGAGGGTTAAATATGAAAATATTAGTTACTGGAGGCTGTGGATTTATTGGGTCGCATATTGTTGATCTGCTGATTCAAGACAACCACGAGGTGCTGGTGGTAGATAATTTAAGCACGGGAAAACGTGAAAACTTAAATGAAAAGGCACGGTTGGTTGTTTGTGATATTACGGAGCCTGGATTAGAGGCGGTTTTTCATGAATTTCACCCCGAGGTGGTCATTCATGAAGCGGCGCAGATTGATGTGAAGACTTCGGTGGAAAAACCGGATTTTGACGCCCAGGTGAATATTGTAGGCACGGTAAATGTATTGGAATGCTGCAGGGCAGCAGGGGTAAGGAAAATCGTCTACGCTTCTTCAGCGGCCATCTACGGCAATCCCATGGCACTGCCCATCACGGAAGATCATCAAAAGGAACCTTTGTCCGCATACGGAATATCCAAGCGGATTCCAGAAGAGTATATTCAACTCTATCATCGCCTTTATGGTCTGACTTATACGGTGCTCCGCTATGCCAATGTCTACGGAGAGCGTCAGGATGCGCACGGTGAGGGCGGCGTAGTTGCAATTTTTTCTGACCGTTTGAAAAAGGGGCAGGGAGTAAATATCTTTGGTGACGGTGAGCAAACCCGTGACTTCGTCTATGTGCGGGATGTTGCCAAAGCCAATGTCTTGGCTGTTTCCATGGGCGATAATCAAACCATGAATGTGTCAAGAAACGAAGCCACATCGGTAAATACTTTGCTCGCAGCCATGCAAGATGCATTTGGAGCAAATACATCGGATATTGAGTATCTACCTGTCAGGGACTGCGATATTGAGCATAGCTATCTGGATCATCAAAAAATGCAAAATGTCTTTGCCTGGACACCTGAGTATTCTTTGCTTGAAGGACTTCGATCCATGGCAGCCTATCTTATTTCATAATTCTCCAGACCTCCGGCTTTTTGCCGGAGGTTTTGACTTAAAAAGCGTCTCCCTTGTTTGGGAGACGCTTTTCTCTAATTCATGCGTAATATGCTTTCAATCAGGGAACGCTTGATAGAACCAAAGTTCGCAAAATGCCGGTTGAATAAGTCGCGAAATTGGTCCAGTTCATCCGGAATTCGAAAGGCCCAAATGCTTTTTGAAAATGCATCTGTAGTAGGTGGGATGTAGGATTGGTTATAGGCCATCAATCGTGCTGATGTTAGGCCGCCAATCGCGATTTCTCTTGCAATGGCAATGCCGCCCGTGGCAAGTTGTGAGGCGATGGCAACGCCGCCCAGTGCGGTATTATAGGCGATAGCGACACCGCCGATGGCAGTGACGATGCCGGCTGCCAAACCTCCGAAAGTAAAGAGTCCAAGTCCAAAACCGCCGAAGCTAAATACCCCAATGGAGAAGGCGCCGATGCTGAAAAAACCGATCGATTTTGTCCCGACAGCGAACCATGCTTTTGAAGTAACGCTTGGATGGTTGCTAATCATATATAGCGGAATACCCAGCAGGGTTGTCTCAGATTTTCTCGTGTAAAAAGGACTAGGGGCTGCGCCAATTTCTTCTCGTAAGCTTGTTGCAAATTCTTCTGGTGACCCCAGTAAGGCAACTGGATCGGCAATTCCAGACTCTTCATAGCGGTCCTGCAGAAGTTCAAGAACATCTTCTCGAATTCTTTGTTTGGTTTTCCTGTCACAGTGAATGGTTTGAACAACATCTCTTGCATATCGGTTGAAAGATTTCATCGGTTACCTCCGTGTTTCAGCATCTTGTTCACGATATCCTGAAAGTCATACCAGGATCCGCTCATCTCATACAATGCGTTTTTTCCTTCAAAGGTGATTCTATAGTATTTTCTTGGCACTTTTCGTTCCGTGGTCAGGGTTTGTCGATAGCTCTCGACAAATCCTTTGTCCTCAAGTCGATATAATATGGGGTATAAGGAACCTTCTTTCAGTATGAAAGCACCTTGGCTGTCTTCTTCAAGACGTTTTAGCAATTCATAGCCGTACAAGTCCCCCTGGCTGATCAGATTCAGAACCAAAATTTCTAGAACGCCCTTCTTCAATTGTTGATGGATTTGTTTCACATCATGCCTCCATTCTAGATTGTTCAAGCAAAGTGTTTTTTTATCATTAGTGTTTAGTATTACTAAGTATATGATAACGCAAGGAAAATTCTATGTCAAATTAAAAAATCCCGGATTTACCGGGATTTTCCAATCATTGAAGAATAGGTTCAGTTTTGGTTCGATACGTTCGAAATTGAATGCGATCCACCCGTTTAGGCAGAATAAGTTCTTTTTGCTCTGTTTCTCTTTGCGGATAGACGGCCAAGGTGTCGCCGATTTTCAAGCTTGCATGAGAAAAGTTGATCACGGTGCTGGTTGATAGTTGAATGGAGAGTGTCGATTCATCTTCTGTCGTTCCGGTAAGTATCAGATGACCTTCCTCCGAACGGTTCTTTTCGGTAATTGTAAATAGGATTCGAAGTGTTTCATTATAGCAGTGAACCATCATGAAATGATCACCCCAGTTGAGATAATCGATCAACATCTGGGCTCCCTCAACAAGATCTTGGTTGTCGTAAGTTTCAATCCAGATCAGTTCCTCACCGCTTTGGATAGAGAAGTTATTCTTGTTGACGGTTTCGACGAATCCGTGGAGTTGGTGAATGGTTTCTCCCATTGCAGTTTCTCTTATTTGCGTATCAGGTGCGATAATGGAGGTCAAAGCAAATACGTTCTCATCCATCATCAATTCATCTTCAATTCGGGTTACACCAACGGTCTCGCCTAGATAAAAGCCAGGTTGATGGGTTGAAGCCAGGGGATAGGTTAGCAGTTTGCCGTTGTATAGAAGTTTTACAATGCCTGGCTCGAATCCGATAATGGTCCCGATTTGCTCAAATTCGCCAAAAGGAGACAATGGAACGGATTCTTCGGGAATTTCAATCCTTGTTTCTTCACTGGAGTTGCAACCGAAAAGACTGACGGAGGTGATGATCAGTAAGACCAGGAATGCGAGTTTCCTCATGGCATTCACCTCCTTAGAGTATTTGTACCCTGATTTGTGACAAAAGTTCCAAATTTGGGTAAACTGATGAAAGGAGGGAGGAATTTCCATGAGTAAAACGGATTATAAGAAACTGCAAAAGGATTTGTATGCACCACGAAAAGGTACCATGACCATTGTTGAGGTACCGGAAATGAAGATGCTTTGTATCGATGGCGAAGGAAATCCCAATACCGCGGAAAGTTTTTCACAAGCAGCTGAAGCGCTTTATTCCATGTCATATACATTAAAATTCCAGATGAAGGCTGAGGGATTTGATTATGTTGTCATGCCTTTGGAAGGCTTGTGGTTTGCTGATGATATGGCAGCATTCAGTGAAGAGAAAAAAGAGGACTGGAAATGGACGCTTATGGTCCGCCAGCCGGATCAAGTCAGTGAAGAGCAAATAGAAGCCGTACGGGAAATTGTTCGAAAGAAAAAGAATCCGCTTGCTTTGGACAAGGTACGTTTTGAAAGCTTTGATGAAGGGAAATCGGCGCAAGTGCTCTATTTCGGTCCATACGCTGATGAGACGGAAACCATTCGAGATCTACATGCCTTTATTGAAGAGCAGGGATTCAGCAAGCGAGGCTTGCATCATGAGATTTACTTAAATGATCCCGGGAGAACGGCGCCGGAGAAACTCAAGACAATTATACGACAGCCTGTCGAATAGAGGGTTTCATGAATCGATCACCTGCAGGCAAGCATACTTTGGAATCATCTGAAAACTATGTTAGGAACAAGGGTTATGGTAAACTGGCACAAAGGGGGAATTGGGAATGATGATTCATCATGTATGCATTCAGACAAACCGGTATCAAGAATCCTTGAATTTTTATACAAAGGTATTGGGCTTTGTCGTAGTGAAAGAAACGCAAGGCTTTCATGGCAGAGCATACAATACTTGGCTGGAGTCCAATGGATTTTATATTGAACTTCAGACGGGGAAACAATATGAACCGCTAAAGCCGTATGGCAAAGACCGGGAAGGCCTGGTTCATCTTTGCTTCCATGTGGAGGATGTGGTTTGGGAGCATCAAAGAATTGTGGATGCTGGATACCATGATTTCAAGTTGAAAAACGGCAAGGCAATCTATCGGGTAGAGAATGGTTTTCTCTTTAAAGTGAAAGCGCCGGAGGGAACGGAAATTGAATTTAGGGATCAAATGATTTAAACGGACGATAAGTCCGTTTTTTTATTCAGAACCAATTTTCAGAAAATTCATTGACATAAAAAGGATTTGTGATATGATTTAAATGTAACCGGTTACATTTTGTTTTCATGATTCATAACCGGTTAGAACGTTGAAAAATAGTGGTTTAATTTAATAGTCTTTCCTGATAGGACTATATTTTTTTAGATGTAATGTAAACGGTTGCATAGCGAAAGGAGTACGACATGGCCATAAGCATCAAAGAAATTGCTAAAGCGGCAGGGGTTTCTACAGCTACAGTATCGCGCGTTATCAATAAGAGTCCCAAGCTTTCTCAGAAGACTCGAGATAAAGTGTTGCAAACCATGAAAGAAATGAATTATGTCCCCAATAGTTTGGCCAGAGGCCTTTCCAATCAAAAGGCGCTGAACGTGGCTTTGTTGATCAACATTGAAGATGCTTCCTCATTTCATAATCCTTTCTTTTATGAAGTGATGCACGGAATTGAGATGGCGGTATATAAGCGAGGTCTTAGTTTGATTATTGCCAGCTCACGGGGGGATGACAAGGTTGAAATTATTGAATGGCTGATGAATGAAAAGCGCATGCAGGGAATTATTATTCCATCTTCCCTGGCTGATGAAAAGTTGTTGGAATTGCTAAGGGAACGAAATTTTCCATTTGTTGTGATCGGAAAATATGAGGAGGATGGAAAACCTGTATCGTGGGTAGACATCAACAATCAGCAGGGGGGAGACCAGGCAGTTTCGCATTTAGTGGAGAACGGATATCGTAAGATTGCGTTTATATGTGGAGAACTGAATAAGGACTTTAACCGTGATCGTTTAGAAGGATATAAAAGAGCCATGGCTCGTCATTGTGACGATCTTCCTTCAGCGTGGATTGCTGAGACAGATGGAACAAAGCAAGAAGCCTATCAGGCAGTTAAAGAGTTGTTATCCTTGGATCAACCGCCTGAAGCTATTATATGCGGTGATAACATTCTTAGTTTTGGTGCGATGAAAGCCGCTCAAGAATTAGGGGTAGAGATTCCTCTGGAACTTGGACTTGTCAGCTTTGATAATTATCCCCTTGCGACATTAGTTGAGCCATCTCTAACCAGCATTCACATTGACGTTTTCCAAATGGGAGAGATGGCGGCTAATTCGCTTCTAAATTTAATAGACAACCCGGATGCAAGTCAGCAGCAGATGTTGATATCTACGAATGTGGAGGTTCGGGAATCATCGATAAGGAGGGCATAGCGTGTATGGAACAGAAACAAGTGTAAGGCCGAAAATCTGGATGCATGAAAAATCAAGGGATTATGTGTATCCAAAAACAAGAAAGGAGTTGGTCGTAGAATGCAGCTTACCTCGTGGAAGTGTTGGTGAAGTGCGAGTAATCTATTGGAATCGATTTACCGGTTCTCAAAAAAGAGCACAATCCATACTGATGAAGCGGTATGCGAGGGACTCGCAGTGGGATCACTATATGGCTGTGATTAAAGAAGAGGAAGCCATTCGATACTTGCGTTACTATTTCCAATGGAAGCAGGATGAATCCCTTGCCTTTTTATCACCATTGGGAATCTTGAATGAACCGCCAAAAGAAATCTATTATGAATATCTTTGTACCAATGAGTGTGATGTCTTTCACTTGCCGCAGTGGTGGCAAGATGCGGTGGTGTATCAAATTTTTCCAGAACGTTTCAAAAAAGCACAATCTGGATTAGAACCGGTTCCGTGCGAGGAATGGGGAAAACCACCAACACGAGAAAACTTCTTTGGAGGTAATCTGCAAGGCATTACAAATTCAATTGAGTATTTGAACAGGCTTGGAGTAACGGCCTTGTATCTGAATCCGATTTTTGAATCTCCATCAAACCACAAATACGATACCATTGATTATTTCAAAATTGATCCTCACTTTGGAAGCTTGGATGACTTCAAAAAAATGCTGAATCAGTGCCACAAAAGTGGAATTCGGGTGATCCTGGATGGCGTATTCAACCACATTGGCTATTATTCAAAGCAGTTTCAAGATGTCTTAAAAAACGGTAAAGAGTCTGAGTTTGCGGATTGGTTCTATTTGCCGGAAGGTAAAATACAAACGGATCCACTCAATTATGAATGTGTAGGCTATTACAAATGGATGCCAAAACTTCGCTTTTCAAATCCTTCAGTACGACGACATTGTTTGCGAGTGGGTGCTTATTGGCTGGAATTGGGCATAGACGGTTGGCGGTTGGATGTTTGTGACGAAGTCGACTTCACTTTTTGGCAGGAGTTTCGTAGGATGTGTAAAAAAATCAATCCCAATGCTGTTCTTTTGGGGGAAACCTGGGGAGACGGGCGGCAATTGATGCAAGGTGATCAGATGGATTCTGTAATGAACTATTTATTCCGTGACGCAATGCTGGACTTTTTAGCCAATGAGAGAATTAATGCCAGTGCATTTACGGAGCGAATTGGCAAGATGTATGCAAACTATCCGTTTCAGAGTCACAGTGGCTTGCTTAACTTAATTGGAAGTCATGATACGGAACGGTTTTTAACAGCTGCTGCAGGCGATATGGATAAGTTGAAATTGGCAGCCATGTTCCAGTTTACATTCTTGGGTGTTCCAATGATCTACTATGGCGACGAGCACGCCATGGAAGGTGAAAATGATCCGGATTGCAGACGAACCATGTGTTGGGACGATCAAAATTTCGACTTGATGGAAGAGTATCGAAGTTTGATTGCGCTTCGAAAAGAGCATTCGGCGATGCGTAGAGGAGCAATGGAATTTTTGGCAGCAGAAGACCGGTTCATTGCATGGAAAAGACAATCGGATGAAGAAACGCTGATCATCCTGGCTAACCTTGGTCAAACAGAACAAACATTCCAGGTTTTGCTCGATGAAAAACAAAAATTCAAAACGGCAATAAGTTTGATTGAAAAGCGGCAGTATGCAGTAAAAGGAGATGCAGAACAGATGATTGAAGGCTCGTTGGCAGCGAAAGCCTTTGACATATTACTAATGAAGGAGGAAGAGAATGAATAGCAGCAAACGAATGAAAGGCATGGTTTGGGTTTTGCTGGTAGCTATGACGGCATTGATGTTTTCAGGATGTTCGACACAGCAGACGAATGAACCGATGGCGGAAGAGCCGGTAACTATTACGTTTTGGCATAATTATGATGCTGGAGCAGGTCAAGTTGAAGTCTTGGAAACGCTTATTGAGGAATTTGAAGCGGAAAATCCGGAGATCAAAGTGGATCATCTATATTTGGAATGGTCGGCCTTAAAGAACAATGTGGTGGCAGGAGCAACAACAAGAATGTTGCCGGATGTGCTTCGCGGGGATATCGGTTTCGTTCCATTGTTTCAATCGCTTGACGTCTTAGTGGAAATGGATACGGAATTTGATGATTATGCAAAAGCAGCCGAAACCATAATGGATGCACCAAATAGCACGGCAGCGAAAGATGGGCATTATTATGGGTTGGCTGCAAATACAAATACAAAAATATTCTACTATAACGCTGACTTGGTTTCAACTCCGCCGGCAAATTTGGATGAGATGTGGGACATTGCAGAGAATATCAGTAATGATGACTTGACTGCTTTTGTTGAAGCTTGGATGGGTGGATGGAATCTTTGTCAGTATATCTGGAGCAATGGCGGCGATGTGCTGGCACCGGATTATTCTACGGCAGAAGGTTACATAAACGGTCCAGCTGCGGTTAAAGTCATTCAACGCATGGCAGACTTGCATGCAAAGGGTGCATTCAATGGACCGAGTATTGATCCGGGCGCGCCTGGAGATACCGACGGCATGGGTACAGAGAAATATGCCATGACGATTGATGGACCATGGAAAGCGAAAGATTTTGCAACAAAATATCCAGACCTGAATATTGCAACCATGCAAATGCCTGCAGGCAGTGCAGGATCCATTGGGGTCCTTGGCGGTGAAGATTTTATGATGTTTGAATCCTCAGACGACGCCCATAAGCAAGCTGCATGGAAGTTTATCAAGTTTATGTCGGGGAAACACGCGCAAATCGAAATGGCGAAAGTTGGACAAATGCCTGTGAATCGGGAAGCTTTAAACTCGCAGGAGGCATTGGATGCCATGCCGCTGCTGCCGATATTCGCAGAAGCATTGAAAACATGTCGCACACGTCCTGTCATTCCACAATGGAGTGATGTTTCAGGCATTATCAATACAAAGGCAACCGAGGCGGTACTGGGACTGAAACCGGTTCAAACCGCATTGGATGAAGCCGCAAAAGAGATTGATGCAATTCTGGCACAATAAAGGAGAAGGGGAGGCAACTCCCCTTTTTACTAGGAGGTAGCCATGGCAGAGTGGTTAAAATCAAAAAGAAAAATAGACAGAGATCCTCGTTTATGGGTGCTTTTGCTTCCCGGTTTGATCATGTTGGGTTTGTTCACCTTCTATCCAATCATAAAAATGTTTGTGATGAGTTTTTTTGACTGGAAGATTGGATTTAATCAAACCTCGCTTTTTGTTGGACTTAAAAACTACCGAGATGTATTTATGGATCCCATTGCGAGACGTGCCTTGGTCAATACCTTGTATTATTTGGTGATGACAGTGCCAGCTCAAATTATCATCGGTCTTGGTGTTGCCCTGTTGATTAATCGCATTACCCGTTTGAGCGTTACCTATCGCTTGTTGTATTATTTGCCGGTAATTACTTCCTGGGTGGTTGTAGCCCTGCTCTTTCGTTATATTTTCAGTAACGAAGGTTTGCTGAATTACTTTTTAACCGATGTTGTTCACCTGACGGAAGGCCGTATTGGCTGGTTAAGTTCAAGGTGGCCTGCCATGACAGCCACATCCCTATTAGGTGTATGGAAAGGAATTGGCTGGAACATGGTCATCTTTTTGGCAGCTTTGCAGGCCATACCCAAGCAGTATTATGAAGCGGCCTCGATCGATGGTGCCAATGGATGGAAGCAGTTTGTTTATATCACGCTTCCAGGAATCCGGGGAACCCTGCTTTTTGCACTGGTTATGCTTATGATCGGCGCTTTCAATACCTATACACCCATTGCGGTTATGACAGAAGGCAATCCGGCACACCAGACGGAAGTTGTATTGACATGGATGTATACGCAGACTTTTGATTCTTTGAAACTCGGATATTCAGCGGCATTGTCATTTGTGATGACGCTGCTTAATATGGTGATTGCCGTGGTTCTGTTTCGTGCATTTCGAGCAAAATAGGGAGGATGAATATGAAAAATCAAAAAAGAAAAGTCAAAAAGAGTTTGATCGCTCGATATGTCCTCCTAACGGCGGGTGTCCTGGTGATGATCATTCCCATGGTATTTATGATTTCTTCATCCTTACGATCCAATGAATTGACATTTGCGTATCCGCCGAAATTGATACCAGACCTATCGGAAATTACTGGAGAAAATTATCGTTATGTATTGGGAAGCGCAAGTTTTTTTCACTACATGAGAAATACTTTGATTGTTGCAGGGGTGTCGACATTCTTGGTAGCATGGATTGCTTCGATGTTGGCATATTCGATTTCACGCTTTCAGTTTTTTGGAAGAAATCTTTTATATCGAACCATAATTATGACCATGTTGATTCCGGGACTTGCAATGATCTTGCCGCAATTTGAATTGGCGGTTCACTTTCGTTTGATTGATAACTTATGGGGTGTGATTCTTTTTTATACGGCTTGGATGATTCCTTTCTCTACATTTCTGATTAAAGGATTTATCGATGATATTCCAAAAGAGATGGATGAAGCGATCTATATTGATGGAGGGTCGATTTTAACCGTATATCGGATGGTGGTTCTTCCCATGGCATCACCGTCTCTTGCGGCGGTGAGCATCTTTAATTTTCTATTTTCATTTGAGGAATTGGCCTGGTCGCAGACCATTTTACGGTCTGATCATTTGCGGACCATTCCAGTAGCGCTCACGCAGTTTTTCCAAGCGCATAACCGAACGGATTGGGGTTATGTCTTGGCTATGACATGCCTTTCCATGATTCCGATTGTTATCTTGTACATCCTGCTTCAGAAGTATTTTATTTCCGGCTTGTCTTCAGGCGCGGTTAAGGGGTAAAGGAAGCGGGCTTCAATAAACGCATGAAACTGAATAAATAACCAAGAAAAAAACGCCCCATCCAAAAGGATGGGGCATATTATTATGCAGCTTTTTCTTTGCTTTGTTTATGTGCTTGTTTAAGTTTTTGTCCAAACAGTGAGTCGATAATAATCGCGATTGCTCCGTCACCGGTAACATTGGTTGCTGTACCGAAACTGTCTTGTGCAAAGTGAAGCGCAATCATCAGGTCCAATTGTGGCTGCGCAAAGCCCAGCATGGATGACATCAAGCCCAAGGCTGCCATAACACCGCCTCCGGGGATGCCTGGTGCAGCGACCATGGTAATACCCAGCATAAAGATGAACGGTGCCATCAAAGCAAGGGTTGGAGTTTGTCCGAAGAGCAGCATGACACCCATGGATGCCAATACCAAAGTGATGGTATCGCCGGCCAAGTGGATAGTAGCCCCCAAAGGAATAACAAAGTCAACAATATCGTCAGATACTTCATTCTTACGTGCGCAATCCAGGGTTACAGCAATGGTTGCTGCAGAAGATTGTGTACCCAAGGCTGTGAAGTATGCAGGCAACATATTCTTGATGGCTTTTACCGGCTTCTTGCCACTGACTGCCCAAGCAATGCAATATTGGACAACAACATATAACAGTTGCAGGATGATAATCAGTGCGAAAACGGAAGCAAAAGCGGCGATCGTTTGAAAGATTTGACCGGCAGCGGAAAGTTTAGCAAAAACCCCTGCGATATGAATCGGAATCAAAGGAATCAGCACATGCTTGACTGTTTTGGCCATCAAGGACTGGAAGTCTTTTGTAACGGCCAATAGCTTGTCTGATTTAAGCGTTGACATGCCGATGCCCAGCACAAAGGCGAAGATCAAGGCAGTCATAACGCCCATGATTTGTCCCATTTCAATAGAGAATAAGGGTGAGACGTTGACGCTTGTTTCCATGGATAATTCACCCATGGAGATAACACCGGGAAGAATAGCTTTTCCAACAAAGAATGCTACAAAACCAGCTGTTACAGCCGAGCAATAGGCAATCAATGCCGTGATGCCCAAGGTTTTGCCTGCCTGCTTTCCAAGATCAGCAATGCCTGGTGCCACAAAGCCAATGATAATGCATGGAATCATAAAGGACAGGAAGTTGCCGAAGATAGAGCTAAAGGTGCTCATCAAGCGAACAAGTCCAAGTTGTCCAGCGCTGGCAGAAATTAAGCCGATGACAATACCGGCGATGATACCGAGAATTAATTTTGGTAATAGTCCAATTTTTTTCATACTACAAATACTCCTTAGTCATTTTCTGGTCATGACGGAATCTTATCAAAATCCAAACTGTCCGTCAATAGAAAACAATCATCTTTTTGAGAGGAACAATTCGTCGTGAAATTTTGCCCTTTGTAACAAAAACATCATAAATCGGGTGGTTGACGCAATTGGAGCCTTCATGTAGAATTTATTTGAACGACGTTCAAAAAGGAGAAAAAATGCCGAAAATAATTAAAAAGCCAAAAGAAACCATATTAAGAATTGCAAAATTTCATTTGATGGACCAGGGGATTGAGACGTTGAATATGCGTGCAATTGCCAAGGATGCCGAGATTTCTGTGGGTACACTTTACAATTATTTTCCAAATAAGGATTATATCGTAATCGCCTTAATGACAGGCTTTTGGGAGGATTTTCTGAAAGCGACTGACGACCTAAGTGAGAGTCAAGAGGACGGTTGGAAAACCCTCCGCCAAATGTATACATTACTTTCTGACACCTTGCAAGTCTTCCGATTGGAATGGCTAAGTGGTCAGGGCTTTCAAAGCGATGAGGCCAAAGAGGAAGGCAGAAGGCTTCACCTGGCATATCGGAGACGCTTGATGTTCGCAATAGAGAGACAATTCGAAAAATTGAAAATCAATCAAACCGATTTTGATTTAGAGGAATTATCGCAATTTGTTTTTTCCAACTGGCTGGGAATGCTGAGTCATTCCGGCTTGGAGTATGAAGTTTTTGAACGGCTTATAAAGAAAATGATCGAAGAATAAGGAGGAAGAATATGGGGATTTTTGAATCGATATTTGATATCGCATACTTATTGGGGGTTCTTGTTTTATCTTTAAACATGTTAAGGGCAGGAGACAAGGGTTCCATGATTTGGCTCTTTGGCTCAATGGGTCTTGTACTGGGCCTGGGCGATTCCTTTCATTTGGTGCCCAGAATCGTTTCACATCTTACCGGCGATTTTGCCGGTCATGCAGCTGCTTTGGGTTATGGCAAGATGGTGACTTCGCTGACCATGACGGTATTTTATTTGATTTTGTATCGGATTTGGGAGTTGAGGAATGGAAAAGGACCGAAGAAGGGTTTGCGTCTTGTGATGGGCATATTGGCATTGGCTCGTATTCTACTGTCTTTGATGCCGCAAAACAATTGGGCTGACCTGGCTGGCTCTTATACCTGGGGAATCTATAGAAATATTCCCTTTGTCATGATGGGTGCATTAATCGTTTGGCTTGTCCTGAAAGAGGCTGCTGATAAAAAGGACCAGGCTTTTAACCATATCGGTTATGCAGTGATTGTTTCTTTTGCCTGCTATTTGCCGGTCGTGCTTTTCGCCTCCAGTGTACCGGCAGTGGGCGCTTTAATGATGCCTAAAACCATTGCTTATTTTCTTGTTGTTTTGATCGGCTTCAAGAATACCAAGCGAGGGACTTTAATAGAAATTTAAGGTCCTTTTATCCTCCTTTTATGATCGGCATGATAGCCTGATAAAAAGGAGCGATGTAGGATGAAACCTGTTATAATTGGCTTAGGAATACTTGGAATTGCTGTATTGGGATGGATAATCACAAGCCAAGGAGGAGCCGAACCGATGACAATGGACCAATGGATGCAGAATCAAGCAGATGCGCAAGTTAAGGCGGAGAAGGAAACCGACAACAAACAGTCTTTGGATTTTTCCTATTTTCAGGAAACGATGAGTGTACAGAGTCGTTCGATCGATATTACCTTGCCGATTGAAGAATTGCAGCAGGCCATGCAAGACGGCGTGTTTACCAGTGAGGAACTGACCATTGCCTATTTAAAAGAAATTGAGAAGAATCAAGCGTTTAATGCAGTCTTGGCCTTGAATCCATCGGTGCTTGAAGAAGCGAGACAAATGGATGAGGCTCGTGCCAATGGCATTGAACTGGGAAATTTGCATGGGATTCCGATTTTGTTGAAAGACAATATAGGAACCAGAGCGCCACTTCAGACAACTGCTGGTGCGGATATAATGAAAATGGCAGTTCGAGATGAAGATGCGATTTTAGTACAGCAATTGAAAGCAGAAGGTGCAATTATTCTTGGTAAGACAAATCTAAGCGAATGGGCCAACTTTATGTCCAAGCCCAGTATCAACGGTTTTTCCGCTTTGGGCGGATATACCCATAATGCCCATGGTGATTTCGATGTTAGTGGATCCAGTGCCGGTTCTGCCAGTGGCATGGCCTTGCATTTGGCGGCGGGGACCTTGGGTTCTGAAACAGCGGGATCGATTATTTCACCAGCCAGTCAGAATGGAGTTGTTGGTTTTAAACCGGCTTGGGGGAGGGTCAGCAATGATGGAGTTATTCCCATTGCAGAATCGATGGATGTTGTCGGTCCCATAACAGGATGTGTTAAAGATGCTGCCATTCTTTATTCGGGCATGCAGACGGGTTTTGATGAAAGAGGATTAAACTGGTCCAAGGACGCCCTGCAGGGCAAGTGGGTCGGTCTGGCAACCGGGCATGTCGCTGATGAAGATGTTCGACTTGGAACAGCTGATATTTTGACAAAACTAAAGGCGGATTTGGAGCTTGCCGGTGCTGAGGTCGTAGAGATAAGCGTTGACCAGGAAGCCTTGAATCTTGATATTATTCAAGTTTTGTTCAATGAAATGAAACCGGGAATCGATGCATATCTGGCTAGTTTGGGTGAGGGTGCGCCGGTGGATACCTTGGAAGAGATTATTGCATATAACAATGCGGATCCAGAAAATCGTGCGCCTTATGGACAGGCATTATTGGAGAAATCAAGCGAGACCCATGTGACAGAGCAGGAAAATCAGAAATTGGTTGAAAAAAATCGGGAGATCACGCTGAATGCATTGAAAGATATGCTGAAAGAGGTTGATGTGGTTGTATCATTAAATACGGAACTGACAACCATCTATGCTATGGCTGGAACCCCGGCACTGACTATACCTGCTGGAAAGAGACCAAGCGGCGAGCCTGTAGGGGCGACCTTTTTAACCATGTCGGATGATACAGCCAACCTTTTCTTATACGGATATGCCTATGAGCAAAACCGACAATAGGGAGACTTCCATGGGCGCAAAGACCATCGACAAGCGAGTTAGCGCAGTTTTGGTCGATTTTGCTGAAAAGTTTGGGCGGAAGCAAAAGAATAATATTGAGTTGGATCTTCCTTTAAACCGTGAGGGCATCGCAAATTTTATTGGATTGACCCGGGAAACGGTAACCCGAAAGATGAAGCGGTTGGAGCGGGAAGGCATTATACGACCAGTGGGAAATAAGAAAATTGAAATTCTGGATTACGAAGCATTGCAGGAAAGCAGTGAATAATTTTATCAGGCACGAAAGAACAGTCAGCGCGTTTGCGCTGACTGTTTTTATTATGCGTTCTTTGCCAGGTATGGGGAGAAGATTTCAATGAGGTAACAGATTTCGCTTTGTGGAATTTTGATGCCATAACTCTGTTCCAAATTCAGCAAACCTTCTTCTATGGATATTTTTAAGGCGGTTTCCTTTAATACCAGAGATTCGTCTTTGTAGAACTGCAGGCTCTCATTGCGGATGACTCTTTCCACCATAGAGGCGGAGTGTACAAGAAATTTCGTACTGAGTTCATCTGAATAAGGGATACCCATCTTTTTGGTTACATGGTTAAGTGCATCTGTCAGCAGATTAACTGCTTTTGTTGGATCCAAGAAGGTAAAGATATCTTCTAAAATTCTAGCATAGAGTTTTCTGATAAAAGGTGTAGCTTCCTTGGCATATTTGTTGCGGACGGTCTTCTTTGACAGGGAAAATGACCGCAAATCTGAAGCGAGTATATCGACCGTCATTTTCGGGAGCACGGCTTTTCTTGCAGCTTCAATGACCAAAGGCGTACTTACCATATCAATCACTCGAATGGGCAGTTCGTGCTTAGTTGGCAGCAAGGCCTCAATATCCGACAGGGATCCCATATCGGCAAGGACCAAGAGTCCATCCATGGGATTCAAGGACTGAATATATCGATCCACCCAAGCCAACATCTCTTTGACTTCCATATCCAAAGGCATGTTGAAGGCTTGAACGTTCTGGGTGCCTAATAGGGTATTGGCAACAGAAGCCATGTCGGAAGCGATGTGATTGCCATGACACATAACCAGCACATTGATTCGGTGTGGTTGGCTGGTTTGTTTAAAAGTGCGCATAAAGATTGTCAAAATGGCGGTTTCATTCTCCGGTATTGTGACCGAGAAGGCTTCTTCCAGTTCGCGTCTTAAAGTTTCCGCCAATCGATATTCCCTTTGGAATTTCGACTCAATCTTTTGGACATTGATATGATGAACATATTTGTTTTGGCGAATTCGCTCGATTAAATTCTCGATATGCAAGGAGATTGCGTAGAGCGAATTATTGTTGCTGATCAATTGATGAATATCTGGATTCCGCTCCAGAATTTCTGTGATTTTCATGTAGACCTGCGGCTTTAAAAACTTCTCAATGGTTTCTTTGCTTAAGGCGCTGATTTGAGACTTCATGAGAAGTGATTTTGTATAGGATTCGATGATTTCCTCCAAGGAGTCCCAAATTTCATTTGGATTCACAGACTTTTGAGTCAGCTCCTGGTACTTCTCGTCGATCAGATTGTAATAATCGCCTTCATATTTTGAATTGAAGCTGTTAATGATTTTTTGGCTTCTTTGCTCCTGGTAGGAGTAAAGCAAAGTCTCTTTGATATCAAAAGGCAGATGCAGGTCCGATTGACTGTCGGGGATCCGCCTTTTAACAAAATTGCCGACCAAATTCTGCGGAAGGTGAGCCAGATTGACTTCGATAATCGATTTTTGGTTCAATCGCTTGTCCAAATAGGCCCGAGCGCAGAGCAATTGAATGGTAGAAAAGAGCTCCCCAATATTTGATTTATAGGTGTGGCTCAGCAGGCTGAGAAAGATATTCCGTGAAACTTGAATGGCTTCTTTTAATCGGAAGGATTCATTGGTGAAGAAATAATTGATTAACTCGATTTTTTCATAGAGAGATCGTTCTTCCAGGTTTGGCAGGTGGATGGAAACGGGAATTCTTCGCATAAATGTTTCCAGCAACGCTGATTCAGGGTCCTCGGTGGTAGCTCCGATGATCATAATTTCCTTTAATGGATTCATTGCCGTGCTGCCGAGTTTTCGATAGACACCCTTATCGATTAATTGAAAAAGCATTTCTTGCGCTTGTGGTGGCAAACGGTGAATTTCATCAAGAAAAAGGATGCCGTGTTTTGCTTTTAGTACAAGACCGTCTTTGGATTGGTCTGCACCTGTAAAGGCGCCCTTAACATGCCCAAACAGCTGGGAAGAAATCAGTTCGGGATTGTAGCTGTAATCGGCGCAGTTAAAGATGATCAGGGGTGTTTCCTGGTCTCGGTTCTTTTGCAGAAAGCTGTGAATAAACTCAACGAAAGTGCTTTTTCCAACACCGGTTTCACCCAGAATCATCATATGCAGCCCATTTGGCGGGTAGAGGACAGCCGCTTTGGCTTGATCAATCTGGCTGCGCAAACTCGATTTACTGCCGATTAGGTCGACGAAGTCATCGGCGTACTCTGCTTTTGGTGCTTTTCTTTGAGTAGCCTCAAGGGCTATTGCTAAATCGGCTTTCTTCATAGTAGTTTGGTCGGCTGTGAAGGAAGGAAAGTATTCTTTCAATGCAGGAAGTGACAAAAAGGTGGTTGGCTTGCCCGACAATTTAATGGCCTTTTCTTCCTGAACCAGCTGATTCAGGTCTCTGGACGCGTTACTTCGATGGCAAGCGCAGAGATCGGCGATTTCAGTGGCGCTGATTCCCCTTGTCGTTTTTGATCCGCTTTCTTCCAGCAATTCAAGCGTCTTTTCGTGCAGTTGCTGAAAAATCATGTCGACTCTTTTCATTCTTTCCCTCCCTTTGTTACACAGATTTGAGTTTAGTATCATTATAGCTTCCAAAATATAGAATATTCAAGCTATATATTCGAAAATTCAAAGTATTCGAACAAAAATGTGTTGAATTATTAAAAAAACTGTGTGATTTCAATGAAATCTGTGTTGAATTGTGACACAGATGAATGAATTGCAAAGCAGAATCACACAGATAAACTTTGTGTGCATCTGGAAATCAGTGAAATGCAGTTACACAGATTCATTTGATTTTTTGGCACGCTTATTGCAATAGATAAGGGTGAAATCGTTCCGCGGAAGGAGGAGTTAGATTGCGCAAAGCAATTATTGCAAGCCATGGCAAGTTGGCAGAAGAACTAATTGAATCGCTGAAATTGTTTGGCGTAGACCAAAGCTTTGAATCGATTTGTTTTCCAGGCGGCACAGGAATTGAAGTCTTGGAGGAGCAAGTCGAACAAATGCTTCTAAAGGGGGAGTGCCAAGAGTACATGATTTTCGTTGATATCTTTGGCGGAAGTCCCTGCAACAAAATTCTTGAGACAATCAAAAGGAATCAAGCGTATTTCAGTAATCGAAAGTATGCAATTGTCTCAGGCGCTAACCTGCCAATGTTGTTGGAATATTCATTTTTGAATATCGATGATTTTGACACATTGGTACGGTGTGTGCAAGAAAAATCAATTGAATCAATTAAACTGTTTTCCAATCTTTCGGAAAGGGAGGTGTAAATGTGAATCTTGCATTAACAAGAATCGATGAACGACTAATCCATGGACAAGTGATGACTGCCTGGTTATCTGTTACGGGTTCGAATCGAATTCTTATTGTGGATGATGAAACCTATCAAGATGAGTTTGTGCAGCAGGTTTTGGAATTGGCAGCACCCAAAAATGTAGAGGTAAAGGTTTTGGATGTTGCGGGAGCCAAACAGGTTTTTAGTCGGGATCAGGATGAGCGTAAGACGATCTTGCTTTTCAAGCATCCGCTTTATGTTTGGAAACTGATCGAATCAGGTGTTTCATTGAGTGAAGTTGAGCTTGGCAATATGGGATCAAAACCCTCTCGCATTAAGCTTTGCAAAATGGTATACGTCAGCCGGGAAGAAGACGCGCTCTTTGACAGAATTAATGAAAATGGATGCACGGTATATGTTCGCATGTTGCCGAATGATCCGAAACGATTGTATAGCGAAGTCAAAAATAAGGAGTGATGGGGAATGAATTTATTTTTCACAGCATTTTTAGTTGCCTTGATTACATGGTTCGTAGCAACAGCAATGCCAATGTTTTTGCGCTGGTCATGCTATTTCGGAGGACCTCTGGTAGCAGGTCTCGTTATGGGTTTAATCTTTGGTGATGTTACGTATGGATTGAAAGTTGGAGCGACCATTCAAATGGCCTACTTCGGTCTGGTGGCTGTCGGTGGTGCCTTGCCGTCGGATTTGGCTTTGGCAGGTTATTTGGGAACAGCGCTTGCTATGTCAGTAGGACTTGAACCTTCAGCGGCATTAACGGTTGCTGTACCTTTGGGGGCACTCGGACTTCTGTGTTTCAATGCAAGAATGACCTTGAATGCCATCTGGGTGCATAAAGCGGAAACTTTTGCAGCACAAGGAAATATGCGCGGTGTAAAAGCAATGAATCTCTTTGCATCACAAATCTTTCCGATTCTGACCTACTTTATTCCGTCTTTTATCACCATGTATGTAGGATCACAAGGGCTGGAAACCTTCCTGTCCTTTGTGCCGGATCAGTTTGTAAAAGCATTGAGCGTGACTGGCGGCTTGATTCCTGCCTTAGGTATTGGCATGCTCTTGTCCTTCTTGTGGAAGAAGGAATATGCGCCGTTTCTGTTCATAGGCTTTGTTTTATCAGCCTATCTGGGAATTAACATTATTGGTATTGCGGTATTGGGTGCTTCAGCGGCAATATTCTTTGCTCTTCAAAACAATAAGGAGGTGGCATAGATGGCGGAACAGACTATGGGAACTGAAAAGAAATTATCAAGAAAGACACTCATTAAGACCTGGCTTTCATGGATTGCTTTTGCTCAAATGAACTATAACTTTGAACGCTTGCAGGGTTTGGGCTATTGTCACGCAATGACCTATCCGATTAAAGCGCTTTTTGATAAAGCGGACGACGTCAAAGATGCGTTGACACGTCACTTGAATTTCTTCAATACAGAGAGTACATGGGGATCCATTATTGTGGGGATCACATGCGCTCTGGAAGAAGAAAAGGCAAACAATCCAGATATGGATGCTTCCATTATCAATAACGTGAAAACATCATTGATGGGACCCATGGCGGGCATTGGCGATTCAATTACCCAGGGTTTGGTTAAGGTAGTTTTGCTGGCGATCGGCATTGATCTTGCCATTCAAGGCAATGCGCTTGGTCCTGTACTGTATGTGCTCTTGTTTACACTCTACACCGTTGGATTAAGCTACATCCTGTTCTTCCAAGGATATCGAATGGGTAAATCGGCGGTAATTCGTTTGTTGTCTTCGAATATAATCGATAAGGCAGCGGATGCCTTGAAGATTATGAGTTTGATGATTGTTGGCGGCCTTTCGGCTTCCATGATTCGAGTCAAGTCTGCATTGGTGTTGACATTGGGTGAAACCGTTGTTGAAATTCAGCCTATTCTAGATAATATCTTTCCGAAATTATTATCATTGGGCGCACTCTTTCTTTCCTTCTACTTGCTGAAGAAACGAGAGAAATCGCCGACTTATGTATTGGGTGTTTTATTTGCAATTGGATTTATCGGAACATTTTTGAAGCTTTTGGGTTAGGAGGAAGTTACGTGAGTTTATTGGACAAGCATAAGGAAATATTTAAAACAGATAAGCCGATGATCGGTTGTGTGCATTTGATGGCCTTGCCTGGCACACCATATTATGACCCGAATGTTTCTTTCAGCGAGCATGTGGAAAGAGCGGTTAAGGAAGCGAAAGCATTGCAAGAAGGGGGCTTTGACGCCATTATCTTTGCCAATGAGGGAGACCGGCCCTACGAATTCGAAGTGGGCAGTGAGATTGTAGCCGCATATACCAGAATTGCTACAGAGGTATTGCAGCATGTAACGATTCCCTATGGATGCGGGATTCTGATTGACCCTTACGCGACATTGGCAGTAGCAAAAGCGATTGATGCAAAGTTTGTCCGCACTTATGTGTCCGGCACCTATGCGGATATGTTTGGATTTCATGATTTTTCTCCAGCTGATATCTTCCGATACCAAAAGAAGATTGATGCGGAAGACGTCCATATCTATTCGTACTTTGATGCCCATGCGGGAACTTCCTTGGACAATCGAAGTCAATTGGACATGATCGACTGTGCCTTTGGTTCCTTGCCAATTTCAGGTGTCTTGGTTCCAGGCCAGAGAGCGGGACTGGCTCCAGATCTGGATGAGGTCGCGCGAATCAAAGCGAAATATCCAGACAAGCCAATTATGATTGCCAGCGGTGTAAGAGAAGGGAATGTGAAAAAGGCTTTGGAAATCAGCAATGGATTTGTAATTGGAACGGCATTGAAACGGGAAGGTGTCTTGTGGAATGAGGTATCACCGGAACGGGTGAAACGATTTGTGGAAAAAGCCAGAGGGTAGAAAAGAAGCGCGATTTAATTCGCGCTTTTTTGCTGTTTGCAAAAAAATCTGAAAATTTCTTGACAAGAAAAGAGGAAGGCATATAATAGAGTTAACAGTGTTAATAATATGAATGATGTTAATGAATGGAGGAAATGATGAAAACAGCAATCCTATATGGATCAAAATATGGCGCAACAGAAAGTTGCGCAAAGAAAATGGCCAGTGAGATTATGGGGCAAGTGAAACTTATTAACTTGCTGGAGAATCAACCAGCAGACTTGAAGGAATATGATGTGGTATTAATGGGCGGTGCGGTATATGCCGGCAAGATGGCAGATGAAGTCATCCATGGTATCAAGGCCTTGAAATTGGAAGGCATGACTTATGGCTTGTTTATTTGCTGCAAGGATGAGTGCCAAAAAGCGGAAGAATATTTGCGTACGAACCTGGGGGATTCGATTGTTAACCATGCAAAATGGGTAGAACATTTGGGTCATGGAATTAATCTGGAACGTATGAATTTTGTTGCCCGCCTGGCCATGAAAACCATGTTCAAAATCAAGAAGAGTTATACGGATTTTAATATGGCAGCCATTCATCGACTTGTTAATGGTGTAAATCGTTTGGAAGTTAGCCATGAGCAATAAAGAGATTCAAGCCCAGCGCATGAGGACCTTTTTTATCGATGCGGCCAAAGAGATTCTGCAAGAAGAAGGGGTCAAAAAACTGTCAGCTCGGAAGGTGGGCAACCGGGCTGGATATTCCTATGCCACCATCTATAATTATTTCAAGGATCTCAATGAGCTCTTGACCTATTGCTTGGCGGATATGTTGGAGGATGCCTATCGGGCATTGATGGAAGTGAAAGAAGAGGGCTTGGATCCCAGGGAACAGCTGATTCGATATGGTGAGCAGTATTATACTTACTTTGCCCAAAATCCAGTCCTGTTTGATTTGCTTTTTGTAGAAGATTTAGGCGCGACGCCTGAAGAAGTATCAGCAAAAATGGGCGAGCTGCCATCAGTGGGCCAACTGTTGCTTGCAAGCATTGGTCAGTGCGCGCAAGCTGGCTATATTTTAGAAGACGAAGTGGAGGTGCTGGCAGAGTTGTTGGCTTCTTCCATTCATGGGAAGTTATTATTCTGTGTAAAGCGGAGAAGTCTCGAGCCAATGGAAGTGGTGGTCGAGACAATCCGAAGGGAAATTGGTTATTTGATTAGGAGAAAAAAATGAAACGATTAAAACTTGTTTTGATCATCCTTTTGGTATTTGCAGTGGTTTTTGCCGCTGGGATTTGGATCTTTGCCGGTCAATTGACCAAGGAATTGAATGAAAAAGTCCAGATTCAAGAGGTGGATTTGTCAAAAGTGGATGACGGGGTATACAAAGAAACCTATATGTACAATGAAGGCATGGGGGCTACGGTTGTTGTGACGGTCATTGATCATAAGTTTGATACCATTGTGATTCAAGAACATAAGACGGGAATGGGTAAAAAAGCGGAAGCCATTGTAGATCGGGTGATTGATCAACAAAGTCTTCAAGTGGATGCGATTTCCGGTGCTACGGGCAGCAGCAAGATTATTTTAAAAGCCATTGAAATGGCAGTCAATTGAATTATGGATGAGTGAAGGCGTTCCTGCAAAGTGATTAATCAACTTGCAGGGCGTTTTTTTGTTGCTCATGAAAACGTTTTTTGTTAATAATAAAACAAAATTGAATTTTCTGACAGTGTAAGATATAATCGCATTAAGAGTTATCGGTCGGTCGACCGACCGAGAGAGGAGATCATGCCATGAATAGAAACATCAGAGAAGAGATTTTGATTGCAGCCGGTGATTTGGTACAGCAAAAAGGGGTTAAAGCGACCACTTTAAAAGATATTGCAGAAAAAGTGGGGATCAGCAAAGGAACCCTTTATTATCATTTTGCATCGAAAGATGACATTGTCTTCGAGATTGCGGATCAATATTTATCGAGATTTACCAATAATTTGGAAGAATGGATTGGACCAGTTGGAAGCGATACATCTGTTGAAGAGGTTCTGCAGGTAGTCATTGAAAACATCGCGGGATTTGAAGCGCGTGGCAAGCTTCATCTTTATTTAATCAGTGAAGCAATTATGGGAAATGAGGGACTTCGTCAACGCTTCAAATTGAAATACGAAGAATGGTTGATTTTGGTTGAGGATACATTGAAGCGGCTTGTTCAAGTAACACCGGCGGAATTGCGGGTCTTGTCGCACTTGGTTGTCGCCATGATTGATGGATTTAGTATGCAGAAGCTGGTTGGTGTTGAGGAGATTCCAATGGAAGCTGCAGCCCGGAAGATTGTATGCCAGAAGATGTGATTTTAGCTGCAAAAAAATAGAGTAGAAAAGGAGGATTTATTGTGAACAAAATGTATTGCAGGATGTTTCAGTCAGTTATGCGAGTAGGTATGCCATTGATGCCTTGGAGAAAGCCGGAGCTGCTTGAGGGTGAGGGCAGCTTAGCGTTGCTTCCGGAGTTGCTGAAAAAAGAGAAAGTCAGCAATGCATTGATTGTAACGGACAAGGGCCTGTCTAATCTTGGCTTGATGGATCCCTTGTATGACAGCATGGACAAAGCGGGGGTGAATTTTGTAGTTTATGACAAGACTATACCCAATCCAACCATTGACAATATCGAAGAAGCCTTGGAAATGTACAGGGAAAACCAGTGCCAAGGAATCATTGCCTTTGGAGGAGGATCTCCAATGGATTGTGCCAAGGGGATTGGAGCTAGACTTGCAAGACCCAATAAGACAATTCCTCAGCTAAAGGGCTTGGTCAAGGTGCGTAAAACATTGCCGCCATTATTTGCTGTTCCGACAACAGCGGGAACAGGCAGTGAGACTACGATTGCAGCGGTAGTGACCAATAGCAAAACCCATGAGAAATATGCCATTAATGATTGGGCCTTGATCCCGAAAGTTGCCGTGCTCGATCCATTGCTAACAGTTGGCTTGCCGCCCCATATCACATCAACGACAGGGATGGACGCTCTTACCCATGCCGTTGAAGCCTATATTGGCAAAAGTAATACTGAGGAGACCCGATCCATGGCGATTCAGGCAACTAAATTGATTTTTAACAATGTTTACCAGGCCTATCATGATGGCGGTGATATTGAAGCCAGAAAGAATATGCAGAAGGCGGCTTACTACGCTGGCGTTGCATTTACTCGTGCATACGTTGGCTATGTGCATGCGGTTGCTCATACCTTGGGCGGCTTCTATGGGGTGCCTCATGGTTTGGCCAATGCGGTTATTCTTCCTTATGTACTGGAATTGTTTGGTCAAGATGCCCATCAGCCTTTGTCGGAATTGGCGGATGAAATTGGGATTACGGAGCCTAGGGATACCGTTTCAGAAAAGGCTGTAAAATTCATTGAAGCCATTAAGACATTGAATCGAGACATGGGGATTCCAGATAAGATTGAAGGGATTTTGGACAAGGATATTCCTCTTATGGCGGAACGGGCTGACAAAGAAGCCAATCCCCTTTATCCGGTGCCAAAATTGATGGATCGAGATGAACTTGAGCAAATTTATCATTTGATTCGTGCATAAGGCGCAATAATAAGTCGAGATGCGAAGACTGGAGGCTAAAAATGGCATCAAAGTACGGTGGATACATGGGCAAGGTGATGAAAATCAACCTTGCAACAAAAGAAATCAGCGACTATCCATTTTCTGATCGGGAAAGAGAGTTGTTTATTGGCGGCAAGATTATGGCAGCCAAGATACTGAGTGATAATCTAACAGGAGCAGAGTCGTCTTTTTCAGACCAAAATATGTTAGTGATTACAACAGGACCATTGACGGGAACAGGAGCCCCAAGCACCAGCCGCTTTAATATCTCCTCGCTTTCTCCGTTAACAGGCATCATTGCGTCATCCAATTGCGGCGGCAGTTTTGGATACTTTCTCAAGAAAGCGGGCTATGACGCGCTGATTATTCAGGGAAAAGCAGAAGGCCATGTTCGCATTGCCATAAAAAATGATCGGGTTGAATTTTTTGATGCGGATGACTTGTGGGGCATGAAAACGGGAGAGGTGCAGGAACACTTGCCCCAAAAGGGTGGCAATATTGTAATTGGTCCAGCCGGCGAGAATTTAGTCAAATACGCTTGCATTGTCAGTCAGGAGCGGGTTGCGGGACGAGCTGGCCTAGGCGCTGTGATGGGATGGATGAATCTGAAAGCGGTTTCGGTTACTGGCAATAAAAAAGTAGCTGTTTTCAATGAAAGCAAGAACAAAGCCCACAACAAGAAATGGTATCAATATTTGCGCAAGCATCCCCTGACCGGTGAGGTTTTACCACGCATGGGAACGGCAAATCTAGTCAGTCCCATGCAGATGAAGGGTATTCTTGCCTCGAAAAATTTCACCTATGGGCAATTTGACGATTTTGAAATGGTTAGCGGGGAACGGTTGGCGGAAGACCATAATATTGTCAATAAAGGATGTTTGTCATGTCCCATAAAATGTGCAAGAACGGTTGAGATTGATGGCAAAGAGGTGAAAGGACCAGAACTGGAAACCTTAAGTTTGCTCGGTGGTGGCATTCTGAATAACAATTTGGAACGGATTCTGCAATGGAATTATGAGTTGGATGAGCTGGGTATGGATACGATTACTGCTGCCTCGACTTTAGCCTATGCCATGGAAGCCAATGAAAAGGGACTGTGGGACAATGGCCTGGTCTTTGGTCAGACGGATAGAGTTTCCAGCTTGTGGGAAGATATTGCTTATAGACAGGGCATCGGAGATGAACTGGCGGAAGGCAGTCGATGGTTAAGTGAGAAATATGGTGGAAAAGAATTTGCCATGAATGTCAAAGGTTTGGAGTTGGCGGCTTACGAACCGCGTCGGGCGGTAGGCCAAGGTTTGGGTTATGCCGTTTCCAACCGTGGCGCTTGCCATTTGAATGCGGGATATCTGGTTATCTTGGAAGGATTGGGATTAAGCACAGATCCGCAGACTCATCGAGGCAAGCCAGACTTGACCATGATGATGCAGGACTTGATGGAAATGCTTTCGGCGACAGGACAGTGCCTGTTTACCTCCTATGCCATGTTCCCGGGACCCCTCTTGACCAATCCCAATGCCTTTTATACCAAGGCGGTAAATCGAATGATTCCATATACGGGCGGTGCTGTACGGCTTATGAATAAGTTCCCTTTAGCTTTCAACATGCATTTGCCGGTCTTTCATCAGACGAAATCTTTTGAGTATGTCACAGGCATGAAGATGGGATTTGGCAAGTATATGCGGTGCGGGGAACGAGGGTATACCTTGGAAAGAGCGGTGAATCATCGTTTTGGAATTGACGCCAAAGATGATCAATTGCCAGCAAGACTGACGGAGCATCCTCAAATCGCCAACCGGTCTGATACGGTTGTGCCGTTGGAAAAGATGAAGCCAGTATACTACCGTGCGCGAGGCTGGAGTCAAAATGGCCTTCCAACGCGTGCTACCCTAAAGAAGCTAAAGCTGCCGGAATTGAAAACTGTGCGAGTCCGCAAGGATGCGCACAAGCAAAAACGGCTAGAGGATCAACTGGATGGTTAATGCAAGGCTTTATGGCATTTTGCGTTTAAATGCAGGCAAGTCCGCGGTCGAAGTGGAAGCCGATCGGCTGGATCGAGCGATTATGCAAGTAGCGGCGCAGAGCAATCTAGAAGTGAAGGAATTAAAGCGGTGTACCATATTGGTGAATGGAAAGCAGGCGCGAATGCGGGCAAAACTCGTTGACGGGGACGAGCTTGTGTTTCTGTCGCCGGCAGGAGGTGGTTGATGTGGCTAAGGCAAAACAAATTGTGAAAATTGATAAAGGGGTTTGTTGCGGGTGTTCCCTTTGCGTAGTGAATTGTCCTTTTGGGTGTTTAAAGATCTCAGCACCCAAAGAGCGTGGCGATATTCATACCTATGCAATACTGGAACTTGCAGAAAAATGCGTGGGGTGCGGAATCTGCGCAAAAGAATGTCCGATTGATGCCATGGAAATGGTAGCGGTGATTGGATAATCATGAGCATGCTAAAAGGGTTGTCGATTTTGATCGGCAACCCTTTCGTTTTGATTTTATTCTGAATTTAAGCCTCTTTTAATCTTTCCATGATACAATCTAAATATCACTTGGAGGTGTATCATGCTGGATTTATTCCGAAGCTCGTGGAATGATTTTTTCTTTGGGTTTCGTCGATTTACTAAATATCAAATTGTGACAAGATTGTTCTTGGCGCTGATCATATTGCCGATCTATCGGACTTTTTTTTCATTCTTAATGCGCAGCCGTGGTTATGTTGTGTTTGCAAATAATCGAATTCAAGAGTTTCTCTTTTCGCTGCAGGGCTTTGTGGGCACCATTGCGCTGATCGTAACAGTAACCATTATTATTTTTATAGAAATTGGCGGCATTGTAGTCTTGAGCCAACAGGTTTATGAGCGGTCGCCGGAGTCCTCCTATTGGAAGGTTTTTTCCTTTTGTCTAGGCAGAGCCAGAAAGATTGGAATCTTTGGCGGCCTCCTGTTTCTCTTTTATATGGCGGTTTTGGTGCCGTGGTTGAATGTAGGCGTCTCCAATAGTTTGATTCGGTCTTTGCAGATACCGCCCTTTATCACGGAATATGTCAATGCGCGTCTCTGGATGAATCTGCTGCTAAAAGGAATTTCCTTGGCGGGTATTGTTTATTCCATCCGTTGGATCTTCTCTCTGCATTTAATCCTGCTGAAGGACATGCGTGCGTCAGAAGCTATGAAACGCAGCGGAAAACTGGTGATGGCCCATTGGTGGGAAATGGCCAAAGAGTTGGCGATTCTTTTTGTCTTAAATGGCGTCCTCTTGCTGCTCTTAATTCTTGTTTTTGTTGCCGTTTCAGCCCTGGCTATTTCCATGCTGAATGCGGGGCTTGCGGGGCAACGGATTTTTCTTGCCTTGTTTGAAAGTTTGATCGCCTTGATTGCCTTGGCGGGTACCTGGGTTTTGGTCCCCTATGCCATTCATCGTTTAACGGTGCTTCTCAATCGATTTGAAAGCATTGAAGCGATTGCTGAACGGGTCAAAACGGGCGGCAATATCAAATGGATTGATTGGTTTTTTACCAGAAAAAAAGTCATTTTAGTAGTGCTGATGATCTTTGTCTTTCTATTGGTTGGATTGATGGAGGTATACACCCAGCAGTTGGATCAAATTCGGCCGGTCGTGATTACTGCTCATCGGGGGGATATGATCGATGCGCCGGAGAACACGCTTGCAGCGCTTGAAGCCGCCATTGCCAAGGGGGCTGATTACGCCGAAATCGACGTACAAATGACAAAGGATGGCAGTTTGATTATCATGCATGACAGCAACAGTCTTCGTACAACGGATGTTGATTTGGAAATAGTTGAAGCAACACGCCAAGAGATTGAGCGCTTGAATGCAGCTGCAACAATGGACTGGCCCAATAAAGAGCCGGTGCCTTTTTTGCAGGATATGCTGGAAGCGGCGCGGGGACGCATTCGCTTGAATCTTGAGCTTAAAACTTCTGACAATCAAAAAGAATTGGCAAAAGCGGTGGTTGAAGCCATTGAAGCGGCTAAGATGGAAGGTCAAGTCGTGATCACCTCTTTGAATCAATCGGTATTGGCGGAGGTGGAAGCTTTGAAACCAGACTTGCGTACCGGTTTAATTGTGATTTTAACCTTGGGGGATATTGAAAAGGTTCCTGTCGATTTTTATAGTATGGAATATTCGCGTGTGAATGAAGTTCGGGTGCAAAAGATTCATGATGTCGGCAAGGAAATTCATGTATGGACGGTGAATAGTGAAGAGGAAATGGATTTTGCATTAAGCTTGGGCGTAGACGGCTTGATTACCGACTATGTTGATTTGGCCAAGCAAGTACTGAAGGAACGGGAAATGTTGCGTATAGGGCAAACACAAAATTAATGTGTTTGCCTTTTTATATAACGAAATCAAATAATGTTTGCAATATAACAAACGTAGGAGTATAATGACGGTATAAATAGCAAACGAAAAGGAGGATTGTTTGTGATGGAGAAGATCAAGAATGCCAGCTTGCAAGAGTTGGTGCAAGGTTATGTTTCTCATGAGGGTGGATATGAGTGCTTGCAATGCGGCATGCGATTTGAAGACGGGGAAGTTTATCCTAGGGACGGACATTTTTATATGGCCAAACGCGCTATGGAAGTTCATGTGGCAAAGGACCATCCACCTTTCTATGAAGCGTTGATGTCTTTTGACAAAAAGGAAGTGGGATTGACAGACAAGCAGAAAGAAGTCATGAAAGATTTCGCCAATGGAATGTCTGACAAACAGATTGCCGGAAAGCAGGGGATTGCCCATAGTACCGTGCGTCACCAGCGTTTTGTCTTCAAAGAACGGGCGCAGCAGGCAAAATTGTACTTGGCAATCTACCAAATGGTGGAGCAGGCGACCCAAGAGCGTAAGGAAGACGACTTCTTGGATATTCATAAGGGGGCAAAAATGGTGGATGATCGTTATTTGATTACAAAGAAAGAAGAAGACAAGGTTAAGAAAACCTTCTTGATCTCTGAATCGCCTTTACGGATGAAGGCTTTCCCCAAGGGAGAGAAAAGAAAATTGGTCTTGCTCCGTTTGATTGCCAAGGAGTTTGAAGCGGGCAAGCGATACAAGGAGAAAGAATTGAATCAGGTTCTTTGGGGAATCTATGAGGATTATGTGACTTTGCGCCGATACTTAATTGAGTATGGCTTTATGGACCGAACAAAGGACTGCAGCGAGTATTGGATTCGCGAGGGGGTTGGCCAGTGATTCGTCTTTTGAGAGAAAATGAATTGGCATCGGCATTGAAGCTAATCTGGAAGGTTTTTTTGGAATATGAAGCGCCGGATTATTCGGAACAAGGGGTCAAAACCTTTCAAATGTATATTGAAGAGTCGGCTATGATTCAGCGGGTGGATCAAGGAGAAATGAAATTCTGGGGAGCGTTTGAATCGGGTGAATTGGCCGGAGTAATTGGTGTAAAACACGGTAAGCATATTTCCATGCTTTTTGTTGATCCTGCCTATCACAGAAAAGGGATCGCGACAGCATTGGTGGCTCAAGCCTTCGCGGATTATCAGGGAACCATTACGGTGAATTCCTCGCCTTTTGCAATACCCTTTTATCATCGTATTGGATTTCAGAATCAAGCCAATGAACAGGTTATCGATGGGATTCGCTTTACCCCAATGAAGATGGAAAAGTAGGGGCAAGATGTGATATCCTGAACTTGAGGAGGCGGCATGATGGATCCTAATGATAACAATAACAAACAAAAGGAGAAATCGAACGGAGAAAAGCCCTTATTTGGCAAAATGAGTTCGAATGCCCAAAAGGCGGGAATTCTTGTGATCTATGCGGGTCTTGTCCTTTTTTACACCTTGAGAGATCCGGAAATCCCCTTGTGGGTTAAATTATTGATTGTTGGGGCTTTGGCTTATTTCATTTCACCAATTGATGCAATTCCTGACTTTGCTCCCATGGTTGGATTCGCCGATGATTTGGGTGTTTTGTTGATGACGATTGCGGCGGTTTCCTTGTATATCAACGAGGCGGCGCAGGAAAAAGCGCGGATTAAACTATACGATTGGTTTGGAGATTTTGACCCGGATGATCTAAATAAAGTGAATGACCGAATGAAACGATAAAGAGATGGCGTGTGAGCGCCATCTTTTTTATGAGGAGATAAAAGAAGATGATTGCTGTAATAGAAGACTCACTTGATCGAATTGGTAATCATTTGAAAGAAGCGTTAGAATAAAGGTAGGCTAACAAGAGAGCAGAATCAAACCAACATAAAGGAGAAAGCAATGATAATACGGAAAGTTGGATTGATTTGCCTGACGATCTTGTTGATACTAACAGGGTGTACAGGCCAAAGCAGTGAAATCGCTGCAAGCCAACATGATTACGGAAGAGAAATTGCAAGCTATATGGATGCCTATCAGGAGTATTATTCCTACCCCTATCAGGGAGCCCTATTGATCGCTAAAGAAGGGCAAGTTCTTTATGAGGGAGCCTTTGGCATTGCTGATGATCAGGCAGACCGAATGAATACAGTGGACAGTGTTTTTCCCATTGGTTCAGTAACCAAGTCCTTTACAGGGGCAGCAATCTTGAAATTGCAGGAGCAAGGGCTTTTGCATGTGCAGGATCCACTCTCCCAATACGTGGACGGACATCCTCGAGGTGATGAAATCACCATTCACCAACTCTTGATCCATACGTCAGGACTGCCTCGGGAAGGATTGTTTTGGGGAAGCAATCATATCGATCTGGACGACAATCTAAAGTCCATTAATCGCATGTCGCTGCAGGCGGAACCGGGAGAAAAGTTTGCCTACAGCAATGCGGGTTATCAGTATCTGGCCAAGATTATTGAAGTGGTCAGTGGCAAAGACTACAATACTTACATACAAGAAGAGATTCTTGCGCCCTTGGGCATGGAGCATTCCTATATGGGGGTGGATGAGACTTATAGCGAGAATCAATCCATTGGTTATGAAGTGACGGATGGGGCTCCAATCAGAATGTATATCTATAATTTTTCGGCGATTATCGGCAGCGGCAACATTTATTCCACAGTCCAAGATATGCTGAAATACACCCAAGCCTTGGAAGGTAATGATTTGCTGAATGAAAGTTCAATGGAAAGTTTTGAGCAAGGCTATGTAAATTTAGGTGGCTATGAGTACGGCTATGGCTGGGATGTTGAAGAAAAACAGGGGACCACCTGCTATTCTCATGGTGGTTGCATTGGCAACGGCGGCTACAATTCTTTGGTGATTCGTTATCCAAAAGAGAAGATCAGCCTTATCTTTTTGACCAACAACATGGATACGACGGCCTTGTTTGCGGTCAGTGAAAGCATAGAAGCGATTTTATTTGACCAGCCATATTTGATGCCTGCAGCATTGGAACGCATTGAACTGGATGAGGGTGTGCTGGCTGATTATGAAGGATACTATGAGCTGAAGGGAGATGTAGAAATTCCCTTTACAATCAAGGATGGAAAGTTGATGTCCTTTGCGGATGACGGAAATGAGTATGAAGTGATTCCCATTGGTCAGGACCGTTTTTATTATCAGGGCCATGAAACGGTACAGGTGCTATTTCAACGGGAAGAAGGGGAAGTTGTAGGGGTTACCTTTTTCAACAATACCAATCGATTTGAAGGAAAAAGAATAGTGGAATAAAAAAAGGGCCGATTGAAAATCGGTCCTTTATCGTATAAGAAAGTCTTTGATGAGAGCGGCAATTTCCCGCACTGTATTTTTAACGACAATGATGGGAATGTTTGGCGAGGAATTTCCTTGCGCCTCCATGCCGAAACGACGTGCCAACATTTTGGCCCGGTACATATGGAAATCCGTGGTGACAATGCCGATGGAAGGATTTTCAAACTCTAGGGAATCGAGTATCACTTTTGAAAACCGCAAGTTTTCCACGGTTGAGGTAGATGCATTCTCCATCAGAATGGATTGATCGGATACCCCTAAATCGATCAGGGCATCATGCATGGCTTGGGCTTCACTTACCAATTCATCGGGACCTTGTCCACCGGAAACAATGACGATCATTTCCGGGTTTTTCGTATAGAGGGATGCTGCGGATTCAAGCCTTAATTGCAATTGCGGAGAAGGACGGTTTCCCCAAACGCCAGCTCCCAGTACAATGAGCACATCGATTGAGTCTGGTTCTTCTATGCGTGCATTCCATTCGCTTCGAATTGCAAGAAATGACAAGGAGCAGGCCACAATAGCAAGTATCAGCATGGCAATAAGAAGACGGACCCAATAACGCGACCGCATCTTTGCGTCAGCCCTATTCATCTTCATCTCCGGTTGGGAAGGCGAATTCATAGAGCGGATAGGTAAACTGCAAGTGATAATTCATTTTGTTTGCCAGTGCCCGAGAACCCAGATTGCTTTCCATACAATCCCAGTACAAATTGAATCCTTGTTCTAGCGCTGTCTTCATAAAGGCTTGTACGGCATAAGTTGCCAATCCTTTTTTTCGGTGAAGGGGAGCGGTTTGAATATGGGATTCCATAGTGGTTTGATTCATAAAGCTGGTTACACAAGTGCAAATGGCTTGATTTTTATAGTATATAGCCGCTCCTATTCCATTCTCCATAAAGGATTCTATGGAGTCCCACCATTCCAAAATGGCGGATTCAAGCAGTTGATGGTCTAGGCTTGAGTCCGTAAGCAAGGCTGAATTCACATGATGCAAGCGATAATCTGGATGATTAAGGGTAAAGTCGGTCAGTGTGGAGTTTGCGGTTTTTTCAAACACCAACTGTGTGGTGATGATCATGTCTCTGGATTCAAAGATCTTTAGAATTGCTTGATCCCAAGCACTACTTGTGGCGCTAAACTCGAAATCATTTAATCCCAATGCCTTGGCACGGGGGGCGATATTTTCATCAACGAAGGAATTGATTTCAGCGTTAAAAGTCTGAGAATCAGTCTGCCCAAGCAAATAAAAGCCTTCGATTCCTTTTGACCAGACCAGGGCGGTTTGGGGATTCTGAATATCATCCACAAAGATCCAGCCAGGATTAAAGCCTGCAACGACAGCTTCAATTTCCAAGTTAAGCCGGTCACCATGGAGCAGGTGATCAATCTTATGAAATTCTTCTTGAGACAATTCACTTATCATATTGCTTCCTCCTGTTTACCTTCTACATTCAGTATTTCCAATATTTTATGAAGGGTCAAGTGAATATGGAAGAATTAAGAAAAAAGCAAAGAAAACCCTAGTGATTCTCGATTTTGATAATCCAACAGATTGAATCAATTTGCTTTCTTGTCAGGCTCATATTCCGCTTTAGGACGAAGGTGGACAGTTGGTCAATGATGCTGTAGTATTCATCATTTACCTCGTCGACTTGTTCTTGTGTCATATTGGACATGAGCGCTTCTTTTGCCGTTTCGCTTTCAAACATCATATCGCCAATGACAATAGACCCGCCGGGTTTTAGCACTCTTAACATTTCATCCAAGGCAATTTCTTTTTCACTTTCATTCAGATGGTGAAAGGCATAAGTGGAGGCAATTGTGTCAAAACACTTGTTGTCAAAAGGAAGATTCATAAAGTCACCCAGACGCATTTGAACTTCAGGGAGCTTTCTTTTTGCGGCAGCCAGCATTTCTCTTGATTGATCAACCCCTACAACGGAAAAGCCAGATTTGAGCAGTCGCTTTGCCAGATTGCCTGTGCCGATACCTATATCTAAAACCTCTAGCTGATCATCTTGCTTAGTTGTACAGGCGTCTACAACGCCATCCAATAAGAGGTCGTATGATTGGTAAATACCTGGCTGTTTTTTCATGTGAGCAATGGTGGCATCATAATGGGAAGCCCAGTCATTGAAGTTCCATTGGTCTTTCCATTGGGTTCTTACTTGAAAGGTCGTTTGATTTTCTTGAATGAGCTTGCTGATCGTATGGGCTTGCAGGTCCTCGGGATTTTCATAAAGCGTATCCAGAATTTTTTCCAAGGTCTTCTGGATTCCGCTGAGCCGGTGGATTTCCAAATTGGTCATTTCCCATAGAGCGTTGAACTGATCGAGATTTGACTTGTCGGAATCGGACTCAAAAATCAATTTGATTTGCGCGACCGACAGGCCAAGTGAGCGGTATAGCAGGATTCGCTGCAAACGGAGAATATCACCTTGGCTATAGAGTCGATAGTCATTTTCGGGATTGCGTTGCGGTGTCAGCAATTTCTTTTTCTCATAGAATCGGATCTTGTTGGGATTAATCTGAAACAGATCAGCTAGGTTCTTGATGGTGTAGGACATGAATCGTTACTCCTTTCTCTCTTTGATTGTAGTATAAACCTTCACCTTAGGTGAAGGTCAAGAAAGAAAAAAATCGCCCCTAAAGAGGGGCGATGGTCTAGGCGTAAATCTTTTTGATAATTTCTTCAATACTGGGTTCGTCCACCCGAAAGTCTTCAATCTCATATTGATGAAAGAGGGTGCGGGCCAGTTCAGCCACCTGTTTTTTCTCCGTCAACTGGATTTCCAGCTGTGACCTTTCCTGGTCAAAGGAAAAGGCGTAGCGATCTCGCAGGTGATGCAGGGCGTCTAAAGGCTGTTCCAATGGCAGTTGGGCAGTAACCAGAATTGGAAGCTCCGTACTGCTTTTCAGTCGATCGATGGCACCTTTGTAGACAATTTTTCCATGGCTCAAAATCAGCATTTCCTGACAAAGGCTTTCAATGTCCTTTAAATCATGGGTGGTAAGGAAGATGGTTTTGCCACTTTGATTGAGTTCCTTTAGAAAGTGATTGACCTTTTGCTTGGAAATTACATCGAGACCGATGGTTGGCTCGTCCAAAAAGAGGATTTTTGGATCATGGATCATACAGGCACCCATCTCGGCGCGCATCCGCTGGCCAAGACTTAATTGCCGAACAGGCTGATATAGAATTTCCTCTAGATCCAAGCGGTCACAGAGATACTCAAGTTGTCTTTTAAAGGCTTGCGGTGATAATCTATGGATTCCGCTTAATAGCCTATAGGTGTCAATGACGGGTAAGTCCCACCACATTTGTGTTTTCTGGCCGAAAACCACGCCGATATTTCGCACATAAGCTTTACGGTGTTTGTAGGGGATATAGTCACCAACTTTGGCTTCTCCGTCATCCGGCGTCATAATGCCTGTCAGTACCTTGATGGTGGTAGACTTTCCTGCGCCGTTGGGACCGATATAGCCGAGAAAGGCACCTTCCTCTACAGTGAAATTGATATCATCCAAGGCTTTGATGGTTCGCTTGTTCCTTCTCAGCCGATTCGTTTTTTCATATACGGTATAGTGTTTTTGCAGATTATTAACGGTAATATAGCTCATGCCAACCTCCTTATGTACCGGTACTGGCGTAACGTTTGATCCCCAGTTTCCAAATTCCCATTGTCAATGGCGCAAGAACAAGAATGCCAAGCCATGGCGCAATGAGATAAAAGCTTTCTGTCGATTTCCCTGTCAGAAAAGCCAGGGGGTAATAGGTGACAGTAAAAAATGGAATCACATAGGTCAAAGCAGCCTGAAAGACTTTGTGGTAGATGGTGGCTGGGTATTGTGCTGCCGTTCGCGTGGAGTAATGACCCAGAATGATAATGTCTTCATTCTTTCCAGTCCAAAAGGCAGTGGAAGCCAGCAAGATGCTGATCAATAGGTTCATCACCACTGAAGCTAGGTAAAGAAGGGGCAGGTAGGCCCAGGCGATGGAGTGAACAAATTCAATTTGACTTAAGCCCCAAGCGCCAACCAGTCCGGCTTGCAAGATGAGACCAAGTCGCTTGAAGTCCACAGTCTGCAGCATGACTTGAGCCAGGGCGGATGCCGGACGAATCAGTATGGTATCAAATCGTCCAGAAAGAATCAAAAGCTCGAAATTATTCAGTCCGTCCCCAATAAGCCGGTAGACTCCAAATCCGAATTCGATAATGGAGTAGATTACGGCAATTTCAACAAGGCTCCATCCTTGAATGGTTTGAAAGCGCAAAAGAATCATAGCGATAATGATAAAATCTGCAAACAGGCCTAGAAAATTGCCAATCACATTGATTACAAAATCGAATGCATACTGGGTTTGGCTTTTCAAAGATGCGATAAAAAGAATCTTAAACAGTCTCATCATTACCCTCCTTGAATCACCAGGTGCTTGAGGCTTTGCTTGGTAAGCACAAGAGCCAGAGCGCCAAGAATCAGGATCCAGAAACCTTGATGAAGCAAAGCATCGCTTAAACTATAGGTTCCCTGATAAACAGCAGCGGGCACGTAGGTGGAGTAGGCAAAGGGCAGACTCATGCTGATTTTGCGGATCAATGCAGGATAGTATTGCATGTGGATAAAGGCTCCAGAAAAAACCGCAGTGAAGAAGTAGTACAGCATTTGCACACCATTGATCGAGATAAATCGAATGCTCCATAATCCGACGAAGTAATTCAGAAAGAATGCGATCGAGGCCCCGTTCATTAGGGTGACCAAATACGGTAAAATCTGTGCAGGTTCCGGTAAAGACACTCCCATGAATAAAACGCCAAACCAAAAGATTGGCATGGAACGGAAAAGGAAGTTGTATGCCAGATGACCAGCAAGTTCAAAAAAACTACCGTAAAGCAGACCGTAAGGGCGAAGGCGTTCAAACGCGATGGTTCCTTCTCTTACTTTGTTGGGAATGTAGCATCCGTGGGGAATAAACATGACAAGCCATAATCCTGCTTGATTGACCATCATATAGGTCACGGCAGATTGGCCTTCTGGCGTAGCGCCGAGTACGGCAAGCCAGATTCGTACATTGATGTAACCAAAGATTAAGCTTCCAATGTTGTTGACGATGTGGTTCAGAAGATACGCGCGGTCTCTTGCGAAGGAAGCTTTCGCAAGCGCAAGGCCTGAAATCATAATGCCCACCTCCTTAAATAGAAACGCATGAAAAAGTTGGGTTCCGGTATGCCCAACTAGAAAGGATATTTAGAATATCAGAAGGAAATAACAAATGCAAGGGGATTGCGGAAACTGGATTCATTGCAAAATGAAACACCGCAAGAATAATTCCTTGCGGTGTGAATCAGAACTTAGTATTCGGGAATCTCATCCATGGTGTGTTCTTTTCCATTGGGAGCTGGTCGCACAAAATATTCGATTTTGGTCCCAATCTTTCTGGAGAAGGCCGAGCTTTCCTCTTTGGAAATTGTGAAGAATTGATCGCCATTGATCAGTTTTTGCACCACTTCCTTAAGGCTGTACTCGATGGATTTCCCGCCGTTCTTTTCCCTGTAGACGTGATGATCGCGAATTTCAACCTCGCGTACTTTCATTTTGATCACTTCATTGGTCTTTGGATCTTTCTTGATTTTCATAATGATATATTCTGGCATTGGAAACCTCCTTTCCACCTCTTCTATCTTTAGTGTAGTGCAGTCTGGGAGCTTTGAAAAGGGAATTCAGAAAATTCTAACAAAATGTAAGAAAACCTATGAATGTTTATGAATCAATTGTAATATTTGGAAGAGTTCTTGATGTCTTTGCATGTTTTTTCATGGGGTTTTACGTTTTATGCAATTTGGATTATAATAAAACGTACGATGATTACCTTCTCAGTGAAGCGTAACCGAAGGAAGGGAGTCCTGGAAATGAGACTGACAATGACCAATCGCCAACTAAAGGCCTTGGAGACAAAAGAGAAAATTTACAAAATTGCATTAGAACTATTGGAATCTGATGGATATGAAAATATCCGCATTGAAGACATTTGTCAAAAAGCCGGGGTGTCAACCGGTACCTTTTACAATTATTTTAAGTCCAAGAATGAGATTTTGCAGTTGATCTACAAAAAAGGGGACACCTATTTTGAGACAACGGTCAATGAAGCGATATCAGCTTTGGAAACGGAAGAAGCGGTTGTTGGATTTTTTCGTTATTATGCCCAGTACAATATCAATACGGGAATGACGACATTGAAGCAACTCTATAATCCCGAGAATGAATTCTTTACCAAGAAACGTGGCATGCAGCATGTTTTGTATGACGTGATTCAAAAAGGGCAGACGGACAATTGGCTGGATTCTGATTTTTGTACCGATGAGATTGTTGCGGATTTATTTATTTTAGCCCGTGGGATTGTATATGACTGGTGCTTAAAGGATGGCAATTTTGATTTGGTTGAAAAAATGACTTCCTATATACGACGTGTTTTACAAACTTATAGAGCTGACTAAAAATTAACAAAGCCATACACGGGCTTTGTTTTTTTTATGACGATTTCGGTGAATATATTCATTGAATTAATTCATTTTCTATGTTATCCTTGTCTTGGACAAATAAATAACAATCAAACGAGGAGGACCAAACGTGAAAAAAGGGAGATTTATCACAAAGGGACTAAGCCTATTGTTATGCCTGATGATGATCGTGTCTTTGGCAGGATGCGCATCAACATCGGCATCGGAACCAACGGTTGAAGAACCAGCGGTAGAAGAGGCGCTGTATACGCCGGGAACGTATACGGGAACAGCAGCAGGCATCAATGGCGACATTACCATGGAAGTGGTTGTGGAAGCCAATGAAATCACAGCAATTACAGCTCTTGAACACAAGGAAAGCCCAGGCATTTCCGATGCGGCTTTTGAAGAAATTCCAAAAGCAATCATCGAAGGACAAACCTTGGCGGTTGACAGCATCGCTGGGGCTACATACTCAAGTGCAGGTATTATTGAAGCGGTCGCGTTGGCTTTGACTGATGCTGGTGCAGATATTGAAGCTCTTTCTTTTAAAGAGCCTGAAGTGGACGCTGAGTCAGGTGCTTCAAAAGAAGTTGAGGAGTACGAAACAGAAGTATTGGTTGTTGGAGCCGGTGGAGCCGGTCTGGCAGCAGCTGTATCTGCGCATCAAAATGGCGCGAAAGTCATTGTTCTAGAGAAAATGCCGAAAATCGGCGGCAATACCATTATGTCTGGTTCGGCATACAACTGTGTCGATCCTAGCCGCCAAGAGGCGTTGGGCATCGAAGACTCTGTAGAGCTTCATTACCAACAAACATTTGAAGGTGGAGACGAAGCCGGCAATCCGGAAATGATCCGCACATTTGTTGAAAATGCTTATCCGGCATTGCAATGGCTAGAGAGCATGGGAATGGAATTCAAAGGCCGTATCTTTACAGTCTTGGGTGGATTGTGGCCACGTGCCCATAAGCCTGTCTTGCCTTTGGGTACTGGATATATCGGAACTTATGAGAACTACATCAATGAGCATTCAGACGACATTCAAGTGATCTTGAATGCAGATGTGTTCGAAATTATGATGGATGGGGACCGTGTCATTGGTGTTAAGGCAGATGGCAAAGAGAAAGAGATTATTGTTCATGCATCCAAGGGTGTAGTTCTGGCTACAGGTGGATTTGGCGCTAATGTAGAAATGCGCGTTGCATACAATACTATCTGGAGTGATTTGAGCACTTTGAAAACAACCAACCATCCTGGTGCGACAGGTGACGGTATTGAATTGGCTAAAGCTGTTAATGCAAACTTGGTTGGCATGGAGTATATTCAATTGTTGCCAATGGGTGATCCGAAAACAGGCAGCTTGCTGGGCAATATCGAGCAAGGTGTTGAGAACCGTATGTTTGTTAATAACGAAGGCAACCGCTTTGTCGATGAAGGTCAGCGTCGTGATGTAATGACAGCAGCCTTGTTGGACCAACCGGACCAACACATGTGGATCGTATTGGACAAGCATTCTTATCCAACTGGTGATACGAAAAACAACTTCAATGAAGCCATTGATGACTTGGTTGAAGCAGGACGTGCTTTCAAGGCGGATACATTGGAAGAATTGGCGGCACAAATCGGTGTAGATCCTGCGAATCTGGTTGCAGCAGTTGATTCCTTCAACAAGGGTGTTGAAAATGGAAGCGATGAATTTGGCAGAACTCTGTTTGACCAAAAAATCGATACGCCGCCATACTACGCAGGCGCTCGTGTACCAACAGTTCACCATACTATGGGTGGTATCGAGATCAATCCATTGACGCAAGTATTGGATACAGAAGGAAATGTGATCAAAGGTTTGTATGCAGCCGGTGAGGTTACTGGAGGCATTCATGGCAAGAACCGTTTGGGCGGAAATGCCTTGCCGGATACAGCTGTATTCGGACGAATTGCAGGCGAAAGCGCTGCTTTGGAAAAATAAATCCCCTATTCTTGCATAGCTGCAAAGGAATAGATGAACACAAAGAGATGTCGAGAAATCGGCATCTTTTTTGTTTGCGAAAAAACAACTTGTGCCAGTTGGCTGGAATTGGTTTCCTATTTTGTGTCACAAATTGTTTGACTGTCACAAAAAGTGATAGAATGAAAACAGAGACAGGATAACGATTTCTTTTTCTTATGTAAAAACATTGGATTTTAGCGATTTTGAAAGATAAGCAAGAAGGAAAAACGATTTGTGACATGATTTTGGCACAGCAATTGCAATAAGAAAGGGCGGGAGAGGGATCATGGAAAAGAAGAGTTTGATTAAGGCCTTAAACCAAGTGATTCAAAATGAGGATCCAAGAAATCCATTGACGGACCAGGAAATTGCACAGCGTCTGCATATTTCGAGGAGTGAAGTATCGATTCTGCGCAGTGATAATGGAATTGAAGATTCGCGGGAGCGAAGACGTGGCATGCTTACTGAAGCTATTAAATCCATTCTGAAAGAAGATGGACAGGCATCAGTGCGTGTTGTAACGGGACTTCTCAACGAAAAGGGATTTCGCATTTCCCGCAATGGTGTTGCAGGCTTGCTTAAGCAGGCAAAAGAATTAATGGAAGTTCGGGGGACGGAGAAAGCGGATGCGGTGGTATCAACACGCAATCATGAACCCAAAGCATTCTCGGCCATGATTGGTTCGGGCGGCAGTTTGAAAGCGCCTGTGGAGTTGGCAAAAGCGGCCATTCTTTATCCCAATGGACTGCATACCCTGATTTATGGGGCAACCGGTGTTGGAAAGAGTCAAATGGCGGAATGCATGTATCGTTTTGCCATTGAGTCCCAAACCTTGGAGGCGAACGCACCCTTTGTGGTATTCAATTGCGCCGACTATGCAGACAATCCGCAATTGTTGATGGCACAACTGTATGGCTACAAGAAAGGAACCTTTACTGGGGCGGCCGAGGACAAGGCGGGATTGGTTGAGAAAGCCGACAGGGGCATTCTCTTCTTGGATGAGATTCATCGATTGCCGCCGGAAGGGCAGGAGATTCTCTTTCATTTAATTGACAAAGGGAAGTTTCGGCGTTTGGGTGAGACGGATGTTTACCGTGATGCCAAGATTCTCTTGATTGCAGCGACAACCGAGAATTTGGAATCCAATCTATTTGCGACCTTCAGAAGGCGATTGCCCATGGTGATCGAAATTCCTTCGCTGGCAGACCGCCCATTTGTGGAACGCTACAAGATTGCGGAGAACTTCTTCCAACAGGAAGCGGCACGCATGAAGGCCAATCTGGTTGTAACCAAAAATGTCATGAAAGCATTAATTCTTTATGAGCCGTCGGGCAATATCGGAAAGATGTGGTCAGATATCCAGGTAACCTGTGCAAGAAGCTTTTTGAAGCTGATTGCCCGTCCGGATCAGACTATAAAAATCGATGTCACCACATTGCCGAATGAGGTCGTGCAAGGACTTTTGCGTTTGAATCTTTATCGGCAGGAAATTGATGACGTGGTTACAGAGGATTTGAAAATCTATCAATCCGATGAGTTTCACTCGCAACAATTGGAGGATCCGCCCTATCTTTTGCCTAGGGAAATCTACAAGACCATTGAAGAGAAATACAAGGAAATGCAGTATCGTGGGATCGATGAAGAGATTATTAATCGAATCATTGAAAATGAATTGGAATCACAGGTCTATCAGTCCGTAAAACGAATTCGCAAAGGGAAATCCAAGTTGGTTAAAAATGACTTGGAGCGGATTGTTGGGGCTGAGATTGTGGAAGTGGTCGAGCAAATGATGCTGATTGCCGACGAGTATTATCAGGAGATTGACGATAGTCTCTTCTATTGTTTGGCAACACACTTGGCTGCGTCTTATGATCGTTTGCTGCAAAATGAATCCATTAAGAATCCGAAGCTTGAGAAGATCAAAGAGCAATATCCAAAGGAGTTTCGCATTGCCAAGGAAATGGCAGAGTTAGCGGGGAATCGATTGTCGATAGAAATTCCGGAAGATGAAATCGCCTTTATCGCCATGTACGTGAAGGCTTCGGCATCCAAAGAAATGATGCCGCAAAATCAAGTTGGGGTTTTGGTTCTCAGCCATGAGCAAGTTGCTCAAGGGATGGCCAATGTAGCCAACCGATTATTGGGTGTCGACCATGCCAGGGCTATGGAAATGTCCTTGGATGAAGCGCCTAGCGTGGCTTTGAATCGTACCATGCAGATATCCAAAGAGATCGCCAGTGATAAAGGCATTTTGTTTTTGGCGGATATGGGATCCTTGGTAGGATTTGGCAAGCTGGTGGGCAAAGAATTGTCGATTAAAACCCGGACGGTTTCTCGGGTGGATACCATGATGGTCATTGAAGCTGTAAGGAAAGCCTTGATGCCGGATTCCAACCTAGATGAGATTGCTGATTCTTTGCAGGTTGGTCAATATGTGGATAAAGGCATTGCAACCCGAAAAGAAAGTCTTGGAAAAACCAAGGCGATTGTCTCCATCTGTCTAACCGGCGAGGGATCTGCCAAGATTCTAGCGGATCGGATTATGGAATCGGTAGAATCCATACATGAGGAAATACAAGTGATTCGGATGAGCGCCATTGAAGACAAGTCAATTTCAACGCGGCTGGATGAGATTTCCCAGGATCATACCATCGTTGCAGTTGTTGGAACCATTAATCCGGAAATTGCCAGTCTGCCTTTCATTGAAGCCCGTCTGATTCTGGATGGAACGGGGATATCCTTGCTTCATGAATATATTCGTGAAGGTGGCTTCAAAAAGTCAGACAAGGAATCAACGGTAAAAGATCCGCAGATGGTTTTGGTGGACGAATTGATCAATGAGACGACGACTGTCTTACGGGCCAACATGCTCTCTAAACGGGAATGCATTGAGAAGATGACAAATCTGCTGCACGAATTCGGCTATGTAACGGAGGAGTTTGAATCATCGGTGATTGAAAGGGAAGCTTTGACGCCAACCTTGTTTGGCGGTGGCATTGCTGTACCGCATGGAGATCCCCAATATGTCAAAAAATCGATAATTGGTATTTTGACTTTGGAAAAGCCGGTTCTTTGGAATGAAAAAGACCAAGTGGATTGCATTTTCTTTATGGCAATCAATGAATATTACAAGGCGGAATTTAAAAAGCTATACAAGCTTACCACGGATCCCTACCTATTGAAGAAGATTAAGGAAAGCACGAGTTTTGAGGAGTTGAGGGAGGTCATAAGAAATGCATAACGGGTTTATGCTGTCAGAAAAGGTTGTACGGGTGGGGGTGAATCTGCCTGACCGTCAAGCGGTAATTGCTCTGATGGCAAATGTATTGGAAGAGGAAGGATACGTAAAAGATACATACAAGCAAGCAGTACTGGATCGGGAAGAGGTTTTTTCTACAGGATTGCCGCTGCCGACATATTGTGTTGCCATCCCTCATACGGATGCTGTTCATGTCAATCAACCTATGGTAGGGGTAGCCACCCTGGAAAATCCGGTTCAGTTTGCTGAAATGGGTAATCCGGATGAATTGCTGGATGTCAGTATCGTATTTATGTTAGCCATGGAAGATGGCCGGGAACAGATTAAATTGCTAACACGGTTGATGAAAGTGGTTCAAGATCAAGAGTTGTTGGCAAAGATTTATAAGTCGGATGAAAGTACGATTGCGGAATTAATTAATCAAAAAATCAACATGGATGAATAATTCAGTTGGTTTGTATTAGGGGACAAAATATGGACGAAAGGGGGAAACGTTATGCGTAAATTTAAAGTGTTGACAGTTTGCGGAACGGGAATCGCAACTTCAACAGTTGCATCGGAAAAGTGCGTAGAAATGCTGGAGGAACGTGGTTTGAGCATTGAGGTAATCGAGTGCAAAGCTACAGAAGTGGAATCTAAAATTTTGGTGTACAAACCGGATGTCATTGTACACACAACGATCTTGGGGGAAGACGTTGGGAACTCAGTGAAAAAGATCCGGGGACTGGCTTTTGTTACAGGCGTTGGCATGGACAAAGTCGCCGATGAAATTGCAGCGTATTTAAAGAGTTTGGAATAGAGTAGGAGGGAAATGATGGCATTTATTCAGTTTATTCTAGACCTTGGGGCAAGTATTATGATGCCTATCGTGGTCACGATTTTGGGCTTGATTTTTGGACAAAAGATTTCAAAAGCGTTTCGTTCCGGCCTGACGGTTGGTATTGGTTTTGTTGGTATCTTCATGATTGTAGGCATGTTGGTTACAAACCTATCGCCGGCAACCCAGGCGATGGTACAGAACTGGGGTTTGAAGTTGGATGTTATGGATGTCGGCTGGCCGATCTCCGCGTCCATCAGTTTCGGTACATCGATTGTGCCGATGGTATTTGGCGCGTGTTTTGTTCTTAATATTATCATGCTGGCATTGAACTGGACGAAAACCATGAACGTCGATATCTGGAATTACTGGCATTTTATTTTTACCGGCGCATTGGTCATGTACGTGACAGACAGCATCGCTCTAGGTGTAATTGCATCAGTCATTTGCTTTGTTATTATTATGAAGCTTGCCGACTACACGGCACCATATGTAGCGGACTTCTTCGGTATGCCAGGTGTGTCACTGCCGCATACAGAGACCGTATCCTGGGCGCCGTTGGGAATTCTAATTGATAAGATTATTGACAAGATTCCTGGCATTAACAAGATTGTAATCAAGCCGGAAGGCATTCAAAAGAAATTCGGTTTGTTTGGCGAACCAATGATCATGGGTCTTCTTTTGGGCATGGGCATTGGCGCCTTGGCGGGATACGATGCAGCTGGCATCTTGATGCTGGGTGTCAACATGTCGGCGGTTATGTTCTTGATGCCAAGAATGGTACGTGTATTGATGGAAGGTTTGCTGCCTTTGTCTGAAAGCGCACGGGAATTTATCAACAAGCGATTCCCTGGCAAAGAGGTTTATATTGGGATCGATGCGGCAACGGCAATTGGACATCCATCTGTTATTTCAACAGGTTTGATCCTGATTCCAATTACATTGGTATTGGCGGCGATTTTGCCGGGCAACCGGGTATTGCCTTTTACAGATCTTGGTTTGATTCCAATTCTGATGATTTGGGCGGTTGCGCCATCCAGAGGAAATGTATTCCGCGGTGTCTTAACGGGAACCATTTTTATGGCCATGATTCTGTTGATTGCAACGGATTTGGCAGAAATCACAACCATTATCGCTCGCGATGTGCAGTTCCCGATTCCGGAAGGCACCAGCTTGATTTCATCTTTGGATGAAGGAGCCCACTTGGTACCGTATGTCATTTACAAATTGTTCAGCTTGTTTGGATAAACATAGACAAAAGACTGGCGAGGGGCGAATAACGCCCCAATCGCCGTTTCATCAAGGAGGAGTATAGAAATGTTATTACAGGAAAAAAGAGAAGAATTGATCGCGGTTGCCCAACAAATTCAAAAGGATAAATTGGTTCCTTTGACTTTTGGCAACTTCAGTCTTAGGGATCATGAAACGGGTTATGTTTGCATTACGCCGTCTGGCATGCTCTACGATCAATTGAAGCCGGAAGACATAGTTGTCGTGGATGTGGACGGCAATCATGTAGATGGCGATCGACTGCCATCTATTGAAAAGGACCTACATTGTGCGGTTTTCAGAAAGAGACCGGATATTGGAGCGGTTGTACACACACATTCCACGTATGTGACAACTTGGGCATGCTGCCATAAGGAAATTCCGACAATTGTAGCAGAAGTGGCTGCTTTGGTGAAAGGGAAAATCAAATGTGCACCATATGCACTTTGCGGTTCTTTGGACCTGGCGGATGTAACGGCGGAAGCCTTAAAGGAAGACGATGCAGTTTTGATGGGCAACCATGGTGTATTGGTAGTTGGTGATTGCATCCAGCGTGCATACATCAATGCAGTCATTGTAGAGGAAGGCGCTAAAGTGGCTTTCTATGCGGAGCAATTGGGCGGCATGCGGGTATTAACTCCGGAAGAATGTGAAACTGAGCGTTTGAGTGCCTTAGAAGGTTATGGACAACGATAAGGAGTGATCTGATGATCTATGAAGCAATACGAATAATGGCAGGACCGTACTTGTGTCGATTCATGGATTTCTGTTTGCAGTATCAGAGCGTATTTAATATTTTGCTAGTCGCAGGTGCTTTTGGCTACCTGTCATACAAAAGAGTGAGAAATCACAAACACCCTTCAAGAAAAGGATGCTGAGCGATCAGCATCCTTTTCTCATGTCAGTGTCGATAACTTTAAATGATGAAGGAAAAATAATTTTAATGGAATTTTAAGCAGTGAGAGAAGCTTATTCTTCATCTGCTCTTATATAATGGAAAAGTAGGGTAGAAAAATATGACGGGAATGGGTATATATTCCTTAGTAAACGGGGAAGGAGAAAACTATGGCTTATGATGTTGTAGTATCTTATGCGCGAGAAGATCGGGAGGTTGTGGCCAAATTATGCAATCAAATGATTGCGGAAGATGTACAGGCACGCATGGCGCCGCGGGATACAATCATGGATCAACGTTACATTACAGAGGTCAATGATATGATGCGAGAAGCCAAGACACTGGTGGTTGTCATTTCACAATATTCCAATTCATCCGGCCAAGTGGTCCGGGAGCTGGAATTGGCCGAGAAAAATCAATTGCAGATTTTACAGGTGCGCCTGGATGATGTGAAGCCTTCCGGTAGTGTCGGCTATTATCTTTCCGGAAAACAGTGGTTCGATATGCTGCGCAAGGAAGTGGAACCTTGGGAAACGGCGCAAAAGATTAGTAACTATTTAAAAACAGGTAGTGTGGAAGGCTCTAAGGATAAAAAGAAAAGTCGCTGGGGATTGTTTAAATCCAGAAGAAAATAGCTGTGAATCCGAAAAGCCGAATCTTCGGCTTTTTTTGTGCGAAAAAACAGGCGTTTGGCGCAAGGTGAAACAAATTGTGGCGAAATTGGGTATACATTCCATAGGGCAAGGAAGGAGAAAATGATGGGTTATGAAGTTGTAATTTCATATGCTCGCGAGGATCGTGAACTTGCACAAAAGCTATGTACATATATGATTGCAGAGGGAGTGGAGACTTTAACCGCGCCTCGCGTTTCAAGTTTAGAAGAAGGATTCGCCATAGAGATTGCAGCCATGTTGTCTGCGGCGAAAACTTTGGTTGTTTTGATGTCGAAGCATGCCAATACATCTGGACAAGTACTTCGTGAATTGGAGCTGGCCAAGCAAAATAATATGGAAATTATACCGGTGCGTCTTGATGAAAGCAAGCCAACGGGAAGCATGGCTTATTTTCTTTCCGATAAGCAATGGTTCAGTATGTTATCAGGGATTGTAGATCCGATTGAAACGGCGAAAAAGATTTCTGGGTATCTGCTGGACAAAAAGGGTGAGAAGGAAATTGCTTTTGAAAAAGTCATGGCGACAGTAGAGGGAGCCCAAGCAAAACCGCAGAAAGAGGAAGTAGATTTTCGGCGTAAAACATCAAGTGCGGTTCTTGCTATGGTTGCCATACCCGTATTTTTTATTTTGATCATTTGGATGATTCTTTCACAAATTGATTTCTTTGAAAGACCATCCGATCAGGAGTATGAGGCAGCAAGACAAAATATGATTGAAATTGAAGATGGAACCCTAAAAGAAGCCATTCGGGAAACATTGAAGGATCAAGGTTATATTGTAGATGGAGATTTCTCAGAAGCGGATCTTTGGCAGTTGAGGTCTTTAAAGGTGGTTTCGCCTGATGAGAACGGTCGGATTGCCGACTCGGTGATGACGGATGCGAATTTGAGAATAGCAGAAAATGGCTTGATTGAAGTTGAGGGGGTTATTGAATCTTTGGAAGGCTTGCAGTATGCCAAGAATTTGACTGAATTGATGATTGCAGGCCAGTCGGTTCAAAGTCTTGAACCCATTGCAGGCTTGCAAGAGTTGGTCTTCTTGAATTTGAGCAACAATCGGATTAGCAATATTCAGCCGCTGGAGGAACTCGATAGACTGCATGTACTGATTCTTGATAATAATGATATCCGTGATCTCTCGACATTATCCGTTTTAAGGCAAGTGACAGAGTTGAATCTAGAAAACAACGAGATTATTGAAATTTCACCATTGGGAGGAATCGGTGATTTGCGCCGCTTGAATCTAAAGGACAATAAGGTACATAACATTAGAGTATTCCGTGAGCAGGATGGTCTGGAATCCTTGAATCTCGCAGGGAATGAAATTGATGATGTGATGGATTTGGCGGACCTGAAAACTTTGACATGGTTGAACATTGCTGATAATCAAATTGCTGACATTCGTGAGCTTGCTGATTTAACCAAGCTGCAATGGTTCTATTTGGGAGATAATGAACTATCGAATATTGCAGTATTGTTGGAGTTTGAAGATTTAGTTGGATTGGGGATTGAAAACAATCGGATACAAAACATCCAAGTGCTTGATGAGATGGGTGAGAGTTTCTCTATGCTTTGGGTTGATTTTGGAACATATGATGCCAATCGAGATTTAATGGATAAGCTGGAAGAAAAAACGGTTTCGATTCAAGTTGTCGAGTAAAGGAACATTCGGGTCAAGCTGCCATTTGGCAGCTTTTCCTACGGGGAAATACAGTCAATAAGTGCTAGAATAAGCTTAAGAAAAGTAAAAAGGAGTGGACATATGCCATTTGAAATTGTACACGGAGACATTACGAAAATCCAAGCGGATGCCATTGTAAATGCGGCCAATTCTGCCTTGCAGCGAGGCGGTGGTGTTTGTGGCGCTATTTTTTCCGCAGCAGGGGCAGCTGAACTTCAGGCTGAATGCAATCAGGTGGGCCATTGCGATACGGGGCAAGCTATAATTACCAAGGGATACAAGTTGCCGGCCAAGTATATTATTCACGCGGTGGGCCCAATCTGGCGTGGCGGTGGCTATGAAGAAGAGAGACTGCTGTATGACTGCTATAAAAACTCGCTCAAGCTTGCGAAAGATTTTGGCTGCGAATCCATTGCGTTTCCTCTCATTTCTTCGGGGATCTATGGCTATCCCAAAGAGCAGGCGCTGGAAGTGGCAGAGCGTGCAATTCGGGACTTTCTTGAGGATGAAGACATCCAGGTTCAATTGGTGATTTTCGATCGTAAGACCTTTCCTTTGAATGGAGCGATTCATGAAGCGATCGAGAATTATCTCGAAGAAAACTTCCTTGATGAAGCGAGTACCTATAAAAAATCAGACTTTCTTGGCCAAGCGCGCATGGTTATGGACGAAAGCATTTCCGATATGCGTGGGGATTTTGTCAAAAGTGCGCAAAGAAACCTGGATGATGTGGTGGGTGTATTGGAAGAATCATTTACAGAACGTGTTTTACGAATGATTGACGAGCGGGGATTGACGGATGCGGAAGTATATAAGCGGGCCAATTTGGACAGAAGACTCTTTTCAAAGCTTCGAAAAGGGAATGGCTATCAGCCGAGTAAAGGAACGGCGCTTGCTTTGGCTGTTGCCTTGGAGTTAAATCTTGATGACACTGTGGATCTGCTTAAAACGGCAGGCTATGCCTTGTCGGCTAGCAATAGAGCAGATGTGATTATTCAGTTCTTTATTGAAGAAGAGTTTTATGATATCTTCGCCATCAATGATGCCTTATTCAAATATGAGGAAAAACTGCTGGGCGCTTAATGTCGCTTGGCAAGCGACCAATTCCACGGTTAATCTTGTTATCCTAACAGTGAAAAGAAAAGGAGGACGACAAGATGAGTAACAAACAAGTGGAGTTGGTTTTTATTTTGGACCGAAGCGGATCGATGGGTGGCTTGGAAAGTGATACCATTGGAGGCTTTAATGGGATGGTGAAAAAGCAGAAGAAGCAATCGGGAGAGGCTTATGTGACAACGGTGTTGTTCGACGATGACTATGAGCTGCTTCATGATCGAGAGCCATTAAAAGACATGAAGAAGCTGACCGAGAAGGAGTATTTTGTACGAGGTTGCACAGCGCTCCTGGATGCCATGGGTAAGACGATCACACGGCTTAAGAAGGATCAAAAGAAACGAAAGGCGCAAGGGGAGAAACATGACGTTATGTTTGTAATTATCACCGATGGCATGGAGAATGCCAGCCGTGAGTACAATGCTGAGCAAGTCAAAAAAATGGTCGACAAGATGAAGCGCAAGCATGGCTGGGAGTTCATTTTCTTGGGTGCTAACATCGATGCGGTGGCGGCAGCAAGTTCGGTAGGAATTAGTGCTGATCACGCGGCGAACTTTCAAGCTACATCCAAAGGAATTCGTAAGAATTTTCAGGTTGTTGAAGCGGCAATGTGTTCCTTCCGGGATTCTGGGTCTGTGGGAGCAGGCTGGAAAAAAGAACTGGAAGAATAAAGAGAACGCCAATCGAGTAATCGATTGGCGTTTCTTATAGGAGTCGTGACGTTGAATGAGTCACATTACTGACAAAGATCTCCTACCGCTTTTACGCGGATTCGAGTGGCATTGCCTGGGTGATAAGCCAAAGGAATGTCTTCCACTTCTTGAATGGAAATGGAATCCGGCTCGGCACCTGCTTTTACCGCTTCATCGGTTGCGGTGGATTTCGCGGTGTCAATGGCTTGGTCTCGAGTCATTTCAACCAAGGAGAAGACGCGGTTCACTTCACCGCTGACTTGAGAAATTGCAGAGCCGACTGCGTTGGCAACAGGGAAGTGTCCAGGACGGACAATGTCCGATACGCCTTCCAGCTCGTCTGTAACCAAAACGCTGCCACCGCCAACCAGAATTACCGGTACAGGTTCTGCGGAGATTTTCATGCGGTCAACACCTTCGTTGATCAGTCGCATCCATTCATTCAACGCTTTCTGAGCAAAATCTTCTTCGATATGAGCAACCTTGGCTTTGTCGCCCAAATCCAACATGCCCAAACGTACGGCGATGTCTGAAGTGGTCAGTGTGTCGCCGCCGAAGATCAAAGATTTCTCTGTGATTTGATAACCGACACTTTCTGGGCCAACGATAACCTTGTCGCCGTCTTGCTTGACAATGGTACCGCCGCCTACGCCGATGGCTGTGATATCCGGCATACGGAAGTTGGTTCGTGCCCCACCGATGGTAACGGCCAATGAAGATTCACGTGGGAAACCGTTCATAATCACACCGATATCAGTTGTGGTACCGCCCACATCCAAGACGATGGCATTTTGATTTTGGCTTAGGTAGGATGCGCCACGAATACTATTAGTCGGGCCGCATGCAATAGTCAGAATTGGGTAACGCTGCGCGTATTCTGATGACATCAAGGTGCCGTCGTTTTGGCATAAATACAATTCAGCGTCGTTAATGCCTTCTTGTTTCAATCCTGCTTTGAATCCCTCAACGGTTCGCGTTGCAACGCTGTGCAAGGCAGCATTTAAGATTGTTGCATTCTCACGTTCCAAAAGACCGACCGATGCGATTTCACTGGAAACGGAAATTGGAATATCACCTAATTCTTCCTGCAAAATCTTCTTCACTTCATACTCGTGATCGTTACGAACTGGAGAGAATACCGCTGTAATGGCAATGGTATCGACTTTGCCTTTCAATTTCTTGGCTACATCGCGAATCTCTTGGTAGTCCAAGGCAGTGATTTCGCGGCCGTCAAACTCATAACCGCCTTTCACGATATAGACTTCTTCGCCAATGGCTTCTTTTAAAGCTTCAGGCCAGTCCGGCATCGGACGGATACTGAAGGTTGCTGGAGCGGCAATGCGGATAATGCCGACTCTGCACAATCCGCGACGTTCAACGATGGCGTTGGTACAGTGTGTAGTACCCAGCATGGCGTAATCGATTTGATTTTTGTCGATTTGGCTTTCGGCCAATACTTTCTTAATCGCGTTGTTGATGCCTGTTGTAACATCAAGGGTGGTTGGCATTTTCACGCCCGCAACAATATTTAGTGATTCGTCAATGATGACAGCGTCGGTATTGGTGCCGCCGACGTCAATTCCCAGTCTGTATTTCATCTTATTGCACTCCCTTCACGCGTTCTTCGATTGGTACATAGTCGATATCATATTTGAAATAGCGTGGCCCAACGACTTCGATCCCCTTTGGTGTACGCCATTTTTCATCGCATGGCAGACCGACAACAACAACACGGCGACCATATTTCAAGGCCTCTGTGGTAATTGGAACGGCTGTTTCCAAGTCGACAATGGTAATCAAGTCTGGTGTGGTTGCCAAGACTTGATCGCCTTTCATAACGACCAAATTTTCATTCTGGAAGTCCACTTCGCAAGCTTCGCCTTTGTCATCATTGATGCCTACCAGTTTTGCCTTGCCGAAGTTGAATCCCTCTCGTGTTTCGCGAAGAATGTCAATGATCTTGCCGGTAAATAATTTGTAGCCTCCAACCAAGTTCAACATTCTGTCGATCGGCAATACATCCGTTTGCTCTTTATCGTTGATGGCTTTGCCGATGTTTTCAGCCAAAGTCAAAGTGTTGTAGATCGCTGATTTTTTCAGCTGATGGCCGAACATAGCGTAAATGGAAATCATGATGGATCCGCCCATGGTGATGGTCGCTGTTCGTGCCAAGGTTTCTGCCCAGTTATTGTTGATGGTTTCCATAACCATGGAGTTGCCCTTTTCATCGGTTGCAACCAAAGGATTGGTTGTAATGCCGTCCAGTGAGAAGGTTACCATTTGCAATTCCGGGAATGCACGTCCCATGCCGTCGCAGTCAATAATCGGAAGTCCCAATTTGGCTGCTACAGCAAAAGGTAACATGGAGTTTACGCCGCCTGCTTCAATAGGCAGGGTTGCAAATACCTTTTGACCTGTGTACTTTTCCAGGTTTGTGATGATGGTGTCGAATTCACGACCGTTGGCGATCTTTTCAATCAAAACGGTAGGAGCGCCCATCATGGCTGTTGGCACGATAAAGGCATCGTCCGGCACCTCGCTTGGATCAAGCATTTGAACCGGTCCGTACTCTCGAATGGCTTCCAGAGCCATCAGTTTCCCGACATAGGGATCGCCACCGCCACCTGTTCCCAGGAGTGCGGCACCGAGCGCAATGTTCTCAATGCTTTGTTCATCAATCAATCTCATTTTATTTCCTCCTATGCAGTAATATCTTTTGAGTTGTTTTCTTCATCAGCTGCTGCTTCAGCTGGCATGATTTTTGTCAAAATGATGTTGGCGATCATAGCGGCTACAATGGCGTTAACTGGTGCGCTGCCCATATGAACAAAGTAACCAACCGCAAATCCAATCAACCAAGCAATTACGCCTGTCCAACGAACACCTTCTTCTTCTTTCCATTTTGCTGGATCGCCTTTGCGTGTGATCCAGTAGTCGGCGATCATAACGCCGGCAATTGGAGAGATGCCTGTTGTTAATACCATCAAGAATGGAATGAAGTGGTTCATGATACCGAATACGGCAAGCAAGGTACCGACAATACCAGCAACGGCTGTTGCCATGGCGCGCTTGTCATCTTTCAATCGGAACATGCTTGTCAAAGCGATACCGCCTGAGTATGCATTTACCGCATTGGTTGTCCAAGTGGCCAGAATCAAGATCAATAAACCGATGAATGGGAAGCCTAAGTTAGATACAACTTGAGTCATATCCGCAGAGCCTGCCATAATGGCCATCAAAGCGCCGGCGCTCAAGAGCATAACACCCATAGGCAAAACGCCCAGTACGGATGAAAGGATTGCGCCTTTACGGTTTTCGGCATAACGTGAATAGTCTGGCGCGATTACACCGCCTACTGCAAATCCGCCAACTGTAATGGCAACCCCTTGCCAGAATGAGAATGGCGCCGCGGGTGTGTAGTTCAATAACGAGTCCATGCCGTAGTTTGAAATAACGCTGACAGTGCCGTATACGGCCATAATCAATAAAGCAGGTACGGCAACATAGTTCAAATAGGAAAGGGCTTTATAACCGTAAACTGCCGTCATAAGCATGATGACGCCCCAAATGGCTGCTGAAAGCTGGAATGAGATATTCACACCTAACCAGTCTTTCATAATGCTGGAGAATGCGCTGCCGGTAATGGACGTTTGAACCCCGAACCATCCCATAACGGAAATACCGATGACGAATGAGATGATAAAGGAAGCGCCGCTCTTGCCGAATGCGGAGCTAGCTGAGGATACAGTAGGACGACCTAGATCTGCACCTTGAACCCCTTGGAATGTCATAAATAAAACAACAATTGCATAACCTGTAAAACCTGCCAAGAGTGCTGAGCGAAGCGGCAGACCTGATACCAATACACCGCCTACCATCAAAGAGGATACGCTGATGATTGCGCCGATCCAAATCATGGCGATGCTAACCCAATGCTTTCTTTCCGACTGTGGGATGGATTCCAGGGCGTGTTTTTCCATGAAACCATCATTTTTCTTTTCTGTACTCATAAAACCCTCCTTATAAAAACTAAATAAATACGTGGCAATTTTCATTGCAAAACTCTATATTGCAAGATGCGTGCCAAAAGAATCCGGGGTCAAAGGAGCAAAAGGAAGGAAAAACGGCAAAAGATGGAGATTATTTCTCTTTTTTGCATCATAATTTCTCAAAATTTCTCATTTGCTCAAAAAGGAAATCCATTTCTTTCTCAGAATTTCTCATTTTTTCTAAGGAATTCTCATTTTTCTCAGTTTTCATTGCGAGAAAAGGTAAAATCTTCTATACTGGTATTAACATTTTGTAATATTTATAGTTGGACTCAAAAAAGTTGGTTGTTTCTTTGGAAAGGAGGGATCGCATTGGAAAGCATGAAACAACTGTTGTCGAATTTGCAAGAGCTGGGATATGAATCCCTGATATTGTTTGATGAAAATGGGATCAGCCATACGCAAGGAAAGTCGGTTTCTGATCTGCCGTGGATCGAATGGTTTGAGCAACGGAAGAACCAGGCGATTGAGGGGCTGTCCATGCCTGCTCGACTTAGTTTTCATGGACCCTATGGACTTCTTTGGATTCGAAAGGAATTTGACCAGCAATATGCCATGCATCTTCAAATGGTAGACTTGACGGTAGAAAATGAGCGATTGCAAAATCAGCAGCTCTTTTATCATGAGTTGATTCGAGAAGCGGGTCGGGTTTCTGATACGGGGATCATGGTCGTCAATAATAGAGGGCAATTGCTCTATGAGAATGAAAAAGCTTCGCAGATTGAGCTCAAGGCGTCCATAGAAGACGTGTTGGCAGCGGATGAAGCACCGTCTTCATTGTATGATGAACTGATTACGGAGTATCCATCCCATAAGATTTATCGCAGGGGATTGCAAGACCAAAGGGGAACGTTGATCTTTGCCAAGACCCAGCAGGAAAGCCAAAAGCCAGAAGAACTTTTTGGCGCAACGGTCTCTTTGGAAAGAAAAATCATTGGGCAGACGGCATCCATGGAAGAGATTATAAATACCATTAACAAGGTTGCGCCGACAGATTCTACAGTCTTGATCCGCGGTGAAAGTGGAACCGGCAAAGAGGGATTTGCCAAACTGATCCATGACAAGAGTCTTAGAAAGGACGAGCCTTTTATTGCAATCAACTGTGCCTCCATACCAGAACATTTATTGGAAAGTGAACTGTTCGGTTATGCAAAAGGATCCTTCACGGGTGCCTTGAAGGGTGGCAAAATTGGAAAATTTGAAGCGGCAAACAAAGGGACCTTATTCTTGGATGAGATTGGTGACATGTCTTGGAACCTTCAGGCGAAAATCCTGCGGGTCTTGGAAGAGAAAGTGATTGAAAAGGTGGGCGGTACCCATCCCATTAAAGTGGATGTAAGAATTATCAGCGCCACTCATCAAAATCTTGAAGATATGATTATGAAGAAACAATTCCGAAAGGATTTGTTTTATCGCTTGAATGTTATTCCCATTCACATTCCAGCATTGCGGGAACGGGCGGATGATATAGAAAATTTGGTTCATTACTATATGAAGAAACATTGCATTGTCAATAATCGATCTTTTATGGCCCCATCGGCGGAAACTATGAAACGTTTGAAGGCCTATCAGTGGCCGGGCAATATTCGCGAATTGATTAATGTAGTGGAATATATCGTGTCCACAGAAGAGGGCGAGATTGTCACGGAACAAATGCTACCGCATGAGATCTTAAATGTGAAAGTTCGGGACAATCTTGAATCCAAAGTCTATCAGTCGGTGGAGCAGACTGTGAAACGCCAGGTGAAACCGGTGGAACAGCCTCTTGTAACCAAGAAGAAAAAGTCAGCCAAGCCAAGAAAGCCTAACAGACAAGAACTTTTACAGCTCTTGGATGAGTTTGGCTACTCCAGTGAGAACAAGAAAGAATTGGCCAAGCACTTGGGCATTAGTCCGGCGACCTTGTACCGTTGGTTGAAGAAACATGAAATTACCTAGAAGCCGAGGAGGGGAAAGAGATGAAAAAAATAGATAAACGATCTTTGGAAGCCCTGATGATCGGCAGCCAGTTTCTGGGTTCCGGTGGTGGAGGCAAGATTCATGTGCTTAAGCAATTGGTGCAAGACCGATTTGATAAGTCCTTTTCGGTTGATCTAATTGGTTTGGATGAATTGGATGCAAAGGGCGTCGGGACAACTGTTGGCATGGTGGGTTCCCCGGAAGCTTTGGAGGAGTTCTTGCCAACTGGCCAGGAAGGACGAGACCTTTTAAATAAGATGCGTGAGTTAACTGGAAAGGAAACGCAAGCCATCTTCACCATTGAAGGTGCTGGGGTGAACTTGATTTATCCGGTGATAGTAGCGTATGCAACGGGATTGCCCATGATTGATGCGGATGCCATGGGACGGGCTTTCCCGGAACTTCCTATGACGACCTTTCAATTTCATCATCAGCCTATCGCGCCGATCCTGTTTCAGGACATTAACCATATATCCTATATCTACAATGACCAGGATGCCAGTATCGTTGATCTTAAGATTCGGCAGAAGATCGCGGAAACGGCGGGCATGGCGTTTTTTGCCGGCTATCAAGCATCTTTTGAAGATCTGAAAAGGATTTTAATTCCCAAGACCTTTACCATAGGGATGAAAATTGGGGAAGTCTTTCTACAGGCAAAGAGCTTCGAAGAGGTGATGCAAGGACTGGAGTGGGTTACCCGCAATTCTTTGTATGGATCCTCCATTGAGATTACCCGCGGTGTGGTCAGCGATCATGTCGCTTTGGAGCATTCAAACGTTGCTTCCTATAATGTAGGGGAATATAAGGTCTACTATCATTATGAAAACTTGATGGTCTATCATAACAAGAAGTTGGTGGTTAATGTGCCGGATCTAATTACTTTGGTGGATCTTGATACCTTGGAGCCACTTTCGGTGAAGGATGCTCAGCTGGGTATGCGGGTTGCTATTGTAGCGACGCCAGCGCCTTTGCAGTTGAGAACCCCGACAGCGCTTAGTTATGTGGGGCCAAAGGCCTTTGGATTCAAGTCGGCTTATGAGCCTTTGGAGAAAATTCATTTTAAGCAGTATTACTAATGATTGGAGGGGAAGGGAATGGCGCAGCTGGGATTGGTGATCAGCAAGAATCAAGTAGAATATTTGTATGCGGAATTTGGCACCATCCTCTTTTCTCAGTCCAATGGGGATTTCTTTGAATGGATCGAAAAGTCGGGCATTTCCTTGGACAAGATTGATTCAGTGGTGGTTCAAAAGGATTTTTGTGATGAATTGCCTCAGGTTAAGGCTCAGGTGGGCTATTGTCGTTTGCAGTCAGATGATTTTGTGAAAGCGCGATTGTTTGAAGGGGAAGAGGAGGAAGTGTATTCGACTCTAGAAGAACTGCGACGCAGACAGCTGGCCAAGTTTGACGCGGAAGATGTAGTGACGCCCGATGTAGAGCTTATCCGGAATCAGATTACCCGAGAAAACTATTGGGTGATGAATCTCTTGCTGCATGAACAGGCCAAGGAATTTGTAGAAAACCTAGACGAACAATTGAAGAAGATCAAATGCAAAGCACCGATCTACTTTATGACGGGCAGTGGTTTTTTGACGGATGCAAAGAACGTATTGCGAAATCCAGTCCTTACCTGGCGGTCTAAGGAAGCGTTGGAGTTACAGTCTGCAGCAAGGCATCACCATTTGGAGAGTTTTATTTATTGCAAGAAAGACAATGACGGATACGTGCTGGAAGTGATGAAAGAAGGGGAGCCGATTGATTATCAGAATCATTGCAGCTTCAATGGATATGAGCTTCCGCCATGGTTTGTGAAAATTTCCCGCTCAAAGGAAGCAGACCTGGAACAGGCGATTACCTATTTGAAACGAATTCATGGAGATTTGCCACTAGTATTAGAAGGGGACCATAAGAACAAGCAATTGGGCTACAATATGTATGTAGCAAAACGGAATCCAATTGGTGGACTCTTTCAGATTCCATACCGAAAGCGTCTTTTTAGACAGATCACCATGGCGCAAGGTAAAGAGACAGACTTGATTGAAGATGAAGTCAGAAGGGCTATGGAAAATTACCTATATAGAAATGACATACAATTAAAGGATCCGACATATACCATCAGTAAAGAAAACTGGCAATACTCCTTGGAGAGGGTTGTGCGGTTGGAGTTGAGGGTAGTGGGTTTTTTTAATGGAATGATGCAAAAAAGATGACTAAATTGTTAGACATCTTTTTTTATTTCTAAAAAAGAGAGTTTGCACTTGATTTGTTTAGTGGTAATGATAGAATTAGCGTATAAGTTTAACAAATATTTCCTTTCAATTCCAGTTGGAAATCCACATGTATAAACTATTGAATCGACGTGTGAACTGAATTTTCGAGTTGTTAATAAATGTTAGAGCGAAATGATATTTGAAATGAGTATTGCATACTAATAGAGCATGATTTGCTCTGAGAGTTAGTTGGAGGTTGAGAATTGGATAAAAATCAGTGGCTAGAGTTTATAGATAGGAAGATAAATAGAGAATATAGCAGAAAGAGTTACAGTGGAATTACAAAGTGGGCCTTATTACTTGCTTTCTTTGCTCTTTCGAATAGTTATATTAATTCGTTTCTAGTTCAACTCGACAACCATCTTTATAGTATATGGTACTACATTGTTGTAGTGATTGAGATAGATATAGTAAGCATTGTTATGATGAGTTTTTCTTCAATTGCTGAGATGTTTAAAGAAAGAGAAAGTGTTTATTTTACTTCGAAACTGATGAGCTATTCATACTATTTTATCTTCCGAGCAATTGCGATTATATCATCAATTGTTTTCATATTAAACATTGTTCTTTTAGTCATTGCTTCAGGTGTAATTAGAAAGGGTTCGTTTATTGCAGCGGCGATGGTATTCCTCTTAATTGCAATTTGTAACTTTTCTGAAGCTCATAAGAGGAAGCAGCAAATATCGAGAAAAAGTAATGTGCCGTTAATCGATGGGATTCCAAGAGATTATAGTCAACCTAGGTTAAAAACATTTTTTATGATAGTAATTTTGATTGGTTCCTTTGCATTATGTCGAGGACTTGTTTATAGCTGCAGTTTTCCAGGGGATAGTATTCAATTAATTCAGGTTATAATTACTGATGTAAAAATTGTTGGATGTATTATACTGCTTTTTATGATGCTTTGTAATTCTTATAAAGATAATTACATTGATACTCTAGAGGCATTTGAGCGTTTGATTTTGATTAACGATTATGATTCAGATAAAATCTTTTCATTTTATGGAAGTCTGTTTATAGGATTTCATTTGAAAGAGTGGATAGAAGTTCAGAGGAAGAAAATTGAAGATTTGAATAAAATGCTTGATGGAGAATATCAGAAAAGAGAGAAAAGCACCTTTGATGAAGAGAAATTTACTGCTGAAAAAAATAGGCGGTTGATAGATTTACATGTAGAAATTATAAGCGGAATTAAAACTGTTATTGATGATACAGTCGAATTAATAGATGAAAAATCAAGTGTGGAACTGACTAGATTTCAATCAGAAATGAAAGCGTCGTTGAAAAATATATCATAAAAAGAGAATGATGATGTCTGATAGTTCAGTTAGTTTTTATGGATGAGTTGTTCTTTATGCTCATTTAAATAATAACTTGATGTTTTTCGGATTCTCACTATCAGAGTGTCTATAGGATAGTTCGACCTGTTCAGTTAATGGAGAATTCTTATTGTGGTTAATGATATTTAATAGGATTCGAAGGGGTGAGTTTTTTTGGGTGCGGTTATGGATTTTTTTCTCAGAGCAATCCGTGATAATAATGAGATAAGAAAGTATTTTTTTTTATTTTTAGTGATTGTTGTTATCGTAATCTCAATACCATTTATTGATGCGAATTTTTTTTACTATGATAGAACAATACGGCGAGTACAATTGATTAATGAGTTGTTACAAAATGCTCCAAAATCACAGAATACTGATCCGGAACTATATGGTGTTTATATCACGAAAATCCAAGAAATAGAAAGTTATAATGGGAATAGCATTCATACTTGGCTACGTGAATATTATGAGCTTATCTATAGTACGACTATTGAAGAGTATGTTAGGAAATTTTCGGTTGGTGGAAGTGTGTTTTGGATTATTGCAATTATTTGTATAATTATGCCTAAAACTGGTTTCATTGATAAAGTTCAGTTATTCATGCGATTTAGTCTTTGGGGGATACTGTATGGATTGTTGGTAGGAATGATCCCTTTTATTGCACAACCGAAAGTTCATTACTTGAGTGCAATATTTATGTCTTTTGTTACAATATTTCTTATTTTGATTTGTGATATTGAAAAAATTATTAATATATTGGAGGAAGATGAATGATGGAAAGAAAGTTCGTGGGGAGTGAGGAAGAATCAATACTATTGCATGAACAAGAAGATTATTCAAATGATGATTTATACAACATTTCATCGTGGGGTGCTGACTTGTCTTTTAGAGAGCTAGTATTGATGTATAAAGAGGGTGACCTTATAAAACCGGAATTACAAAGAAAGTACGTTTGGGACAAAGCGGCGGCAAGTAGATTTATTGAGTCTTTGTTAATGGGTTTACCAGTACCAAGTATATTCCTTGCTCAAGCACCGGATGATAAAAGACTCATAATCGATGGTTATCAAAGGATTATGACTGTCTATGAATATATTGATAGAAAAATTTTCTCTGGTGATGAAAAACAATTTCGTTTGTCAAATTCAAATAAAATAAATCCTATTTGGAGAGGAAAGTCTTATGATGAGTTGAGTGAGAGGGACAAACGAAAGTTGAAAACCACTACTATTCATGCGATAGTTTTTGAGCAAAAAAAACCTAGAAATGATGATACAAGCTTATATCAAATTTTTGAACGTATTAATACTGGAGGGCAAACTTTAAAACCACAAGAAATTAGAAATTGTGTATATCAGGGACCTTTTAACTCTCTGTTAATTGAGTTGAATAAAAATGAGGATTGGCGCTTTTTGTATGGAAAAGATGAAGATAAAAGAATGCTGGACATTGAGTATATTTTACGATTATTTGCGTTAGATGAGTTAATCGAAGAGGAACAGCATGGAACTCAACTATCGCTAAAAAAATATTTAAACGAGTATATGGGCAAAATGAATGAAGATGGCACAGATTTGATGCAAAAAAAGGAAGAATTTGTTCAAACGATGTCACTAATTAGAAGGTGTTTGGGTGAAGATGCTTTCCATAATATTAAAATTATTGAAGAAACTGATCAGATAGAAGAAGTTAATCGGTTTCATCCAACTATTTTTGATTCAATTGCAATTTCATTTTTACGTGCAAATAGAAGTAATTATGAATTTCATGAAGAATTGATTGATAAACTGGAAGACAGAAGAATTCAGTTATTGCTTAATCAACAATATCGTGAGTATATTACTATACGAACGACTAATTTTGACTCAATAAATGGACGCTTAGCTTTAGCTGCAGATAATTTGTTTGGAGAATCAAATGAAGAATAAAGAAATTCAAGATGCCTTGCTTGATATTGGCGATGAACTTCATGAGATCGAAACTATGATTTTAGAGAAGCCGTTTAATAAAGGGAATGTGTATCATACTAGATATGCAGTTGTTAGAGCATGTGGTTCGGTTGAGTCAGCGTTTAAGCAAATAATTTTTGATCATTTTGCTGAATCAGTTGGAGATGAAAAAATCAATAATTACTTGGAAAAATCAATTCTCAGAAGTTCAATGAATCCAAGGCTTGAGCGAATGCGGGGGATCCTTAAGCAATTTGATGCTAGTTGGGATATTGAGTTTAAAAATATGTTAGATCAACTTGAGGATATTCAGAAAAAGAAGGATTCTTTGAAGTCACTTGTTGATTTACGGAATCAATTTGCTCATGGTACTCCCATAAATGCATCGATTTCTTCGGTGATTGAATACTATCATGATGCTTTAGAGATTTTAAAGTGTTACGATAACTCGATTTCTCAATAGTTCATTTATTATAAGCATAATAAATCATAATTAGTAGTTTTCTTTAGTATGGAAGTGAAAAGTGGCTACTGATGTTTGAAAGAATTCAAAAAAACACAAGACAAAATGTCTTGTGTTTTTTGTGGTGCTGAAGGAGGGACTTGAACCCTCACGATATCGCTACCGCTGGATTTTGAGTCCAGTGCGTCTGCCAATTCCGCCACTTCAGCATGTTTTGTGTTGATGTGTTGTTCTCTGTGACAATGACTAGTATAAAGGCATATCAAGTTTCTGTCAATAGGAATTGTTGAATTTTTGTTGGTTTATTTTTCCTGAGCTTTTCGGTATGATAAAGAAAAGAGAATAGATGGAGGTGAGCCTGTGGATAAGCAACAAGAGTTTGAATTAATCAGAGAATTCAGACGAGGAAACGTACAAGCTTTTGAGACCTTAATCTTAGATTATGAGAAGTCGGTATATGCGATTTGCTACCGGATGCTGCGTGATCAGGAAGAGGCATACGACTTGGCGCAAGAAGTGTTTATTAAAGCCTATAAAGGTTTGGCTAACTTCCAGTTCCAGTCAAAATTTTCCACATGGATTTATCGAATTGCAACCAACGCCTGTTTGGACTATATCAAAAAGAAGCGGGTGGATGTGGCGTTCTCCTTGAACCAAAGTATTGGGGAGGACGAATTTACACCGGAAATGGAAGATGAAAAAGCGCCAGAGCCGCAAGCGGAACTGGACAGAAAAGAAGTGCGGGAACAAATTCATGAAGCCATTGGGCAATTGAATGAGAAATACAGAACGGTAATTGTTCTTCGGGAGCTGGAAGGATTGAGTTACGAAGAAATTGCCGATGTGACAGATAGTTCTCTTGGAGCTGTGAAGACTAGAATCAGGCGGGGACGAGAAAGATTACGAGAAATTTTAGAAGAAATGAAACTTCAGTCCTCGGGAATCGTCATAGAGAACAGAAAGGGGTGAAATGCATGACTTGTAACGAATTCATGGAGCTGATCGAGCCGTATATGGAAAATAGACTGACAAGTGTAGAACGTGAAGCTTTTGAAGCGCATATGGAAAGTTGTGAAGCATGCCGGATCGCCTTTCAAAATACTGTGATTGTGATCGAGGAGCTTCATGAGATTGAAACGGAACTGCCTGCAAGTTTTCATTCAGACTTGATGGGCAAGATTAATGAACTGGAAGATGAAAAAGAGGGTTCTCCTCTAACAACTATCGAGACAAACCGGCCAAGAAGAAAAAAGGTAAAACCGCAATGGTTGGCCTTCGGGTCTGCCGCAGCGATCTTCTTGATCTTTTTGGTCAGCGGAGGAATGGACATCAGTCCTAGGGAGTTGCAGGAAGCGGCAATGGAACCGGAAATGACGACTGCTGAGGCGGAATCGTTGGACCGGTCCGGAACAAGAGAATTTGCTGCGGATTCAGTGACGCAGGAAGAGGCGCCGGCTCTGGCAAAGAATGCTGAAATGTATGCAGCCACGGCAGAAGAACCTGAAGCGGCTGTCATGATGGCAGAAGCTCCTTCAGAGGAGATGTTGGCGTTGGATTACTCCACACTGACTCTTCAGATGGAGATGCCTTTGTCGGAGGGACGAAGCCTTGCGGGGGTTCAAACGGATCTTTTAAAGACACTGGAAGCGCATGGGGGCGAATTTATTGAGCCTGATGATTTGACCAATGATTTTCAATTTGTTCTACCGCGGTTTGCATACGATCTGTTCCTTCGCGATTGGGAATCGATGTATCCTGACACCATCGTCAATGAGCAGAAAAACAACATCGACGACTTCGCGGAGCAAGAGACCGCCATCTATGAAAAAATTGCGACCGCGAAACAAGGAGAAGATGACCGACTTGTTAAAGCTTATGAAAAAGAACTCGATGATCTCTACAAGCAAATCGATCAGGTCACGGTATATTTGAGACTAGATCGGAATGGAAAGGAGTAAACAATGAAAAAAGGATTTATTATTCTTTTGGCCTTGGGTCTCGTATTGACAGGAGCAGTCCTGGCGGGACAACAGACCTCCTATCTTGAGACGCCAACCGAGACGCCTCGAGTAATCAGTGTGAACGGTCAAGGCGAGGTGATTGCCGAGCCGGACATCGCAACCATTGAATTGGGTGTGCAGACAGAAAATGAGGACAGCGGAATTGCACAGCGAATGAACCAAGGACTGATGAATAAGATTATGGGCAGCTTGAAGACGAACGCGATTGAGGAAACAGACATTAAAACTGTTCGGTATGCGATCTATCCGATCAATGAATGGAATCCTGAACTGCAGCGTAGCGAACCGAAAGGCTTCCGTGTTGAAAACATTGTTCGGGTAACCATTCGCGATATTGAGAATGTGGGTATGGTAATTGACGGAGCCGTCGATGCAGGCGCAAACTCGGTTAACAGCATTCAATTCTCATTAAGCGATCCGGAAAAGGCATATTTGCAAGCGCTGGAATTGGCTGTGATGAATGCGGAAGGCAAGGCCAAGGTCATTGCTGAGGCGGCGGGAGTAACCATTACTGAACCGTCACGCATTACGGAAGGCTATAGCATGCCAGCACCGCGTACAGACGTGTTTATGGAAGCTGCCGGCATGGGTATGAAGGCTGAGATGCCAACGTCCATTAGTGGCGGCGAGCTGACAATTCGAGCGAATGTCAGCATCGATTACAACTTTTAGTGAACAAAAAATGAACAAAAAGAAAGGCAATGGCTAAATTGGAAGCTGTTGTCTTTTTTTTGTCTCTTTTCGACAGGGAAAAGGCTGGTTTATGGTATACTAAGAACAGCAATTTGTAGAGGAGCCTAAAGATGAAAAAAGAGACAATCTTACTGATAGATGGTAGTGGACTGATCTTCCGTGCGTTCTATGCTTTACCGCCTTTGACGGCCTTGGATGGAACCCATGTGAATGCGGTTTACGGATTCGCGAATATGATCCACAAACTACAGGAAAAATTTGAACCGGATTATATTGGGGTTGCCTTTGACTTAAAGGGACCGACTTTCCGACATAAGGAATATAAAGAGTACAAAGCGACTCGAAAGAAAGCGCCGGACGAACTCTTGAATCAGTTCGCCATTGTAAAGGAATTCTGTGATCGTTATGGACTAAGCCGCTTTGAGGAAGAAGGTTTTGAAGCCGATGACTTGGTGGGTACCATGGCAAAGCGCGCTGAAGAGGCTGGCATGCGTGTAGAGATTGTTACAGGTGACAAAGACTACCTGCAATTGGTAACGGATGACGTAACCGTTCATTTGACGCGCCGCGGCATTACCGAGCTGGAAAGCTATACGCCTGAGAAATTGTTTGAAAAATACGCTTTAACGGCAGAGCAGTTTTTGGAGCTGAAGGGTCTGATGGGGGACTCATCCGATAATATCCCAGGGGTTCCAGGCGTTGGTGAGAAGACCGGCATTAAGCTGTTGAAAGCCTATGGGTCCATTGATGGGGTCTATGATCATATCGAAGAGTTGAAAGGCAAATTAAAAGAGCGACTGGAAGAGAATCATATCCAGGCGCTTATGAGTCTGCGCTTAAGTCGCATTATCAATGATGTGCCCATGGATCTGAAGTGGGAAGACATGAAACAGGCTGTGCCGGATGAGCAGGAATTGTATCAACTTTACAAAAAGCTCAATTTCAAGAGCCTGATGCGCAAGTTTGAAAATCGTGAGATTGAAGGGAACAAACAGGCTGCGGAAGAAGCGGTCTTTGAATGGGTGGTTGACGCACAAGGACTGCAGAAGTTGATGACAGCCCTGAAGAAAGAGAAAGAAGTGGTGGTGCATAGCCGAGTTGATGGCGGCCGCCATGTCTTTGATGAATTGGTGGACGTGGGTATTCGCGTGAAGGGCACCAATTACTTGGTGGATGCTCGGGCGATTTCTCAATTGGAAATGATGTCCTTGATGCAGACCTTGGGGCAAAAAGCCTTGATTGGTCATCGTTTGGTCAATGAGTCTTTGATGATTCTTCGCTACGGCGGGACGGTTTCCCAACTGGCATTTGATACGGCGGTGGCACAATATTTGGTGCACCCTGAAATCGGCAAGTATCCTCTTCGTGGACTGGGCGTGGAAGTGGCTGACCGGGTATTGCCTGCAGATGACGACTTCTACGGCAAAGGTCGAAAGAAGCAAAGCTGGGGCCAACTGGACAAAGAAAAACGCGGAGATTATCTGGCCCAATGCTTGATGATTATTGATCAGGCGGTTGCGGTTCTAAAAGGCCGTTTGGAAGAGGAAACTTTAACAGAATTGTACGAGACTATTGAACTGCCATTGGTACGCATTTTGGCCAAAATGGAAATGCGTGGCGTGGCCGTTGATGAAGCTTACTTGAAAGAGTTGGGCGAGAAGTTTAAGGTGCAGATCGCTGACTTGGAGCAGCGAATTTATACATTGGCGGAAGGGGAATTCAATCTGAATTCACCTAAGCAATTGGGCGTGGTTTTGTTTGAAACCTTGGGCTTGCCGGTTATCAAAAAAACCAAAACAGGATATTCCACCAATGCGGAAGTTTTGGACAAACTGGCTGATGCCCATCCGATTATTCCGTTGATTCTTGAATATAGAAAACTGACCAAGTTAAACTCCACCTATGTGGAGGGTTTGACGGCGGCTGTCCATAAAGGCAGAATTCATTCTCACTTTACCCAGACTATTGCGTCTACGGGAAGATTATCAAGTATTGAGCCCAATATCCAAAACATTCCAGTTCGTACGGAAGAGGGGCGGGAGTTGCGTCGCGTCTTTACGGCTTCCCAAGGCATGCAATTGGTGGATGCCGACTATAGCCAGATTGAATTGCGGGTCTTGGCTCATATCTCCAATGACGAGAATCTGATTCGGGCTTACAACGAAAAACTGGATATCCATACCCAGACGGCAGCGGAAGTCTTCCACTTGGAGATGGATGAAGTTACACCACTGATGCGCTCGCGCGCCAAAGCCGTTAACTTCGGCATTGTATATGGCATCAGTGATTTTGGTCTTGCCAGGGATTTGAACATCTCCAACAAGGAAGCCAAAGCTTATATCGAAGGATACCTGGAGCATTATCCGGGCGTAGCCAACTATATGAAAGAAATTGTGAAAGAAGGCAAAGAAAAGGGCTATGTGGAAACCCTGTTCAACCGCAAACGCTGGTTGCCGGATCTGCATGCCAAGAACTTTATGTTGCGGTCTTTTGCGGAACGTACAGCCATGAATACGCCGATTCAAGGCACAGCGGCAGATATTATCAAGATTGCCATGATCCGCGTTGATGAGGCGCTGGAGAAGGAAGGTCTTCAAACCAAGCTGATTTTGCAAGTGCATGATGAATTGATCTTGGACGCGCCTGCGGACGAGATTGAAAGAGTAACAGAAATGTTGACAGAAGCCATGGAAGGGGCTGTTGCCCTAGCCGTACCGATGGATGTGGATTTGAAAGTCGGAGGCAACTGGTATGAAACAAAATAAATTAATTGGCATTACCGGGGGAATCGCCACGGGAAAATCCACGGCGGTTGCCTATTTGATCGAGCAAGGTTGTTTTGTGATTGACGCTGATCTTTTAGCACGAGAAGTAGTGGAACCTGGAACGCTTGGGCTTGCAGCCATTGCTAAAACTTTCGGTGACGACTTGCTTGTTGACGGGCGGTTGGACCGGCAAAAGCTAGGAAGCCTTGTGTTCGCTGATAAGGAAAAACGCGAAATGCTCAATGCCATTATTCATCCCTTGGTCTATGCTTTGATGAAAAAACGGATTGAAGAGGCTGATAATGCTATTGTGTTTGTAGATTCGCCCCTTCTTTTGGAAGGGCTGGAGAAATCCAAGTTGCACGGTATTGTATTTGATGAAATTTGGCTGGTGGATTTGGACCAAGATCAACAATTAGCCAGACTTATGGAGCGAAATGGGTTCTCAAAAGATGAAGCCCAACAGCGAATGAATGCACAGTGGTCTATGGCCATCAAACGGAAAATGGTTGATGTAATCATCGACAATCGCGGCACCAAAAAAAGCTTATATGAGCAGTTGGATGCACAGCTTGCCCGTATTAAGGAGGTTGCCGGTGAAAAATAGCAGATGGAAGCCGGGGATCCTGCTTGGATTGGTAGCGGTATTGGTTGCTGGCATGCTCATTCTACAGGCCATGTATCCCATGAGACATTTGGAATTGATTGAAGAAGCTTCGGGAGAGTATGGGGTGCCAACCAGCTTGATTGCTGCTATGATAGAAACAGAAAGCGGCTTTCGCGAAGTGGTTGTATCTGACAAAGGCGCTTATGGTCTAATGCAGGTAACGGAACCAACGGCACTTTGGATTGCAGAAACGACTGGCTGGATCAATGATTTGCCGGAGGACTTAAAGGATCCGGCAGTCAATATACAATATGGCACATGGTATATGCGCTTTCTACTGAACAAATACGGCCATGAGGATTTGGCTTTGATTGCTTATAACGCGGGTCCGGGAACAGTAGACCGTTGGTTGTCGGAAGGGACAATTACACGAGATGATCTTTCGGGAATCCCCTACGGAGAAACGGCGCAATACCATGTCAGAGTAAAGCGGAATCGTGAGATTTATCAATGGATGTACCGGTTAGACGACCGATTAGAGGAGGAATAGACAGTGAAGAAAACCATCATTTGGGGATTGATTCTGGTCCTAACGTTAGGACTGTTGGCGGGCTGTGGAGAAACGTCCGAAGTGATTGAGGAACAGCCGGCTGAACCGGAAGTAATTATTGAGAAGATTCCCCAGGAAGGCGGAGTAATCTCCGTGCCAATCGGATATTTCCAAGGTTTGAATCCATATTTAAATATGGACAGAAGCTTGTATTACTTTAACCAATTAATCTATGAGGGTTTGTATCGATTGAATGCGGATGGCGAGCTGGAAACTGTATTGGCTGAATCGGCAAGCTGGAGTCCGGACGGCAAGACGGTAACAATTGATATCAAGCCGGGAATCACTTTCCAAGACGGCAGCTTGCTGACCGCGGAAGATGTCGCCTTTACTTTGAAAGCGCTTCAATCAGGGGCGGAAGGATTCGACTATACACAATACTTTGAGCAGACTGTTCGTACGGCGGACGCAGAAGATTTGTCCAAAATCTATCGCGTCTCTGTCAATGGAGAATATCAGGTCGTAATCCAGTACGATCAGGCCTACAGCAATGCGGCACGGTCCTTGATCTTCCCAGTTCTGGATGCGGAAGCTTTTGGGGTTGACGCGTCTGAATCAGAACGTATTCGCAATTTTTATGACGTGGCATATGACTATGTACCAAATGGTACGGGCCCTTTCAAATACATTACGCATGAGAATGTAAAAGAAATCAGCCTGCTTCGCAACGAGAAATGGTGGCAGGGCAGCACCTATTTGGATGGTGTAACCGGCGTTGTAACGGAAGGTCAGGCCGGAGGCATTGAAGCTTTCCAAAATGGCATGCTGGATGTGATGGTGACGACGGAAACCGATCCTCAAAAATATGGCCAAAATGAAGTGCGTGTGGCAAGCTACGAAACAGATCGCGCGGAAGCCTTGTTCTTTAACTTCCATTCTGAATTGTACGCGCGGGAAGAGGGCGCTGCCATTCGACGCGCAATCGCCAAGGCGATTGATCAACGCGCCATTGTCGGTACCGTCTATGGCGGACACGCTGTGCCGGCGACCTATTTGTTGCCGCCAGGAATCAATGAAGCGGCTTATCGCTCTGTTGACTTAGTTGGAGCCAATCAGGAATTGGATGCTGCAGGCATTGTTGATACTAATGACGACGGGGTTCGAGAGCTGGATGGACGCAAGTTTCAGATGACCATGCTGGTGGATGCTGAGAACGCGAATCGCATGAAAATTGCTGAGTTGATCCAAGCTGATCTGGCAAAAATAGGGGTTGAAATTCTGGTCCGGTCGCAGTATACTAATAAGGCGGATTTGATCGAATGGTACCGAACGTCTTTGGTAGAAAAACAAGACGATTTGGTATTGCTCGGCTGGGAGCTTGGTTTTGTTCCCGATCCTAGCTTCGCAATCGTTACAGACGATGCGGAAACCACGCTGAATTTGACTGGCTACAGCAATGAAGCGATGGATGAAATACTTCGCCGGTTGTTTATGGAGAGTGATCCAGCAGCATGGAATGAAGTACTAAAAGAATGGAAAACGGCAATGGGATTGGAGATGCCGGTACTAGGACTTGTCAATCGCAAATCAGCCCTTTTGGTTAACGGGCGGATCAACGGCGATTTAAATGGTAACGTCTATGAATTGTATCGGGGCATTGAAGGTTGGTTTGTCGAATACCAAGAAAAAGAAGTAAATTCCGGGCAGTAATTGCCCGCAATTTGCAAGAGTGGTGGAATAGGCAGACACGCAAGTTTGAGGGACTTGTGGCAGAAATGCTGTGTGGGTTCAAATCCCATCTCTTGCACCAATTCGGACGTTCAAGCTTTTGGACGTCCTTTTTTTCATATCGACGCGGGACGGACTTTGTTATATAATAAACACAATCAATTTTGGGTTTCGGCAAACGGTTGCCGTGATATGATGAGGAGGCCCCCCATGAAATTACAAGAAGTCAAGGAGATACTCAAGGCAGAATGTCTTACCAGTGAAACCTGTTTGGATCACATTGTAACCCATGCGTTTGGTTCGGATTTAATGAGTGATGTGTTGGCGTTTGTTGACGAAAACACCTTGTTGCTGACAGGACTTGTGAACCCGCAAGTGATTCGTACTGCAGAGATGATGGATATCAGTCATATTGTCTTTGTACGGGGCAAGCGACCTGCCGAAAGCACAATTCGATTGGCTGAAGCCAATGGAATCGCACTCTTGGCAACGGAGGACATTATGTTTACCGCTTGTGGCAAGCTTTATGAAAAAGGATTAAGAGGGGTGTCCATTTAATGACTGAAGAAGCTGTCGCGTCTTTCGACTATGAGATCGAAAAAGACGACTTTAAAATTGCGGGCTCAGCGTCGAGCCACGTAAAAAAAATCTTAAAGCAATTGGGACTGCCGAATCCTTTGGTTCGACGTGCTTCCATCATTGCCTATGAATTGGAAATCAACTTGGTCATTCACTCTTTGGGTGGGATGATGCGGCTGGAAGTTCATCCGGACCGTGTTGTCATTCTGACTGAAGACAAGGGACCAGGGATTGAGGATGTAAACCAAGCCATGACTGAAGGTTATTCTACCGCCAGTGAAACTGCCCGAGAAATGGGCTTCGGCGCTGGAATGGGTTTGCCCAATATTAAACGGTGTTCCGATACCTTTTCCATTCGGTCGACTTTTGGGGAAGGAACATGGATCCGTTCCGAAATAAACGTCGGATAAAAAGAGAAAAAGCGACAACCAGTTGAATACGGAGGAAATCAAGATGCAAAAGGATATTCATGCTGTCCAGGTAAGAAAAGACCGATGCACGGGATGTACACGCTGTATGCAGCGCTGTCCAACCGAAGCCATTCGTGTCAAAGAGGGGCTTGCCGTTATAAACGCAGCGCGCTGCATCGATTGCAGCCAATGTATCGAAAGCTGTCCCTACGACGCTCACAACGTCATCAGCGGTACTTTGGAGGAAATCAAGAAGTACAAGTATACGATCGTGATTCCTGCCATTACTTTCGCCGCCCAATTTCCGGGTGAACCGAAAATTGACAAGCTGTGCTTTGCTTTGCGCAAGCTGGGCTTTGATTTGGTTTTCAGCGAAGGATTGGCCATTGATTACCTCAAGGACCGTATTCGTGAAATTATTGTCAATGAGAAGGTGCAAAAGCCTGTGATATCCTCTCATTGTCCGGCTGTGATCCGTTTGATTCAAACTAAGTATTCTTCCCTGATCGGCAACATCTTGCCGACGGGTTCACCGGTGGACATTGCAGCCAATATGGCCCGCAACCTGTGCAAAGAAAACTTCGGTTACAGCGATTCCGAGATTGGCGTCTTTTACCTGTCGCCATGTCCGGCTCGGGTTACCAATGCCACCAATCCTATTGGCATGCAGGAATCAGCCATTAATGTTACCATTCCCATCAAGGATGTATATGCGGAAGTGCTTCGCATTTTAACGGGTTTGGAAGATTCCATTGTCGAGTTAAGCAATTGCATGAAACCGGAAAATTTGCCTTGGGCAGAAGCGGGCGGCCAAGCAAAGATGAGTGGCATCGAGAATTACATTTCCGTTTCCGGCATCCATGAAGTGGCGCGTGTTTTTGACCGCATTGAGATGGGGGAACTGGACGATGTGGACTTTATCGAGGCATCTTCATGCACAGGCGGCTGCGTTGGCGGTCCATTAAATATCGAAAATCCTTTTGTCGCTCAGCACAATATTCGAAAATTGGCGGATAATCCGGATCAGGGTTATTTCCAAATGATTGATTCGGTGCTGGCGCAATTCAAGCATATCTATTTAACCGAGGAGATTTCTCCCAAGCAAACCAATATTTTGGACGAAGATTTCACCAAAGCCATCGAGAAGATGAAACAGATTGAAGAGATAACGGCGAAACTTAGAGGTCTGGACTGCGGATCCTGTGGGGCGCCAAACTGTCGGGCTTTGGCAGAGGATATCGTTCAAGGCAAGGCGAAAATGGAAGACTGCGTGTTCTATGAAGAACAACAACATCTATGGAGGTTGGAAGATGAAAGTGAATGAGTTGCTGGCGAAGCTGGAACTAAAGCAGGTTGCAGGCGAGTCGGGAAATGAGAACGCAATCGAAGGGGTTTATATCGGAGACCTGTTGAGTCTGGTTATGTCCCGTGCACAAGAGGGCAATTTGTGGATCACCATTCAAGCCCATGAAAATGTGGTGGCTGTCGCGAGTTTGGTCGATGTCAGCGCTGTGATCGTTGCTGAAGGGATTCATGTGGAAGCGGGCACCATTGCCAAAGCCAATGAATTGGATATCCCGATTTTTGAATCCAAGTCAACTGCTTTCGATCTGGCCAAGGCATTGATTGAGGCAGGAATTTCGTGAAAATAGCAGCTGATCTGCATATCCATTCTGGTCTGTCTCCATGCGGGCATGATGATATGACGCCGCATAATATTGCGGGAATGGCTGCCATCAAAGAGCTTAAGATGATTGCCGTTACGGATCATAATTCTGTGCGCAACTTGCGCCAATTTGAGAAAGCGGCTCAAGAGTATGGGCTTGTGCTCTTGCCGGGACTCGAGATTCAGACGAGGGAAGAGATCCATGTGTTGGGGTATTTTCCGACCGTGGACGCAGCGGAAGAGTTTGCATCAGCATTAGCGAAAGTATTAGCACCCATAAAAAACAAGGTCAAGCTGTTTGGCCATCAAACGGTTTATAGTGATTCGGATGAAGCCGATGACGAAGAAGAAATTTTGCTCTTGCAGAGTGCTGCATGGGATTTATCTGAAACCATCGCGCAGGTTGAGGCTTTTGGCGGTGTAGCAGTTCCAGCTCATGTGGACAAAGCAGCCAATTCCTTATTGGCAACCCTGGGTTTCGTACCACCGGATTTGCCGGTCAAAACCCTGGAGGTCAGCGGCCGCTATGATCGCGAAAGCGATCCCTTGCATTTAAGTAAGTTTCAACTGATACGGTCTTCGGACGCACACTTTTTGACAGATATTTTGGAAGCCGAAGAGCTATATGATTTGCCGGCATGCACGCGAACTGCCATGCTGGATTATTTGAAGGGAGGGAAACGCCATGCGTGATCTTTCCTTGCACCTATTGGATTTGGCTGAAAATTCCATTCGGGCGGAAGCGACGCTGGTAACGGTAACGGTGGAGGAAATGCCGTCTCAAAATCGAATGGTTCTAATCATCGAAGACAATGGGAAAGGCATGGATCAAGAATTTCTGGATTCGGTAATCAGTCCGTTTTCGACAACAAGAACCACAAGAAATGTTGGACTGGGCATTCCACTTATGAAAGCGACGGCGGAACGGTCCGGAGGCGGGTTAACCATTCAATCCAGTTTGGGAGAAGGAACCACGATACAGGTAGTCTTACAATATGACCATATCGATCGACCGCCATTGGGAAGGGTGGAGGATACGATCGTTAGCCTGATGTCCTTTCATCATGGAATCGACATACAATTTTTCTATCGCTATGAGACGCAGGTTTTTCAATTTCATACAGAAGAAATTAAGGGGATTTATACAGATCTCGATTATTACCCAACAGAAGTTTTAACTTGGGTAAAGGCTTATCTTTTGGAGAATATGGAGGAACAAAAGAGTCAAATTTCTAACAAAGCGTGACAATTATTTAACGCTTGTATTGGTAGTTTTTGCAATGTTATAATGAGTTTGATTTGAACAGAATTAGTCTATTAAAGAGCATCAGGGGAAATCCTGAGCTTTTTTTGGGCTTGAGTTGCATAATGTATACAAAATGGAGAAGCAAGATTGGGGTGAAAGAGATGGGTGAAAAGTTATTTACATTTAGTGGGGGAATCCATCCACCGCATTTTAAGAAGCAAACTGAAAAAGTTGCCCTTCAAAATGCGGAGTTGCCAAAAATGGTAACGATTCCTTTACAGCAACACATTGGGGCACCTTGTCAGCCAGTTGTTAAGGTCGGCGATCTCGTTAAAGTGGGTCAGGTAATCGGGCAGGCGGAAGCGTTTGTCAGCGCACCGATTCATTCAAGCGTATCGGGTACGGTCAAAAAGATTGGCAAGTTTCAAGCGCCAGGCGGCGCAACAACATGCGTTGTAATTGAAGCGGACGGGGAAGATGCTTGGGATGAAAGCATTGAACCAACAGCTGATTGGCTACAATTAGATTCAAAGGACTTATTACGTAAAGTTAAAGAAGCAGGTATTACCGGTATGGGCGGGGCCTCTTTCCCGACTCATGTCAAATTGTCTCCACCGGCGGATAAACCTATTGATGTGGTGATTCTGAATGGTGCGGAGTGTGAGCCTTACTTGACGGCCGATCATCGTTTGATGTTGGAGACGCCAGAAAAGGTTGTTACAGGTTTAAAAATTATGATGCGGATTCTGGGAATTTCCACAGGATATATCGGCATTGAAAACAACAAGATGGATGCCGTGGCGGCCATGCAAAAAGCAGTAGCAGATGAGCCTGGCATTGAAGTACGCGTTATGCAAGTGAAGTACCCGCAAGGGGATGAAAAACGATTGATTAATGCGACTACCGGTCGTGTTGTACCTTCCGGCGCTCTTCCAATGGAAGTGGGTTGTGTTGTTTCCAATGTGGGAACTGCAGCCGCTGTGGCAACAGCAGTGGTTGAAGGCAAGCCGGTTGTAGAACGTATTGTGACCATTACGGGAACAGCAATCAATGAACCAAAGAACTTGGTGGTTCGCATTGGAACTATGTTTAATGAAGTTGTAGAACAATGTGGCGGATACAAGGGAACACCTGGCAAGATTCTGATGGGTGGACCGATGATGGGCTTGGCGCAGTACACTGATGAGGTGCCTGTGATCAAAGGAACATCTGGTATTTTGGTTCTTAATGAAGAGGACGCCCGTTTGCCTGAGCCATCGGCATGTATCCGATGCGGCAAATGTGTAGACGCGTGTCCAGTGAATTTGCTTCCTCTATATATCAGCCGATACTCGCTGAATAAAAACTACGAAGCGGCAGAAGAGTACCATGCCATGGATTGTATCGAGTGTGGATCATGCTCGTTTGTTTGCCCGGCGAAACGGCCGTTGGTTGAGGCGATTCGTGTTTCCAAGCGCGAAATTATCGCCAAAAGAAGAAAGCGATAGGGGGGAAGAATGATGACTAATAAACTAATCGCTTCTTCATCGCCGCATATTCGTTCAAATGAAACAACGACATCGGTGATGCGTGATGTGTTGATCGCTTTGGCTCCAGCTGCGCTTGCCGCGATTTATTTCTTTGGATTCGGTGCTTTGCAGATTTATGTATTGGCCATTGCATCAGCGGTTGCAACAGAAGCGTTCATTCAAAAATTTATTCTAAAAACAACAGTAACAGTTAATGACCTAAGTGCTGTGGTAACAGCGGTATTGTTGTCAATGACATTGCCGGTTACAGCACCATGGTGGATTCCTGTGCTTGGTTCTGCATTTGCCATTGCCATTGTCAAGCAGGCATTCGGCGGCATCGGCAGCAACTTTATGAACCCTGCCTTGGCAGCGCGTGCCTTTATGGTAGCGTCGTGGCCTGTAATTATGACAGGCAGCTGGGTTACACCGGGTGTAGACGCTGTATCAACAGCTACTCCGCTGGGCTTGATTAAGGAAGGCGGCGGATTGGCTGCTTTGACTGAAACTGGCGTAGGCTTCACTGATCTTCTGATCGGTAATGTAGCGGGTTGTCTGGGTGAAACCAGTGCGCTTCTTCTAATTATCGGTGGCTTATATCTGATGTGGAAAGGTATTATCTCCTGGAGAATTCCAGTGGCATACATTGGCACAGTTGGCGTTTTGTATTTGCTTTCAGGCGCTGGCCTAAATGAAGTGCTGATTCAACTGGTTGCAGGTGGTTTGATGCTGGGTGCCTTCTTTATGGCAACGGATTATGTATCATCGCCGGTTACACCGAAAGGTCGATTGATCTTTGGTATCGGTTGTGGTGTTTTGACTTTCGTTATCCGTAAATTTGGCGGTTATCCAGAAGGTGTTTTGTACTCGATTCTATTGATGAACATGGTAGCGCCTCTGATCGATCGCTATACGCAACCTAAAGTATTCGGGGAGGTGAAAAAGGCATGAAAGAAACAATCAAACTAGGATTCACCCTATTCCTGTTTACTGCGATTGCTGCTTTGGTTCTTGCTTATTCCAATGGAGTTACTGCTCCGGAAATTGAAAAGGTGGAAGAGCAAATTAAAACGCAGGCACGAATGGAGATTCTATCGACAGCGGATGCCTTTGAAGTAGTAGAAGGCATTGAAGGTGCCAAGGAAGTTTACCGGGGAACAGCAGACGGTGCGACTGTCGGCTACACCTTGACCATGGTTGCGACCGGTTACGGCGGAGATGTTGAAATTGCTGTAGGCATTTCTTCAGAAGGTCAGGTATCGGGCATTAAAATCATTAAGCATGCCGAAACACCAGGATTGGGCGCTAACGCGCAGGATCCATCCTTCTCTGATCAGTACATTGGAAAATCTACTGAGACACAGATCGAAGTGGTGAAAACACCACCGACTGCTGACAACGAAATTCAAGCAATTACCGGCGCGACGATTACCTCCCGCGCCGTAACGAAAGCCGTCAACGAAGCTCGTGAAATTTATACGAGCGCGTTGCAGTAGGGGGGGAGACAGATGGCAAAGAATTTAGGACAAGTATTTAAGAATGGTTTGATTGACGAGAATCCAACCTTTGTGCAATTATTGGGCATGTGTCCAACCCTGGCCGTAACAACATCGGCAACCAATGGTTTGGCTATGGGTCTTGCTACAACGGCGGTATTGCTCGGATCGAACTTGGTAATTTCAGCCTTGAGAAAGGTGATTCCGGACAAGATCCGTATCCCGGCTTTTATCGTTATTATCGCGACATTTGTAACGATTATCGAAATGTTTATGCATGCATATGCCATTGATCTGTATGCTTCACTGGGTCTGTTCATTCCATTGATCGTTGTAAACTGTGTTATCTTGGGACGTGCGGAATCCTTCGCATCCAAGAATACAGCACCAGCCTCCATTGTTGATGGCTTGGGCATGGGTCTTGGTTTTGCCGGTGCATTGACGATTTTGGGCAGCATTCGTGAACTTTTGGGTGCTGGTTCTATCTTTGGATTTACTGTTTTAGGCGGAGCTTTTAAACCTGCGATCATGATGATCCTTCCGCCAGGCGCATTCTTGACATTAGGTCTTTTGATTGCCCTGTATCAGCATTCAAAGAATAGAAAGGAGGGACGTTAATCCATGAATTTATTTGCGATTTTTATTGGCGCTCTCTTGACGAATAACTTTGTATTGTCAAAGTTCTTGGGGATTTGTCCATTCCTGGGCGTTTCCAAGAAGGTAGAAACTGCAGCCGGTATGAGTATGGCGGTAACCTTCGTTATGCTATTGGCTTCCTTGATTACGTATATCCTGCAAATTCTAGTCCTGGACAAATTCGGTTTGGGCTACTTGCAGACAATCATGTTTATCTTGGTTATTGCATCCCTGGTGCAGTTGGTTGAAATGTTTGTAAAGAAGGCGAGCCCTACCCTGTATGAGGCGCTGGGCGTATACCTTCCACTGATCACAACAAACTGTGCGGTACTGGGTCTTGCGATCTTGAATATCCAAAGCGGATTCAATTTGATTGAACTGGTTGTAAACTCTGTTGGCGCGGCCCTTGGTTTCTCCATGGCGATTATTTTATTGGCCGGGATCCGGGAGCGTCTGGAGTTGTCTAATTTGCCGAAAGCGATGGAAGGATTTCCAATCGCTCTGATAACGGCAGGCTTGATGGCAATGGCTTTCTTGGGTTTTGCCGGATTGAGCATCGGATAGGAGGCGTAGAATGAATTTGATCATAAATGCAATAATAGCCCTGGGTGCAGTGGGCTTATTCTTCGGCGTTATTCTTTCTATCGCATCGAAAGCATTCGCTGTCAAAGTTGATCCCAAGGAAACCTTGGTACGGGCAGCCGTGCCAGGCGCCAATTGCGGTGCTTGCGGATTTCCTGGATGCGACGGTTTCTCCAAAGCGGTTGTCGCGGGAGTAGCTCCGGTTAACGGATGTCCTGTAGGTGGTGCTGAAACAGCTGCAAAGATTGCTGAAGTGATGGGTGTAGCTGCCGGCGATGCTGATAAGCAGGTTGCCCGGGTTGCTTGTAATGGAACCAGCGCAAGCGCTGGCGACAAGTACGAATACTACGGCGTGGAAACTTGTAAGGCTGCTGCAGCGGTTCAAAAGGGACCTAAGGCCTGTGAGTTCGGTTGTATGGGATTTGGGGATTGTGTAACGGCCTGTGCCTTTGACGCCCTTCATATCGTGGACGGAATTGCCAAGGTGGATCCTGACAAGTGCGTGGGTTGTAAGGCCTGTGTAGCGACTTGTCCGAAGAGTATTATCGACATGGTTCCTGCAAGCCAAAAGGTATTTGTAGACTGTAAGAACCAGGACAAGGGCAAAGCCGTCAAGGATGTATGCCAGGTTGGTTGTATCGCATGTACGCTTTGTGTGAAGGCTTGTCCGTTTGACGCCATTCACATGGTGGACGGCGTTGCCAAGATTGATTACGCAGAGTGCAAGAACTGTAAGATTTGCGCGAAGAAGTGTCCGACGGGTGCGATTTTCCCTCAGCTGAAATTGAAAGAAATGGCTGAGAAAAAAGCGGCAGCCGCAGCGGCAAAAAAAGAAGCGGAACAGAAAGACGAAACACAAAATTCATAATTGGGAAGGCTCTCCGGTAGGAGAGCCTTTTTTAGACCCCAATCCCTTGTGAAACCGTTGTTTTTACCCACTAGGAATGGTACACTTTAAAGAAGAGGTTCAAGGAGGATGCAGAATGGCTAGACAGAGAAGAGGCAGTGTATTGTGGGTGTTTTTATTGGTTGGATTTGTACTGGGCGGAATCGCCGGAGAGTTGCTGGGGAGTGTCTTTCCTTTGTTGAGCAAATCCGTATCCGTTGGATTGGATCCAAGTTTTCATTTGGATCTTCATTTGTTTGAGTTCACCCTTGGATTTTTGTTCCGTGTAAATTTAATGAGTATTGTGGGCGTGATCCTGGGGATCATTTTGTACCGCTGGTTATAGGAGTGTTGGCATGAAAATGGTATTGGCATCTAAATCGCCAAGAAGACAGGAAATCCTGCGAAAATATATTCAAGACTTTATCATTGTGGAAAGCGACTTTGAGGAAATTATGGATGATTCCTTAGCGCCGGAAGCGCTGGCTATGAGTCTTGCCTATCAGAAAGCAGCAGATGTGCAAAGTCAGGTGGGAGACCAGGCTTTGATTCTTGCGGCAGATACGATTGTAGTAGCTGATCGTGTGCTGGGCAAACCCAAGGACCGGGCGGACGCGAAAGCGATGATTAAAAGCCTGGAAGGGAAACGCCATGCCGTGATTACAGGCATTGCTCTTTTGCTGGGAGAAAAACGTGTAGTGGATTATCAGATGACTCAAGTGGCTTTTGCGCCCATGTCAGAAGAGGAAATAGAAGGATATTTGAATGCGGGCGACTATGGCGACAAGGCTGGCGCTTATGGCATTCAGGGATATGCAGAGCCTTTTGTAGAAGAGATTCGAGGCTCTTATTCCAATGTCGTTGGCCTGCCGGTTGAACGGCTGTATCAAGTATTGAAACGAGATTTTGGCTTGGATTTGATGAAGGGGATGACTGTTTCCAATGAAGAAGAATAGAAAATGGATCATCGCCTCGATCTTGGTGATCGTGGGATTTTTGATTGCGGTCAGCGCGATTGTCGGCGCCAGCGGCGCCAATAATCCTGCCATGGAATCCGTTGTACCCTTGCAGCGGGTCATCAGCCGAATGGGCATTACTTTTGGTGGATGGACGGAATCGCTGCGCAATTGGTCAAGCCTGAAAGAAGAAAATGAAGCCTTGCAGTTCCGGGTGGCAGAACTGGAAAATCAGTTGAATGATGCAGAAGCCCTTATGGTGGATGAACCTTATTTGGAAGCCGAGTGGCGGGCAAGATTGGAATCATCCCGCAGGGTAATCGAAGCGCGGGTAATCTCGAAATCCAAGGGGAACTGGTTCCAAACCTTTGTGATTGACCAGGGGAGCGATGACGGCATCAAAGCCAATGATACGGTTGTAACCGGTATTGTCCATGATGGTGACTTTGCGGCCTATGGATTAATCGGCCAGGTGTCGGAAGTTGGCGGAAATTATGCTGTGGTTCAAACCTTGGCAAACAAAGAGACCAATGTTGCTTTTGAGATTTTGCGTACGGGTGACCAAGGGATTGTAGAAGGAGAATTGTCTAAAATACACAATGGCTTTTTGTTTAACGCAGAAGCCAATGTAGCGGTAGGCGATGACTTGATTACAACAGGAATCAGTGATTACTATTTGCCAGGCATTTTGATTGGGCAAGTAACGGAAGTGCAGAAGGAAGGCGATCAGCTGGTTAAGCATATTCAAGTGGAAACCCTGGTGGATTTCCAAGGCATTACAGAAGTCTTTATCCTTCAGGAGGCGCATAATGAATGAACGGTATAAAGACTACATTCGGCTTGTTGGACTGGGGCTTTTGTTCTTTTTATTGGAGACTGCGGTTCTGCCCATGATTCCATTTGCATGGGGGAAACCCAATATGCTCTTGCTTTTTGTGGCAGCCGTAGGGCTTTATGTGGGATTGTTGCCCGGAATGATTACTGCGGTTCTTTTGGGAGCGATGGCGGATAGTTTGTTTTCTCCTATTCTGGGACCATGGATCATTATCTATTTGATCGTTGCCTGGATTTTTATCAAGATTCGGGAAGCAGAGTGGGAAGCTGAGAAAATTTATTTGGCTGGAATCATGGGATTGGTAACAGCTCTTTCCTATTTGATTATGGCATTTCTTCTGTTTTTCTTTGGTTACCAATACAATTGGATGACCGAAATTTTGCCTTTTGCCGCGGGGGAAGCTGTGGCGAACATGGGGCTTTGGATTGTGTTATTATGGCTCTTCCCAAGAATAATTCGGGAAGCCGGCAAGGACTATATGAGCGCCTTGCGTTAGAATAAAGGGTGAAGGATTTGAATATCAAACAATTGTTTCAGAATCGATTTTACTTTTTTCTTTTGGTGATTTGGATCCTGATTATTTTCTTAGTGGTCCGCTTGGCGGACTTGACGATTGCTCAAGGTGAAGAGTACCGGGAAGTATCGGACAATCGCCGTTTGAAGCAGGTGGAGATCCCTGCCAGTCGTGGCAAGATCTACGACAGCAATGGAAGATTGCTTGCAGGCAATCAGCCCAGCTTTGTTGTGCAATTGTCGAAAGATGAGATTAAAAAGAAAGACCGCAATGAAACTTTGTGGCGTCTAGGCATGATTCTGGATCAAAACGCGGAGCGTGTTGTAGGAGAATTGCCCATTACCATGAATGGATTGGTGCTTAGCTCAGGAGGTACCCAATTGCCTGTGGACCTGTTTACCTATTTGCAGGCGAAGCCGGATCTACTGCCTATGGCGATTGCGCAGACGGTGGAAACCCCGCCGTATTTTGGGCAATTCAGTGCCAAGCGAGCGCTTTTAATTCTTGCACAGGATGATGAGGCATGGATGGACCGCTGGGATGAAGAGAATGGACGCCTGCGCGCGCCGGAAGACGCCGCAGAGATCGCAGCAGCCCTTTTGGCACAAGAGAATCAGTTGCGGGAATGGACCAACCATCCCATTTCACGGGATTGCATCTATCGTGTTTATGGACAGGAAGACAGCAACCTTCAACTGGTTGATTATCAATACACCTTTGAAGAGGATCGGCTGGACAAGAAACGTAGTTTGGCGGAGCAATTTGAAGGCATAACAGCGGAGACGGAAGCTGCTGAAGACTTCTATCAAATCGCCTATCAGTGGGTGGCGGCGGATATGGCTTTATCCGTTACCTCGGATGGCTTGAATATGGGACAAGACCTGCTTTCGCAAATGGATGTCCCCATATCGGTGACGATTTCCGACCGTGGAACCGTTGCGTATCAGACTGATGATGAAGCTTGGGTAAGAGAAGCTCGAACGCGTTTAGCGCTGGAAGAAGCAGCCAGTGTGGCGCAGATTGTAGTGGAGGAAGCCCATCAGCAGGGAATTCTGAAAGCCGCAATTCTTTCTGATGCTTTTAAGTATCAGGCGCAGCAAATGATTTTGAGCCGGGGATTGAATCCCGGAATTTCAGTTTCGAAATGGAAATATACATCGATTCTGTTATTGGACAATTGGAAGGAAGCTAACCAGGTTTCAGCAGACATGGACGCGGAAGCTGCCTTGTCATTTTTGGCGGACCGTTATGATCTGGAAACAACATGGACAGACCGTGAAAAGATGCTGACCCTGAATCTGATTGCCTTGATGAACAAGCAGGGCTATCGGGCCTATGAAGCGATTGACGTGGCGTATCAGCTGCATGCTACCACTATTGTGAAGTTGATGGAAAATGAGTATCGCATGCCGGGTGTCAGCGTCAACTTCAAGTCAGTTCGGAATTATCCTTATGGATCGGCGGCCGCCCATACCTTGGGATACTTGGGTAAAATTTCGCAGGATTCTGAGATTAAAAAATATATTGATGAATTGGGCTATTCCCCCAATGATATCATCGGCAAGACTGGCATAGAGCAATCCTTTGAGTCCGTGCTTCGGGGAATCCCCGGCAGTCAGGATTTGGAGGTGGACGTGCGGGGCAAAACCCTGAAGGTAGTTAAGGAGACAGATCCGATTCAGGGGGGCGATGTGTATTTGAGTATGGACCTGCATGTGCAGCAATTGGCTGAGAAAGCCTTAGCAGAAACCTTGGCGGCCATGCAAGCCGGAGGGGTCTATGAAAGTCCTTGGGGCAATTATACGTACAAGGAAGCCAAACCCAATGCAGAATCGGCAGCTTTGGTTGCCATTGACGTAAAAACCGGCAAGGTGATTGCCATGGCCAATGTGCCGGATTATGATCCCAATCTCTTTGCTGTCGGTATTTCCCAGAGTGACTGGGACGCCCTTTTACCGGAGAATCCCGAAGACTTGATCGCGCCGCGACCGCTCTTGAATATCGCATCGCAATCCATGATTCAGCCGGGTTCCACCTTTAAAATGGTAACAGCCTTGGCGGCCTTGGAAAAAGGCATGGACCCGAAATTGAAGATCAACAGCAAGGGTTTTGTTGAAATTGGTAATCAGACCTATGGAAGTTGGATTTGGAATCGATATGGTCTTACTCATGGATATGATGATATGGCGGATGCCATTGCAGATTCCAACAACTATTACTTCTATTCATTGGTTTTGGGAGAAAACCAACAGACCGGTGAAAAGTTGCCTGTCAGGGTTTCGGCGGAAGAAATCTTGGCCATGGCTACCAAGCTGGGGCTGAATGACAAAACAGGCATTGAAATTAATATTCCAAGCGAGAAGGCTGCAGGGGTTCCCAGTGAGAGCAAGAAGCAGAGTTCAACCAAGTCGGCCATGCGCCGTTGGCTGAATCGAAACTTGATGGAATTTGTGCCTGAGGACGCGGAACCGGATGCCGATCAGATTGAGGACTGGATTGCTGAAATTAGCTCTTGGGCCGAGATTGAACCGGTGCTTTCCGGATCGGAAGTTAGAAGACGATTACTGGACATGGGATTGTTGCCAGATCGTCCCATGGAGAATGGACAAAGCCTCAAAGATGTGATTAAATACTCCTATCTGAACTTTGCATCCTGGAAAACGGGGGATGAACTCATCATGAGTATTGGTCAAGGTGACAATGCCTATACGGCCCTTCAGATGGCGAATTATATGGCGACCATTGCAAATGGCGGCAAGCATTATGAAGTGAGTCTCCTGGATCGTGTGGTGGATTTGGAAGGCAATGAAACCATTTATGGCAGCAAGCCATACGAGCAATTGACCTTTGAAAATCCTGAAGCGATTGATGTGATCAAGGAAGCCATGTTGCAGACGACGGTCGAGGGTACCGCGCGATCGATTTTTGCTGATTTCCCTATTCCGGTTGGAGCGAAGACGGGTTCGGCCGAGAAGGATGGATTGAATCCCGTAACAGGAGAACCTTATGACGAATTTGGCTGGTTTGTAGCCTTTGCACCATACGAGGAGCCGGAGATTGCTGTAGCGGCCATTGGATTCCAGACAGGATCTGGTGGTGCGGTCGGTGCGGCTGTCCGGGATGTCATTGCAGAGTATTTGGGATTAAATAGTGAAAAAGCGCCGGTTTCGGCAAAACCGAGACTGACAGAATAGGAGTCGATATGGGCAAATTTGTACAGGTGAAAGGAAGCGCCAAAGGCTTTTCCATTCATGTATTTGAACCGGACTTTCAGGCCATTCAAATGGAATTGACTGAAATGATGCGGGAATCAAAAGGATTTTTCAAAGGCGCGAAATTTGCCGGGTTTCAAGGAAGAAACCTGCGGGAAGAGGAAGAATCTGAGCTTCTTTCCATTCTGGAAAGAGATTTCAATATGGAAGCGATGAAGGAAGAGGTTGCTGAACCGGAAGTGAGCCAAGAGGAGGCGGTTTCACCGCCTGCCAGAGAGCTTCATGTGATTGGACGGACTTTGCGTTCCGGCCAACGGATTGATGTGGAAGGAGATTTGGTTCTTATGGGGGATGCGAATCCTGGAAGCATTCTAACCGCTACCGGCAATATTGTGGTGGTGGGTGCGTTGCGCGGCATCGCCCATGCAGGAATTAATGGCGATGAAGAGGTGAGTATTTCAGCTTATCGGCTGGAACCCTTGCAGCTTCGCATTGCTAATGTGATTGCCCGGTCTACGGATCAGGGAAGGACAGAAGGAAAGCGGGAAATCGCCCGCTTGAACCAAGATCATGAAATCAGCATTTCGACCAATTAAAGGAGGAAAACCATGGGCAAAGCGATTGTAGTAACATCAGGAAAAGGCGGTGTGGGAAAAACCACAACAACAGCCAATTTGGGAACTGGCCTTGCTTTGGCTGGAAAGCGGGTTGTGGTGATCGATGCCGATATCGGGCTGAGAAACCTGGATGTGGTTCTAGGACTTGAAAATCGCATTGTTTACAATCTGGTAGACATCGTAGAAAAGAGTTGCCGACCCAAGCAAGCCATGATTAAAGATAAAAAATTGGAAGGATTGTTTCTGATTCCCGCGGCCCAAACCCGGGACAAAACTTCGGTAAATCCGGACCAAATGAAGGAACTAATTGACCAATTGAAAGAAGAATATGATTACGTATTGATCGATTGTCCTGCGGGAATCGAACAGGGATTCAAAAATGCCGTTGCCGGTGCCGATGAGGCTTTGGTTGTAACAACACCTGAGGTATCTGCGGTTCGGGATGCCGACCGCATTATTGGCATGTTGGAAGCGGAAGAGGTCCCATCGACTCGATTGGTTATCAACCGCATTAAGCAGGAAATGGTCTTAAAGGGCGAGATGATGGGCATCGATGATGTTGTCGAGATTCTGGCGGTGGACTTATTGGGCATTATTCCGGATGACAGTGAGATCGTTGTCGCAAGCAACAAGGGCGAGCCAGTGATCTACAATAAGAAATCCTCGGCGGGACGAGCTTATCAAAATATTACCGACCGCATGGAAGGCAAGGATGTGCCGTTGATGGACTTGAATGAGCAATTGGGTGTATGGGCGCGGTTCAAAAGCCGATGGTCCAAATAGGAGGTGGAAGCGATGTTTAACTTTTTCAAAAAGAAGGAGCAACCGAAGAGCAAACATGTCGCCAAGGAACGCCTGCAATTGGTTTTAATTCACGACCGGGCCAGCATTCCGCCTCATGTGATTGAAGATATTCGAAAAGATATTATTAAAGCGATTTCCAAACATATCGACATTGAGCCAGGAGACGTATCCGTTTCTATTGAAGCCCATCCGGGTGCAAGTCGAAACGAGCGCTCCATTGTAGCCGATGTTCCATTGAAAGCAAAAGGAGAAGCAGTCAGATGAATATTGCATTAATCGCGCATGACAAAAAGAAGGAAGAAATGATACAGTTGACCATTGCATACGAGCATGTATTGGCCAAGCATAAGCTATTTGGCACGGGAACAACAGGGACGCGCATTATGGAAGCGACCAACCTTGAAGTTCACCGTTTTATGTCGGGTCCTTTAGGCGGTGACCAACAGATTGGTGCAAAGATTGCCCAGGATGAGATGGATCTGGTGATTTTCCTTCGGGATCCATTAACAGCCCAGCCGCATGAACCGGATGTGCAGGCCTTGATGCGTCTGTGCGATGTTCATCGCATTCCATTGGTGACCAATCTAGGTGGTGCTGAGATTGTCGTTAAGGCCTTGGAATTGGATTTAATGGCATGGCGGGATAAAAAATAAAATGAAACAAAAAAGGAATAGCGATTGCTATTCCTTTTTTTGAGTAGATTTTTCATCTATTACCAGTTATCGGTTCCCCACTTGTGCATGGCCTCCAAAATCGGAATGACGGTCATTCCTTTTTCCGTCAGACTGTATTCAACACGGGGAGGGACTTCGTTGTATTGGATTCTTGTGATAAATCCATCGTTTTCCAGCTCCTTTAGTTTTTCACTAAGAACCTTATGGGTCACACCGGTTAAACGACGTTTGATTTCATTGAAACGATGAACGCCATCAAATGCGAGATGCCAGAGAATAACGAGTTTCCATTTTCCGCCCAACATGGACTGGGTGTATTCAATACTGCATTTGAATTTTGTTTTATCCTGTGCAAGGGATGTATTTTGATCCATAAAAGGCCTCCATTAGTTACCAATTGGTTACTCTGTATGTGAAAAGTGCGTACTTTTTTAATAGGAAATCTCCTTTTATAATAACAAGTGAAATTAAAAAAATCAAAAAAGGAGAAACAAATGAATCAAACAATGCCAAGAACATTTTCTCATATTGGACTTTCGGTTCCAGATATCGAAAAGGCGGTTCAGTTTTATCAAGAGGTATTTGGATGGTATGTGCTGATGGAGCCAAGCGAAGTTGTTAAAGATGACAGCCCCATTGGAATTATGTGCAATGATGTTTTCGGAGATGATTGGACGACTTTTAAGATTGCCCACCTGTCAACAGGGGATAAAATCGGCGTTGAGATCTTCGAGTTCCCAAACAATGAAGCCCCGGAAGACAATTTTAAATTCTGGCAGACTGGCCTTTTCCATTTCTCTATTCAAGATCCGGATATTGAAGGCATGGTCAAAAAGATTGTAGAACATGGTGGAAAACAGCGAATGCCCATCCGCGAATACTATCCTGGAGACAAACCCTACCGCATGTGCTATGTAGAAGACCCCTTTGGAAATATCTTTGAGGTATACAGCCACAGTTATGAATTGACATACTCGTCTGGCGCTTATTAAAGGGCTGGAGTTTAAGGAAGAAGAAACCCTATGTATTTCTTCTTCCTTTTCTTTTCTTTCTTTTTAGAATCATTTTGTATATAATAAGAATGCATTTTTGAGAAAGGTGAGAATAGATGATCAATCAAAAGCAATTGGAATCGATCTTGATGAAGGTCGAGAAACCCGCACGGTATACGGGCGGGGAAGTGAATAGCGTGGTGAAACATGAGGCGAAGGTACGCTTTGCCTTTGCATTCCCAGATCTGTACGAGATCGCCATGTCCCATATGGGGGGACATATTTTATATCAGTTAATTAATGCGCAGGAAGGGTTGGCGTGCGAACGTGTCTTCACGCCTTGGACAGATATGGAAGCTGAGATGAGGGAAGCGGGAATTCCTTTGTTCAGTCTGGAAACCAAGCGCAGTCTGAAGGAATTTGATATTGTCGGATTTACCCTTCAGTACGAGATGAGCTATACCAATATCCTGCATATGCTGGAGCTGGGTGGATTGGAAGTGCGCCGCGAAGACCGAAAGGAGTCAGATCCTTTGGTGATTGCCGGTGGACCATGTGCCTATAATCCAGAGCCTGTTGCGGATTTTATCGATTTGTTTGTAATCGGCGACGGCGAAGAACGGACCCTGGATATTATGCGCCGTTATGAGGAAGGCAACTTCTCTTCCAAGCGTGAGTTCCTTCGCTCTCTTTTGGATCTGGAAGGAATTTATGTGCCGGAATTCTACGAAGAGGAATACAATGAAGACGGAACCATCAAGGAACGACGCGCCTTGGTGCCGGAAGCGCCGCTGGTGATCCAGCGAACCATCCTGAAGAATTTGGATGAAGTGTATTTTCCAGATAAAATGATTGTGCCTTTTATTGATACGGTTCATGACCGGGTTATGCTGGAACTGTTCCGGGGTTGTACCCGGGGCTGCCGATTCTGTCAGGCAGGTATGATTTATCGTCCTGTACGGGAAAGAAAAAAGGATACTTTGGTGCAATTGGCTGAAAAGCTTGAAAAGAGTACTGGATACGAAGAAATGTCTTTGTCTTCTCTGAGTTCCAGTGATTATACGGAGATTGAGCCACTGATCTGCGAGCTTGTTGAGAAGTTTTCAGAAAAACGGATCTCCTTGTCTTTGCCGTCTATGCGGTTGGACACTTTTCCCAAAGACTTGTTGAAGAAGATGCAGGAAGTCAGAAAGTCCGGCATCACTTTCGCGCCGGAAGCGGGATCGCAACGTTTGCGTGATGTCATCAACAAGGGAATTTTGGAAGAGGACTTGATCAATACCACCGATGAACTATTCCATATGGGATGGTCTACAGTGAAACTATACTTTATGCTCGGTCTGCCGACGGAAACGGAAGAGGATGTGATGGGCATTAAGCAACTGGCCTACCAGGTGAAGGAAAAGTTCTTTCAGATTCCGCGAGAGGAACGAAAAGGAAACCTGCGGATCAATGTAAGCGCGGCATGTTTTGTGCCGAAACCCTTTACACCATTCCAATGGTTTGGACAAGCATCCATGGATGAATTTAAAGAGAAGCAGGTTATGCTGAAGAAAAGCATCCGGGATCCCAAAGTGTCCTTCAGTACCCATGACGCGGCGACTAGCTATTTGGAAGCAGTGCTGGCACGCGGAGACCGACGCACCGGTCGTGCCATTGAGTTGGCTTGGAGGAAAGGCGCCAAGTTTGATGGCTGGGGACAGTTTTTCAAACTGGACACATGGCTGGAAGCCTTTGAAGAAGTGGGATTGGATCCTGCATTCTACGCCAACCGTACCCGGGATTTTGATGAGATTCTTCCTTGGGAGTTTTTGCGGGTAGGCGTATCCAAGCAGTTTTTATGGCGGGAATACCAACGCGCCCTTGATGAAAAGACTACTGCAGACTGCAGAAACAATTGTGAGGCTTGCGGTGTAATTCAGACCTACGGGAAAGGGGTGTGCCATCAATGATTCTACGCGGAAAATTTGAGAAGCGAGCAGCGATGAAGTATATCGGTCACCTGGATCTGATGCGCACCATGCAGCGTGCCATCAGACGGGCTGACTTGCCCATTGCCTATTCCCAGGGATACAATCCCCAGCAGAAGATGAATTTTGCCATGGCGCTTGCCTTGGGGCTCGAGAGCGAGGCGGAATATTTTGAAGTGGAATTGGCGGAAGACATGAAACCTGCTGATTTTGTTGAACGGATGAATGCGGCTTTGCCGGAAGGAATTCGTATTTTACGGGCAGACCGCATTGAGAATGCGCCAAAGTCCCTGATGAGCATTGTGGCTTGGGCCAAATATGCGGTTCAGTATCCAGAAGAAGGCAAACCGGAAGATGCGGAAGCCCGAACAGAAGCCTTTTTAAAGGAAAAAGAAATCTGGACAACGCGTCGTCGCAAAAAGAAAAAGCAAATTGTCAGCAAACAAGTGGAGATTCGTCAGTGGATCGACACCCTGGTTTGGGAAGGCGATACCATGAAGATGGTGCTGAAAACCGGCAGCAATGGCAACTTGAAGCCGGAAGAAGTGTTGCCAATCCTTTTTCCTGAAAGAACCATGCCGGACATTCGTCGTTTGGAGATCTATCGGGATACCAAGAAGGGAAGAAAGCCACTATTGTAGGAGGCTGTCATGAATCTGAGAATTGATCGAACCGAAACCTTTACGGTTTTTGCGGTGGAAGACAATGGAATTCTGCAGGATTTGCGTTTGAAGGAAACGGCGGAAACCGACGTCTGTCTGTTTTTGGCCAAGGTGAAAAAGTTTTTATCAGCAGTAAATGGGGCAATTCTTGATTTGGGTGAGGCCCAAGCCTATTTGGGATGGCAGGACCTGGATCCTGAACACAAAAGCCGTGGCGCCAAGATCGAGGAATGCCTGACATTGGAAGAACGGATTCTGGTGCAGATTCGCCGGGAAGAGTCCGGTCAAAAAGCGGATAAGGCAACCCTGCGTCTGTCTATTCCAGGTGCCTATGGGGTTTATCTGCCCAAGGAAGCGGGTATCTCGATTTCATCAAAAATTCGAGATCAGCAAGTCCGCCTGCAGCTGGAATCGCAAGTCAAGATCAAAGAAACAGAAGGTGTGGTTTTGCGAACTATAGCGGCACAGGCATCTATGGAAGCGGTAAACCGGGAAATCGACCGATTGCGACACGCCTATGAAACTGTCAGAAGAAAGACAGACCAGGCAAAGTCCCTGGGACGCTTTGCTCTTGACTTATCATCGGAACCGGCGTTTTTTGTGCGCTGGATTTCCCAGTCGGATTGTTTGTACAGCAATGACCTGTCTGACCAAAGCTGGGCGGAGGAATGGGGATTGTCTTTTGTCCATGAAGAAAATCCGCTGGATGCTGTGTGGAATAACTTTTTAACCTTAAGGACAAAGCAAGTGGACTTGCCGGGTATGGAAGCCAATATTCTAGTAGAAGAAATGGAGACTTTGACGGCCATTGATGTGAATCGCCAAAGCCAGGCGAAAGCTTCGGTAGCTTCTGTTGACCGCCAAGCAGTCCGGGAAGCCATGAGGCAATTGCGTCTTCGCAATATTGGCGGCATGGTCCTTATGGATATCATAGACAAACGGGGAGCGGCGCGGACAGCACGTGTTGCAACTTCGGAAAAGAAAAAAGATTCCCATCAAGTTCGTGTTTACGGACCATCCAATATGGGATTGATCGAACTGACACGGTCTAAGCGGGGGGCGAGCCTTAAGCAGATGACCGGCAGCCCAGACCAGCCGACAGGGCAATATGCCTTGTGGCGTTTGGCACTGGCACTGAGAAAGTGCCCGAAAGCCAATGCGGTATCTATTGAAGGAAGCCGGGCCTTGATTGAAACCCTGCAGGGGGCAATTGGGGAATTGGGCAGTGAAAAACTAGTTTTTAGCGGGTCGATCACATGGAAGATTTTCAATCAAAACCAAGAATTTTTGCGAATTCTGCCGGTTTTGCGAAAATAAAGGGAATGAATAGATTAGAGGTTTGACTTATAGGGGAAACCATGGTATAATTCATTTCTGTGAAGCCGCACAAAATGGGTTCGAAACGGGAAACCGTACCTGATTTTTGGCGAGTTTAGTTTAAGGAGGTGTAAACTATGTACGCAATTATTGAAACAGGTGGCAAGCAATACCGTGTTCAAGAAGGCGACTTGCTTTTCGTAGAAAAGTTGGGCGTTGAAGCTGGTGAAGCGGTAACATTTGATAAAGTATTGTTGGTAAACGCTGAAGGCGAAGTTAAAGTCGGCAAGCCATACGTTGAAGGCGCGACAGTTGAAGCGAAGGTCGAGAAAAACGGCAAAGCGAAAAAAGTTGTTGTCTACAAATACAAGGCGAAGAAAGACTACCGTCGTAAGCAAGGTCATCGTCAACCATATACACAAGTGACGATCGGAAAGATCAACGCGTAGTGGTACGGATGATGGTGTTTGTATCTGATGGCAATGTGATCGGATACGAAATGAAGGGCCATAGCGGATATGCGGAAGCGGGACAAGATATTGTTTGCGCGGCGGTATCGGTTTTGGCGCAAACAGGTGCAAACGCCTTGGAAAAACTAACGGGTGTGGAACCTGAGGTTCAAATGGAAGATGGCTATTTACAAGTGATGCTTCCAGTAAACCTGAAGGAAACGGAACGTAAGAAGGCTAAAACCATACTTGATACAATCCTGGTTGGATTGGAAGATGTGGTTGACGCCTATCCAGAATACCTAGAACTCAGATACAGGGAGGTGTAGAGATGATCAAGTTAAATCTACAACTATTCGCACATAAAAAAGGTGTAGGTAGCTCCAAGAACGGTCGTGAGTCCGAATCGAAGAGACTCGGCGCGAAGCGTGCGGATGGGCAATTTGTTTTGGCAGGAAATATCCTGTATCGTCAGCGTGGAACGAAAATCCATCCAGGATTGAACGTTATGCGTGGTGGCGATGATACGCTATTTGCAACCATTGATGGTGTTGTCCGATACGAAAGAAAAGGTAAGGACAAGAAGCAAGTAAGCGTGTATCCACGAGTGTAATTGAAACCTACCCATTCGGGTAGGTTTTCTTTTTGCAGCAATTTCGATATAATGAGAGTAATCGAAAAAAATAGAGGTGAACCATGTTTGTAGATATAGCACGAATCCAAGTCAGAGGCGGTGCCGGCGGAAACGGGGCAGTCGCGTGGCGAAGGGAAAAATATGAACCGGCTGGGGGACCTGCCGGCGGCGACGGCGGTCATGGCGGAAGCGTTATTTTGATCGTTGAGCCGAAAATCAATACCCTGATTGACTTTAAATATCGCCGCCATTTCCGCGCGGACGCGGGGGAACATGGGCGTTCTAAACGTCAATACGGGAAAAATGGAGAACATCTGTATGTAGAAGTGCCCCGCGGTACCATTGTCAAAGATGAAGAGACGGGCAATATTATTGCGGACCTGGTGGAGCCTGGCGAAACTTTTGTAATCGCTAAGGGTGGCCGTGGCGGAAAGGGCAATGCCAAATTTGCCACATCAACAAGACGAGCGCCAAACTTTGCCGAAGCCGGACAAAAAGGCGTAGAGCGCTGGGTGATCCTTGAACTGAAGCTATTGGCCGATGTAGGATTATGCGGATTCCCTAATGTAGGGAAGTCCACCTTCCTGTCCATGGTTTCAGAGGCGAAGCCGCGAATTGCCAACTACCATTTTACGACCATCCATCCTAATTTGGGTGTTGTTCGGGTTGGCGAAGGCCAGTCTTTTGTTATGGCGGATATTCCGGGACTGATCGAAGGGGCTCATGAGGGCACCGGATTGGGCCATGAATTTTTGCGTCATATCGAACGTACGCGAGTACTGGTGCATATTGTCGATGTTTCCGGCAGCGAAGGCCGAGACCCTTATGAAGATTTTGCAGCCATTAACCATGAATTGGTCAGCTATAATGAACGTTTGGGCACGCGACCGCAGATTGTTGTGGCTAATAAGACAGATCTGCCGGGTTCTGAAGAGCGATTGGAAGAATTTGAAGCCAAGGTTCGCGAATTGGGCTATGATTTTTATGCCATGTCCGCGGCCACAGGCGCGGGGGTTCAGGAACTGAAGCACATCATCTGGAACAAACTGCAAACAGCAGAATTGGAAGAGGAAGTTGTTGAAGTTGTTGAAGATACCTTCGGCGCGGATCGAGAGCGGGAACGCGAAATTCATTATGAAGTGATCGATGAAGTAATTCATGTCGATGGCGTATATTTGGAAAAAATTCTAATGTCCACCAACTTTGAAGATGATCATTCTGTCAGCTACTTCCAGCGACGCTTGCGTGAGTTGGGCGTTGTGTCCACCCTGAAGGAAATGGGTGCGGAAGAAGAGGACCTGATTGTCATTTGTGGTGTACAATTTGAATTCTTTGAATAGGAGAAACGATGAACGGAAAACAAAGAAGTTATTTAAAAAAATTGGCTCATGACCTGCAGCCTCTCTTTCAAATTGGAAAGAACGGGCTAACGGAAAATTTTATTGAGCAGATGAACCAGGCATTGGAAGCCAGAGAATTGGTAAAATGCAAGGTGTTGAACAATAGCATGTTGGATGCGAAAGAGACCGCGAATGAGCTGGCCCGAGCAACAAACGCGGAATTTGTTCAAGCGATCGGCAACAAGTTTACCTTGTACCGAGAGTCAGAAGACAACAAAAAAATTGTCTTGCCGAGGGGCTAGATGAAACGAATCGGATTGTTCGGCGGAACCTTTAATCCCATTCATATGGGACATCTTGTGTTGGCGGAATGCGCTCGGGATCAGTTGGCACTGGATGAAGTGGTCTTTATTCCCAATCGAATTCCCCCTCATAAGGAAGCGCCGGGATATTCGCCCCAGCAGCGCTTAAAGCTGGTTGAGGCTGCCATTGGCATGGAAGATGGCTTTCGCGCAAGTGATATTGAATTGAAACGTGAAAAACCATCCTATACGGTGGATACCCTGCGGGAAATCCATGCGGAATGGCCGGAGGCGGAACTGGTCTTTTTGATCGGGGCTGATTCCCTGTTTCAATTGGAGCAGTGGGTCGAATATCAGGAGATCTTTCGATTGACCAATTTTGGTGTTGTCGCGCGCCCACCCTATGAACGGGAACGATGCGCAGCAGAGATCAAACGGTTGGAAAGACTTTATCCGGTAAGGTTTCATTGGGTTGAGATGCCCATGATAGAAATTTCTTCCCGAGCTTTGCGAGAAGCCTGGGAAGCGGGGCGCTCCATTCGATTCCAGGTACCTGAGGCGGTTTATCGTCTGATGCAGGCAACCAGGAAGGCTGAAGGGGAGGACGCTGACCAATGACGAAAGAAGAAGTGCTGATAAGCATGCGAAATAATCTGAGTCCGAAGCGGGTGGACCATATCATAGGCGTGGTGGAGACAGCCAAGCAATTGGCGGAACGCTATGGAATCGATCCGGAACGGGCGGAATGGGCAGCCCTTTTGCATGATTTTTACAAGTGGGCGGATAAGGATGCCTACCGGGAAGCAGTTGAAAAGACCATTGCTTCTTCGGATTTGAAGTTGGACCGGGCGACTCTTGAATCTCAGGAGTTAAGCCATGGTTGGATGGCGGCGCATTATCTGGAATCGGCTTTGGGATTTGATGATGAGGAAATTTATTACGCCGTTGCGACTCACACCACGGGAAGACCGGGGATGAGTTCTTTGGAAAAAATCATCTATATGGCTGATCGGGTGGAACCGGGAAGAACCCAACCGGGAACAGAACAATTGCGCAAGCTGGTATTTCAGGATCTGGATCGGGCGGTCTATGTCGCCATGAACCAAACACTGGAGTATCTGATTCAAAACCACCAATACATTCACCCGCGCACCTTGGATGCGCGCAATGATTTATGGAGAAACATCACAAGGAGGAAGGAACGGATTGAAGGATAACCAAATGATTTTAGAGACGGCTGTAAAAGCGGCCGATACAAAGATGGCATTGGACATTGAAGTGATCAACCTGATTGGATTGTCTTCTATTGCTGACTATTTTTTAATTGTCAGCGGGAGCAACGACCGACAGGTTTCCGCCATTACCATGGAGATTGAAGATAAACTGGCTGAGCAAGGCGTTGAACCCAAGCATAAAGAGGGCATCCGCGGCGGCCGTTGGATCGCATTGGATTATGGTGATATAATCGTACATGTCTTCCATCAAGAAGAACGAGAATTCTATGGACTGGAAAAGATCTGGGCTGAGGGTGAGCGAGTCGACCTAAGCGCTTGGATTTAATTAAACGGAGGTGATTGATTTGGAACAACGAGAAATTCATCCCATCTTAAGGCAGATGCTGCCTTTGGTAGAAGCCATATCGAGAACAGTGGGCGATAATTGCGAAATTGTCTTGCACGATTTTTCCGATCTGGAGAATTCGGTTGTCGCAATCGCCAACGGACATGTGACGGGCCGGTCTTTGGGCAGCGGCATGCTTTCCAAAGGCTTGGAAGCGTATTTGAACCGGGAATACGAAGAGTCTTTGATCAAGTACAAGAATATTATCGGCGCAGGCAGAACATTAAAATCTTCAACGATTTTTATTAAAGACGATGATGAAAAAGTCATTGGCGCTATGTGTATCAACATTGATGTGACCGATTTGCTTCTTGCCAACAAGGCAATTCACAACCTGGTTTTGACCGAGGATTTGGAAGATACTGCGGCAGATGAACGCAACAAGTTCCATGTATCCGAGATTCTGCAGCGTGTTGTTGACGAAGTCTTTAAGCAGATCAACAAGCCGGTTGCTTATTTAAGCAAGGCGGACAAGCTGCAAATTGTCGAGCAGTTGGAATCAAGAGGGGCTTTCCTGATCAAGGGGGCTGTGGAACATGTGGCAGACCTGTTATGCGTGTCCCGTTATACAGTTTATAATTATATTGAAGAAGTTAAAGATCAAAAGAATGGATCCGGCGTTTAGTCGGATCTTTTTTGTACGGACTTTACAGGGATAGACACCCGTGCTAGGATATAGTTAGAAATCTAATGAATCAAATGTGTGGGGGAGAGCCAATGAAACAAGATATGAGGGTTTTGATGGGGCTTAGAATGGTCCTGGAACATACGATTTTCAGAAGTTTTTGGAAGGAATACCAAATGCCAAAAGGAATCAAATCGACCCATATCATGACTGCTATGGCCTTGTATCGAAGAGGTCCTTTATCCATGTCAAAACTAAGTCATATGATGAATATGGAGAAGGGGTCTTTGACTACGGTTGCAGATCGTATGATTAATCTGGGCTATGCAACTCGTTCAAGAAGTGAAATGGATCGTCGGGTATATGAGATTGATTTGACAGAAAAGGGGCAGGTGTTGGCGTCAGAATTTGAAAGTGCACATATGGAATATGTCATGGGATTATTTGAGGAGTTGCCGGAAGCGCAGAGACAAGCCTTTTTTACTTCGGCGGAAGAGCTGCTGCATACTATTTTGGAAATCAACAAGGATCCGGAATTAAAGAGGCATTTTTACGAAAAAACAAGGAATTAAGATAGGCTGCTGACACAATGTTGTCGGCAGTTTTTTTGTGCAAGCAAGTCTTCTTGTTTATAAAAAGTTTGAATTCTTACTATTTACAGAATCACAGTCTCGTGTTAAAATTTAATTAGAAATCTTAATGTTAGAAATCTAACCAATGGAGCGATGTTACTATAAATAATAGGGATTGAGAGGTTGTTGAAATGGATAAAACGAGAGAATTGGGCAGCAAGCCCATTGGAAAATTGCTGGCTTCATATTCGATTCCAGCTGTTATTGCCATGGTGGTAAACGCCATCTATAATGTTGTCGACCGTATCTTTATCGGTCAATATGCTGGAGAATTTGCATTAGCGGGCTTGACGGTGGCATTTCCATTGATGCTTATTGTTTTCGCCCTTGCAAGTCTGATCGGGGCGGGTGGCGCTTCACTCCTGTCTATTCGTCTTGGAGAGCAGGATAAAGAGGGCGCCAATCATGTTTTTGGGAATACAGTAAGTTTGGGCATTCTTGTCACACTGGTTACTGTGATTGCCATTCTTTTTAATATTGAAAAGATGCTGACCCTTTTTGGTGCCACAAAAGAAACTTTAAGTTATTCTATGAATTATATGCAGATTATTTTAATGGGATTTGTGTTTCAAATGGTCTCTTTTGTATTGAATAGTTCTGTTCGAACCGAAGGTAAACCGGTTTTGTCTATGATTGCCATGATGACATCGGCTGTGACCAATATTATTTTGGATTATATCTTGATTGGACAGTTTGGCATGGGAGTTGAAGGAGCGGCTTATGCAACCATACTTGGTCAGTTTACAGGACTTGCAATTCTGTTGACTCACTATGTAAGAGGGAAAAGTACACTGCGGCCCAAACTGGAGGACTTTTTTCCAGATGTCAAAGTGATCGTTCAGATTGTTTCGATTGGTTTTGCCAGTTTTATTACAAATGTTGGTGCTAGTGCGGCCATGGCTTTTATGAATCGGGGGCTGGGTGAGTATGGCGGCACAGCTGCAATAACAGCCATGGGCGCGATCAATAGCCTCTATACGTTTTTCATTATGCCGATCAACGGAGTGAGGCAAGGCATGCAGCCGATTATCGGTTATAATTTTGGTGCCAAACAGGAGGATCGTGTAAATCAGACAATGAAGTATGGTTTGACGATTGGGATTGTATTTTCCACCCTCGTATTTGTTGTTCTTCAACTTTTCCCGGAAACTTTTATCGGTTTCTTTTTAGGAGAAGGATCGCCGACCATTGCTTTGGCAGTGAATGGGTTAAGGATCTTTATCGCTATGTTGCCGCTTCTTAGTGTAAATCTGATGGGAATTGTGTACTTTCAAGCAACGGCAAAGGGACGAACGAGTATGTTGTTGGGAATGATGCGTCAGTTTCTCTTTCTGATTCCCATCATTTTAATTTTGCCCAATTATTATGGGCTTAACGGGGTTTGGTTGGCAACACCGATTGCGGACGCTTTTTCAATTTTGATAACGGGAATTGTCTTGTATCGAGAGATGAAGGGATCGAATTCAAACCATGGAATGGGAGAGCTTTTGAATAAGGAAGGAAGTAAACTGGCGGTCATGGGGAAAAATGCATAAGTCTATGAAAAAGGATCTGACAAAAATGTCAGATCCTTTTTACGATTCATTGCTTTGTGTGTGTTCTTCCATGAGTGCCCGTCGTCGTTCTTTTCTTAGGCGCTTGCTTCTTAAACGCATGGCCTGGCCGAAGAGAAGCACAATAGAGAAAAGGCCAATAACGCCTGCGCCAATCAAGAGCCATAGTGGCAGGGGTTTTTGATCCACCAGGGTAGTATCTGCTCCGATAAAGGTGACATCCGTTGCCGCCACCATAGCGACTCTGGCGATTAATTCACTGTTGAGATAATATTCTACAATGCCAATTTCATCTCCCTTGTGGATGGGCGCCTTTAAGTTCTCTTTTGGAATGATGGTCTTGTCGAAAATCGGGTCCTGGTCCGTGGAGAATGGCAGGGCGATTGTGGATTTGGCAATGGCTGCCAAATCGGTACGATCTCCGGATTCAACCGGGATTTGCGCAATATATTCGTTTTTTACGACTACGTTTCGTTTCTTGAAGTTTTCAAAGCCGAAATTCAAGAGCGCGTGGGCGTCTTCATAAAGACCGGTGCCGGAAGCGTTTAGAATGACCAGAAGCAGGCGGGCATCGCCGTTTTCTGCTGCTGCGATGATGGTGTTTTTCGCTTGAGACGTATAACCTGTCTTTATACCGATGGTGCCGGGATATTTGATGTAAACACGCTTGCCATCCACGGTGATTTTTTTGCCGGGGCTGAACAGGAGCTTGTTTGTCGTTTCGAAATACCGTTCCCCTTCCTTGATGTTGGTAGGTGGAATTTTGTAGTAGGGCGTCTGAACGATTTCTGCAAAAGCAGGAATGGTCATGGCGTATGCCGCTATTTTTGCCATATCCGCTGCGGTTGTCACATGCTCGTCATCCGGCAATCCACTTGCGTTGACAAAATGGGTATTGGTCGCGCCCAATTCTGCAGCCCGAGCATTCATTCTTTCTGCGAAAGCGGATTCGCTTCCGGAAACGGCACGGGCCAAAACTTTCATGGCGTCGTTGGCTGAGCGAACCAAACCGGCATAAAGCAATTGCTCCACAGTAAGCACTTCACCAGGTTCCAGCGCAATATGGGTGCTGTCTCCCACCTCGTAAGGGGAGTTCTTGTCTACAGTAACCAGTTCGTCCAATTCCATATTTTCCAGCACAATGATCGCGGAAAGGACCTTGGTGATGCTGGCTGGATAAAGGATTTCATTGGCATTTTTCTCATATAGGGTTGATCCGGATTCCAGATCGATTAAAATAGCCGCCGGACTTTCAACGCCGGGATCAGTCAGGGAAAAAACGGGGGCATAGCTTGCGCATAAGAGCATCAGTACAAGAATCAGGGTCAAAAATCGCTTCATAGGTTTCTTCCTTCCGCATAAAAATTCTGATCTTATTATATGGGATGTATGGAAGAAGTGCAAACGGGACCAAGTTGCGGTACAATGGTAAAGACAAGAAATTAGGAGGGAATGGCATGGATCGATTTACAAAACGTGAAGTGGTCTTGCTGGGAGCCCTAATTGTGTTAGCAGGACTCTTGTTTTTGGGCCGGCAGACCCGAGATTTGGAACTGACAGACCTTTCGCAACCAACCGCAGCAGAAGAGCAATCTTCTGTGGTGGACGAATTGGAAACGGAAGATCAAGTGGTGGTGCATATTGCCGGAGAGGTTTTTGAACCCGGCGTGTATGCCTTGCGAAATGGGGCTAGGGTGGTGGAAGCCATTCAAGCAGCGGGCGGTGAAACCAATTTTGCCGATATGGACCGGTTGAACCTTGCACGTCAGTTGGTGGACGGGGAACAAATCCTTGTTCCCAGTATTTTGGAGCCGACGGTCAATGGTGAAGAAGAGACAGGAACTGCTGCGGATGGAAAGGTGAATATCAATAAGGCGGATGAAGCGACCCTGGAGACATTGACAGGCATTGGGCCTGTGAAAGCCCAGGCGATTATTGATTATCGCAAGGAGCATCCCTTTTCGTCTATCGAGGAGATTACTTTGGTGAACGGGATAGGAAGCAAAACCTTTGAGAAGATCCGCGATGAAATTACGATAAATTGAGGTGAGTGAAGTGATCGAGCGTATACGATTGACGCAGATGACAGCAAGCTCTGGCTGAGGCGCTAAGTTGGGACCGGAGGTCCTCTCGCAGGTTCTGCGAGACTTGTCATTGCAAAAAGATGAAAATGTATTAGTGGGAACAGAGACATCCGATGATGCGGCGGTTTATCGCATCAATGATAAAGAAGCCCTGGTGATTACCATGGATTTCTTTACGCCTGTGGTGGATGACCCTTATCAATATGGACAAATTGCGGCGGCTAACGCCCTAAGCGATGTTTTTGCCATGGGTGGCGAAGCCAAGGTGGCCATGAATATCGCCTGTGTACCAACCTGTCTTCATGCCAGTATGGTGGGAGAGATCCTGAAGGGCATGCGAGATAAAGTACAAGAAGCGGGTGCTATGGTGGTCGGCGGGCATACCGTAGAGGATCAGGAACCAAAGTTTGGTCTTTCTGTGACCGGCTTTGTTTCACCTGACCGTATTTGGACCAATAGCGGCGCGCAGGTTGGCGATCAATTGTTTTTGACAAAGCCGTTGGGCATGGGTGTTTTATCCACAGCCATTAAGGCGGATTTGGTGTCTGAGGCCGGCTTGCAGCTGGCGGTTGAGATTATGAGTGAGTTGAATCTTTATGCCAAACGAACTGCGGAAAACTTTGAAATTCATGCCTGTACGGATGTAACCGGCTTTGGATTGGCAGGCCATGGATTGGAAATGGCTGATGGAAGCCAGGTCACTTTGGTCTTGGATGGCCAGACGCTTCCTTTTGTCGAGGAAGCGATTGAGTGGGCGGAAATGGGCATTTTGCCGGCCGGTATGTACAACAACCGGGCTCATGCCGGTGGATCGGTTCAGATCGATGCAGACTTGTCCGAAGCGGAGCAAGATTTGGTCTTTGATCCGCAAACATCTGGCGGTTTGCTCTTGGCGGTTGCAGCGAAGGATGCGGATGCATTGCAGGCTGCATTTGAGAGTCAGGGCCAGTTTATAAAAAGAATTGGATGTGTTGCTGAGCGCCAGGAGGTGTCGGTTCTCGTTCGTTAAGAAGGAGGAAGCATGAAAGAATGGTATCGGCGGTTGCCGAAGATGGATATTTGCCTGGAAGATGAGCGGGCGAAGAATTGGATGAATGAATTTGGATACGAGGCAGTGAAAAATGGATTCTCCATGGAACTTGCTGTCATTCGCAAGCGAATACCTGAGCTGAACGGCGAAGAGGAATTGCAATTCCTTATCGACGGACTTTTTGATGCCGTGGAAGATCGGCTGCGTACAGAAAACAAAGGATTGGTGCCGGTGGTCAATGCAACCGGTACGCTTTTGCATACCAATCTGGGGCGGGCGAACTTTGATCAAAATTTGGCCAGACGCGCGGTTGAGAAAGCCAGCCGGTATTCAAACCTGGAGTATCGATTGGATCAAGGCAAACGCGGATCACGCTATGATCATATTGAAGGGTTGCTGTGCACCTTAACGGGTGCGGAAGCGGCCATGGCCGTCAATAATAATGCTGCAGCAGTCATGTTGATGCTGGCAGCTTTGGCTGAAGAGCAAGAAGTGGTTGTTTCCCGGGGAGAATTGGTTGAAATTGGCGGTTCCTTTCGAATTCCTGAGGTGATGCGCCTTTCGGGCGCCCTTTTAAAGGAAGTGGGGACAACCAATCGTACCCGATTGTCCGACTATAGGGAAGCAAGCGCTGAGAATACAGGTGCATACCTGAAAGTGCATACCAGTAATTATCGAATTACAGGCTTCACAGAATCGGTTTCTGTGCAAGAATTGGTGTCATTAAGTCAATCGACAGGGGTACCGGTTTTGGAAGATCAGGGCAGCGGTGTCCTTTTGGATTTGACCGCTTTCGGGCTTCCGGCGGAATCGACGGTGCAAGCTTCCATAGCGGCTGGCGTCGACCTGGTAACCTTCAGCGGCGATAAGCTTTTGGGCGGTCCTCAAGCCGGTTTCTTGGTTGGAAAGAAAGCCTTGATTGATCGCTGCAAGCGTCATCAATTGAATCGGGCCTTGCGGATTGACAAGGTAACTTTGGCTTTAGCGGAAGAGACTTTGCGGCTATATTTGCAGAATCGGATTGAACAAATTCCTTTCTATTGGATGATGGATCGGAGCTTAGAAAGCTTGAGCCAAGCTGCTGGTCAAATTTTAGAGAAACTGGATGAAAAACAGATTGAGAGTCTGGGACTGGAAGTTCGGCAATCGGAAGGGACAGTCGGAGGTGGAAGCTTGCCTGGGGTTAGTTTTCCGAGCCTGGCATTGGTGATTGCCAAGGGAAATGCAGCATCCATTGAGCGTTATTTTCGAAATCGAAAACTGCCGATTATTGTTCGAGTCAGCCGTGATCTTGTTTGGCTGGATCTGCGAACAGTCTATCCCGATCAATTGTCAATCTTGGCGGAAGCACTGGCAGAATTGGAGGCGGATGAATGAAGCGTCAGATTATCATTGGAACGGCGGGTCATATCGATCATGGCAAGACTGCTTTAATTAGAGCTTTGACCGGACGGGAAACAGACCGTCTGAAAGAGGAGAAGCAAAGGGGCATTTCCATCGATTTGGGATTTACCCATTATGATCTGAATTCTGGAGAAAGAATCGGCTTTATTGATGTGCCTGGACATGAACGTTTTGTTGCCAATATGTTGACGGGTGCTTTCGGAATGGATTTTGTACTTTTTATTGTGGCGGCAGATGAGGGGATGATGCCTCAGAGTCGAGAGCATTTGGAAATTTTAAAACTTTTGCATGTGCAGTCGGGGCTTGTTGTTGTGACCAAAACAGATCTGGTAGAGCCTGACTGGCTGGAAATGGTATTGGAGTCCTTGGAGGATGAATTGAAAGACAGTTTTCTGGAAAAGGCGCCAAGGATTTGTGTTTCTTCAAAAACCGGTGACGGGATTGAGACACTTCGCAGTGCCATTGAAGTACTGGCTTCTCAATCTACCGTTCGGGATCAAGACGGACTGACCAGGCTTTGGGTTGACCGGTCCTTTTCAATTAAGGGCTTTGGCAGTGTGGTGACGGGAACCCTTTTGGGCGGGACCTTGGAAACCGGACAGGAAGTGATGGCTTATCCACAGCGAAGAACCAGTAAGATTCGCCGTATTCAAGTTCACGACAGTGATGTAGACCGTGCTGTTTCAGGGCAACGGGTGGCAGTGAATTTACCGTCCTTTTCCAAAGATCAGATTGCGCGAGGGGACTTGATCGCTTTGCCTGATTCTTTGGTTCTTCGAGATCGAATCGGGGTGTGGATTCGCGCGGCAAAGGAAAGCCCTAGACCGCTTCACCGCGGCATGGAGTTGAAGCTTCATTTAGGCTCGCGGAAGATTCCCTGCAAAATCGAATATATGGATCCGGAAAGCTTGACGGCGGGGCAGGAAGGCTGGATGATTCTTCGGTTGGACCAAGAAGCGCCCTTGGTGCCTTTTGATCGATTTGTTCTTCGTAATCTTTCGCCGGTGGAAACACTAGCGGGCGGGCAGGTATTGGATCTGGATCCGCCTTTGGGACGAAAAGCCCGCAGAAATTTGGCGCAGATCTTGAAACCGATTTATCATGGCGGACCTAAATATGCTTTGATGGCTCAATTAAACCGGCCTGTTGATGAATTGCCAACCATAGACGGTTTGTCTCAAGTATTGGGTCGTTCTTCCGGCCAAGTGACCGCTTGGATTAAGGAATTGAAGCAAGGGAAACAAGTGCGTGACTATGGTAGCTTTGTGCTTTCAACGCTTTCTGAGAAGCGAATTTTTCTCCAATTCAATCAAGCTTTGGAAGCCTTCCATCGGGACAATCCCTTAAAAAGAGGCATGCTGAAAAAACAGGCGTTGGATTTGCTGCTAGCCAAGGGAACGGTGAAACAGCAGATGGAAGTCTTGCGGGTATGGCAAGAGGAAGGCCATGGGCATAGCGATGAATCTGCAGTTTGGATCAAAGGTTTTACTCGAAAGTTGACTAATAAGCAAAAGGATTTGTACGAAACACTCCTAGAGCGTTCAAGATCAACAAGGGAAGCCATGAAAGCGGAAGGCTGGTTGGAGGACCTGCTTGATGCGGAAGGTGTTTGGAAGATCTTGATCGAAGAAGGATTTGTTGTTAAAATCGATGGGGAGTTTTTTGCCTCCCGAGTATTCTTGGAAGACGGTATGCGTTTAATCCTTGAAAAATTCGGGGATGAGGGATTCACCGTTGCCGATTTCCGGGATGCCTACGGTGTGTCTAGAAAGCAGGCCCTGCTTCTTTTAGAGACCTATGACCGTGAGAAATGGACAAGGCGAGACGGTGACCGAAGATTTGTTCGCGAAATACCGAAATTCATAGGCTAAGCGTACAAATTGTGATAAAATAAGGATGAAATGAAGGACAGGAGGGGTCATATGAGTAAGATTCTAATCGTCGACGACGAAGCATTGCTCGTGAAAGGACTAAAGTATAGCTTGGAACAGGATGATCACGTGATTGACGCGGCCTATGACGGCCAGGAAGCGTTGGACAAGTTTGAGAAAAACGATTACGATTTGATTATTTTAGATTTAATGTTGCCGGAAATGGACGGACTGGAGGTCTGCCAGAAGATTCGCGAGATGTCTCAGGTGCCGATTATTATGCTTACGGCTAAGGGCGAAGATATGAATAAGATTTTAGGCCTGGAATATGGTGCGGATGATTATTTGACAAAGCCTTTTAATATTCTGGAGCTGAAAGCAAGAATCAAGGCGATTTTGCGTCGAACTGCCGTTAAGGACAAGCCAGCGGAGCAGGTGATCAAGGTAGAAGACTTTACCATCAACACTTTGGGCCGCAAGGTTTCAGTACGCAACAAGGAAATCAACTTGACAGCCAAAGAATTTGATTTGTTGTTATTGTTGGCAACCAATCCAGGCAAAGTTTTCACACGAGAAGAATTGTTGGAAATCATCTGGGGCTACGAGTATTTTGGAGACTTGCGTACCGTAGACGTGCATATTCGTCGCTTGCGGGAAAAGATCGAAGAAAATTCCAGCCAAGCGGAATACATCCTGACAAAATGGGGAGTTGGTTACTATTTTAAGGGAAAAGCTCAGTAACGCATTAATAAGTATTAGGTGGAAACTTGTTTTCACCTATTTATTTTTGATTATTGTTTTTATTATGCTGATTCGTATCTTTATCAGCCAAACCTTGTACAATATTTATTTGGATGAAGTACAGCGTGATGTTGTAGCGGAAGCCAAGGTTTTGGCGTCCCAGAATCAGTACTACCTTTCTCAGGCGGACTATCAGCCGGTACGGGATGACTTCAGCAATCAGTTAAAGGAAACCAGCACCAAGATCGGTGCTCGGATTCTATTGTTGGATGCAGATTTAATGGTATTGGAAGATTCGGATGACAGATTAACCAACACGGTTTATGCTTCGGGGGATACCACATCCAGTTTGCAAGGCCTGACGGTTGTGAGGGTGGAGGAAGAAAGCGATCGATTGATTGTAGCGGAACCCATCGTATATTTTGGGGAAACCATCGGGGTTGCCATGGTGGTCAAACCTTTGGCTGAGATTCATCTTCGGGTGAGTGAGGTAACATCGGCCTTGGATATCATTACGATTTTCGGTATTCTGATCGTATTCGTCATCAGCATGATGTTTGCCGATCTGATGACCAAACCAATCACCGAGTTGACCGAGACCTTTACACGCATGAGTCAGGGCAACCTTCAGCAGCGAGTAGAGATACATACCCGTGATGAATTGGAAAAACTGGCGACGGCCTTTAATATTATGTCGACCAAGCTGGATCAGGTGGATGGCCAGCGTCGGGAGTTTGTGGGCAATGTGTCTCATGAGCTGAAAACACCCTTGGCTTCCATTAAATTATTGTCTAGCTCGCTTCTGGGTCAGGAACACAATAGCGAAGAGCTGTATCGTGAGTTTTTAACGGATATCGATCATGAAGTGGATCGATTGAATGAAATTATTGTGGATCTTCTTTTGCTGGTGGATTTGGACAGAGAGAAGCTTAGTTTGAACTACAAACCGGCTTTGTTGAATTACTTGATTGAGCAGATTCTTCATCGCCTTCAACCCGTGATTAAGGAGTATGGTTCGCAAGTGACTTTCCATGAAGTGGATCGGATCCAATTGGCATGCGACGGCAAAAAGGTGGAGCAGGCGGTTTACAATATCATCCAAAATGCGGTTAAGTATTCAGCGCCTGACGGCCAGGTTAACATCACCTTGAGAAAGGACGGCAAGTTTGCTGTCATTGAGGTTGAGGACAACGGGATTGGCATTCAGCCGGAGGGGATTGACCATATCTTTGAACGGTTCTATCGAACGGACAAGGCTAGGTCGCGAAAAACCGGCGGTACTGGTTTGGGCTTGTCTATTGCCAATCAGATCATCGAGTTGCACCAGGGACGAATCGAAGTGGAGAGTGAACTGGGCAAGGGCAGTATATTTAGAATTTGGATTCCGGAGGCATAGCATTGGCTATGCCTCTTTCTTTTTTCAGATGGTTTCATCAAGGTGCGGTTGCGAATTTTGTCATTGTATGGCATAATCATAGAGCATACCCCATGGGAGTAGATGAGTGCTGGTGTGCTCTCTGGTCTTCAAAACCAGTTCGGGGCGTGAAGAACGTCCTGGGTGGGTTCGATTCCCATCTATTCCCGCCACAAAAAAACTCGGTCTTTGACCGAGTTTTTAACTTTCTATAAAATTTGCATTCTTTCTGCATTAAGGTTGTGAGAAATGGTAAAATAATTGTGGACCAATGCGGAAGGAGATTAGCATGGAAAAGAAAATACTTGTCTGCGTTACACAGCAAAAGACTTGTGAACGTTTGATATTAAAAGGATATGAATTGATTGAAGGAGAACAGGACCAACTAAGCGTTCTTCACGTTGTTAATTTGGGTGGCCGGTTTTTGGAATACGCATCGGACGCACAGGCTTTGGAATATCTTTTTGAAGTTTCCAAGGAAGTCGGCGCAGATTTGACCGTGAAGCGGTCCAAGCATATGTTGGAAGATCTGGTTTCCTACGCCAAAGAACAGGGCGTTACCCATGTTGTTTTGGGTGCTTCGCCAGCGGGCCAAAAGCAGGAATCCAGTTTTGCCATGAAGTTGCAAGGCAGGATGCCTGAAGTGAATATTATCGTGATGGAATAAGGGGGAGAAATCATGGATTTGAAACAAGCAACAAGCAAAAGACGTGAAAAATTGATGAAACACTTGAAGCCGGGAACCCTTGCATTGATTTTCTCGGGGGTTGCGCCTTTTCGTTCGGCCGATGCCCAGTATAAGTTTCATGTTAATCGCAATTTTTATTACTTGACGGGAATTGACAGAAGCAATTTTGTATTGATGCTTTTTAAATCCAGAAAGGGAGAAACCCGTGAACTTCTGTTTTTGGAAGATATTAATCCGGATATGGAGAAATGGACGGGATACCGAATGAAGCCGGAGACGGCCAAGGAAGTTAGCGGCATTCAAGCGACGGCGTTTGTTTCAACCATGAAAAATATGGTAGGCCGAATGTTCAGCAATCACGAAGTAGAATCGTTGGCCCTGGACTTGGAGCGCTATTCTTGGGAATTTGCAGGATATGAAGCCCATCGGTTTTTGGAGGAGATTCAACCAAAAATCCCTCATATGCCTCTATACAACTTAAGTACATATTTCGCCAAGCGTCGTATGGTAAAAGATGAAGTGGAAATTTCCGAACTGCGAAAAGCCATCGAGGTGACGGAAATGGGTCTGAACCGAGTGATGGATACCTTGCAGCCGGAAAAGATGGAATATCAGATTCAAGCGGCCTTCGAATCCACCCTGATGGACCAGGGAACGCAACCGGCCTTTCCAACCATCGCTGTAGGCGGTGCCAATGCGGTTGTGCTTCATTATGAAGAAAATGATCAAATGCTTGAGGATGGAGATTTGATGCTTTTGGACCTTGGCGCGGAATGGGGCAAATACTCTGCGGATATTTCCCGTACCTACCCAGTTAACGGAAGTTTCACTGCTAGACAGCGCCAAGTCTATGAAGCGGTACTGGAGACCTTAAAGAAAGTTACAGAAGCGGTTCGTCCCGGTGTAAGCCTGCTGGAATTGAATGATTTGGCCAAAGGCATTTTGGGCAAGCATTTAAAAGCGTGGGGATTGATTGAACAGGATGACGAAATCGGCAAATATTATTACCACGGTATCGGCCACCATTTAGGCATGGATACCCACGACCTTTCCCTTCATGGCGAAGCATTAAAGCCAGGCATGGTTGTTACGGTTGAACCTGGCCTTTACATTAAAGAAGAGGGAATTGGAATTCGTATTGAAGACGATGTTTTGGTAACGGAAACGGGAAGCGAGAATCTTTCCGCGTCCATTATTCGAGAGGCTGATGAAATCGAAGCCTATATGAAACGAGCATAAAGACATGAAAAAGCCTAGGATTTAATCCTAGGCTTTTGTTTTTTTATTCTTCGATTTCGTCGCAAGGGAAGACCATGCCTGCCTGTTGGCGGCATTGGGTAATCAAGTCATGAATGGCTAAACTTGTTGCGAAAGGAACTTTTTCTGACTCAATTTTACCGGCTTCAACCTGTTGAATCATCTCTATAATCTCGTAATAGAAGTTTTCTTTTTTCGGTACGGAGATGGTTTCTTTTTCTTTGCTTACGCGGTCTGTAAAGGTGACAACGGTCGGCATACTTGGGATGTCAAAAGTGATCAGTCCGTTTTCCCCGCAAATCTCGCATTTGTTTTCCGTATCGCTGGCTTTGGAATAAGACAGGGTAACGGGAAAGTCATCATAAACCAGAATGCTGGTACCGGAAACATCGGCTCCTGTATCCAGCAAGGAACAAGCGCTTAAGACTTTGTTTGGTTTTCCCCATAGTCCTACGCAGTCGGCGAAGACATAAACACCCAAGTCCATGATGGCCCCGTTGGCCAGTTCTCGACGGAAGGTAGTTGGATTTTCTCCACGCAGGTATGCGTCATAGCGGGAAGAGTATTTGGAAAAATTAAAGGTCGCTTGATGGATGCGGCCCAACCGTTTCAGGTTGTCCTTAATGATTTGGAAGTTTGGATTGTAAAGCGGGATCAAGCCTTCCTGCAGATATGTTTGGTTCTCTTTGGCGCAGGCGATCATGGCTTCTACTTCTTTTAAATTGCCGGCCATGGGTTTTTCGCAGAATACAGGAATTTTTCTATTGAGAAAGTATTCGCTGATTTCTCGGTGCAGTCCGTTGGGAACCGCTACGTAAACCGCATCAATTAAGTTTGCCTCTGCCATTTCCTCGTAGGAATCAAAGGTGTTGGGAATGTCGTATTTCTCAGCAAACTGTTTCGCATTGTCCAATCTGCGGCTGCAGACGGCAACTACTTGACAGGCCTCTACTTGGGCAGCGCCGTCCATAAAAAAGTCTGATACAAAATTGGTGCCAATAATGCCAAATTTCATTTTTCTCCTCCTATTCTTTCCACTGGATGGTTACACCGGTGCAAGCATCCTTGTTGTTCATTAAACCATCATAGCCTTCCATAATGGAATCAGGTGTCAGTCGATGACTGATAAAGAGTTGGACATCGATTTTTTTCTTAATTAAAAGCTCAGACAGGGTATCCATGCTTCGTGTGATGTCCAGTCGTGTACCAACCGGATTTCGTGTCACATAGCGGCGGTTGAAAGCGCCGTGAACGGTTAGCATTTTTCTATGAAGCATATTCAAAAAAGGGGTTACATCTGCCTGGTGCGGTGTTCGAGGCGAACCAAGAAGAAGAACCTGTCCATGGACAGCCGCAACATCCAAAGCGCTTAGAATGCAGGCTGACAAGCCTGTTGCATCTACAACGATATCAGCGCCTCGGCCTTGAGTTGCGTTCATGATGGCGGTGACTTGGTCGGCTGGCGGACAATCCAGGGTTTCTTGGATTCCCAGAGACTGAGCCACTTGACAGCGTTTTGCGACAGGGTCCACAGCGATGACCCGGCTGCCCATTTCCTGATATAAGACTGAAAGAATGGTACCCAAGGTGCCGAGCCCAAAGATGACAACAGTATCGCCCATTTTTACATCGGCAGGCAAAATGCCATTCATTGCGATCCAACCCATCATCAGGAAGGCGCCTTCTTCATCCGTCAATCGTGGATCCAGGGGATAAAGGATGCCACCATCACTGGTGGTGTAATCGTAGATTTGGTGGCTGCTGTGTGGACCACTGAATAATACACGATCGCCCACATTTACGTGATCGACTAGATTGCCCTTGTCAAGTACGGTACCCACTGAGCAGTAGCCTGGTCGCACCGGATAGGAAGCGCCTTGCTTTAATCCATAAACACGGGACAATTCAGTACCCGGGCTAATTAGGGACAAGTGGGTTTCCATCAGGCAAGCGGTTGGTGCAAGCTTGCTTGTATTCAGCTCTTCTTCCAGAATCGCGACATCGCGAATCCCTTCTATACTGACATACTTCGCCTTCATATTCAATCCTCCCTCGGGGTTATTGGTATATACAACATATCATCTTGAAGTTGATATGTCAACTTGGTACAATAGAAATAACCCATGAAAGGAGGAGTTTGATGCCAGAACGAGCTAGGGTGAAATATAAGCAGATTAAGGATGATCTGAAAAAGAAGATTGCATCAGGAGAATGGCGGTCGGGTGATCGGATTCCTTCGGAAGCACAATTGTGCAAGCAATACAATGTGAGTCGGATCACAGTGTCTCGTGCGATTCATGATCTGGTTGAATCGGGGCACTTAAGCAGAATTCAAGGCAAAGGAACCTTTGTTAGGGATGCGGTTATTCAGGAAGGAATTTTGCGTTTATCTGGATTTGCGGAACGCATGAAAGAAAATGGACGAACATTGGAAACCAAACTGATTGAGAAGGGGATTGTTCCCATGCCTTCTATAATGGTTGAGCATTTTGGCCTGGATGCTGGAGACAAGGCAATTCTCTTGAAGCGGCTACGCATTGTTGACGGTAGTCCGTTTTGCTTGAGTGTTTCATATTTGGTGCCGGAAATTTTTTATTGGGCATTAGCCGAGGATTTGGAAAAAGATTCTCTATATGAACTGTTGGAAAGCAAATACGAAACCCCGTTGGGGGAAGGGACCCAGACAGTACAGATTGCATATTTGTCTAAGGAAGACGCTGATTTGATGGGGCAAAGCCAGAGAGCACCCTTTTTAATGCTTTCCCTGTTTGCTTCTTTGGCGGATGGACGAGCGGCGCAGTTTGAAGAAACCTTTTATGTAGGCGACCGCTATGTTTATGAGATGCATTTAAAGCGAGAGGTATAAAAAAGCCCGAAAGTGAGTCTTTCGGGCATTAATTTTGCATGGATTGAAATTCTTGATCCAGGTTTTTTAGTTGCTCGTTGGCTTCAGCAAGTTTGTGCGGATCCGTTAAGAGGAATGCTGCAGACATGTCGGAAAGCGCCTGAGAAAGTTCTGAGAAGTAAGATGCCAGCGGAGTCAGGACTGGATGATCAATGCCGCTCTCCAATAGCGATTCTGTTTGTTCTGCCAGCAGCAGATAGGAATCAGACAGTTGCGCGAGTGCTTGCCCCCGTTCTTGTGCGGCAAGATCGGAATCATTAAGAATGGTCTGGTAGCTTTCTTTCAGGCTCTGATCTTCCAATAGCAAAGGCCTAACCGGTTGATTGGGATCAATGGGAAGGTAGGACGGCGATGCAATCGTTAGGTTAAATAGTATGAACAAAGCTGCAAGTATAGAAAATCCTATGATTTTTTTTCGCATGGTCTCCTCCGATCTCAACCAATTTGTTACAATAGAAGTAGATTCAGTGTACCATAAAAATAGAAAGGTGGCGAGGGCGTGAAGCGGCCATGCATCTGGTGTTGTCTAATGGCAGTCGGGGGTATTCTTTTGGGCGTTGCATCCAGTATGGATGTGATAAGTCTGGGGGTGATTCTCACCCTAATGGTGGTTGCTTGGCGATTCAGGCTGTCTTATCTGAAGCAAGTCATGGTTTTTGGGGTGTGTTTCATCCTTTTTTTTATGCGTGTTTCGATTGAGATGGATCAGCGGCATGCATTAGAGCCTGTGGATTTGGCGGCAAGCGGTCTAGTGGTTTCAAGAACGGCATCCGGTATGGAAGTGAAAGTGACTGATCCGGAACTTTGGCAGGGCAAGCGGGTGAAGATCTGGACAGACCAACCTGATCCGGTAGGGACCCAGCTGCGATTTAGTGGATCTTTTCTTCCTTTAAGACGGGCTGGCAATCCGGGTGACCGGGATGATTTGTTGCAAGGCGCGTCGCATAATCTTTGGCTGGAGGGTGACCGGGTTCGAATACTGCAGGCGGTCACACCGCAATCCGGCTTGCGTGTGCGGCTGCAATCGGCAATTGATGCGGATTTTCCCCAAGAACTGCGGGGAATGGTGGCTGCATTGCTTTTGGCAGATCGGTCATCGCTGAAAACGGATCACCGTGATGCCATTCGAGAAATGGGTTTAAGTCATTTAATGGCCATATCCGGTTTTCATTTTGTTTTAATTCTATACGGATTGCGCTTTTGCTTTCGCCGTCTGGGTGCAAGTCCTTGGTTGTCGAGTGCGGCTGGATTGATATTGCTGTGGGGGTATGGTGCCATGCTGGGCTTTCCCATTGCTGCCTTGCGGGCCTTGGTGCTCATGACTTTTGTTGTAGGGGGTGCCATAAGTCGCCTGCGTGTTGACCGGGTGAACCTGCTATTTGCGGCGGCCTTTGTTTTGCTTTGGCTGGAGCCGTTTTCTTTGTTTTCTCTTGGCTTTCAATTATCGATAGCTGCGACCTTGTCGCTGTTGGTTTTGCCCAAGTGGATTAAGGGATTGTTTTTTCCAAGAACGCCAGTTGGCGGCAAATTACTATCTCCGATTCTAGCGGTGCAAGCAGGGGTGTTGCCCCTCAGCGTGCGTGGATTTGGAGAATGGTCTTGGATGACGATTTTCGGGAATCTTTTGCTAGCACCGGTTTTTCTCTTTGTGATGGTCGCATTATTGATATGGGCTGTTTTGGCACTGCTTGGAATCAGCCATGGTTATGCGATCGTGCCGGTACTCTTGCTTGAGGGATGGATGCGGGCAGTTCGTTTTTTCTCGGAACACTTTTTGACCCTGGTCGACTTGCCCAAACCGTCTTGGCTTGCTGTCCTGGCCTACTATTCTTGTTTGGGATTTTTTTATGAAGCATCAATGGGACGGATTCGTCTTTCATATGAAAGCAGCAAGCGAATGTGGGGAGCCTTGGTCTTTGCCCTTCTTCTAGGTTTGTTGGTGCCTTTGCCTTTGCGTTTTTGGGTCTTGGATGTCGGTCAGGGGGATGCGCTTCTCTTGGAACGTTCTGGTCACGGCATTTTATGGGATGCCGGCGGCAGTCCGGGTTCCGATTGGCAAGTGGGACGTCAGCGGGTAGAGCCTGCCTTGGATGCCTTGGGTATCGGAAAAGTGGATTTAGGAATTTGCACGCATTTTGATGCGGATCATGTAGAAGGTATGGTAGAATTGGTGGAGGATAACCGGGTCAACCGGATTGTGATGGGACCATGCCAAAAGGGGAATTCTTGGCGTGCGTCTTTGGTTGAAGCGGCAAAAGCGGGGCAATGCATGGTGATCGATCATGACCTTGCGCTTCGGTGGGGCGACAAAGTTGAAATGCGTATTTATGTTCCCTCACTCCATAGCAAAGAAAATGAGAATTCATTGCTGACTCGTTTGCAAGTGGGAGAAACGGTGGTTTGGTTAACGGGTGACATGGAAGCAGTCAATGAAGGAGAATGGGAGAATAAGTTGAATCTCAAAGGGGATATCCTTAAGGTGCCCCACCATGGTTCCAACAGCTCGACAACAGAGAATTTTCTAGACGCAATGGATCCGGAAATCGCCTTGATTTCTGTGGGTGCCAAGAATCCTTATGGACATCCTGCCCAGGCAGTCTTAGCCCGTTTGCAGGAACACGAGATTCAAGTGTGGCGAACGGATCGAGACGGTGCTTTGGAATTGCGATTTAACAATAACGGATATACCTTGATTCCCTTTCGGAAAGCAAGGGTGCCTTTCGGGCAATGGATTGTCGACCATAGATGTGAATGGGTTTGGCTGATGATCATTGCAATATTAGCCGGTATGACGGGCAAATGGAGGACGGAAGAATTATGAGTTATCAATCGATATTAAAGCAAATTAAAGAACAAAAACCCAATCCGGTTATGGCCTTTTATGGAGAAGAGCGCTTCTTGATGGACTGGTCCTTGGAGCAATTGGAAGCGGCTTTCATCAATGAAAACAATCGTGAGTTCAATCGGATTCGCCTTGACGGAAAAAGCTGCACCGAAGCGGAAATTATGGGGCAATGCGAGACTTTCTCATTTTTTGCAGAGAAGAAACTGGTGATTGTGGAAGACTATGAAGCCTTGACGACCAAAGGGAAGGGCAAGTTGGAACGCTTGGAGGAATATGTTAAGGCGCCTTCTTCGGAAACGATTTTGATTTTTCTGTTTCATGAGGGAAAGCCGGATGGACGCAAGGCGGCGGTGAAGACCATAAAATCGAATGGCGGATTAGTGGAGTTTGGTCGGATTGATCGAAAAGCTTTAGCAGCATGGATTAATAAACGGGTGCAGGCCGGCAAGTGTCGGATGACTCCGGATGCCATGGATGCACTGATTGCCATGACGGGATATTTGGATCGCAACAGTGAATGGACCTTGTATGATATGGAAAATGAGATCAACAAATTGTTGGATTACGGCGAAAGAAAACGGTGGATCAGCTTGGAAGAGGTGGAAGCTGTGGGTATTCGCGGACTGGAGAATGATATTTTCCGTATGGTGGATTCCATTACCCAGAATCGACCCAAGGAAGTCTTTGCTTTGGTTCATGACCTTTTGGAGAGTGGAGAAGCGGTAGAGAAGATCCTATATATGATAGCAAGACAGTTCCGCCTCTTGGCCTTGGCCAAACTTCATATGGCAAAAGGGTATGGCGGAAATGATTTGGCCAAGCGGATCAAGGTACAGCCTTTTGTTGCCAAACGACTGACCAATCAGGCAGGACCGATTTCGCAGAAAAATCTGGATCGCCATTTGGGTCAATGCATTGACGCGGATCAAGCCATCAAACGCGGACGGGATCGTCATCTCACTTTAGAGATGCTCTTGGCGCAGTTGATGAACAATGAATGATAATGAGGGGACTCACAAGGCTAATCCGGAAGAGGTTTTTGAATAGACACATGCAGTTTCATATACGTTGTTTAGTCATGAACCGGATAGTGGTTTGGGAATGATTCCATCAGCCTCTGGCGATGGGCAGGACTCACAAGGCTCTCTACGGAAGACTATATTAATAATTGAAGTCAAATAATATACGCTGTATAGTCCTAAACAGTTATGGTTTAGGACATAATCAAGAAAGGGTTCAAAACATATCAATTGCTTGTATGTTTCGAACCCCTTTTGATTACTACAGCGTATATTTAATTTGCTGCATTAAAAAAAAGCCTCCCGTCTGGAAGCTTTTTTCGTATCAATATCTATTGCAACGTGTTCAGTCTTCTGTGTAGACGACCAACTTTTCGCGATGCAGTTTGCTTTTTGAATGTACCTTTGGAAGCAGCCTTATCGATTGTAGATTCAACTTCTTTCAACAATGCTTTTGCTTCTTCAGTATTTCCAGCCTCTAGAGCCAATTCAAACTTCTTGATCAGTCCTTTGACTTCTGTTTTACGGCTACGGTTGATCGCAGTTTTCGTTTGAGTTACCAAAACACGCTTTTTCGCAGATTTGATATTTGCCATGGATTTTCACCTCCCTGTTTAAAACAACACGTGTAATTATACTATGAAGTGGTAGAAAAAGCAAGCTGTCAGTGGTATAATTTAATGGTGTCTTTTTAGGAAGAAATAGTACGTTCGATGGAGGAGTTCATGAATCGACAGCAACATATTCGAAACTTTTCAATTATCGCGCATATCGACCACGGCAAGTCGACCTTGGCCGATCGCTTAATTGAAGAAACGGGTCTATTGACTCAACGGGAAATGCAAGAACAAATTTTAGATAGTATGGATTTGGAACGGGAACGTGGCATCACAATTAAGTTGAATGCGACGCGTTTGGTCTATAAAGCGGATGACGGGGAAGAGTATATGCTCAACCTGATCGATACCCCGGGACATGTTGACTTCCATTATGAAGTTTCACGTTCTTTGGCGGCTTGCGAGGGAGCGCTTCTGGTCGTGGATGCGGCCCAGGGGATTGAAGCCCAGACTTTGGCCAATGTCTATTTGGCTTTGGAACAGGACTTGGAGATTGTTCCAGTCATCAATAAGATTGACCTGCCCAGCGCACGTCCAGAAGAGATCAAGCAGGAGATTGAAGATGTAATCGGCTTGGATTGCGAGAATGCGCCATTGGTTTCCGCAAAAGCCGGATTGAATATCAAGGATGTGTTGGAGGCTTTGGTGAAAGAAGTTCCTGCACCAACGGGCGATGAAAGTGCACCATTGAAAGCCTTGATTTTTGACTCCTACTATGACAGTTATAAAGGGGTTATTACGGATATCCGTGTTATGGATGGTGTTGTTAAGAAGGGCGACAAGATTCGCATGATGGCATCCGGAAGTGAATTTGAAGTAACGGAAGTTGGAATCTTTACGCCAACAATGAAACCTGTAAATGAATTGCGTGCGGGTGATGTAGGATATTTGGCAGCCAGCATCAAGGAAGTACGCATGGCGCAGGTTGGTGATACCATTACTGAAGCCGACCGGCCGACAGCTGAGCCTTTGCCTGGTTATAAAAAGGCGACTTCCATGGTCTTCTGTGGCATTTATCCAGCAGAAGGCGAAGATTACAACAATGTGCGGGACGCCTTGGAAAAGCTTCAAGTCAATGATGCGGCTTTGTCTTTTGAACCGGAAACATCCGTTGCTTTGGGCTTTGGTTTCCGATGTGGTTTCTTAGGTCTTTTACATTTGGAAATCATTCAGGAACGTTTGGAACGTGAGTTTGACCTGAATTTGGTTACTACAGCGCCAAGTGTTATCTACCGCATTACAACGACAAGCGGAGAGGTCATGGAAATTCAAAATCCGACAAACTTCCCGGAAGTGACCTTGATTGAAAAGATGGAAGAACCGATTGTCGAGGTAAATATCATGTCGCCGACTGATTATGTTGGCCCAATCATGGAATTGTGCCAGGCGCGTCGGGCAATCTTTAAAAACATGGAGTATATGGAAGAAACTCGTGTCATGATCCATTATGACATGCCTTTGAATGAGGTTATCTATGATTTCTTCGATGCCTTGAAGTCGAGAACCAAGGGCTATGCTTCCTTGGATTATGAATTGAAGGGATACCAGGAATCAAAGCTGGTCAAACTGGATATGTTGATCAATGGTGAGCTGGTGGATGCCTTTTCGATTATTGTGCATGAAGATACAGCCTATGCACGTGCGCGACAAATTGCTGAGCGATTGAAGGATGTTATTCCACGTCATCAGTTTGCTGTACCGATCCAGGCGACAGTAGGCAGCAAGATCATTGCTCGCGAGACCATTCGGGCATTGCGTAAGGATGTTTTGGCTAAATGTTATGGCGGGGATATTTCTCGTAAGAAGAAATTGTTGGAGAAGCAAAAGGAAGGTAAGAAACGAATGCGTCAAGTCGGTTCGGTTTCTGTACCACAGGAAGCATTTTTGGCTGTATTAAAATTTGATAGTACGAAAAAATAGGAAGAAGGTCCGGATGGGACCTTTTTTCGACAGAGGTGACATATGAAACAAAGAGGTTATGCGATTTATATACACATCCCGTTTTGTGTTCAAAAATGCTTGTACTGTGATTTTTTATCGGTTCCATGGAATGAGACCAAGGCTAGGGATTATTTAAATGATTTGATTTTGGAGATCGATCAGGCTGATTGGAGCCGTGTTAAGGATATTACCAGTGTTTATATAGGCGGCGGCACGCCCAGTTTGATCCCTGTAGAAGAGATAAAGCGGATCCTGGCAGCTTTGCGTGCGAAACGACCCTTTACTTTTGGATGCGAAATTTCCATGGAGGCGAATCCTGGTACGGTTGATCTTGCTCAATTGAAAGCCTTGCGTGCCATGGGTGTCAACCGAATCTCTCTAGGTGCTCAAAGTTTTCAACCGGAGATTTTAAAAAAACTGGGACGCATTCACGATGAAAAGGCAATTGTAGAAACCGCCAAGAATGTTGTCAAAGCCGGATACGAGAATTGGAATTTGGACTTGATGTTTGATCTTCCTGGCCAAAGTGTAAGGGATGTGGAAGAGAGTCTGCAAAAGGCTATCGATTTGAATCCCAGTCATATCTCCTTTTATAGTTTGATTATTGAACCGGGAACGCCCTTTTATGAAGAACATGAAGCGGATCGTTTGCCCATGGCAACAGAGGAAGGGAACCGAATTTTCTATCATGCCGGTCGAAAGCTGATGGAAGAGAAAGGCTACCAGCAATATGAAATTTCCAATTTTGCCAAACCGGGTAGAGCGTGTAGACAAAATTTAGCTTACTGGCGCAGGAAGCCTTATTTGGGATTTGGTCTGGGGGCAGCTTCTTTTGAAGAGGAGTGTCGCTATGTAAATCCTAGGGATTTCTCTGTTTATCGAGAACGGATTGCTAAAGGCGAGACGGTGCGTGATCTGGAAGAATGCATGGATTCTGAAGCGGCATTGGCAGAAGCGATTATTCTGGGTCTTAGAATGAACAGTGGTTTGTCATTGGCTCGGCTGAAGAAAAAATATCCACAGGGGTGGGACCGTGTGGAAGGCGTGATTCAGGAACAAGTGAAAAAAGAATTGCTGATTCAACAGCACGGACGTATTTATTTGAGCGAACGCGGCATGGATTTAGCCAATCAGGTCATGATGGAGTTTTTATAAAATCAACGGTTGCGGAAGCAGCCGTTTTTTTATTGAAAGAAGTCTCGTGATCGATTTGTTTAAAAGTATAAATGGCTTATAAAGATTTTGTAAACAGTATTGACAAGCATTTTGTATCGTGGTACTTTTAGTACAGAAGGTATTAGCACTCCTCTCAAATGAGTGCTAACAAACCGAAAAGGAGGGGTGAAATGAAGAACTACGAACGCAAATTGATGATTCTTCAAGCCATCATCCATAGTTATATCACCAATCCGGAACCGGTAGGGTCCCGGACCATTCAAAAAAAATATGATTTGGGTGTTAGTCCTGCGACCATTCGAAATGAAATGGCGGATCTTGAGGAATTGGGTTTTTTAATTCAGCCTCATACATCTGCAGGGCGAATTCCTTCGGATAAGGCTTTTCGACTTTATGTGGATCGCATGATGGAGCTGCAGCAGATTGCCTTCGCTCAGCGAAGAAGCATTCGAAATTCCTTGCTTCATGACCTTTCAGAAGTGGAAAAATTGGTAGAGAACAGTGCAAAGCTCTTAAGTCAATTGACTGAATACACGACCTTTGCGATTTCACCAAAGATTGAACAAGATACCCTAAAGCGGATTCGGTTGATTCCGGTTGACGAAACCAAAACCTTGGTGGTTCTTATCACATCAGCAGGCATTGTCAAGGATTTCATCATCCGAAACGAAACGGCCATTGAAGAAAACCAGTTGAATTTGATTTCGGAATTCCTGACGGATAAGCTGGCCAATACACCGATTTATCAGATGGGATACATTATTGACCATTATCTCATGGATGAGTTGGAGCAAATGCGTTTTTCAGCGCGTTCCTTGTTGCCTATGATCAATGATACCCTGTCGGAAATCAATGATACTAAGATTTTTGCCAATGGAATCTTGAATATCTTCAATTTTCCAGAGTATCAAGATTTCGACCGCGCCCAGTCTTTGGTCAAGTTTATGCAAACCAAGGGCAACGTGGCAGACATGTTGATGAATGCCGGTGATTCTCATGAGTTACGCATCAGCATTGGCCGGGAAAATTTATATGACGTATTGCGGGAATGCACCATGATTACTGCGACATATACTTTGAAAGGACAGACTGTTGGCAAATTGGCCCTGGTTGGTCCGACTAACATGGATTATAGCAAAGTGATTCCGTTGATCCGATCGGTAGCACGAGAGGTCAATGAAATACTGACCGAGTATTATGAAACATAAGAAAGAGGTGGAAGGCTTGACTGAAGAGCTGAAAAAGGAAGAAAAACTGCAGGCGGAAGAGGTGCCAGAGACACAAGAGACGCCCGAGGAAACGCCGGAACAAAAAGTGGAAGCGGACATTGAGAAAGAGGACGAATTGATTACAACAAAAAAGAAATTAGATGAAATGAACGATCGATATATGCGGGTTCAGGCGGAATACGCCAATTATCGGAACCGTACGGAACGAGAAAAGTCTGAACTATATGCTCGTGCCGGCGAATCGATTGTAAGTAATCTCCTGGAAGTAAAAGATAACTTCGAACGCGCCCTTTCGTCGGTGACGGAAGAGGAGCGGGAATTAAGCTTCTATCAGGGCATTGAAATGGTAGCGAATCAGTTCAATGAGATCCTGACGGAAAAAGGCTTGAAAGAGATTGAAGCCATGGGGCAGCCGTTTGACCCCAATCACCATCAGGCAGTGATGCAGATGGATGATGAAAATGCGGAACCCAATCATGTAATCCAAGTCCTGCAAAAGGGCTATCAATATGGAGAAAAAGTATTGCGACCCAGCATGGTGGTCGTTTCAAAGCAGAAGGAGGAAAAATAAATCATGGGAAAAATTATCGGAATTGACTTAGGAACTACAAACTCATGTGTATCGGTTATGGAGGGCGGCTCGCCAGTTGTTATTCCAAACGCGGAAGGTAACAGAACGACACCTTCTATTGTAGCATTTGCAAAAGATGGAGAGCGTTTGGTAGGTGAAACGGCTAAAAATCAAGCGATTACCAATCCAGACCGAACCATTGCTTCCATTAAGCGTGAGATGGGAACAGACTTCCATGTAAAAATTGACGACAAGAACTATTCACCGCAAGAAATTTCAGCCATGGTTCTGATGAAAATGAAAAAAGACGCCGAGGCATATTTGGGTGAGACGGTAACCGAAGCGGTTATTACGGTACCGGCATACTTCACTGACAGCCAGCGTCAGGCGACAAAAGACGCCGGCAGAATCGCAGGATTGGAAGTGAAGCGAATCATCAACGAGCCAACAGCTGCTTCTTTGGCTTACGGCTTGGACAAGGAAGATGAGCACCAAACAATTATGGTATTTGACTTGGGCGGCGGTACGTTTGACGTTTCCATTCTAGAATTGGGTGATGGCGTATTTGAAGTATTGGCGACAAAAGGCGACAACCACTTGGGTGGAGATGATTTCGACGAAGCTGTGATCAACTTCTTGGCAGAAGAGTTCAAGAAAGAAAACGGCATTGACCTGCGTGTTGACAAGATGAGCCATCAGCGTTTGAAAGATGCGGCTGAGAAGGCGAAGAAAGAATTGTCATCCAAGATTCAAACCAACATCAACCTGCCATTTATCACTGCGAACGCTTCAGGTCCTTTGCACCTGAATGTAGATTTGTCTCGTGCCAAGTTCGATGAATTGACTGCGCATTTGGTTGAAAAGACAGTTGGACCAACAAAAAATGCTTTAAACGATGCGGGCATTTCGGCTAGTGAAATCGATCGTGTTATTCTAGTTGGCGGATCCACAAGAACTCCAGCTGTACAAGACGCAGTGAAGAAGATTACCGGTAAAGAGCCTACAAAAGGCGTTAACCCAGATGAGGTTGTAGCTTTGGGCGCTGCCATTCAAGGTGGCGTATTGAGCGGCGACGTCAAAGACGTATTGTTGCTGGATGTTACTCCTCTGTCTTTGGGCATTGAAACATTGGGCGGTGTGAGCACAATTCTAATTGAGCGAAACACAACGATCCCAACAAAGAAAAGCCAAGTGTTCTCTACAGCAGCCGACAGCCAAACTGCCGTTGATATTCATGTCGTACAAGGTGAGCGTAAGTTTGCCAATGACAATGTAACTTTGGGTCGTTTCCAATTGGACGGTATTGCACCGGCTCCACGTGGCATTCCTCAAATCGAGGTAACTTTCGATATCGATGCCAATGGTATTGTAAATGTATCTGCCAAAGACTTGGGTACAGGTAAAGAACAGCACATCACCATTACTGCTTCTACAAACTTGTCTGATGACGACATCAAGAAGAAAGTACAGGAAGCTGAGCAATTCGCCAAAGAAGATGAAGCCAGAAAAGAAAAGGTTGAGGTACGCAACAATGCGGATGCTTTGATCTATCAAACAGATAAGGCTTTGAGTGACTTGGGCGACAAGGTAACAGCAGAAGAAAAAACTGAAATTGACGCCAAGAAGGAAGAGTTGAAGAAAGCTTTGGAATCTGACAATGTAGAAGAGATCAAAGCCAAGTCAGAAGCCCTTTCACAAGCATTCTACAAGGTATCTGAGAAGATGTACCAACAAGCGGCACAAGAACAGCAAGCCCAACAAGGCGGAGCTGACGCAGGTGCTGCCGGCGGTAACGATGATGTTGTAGATGCAGACTACGAGGTAGTTGACGACGAATAGAATGAAATCAAATCCGCCCCATAGCGGGGCGGAATTTGAGCGTTTTCGGAAAGGGGTAAAACTATGGCGCAACGGGATTATTATGAAATCCTCGGTGTAGATCGTTCTGCGGACGAGAAACAATTAAAAAGTGCATATCGAAAACTCGCAAAGAAATACCACCCGGATTTGAATCCCGATGACAAAGAGGCAGAGGCGAATTTCAAGGAAATCAACGAAGCCTATGAGGTATTGAGTAATGCAGACAAGCGGGCACGCTATGACCGCTTTGGCCATGCCGGCGTAAACGGTCAGGCAGGCGCTGGTGCTGGTGGTGCAGGCTTTGGCGGTTTTGAAGATATTTTTGGTGATATTTTCGGCGACATGTTTGGCGGCGGATTCGGCGGGAGCCGACGTCAGCGAACGGGTCCAAGAAAGGGTGCAGACCTTCGATACCGTGTAACTATTGATTTCGAAGAAGCGGCTTTTGGCGTTGAGAAGGAAATCAAACTGACGAAAAACGATACCTGCCACGTATGTGGAGGAACGGGAGCCAAAGAAGGTACAAATAAGCGAACCTGTCCAACCTGTCATGGTACTGGAACCATGCAACAAGTGCAGAATACGCCATTTGGACAATTTGCGACTCAAACGACCTGTACGACTTGTCGAGGCAAAGGCAGCATTATTGACGAGCCTTGCGAGAATTGTCATGGAAGCGGGATTGAGCGTAAAACCCAGAAGCTGAAGATTAAAATTCCGGCGGGCGTGGACAACGGATCCATCATTCCAATCAGAGGACAAGGAGAGCCTGGGGAAAATGGCGGACCAAAGGGCGATTTGTATGTTCAGTTGCAGGTTCGACCGCATGCGATGTTTGAACGCGACGGCGACGACCTTCATTTGGAATACCCGATTACCTTTGTACAGGCGGCACTGGGTGATGAAGTCAGTGTTCCTACCCTTGAGGGTAAGGTGAAATACAAGATACCAGAAGGTACGCAGACAGGAACGGTATTCCGTTTGCGCAGCAAGGGCATTCAAAATGTCAACGGACGCGGTAAAGGCGATCTTTATGTACATGTACATGTTGAGGTGCCGAAAAAAATGTCCAAAAAGCAAAAAGAAGCCTTGCGTGCTTTTGGCGATTTGACGGGAGACTCCGTTTACGAGAAAAAGAAGGGATTCTTCGATAAATTTAAGGAAGCCTTTGAATAAACGAAAGGCCGCGATTTCCCACAAGAAATCGTGGCTTTTCTTTGTGTGTCCGCATAAAAAATGGCATTCAGTTGACGATTGCTTTGTGGATTAAGCCGTCTTGATTTGAATCCGGTTCAAGGTGGGCTTCTATGGGTATTTCTGTTTTGACAAGGATGATACAATAGGATGAGTAAGTTCAATTGGGAGGCAAATTGATGAAATGGACAGAATTGAGTGTTCGGTGCCCTTTTGGCGGCGAAGAAATTGCGTGTGAATGGCTTCGGGCGATCGGATCTGATAGTTTGGTGATTCAGGATCCGAGAGATGTTTCTGCCCTGCGACAAGCGGATATGTATTTTGATGAATTGGCAGATCCTTTAGCGCAGGAACAATTGGAATCTGAGGTTGTGATTCAGGCATTTTTTGAAGGGGACTGTCGTGAAGAAAAAACGGCAGAGCTGATTCAATTGGAAATCGAAGAAATCAAGAAAAATCCCGATTGGCGCAAAATCACTATTGCTTCCTCGGTAATTGAGGATCAAGATTGGAACCAGACTTTCAAGGCCTCGATTGAGCCTTTCCGTGTAGGATCGCGCTTTTTGGTACGGCCTACATGGAATGAAGGAAATCCCAAAGATGATGATTTGGTGATTACCATTGATCCGGGCATGGCATTTGGTACGGGAACGCATGAAACCACGACTTTGTGTCTAGAAGGCTTGGAAGAGACCCTGAAGCCAGGAGAACGGGTGTTGGATATGGGAACCGGTACAGGAATTTTAGCCATAGGCGCCTGCCTGCTGGGAGCTGGCTTTGTATATGGGATTGATGTAGACGAACAGGCGGTTGTTGCGGCTCGGGAGAATGTTGAAATGAACGGGGTGTCGGATCACATTCTGATCAGCGGAGAAAAAATTGATCGAGTGATCGACCAGCCTGTTGATGGAATTGTCGTTAATATTGTTGCAGAAGTGATTGAAACAGTAATTGATGAAATGGATGCGGTTTTGCGACCTGGCGGTTGGATTGTGGCATCTGGCATATTAAACGAAAAGCGCGATCGACTCTTGGCCTTGTGGGAAGCCAAAGGTATGCGGCTAATCCAAGGCAAGACCATGGGAGATTGGTGTTCGCTGATCTTGAGAAAGGAGTAGCCATGCATCAGTTTTTTATTGAAAGTAGGGTAGAAGCACCGGAATTTGTTTGGATCGAAGGTGAGGATGCCAGGCATATTGAGCGGGTTTTGCGTATGCGTGTTGGCGAATTGGTCTATATTGTTTTGAATCACCAAGTGCAATGGCAGGGAGAAATTCAAGCTTTTGATTCCGGGCGTGTTCAGGTTGCGCTGGTTGAAAAAATGCCTGCGCCTGAAACGGAGCCTGCAAGAATTATCCTCTATCAGGGGATTCCAAAGTCTGATAAGATGGACTGGATTGTCCAGAAAGCGACTGAGCTGGGCGTAGAAGGGATTGTCCCCGTACAGATGAAGCGAAGCGTGTCTCGGATTGAAAAAAAGGACAAGGCGGAGAAGAAGCGGACGCGATGGCAACGCATTGCAGATGAGGCAGCCAAACAGTCCAAAAGACTGACAATCCCAAGGATTGAACTGGCTGTGGACTTCAAGACGTTTATCGATGACCTTGAGCCAAACAGCCAGGTGCTGGTGGCTTACGAAGATGAAAAACATCAGGGATTGCATAAGCCTTTGCTTGCGGTGGATCCAAGCAAGCCGATTGGCATTGTAGTCGGTCCGGAAGGTGGATTTGAAGCAGAGGAGATTGATGCCCTGCGGGCTGCGGGTGCCGAGATTATTGGATTGGGCAGAAGGATTTTACGAACTGAAACAGCCAGTTTGGCCTTGATTGCCTTGATTCAGTATGAATGCGGAGATTTAGGAAAATAAAAAGGCTTTGCGGGATCGCAAGTCTCAAGATAAAGATTGAAGAAGGTTCCGTGGGAACCGGGAGGAAAGTTTTGCAAAAAACAGTGGCGTTTCATACCCTTGGCTGCAAGGTGAACCAGTATGAAACAGAAAGTATGAAAGAACTATTTGAATCAAAAGGCTATCAGGTTGTATCCGACCAGGAAAAGGCGGATATTTACGTTATCAATACCTGCACGGTTACCAAACTGAGTGATCGCAAAAGCCGACAGTTTATTCGCCGTGCCAAGCGGATGAATCCGCAAGCCAAGGTTGCGGCTGTGGGTTGCTATGTGCAGGTGGCGGAAGATGAAGTTGCGGCGATTGAAGGGATTGATTTGCTTTTAGGCACTGGACATAAGCAGGAAATTGTCCAAGAGCTGGAAAGCTTGGTAGAAGGGGAACAGCGTGCTGTGGTGACTGATGTGATGAAACCACATGCTTATGAAGGTATGACCATTGAAACCCTGGATGAAAAGACGCGCGCTTTTGTCAAGATTCAGGATGGCTGCAATCAATTCTGCGCGTATTGCATTATTCCTTATGCCCGGGGGGCTATCCGTAGCAGAAACAGTCAGGATGTGTTGGAAGAGTTGAAACGATTGATCGCTTCCGGCTATGAAGAGATTGTTTTGACTGGGATTCATTTGGCTTCCTACGGTTTGGATCTAAAGGAGAAGGATGCCTTGATTCGATTGATTGAGGAAGCCGACCAATTGCCGGGATTGCGCCGCTTGCGCTTAGGATCTTTGGAACCAAAATGGGTGACTGAAGATGTTGCCCGTCGTTTGGGTGCTTTAAAAACCATTACGCCGCATTTCCATCTCTCTTTGCAAAGTGGTTCGGATACAGTTTTAAAGCGTATGAACCGACGCTATACGACGGCGGAATTCCAAGCTGCCGTTGAGGTCTTGCGAGAGAATTTTGATCAACCGCGATTTACAACGGATATTATTGTTGGATTTCCAGGAGAAACTGAAGCGGAGTTTTTGGAAACAGTTGCTTACGTAGAACGCATTGGATTTGCCGATGTTCATGTTTTTCCCTTTTCACCACGGGAAGGAACGCCGGCTGCGGACTTTGAAGGCCAGTTGGACGGCAATGTGAAGTCGGAACGGGCCAAGCGTTTGGCGGAAACGGTGCGTGCATTGCGGGAATCCGTTTTTCAAAGCTACTGTGGACAAACATTTGAAGTTTTGTTGGAAAAACAATGGATGCCAGACGGCTCGAGGTTGGGGCATGCGGCGGATTATGCGCCGGTGGCCGTATCGGACACAAATCCAGAAGACCGCTGGGTGCGGGTTCGAATTGAGCGGACGGATGGAATTCGTCTATACGGAAGTGTAGATTCTTAGGAAAAGCCTTTTCAAAATTTGGGAATTCGGTGTATAATAATACAACAGAGGAGGTGAAACCATGGGAGATTGTATATTTTGTAAGATAGCCAATCATGAAATTCCAGCCGAGGTATTGTATGAAGATGATCAAGTGCTGGCTTTTCGTGATTTGAATCCACAGGCTCCGGTTCATTTTCTCGTAATACCAAAGATCCACATTGAGAGTGTCAATGCACTGGATGACGAGACTTTCCCTGTTGTTCAAGCTGTATTTAAAGCTGTTCAGATTTTGGCGAAAGAATTGAATTTTGCCGATGCTGGATACCGAGTAGTGACAAATTGCGGTGTTGACGGAGGTCAAACCGTTGGTCATTTGCATTATCATGTTTTAGCAGGCAGAAATTTAACTTGGCCTCCGGGTTAAGGGTTGAATTTACCGAGCATATCATGTATAATAACTGAGTGCCTAATCTTTATCCCATGAAAATGGGGGATCAAGAGGGGAGGGAACGAGATGTCGGAAATCCGAGTCGGTCAAAACGAATCTATCGATAACGCCCTGAAACGATTTAAGCGGGATTGTGCCCGCAGTGGCGTGCTTTCAGAAGTTCGTAAGCGCGAGCATTACGAAAAGCCGAGTGTAAAACGCAAGAAAAAAGCGGAAGCAGCACGGAGAAAGCAAAGAAAGAAAAACAGGTAATCGGGGTGAGTTGATTGACCTTAAAAGAAAAATTGATGGAAGACTTGAAATCTGCAATGCGCAATAAGGAAAAGCGTCGTAAAGACACGATTACTATGTTGCGGGCAGCTGTTAAGCAAAGAGAAGTCGACGAACGCAAAGATATGGCGGACGATGAAATCTTGGCGCTGATCGGAAAACAAGTCAAACAAAAACGCGAATCAATCAAAGATTTTCAAAAGGCAGAACGTGTTGATCTGGTAGAGCAGGCTCAAGAAGAAATTGATATTCTTTTGGCTTATTTGCCGGAACAATTGACGGAAGAGGAAATTGATGAACTAGTTCGTGAAGCGATTGAACAGACTGGTGCGTCCTCTATGCGGGATATGGGCCGGATTATGGGAATCGTAATGCCGAAGGTAAAGGGCAGAGCCGATGGCAGCCTGATTAGCCAGAGTGCAAAAAAACTGTTAAATCAGTAGTAGAAACCTGAATGGATTCCATTCAGGTTTTTTTATTCTATTGGAACAGGAAAGAATTCATTTCCGTATACAGAGAGAAAGAGATTCGATATAATGGAGTCAGATGTTCAGAAGGAGGAAAAGATGGGAGAAGTTACCGATCTTCGCATTCCGGTTGAGGATGACCGTTTTATAGAAAAGCTCTTTGGGGATTTCGAAGAGAATGCGAAAATCATAGAAAAAACCTTAAATATTCATCTTCGTCCCGGTGACGGGGAGATTCGTATTGTTGGTGAAGCGGAACCGGTAAAAATCGGAGAACGCACCCTCAAGCATCTGATGGGCAGCGGGAAGGGGAAAGCGCCTCTGCGTCCACAAGAAGTTCGCTATGCCATGCATTTGGCCATGAGGGACAAGGCGGTGGATCCCAAGATTCTTTTGGATGATGTTGTGGTGCGCACCTATACGGGTCGAACGATCAAGCCGAAAACCATTGGGCAGAAAACCTATTTGCAATCTATTCGTGACCATGACGTGGTCTTTGGAATTGGACCTGCTGGAACGGGTAAGACTTATTTGGCGGTTGCAAGCGCGGTAGATGCCTTTCGCGAAAGCAAGGTACAGAAAATTATATTGACACGTCCGGCTGTGGAAGCAGGAGAACGCTTGGGTTTCTTGCCTGGCGATTTACAGGATAAGGTGGATCCGTATTTGAGGCCTTTGAATGACGCGCTTTTTGATATTGTAGGACCTGACAATTTTATGAAATACAAGGAAAAGGGATTGATTGAAATAGCCCCTTTGGCATATATGAGAGGCAGAACCTTGGACAACGCCTTTGTTATTCTGGATGAGGCGCAGAACACAACGCCAGAACAGATGAAGATGTTTTTAACCCGGTTGGGATTTGGATCCAAGGCGATTATTACTGGTGATATCACGCAAATTGACTTGCCGGAAAAGAAGAAATCCGGATTGAAACAAGCGATCCGCATTTTGGAACATGTTCGGGGAATTGACTTTATCTATTTTTCCAAGCATGATATTGTGCGCCATAAACTGGTGCAACGCATTATTGAAGCTTATGAAAAATTCAGTTTGCAAAAGTAAGGAGGTATTCGATGGAACTTTGGATTGACAATCGGCAATCGATTTATCCGGTCGATGAAGCCTTAATGGAAGAAATTGAACGGGCTGTGAAAATGTCTTTACAGATGGAACGAAACAGCTTGGACTATGAAGTCAGTGTTTCCTTCGTTACCAATGAGGAAATTCACGAGCTGAATCGGGACTATCGGGGTGTTGACCGACCGACCGATGTGCTTTCCTTTCAAATGGATGAAGAGGAAGTTTATGGTGAGATGGATGTTGTTCTTGGGGATATTGTCATCTCTATGGAAAAAGCCATGGAACAGGCAGAAGATTTTGGCCATAGCCTCACACGAGAAGTCGTTTATTTGACAGTGCACAGCATGTTTCATCTGATGGGTTACGATCATATGAATGAAGAAGAAAAAGCAGAAATGCGAGGCAAGGAAAAGGCGGTTTTGAAAGAACTTGGGGTGTTTAAATGAGACGCTTCCTTTTAGCCTTTGTCTATGCTTTGCGTGGCATTGTACAAGGATTTGCTGAAGAGCGAAACCTGCGTATCCATTTCGCTGCAGGCGCTCTAGTTCTGGTTACTGCTTTTACACAAGGATTGGAGGCGGTTTCGGTTTCGATCCTTGTTTTAACGATTGGATTTGTAATTGCCATGGAGTTGGTGAACAGCGCTATTGAGCGTGCTGTGGACCTGACAACAACTGAACGCCATCCATTGGCCCGAGCGGCTAAGGATATGGCAGCTGGAGCCGTTTTGGTTTCTGCTGTTTCTGCGGCAGGTGTAGGAGCAATTTTGTTTTACAACCGGATTCCTTTTGGGGTTTATGCAGGGATCTTGGCTTTTATGGCAGTTTGGATCATCGTTGTTTTGAGCTGGACTGTGAAGAAACGGGAGGATTAACATGAAGTTTAAGAGTGGGTATGTAGCGATTATTGGGCGACCCAATGTAGGAAAATCAACCTTGATGAATGCGTTAATCGGCGAGAAGATGGCGATTATTTCTGATAAGCCGCAGACGACGCGAAACCGCATTCAATGTATTTATACGGATGAAAAATCCCAAATTGTTTTTCTGGATACGCCAGGGATGCAAAAAGGAAGAAACAAGCTGGGCGACTATATGGAAAAAGTCACCCTGGATACTGTAAAAGATGTGGATTTGATCTTATGGCTGGTGGATGAAAGCCTGAGTCTTGGGAAATGGGACCAGTTCCTACTGGAAGAGTTGAAAAAGATGAAGCGGATTCCCAAAATTGCTGTTCTGAACAAATCAGACCTGTTGACGGCGGAAGAAGGCCTACGCCTTTATCAAAAATTTGTTGACATGGACATGTTTAAAGGGGTATATCCGATTTCTGCCAAAGAAAATCGGGGTGTAGACACCTTGTTGGAAGCCATTCAAGAAATTCTACCGGAAGGTCCTCAGTACTTCCCGGAAGATATGATTACTGACCAGCCTGTGCGCTTTATTGCGGCTGAAATCATTCGGGAAAAAGCGCTGCATTATTTGGATCAAGAGATTCCGCACGGGATTGCGGTAGAAGTCAACCAGATGAAAGAGCGTAAGGACGGTGCCTTGGTAGATGTTTCAGCGACCATTCATTGTGAGCGGGAAAGTCATAAGGGCATTATTATTGGCAAGGGTGGCCGAAAACTGAAAGGGATTGGCAAAAGTGCCCGTATGGAAATTGAAAAGCTGTTGGGCGCACAAGTTAATCTACAATTGTGGGTGAAAGTTTCAAAGAACTGGCGAGACAAGGAAAGCGCCGTTCGACGCTTTGGCTACAAGTAGGAGGTCAACATGGTTGAAGAAGTGGAAGGCATTGTAATTCGTGAAGTTAAATACCGGGATGCCGACCGCATTCTAACCTTGTATACCAAACAATACGGCCGCATCACGGCTTCGGCCAATGGCGCGCGCCGTATGAAAAGTCCCCTACATGGGGTAACCCAGCCTTTTGTGCAAGGCGAATTTTCCATCTATATGGGACGGAATCGCAATCGCATTCAAAATGGTCGGATTCTCGCATCACACTATGAGATCTGTAATGATTTGGATCGATTGGCCTATGGCCAGTATCTCTTTGAACTGGTTGCCTTGACCACTCCAGAGGGAGAGGCCAATGAACGGGATTATGCCTTGCTGGTTAAAACGCTGAGTCTGCTGTCGAAAGCGGAGGGAAGAGCACTAAAAAGCCTGATTCATGGGTTTGAAATTAAGCATTTGACCTTTTTAGGACTGAGACCGCAGTTGGATGTTTGTGCGGTTTGTGGAAAGCGTGAGAATCTCTTTCTCCATTTTCATGCCATGCATGGCGGTGTTATTTGTTCGGATTGCGTTCGGCGAGTTCAAGGCAGCATGCGGGTAAGTGAATCTGTGATCCCGGCCATGAGATTTTTGTTGATGAGCCCCTTTGAGGAAATATTAGCCCATCCTTTAACCGAATCGGAACTGAGGCAGATTGAAACGGGACTTTTGGAATTTATCTTTTTACAGACGGACCGGCGGGACTTCCGTTCCCTGGCCTTTTTGAGACAAATACAAGGCAAACCCCGCGATTGACAAGGCGCGGGGCTTTTGCTAGAGTATACATAACCTGTCTACGCAAGCCAGCGTAGGACAAGAAATGGAGGAATTGTTTATGGCAGAAGTAACCATGGAAAAGATCGTATCACTCGCGAAATCGCGCGGCTTTGTATTCCCGGGATCTGAGATCTACGGCGGATTGGCAAATACATGGGATTACGGTCCTTTGGGCGTAGAATTGAAGAACAACGTAAAGCGTATGTGGTGGAAGAAGTTCATCCAGGAATCACCGTACAATGTAGGTTTGGACGCTGCGATTCTGATGAATCCAAGAACTTGGGTCGCTTCCGGACATGTTGGCGGTTTTGCGGATCCTTTGATGGATTGTCGTTCTTGTAAATCTCGTTTCCGTGCTGACCAATTGATCGAGGAGTTTGCATCAAAAAAAGGTCTGGAATTAGACGGACCGGTGGATGCATGGTCCAAAGAAGAAATGGAATCCTATATCGAAGAGCAGGGCATTGTATGTCCACTTTGTGGCAAGAAAGATTTTACGGATATTCGTCAGTTCAACTTGATGTTTAAAACTTTCCAAGGGGTAACTGAGGATTCAGCCAGCGAAATTTTCTTGCGCCCAGAAACAGCTCAAGGTATTTTCGTTAACTTTAAAAATGTACAGCGTTCTGCAAGGATGAAGGTTCCATTTGGTATCGGCCAAATCGGTAAATCTTTCCGTAACGAGATTACGCCAGGTAACTTTACATTCCGTACACGGGAGTTTGAGCAGATGGAATTGGAATTCTTCTGCAAGCCTGGTACTGACCTGGAGTGGTTCGCGTACTGGAAGCAGTTCTGTATGGATTGGTTGAAGGAGTTGGGCGTTAGCGAAGACAAATTGAAGTTCCGTGACCATTCAGAAGACGAATTGTCTCATTACTCCAACGCGACAACAGACATTGAATATCTGTTCCCGTTTGGTTGGGGTGAGCTTTGGGGAATTGCAGACCGTACAGACTTTGACTTGAAACAACATATTGAAACATCTGGAACGGATTTGCGTTATATGGATCCTGTAACCAATGAGAAATACGTACCATATTGTATTGAGCCATCATTGGGTGCGGACCGTGTAACCTTGGCATTCTTAATTGATGCTTATACAGAAGAGACTTTGGAAGACGGATCAACGAGAAATCTGATGAAGTTCCATCCTGCATTGGCGCCAGTTAAGGCAACCGTACTGCCTTTGTCCAAGAAATTGAGCGAAGAGGCGATGGAAGTTTATCGTCTATTGGCAAAACACTTCCCTACGCAATTTGATGATGCGGGAAGCATTGGCAAGCGATACCGTCGAAATGACGAGATCGGTACGCCGTTCTGTGTGACTTTTGATTTTGATTCCAGAGATGATGCTGCTGTGACAGTGCGTAACCGTGATACTATGGAGCAGGAACGTGTTCCTGTAGCTGAATTGGTTGCATACCTTCGTGAGCGATTGGAATTCTAGAGAAACTTTTAAAGGAAGCCTTGAGGCTTCCTTTTTTTCGTTTCATTTTGGGAGGTTTTCATGTACAATAAGGGTGACCAAATTTGCAATGCAATGAGGAGAAAACCATGAAAAATCCTATTGATATTTATATATTATCCAGTTCAATTGGAATTACAGCGGAACAATTGGCCAAAGCTTCTTTGGCGCAATTCGATACAGAGCAATTTACTGTACACCGCATGAAGAATATTGTTACAAAAGAAGCGGTAGATGAAGCATTGAGTGGCATTGCGCCAGAAAATAGCATGATTATTTTCACCCTTGTTTTCGAAGAGGTTGCTGCTTATCTGGTAGAGCAGGCCAGACTTAAGGGCATAGAAATTTTTGACGCCATGAGTCCTGTGTTGGAAGCGTTGACCCGATTAACAGGAGAAAAACCAAAAGAGATTCCCGGTGCATACCGCGCTTTGAATGAAGACTATTTTGACAGGATTGATGCCATCGAGTTTGCCATTCGCTGTGATGATGGCAAGGATGTGAGAGGATTTTTAGAAGCGGATGTAGTACTTTTAGGCATTTCCAGGACCTCCAAAACGCCAACCAGCATGAGTTTGGCTCATCGAAACATCAAGGTTGCCAATCTGCCTTTGGTACCTGAGGTAGCGCCGCCGGCCATTATTTATGAGTTGGATCCAAGAAAAATCGTAGGATTGACGACGGATATTACAAAACTGGAAGAAATTCGCATCGAGCGTTTGAAGGCTTTGGGGCTTTCCCAAACATCCAACTATGCGCAAGACGAACGAATTGCTCAAGAGATTGCCTATTCCAACAAGATCTACGAAGAACTGGGCTGCATGGTGATTAATACAGCGGAGCGTTCTGTGGAAGAAACAGCCAGTCTGATTGCCGAGCATCTGCGAGAAGAAGGTTTGATTGAATAAAAAGACGTCCTATGGGGACGTCTTTTCCATTTTATAGAACCTTTAAAGACATCCAGGGCGTCTTTTTATATGAGCTCATTAAAGCTTTTAATAAACTGGTCTGCCAAGGCTTCGATTTTTTCTCGAAGATGGGCATGGGCGGCTTCTTCGATGGCGATAACGGACATGCCGGCGTTTTTTGCAGCTTGTACGCCTGCCAATGTGTCTTCAAAGACCAGACAGTCTTCCGGCGCGATTCCCAGATCTTCAGCGACTTTTAGAAAGATCGCCGGATTGGGTTTGCCGGCTTCCACTTCACAAGAGGTGCGCAGAGTGGAGAAATAATGGAAGATGCCGTGATGCTTCAATACGCCTTCTGCCAGATCTCGGTTGCTGCTGGTACCAATGCCCAAGGGAATATTTCTATCGGCCAAACTTTTCAGAAAAGGAAGAACCCCTTCCTTCAGGTTGACTTCTTCGGTATACTTTTGATAAGACATGTCGATCCACTCTTGCTTAATGGCTTCGACACTGTCGTGCAATTCAAAACGCTCTTTGAAATAGACGGCAGTTTCTGTGAAGCTCATTCCATCCAAATCGGACTGGAATTTATCTGGGAAAGCAATTTGCTTCTTTGCCAGATAGTCGATATCGATTTGCTTCCATACCCACATGGAATCAATTAGGGTACCGTCCAAGTCAAAGATCACTGCGCGGTAATCGTTGTTGTTCATGAGGAACTCCTTTCGTGTTCTTCCCCCATCATAATGGATTTGCCGTTTGCTTGTAAAGGAGGTTTTTTAATGATTCAAGGAAAAAGAGTTACCATACGTCCTTTGGAACCTGAAGATGCAGCTATACTGACAAAATGGTGGAATAGCCATGAGACGATGAGCCATGCAGGATTTCCCTGTGGGCTGATGCGAAGCCTTGCATCGATCGAAGAGGAGGTCTTGGCGGAATGTAAAAAAGCAACCTATGCAGATCGCAGGCGCATGTTAATTTGCCAAGAAGATCGTCCGATTGGAGAAATCTCCTACTCGTCTTGGGACCGGAGAAACCGGTCGGTTGAATTTGGCATTAAGATTGCGAGGGAAGAAGATCGCGGCAAAGGATTGGGGAGTGAAGCGCTTGGCCTATGGATCAACTATCTATTTGCAACTTTGGCCGTGGATCGTATTCATTTAAGTACCATGCCGGATAATTTGCCTGCACACGCCCTTTACCGGAAATTGGGTTTTCGGGAATACGGTCGAGCGCGGAAAGCCTACTTTGACGCAAGAGCCAACGACTATGTGGATATGGTTTTGATGGATCTTTTGCGTGAAGAGTGGACAGGATATGATATACTATAAGTTGCAAGTTTGCATCAGTTGAAAGCTGGGAATGGCTGGGGCAAGGCTGTTGCAGGATATTAAATAAAGCGGGTGAACAAATGTTAAGCAGAAATTTAACCATGTTGACAGATTTTTATGAATTGACCATGGGAAACGGCTATTACGAAGAGGGTCTACACGAACAGATCGTCTATTTTGATATGTTTTTTCGGTCTGTACCTGATAAGGGCGGCTATGCCATTATGGCTGGGGTTGAGCAATTGATCCAGTACTTGGAGAATCTGCGCTTTACCGAGGCCGATATTGAATTCTTGCGGGAGAAGAATGTATTTTCCGAAGGATTTCTGGAGTACTTGGCAGACTTTGAATTTGCCTGCGATGTCTGGGCAGTACCTGAGGGAACGCCTATTTTTCCGAATGAACCCATTGTTAAGGTACGGGGACCGCTTCTGCAAGCGCAGATGATCGAGACCATGGTGCTTTTGGCAATCAATCACCAGTCTTTGATTGCAACCAAAGCCAATCGTATTGTGAGAGCGGCTCAAGGAAAACCAGTAATCGAATTTGGTTCACGTCGGGCGCAAGGGCCAGATGGGGCTGTATTGGGTGCGAGAGCAGCTTATATTGGCGGGGTTGTAGGTACAGCGTGCGTCATGGCGGATCAATTGTATAAAGTACCTTCCAGCGGTACGATGGCTCATTCTTGGGTGCAATTGTTCAAAACGGAGTACGAGGCCTTCCGTGTCTATGCGGAGAAGTATCCGGATAACTGCATCCTGCTGATTGATACTTATCATGTACTGAAATCGGGCGTTGAAAATGCCATTAAAGTTTTTGATGATATTTTGAAACCATTAGGCAAAAGGCCGGTGGGGATTCGGATTGATTCCGGTGATGTTGCTTATCTGTCGAAAAAGGTGAGGGCACGCTTGGATGAAGCCGGTTATGAAGATTGCAAGATTTTTGTGTCCAATTCGTTGGATGAGAATATTATTTCCGACCTGGCAATTCAAGGCGCCAAAATTGATGCATATGGTGTTGGGGAACGCTTGATCACATCAAAGTCAGATCCTGTTTTTGGCGGTGTCTATAAATTGGTGGCGGTTGAAGTAAAAGGGGAAGTGATTCCAAAAATTAAAATCAGCGCCAATGTAGAAAAGATTACAACGCCGGGCGCGAAAAAAATATTCCGCTTCTACCGAAAGGAAAGTGGAAAAGCCATTGCGGACTTGTTGGCTTTGGAAGGGGAAACCATTGATACCAGCAAACCGTATACCTTGTTTAATCCATATTATACCTGGAAGCGACTGACGGTAGAGGATTATGAGGTAAGAGAGCTATTGGTGCCGATTTTCAAAGCGGGTAAAAAAGTCTATGAATCACCTGCTTTGGAAGATATAAGAAGCTACTGTATGGAAGAAACCGAAAAATTATGGGATGAAGTGCGCCGGTTGGAAAACCCGCATCGATATTTTGTTGACTTATCGGAGAATTTGTGGCAAATTAAACATACCCTGTTGGAGCAGTATTCCGAGGGTGAGTATTAGGAGAGGGGGAAGGAACATGTTCGGATTCGAAATCGAATTGAGTGAAAAACAATTGGTTTTAGCAAAAAAAATAGCAAAGCGCTTGATTCAAAAGCAGAATCAGGATCAACTTCTGGATGAAGAGGCGATCTTCCACTTCGCATGTCTTTTTGTCACAATGATGCAAGCCAAGAATGAAATTTGGCTGGACGAAGATGTGGAATCCATTGAGAAGCTCTATGAACGTTTTATGAGCGATCAGAATCAATGGTTGAATTAAGGGGAAGAACGTGGGAAAGATTTATATAACGCGACATGGCGAGACAGAATATAATCTAAAACGACTTATGCAGGGTACCATTGATACAAAGCTTTCTAAACGGGGACTGGAACAGGCGGCGTGTTTGCGCGACCGGCTGGCAGACGTATCCTTTGACAGGATACTGGCGAGTCCTCTGCAGCGGGCGAGAGTAACAGCTGAAACGATTCTGGAGAATCGGTCCCAATCCATTGAATATTTTGATGAATTAAAGGAGATGGATTTTGGATTTATGCAAGGAAAGGACTATGAGTTCCTTGGACGAGAGCATCCAGAATTATTTGAGCAATACTCAACGGCACCGGCAGATTTTACAATTCCCGAAGGGGATAGTTTTCGTGGATTCCAGAAACGGGTATTGACCATTTTGGACGAAGTGGAAAAGATGGATGAGTCGGAGTCTGTATTAATCGTATGTCATGGCATTACGAAGTTGATTTTGGTCAATGAATTAAAAGGAATTCCTTTGGAACAGCTTTGGGATACTGAAGTAGCCGGGAATACCGCATTGACACTGTTTGAACGAACATCTGATGGATTGATTCTTCATTTTGAGAATGATCAGTCCCATTTGGACGAAGATATTGCAGTTTATAGCTGTAAAGGATAGAAAAAGCGCTGCGAATTGCAGCGCTTTTTTCAGGTCTTTCCTAGAGAATATTGGCTTTTAACAATAGGTCGATATATTGTTCCCGTTCGAAGGCGAAAGGATCATCAAGGTTTTGCTTGGATAATTTGCCGCGGAAGGATTCAAGGGATCCATAGCCGCGTTCTTCCATCCAGAAGGAGACATCATTGATGAGATCCGCCAAAGCTTCAGGGGATCGTTTGTGCAGCATGCTGACTACCTGAACGGCATCAGCGCCTGCCAATAGAACTTGCAATACAGCATCGACATCCAGCAAGCCCCCATTGGCGACAAGGTCGCCTTTGACATTGCCGTAAAGAAGGCCAATGGTTTTAAGGGCATGGGTGTATTCTCCGCCCTGGCTGAGTCGTAAGGGGAATTTCAATAATTCTTCATCTGTATCAATCTCTTCTGCAAAGAAGCGATTGAATAAAACATAGGCGTCCACGCCAATCTCTTCCAGTCGTTTGATGAAATGAAGGGTATTGGTATAGAAAGGACTAAGTTTGACACTGATGGGAATATTGATTTCATTGCGTACCTGTTGAACAATTTGCAATTGCTCGTTTTCAATTTCCTGCGAGGATCGAGTCGGATCCTTGGCGGTATGGTAGAGGTTGATTTCCAAACCATCTGCGCCAGCTTCTTCCAGCTTCTTGGCGTAATGCACCCAAGCAGCGGGACTGATTGCGTTTAGACTGGCGAAGACCGGAATCCCCAAGGCTTGCTTGGCCATTTTTAAGAAATGCAGATAGATATTAGCGCCGGCATAGGGTTGGTCTGGATGCACAGTAACCATTTCTGCGTGCAAATCATCGAAGGCGTGCAAGTCTTCTTGGAACTTGTAATCCTCTAAGTGGATTTTTTCTTCAAAAAGAGATGGCAATACAACAGCGCCTGCGCCGGCAGCTTCCAATTCTTTTAGTTTGGAAATTTTACCGGTCCATGGATTGGCGCCGACAATAAATGGATTTCTTAGTGGAACCCCCATGAGGGTGGTTTCGAGTAACATAATTCACCTCCAAAATAGATTTCATTACCTATATACCCAACAAAGAAGGGAGAACACGATGCAGAAAAATGGAGCAGAAACACTGGAACAACAAAACCCGGAACGAATTTTAATCGTTGCGGTACAGAAAAAAGGAGAGCCGACCATTGAGCCGGAATTGCGTGAACTGGAAAGGCTTGTGGAAGCGGCTGGCGGGGAGGCTGTTGCAATAGCTACGCAGTCATTGGAACGTTTTCATCCAAAAACCTATGTTGGAAAAGGGAAATTGGAAGAGTTGGCGGCCCTGTGTGAAGCAGACGAGATTGAAGCGGTTGTTTTCAATGACGAGCTAAGCGGCACCCAGTTAAAGAATCTGGAAGATCGGTTGCAGCGGAAGATCACCGATCGCACGGCTTTGATTCTGGAGATATTCTCCCACCGGGCAACAAGCTTGGAAGGTCGTCTGCAGGTGGAACTGGCACGACTCCGGTATCGTCTGCCGCGATTGGTAGGCATGCGTTCGGAATTGTCACGGGCTGGTGTAGGCATTGGCGGACGTGGTCCTGGTGAGAAACAGTCGGAATTGGATCGTCGTTACATTTTGCGTAGGATTGGTGAGATTGAAGCCAAACTGAAAAAATTGGAAAAAACTCGGGAAGTAACCCGTCGACAGCGTGTAAAATCAGAAATGCCCATTGTATTGATGGTGGGTTACACCAATGCGGGAAAGTCCACACTAATGAACCGCTTGGTTGAGGATGAAGAGAAGCAGGTGTTTTCCAAGGACATGCTCTTTGCCACTTTGGATACTGCTTTGCGCAAATGCGTCCTTCCTTCCGGCAGAAGCTTTTTGCTGGGCGATACGGTAGGCTTTGTAAGCAAGCTGCCAACTACCCTGATTGAGGCTTTTAAAGGGACCCTGGAGGAAGTTGTGGAAGCGGACCTCTTGCTTCACGTATTGGACGGTTCCAGTGATGATATTGAAATGCAGTACAAGACGACTATGGAAGTTCTGGAAGCTTTAAAGGTGAAAGACAAGCCCATGATTGTGGTTCACAACAAACAGGATCTGATTCAAGAAGGGGGATTGCTTCATTTGGGCGACTCGGTAGCCATTTCCGCCAAAACCGGCCATGGGATTGATATCCTGCTGGAGAAGCTGGAAGGCATGATATTCGAACCCCTGACCGAGGCCGAGCTCTTGCTGCCCATGAGTGCAGGAAAGATTATTAATGAATTGCATCTGGAAAACCGAATTCTGGAAACCCGCTATGAAGCGGAAGGCATTTATGTGCGTGCCATGTGGAAGAAGCAGGAGCTTGAACGCTGGTCCTAAGCGGATCTGGGGACTTTTTCAAAAATAATTCAAAAAAACATTTGACTAATTATGCAAAACTATGTATAGTTATACCAAGAGAAAGGCAACGATCGAAAGAAAATTCTTGTGAAAGCCCAAAGAGAGCCGGAGTTGGTGGGAACCGGTGGTGGCAACAAGATGACGAGCTTTCGGGAGCTTCCGATTCAACCGTTAAGGTCAAAATCGGACGGAACCACACGTTACGTGGCACGCGTAAGCGTGGTGAGTGAGCGTATTTTTATGCTAATTAGGGTGGTACCGCGAAACCTTTCGTCCCTTTATGACGAGAGGTTTTTTTGTACCCGAAAATGTTTGAGGAGGAAATGAAATGAAAAAGTTAGCACTGATTATTGCATTGATTATGGTGGTTTTATCGGTAGCGGGTTGCAGCCAAAGTTCTGCTGAACCTGTTAGCCAGTTGGAGCAGATTAAAGAATCCGGACAATTGATCCTGGGTACGGCAGCGGATTATCCACCGTACGAGTTTCATAAAATGGTTGACGGCGAAGACAAGATTCTAGGTTTCGATATTATGATTGCTGAAAAGATTGCTCAAGAATTGGGCGTAGAGCTGGTAATCAAGGACATGGCCTTTGATGGTTTGATTGCAGCATTGCAAGGCGACAAAGTGGATTTGATTATCTCGGGCATGTCAAATACGCCAGAGCGTGCTGAAGTTGTAGATTTCAGCCAGCAATACTATTTCGAAAAGCAAACCTTGTTGATCAAGGAAGATATGATGGATGTTTACACGGATATTGACTCCCTGGCGGGCAATAAGATTGGCGTACAGACTTCATCAATCCAGGAAGCCTTGGCACAGGAAAAACTGACTGAGAGTTCTTTAACATCTTTGCCGGATATTGCAGCTTTGGTCTTGGAACTAAAGACAGGCAAGGTGGAAGGCGTTATTCTAGTAAAGCCGGTAGCGCAAGGATACATTGCACAAAATCCTGAGTTGGCAATCTCGGAAGTTGATTTTGGCCAAAGCGACGGTGCTTCAGTAGCTCTTCAAAAAGGCAGTGACCTGGTCGATCCTGTAAATGAAATTTTGACGGAAATCATTGAGAGTGGTGAGCTTGAGCAGTTTGTTTTTGAAGCAACCCAGATGGTCGAATAAGGGATTGAAAAAAAGTTTGAAAAAAGACTTGACTATTTATACGTGAGTTTGTATAATCATACCAAGATAAAAGCAACGAACGAAAGAAAATTCTTGAGAAAGTCTGTAGCGAGCCGGGCATGGTGAAAGCCGGCGACGGAATCAGGGAGGCGAGCTTTTGGGAGCTGTCGATTCAATCTTCGGACAAAAATCGACCGGCACCGCACGTTAAGCGGCACGCGAATGCGTGATGAGTGAGCATTTCTTTTATGTATGCTAATTAGGGTGGTACCGCGAAACCTTTCGTCCCTTTGTGACGAGAGGTTTTTTTGTACCCGTAAATATGAGGAGGAAAAGAAAATGAAAAAGTTAGCACTTATTTTAGCACTGGTTATGGTAGTTTTGACGTTTGCAGCTTGTGGTACTTCAGCTGAACCGGCAAGCAAGGTAGAAGAGGTTAAAGAAGCAGGTCAATTGGTATTGGGTACCTCAGCAGATTATCCACCGTATGAGTTCCATAAGATGATCGACGGAGAAGACACAATCGTTGGTTTCGATATTATGATTGCACAAAAGATCGCTGATGAGATGGGCGTTGAGCTTGTTATTAAGGATATGGCTTTTGACGGTTTGATTGCAGCGCTGCAAGGCGGCAAGATTGATATCGTTATTGCAGGTATGTCGGCTACACCGGAACGTGAAGAGGTTGTTGACTTCAGTGACCAGTACTACTTTGAAAAGCAAACCTTGCTGATCAAAAAGGATATGATGGACACATATACAACGATCGAATCCATGGACGGTGTAAAAGTTGGCGCGCAAACCGGAACCATCCAAGAGGCATTGGCACAAGAAAAACTGGCAAACAGCCCGTTGACTTCTTTGCAAGATATTACTGCACTGGTATTGGAATTGAAAACAGGCAAGGTTGAAGGTGTTGTATTGGTACAACCGGTAGCAAAAGGCTATATTGCACAAAATCCTGAGTTGGCGATTGCAGAAGTTGATTTGGGACAAAGCGATGGAGCATCTATCGCGGTTGAAGAAGGCAGTGACCTTGTTAACACTGTAAATGAAGTATTGGCTGACATCATCGAGAGTGGCGAATTGGATCAATACGTGTATGAAGCAACTCTAATGGTTGACTAAGAAAGGACTGAGATCGAATGGTCTTTATCAAATTACTGACAGAATATCAATATTACTTCCTGCAAGGCATCGGATACACCTTGTTTCTGTCATTCTTTTCGGTGTTGTTGGGTTTGACCCTGGGTGTTGTTATGGCCTTGGCGAAAATGTCATCGAACAAAATTCTGAACAAATTGGCAGCGGTGTATATCGAGATCATTCGAGGAACACCTCTCTTGGTACAAGTATTTATTGTCTACTATAATGGAATCATTGAGATGGGTCCGATTGTTGCAGGGATTCTGGCACTATCCATCAACAGCTCCGCCTATACGGCAGAAATTGTCCGTGCGGGCATCCAAGCCGTTGACAAGGGACAGATGGAAGCTGCACGCTCTTTGGGTATGCCACATGCCATGGCAATGAGACAGGTTATTCTTCCACAAGCGATTAAAAACATTTTGCCTGCACTGGGTAATGAATTTATCGTTGTTATCAAGGAATCAGCTGTCATATCCATTATTGGTGTTGGCGAACTGATGCGCCAAACGAATATTGTACGTGGAATTACCTTCCGCCAAGTGGAACCACTTTTGCTGGTTGCAGTGATCTATTTTGTTATGACCTTCAGTCTTTCCAAACTGTTGGGAAGATTTGAAAGGAGGTTGAAAGAAAGTGATTAAGACGGTGGATGTTACCAAAAAATTTGGAGATTTGGAAGTGTTGAAAGGAATCAACGAGACCATTTCTCAAAGTGAAGTGGTTGCTGTTATTGGCCCTTCCGGTTCAGGGAAAAGCACCTTTTTGCGTTGCTTGAACCAGTTGGAAGAGCCAACTTCCGGAGAGGTTTATCTGGATGATGTGCAGATTAATGCACCAGACGTTGATATCAACTATCAGCGTACAAAAATGGGCATGGTATTTCAGCATTTCAATCTATTTCCTCATAAAACAATTCTTGAAAATATCACCCTTTCACCAATCAAGGTGAAAAAGGAAGATCCGGCTGTCGCGGAAAAACGCGCGCTCGCATTGTTGGATAGAATTGGTCTGTCTGATAAGGCAAAGGCTTATCCAAAGCAATTGTCGGGTGGACAAAAGCAGCGTGTCGCCATTGTACGTGCCCTGGCTATGGAACCGGAGGTCATGCTCTTTGATGAGCCGACTTCAGCGCTTGACCCAGAAATGGTAGGCGAGGTTCTGGATCTGATGAAAGATTTGGCCAAGGAAGGCATGACCATGGTTGTCGTAACACATGAGATGGGCTTTGCCCGTGAGGTTGCGGACCGTGTGCTTTTTATGGATGAGGGACTTGTGGTGGAAGAAGGAGATCCAAATACGATCTTTGATTCACCAAAAGAAAAACGAACTCAAGAATTTTTAGCAAAAGTCTTGTAATTAGAGAGAAGCGGAAGCTTCTCTTTTTTTGTGTAGAAAAACCCTTGGGGGGTACATAGGGAAGTAGGAGGTGCCGATATGAGAGAAACGAAACAGAAAGTGATACCGGAAATATTGGCTCGCTTTTCCACGCGCAGTTTTCAAGACCGGGACATACCGAGGGAGACCTTGATGGATATTCTGGAAGCGGCGCGTTTTGCTCCTTCCTGTTTCAATGAACAACCTTGGCGGTTTGTTATTGGATGGCGGGGCAGGGACCTGCATCAGACCATTTTTTCTCACTTGACAGAAAAAAATCAAGCATGGAACGCTAATACGCCAATTCTTTTGGTTTTGATTGCCAACCAAGAGTTCGCATACAACGGCAAAGATAATTTTTGGGCGAAATTTGATTTGGGTACGGCTTGGGGTTTTTTGCAGATTCAAGCGCAAAATCTAGGTGTGGCCACCCATGCTATGGGCGGATTTAGAAAACGGGATTTGCATCAAGCATTGGGTCTTGCTGAGGAAGAATTGCCTGTAGCTGTTGTAGCCATGGGATATTATGGCGATGGAAGCGATTTGTCTCAGGATTTGAGAGAACGCAATGTTCCCAATGTCAGAAGACCGCTTTCTGAATCGATTTTAGCGGAATAGGGGTATACGTAGCAGACGAGCTCTGCTACAATTAAGAGTGACAAATTTGAAGGAGGAAAGCTATGAATACACCAGTTGTACAAATTGAAACGCAAGACGGCGGCGTGATTGAGTTGGAATTGAGCCCGCGCGTTGCACCGAATACGGTAAATAATTTCTTGTCTTTAGTTAAAAAAGGATTTTATGATGGGTTGATCTTCCATCGTGTGATTTCTGGGTTTATGATCCAAGGCGGTTGCCCTGACGGCACTGGAATGGGCGGTCCTGGTTATGGAATCAAGGGAGAGTTTTCGTCAAACGGCGTAAACAATCAAATGAAGCATAACAGAGGTGTGATTTCCATGGCAAGAGCTATGAATCCTGACTCTGCCGGTTCACAATTCTTTATCATGCATCAAAATGCGCCTCACTTGGACGGAAGCTATGCGGCTTTTGGTCAAGTAACAAAAGGCATGGAGGTTGTGGATCGAATTGCCGCAAGCAAAACAGGCATGCAGGATCGACCAAAAGAGCCCCAAGTGATTGCAGCCATCAAGGTTGTAACAGATTTTGACGAATATCAGGAGCCAGAAACTTTATAAAGAAAATGTTACAAAATGATGACAAATTCAAAAAGGACTTGAAAATTCTAAATTCGTCCTGTAGGATGATGTCAGGTTACAAAAACGAAACAAATGATTAAACAAATTTTTCGAAAGGAGGACAATGATATGATGACTACTACTTTTACTGTCGAACGCATCCGTTATACTTTTGGACCGGATACTGCCATTTCATGGGTGGATTGCGTCCAAAATTCAAAATATGCGATTGTCCTTCTGGAGAGCGAACTATAAAGAGAGAAATCTCAACGAACGCTGAAACCATAGGACAATCTGTTCTATGGTTTTTTTGCGGCTTTGATTTGGTAATAATTGGTAAATTTTACCGATACTACCCCCGCAGGGAGACCTGTGGGGTTTTTTATTGCATTAAAGGGGGGATCAACATGAGTTTTTATCAGCAGCTGAGCAAACACATTCAAGGATCAAAAAAATATTTCATGATTGCTATCGGATCTGTCTTGCTGGCCAGCTATCTTTCTACCTTGAGTCCGTTGGTGATTCAGATGACAATCGACCAACTTCTTGGAGGCAATCCATTGGTCCAGGATCATTGGCTGCTTAACCTGCTAGCCGAACAAACTGGAGGAGAAACAAGCCTTCAGGCCCTGGTAATGATGGGCTTGGCGCTTACCCTGGTGATGGTGGGTCGAGGCATCTTCGATTTTTTGAAAGGAAGAAACGCGGCATTGGCAGCCGAGACAACCGTTGAACGAATACGAGAACGCTTATACACCCATCTGCAACATCTTTATTTTGAGGAGTTGGGGGATGCAAAAAGTGGAGAATGGATTCAACGCTGTTCGTCAGACGTGGAAACTGTTCGAAAATTTTTAGCCAATCAGATGACGGAAGTAATTCGGGCGATTACGCTCTTTGGATTCACCTTGTGGATGATGCTTCAGATTGACTGGCGCATGACCTTGCTGTCGACATTTTTGATTCCTCCGATTTTTGGATTCGCTTTCTTCTTTTTCCAAAAAGTACAGCGTCTCTTTAAGGATATGGATGAAACGGAAGGTTCTTTGTCAGCCATGCTGCAGGAGAATCTTACTGGCGTCCGGGTAGTCCGGGCATTTGGCAGAGAGGCAAGTGAAGCGGCAAAGTTTGACGAAAAAAGTCAAGAATACCGAGACAAAACCATGAAGTTGGTGAAGGCGATTGCCGTATACTGGGGCACATCAGATTTTCTGGCCATGATGCAACGGACACTGGTCATTCTGGTGGGAACCATCTGGGCCGTTGAAGGTCGGGTCAGTCTAGGCACCGTGGTAGCATTCTTCACCTATATCAACATGATTCTTTGGCCCATCCGCCAAATGGGTCGAATCCTGACAGACCTTAGTAAATGCAAGGTTTCCCTGGGTCGAATCGAAGAGCTGCTGGCCTTGCCGACAGAGGACTTTGAAGATGAAGATGACGGCCAAATTATTGAAGGCGAGATTGAACTTAAGGATCTTACCTTTGCTTATCCGGGCGAAGAACCGGTATTGAAGCAGGTCAACCTAACCATTGAAAAAGGAGAGACCATTGGAATTGTCGGGCCAACTGGCGCAGGTAAAAGTACGCTGGCCCATTTAATTGCCGGACTGATTCCGGTCGAGCCTGGTCAGGTATTGATCGACGGCATCGATATTGGAGACTATAAGGCCAAAGCCTTGAGGCGTCAGATCGGGATTGTTATGCAGGAACCATTCCTGTTTGCAAGAACCATTCGAAAGAACATTACAATCAAGGACGAAACCGTAAGCGACCAAGAACTCTATGGCGCTACAGAAACCGCGTCCTTGCATCAAACGATTTTGGGCTTTGATGCCGGTTATGAAACAGAAATCGGTGAGCGGGGCGTGTCGTTATCAGGCGGACAGAAACAAAGGATGGCCATTGCACGCACCATTATCGACCAAGTGCCGATTGTCATTTTCGATGACTCCCTAAGCGCAGTGGATGCCGGCACGGATATCGAAATTCGTAACCGCTTGCGAAATCGAAAAAACAAAGCAACAACACTCATTATTGCCCACAGATTGAATAGCGTCATGCATGCAGACCGCATTCTGGTATTGAAAGACAGTCGAATCGAAGCGGTTGGCACGCACCAGGACTTGGTTAAGCAAAACAGCTATTACAGACGATTGTGGGAGATTCAAAAAGGAGACTGGAAGGAGGAGAATCGCTGTGGATAAACAGAAAAAAAGCCAATGGAATATTATAAAAGAATTGGCGGGCTATTTTCATCCTCATCGAAAGAAAGTCATCCAGCTGATTGTGTTGATGATCTTTGTCGGCGGGATGGACGCGATCTCACCTTATTTCTCTAAATATGCGATTGATATGTTTATTGAGACCGGCAGTCTGGATCATTACAAGGTTTTTGCCGCCATCTATGTTTTACAGGTTGTTTTGTTAAGCATAAGCGTCTATGGATTGATTTGGCTGGCTGATTCCATCGGAACCAGCGTCTCTTATGACATTCGCAAGCAAGGTTTTGAAAACCTGCAGACCTTGTCATTTTCCTACTACGACCAAACAGCGGTTGGCTGGATCATGGCCCGGATGACCTCAGATATCGGAAAGATTACCGAAGGCATTTCCTGGGCATTGGTAGACCTGGTATGGGGCATTACCATGATGGCAGCAATACTAATCATCATGCTGGTGACAAACTGGCAGCTGACCATGATTATGATCTTGCTGATGCCGGTATTGATTGTTGTCAGCTACTTCTTTCAGAATCGGATCCTGAAGCAGCAGCGTCGGGTGAGGAAAATGAACTCCCGAATCACCGGCGCCTTCAGCGAAGGAATCATGGGGGCAAGAACCACAAAAAGCCTGGTTCGGGAAGAGAAGAACATTGGAGAATTTGAGGAACTTGCAGGCAAGATGCGAGGCGCGGCAGTACAATCCGCCACCTTCTCCGCAGCCTATATTCCCATTGTATTTCTGATCAATGTACTGGGTCAGGCGGTGATCCTGATTCGTGGCGGATCGGGCGTACTGGATGGGACAATCAGCTATGGAACCCTGGTAGCCTTTATCTCATATGCCGTATTAATGTTTGAACCAGTTCACCATTTCGCGGTGGTCATGGCACAGTTTCAAGCAACGAGAGCTTCTGCAGAGCGAGTGATCAGCCTGCTGGAAGAAGAGCCTGATGTGAAAGATTCGCAGGCTGTCATCGATATGTACGGTACAGCATTGAATCCCAAGCGGGAAAACTGGCCTGAACTGCATGGAGAGATTGATTTTGACGATGTGAGTTTTGCCTATAATCCCAAAGAGCCGGTATTGGATCACTTCTCTCTGAAGGTGAAGAAGGGTCAAACCATTGCCTTGGTTGGAGAGACAGGATCCGGAAAAAGCACCATTGTGAATTTGGCTTGCCGATTCTATGAGCCGACAGACGGCGTAATCCGGATTGATGGTGTGGATATACAGGAGCGGTCGCAATTATGGCTGCATGACCATCTAGGCTATGTATTGCAGCAACCTATGCTTTTTGGCGGAACAATCCGTGAGAATATCCGGTTTGGACGGGAAGGCGCAAGCGATGAGGAAATCAAAGAAGCAGCCAGACGGGTGCATGCCCATGACTTTATCGAAAAGTTGCCTATGGGCTATGACACAGAAGTGGGCGAAGGTGGAGTTAAGCTTTCAACCGGACAGAAACAGTTGATTTCGTTTGCAAGAGCAATCCTAAAGAACCCGCAAATCTTTATTCTGGACGAGGCGACTTCATCCATCGACTTGGAAACCGAAGTGCAGATTCAAAAGGCAACCCAGGCAATCCTGGAGGGCCGTACAAGCTTCATTATTGCCCATCGACTTTCCACTATCGTGCATGCAGACAAGATTCTGGTGCTCAAGGATGGTCGGATCGCTGAACAGGGCAATCATCGCAGCCTGATGAAGGCAAAAGGCATGTACTACGACTTGTATCAAAGTCAGTTCGACGTGGCATAGGGCAAGCAATAATGCTTCACCAGAAAATGCTAGCATTTTCTGATTAAAGCATTATTGCTTGTAAGGAGCGTAAGCTCATTAAAGGAAACCACGGAGGGATCGCACGGTTTTGTGATCCACGTCTCTGTGATCAACGGGAGTCGAAGCTTGTGGGGATCATATGGTTCATATGATCCCAAAGAAAATCCTAAGGAGGGATTACACGGTTTTGGTGATCCACGTTCTAAGAAATAAGCATATGCCAAGGAGGGATCGAAAGATCCTGAATACATAGATTAGGATTGAATAATCCTGAAATAAATAAAGGAGGAAGAATATGATTACCAGCATTATGATTCGAAAAGGCAAGAAAGTGAAAGAGGACCACGAACTAAGAAAAAGGAAACGAAAATACAGGAGGAAGTAGAACATGAGACGATTTAAATTTTTCCATTTCCCTATCGATTTGCTGCATTTCAATTTTATGCCGAAACTCGATGGGATGGCGCTCTACAAAAAAATCGAGCGACTATAAAGCGATAAGCAAGCAAGTGGACGGGAGCCGGTAACCGGCGAGAAAGGAGACCCAAATGAAACGATTGCTAATGTGGATTTGCCCTGAGGGACAAAGCATCTTCCGATTTGAGAAGAGGGCTGACGGGATGGATCTTTATCGCTCGATTGAGCGAATACGATAAACCTGAAAACCATACTCAAATAAGGAGGAAGTACGATGATTAAGAGCAATGAGATCCGAAAGGAAAAAAGAGTGAAAGAGGATCACCAATTGCGAAAACGGAGATAGACTGACTGGAGGTAAGAAATGAGACGATTTACATTATTTAAATTCCCTATCGATCTAATGCATTTTAACTTTATGCATAAGGTTGACGGGATGGCGCTCTACAAGAAAATCGAGCGACTGTAACGCGATAGAAAAGCAAGAATGCTGGGAGCCGAAATATTCGGAAACACCATTCTTTTAAGGAGGAAGAAGATGATTAAGCAAAAGATGATTCATAGAGGAATAAGAGTGAAAGAGGATCACCAATTGCGAAAACGGAGATAGACTGACTGGAGGTACATATGAGACGATTTAAATTTTTCCATTTCCCTATCGATCTACTGCATTTCAATTTTATGCCGAAGATCGACGGGATGGCGCTCTACAAAAAAATTGAGCGATTATAGCACACTGGAAACCACTCAAGATGATGAAGGGATCTGCTGAGTTACTGCAGAACCAGGGAGATTGCGATGAAGTAAGAGTTCTTGTTGAAACAATAAATCCAAAATGAATGAAAAAACGAGTCAGCCGATACAGGTGAACTATGCCCATTTGGCAGGGAATTTTGGATAAAAACAAGAACATTTCAACCGCATTGATCATTTGAGTTTTGTGCCGTGCTGGTATGCACAGCACTTATCATAGATCACAGTTTTTCATTCACGATGATTTCGCTGCATTGCAGACTATGCATTGAAACGATTGGGATGAAAAGCGGGGAGAGACTGCGGATGAACGAATGTTCATCCGCAGTTTTTTTAGTGTCATGCAAGCGTAGAAAATTGCATGAGAAAGGGGGATTCTATGACGGTTATCCTGCAAAGTGTAGAGTTAAAAAAAGAGTTTGGGGATCATGAAGTTTTAAGAGAGGTGAACTTGCAGATAAAGACGGGAGAACGGATTGGCTTGGTTGGCAGAAACGGTGCAGGCAAGACAACCTTGGCCAATATCCTGATGAAAAGAATCATACCGGATTCAGGATCGATCATCTGGGATCGGCAGGACATAAGGATTGGTTATCTGGTTCAATCCACCTTTTATACATCGGTTAAAATGGATCAATTATTTGCCGAGAATCAGTCGTCTATTCAATCCTTTTTCAAAACGACGAGCCAGTTAGGAATGGAAAAATCCAAAGCCTGGGGGCAAGAGAAGTTTCAAGGATTAAGCGGAGGGGAAAGGACAAAAATGGCATTGGCCAGTCTTTGGTCGGAAGCGCCTGAGTTATTGATTTTGGATGAACCGACCAATCATTTGGATTTCCAGGGTCTGCAATGGCTGATTCGTGAGATACACGTCTTCGAGGGAGCTGTGTTGATTATCTCGCATGACCGGTATTTTCTGGATCAAACCGTGGAGCGAATACTGGAGTTGGAAGATGGGCGAATTTTGAATTATCAAGGGAATTATTCCTTCTACCAGAAAGAGAAGAAACGGCGCTATCAGAATCAAATGCACGCCTATTTGAAACAGGAAAAGCAGAAAAGAAAAATTGAAGAAGAGATTGAACGGCTGCAAAAGTGGTCCGACAAATCTCATCATGGAGCGAGCAAAAAGGCGGCGAAAGCCGGAAGAAAAAAGGGTGGAAAAGAGCATTACCGAGTGAAGGCAAAGAAAAAAGACAAGCAGGTTAAATCGAAGTTGAAGCGAATGGAAAAAATAAAGGTTGAGGGAGTTAAGAAACCCAAGGAAGAAAGTCGGATTCAGTTCGCTTTTGAGGATGGTGCAAAGCGAGGCAAGCGAATCATTGAAGCGGTTGAGATTGCTAAATCATATCCGGATAAAAGCTTGTTTGGGGAAAGTTCCTTTATCATACAGCGCGGGGATCGGATTGGATTATTTGGTGAGAACGGCTGCGGAAAGACGACTTTAATCAAGGCTATTTTGGGAGAACAGAAACTGGATGCGGGTCAAATTCGGGTCAGCTCGTCTGCGCAGCTTGCTGTGATGAGCCAAGATGTCATGGATTTACCGGATCAGCAGACTGTATTGGAAAGTTTTTCGGTTGATAGCAAAAAGGAAGAATATGAAGTGCGAACCTTGCTTGCCAATCTGGGGATTAACGCCGGCTTGATTCAGAATAAGATTGGTCAATTAAGCCTGGGAGAACGGGTGCGGATCAAGCTTGCCCAAGTGCTATTGAGCCCAAACAACCTTTTAATACTGGATGAACCCGGCAACCATTTGGATCTGGCCTGCAGGGAAATGTTGGAGGAAACCTTAGAGAGCTATAGGGGCACGATCATATTGGCATCTCATGACCGGTATATGTTGGAAAAGGTATGCGATCAGCTGCTTGTTTTTGAAGCTGGAAAAGTGAAAAGGCTTGAATGCAAGCTAAGCACTTATCTTCAAGAGGAAGAAAATAGACATAAGCTTAAACAGGAGGAAGATCGATTAATCTTGGATCATAGGCTCTCGTGCGTTTTGGGAGAATTGAACCGCTACCGACCGGATCAGGCGGAATATAAGCGCCTGGAAGCGGAATTTGATGACTTGCTTTCAAGAAGAAGGGCAAAATAAGGAGAAGGCATTTGCCTTCTCCGTTTTTCTATTTCCCCAAGAGGAGATTGAGGTCCAGCAATTGTTGCTGGAGTTCCAAAAGACGGCTGTAGATGGCTTCGTAATCCTTTTTAAGAGTCTTATCGTCCATCATGAGACGGGTCTTTTGGGTTAATGATTCAAATTGTTGTTGGACATTCCTCAGTTCTTTCTCTAAGTTCTCTCGTTTGCGAACAGGATCCATCCAGCGTCCTTCTGTAGACTTGGCTCCTTCAGCCAGGGTTGCTTCATATCCCAGGTCGGGAATGGAGGTTGTCCATTTTAGGGTCTCTTTGATTTTGTCGGAAAGGGCTTGTGCCTGTTCCGGTTCACCGTGAACGATAAAGACCCGTTGCGGCTTGCGTTTGAAACCCTTCAACCAAGACATTAAGGTTGGCTGGTCTGCATGGCCGGAGAATCCGTCGATGGCATGAATTTCCGCTTCTACCTTAATTTCTTCACCAAGAATGCCAACAGTGCTTTGGCCGTCTTTCAATCGCCGTCCCAAGGTTCCTTCGGCCTGATAGCCGACAAAAATGACACTGTTTTTTGCTTTCCATAGGTTGTGTTTCAAGTGATGGCGAATTCGTCCGGCGGAGCACATACCGGAAGCGGAAATAATAACCTTGGGAAACTGGTAGGTGTTGAGTCTTTGTGATTCCGCCTGGTCCCGGATATAGTACAGATTCTCAAACTGGAATGGGTCGTCTCCGGAAAGGATAAGCTCGCGGGTTTCCTCGTTGAAGCATGAGGCGTTTCTCGCGTAGATTTCCGTTGCGGATACGGCCATAGGACTATCGATATAAATGGGGATTTTCATAAATTGTTCAATATCCCCGTTCTCATAATACTCATTTAAGGTGTAGATCAATTCCTGGGTTCGGCTGACCGCAAAAGAAGGAATGATCACGGTGCCACCCCGTTCCGCCGTTTGGTTGATTAGCTTGATCAACTCTTTGGAGGCGTCCTCGATGGGTGGATGGGTGGAGTGGCCATAGGTTGACTCTACGATAATATAGTCCGCTTCTTCGATTTTATCAAAGTCTCGAAGAATGGGCCGGCTGGGCATGCCTAAGTCACCTGAAAAAACAAGTTTGGTGGTATGGCCTTTTTCTGTGACCCACAGCTCCAAGATGGAGGAACCTAGAATATGGCCGGCATCCATAAAGCGCAGAACAATTTCATCGTCGACCTCTACCTTTTGGTTGTAAAGAAAGCCTTCAAAATGGCGCAGGCTTTGTTCGGCATCCAGTGTGGTGTAGAGGGGTTCCTTCGGGGGCTTTCCTGCCCTTGCCCGCTTTTGGTTTTCCCATTGAATATCGGCTTCCTGGATATGGGCGCTGTCCAAAAGCATGAGTCGGGATAAATCCAGGGTTGCTTTGGTTGACAAAATACGACCGACAAAGCCGTCTTTAACCAGTTTTGGGATTCGGCCGCTGTGGTCGATATGGGCGTGGGTGAGGATTAAATAATCGATTGTGGCTGGATCGAAAGAGAAGGGACGTTCGTTCAAACGTTCCAATTCCTGACTTCCTTGGAAGAGGCCGCAATCCACCAGAATTTTTTTATTTTCTGTAGTCAACAGATACATGGAGCCTGTGACAACTTGTGAAGCGCCTAGAAATTGCAGTTTCATGGCCTCACCTCCTTGTACCTATATGATATCCATTTTTTGTTAAATCAAACGAAAAGGACGCTTGCGCGTCCTAGTCATATTTCCATCCTGCTGGAATTTGATTCTTTAAATGCTGGCCGGTTTGCTTGGCCCAACCAACGGAATATCCGTCGATAGTGACCAGTGTCCAGCCTTTGTTTTTAGATCCTTTAAGAATCGTGTCACCTCGCAGATACTTCATAGATTCTTGCGAGCTTGAAGGGAATTCAATGGATCTTTTGGTATCCTGGTTTCCTAGACTTAGGGCCAGAGCATGGCTCGGCTGGAATCGGTTCTTTTTGAGTTCGCCCAAATAGAAACCTGGCAGGGGCGAGCGTAATTTTTTTCTGGCTAAGGCCGGAAGTTCAGGAGGACAAAGATATAGTTTGCTTTTTTTCTCGTAAAAGTGTCCTGTCAGTGGTTTTGTCAAATTTTCTGTTTGCCATGCTGCAAAATCCTCGGGCGGCAGCGTGGTGTCTACGGGAATGCGTACAGGCTTCATAAGAGGGCGTGTATCCCTGATTCTGGCGATAAAATGGCCATAGCCTTTTATGCGGTGCGGCCAAGCGCGGCGAGCGCCTGACAGGCTTTGGTCGCCTTGAACCCATTGTGGATTGCTAGGTGACAGTTCTGGGAATTCTTCCAATGGATCAACGACCAGGTGAGGGAAGGTATCCAATAGCCATTGGATGGTGCCTTCGTTTTCTTCTGGGGAAAATGTACAGGTCGAATAGACCATGATTCCACCAGGAGCCAGCATACCAACTGCCTCGGTAAGAATATTACGCTGCAGTTGCGCGATTTCTTCCACATATTTTTGCGACCATTGGGAAATGGATCGAGGATTTCTGGAAAACATGCCTTCTCCTGAACAAGGAGCATCGACAAGGATTCGGTCGAATTGCTCTGGAAACACCGAAGCCAGTCGTTCCGGTGTCTCATGGGTGACAAAGGTATTTCGTACCCCGAAAGCTTGAACCTTTTGAATAAGGGGGGCCAAGCGTTTTGGACTTACGTCATTGGCCACAAGCAAGCCTTGATTATTCAGTTTGCCGGCAATCTGTGTGGTTTTGCCCCCTGGTGCCGCGCATAAGTCCAAGACCCAGTGATGGGGTTCCACTTTTAAGGCTTCGGCGGGGAACATTGCAGAAGGTTCCTGCACATAGCAGAGCCCGGCGTGATAATAGGGATGCTTGGTGACAGAAGCCTTTTCTTCGTTCAAAAAAAATCCGTCGTTACACCAGGAAATGGGGGTGCCATTTGCGGTGACGGCGGTTAGGAAATCGTTTCGATTGGTTTTGATTGGATTGACCCGAATGCCAATGGGAGACTCGTCTTTCAAGTGGGTGAAAAAGTTTTCGGCTTCCTCTCCCAGTAATTGTTGTATTTTTGTTATAAATCCGATGGGTAATTCCATTGCTTCCTCCTATGAAAACATCCCCCAAATATTATATAATGTAGAGGAATTCGTCAAGGGGTTGAAGAGAAATGATTGGAACCGGTGTAGATATGATAGAAATCGAACGGGTCAAGCGGATGGTTGAGCGGCATAAGAATCTCGACAGAATCTATACAAAGCTTGAGCTGGCGTATATAATAGGGAAAGGAAACCGTACAGAAACCTATGCGGGGATTTTTGCCGCCAAAGAAGCGGTAGTCAAGGCGCTGGGGACAGGGTTTCGGGGTATTGAGTGGAAAGAGATTGAAGTTGATCATGATCAAGCGGGGAAACCGATTGTACGATTAACGGGAAAAGCGGAAGAGTGGAGAATCAGCCAGGGGATCCGTGGTGTTTCTATATCCATCAGCCATGACCGAAGCCGGGCGATAGCCTTTGCGGTGACGTGGACAGATTCCGACAACGAAGGGGAGCTTATAGATGGAAAATGTTTGGAGAACTTGGGCGGAAATTGATCTGGACGCCCTTCGACATAATGTAAAGGAAATTCGAAATCAAATTCAGGACCGTACCAGAATTCTTGCGGTGATTAAAGCGGATGCCTATGGCCATGGCGCGGTGGGAATCGTTAAGGAATTAATTCAATGCGGTGTGTCTGATTTTGCTGTTGCCAGTGTGAATGAGGCGGTACAGCTTCGTCATGCGGATATAGATGGAAATCTTCTAATTTTGGGCTATACGCCCGACGAAAACTTGGACTTAGTGGTGGAAACCGGGGTTCAGCAGACCCTGTATTCTTTGCAACAGGCCCAGTTGCTGCAAAGCATTGCAGCAAAACAAGATCGTGTGGTAGGTGTTCATTTGAAAGTGGATACAGGCATGCATCGCCTGGGATTTACCGATGAAGAGATTTCAGTGGAGGCGATTGCCAAGATTGCTGCCATGCCCAACTTGAAACTGGAAGGGGTATTCAGTCATTTTGCCGGGTCTGATATGGCAGATTTGTCTGGTGCAAGGATTCAACTCGAGCGATTTAAGGCATTTTTATCAAAGTTGGAGGAGCGAGGGCTCAGCATTCCTTTGCGACATATGTCTAACAGCGGCGCCATTGTGAACTTAAAGGAAGCCGAATTTGATATGGTACGACCAGGCCTTTTGCTTTTCGGTCATTATCCGTCGCCGCAATGCCAAACGCCAGGCTTGGATTTGCAGCCAGTTATGACAGTGAAGTCGAAAGTGGCGCATTTGCATGTGGTGCCTGCCGGTGAAGGGGTCAGTTACGGCCATACCTTTCGGGCGGAAAAGCCGGAAAGGATTGCTACGGTTCCCATTGGATACGCAGATGGATTTTCTCGTATTTTAAGCAATCAGCCACTGGGACTCAAAATTCATGGCGAGGTTGCTCCTTTGGTGGGCAATGTCTGCATGGATTATTGCATGGTTAATGTAAGTGAAATTCCGGATGTTGTGGTGGGCGATGAAGTCATCATCTACGGCAAGGAGCACCCGGTTGAGCAATTTGCCGCTGCGATGGGTACCTTAAATTATGAGGTGTTGTGCTTGTTGCATAAGCGGATTCCTCGCGTATATAAGCGCGAAGGGGAAACGATTCATATCAAGGATTCACTAATGGAGTAGGAGGGATTGCATGGCGGACAATAGAAAAGAATTGGCCATTCGGATCGCTGAGCATCTCGCTGAGCAATTGCAGGAAGTCTGCGATTGTGACGCGCGTTCCGTGTCTAATCTTGTTGAGGATGCGATTTGCCTGTATTTGAAAGAGCGGCGACGAAGAAAGATCAGTCAAAGCCTGATGCAGGGATATCAATCCATGAACGAATTCAGTGTAGAATTTGCAGAAGAAGGGGTCCTATCCGATCAAGAAATGTTTGACCTCTATGAATCTCAATTGGAGTGCGATGATGAAACAACAGATTCTTAGGGGAGACATCTATTTTGCAGACCTAAGCCCCGTTGTTGGATCGGAACAAGGAGGCTCAAGACCTGTATTGATTTTGCAAAATGATGTTGGTAATCGATTTAGCACCACTACGATTGTTGCGGCTATTACATCGCGCATCGAAAAAGCCAAGCTGCCTACCCATATTGAGATTCCGGGAAAGCCCTTTGGCTTACATAAGAATTCAGTAATATTATTGGAACAGATCCGAACGATCGACAAGCGTCGCTTGAAACAGAAGATTGGCGTTTTAGATGCCGTGCAAATGGCGCGGGTGGACGAAGGGCTGAAGATCAGTCTGGATTTGGTCTAATAGGCTGCCTTGCAGCCTTTTTTTACGGAGAGGGAGAACAGGATGGACAGGATAAAAGGAAAAGGAATACAACTGATTCTCATCGGTTTATTGATCAGCGCAATCGCCCTGGGCGCCGCTGGAATGCAGCGTATGGAAATGGAAGCCAATCACAAAACCATCAGTTTAGCCTTGGATTACCAAGAGATGGAGAGGATGGCAGACCAATCGGACGATGATCTAGTGACGATACTTTCTGCATTTGGCGAAATGAACGCGTCTTATGTAGGATTGGAAGAGGAAAACCTGCGATCGTATTTAGCAGGGAATCCTGTTTTGCAGGGTCAAGTGGCCGAGGTCTTTTTCGGACCAGAGGGAAACGGGCAAAAAGCACCGCTTGTGATGCAACTTGCATACGAGGAGGGGCAGATTCATCCCTATGATTATGTGATAGCTGTCGAGAATCCTGCTTTGGCAGGGGATTTCTACGAGCGGCTTTTGGCGCGCTTTCATCAAGATCAAGTAGACAGTTACTGGCAAGATCAAACAGAATATATGGTGATTCCTGGCTCCAGAAGCTTGGGGATTTATGAACAGAAGAATCTTTTGATCGATGGATCAGGAAGAAAGTATGAAGGAGCGACGCCGATTGTTGATTCCCGAATTGGCGATATTGGATTCGGATTCGATGCTGAGGCGATCGAGACCATCGAGCTTGCCGGTTTAAAGGTAATGCCTAAGGTAAGGAATAATACGGTTAATCCTGAATTGGCAGTTGAAGCTTTGCAGAAGGAATTTGACCAGTATGATTTACAAAACAGTCCTTTGCTTTTGACACAGGAGACACCGGGATATCCCAGTGATGTGGAGTCCTTTGCCAAGCTGATGGAAAGTCGAAATTTCACTTTGGCATTGATTGAGGCTGCAACCCAAAGGGAGCATATCAATCAAGCGGGGATGTTCCAATTATTAAATGAGGCAGACTATGAGGCCATTCGATTGTTCTCTGTTTGGCCCTATATTCAAGAACGCTACCAATACTACCAGTATGACGGCGGACAGGAAATCGGCAACGCCTTGTACCGGGCAGCGACAGAACGGAATATTCGGATTTTGTACTTCAAACCCTTTAAATGGTCTAAGGAAACCTATGTAACGGACTTGGATGAGTATGGTCCAATTTTTGATGACTTAACCAATCGTTTGGCTTGGCATGATCTCCAATGGGGGGAGTCACCCAGCACCTTTGACAACCATCAATTGTCAACGGCATTTCTCTTCCTTTTGGGCATGGGACCGATTCTAGTCGGCGTGCTATTGCTTCGTAAAATTTTAGAGCCATCAGACAAGACGCTACTGGCAACTGCTGCTGTTTTGTTGGGCTTGATGGGCCTGGGATTGATGCTTCGTCGTGATTTGATGCAAAGTCTTTTGGCTTTTGGTGCTAGTTTCACCTTTGCCAGCTTGGCGGGAATCTGGCTGATGGATCGGCTGGATGCCGCAGGAAAAGCAGGGAAAAGCGGCCTGGTTACTGGGGCGATTGCCTTGGTGCAGTCGGTGGCCATTGCCCTGATGGGCGGACTCTACGTTGGTTCAATTTTAAGTGAAACGCGGTATATGATGGAACTGGCGATTTTCCGCGGAGTCAAGGCAAGTTTGGTGCTTCCGCTCTTTGTAGTATGCCTATATGCCTTGCGATTATGGGGTTATAAACGAGAATCTGGCGAGCGGGCTTTGATGCCAGATGGACTTCGCTTGATGAAGGAACCCCTTCGGTTTGGACATTTGGCGGTCTTGGGTTTATTGGCAGTAGCAGCATATATTTATTTGGCTCGTTCAGGCCATGAAACAAGCCTGCAGCCTTTAAATCTCGAAATGATGATGCGGAATGGATTGGAAAATTTAATTCCAGCGCGTCCGCGAACGAAGGAGTACCTGATGGCCTTTCCAGCGGTAGTATTGGCTTTCGGTCTTTTGCGCTTTGATTGGAACTGGTCGCGCATCCCTTTGGGTTTGGCGGCTACCGTCGGATTTATCTCGGTGACCAATACCTTTAGCCACCTTCGAACACCGATGATTCTTTCTATGATACGCACGGGATATTCACTGCTCTTTGGGCTGGTGATCGGCGTGATAGGAACGTGGATTATCGTTGGTGTAATTCAAATTCTTCGATCAAGGAGACAAGCATGAAAAAGATTTTCATCTGTGGGTATTACGGATTTGACAACTTAGGAGACGAAGCAATCTTAAAGGCATTGGTCGAAGGAATACGCCAACAGGCACCGGGCGCTGAGATTACGGTCTTATCCGCTTCACGTCACAAGACGGAAGAAGAGTATGGTGTGCGTGCCATTAGCCGTAACGATTATCGAGCCTTGATGCATGCCATGAAAACCCAGGATTTGATTTTATTCGGGGGCGGCAGTCTCTTGCAGGATGTAACCAGCAGCCGAAGCATTTTATATTATCTGGGACTGATGTTTTTGGGAAAGATGCATCGCAAGCCCATTTATATGGTTGCCCAAGGGATTGGACCCATTCGAAGACCTCATTTTCGCCGCATGACACGTACTATGTTTCGTTCTGCTCGTTATATTAGTGTGCGAGACCGCGTTTCTCTTGAAGAACTGGAACGCATGGGCATTTCGCGAGACCGGATTGTGTTGACGACCGACCCTGTCTGGGGTTTGCCGGTTGAAGGCCACCGCAAAGAACGAGTCGGTGAAAAAAAGCCAAAAGTCTTGTTGTCCTTGCGACCATGGGGCAATCCAGCTGCCATGGAAGCTAAGTGGGTAAAGTTGGTGAATGCCTTGCAGGGAGAGTTGCAGGCGGAGGTGGAGCTGCTTTCTTTTCATCGCAGTCAAGATGCGCCTTTATCAAAAAAGATCGCGGAAAAAACCGGTTGCGAGTGGATGCCTCATACGGATGAAGTCGATACCATTCTGCAAAGAATCGAAGGGGCTGATTTATTGATTGGGGTGCGTTTGCACTCGCTGATCTTTTCTGCTTTAGTCGGAACGCCCATGATCGGACTTTCCTATGATCCAAAAGTGGATGCCTTTGTGGAAGCCATGGAGGCGGGACCGGCTTATGGTGTTGAACAATTTTCCGTTGGTGAACTTGTTAACATGGCTAAGGTTAGATTACAGGATGAGGGCTTCTATGCAGACTTGCAGGCCAAGAGTCGGGCTCTGCGCAATCAGGCCCAAGAAGATCAAAAAGAAATGATACAGGAGTTGTTGAATGAATAAGCAAAATCATGCCGTTCGTATTTTGGGAACGCGCGTACAAGATACAACAGAATCGGAAACACTTGCTTTTTTAGAGTCGGCCTTGCAAGAGTCACGCCAGGTTGCGGTGTTTACGCCTAATACAGAGATGATTATGGCTGCATGGAAAGACCAAGCCTTTCGGGAACGTCTGAACCGGGCGGAATGGGTTATTCCTGACGGAATTGGCCTTCTGCATGCAGCGCGGATGCAAAAGAAACCCATCCGCCAACGGGTAACGGGATTTGATACCTCGGTTGCTTTACTCAAGTTGGCAGCCAAGATGGGGAAAGGCGTATTCTTTTTAGGGGGAGCCAAAGGCGTTGCCCAACAGGCTAAGGAAAAAGTGGAGGCGGAAATTCCCGGTCTTCAAATTGTTGGGGTACATCACGGTTATTTCCCTGGACTGCATATTGGCAAGCCAGGTACGGAGGAAGAGGAGAGCGTCATTGAGATGATCAATGATTCGGGTGCTGAAGTGCTTTTTGTTGGCTTTGGCATGAAGAAGCAAGAGGATTGGATTGACACCTATCGGGATCGCTTGAAGCCAATCGTTTTGATTGGAAACGGGGGAACCATGGATGGCTTGGCGGGTTTGGTACCGCGGGCACCAGAAATTTGGCAGCGATTGGGTCTGGAATGGCTTTACCGCCTGGCGAAGCAGCCTAGTCGTCTGAAAAGACAAATGGTCTTGCCGCATTTTCTTTGGTTAGCGCTTGTGAAAAAAGATATGGTGGAAGAGGAAAAAGGAAAAAAATAGAAAAAAATGGATGTCTGTACCCAAAATATTGGGTAGAGGCATTTTTTTTGCGTATACTTATAATAAGATGGAAGAAGAGAAATGGAGGAGGGGCTTATGTTTAAAGTGGAAGTAAAAGATCTCAAAAGAAGATGCAATCCAGAAATGTTTCAGGAAGTGGATAATTGCGGTGAGATTTGCAAGGAGATTTTAGGGCAGTCTCGTGCGATTAAGGCAATCCAGACGGGGCTCTCCATTGACCGAAAAGGCTACAACATCTTTGTTTCCGGGGGGCCGGGTACAGGGCGAAATTCCAATACCTACTCCTTGACACATACGGCTTCCAAGTCAAAAACCATTGAGGCGGACTGGTGCTATGTGCATAATTTCAGGCAACAGGATCATCCTCGTGCCATTGAATTGCCCTTGGGACAATCCATGGTGCTCAAGAGCAATATGGAATGGTTGATTCAACGTTTGATCGTCGAGTTCCCCAAGCATTTTACTTCAAAACTCTATGATGATCGACGAAAAAACATTATCAAGATATACGCACGCATGCGAAAGGAAGCCCTGGACAACTTAAATCGGATTGCTCATCAGTATCAATTTGAGTATCAGATGTCAGAAAAGGGTTTGCTTTATTATCCCATTGTTGACGGTCATATTATGACCAACGAAGAAGCGGAAAAACTTTCTCCGGAACAGATGGAAGGATTGCAGGATCAGTATCTTGAAATGAACAACCATACCATCGAAGAGATACAGAAGCTAAGAAAGATCGATGATGATCAGATGGAAAAGCTTTTGGAACTTCGGGAAAAGGAAGCCAAGAAAGTAATTGATCTATATTTGGATAAAATCCGTAACCGTTTTTCAGACAACAAAAAGCTGATGAACCATTTTGCTGAAATGACGGAGGATATGATCCAGCATTTGGAGGAATTCGTCAAGGCGGCCCAGCAAGGAAAAGATTTGAACATTAACGAATCCTTCTTCTTGCGATATCTGGTCAATCCTTTGATTTATCATGAACCCAATGATGACGATGCTCCTTTGATCCAGGAAGCCAATCCAACCTATGAAAACCTGTTTGGAACCGTGACCTATCGGTTGCAAAACAATCTGGTTTATACCGATCATATGCAGATTCGCATGGGTTCCATTCATGAAGCCAACGGTGGCTACTTGATTTTACAGGCCTATGATTTGTTAAAGAATCCATATGCTTGGGAAGGCTTGAAGCGGGTTTTGAAAAACGAAGCCATTGCCATTGAACCCATCAACCTGAACACCATGATTACCCGGGTATTGAAGCCGGAACCCATTCCACTTCAGGTGAAGGTAATTCTGATTGGCGATCCTCGTCTGTATTATTTGCTGCTGGAAAATGATCCTGATTTCGCCAAGCTCTTTAAGATCCGAGCGGATTTTGAAGTGGATATGCCTCGAACCGATGAGAACATGGTAAAGATGGGCAAATTTGTCCGCTTCCAATGCAAAGAAAACAAGCTCTTGCCGTTTGACCATAGCGCCATGGCGGAAATGGTGGAATTTAGTTCCCGGGCTGTGGAGAATCAAGACAAGCTGTCGACGGAGTTTAATTTGATGGCCGACCTGATGATCCAGGCGGAAGCCTTGTCCATTCAAGACGGCAAGACTGAGGTCACAGCCAAGGAAATTCGCGCAGCCATAGAGCAGAGAAACCAGCGTAATAACAAATATGAGGAACGCCTGCTGCATTCCTTTGAGACCGGTGATTTGATTTTGGATACCCATGGTCAGGTAATTGGCCAGATCAATGGATTGACGGTCATGGATTCCGGCGAGTATCGATTTGGAATGCCGTCTCGAATCACTGTTTCCACCTATGCCGGTGAAGAGGGTGTAGTGAACATTGAGCGGGAAATCGAACGCAGCGGCGCGATTCATGACAAAGGCGTTATGATTATTGCGGGTTATCTGGGATCCAAGTTTGCCATTCATAATCCGCTTACCTTGTCATCCAGCATAACCTTCGAGCAGTCTTACTCCTATATCGATGGGGACAGTGCTTCCTCGACTGAATTGTATGGCTTGATTTCAAGTCTGTCCGAGGTGCCTATCAAGCAAAGCATTGCCGTTACAGGGTCTGTCAACCAGAAAGGTGAGATCCAGCCAATCGGCGGGGTGAATGAGAAGATTGAAGGTTTCTTCAAAGTCTGCAAGATCAAAGGATTCAAAGGCGGCGAAGGGGTTATGATTCCCATTCAAAATGTGAAGAACCTCATGTTGTCGGATGAAATTATCACCGCGGTGGAATCCGGCGCCTTTACCATCTATGCAGTCAGCACCATCGATGAAGGGATTTCTATCCTGATGGATGGTAAGGTGGGCATACCGGATGAAAATGGAGAATACCCGTCAGATACCATCTTTGGCAAGGTGCAGGATCGCATCGATTATTTTGCCCAATTGCTTAAAAGTCAGAACGATTGACAAATTGCACAAAGCCCAAGTAAAATCTTGTGAATCCTGTCAATAGTAATCAACCCTCCTGTTTTGCTACACTAAGAGTAGCTAAAAAAACGGGAGGGTTATTTTAATGGCGAATTTATCATTGCAGCATATTCAAAAAGTGTATCCGGGCGGAGTGCATGCGGTTAAAGACTTTAACCTGGAAATCGAAGATAAGGAATTTATCGTATTCGTAGGACCATCAGGATGTGGAAAGACGACGACCTTGCGTATGATCGCGGGTCTGGAAGAAATCTCAGGCGGCGAATTGTATATCGCTGACAAAATGGTCAACGACGTTGCGCCAAAGGACCGTGACATTGCCATGGTATTCCAGAATTATGCCTTGTATCCGCATATGACGGTTTACGAGAATATGGCATTTGGATTGAAGCTTCGCAAGATGCCGAAATCTGAAATTGATGAAAAGGTAAAAGAAGCGGCAGGCATCCTAGGTTTGGAAACCTTGTTGGACCGCAAGCCGAAAGCACTTTCCGGTGGTCAGCGACAGCGTGTTGCCTTGGGCCGTGCCATTGTACGGAATCCAAAGGTATTCTTGATGGATGAGCCTCTTTCCAACTTGGACGCGAAATTGCGTGTTCAAACGCGAACTGAGATTTCTAAATTGCATCAACGACTGCAAACAACCTTTATCTATGTAACCCATGACCAAACGGAAGCCATGACCATGGGCGATCGAATCGTTATTATGAAAGACGGCGTTGTTCAGCAAGTGGGAACACCACATGATGTTTTCCATCAACCAGACAACATGTTTGTTGCCGGCTTCATTGGATCACCACAAATGAACTTCTTTGATGTGAAGGTGACTGGAAACGCGGAAGATTGTAAATTGGAATTTGCTGATGGCACAACTGTTGCCTATCCAAAAGGAAAAGCGATGCTTTTGGAAGAACGCGGCTATATTGGAAAAACATTGCGCATGGGTGTGCGTCCTGATGATATTTACAACGAACGTGTATTTATGGAAAGCTCTCCGGAAACTGCATTTGAAGCTGAAGTGGAAGTAACTGAGATGATGGGTAATGAAACACACTTGTACCTCAACTACAACGGCGAGCGTTGCATCGCGACCATTGATTCGCGCAACCAAGTGAAGGTTGGCGACAAGATCCAACTGGCGATGGACCGCAACCGAATCCATTTGTTTGATAGTGAAACGGAGGAAACAATCCGTTAAACTTCCCCTTTTATTCTGAAAAAACAGCGAGGCGTAAGCCCCGCTGTTTTTTCATATCCCTGTCATAGAAATGGCGGGGGCTTTCTGGTAGAATAAGAAGTAGTGCGAAGAAAGGCGGGATCAGGCGTGCGGACGATTGAGGAAAAGATTCAGGAATGGGAAAAGGAAAGCGGGATTCCTTTGCGATTGGGCGAAGGTGCTCAAGGTACTTGGATTGATTCCTTTTTTTATCGCGGACGAGAAATTGTTGTTAAGGCTGCGGAAGAAGTGACTGATCGAGAAATTCAATTGATCCGATGGGGGCTTCAAACGGCTTTGGAAAACGAAGGAGGCATGTCACGACATCCGCTTTGGACCATGGTTCGGGGGGAATGTGATTCCTTGGAGCGGAAAAAATGGTTTGCGGACTGGGAATTATCCGAAATGGGATTGTTCCGGGTTGCGTTTTTTCATTTCCAGACCTCTTTGGATCCTTGGCATCGCGAGTCGCTTTTAACTCTCTTGCAGGACGAGGGTGCGGTCGTTGCCGGTGCCGGCCAAGAGTTTTTGGTCTTGATTCAGCGGGATGACTGGGAGCAATGGCTCAAGGACCGTCAAGGTACGGCGGAAGCCGAGTGGATGATTCCGGTACTGGTCACTGTTGGATTGCCTGTAGCCAGCACCGCTTTGGCGATTTCCTATCAGGACGCCAAGCATTTGATGCATTTGCTTCGTGAAGATGCGGCTGAACGACGATGGCTGACCTATGAGTCGGCGGAACTTTCCGTGCTTGTACATCGTCTAAAAGCTGAGGAACAGGAGATTTTGCGCCTTCGTGCCGATAATCTGAATCTAGCTGATTTGGAAGAAGAGGAATGGGCAACGGCAGCGGTTTTCTGGCAGCACCAGCTTCATTTGGGGCAAACGGCAGCCGCCTTATTTATTCATCGCAATACATTGAATTATCGATTGGAACGAATTCGAAAAAAAACGGGACTGGATTTGCATCTTGTACAGGATGCCCTTCGATTCCAGATAGCCCGAGAAGTATGGGAAATGGACAAACGAAGACAGAGGGGGAGCGACATCGATGATACGATTTGAGAATGTGTCAAAGATTTATAAGAATGAAGTCGGCGCCTTGAAGAATCTCGATTTGAAGATCGAGCGCGGCGAATTTGTATTTTTGGTGGGAGAGAGCGGTGCGGGAAAATCAACCATGATTAATCTCTTGTTGAAAGAAACGGACCCAACCAGCGGACAGATTTATTTTGATGGACGAGAAATTACCAAACTGAGCAGCCGATTGATTCCCTATCACAAGCGGGATATTGGCATTGTTTATCAGGACTTTAAACTTTTAAATCATAAAACGGTTTACGAAAATGTGGCCTTTGGCATGGAAGTCGTGGGCGCCAGCCGAAAGGAAATTCAACGGCAGGTACCGACTATACTTTCACTGGTCAACTTGAGCCGTAAATCGGCCAGATACCCTCATGAGCTCTCTGGTGGCGAGCAGCAGCGTGTTTCCATTGCCCGAGCTTTGGTGAATAATCCCAAGTTGCTGATCGCGGATGAACCAACGGGGAATCTGGATCCAACTACATCGATTGAACTGATGGAATACTTCATTCATATTTGCAAGCAGGGAACGACCATTGTCATGTCTACCCATGACCATACCATTGTGGATCGCTATCGATTCCGTGTGGTGCGTTTGTCAGAAGGCGAATTGGTCAGTGATGTAAAGAGAAGGAGGGAGTACCATGGGGCGATCTAGCGGATTACGTCAGATACGGGAGGGATTTGTCAGCGCCTGGCGTCATAAAGCCATGAGTGTCGCATCTGTTGGTTCTGTTGCAGTAGCGCTTCTGATTTTGGGAGTAGCCCTCTTGATTGTATTGAATGTCAATGCAGTTGTGGAAAGCACAAAAGAGAATTTTGACCAGATTCAGATTTACTTAAGTGATGACATCGGTTATACAGATGTTGTTGCCATGGGACGAACCATAGAGGAATATCCTGAGGTTATGTCCGTTCAGTTTATCAGCAAGGATGAAGCCTTGGCAGAGATGAAAGCCAATTGGGGGGAACAGGCGGAGCTTTTGGATAACCTGGATACCAATCCCCTGCCAAACTCCTATATTGTACAGCTAAAAAGCATTTATTATGCGAAAAGCACCCTCTTGCGGATCTCAGGTTTAGGGGGTATTGAAAAGATTCGAAATTACAACCAGGATATGATCAATCGTTTGATTGAAATGACCGAAGGCTTAAGAACCTTTAGCGTCGGTTTGATCCTTGCATTGATTTTAGTCTCGGTTTTCATTATATCCAATACGATCAAACTAGCAGTTGAAGGCCGGAAGGATGAAATTTTCATTATGAAATCCGTAGGAGCGACCAATGGATTTATTCGAGGTCCTTTTGTCGTGGAAGGCATTGTACTGGGCTTGGTCGGTGCGGGATTGGCTTTTGGCGTTCTGCTTCTTGGTTATATGAATATTGCCAATCTATTGGAACAGGCGGGGATCTCTTTTGCGGTTTCTTACCTGATTCCATTGGATGGAATTTTGCAGGATATTATTATTCTTTTCGGCACTTTGGGCATTGGCATTGGTGCCTTGGGCAGTTTGTCGGCCGTGAAAAAGCAATTGAGCCATAAGAAAGCGTAGGTGAGCCATGAAGAAATGGATATGCTTGATTTTGGTTGTTGTCTGTGCCTCGACCTTTGCTTTCGCGGGGAACAGCTACGATGATCAGATCAATGATCTTGAAGGCCAGAAGGATAACTTGCAGGACCGAATGGATGATATTCGTGACCAGCAAAAGGATGTAAAGGATGATATCTCTCAAACCACCAATGAAATCCGTGTTTTGGATGGCAAGATCCAGGAACGGGAAGGTGAGATTGATGAGTTGGAAACCCGCATCCGTGGACTGATGACGCAAATTGAGTACAAAAAAGCGGACCTGTCGGAAACAGAACAAAACTATGCTGAGTACATGGAATTATTTAACAAACGCTTGCGTGCCATGTATATGAATAGTGATATGGATTATCTGGAACTGGTTCTTACAGCCCAGAGTATCAGTGAGCTGGCTGTTAGACTGGATATGGTGTCTTATATCGCGGAGAATGATAAAGAGCTTTTGGAAGATTTGAATAATACGCAGCTTTTGATTCGTCATCAGAAATATGAGTTGGAAATGGCGGAGCAGGAAATGCGTACAAAGCGACAGATTGTTGTGGATGCCAAGAAGGAATTGCTGGCCAATGCTGAGCAAAAGCAAGGTATGGTCAATACTTTGAAAGACCAGTATGAAGGCTTGAGCAAGATCATGAAAGATATTGAAGCGCAAGAAAAGGCAGTTAATGACGAGATCAAGCGTCTCCAAATGGAGCGGGATTATGTCGGTGGGGAACTGGCATGGCCGTCGCCAGGTTATTATCGCATTACTTCAAAATTCGGTATGCGTTTTCACCCTGTTTTGAAACGAAGGAAACTTCATACGGGTATAGATATTGGAGTTCCTTCCGGCAGCAAAATTGTAGCAGCCAATACGGGTGTTGTATTGATTGCCAAGTATAATGTTGCTTACGGCAATTATGTGGTAATTGATCACGGTGGCGGGATATCCACCCTTTATGCCCATAATAAGAAACTCTTGGTAACGCCAGGACAATCGGTGGAACGGGGACAGGTGATTGCCTATTCCGGAAGCACGGGATATTCGACGGGACCGCATTTGCATTTTGAGTATCGCATCAACGGGGAATATCAGGACCCATTGGAATATTTGAAAAACTAACCGCAGGGGGATGGCATGAAACGACTAGGAAAGATTTTGGGAGTTCTTCTGCTGATGGCAATGACGGGTGTTGCTTCCGTCGGATTTGTTTATCAGCAAGGACTTACCATTCAAGGCAAGAAATTGGTTGATGAAGCGGAATGGAATCAGGTTCAGGAAGAACTCATGGACTTTTCCAAGCTCAAATACATGGAGAATTTTGTTCAAGAAACCTTCTTGTATGAAACCGATGAAGCGCGTTTGCGGGAATATGAGATCAAGGGCATGGTAGCAGGTCTGGATGATCCATACTCCTATTATCTGACTCCAGAGGAATTCCAGCAGTATGTGGAAGACCAAGTGGGCAGCTTTTACGGCATAGGTGTCTATGTGGTGCCGACTGATGATAACTTGATTACGGTAGTATCACCCATTGAAGGTACACCGGGCTATGAAGCTGGCATTCAACCAGGCGATAAGATTATTCGCGTTAACGGCATAGATTTTACGGGAGACACCCTAAATGAAGCGGTAAAAGAAATGCGCGGTGATTTAGGGACGGAAGTGACCATAACGATTTTACGGGTTGATGGAGACGGCAATCGGGATATCTTTGATTTGACTCTTGTACGTGCAGAGATCAATGAGATGACGGTATCTTCAGAGCTCTTGGATGAGGGCGTTGGATATATCCGGATTATGCAGTTTATGGATCAAACGGATGAAGACTTTAAAGTCGCCTACAATGAATTGAAAGACCAGGGGGCGACAGCGATCTTGATTGACTTGCGTTACAACCCAGGCGGTCTTTTGGATTCTGCTGTAGAGATTGCAGACTTCTTGCTGGGTGAGCAGATGATTACCTATACCAAGACCAAAGCTGGCGAGGTAGAGGAATTCTACTCTGACATTCGCAAGGTGGAACTTCCATTTGCATTCTTGTCCAATGGGGGAAGCGCTAGTGCATCAGAAGTTTTAATGGGGGCGTGCAAAGATACGGGCAAAGCCTTGATCATTGGTGAGCAGAGTTTTGGCAAGGGGATTGTACAGGAAATTATTCCTTTGAACGACGGTTCGGGCATCACGTTAACCATAGCCGAATACTTTACGCCAAATAATCGCAATATCCACGGCATTGGCATCGCGCCGGATATTGAAGTGGCAACGCCGGAAGATTTTGGTCGCATAGATCCCAAAGAACGGGAAAATGATCCGCAGCTGGTAGAAGGAATTAACCAATTGTTGAAATAAAACAAATCAAACTGTCGACAAAACTGTCGGCAGTTTTTTTGTTGGATCAAGATGCTGGCTCTGGCAAATACGGTATAATAAAAGAAGAATACTTGATAGGAGGCCTTGAGATGGATTACCAAACAAAAGAGGATATTTGCACCCATTTGGGAGATGACTACGAAAAGTTTATGGGGGCCATTGTCCCGCCCATTTTTCAAAATTCACTTTTTGTACAAGGAGCAGATGGGGGCGAATATGGAGACAATCCCTATATTTACACCCGGGTGTCAAATCCGACAACGGATGTGGCGGAACGGAAAATTGCTGCCTTGGAAGGTGGCGAAATGGCAAAATGCTTTGCATCCGGCATGGCGGCGATTACTGCAGCAGTCATGTCGGTAATTGAGAAGGATTGCCATATCATTACCATTGCCAATGTCTATGGACCCACCCGTACCTTTTTTTCATCATATTTGAAGAAGTTTGGCGTAAGCGTTAGCTTTGTCAAAGGCGAGACAGTCGAAGCGTTTGAAGCTGCGATTCAGCCAAACACCAAACTGATTTACCTGGAAAGTCCATCGTCTTTTGTCTTTCGCATGCAGGATTTGGCAGGCATTGCTCAACTGGCAAAGACAAAAGGCATCACCACGGTGATCGATAATACATGGGCAACGCCTATGTATCAAAATCCATTGACCTTCGGTATTGATTTGGTGGTTCATACAGCATCCAAATACTTGGGTGGACATAGCGATATTGTAGCCGGTGTCGTTGTTGGGAATGCGGAGAGAATGGAACAAATCGCCAAGCAAGAAAGGGAACTTTTTGGAGGAATTATGGATCCGCATCAATCTTGGCTTCTAACGAGGGGGTTAAGAACCTTGCCGGTTCGCTTAAAAGCCCACGGGCAGAGTGCAATGAAAGTAGCCAGCTTTTTAGAAGGGCATGATAAAGTCAAGCGGGTATACTATCCTGGACTACAGAGTCATGACCAGTATGAGCTGGTGCAACAGCAAATCAAGGGCCATACGGGGCTTTTGAGTTTTATTGTGGATGCGGATGAAGAAAAAATTCTGGCTTTTGTAAAAGGATTGAAAATGTTTCAGTGGGGACCGAGCTGGGGTGGATTTGAAAGTCTGGTAGTGGCCCCATTCTTGGGCAGGTCTGACCTAGAACTGGAAGAGTTGTGTTTGCCGCGGGGGCTGGTGCGCATTCACGTGGGATTGGAACATGTGGACACCTTGATCGCAGATTTGCAGGCAGGATTGGAAAGTTTATAGATAAAATAAGCTGAGCCCTTCTCATGAAGGGCTCAGCTTTTGATTTTTTTATGAAACTGCTTCTTTTGCTTCCTCATCGACCAATTGATCAACGATCAAGGCGCAGGTTGCATCACCGGTAACATTGACGGCTGTACGCATCATATCAAAGATTCGGTCAACACCAAAGAGGATTGGCAAACCAACGACCGGGATATTGGCAGCCAGCAATACAGCAACAACCAAAAGGGAAGGTCCTGGAACACCGGCTTGGCCGATAGAACCAACTGTTGCGGTTAAGACAATGGCAATAAACTCTGGTGCACCCAATTCAATGCCAAACCATTGGGCAAAGAATGTTGCCGCCAGCGCATAGTAAATCGCGTTGCCATCCATGTTGATGGTTGCACCCAAAGGAATAACAAAGGATGTAGTCGCTTTTGAAACGCCCAGGTCTTCCTGGCAAGTTTCTTCATTCAGGGGTACAGTTGCCATGGATGAAGCCGTGGAAAGGGCGAATGCCTGTACCTTGCCGAACTTTCCAAAGAACTCGCTAACTGGGGTTTTGGTGAACAATTTGATCAGGAGTCCGTAGAAGCCATAAGTGTGAACCAGTAGTGCGACCGTGTATAGGATCAAAAGCTTGCTGACACTAAACAGGACTTCCCATCCAAAGGTTCCTACTGCATCTGCCATCAATGCGAAAACACCGATTGGCGCGATTACCATAACTTTTAGAATGACATAGACCAAAGCATCTGTAATGCCGCCGATCACATTCAAAAGAGGTTTTCTTTGGCTTTCCTTCAAAGAGTTAATGCCAAATCCAAAGAATAGGCTAAAGAAAAGAATTTGAAGAATATTGCCTTGCACCAATGAATCAAACGGATTGGTTGGAACAATACCAATCACGGTATCCCAGAAGCCTGGAACCGCGCCGCGAGTAGCGTATTCATCCGAGAACATAGCTTGAAAACTTTCCAATCCTTCAGAAACTCCTGGCTGGAAGATTTGTCCTAGAATCAGTGCAAATACAACGGCAAAAGCTGTAGTGGTTAAGTAGAAGGCAAAAGTGGCTGCACCTACCTTGCCGGCGGAGCTGGAATTGCCGATGGCTGCAGCGCCATTGATAATAGAGAAGAAGACCAGTGGAATGACAACCATTTTAATCAGGCTTACAAAAAGTACGCCGATAGGAGCCAACATGGCTGCATCTTCCTGCATAACGCCTCCGGCGACAATACCGCAGAGCATGGCCAGGATGATCCAGGTGCCAAGGCTACCAAAAAAACTTTTTTTCATAAATATGATTCCTTTCAAAATAAATTTGTCTCTGGAATAAGGACATGTTGTTAGTATATCAAAATTTGAGCAAATGTAAAGAAAAAGAAACACATCTATGACAGATGCGAAACAATGAGGTGACAAAAATGGAATAAAGTGAAAGAAATTTCACTCGAGAGGATAAAAACAGAAAAAGTCTTGATTTTTTTTAGAAAAGAAAAAAAGAGCTATAAATCCCAGAAATTAGGGGATTGCTTTTGGCTCTTTGCTGATTTCTTTGTGAGATATGGTCTGACGAGCATAGTATGGGCGACGATATAAGCCCTGGGCCAGTTCTGCATCGATAAAGCAAGTGCGAAATGGATTCAAGATGGCTTGTGTCTTCTTTTTTTAAAGGAAAAAAAGCATAATATAGGGAATGTGTGCGCCATGGGCGGTCATCGGATACTTAAATGGTATCGATCAGCGCATGCAAAATGATGCAGGGTGTTAACGATTTTGTTGATAGATAAATCTTGCCAATCAAAAATCCCACATAGACCTGGAAGCTGGTAGAAAGAATGGCGATCAAGGTGATTTCATCAGGTGAAATGACATGAATCAGTCCAAATAGGATGGCTTGCAGCATATTTGCTTTGCTTGCATTCATGCCAATCGAAAGTAAACCACTTAAAAGAAAACCTCGAAAGATGATTTCTTCTGCAAGGCTTGGATAGTATAGCTGCTGGATAAAATTGCGAATGAAATAATTGGCTGGAAGCCCGCGTAAAGAATCCAAGTCTGTTGCGACTATGTAGGAAAGCTTAAGAATGGCAAAAAGGGCAAAGACAGATAGAATGGTTTTGCTGTCAATGGACCAACTGAAATCACGCAAACGGACCTTAAAGAAAATCCCGCTGAAAATGGTGCAAACAATGGGCAGTTGAATCCACCGATAATCTTGAATTGTTGTGGCAGTTTCCCAGATCCCAAAGTACAAATAGCTGACCTGAATGACAAAATAAAGTGTAAATGCCAATGCGAACGTATAAATCCATTTCTTTGAAAGATTGATTGCCAAATGCTCTTTTTGGATCATCTTTCGTCCAGCCAGCAGGGTATAGAATGACAGCGTTAGGGGTACAACCATATGGATTGCATTAAAGAGCATGACCCCGGCCAGGCATAGTAGCGAAAAGATTAACTCTTTTGGGCTTGTTTCATATTCGGCCAGCCATTGGACCAAAGTCTGGCTTGACTCAGCCCTTCTTTTATAAAGTCCGTAGGGCAAAAGAAGAAAAGCAAGCAAGAGTATGGAGGTATAGATTAGTAGAGCAAAAATGATATCTGTCTGCATAGTTATCTCCTAGAAAAAGAGCCAGCATCCTCAATGGAGGAGTGGCTCTATTATGTTGTTGTTTATTTGGCTTTTCGAATGCTTACCTCACCGGAGGAAAGACGTTCGAGTCCTTTTTCTGTCTCAACGACCAAGAATCCATTTTGGTCAATTTCAACTGCTTTGCCAGGGCGTATCTGATCTCGGTCATGGATGTTGATGGCAGTCCCTAAAAGATTGGACTGGGCACGGCAGACTGCTAATGCTCGCTCAAAGGATCCGCTTTCAATCACAGACCGGTAGTGGTCATTCAATGAGACCAGTAATTGAGCAGCCAACTTCTGGCGAGAGAGAGGCTTTCCAGCTTCCAAACGAAGAGAACTTGCGATGTCACGCAGGTCTTTAGGAAAGTCGCTGCTTTCGGTGTTGACGTTAATACCGATCCCGATAACCAAATAATGAAGCCCGGTCATTTCACCACTCATTTCCGTGAGAATTCCGCAGACTTTTTTGCCGTTTATCATCAGGTCATTGGGCCATTTGATTTTCAGCCCTGGCAGTTCTTGCGAAAGAGTCTCCCAAACTGCTGCCGCGGCCATTTGTGTGAACATGGGCACCTGTTGAATAGGAATATCCGGTTTTAAAATCAAACTGATATAGATGTTTTTATTGGCAGGGGAATGCCAGCTTCTTCCTCTCCGCCCCCGTCCCTGGGTTTGCTCATCGGCAATGACAACAGTTCCTTCAGGCGCATCCCAGGCGATGGCTTTCGCTTCCGTATTGGTGGAAGGGGTACTGGCAAAATAATGGATGGAACCTAATTGAAAATCAGTAGGCAAATAAGGTGCCAGACAATCCGGCGACAATTGGTCGGGCTGGCTGACCAGTCGATATCCCTTTCTGGGAATGGCTTCTATTTTATATCCTTCTTCACGCAATTGACGAATAACTTTCCAAACGGCGGCGCGGCTGACACCTAGAGTTTCGCTCATGGCTTCTCCGGATAAATAGGAGCTTCCGGCGTCCAGCAGCAGTGCAAGTATTTTTGATTTCATCTCTTCGCCTCCTTGGGATTATTATACCAGATTTCTGGGTATCAGGGTAAGCGTCAACCAGGGGTTGCAAGGAACGGAATCTATGATATAATCAGAACAGATGTTCTAGAGAGGGGGCGGATCTATGTTTAAATTGCAATCGAATTATACACCGCGTGGCGACCAGCCTGAAGCGATTCAGCGGATCACTGACGGTCTATTGGAAGGCAAAAAACATCAGACGCTTTTGGGGGTAACCGGTTCTGGTAAAACCTTCACTATGGCGAATATTATTCAGAATGTACAGCGACCTACTTTGGTGATCGCTCATAATAAAACTTTGGCGGCACAGCTGGCTGCGGAATTTAGGGAGTTCTTCCCGGACAATGCAGTGGAGTACTTTGTCAGCTACTACGATTACTATCAGCCGGAGGCTTATGTGCCTTCCTCCGACACTTATATCGAAAAGGACGCATCCATCAACGAGGAGATCGACAAGTTGCGGCATTCGGCAACGGCAGCGCTTTTTGAGCGACGTGATGTGATTATTGTTGCGTCCGTATCCTGTATATATGGTTTGGGAAGTCCCATCGATTACGAGAATCTGGTGGTATCCTTGCGGCCTGGCATGATTAAGGATCGGGATGAAGTGATTCGAAAACTGATTGATATTCAGTTTGCCAGAAATGATATTAATTTCGTACGCGGCACCTTCCGAGTACGGGGTGATACTTTGGAGATTTTCCCGGCGGACTCTTCCGAGCGGGCAATTCGTGTGGAATTCTTTGGAGATGAAATTGAAAGGATTGTGGAAGTGGATGCACTCACGGGCGAATTCTTGGGCAGCCGCAACCATATATCCATTTTTCCAGCATCTCATTATGCGACAACGCCGGAGAAGATTGAAGCGGCGATTGGTGGCATTCAAAAAGAGTTGGAAGAGCGGCTTGATGTCTTGCGCAGGGAAGCCAAGCTGGTGGAAGCGCAACGCTTGGAACAAAGAACCCGCTACGATATCGAAATGCTGCGGGAAATGGGCTATTGCAACGGGATTGAGAACTACTCCCGTCATATCAACGGACTGGAACCGGGCATGCGGCCCTATACCCTGATTGATTATTTTCCGGATGATTTTCTATTGATGATCGATGAATCCCATGTTACCGTACCGCAGGTACGGGGCATGTATGCCGGTGACCGATCACGAAAGGAAACTCTGGTTGGTTTCGGTTTTCGTTTGCCTTCTGCCTTGGATAACCGTCCGCTTCGTTTTGAGGAATTTGAGTCCATGGTGAATCAGGCCATCTATGTTAGTGCAACGCCAGGGCCTTATGAAATGACGAATTCTGAGCGTATCGTTGAACAGGTGATTCGACCAACCGGATTGCTGGATCCTAAAATTGAGGTTCGGCCGACGGAAGGGCAGATTGATGATTTGCTTTCTGAAATTAAGAAGCGTATTAAAGCCAAGGAACGGGTTTTGGTCACCACATTGACCAAGCGAATGTCCGAAGATTTGACGGATTATTTAAAACAGGCTGGCATCAAAGTAACCTATTTGCATTCCGATGTGAAAACCATTGAGCGAATGAAGATTATTCGCGACCTGCGGGTAGGTGTGCATGATGTGCTGGTGGGGATCAACCTCCTGAGGGAAGGTCTGGACTTGCCGGAAGTGTCCCTGGTGGCAATTTTGGATGCGGACAAAGAAGGTTTCCTTCGTTCCGAAACATCCATGGTGCAAACCATTGGCCGGGCTGCCCGTCATTTGAATGGACGGGTTGTCATGTACGGCGACCGAATCACAAGGTCTATGAAAAGCGCTATTGATGAAACCGAGAGAAGAAGGACCATTCAGGAGTCTTACAATAAAGCCAATGACATTACCCCGCAATCCATTCAAAAATCTGTTCGTGCCATTATTGAAGCGACACAGGTGGCAGAGGATGCCGCGGATTATCGATCAACCGGAAACAGCCTGGATGAAAAGCGATTGTTGCAGGAAATTGAAGCAATGCGACAAGCCATGCTTTCCGCGGCGGAACGGCTGGAGTTTGAAGTGGCAGCCGAGATTCGCGATGAACTGAAAATGTTGGAAAAAGAATTGCAAGCAAGGAGTCAATCATGAAAGACAGAATATATATCAAAGGCGCGAAAGAGAACAACCTAAAGAATATTGATTTGGAAATCCCCCGCAATCAGATGGTGGTTATGACGGGTTTGTCGGGTTCGGGCAAGTCCTCCCTGGCATTTGATACCATTTACGCGGAAGGACAGCGCCGTTATGTGGAGAGTTTGTCAGCATACGCCCGTCAGTTCTTGGGACAGATGGAAAAGCCTGATGTGGAGCTGATTGAAGGCCTGTCGCCGGCCATTTCCATTGACCAGAAAACAACCAACCGGAACCCGCGGTCTACAGTGGGTACGGTTACAGAGATCTATGATTATCTGCGACTCTTGTTTGCTCGAATCGGAAAGCCTCATTGTCCGATTTGCGGCAAACCCATTGAATCACAAAATATTGACCAGATGGTGGATGCGGTCATGGCGCTGCCGTCGGGTACCAAGGCGCGGATTTTATCGCCGATTGTACGCGGTGAAAAGGGAACCCATAAAAAGACCTTGGAGACCTTGAAGAAGGAAGGCTTCATCCGGATTATGGTAGATGGGGAAGAGCGACAGCTGGAAGAGGATATTGTACTCAATAAGAACAAGAAGCACAGCTTGGAAGTTGTGGTAGACCGATTGGTCATTCGAGACGGCATTCATAAACGCCTAACCGATTCTTTGGAAATCGCCTTGCATTTGGCGGAAGGCATGGCAATCTGTGAGGTAGTCAACGGAGAACGATTGACCTTTAGTGAGAAGTTTGCTTGCGACGAGTGCGGCATTGCCATGGATGAGCTGGCGCCGCGCATGTTTTCTTTCAACAGTCCTTTCGGCATGTGTCCCAATTGTAATGGATTGGGCAGTCATAAAAAAATCGATCCGGAATTGCTGATTCCTGATACAGACAAGACCATTGCCGAGGGTGCCATTGAAATGTTCAATGGGGCGGAGGAAAACACCTACTACTATGAAATCTTCCGTGCATTAACTCAAGCGTATGATTTCGACATGCATACACCCATCAAGGAAGCGCCGAAAAGCTTTATGAAGGCTTTGTTGAAGGGGACCGGCAGAAAGGCGATTACCATCACCTTCCACAGTCATTTTGGCGGCGACCGGGAACGCACAGCACCTTTTGAAGGCATTATTAATAATCTGGAACGCCGATACAAGGAAACCCGATCCGACTATATGCGCAACCGCATTGAGCAGTATATGGCTGAGATCCCTTGTGATGTCTGCGGCGGACGAAGACTGAACCCAACAAGTTTGGCTGTAACGGTACACGGCAAAAATATTATTGAGACAACGGAGTTCTCCATTTCCGATTCGCGTGTCTTTTTTGACACCCTGCCCTTAACGGAAAGGGAACAATTAATCGCACGACAGATCTTTAAGGAAATTCAAGCCAGACTACGCTTTTTGGAAGATGTCGGTCTTGGCTACTTAACCCTTTCTCGAAGTGCCGGAACCCTGTCCGGCGGTGAATCTCAACGCATCCGCCTGGCGACCCAAATCGGTTCGCAGTTGGTTGGCGTACTTTATGTCTTGGACGAACCGAGTATCGGCCTTCATCAGCGGGACAATGCCAAACTCTTAAGCGCTCTTCGGGATTTGACCAATTTGGGCAATACCCTGATCATTGTTGAACACGATGAAGAAACCATGCGGGAAGCGGATCATATCGTTGATATCGGTCCTGGCGCAGGTATTCATGGCGGTGAGGTGATCTGCCAGGGGCGGATTGAAGAAATTGAATCTTGTCGGGAATCCATTACTGGCCAGTATTTGTCCGGCAAGAAATTGATTCCAATCCCAAGTGAGCGGCGTAAAGGCAACGGACAGATTCTAAAAGTGATTGGTGCAAGAGAGAACAATCTGAGAAATATTGATGTGGAATTCCCACTGGGTACCTTTACCTGTGTTACTGGAGTGTCTGGCTCGGGCAAGAGTAGTTTGGTCAACGAGATACTCTACAAGGGAGCGGCACGACATTTTTATCGTACAGTGGCGCATCCGGGCAAGCATAAGCGGATTGAAGGCTTGGACCAGATCGACAAGGTAATTGATATCGATCAGAGTCCGATTGGACGTACGCCACGATCCAATCCGGCGACCTATACCGGCGTCTTTGATGCCATTCGAGACTTGTTTGCTATGACACCGGATGCCCGGGAACGGGGTTACAAGAAAGGTCGCTTTAGTTTCAACGTGAAAGGCGGTCGCTGTGAAGCCTGCAAGGGCGATGGCGTGATCAAGATCGAAATGCACTTCCTGCCGGACGTATATGTACCTTGCGAAACCTGTAAGGGCAAGCGCTACAATCGTGAAACGCTGGAAGTGCTCTACAAAGGCAAGACCATTTCCGATGTTTTGGCCATGAGCGTGGAGGAGGCTCTGGAATTCTTCTATGCCATTCCAACCATTCGCCGCAAACTGCAAACCCTCTATGATGTGGGATTGGGCTATATTCGTTTGGGACAGCCTTCCACCCAATTGTCTGGCGGGGAAGCCCAGCGAATCAAGCTGGCATCGGAGCTTAGCAAGAAGAGTACGGGCAAAACCCTGTATATTCTGGATGAGCCAACGACAGGCTTGCATATCGCTGATGTGGACAAATTGATTCACGTCTTAAACCGCTTGGCGGATGCCGGCAATACGGTTGTTGTTATTGAGCATAACCTGGATGTGATTAAGGTTGCCGACCATATTATCGACTTGGGACCTGAAGGGGGCGCTGGTGGCGGCAAAGTTCTGATTACCGGTACGCCGGAGAAGGTGGCGCGATCCAAGAAATCCCATACAGGTCAGTTCTTGAAACCAGTCTTAACAGCAAGTAAATAAACGAATTCTTACAATTCAAACAGTTTCATTGAAGCCCCTGCTTTTCTTTGATAAAGTAAAGAAAAGGAGGGGTTTTATGCGCTTTAGAAACATTGTTATACTTATGGCACTTGCCGCCATTGTGTATTTTGGCGCGCATTATTTGGTTGGCAATGAAGGCGGCCAATATACAACCGTTGGCTCCATCTCCAGCAACATGGGCAGTCAAATGAAATCATCCTATCAACATTTTGAAGGAACCAAATATCGCTCCCTCTTTTTAGTACAGGGCGACACCTTTTATCTGGAAGCGAGCGTTAAAACAGAAGAGGGGAGTTTGACTCTCAGCGTTCTGGATCCGGATGGGGTTGTTTTGTATTCGATCAGTGATCCGGAAGAGCCTGTTGTTTTGGAGTTGGAGATTCTTGTGACAGGAGAATACCGCCTGCAGTTGGAGGGGGATCACAAGGGTGGATATGTCCTTGACTGGCAATAAATTTTCTTTTAGACAAAGAAATTTTCAAATAATTCTTTACAAAACCGTAAAGATTGTGTACAATTTGAAAAACAAATGAATCAGACAATGCGATGATCAAAACGAGTACCTATGGAATGCTGTTGTAGCGAGTCGGCGATTGGTGAAAGGTCCGATACAGGAGACGATGGGGAATGGATTTGTGAGATGCTAGGTGAAACGCAAGGAGTACCCGATGCCGGAACCCGCCGTTACAGGGGTAGGATATCGAATGGAGTTCCATTCCGTATCTGATAGAGTGAGAAAACACAATTGGTGTTGGGTGGCTGAATTGAGATTATGAATCTCGTCCCAAAGGGACGGGATTTTTTTGTTTTTCTAACCAAACCAGTTTTCTAATCAGGGTGGCACCGCGGTATCCATATCGTCCCTTTCCAGGGATAGATATGGATTTTTTTGATTTTTAGATGGAGGGAAGAGATGAAACGAACAATCAAGCAGGTGTATTGCACGACCATGCCTGGGGATCGCATGACGCCGATTACCCTGTATGAAGATTATGTCGGAGATGAGATGGGTTGCCTTTTGGAGAGCCGCGGCGACAGCAGAGGACGATTCTCCTTTATTGGGAAGAATCCTGAAGCCGTGATTCGGGCGGAAGCCAAAGGGATGATGATCCGGGATGAAGAAGGGGTTCGTTATCTGCAGACAGAAGCATGGATGCATCTTTTGCGCAATTATATGCAGCGCTATGATTTGATCAATGATACGGAGATTCCTTTCCTGGGCGGAGCAGTGGGCACATTTGCCTACGATATGGTGCGTCAGATGGAAGATATTCCAGAGAACAATCCGGATGAACTGATGGTGCCTGATTTGCATTTGATGTTCTTTTCGGAACTGCTGGTATACGACCATCGTTTTCAAACGTTGAATATTGTTGTTCTGGATGCGCCCAATCAGGAAGACAAAGCCAAGGCGCGCATTGCTGCTATTCGGGATGAGCTGGAGAATCATAAACATAGAAAAGGACAGGAACCTTTCTGTCAATGTCAAAGTCGTGTGATCCGGGCAACACCGGAAGACCTATATATGGAAAATGTAAGAAAAGCCAAAGCCTATATCAAGGAGGGCGATATTTTCCAAACGGTGATATCGAGACGTTGGGTGATGGAAACCAACGAGTCGCCTTTTAAGCTTTATCGGAAATTGAGGATGCTGAATCCATCTCCTTATTTATTCTATTTGTCTTTTAAAGATTACCAGGTGCTGGGCTCTTCGCCGGAAATGCTGGTTAAGCTTTCCGGTAAAAAAATTGATACAGTGCCGATCGCAGGCACCAGGCCACGGGGAGAAACGGAAGCCTTGGATCTCCTTTATGAGAAGGAGTTGCTGGAAGACAAAAAGGAATTGTCGGAGCATGTGATGCTTTTGGACTTGGCCCGAAATGACATGGGGCGGGTAGCGGATTTTGATTCCATCACCATCCCGAAAAGAATGAAAGTGGAACGATTTTCTCATGTTATGCATATTGTGTCGGAGGTTTCAGGTCGCAAGAAGAAGGGTTTGGATGCATTTTCAGTCCTGCAGTCATTCTTGCCGGCAGGCACCCTGTCGGGCGCACCCAAGGTAAGGGCCATGGAGATTATTGAAGAGTTGGAAGATGTTCGCCGAGGCATCTACGGCGGAGCTGTCGGTTATATCGGATATGACGGCAACATGGATCTTTGCATTGCCATTCGAATGATGGTTCATAAGCATAATAAACTCTATCTGCAAGCGGGCGCGGGAATTGTTGCGGATTCGGATCCTTTGAAAGAAGCCAAAGAATGTGAAAGCAAGGTGAAAGCCCTGATGAAAATCCTGAAAGGAGGTTCCAATGATTTTATTGATTGATAACTATGATTCTTTTGTATATAACCTCTATCAATTTCTTGGACATTTCAACCAAGATATTCGTGTAGTGCGGAATGACCAGATTACCATCAGAGAAATTGAAATGCTTGAGCCAGATCAGATTGTGATCTCACCGGGCCCAAAAGCTCCCAAGGATGCTGGACGATGCGTGGAGATCATTCAGCGATTCTATCGTGAAATTCCCATTTTAGGAGTCTGTCTGGGCCATCAGTGCATTGGGGAAGCCTTTGGAGCAAGAGTAAGCTATGCAAAGGAACTGGTACATGGAAGGGCTGACGAGATTCGTCATGATCAAGAAGGGATCTTTGAAGGGGTTGCGAGCCCAACTCGGGTTGCGCGCTATCATTCCTTGGCCATCGATAAAACAACCTTGCCGGATGAATTGATGATTGCCGCAGAAACAGAAGACGGCGAAGTGATGGCGGTGCGACACCGGGAATACCCAACGATCGGATTGCAGTTTCATCCAGAATCCATTATTACCGATGCAGGGCTGAGCTTAATCGAGAATTTTTTGAAGGGAGTGGGTGCATGATGAAACAGGCGATGGAAAAGGTCTTGAATTTTCATGATCTTAATCAAGAAGAGATGGAGTCCGTAGTAGGAGAGATGATGTCGGGCAAACTTTCAGATATTGAAATGGCTGCATTTTTGACTGCTCTCCGCATGAAGGGCGAATCAGTGGATGAAATGATAGGCGGTGCCCGCGCCCTAAGAAAACGGGCGGCAACCGTTACAGGCATTCAAGACAGGCGCTTAATTGATACCTGTGGTACGGGTGGAGACGCCATGGACACCTTTAATATTTCTACCGCGTCTGCCTTTGTATTGGCCTCAGCTGGCGTCACCGTAGTCAAGCATGGCAATCGGGCGGTTTCCAGTAAAAGCGGCAGTGCTGATGTTTTGGAGGCTTTGGGTGTGAATTTGAACTTAAGCCCCGAACAGGTGGTGGAATGTGTGAATCAGGAACAGATCGGATTCTTTTTTGCACCCAAGTTTCATGGTGCTATGAAGGCGGTTGCCCATGCAAGAAAAACTATGGGGATCCGAACCGTCTTTAATCTCTTAGGCCCTCTGGCCAATCCAGCGCAGGCTAATACCCAAGTGATCGGCGTCTATGATCTAAATCGTGTAAGACCAATGGCGCAAGCCTTGCATGGATTGGGCGTTGAACGAGCCATGGTGGTTCATGGCATGGATGGCATGGATGAGATTACCACTACTTCCCCAACCATGGTGTGCGAGCTAATGGATGGAAGGTTGAACACGTACGAACTGCATCCTCAAAGTTTTGGTTTGCCCATGCGGTCCAGCCGGGAACTGGCGGGTGGTGACGCCAAAGACAACGCCAAGATTTTACAAGATTTGTTTGCAGGGCAGAAGGGAGCCAAGCGAGAGATTCTTTTGCTCAACAGCGGTGCGGCGCTGTATCTGGCTGATAAAGCACCATCTATTCATGAAGGCATTGAATTAGCGGCGTATCAACTCGATAGCGGTGCAGCTGCCAAAAAACTGGAGAACTTTGTAGCCTTGACCAGGAGGATGTCATGATTTTGGATAAGATTGTCCGGCGAACCCGAGCGAATCTGTTTGAAGAAAAAAGAGGGATTGATCTTTTGCAATTACGAAATGCTGCGGAATTTGCACCAAAACCAAAATCCTTTCTGCAAGCCATGCAGGCACCCGGTCTTTCGGTGATTGGGGAAATCAAGCAGGCATCGCCCTCAAAAGGCTTAATCTGTGAAGATTTGAATATTCCTCAGATTCTGGAGGCTTACAATCAAGTCATGTCTGCCGTATCAGTCTTAACGGAACCCTTTTTCTTTTTGGGAAGTCAGGAGAATTTTGAAGAGGCGCGAAAGTCTACTTCCTTGCCTTTGCTTCGGAAAGATTTCTTTATTGATCCCCTTCAAATTTATCAGGCCAAGGTTTGGGGCGCTTCCTGCATTCTCTTGATTGCCAAGATTTTGGATACCGGACAGCTGCAGGAATTTCAGAGTTTAGCCCACGAGTTGGGCATGGATGCTTTGATTGAAGTCCATGATGAAGAGGATTTAAGAAAAGCCTTATCGGTCAAGCCTAAGCTGGCTGGCATCAACAACCGAGACTTGCGGAATTTCACCATTGATTTGAATACGACAGTACGATTGCGAAAATTGATTCCACAGGACTGCACAGTAATCACTGAAAGTGGCATTCGAAAGGCGGAAGACTTAAAAACTTTAAGTGGCATGGGGATTTCCGGTGCCTTGGTTGGCGAGATGTTTATGCGAAGCCAGCAGGTTGTGGCCGATGTAAAGGAGCTGAAAGATGGATTTATCACCCAAGCTTAAAATATGCGGAATCACTACAGAAAAGGAAATTACTTTTCTGAACCAAATGGATGTGGACTATGTTGGCTTTGTTTTTGCCAAGAGCAGACGCAAGGTGACACCCGAAACGGCCAAGGCCCTTCGGCAAGCTTTGCGGAAGGATATCATGACTGTGGGCGTATTTGTAAATGAGTCGCCGGAACGAATCAATGAAATTGCATCAACCTGCCACTTGGATATTGTTCAGTTGCATGGTCAAGAGACGCAGGCGGACATGAAGGCGATTCATTATCCCATATGGAATGCGGTTGGTGTAAAGAGCCAGGCTGACATTGAATCGGCAGCTACACCATTGGCGCAAGCGATTTTGCTGGATTATCGAGATCCTGGATCTGGTCAATCCTTTGATTGGACACTGGTTCCTAAGGAGCGATCCTTTTGTCTGGTATTGGCTGGTGGGATTCATGCAGGCAATGTGCAAGCTGCAATTCGTACAGCAAATCCGGATGTGATTGATGTCTCATCTGGCGTAGAGGAAGATGGAAAAAAATCTGAAGAATTGGTAAAAGAGATGATAAGGCGGGTGAAAGGCAAATGAGCAATCGAAAATTCGGCCAGTTCGGGGGCCAATATGTACCCGAAACCATTATGAACGCCCTTCATGAATTGGAGGAGGCTTATGGTCAATATAAAAACGACCCAGCGTTTTTAGAAGAGTATCGATATTACTTAAAGCAATATGTTGGACGTCCTTCACCGCTTTATTTTGCGGAAGGACTGACACGCCAGCTGGGCGGTGCCAGGATCTATCTAAAACGGGAAGATCTTAACCATACAGGGGCTCATAAGATCAACAATGTGATGGGTCAGTTGCTCCTGGCCAAGCGTATGGGCAAGACCAAGGTGATTGCTGAAACCGGTGCAGGCCAGCATGGAGTTGCAACAGCCACCGGGGCGGCGCTTTTGGATATGGAATGCACGGTATATATGGGACAGGAAGATATTGAACGCCAAGCCCTAAATGTCTTCCGCATGGAGCTCTTGGGAGCGACGGTACAATCTGTCACCAGCGGAACGTCAACCTTGAAGGATGCCACCAATGAAGCGATTCGGTCGTGGATTCATCGGGTGGAGGATACCTTTTATGTGATTGGTTCTGTGGTAGGTCCGGCGCCCTATCCAGAGATGGTAAGAGAGTTTCAAAAAGTGATTGGAGAAGAAGCCCGCGAACAGATCTTGCAGGCAGAAGGCAAATTGCCGGATGCGGTTGTTGCCTGTGTAGGCGGTGGCTCCAATGCCATGGGAATCTTTCATGCCTTTGTAGAGGACGAGAAAGTTGATTTAATCGGTGTTGAAGGGGCTGGAAAAGGTGTGGAAACGGGCCTTCATGCAGCTGCCATTGCAGAAGGAAAAGTAGGGGTGCTTCACGGAATGAAGACCTTCTTACTCCAGGATGACTACGGCAATATCACACCGGCCTATTCGGTTTCAGCCGGATTGGATTATCCGGGTATTGGACCAGAACATGCAGCTCTGCATGAAAGCCAGCGAGCGACCTATGTTTCTGTAACGGATGAAGAGGCCATTGAAGCGCTGAGCAACTTGTGTGTGACGGATGGGATTTTGCCGGCCTTGGAGAGCGCTCATGCCTTGGCCTATGTGAAGAAAATTGCACCGGAAATGTCATCGGATCAGGTTCTGGTTGTCAACCTGTCGGGACGTGGCGATAAGGATGTCCATACCATCGCGGCCTATATGAAAGGAGAAGCATGATGAATCGGATTGATGCAAAATTCCAAGTCCTGCAAGAGCAAGAGAAGAAAGCCTTGATCACTTATTTGGTGGCGGGGGATCCTGATCTTGAGAAAACCGTTGAACTGGTTGTCGCTAAGGCTGAGGCTGGTGCTGATATTATTGAGCTGGGCATTCCCTTCTCCGATCCTTTGGCGGATGGGACTGTGATCCAGGCTGCCGCCAAACGCGCGCTTGACAAGGGAACCCACACCGACGGGGTGTTTGATGCGGTGGAGGCCATTCGAAAAGAGACCCAAGTGCCTTTGGTCTTTCTTGTCTACTATAATTCCGTACTCGCCTATGGTCGAGAGAAGTTTCTTGCCCGCTGCAAGGAAACCGGTGTGGACGGTCTGATTATTCCTGATTTGCCTTATGAGGAAAAAACGGAAATGACGGACTTGATGGACCAAGCGGTACATTTGATACCTTTGGTAGCACCAACTTCAGCGGATCGGGTACAGGAATTGGTGAAGGATGCAAAAGGCTTTGTCTATTGCATTTCGACGGTTGGGATTACCGGCGGTGCAGTCGGATTTCATAGTGAGTTGGAGACTTTCCTGGCTAAGGTGAAAAAACAAACAGATACACCCATTGCCTTGGGCTTCGGCATTACAAAGAAAGAACAGGTCAAGCCCCTTTTACCTATGGTGGACGGAGTGATCATGGGTTCAAAGATTGTTGATGTGGTTGATCAAGGCCAAGGGGATGCAAAGATATTGGGTGACTTTGTCCGCTCCATTAAAAATGAGTTTTAATCAATAAATTGGTACTTTGCGGTATAAGTACCGCGAAAATTTGTTATAGGAATACCATCGAGGCTTAATTCGTTTAATGATGTCTTGGTGGTATTTTTTTATGGTTTTTCTTCTTTAAAGCGGCATGCGTAAAGAATATGCTGAGAAGTTAAGACTGAGAGGGGTATGGGGAATATGATAGAATAATTTGGAAATCATGAATGAATGAGACGATAGAAAATATGAAGGAGGCGTCATATGTATACCATTGGACAAGTTGCCAAATTTTTAGGTGTATCACGGGATACATTGAAGTTTTACGAAGAAATGGGCTTGGTTACGCCCACCCATAATCCGGACAATGGCTATCGTCAATTTGATGATTTTGATATATATGATGTATTGACTACGAACTTTTATCGGCAAATTGATTTGGAGATTAAACGAATACAAGAAATAAAAAAGAGCAAGAGTGTAGAGGGCATTGATGCCCTCTTGTTGGAGAAAGAAGAAAAGCTTCAAATGGAGATCCTGGAGAAAGAACTTCTGCTGAAACGCATTCAAGAGATGAAAGAAGCTTGTGGACGCATCCAGGATCAATTGGGAATCTTTTCTATTCGGGAAATGAAGCCACTGATGATATGGGGAGAAATTGCGGATTCCAAAGCCTATGAAGAATATGGTGTGCTTCAGGGTTCAGCCGATCAATTGAAAAATGCGGTTACATTGAAGGATCTGCGGCGCGTGATCTATTTCAATGAAGAGGGAATTCATAATAATCGATTTGTGCTTGTAAAGGAAGTGGAAAATGAAGAGATAGCTCATGGAAGGGAGATTCTCAGCCACAAGAAATGTGTGCATACCATTATAGAAGATGGAAGATATGCAACAGGTGGAGCCAATATTGATGGACAAGTTTCTGAATTATTGAGAGAGTTTGCGGCAAAAGAGAAGGTTGAATTTGTTGGACTTGCCTATGTTCATATGCTGATTGCCACCTATGAAGATCAGCTTGAGCGCGTATTTTTGGAAATCTATGTTCCCATTCGCTAACATAATTTAAATTGTTATTGACCTGGGACTTACCCCTGCCTTTAGACTGAAAAAGAGGGGGAATGATCCGATGAATATAAAATCTGTTTTCAGGCGGCCTATGGTCCAGTTTGTATTACTGAGTCATCTTATATTTTGGCTATTTCTTATAATAATTGGATTTGGTATGATGATGGGCGCTTCAGCTTCATTTTTGCATGGCATGCAAATTATTGCAGCGTGGTCGTCAACCTTTGCATTTGTGATTCTGTTTCGAAAGCTTGGTCTGGAAGAGGATATTTGGATCTTTATAAAGAAACAATTTGCAGGCAAGGTGAAAGCAAGGCTTGTGGTAGTGGCATTGGGCTTGCAAACCGCCATCTTTCTTATAGGCATGGTATTTTTGAAAGAAGGGCAAGGCGTTCAAAATCTTACGATTTCCAGAGCGCAAATTTTGTTGATTGCTTTTTTCGATCTTTTAATCCGCGGTTCACTGGGAGAAGAACTGGGTTGGAGAGGCTATGCGCTTAATGAGCTGCAGAAAAAGCATTGTCCCTTGAAGGCGGCACTTATTATCGGTTTATTGTGGGGCACTTGGCATGCGCCTCTGTGGCTGCTTTCTGGCTATAACGGGATTGATTTGATTCTATATTCGCTTTCTTTTATGATTGGAATTCTTGGAATCTCGATTATCATCAGTTTCTTTTATAATCTAAACAGGAACTTACTGGTCCCCATTGTTATTCATCAAGCCTTCAATTATTTCTTGTACCTGAGTCAAAACATGCGAGCTAACAGCATCTGGTATACGCTTCTGGCTTATGGCGTCGCTGGACTGATTTTGATTGTTATTAATCCCATGCAGGTATTGTATCCGAAACAATCACTTCTTGAACTTTCAGACAAAGGGTGATTTCATAAGACAAGCACGGTGCTTTCACCGTGCTTGTTTATTTTGTATCTACTTTTCAAGATAATGCACTTCTTTTCCAGTAGAGAGGGCATATTCGATTTCACTTCTTGTACTTGAACCGATATAACCATCCTTATTGATAACAAAAATAGAATCAGCCATATCAATCTTTCTTTTGTGCATGTCATCCAACATTTCTTTGGTGCCGGGCTGCCAGACTTCTTGATCGCCAGAATGTCCAAACAAGCCAACGGAAAGGACAATCTTGCCTTCCAGTGTTAAACGTTTCTGGACCTCAAAAACTCATTTTTAAATCGCGTACTTCCACAAAGGGTTACTACGTCATACTTTCCTACCATTTTTTTATCCTTTCAGTAAGTTGTATAAGCCGGTTTTTTGCAGAGGTGTAAAGTGCCTATTTGATTTGCAACTTTTCTTTGATTTTTTCCGGCCAATTGGTGATAATTCCGTCAATGCCCCAGTCCATCAGCCGCTTGGCGGCTCTTGCCTTATTGACGGTATAGGTGTAAACGGGAATCTTGCGTGCTTTTAATTCCTTTATGGCTTCCGGATCCAGGGTGCGGAAGTAAGGATGATAGGTCTGAAAATGGTGGGTTTCCACATAAACCCATGGCGCGATCAGACGGGCTTCCGTCAGTACGCCCAAGGGATGGGGCGACCCTAGAGACCGGAGTTTCATTAGGGCATGATGGTCAAAGGAGGATAAGATAAACCGCTTGGGATTTCCTTCTTGCTTCAGGACCTCCAGCAATTGAGCTTCAATGCCCGGATAGATTCCGCTGCCGGCTTTCAACTCGATATTGATCATCATTTCAGTTCCTCGAAAAACTGCCAGTACCTCTTCCAGGGTTGGCAGGGTTTGTTTGGGGAATTTGCCTTTCCAGGCCCCTAAGTCATATTGGGCCAAGTCTGCGTAGTCGCTTTCAGCAATGACCAAGGGAACCGAAGCAGTCCGCTCCAGATCAAAATCATGATGGACGACCAGCACGCCGTCACGGGTGCGGTGCAGGTCGAATTCGACGCCGTCGGCGCCGGCTTCAACAGCTTTTTGGAAGGCAAGTATGGTGTTTTCCGGATAGGCGCCAGAAGCGCCTCGATGTGCGAATATTTTCATTATTCCCTCCTGATCGTTTTTTTCATACTTTCATTATAACCCTGCGCAAATTTTTTGTATAATAGAGTCATGGAAACAACAATGAATACGACGATGAAAACAGAACAGGATAAAAAGAAGATTATGCGTGTCGCGCTTTTTGCTGCCGAACTAACCCTGCGGTTTGGAGGAGAAACCTATCGGGTGGAGGAAACCATTGAGCGCATGTGCCGGGCGAGGGGATTGATGCATGTGAGTCCTTTTGCGGTACCGACGGGCATTTTTTTGTCGGACGACCGCTTGGAGGGATTCAGTTTTATCAAGCGGATCAAGTCCAGGAGCATTGATCTAAAGCGAATTTCTGAGTTGAACGACCTGGTCAGAAAATATTGCGGCGGCAGTTTTACGGAAGACGAGATGCTGATCAAGCTGAAAGAGATTGCCAAGGAAAGCGGCTATCAGCGATGGCAGGTGGTTTTGGCTGCAGGTGTGAGTGCGGCTTTTTTCTCCATGCTGGCAAAAGGAAACCTGCATACCTTTTGGGTATCTTTGGTCATGGGCTGTATAGTTGCATACTTGCGGCAAATGATGATTCGAAAAACCCTGACAACCTTGATGGCGGATGGGATTGCCGGCTTTTTGGTGGCCAGTCTGGCAGTTGCTGCCCATCGATTGGGATTGATGCAAGAGATTGCTCCCGTCATTATCGGCAATATGATGCCCCTGGTACCAGGGGTTGCCTTTACCAATGGTTTGCGTGACTTGATCCATGGGGATTTGGTTTCGGGTACTACACGGGTGGTGGAAGCCTTGTTGATTGCTTTTGCCATTGCCCTGGGTGTGGGTATTGCCTTGCAGTTTTTTGTGGGAGGTGGACTCTAGTGGCGACATTCTTATATGCTTTTTTTGCCACGGCGGGATTTGCCGTATTGTTTCGCGCTCCTTACAAGGCCATTGCACCGGCAGGATTAATTGGCGGCATTGGCTGGATGGTGTATATTCAGTTTGAATTGTCTGGAATGGAAGTGGCGGGAGCTGCCTTCTTTTCCGCTTTGGCCATTGGAATGATTGGAGAGATTTTTGCCAAGAAAATGAAAATGCCGGCAACGACTTTTGTCGTCCCCGGCATTGTAACCATTGTTCCTGGCTATGGGATTTATCAATCCGTTTTGTTTATGATTCAAAGAAACATGGATGCGGCTTCCCGGGAAGCGACGACCGTCGCTTTGATCGGGGTGGGTATTGCCGTCGGTATTCTGATGGCATCGTCATTCAGCCGTGTCTTGTTTAGGCGTTTTCCGGGTACCAACGCTGGATCCGGTGCATAGCCAGAATTCCTTCCAGTTGCTTGGCTTTTTCGCCGGAAACAGGAATAAGAATAGGCGCCGTGTTTTCATCTTGAAGATAAAGCGTAGCATCTGTATCCGACAGGCGATAGCCTGCAATGCGGTCATAGGCTAGAATTCCTGTGGGATTGGCGTAAGCGAATCTGCCATTGGGATCCGGGATACTGATTCGGGCGTCAAAGCCCATAATCAGGATATGGTGACGGGTGCAGACAAGGCGCAATCGCTTTTGGCTGATTCTTAGCAGAAGCCAATAGGCGACCAGGGCCAATATGGTAATGATCAGCCGTGGCATGCTAAGAAAGCGCAATCGGATGGCCGGCAGCAAAAGAATCACGATAAGAATCAGGATGCCTGCGGCAGCGTCCAATAGATGGAAAGACGCAGTTTTAAAGGTTAACAAAGCTGTTTCCTGTTCAGCTTGCTGCTTGGCTTGGCGACCTTGCAGGACACCATTGACGACAAAGAAAATCATCAAAATAAATGCGTAGGTGCCGGTTGCAGTCCATTCCGCCCATTGAGGATGGGCCAGGATCCATCGGTTGATGGGAGTCGACAGCAAAAAGATGGTAGCAAAACTGACTAAAACAGCAAATAGTAGGGCAAATGCAGATTGTGTTCGTTTCATATGTGTTCACCTCTCAATGGAATGATTATATCAAGAGGAAAGCAGAAAAAAAAGAGGGCGAGAATGAATAAAGAAGTGCAAGAAGTATTAGACAAACTTCCGGGAACGCCCGGAGTATATATTATGCGGGACCAATCGGGAACGGTGATCTATGTGGGCAAGGCGATTTCTTTGCGAAATCGCGTCCGCCAGTATTTTCAGCCTTCCAATTGGAAGGTGCAGAAGTATGCGGCTTTGGCCGATCAGATTCAGCATCTGGACTATGTATTGACGGATTCGGAAATTGAAGCCTTGGTCCTGGAAGCCAACCTGATCAAGAAATATCAACCCAAATTTAATGTCCTTTTGCGGGATGACAAACAGTATCCTTATATTCAGGTCACCACTCAGGAAATGTATCCCCGGGTGGTCAAGGTGCGGTCGCGGGAGAAGATGCAGGGGAAATTCTTTGGTCCTTTTGTCAGCGGCCATGCGGTCAATCAGGTGCTGGCTCACCTAAGACGGCAGATTCCCATGCGGACCTGCTCCTTGAATCTGGATGGAAGCCAGAAGCTCAAGCGACCCTGCCTGAATTATGACTTGGGCCGTTGCATGGGTCCTTGTCAGGGGGGCGTGGATACGGAAATCTATGATCAGCATGTGCAAAAGGTGCTGCGGATTTTAAACGGTAAAGACAAAGACCTGCAAAAGGATCTGAAAGAAAAGATGATGCGGGAATCCAGTCAATTGAATTTTGAAGCGGCTGCAGAATACCGCGATCTATTGGAAGCCTTTGTTCAAATCACAGAAAAGCAAAAGATGGTGGAAATGAACCGGGAGGACCGGGATGTGGTGGGGATTGCACAAAATCAAACCCATACAGTAGCCTATGTTTTCTTTTTGCGCAATGGCAAGATTCAAGGGCATGACCATTTCTTGCTGGATGGCGGAGAAGGCCAGCCGGTTGGAGAAATTCTTTCCGCTTTTATTCGTCAGTTTTATTCGGGAACCGCCTATATACCGCGAGAAATTCATATGGAATTGCCGGTGCCGGAAAAAGAAAAGATTGAGGAATGGCTGACCATGGTTCGCCAAGGACCGGTTCATTTGATGGTGCCTCAGCGGGGCGACAAGCGAAAGATGGTGCGTCTGGCTAAGAAAAATGCTGAGAATCTAGTAAACCGACGGGCCAAAGAAGTACTTAAGCGCCGGGAGCAAGGCAAGTCCCTGATGACCAACCTGCAGGAAGTACTGCGCTTGGATACGGTACCCAAGCGGATTGAAGCCTACGATATTTCCAATCTCCAGTATGCGGAAATTGTTGGGGCCATGGTGGTCTTTGAAAATGGCGTGAAAAAGAATCAGGATTATCGGCGATTTAAAATCCGGAGCTTAACGGGACCTGATGATTACGAGAGTTTCCGGGAGATGATGCGTAGGCGGATTCAGCGTGGACTAAAGGAACAGCAAGACAATGGCGACAGCAAAAAAGGCTTTGCCCGATTCCCGGATCTGATTCTGGTGGATGGCGGCAAGGGGCAGATTTCAGCGACCCAGGAAGTGTTGGATGAATGCGGTGTTTCTTTACCAGTCTGTGGAATGGTGAAAGACGATCATCATAGAACCCGGGCATTGGTTTTCCAGGGACGGGAGATTGATTTGGCAGCCCATCGTCACTTGTTCCAATTGATTACCAGCATTCAGGATGAAGTGCATCGATTCGCCATCTCTTATCATCGAAAGCTGAGAAAGAAGACCATGGTGCGGTCGGAGTTGGATGGCATTGATGGAATTGGCGAGAAGCGAAGAAACGCCCTGTACCGGGAATTTGGGTCTATTGATGCCATTGCTGAAGCTGATGTGGAAGCTTTGGCGGCGGTGCCGGAGATGAACCAAAGGGCAGCGGAAGCGGTTGTAGCGTATTTTCGTGAGAAAGCCTCTTTAAAAGAGCGAGAGAATCCCATACAATAAGAGTGACGAATTATGGAGGTGAAAGTATGGCAGAAATTAAGATAGACGAGTTGATTGAAGAACTGGGCTTAGAGGTGATTCATAAATCATCTGACCCGACGATCTTTTTGCGAGAAGCGGATATCAATCGACCAGGACTTCAATTGGCGGGTTATTTCGATTATTACTCATCCCACCGTTTACAGGTGATTGGATTTGTAGAATGGTCATATTTGGAAGAATTGCCAGAGGATTTACGAGAGGAACGTTTAAAGCGCATTATTAAGGAAGACATTCCAGCGTTGATTATTTGCCGTGACCAGGAAGTGAATCCGCATATTTTGAAATATGCTGAGCTATATGACCGGAATATTTTCCGGACAAAACTGGCAACATCGCGATTCATTACAAAAACAGTGAACTACTTGGACCGTTTGTTAGCGCCAATGCTAACCCTGCATGGGGTATTGGTGGATGTTGACGGGGTTGGCATCTTGATTCAGGGAGAAAGTGGTGTTGGTAAAAGTGAGACCGCCTTGGAACTGATCAAGCGGGGTCACCGTTTGGTTGCAGATGATGCCGTAAAGATTCGTTTGATTGACGGCAAGCTTTTAGGCAACGCGCCGGAATTGATTCGATACTTTTTGGAAGTGCGGGGGATCGGCATTATCAACGTCAAAGAACTATACGGCGTGGGTGCCATTCGAAATTCCAAGACCATTCATCTGGTCATGAATCTGGAGTTATGGGATGATACCAAAGTCTATGACCGTATTGGCATGGATGAGAACCATACAACCATTTTGGGCAAACAGGTACCGGAATTGACTTTGCCGGTTCGTCCGGGTAGAAACCTGGCTATGATTATTGAAACAGCGGCAAAGAACCAGCGGCAGAAGTCCATGGGATACAATGCGGCTACAGAATTAAATAATCGAATTTTGGAGCAAACGACAGGAGGGAAATAAACATGAGAATTGGCATTGATGTAGGTGGTATGAGCTTCAAGGGCGGCATCGTCAATGAAGCAGGCGACATTTTATTTACCCATGTGGAGTCAACCAAAGGAGTGGAAGGTTACCCTGCTATGGAAGAGAAACTGTTCCTGGTGGTGGATGCTTTGATCGACCAAGCGAAAGCGCAGGACTGGACCATCGAATCCATTGGCGTGGGTGTGCCTGGGCTGGCGGATGTAGAGTCTGAAATTGTGGTCTATTGTACCAATCTAGGTTGGAACAATGTGCCGCTGGGTACAAATTTAAAGGCGAAGTATGGACTTCCTACCTATATGGATAACGACGCGACTGTCGCGGGTATTGCTGAAAGTGCCAAAGGCTGCACCAAGGGTGCGGCAAATTCTGTGTTTATTACCTTGGGTACCGGTGTTGGCGGCGGCATTATTGTCAATGGCAAAGTGACCTCTGGCGAGCACAACAAGGGATCTGAAATTGGACATATGATTGTAGGGGAGAATTTCTATGACTGCAATTGCGGCAACAATGGTTGTCTAGAAACCTTTGCTTCTGCAACGGCATTAATGAAGGATTTCCAGCGCCGGGTAGCTGAAGGTCAAGAGACAAGCCTTTGCGCTGATATCGATGCGGCCATGGAGACAACGGCCAAAGAGATTTTTGACGGCGCCAAAGCGGGAGACCCAGCAGCGGCGGCGGCTGTAGACCGGCTTGCCAAATATTTAGGTATTGGCTTGGCCAATGTGGTCAACATGTTGGATCCGGAGCTGATCGCTTTGGGCGGAGGCGTTTCCAAGGCGGGGGATTTCCTTTTGGACAAGGTGGAAGCGGAGATGCGCAAACGCCTGGTATTTAAGGAAGGCGCGCAAACTCAACTGAAAATTGCCGAGCTTTCCAATGACGCGGGCATTATTGGTGCCGCTATGCTTGTAAATTACAAATAAATCCAATTTGTGAAAAAACTATCAAAGCTGAAAATCGTTTTCATTCGCCTAAAAAATTTTTATGAAAACAATAATTTGTAATTATTTGACTAGCTATAACACAAATCCTATAATGGTACTGTGTTAATATATGTATCCGTCTGCGGATACGAATTTTATGAGGGGGTCTTTGTTCATGGCTAAGGTTTTTAAAACGATGGACGGGAACACCGCTGCTGCGCATGTAGCCTATGCGTTCACGGATGTTGCAGCAATCTTCCCAATCACTCCATCCTCACCAATGGCAGAGTATGTCGACCTTTGGGCAGCAAATGGTCTGAAAAACATCTTTGGTCAAACGGTGAAAGTTGCAGAATTGCAATCTGAAGGTGGTGCTTCAGGTGCGGTTCACGGTTCATTGGCAGCAGGCGCATTGACGACTACATTTACAGCGTCACAAGGTTTGTTGTTGATGGTTCCTAACATGTACAAAATTTCTGGCGAATTGTTGCCAGGCGTATTCCATGTATCAGCTCGTGCGGTTGCGGGACATGCATTGTCAATCTTTGGCGATCATTCAGACGTAATGGCTGCGCGCCAAACTGGTTTCGCTATGTTGGCATCCGGTTCTGTACAGGAAGTAATGGATTTGGGTGGTATTGCTCACTTGGCAGCCATTGAAACTCGAATTCCATTCGTACATTTCTTCGATGGTTTCAGAACATCTCACGAGATTTCTAAAATCGAAGTGATGGATTACAAAGAATTTGTACGCTTGACAGACTTCGAAGCGGTTAATGCATTCCGTAACAACGCGTTGAATCCGGAGCATCCGGTAACACGTGGTACGGCGCAAAACCCAGACATCTTCTTCCAAGCAAAAGAGTCTGCTAACAAGTTCTACGACGTGGTTCCTGGTGTTGTTCAAAAGTACATGGACGAAATCACTAAGGTAACTGGCCGTGAGTACAAATTGTTCAACTACTATGGTGCGGAAGACGCTGAGCGCGTAATCGTAGCTATGGGTTCTGTAGTTGAGACTGCAGAAGAAACAGTTGATTACCTAATGGCACAAGGCGAAAAAGTTGGTTTGTTGAAAGTTCGCTTGTACCGTCCATTCGCGAAAGAAGCATTCGTGGCAGCTATGCCTAAGACTGCTAAGAAAATCGCAGTATTGGATCGTACAAAAGAGCCAGGTTCACTGGGCGAGCCTCTTTACTTGGACGTTCAATCTGTATTCTACGGAACAGAGAACGCGCCTCTTATCGTTGGCGGACGTTACGGTTTGGGTTCAAAGGATACTACTCCTTCTCAAATCAAAGCGGTTTACGATGCATTGAAAGAAGATGCGCCTAAGAACGCATTCACTTTGGGTATCAACGACGACGTAACAAACACTTCTTTGGAAGTTAAAGAGACAATCGTTACAGAGCCAGAAGGAACAATCCGTTGCAAGTTCTGGGGATTGGGATCAGACGGTACTGTTGGAGCCAACAAAAACTCCATCAAGATCATCGGTGACCACACAGACATGTACGCGCAAGGTTACTTCTCTTATGACTCTAAGAAGTCAGGTGGCGTAACAGTATCTCACCTTCGTTTTGGTAACAGCCCAATCCGTTCTACTTACTTGATCAGCGAGGCTGACTTCGTTTCTTGTTCAAAAGAAGCTTACGTTAACCAATATGATCTGTTGGACGGCTTGAAAAAAGGCGGTACTTTCCTATTGAACACAGTATGGACTGTGGAAGAGTTGGAAGAGAAGCTTCCTGCAACAATGAAGCAATACATCGCCAACAACGAAATCAAGTTCTACATCTTGAACGCGACAGATAAAGCGCAAGAGATCGGACTTGGAAACCGTACAAACACAATCCTTCAATCTGCATTCTTCAACCTTGCTGAAGTTATTCCTTACGAGGAAGCAAAGCAATACATGAAGGACGCGGTTGTGAAGTCTTACGGCAAAAAAGGCCAAAAGATTGTTGATATGAACCACAACGCGATCGATGCTGGCGCTGACGCATTGGTAGAAGTTGCAGTTCCTGAAGCTTGGAAAACAGCGACAGACGAGCAAACAACTTTGGAAAACATTGCGGCTCCTGCATTCATCGAAAACATTCTTCGTCCAGTTAACGCACAAAAAGGCGACGACCTTCCAGTTTCTGCATTTGCTGGTCGCGAAGACGGTACATTCGACAACGGTTCAGCAGCATACGAGAAGCGCGGTATCGCGGTTAACGTTCCTGCTTGGATCGACGACAAGTGTATCCAATGTAACCAATGTTCATTCGTTTGTCCTCATGCGGCAATTCGTCCGTTCCTATTGAACGAAGAGGAGCTTGCAAATGCGCCTGAAGCTGCGAAAGCAACTGTTAAAGACGCGAAGGGCAAAGGTTTGGAAGGCTTGAAATACAAGATCCAAGTTTCTACTTTGGATTGTACAGGTTGCGGAAACTGTGCAGACATCTGTCCAGTAGCTGCACTTGAAATGAAGCCAATCGCTACGCAAGTTGACGAAGAAGTTCCTAACTGGGATTACATGATCGGCAGCGTAGAAGACAAAGACGTTATGTCACCAAACACTGTTAAGGGATCTCAATTCGTACGTCCATTGTTCGAATTCTCTGGCGCATGTGCTGGTTGTGGCGAGACTCCATACATGAAGGCTGTAACTCAATTGTTCGGTGATCGCATGATGATCGCTAACGCAACTGGTTGTTCTTCAATCTGGGGTGGATCTGCTCCTTCAACTCCATATACAACTAACGCGCAAGGACAAGGTCCTGCATGGGCGAACTCTCTATTCGAGGACAACGCCGAGTACGGTTATGGTATGGCATTGGCATCTGAGAAGATCCGTGAAGCAATCGCCATCCAAATGGACAAGTTGGTTGCTCTTGACATTCCAGCAGACGTGAAAGCGGCTTGCGAAGAGTGGATTGCAGGCGCGAAAGACGGACAAGCGTCTAAGATTGCATCTGCAAAGATCAAAGACCTTCTTGGAAAAGACCTAGGCAGCGAAGAAGCGAACGAAGCATGGGCAGCTGTAGCTGAGAAGAAAGACTTCTTGGTTAAGCGTTCACAATGGATCGTTGGTGGAGACGGCTGGTCTTACGATATCGGTTACGGTGGTTTGGATCACGTATTGGCATCTGGTGATGACGTAAACGTAATCGTATTCGATACGGAAGTTTACTCCAATACTGGTGGTCAGGCTTCCAAAGCGACTCCAACTGCAGCAGTAGCGAAATTCGCGGCAGCAGGTATGAGAACGAAGAAGAAAGACTTGGGCATGATGGCTGCGACTTACGGATACGTATACGTAGCACAAACTTCAATGGGCGCGAACAAGAACCAGTTCATGAAAGCCTTGATTGAAGCGGAGAACTACCCAGGACCATCTTTGATCATCTGCTACGCGCCATGTATCAACCACGGTATCAAAGTGGGCATGGGCAAAACGCAAGAGCGCATGAAGTTGGCTGTAGACGCAGGTTACTGGCACTTGTACCGCTTCAACCCAGAGTTGAAGAAACAAGGCAAGAATCCATTCGTATTGGATTCAAAAGAGCCAACTGCAAGCTTCCAAGAGTTCCTTCAAGGAGAGGTTCGTTACTCATCATTGATGAAGACCTTCCCAGAAGTAGCGGAAGAGTTGTTCGCACAAGCCGAAGAAGACGCGAAAGAGCGTTACGATGGCTACGTACGAATGGCCAACATGGAGTACTAGAAAAGACTCAAAGGGGAGACGTGAAGACGTCTCCCTTTTTTCTTGTCCAAAACCCCGCGCATGCAGTATACTGGAAGGGATGAAAAGTAAAGGATGGACAGATATGAATTGGAATACACTTTATAACGCACTGGTTGCGATTAATACAGAAAAACGGGTTTATCTAAATGAACCCATGAAAAAGCATACAAATTTTCGCTTGGGAGGACCGGCTTCACTTTTGGCCATTCCGCAAACCGAGGAAGATTTGGTGAAAACGGTGAGAACCGTTCGTGAAACGAATGCTCCCATGCTGCTCATTGGCAACGGAACCAATCTTTTGGTTCGTGACGGCGGCTACAAGGGTGTTGTCATCAAGATCAACCATCAGGGCATGAAGAACTTGACCATTGATGGAACGACCATAACAGCGGAAGCGGGCGCGCTTTTAAGCACCGTATCCAAGCGGGCGCAGCAAGCCGGTTTGTCTGGGCTTGAGTTTGCCGGCGGCATTCCCGGGTCTTTGGGCGGCGCGGTTTATATGAACGCAGGCGCTTATGGCGGAGAAATGAAGGACGTGGTCACTTCCGTACGAGTCTTGGGACAGGACGGCAAGGTATCGACCTTTACAAAAGAGGAACTGGCCTTTGGCTATCGTACCAGCCGATTCCACCAAGCGGGAGATATTGTTCTTTCTGTGACCATGGAGTTGGAAAAGAAGGATCCCAGTGAGATTCTTTTAACGATGAAAGAGTTGGATTTCAAGCGCACTTCCAAACAACCTTTGGACAAACCCAGCGCAGGCTCTACTTTTAAGCGGCCGGAAGGCGATTATGCCGGTCGATTGATCGACGAAGCGGGACTGAGAGGACTTCGTTTCCGGGGTGCCCGGGTATCGCCCAAGCATTGTGGATTTGTTATCTTGGACGGGGAAGGCTGTGCCAAGGATGTGGAAACCCTGATCGGAATGATTCAGAAGACAGTTTTTGACAAATTTGGGGTATTATTAGAAAAAGAGGTCATTGTACTGGGAGACGAGAAGGGAGATCAAGCGGATGAATAGAGCAAAACCTGATTCCATGGAATTCGTTATTGTTACGGGATTATCTGGTGCGGGACGGTCGCAGGCGGCCAATGTTTTGGAAGATCTGGGCTATTTCTGTATGGATAATGTGCCGCCGCAATTGTTGCCGCAGTTTGCAACGCTACATCAGGCGTCGGAGTTTCGTGTGAAAAAGGTGGCTGCCGTTGTTGATATCCGCGGCGGAGAGTATTTTCAGGATCTCTTCGACGTTTTGGAACACTTTGAAGAAGAAGGACACCACTATCGCATTCTTTACCTGGATTGCCAGGATGAAGTGCTGGTGAAACGATATAAGGAACACCGACGACCCCATCCCATGAATCCCGACGGAAGCATTCTGGAAGGCATTCAAAAGGAACGGGAGAGTCTGGCGCGCATTTTTGATATGGCGCAAATTGTGATTGATACGTCTGATTTGACGCTAGGCAATCTGCGGGAGCGGATTATTGAGGAACTGAATGGCGGAGACAGTACAGACTTTTTCAAGGTCAATGTGATTTCCTTTGGATTCAAGCACGGCGTTCCATTGGAAGCGGACCTGGTATTTGATGTGCGTTTTTTGCCGAATCCTTATTACTTGCCGGAACTGCGCATGAAAACCGGAAGCGACCAAGAGGTGCAGGACTATGTGATGGGATTTGACGATGCCAAGGAATTTCTTGGCCAGCTATTGCAGATGCTGAATTTCTTGATTCCTCGCTATCAAAAAGAAGGCAAGCAGCGTTTGGTGGTTGCCATTGGCTGCACGGGCGGTAAACATCGTTCTGTGACGCTGGCCAACCGCGTCTATGAAGCCCTGACGGGAGACGAAGCATACAGCGCCAACCTGATTCACAGGGATGAAAAGAAGGCAGGGAAATAGAATGGACAAACGAGCGCAGAAAATTGTTGTAATTGGCGGAGGGACTGGAACCTCCGTTCTTTTATCGGGACTCAAGCATTATTTTCAGGATGTGGCAGCCATTGTTACGGTGGCTGACAATGGAGGCGGTTCCGGCGTTTTGCGGGAAGACTTGGGCATGCTCCCGCCGGGAGATGTGCGTTCTTGCCTTTTGGCCTTGTCGGATATGGAACCGGTTATGGAGAAGTTGTTGAACCACCGATTTAGCCAAGGACGGCTGAAGGGCCAAAATTGCGGCAACCTCTTGATTGCGGCCATGACGGAAATCTATGGGGATTTTGGCATTGCCATTGAAAAACTGTCCGGAGTCTTGCGGGTCAACGGTCGGGTTTATCCCATGACCCTAAAGGACGTGAATTTGGCGGCGACCCTGACCTCGGGGGTTAAGGTTTATGGGGAGTCTCAGATTCCTTTGGAAGCCATGAAACGGGGTGAAAGGATTCAACGGATCTGGTTGGAACCGGAAGAAGTGGATGCGCCGCGGGAATCCGTGGAAGCCATTGCGTCTGCGGACTGCATTATACTGGGACCTGGCAGTCTTTATACCAGTATTTTGCCCAATCTGTTGGTGCCGGAACTGAGAGAAGCCATTGAGCAGGCAAAGGTGCCACGCATCTATGTTTCCAATATTATGTCCCAACCGGGCGAAACAGACGGATTCACCATGCTGGACCATGTGCGGGTCATTCGGGATCACGCCGGCAGTCATTTGATGGATTATTGTCTGGTTCACGACGGTGGCGTGCCGGAAACGGCCTTGGAACGCTATGAGGAAGATGGGGCTCATGCCATTTGTTGTGATGAGGAAGAAAAGAAGCAATTAAAAGCCTGGGGGATTGAACCCATTGCCGCTTCCTTTGTCGAAGTAGCCAAAGGCTATATTCGCCATGATGCCCATGCTATTTCTCGTCAGATCATGGACATACTTGACCACAAGTGATAGGGAATTTTATACAGTCTTTCTACAAATTATGGTATAATGATCCTATAATGAGAGGTGGAGAAGCCTGATGAGAAGAGAGCAGAGTGCAGGTGGTGTGGTTGTATTTCATAATTCTATATTGTTGTTGAAGAAATTCAACGGTGACTGGGTACTGCCGAAAGGCAGAATTGAACCCGGGGAGTCGATGGAAGATGCAGCCTTGCGTGAGGTCTTTGAGGAAGGCGGCGCAAAAGGCAGTATCATCAAGTACTTGAAATCCATCGAATATAGTTTCAACTCAACCCGGTTCAATCGCAAGCAAAAGGTAGTCAAGAAGGTCCACTGGTTTTTAATGGAGGTCTCTTCCATGCGGTCCAAGCCGCAAAAGGAAGAAGGTTTTATCGAGGCTAAGTATATTCCCATGAAGCGTGCGGTTGAAATTGCCAAGCACGATGATGAGCGGGATGTCATTCGAATGGCCATCAAAGAAATGAAGGTTGTGTAGCAAATGTCATTTTCTGTAAAAGTGAAAAATGAACTCTGCCGTTTGCCGGTACCGCATCATTCGCATGCGCGTACGGAACTGTACGGGTTCGCCCAAACCCTGGATCTCGCTTGGGAAGAGGGACAATTTGAATTTGTTACAGAAAATGCGGCAACGGCGCGTCGGTTTTACAGTCTCTTGAAGATGGTGGAGCCGGTTGGACTGGACCTGGAAGTGGTCCGCCAAGTCTACAAAAAACGCCACAGCATCTACCAATTTGATTTTCACTCCCATAACCTGAGGGACCAATTGATCCATCCGCCTAAATATGAGCGGAGTGGGGAATACCGTGATTTTCTTCGAGGGGCTTTTTTAGGAGCTGGTTCCATCAGTGATCCTGAAAAGACCTATCATCTGGAGATTGTCACGCAAAGTGACGCTCAAGGGAAACGGTTGGAAAAAGCGATGGAGCATTTTGACTTGAATCCCAAACGGGTGATTCGCAAGGACCATGTTGTGGTCTATTTAAAAGAAGGCGAGCAGATTTCCGATTTTCTGACCATTGTAGGCGGCACTGTGGCTATGATGGAGTTTGAAAATATTCGGGTTGTTAAAGACATGCGCAACAATGTCAACCGCTTGGTTAATTGTGAAACAGCGAATTTGTCAAAAACCATTCGCGCTTCCGTAGACCAGCAGCGGGCCATTGAAGCCATTGAACGCCATAAGGCGTGGGATGACCTGCCGGAATCTTTGCGGGAACTGGCGGAACTTCGTATGGTATACCCGGAAGCGAGTCTGAGAGAATTGGGTGAAATGCTTCACCCGCCAATTGGTAAGTCCGGTGTCAATCACCGATTAAAGAAAATCATGCAGATTGCAGAAGAACTACACATGAAGGAGGATGAAAAATGCTGAAGGAAAGAGTTGTTGTGAAATTGAAAACCGGATTGCATGCGCGACCAGCGGCTAGATTTGTTCAAACAGCCAGTGATTTCCGCTGCAAGATCACCATTGAGAAGGGAAACAACATTGTAAATGCTAAAAGTATTATGGGCATTATGGCCTTGGGCGTTGATCAAGGTGAGGAAATCGTTATCCGCACTGACGGAGAAGATGAAAAGGCTGCATTGGATACTTTGTTGGAAATCCTTGGTAGCGTAGACTAAACATTCTTACGATTTCTTACAGAATGTCGAAAAATCTAAATTCACCCCATATAATGAGGGTGAATGGAGGAAGCGACCATGTATGATAAAGTATTGGGTGTTTTGTTGGGTGCAGCGGTTGGCGACGCCATGGGTGCTGCAACAGAATTGCGTACACCGAAAGAGATATTAGAAACTTTTGGCCATTGGGTCACGGATTTTGAAACCCCGCCGGCGGATGTCTTCGCAGGCGGGAGAAAAGCGGGGCAAATCACAGATGATTTCAGTTCTGCCTTCTTTACCATCCGTGCCATTTTGGCGGCAAATGGAGAAATTACCCCGCAAGTAGCAAAGGCGGGGATTTTGTCTTGGGCGGAAAGTGAGTATTATGAGGCCTTTGCAGGTCCAACCACGCGGGCCGCGGTAGAAGAAATTAAGAAAACGGGAGAATTGCCGGAGCCGACTTTGCTTAGCCGTTGTGGCAAGGCAACCAATGGCGCTGCCATGAAGGCTTTCGCCGGTGCGATCTTTGCACCGGGGGATTGGGACGCAGCCATTGATGCGGCTATTTCCATTGCTGAGGTGACTCATCCCTTCCATCTTTGCTTGTCTGGTGCGGGTGCTATTGCAGCCGCTGTCAGTGAGGCGATCACGGAAACCGCAAGCTTTGAATCGGTTTTGGAGGCTTGCATGTATGGGGCCAAACGCGGGGAAGAGATAGGCATTGAGCGGGGATATCAAATTGCCGGTCCGTCTGTTTCTTTGCGTATGGAGTGGACAAAGCGAATTTTAGAGCAACAGGAAAATGAAGAGGATGGATTGAAAATCATTCAAGACTTGGTTGGGACAGGCATTCATATTTCGGAATCTGTTCCTGCAGCCTTTGGCATCTTGTACCTGTCGGGTGGAAGTGCGGCCAAGGGGCTTACTATGGCTGTGAATATCGGTGACGACACCGATACCATTGCCACCATGGTCGGAGCGATCTTGGGTGGATTGAATGGTGCCAAGGCCTTCCGAGAGTATTATCTTTCAACTATAGAACAATGCAATGACATGGATTTGCAGGCAATGGCCAGAGAAATCCTTGTTGTGCAATCGGGGGGAGCAGAAAATGTACACGGTATTTATCGGGAGCAACGCGATTGACGAATATTATGATTGCAGCAATTATCCCAGAGAAGGCGACAAGGCAATGGTTAACTACCAAGGCAGCTTTGCCGGTGGGATGATTGCCAACTCGGCCTGTATCTATGCGGCTACTGGAGAAGTGGCATTAATGATTGACCAGATCGGCATGGATACGGCGGATGAATTGATTCTTAGGGATTTGACTTTCCATGGAGTCAATGTTGCCGGGATTACCCGATCACCGACAACCCAGGGCTATCGTTGCCATATCTACCGAACAAAGACCGAAAGCACGATCTTTGTGGTGGAGGGACATAAGGAAAAGTATCGGCTCAATGAAGAGCAATTGAAATACATTGAAAATGCCAGAGCTGTTTATACAACGGTTCGTGAATTGAAAAACCTGATCAACCTGACTGAGTTGATGGCCCTGCTTCGAGTAAAGCAAAACATCCTTATGCTGGATGTCGAAGACAATGCCTTCGACACCTTCGAAAAGGATTATGCCATTTTTGATCAGGCCACTTATATTTCCTTTGCGGAAGCTGGATACAATAAAATATATGATGAGATTGGCGAGAATACCATCCAGCGACTGCTGAATAGCGAACGAAAAAAAGTCTTGATTACGCGTGGGGCAAACGGGGCGGAATTGCACACCCAGGCCGGGACCATTGAGATGGAAGCAGCCAAAGCCAGCGTAATTGATACAACAGGTGCAGGAGATACGTTTAACGCCATGTTCCTTTATGGTAAAATGAAAGGGATGGACGATAAGGAAGCACTTGAATTGGCGATTCGAATCAGCGCAAGGTCAACAGAAATACTAGGACCACGCGGATGTGTCGAAGAGATTAAGAAGGAATTTCAATAGAGTCCATATTGGGCTCTATTTTTTCATATGGAAGAGGGAGGAAAATAATGGGATTTACGCATTTGCATGTGCATACGGAATTTAGTTTGCTAGACGGTGCCTCCCGCATCGGCAACCTTTTAGACCGCTGTCAGGAATTGGGGATGGATCAGATTGCCATCACCGATCACGGCGTTATGTATGGGGTTGTGCAGTTTTATAAAGAAGCGAAAAAACGGGGCATTAAACCGATTTTAGGTTGCGAGATTTATGTAGTCCGTGGGGACGAAAAGATTCAAAAGCAGTCAAGAGAGCGGGACTATGCCCATTTGGTCTTGTTGGCCGAAAATGAAACAGGATATAAGAATCTAATGAAGCTGGTTACGGAAGGTTTTGTTCATGGATTTTACTACAAGCCGCGGGTTAGCATTCCTTTCTTACGGGAACATTCGGAAGGACTGATTTGCTTAAGTGCCTGTTTAGCGGGGGAAGTTCAGCAAGCCTTGATGAGAAACCAGTATGACCAGGCCAAAGAGATTGCCCTGGAATATGCAGACATCTTTGGGGAAGATAATTTCTACTTGGAATTGCAGGATCATGGCATGGAAGAGCAGCGCATGGTCAACCGATACTTGCTGCAAATGGCAAAAGAGACAGGACTGCCGCTGGTGGCCACCAACGACGTCCACTATGTCAACCGTGAAGACGCTTCAGTTCAGGACGTTCTTTTGTGCATTCAGACCGCCCGTACAGTGGATGAAGAGGACCGCATGCGGTTTCCGTCCGATGAGTTCTTTTTGAAGTCGGAAGAAGAGATGGAAGAATTGTTCCCTAGGGAAGCCTTGGACAATACCGTGAAAATTGCCGACCGCTGTCATGTGGATTTGGAATTCGGCAACCTTCATTTGCCGGCCTTTACATCGCCGGAAGGTTTGACCAATCATGATTATCTCTATCAGCTTTGTGTAGAGGGTCTTAAGAACCGTTATGAAACCATTACTCCTGAGATCCAGGAACGTCTGGAGTATGAGCTGGATGTGATTGCAGGCATGGGCTATGAAGATTACTTCCTCATTGTTTGGGACTTTATTCGCTATGCCAAGGAAAATGGCATTATTGTAGGTCCGGGACGGGGGTCTGCGGCAGGTAGTATTGTTTCCTACAGTTTGGGGATTATCGACATTGATCCCTTGCAGTATGACCTGCTCTTTGAACGGTTTTTAAATCCGGAACGGGTATCCATGCCGGATATTGATATCGACTTCTGCTACGAGCGTCGCGGTGAGGTTATTGACTATGTTATTCATAAATATGGGGAAGACCATGTATCCCAGATTGTTACCTTTGGAACCATGGCAGCCCGGGCAGCCATTCGTGATGTGGGCCGTGCCCTGAACCTGACCTATGGGGAAGTGGACCGAATCGCCAAGATGATTCCTATGGAACTTGGGATTACCATTGACAAGGCTCTCAAGGACAATAGTGACCTTCGAATGCTTTATAACGAGGATTCATCCGTCAAACGGTTGATCGATGTCTCGCGAGCTCTAGAGGGCATGCCAAGGCATACCTCAACCCATGCGGCAGGCGTGGTAATATCCAAGGAACCGGTGGACCATTATGTCCCACTGGTGAGAAACGGCGACATTATTGCCACCCAGTTTACCATGACAGAATTGGAAGAATTGGGTCTGTTGAAGATGGACTTTTTGGGATTAAGAAACCTGACCATTATTCAAAAAGCTGTTGAAATGATTAAACGTAATACGGGCAAGGTCATCGACCTTAACAAGGTGCCTTATGACGACGAGAAGGTTTACAAGATCTTTCAGGAAGCGGAAACCCTGGGCGTATTCCAGTTTGAATCCTCGGGCATGCGTGCCTTCCTTAAGGAACTGAAACCCACTCGGTTTGAAAACCTGATTGCTGCCAATGCGCTCTTTAGACCGGGTCCCATGCAGCAAATCCCGCGCTATATCGCTAACAAGAACTCCAGTGCGCCCATTCGCTATACCCATCCGACCCTGGCACCGATTTTGGAAGAGACCTACGGCTGCATGGTCTATCAGGAACAGGTTATGCGAATTGTACGGGATTTGGGCGGCTATAGTTTTGGCCGGTCTGACTTGGTGCGCCGTGCCATGGCCAAAAAGAAGATGAAGGTCATGGAAGAGGAACGAAAAAACTTTGTTGCTGGCGCTTTAGAACGAGATGTAGATGAAAAGTCTGCTAACAAGATCTATGATGAGATGATCGACTTTGCTAAATATGCCTTTAACAAGTCCCACTCGGCAGCCTATTCCTACCTGGCTTATCAAACGGCTTGGCTCAAGGTCTATTATCCGGTGGAATTTATGACAGCCCTGTTGACCAGTGTTATGGGTTCGTCCGACAACATTTACCAATATATTCGTGAAGCAAAACGCCTGGGCATTGAAGTTCTGCCGCCGGATATCAATGAAAGCGGTGCCCGCTTTACTACTGAAGAGGGCAAGATCCGCTTCGGCATGGCGGCCATTAAGAATGTAGGCAGCGGTGCCATTGAAGGCATTGCGGCAGAACGTGCCAAGAACGGCAAGTTTAAAAGCCTGCATGATTTCTTGAACCGGGCTGACTTGGGTGCGGTTAATAAGCGAACCGTGGAAAGCTTGATCAAGGCGGGCGCTTTGGACAACCTGCATATGAGAAGATCTCAAATGCTGGCCATCTTTGAGGTTATGATGAATGAAGTCCAGAACCAACGCCGCAGAACCTTAAGTGGACAGTTCTCCTTATTTGGAGATGAGTCTCCTGTGGAGATGGCAATTCCGATTCCGGACCTGCCGGAATATACGGATGCAGAGAAGTTTGAGATGGAAAAAGAGATGACGGGCATTTATTTGTCCGGTCATCCATTGGACCGGGTAGCCAAAGCCATGGAGCAAAATACCAGCCATTCTTCCAGCTCATTCCATGAAACGGAAGAGGATTATCAGGTTGCACGTTCAAAAAAATTGCGCGATGGCCAAAGAGTGACGATAGGCGGCATGGTTGCGGGTATGAAAGCATTGACGACAAAAAACGGTAAGCGAATGGCCTTTATGCAATTGGAAGACTTGGAAGGTCTTGTGGAAGTCATTGTCTTTCCGGATGCCTATGAGAAGTATCACCAATTATTAAAGCCGGACCAGATGGTTTATGTCACCGGAAGGGTCAATCTTTCTGATGAGGAAGCGGCCAAGGTGATTGCTCAGGATATGAAAGAACTAAAACCGATTCGCACCTTGTACTTGCGATTGCCTATGCGCAATCAGGACTTGGAAGGCAAGATCAAACGGCTCTTTGCGGAATACCCTGGCGAGTCTTCTGTGGTTTGGCATTTCTCTAAGGACCGCAAGAGTTTTAAGAGTCCAAACGGCAATGGCGTAAAGATTACAGCACGGCTTGAGGAGCGTCTTCGGGACCTGCTTGGCCAGGATAATGTTGTCATTCGATAATTGCTTATAAAGGCTTTCTTTTTCAATAGTTTTGTTATATGATATTGAGTGATTTTTGTTTTATGCATGCAGGGGCTTTATATTAAGGGTGTATGGATTTTTGGAGGGGTGTTTTATGAAAGCAATTGCAGTATTAACAAGTGGGGGAGATGCTCCGGGCATGAACGCGGCCATCCGCGCCATCGTCCGTAAATCAATCTACCACGGAATGAAAATCTACGGTATTCAAGACGGCTATCAGGGCATGATCAATGGCACGATTGAAGAGATGAACTTGGCTTCAGTTGGGGATATTATCCACCGCGGCGGAACTGTTTTGCATTCTGCGCGTTGCCTGGAATTTAAGACCGTAGAGGGTCGCAAAAAAGCGATTAAGAACTTGGAAAAGTTCGGTATTGAAGGCGTTATCGTCATTGGCGGTGACGGATCCTTTGCCGGTGCGCAAAAGCTGGCAGACATGGGCATTAATGCTATCGGGATCCCAGGAACCATCGATAACGACTTGGGTTATACCAAATATACCATTGGCTTTGACACAGCTTTGAACACGGTTTTGGACGCGGTATCCCGCGTACGGGACACATCGTCTTCTCATAACCGCGTTAATGTGATTGAAGTTATGGGTCGTCATTGTGGCGACATTGCCTTGTATACAGGCATTGCCGGAGGAGCGGAGAGTATCGTGATTCCGGAAATCAACTTTAACATCGACAGCATCTGCGATCGACTGCTTCACGGCGTCGAACGTGGTAAAAAGCACAGCATTATTATGCTGGCGGAAGGCATTATGGATGCTCAAAAGTTTGGAGAAACCTTGGAAGCGCGTACGGGTCTTGAAACTCGTGTAACGATTCTGGGACACACCCAGCGTGGCGGAAGTCCAACTGCTTTTGACCGCATTATGGCAACCCGCATGGGTGCAACTGCCGTTGACCTTTTGATGGCAGACCAAAGCAACCGTGTAATTGGTTATGATGGTGCGGAAATTTATGATATGGATATTCACGAAGCACTGGCAATTGAACATCAAACGCACGAAGACTTATATGAACTTGCTAAGATCCTGGCGATTTAGGAGGAATTATGAAGAAGACTAAGATTGTGTGTACCTTGGGTCCTGCATCGGACTCGGATGATATTGTTCGCTCGATGATGGAATCGGGCATGAATGTGGCCCGACAAAATTTCTCTCATGGAAACTTTGAGGAGCATAAAATGCGAATGGACCGAGTGAAGCGCATTAGCGCGGAACTGGAAAAGCCCATTGCCATTATGCTGGATACCAAAGGACCGGAGATTCGTACCAAGACTTTCAAAAACGATAAAGTGGATTTGGTGACAGGACAGGACTTCTTCCTGACAACTGACCAGGACTTCATCGGTGATGAGACTGGTGTCGCTGTGACCTATGACCAACTGACTGATGACTTGGAAGTTGGCAACATTGTTTTGATCGACGACGGTTTGATCGGCATGGAAGTATTGCGCATTGAAGGCGACAAGATCCATTGCCGTGTCAACAATGCCGGTGTTGTCAAAAACCGCAAGGGCGTGAACCTGCCGGGCGTTAAGATTAGCTTGCCTGCAATCACGGAAAAAGACCGTGCGGACATTGAATTTGGTATTGAGCAAGATGTGGATTACATTGCAGCGTCTTTCATTCGAAAGCCGGAAGACGTCATTGAGATCCGAAAGATTTTGGAAGAACATAACGCCAGCGAGATTCAAATCATCTCTAAGATTGAGAATCAAGAAGGCGTAGATAATATCGACGCAATCATTAAAGTGTCTGACGGCATTATGGTAGCGCGGGGTGACCTTGGGGTTGAAATCCCGGCTCAAGACGTGCCGTTGATTCAGAAGCAAATCATTAGAAAGTGTAACGAGTGTGGCAAGCCGGTTATTACGGCAACCCAAATGCTCGATTCCATGCAGGCGCATCCGCGTCCAACCAGAGCTGAGGTAGGCGATGTTGCCAACGCCATTCTGGATGGTACCGATGCAGTCATGCTGTCTGGCGAGACCGCTGCCGGCAAATACCCGGTAGAGTCTGTTCAGATGATGGCGCAAATTGCCATGAAAACAGAAAATTCACCAGCCTTTGATGAGGCGATGAAGCGCAGAAACCTAGAGATCTCCTTGTCGGTGACCAACGCGATTTCCCATGCGACGGTCAGCACTGCGGAAGAGCTGGAGGCGAAAGCCATCATCACATCCACTTCATCAGGCCATACGGCACGGGAAGTATCCAAGCATCGACCGGCTTGTCCGATCATTGCGGTTACACCGTTTGACCGAGTTCTTCGTCGGGTTGCCTTGGTATGGGGCGTGAAAGCCTTCAAGGTAGCAAAGGCCAAAGATACCGATACAGTAATCGAGAATGCGGTTGCAAGAGCCATGGAAACTGAGATTATTCAACCGGGTGATCTGGTTGTTATCTCTGCTGGTATTCCAATTGGCATTCGTGGCGCGACCAACATGATCAAGGTTCATATTGCCGGTGAGATCCTGCTGAAAGGCATGGGTATTGGCAGCAATTCCGCTACAGGACGTGTTTGCATTGCAAACTCAGCCGAAGAAGCGGAAGAGAAGTTTGAGACCGGTGATATTCTGGTTACACAATGCACAGCCAAGGACATGGTGAAATACATGGAACGCGCGGCAGGCATTGTAACCGAAGCCGGCGGACTGACCAGCCATGCGGCAGTCGTAGGTTTGACTTTGGGCAAGGTGACCATTGTTGGTGTGGAAAATGCCACAGAGCAATTGAAAGATGATTATATTGTAACCATCGATGCCCAAGGCGGATTGATTTATAAAGCACAAAAATAAGGGGAAACGGGCTTAGCCCGTTTCCATTTTTTCTAGATGAATAGATTTTCGTTCCGCAAGTAACGGAATGAACCAATCCGCTAGTTGCGGTTTAAGGAAAATGGTCTGTCATGAACAAAGTTCATGGCAGAATTCATTTGTAAGATGGAGGAAGCAACATGAACCCAGGCGATACGCTAAGGCTGAAAATAGAAGATTTCAATACGAAAGGACAGGGATTTGCACGCCATGAAGGTTTGGCCATTTTTGTGAATGGCGGTTTAATCGGCGAGGAGTGCGAGGTGAAGATAGTAACCAAGAAGAAGCAGTATGCGGTGGCAAACAAAGTCAAAACCATCACTCCTTCACCAGACCAAGTGATTCCAACCTGCCCGCTGGCGGATACCTGCGGTGGTTGCCAGATCCAGCATTACGATTACCAGGCCCAGCTGAATTATAAAGAGCAGCGTGTGAAAGCGGAGTTTAAACGGGTGGGTATTGATATTCAACCATTGCCAATCAAAGGCATGGAAGATCCCTTTGGATTCAGGAATAAGGCTCAGGTGCCAGTTGCAGGGGCAAAAGGTAACCTCAAGCTAGGCTTCTATGAGCAAAACTCCCATAAGGTAGTAGATACAACGACTTGCTATATTCAACATGATCTTCACAACAAAATCATGCAATCAGTACGGCAACTGCTGAATGAAGCAAACGTCGAGCCATACAATGAAAGAGCTAAAAGAGGCTGGCTTAAGCACGTGATTGTACGTGTTTCCTATAGTCAGCAAAAGGCCATGGTCATTCTAGTTACCACTCAAAAGAAGGGTTTGGATTTTAACAACTTCACGGACAGACTGACGAAAGAAGTGCCGGAAGTCGTGTCTATCTTCCAAAATATCAACGACCAGAAGGGCAATAGAATTCTGGGAAGAAAGTTCTACCATCACTATGGACAGCATGAGCTGGTAGATACCATTGGCGATTTGCACTTTAGAATTTCTCCGGCTTCTTTCTTCCAGATCAACCCGACACAAACCGAGAAGTTGTATAATGCAGCATTGGAAATGGCGGAACTGACAGGTGAGGAAACCGTATATGACCTTTATTGTGGCAGCGGAACCATCTCGCTTTTCCTGGCAAAGCAAGCCAAGGAAGTTATCGGTATTGAGATTGTGGAAGCGGCCATTGAGGATGCAAAGAAGAATGCCAAGGATAACAATATTACCAATGCAGATTTCTATGCAGGTAAAGCGGAAGAAGTCTTCCCGGTTCTTTATGAAGAGGGAAGAAAGGCAGAAGTGGTGGTCGTGGATCCCCCAAGAAAGGGATTAGATCCGCAGGTCATTGAAACCATCGCAACCATGCAGCCAAAGAAAATCGTTTATGTTTCTTGTAACCCAAACACACTAGCAAGGGATGTAAAGGCACTGATAGAATATGGCTACAAACTTAATGATGTACAGCCTGTGGATATGTTCCCGCATAGCATGCATGTTGAAGCTGTTTGTTATTTAGTAAAAGAATGAGTAAAAATGAATGTTATAATCAGAGGCTGATAAGAACAAATTCTTATCAGTTTTTTTGTTTTCCAAAAGTTGTAAACAATTTTGTATAGTGATAGAATTGTTTTGGAGTAAATTTTTGGCTATATTAGATATATTTGTTATCAAAATCTATTAAAAAAGTTGTTTTTGAATTAATTATATTTATTTTCTTGAGGGAATAAGTGTGAACAATACAGGATGATTTTTATTATCGAAAGGATGTAATCATGAATGAACAAAGTTTAGAATTTATAATGAGTAGACTGGATTCCTTAATAAGCGATACAAATAATAAGTCAACAATTCTGATTGGAATAGACACGTTTTTATCAGGAATGCTTGTTGCGAATTATAAGATTTACTACAGTATAGTATTGTGCCAAAGATTTATTTTTACTATAAGTATTTTAGGACTGATAGTATCATTATATTTTGCAATCAGCGTAATAGTTCCTATACTAAAGTCGAAAGGCAGAGCTGAGTTTCATGATTCTGTTATTTTTTTTGAGTCAATTTGTCAAAAGAAAGAAATTGATTTATATGAACTGTATTGTGATGAAAAATATGACTACAAATTAGACTTAACTCAACAAATATATGAACTATCAAGTATTGCTAGTGTTAAGTTTAAACGATTAAAGATGTCAATTCAATTTCTTTTCTTTATGACAATCGTACCATGGGTGCTATTGTATATAACATACGTTTTGGGAGGAAAATAATGGATATTAAAGGAATTTTTGAAGCATTTGATGGTGGGAATGTTTTCAATCTTACAACCAACAAGGAGAGGTCAATACTGTTTAAAGCAGCGGGACTGACAGCAACTACGGGTCAAACTTTAACAGAAAAAATTCGAAATGAAATGGGTAAGACTAATGAGTATAATGAAAAAATTGGTTGGCATCCTGATTTTGAATATCTTGATTACGGTGAAAGTGAGAATCACTATATCGTAAATGTTTTTGCGGATATTCAAGGTTCAACGAATTTGGTCTTCAAATATGATTTGGAGACTGTAAAGGAAATTAAAAGTAAAATTTTGTCAACGGCAATTGAGATATTTCAAGCTTTTGATGGTAATATACATCGATTACAAGGCGATGCGATTTTTACTTATTTTGGCGGGAAAAACCAGAGAATTTCTGATGCAATTATTGATTCGTTGAATGCGGCAACTATACTTCAAGTGTATATAAATGAGTATTTAAAAGAGCAATTTGCAAGTTTAGGTATTGATCCGGTTAAAGTACGGATTGGTATTGATTTAGGATATGAAGATGATGTGCTTTGGTCAAAGTATGGGATTAAAAACTGTTCAGAAATTACAACTACCAGTCTTCATACAGATTTGGCTGCAAAAATGCAAAGTGTTTGTTCGGTTAATAAAATTATGATTGGTGAAAATGTGAAAGTACATCTTGATTTATCAGAAGAGTTGATTTCTGTTAAAGAAAAGCAAGTAAATGGTACTCGGGTGAAAGTTCCTTATATCATTAAGAACGATCAATTTCGTTATAGGATGTGGCATTTTGATTGGCAAAAGTACTTTCAAAGTTTTCATCTGTATGTAAAGAACAACATTTTAAATGATATCTCTTTGCACTGTAAAGCTGATATAGACAAAAATGGTTTATATAGTGATGAATATATAAGTAATGCTCAATCGTTAAGTAAGGGTGTTAACTTAAAATTTTGCATAAGTGGATTGACCAACTTATATAATACTGATGTAATTTGGAGAGTGAAAAATAATGGTTCCGAATCACTAGAGGCAGGTGCCATAGATTTTGAAATGCAGGATTATCGGGGGAAGATTTATTGTGAACAATCTACCGCATATGTTGGGCACCATTATATGGAGTGTACGGTAAAAAGAGAAAATCAAGTTTTATTCCATAAGTTTTTTGGTGTTTATGTTAATGAAGCTTGATTAATAGTATTGCATACTATTACAAATTCATCGAAGTTGACAATTAGATTTTGTATTAGCTTTAATCATTGATTTATGAAAGGAATATATAGCATGAAATTATTACTTTCCAAAGAATCAAACCAAATAGTAGATGAAATAAAAATAACAGATCCTAGAATTACAATTAGTATTGGGATTGAAGAAGGGTTGGAAAAGAAAAGTGGAGTTCTCGGAAAACATAATGTAAATGATGCTACTGTCACAAGCACTATATTAATTGATTCTAATAATATTAATAATGCTGTAGTAACACATGAATTATTGCATTGTTACTTCTATTGCATGCGTTTCCCTAGATTGAGAATGCAGAGTTTCGAGAATAAAATAGCATTGGACATAATAATGAGAGTTGAGAATGTATTAATACATAAGCTGATACAAAAGGAACAAGATAGAAGGAGTATAGATACAAATAAATTCAACTTTGATTTTGTTAGTGATTTAGGTGAGAATATTGAAAAAGAACCAGATAATTTTGAACAACAGTTTAAATTTGCTTTTAAAATACTTGATGCTAAAATTCGATGTAAAAATATGGAACATTTATTCGAAGAAAGAATAAGAAACAAATTTCCTGAATCTTATGGTTATGCAAAAAGACTGTATGAGTTGTATGAAACTAATAATTATATGACACAATTTGAATATAGAAGAATGATGGTTAAATTCTTAAGATTAAGTGAGTTGATTTTAAAAGAGAATTGGATAGACGTTTCTTTTCGTCATTTAGTATCAACGGAAATTGTACCTTCGAGTAGACAGTTGGAATTGTCTGTAGAGCAAATTTTTAATTGTATCGTTATGCGCGAGAGTAAAAATGGCAAGATTGATGGGCTTTATATAAACAGAGCGGACGGCCAAAACAGTTATTTTGTATCATTTTCGAATTTGAATGAATATAACTTGATGAAAAAGAAGACTTTAAAAGAGTTCTTAACGCTAACAAAGATACCTTATGTGACAAGATGCTAAACAAAATCACAGAATTTTTATCATTTGAATATATTTTTCGATTGTAGAAAGATGACACATAGATTATTCAATATGATTCCGTGGAGGATATATGAGAGCCAAAGAGTATTTTGCATATCGTTATTTCTTAATTAATAAAAACCAATTATCATTACATTCTAGAGAACAGAAAGAAGATACGCTATGTCGTTTAAAGGATGTTCTTTCGAAACAAAAAAAGATTAAAAGGTCGTATAGAGGAAAAGATTATATACTATACCCTAAAAATTGGGGTGATATTTTTTTGTGTAAATTTTCGAAAGAAAAATCTTTGACAAAGCACGTAGAGGGTGACTTGGATATTAAGGAAAATGTTGAAGAGGATTATCCCTTTGTCTACATTATTATTGATACAATCTCACAAGCTGTTTTAATACAAAAAAATACATCTGTATTCAGCAAGGTAGAGACAACCAAGAATCGGTTAACGGCAATTTTGAATGAGATAATTGATTCGCATAGTTTTACAATCATGTGTGACAGTATTTCTGATAAAAATCAGTTTTGGAATGCTGTAGAGACATCAACAAAAATTTTTAAATTAGAGTTGTGTCTTAAAGCGCCTAATTTATTTGGCGCTTCAGTAAAAGCTAACGAGTATATGGAAGAAAGAAAGCGAGAACTAAATATTAACAAAATGAAGGTTGAACTTGATAATGATATCGGAGAACTTAAAATAACTCGTGATAATATGGATGATTTTATTGAGTATGCAGCAGAGGGCGGCGGGCATTATATACTTGATTACAGTGATGGCCAACGAAGAAAGAAACTTTCAAGTTCAAATAATTCAAAAGTGATAGTTTTGCCAAGTGAATTAGATGAGGTAGATTATCCGAGAATTGTTGAGGAGATGAAGCAATTTGAAATTAATAAGACGGACAACGAATAGTGCTAAGATAAACATTTTCTTTGCTTTTATTATTTGTGGTGTTGTTACATACTTAACCTCTTTTCGAAATATATTTATGAACGTAATTTCGTCTGAATTTTTATTAAATTACTTTGGCGTATTCCTAGGAATTTCGTTATCGTTAATAACATTCATACATTCTGTGACTAGAGAAGATATAAACGGTGATAAAGCACAAAATGTTTTGAGAGAAATGTTTGATGAATTAAGATCGGATATAAGGTTCATTTTTAAACTATTTGTATTTGCGTTGATTCTTATAACTATTGAAAGAATAATAATCGTTCAAATGCATACTTTTTCGAATACATATAGATGGTTACGAATATGCATTGATTATTTTCGAAATGTTGCGATGATATTGTCATTATTTTCAATGAAAGATGTGATCGAATGTGTATTTGTACTAATAATTCGATAAACTGTAACTTGGAAGTATAGTTACAGTTTATCGAGACTAATAGTGTCTTTTCTAAGTTGAAAGTGTAAAATAATTCATATTACATTGACTAATTTCTATCATTCAAATATATCTGATGCATAGTCTCACAGGCAATGTAGTTGAGTCGTTCTACATTGTCTTTTGAGTAGTTGATGTCTTTTTCATAATCGAAGTTTTGCCCTTCTTCAAATTGCTTAAGAAGATTAGTGACACAGACGCAGAGTGCGCCTCCGCGTAATCCAAACAGGCGGCTGAGAATCATAATGATGCTACTCTCCATGTCTCCAGCCAGTACTTTCATTTCTTTTAAATCCTTAAGGAAGTAATCCCAATCATGACGATGATAACCACCAAAGGAAGCATCGCTTTCTGGCCGATTGGCAAACAATGCATCGGTTGTTCTTGTTGTTCCTACATGATACTTAAGATCCAGTCTTTCTGCGGTTTGAATGGCAGCCTGCACGACTTGATGATGGGCTACAGCTGGGTATTCCATGGGAACATATTGGGAAGAGGTGCCTTCGAACCTGCATGCTGAATCAAAGATGGCAATATCACCCTTTTCAATGAATCCTTGAATACCTGCACAAGTCCCCATTCTCAAAAAGGTCTTTGCACCACATCGAGCAAGCTCTTCAACTGCAATGGCAGTGGACGGACAGCCCATGCCTGTACTGGTACATGTAATGGGCATGCCTTTATAGACACCGGTGTAGGTAACATGCTCACGGTTGTCTGCAATCAGTCTAGCTTCATCCCAGAGCGCTGCCACTAGAGGAACACGCTTTGGATCACCGGGCAGAAGCACGTATGGGGCAATATCATTCTCCGTTGTTTTCAAGTGGTACATTAAAGCCATAGAAAAATCCTCCTATTTTTATTTATTCTTTTCATAAGTTAAAATATCAATATACCTATATAAAAACAATGAATATGGATGATGTGCTGTATTTCATGTACATTATCTTTATTTTGTTACGTTAAAAGGAATTAAAATGTTTGATATGCTTTAATCAGCATAAAAACTGCAATTGCAGAAAACGTTTTCAATTTACCACTATTTCATTTCAGGGGAGGTATTATGAAAAGAAGAAGAAAAGCTATCAAACTGATGTCATGGCTTTTGGTGCTCTTATTGGTCTTCTCGTTTACGGCATGCACCAATGACTCGGCAGCGGAAGAACCGGCAGCCCAAAGTGCGGATGACGGTGAACTGTCCGGGACTATTACATTCTTGACTATGGCTGAGTATCATGATGCGAATGTATTGGCGGTTGAAGCCTTTGAAGCAGCGCATCCGAATGTGAAGGTTGAAATGGAAGAATATCCATTCACGCAATTGTTTGATGTAATCGAGATCAAGCTGGGTTCCAAGAGTTCAAACTTTGACGTGGTTTTGACGGATGCAACCATGGTGAGCGGTTATGCTTATCGCGGATTTATCAGTCCTATTGATGAGTATTTCTCAGAAGAAGAGAAGGCGGAGTTTGCCCCTGCATTAGTGGATTCCGGCTCTTATCAAGGGGAATTCTATGCACCGCCTATTAAGAATTCATGCCATGTATTGTTCTATAACAAGACTTTGTTGGATAATGCCGGTATTGCATATCCAAGTGTAAATCCAGAGGAACGGCTTACTTGGGAAGAGCTGGTTCCAATGACTCAAAAGGTCATGCAAGCAGCAAATGATCCGACTGTATTTGGTTTGACATTTGAGCAAATCAGCAGAGCGTATCAAATTCTGCCTTTAATTAACTCAAAAGGCGGCATAGGGATCGGGGAAGATGGAACAACCGTAGAAGGTTATATCAACAGCAATGAATTTGTGTCTGCCATGGAGTGGTATTCAGACATTCATAACGAGTTCAATATCTCTCCAAAAGGGGTTGCTCCAGCAGAAACAGTGGGTCTTTTTGCATCCGGGAAAATTGCCTTCCTTTGTGCCAACATCTTTGACTACAAGACTTTTGAGAACACCGAAGGCTTGGAGTACGGCTATGCACCGTTCCCTTACTTTGAAGGGGGCCAGGCAGCGACACCAACTGACAGTTTCCATATCGCAGTGAGCAACTATTCCGAGAATAAGGCTTTGGCGGCAGAGTTTGTAAAATCATTTACGATTGCAGAAGGCAATGATGCCTTCTGTGAAGCGCGGGGCGAGTTCTCTGCACGTGTGGATAAGTTGAATGTCTACAACGAAGATTCGCAATATGATGAAGCGCCATTGTCGATTTTCAAATTAGCAGCCTATGAGGCACAAAATACAGCATTCCCAAGACCAAAATCATTGGGCTACCGAGAATGGGAAAGCGTCATGAATGCAACTTTTGAAGACATCAGAAATGGTGCGGAAGTGAAGGAAGCATTGGATAAAGCGGCAAAATCCATTGACGCAAAGATGGTTCCATACAAATAAGTCATATTAGATTGGTAAACAAAAATCAGGCTGTTCGATGAACTTCATCGGCAGCCTGAAATTCTAAGTAAGAAAAGTGAAGTGAGGAAAAAATGAAAAAGAAAACGACTCCATATCTGCTTCTGCTTATCTCTTTTTCTTTGATTGCAGTATTCAAGGTTTATCCCATACTTTATTCTCTAGTTGGCAGTCTATTCGTCAAAGGGGCTGGGGGTGTTTCCAAATTTGCGGGACTTGCCAACTTCAAAATGATTTTTCAGGATCCTGATTTTATCAATTCCTTATTGATGACACTAAAATTCACCCTGATTATAACACCCATTCAGGTCATTCTGGCAGTTGGCTTGGCTATGCTGTTGAATCGGGACAATGCTCTGGTTCGGGCAACACGGACCATTGTGTATATTCCTGTGGCGGTCAATTTGGTTGTTGCAGCCACCATTTGGAATTTGATGCTGAATCCTTCATCAGGAATTATCAATTCTATCTTCAACATGTTTGGCATTGAATCACAGCCTTTGCTGACCAGTCCGGATCAAGCCATGTGGGTGATTATGATTATCTGTTGCTGGAAAGGAGTAGCCTATTGGATGCTCTTTCTGCTGGCAGGAATGCAAAATATTAATGACAGTATTTATGAATCTGGCAAAATTGACGGGACCAATCCGATTGCCGAGTTCTTCTATCTGACCTTGCCATTATTGAAGAACACGTTGGTCTTTGTCACCATTTCAGATACCATGATCAATCTCTTTATGTTCGTGCCTGTATACATGCTTACCGGCGGAGGACCACAAGGATCAACCAATGTCTTGATGTATGAGGCATATCGGTCCGCGTTCAAGTTTTCTAATTACGGCAGATCATATGCGATTATTACCATATTACTGCTGATGACCTGCGTCATTATTGGGCTTCAGTTCTGGTTCTTGCGAGACAAGGATGAACCCAAGAAACCGCGCAAAGCTAGAGGTGAACTATCATGAATAAGAAAAAATCAACAGATAAGAAGTTTCTTAAAGTTCTTTATGTAGCGGTGATCCTTCTGGTGATTGCAGGAACCTTGTTGCCAATATTTTTTGCATTGGGATCGTCGCTGCGGTCAGATGAAGAGATCTTCCATTATGCAGCGCCATTTACCTTTCATACGCTAGTGCCGGTGAAAGTTATATTCGATAACTACAAGGCATTGTTTGCAGACTATGCCTTCTGGCGACCGGTAATGAACTCCATATTTGTATCCATGTCCACCGTGGTTGTCGGTTTTATTGTGAATGCGCTGGCGGGATTTGCTTTTGCCAAGTTTGATTTTCGCGGCAAGCGCATACTTTTTGTGATCTACTTGTTCTCCTTTATGATTCCGTTTGAAATGATTGCGGTGCCTCTGTATAAGACGGCGGAAAGTCTGAATTTGATTGATACCTATTCCGCGCTTATACTGCCCATGGTGGCAAACGGCATGATTGTATTTCTCTATACGCAGTTTTTCAAGGATATACCGGACAGCTTGATTGAAGCGGCAACCATTGACGGAGCAGGTTTCTTCAGGATCTTTTTCAGTATCATTGTTCCAGTATCGAAACCGGTAATCATCAGTGCAAGCTTGATGTTGTTTATTAAGCAATGGGATGCGTTTTTGTGGCCCATGATCGCAACAACTAAAAATGACATGCAGGTCATACAGGTAGCGATCAGTAATTTCACTTTGGAATTCACCGTGTTGTGGGGTGTCATTTTTGCGGCGACCATTATAGCGATCATTATACCCGTGTTGACACTAATTCCGCTGCAGAAGTATTATATAAAGGGAGCGGTAACTTCAGGATTAAAGGGATGATGGCGATGAGTTATGATTAACTATTTCAAAAGATTTTCTTATATTAAGTTACGCAATAAGGTATGGCTGGCATTTATGCTCCTAAGCATTATGCAGGTCTTGCTTATTGGTGTCGTTGTTTTTTTGTTCAATTCAAAAATCATTGTCGATAATGAAAAAGCGCATTTGGAGCAATTGATCAATGCGGTTAATCAAGATCTTGAAAGCCGAATTGAGGCTTTTAATTCTGATGCGCTGCATATCGTGATTCGGGAAGAAATCAAGCAGAATTTGAACTTGGTATCCGCCCTGGAAATTGGCAAGGCGAAAAGAGAAATTACGGCATATTTAAATGGGAAAATCATCACCACATCCGGCTATTTGGATATCTCCATTATCGACATGAATGGGAATTCTTATAGCTCAAGGGCGACCTACTATCTGCCAGTGGACTTTGACATTCAAGAAACGGAAGTCTTTAAGAAAGCCCAAGAATATAATGGTGGATTGGTTTGGTTAAGTCATAATGATTTGAATGAGCTGTATGCCAAAGATAGCATTTTGACCAAATCTCTGGGGGGATTTTCAGGTGCTGCAGTCATCAAAGATTATGCGAGTAATGAGATTAAAGGGCTCTTGGTAGTTGTCATTAAAGACAATTACTTTGACCATATGGAATACTCCAAAGAAGAGATTAACGATGTTTTGTTTTATCTGGTTTCACCGGATAAGTCAGTTATCATACCAATGAATTCAGATTCAATAGCACTTGGCGAGGATGTTTTGAGTGAGATTGATACAGACTTGAAACGTAATTCCTTTACTGCCACGAGCACAAAGCATAGAGATGAGTACCTGGTGTCTCATATTCGAAACGAGGCTTTGGGTTGGCAGTTGGTTTCAATCAAGTCATCATCAGATCTGCGGGCTACGTTCTATCAGACCGTTACGATTCTGTTGATTACTTTGCTGGCTTCATTGGTTGCTTGTTTCTTTTTGGCCAGTCGAATTTCTGGCTATATCACAAAGGGAATTAAGGTACTGGCCGACAAGATGAAAAGAGTAGGAAGAGGAGATTTTAATACACGAGTCAATACTGGCAGGGTTGATGAAATTGGTGAATTATCCAATGTTTTTGATGCTATGGTTGAAAACACGAATCTTTTAATCAAGCAGAAATACGAGCAGGAATTAATGACAAAAGATGCAGAGTTTAAGGCTTTACAGGCTCAGATCAATCCGCATTTCTTGCATAATACCTTGGATATGATCAACTGGCGCCTTATCGAAAAGGGTGAGGAAGAAGTCAGCCAGTCGATTGTAGCGCTAGGTAATTTGCTTCGATATTCAGCGGAGAGCGGATCGCCGCAAGCAAGCTTGAAAGAAGAAATCGACAACATCAGCGATTATCTGTATCTGCGTCACGCAAACAGCAAGAACTTGTTCGAGTATGAGATTAGGATCGACGAAGCGGATGGAATTATCTTGCCCAAACTTACTTTGCAGCCTATCGTAGAAAATGCGATTGTCCACGGGTTTGCAGGTAGGAAAAATGGAAATATCATTAAGATTATTGGAAGGAAAAAGCTTGGCCAGTATATCATTGAGATTATTGACAATGGCATTGGAATGACCCAGGAGCAGATGAATAATCTTGAATGGAATCTGTATCAATCAAGCGATAAGAAAACACATATCGGTTTAAAGAATGTGGAGCAGAGAATCAGTCATATGTATGCCGAGAGTGAATTCTACATCGAAAGTGAATTTGGCAAGGGGACCTCAATAAGAATCGTGATTCCGAGAAATGGGAATGATTATGATGAAGATTGTAATAATTGATGATGAGGCTGTCATCTGCAATGGAATAAAAAATATGGTTGAGAACTCCGGCATGGATTGGGAAGTCTATGAAATCTATACAGATGCCGAAGAAGCGCTGGAGTTTTGTGATTGGGACAGAGTGGATTTATTGCTGTCGGATATTAATATGCCCGAAATTGATGGGTTAACCCTTGTGGATACCTTGAAAGAACGGGGACATGATGTACAGGTTATCTTTATCAGCGGCTATACGGAGTTTAAGTATGCGCAGAAAGCTTTGCAACAGAAAGCGATCGATTATATTATTAAGCCAGTTTCAATAAAAGTATTGAAGGAAGCCATCAATAAAACCGCAGTGCTGATCGAGCAAAACAAGAAAAATCTACGGGATGAAAAGTTTATTGCAGATAATATTTCAAGCATAACAAAGAGCTTTATCTATGACATGCTGTTTGAAACGAGAAGGCTGAGCAAGCAGGAAATCGAAGAAAGTTTGAACTATTGCAACTTAATGCATGCTGGATTTTCCTTATTGTCTTTCAGCTATGGTCATATAGAAAAGATAAGAAAATCGCTCGAAGAAATGAATCAAGATAGGATTCGGGCATTCTTATACACCAGCAAGAGCAATTACAATATGATCGTCGTATGCGAAGAAACTGATCAACCAGGGAAGGGCGACCAGGTTAAGCAGAACCTTAAAGATCACTATCCTGACTTAAAGGTCGATCAAACGCAGTTTGCAGAAAGTATATTGGAATTGGCCCAGGTGAATGATCAAATGATGGCCCAGCATAAGAATGATTTGGCAGTTTCCGAAGCCAGCAGTAAGGATCATGAGCAGAAAGTTGAGGTAGAAAAGCATGAGAACTATTCGCCGCATGTAGTCAGTGCTATTCAATACATTGAAGAGCATTACTCGAAAAAGATTTCACTTTCCAGCTTGGCGGAGGAATTGTATGTTCATCCGACCTATCTGTCCAATTCCTTTAAAAAGCAGACTGGCACCAATATCGTGGATTTCATCAATAATCATCGGATTGAGGTCGCAAAAGAATTATTGAAGGATTCGCGTAACAAGATCTATTGGGTAGCGGATCGGGTTGGATTCGCCAACCAACGATACTTTAGTCAGAAATTCAAAAAGATCACAGGGTGCACGCCGGTTGAGTATAAGCAAAAGGTGTTCTTTGGATCTTAGCATACTTGATCCTATCGAGATAATATTAAAACCTAGACGCAAGTACGGTTAATACTTGTGCCTAGGTTTTTTCTTGTGGTTGTGTTGCAATCGACTGTTTCACAGGTGAATTAGTATAGGCCTATCAGCAGAGTAATGTTGTTCAGAAGCATAGCGATGAGTACAATGAAATGTTTTTTGGAGAAGAGGATCGCTTTGGTACTTTTCATATATTCCCAATAGCTTTCTTTGTAAATGCTAATAAGTTGTCTTTCTTCTGTTAGGGCATTGACATACATAGCCAGAAAGAAGATCACACTTAATATCAGGGTCCACTTATAGTTTGCGGAACTCAAAAGTCCTACCTGTATGGTTGCAAACATACCATACATTGGGTGTCGAACTCTTTTAAAATAGCCTTCAGTAAGAAGGGTATTTTTCTTTTGGCGCTTAAGGAGTATGGAAATCTTTCTTACGTGATATCTTCCATAAACATACATCATTGCCCCGACCAAAAGTGTAATGAATCCAGGAAGGCTATAGTTTGTGTTCCAGACTATGATTGGGCGCAGGGTTCTAAGTCCTAGTGATTCTGCACCAATTAATTCCGAGAGTGATGTAATGCCCCAATGAAGCAGAATGAATTCAGCCAAATACCATAACAGAAAACTGCATGTCAGAAAGTGCTTTATCGTTTTCTTCCCTTTGTTTTCAAGTAGTGTTTGACCTTTAGCAGTAAGCGAAATAGGATTCGTTTCTGTGATATATGTCTGTAAAATAAGGTCATTCACATAAGCGACAGACTGATTATCCAGTTGGGTAAAATGGTCTTTCTCGAAGGCCATAAGGGATCTGTTGCCGCTTGTATCGGTCTGCTGCTTGATGTAATCAATTAGCTCTTGTTTTGATTGTATCTTATTCTCTTTTATGGTCTGCAATATCCATAAACGATAGGCTTGATCTTTATAGTTTGAATAGAATGAGAAGAAGATTTTGTTGCCTGTTAAGTCTTCTTCATTGTCCCCACGGACCAACTCAAGCAGGAGCTCGATGGCAGTCTTGCAAATCAGTAATGCGACTACGAGACCAACAGCAATATCCAGCCAAACAAAATTTAGCTTTGCTGCGATGAGCCCGGCAATTACACTACATGCGGCGAAAACATGATTGCGCGAATCGATAGATTGGGTAACCAGTGCGGGTGTATTTGTCTTGATTCCTGTGTAGCGTTGATAGCCCCAGAGTACCATGCAAATAAGGGCTGAAAGGATAACCGCAATAAAGGTGTATGTATCGACTGCGACAATGCTTGGCGCTAAGAAGCGAGAGACGGCTTTGTATAGGGTTAATCCTCCGGTGACGATCATTAAGAAGACAAGAAAAGTGTTTGCCAATCTTTCTTTGTTTTTTCTAATTCCTACAAAGACGAACAAGCTTGAGAGGGCATCTGCTAGAGTGTCCAAGGAATCACTTAAGAGTCCGACACTGCCGGAAATAAGTGCTGCAGGGAGTTTAATAGCAGCGAGTAAAAGATGCACAATAAAAGTAACTGTTGAGACAGTATATGGATTTAGTGCTCTTTTAACAATCTTACCAGCATACACATTTTCATTATAGGCGAGTTCTGCTTCTTTTCTCCCTTTTTCAGTGAGCTCATATTTTGTGTCTTTTTTTATGACCCAATTAATTTCTTGCATATTCTTAAGAATCCCTTGCAACCACTGCTTAAAGGGCTGTTCATGATTTGCATGAAACAATGAGTCGATGTGAAAGAAGCCGATCCTTCTTCCAATACTTGAAAAGTGGTGCTCTATTTCGTCAATTCCAAGAGGATTATCCATTAAGGCCACTGCGATTGCCCACTTTTCACCATATTCATTTCTTCTGTTTTTTCTGTTCAACATGATGAATTTTCCTCCTTTTTTTAGTTCATCTAAAGACGACTTGCTAGATCTTTTTTTCAAATTTATCTACGATTTTTTCTAAAGAAGCCAAGAAGTTATCTCTTTCAGTTATATCATCCAATGCAGATAATATGCTGTTGAATAATTCATCCTCATATTTCAAGTGTCCATTCTGCAAGAGGATGCCCTCAGGTGTAAGTTGCAGCACAGAAATTCGTTTGTCAGATTGAAAAAGTGTTCTTTCAATGAGCTTTTTCTTCTCTAGCCGTTTAATTGCGCTAGTCATTGTGCTTTTTGATTTATTTAAAAGCTTTGTTAAAGTACTGATGCTAATACTGTCATGCTCAAAAATCATACTCATAATTTTTTGATCCAAAGGATTCAATTGCATAAAGCTTTCCATATCAGCGGGAAGAGCGACACTGTAGCTTAAAAAAAGTAATCTATGGTAAACCTGGTCCAGTCTTTTTAATTGGGTCATTATATACGCCTCCTAAATAGTACGAATGTCGTACTAAATGAATTTTACATGAAAATATCAATAAATTCAAGTTATATTTTCGGAATACTATAACAAAAAGCATTCAAATCCTTTTGCTTTTATTCTGGACAAGTATGCTATAATAGATTCATTATAGTATTTTATTGCAAAGATATGAATGAAGATGCATTTGAATAGTTGTTTTGATGGGATGAATCTGTGAATTTCTTATATAATTTAATTTCAGAAGATTTGGTGTATTGTTTTTATAGAAAGACAGATGCAGGAATATGAATAGAGGTGGATGACATGTATAAAATCGATGTGAATAGTGATTTGGGCGAGAGCTTTGGAAATTATGTTGTGGGTAATGATGAAGAAGTGTTGGATTATATCACCTCGGCAAATATTGCTTGCGGATTTCATGCATCCGATCCGGTGGTTATGGCCACTACTGTCAAACTGGCTCTTGAAAAAGGTGTTTCCATCGGAGCGCATCCAGGCTATCCTGACTTGATGGGGTTCGGCAGACGGCATATGAGTGTCAGTGCTGAAGAGGCGAAAGCCTATATGATTTATCAGATTGGTGCATTGAATGGATTTGTTAAAGCATATGGGGGTGAATTGCGACATGTGAAACCCCATGGTGCCTTGTATAATGCTGCGGCAAAGGATTATTCGTTGGCGAGAGCCTTGGTTGAAGCTGTATATGCGGTTAATCCAGATCTGATCTTCGTAGGTCTTGCTGGATCGCAAATGATCAAAGCAGCTAATGATATTGGGCTAACTGTGGCTAGTGAAGTTTTTGCAGACCGAGCCTATCATCCAGACGGGAGCCTGGTGTCGCGGAGGGAAAATAAGGCTGTACTCCATGATGCGGATCTCTGTATTGCCAGGGTTATGCGGATGATCAAAGAAGGAAAGGTGAAGGCGATTAATGGTCAGGACATTGATATTGCGGCGGATACGGTTTGCATTCACGGAGACAATGAAATGGCTCTTGTATTTGCATCCAAGTTGCGGGATGCATTTGATGGAAATGGGATTATCGCGAAGGATCTTTCTACACTGATCTTGTAGAGCAAATGAGGATGTCTATCGGAGTGATTGAAGGAAATGGGTTAGTAAAGAGAGGGTAAGATGAGTCAAGAGCTTACGTATCTTTCCAGTGGTGACCATGCAATTATCATCCACGTGAAAGATGAAATCAGTGAAAATGTGCATCATCAAATCAGAAGGCTAAGTTACGTGTTTGAGACTTGTCGTTTTAGTGTGATTACGGATATCGTTGTATCCTACGGATCGATTCTTGTGCATTACGATCCGCTACGCATTTCTTTCAGCGATTTGGTCGCCAAGCTTAAAGTTGAATTCAACAAGATGTCTGATCTGGAATTGCCGCCGATGGAGATTGTACATATCCCTGTCTGCTATGACCGGGAATATGGAATAGATCTTTCTTTTGTGGCTCAGCATAACGGGCTCAAGCATGAAGATGTGATAGAACTCCATAGTAGAGAAGCATATCTGGTGCATATGATTGGTTTCTTGCCGGGCTTTCCGTATTTAGGCGGAATGTCAGACAAAATCAATACCCCCCGTCTTAATACGCCGCGAATGAAAATCCCCGCCGGATCTGTCGGGATTGCAGGCGGGCAAACCGGTGTCTATCCGATTGACAGCCCTGGGGGATGGCGGATTATAGGAAGAACTCCAGTCAAATTGTTTGATATGGACAAGTCTGAGCCTGCTCTTTTGAGGGCATCTCAATACATTAAGTTTGATCCAATCAGCAAAGAAGAATTTATGCAAATTGAGAATCAAGTAAGTAGCGGATCTTATGAGCTTAAAGTTACGCATGTAGAGTAGAATTAACAGACCGGTTAAAAAGGTGGAGTGGATTGATGGCATGTTTAAAAATAATAACACCAGGCTTTATGACTACAGTACAGGACAAAGGGCGGCATGGTTTCCAAAAACAAGGCATCCCTGTTTCTGGTGCCATGGATACATACGCTTTGGAGATGGCCAATCTTCTTGTGGGAAATGAACGTGGTACTGCTGGGCTTGAAGTTACCTTTTCTGGTCCAATGATTGAATTTGATACCAACCTAGCTATTGCCATAACGGGGGCGAACCTATCTCCGATGATTAATGGAAGAGCTGTGGAGCTGAATCAAACAATCCAAGTGAGCGCTGGGGATGTATTGGGCTTTGGTGCCTTGGGAAGCGGTGCAAGAGCATATATAGCTGTTGAGGGTGGTATCGATGTGCCTCTTGTTATGGGGAGCAGGTCAACCTATCTAAAGGCAGGAATTGGTGGTTTCAATGGTCGGAGACTACAGGCAGGTGATTGTCTTGGATTGTCTATTCCAGAGGAGCGGATTCCCTTGGGAAAGAGAAAACTTCCAGCAAACATGATTCTTCAATATAAGCGTGAAATTCATGTTCGAGTGATTTTGGGTCCCGAAGATGCGCGTTTTACCGATGAAAGTATCAATACTTTTTTAAATAATGCCTATGAATTTACAAACCAGAGTGACCGGATGGGATTGCGCCTGTCTGGACCGGTTCTTCACCATAAGACAGGACCGGATATACTTTCTGCGGGCATTAATTTCGGCGCCATACAAGTTGCAGGCGATGGACAGCCTATTGTATTGATGGCTGACCGGCAAACGACTGGCGGCTATACCAGAATCGCATCGGTGATTTCTGTAGATCTTCCTCTTATGGCGCAGGCAAAACCAGGGGATAAAGTGAGATTTCATTCTATCGATATTTCGGATGCCCAGCGGCTTTTGCTCGAGAGGGAGCGACAAATCAAAGCCTTAAAGAATTCCTTAGAACAGTCCTCTGCTGATCTGTCTGAAGAGGTTCGAAACTATCGCGTTACAGTCAATGGCAGGGAATATGAGGTTTCAGTTATGGAAATCAAATAGAGTTATAAATTGATGTAACACGTTTGAAGTTTAATATAAAATGGCTGGCGGAATATAATCCGCCAGCCATTTTTACTAGAAGGTCCGGGTCAAGAGGATACATCACAAACTGGAAGAGTTAATTGGCTTCCATCCGGTCTTGTATAGGTTCCGGTACCTTTGTGAATCAGGCTAATTATCCCCGCAATGCTTGATCTGCCTTCTTTAACATGTCGATGATTTTGATATTCTGCGGACAGTGCTTTTCGCACTTGCCGCATTCGATGCAGTATGAGGGATCTTTTCCGGAAGCAACAACGATGGTGTCGTAAACCCATCGCTGCTCAGTGGTATTGACCAGCAGGTTATAGTGCTGAAAGATGGTGGGAATGTCGACATTCTGAGGACATGGCATGCAATAGGCACAGCCGGTGCATTCCACGTTTACATTCTTGTACCAGGCTTCCCTAGCCTGATCGAACAAGGCGTTTTCTTCTTCAGTCAGGCAATTTGATTCAGCCTCAGAAAAGATTCTGATATTGTCTTTCAGCTGTTCAAGGGTAGTTATTCCACTTAAAATAATGGAAACTTCGGGCTGGTTATAGAGCCACATAAAGGCTTTCTCTGCATTGGATTTTTCTTTTTGCCAGTTTCCAAAGGCGTCTTCTACTGCCTTTGGCACATTGTTGGCAAGCATGCCCCCGTGGAGGGATTCCATGGTTGCAACAGCGATCCCTTTGGAAGCGGCATATTTAACACCGCGTTCGCCTACTTGATTAAAGCGGTCATAATAATTGTATTGGACCATAACAAGATCCCAATTATAAGCATCAACGACTGTCTTGAAATGGTCGAAAGTTTCATGAATAGAAAAGCCAACATGCTTGACAAGTCCTTTTTCTTTCAGTTCGGTAAGAAACTCCAATACATTGAATTGTTGCACTTTCTTCCAGCTGCTCACATTTAGCCCATGAAGGAGGTAATAGTCCAGATAATCGGTTTTGAGTCTTTTTAATTCTTCTTCAAAGTATTTGTATAGGTCGTCTTTATGAGTAACGGAAAAGATCGGCAGTTTGGTAGACAGGATGACTTTTTCTCTATAGCCGTCCTCCAAGGCGATACCAAGTGCTTCTTCGCTGCCTTGATACATATAAGCTGTATCAAAAAAGTTAACCCCATGATCGATGGCATAACGGATTAAGGGTTTTGCCTGATGCGGATCAATGCTGCCATTGATTTTTGGCATTCGAAGGATGCCGACTCCAAACCGTGACACTGGCCTTCCGTCTTTTGGCATTTGAATATATTTCATATAATCTTCCTCTCAAGTGGTTTCTATAAATAGCATAGCATGATAAGCCAGCAGGAAAATTGTATATTATTGCGATTTTATGAAAAAGTGGTTTTTAGCACGAATTTTTGTAATTTATTGATTCCCAATTATCTTCATGATTTGCCGCAATTATGTGCAAGTAGAAAAAGACAAGGCCAAGTAGAATGATATTGAGCTCAGGCGACAGCCGATAAAACATGCAAAATACAGGAGGAAGATGAAATGAAAATCATGGTAGTATCAGCCCATCCGAATTTTAAAGAGTCTAGAGTAAATAAAAGATGGATGGAAGAATTGGAAAAGCAAGGGGATATTACGATTAACAACTTGAACCTTAAATACCCAGATGAAGTGATTGACAAGGATGCCGAGCAAGCATTGCTCTTGGAGCATGACCGCATTGTATTCCAATATCCTTGGTACTGGTACAATATGCCGCCTCTACTTCGAAAGTGGCAGGACTTGGTGCTGGAATATGGCTTTGCATTTGGACCAGACGGAACGAAATTGCAAGGAAAGGAATATGTTGTAGCGATTTCTGTTGGAGGACCTGAAGAATCATATCAGGCTGGTGGTTACAATACATTTACCATCAGTGAGTTTTTGAAGCCAATGCAGCAAACAGCAAACTTAGCGGGAATGAAGTTCTTGCCAGCATTTAAAATTCATTCAGCTGTTGTTATCGGTGATGAAGACTTGGAGCAATCGGCAGTAAATTATGTAAATCATATTACAGATCCTGAGTTGAATCCTGAAGTGGCATTGAAAAGAATCTTAACGGAAATGCAAGATACGGGAAACGAATTATAAAATATGTAAGACAGAAAAAGGAAGCACACTTAATGGGAATTGGGTGTGTTTCTTTATAACAAGGAATAGAATGGGAAAGATGTGTGGAGGGAAACAATGAAATCAAAAATTATATTAGGGCTGATTGTTGTCGCTGCATTGGTATTCTTTTTGGGGATAAACGCCAATGATGAAAGCGCAGCAAACAATGTTCAGGAAACGATAGAATCTGAAATCACGAGCCAAGAAGATGCCAATGAAATAGTGGAAGAGGCAGTAATTCAAGAGCAAGTTCAAAGTGGTGAGGATCAAGTGGAAGAGATCGTTGAAGAAGGCGCGGTTGAGCCAGACCAAGAGCAAGACTCAACAGAAGGGGATTCCATGGCAATCGAAAAAAACATGTCGGTTGCAAGGCAATATTTTGATGCGGTTGCCCATGAAGACTTGGATGAATTCTTGTCTGTATTTTCTGATGACGCAGTTGTAAGAGTAGTCAGCAGAGACTTGGACACGCAAGAGCGATTAACAGCTTTTGCGACAAGGGAAGTTTTCGGCGGCGTCTATGAAATCTATCGTGCCGAGCATACGGAAAGAGGAATTCGGATTTTGCTGCAGTTTACACCGGAAGGGTGGTCCAGTCCAGAGCCTGTAGCCATCTATGATTTTGCCATTGCAGGAGATCAAATTACTGATGCCAATCTTCAATATGCAAGTGCAGAGGATTTAGCCTATTTTAATGACAAGACATTGGAAGGTACTGCGTTAATTCCTTCGGGCTTTGCCAAATACTTGGAAGGTGTTGTAGTTGATGATGGAGCAATGATTGCATCAGGCTTCACACCAGAGGGCGAGGTTATGGATGTTAATCGTCTGATCAGCGGTCAAGAGGCTATTGAGTCTTGGGCAAATCGTGAGGTTCTAAGATTAAAGTATAGGGTCGGTAAAATTGTTTATAGGGAAGATGGCGCATTGCTAATCGTTCATATTCAAGTGGGTGAGTCCTCCAGCAACTGGTATGCGACTTATGATTTGACATTGGATAATGAAAATATTGAATATGCAGATTTGCAATATGCGGACGAAGAGCTGTTTAACTATTAATATGATGAAAGGATCCGGTAGGTTTATGCCTATTGGATCCTTTCGTTTCGTCGGGACAAAGGTTTCTACTTCAAGGTTTAGTGATATTAGGGCGTTGATTTGAGTTAGAGTGGTTGTTATGTTGATTAAAAATAGTGAATCACAAATAGGGCTTGACCTAAAGTTAGCTTCAGGTTGTAGAATCATATTGAGCTTGAATTAGAAAGTTCAAAATAATAAGTCAGAAGGTAATGGAGGGAATAAGATGATTAATAAAACGCAAAAGACTTTCGTCGTTAGTGAAAAAGTAACTGTAGAAAATGTATCCTTTAAAAACAGATTTGGGATCAAGGTCTCAGCGGACTTGTACTTGTCCAAGGAGATCGATAAATCCCAAAAACATCCTGTTATTATTGTTGGCACACCCTACGGCGGTGTAAAGGAACAAGGCGCGGGTATCTATGCGCAGACGATGGCAGAGTGTGGTTTTGCTGCTCTAGCATTTGATGAATCCTATAATGGTGCAAGTGGTGGTCAACCGAGACGTGTTTCATCGCCGGATATTTTTGTCGAGGATTTCAGTGCGGCGGTTGATTATATGGGAACTCGACCGTATGTGGATCGAGAGAAGATTGGCGTAATCGGAATTTGTGGAAGTGGCGGTTTTTCGTTAACAGCCGCGCAGGTTGACAAGCGAATTAAAGCGGTTGCGACTGTTAGTATGTATGATATGAGTCGAACTATTCGATTTGGATGGAAAGATAGCATGACAGATGAGGAGAGAAGTCAAGTTCTTGATACGATGGGTCAGCAAAGATGGGAAGATTACGAAAGTGAGAGACTGGAATTAACACCAGCATTTCCTAATGAACCACAGCTTTCGATTCCAGAAGGATTGGATCCGATTTCAAGTGAATTCTTCGAATATTATGCGATGGAACGTGGCTTTCATCCCAACTCGATTGCTGCATTTACAATTACCAGTGCTATGTCTTTTATGAATTTCCCTTTGTTGAACTATATAGAATCGATATCTCCTAGACCTATTCTGTTTATCATGGGTGAAAATGCGCACTCTAGATATTTTACAGAAGACGCGTATAAAATGGCTTCCGAACCGAAGGAACTGATGATTGTGCCAGGTGCAAGGCATATCGACCTGTATGACAGAACGGATATGATTCCATTTGACAAATTGGAAGCTTTTTTTACCGAAAATCTATAAACTGTTTTCACGGAAGGAATCTATAGAATGAAAATTATTAATCCACAAGAATTTGAACTAAAGAATGTATTTGGTAAAGGGCATGATAATACGATGTTTGCACAATATTTTATCGGGGAGTCATTTTTGAATCTGTTGACAATGCCAGGCGAGTATCCGATGCTTTTGGCGAATGTAACCTTTGAGCCAGGTTGCCGAAATAATTGGCATATTCATCATGCAAGAGAAGGCGGTGGGCAAATTCTGCTTTGTATAAGTGGAAGCGGTTGGTATCAGGAAGAAGGGCAAGAAGCTATAAGTCTGGAACCGGGTTCTATTATTAAAATTCCGGTTGGAGTAAAACATTGGCATGGCGCAAAAGTAGATAGCTGGTTCAGTCATATTGCCGTGGAAGTACCCGGTGAGCATTGTAGCAATGAATGGTGCGAGCCTGTATTGGATGAAATATATAGTAAGTTGAAATAAAGATGGGAATGGACTAGATTAGAAAGGATAAATTCATGGAAGGAAGTTTGAATCTATATGAGACAGATCCGGAATTTATGGAACGATATGAAGTTTTTGTCTCACAAGATGTTATGAATGAACCAGGACTAGAGCTAGATGACGATACAAGAATAATTGCTATTCTTGCATCTTTGATAGGAAGTCAAGGATTGGCTGAATATAAAATTTTGCTAGATCAAGTACTGGAAAATTCAATTTCGCCTATAAGGGTGAAAGAAATTACTTATCAGGCGGTTGCTTATCTTGGCTTTGGACGTGTACGACCCTTCCTGCTTGCAACAAACCAAATAATGAGTAAGAAGGGTATCGAACTTCCTTTGGCACGACAGGCAACTACAACTATAGATGATCGACTGGAAAAAGGCATTGAGGCGCAAGTTGCTATTTTTGGAGAAGGTATGCGAGAATTTTGGAAGGGGGGTCATATCAATCGCTGGCTGGCATCGAATTGTTTTGGTGATTATTATACGAGAACTGGATTAGACCTGAAACAAAGAGAACTAATTACATTTTGTTTTCTGGCTGCGCATGGTGGTTGTGAAACCCAATTGACAAGCCATGTTGTTGGAAATATTAGGATTGGAAATGACAAAGAATTTTTGGCAAAAGTCATTTCGCATTGTTTGCCATATATTGGTTATCCAAGAAGTTTAAATGCTTTGGGGTGTATAAGCAAGGCGACAGAGTTATAAAAAATCAAACGGCTATCATATTTATAGATAGCCCGTTTGATTGCTGTGCATTTTCTTTATTTGTGTGAATTGAGGCTGGATGATCTAGTCACTTAAAAATTTCATAGCCAATTCTTCACGTAGGCCAGGAACGTTCGTTGTTCCCTTTTCTTTGGCGATTCTATAAAACTCGCATTTGTAGTTGATAAGTTCTAGCGCTTTATTTAAGCGCGCGATTTGCTGCTCGGTTTTCTCTTTCTGTTCTCGAAAAAGGTCAAAGCGTTGGTCAATGGTAGAGTCGCCGATTTCACACCACTCGAAGAATCGCTTGATGTCTTTGAGGGACATGCCAGTTGTTTTAAGACACTCAATCATGTTCAAGCATTCGATATCCGAATCATCAAATACACGTATATTTCCTTCTGTACGGTTGACGAGTGGAAGCAAACCTTCCTTGTCATAATAACGAAGCGTAGATATGCTGATATTTAGCATTTTTGATATTTCACCAATTGAATAAGTCATGATTACCTCCATATAGTTAGACCTAAAGTTAGGTTTAGTGTGCATGATAAATCTATCTTACGATATTTGGATTTGTTTTTCAATGGCTTATACGGTCTAAAGAGGAACGCTTCATAGTAAAGACAAGTTAGATCGGTGAATACAACAGCTGAGAATAGAATTGGAGGTAAGAGAAAATGAAAATAATCATGATTCTGCTTGTTGGGGTCGGATGTATAGGAATACTCACAGCGTGTGTAAGCAACTTAGAAAGTGTTGAGACTAGTGAGATTAGAATCCAATATGATGGGTCAACAAAGTTACCTAAATATACTAATAATAAAAGTCAGGAAACATGGAATGTTAAGACAAATGATGAAGAGTCGATAAAGAATGAAAATATTGGAGAACCAGAAGAGTATTCAATAGTAAAGAAAAATGATTTTGGTTTGGATGAAGAGGGAATAATGAGAGAGTATACAAATGAGAAAGATGAAACATTAGAGCAAAAGGATATTATTATCAAGTTGAGTTTTAATGATGAAGAGATTTTTGTAACACTTTATGACAATCCAACCAGCAGAGATTTATTGTCAGTGTTACCATTATCCCAAAAGTTTGAAGATTACGCAGGAACGGAAAAGATTTCTTATCTTTCACGTAACCTGTCGACGAAAGATGCACCGAACGGGTATGAGCCATCAGCTGGGGACTTGACGTTGTATGCACCTTGGGGGAATTTGGCAATTTTTTATAAGGATTTCGGCTATACGACTGGATTGATTCCCCTTGGAAAAATTAAGTCGGGCGTAGAAAAAATTACTGAGATCCAGCAAGCCTCTGTTGTTACGATTGAAAAAGTAGATTTTAATTATTAGTGAGGGAATAGTTTTGCGTTGAAAGGATCCGGTAGGTTTATGCCTATTGGATCCTTTTGTGGTGTTGTCCTGTGGGTTACAAATAAGTAACTTATTTACAATCTAAGTCCCTTTGGTATACTTTAGGGTGATTGATTAAACAGAATAATGAATAATTAGCCAGAATGTAAAGGCATGATTGTGATGATTAAATCCATGCATGAAGAAGGGAAAGCCATGAAAGTTTTATTGATATCTACAAGCCCCAGAAGGGATTCTAGAACTGAAAAGTTGGCAATGAGAACGTTGGATGCGCTGAAAGCAAAAGGCGTACAGACTGTAGTCTATCGTGTGAGAGATAAAGACCATGAGCCATGCAAAGGCTGTCAAGCATGCCAAAAAATTGGAAAATGCGTGATTCGTGATGATATGCAGGATTTGCATGCCTTGATGAAAGAAGCCGATGGGATCCTGATTGCTTCGCCGACTTATTTTTATGATGTGAACAGTCAGTGCAAAATGATCATCGATAGATCTTATGCGGTGCAGCCTTTAAATGGGAATAAGGTTGGCGGCATTGTGATTACGGCAGGCAGCATGGGACACTCCAATGCGATCAAGACCGTAGAAACCTTCTTTACCGTACAGGGGATTGCCAATGTTGGTTTTGTATCTGCTTTTACGGATAAAGAAGACTTGCCTAAGGCCAACCAATCCGCTTATGACTTGGGTAAAAAGATGTTTGATGCCATGATGCTCTTGAAAGACAGTGAGAATGAGCCTTTTGCCATGCATAATCATTATTCGTATGGAACCCATACCATTTAAATATCAGATGATGAATGAGATAAGGAGTGAAAGCAATGGAGATTTACACGAAGACTTTGGAATATGAAACATTAATCGATGTGATTCAAAAACGCAAATTTACCAAGAATGATATTAAATCTTTTGTTCATAAGGTCTTTTCCATGTATGAAAGAGCAACATGTGTCAACGAGCATGTCGATGTGGAAGCTTTTCATGAGATTGTGGATGAGAACATTTATGTGGATTTTCCAGATTATCAAATTCGCAATCGTGAAGAGTTCAAAGAATGGCATAGATGGATTCATGGTTTGCTGAATTCAGATGACCATGAAATCGAAAAAATCGATGTAGAGTTTTTGTCCAATGGAAAATACCAAGCTAGATTCATAGTGAGATGGCGCGCAGATTTTAAAGATGGTACATATGTGGATTCGCGAATTGAGCAGATGTGGATTATGAGAGAAGAGAATGACAGGGACTTGCCAGTGATTGAACGGTATTTGGCTGCAGCCACAGATCATATTCTTGCACAAGATGCGAATGAAGAATCATAAGAAAATTGAATGTCGGGCTATAGAAGGAGGCAGAAAAATGGAAAGAAGAGAATTTGGCAAAACAGGTGAGTTTATTTCCCCCCTTGGATTTGGCTGCATGCGATTGCCGGTAATCGATGGCCAATATGGACAGATTGATGAGAAGAAGGCAATTGAGCAAATTCGTTATGCGATCGATCAAGGTGTAAATTATATCGATACGGCGTATCCATATCATGAAGGAACAAGTGAAGCCCTTGTGGGAAAAGCCCTGCAGGATGGCTACCGAGAAAAGGTGTTTGTTGCAACCAAGCTTCCTTCGTGGCTGATTGAGACGCGCGAGGATATGGATCGATATCTGAATGAACAATTGGAAAATCTGCAAGTTGATTGCATTGATTTCTATTTGATTCATGCACTAAATAAAAAATACTGGCCAAAGTATATGAAGTTAGGCTTGTTTGAATTTATTGAGCAAGCCAAGGCTGACGGAAAAATCAAGCACATTGGTTTCTCTTTTCATGATGAGTTGGATCTTTTCAAAGAGATTGTTGATGCATATGATTGGGAATTTTGCTTGATTCAGTACAACTTTATGGACGAAAACTATCAAGCGGGTCGTGAAGGTTTGCAATATGCCAACAAACGCGGTATGGGCGTAGTCATTATGGAACCCCTTCGTGGAGGAAGCTTGGTGAACAATTTGCCGGATGATGTGAAGGCGATTTGGGATAGTTCGGATGCGGATCGCACACCTGCACAATGGGGCTTGAGCTTTTTATGGAATCAGCCTGAGGTAGGGATTGTTCTAAGCGGAATGAACGATTACCAACAAATTGATGAAAACATTGCAGAAGCGACTAGAACAAAGCCTCATTCACTGTCGGCTCAAGAAGAAAGCTTGATCAGTCAGGTTAAGGATATCTATCAGTCCAGAACTCGCGTTAATTGTACCAATTGCAAATATTGCATGCCGTGTCCAGTCGGGGTCGATATTCCAGGGTCTTTCCGATTCTACAACAACGCATCTATGTATCAAAATGTAGAAAACGCTAAATCGCAATATCATGTTTTTGTTGCGGAGCAAAATCGTGCCTCAAATTGTGTCGACTGTGGCAAATGCGAACGGGTTTGTCCACAAAACATTGAAATTAGAAAAATGTTAAAAAATGTTGTAAGTGAGTTGGAAGGATAAGGATTGATGAAAAGAATTACAGTTGCAACACTAATGATATTTGTAGTTATGTTGCTAACAGCTTGTACAGAAGCCGGCAATGAGAAAGAACTGCCAGCTGAAGTTAATGTTGTAGAGATACAGGAAGAAAGCACTGTCGATAATGGGGATGAGAATAAGCAAGAATCGAATGAAAGTGCGGCAATAGAGTCAGGAGCAAGTGAAGAAGAGAGCTCTGAGGTTCTTGATGAAAACACAAGTGCTAATCCAGAGCCTAAGCAAGAAGAGGTTGTTATAGGTCCAGAGGAGTATGCAATTGACGCAATTCATGTAGCAGCCAATCGTGGTGAAATTGATAAGGTTAGAGAAATCCTGTTGACCTCTCCGGATGTAGATGCCAGAGACTCCTTTGGAGGAACTGCCTTGCATGCTGCTATGTTTCAAAGCAATATGGAGATTGTAGAAGAATTGATTGCCTACGGCTATGATGTAAATGCGCAAGGGACTTCTAATCTTTATACACCGCTTCACGATGCCATATGGGCATCGAATCTTGATGCGGTTAAGATTTTGATTGAGAATGGTGCGGATTTGACTATAGAGAACAATCGTGGTTTGACGCCTATTGAAAAGGCCTATCAAGACGAAAAGACAGAGATTTATGAACTGCTGCAGTCTTACAGCGAAAATCAATAGTTAGGAAGAACTGCTTTGAATGAGTCAAGGCAGTTCTTTTTTTGACCATGTTTTGGAATTCACAAGAATGTACAAGTGACGCACAATAATGTTCAATCGGCTCAATTATAAATTTTATAAAATATGATTGAAAGATAAAGAGTGAGTCATAACAAGGAGGGTATTAAATGATGACTGGTGAAAAGAATAAGGAACTAGTAAGAAAGTTTTTTACGTGTCTGGAAGAAGGGAATGCAAAAGGGGTGGCTGACCTATTCGCTAAGAATGGGATTCACAAAAATCCTTATGCGTCAGGAATCTTCCCGGAAGGCGCACAAGGTAATGAAGCCATTGAAGATTATTGGAAAGGACCCATTGAGAATTTTGACGGCATGACATTTATCATTGAAGAGATTTATGCGATGGAGGACCCGACGTTTGTTTTTGTTAAATTCAAAGGCAATGTGACTTTGAAAGACAATGCAGGTATCTACGCAAATGACTATTACGCAACATTCCGATTCAACGACAGCAATGAAATTGTAGAGTATGTGGAGATCTTCAATCCGATTGTAGCCGCAAAGGGATTTGGTTTGCTGGATCAAATTAAATAGAAAAGACGAAGCTTGTATAACAAGCATCCGTCTCAAATGAATTGATTTTATCAAGTTATGATTGGGCACTTTCTCTGAAGCTTCTCGGGGAGGTGCCCGTTACTTTTTTAAAGGTACGGGAAAAATGGCTGCTATCGCTGAATCCCAGTTCCAGAGCGATGGTGGTAATCTTCTTATCCTTATCAAGCAGGCGCGTTTTTGCTTCATCGATGCGACGGTTCAGCAGATGCTGGTAGGGTGTCATGCCTGTGAATTTCTTGAATTCATTCAGAAAATGGAATTTGCTGATGTTCAATTCCGAAGCCAGATCCTCAATGGAGATTGCTTCAGAAAGATTTTCATCAATATAGTCATTGATGATAGTCAGCTCTTCTCGACTAATGATGGAGCTAAGCTTGACATTGTTTATCAAGTCGCCGTAATTGGAATAATGACGAATGAAGTAATTGGCGAACAGCTTCATAACATGTTCGATAAACCATGTTCCGTTTTGCCCATTGGCTTCCACTTCGGAAAGCATCAAAGACATTAGGTTTTCCAACACTTTATCTTGAATGTTGTAGTTGTTCAGGAAGAGCAAGTCTTCTGGTATTCGACCGTCAAAGCTTTTGAACATGAGTTCTTGGCTGATGTTGACGATTAGAAAATTACATGGCACATCGATATTGTGAGTGAATGGCGTGTTGGGTGGATTGATCCAGATATCTCCTGGTTCCGTATTCAATGAGATTTCGTTGCCGGATTTTACAGCACTCCAAGAATAGGTATTCTCCAATTCAATGGCAAAATAAAAATTCGGAGTTATAACATCTTTCGGATAGAAATGGGGAGATTTGCCTCGTTCAACCAATAATCCATTCCATTTTAAATCTCGGCTTGAAAGTGAGATCTCTAAGGGATCGCCACAGTTGGACGCAATGCCGGTTACTTTATGGTAAAACGGGATCTTTGTTTTCATTTGATGAAACTCCTTTCAAATCTTCTACTGATATCTGTATTATATCTTGCAAAAATATTGTCATCAATAGATGAATAAGAGGTTTTACAGCTTCGCAATTATATCCTATTTTTTACCCAACTATCTTCAATCAATGTAAAGCCAGACGGGATAAACTATACATGAAAGGACTCGAAAGGAAAACAAGGAGGAAGAATATGAATAGAATTGAAGAGCAAGTCAATAAGTTTTATATCGCAGTTGATGAAAGCGACTGGCAAACGGTAAAATCAATCTTTGCCGATAGCCTTGAGTTGGACTACAGCTCCATGAGCGGACAGCCAGCAGCATACCTAAAGGCAGAAGACATTGTTGAGAGCTGGAAAGCACTCTTGCCGGGATTTGCTTATACCCATCATCAAATTGGAAATATGGTGACACTGGAAAATGGTGACCAAGCATCTGTATTTTGCTATGGGACTGCCAGCCATTACTTGGAGAATGAAGGTGGCAACTTATGGTTGGTCGTAGGAAGCTATGATTTGGATTTGCAGCAGATCGATGGAAACTGGAGAATTACAAAGTTGAAGTTTAACTTTAAATTTCAAGATGGAAATTTGTCATTGCCGCAAGCGGCCATGGGCGCATTGAAGTAGATTAAGGAGGAAAAAGAATGAACACTGAAATTAGAAAAGAAAAAGTAACTTTTGAATCAAAAGGAAAGAAACTGGTAGGTAACTTGTACTACCCAGCCAATTATAAGGATGATGCAGCATATGCTGGAATTATCGTAACAGGCAGCTGGACAACGGTTAAAGAGCAGATGGCGGGCGAGTATGCAAAGCGCTTTGCTCAAGAAGGATTCATTGCTCTTGCCTATGATCCGCGTGGATATGGCGAAAGCCAAGGGGACATCATGTACTTTGAAAGCCCTAACATGAAGATTGAAGATGTGAAAAGCGCTGTCGACTTTATGTCAGGCCTGAAGCAGGTAGAGAAGATTGCAGCATTTGGCGTTTGCGCAGGCGCAGGCTATACTTTGGTGGCAGCATCAGAAGACAAGCGTATTGAAGCGGTTGCGACTGCGGCATCTTGGATCCATGATGATGAAGCTGTTCGCTTGTTCTACGGCGGAGAAGAAGGTGTTCAAGCCAAAATTCAAGCAGCTAACGAAGCCAAAGCAAAATATGAGGCGACAGGCGAGGTGCAATATATTCCAACGATTAGTACCACTGACGAGACAGCGGCTATGTTTGGTCCTTATGACTACTATCTGAATCCTGAGCGTGGTGCAGTAGCTGAGTGGTCTTCAGACAAGTTTGCTGTTATGACTTGGGCAGAATGGTTGACCTTTAATCCTCGATTGTCTGCAAAGAATTTAACTGCACCAACCTTGATGATTCACTCGGACGGAGCGGTACTTCCAGAGTATACAAAAATCTACTTTGATGAAATCGCAACTCCGAAGAAAAAATTGATTTGGGTTGGCACTGACATTTTGCCTTCACCGTTCCATCAGTTCAATTTCTATGATCAAGAAGAGGAAATGACGCTTACGGTTGATGAATCCAGCCGATGGTTCAAGAATGTTTTATAAGGTAAATTGTGCATGAAAAAGAGGCTACGATTAGCCTCTTTTTGTTATAGCTTTTTATTCTTCTTCCGATCCTACAAGGGGTACTTCTACAGATTCTACACCTGCTTCCTCTTCTTCTTCGACTTCAGCTTCTACAGTTGGTGCAGTCACATTGACAAGCAGGCTGTCTGGAGTAGTCAGTACTCGATAACGCTCATCATTCATGATGTCCAAATCACCAGCGGATATGGAATCGCCTACTTGTAATCCGGCAAGATCAACTTCGATGTCTTCTGGCATGTCTTTTGGCAGACATTCCAGTTGAATTTCATTCAGCATCTCATTCAAAATACCATCAGAGGATACTTTCTCTTTGTTAATGAATCGAAGGTGAGCTGTTGTTTTTACTGTTTCACCGGCGGTCAATACTTGAAATTCAATGTGCGCTAGTTCATGGCTGAGTATACCGTAAGACACTTTTTTTACCATAGCAAGATACTCATCGCCTTCCAGATCGATCTCTGCTTGCGCGCCTGTATGAGTGCTTTTGAGGAATTTTTCAGCATCTCGCTGATTTACTTGAATGGAGATGGATGCATCTAAATTCTTACCATACAATACAGCAGGAATGATCCCTTTTCTTCTTAGTTGTTTTGGTTTCAATGATTCATCTCTTTTGGTTACCGCTAACGTCGCCATGTTTCCTCCTTTTGTGCCTTTTTTTATGTTTCAATCCTTTTAAAGATTGAAGAGATCATGTTTACAACTATATATGTACCCAATTCTTACTCCTATTATTTCACAATACTCTGAAAATTACAAATTTACCCAGTTCCCGATTGGAATTTGGTTATTCAACTTTTTTCATTTGGTGAAATGATAAAGGGTTGCCAATAAATGGATCGTACAAACGGTCGTAATATAGAGATGGGATTGTATCGGTCTTTTGAATATCGTATGATAAAATATAGATTGTAAAGCAACTTGTTTTTTGATTTTGTAAGATGTGTAAAAGGGGTGAGGGCGATGAAGAACAATAAGCGTATATATATGGCAATCGATCTTAAGTCGTTTTATGCCTCGGTTGAATGTTTGGAACGGGGACTGGATCCATTGACAACCAATTTGGTTGTAGCAGATGCAAGCAGGTCGCAAAAGACGATTTGCTTGGCGGTTTCGCCTTCATTGAAAGCTCTTGGGATTCCTGGCCGGCCTCGTTTGTTTGAAGTTATTCAAAAAGTTCAGGAAGAGAATGCGAAACGGAAATGGAATGCGCGAATTCATGACTTTTCTGGTTCTTCTTTCCATTCTATGGAATTGGAAAAAGCACCAGACCTAGCCATTGATTATATTGCGGCGCCACCCAGAATGGCCTTATATATGGAGTATAGTACACGGATATATAACGTTTATTTGAAACATGTTGCACCGGAGGATATTCATGTCTATTCGATTGATGAAGTCTTTATGGATGTGACCAATTATTTGAAATTCTCCGGATTAACACAACGGGAATTCGCTAAAATGATTATTCAGGATGTTCTCGATTCGGTAGGTGTCACTGCCACAGCGGGGATTGGCACAAATCTGTATTTATGCAAAGTTGCTATGGATATTGTTGCAAAGCATATTCCTGCTGATGAAGATGGGGTGCGAATCGCTGAAATTGATGAAATGTCTTATCGAAGATTATTGTGGAACCACAAGCCAATTACTGATTTTTGGCGTGTGGGTAAAGGCTATGCAAAAAAGCTGGAAAAGCATGGCCTTTATACCATGGGAGATATTGCTCGATGTTCCCTTGGAAAGGAAAATGCCTATCATAATGAAGACCTGCTGTATAAATTATTCGGCGTTAATGCCGAGCTATTGATTGACCATGCCTGGGGCTGGGAACCGTGTACCTTAGAAGAGGTAAAGGCGTACAAGCCAGCGAGCAAAAGCACAGGTGCAGGCCAAGTCTTGCACCAGCCTTATCCAAACGATAAAGCGAGGATGATTGTTCAAGAGATGACGGATCTTCTGGTTCTAGATTTAGTTGACAAGGGCCTTATGACGGACCAGATTGTATTGACGGTTGGTTATGACATTTCAAATCTGGAAAGGCCGGAAATTCGTAGAGCCTATAAAGGGGAAGTAAAAACCGATTTTTATGGCAGACAGGTCCCTAAACATGCACATGGCACGGTCAATCTTAAGAAGATGACATCATCAACCAAGTTGATCATGGAGGCAGTGATGGGTTTGTTTGATCAGATTGTAAATCCTAACTTGCTGGTGAGAAGGGTCAATCTTGTTGCCAATCATATTGTGGACGAAAAGACGTCCGAAAATCAGGTTTCCTATGAACAATTGGATTTCTTCACAGATTATGAGAAGCGAAATGCGGTTGAAGAAGAAGAGGCCAAGATGATTGAAAAAGAGAAAAATTTGCAGCATGCTATGATAAATATAAAGAAAAAATTCGGGAAAAATGCGATTCTTAAAGGAACCAATTTGCAAGAAGGGGCTACCACAAAAGAGCGGAATGAACAGATTGGCGGTCATAAAGCATAAAATAAAGCTTGGAGAGGCAAGGCGGGAGATGCTATGAAAAAGAAACTGGACCAGGATAGTAAAAAATATGAAGACATACTTGATCTTCCCCATCATGTATCGAGAAAAAGACCGCAAATGAGCTTGGGCGATCGAGCTGCACAATTTTCTCCTTTTGCGGCTGTGGTAGGGCACGAAGAGGCTATTAAAGAAACTGCAAGACGCACGGATCGAAGAAAAGAATTGGATGAGATGGAAAAAGCGATGATTGATGCCCAACTACGGGAAATCGAAGTCAATTTGCCGAATGGATCTGAAATTGAAATTGAGTACTTTAAGCCGGATGATCGAAAGGCTGGAGGTAAATACTCCATTAAAACTGGAAGGGTAAAGAAGTTTGATAAATATTTGCGTCAGGTCATAATGACAGACGGTACACGGATAAGTATTGACGAAATCTCACGTATTGCCAGCCTTTTATCAAGTCTGAATGAAAATCAATCAGACTAGTGGATCTGATTACATGAAGTTCAACAGCATATCGTCCATATAAAGTCTTCATTCAATAGTTGCGAAGGATAATAGAAGCCCTATATTTGCTGATATAGGGCTTTTGGTAGTTTTTTATGTTTTATTGAATCACTTTGTATTGAAAGCGGTCTGCAATATGTGAAATTCCAATAATGACTAGAACGATGCAAGTCCAAGTCAAAATAAGTTTCAAATCGAGTGGCTGAGTAAGGTAATTCATTGTGAACATCCCTTGTAGGGTGTTGCCCCAGGCATGTAATAGTACACATGCGAATGTTGATTTTGTTATGCGATAAAGCAGTCCAATGATAAAGCTGAAAGCGATGCAGTAGACTACGAAGGAGAAATAATTCATATTTGATTGGTTTGCGGCTTGAATGAACCAAAGAGGTAAATGCCATAGACCCCATATTATGCCAATAATCAATGAGGTAAGAGTGAATGAGAACTTTCTTTCAAGGAGGGGCTGCAAATAACCACGCCAGCCGACTTCTTCCATGCCTCCTCCCAGTATCATGAATGGAAAAAGCAAGAGAAAATAGTATGATGGATTTCCGATTAATGATTCAAAGGAGAAGTTTATTAGAAAAAGGCCGATGAAAAAAAGCAAAGTTAGTACAACGGTCTTTATAGTATTTGGTGTATCTACGATGAGTTTTAGAAAAGAAGTAAAATTTGAAATTCGTTTCTGTCGATAGAATAGTATTGCGGATGCATAGACAGGGGAAAGACCTGCCAAAAGGCCGATAATAAGGAAGGTAATAACGAGTCCACTGGTCCCAGTTAGTATTCCTGATTTTTCTCCAAGGATTAAAAGACCTTCTGCGGTCCAGGCAAAAACAAAAACAAGAATAAGGTAGCGAAAAATTTGACGATTAACTTGATTGTGCATAAGAGATTTCCTCCTTATGATTCATGTTGCAATCCTAAAAAGTGAAGTAATGTCTTAGCAAGAATTTCAAATTGTTCGATTATATAGGTCTCTTCATTGCTTTCCATGGAAAGGATTGCAGCGTTATTAGCAATTCCATCAATGCTGGATTGTGTAAATCGTAAGAGAGTGTGAAATGGGACAGTTGGATTTAAACGCCCCTCATTGATATTATCAAGAACATATTTAATGATATGTTTCTGTGCTTTGTTGAGAGATTGATGAAAAATCAATTTTCCAATCACCGAATCTCTCTTTTCTGAATTGAATGCATACATCACAAGCAAGCTATATAACATTTTTCCACCTATCGTATCTTGCAAAGCATGAATATATTCTCCAAGGCACTGTATGCAAGCAGATATTGTATAAGTGGGTGATTGATTAGAATCAATCAGTTGTTTTATGGATACATCAATCTGGTTGGGTGGTGTTGCTTGATTGATAGCCGTTACAAAAATTTCATCGACGTTCGAGTAGTAACGATAGATGCCGCCTTGGCTGAATCCAGTTTTAGCAATGATATCACGCATGGTAATTTGAGAAAGTGGTTTTTCCTGAAAAACAAGGCGAGCACTTTGTATAATCATATCTTTTTTACTTGCTAGGTAGCTTTCAGTAACTTTTGGCATGGCCGCCTCCGATGGTTTAAATAAAAATGACAATGTGTCATTTTTGATTTCATTCTATCATGTGCATGTTGATTTGTAAAATCGAAATGAATGTTTGTATTTCTGATGCACTGTTTATGCACGAGATCAGGTTAGGCGAATTGACTTTTTGGTTTGGAGTATCTGAAATTGAAATATGGAATGATAGTTTGATATAATCAATCCAATGACTGGAAAATATGTTCTTTTGGGGAGCTTCTATGAACACTTACTTGTATCAAGTGAAATACAGGGAATATGAAGAGGATCTATGCGCTCTTGAAACCAAGTCTTTATTTGGCTTTGCTTTGAAAGCAAAGGTGTTTTTTTCAGAGCGGTTGGTGAATCCTTCGATTAGCCCATATATTAAAAACAGGCTGCAGATCATATATAAATTTTCCAAGCTTGAGGATATCGTTGAGCAGATACAAAAGGATGGTCTTCTAGCGGAGGATTTTTTTGTGAAGTATGTAACCCTAAGCAAACATGATCCCTATAGAAAAGAAGGGAAAGGCATTTCGAAGAAGGTTGGCTATGTGATTACGGGATTCCCTTCATTTACTGATCCTATGATTGTTTTTGGTGTTACACACTATCAGGGATACTGGTATTTTGGCGTTTTGGAAGAAAACAATCCAGCGTGGCGAGAGCACAATAAGAAGCCCTATACCTATTCCTCTTCAATCGACATGAATGTGGCCAAAGCGCTGCTGAACATCGGAACCGAGGGTGATATAAGCAAGAGGATTGTAGATCCATGTTGTGGGATTGGGACTGTATTGCTGGAAGGGCATTTTGCAGGATATGATATTTGTGGTTGGGAAATCAATGAAAAGGTAGCAGATAGCGCACGAGCGAATTTAGCACATTTCGAGTATCCTGCCAATGTGACGACAGGCGATATGACAGAGATTAAAGACCACTATGATGTATCGATTGTCGATTTGCCATACGGGAATTTTACCCTTACGACAAAAGCAAACCAGAGAAAGATTCTTGGCCATGCACGAAGAATATCGAAAAGAGTGGTTGTGGTCTCTTCGGTGGATATTGCGGAAGAGTTAGCTTTCCATGCATTGCGAATACTCGAACACTGTAGTTTGGTTAAAAGAAGCAACAAACAGTTTGTTAGACACGTATGGGTATGTGAGTCAGAAGCCTAATTGCAATGTGTAATTGAATCGGAATGAATAAATGAGATGTTGATCATGGGATCGGCATCTTTCTTTTATACAAGTGTATATATTTTCTGGATACTTGCCAAAGTAGGATGAAGTTTTTTTTCGCTATAAGCTGGTACAGCTTTGATTGACTTTGATTATAAGAGCTTCTTGCAGATAAACATAGTCATCAAGTAGCTGCCATCACCAAGCAAGTATTGATCATAGATGTTTTTAAGTTCCATACTGGTAACGTTAAAGCCGATCTCACTTAAAAGATCATGCCATATTGCACGTTTGAAAACACCGATGGTCACTGTGTCTGAAGCGGTTTCAAGCTGCCCATTACGACGGATCAGGTAGAAGACAGTGGCTTTATAAGTGGTTGCAGAAGGACTTTGCATATAATTGTTTTCGAACAAGGTAATTTCAATATTTCCTTTAGAACCGGTGTAGACAAAGTTATTCTCTTGAAAGTCTTCGTGGACAAGAGCTGCTAATAGAAGCAATCCCCCAGGTTTTATATGTTCATATGCAGTTTGAATAGCTTTACTAAGGTCAAATAAGGTCGTCATATGACCGATTGATTCGGGAATAACAACTACGTCAAATTCTTTCCCCAAGCGAATTTCTCGCATATCACCTTTTATATAAGCAACTTCAGGATTGAGTGTTCTAGCGACTTTTAACATTTCATCACTGATGTCTACGCCAGTTACCTTAAAGTGTCTTTTAAAGGTGTAATCATTGCTGCCAGCACCACTGCCAAGATGAAGCAGCGTGTTCACTTCAATTTGAGACTGTTTCTGGATTAATTCACAGAAAAGCTCCGTCATTTCAACATATTCCTCAGGTGGAGCAATGATATGTTCAGTCCATGCAAGCTCATGATATGGAATCCACTTTGATTTTTGCATTTTTTACTCCTCTAACCTTGACTTGTTTAATCGTTATACATCTCTTATTTTTTTACCCAATCTAGGTTTTTGGCTTGCAAATTGTACAAAATCAATAAACGCTGTAATAGATTCATTTACAGATTTAAAAACAAATTAAAAAACTCACAGATCAATGATTGAATCTGTGAGTATTATTTATGAGATTTTCATTTGCTGAAAGTCATCAACTGGAAGATGACTCCCTTTTGTTGCAACTACTTTTGCAGAGATTTGGTTGGCGATATTCAAGCTCTTTGCGTAGGAGTAGCCTAGTTTTCTACAAGCCATGACCGCACCGACGTGGGCGTCGCCTGCTCCGATGGTATTGACCACTTGGCTTGCATAACCCGGCACATGGTGTAGTCCTTTTTCATCAAAGTAAAAAGCGCCATTGTCTCCATCTGTGATGATAATGGTATTGTTGGTTTTCTTGTAAAGCGCTTGAGCGGCATGATCTAGATTGACCTGATTCGTATAGGAGCAGATTTCATCCCGGTTCAAATGAATGATGGGTGATAGAGCGAATAATGCGTGTAGTTTATGTTTTTCGATTCGCTTAATGCGAGGACCTGGTGCAAAGTAGATTTCCAAGTGACGATTGTTTTCCAAGAAGGCAACGAGATTGTCCCCAGTCGGCTCTTCGACTTCCAATCCGCAAATATAGACCTTGTCATAATCATTCATGTTTTGATCTTTCAGCCATTCTTCCTGAAAGGTGTATTCTGCGCCATGGTAGGAGAGGAAGGTTCGTTCTCCATGAGGCTCAACAAAGCAATAACAACACCCGCTGTCTTGTTCTTTGATACGAAGAAATGGCTCTACACCTCGCTCTGAGAGTTGCTTGGCAACATAGTCGCCATAGACGCCTGTGCCAATAGGCGAGCAGAACAGGTGGGGAAGGTCAAAGAGTTGTACGATATTTTGCACGTTGTAGGCGCAACCGCCAAGACACATGGTTTGCTGCTGCACATGCAGGTCTTCTGTTGTGCTAGGCAAGGCATTTACATCAATGATAATATCCAAAACGGTTGAACCGATAATTAATGTTTTTTTCATAATAGCTCCATTCAAATTTTCTATACTCTGGCATTATATCATTAAAACCGAATGAAATGTATAAAATATTTTTAATTATTCGTGTTTTAGGTGTTTTCTTGACATCTTATCCAGATCCTGTAACATGAAAGACAGAGGTGAAAGTGATGAGAAACTTGCGCGCAGGCAGCAAAGAAATGATGAAAGAACTGAATAAAGCCTTAGTCATTCATGAAATCCGGACCCATGGTCCCATCAGTCGAAGTGAGATCTCTAAGCGATTGCATTTGGTGCAGTCCACCATCACAAAGATATGTGACGAGCTGATGGAACAGAATATGATCTTTCCCATAGGGGAACAGGAATCTACAGGCGGACGAAAGGCAATCAATCTGGTTTTTAACAACAATTATGGATATACCATTGCGGTGAAAATTGAAGACTATCAGATTCTTTTTGCTTTGACCAATTTAAAGCCTTTGTTTATACAAACCAATTCGGTGTGTTTCGATAAACATGCCTCTTTTGAAGACATTCAAGATCTGTTGATTGCGGGAATTTCTCAAATGAAAAAAGTGGCGGAGACAAAGGGCTATAGGCTCCTTGGGATCGGCATAGCGGTTTCCGGTGTGGTGGATCAAATGAAGGGTGTCTTGATTTCTTCTTCTCTTTTGGGTTGGAAGGATATTCGTTTTCGAGAAATTTTGGAGCCTCTATTTGGTTTGCCGGTACAGATCGACAATGACTTGAATTGTTACACTTTGGCTCAGGCGCGCTTTGGCCATGGGCGAGAGGATTCAAACTTCATCTGTATGACGATTGGGGAAGGCATAGGTGCGGGTATTGTTATTGACAATCAGATTTATCGTGGTGCCATCGGTGGCGCTGGTGAGTTTGGGCATACCATTGTGCAGCTTGACGGAAGAGACTGTCATTGCGGACAGAAAGGTTGTTTGGAAGCACACGCATCAGATGCCTTTATTGTCAATTATGTAGAAGAGAAGACTGGGGTACGTAAACGGATTGAAGATATTTTACTGGAAGAGTCGGCAATTTTTGATGATGCGGTGGAAGTTGCATGGAACTATTTAGGCCTGGGTCTGATTAATTTGATTATGCTGTTTAATCCTGAAAAGATTATTATCAGTTGTCATCCACAGGTAGGCAAGCACTGGCAGGACGCAGATATGCTGCAACTGGTAAAGAACAATTGGTACGAGCGAAACGGTGTTTTTTCAACCAAGATCGTCTTTGATGATTTAAATAATGACAACTTCCTTTTGGGTGCCTCACTGCTTGTGATGAGTGATCTGTTTGAAGAACCCATATACAAGGGACAAGGGACGATTTACAACAACCTCTAGATAGGGGTTGTTTTTTTCTGAATATTTTTTAAAAAAACTTACTTGTTTCAGAAAAGAAAGTATGTTATAGTCGAATTAAGGAACAGGAGGTCACGATGAATTTACGAGAAAAAAGTATTCGAATTATAAAAGACAATCAAGCTTCTACGGGCGCTTATGTGGCATCGCCGAACTTTCCGACCTACAGTTATAGTTGGTTGCGTGACGGCAGTTTTATTGCCTACGGAATGCTGGTAGAAGGAGAACGGGAATCAGCAAAAGCATTTTTGAACTGGGTGCATGAGACCTTGATGAAGCATCAGGGAAAGATTCAAGCCATTCTACTTGGTTTGCAGGAAGGGAAAACCTTTGCGCCGGAAGAACTATTGCCCACCCGCTATACCATGGATGGTGAGATCGAAGAAGATGACTGGCCCAATTTTCAAATTGATGGCTACGGGGCCTGGCTGTGGTTGCTGGCGGAATATATAGCAGCGACTGGAGATGAGTATTTACTCGTTCAGTTCCAGGAAAGTGTGCGAATGACCATCGATTACATCGCTCTTTTGTGGGATAAGCCCAATTATGATTGCTGGGAGGAGTTCGGAGATCGGGTACATGGCTCCACATTGGCTTGCCTATATGGAGGAATCAACAGCATCAACCGGTATTTAGGCGAAGTGGAGTTGTTAAGACTGGCAGCAGATATCAAAACCTATGTGATTGACAATCTGGTGTCTGCTGGCCATTTTATGAAAAACAATCAGGATGACAATGTGGATGCCAGTCTTTTGTGGTTGGCTTATCCATTTGAAGTTTTCTCTGTCAATGATGAACGCATGAAAAGAACCATTGCAAAGATTGAAGAAGATCTCTTGGATGAAGGCGGCGTAAAGCGCTACTTGGCAGACACATACTATGGTGGTGGCCAGTGGTTGATACTTTCGTCCTGGCTTGGAATTGTAAATATGAAACAGGGAAAAGCAGAAAAGGCAAAGGCGATTCTTGAATGGGTGGAAGCCCAAGCCGGAGATATTGGCATGCCGGAACAGGTTTCAAACATAGTCAATGATCCATCCTATGTAACACCGTGGGTAGAAAAATGGGGTCCGATAGCGGATCCGCTGATTTGGTCTCATGGAATGCATTTGACATTCCTGAACGAAATAGAAGAAATTTAATAGAAGGGGGACAAACTCTTGAAACAAAGAAAAAGTATTGCACTGTTTTTGATGATTTTCATGCTCGTATCCCTATTTACAGGTTGTGCAGATAGCGCGGGAAGCGAAGCAGCACCAGCGGCAGATCAGCCGGCCGAGACTTCTGAGCCAGCTGCTCAACCGGAAGCGGAAGAACCCGTTACCATCACCATGTGGCATACATACAGCGATGGCGAGACAGAGGTCTTCGAAAATGAAGTCATTCCAGCATTTGAAGCCAGCCATCCAAATATCAAGGTGGAAGCAACCCGCATGCCGTATGACGGATTGAAGCAGCAAGTGATTGCAGGCGTATCCAGTGCAACGGCACCGGATGTGATGCGAATGGATATCATCTGGGTACCGGAGTTTGCCAAATTGGGCGCGTTGGAGAAAGTATCTGCCTTTGATGGATTTGACACAATTAAAGCCAACGTTTTTGAAGGACCAATGAGTACCAACTACTATGATGGAGATTATTATGGTCTTCCGTTGAATACCAATACCAAGATTGCCATCTACAACAAGGCTCTGTTGGCAGAATTGGGTGTGGAAGTGCCAAAGACCATGGATGAATTGGTTGCAATCGCTGAGACATTAAAAGACCGTGATGATACATGGGGCATTGGTGTAGGCGGTGCCGGTACTTGGGGCATGTTGCCATACTTCTGGACCATGGGTGGTTCTGTAACAGATGACAACTATACAGTTGCCAGCGGATATTTGAACAGTCCTGAAAGTGTTAAGGCGTTGGATACCATTGCTGGATGGTATCGTGATGGCATTGTTGGTCCATGTATTATTGGTGAGCAGCCGGATACCTGGGGCGGCATGGGAAATGGAAATTATTTCATGATTGAGGACGGTCCATGGTATTATTCAATTATAGGGGATGACGCCTTGAATAATACAGTGAACGCTGTAATGCCTGCAGGACCTGGTGGAAGCATCTCGGTTGTTGGCGGGGAAGACATGGTTATGTTCAAGACTTCTGAGAACAAAGAGGCGGCATGGATCTTCATGCAGTGGATGTTATCGCCTGAACCACAAATCATGATGGCTCAGATGGGTCTGGTGCCAACCAATATGGATGCGGCAAAAGATGAGCAAGTATTGGATTCTCCATACATTGGAACCTACATTGAGCAATTGAAAACAGCACAACCAAGAACCCCATCACCAAAATGGGAGTCTATGTCAGAAACGATTGCTACAGCATTTGAATTGGTGATTCGCGGTGAGCAAGACGCGAAGACAGCTTTGGATGAGGCAGCGGCAATTTGTGACGAATTACTACAGTAGAACGAGAGATTACAAGGTCGCTTGCGGCCTTGTAATCTTCCCTGTTTAGAGAGGTGACGCAATGCAATCCATTGGCAGAAATAAAAGAATTGAGGAGTGGAAGAGTGTATTTCCTTATGTGGTAATTGGTCTCTTTCTTCTATGTGTATTTGTAATCTATCCTCTGTTCCGAAACATCTATATGAGCTTTACAGAATTTAATATTTTAACCAATGAAACGGAAGCCTATGTGGGATTTGAGAACTATATTCGTGCGGTACATGATCCCAAGGTTCAGATGGCTTTAGTCAATACGGTAGCCTTTGGTGTCGTTACAGTGCCTTTGCAAATGCTGTTTGGCTTGATACTGGCATCAGTGATCAATTCCAAGATCAAGGGCAAGCTATTTTTCAAGGTCTTATTCTATATTCCCGTGATCTCATCATGGATTGTTGTGTCCCTGATTTTTCGCTATTTATTCCAATCAAGTGACGCAGGCGCCATTAACTATTTGTTGCTGAAGGCACATTTAATATCTGAACCGATCTCTTGGCTGTCCCATCGATGGACGGCGAACTTTGTGATCTGGATTCTAAGCGTCTGGAAAGGGATCGGCTGGGTCATGGTCATCTATTTGGCGGCTTTGCAGGGCATTAACAAAAGCCTGTATGAGGCAGCGGAAATCGATGGGGCGAACAGCGTGCAGAAGTTCTGGAAGATTACCGTGCCAAATGTACGACCGATCACTTTGTATATCTTTGTGAATCTGCTGATTGGATCCTTTAATGTATTTTTGCAGGTTTTGATGATTACCAATGGTGCGCCGCTGGGACGAACCGAGGTTTTGCTGACTTATATGTATAAAGTCGCCTTCTCGGAATTTGATTTTGGCTATTCATCGTCCATTGCCGTGATGATGGGGATTGTGATCTTCACCGTCACTTACATGCAGTCGAAATTTATGAAAAGGGGGGAGTAGAATGAAACTGATTAAACGAATTTTGCTATACGGTGTTCTCATCGGTTTTGGTGTTACAACCCTCTTCCCATTCCTATATATGATTGCAACGGCCTTTACGCCGAACACCTATACGCTTCCTTATCCGCCAATTTTCTTCCCGGAGTCCTTTTACACAGGGAACTTTGTGGAAGCCGTGCAGTCCAACAACTTCGGCCGTTACTTCTTAAACAGTGTATTTGTTTCTGTAACGGCAACAATCCTAGCGGTTTGCGTATCCTCCCTAACCGCTTACGGATTTGCACGCTTCCAATTTAAAGGAAAGGAAGTCATCTTTCGAATTCTATTGTTCACCATGATGGTGCCAGGAATTTTAAATATCGTACCGCAGTTTTTGGTTATCAACAGCATTCATCTGGTGGATACCTTCCGGGGCTTGATTCTTCTTTATGTAGGATCGGGCATAGCCGGAAATACCTTCTTCTTGCGGGGATTCTTTGAATCGATCCCCAGAGAATTGGAAGAGTCAGTATTAATTGACGGTGGCGGTCGGTGGACTATATTCACTAAGATTATACTGCCTTTGTCGAAGCCGGCTTTGGGCACCTTTACAATCTTCGCCTTCACAGGATTCTGGGACGAATTCTTGCAGGCATTGACGATTATGAAGACTCCCATTAAACGGACGCTGCCCATTGCCCTACAGTTATTCCGAGGTCAGCATGCTTCGGACTGGGGTTTGATCTTTGCGGCTTCCATTATCGTAATTACACCGTTGATCGTAATCTTTATTGTGTTTCAGAAACGATTTGTCCGTGGCAACATGATGGACGGATCCATTAAGGAGTAGTGGACAGGATGAGAGAATATATAAGAGCAGATAAATGCCAGTACAGAATGGGAGACGAGGTGACGCTGACGAGCGGAGAGCCAATCACTGGCAAGGTGGAGATCTTCCATGGGGGTAAAAGGTTCAAGGAGATTGCAGCGTCGGGAGACCGCAGAATTTCGTTAGGAAGCTTCCCGGAAGGTGGATACTGGATAAAAACGCAGGCAGGAACCACCGCCTTTGATGTGGTGGAAGACGGGAATAAATACGTCCGTTATGGTTTTTTAAGTGATTTTAATCCAGAAGACTGTCAAGATCGCAGTGATTTGGAACAGATGAACCGTTACCATATCACCTCAGTGCAGTTTTATGACTGGATGTATCGTCATCATCAACTGATTCCTGAGACGGATCTTTTCAAGGATGCGCTTGATCGTGAGGTATACCTGCCGGCAGTGCGATCAAAAATTGAATTGTGCCATGAATTCGGCATGAAGGCCATTGCCTATGGTGCAGTTTATGGCGCGGAAGAAGAATATTTTGGTAGGCATCCCGAGGAAGTTTTATACAAAGATAGAGAAACGAAATACGACTTGATCGACATTATCGCTATTATGAATACAGAACCGGATTGCTCCTGGACCAAGCATATCATCAAGGAATTCGCCCAGGCCATTCGGGAGATGGACTTTGACGGCATTCATATGGATCAGTACGGTTTTCCCAAGTATGCCAAGACCCAAGAGGGGCGTGTAGTGGATGTTGGAGGAACTTTTGCTCCTTTGATCAATGAAGCTAAGAAGGCAGCCAATGAGGTCAAGCCAACCAATCAAATGTTTTTCAATTGCGTGAACAACTGGCCGGTGGAACGCGTGGCAGACTCCTTGATGGATGCAGTTTATATCGAAGTGTGGGATCCTCACAGCACCTATCGCCATCTGCATCAACTGGTGAGAGAGTCCCGCATGCTGACCGCTGACAAGCCGATTGTCCTTTCAGCCTATGTACATCCATTTAATCAGTCAGTGTCTGAGGAAGAGAAGGAAACAGCAGCTTTATTGACCATGGCAACGATTTTCTCTTCAGGGGGAACCCATCTTCTGCTAGGGGAAACCGACGGTGCTTTGGCGGAAGCCTATTACGTCAATCATGGTAAATACCAGGCGTCTTTCCGTGATGTGTTGGCAAGGTATTATGACTGCATTACAGGCTATGAAGAATGGCTCTTGGATCCAGCCATTATGGATTTAACAGGGTATTTTGTAGGCGGGATCAACGAAGAACTGATGGTGAAAAACTATCCTTATTCCGGAGAATACCAAGCAGAGAAGATTCACGTCCAGTTTACCCGCAAGGAAGATACCTATATGGTTCAATTGGTCAATCTCTTGGGGGTGAAGGATGACACTTGGAATGCGCCTCACAAGCGTCCGTTGACCGCTGAGAATGTGGTGGTGGAAGTGATGATCCATGACCAAGTGGAGTCGGTGACTTTGGTAAGTCCGGATGAGAATCTTGAACCTGTGGTTCTGGACTTTGAACGGGTAGACCATCCTCATGGCAAAGCGCTTCGCTTTGTGGTGCCGAAACTGGAACTTTGGGATCTTGTGTTATTGAAAACAGAATAATTATTGCCAGACTGATTGTAGTCCTGTCATGTAAACTTGGAAGTCGGAAGTCATCCGACTTCTTTTTTTGTGGTGTAAAATTGCCTATTGACTGTATAGGGACTATATACTTTAGACTGTCATCGTAACAGGAATCAGAGAAGGATCGCATGCTTGCATCGCGCTAAATTGCGATCAGAAGTAAATGAAAACTGAAACAAGGTATTTCTTCCCCTTACTTGAGATGCCTTAAACTAGCTCAGTAGAAAGGATTACTCAAGCTTCTCTGAAATTATAATTCGAATAAAAAAGGTAGGTAATAGTATGGGATTTAAAAATGATTTAACAGGCAAAGACTTTTTGCGATTTGTTGTACCGACGATCGTTGTGAATATGTTTATGTCTTTGTATGCAATCGTCGATGGATTTTTTGTTTCAAAATACGTTGGATCCAATGCACTTGCATCGATAAATCTAATCATACCAATTAACACAATTATATATGCAGTAGGCCTTATGTTCGTTAGCGGAGGTTGTGCATTTGCTTCCATCAAGTTGGGTGAAGGTGATAAAGCAGCAGCATCAAAATTTTTCTCGAACTTACTGTCGGTTGCCATTGGATTTGCGATTGTTGTTATGGCACTTGCATTGTTGTTTAAAGGACAATTACTAAATTTTATTGGTGTTAATGATGACTTGTATCCATATGCCAGTGTCTATATCGTATATTGTGTAGTCACCTTGCCGTTGTTAATTACTAAAATGATTTTTGCAGGGTTTCTTCGCGCAGAAGGCAATCCGAAAATTTCTTTGAAAATGTCAGTTCTTGGCGGTGTGATTAATATGATTCTCGACTATGTTTTTATTGTCATTTTGGATATGGGAATTGCAGGAGCTGGATTAGCAACACTATTAGGGATAGTAACGGCTGTAATATATGCCGGACGCTATTTTGCGTCACAGACTTCAATTTTCAAGTTTAAGCTTGCTCCAATTGACGCGAAGTTATTGAAAGATACTATGATTAACGGTTCATCAGAGATGGTAAGTGAATTAGCGGTTGGTTTCACAGCTTTTGTGTTGAACACCTTAACCTTGAAATATCTAGGTAATGACGGAGTAGCGGCAATTGCTGTAGTTTTGTATATCAATTTCTTTGCCTCCATGGCATTTCAAGGATTTGCAGTTGGTATAGCGCCCTTATTAAGCTACTATTATGGAGCGAAGAATTTAACTACATTAAAAAAAGTGCGGGGTTATGCAAGAAACACACTTTTAATTATCAGTCCTATCCTGGTTGCATTTATATTATTAAACAGGAGTATGCTGGTATCGATCTTCTTTGATTCGGCCAATCCAGTGCATGCCATTGCTTCAAATGGATTATTTGTCTTTTCGTTTGCATTCTTTGTCATGGGTTTCAACTTCTATGGGTCTGGTATGTATACAGCTTTTTCAAACGGAAAGATTTCAGCAATAATTGCCTTCAGCAAGACGTTTATTTTCTTTTTAGCAGGCGCATATTTATTGCCGAAATTGTTGGGCTCGAATGGTATCTGGTTAATATCACCTGCTGCTGAAATTGTTACAGCTGCGATCGTTTGTTTTTTAACTCGAGAAAAGCAATTGGAGCGGTTAGCAAATCTGCAACCCGTCCATATGGAGAAAGCTGAGAATATGCAAATGGGGAAAACGGCATCATGATATAATTAAAAAGTCACGGACCGACTGGTCTGTGACTTTTTTAATACTGAAAAGTTGAGCTTTTCATGGATTGGGACTGACTTTGATTGAAATTTCAGAGAGGTAGTTATGCGGATCCATTTCAGTCAGGTAGTTGATTAAATTTCTTTCATATGCATCGCCATCCAATACTAAGTTATTCTTCTCGATATAGTCAAGCATTCTACGATATGTCTGGTAAGAGCTTTGATTGGAACCATGGTGATAAGCGGTGACATAGAGACCTCCAGGGATAGTGGTGATGTTCAAGTCGGTACGATCAGTATTGAGATTCACGCAAAAATATGAGATATGATTATGGTAGTCCTTTTTAAGATACTGCTGTTCTACGATAACATCCAAGCCTAATCCTATGAAACCAAGTTTTTTCAGTTCATTTTCCAGTTGGTATGTGTTCTTGAAATGACCTTCGCCATTTTGTTCCTTTTCGCTAAGCTTACTTCCGCAAAAAACAAGGATTGGTTTTTTAACTTCCAGTGTAATGGTATCGTAGTCTACGAGCTTCAGGCTTTTTTCAATTTGATTCTTTTTATATTCAATAATATGCATATCATCTTTTAATTTTTGAATACGCTTTTCCATTTGATCCTGGATATCGTTCAATAGATCCAGCAATTCCTCTTGATCGCGATGGTCGAGATAAGTTTTGATGGTTCTTAATGGGATATGGAATTCTTTCAACAGATTAATAATTTGAATTAAATGAATTTGTCTAATTGAGTAGTAGCGATATTTATTATCATCAATAAAAGAGGGCTTCAGAATGCCTTCTTTGTCATAATAGATTAGCGTTTGTCTGGAAACATTGGTCAGTTTCGCAGCTTCACTGATTTTGAAATATTGCTTATTCATAAAAATCTCCTTGACAGTATAGTGACTATACAGTCTATTATAACATTATGTTACAGCGCGATGCATTATTTTTTAAATGTGATAAAGGAAATACAATTGGAATGCTACACAGCTCAAAATAGTGAATTTGGCTAGACTAGCTGAACTTAAATGAAGGGCAAAAGGGGAAGCATGTAAAGACGTTTTTTAGCTTGCTATTGAGAAAAATTATCAATGATGTGGGGCATGAAGATTGGTTTACGATGAATATAAGCAGAAAGATCTTACTTGCTGCAAGAAAAGGAGAAGGAAATGGAAGAGGAGATTGTATTTCAAGCCATTGGTAGGATTAAAACCAAGTACAAGAAAAGATTTGGGACGCCGTCTCAGGGGAGTGAAGCCAAAAAAAGCAGGGGGGTAATCCTATTAAAAGAGCAATACCTGGAGGGGGCAAAGGATTTTCGTGTAGGAGACAAAATCACTGTCGTTTTTTGCTTTCACCAATCAAAGGGATATAAGCTAACAATCATTCCATATCGGTCTGTTGTTCCAACGGGTGTATTTTCCACACGATCGCCGGATCGGCCCAATAGCGTGGGCATTACTGTTGTTACTTTAACCAAAGTGGAAGGTAATCGCATTGAGTTTGAAGGTGCAGATATGCTGGACGGCACACCAATTATCGATTTAAAGCCTGCCATTTAAGGTAGGAAGGATTAATTGAAGCATACTATAGAGGTCTCACTTGCTGACCATTGGGCGGGTGAGATTTCTATAAGGATAAAGAATGGATAGTTATGTTTTTTGTAATTCATGAAGAACCAGATTATCACAGCCGATGAGTGTGAGCGAAAATGCACTCTGATTCCTTTAAAAGGACTGCAGAAGAATTCTAGTCATATCCTTTATATTATGACTGATTCAATGATGCGTTCAATGATAGACTGCAAGTAAGCTTTACTGAAAATGGATATGGGATTGAAATGAGTTTGCCATTTAACAAGAGGATGTTTATAAAGCAATGTACTTCATTACTGGTTGAAGAATTAGCACTTGCACCCGTGTGATATACTGGGAGGGCTGACTTTATATTCTCAGGAATAATTCAGGATTATCAATTATGAAGAGGTGTAAGATGAAAAAGAATTACTCAGGACCTAAGGCGTTGACGGAATACATCTTGTATCAGAGCAAGAACAAGGCTGAGAAAAGATGGATCATTCTCTTGCTGCAGGGGATACTGGCTGGCGGATACATATCCATCGGTGCCATCGGTTATTTTAAGGTTGCAGCCAGCATAACTGAGCCTGGCATGGGTGCGTTTTTAGGAGCGCTTGTGTTCCCGCTTGGCATCATTGCCATTTTGTTGATGCAGGCGGAACTTTTTACAAGTGATACAATGGTTATGGTTGCCGTATACGACAAAAGAACGAAGATTAACAAAATCATAGGCATTCTGTTTTTGATTCTTTTGGCGAATTTGATTGGAAGCATGATTCTTGCTTTTCTAACCAATGCTTCCGGCATATTTAATGCACAGGTGATGGATCTGGTCATACATAAAGCAATCCATAAGGTTCATCTGCCATTTGATCAGTTGTTTTTTAGTTCCATACTTTGCAACATCATTGTTTGTACCTCGGTTTGCCTGGCTTATAGCTGTGGAGATGAACTGGCTAAAGTCGTTGTTGTCTGGCTGGGAATCACCGTGTTTGTCTTAAGTGGCACGGAACACGTTGTTGCCAATATGTATTACTTATTTACTGCTTATTTTGCCGGTGCAAAGATCACACTAGGAGGAATCTTCTACAATTTATCGGTCGCTGCCATCGGAAACTTCATCGGTGGTGGTCTGATTGTATCGGGCATTAACTACATGTTGGCCTATCGAGATATTCAAAAAGCATAGTTTTTTCATGTGAAAATCCCTAAATTCTGCAATGGTATTTAGGGATTTCTCTTGATTTATTTTGAAACATCGCATATATTTGTATATGCAAATATAATTTGTTTTACTAAAGTAGCAGCGTTCGACTTCATTGATAAGCAAAATTGAGGAGCAAAGAGAATCTAGCATATAAAAAAAGCAGACAATAAAGGTACTGCAATACCTTTATCATCTGCTTTCAGCAAGATCAGTTCTATTTGTTCCATCCGTTCATATGAACTTTTGTTTCGTCGTAGAAATCTGTACTTGCATGAGCAGCTTCGTCAGTCAAAGGATGACCGATGGCTACCATGATTTGTGGGACAACTGTTGTTGGGTTGCCGATTGCGTTTGTGATACCCATGATGCGCTCTTCTTGAGGCATAATGCTCATTGGTACAGAAACCAAGCCCATTTCACTTGCTTGAACCATGATGGCTTCAGCTGCAATACCTGCATCCAAAGTCAAGATTTCAGGGTACAAAGCTGTTTCAGTGTTTGCACCGATTACAATAACAAGTGGAGCCGTATCCAATGGTTGTGAGTATGGATGACCTTCTTGCATTGCTGTCATCATATCACGATCAGTAACAACCATTAGCTCGTTAGAACGTTGGTTTCCGCCTGTTGCTGCAGAGAATGCAGCGGCTAGAAGCATTTCAAGTTCTTCGTCTGTAACTACGTCTGCTGAGAATTCTCTAGCTGTTACACGGCCGAAAATGCCATTCATATGAGCGTATTGGGAAGCGCCTTCTACGTCAACGTGATCTGTTTCTTCACTTGCTGCTGCTGTTTCATCAGCTTCTGGGGCTGCTTCCTCAGCGGCTGCAACGGGCTCTGCTGTAGCTGGTGCTTCGCTTGCACATGCTGTTGCCAATGTGCAGAATGCAATTGCAATGATCATGAGTAGTGCTGTTTTTGTCAGTTTGATTTTCATGTTCTTTCAATCCTTTCTACCTAATGATGTAAGATATGGTGATCATTTGATTAATAATGCATGCTTCTTTTGCCAACAACGTTTTCAGGCACTTTGTCCATTACTATGCCGAAAACGATTAGAAAACATTGTGAATTATTAATCGATCTCTATTGTAAGTGGGAATTGGTGGAATCGCAATAACGCACTTTTTTGTAACTAGGCTACCTTTTTGTAGGTTTTTGAATGAATGAGGGAGGACAAAATGGCAAAATTGAAAAAGGAATATTCATGTTCATTGATGCTGACGCATGATCTAATTGGGGGCAAGTGGAAATTGCGAATACTCTGGCATATCATGGTAGGAGATACACGCTTTTCATCCTTGCAAAGGGAAATGAAAGACATCACCTCAAAAGTATTAAGCTCTCAATTGCGTGAGTTGGAATCGGCTGGATTAATTAGTCGCAAGGTCTATCCGGATGTACCACCGCGGGTTGAGTACGATTTTACAGATCTGGGAAGGGAACTGTATCCTGTTCTAAAAACTCTGAGTCAGTGGAGCAATCAATATGCGGCTGATCACGGCATTAAGGTACCGTCAATTATATAATTTGAGTTGCTTAATTTTGCTACGCTATGAAAATCTTTCTTCGGAAAGATTTTTTTATGCGGAAAATTTGTTGACAACTTCGGGTATGTTTATTATAGTTGTACATGCAAATGTCATTTTGTTTGTACATACAAATTAGATATGGTGAGTTTAATTCGCTTATAGATTTAAAATTCAAGTAAGTTGAAGAGAGAGAACTAGGAGGCAAACGATGAAAAAGTCAATTGGTACAGGTACCTTTCTTTATCCGATTCCAACTGTGGTTGTAGGAACTTATGATCAAGACAATAAACCGAATATGATGGTGGCATCCTGGGCTGGCGTGGTAAACTCCAGCGAACCCATGATTTCCGTTTCTTTGCGGAAAGCGACATATTCACATGACTCTATCATTAATCAAAGAGCATTTACGGTTTCTATACCATCAAAAAAACATATTGTTGAGATGGATTATGTGGGAACAAAATCCGGGGAAAAGGAAAATAAATTCTTAAATACAGGGCTTACACCGGTAAAAAGCCAAGTGGTCACTGCACCCTATGTGGCAGAATTTCCTCTCGTTTTGGAATGTGAATTGGTCAAGTATGATGTACTGGGATTGCATACCATTTTTATTGGTCGAGTCAAAGATGTAAAACTTGAGGAAGCCTGTATGACTGAGAAGGGGATGCCTGATATGGCTATGCTTGATCCCATTACCTTTGCACCGGGAGAACGGGAGTATTATGAAATTGGAGGTTATCTGGGTCGAGCCAATCGACTTTGGCAGACTTCCTTGCTAAACCCAGTCATGCAAACTGCAGAGAAACAAAAGGTATTGCAGCTGGTGATTGACTACTACGAACATTTGGATGCTGGCGCGCCGCTTGAGGCCTTTACGAAAATGATCGATTGGCAAGCTTTTGAAATGATCAATGGAGACCTCAAGGTTGATGATTTGGAAAAATATGAATCCTGGTATCAAGAGATATCTTCTCAGTATTTTGACAGAAAGCATATCGTCGAGAAAATCGCAATTACTGAGCTGGAAGACAAGTTATACAAAGTCGAAATGGATATGTATTTCAGGGCGAAAACATGGAAGCCTGGACAAGCCAAAAGCCGTGATGTAGAGGTGAATGGCAAGATTGAGTGGATCGTGAAAGAAGCGTCTGAATCAGGCCAAATGAAGTTGGTCAAATATTATATTAGTGAGTAAGGAGAGCGAGCTCTCAGGTCAAGGAGGAAGTATAATGAGTAAATTGAAATTGGGAAGTAAGTCTATGCTGTACCCATATCCGGCAACGATTTTAACAACGGTGGTTGACGGTAAAAAGAATTACATGCAAGTTGGATTTGCTGGGATTGTGAATGCCAATCCAGGCATGGTTGCCATGGGAATTGGTAAGCACCATCTGACAACCAAAGCCTTGCTTGAAGGGGAAGTAATTGGTTTGGCCATCGTCAATGAGCCTATGCTTTTGAAAGCGGATTATGTGGGAATTCGTTCAGGAGCCAAGGTGGATAAAAGCGAGGTTTTTGAGACTTTTACAGGGGATCATGGAGCTGTGTTAATTGAGGAATCGCCTATAAATTTGGAATTGAAAATCATCAAGACCATGGATTTGGGAGGCGTGGATGTGACGGTAATTGCTGAAATTTTGGAAGTCTACGCGGACGAAAATGTTATGACAGGCAATAATCCGGATATTGTTAAAATGAATCCTGTTGTATTGTCCATGTATGAGAACCAATACTTCACATTGGGAGAGAATGTTGGTCGTGGTTGGAATTTGGGCTTTGCTTATGAAAAGCTTGAGCTTTTTGTGAGAGAGACTATTTTTCAAGCCTTCGACAAACTGGAAGATGTGTCGTACTTTAAAAAACATATCTCCGATGAATCCAAGTTTCAGTTCGATGGTGAAACCTATTTGGGTTATGAAGGATTTTCTTTATGGTACAAGCAAATTAATGAATTGATTCAAAAAGAAGGTTTGGCGCATATTATCACAAATTTTAATGCAAAGAAACTTCAAGGAAACCAATTCGAAGTCTCATTTGATGTGGAGATGAAAGCAACAACAAAATCAGGAGAAAAGATCAATCATTTTGTTAAGGAGAGATGGATCCTGAAAGAAAAGGAAGACACTTTTGTTTTTGTTAGCTATTTAGCCCAGTAAGACTTTCGGCAAAATCCAAGGCTTGTTGAAGTGTTTATCCTTTTGTTGGAAGAGCGTAGAAGCAATGGTATAATGAGTGGAGAAATATTCATTGATGAAAGGAAATCATGATGACTGATATTAATCATTTACTGACAGATTGCCTCTATTTCACAGCAAATAAGCTGGCGCGAGTGATTGGCAAAATGGCAGAAGAAGAATTTAGAATAACGGGTCTTTCACCGACCCACGCCTTTCTGGTCAATATTGTGAATGAAAAAGAAGGGGTTACCCAAAAAGAAATTGGGGAAGCTTTGCATATGACACCTTCGACTATTACACGATTTGTTGACAAGCTTGAGGGTAAAGGATTGGTTGAAAGACGGTCCGAAGGGAAAAATGCTTATATCTACGCGACAGGAAAGGGCAAAGCTTTGCAGGTCGATATTGATAAGGCATGGAACAACCTTTATAAACGGTATTCTGAAATTACCGGCTATGAAGAAGGAGACCAGCTAACGGCATATTTAGATAAGGTTGGAGATATGCTGGAAGCAAAATAGAAAACTATAAAGATAAGAAGAGTGATCCACATTGGTGTAGGAATCACTCTTTTTTTGATTTATATTTTCTTGATTGTGGATTCTTTAATATTTAAAAATACATCCAGTGACTTGCTCTCAACTTCTTTTTGATTAATCATATCCATCATGGCTGAAACGCATTCTGCGCCTAATTTCAGGGCATCCTGGTTGATCGAGGTCAAAGTTGGTTGGACTTGGCTGCAAACCGGACTGTCATCATATCCAATGATGGAGATATCTTGCGGAACGTGGATGTTTTGACTCTTGAAAAAGTTCATAGCGCCTATAGCGATGGTGTCACTGAAACTTACGAGTCCGTCTACTTCAACGGTTTCGGAGATAATGCGCTTGGCGACCATGGCACCGTCTTCGTATGTGTTTTTCGAGAAATGCAAGTAATCAGGATTGACAGGGAGGTTGAACTCTTCGTGTGCCTGGATGTATCCATTGTAGCGGTCAATGCTGGCGTAACGTCCGAAGGGACCATTTTTGGCTTGAAATAAAAATTCTTCCTTGGTCATGGTTTCTTCAAAGGTTCCGGCAACAAAGGCGATTTTGTTGCGGTTCAAACTGAGCAGATACTTAGTCGAAATATAGCCGCCATCCTTGTTGTCATAAGCAATGTGTGGATGATCGCTGTATAGATTGTTCCGATAACCGATTAAGACAGGTGTCTTGCCAAAAATGGAGAGATCTTCTGTGACGGTTGAGTGTGAAATGGGAATGAAAATCACTCCGTCAATAATCGAATTGGCAAGACTCTGGAGAACATTCAATTCCTCTTTTAAGGAACTCGCAGATGAAGCAGCAAGAATATTGTAGTTGTGTTTTCTCGCTTCAGCTACTGTGCTAGCCAGAAATTCTTTGAAGTAGGCCATGGACAGGTCGGGAACGAGGCAGCCAATAATTCGTGATTTTTGCCCTTTCATGGTTCTTGCGGCCATATTAGGTGTATAACCGGTTTCTTTGATGGCTGCCAATACTTTTTTTCTTAATTCTGGGTCAACACGTTCATTGTTGTTTAACACTCGGGATACGGTTGAGTGGGATACGCCTGCAACCTTTGCTACGGTTTTGATTGTTGGATTCGCTTGCTTCTTTGCCATATATGACTCCTTTTTATAAAGCCTCCTCTGAAGGAGACGTGAATTGCACTGACGAACCTTTGCGGACAGATCAACGGTTTTTGCTTGGATTTACTAGTCTGAAAAAAATAAATATTTCGTTTCCAATAGGACCAGTACTGCAGGTGATTTTTTATTCTGTAACTTTGAAGCATGTTTATGAGATAACGTGTTCACAACTGTCTCTTATTCATCTTAATTTAAAATTCACTGGGAATCAAGGTCGACTTTATTTGTGAAGAATTAGATGAAAGAATGATTTAGCAAGATGTTGATGGATTTGGGCAATAAAGTGTTGCTGGAAGCTGTTGACAGGTGCTTATAAATATAGTAGGATTTTGGATACGTGAAAACGTGATCAAAGAGATTATGAGAATACGTGTTCACAAATTATATGGTTAAGGGAGAGGGGAAAGTGAAAAAGAATTGGATTTTGGTTCTTAGTCTTGTAATGGCGGTCATTTTGTCATTTACAGGATGTGCAAGTGGAGATACTTCATCAGCGGATGATAGTCAAGCAGCAGTTGCCCAAGAGAGTGGTGCAGCAGAAACTGCGGCATATCCAGAAAAGGAAGTTACGGTAATTGTACCTTGGGGAGCTGGTGGTATCACAGATACGGTTGCAAGAACATTTACAACTGCTTTTGAAGAAGCCTTGGGACAATCGGTTACTGTTGTAAATATGTCTGGCGCGTCAGGTGCGATTGGAACAGAAAGTGCATATGCAGAAGAGGCTGATGGTTATACCATTTTGTTCTCAGCAGAAACACCGGGTGTATTTAATGTTATGGGAACAAGCGAGTTGAATTTCTCTGATTTTGATCCGATTATGATGATGGTGCAAGATACCAAGGTGGTTGTTGTACCAGCAGACTCACCATATGAAACATTTGAACAATTGGTAGAGGCGATGAAGGCAAATCCAGGACAGGTTAAATTGTCTTACTCTAGCCCTGGTGCAAGCGGTCATATCCAAGGTCTGACTTTGAACCTGGCAGACATTGATGTCAACATGACACCATATGGCGGAGGAAGCGATGCCATGATCGCATGTATTTCTGGTGAAGTTGATTTTACTTTCGGCAATTACGGTACAGTAAAAGACTACTTGGAGTCTGGTGAATTGCGAGCGCTTGCTTCGTTTACAGACACACAAGTTGAGTTCTTGGAGGGTGTACCGCCAATGACGGATGCATTGCCAGAATTGAAAAGTATTTTCCCATTGTACTTCCCGAACTGCATTATGGTGAAGCAGGGAACACCGGATGAGATCAAATCAGTTATTCGAACAGCAGCAGAAGAAGCCATTCAAATGCAAGTTTGGACTGAGTTTGTTTCCAATCGAAATTACCAAACATTGCATGATTTAAGTCATGACGAAATTGTTGCTTACTGGGATAAGTATACTTCGATCACTTCATGGTTGTTGGATGACGCGGGTGCAACAGTAAATAGCCCAGAAGACTACGGCATTGAGAGATATGCCAACTAAGGCAGGCGATTGATAGAATGATTTCTCATTTGAAGAAAAGTAAAGTGCAGGATGGATTGTTTTTTATCGTCTTATCTGCATGGATTATAAAAGAGGCATTGAACTATCATAAATTTGGAACCTGGGCATTGTCACCCTCTTTGATTCCCATTGGAATTGCGGGTATTATGATTCTTCTTTCTACAGCCATGATTTTGTCGACTGTTAGAGAGGAGAAGGGTGAAAGTGAGATTTTTTCATTTCGAACAATGAAAAATCCGGTTCTAATTTTCGCAACAACGGTATTGTACTTAGTGCTGCTGCCGATGATGCATTTTTTAATAGCCACATGTGGTTATCTGGTTCTTATGATGTTGATCTTAGGAGAGAGAAAACTCTGGATTATCGGTGCAATCGCTCTCGCAATCCCATTGTCATTGTATGCTTTATTTGACATTCTTTTGGGTGTTCGATTGCCATAGGAGAATAGAAACCTCTTGCAGAGCAGGTGAACGGATCAGTAAATAAGAAAACGAGCGAACGGGCTGGATTATAATTGATCGGTTGATTGATATTTTTGGATCTTGCCCTTGGCTCGTTTTGCCATGCATGTTTGCATGAAAAGTTTCAGATAGGAGTGTATCATGTTATCAGATTTGACAGCAATTATAGATTTACCATTTATTGGCGTTATTTTTTTAGGAGCGGTGTCAGGTCTTTTTGTCGGATCAATGCCTGGCTTATCCGTTACTATGGCAACTGCATTGCTGGTGAGTATAACCTATACTTGGGATACAAACCTGGCTATGGGATTGATTATGGGTGTTTATGTAGTAGGCGTTTATTCGGGTGCCATAACAGCCATCCTTATTAATATTCCAGGAGCGCCATCATCCGTATCAACAACCTTGGACGGTTATCCGATGGCAAAGAAGGGGCAAGCATTGCTGGCACTAAGAACAGCCACAATTTATTCCTTTATGGGAAGTGTAATTGGACTGGTGATTTTAATGATCTCTGCTGGCCCAGTTACCAAGCTGGCACTGAAATTTACGCGCTTTGACTATTTCTTGCTTGCGCTTTTTGGTTTGACAACTATTGGTTCCTTAACATCTAAAAGCTATGTCAAGGGTCTTTTGAGTGCGGCTTTAGGTGTATTTTTGAGTACGGTGGGCATGGACTCCATGTTTGGCATTGGGCGATTCACCTTTGGGGTGACCAATCTACAAAGAGGGATCCCAATTGTTGCTGCTTTAATTGGATTATTTGGTTTTTCAGAAATTCTGATGCAGGTTTCAAAGAAAAAAGCTGAGTCCAAAAGAGTAGCAATAACAGATGAAAAGGTGAGTACAGCTGGAATCCTTAAGCATTGGTTTTTGGGTGTCTATTCCTCCATTTTAGGTTCGTTGATCGGAGCTCTTCCTGGAGCAGGTGGTCCCGTTGCTGCTTTAATTGCTTATGACCAGGCGAAAAAAGTGACGAAGAATCCCAAAGTTCCATTTGGTGAGGGCGCAATCGAAGGCATTGTTGCCAGTGAGGCGGCCAACAATGGTTGCATTGGCGGTGCATTGATTCCTATGCTAACCCTTGCTGTGCCCGGAGATGCGGTTACAGCGGTCATTTTATCCGCCTTTTATATTCATGGTTTGAGACCAGGACCGCTTCTTTTTACTCAGACGCCGGAAATGTTTTCGGTGATTTTGGCAGCAGGCTTTATCGCGTGTCTGATGATCCTTGTACTGGGTTATACGGTCGCACCTTTACTTTCAAAGGTTGCAACCATCAAAGAGCAGCATCTGTTTCCGATTGTAGCTACACTATGTGTAGTAGGGGCATTTGCAACAAGCAATAACTTCTTTGATGTTTGGCTAATGATTGGATTTGGTGTGTTGGGTTTTGTCTTGAGAAAGAGAGAATACTCGGTTGCGCCTTTGGTCCTTGGACTCGTGCTTGGCGGCTTGATGGATGACAACTTTAGAAGAACGATGTCTTTGCTTCAGTCGTCCGATTCACCGATTCAAGACTTGTTCTTCAGCCCAATCAGCATGGTGTTGACCCTATTGATCGTATTCTCGATTTTGTCGAATTTCATATCTTTTAGCAGCTTGCTATCGGGTAAGCGTTCAAAGAGACAAGCGTCTTAAATCAAAGTTTGATCATTCAGGAAATGCCAGAGGCAGAAAGTGAGAATATGTGACTCCTGTTTGGCAGGAGCCTGGCGGAAGCGCTTCAATAAGAGAAAGAATTGCTTGACATCTTGTAATGATTGTATATGATGGTATACAGGTGTTCTATGGGAATTTATGTACTGACGGCAGATCGTGCTGGCAGAACTGAATAAAAGCTTAAAGACCCTTGTCGGATCCTTATGGATTACGAGCAATTGGGTCTTTTTTATTCGAGTAAAGTTCATCGAAAATAGATAGACAGACTAGGAGAAAATTGTGTTATTTAATGAGTTAGAATTACTTGAGCCCATTCAAAAGGCTCTGATCAGACAAGGATATAAAGAAGCAACACCCATTCAAAGCAAAGCGATTCCAGTATTATTGGAGGGATCAGACTTGTTGGGCTGTGCACAAACCGGCACGGGTAAAACCGCTGCATTTTCGATTCCAATCTTGCAAAATCTTTCGTTGGAGAGAAAAGCAGCAAAAGAAAAGCGCCCTATTAAGGCTTTAATTGTTGCGCCGACTCGAGAGTTGGCCATTCAAATTGCAGACAGCTTCCGAGCCTATGGCCGAAATTTGTCAAAACGAACCCTTGTAATCTATGGGGGTGTAGGCCAAAAGCCACAAACTGTACGACTGGAAAAAGGCATTGATATCTTAGTGGCTACACCGGGGCGATTGTTGGATCTGATCCATCAGGGCTATGTTGACTTGGGACAGGTAGAGCATTTTGTATTGGATGAAGCGGATCAAATGCTGGATATGGGCATGTTGCAGGATGTAAAAAGGATTATTAGATTTTTGCCGGACAAGCGTCAAACCATGTTCTTTTCAGCGACAATGCCTGATGCGATTGCAAAACTAGCGGATACCATTTTGAAGGATCCCGTGAAAATTGAAATTAAACCGGAGTATTCGCCGATTGACATTATCAAGCAGGAAGTTTACTTTGTGGACAAAGGGAACAAAACGAATCTTTTGATCCATGTATTGAACAAGATTGAGTATGATTCTGTTATCGTGTTTTCACGAACCAAACACGGTGCCGATAAGATTGTAAGAGTCTTAGGGAAAAATGGCTTGGAAGCAGTTGCAATCCACGGCAACAAGTCGCAAACAAGAAGACAGGAAGCCTTAAAAAACTTTAAGGATAGAAAGGTAAGAATTCTCGTTGCGACAGACATTGCCGCGCGAGGATTGGATATTTCTGAACTCTCCCATGTTATTAATTTTAATTTGTGCGAGGTGGCTGAAACCTACGTTCATCGAATCGGTCGAACCGGTCGGGCGGGGCTTGGCGGTGTTGCAATTTCCTTTTGTGACTTCGAAGAGAAGAAACTCTTGAAAAGCATAGAAAAGTTGATTGGCAAGACCTTGCCAGTGGTTAAAGGTCATCCATTCCCACTGGTCAACATGACAATTGAGCCAAAACCCAAGCGTGGCCAGCGTCCGCAGCAAAAAAGAAATAGCAATGCGGCCAAAGGGAAAAAAGCAAAATCTTCTGCTACGGGTGGCAGCAAGGGCAAGGATATAAAACCAAGTGAGAGAAAGCCCAAAGAAAAAAGGAAGAACAGCAGAAAAACAAAAGCTACGCAGCAAAAGAATAGTAATTCAAAACGAGGAAGCTATAAGCCCAGCAGACGCAACAATAGAAGTGGAAAAAGTGCATAGAGATTGGATTACCAACCAAGAGACAGCTAAGCTGCACGATTGAATCGTGCAGTTTTTATTGTATTTAGCAGTATGGCTAGATGCGGGTATAAATAATTTGAGAAGACTTGACGCTTCACAAGAAAAAATCAGCACGAGAATGAAAGGAGGTGCCTGATATGAAGCGAAGAGGACTTCGCATGTTTTTTGCATGTATGATGGCTTTTATCCTTCTGATTGCTTTGGTCAATCCTAGCTTTGCAGATGAGGATTGGATGGCCAGAGAAATTCCAGCTTACTCAGAAGACCAAGCGACTCCAATGGCCTACGCAACGAATCAGAATGGTGATTTGATTGTGGTTTATACGGTCTATGATCCTGAGGGAACAATTATGCCATACCCGATGGCTGCGCGATTTGATGGAGAGACGTGGACAGAAATGGGTCAAGGTTATTTGGCGGAATGGAGCGGTGGACAGTTCCGAATTCGTGTCAATGAGTTTACGGGACAAACGTTTGTCGGGTTTATTACCATAAATGGCATGATTCACATCTATGAATTTATAGATGGAGAATGGATTGAAATGTCATCTCCGGGCAGACTGACAAGAATCGACCCACAATTTGTCTATTATGATTTTCAAGTCATGGAAGATGGTGCTTTAGTCGTTGCCTTTGTTGACTTGCTAGAGGAAAGCAGCATCACAGCAAAAGTCTATCGGGAGGGAGAATGGAAAACACTTGGCGAACCTGGATTCACAATGGACCCAGCAAGTTCGATCAGTCTTGCGGTAGATCATAGCAATCAAGTGATTTATGCGGCTGTTGCCATTGAGCGAAGTCAAGTAGAAGTCTGGCGATATGCAGAAGACAGTGAGTGGGAACTTACAGACAGTACTTCCATTGAATCAGTCTATCCTTACTGGGTAAGGCTTGCCATGGGCAATGGAGATCGACCATTTCTATTCTTTATGGATGCCGAACAAGAATGGAAAATCAGTGGATACTATTATGGAAAGGGCATTTGGTATCCAATGGAACCCAATCCGTTTTCACCACCGATAATTCGAAGTTTTGATTTGGTTATGGATCAAGAGGGATGGCCGCTAGCCTTTTTCAATGATAGCGAAAATGAGAGTAAGTTAAGCGTGATGCGTTACGATGGACAAACATGGAGCTACTATGGACGCAGAGGTCTTACATCTAGAAATATCACAGGCGTTTTTGCCGCCATTGGAATGGACGGCAAGCCATACGCATATACGCCTGATCCTGAAAGGGAAGGGCAATTTGTGATAATGGAGTATGGCGAGCTTGAGGAAGCGGTTGTTTCGTCAGTAGAAGAACCTGTAGAAGCAACAGTTGAAGAGGAAGTGCAAGAAACGGCACCTGTCGAGGAGCCTGAACCGGAAGGATCGCTAGTGATTCCATTGGTTTTGGGTGGTACAGCGGTTGTGATTTTGTTTTTCTTGCTATTGAGAAGAAAGAAAAACAACGAAGAATAAGAGTCAGTAGTAAAAGAAAGCGGATTTCCGCTTTCTTTTTCTGTTGAAAATCCTTTTTTCTTTTGATTTCATTTGCATTCTATCATTTTGATGTGTATATACAAGTACTGACTTTTCATTCAGATACTTACAGAAAAGTGAGTGAAGCATTTGAAACGAAAGTTTCTTATGAATTTCTTACATTTAAGTTTGATAGCAAATGAATGTGCTAAGATGCTTACAGGGGTGCTGGATAATCTTATCTAGCTTGCAGTAAATCGACGAGTATTTATGTAAATAGGAGGAGAAGTTGGACATGAAAAGAAAACTAAGATTGCCGATCTTTACTATCAATCCAAAGTCATACTTATATGGCAAAGCTTCCATCGATTTTGCGATCTTTGCAGACAGCTTGGCGGAAAAATATGATGTAGACATTCTTTTTAGCGCAAAGGATGTTGATTTGAAGGATATCGTTAGGCAAACCAAGCATCTGATTGTAACGGCGCAACATATGGATGGTATTGAACCTGGCAGGGGAATGGGGAAAGTACTTCCAGAGGCTTTGAAAGAGGCTGGCGTGCAAGCGGTGATGCTGAACCATGTTGAATGTCCAATGTCCATAGCAGAGTTGGCTCAAGCCATTGAGAGGGCTAATGAAATGGACATCATCTCATTCGTTCTTGCGGATAAGGAATCTGATACGAGAGCCATCGCGGCTTTGCATCCCGATGTGATTTGCTGTGAATTGTCTTCCATGATTGGGAAGGGGATCAAGCAAGCGGAAACCTATGCAATGGATAACAAGAAAATTGTTCATGCTATCTCGCCAGAAACGCTTGTTGTTTCAGGAACAGGGCTTAGAACACCAGAGGATGTGTACCGAACGGTGAAAGAGGGTTCGGACGGATCCGGAGGAACCAGCGGCATTGTTTGTGCTGAGGACATGTATGGAACTTTGGAAGAGATGATTATGATGTTAGCCAAGGCAAAGAAAGACTTATACTAGGAGGGAAGAATAATGAGAATGCATACAAAGATGATCAAATTGGCTTCTAAAGCAGGCCGTGTAACATATATGAATATAACAGATGAAATCAAAGCTGTAATTGAAGAGTCGGGAATCAAGAATGGTCATGTGATTGTTCAGTCCCCGCATACCACTTGCTCAGTCGTTTTTGAGGAATTTGTCCATGACAAAGACATTACTGGAACAGAATTCTTGCAAACAGACCTGAATAATATTTTAGACCGTATTGTACCTCGTGAGTTGACAAACAACTTCAACTATAAATATCCGGGTCCAGAACATTTGGCATTTGTAGAAGAGTATACGAAAAATGATGTAGACAAAGCCAATCCACTATCTGTTGAAGAAGCCTTTGAAACGCTGCTTAATGGTGACGCTCATATTCGAGGATCCCTATTTGGATGCAGTGAGACTTTTATTCTTTGCGATGGTGTTATGGCAATTGGTCATGTAGGCTCAATTTATTTCATTGATTGGGATCAGAACAGAGCGAGAAATAGAAAATGCTTTGTACAAGTAGTTGGAGAATAAGTGAAGAAAAGAAGACGGGAGTTGCTGATTACTGGCAGCTCCTGTTTTTTACTTATTTATCGATTTCAGTGCCGATGAGTCATAGACAGATATGCTTCTTTGGCTTACAATAAGCCATAATAGGTGGATTTATTATCCGATGGGAGGCTCAGCTATGTATTTGCAGGAACTGATTATTTTTAAAGAATTGGCGTCAGATCCGATCACCAACAAGTATCTGAATTTGTTGGAAGCTTCGAATCCAGCAGAGATTCGCAAGGCATACTTTGATCTGGTAAAGGATTTGATTGCCAAAGAGACGTCCTTTGAAACCCATTTGTATGAAAAAATGATGGAAGTGGACAATCCAATTTTAGAAAGGCTGGGCCACCAGCAAGTGAAACCTGGAGTGCTAGACATAGCCTGTATACGAAATGATTTGGAGATTCTGAAACATATGGTTACTCAGGATGTTGAGCCAATTCTTTCTGAAGTCAACGATAAGCAAAATATATTGGCTCATATCGGAAATGCTCCAATGAAATCAGCCAGACTGCAGGCTTATCATAATTATTTTCATAAGGAGATTTTCCCAGAAGACGACGAAGACATTCTTCAATTTGTTGAATTATTGAGATTGTATGGGACGGGAACCTTTGCATGCAATCAGGTATTTTATATCAATCGGCAAGAGCAGCTGACGCCAATTAGAAAATTTTCTCCATTGCCTTGGGATGAGATTTATGACTATCAAACTCAAAAAGAGGCTTTGTTGAAGAATACCAAGGCCTTGGTTGAAGGTCGTCCCTTCCATCATGTGATCTTGGAAGGCGCCAGTGGAACAGGAAAATCATCATCGGTAAAAGCAGTGGTGGATCTGTTTACGGATCAGAAATTGCGACTCATTCAGATTTATAAAAGTCAATTGCAAAGCTTGCCCTCGATTTTGGATATGATCTCTGGTTCGATTTTCAAGTTTATCATATTTATTGACGATCTCTCTTTTGAATCACATGACGACGATTATAAGATCCTGAAATCTTATATCGAAGGTGGAATTTTGAATGAGTCCAATAATATTGCCTTTTATGTAACCTCCAATCGCATGCATCTGATTCAACAAATGCGTTCCGAACGGGAAGGTGATATGCGAATCAATGACTTCATTCAGGAAACGACATCCTTATCGGCCAGATTTGGTTTGCATTTAACTTTTGTAAAACCAGATCAGAAAGCATATTTCTCGATGATTGCCAAGATGCTTGAGAAAGAGAAGATCGAGATGCCGAAGGGAGAAATGGAGTTGGAAGCAAAGCGGTGGTCCATGAAACATAATGGCATGTCAGGCAGAATTGCCATGCAGTTTGTGAAGCATGTGAAAATGAATAAATGAATTATGGGATGAAAAAAGCACTTTCATTGAAAAGACAAGCGTCTGACAATTGAAAGTGCTTTTGATTTATTAAGTATTGGGTCGATTTTCATAACCCCAGGCAAAGAGCATGTCCATAATGGAGATTCGTGTTTTTCGTGAAGCGATACCATTTATATTTCCAGTTTTTTAATGGGAATTTGAATTTCAGTGATAAATTCACTTTCAGAATCCGAATAGTCATGGTCCAAAAGATTGTTTTCTATGGAGTCGCCGGCGATTTCGTATCCGTTTTCATGAATCCAGTCAATGAGTGTAGTGTAATGTTTGACTTGGTCTGCATATGGACCGATCACTGTCATGCTGACGCATTTCGATTTTGGCAGAACGGTTAGCTGACCAGGTGGAATATGTTCGGCTGATTCAATTTCAACAAAGTAGCGGAAACGGTTGAAACGACCGTTGACCATATCAGCTTGAGAGACAGAGGTAAAAATCAAGCCTTCTGTCAATCGTGATTTCATTTCAGCGTAATTGGGATTTTCCTTCATTAACTCTTTGGCTTCTTGCGGATCTTTGCTTTCCAAAGCACTAAGTAGGAGTCCCTGTCTCGCTTCAATCTCAACAACCGTGATCTTGCCGAGCTGTGTTTTAGCATGTTCAAAGAGCTCAATGTTTCGATTGATTCGATGTTTCAAATTCAGCAGATGTTCGATCATTTCATCCAGATCATGATCTTTTTTTCGAAGCAGGCTGATTAGATGTTCCGCGTCTTTATTGTTGATATAATCATTGATTTCATTCAAAGAGATGCCAAGATTCTTTAGAAACAAAATCCGACTTAGTTTAAAGATGGAGGAGATGTCATAATAGCGATAATTATTGATGGGATCCTGCTCCGGCTTCAATAGATTTAATTTGTCGTAATGGCGCAAGGTATCTGTACTAATATTAAAGATTTTTGCCAGTTCTCCGATTAAAAATTTCTCTCTCATAGGCTTCTCTCGCTTTCTTGTTTATAATTTTAACAAATTCCTTTAGCGAACAAAAGCAAAAAGTTCTTGACGTTGGAGTAGCTCCAATCTATATAATCAGTTTTAATAGTTCGATTACTAGAAGAAAGGAGATACAAATGTACACGATTAAGAATAAATATGTGGTTTTACTTGGTGCTTTGTTGGCGCAGGTAACCATCGCGGCATTATATGCCTGGAGCATTCTAAGTACCGCTTTGCAGGCTGAGCACGGCTGGACCAGTGATCAAACATTTTTCCCATATGCTTTGGCCCAGTTTGTTTTTGCTTTGAGTACCTTGTTGTCCGGAAGACTTGTCGACAGTAAAGGCCCACGAGTATCCTTGGCTATTGGTGGACTTCTATATGGAACTGGATTTATTTTATCTTCCTTTGCTACAACGCCACAGATGTTGCTTCTTACCTACGGGGTGATTGCTGGCGCGGGTGTAGGTTTCGTTTATGTTTGTCCACTTTCTACACTAATCAAATGGTTTCCCAACTATCGAGGCATGATCACAGGATTGGCAGTAGGCGTATTTGGTGGTGGAAGCATTATTGCCAAGAGCTTGTTTTCCAATCTACTTGAATCCAATACAGTGGCCGAAACATTCTTGAAAATTGGTTTGATTTCAATGGGATTGATCTTGGCTGGTGCTGCTTTAACCAACAATCCGTCTGACTTTGTGAAGAAGGCTGCGGAAAGAGGGCAAGGCGACTTCACAACCAAAGAAATGGTCAAGACTAAGAAGTTCAAGCTGACCTGGTTGATGTATTGGCTGGCAGTTATTCCAGGCCTGCTGGTTTTGGGTGCGGCTAAGAATATTGGAATGGAAGTTGCTGGCTTGAACGAGGTTGCAGCAGGAGGCGTCATTACCTTGCTGGCCATTGCCAATGCGAGCAGCCGACTGATTTCCGGTACCTTGTCGGACAAAATTGGCACCTTGAATGTACTCAGAATCGCTTTTGGATTTACAATTGTTTCTTTGCTGGCGCTGAGCTTGCTTTCAGGCAGTACGCTTGTATTCTATTTGGGCGCAGCAGGTATAGCTGTCGGTTATGGTGGATTTTTGGCACTGTTCCCGACCTTTACCAATCAAGAGTTTGGTTCTTTCCGATATGCATCCAACTATGGGGTTGTTTATCAAGCCTATGGGCTTGCGGCTTTAACGGGAATTATGATCAAACGACTAGCGGGATCTTATACCACAACATTCATTATTTCTGCTGTTGCATCGACCATTGGTTTGGCCATTGCATTTGTCATCAGAGAACGAAAGGCGGAAGCGAAAGCTGTGAAGCTGGCGAAGCAAACTGCCGCTGTTTTGAATGTCGAATAATAATCTTTTTCATAAATTGGAATGAAGAAATAAGTTGGCTGTATCCAGCTCAAGTGATAGCTTGGGAAGGATGCAGCTTTTTGTTGCAAGAAATAAGCTTTGTTAACGAAGTGAACATATGGGTAGGAAATTATTGGATACAGTATTCTGTAATAAGTTATCCTAACGATCAGATAATGGATAGGAGGTTGAAAGTTGGTTACTAAAGAAAAAGTTCGCGAACTCTGGGATATTATTCATGAGAGCCAGTTTAATGGGGTTATTTCCATTGAATATGATACAAATCCTCTTCTTTCTGAAGGATTTGGAATGGCAAATTTTGAGCATCAGGTGCCAAATACGACCAAAACTCGATTTCGTATCGCGTCCATTACCAAGCAGTTTACAGCTGTAGCAATTCTACAGCTTGTAGACCGAGGTTTTTTAAAACTCCATGATCCGATTACATTGGTTTTGCCAAACTTTCCGAATGGCGATCAAATTACCATTCACCACATCTTGACCCATACATCTGGCATTCCGAATTTTGCCTTGGAAATGGATTTTTATGATGTTCTGCATGCGGAATCAGTCGAAGATGCCTTAATTGACTTATTTATGAATGAACCTTTGCAATTTGATCCGGGCTCGCAATTTGCTTATTCCATTTCAGGATTCCTTGTATTGGGTAAGATCATTGAAAAGATCACAGGAATTTCATACGAGGAATACATAAGGATTAATATTTTTGAACCATTGGGTATGTTAAATTCAGGATTTGACCACTGGCAGCAGATCGTTGAAGGAAGAGCAAATGCTTATGAAATGAGAAATGGCGAAATTGTAAATGCCGATTTTATCGATATGCGGATCGCAGGGGCTGGAGGAGGATTGTATTCGACCATTGAAGACTTGCACTTATTCAATCATGCTTTGAAAAACGGAGACATTATTAGTCCCGAAGCCGTTGAGCTTATGTTTGGCAATCAGTTTACCATCGTAGAAGGAGCCTATTGCGGCTATGGGATCTTCTTGCAGTATGATGATCATTTTGGCAAGAAAAGGCATCGTCAGTACCATGCAGGCGGAGGTGTTGGGGTACGATCCATGAATATTTATCTACCTGATGACAAGTTTACCATTACCATGATTTCCAATGTCAATGACAAGGAAACTTTTGGCACCATCACCCATGAGATTGAACGGGTTTTATTAACGGAAGACGGCAAGGCTGAGTAAGTTGACTGCTGATGATAGAAATGAATCAAAAGGGGAGGGGACTTGATTCTCCATAAGAAGAAATCACACGTTTAATGAAACGTGTGATTTCTTTTTGTTTATTGTGTTTGTTAGCTCAATCTTCGAATTAGTTTCACATAACATTCCACGCATTTCATAACTGAATCCACAGGAATGCGTTCATTGTTGCTGTGGATGAGATTTAATTCCTCTTTGGTGATTTCCATGGGCGCAAACCGCAATACATTTTCACAGATTGCATGAAAATGTCGCGAGTCGGTACCGGCAATCATCAGATAGGGAGAAACAACCGCATCAGGCCATAAATCCAGAATGGTTGTTTCCAAGGTCTTGAATGCCTCGGATTGAATGGGCGAAATGGGGGAAGCTTCTCTCCCATTTAGAACTTGAATCTTATGAGGAACTTTAATGAATCCGCTAATATGCCGAATGGTGGAATCCATGGTATCTGTATTCAAAATACGGGCGTTGATTCCAACTCTGCCTTTTGGGGGCAGTACATTGTATGCTTTTGATCCTTCCAAAACGGTTACAGCAGTAGTCGTGCGGATCAAGGCGTTCATTTGTCCGCCCTGTTTTTTAAAGAGCAAGGCCAAGAGCGGCTTAAATAGCCACATATTGGCGAAGATGATTTTATAGGCAAAGGTTGAATGTCGCCCAAGGCGATTAAACATCTCCATGACAGGTTCCATAAATGCGGGGTTCATGCTTTTTTCTTCCAATCCCGACATCAACCTGCCCATAGCACCGGTGATTCCATGGCGGGGTGGCGCCGAAGCATGTCCGCCCTGACTTTCAAACTGGACTTCCAGATCGATATAGCCTTTTTCACCAACACCAATAACGGCAGTTTGCTTATTGACACCAGGGAAGATCCCGTCTTTAATCACAACACCGCCTTCGTCAAGCACAAGCTGGGGGCGTATGCCTTTTTCTTTTAGATGGGTAACAATAGCGGGAGCTGATTCTCCGCTTACTTCTTCATCTCCGGAAAAGGAGAAGTAGATGTCATGTTCCGGAACAAATTCTTCTTTTATCAGGTGTTCAGCAGATTCCATAACGCTGAGCAGGGTACATTTTGTATCCAATGTTCCGCGCCCCCAAACCACACCATCAATAACTTTGCCATCGAAAGGAGCAATCTCCCATGCGGTTTCTTCTGCGGGCACAACATCATAATGAGACATCAATACGATTGGATTATTTGGTGATTTTCCCTTCCAATGATAGAGAATGCCTGTATCACCAAGATATTTCCAAGTACAGGTTTTATGGATGGCTGGATAGAGGTCAATCAGGGATTCTTGAAAGGCCTTGAATATATCCATCTCCATTTTGCTCTTGTCAATGTTTGAAACTGTCTTGTGGCGCAATAATTCTTGAAAATGGGCAATGACTTGGTCTTCATTCAATACCTCTTTGGGTGTATGTGTGACGGTGGTTGGAAGAGGTTTGAACAGGCTGGCACGAATGATAAGGATAGCAGCAAGAACTGCAATTATGATCAATAGTATCACTATAGAACACCTCGCTTATACATAATTCGTGCACTGATAATGGCAATGATCGCTCCGATTGGCACGAACATGGAAACGGCTGAAGCCAAAGAAGGAATCATGGAGAATATAAGAATCATAAAGATCAATGGGACTGCGGCAATTTTGGCGTTTTTACTGACATAGACCACAGCCAATCCGCCGAATAGTGCCGGCAAGATCTGATCGAAAGCAGGCTTGAGCAATTCTGAGTTCAAGATTGGGGTGAGTGGGGCCATCATAAATACGCCCAAAGCGATAATGACAATGGTGACGATGGAACTTGTAGCCACTGCAATGGTAGAAATAATTTCTCCTTCTTTTGAACCTTGCTTGTAGCCGGTATTCTCCAAGGCCATAAGGGTGCAGGGAACTTTTAGGTTGGTTAAGTTTCCAGTCACAAAGCCTAAGTAGGATCCTGCCGTACCCAGCATGGGTGTAAAGGTTACGATTTCAATCAGTGCAACGGTCCAGAAAATGGGTGCCACGCCAAGCAGACCTTTGGCTACGTCTTTAAAGGCTGGATGCGCTCCGTAAACAGTTCCTACGAGAATGGGAACGGCGAGCATCAACAAGAAGGTTGTGCCCATCCACAAACGGCCATAGTGATGTGTTTTTTCCATATATCCGTCATGTGTATCAATTGCTTCTATGACTTCAACTTCTTTTCTCAATTCAGCAGAATTTCTCATTTTAACCTCCTATAACGCCGGTTATGACAATGGCAAAAGCCATTCCACTCAGCATGGAAATGGGCAAGGCGTAATCTTCTAAAATTTTCACTTTATATTTTTTAATCAAGAGACCCAATCCAATCATAATCAAGGCTGAGAACATCATGACAAATACGCTGATAAATCCAACCAAACCTTGGGACACGTCCTTGAAAACGACACCCAGAAAAGCACTGATCATACCCATAAATAGTGCAGTCATAAAGTGTTCACTCCAGATGGGATCACGTTTCTTAATAACGGACATGCCACCTTGAAACTTCTTTAGAAAGAGAGGGATCAAGACCATGCTAGGAATGATACCCAATGTCATCACCCAAAGGATGGTCACATAAGTCTGGGGAGACGTAATGGCTTCGGATATGGAAATTCCCATGGTTGCTGCAGCTGATGCGGCCGCGGTTAATTCATAGGTGATAGCACCCAGAATTGATAATCGAAGCCATGGCAAGGGCAATCCCAAAAACTTAGACAAAGTGATGACACCTAACAATATCGATACTGCGGGTGCGATCGTAAAGGCAATGCTTGATTTAACGGTACGCATAAGAACTTTCTTCTCGATGCCAATGTTGATTCCTTCTCGATATGCCCGAACGAGGAAAAAGATAGCTTGGCAAATTACAAATAAGATAAATACACCGGAAACTGCAAAAAGAAATACACTGTTAAGATTAAACATCCCAACCTCCTATCCATAGATTTTCTATATGCTCAAACAGTTCATCCACTAAGACGACTGCCTGATCGATCTGATTTTCCATGATGCACTTTTCGATTGAATGAAAGAGTTTGCTTACCTCATCTGAGTGGGTGCAACATTTAGCAACATTGATGATGCCGATTTTAAATTCATTCATCAGCATGGGATAGATATGATTGCCGCATTGGTGGCAGTAATCAAAGAGAAGACTAAAAAAATCTTCAGGTGTTTCTAAATGGATCTCAGTTGGTTCTTTCTTTGTCTCCCTGAAGAGAAGAAGTACATTTTTAAAATTGTCTTTGATGAAATGGAGCAAATCGTGATTGAGTTTTTTAGAGAGGCTATCTTTTTTCTTAGAACTGATTTCCTCAATGAGACTTAATTTTCCCGAGACTTTGAAATCTAAAACTTGAATGCCTTTGCGTGGCCGAATTTTTAAAACGCCCTTGTTTTCAAGGCGAATGATGGCTTTGTGTACAACAGGTCGGCTGCAATCGTATTTGATCGCCAGGTCACGTTCTGGCAGCATCATTTGACCGGCTTTTAATTGTTCGGATAAAATTTCATCCAATATCATTTTCTCCACTAACAATTCTTTTGACATAAACACCTCCTGTGGTATTACCACAGTTTTATTTTATCGCAGATAAATGACAAGAACAACAAAATTTGGAAAATTTAGAAAAAAGAAAGGTCCCAGCCATTGGCTGAGACCTTGTTTTATAGTAGATGGGAAGCTTCTTTTTTTAATAAAGAGAACATCAAGACATTGGTCATTTGATCTCGGAAGCACATATATTCCCGAAGCAAACCCTCTTCGCGGAAACCTAAGCGTATCAATGTGTTTTGCGAAGCTAGATTTTCGGGGTAGACGATGCCTTCGATCCGGTTTAAATTCATATGGGCAAAGCCATATTGCAGGATTGTTCCTATGGCTTCAGACATATAACCTTTGTGCCAGTAGGCTTTTGACAACTCATAGCCGATTTCAGCACGAAAGTGTTTTTGGCTCCAATTATGGAAACCGCATGTCCCAATAATTTTGCCATCTGCCTTTGTTTGAATGCCCCAGCGGATCACACGTTCTTCCTTAAATCCTTTGGAGAAGCTTTCGATGATTTTGAGCAGCTCATCTTTGTTTTTAAAGGGAAACATGCCATAATATTTCATTACCTCTTCAGAAGAGAAGATTTCGTATAGATCTTCGATATCATTTTCGTTTAATTCCCTTAGGATCAATCGTTCTGTTTCCAATATAGGGAAGTTTTGATTTACTTGCATATGGACCGCCTTTCGCTGTTTTAATATCTAGTTTCTTGTGGAATACATTCTCAATAATTCAATAGTATGTAATAATTCAGTAAATGTCCAGTCGGCAAGGATTTGTAAATGCATATGAGGACAGGGAGAAGGTTTCAGAAGGATCATGACAATGTGGAAATGGATTGGAAAATGAATGAATGAAGTATAGAAGTGCCCTCCATGCGATGAATTACATGGAGGGCACTTTGCATGCATATGGAGCTGTGATTTGGGATATTAAAGGATTGGAACACAGATTTCACATTGGTGATTCATGACCAGTTGAGCTTTGTAGCGCTCTAGTACTGGCCGGGTTGCATCCATGTGATACTTGAGTTTCACCAGTAATGGGAAAACTTCTTGCCAGGCATGCTGAACAGCTTCGGCCGTATGTGAGAGGGGAAAGATCGCGTATCTCCCTCCTGCGATAATGGATAACTGAATGGTGTTGTCCTTAGGGATTTTCGTTTCTAAGGCAATACAGGTGTCGTAGCGGCAGTCTTCCGGTCTTGTTTGCTCGGGGTTATCATGGGCGATTCCATAGAGAATGGATTCAGCATTCAGTAAGTCATTGGATTTTGCCCATACTTTTAGTTTTTCCATGGTTGCAAGATTGCCGATTCCGTATGGTCCTACATTTCGGATGAAAGCAATTTGGTGTGGTGGGATATTTTCAATCCTGAATTTCATAATCTTCTTCCTTTCAAGCGTATTGTCAGACCGGTCTATGAACAAGTTATCATGAACTAAAATGATTCTCAAAGGAATTTTTAAAACTTGTTTTAAAGGCGATGTTTTTTTGTACGGGATCGGGTTAATGAGCTAAGCGCTTTCGCCTTTTTCTTCGAATAATCATGATTTGGGCGAGAAAAAGAATGAGAATGCCCGCAATTGCATAATATTTTAGGTTGGAAGCCTTCTCATAGAGGCAGAATACTAACTCTGCTGTTGGCCATTGGAACACGAGATAACTGCCGTCTGAAACGGTATCGAGTTTCTGCCATTTGCTTCCCATCCACGCGTACAATTCATAGTCCTGATGATCTGGTTCGTAGAATCGGTAGGTGTAGCTTTCGTTTGTCTCGTCATTGTTTATGATTACAAGATGCCATTGCCCGATCTTATTCATGTCTGTCACTAAATCCGTCCCGATGGTGTGATCGGTTTTAATTTCGACTGACGCCTCCGGGCTGAAGGTGCCTTCTACTAGAAGGCTAGCCGGATCGCTTGATTCGGAAGCAAGAACCTTTTTCAAAGGGATATACTCCGCAATGATCGTATCTGGAAAGATTAGCTGATCAAAATCATATTCCGGCCATCGTCCGATATATCCTGGCTTCTTGGGGATCTCCGGCAATTCATCGAACAGAATACTCTGTTCATAGGAAAAAGGGTACTCAGTGATAGTAATATCATCTGCAATAAAGGTCAGCCTCAAGTCACTAAAGGGGGACGGGAGAGTGTCGTTCTCTAGCAAGGTGGCATAGGCAACGGGTTCAGCCTTTTCCGCATAGCTGATACCGTCAATAGCAGCCCATTTTGTGCCAACAAAGACATTCCCTGCGATCACAGGTTCTTCAATTACTTTTTCTTGATTTGCCTGATCCGATGATTCTTGGGTATCCGCGTTCATGCCGTCTTGAACATCACCAGCAATCATACCTATAAATTCTACAGCGTGATCGATGGCCGCCATGGCTGTACATCCGATTATCTCGGTTCCGAATCCTGCAATTCCTCCGACATAATCCAAACCAGATAATCTGCTGATGGAAAAGCTGTTTCGAATTACAGAATAGGAACCGCCGGCAATGCCTCCGACATAGTTGCCGTCACTGCTGACAACTTCGCTGTTGTTAAAGCAGCCAAACAGGCTGCCAAGATCCATGCGACCGACTATGCCTCCAGCATAGTCCTTTTTTGCCTTAACCAATCCGGTGTTCTCGCATTCGGCAAGAACGCCTTTTGTCTGAAATTGAAAGTTCAGCATATTGTTTTCTTTTGAAGTTAAATCGCCTTCCGGATCAAAGTCGTAGTCAATGGCGAGGGTGCCCGTTATGCCGCCAATGTTGATATCTCCGCTGACCTCGCCGGAATTGGTGCAATTGACAACATATCCAAAGGTTGGTTCCATATTGGTAAATTTTTTCGCATCAGCTTCCAGCATCTCATCATCTGAAATATCGTTGAAAATTTCCCGGTCTTCATCCATGGAATTTTTGTATCCCTTTTTAATCAAATCAATGACAACAAAGACTTGATCATTGATGGTGCGAAGATCATCCGTCAAGCTATTAATTGTGTTTTTCGATACCTCATTTAATTTAGACATTTCAGCGACCAGTTTGTCTCCGGTGACGAAGAGGTCTTTCTTTGCCGCGTCTACGCTTTTGCCAAGCAGGGAAAATTGAGGTGCGCCAAGTGCGGCTTCTCGTTCCAGAGTCTGCTCGACTTGATTAATTGCTAGCGTAAGATGATCGCTGGCTCTTTTGAAGTCTCGGGTCGCCGCGGAAAAATTGTCCATGCTAATCCCCATCATTTTCGATGCGCTTTCAAAATAAACAGACGCATCACTCAAGTCTACAATGCCCATATTCAAATGGTTAAGACCCGTTTGGAAATAGGATGATGCTTGGCGAAAATATGTCATGGCCAGCGAAATTTCTTTGGAGTCTTTCTCATATTCATCCTGCAGATGAGTGAGGGCTTTTTGCAATTGATCCTCTGCAAGGTCGAAGCTTGTTTTCGCCGCTTCAAGATCGTCTTTGGTTTTTTCTATGATTTCATCCAGATCAGCATTTAGGGGATCATCGGCAGCCGAAAGGATATCAGTTAGTGTTGACAGGGCGTCCATGACTGCGGACATCCCATTGCTGATTTCTTTCATGCCAGAATCGATTTCTTCGATGGCTTGATCTAAAGATTCATTATTGGTGACAGCGGCATCGAGGTGATCGAAGCCCTGCTCCATTTGTTCAGCGCCTTTGTTGATTTCGTTCATACCTAAGCTGATGTCCGCTAATGCGTCGTTGATTTCACCGAATCCTTTTTGTACCGCGTTGGCAGATATGGACATGAAAATGAATCCTGTATTCATATCTTCCAGCCCCTTGGAGACATCAATTGCTCCAATTTTCAGTTCGGATGTTGCGCTTTCCAGATCAACAACCACTGAATGGATGCGGTCCAAAGTCGTATTAATGGTTTCGATATTTTCATCAGCATAATCAACGGTCCTGTCAGACAAGATTTCCATGCGGTCCGCCACATTGGCGATGGATCGATTCACGGTTTCCAGCTGGTTGCTGACGTCCTCGTTGCTGATATCGATTTGATCATAGGCTGCATCGATGGATGTTTGTAGTTTATCCAGCTCTTCTTCCAGCTCGCGGAAGAAATCCTCATCACTCTTGATCACTTGGTAAGGTTCCATCTGACCAACAATACCGCCGACGTCCTTTCGGCCCAATACAGGCGCCTTGTTGATGCTGTTGCTGATGTAGCCGTCTTGTCGACCGGCGATGCCGCCGATGTTGTAGCCGACGTGGTGATAGCCGACAATCCCTTCGTTCAAACAACCTTCAATGATTCCACGATTAAACCCGGCGATGCCGCCGGAGTTGGTTGAAGCGATAATATTCTCGGTATCATTGATTTTCTGAAGGCTGATATCTTCAATATGAAGGGTGGAGGGGGCGACGGTTGTGTTGATAGAACCGGTATTGGTGCAATGCTTAATCAATCCGTAATTTTCTCCGCTTATGCCGCCGGAAAAATTCTCGCCGGTGACAGTTCCCTCAAAATGACAGTCGATGATCTGACCGGTAGCTTCATTTTTCGCCACGATACCGCCTATATGACTCTTTCCGTTCAGACATCCGCTTACTTCGCAATTTTCAATAATTCCTCGGTTCTTACCGGCTATTCCGCCGATTCGATTTTCCGTTCCAGTTAATTGCAGATCTACTTCTATCTTTAGGTTTTGAACGACACCGTTTGTTTGGATGTAGCGGAATAAGCCATAGGTCGAACCCTCGTGAGCCATGCTAAGATTGGAAATGATATGGTTGTTTCCATTGAATGTACCGCCGAAAGTGGGAATACCGTGGAAAGATTCGTCGCTGATTTGAATATCACGGGTCAAGATGACCGTGAGCCCTTGCGAATAGGTGTCAAGGGTACAATCAGCCGCAAGCTGAATCAAGTCACTTTCATTGTTTACAAAGAACAGACGGGATTCAAGTCCAAAGGCCGAGTTAGGGAATATTGAAAAAAGGATGCAGAGGACCAGGAACACAGTTATTTTATTATTCTTCTTCATTGTTTTCACCATCCTTTCCAACATTAACGACACCCTTTACACTTCCTCGAATGGAACCGTTCACCGTTGCATCAACATAGCCGTTCACGTAACCTTGAAGCTTGCCGTTGATTCGCATACTGCCCGATTCCCTGGTAATGATGCCTTCGCGCTTCAGAACAAAGGCGGTCTTCTCAATGATTTTATCGCCCAATAGCAGGGTTTGCGGCAAGACTCCCATAACCAAAATCAGGGAAATAATAGTACCCCGTCCCAAGCAAACGCCAATGGAGGCTACCGCATAGTCTGACGAAAGAAATCCAATCAGGATCCCCGCTGAAGCGAGAATGGTACCGGAGGTAATAATAGTTGGAAAAGCCTGATTCAACGAAGTCGTCATGGCGTCCGATGTATTCATGTTTTTTTTCAGTTCCATGTAGCGACTGGTGATTACGATGGCATAGTCAATGGTTGCGCCCATTTGAATCGCGGTTACCACCAAATAGCTCAAGAAAAAGATATTGGTTCCCATAATCGGTGGAAAGGAGAAGTTGATCCAGATACTGCCTTGAATGGTCAAGACTAGCAGTACGGGCAGGCCTGCCGATTTAAAAGTAAATAACAAAATTGTCATTACAAAAAGGGCAGACAAAACGCTGATCAAGACATTATCGAAGGCAAAGAAAGTGGCTAAATCCTGATTGCTAGTGGATTCGCCGACCACATAGGATTCGTTATAGTATTTTTGTATGGTTTCATGAAATTTTGCCAGATAGTCAAAGGTTTCATCCCCTTCTTCAGGCAAATCGGTAATCAGCAGAAGTCTTGAATAGCTGTCGCTTTCCAGCTGATTCTTGCCGCGGGACAATTGCTCGTACATGTCATTGATTTCTTCTTCCAATTCTTCATCCAGATTGACATATCCTTCTTCCTTTTGATCGTAGAGGTACATAAACATATCAATTAAGGGCACAGGGTAGTCGTTTAAGCCGTTGATCAATTTGCTGTAGGTTTCATTGTGCACGGCATAAGCGCCATACAAAACCTTTGCTACTTCTATATCGACATCGGTCAACTCTGCAAATTGTCTTGGAGTCAGCTTGTCCGTTACCATGTATCCGTCTAGCGCTTCCGTATTGGCGAGACCGACGGTTTTGGTGACCATATCATAGGAAGCCAAGTCTTCAAGCAGCTGTGCTTCTTTATCATAATCTCCCGCTGGAACAATTACCGCCATAATATTGTCTTCGCCGAAGTTGTCTTTGATTTTCTTTTTAGCGATTTGCGTGTCATTTTGCGTGAAGGTGTGCAGGGTGGTGTAGCCGTACACATAGTGTGTTTGATTGGAAAAATAAATGGCAACAACTAAAATAACGATAAAAATCGGCGGGATAATATACTTGGTTTTTGATACGAATCGACCCCAAATAGAAATATCCGGGACAAAATTTTTATGAACGGTTTTGTCCATCATGTTGCTGAAAATCATTAGGAGGCCCGGCATTAGCGTAAAGACTACAAGCAAGCTGAATAGCAAGGCTTTTATCAAAACCTGTCCCATATCGTAGCCCACTTTGAATTGCATGAACATTAGAGCCATCAATCCAGAAACCGTGGTCAAACTGCTTGATGAGATTTCTGGAATTGCTTTTGACAAGGCTTGGATTGCTGCTTCTCTTGCATCGAAATGTTGCCGTTCTTCCGTGAATCGATGGCAAAGAATGATGGCATAATCGATGGCTAATGCCAATTGCAGGACGATTGCAATGGAATTGGAGATAAACGAGATTTCTCCAAAAATATAATGAGTGCCCATATTCAGAAGGGCAGCTACACCAAAGGTAATGACAAGCACAGGAATTTCCATATAGGTTTTCGATGTAAATAGAAGCACTGCGAGGATAATGAATACGGCAATAACCAGAACCGTTTTAATCTCTTTTTCCAAAGAGGCCGCCATGTCTTCCGTGATTTCACTTTTCACATACGTGTCATACCCGTTAAGCAGGGCGATTACTTGATCCATGGCTTCTATGGTTTCTGGATCCTTGGTTTCTTTGTCAAAGGTAAGGGAGAATAGCGCCGATGCATGAGTGTAGTGCTCGTCGTTCTCGTCAAAATCAATACTGTTGACTCCTGGGATCGCTGAAATCTGTTCTTTTAAAGCTTCGGCTTTTTCAAGGGTGATGTTGCTTACCATGACGGTTGCCATGCCATAGGTTGTGAACTCTTCTTCCGATATGATCAAACCTTGCCGGGTTTCTGTTTCTTCGGATAGATACTTTGTTATATCGTTATTCACATCTACCCAGTTCCTAGAGAAAAGGCAGAATATGCAGGCGATAATATATACGAGGATAAATCCGGTTCTTTTGTCTACAATAATGGCGGATAGCTTCTCGAGGAAGCTGCGTTCTGTTTTCTTTTCCATTCGATACTCCTTGAAAATCCATTCTTACTACAATCTATAGAGTATAGGGAAAAGGGGGAGGATCTGCTATAGACAAGTTGCGGGATCTGTCAAAAAAATAGACACTTTCTGGAAATTGTCTATAAATGGACATTGTGGTATACTTGATTCCGTTGTGTACCCGTTGAGTTTGGAGAGAAAGACATGAAGAGTGAAGTGACAAAAGACTTGCTGTGCGAGTCGTTGAAGCGATTGTTGGCGCAGAAGTCATTAGATAAAATAAGCATTAAGGCGATTACCGATGGCTGTGGATTGAACCGACAAACATTTTATTATCATTTTGATGATATTTATCAAGCGGTGGATTGGCTACTAAAAAAAGAAGCCGTTTCAATTTTCTTTGATCAGAAAGAGAATTTACTATTAAAAGAAGGCTTACAAGTTCTATTTGCCTATATTGCAAGCAATCGAACCATGTGTTTGAATGTACTGGCATCGGTTGGCAACGAATATATTTATCGATTTTTTTATGATGAGCTGTATTCGATCATTTGCAACAATTTGAGTGATTCAGAAAAAGGAGTTGCTCTTGATGCTTCGAAAAAGGCTCAATTGGTAAAATACCTGGTGATATCGTGCGGTTCCTACATCGTCGCTTGGATGATGGGTGTTGTTGAAGAATCTCCTGAAGAAATTATAGAGTTCTTACTTCGACAGATTGAGAAGCAAGAGCAGTAAGATTTCGCTTGAATCAATAGGATAGGGTCATCAATATTTGATGACTCTTTTATTATGCAGAATTTTTATTATAGACACATGAACATTAGGTACAAGATATCAACTGGGTAAAAATGATTTTGGGAGAGAATAGTAAAATCAATCGATTTGAGATGGAAATGATAAGGAGAATATTATGAAAGTGAAAATAGCTACCATACAAATCATTGTAATCATGATGGGAATTCTTTTGTTGCTATTCAGTGCATGTGAGAATTCTGAAGAAGGCGTGGATGTGAACGGGTTGGTTGAGTTTTCCTCAAAAGATGCCAAGGACATGATTGAAGAAACTGGCGTGGAGGAATGGACCTATGTGACCTTGGGAGACAGCTTGAATATGACTTATCCATCTATGCTTGTAGAAATGATGGAAGAAGATCTGGGAATTAGAATTACATATATGAGGCGTTGGATAGGCGGAGATCATAGTAGTCTGATGTTGGAAAGATTGAGGTCAAGTGATTCCTTGCGACAAGACTTACGCGATGCGGATGTAATTACCTTCGATATTCCCTACAATATATTTGAAAAGCCTTGTCAATTTGCTTGCGGAGCATCGGATGAAGGGTGTGAGGGGTTGACTAAAGAGGAATGTCTTGCCGAAGCTGCCGAGACTTATATGGCAGATACTGATGCTATTCTAGCTGAAATTGATATGATTTGCGATTCATCGAAAACCTTGATTCGGACCATGGATTCCTATCAGTTTTTTATCAAGGAATCAAAGGATGCTGGATCATTTGAAATGATCAACAAATATTGGCGGGAATGTAATGAACATCTCATAGCCGAAGCGGCAAAATATAATATCCCTGTTATTCGCACCTACGATGCTTTTATGGGAGAAAGCGGGGAAGAGGATCCAATGGATTCAAATCTTATCTATAATGGGAAAAATCAAACAGAGGAAGGCGCAGAGATTGTTGCTAAGCTGTTCCATGAAGTGGGTTATTTTTACGCACCAGAAAAATAACTAGAAGTAATCGTAATGATCGATCGCGATCACTTCCACCTGGTAATTTGATTCGATAAACTCTATGATGCTGTCAAAGATTTGCTGATTCAATTTTTGACTATTACTCACAGTAGCAATACCAAAGGTAGCTTTGTTAAGCATATCGTGATCAGCAACTTCAGAAATACTGATATTGTACTTGTTTCGTGTCTTTTGAATAATGCTTTTTACAACACTTCTTTTGTCCTTGAGTGAAAAAGAGTCGAAGATCTGAATGGATATTGCATTTGCATCTACATACATGTGATCACCTCATCTTTACTATAACGTGAAACTGTTTGAATGAGAAGATAGAAGTTTTGTGTTATAATGCTGTCTATAATTGACAATTTATTGAATTCAGTAAAAGAGGCAAAACATATGACATATAGACAGATCACAAACAATCAAACCGGATTAATCCTGGAAGGCGGAGGCATGAGGGGACTTTACACAGCGGGTGTCCTTGATTTCTTCTTGGATAAGAATATCGAATTTTCGTCTTGCTATGGCGTTTCAGCGGGAGCTGCTCATTGCTGCAGCTATTTATCCAAGCAGAGGGAGAGAGCCTTTAGGGCTAGCACAGACCACCTAAACAATCGAAACTATGCAAGTGTGTATAGTCTATTAACGACAGGGGATTATTTTAATAGCGACTTCGTATATCGCAAGTTGCCGGAAGAATTGAATCCATATGACTATGAGGCTTTTAGTCGATTTGAGGGCAAGTTTTATGCGGTTGTCACGGATTGCCAAAGTGGTCGAGCTGACTATAAGCAAATTCATGATATGAAAAAGGATATGGATGTGATTCGCGCTTCTTGTTCTTTGCCCTTTCTCTCAAAGAAAGTCATGATTGACGGGAAAGCATATCTTGACGGCGGTGTTTCAGATTCAATTCCTTTGAGGAAATCTATGGAAGACGGCAATCAGAAAAATGTCGTGATCTTAACTCGGGACGCGACCTATCGAAAGAATCCGAATAAAGTAGGTGGATTGGCAAAATTGATCTATGGACGAAACAAAGAATTTGTTGAGACATTAAGAAACAGACATGCTACCTATAACCAAACCTTGGAATATATTCAAGAGCAGGTTGAGTTAGACAATGCCTTTGTTATTCAACCGAGGTCTGAAGTGAAGATCGGACGGTTGGAAAAGAATCCTCAAGTTCTTCGCAAACTATATGAGAAAGGGTATCAGGATGCTTCAGACTCATACACTGACCTGATGAAGTTTCTGAAAAGTTAATAACTGTGTGTATACAATCCTCTTCAAAGTTTTCTGGAGAGGATTTTTTATGCTTACTGCAATGCGATTGACTGAAATACTGCCGGGTAGGAAAATCATGTAAGGCTAAATAATGAATAGTAGAAAGGAGATGAAGGTGTGACAAGATCTGGATTTAAACAAAAAGAATGCGGTTGCCTTTTACCACACAGCTTATATGGGTCAACCGGCAGAAGCGGTTGAGAAATATGTTGGTGCTGAATATATTCAACATAATCCGGATGTGGAAGACGGCAAGGTTGGTTTCATTCAGTATTTTCAGCGTATGGCAGAAGAATATCCAAATAAGCAAATCGAATTTGTCAGAGTAATTGCAGAAGGGAATATGGTAGCGCTGCACACCCATCAAACTTGGCCGGACGGTGATGAATATGCCACCATGGATTTTTTTCGGTTTGATGAGAACGGGAAGATTGTTGAGCATTGGGATGCAATACAAAAGATTCCTCAAGTAACGAAATCGGGGAATTTGATGTACTAGCCGATATTCAATAATAAAGTGAATATGATGTTTTGTAGGGACTATCCTTTGGAATTTTTATTGAGTATGTTGAAAGGAGTAAAGAATGGTAATTGGTGACGAAAGATACATACCGATTCAAGCTAACGGCGAAACTTATAATATTTGGACCCAAAAACTGGGCGAGAATCCAGACCTGAAAGTTCTCTTAGTGCATGGCGGACCAGGCGCAAGTCATTTATGTTTTAAAATTATTGAAGAGTATTTTCCGGATGAGGGATTTGAGTTTTATTACTATGATCAATTGGGTTCCTACAAGAGCGATCATCCGGAAGACCTGTCACTTTGGACCATTGAAAGATTTGTCGATGAGGTAGAACAGGTACGAATCGCATTGGGTTTAAACAAGGATAATTTTATTCTTTTGGGACAATCCTGGGGTGGCATGCTGGCGATGGAGTACGCTTTAAAATATCAGGACAATTTAAAGGGCTTGGTGATTGACAGTATGCAAGCCAGTATCGAGGACTACATGATCTATGCGCGTGACGTATTAACGCCACAACTAAATCCTGAATCGGTGAAAAGAATTATGGAGCTGGAAGCCGCAGGAGATTATGAAAATGAGGAGTATATGGCGCTTCTTTATCCTTATTATGAAAAGTTTGTATTAGGCATGCCCATGAATGATTTGCCCGAAGCGATTAGTGGTTTTATTGCCAACTTGAATCATCAGGTCTATAGTTATATGAATGGACCTAGTGAGTTTACATGTGTTGGTACACTAAAAGACTGGGATGTGAAAGACCAACTCAAGGAAATTAAAGTGCCAACCTTAGTAATAGGTTCAACCAACAATACGATGGATCCGGAACAGATGAAGTGGATGGCGTCTGAAGTGCAAAATGGCGAATACTTGCATTGTGAAGGAAGTCATAGCACCATGTGGAATACACCGGAAACATATTTTGCGGGTCTAAAAGATTTTCTACTGAAAATCAAGTAGGATGAAAATGAAGAAAAAGGCCAGCACTTGCTGCTGGTCTTTATCATGTGAATCAGTATGAAGGATTTGATGGTTGAAACCACAAATGCTACAATTTGATTAGTTGTGAGAAATTGGTTAGCAAGGAAACATAGTGTGAATACATGGGGGTATGAGAATGTTCAAGAAATACGGTGATACACCAGCGCTTGTTTTGCATGGAGGACCTGGGGCGATTGGAAGTGCAAGATCCCTTGCGCGGGAATTGGGTGCAATCGAAGTTTTGAATTATGGATCAAGTATTCAAGAACAATTAGATGAGATACATGATGCGGTTGAAGAAATGAAAATTGAAGAACCGATAATCATTGGACATTCCTGGGGAGCATGGCTGGCTGTCCTTTATGCCGCCCAGTATCCTGTTAAGAAAGTTGTTTTAATTGGCTGCGGAGCCTTTGATGAAAAATATTTGGGTCAAATGCAAAAAAGAAGAATGGGCAAATTGTCAGAGAAAGAACAAGCAAAGGCTGACGAGTACTTCCAACAATTAAATTCCGGGAAACTCAAAGAACTTTCAGAGTTTAACCGGCTTATGAGCAAGATGGACGCCTATGAAATGATTAGCCATGATGACCTGGATTGTTTTGACTTTGAAGGACACGGAAAGCTGATGAATGAAATCAGGCCTATGAGAAAAAGTGGGCAACTATTAGAAAAAGCAAAAGCGATTTCATGTCAATTAATTCTATTCCATGGACTGGATGATCCGCATCCAGTAGAAGGTATCGTTGAACCATTTGACAAAGCTGGTATTGTCTATAAGCTTCTTACATTTGAAAAATGTGGACATACGCCATGGCATGAAAAGCATGCCAAAGAGGCATTTATGAAAATGCTAAAAAATGAATTAGAGATTGAATAAGCAAGATCCTTCTGACTAGATTTTAGAAGGATTTTCTTCTATCTATGTCCGAAAACCGGCAAATTAATGAGGCCAAATATGATAGGATAGAGCCAAGAAACGTGAAGGGAAGAGCTAATGGAATTAAACAGGGATGTATGTTATCGGGCTTTGAAAATAAAAGATGCAAGATTTGACGGCAAATTCTTTGTCGGGGTCACTTCGACCGGTATTTACTGCCGCTCGGTTTGTAAAGTGACAACCCCAAAGAAGGAGAATTGCTTGTTCTTCAAAACAGCTGCGGAGGCGGAAGCGCATGGTTTCCGACCCTGCTTGCGGTGCAGACCTGAAATGGCGCCAGCCTATTCGGAATTTGAACAAAAAGACGCTTTACTGGAGCAGATTCTGAACTTTCTTGAGCAGCAAGAATATCGGCCGGGAATTCTTGAATCATGCAGTGAAAGATTAGGCGTATCAACACGGCATATACGAAGAATCTTTCAAGAAAATTTGGGCGTTAGCCCTAAGGACTATATGGCGACAAAACGACTACTCAAAGCTAAGCAATTGCTAACGGATACAAAACTGCCTATCGGTGAAATTGGAATTATTGCAGGATTTGGCAGTGTTTCTCAATTTAATGCACAGTGTAAAAAACGGTACGGACTTACGCCAAGAGCGATTCGAAAAACAAGAAAAGCGTCGATCAATCAGAAGGCAGTTATCGTGAATTTATTTTATCGGCCGCCCTATGACTGGAAAAGGGTGATGGACTTTTTTCGAGTTCGAGCGATACCATCTGTTGAGATGGTGACAGATACAGGTATTTACAGACGGTCTTTACTGGTCCAAAAGGATGAACAAACCATAAGCGGTTGGTTGCAGGTTGTTCCCGTTGAAAAAGAATATAAAGTCCAAGTGAGTGTAAGTGATAGTCTTTCTGTCGTCTTGCCGGATGTCATAAAAAGAGTCAAGAAGGCGTTTGATTTAGATCTGGATCCATCTATGCTTCCAGATGATTTTTATGATGGTGTTCGATTACCAGGTTGCTTTGATGTTTTTGAAATGTCTTGCCGGGCCATCTTGGGACAGCAGATTTCTGTAAAAGCTGCTACAACCTTAAGTGGGAAAATGGCTAGCGCATTGGGCCAGCCAATAGAAACACCTTGGCCTGAGATTAATCGACATTTTCCAAGACCGCAAGAGATCAATGTCCTTACTGAGCCCTTGGAAGATGTTTTGGGACCCTTGGGCATCATCGGTGCTCGAAGCAGAACCATGAATGAAATGGCAAAAGGCTTTTTAGAGGGAAGTCTAGTTATGAGTCAGGAAACGATCCCGGATGATCTTCGAAATCGTTTGTTGATCATTAAGGGGATTGGGGAATGGACGGCAGACTATTTGATTATGAGAGGCTTGTCTTGGCCGGATTCTTTTTTATATACGGATTTAGTGGTAAAAAAGAGACTTATGCCTTTATTAAACGATGATAAGGGCCATCGGCTGTCAGAGAATCATCAAGACTTGTCTAAATATAAAATGAACAAGCTCTATGAGAAAAAAGCCTTAGCCTATGGAGAAGCATATCGACCATGGAGGAGTTATTTGAATTTGAATCTATGGAATCGTTCAGAGAATGAAGAGGAGGACTAGGATGGCTTATGGAAGAGTAAGTAGCAAGTGGGGAAATATTATATGTGGGATTGATGAAGATGGCTATATTTTTGGCCTTTGGTTTGAGAACCAAAAATACTTTCCTCGAATTTCAGAAGATGAAGTTTTTTTAAATGATATCGAAACCGAAGATCAAGTTCACCGAACTTCTTTAGCGGGCTTTAAACAATTAACCGATCAGGTTCGTGCATTCGAACAAGGAAGGTTAAAGAATTTTGATTTACCATTGAAGCCGAGGGGAACAGAATTTCGCCTCTTGATATGGAAATTGCTTCTTGAAATTCCATACGGTGAGACAACGACCTATGGAGAATTGGGCAAAAAGGCCGCAGTAGCACTTGGGCGAGAAACCATGTCTGCACAAGCGGTTGGTGGAGCCGTAGGACATAATCCGATTTCTATCATTGTTCCATGTCACCGTGTTGTCGGTAGTGACGGCAGTTTGACAGGATATGCCGGAGGCATTGAGAAAAAAGAAGGTCTACTTCAACATGAGAAGATGCACAAATAAGGAGGGAGCGGCTTAAACTAAAATGGACCCCGTGTCAAGGACACATTAAAAAAAGAGACTAAGATGCTAGAAGCTGATTTCTGTACATAACAGGA